>ENA-ORXB01000001-ORXB01000001.1-sediment-metagenome-genome-assembly--contig:-NODE-1-length-2270842-cov-8.419342_pt1:5000-2270842 | contig 2270842 bp, 2255 predicted proteins | sample MGYA00237863_ERZ511475 | MGnify/ENA primary metagenome ERZ511475 (study PRJEB26305, sample SAMN06343858) | sediment metagenome | isolation source: hot spring sediment | place: Canada...
CTTCGCCGGGGGCGGGCTGCACGCCGCCTTCGCGATCTGCGTCGCGCTGCTAGCGCGGGAGAAGACAGGGGAGGGACAGTACATCGACATCGCCATGACGGACGGGGTCTTGGCGCTGATGACCGCGGCCTTCGCCGGCTACTTCGCGAACGGTCAGGTCATCCGGCCGGGTGAGTACCTCTTGAACGGCGGCGTGCCGTGGTACGACGTCTACCAGTGTGCCGACGGACGCTGGTTCTCCGTCGGCAGCATCGAGCCGCACTTCTACGAGGCGCTCTGCCGTGTCCTCGGCTGCGAGGAGTTCCTCGGCAAACAGTTCGACACCTCGGCTTACCCGGCCATGCGGGAGAAGTTCGCGGCCGTCTTCCGAACGAAGACCGCGGACGAGTGGATTGCCATCATGTCTCAGTACGACATCTGCGCCGCGCCGGTGCTGGAGATGGAGCGGGTGGTGGAGGACCCCCACAACCTCGCCCGGGGGATGGTGGTGGAGGTGGAGAGCCCCGTGGGGAAGGTGAAGCAGATCGGCATCGGCGCGAAGCTGAGCGGGACGCCGGGCCGCATCCGGTCGACTGGGCCGCTCTTGGGGCAGCACACGGACGAAATCCTCCGCGCTCTCGGCTACGACGATGCGCGCATCGCTGCGCTCCGCGAGCGGGGCGCGGTAGCGTAGCCGAAGGAGCGCGCCGCCGAAGACGGTGGTAGCATCGCGCCGTGCCTGTCCGCACTGAACGCCTCGGCCGCACGCTGGTCATCACCCTCGACCGTCCCGAAGCGATGAACAGCATCGACACGGAGATGTTCGTCCAACTCGGGGCGGCATGGGACGAGTTCGAGGCGGACGATGGGCTCTGGGTGGCGGTCGTCACCGGGGCGGGCGACCGCGCCTTCTGTGCTGGCCGCGACCTGGTGAAGAGCGCGGCGGATGAACGCGAAGACTGGAGCCGGGAGCGGAGCAAGGCGAGGCTCACCCCGGACGGCATCTGGAAGCCGGTGATCGCCGCGGTGAACGGCCACTGCTTGGCCGCCGGCCTGGCGCTCGCGCTGGCCTGCGACCTTCGCGTGGCGGCGGAGCACGCAACCTTCGGGACGATGGCCGCGAAGCGCGGAATCGTGGCGGGAGGCGGGCAGACGCAGCGGCTAGCGCGCTACGTCCCCTTCGGGAAGGCGATGGAGCTCCTCCTCTTCGGGGAGCGCATTGACGCAGCCGAGGCGCACCGCATCGGCCTCGTGAACACGGTCGTGCCTCGCGGCGAGGCACTGCCCACGGCGCTGGAATGGGCCGAGCGACTGACGAAGAACGCGCCCCTAGCGGTGCGGGCGATGAAGCGCGCCGCCTACGAAGGGGCGTTCGAGATGCCGCTGCGCGAAGGGCTGCGGCTCGAGGCTCGGCTCTATGCCGAGGTGCTGGCAACCGAGGACGCAAGCGAAGGGCAGCGTGCCTTCGCCGAGAAGCGGGAGCCCCAGTTCCGCGGGCGTTAGCGCGGCGCTCCTTCGGACCGGGGGATGCTCGGTTGGAGGTCCGGCGGGAGGCCGCCGCGTTCCCAGGCAGCGAACGCCTCGGCGTGGGCACGGAGCATCTCCACGAGCCGAGGCACGTCGACGCCTTCTACGGTCCCTCGGTACGGTGCGAGGCTACGGGCCGCGCGTTGGAGCAGCGCCCGCGCACCGCGGGGGTTTCCCCGCCGCCAGTGGGTATACCCAGCCCCGAGCTGCGCGAGGGCCTTGAAGAAGGCCTCCTCTGGGGTGCCCTTCCGCTGGCGCCAGGCAGCTTCCCAGGCCTCGTGCGCAGGGAAGTAGGCGCCGCGGTCGAAGGCTTCGAGGGCTAGGGCATGGCACCGCTCGGGGGGCAGCGCGTCGAAGTCATCGAGAGCGAGCTGGCTAGGGCTCCCCCACGGTAACGGCCGACCGAGAGCGTCACGGGGACGCTCGCGCTTCGATGCCGGGGCAGGGCGGTCGTTCACGGCCCCATAGTATCCGAAGCGGGCTCCTCGACGAGGACGGGCACCGCGCGAAGCGGGTTGAGGGCATCGAGCCGCACCTGGACCGTTACTCCGACGAAGGCCACGCCGCACCGCGCCGCCCGGGCGGCAGCGCGGGCATAGGCAGGATCGATCTCGGCAGCAGCCCGAACGGCACGAGCGTCCTCTCGTTGAACGACGTACACCACCGCCGCCCGCTGGCCGGCTCCGGCGATGGCTGTGAGCGCTGCGAGGTGGCGAGTGCCTCGGGCGGTAACGGCATCGGGGAAGAGCGCCAAGCCGCCCTCCACGAGGGTGATGTTCTTCACCTCGACCCAGTAGGGTCCGCGGCCATCGCTGAGGAGGAGGTCGATGCGGAGTCCTGGGACCGGGCTGCGTTCCCGCTGCGCGCTGAACGGTTGGCCGAGCTCCGGGAGGGTGAGGATGCCGCCGGTGAGCGCCTCGAGCGCGAGGGCGTTCGTGCGCTGGGTATTTACCCCCACGAGCACCCCTTCGGGGGTCTCCATCACTTCGAGGCGGTAGGGAAGGCGCCGCCCGCCGCCTTCAACCGCGGCGAGCCAACACCGCACACCGGGGAGCGCGCAGCCGGTGAGCCGGCCCGAATTCGGCACATGGGCGAGCACTGGCTCGCCATTCAGGAGCTCGGCCTCGGCCGTGAAGCGGTTGAGGCGCCGGCGAAAGCGGGCGGGCACGAGGGGCGATGGGAGGAGCACGACGCCAGTCTAGAGCGCGACCCCCGGGGTCTCGCGGATGACTTCGCGGGGGTCGGCGTCGATCCGCAATCCGAGGTCGACGGGGTTCCGAAGGCGTCCCGATTCGGTCCAGCCGGTGAACTCGACCTGGGCGACGAGCTCGGGACGCACCCAGCGCGCCGCTGGGGGCGCATCGGGCGCATCGAGCGGCGGTTCGGCGACCGCCAGCGGGGCCAGGAGCCGCGCCAGGCGGACGGCTTCCGATTCGGAGAGGCCAGTGCCAACGCGGCCCGCATAGACGAGCCGCCGTTCGCTCGCGGGCGCCCCGGGAGGGTCGTAGTAGGCGAGGAGAAGGGCGCCAATGTCGCCGTATCCGGCGCCCTTTCGGGGCGTCCATCCGACGATGACGAACTCCTGGCTTGTCCGGGCCTTCACCTTGCGCCAGTTCGGGCTGCGCTTGCCGGGCTCATACGGGCTATCGGTGCGCTTGCACACGAGCCCTTCCAAGCCCTGTTCGACGACGGCCGCGAAGATTGCAGCGGGGTCGCCCATGAACGCGCGGGGCGTCTGCCAGTGCGAGCCCTCGAGCTCGAGGGACTCCACGAGCCTGCGGCGATCGCTGTAGGGGAGCGACAGCGTCCGGTGCCCATCGAAGAAGAGGAGGTCGAAGACGACGTACACGACGGGGAGGGACTCAGCCAGCGCGCGGGCACGGCGCTCCGTGAGGCCGAGGCGGTTTTGGAGGCGCTCGAAGCTGGGCACCCCCCGCTCATCGAAGGCGACGATTTCGCCGTCGAGCACCATCGAGGTATCGGGATATCGTTCGGCGAGGCCGCGCAGCTCGGGGAACTGGGCGGTAATATCGTTGCCGCGGCGACTGAGGAAGCGGACTCTTCCTCCCTCGGCGAAGGCAAGGGCGCGGATGCCGTCCCACTTGACTTCGAACGCCCATCCCTCGGCCTCCTCGGGGAGGGGGCCTGGCACTGCGAGCATGGGTCGGAGATCCCGAGGCAGCGGCTCGCGGCCGGGTTGCTCCGGGGGCTCCATCCGCTGGAGAAGCCAGCGATTGCCGCCGGTGAGGACGAGCACGTACCGCCCGCGCAGGCGCTGCCCATGGAACTCCACCATCACCTCTTCCGGGCGAAATTTCAGCGCCTCGTAGGTGCCGGCGTCCCAGATGGTGATCGGCCCTGCCCCATAGGCGCCTTCCGGGATGACGCCTTCGAAAGTGAGGTACTCGAGCGGGTGATCTTCGGTTCGAACAGCCAAGCGGCGTGTGCCCGGTTCCAGGGGGATGCCCTTGGGGACAGCCCACGAGGCGAGAACCCCCTCGTGTTCGAGGCGAAGGTCCCAATGGAGCGAGGAAGCGTGATGCTCGTGCACGACGAATCGCGGGTGCGGGAGGCCGGCTCCTGCCGTCGTGCCTGGTGGCTCGGGCGTGCGGGCGAAGTCGCGCTTGCGGCGGTACTCGGCCAGGGGGTCGGAGGAGGACAATCGAGGCGCCTCTTCGGAGCTTGACCTATTATGTCGGCGCAGGGCTGGCCGTGCGCCAGACCACAGGAGGTTGGGCGATGGCGCGGGCAATTTGGACGGGAACCATCAGCTTCGGGCTCGTGAACGTGCCCGTGAAGATGTACACGGCAACGCGGAGCAAGGACATCCGGTTCAACCAGCTACACGTGCGGGACGGATCGCGCATCCAGGTGCGCCGGTTCTGTGCCGCCGAGGGCATCGAAGTACCGCCGGAGGAGATCGTGCGCGGGTACGAAATCCGCCCCGGGGAGTACGTGACCGTCACTGAGGATGAATTGGCGGCGCTCGCACCGGAGCTGACCGAAGGGATTGAGATTCAGGAGTTCATCGAGCTGCGGGAGATTGACCCGGTGTACTTCGAACATTCGTACTACCTGGTGCCCGACAAAGGCGGGCAGAAGGCGTACGCGCTCTTGCGCCAGGCAATGGAGCAGGCGAAGCGGGTGGCCCTAGGGCGCGTCGTGATGCGGGGGCGAGAGTACCTCACCGCCATCCGGGCGGCGGGGCCGGTGCTCGTCATGTCGACGCTCTACTACGCCGACGAAGTGGTTTCGGTCGCCGAGCTGGAGGGACTCCCGGGCGAGACGGTCCAGGCGACAGAGCGAGAGGTGGCGATGGCCCAGCAGCTCATCGAGGCGCTGGCCGCGCCGTTCGAGCCGGAGAAGTACCGCGACGAGTACCGAGAGGCGGTGCTCCAGCTCATCGAAGAGAAGGCGGCCGGGAAGACGGTCGTGCCGATGGCGCCGAAGCGAGCCGAGGCGGCGCCGCCGGTCGACCTCGTCAAGGCGCTGGAGGAGAGCATCGCGCTGGCCAAGGAACGGGCGAAGCGGACGGCATGAGGCGCCGCAGCATCGTCGTCGCGGTCGATGGCCGGGAGCTCGAGCTGACGAACCTCGAGAAGGTGCTGTACCCCCGGGCGGGGTTCACGAAAGCGGAGGTCATCGACTACTACCGGCGGGTGGCGGCCGTCATGCTGCCCCACCTGCGGGGCAGACCCGTGACGCTGAAGCGGTGGCCCGACGGGGTGGAGGCGCCCGCGTTTTTCGAGAAGCAGTGTCCGCGCCACCGGCCCCCGTGGGTGCGCGTGGCCCCCGTCGCGAGCAGCGGTAAACGGCCGGTAGTGGAGTACTGCCGTATCGACGATTTGCCGGCACTGGTGTGGGTGGCGAACCTCGCCGCACTGGAGCTGCACGTCACCCTTGGAACCGCCGATGCACCAGACACGCCGCGCGCTGCGGTGTTCGACTTGGACCCGGGACCACCGGCCGGGCTGCGGGAGTGCGCCGTGACCGCCCTGCGCATCCGCAGCGCCTTGGAACGGCGGGGCCTGCAGGCGTTCGCCAAGGCCTCGGGGAAGTCCGGGCTCCATGTGTACGTTCCCATCAACGCGCCGGCCACGTTCGAAGAGACGAGGGCATTGGCTCGCGGGGTGGCCCGCGAGCTGGAGGCAGAGACGCCACAGGCCGTGACCACCGTGATGCGGAAGGAGCTCCGCGAGGGGAAGGTGTTCGTCGACTGGAGCCAGAATCATGCTCGGAAGACGACGATCGCCGTCTACTCGCTGCGGGGCACGGCCGAGCCGAGAGCGAGCACGCCCTTGCGTTGGGACGAGGTGGAAGAGCTCGCCGCGAGCGGTCCCGAACGATGGATCGAGCGGCTTCGCGCCGAGCGGGTGCTCGAGCGCGTCGAGCGAGAGGGCGACATCTTCGCCCCAGTGCTCGAGCTCCGGCAGCCGCTCGCTTCGCCCCAGCAGTAGGGGGCGGGATCGCTGGCCCGCCCCCGGCTCGCAACGACTGGAGAGGGAACCGAACGCCGTTGCGAGGCCATTATACCTTATGTCGCATCGCCCGAGCGGGCCGCGGTCGGCCAGTTGGCCGCGGCGACCTGCTCCCGCGTGCGAGCGAGGAGCCGCTCGAGCTCGGCGGAATGGCGCACGGGGTACGGTGGGCTGACCGTTTCGAGCGATTTGAGCCGTGCCGGGAGGCGGTCGAGGTTGGCGAGGCAGCGTTCTCGGATGCGCGTCAGCGGCTCTGGGGGGAGGGTGCGCCGGCCGTGCTCCATCACTTGACGGAGAAGCGGGCGCCCTTCCAGCGGGCTGCGCTCGCCGGCGAGGGCCACCATGTCGAATTCGAACACCCCGCCTGCCCCGCTGAAGCGGTACACCTGCTTCGCACCGGGCGCCGTGGCCTTCCGCTCGGCGAGTTTGACCCGCGGCCCGCGGGCGTCTTCCACGAGCTTGTAGACGCCGCCGAGCCAGGGGGCATCGCCGCTGGTGCCCAGCTGCGTGCCGACGCCGAAGGCGTCGATGGGGGCGTCGGCAGCGAGGATCGCCTCGATGCGGTACTCGTCGAGGTCCCCGGAGGCGAAGATGCGGATGTTCGGGAAGCCCGCTTCGTCGAGGATACGGCGGACCTCCTTGGCCAGCTGGGCGAGGTCACCGGAGTCGAGGCGGACGGCGCCCACGGTGATGCCCTCGGCGGCGAGTTCGCGGGCGACGGCGGCAGCGTGCCGGGCGCCTTCCAGCGTGTCGTACGTATCGATGAGGAGCGTGGTGCCGGGGAAGTCGCGAGCGAATCGACGGAAGGCGGCGAGCTCCGTTTCGAAGGACATCACGTAGGAGTGCGCCATGGTGCCCACGACCGGGATGCCGTACAGCTTGCCGGCGAGGACGTTCGATGTTCCGGCAGCCCCGGCGATGTAGGCGGCGCGCGCGGCTTTCAGTGCGGCGTCGAAGCCGTGATCGCGCCGGGGAGAGAAATCGACGAAGCGCCGGCCCTGGCAAGCGATGGCGACGCGGGCGGCCTTCGTGGCGATGAGGGTCTGGAAGTTGACGGCGTTCAACAGGAAGGTTTCGACGAGCTGGGCCTGGATGCGCGGCGCGGTGACCCGGAGGAGAGGCTCTTCGGCGAACGCGATCTCGCCTTCAGGCATCGCCCATACGTCGCCCGTGAAGCGGAGCGTTTCGAGCCACTCCAGGAAGTCGTTGCGGAAGGAGCCGAGGCTGCGCAGGTAGTCGAGGTCATCGGCGGTGAAGCGGAGGCCTTCGAGGTAGTCGAGCACATCTTCCAGGCCGGCCACCACGAGGAAATTGCGGTTCCGGGGGAGCTCGCGGATGAAGAGTTCGAAGGTGGCGGTGTCGTCCATACCGGCGGCGAAGTAGCTCGCCGCCATGGTGAGCTCGTAGAGGTCTGTGAAGAGAGCGCGGCTGGGTGTCTCGATCATTCGATTCGTACGCCGGCGGCACGCATGGCTTCGAAGGCGCGCTCTTCGTCGCCTGGTTGGAGGTTGACCGCACGGACCCCTTCGCGCAAGACGGTGGTGTCGAAGCCGAGCCGGGCGGCATCGAGGGCAGTTTCCTTCACGCAGTAGTCCGTCGCGAGCCCGAGGATGACGACCCGCTCGATGCCGCGCTCACGGAGGAGCGATTCGAGCTTGGTGGCACCGACGGCGCCGGTGCGCGGGTCGCGGACGCTGAAGCCGGAGTAGCCATCCTCGCCGCCAGTCCCCTTCTGGACGATTTCCCCTTCGATGCGCAGGCCCGGGTGGAACTGCGCCCCCCAGGTGTTCTGCACGCAGTGAACCGGCCAGATGCCGCCGTCTTTCTGGAAATGGGGCGTCGACGGCGGGTGCCAGTCCTGGGTGTAGACGACGAGTGCCCCGGCTGCCTTCGCACGTTCGATTTCGCGGTTGGCAACTGGGACGACCGCCTCGCCGCCCCTCACGTAGAGGCTTCCGGAGGGGTCGGCGAAGTCGTTCTGGACGTCGACGACGATGAGGGCGGTTTTCTCGTCGTACTCCACCATGGCTGCCTCCCTCCGTGGCGGTCTGTGGAGCGCGGGCTGCTTCGCCTTCATTCTGCCAGTTGGGGCGACCTCGTGTACCATGCTCACGAACAACGCATTCGGCGGGGCAACGAGGTCAGCATGGTTACGGTCGTTCGCGTGCTTCCTGTGCTGATGGTGCTGGGGCTGCTCATGCTCACGGCGGGCAGCGCCGCGGCAGCTTCGCGGCAGAGCGGGGTGGCGACATCGGTATCGGTGCCGGCCGCCGCTTCGTGGCTGCCGAACGAACACGGCGTCCGCGCGCCCGAACAGGCGACCGACGAGCAGAGCACGGTCGAGGCGGCGGCAGAGTCGTCGGACGAGCGCACGGCGTGGGCGGTGGCCGCGATCGCGATCTTCCTCGGCATCACGGCCATCGGGTTCGTGCTGGCGGTCTACGGGTACTCGGCCAGCAAGTAGGAGCCGCCTCCCGGCGTCCTCCTCAGTCCATCCAGACGTCTCCCAGCGGTTCGCGGGGGACGTCTTCGCGTGCGTTCACCATGTGGAAGGCGAGCGGGCGCAGCCGCTCCTCGATGAGGGCTCGGGGGCCTTCGGGGACGCCAGCGGCGAGGAGCGCGTCGTGCATGAGCTGGAGCCAGCGCTCAGCGGCTTCCTCATCGATGACGAAGGGGAAATGCCGGCGTCGCAAGCGGGGATGTCCGAAGCGCTGGGAGTAGAGCGGAGGCCCGCCCAGCCACTGCACGAAGAAGAGCTTCAGCTTTTCGCGGCCAGGGCGCAGGTCATCGGGATAAATGGGGCGGAGCACGGCGTCGTGCTCGACGGCGGCGTAGAAGAGCTCAACGGCACGCTCGATCGTCTCGCGGCCGCCGGCGAGTTCGAGGAGTGAGGCTGTCCGTTCGAGCGCCACGCCCTCAGGATACTGCGCCCTCGCCCACGGGAACCGGAGGTTCGGCCAGCCCGACGATGCCGCGCTCGGCAAGGGCGGCTATCTCGGCATCGCTCAGCCCCAGCTCACGCCGGAGCACATCGGCGGTGTGCTGCCCGAGGAGCGGAGCCGGGGCCATCTCGACGTGGGAATCGCTGAGATGGATGGGCGGCGCGAGCATCTCGAAGGCGCCGCGGACCGGATGCACCACGGTGCGGATCATGTTCCGGGCGCGGAGATGCTTGTCGTTGAGGACGTCTTCGGTGTCATACACCGCACTGCAGGGGACGCCGCGCTCGGCAAGCCATTCCATGGCCTCGAACTTCGTGCGCTGGCGAGTCCACGAGGCGATCTCCTCGTAGAGTTCATCGCGATGCTCGGCACGGGCCTTGGGCGTGGCGAACCGCGGGTCGGTTCCCAGCTCGGGTTTCCCGATGGCCACGGTGAGGGCGTCCCACATGCGGCTGGTGACGATCATGATGAAGACGTAATCGTTCGGGCCGCCCGGGGCGCAGGGGTAGAGGTCGGTAGGTGGGCCGAGCGAGTTGCCCCGCCGGGGGACGGGGCCAGGGAAGCGTTCGCGTGTAGACATGGGCATGCGCATGAAATTCGCGATGGTTTCCTGCATCGAGACTTCGACCTTCTGCCCGCGGCCGGTGCGGAGGCGCTGGATGTAGGCCGCGAGGATGCCCATCGCAGCGTGCATCCCGGTGCCGGTATCGGCGTAGGTGGCACCGGGGCGCATCGGCGGGCCATCAGGGTCGCCGGTGATGCTGAAGGCGCCGCCCGCCGCTTGGGCAACCCAGTCGAAGCACTTGAAGTGGGCGTACGGACCGCTCGTCCCGAAGCCCTTGATGGTGGCGTAGATGAGGGCGGGGTTCCGCTCGCGGAGCACCTCCCAGCCGAGGCCGTGGCGCTCCATCGTTCCGAGCGTGAAGTTCTCCACGACGATATCGAACTTCGGGACGAGGGCGAGGAAGATCTCCCGCCCTTCCGGCGTGCCGATGTCGAGGGCAAGACTTTGCTTGTTGTGGTTGAAGCTGAGGAAGTAGAGGGAGTCCTTCCCGTAACCATCGGCGGCGCGACCGGGGTCGCCCACGCCGGGGCGTTCGACCTTGATGACCTCCGCTCCGAACCAAGCGAGGTACTGGGTGCACGTGGTTCCGGCTTCGTACTGGGTGAGATCGAGGACCTTGACACCATCGAGTGCGGGCATGTCCACCCCCTGCGTACGTGCCAGGCGCGGAAGCAGCGGAGGGTCAGCCCGCGGCGTTCTCCTCGAGGAGCTGGATGGAGCTGCTGGGGCAGAGCTCGGCGGCCTCCTGCGCCTCCTGCAGGAGCTCACCCTCCGGGTGCTCGACGAGGACGACGGGAAAGCCGTCTTCGCCTTCGCGGAAGAGGCGCGGGTGCATGTAGGTGCACTGGCCCGACCGCAGGCACGTCCGGAGGTTGACCGTGAGCCGCATGCGTCCCTCCCTGCTCGCGACCTCGCGTCGGGCGCATCATAGCACGGCGGCCCAACGGCGGGCAGCGAGGGGCCCGAGCGGCGGATGCGTGGGGGAGCCTCGCGCGGTACCCTGCGACTGGCGGCGCTTGGGCCGCCGGAATCGACCCGGAAGCAGGAGTGAGGATGCGGACGATCGACGTCGCGGAGGTGACGGACACGGTCGCGCGGCTCGCCATCGAAGCGACCCACTTCCTCCCAGCGGATGTGGAGCAGGCGATCCGGGCCGCGCGGGAGCGGGAGCGTTCTCCCCTGGCGGTCCAAATCATCGACGAGATCCTCGAGAACGCCGAGATCGCGCGGACGAAGATGCTGCCGCTGTGCCAGGACACGGGCACGGCGGTGGTCTACCTGGAGATCGGGCAGGACGTGCACTTCACCGGTGGGTACCTCATCGACGCCGTGAACGAGGGCGTGCGCCGGGGCTACCAGGAAGGCTACCTGCGCAAGTCCATCGTCGAGCGTCCGTTCAGCGCTCGGAAGAACACGGGGGACAACACGCCGGCGGTGATCCATACGGAGATCGTTCCGGGGGACAAGGTGAGGATTCGCTTCATGCCGAAGGGCGGCGGCTGCGAGAACATGTCGCGCTACCAGAACTTCCTTCCCGGAATGGGTAAGCGCGCCATCATCGACTTCGTCTGCGAGACGGTCGACATTTCGGGGGGGAACCCGTGCCCGCCGCTCGTGATCGGCGTGGGGGTGGGCGGCACCGCCGAGAAGGCGATGACGATGGCGAAGCATGCGCTCTTCCGGAAGATCGGTGAGCGGAACCCCGACCCGGAGGTGGCGGAGCTCGAGCGGGAGCTGCTCGAGGCGGTGAACGCCCTCGGTGTCGGGCCTCAGGCCGTGGGCGGGACGACGACGGCGCTCGACGTCTTCGTCGAAGTGTTCCCCACGCACATCACCGCGCTGCCCGTGGCGGTGAACATCCAGTGCCACAGCGCGCGGACCAAAGAAGCCGTCCTGTAGGAGGAGGGTGATGGCAGCGGCTGGTACGGTGTTGCTTCGATTCGCGCGGCCATCGGATGCGGAGGCCATCGCGGCGGTCGTGAACCAAGCCTACGAGGTGGAAGCGCCGTTCGTGGGGGGCCCGCGAACCTCGCCGGCGGCCGTGCAGGCCCTGGCGGAGAACGGCGACTTCATCGTGGCCGAGCACGACGGCCGCATCGTGGGCACCGTCTTTGTGGAGCTGGACGAAGAGCCGGGGATCGGGCGCTTCGGCATGCTGGCCGTGGTGCCCGATGAGCAGGCGCGCGGGCTCGGCCGCGAGCTGGTGGAGGCCGCGGAGGCACGGCTCATCCGCCTCGGGTGCGGTGAAGCGCGGATTCGCGTGCTCGACCAGCGGGACGAGCTGTTGGAGTGGTACCGGCGGCTCGGCTACGAGCCCTACGCCGAGGAGCCGTACCCCTTCCCCGAGCGGATGCGGGTGCCGGTCCGCTTTGTGCTGATGCGGAAGCAGCTGGGCGGGTGAACGCCATGGAAAGCATCCGGCTGCAGACACCGCTCACCGACGACGACGTCGCCCGACTGCGCATCGGGGACCACGTTCGCTTCAACGGGGTCATCTACACAGCGAGGGACGCGGCCCACAAGCGGCTCATCGAACTCATGCAGCGAGGCGAGGAGCTGCCCATCGACCTGCGGGGCCAGGTGCTGTACTACGTCGGCCCCACGCCACCCCGACCGGGCCAGGTCATCGGCTCGGCGGGGCCGACGACCGCCATGCGGCTCGATCCCTACACGCCGGCGATGCTGGAGCTGGGGGTGAAGGCAATCATCGGCAAAGGAGGCCGCGGGCCGGAAGTGCGCGAGGCATTGAAGCGGCACCGGGCGATCTACTGCATCGCGGTGGGCGGCACGGGTGCGCTGCTGAGCCAGCACATCAAGCGTGCCGAGGTCATCGCCTTCGAGGATCTCGGCACGGAGGCGATTCGCCGGCTCGAAGTCGAGGAGTTTCCCGCCATCGTGGTGAACGACGTCGAAGGGCGGGACCTGCTGGAAGAGGGGCGGAAGCAGTACCGCACGAGCGACCGTCCCATCCCTGCGTTCCGCGTGCTCGGGGGCTAGGGGCCGCGACTCCGTCCTCCGAGCTTCCCGCCCGGGGGCAGGTCACAGGACCGGCGAGGCTGACAACGCGGGCACCAGGTCGTCGAACGGACGTCGTTTCCTTGGGGCGCGCTGCGCAAGAGCGTTCCACAGCGTCGGCAGGGCCGCCCGGCCTTCCCGTAGACGAAGTACGTCGGGCGCCTGGTCCCGGGCACGATGCCGGCCGCGGCGCGCAGGAGCTGGCGGGCGGTCTCCACGATGGCCCGCAGCTCGTCGTCGGAGAGGTCGCGCACTCGGCGCCAGGGGTAGATGCCGCAGCGGAAGAGGGTTTCGTGCTTCCAGATGTTGCCCACACCGGCCATGACGTGCTGGTCCATCACGGCATCGCCGATCGTCACGCCGGCGAGGGCTGGATCCCGGAAGCGCTGCACCACCTCATCGACCTCGAAGTCGTCGGCGAGCAGGTTGGGGCCGAGTGCAGCCAGTGGGCGGTGAAACGGCTCTGCCCTCGTTTCGAGGAGCTCGACGACGGGCGCGTCGAAGTTGACCACGAGGGCATCGGCGGTTTCGAGCACGAGGCGGGCCCGAGTCGACGGGCGCAGCCACGGCTCTCCGGGGCGGTAGACATGCCAGGTGCCATACATCCGCAGGTGGGTGCGCATGGTGAGCCCGTTGCCGAAGCGGATGAGGAGGTTCTTGCCCACGGCCTCGACGGACTCGACGTGTTGCCCCTTCAGGAGCTCAACGCGTGGGACGGCACCGGGGCCGTGCGCCTCGGCGCGGAGGATCGTCCGGCCTTCGAGCACGGCGGCGAGCCGCCGGGCGAAGCGGGCGAGGGCGTCACCTTCGGGCATGGGAGGCCTCGAGGAGGGGCGCGTGGCAGACCAAACCGCGGTAGCCGAGCGTGAATCCCGCCTCTTCGAGGACGGGCCGCCAAGGGCTGCGGATTGCGTCATCGGCACCGACCCGCTCGATACGGAGGCTGCGGCGGGGGAGCTTCGCCGCAAGAGCCGCAAGCGCTGCGGCCACCGCCGGAGCCCGAGCGTCATCGGGCGGAATGAACGGCACGAGGCGACGGCCCGAGCCACGGTCGAGGTATGACACGAGCTCACCGTTGAGGAGCACGACGTAGGCGCCGGGCATCCGCTGGAGGGCCGCCCCTGGTGCGGCCTGCGGCCAGGGGAGCACACTGCCGAAGGGGTTCGCGGGGTCGACGGCTGCCAAGACGATCGGTTTCGGATCATTGGGCGGCACGCGGTAGGCCCGAAGGCGATCAACAGCCGCTGGCTGGGCGAACTGCGCGCCGCCGAGCCCGTCGACGAAGTAGCCCCGCCGCACGTGGCCGCGCTCCTCCATCGCGCGGAGGAGCGGGTAGAGGGCGGCAAATCCGCCGTCGACGCCATCGGCCAACGCCAGGGCCCGGGCCGCGACGCCGTACCGCTCGAGGAGCGCCTCGATCCGAGCCTGGGCGCGCCGCGCCCGAGCCTCCGGCGACGTGCCGGCCGCAGGAAGGAGCGACCAACGGCCGACGGCTTCGGGCGGGACGAGTGCTGTCCCAGGCCGCGCGGTCTTGCGCGGTGGCGGATGGGCGAGCGCACGGAGCGGTGCGAGGGTGTCGTTCGTGACCCAGCCGGCCCACACCAGGTCCCAGAGGGCGTCGAGGACGTCGCGGGGGCGGGCATCGAGCTCGGCGAGGAGCGACGCGAAGAAGCTGGCACCGCGCCGCTCGAGCAGGGATACCAGCGCCTCGTGGAGCGGGCCAGCGAGCGCCTCCCGGGACGGGGGCGACCATTCGGCGAGGCGATGGCGCGGCACGATGGCGATGCGGCCGTCACCGCGGCCGAGCGCCCCGCAGCCGATCCACGCGAACTCTCCCGTGGCCAGGAGCTCATCGAGCCAGCGGGGTTCGTAGGGCTGGAGACGCGCTGGCAACACATCCCGCTCGAGCACCGTGAGCGGGAGGGGTGCCCCCTGCAACTTGAGGAGGACCTCCCGGAGCACGTCGGGGCTGCCGAGCTGCGGTGCATCAGCGCCATGCCAGCCGACGAGGAAGCGCGCGAAGGACGAGGTATCCACGGGCTCGACGTCACGGCGAAGGACAGCAAGCGCCCGCCGGCGGATGCGGCGGAGGACGTCGGCATCGCAGTACTCACGGCCGGCCCCGCGGATCGCTCCTGAAACCAACACCCCGCGTGCGGTGAGGCCTTCGAGGAGGTCGACGATGCGTGCCACAGGCAGTCCCCAGCGCCGCGCGAGCTGGTGCGCTTCGAAGGGGCCATGGGTGCGGGCCCAGCGCCGCACCAGCTGTAGGAGGGCGTCGAGCACGGGCGCGAGGAACGCGTCGGGGGCCGAGGGCGGCAGCGCCACGCCGAGGCCATCGCGGTAGCGGCCCGCATCCTCGGCGGCGATGTATCGCTCTTCTCCGGCGATACGGACGCGCAGGGCCCGGCCCTCGCGTTCGAGGCGCGCGAGCCAGGCCGGGAGGGCGGAGCGGTCAGCGACACGTGCTTCGATCTCGGACGAGGAGAGGTCGCCGAGGCGTCGGAGGAGGTCGTGGACGGCATCGGCGCTGCGGGCACGGAAGGGTTCGGCCAGCGCCTGCAACTCGAGCTCCACGTCGTCGATGGCTTCGGGCGGCAGCAGGCCGCGCAGCTCCTCGTCACCAAGCAGCGCCCGGAGGAGCGTGCGGTCGAGGGTGAGGGCATGGGCCCGGCGCTCGGCGAGGGGCTGGTCGCCTTCGTACATGTAGGCGGCGACATAGTCGTAGGCGAGCGAGCGGGCGAAGGGGGAGGGCTCGGCCGTCTCGACCTCGGCCACGCGGACCATGCGGGTGCGGATATCGGCGAGCAGCTGGCGGAGTGCGGGCAGGTCGAACACATCCTGCAGGCACTCGCGGTACGTTTCGAGGAGGATCGGAAAATCGGGATAGCGCGAGGCGACGGCGAGCAGCTGGGCGGCCTTCTGGCGTTGAAGCCAGAGCGGCGTTCGACGGTTCGGTCCGCGACGCGGGAGGAGGAGTGCCCGGGCAGCGTTCTCGCGGAAGCGCGCGGCGAAGAGCGCCGACTGGCCGAGCCGTTCGATGACCAGCTCCTCGACCTCTTCGGGGGAGGGGAGGAGCGCCTCCAGCGGCGGCGGCTCGCCAACACCCGTGAAGCGAAGCGCGATGCCGTCGTCGCTCCAGATGGCACGGACTTCGAAACCTGCCTCGCGGGCAAGGCGCGCCTCGATGGCGAGGGCCCACGGGGCATGCACCTGAGCGCCGAAGGGCGTGAGGATCACGACCCGCCAGTCCCCGAGTTCGTCGAGATACCGCTCCACGAGGATGACGCGGTCGTTCGGAACTGCGCCCGCGGCCTGACGCTGCTCTTCGAGGTAGGCGGCGAGGTTCTCGGCGGCGAACGCATCCAAGGCACAGTCGTCGCGCAGGCGGCGAATGGCCTCGGCCCGGTCGCGGCGCAGTGCCTCGTCGGTCTCGCGGAGGAAGGCCCCGAGGGCCCGTCCGAATTCGGCGGGCCGACCGGCACCGTCGCCGCGCCAGAACGGGACGTTGCCGGGCTCGCCCGGCGCAGGCGAGACGATGACACGGTCCGCGGTGATGCGCTCGATGCGCCAGGTGGAGGCACCGAGGATGAACGTTTGGCCGGGGCGACTTTCGAAGACCATCTCCTCGTCGAGCTCGCCGACGCGGGGCCCGCCTTCGCCGAGGTGGACGGTGTAGAGGCCGCGGTCGGGGATCGTGCCGCCGCTGAGAAGGGCGACGGTGCGGGCTTCCGGCCGCGCGGTGACGATGCCGCTCGCGCGGTCCCACACCACGCGAGGGCGGAGGTCGGCGAATTCGTCCGACGGGTAGGAACCCGCGAGCATGGCGAGGACAGCGTCGAAGGCCGGCCGGGCCAGCTCGGCGAATGGGTAGGCGCGGCGGACGGTCGCGTAGAGCGCGTCGGCGTGCATCGGCTCGACGGCCGTCATGGCCACGATCTGTTGGGCAAGGACGTCGAGCGGGTTGCGGGGGACGCGCAGGGCCTCGATGGCGCCCTCGTGCATCCGCCGGACGAGCAGAGCGCACTCGGCGAGATCCCCGCGGTGCTTGGGGAAGATGCGGCCCACGCTGGGCGTATCGAGGGTGTGGCCGGCGCGCCCGACCCGTTGGATGGCGCTGGCGACGGATTTCGGTGATTCGACGAGCACGACGAGGTCGACCGCGCCCATGTCGATGCCGAGTTCGAGCGAGCTGGTGGCGACGAGACCGCGGAGCGCCCCCCGCTTCAGAAGGTCCTCCACTTCGGCGCGCTGTTCGTGGGACATGGACCCGTGGTGGGTGCGGAGGAGGGGCTCGCCGGCCAGCTCGTTCACGCGGGCCGCCAGCCGTTCGGCGAGCCGGCGGTTGTTGACGAAGATGATGGTGCTGCGGTGCGCTCGGACGAGCTCGAGGAGGCGCGGTACCATGGCAGGCCAGATCGACACGCGGGCTTCGACGCCGTAGCCCCGCTCGACCGCGTCGGCGAAGTGGGGACTCGTTTCGGGACGCGTCATATCCGGCACGGGCACGATGACTTGGAGGTCGAGCGGCTTGGGCGCCTGGGCCTCCACGATTTCGACGGGGCGGTCGCCGCCGAGGAACCGGGCTGCCTCTTCGAGGGGCCGCTGGGTGGCCGAGAGGCCGATGCGCTGCGGGTCCCGGTTGGCGAGGGAGGCGAGCCGCTCGAGGCTGAGGGCGAGGTGGGCACCGCGCTTCGTGGCCGCCACCGCGTGGATCTCGTCCACGATGACGACCTCTACCGTGCGCAGCGCCTCGCGCTGCCGGGAGGTGAGGATGAGGTAGAGCGATTCGGGCGTGGTGACAAGGATGTCGGGCGGCGCCCGCCGGAGATCACGGTCGCGGGGCGGGGTATCCCCGGTGCGGACGGCCGTGCGGATCTCGACGGACGGGAGCCCAAGGATCTCGCATGCAAGCCGGATCCCGGTGAGGGGCGCGCGGAGGTTCCGCTCGACGTCGTAGGACAGCGCCTTCAGGGGGGAGACGTAGAGGATGCGGACCCCAGGGGATGCATCCTCTCCCGCGAGTTTCGCGCGGATGAGGCGGTCGATGGCAGCGAGGAACGCTGCGAGGGTCTTCCCCGACCCAGTCGGCGCGAAGAGGAGCGCGTGGTGACCGGAGGCAATGACGGGCCAGCCGCGCGTCTGGATGGGCGTCGGCCCGGGGAAGGCCCGCTCGAACCAGAGGCGCGTGGGCGGCGCGAAGAGGTCGAGGGGCGAATCCATGCCCCCATTGTGGCGCGGGCGGCTACTCCTGCGCAGAGGCGCGGGGTTGGATGAAGCCGATGCCGCGGCGCTCGTCCATCTCCGGATGAATTTCGACGCGGTAGATGGTGGCGTACGGCAGGAACACCTGGATGGGGTGCGGATGGTCGGGGTTCACCGTGTGGAGTGCGACCCATTGGTCGGCAACACCGGAGATGCCCCGCACGTAGTGGCGGTCACCATCGACGGTGAGGAGCTCGACCACGGGCTCTTCGCACTTCGCCTGGTCGCAAAAGGCCCGCACCGCCTCGGGCAGCACGCGCTCGAAGAACGCGCGGTCGAAGGGCGGACCGTTGGGAGGCGGGACCGGCGCAGCGGGCACGATGACCCCGGGCGGAAGATAGAGCACCGGAGGGGTGATGTTCGCCACGGCCCGAGGCTACTCCTGGGCAGGACCGCCCGCAAGCGCCCTCGACGTTCGCGAGGGTACACTGGGGGCGTGGCGCATTGGGTCCTCCGCGGGGTGCTGGCCATCGCGACGCGTCCCGGCTATCGGCCGGGGGACGAGCGGGCCGTGGAACGGCACGAGGTCGAACAATGGGTGGAGCGCGTCCGCGCCCAGGGTATCCAGTCCATCCTCTGCCTGTTGGGCAACGACCAGCTGCCCCTCTACGACAAGGCGCTGCCGCACGGCCTCCTGGCGTTCTACGAGGAAGCCGGCTTTACCGTCGCCCACTTGCCGGCCCACGACGGCCTCAGCGAGCCCTTCAGCCCCGAGGAGTACGAACGTGCGTGGCAGCTCTTCCTCGAGCTACCGCGTCCGCTCCTGGTCCACTGCTCTGCAGGCCACGACCGTACGGGGCGCATCGTCCGGTACATCCTCGACCGGCTCGAGGGCGAGGCCGAACGCCACCTGCTGGGGGAGTCGGCGGCGAGCTAGTCAACGGGCTTCAGTTCACAGGGAGCGCAGCCCATTCGTCCTGGCGTGCGAAGAGCAGGTCGTGCATCGGCCAGAATTTTCCTTGTTCGTCCGCGCACACGGTGGCGAGTGCAGCATATGGCGCGTTCGGGTGGATCTGCTGGATGGGGAAGTGGAGGTAGGCGAGGGCGACTTCGTCGCCGAGCCGCTGTCGGAGTGTCGGCAAGTAGCGCTCGACCCATTGTCGGCAGAAGGGGCACTGGAAATCGCTGAACTCGGCGATGACGACTTTGGCGCCGCGGCTGCCCTCGATGGGGGCATCGGCAACGTCAGGCGGCGTCGCGACGATGGCGAAGCGACCGCTCGCGGCCAGCTGGCGAATGGTTTCGGAGTAGCCATCGAGGCTCGTGGGGCTGTCGCGGAGCTCGGCCTCGATAATCTCGTCGAAGACGGCCGGAGGCTGGGCACCGACGAGCTTCTTGTTGTTGATGAAGAAGGTAGGGGTGCCGGTGACCTCGAGCTGGATCCCGCGCTGGTACTGCGCGCTGATGATCTGGCTCTTCGAGCCATCGGCGAGGCACTGCCGGAAGGCCGACGTATCGAGACCGAGCTCGCCGGCGTAGCCGAGGAAGGCCTCGAGGAGTGTCTTCGGCGCCGCACCGGGCGAGCCGGCGGAAGCGCCGGGCGCAAGCGCGGTGAATCCTCCCGATTCGCTCGCCGGGGTTTGGCCCCCGACGTCGTCGAGTCGGAACCAGAGCACCGCGGCGACGAGGAGCGCACCGAGGAGCACGGCTGCGGGTGTGAGGAACACCGACCAAAGGGGCATCGGCCGGGGAGGAGTGGCGGGCCGCGCAACTGGCTCCAGCGCCGGCGCAGGCTGCGGCTCCGGGGGAGAAGAGGAATGCGGCTCGTCCATCGGGAGCATAGTACCGCGGGACGCGCTCAGGCGCGCTCGCTCCCGCGAGCACGGAGCACGGCGAGGGTGAGCGCTTCGACGGAGTCGATAGACGGGTCGGCTGCCAGGGCTTCATCGACCCACCGCTTTGCCTCGGCACGCGAGTAGCCGAGGCCCGCGATGGCTGCGATGGCATCGGCAGCAATGCGTCCTCGTTCGAGTGCCGTCGGGTCCACGGGTTCTGCGATGTGGGCATCGTGCATCGCCGCCTCAGCAAGGACTTTGCCGCGGAGGGTGGCGATGATCTTGTCGGCCTGCCGTGGTCCGATGCCAGGGAGCTTCGTGAGGAGCGCACGATCTTCCTGTTCGATGGCGCGCGCCACGGCGCTGACGGAGACGGTCAGGGCACGGACGGCTTTGGCTGGGCCCATTCCCTCCACCGACACGAACTTCCGGAAGAAGTCCCGTTCGGCCCTGCGGAGGAAGCCGACGAGGACGGGCACGGGGTTGTTGGCAGAGACGTGGTAGGAGATGTGGAGTGCGAGCGGGGGGCGCGCCGCCTCATCCTCGAGGTCGGCATCCCCTGCCAGGCGTTCCAGTTCGGGCCAGAGGAAGAGCGGCACGAGTACCTCGTACCGGACGCCTCCGACGTCGACCTCGACCGCGGGGCCGGCGATGTCGAGCCGTGCGAGCCGACCAGCCAGATGGGTGATCATCGGGGACCAGTATGCCGGTGCAGTCGCGCCCGCGCAGGACGGCACCGTACCCTAGCGATGTGCCGGAGCTGCCCGAGGTCGAAACGATCCGCCGGGACCTGCATGGGCTCGTCGTGGGTCGACGCATCGAGGACGTCTGGGTGGAGGAGGCGACGGCGCCACTGCTCCTCAACCGCCCGCTCGATGCCTTCCGGCAAGAGCTCGTGGGCCGCCGGGTGACGGAGATCGACCGGCGGGGGAAGTTCCTGCTCTTCCGGCTCGATGACGGCACGACGTGGGCTGTGCACCTCCGCATGACGGGACGGCTCGTGTGGCGTCCCAGCGGCGCTCCGCCGGAACCGTATGAACGGGGACGCGTCCGCTTCGACTGCGGGCAGGACCTCCGCTGGTGCGACGTGCGGAAGTTCGGCCGCTGGGCCCTCGTCGCGCGGGACGAGGAGCTCCTCGCGAGCTTGGGACCGGAACCCATCGACCCGACGTTTTCGGTCGAGACGCTGGCGAACGCACTGCGAGGCCGCCGGGCTCCAGTGAAGGCCGTGCTGCTTGACCAGCGCCGGATCGCCGGGTTGGGGAACATCTACGCCGACGAAGCGCTCTTCGCCGCCGGCCTCCGGCCGGACGCCCCGGCAGGCAGCCTCGACGCCGACGCCGTGCAGCGGCTCTACAACGCGATCGTCGACGTGGTGCGGCGCGGGATCGAGCACCGGGGAGCGAGCTTCCGTGACTACGTGGACGCCCAGGGGGACGAGGGGAAGCAGCAGATGTACGTGCAGGTATTCCGCCGCACCGGCAAGCCCTGCTACCGCTGTGGGACGCCCATCGCGCGCATCGTCGTCGGCGGGCGGAGCACGCATTTCTGTCCCGTCTGTCAGCGCTTTCCCGAAGCGCGAGGGGCGAAAGCATGAGCGACGGCATCGATGAGGCAACGATGCGGGCGGTGCTCCGCCTGGAACCCGACGCGGAGGTTCAAATCGAACGAGCGGGGAAGACCGCCACGGCACCCCTGGAGATCACCGTGCGCAGTCGCGCCGGGACGCGGCGGTACGTGGTGCGGCGATTCGCCGACGCCGAGGCCGCGGCCAACCACGCCGCCGTGTTGGAAGCGCTGGGGCGCGTCCGACTTCCGTTCGTGCCGCGTATTGCCGCCTTCGTCGGGGGCGTGCCCATCGAAGAGGACCCGGAGGGGCTATCCGCTACGTGGGTCGAATTCGGCATCGCACGGTGGGAAGAAGCGGTCGACGCTCTCGCAGCGCTCCACACGAGCGGTGTCCGGGAGGGCCTGCGCTGGGGTTTGCGCCCGGAGGACGTACTCCCTGCCGCGCCGCCGCCGCTGTTCCGCCTCGGGTTCGCCGCACACGAGCGCACACCGGCGGAGCCGGCCTTCGTGGCCGCGCGGGACGTGTTGGTGGAGACGCCCTTCGGCTTCGTCCACGGGCACGCAACCGCCGAATGCGTGATCTTCCGCGCCGAGGGAGTGGCCATCGTCGACTACGCGCGGGCCGGCTTTGGAGCGCAGCTACTCGATGCGGCGGCGCTCATCGCTACCAGCGGCCGCCCCGCGGACGAGCGCGCGGCGCTCGCGGAGCGGTACGGGCGGCGCCGGGGCGTCGCCGGAGCGCGAGACCTCATCGACCTGGCCACCATCGTGTGGGGGGTGGAGGAGCTGCTCGGTCTTCCCCGGCGGCAGGTGGAGGCCTTTGGAGACGACGTTGCGACGGAACGGCTCGTGACGGTTGCCCGCCGCATCGAACGCGCCATCCGCGAACCGGCGGGGGGCCATCCGCTGGCGGCCGCCATCCGTGGTGCGCTCTGGCCCGAGTAGAATGCCAGCCGTGGGCGTGTATCCCGGCGGCCTGAGCGAGCTCGATTTCCTGCGTGCCTACCACCGCACGACGCTCCGCGTGCCGCAGGTGGCCTCCGATTCTCTCTTGCGCTCGCTCGTGACCGCAGCCGAGCCCGACCGGCCGGTGCTGGTGGCAGCGTTGGGCGCGATGGCCGGCCGCGCGGCACGGCAGCTGACAGCAGTCGCGGCAGCGCTCGAGGACCGCAGCCGGCCGGTGGCGGAGCGCCTCCTCGGGCCGCTCCCCGGCGCGCCGGCGTGGGTGGACCTCATCCATCGGGTGGCGACGCGGCCGCCGACGGTGCTCGCCGGCGATTTCGGCCTCGGCCAGGCGGGCGTCGCCCACGCGGAGCGGCTGCGTGCCCTCGGCGACCTCGCCTGGGTGACGCCGCTCGTCGAGCTGAGTGAACGGGACGGGTTCCTCCTGGGCACGATGAACGAATGGCGGCACACGTGGGAGGCCGTCTGGGCGGTGGTCGATGGCGTGGCCGCGCTGGCGCTCCGCGAGGAGGACGCCGCGAACGTCGCCGACACGACGGCGGAGCTGGTGGCCGTCGCCCGGGGGTTCCTCGGCGCGTACCTCGACGGTCGAACCGGGGGCAGGCGTGAGTGACCGGCTCTTCGTACCGGGGCGACGCAACAGCATCACCGACGTCGAGGGGATTCGCGTTGGCCACGTGACGAAGCGGGCTGCTGCCACGGGGTGCACGGTCCTCCTCACCGGGGGCGCGACCGCGGCGGTGGACGTACGGGGTGGCGCACCGGGTACCCGGGAAACCGACGCACTGGCGCCTGCCAACCTCGTGCGCCGCTGCGACGCCATCGTGCTGGCGGGCGGGAGCGCCTTCGGACTGGCGGCCGCCGACGGGGTGATGCGTTGGCTGCGCGAGCGGAACGTGGGATTCCCAACTCGCGCCGGCAGGGTCCCGATCGTGACCGCGGGGGTCCTGTTCGACCTCGGCATCGGCCGTCCCGACGCCTGGCCCAGCGCGGAGGACGGCTACGCTGCCGCGGCCCGGGCCCGCTCCGGAGCGGTGGCGGAGGGCAGCGTCGGTGCGGGAACGGGGGCCACGGTCGCGAAGATCGCAGGTCCGGACCGGGCCCTGAAAGGCGGCGTGGGAACGGCAAGCATCGCCGGACCGAAGGGGCTCGTGGTCGGTGCGTTGGTCGTCACCAACGCGCTGGGGCTCATCTACGATCCGGCGACGGGCACATTGGCGGCTGGTCCGCGCGACGACCGCCCTGGAACGATGTGGGAACTGGAGGAGGCGCTGGCGCACCGGCCCGCGGAGGGCACCCTCGCGCGGGAGGCGACGACGCTGGCGGTGGCGGCAGTCAACGCGGCACTCGACCATGTGGTGGCACAGCGGCTGACTGCGGCGGTGCACGACGCGATCGCGCGGTGCGTGGTGCCCGCGCACACGTTCGGAGATGGCGACATCGCCTGGGTCGTGGCTACCGGCAGGACCCCCGCCGACACAGGGGACTCGCTGGTGCTGGCGGTGATGGTCCAGCGCGCGACGGAGACGGCGCTCCTTCGGAGCTTGGCAGCTGCGCGGGGGCTCGCTGGCGTGCCCTCGGCGGCGGAGTGGGCAGCTAGCGGATCGTGAAGCTGCCGACCGCGCCGCCTTGGAAGACGCCGAGGGGTCCCGCTGCGGCGTCGACCTCGATCTCGTACTCGCCGAGACGGCCTTCTGCGAAGGGATCGAAGTCCCACGGCCACGTGAATCGCCGTTCCGCTCGCGATGCGGCGGGCCCTCACCCCCAATTCCCCCTCTCCTGCTCGAGATGCGGCGGGAGGGAGGAAATGGGGGTGACACGCTCAGAGGGAGCGGAGGAATGTAACGAGCGCCGCGTTCACCTCTGCTGGACGCTCCTGCTGGGTCCAGTGCCCGCAGCCCGGCAACCAGATGACGTCGCGGAGGTTGGGCACCCACTGGCGCATGGCTTCGGCGGCGCCGGGCGTCATGGCGCGGACGACGTCGCGTTCGCCCGAGATGAAGAGAGCGGGAACGGTGACCTTCGCGCCCGCCCACGGCGCGGAGAGACGCCACGTACGGTCCATGTTCCGGTACCAGTTAAGGCCGCCGCGGAACCCGCGCCGTTGGAACTCTGCCGTGTAGAAGTCGAGGTCCTCTTTGGTGAGCCACGCGGGGAGGCCGTCCTCGCCGGGATCGACCATGCCGTCGAGAAAGCCGGCGGTCTTCGGCAAGGCCGGGAGGATGGAGCGGTCGGGACCATCGCCGGACGCGGTGTAGAGGGTCATCCGCAGCGTGCGCCGCACGTCGCGTTCGAGTTCGGCTTCGGCCTTCCCCGGCTCCTGGAAGTAGAGGATGTAGAAGAAGCGGTCGCCGTAGAATGCCTTGAACGCTTGGGTGGGCGGCACCTGGGACCGCGGTGTGAAGGGCACGCTCATGCCTACGACGGCGCGGAAGCGGTCGGGGCGCCAGAGGGCGGCGTTCCAGGCAACGGGCGCGCCCCAATCGTGGCCGACGATGACCGCCGTGGCAGCGCCGAGGATGTCGAGGAGGGCCACCATGTCGCCCACGATGTCGAACTGGGTGTAGGCATCGATGGCATCGGGGGCGTCGGTTTGGCCATAGCCGCGCATATCGGGCGCGACGGCGTGGAAGCCTGCTTCGGCGAGTGCGGGGAGTTGGTGGCGCCAGGAGTACCAGGATTCCGGAAAGCCGTGGCAGAGGAGGACGAGAGGGCCCTCGCCGGCCTCGGCGATGTGCATGCGGATGCCGTTGACCTCGACGAACCGGTGGCGGATTTGCGTCACCGTGGACCTCCGCAGACGTTTCGTTGAGCGCGAAGGATATCGGGTCGGCAGGGAGCGACGCAACGAGGAACGGGACACCGGCCCCCCGGGGCCGTTGACAGGCGGCGTCAGCGCGCGCACGATCGAAGCGCCGTCTATCCGAACGGAAGGCGAGCTCGTTCGAACGACCCGAGACGCGAAGTCCGCCTGGACCCGAGTGGCCGGTACGGACGTGGTGATGCCGCCGCCGTACCCCGCTCGCCGAGCGGGGTTCTCGTTTCGGGGAAGGAGGAGACCCGGCGTGCGGCTGATGCTTTCGGGCAAGATCCATCGGGCAATCGTCACCGACGCGAACCTGCACTACGAAGGCTCGATTACGCTGGACCCCGACCTGATGGACGCGGCGGGGATCCTGCCGTATGAGCAGGTGCACGTGCTCGACGTGACGAACGGCGCCCGGCTCGAAACGTACGCGATCCGGGGCGAGCGAGGGAGCGGCGAGGTGTGCATCAACGGCGCGGCGGCACACCTCATCCATCGGGGGGATATCGTCATCATCCTGACGTACCGTTGGATGGACGAGGCCGAAGCCGCCGCTGCCGCACCGCGGCACGTCTACGTCGACGACCGCAACCGCATCGTCCGCGTGACTGCAGGGGACGGCTACGCCCATCGGCCCGAAGCAGCCGGTGTCGGCTCCTGAGAAGGGGAGGGCGCAATGGCGAGGCTATCGATCCACAAGCTGAAGGAGTGGAAGGCCGAACGCCGGCGATTCGCCATGGTCACGGCGTACGACTTCCCGACGGCGCGGCTGGCGGAGCAGGCCGGCATTCCGGTCATCCTCGTCGGTGATTCGCTGGGGAGCGTGGTGCTTGGCTACAGCTCGACGATCCCCGTGACGATGGAGGAAATGCTGCACCACACGAAGGCCGTCGTGCGGGCGACCGAACGCGCGATCATCGTCGCGGACATGCCCTTCATGAGCTACCAGGCCAACCCCGACGATGCGATGCTGAACGCCGGCCGGCTGCTGAAGGAAGGCGGTGCCACGGCGGTGAAGCTCGAGGGCGGAAGCCACATCGTGCCGCTCGTGCGGCGGATGGTGGAGTGCGGCATCCCCGTGATGGGGCACCTTGGGCTGACGCCGCAGTCGATCAACCAGTTCGGCGGCCACAAGGTACAGGGGAAGACGCCTGCCGCGGCGGCAAAACTCATCGCCGATGCCCAGGCGCTGGAGGACGCGGGGGCATTCGCCATCGTGCTCGAGACGATCCCGGCGCAGCTCGCGAAGATGGTCACTGAGCGGCTGACGATCCCCACAATCGGCATCGGCGCTGGGCCGCACTGCGACGGTCAGGTGCAGGTATTGCACGACATCCTCGGCATCTACGACGACCAGCGGGTGCTGAAGCATACGAAGCGGTACGCCGTGCTGGGGGCGGCGATCCGGGAGGCGCTGCGGCAGTACGCGGCCGAGGTGGAAGCGGGCACGTTCCCCACCGCGGAGCACAGCTTCGAGATGGACGAAGCAACGCTGCGCGAGCTCGCGTCGGTCTGATGGAGCTGCTCCGATCGCCCGCCGAAATGCATCGCTGGCGCGCGGGAGTCCGCGGGATGGTGGGATTCGTGCCGACGATGGGGTACCTCCACGAGGGGCACCTTTCGCTGGTGCGGCTCTCGCGCCAGCGGGACGACGTGACCGTAGCGAGCATCTTCGTGAACCCCACGCAGTTCGGCCCGAACGAGGACTTCGAGCGGTACCCGCGCGACGAGGCGAGGGACCTAGCATTGCTCGAAGCCGAGGGCGTCCATGCGGTCTACCTCCCGAGCGTCGCGGCGATGTACCCGCCGGGCTACCAGACGTATGTCACGGTGGAGGAGCTCTCTAAGCGGCTGGAGGGCGCGGCGCGGCCCGGGCACTTCCGTGGCGTCGCCACGGTGGTCACGAAGCTCTTCGGAGCGGTGCAGCCCCACCGCGCATACTTCGGGAAGAAAGACGCACAGCAGCTGCGGCTCATCCGGCGGATGGTGCGCGACCTCGACCTCCCCGTCGAGATCGTAGCGGGGGAGACGGTGCGCGAGCCGGACGGCCTGGCCATGAGCAGCCGGAACGTCTACCTCGCGCCCGACGAGCGTGCGATCGCCCCGCTGCTGTACCGCGGACTCTGTGCGGCGCGGGATGCCTTCATCGCCGGCGAGCGGGACGCTGAGCGGCTGCGGGCGATCGTCCGCGAGGTCGTTGGTCAGGAACCGCGCATCGCCCTGGAGTACGTCAGCGTCGCCGACGACGAAACGCTGGAGGAGATCGAAGGGCGCGTCGAGCGTCCGGCGCTGCTTTCGCTGGCAGCGCGGATTGGCTCGACGCGCCTCATCGACAACGTCGAGCTCGCCCCCTAGCGCCCGGGTCGAGGGCGATGCCCGAACATTGCCCTGAATTCGGGCTCGAAGAAGAACTCCTGCTCACCAAAGGCTGGCCGGAGCTCGTCGAGCCAGCAGGCGGACGCATCCCATTCGGCGAAGAATGGGCGGAGCGTCCAGGTGGGGTTGCGGGCCTGCAGGAACTGGAGCGCAAGGACGCGTCGGCCCTCGACGTAGGCTGGGCCGAGGACTTGTACCTTGCCGGGATCGGCCGACATCGAGGGGCCCCGCACCGTGCGGCCGAGGCCGCTCACACTCGCGTAGGCATCGCGGAAGATCGACCACGCGCGCACCAAGGGAACGGCGAAGTAGTGCTGCGCCCCCGTGTCGCGGGCGATGAACATGTAGTACGGGACGCAGCCGAGGCGAACCTGCTCGCGCCAAAGCTGTGCCCAGACCTCAGGTGCGTCGTTGATGCGGCGCATGACGGGCGATTGGGTACGGATTTCGGCCCCCGTCGCCCGCACCCGCGCGATGGCCTCCTGCGCGGCCGCGGTGGAGAGCTCACGAGGGTGGTTGAAATGGGCCATTACGGCCAGATGGAGCCCGCGCTGCGTAATGCGCCGGAACAGCGCCAGCAGCTCCTCCGCATCGCCGTCGCTGATGAACCGGTACGGCCAGTAGGCGAGCGCCTTCGTCCCGATACGGATGGTCTGTAGGTTCGGCAACTCGGCGTCGAGGAGCGGCTCCAGGTAGAGCCGGAGGTTTCGTGTGCTCATCACCAGGGGATCGCCGCCGGTGAAGAGGACATCGGTCACCTCGGGATGGATACGGAGGTACTGCACGAGAAGGTGCGCTTCGCGCATAGCGAACTTGAGCGAGTTGTCGCCGATGAACTGTGGCCAGCGGAAGCAGAAGGTGCAGTAGGCATGGCAAGTTTGTCCGTTGCTGGGGAAGAAGAGCACCGTCTCCCGGTACTTGTGCTGCATGCCGCGAAGCGATTCGCCGTAGAGGTCGGGGATGTTGTGCTCGAGCTGCCCGGCGGGATGTGGGTTCAACTCGCGCCGGACTTCCGTTACCGCCGCCTCGAATGCTGGCGTGCCGCTGCCGAAGCGTCGAAAGGCATGCTCTACTCGCTCGAAGTGCTCGGGCCGGAGCATGTCCCGCTGGGGGAAGTTGAGTACGAAGATGGGGTCGTTGGGAATGTCGGACCAGTCGATGAGCTCGGTGGTCACGTAGCTGTTCGTCTTGAACGGCAGGACCCTGCCGACAACCTCGATAGCCCACCGCTGGTCGTCGTCGAGGAGCCGGTACTCGGGGAGTTCGCGGATGTTGCGAAGCGTATAGGCTCGGTAGGGCGGAGGTGAGGGAGGCACTCCCCGCGGCCGGGCCTTCTGGAGCATCGTGGTCATGGCGGCCTCCTGGGACGCTGCTACTGCGCCGCTGGCGCGAGCAGCTCGTCGTGACGGCGGATTGCCGCCTCGGCAGCGGCGGCGAGGCTGAGGGCGGCGACCCGTCCTTCGGGCGTCGCGGTGCCGTCGCCGTTCGTGATGCGGATGAGGGCGTCGAGCAGGGCGAGGATCTGGGCGTGGGCCGACACGACGGCCTCGCCGGCGCGCCGCTCGCAAGCGCCCCGGTGGGCGTGTACGAGCGAGCGGGTTTCGAGCGCGGCGCCGAGGAGCTGCCACCGGCCCGCACCATCGCGGTCGGCTTCGAAGCAGGCGGCGCCGGTCGCGAGGCGCCCGCGGAGCAGGCTCCCCAGGGGCCGGACCTCGGCCGTGAACGACTGCGGAATCATCGACGTGGCTGCGCGTGACATGAAACCTCCTTTCCGCGTCCGCACGGTGCGGACGCCAACGCGCGAGGTGGAGGTGCGAGCGGCAGCGACGGAGCGGCTAGGGGAAACGCTCGATATCCCACCGGCGGAAGGTGCGCATGGGTGCCTCCTTTCGGACTGGCGGGCACACGCAGGCCCGCGGATGGAGGAGGCCAGGGGCGATGACGCCAAGCCTCCCGAACGCCTACGGGGTTAGCTGACGGGTTCGGCGTCGGAAGTCGCCTATGCGCCTGGTGCGCAATTCACCCCAGGAGGTGGGTCCCCCGTTCCCGGCGGTGCCGGGATTCGGCATTCCCTTCGTACCACGGCGGGAGTGGGGCCGTCAATCAACTGCGGGTAAATTCGCTCCCGTGGTGGCTTCGCTGCGCTAGGATGGAAACCGATGGACGACGCGCATCTCACGCCGTTCCCGCGGGCCGGAACACGCTGCGTCGTGTGTGGGGAAGACATTCCCGAAGAGGGCGGTGCCTACTGCGAAGGCTGCGGCGAGCCGTTCCACCTGAACCAGAAGGCGTCCGCGGAGGGGCGAGACTGCGGGCGTGTTTGGATTAGCGACGAACACCTCGGGCTGGTCTTCGGGTGCGAGCGATGCCTCACGCCGGCAGGCGGCGCCCTGGAGGACGTCGTAGACCTCGCCGAGGCGGCGCTCCTGGCGCAGGTCGAAGCCGCAGTGCTCCAGGCGGCGGCGCTGGCGGGGGAGTTGGCGCATCGTCGGACGTCGGGCGGGGCGTTTCTCTTCCTCCGGCGCGACGTGGTGAGCTGGGCTGCGCGCCGGACCGCCCCCTGAACCTAACCGGGGAGGGTGGTAGCCTCGGCGCATGCCGAGCTCGAAGCGTCGCGCGCGCCGAAGGCGGAGGTCGGAGGCTGGGAGCCCGCCGCCCGTGGCTCCCGGCGCCGTGGAACGCGTGCTTCGTCCCTTGCCGGAATGGAAGTGGCGGACGTTCCCGGTGTACTTCGCCTTCTCGCTGGGGGCATTCGTCGGCCTCTACTTAGGACTCATCGCCGCGGCAGGGCCGGCATGGCTCGGCACGGCAGTCTTCATCACGGTCGCCATCCTGCTGGGGCTGGGGCTCTCGCGGCTGACGACCCGCTGGCTGGTGACGAAGGAGTGGATGCGCCGACGCGAGAAGCGGAAGGCGAAGACGTAGGCGGGGGGCCGCAGCTCCCCCGCCTACGCGTAGGGCATTCCGCTCAACCTCAGGCAGAGGCAAGGCGGAAGCGCTGGGCCTCGGCGCTGAGTGCATCAGCCAGCTGACGCGTGAACTTCAGCGCGATGGGGACATCGTTCCAGCGAGGCATCCTTCCTCCAGAACTGCGTGCTTCCGCTCCGTGCCGAGGATCGGGCGCAGTTGCGTCAGCTGCGATCGGGGAAGTCGTGCAGAGGCGCGGGGTGAAACCCTGCTCTTCGAGCGCGCGTCCGAGGATGCGGGGCGTTGACAGGGGAGCGCAGCTATGCCAGAGTGGCGGCAGGACTTAGTGTATTCCCTACACTAAGTCGGCCGACGGGAGGGGGAGCCGCCATGAGCACCGCGCCTGCGACGCTGCACGAGGACCTGGAACTCATCGACCCTGCGGGCGGGAGCGAACGCTGCCCCACGGACCAGCTGGGAACGGTCCCGCTGGCCGAGGAGCGGGCGTTTGCCGCCTGGCAGCAGGACATCCCGCGGGAGTACCTGCACCTGCCTGCGGAGGAGCTCGACCGGCGCATCCGGCGGGCGCGGGCGGCGCTGGGCGAGCGGCTCGTCATCCTCGGTCACCACTACCAGCGAGACGAGGTCATCCGGTACGCGGACTTCACGGGCGATAGTTTCAAGCTTTCGCAGCATGCCGCGGCGCAGGAACGGGCGGAGTACGTGGTGTTCTGCGGGGTGCACTTCATGGCTGAATCGGCCGACATCCTCACGCGGCCCGACGTGCGGGTCATCCTGCCGAACATGTCCGCCGGCTGCTCGATGGCCGACATGGCCGACCCCGACGACGTCCTCGCCGCATGGGACGAGATCGCCGAGGTCGTGGGCGACGGGGTGCGCGTCCTTCCTATCACGTACATGAACAGCGCCGCGAGCCTGAAGGCCTTCACCGGGCGCCACGGCGGGATGGTCTGCACCTCGAGCAACGCGGCGAAGGCGTTCGCCTGGGCACTGGAGCAGGCCGACAAGATTCTCTTCTTCCCGGACCAGCACCTCGGCCGGAACACGGCCTACGCGCTCGGCATTGGGCTGGAGGAGATGGTGGTGTGGGACTGGCGCCGGCCGCTGGGAGGGCTGACCCCGGCGCAGGTACAGGCCGCACGAGTGATCCTTTGGCAGGGCCACTGCAGCACGCACCTCCGGTTCAGCGTGGAGCAGATCGTGAGGGCGCGCGCGGAGCATCCTGGCGTCCGGATCATCGTCCACCCGGAATGCCGCTGGGAGGTGGTGCAAGCGGCCGACGACTACGGTTCGACGGAGAAGATTGCGAAGGTCATCTCCGAGGCACCCGCAGGGAGCGTCTGGGGTGTGGGCACGGAGATCAACCTCGTGAATCGGCTGGCGAAGCAGAACCCGGACAAAACGGTGTTCTGCCTCGACCCGGTGGTGTGCCCGTGCAGCACGATGTACCGCATCCACCCGGCATACGTGGCCTGGGTGCTCGAGGAGCTCGTGGAGGGCCGCGTCGTCAACGAGGTGCGGGTCGACGACGAGACGCGACGCTGGGCGCTCGTCGCACTGGAGCGGATGCTCGCGCTCCCGTGAGCATCAGGCGCTGAGGAGGTAGCGCCAGGAACTGGGAACGTGAAGCCAGGCACCGAGCAGCGCTTCGATGGTGATGCCCAGCGCTGCCCGTTCGCAGCTCCAGCTGCAGTAGGAGAGGCGCAGCCCGGCGGAAGAGCGCTCCCACCGGTACGAGCCGCCGCAGGCGCGGCAGGCGCGGAACAGCGCCGCCATCGAGGAGCCCGAACCACCCATCGGAAGCCTCGCGATCGCCCGCCACCGCCTACGAAAACGCACGAGCCAGCGCGAACGTTGCCATCTGCGGATCAATTGTCTGCGCCGAGCCCCCGGAACTTCGTTCGGCGTTGCTCCTCCAGGTCGCGCGCCGTGCGGGCCACGAGCTCGTCGACGACAGCGGCGACGGCGATGAGCCGTTCGCCGGGGTCGATGAGCTCGAGCAGGCGTTGCTGGGCCTCCTCGTCGAGCTGGAGCCACGGTACGAGGAAGTCGGCCAGCCGGGCAGGGTCCTCGGGCAGCTTCAGGGGCTGCGACCACTGGCCGGTGAGGGCAAGCGCCATGGCGAAGTACCGGGGAAAGCCGGCGCGCAGCCGTGCCTCGGCGGCGGCTGACGCCGGCGTCGGGCGGTATGCCGGCTCATCGACGAATTCGACGAGGCCGCGGGGGTACGGCGCGGATGGCAGCCGTTCGAGGAGGCGGAAGCGCCGGCGGCCGCGTACGGTCACCAGGTAGCGGCCGTCGGCGCTCTCTTCCACCTCGTCGAAACGAGCCGTGGTCCCGACTTCGTAGGTGACGGCTTCCCCGCCGACTTCGGGCCCTTCGCGGATGAGCAAGACGCCGAACTCGCCCCCACGTTCGAGCAACTCCTCGAGCATGACGCGGTACCGGTGCTCGAAGATCTGGAGGGGCAGCACCATGCCCGGGAAGAGCACGGTGCGGAGCGGGAAAAGCGGCAGTTCGACGGCCACGCCGCCAGTCTACGCCGGCGCTCAGCGGGCGCGGGCGGTGAGCCAGGCTTCGAGTTCGGGGAGGTGCTCGGCGAAGTGTCCCGTGCCCGCTGACTGGACGAGGCGGCTTGCGATGCGTGGGCGGTTCCGTTCGGGGTCGGTGCCGAACAGCTCCGTGGGGGCAGCCTTGGCGGCAGCCAGGTATTCGTGGAAGGCAGCGTCCCAATCGTCGAGGGCGGCCCTGCCGGGCTTCGCCTCGGCGGCGAAGCGCCGGTTCCAGGCCTCCACGTCGCTCCAATCGACACCCTCGGGGGCAGGACGTTCTCCTCGACTGACGCGTTCGAGGGCGATGGTCATCTGGCGGAACCAGCCCGCCATGTGGGCGAGGAGCTGGGCCAGGTTCCATTCTCCCAGCCAGACCTCGGCGTAGGCGTCATCGGGCAGCGCTGCGATGCGGTCACGGAAGGCAACGTAGGCCTCCTCGAGGGCGCGGATTTCTTCGTCTTTGCTCACGGTGCGGCTCCTTCGGACGCGGGGATACGGCGAGCCTACACCCCGCGCGTCGCGCCTGCATGCCTCACATGCTTCGGAGGATGCGGATGCGCTCGTCGATGGGCGGGTGCGTGGAGAACAGGTTATTGAGGAAGCTCTCGTGCCCCTTGAGCGGATTCACGATGTACAGGTGGGCAGTCGCCTTGTTCGCGGCTTCCAGCGGCTCGGGGTCGGCAGCGATCTTCTCGAGTGCCGAGGCGAGCGCGTAGGGGTTGCGGCAGAGGAGCGCCCCGCTGGCATCGGCGAGGAATTCGCGCCGGCGACTGATGGCGAACTTCAGGATCTGCGCAACGAGCGGCGCCAGGATCGCCGCGAGGACGGCGAGCGCGAGGAGCACGGCCTGCGCAGGCCCAGCGTTCCGATCTCGGTTTGAGCGGCGCCGGCCGCTGCCGGCGAAGGTCCAGCGCAGCGCGACGTCCGCGGCCAGGGCCACGACGCCCACGAGGACGGCGGCGACGGTCATAACGCGGATGTCGTAATTGGCGATATGGGAGATTTCGTGCGCGAGGACGGCTTCCAGCTCCGCGGGGGTGAGCTTCTGGAGGAGCCCGCGCGTGACGACGACGTGCGCATGCTGCGGGTCGCGGCCGGTGGCGAAGGCGTTCGGTGCCGTGTCCTCCAGAACCCACGTGCGAGGCATCGGGAGCCCCGCGCCGATGCAGAGGTTCTCGACGCGCCGGACGTACTCCCACTCCTCCTCTTTCGTGACTTCACGGGCGCCGGATACGGCGAGAATGACGCGGTCGGCGGCGAGGTACGTGAAGAGGGCGTAGAGCGCGAGGCCGGTCATCGCTCCGATGAAGACGACCGGGGGCGCCTGGAAGGCGTACACGAAGGCACCCACGAGGCCGCCGAGGAGCAGCACGAACCCGGCGAAGAGGGCCCACGTTTCCCGCTTGTTCTTCGCGATCTGGTCGTAGATGAGGATGGAGCCAGGGGCGGCGGCATCCATCGGCGGTAGGCCGCGTTCAGGTGGCGGAGAAGCTCACCCGGACTTCCTGGCGCGCCTCCTCTTCGGCCTCGTAGAACTCGGCGGGCTGGAAGCGGAAGAGCGCGGCCACGAAGCTGCTCGGCACGGTGACGATCTTCTCGTTGTAGCGCTGGACGTTGGCGTTGTAGAACTGGCGCGCGTAGGCGATCTTGTCCTCCGTATCGGTGAGCTCGCGCTGGAGTTCGAGGAAGTTCTGGTTCGCCTTCAGGTCGGGGTAGTTTTCGACCACGGCGAAGAGGGAGCGGAGCGCCTGGGTGAGGGCGTTGTCGGCCTGGGCGGCTTCCCGGGCGCCGTGCGCGGTTTCGAGCATGGCGCGGGCGCGGGTCACGTTCTCGAGGACTTCCCGTTCGTGGGCGGCGTACCCTTTCACGGTTTCGACGAGGTTGGGGATGAGGCTCGCCCGGCGGCGGAGCTGGATGTCGATGGCCGACCAGGCCTCCTGGACGCGGAGCCGGGCGCGAGCGAGGCCGTTGTACATGCCCACGACCCAGAGCACGAGCAGGACGATGACGCCGACGATGACCAGCAGGATGATGAGCGTGCTCACGTTCCCCGTCCCCCACGCGAAGCTGCGCGCATCGTACCACGCGGTGAGGACCCAGGCCCGGGGCGGGGAAGGCTAGGTGAGGACGCCTTCGGCGAGGAGGTCGGCGATCTCGTCGTCGGAGAGGCCGAGGATGCGGGTGCACACCTCCCAGGTGTGTTCGCCGAGGAGCGGGGCGGGGGCGCGGTGGTAGCCCGGCGTCTCGGAGAGGCGGGCGACGGGCCCGTCGTAGGCGGAGCGGCCGGTTTCGGGGTGGTCGAGGTACTGGTAGTATCCCCGCGCCCGGATGTGGGGGTCGCGTTCGAGGAGGTCCTGGGCGTTCTGGACGACGCCGCAGGGCACGCCGTGGGCCTGGAGGAGCTCCATCACTTCTTCGGCCTTGCGGTCGCGGGTCCAGCTCCCGACGAGGGCTTCGAGCTCGTCTTCGTTCGCCTTGCGGGCGCTGAGGGTGGCGAAGCGAGGGTCGTCGGCGACGTCGGGGTGGCCGAAGGCGGTGCAGAGAGCGCGCCACTGCTCCTCGGTGCGGCAGGCGATGGCCACCCAGCGGTCGGGGGAGTTCACGGATTCGAAGTCGTCCTTGCAGCGGAAGGCGCCGTGGGGTGCGGCGGCGGGGTGGCGGTTGCCGGCGCGGGTCTGGACGCGGCCGTTGGCGAGGTAATCGAGGACGGCAGTGCCGAGGACGTTGACGACGGATTCGATTTGGGGGAGTTCGATGAGCTGGCCCTTGCCGGTGCGTTCGCGGTGGCGCAGGGCAGCGAGGATGGCGACGACGGTGTGGCCGGGGTTGACGACGTAGTCGGGGTAGTTGGTGCCGACGCCGATGGGGGGCCGGTGGGGGAAGCCGGAGAGCTCGCTGATGCCGGTGACGGGGGTGAGGACGGCGCCGAAGCCGAGGAAATCGCGGTGGGGCCCTTCGAGGCCCTGCATGGGGGCGTAGGCGGCGATGATGCGCGGGTTCACCTGGCGGATCTGCTCGTAGCGGAGGTTCCACTTCTCGATGACGCGCGGGGTGAAGTTCGTGAGGAAGACGTCGGAGCGCTCGATGAGGCGGTAGGCGAGCTCCTGGCCCTTTTCGGTGTTGAGGTTGAGCTGGATGCTGAGCTTGCCCGCGTTGAAGTTGTTGAAGTAGCCCGAGACGTTGTACCCCGTCTTGAAGGTGCCGTCGGGGTTCATGGCGAAGGGCTGGACGACGCGGAGGGAGTCGATCTTCGCTTCCGATTCGACGCGGACGACTTCGGCGCCGAACGCGGCGAGGGTCTGCCCGGCGATGGGGCCGGCCCCGAACCAGGAGAAGTCGGCGACGCGGATGCCGGAGAGGGGGAGGTCGGTCATGGCTGCACCTCTTCAGCGGAGCTCGGCGAGGACTTCGGCGGTGTGTTCCCCGAGGCGGGGCGGGCGGCCGATGCGCGCGGGCGTCTCGGAGAGGCGGTAGGGCGGGCCGGGGAATTCGATGGTGACGCCGAGGTGGGGGAATTCCACGGGCCGGTACCAGCCGCGGGCGCGGAGCTGAGCGTTTTCGGCCAGGTGCTTGGGTGTGGAGACGAGGCCCACGAGGAGCTGCCGGCGCTGGCCTTCTTCGTAGGCTTCCACGGCGCCGAGCGTGGCGATGAAGGCTTTCACCACCTCGTTGATGTGGGCGAGCTGTGGGATGACGGCCATGGCGCTCTCGGGGTTCGTCATCACCTGGGTGACGAAGGGCATGCTGAGCTGGGCGCAGAGGCTGGCGTACGGCTCCTCGTCGAGGTCGGCGGCCATGCCCCGTTCGCGCATCCAATCGACGAGCGCGGGGAAGTCCTTGCCGGCGGGGGCGAGGACCATGAGCTGGACCCAGCCGTCCTTCGCGCGGTAGACGCCCCAGCCGGGGAGGGCGACGGGGATCATCCCCTTCTCGCCGGTGCGGACGCGGTTCCGCTTCTGGAGGTCCCAGGTCTGCATGGCGGTTTCCTGAGCCATGGAGATGGCCTCTTGCGCGGAGACGTCGACGTGCTGGCCCTTCCCGGTGCGTTCGGCGTAGAGGAGGGCGAGGAGCGTGCCCTGGGCGGCATCGATGCTGGCGCAGATGTTGGCTTGGTTGCCGACGATCATGTTGGGCGGGTCGTCGGGTTCGCCCGCGAGGGTCATCACGCCGCCCATGGCCTGGCCGACGATGTCGCTGTAGGCGTAGTGGGCGTGGGGGCCGAACTGCCCGAAGCCGGTGATCGAGGTGTAGACGAGGGACGGCTTGGCGGCGTGCAGCTCTTCGTAGCCGAGGCCGCGGGCGGCCAGGTAGCCGGGCGGGAAGTCTTCGAGGAGGACGTCGGCGGTGAGGGCGAGCTTGCGGGCGAGGGCCCGGCCCTCGTCGGTTTCGAGGTCGAGGACGACGGAGCGCTTGGAGGTGTTGTGCACCCAGAACCAGAGGCTGGTATCGACGCCTTCCTGATCGCGGAAGTACGGCGGGGTGTGGCGCTGCCAGCCGCCGCCGGGGGGTTCGACCTTGATGACGTCGGCGCCGAGGTCGGCGAGGAGCTTGCCGCAGTAGGAGCCGATTTCATCGCAGAACTCGATGACACGGACGCCGTCGAGGGCGGAGGGGCTCATGGGCGGTCTCCGGGGATGGCGGTGACGGTTTGAGGCAGCCGGTTGGCGAGGATGTCGGCCGCCTGCGTGACCATATCGTAGAGGATTTCCGCGGCGGGCCGCCCGCGGGTGAGGAGGCCGGCGATTTGGCCGGCGGCATTCATGAGGAGTTCGTTCCGGCCTGCGCGGCGGATGGAGTACATGAGGTCTTGGATGAGGAGACCCTGGAGGCCCATGGGCAGGGCGCGGAGGCCGGCCTCTTCCCACTTTTCGATGAGCGGATTGGTGATGTTGCGCATGGGCTTGCCGGAGTAGAGCCGCGTCACGCGGGTGTCCTCTTCGGTGGCGGCGAGGATGCGCTGCTTCTGCACTTCCGGCTGGTTCGCTTCATCGGCGACGAGGAAGGCAGTGCCCACCCAGGCACCGATAGCGCCGAGGGCGAGCACGGCGGCGAGGCCGCGGCCATCGCCGATGCCGCCGGCCGCGACGACGGGGGTCGGCGCCACGGCGTCGATGACCTGAGGGACGAGGGGGAGGGTGGCGACGCGGCCGGTATGCCCGCCGGCCTCGGTGCCCTGGGCGACGACGATGTCGACTCCGGCGGCGGCGACGCGCCTCGCCGCTTTCACGTTGCCCACGAGGGAGATGACCTTCGTTCCGTTCGCCTTCAGCCGGTCCATCCACGGAGCAGGGCTGCCGAGGCCGGAGGCGAAGACGGGGACCTTTTCTTCGATGACGACTTCCATCTGCCCGCGGATATCCATGACGCCGCGGCGGGGCCGGGATTGCTCGCGGGGCATCTCGACGTATTCGATGCCGAGGTCGGCAGCGATGCGCTTGACGGCGGCCACCAGCTCCTCGGGGATGAGGGACCGCGGGTCGACGGGTGGCCGTTCGCCGCCGTCGGAGGCGGCGAGGACGTCGGCCGGGAGGAGGAGGTCGACGCCGAAAGGCTTATCGGTGAGCTCGCGGACGCGGCGGATTTCTTCGCGGAGGCGTTCGGGCGGATAGCCGGCGCCGCCGATCATCCCCAGGCCGCCGGCGTTCGAGACGGCCGCGGCGAGCTCGGCGGTGGCGACGGGCTCCATGCCGCCGGCCACGGGGCCCATGCCGGCGAGGATGACGGGGTACTCGATGCCGAGGAGGTCACAGAGCGGCGTGCGGAGGACGGTTCGAGGCACGGCGGATCCCTTCCAGCGGTAGCAGTTCGCGACAGGCGAAGTATACAGTCCGGGGAGCTGCGCCGCGGGAGGTCACTCCCGGGGCAGGCCCAGCCCTCGGGTGGCGATGACGGTGCGCTGGATCTCGCTGGTGCCGCCTTCGATCGTGTTGGCGACCGCCCGGAGGTAGCGGTACTGCAGCCGGTCGGCGAAGGATTTCGGCCGCGTCGCCTGGCCTTCCATGCCCAGCACTTGGAGGGCAGTGAGGGCCACGCGCTGGTTGAGTTCGGCGCCGAAGAGCTTCGCCATCTGCGCTTCTTTGGTGGGCACGATGCCACTCGTCTGCATGCTGGCGATGTTGTAGGCGAGGGCGCGGAGCACCTGGACGGCGATGGCGTGGTCGGCGACGCGATGGCGGATGGGGTCGGGCGGGCGGACACGCCGCTCGCGGAGGTAGGCGACGATGTCGTCCACGGCACGCCGGGCGGTGGAGGTAGCACCGATGGAGGAGCGCTCGAAATCGAGGCCGACGGCCACGTTGTACCAGCCGCGGTTCTCCTCGCCGACGAGGTTTTCGGCGGGAACGCGCACGTCTTCGAAGAACACCTCGTTGAACTCGTGGGTGCCGGCCATGTTGATAAGGGGCCGGATGGTGATGCCGGGGCTGTCCATCTTCACGGCGAAGGTCGAGATGCCCTTGTGTTTGGGGGCATTCGGGTCGGTGCGGGCCGCGAGCCATCCCCAGTCGGCGTAGTGGCCGAAGGAGGTCCAAATCTTGTGGCCGTTGATGACGTATTCGTCGCCGTCGCGGACGGCGCGGGTTTGGAGGGCGGCGAGGTCGGAGCCGGCGTTGGGCTCGGAGTAGAGGGTGCACCAGATGTCGGTGCCGTTAGCGATGCGAGGGAGGAAGCGGCGTTTCTGTTCTTCGGTGCCGTAGAGCATGATGACGGGCCCGACCCAGGCGACGCCCATGTTCACGTAGCCGGGGACGCCGTAGTAGGCCATCTGCTCGTTGAAGATGAGCTGCTCGATGGGGGTCGCGCCGAGGCCGCCGTATTCCTTCGGCCAGGGGAGGGCCAGCCAGCGGCGCTCGGCGAGGAGCTTCATGATGCGGCGTTCGATGGCCATGCGCTCCGCGAGGGATTCGTGGTCTTCGTTCCAGCCGGGTGGCAGGTCGTGCTGGATGAAGCGGATGACCTCGTCTTGGAAGGCCTGCTGTTCGGGCGTGAGGCGGAAGTCCACGGGGCAGCCTCCGGGATCGTTCGGTGCGGGCTCACGATATCGGGCGGGGGAGGGTGCCGTCCAGTGAGCGGGGCACGCGTCGGAGCGCGGGCCTCGGCCTCGCCGGGCCGGCGCGCTCCGTGCCGCGGCCGGGCGGGACCCGCGGGGCTATAATCGCCCCGTGGCCAACAACGACCAGGGCGGGCCGCGGCTCGTCATCCTCGACTCGCACGGCATCCTCTTCCGCGCCTTCTTTGCTTTCCAGCAGATGGAGCGCCCCCTGATGACGTCGAAGGGGGAGCTCACGTACGCCGTCTACGGGTACGCTGAAACGCTCATTCGCGTGCTGGCGGAGCTTCGGCCCACGCACATCTGTGCGGCTTGGGACGCCGGGGGCAAGACCTTCCGTCACGAGGCGGAGGAAGCCTACAAGGCAACGCGCCGCGAGACCCCGGACGAACTTCTGCCCCAGATGGAGCGGGTACGCCAGCTCCTCGACGCGTTCCGTATCCCGGTGTACGAGGTGCCGGGGTACGAAGCCGACGACGTGGCTGGAACCATCGCCCGCATCGCCAGCGAGCGGGGCATCGAGACGTACATCGCGACGCTCGACACGGACCTCGTGCAGCTGGTGGGTCCGCGAGTGAAGCTCTTCCTCTTCCGGCCGTACCAGCGCGACACGGTGATCTACGACGAGCAGAAGGTCATCGAGCGGTGGGGGTTCAGCCCGCCGTATATGGTCGATTTCAAGGCGCTGAAGGGCGACGCGAGCGACAACATCGAAGGCATCCGCGGCATCGGCGAGAAGACAGCGGCAGAGCTCATTCGCCGGTTCGGGACGGTGGAGTCCATCTACGAGCACATCGACGAGGTGAAAGGCGCGCTGCGGGAGAAGCTGCTCGCCGGCAAGGAGCGGGCCCTGGCAAACAAGGAGCTCGTCCGCATCCGCACCGATGTCCCGCTGGAGTTCGACCTGGAGGCGTGCCGCTTCGGCGGGTTCGACCGAGAGCGGGTGGCGGCGCTGTTCCGAGAGCTGGAGTTCCGGGTGCTGGCGCAGCGGCTCACCGAGTTGCTCGGCGAAGGGGCTCATTCGACCGTGGAGGCCGTTGCGGGGCCGACGTCGTACCGCACCGTTGCCTCGGCGGAGGAGCTGCGGGCCCTGGGAGCGCGGTTGGCCGAGGCCGAGCGGTTCGCCGCCGTGGGCCTGACGACGGCCGGCGACAGTGCCCACCCGCTGCTCTTGGGGATGGCATTCGCGCTCCAACCGGGCGAGGCGTGGTACGTGCCCATCGGCCACGCGCCCCGTCTGGACGGGGAGTTCTGGCAGGCGTCGGCCGAGGCGGTGCGTGAGGCGCTCGCGCCGGCCTTCGAATCGGAGCGCGTGGGGAAGGTGGGCCACGCGCTGAAGTACCTCATGCACCAGCTCGACCGGCTTGGTATCGGTCTGCAGGGGCTCGAATTCGATACAGACATCGCGCGCTTCCTGCTCGGTTCGACGGCGCCCGACCTGCCGGCGTTGGCGAACGAGCGGCTACACATCCGGCTCACGGACCTCGGCGCCATCGCCGGGACGGGGCGGAAGGCGACCCCTCTCGCGCAGCTGGACCCGCAGGTGGTGGCAGAGCACGCCTGTCAGCAGGCCGACGCAGCCATGCGGCTGCGGCCGCTCCTGGAGGGGGACCTCCGGGAGCGGAACCAGTGGTGGCTCTTCAGCGAGATGGAGATGCCGCTCGTCCCGGTGCTCTTCCGGATGGAGAAGGTGGGCGTAGCGGTGGACGTGCGCGTCCTCCGCGAGCTGTCGCGGAAGATGGCCGAGGACATCCGCCGGGTGGAGCAGCAGATCTACGAGGTGGTTGGGCATCAATTCAACATCGGCAGCCCGCAGCAGTTGAGCGATGTGCTCTTCAACGAACTCCGGCTGCCCAAGAGCCGCAAGACGGCATACGGCTACAGCACCGACCAGCGGGCTCTCGAGGCGCTGCGAGGTGCGCACCCCATCATCGACCTCATCTTTGAATACCGGCAGCTGACGAAGCTGAAGTCGACCTACCTCGACGCGCTGCCGTCCGCGGTGGCCGAAGATGGGCGCATCCACACCGACTTCCAGCAAACGGTGGCCTCGACGGGGCGGCTGAGCAGCACGAACCCGAACCTCCAGAACATCCCCGTCCGCACGGAGCTGGGACGGGAGATTCGGAAGGCGTTCATTGCCGCCGGATTCGACGACCCCTGGCTGGTGGCTGCCGATTACTCGCAGATCGAGCTGCGCGTGCTCGCCCATGTCACCGGCGACGAAGGGCTCATCGCTGCCTTCCTTGCTGATCAAGACATCCACCGCGCCACAGCGGCGAAGGTCTACGGCGTCGATCCTGCGCAGGTGACGCGAGAGATGCGTGACACTGCGAAGATGGTGAATTTCGGCATCGCCTACGGGATGGGAGAATTCGGGCTGGCGAGCCGCACGGGGATGTCGCGCGAGGAGGCGGAAGCGTTCATCCGGCAGTACTTCGAGAACTTCCCGAAGATCCGCGAGTGGCAGGAGCGGACCCTGGCCTTCACGCGGGAGCACGGCTACGCCGAATCGATCTTCGGCCGGCGGCGGTACCTGCCGGCGATCACGAGCACGAACTTCCAGCTCCGGAGCGCTGCGGAGCGAGAGGCCATCAACATGCCCATCCAAGGGACGGCGGCAGACATCATCAAGATCGCGATGGTCAAGGTCGATGCGGCGCTCCGCGAACGCGGTCTGCGCTCGCGGATGATCCTCCAGGTGCACGATGAGCTCATCTTCGAATGCCCGGCCGAGGAAGTGCCGGACATCCGCGCCCTGTGCGAAGAACTGATGCCACAGGCGGCCGACCTCCGCGTGCCGCTGAAGGTCGACGTGAAGCAGGGTCGCACGTGGGGTGAGATGGAGGAGTAGCTCCGTCGCGACTCAGCTGCGGCCGCCGGCGATGGCAGGCACGATGGCGACGTCGGCATCGGGGTCGATGGGCTCGTCGAGCGAGTAGGTACCGACCTCGCCCCGGATGGCAATGGCAAGCTCTGGGCGGATGGCACCGTTTTCGACGATCAGGCCGTAGATGCCGGGGCAGCGACGGTCGAGCTCCAGGAGGAGTTCGCCGAGGGTGCGGCCTTCGACCTGCACGGCGGCCGCTCCGCCGCACCGCTCGCGGAAGAGTGCGGGGATGTGGACGGTCGGCACCGGCTCGTTACCCCTCCCTGCCGCCGTGGAGCGCTTCGACGATCCGCCGGGGAGAGATAGGCAGCTCCGTGAATCGAACGCCGATGGCGTCGTAGACGGCGTTGGCGATGGCCGCCAAGGGCGGCACGATGGAGACTTCCCCGACGCCGCGCACGCCGAAGGGATGGTTCGGGTTCGGGACCTCGACGATGATGGTCTCGATGGGCGGAAGATCGAGTGCGGTGGGGATCCGGTAATCGAGGAAGTTCGGGTTCAAGAGCCGCCCCTGCTCGTCGTATACGTACTCTTCGTGGAGGGCCCAGCCGATCCCCTGGGCGGCGCCGCCTTGCATCTGCCCTTCGACGTAGGCAGGGTGGATGGCCCGGCCGGCGTCCTGGACGACGGTGTACCGCAGGATGGTGACCTTCCCCGTCTCCGGGTCCACTTCGACGTCAGCAATCTGGGTCGAGAAGGCCGGCCCCACGCCCCGGGCCACGAGCGACGCCTTCCCGGTGATGGGACCGCCCGTGCGAGCCTGCTGGCGGGCGATGTCTTTGAACGCGAGGCGCTTGCTCGGGTCGGACTTACTCTGTACGCCGCCGTCGACGTACTCCAGGTCCTCTTCGGGCAGGTTGAGCAGCCGGGCCGCTCGGGCAACCATCTGCCGGCGGACGTCCATCGCCGCTTCATAGACGGCAAGGCCGGTGGCGAAGGTTGTGCGGCTTCCGCCGGTGACGTCGTTGTGGCCGATGGAGTCCGTGTCGGCGACAAAGGGCATGACGTCCTCGTAGGGGATACCAAGGGCCTCGGCGAGCTGCATCGCGAGCGAGGCGCGCGTGCCGCCGATGTCCGTATTCCCTTCGATGAGGTTCACGGTGCCATCGGGGTTGACGGCGACCATCACCGTCGACTGCATGCCGCCGTTGAACCAGAAGCCCGAGGCGACGCCCCGCCCGCGGTTCGGGCCTTCGATGGGAGAGCGGTAGTGGTCCGACTCCATCGCCGCGCGGACACACTCCTCGTGGCCGATACGGGGGAACGGCACGCCGGTGACCTGCCGGGTGCCTTCGCGGGAACTGTTCTTGAGCCGGAATTCCAGCGGGTCGAAGTTGAGGGCGCGGCAGAGTTCATCGACGACCGATTCCATGGCGAACGCAGCGGCCGGGGCGCCGGGCGCCCGGTAGGCGGCGGTCTTCGGCTTATTCACCACGACGTCGTAGGTATCGATGCGGAAGTTCTCGACGTCGTACGGCGCGAGCATGCACATGGCTCCCGCGTTGACGGAGGAGCCCGGGAAGGCGCCCGCCTCGTAACAGAGCTCGGCCTCCACGGCGAGCAGCCGCCCGTTGGCATCGGCACCGGCCTTGACGCGGATCCAGGTACCGCTGGTAGGTCCAGTCGCCTGGAAGACCTCGGTGCGTGACATCGTCATCTTCACCGGGCGCCCGCCCGCCTTGCGCGAGAGGAGGGCCGCCAGGGGCTCGAGGTACACGGGGATCTTGCCGCCGAACCCGCCCCCGATTTCCATCGGCACCACACGCACCTTCGAGACGGGCAAGCGCAGGATCTCCGCCACCTGCCCGCGCACCGCGAAGGCACCCTGGGTGCTCGTCCAGATGGTGACGGTGCCGTCCTGGTTCCAGACGGCCGTGGCGTTCTGGGGCTCGATGTACCCCTGGTGGACCATCTTCGTGCGGAACTCGCGCTCGACGACGACGGCCGCTTTGGCGAAGGCGGCGTCGACGTCGCCGGCCTCGAAGCGGTTGTGCATGGCGATGTTCGACGGACGTTCGCCGATGACCTGGCCGGCGACGTTCTTGGTGCGGCGCGTCTCGTCGAGGAGCGGAGCATCTTCCCGCATTGCCTCCCGGACGTCGAGGACAGGGGGCAGCAGCTCGTACTCGACCGTAATCGCGGCCAGCGCATCCTCGGCAAGATGGGGACTCACGGCCGCGACCGCTGCGATCGCGTGCCCCTGGTAGAGCACTTTGTCATCGGCGAGGAGGTTGGCAGCGAGCTCGCGGACGTTCACCGCGGTCTCACCGAGGCTCTGGACGCCATCGGCGACCGCCGGAAGGTCCCGGTGGGTGACAACGGCGAGCACGCCCGGGATGCGTTCGGCAGCGGAGGTGTCGATCCGCAGGATGCGGGCGTGGGCGTGCGGGCTGCGGAGGACCTTCCCATAGATCATGCCTGGGAGGCGGATGTCGGCGCCGTAGAGGGCGCGTCCTGTGACCTTCTCCACGCCGTCGGGGCGGATGGGGCGGGTTCCGATGACGCGGAAGGCGGGGCGCTCGGTGGTGGTCATGGCTGGGGGACCTCCTCGTGCTGGAGCCGCTCGGCGGCGGCGATGACGGCGCGGACGATCTTGTCGTACCCCGTGCAGCGGCAGAGGTTGCCAGCGAGCCACTGGCGAACCCGGAGCTCATCGGGGTAGGGTTCGCGGTCCAGCAGGGCCTTGGCCGCGACGATGATGCCCGGGGTGCAGATGCCGCACTGGAGGGCAGCTTCTTCGAGGAAGGCCTGCTGGAGGGGGTGCAACTGTCCGCCCTGGGCGATGCCCTCGATGGTGACGATGCGTGCACCTTCGGCTTCGACGGCGAGCACGCAGCAGGCGTTGACGACGCGGCCATCGAAGATGACGCTGCAGGCGCCGCAGTTGCCGTTATTGCACCCTTCCTTCGTCCCCGTGAGGCCCAGTTCTTCGCGCAGCACTTCGAGGAGACTCTGGCGAGGTTCGGCGAGGAACTCTATCGGTTCGCCGTTGATCTCGGTTTGCACGTGGACCTTCCGCATCGATCAGCTCCCTTCCTGAGCACGAGCGAGGGCGCCCCGCAGTGCCCGCACGGTGAGGACGTTGGCGAGGTGGCGGCGCTGCATCGCCGAACCGCGCACGTCGGTGATGGGCCGCGCGGCCGCCGCTGCGAGTTCGCCCACGCGGCTGAACAGCTCGTCGCTGGGCACCTGTCCGGAGAGGAGGCGACTAGCTTCGGCGATGAAGAGCGGCGTGGGAGCAACAGCGCCCACCGCGAGGCGTGCCTCGGCGATACGGCCATCACCGTCGAGACGGAGGCAGGCTGCGGCGTTCGCGACGGCGATATCCATCTCGTTGCGGGGAATGAAGCGGAGGAAGCGCGACCCCGTCCGCGGCGAAGGAGGCGGGACGAGGATGCGAAGGAGAACCTCGCCGGGTTGGAGCACGGTCTGCCCGGGGCCACGGAAGAACGATTCGATGGGGAGTTCACGCTCCCCGCCAGGACCGGCCACCACCAGGCGAGCGCCGAGGGCGATGAGCGCCGGCACCGAGTCGGCGGCGGGGCTCGCATTGCAGATGTTCCCGCCCAGGCTTGCGCGGGATTGGATCTGCGTTCCGCCGATCAGCGACGCCGCGTCGACGAGGGCCGGCCACCGGCGGCGCAACTCGTCGTGCTCGTAGATCTCGGCGCAGGGGACTGCCGCACCGATCGAGAGCGTTCCATCGGGGCGGATTTCGAGCGCCCGGAGTTCGGGGATGCGCTTCACGTCGACGAGGAGGTCACACTCGACGCGGCCTTCGCGCAGCTGGACGATGATGTCAGTGCCGCCCGCCAAGAAGCGGACGCGGCGGCCGTTCCCTAACAGCGGGAAGAGCTCGTCGAGGCTGCAGGGCGCGGCGTATTCGAAAGCTCGCATCGGTCGACCTCGGGGCACGGATGGGCCGCAGCGCGAGACAGCTGCGGGGGGCAGGGACTCCGTAGCGAAATGATACTCCACCGAGGAGCGGTGCGCGGCGACGGGCACGCCGGGGGCCTTCACCGGAGGGCCGAGAGATGGGCCCGCAGGGCATGCGGGTAGTTGGTGATGATCCCGTCGACGCCGGCGCGCAGGGCGCGTTGCCACTCGTCTTCGTGGTCGAGGGTCCAGGTGAACACAGCCAGCTGCCGCGCCCGGAACCAGGCGACGAGCTCGGGGGAGAGAGACGCATGGTGGAGCGAAACGGCCTGGGCCCCCGCGCTTACCGCCCGTCGAAGGAGTTCGGAGGCCGTGGCGAGCGTGACCGGCGGAGAGATGAGCGCCGCGGGAACATGGGGCGCGCTGCGGCGGGCGCGCTCGACGATGCGGTCGGCGAAGGAGTGGATGGCGACCCACGCGTCGGCGCCGTTCTGCCCAACCACGCTGAGAACGGCATCGACGAGTCGGTCGTCTTCTTCGGGGAGTCCTTCGGTGGCCTTCAGTTCGCACCAGACCACGAGACGCCCCCTCACGAGTTGGAGAACCTGCGCGAGCGAGGGCACAGGCTCTCCGCCGCCGGCATCGGCACGCTGGAGCTCGGCGAAGGTGAGCGCCCGGACCGGGCCGGAACGGTTGGTCGTCCGGTCCACCGTTTCGTCGTGCATGAGGATGGGGACGCCGTCTGCCGAAAGGCGGACGTCGATCTCCATCGCCTCGCAGCCCGCATCGAGGCAGGCGCGCACGCCGGCCAGCGTGTTGGCTGGCGCTTCTCCAGCGGCGCCGGCATGGCCCACGACGAGCGGTCGCATGGCCGAGAGGATACGATACGTGGCGATGGCGGAGGAGTTCGAGGCGGAAGGGAGTCCCGCGCCGCGCTACGCCGTCCGCGCGATCGTCATGGACGAGGAGGGAGCGGTGCTGCTCTTCCGCGCGAGCCAGACGGTGACGCGGACGCGCCGGCCGCTGTGGATGATGCCGGGGGGCGGCCTGAAGCCCGGCGAGCAGTGGGAGGCGGCGATCGTGCGGGAGCTGTATGAGGAGACGGGGCGCCGGTTCCAGGCGCTCGGTCCCTGGGTGTGGACCCGACGCGTCTCCTTCTCCCTCGGCGGAGCGGTGATGCGCCAGGAGGAGCGGTACTACCTCGTGCGGTGCGAACGGTTCGAGCCCGTGCCGGCAGCACTCGACGAGGGCGAGGACGTGTTCATCGAGGACCAGCGCTGGTGGACCGCGGAGGAGATTCGCGCTTCTGATGACTGGTTCGCGCCCCGCCGGATGGCGGAGCTGGTAGCGGAGCTGGCAGCCGGCCGGCTCCCTTCCTCGCCTATCGACTGCGGCGTGTAGCGGAGGAACGAAGGGGGCCGGCCGCGATGGGCCGGCCCCCGTGGCCGAGACTGGGAGGAGCGCGGTCAGCCGCGCGGCAGACCGAGGCCGCGCGTTGCGATGATGTTGCGCTGGATTTCGCTCGTGCCGCCGGCGATGGTGGCCGAGACGGTGGCCAGGTAGCTCATGGGCGCCCGGGCGCGCATGGGGGCGCGCTCGCGGTCGGTAATCTGGCCCCAAAGGCCGAGCATCTTCACGGCAGTTCGGGCGATGCGCTGGCTCAGCTCGGAGTTGTACAGCTTCGCCATCGACGCCTCGTAGTTGGGGACGCGCCCGGACGCTTGGAGGCTGACCACGCGGTAGCTGAGCATCTTCGCCACGGCGGCTTCGATCCAGCGGTCGGACCATTCGAGGCGCAGGGGCTCGGCCAGGCGGAGGCCGTTCTTCTTCGCCCACTGGAGGTAGTACTCGATCGCCTGTCGCTGACCGACGGCGTTGCCGATGGAGGAGCGCTCGAAGTCCAGGGTGGTGGTGCCGACGTACCAGCCGCGGTTCACTTCGCCGACGACGTTCTTGTGGGGAACGCGGACGTCTTCGAAGAAGACCTCGTTGAAGTTGTGGAGCCCGGCCATGTTGATGAGGGGCCGGACCGTGATACCGGGCGACTTCATGTCGACGAGGAAGTAGGTGATGCCGCGGTGCTTCGGGGCGTCGGGGTCGGTGCGGGCAAGCATGAACATCCAGTCGGCAGTGTGGGCGCCGGACGTCCAGATCTTCTGGCCGTTGATGATCCAGTCGTCCCCGTCGCGGACGGCGCGCGTCTGGAGGGACGCGAGGTCGGAGCCGGCACCGGGCTCGCTGTAGCCCTGGCACCACTGCACCTCGCCGCGAAGGATCCGGGGGAGATGCTCGCGCTTCTGCTCCTCGGTGCCGTGGATGATGAGCGTGGGGCCGATCATGGAGACGCCCATGCCGCCGACCTGGGGAACACGCGCCTCGGCGAACTCCTCATTCATGATGAACTGTTCCATGACGCCGAGGCCGAGCCCCCCGTACTCCTTCGGCCACGCGGGGGCGATCCACCCCTTCTCGGCCAGCTTTTCGCGCCACTTCTTGAGAACGTCGCCCGCGGCGCCGCGCTGGTAGGGTGCATCGAGGTCGTCGGCGTTCGCGGGACGGACCTTGGGCCACTCGGTGCGGAGGAATTCACGCACCTCTTGGCGCCATTTCGCTTGCTCGGGAGTATCGCGGAAGTCCATGACGTGCCCTCGGTGATGGGAATCGCGCCCGAACGATAGCACAGTCGCACCTTCACGTGAAGGGAAGCCCCGGGGCCCTACCGGGACTCGCCGGGTGGCGGGCGCTCGGGGGTCGACGCCGGGTCACGGTACAATCCCCTCCCGTATGGACCTCGATCACGGGACGGCTGCGGCGCGGCCGATGCGATGGACAGCGAGCTGACCTCGGCCGCGGCGCACCTCGCGGTGGCGGCGGGCATCGGGCTGCTCCTGGGCATCGAACGGGAGCGCCGGAAAGGCGAGGGTCCGACCCGCTCCTTCGCGGGAGTACGGACGTTCACGCTGGCCGCAGTGCTCGGCGGTGTGGCGTGGCACCTCGGCCCTGCGGCCACTGCCGTACTGGGAGCGGTGGTCGGGGGGCTCGCCATCGCGGGGTACGCTCTCGGCGATCGCAGCGACCCCGGGATTACGACGGAGGTCGCGCTGGTCCTCGCCTATGCGCTCGGGGCAGCAGCGCAGGAGCAGCCGACGCTCGCAGGGGGAGCGGGTGTCGGAGCCGTTGTGGTCTTGGCTTCCCGGACGCGGCTGCATCGGTTCGTGACGGAGATCCTCACGGAGCAGGAGCTGGAGGACGCGCTCGTATTCGCGGCGGCAGCGGTGGTCGTGCTGCCCCTCCTGCCGAACGAAGGGATGGGGCCGTACGGGGTGCTGAATCCATTCCGCATCTGGCTGCTCGTGGTGCTCGTGATGGGTGCGAGCGGGCTCGGCTACGTCGCCGCGCGGTCCTTCGGGCCGCGATACGGGCTCGCCGTCGCCGGCTTCCTGGCTGGCTTCGCCTCGGCGACGGCCGCGGTGGCGGCGATGGGGACGCGCTCGCGGCAGGCGCCGGAGCTGGTGCGGCCGGCGGCAGCAGGAGCCGTGCTGGCCAACACGGCGACGGTGGTCCAGCTGGCAGCGGTGCTGGCGGTCACCAGTCCGGCGACGCTCCGGGCGACGGCGGTGCCCATTGCCCTCGCGGGGGCAACGGCGCTGGCATTCGGCTTCGTGGCTGCGGTCTGGGTGGCGCGCGGCGTCCCTGGCGAGCGCGTCGGCGGGCGGGCGTTTAGCCTGCCCGCGGCCGTGACCGTCGCTGCGGTGATCACCGGGGTGCTGATCGTCTCGGCAGCGGCCCAGGATCTGCTCGGCGGGGGCGGGCTGGCGGTGACGGCGGCGCTCGCCGGTTTCGCCGATGCCCATGCACCGGCGATCTCTGCGGCCGCGCTGACGGCGTCGGGGGTCATCGAGCCGCCAGATGCGGTCGTGCCGATCGCGTTGGCGTTCACGACGAACACGGTCTCGAAGGCGGTGGTCGCGTGGGCCGCGGGCGTTCCGGCCTTCGCCTGGCGCTTGTGGGTGGGCCTGGCGACCGTGGCAGCCGCCATGTGGGCCGGGGTGCTCCTCGTCCGGTGAGGGAGACGAACAGGGCGGGGACGATGTCCCCGCCCTGTTGCGCTGCGAGCGTGCGTCGGCTCAGCCGACCGCTGCCGGCTGGAGCGCCTTGGTGATGCTGAGGCCCTCGTCGCCTTCGCGGTAGTCGACGACGACCGTATCGCCGCGGCCGAATTCGCCCGCGAGCAGCATCTCGCTCAGGCGGTCTTCGACGTTCTCCTGGATGAGGCGGCGGAGCGGCCGGGCGCCGAAGACCTGGTCGTAGCCGTGCTCGCCGAGCCAGTCCTTGGCGGCGAGGGTCACCTGGAGCGTGATGCCGCGCGAGGCGAGCTGCTTGGTGACCTGCTGCAGCTCGAGGTCGACGATTTCGCGGATGTGCTCCTTGGTGAGCGGCTGGAAGACGACCGTGCTGTCGATCCGGTTCAAGAACTCGGGCTTGAACACGTTCTTCAGCTCGGCGAGAACTTTCTCCTTCATGCGCTTGTACCGCTCTTCGTGCGTCTTCGCCTCTTCCTTGCTGGAGACGGCGAAGCCGAGCTGGCTATCGCGCTTGATGAGGTCGGAGCCGACGTTCGAGGTCATGATGATGATGGTGTTGCGGAAGTCGACCTTGCGGCCCTTGGCGTCGGTGAGCCGCCCTTCGTCGAAGATCTGCAGGAGCAGATTGAAGACTTCGGGGTGGGCCTTCTCGATTTCGTCGAGCAGGATGAGGCAGTACGACTTGCGGCGGACGGTATCGGTGAGCTGGCCGCCGTCGTCGTAACCGACGTAGCCCGGGGGCGCGCCGACGAGCCGCGAGACGGTGTGCTTCTCGCTGAACTCGCTCATGTCGAGCTTCAGCATGTTATCGGGCGAGTCGAACATGAATTCGGCCAGCACCCGGGCGAGGTGCGTCTTGCCGACGCCGGTGGGGCCGAGGAAGAGGAACACGCCGATCGGGCGGCGCGGGTCCTTCAGGCCGGCGCGAGCGCGGCGCACGGCGCGGGCGATGGTGCGGATGGCCTCGTCCTGGCCGACGACCTTCGAGCGGAGGTGCTCCTCCATCTTGAGGAGGCGAGCGCTCTCCTCGCTGGCGATGCGGGCCACGGGGATACCCGTCCACATGGAGACGACCTCGGCGATGTCGTCGGCGGTGACGACGGGGGTGGCCACGCTTTCGGTGTCCCAATCGCCGAGTTGCTCGATCTTCTCCTGGAGCTTCAGCTCGCGGTCGCGGAGCTCGGCGGCGTACTCGAACTGCTCCGCGGCGATGGCCTGCTCCTTCTCGCGGCGGAGGCTTTCGAGGCCCTTGAGCGCCTCCTTGAGCGACGGCGGCGTGGCCGCGCGGCGGATGCGCACGCGGCTGGCTGCTTCGTCGACGAGGTCGATGGCCTTGTCGGGCAGGAACCGGTCAGAGACGTAGCGGGCCGAGAGTTCGGCAGCGGCCACGAGCGCCTCATCGGAGATCTTCAGTTTGTGGTGCTCCTCGTAGCGCGAGCGGATGCCGCGGAGGATTTCGATCGTCTCCTCGACGGTGGGCTCTTCCACGAGCACGGGCTGGAAGCGGCGCTCGAGGGCCGCATCGCGCTCGATGTGCTTGCGGTACTCGTCAAGGGTGGTGGCGCCGATGCACTGCAACTCGCCCCGAGCGAGCGAAGGCTTGAGGATGTTCGCCGCGTCGACGGCGCCCTCGGCAGCGCCGGCCCCGACGAGCATGTGCAGCTCGTCGATGAAGAGGATGCAGTTTCCGGCGGCCTTGATCTCTTCGATGACCTTCTTCAGGCGCTCTTCGAATTCGCCGCGGTACTTGGTGCCGGCGACGAGTGCGCCGATGTCGAGCGTGAGCAGGCGCTTGCCCTGCAGCGTCTCGGGGACATCACCGCTGACGATGCGCTGGGCAAGGAGCTCGGCGATGGCGGTCTTCCCGACGCCCGGCTCGCCGATAAGCACGGGGTTGTTCTTGGTGCGCCGGGAGAGGATCTGCACGACGCGCTCGAGCTCGTTGGAGCGGCCGATGACGGGATCGAGCTGGCCAGCGCGAGCGGCAGCGGTGAGGTCGATTCCGAGCTGGTCGACGGTGGGGGTGCGCGTCGCCTGGCGTGCGCCGGTGGAGGCGGCGGCCTGCGGGGAGGACTGGCTGAGGATGCGCTGGGTTTCGGCGCGCACCCGCTCGAGGTTGACGCCGAGGCTTTCGAGGACGCCCGCAGCGATCCCTTCGCCCTCGCGGACGAGCCCGAGGAGGAGGTGTTCGGTGCCGATGTAGCTGTGGCCGAGCCGCCGGGCTTCGTCGACGGCGAGCTCGATGACCTTCTTCGCGCGCGGAGTGAGGCCGATCTCTCCGAGGACCGTACGGTCGCCCCGGCCGATGATGAATTCGACGGCGGAGCGGACCTTGTTGAGCTCGACGCCGAGGTTGGCGAGGACCTTGGCGGCCACGCCATCGCCTTCCCGGACGAGGCCGAGGAGGATGTGCTCGGTGCCGATGTAGTTGTGGTTGAAGCGGTGCGCTTCTTCCTGGGCGAGGGTAAGGACTCGCCGTGCCCGTTCCGTGAACTTGTCGAATCGATCGGCCATGGCTACAACTCCGAGCCCGTAGGCTACGTTTCCTCGACAGCGTCGCCGTCCGTCTCCCCCGCGCCCCCGGCGGTGGCCTGCTCCGGCGAGCCATCGATGGGCTCACTACTATTATTACGATTCTCGGCGTCAACGTGTTCCGCGGGCATCCCCGAAGCTTTGGCCGGAGGCTCCCCGACGGCAGCGGCTTCGGGTGCATCGGCGAGCTTCAGGCTGTTGCCCGCTGCTTCGAAAGCTTGCGCGAAGGCGTGGGCGATGGCCGAGACCGCCTCCGGCTCCTGAGTCACTGCCGCCTGGACGATTTCCTGCGGCGTGCGGCCGCGCTTCTGGCGAGGGGGCTCGGCCTGTCGCGGCGGAAGGCCGAACTCTTGGCGTACGTCGTCGGGGTAATCGATGACGGCGCCGTTCGCGTCGAAGACGAAGCCCATCGCCTCGGCGTCGTACCGCGCCTGGCGGAGGCTGAGCCCGAGGCGGTGGCGGTCACGCTCGATGCGGACGAGCTTGACGGGGATGACGTCGCCCTCCTTGACCACCTCGCGTGGGTGCTGGATGCGGCGGTTGCTGAGTTCGGAGATGTGGACGAGGCCCTCCACCGGGCCTTCGATGCGGACGAAGGCGCCGAACGGCATCAGCTTGGAAACGCGGCCGATGAGGATCTGTCCCACGACGTAGCGGTCCACGATGTGCTCCCACTGTTCGGGCTGCGCCCGCTTCAGCGAGAGCGATATCTTCTTGTTTTCACGATCGACCTTGAGGACGTACGCCTTGACCTCGTCCCCTACGGAGAAGAGCTCGGAGGGCTTCTTCCCGCGCTCCCAGGTGAGCTCGGTGATGTGGGCGAGGCCGTCGGCGCCGCCGATATCGACGAAGACGCCGAAGTCCGTGATCGAGGTCACGCGGCCGGTGCGAATTTCGCCCTCCTGGAGCTCCTCGATGACGCGCTCCTTCTGCTCCTGGCGCCATTCCGCGAGAGCCTGCTTCTCGGAGAGGATGACGCGGTTGCGGCGCCGGTTGAGCTCCATCACCTTGAGCTTGATGGTCTGGCCGACGAGGCCGGCGAGCGCCTCGACGACGTTCGGATCGTCCCGCCGGACGCTCTCGATCTGCGAGAGGGGAACGAAGCCGTTGACTCCGTCGACATTGACGACGAGGCCGCCGCGGTTGGCCTCGATGACTTCGGCCTCGAAGATCTCCTGCGATTCGAAGAGGCGGCTGAGCGTGGCCCAGCCCTCTTCGCCGCGGGCGCGGTCGAGGGAAACGACCGCGTGCCCTTCGGAGGTCATGGGCTGGAGGACCATGACGCGGACGGTATCGCCGGCCTTCAGCTTGCTGGCGCCGGCAACGCCGAGCGAGCGCATCTCGCTGGGGGGGATGATGGCTTCGCTCTTGATACCGACGTCGACGATGACGCCGTCTGCCGAGGCGCCGAGCACCACCCCTTCGAGGATTTGGCCGCGGCGCAAGTGGGTCTGCTGGCCTGCTTCGCTGTCGAGCAGGGCCTGCATATCCATCGGCTCGGGCGCGTCCTCGGTTGCAGCGGAGGTCGAAGAGGTGGTGTTGGCGGTTTCGGTGGACATGGGGACTCCAGTGTGCAGGGCGGTCACGGAGACGGACGCGCCCAGGGTGAAGGATGGGATACGTGGCGATTGTAGCAGCGGGGGATCGTGCAGGGAAACGCGACGAGCAATGGGATGCTGGGCAAGAAAAATTCGCCCGCGAAGGGGCGAACGTCCGGCAGCGGCCTATTTTCCCACCGGGTTGCCCCGGCAGTATCGTCAGCGCTGAGGCGTTTCACGACCGTGTTCGGGATGGGAACGGGTGGGTCCGCCTCGCTCTAGCCACCAGACGCTTCAAGTATGCGGTCGGTCGCCGGCTCGGCGCAAGGCCGGGCCGTGGGGCGGGGGTCCGGTGGTAGACTGGCTTCGTGGCGAGCGCGACCGCGAGGAAGCCGGGCGAGTTCCGCCTGGTCTCGGATTTCCAGCCCACGGGCGACCAGCCGCAGGCCATCGAGCGGCTGGTGGAGGGCGTGCTGCGCGGCGACAAGTTCCAGACGCTGATGGGCGTCACGGGTTCGGGGAAGACGTTCACCATCGCGAACGTCATCGCCCGGGTCCAGCGGCCGACACTGGTGCTGGCCCACAACAAGACGCTGGCGGCGCAGCTCTGTTCGGAGCTGAAGGAGTTCTTCCCAGAGAACGCGGTCGAGTACTTCGTCAGCTACTACGACTACTACCAGCCCGAGGCGTACATCCCCCGGACGGACACGTACATCGCGAAGGACGCCGACATCAACGACGAGATCGACAAGTTGCGCCATGCGGCCACGCGGGCGCTCTTCACGCGCCGCGACGTCATCATCGTGGCGAGTGTGAGCTGCATCTACGGCCTGGGTGAGCCCTCGGAGTATCAGGAGTTCGTGCTGCATTTCCGCCGGGGGGAGCGTTTTCCCCGGCAGGAGGCCATCCGGCGGATGGTGAGCATGCAGTACGAGCGGAACGACACGAACCTCGTGCGGGGCAAGTTTCGGCTGCGGGGGGATTCGCTCACCATCCTGCCGGCGTACGAAGAGCTGGCGGTGCGCATCGACTTCTGGGGCGATGAGGTGGAGCGCATCCTGGAGCTCGACCCGCTGACGGGCGAAATCGTGGCCGAGCGGGAGGAGATCGACATCTACCCGGCGAAGCACTTCGTCACCAGCCGCGATCGGCTGCTGAGGGCGATCGAAGGCATCGAACAGGAGCTCCGGGAACAGGTAGCGTTCCTCAGGAGCCAGGGGAAGATCCTCGAAGCCGCTCGCCTGGAGGAGCGAACGCTCTACGACTTGGAGTCGCTGCGAGAGACGGGCTACTGCGCGGGTATCGAGAACTACTCCCGGCACCTGCAGGGGCGGGCGCCCGGGTCGACGCCCTGGTGCCTCCTGGACTACTTCCCCGATGACTGGCTGCTCGTGGTGGACGAATCCCACATCACCCTGCCGCAGGTGCAGGGTCAATACCATGGCGACCGCTCACGGAAGGAGACGCTGGTCGAGTACGGCTTCCGCCTACCGAGCGCGCTCGACAACCGGCCGCTGACCTTCGAGGAGTTCCTGGCCCACATCAACCAGGCGATCTTCGTGAGTGCGACGCCCGGAGACTGGGAGCTCTCGGTGTCCTCGCAGGTGGTGGAGCAGGTGATCCGGCCCACGGGCATCCTCGACCCGGAGATCGAGGTTCGGCCGACACGGAACCAGGTAGACGACCTCATCGACGAAATCCGGCGAGTGGTGGACAAGGGGCAGCGGGCGCTCGTGACCACGCTGACGAAGAAGATGGCGGAGGATCTGGCCGACTACCTGCGGGAGATGGGGATCAAGGTGCACTACCTCCACTCGGAGATCGAAACGCTCGACCGAGTGGAGATCCTGCGGGACCTTCGGCTGGGCGTGTACGACGTGGTGGTGGGCATCAACCTCCTGCGTGAGGGGCTCGACCTGCCGGAGGTGTCGCTAGTGGCCATCCTCGACGCCGACAAGGAGGGGTACCTGCGTTCGAGCCGGTCCCTCATCCAGACCATCGGGCGGGCGGCGCGGCACGTCGAGGGCCGGGTCATCATGTACGCCGACACGGTAACGGAGAGCATGCGCCAGGCCATTGAGGAGACGTACCGCCGGCGGCGCATCCAGGAGGAGTACAACCGACGGCACGGCATCGAGGTCCGGAGCATCCAGAAGGCGGTGCGGGACATCACCGACCGCGTACGCCAGGTGGCGGAGGAGAAGGCACCGTACGAGACGCTGCGCGACACCCCGAAGGACGAGCTGCTCCGCCTGGTGAAGGACTTGGAGTCGCAGATGAAGGCGGCGGCCAAGGCCTTGGAGTTCGAGAAGGCCGCCATCTTGCGCGACCAGATCGTGGAGCTGCGGCGGCTGCTGGCTGGCAGCGATGAGGAGGAGCTGCACGCGTTCGCGGAGGTCGCCGGCCGGGGCGGGCCGCTTCGGTACGGCCGGAGCCAAGCCGGCGGTCGCGATCGGCGGCGCCGCTACCGGCGCTGACCCGGCGGCAGATCCGGCCGCCGGTGGCCGCGATCGGCATCGATTCGGTTCGCCGACGGCAGCGGTGAGCGCCTGCGTTGTGAAGGCGGCCCATCGACCGTAGGCTGCGGTGGAAAGGCCTGGAGAGGAGGTTCCCACGCATGCCGAGCCGGCGGCAGGAGATTGCGATGACCCCCGAGGAGCAGCGGGAGTTCCTGGAGCAGGGCTGGACGCTGCAGGTGGCATCCATCGGCCCGAAGGGGTTCCCGCACCTGGTGGCGATGTGGTACGTGGTCATCGACGGGAAGATTCATTTCACGACGTACGGCAAGAGCCAGAAGGTGATGAACCTGCGCCGGAACCCGAAGATGGCGGTGATGCTGGAGAGCGGGAAGCTGTACCACGAGCTGAAGGGGCTCGTCATCGAGGGGACGGCGACGATCATCGAGGACACGGCGTTCACGGCCGAGGTGATGGCCCGCGTGGCGAACAAGTACCAGGGCCTGCCCATCCCGCTGGAGGCAACCGAGGACCGGCTCCGGGCGGCTTCGAAGCGCGTCACCATCCGCGTCGAACCCGTGGACGTGTACTCCTGGGACCATTCGAAGCTGGGCGGGCGGTACTGAGGCGCTCTGGCGTCAGATGCCGGACTCGTAGGCCGCACGGAGCTCGTCGAGCCCGGCCGCAAGGCTGTCGAGAAACGGATACACCTTTACGTCTCCGGGTCCGAGCCGTACGGTGCCGGAATAGACCGCAAGAGCCGACTGCCACGGCGGCCTGCGCAACCGGCCCATCGCCGCCGTCAGCAGGACGAGACAGGGGCCCGCGATGGACACGAACGATGACGATTCGGTGAGCGACCGACTCGCGCCTGCGGCGCTCGCGGATTAGCTTTGCGTTAGGCGCAAACGGAGGGAGCCAAATGCCAGAAGTTCAATCACAGGGGATACAAATCAGCTACGACGACCAGGGCCAAGGAGAGCCGGTGCTCCTCTTCATGCCGGGCTGGTGTGGTAGTCGTAGGGTCTTCGACGAACTCGCACGGCACTGCGCCACGCGGAGGCGTACGCTGGTGCTCGATTGGCGCGGGCATGGACAGTCGGCGAGGCCTACCGATGATTTCGGCGCCGGTGACCTCGCTACCGATGCCCTCGCCGTGATCGAGGCGAGCCAGGCGGATCTGGTGGTGCCGGTCGCGCTGTCCCATGCGGGCTGGGTCGCCATCGAGTTGCGCCGCAGGCTGGGTGTTCGTATCCCAAAGCTCGTGCTGCTCGACTGGATCGTTCTGGACCCCCCGCCGCCCTTTCTTGGGGCGCTGCAATCGCTCCAGGATCCTGCGCGATGGCAGCAAACGCGCGAACAACTCTTTTCCATGTGGCTTCAGGGACTGGGCATTCCTGCGTTGACCCACTATGTGCGCGAGGATATGGGTTCCTACCCCTTTGAGATGTGGGCCCGCGCGGGCCGCGAGATCAGCGCTGCATATGCGAAGGCCGGGAGCCCCCTCCAGGCCCTGGCTAGCCTCGACCCTCCCGTGCCGGTGTTACATCTGTATGCCCAGCCGGAAGACCCGGGATACCTGGCTGCACAGCAGTCGTTTGGTGCCGCGCATCCGTGGTTCCAGGTCTCGAAGCTAGAAGCGCGGAGTCACTTTCCCATGTATGAAGTACCCGGCGAGATGGCAATGGTTATAGAGAGATTTGTTGCGGCTTGATTCATGCGTGCCGCGCCTAACAACAGCATCCAGCGGACGGCGCTCCGCGCCGCCGCTGATGCTGCGCGTTAGGCGCGGGAAGCTGTACCACGAGCTGAAGGGGCTCGTCATCGAGGGGACGGCGACGATCATCGAGGACACGGCGTTCACGGCCGAGGTGATGGCCCGCGTGGCGAACAAGTACCAGGGCCTGCCCATCCCGCTGGAGGCAACCGAGGACCGGCTCCGGGCGGCTTCGAAGCGCGTCACCATCCGCGTCGAACCCGTGGACGTGTACTCCTGGGACCATTCGAAGCTGGGCGGGCGGTACTGAGGCGCTCTGGCGTCAGATGCCGGACTCGTAGGCCGCACGGAGCTCGTCGAGCCCGGCCGCAATGGGTCCGAAGCGGAACTCGGGGCGGGAAGAGGTGCGTCCGAGGAGGGTGAGCGGAACCCCGTGCACCTCGGCAAGGGCGCGCAACCGTTCGGAATCGCCGGACTCGCAGGTGAGGACGATGCGGGCCCCCGCCTCGCCGAAGAGGGCAGCGTCGAGGCGGCCCTCGATCGGGGTCGCGCCCTCGAAGCCAGTCGTGCCGAGCAGCGTGCATTCGACGAGCGCGACGGCCAGCCCGCCCTCGGCGCAGTCATGGGCAGAGCGAACGAGGCCATGCTCGTGGGCGGCCCGGACGAAACCGAGGAGGGCGCGCTCGGCGGTGAGGTCGACAGACGGGCGGCCTGCAACGAGCCCATGGGCCATTTCCAAGTACTCGCTTCCGGCGAGGGCCTCGACGGGCTGTGGGAGGGGTGCACCCGCGAGCCAGACGTCAAGGCCGGGTGCGGGGAACCCTGCCTTCGTGTGCCGAGCGACGTCCTCGATGAGGCCGACCATGCCGATGACCGGCGTGGGGTAGACGGCTCGGCCTTCGGTTTCGTTAAAGAGGCTAACGTTGCCGCTGACGACGGGGATGCCAAAAGCGCGGCAGGCATCGGCAATGCCGCGGATCGCCTGTTCGAGCTGGTAGTACACCTCTGGCCGTTCGGGGTTGCCGAAGTTGAGGCAGTCGGTGACGGCGATGGGCCAGGCACCGGTACAGACGACGTTGCGGGCCGCTTCGGCCACCGCTGCAGCCGCACCCACGTAGGGATCGAGGTAGCAGAGGCGACCGTTGCAGTCGGTCGTGAGGGCGAGGCCGCGCTGCGTGCCTGGCACACGGATGAGCGCGGCGTCGCCGCCCGGGGGGATGACGGTGCTGTTCAGTACCTGGTGGTCGTAGCGCCGGAAGACGAACCGCTTGCTCACGATGTTCGGCCGCCGCAGGAGGGAGAGGAGCGCATCGGTTGCGCGACCAGCCGGCAGGTCTGGAAGGAGCGAGAGGTCACGGTCGCGAAGAGCGAGGGTTGTCGGGTCGGGGCGGCCCTCGCGGCGGTATTCGGGCGGGCTCGTCGCGATGTCGACCGGCACGCGGGCCACTTCCACGCCACCATCGAGCACGACGACCTCGTTCCCGGGAGTCACCTCGCCGATGGGCTCGCAGTGGAGCTCCCAGCGCTCGAAGAGCTTCCGAACGTCGTCGACGTGCTCCCGCTTGGCGATGATGAGCATGCGCTCCTGGCTCTCGCTGAGCATGACTTCGTACGGCGTCATGCCTTCTTCGCGGCGGGGGACGCGCTGGAGTTCGAGCACGGCCCCGGTGCCGGCGCGGGCGCAGCATTCGACGACGGAGCTGGTGAGCCCGGCGGCCCCGAGGTCCTGCATCCCGACGATCCAGTCGCGGTACTCGGAGGCGAGCTCGTAGCAGGCCTCCATGAGCAGCTTCTCCAGGAACGGATTCCCCACCTGAACGGCGGGCCGCATTTCTTCAAAGCGGGCTTCGGGGTCGGTGCGGCTGGCGAGGCCGCTGGCGCCGTGGATGCCGTCGCGTCCGGTGTCGGCGCCGACGAGGAGGAGTACGTTGCCCGGGCCTTCGGCGCGCGCGCTGACGAGGCGGTCGATGCGGGCGATGCCGACGCACATGGCGTTGACGAGGGGGATGCCCCGGTACCCTTCGGCGAAGAACGTTTCGCCGCCAACGGTTGGGATGCCGAGGCAGTTCCCGTAGCCGCCGATGCCGGCCACCACGCCGGCGAAGATGTAGCGGCTCTGGGGATCGTCGGGCGGGCCGAAGCGCAGGGAATCGAGGATGGCGCGGGGGTAGGCGCCCATGGCGAAGATATCGCGGACGATGCCGCCGACGCCGGTCGCCGCTCCCTGGTACGGTTCGATGGCCGAGGGATGGTTGTGCGACTCGATCTTGAGGACGACGCAGAGTCCCTCGCCGATATCGAGGGCGCCGGCGTTTTCGGCTCCGGCACGGGTGAGCACGCGCTCGCCCTCGGAGGGCAAGAGCCGGAGGAGGGGCTTGCTGTTCTTGTAGCCGCAGTGCTCGCTCCACAGCGAACCGAACATGCCGAGCTCGACGTCGTTCGGTTCGCGCCCCAGGCGTTTCACGAGGAGGTCGTACTCCTCGCGCGAGAGGGCGACAGCGTCGAGGGCGGCTTGGTCGACGGGCATGCGGATTCAGGGTAGCGGGCGGCGCCGCCTACGCGGTAGGCGTCAGTTCAGGCTGAAGGGCGGGTACTCGTCCACGAGAAGGTACTGGTACGCCGCCACCCGGGCCGACCAGCGCAAGAACCCGGCGATGAACTCGTAGAAGGCGGAATTCCGACAACAACACTGGCGCGAATTTTACGCTACCGTGTCAAGCGCGGCCGAGAGAACGGATTTCCAGATGAGGTTGCCGTCGTCGCCGCCGAGCAGCGGGTCGGCTGCGCGTTCGGGGTGGGGCATCATTCCGAGGACATTGCCGCGTTCGTTGACGATGCCGGCGATGTTGCGGGCGCTGCCGTTCGGGTTGGCCGCCTGCGTGATGGTTCCCTCGGCGTCGCAGTAGCGGAAGACGATCCTCCCTTCCCGCTCGAGGAGGTTCAGGGTTTCCTCGTCGGCCTGGTAGTTCCCTTCGCCGTGGCTGATGGGCAGGCGGAGTACTGCTCCCTCGGGGATTTTCGCGGTCCAGGGCGTGGGGCGGCCTTCGCGTCGGAGATAGACCCACTCGCAGCGGAATTCGAGGCTGTCGTTCCGGATGAGCGCGCCGGGCAGGAGACCGCTCTCGCAAAGGATTTGGAAGCCGTTGCAGATGCCGATGACCGGCTTCCCTTCGGCAGCGAAGCGCGCTACCGCCTCCATGACAGGCGAGAAGCGGGCGATAGCCCCTGGGCGGAGGTAGTCGCCGTAGGAGAAGCCACCGGGGAGGACCACGGCATCGAACCCCTCGAGGCTCGTCTCCCGGTGCCAGACGATTTCGGCCTCCTGACCGAGGACATCGCGGAGCGCGTACTGGGTATCGCGGTCGCTCCAGGTTCCGGGGAAGCGGACGATGGCGAAGCGCACGGCGAACTCCACTGAGGGCTCGACGTCGAGTATGGGGAGCTCCTCGGGCGGGCGTCCACCACGGTCAGAGGGTGAAGTCGATGCGCGAGGGATGCGCCGGTTCGGGCGGGGGTTCGTCGCGGGGTGCCGGACTGAGGATGGCAGCGACTTCTTCGGGCACCGGCTCGGGGTATTCGATGCGGCGGTGGTGGATGGCGCGCAGGCTGGCCTTAAAGGATTCGGCGACGAGTTGGAGCTCCCGGAGGGTGATGTCACAATCGTCGAGTTGCCCTTCGGCGAGGCGCTCCGCGACGACGGAATCGACGAGTTCGTCGATGGCGGCGGGGTCGCGGCGAGCCGACGCGCGGACCACCGCCTCGCAGGAGTCGGCGAGCATGACCAGGGCTGCTTCTTTGCTTCGGGGTCGCGGTCCGGGGTAGCGGAAGGCAGCGGGGTCGACGTCGTCGCGCTGGCGGACCGCCTGACGGTAGAAGTAGGTCACGAGGCGGTCACCGTGATGCTGGGGGATGAAATCGCGGACGGCGGCCGGGAGCCCGTACTGGCGGGCGAGGGCAAGGCCTTCGGTGACGTGCGAGCGGATGATGCGGGCGCTTTCTTCGGGCGAGAGGCGTTCGTGGGGTGAGGGCTGGCCATCGAGCATGTTCTCGACGAAGTAGCCGGGATTCGCGAGCTTGCCGATGTCGTGGAAGAAGGCGCCGGCTCTGGCGAGCAGCGGGTCAGCACCGATCCGCTCCGCCGCCCGTTCCGCGAGGGCCGCAACCATCATCGAGTGATGGAAGGTGCCCGGTGCCTCTTCGCGCAGCCGCCGAAGGAGCGGATGGTTCCCCTGGGCAAGTTCGAGGAGCTGCAGACGGGTCGTGACCCGAAGGGCCTGAGCGACGAAGACATAGGCAGCGAGGGTAAGCAGCGCCGAGCCTGCGCCCGACGCGACGGCCGCGAGGGCAATCCAGCCGAGCCACGAGGGAGCGGAGGTGTCGTAGAGGAGCCAGAAGATGGCCAGCACGCCGCCGACCCCCAAGATGGCAAGCACGGCAGCGATGCTGAACCGAGCCAGCCGCTCTACCCGGTAGGCTCCGAGGGCGCCGGCAAGGCCTCCAGCCGTGTAGGCGGCCGCGAATTGGAGGGCGTCGGTCGAGGTCCGGAGTGTCGCCGCCGGCACGGCAGGTTCCGCGACGACGAGGTAGGCCGAGGTGAGCCCCACGAGGGTCGCAATCAGCGCTCCGAACTCGATGCCGACGAAGGCGGCGGCGATCATCCCAGCGGAGGCAACAGGCAGGGCAAAGGCGAGATACTGGTGGTGCTCATCGGGAAGTAGCGGCGGCACGCCGAAGCGCACCATCGCAAGGACGGCAGCCACGGTGAGCCCAACGATCGCCAAGCGCCGACCCGCCGGAGCCGGCACCGAACCGAACGCGGCGAGGTAACCGCCGACGAGGACGCCGAAGCTGAGGGCAACCAGGGACCCTGCGAGGAGCTTGGAGAGGTCGAGCCCATCCTCGACGACGCCGGTCTCGCGCAGGGCTTCGAGGTCGGCTTCGGTGATGGCGCTCCCCTCCGGCACGACCACCTGGCCGCGAGCGAAGGTAACGACCTGCGGGGGGACGTTGTCGCGCGCATCCTGCTGCTTCTGGCGGGTGGCGGTCTCGTCGATGGCGACGTTGGGGACGACGAACTTGGTGAGGAGCACCCGCAGGACAGCTTGTTCTGCCGCCGAGCTGGGAAGGTTCGCCGGCTGGGAGAGGAACGCATCGACGGCCGCAGCCGACTGCCCAGGAGGGATGGGCTGGGCCATGATAGCGTCGAGTGCCGCGGGCGCGCGCTGGCGGATGCTCTCGAACTGGGCCGACGTGAGGGCGAGGAGGGCCGTTTTCGTTTCGGTGGCCAGGCCAGCTGTCTCCGGCAGCCGGTCGAGGGCGCCCAGCTTGTCGCTCTGGGTGGGGAGGTCTGCACGCTGCCGGATGAGGGCGACCTGATCGAGGAGGGCGGTGAGCGCGGCGCGTTGCGTGCGGCCGACCTCTTCGTCGCGGGGGAGGTACACCGGTTCGACCGCGGCAGCGGCGTTGTCGCGTGCTTCCTCGGTGAGCACCTGGGAGACGTATTGCGCGCTCCGTTGGGCCACGAGGTCGCTCGAAGCGATGTCGCCGACCTGGAGCGAGGGCCCGCCCCAGCTGAAGGGCACGATGAGCACCCCGACCGCCGCGGCACACCAGAGAGCGAAGGCAGCAGCCGCCGCTTTCGGGAGCGGCACCCGCGGGTGGAGATGCATGACGCCTGGGAGGATCATAGCAGCCGGCGATGAGGCGAAGCCTCGGAAGGTCCGGAGCCCAGGAGGTCGCTGAGGGCCGCCAGACGCTCGATAGCCAGGAATCCGGCGTAATCGCGGGGGCGCCCGTCTCGGACGAGGAGCACCGCCCGTAGACCGGCGCGCCGGGCTCCCTTGGCGAGCGGGAGCGACGTTCCCACGTAGAGCGCCTCGAACGGCTCCACTTGGAGAGAGCGGAGCGCTGCCCGGTAGACGGCGGGTTCGGGGAGAGCGATGCCGAGGTCTGCGGAGGTCACGACCGCCTGCAGGTAGCCGCCGATCCCGAGCCGGTGGATCTGCGTGCGGAGCTGTTCGGAAGAGAAGAGGCTGTTGGCGGCGACGCCCACGAGGAAGCCGCGGTAGCGAAGCGAGGCGAGAAGCGCGCGGGCGTCGTCGAAGAGCTCCTCGCACGCGGCAGCGGCTTCGAAGAGGCGGCGTGCGAAGGCTTCGGTATCGCCTGCGGCAGCGGGAAGGCCGAGCCAATCGAGCATTTCGGCGGCGAGACGACGCACATCGGGAAGGCGGCCCTGACGCTCGAGGGCATCGAGGGCAGCGCTACAGGCGCGCTCGAGGTCGGCGGCCTCGACCGGCCGGCCCGCGACCGTCGACAACCAGGCGGCACAGGCACGGAAGGGGTGGACGCCGAGGCTGCTGGGACGCACAAGAGTGCCGCCCCAATCGAACAAGAGGGCACGGATCACCTCGGAGACCCCCGGTCAGCCGCCGAGCAGACGCCGGACGATCTCGTTCACCTGGCGGCCATCGGCCCGGCCAGCGAACTCCTTCATGAGTATCGGCATGACCTTCCCGAGGTCGCGGGGTCCGGAGGCGCCGGTTTCGGCGATGACGCGCCGGGCGGCCTGCTCGATCTCCTCCGGCGTGGCTTGCTGGGGGAGGTAGCGCTCGATGAGCGCCAGTTCCGCCCGCTCCTTTTCGACCAGGTCGGCACGGCCGCCGCGTTCGAATTCGGCGATGCTTTCGCGGCGGAGCTTGGCCTGCTTCTGGAGGACGGCAATGACACCCGCATCATCGAGCGGGCGCTGCTGCTCGATCTCGGCGTTGCGGATAGCGGCCAGCACCATGCGGAGCGCGGCCTTCCGGACCTCGTCCTTGGAGCGCAGCGCGTCCGCGAGATCGGCTTGGAGGCGCTCCTTGAGGGTGCTCATGGCGGTAGCGGCTCAGCGGCCGCGTGCGGCGCGGGCTTCGGCGCGGGCTTGCTTCTTCCGGATCTTGCGGAGGCGGGCGGCTTCCTTCTTCTTTCGCTTCACGCTGGGCTTCTCGTAGTGCTCGCGCCGCCGTGCTTCCGAGAGGATGCCGTCCTGTTGGACGCGCTTATTGAAGCGCTTGAGCGCTGCTTCGAAGGTTTCGTTTTCGCCGACGATGACCTCAGCCAGGGACGCTCACCTCCATGCACGAACATGCGCCGCCCACCGGCGGCGTGAGCCCAGTATACCGCTAGGTGTGCGCTTCGGGCGATTCGGCGAGCGCAGCCTCTTCGCGGCGGCGCAGCCGTTCGAGATGGTATTCGACCCAGATGGGCAGCCGCTGCGTGGCCGGTCCCGGTGCCATGGCGTTGAAGCGCTCCTGCTTGGCGCGGAGGCGGCGCGCGCCGGCCTCATATCGGGAGCGGAACCGCTCGAGAGCGGGCCGGAAACGCTCGGGGTGAGGAGAGGCAGCTGCGATGCGGCAGATCTCGGCGTGTTCGCCATCGATGGCGCGGAGGGCTTCCGCATCGCGGTGGATTTCCCGTGCCAGCTCGAGCCATTCGGGGAGCAGGCCGTTGATTTCGAGGAGGTGGAAGGCGAGCCAGTTCTCGCCCGCGGCCCATTCGTAGGGACGCGCAGGAAGGGGCTTCCCTTCACCGGGAAGCCCCCGAAAGAGGCCACGCTCGTACGCCTCGAGGATGCGGGATTCGACCAGGTCGTCGAAGCCCATGGGAAACGACGCTGCTCCGATCCGTCAGTCGGCCGAAGGCAGAACCTTGGGCTGCATGAGCTCCATCGGCCGGCCATCGACCCTGAGGTCGCAGTTGCCCGGCTTGATGACGAGGACTTCGATTCCCGTCTGCTCGTCCTTGTACCGCTTTCCTAGCTGGATGGCCATCGTGACACTCCCTTCGAGCGATGCGTTACTTCTTCAGTTCGAGCGGAGTATCGCCGCACATCAGCTCCCCGTTGCCGCCCTTGGTCACGATGACCTCGGAGCCGCACTTGGGGCAGACATACCGCTTGCCAGTCTGTGCAGGCATCCCCAACCCCCTTCGGTCAGCGAAGTTCTGCCCCGCGGGCGAGCGGGGCGAGAGCGTACGATGAACGGGCGAGCCGATCGTAGAGAGCGCCGCGGGGGCGCGTCAACGAACGGCCCGCCCGAGCACTCATTCGCTGCGGACGAAGATCCAGGCGAGCATCGCTGGATGGTAGTCGCAGGTCAGCTTGAAGTCGCCCGTGTTTTCGAACACGTACGTGCGGGTGTCGCCTGGCGCGGCGATGTCAGCGGCGACCTTGTTGCCGTTGACGGTAACCGTGTGGAGGCCGGCTTCGTTCACGAAACGGACCTCCGTACCTGGGCGGATCTTCACCTTGCCCTGGTTGGGCGTCTGTTCCTGACCATCGGCGATGACGGTCCATTCGTAGCCGGGCGTCCTGTTGGTAGCACGAACTTCGACGTTGGTGGAGAACTCAGCCGGCGGCTCCGGGGGCGGCTGCGGAGTCCCGACGCCTGGCAAGGTTTCGAACACGCTGTTCGGCACGGCGTACTTTACGCAGGCCGTGCCCGGGTTCCGGCTGTCGGGCGGCGCCGTGCCGTAGGCGTCTTCGGGAAGCTTGAGCTGGGTCCCGATGGCGACGACCGTGTTCGGGTCACTGATGCCGTTGGCAGCGGCTAGGCTCTGCGCCGTGACGTTGCCGAACCCCTGGGCGACGTCGGCGAGGGATTGCCCCTGCACGACGTACCGCTGCACCTTCGGCAGTTGGAGCACGAGCTCGGCATCGAGCGGGTCGGTTTCGCTCTTGCCGGCAAGCGTGTCCCGGTTGAGGCGGAGGATCTCGCTGGCCGGGACGTTGTGGCGCTGCGCAATCGTTTCGACCGTGTCGCCGGCGAAGGTGACGTACACCGCGCCGTCGGGAAGCTGCAGCTCGTCGCCGGGGAAGAGACCGGGGACAGGATTCCCGTTGGCATCGAAGAGCTGCATCTCGCCCTTCTGCCGGTCGATGCGGTAGGCGATGCCGTTGAGGTCGGCGATGATGGCCGCGCCGACGAACTGCGTCTCGGCGATCTTTTCGATGGACTCCCGCTCGGTGCGGACCTTGTACGTTGCACCGTTCGGCTCGGCGGCATTGGGCGGGAGCTTCACGACCTTCCCCTTGGGGAGGAATTCGCCCACACGGTCGAAAGGGACGCCGTTGAGCTCCGCCAGCTCGGCCACACCGATTCGGTGCTGTTTGGCGATAGAGACGAGCGTGTCGCCGGAGACAACGGCGGTAAGCTCGGCGTTCAGGTTCTTGGCGAACTGGAGCGCTTCGACCCAGCCCTTGCTCGTCGGCTCGCCGAACTGGTCGACGTAGCCCGGCGTGACCGGCGCCGTGATGAGGTTCACGAGATGCTCAATCTGCCGTTCGCTGAGCGAGCCGCCGTATTCCTTGAGCCACGCCGGCATCAGCGTGCCGGCCCGCCCGCACTGGATGGTGTGCGTGAGCCAGGCTCGGTTGTCGCGGAGGACGAGCGGATTCTGGTCTTTGAGTTCGGGGCGGTTGAGCGCCGGGCCGACGAAGCCCTCGCCCTGGTTGCCGTGGCAGGTACGGCAGTTGTTGGCGTAGAGGAGGGCGCCGCGCCGCACCGATTCTTCGAACTGGTAGTCACGCTGCGTCTCGGCGCGGATTGGGAGGTCGAAGGCGGCGTAACCCGCGCAGGCACCGACGAGCATGAAGCTCAGGACGATCATCAGGAAAATTTGCTTCTGGGTGTTCACCCGCGCCTCCAGCCTCAGGCGTTGTAGGGAACGGCCCGCAGCGGATTGGGGGGATCGGCGGCGCCGCTCGTGATAGCCCGTGTGTTCACCGTGATGGAGCCATCAGCGTTCACTTCGATGAGGAAGGTGTCCATGGAGCGAGGCGCCGGGCCGAACACGCGCACGCCCGCGCGCGAGTAGGTGGACCCGTGGCACGGGCAGCGGAACCAGCCGATGATGCCCGGGTAACCGACGATGGCACCGTTGAAGTCCGCGCGCCAGGGCACGACGCAGCCGAGGTGGGGGCACTTCCAGTAGAGGGCCAGGAGGCCGCCCGTTCCCCCCACTCCAAGCACGTCCCCTTGGGAGCCTTCGAGGTTCACCAGCCAGAACTTCCCATCGGTGATGCGCACAGGATCGGCGCCCGGCGGGGGGATGAGGGACCGGGGTACCGTGACCGGAGCACCGAACCCGGTGGGGTTCCGGAGGTTGAAGTAGGCGAGGAGCCCGGCGATGGACGAGCCGAGCGTGAGGATGAGGCCGGCGAAGAAGCTCACGCGGAGGAAGGACCGTCGGGCGATGCGCCGGGCTTCCGCCTGGCGAGCTTGTTCGATGCGGGCGCTGCGAGCGCGTCCCGTAACTGCTTCCGCCATTTCCACTCCCCTCCTAGTGACTGCCCTCGCCGGGGATCCCTTCCTGGACATTGAGCTGCCACGGCCAGACGAGCTCCTGGCCGGCGCCCCGGAAAGCCGTCCCGGTCACGGTGAGCACCCCGAAGACGGCAACGAACCCCGTGAAGAGGACGATCAGCGCATCGCGGCGGGTGACGACCCAACCGATCTTCCACAGCGTGTAGATGAGCAGGCAGGGCAGGCCGACCATCGCCGCGATGGGAATCGCCTGTTCGACGAGGAACGCTGGCAGGTCGAGGTAGTGGAAGCTCGTCGCACCGAGTCCCGTATAGCCCTCGTCGAGGATCTTCAGGTCGAACCAGAGGTACGGAATCTTGTGGCTCCACTCCGGCCAGGGGAGCTGAGATTGGAGGGCACGCACGTTTTCGAGGAAGGCGAACGTTCGGCCGCCGGAGATGCCGAACCAGTCCTTCATGGCCATGGCGATCTTGCCCGTGTCCCAGAGGATGAGGAGCCAGGTGCCCACGACCGCGACGATGGCCGAGACGACGGTGAGGCGGACGGAGTTCTCGGTGCCGAACCAGACCCCTTGCCCTTCGTTGTCCTGGTCGAAGTAGGGGAATGCAGCCATGATGACGAGCCACACGGTGGGAACGATGACGCCCGCCAGCGCCGGCTGCATATGGAGGAGCAGCTCTTGGAGGTTGAGGAGGTACCAGGGCGCCTTCGACGGGTTGGGCGTGACGTCCGGGTTCGCCTGGTCGAGGAGCGGCGCGTTCACCAAGAGGGAGAGGGCGAAGAGCGCCAGCGTGAAGACGAGCGCCGAGATGAACTCGACGAAGACCAGGTCGGGCCAGACGAGGACCTCTTCGTCGCGGGCGCGCGGCTGAGGGCGGGCTACTGGGCGGGCAACGACAGCGGTCGCCATGGCATCACGTTCCCGATGTGGAATTTAGAGGGGCCGCGCCAGGCCGCCATCGCGCCGGATTCGCCAGAAATGGACGGCCATGAAGATCGCGGCGAGGAGCGGCAGCCCGATGACGTGGAGCGTGTAGAAGCGGATGAGGGATTCCTGGCCGACCTCGAATCCGCCGAGGAGCCAGAACCGCGTCTTGGGCCCCAGGACGGGAGCAGAGCCGGCGATGTTGGTGCCGACGGTGATGGCCCAGAAGGCGAGCTGGTCCCAGGGGAGGAGGTAGCCGGTGAAGCTGAGGAGGAAGGTGAGGACGAGGAGGATGACGCCGACGACCCAATTGAACTCACGGGGCGGCTTGTAGGCGCCCGTGTAGAAGACGCGCATCATGTGCAGGAACACGAGGATGACCATGGCGTGGGCCATCCAGCGGTGCATGTTCCGCATGAGCTGGCCGAACTGCACGTTCGTCTGGATGTTCTGGATGTCGAGGTAGGCCCGGTCGACGCTGGGCACGTAGTAGAACATGAGGAGGATGCCCGTGACCGTGAGCCCGAGGAACATGAAGAAGGAGAGCCCGCCGAGACAGTAGGTGTGGGTGATCTTGACGTGGGTGCGGTGGATGCGCGTGGGGTGGAGGTGGAGGAAGACGTTCGTGGCGACGATGAGCATCTGGTTCCGCGGGGTATTCGGGTACCCCGTTCGGAAGATGGACTTCCAGATGTAGTTATGGAACAGCTTGTCGTAGATCTTGTCGGCGAGTGTGGGGCGGGCGGGCTGTTCGACTGCCACGGCGTCCTCCTACTGCTGCCACCAGCGGCCGAAGGCGACCATCAGGCCGAGGGAGAGGAAGATGGTGACGAAGACGAAGACGAGCTCGAGCGTTTCGGCGTAGTCATGCGGCAGGTTCGAAAACTCCACGCCAGACCAACCTCCCCTGGACGACGATGGGCACGCGTATCCGGCCCCGAACTTTGTGAAGCGTGTCGCAAGGCTACTTTATACACACGGCCGTTCGGCCGGTCAAACGGCTTTCCGCGGGGTTGACCGGCGGCGCCAGGCAGTCCAGCGCATCCGGCAGAGGCCGCGGATGTCTTCGATCGCGGTCCGGAGGATCTTCACCTTCGTGTCCGGGTCTTCGACCCAGCGGACGGGGAGCTCGCAGATGCGGTAGCCGGCCCAGTGGGCGAGGATGAGGAGCTCGGTATCGAAGAACCACATCCCGTTCTTCGTCTGCTTCACGAGCTCCTGGGCAGCCTCGCGGCGGAGCGCTTTGAACCCGCACTGCGCATCGGTGATGCGGAGCCTCGGGAAGAAGAGCCGGATGAGGGCGACGTACCCGCGCGAGGTAATCTCACGCTTGAGGGAGCGCGTGACCTGCGCTCCGCGCGCCAGGCGCGAGCCGATGGCCACGTCGCAGCCGCGCTCGGTGATGAGTCGGATGAGGTCGGGCAGCTGTTCGAGGTCGGTGCTGAGGTCGACGTCCATGTAGGCGACGACGTCGGCGTCGCTGGCGAGCCACGCCTCGCGGAGGGCGAAGCCGCGGCCCTTGATGGGCAGCACGAGGGCCTTCACGCGGGGAGCGAACTCCGCCTCGAGCTGACGGGCGAGGTCGCCGGTGCCGTCGGTGGAGCCGTTGTCGGCGATGACGATGCGCCAACGGAATCCGGGGGTTCGATCGAAGAGGGCAAGCGTCCGTTCGACGCTGCCGCGCAGCACCTTGACTTCGTTGTAGCAAGGGATGACGACGTCGACGGCAGGTTCGCTGGACACGGGCGTAGGATCGCCGAGGTCCGGGCAAGAGTCCACCAACTAGGGGCGATGCGAGGAGGGAGGGGCCGCTAGCTCGTCGCGGCCTTCTCCTTCGCCTTCCGGACGGCTGCGGCGAGGCGGTGTTTCATCCGGTCGGCTTTGCCGGTGTGGATGGCGCCCACCTTGGCGGCGCGGTCCCAGAGGGAGTAGGCGCGGGCGAGGGCGGCCTCGGCAGCGGCGATGTCGCCGGCGGCGATGGCTTGGCGGACAGCGCGGGCAGCGTTGCGGGCTGCCGTGCGGCGCGAGCGGTTGCGGAGGCGCCGCTTGAGGGATTGCCGCCAGCGCTTGAGGGCTGACTTCGTATTGGCCATGGTCGTCCTACGGATGCCTCGGCTGAACGAGGGATTCAGCAACTCAGGGTAGGGCGAGGGGAGGCGGTGCGCAAACGTGGGGGTTGGCCGCAGGACTTGCAGGCCCCCGGTCCAGGGGGCTATCGTGGAAGTGTCGAGTTACGTGATGGCAGCAGTCGCTGCCGAGTGCGTCGAACGTCCCTGCGACACCCCGAGTCATCGAGACGGAAGGTGCAGCGGACCAACGCGGACCGATTCGCCGCGCAGGAGCGGCAGCGATTGAGCTGCCGATGAAATCCCCCCAGAAGTGGACACCGTGACCGAGGACGCTGTCGAAACCAAAGCACCACCGCGATCGTTGAACATTGGCGAGCTGGAGGCGATGACGCGGGATGAGCTCATCGCCATCGCCAGGGAGATGGGCGTCGAGGGCGCCTCCAGCATGCGGAAGGCCGATCTCATCTTCCGCATCCTGCAGGCGCAAGCCGAAGCCCGGGGGAACATCTTCGCCGGCGGCTTCATCGAGATCAGTGAGGACGGCAACTACGGGTTCCTCCGGGGCGAGTCGATGCTGCCCGGCCCGCACGACATCTACGTGTCGGGCTCGCAGCTGCGCCGCTTCGGGCTCCGGCCAGGCGATTACGTCACAGGCCAAGTGCGAGCCCCGAAGGAGAACGAGAAGTATTACGGGCTTCTGAAGGTCGAGGCCGTCAACGGCATGGACCCGGAGGTGGCGAAGCGGCGGCCGTACTTCGAGAACCTCACGGCCATCTTCCCCTACCAGCAGTTGAAGCTGGAGACCACGCCTGACAACTTGAGCCAGCGGCTCATCGACCTCATCGCGCCGATCGGGCGAGGGCAGCGGGGGCTCATCGTTTCGCCGCCGAAGGCGGGGAAGACGATGCTCCTGAAGAACATCGCCAACGGCATTACCACGAACCACCCCGACGTGCACCTGATGGTCGTCCTCATCGGCGAGCGGCCGGAAGAGGTGACCGACATGAAGCGGAGCGTGCGGGGCGAGGTGGTGAGCAGCACGTTCGATGAGCCGGTGGAGGACCATACGCGCGTCGCGGAGATGGCCTTCGAACGGGCGAAGCGGCTGGTGGAGTGCGGCAAGGACGTGGTGATCCTGCTGGACTCCATCACCCGGCTGACGCGGGCGTACAACCTGGCGCTGCCGCCGAGCGGCCGGACGCTCTCGGGCGGCATCGACCCCATCGCGCTCTATCCGCCGAAGCGGCTCTTCGGCGCGGCGCGGAAGTGCGAGGAAGGCGGGTCGCTCACGGTGATCGCCACCTGCCTCGTGGACACCGGCAGCCGGATGGACGAGGTAGTGTTCGAGGAGTTCAAGGGCACCGGCAACATGGAGCTCCGCCTCGACCGCCGTCTCGCGGAGCGCCGGTATTACCCCGCGATCGACATCCAGGCGAGCTCGACGCGCCGCGAAGAGCTCTTGCTCGATGAGAAGACGCTGAAGGGCGTCTGGCTGCTGCGGCGGATGGTAGCGATGATTTCGCAGAACTCCCCGAACCAGCTCGAGGCGACGGAACGGGTGTTGGAGCGCCTGGCAAAGACCTCCTCGAACGAGGAGTTCTTGGCGACGCTGAAGAGCGACCTGTAACCGTCGAGCGGGGAGCTGACCTCCACGGCCCGGGAGCGCCCTCCCGGGCCGTTCGCGATCGTGCGTCCTGGCGGCGCGGCAGCGAAATGGAAAATCTTTGCAATCTCGCCTTCAGGGGCTGGACCTAAGGGTGCTGGACGGAGAAAATCGGCCGAGTTAGCGATAGCGGAAGCGGACAGGGTGGTGGAGGCTCGCTAACGACCAACCACGCTTGCCCGGGGCCCCCGCCGCCGGGCCAGCGAGAGGTGGGATGGGAAACGGGAACAGCACACGGGCGCGCTCGCACGCGCACGCGCGGCGGCACCGCCGGGTGACCCTCCATCTGCTGGTGGTGGCGATCGCCCTCGCTGCGGTCGCGTTTGCGGCGCGCTACCCCGCGACGACATCGGCGCGGCCGCCGGCAGCGGTGCCGGCGTACTCCCTTTCCGGCGCGATGGGGGTGTATCGCGCGACGGAGGCGAGCAACTACCTGCGTGGCGGGCCCAGCCATCAAACACTGCCCTCGCTCTCGCTCATCGCGCGGACGTCGGCCGCGGCGCAGGTGCGTGTTCTCAGCGGCATTTCGCCGAGCTCAGCGCTTTCGGCCGGGGTATCGGCGGCAACGGCGGCTTCGGGGATGAACGGGGCATCGCTGGCCGAGGTGCTCGATCCGTCGAAGCCGTACGTGCTCTACGTGGCACGACCCGGCGATACGGTGAGCAGCATCGCCGCTGCCTACGGCGTGAGCGTCGGCACCATCCTGGACAACAACCCCACGATCCATGCCCCGGATCTCATCACGGTCGGCCAGGAAATCCTCGTCCCCTTGCGGGACGGCATCCTGCACAAGGTGGGCTACGGCGAGACCGTAGCCTCCATCGTTGCGCAGTACGACAACGTGACCGTCGACGCGGTGGTGTCGTTCCGGGCGAACAACATCACCGATCCGTCGTCGCTGGAGACGGGGCGCTACATCCTGCTGCCGGGCGCCACGCGGAAGCCGCCACCGCCACCACCGCCGGCGCCCGCGCCCTCGCGGCCCAGCACGGGCGGCGGTGGCGGCGGCAACTTCACGCCGCCGCCGAGCGGCGGCGGGCGCTTCGCTCCACCTCTGGCAGCATGGCGTGGCGTGAGCGACCCGTTCGGCACGCCGCGGGGAGCAGGCCGCATCCACGAGGGCATCGACCTCGACCTGTGGGGAATGCCGAACTCGCCGATCTTCGCCTCGTGCAGCGGGACGGTGGTTCGCACGGAGTGGTGGACGTACAGCTACGGGTACCACATCGTCATCGACTGCGGCGATGGGTGGACGACCCTCTACGCGCACCTGAGCCGCATCGATGTTTCGGTGGGCCAGTACGTGGCGCAGGGCGCCGTCATCGGGCTTTCGGGTCTGACCGGGTATACGACGGGTGAACACCTGCACTTCGAAATCCGGTACAACGGTGCACCCGTCGATCCGGAGCTGTACATCAATTTCCGCTAGCGCTGGATCCGCAGTTTCGGACGCCGACGTCGGTCAGGAGAACGCCGCGCCTTCGCGAGTTGACGGTGCCGAGCTACAGGGCGGTGCCGTATTCGTCGGCGCGGGCGAAGGATTCGCCGCAGCCCAACGCTTCGTGCACCCCTAATTTGGCTATCGCTCAGCGATTTTTCATACGCCGTACCTATTGACGATCCGGGAAAACCCTGATAAAAGTTCGGGCCGGCTCGGTCGATCCCGGTTCGCGACTGAGCGGAACCTTCGGAACGAGGAGGAGTTTCCCATGGACGGAGTTCTCTGGCGAGTGCGAACCGCGGCGCTCATGGCCGCGCTGCTCGCCCTCGCAGCCTGGGCGCTGGTCTGGGCTTCGCCCAGCGTCGAGGCTCAATCCAACCCGTACCAGCGCGGTCCCAACCCCACGCGGAGCGCGCTCACGGCCGACGGGCCGTTCTCGGTGGCAACCTACACCGTTTCGCGGCTCTCGGTGAGCGGCTTCGGGGGCGGGGTGATCTACTACCCCACAGGCACCTCGCTGACCTTCGGCGGGATCGCCATGTCGCCGGGGTACACGGCCGACGCCAGTTCGCTGGCGTGGCTCGGGCGGCGGTTGGCATCGCACGGCTTCGTGGTGCTCGTCATCAACACGAACTCGCGATTCGACTACCCTGACTCCCGCGCAAGCCAGCTATCGGCGGCGCTGAACTACCTGCGGACGAGCAGCCCCTCAGCCGTACGCGCCCGGCTCGATGCGAACCGCCTGGCCGTTGCGGGGCATTCGATGGGCGGCGGCGGGACCCTCCGCATCGCAGAGCAGAACCCGTCGCTGAAAGCGGCCGTACCGCTCACGCCGTGGCACACCGACAAGACGTTCAACACGTCGGTACCGGTGCTCATCGTGGGAGCGGAAGCGGACACGGTCGCGCCCGTGAGCCAGCACGCCATTCCGTTCTACCAGAACTTGCCCTCGACCACGCCGAAGGTGTACGTGGAGCTCGACAATGCGTCGCACTTCGCGCCCAACAGCAACAACGCGGCGATCTCCGTGTACACCATCTCGTGGATGAAGCTGTGGGTGGATAACGACACCCGCTACCGGCAGTTCCTCTGCAACGTGAACGATCCGGCGCTGAGCGACTTCCGGACGAACAACCGCCACTGCCAGTAGTCGATCCTGTTCGGCGTGGTGGCCGCCGGGGCGTGCCGGGGCGCCCCGGCGGCTGCGCTGCGATCTAGACTCGTGCCGCACACACGCTGACTGCTGCAGAGGAGGGCACGATGGGTCACCTCGAGGGGAAGACCGCCGTCATCACCGGCGCCGGCCGGGGGATCGGCCGGGAGATTGCGCTGCTCTTCGCGAAGGAGGGCGCACGGGTAGTCGTCAACGATTTGGGGACATCGGTAGCGGGTGAGGGTTCAGACACGCGACCCGCCGAGGAGGTCGTGGAGGAGATTCGCGCCTTCGGCGGAGAAGCGATCCCGGACTTCGGTGACGTGTCGGACGTCGACCAGGCGGAGGCGCTCATCCGGAAAGCGCTCGATGCCTGGGGCAAGCTCGACATCCTCGTGAACTGCGCCGGGATCCTGCGGGATCGGATGATCTTCAACATGACGTCGGAGGAGTGGGATGCGGTCATCCGCGTCCACCTGCGGGGGACGTATGCGACGACGCGCTTCGCCTCCATCCACTGGCGGCAGGCGCGGCAAGGGGGGCGGCTCATCAACTTCACGTCGGGCTCGGGCTTGTTCGGCGCTCCGGGCCAGCCGAACTACGCGGCGGCGAAGATGGGCATCTGGGGGTTCACCCTGAGCTGCGCGCGGGCGCTGGGCCGGTACGGCGTGACCGCGAACTCCATCGCGCCGGGCGCATCCACGCGCATGACCGACACGGTACCGCCGGAGCGGCGGACGAACCCGGGGCAGGTGATCCGTTCGGAGTCAGCGGCGGGAACCGAGCGCGATCCGGCGAACGTGGCCGTTCCCCTCGTCTACCTGGCGAGCGACGCAGCGTGGTGGGTGACCGGGCGGTGCTGGGGCATCGCGGGGTACCGGATCACGCTGTACTCGCAAATCCAGCCGCAGATCGTCCTGCAGGGCGTACGGAAGTGGGAGGTGGACGAGATCTTCGAGCGCTTCCCGCAGGTCTTCGGGCCGGCGTTCCCGGAGTTCCAGCAGCAAGCGAACCCAGCAGGGGATGCCGCATCACCGAACCGCTGAAGCCTGCCGCGCTCAGTTGCCGGTGGGCGTCGCGGGGACGTCGCCGGGAAGTGAGAGGCCAACGAGCGCCAGCAGCTGGGCGAGGTCGTCGGGGCGCAGTTCGCCCGCGCGAACGCCGGCGATGCGGCCATCGCGGTCGATGACGAAGGTGGTCGGGAGGCCGCGCACGCCGTACCGCGCCGACACCTCGCCGTTCGAGTCGAGCACGGCTGGGTAGCGGCCTCCGAACATATCGAGGATCTCGCGGGCACGGTCGAACGGCTCTTGGAGATCGACCCCTAGGACGACGAGGTCCTCCGAGAGGGCCTCGCTCGCCTGCTGGAGGAGAGGGATTTCCCGGCGACACGGCGAGCACCAGCTCGCATACCAGTTGAGGAGCACGACGTGGCCGCGATATTCGGAAAGCCGGCGAACCGTGGCTTCGTCGCGGACGTCCAGGAGGGCGAAGTCGGGCGCCGGCTCGCCAATCCGCGCGCGGCGGTCATCGAGCGGCCCGGTCCCGGGGAGCGGCGTAGGTGTCGGTACGGGCGTGTCGGCCCAGGCGGCGGAAGGCGCCGCTGGTTCGGGCCGGCTGAAGGCCCAGGCTGCGGCCGAGGCGAGACCGGCGGCAGCGACTGCCAGGGCGACGAGACCGATGAGGTCGCGATGGCTGGGGCGACGGAACATCAGCGGACGCGCTCTGCGATGATGGTAGCGTACGGCCAGGTTCACCGGGCGTTAACAGGGGATTCGGAGACTGGCGACGAAGGATGAGCGAAGTTCGGGCTCGGGAGGCCACGATCTTAGTGGTCGAGGACGACGAAGCGCTGCGGTTCGCCATCCGCCGGCAGCTGGAGCGCGAAGGGTACGGCGTCATCACCGCGGCCAGGGGAGACGACGGATTGAAGCTTGCGCGGGAGCGCCAGCCCGACCTCATCGTGCTCGACGTGATGCTCCCCGGGCTCGACGGGATGCAGCTCTGCCGGCTGCTGCGCCGCGACCAGCAGACGCCGATCATCATGCTCACGGCCTTGGGCGGGGAATCGGATCGGGTGGCGGGGCTCGACGTCGGCGCCGACGACTACCTGGCGAAGCCTTTCAGCATGCGGGAGCTGCTGGCGCGCATCCGAGCGCTCCTCCGGCGCACACGGGGCGCGGGGCGGCCGACAGCTCGCGACGAGCCGCCGGAGCGGGTCGTGTCGGGAGACCTGGAGGCCCTGCCGCTGCGGCGCGAAGTGCGCCGCGGAGGGAAGCCGCTGCGGTTGAAGCCGAAGGAATACGACCTTCTGGTATTCTTCATGCGACATCCGGGGCGGGTATTCACCCGTGAACAGCTGCTGCAGGACGTGTGGGGGTACGACTACGAAGGTGGGGAGCGCACCGTCGACGTCCACGTGCGCTGGCTACGCCAGAAGATCGAACCCGATCCCTCCGCGCCGCAGCGCATCAAGACCGTCCGGGGGAGCGGCTACCTGTTTGAGGGGTAGCCGCCGGTGAGCGGGAGGCTTGCGTGGCTGGCAGCCGCCCTGGCTGCCGCCATCGCCGCTCTCGCCTATGCGGCCGGAACCCTCGTGGGTCACACGGAAGCGAGCGGCTGGACGCAAGCGGTAACCGGGGGTGCGCTGGCCATCGCCGGGGCGGTCGCAGCGTTCGTCGTCTCGTGGGGGTTGGCGCGCGCTTCCGGCGCAATCGTGCGCACGGTACGGGCGATCGAAGCCGGGGAAACCGGAGCCCGGGTCGAGGATTCGTCGCGGCTGGCGGGGCCCCTGGTGTTGCACGTGAACCGCCTGGCCGACCGGCTGGAGGAGGTCGCCGCCGCGGCTGAAGCGGAGGCGGCCCGGCTACAGGCGACGTTCGATGCCGCCGGCACGGGCATCCTCGCCATCGGCCGTTCGGGCACCATCGAGCTGGCGAACGCAGCGGCGGTCACGATGCTCGGCCTCTCGCCGGGCGCGTTCGAAGGTCGGCGCTTCATCGAAGCCGTGCGCGACTACGAGCTCGCAGCGCTCGCCGATGCCGCCCTCCGCGGAGAGGCGACTGCCAAAGTCGTGGCCTTCGGACCGAGACGCCAGCCGTTCCGGGCCGAGGCGCGCCCGATTCCGGGCGGCGGAGAATGGGCGGCGCTGCTGGTGCTCACGGACCTCACGGAAGTCCAGCGCACCGAGCAGATGCGGCGGGACTTCATTTCCAACGTGTCCCACGAGCTGCGCACGCCGCTGGCCGCGGTGCGTGCGCTGGCGGAAACGCTCGACCAAGAGGTCGACGACCCGGCGGTGAGGGAGGTGATCGAGCGGATCCTGGCGCAGGTGGACCGCATGACGGCCTTGGTGAGCGAGCTGCTCGACCTTTCGCGCATCGAGGCCGGAGCCCTCGAGCTGGCAGTGGGCCCGGTGCCGCTCCGCGAGGCGGCAGCGGAGGCGGCAGCCGTGCTCGAACCACGGGCGAAGGCCGAGGGCAAGGCGCTGGCCATCGATGCCGCCGAAGACGCGGTCGCTGCCGCCGACCGCCAGGCGCTCGTCCGGATCCTCACGAACCTGCTGGACAACGCGGTGAAGTACAGCCCACCGGGGGGAACGGTCCGGCTCGCGGCGCGGCGCGTCGACGGTGCGGTCGAGATTGCAGTGGAGGACGAAGGGCCGGGCATCGCCCCCGAACATCTGCCGCGGGTGTTCGAGCGGTTCTACAAGGGCGACCCCGCGCGAGCGAGCGAAGGCGTGGGGCTGGGGCTCGCCATCGTGAAGCACTTGGCACGGGCGCATGGGGGCTCGGTCCACGCCGAGAACCGGCCCGAGGGCGGGGCGCGGTTCGTGGTGCGCCTGCCGGCGGCGAGCTAGGCCTCTCCGCGAAGGCGGCGGTCCTCCGAGGCATCGGCGATGGCGAGAGCGATGTCGGCCAGGATTTCGGACTGGCGTTCGTAAGCTTCGAACCCTTCGCCGACCGTCTTGCCCTGGAGATACCGGTTGTAGATGCCTTCGACGATGACGGCGAGCTTGTAGTACGCGAGCACCTGGTAGAAGTCGATGTGGTCGACGGAGCGCCCGGTGCGGCGCGCGTATTCAGCCGCCAGCTCGGCGCGCGAGAGGAAGCCCGGCTGCGCCGTGAGCGACGCCGCGGGACGGACGGCGAGGCGCTCGGGGCTATCGGAGGTGTCCCCCCAGTAGACGAACGTGTACCCCAAGTCTGCGAGCGGGTCGCCGAGGGTCGCCATCTCCCAATCGAGGATGGCGAGGACGCGGCCAGGGTCGGCGGGGTCCAGGACCATGTTGCCGAGGCGGTAATCGCCGTGGACGATGGCCGGCGGCTGCGGCGGCGGGATGGCAGCGCGCAAACGGCGCTGGAGCTCGTAGATGGCGGGAAGGTGGCGCGTCTTCGAGCGCTCCCACTGTTCGCCCCAGCGCCGGATTTGGCGTTCGAGGTACCCTTCGGGCCGGCCGAAGTCGGCGAGGCCGACGGCCCGGTAGTCGACGGAGTGGAGCTTCGCGAGCGCATCGACGAGGGCGAGGCTGAGCGCCCGGCGCTGCTCCGGCGCGTCGGCGTACCCGTCGGGGATGTGGTCGCCGATGATGACGCCTTCGACGTAGGTCATGACGTAGAAGGGATACTCGTTGACCGTCGGGTCTTCGCAGAGCGCGACCGTGCGCGGCGCAGGCACATCGGTGCCGTTCAGCGCCGTGAGGACGCGGTACTCGCGGACCATGTCGTGTGCCGTGGGGAGGACGTGGCCCAGAGGCGGACGGCGGAGCACCCAGACGCGGTCGCCGCATGAGACCTTATAGGTGAGGTTCGAGCGGCCGCCGGAGAGGAGTTCGAAGCGCAGTGGGCCGGCGTCGGCACCGGGGACATGGTCCCGGAAGAACCGGCTCACGCGTTCGTAGTCGATGCCGGGAACTGCTTCGGTCTGCACGAAGGGTCAGTATACCGGCCGACAGGGCGACAGGCGTGCCGTAAGCTAGCGATCGATGAGCGAAGCGGGCGGGGGCACGCTCGGACGGGTATGGCTGGTGGGCGCCGGGCCCGGCGACCCCGGCCTGCTCACGCTCGCGGGGAAGGAAGCGCTGGAACAGGCCGACGTCGTTCTGTTCGATGCCCTCGTCGACGAGCGGCTGCTGCGCTTCGCGAGACCCGAGGCAGAGCGGATTTTCGTCGGCAAGCGTGCAGGAGCGGCGGCGCTGGATCAGCGGGCTATCGAGGAGCTCATGGTTCGGCTGGCACGGGAAGGGAAGCGCGTCGTCCGGCTGAAAGGGGGCGACCCGTTCGTGTTCGGCCGCGGCGGCGAAGAAGCGCTGGCCTGCCGGAGCGCTGGGATCCCATTCACCATCGTTCCGGGGGTGACGTCGGCCATCGCCGCGCCGGCATACGCCGGCATCCCGGTGACACATCGAGGGATTGCGGCGAGCGTGTTCATTGCCACCGGAAGCCGCGGGGCAGAGGAGGGTGGCACGGTGGATTGGCGGGGCGCCTCGGCGGCCGACACGGTGGTCGTCCTCATGGGCGGGCTCCGGCTGGCAGCCGTGACCGAGGAGCTCATCGCTGCAGGGAAACCGCCGGAAACGCCCGCGGCCGCCATCCAGTGGGGAACGCGAAGCGACCAGCGGGTCGTGCGGGGCACGCTCGCCACGGTCGCCGCGGAGGCAGCGCGAGCCGAGCTCGGCACGCCTGCCCTCCTCGTCGTCGGGGAGGTCGTCCGCCTGGGGGAAGCATTGGCGTGGTACGTCCCCGGCCCGCTCGCGGGCGTGCGTGTCGTCGTCACCCGATCACGGACGCAGTCGAGCGAGCTCCGGGAACGCCTGGAGCGGTTGGGGGCACGGGTGATCGAGGCGCCCGCCATTCAGGTGACCTACACGACGGACGAACTGGCGCGGGCGCTCGAGGAGCGCTGGGAGTGGATCGCAGTCACGAGCCAGAACGGAGCCGAAGCGTTGCTGATGGCGCTCGAGCATCTGGGCGGAGACGCGCGGCGTCTGGCGGGCATCAGGCTGGCTGCGGTCGGCGAGGCCACATCGGCAGCGCTGCGTGCGCGCGGGCTGCGGGCCGACTTCGTCGCGGGCGGCGGTACCGGGGCGTCGCTCGGCACCGAGCTGCCCGTGCGGGAGGGCGACCGCGTGCTCTTCCCCGCGTCGTCGGAAGCCTCCGACGAGATGGAGCGCCTCCTGAAGGAGCGGGGGGCGTACGTGTGGCGGGTCACCGCGTACCGCACAGAGCCAGCCCCCCTGGACGCGGCGACGCTGGCGGCGGTGCGCGAGGCCGACGTCGTCACGTTCACCAGCGCCACCACCGCACGGTTCCTCGCCCGCGCCCTGGGCGGGACGCCGCTCCCCGAGCGGGTGCGGCTCGTCAGCATCGGCCCAAGCACCTCGAAAGCGGTGGTGGATGCCTTCGGCCGGGTGGACGCGCAGGCACGAACGCCCACGCTGACCGCGCTGGTCGAAGCGGTCTGCGAGGTGGCGCCATGGGCCTGATGCTCGAGCTGCAGCCATCGTTGGGGCCCGTACTCGTGGTAGGCGGAGGGAACGTCGCGCTGCGGAAGGCACGCGCGGCGGTAGACGCAGGGTTCGAGGTGACCGTGGTTGCCCCGGCGATCACGGCCGACCTGGTAGCGCTGGGTGTCCGCTGCGTGGAACGGCCAGTGGAGGAGCGCGACCTCGACGGGGCGGCGGTGGTGTTCGCCTGCACGGACGACCGGGAGGTGAACCGCGCGGTGGGGGCGTGGGCCCGTGCCCGCAGGATCCCGGTGGTCGTCGCCGACAGCCCCGAGGAGAGCACGGCCTTTTCGCCGGCCGTCCATCGAGACGGCGACCTCGTGGTGGGGGTATCGACGAACGGCGCTTCGCCGGAGCTGGCGCAGCACGTGCGAGATCGCATCGCCGCGGCCATCGGCACGGGATGGGCCTCGCGGGTCGAGCGTGCCCGCCGGGAACGGCAGCGGGCGAAGCGGAGCAGTGAGGAGAAGCGATGAGGCGCGGTCTGCTGCTGGTGGGCCACGGTTCGCACCTGAACCCGAATTCCAGCGCCCCGGTGTACCAGCACGCTGAACGCATCCGCCAGTGCCGCATCTTCGATAGCGTGCGGACAGCGTTCTGGAAGGAGGAGCCCGCGTTGGCACGGGCGTTCGACGGCTGGGACGCGGAGGATGTGACCGTGGTGCCCGTGTTCATCGCCACGGGATACTTCACCGAGCAGGTCATCCCCCGTGAGCTTGGGTTGTGCGGTCGGGTGTCGCGTGTCGACGGTCGGCTCGTCCGCTACACGGGAGCCATCGGTGCCCACCCGCGGCTGGCAGACGTCATCGTAGAGCGGGCGCGGGAGGCCGGGGCGGGCCCAGAGACGGCGGTCGCGGTGCTCGGACATGGAACACCCCGCAACCCGAACTCGGAGCGGAACATCTACCTGCAAGCCGAGCGTGTGGCGCGCCGGGGCCTGTTCCGCGACGTGGTAACGGTGTTCCTCGACCAGGAGCCGAACATGCGGGATGTGCTGCGCTTTACCAATGCCGCCACCGTGGTGATCGTGCCGCTCTTCGTGGCCGACGGCTGGCATGTGGACGAGACGATCCCCGAGGAGCTCGAACTCGAGGGGCCGGACACGGTTCGGGATGGGCGCCGCATCCGGTACGCGGGGGCAGTGGGAACACACCCATCGCTCGCCGAGGTCATCCTCCACGCGGCAGAGGAGGCCGCAGGATGGGCGTAGAGGTCCTCGACGCGATCGCAGCCCGGCGTCCGTTCCGGCTCGGGGAGCTGCGTGCCGAGCCGGAGGGCGATCGCGGCTGGGTGGTCCGGGGGCCCGACAACGGCGAGCCGCGCGAGGTCCCAGCGGAGGCGTCGGCGATCCGAGCCTTGGTGCGCTTCGACGCGCGAGGACGGTACCGCCCGCTCTCCGGAGCCCGGGGGCTCCCCGGGGGCTGGTTCGTCCGCTGCCGCGACGCGGCGGAGCTGGAGTGGGTGCTGGAGACGGTGTACCCCCTGGCACTCGTCCACCTGCGGCAACACGCCGAGGGGTCGCTGCGGGTCGTCGGGCTCGATGCCGCGCTGGCACGGCAGAGCGGACGGTACGCCGTCGCAGCTGAGCTCTCGCCGGAGGGCCGAAGGCGGGCAACGTCCGTGGTGTGCAGTGCCTGCGTACGCGTGCCCCTGTGGGCGGGTGCGAGGCCGGCAGAGCCCGGGGCGATCCCGTGCCCCGAGCCCTGCAGCGTGCTCATTTCCTTCTGCCGGGAGGCGGCATTGTGGGAGCGGGAGCGGCCCGCCCCTGCGACTGACGACCCCGCAGCCCCGTTCGCAGACTTCGAAGTGGAGGGGAACCCGCTCCGTAACGCGTACCTTCGCGCGCAGACCGTGGAGGCGAGGGGGCGGGCATGAGCGGTGGTGCAGCGTTCTGGCGGGAGGCAGCCGGACAGTTGTTCCCCGGGGGCGTGAACAGCCCCGTCCGATCGTTCCGCTCGGTAGGCGGCGAGGCATTCGTGGCGGTGCGGGGTGCGCGGGGCCACGTCTGGGACGCCGACGGGCGCGAGTACGTCGACTTCCTGGGTGCGTTCGGACCGCTCATCCTGGGGCACGCACCCGAGCCGGTAGTCCGGGCCATCGGCGAGGCAGCGGCAAACGGTACCGCCTTCGGCGCGCTCTCTCCCCTCGAGGTGGAACTGGGGCGACGTATCGCCGAGGCGACCGGGCTCGAGCGCGTGCGGTTCGTGAACTCCGGCACCGAGGCGACCATGACGGCCATCCGCCTGGCGCGGGCGGCGACGGGGCGCAACATCATCGTGAAGTTCGACGGCTGCTACCACGGCCACGCCGACGGACTGCTCGTGCGGGGCGGGAGCGGGCTTTCGACGTTCGGGCTGAGTGATTCAGCGGGCGTACCCGAAGCTATCGCGGGGCTCACGGCGGTCCTTCCCTACAACGACGCCGAGGCGCTTGCTCGCTGGTTCGCGGCGCACGGCACGGAGACGGCAGCGGTCATCGTCGAGCCGGTCGCCGGGAACATGGGCCTCGTGGCGCCTCAGCCGGCCTTCCTCGACGCGCTGCGCGAAGTGCCGCATCGATTTGGGGCGCTGCTCATCGCGGACGAGGTGATCACGGGCTTCCGGCTGCGGTATGGGCTTTCGGGGCTGCTGCCCGAGGCCGACCTGGTGTGCCTGGGGAAGGTCATCGGCGCGGGCCTGCCGATTGGGGCTTTCGGAGGGCGCGCCGCAGTGATGGAGCTGCTCGCGCCGGCAGGGCCGGTGTACCAGGCAGGAACGCTCGCCGGTAACCCCGTGGTGATGGCAGCCGGCATCGCAGCACTCGATACGCTGGCGACGGGTGAACCATACCGCCGGGCCGAGCAGCTGGCGCGGCATCTGGAGAACGGATTGGAAACGGCCATCCGGCGGCACGAGGTAGCGGCTTCGGTGGTGCGGGTCGGTTCGATGCTGACGCTCTTCTTCCGGGGGGAGCCGCCAACGAACTTCGCCGAAGCGAAGGAGTGCGATACCGCGGCGTTCGCGCGGTTCCACCGCGCCATGCTCGAAGCTGGCGTGCTGCTGCCCCCTTCGCAGTTCGAAACGTGGTTCGTGTCCTCGGCACACACGGAGGCAGACATCGACCAGGCGGTGATGGCTGCGCACCGCGCGCTGGCGGACATTCGTGCGGGGCACGGGTGATGGCACGAACGCTGCGGATCGGAACGCGGGGGAGCGCCCTCGCCCGCATCCAAACGGATCTGGTGGTAGCCGCGCTGCGGGAGGCGCTGCCCGAGCAACCGGTCGAGGTGGTTCCCATCACGACGCGAGGAGACATCGACCAGTCGACCCCGCTCCAGGAGGGGAGCGGCTGGTTCACCACGGCGCTGCAGGAAGCGCTGCGGGATGGTCGGATCGACCTGGCGGTCCACAGCTATAAAGACTTGCCCACCGCGCGGCCGGCGGGGCTGGTGATCGCCGCCGTACCGCTCCGCGAGGACGCGAGGGATGCCCTGGTAAGCCGCAACGGGGAGCCGCTGCGGGCGCTCCCGCCGGGGGCCACGGTGGGCACCGGGAGCCCGCGGCGCGCAGTGCAGCTCGCGGCGATTCGGCCCGACCTCCAGATCGTCCCCATCCGCGGGAACGTCGACACGCGCATCGCGAAGGTGCGGAGCGGCGAGGTCGACGCGGCGGTGCTGGCCTTGGCGGGCCTCCGTCGATTGGGGCGGGAGCATGAGGCGGCGGAGATCTTCGGCCTGGAGGAGATGCTCCCCGCGCCGGCCCAGGGGGCGCTGGCGGTGGAGTGCCGCGCCGACGACGCCGAGGCGCTGGGCGCCGCCCAGGCCATCGACGACCCGGTGCTGCGGGTGACCGTCGGCGCCGAGCGAGCGTTTCTCGCTCGACTGGAGGCCGGGTGCAGCTTTCCGGCAGCCGCCTACGCCGAGGTTTTCGGAACCACGCTGAAGCTGCACGGCCTCATCGCAGTCGAGGGCAGGCTCATCCGGTCGAAGGTGGGCGGGCCGCTGGAGGCGGCCGCGGGGCTGGGCCGCGAGCTGGCAGAGGAGCTACTGACGAGAGCAGGCCGGCGGTAGGTCGTTCGCGAGTGACGAAGCTCCGCTAGAATGCGAGGCGTATGAGCGGGGGTCCACTGGCAGGCGTTCGCGTGCTGGAGATCGGCGGGGGCATCCCGGCAGCCTTCGCGACGCGGTGGCTCGCCGGCTTCGGTGCGGAGGTCGTACGCACCGAAGGGGAGCCCGACGCCCTCACCGAGGAAGAAGCGATCTACCTCCTGGCCGGCAAGCGGCGCGTGGCCGTGAACGATCCGGCGACGCTGCGGCGGCTGGCGTTGGCGGCAGACATCGTCGTGGAGGACCAGAAGCCCGGCACGCTGGCCTCGTGGGGGATGGCCCCGGCCGAGCTGCGCGCCGACAAGCCGTCGCTGGTCATCGTCTCGATCACGCCCTTCGGGCAGTGGGGGCCGTACGCCGCGTGGGAAGCCACGAACCTCGTCGCCTTTGCAGCCGGCGGCATCCATTCGATGACCGGGCACCCCGGGCGGCCGCCCCTGCAGACCGGCGGAAGCCAGGCGCTCTACCTGGGCGGGCTCCATGGGTTCTCCGCGGCCGTGACGGCCTACTTCGGAGCGCTCGTCTACGGCGAAGGCGACTGGGTCGATATCGCCATCCAGGAGGTCCAGGCGGGGATGCTGGAGCTGTACGGGCCGCGTTCCGAGTACGAAGGCGGGCCCACGCCGCGATCGGGGAACCACGTGCGGGCCGTCTGGGGCGTGTACCCGTGCGCTGACGGCTTCGCGGGCGTGTGCGCGCTCGAGCGGCAGGTGCCGGCGCTCTTCGCGATGGTCGGGGACCCGACCCTGGAAGAGAAGCGCTTCCGCGACTTCGCGCAGCGGGCCGAGCACGACGATGAGCTGCAAGCCATCCTCTACGGCTGGTTCGCCGAGAAGACGCGCGAGGAACTGCTCGCGCTGGGGAGGGAGCACAAGGTGCCTATCGGCGCGGTGATGACGCCGCTCGAACTGCTGGACCGCCCGGGCTTGGTCGAGCGGGGGTTTTTCGACGCCGTGGAGACGGAGGAGGGGACAGCACGCGTGCCTGGCCGCCCGTTCGTGGGCTTCGAGTGGAACGGCGGAACGCTCGAGGCGCCGGGGGCGAGCACCGCCGCCGTGCTGTGGGCGTGGCTGGGCATGGAGGCGGAAGGATGAAGCGACTGCCGTTGGAGGGTGTCCGCGTCGCCGACCTGACGATGGTGTGGGCCGGTCCCTTCGCGACGAAGATCCTCGCCGAGATGGGCGCGGAGGTCATTAAGGTCGAGTCGCCGCAGGCGTGGGACCTCGTCCGGACCCTCATCCCGATGCCGGGAGTGGAGGAGTTCTGGAACTGTTCGTACTACTTCAACGACTACAACCGGGACAAGAAGTCGCTCACCTTGCACCTGGCACACCCCGAGGGGCGGGAACTCTTCTTGCGGCTGGTGGAGCGCTCCGACGTGGTCATCGAAAACTACCGGGCAGATGTGCTGGAAAAGCTCGGGCTCGGCTACGAAGTGCTGCGAGAGCGGAAGCGAGACATCATCCTGGTGAGCATGGCCGGCTTCGGGAAGACAGGCCCGGATCGTGATTATGTCGGCTACGGCCCGATCATCGAGCAGATGGCGGGGCTCGCATCGCTCACCGGGTACGGGGACGATGGAATCCCGTACAAGACGGGCATCTCGTACGGCGATCCGGTGGCAGGGGCAGCGGCAGCGGGCGCCGTGGCGCTGGCGCTCATTCGCCGGCAGCGAACAGGCGAGGGCACGTTCATCGACCTCGCGCAGCGCGAGGTGATGGCCACTCTCATCGGCGAGGCGTTCGTGCGAGCATCGCTTCGCGGGCAGGTGCCGCCGCACCGGGGCAACCGCGACGAACGCTTCGCGCCGCAGGGCGTATACCGATCCTTCGGTGTGGATCGGTGGGTGGCGATCTCAGTTCGGAACGACGAAGAGTGGCGGGCACTCGCGGAGGTCATCGGACGGCAGGACTTGGCGAACCTGACCCTCGAGGAGCGGCGAGCGCGTCACGACGAACTGGACCAGGCCATCGAGGCGTGGACGTCGCTCATCCGGCCGCAGGTGGCTGCGCAGGTGCTGCAAGAGCGGGGCATTCCGGCCGCGCCGGTCATCGACACCGAGGCCATCCATGACGACCCGAACCTCGTAGCCCGGGGGTACTGGGTGACCCTCCCGCATCCGAGGATGAAGCCCTGGCGGCAGCCCCGAAGCCCGTGGCGGTTCGCCGAGGCCCAGCCGAGGCCACGTCGGCACGCTCCCCTCTTTGGTGAACACAACGAGGAAATTCTCGGCGGACTGCTGGGACTCAGCCGGGAGGAGATCGCCCGGCTGGAGGCCGAGGGCGTTGTGGGCCGCGCGCCGGTGAACGCACGCCCGGGAGGATGAGCAGTCGCTCCAGCCGAGGCGGCGCGCCATCATCGAAGACGGCATGGGAGGCTGGAAGCCGCGACTCGGGGCACACGTCGACGCACACGGGGTGAGCTTCCGCGTGTGGGCCACGCGGCCGCGCCGGGTGGAACTCGTGGTCGAGGAGAGGGGCGGCACTCGGCGGACGGTGCCGATGGAACGCGAGGGACCCTTCTGGGTCGCACGGCTGGAGGGTGCTGGCCCTGGGCTGCGGTACGGCTACCTCCTCGACGGTTCGGGCCCCTACCCGGACCCGTGCGCGCGGCGGCAGCCCGAGGGGTGGCGCGGGCTCTCGGAAGTGGTCGACCCGACGGCCTTCCCGTGGTCGTGCGCGGCATGGGAAGCGCCTCCCGTGCACGAGCTCGTCATCGCGGAGATCCACATCGGCACATGGACGGACGAGGGCACGTTCGCCAGCGCGGCGGAGCGGCTCGGCGAGCTCGCGGCGATCGGCTTCACGGCAGTGGAACTCATGCCGGTGGCGACGTTCGAAGGGAGCCGCGGCTGGGGATACGACGTGGTATGCCCTTTCGCGCCCTTCGAGCCGTACGGCGGGCCAGAGGGATTGCGGCGGTTCGTCGACGCGGCCCACGCGGCCGGCCTCGCGGTCATCCTAGACGTGGTGTTCAACCACCTGGCCCCTGCGGCCCGCTTCCTTGAGGCGTTCGCTCAGGAGTGGTTCGCCCCCGGAGAGGAGACGCCGTGGGGGCCGGCGCTGAACTTCGATGGACCGGGGAGCGAGCTGGTGCGGGCGCACGTGGCCGAGTGCCTACTCCACTGGGCGCACGAGTACCGGGTCGACGGGTTTCGTCTGGACGCGACCCACGCCATCCGCGACCGCTCGCCGCGGCACATCATCGCCGAACTCCGCCAAGCGCTGGACGGGGCGACGGCACCGAAGCGGCTCTACCTCATCGCCGAGACCCATGAGAACGATGTCCGCTACCTCAAGCCGCTTGACGATGGCGGCCTGGGCTGCGATGCGGTGTGGGCCGACGACTTCCGACACGCGGTCATGTCACTCGTCGAGGAAGCCCGGCAAGGGCGGACAGCTGGATTCACCGGCTCGGCGGTGGAGGTCGCGCGGACGATCGCCCAGGGCTGGCTCTTCGAAGGGCAGCGCGACCCGGGCTTCGGCGCGCTGCGAGGGACGGCTGCGCGGCGGCAGCCGCCGTACCAGTTCGTGTACGCGCTCGAGCACCACGACCACGTGGCCAACGTGCAGCTGGGGGAGCGCATCCCGCAGATCCTGGGTCGAGGGATGCTGCGGGCGGTGACGGCGCTGGCGCTGCTCCTCCCGCACACGCCGCTGCTGTTCCAGGGCCAGGAATTCGCCTCTACCGGGCGGTTCTACTACTTCGCCGACCCCGAACCGGAACGCAGGGCAGCCGTCCGGACGGGGAGACGCCGGGAGCTGGAGGCGCTGCGCGGAACGGCTGCGGGGCTCGAATCGCTGCCTGAGCCCGACCATCCGGAGGCGTTCGAGTGCTCGAAGCTGGACTGGGGAGAGGCGCGGTGGGGGTACGGGCGCCTGCACCGGGAGTTCGTCCGCCGGGTCGTTCGCATTCGGAGGGAGGACGCAGTGATTGCTGCGGCCCGTCGTACGCCCGCACCGCTCGAAACGTGGGCCGAAGGTGAGGCCGTCGTCGTTCACGTGCGGGCGGACGGCGGCGAGCGCGTCATCGTCGCGAACTTCGGCCACCGCCGCCGCATCGAGCTCCCGGCGGGGCGCGCCTGGAAGGTGGTCTTCCATTCCAACGATGCCGAGACCGGTGGGAGCGGGGCTGTTCCCGTGGTCGACCCGGATACGCACCGGGCGATGCTCCCTGCACGGTGTACCGCGCTGTTCGCGCCGGCCTAGCGCTCGGGAGCGAAGAAGACGGCTGCCAGCGGGGGGAGGGTGATGGCCATCGACGCGGGCCACCCGAGGCGAGGCTCGGGGTCGGCGACCACCCGGCCCAGATTGCCTAGGCCGCTCCCTCCGTACGCTTCGGCATCGGTATTGAGCAGCTCGCGGTAGGGCCCCGCAGCGGGGGCGGGGATGCGGTAGCCGAAGCGGGGCACGGGCGTGAAGTTGAAGACGCAGACGAGGTCGTCGGCCGGCTCACCGGTGCGGCGGAGGAACGCGATGACCGACTGTTCCCAGTCGGAGAAATCGAGCCAGGCGAAGCCACGCGGCTCATGGTCGCAGCGGTGGAGGGCGGGCAGTGTGCGGTGGAGCCGGTTGAGGTCGCGAACGAGCCGCTGGACGCCCTCGTGGCGGAAGTAGGCGAGGGCCTGCCATTCGAGCTCCCGGTCGTGGTGCCATTCGCTGCGCTGGCCGAACTCGCCGCCCATGAAGAGGAGCTTTTTGCCCGGCCAGGCATGCTGGTAGGCGTGGAGGAGGCGCAGGTTCGCGAATTGCTGCCACTCGTCGCCGGGCATCTTGTGGAGGAGCGACGCCTTCCCGTGGACGACCTCGTCGTGGGAGAGGGAGAGGATGTAGTTCTCGCTGTAGGCGTAGAGCATGGAGAAGGTGAGGATGTTGTGGTGGTACTTCCGGTGGATGGGGTCTCGGGAAAGGTAGAAGAGGGTGTCGTGCATCCAGCCCATGTTCCACTTGAACCCGAACCCGAGGCCGCCGACGTAGGTGGGGCGTGAGACGCCGGGCCACGCAGTCGACTCCTCGGCGATGGTGATGGCGCCGGGGACCTCCCGATAGACCAGCTCGTTGGCACGGCGGAGGAAGTCGATGGCTTCGAGGTGCTCGTTGCCGCCGTAGATGTTCGGAACCCATTCGCCCGGCTTCCGACTGTAATCGAGGTAGATCATCGAACTGACGGCGTCGACGCGGAGACCGTCGATGTGGAATTCTTCGAGCCAGTAGCGGGCATTGGCGAAGAGGAAGGAGCGGACCTCGTTGCGCCCGTAGTTGAAGCTGTACGTGCCCCAGTCGGGCTGAACGCGCCGCCGGGGATCTTCGTGTTCGTAGAGCCAGGTGCCATCAAAACGGGCAAGGCCGTGGGGATCGGTGGCGAAGTGAGCCGGAACCCAATCGAGGATGACGCCGATCCCGGCGCGATGGAGGGTGTCGACGAAGGCGCGGAAGTCGTCGGGGTCTCCGTAACGGCTGGTGGGGGCGAAGAAGTTCGTGACCTGATAGCCCCAGGAGCCATCGAAGGGGTGTTCGGCCACGGGCAGCAGTTCGACGTGGGTAAACCCGAGGTCCCGGCAGTAGTCGGCCAGGGCCTCGGCGGATTCGCGGTAGGTGTACCAGCGGCCATCAGGGTGACGGCGCCACGAGCCGAGGTGGACCTCGTAGATGCTCATCGGCTCCCGGTAGGGGTCGGCATGAGCGCGGCGCTCCATCCAGTCGGCATCGCTCCAGCGGAAGCCGGAGACGGCGACGATCGAGGCGGTCTTGGGCCGGAGCTCCTGGCGGAAGGCGAAGGGGTCGGCCTTTTCGCGCACGATGCCGTCGGCCCCGAAGATGGCGAACTTGTACCGTTCGCCGGGGCCGATGCCGGGGACGAAGAGCTCCCACACGCCCGAGCTCCCGAGCACGCGCATGGGGTGGGCGCGGCGATTCCAGCCGTTGAAGTCGCCGATGAGGGCAACGCCGCGGGCGTTGGGTGCCCAGACCGCGAAGGCGGTGCCGGATTCACCGTCGACGACCCGCGGGTGTGCACCGAGGACCTCCCAGGCACGGTCGTGACGGCCCTCGTTGAAGGCACGGAGGTCGGCCTCGGCGATGGTGGGCAGGAAGCGGTACGGGTCGGCGCGCTCCCAGTGCTGTCCAGCAGCTTCGAAGCGGAGCCGGTAGGGGAAGGGTTCGCGCTCGTCTGGGATGGAGAGCTGGAAGAGCCCCTCGGGATGGGTGCGGCGCATCGGCCGTTCGGGCCCGCGGAGCGGCAAGAAGGTGACGCGTTCGACTTCCGGAGCGAAGACGCGCACCGTGAGCCCTGCAGCGGTAGGGTGCATGCCGAGGAAGGCGTGGGGGTCGTGGCTGCGGCCTTCGAGGATGGCTTGCAGGGCCGCCGGTGTCGGGGTCATGCCGGGCGTTCCGTGGCGTGCTGGAGGATGGCAAGGGAGCGGGGCGCGAGGGGGTACACCGCGCCGCCGCGGTAGACCGCGGCGCCTTCTTGGAGCTCGGGTCGGGCAGAGTCGAGGACGAGGGACCAGACGCGACCTTCGGGCACAGCCGGCAAGTGGAACGCGAGCGCCTTCTTCGAGGCATTGAGGAGGATGACGAGCGTTTCGCCGGTGATGGGGCGTCCCTCGCGATCGACGAGGTCGGCGGCGGCCCCCGAGAGCCAGAGACCGATGACCCGGCGCTCGGGGTCGGCCCAGTCGGCGTCGGTGAGTTCGCGGCCGTCTTCACGGAGCCAGGCGATGTCTTTCTCGCCGTTGTGGGCTGGGCGGCCCTCCAGAAAGCCGCGGCGGCGGAGCACGGGGTTCCGTTTGCGCAGGGACACGACGCGGCGGGTCCATTCCAGCAAGGCCCGTTGGCGGTCATCCCACTGCCAGGGCATCCAGGAGGTTTCGTTGTCTTGGCAATAGGCGTTGTTGTTGCCGCGCTGGGTGCGGGCGACTTCGTCGCCGTGGAGGAGCATCGGGACACCCTGGGAGACGAAGAGGGTGGCGATGAAGTTGCGCATCTGCTGGAAGCGTGCGCGGAGGATACCCTCGTCCTCGGTGTCCCCCTCTACACCAAAGTTCTCGCTCCAATTCGCGTCGGTGCCGTCGCGATTGTCCTCGCCGTTGGCCTCGTTGTGCTTCCGCTCGTAGCTGACGAGATCGCGGAGCGTGAAGCCATCGTGGCAGGTGACGAAGTTGATGCTCGCGTAGGGCCGGCGCCCGTTGTGGGCGTAGAGGTCGCTCGAGCCGGTGAGGCGGAAGCCGAGCTCCCCGATTTGGCCGGGGTCGCTCCGCCAGAAGCGGCGGACGTTGTCGCGGTACTTCCCGTTCCATTCGGCCCAGCCCACCGGGAAGTTCCCCACCTGGTAGCCCCCTTCGCCGAGGTCCCAGGGCTCGGCGATGAGCTTCACCTGGGAGATGACGGGGTCCTGATGGATGATTTCGAAGAAGGCACTGAGGCGGTCGACTTCGTAGAGCTCCCTGGCGAGGGCCGAGGCGAGGTCGAACCGGAAGCCGTCGACGTGCATCTCGGTGATCAAGTACCGCAGGCTGTCCATGATGAGCTGGATGGTTCGCGGATGGAGCATGTTGAGGGTGTTGCCCGTGCCGGTGAAGTCCATGTACCGGCGGGGGTCTCCGGGCATCAGCCGGTAGTAGGCCTGATTGTCGATCCCTCGGAAGGAGAGGGTGGGGCCAAGGTGGTCGCCTTCTGCGGTGTGGTTGTAGACGACGTCGAGGATGACCTCGATCCCGGCCTGATGGAGCGTGCGCACCATGGTCTTGAATTCGGCAACGGCCGTTGCAGGGCCAAAGGCGGCGTAGCGGGGGTCGGGTGCGAAGAAGCCGATGGTGTTGTAGCCCCAGTAGTTCCGCAACCCGCGCTGGACGAGGCGCCAGTCATCGACGAAGAAGTGCACAGGCATGAGCTCGACGGCAGTGATGCCGAGTGACTTCAGGTAGCGGATGGTCTCCCGGTGGGCGAGGCCGGCATAGGTGCCACGAAGCTCCTCGGGCAGGTCGGGGTTGAGGTAGGTGAAGCCCTTCACGTGGAGCTCGTAGATGATGGTGTCGTGCCAGGGGATGGCAGGGCGCCGGTCGTCGCCCCAGGAGAAGGCTGGTTCGACGACGACCGACTTCGGCATGCCCGGAGCTGAGTCGAGCGTGCTCATCCGCAGGTCGATGGCTCCGCCGTGGTCGTCGGCCGAGGGGTCGTAGCCGAACATCGCCTCGGACCACTGGACGGGGCCGGTGACCGCTTTGGCGTACGGGTCGAGGAGGAGCTTGTTGGGGTTGAACCGGAGGCCCTCCTCGGGGCGGTACGGGCCGTAGACGCGGTAGCCGTAGAGCATGCCTGGCCGCGCTTCGGGGAGGTAGACGTGCCAGACGAAGTCGGTCTGCTCGCGCAGAGGGATGCGGGCGATCTCCTGGGCGCCGTAGGGGCGGTCGAAGATGCAGAGCTCCACGTGCTCGGCGTTCTCGCTGAAGAGCGCGAAGTTGACGCCGGAGCCGTCCCACGTCGCACCGAGGGGATAGGGCGCGCCGGGTTGGGTGGCGAAGCGCTTCATGCCAGGCCCTCCGCGAGGCGAGCGACAGCGGCGAGCGGAATGGATACCCATGATGGGCGATTGTCGGCTTCGTAGCGAACCTCGTAGAGCGCTTTCCGAAGCTCGAAGAAGGCGAGAAGCTGCTCCAAGGCTGGGGACGGAGGCAGCAACCCCGCCACGGCGCCGGCCGGCTCGCGGTAGGCGGCGAGGAAGGAATTTCGCAGGGGGTCAGCGGCGGAGGCACCGGCCCCAGCGACGTGGACGGCGTAGTCGAACGAGCGCAGCATGCCGGCGACATCGACGAGGGGGCTCTGGAGGGCGCGGCGCTCGGCGAGGGGCCGGGCGGGCTCGCCCTCGAAATCGGTGACGTACCAGCGTCCGCGGGACCGCAGCACCTGGCCGAGGTGGTAATCGCCGTGGACACGGACCGCGAGCCCGAGGTCTCCGAGGGGGGCGCGCCAGCGTCGGAGAGCGGCGACGGCTCTGGCGACCGGGGCAGCGTCGTGTCCGGCGGCGGCAAGCTTCGCCGCCAGGGACTGGGCGGCGTCCGCCTCGGCAGCAGCCATCTCAGTGAGCTGGCGACGGTCGAGGGGCTGGGGTGCCATCCCTTCGGCGCGGGCTCGTGACAGCGCCACGTGGAGGTGCGCCGTGAGGGCGCCCAAGGCCCGGCTGTCGCCGGCCAACCGCTGCTGACCGCCGATGCGGCGTTGGAGGCGAGCTTGGAACCATGCCCAGCCATCGGTGGCGCGGGGGAGGAATTCCTGGGCAAGCCAGGCGTCGAAGGTGCCGGCGGGCGCTGCGCCTTCGCCCCTCCCGCGGAGGCGCGGGACGCCGCCGAAGCCTGCTGCCGTGAGGTAGCGAAGGAGTTCGACTTCCGGATTGGGGCCGAAGCGCACGCGGCGGTACAGCTTCACCACGCAGCCGCTGCCGAGCCGGAGGCTGGAGTTTGACTGCTCGACAGCGAGCGGTCGCGGCCGGAGGGGCGAAGGCTCGCCATCCCAGGCGGCGGCGAGGCGAAGGCCGGGCCCCGCAGCCGAGGTACCGCCCGTGACGAAGACGGCGAAGGCATGTGCCGCCGCGCCGTCTCGGAACCCTTCCGTCACGGCGGCGGCGGGCGTCGCCGGCCGCCGGAGACCGAGGAGGAGCTGGAGCCAGACCGGCTCCTGTTCGCGAGCTTCGACGCGGAGGAGGACCATGGCGGTCTGCGCCGGCGGGTCGAGCGGGCACCAGCCGGAGACTTCGACGCGGTGGATGTCCCCGGACTTCAGCGGGAACCACCGCTGGGAAGGCAACCAGCGCGCGAGTGCCCCACCGAGGGCGGTAGGCTCGCCGCCGAGCACGTCCGCGAGCGAGCGCGCGCCCGGCACGGCGAGGAGGACGTCGGTCATGCGGCGGCGTCCGGATCGGGCTGCAACTCGAACCAGTAGAAGTCGTGGGGGCCGAAGGTGAGGAGGTAGGGCCACTCGCCGATGAGGGGGAAGGGCACCCGGCCGAAGACCTCGAAGGGGCGGTAGCCCTTGTACTCACGGAGGTCGAGCTGCGCCGGCTGAGGGAAGCGGCTGAGGTTGCAGGCCACGAGCATCTTCGTGTGCTCATCCTCGCGGATGAAGGCCAGGATGGAGCGGTTGTTCGGGTCAAGGAACTTGATGCTGCCGCGGCCGAAGACCGGGTAGCTCTTGCGCACGAAGATGATGCGTTTCATCCAGGAGAGGAGCGAGGTCGGGAGGCGCTCCTGGGCTTCGACGTTGATGCCCTCGTAGCTGTAGACGGGATCACGAATGGGCGGCAGGTAGAGGCGCTGCGGGTCGGCCCGGGAGAAGCCGGCGTTCCGGTCGCCGCTCCACTGCATCGGGGTGCGGACGCCGTCGCGGTCGCCCAGGTAGATGTTGTCGCCCATGCCGATCTCGTCGCCGTAGTAGATGATGGGCGTTCCGGGCAGGCTGAAGAGGAGGGAGTTCATGAGCTCGATGCGGCGGCGGCTGTTGTCGAGGAGCGGGGCCAGGCGACGGCGGATGCCGAGATTGAGGCGCATGCGCGGGTCCTTGGCGTACTCCTCGTAGAGGTAATCGCGCTCCTCATCCGTGACCATCTCGAGCGTGAGCTCGTCGTGGTTGCGGAGGAAGAGGCACCACTGCCCGTTCTTCGGCGGCTGAGGGGTGCGCTGCATGATTTCGACGATGGGCTTGGCCTCTTCGCGGCGGAGTGCGATGTAGAGGCGGGGCATGAGGGGGAAGTGGTACGCCATGTGGCATTCGTCGCCATCGCCGTCGCCGAAGTAGGCCACGACGTCTTCGGGCCACTGGTTGGCCTCGGCAAGGAGTGCACGGGCCTCCCAGCGCTCATCCACGAACTTCCGCAGCTTTTTCAGGAACTGGTGGGTTTCGGGGAGGTTCTCGCAGTTGGTGCCCTCGCGCTCGAAGAGGTAGGGGACCGCATCGAGCCGAAGGCCATCGACCCCCATGTCGAGCCAGTAGGCGACGATGTCGAGGATCTCCTCCTGGACCTTCGGGTTGTCGTAGTTAAGGTCGGGCTGGTGGCTGAAGAAGCGGTGCCAGTAGTACTGGCCGGCTTCGTGGTCCCAAGTCCAGTTGGAGCGCTCGGTGTCGATGAAGATGATGCGGGCCTGGGCGTACTTGTCGTCGGTATCGCTCCAGACGTAGTAGTCGCGGTAGGGGGAGTTTCGATCCTTGCGTGCGGCCTGGAACCAGGGGTGCTGGTCGGAGGTGTGGTTGAGCACGAGCTCGGTCATGATGCGGATGCCGCGCTCGTGGGCCTCAGCAACGAGGCGCTTGAAGTCGTCGATGGTGCCGAAGTCCGGGTGCAGGGAGCGGTAGTCGGAGATGTCGTACCCGCCGTCACGCAGCGGCGACTGGTAGAAGGGGAGCAGCCAGATGCAGTTGACGCCTAGGGACTGGATGTAGTCGAGCTTTTCGATGAGGCCGGGGATGTCGCCCTGGCCGTCGGCGTTGGAGTCGTAGAAGCACCGGACACCGACTTCGTAAATGATGGCGTCCTTGTACCAGTCGGGCTGCGGGGCGAGCATGCTCAGGGGGCCTCGATGCGGAAGAGATGGACGGGCTCGGCGTTCGGGTCGAGCCGGACGTAGTTGGCCCGGCCGAACCACTGGTAGCGGGCGCCCGTGATCAGATCGTGCACCACGTAGGCGCTGTCGTCATGGATGCCAAGCGCCGAGCCATCGAGCCAGACGGTCGCCTCGTGGGTGAGGAAGGGGTCGAGGTTGGCGACGACGAGGATGCGGTTGGCCAGGTCGGGGGTCGCCTTGCTGTAGGCGATGATGTTGGGGTTGTCGGGAGCGTGGAAACGGAGGTTGCGGTAGAGCTGGAGGGCGGGGTTCTCCCGCCGGACCCGGTTGAGGAGGGCGAGGTACCCTGCGATGTTGCCGGGCTGGTTCCAGTCCCGGGCCTTCAGTTCGTACTTCTCCGAGTCGAGGTACTCCTCGCTGCCCGGATGGAGCGGCACGTTCTCGCACAGCTCGTAGCCGCTGTAGATACCGTAGGCGGGGGAGAGGGTCGCCGCCAGAGCGGCGCGCACCTTGAAGGCTGGGCGGCCGCCCGTCTGCAGGTACTCGTGGAGGATGTCGGGGGTGTTGGCGAAGAAGTTGGGGCGAAGGTACTCCGCCCGTTCAGTCGCCGTGAGCTCGGTGAGGTACTCTTCGAGCTCGGAGCGGGTGTTCCTCCAGGTGAAGTAGGTGTACGACTGGCTGAAGCCGATCTTCGCCAGCTCTTCGAGGAGCTTCGGGCGGGTGAACGCCTCGGAGAGGAAGATGACGTCGGGGTGGCGGGCGCGGACTTCGGCGAGGAGCCACTCCCAGAAGGCGAGCGGCTTCGTATGGGGGTTATCCACGCGGAAGATGCGAACGCCGCGCTCGACCCAGAAGAGGACCACCCGCTTCAGCTCGTTCCAGAGCTCGGGGTAGGTCGGGCACCAGAAGTCGAGCGGCACGATGTCCTCGTACTTCTTCGGCGGATTCTCGGCGTATTTGATGGTGCCGTCGGGCCGGTGGCGGAACCATTCGGGGTGCTCGCGGACATAGGGATGGTCGGGCGAACATTGGAAGGCGAGGTCGAGCGCGATCTCGATGCCCATCGATTCGGCAGTGCGCACGAGGTGGGCGAAGTCCTCGAACGTGCCAAGCTGCGGCTCGATGGCGTCGTGGCCGCCGTGCTCGTTGCCGATGGCCCAGGGGCTCCCGGGGTCGCCCGGCGCGGCGGTGAGGGCGTTGTTCCTGCCCTTACGGTGCGTCCGTCCGATGGGATGGATGGGGGGGAAGTAGAGGACATCGAAGCCCATCTCGCGGATGCGCGGGAGGTGCCGCTCTTCCACGTCGCGGAAGGTCCCGTGCCGGCGCGTGTCGTCGGCGGCCGAACGGGGAAACATCTCATACCAGGCACCGAAGCGGGCGCGCTCGCGTTCGACGAGGACCGGGAGGACGATGTCGGCCTCGGTGAGGTCGTGCCGCGGCTGGTGCGCCGCGAGCAGACGGCGGAGGGCTGGGTCGGCAGCGAGCTGGACTGCTGCGTGCTGCGTCGGGGAGCGGGCGATGGCCTCGGCGGCAGCCTGGATGCGCTCTGCGGCGTCCGGAGGCGCCTCGGCAGCCGCCTCCTCGAGGATCGCCAGGCCTTCGCGCAGCTCGGAGGAGAGGTCGCGCCCGACGGCGTGCTTCCGCTCAAGTTCATCGAGCCAGGTCGCGTAGGTGTCGGTCCAGGCGGCGACGGTGTACTCCCAGGTTCCCAACTCGTCGAAGGCGAGTTCGGCGACGAATTCGTCGCGCTCGCGGACGTAGGCCATGGGGAGGGCCTGCCATTGCCGTTCGCCGGCCCGGCGGAAGCGCACCTCGGCAACGACGATGTCGTGGCCGCCCTTGAGGACGTCGGCGGCGACCACGAGGGGTTCGCCGACGACGCGCTTCACAGGGTATCGTCCGAAGGCGAGATGCGGGCGGATCTCGGGGATTGCGATGCGGGGCATCGATTCGAGCGGACGACGCGCGTGCACAGGCCCGCCTTTCGCTCCAGGGTTCGGATGTTCAGGGTAGCAGGAGTGAGGCAGCGATCATGATGCGCCACGGCTGGCGCTGGGCGCTCCTCGCCGCGGCAGCGCTGGCCGCCGGCTCGGTTCTGCTGGCCGCGGCCCACCGCGCAGGTCCCCTCTGGGGCGAAGACGGAGCGGTGCGCTGGCTCCAGGCCCGCACAGGATCGCCGGAGGCCGCCCGGATCATTCGCTGGATGACGTCGACCGAGCCCGTCACGGTTGCGGGGCTGTTGGCCGCGGCGGCTGGCTGGTGGCGCGGTGCTGTGCGCTTCGCCATCGTGACGGCGGTGCTGTTCGCCACCCTTCCAGTGATCCAGTCGGGACTGAAGGAGCTCGCCGACCGGCCGCGCCCTGCGCCGCCGACGGTGGAGCTTCGGGCCGGAGCCTCGAGCCCCAGTTTCCCGGCAGGGCACGCGATGAGCGGGCTCGTGGGATACGGTTGGGCAGCGGTCACCGCAACCCGCTCACGGCTTCCGAGGGTCGCCCGGGCGGGCTGCACCTTGTGCTGCGCCGCGATCATCGGGGCGAGCGCGTGGGCGAACCTTTGGACCGGGGTCCATTGGCCGACGGACATCGCCGGGGGATTCGCCTGGGGAACCGTAATGGTGTCCGCCGGGGCGGCGGCGTGGCGGCCGGAGCGACGGAGGACGAGCGGGCGGGCATCATAGGTGCACACGATTGTCCTGGTGAGGAGGAGACGTTGACCGAGGAACCGAAGCTGTTCGAGGTGATGTACAGCTGCCGCGCGATGCGTCGGTTGAAGCCGGACCCGGTGCCGGAAGCGCTGCTGCTCCGGCTCATCGATGCGGCGAACCAGGCGCCCTCGGGCTCGAACCTGCAGAACGCGCGCTGGATCATCGTGCGCGACCGCGCCCAGAAGGAGCGCCTCGCCGAGTTGAACCGAAAGGGCGTAGAGCGGTACGTGCGCGAGCAGCGCATCCCCGAGCTCCCGCATCAGCCGCGCGAGAAGCGGGAACGGATGCTCAAAGCGGTCTTGTGGCAGGCCGAGCACCTGGCGGAAGTCCCGGCACTCATCATCGCCTGTCTGGAATTCCTATCGCCTCCGCCGGACACCTTCGCCGCGGGGGCGAACGCCGGCGGGTCGATCTGGCCGGGCGTGCAGAACCTCCTCCTCGCTGCCCGGGCACTTGGGCTCGGTGCTACGCCGACGACGCTGGTCTTCAGCGACCGGCCGGCGGCGAAGGCCGTACTGGGGCTGCCGGAGAACGTGGAGCCGTTCTGCATGATCCCCGTCGGCTGGCCGATGGGCCGCTTCGGGCCAGTGACGCGGCGGCCGGTCGAGGAGATCGTTCGCTGGGACCGGTGGTGAGGGACGCCATGGCCGCAGCGGAAGCTTGCCTGCTCGTGACGCGGCGGTGGTGGGTACGGCACGGGCCCGCCACGGAGGCTGCTGCCCGCCGCGCCGGAGGCACGCTGGTGCCGGTTTTCCTGCCGGAGGCCCCGGATGCCCGCTTGGGAGAGGAAGAGCGCGAGCGGCTGACCATCGCTCTCTTCTCCGGAGACGTCTATCCGGTGTACTCGCGCTCGTTCTTCGCCGCGGTCCAGGGCGCCCCCAGGCTGCAATGGCTCCACGTGTTCAATGCCGGGGTCGATAACCCCGTGTTCGGGCGCATCCTGGCGAAGGGGGTGCGCCTCAGCACGTCATCGGGGTCCACGGCAGTACCCATCGCCCAGACGGCGGTCTCGGGCATGCTGCTCTTGGCCCGCCCGTGGCGGCGCTGGCTTGCGGCACAAGCCCGGCGGGCATGGGAGCCGGTGCCCCCGGAAGAGGCGCCGCTCGACCTGGAAGGCCAGACCCTCACCGTCGTAGGGCTCGGCGCCATTGGGCGCGAGATCGCGCGGCTGGGGCGTGCCTTCGGGCTGCGCGTCATCGGCGTCCGACGCCGTCCGCGTGCCGCAGACGACCCGGTCGACGAGCTCGTGCACCCGCGGGACCTCGATCGTGTGCTCCCGCGGACGCAGTGGCTCGCCCTCGCGTGCCCGCTCACCCCGGAAACGCGGCGGCTCATCGATGCCCGCCGATTGGCGCTCCTGCCGCGCGGAGCGTTCATCCTCAACGTGGCCCGCGGAGAAGTCATCGACGAGGCGGCACTGATCGCGGCACTCGAGGCTGGACACCTTGGCGGGGCCTACCTGGATGTTTTCGCGACGGAGCCGCTCCCGCCCGATTCCCCGTTGTGGGCCATGCCGAACGTCTTCATCAGCCCGCACAACTCGGCTGTGGCCCAGGGCAACGAGGCGCGGGTCGCGGCGATCTTCCAGCGCAACGTGGAGCGGTGGTTCCGCGGCGAACCCCTCGAGAACGAGGCGAGGCCCGACGACATCCCGGCGTGATTCCCAGCTCTGGGAGGACTCGTTCCCGGCCATGGGGACGACCGTCGACGTGGTCGTTCGGTCGCCCGAGCGACCTCTGGCGGCGTTCGCATCGGTGCGGGCATGGTTCGGTATGGTGGAGGCGCGGCTCTCGCGTTTCCGGGAAGGGAGTGCCGTCTGGCGGGTGAACCGGGGCGAGGCGATCCACGACTGGATGCTGGCGGAGCTCGCCCGCGTGGCGTTCGCGGCCTGGGAGGCGACGGAGGGCCTGGTGAACCCCCTCATCCTCGAGGCACTCGAGTCCGCCGGTTACGACGAGAGCTTCGAACGGATCCAGGGGCCCAGAGGGCGCCTCGCGGCACAGCCGGTGCCACATCCGAGCGCGGCCATCGATATCCAGGGAACGACGGTGCGGCTGAAGCGCGGCGCCATCGATCTCGGGGGATTGGCGAAGGGGTGGGCGGTCGACCGCGCCGCGGAGCTCCTGGAAGGCATGGGGCTGGATGCGCTCGTGAACGCCGGCGGCGACCTCCGAGCCGTGGGGGAAGAGGCGCCAGGTGCCGGCGGCTGGATGGTGGCGATCGAACGCCCGGACGGGACGGTCATGTGGGAAGGGACCACGAATGCCGCGCTGGCCACGTCTTCGGCAATGCGGCGGCGGTGGCCGACGACCGATGGGGGCTGGGCACACCACCTGATCGACCCACGAACGGGGCTGCCCGCCAACAGCCCGTACGTGCAGGTGACCGTGGCGGCCGAACGGTGCCTCTGGGCGGAAGTGTGGTCTAAGGCAATTCTCATCGGCGGGCCGGAAACTCTGCAGCGTGCAAGCGGCAACGTCTCGGGGGTAGCCGCCATCCGCGCCGACGGATCAGTCGAGCGGTGGGGCTGCTTCGACAAGGGTCGGTAAACGCCGAGGCGAACCCACCCAGGCCGCGACCCGTCTCCGTCCTTCACGGCGATGGATCCATTGGAACACCAGTGCTGGAGGAACGAAGGGATGAATCGGCGTCTTTCGCTCGTTGCCGCAGCGGTTGCGGCGACGCTCGCAGCGATGGTCATCGGGGTGAGTTTCGCCGCCCTGGCGGGACGGAACGACGACGGGCCGGGAGCCTCAAGCACGAGCCACGTGATCGACGTCGGCGGGGCCACCACCCCCAGCAGCCTGTCGCCGGCGAACCCAGCGGGCTCGGCCAGCGATCCAGCGCTCTCGCAGGAGGTCTCGCTGGCGGAGAGCGGCACGAATTCCGGTGGCCAGTACTTCGACGACGAGCACGACGACCACGACGAGGACGAGCACCGGGACCGGGAGCGGTCGAAAGAGCGCGAGCACGAGCGGGAGGAGGACGACTGAATGGCGAAGAAGGGGAAGAACTTCGCGGCCGACAAGGTGATCGCGGCCTCGCTGGCAGGGGCAGCGTTCGGGGCGATGGTCATCGCCATCGCCAGGCAAGGCGCCGAGGCAGGCATGACACCGTCCGCAGCGGACACGGTAACGGCCGCGCCGGCCCTGCCCTCGATTGTCGGAAGCGGCACGGCGCCCGGCAGTACGGCCGATGCCACACAGGCTCCGGCAGCGGTGCCCACGTCTACGGGCCAGCAGCGTAGCGTCGCGCCGACGACCCAGACGGCACCGGTCCCCAGGGCGCGGCGAAGCCGGGCTTCCTGAGGGAGCGTCATGACACGGGTAGTTGCCTTGGCATTCGCACTGGGAGCTGCCGGCATGGCGGCGGGCTGGCTCATCGGGCGGCCGCTCGCGGAAGCGCTGGGCGGCGCGGACGGCCACGAGGCGTGGTACGTCTCGCGGGCTGCCGGGCTGGCGGCGTACCTGGCGCTTGCAGGGTCGCTGGCGGTGGGGGCCGCGATGTCGTCGGCCATCGGCGACGGGATCGTGAGCCGGGCGCGCTTGCTCGCGATCCACCAATCGCTGGGGCTTTCGGGCCTCGCCTTGGCGGTGGCGCACGTCCTCGCGCTGCTGTTCGACGGCTACACCGACTTCGACCTTGCGAGCGTGGCCGTGCCCTTCGCGGCCTCCTACGAACGGCTCCTTTCGGGCCTGGGCACGCTCACGTTCTACCTCTTCCTGGTGGCAACGTCCACGTTCTGGGTCCGGAGGCAGATCGGCATGCGGCTCTGGCGGCTCATCCACTTGACGTCCATCGCCGCATTCGGGGGCGCCTTCGTGCACGGCGTCCTCATCGGCAGCGATACGATGGCCAGCTGGGTCCAAGGCGTGTATCTTGCCGGCGCGGCGGCCGTCGCGGGCGCCCTCGCCGTCCGCCTCACGTACCGGCGGCCACGGCGAACCGCGACGGTCCCGGTGCGGGGATGATCGATGGACGAGTTCGCCCAGCAGCTGCACGAAGCGCTCGTGGGAGCAGGCGACCGCCCGCCGGGGACGGAAGTTGCAGCGCTCGTGCGGCTCGCGCGGCAGTGCGAGCGCATCGTTTTGCCGGGTCCGACCACCGAGCAGGTAGCGCGGATGCGTCGCCGGTTGTTGGAGCGCACCGGCGACGGGCGGGGACGCACATGGCCGCTCGTCGACTGGCTGGGGTTCGGCCCGCAGCCGCGGCCGCTCGCGCAGCGGCTGGCGGCCGGCCTGGCGGTGGCCGCCATCGCCTTCTCGGGTGCGAGCGCCGCCGCGGGCACCACGCCGTGGGACGCAGCGGTCCGAGCGGGGGAGATCCTCGTCGACGCAGCCCGGAACCTCCGGCCTGGCGGTGACCCCGCACCCGGGGAGCCCACGGCAACGGTGACGCCGACCCCCACCGCGGGAGCTACGGCTGGGGGGACCGCGGAGCCGACCCCAACCCCCGACCCCACGGCCGAGGGTGATGACGGCGGCCAGCGGGGCCGAGGCTCCGAGGCGAGCGGAGGCGACCGGGAGCGCACGCCGGAGCCCGGCGACGACCGGAGGTCGGATTGATGCCTGCCATCGCGGGCGGGGCGCTACTGCGGCTCGCGGAGATCCTGGGGGGCGGGCCGAGCGCTGCGGCGGCGCCGAATCCCGCAGCGGAAGCGCTGCGGCGGCGGGACCGGGCCGCGTGGACGCAGCTCTTCGAACGGGAAGCGCCCGCGCTCTACCGGTACGTCATCGGCCGGGTCGGCTCGCCCGAGGATGCCGAGGACATCGTCTCTCGGACGTTCGAGGAAGCGTGGAAACACGCCGAGTCGTTCGAAGATCGCGGTCTGCCGCCCAGGGCGTGGCTGTTCGGGATCGCACGGCATCTCACGGCGTCACACCGCCGGCGCCTGTTCCGGCAGCCGCCCATGCTCCGGATCGACGTCGTGGAGGCGGCGGCAGGCGGCTCCGACCCCGAGGTGATCGACCTGGCTCGGGCCATCGCACGGCTGCCGCGTGCCGACGCCGAGGTCATCATGTTGCGGTTCGTGCACGGGCTCTCCGCCCACGAAGCCGCGGTAGCGCTGAACACGACGGTGGACGCGGTGAAGTCGCGGCAGGCCCGTGCGCTGCGCCGGCTGCGGGACATGCTCGAGGCGCCCGCATCGGCGCCGGCGGGGCTGAGGGCGCCGGAGCGCTGAATCAGGACCGGAAGAGTCGGGCTATCCAGAACCGTCGGGGCCGTGCAAGGCGCTCCCGTGCTTCGGGCGCGGCGATGAGCAGCGTTCGGCGCCAGCCGCGGAGAGACGGCGGCTGTCCGCGACGCGGGGGCTCGGGTACGAACCGCTCGAACGGGACCCAGGAGGCGCCCTCGCGGAGCCACACGCCCCGGCCCGCCGCCCAGGCAAGGACGACGCCGGCCGCCACGTCCCAAACTCGGAGACCGGCAAACGTAGCCGCCTGGAAGACACCGGCGGCCACGTAGGCGCATTCGATGGCGGCGCACCCCGTGACCCGGTGGTCCCACCAGGGGGTGCGGCCTGGCGCGCCGCCAGGGGCCGCGGCGAGCGGGCGCGGCGGCGCGATGCGCGGCTCGGTCGGCACGCCGTCGAGACGCAGAGCACCGCCAACGCGAGCGTGGTAGATACCGGGTCGGAGCTCAGGCGTGACGGAGCACCAGACCGCGCCGGCTATGGGCACACCATCGAGCAGGCAGGCAACAGCCGCCGCGTACAGCGGAAAACCGGCGGTGAAGTTCGTCGTGCCATCGAGCGGGTCGACCACCCAGAGGAAGCCGTCGCTCGCCCCGGGCTCGTCGCCTTCCTCGCCAAGGAAGGCATGACCGGGAAATTCGCTGGCCAGGATGCGGCGCGCTTCCGCTTCGACGGTGCGATCGACCTCGGTGACGGGGTTGACGGGCGCGGCCCCACGGCGCCCTTGCCGCTTGTATTCAACCGCGACGGAGCTCGAGGCGGCGGCGGTGATCATCACTGCCGCTCGGCGGGCCACGCGGACGGCGGCGGCCTCGATCGCCGCGAGGGTGTCCGTGCCGACGCGCTGGGCAGCGTCCGCCGCCGCGTGCGGCGTCACCGCTGCCGACGTTCCGGAGGCGCCCATCGGCTGATGTCCTCGTCGGCTGGTTCGGGTTCGGGCGGCGCCGCGGGAGCAGGCGGAGGGGGAAGCGGGCCCTGATGGAGCCCCGGCATGCGCGGTGGCGCGCCCCGGGACTGCCATCGCTGCCAGACGTCGCGCTCGGCGGGCGGGGCGATGCGCCCCTCGCGCAGCTCCTCGATCCTCGTGGCGTACTCCGCCACGAGGCGGTCGTGGGTGCAGGCAATGATGGTGACTCCTTCGGAGCGGGCGACGTCGCGGAGGAGGGCGAAGATCTCCATGGCGGTCACGGAATCGAGCTCGCCCGTGGGCTCGTCGGCCAAGATGAGCGAGGGCTGAACGGCGAGCGCCCTGGCAATCGCCACGCGCTGCTGCTCCCCGCCCGAGAGTTCGTACGGCCGGTGATGGGCGCGTTTCGCGAGCCCCACGAGCGCGAGGAGCTGGCGGGCTCGATCGGTGCGGCCGCGGGCGGGCCACCCGGCGATGCGGAGGGGGAGCTCGACGTTCTCCAGGGCTGAGAGGAGCGGAAGGAGGGCGAACGACTGGAAGACGAACCCGACGACCCGACGGCGGTAGCGGGTGAGTTCGCGCTCCGACAGCTGGTCGATGCGGGTTCCGCCTACGAACACCTCGCCGCTCGTCGGACGGTCGAGGCCAGCGATGAGGTTGAGGAGGGTCGTCTTGCCCGAGCCCGAGCGGCCGATGAGGGCGAGGAACTCGCCCGGCTCGACGCGGAGGGTGACGCCCCGCAGGGCCCAGACCGCTTCGCCGCCGCGGAGGAAGCGGCGGGTGACGTCGCGGACTTCGACGGTGGTACCAGGCACGGCTACGCCTCCGCGTCCGGCGGCGGGGGCTGAACGGCGATGTACCCCTCACCGAGGAGGATGCGCGCCCGCTCGCGGATGTCCAGGGAATCGAGCGCCTCACGAGGAAGTTGGAGGCGTCCGTGGGCATCGACGAGGACGTACATCTCGTGCTCGCCCCCGCGCTCGCGCCGTGCGCCGCGGCGACGGATGAGCTCGTAGCTCGTGCGTCCGTCGCGGATGCCGATGACGCGGTCGACGCGGGCGGCAATATCCGGGTCGTGGGTGACGACGAGGATGGTGGTCCCCAGCTGCCGGTTGATGCGTGCGAAGGCATCGAAAACGGCGTCGGCGGCGATGGCGTCGAGCTCTCCCGTGGGCTCATCGGCGAGGAGGAGAGGGGGTTCGTTGGCGAGGGCGACAGCGATGGCGACGCGCTGCTGCTCGCCGCCGGAGAGTTCGGCGGGACGGTGCCGGGCGCGGGCGGCCAGCCCGACGAGCTCGAGGAGCTCGCCCGCACGGCGCCGGGCCGCGGCCGGCGCCGTGCCCTTCAGGATGAGCGGCAGCGCAACGTTCTCGCGTGCGTCGAGGTAGGGGAGGAGGTTGCGCGCCGTCTCCTGCCAGACGAAGCCAACGTCCCGGCGGCGGTAGTCGACCAGCTCTTCGGGTGTCATGGCAGCGAGGTCTCGGTCACCGACGAAGACCCGGCCGGCGCTCGGCTGATCAAGCCCGGCGAGGATGTTGAGGAGCGTCGACTTCCCCGAACCCGAGGCCCCGACGAGCGCCACGAACTCGCCACGACGCACGCGAAGGTCGAGGCCGCGGAGGGCGACGACTTCGATGTCGGCGACCTTGTAGATTTTGAACACGTCCTCGCAGCGGACGTAGGGCGCGGAGCCAAGGGGCCTCAGAGCGAACCTCCCAGGGAGGCTACGCCTCGCCCAGGCGCAGCGTGCGGTGGAGGGCGAGGCGCGCGTACATGGCCGCGAGCGCCACCATCGTAGCGAAGAAGATGAGGGCGATGACGGCGTAGAGCGCTGCCACCGCCGGCCAGCGGATCTCGGCGACGAGCGGCGGGACCACCGTCGCGCCAGTTTCGGTGAAGGCGAGATACTCCACCATGAGCCGGGCCAAGGGGAACCCGAGGACGGTCCCGATGCCCAGGCCAGCAGTGATGACGACCGCGTGCTCCCAGAAGAGCGTGGCGAAGACCTGCAACGGGGTCAGGCCGACGGTCCGCAGCACGGCAAATTCGAGCGCACGGCGCTCAGCGGAGAGGTAGGCGTAGGCGGCGAAGCCGACGGCCGTGAGACCGAGCACTGCCGCGAACGAGAGGAAGAGGATGCCTTCCCAGCTAGCAGCGACGAGCGGGTCGGATTCGGCTTCGGCGCGTAGCGCGCTCCGGCGGAGGAGGGCCTCGGCGCGGAGCCCCGAGCCCTCCGCGAGACCGCCGGCTGGCTCACGGGCGAGCCAGAGCTCGTTCGGCAAGGGCACGTCGGCGAGGGCTGGGAGCCGGCTGGCGAGGTTTCGGAGCGTAGCGAAGTCCGTCACCAGGAGCGGCCGGTCGACGTCAGGCCGGTAACCAGGGAAGAGGCGGAACGTGCCCACGACGCGGGCCCGAACTAGCTGGGCGTTGAGGAAGAGGTCGAGCTCGTCGCCTTCGCGCAGGCGCGATGCTTCCAGGAAGGCGGCCGAGGCCACGACAGGGAGGACGGCATCGTGACGGAGGCGCAGGCCTGCGATGGGAGCCCCGCCGGGGCCCATCCGCGCCGTCACCAAGACCGCCTGGTCGTGAACGCCCGCGGGCTTCGCGGAGGCGATGGTGCCGGGGTCGACGGCGGCCGAGACGCCGCCGATGGCTTCGAACGCGTCGAGGCGCTCGAACGACTCGATCACAGCGGCGTCCCAGCTGCCGTCGTCGGAGGGCCGGCCGCCAGCCAGGAGCTCGTCGACGGACCAGGCCACGGCGATGGGCGCCTGGAGGACGGTCCCAGGACGGAGGTAGATGGCATCGACGACGAGCGCATCGGCGTCGGGGGGCGACACGCGCGCCGCCCGCCAGTAGTCCGCGCCGGTGCAATCCTCCGCGATGGGCACGAGGAAGAGCTGCCAGCCTTCGGCGCCGGGCTCGCCCAGAGGAACCGCCGGCAGGTCCCAAGCGCGGGCATCCGGTGCGCGGAGACGGACGCCGAGGCGCGCCCTGGGGAGCTCGGAAGGGAGCTTTACGCGGAGGCCGAGGCAGCGCGCTCCCTCGGGGACAGGGACGCCTGGGATGGTGTCGGCCCGCGACCGAGCGAGCGCTGCCATGAGGTCGCCGAGCGGACGCGACGCGAAGTCGCCGCGCCAGAAGGCCCTGTCGAGGAGCGCCTCGGGGACGATCCCGAGCACGGTGACGTCGGCGTAGCGGAAGCGGCCGAGGGCATAGGAAGCATCGAGCCGGAGGGCAGGCATGACCTGTTCGGGCTTGAGGCCAAGGAGTGCGGCGGCGGCGCGGACGGAGGATTCTGGGTTCGCGCCCGGCTCCGGCCGGAAGCCGAGGAGACGGGCCGGAGCGGCGGCAGCGTAGGCAGCGCGGTCGTCGTAGCTCCGTTCAAGGGTCGCGCGGAACCCTGCAGCGAAGACCCCCACCGCCGTGGCGAGCATGAGGAGGAGCATGAGGCGGCCGTAGTGGAGAGGCCGCCGGACGACGTTCCAGAGCGCCAGGGGAAGCGTGACGCCGCCGGCGACGCGCGCGGCGAGGGCGACCGCCCGCAGGGCAACTGGGAGGAGTCGGAGGACGAGGAGCCCCACGGCGAGCATGAACAAGCTGGGAGCCGCGAGAAGCACGGGATCGGCCGCGGCGCCGCCCAGGAGCCGCTCCCGGGCAAGCGACCCTTCGGTGCGAAGTTGGTAGAAGGCCGCAGCGGCGATGACCAGGACCCCGACATCGAGGTAGTAGCGAAGGAACGCCGGCCGCTGCGGCGGGCGTGCGGCCATCTGGCGTAGCTGCACGAAGCTCCGCTGGGCGCCGCGGACCGCCGGCACGGCGACAGCAACGCCCGCGAGTGCAGCCCCCACCAGGGCCATGCCCCACGCCTCGGCCGAGAGCGTGACGTGGAGCGCGCGGCCTTCGGAGAGCGAGTCGAAGGCCGGCGTGAGCCCCAACAGGGCGGTGCCGGCCGCCGCGGCCGGCGGCCCGAGGATCGCCGCCGGAAGGGCGATGAGCGCAGCTTCGGCCACGGCGAGGAGCCTGACCTGCCGCGGAGAAGCTCCGCGGCTCTGGAGCATCGCCCACTCCTCTGCGCGGCGGTCAGCGAGCAGGCTGCCGACGAGGATGAGGTAGAGCAGCACGATGCCCACGATCTGCACGATGAGGGCGAAGAGGGGGAGCCGCGTGAAGAACAGCTTCGTCTTGTAGAGTTCGATGGCTGCCGGCAGCTCCGTCTCGACCTGGGTGCGGGGCAGTTCGCGCGGCAGATTCGCGGTGAGGGCCCGCAGGCGGGATGCGAGTGCCGACGCATTGCGGCTGTGGATGGCGGTGGTGTCGATCACCGCCACGGTTTCGAAGGCGCCGTCGATGCTGGGGAGATAGGCAACCAGCGCCCCTGTGAGCGAAGTCTCGGGAACGAAGAAGGGGTAGGTAGGCCAACCGGTGGAGGTGACGGCGAGTCGCTCCTCCCGCGTCCGCCAGGCGCGGTCGTCGGGGTCGAGCGGTTCGAAGATACCGACGACGTGCACGTGCACGGGCTCGATATCGGGGGCCCAGTAGGGGTGCAGGTCGAAACGGTCGCCGACGCGGATGCTGAGTTGTCCTGCTGCCTGGCTGCTGACCCAAGCCTCGATGGTAGGGGACTCGGCCGCCGCGACGGGGGCCGGCTGGGGAGTCCGGCCGGCTACCACGCGCACACGCGCTTCGAGGCCGTCGAAGAACTGGAAATGTGCCCGCGGCCGATCGTCGTCGGCCGGGACGGGCGCGCCGGGGGCGGTGAGGAAGAAGGTGGCAGTCCGCCCGTAGCGGAGGTACTGCCGGGCGATGCCGCCGAGCGCATCCCGCAACTGGCGAACCGTTTCCGCGTCGCGATGCGCAAAGTCGGCAGGCGCGAGCCGCTGGCTCGAGCTGTAGACGGTGACGTCGAGGGCGTCGCTGTCGTGCTGGCGAAGTGCGTAGGCGAGACCGAGGTCGCGGACGGCGTCGGCGTAGATGATCACCGCTGCCATGAGCGCGGCGGCGGCGAGCGTACCGAGGGCGACGAGTGCCTCGAGACGGGCATAGGCGCCGATTCGCCGGAGCACGAAGGGGACGAATGCCAGTGCCATCGCGTCTGGCTGGGAGCGTACACGACGGCGATGCGCTTCGGGGCATTCGCGGGCGGCGCCGGTTCGGGTAGGCTGCGGATGGCATGAGACGCGCGCCGATATGGCTCGCAGGGCTGTGGCCGCTGGCCGCACGGCGGACGCCGGCGAAGGGCGTCCAGCTGGGGCTGCTCGCCCTCGGAATGACCGTCGCCTGTGCGCTCCTGGCGGCTGGGCCCATCTACGCACGGGCGCTCCGTTCGGCAGGAATCGCGTTCGCCGTCCGGGATGAGGTAAGCGCGACGCCAGGCATCGAGGTCATCGCCGGGGCGGCATTCCCCGCACAGCCCGATGGCGGTGACCGGTACGCTGCGATAGCCCGGCGCGCCGAAGAACGGCTCGGCTGGTTCCTGGGGGCGAGGAGCACCGTCTTCCGCGGACCTCGGCTCTTCATGCTGGGGCCAGGGTTGGACAGCCAACGGCCGCCCGTTGCCGAACTGCGAGCCGTACGGGGTTACGAGGCGCACGTCACCGTCATCGCTGGCGAGCTGCCGGAAGGCGACGACGGGAGCGCGGTCTTGCCGCTGGTCATCAGCAGCGAAGCGGCGGCGAGCCTGGGATTGAGCGCTGGGGATCGGGTGCAGCTGGCCGACGAGTTCGACACGTGCGCGCGGATCATCCCGAGACTCGATCGGCCCCCGCCCCCACCCTGCGAGCCGACGGCCTCGCTCCGGTTGACCCATGATGCGGTGGTCGCTGCGGTGGTGGAACCCAACGACCCGGAGGACCAGTTCTGGGTGCGCGGTCCGTCCTATGATTTTGCCCTCGGCCAGGCGCTGCCTGACACCGGGCCGGTGGTTCCAGTGTTCGTAGCCCCCGACCGGTACGTGCGCGCCTTTCGCGAGTGGTGGCCGGGCTACCTCGCCCTGGCGAGCTTCGTCGGCTTCGCCGAGCCGGACCGCTTGGGGGCGGGCACGGCACGTCGCGCCCGCGAGGACATCGAGGCGCTCCGCCAGGAGCTCGACCCGCTGGACGGCTTCGTGGTGGCGCCAGTCGCCGACGCCATCGCGCGAGCCGAACGGTCGGCGTCGGTGGCAGCAGGGCCTCTGCTCGTGCTGCTGGCAGAGGTCGCCGCCATCGCGCTCTTCTTCGTCTTCACCGTGGGCGTAGCGGCGGCAGAGCGGAACGCCGACGAGATCGCGTTGCTTCGTGCCCGGGGAGCGAGCCTCGGCCAGGTACTGGGTCTCGAAGCGCTGAGCGCCGCCTGGACCGCGCTTCCGGCCTTCGCTGCCGGACCGCTCCTCGCAAGCGGAGCGGTGGCCCTGCTGGGGTTAACGCCGGCAGTACCGGTGGGCGGCCTGCTGGAGGCTCGCCCCACGCCGCTCGCCTACGTCCTCTCGGCTGCCGGTGCCGCTGCCGGCGTCGCGTCGGCGGCGCTTCCCGCGGCGGTGACCGCGCGGCATGCCGCCCGGGAGCGCCGCGCTCCGCGGCCTGCGGCACCGGCCTTCCAGCGGTACTACGTCGATGTCGCGTTCGCGGTCGTGGCGGCGCTCTTCATCTGGGGGCTCGAACAGGAAGGGTCGGCCTTTGCCCCCGCCGGGGGAGGAGCCATCGAAGCCGACCTGTCAGCGCTCCTCGCTCCGGCCCTCGCGGTCATCGCCGCCGGGGCCCTGGCCCTGCGCGTCTACCCGCTGCTCGCACGGGCTGCGGGCTGGTGGCTCGGTTGGCGGCCGACCGCAGCCCTCGCGCTCTGTCGAGTGGAGCGCGAACCAGGGCCCCACGCGCGCCTGGCCCTCCTCGTGCTGATGGCATCCACTGTGGCAGCGTTCGCCGTGAGCTACGGCCCGACCGTCGAGGAATCGCGGCGGGACCGGGCGCTGTTCGCGGCGCCAGTGCCGGTATCCGGCCGGCTGCCGGCAGGCGAGGGCACCAGCAGCAGCTGGGAGGAGAGCGAGCGGCTCCTCAGGGCGACGGCGGGCGTCAGCGAGGCGACGGTCGTGTACCGCGGAGTCCACTCGTTGGCGACCGCGGGGTCCGGTGGCACGCAGGTGAACGTGCTCGCCGTCGACCCAACGGCGGCGGAGCGCCTGCTCTGGTTCCGTGGGGACTTCGCCGAGCGGAGCCTGCGCGAACTCATGCTCGCCATTGCCGGCCCGGCGACGCTGCCCGGCGTGCGGCTGCCGTCGGACGCGGAGGCGGTTTCGCTCTGGGTGAACAGCACGATAACGCGGGAGAACGTGACGCTGTGGGCGCGCGTCCGCGACGCCAGCGGCCGGTACGCACTGATCGAGCTGGGAAAGCTCGACCGTACGGGATGGCGGGAACTCCGCGGAAGCCTCGGGGGTCGGAGCGAGGCGCTCGAGCCGCCCGTCGAGGTCGTCGCGCTCCTGATGACCGAGCCGCCGAACCAGTTCAACGCCAGCGATGCCCCGCTCGAGCTCGATGACCTCGGAGCGGTGCGGCCCGATGGTAGCGTCACGGTGGCGGAGCGATTCGAAGGCGGCGTGCCGTGGGCGGTCTTGCCGAGCCCGCGGCCAAGCGGCGACCGGTTCGAATTCGGGGAAGCCGCGGAACGTGGAGGGCGCGTGGGCATCTTCCGCTTCCGGCCCGGCCAGACCGGCGGCCGCCGCGGGCTGTTCATCCAGGACGTGTCGGTGCCGCTCCCCGCCATCGCGACGGCGTCCTTCGTGACGCGCACCGGCATCGGCAAGGGAGGACGAGGTCTCCTCACCATCGGCCAGGCGGTCGTCCCGTTCGAGGTGCGCGAGGTCGCGGCGCACTTCCCGTCGCTGCCATCGGAGGAAGGGCCCGGCCTCATTTTCGATCGCGGGCGTCTGCGCGCCTGGGTCGAAGCTTTCGACCTGAGCGGGCGACGGTTCGCACCGACGGAAGCGTGGTTCCGGTTCGCCCCAGGGGTGAGCCCAGCAGAACGCGAGGCGGTGCTCCGCGGCGTCACGCGGCCACCCCTCTCGCTCCAACGGGTGACCACCCAGGCAGATGCCCTCGCACGCGCGGAACGGAATCCGCTCGTGGCGGCAGGCGGGAGCGGTGCCTTCGCACTCGCTCTTGGGGGCGCGGGGATCGTCGCTGCCACAGGCCTGGCGGCGAGCGCCGGGACGGCGGTGGCACGCCGGCGAACGGAGTTTGCGGTGCTGCGCGTGCTCGGGTCGACGCAGCTACAGCTGACGGCCATGCTCGCGGTGGAGTATGCGCTGGTGCTGACGTTCGGCCTCGCGGGCGGGTTCGGCATCGGCAGTGCGCTGTCGCGACACCTGCTCCGCTTCCTCAACGTGGATGACAGGGGGATGCCGCTCGAGCCGCCGGCGCGGTTCGTCTTCGAGGGCTCGGCAGCCGCCCTGGCAGCAGGGGCGCTGGCTGGCGCGGCAGCGCTGGCGTTGGCCGTCGCGTGGTGGCAGCTCCGGCGACTCGACGATGCAGCCGTCTTGCGGATGGGGTACAACATCGAACGCTGAGTACGAACGGCAGGAGGCATCAGTGGAACGCGTGCAGGTCGGTTCGGTGACCATCGTGGCGCTGGTCGACAACGTGCAGTCTTACCCCGCGACGGCGGTATACCCCTCGGCGGGGGACCTCGTGCGCGAATTCGGCCGGTACCTCGACGGCCAGGGGAACGTCGCGCTCAACTTCGGGGCGTTCCTCGTTCTGGACGGCGAACGGCGTATCCTCGTCGATACCGGCTGGGGCCCCGAATACCAGGGCAAGCTGCTCGAGGAGCTGGCCGCCGCGGGCATCCGGCCCGATGAGGTGGATACAGTGGTGTTCACCCACCTCCACGGGGACCACACGGGCTGGAACATCGACCGGGGGAGCGGCCGGCCGCTGTTCTCGCGGGCGCGCTACCTGGTTCCGAAAGCCGACTGGGAGCACTACGCCGCTCAGCAGCCGCCACCCGATTCCTTCGTGCGCGACGTGCAGCCGTTGGAGGGCGCCGGCTGCCTCGAGCTCATCGAGGGAGAACGGCGGCTCACCGACTCGGTCACGACGGTTCCTACGCCTGGCCACACGCCAGGACACACGAGCGTCGCCATCGTCTCGGGCGGCGAGCGGGGGTTCATCCTCGGCGACGTCGTGCTGAGCCCCATCGATGCCGAGCGGCCCGAGCTGGAGAACAGCTTCGACTGGAACCACGAACTTGCGCGCGCGACCAGGCTCCAGGTGATGGACCGTCTGGAAGCAGAAGGAGCGCTCGTCGGCGCGAGCCATCTCCCGCCACCGGGACTGGGACGGTTCGTGCGGGTCGAAGGCCGCCGCCTCTGGCAGGCGTGGGGCGGGTGAGCCGATGTCCGTCGCGGCCGGCGGCGCGGCGAGTTGGAAACCAGCGGTGCTCCTCGCCGGGAGCCTCATCGCCGTGGCGGCCGCAGCGGCGCTCGTGCCGATCTTCGCTGCACGCGAAAGCTCGCCGCCGGCCGCGGGCCCGTTCGTGGCGCCTGCCGCAGCGTTCCGCCTCAGCGACGTCGTCGACGTCGACCCGCAAGGGGCCGTCTTGTCCGACCGCTCCCTCGACCTGGGGGGTGCGACGCTGGCGCGGGCCGTTCCGCTGAGCCCAGGAGACCTGCGTCCCGGGGAGGTCATCGTCGTCATCGGACGGCCGAACGAGGTGCGGAACTACGCGATCCTGCTCCTCGCCGTGACGACGGGCGATGGGCGGGGGCAGGAAGCGCCGCGCGTGTTCGCAGCATTCCGTGGCCACGAACCCTTCGGCGATGAAGCCGCGCCCGTCGCATGGGGGACGATCACCGACGTGGAGGGCGGCCGCGTGGTCCTCGAAGGGCCCGGTGGGCCGATGGAGCTCACGCTCGGCGACGGTGCCCCGCTCGTACGCTTCGCTCCCGTCGAACCATGGGCCCTGGTCCCCGGGGACCGAGTCGCTGCCGTGGCGGATTCGGCAGGGCGGGCGACGGTCGCCATCGCCCTGCCGGCGCAGTATCTCCCGCGGGAGCCCTGATCCACGATTGTCGGCGGCAGGCTGCCGGCGAAGAATGGGAACCATGAGCGGCGCCGAGGATCCCCTCGTCCGCGCGCTGGCCGAGATCGTCGGTCGGGAGCACGTGCTCACCGACCCGGAACTGACGGCGGGGTACGAGCGCGACTGGACGGGCCGGTTCCGGGGCCGAGCGCGGCTGGTGGTGCGGCCGGGGAGCACCGAGGAGACGGCCGCCGTGGTGCGCCGCTGTGCCGAAGCGGGCGCCGCCATCGTGCCCCAGGGCGGGAATACCGGACTGGTAGGCGGCAGCGTGCCCCGGGGCGGCGAAGTCGTGCTGTCGCTCGGCCGCATGGCCGAGGTCGGCTCCGTCGACGAAACGGCGGCCCAGGTGACCGCAGGCGCAGGCGCGACAATCGCTGCCATCCAAGACGCGGCCCGGGCGGTGGGCCTCGACTACGCGGTCGACCTCGCGTCGCGGGGGAGTGCAACCGTCGGCGGGACGATCGCGACGAACGCGGGCGGCATGTACGTGGGGCGGTGGGGTGCAACCCGGGCGCAGGTGGTGGGGATCGAAGCGGTGCTGGCCGACGGCAGCGTCATCGCGCGGATGGGCGGGCTCTTGAAGGACAACACGGGGTACGACTTGGCCAGCCTGCTCTGCGGGAGCGAGGGCACGCTGGGGGTCGTGACGCGGGCTCGGCTGCGGCTCGTGCCGGCGATGCCGCGGCGCGCCGTCGCCGTCCTCGGGCTCGGGGACCTGGACGAAGCCGCAGCGCTCGGTGCGCGCCTCCGGCGCGAGCTGGAGAGCGTCCTCGCGCTAGAAGCGTTCTTCCCGGACGGTGCCGAGCTGGTGCGGCGACATCTGCGCGTGCCGCTCCCTTTCGAGCGGCACCCGGGCTGCTACCTCTTGGTGGAGTGCGGGGGCCGCGAGGACCCCGCCCCGGACCTCGCTGCGGCGCTTGGACAGTACGCGGCTCCGGAGTGGGTCGTCATCGGGACGACCCCGGCTGAGCGGTCGCGGCTGTGGCGGCTGCGCGAGGGGCACCCGGAAGCCATCGCAGCCGAGGGCATCCCGCAGAAGCTCGACGTGACCGTCCCCATGGGTCGGCTGGGCAGCTTCGCGCGGGAGGTTCGCTCCCGGCTGACGGCGAGGGTCCCGGGGGCGCGGCCGATCCTCTTCGGGCACATCGGCGACGGCAACATCCACGTCAACGTCCTCGGCGCCGACCCGAACGACGAGCGCGTCGCGGAGACGGTCTTTACCCTGGCCGCTGAGCTGGAAGGAAGCATCAGCGCGGAGCACGGGATCGGCGTGGCGAAGGTTCGGTGGCTCCGCCTGACGCGGAGCGAGGCGGATATCGCCGCCATGCGGGCGATCAAACGGGCGCTCGACCCGGCGGGGATCCTCAACCCCGGGGTGTTGTTCCCGGGGGAGTGAGTGCCCGCTGCTCGCGGAACCAGGCGGCGGTGCGGGCGATGCCTTCTTCAAGGGAGACTTCGGCGCGCCAGCCCAGCAGTTCCTCCGCACGGCGGACGTCGAGCCACACAGCGCGGACGTCGCCGGGCCGCGGCGGGCCATGCTCGTAGGCGGCAGGGCCGCCGACCGCCGCTTCGACGGCCCGGAAGATTTCGAGGACGTTCGTACCGCGCCCGGTGCCGATGTTGAGAACCGCGCCGGAGCCCCGCTCGAGGGCCAGGAGGTTGGCGCGCACGATATCGCCGACGTAGAGGTAGTCCTTCTGCTGGAGGCCGTCGCCGTCGATGATGCAGGGCTGGCCGCTGAGCATGCGCCCGATGAAGATGGCCACGACGCCCGCCTCGCCGGTGGGGTCCTGGCGGGGGCCGTAGGCGTTGCCGTAGCGAAGGATGGTGTAATCGAGGCCGAACGCGCGCGCCCCCCACTGTACGTACAGTTCCCCGGCATACTTCGAGACCCCGTACGGCGAGAGGGGCCGAATGGGATGATCCTCGGGAACTGGCAGGATTTCGGGCTGGCCGTAGACGGTCCCGCCGCTGGAAGCGTAGATGACCTTCCGTGCTCCGTACCTTGCCGCCAGCTCGATGATGCGGGCCGTGCCGGCGCCGTTCACCTCCATGTCGTGTACGGGGTCTTCGGTGCTGACCTTGACGCTCGACTGGGCAGCGTGATGGTTGACGACTTCGGGGCGGAATTCGGCGAAGATGCGCTCGGTTTCCCGTGCGTGGATGTCGACCTCGAAGAGGGCGGCGCCGCGAGGCACGTTCGCCCGCCGTCCGGTGGAGAGGTTGTCGATGACGGCGACCTCGTGCCCAGCGGCGAGGTAGCCTTCCACCACGTGGGAGCCGATGAAGCCGGCCCCGCCCGTGACGAGGATGCGCATGGGCCGCTTCCTTCCTCGGGATGTGCGAGAGCCATCGTAGCCCGCAGGCGGCTAACGGTCGCGGAGTTTGGCGAGCCCCCATCCGATGAGGGCGCCGATACCGCCGGCCGTGACGCCCCCCAAGAGCATCGGCACGACGACGTCGGCGAGCGGCGCGCCACTCTGCACCTGGGCAAGCTTGGCGAGCGCGACGTTCGCCACGAACCCGAGCGCGAAGCCCCACGCGGCCCAGTGCGCCTCGCGAGCGGTCGGCGGGCCGAACACGTCGGCCAAGAAGCGAGCGATGGGCGTGGGCTCAGGGGGGAGCACTGGCTCGCGCGGCGACCGGCGACGCGCCTGCTCCTCATCGAGCAGGGCGAGGAGTTCGTTCAGGAGGTCGTCGGAGACGTCATCGAGCAGCTGGGCGTAGTCGATGAGCCGGTCCGCCTCGCGGGGCGCGGAGGGCCGGCGCCCCGCAGCGAGGCAAGCGGAGCAGCGTTGGCGGCCGGCCTGCCACTCATCGAAGGTGAGGCCCTTGCCGCAGAGGACGCAGCGGGCGCGAACGGCGACCTCGTCCATCGGCACTACAGACGATCGTCGACGGGTGGAGTGGGAGCGTCGCCCCCTTCACTGGGGATAGTCGGGGTTGGCGTCGGCGTCCGGGTCGGCGTGGGAGACGGGGTCGGCGTCGGCGTCGGTGTCGGGGTGGGCGTAGCGGTCGGTGAGGGCGATGGCGTGGGTGTGGGCGTGGCCGTCGGGCTTGGGGAGGCGCCGGTGCCCCCTGCGCCCCCGGGGCGAGGCGTGGGCGTCGGCGTCGGGACATCATAACCCTTCGAGCCCGGAGGTGTGGGCGTAGGCGTCGGTTGGCTCGGCGCCGGCGTGGGGGTCGCGCCATCCTGCGCGGCGAGCACCTCGCTCTGGTTGTCGCCCATGAGCTCCACGCCGCCCGCCGCACCGGCGCCCTGGAGCTGGGCCAGGAGCTGCGGGAGCCGGGATGCCCCCGGGGTCGCCCCGCTGGGCGGCGCAGGCGTTGCTGCGTAGGGGGAAGGCGCGTAGGCGAGGCAGCCGGACGCGAGGAGGGCGACGAGGCCTGCGACGGCGGCGAGGATCGCAGCCTGGCGACGCTTCATGGGCCGAACGTACCAACGGGGTGGAACCGTGGGCATCGGGCGGCCGCGGTAGGAGCGCGGGGCGAATCCCCGATTTCGCGCTGGGGGGCGCTTCATCGCACAAAGAAGGTGGCGAGTGAAGGCATTTCGAAGACGCCGGCGGGTCCAGCGACCCGGACCTGCACTTCGAGCGCCGTGGCTGCAAACTGCCGCCGTGCGGTGCCAACTACCGACAGCTCCCAGCGCGTGGCGTTCTTCGTCATGACGTTCTCGGCGGGGTCGGGCTGCCAGCTCTGCGCTTCGGCGTTCCAGTAGGCACCATCGGAGGCGCGGCGCACGATGAGACGTACCTCCGAGGCAGTGATGGTGCCGGTGGTGACGACGAAGGTCAGCCGACTCCGCCCGACGACCCCCGCGGTGGGCACCGGACCGACGAGGGCGACCTGGGAGGAAGGCGTCGGCGACGGGCTCGGCGAGGGCGAGGGCGACGGCGAGGGTGTGGGGGAGGGCGAAGGTGAGGGAGTGGCGCTCGGGCCGGCCACGGTCAGCGAGAGAACGTTCGTACCGCCGGTGTTGTACCGCGCCGTAACGACGTACGTACCGGGTGCGCCGGGCACGAAGCTGACGCCGCTCTGCGCGGGGCCGCAGTCGGCCGCAGCAGTAATGCCGCCGACGTCCGGCCCTGTGACGGTGAAGTCCGCCGGCTGGAGGAGGGCATTCCCGGAGACCGCGCCGCGGAGCCGGAGGGCGACGCCGGGTTGCCGGGCGCCAGCTGCGGCCGTACCGGCGAGGTCGGCGGAGACGTCGGCCGTGCAGACGACCACGGGCGTACCAACCGCAGGCACTCCGCTCGTACGCACGAGGCCGAGCTCCTGCACTTCGACCGGCGCCTCGGTGAGGGTTTGGTCCTCGATGCCGAGTGCGGGCGCCGTGATGTCGAGGAGGAGGTCGGCGCCGTCGTTCGTGTCCGCAGCCACGATGACGAGGCGCATGTCCAGGGAGTGGCCGGGGGCGAGCTGGGCACCGCTGCACGACGCCACGGGCGCGAGTTGCGCTGTCCCAGCCAGGCTGCCCGCAGGGGCGGTGCACTCGACGTCGAGCACGGTCCCGTTCGTCACCGGAACGGCGAGGCCGAAGTCGCCCGTCGGCGAGGAGTTGGCATTGGTGAGGCGGATGGTCGCAGTAAGGGCGGCCCCCTCGAAGAGGCCGGAGCGGGAGTACGTCACCCCGAGCCCCAAGGTGCTGGAGGCCGCGATGGTCCCCGCCCCCAGGAAGCGGTCGTCCCCACTCGCACCGTCGGCGGCATCGGGCTGGCCGTCGCTCACGCCAGCGCGCATCCGCGCCTGGCTGGGGGCGGTGACGGCAACGGCGCCGTCGGCGACGGCGAAGGTGAGTCGGAGCGGCACGAGCGCCCCGGCGACGACCGCCCCGTAATCGCAGCGCACCACGCCCGCCGCCGGGACGTTGTCCGTGCAGGACACGCCGGGCGGATCCGAGATGCCGGAGGTGAACGAGAGGCCGTCCGGGTAGTCGAATTCGAAGAAGAGGGAGGCGAAGTCGCGGGCGGCGGTTCCGGTGACATCGAACGTGACGGTGGCACCTGCCGGGAGGAGAGCAGGAGCGTACGGCGTCTGTAGCACCGTGAACGTGACATCGCCGTCATTCGTAACCGCCGCCGCCTGCTGGCGCGCCAGCGCCGCCAGCAGGAGCAGCCCGAGCCCAGCGGAAGTCAGGAGGGCCGCGGCGGCGCGGGTCACGGCGCCTGGCCCCCCGCGTAGGAGATCGAAACCCCCCGGAGGCGGGTCGCCGGACCGCCGGTGAGGTCGACGACGAGGAAGTAGACGTTCGTTGCGTTGTCGACCACGTGGGGATAGGCCGTGACGGTCAGGGGCGAGGGCCCCGCGGAGGAGAGGATCTCCGCGAGCTTGTAGACCTGCGTGGTGGCGCTGCCATTGGCGAGGGGGGTGAAGTCGAGGCGGAGCGCGACCTCCCCGCTGTTGGCGACGAAGTACGCCTTCATGGAGGTCACGACGGCGCCATCGGGGAGGAATACGGGCGCGTAGTACCGCTGCGAGGCAGCGTCGGTGCTGACGGGGTAGAGTTCGTTGAAGGACTTCTCATAGAGGGCGAGGTCGCTGCCCGGGACGAACGCGCTGGCGGGGATGGAGATGGTGCCGGCGAGGGGCGCCCCAGCGCTCTGGGACGTGGGCAAGGTGGCGCCTGCGGCGGTGACGTTCAGCCAGATGACGTCGCCAGGACGCAGGGCCGAAAGCGTGTTCGCGAAGGAGGGAAGCTGGGGCGAATAGACCTCGTACTGCTGGAGTGCGGCGTTCCAGCGGTAGACAGCGTTGTACTTGCCGGCGATGGCGGAGAGCGCTTCGGAGGGCGGCCCCGCTACACCGAAGTAGGCGACGTTGTTCCATCCGAGCGGGAGCTCACCCGGAGCGGCACCGGCGCCGGAGCGAACTACGAGGAAGAGGAGAGCAACAGCCAGCGTGACGGAGCATGTCGCGGCCGTGCGCAGGCGGGAACCCATGATGCACCCTCCGAGAGGGGAGGTCCGGGCTCCACGCTACCGGCGAGGGTGACGAGGGCGCAGCCGGCGCTTCCCCGATGGGGCCGGGGGCGGTTTCCCGAGGAGAGGCTGGGGGATTCCCGGATTTCCCTGGATTACTGGACGCGCTCGGCGATCACCACGTCCCGGTGGAGGTACTCACCAGGTCCGCCCGGCCGGATGGGGACGAATTCGCCGCCACAGGTGATGAGGGTGATCCACTCCTTGTCGGGCGGCTTGGTGGGGGCTTCGATGAGGTCGCCGGTGGGAATCTCGTCGACGCGGTACCGCTGTTTCGAGATGACGCGGTAGACGTACTCAGGCCCGCCGTCCATCACCACGATGATTTCGTCCCCCGGGTTGAGGTCCTTGAGGTTGTAGAAGGGGCCGCGGATGTTGGGGTAGTAGTCCACGTGGGCCGAGAATACGGCGTTTCCGCCCCAGCCCGGCTTATCCCAGATGTAGTACCAGCCGACGTTGTGGGGGTTCTTGGGCACGTCCATCTCGTTGCTGGGGAGCAGGCCGATGGCCTCGACGGCGGCATCGACGTTGAAGCGCGGGATTTTCATGCGTGCGACCATGCCGTCGTAGGGGGTCGGGGTGGCGGTGGGCGTCGCCGTGGCGGTGGGCGTCGGTGTCGAGGTGGCTGCGGCCGTCGGTGTGTCCGTAGCGCGAACGTCAAAGCCGTTGAATTCGTCGGCGGGCTGCCCGGAATCGCCGGACGAGCAGGCCATGACGATGCCCACGGCAAACACTGCTACGCCGATGAGGAACGACGCGAGCGCGGAAAGCCTCAACGAAGAGAGCCGCAGCATGGTGCTCCGATCGGACCGGGCATGGGCCGCCCTGGGTCGATGATACGGGGAGGGCCGGAAATGTCCCAGGAAAGATGCTCCCAGGAGAGCATTCGGCAGGTGAAGCGGCGCTCCGCAGGCCCGCGATCTCCCTACCGCCGCCTCCGGGCGAGCCGCCAACCGGCGAGGGAAGCCCCGGCCGCCACCGCCGCGGCTCCGGCGAGGACCCACGGCCACACGGCGCTCCCGCCCGAGACCGAGCCCTCGGCGGCGTGAGTTTCGGGGGACCGGCTGGCGACCGGGCTCCGCTGACCGCTGGCTCCGGCAACCGAAGGCGGGGGCCCCGCGTCGTCGGTGGGGAGGGCCGGCGCAGTGCTGGTGGCCGCGACGCTGGGCGTCTGGGGACTTCGTGACGGTGCGGGGGGCATCGGCGTCGGGGTGGGGAGGCGCAGCGGCTCCCCTGTGCCCGCGCTGAGGTCGACCTCCTGGGGGCCGAACTGCCAGACGGCGGTCTGGGCGGCCGGGCGGCCGCCGATGGTGAAGGTCACCGTCTTCCCGGGCGCCCCGCAACCGGGAATCTGGGACTCGTGGACGACGGTGATGGAGTAGGCGGACACGCCGTCAATCGTGATCGTGCCTCGATACGAGGGGCCGCGCTGAGTGCAGTCCTTGCCGTCGACGTAGGCGATGACCTCCGTGCCATCGGGAACGGGTTCCCCATCGATGCTGACGGAACCGTAGAAGGTCGCCGGAACTTGCGGCTGTGCGTCTGCCAGACGGATGGCGAAGACCGCTGCGAGCGCCGCCGTGAGGACGAACGTGGTGCGCATGGTGCGATGGTACGCAGGCGAAGGCGCCGAATCGAACTGCGGCTTCGAATGGCGACTTCCTGCATCATCTCAATGCGGTATGCTTCCGCCTGACCTGCAATGGCGACCATCGGCGAGACGCTGCGCGCCGCGCGGGAACGGCGCGGCCTTTCGCTGAGCGAGGCCTCGCGCCTGACGAGGATCGCTCCGCGATTCCTCGTGGCGCTGGAGGAGGATGACTACGGTGCGCTTCCGGCCCCGGTTTACGCGAGGGGATTCCTCCGCTCGTATGCCACGCTGCTCGGGCTCGACCCGGAACCTCTGGTAGCGGCCCTCCGCGCGCAGATGGAGCGGCCGCCCGATGTGGTCGGCTTCGAGGAAAGCGAGCGCTTCGCCGTCGAGGCGGGCTCGGGGCCGCCCGTGGGAGCCCGGAGCCGGTGGGGCGCCGGGGCTCGGCACCCGGAGGAGCACCGGCAGGCATGGGGCGCCGACATCCTGCGCGAGGAGCCGCCGCCCAGCCCCGCGTGGGGCTGGGTCGCGCTGCTGCTGGGCGTCATCGTGCTTGCCGCAGGGGTCTTCGTGCTCGCGCTCTCCCGCTGCGGCTGAGGGCCGCGCGTTCGTCCGCGTCCGTCGCAGGCTGCGGTTCACCTCCGCGCCACCCGCGCGGCGGCTGGGTGAACAAGGCGGCGCGCGCCCGTGAACCGCCCCGAACCCTTCACTCGTTCGCCGCCCCCGCTGCCCGGTCGCAGGGCGGCTGGGCTGCCGAACTTCCCCGCGAGGATCCGCCGCTCCGACGCGCGGCGGGACGGGGAGGTATCGGATGGCCACGTTCGAACTCGGATGGGTCCGAACCGCACGGGCGGGCGCGCGGCAATTCGTCCTCTCGCGGTTCGCTCCGCTCTACCTGGCGGGACTGCTGGCAGGCATCGGCGTGGGGGCCGGTTTGGCGATGCTCGAAGACGGCCCGCAGCAGGCCGACGCTCGCCATGCGGTGCCGGTCGCCGACCCTGCGGCAGAGCTCCTTTTGCCGCGGGACGTCCGGGCACCGGCACCCGTCATCCGCGACACGGGACCGGAGCCCTTCGTCCCGCCTGAGCTTCCTCCGCTGAGCGCCGAAATCGCCCGCTACTGGGAAGGGGTGACGGCAGCGCTGCAGGAAGAGAGCGGGCGACAAGCGCAAGCGGGCGCCCCGGCGCCCGCGGCCGGCGCACCAGCTGCCCCGCGCGCGGCGCCGTCCGCTCCGGCCGCGCCCAGCGAGGCGTCGGACGCGGGAGCGCCCGCCGCGCCGGCGAAGCCGAACTTCTTCGTGCCGGACGTGCCCCAAGGCCCAGCCACGGACCTGGAGTGGCGGCTCTTCGCCGCGGCGAACGCCGAGCGGGAGAAGGCCGGTCTCGCGCCCTTGGCGTATGACCATGGGCTTTCGATCATCGCGCGGACACGGGTCCGGCAGCTGGTGGACCAGGGGTACTTCGCCCATGTGGACCCGTACGGATACCGGATGTACGTCGAGCTCTTGGCGTACTTCGGGTACACGTCGTACGCATGGGCAGGCGAGAACCTGGCGATGAACAACTACAGCGTCGCCGAGTCCCCTGAGCGGGCGATGGTCGCGCTCATGAACAGCCCTTCGCACCGGGCGAACATCCTCTCGAGCGACTTCACCCGTGTGGGTATCGGCGAGCTGACCACGCCGGACGGCCGGCACTTTTACGCGATGATTTTCCTGGGCTGAGGAAGGGAGTCAGGGTTCGGACGGCGGCGCCGGGGGCTCATCTCCCGGCGCATCGTCATCGGGGCGGCGGCGGGAGAGGGCGTAGCCCGCACCACCTCCGATGAGGAGCACGACGCCGAGCCCTCCGAGGACAGCGGCCCACACGGGGAAGCCGCCGCCGTTGGACCCGCCCGCCTCCATACCGGGCGTGGAGCTCGCCAAACCGCCAGGCCGCGTCGCCGCAGCCGTGGGCGTGGTCCGCCCAGGCGAGGCGGCAGGGGAGCCCGTCGATGACGAACCCGGCGAAGCTGGGGAGGTGGCACTCGCACCGCCAGGGGTCGCCCCCGCGGGCTCAGGGGTCACAGCAGGCGTAGGCGTGAAGGTGGGGATGGGCGCGGGGGTCGCACTGCCGAAGGTGATGTCGTAACGGATGGGATAGCCGGAGGCCCAGGTTACGGTGCGGGGGGCGAAGCGGTCGCCGACTTTGATGCGGACTTCCGCGCCCGGCTTTCCGCATCCCTTCTTCGCGCCCTGGCCGTCGCCATCGGCGAGGACGTTGATGGCGTAGACGGTGACGCGGGCAGCCCCTTCGCCGGTTTTCTCGGTCGTCGATTCCCCACAGAGGAGATCGCCGATGTAGGCCTCTACCTTCACCCCAGCGGGCACATCGCCTTCGGAGTCGGTGATGGACCCGTAGATGGTGGCGGGCGGAGGACCGATCTGGGCACGAGCATCGCCAGCGGCCAGCGCGGCGCTGGCCAGGCCGACGGCGAGGAAGGCAGCGACGAACCAGCGTGCCATGGAAGCTCCCTTAGGGATGACGTATCGGCGAGCTTTACGGTAGCAGACGCCGCCGTAGGGCGAACGACGGTATGCGGAGAGGGCGTAAGAAGTTCGTAATCTCAGCCCCGGCGATGCCCGGCGAGGAGCACCGCGGCACCGGCCGCAGCCAGCGCGAGACCGGCGAGGAGGGGCCAAGGCAGCGAGGAAGCCGCAGGTGCGAGGCCCGTCCCCGCCGCAGGCGGACGCGGGGTGGCGGCCGGCCCGGGGGTGCTCTCGCCGGCAACAGCCTCGACGGGCGTGGGCGTCGGCGAGGCCACAGGCGGGGCGACCGCAGGGCAGACATCGACGGCGAACTCCGCGATTGACCGGGGACCGCTGACCACCACGCTGACGGCCGCTCCCTCGGGCCAGCGCACAGCGAAGAAAGTGCCTTCGCTGCAGGAAAGGCCCGTATCGGCGCCGAGCACTTGACGGACCGTGTAGATGCCGTAGGGGAGGAGGATGGAATCAGCGGCGCCGGGGAAACCGCCGCTGGCAGCAACGACCACGCGGGCCACGACCGCGCCGGCGGCGTCGACGATTTCGAACGGCCAGGTGCGCGACGCCCCTTCCACGACGTCGTAGATGGTGAGCTGCACGCGGATGCGCCCGGCGAGGATGACATCGGCGCTCGCCCTGGCCGAAGCGTTGCCCACGGACGCGCGCAGCGTGACGGTGCCGGGCGTGTCGCGACGGACGTAGGCCACGGCCTCGAACGTGTCGGACGAGACTTGGCTGGGGGCAAGGAGACCGACGAGCACGCCGCCCTCGACGTCGTAGCGGATGTCGAGGGCGGCGGCCTCGGCGCCGCTCACGCGGACGAGGAAAGGCGCCTCCTCCCCGACGCCGATGGGGGCGTACACCGGTGCGACCGTAATGGTGACCTGGGCTTGGGCCCGTGCCGAGTGCGTGAGCGGCCAGAAAGCGAAGAGGAGAGCAGCGAGCACGACGGCGAGCCGTCCGCCGCGCGGGATCATCTCGAAGCGCACGTGGTCGTCCCCTTCTCTCCCCGCCGCGTCCACCGAGCGTGCCCACGAGTGAACGCACCGTGACTGTACCGCGGACCTGGTCGAAGGGCCATAAGAAGGGTGTTAGAGCTGCGCGGGAAATCCATAGCCAGAGTACATCGGTTTCTTGGGAAGCATATCGTGGACGCCGGCGAAGTCGCGGCCGTACGCTACGAACGAGCACGGAACCTCGGAGGCGCCCATGCCGAAGCCGCAGACGATCATCGAGAAGATCTGGGAACGCCACGTCGTCCATCGGGAGGAAGGGAAGCCCGACCTTCTCTACATCGACCTCCACCTGGTGCACGAGGTGACGTCGCCCCAAGCCTTCGAGAGCCTGCGGCTGGCGGGCCGCCGCGTGCGGCGCCCCGACCTGACGCTGGCCACGGTGGACCACAACGTGCCGACCATCGACCGGGACAAGCCGTGGAGCGACCCGCTCTCGGTGCAGCAGGTGGAGACGCTGCGGCGCAACTGCGAAGAGTTCGGCATCCCGCTTTTCGGGGTGGAGGACCGGCGCCAGGGGATCGTGCACGTGATCGGCCCGGAACAGGGGCTGACACAACCAGGGATGACGATCGTCTGCGGCGACAGCCACACCTCGACCCACGGCGCCTTCGGCGCACTCGCCTTCGGGATCGGCACTTCGGAAGTGGAGCACGTGCTCGCCACGCAGACGCTGCCCCAGGCGAAGCCGAAGACGATGGCAATCGAGGTGAACGGCACCCTCGGGCGAGGGGTGACGGCGAAAGACGTCATCTTGGCCATCATCCGCACCATCGGCGTGTCGGGCGGGGCGGGCTACGTCATCGAGTACCGCGGCGACGTCATCCGCTCGCTCTCCATGGAAGGCCGGATGACCATCTGCAACATGTCCATCGAAGGCGGCGCCCGGGCTGGTCTGGTGGCGCCGGACGAGAAGACGTACGCCTACATGGAGGGAAGGCCCTTCGCACCGAAAGGCCGCGACTGGGAGCGGGCCCTCGAGTTCTGGCAGTCGCTGCCGACCGACGAAGGTGCCCAGTTCGATCGGGTGGTGGAACTACGGGGCGAGGAGATCGAGCCCTACGTGACCTGGGGCACCACGCCGGCCCAGAGCGTGCCGGTGACGGGGGTCGTGCCCGACCCATCGGAGTTCAGCGACCCGAAGGCGCGGGAGGCTGCCGAGCGCGCCCTGCGGTACATGGACCTGGAGCCGGGGACGCCGATCCAGGAGATCAGGGTCGACCGGGTGTTCATCGGCTCGTGCACGAATTCGCGCATCGAAGATCTCCGTGCCGCGGCTGCGATCGTGCGCGGCCGGAAGGTGGCGCCGTGGGTGCGGGCGATGGTCGTGCCGGGGTCGGGATTGGTGAAGCAGCAGGCCGAAGAGGAGGGCCTCGACCGGATCTTCAAAGAGGCGGGGTTCGAATGGCGGGACGCTGGCTGCTCGATGTGCCTGGGGATGAACCCGGACATCCTCATGCCGGGGGAGCGGTGCGCCTCCACCTCGAACCGGAACTTCGAAGGGCGCCAGGGCCCCGGCGGGCGCACGCACCTCGTGAGCCCGCAGATGGCCGCTGCGGCCGCGATCGCCGGCCATTTCGTCGACATCCGGGAGTGGGAGTAGGAGGAGGCACGATGCAGAAGTTCGAGGTGGTGCGCGGGCGCGTGATTCCGCTGATGCGCGCGGACGTCGATACCGACCAAATCATCCCGGCGAAGTACCTGAAACGCATCGAGCGCACCGGCTTCGGGCAGTTCGCCTTCGAAGCGTGGCGGAAGGACCCGAACTTCGTGCTCAATCGGCCCGAGTACCAGGGCGCGCCGATCATGGTCACGGGGCCCAATTTCGGCTGCGGCTCTTCCCGGGAACACGCGCCGTGGGCGCTGGAGGACCTGGGCATCCGTGCCATCATCGCGCCGTCGTTCGCGGACATCTTCCGGAACAACTGCGCGAAGATCGGCCTTCTGACGGTGGTGCTCGCCCAGGAAGACTGCGACTGGCTGGGGTCGCGGGCTGAGGAGCTGCCGGAATCGGAGCTCGTGGTGGACCTACGGGAGCAGGTGGTGGCCACACCCGATGGCGGTTGGATCCGGCGATTCGAGATCGACCCGTTCGTGCGGTACTGCCTGCTGGAGGGGTTGGACCAGATCGGGCTCACGCTGCTTCACGAGGAGAAGATTGCCGCCTACGAAGCGAATCGCTGGCCGCTCTACCCGCGGACGCGGGAGGCATCGACCGCGTGAACGCCCGTGGCCGGACCGGCGATGACTGCTGAGGCTCGGAGTGGGCGCGAAGCCCCGCCCATCGCCATCGAGGTGGTGAGGGCTCGCCCGCCGCTAGAGCCGGGCGAGGCGGCCTGGCGGTTCCCGCCGCCCCTGGGGCGAGGGACCATCGTGGTGGCGGGAGGAGATTTCGAGCCGGCGACCATCATCGAGGGACACCGGAGCGGGTACTTCCCGTGGCCTCACGGCGACGAGGAGTACCTGTGGTTCTCACCCGATCCGCGGGCGATCCTGCCGCCCGAGCGGTTCTACACGTCGCGACGGCTCGCGCGGCGCATCCGCCAGGGGCGGTTTCGGGTCACCATCGATGCGGACTTCCCGGCAGTGATCGCGGCGTGCGCCGATCGTCCGACGGGGACGTGGATCACGCCGGGCCTGGCCGCTGCCTACCGACGCCTCCACGAACTCGGCTGGGCGCACAGCATCGAGGTGTGGTCGCTTGAAGGGGTGCTCATCGGCGGGCTGTACGGGGTGGCCATCGGTGGGCTCTTCGTCGCGGAATCGAAGTTCCACCGGGCCACCGATGCATCGAAGATTGCCCTTGCAGCGCTGGTGCAGTGGTGCCGAGCCCGGGGGATCGTGCTCATCGACGTGCAGGTGTTGACGCCGCACCTCGCCTCGCTGGGGGCGATGGAAGTTCCGCGGCGCGCGTACCTCGACCAACTGCGCCGGGCGCTGGCGCTGCCGGTGCGGTTCCTGCCGGATTGGAGCGCGGCCGCTGGGGCGCAGAGGACCACGATCACGGAAGGATGAAGGTATGGGGAGCTATCGGATTCTCGTGACGCCGGGTGACGGCATCGGGCCGGAGGTGATGGAGGAGGCGCTGAAGGTCCTCGCGCGCGTGGAACGCGTCTTCGGGCACGAGTTCACGTACGAACGGGAGCTCGTGGGCGGCGCAGCCATCGATGCCTACGGGACAGCCTTGCGCCCGGAGACGCTGGCGAAGGCCCGGGCGAGCGACGCCGTGCTCTTCGGCGCCGTGGGCGGACCGAAGTGGGACGACCCGCGGGCACCTGTCCGGCCGGAGCAGGCAATCCTGGGCCTGCGGAAGGGATTAGGGCTGTTCGCCAATCTGCGGCCGGTGCGCGTGCACCCGGCGCTCGCCGACGCGAGCACGCTGCGCCCGGAGGTCGTGGCGGGGACGGACCTCATCGTGATCCGCGAGCTGACGGGGGGCATTTACTTCGGCAAGCCACAACGCCGATGGGAGACGAAGCGGGGCCGGCGAGCCGTGGACACGATGCGGTACACGGAGCAGGAGATCCGGCGCATCGTGGAGACTGCGTTCGAGATCGCCCGGCAGCGGCGGAAGAAGGTGACGAGCGTCGACAAAGCGAACGTGCTCGCCACGAGCCGGCTGTGGCGCGAGGTGGCGAGCGAGGTCGGGCGCCGGTACCCGGACGTCGAGCTCGAGCACCTGCTCGTGGACGCGTGTGCGATGCACCTCATTCGGCGGCCGGCTTCGTTCGACGTCATCGTGACGGAGAACCTGTTCGGCGACATCCTCACCGACGAGGCAGCGATGCTCGCGGGTTCGATGGGGATGATGCCCTCGGCGAGCCTGGGCCGGCGCCGGCGGGGGAGAGGGCTCGGCTTGTACGAGCCGATCCATGGGAGCGCGCCGGACATCGCTGGGCAAGGGAAGGCGAACCCGTTGGGGATGATCCTGAGCGCAGCGATGATGCTCCGCTGGTCGTTCGGCCTGGAGCGCGAGGCCGCCGCTATCGAGCGGGCCGTGGATGGCGTCATCGCCGAAGGGTACCGGACTCCAGACATCGCTGGGGAAGGCGCGAGAGCTGTGGTCGATACGGCGCGGATGGGGACGCTGGTGGCCGAACGGGTGGAGGCGTAGGAGCCCCGCCGCAAGCAGCGGCAGCGGCCATGTTCACCCCCACAGGGAATCTATGGGCCATTCGACGGGGGCTATGGCGATCGTTCGGCCGATGCTACACTGACGAGGCCGGTTGTATACAATCGGCGGCCGCCGCACGAAAACCGCGAAGAAGGGGGAAGCCGCTCATGACCCAGCAGGTACAGATTGCCCGAGGGCTCGAAGGCGTCTACGTCACGGAGACGAAGCTCTGCCGCATCGATGGACAGAAGGGCGAGCTCGTGTACGCCGGGTACGACATCTTCGAGCTCGCCGAGAAGTCGAGTTTCGAGGAGACGGCGTTTCTCCTCTGGAACTTGCGGCTTCCCACACGGAGCGAGCTGGAGGCGCTCGACCGCCAGCTCAAGGCGGAGCGGCCGCTTTCGAGCCTGAACGAACGCATCCTGCGGGAGATCGTGGGGCAGATCCGCCCCATGCGGGCGCTGGAGATCTCGGTCCTCATCGCCGGGGCACTGGACCCGAAGTCGAGTGATCTCTCGCAGGAGCAGCTGCGGGTGACCGCGGCCCGGCTGACTGCGCGCATGCCGACGGTCATCGCCACCTACCACCGCCTGCGTCAGGGGCTGGAGCCGGTGCCCGCGCGCGATGACCTGGGGCACGCGGCGAATTTCCTCTGGATGCTGCGGGGCGAGGAGCCGAGTGAGCTAGAGAAGCGGGTGTTCGACGTTGCAATGATCCTCCACGCCGAGCACGAGATGAACGCGTCGACGTTCGCCGCCATCGTGACGGCCTCGACGCTGAGTGACATGTACTCGGCGATTGCCTCGGCCATCGGGACCTTGAAGGGACCGCTGCACGGCGGCGCCAACGAGGCGGTGTTCCGCATGCTGCAGGCCATCGGCGATGAGTCGAACATCGAGCCGTACATCGAGCAGCTACTGGCGAGGGGCGAGCGGGTGCCGGGCATCGGACACCGGATCTACAAGACAACGGACCCGCGGGCCGTCATCCTCGAGCGGCTCGGGCGGCAGCTGGCGGAGACGTCGCCGGAGGCGCACTGGTTCCACCTCTCCACGAAGGTGCGGGACTACCTGCTGAAGCGGTTCGAGGGGCGACCGCTCTACCCGAACGTCGACTTCTTCAGCGCCTCCGTGTACAAGATGCTGGGCATCCCGCACGACCTGTACACGCCGATCTTCGCCATGGCGCGCATTGCGGGCTGGACGGCTCATCTCTTGGAGCAGTATGCCGACAATCGCCTGGTGCGACCGAACGCGCTGTACGAAGGCGCACCGAACCGGCCCTACGTGCCGATGGAGGAGCGAGGGTAAGCGGCCGGAAGCCAGTGCAGGCGACGAGGGGCGCCCGAGACGGGGGCGCCCCTCGCGCCTGCGTGGTAGCATGGGGGCGACCGCCGTCCCGCTGGGGGAAGGAGGAAGCGATGTTCGGACCGATTGGAGGGCCAGAGCTCGCGCTCATCGCGCTCGCCATCATCCTCGTCTTCGGGGTGGGGAGGTTCAGCCGTCTCGGACGCGACTTGGGGACGTCGATCCGCGAGTTCCGACGGGCCGTGCGCGAGGACGACGACGAAAAGGAGAAGAAGGAGAGCGCAGCGCCTCAGGTGCAGGCGCAGGCTGCGCCGCCTCCGCCGCCAGCGGCGAGCCAGCCGCCCGCGGGTTCGAGCGGCGAAACGAACCGGCCGAACATTTTCTGAGGGGTGCCGGAACGGCCGGCGTGGTCAGCCGCCGGCGACGGCGGGCACGATGCTCACTTCATCCCCATCGCGAAGCGGCGTGTCGAGCCCCTGGATGAAGCGGACATCGTCGCCGTTGACGTAGATGTTGACGAACCGGCGGATCTCACCTGCGTCGTCGAGGATGCGCTCACGGATGCCCGGGTAGGCGGCCTCGAGACCTTCGATGCAGGCGCGCAGATTGCCACCGTCGGCAGTGACGGTAGCCTGGCCGCCGGTGAGTACACGCAGGGGCTGAGGAATACGCACGGTTACTGGCATCGCTCACCTTTCTTTCGCTGGTGGTGGAGTGCGCGAACGTCAGCCTTCGACGACATCGCCGGTGATGGGGTCGACGCGCACTCCCTGGGCTTCGGCCCAGCGGAGGCTGCGCTCGATCTCATCCGGGTCGCCCTCCAGCTCGAGGATGACCCAGCCGGTGTGTTCGTCGACGTCGGCCATGCGGATGTTCGTGATCACGCGGAATTCATGGCCGAGCCGGTAGATGATGGGCTCGCGGATGAGCTCTTCGGGGAACGTGAAGCGCACGCGCTTGACGGCCATCAGGCAACCCCCGTGTGGAGGAGCGCCCCGTAGGCCCGCTCGAAGCTTTCCAGGTTGGCGTCGATTTCGAGGGCGGGCTTGAGGCGCCCAGCGACGGCATCGATGGTCTTGAAGCCGGCGCCCGTGATGAATGCTACCACGAGTTCATCGGGGTGGATGCTGCCTCGTTCGACCAGCTGCTTGAGCGAGGCGACCGTCACGCCGCCGGCCGTTTCGGCGAAGATGCCTTCCGTTTCGGCCAAGAGCTTCATCCCTTCAACGATTTCGTCGTCGGTGACGCTCCCGCAGTCGCCGTTCGTATCACGCAGCTGGACGAGGGCGTAGTACCCGTCGGCCGGGTTGCCGATGGCGAGTGACTTGGCGATGGTGTTCGGCTTCTGGGGGCGGAAGTTCATGGAGCGCTCCGCCCAGGCCGTAGCAACGGGGGAGCAGCCGGCTGCCTGGGCGCCGCTCATCCGGGTGCGCGGTTCTTCGATGAGGCCGACGCGGGCGAGTTCGTTCAGGCCCTTCCGAATCTTCACGAAGAGGGACCCGGACGCGATGGGGACGACGCAGTGGTCGGGGGCGCGCCAGCCGAGCTGTTCGGCGACTTCGAAGCCGAGCGTCTTCGACCCCTCGGAGTAGTACGGGCGCACGTTCACGTTGACGAAGGCCCAGTTGTAGGCTCCGGCGAGTTCGGCGCAGAGACGATTCACAGCGTCGTAGTTGCCGCGGACCTTCACGAGGGTCGGGCCGTAGATGCTCGAGCCCACGATCTTGCCCTCTTCTAGGTCGGCGGGGATGAACACGATGGCCTCCATACCGGCGGCTGCAGCGTGGGCCGAGACGCTGTTGGCGAGGTTGCCGGTGCTGGCGCACGCGAGCTTTTGGAAGCCCAGCTCGCGGGCGCGGGTGGCAGCTACGGCGACCACCCGGTCTTTGAACGACCAGGTGGGGTTCACGGTGTCGTTCTTCAGGTAGAGCTTCGGGAGCCCCAGGACCTTGCCAAGGTTTTTGGCATGGATGAGCGGGGTGAAGCCAGCGCCGATGTCGATGGCGGCGTCGGCATCACAGGGGAGGAAGTCGCGGTAGCGCCAGAGCGTCGGGGGGCCTGCCTCGATGCGGCGCCGGGATACGTGCTTGCGGAGGGCCTCGTAATCGTAGACGACCTCGAGGGGACCGAAACAGAACTCGCAGGCGTGGAGCGCCTGGAGGGGATAGACACGGTGACATTCACGGCAGCGAAGCTCGGTTGCGAAGCTCACGGGGCATCACCTCCAAGGGATGACGGGGAACGCGGTGCGACCGCGGTGAAGATCAGGGGAACAGGGATAGGAAACCGGGGAGCCCCTTCCACAGGGGCTAGGGCATCGCCATTCGGCCCAACGACGAAACCATCGCGTATCGACTCCTTGGTTCGTTCCGCATGGGCCGGTCGAGGAGCGCTGGCGCTCTCATCTCCCCCCGAAGGCTTCGGGGGCCGGATTTGGCACCTTGCCCGCGAGGGCAGGTTGCCTGGGCTTCACAGGGCCGGGTCCCTCCACCCAATCTCGATAAGGGCGGCCACGTTGCGGTTTGCCTTCCATGCTAGCCGGGCGCTGCGGGAAACGGAAGCCCCAGATCAGGCGGTACCTTCGGGCTTGCGCCCCAGCAAGGTGAGCACTTCCTCATCGCTCGTGGGGCTGAAATCCGCGTAGTAGGCGCCCACGGCCATGAACATCGGATCGATGATGAGGCATACGACGTCGTCGGCCTCGGCACGCAGCTCCTTGATGGTCGAGGGCGGGCCGACAGGGACCGCGACGGTGACGCTCCGAGCTCCCGCTTCCTTCACGGCGCGGACGGCCACCTTCATCGTGGAGCCCGTGGCTACCCCGTCATCGACCATGATGACATCGCGGCCTTGGCAGCGGCCGAGCGCGGAGCCCCCGTAGAGGGCTTCGCGCCGGCGGGCATCTTCCATCTGGAGGGTGCGCTCCCGTTCGATGGCCTCGGCCGGGATACGGAGGCTGCTAATCACGTCCGGTTCGAGGAACGTCGCGCCGTTGGCGGCGACGGCACCCATCGCGAGCTCGGGCTGCCCCGGCGTCCGCAGCTTACGAGCCACTACGACTCCCAGCTCGGCGCCGAGCCGGCGGGCGACTTCGGCGGCGACGACGACGCCGCCCCGGGGGATGCCCAACACGAGCGGCCGCTCCCAGGCTCGGCCGGCGAGCGCCTCGGCCAGGCGGCGCCCCGCGTCGAGGCGGTCGGCGAATGGGCGGGCGGCAGAGCCGAAGATCGGCACGAGCGTGCCTCCGCGGTGGTGGAGCCATCGTGGCACAGACGGCGTCCCGGGGCGAGGGCCAGACGGCGGCCGTTCAGGGAGCGAGGGTAAGAACGGCGGCGCCACGGACCCGACCTTCGGCGAGCGCCCGGAGCGCGTCGTTTGCCCGCTCCAGCGGATAGACGTCGAATTCGGTGCGGATGGGGATTTCGGCGGCAGCAGCGAGGAACTCGGCAGCATCGCGGCGGGTGAAGTTGGCGACACTGCAGATGGTGCGCTCCAGCCAGAGCCAGTCGTAGGAGAACTCGGGGATGCGGTCGAGGTGGATGGCGTTGATGGCGACGGTGCCGCCGCGCTCCAGCCGGCGAAGCGCCTCGACGACGACACTCCCGACGGGGGCGAAGGTCACGGCTGCATCGAGCGGCTCGGGAGGGGGCTCGTTGTAACCGCCTGCCCATTCTGCACCGAGGCGGCGAGCACGTTCCTGCTCTTCTGGGGAGCGGGTGAAGACGAAGACGCGGCAGCCCCAGTGGACGGCGACTTGGATGGCCAGGGTGGCCGAAGCGCCGAACCCGAATAGTCCCAGCCGTTCGCCGGGGCGGATCCCGGATCGCCGGAGCGAGCGGTAGCCGATGATGCCGCCGCAGAGGAGCGGAGCGGCAGCCACGTCGTCGAAGCCTTCTGGAAGTCGGAGGGCGAACCGGGCATCGACGACGGCGTACTCGGCGAAGCCTCCGTCGCGGTCCCAGCCGGTGAACCGTGCCTCGGGGCAGAGGTTTTCGCGGCCGGCGGCGCAGAAGCGGCACGCGCCGCACGCCCACCCGAGCCAGGCGATGCCAGCGCGTTCGCCGACCCGCCAGCCTTCGGTAGCGGGGCCGAGGGCCACCACCTCGCCGACTGCCTGATGGCCGGGGACGATGGGGAGCCGCTTCGGCGGCAGATCACCTTCGGCGAGCTGGAGGTCGGTCCGGCACACGGCGCAGGCCCGCAGGCGGAGCAGGAGTTCGCCGGGGCCAGGCTCGGGCACGGGGAGCTCGATGAGTTCCAGCGGTGACTGGGCGGCGGAGGCAGGCCGGCGGACGATGGCAGCGCGCATCAGCGGGTTTCCCCTTCCAATTGGTTGAGGGCATCGCGGAGGCGGCGCAGCCACAGCAGGCGTTCCCGGTGCCAGCGGCTGGCAAGGCCGGACGAGGAAGGGATGACCCACAGGCGCGTTACGCCGCGGGTGCCTTCGAGGCGCTCGGGCTGCTCGCCGTAGGGGCGCCGCGCGAGCTGAGCAGCCGGGATGCCGAAGTTGACGCGGGCGAAATGGGCGTAGATGCCCTTGCCGCTGAAGACAGCGACGCTGGGCGCGTACTCCAGCAGCTGGCACCGGAGCCGGCGGGCGCCGGCCGCGATCTCTTCGGGCGTGAGGTGCTCGGCACGGACCGTGGGCCGCGGGCAGAGGTCGACGAAGCCGATGCCGGCCTCATCCATCAGGCGGGCATCGTCTTCCGGGCCCACCGGTCGAGGGACGAGGCCGCTCTCGCTGAGCTGCCGCCAGAAGACGTTGCCCGGGCGAGCGTAGTAGTGCCCAGCGCGGGCCGAGTAGATGGCGGGGTTGTAGCCGATGAACACCAGCCGCAGCCCCGGTCGGAGGTAGTGCGGGAGTGTGGGCACCGGACCTTCGGGCGTCTCAAAGATAGGACGAGAGCCGGCAATCTCGCAGCTCATGGCGGGCTCAGCTCGAATCGCACGCTGGGATCGGCGAGTCTGATAGCTTCAGGCACAGCGTCGCGCGCCGGGAGACGAAACCTGAGGAGGAGCGTCCGCTCCTCGCCGAGCTGGAAGCGGAGGGAGGTATCGGGGAGCGCCGGGTCGGGGGGAAGGGCCTGGACGGGGTGGCGTTCGCCGCGGACGTCGACGTAGAAGTTGTCGGGGCTCGGACGCCAGGTCTTGTTCGTCCGCACGGAGAGGCGGACTTCGAGGATGCGCGTTTCTGGGTCGAATTCGTACCCGAGGAGCCGCAGGACCTTGGCATCGCCTTCGTAGACGCCCCCCGGAGCGACGACCTCCTCGGCGAAGAAGGTACGCAGAACCCACGGGTACCCGAAGAAGGCGAGTACCGCGCCGACGAGGACGCCGAGCACCGCGCCGGCCACGAGGCACCCCTTTCCCACCGGTTCCTGCTCGGCCTGGTCGAGGCGGCGCCGGCGGACGTTCGGGGAGCCGGTCATCGCAGGCGCACGGGTCGATGTATCAGCCGGCGGGAGGGATGACAGTAGCCACTCCCGTGACGACGACCTTGCCGTCTTGGTTCGTGACGGTGGTCTTGAAGCGGGCCCACTTCCGGTCCTCGAGCTTTTCGATGCACTCGACGGTGGCGGTGACGGTGTCGCCGATGAAGACGGGGGCGCGGAATTGCAGCTCCTGGCCCACGTAGATCGTGCCCGGCCCGGGGAGGTACATGGCCAGGACGGTGGAAATGAAAGAGGCGGTGAGCATCCCGTGGACGACGCGCTGCTTGAACATCCCCTTCGCCGCCTCGACGGCGTTCACGTGGGCGGGGTTGAAGTCGCCGCTGATGCCCGCGAAGAGGTACACGTCCGTTTCAGAGATGGTCTTGGAGAAGGATGCGGTCGCGCCGATCTGGAGCTCGCTGTAGGTCGCCATGGCGCAAGGATGCCGGAAGTAGCGGAGAGAGGAAAGCGGCCCGAGCTGACCGATCCTCCGACGCGAATGAAGCCCAGAGTTGTTCGTTGACGATTGTGCCGGACAAGTCATAGCTTTGGGCGAGGAAACTTCACCGCTCCCGACAAGCAAGACGGGGCGGCAGAGGTGGAGGGACGGCATGAGGCGAACGGTGCTCTTCTCGATCCTGATGCTCGCTGCGCTCCTCGCGCTCGCCGCCTGTGGCGGGGACGACGAGGGGAAGTCCGCGAGCGCGGAGGGAGGCGAGACCGTCTCGCTGATCGGACGGTGGGAGGGTCGCTGGGAGGGTGAGACGGGCGTCCCGAACTGCTCCCGAGATACGCTCGTGCTCGTGATCACCTCCGAAGAAAACGGATCGTTCGTCGCGGACGTAGACGGCGGCTGCGGCGGGAGGTTCCCGGCGACCGGCACCATCAGCGGCCTCGCGCTCAACGTCGAGGGCACGGCAGCCCTCGGGACAATCACGTACACAGGCGAACTGCGCGACAACGGCCGCCGGATGAAGGGCGAGTGGCGCGTCAGCGGCACCAACTTCCGCGGTTCGTGGGAGGTCGAGAAGGTGTCCGACGAGCCCGGAGCCGCCGCTAGCCCCGCGGCGTCGCCAACCGAGCCCGGCAAAGATGAAGCCGAGACGCCAACGTCGGGCGAACGTCCAGGGAGCAGCGAGGGGATCCCGCAGTTCGACGTGCCTCCGGGGGCCAAGCTGGTCAGCCGAGCGACGGTGCAAGGGCCCGCCTTGCCCGTCGCGGCCCCGGTTCCTGGCACGCTCCAGGTGGTCGAGGTGGCGGAGTACACCTCAACGCAGTCCGCCGACAAGGTGATGGCGTTCTTCGAGGACCAATTCCGCGGGTGGACGAGGATCTACAGTCTCGACACGCCAGGACAGAAGGTTTCTGCCTTCCAGCGTCAAACGGGCGGCGGGTTCGACGTGGTGCTCGTCATGGCCCAGGACGAAGATGCGGGCTCCCGCTTCTGGACCTACGCGGGGACGACACGACAGCCGTAGGGATCGCGTCAGTCGCCTACGTCAAGCGCGAGGACCGCAAACGGGTCGCAAGACCACCACGACGGCGGCGTGCGGGACGGAAGGGCCGGCTCAGCGCAGCTTGACCGCGGCAGCAAGCCGCCCGAAGAGCCCGAGCATCCAGCGTTCGTCGTCGGCGAGCTCCGCGACGAAGCGGGCGGCATGGGCCGCGTCGGGCTCGCCGTCGAGCTCGAGGAGCAGCGCGCCGCCGACACGGAGGAGGCGATGCACGGCGGCGCGCAGCGTGTCGTCGAAGCGGACGGCGCGCCCTGCGACGACGAGGTCGTACGGCCCATTGAGGTAGGGCACCGCGTCGGCAACGCGGCCACCGATGACCTTGAGCTTGTCGCCGAAGCCGTGGTCGACGAATACGCGTTCGGCCAGGGCGGCGTGATGCTCGTCGGGCTCGACGAGGTCGATGCGTCCCGTGAGGCCGAGTGCCGCCGCGATGTGGAGCGGCGTATAGGCCGGATCGGTCCCGAAGAGGAGCACGTGGGATGCCCGCGACAGCCGCGCCAGCACGGCGACAGCTTGTGCGTGGGCCGGCTGAGGAGCAGCCGTCCCGCAGCCGTGTTCTTCGGCGTGACGACGGGCGGCAGCACGGACGTCCGGGTAGCGCTCAGGAAGGGGGACATCGGGCCAGGATTCGGACACGGAGCGATTATAGTGACCGGCTCTGCCGACCGTCGGGTCCCGGCTGGGCGGTCGGCAGGTCAGCAGGAGATCACGCCGGCTTCGACGAGCGCTTCGCGGATCCGCACCCCCACCTCGGGCGGGGGGTCCATCTCGAACGTCATGACGGCGAGCCCGTCGGCCAGACCGCTGCGTCGCAGCGAGCCCACCGTCTCGCGGAAGACCTGCCAGCCTTCGTCAGCAGCCACGCGGCTCAGGACAGCCTCGCCCACGGCGACGTCGAGCCGAGCCGTCACCCGCTGGACCGATTCTAGGGAGAGAAGCGGCATCACCATCGCCACGATGCGCAGCTCGGGGACTTCGCGGCGCACGCGCTCGGCGAGGCGCGCGAAGGGCTCGAGCTCGACGACTGGCTGCGTCTGGACGTACGTGGCTCCGGCTTCAACCTTGGGGAGGAGGTTGCGGAGGACGGCGTCGGAGGAGCTGGCGTACTGGTTGAGGGTAGCACCGACGCTCATCGCCGGAGCGAGAGCGCGGACGAGTGTGATGGCGTCGCGGATGCGCAGCGGCCGCTCCGGTTCCCGCTCGACGGTGTGGTCGCCGAGGAGGCAGAGCACGTGCCGAATGCCTGCTTCGGCGGCACGGACGATGTCGGCGCGCACGTCCGGCTCCTCTCGGCCGCGCGTCACCAGGTGCCAGACTGGCTCGAAGCCGTGGCGAAGGAGCTCGATGGATGCGTCGAGGCTGGGCAGACGGTCGGGGCGCTGGATGACGTTCACCGTACGGACGCAGTCGCCGAGGAGCCGAGCGCGACGCAAAAGGACGCCGCGGAGGAGCCGCTGGGGCGGCGTGATCTCGAGCGAGACGGGAAACGATCCGGCACGGAGCTCGGCAGCGAAGGCCACGTGCTTCAGAGTGCCGCCCACGGCGCGGCCCGTCCAGATCACCGGATTCGAGGAGAGATGCCTGTCGGCCGATGATCACCGTGTGAGCGACGGAATCCGTCTGCCTGCGGGAACGGCGGTGCTCGTCGTCGTCCCAAACCCGTGCGCGCAAGCGGTGACCCGGGTACTCGCGGACGATCCCCCGCGGCTTGCCGTGGAGGCGCCGCCAATCCGGTGCACGCCGCGCGATGTCGTGACGCTGATGTTCGGGCCACGGACGGCGCGCTTCGCCAGCCGCGCGCAGGTCGTGGAGCTCGCGGCCGACCGCTGGCTGCTGCAGCGGGTCACGCCGTGGGTTCGCTTCGATGCGCGGCGGAGCGCGCGCTACCCCGTGAGGGGTACAGCCCAGGTCAATGTCGGCGGGCACACGGTGCCGGCGCGACCGCTAGACATCTCGGAGGGCGGGTGCGCGGTTGCGATAGCGCCAGAGGCGGCCCCGGAACCTGGGGCAGCGGTCGACGTCGGCCTGCAGCTCGTCGGGTACGCGGCGCATGTCCGGTGCACAGTGGTGGGCATTTCACCGGGGCCCGATGGCTCGGTGCGGCTTCACCTCCGCTTCGAAGAGCTCGCGCCGCACCAGCGCGCCTTCGTCCGGGCGGTGGTGGCGGCCGCAGCAGGGCAGCAACGGACAGCCTCCTAGCGCCTACGGCGCGCGATACTGGGAGCATGCGCGCCCTCGTTCTCGCCGACGGCGACTTTCCTTCAGCGCCGCTGCTGCGTGAGCTGGCAGCCGCGGCCGACGTGATCGCCGCGGCGGACGGTGCCGCCGACAAGGCCCTCGCGGCTGGCATCGAGCCGCACATCGTCATCGGCGACCTCGACTCCGTCTCTGCTGCGGCTCGCGCCAGGCTTGGGCCCGGGCGGTTCCTCGAGGATGACGACCGCTACCGGACCGACCTGGAGAAGGCGATCAGCTGGGCCATCGAGCACGGGTACGGGGAGATCGACGTCGCCGGATTCGGGGGCGGCCGCGCCGACCACGCGCTGGCGAACCTCTCGGTGCTGATCCTCTTCCGGCGGCAGGCCGAGCTGCGGCTGGTCGACGATCGGTTCGTGGTGCGCCTCGTCGATGACGAAGCCCGCATCGAGGCAGAGCCCGGGACGGTGGTTTCACTCATCGCCATCGGCACGTGCCGCGGAGTGACGACCGAGAACCTGCGGTGGAATCTCCGCGAGGCGACGCTGACGTTCAGCCCGTTGGGCGTGCACAACGAGGTGGCCGCCTCGCCCGCAACGGTTCGAGTCCGGGAGGGCGATCTCCTCCTCTTCCAGGGGCGGTGGGTCGAACGGCACGAATGAGCGGCAGCGCGCCAGGGAGTAGAATCGAGCGGAGCGAGGAGACCGAGGAGTGAACACCATGCGTCAGCTGGCGCGGTTGATGACAGCGATGGTCACCCCTTACACGGCCGACGGCGCAGTCGATTACGCGCACGCGCGCCGGCTGGCCCGTCATCTGGTGGCCGCTGGCAACGAGGGGGTGGTCGTCACGGGGACGACCGGGGAAGCGCCCCTCTTGAGCGACGATGAGAAGGAGCGGCTGTGGGCGGAGGTGAAGGAGGAGCTGGGCGACGGGGCGACGGTGGTCGCGGGCGCCGGCACGAACGACACGCACCATTCCATCGCCCTGGCGAAGCGAGCTGAGCGTGCGGGCGCCGACGCGATCCTGGCGGTCGTGCCCTACTACCTGCGGCCATCGCAAGAGGGGATCTACCAGCACTTCCGGGCCATCGCCGAGAGCACGTCGCTGCCCGTCATCGTCTACAACGTGCCGAGCCGGACGGGCGTCAACGCCACGGTCGAGACCCTCCTGCGGCTCGCGGAGCTGCCGAACGTCGTAGGCGACAAGGAGGCGAACGGGGACCTGGTGCACAGCGCGCAGCTGATTGAGGCAGCACCGGACTTCAAGATTTGGAGCGGGAACGACAACGACAACTTCCCGCTGTGGTGCATGGGAGCCTACGGGGCCATCAGCGTCACCGGACACATCGTGGCCGGCCAGCTGCGCCGGATGCTGGAGCTGGTCGCGGAAGGGCGCCTCAGCGAGGCGGCGGCCATCCACCGGCGGCTCGTACCGCTCACGAATGCCTGCTTCGCGAACGGGAACCCGAGCACCATCCGGTACATCCTGCGGCGTCTGGGCTTCGAGATTGGCAAGCCGCGCCTGCCGATCGTCGAGCCAGACGAGGCGCTCGGCGAGCGGGTGATGGCCGAAGTGCGGAAGCATGAGCTCGACGTCCCTGTAGCGAGCGGGTGAGGCGGCTTCCTGTCCCCTGGATCGGGGACGTGGTACGGTGATCGGTATCCTGAGGATGTCATGGGCGAGCTAGGCTCTACGCTCCGGCGGGCGCGCGAGGCCCGCGGCCTGACGCTGGAGGACGCCGAACGGGACACGCGCATCTCGCGTCGGTACCTGCAGGCGCTCGAGAACGAGGAGTTCGACATCATCCCCGCGCCGGTCTACGCGCGGGGGTTCCTGCGTTCGTACTCGCAGTACCTAGGGCTCGACCCGCAGAAGATGCTGGCGCTCTTCCCGATCGAGAACGGGCCCGCGGCACGGTACGCGCCGCCCCGGCCCGCGCCGCGGGAGCCGGAACCCGCTGCGGCCGGCCGGCCACAGTGGCGGAGACCGTCGCCAGAGCCGTTTACGCCGCCGACGCGAGGCGTGCGACCGCTGCGGCCGGGAGAGCAGGCCAGACGCGCGAGCCCTCCTGCGGAACACGAGCCGATGATCGGTGTTGACATTGGTGTGCCGCGGCGCCCCCTCCAAGTCGGCGACGGGGCCGTGCCGGCGCGAACGGCGGTCGTCGCGGGAGCGGCTATCCTCATTACCCTCTTCGTGCTGGGCCTGGCGTTCATCATCGCTCGGCTAGGCGGGGGGAGCGACACAGCCGACACCACCCCGACGCCCGGCGCGACGGTGTCCGCGGAAACGCCGGCCACGGCGGCGACTCCTGGAACATCGAGCGGTCTCCAGGTGACGCGAGGAGTCGTGCCGGACGTCATCGGTCAGCCAGTGGAAGTGGCGCGGCTCGCCATCGCCGAGGCCGGCTTCGTGCCTTCGGAGCGTGTGGAGCCGAGCGACCGGCCGGCGGGTATCGTCATCGACCAAGGACCGGCACCCGGGGTGCGCGGCGAGCCCGGAGACACGGTCTTCATCGTCGTGAGCGGTGGTCGCTGATGGGAGTGCCGCGAACCTACCACCTCGTGACGCTGGGCTGCCCGAAGAACGAAGTGGACAGCGAGCACTTCGAACGGCTGCTCTTCGGCCACCTCGAGCCGACCCCCGACCCGGAAGCAGCCGATGCCATCGTGGTGAACACGTGCGGGTTCATCGAGCAGAGTCAGCGGGAATCGTTGGACGTCATCCGCGAATTGGCAGCGAAGAAGCGGCCGGGGCAGCGACTCATCGTCGCGGGCTGTCTGACGCAGATCGCGGGGGAGCGGGTCCGGGCCGAGGCGCCCGGGGTGGATCACATTTTCGGCGTAGGGCAGTGGGCGCAGGTGGCCCGCCTCCTGGAGGTGGACGCCGACGCCGTGTACGACATCCCGGAGACGCCACCGCAGCTGCGCGGCCCGAGCGCCTACCTGAAGGTGGCAGACGGCTGCGACGCGCCCTGCACGTTCTGCGTCATCCCGCGCATCAAGGGCGCTTTCCGTTCGGTGCCGCTGGGCGTGCTCGTCCGGGAAGCACAGCGGCTGGCCGCCGCCGGTGCGAAGGAGATCGTCCTCGTGGCCCAGGACACGACGGCCTGGGGCGAGGACCTCGGCGCGGCGCCCGGACGGGGCTTGCCGGGCCTCTTGCGAGCGCTCTCGGAGGCAGTGGGCAGGGATGTGTGGCTGCGAATTATGTACGCCTACCCGAGCCGCGTGACCCCGGAGCTAGTAGCGACGATGGCGGAGCTGCCCAACGTGGTCCACTACCTCGACGTGCCGCTGCAGCACGGTTCACCGGCCGTCCTGCGGAGGATGCGCCGCCCCCACAACGGCGAGAAGACCTTCGCGATGATCGAGATGCTTCGGCAGGCAATGCCCGACATCGTCCTACGGACGTCGCTCATCGTGGGCTTCCCGGGGGAGACGGAAGAAGAGTTCGCCGAACTCGAGGCGTTCCTGCGGGCCATCGAGTTCGACCACGTGGGGGTGTTCACGTACTCGCGGCAGCCGCACACGCCAGCTCATGACCTCCCGGACCAGATCCCGGAGGAAGTGAAGGCGGCCCGCCGCGATCGCCTGATGCGGGTCCAGCGGCGTATCGCCGCGAAGCAGGCGCGACGCTTCGTGGGACGCGTGCTGGACCTGCTCGTGGAAGGCACCGGCGAGGACGACGATGGCCGGCCAGTGGTCGCGGGCCGAACGTACCGCGAGGCGCCAGAGGTCGATGGCCTCGTGTTCGCCTACGGCCAGGCGGCCATCGGCGAGCGTGTGCGAGTCCGCATCGAGGCTGCGGGCGACTACGACCTCTTCGGCCGCATCGTTGGAGGGGCGCGGTAACGAAGTTGTAACCTGCCGGCGGTACCCTGGCCGTAAGCCAGCGAACGCGGAAGCCCAACTCGAAGGAGGTCTCGTGAGCGATTCAGCCAGCTACGTCATCTCGGCATGTAAGGAACACGACGTCAAGTTCATCCGCCTCTGGTTCACCGACATCATCGGGTCGCTGAAGAGCTTCGCCATCACGGTGGAGGAGCTCGAGAAGGCGCTAGAGGACGGGATGGGCTTCGACGGCTCGTCGATCGAGGGGTTCGCGCGCATCGATGAGTCGGACATGATCGCGAAGCCGGACCCGACGACGTTCCAGATCCTGCCCTGGCGGCCGAAGGAACGGGCGGTGGCGCGGATGTTCTGCGACATCTACCACCCGGACGGGCGGCCGTTCGAGGGGGACCCGCGCCGGGTGCTGCGCCGGCAGCTGGAGCGGGCGGCGGCTCTGGGCTTCACGTTCTACGTGAGCCCGGAAATGGAGTACTTCTACTTCAAGAGCCCCGATGCGCCGGAGCCGCTGGACCACGGCGGGTACTTCGACACGACCTCGGATGCGGCGGCGGACCTCCGGCGTGAGACGGTGCTGGCGCTGGAAGCGATGGGCATCGAGGTGGAGTACAGCCACCACGAGGTGGCCCCGAGCCAGCACGAGATCACGCTCCGGTACACCGACGCGCTGACGATGGCGGACAACGCCATGACGTACCGCCACGTGGTGAAGGAGATCGCCGAGCAGCACGGTGTCTACGCGACGTTCATGCCGAAGCCCATTGCGACGGTGAACGGGAGCGGGATGCACGTCCACCAGTCGCTCTTCCGGGGCGAGCGGAACGCCTTCTACGACCCCGACGCGCCGGACCACCTTTCGGCAGTGGCGAAGGCGTACATCGCCGGGCTGCTGAAGCGGGCGAAGGAGATGACGCTCGTCACGAACCAGTGGGTGAACAGCTACAAGCGGCTCATCCCCGGGTTCGAGGCGCCCGTGTACCTCAGCTGGGCTCACCGGAACCGAAGCGACCTCATCCGCATCCCCGAATACGAACCGGGGAAGGAGCGGCACATGCGTGTCGAGTACCGCTCTCCCGACCCGGCCTGCAATCCCTACCTGGTGTTCGCCGTGATGTTGGCTGCTGGGCTCGACGGCATCGAGCACGAATACCAGCTTCCGCCCCCCGTGGAGGAGAACGTCTACGAGATGAGCGAAGAGGAGCGGAAGCGGCGGGGGATCGAGACGTTGCCGGGGAGCCTCATCGAGGCGATCGAGATCGCCGAGCAGTCGACCTGGCTCCGCGAAGCGCTGGGCGACCACGTCTACGAGTCCCTGCTGAAGAACAAGCGGATCGAGTGGGACCGGTACCGGAAGCACGTGACCGACTTCGAGATCCGGGAGTACCTGCCGATCCTGTAGCGCGGGCAGGCAACGAACAGACGGGAAGGGCCGGTGGCATGCCCCCGGCCCTTTCCGTGCTGCTTCTTCGTGCGCTTCGGGATACCTACTCGTCGTAGGAGCCGACGCCGCCGAGCCCGCGCCGCGGCGGAGGGGGCGGCTGGGGTGGGCCGTCACCGGGCTCGGTGCGGCGGGTCCAACCACGGCTGGCTCCGCCGAACGTCTGGCCCCGGGGAGCGGATTGCGGCTGTCGCTGCGGCTGCTGGGAGGGCCGCGAAGGCTCGCGGCGAGGCTGGCCGCCGCCGCCCCCGCCGCGGGGGCGCTCCGGTCCACGGCCGCCGCGCTGGCCGCGGCCGGGCCCGCCGCGCCGCTCGCCGCCCGCCTCGGCGCGAGCCGCGGCGGCGGCACGGGCTGCCTCCTGGGCCTCCTCGCGCGTCCCCGGGCCCATCAGCGCCTTGCGCGAGGCGTTGATGCGACCTAGTGCATCGATTTCGGTGACGAGGACGGTCACCTCATCGCCCGGCTTCACGACGTCTTCGACGCGCTGGGGCCGTTCGGGGGCGAGGTCGTTGATGTGGACGAGCGCTTCCTTGCCGGGGAGGATTTCGACGAAGGCGCCGAAGTTGAGGAGGCGGGTGACCTTGCCCGTATAGATTTCGCCGACCTTCACCTCCTTGGTGAGGGCCTCGATCATCTGCACGGCTTTATTTATCGACTCCTGGTCGAGGCCGGAGACGTACACCGTTCCGTCTTCTTCGATGTCGATGGTGGTGCCGCCGGATTCCTCTTGGATGCGGCGGACGGTCTTCCCGCCGGGCCCGATGAGCAGGCCGATGAGGTCGGGGTTGATGGTGAGGCGGTACATCTTCGGTGCGTAGGGGGAGAGCTCGGGCCTGGGGGCCGGGATGACCTCGAGCATCCGGTCGAGAATGTAGAGGCGCGCTTCCCGCGCCTGTTCGAGCGCCTCCCGCAGGAGTTGGCGGGAGACGCCGCTCACCTTGATGTCCATCTGCAGAGCGGTAATGCCGTTGCGGGTGCCGGCGACCTTGAAGTCCATGTCGCCCATGAAGTCTTCTTGGCCGGCGATGTCGGTGAGGATCCGATAGTCGCCGTTCTCGCCCATGACCAGGCCCATGGCGATGCCCGCGACCGGTGCCTTGATGGGAACGCCCGCGTCCATGAGCGCGAGGGTGGAGCCGCAGACGCTGGCCATAGACGTGGAACCGTTGGAGGAGAGCGTCTCGCTCACGAGGCGAAGGACGTAGGGGAACTCCTCTTCGGGCGGGATGACGGGCTCGAGGGCGCGTTCGGCCAGGGCTCCGTGGCCGATTTCGCGGCGGCCCGCACCGCGCAGCGGCCGCACCTCGCCCACGGAGAAGGGCGGGAAGTTGTAGTGGTGCATGAACCGCTTCGACTCATCGGGCGAGAGGGTGTCGAGCTTCTGAGCCATCCCCAGGTTTGCCAGCGTGGCGATGGTGAGCACCTGGGTTTGGCCGCGCTGGAAGAGGCCGCTGCCGTGGGTGCGCGGCAGGATGCCGACCCTGATGTCGAGGGGGCGGATCTCCTTGAGGCCGCGGCCGTCGGCGCGGCGGTTCTCCTCGAGGATGCGGCGGCGCATCTCCCGCTTGATGACGTTCCACAGCCCGTCGGCGATTTCGATGGGTGTGAAGCGTTCGCCGAAGACCTCGAGGAGCTCGGCGCGGAGTGCCTTGTTGGCATCGCTGCGCTCGCTGGTGGCGGTGGCCATCACCTCGTCCATGCGGTCCTTCAGGTATTCGGCGATGGCGGCGATGGCCTCTTCGGGTTCCTTCGCAGGCGTGTACGGCTTCTTGGGGACGCCAAGGTCGGCCTGCATCTGGCGCTGGAGGGCATTGATAGCGCGATTCGCCTCCATCGCCCGCTCGATGGCCTCGAGGACCTGCTCTTCGGTACACTCCTTCGCGCCTGCTTCGACCATGACGACGGCTTCGTCGGTGCCGGCGACGACGATGTCGAGGATGCCGGCATCGGCCTGCTGGAAGGTGGGGTTGATGATGTACTCGCCATCGACGAGGGCGACGCGCACGGCGCTGACGGGGCCGTTGAAGGGGATGTCGCTGATGGTGAGGGCGGCGCTGGCGCCGACCGTGATGAGGGTATCGGGCTGATGCTCCCGGTCGGCGGAGAGGGTCATGGCGATGATTTGGACTTCGTTGCGGAAGCCTTTGGGGAAGAGCGGCCGAAGCGGCCGGTCGGTGAGGCGCATGGTGAGGATGGCCTCCGGGCTGGGGCGGGTCTCCCGGCGGGGGAACGACCCAGGGACGCGGCCGGCGGCGTAGAGGCGCTCCTCGTAGTCGACGGTGAGGGGGAAGAAGTCGATGCCTTCGCGGGCTTCGGCCATGCAGGCGGTGACGAGGACGACGGTATCGCCCTGTCGGACGGTGACGGCGCCGTTCGCCTGGTGAGCGAGGAGGCCGTGCTCGATGATGAGGGGCTTACCCCCCACTTCAACTTCGTATCGTCGGATCATGGTTCATCGGTTCCTTCGTGGATTCTGGCGATCCCGAGCGGGCGAACGCCGAGCTGCCGGCTGCCCTTGTGCCAGGGCCCCGAGCCGACCCCTGTCTCCCGTGCTCCGCGTTCGGGAGCGGTCTGCGCAGGTAGCGAACGGCCTCCGCTATCTGCGGAGGCCGAGTCGGGCGATGAGCTCACGGTACCGGTTGACGTCCCGCTCGCTCAGGTAGCGGAGCTGGCGGCGACGCTCACCGACCAGCTTCAGCAACCCGCGCCGCGTGTGGTAGTCGTGCTTGTGCTGCCGGAGGTGCTCGGTGAGGTACTTGATGCGCTCGGTGAGGAGCGCGACCTGCACCTCGGGCGAGCCGGTGTCGCCCGGGTGGCGGGCGAACTGCGCGATGATCTCGTTCTTCCGTTCTTTGGTAAGCAACCTTCCGCTTCTGTCTTCCTTCGTCCTATCGTGTTCTCGGGTTGAACCTACCACACGGCACCCCTGACGGCAACGAGCGCCCCCCGCAGCGCGGGGTGCTGGTGTTGCTTTCGGGCTTGCCCGGCAGCGGAAAGACGACCTTCGCCCGGGCCCTGGCGGGCCGCACGAAGGCGCGGCACTTCGAGAGCGACGCCGTGCGGCGCACGATGTTTCCGGCGCCATCGTACACCCCGCGGGAGAGCGCGCGGGTCTTCGACGAGCTGGAGCGGCTGGCCGAGGAGGCGCTGGCCGCGCGGCGGGTGGTCATCCTCGACGCGACGAACCTCACCGAGCGGGACCGCCGGCGCTTCCTGGCGCTCGTGTCGCGGCTGGGCGCCGGGCTGGTGGCCGTCCGCTTGACGGCGCCGGATCACGTGGTGCGCCAACGGCTGACGGCTCCCCGCACGGGGTACTCCGAGGCGGGGCTCGAGGTGTTCGAACAGATGCGTGAGCGGCCGGAACCCTTCCGCGTGCCCACGGTCGTCGTGGACACTCGATATCCGCTGGAGCCGAGCCTGGAGCTCGTCGAGCGTCTCGTGGCGCAGGAGGCGCGATGAGCGGGCCGGCGCCCTTCTTCGTGGTGCGGGCAGTGCCCCGGGAGGCCGTCCGCGAGGAGTTCCTGCGCTGGGCGCGGACCGTGCACCTACGAGACGTGCGCCGCATCCCTGGCATCGCTGCCGTGCGTTGGGGCCTGACGCCGGGGGGAACGATGCTCACCGTGCTGGTATTCGCCGATGCGGACGCGGTGCGCGGCGCGCTGGAGAGTCCTGAAGCTGCCTATGCGCGGGGCACCTGGGAGCGATGGGTGCCCCATCTGGAGGAGTTCCAGGTGGAGCTGTACGCACCGCTCGAACCATCGCCGGCGCCGTTCTCTTTCAACTAGGGCATGCGAGGACGGCGGGGCACCCCGTACACTGCACGCCGAACCGTTGCCGAGGGAGGAGCCCGTGGAGATCCGCGTCGAAGCCGGCGACATCACCCGTGCCGCGGCCGATGTCGTGGTGGTGAACCTGTTCGAAGGGGTGAAGGCTCCTGGCGGGGGCACCGGCGCCGTCGACCGGGCCCTCGGCGGGGCTATCAGCGAGACCATCCGGCTGGGTGACCTCAGCGGGAAGGCGAACGAGTTCGTACTGCTCTACACCCATGGTCGCATCCCTGCGCCGCGGGTGGTCGTGGCCGGACTCGGGAAGGCGGCCGAGTTCACCGTCGACAGCGTTCGCAACCTGGCCGGGAATCTGGTGCGGTACCTGCGGCGGCCGGGCATCGAGACGGTGGCGACGATTGCCCACGGAGCCGGGATCGCGGGCCTGCCGCCGGCGGCGTGCGCCCAGGCCATCGCCGAGGGCGCGCTGCTGGGCGGCTACCGGTTCACGCGGCGAAAGGGAACGGGGACGAAGGACGAGAACGGAGCTGAAGGTCCGAAGCGGCTCATCATCGTCGAGCACGACGCGGCCAAGGTGCCGGAGATGCAGGCCGCGGTGGAGCGGGGGCGCATCCTGGCGGAGGCCGTGAACTTCGCCCGCGACCTGGCGAACGAGCCGTCGAACTACGCCACACCAACGGTCATCGCCGAGCGGGCGCAGGAACTGGCCCACGAACTCGGCTTGGAATGTGAGGTGCTGGAGCGGGCGGACGCCGAACGGATGGGGATGGGCGCGTTCCTCGCGGTGGCCCGGGGCACCGACGAGCCGCCGAAGATGATCCGTCTCGCCTATCGCGGGAAGGGCGGCGAGGGGTACGACCTGGCCCTCATCGGGAAGGGCATCACGTTCGACACCGGCGGGATCAGCCTGAAGCCGGCGCAGAACATGGAGGCGATGAAGGCCGACATGACGGGGGCCGTTTCGGTCATCGCCGCCATCGGGGCGATCGCGCGGCTGAAGGCGAAGGTGGACGTGGTGGCCATCGCCCCGTGCACGGAGAACATGCCGGGCGGCCACGCGACGAAGCCGGGCGACGTCGCCGTGGCCCTCGATGGGAAGACGATCGAGATCATCAACACCGACGCCGAGGGGCGGCTGGTGCTGGCGGACGCGATCTGCTGGGCGCGGAAGCTCGGTGCGCGCCGCATCGTCGACGTGGCGACGCTCACGGGGGCCGTCTCCGTGGCCCTGGGCGACCAGTGCTACGCTCTCCTCACGAACGACGAGACGTTGGCCAGCCAGGTAGAGGCAGCGGCGCGCGCGGCGGGGGAGCGGACGTGGCGGCTGCCGATGTTCAAGGAGTACGAAGAGCAGCTGAAGAGCGACGTGGCCGACCTCAAGAACACGGGGGGCCGGAACGCGGGGACCATCACGGGCGCGAAGTTCATCGAACGGTTCGTCGAAGGGACGCCCTGGGTCCACCTCGACATCGCGGGGGTGGACATGGCCGAGAAAGACCGCGGCTGGATCGTGAAGGGGGCGTCGGGTCAGGCGGTGCGGCCCCTCATCCACCTGGCGTTGGCGCTGGCTGATTCGGGGTGAGCGTCCCGGCGGACGAGATCCAGCTCGAATTCGATGGCGTCGAGCCCCGGGCGCTCGACCACCGCGAAGCCCAACGAGCGGAGGAGGGCGAGCATCGCGACGTTCTCGCCCAGGATGCTGCCCACGAAGCGGCGGATGCCCACCGCAGCGGCCTGAGCCGCGAGGCGGAGAAGGAGCTCGCGGCCCAGGCCGACGCCTTGGTAGGCGTCTTCGACCACGACGGCGATCTCTGCGCTCGCGCGATCGTGGCCGAGGCGGGCGTAGCGAGCCACGGCGCGAATCGCTTGCTCGCCGGGGTCGAGCGCGACGAAGGCGGCCTCGGTCGCAGGGTCGATGGCAGCGAAGCGCCGGGCCATGGGTTCGGGGAGGCGGCGAAGGTCGGAGAAGAAGCGCAAGCGGCGCGTGCGTGGCGACAGCCGGCCGTGCAGGGCCTGCAACTCGCGCCAATCGCTGGGGACGATGGCGCGCACGATGCAGCAGCGGCCGTCACGGAGTGCGACGAGGTCAGGAGCAGCGGTCCGATGTGCCATACCGCCATGGTGGGGCGCCATGGCCATCGGCGAGTTTCCAGAGGATGAACGGTGGATGAATTCTCGCCGGCTTCGCGCATCTGGCGAACGTTCGCCAGGGGCGTAGAATCGACGGCGCCATGAAGGAGTACCGGGACATCCTCACCATCAAGCGGGAACGGCACGGCATCGTGCAGCTGAACCGGCCGGAGAAGATGAACGCCCTGAGCCACAACCTGCGGGCCGAGCTCTTCGACGCCCTCAAGGACTTCGAAGCGGACCCCGAGGTGAAGGTGATCATCATCCGCGGATCGGGGCGAGCGTTCTCGGCCGGGTACGACCTCTCGGGCATCAGCGAGACGCCGGACGATCGTGATTATGTCGATAGGAGGAGCGGGCTGCCGAACGTAGGACCCATCCACCCTGGACAGGGTCAATGGCCGCAGCATCTCCTGAGCGGGTACTGGATCATCTGGGAGCTGGCGAAGCCGGTCATCGCCCAGGTGCACGGCTACTGCTTGGCGGGCGGGACGGAGCTGGCCTCGATGTGCGACCTGATGTTCGTGGCGGAAGACGCCATCATCGGGTATCCGCCTGTGCGGGCCATGACGAGCGTCGACATCCTCTACCATCCCTGGCACCTGCACCAGCGGAAGGTGCGCGAGTTGCTGTACACGGGCGACAGTGTGACGGGCCAGGAAGCGGTGGAGCTGGGGTGGGCGAACCGGGCCTACCCCATCGAGCAGCTGGCGGAGGCGACCGAGGCGTTCGCTGAGCGGATCGCGAACCTCGACAGCGCCTTATTGCAGATGACGAAGCGGCAGATCAACCGCGCGTACGAGATCATGGGCATCCGGACCGCGCTGGCCGTCGGGGGCGACATCCAGGAGCTGAGCCGCGTACGCCCCGGCGGCGGCGAGTTCGGCCGCATCGCCCGAGAGAAGGGGCTGAAGGCGGCGCTCGAGTGGCGCGATGGTCCCTTCGGCGACTACGGGAGCGCGCCTCCGGATGCTCCCCGTCCGGCGGCGGCGCCATGGTGATGAGTGCGGAGCACGACCCCCTGGCGGACGCCTTCGATGCACTGCCACTGCATCGATTCCTGGGTGTGCGCCTCGAGGAGCGGCGGCCGGGCTTCGCCCGCGTGCGCCTCGACATCGGACCGAATGTGACCGGCGGAGTGGAAGGCTCGGTCCACGGCGGTGTCCTCGCCGCCCTCGTGGACATCGCCATGCTCCAGGCGCTCTTCCCCATGCTCGAGCCGGGCGATCGGCCGGCCGGGACGGCGGACCTGGGCATCACCTACCTTCGGCCGGCGCAGGGGGAGGCGGTGTGGGCCGAGGCGACGGTGCTGCGAAAGGGACGGCAGCTCGCGGCGATCGAGGTCGCCATCGTCGATGAGCGAGGCGCGCTCTGTGCGAAGGGGCGGGTGCTCTACGCCCTCCGGCGGGGCTAGCCGCCAGCGGGCGAGGGCGTCGCGCTTCCGGCCTGGCGGGCCCGGGCGAAGGCTTCGTTGACGCGCGAGAGCATCTTGCGCGCCAGCTCGATGGAGAGCTCGACGCGCTGCGTGCCGTCGAGCCCTCCTTGGGTGACGGCATGGACGAGGCGGCCCGTGCGGAAGCACACGACCGTCTCGACGTAGGTGCCGAGGGTATCGTCTTCGTGGTAGCGGAAGAAGCCCGCCGCTTCATCGGCCAGGTGCGGGACCTCGAAGGGTTCCAACGACTCGGCATCGGAGATGAGGAGGCCGCAGGCGCTGCGGCGGATGGCGAGCGACGCGGCTTCGGCATCACGGTAGAGGGTGGAGGTCGATTCGATGGCCTGCACCTTCCCCAAGTGACGGATGGGCTCGTCCCAGCCGAAGGCAGCGACGAAGCCACGGATGCGTCCCTGGCTTTCGAGCTGGATGCGCCGGCGCTCCGCGTCGACGTCGCCGACGACGTTTTCGAAGGCGGCGGCCCACTCCTCGTTGTCGAAGGAATCGGCGAACTGGCGGCGTAGCCCGGCGTCGGGCATGTCCTCCTCACGGAGGGCCATCGCTTCGAGATCGTGGGCCTCATCGGGGAGGTCGAGGGGGTAGCGGACGCCGCCCCCGCCGCAGCCGGCCAAGAACGCCACGCCGACGACGAAGAGCGAGAGGGAGCGCCAGGCCACTGTCACGGCGCCATCCTAACGCAGCGAAAGGGCGGCAGGGAGCGCGCATCTGCGCTACAGTTCCTCCGAACCTCAGGAGGAGGAACGGGTCATGGCGCTTTCGGCCGAGGACGTCCTCGCCATCCAGCAGCTGTATGCGAGGTACAACCACGCCATCGATTTCGGCGACGCCGATGGCTGGGCGGCCTGCTTCACGCCCGACGGCGTGTTCGCGTCATCGGCGCGGGGCGAAACCGCGGGGCGGGAAGCCCTTCGTGCCTTCGCGGAGGCGTTCTCGCAGCGAACGAAGGCCCGGCACTGGACGAACAATCTCGTCGTCGAGGGCGACGGCGCCGAGGCGCGGGGGAGCTGCTACCTCGCCCTGTACACGCTGGGCGAAGGCGGCGCACGTCTGACAGCGACGGGCGTCTACCGCGACCAGCTGGTGCGCACGGCCGAGGGATGGCGGTTCAAGCGGCGGGACGTGACGCTGGACGGCTGAACGGTGGCCGCCGCATGCTGCGAGGGTGCGCAGCCTCGTGTTCGACCTGCTGCTGGCGGCAGGCGCGGCGCTCGCGGTCGCGGCCTTCGTCTTCCGCTCCCGCGAGGCGCAACGGCTGCTCATCTGGCTGCGGAACGCTGCCTGGGTCTACATCCTGCTCGTGTTCGCGGTCGGCGCGTACCGGCTTTGGCAGCTCGGGTTCTGAGGACATGGCACGCGTCCTCGTCGCGCCGCAGGAGTTCAAAGGGAGCGCCACTGCCGGCGAAGCCGCGGAGGCCATTGCCGCCGGCATCCGCCGTTCGCTGCCGTCCGCGGAGATCGACTGCTGCCCGCTCTCCGACGGGGGACCGGGCTTCCTCGCCGTGCTGCAAGCGGCTCGAGGGGGACGGCCGGTCCCGGCGACGGTCCACGACCCGCTGGGGCGACAGCGAGAGGCATCATTCCTGATGCTGGAGGATGGAACGGCCGTCATCGAGGCTGCGCAGGCGAACGGCCTGGCGCTGGTTCGGCCCGAAGAGCGGGACCCGCTCCGGGCGGACACTGCCGGCGTCGGCGAGCTCATCGCGCGGGCACTGGAGGAACGTCCCCGGCGGATCTTCATCGGCGTCGGCGGGAGCGCCACCAACGACGGCGGGGCCGGGATGGCGCGGGCGCTAGGGGCGCGCCTCTGGGACGGCGCGGGTCGCCCCCTGGGCCCCGGCGCCGCCCCGCTGGCAGCGGTGGCACGGATCGACTGGGAGCCGCCGGCGGCGCTCGCGGGTGTCGACGTCGTGGTCGCGGCCGACGTGCGGAACCCGCTCCTCGGGCCGGATGGTGCGACGGCCGTGTATGCGCCCCAGAAAGGCGCTGGGCCGGCGGAGCTGGATGTGCTGGAGGCCGCCTTGACTCGGTGGGCGGCAGCGGTACGACGATCCCTCGGCTTCGACATGGCGGCAGTGCCGGGCGGCGGCGCGGCCGGTGGCCTGGCAGCGGGTCTGGCGGCTTTTCTGGGAGCGCGGATCGTCAGTGGGTTCGAGCTGGTGGCCGAGACCGTTGGGCTCGCGGCGCGCATGGCCGCCAGCGACGCGGTGGCCACGGGCGAGGGCCGGTTCGACAGGCAGTCGCTGCAGGGCAAGGTCACCGGCGAAGTGATCAGGCGCGCGCAGCAGCTCGGCAAGCCGACCGTGCTCTTCGCAGGGAGCGTGGAGGGCGATGCGCGAGCGGCGACGGCCGCGGAGCTCGTCGACCTCTCGCTGGTCGAGCCGGACGTCCAGCAGCGGATGGCGCGGGTGCGTGAGCTGCTGGAGGAGGCCGCGGCACGGTGGGCCGCCCGGGCCTTGGCAGGCACCTCGTGAGCGAGCCGCGGTACGCGGCGCGCTGCCGATGGCTCCGGCTGACGTTCGATGAGCGGACGCCGGGGGAGCTCGCCAACCGCTGCGCGCACATCGTGCGGGAGGGCCTCCGCTGCGTGGGGCCGTTCCTCGACGAGACGGAGACGACCTGCGGGCTGTGGGAACCGAAGCCTGCGGAACGGAGCCCGGGCTAGCCCTCGAGCCGCTGGCGCGCGCGGTGCGCCGCCGCGGCATCGATGACGCGTTCCCCCAGGCGGGCAACGGCAGCCCCTTCAGCCCGAGCTGCCTCGTAGGCGCGCAGCTCGGCCTCGGCGCGGGGGCGAGCGAACGGGTTCGTGGAGAAGACCTCGTTGGCCACGGGGATCATCTTCGCGTCGGTGAGGATGGCTCCGGCGAAGCCAGACTGGGCAAGGAAGCGGAGTTGGAAGGGGCTTGCGACGATGAGCGGCAGCAGCCCGAAGGCGCGGGCCGCTGCGACGGCATGGCCGCGGGCGTAGGCGAGGCGGGGCCCGAGTTCCTCTTCGCGAGCGCCGACGTCCCAGGCGTAGGCCGCGGGGTCGAAGACGAGACCCGCGCAGCGGGCGATGGCCTGCAGGAGTTCGACCGCGCGGAGGAGACCCCGGGCGGTGTCGATGACTGGGAACACGGCGACGCGGCCGGGCTCGAGGCCGCGCCCGAGCTCGAACTCGCGGAGGATGACGGCCGCATCGCGGAGGTCCTGCGGTTCGACGGTGTGGGTGAGGAGGATCGCGTCCAGGTGGGGCCCGACGAGTGCTTCCAAGTCTTCCCGCAGGAGCCCGGTGCGCGGGTGGTTGACCCTGACGAGGGCGAGCTTGCCCGATGCGGCGATCGCAGGCAGAGCTTCGAGGGCCAGATGGCGAAGCCGGCCCACGGGCTCCCGGGCATCGGCGACCGAGAGAAGGACGGCATCGGCAGGCGACTCGAGGTGGGCAGGACCGACGGCGGAGCCGGCGGGCACGGCGAGAACGCTTCGCAGCCGCATACGGTCAGCGGCCCTCCTCGCCGCCGATGTAGCCGCCGACGACGGCACTGCCCGGGGCCAGCGCCGCGAGGTGGAGGTCCTGGAGCAGGGCCATGATGCACTGCAGGTGGTCGAGCGTGTGGCGGTACATGAGCTCGGCAATCCACTGGCAGGTGAGAGGCCCCCAGCGCGTATCGGTGCGGTACCGGGTCCAGTCGTAGTCGGTCATCTGCCGGAAGATGGCGAGCTCTTCGTCGCGCATGCGGAGGATGTCATCGAGGATGCTGCGGAGCGGCTCGTCGGGCCGGTACCGCGTTTGGTGCCATTCGTGCCGGGAGTAATCCTTCGGGTCGAGCATGTCGGGCACGGTGGCCCAGCGGAGGAGCGGGAGGTACACCTGCTCCTCCATGTCGCGGACGTGGGAGAGGTGCTCGTGGATGCTCCATTCCGCCGGAGAGGGCTTGTAGTGGGCCCCGCCGGCGGTGACGCCGCGGACGGCCCAGACGAGGTCGTCCGTGGCGTTGCGCAGCCTGGCGAGGAGTTCGGCGCGGTACTGGGCGGTCTCGGACATCGCAGCACCTCCGGCCTGCTGCCTCGCAAGCCCTCCGCCGAGTATACGCCGGATGGGGCAGCCATGCCCCAGATCCCCCTGTTCGTCCGCGCCCGGGGGCGAGCATCGGACGTGGGACACGGGTCGATGTGTGAAGATGCGCGAAGATGCGCACCATTTGCGCGTTCATGACGGATCATCCGTTTCCGAGCGGTGTATGATTACGAACGCAATGGGCGCGCCGCACGAGCGGACGGGCGGCCTCCATTCCACCATCAAGGAGGAGCGGGCGATGAGCAGAGGAGCGGGCCACATCGGGATCGGGGCGCGGGCGGTGGTGACGTTCCTTGCCGCTGCGATCGTCGGGACGGCGATCGCAGCCGTGTCGTTGGTCCTGGCAGATTCACCGGAGGCAGAGGCGCCCCAGGAGGGCCTCCCAGCTTCACCGGTCGTTGACGTGAAGCGAAAACCGGACCGGGACCTGCCAGGTCCCGCCTTCTCCCAGGAGCCGCTCCCGGAGGGGAGGCTGCTGCGTTGGGAGGACGGCGTCGTACAGCACGGGCCGTTCCTCATCTTCCCCGGAGGACGGGTTCCGAAGGAGCCGGAGGCGGACGACAACTGGCTACGCAAGGGGACCTTCTCCAACTACTCCTTCAAGAGCGCCGAAGAGATCCCGGAGGGAGTGTTCGAAGTCGCCGGCGAGCTTCCCAACGGATATGTGCCGCTCGCAGGAGGCGGGCTGTACTGGACGTCCCCGGACGGACGGCGGGTACCGACGCACTTCGCTGTCCGTCTCGAGAACGGGAGGAATTTCCCGATCGACGTCCACTACGGCTTCGTGCCCAGGTTCCTGCAAGGGGAACCGACGTACGAGGGCATTCCGCAACCCGGAGATGTGCTCGCCCTCACCATCGGCGAGGTCACGGGGCATCCCGCGCTCTTCTACCACCGGCGGCCAGGGGTGAAGACGGCTGAGAACCAGCGCATCCATGTCGCGGTGGGGTCGTATTACATCCTAATCGAGGGATACGTGGACTCCTTCGAGCTCCTGCGGACGGTAGCCGAGCAGATCGTCCGGGCCATGGAGCCGCTCTTCGCCCAGTACGAAACGGAACTGGCACGGTGGAGGTGAAGCGATGCGGCGAGTCGTCCTCTACTTCGCGGTGGCGCTTGCTGGCCTCTTGGTTGGTGGTTCATCCGGGTACTGGGCGGCTGATGTGGGCCGAGCAGCCGGTACCGCGCGCATCGCGACAGGCTACGGAACCGTGTGCAGCGGCCGGGGCGGGGCCGGGCATCCGTGCTGGCACTTCAACGAAGCCGAGGGCTCCATGGCTGCCCTCGACCTCCACACCAACCAACCGGCGCAGGACGTGAACCGACCTGTCTGGTGGTGGCAATGGGGCACAAGCTGGTACGACCTTATCGGCCCGGGCGGCGGTGGGGTCCGCTTCGAAGTGTTACCCGAATGGGCGAACTGCACCGGAGTGATCGTCAAACTCACGAACGGCTTGTCCGGCAAGTTCCACTACCTGCACATCGATCCAGTTCCCGACATAGACAACTCAGACTGGCAAGAATACGTTCGTTTCCCAAGCCAGATCATCGGCAGGAGGTACCTCGGGGTCACAAAGGCGGGCGAGAAGTCCACGTGCGCATGGCTCGGGCCACATCTTCATCAGAGTGGGGACGTGGCCTTGCACACCGACATCTATCGTAATTTCCCACCCATCCAAGCTTGCGGGACTGGCTCATACTGCTGGCAGACCTACGCCTTCTACGTCCTGCTGCCGTAGCCCGGTCGAGTCGGATGGCTCGGCCGCGGACAGGGGAACCGTTCGCCGCACCGCAACGTCTGGACTCTCAGGACCGCTCATGGAAGAGCGGGGAGAACGGGCAGGAGCTCGAACATGGTTCCTTCACCTGAACGCCTCGTGCGGATGCTCGATAGCCGGCACGTTTACGAGCTCGGGCAACGTGAGCAGGTGCTGCTCGCGCTGCTGTGGCTGGGATATGGGACAGAGGAGATCGCAGTTATCGTCGACCGCAGCCCCGCGACCGTTCGGCGCTGGGTAGCAGCGCTGACGGAACAGCTCCTGGGAGACACTGATGTCGGCACGGTGCCTCGCTACCTCAGGGCATGGACCTGGCGCCACCTCGGGTGTTGCGCTCGCGGCACGGCGCGCCGCCTGGAGGCCCTGGGTAGGGCGACCGGTCAGCTCTCGGCAGTGCGAGCAGGCCAAACAGCCCGAGGATCCCGCGGATTCTAGCGAGCAACGTCCACGAAGAACGATGTGGACGCGCACGGGCTATCGCGACCGCGAAGCAGGTGCTCCGGGGCATGCGGGTCGATGTGTGAAGATGCGCGAAGATGCGCACCATTTGCGCGTTCATGACGGATCATCCGTTTCCGAGCGGTGTATGATTACGAACGCAATGGGCGCGCCGCACGAGCGGACGGGCGGCCTCCATTCCACCATCAAGGAGGAGCGGGCGATGAGCAGAGGAGCGGGCCACATCGGGATCGGGGCGCGGGCGGTGGTGACGTTCCTTGCCGCTGCGATCGTCGGGACGGCGATCGCAGCCGTGTCGTTGGTCCTGGCAGATTCACCGGAGGCAGAGGCGCCCCAGGAGGGCCTCCCAGCTTCACCGGTCGTTGACGTGAAGCGAAAACCGGACCGGGACCTGCCAGGTCCCGCCTTCTCCCAGGAGCCGCTCCCGGAGGGGAGGCTGCTGCGTTGGGAGGACGGCGTCGTACAGCACGGGCCGTTCCTCATCTTCCCCGGAGGACGGGTTCCGAAGGAGCCGGAGGCGGACGACAACTGGCTACGCAAGGGGACCTTCTCCAACTACTCCTTCAAGAGCGCCGAAGAGATCCCGGAGGGAGTGTTCGAAGTCGCCGGCGAGCTTCCCAACGGATATGTGCCGCTCGCAGGAGGCGGGCTGTACTGGACGTCCCCGGACGGACGGCGGGTACCGACGCACTTCGCTGTCCGTCTCGAGAACGGGAGGAATTTCCCGATCGACGTCCACTACGGCTTCGTGCCCAGGTTCCTGCAAGGGGAACCGACGTACGAGGGCATTCCGCAACCCGGAGATGTGCTCGCCCTCACCATCGGCGAGGTCACGGGGCATCCCGCGCTCTTCTACCACCGGCGGCCAGGGGTGAAGACGGCTGAGAACCAGCGCATCCATGTCGCGGTGGGGTCGTATTACATCCTAATCGAGGGATACGTGGACTCCTTCGAGCTCCTGCGGACGGTAGCCGAGCAGATCGTCCGGGCCATGGAGCCGCTCTTCGCCCAGTACGAGACGGAACTGGCACGGTGGAGGTAAGGGGACGAGCCCTGTACGAATGCGCAGAGGGGAGTGTCCGTCGCGGCTGCTTTCGCGAGGCGGCGATCACAAGCTGCGAGCGGCGCCTTAGTCTCGGCGAGGCGGGAGGTCCTTCGCGAGCTGCTCGTAGCGCCGGGCGTACTTCCCGACGTCGGGCGGCGGGCCCATGGCCGCATCGACTTCCTTACCGAACTTCGCCTCCGCCTCGGCGATCTTGTCCTTCAATGTGAGGTGGCGGACGAAGGCGCTGACGACCCGGACCATCTCGTGGCCTGCCTCCCTGCTCGACTCGGGGCAGGACGGCGCCGGCACCTCGTTCGTCGCCCGCCGCACGAACACTTCCGTACGCGCGCCGCACCGCTTGCACTGGAACTCGTAGAGCGGCATGCCCGAAGCGTAGCCGATTCCGCGGGCGATGGAAACGCCCAGAGGCGCTCGTCAGCGCTCGAGGCGGGGCGGTCCCACGTGCTCCTGGAGGTAGCGTTCGGCGGCAATGGCCGCGGTGGCGCCGTCGCCGGCGGCGCTCACGAGCTGGCGGGCGGCCTTCCAGCGGACGTCGCCGGCGACGAAAAGCCCGGGGACCGAGGTCTGCATTTCCAAGTCCACCTTGGCATGGCCGCCTTCGTCGAGCTCGACGAGGCCGGCGAGGAGATGAGAGTTCGGCACCTGGCCGATGAAGATGAAGACTCCAGAGGCGGGGAGCAGGGATTCCTCGCCCGTCTTCACGTTCCGCAGGCGTACGCGCTCCACCACCTCGCGGCCTTCGATGGCGGTGACGACGGTATCGAATAGGAAGCGGATGCGCTCGTTGGCAAAGGCACGCTGCTGGAGGAGGGCCGACGCCCGGAGCTGGTCGCGGCGGTGGACGATGGTGACCGTGCGCGCGAAGCGCGTGAGGAAGATGCCTTCATCGAGCGCGGCATCGCCGCCGCCCACCACCACGACGTCCATGTCGCGGAAGAAGGCGCCGTCGCAGGTGGCGCAGTAGCTGACGCCTTTGCCGGCGAATTCCGCTTCGCCGGGGACGCCGAGTTTGCGGTGGTAGGCGCCGGCCGTGACGATGACGGCGGCTGCGGTGTAGGTCCCCGCGGACGTGACGAGCTCGAAGCCGCCGTTTGGGCGGGGGCGGAGCGCTTCCACGCCCTCGTAGCGGATTTCGGCCCCGAAGCGCTCGGCCTGCTGCTGGAAGCGCTGTGCAAGCTCGAGACCACCGATTCCTTCGGGGAAACCCGGGTAGTTCTCGACCCGGTCCGTGGTGGCGATCTGGCCGCCGACGAGCTCGCGCTCGAAGACGACGGTGCGGCGTTGACCGCGGCTGGCGTAAATGGCGGCGGTGAGGCCGGCGGCGCCGGCACCGACGATGGCGATGTCGTAATCGAAGCTCATGTCACGCTCCTCCGCGCGGAGATGGGAGCGGGGGCGCGGCCTGCACCGGCGCCCCCGCAGCGGTTGTCGTTCGCGAAGGGCTGCTCACGACGCCAGCACTTCGTCGAGCCGCTTCTTCAGGTCGCTCTTGGGGCGGAAGCCGACGATGGTGCCCTTCAGCTGGCCGTTCTTGAAGATGAGCAGGGAGGGGATGCTGCGGATGCCGTATTTGGCCGGCGTGGAGGGGTTCTCGTCGGTGTTCAGCTTGAAGAAGTTGACCTTCCCGGCGTACTCGGCGCTGAGCTCGGCGACGATGGGGGCGATCATGCGGCAGGGGCCGCACCAGGGCGCCCAGAAGTCGACGAGGACGGGAAGGTCGCTCTTGAGGACCTCGCTTTCGAAGGTGGCGTCGGTGACGTCGCGCGGTTCGGCCATCGCTCTCTCCTGAGGTTCGGTTTCTGCCCCCGCCGTTGACATCGTCGGTGCGGGTGGTAGCATGGCCCTAGCATACCCGGAGGGGGTATCGATGTCAACGGAGGAGTGCACCGGCACGGCGGCAGCGCCGAAGGAGCTCCTCGACCGGCTGGCGCGGGTGGAGGGGCAGATCCGCGGGCTGCGGCGGATGCTGGAGGAGGATCGCGCGTGCGAGGAGGTGCTGACGCAGCTCCTGGCGGCGCGCTCGGGCCTGGAGCAGGCCGGCGTGCTCGTGCTGGAGCGGCACGTGGAGCGGTGCTTGGTGGGCCAGCAGGCGCTGGAAGGTGAGACGCTGGCCCAGCTGCGGCGGGCGCTGCGGCTCTGGTGCGGGCACGTGAGCCGCTGAGGTGCAGGGGCCGCCAGGGACGATACAATGAGGCCAGCATGACTGCGGGCGGCGACGGAGGGGGCTGACCCTACGCAGGGAGGCGGCCATGACCGGCCAGGCGGTGCTCGTGCTGAACCAGAACTACGAACCGCTGAGCGTGTGTCCGGTGCGGCGAGCCATCGTCCTGGTGCTGCGGGGGAAGGCGGAGATCGTGGAGACCAGCCGGGACGTGATCCGTTCGGCATCGCGGGTGTTCCCCCTCCCCTCGGTGATTCGGCTGGTGCACTTCATCCGCCGGCCACGCCCAAAGGTGCGACTCACCCGCCGCGAAGTGTTCGAGCGGGACGGCTGGCAGTGCCAGTACTGCGGGAAGGTGACGCGCGACTTGACGTTGGACCACGTGGTGCCGCGCCACCGGGGCGGCGAGCACACCTGGGAGAACCTGGTCAGCGCGTGCCGGGCCTGTAACCACCGGAAGGCGGGCCGAACGCCGGAGGAAGCGCGGATGCGGCTGCTGCGGGAGCCGGGCCCGCCGCGCGTTTCGATCTACCACGCGTTCCTGCCCTACCTGGTGGGCCGGCACGAGTGGCGGAAGTTCGTGCCGGGCTTCGAACCGGCGACATCCGCCGCGGGGTGAACCGGCAGCGATGAGCGAGGGCGGCGCAGCAGCTGCGGCCGAGGAACGGGCGGTCGTCCTCCGCGAGGCGGCGGCCTTCGCCCGTGAACAGCTAGGCGGGACGTTGGCCACGATGCACGCCGAGGACGGCACACCGTACGTGACCTTCGTCTTCTTCCACATGGAAGAGGACGGCACCATCGTCTTCGGGAGCCAGCCGGGGACGCAGCACGCGCGGAATCTGGCGGCAACGCCCGAGGTGTCGTTCCTCATCGACAACCGCGAGGCGATTCGCGAGGACTGGCGCCGCTTCACGCGCATCGTGGTCGAGGGGCGAGCGGAGCGTGTGCTGCCCAACGATCCGCGCTACGAGCGCTTCCTGGAAGGGTTCCGGGCGAAGCACCGGCCCGCAGCGGATTTCGCGGCGAGCATCGCGCTGTACTGCATCGTGCCGCGACGGCTGGTGCTGATGCGGGGGATCGGCGGCGAGCGCCGCTCGGTCGAGTTCGACGAGTAGCCCCGCGAGGGAGGCCCGGCAGTGGAGTACGACGAGGCGCTGCGGTACATCCTATCGTTCACGGACATGGAGCGGGGCGTGCAAGTTTCGAGCAGCCCTGCCCAGAGCCTTGAATCGATGCGTTCGCTCTTGGGGCGACTGGGGAACCCCCACGAAGGGCGGCGTACGGTGCACGTCACGGGTTCAAAGGGGAAGGGAAGCATCAGCACGATGGTGGCGTCGATCCTGCGTGAGGCGGGATTCCGGACGGCGCTGTATACGAGCCCGCACCTCCATTCGTTCACCGAGCGCATCGCCATCGACGGTCTCCCCATCGACGAGGAGGTGTTCGCTCGGGGTGTGGCCGCCATCAGGCCAGCCGTGGAGGCCGAGCAGGCCGCAACCGGGGGGAACGTGAGCACCTTCGGTATCCTCACGGCGCTCTTCTTCTGGCTCGCGCGCGAGTTCGGAGCCCAGTGGCAGGTGGTAGAGGTGGGCATCGGCGGGACGTGGGACGCGACGAACGTCTTCGAGCGGGTCGATGCGGCGGTCATCGGGCCGGTGTCGTTGGAGCACACCCACATCCTGGGGCCGACGCCCGAGGCCATCGCGCGGGACAAGTCGGGCATCGTGAAGCCGGGGTGCGTGTGCATCCTCGCCCCGCAGCGGTCGCCGGGGGTGATCGACGTCGTGCGGGAGCGTTGCGAGGGCGTCGGCGCCGAGCTCATCGACGTGAGAGCGGCGTACCGGGCAGAACGGCGCGAACATCATCCGTGGGGGCAAGCCTTCGCGGTTGAGGGACCACGGGGGAAGTACGAGCTGCGGACGCCCCTGTTAGGGTGGCACCAAGCGGAGAACGCGATGACAGCGCTGGCGACGGCCGAAGCCCTCGCCGCGCGCAGCGTCGGTATCGGCCGGGCGGCCATCGTGGAGGGCATCGCGCGGGCGCGCATCCCGGGACGGCTCGAGGTGATGGGCCAGCGGCCGCTCATCATCGCCGATGGCGCCCACAACGCCGAGAGCGCGGCGGCGCTCGTGCGGGCGCTCCGCGAGTACTTCAGCTGGCGCCGATGCTTCATCGTCGTCGGGTGCACGGGCGATAAGGACGTCCGGGGCATCGGCCGGGAGCTCTCGCGCATCGCCGACCTGCTCATCTGCACGCGGTTCGGCAACCCGCGGGCGATGGACCCGTACGTGCTCATCCAGGAGATCGGATTTCTGGGGCCAGCGGCCGTAGCCGAAGAGAGCGTCGCCGCTGCCATCGAAACGGCACGCCACCACGCCCGCGAGGACGACCTCATCGTCGTGACGGGCTCGCTCTACGTCGTAGCGGAGGGACGGGCGCACATCCTGGGCGACGCGGCCCGCACGCGGCGGTAGCGCGGTAGCATGCGGGACGTGACGAGCTTCATCACCGAGCCGCTGACCGCGACGCTGCGCCCGATGCGGGTCGACGATGCCGCTGCCGCGGCGGCGATCGAGCGGGCCTCGTTCGAGCGGGGCTGGACACCGGCGGCGTTCCGGCGGGAGCTCACACAGAACCGAGTGGCCCGGTACGCGGTCGCCGTGGTGGGCGGCGACGTGGCGGCCTTCGCCGGGCTGTGGGTGGTGCTCGACGAGGGGCACGTGGTGACGGTGGCCGTGGCGCCCCACCTGCGGCGGCGGGGCCTGGGGCGGCTGATGGTCCATGCCCTCACGGCCATCGCCCTGGGACACGAGCTCGATTCGCTGACGCTGGAATGCCGGCCTTCGAACGAGGCTGCTCGGGCCCTCTACCGGAAGTACGGCTTCTACGAAGTGGGGCGGCGGAAGCGGTACTACGCCGACGGCGAGGATGCGCTGATCATGGCCACGGAGTCCCTCCGAAGTGCGGCCTACCAGGAGCGGCTGAGGCGGCTGGAAGCCGAACTCGAGGCGCTGATCCCGGGGTCGGCCATCCAGCTGCGGGCGGTGCAGGGGTGGGAGTGGCCGGCCGTTCAGCCGGAGGGGAGCTCGTCGATCAGCTGACGGAGCACTGCCTCGGCCCGGTCGAGACGCGCGAGGATGCCCCAGGGCCCGTGGATGTTGAGGGTCATGTTCTCTTCGAGGCCGCGCACGCCGGGCAGGCGGCCGCGCTTGAGGACCGCCTCGGCGTAGCGGGCGAACTCGGGGGAATCGGGGCCGTACATCGCCTCGAGCACTTCGCGGGCGCGGTTCTCCCAGAGGTCGTAGTCGAAGGGATTCGGGCCGGAGCCACGGAGGGCAGCGATCCCCTTGAGCAGCTCCTCGAGCCGGGCGCGTGCGCGCGCGGGGTTCGAGCGGACGGGCATGGAGGCATGGTACGCCGCCGGCGTGGCACGAGCCAGGCCGATCAGGCGGCCGTTTCGAGGGCAGTGAGGAGGTCGCCCATGGAGAGGAACACGGCCTTCACCGTCCCGCCCTCGGGAGCGGCGAACCGCGCATCGCGGAGGAAGCCGAGGAGGTCTTGTTCCCCACGGGGTCCGAGGTACTCACCAAGAGGACGGATCGCAAAGGCCGCGGAGCAGCGGACGAGCCCGCCAGGATCGCGGCACGAGAGGGCCAGGGCCACGTGGTCGACGCCGTGCGGGCGCCGCATCGCCGCTCCGCACTCGGCGATCCAGGCGCGGACGGCTTCGACGAACGCCCCTTCGCCGCCGGGCGGGGGGAGCACCCACGAGGCTTCGCGGACCCCGACTCCGCGGCGCACGAGCTGCCTGATGTGGCCTGCTGCACGCTGTTGCCGAAACGAACCGAGCACGTTGGAATGATCGGCCGAGAACGGGGCACTGCAGGTAGCCAAGCGGTGAACGATCGCGTCGCGTTGGGGGACAACCGCAGGGTACGATGGCGCTCGATGGATGACGTGCGCAAGGAGCGGGTACGCGCCTTCCGGGCGAGGAGGGCGCGATTCCGCCGCCTGGTCCGGGAGGCCGTCGCCTCACTGCCGCCGGAGCTTCTGGCCCGAATCGAGAACGTCGACATCGTCGTCGAGCAGCGCCCGACGGCTGCCGACCGGAAGCTCGCAGGCGTGCCGCCGGGGCAGCTCCTCCTCGGGCTGTACCACGGAATTCCGCTGCCCCAACGGGGGACCCAAGGGTACAACCTCGTGCCGCCGGACAAGATTTCCATCTACCAGGAGCCCATCGAAGCCATCTGCCGGACGGACGACGAAATCCGGGAACAGGTGCGCATCACCGTGCTCCATGAGCTCGCTCACTACTTCGGAATCGACGACGACCGACTGGAGGAGCTCGGCCTGGGCTAAAGGAAAGCCGCCCACGGGGCAGCGTTGACCCAAGCGGAGCACGGCCGTAGGGTCGAGACTGCCGATGGCCGCCGGAACGTCACCTCGCCACATCCGACGGGCCAGTCTTGCCACCGACGAGCCCCGCCCCACGCCGAGCCAGCGATTCCTGTTCGTTGTTGCCCTCGGGGTGCTGACGCTCGCGTCGCTCTACGCCGCCCTTGGGACCCTTACGCGTGCCTATCCGGCGGTGTTCCCGGGGAGCACGGCGCCGCTGGCGAACGTCGTTGGGGCTTTGCCGGGGCCAATCGGCGTGGACGCGCCTGGCGCACAGAGCGTGTTCAACCGACGCATCAACCTCCTCGTCGTCGGGATCGACCGGCGGCCGGGGTACGAGATGCTCGACGCCTACCGGACTGACGCCATCATGGTGGCGACCATCGATCCGGTGACGAAGCAGGCTGCGCTGCTGAGCTTCCCGCGGGATATGTGGGTGAAGATCCGCCTGCCCGACGGGCGGATCGTGGAGGACAGGATCAACACGTCCTACGGCCGGGGGATCGAGTACGGGGGCACGTTCGAGGCCGGCGCCAGGCAGCTGGCGAGCGACCTCGAGTTCAACTTCGGCGTATCCATCGACCACTGGGTCATCCTCGACTTCGAAGGGGCCGCCGCGCTCATCGACGCGCTGGGCGGCATCGAGGTCGACATCCCGGAGGAGCTGGCCGTCCCACCGTGGCGGTACAGCGCCGACGACATCCACTACACCGAGGTGGCATTTCCGCCAGGGCGGAACGTGCTCGACGGCTACCACGCCGTGGCCTTCGGGCGGTACCGGAACGACACCGACCTGAACCGAGTGAAGCGGCAGGAGCTGGTGCTCCAGGCGGCGCTGCGCAAGGCGTTCGCCACGGGGCTGCTCGACAAGGCGCTCGACCTCTACAACGCCTACAAAGGGATGGTCATCACCGACATCCCCGCGTCGAAGGTGCCGGGCTATGCGCTGCTCCTGAAGCAAACAGGGGGCGATATCGCGACGTATTCGCTCGGTGACCCGGTCGACGGGGTACCGACGCTCGTGCCCTACACCACCGAGGCCGGGGCGGCGGTCCTCATCCCGAACCCGGACAACGTACGCTACTGGCTGAACGTGGTCTTTCCGAAGACGAGCTATGTCGGCGCGCACGTGGAGATCCAAAACGGGTTCGGCCCGGGCGGGGAGACGCGGGTCGAGGCGCTGGGACGGTACTTGCGGTACGTGAAGGGGCTGCCGGAGGTGTACCTGGGGCCCGATGCCGCGCCGCAGTCGGCCACCACGGTGACGCTCTACAGCCCGGAGAAGCGGGAGCTGGCGGAGGACATTGCCGCGTGGCTCAACCTCCCGCCAACGGCCATCCGCACGGCTCCGCGGACCGACTCCACGCTACCGGACGTCGTCATCACCATCGGCCAGGACTTCACCCTGCCGGGCGGGTGAGCCTCACTCGACGGCGCCGGTGGGGAAGGGGGCCTCGTCGAGGGCGCGGCGGGCGAGCTGTTCGAGAGCACGGTCCTCGAGCGGGGGGTTGTGGAGCCCGGCGCGGACGTCGCGGTAGTGCCGTTCTAGGGGCCGATTCCGGAGGAGGCTGACGCCGCCCACGACCCGCATCGCCAGGTCGACAGCTTCGATAGCGGCGTTGAGGGTCTCGATCTTCGCCATAGCTGCGCGATCGACGGCCGGGGGCGGGTCGGGCGTGCGGAGGTGCCAGGCATGAGCGGCATCGGCCACGAGCGTGCGCGCACGATGGATGAGCAGATCGATGCGCGCGATCCGTGCACGGACGCCGGGCATCTCGCGGATGGGCCGCTGACCGAGGGGGACGCGCTCCCGGGCGAAGGCCACGGCGTAATCACGCGCGGCGCGGGCCACTCCGATGGTGACGGCGGCGATCCCGAGCGCGAACCAGACGAACGCGGCGTCGCCGCGGGGGTCCGGTGTCCCGGCTGCGCGCTGGTTCAGCAGCCGATCGTGGGGGAGGAAGACGTCCTCGAGGATGAGGTCGTGGCTTCCGGTGGCGCGCATCCCGAGGCTGTCCCACGTTTCGACGACGCGCACGCCGGGCTCATCGAGGAAGACGAGGAAGTTGCCGATGACCGGCGGACCGGGGTCGGCGAGGGCCAGACGGGCAGAAACGATGGCGGCGCGCAAGGCTGGTGCGAGCGTGGTGAACGTCTTGCGGCCGTTGAGGACCCAGCCGCCTTCGGTGGCGGCCGCACGCGTTTCGGGGACGCCGCCGCCCGCGGGGCTGCCCAGGCCCTCTTCGGTGGCAGCGGTGTTCACCAGCCAGCCGTGCTCGACGGCTCCCCGGCAGAGTTCGGCGAACCACCGCTCGGGGATGGTCGGAGCCTCGCGTTCTGCACCGAAACGCACGAGGTGCATCGCCAGGCCGAGGGCCGTGGAAGCATCGCCGGCGGCGAGCTCTTCCAGGACGCGGAGGTAGTCGGGCAAGGGGAGCTCAAAGCCGCCGTAGCGGCGGGGCACGGTAAGGGCGAGAAACCCCGCCGTGCGCAGGTCTTCGAAGTTTTCGAACGGGAACGACCCCTCGCGGTCGTGCCGCGGTGCGCGTTCGGCGAAACGCGCTGCCAGCTCCCGGGCGAGCGCTATCCACTCCGCGGGCGTCCTCGTCATGCCGCCCAGGGTACGCGCGCGCCGCCAGTCACGGAATGGGCGGGGTTCAGCGCCCGCCGGCCGGCGCGGTGCCCGCCGCTTCGGGGACGTCGACGTCGATGCGCGGCAGGACGCGGTCAAGCCAGCTGGGGAACCACCAGTTCACCCGTCCCAGCAGCTCCATAGCCGAAGGCACGAGAACGAGCCGGACGACGGTGGCGTCGACAAGGACGGCCGTGGCGAGGCCCACGCCGAACTCCTTGATGGTGCGATCGGGGAGGGTAACGAACGAGAGGAAGACCACGACCATGATGGCAGCGGCGGCCGAGATGACACGGGCGGTAGCCGCGAGGCCGTTGGCCACGGCGATGCCGTTCGCACCGGTACGCACGTACTCTTCGCGGACGCGGCTGATGAGGAACACCTCGTAGTCCATGGAGAGCCCGAAGAGGATGGCGAAGAGGATCATGGGCAGGAAGGTTTCGATCGGCCCCTCCTTGATGCCGACGACGTCGGCCAAGAACCCCCACTGGAAGATCGCCACCACGACCCCGAAGGCGGCGCCGATGGAGAGCATGTTGAGAATGGCGGCCTTCACGGCGATGGCGACGGAGCGGAACACGGTCATGAGGAGGAGGAACGAGATGCCGATGACGCCGGCGAAGAGGTAGGGCATCCGCGCGCTGATGCGGTGGCCGATGTCCACGAAAGCAGCAGTTGGGCCGGTGAGGAGGGCCGTGAGCCCCGTCTCGCTGGCAAAGGGCCGGAGCACGTCGGAGCGGAGGCGGCCGACGAGGTCGTCGGTTTTCTCGTCTTGCGGGGCGAAGGCAGGGATCACGGTGAGGATCGCCGTCTGGCCATCGGGACGGGCGATGGGCTCGGCCACGGCAGCGACGCCCGGGAAGGTTGCGATCCGCTGCGCCAGGGTTTCGGCGGCCGCCGCGGCGCCCGGACCGTCGACGACCGCGATGAGCGGACCGTTGAAGCCTGGACCGAAGCCTTCGGCCAGCAGGTCGTACGCGCGGCGGGTGTGGTAGTCGGTGGTCTTGTTGCCGGCGTCGGTGAAGCCGAGGCGCATATCGAGGACCGGGAAGGCGAGCGCCAGGAGCAGCGCCAGGGCCAACAGGAACGACGGCCAGGGGCGCCGCTGGATTGCCCGGCTGAAGCGGTACCAGAAGCTCTGGGGGTTCACGCCTTCGGTGCCGTGGAAGTAGGGCACGGCGAGCGAGTCGACGCGCCGTCCGAGGAAAGCGAGCACTGCGGGCGTGACGGTGAGGGCCACGATGACGGCCACGGTCACCATGACGGTACCGGTGATGCCGATGGCGCCGACGAAGGGGAGGCCCATGACGAGGAGCCCGAGGAACGAGAGGGCGACCACCGCGCCCGCAAAGATGACCGACCGACCAGCCGTGGCGACGGCACGGCCCACGGCAGCTTCGACGGGGAGACCGGCATGGAGCCCTTCACGGAACCGGGTGATCACGAGGAGGCTGTAATCGATGCCGACGCCCATGCCGATCATCACCGCGAACTGCGGCGAGAATTCCGGGAACTGCCCCGAACGGGCCGCGAGGAGCAGCAGTGCGAAGCCGGGCGCAAGCCCGAACACGGCCGCGCCGATGGGCAAGCCCGCAGCCACCACCGAGCCGAAGGCGACGACGAGGACGACAGCGGCGGCCCCGAGGCCGTAGAACTCAGCGGTGCCGAAGTGGGGGAGCTCCACCACCCGGACGGCCTGTCCGCCCGCCTCGACGCGGAAGCCTGGCTGGCTGGCCCGGTCGACGACATCGAGCAGGGGACGCACATCGGCGGATTCGATCTGCCCCGCTTCCTTCTGGAAGATGACGACGGCACGAGCGATGGGCGCAAGCGGAGAGACGTACCGGGGGTGGTCGAAGGGCGTCTCGACGGCCGCGATGCCGGGGAGCGCGGCGATCTCGTCGAGGACGGTGCGGATGCGCTCCTGAACGGCTGGGTCGGTGAAGGAGCCATCGAAGCGGAAGACGACGTCGGCCCGGGCGCCCGCCTGCTGCGGGAACCGAACCTCGAGGAGGTCTTGGGCGGCCTGGGACTCGGTTCCCGGCACGCTGAAGTTGCCGCCGAACTCACCGCCGAAGCGCGCGGCCAGCAGGGCCAGGGCGACGATGATCGCGATCCAGGTGAGGAGGACTGGCCCGCGGTGGCGGTAAACGAAGCGGCCCCAGCGTTCGAGCGCAGAGCGGCGGTTCATGGCGCGTCTCCCGTTGGGTTGTGAACGCGGCGTTCCGGATCACAGGTTGAACCGGAACTCCGGTTCTCGTCAATCCGCGGTGAAGGCCGTAGAATGCAGGCGCGATGGGGTCCCAAAGCGAGCGTTCGGACGCGCGCCTGAACCGCGAGCGGCTGTTGGCAGCCGCGCGGGAGGTGCTGGCCGAGCGTGGCGCTGCTGCCGAGATGCGGGAGATCGCGGAGCGGGCAGGGGTGGCCGTGGGCACGCTGTACCGGCATTTCCCCACCCGGGAGGCGCTGGTGGCGGCCATCATCGCCGAGACCCTGGAGGAGGTGCGGGGTTTCATCGCCGAGGCGGAGGCGAACCCGTACGCCCTCGACGCGCTCCGCCATCTCGCAGCCCGGGCCTGCGGTCTCGTCGAGCGCGGACAAGGCATCTTCGAGCTCATCACGGGGATGGAGCTGGGGGTGCGCGCCCCCGATGACCTCATCCCGCCGGCGCTGAAGGAGGAGCTCGAGACGCGGGTGCGGCGCATCGTGGAGCGCGGTGTGGCTCAGGGCGAGATCCGCTCCGATTTCCCGCCCGCGCTGTTGGCCGCGTTCTGCCGAGCTACCATCCCCTTCGTCTTCCTTCACCTCCGCCAGGAATGGCCGTTCGAGGACGCCGTGCGGGCGTCGGTGGCGCTCATCACGGACGCGCTGCGGCCGCATTAACCGCGGCGTTCCCCGGCGCTGCTAGAATACCGGCGCGGTATCGGCCGTATCGACGTGCGGGAGGCATTCGGTGGAGGACCCCAAGCTCATCGCGGAACGCATCATCCAGAACGTCGAGCGCGTGATCGTCGGCAAGCGCAAGGAGATCGAGCTGGCGATCACGGTGCTGATGTGCGGCGGTCACCTGCTCATCGTCGACGTGCCGGGTGTGGGAAAGACGATGATGGCCCGGGCGCTCGCCCGCTCGACGGGGCTGACGTTCCGCCGGATCCAGTTCACCCCAGACCTGTTGCCGAGCGACATCACCGGGGTCTCCATCTACAACCAGAAGACCGGCGACTTCGAATTTCGCCCGGGGCCCATCATGGCCCAGGTCGTGTTGGCCGACGAGGTGAACCGGGCCACGCCGAAGACGCAATCGGCGCTGCTGGAGGCGATGGAGGAGCGCCAAGTGACGGTCGACGGCGTGACTCACCGGATGCCCCAGCCGTTCATGGTGATCGCCACGCAGAACCCGATCGAATACGAAGGGACGTTTCCCCTTCCGGAGGCCCAGTTGGACCGCTTCATGGCGCAGGTGCACCTGGGGTACCCGAGCCCGACGGACGAGGTCCTGGTGCTCGATGCTCAGCAGATCCAGCACCCGGTGGAATCACTGGAGCAGGTGACGAACGCCACGGAGATCCTGCAGCTCCAGGCAGCGGTGAAGGAGATTTACGTCGACCCGCTCATCAAGCAGTACATCGTGGCCCTGGCGAACGCGACGCGGCAGCACGAAGCGGTCTACCTCGGGGCGAGCCCGCGCGGCTCCCTCTCCCTCTTCCGCACGGCTCAGGCACGGGCGCTGTTGGCGGGCCGCGATTTCGTGACGCCCGACGACGTGAAGGCGCTTGCGCACGCGACCCTGGCCCACCGGATCATCGTGAGCCCCGGCGCACGGGTGAAGGGCACCACGGCCGAAGAGGTGGTCACGGCCTGCCTCAACCGGGTGCCGGTCCCGGGTGCACGTGCGAGGGCCTGAGCGATGCGCGGCCTGGTGCGCCGGGCGTTCTCGCCGCAGCGGCGGACGCTGACGATCCTCCTAGGGCTGCTCGTCTTCTCGGCCTTCTGGGCCGGCGCTTCGGGGTTCTGGCTCGTTTTCCGGCTCACCTACGTGCTGGCGATGCTCATCCCGGCGGCGTACGTGGCAGCCTGGGCCAACGTGCGCGCGCTCGAGGCGACGGTGCAGCGGCGCACCGAGCGCGCGCAAGTGGGGCAAGAGGCGCAGGAGGTCATCGAGGTGCGCAACCGGGGATTCTGGCCCAAGGTGTGGCTGGAAGTAGACGACCCGAGCGGCATGCCGGGCCACCTGGCCAAACGGGTGGTGGTCATCCCGCCCCGACGGTCGCGGAGCTGGCTGGTGGATACCCCCCTCGTGCGGCGAGGCTTGTACGAGTGGGGCCCCCTCCAGGTGACGGGCACGGACCCATTCGGGATCTTCCGGCTGACGCGGACCTTCGGCGAAGCGCAGCAGATCCTCGTCTACCCGCCGGTGTACGACATCCCGCACTTCCAAGCGTCGCCCGCCAACCTGCCCGGGGAAGGGCGCTTCCGCCGCCGCACGCACTACGTCACGCCGAACGCCAGCGGCATCCGCGAGTACCAGCCGGGTGACTCCCTGGGGCGCATCCACTGGCCGAGCACGGCGCGGACCGGAGAGCTGATGGTGAAGACCTTCGAGCTGGACCCCGCGAGCGACGTGTGGGTCGTGCTCGACCTGGAGCGGCGCGTGCACGCCCGCAGCGGGGACGAGAGTACCGAGGAGTACGCCGTGCGGGTGGCGGCGAGCGTGGCGCGCCACTACCTCATCGCGAACCGATCCGTGGGGTTGCTGAGCTTTGGGCGCGATTTGGACATCGTGGAGGCGGAGCGCGGGCCCCAGCAGCTGACGCGCATCCTGGAGAGCCTCGCCCTCGCCCAGGCTGCAGGCGACGTCCCGCTGGGGAACCTGCTGCTGGAGGAGCAGCGTCGGTTCGGCCGCCACACGACGCTCGTCATCGTGACGCCGGCGACGGACGACCACTGGCTGCCGGCGGCACTCTCGTTGGCGCAGCGCGGCGTGCGGATGGCGGTGGTGCTCATCGACCCCAGCACGTTCGGCGACTCGCGCTCGCCGTTGATGCTGTATGGTGAGCTCACAGCGAGCGACATCATGACATACGTCGTCTCGCAGGGGGACGACCTGACGCTCGCCCTCAGCGCGCCGGGAGGGGTGCCGGCATGGCAGAGCTGAACCTCCACGCGCAGCGGTCGTTTGGGCGCCGCGTCGGCACGGCGGCGGTGAACGCGCCGCGGATTCTGTTGAGCTGGGAGGATTGGTTCACGCTTTCGGCGCTGGCGGTGTGCGCACTTTCGGTGGCCGCCTCCGTGGAGCAGGGGAAGTGGGTTGATGGGATGCCGCCGCTGCTCCCGACGGCCGGGGCGGGCCTCATCGCGGGGCTGCTCGCGGCGCGGATCCGCCTCCACTGGAGCGTGCTCCACCTCGCGGGGATCCTCGCCGGCGGGGCGGTCGTGCTCCTGGCGGCGCAGAGCTTCGCCGATGGCGCGACGTTCGCGGACCGCGTGGCCGACGTCCGCTTTCGGATGGCGGAGTGGTACCAGGTGGTCGTGGCCGGTGACATCAGCACGGACAACCTGCCGTTCGTGATCTTCGTGCACGCCGCCACCTACGCGGGGCTCTACCTGGGAACGTGGGTGACGTTCCGCTGGCACAATCCGTGGTTCGCGCTCATCCCTGGGGGCGTCGTGCTCCTCGTGAACATCAGCCTCATCAAGGGGCAGCCGAGTACGCCGTTCTTCTTCTACCTGCTCGGCGGGCTCCTGCTCCTGTCGCGGGTGTACCTGCAGCGGTTGCAGGCCCAGTGGCGGCGGCTGGGCGTGCCCTACCCGGATTTCGTAAGCCTGAACGCGGCCCAGGTCGCGGTGACGCTCACGCTGCTCTTCGTGGCCCTGGCCTGGAGCGTGCCTTTGGGCAAGCAAGCGAGCGCGGTGAAGAACACGGCGCTCTTCTTCGCGCAGCCATTCGAAGGGCTGACGAACGACGTGGTGCGCCTCTTCAGCAACGTGAACCTCCAGTTCGGCGCAGGGGGGAACTTCCACCGGTTCCAGGGCGTGCTTCCCATCCGCGGGAACGTCGAGCTGGGGCAGCGGGTGCTCTTCGAGGTGACGGGCGTTCCCGGAGGCTTCCTCTACGGTACGAGCTACGACACGTACACGGGCAGCGGCTGGCGGGCTACAGGGCGCGACCAGCAGCGCCTCGAGGCTGGGAGCCTGCCGCAGCTGGCGAGCGACGACATCCTCGACAGCCGCATCGCGACGACCATTACGGTGACGATGCACAGCGATGAGAGCACCCTGTTCTTCCCTGGAGTGCCCCTGGCGACGAACCGGAACACGGTGATGGAGTTCTCCGAGGTGCACGCGGGCGACATCGTGCAGATTCGCAGCCGGCGCGTCCTGCGGGACGGGGACACGTACAACGCGGTGGGGTCGCTCTCCATCGCCACGCCCGACCAGTTGCGGAACGCGGGGACGGATCTCCCCGACTGGGTGACCGAGCGGTACCTCCAGTTGCCCGCGGACCTGCCCGATTCGGTGCGGCGCGAGGCGGAGCGGGTCGCGAGCGGTGCGGCGACGCCGTACGACGCTGTCGTCGCAATCGAAGCGTACTTGCGGCAGTTCCCCTTCGACCCCACGGTCCCGGCGCCCCCGCCAGGACGCGACGCCGTCGAGTTCTTCCTCTTCGAGCTAAAGCGGGGGTACTTCGATTACCAAGCCACGGCCATGGCGGTCATGCTGCGGACGCTGGGCATCCCGGCGCGCATCGCAGCCGGATACGCGCTCGACCCCAAGGACCAGAACGGCGCCACCTTCACCGTTCGGAAGGACGACGCCTACACGTGGGTAGAGGTTTATTTCCCGGGATACGGCTGGGTGCCGTTCAACCCCACGGCAGACCGTCCCTCGGGGCGAGAGATCACGATCGACCCGAGCCAGGTCCCGAATCTTGAGGACATCCTGCCCCTCGACCAGCTCTTCCCGGAGGACCCGCTGTTCAGCGATATCCCCGGCGGCGTGGGGACATCGCTTTCGCAGCCGCCGACGGACGCCCCGGCGAGCCCGCCGTGGACGCTGATCTGGTTCCTCGCGGCGCTCGCGGGAGTGCTGGCAGCCGCGGCAGGCGGAGCACGGCTGGCATGGGGCTGGGGCCTGGGCGGGCTGCCGGCCAGCGCCGCCCTGTGGGCCAAGGTCCAGCGGCTGGGGAGTTGGGCCGGAATCCGGCCGGCCCCCACCGAGACGCCCCAGGAGTACGCGGCGAAGCTCGGTGCGGCCGTGCGGCGGCGGCAAGCAGCCACGACCCTCGCAGCGGCCTACGAGGAGACGCGGTACGGACGGCCCGACCTCGTCCGGAGCGACCCCGCGGAGGTGCAGCGGTCGTACGTACGGCTGCGGAACGCCTTGGCGAAGAAGCTCCTGCGGCTGCGGGAGAAGCCTGAAGGAGGGGAACAGTGAACGCGACGCAAGCGAAGCGTGCCCTCCCATTGCCGGCGACGGTCATCGAGACGGCGCTGGGGTGGGTGGGACTGGTGATGGGGCCCGGCGGGCTGCGTGCCGCCACCCTTCCACGGGCATCGCGCACCGAGGCTGAGGCCGAGACGCTGGCAGCAGGCGGACGTTTCGACCTCGAGGACGACCGCCTCGAGGAAGCGGGGCAGCTTCTCGGGGCGTACGCGAAGGGGGCGCCCGCACCCATCGAGTCCTTCCCCGTGGACCTGCCGCCCTGCACGCCGCTCCAGCGGGAGGCATGGCTGGCGCTCCGCGAGATCCCTCGGGGCGAGGTGCGGAGCTACGGGTGGCTGGCAGCGCGGGTGGGACGCCCCGGGGCGGCGCGGGCGATGGGGCGGATGGTGGGGACGAACCCGCTGCCCCTCTGGCTCCCCTGCCACCGCATTGTGGCCGCCGACGGCTCGCTCCACGGCTACGGTGGCGGGCTGGCGCTGAAGGAGCGCCTGCTGCGGCTGGAAGGAGCGATGCCAGCGCCGGCTCCAGCAATCGCCTGAAGGCCACCGCTTCGCCCCAACGGCGCCGCTAGACGTTGATCAGACGTTGAAGAGGATGTGAAGCACGTCGCCATCCTGGACGACGTAGCTCTTGCCCTCGGTGCGGAGGAGGCCCCGCTTCCGGGCTTCGGACTCGCTGCCGGCGGCCATCAGGTCTTCGAAGCGGATGACTTCGGCGCGGATGAAGCCGCGCTGGAGGTCGGAGTGGATCTTCCCTGCGGCTTCGGGAGCGGTGGCCCCGGCGCGGATGGTCCAGGCACGGCACTCGTCGGGCCCGGCAGTGAGGAAGCTGATGAGCCCCAACAGGGCGTAGCTGGAACGAATGGCCTGGGCGGCGCCGCTTTCGCTCACGCCGGCTTCGGTGCGGAAGGCTGCCGCCTCTTCGTCCGAGAGTTCGTTCAGCTCCGCTTCGAACTTCGCGCACATGACTGCGACGTCGCGGTTCGGAGCGCGGTACCGCTCCCGGAAGGCGGCTTCCAATTCGGCGCGCCGCGGGAGGTCCTCTTCACCGATGTTGATGACGAGGAGGAGCGGTTTCGCGGTGAGGAACTGCGTGCCCTCCAAGAGCTCCCAATCGTCGGCGGAGAGCGGCTGTGCTCGAATCGGTGTTTCGGCCTCGAGGCCGGCCTTCAGGCGGCGGAGCAGGTCGGCGATGCGTTGGGGGCGATCCCGTTCGCCGGGGCGCAAGGAGCGGATTTCGGTTTCCAGCCGTTGGAGGCGGCGCTCGATGATGGCCAGGTCCGCGAAGGCGAGCTCGAGCTCCAGCGTGGCGATATCACGATCGGGGTCCACAGAGCCTTCCGGATGGGGGACGGTCTCGTCGCGGAAGGCGCGGATGACGCCGATGAGGGCATCCATCCGGGCCAGCTCGTTGAAGAAGCGGCCGCCGATGCCTTGGCCTTTGCCGAAGGCCTCGGAGCTGGCGGGGAAGTCGACGTACTCGATGGTGGCGTACGTCTTCTTCTTCGGCCGGTAGAGCTCGGCGAGGCGGTCGACGCGCTCGTCGGGCACCTGGACGACGCCGACGTTCGGCTGCGACTGTGAGGCGTACGCACCCGTTTGGGCGCGGCCGCGGGTGACGGCGTTGAAGAACGTGGTTTTCCCGCTCAGCGGGAGGCCGATGATGCCGAGGCGCATGGTTTCAGGGTAGCCCGCGCCCGGCAGCCGCCATAGGCGCCGACGGGCAGCTCCCGCTCAGGAGGCAGCCGCCGCACCGAGGCCGGCGCTTCCGGCAAACGCGCTTGGCGTGCATCACGATGAGGGCATGGAGCCGGGCCCAGAGCGCGGCATCGGCGGGAAGCTGCTCGACGAACCACGCCTGCCAATCGTCGTACGCGTCGGAATTGGGGCCGAGGCCCAGGCGCCGGAAGACGCGCTGGGCGTAGGCGTCGGCGACGAAGGCCGGCTTCCCGGCAGCGTAGAGCACGATGGCGTCCGCGGTTTCGGGGCCGATGCCCCACACGCGCAGGAGCCGAGCCCGGAGGTCATCCGCGGGGAGGCCAAGGAACGCATCGAGCCCTCCTGCCTCTGCGACGGCAGCGGCGAGCGCCCGGAGCTTTCGCGCTTTCGTCCGGTAGAAGCCCACCGGCCGGACCAGCGCTTCGAGCTCCTCGAGCGGCAGCGCGAGGATCGCCTCGGGGGCAAGCGCGTCAGCTGCGCGCAGCCGTTCGAGGGCGCGCTCGGCGTTCGTCCAGGTGGTCCGCTGGACGAGGACGGCCCCTGCCATGATCTCGAAGGGCGGAGCCGCGGGCGTCCAGTGCCAGTGCTCGGCGCCGTGCATGGCCTCGAGCGCAGCGACCACCTCGGCCAACGTGAGCGAGGACGCCGACAAGGCTCCGGAGCCGGAGGAGAGCGCGCTCGTCATCCTGCCATCGATGGTAGGGCGCGACCTACTCGGCAGGGGGCTTGCGCTGTTCGGGGAACTGCCGCTCGAGGAGGAAGATGACGACGGCGAGGGCGACACCTGCCCCGGCACCGATCGCCATACCGACCAAAATGTCGTCGGCGTTGAAGCGGACGAAGAGGTAGACGAGAAACGTCACGACGAAGCCGGCGAGGATGATGAGCGCCTGGCGGCGGAGGAAGCTCCACATGTGCGGCCGAGTATGCCGGGTATCGAGCGCTCAGGGCAAGAGGCCGAGGCCCTGCTCGAGACGTGCGAGTTCGAGGAGGAGGCGCCGAGGACGGAGCGCCACGCGCTCCGCGCGGCGGGCAGCGGCGAGCGCTCGCGCATCGATGCGGCCGGCTGCGACTGCGGCTTCGAAGGCGTCCCGGTCGTCGGCACGGAGGAGCCGGCCGGCCGCATCGAGCCACCAGTCCAGGATGAGATCGCGGAATTCGACCACGCCCGGCCGGAAGCGCACGCCGGCGACGGCATCGAGCCGGTGTCCGATGAGCTTGCCGTCGGGAGCGCGGAACCGGTAGACGACGTATGGCCGGCGCCGCCAGAACACGCCGAGTGAGATGGACCCGGGCGGGATGGGGAGCGGCGTGCGGAAGGGCTCGCCGCCGTGAGGCAAGGGATAGAGCACGGCGGCGAGGAGCCGCGTTTGGATGAGGAGCTGGCAGGCGTACTCCTCGATGGTCCCGTCGGCTTTCACTTTCCTTTCGATGACGGCCGGGAGATCATCTCGCGGCCATAGCAAGGGCGTATGCTGGGTGCCGTCCATGATCGTGGGGTCTCAGGCGTGGCGTGCGGGGGCGGTCGGCTGGCTGGCGGCTGCGGTGCTGGCTGCGGCGGCTGCCTGCGGGCGCGAGACGGCTGTGGAGACGCCGCGCATCGTCTCGGCTTCGGCCGAGCGGGAGATTAGCGCTACGGGCGTGGCCGAAGTGAAGAGCCGCATCCGGGTCCAGTTCGACCGGGAGTTTCGGACCATCCGACGAGACATTCCGCTGGCATCGTACTTCACGGTCATCCTGGCCGTACCCGGGGGCGAGCGAGAGCTCTTCGTGGAGTCGGCGGAGCGGGCCGGCGAGCGGGGGAACGTGGTGGAGCTGGTGGTCGACGTGGTGGTGTCGGAGGGCTCGCGGGTCGCAGTGGAACGGCGGGCGTTCGTGCCCGGGGCAACGGATCGGCTGGAGGCGCGCATCGAAGGCGGGCTGCCCGTGGGCCAGGCGGCGCTGGCGAACGGCGCGTGGCAGTTCACCGATCCGGCGGTGGTGGAGGAGACGCAGGAACCCGTACCAACGGCAGTCGATGCCGACTCGGCGGCCATGCGTGCGGCGCTCCAAGCCCACCTGCGGGCCCGGGGGGCATCGGCAGCAGTGGAGGCGGCAGCGCTCTCGCTGTACGACGCCATCCCCGTCCAGCTCGTGCCGTCACCGAAGGCGCGGGCGGCGCTCGCGGCCCTCACGGGGACCTTCGCGCAGCCGGCCATCGCCTGGTTGCTCACGAACGAGAACTGCACGGGCCAGCCCGCGAGCATCGTCTTCGCACCGCCGCCGGAGTTCCCGGAGATGCTGGCGCGAGTGACACACGACACAGGCGGGCGGCGGACGGTGTGGCTCAATCCTCGCCTCGAGGGCGAGCGGCTGGAGTTCCTCATGCCCCTGCTGGCCCACGAGGCCATCCATTGCGACACCTTCGACGGGCGGTGGGAGGAGGTCGCCGCCACAGCCTTCGACTCGTTCCTCTACCTGCACCTGGTAGCGGCCATCCCCGAGCTGGCGCGAGCGGGCACACCGATGGCGCGGACGCTGAACACGGACCTCCTGGCGCTCCTGAACAGCGGACGCTGGGTGCCGGAGTCGGTGGGTGTGCTGCCCAGCCCGAAGGTGAGCAACGCGCTTCCCGGCAGCACCTCGGCTGCGGATTCCTTCGCCGAGCACGTGGTGCAGGCGTACGGGATGATCCGCTTCAACGAATCGCCGACGGAGGAGCTCGCCCGGCAGTACACGCGTATCCTGGCGGGGGTCGCTGGCCTGCCCGAGGGTGACCCCTTCCAGCTGGGCTACCTCGATCGGCTGCTGGGGCAGGCTGCCCACCCTGCGGTGATCGCCGCAGCGGTGCAGGCGCTGCGGCTGGCGCCAGCGCCGTAGCGTTCAGGTCGACGGCTGGCGTCGGGGCGGGATGAGGTCTTCGGGGAGCATCTGCTCGACCAGCTCGAGGAGTTCGTCGGCCGCGAACGGCTTGGGGACGAAGACCGTGTGCGGGGAACGCGCGGCGAACTCGGCCGGCTCATCGGCGCTGTAACCGCTGATGAGGATCACCGGCAGCCGCGGGTACTTCCGGGCGATGTAGCGGCGGAGCTCCGTCCCCGAGAGCCCCGGCATGACGATGTCGGTGATGACGAGGTCGGGCCGATTGGATTCAAGCCAGGCGCGAGCGGCGAGGCCGTTTTCGAACTCGAGCACCTGGTAGCCCTGACCGGCGAGGAGGCGGGCAAGCATGACCCGCACCGGCTCGTCGTCATCGATCACCAGAATCAGCGCTGCCACCTCGTCTCCGCCTCGCCCGCTTCCGTCGCACCTCGCGTTCTCCCCGTCGGCAACGATGTCCGTCCCCGCAGGTTCATTCTTTGCCGTATCCCTGATGGGGGATATTGGGGATATCCCTCAACTTCAACTTACGGTTCGGAAGCCGCACGAAGCGGGAAAAGCGCGAGACCCTTTGCGCTGGGCCGCCCGGTGCGCCTATCATCGGCCACGACGTAGGGGAAAAGCAGGATGCGATTCTTCGTGACGGTGGTCTTCGCGGCACTGCTCATCGTCATCGTGTACCTGACGGTGGCAGGGATTGCCGACGGCTACTTCGGCGCCGACATCTACCCCGATCGTTGGGCGCCCGACAGCTGGTCAGCTCCTGACAGCTGGAGCGAATGGCGCGACATCGTGGTCGTGGTGCTCGGTGCCCTGCTCGTGCTGGGAGCGGCGGTGGGCATCGCCGCGATGGTTGCGGCACTCGCGCTCATCCTGCTGCTTCGCCGCGTGGTGCGGCAGCAGCTGGTGCCCGCGCTGGAATCCCTGAAGGCGACACTCGACGAGGTGCGGGGCACGGTCGAGTTCGCCGGCGAGAGCGTTGCATCGCCCATCATCCGCGTGTATTCGGTGTACCGGGGCGTGCGGCGAGGATTGCGGGCAGTACGCACGTTCCCGGATAGCGTGCGGCGCCGCCGTGGGAGACGCTGAGGTGAGCGAGGGACCGGCGAGCGGTGAGCGAACAGGACCGCCTGTCTTCGCATGGGTGAGGGCGGCCCTCGGGGGCGTGCGGGACACGGCCAAGGCCATGCTCGAGGAGGCCCGTGCCGGCGCCCGGGAGGGGTACGAGGAAGGCTGGCGGCGCTTCGAAGCGAAGACGGGACGGGCGCGCCGGAAGCGAGAACGCTCGCCCTGAGCGAAGCTGCACGAGCTGATAGGATCCTGGCGGAGGCCACGGCGCGGAGAGGTGCTGGAGTGGCCGATCAGGCACGCCTGGAAAGCGTGTAGGGGCGGTTGCCCCTCGTGGGTTCGAATCCCACCCTCTCCGCCAGGCTTCGCCCGTCCCGGGGGCGCGCGGGTCAGTGAGCGGCGCCCCGAGCAAGGAGTTCGAGCATCCGCTCCTCGTTCCGGTAGGCATCGAGAGCGAGCCAGGCGAATCTTGCCACCCCAAACCAAGCGAAGAGGCCGGCGATACCGGCGAGCGTCATCCGCTCGTCGTAGGGCAGCCACGGGCTGAGGATTCCTGCCATGGCGCGCACGGCGGTCGCCCCGACGAGCCCCCAGAAGGCGGCGTGGTCGAGGATGCTCGGCGGACGCGGCTCGGCCCGTCCTAACGCAAAGATGGGGGCGATGAGCTGCGCGACACCGACGATGAGCATGGTGATGGTCCCGACGCCGAAGAGGTGCCGGGCAGCATCGCGCAGGCCGATGTCGGTGGCCGCGCCGGCGACCGCGCCGTGCACCCCTCCCCACAGGAGGGCCGCGGCGGCAGCGAGCGCGAACCAGTTCGCCGCGGCGACGTAGCGGGCTGCGGGGCGCGCCCGCGGACGCAGCCGGTGCGCGCGGGCGTGGAAGGCGCCTACGAGAAGCGAAAGCCCCGCAGTTCCCGCACCAGCGAGAGCGAAGCCGACTCCCTCGAGGCGAGGGGAGCGGAGACCTTCGAAGACCTGGACCGCCACGAGAGCGAGGCCGAGGTTCAGCGCCGCCCATGGGGGCGCGAAGCGGCGGATGGAGGGCTGCTGCCGGCCGAAGAACGTGGGAACGCTGCGGGACTGCACGGCCCAGATGAAGTTCCCCACAGACCCGAGCATGACCGTCCACAGGGCCGGGTCGTGCTCGGGGAAGAGGAGGAAACGACGGTCCGTGAGCTGGAGGCCTGACCAGACGGCAACGGCCGCCCACCAGACCCACCAAAAGGCGCCCGCCGCGAATCCGAGGGTCCACGCACCCGGGCGGCGGGTTCGCACGAGGTACCACGCGAGCGTTCCCGCCACGAGGAGCATCCCCGCGCCGGCAGCAACCCCGGCGAGCAGGCAGACGCTTTCGAGGCCCGGTACCGCCTGGCCAAGGACGCGCCCTGCGAGGCCCACGGTGAGGAGGGCGAAAGCACTCCAGGAGACGCGCGCATCGACCGGCCGTCGTCCTGCGAGCCGGGGGGCGAGGCGGAAGGCCATGCCGGCGACGAAGAGGCCTGCCCAGCCCTGGAGCTGAGCGGCCCCATGGGCCTGGATGAGGAAGGGAACATCCGCCGGCCGGCCGACGAAGTCCGCCGCAGCGAAGGGGACGTAGACGGCGAGGAGAAAGCCCGCGCCGACGGCCGTGGCGATGGCCGCAGCCATGAAGGGCAGGTAGCCGCGATCGTCGGGCGGGGCCGATGGGCGGGCGCGGGCCATCGGTACCAGCCTCACCGCATTGCAGCCTTCGTTCGCCGGCCGTTCGGCCCCGGAATCGCGGGCCGAACGGCCGGCGCCGCCTCACGCTGGTTCGAGGATCAGCCGGCGCGGACCGCGCAGCTGGAACGAGGGGAGGCGCTCGACGGCGCGGATGCGGAAGCGCGGGAAGCGCTCGAGGAGCAGGCCGAGGGCGACTTCGGCTTGCAGCCGCGCCAAATTCGCCCCGAGGCAGAAGTGCACGCCCAGCCCGAAGGCAGCGTGCCTGCCCGGACGGCGGGAGAAGTCGAGCCGGTCGGGGTCGGGGAAGCGCGCGGGATCACGGTTGGCGGCACCCAAAAGGAGGTGGACCGTGTCCCCTGGGCGGATGGCGCGGCCGGCGAGTTCCCCGGGCGCTCTCGCCCAGCGCGAGATGGCGTGGGTGGGCGTGTCGAAGCGAGCGAGCTCTTCGAGGGCAGGCGTCCATCCGACGGCGCCGCGACGCAGGGCTTCGGCGGCTTCGGGGTGGGCCGCGAGCGCCAGCACGGCGTTCCCGATGAAGAGGGCGAGGGGGCCGTTCCCGGCAGTGGCGAGGTGGACGACGAGCATGAGCAGGTGCTCCGGCGGGAGCCCTTCCCCTGCTTCGGCTTCGTCGCGGAGACGCCCGATGAGGCTCTCGGGCGGGGCCTCGATGACGATGCGGGCGAGCGGCTCTTCCGCCGCTTCGGCAGCCGCGACCACGCTCGGATCGGCCGGGCCTTCGTTCCGCGCCCGCATGATGGCGAGGCACGCCGCTCGGAAGCTGGCGCGCTGGGCAGCGGGCACGCCGAGGAGATGGAGGATGACCTGCACGGGCAAGCGCTCGGCGAAGCCGCTCATGAGGTCGAAGGGCTCGGCGGCGGGCAGTTCGCCCAGCAGGTGGCCGGCGAGCTCCTCGATTTCGGGTCGGAGCTTGGCGACGGCGGCGGGCGTGAACCATCGGTTGACGCGCCGTCGGAGTTCGTCGTGGAGGGGAGGGTCGGAGTTGCCCATGATGGGCGCGGATCCGAGGGGGATACGGGCCCGGGCGCCGCGGATGCGGGTGCCCAGTTCGCCGCCGGCCGTGGCGGGGTCGGCCGAAAAGGACTCGTGGTCGTGGAGGACGGCCGCGAGGGGCTCCCAGGCGGTCACCACCCAGGCCTGGAGGGGGGGGATCCACGCGACGGGCGCCTCAGCGCGGAGGCGGGCGAGGGCGGGGTAGGGGTTTTCGAGGTAGGCAGGACGCGTGGGGTCGAAGAACGGCACGCGGCGCTCCTTCAACGAAACTCGCCGGCAGCTGATTGGCGCGGCATGAACAGTTCGCGAAGGCCGACGTCGCGATCTACGTTCGCGGGCGAGTGACGGATCTCCTCCGGGGGCTTGCAGCGGTGCGGTAGGCTCGATCATGCCGAATCCGCCCGCGGGCGGAACGGGGGACCCGACTTCTGGGGTGAATTCCCGCTGCGGCGGGATAGGTGACTTTCTCCACCGAACCCGACAGCTAACCCCGTAGGCGTGAGAGAGGCGTTCGGCAGCCGCTCAGCCTGCCGAGGGTGCCTCTCGATGAACGACGCCGGGCGACCGGCGAACGGGAGGCATGGAGATGCTGCGGAACGGCTACGAATCCTGGTGGCAGCGGCTCGTGTGGCGCCTGCGGGTGCCATCGTACGTGCTGGTGCGGCCGGCGGAGCAGCGCCGGTGCCCGGAGTGCGCGGCTCCCTACGAGCCCACGGACCGGTACTGCCGCCGGTGTCACGTCCGCGTCCCCGAGTGGCGCTTCTAGGAAGGGCGCGCATCCCGGCCCGCGCCTACTGGAAGAGGGCGCCCACGCTCTGCCCGGAATGGATGCGGCTGATGGCATCGCCGAAGAGCGGCGCGACGGGGATGATGGTCATGTTCGGGAGGCGCTTCTCGGGCGGAATTGGGAGCGAATCGGTGACGACGATTTCGCGCACGGCCGCCTCGCGCAGCCGATCAACCGCGGGCCCGCTGAGGACCGCATGGTAGCCAACGATCATGATGTCGCGGCAGCCGTGCTCGCGGAGGATGCGCACTGCCTCGAGCATGGTGCCGGCAGTATCGATTTCGTCGTCGATGATGAGGACGTTGCGGCCCCGCACGTCGCCGATGACGTTGACGGCTTCGGCGCGGCCGGTGTTGCCGATGCGACGCTTCTCGATGATGGCAAGGGGGGCATCGAGGCGAGCAGCCATGTCGCGGGCCCGCTTCTCGTCGCCGACGTCGGGAGCGACGACGGTGTAGTTCTCGAGGCGGAGCGATTGGAGGTAGGCGCTCACGGGGTAGAGGGCGTTCAGCTCATCGACGGGGACGTTGAAGAAGCCTTGGATCTGCCCGGCGTGGAGGTTCATGGTGAGGACGCGATCGGCGCCCGCGGTCTCGAGGAGGTTGGCCACCAGGCGGGCGGTGATCGGGACGCGGGGCTGGTCCTTCTTGTCGGAGCGGCCGTAGGCGTAGTAGGGGATGACGGCGGTGATGCGGCCGGCGGAGGCGCGCCGAGCAGCATCGATCATGATGAGGAGTTCCATGATGGAGGTGTTCACCGGTCGGGCGAACGGCTGGATGAGGAACACATCCCGCATGCGGATGTTTTCGCGGTATTGGACAAAGATGTTCTCGTTGGCGAACTCGAAGACATCGACGTCGCCGAGCGGGATGCAGAGCCGCTCGCAGATCGCGCGGGCGAGTTCGGGGTGAGCCCGGCCGGAGAAGCAGGCGAGGTCGCTGTACACGGCGCGACGAAGCTCCCTACGCGTTCGTGCCGGGAGCTCCTGCTCCCGGCACGGGGCTCTGGGCGTCTGACTGGTAGCGAGTGCACTGTACCACGGATGGGGCGGTTGCTCCAATGGGCGACGGGGGCTGCTTGGCAGGGCCCGGGAAACCTGGTAGGATTCGGGGAGGTAACCCTCGTCGCATCGGCCTCGCTGGGAGGCGACTACCCCCGCCCGATGACCGAAGGGATCCGAAATCTTGGTTGGAGGTCGTCGGGTGGCATACACCGACAGAAGCCTGGTTTGCGCCGATTGTGGCGCGTCGTTCACGTTCACCGCAGGTGAACAGGAGTTCCACGCATCGAAGGGGTTCACGAACGAGCCGAAGCGCTGCCCCACCTGCCGCCGCGCGCGGCGCGGTGATGCGGGAAGCTCGCACCGCCCCCAGCGGGCGACGTATTCGGCGGTGTGCGCTTCGTGTGGGCGCGAGGCCCAGCTCCCCTTCGAGCCGCGGGGGGACCGCCCCGTGTACTGCAGCGACTGCTACCGGCCGAGCTCGACGCGGCCGTCGTTCGGCGGCGGGCAGCGTGGCGGCGGTCGCAGCCGCCGCTGGTAAGCAGCGGGAAATCTCGGCTGGAGCGGGAGCAGGCTATACTCGCCGCGGGGCCCGTAGCTCAGCGGTGAGAGCGGCCGGCTCATAACCGGTTGGTCGTAGGTTCGAATCCTACCGGGCCCATGACGACGTACCGTGGGAGTGCAGAGGGCGGGAGCTATGGAGCTCCCGCCCTCCCTTGCGCGCAGCCAGCCGGGGCCATCAGATGACCGTGGGCGGACGGTATTCCCCGAAGACCTTGCGCATGGTGCCGCAGATTTCACCGAGCGTCGCGTAGGCGCGCACCGCTTCGATGATGTAGGGCATGAGGTTGTCGTTCCCACGGCACGCGCGCTCCAGCTCATCGAGGCGGCGGCGGACCTGCTCGATGTCACGCTCGCGGCGGTGGTGTTCGAGGCGCTTCAGCTGATGCTCCACGAGCCGCTTGTCGACGCGGAAGATGGTGGGGGGCTGCTCACCGCCCTCGGTATAGGCGTTCACGCCCACGATGATGGCCTTCCCCTCGTCGACGAGGCGCTGGTAGTTCCAAGCAGCTTCGGCGATTTGGGCTTGAATCCAACCGGATTCGATGGCCCGAACAGCGCCGCCCATCTCCTCCACCTGGCGCATGTACTCCTTCGCCTGCTCTTCGAGGCGGTTCGTGAGGTACTCGACGAAGTAGCTGCCCGCCATGGGGTCAACCGTATCGGTGACACCCGTCTCGTGGGCGATGATCTGCTGCGTGCGGAGGGCGATGCGCTGCGCCTCGTCGGTGGGCAGGGCGAGGGCCTCGTCGAAGCAGCTGAGCGCGATACTCTGCACCCCGCCGATGACCGCGGCCAGGCACTGGATGGCGGCACGGACGATGTTGTTTTCGGGCTGCTGCGCCATGAGGGTGCTGCCGCCTGTCTGGGTATGGGTGCGGAGCATCATGGAGCGGGGATCTTTGGCGCCGTAGCGCTCCTTCATGATGCGGGCCCACAGGCGGCGCAGGGCTCGGTACTTGGCAATCTCTTCGAAGAAGTTGTTGTGAGTGTTGAAAATCCAGCTGATGCGCGGGGCGAACTCATCGATGTCGAGCCCGCGGGCGAGAGCGGCGTCGACGTACGTGCAGGCGTTGGCGAAGGTGAAGCCGATCTCCTGCGCGGCGGTGGCGCCGGCATCGCGCATGTGGTAGCCGCTGACGCTGATCGTGTTCCAGTTGGGGACATGCTTGGCGCAGTACTCGATGATGTCGGCGGTAAGGCGGATGCTGGGGCCGGGCGGGAAGATGTACGTCCCGCGGGCGATGTACTCCTTCAGCACGTCGTTCTGGACGGTGCCGTTGAGCTTCTCGGGGGGGACGCCCTGCTTCTCGGCAGTGACGATGTACATGGCGAGGAGGACCGCCGCCGGGGCGTTGATCGTCATGCTCGTGGAGACCTTGTCGAGGGGGATGCCTTCGAAGAGCGTCTCCATGTCGTAGAGGGAGTCGATGGCGACGCCCACCTGCCCCACCTCGGCGATGGCCATCGGGTCATCGGAGTCGTAACCGAGCTGTGTGGGGAGGTCGAAGGCGACGGAGAGGCCCGTCTGCCCCTGGCTCAGGAGGTAGCGGAACTTCTGGTTCGATTCTTCGGCAGTACCGAACCCCGCGTACTGGCGCATCGTCCAGAGGCGGCCGCGGTACATGGTGGGCTGGATGCCCCGGGTGAAGGGGTACTCACCGGGGAAGCCCAAGTCGCGCTCGTAATCGAGGTCCGCGATGTCGAGGGGGGTGTAGAGACGCTGAACGGGAACGCTGCTCGTGGCGAACTCGACGTTCCGCTCGGGCTGGCGCTGGAGGGTCTTGGCCAGGGTGCCCTCCTCCCACGCGTGCAGCTTGCGCGAGAGGCTCGCGAGGACCTCGGGGGCGAAGAGGGTGGGCTGAACGGCGGTCGCGTCCGACATGGCACACCTCCTGGTCCCACCAGTCTACCCGATGGGTACAGGGTTCAGGGATTCGCTGCGTCGAATACATCCCCCAAGCAGCAGCGAAGGCTTTCGCAGACGCGGCTGGGGTAGAGTGGGGCTTGGAAATGGACCGCGACGACGGCGGCTGGTACTTCGCCTACGGTTCGAACATGTCCGCCCGGCAGATGGCAGCCCGCTGCCCGGGCGCAACGGCAGCCGGACCGGCACGCCTCGATGGCCACCGGCTGGCGTTCGACCTCCCGAGCCGATACTGGGGCGGCTGGGTGGCGGATGTGGTTCCGGAGGCGGGTTCCGTGGTATGGGGAGTGCTCTGGCGGCTGCGCCCGGAGCATTGGGCCGCGCTCGATGATTACGAAGACGTCGATGAACAGCGGTACCGGCGGCTCACGCTGGACGTGACGACGGCGGACGGGCGTCCGGTGCGGGCCCAACTCTACCGCGTGGTGAGGCCCCGCGGGGAAGGCCGCCCCAGCGCCGCCTACCTGCGGACGATTCTCGAGGGTGCGCGGGAGCACGGCCTCCCCGCGCCGTACGTCGCTTGGCTGGGAACCCTGGCAGTTGAGGAGGTGACGCCGTGACGACGACGCACACGCCGCCGGCGAAGGCTTCGCCGGCGGACCTGAAGCGGTTCCGGCGGAACCTGCGGGACGAGGTTGACGGCGAAGCGCTGTATCGCGCCCTGGCCGAGGCGGAGCGGGACCCGCACCTGAAGCTGGTTTACGAACGCCTCGCGGAGAGCGAGCGGCGGCACCGCCAACTGTGGGAAGCCAAGCTCCGGGACGCGGGCGAGCCGGTGCCGACGTACAAGCCCTCGCTGCGGGTGCGGCTGCTGGCCTGGCTCGCGCGGCGCTTCGGCACGAACGTGGTTGCGCCGATCGTGGCGGAGATGGAAGTCGCGGCCTATTCCATGTACGACGACCAGCCGGAGGCGGTGGCGCACGGCCTTCCCGGCGACGAGCGCTCGCACGCGCGCATCTTCCGGGAGATCGCGCGGCAGGGCGTACGGCGCACGTCAGCCATCGACATCGCGCGCATCGAAGGGCGCCACGGAGCGGCGACGGGGAACGCGCTGCGGGCGGCGGTCCTGGGCGCGAACGACGGGCTCGTCTCCAACCTCTCACTCGTGATGGGGGTGGCCGGGGCGAATCCTGGACCAGAGATCGTGCTCCTTTCCGGGGTCGCGGGCCTGCTGGCGGGGTCGCTGAGCATGGCCCTGGGTGAGTGGATCAGCGTCCGCAGCGGCGCGGAGCTCATCGAGCGCCAGGTCCGCATCGAGCTAGACGAAATCCAGCATCTCCCGGACGAAGAGATCGAGGAGCTCACGCTGATCTACATGTCGCGCGGCATCCCGGAAGAGGAAGCGCGGGCAACGGCGCGCCGCATCATCACCGACCAGAAGGCCGCACTGGAGACGCTTTCGCGCGAGGAGCTGGGGATTTCACCGGAGGACCACGGCCAGAATCCGTGGGTGGCGGCGGCGGCGTCCTTCCTTACCTTCAGCGTGGGGGCGGCGTTTCCGGTGCTGCCGTGGCTCGTGCTTTCGGGATTCGCCGGAGTGGCGGGAAGCGTGGTCGCGAGCACGCTCGGCCTCATCCTGACTGGGGCCGTCACCAGCGTGTTCACGGGTCGGAACGTGTGGTTCTCGGCGGCGCGGATGGTGGCCTTTGGGCTTTCGGCCGCCGGCATCACCTTCGGCATCGGCAAGGCCATCGGCGTTTCCACCGGCATCAGCTAGTCGGTGAAGGCGAGCTCGATGGCGAAACGGCCATCGACCGTAGCGATGGCGACGACGCGGTAGGGTCGGCCGAGCGTCACGAGGGCGAACCACGAATCGAGGCGGCGCGCCATCCCTTCCGCCAAGGCCTGGGCATCGACGAGCCCGGGCAGACCGTCCCGATTGACGTCGAGAACGAGGGTGCCGTCGACGATCTCGGGGTCGAAGGTCACCGAGCCCTCGGCTGCGGCGGCGTCGCCGACGCGCGCCTGGAGTTGGAGTTCGATGAGGCCGGACGTTTGGATGACCGCCTCGGCCGAGACCTGCGGCTGCTCGGCCATGGGCCGGGCGAGGTCGCCGGCGACGACCTCGGCGAGGCTGGCGACGGCATCGGCGTCGAGGACCAGGCGGACGTTGCCGCCGCCCGCGGTTTCACCCTCGTCTCCTCGGAAGATGGGGTTGAGGGAGTAGACCATGACGGTGCCGACGATGCCGGCCAGCGCACCGAGGAGGAACCAGGCGAACGGGCGCATGCAGCGTCAACGATGCCGCCGGGCAGGGCCAGGAACAAGGCGGCAGCCGGTTCTGTCGCGAAAAGGCTTGTAAGGGGGTCGGGGCAGGCGTAGCGTTGACGTGTCCGGAGCAGGCGCGATGCGGTGGGCGGGGCAGCTGCTGGTGATCGCGGGGCTGCTAGCGGCGGCCGTCGGGGCGCCGAGCATCGCCCTGCGGGTGGCCGATTCGGCAGAGGAGCGAACCTACGAGGCGGAGCGGCTGCTCGCGCGGGCGCACCAGGCGCTGGCCCGCGGAGCGGAAGCGCGGGCCGCCGCGATTGGGTACGTACTCGTCGGGGAGGATACGCTCCGGGCAGAGTACGACCAGGCGGCATCGGAGGCGCTGGCGGCCCTCGCGGCGCTGCAGGCCGCGGGGGTCGCCGACGAGGAAGCGGCGGCTGCGGCGGCGGCCTTCGATCGGTGGCGCGCGGAGGGCCCGGACGTCTTCCTCGCGATGGCAGAGGCCGGCAACGGGGAGGGGGCCGCTGCTCTCGCGCAGTCGGGGCGACCTGCGGAGCTCTTCGCCGCGTTCGCCCGCGCGGGCGAAGAGCTCGGGGCGAGGCTGGCGCAGGAGGTGGAAGACCGGCGAGCGGCGCAGCGACAGGCCGCCGTAGGCAGCTTCCTCCTCTTCGGGCTGGGGATGGTGGCCTTGACCGCCGTCCTAGCCGGGGCAGCACGACTGCTGACGAACCTCCGACGTGCGCGCCGGGCCGAACGCGACGCGCGGGAACTGGCCCGCACTGCAAACAAGCTGGCAGAGGAACGGCGGGCACTGCTCGGAGCGGCCACGAACGAGCTGCGCGGGCCGCTGACGGCGCTCGGGCTCGCGGCGGAGATGCTGTCGCGCGAGGTTGAGCGCCGCGGCGATGAAGCGCTGGCGCCATTGGCACAGGAGCTGGCGCGGAGCGTGCGCCGTTTGACGGCGCTCGTGGAGGACCTGCTCGACTACGCTGCCCTCGAGACGGGCAGCCTCACCCTCTTGCGGGAGCCCGCCGACCTGCGGGCCATCGCCGAAGCGGCCATCGCCGACGTACGAGCGGTGCGGAGCGAAGTCACGCCGCTCATCGAGGTGGCCGGAACGGAACCGCGACTGGCGGCCGACGTACCGCGGTTGCGCCGGGCGATCGCCGCGATCGTCGGCACGCTCGTACGACAGGGCGCCCCGCCGCATCGAATCGTCATCGTCGGGGAAAGCAGCGCGGGGGTCTGCATCATCGAAGGGCCGGCGCCGGCGGGCGACGCCGCGGTCGGCCCGAACATCAGCGCCGACGTGGCGAGGAAGATCATCGAACTCCACGGCGGCAGCGTGGACGAGCTCTCGCCCGGGAGCATCGCCATCCGGCTGCCGGCGGCCGCAGGCGCGGACCCTCCGCGCACCGGGGCATCGGAAGCACGCGCGTGATACGATGGCGGCGTATGGCAGAAGAGTCCGGCGTGTTCTGCCCGCGATTTCACCGCGCGGTCGAACTCATCGGCCGACGCTGGACGGGGGCCATCCTCCGGGCGATGCTGCACGACGCCGTGCGCTTCAGCGAGCTGCGGCACGCCGTCCCCGGCCTGAGCGACCGGCTCCTCTCGGAGCGGCTGAAGGAGCTGGAGGCGGAGGGTATCGTCGTGAGGGTGGTGCGGCCGGAGACGCCGGTCCGCGTGGAGTACCACCTCACCGAGAAGGGACGGGCGCTGCAATCGGTCATCGAGGCGGTGTCGGCGTGGGCGGAGCGGTGGATCGAGCTCCCGGACGCCGCCGCCGAGGGCGACCGTCGTCCGGCGGAGGTGGCTCGCCGCCGATAGGCTGAGCCTGTGCGGCGGAGGCTGGTTCGCTGCGATCCTCCGGCGGCCAGGGCTTAATAGCTCGAAGCCAGATGTGGGCCTCTTCGATGCCGAAGAGGTGGCCCCAGAAGCGTTCGCAGTAGTACTGGGCGCGGGGGCTCCGGTTGGCGAGCGCGTCGAGGATGCGCCCGAGGACACGGCGGAGCCGGCTGGGGGGCGCGTACGTGTCGGTGTTCAGGTTGAAGGTAAGCCGGCGGCGGACGATGCGGAAGCGGGCGCGATGGTAGTAATGGAAGAGGAACCCGTCGGGCGTGTACGGGTCGAAGTAAGCGAGGGTATCGAGGAAGAGGGCTCGCCGGTGGGTGGGATCTTTCCAGGTGATGTAGCTCGAGGAGCCGTGGGGAAAGCGGAAGTGCACGAGGGCGTCGGGCTTGCAGATGCGGTACACCTCGTTGAGGAAGCCGACGAGGTCCTCGAGGTGTTCGAGGAGATGGGAGGCGTGGACTTCGTCGACCGAAGCGTCCCGGAAGGGGAGCGTACGGGTGATATCGGCACGGATATCGACGCCGGGGAGCGGCGCGAGGTCGACGCCGAGCGCTCCCGGGTGCTTACGGAATCCGCACCCGAGGTCCACGACGATCCGTTCAGTAGGTTGCGCCATGCCCACGTGCCCCGCAGGGAGATGACCGCCCCCGGATGGAGTAAGTATGGGCCGCGCGCCGCCACGGGCAAGCAGGCGCCGTAGCGCGTAGGATGGGGTGCCGTACCATTCGGGCCGTGGCGCGGGGCCGTCGCATCCTCATCATCTGCCGAGGGAACGTGGGGCCGCACATGTCGGCGCCGGGCATCCGCGCGTCGGCCCAGGCGCAGGTCCTCGCCGAACACGTTCCGGGGGCGCAGGTGACGCTCGCGGGCCAGAATGCCGACGCCTCGGGGCCACCGGGGGCGCCCTACCGGGTGGTGGCCTGGACTTCGAAGAACATCGTTCGGTTGGTGGCCGACCACGACATCATCGTGTCGTCTGGCTTGCCGCCCCAGATCGCGCCGTTCTTCTTCCAGAAGCGGTTCGTGGCCGACCTCTTCTCGCAGTATGCGATGGAGTGGATGGAGGTGGGGCTCCAGCACTATCGCGGGTTCGGTCGGCGGGCCTGGGTGGAACGGACGCGGGCCTGGCTTTCGATGCAGCTGACGGCGGCCGACTTCGTCATCTGCAACAACGAGCGTCAGCGCGACAGCTACTTGGGGACGATGCTCTCCCTGGGGATCGTCTCCAACCGGGCGTTCGCTGCCGATCGCACACTGCGCCGCCTCATCGATGCCGCGCCCCACGGCATCCGCCGCGAGCTGCCAGACTGGTCGGCGCCCAGGGTGCTGCGGGGGGTCCACCCCGGCTTCCGCGAGGAGGACACCATCCTCATCTGGAACGGGGGCATCATCCAGTGGTACGACCCGGGCACGCTGCTGGAAGCACTGCGGCGGCTGGGGCGCGAGGACATCAAGCTGCTTTTCTTGGGAGCGAGCTATCCGGGCATCGGGGACCTGGGGAAGGGGCCGCGCTTCCAGGACGCGAAGGCCATCGCCGCGGCGAACGGCCAGCTGAACCGCACGGTGTTCTTCGAAGAGGGCTGGGTGTCGCACGACGATGCTGCCCGCTACGTGATGGAGGCAGACATCGGCGTCTGCACCTACTGGGATAACCTCGAGACCCGCTACGCCCACCGCACCCGCTTCCTCGACCTCATCTGGGCGGAGCGGCCCTTCATCTGCACGCACGGCGACATCCTGGCCGAGGAGGTCGAGCGGCGCGGATGGGGGATCGTCGTGCCGCAGCAGGACCCCGAGGCGCTCGCACGTGCCATCGCCAAGCTTGCCGATGACAAGGCCTTCTGGGAGCACTGCCGGCGGAACCTCGCCGCGGCCCGGGCCGAGCTCCAGTGGGAGGTCACGCAGCGGCCGCTCATCGAGTTCTGCCGCGACGGCTGGGAGCCGGTCTCGCCGAAGGCGGAGCGCTTTCCGGGGCTGGTGCAGCGTATCGCGGCCTACCTGGGGCGGCGGGCCGTCTACGTATGGGCCACGAAGCCATGAGCCGGTCCATCCTCGTCATCAGCCGGGCAGCGGTGGGGCCGCGGATGGCGAGCCCCGGGATCCGGGCTTACCAGATCGCGGGCGCCCTGGCTCGGGCGCTCCCCGGTGCGCGGGTGACGTTGGCCCGCCCTGCGGGCCAGGAGGCCGTGGCGCCTCCCGAGCCTACGGTCCGCATCGTGGACTATCGGTCGAACGCTGAGCTCGTGCGGTTGGCCGCGAGGCACGACGTCGCGATTGCGCGGAACTTCCCGCCCCATTTCATCCCGTTGATGGGGCGTACGCTGTTGGCCTTCGACGGCTACACGCCGTTACTCATCGAGTGGCTGGAAATGGCGGAACGGGATTTCGTGCGGTGCCGGCGGGTGTGGACGGCGAGCAACCGCTGGTATGTGAACCTCCAGCTGACGATGGCCGACTACATCTTCTGTGCCGACGAGCGCCAGCGGGACCACTGGATCGGGATGCTCGTGGCCCTGGCGTTGCTGCCGTCCGAGGTGTACGAGCGCGACCCGAGCGTGCGCAGCCTCGTAGGCGTGGTCCCCTTCGGGGTTCCTGCGAAGCCACTCGCACCGAACGGCCCGGCCATGCGAGGCGTGGTGCCGGGCATCGGTGCGCAGGATCGCATCCTCCTCTGGCACGGCACCGTGACCGACTGGAACGACCCCGTGACGGCCATCGAAGCCGTGCACCGCCTCGGGAAGCGGAGGAGCGATCTGCGGCTGGTGTTCATGGGGGTCGACCATCCCGACTACGCGTTCGGACCGAACGCGGGCAAGCTGCGCGAGGCCATCGCGCGGGCTCGGGAGCTGGGGGTGGAGGGCCGGTCGGTCTTCTTCCTGCCAGGGTGGGTGCCGTACGACGCCATCGACAGCTACCTGGCCGAGGCTGACGCTGGTATCTGCCTCGGGTACGAAACCGTCGAGAGCCGTTTCGCCTTCCGTACCCGGTACGTGGACGCGTTCCGGGCGCGAGTGCCGCTGGTCTGCACGCGGGGCGACGTCTTGGCCGAACGGGTGGAGCGGGACCCGCTGGGGGTCGCAGTACCGGAGCGGGACGTGGAGGCGGTCATGGCGGCCATCGAGCGGGTGCTCGACGACGCGGATTTCGTCGCCGAGTGCCGGCGCAACCTGGCGGCCATCGCGGAGGAGCTTTCGTGGGACAGGGTCATCGCGCCGCTGGCCGAATTCTGCGCGCGGGGCCGAACGAATGCCGCACCGTTGGGGAAGCGCCGACGCGACGCGGTGGTCAGGGCAGGCGTGTACTACTTGCTGAAGAAGCTGAATCGGAGCGCGCCGCCACGGTAACGGAGCGGGGCAGCTCCTTTCGCCAGGTGGTGGGCCTTGCTACGATGCGGTTGGGTCGGGGTGTAGCTCAGCCTGGCTAGAGCGCTGCGTTCGGGACGCAGAGGTCCCCAGTTCAAATCTGGGCACCCCGACCAGCCGGGCCGGCTGTGGTGAGCGTCGTCCAGGGGCGGCTGCGGCTCGATGAGAGATTTTTCATGCGCGCGCCGCCGGCCGCTGGTGTAATGGAAGCGTGCACATCCTCATCGTGGAGGACGAACGGCGGCTCGCTGCCGCAGTGCGGCGTGTCCTCGAGGAGGAAGGACACGTCGTCGACGTGGTGCACGACGGCGAAGACGGCCTCTACCAGGCGCTCCTCGAGGAGTACGACGCCATCATCCTCGACGTGATGCTGCCAGGGAAGGACGGCATCGCCGTGGCACGGGAGCTGCGGGCCAAGGGCCGCACGACCCCGATCCTGATGCTCACCGCGCGAGATGCCATCCCCGACCGAGTAGCAGGGCTCGACGCCGGGGCGGACGACTACCTGGTGAAGCCGTTCGCGCTTTCGGAACTGCTGGCGCGGCTCCGGGCGCTCGACCGGCGCGCACGGATGTCAGCGGCCGAGCCGCACGTGCTGCGCGTCGCCGACCTCGAGCTCGATCTGCGGGCGCGGGAGGCGCGCCGCCAGGGCAAGCGAATCGAGCTCACGGCGAAAGAGTTCGCCCTGCTGGAGGCGCTCATGCGGCACCCGGGCCAGGTGCTCACGCGGTCGCAGCTGTTGGACATGGTGTGGCACTACGACGCGAGCATCGAATCGAACATCGTGGACACGTACATCCACTACCTGCGCACGAAGGTGGACAAGGATTTCGAACCGAAACTCATCCGCACGGTGCGCGGTGCGGGGTACGCGCTTCGGGACGACCGTGTTTGAAGCTGCTCGCATCCGGCTGACTGCCTACTACACAGGGGTCCTGGCGGCGATCCTGCTCGTGCTGGGCGCCGGCACGTATGTGCTCCTCGCCCGCTCCATCGACCGAGAGATCGACGAATCGCTCGACCGGGCGTTGGCACAGCTTTTGCGGGCACCGGTGCGTGAGGTCGTCGCCGAGGGCGTGCCCCGGGGGCGGCGCTTCGTTGCCGAAGCCGACTCCGAGGCGCTATCGACCGACGTGTTCTACGTGATCGTCGGGCCAGGCGGGAACGTGCTCGCCAACCCCAGCAGCCTCGAAGAGGATGAGCTGCCGGTGGCGGCGTTCGTGGAGCATCCCGGGGAAGCGCGTGACGTTTCCATCGACGGCACGCGCTACCGGCTGAAGTCGGCGGCTTCGATGACGCCGTTGGGCCGGGTCACGTTCGTGGCGGGGCGCTCGCTCGAGACGCGCGATTTCCAGCTCCGGCGTCTGACGCTTGCCTTCGCGGCAGCGGGAGGGGCCGGGCTGCTCTTGTCGGCCTTGGGGGGCTTCTGGCTGGCGGGCAGGGCCCTCGTGCCCATCCGGCAAACCCTGGAGGCCCAGCGCCGGTTCGTCTCCGATGCTTCCCACGAGCTGCGGACCCCGGCGGCGGTGATCAAGGCGAACGCGGAGCTGCTGCTGCGACACCCCGACCAGACGGTGGAGGAGAACATCGACCAGGTGGCGGCGCTGGCCGACGAAGCGGCGCAGCTTTCGCGCCTCGTGGAGGACTTGCTGACCCTGGCACGCGCCGATGAAGATCGTTTGCCCTTGCAGCGCGAGACGTTCGAGCTCGGGCCGCTCCTCGAGGAGCTGGTGCGGGACCGGGAGGCCATCGCCGAGGCTCGAGGGCTCGACCTCGCAGCAGAGGCACAGCCGGGGAACATCACCGCAGACCGGATGCGGCTGCGCCAGCTCACGGCCATCCTGCTCGACAACGCCTTGAAGTACACGCCCGCGGGCGGCACGGTGCGGGTCCGCGCCCGCCGGGAGGGAGGGCGGTGGATCATCGACGTCGACGACAGCGGGCCGGGCATCCCGCCGGCGTTGCGGGAGCGGGTGTTCGAGCGGTTCTACCGAGGGCCGGAAGCCCGGGCGCTGCCGGGCACGGGGCTGGGGTTGGCCATCGCCAAGAGCATCGCCGAAGCGCACCGGGGACGCATCGAAGTGCGTGAGAGCCCGGAAGGTGGGGCCCGATTCGAGGTAACGCTTCCCGCATCGTAGTCGCGGACGCTGCCGTGCTATGATGCGCCGAGCTTCGAATCGGACGGAGGACGGTGATGGAACGAACGGCAGCAGCAGTGAGCCCCATCCAGTGGTACCTCACGGTGTGGAAGCGGTACGCCCTGTTCGAGGGGCGATCGGGACGGCCCGAGTTCTGGTGGTTCGTGCTCGGACAGGTGGTGATTTCGTTCGTCCTCGGCGTGCTCTCGCAGGCGTCCGGGCTCTTCATGATCCTCTGGTACATCTGGGCGCTGGCGACGATCGTGCCGAATCTGGCGGTGGGAGCGCGGCGGCTGCACGACATTGGCAAGAGTGGCTGGCTGCAGCTGGTCGGCCTCATCCCGATCGTGGGGCTGGTGCTCCTGTACTTCTGGGCGCTCCCCTCACAGCCGGGACCGAACCAGTACGGCGAGGGGCCGCTGCCGCCGGAACCGTAATCGAGGTGAAGGCCAAGGAAGGGTGAGAGCCTTCTCATGAAGCTCTCAGAGAAGGCTGAGAGACTGCGTCTACGGTCGAGGGTGCCGGGCACGCGCCCGGACATCAGCGACAGGAGGCTGCATGAACGGACATACCCCGCCCTTCACCCCGACGCAGGAGGTTCTTGCCCTATGACCACCAAGAGGAAGTTCCCCGCCCTGCTCGTCGGCCTCGTCGCGGCGCTGCTCGCCGTGGTCGTGGCCGGGAGCGTCATCACCGTCTTCGCCCAAACGAACGGTTCGGGCACCGACCGGAAGGAGGAGTACCTCCAGAGCCTGGCGAACCGGCTCGGCGTGGACGTGGACACGCTGAAACAGGCCATCAAGGACACGAACCTGGAGCAGCTCGACAAGTTGGTGCAGGAGGGGGTCATCAGCCAGGAGACGGCCGACGCCATCCGCCAGCGGATCGAGAATTCCGACAGCGTCTGGTTCGGGGTGCCGCGCGGCTTCGGCCGCTTCGGCGTCGGGCCCGGCCTCTGCGGCGTGGGGCTCGACCAGCTCGCCCAGTTCCTCGGCACGGACACGGCGACGCTCCGCAGTGAGATCCAGAGCGGGAAGTCGCTGGCCCAGGTCGCCGAAGCCCACGGCAAGTCCCGTGATGAGCTGAAGAGCTTCCTCACCGACCAGGTGAAGGCGAAGCTCGACGAGGCCGTGGCGAACGGGCGCCTCACGCAGGAGGAAGCCGACGCGAAGCTGCAGCGGTTCACCGATAACCTGGACACGCTCATCGACGCCGTGCCGCCCTTCAAGGGGTTCGGCGGCTTCGGCCGGGGCCATCATCACGGCTGGTTCGGCCCCGATGACGACGAGGGCTCCGGGTCCACGGGCTCGACGAGCACGACGACGTCGTTCCGCTACTGAAGCTGGTTCACGGCTCCATCCGTTCGGGCGGGCCGGGTGTGGGGACCCGGCCCGCCCCCTGTGCAGGTGCTGCCCTTCGGTCCCTCGTGCGGGGACCGTTCGGCGGTTCGGGAGCTTGCCTCCGTGGCTAGAGTGGAAAAGGGGAGGAGATCTTCCCGAAGAACGGAGGTGAGCAATGGCCGAACGTGGACTGGAAGGTATCGATGAAACGGTGCAGCTGACGTACACGTGGATCGACGAGGTGGCGGAGCGGATGGGCAGTGACCGCCACCACGGCTTCCAGGCGCTGCGCACGTTCCTCCAGCTCCTTCGCGACCACCTGCAGGTGGACGAGGCCGCGCAGCTCGCGGCTCAGCTGCCGGTGCTGCTGCGGGGGTTCTTCTACGAGGGATGGGACCCTGGCCACGACCTGCTCCATGAGCGCGGCGGGGACGAGTTCGTGGCCCGTTTCATGGAGCGCTGCCCGGTGAAGACCATCGACCCGGAGAAGGCGATCCCGGCGGCCTGGGCCGTGCTCCGGAAGCACGTCAGCGGCGGCGAGGTGGAGGACGTGTTCCAGTCGCTCCCGAAAGGCGTACGCGAGCTGCTGGAGCGCGCCTAACGCGCGACGGCGCAGCAACGAGACGCGGCCGGCCGGGGGACGAACCCCGGCCGGCCGTTCGTGGGGGCCGGCAGCATCGCCTCCGGAGCGTTCAACCCTTGGCCTGGACCTTGATGGTGCGCGGTTTCGCCTCGGGCTTGCGCGGCAGGCGAAGGGTGAGGATGCCGTTCTCGAAGCTGGCCTCGATTTTGTCGACGTCGACGTCGGGAGGGAGCCGCAGCGCGCGCTGGACGGTTCCCCAGCGGATCTCCCGGCGGAGGTACTGGTCCTCCTTCACTTCCTTTTCCTGCTTCGATTCCGCCTTGATGCGGAGGACGTCCTCGTCGACGGTGATCTCCACGTCTTCGGGCTTGACGCCGGGGACGGCGGCTTTCACGACGTACCCCTGGTCATCCTGGTAGACGTCGATGGCAAAGCCCGCCGTGCCCTCGAGCTCGCCCAGTTCGGGCCACTCCCCGAACATCCGCTGCAGCCGCTCGCGCCAAGCAGCCAGCTCGCGGAAGGGGTCCCAGGTGACGACTTCCCGGGCCATGTCGACCTCCTTCGTTGCAGGGTTCCAGGTTCCAGCGTAGCCCGCCCTCTCCGGCTTCCGAGGGCCGAGCGGCCCATGCTCACGGCCCCGAACGGACCATCGCTGCGCCGCATTGTACTGCCGCGAGGGCTGCTATCACGGGCTGCGGCACGGTTCTTCACACTTGCGGGGCCAAGGCGAGGAGCGCGAGGATGGTGCCGATGGACACGCTGGAGCTGACGCCGAACGCGCTGGCCGTCCTGCGCCACCGCTACCTGCGGAAGGACTCCCACGGCAACGTGATCGAGACGCCGGAGGAGCTATTCCGCCGGGTGGCAGCGGCGGTGGCCCTCGCCGAGGAACGCTTCCGGCCGCAGGAACGGACGCACTGGGAAGCCGCCTTCTACGAGGCGATGGCCGGACGGTGGTTCCTCCCGAATTCGCCCACCCTCATGAACGCGGGCACGGCCATTGGGCAGCTTTCCGCGTGCTTCGTCCTCCCCGTACCGGACAGCATTCCGGGCATCTTTGGGGCGGTTGCCGAGATGGCGATCATCCACCAGACGGGCGGAGGGACGGGGTTCTCCTTCTCTCGGCTGCGGCCGGCGGGCGACGTGGTGGCGGAGACGGGCGGGGTGGCCTCGGGCCCCGTGTCGTTCATGCGCGTCTTCGACGTCGCGACTGACGTCATCAAGCAAGGAGGCCGCCGGCGGGGCGCCAACATGGGCGTGTTGGCCGTCGAGCATCCCGACATCGAGGCCTTCGTCACGGTGAAGGACGACCGGACGGCTTTGACGAACTTCAACCTCTCAGTGGCGGTGAGCGACGCCTTCATGACCGCCGTCGAACAGGGCGCGGGATGGCCACTGGTGAACCCGCGCACCGGGGAACAGGTGCGGTCCGTCGATGCCAGGGAATTGTGGGAGCTCATCTGCCAGGCAGCGTGGCGGAACGGCGATCCGGGGCTGCTCTTCATCGACGAGGTGAACCGGCACAACCCGACGCCCGAGGTCGGGCGCATCGAGGCGACGAACCCCTGCGGCGAGCAGCCGCTGCTGCCGTACGAATCGTGCAACTTGGGCTCCATCAACCTCGCACGCCTCGCGGAAGGGGGCGTGTTCGATTGGGGGCGGCTCGACGAGCTCGTGGAACTGGCCGTGCGCTTCCTCGACGACGTGATCGAGGTGAACCGATTTCCGCTGCCTGCCATCGCCGAGATGACGAAGGCCAACCGGAAGGTCGGGCTGGGAGTGATGGGGTTCGCCGAAGCGCTCATCGAGCTCGGCATCCCCTACGACTCCGAGGAGGCGCTGGCATTTGGGGAGCGGGTGATGGAACGCATCGCCGCAGGTGCGCGCGAGGCGTCGGCGAAGCTGGCTCGAGAGCGCGGGCCGTTCCCGAACTTCGAGCGGAGCCGCTGGAAAGCGCAGGGGCTGCCGCCGCTCCGGAATGCGACGGTGACGACGGTGGCGCCCACGGGCACTATCAGCATCATCGCCGGCACGTCGAGCGGCATCGAGCCGTTGTTCGCCCTGGCCTATCACCGGACGGTACTCGACGGGCAGGACCTCCCCGAGGTGAACCGACTCTTCGTGCAGGCGCTGCGGCGGGAAGGGCTCGACCCGGAAGCCGTGCTGGAGAAGGTGGAGACGACGGGCTCGGTGCGAGGAATCGCCGAGGTGCCGGAGTCGATCCGCCGCCTCTTCCCCGTTGCGCTCGACTTGGAGCCCTCGTGGCACGTGCGCATGCAGGCCGCGTTCCAGCGGCACACGGACAACGCCGTCTCGAAGACGGTTAACCTGCCGGCGGATGCGCCCGTCGATGCCGTGCGCGAGGTCTTCCGGTTGGCGTACGAGCTGCGTTGCAAGGGCATCACGGTGTTCCGCTACGGCTGTCGCGGGGCGCAAGTGTTGGAGCTGGGGCGGGTACCTTCGTTCGTGGCCGGCGAACGCGCCGTGGCCCACGCGGAGTTCACGGGCGAGTGCCGGATCTGCTCCACGTGAGCGGCCCATCGGGAGGGACGATCGGGGAACCGGCTCGGTATCGACTGGCGCTTGGCAGCCGGGGCATGCTCGTGGCAGGGTTAGGACCACACGTCATACACCCCGACGAGAGGAGGCGTCTGTGACGAGCGAGCGGTCGGAGCCGCGCACCACCGAGCAGCTCATCGAACGGCTGCGCCACGGAAGCGACACGGAGCGAGCACGGGCCTGCCGCGAGTTGGCCGCGCTCCGGGATCCGGCGGCGATCCCCGCCCTCCTCGACGCGCTGGAGGATGAGGACGGCGGCGTGCGCTGGCTGGCGGCCGTCGCGCTCATCGAGCTCCGAGAGGCGGCAGTCGTCCCGCTGCTGGAACGGCTGCTGCTGCGGGTGGATTCTCCCTGGTTCCGCGAGGGCGCTCACCACGTCCTGCGCTCGCTCGTGACGCCGACCCTGACGCCGGTCGTCGAGGCGCTGGAGAAGCCGTTCCCCGAGGAGAACGTGCCCCTGGCGGTGAACGAAGCGCTGAAGGCGCTGCGCAAGACGTAGGCGTTCAGCCGGTCTGCAGCGCCTCGAGGCGGCGTTCGAGCTCCTGCAGCCGCTTCCGGTTTTCCCGCTCCTGCTGGAAGCGTTCGGTGATGTCTCGCACGTGGGCGAGGGCGCCGAGGGCGCGTCCGCCTTCCGTGACGATGGCGAAGCTGAGCTCGACGTAGAGGGTGGAACCGTCGGCGCGGTGAGAGCGTGTGGGCATGTGGCGGCCTTCGTATTTCGTCGTGCCTTCTTCGATGGCTCGCCGGTAGCCGCGCCAATGCGCCTCGCGGAACTGTTCGGGAATGATGAGGTCGAGGCTCTGCCCGAGCGCGTGCTCGCTGCGGTAGCCGAAGACGCGCTCGGCGGCCGCGTTCCAGGCGCGGATGATGCCGTCGCGGTCGGCGAAGATGATGCCGTCGGGCGCCTGTTCGAAGAGCAAGTGGGCGATATCGGGGGTGAATTCGGTCGCCATGGGCGTCCCTCCCGAGGGGATACGGGGCAAGCCTGCCCCGCTCGCCGTCGCCTGTCGAGAGGTCAGCGCTGCAGTTCGCGGATGTCGGCGTCACGGCCGGCGACGATCCAAACGTCGCCCGGCTGCACGACCTCGTCGAGCGCAGGGTTGAAGCTCACCTTTTCGCCGCGGATGCGTGCCACGAGGAAGACCTTATAGCGCTTGCCGATGTCGAGGTCTTCCAGCGTATGACCGTGCGCGCTCACGGGCGCGCGCACGCGGGCAAGGCCGTAGTCGCCTACCAAGGCCATGTAGTCGCTCACCGTGCGGGCGCCGAGGGTGTGGGCGAGGCGGATGGCGGCTTCCTTTTCGGGGTTTGTGATGGCGTCGGCCCCGGCCAGCTCGAGGGCACGGGCGTGCTGGTCATCGCGCGCCTTCGCCACGACGTGGCGATGGCGCAGGTGCTGCTTGAGCGTGAGCGTGACGAGGACGCTCGTTGCGACGTCGTTGCCGATGGCAACGACCACGGAATCGTAGCTGTGGAGGCCGAGGGACTCGAGGAACGCTACATCGGTGACATTGCCCTGGGCCGCGAGGAAGACCTCTTCGACCACTTCGTTGACGCGCTCTTCGTCGCGGTCGACGGCGAGGACCTGTACGCCGAGCCGGACGAGCTCCCGGGCGAGCTGGGTGCCGAACCGCCCGAGGCCGAGGATGGCGACGTCCATGGGAACTCCTTATCCGAGGCGAATGCTATCTTCCGGCAGGCGGAAGATCGATTTCCGATGCCTGCGGGTCATTTCGAGCACCATAACGAGCGGCCCGAACCGCCCGAAGAGCATGCCGATGATGAGGATGACCTTGCCGGCCGTGCCCACGGCAGGCGTGATGCCCGTGGAGAGCCCTACCGTGCCCATGGCGCTCTGGACTTCGAAGAGCGTGGCCAGGGAATCGAAGTCGGTGGTGGCCAGGAGGGCCACCGTGAGGATGAAGAGCACGAGGAGGAAGCTGACGACGATCGCCAGCGCCTGGAGGATGACCGTCCGGTTGACGCGTCGGCCGAGCGCGGAGACGTCCTCGCGGCCAAGGAGGACGGCAACGACAGCCGCGAGCAGCACGGCGAAGGTGCCGACCTTGATGCCGCCGGCCGTGGAGCCTGCCGCACCGCCGACGAACATGAGCCCGAGGAGGAAGAAGAGCGACTCCTCGGTAGCCTTGCCGATATCGATGGCGGAGAAGCCGGCGGTGCGCGGGGTGACCGCCTGGAAGAAGGCGACGTCGATGCGGTGAATGGGCGGCAGGGCACCGAGCGTCGCCTCGTTGTGCCACTCGGCAGCGGCGATGAACGCTGTGCCCACGACGATGAGCGCGGCTGTGGTGACGAAGATGAGGCGGGCATCGAGGTTGAGCCGGCGCCACGAGCGTCGCTGGATGACGAGCAGCACGGGCACCGCACCCAACCCGCCGAAGATGATGAGCAGCGCGTGCGGGATGATGATGTAGGGGAGCTCGGCGTAGGGGAGCAAGTCGGCCCCGGTAACGTTGAAGCCGGCGTTGTTGAAGGCCGAAAGGCCATGGAAGATCCCCCACCAAACAGCGCGGGACCAGCCCACGCCCGCGACGCCGAAAGCGACGAAGAGGACGGCCGCCCCCACGGCTTCGAAGGAGAGCGCGTAGAGGACGACCCGCCGGACGAAGGTGAGGGTTTCGCCCATGGTGGGCGCACCGTAGTAGAGCCGCAGCATGTACTGGTCGCGGACGCCAAGCCGCCCGCCGATGACCCACAGGACGAGGCTGGCGCCGGCCATGTAGCCGAGTCCGCCGATCTGGATGAGGGCGAGGATTACGGCCTCGCCGAAGAAGTTCCAGTGGGCTTGGGTATCGACGACGACGAGACCGGTGACGCAGAGTGCCGAGGTCGCCGTGAAGAGCGCGTCGAGCACAGGCGTCGCGCCACCTGACTCGGTCGCCACCGGCAATGAGAGGAGGAACGTCCCGATGCCGAGGATGGTGCCGAACCCGAGCAGGAACTGGACGGAGCCGCTACCGACGGCCCGGGCTGGCCGCGGGGCGCGCACCGTGGCGACGTGGGTGCCCATCAGGCGCCGACGAATCGGGCGGCGGACGGTCATGGGTGCGCCCGGCGAATCGACTCGTTCGCGGCGTCCACGAGGTGGGAGTGTCGCAGCGGCGGCCGGGCCGGTCAATCGGTGCGCGGCGTGAGTCCAGCACGGATCTTCTCGAACGGGCTGGCCGCGGCTGGGGCGGTGCGCGGCGGCGCGCCCGCAGGGAGACGGAGTGCCTGGGCCGCTGCGGCGCGGGCCCGCTCGGCAAGCGCGCGGGCAGCCTCGAAGCTGGCCTCGATCTCTTCCAGTGTCTCGCCGCGGATAAGTTCGGGCGGTACGCCAGGCTCGAGCGCGACGAGGGCCTCCCGGAGCCGCGCGAGGATGCGCCGCTCCCGTGCAATCGCGTCGGCGAGCGGGTCGGAGGGGGCAGGTTCGGCAGACGTGGAGACGTCGATGGGGTCGGACACGGCGGTTACCTCCGCGGTGAGCTGCATCCACCCTCGGCCGAAGAAGCGGGGAGCGCCAACAGTCCGGCGTCACACCGGGGAGACGAGGAAGCGCGGCGGCGTGCGCTCACCCTGCAGGGGCGCGCGCCAGGCGGAAGGGAAGCGAGCGTACCCGTCCGTTCGCGCCTTCCCCGGCAGCGACCAGCACCCGATATCCGCCGAAACGCGGGAGGGAGAGACCGAGCACGAGCGCGAGCTTTGCCACCTGCGGGCTCCCTGGGGGAAGGTCCGGCGGCCGCCCCACGGCGACGGTCCCCTCGGCGCGGGCGTAGACGGCGCCGTCGTCGTCTTCGACGGTGACGCGGATGGGCACCTGGCGGTTCGTTTCGTCCCATTCGACGCGGACGCCGAGGGCCACGGCGAACCGGATGGAGGCTGGAACGCTGCTCACGTGGAGCGTGTCCCAGCCCCCGCCCATGAGGTAGAGCTTGCCGGCGATGACCTCGGCGAAATCGGCCACGAGTGCGAACTCGATGTCCACGCGACCATGGTACCGGAGGAGGGGCAGCGCGCCCCCGAGCCTGCTTTCGCGAAGGCGCAGGGGAGACTACATTCGGCACATGCCGTTGTTCGGCCCGCCTGGAGAACGGATCGCCTACTTCGTCTTCCGAGGCGCGGCCGCAGGGCCGCCGCTGGTGCTGCTCCACGGCTTCACAGCGAGCAGCGCCTCGTTCGCGGAGAACATCGAGGGGCTGCGGCAACATTTCGAGGTCGTGGCGGTGGAGCTGCTGGGCCACGGCGACTCCGATGCTCCGGACGACGCGGCGGCGTACCGTCCCGAACGGGCGATTGCGCGGATCGCTGGGCTGCTGGACGCGCTCGGCTACGGCGAAGTGCTCCTTTGCGGGCACTCGCTGGGGGGCGCGGTGGCGCTCCTCTTCGCCCTGGAGTACCCCGCGCGCACGGCGGGGGTCATCGTCATCAACTCCAATTCGGCAGCAGGAGACGCCACGTGGCGGGCGCAGGCCCGGGAGAACCTCGCCGCGCTGGCGGAGCGGGTACGCCGCGAAGGCACAGCGTTCCTGAAATCGACTCGGCTCTATCCGGCGCACTCCCGGCGACTGCCCGAGCAGGCGAAGCAGCTCCTGACGGAGGATTTCGAACGCCTCACGCCCCAGGGCATCGCCCACACCGCGACCGAGCTGGTGGCGAACGTGAACGTCCTCGAGCGGCTCGGGGAGCTCCGCGTGCCGGTGCTGGTGATCATCGGCGACCGGGACAGCGAATTCGTGGAGAACGCGCCGAAGCTTCTGAAAGCCTTCCCGCCGGGGCTCGCCCGTGCGGTGACGGTGGAAGGCGCCGGGCACGCGGCGAACCTGGAAGCGCCGGAACGGTTCGAGCGGGCAGTGCTGACGTTCGCGCGCGAGATCGGCTACCTGCCGCGGCCAGAGGCGGGCGGGGAGCGCATGAATACGGTGCTCACCGTGCTTGGCGGCCTTCTGGTGGCGGGCGGGCTGGCGCTCATCGGTGCATCGTTCCTGACCGGGAGTGGCGATTCTCATCCCCCGGCGACGGGAGCAGGCTCCACGGCCACGCCGGCCGCGACGGAGCGGGTCGCGGGCGAACGGACGCCGGGACCAGCTTCGCCGACGGCAAGCCGAGCCCCGGCGACGGCCACGCCGACGCCACGCCTGAGCGGCGGAGCCGCACCGCCGACGGCGACTCCCACTGCAGCGACAGCGACACCGGTGCCGCCGACGGCGACGGCCACGCCGCGGCCGCCTACTTCGACGCCGACACCCGCGCCGACGGCCACGCCGACCCCGACGCCCCAATCGCCGCAGGCCCGCATCGCGGGCCCGTCGTCGGCAGCGGTTGGTGAGCCGGTGACGTTCTCGAACGCTTCGACCGGGATCGCCGGAGCGGAACTCCTGGACGTGAGCTGGAGCGCCACCGGCGGAAGGTTCACGAGCGCGGGGGACGGCGAAGCGACGATTGTGTTCGAGGAACCAGGCTGCTACGAAGTGTTCCTCGTGCTCGTGTTCAGCAACGAGCAGCGACTCTCAGCATCGCACGCGATCGCGGTGGGCGACGCCGCCTGCGAGTAAGCCTCGACATCGAGGCGGAAACCCCATTCGCGGCTCTGCCAGGGGTCAGGCGCGTAGCGGAAGCGGAACCGCCGGAATCCGAGCCGTTCGTAGAGGCGGTGCGCGTCGACGAAAGCGATGTCGGAGAAGGCCAGCACCGACTTCGCGCCCAGCTCGCGGGCGCGGCCGAGGGCCCAGCGGACGAGAGCTTCTCCCAGTCCTTGGCGCCGAGCGCGGGCAAGGACGTAGAGCCGGTGGAGCTCGAAGGTCGCGCCGGGCGTCCCTTCCAAAGCGACGCAACCGACGACCATGCCCGTATCGTCGAGGGCAACGGCCAGGCCGCCGCGCTCGGGCGGGTACCAACGCTCGGGTTCGCGGAGGTCGGCGTCGTAGTCGAACGCGACGAAGGGGAAGCCGAACTCTTCGAACACGGCGGCCACGACACGCCAGGGGCCATCGCCGTGGCGGGCACGGTCGTACGGTTCGATGCGGGCCGACGAGTGCTGCGTCACTCCTCGTCGAGCGGGGGCATGCCCATGATGTTGTAGCCGGCGTCGACGTAGAGGATGTCGCCGGTGATGGCGGAGGCAGCATCGCTGCAAAGGAATACCGCCGCGTTACCGACGTCGTGGATGGTGACTTGGCGCCGGAGGGGCGCCACCGAGGCGAAGGTCTTCTGGAAGGTGCGAAAGCCCGAGATGCCGCTGGCGGCCAGCGTGCGGATGGGACCGGCGCTGATGGCGTTCACGCGGATGCCGTCCGGGCCGAGGTCCTCGGCGAGATAGCGAACGGTGGCTTCCAGGGCCGCCTTGGCGACACCCATTACCTTGTACTTGGGGACGACCTTCACGGCGCCGTAGTACGTGAGGGTGAGCACGGCACCCCCGTTGGTCATCAGGGGGCGCGCAGCCCTCGTCAGGGCGATGAGAGAGTAGACGGAGATGTCGTGGGCGAGGAGGAAGCCGTCGCGGCTCGTTTCGACGAACCTCCCGCGGAGATCCTCCTGGGGTGCGTAGGCGATGGAGTGGATGAGGATGTCGCAGCGGCCGAAGCGCTCGGCAGCGGCGGCGAACGTCTGGGCGATGGATTCATCGGAGCGGATGTCGCAGAAGCGCACGAAATCGGCGCCTAGGCTCTGAGCGAGGGGCACGACGCGCTTTTCGAGGGCCTCCACCGTGTAGGCGAAACCGAGTTCGGCGCCCTCGCGATGGAAGGCCTGGGCGATGCCCCAAGCGATCGAGTGGTCGTTGGCGACGCCGAAAATGAGCGCCTTCTTCCCTTCGAGCAGTCCCATGGCAATGGAGGGTAACGGCTGCATCCATGCGATGGAAGCCCGCCGCGCCGCGCGAGCAACGGCTCAGCGGATGACGAAGTACCGCGCCTCGGGGTGGTGGACGATGATGGCGCTCGTGGTCTGTTCGGGGTGCCACTGGAAGGTCTCGCTCAGCTCGACGCCGATGCGGGAGGGGTCGAGCAGCTGCGCGATTTTCGCCTGTTCTTCGAGGTCGGGGCAGGCGGGGTAGCCGAACGAGTACCGAGCACCTTGATACCCCTGAGCGAAGAGCTCCCGGATAGTGGGCTTGTCCTTGTCGGCGATGCCGAGCTCTTCACGGACTCGCTTGTGCCAGTATTCGGCCAAGGCCTCGGCAGTTTCGACGGCGAAGCCGTGCCAGTGGAGGTAATCGCGGTACTCGTTCCGTTCGAAGAGCTCGCGAGCGAACTCGCTGGCGCGCGGGCCGACGGTGACGATGGTGAAGGCGACGGTGTCGTATTCGCCGCTCTCGACATCGCGGAAGAAGTCGGCGATGCACAGCCGGCGGCCGGAAGGCTGGCGCGGGAAGTGGAAGCGAATGGGCTCGCCCGCGGGACGCCCATCTTCGACGCGCGGCCATACCAGGAGGTCGTTCTTGTCGGCCTGGCACATGAAGTAGCCGTACACCACTTGGGGGATGAGGAGGCCCTCGGCGATGGCGCGTTCCTGCCAGCGGCGGAAGATGGGGCGGACCTCCTCTTCGATGAAGCGCTGGTACTCCTCGTCGCTGCGGCGGCCCTTCTGGTACTGCCACTGGCCGCGGAAGAGCGCGATCTCGTTGATGTACGGGTAGATTTCGCGCAGGGGAATGCCCTTGACGACGCGGACCCCCCAGAAGGGCGGCTTGGGGATGGGAACGTCGCGGCGGACGTCGCTGCGCGCGTACTCGTAGGCCTCGGGCGGGAGGATGGCCCCTGGGCCGGTGAGGCGGACCGGCTCGTAGCCGCTCTCTTCGGGCTCGGCTGCGCGTGCAGGGGCGGCCTCCGGAGGGGGCGCCGGGCGTTCGCCCCCACGCTGCGCGCCCAGCAGGCGGTCGAGCGTCTGGAGCCCTTCGAAGGCGTCTTGGCAGTAGAAGACCTGGCCTTTGTAGACGCGGCGCAGCTCCTCTTCGACGTACTTGCGGGTGAGCGCGGCGCCCCCCAGGAGCACGGGGAAGTGGAAGAGCTCGCGGGCGTTCAGCTCCTCGAGGTCTTCCCGCATGACGATGGTGCTCTTCACGAGGAGGCCGCTCAGCCCGATGGCATCGGCATCGACTTCGAGCGCCTTTTCGATGATGTTCTGGATTGGCTGTTTGATGCCGAGGTTGTAGACCGTGTAGCCGTTGTTCGAAAGGATGATGTCCACGAGGTTCTTGCCGATGTCGTGGACGTCACCCTTCACGGTGGCGAGGACGATCTTCCCCTTGGACTGGCCCTCGACGCGTTCCATGCGTGGTTCGAGGTAGGCCACGGCCGCCTTCATCGTTTCGGCGCTCTGAAGGACGAAGGGGAGCTGCATCTTGCCAGCGCCGAAGAGGTCGCCCACGACTTTCATCCCGTCGAGGAGGATTTCGTTGATGATGGTGAGGGGGTCGTACCGCTGGAGCGCCTCTTCCAGATCGGCTTCGAGGCCACGGCGGTCGCCGTCGATGATGCGCTGCTTGAGGCGCTCCTCCACCGGGAGCGTGCTGCGGTCGACCCGTTCGAGGCGCTCGGCTTCGACGCCTTCGAAGAGAGACATGAAGCGGACGAGGGGGTCGTAGCCCTCGGGCTCCTCGGCGCTCGGGGGCCGGCGTCGGTCGTAGATGAGGTCGAGCGCGGCTTCGACTTGCTCGTCGGGGATGCGGTTCAGGGGAAGGATTTGGCGTGCGTTGACGATGGCGGCGTCGAGGCCGGCCCGCCGGGCTTCGTGGAGGAAGACGGAGTTGAGGACGCGGCGCGCAGCCGGCTTCAACCCGAAGGAGACGTTGGAGACGCCGAGGATGGTGAGCGATTCGGGATGCTCGAGTTTGAAAGCGCGGATCGCCTCGAGGGTTTCGAGGGCATCGCGGCGGACCTCCTCCTGGCCGGTGCCGATGGGGAAGGTGAGCATGTCGAAGAGGAGGTCGCTCGGCTCCATGCCGTACTGGTTGACGGCGATATCCCAGATGCGGCGGGCGACGCGGAGCTTCCACTCGGCGGTGCGCGCCTGACCCTCTTCGTCGATGACGAGGGCCACGGCAGCGGCGCCGTGCCGCTTGATGACGGGCAGGAGGCGGTGGAGCTTGGCGCCGCCGTCTTCGAGGTTGATGGAGTTCACGATGGGCTTACCGCCGTACAGCTTGAGGGCGGCCTCGATGACGGGGGGTTCCGTCGAATCGAAGACGAGCGGGAGCGTGGTCTGCGTGCGGAGCGCTGCCACCAGCCGCTCCATGTCGGCGACGCCATCACGGCCGACGTAGTCGACCATGACGTCGAGCACGTGCGCGCCCTCGGCGGCTTGCTCGCGGGCGAGCGCCACCATGCCGTCGAGGTCGCCGGCGAGGAGCCGCTCCCGGAAGGCCTTGGACCCGGTGGCGTTCATCCGTTCGCCGACGACGAGCACCGAGGCTTCCTGGCGGAAGGGCACGCTGGTGTAGAGCGAGGCGCAGGCGGGCTCGAAAACTGGCGAGCGAGGCTTGGGCGGGCGGCGGCCGATGGCGCGGATGGCGGCTTCGAAGTGGGCCGGGGTGGTGCCGCAGCAGCCTGCGGCGATGTTGGTCCCGAACTCTTCGACGAAGATGCGTTGGTAACGGGCGAACTCCTCGGGGGAGAGCGGGTAGCACGCCTGCCCATCTACGATCTGGGGCAGGCCGGCGTTCGGCCCCACGAAGATCGGGCGTCGGCAGTGCTCGGCCAGGTAGCGGACGTGCTCCACCATCTGCTCGGGGCCGGTGGCGCAGTTGATGCCGATGACGTCCACCAGGTCGAGCGCCTCAAGGACGGTCAGCGCGCAGGCGATGTCGGAGCCGAGGAGCATGGTGCCCGTCGTCTCGATGGTGACGGAGACGATCACGGGGAGGCGGACCTTCAGGTGGTCGAAGGCCTCGGCGATGCCAGCGAGCGCGGCCTTCGTCTGCAGCAGGTCTTGGCAGGTCTCCACCTTGAGGACGTCGATGCCGCCTTCGATGAGGCCGATGGCCTGCTCCCGGTAGCTGGGCACGAGCTCGTCCCAGGTGATGTGCCCCAGGGATGGGAGCTTCGTGCCGGGGCCCATGGTGCCGAAGCTGTAGCGCGGCCACTCCGGCGTCGAGAACTCATCGCGGACCTTCGCGATCTGCTGAGCGGCGAGACGGTTCAGCTCGCGGACGCGGTCTTCGAGGCCGTACTCGGCCAAGACGACGCGGTTGGCGCCGAAGCTCACGCTATCGACAGCGTCGCAGCCGACAGCGTAGAAGCTGCGCTGGATGCGCGCGACCGCGTCTGGGTCCGAGATGACGAGGTATTCGTTACAGCCGTCCTTGCCGCCGTAGTTCGGCGGAGGGCGCAAGGCGAGGATCGACGAGCCGATGGGGCCCGCCGCGAAGAGCACCTGCCGGGAGAGCCGTTCGAGGAAGGGGTGATCGGGTGGTCGGTAGGCGAACGGAGCACCTCCGCAGGGGGTTTACCCTCGATTCCTAGGGTAGCAGACGGGCGGCTGTGCGCTGGAGGTCAGGCGCCCTGGGGCAGTTCGGCGAGGAAGCGCTGCCAGAGACTGCGACGACGGAACGTTTCGATGTCCTCGGCGTACTTGAAGATGCACCCGAGGGTGGCGTCGATCGTCTCCTCGTCGAGGGCGTCACGGTGGAGGGCGACGAGCGCCATGCCCCAGTCGATCGTCTCCGCGACGCCCGGCTTCTTGTAGAAGTCTTCCTGGCGCAGCCGCTGCATGAAGGCGCAGAGTTGGGCTGCGAGGTGTTCGTCGATGCCGGGGACCTTGGCACGGACGATCGCGAGCTCGCGCTCGAAGCTGGGATATCCGATCCAGAGGTAGAGGCAGCGCCGCTTCAGCGCGTCGTGGATCTCCCGGGTGCGGTTGCTGGTGAGCACCACGAAGGGCGGGCGATGGGCGCGGATGGTCCCGAGCTCGGGGATCGAGATTTGGAAGTCGGCGAGGATCTCGAGGAGGAAGGCCTCGAATTCCTCATCGGCCCGGTCGACTTCGTCGATGAGGAGGACGGGTGGGTTCGGGCCATCGGCGAGGAGCGCCTGGAGGAGCGGCCGAGGGATGAGGTAGTCGCGGCTGAAAAGCTCGCGCTCGACGGCGTGGGCGTCTTCGCCCCCGGCTTCGGCGAGTTTGATGCGCAGGAGCTGCTTGGCGTAGTTCCACTCGTAGAGGGCGTGGTGGGCATCCAGCCCTTCGTAGCACTGCAGGCGGATGAGGGGCGACCCGAGCGCCGCGGCGAGCGCTTTCGCGATTTCCGTCTTGCCGACGCCGGCCTCGCCTTCGAGGAAGATCGGCTTCTGGAGCTTGCCGGCGAGGTAGACGACGGTGGCGATCTCGCGGTCGGCGAAGTAGTTCTGCTCGGCGAGCAGGCGGCGGACGTCGTCGATCGATGCGAACATCACCCTGTATCATAGCCTTTCGAACCGAGCGCCACAGCGCACGAGAGGGAACGATGGAGAACGGCATCCGCATCCTCATGGTTTGGCTCCACATCCTCGGCGTGGCGCTGTGGGTGGGGCCGCAGTTCTTCCTCGCGTTCGCGTGGGTTCCGGCATCCCGGCGCATCGCCGACGTCCGCACGAGGCTGGAAGCGATGCGGACGATCACCAGGCGGTTCGGCTACATCGGCGGCGTGGGACTGGGGTTCATCCTCATCGCGGGAACGTACCTGATTTCGACGTGGCGGGATTACTGGGGCGTCGGCGACGACGTGGGGTTCTTCGACCTGCGGTACGGCTGGGTCTTCGCGACGAAGATGGCGTTCCTCGTCGTGATGCTCGTCCTCGTGGGGTTCCACATCTTCAGCATCGGGCCCCGCCAGATCGACCTGCTGGAACGGCAAGCGAACGGTGATCCCGTCAGCGATGCAGATCTGGCGCGCGTGCGCCGCCTTTCGATGACGCTGAGCATCCTCACCCTGGTGATCACGCTGGCGATCATGGCGCTCGGGGTGACGCTGAGCGTGGGCGAATACTCGCTCCAGGAGATGTGAGGGGTAGCGTGCCGGCGCGTCGCACGGCGGAAGGCGGCGGGCTGGCAAAGGAGGCAGCCCATGCGCGCTGCCCGGGTCCTGATCTTCGCCGTCGCCGCGGGTGCGCTGGCGCTCCCCGCATGCGGCGGGAACGGCAGCACGGCGGTGCCGCGAACTCCCACGGCACCGATGATCCGCTCGCCGTCGTCCGCCGCCACGGCGGGCCCCAGCACCGCGGCGAGCGCAGCCCTCGAGGTGGTAGGGGCGAGTGCAGCCTACTTCCTCTACCAGCCGGCCCCCGCGGAGTCCCTCGAGGAGGTGGCAGCGCTCTTCGGGGGGACGACTAGCGGCGTGAGCCCCGAGGTCTTGGCCGTCCGCAACCGGCTTTCGGGAACCGCGCCGCCGCTCCCGCTCCTGGCGATCCCGCTCGTGCCCGATTCGCCGGAGGCGCCGCTACCGGCCCGGGCACTCCGCGCCGCCATCGAGGAGCGGCTGCCGCTCGCGCTCCCTCGACCGGAGGTGTACGACGGCTTCCGCGGATTGCTGACGCTGCGCAGGGTCGAGCTCGCGGGCGGCCGCCCGGCGGACGGCTACCTGCTCGAATTCTGGACAACCACTGCGCCGGTGACGAAGGGCGGCGCCGTCGATGCCGGCGCAAGATTCGATGCGCCCGCGTTCGCCATTGCCGCGGGCAGCCTGGCAGCAGCAGCGCCCTTCCCGAGCGGCACGCGGGCCGCGGCCGACATCGACGGAGCTCGAGTCGAGGTCGTGGTTCCGGCAGGGAGCGCCGTAGCGCCGGAGACGATCGCCACCCTCCTACGGTCCTGGCGTTGAGGCGGGCGTCGGGGCGTCGGTAGGAGCAGGGAGCGTCCGGAGCGGCAGGGTGGCGGCGAGGCCTGCGTGGTCGCTGGCGTAGAGCAGCTTGCCCCCTTCTAGCACACGGGGCTGGTCGGCGAAGGTCACGACCGAGGAGGCGGGCCAGCCCTTCGTGAAGATGTAGTCGGTGCGCACAGAAACGGGTTGGGGGGCTTCGGCCAGCACCGTGGCACGGCAGCACGTGGGCAATGCACCGAAGGGGGCGGCGACATCGAGGTAGCCCCGCTCGGCGAAGAGTCGAGGGAGGGGACCGTCAGGGGCCGAATCGAGGCCGAGGAAGAGGAGGACCGGCCCATGGCCGCGGGTGAGCTCGATCCAGACGAGGAGGTCGCGCGCCTGGGCCAGGCGTATCTCCTCGCTGCCGGCGAGGCGGGCCACGTAGACGTCGATCTCGCCGAGGCTGCCCGGGCCGCGGACCACGACGTGCAGGGCAGCGCGCGCTTCGGCTTCCGAGACGCGGGGGTTGAGCGTCTTCCGTTCGGAGCGGAGGATGGCGTACGGGCTGCGGACGAGCAGGTATTCGCCCTCTTCGAAGCCGACGAGGTCACGCAGGGCGTCGCTCTCTTCTTCCGTCTGGCCGGGGAACCAGGGCGTGGCGCGGGCGAAGGAGGAGCCTTCCATGCCGAGGCCGGCGGCGAGCTTCGCCCATGCGGAGCCGTGCTGCTTGGTCCAGGTGGCTTCGCTCACCGCGAAGATATCGGGCTGCACGCCGCGGGCCGCCTCGACGACGATGGCGAGGCGGTCGGAGAACGTCTCAGAGGCCACCGGATCCGTCACGTCGACGACGATGGGGCTCATGAGGTTGAGGTAGGCGACCCGCAGCTCAGCCGGCGCTGCCTCGGGCGTGCCGCTGGCGAGCGTGGGCACGGCCGTCGGCGTGCCGGAGAGGGGGGTCGGTGAGGGCGGCATACCTCCGCCCCGGGAGCAGGCAACGGAGGCAAGCAGGGCGAGCGCTGCCAGGAGCAGCGTACGATGGAGCGGAAGCCCGCAAAGCAGGCCGCTTCGCGGGCGGTGGCCGTCAAGCCGCGGAGCCATCACCATTTCCTACGTACGTCCCGCGCAGGCGTGCGGTCCTGTGGTATCGAATCACCCGCGAGGGGAGGCTGCAATGTTCAGGCCCGTCGACCCGAAAGTCCGCTTTCCGGAGCTGGAAGAGCGGATTCTGGAATTCTGGCGGCGGGAAGCGATTTTTCGTCGCAGCGTGGAAGAGCGTCCGGCCGACCGGCTGTTCGTGTTCTACGAAGGGCCTCCGACGGCGAACAACCGACCCGGCATCCACCACGTGCTCTCCCGCGTGTTCAAGGACCTCATCCCCCGATTCAAGACCATGCAGGGGTACCGGGTGCCGCGGAAAGGCGGGTGGGACACGCACGGGCTGCCGGTGGAGCTGGAGATCGAGAAGGAGCTGGGGCTGAAGTCGAAGCCGGAGATCGAGGCGTACGGGATCGCCGCTTTCAACGAGCGGTGTAAGGAGAGCGTGAGCCGGTACGTGGAGGACTGGACGAAGCTCTCGGAGCGCATCGCCTTCTGGGCCGACATGGAGGACCCGTACGTCACCTGGCACAACTCGTACATCGAGTCGTGCTGGTGGGTCTTCAAGCAGCTGTGGGACGCGGGACTCATCTACCAGGACTACCGCACGACGCCCCACTGCCCTCGCTGTGGGACGAGCTTGAGTGACCACGAGGTGGCGCAGGGGTACGAGGAGAACGTCCCGGACCCCTCTGTGTTCGTGAAGTTCCAGGTGACGGACGAAGCGCTGTTCGAGCGGGGGCACCCGCAGGACCGCCCGATGGGTGACCGCCTCTTCCTAGTGGCGTGGACGACCACCCCGTGGACGCTGCCGGGGAACGTGGCGCTGGCGGTGAAGCCCGACGCCCCCTACGGCGTGTACGAGGTGGGCGGCGAACGGCTGGTGGTGGCAGAGGCGCTGGCCGAGCGCGTCCTCGGGCCGGAGGCGCCCCAGCCGCTCATGGTCCTGCCAGGGCGGATGCTCGTGGGGCTCCGCTACGAGCCGCTCTACCGGCCCGAGGAGCTGGGGGTTCCTGTCAGGCGGTTCGACGCCGAGGGGCGGCTGCAACCGCTCCCCGAAGGCGTGAGCACGCACGGGATGCGCCGCGTCATCGGGGCGGACTTCGTTTCGCTCGAGGACGGTACCGGGATCGTCCACGTGGCCACGGCGTTCGGCGCAGAGGACTTCGAAGCCGGGAAGCGCGAGGGGCTGCTGTTCATCCAGCCGGTGGACACTCGGGGCATCATGGCGGCCGGTCTGCCGGGCGGCGGCAAGTTCGTGAAGGAGGCCGACCGCGACGTGCTGGCCGACCTGAAGACGCGGAACCTGCTGCTGCGCAGTGAGACCATCCGCCACACGTACCCGTTCTGCTGGCGGTGCGGGACTCCGCTGCTCTACTACGCGAAGCCGAGCTGGTACATCCGCACCACGAGGCACAAAGACGCGCTCATCGCGAACAACGAGCGCATCAACTGGTACCCGGCGCACGTGAAGCACGGACGCTTCGGCAACTGGCTGGAGAACAACGTCGACTGGGCAGTGAGCCGAGAGCGGTACTGGGGCACGCCTCTCCCCTTCTGGGTGTGCGGGGCCTGCGGCGCGCAGACCTGCATCGGGTCGCGCGCGGAATTGGAGGCGCGGGCAGTGGACCCGCGGAAGGCCGCGGAACTGGCGGACTTCCACCGGCCGTACATCGACGAAATTCTGCTGCGGTGCGAGCGCTGCGGCGGCGAGATGCGGCGCGTGCCGGAGGTGGCCGACGCCTGGTTCGATAGCGGGGCCATGCCCTACGCCCAGTGGCACTACCCCTTCGAACATCAGGAGGAGTTCCGCCGCCACTTCCCGGCCGACTTCATCTGCGAGGCCATCGACCAGACGCGGGGCTGGTTCTACACGCTGCACGCGGAAGCGACGCTCCTCCACGCGGCCGGGGCGATTCCCGAGGGGATCGCTTTCCGGAACGTGATCGTCCTGGGGCACATCCTGGACGAGAAGGGCCAGAAGATGTCGAAAAGCCGCGGCAACGTGGTGGAGCCGTGGGACGTGATCGAGGCCCACGGTGCGGACGCGGTGCGCTGGTACATGTACACGGCCACGCCAGCGGGGTCGCCGCGGCGCTTCAGTGCGGCGCTGGTGGAGGAGTGCCTGCGGCGTTTCCTCCTGACGCTGTGGAACACGTACAGCTTCTTCGTCTCGTATGCGAACATCGACCGCCTCGACCCGCGCCAGCGGCCGGATGGGACCCTGCCCGAACTCGACCGCTGGCTACTGAGCGAGCTGAACGTGCTCATCGAGCGGGTGACGAACGACCTGGAAGCCTACGACCCGACGTCGGCTGGCCGGGCCATCGAGGCGTTCGTGGACGACCTCTCGAACTGGTACGTGCGGCGCAGCCGGCGGCGCTTCTGGCGCGGGGTGAGCGCCGACGACCGGGAGAAGCAGGCGGCGTACTACACCCTGTACACAGCGCTGGTCACGCTGGCAAAGCTTTTGGCCCCGTTCACGCCCTTCGTCGCCGAGGAGCTGTGGCAGAACCTCGTGCGGACGCTCGACGCAGGAGCGCCGGTGAGCGTCCACCTGGCTGCGTGGCCCACGGCCGACCCGTCGCTCATCGACGAGCGGTTGAACGCTGAGACGCAGCTCGTGAAGCGGGTGTGCTCGCTCGGGCGGGCCGCCCGTGCGAAGGCGCGCCTGAAGGTGCGCCAGCCGGTGTTCGAGGTGGCAGTGAAGCCCCGTACGCCGACGGAAGCAGAGGTGCTCCGGAAGCACGACCACCTCATCCTCGAGGAGTTGAACGCCAAGGCGCTGCGCCTACTCGACGACGAGCGCGAAGTGGTGCGCTACAGCGTGAAGCCGAACCTGCCCAGCCTGGGGCGGAAGTACGGCTCGGCGCTGCCTGCCATCCGCGAAGCGCTGGCGGCGATGCCGGCCGACGAGATCGCCGAGGCGGTGCGGCGGGGACGGACGCTGGAGGTCGCGGGGTACGCCATCGAGCCGGAGGACCTCATCCTCGAGCTCCACGAGGAGGAGGGCTACGCCGCCGCGGCGGATGCCGGCTACACGGTGGCGATCACGACGACCATCACGCCGGAGCTCGCGGACGAAGGCCTGGCGCGGGAGCTCATCCGCCGGATCCAGGACATGCGCCGCGAGGCGGGGTTCCAGCTCACCGACCGCATCACCACTTGGTACGTCGGTGGGGCCGATGTCGAACGGGTGATGCGGGAGCATGGCGCGCTCATCGCGGCGGAGACGCTGTCGACCGAGCTGGTGCCCGGCGAACCGCCCGCCGACGCCTTCACGGTGACGCACGACCTGGAGGGCGAACGGGTGACGCTCGCCGTGCGGCGGAACGCTCCTTCGGCCTGAGGGCTCAGGGGCGCTCGAGGCCGTGGGCTTCGAGCAGCGCGTCGTCGGCCAGGATGCGGTCGGTAGGGCCGTCGGCAACGATGCGGCCCTCGTCGATGATGACCGTGCGCGGGAAGACCTCGGCCACGAGCCGCATGTCGTGGGTGCTGGCGATGAGCGTCTGGTCCAAGGACCGCAGGAGGCCGATGAGCTCCCGGCGGCCGCGTGGATCGAGGCCCGCCGACGGCTCATCGAGCACCAGAACGCTGGGATCCATCGAGAGGACGGTCGCCAGCGCGACTCGCTTGCGCTGGCCCAGCGAGAGGTGGAACGGCGCGCGGCGTTCGAAGCCGCTCATCCCCACTTTGGCGAGGGCTGCCTCCACCCGGTGATGCACCTCGTCAGGCGGGAGCCCCATGTGGATAGGGCCGAAGGCCACGTCTTCGAAGACGGTCGGGCTGAAGAGCTGGTCGTCGGGGTCTTGGAAGACGAGGCCGACCTCGGCCCGGACGCGTTTCACCGTTTCCTTCGTCACGTCGAGGCCGGCGACGCGGACGCGCCCGTGCGAGGGAAGGTGGATGCCGTTGAGGTGGAGCAGGAAGGTGCTCTTGCCTGCGCCGTTGGGTCCGATGAGCGCGACCTTCTCGCCGCGAGCGATGACGAGGTCGATCCCTTTCAGCGCTTCGTACCCATTCGGGTAAACGAAGTGGAGGTGTTCGACCTCGATCCAGCGGGCGGGGTCGGGCGGGGCCGGGACTTCGGCGGGCCTGGAGCGCGTCATGCGGCGGGGATCCAGAGCTGGGCAGCGGTTTCGAAGGCGGCCAACAGCAGCACCGCAATGGCGAGCGCCGCCCACTCGGCCCGGTGCAGCGCACGGGCGGTACGGGGGCGAATGGTGCCCTCGAAGCCGCGAGCAAGCATCGCCTGGTAGACACGCTCGCTTCGCTCGTAGGCGCGGATGAAGAGGGCGCCCACGATGCGGCCGGCGACCGTCGCTCGCCAGCGGAGGGTGCCGCCGCTGCGGCCGCCGCGGCTGCCGGAGCGAGCCGCCCGAGCGCGGAGCATCCGGGACGCTTCGTCGGAGAGGACGGCGAGGTAGCGGTACATGAAGGACACGGTGGTGACGAAGATACCCGGCACGCGCAACGCGCGCAGGGCATCGATGAGGTCGTGGAAGGGCGTGGTGTAGGCGAGGAGGAGGGCCGCTTGGACGGCTACCCAGCTCTTCAGGGCGATGGTGAGGAAGGCGATCAGGCCCTCAAGGGTGGCGCGGAGCGTGAACAGGCCGAAGGGCAGGGTGAGCAGCTCTTCGCCGGGGCGCGTGAAGACGAGCGGCAGCGCCGCAAGGACGAAGGGGAGAGCGAAGAAGGCATTCCGGGCAGGACGGAAGGGACCAAGCTTCGCTGTGCCGGAGAGGATGGCCACCGCGCCCCAGGCGATGCCGATGGCAGCAAAACTCCCCACGGGCAGAAGGCTCACTGCCAGGATGAAGGCGATGGTGACGACGAACTTCACGCGGGCATCGAGCGCGTGGATGGGGCTCTCCCGGGGCAGGTAGCGGTCGAGCGACAGCCCGCTCACGTGGCGGCAGGCGCCTCCTTGCGCTGTTCGAGGCGGGCGGCGCGCCGAGCGGCGATGATCCGGGCAATGCCCAGGGCAACGGCGAGGACGATGACGACGCCGATGAGCCCCGAAACGATGGTCGAGGCCGTGCCGTCCAAGCCGGGGATGGTGTAATCGGGCAGGATTTCGTACGGGTTCGCCTTGGCCACCGCCTCGAATCCCTTGTCGATGGCCACGCGCTCGAGACCGTCGGGGTGCGAGGACGCGAAGGGAGCGAGGATGACCACCACGAGGGCCGAGACCACGATGCCTGCCGCCAGCCAGGCGGGGCCGGAGCGGAGCGCCGCCCAGATGCCGCCCGCTGGGGCCGCCTGACCGGTCGCGATGGCCCGCTCGCGCGCCTGGAGCAGGTCGGGGCGAACGGCGGCGATGAAGGCGAGCGCGGCAACCGTGATCGCCGCTTCACCCAAGCCGATGAGAGCATGGACGCCGGCCATGGCTGGCAGGGCCACGTTCAGCGGGCTCGTATCGGAGAGGGCGAGCTGGAAGGAAGTGACGATCGCTGCCGCTTCGACGGCGAACCAGGCAGCGACCCCGGCGGCAACGAGCTGCCACCGCCAGCCGCGGCCGAGGCCAGCGATAGCCCGGTAGAGGGCGTAGCCGCCGAGCGTGCCGATGATGCCCATGTTGAAGATGTTCGCGCCCATGACCACGAGGCCGCCGTCCTGGAAGACGAGCGCCTGGACAGCGATAACGCAGGCCATGACGATGCTGCCCGCCCATGGGCCAAGGAGGACGGCCGCGAGGACCCCGCCGAGGAGGTGTCCGGACGTCCCGCCCGCCACCTGGAAGTTCACCATCTGGGCGGCGAAGATGAACGCCGCCAGCACCCCAAGGGTGGGGATGGCGCGCTCATCGAGCGTCCGGTTCGCCTGACGCACGGCGATGCCGAGCACGGCGGCAGTGACGATCCAGAAGGCAACCGACACGGGGACGGAGAAGAACCCATCGGGCGCGTGGAGTAGGAACGGTACCGGGAACATCAGGAGCGGCTCCTCGGAGTCTGGGCGATCCGGCCCCATTTTGGGCGTTTCTGCAACGGGTTGCAACGGCCAAGAACTGCTCGAGGCCAGCGCCGCCGCGCTCGCGTCCGGCCCGCGAGGGTTGGAATCTGCGAAACTGGCAGTAGATGGGACGACCTTCAGCGCTCTTCTTCGACCTTGACGACACCTTGCTCGATGGGTACGCGGCCATGCAAGCCGCCTGGGGGGTCGTCTTGTCCGAGGCATGCGGGCCGTTGGGCTGCGACCCCGAGCGGCTGCGCGAGGCCATCCGGCGAGAGGCGACGGAGTTCTGGCGTGATGAGGGAGCGGTCGCGCATTGGCGCGTGCGGTTGGAAGAGGCGCGGGAGCGCGTCATTCGTCAGGCGCTCCTCGCCGAAGGGCTAGACCCGAGCTGGGCGCCGCGCATTTCGCGCCGCTACGGCGAGGAGCACCGCGCCCGCCTGCAGCCGTTTCCGGACACGTTCGACACGCTGGAGCGGCTCCGCTCGCAGGGGTTCCGGCTCGGCCTCCTCACCAATGGGCCGGCGAAGCTGCAGCGCGACAAAGTGGAGCGCTTCGGCTTGGCCCGCTACTTCGACGTCATCGTCATCGAGGGAGAGTTCGGGGCGGGCAAGCCGTCGCCGCTGGTCTTCGGGCACGCGCTGCGGACGGTCGGGGCGGAACCGCACCAGGCGTGGATGGTAGGCGACAACCTGTATGCGGACATCGGCGGCGCCAAGGCCAGCGGTCTGGTAGCGACGTGGATCCATCGGGGCCGGCTGAAGCTTCCGGAGGCGCCGCCCGCTCTCCCGGACCGCGCGATCGGTCATCTGGCGCCGGAGCTGTGGGAGGCGCTCGAGCTCTCGGCGTCGTCGTGCCAAACGGGGTTGTAGCAGGCCACTTCGTGTCCAGGGGCTGCGGCCGTAAGGGCCGGCGGCGGTTCGATGCGGCAGCGGGCCAGGGCTTTCCAGCAGCGGGGAACGAAAGGGCAGTGCGCGGGCGGGGCTGAGAGCTCGGGTGGGGCGCCGGGGATCACAGGGAGCGGCCGGTTGGGACGGTTCATTCCGGGCAGGCTGCTGAGGAGAGCGTAGCCGTAGGGGTGGCGCGGGCGCTTCAGGAGCGTCTCCACCGGCCCGCGCTCAACGATGCGCCCGGCGTACATCACGGACACGTGGTCGGCCATCTGGGCGACGACACCGAAGTCGTGGGTGATGAGCAGCACGGCCATGCCCCGTTCACGGCGGAGGCGCTGGAGCTCGTGCAGGATCTGGGCCTGGACGGTGACGTCGAGCGCGCTCGTCGGCTCGTCGGCGATGAGGATTTCGGGGTCGAGAGCGGTCGCAATAGCGATCATCACCCGCTGGCACATCCCGCCCGAGAGCTGGAAGGGATAAGCGCGGGCGACGCGCTCCGGGTCGGGAAGGCCGACGTGTGCGAGGACGTCGACGGCGCGGCGCTTCGCCTCGCGGCGGGACATCCGCAGGTGGGCAGTGAGGATTTCCGCCACCTGGTCGCCGATGGTGAGCACGGGATTCAGCCCAGCCACGGGATCCTGGAAGATGACGGCGATGCGCCGGCCGCGGATGCTCCGAAGCTCAGGCTCGGGGAGCGTGAGGAGATCGCGGCCGCGGTAGTCGATGCGGCCGGCGACCACGTCGGCAGCGTCGGGGAGGAGGCCGAGGATCGCGAGGGCGAGGGTGGATTTGCCGCAGCCGGATTCGCCCACCACGGCGGTGATGCGCCCGGGCGCGAGGTCGAGGCTCACGTCATCGAGGGCGTACGTCTCGCTCTCCTTGGAGCGATAGCGGACGGAGAGGCCGCGGACGGCGAGGAGCGGGGCGGCCATGGGGGAGCGGCGGCTACTCGGCCGGCCGGAGCGAGGAGATGAAGCGGCCCTGGATCTCGACGTTTTCGGGGTCGGTGTAGATGGGGGCCATGGTGCGGTTGGCGGGCTGCAGGCGGATGCGGTTGCCCTCGCGGTAGATGCGCTTCAGGGTGACCTCTTGCCGGTCTTTTAACCAGACGGCGACGCGGTCGCCGTCGTGCACGGCGGTGACGGGCTCGAGGAAAACGATGTCCCCGTCATCGATGAGGTCCTCGATCATGGAGGTGCCTTTGACGCGAAGGGCGAACACGTTCGTCTTCCCGCGGAGCAGGTCTTCGGTGACGGCGATCGTCTCCACCGCCGTGGACTGCCACGTATCGGCCGAGGGGACGGGAATGGGCTGCCCAGCAGCGATGGTGCCGAGGATGGGCACCTCGACGATGCGCGGCCGTCGGCCGTTCGGCCCCAGCAGTTCGATGCCCCGGGAGATATCGCGGTCCCGGCGGATGTACCCCTTCTCTTCGAGCTTGCGGAGGTTGTAATCGACGACGGAGGTGCTGCTGATGCCGCAGGCCTCCTGGATCTCCCGGATGGAGGGCGGGTAGTCCCGCTCCTCGATGTAGGAGCGGAGGAAGTCGAGGATTTTCGCCTGGCGAGGGGAGAGGTCGTGCATTGCGGGCCGGCCTTGCGAACGGATGTTCGCCGAAACTGTAACAAGCGGCGGCAATTATCGTCAATGCCGTTCCGAACATCGGGCGCGGCGTGGCTCTCGCCCGGTCGGAGCATGAGAATGGGAGCGGGGGGCTCGCATGTCCGCTCACGAAGACCGGCGCGCCTTGGTCATCGCGGCGCATCCCGACGATGGCGACTTCGGTTGTGCAGGCTACGTGATGCAGCTGGTCGCTGCCGGCTGGCGGGTGGGGTTCGTCATCTGCACGAACGGGGCGAAGGGCACGTCAGACCGCAGCATGGACCCAGCGCGCCTCGCGGCCATCCGCAGGGAGGAGCAGCGGGAGGCGTGCCGGCGGATGGGCGTGGACGACGTCTTCTTCCTCGATCACGAGGACGGCGAGCTGGTGTACGACCGGGCGCTCCTGGGCGAGCTGGTGCGGATGCTGCGCTGGTACCGGCCGTACGCGGTGCTCACCCACGACCCGACGGACATCATCATCCGTGACAGCTTCATCAACCACGTCGACCATCGCGTCGCGGGGACGGCCGCGCTCGACGCCATCTATCCTGCGGCGCGCGACCACCTGAACTTTCCCGAGCACCTGGCAGCAGGGCTGGAGACCCACAAGGTGCGGGAGGTGCTGCTCTGGGGCACGAACCATCCCAACTTCGAGGTGGACATCACCGAGGTGGTGGAGCGGAAGATCGCCGCGCTCACGGCCCACGCGAGCCAGTTCAGCGACAAGGAGGACTTCATCCGGTACGTGCGGGAGAGCTGGCGGGGGCCCGACGGTCGCTACCGCGAGCAGTTCCGCCGCTTCGAGCTGCCGTTCTGAACGGGGTATCCGGCCGGCGCGGGCCGTTCTAGGCTTGCGACATGGACGCCAAACGGCGAGTGATCGAGCTGGCCCGGGGCGAGGGCTTCACAGCCGTGCGCGTGGCGCGGGCCGAACCGCTGCGGAAGGCGTTCGCAGCGGCCCGGGCCGCCTATGAGGAGGGTCGCCTGGCCGACATGGCCTGGATGACACCCGAGTGGCTGGGCCGGGCGACCGACCCGGAGCAGTTCCTCGCCGGGGCCAAGTCCGTCATCGTGGCGGGTTTGCCCTGCCATTCGCCCGAACCCGCTCCGCCGACCGATGACGGGCCGGGAGCGCGGGGGCGCATCGCCCGCTACGCCCGCGGCCGGGATTACCACCGCACGTTCGAGAAGCGGCTGCGCCGGCTGGCCCGGGCCCTCCGCGAGGAATTCGGCGCCGAGGCACGGGCGACCGTCGACTACGGGCCCCTCCTGGAGCGGCCGTTCGCGCTGGCGGCAGGGATGGGGTGGATCGGCAAATCGTCGATGCTGCTCGTGCCCGGCGCGGGCCCATGGATGTTGCTGGGGGCCATCGCTACGACGTTGGATCTCGAGCCCGATCCGCGCATCGCGAAGACGTGCGGGGCCTGCGTTCGCTGCATCGCGGCCTGCCCCACGGGGGCGATCGGCCCAGACGGAAGCGTCGATAGCCGGCTCTGCATCTCGTACCACACCATCGAGAACCGCGGAGTGATTCCCCGGGAGCTGCGGGCGAAGTTCGGCAGCTGGGTATTCGGATGTGACGAATGTCTCGACGGCTGCCCCGTTGGTGCCCAGCGGTTTGAAAGTCACCCCGATTTCGTACCGGCCACGTACGACCACGCGTACCCTCGGCTGGCCGAGCTGGCGACCATCGACGAGGGAGAATTCCGCCGCCGCTTCCAGGGGCGGCCGCTCATGCGGGCGAAACGGGAGGGCCTGGCACGGAACGCGTGCGTGGCGCTGGGGAACGTGGGCCAGCCCGCAGATACGGAAGCACTGGTGCGGGCGCTCGACGATCCGTCACCAGTGGTCCGCGGGCACGCCGCCTGGGCGCTCGGGCGGTTCATCGAGCGGTTTCGGAGGGCGGCTCCGTGGGCGGCGCGGGCGGCACGCGATGCGCTGGCAGCCCGCGCCGACCGGGAGCCGGACGCCTGGGTGTGCGAGGAGATTGCCCTGGCGCTGGGCCTCAGCGCCGCGGCTCCCGCCGGGCCTGGGCTGGAGCCCGTGGCTCGCGGCGGATAGCGAGGACGCGGTCGACCCGGCGGCCATCCATGGCGAGCACGCGGAACTCGTACCCTGCGGCCTCGAGGCGGTCGCCGACGCGGGGGATACGCCCGAGCTTGGCCATGACGAACCCGCCCACCGTGTCGTAATCCTCGTCGGAGAGCTCGACGCCGAGGGCGTCTTCGACGTCGGCGACGAGCGCCAGCCCACCGAGGAGGAAGTTTCCCGAGGCCAGCGGCCGGATGAGCTCCGCTCCCGGCTGGCCGCCGAGCCGGCCCACGAGCCGGTAGAGGAGCTCATCGGCGGTGAGGATGCCTGCTGTGCCGCCGTGCTCATCGACGAGGACGAGGAACTGTACCCGATTGCGGCGCATCTCGGCGATGGCGACGTCGACCCCGACCGAGCCCGGGACCACGACGGCCGGACGTACGATGGGCAGCCAGGCCGTTTCTCCGCGGGCGACGAGGGGGAGGAGGCGCTTGGCGTCGAGCACGCCGACGACGTGGTCGAGGTCACCTTCGTAGACGGGGTAGCGCGTGTGCTGGTGGCGTTCGATGGTGGCCAGCACCTCGTCGAGGGTGGCGGTGACGTCGATGGCGACGACCTCGGTGCGAGGGACCATCACTTGGTCGGCGCGGATCTCGCTGAATTCGAGGGCACGGCGGGCAAGGAGGAGCTCCGATTCGGAGAGGAACCCAGCGCGGGCCGAGGCTTCGATGATGAGCTCGAGCTCCTCCGGCTCGAGGCTTTCGCCCTCCGCAGTGCGGCGCGGGATCCCCAGGGCACGAACCACCAGCGCACCGGAGCGGTGTAGGAACCAGACAAAGGGCCGGAACACTCGCGAGAAGGCCAGCACGGGCGGGGCGACGGCCATCCCGACACGCTCGGTCTGGGCGAGCGCGATGGTCTTGGGAGCGAGTTCGGCGAAAACGATGACCGCAGTCGTCACGAGGAGGAAGGCGAGGACGGTGGCGAGGACGTTCGTGGTGTGCGCGGGCGCCCAGGAGAGCGCGCCGCCGATGGCGGCTTCGATGACGCGGGCGAGGACGGGTTCGCCGATCCACCCGAGGGCGAGCCCGCACATCGTGATGCCGAGCTGGGTCGCGGCGATGGTGGCATCGAGGTCACGAATGGCGCTGAGGAGGAGCTTGGCCCGCGTGTGCCCCTGGCCTGCCAGCTGCTCAACGCGGGTGCGGCGGACGCCGACGAAGGCGAATTCGGCGGCGACGAACACAGCGTTCAGCGTGAGCAGCACCAGGAGCCCGGCCACGCCCAGCGCGAGGAGGAGTTCGTCGTTCATGGGCAGCTCCTAGGGATGAGCTGAAGCGGCAGCGGTGCCGACATCGTCAATGGAAGAGGGCACGGTAGGCTGGGCTCTCGAAGAAGTGCTCGAGGACCCCGCGGACCCAGGGTTCGAGCGGGAGACTCTCGAGGTCACTGGGCGCAACCGCACGCGCCTGTCCCGGCAGGGTCGCGGGGTCGAGGTCTGGGTCGTCGAAGTAGAGGTGCAGCTCGTGCCAGGGGAGGCCAGGGGGCGCCTCGGGCGGCCGCCACACCCGGGCAAGGCGCAGTTGTTCGAGCACTACACCGGTGCAGGCTTCGAAGAGCCGGAGGGCAGCGGCATCGGGCGGCTCGGCGGGACCGAGCTCGGCCGCGGGCAGCGCCAGCAGCCCGCGCTCGTCCCGGACGAGGAGTGCCCGACCCCACCGGTCGAGGGCGATGACCGCGACCCCGGGGCGACCATCGGCAGCGTCGGTCACGCTGCTACTGTATCGCGGTGCGAGGCCCAGAGCGGCCAATGGTAGGCTGAGGCCATGGAGGCGCGGACCGCAGCGGCGGTTGCGGCTGGGAAGGCGGCCGGCTGGGCGGCACGGAAGCTCGCCCGCCGGGGAGGCACGGCGCTACCGGGCCTCGTGGCCGAGCGGGTACACCCGACGCTGCTGGCTGGGTACGCGGCCCAGCTCGAGGGCGGCACCGTCCTCATCACGGGGACGAACGGGAAGACCACGGCAGCCCGGCTCCTGGCCTCCATCCTGGAGGCGGCCGGGCGATCGTACGTCCACAATCGGGAGGGTTCGAACCTCACGCGCGGGATCGCGAGCGCCCTCCTCGCCCGGAGCTCCTTCACCGGCAAGCTCCGAACGGGTCCGGGCACCGTCGGCCTCTTCGAAACCGATGAGGCGACGCTGCCGCGAGCGGCGGCGCTTTTGCGCCCGCGGGCCATGGCCTTCACCAACCTCTTCCGCGACCAGCTGGACCGCTACGGCGAGGTGGAATCGGTGGCGGCGTTCTGGCGGCAGGCCCTCCGGGCCGCGCCGCGGACGTGCACGCTCGTCCTCTGCGCGGACGACCCCTCGGTGGCGGAGCTTGCCTGGGAGTGGGACGGTCCGGTGCACTGGTTCGGCATCGACGATACGCGCTTGGCCGGCTCCGACGCCGGTGCGGCCGATGCCCGCTGGTGCCGGGCTTGCGGCTCGAGCTTCGTGTACGACCAGCGCTTCTTCGCCCACATCGGCCACTGGCGCTGCCCGGGCTGCAGCCGGGAACGACCGAGGCCGGAGACGGCCGCCACGAACGTGGCGCTCTCCTTCGAGGGAGCGTCGTTCGAGGTCCCGGGCATCGGCTGCATCCGGCTGCGCCTCACCGGGCTCTACAACGTCTGGAATGCGCTCGCAGCCGCCGCGACGGCTCGGGTACTGGGTGTCGAGGCCGAGGCCATCCGGTTAGGGCTGGAGGCGGCAGCGCCCGCGTTCGGCCGGCAGGAGGACATAGCAGCGGAGGGCCGGCACCTGCGGCTCTTCCTGACGAAGAACCCAGCGGGCGCGAACCAGGTGCTGCACCTGCTGGGGCTGGTGGAGCGACCGCTGGCGGTGGCCGCGCTCCTCAACGACCGCTTCGCCGACGGCCAAGACCCGAGCTGGATTTGGGACGTCGATTACGAGCGGCTCGCTGGGCGCGTCAGCAGGTGCTGGGCAGCCGGCGACCGGTGCGAGGACATGGCCCTCCGGCTGGTGTATGCGGGCTGGCCCGAACCGGAGGCCGTGGTGCGAACGCCGGCCGAGCTCCTCGATGCGGTGTTGACTGGGACGAAACCCGGCGAGGAGATCGTCGTCCTTGCGACCTACACGGCGATGCTGGAGCTGCGGGAGCTGCTCGCGCGGCGGGGTTATGCGCGGCCCTGGTGGTGACGGACCGGAGGGGTGGCAGCCTGGCGAAGCTCCTCGGTGAGCTGGGCGAGCTCGCGGTCGAACCTGCTCATGCGGTCGGCGAGACCCGCGAACACGACGCGCCCATCTGTGATGCGCACCCACAGCCGCCGCCTGGGCACGTAGAAGGTGAGGCCCAGGCCGACGAGTGCCAGGCCAACTGCGACCCAGATGAAGGTGTCGCCCGGGTCACGGCGGACGTCGATGCCGGCGCCCTCGACCGGCCCGACGAAGGTGTAGGTGTAGCCCGCCGCGGTGGTCTTCGATTCGCCCGGCAGGAGCGCCAGGGGGTGCTCGTCCACTCCCACGAGGTAGAGGTAGGGCCGACCCGCGGCGTCGCGGGGCATCTGCACCGTGGCCAAGGCGTCGACCGTACCCGGTAGGTCGGCGACTTGCCGGTAGGGGATGGCGACCTGGCCCGCGAGGAGCACTTCGAGGCCGCTGGCGAACGCCACTGGCCGACCCGGGGGCAAGGGATGCGCCTCATCGGCGGCATCGCCTGCAACCACGAAGAGGTCGCCGCCGGTGCGCCGCCAGGCGACCGTGAGCCCCGCGGCGTCGCCCTCGCCCCCAGGGACCGCAAAGGAGGCGAGGGCGAAGTCGTCGGCGCGGTCGTCCGTGGGGCCGGGGTCGGTAGCCATCTGGGGGATGGCGCGGTCGAGCACGAGATGGCCCTGGTACCAGACTTGCAGTCTGGGCACGAAGAGGACGTCGCCGTTGAAATCGAAGACGTCGTCGTAGAGGGGCCGGCCGTCGGGTCCGGTGATGCGGAGCCGAGCGAGGTCGTCGATGAACGCAGCCTGGTGGAAGCGGTAGCCGAAGGCTTGGCAAGGGCCGTTGACGGTCACCGTGCAGGCGACGGTCTCGTCGCCGCGACGGACGGTAATGAAACTGCGGAAGTCGGTCACGTTCCCCTGGGAATCGGTGCGGCGGATCGCGTCGCGGAGCTCGATGAAGATCTGGCCGGGCCCGGGTTCATCGAAGATGGGGGCAGCGGCCCCCGTTTCGGCGAGGGCGAGCACCCGTTCGAAGCCGGCGAACTTCGTCAGCAGGCCTCCTACCAGGAGGAGCAGCAGGGCCAGGTGGCTGAGAAAGGTCCCGTACTGGGCCCAGGCGAAGCGGTCGGCGAAGAGCTCGATGGCCGCACCGGTTCGGGGCGCTTCGCGGACGGCGAACCGGCGGCGCCGGAGGGCGGCGGCGACCCGTTCGGGGGGCACGGCCGCCTCCACCGTGGCCCGGAAGCGCGCGCGCTCGAAGTACGCCTCGGGGACCCGCAGGGGCGGGCGATGGATGGAGCGCCAGATGGGCGGGAAGCGGCTGACCGTGCAGACGGTCACGGCGAAGATGATGAGCACCCAGAGCCCGTTGAACCACCAGGTGTGGTAGACCTCGAAGAAGCCCCAGCGCTCCATGGGCGTGGTGAGGGGGCCGAACGTCTGACGCTGGAGCTCGAGCCAGGCGCTGCGGCCGGCAGGGTTCGCGCGCATGGGTCCAGGCATCTGGGGGATGACCACGGCCAGCAGGCCGGCGGCTGCTGCCGAGCCCACGAGGAGGAGCGCGAACTTCACGTTCGTGAGCAGCGACCAGAGGGGGCGGAAGGGATCGGGGACGGCAAGCCCGGGACGGGACAGCACGCGGCGCGCGGACGTCATCGGCTCCAGAACTCCTTCGCCCAGGCGTCGAGCCGCTCGGCGGTGATCTGTCCCCGTTCGACGGCTGCAACCCGGCCCGCGGGGTCGATGAGGAAGGTGACGGGGAGCGCCGCCACGCCGTAGCCCTGGGCGACGGAGCCGTCACGGTCGAGGGCAACGGGGTAGGTGACGGCAAACTCAGCGGCAAAGCGGCGGGCGGCTTCTTCCGTCTCCTGAAGGTTCACGCCGATGACGGCGAGCCCGAACGTGGCGTCGCGTTCGAAGCGGAGCTGGAGCTGGGGGGTTTCAGCACGGCACGGCCCGCACCAGCTGGCCCAAAAGTTGAGCAGCACCCAACGGCCGCGGAAGTCGGAGAGGCGGACGGTGCGCCCATTGAGCGTGGGGAGGACGAAATCGGGTGCGAGCCGGCCCTCGCGAGCGACAGGCCGTTCGCCCTCGGGAGCGAGCGCCTGGGGCAGCGGCACGATGCCGAACGCATCGCCCTCGCCCGCAGACTGGGCCGAGGGGCGGAACTGGAAGTACCAGAGGAGGAGACCGACGGCGAACACGATCAGGGCCGCCGCCCCGAGGGTGGATGCGGGGCCTCGGTACTCACGGCGGCGCTGGGGCCGCTCATCGGGAAGATCGGCGGTCATCCCTTTCCAGGATATCGGGGCGGGCTCCACCGGTCCGGCGCTGTCGGAGGGGCTTTACCCCGTCTGGCCGAGAACCTCCGAGAGCGTGACAGGTTCGAGGCCGAGCCCGCGCAACCCTTCGACCATGGCAGGGAGGGCGGCCTGCAGCCGGGGGCCGAAGTGGGTGAGGATGATAGCGCCGGGCCTCGCGGAAGCGAGGACGTTCGCCACCATCTGTTCGGGGGTGGTGCTTTGCGAACCGTCACCGCAGCTGCTGCTCCAGAGGACGACGCGGTAGCCGACGGACGCAGCAGCGGCCACCACGGTCTCGTTCACGGCGCCGCCCGATGGGCGCATGTACGGCAGGGTGGTGGCCCCGGGAGCCGCATCGCGCACGAACTGCTCGAGCTGCAGGATGTCGTTCTGCACGTACTCGAACGATTTGTCCGTCAGGATGTAGTGGTCCCAGGTGTGGTTGGCGAGCTCCATCCCCGCATCGAGGGCGCGGGCGATGAAACCCGGGTCCCCGGCGATGGCACGGCCGGCGAGGAAGAACGTCGCCTTGACGCGGAGGTCCTTCAGGACGGAGAGAACTTCGTCGCGGGCAGACCAGCCGTCATCGATGGTCAAAGCGACGACGGGACGGTCCCCAGGGCCGGCGCGGAGGATCGACGCGAGCGTGTTCGGGTCCCACGAAGGCCGCGGAGGCGGCGATGGCGTAGGTGTCGCGGTCGGGAGCGGGGTCGGCGTTGGCGTGGGCTGCGGCGTGGGAGTCGGCGTGGGCGACGGCGTGAGGCTTCGGAGAATCCGGGGGCGTCCGAAGGGGTCGCGGTCGTCGACGACGAGGACGCTGCCCGGCGGCGGCGCGGCAGGCTCGCCGGAGAACCAGCTTCCGAGGCCGACGGCAGCGGCTGCCGCCCCGGCGAGGGCGGCAACGCTCCCCGCGAGGAACGCGCGCCGCGTCGGGCGTCGCTGCGTACCCATGATGGCGAGGCAGCATAGTGCTGGGGTCGCTTGCGTTCAACGGGCGGGCGTCAGTGCGGCCCGCGGCCGCTTCGAGCGGGCGCTGCAGCGACGGCTGGGCGGATCGCCTCGCCGTGACGCAGGCGGGCGTAGCCGTGGATGAGCACCACGCTGGCGATGCAGCCCAGCCCCATGAGGGTGAGGGTCTCGCGGATGCCGAGGTGGTCGGCGACGACGCCGATAGGCAGAGCGGCGATGCCGAAGAGGCTCCAGCTCATCATCGTCATCGACTGGACGCGGCCGTGGTACTCGTGGTCGGTGAGCGTCATCGTCAGGGAGTTGTTGAGGGACTGGAATGCGGCGGCGAGCCCGCCCACGAAGAGCATGGTCAAGAGTCCGGCTTCGAAGCGGTCCATGAGGCCGAGCACCACGAGTGCGCCGCCGAAGCCGATGCCCGCGAGCGGCTGGAAGTACCAGGCGCGGGGGTGGTCGGCGAGGGCCGCGACGACGACCGTGGCGACGACCGCACCCACAGCGGCAGCGGAGGAGAGCGCGCCGAGACCGGTGGAGCCGACGTCGTAGACGCTCGCGGCCACCGAGGGCAAGAAGGATTGGTACGGGAAGCCCAGCATCACCACCGCGAAGGAGACCAGGATGAGCTGCAGCACCGCCGGCTTCCGGCGAACGTAGCGGAGGCCGTCGCGGAGGTCGGCAAGGGGAGAGCGATCGCGAGCGCCTGGAGCCGGGTCGCCCCGCGGGAGCCGCAGCATGGTGAGCATGGCGATGAAGAAGCCGACGGTGGTGAGGGCGTAGACCCCTGCCAAGCCGATGAAGGGGACGGCGATGAAGAACCCGGCCAGAGAAGGCCCGATGACCCTCGTCCCGTTCATGCTCATCTGTTGGAGCACCACGGCGTTGCCGATGGTGTCCCGACCCACGAGGTCGCTGATGAAGGCTTGCCGGGCGGGCCCGATGAAGGCGAAGCCGACCCCTTGGACGACGCCCGCGACCACGAGCATCCAGTAGGCGATGTGGCCGGTGGCGATCATCGCGGCGATCCAGGCGGAGTTGGACGCGACGAGCGCCTGAGCGGCCACGAGGACGTTCCGCTTCGGGAGGCGGTCGGCGATGACGCCGCCCCAGAGGGAGAGGACGAGCTGGGGCACCCCGAAGGCGAGCATCACCCCGCCGAGAGCACCGTTCTTCCCGGTGAGGTCGTAAGCGAGGTAGCCCCGGGCGATGATCTGCATCTGCATGCCTAGGAAGGAGAAGAGCGTGCCGAACCAGAGCAGGCGGAAGCGCTCGTTGGCGAGCGCCGCGAAGGTCCGCCGGGCGATGGCGAAGGCCACAGAACCTCACCTTCACGTCAAGGGCGTGCCGTTAGGCTAGCAGAAACGATGGGCGATCGGCGAAGGGTCCCCTGGCCCCGCTTGCGACTGGCGGGGGCGAATCGTAGCGTGCGGACATGGCGAGGGTTGCGCTCTTCGCGCCTTGCTACCTCGCGCTGGCGCGGCCGGCCGACGCCGCTGCCGCTAGGGCCGTCTTGGAGCGGCTCGGCGACGCGGTGGAGACGGTGACCGGGCTCTGCTGCGGGCAGCCCGCCTTCAACGCGGGGGCCCGAAGGGAAGCTCGGCGGGTGGCGGCTGCCGCCATCCGAGCCGTGCGCGAGTTCGATGCTGTGGTTGTTCCCTCGGGCTCGTGTGCGGCGATGGCAGCACACGAGTGGCGCACGCTCTTTCCCCAGTCGGCCCGCGCTGCCGACCGGGCGGCTGCCGTGCGTGAGTTCACAGCCTACGTCGCGTCTCACCCGAACCTCGAGCGCGTCTCGTTCCGGCTGCGGGGCGTGGTTGCCTACCACGACAGCTGCCACGCCCGCCGCGAGCTTCGCCTCACAGAGGGCGTACTGGGGCTGCTGGGACGCGTCGACGGCCTGGAGGTGCGGCGGATGCGGTATGAAGCGGAATGCTGCGGGTTCGGCGGGGCCTTCTGCGTGAAGCTGCCGGAGGTCGCCGCCGCGATGGCAGCGGCGAAGGCATCGGACGCGGCCGCCACGGGCGCGCACGTCATCGTGTCGACCGACCTGTCGTGCCTGCTGCACATCGAGGCGGCGGCCCGGGGGCTGGGGCTCCAACTCGAAGGCTGGACCGTCGCTGAGCTGTTGGCGAGGTCGCTGGCATGAGCTTCCGCGAGCGTTCGGCGGCGGAAATCGGGGCGGCGCAGCCCGAGGCCATCCTGGCGCCCATTCTCCGCAAGCTCGTCGAGGATTCGGCGGCGGCGCTGGCAGCGATGCCGCCCGACGCCCGGGAGGCGGCGACGCAGGCCCGCGCCGCAGCGGTCGCGAACCTGGAAGGGCTGCACGCACAGCTGCGGGAGGCGCTGGAGCGGCGAGGCGTGCGCTACCACCGGGCGGCCACTGCTGCCGAGGCGGTAGGGATCGTCCAGCACCTGCTGCGGCGGGCGCGCCGGGTGGCGAAATCGAAGTCGATGGTAGCCGAGGAGATCGGCCTGACGCGGGCGCTCCGGCAGCGGGGCATCGACGTCCTCGAGACCGACATCGGGGAGTACGTGGTCGACCTGGAGGGACGCGGGCCGAGCCACATCACCGCTCCGGCGCTCCACCTGAACCGGGCGCACATCCGCGAGCTCTTGGCCCGCGCAGGGCATGATGTTCCCGACGACGGTCCGCAGCGACTGTCGCGCATCGTGCGGGACACCGTGGCGCGATTCTTCGAAGACTGCGACGCCGCCATCACCGGTGCGAACGCCGTCATTGCTTCGTCCGGCCGCATCGTCATCGTCGAGAACGAGGGGAACGTCGCCCTCGGCGTCAGCCATCCGAAGCTGCACATCGTCGTTACCGGGTTGGAGAAAGTGGTAGCCGACGAGGCGGCTGCCCTGGCAGTGCTGCAGGTTCTGGCGCCGAGCGCGACGGCGCAGCCGCTGACCGCGTTCACGCACGTCGTGGGCGACCCGCTCCCAGGGCAGGAGCGGCACGTGGTGTTCGTCGACAACGGCCGGTCGACCATCGCCGCGGAGGCACGGTATCGGGACCTCCTGCGCTGCATCCGCTGCGGCGCGTGCATGAACGCCTGCCCCGTCTACCGCGTCGCAGGCGGCCTTTCCTACGGCTCGGTGTACATGGGGCCGGTGGGAGCCGTACTCTCTCCGCTGTTGTGGCGGGATGGGCGGTACGCCGACCTGCCCTTCGCGTCGTCGCTCTGCGGCCGCTGCACCGAAGTGTGCCCGGTCGGGATTCCCCTGCACCGGATGCTGCTGGAGCTCCGCGCAGACGCCGCTGAGAGCGGCCGCACGCCGACGGCCGAGCGGTTCGCCTGGCGGGCCTGGGCCGCTGCCTTCGGAGGGGGACGCGGGCGCATGGCCGTCGCGGCGGGCCGGTGGCTGTGGCGGGCCATGCGACCGCTGCGGCGCCCGCGGGCCCGGGACCCCCGCGTCCTCCCCCCGCTCGACCCAATCCACAGCCCGGCGAGGCTCGCCCCTGGGGGCCCGGCCGGCGAGCCGCCACCGGCGCCGCCGCTCCTTCGCCCGCCGGAGCCGCTCATCGACGCGTTCTGCGCGCGAGCTGCGGCGCTGGGAGCCGAGGTAACAGAAACGTACGCCCCGCAGCCTGGCGACCGCCTTGTCGAGGCAGCGGCGGCCGTGGCAGCGACGGGGAGCCTCCTGCTGACAGGGGAGGCTGCCGACCGGCGGGCGATCCTCGGGGCGGCGCGCGTCGTCGTTCTCGTGGACGCAGCGCGGATCGTCCCCTATCCGGCAGACCTCGCGCCGCACTTGGGGACCGGGGATGCGCTCATCCTCACCGGCGCGAGCAGGACAGCCGACATCGAGAAACAGATCGTGCGGGGCATCCACGGGAGCGACCGGCTGACGATCGTCCTCCGCGGGACAGGATGAGCCGATGGCGCAGCCCTTCGTGAAGTGGGCAGGGGGGAAGGCGAAGCTAGCGCCGCGGCTGGCGGCGATGGCGCCGCGGTTCGTGCGCTACCACGAGCCGTTCCTCGGCGGCGGGGCGGTGTTCTTCGCCTTCGAAGAGCGGGGGCTCGTCCGCCGCGCGTTCCTCTCCGACACGAACACGCTCCTCATCGACGCGTTCCGCGCCATCCGCGACGCGGTGGAGGAGGTGATTGCTGCCCTGGCGCCGTTGGCTGCCGCCTTCGAGCGGGCGACGCCCGAGGAGCGGCGCGCACTCTACTACGCCGTGCGCGAGCATCGGCCAGCGAGTGAAACAGCGGCAGCCGCGTGGCTCATCTTCCTCAACCGGACGTGCTACAACGGCCTCTTCCGGGTGAACGCGCGGGGGCGGTTCAACGTGCCGTACGGGCGGTACGTCCGGCCCCGGATCCTCGACGAGGAGCGGCTGCGGGAGTGCTCGCGAGCGCTGCGCGTGGCGGAGCTGGCTGCCGAGGACTTCGAGGAGGCGTGCGAACGGGCACAGCCCGGAGACCTGGTTTACCTGGACCCGCCCTATCACCCGTTGAGCGAGACGTCGCGGTTCACGAACTACACGCGCGACGGCTTCGGGCCAGCGGAGCAGGCGAGGTTGGCGGCCTGCTTCGAGCGGCTCACCGCCCGCGGTGTGGCAGCGGCGCTGTCGAACTCCGCCCACCCGAGCATCCTGCGGCTCTACGGCGGGAAGGGGTACGACATCGTGACCGTGCCGATGCCGCGGGCGATCAACTCGAAGGGGAACGGCAGAACCCCGATCCCGGAGCTCCTGGTCACGAACTTCGGCCGCCTCGAGGTGGTCGAAGCGCTGCGGCTTCAGGAAGCGGCAGCCGCCGGCGCAGCGACCCCGAGGAACTCGAGGAACACCGGGTTGTAGAGCTCTGGGTACTCCATGCAGCCGACATGAGCTCCCGGCAGCTCCACCAGCGTGGCATTGGGGAGGACTTCGGCGAGGCGACGGCTGTTCCGAGGCGGGACGAGGATGTCGTCCTTGCCGCACACGACGAGCGTCGGGTGTTGGATCTCCTTCTGGCGGCCGGCAGGGTTCCAGGCGAGGATGGCTTCGGCCTGGCGGATGAACGCGTGGTCTTTCTGGGGGTAGGGGTTGGCGAGGGCGTTGGCGATGGCCCGTTCGAGGCGGCGTTCGTCATCGAGGAGCTCGGGGCTATAGAGCCAGGTCGCCATGAAGCGGGCGAACTGCTCACGGCTGAGGTTCGAGCGGCGGATATCGATGAAATTGCGGAGAACGTTTCGGCCGAAGCCGTCGATCTCGGCACCCGTGGCGAGCAGGATGAGCTTGCCGACCCGCTTGGGGTGATGGAGCGCGAGCTCCTGGGCGATGTAGCCGCCCATGCTGAAGCCGAGCACGTGGGCGCGATCGACCCCCAGCCGGTCGAGCAGGGCGAGGGCGTCGGCGGCCATCTGCTCGATGGAGTAGGGGCGATCGGGAGCGCTGGTGCGTCCGGCGCCCCGGTTGTCGAAGGTGATGACGCGGAAATGCCGGGCCAGCGCCGGGACCTGGTTTGCCCAGGCTTGGAGGTCGCCACCGAGGCCCATGATGAGGAGGAGCGGCTCGCCGGAGCCGGCCTCCTCGTAGTACAGCATCAGGTCGCGAATGGGGACCGTAGGCATGCGAACCTCCGAGCGAGGGTGACCGTCGTCGGCTGCATGCTAGCGAGGGAGCGGGCTACGGTCAGCCGGCCGGACGGCGGATGAGACCCCGCCGGTCCGCCTCCTCGATAATCTGGACGACGTTGGTGGCCGCCCCCTTCCGGATGCTGTCGGTCACGGTCCAGAAGGCGATGCCGCCGGCGTGGGCGGTATCGGCGCGAAGCCGGCCGACGAGCACGAGGTCGTTGCCCGTAGCGTCGAGGGGGGTTGGGTACCGCTCGGCGGCCGGATCGTCGACCAGGGTCACGCCGGGCGCGGCGGCGATGAGCGCGCGGGCCTCGTCGAGCGCGATGGGGCGTTCGAATTCGGCCCAGACGGCCATGGCGTGGCCGAAGAGGGTGGGGATGCGGACGCAGGTGGCGCTGATGGCGATGTCGGGCGCGTGGAGGATCTTCCGCGTTTCGTTCGCCATCTTCAGCTCTTCCTTCGTGTACCCGTCTTCGGCGAAGGCATCGATCTGGGGGACGGCGTTGAAGGCGATCTCGCGTTTCTGGGTGCCCGAGGGCTCGCGGCGCCCTTCGAGGGCCGCACGCGTCTCGCGCTTGAGGCCTTCGACGGCCGCGGCGCCGGCGCCGGCCACGGCCTGGTACGTCGCCACGACGATCCGCTTCAGAGGGTTGACGCGGTGGATGGGCGCCAGCGCCATGACCATCGGTGTGGTGGTGCAGTTCGGCTGGCTCACGATGCCTTGGTGCCATTCGAGGTCGTCGGCGTTCACTTCGGGGATGACCAGGGGCACGGACGGGTCCATGCGGAAGGCGCTGGAATCATCGATGACGAAGCAGCCGGCGGCGCGGGCGATGGGCGCGAAGCGCCGAGACGCCTCCCCGGATGCGGAAAGGAAGACGATATGGTCATCGGGCCCGAAGGAGCTGTCGGTCGTTTCTTCGACCGTGATGGGCTGCCCGCGGAAGGTGACGACGGTGCCGGCGGAGCGCTTCGAGGCGAGGAGCCGGAGGCGGCCGACGGGGATGCGGCGTTCTTCGAGGATTTTCAGGAACTCGCGGCCGACGAGGCCGGTAGCGCCAACGACGGTGATGTTGTAGGTCTGCACGGGGCGACTCCTGCGGGATCGCCCTCCATGGTACGGCTGACCGCAGGGAGGGTCATCCGGCCTCGGTGACGGGAGCACGCTACCCCCGGCCCGCGGCGATGCCGCGGCCCTGCGTCGACCAGGTGCTCGCCGCACGTACGGACGGGCAGGCGGCCGCCCGAACAGTTAGTCCCGCGCGCCCACAGGGCTGGGCGGCTCCGCGTTCTCCTGCCGCGGCCGCAGCTGCATGTGTTCGAGCCCGGACATGGAGAAGCCCAGGTCGCCGAGCTCGCAGAAGAAGCTGCAGTACGTCAGCCGCAGCGAGCTGGTGGACTTGCTCGGCGAGTAGGAGATTCCACAGCGCGCGCAGCGGAACAGCCTCGTGAGCTCCATGTTCACCGGCAGCGTCGAAGCCTGGAGTTCGGTGTCGCCCATCGGTTCCATCCTACTGCGTGGGCGGATTGGGCACCAACCGCCCGCACGGGAGCCGCGCGGGGTTTCGCGGTAGAGCATTGGGGTCGACAATTGAACAAACGATGAACGACGTGGGAACGGCCGTGATCAGCCGGCCGCGGGCTTCCCTCCGCCTGCGGCTGCGCGACGCGTGGACGCCTTTGCGCAGACGGGAGTTCGCCGTTGCGGTGGCCGAGTTCCTGCTCACGCTCGCGTTCCTCGGGGTGTACTTCCTCCTCCGGGGGATGCGTCCGCCGGCTGTCGACGAGGCCGTTCGGCGCTCCCTGGAGATCGTGCGCTTCGAGCAACAGCTGGGCATCTTCTACGAACCGGCCTGGCAGTCCGCGGTGCTCGACCGCGACGAGCTCTTGCAGGCCGCGAACTTCATCTATGCCTGGCTGCACTTCCCCGTGCTGGGGCTGGTGGGGGTTTGGCTGCTGATGCGGGACCTCCGGAGCTTCCGCTTCGTGCGCAACGTGATGGTGGTCTCGGGGCTGTTCGGTCTGGCGGCCTACTGGGTGCTGCCGGCGGCGCCGCCGCGGCTCCTGGAGGTGTACGGGTACGACTTCGGGTTCGTGGATACGGTACACGGGGCCGCAAGTAGCGTGCACTACTTCCAGCCTGGACCCTTCGTGAACGACTTCGCGGCCGTGCCGAGCTACCACTTCGGGTGGATCGCACTCGCGTCGGCGGCTATCTGGCGCTCGACGCGCAGCCGGGTGATACGCGGTGCAGCCGTGGCGCTGGCAGCCGCCATGTGGTGGGCGGTGACGGTTACGGGGAACCACTTCTTCTTCGACATGGTCTTCGGCGGGGTGGTGGTTGCCGGCTCGTGGGCGCTGGTCTGGTGGGCCTCGCGCCTGCCGTGGCGAGCCTGGCGCGGCGCCGCACGGGGACGGCTCGCCGCGGCTGCGGCAGCGTTCCGCTTCCGACCCAGCAACGGGGCCTAGCGTCCGGGACGAAGCGGCCCGAGCCGTCGCAACGCTACGGACCGCTGACCTGCGGCGAACCGTTCGCGGCAGGCGGCAACGAGCGCGGCAACCGCCCGACGGGTTTCGGGCGTGTCGAACTGGAATCGGCAGTGGTGGACGTACCCGAAGAGGGTATCGTCCACGCCGAGCACCTCGGCCCGCACGCGCAGCGGCTGCTCCCTTCCGAATTCGACCCAGAACCAGCCGCTTCGCGGCGCCCGCGTGAGGACCAGCGCGACGCCGAATTCCGAGAGGTCGTGTGTGCGCGCCGGGAGCCTTCCTCCTTCCGGCAGGACGGCGACGCAGGGGAGTTCGGCGGGATAGCGCGGGGCGGCGCGGCGCGACGCCGGCTGCGCCGGCTGAGCGGCACCCTGCAGGTCGAGGATGAGTCGGTCGCCGTCGTGTGCCACCACCCGAGCAGCGATCGGCTCGCCATCGGCGCACACGACCCGGACGGTGTCGCCGGGCTGGAATCGCGTCACATCGCCGTCCACACACCGATTGTCGGCCGCCAACAGCGCCCGAACGGTGACGGATACGGATCGAAGTGGTGACGCCTTGTGACGGCGTTCGACCGAGGGGTAGGATAAGCGGGCCGGGCTGCGAGGGACCCGAGCACGAGCAGAAGGGGGTGCGTATTGGAACTGGCAGGGGAGCACCGGTTCCGGGCGTCGCGGCATGCCGTCTGGCAGGCGCTGCTCGACCCGGCAGCCCTGAAGGAGGCGATTCCCGGCTGCGAACGGCTCGAGCGGGTGGGGGAGGATTCCTACGCCCTGACGGTGAAGATTGGGATTGCGGCCATCAAGGGCACGTACAACGGCACCGTGCGCATCACCGACCAGCAGCCGGAGACGTCGTACCGGATGCTGGTGACGGGCGAGGGAAAGCCAGGCAGCGTCGAGGGCGAGGCCGAGCTCCAGCTCAGCGACGACGGCGAGGGGACGCTCGTGCGGTACCGGGGCGAGGTGCGAGCCAGAGGCGCGATCGCCAGGCTCGGGAGCCGGCTCCTCACGGGGGCAGCGAAGCTCCTCATCGGCCAATTCTTCAAGGGCATGGATGCACAACTGGAGCGCCGCCCGGTCTAAGAGCAGGGCGGCGGCACGCACTCAGCGTCGCATCGAGGAGGGGACGCGATGTCGGACCTCGTTCCGATTTCCATCACAGTGAACGGCAGGAAGTACGAGCTCGAGGTCGAACCGCGGCTGCTGCTCGTGCACCTGCTGCGGGAGAAGCTCCTGCTGACGGGGACGCACGTCGGCTGCGACACCAGCCAGTGCGGGGCCTGCACCGTGCTGCTCGACGGCCGCAGCGCGAAGTCGTGCACGGTGTTCGCCGTCCAGGCCGACGGGTCGGAGGTGGTGACCATCGAAGGGCTGGAGCGGGACGGCCAGCTCCATCCGGTGCAGGAAGGGTTCTGGGAGGAGCACGGCCTGCAGTGCGGGTACTGCACGCCGGGAATGATTCTGTCGGTGGTCGACTTGCTGAACGAGAACCCGAACCCGAGCGAGGCGGAAATCCGTGCCGGGATTGCGGGGAATTTCTGCCGCTGCACGGGCTATCAGCACATCGTGAAGGCGGCGCAGTACGCCGCCCAACGGCTGCGGGGGTGAGCAGATGACGACGATGGAACGGCCAGTATTGCCGAAGCTCATCGGAGCGCGGGTGAAGCGGCGGGAAGATCCGCGGCTCATCCGCGGGCGGGCAACGTACGTCGACGACATCAAGCTGCCGGGGATGCTCCACCTGGCGTTCAAACGGAGCGACGTGGCCCACGGGCGCATCACGCGCATCGACACCAGTGCGGCCGAGGCGATGCCCGGCGTGGTCGCCATCTTCACCGGGAGGGACCTGATGGCCCTGCCGGGGGCGACGCGGCCCGTGGGGGCGCGGGGCACGTACGCGGCGAAGATCGGGGCCGGGTTGCCGCCGATGCCCATCGGCACACCGTTCCCGTCGCCCGCCCACTACGCCATCGCGCCCGAGGTCGCGCGGTACGTGGGCGAGCCGGTGGCGGTGGTCGTCGCGGAAGACCGCTACCTGGCGCGCGACGCGGCCGACGCCATCGTGGTGGAGTACGAAGAGCTGCCGGCGGTCGTCGACCCGGAGCTGGCGATGCAGGGCCAGCCGACGGTCATCCATGAAGGTTTTCCCAACAACCTGGCGCTCCCCTACGTACCCATGGGGACCGGCGTGGACCCAGCGACGGGAGCGGTTGACAACTCAGCCATCGACCGGGCCTTCGCCGAGGCCGAGGTGGTGATTTCCCAGCGGATGGTGAACCACCGCGTGGCCCCGAACGCAATGGAGCCGCGGGGCGTGGTGGCGCACTGGGACGCGGGGAAGGAGTTCCTCACCATTTGGAGCGCCACGCAGAACCCGCACATCCTGAAGTCGATGGTGGCCGCGGTGCTGGGGCTGGGCGAGCACCAGGTCCGGGCCATCGCGCCGGAAGTCGGCGGCGGCTTCGGCTGCAAGATCAACATCTACGGGGAGGAGTACGTCGCGGCAGCGCTGTCGCGCATCCTCGAGCGGCCGGTGAAGTGGATCGAGGATCGCTCGGAAGCGTTCATGGCGACGATCCACGGCCGGGACCTCATTTGCTACCTCGACCTGGCCGCGCGGCGCGACGGGCGCATCCTCGGGGTGAAGATGCGGCTCATCGCCGACATCGGCGCCTACAACATGCTGCTGACTGCCGCGATCCCCACGCTGACGATGCTGATGGCGAGCGGGACGTACGACATCCCCGCCATTCGCTGCGAACTGACGGAGGTCTTCACGAACAAGACCCCCACCGACGCCTATCGGGGCGCCGGCCGTCCCGAAGCAACCTACTTCCTCGAGCGCGGCATCGACATGCTGGCTCGGGAGCTGGGGCTCGACCCGGCAGAGGTGCGGCGGCGCAACTTCATCCCCAAGGAGAAGTTCCCCTTCACCACGCAGACGGGCGCCGTCTACGACTCGGGGGATTACGAGAAGGCGCTGAACCGGGCGCTCGAGCTGGCGAAGTGGGATGAGCTCATCGCCGAGCGCGACCGCATGCGCGCGGAGGGCCGGCTCGTGGGCGTGGGGATGGCGTTCTACGTCGAGGTGTGCGGCCTGGGGCCTTCGTCGTCGCTGCCGACGGGCGGTTGGGAGCACGCCAGCGTCACCGTGGAGCGGGATGGGCGCATCCGCGCGACGACGGGTGCCTCGCCGCACGGCCAAGGGAACGAAACCACCTTCGCCCAGATGCTGGCCGACCTCTTCGGCGTGCCCATCGAGCACATCACCATCGAGCACGGCGACACGGCGGTGGTACGCCAAGGGATTGGGACCTTCGGAAGCCGCTCCCAGGCGGTCGGCGGTGCCGCACTGATGATGGCCGGCGAGAAGGTGCGGAAGAAGATGGCGAAGTTCGCCGCCGCACTGATGGACGCCAACGAGGAGGACCTCGTCTTCGAGAACGGAATGATTTACGTCAAGGGCTCGCCGACGACCGGGAAGAGCTTCGCGGAGGTGGCTCGCTACGCCTACATCCCGGTGCCCCTTCCTCCGGGGCTCGAGCCGGGGCTCTCGGAAGAGGCGTTCTTCGAGCCGCCGAACAACACCTACCCCTTCGGGGCGCACATCTGCATGCTCGAAATCGACCGCGAGACGGGGGAACCGCGGCTCCTGAAGTTCTTCGCCGTGGACGACTGCGGGAACGTCATCAACCCGCTCATCGTCGAGGGGCAGGTGCACGGCGGCCTGGCGCAAGGCATCGGCCAGGCGCTGTTCGAAGAGGTGGTGTACGGACCTGACGGCCAGCTGCTGACCGGCAGCTTCATGGACTACGCGCTGCCGCGGGCGACCGACTTCCCGTGGTTCGAGCTCGACCGCACCGTGACGCCGACGCCGGTGAACCCGCTCGGCGCCAAGGGGGTGGGAGAAGCGGGAACGCTCGGTTCGACGCCGGCGGTGGTCAATGCCGCGGTCGACGCCCTGGCGGAGTTCGGGGTGAAGCACATCGATATGCCGCTGCGGCCCGAGAAGCTGTGGCGGATTATCCACGGGAGGGCCCAGGCATGATTCCGACGAAGTTCGCTTACCGGCGGGCAGCGTCGCTCGATGAGGCGATTCGCCTGCTGCAGGAATCGGGGGGCGAGGCGAAGCTCCTCGCGGGGGGCCATAGCCTCATCCCGCTGATGAAGCTCCGCCTGAGCGAGCCCTCGATGCTCATCGACATCGGGCGCATCCCCGACCTGCGGGGCATCCGCGAGCGGGACGGCCTCATCGAGATCGGCGCTACGACGACCCACCACGAGCTGGCCACCTCCGAGCTGCTGCGGCGCCTGGCGCCGGTGGTGAGCGAGGCCGCGGCGGAGATCGGGGATCCCCAGGTGCGCCACCGAGGCACCATCGGCGGCAGCCTGGCGCACGCCGACCCCGCGGCCGACCTTCCGGCGGTGATGGTGGCGCTCGACGCCGAGATCCACCTGAAGGGCCCGAACGGCTGGCGGGCGGTTCCGGCGGCGTCCTTCTTCCAGGACCTGTTCACGGTTGATATGGCGCCGGACGAGGTGTTGGCGGCGGTGAAGTTCCGGCCGGTGTGGCACGCGGCCTACGCCAAGCTCCACCAGCGGGCTTCCCACTACGCGATCGTGGGCGTCTGCGCCGCGCTGAGCATCGAGAATGGCAGCATCCGCTCGGCGCGTGTGGCGGTGACGGGCGCCTCGACGCACGCGCAGCGGCTGCCGAACGTCGAGGAACGGCTCGTGGGCCGGCAGGCGACGCAGGCGGTCATCGACGAGGCGGCCTCGGTGGCGGGCGACACGCTGGAGGACGTGAACAGCGACATCCACGCCTCGGAGGAGTATCGCCGGGCGATGGTCAAGGTGTTCACGCGCCGGGCTTTGGAGCGGGCGATGGCCCGGGCCTAAGCGTGCCGCCCTCGGCCGGTGGCATCCTTCGCATGGCCCCAGTTCCCTACACTGGGGCCATGCCGTTGTACGAACGGGACGGCGTGACCCTGGCCTACGAGAGCTGGGGCGATCCTTCGCACCCGCCTGTCATCCTCCTCCACCCCTTCACCGGCGACGCCCGCTGGTGGCATCCCGTGGCATCGCGCCTGGCGCAGGAGTACTGGGTGCTGGCGCCCGACCTGCGCGGTCACGGCAGGAGTGACGCTCCGGGCGACCCTTCGGCGTACGGGATGGCGATCTACGCCGAGGACGTGCGGGCCCTCGCCCGCACCGTGGGCGCAGAACGGTTCGCGCTCGTCGGGTGCAGCTTCGGAGGGATGGTCGCGCTCCAACTGGCGACGGAAACCCCGGAGCTGGTGGCGGCGCTGGCGCTCAGCGATACCTCGCCGGCACCCGACCACGAGCGGTACACCGAGGCCTTCCGGGCGCGGGAGCGCCGGATCCAGGAGATGGAGCAGGTCGCAGCCAAGTTCGGGACGATCGTCCTCGGGCGGCGGCTGGCGCAGGAGTTCGAGGACCCCTTCCTGGCCGACGCGGTCCGCACCCTGTACGGGCGGATGCGCACGGAAGGGTTCCTCGGGGCAGCGAAGGCGCGGCGGGAGCGGCCGAACCTGGTGCCGCTGCTGCGCGAGCGGCTGACGATGCCCGTGCTCATCGTCGCGGGGCTGGACGACCCAGTGGCCTGCGCGGCCGAGCTCATGGCCGACGAAGTACCCCATGCGGCGCTGGCGCTGTTCCGCGAGACGGGGCACGGCGTGCCGATGCTGCGGCCGGAGCGCTTCGGAGAGGTGTTGCTCGAGTTCCTGCGCGCGGCCGAGGAGGGCAGGAACGTGAAGCGGCGTCGGACGTTCTGACGGCGGCGTAGGCCCTTCGTCCCTCCTGGTGTATGGTGACCTTCGAACACGAGGCCGCCTGGGTCGCCGGGCGGCAGAAGGAGAGAACGCGATGCTGAAGCGACTGCTGGGACTCTTGGGGATTGCCGCGGCAGTCGGCGCGGTCGTTGCCTTCCTGCGGCGGAAGAAGGACGATGACGAGTTCCTGGACGAGGAGCTGGAGTAGGACGCGGGCGTGACCGATCCGCGACGTCCGGTCGTGACGGGGTACGGCGCCGTCGGCCATTGGGGGAGCGGCGTCGAGGCGCTATGGGCGGCCCTGGCGGAGGGCCGGCAGGCCGGGCGTCGGTGGGTGCCCGATGACGGTAGCGAGGAGCGGTTCGCGGCGCCGCTGCCGGACGATTACCGTCCCCACCCGGAGATTCCGCGGAGCGTCCGGCATGCGCTCGACCGGGGTGCGGCCATGGCCCTTGATGCGGCCCTGCAGGCAGCCGCGATGGCCGGTCTCGGCCCTGGTTCAGGCGATGCGCGACGCTTCGCCCTGACCGATGCGCTGCCCCTGCGAGCGCCCGGCCAACCGGGCATCTACGTGCCCTACGGGCAGACCGTGGCCCGGGCCTTCGGGATCCGCGGCCCGGTGGAATCGGTCGCGGGCGGCGAAGCAGGCGCGGCACTGGCCCTGGCTCGCGCCGCGCGGGTCGTGCAGGAAGGGGCGGCCGACGTGGTGCTGGCGGGCGGCGTCCAAGCGCTCCAGGCTCCGCTCCTTGCGCATGTGGAGGAGCTCTGGGCAGCCGGGGAGCCCGCGCGCCCGTTCGACCGCCGCCACCGCGGGTTCGTGCCCGGCGAAGGGGCGGCCTTCCTCGTCGTGGAAGCCGCGGAGCACGCGGCCGCGCGGGGCGTGCCGGCCATCGCCTCGGTCGCGGGCGTGGGCATCACCTTCGACCCCGGGGCCGAACCGCTCGCCTTCTCCGAGCCGGCGGAGACCGGCCGAGCCATCCAAGCCGCACTGGCCGCAGCGGGGATGCTGCAGGGCCAGGTGGACCTCATCGTCTCGGGCGCCGACGGGCGCATCGCGCGGGACTTCACGGAGGGGTACGCGATCCGGCGCGTGTTCGGACGTCACGCGTACTATGCCACCGTAACGGCCCCTGCCGGGGCCGTGGGGAACACGCTCGGGGCCTCGGCGGCGCTGGCGGCCGTCGCCGCCTTGGAATGCATCCGCCGCCAGAGCGTCCCGCCCATCGCGGGGTTCGAGGAGCCAGAACCCGACCTGGAGCTTTCGTACGCGCGGGCGCTGCGGGCGGAGCGCACCGACACGGTGCTCATCACGGCTTTCGCGGCCGGCGGGACGAACGCCGCCGTCATCTTCGAGCGGGCTTCGAGCGATCGCCCGTAGCGGGCCGCGCCCGTAGGATCGGCGCCATGCCCGTGGAGATCGTGTGGTTCGGGCGGACGTGCTTCCGCATCCGCGGCCGCTCGGTGACTATCCTCACCGACCCCTGTCCGCCGGAGAGCGGTTACCGCCTAGGGAAGCAGACGGCCTCGATCGTGACCCTTTCCCGCGCCGACGACCCGCAGTACAGCTACCTCGCGGCCGTCCAGGGCGAGCCGATGCTCCTCGACGCCCCGGGCGAGTACGAGATCGGCGATGCCCTCATCACCGCCTTGGCTGACCGGCGCCCGGACGGGGCCCGGAACGTCATCTTCGTCATCGAGCTGGAGGGGGTGCGGATCGCCCATCTGGGGCTGCCGGCCAAGGCGCCGAATGACACCCTCGTCGAGCAGATGGACGACGTGGACGTGCTCCTTTTGCCCGTAGGCGGAGGTGCGTCGCTGGGGCCGGCGGCGGCCGCCGACGTCATGACCTCACTCGACCCGCACATCGCCATACCGATGCACTACAAGACCGAGAAGGAACAGCTCGACCTGGAGCCGCTGGAGCGCTTCCTGCGGGAGACGGGGGCGAAGGCCGCGCCGCAGCCGCGGCTCTCGGTTTCGCCCGGTCAGGTGCCGGAAGAGCTGACCGTCGTGGTGCTCGAACCGCGCGGGTAGCGCGGAGCCTCCAGGAATCCGCCGCGACAAATCGGGCAGGCCCCCGATGGGTAGGCGGCCAGAAGCCCTCGACGATTGCCTCGGGAATTCTCGAACGCGAGGTGGTCGTCTCATGAATCTGTTCCGCCGCAGCGCGGCTCCCGGAGCCGCCGAACCCGCCGATGCCGCCGTCACCCTCGTGGGCATCGACCGGACCCTGGCCGAATGGCTGCAACTGGGCCCGGCCGACCTGGCGGCGATCCGACGGGCTGGCCTCTTCCTGCGCGAGGAAGCCGACGCCATCATCGACGCCTTCTACGACCACGCCTTCCGCTTCCGCCACTTCCTGGAAGCGCTGGAGCGGGCGCAATCGACGCGGGCGCGGATCAGCGCCCGGCAGAAGGCGTACTTTCTCAGCCTACTGGAGGGGCGCGTCGACGAGGAGTACCTGCGGCTGCGGTGGGCGATCGGCGCCGCGCACGCGCGGCTCGACGTCCGACCCGAGTGGTACTTGGGCGACTACGCCGTGTACTTCTCGCTTGTGGCACCGCGCCTGGCGCGCCGCTGGAAGCGGAGCGAGGAGCTGCTCCCGGCGCTGGAAGCGTTCATGAAGCTGTTCATGCTCGACGCGGGACAAGCGGTGAACGCGTACCTGGCGCACAGCGTCGAGCGGGCGGCTGAGCCGGCTCGCCGTGCGGCCGACCAGCTAGAGGGGACGGTCGCGCCGCTCCGCATGGCGGCCCAGGAGATCGCCGGCGCGGTGCAGTCCATCGCCGAAGGGGCGCACCGGCAGTTCAGCCAGATCGAGACGCTCACGCGGGAGCTGGAGGGCATCGAGGACGGCGTGCGCGAGCTCGCGAGCGGCGCGCAGGCGCAGATCGCGGCGGTGGAGCAGGCCAGTGTCGATTTCGACGCCATCGCCGAGGCCGTAGCATCGGTGGCAGAAGAGTCGCGCGCGGTGGCGGGCGCCCTGCACGATGCGGCCGCGCTCGCCCGCGAGGGGGCAGCCTCGGTCGGCGAGGCGCTGCGAGCCTTCGGAGCGGCGAAGCAATCGGTGCAGGGGGCGGCGGCCGAGGTGGTGGAGCTGGGCCAGCGCGGCCAGGAGATCGGGGCGATCGTGGAGATCATCGAGGACGTGGCCTCGCAGACGAACCTCTTGGCCTTGAACGCGGCCATCGAGGCGGCGCGGGCCGGGGAACAGGGCCGGGGGTTCGCCGTGGTGGCCGACAACGTGCGGGCCCTGGCCGAGCGGACCGCAGCTTCGACGAAGCAGGTGGCGGAGCTGGTGGCCGCCGTCCAGCAGGGCACGGCGCGGGCGGTGCGCAGCATCGAACAGGCCGTGGAGCAGGTAGGCACGGGGGAGTCCCGGGCCCAGGAGGTGGGTCAGGCGCTCGAACGCATCGTGGCCAGCGTCAGCGGCGCCGCCGAGCAAGGGAAGCGCATCGAAGGGCTGGCGCGGGACTCGGCGGCAGCGAGCGACCGGGGCCGCGCGCAGACGGCGAAGGTGCGCGAGGTGGCCCAGCGGGTGATGGAGCTGGCCGAGCGGATGGCCGCCGCACTGGAGCGCACCGTGGCCTCGGCGCGGGACGTGAGCGCCGCGGCCGAGGGGAGCGTAGCCGCCACCGAGGAGGTGTCGGCATCGGTCGAGGAGGTAACGGCGCAGATCGGCGAACTGGGACAGATGGCCGACCATCTGAAGCGGGCGATCTACGAGCTCGAAAGCTTCGCGGCGAAGGCTACGAGCGCACAGGTGAAGGAGGGGATGCGGGCTGCCTGAGGCGTTCCGCGAGGGGCGGCGCCTGCTACACTCGATGCCGGAGAGGTGTCCGAGTGGTTGATGGTGCCGCTCTCGAAAAGCGGTGCGGGGCAACCCGCCGTGGGTTCGAATCCCACCCTCTCCGCCAGGTCGCGACGCGCGACGGGCCCGGGGAGCGCTCCCCGGGCCCGCGGTATGTTCGGGGCGTGATGCGGTCGATCGGCGTTCGACATTCGTAGCCGTCTCGCCTATGATGCCGGCATCGGCCCTGCCCGTTGGGGGCGCAGGAGACTCATGCGAAGGAGTGCATTCGGTGGAACTGCAGACCGCAGTCATCGTCGACGGCGTCCGCTCGGCGTTCGCGCGGGGCGGGCGCGGCAAGCTGGTGGCCACGAGGCTCGATGAGGCCGGGGCGCAGGTGCTCCGGGCGCTCTTGGAGCGCAACCCAAAGGTACCGCCGCGGATGATCGAGGACATCGCCCTGGGCAACGTCCAGGGCGCGGGCGAGCTTTTGGGCTTGGGGGCAGACATCGTCGCCCGCCTGGCGGGGCTGCCAGCCGAGGTGTCGGCCGTGGATATGAACCGCCAGTGCGGCTCGAGCATGGAGGCGGTGCACCGCATCGCCCAGTCGATCATGGTGGGCGCCACGGAGTGCGGCATCGCCATGGGAATCGAGCGCATGGGCCGTCAGCTGGGCGGCGGGCAGCGCGGGCCGACGAACCGCATCACCGAGTTCAATCGCCGGCGGCTGGAGCAGACGCCTGAGCAGCGGAACATGCCGCCGGACCATTTCGAGAACTTCTCGGTGCCGATTCCCGACGCCATCCTGGATTACTCGCCGGTGCTTTCGATGGTGCAGACGGCCCAGAACGTGGCCGAGATGTACAACCTGACCCGGCAGGAGCTCGACGAGTTCGCGGTGTGGAGCCACAAGAAGGCGCACGCCGCCTACGAGAACGGCATCTACAAAGACGAAATCGTGCCGCTCGAAGTTGAAGACCCGGTCTTCGACGAGGCGGGGAACTGGGTCGAATCGGAGCGGGGCCCGAAGATCATCTTCGACCGCGACGAGTGCATCCGCCCGAACACCAGCCTGGAAGCGCTGGCGCAGCTGCCGCCGGTGAAGGGGCTGGTGAGCCCGACGGGCCAGGAGTTGCGGATTACGGCGGGGAACAGCTGCCCCACGAACGACGGCATCAGCGCGGTGCTCATCATGAGCGAGAAGAAGGCGCTGGAGCTGGGGCTGGAGCCGCTGGCGCGCATCATCGGCTTCGGCATCGCCGGTGTGAAGCCGCAGATCATGGGGCTGGGGCCGGTGCCGGCCACGCGCAAGGCGCTGAAGCACGCTGGCATCACCGTGGACCAGATCGACCGGGTGGAGTTCAACGAGGCGTTCGCAGCGCAGGTCATCCCCTCCTGCCGGGAGCTCGGCATCCCGCTGGAGAAGGTGAACGTGAACGGCGGGGCGATCGCCATCGGCCATCCGCTGGGCGCGACCGGGGCGCGGCTGGTCCTCACCCTGGCGCACGAGCTGCGGCGGAGCAACAAGCGGTACGGTCTCGCGACGCAGTGCATCGGCGCCGGGATGGGCATCAGCACCATCCTCGAGGCCATCTACTAGGCAGCGCACGGCGTGCGACGCGGCGGCGCCCCCGGGATGCCGGGGGCGCCGTTCGTTCATGCCTCTGGGATGCGGGCGTCGGGGACGGCGTCGTACTGGGGGAGGTACGGCTTCACGTCGAGCACCGGGGTGCCATCGACGGCGTCGAGGCCCAGGACGTGGAGAACGGGGCCCTCGCGGGCGAGCAGCCGGCAGACGCTCACCGCGAGGTGGTTCGGCCGGAGCTGGCTCCGGGTGGCGAGGATGCCGGCCTCGCGGCCGCTGGGGAGGCGGATGCGCTCGGGATGCTCCGGGGCGGCGGCAGCGAGGTCGAGGTAGCACACCACGATGAGGTGGCTGTACCGTTCGAGCCCCTCGGCCTTCGCTGCGTGGTCGGGGCGGAGCTCGATGCGGCTGCGTACCCGCTCCCATCCCCGAGGCTGCGGCCGCGGGCGGCGGTTCCGGACCCAGCCGATGGGCGCGAGGGTGATGCGTTCGGGCGGGGGCGGCCGATGGAAGCGGCGCCGGCGGAGCAATCGGCCGAACACGATGGCAGCGTGCGGCAGCGGAGGCCAAGCAGCAAGCCGGCCCCAGCGGGTATGGTGATGGCATGGAAGTTTCGCGGCTGGTGGAAGCATGGCGAGCGTACGATTCGCCCCGCGAGCTGGAGGCCGACCGGGCCCGATGGGAGGCTCGCGGGTGGCGGCTCGCCGATGTGACGGCGACGGAGCTGCCGCCCGGCCTGCTGGAGCGGCTCTTGGGAAGACGGCGGCGCCGTCTGCAGGCGCGATATGTGCGCGAAGGGTGGCCCATCGACGAATGGCGGTGAAGGCGGGAGCGGGCTTGAACGGGATTCGATCGACGCTGGCAGAGGCGGCATGGTAAACTGTTGATGCGTTCGATCGATATTGCGGCGGGCGGTGGCGGCCGCCGCAGGGAGCAGTATGGCGACCACACCCGCAACTTCGTCCCCTTCGTACACCGCTGATCAGATCCAGGTTCTCGAGGGCCTCGAAGGCGTCCGTGTCCGGCCGGCGATGTACATCGGCTCGACGGACAAGCAGGGCCTCCACCATCTGGTGAAGGAGCTGGTGGACAACGCCGTCGACGAGGCGCTGGCAGGGTACTGCAACCGGATCGAGGTGATCTTCCACGCGGACGGCTGGTGCACGGTGCGCGACAACGGGCGCGGGATCCCCGTGGGCATCCACCAGGAGACAGGCCGGTCGGCGGTGGAGACGGTGATGACGGTGCTCCACGCCGGCGGGAAGTTCGGCGGGGGCGGGTACAAAGTTTCCGCCGGCCTGCATGGGGTCGGCGCGAGCGTGGTGAACGCTCTCTCGGAGCGCATGTGGGTGGAGGTGGTGCCGGACCCGGCGGCGCAGGGGGAACAGTACGCCGGGAAGGTGTACCGGCAGGAGTATTCGCGCGGCCGCGTGCTCACCGAGCTTGAGGCTTCCCCGTGCCCGCCGGGGCGCACGCACGGGACCACGGTGAGCTTCAAGCCCGACATCAAGCGCTTTCCGGGGGACCGTGAGGGAATCTTCGACCCGGGGCTGAGCTTCGACTTCAAGCTCGAAGCCGATCGTCTGCGGCAGTACGCCTACCTGGTGAAGGGAGTCTGGTTCCGGCTGGTCGACGAACGGGACGGCCGGGAGGTGAACTTCTACTTCGAGGGCGGCATCAAGAGCTTCGTTCGGCACATCAACCGCGGGCACCGGGTGCTGCACGCGGAGCCGATCTACATCGAGCGGGAGGTGACGGACGAGCAAGGGCGCCCCGTGTCAGTGGAGGTCGCCATCCAATACAACGACGGCGACAGTGAAACGGTGTACGCGTTCGCGAACGCCGTGCACAACCGGGAAGGGGGCACGCACGTCACCGGTTTCCGGAGCGCGCTCACGCGCGAGCTGAACAACTACGGTCGCCGGGCGAAGCTGCTGAAGGAGGACCAGCGGCTATCGGGGGAGGATACGCGCGAAGGGCTGGCGGCGGTCATCTCGGTAAAGGTGCAGGAACCGCAGTTCGAAGGGCAGACGAAAGAGAAGCTCGGCAACAGCGAAGTCGCGAGCATCGTCGAGTCGGTGGTGGGCGAAGCGCTGCGGGAATGGCTGGACGAGAACCCGGCCGATGCGCGGCGCATCTTCGAGAAGTGTCTGCAGACCCAGCGGGCCCGCGAAGCGGCGAAGAAGGCGCGCGAGCTGGTGCTGCGGAAGTCGCCACTCGAGGTGGGAACGCTGCCGGGGAAGCTCGCCGACTGCTCCTCGCGCGATCCGCGGGAGTCGGAGCTGTTCATCGTGGAGGGTGACAGCGCTGGCGGTTCGGCGAAGCAGGCTCGCGACCGGCGCACCCAGGCGGTCCTGCCGCTGCGGGGGAAGATTCTCAACGTGGAGAAGGCTCGGCCGGACAAGATGCTGGCCAACGACGCCATCAAGCTGATGGTGTCTGCGCTGGGAGCGGGCATCGGCGAGCAGTTCGAGCTGGAGAAGCTGCGGTACCACAAGGTCATCATCATGACGGACGCTGACGTCGACGGGGCGCACATCCGGACGCTGCTGTTGACGTTCTTCTTCCTGAAGATGCGCAAGCTCATCGAGGCGGGACACCTGTACATCGCGCAGCCGCCCCTCTACCGGGCGAGCACGGGGAAGGAGGTTCGCTACTTCTTCTCCGACACCGAGCTGCAGGAGTTCCTAAAGGGGAAGAAGAACGTCAACGTGCAGCGCTTCAAGGGTCTCGGCGAGATGAACGCCGACCAGCTCTGGGAGACGACGATGAACCCGGCGACGCGCATCCTCCTCAAGGTGGCCATCGAGGACGCGGCGGCAGCGGAGGCGATCTTCTACCAGCTGATGGGCGAAGAGGTGGCCCATCGGCGGCGGTTCATCCAGGCGAACGCGAAGAACGTCGTCAACCTCGACGTCTGAAGCGCGCCGCAGAGGGAGGGGTCCCGGATGCCCCAGCAGTACGCCGCAACCGACAAGCGCACAGGGCTGGAAGTCACCATCACGGGGGAGTTTCCGCCGCACCCGGAGGACCGGGTGCGCATCGCTCGGACGACCACGCTCTTCACGAGGCTGATGTCGACCATCCTGTCGACGGGGAACGAGTTCGAGCGGCGCCAGGGGTTCCTCGCGGTGGAGACGCAGCTGGAGCTGGCGGACGCGCTCATCCGGGGCGACCTGGAGGAGGTGCAGCGGTTGCTGCGGGAGACGATGGCCCGCATGGGCATCACGCCCGAGCAGCTCGAGGAGATCGCCCGGCGGATCATGGAGCAGTTGGGCGGGCAGGGGCCCATCGACCCCTTCCCGCCGGGGCCGTGAGGGCTACTCCCAACCGCTGCGGGCGCCGCGGAACATCTCGAGGGGGCCGCTGGGCCAGTTGAAGCCGAGCTTCATGGCGGTATCGACGTCCTCGGGGGAGGCGATGCCGGCCTCAACGATCTTCCGGGCTTCGGCAACGGCAGCGAAGAAGATGCGGTTCGCGACGAAGCCGTAGGTGCCGGGCGCGTCCTTCACGCGGATGGATGTCTTGCCGATGCGGCGGCACAGCTCTTCCATCGTGGCGAGGGTCTCCGGGGAGGTCTCCTCGGTGTAGACGAGCTCGATGAGCTTCATGATGTTCGCCGGGCTGAACCAGTGCATGCCCAGGAAGCGCTTCCGGCGCTCGGGGGATACGGCCTGGTTGAGCGAGGAGATGGCGAAGCCGCTCGTGTTCGTGGCGAAGATGGCCTCCGGTTTCACGATGCGGTCGACTTCGGCCCACACGCGCTTCTTCAGTTCCTCGTCTTCGGGGATGGCCTCGATGAGGAGGTCGACCTCGGCGAGGTCGGCCATGTCGGTGGTGAAGCGGACGCGGCCGAGGAAGGTCTCCACCTGTTCGGAGGTGAACCGTCCCAGCTCCACGCCGCGCCGCCAGCCGAAGCGCCCTTCGAGCATGCGTTGGCGCGTCTTGGCCAGCGCCTCTTCAGAGATGTCGCGGACGATGATGTGGTAGCCGGCCTGGGCGAACGTCATGGCGATGCCGGCGCCCATAACCCCGCCACCGAGGATGCCGATGGTGCGGATATCGTCGACGTTCACTGGGGACTCCGATCGTCGTTCGGGCGTTGCGAACGGATGCTACGCGGGCGGGCGCAGCCGAGCAACCGTCAGTACGGGCGGAGCTCTTTGGCGAAGTCGCGGCCGCCCCGCACGGTCACGCGCATGATGGCGCCGGCGCGGGAGTCGTCTTCGACGAGCTCCACGACGCCCTCGGCCACGTACTCCGGCTGGAGGATGCCGCCGACGAGCGCTGCTACCTCGCGGAGCCGCTCCTCTCCGGCCTGGCGCACGAGGGGGGTGTCGGTGAAGGAGGGGCAGATGGCGTTGACGCGGATGTTCCAGCGCTCGGCGAGGTGGGCGAGGGAGCGGGTGAAGTTGACCACGCCGGCCTTGGCCGCTGCGTACACCGGGTTGTTGGGCATGGGCAGGAGGCCGCCCATGGAGGCGGTGTTGATGATGACGCCGCCTCCCCGTGTGCGCATGGCGCGGACGGCGAGGCGGGTGGCGTCGATGACGGCCGTGAGGTCGATGGCGATCACGCGCTCGAACTCGCGCGTATCGTCCTCGAAGAGGTCCTGGCGCTCGCCGATGCCGGCGTTGTTGCAGACGATGTCGAGGCTGCCGAAGTGCGTGACGGCCGCCTCGAGCATGGCGGTGAGGTCGTCGGTACGGGTGACATCGCAGCGTTGGAAGACGGCCTGGCTCCCCGCCTCCTGGACGAGGCGGACCGTCTCCTGGCCGCCGGCTTCGTCGATGTCGGCGACGACGATGCGGGCGCCCTTGCGGGCGAGAGCGAGGCAGATGGCGCGTCCGATGCCAGACGCGCCGCCCGAAACGACGGCCGTTCGGCCTGCGATTTCCATGCAGGGTCTCCTTCGCGTTGCATGAGCTGCTGCGCCGCCTACGATACCAGAGGCGCGAGCTTCGGAAGGGGGAGCACGAGGTGCCGATCTTCGCAGTAGGCGACAAGGTGCCGCGCATCGACCCGACGGCGTTCATCGCTCCGACGGCCACGGTCGTCGGGGACGTGGTGATCGAGGCAGGCGCATCGGTGTGGTACGGGGCGGTGGTGCGGGGCGACACGGGATCGGTGCATATCGGGCGGGGCGCGAACATCCAGGACGGCGCGGTCGTGCACAGCCGTGCGGGGCAGCCGGCGATCATCGGCGAGGACGCTTCGATCGCCCACAACTGCGTGGTACACGGAGCGCGCATCGGCGCCCGGGCGCTCATCGCCAACGGCGCGATCGTCCTGGATGGGGCCGAGGTGGGCGAGGGTGCCCTGGTAGGAGCAGGGGCCGTGGTGCCCCCGGAAGCGGTCATCCCCGCGGGCATGCTCGCCGTGGGGGTTCCGGCCGAGGTGAAGCGCCCCTTGGCGGGGACGCCGGCCGAGGAATGGGTGCGGGAGAACCCGAAGCGGTACGCCTGGCTGCGCGACCTTCACCGCGGCAGCGTCCGCGCGATTGCCGAGTAGTCAGAGCCCGGCGAGCTCCACGGCACGGCCACGCCACTGCTCGATGCGGCCGATGGTGACAGCGCCAGGTACGGCGGCGAGGACCGCCTGGGCATGGTCCGGGCCGACGGCGAGCACCATGCCGACGCCCATGTTGAACACCTCGTACATCTCCTCGGGGGCGATGCGGCCGCGGGACTGGATGAGGCGGAAGATGGGCTGAGGCTCCCAGGCGCCGGTTTCGACCACCGCGGTGACGCCTTCGGGGAGGATGCGACGGAGGTTTTCGGGGAATCCGCCGCCGGTGATGTGGGCGATGCCCTTCACCCGGTCGAGGACGGGCTCGACATCGGCGAGGTAGGGCCGGTGCGGGCGGAGGAGAACATCGCCGAGGGACTCGCCGCCGAGCTCGGGCGGCCGCTCGGCGAGCCGCCGGCGCGTCTCCGCTGGGGGCTCGCCGACGGCGAGGCCGAGGACGCGCCGGGCGAGCGAGTACCCGTTCGTATGGAGGCCGGAGCTGGGGAGACCGATGAGGAGGTCCCCCGGAGCGATGCTGCGGCCATCGATGATGCGGTCGCGCTCGACGACACCGACGATGAAGCCGGCGAGGTCGAACTCGCCCGGGGGGTAGACGTCGGGCATGTCAGCGGTTTCGCCGCCCAGGAGTGCACACCCCACGGCAGCGCAGGCCTCGGCCACGCCGGCGACGAGGGCCGTCTTCTGGTCGTTGGTGAGGCCGTTCCCGGCGATGTAGTCGAGGAAGAAGAGGGGGCGCGCGCCGCAGGTGAGGATGTCGTTGACGCTGTGGCCGACGATGTCGGCCCCGCAGAGGTCGAGGCGTCCAGCGGCGGCGTTCAGTTTCACCTTCGTGCCGATGCCGTCGGCGCTGGCGGCGAGCACAGGTTCGCGGTACCCCTCCACGGGGATGCGGAAGAGGCCGCTGAAGGGGCCGGCGTCGGCGAGCACGCCCGGCCCCCGGGTGCGGGCGAGGAGGTCGGGGAGGCGTTCGGCGAAGGTGCGACGCGCGGCGAGGTCGACACCGGCCGCCGCGTAGGCCCGGCGGTGCTGCTCGGAGGGCGGCGTCGGCTGCTGGGTCATGCGATTAGGGGCGCCCGGCGCGGTTGAGGCTTTCGAGCGCGGCGAGCTCGCGGGCGTGTTCGGAGGGCGGTTCGAGGTTGTCCATCTGCATCTGGACGTCGATGGGGTAGATGCCCGTGAAGCAGGCGTTGCAGAGCGTCTCCGCCGACTGGCGAGTGGCGCGGATGAGCCCTTCCAGACTGAGGTACCCCAGGGAATCGGCGCCGATGTGTTGGCGGATCTCTTCCACGGACTTGTTGGCGGCGATGAGCTCCCACTTCGTCGCCATATCGACGCCGAAGAAGCACGGGGAGATGATGGGCGGCGCCGTGATGCGCATGTGGACCTCGCGGGCGCCGGCGCGGCGGACGAGATTCACCACGCGGGGCGTCGTCGTGCCGCGGACGATGCTGTCGTCGACGACCACCACGCGCTTCCCTGCCAGCACTTCGTGGAGCGCGTTGAACTTCAGGCTGACGCCGGCCTCGCGGATGCGCTGGTCGGGCTGGATGAACGTGCGGCCGACGTAGCGGTTTTTCACGAGCCCTTCGCGGTAGGGGATGCCGCTCTCACGGGCGAAGCCGATGGCTGCCGGAACGGCGGAGTCGGGCACGCCGATGACGATGTCGGCATCGACGGGATGTTCGCGGGCGAGCTGGGCCCCCATCTCCTCGCGGATGGGGTAGAGGAGGTGCCCGGCGAGGTAGCTATCGGGCCGGGCGAAGTAGATGAACTCGAAGGTGCAGAGGGCGAGCCTCGGTGCCGGCGCGGTGGGGAAGAAGCTGCGGGCACCGTGGGCATCGATTTGCACGACCTCGCCGGGGGCGATTTCCCGCTCCATGGGCACGCCGAGGTGTTCGAGTGCGCACGATTCCGAGGCCACCACCCAGCCATCACCGAGGCGCCCGATGCACAAGGGGCGCACGCCCAGAGGATCGCGGACGGCGAAGAGGGTGTCGGGCGTCATGATGACGAGGCTGTAGGCGCCCTCGATGCGGCGCATCACGTAGTGGAAGCGCTCTTCCCAGGACGTCCCAGGCGCGAGGGCGAGGAGGTGCGCGATGAGCTCGGAGTCGGTCGTGGTTTCGAACTGAACGCCCTGCGCTTCGAGGTCTTCGCGTAGGACGCGGTAGTTCACGAGGTTGCCGTTGTGGGCAAGGGCGATGGGGCGCCCGGTGGCCCCGTCGCGGACGACGATCGGTTGGGCGTTACAAACGACCGAGCTGCCGGTGGTGCTGTAGCGCGTGTGGCCGATGGCGATGTGACCGCGGAGGAAGGCGAGATCCTCTTCGTCGAAGACCTGGGAGACGAGCCCCATCCCCGTACGGACGGCCAGGTCTTCGCCGTCGGCCGCGGCGATACCGGCGCTCTCTTGGCCACGATGCTGGAGGGCGTACAGTCCGAAGAAGGTGAGCCTGGCTACGTCTTCCCCGGGCGCGTAGACGCCGAAGATTCCGCAGGCTTCTCGCGGTTCGTCGGACGCGGGAATCACGCCGGGCGCCGCCTCCCCCTCCGTGGCCTGGTTCCAGTATAGCCGATGGCACCCGCAGCGGCGCGGCGTGCCGGAAGACCGCCCGCGGAGCGGCGAGGCGATGCAAGATTGGGGATTTCCCCGAGCAAGGTGGGGGCTCGGCTCGACGATAACCGGGACGAGCATGCACGGAGAGGGCCGGATGCGGAGGCGGCAGGCGTGAGCATCCCCTGGCGGCGGACGAGCGCCCTCGCGTTGGCAGCGCTAACCCTCGTGCTGGTGCTGCTGGGGGTGTTCACCGTATGGACGAGCCTCCGCGTCTCCGGTGCCGTCGAGGAAGCCGCCTACGCGAGCCGCTTGTCGACGGGGCTCGAGCGGGTGAGCGACGCCACCGACGAAGCTGAGTTCAGGGGGACCGTCTTCTTCTTCGCGCCGAGCGAGGCGACGCTGGAGCGGTTCGAGAACGCGCTCGGGGGAATCGAGGCGGCCTATGCCGAGCTTCTGGCAGCGGCGCGTCCCGCTGACCGGGCTACGCTGGAGCCGCTCGCGGCGACGCAACGGTCGTTCTCGGAACGGTACCGGCAGTCGGCCCGGGCGATGCTCCGCGGGGAATCCACCAGCGTCACGGTGCCGACGGCAGCGGAAACCCGGGCCTTCCTGGACGACTTCCGCGCCCAGCTGGAAGCATTCCGGGGACGGAGCGCGGCGGAGATGGCGTCGCTCCAGACCTTCCAACGCCGGGCGACAGCAGCTACGGCGGCGCTCTCGGTCCTGGCGATACTGCTGGCGGCGGGCTTCGGGGTGCTCACGCGTGTCCTGAGCAGGCGCGAGGGGCGGGCGGCGGCGGAACTGGAGCAGCTCCGTGTCCTGGCTGCCGTCGACCCGCTGACGGGGCTCGGCAACAGCCGGGCGTTCCAGCACGCCCTCCGCGAGTGCATCGGCGACGGTGCGGGGGAGTGCTCGCTCGCCATCCTCGATATCGACCACCTCCGGGAGATCAACGAAGTCTACGGTCCCGCCTCTGGGGACCTGGCACTCCATGCAGTGGCGAGCGTGCTGACGGCGACCATCTACCAGGAGCACCGGGCGTTCCGCATCGGCGCGGACGAGTTCGCCATCCTCATGCCGAAGACGAGCGGCGAGGCGGCTTACTACCTGTGCGAGCGGCTGCGCGAGCGATGCGACAAGGAGCTCGACGGGACGAGCGTGAGCATCGGCTTCTCGACGACCGAAGCCGCCGAGGGTGACGCGGCGCTCCTCCAGGAGCAGGCGACAGCCGCCCTGGAGGAGGCGAAGCGCCGCGGCCGGAACATGGTCGTCGCGTACGACCCGGCGATGTTCAGCGCGCTTTCCAGCGCCGCGAAAGCGGGCCAGCTGCGCCGCCTTCTGAACGAGGGCCGCATCCACGCCGTTTTCCAGCCCATCTGGGAGATGGGGACAGGCCGGCTCCTGGCGTTCGAAGGGCTGAGCCGCCTCCCCACCGACGGCACGTCGCTGCGCGGCCCGCAAGAGGCGTTCGACCTCGCGGAGCGCATCGGGCGGGCACACGAGCTCGACATGCACTGCCGTCACGCGATCATCCGGGCGGCTTCCGGGCTGCCCGAGGACGTCCTCCTCTTCGTGAACCTTTCCCCGTATACGTTGAGCCATCAGCAGGCCTGTCCCTGCGTTGCCGACCGGGGCCCGTTCGTGAACTGGGCGGCGGCCCTGGCGGAGGAGTTTCGGCTGGGCGGGATCGACCCGAGTCAGGTGGTGCTCGAAGTTACGGAGCGGTCGTCGGTGTCGGTCGACATCTTGGCGCCGCGTGTCCGGGAGCTGCGGGCAGCGGGGTTCAAGGTGGCGCTGGATGATGTGGGCTCGGGGAACGCCGGTCTCGAGATGCTTCGACGGCTGCCGGTGGACTTCGTGAAGATCGACCGGGGCGTGTTGCTGAGTGCGATGGAGAGCCAAACGGGCCGAGCCGCGATGGTCGCCATCATCGCTTTCGCAGCGGTCACGGGGGCGAAGGTCATCGCCGAGGGCATCGAGAACGAAGCGATGCTGGAGCTCGTGCGCCAGGGCGGCCTCCGCGCCCACGACCGGGAGCTGCTCGTGCACGCCGTCCAGGGGTACCTGTTCGGGCGGCCCGGGAAGCTAGCGCTGGAAGAGCGCGCGAACCCGTTGGCCAGAGCCGCCTGAACGGGGGCGAAGCTCGCCGCCTCCAGGCAGACCCAGAACGGGGAGCGAAGCCATCCCTCGCCGATCGGGGGCGTGGGGAGGGGCCGAATGGCCCATGCGTCGGACCCCTACGCATGCGTTCATGATTGTGAACATCGTCACGAGGTTGTGGAGATGAAGACGTACACCGTCACTGCCATCGCCGGAATCATTGCTGGAGTCGTCGCGGCTCTCGTCCTTGCCATCGTGTTGGTAGTTGGGAACGAGGGGCACGTCCCGCCGACACCGAGTGCAGCCGCGCAAGTTCCCCCGAATCAGAGCATCCTGCCAAAGCTCACGCCGGTCGCCCAGCTTCAGATGGCTGACCCGGCAGAGGTCCACGCCGCGTATGCGCCGAACGTCCCCCCGCCGGTGACGCGTTCGGACCAGCGGATCTTCGAGGTGCACCTCGAGATCGTGGAGGCGGTTTGCGACCTGGACCCCGCGAACGGCGTGAAGACGGAGAAGTGGGGCTACCGGATTGCGGGTGACACGACCGTCACCTGTGGCGCGCCGGGTCCAGTGCTCCGTGGCCGGGTCGGCGACGTCGCACGGATCACGGTGACGAACCTGCCGACGAACAAGCAGCCGCACAACATCGATTTCCATGCGGTGACCGGGCAAGGGGGTGGCGCAGCTGCGCTGACCGTGTTGCCCGGTGAATCTGCCACCATCGAGGTCCGGCTGCTCTACCCTGGAGCCTTCATGTACCACTGCGCCGCGGGCGACGTGCCGCAGCACATCGCCCACGGGATGTACGGGATGTTCATCGTCGACCCGGAGAAGCCGCTGCCTGCAGTGGACCACGAATGGGCCATCATGCAGAGCGAGTGGTACGTGAGCGACCCCGATGCCACCGGCCTCGCGACGTTCGACAGGGACCGGCTCTCGCTGGAGGAGCCGCGGTACGTCACCTTCAACGGGCTCACCACGGCGCTGATGAACGAGAACGAGCTGGTGATGCGCGTCGGTGAGCGCGCTCGGATCTACTTCGTGAACGAGGGCCTGAACCTCGATTCGAACTTCCACCCCATCGGCTCGCACTGGGACGTGGTCTACCCGGAGGGGGCGACGCACCCCGCGAACATCGTGATTCGCGGCTCGCAGACCACCCTCGTGCCTGCCGGGGGCAGCACCGTCGTCGAGCTCGTCGGCCTGGTGCCCATGAAGGTGGTGCTCGTCGACCACGCGCTGGTGCGAACGTTCTACCGCGGCGCTGTCGGCTACATCCGCATCGACGGAACCGAGAACCCCGACATCTTCCGGAAGGTCGAGCCGTCGACTGCCCTTCCGAAGCAGCCCAGCAGCGAAGGTCAAGCTTCCGCGGCGGTCGAGACGGGCGGAGGCTCCGAGCAGACGGCCCAGGTCCTCCTCAGCTACCGGTTCGCAGCAGTGCACGACGGGTATACGTTCACGTGCAGCCCGCAGCCCTGGATGTGGCGAAACCCCTCGTGAGGTAGCCGCCACTTTCCCAGCACCTCCCGCGCGAGGCGGGCGAATGGTACCCTGGCCCCGCGCGGGAGGTGCTGCAACGCCATGGACGGCCCGTTCGTTTCCTTCCTCCACGTTCCCGAGCACGCGTCGACGAGCACAGCCCATGAATGGCTCCTGTTCGGCCACATCGTGGGGGCGTTCCTGCTGCTCGCCGCGACCGGTCTCACCACTGGAGCCGCCGTGGCGGCGGGGCGTGCGCGGCACGCTCCGACGGTGGTGACGCTGCTCGATCTCCAGCTGTGGTCGGAGCGGGTCGTGACCTCGCTGGGGGCACTGCTCGTCTTCCTGTTCGGAACGCTGCTGGTGAACGAGGCCGGGCACGACTTCAGCGAACCCTGGATTTCGGCGGCGTACGCGCTACTCATCGGCGCGCTCGCCCTCGACCACGGCGTCTACCTCCGCCACGTTCGGCGCGTGACGGCGGATGCTGCCGCACTGGGGGATGGACCAGTCTCCGACGCGGTGCGCAGCGAGCTGCAGGCGCCGCTGCCGACGGCGGTGGGGGTCCTGTTGACGGCGGTGTGGCTCGTGGCCCTTTGGCTGATGATCGCGAAACCGGGAGCTTAGCGGCCGCTGCCGGTGAGCCGGCGGTGTTCCACCATCGTGCAGCGGTCGTGCGTGGCGGCGAGGCCGGCGGCTCGGGCCCGGGCGATGCCCGCCTCGTTGCGGATGCCGAGCTGGAGCCACACGCACTTCGCACCGATGGCGATGGCATCGTCGATGAAGCGGTCCGTGTCTTCGGCGCGGACGAAGACGTCGACCAGGTCCACGGGGAAGGGAATGTCGCGCAGGGAGGAGTAGGCCCGCTCGCCGAGGACCTCGTCGGCAGGACGCTGGACCGGCACGGGGACGATGCGGTACCCCTGCTCCTGGAGGTAGCGGGCGACCCGGAACGCGGGGCGATCGGGCCGGTTGTCGAGCCCCACCACGGCGATGGTCTTCGCCTGGCGGAGCGCCTCCAGGGCGGCGGCATCGGCGGCGTCAGTGTCGGCCACGGCGGCGGTTCCTCCTTCGGGGGTGGCGATCGCGTGGGCGAAGCGGCTCGCCGGTCTCGGCGTCCACTTCGACGAGCTCCCAGCCCTCGGGGATGCGGACTTCGGTTCCGATGAGCGCCGCGAGGGCCTGGCCGACGGCGAGCGTGCGGTCCATGCCGTCGAGTTGGCCGAAGGCTGGGACGGGGACCGTAGTGAGCGGCAGCCGTTTCCCGTTCTTCTTGACGAGGATGAGGGTGAACTGCCGCAGGTCGTCGGCGTAGCCGCGCCAGCGGTCTGGCTGGTCGCCTTCGACCACGATTTCGAGGTGGTCGACCTTCGCGAAGGGAACAAGCTCTTTCGTGCCGATGCCCATGCCAAGGAAGCCCTGTTGGAAGGTGACAGAGCCCTTGCGAGCATCGGCCACGACGTCGGCGCCCACGAGGGCGCCGATGAGCCCCATTACGGAGACGGGGAAAAGGAGGAGAAGCACCAACAGCACGGAGGCCAGCGCCCAGAAGGGCAGGCTGAGGCCGTCGACGATGAGGTAGTAGGTCGCTCCCGCCGTGATGGCGATGCCGAGGAGGGGCAGCCAGACGGTGCTGCGCGCGCTCTTCACCTCGACGCGTTCGGGAGCGATGAGGGCGACGGAGCGATGGAGGAGCACCTCGATCCGTCCGTCGCGGCGCCGCTCGGCGACGTGGGCAGGGAGCGCGGGGATGTCGACCATCGGTCCTAGGGTACCGCCCGCAGCCTTGCCAGGGGAGCACGGAGGCGGGATGCGCCGGCGGGCGGCCAGCTTGTACCCTAGCCGCATGGCAGCTGGTAGGAACGGAAGACGAAGGGTCGTCGTCACGGGACTGGGTGCCGTCACGCCCGTGGGCAACGACGTCGCCACGTTCTGGCAGGCGCTCGTGGAGGGGCGGTCTGGCATCGGGCCGATCACCCAGTTCGACCCCAGCGAGTTCCCCTGCCGCATCGCGGGCGAGGTGAAGGGGTTCGAGCCCGGCGACTACATGGACCGGAAGACGGCCCGTCGGATGGCGCGGTTCTCGCAGTTCATGGTGGCGGCGGCTGCGCAAGCGATCGCTGATGCAGGGCTCGACCTGGAACGGGTGGACCGCGATCGAGCCGGGGTGCTCATCGGCAACGGCGGAGGCGGGTACCCGGACATCCAAGCGGGGGCGCGGACCGTGTTCGAGAAGGGGGGCATGCGCCTGGACCCCCTCTATTTCCCGCGGACGCTGGGGAACATGGCCGCTGCCCAGGTGGCGATGATCTTCGGGCTCCGCGGTTACAACGGCACCATCGTCACCGCGTGCGCGGCAGGGACGCAGGCCATCGGCGAATCGCTCGAGATGATCCGGGCCGGGCGAGCCGATCTCATCATCTCCGGGGGCTGCGAGGCCGGGATTTGCGAGCTCGGGCTTGCAGGCTTCTCGGTCATGCGGGCGCTTTCGACGAGGAACGAAGAGCCGGAAAAGGCGAGCCGTCCGTTCGATGCCCAGCGCGACGGCTTCGTCCCTTGCGAGGGCGCCGGCGCACTCGTGCTTGAGAGCGAGGAGCACGCGCTGCGCAGGGGAGCGCGGATCTACGCCGAGCTCGCGGGGTTCGGCTGCACGAGCGACGCTTTCCACGTGGTCGCACCGCCCGAGGACGGCGAGGGAGCGGCCCGGGCGATGGCCGAGGCGCTCGCCGATGCGGGCGTCGCTCCGGAGGAGGTCGATTACATCAACGCTCACGCCACCGGCACGCCCCTGGGCGACACGGCCGAGACGAACGCCATCAAGCGCGTGTTCGGCGAGCACGCCTACCGAGTAGCCATCAGTGCGACGAAGAGCATGATCGGCCATGGTCTCGGTGCGAGCGGGGGGATGGAGACGGTGGCGGTCGTGAAGACGATCGAGACGGGCATCATCCACCCGACGATCAACTACGAGTACCCCGACCCGACCTGCGACCTCGACTACGTCCCCAACGTGGCGCGGCGAGCGGAGGTGCGGGTGGCGTTGAAGAACAGCTTCGGGTTCGGGGGGCAGAACAGCTGCCTCGTCCTCAGGCGGTACGAGCCGTAGGATCCTCGCGCGGGCCGAGGTCGACGACCTCGGCGGCTGCGCGGCGCAGACGGTCGGCCATCGCCAGGCCGAGGCCTTCGAGGTCGGGCTCGACGGCGTAGATTGCCGCTGGAGAGGCCGCGTCGAGCTCGCGCATGGCAGCGAAGAGCTTCCGTGCGGCCCCGGCGAGCTCCCGTCGCGACCCGAGGGCCGCCAGCCGGTGGAGCGGACGGAGCGGCTGGAGCGCAGCGGCATCTTCGTCGAAGAGGAGCAGGCCCAGGGGCGTGTCGGGGCGCGCATCGAGCGCCTCCTTCAGCCAGGCACGGACGGCTGCGGCGGGTCCGCGAACGAGGATGAGGGGGCTGCGAGGGGCGTAGTGGCGATCGAGCAGGCCTGGGCTCCCCGCGGACGGTCCGCTCCGCCGGAGCTCTGCCGGCGGGGCGCCAAGCTCGGCGAGGGCGCCGTTCAGCGCCTCCACGGTGAGCGCGCCCGGGCGGAGCACGGAGACGCGGCCGTCCTCGACGGCCACGACGGTGGATTCGAGGCCGTGGAAGGTTGGCCCACCGTCGAGCACCAAGTCGATGCGCCCATCGAGGTCGGCGAGGACGTGGGCGGCAGTGGTCGCGCTGGTGCGCCCGAACCGGTTTGCGCTGGGCGCCGCCACCGGGACGCCGGCGGCGTGGATGAGCGCCCGGGCCACGGCGTGAGCTGGCACGCGCACCGCCACCGTCGGCAAGCCAGCGCTCACGCGAGGCGAAACGCGTTCGGCGCGAGGAAGCACGAGGGTGAGCGGTCCGGGCCAGAAGCGCTCGGCGAGCGCCCGGGCGAGCGGCGGGACGTCACGAGCGGCCAGCGGGAGGTCGCCCGCGTCGGCAAGGTGCACGATGACCGGGTCGGCGGGGTCCCGTTCCTTGGCGGCGAAGATCCGCGCCACCGCGTCATCGTTGAAGGCGTCGGCCCCCAGTCCGTAGACGGTCTCGGTGGGGAAAGCCACGAGCCCGCCCGTGCGGATGATGAGCGCCGCGCGCTCGATGACCGTAGGGTCGGGCCGTTCGGGGTCGACAGAGAGGACGTCGGTCACGCGTGGTGAACCCCCGCCCAACGGTCGAGTGCGGCTGCGACCGCTCCGGGGTCGTCAGCGATGAGCCCGTCCAGGCCGAAGGCCAGCGCCCAGGGGACGTCCCAGGCCCCGATCGGCCAGCTGAGGAGGGCCGGGGCGAGCTCGCGGAGGCGGCGCACGGAGGCGTAGGAGAGGAGCCGAGCATGGACGGAGAGGGCGTCGCACCGGCGGCCCCGGAGCGCTGCTGGGAGACGGCGGATCTGCCCCTCGCTGGCGAGCGAGTACACGATGGGGATGCCGAGCGGTTCGAACGCCGGCAGGTGGCCCCAGTACTGCGAGCAGACGGCGAGCGGCCTGCCCTGGTGGCGCTCCAGGAGGGCGCGAAGCGCTTCGACGTCCACCAGCCGCTTCAGGTCGAGGAGGAGGGGGACGTCGGCGGGAAGGGCATCGAGGAGCTCCTCGAGGCTGGGGCGGTGCCGCCACCCCGGAGCGAGCTCCCAGCGATCCCAGAGGATAGGGAGCGGCCCCATCGTCTTCCGGTGGCGCACCTCGTGGCGCCCGCGGTAGAGCCATACGTCGGCTTCGATCGCGTCGGCGCCAGGAGGGAGCGCGCCGATCCGGTTCCCGTGACGGTGGGCGATGATGAGGGGCCGTTCAGGGCGACGGAGGTGGAAGCGCATCGTCTCCAGGGTACCGCGAGGGCGCGGCGAGAGCCCCCGTCCCGGGGTGTGCCTTACGACTGGCGAGCCAACGGGCGACCGCGAGCCCGACGAGCGCGAGGCCGACGCCCGCCAAGCCGTCGAGGATGTAGTGGTTCGCCGTGAGGACGATGGCGGCATACATGGCCGGCGGAAGGCTCACGGCGAAGGCGCGAGCGAGCCAGCAGCGCGTCGACCGGAAGAGCGCCATGCAGATGAGGAGGTCCCAACCGAGGTGGAGGCTGGGCATGGCGGCATACTGGTTCACGAACGCGGGCGGCTGGAGCACCCGGTAGGCGCGGGAATACTGCGTAACCGTGTCGACGACAGCGAGATCGACGAGCCGTGGAGGCGCGACTGGGAACAGGGCGAAGATCGCCAGACCGACGCCGCCCGAGATGAGGAAGGCGTTCCGGTAGAGCAGGTAGGCGGGCCTGCGGAAGAAGAACAGCCAGAGCCCGACCACGGCGATGACGGGCCAGTGCCCCCAGATGTAGACCCAGTTCACGAGCGTGACGAGCGCGTGGCTGACGAGGACGAGCTCCTGGAGACGCGGCTCCCAGGCAATGGAGAGCGCGCGCTCGAGTTCGAGGACGCGCTGGGCGTTGGCGGCGGCGACGGCAGCCGAGCCTTCCGTGAGGCCGCGCACTCCGAAGTAGGCCAGGATGGCGAACGTGATGAGCACCGCTTCGGCCGCGACTGCCCGCACCGCGGGGCGAGCCGCGGCCGCTGCAAGGCTGCCAGTGGCCATGTGCTCTCCCTCCCCGCTGGGCACGCGAACCGTGCGCCCAGGGCGCTCCCATGCTAGCACGTGATACGGGGGCAGTCGTCAGGCGAGCCGTTCGCCCAGGGGTCCGTCTTCGAAGAGGACAGCTGCGGCCCAACGGCGGAGCCTCGCGCCTTCGAAGCTGAGGAGGAGCGCAAGGCCGAGGCCAGCGACCATCGCGAAGGCGAGGCGGGCGCCGACCGTTTCGACCCCGACACCCGCACCGACGAGCGGTGCCAGGACCACGAGGTCGCTGAGCGAGGACTGGGCGGCGAAGGCGCGGGCCTGCAGCGTGCGAGGGGTGAGCTCGGTGAGGGCGGCGCGGCCGGCGATGGGAGCCGTTCCGAAGGCCGCGCCCAAGAGGAGCGCCACGGGAACGGCGACGGCCAGCCGGACGGCGTGGGGATCGGCCAGCAGGCCGAGGGCTCCGGGGGCGGCGGCCGAGGCTGCCGCAAGCCCATCACTCAGTCCAGCGAGCGCCACGAGGCCCACCGTGGCGCCGGCCACCGCCGCACGGGCCGCCGACACGGCCGCCGAGCCGCGGGCGAAGCGCATCGCCCAGAACGAGCCCGCGGCGATGCCTGCGGCGGCGGGTGCCGCCAAGAGGGCGAGCTCCGCACGTCCGAGCCCGAGCTCCTGGTGGAGATAGACGGGCGCCGCGACCATCAAGCACTTCGTGGCGAGGTCGTTGAAGACGAGCGCCAACGCCGCCTGGCCGGCCGGCTTCCTGCGGACGAAGAAATCGGCCACGTGGCGGAGGGCGAAGGCGGTGCGGGGCGGTACCCGGTAACCGTTGCCGGTGCGCTCCACCTCGCGGGCGAGGAAGAGTGCGAGCGGCACCACCGCGGCGTAGACGGCCGCGGCCGCGAGGATGGCGGCGCTCGGTCCCCAGAGGAAGAACAGGACCGGGGCGAGCGCGGCCCCGAGGCCGTGGCAGGCGTACTGGGCTGCGACGAGGAACCCGTGGGCACGGGCCGCCCGCTCGGGGTGGATGGCGGCGACCAGCGCCAGCTCGGCCGGTGAGAACAGCTGCGACGCGGCCGAATACGCGAAGGAGGCCGCCATCACGAAGTGCGGCTGGGGGACCACTGCCAGGGCGGTGACGATGGCCCCCAGGCGCAGGAGAGCGCCCACGACGAGCGCGCGCGCCGGGCCGAGGTGGTCGGCGAGGGCGCCGCCGGGAAGTCCGCAGAGGATGGCGCCAGCCATCATCCCCACGAAGACCGAGCTGAGGCCCCACGCCATGTGGGCGCTCGTGCCGGCGAGGACGAAGAGGCCAGCGAGCGCCAGGCTTTGGCCGAACTGGCTCGCGGCCCGAACGCCGTAGAAGGCGGCAGCGCGCCGGCGGGCCTCACTCACGGCCGCGTTCCACGGACTCGTGGGGGATGGGGGGAATACACACCTAAGGGAATCGGCGCACGCCGGCGGGACTGAAGGAGCCAGTCACCCACGGCCGCCACCGCGCCGCCGCTCGTTCCGCATTTCACAATCGGGAACAGTGTAGGGAGAGCGATGGCGGTCCGCCATGCTGGAAACCCCTGATGGGTGAGCTCCGGGGAAACGCCGGGCAAAATGTTCGCAAGCCCTCGTGGCGGCGCGAGCCATCGGTGACCCCCGATAGAGCGTTGACAGGGCGGCCGCTGTCGAAGTAGCTTCCCCCGGCGAACGTTCGTGGCCGAACGGTCGCGGCTGAGAGGAGGCTCCCATGCGGTCGATTGCAGCTATCGTTCTCGTGATGGTCGCGCTCATGGCGGCCGGGGCCGCGGCCTCGCCCGCGAGAGCCGACGGCTTTCAGCCAGTGCCCTGCCGCGACCAAGCGTGGGAGCCGGCCGACCCGGCATTCGAGGCGCTCCCTGGCGCGCAGGCCTATTTCGGCTCTTACGATGGCGGGATCTACCGGATGGAAGTCCCCGCGAACTGGAACGGCGAACTCGTGCTCTACGCGCATGGGTATCGCGGCGAGGGGAACCGGCTGACGGTCGACGCTCCGCCGTGGATCCGCCAGCACCTGATCGAGCAGGGGTATGCGTGGGCAGCCTCGAGCTACGCCTGCAATAGCTACGTCCCGGGCATCGGGCTGCGGGACACGGTCGCGCTCATCGACCTGTTCCCAACCGTGACGGGGCGTCCCGCGCCGAGCCGCGTGTTCCTGATGGGCGTGTCGATGGGCGGGCACATCGCCATTCTCGGCGCGCACGTCTACCCCGAGCTCTTCGCCGGCGTCCTGGCCCTCTGTCCGGCTGGCCCGACGCTATTCGACTACTTCGCGGCGAACGGCGCTGCGGCCGAGGTCATCACCGGGCTCCAGTTTTCCGGCAGCGAACCGGCAGGAGACACGCTCGCACGGATGCTGGCGATGTTCGGTGAGCCGCCGAACTACACGGCGAAGGGCTTGCAGATGGCGAGCGTCATGATCGAGAGCTCGGGCGGAGCGCGGCCGTTCGCGTTCGACGGACTCGGACCCTACTTCGCCCGAACGATTAGCGGGGCGAAGCTCGCGGGCGATCAGAGCCTGCTTGCCCGTGCTGCCAGCAACGCCGACTGGGAATACCGCATCGATGAACGCCAGGGCCTGTCCCAAGCCGCTCTCAACCAGGCCGTGAGGAGGATGGCGGGCGACCCGTCGCTGCGCGGTCCGAGCGGGCCCTACGAGGAGCTGAAGCCGTTTTCGGGCGCCATCGCGCGGCCGTTGATGACGCTCCATACCACCGGCGACATGTTCGTCCCCATTTTCCTCCAGCGCGACCTCCGGAGGGCAGTGGAGTCGGCAGGGAAGGGAGGACTGCTCGTCCAGCGCATCATCCGCGACCCGCGGCACTGCGGCTTCACCACGGAGGAGGTACGACGGGCATTCGACGACCTCACGGCGTGGGCCGCGGGCGGCGGACGGCCCGCGGGCGACGACGTGTTCGCGAGCTTCGAGAACGCGGGGCTGCGGTTCACCGCGCCGCTCCGCGAGGGCGACCCGGGCACGCTCAGGCCGCCACTTCCGGCCGCGACTCCCGCCCCTCCGAAGACAGGAAGCGGGCTCGCCGCGAAGGGTGGAGACGGCGTCTCGACTGCCTGGGCGGCCGCCGCCGTGCTGCTACTGGCGGCCGCTGCGGGGGCGGGCGTAGGCCTGCGCCGTCGGAACTGAGGGCGAAGGCCACGGCCGGCCAGCGGATGCTGTACAATCTCGGTAGAGCCCGTGGCCTATGCCGCGAAAGCGATGCCGCGGGCAGCCGCTGCGGAGGGTTGAGCGCACCCACACCCCGATGACGGAAGCGTTCTTGGCGAACCGGCCCAGCCTGGTCGGCGTTCTCGCGCTGCAGGGCGACGTCCGCGAGCATCGCGAGATGCTCGAGCGGCTGGGGGTCGTCGTCCGCGAGGTTCGGCGGCCCCGGGACCTCGAGGGGCTGGAGGGGCTCATCATCCCCGGGGGCGAAAGCACGACCATCGCCCGGCTCATCGAATCGAACGAGCTGCTGCAGCCGCTGCGTGCCTTCTGCACGAGCGGGCGAGCCGTATGGGGGACCTGCGCCGGCGCCATCCTGCTTGCGCGGCACGTCGATCGGTTGGACCGGCCGGGCATTGCCGTGATGGAGATCACCGTGCGGCGGAACGCCTTTGGGCGGCAGATCCAGAGTTTCGAGGCCGACATCGAAGTCGAGGGCCTGGCGGGCGGGCCGTTCCGTGCGGTGTTCATCCGCGCGCCGAAGATCGAAGCGGTGTTCCCGCCGGCTCGGGCGATCGCCCGCCTCGAGGACGGAACCATCGTCGCCGCCCGGCAGGGGAACCTGCTGGCGACGTCGTTCCATCCCGAACTCACGGATGACCCGCGGTTCCATCAGCTCTTCCTGGCCATGGCCGCGCAGTCATCCGGAACGGGGAAGTGATGACGGAGCTCCGCGCCGAGCCGCTCAGCCCCATCGACGCCGCCACCCTCTGGCCGCAGCTGCACAAACTGAGCACCGAAGTCGTCGCGACGCGGACAGGGGAGCGGCTCCTGCTGGCAGCAGGGCTGGCCGCGACGGGGCTGGACCGGCTGCCGCGGCTGCCGCGGACGGTGGTGGCGGCGGTCCGCCGGGGCCTCGCCTACCGGGGCATCGTGGTGGCGAGAGCCCTCGCTGGAGGCCGGGCATGGGAGCTGGTCTCCCTGCGGCTGGAGCGCGAGAAGGACGACGACGCGGTCATCGCCCTCATCGAAGCAGCCGGAATTGAAGCCGCGCGCCGTGGCGGGCTGCAGCTCTACCTCCGGCTGCCTGAAGGCTCGCCGCATCGCGAGGCCACCCGGCGAGCAGGGCTCGCGACCTACCTCCGCGAGGAGCTGTATGCGCCGCCGCCCAACGCTGGGACAGGGCAGATCCCTGGCGTGGTACGCCCCCTCGCCCGCGCCGACCGCGCGGGGGTGTTCCGCCTCTACCATCGGGCCGTCCCCGAGCGCGTACGGCGGGCGGAGGCGCCGACGGCGGCCGACTGGCGGGCCGTGATCGATTCGTACGATTGCGATGAGCAGTACGCGGCCCGTTGCGACGACCGTGTGGCGGTGTGGGTGGGCATCGGCGAGCGGGAAGCGCGGGTGCTGACCGACCCCAGCGGCGGACCGGCGTTGCGTGAGCTCGCCATCGACACCGTGCTGGCCCGACTGGGGCGCCACGGCACGCTGGTGGTGCCGGAGTTCGACCCGGCTCTGGCCGAGACGGCGATGCTCCGCGGCTTCGTGCCGCTGGGCTGCCGCGAGGTCGCCACCCGGCGGCTCGCACGGCTTGAACCTTTGAAGGAGGCCGTGCCGGTATCGGCATCGGCCATGGTGCCGCAATGACACAGGAGCACAGCGTGAACGAACGGTATCCATTCGAACGAGGGTTGGCGGAACAGGTGGTGACGGACGACCTGGACGCGTTGCTCGCCGCCCTCCCGCCGCACATCGCCGAGGCGCTGCAGGCGCCGGAGCGGCGCACTGCGCTCCTCGAAGTGGTGCTCGACCTCGGGCGGCTGCCCGAAGCGCGCTACCCGGGGAGCGAGCTCGTGCTCTCGGACCGTGAGGTCAGCGAAGAGGACATCCAGTACGTCATCGCCCGCATCGGCGAATTCGGAGCCGACAACCGTGCCGGCATCGAGCGCACGCTGCACCGCATCTCGTGCATCCGGAACCGCCGGGGAAAGATCGTGGGCCTCACCTGCCGCATCGGCCGGGCGGTGTACGGCACCATCCGGGTCATCGAAGACCTGGTGATGAGCGGGAAGAGCATCCTCCTCCTCGGGCGGCCAGGCGTCGGCAAGACGACGATGCTGCGCGAGGTGGCCCGGGTGCTGGCCGACGACGCCAAGAAGCGGGTCATCATCGTCGACACGTCGAACGAGATCGGCGGGGACGGCGACATCCCCCACCCGGGGATCGGCCGCGCGCGCCGTATGCAGGTCCCCACGCCTGCTCTCCAGCACGCGGTGATGATCGAGGCGGTCGAGAACCACATGCCCGAGGTCATCATCATCGATGAGATCGGCACGGAGCTGGAAGCGGCGGCAGCGCGGACCATCGCCGAGCGGGGCGTACAGCTGGTCGGCACCGCCCACGGCAACTCGCTCGAGAACCTGATGATGAACCCCACGCTCTCCGACCTCATCGGCGGCATCCAGTCGGTGACATTGGGCGACGAAGAGGCCCGGCGCCGGGGAACGCAGAAATCGATCTTGGAGCGGAAGGCGCCGCCGACCTTCGACGTGGTGGTCGAGATCCAAACCTGGCATCGCGTCGCGATCCACGAGGACGTGGCCTCCACCGTGGACGCGCTCCTGCGGGGGTATGCGGTGCGGCCGGAAGTCCGCCAGCTGATGCCGGACGGGACGGTGCGCGTCATCCGGCCCTGGGACGAGGACTACGAGTTCCAGCCGGACGGCCGCTCGCCGAGCGGTGAACGCTTGCCGGCGCCCGCTCGGCCGGCGGGCCCGCCCCCGGCGGGGTTCGAGGGGCCGGTGAGCGGTGCGCCGAAGCCGGTGCGTATCTACCCCTTCGGCATCGCCCGCAGCCGCATCGAGGCGGCGATCCGAGCGACGGGCGTCCCGGCCGTGCTGGTGGATGACGTGCGGGACGCAGATGCGGTGCTCACGCTCCGCAACTACTACCGGCGCAAGCCTCCCGCGCTCCGTGAAGCCGAGGAGCTGAACCTGCCGACCTACGTCCTGAAGAACAGCACCGCGTACCAGATCGAGCAGGCGCTCCTGCAGTTCCGCGAAGGGGAGCGTTCGGTACGCCGCGACCCGCTCCTCGACGTATGGCGGGAGACGGAGGAAGCGGTGGCGCGCGTCCTGCAGGAGGGACGGCCCGTTGAGCTGCCGCCGGCGAACAGCTACATCCGACGGCTGCAGCACCAGATCGCGAGCCGGTACAACTTGGAGAGTCAGAGTGCCGGCAAGGAGCCGTTCCGGCGGGTGCGCATCCTCCCGAGCATCGACGCCGGTGCCGGTCGGTGAGCAGGGGCCGCTTCATCGTCCTGGAAGGCGGCGAAGGCACAGGGAAGAGCACGCTGCTCCCGCGGTTGGCGGCGCGGCTGCGGGAACGAGGCCTCGCCGTGGTGGAAACTCGCGAGCCAGGCGGAACGGCCGTAGGGGAGGGCGTCCGGGTGCTCCTCCGGGACCGCTTGGACCCGTGGGCCGAGACCTTCCTCTTCCTGGCGGCACGGGCGCAGCTTACGGCTGAGGTGATCCGGCCGTCGCTGGCCCAGGGCGTCTGGGTCGTGTGCGACCGCTTCGCCGCCAGCACCCTCGCCTACCAGGGATACGGGCGCGGGCTCGACCTCGAAGCGTTGCGGCTCCTGAACCGAGTGGCCACCGGCAACCTCGAACCCGACCTCACCATCCTCCTCGACCTGGAGCCCTCAGAAGGGCTGCGGCGGAAGGGCGCGCAGGCGGACGACCTGCGGACGGGAGCGGAGTCGCTGGCGTTCTACGAGCGGGTGCGGCAGGGGTACCGTGAGCTGTGCGCGGCGGCGCTCGGCCGCTGCGTGGTTATCGATGCTGCCCAGTCCCCCGAGGCGGTGGAGGCCGCTGCCTGGGCAGCTGTGGCAGCGCTTCTGCCGTGACCCACACGCCGCACTGATGGTGTACCCTTTCGGCCTGAACGAACGAACGGGAGGGCCCGCCGTGGCATACGAACAGATCCTGTACGAGACCCGCGGAGCGGTCGGCCTCATCACCCTCAATCGCCCCGAGAAGCTCAACGCGTGGACGCCGAAGATGATGGCCGAGATGCGCGACGCCATCGCCAAGGCGAACGAGGACGACAGTGTCGGAGCGATCGTCGTGACCGGCGCGGGGCGCGCCTTCTGCGCTGGGGCCGACATCTCGAACTGGAAGCGGCGTATCGACGAAGGGGACGCCGGCGGCCAGCGTGACGATGCGCCCGCCGACGCTGAGGACTGGGTCGGCTTCCTCCTCCGCATGCCCAAGCCGACCATCGCGGCGATCAACGGCGCCGCCGTGGGCGTGGGGATTACGCAGGTCCTGCCGATGGACATCCGCATTGCGAGCGAGGACAGCCAGATCGGGATGTTCTTCGTGCGGATGGGGCTGGTCCCAGAGCTGGCGAGCAGCTACCTGCTGCCGCAGCTGGTGGGGTTCGGCCGGGCGATGGAGTGGTGTCTCACGGGGCGGATGATCTCGGCCCAGGAAGCTCTGGCAGCGGGGCTCGTGTCCGAAGTGGTGCCGCCCGAGCGGCTCCTGGAGCGGGCCCTGGAGCTCGGGGAGCTGCTGGCCAAGCAGCCGCGTTCGGCGATCCAGCTCATCCGCACGCTCTTGCACGAGAACGCGGTGGACGGCGACTACCGCCGGGTGATGGAGCGAGAGGGGAAGGCGCTGGCCTTCGCCTACACCACCCCGGAGCACAAGGAAGCAGTGAACGCCTTCATGGAGAAGCGGGCGCCAGACTTCGCGGCGGCCCGACGGCAGGGCTGAGCACGCGCTCCCGGCTGGGGGCGGTTTGCTACCATACGGCGCATGTTCGGGCGCGGGTTTCCCATCGCGAAGGTTTTCGGGATCCGCATCGAGATCGACCTCTCGTGGCTCTTCGTCTTCGCGCTGGTGAGCTGGACGCTCGCCGACCGCGTGTTCCCGGAGGAGTACCCCGATTGGAGCACAGGGACGGCGTGGACGGTTGGGGTCGCCGCCGCGCTGCTCCTGTTCGGAACCGTCCTCCTCCACGAGCTTGCCCACGCGCTGGTGGCGAAGTCGCGCGGGCTCGACGTGCCGAAGATCAGTCTGTTCATCTTCGGAGGGGTTTCGCACCTCGGCCGGCAGCCGAGCAGTGCCCGCGAAGAGTTCCTCATCGCGGCGGCGGGGCCTGCGACGAGCATCGTCATCGCAGGTGTGTCCATCGGCATCGCGGCGGCGGCCTCGGGGCGGAACGAATACGCCGAGGCCATGTTCTCGTACCTCGGCTTCGTGAACGGCATCTTGGCGGCGTTCAACCTGCTGCCGGGGTTCCCTCTCGATGGCGGCCGAGTGCTGCGATCGATCATCTGGGGGCGGACACGGAGCTTCCGGCGGGCCACGGAGGCGGCGTCGGGGGTCGGGGTCGCGTTCGGCTACGGCCTGCTCTTCGTGGGCCTCGGCTTCATCCTCTTTGGGTACCTCATCAACGGAATCTGGTTCGCCTTCATCGGCTGGTTCCTGATGTCGGCGGCACGTGCCGAAGGCCAGAGCGTCTTCCTCGAGTCGGTGTTGGCACGGCTGCGCGCCCGCGACGTGATGAGCACCGACTTCGCGGTGGTACCGCCGGGCATGCCCTTGGCGCAGGTCGTCGATGAGTTCATGGTTTCCGGGGGCCACCGGGCGGTGGTGGTAGCGCTGGGCGACCAAGTGGAGGGCATCCTGACGGTATCGGACGTGCGGCGCTTCCCGCGGGCGGAGTGGCCGTACATCCCTGCCCGCCAGGCGATGACGCCGAAGGAGCGCGTCATCACCGTCGACGCGGCGACGCCGGCGCTCCAGGTGCTGATGCTGGTGGGCAGCAACCGCCTCAACCAGGTGCCGGTGCTCGAGGATGGCCGGATGGTGGGGCTCATCACCCGACGGGAACTGCTCGACCGCGTGCAGCTGGCGGGCGAGCTGGCGACGAACGGCGCGCCTGAGGCCAACGGCCGCGCCTGAGAGGCGGCGAGCGGGCCCCGCGGGTAGGATGGTGGCATGGGTCGCCCTGTTGCTGCGGTCCTCACTCTCGGCTGCAAACTGAACCTGGCTGATTCTGAAGAGATTGCCCGGGCGCTGCGCCGTGCCGGTTTCGACGTCGTCGATCGGCTGTGCGAAGCCCAAGCGGTGGTCATCAACACCTGCTCGGTTACGCACGTCGCCGACCAGAAGTCACGGCGGCTGATCCGGGCGGCGCGGCGGCTGGCGCCGGGCGCGACGGTGGCCGTCACCGGCTGCTATCCGCAGACGGCGGGCTTCGAGGCCGTGCGGGCCCTCGGGGCCGACGTCGTTGCCGGAACCCGCGACCGCGACAAGGCCGAGCTGGTGGCCGCCATCGCCGGGCGGGCGGCCGGGAGCGAACCAGCCGCAGCTTCCGCGGAGCCGGGCCTGCGGGTGCGGGCCTTCGTGAAGGCGCAGGAGGGATGCAACGACGTCTGTGCCTTCTGCATCGTGCCGCGAACGCGACACCGGGAGGAATCGCGAAGCATCGAACGCGTCGTGTCCGACGTCGAGGCGGCGACCGCGGCTGGGGCGAAGGAGGTCGTCCTGACGGGGACGCAGCTGGGCTCCTGGGGCCGCGACCTCGAGCCGCCCCTTCGCCCGCACCATCTCATCGCGGCCGTCCTCGAACGGACGGACGTCCCTCGGCTGCGGTTCAGCTCGCTGCAGCCGCAGGACATCACGCCAGAGCTCCTGGCGCTCTGGAGCGACCCGCGGCTGATGCCCCACTTCCACCTCGCCCTCCAATCGGGGAGCGACCGCATCCTGAGGGCGATGCGGCGGCGGTATACGGTGCGCGAGTTCCTGGCGGCAGCGGCCCGCATCCGCGCGGCAGTGCCCGACGCGGCCATCACGACGGACGTCATCGCGGGGTTCCCGGGGGAGACGGAGGAGGATTTCGCCGCGACCCTGCGCGTCTGCCGGGAGGTGGGGTTCGCGCGCATCCACGCGTTTCCATTCTCGCCGCGCCGGGGAACGCTCGCCGCCCTGCTGCCAGACCAGGTGCCGCACGAGGTGAAGCGGGAGCGCATTGCGGCCCTGACGGAACTCGGCCAGGAGCTCCGCGAGCGGTTCGCGAGGGCGTGGCAGGGCTCACGGCGGCCCGTGCTTTGGGAGGAGGAGCGCCCGACACCTGAGGGTCCCCGCTGGCACGGGTATACGGACAACTACATTGCGGTTTACGCTTCCGGCGAGGGGCTGCGGAACCGGATCGTTCCGGCCGTCATCGGCGAGCCCTACCTCGACGGCGCCCGCGCCGTCATCGCGGGAGGTACGAGATGAACGCCGTCTTGCGGCTGCTCGTGGTGGTGTACTCGGCGCTGCTCATCGCGGCCTGCGGTGCGCTGGCGGGTCTCGCTTGGAACCAGGACCAGCAGATCGAGCTCAGCATCCGGAACTTCCGCTTCGTGGCCTACGTCGATGCCGCGAGCGCCGAGAAGTGGGCGCTCACGGGCGCCGTCGCGCTCCTCGCGCTGCTGGCGCTGGGCCTGGCGCTGCTCGCGGTGCGGCGGCCGGCGCGCGGCAGCCGGGGCACGCTCCGCTGGCGGCAAAGTGACGGCAGCGTCCTCGAAATGCCCGCCGCGACCATCGAGGGGATGCTACGCGATGCCCTGCGGGGACTCGTGGGCGTCCGGGAGACGCGCCCCATCGTCCGCGCTTCGGGCGGGACGGTGTCGACGGAGGTGCGGCTGACGGTCGACGGCACGGCGAGCGTTTCCGAGCTGAGCCACGCGGCGAGCGACATTACCTTCCGCGTCCTGCGGGAGCAGGTGGGCGCGATGGACGTGAAGCGGCCAGTGGTGCGGATCGAGTACGCTCCCGGCACGGCACCGCGTCCGGCGCCCACGGCGCACACCCCGGCGGGAGCGACGGCGCCGCTGCCGCCGATTCCGCCGCCGCCGGCAGAGGAGCCCGCGTCCACCTCCGCTGGGCTGGTTGAAGCCGAAGAACGCCAGAGGGGCGAGGCACGCGATGAGCGCAGCAGCTGACGCGAACATCCCCGCACCGCCGGCCGACCAGCTGCCGGCGGTGATCGAGGCGCTGCTCTTCGTGGCCGAGGAGCCGGTCAGCGCGGCGGCGCTGGCGCGTGCTGCAGGCGTGGGCGAAGGCGCCGTGCGGAAGGCCCTGGCTCAGCTGCGCGACGCCTGCCGGGCCCGCGGCCTCCGCCTCATGGAGGACGGTCGCGGGTACCAGCTCGTGACCGCGCCCGAGTTCGCGCCCTACGTCGAGCGTTTCTTGGGCGGAAGCGACGGGCCGCGGCTCTCGCGAGCAGCGCTCGAAACGCTGACGATCATCGCCTACAAGCAGCCGTGCACCCGTGCGGAGGTGGAAGCGATCCGCGGGGTGAACTGCGACAAGCTCATCCAATCGCTGGAGCAGCGGGGCCTGGTGACGGTCGCCGGTCAGGCTGATGCTCCGGGGCGGCCGAAGTTGTACCGCACGACGGCAAAATTCTTCGAGTACTTCGGGCTGCAGGGCCCTCACGAGTTGCCGCCGCTTCCGGAGGAGCCCGAGCCCGAAGCGGAGAGCCCGTTTTAGGCGATGGTCATCGGGGTGCTGGTGCTCCGATACCGGCTCGATGCGGCGAGCCTGAAGGAGAAGCGCATGGTGGTGCGCTCCCTCGTGGACCGGGTTCGAGCTCGGTTCAACGTGGCTGCGGCGGAGGTCGACGACCTCGACACGGCGGGATTCGCGACGGTGGCGGTGGTGGCGGTGGCCAACGCCGGGGATCACGCCGACGCGCAGCTGCAGCACATCGCGGCAGCCATCGAGCGCTGGGATATCGACGGTGAACTCATCGACGTACAGACGGAGCTCATCCCGTATTGAGCGCGCCGACGGTCCCTGCCGGTGAGCTAGGATGGGCCCACGAGCCACAGCAGGAGGAGAGGCCACGCCATGAGCTGGGAGCCGGAGATCGCTGAACTCCAGCGGCGGATCGAGCTGGCGAAGCAGATGGGCGGCCCCGAGAACATCCGCCGCCAGCACGAGGGCGGCAAGCTCACCATCCGCGAGCGCATCGAACGGCTGGTCGACCCCGGGAGCTTCGAGGAGACGGGCGTGCTCGCCGGCAAGGCCGAGTACGATGAAGCGGGCAACCTCGTCTCCTTCCGGCCAGCCAACTACGTCGTGGGGTTGGCCCGAATCGGGGGCCGGCGGGTCGTCGTCGGAGGTGACGACTTTACGGTGCGCGGGGGCGCGGCCGATGCAGCCATCGCGCAGAAGCAGGTGTACGGCGAGCTGATGGCACGGGAGCTGAAAATCCCCATCATCCGGCTGGTCGATGGGACTGGAGGCGGCGGCTCCGTACGCACGTACGAGACGATGCCCCGGACGTACGTCCCCGCGAACCCAGGCTGGGACACCATCGTCCACATGCTGAATGAGGTGCCGGTGATCGCGGCAGCGATGGGGAGCGTGGCCGGGCTCGGCGCGGCACGGGTGGTGACGTCGCATTGGAGCATCATGGTGAAGGGAACGTCGCAGGTGTTCGTGGCGGGGCCGCCGGTGGTGGCACGGGGCATGGGCGAGCAGGTGACGAAGGAAGAGCTGGGCGGATGGGAGATCCACTACCGGAATGGCGTCATCGACAACCTGGCCGAAAATGAGGAGGACTGCTTTCGGCAGATCCGGCAGTTCCTCTCGTACCTACCGCAGAACGTCTGGCAGCAGCCTCCGCGAGTGCCCTGCAGCGACCCGCCCGACCGGCGCGAGGAGTGGCTCATCGAGGCTGTTCCGCGGGACCGGCGCCGCCCGTACAAGGTGCGCGACATCCTAGGTGCGGTCTTCGATGAAGGTTCGTTCTTCGAGATCGGCGGGGGTTGGGGGCGTTCGGTGGTGACCGGGCTCGCGCGGCTCAATGGGTACCCGGTGGGCGTGCTGGCGAACGACCCGTACTTCTACGGCGGCGGGCTCACCGCCCAGGCTGCGGAGAAGATGGAACGCTTCATCGACTTCTGCAACACCTTCCACCTGCCGGCGGTGAACTTCGTCGACCAGCCGGGCTTCGTCATCGGCGTCGAGGCCGAGAAGGCGGGAACCATCCGCAAGGGGGCGCGGGCGCTGGCGGCGGTCTTCCAGGCCGAGGTGCCCTGGGTGTCGATCATCATCCGCAAAGTGTTCGGTGTTGCCGGCGCGGGCCACGGGAACACCGGCCGCCTGAACCTGCGCTACGCGTGGCCGAGCGGCGACTGGGGTAGTCTCCCCCTCGAGGGAGGCATCGAAGCGGCCTACCGCCGGGAGCTGGAGCAAGCGGAAGACCCGGAGGCGCTCCGCCGGCAGCTGGAGGAGCGCTTCAACCGCATCCGTTCGCCATTCCGGACGGCTGAGGCGTTTGGTATCGAGCACATCATCGACCCGCGGGACACGCGGCGCATCCTCTGCGAGTGGGTGGAGATGGCCTACGACGTCGAGGCGACGCGGCTGGGGCCGCGGACGCACGGCTTCCGGCCGTGAGGGAGCGGGCTCAGCCGCGCCCCGCAGGCGGAACGGCGGCAGCGCGGCGGCGGGAGCCCTCGCCGCCGGAGGCTGCCGATCGGATGGCGGCGAGCCGCGGGCCGGCGGCAACGGCGGCGACGGTCACACAAGCGAGCACGAGCACGCCCTGGACAAAGAGGCCGGGCCGGACACCGACGAGCTCCACCAGCCCGCCGGCGATGATGGCTCCAAGGGGAATGAGGCCGCGGTCGAGGCTGAGGAGCGACATCACGCGGCCGTGCATCGCCGGGTCGCTCCGCTCCAGGAGGATGCCGTTCGTGAAGGCCATGTAGGTCACGGTCATGGCCCCGGCAACGGCGAGGAGGAGCGCCGTTCCCCAGACGGTGGCCTGCAGGGAGATGAGGACGAGGACGGCGCCGAAGACGAACATGTTCGTAAGCAGCTGGAGCCCTGGCCGGGCGACGGTGGACTTCGCAGCAACCACCAGTGAGCCGACGAAGGCGCCGACACCGGTCGCCCCAGCCAAGAAGCCGACGCCGGAATCCCCCATGTCGAGGACACGCTTCGCCAGCAGGGGCGTGAACACCTGCTGGTAGGGGAACCCGAGCACGAAGAGGATGACCGCCAAGGCGACGACCACGGCGAGCTCGGGATTGCGCCCGACGTAGGCGAACCCTTCGCGGAGGTCGCCGAAGAGCGATGCTTCGGCCCGGCGGGGTGCCGACGTTTCGGGGAAGCGCATCATCCAGGTCGTGAAGATGACGTAGGCGTAGATGCCGGCGGTGACGAGGTACACGCCGCCAGGGTCGAAGGGGATGAGGAGGACGCCAGCGAGGCTTCCGCCGCCAATCCGCATGAGGCTGAGGGCGGTGGAGTTCAGGGCAACGGCGTTCAGCAGGTCCTCGCGGGGCACGGTCATGGGGATGAGGGACTGGCGCACCGGCTGGTTGAAGGCCATCGCCGTGCCGGACACGAACGCCGTGAGGAAGACCATCCAGACCTGGATGAGCCCCGAGGTGACCATGAGGCCGAGGAAGAGGTGGGAGGCGAAGGTGACCAGCTGGGAGCTCATCAGGACCCGCTGGCGGTTCGCTCGGTCGGCCACGGCACCAGCGATGAGCCCGAAGAGGAGGATGGGCGCCAGGCGGGTGGCGATGACGAGCGAGAGCATCATCGCCGAACCGGTGAGATCGAGGATGAGGACCGCCCGGGCGACCTGATCCATCCAAAGCGTGGCGGAGTGCCCCAGTTGTCCGAGCCAGAGGTAGCGGTAGTTCCGATGGCGGAGGGCCCGGAACGTCTGGGCGGCGGCCAGCCGTCGAACGAGCTGCATCGGCCGTATCGTATCGTTGACGCTTACGTGAGGGCGAGGGTCGATCCGGCGGGCGCTGGGGAACCAAGCGGCGCGCCATCGTAGCATGGCGGCCATGGCGGAGGCGTCGACAGGCGTCAGGAGAGGCGCCGGGGGCCTAGCGATGGCCGCGGCCATCGTCGCGGCCGGATTCCTCGGCTCGCGGCTGCTCGGCGTGCTACGGACGGTGGCCATCGCCAGGGCGTTCGGCGCCTCCCCGGAACTCGACGCCTACCAGGTCGCGTTCCGCATCCCGGACCTCATCTTCCAGGTGCTGGCCGGAGCGACGCTCGGGAGCGCCTTCATCCCCGTCTTCGCCCGCACCGTGCGGAGCGAGGGCGAGGAGCGCGCCTGGCTGCTCGCTAGCCGGGCCTTCAACCTCGTGACGGCCTCGACGGCGGTGCTCTGCGCGATCGGCTGGGTCCTGGCGCCGGTACTGGTGCCGATCTTCGCGCCCGGATTGGGCGCCGACATCGGCCGGCGCGACGAGCTCGTCGCGGAGGCGGTGTTCCTCACCCGGCTCATGCTGCTCTCTCCCCTCCTCTTCGCGATGAGCGGGATGGTGACGGGCATCCTCAACGCGCGGGAGCGCTTCCTCTACCCGGCGATCGCGCCGATGCTCTACAACCTGGCCATCATCGCCGGCGCGCTCTTCCTGGCCGAACCGTTGGGCGTCCGCGGGCTGGCTGTGGGCGTGGTGTGCGGTGCCGCGCTCCACTTCGCCGTCCAGCTGCCGGGACTGTGGCAGGAGCGGATGCGGTACCGTCTCTCGCTGACCTGGGCCGACCCCGCGGTCCGTGAGGTGGGCCGGCTGATGGCGCCCCGGGTCGCCGGGCTCGCGGCAGCGCAAGTCAACGTGTACTTCATCGCGACGTACTTCGGGTCGCGGGTGGGGGCCGGCGCCATCGCCAGTCTGAACTACGCCTGGATCGTGGCCAACCTGCCCCTCGCCGTGTTCGGGATGGCGATTTCGACGGCCGCCTTCCCCAGAATGGCCACCATCGCTGCCGCAGGGGATGTAGCGGCGCTGCGGGAGCAGACCTCACGCCTCCTCCGGCTCATCCTCTTCTTCACGGTGCCGGCCGCGCTCGGCCTCGCGCTCCTCCGCGAACCGGTCGTGGAGGTGCTGCTCCAGCGGGGAGCATTCACGGCCGGCGATACGCAAGTCACGGCCGCGGCGCTGGGATGGTACTGTCTCGGCATCGTTCCCCAGGCGGGCGTGGAGATCCACAGCCGGGCGTTCTACGCCCTCGGCGACACGAGGACGCCCGTGCTGTTCGCCGTCGCTGCCTTGGGAGTGAACGCGCTGCTCTCGGCGGTGCTCTGGGAACCGTTCGGGGTATCGGGGCTCGCGTTCGCGGTGTCGGTGGCGTCGTGGCTGGAGTGGGCGGGGCTGTGGGCGGTGGCCGTCCGCCGGCTCGGTGACCGCTCCGCTTCCGACCTGCAGGCGCTGGGCCGCATGGCTGTGGCAGCCGGGGTGATGGGCATCGTCGTCGCCGCGGGCTTCGGCCCCGAGCACGGCGGCGGCAGCCTCGAAGCCTTCACGGACGCGTTCTTGGGGGCAGCGGCCGGGGCGCTCGCCTACTTCGCCATGGCGGCCCTCCTCGGGATCGACGAGGTGTACGAGCTGGGCGACCGCGCGGTCGCGCAGCTCCAGCGGCTGCGGACGGGTCTTCCGTCGAACGGCCGCGGGGCGTAGCATACGAACGCATGTTCGATCGAACTGGTTCAGCGGCGGTCGCTGGCGGCGTTCCTCGCGACCGGCTGCGGGCGGCGCTGCGACAGCCGGTGCGTCGCAGCGCCCCCGTCCAGGTAGCGGCCGTGACCGAGGCCGAGGACTTGCGGATCCTCGGCGGGAGCTGGTTCGAAACGCGGCACGGTCCCGGATACCGGATCGTAAGCAGGTACGATGCCGGCTTCGTGCACGGGTCGATCCCGCTGTACGAAGCGCTGCGTGCGCCGCTCGCGAAGCTGGCGAAGCTGGCGAGGACGGCGCCGCCGGCAGGGACGCACGCGCTGCGGTTCATCGACACCGAGACCACTGGGCTCGCGGGGGCAGGCGCGATGGTCTTCCTCGCGGGTGTGGCGCGCTTCGAGGGGTCAACGCTCATCCTGACGCAGTACCTGCTGCCCGGGCCCGCCTACGAAGGGGGCCTCTTGGGGGGCCTGGCCGAGGAGCTGGCGGCCGCGGGCGGACTCGTCAGCTACAACGGGCGTGCGTTCGATGCTCCGATGCTCGAAACCCGCTACGTCCTCTCCCGGATGGAGGCGGCGTGGCGACGGCTGCCGCACCTCGACCTCCTCCACCTGACGCGCCGCATCTTCGCCAGGGACCTGCCCTCGCATCGCCTCACCGAGGTCGAGGCTCGCGTGCTAGCGTTCCAGCGGAGCGACGACTGTCCTTCCCACGAGGCACCGGAGCGGTACTTCCTCTTCCAACGGACCGGCGACCCGACGTACCTGCTGCCGGTGCTGCGTCACAACGCGTGGGACGTGCTCTCGCTGGTGGCATTGCTGGGCCGGCTCGGGGCGATCGCGGCCGGAGAAGGCGAGGCGATGGTTCGGGCACGGGCAGCGGAGTGGGCGGGCGAATGGATCGAAGCAGCGCACCAGTACGAAGCAGCAGCACGGTCGGGGCCGAGGGCGCTCCGTCGGCAGGCGCTGGAGCGAGCGGCGCGGGCGTTCGCCCGGGGCGGCGACTACGAGGCGGCGGTGCGGTGCTGGATTTCCCTCGCGGAAGAGCCTCCGGGGCGGTTTTTGCGGCCGTGGGTGGAGGCAGCGAAGCTCCTCGAACATCGGCTGCGCGACGTAGCGGGTGCGCTCCGCTGCACGGAGGCCGCCATCGACCTCCTGCAGCGCGGGCTCGCGCGACCCGGCACCGCAGGGAGCGGGACGACGCCCGGTGAGCTCGAACGACGGCTGCGTCGCCTCCGACGGCGGATGGGGGCTGGGGTGTAGCTGCCCGCTGCCACTTGGGGGCTGCAAGCGAGTAGGATTGCGGGCAGCTTCCATCAGGAGGGCCGACATGCTTCCACTCCAGCGCGAATCGGGCCATGCGCTGCCGGTCCTTGCCGCGCTAGTGGCCGCTGCAGGCGCGATCCTGCTCGGGATCGGCGCTGCGAACGACAGCGGCGTGCTCGCCATCGTCGGTGGCATCGTGGCTGGCGTGGGTGTCATTGCCCACGAACTCGTGCGGCACGTGACCATCGACTACGAGTTCTTCCGCCGCACCTCGAAGTAAGGCTTCAGCGCCGGGGTGACCGGGGCTCGAGGAGGACCGTGGCGATCTCCCACGGCCGAAGACGGAGGCGGAAGCCGCGGACGCCGGCGGGGAGCGCCCCCGCGAGCTCTTCGAGGAGGTTGGTCCGCTGGGCAGCTGCCGCCCAGGGCGCAACCAGCTCCGTGGTCCGCTCTTCCGCGGCGGTCGAGAAAACGCGGATGAAGGGCGATCCTGAGACCTCGCTCCGGGCCAGAGCCGAGGGCACGACATCGGGCGCGTCGAGGGTGATGAGCGTCGGCGGCGCCGACAGCGGACCAGGGTGCGCGTCGGTCCAGACGGCGACCGGGGGATGCGCGAAGGCGTGGGCCAGCGGAAGGACGTCGGCGCTCCGCCAGGTGCCGGCGTAGGGGGCGATGGCCACCGTGAAGCGGTGGACGCCCGGCATTTGCGAGTCGGTCGTCGGGATCATCGGGCCGGCGTTCCCGCGGCGCGTGCGGAGGTCGGGCCGGGAGAGCCAACCAACGCAGCGCAGGAGGGTGACGACGTACGCCTGCCGCCCGTCGGGGAGGCGGACGACCTCGCCTTCGGGGAGCCCGCGGTTGAAGATCGCCACGCCGCGCCCCGCGTGCTCCAGGGCGGCGAAGCACTTCTGAGGGAAGGCGGCCACGGGAAGTTCGTCCGAGCGGCCGTTCCAGGGCGCGGCGCTCACGGCCCGTTCTGTGACGTGGAACTGGTTCTCCGTCCACACGGTCGCCGTCTCGAAGGGGAGCGGCACGGCCAGCCGGAGGCGGTGATCGGCGGCAGGGTTGTCGACGGTGAGCTCGAGCTCGACCCAGGGCACTCCGTGCCAAAGCCGCGCCCGAACCTCGGCCGCGAGGGGAACGAGGTCGGCATGGGTACGCGCGGTGCGGTCGGGCCCGAGGCAGCGGGGCACTGGCAGGACGACGCGGTAGCGGAGCTCGGCGCGGACCGCGTCGGCTGCCGAACCGAGAAACTCGACGACAGACGGCTCGAGGACGGCGTCATCGAGGATGTCGGCATCGTACTCATCACCACGATCGCCTTGGTCGATGAGGAGCCCTGCCTCGCACAGCTCGAGGCCGGAGCGCGCGTCGGCGATGGTGAGACCACGCCCTTGCAGGCGGACACGGAAGCGCTCGGAGCGGACTTCGGGCCCGTCGGCGGCCATCGGTGTGGCTGGGGGTTCGGCGCTATCGGGGGCGAGCAGCTCAAGAGCGATGGACGCGGAGGGCGGCAGGACGGCCCGAACCCTTTGCAGGCCCCGTTCGATGACGCGCACCCGAGCCCGGGACGGCCGCCCGGCGCGGACGAGGCGGCGAGCCTCAGCGCGGATCGCCTCGTCGTCCACGACGCAGGCGCCGGTACCCACGAACGTCGTGACGACGAGGGTGTCCCCTTCGAGCTCCACACGCACCTCTTCCAGCCAGCGGTGGTCGTAGCGGCCGTCGCGGAGGAAGTCGAGGTGGGCAAGAGCGGCCCGTACGGACACCGTTCGATCGACGAGGACGGCGTCCTCGGAGAGCCGCTCCGAGGCGGCCGCGAGAACGCAGCCGTCGGCCAGGCGGAGGGCGCTCACCTTCCACGAGGCGGGGACTTCGGCTTCGAAGGGGACGGGGGCGAACGGCACGGGCCGGAAGAGGAGCAGTGCACCGGGCTGCGGCGTCGAGAGGCGCTGGGCGAAGAAGGCGAGCGCCTCACGGCTGACGGCCTCGGCGAGCTGCTGGGCGCGGTCGTAGCGGGGGAGCATCTCGCGATGGGTCTGGTCGATGGAGCAGCCACAGATGGAGTCGTGAGGCGAGTTTTCCAAGGCGAGCGACCAGGCATGCCGCAGGGCCGGGGCACCATCGGGACCGCCGTACAGCCAGGCGAGGAGCTCGAGGGGTTCAGCGCGACGCTCGAGCCAGGACTGCACCTCGAAATCGCGCTGCTTCAGGTTGATACGGCTGGAGAGGACACCCGGCAGGACGTTGGAACGATCGGGGGAGCGAAGGTCCCCCCGGAGGAGCACCTCGTCGATGCCCCAGCCGAGCATCGCCTCGGCGTAGGCGTCGAGCGTAGCGATGCGGGCGTCGTAACCGGCGGCTCGGAGGACGGGCAGCAGTTCGGGCAGGTGGCGCTCCATGCGCGAGTGGTCGGTACCGTTCATCAGCAGGAGCGGCTCGCCGGGCGCTCGGCCCTCCTCCGCTTCGCGGACGCGATCGACGAGGACCTCAGGATCGCGGGGGAGGCGCCAGCCGTTGGAGTAGCTGTGGCGGAGGTAGAGGACGGGGATGCGTGTGCCATCGGGCGCCTCCCACCAGAAGCTCCAACCGGGGACGGCGTCGGGGACGCCGCGCCAGAGACAGGCAGCGCGGAGGCCGAGCTGGGCCATGATCTGCGGCATCTGCGCGATGTGCCCGAACTGGTCGGCGCAGTGCCCGATGCGCGAGCACGCGCCGAGGCGCTGCGCGAAGCGGATTCCACGGGTGAGCGAGCGGATGTGGGACTCGCCGGTGGGCAGGAATTCGTCGGGCTGCACCCACCAGGGATCGATGACGATTCGCCCCGCCCGGACGAGCGCTGCGAGGCGTTCGGCCTGCTCCGGCCGGAGGGCGAGGTAGTCCTCGATGACGATGCTCTGGCCGTCGAGGTTGAAGCAGGGGTACTCGGGGTGCGCCTCGAGGTGCTCGATGACCTCGTCGATCATGCGGACGAGCCGCCAGCGGAAAAGCTCGTGCGGGTGGTACCACTCGCGGTCCCAATGGGTGTGGGGGACGATGAAGAGCGGGCGCATGGCGGTATCGTAGCCTGGGCCGGACCGCACCAGAATGCCGCTCGCCCAGGCGGCCGGTACACTGAGCGCCATGGACTTCCGCCTTCCCCCTGAGACCGAAGCCTGGCGCGAGGAGCTGCGCGCCTTCCTACGGCAGGAGCTGCCGCCGGAGTTCGAGGGCGACGACGACTTCTTCGACAACGAGGAGCAGGTCGCCTTCGCCAAGGAGTTCACGAAGAAGCTGGGCGCCCGGAGATGGTTCGCGCCGGCCTGGCCGGTCGAGTACGGGGGAATGGGGAAGACCCCCATCGAGCAGATGGTCCTGAACGAGGAACTGGCCTACCACCGGGCGCCGCACGGAGGCCGGCTCTTCACCATCGGCATTACGGGGCCCACCATCCTCGTGCACGGAACCGAGGAGCAGAAGCGCCGCTGGCTGCCGGAGATGGCCCGCGGCGAGGTGTGGTACTGCCAAGGGTTCTCGGAGCCGGGCTCGGGAAGCGACCTCGCGAGTCTGCAGACGCGCGCCGTTCGCGACGGGGATGAGTACGTCATCAACGGACAGAAGATCTGGACGTCGAACGCGCACGTCGCCGACAAGATGCTGCTGCTGGCGCGGACGAACCCGGACGTGCCGAAGCACAAGGGGATCAGCGCCTTCATCGTCGACATGCGCTCGCCGGGGATCACGGTGCAGGGGATCCCGAACATCGCCTACCGGCGGGACTTCAACCAGGTGTTCTTCGAGAACGTGCGCGTGCCCGCGGAGAACCTGCTGGGCGGGGAGGACCGGGGCTGGTACGTAGCGACGACAACGCTCGATTTCGAGCGTTCGAACATCGCGGCCATCGGCGGGGCGCGGCGCACCACGCACGACCTCATCCGCTGGGCCAAGGAGCGTCAGAACGGTCGGCGGCCGTTCGACGAGCCGAAGGTGCGGCACTCCCTCGCGGACCTGACGATCGACTGCGAGGTGGGGAGGCTGCTGGCGTACCGGGTCGCATGGCTGCAGGCGAAGGGAGAAATCCCGAACGCCGAGGCGAGCATGAGCAAGGTCTTCATGGCCATGCTCGGCATCAAGGTGGCGAACATCGGGGTGAACCTCCTCGGGCCCTTCGGGCTGCTGGCACCGGGTTCGAAGTGGGCCAAGCTCCGGGGACGGGTGCTCACGAGCTACCTGCTTTCGCACGCGGGGCCCATCGGCGGGGGCACCTCGGAGATCCAGAAGAACATCATCGCCACGCGGGGGCTGGGCCTGCCGCGGGGCGACTGAACCGGCCGTTCCCGCTCAGGGGAGGGAACGGGCGCCGTTCGCCGCCGAGAGGAGGCGCGTGTGCATTTCGTCGGCCTGGGCGATGAACTGCTGGTACTTCGTGCGGTTTCGGGTTTCCACGGCCTCCCACCCAAGGTCGATGGTCGCCAGCACGAAGGCGAGTTCGCCCTCCAGGAACTGGTCGAACACGGGGAAGTTGGCGGCCGCCGGCACCTCGAGCGTGGGATCGACGGCGGCCGTGGCCCGGGCAAAGCAGCGCATGGTGTGGGCGTAGTGGACGAAGTCGCGACGGAACTGCTCACGCTCGCGCAGGCGGCGGTCGGGCCAGGCGAGGCGGAAGACGTCCTCGGCGTGGAGCATCTGCTCGAGGCCGTAGGTTACGGCAGCCGCGTAGGTGGAGCGGCCGGCCGCGGGCGGCGGCGCAAACGGCGGGCACTCCGCGGGCTCGCGGAGGCCTCCGCCGCCGCACGCGGCAACCAGCAGCGAGAGAGCGGCCGCCAGCCCAAGGCCGGACCTCATCCGTGCTCCAGGCGGGCGCGAAGCCAGGCCGCAGCAGCGCGCAGCGCCTGGCCGCGGTGGCTCACCGCGTCCTTCTCTTCGGGGGTCAGCTCGGCCATGGTCTTGCCCAGCCCGCGCACGACGAAGATGGGATCGTAGCCGAAGCCGCCGGTGCCGCGCGGTTCGCGGGCGATGCTGCCCTCGGCAACGCCCTCGAAGGTCTGCAGGACGGACCCGTCGGGCGCGGCGATGACGACGACGGCGCGGAATCGTGCCGTCCGCCGCCCGTTGGGGACACCTTCTAGCTCGCGGAGGAGGAGCTCGACCCTTGCGCGGTCATCGAGGCCTGCGCCTCCGTAGCGGGCGGAGTGGACGCCGGGCCGGCCGCCGAGGGCGTCGACCTCGATGCCGGAATCATCAGCGAGGGCGAGGCAGCCGGCGGCGCGGGCAGCCGCGCGGGCCTTGGCCGCGGCGTTTTCGGCGTAGGTAACGCCGGACTCCTCGACGTCGAGGGCGATGCCCAGCTCGGCGGGCGTCACGAGTTCGTAGCCCGTGGTAGCGAGCAGGCGCCGCAATTCGGCGACTTTGCCGGGGTTGTTCGTCGCCAAGAGGAGACGCGGCACGGTTCGAGTTTCGCGGGCGGGGAGACGGTCCTCAAGCCGCCGTGGTATCGTTTCGCCAATCGCGAATGATTCGGGGGTCGGAGTGATGCGAGCCGTCGTCTTGCGGGGGAACGAGCAGCGCGTCGAGGAGGTCTCCGAACCGGTGCCGGGCCCGGGGCAGGTGCTGGCGAGGGTGCGGGCGTGCGGCATCTGCGGGAGCGACCTCCACGCCGCGCTCTCCTTGCCCCAGCTCATCGAAGCCTCACGACGAACAGGCGGGCAATGGGACGAACGGGCACTGAGCGAGGGGATCGTGATGGGCCACGAGTTCGTCGCCGAAGTGGCCGCGGCAGGGCTCGGCGCGGAGCAGTGGCGCCCGGGGATGCGCGTCACCAGCATGCCGGTGCTCATCGACCCCGCGGCCCCGCGCGGGGTGCGCGCCATCGGCTACTCCGCCGGGATTCCGGGCGGGTACGGCGAGTACGTCCTCCTGAGCGCGCCGCTGCTGCTCCCGGTCCCGGAGGGGCTCCCTGACGACGTGGCGGCGCTCACGGAGCCGTGTGCCGTGGGGCTCCACGCGGTACGCACCTCCGGGCTGCAGCGGGGCGAGCGGGTGCTCATCATGGGGGCGGGTCCTATCGGCCTGATGACGCTGCTCTGGGCGAAGCGGGAAGGCGCCGGGACGGTCATCGTCAGCGAGCCCTCGGCAGCCCGGCGCGAGATGGCGGCCCGTCTCGGCGCCGACACCGTGGTCGACCCGCGCACGTCGGACCTGCGGGCCATGGTGGACGAGCAGCGCGGCTCTCCGTGTGGGCTCATCTTCGAATGTGTGGGCGTCGCGGGAACGCTCCAGGAGGCGATGGAGCTGGCGCCGCGCGGGGGCCGCATCGTGGTCGTGGGCGCCTGCATGACCGAGGACCGAACGTGGCCGCTGGTCGGCATCATGAAGGAGCTGAGCCTGCGGTTCGTCTTGGGCTACACGCCGGAAGAGTTCGCGGAAGCGCTGCAAGCGCTCGGTGCGGGCGTCATCGATCCGTCGCCGATGATTACCAAACGCATCGGCTTGGAAGAGCTCGCCACGACGTTCCGCAACTTGGCGGACCCTGCGGAGGGGAAGGTCGTGGTACGGCCGAACGGCTGAGGTTCAGTGGTGGCCCTGGGAGCCAGCGGCAGCGTCACTGCCCTGGTACGTACGCTCGTCGGGCAGGTCGCGGCTGCGCATGACGGAGATAGGCGCGATCCACTCGGGCTGCTCGGGGAAGGCGCCGAGTCGCTTCTTCAGGAGGTAGAAGATCCCGCCGAGCGGAACGGCCAGGGCGATGGCGAGGAGGCTCCAGAGGATGCGGTCGGTGTTGGCGCTGAGCCCAGACGACGTCGACTCGGCCGATGCGCCGTGGCTGCCCGTGTCTTGGGCGGCGACGGCGGGGAGCGGCTGCGCCGGCTGCGCGGCCGCCGCCGCCGCGGGAGCCACGGTGGCAAGCGCAAAGGCGAACGCAGCAGCGGCGGCGAGCAGGCGAATCCGCATGTCCGAAGGCCAGTCTAGGCAGGGAGGAGGTGCGGTCAAGCGCCGGAGGGCCGTTCCCCTCTTGGCAGGAGCCTGAGCACGTGCTAGAAGGATGCCGGGCCGCACGGCGTGTTCCCGCTCCGCACGCTGGGCGGCCCTTCGTGCGCTAGCGCGCGAGGCCGAGGGCCTCTTCGACGCCTTCGAGGGTGGCAGGGGCGCGGACGACGTCGGGCTGGTACGCCATGTGGGCGGTATCGGGGTCTTTGAGGCCGTTGCCGGTGAGAACAGCGACGGCTCGTCCGCCGCGAAGGCGCCCGGCCTGGCCGAGGGCGAGGAGGCCGGCGACCCCGGCCGCGCTGGCGGGCTCGACGAAGAGGCCTTCTTCGCGGGCCAGGAGGCGATAGGCGGCGAGGATCTGTTCATCGGTGACGGCTTCGATGAGGCCGCCGCTCTCATCCCGAGCGCGGAGCGCACCCTGCCAGCTGGCAGGGTTGCCGATACGGATGGCAGTGGCGATGGTGGACGGGTGCTCGACCGGGTGGCCGAGGACGATGGGCGCCGCCCCGGCAGCCTGGAAGCCGAACATGCGCGGGCAGCGGGAGGCGTAGCCGCGCTCGCGGCATTCGAGGAAGCCGCGCCAGTAGGCGGTGATGTTGCCGGCGTTGCCCACAGGGATGGCGAGGATGTCGGGGGCATCGCCGAGAGCCTCGCAGATCTCGAAGGCAGCGGTCTTCTGGCCCTCGAGGCGGTGGGGGTTCACGGAGTTGACGAGGGCGATGCCGTGCCGTTCGGCGACGGCGCGGGCAGCTTGGAGGGCCTGATCGAAGTTCCCTTGCACTTCGACGATGCGGGCGCCGAAGGCGATGGCCTGGGCTAGCTTCCCGGCGGCGACCTTGCCTTCGGGCACGAGGACGTAGCAGGCAAGGCCACAGCGGGCGGCATACGCGGCGGCGCTGGCGCTGGTGTTGCCGGTGCTGGCGCAGAGGACCGCGCGGGCGCCGGCCTCAACGGCCTTGGCCACGGCCACCACCATGCCGCGGTCTTTGAAGGAGCCGGTGGGGTTGCAGCTTTCGAGCTTGAACCAGAGCTCGTCGAGGCCGCAGCGGGCGGCGAGGCGCTCGGCGCGCACGAGGGGCGTGTCGCCTTCGCCGAGGGTGATGCGCGGCGTGGCATCGGTCAGCGGCAGCACGTGTCCCCAACGGAAGAGGACGCCGCGGGGCGGAAGGACAGCAGCGTTCACGGTTCCTCCGGCGGGCGCAGCGCGTGGAACTTCAGCTCCCGCAGCTCCTGCTCGAGCATCGAGATCTGGAGGCGGCGCTGCTTCTCCACGAGCTGGTTGTACTTTTGGAATTCGGCGCGGACGTGGTCGATGACTTCGGCGATGTCGCGGCGGATGCCGGCGACGCGCTCCCCTAGCCCCTGATGCCGGCCTTCGAGGAGGGTGAGGTCGGCGCGGAGCTTGTCGAGGTCGCCGAGGACGCGATCGCCAAGCTCCTCGAGGGCAGCAAGGCGGGCCTCCACGCGCCGGTGCTCTTCGCGCCAGGCGGCGAGCTCGTCGAGGATCTCCTCTTGGCGGTCGCGCCGTGCGCTGATCGCGGCGACGGCGTCCTCGGCGCGCTTCGCCATTTCGCCGACGATTCGCAGCTGCTCGAAGACGATGCCCAGTCGGTCTTCCAACTGGCCGAGGATCGTCTCTTCGAGGCGGGTCTCGTAGTCGCGGGCCACCTCGATGACCCGGTCGAGGCGAAGCCCGAGCTGTTCGAGGCGGTCTTCCGCCACCCGCTGCCGTTCGAGCAGCGTCTGCATGAGCTGTCCGAAGTGGGCGACTTGCTGCTGGGCCTGGGAGACGTCGGCGCCGAAGCGTTCGAGACGGGCGAGGGCGTCGTTCATCCGTCGGAAGAGCTCGCCGCGCTCCTGGCGGTCGTACTCGGCTTCGGCCCGCAGCAGGCGGAGGGTGTGGTCGAACTCCTGGCGGGCCGCGACGATTTCCTGGCGCAACTCTTCGCCCTCGCGTTCCAGCTCTTCGAGCTTTTCGGGCACGCCGCGGAGGGGCGTGAGGCGGGGCTCGAAGCCGCGGATGGCTTGGCGGAGGGCCTCGAGCTCTTCATCGGCGTTGGCGAGCTTGCGACGCAGGTGCTCCACCTGGACGGCGAGTGCTTCGTGCGCATCGCGGGCCTCGCGGAGCTGGCCCTCGAGCCAGGCGAGCATTTCGGTGAGCCCCTGGACGGTGCCCTCGCCCGGCATGCTCACTCCTCTACGCGGAGGAAGGTGCTGACCTCTGCGACGACGGGGAGTTCGGCGATCTCGGCCAGGGCCCGAAGCACGGCACTCTCCCGGGCGCGGTGGGTCATGATGACGAGCTCCGCCGTCTGCTGGTCTTCGTTCGCTTCCTTCTGGTTGACAGCCGCGATGCTGACGTCGTTGTCGCCGAGGCACTTGGCAAGCCGGGCGAGCACCCCGGGACGGTCCGAGACGGTGACGCGGATGTAGTAGCGGCTTTCGATTTGGTCGGGGCCGAGAACGGGGAGCTGTTCCTCCAGCGACCAGGCGGTGCGGTTGGGGATGCCGTGGACGACGGCGTCGGCAATCTCCAGCAGGTCGGCGATGACGGCGCTGGAGGTCGGTTCGGCGCCGGCGCCGCGCCCTTCGAAGAGCACCATGCCCGTCAGATCGCCGACGATCTGCACGGCGTTGTAGACGCCGTCGACCTTGGCCAGCGGTTCGTCGCGGTGGAGGAGCACGGGAGCCACGCGCGCGAGCAGGCCGTGGTCGCGACGTTCGGCGACGGCCACGAGCTTGATGACGTACCCCAGTTCGGCGGCGTAGAGGAAGTCGCGGGCCGAAAGCCGCGTGATTCCCTCGGTGCGGATCTGCTCGGGGGCGAGGCGGCTGCGGAAGGCGAGGGTCGCCAAGACGGCGAGCTTGTAGGCGGCGTCGTAGCCTTCCACGTCGTTGGTGGGGTCTGGTTCGGCATAGCCGAGCCGTTGGGCTTCGGCGAGCGCGTCGGCGTAGTCGGCGCCTTCCTGGGCCATGCGGGTGAGGATGTAGTTGGTGGTGCCGTTGATGATGGCCCGCACCGAGGTGATGCGGTTGGCGAGCAGGTCGCGCCGGAGCGGAGCGATGAGCGGGATGCCGCCGCCCACGCTCGCCTCGAAGAGGAGGTAGCGGCCTCGCTCGCGGGCAAGCGCCAACAGTTCGGGACCGTGCTTCGCGATGAGCTCTTTGTTGGCGGTCACGACGTGCTTGCCGGCTTCGAGGGCGCGGCGGATGTACTGGTGCGCGGGCTCTTCGCCCCCCATGACTTCGACGACGACGTCGACCTCCGGGTCGGTCAGCAGCGCCGCGGCGTCGTCGGTGACGAGCTCGGGATCGATGGGGGCGAGGCGAGGCTTCGAAGGGTCGCGGACGACGGCCCTCCGGACGATGATGGGGACGCCCACCTGGCGGGTGAAGAAGTCTGCTCGTTCGGCGAGGACGCGGACCACGCCGGTGCCGACGACTCCGAGCCCGATGAGGCCGACGCCGACAGCCTTCCTCATCGGTTCAGCTCCCCGAGGGGAAGTCGGCGTGGCGCAGTGCCCAATCGGTCTCGGCCGAGGAGAGGTCGCGCCGCACGAGGGTGCGGCTTTTCAGCTCGGTCAGGGCGCGGTCGAGCCGCTGTTGGGCGAGGTCGCGGCGCTGCGTCTCGGTGTAGCTCCCGCGCTCCCGGCGTTCGAGACGGACGACCCAGAAGGCGTCGTTGACGGCGAGCGGGCCGACGAGCGTCCCCGGGGTCGCCACGGTGAGCGCCTGGCGGACGGGGTCGGGGAGGAGCGCGAGGGGCTGCGGGTCGAGGAGGCCGTCCTGCTGGCGGCTAGCCTGGTCGGTGGATTCGCGCTGGGCGATGCTGCCCATGTCCTCGCCGGCCTCGATGCGGGACTTCAGCTCGTTGGCCTTCGCCTCGTCGGCCACGGCAACGACGCGCAGGGTGAGGAGTTCGCCTTCGGTCCCCACTTCCTCTTGGTAATGGTCGAGCAGGCGCTCGTTGGCGAGGCGGGCGGCGGCGACGCGCCGGTAGGTGCCATCGCTGAATCCGGTGATGCGGAGTTCTTGCCGGTAGAGGCGATCGAAGGCGCTGCCCTTGCCGCCGACCGACACCCCCAGGGATTCGGCGATGGACTGGGTGACGTCCTGTTGCGTCGGTTCGAGGCCGAGCTCCCGGGCGAGGAGGATGGTGAGCTCCTCTTCTTCGATCTTCCCCAGGAGCCCCTGGACGGCGATGCCGACGTCGGTGTTGCCGTTCGCGACCATGAACTGGGGCAGGCGGTCGGTGAAGTAGCCCAGCGTCACCTTCCTATCGCCGACGGTGAGGACGGTCGCCCGGGGCATGGCGACGTGTTCGCGGTACCACTGCCAGGCGAAGACGCCGATGACGATGAGGAGGAGCGCGACGGCGGACCCGAGGATACCAAGACGCACCACGCCCTCGCTGAGGCGCAGGCGTGGCCGCGCCTGGAGGGGCCGCTCGGCGGCGTGGGGACGGGGAAGGCCGGTGGTGCGGTCGCGGCGCGCCATGGTGCCTCTGCAGTTCAGCCGCGGAGCGGGTAGATGCCGGTCTTCCAGACGTGCTGGATGACGTAGGGGAGCAAGGCTACGTGCCGTGCGCGCTTGATAGCCTTGGCCAGGAGCCGCTGATGCTTGGCGCACGTGCCGGTCTTCCGGCGCGGCTCAATCTTCCCGCGCTCGGAGATATAGAGCCGGAGGCGCTGGACGTCCTTGTAGTCGATGACGTCCATGCGGTCGGCGCAGAAGCGGCACACGCGCCGCCGGGGGCCGAACCGCCGCTGCGCCTTTTCGACGCGCGCCTGGACTTCTGGGGCAGATCGTTCTTGCGTGGTCATCGCTTCACTCCTCGTCATCGGCGGGCGCAGCGCTGGCGCCCGCCGAAGGGGTTGGGGATGTCATTCGAAGGGGAGGTCGTCGAGGTCTGTGGCCTCGAACTCCTCGGGGAGGGCCGCTCCGCGGCCGCGGGAGCCGCGAGCGGCGGGCTCGAAGGGCTCGTCGAGCCCGCGCCCGCCCGCCGCGTCGCCGTCGCCTGCCCGGCCGAGGAGCTGGACGTTCTGGGCGACGACTTCGACGCGGGTGCGGCGGTTGCCTTCGGGGTCGTCCCAGGTACGGGTCTGCAGCCGGCCTTCGACAAACAGCTGGCGCCCCTTCGTGACCCACTGGGCGAGGCGCTCGGCTTGCTCACCGAACACGACGACGTTGAACCACTCGGTGACATCTTCCCAGTCACCGGCGGCGGAGCGGCGCCGGCTGTTGACCGCCAGGCTGAACTGGCCAACGGCGGTGCCGGTGGCGGTGTAGCGCAGCTCCATATCGCGGCCCGTGTTGCCGATGAGGAGGACTTTGTTGAGGCCGGCCATGGGTCACCTCGCCGTCAAGGGTTGGGGTCCTCTCCTTCGGGGCCGCTCTCTTCGCTCTCCTCCGGAGCTTCGCCGCTGTCATCGCCTTCGAGGTGGGCCGAGGGCTCCTCGTCGGCCGCCGGAGTCTCGCCGGCAGGCTCTGGCGCCCCGGCCGAGGGCGAAGCCTCGGCCGCCGCGGGAGCCGCTGCCGGCTGCGCTGCGGGCGCCGCGCCTTTCACGGTGAGCGGGGGAAGGTCCTCGGCGCGGACGACGAGGAAGCGGTACACCTGCTCATCGATGCGGAGCGAGTGCTCGAGGGGGCGGACGTTCGCCGGGTCGAGGCGAACGCGGGCCACGACGTAATCGCCGTCGATCTTGTGGCGGATGGGGTAGGCGAGCCGCCGCCGCCCCCAGTGGTCGACGGCAGTCACCTCGCCGCCGTGGTTCCGCACCATCGCGGTGAGGCGCTGCACCGGCGCGTCGCGGCCTTCGCTCTCCGCGAGGGCGAGATCGTAGATGACAGTGACTTCGTAGTCGCGCATACCTCTCCGAAGGGGATACCGGGCCGATGGGATTGCTCGCACGCGGCGGGCCGGAACCCCGGTCTAACGGCCAAGCCTATCACTGCGAGCCGCTGGGCTCAATCCGCAGCGCCGATAGCGGGTATCGCCCTTCAGGCGCGGAGGGGGGCCGGCGCCTGGCGGTCGGTGATACCTGGCACGGGGTACGCCCGGGCGAATTCGGCGACCTCGTTGCGGACACGTTCGCGGACGCCCTCGCCATCGGGGTCGTCGAGCACCTGGAGGATCCAGCGAGCGACGCGGCGCATCTCGTCGGGCCCCATGCCGCGGGAGGTGAGGGCTGGCGTCCCGAGGCGCAGGCCGCTGCCCACGTACGGCGGTCGAGTGTCGTAGGGAATCGTGTTGCGGTTGGTGATGATGCCGGCCCCCTGGAGGGCGTTCTGCGCCTTGAGGCCGCTGATCCCTTTCGAGGTGCAGTCGGCGAGGATGAGGTGGTTATCGGTGCCGCCGGAGACGAGGCGCAGGCCGCCGCGCTGGAGTTCTTCGGCCAGGACCTTCGCGTTCTCTACCACGCGGCGGGCGTACTCCTTGAACTCGGGCTTCAGGGCCTCGCCGAAGGCCACCGCCTTGGCTGCGATGCTGTGGAGGTGGGGACCGCCCTGGGTGCCGGGGAAGACGGCCTTGTCGAGCCGTTCGGCGTGTTCGGCCTTACAGAGCGCCATGGCCCCGCGAGGCCCGCGCAAGGTCTTGTGCGTGGTCGAGGTGATGACGTCGGCGTAGGGCACCGGTGAGGGGTGGACGCCGCCCGCAACCAGGCCGGCGATGTGGGACATGTCGACCATGAGGATGGCTCCGACTTCGCGGGCCACCTCGGCGAAGGCGGCGAAATCGATGAGCCGCGGATAGGCGGTGTAGCCCGCCACGATGATCTTGGGCCGGTGTTCGCGGGCGAGCCGGGCCACTTCCCCCATGTCGATGACTTCGCTCTCGCGGTCGACGGCGTAGGGAACGAACCGGTAGAGCTTGCCGGAGAAGTTGACCGGCGAGCCGTGGGTGAGATGCCCGCCCTGGGAGAGTTCGAGCCCCATGATCACGTCGCCCGGCTCGGCGAAGGCGAGGTAGGCCGCCATGTTCGCTTCGGCGCCGCTGGTGGGCTGGACGTTGGCGTGGTCGGCCCCGAAGAGCTGCTTCGCCCGCTCGATGGCGAGCGTCTCCAGGCGGTCGGCATGGACGTTGCCGGCGTAGTAGCGCTTCCCGGGGTACCCTTCGGCGTACTTGTTGGTGAAGACCGAACCGGTGGCTTCGAGGACCGCCGCCGAGGCGTAGTTCTCGCTGGCGATGAGTTCGAGCGTTTCGACCTGACGGCGCTCTTCATCGGCGATGATTTGGGCGACTTCGGGGTCGCGTTCGGCCAGGATGCCCATGGGGCGGCACCTCCGTTGGGGCTCTCGTGCACATGGTACCCCCCGGAACTCCTGGAGCCATCTCCGGGAGCGGAGGAAGCGGCGGCTGCGGTAGACTGGGGGCGATATGCTGGAGCTGACACGCCGGATCGCCGAGGCCGCCGAGGGCGGCGAGCCCGTGCTGGTGGCCATGGTGCTGGAGCCCGGCCCCCGGGCGCAGCTCCGCCCCGGGGCACGCCTGGCGATCACGCGGAGCGGCGAACGGCTGGGAAGCCTCGGCGATCCCGAACTCGACGACCTCGTGGCGGCGGAAGCGCCCGCGATGTTCGCCGAGCACGCCGTGGGCACGGTGTACGTGGCGCCAGTGGGGCTTTCGTGGCGAACCGTTCCCGGCGCGACGAGCCTCTACATCGAGGTCGTGGAGCCAAAGCCCGTGCTGCTGGTGGTGGGAGCGGGCCACATCGGCCGGGCGCTGGCCAAGCTGGGGAACTTCCTCGGATTCCACGTCGCCGTGATCGACGACCGGGAGGAGTTCGCGGACCCGGCGGTGCTGCCCGAGGCCGACGAGGTGATCTGCGCGGAGTACGGCCCGGCGCTGGACGCCTACCCCATCGGCCCGGCGACGCACGTCGTGCTGGTGACACGTGGCCACAAGCACGACGAGGAGGCACTCCGCCACTGCGTGGGCCGGGGAGCGCGCTACCTGGGGATGATCGGCTCGAAGCGGCGGACGAGCACGGTGCTCGAGCACTTGCTGGCGGACGGCTTCGACCCTGAGGAGCTGGCGAAGGTGCGTACGCCCATCGGGCTGGATATCGGGGCGGAGACGCCGGAGGAGATCGCGGTGGCCATCATGGCCGAGATCATCCTCGTGCGGCGGGGCGGCACGGGCGCGCCGATGTACTGGCGGCCGGCCCATCTCCGCCAGCCCGTGCGCACGCCCTGAGGTGCGCACACGGCCCGCGAACCTACAATGAATCCGGTGGATGGATTCACGGTCACGCCGGTGGAGGGGCTGCGGGCTCCTTATGTCGTGATCGCGTTCGCGGGCTGGAGCGACACCGGCACCGTGACGACCGATGCCGCCCGCCACCTCGTCGAGGTGTATGGCGGGGAGCGCTTCCTCACCGTGGACCCCGAGGAGTACTACGTCTTCACCGAGGTTCGGCCGACGGTGCGGCTGGATGAGCGCGGGATCCGCGTCATCGACTGGCCGGCGAACGAAGCATACGCGGTGCGCCTGCCCCGCCACGACCGCGACCTGGTGGTGGTCATTGGCATCGAGCCGAACCTGCGCTGGCGCACCTTCTCCGAGCGGCTGGCCGAGGTGCTGGCGAGCTTCGGGCCCTCGTTGGTGTGCACGTTCGTGGCGCGGCCGGCGGCGACGCCCCACACACGGCCGATCCCCGTGAGCGGGTCGTCGGCCGACCCGGCGCTGTGCGCGAAGTACGGTCTCGGGCGGTCGCTCTACCAAGGGCCGACGGGCATCGTCGGGGCCATCCACGACGCTCTGCGGCGGCGCGGTGCACCGCTCATCAGCCTCGCCGCAGGCATCCCGCACTACTTGAACGTGCCGGAAAACCCGCCGGGCACCATCGCCCTGTTGGAGGCGTTCGCGCGCATCACGGGGATCGACCCGCGGACGGACCTCCTGGAGCGTGCCCGCGACCGCTTCCTGGCGCGGGTGGAAGAGGCCTCCCACGAGGACGACCAGATCGAAGGATACGTGCGCTCGCTGGAAGAGCATTACGGCGACGAGGAGCCGGAGGAGGACGAGGAGTCGGAGCTGCCTTCGGCGGATGACATCCTGCGGGACGTGGAGGATTTCCTCCGGGGGAAAGGGGACTCCTCCGGGTAAGGAGGCCCAGGCATGCGGCTTCCTGGGTTCTGGTGGCGGCTGGCAGCGCCGTACGACGCCTATATCGCGCACGTTTCCCGGCTGTGCCGCGCGCTCGAGCGCATCCGCCTGCTGGCCGACCGGGCCCTCGGCTACGAAGCAGGCCTCGTGGCCTCGGTGCGGATGGTGCCGGGCGCGGAAGACGCCGAGGAGCGGGCCGCCCGGCTGCGGGCACGGCTCGCAGCGGCGCAGGAGCTGAGTGATGCCGAGCTGGACGAGCTGCTCGCCCACCTCGGGGGCGGGAAGGCAGCAGAGGTCGAGCGGGACCGGGCCGTCGTCGCGGGGCGGCTGGGCGCGGTGAGCCGGGCCATCGAGAGCGCCTTCGCCGAGGCCGCGGCGGCGCTGGCAATCCTGGAGGCGCGACGGTACGACCCGCGGCGGCGCGACGTGGCGCGCCAGCTGCGGGCCAACCGCCTCCCCGCCCGCACCACCGATGCGTTCCGCGCGGAGCTGCGGGAGCTGGGGCGGCTGGTGGGGAAGCGGATCGCCGAGCAGCGCTGAGGCGGGACGTTCAGCGGGTCTTCTCGGCCAGGCGGGCGCCGAAGCGGGCCGTGTCGACGACGGCGCGTTGGTGGGTTCCGTGGCCGACTTTCTCCCGCTCGTCGTGGGCCACCCATTCGAATTCGATGCGGCGGTTGTCGATGGCCGTGATGGTGACTTCGGCCCGGACTTCCATGCCCCGCGGCGTGGGAGCGGTGTGGTAGACCACCATGGAGGTGCCGACCGTCATCTGACCCGGGCCGAGGTGCCCCTTCAGCCAATCGGCGGCGGTCCGTTCGACGAGAGCGACGAGCGCAGGGGTGCTGAAGGCTTCGGGGGCGCCTGGGGTGATGGTGCTGGCGAGGTGTTCGGTTTGGACGACGACGGCGCCGACAGCGGAATCGCCGGGGTGGAGGTCGCTCAACGGCATCGTGGGTCTCCTTTGGGCATCGAGCTCCGCGAGTGCTCGTACGGGCGACTAGCGTAGACTGCCGGCGATGTCGCTGGAAGCGGGGCTGCAGGCGACCGCTGCGATTGCCGTCTCCGGCGCCCTGGCCGAGCCCGCGATAACCGCGCCTGAACCTGGGGGCGGATCGCGCCGTTAGAATGACAATACGCCCGATTGCGGCGCGGTGACCGGTATGACAGCGACCTCCCGCGCACTCCCACCCCAGGCAGCACAAGCCGCCGAGGTGCTCGCGCGCGTCCGCGAGGAGATCCACCGGGTCATCGTCGGGCAAGAGGGGCTCATCGACCGCCTGCTCATCGGACTCCTGTGCCGGGGGCACGTTCTCGTCGAGGGGGTGCCGGGCTTGGCGAAAACGCTCGCCGTCTCGAGCCTCGCCCAGACGCTGCAGCTCCGTTACGTGCGCATCCAGTTCACGCCCGACCTGCTACCGGCGGACCTCACGGGCACCGAGGTGTACTCACCGGCCGAGGCGAGGTTCGTGGTGCGCAAGGGCCCTATCTTCGCCAACATCGTCCTGGCCGACGAGATCAACCGCGCGCCCCCGAAAGTGCAGTCGGCGTTATTGGAGGCGATGCAGGAGCGCCAGGTGAGCATCGCGGGGGAGACGTTCCCGCTCGAGGAGCCGTTCATCGTCATCGCCACGCAGAACCCCATCGAACACGAGGGCACCTACCCGCTGCCGGAAGCGGAACTCGACCGTTTCCTCTTGAAGGTGAAGGTGACATACCCAGACCGCCGCGAGGAGCGGATGATCCTCGACCTGGCCCTCGACGGGATGCCGAAACGGCTCACGCCCGTGGCGACCGCGGCCGATATCGCCGAGGCCCAAGCGGCGGCGGCAGGCGTGGCCGTCGACGATGCGCTGAAGGAGTACATCGTCAACCTCGTGTCGGCGACGCGCCGGCCGGCCGCCTATCGGATGCCAGAACTCGCGTCCCTCATCGCCTTCGGGGCATCGCCACGGGCGACGATCGCGCTGGCGCAGTGCGCGCGGGCCCACGCCTTCCTCCAGGGCCGGGGCTACACCCTCCCCGACGATGTGAAGGCCGTCGCGCACGACGTCCTGCGCCACCGCATCGTGACGACGTACGAAGCCGACGCCGAAGAGCTCACCACCGACGACATCGTGGACCGGGTGCTGGAGGGGGTCCCGGTGCCCTGAGGGGGTGGCCGCGTGCTGCTGCGACTCTTCCGCCGCCCTGCTCGCCGCGCGCCGGAGCCCGAGGCGGCGACGCCGAGTGACCTCGTCCGGCGCGTGCGGGCCATCGAACTGCGGGCCAGGCGGCTCGTCGACGTGCTCTTCGCCGGCCAGTACGTGTCGGCGTTCCGGGGGCAGGGCATCGACTTCTACGAACTGCGGGCGTACGTGCCCGGGGACGATACCCGGACCATCGACTGGAAGACGTTCGCGCGGCGCGGGGAACCCTTTGTCCGCCGTTACCGTGAGGACCGGGAGCTCACCGTGATCTTCGCGGTGGACGTGAGCGCGTCGATGCGCGCGGGGAACGGCCGCCGGCCGAAGGCGGAGGTCGCCGCCGAGTTGTGCGCGATCCTGGCCTTGGCCGCTGTCCGCAACGGAGACCGCGTGGGCCTGCTCCTCTTTGCCGATGGGCCCGAGCGGTACGTCCGGCCAGCTGCAGGGCAGCGTCACGCGCTGCGGGTGCTCCGCGAACTGCTGGGAGCGCGGCCCCGCGGCCGGGGGACGAACCTGGCGGCGGCGCTGGCGCACCTCCAGCGCGTCCACCGGCGGCGGGCCACCGTGTTCCTCATCTCCGATTTCCTCGGCGGCTCATTCACCCGCGAGCTGCGGGCGGTTGCCGACCGGCACGAGCTCATCGCCGTCTGCGTGCGCAGCCCGCTCGACGCCGAGCTGCCGGCGGCAGGCATCGTGCGCCTCGTGGATGCCGAAACCGGCCAGGTCGTCGAGGCCGATTCGGGCTCGCCGGCGGTGCGCGCGGCCTACGCAGACGCCGTCCGCGAAGCCGACGAGGACCGCTCGCGGCTCTTCGGAGCGCTGGGGATCGACGAGATCGCCGTTTCGACGGAGGGGGATTACGTGCCGGCCCTCATCCGCTTCTTCGAACGCCGCCAGGCGAGGGCAGCGTCGTGAAAAGAGCGCTGCTGGCGGCACTCGCGGTGTTCGCACTCGTGCCCGCCGCGGCGCGGGCCGACGACGAGGCATCGGTCTTGGCAGCGTCGGCCCTCGTGGGCGAACCGTTCGTGATCCGCATCCGGGTGGAGGCGCCGCCGGGCGCGGCCGTGGACATCGACCCCGGAGCGCCGAGCTGGGGCGACGTGGCGGTGCTGCAGGTGCTGCGCCACGAGGTCAGCCCAGGCGCTGGGGGGGAGATCCACACGTTCGACGTCGAAGCGGCGGCCTTCGCCCCAGGGCAGGCGTCGTTCCGGCCGGCCGTGCTGGTGAGCGGCGCGGATTCGACCGAGGTGCGCGAGCTCCCGGAGCTCCGGATCGCCGTGCCCTCGGTGCTGGCGCCGGGCGACCCGCTGGAGTTGCGGCCCCTGCCCCCGCCGGCCGCCGTCGGCGGGGGCGCGCCCGGGTGGGTTCAGCCGGCGGCAGCAGCGAGCGCCTTGCTGGCCCTCGCGATCATCGGGGCCGTGGGCTGGCGGGCGACGGCGCGCCTGCGGAGGCATCCCCCGCCTCTGGCGCTGCCGGCGCCCTCACCGCTGCCGACGGTCGAGGAGCTGGCGGCCGCCCTCGATGCCGATCCTGCGGCCGGGTACCGGAGGCTCGCAGCGGCCGTACGTGCAGCGCTTTCGCAGCGCTACCACGTTCCGGCGTCGTCGCTCACCGCCTCGGAGCTCCGGCGGCGCCTGGAGGCGGCGGGAGAACGTTGGGTCGCACGGCTGGCCGCCGGGCTGCTCGAAGAGTGCGACGCCGTGGTGTACGGCGGGTACGAACCCGCTCCGGAACGGCGGCAGGCCGATTTAGCCCTGGCAGCGGAGCTTCTCCGGGGGGCGGAGTGATGGAGTTCGCCGCGCCCTGGGCGCTCGCAGCGGCCGTTCCCATCATCGCCGCCGCCTGGTGGCGGCAGCGCGCGCCTCGCCCTGCCATCCCCGTCCCCAGTACGGCAGCGCTGCAGGCCGTCCGTCCGACGCGGCGCCAGCGGGCGGCGCGCTGGCTGCCGCTCCTGCCGCTCCTCGCGGCCCTCCTGCTGGCCGGCGCTGCGGCACGACCGCGGGTGGGGGAAGCAGCCACGCGCATCCCGGGCGAGGGGATCGACATCGTGCTGGCGCTCGACCTTTCGAGCAGCATGACGGCCTCTCTGGCCGATGGGCGCACGCGGCTCGAGGGGACGAAGGAGGTGGTACGAGAGTTCATCGCCAATCGCCAGAACGATCGGGTTGGGCTGGTCGTCTTCCAGCGCGAGGCCATTCCGCTCGTCCCGCCGACGAGCGACTACGCCGCGCTGGATGCGCTCGTGGCCGAGCTGGAGCCGGGGCTGCTGCCCGACGGAACGGGCATCGGTGTGGGCATCGGCGCAGCGGTGAACATGCTCCGCGATTCGCGCGCCGCCAGCCGGGTGGCAATACTCCTGACCGACGGGCGTCACAACGCCCGCGAGTCGATCTCGCCCGAAGATGCTGCGGAGCTGGCAGCGCAGCTGGGTATCCCCGTATACACCATCGCCGTGGTCGATGAGGGCCCAGCGCGGTTTTCGGACGTGGACGAGGAGCTCCTTCAGGCGATCGCCGAGCGCACGGGGGCCCGGTTCTTCGCCGCGTCGTCGACGGCAGAGCTGCGCGCCGTCTACCAGGAGATCGCACGCTTGGAGACGACCCCCTTCGAACGGCAGCGGTACCTGCGCTACCGCGAATTCGGGCCCTGGCTGGCGGTGGCGAGCGCCGTGCTGCTGGCGGCGTGGGCAGCGCTCGACTCGCTCTGGCTGCGGAGGGCGCCCTGATGGGCGGGATCGCATTCGCAGCGCCGGCATGGCTGGGGCTGGCCGCGGCCGGGTTCGCCGGGGCCCTCCTGATGGCTTGGGCAGGACGGCGACGCGCGACGACCATCCGCAGCTTCGGACGAGAAGGCGTGACGGCCAGCAGCTGGCGAGCCGCGCTCTTCGCGCTCGTCGTGGCGGGCTTGGCGCTGGCAGCTGCCCGGCCGCAGTGGGGGAAGGCCGAAGCGACGCTCCCCCGGCGGGCCGTAGACGTGGTGTACGTGGTGGACGTGTCGCGCAGTATGGGGGCAAGCGACGTAGCGCCGACGCGGCTCGCTGCGGCGAAGGAGGCCATCGCCTCCTCGTTCCTCGAGCTGCGCGACGTCCGCGTGGGGCTGGTGGTGTTCGCGGGTACGGCGCGAGTCCGCTTCCCGCTGACGACGGACGTGGGCGCCGCGGCTGCCATCGTACGGATGCTCGAGCCGGGGCAGATGATCGTCGGGCCTGGGACGAGCGTTGCCGCGGGGATCGACGAAGCCGTCGGCCTCTTCCCGCCGGACGCTGCGGCGGGGCGGTTGGTCGTCATCGTCAGTGATGGCGATGACCTCGGTCCAGCACCCGCCGAGGCGCTCGCGCGGCTGCGGGCCTCGGGCGCCGACCTGCTGGTGGTCGGAGTCGGGACGCCCGAAGGCGCGCCGGTCCCCGTCTACGACCGCCAGCGTGGGGAATGGACGCTCCTCCGGCAGGCGGACGGGACACCGGTCATCTCGCGGCTCGACGAGGGCTTCCTGAGGTCGGTGGCCGAATTCGGCGGAGGGCGGTACGTCGGCTCCGACCTCTCGCTCCTGCCGGGTGCGGTGCGCGGGCGGGTCGCGGGGCTCCACGCCGCCCAGGTGGAATCGAGGACCGTGCAGGTGCCCATCGAACGGTTCCACCTCTTCGTCGGGGGCTCGCTCGCGCTCCTCGTGGCGGGGTGGTTCGCCGAGGCGGTGTGGCGGCAGTGGCGGAAGGTGCTCCTCGCCGCCGCGGCGGTGTCGGCCCTGCTCGTCCTGGGAGGGTGTGCATCGCAGGCCCACCGCCTGAACGAGGAAGGACGGGACGCCTACGCGGCAGGCGACTTCGAGCAGGCGGCGGAGCGCTTCCGGGAGGCGCTCGCGGCCGACCCCACGAAAGATCAGCTCGCGCTGAACCTCGCCGCAGCGCTCCACGCGGCGGGGAGGTACGACGACGCAGCCCTCGCGGCGCGGCGGGCTGCCAGTTCGCCCGACCCGCGGATCCGCGCGCTGGCGCACCGGTTCCTGGGGCACCACGCGTTCGCGCAAGGGCGACTGGAGGATGCCCTCGAGGAGCTGCGGCAGTCGCTCCTCGAGGGCCCGACGGCGGACGCTCGCCACGACTACGAGGTGGTGTACGCGCTCCTGCACAGCAACCGCGAACCGCAGCCGCCGACCCCGTCGCCGACGGCGACACCGGCACCGCCCACGCCCGGCCAGGGGGGAACACCGTCGCCGCCTCAGGGCGACGGCGCCACACCGATGCCGGGGGGCGGCAGCCCGCAGCCGGGCGGCCAGGGAACGCCCCAGCCCGGCGGCCAAACGGGCCCCGGCAGCGACCGCCCGCCGAGCGATGCACAGCTCGCCGACCGCATCGCTGCCATCGACCGCGAGGTAGCGGCGATCCTCGATGCGGCCGCCGGCCAGCTCTCACCTGGGGACGTGGAGCGGATCCTCGACCTCCTCGCCGAGCGGGAGCGGCTCTCGGCCCTGCGTGGGATCCTCTCGGGCGCCGCCGACCCGAACGACTACTGAGGCGGTCCGCTTGGGACCGGCAGGCGCCGGCCAGCGCCGCCGGGCGGTGAGCGCGATATGCTCGCAGGTATGGACGCCTCCTGGCTGGCCAGCTGGCGGCCCGATCCCTTCCTCGGCGCCCTCGTCGCCGGGGCAGGCGTGTGGTACCTGGCCGCCCGCCGGCGGGCAACCCGGGACGGCCGACGGCGGCAGCTGGAAGCGTGGCGTGCGTGGGCCTTTGGGGCGGGGCTCGCGGTGCTGGCTGCGGCGTGGCTATCGCCGCTCTCGGGGCTCGACCGGCACCTCCTCTCGGCCGCCTTCGGGTCGATGTTCCTCGTCTCGACGCTGGCCCCGGCACTCGTGCTCTTGGGCCAGCCGCTCACCCTTGCCTTCCGGACGAGCGGGCGGGCGGGGCGGCAGCGGCTTCGCCGTATCACGCGGAGTTTCCCCGTGCGCCTGGTGACGTTCCCCGTGACGGCCTGGCTCCTGTATGCCGGGGTGACGTACGCCTGGCAGTTCTCGTCGCTCGCCGACTGGGCGATGCAGCAACAGGCATGGTGGCTGGTCGAGCAGCTCACGCTCTTTGCGGCGGGAGCGATCTTCTGGTGGCCGGCGCTCTGCTCCGACCCGCCCCCGTGGCGGATGGGGTATACGCTCCGGGTGTTCTACGTGTTCGTGGAGATGACCCACAAGGGGCTGTTCGGAGGGATGTTCCTCGCCGCCCAGGAGCCCTTCCATCCCGACATCGCAGCGCGTTTGCCGGCGTGGGCGCCCTCGGCGATGACCGACCAGCGCCTGGGCATCCTGCTCGTGTGGGTGGGGGGAAGCCTCGTCTTCTTCTTCGCCATCGTGGGTATCGTGCGGCGGTGGATGGCCTACGACGCGCGGTACAGTCGGCGGCTGGATGCGCGCATCGCCCGGCAGCGCGAGGCGGAGCGCCGGCGCCAGACCGCCCTGGAGCAGGTTTTCCGGCGTCCGCTGTGAGCCCGCGCCCGGCGGGAGCGTCCGGGCAGCGGGACGTATAATCGCGGGGGCGGCCAACGCCGTCACCGCTGGAAGGAAAAGGAAGACCGATGCCCGCACCTGCCGGCTCCCTCGTCGTTCCCCTCGACGGTTCGACCGCGGCCGAACACGCGCTCCCGTTGGCTGCCCGGGTCGCTGCCGGTTACGACCTCACCGTCGCCTTCGTGCACGTGCAGGAGGAACAGGCCGGTGGCGGTGACGACGCGGAGCAGAAGTTCCGCGCGTACTGCGCGGCGCTCGCGCAGCGGCATGGTCTTCGGGCGTGGACGTCGGCGGTGCTCCGCGGCCGCCCAGCCGACGAGGTCCTCGGGTATGCGGCGGGGGCGCGCTTCCTCTGCCTCGCGAGCCACGGCCGCGGGGGCTTCCAGGCGATGCTCGTGGGAAGCGTCGCCGACAAGATTGTGCGGGGCGCAGAGGTCCCGGTGTTCTTCGTGCCCGCCACGGGAGAAGCGGTGTTGCCAGGCCCCGACCACCCAGTGATGGCGGCCGTCGACGGTTCGCGGGAGGCAGAGCGGGGCTTGGAGCTCGCCCGCGATGTCGCGGCGAAGCTGGGGGCTCGGGTGGCGCTCGTGCGGGCGTATTCGGTGCCGCCGCCTGTGGGCGTGGAGTTCGTCTACTACTCGCCCGACGTCTACCAAGAGCTCGAGGAGGCGGCGGCCGCCTACCTGAAGTCGGTCGCCAGGCCCGGGGAGGCTACGTACGTCGTGCAGGGTGCGCCGGCAGCGGCCATCGAGTCTGCAGCGAACGAGGCCGATGCGGGGCTCGTGACGGTGGCGACCCGGGGGCTGGGGCTCGCGCGCCGGCTCATCCTCGGCAGCACGACCGACCGGTTGATGCGGACCCTTCGGCGGCCCCTCCTCATCGTGCCACCGGCCGACTGAATCCTAGCCGCCGATCCGGGACATCTCGATGCGTGGAAGGCCGACCGTCTCGGCCGAGCGGAGCTCGGAATACCGGTCGGTGCGCCCGCTCCACACACGGGCGATGAATTCCCGCAGCTCGTCATCGCTGGCACCGCCGCGGAGGAGCGTGCGGAGGTCGTGGCCGCGAGCGGCGAAGAGGCAGGTGAAGAGCTGTCCTTCGGGCGAGAGCCTGAGGCGGGTGCAGTCGCCGCAGAAGGGGCGGCTGATGGAGGCGATGATGCCGATCTCGCCGCTGCCGTCCCGGAGCCGCCAGCGTCGGGCGACTTCGCCCGGGTAGGCCGGCGCGACGGGCTCGAGCGGGAAGACCTCGCCGATGCGGGCGAGGATTTCGTCGGCGGTGACGACGTCATCGAGCCGCCAGCCGTTCGTGGTGCCGACGTCCATGTACTCGATGAAGCGCACGACGACGCCAGTCCCGCGGAAGTGGCGGACCAGGTCGACGATGGTATGGTCGTTGACGCCGCGCTTGACGACGGCGTTCACCTTCACCGGTGCCAGGCCGGCGTCGAGGGCAGCAGCGATGCCGTCGAGGACGACCTGGACGCCGACGTTCACGTCGTTCATGGCGCGGAAGACGGCGTCGTCGAGCGAGTCGAGGCTGACGGTGACACGCTTGAGGCCGGCCGCCGCGAGGGACCGGGCGTACTGCCGGAGGAGCGCGCCGTTGGTGGTGAGGGTGAGGTCCTCGATGCCCGGGATGGCGGCGAGCATGGCCACGAGCCGGTCGAGGTCGCGACGCACGAGCGGCTCGCCGCCCGTGATGCGCACCTTCCGCACGCCGAGCTCGGCAGCCGCCCTGGCGACCCGGGCGATCTCTTCGAAGGTGAGGAGCTCGGCCCGGGGGAGGAACTCGTAGCCGGGGCCGAAGACGGAGCGGGGCATGCAGTAGACGCAGCGGAAGTTGCAGCGGTCGGTGACGGAGACACGGAGGTCGCGCAGCGGGCGCTGGAGCTCGTCGAGGAGGGCCACGTGAGCAGTGTAGCCGATATGCCTATTCGAGCCTATCGCACTAGCGGCCGGAGTCGGCGGTGGCCGCCTCACCGGCGCGCTCCCGCAGCCACTGGTCGTATTTTTCGAGGCGCTCAGCGAGGCTGCGGCGAAACTCGGCGAGGCGCTCCATCTTCTGGTCAACGAGCTGGAGCTGTCGGAGGGTGGCCTCGCGCGCCTGGCGGATCTTCGCCACCTTCTCGGCGAGGTCGGCGTCTTTGCGCCATTCGGCGCGGATCTGGAGGCGGACGTCTTCGGCATCGAGGAGCTCCTTGATCTCGGCGAGGGAGAAGCCGAGGAGCTCCTTCAGCTGCTTGATGCGCTCGATGCGTTCGAGGTCTTCGGGGGAGTAGAGGCGGAATCCGCCCTCCATGCGGGTCGGGGGCTTGAGCAGCCCCTTCTCTTCGTAGAAGCGGAGCGTGCGCTGGGTGAGGCCGCAACGTTCGGCGGCCTCGCCGATCTGCAGGTACCCCTCGAGGGCGGGGCGCGACTCGGGCATCTCGAGCCCAGTCTACCAACCTTGACGTGCACGTCAACGATCCGTGATGCGGCGAAGCGGGAGCGGCGCCATAACGATCGGTCCGCGTGAAAAACGGGCGCGCCGGCCGCCGCTTCCACATAAGAGCGTTGCCGAGGGGTGGCCACGGGGCTAAGGTACGGGACACCGTCGGGCTCCCCGCCGCCCGGCCAGCGACAGAGCGATCTTCTCGCTTTCAACCGGAGACGGTTCTGTTCTTGCTGCTGCGTGAAAGGAGCAGTGGAGGATGATTGCTGTCTCTTCGCCGGTGGATGCGCGCGAACTGGCGCGAACCTGGCGGAGCGTGCTCGGGCGGCTGGAACTGGAGGTGGGCCCCCACACCTTCGCCACCTGGCTGCGCGACACCCGTCCGCTCGCGTTCGATGGGGCGACGCTGCTGGCGGAGGCGCCGCGCCCGCTCATGTGCGACTGGCTGAACGACCGGCTCGGGTTCGTGGTGCGCCGGGCGGCGTCGGCGATTCTGGCGAAGGAAGTGGAGGTGCGCTTCGTGCCGCCTGGGGCGGCAGCGGCGTCCGGGGCCACCCCCGCGGATCCCGGCCCGAAGCTCGTCGGGGCGGTGAACTGCGCGTTCACCTTCGAGCGGTACGTGGAGTCTGCCGGCAACCGGCTGGCGCTGGCCTGCTGCCGCGAGCTGCTGACCGACGAGCGGCCCATCTCGCCGCTGGTGCTGTGGGGCAGCAACGGCGTAGGGAAGTCGCACCTCCTCCACGCGCTGGGGTGCGCGGCGCGTGCCCGCGGGTGGGCGGTGGCCTGCTTGAGCGGCGAGGAGTTCGCCACGCGCTACCTCACCGCCCTGCGCCGCCAAGAGGTCGACGCCTTCCAGGAGGAGCTGCGCGGTGTGCGCCTCTTCCTCCTCGATGACCTCCAAGACCTCCGAGGGAAGCGGGCAACGCTCGAGGAGCTCGTCCGCACCATCGACGCTGTGGAGCTCGGAGGAGGGAGGGTCGCCTTCGCGAGTGAGCAGCACCCGAGCGACCTGTCGCTGCCGCCACGGCTGGCGTCCCGTCTGAACGCCGGGGTCGTCGTCCAAGTGCTGCCACCGGCGCCGTCGGATCAGCGCGCCATCGTGCTGCAGCTGGCCGCCGAACTGCGGGCGGCGCTGCCCGCCTGGTGCATCGACCGCATCGCGGCGGCGCGTGTCCTCTCCGTCCGAGAGCTGAAGGGAGCGGTCCATGCAGCCGTCGCCCTGGACCGAGCCGGGATGCTCGACCCTGGCCGGCTCGATGCCGAGCTCGCGCGCATCGTGGTGAAAGCGAGCGGCGTCTCCGACGCGGAGGCGGTGCTCGAACGGGTGGCGGAGGCATTCGCGGTACGGCTCGAGGAGCTCCGGGGGCGCTCGCGTCGAGCACCGCTGGCCGACGCGCGGGCGGTGGCGGCGGCGCTGCTCCGCCGCAGGGGCATGGGCTACACCGCCATCGGCCGGGCGCTGGGCGGGCGCGACGCGGCCACGGTGAAGGAAGCGGCGGCGCGCGGCGACCGCATCCTGGAGGAGCGGCACGACCTCGGGCTAGCCCTCGCGAGCTGAGCCGCGCCCGCTCCACCAGCGGGCTACCGCGGCAGCGGCGGCCGCGGCATCCCCGAAGCCCGCGATCACGGCCGTACACGTACGGGCAAGGGGGAGGGGGGCAGTGCCGTTCCAGGGACGGCTCCGCACCACAGCAGAGCGGCCTTCGAACCCCGCCAGGGCCGCCTCGATGCGGGCCAGGAGCCGGCCGGGGAGACCGTCGAGGCAGACGACGACGGCATCCGCAGCCTGCAGTGCTGCTCCGAGGCCAGCGAGCGGGTCGCCTTCGGCGTCGGCGGCGATGGCGAGGCAGGCCGTCCCGGGCGGAAGGGTGCCGGCGAGGCGTTCCGCCAGCGGCTGGGCGGCGATGACGAGGAGGTTCGTGCTCACAACGTGGGCCCCTGGGCGTAGATGGGCACGTCGCCGGTTACTCCTTCGCGGTAGAGGTCAGCGATCGCATCCTCGGACATGCCGAGGAGGCCGACGAACACGTCGCGGTTGTGCTCAGCGAAGAGGGGGGCGGGCCGCCGGATAGCCGCGGGCGTGCGCTCGAACCGCCACGGGAAGCCCGGGAACAGGTGGGTCCCCGCTTTGGGATGGCGGACCTGGACGAAGAACCCGCGGTCGTTCAGATGGTTGTCGCAGACGAGCTCCCAGTTGGCCATCACCGGGGCGGCGGGGACGCCCGCACGCTGGAGCGCTTCCGCCGCGGCGAGGTGGTCGAGCGTCCGCGACCAGGCGGCGATGGCCTCATCGATCTCGGTCTGGCGGGCTCGCCGGCCTTCGACCGACTCGAGGTCGGGTTCGCCGGCGAGGTCGGGCCGGCCGATGACGTGGCACAGGGCCCGCCACTCCACCGCATCGCGGACGGTGAGCGCCAGCCAGCAGTCCGTGCCGGCGGAGGGGTAGACGCCCTGCGGCGACCAGCGGGGCGACCGGTTCCCCATGGGCTCGGGAACGCGTCCAGTGACCGTGTAATCGAGGAGCTGCTGTGCGAAGAAGGGGAGGACGGCCTCGAGGAGCGCCATGTCGATCCATTGCCCCCGGCCTGTGCGCCGCGCGGCGATGAGCGCAGCCAGCACGGCGACGGCCCCGTGCGTCCCCGTGACAGGGTCGGCGTAGTAGCTCCCCGTGCCGAAGTACTCGCCCGGGCCGTAGCCGAGCACGCTGGCGAGGCCGCTCACCGTTTCGATGTTGCTCCCGTAGGCACTGTAATTCCGCTCGGGGCCGGTGGCGCCGTAGCCGGACATCGAGCACATCACGAGCCGGGGATTCGCCTCGCGGAGGACGGGCCAATCGAGTCCCAGGTTACCCATGACGCGGGCGGCGTTGTTTTCGATCACCACGTCGGCGGCACGGACGAGCCGGAGGAACGTCTCCCGGCCGAGCGGCTTCGAGAGATCGAGGCAGACGGCGCGCTTGTTTCGGTTGAGCTTGTTGAAGTAACCGCTGCGGTGGTAGTGCTCGGGCCAGAGGTCGCCGCCGACGTAGATGAGCGCCCGCGTGGCAGGTTTCGTCTGCAGCTCCACTTTGATGACGTCGGCGCCGAGGTCGGCGAAGTGGCGACCGGCGATGGGCCCGGCCCAGTTGGCCGTGACTTCGATGACGCGCAAGCCCTCGAGGGGACCGGCGGCGGAAGGGGACGTCGCCGCACCCGCGACGGCGGGGCGCATCGCAGCGTTCGCCCAGGCGAAATCGGCCCGGAGGACGTCGGCGGTGTGCTCCCCGGGGCGAGGGGCGCGCCCCTGGGGCCGGCACGGTGTCTCGCTGAGCTTATACGGGACGCCGGGGCCGATGACGGTCGTGTCGCCGACCGGCAGCGCCTCGAACCACTGACGGGCGGCCAGCTGGGGGCTGGCGACGACGTCGGCGAAGGTGTTGACCGGCGACACGGCGATACGCAGCTCCTGGCAGGCGTGGTACACCTCGTCTTTCGGCCGGGTGGCCGCCCATTCGGCGAAGGCCGCCAAGACTTCGGGGAAGCGTTGCTGCCAGACGAGCGGCTGCTGCAGCTCCTCATCGGCGAGGAGGTCGAACCGCTCCATGAGGACGAAGAGGTTGGGGTACGGCACGAGGGGGAAGAGGTAGAGGAACCCATCAGCGCAGCGGACGAAGGCGCTGCCGGCGCGGCGCTGCACCTGGCCGGTGTGGGTCCAGATGGTGGTGAGCCAGGCGTGGTCGCTGAGGATGGCTTCCTGGTGGGAGATCTCGATGCGCTGACCTTCGCCGGTGCGCAGCGCGTGCCAGTAGCCGGCGAGCGCCGCGAACGCCCCGTGCATGCCGGCATGGAATTCGACCTGGTAGCCCGGCAGGGCGACGGGCTCGCGGGCGGGATCGCCGCCGAAGTAGTGGTAGCCGCCCGTCGCGTACTCCGTGAGGGGCGAGGCGAGCCAACTAGCACGCTCGCCGCTGCGCCCGTAGGGCGTGAGGGAGAGCACGACGGCCGAGGGGCGCAGCCCGAGCGCCCGCGCCTCGAGGGCGTCGGCCGCCGGGCCGCGACGGTCGTGGATGACGACGTCGGCGTGGGCGAGGATCCGGTCGAGTTCGGGCGCCTCGTCGGCGAGCTGGACGCCAAACTTCCCCCGGTTGAGCCAGGCAAAGAAGGCGCTTTCGTCGCCGGCGAACGGTGGTTCCCCGCGGATAGGGTCGCCGCCGGGGGGCTCGACCTTGATGACCTGGGCCCCAAGATCGGCGAGCAGACGGCCGACGTAGGGGCCAGCAACGCCGCAGGCGAGCTCGGCGACGACGAGGCCCTCGAGTGCTCCCTGGCTCACGGTCTCCCTCCCGGAACGGTACGGGCACCAGCTTAGCGCCGAGCGAGCCGGGCGGCAGCGCATCGCGTCGGCCCGCTGGGCATGGCAGAATGCCTGCCACCGAGGACCATGGAGGACCCTGGACCCCCAGCCGAAGAGCACCGATTTGGGCGGCTCGCGCCGTTCCGCTTCCCTTCGTTCGGCTTCTATGCGGCGAGCCGCGCCGCCTGGGGCGTGGGAATGACCCTGCTGCAGGCGACGCTGGCCTGGCAGGTGTACGCCCTCTCGGGTTCCGAGCTGCAGCTGGGGGTGCTGGGGCTCGTGCGCTTCCTCCCTGCCATCCCTGCGAGTCTGCTGGCGGGGGCGGCAGCCGATGCCTACGACCGGCGCCTGGTGGCCCTGGGCGCGCAGGTGAGCAGCCTGGCCTGCGCCATGGCCCTCGCCTTTGCCACGGTGGGCGGGTGGGTGAGCTTACCGCTGATCTATGGGCTCGTGGTGGCGCTGGGAGCGGCGAGCGCTTTCGAGAGTCCGGCGACCTCGGCGCTCCTGCCATCGATCGTGCCGCGCGGGATCTTCCCATCGGCGGTGACGGTCGTGACGGCGATCCGGCAGCTCGGGTTCGTGACGGGGCCAGCCCTGGCCGGGTTCCTCATCGACGCGTTCGGCACGGGCGCGTCGTACCTCGCTTACGCCGGAGTGACGGCGACCGCCGCTGTCTGCGTGCTCGCCATCCGGGCGCGGCCGCCGGAGGGGCGCGGCCGGGAGGTGAGCCTGCGGGCCATCGCCGAAGGGCTGCGGTTCGTGCGCCGCCAGCAGGTCGTCCTGGGGGCGATGACGCTGGACATGTTCGCGGTGATTTTCGGCGGGGCAACGGCGCTCCTGCCGGTGTACGCCACCGACATCCTCCAGGTGGGGGCGCGGGGCTACGGACTGCTGGCCGCTTCCTTCGACGTGGGGGCGCTGGCGATGTCGGTGCTCCTCGTCGTGCTCCCGCCCGTCCGCCGAGCGGGGCGGACGTTGCTGTTCGCGGTGGCAGCGTTCGGCGTCGCCACCATCGTGTTCGGCCTGTCACGCGAGTTCTGGCTCTCGCTGGCTGCCTACTTCGCCGTGGGCGCGGCCGACCAGGTGAGCGTCGTGATGCGGCAGACGGCAGTGCAGCTGGCAACACCCGACGAGCTGCGGGGGCGTGTGAGTTCGGTGAACATGATCTTCATCGGGGCATCGAACCAGCTGGGCGCGGCGGAATCGGGGTTCGTGGCTGCGCTGACGAACGCCACGTTCGCCGTCGTAAGCGGCGGCGCAGCGTGCCTCGGCGTGGTGGCGGTGGTGGCAGCGCGCATGCCCGAGCTCCGGGGATACGTCATCGGTCCGGCGCCATCCCGGGAAATCGGGAGCCCTTCCCCCCTTGCAGCGTCTGGGAAGTGACGTAGAATGCTTCGCATCCTGCGAAGCAACTGCCTTCCGAGTCGAAGGCAGTTCGCACCATCCGCGAAAGGGGGCCGCGATGAAGTTCGGCGTCTTCTACGAGCACCAGTTCCCGCGTCCTTGGGAGCCGGGAGCAGAGCTGAAGCTCTTCCAGGATGCCCTCGAGCAGGTGGAGCTGGCCGACAAGCTGGGGATCGACGCCGCCTGGGAAGTGGAGCACCACTTCTTGGAGGAGTATTCGCATTCCTCGGCGCCAGAGGTGTTCCTGGCCGCCGCTTCGCAGCGGACGAAGCGGATCCGCCTGGGGCACGGCATCGTGCTGATGCCGCCGAAGTACAACCATCCGGCGCGCGTGGCCGAGCGCATCGCTACGCTCGACCTGGTTTCGAACGGGCGGGTGGAGTTCGGGACGGGCGAGTCGGCCTCCCGGATGGAACTGGAGGGGTTCGGCATCGACCCCAACGAGCGCCGGGCGATGTGGCTCGAGGCGACGGAGCAGGTGGCGAACATGCTGGCCATGGACCCGTACCCCGGCTACGAGGGGAAGTACTTCTCGATGCCGGTGCGGAACGTTGTGCCGAAGCCAGTTCAGCGTCCACATCCGCCAATGTGGGTGGCGTGCTCGAACCGCCAGACGATCCACCTGGCTGCAAAGCTTGGGCTGGGGGCGCTCACGTTCGCCTTCGTCAACCCGGAGGAAGCGCGCCACTGGGTGACGGATTACTACGAGACGCTGAAGCGCGAGTGCGTGCCCATTGGCCACGTCGTGAACCCGAACATCGCCATGGTGACCAGCTTCTCGGTCCACCGCGATCGGGAGGAGGCGATTCGGCGGGGACTCGATGGGTTCCGCTTCTTCCAGTTCGCGCTGGGGCACCACTACTCCTTCGGCCAGCACAAGCCGGGACGCACGAACATTTGGGCGATGTACGAGCGGGTGAAGGAGCTCATCCCGCCGGAGATGCGGGGCGGCGAGGGGGGCATCGGTACGCCCGAGGACCTGCGCCAACACCTCCGCGCCTTCGCCGACGTCGGTGTCGACCAGGTGATCTTTATCCAGCAGGCGGGGAAGAACCGCCACGAGCACATCTGCGAGGCGCTGGAGCTGTTCGCGACGGAGGTGATGCCCGAATTCAAGGAGCACGAAGAGGAGCGGGAACGCCGCAAGATGGAGGAGCTGGCACCGTTCATCGAGCAGGCGTTCGCCCGCAAGCAACGGCTGCGGGAGCTCACCGACGACGAGATCCCCGTGTACCCGGCCTACGGGTTCTCCATCGCCGAAGTGGACCCGCGGACTCTGGACGAGGCTGCCCGCCAGCGGTGGGAGAACATGCGCCGGTTCCGGGCCGCCCTCGAGCAGGTACGCGGCCAGCGTGTCTGAGGCTGAAGCCATGGAGATCCCGATCGGCGGTTGGTGTGACCCGGCCTTCGCCCCCGTCCGCGAAGTATTCGAGGAGAACTTCCGCAGCCAGGGGGAAGTGGGCGCTGCCGTCTGCGTGGTCATCGAGAACCGGGTGGTGGTCGACCTCTGGGGCGGCTGGATGGACGCGGAGCGGACCCGCCCCTGGCGTCCCGACACGATTGTGAACACGTACTCGACAACGAAGGGGATGGTGGCGACGCTGTTCCACCGTATCGCCGAGCGGGGGCTCGTCGACCTCGACGCGCCGGTCGCTCGGTATTGGCCGGAGTTTGCCGCGGGCGGGAAGGAGCGGCTGCCGGTCCGCTTCCTGCTGACGCACCAGGCGGGGCTGGCGGCGATCGCTAGGCCGCTGCCGCCCGGTTCGGTGGTGGACTGGGAGCGGATGACGGCGGCGTTGGCGGAACAGGAGCCGTGGTGGGAGCCGGGCACGGCACACGGCTATCACGCGCTCACCTTCGGCTTCCTGGTGGGGGAAGTGCTGCGGCGGGCGACGGGGATGTCGGTGGGACGGCTGTGGCACGAGGAGATCGCCGGCCCGTTGGGGCTGGACTTCCATATCGGCTTCGGGCCGGAGCTCGACGAGCGCACGGCGACGCTCATCCCGGCGCCCCCTCCAGGCCCAGGCCAACCGGACATCCGTTCGGTGTGGCAGCAGCAGCCCAACTCTCTGGCCGCACGAGCGTTCAACAACCCGCCACCAGGGGCGGGTGTCCACGTCAATTCGCGGGCCTGGCGAGCGGCCGAAATTCCGGCAGGCAACGGCCACGGTAGCGCCCGGGCTGTGGCGCGGCTCTACGGGGCGCTCGCGGCCGGCGGCGAAGTGGACGGCTTCCGGGTGCTCGCGCCGGAGACGATCGCCCGCGCCCGCGAGGAGCAGGCGGCAGGCCCCGACCAGGTACTGCCGCTGATGAAGACCCGGTTCGGACTGGGGTACTGGCTCGCTCACCCGGAGATGCCGGTGTGGCCGACGCCCCACTGCTTCGGGCATCCGGGGATGGGCGGGTCGTGCGGATTCGCCGATCCCGAGGCGAAGCTGGGCTTCGGCTACGTGATGAACCAGATGAAGATGGGTATCGCCCTCGGCGGAACCGGGCAGCGGCTCATCGAGGCGGTGTACGGCTGCCTGCGGCGGTGAAGCTCGTCACCAGGCCGGCGGAGTTCGAATCGGGCGCCCGTTCGCGTCGCACACGGGGTCGCGCAACGGACAGCGGCCCACGAGCGCGGCCCGCAACGCCCTGTACCGCTTCGTGGGGGAGTCAACGGCGGGAAGGCTGGAGCCTTCGGCCGGATTCGAACCGGCGACCTACGCTTTACGAAAGCGCCGCTCTACCGCTGAGCTACGAAGGCTCCCGTCCCGCAGTGTACACGAGCGCTCCCATCTCGGTGAACCTCAGGGCTCCGCACGCCAGACCGTCACCCGTTCGACCGCGATGACGATGAGCGGCCGCTCTTCGAGGGCCATGGCCCGGTATTGGGGGTACTTTGCCCGCAAGGCAGCGAGGGCGGCGGGCCGGGCAGCACCGCGGGGCAGCACGGACGCTTCCCCGTCCACGCGAACCCAGGCAAGGGCACGCCAGTTTTCGTCCCAGCGGTCGACAAGCAGGCAGACGCGCGGATTGCGGGCGATGTTCCGAAGACGGGCGAGCGGCCGGCCGGACTTCGGTTTCTCATCGACCGGGCTGACGATGTCACCCCCGTCGAAGGCGAAGCAGACAGGGACGGCGTGCGGGCGTCCCTCCGGCGAGATCGTAACCAGCACGCCGCAGCGGGCCGTCTCGAGCAGCTCACGGGCCCAGAGCTCCACGGCCCGATGGTAGCGGGATTCGGGCGCCGGTAGAGTGGAGGGCGATGACCGCCGCCGTCCTGGCCGTCGACCTCGGGGCAACGCGGATGCGGGCCGCCGCCGTCAGCGCAGCGGGTGTGCTCAGGGGCCGTGCGGAGCGCCGCACGCCCGAAGGCTCCGACCCGGAATCCGTCGTCGCTGCACTCGTCGACCTGCTGCGCTCGGTGCGGGAGCGAGCCCCGGAGGCGGAGGCGGTGTGCGTGGCTGCAGCGGGGCTCGTCGCCGGGGACGAAGGCCGCATCGTGGTGGCGCCGAACATCCCTGGGTTCCGGGACATCCCGCTGGCAGCACTCCTCACCGAGCGGCTCGGGCTTCCGGCCTTCGTGGAGAACGACGCGTCGGCGGCGGCGCTCGGAGAATTCCGCTTCGGCGCGGGGCGGGGCGTTCGGCACCTCCTACACGCGACGCTCGGCACCGGCATCGGGGGCGGCATCGTCATCGACGGACGGCTCTACCGCGGGGCGAAGGGGTTCGCGGGTGAGATTGGGCACATCATCCTCGACCCTTCGGGGCCGCGCTGCGGCTGCGGCGCCCGCGGCTGCCTGGAAGCGCTGGCCAGCGGGACGGCCTTCGCGCAGCGCGCGCGGCGGCTGGTGGAGAGCGGCAAAGCGCCCATCTTGGCCGAGCTGACGGCTGGCCGCGAGCCCACCGGCGAGGACCTCCTCGCCGCGGCCCGCGCCGGGGATCTCGCCGCCGAAGCCGAGATCCGGAACGGGGGCCACATGCTCGGTCTCGGGCTCGCGTCGCTGCTGAACGTCCTCAACCCGGACGTGCTCACGCTTTCGGGCGGGCTGCTGGCGATGGGCGAGCTGCTGCTGGAGCCGATGCGCCGGGCCATGCGGGCCCTGCCGTACGGCCCTGCGGCGGGCACTGCCATCCGCCTGACGGAGCTGGGTGACGACGCTGGGCTGCTGGGCGCTGCGGCTGTGGCGTTCGAGCGGCTGGAGGGCTGAAGGGATTCACTCGCGGATCGGAGCATCGGGCGAAGCTGCCTCGTAGCTCGCACGGGCGAAGGCTACCGCCGTCACCATAGCGGCGCCCGCGTCGCGGAGCACGGCGGCGCACTCCGCGGCAGTGGCACCAGACGTGACGACGTCGTCGACGAGAGCGATGCGGAGCCCATCGAGCGGCGGGCCGTCGTAGGCGAACGCGCCGCCGAGGTTTCGCCGGCGTTCCGCGGCGGCTAGGCCAACCTGGGAGCGGGTCTTGCGGATGCGCCGCAGCCGTCCCGGCGCTCGGGGGAGGGGGAGGCGACGGGCGAGCTCTTCCGCCTGGTCGAAGCCGCGCCACCGTCGCCGCGAGGGATGGATGGGCACGGGCACCGCTGCGTCGTACGGGGTGAGGTCGAGGCGTTCGGCCATGGCGCGGGCCATGGGCTCGGCGAGCGCCGCGGTGAAACCGTACTTCAGCTGGTGAACGGCTCGCCGCGCCACGCCGGTGAACTCGAACGCGGCGCGCACCCCGCCGAGATCGCGCAGGGCGAGGCACCTGGGGCAGAAGCCGCTTCCCTCCCAAGCGGCGTCGCAATGGCCGCAGCGAGCGGGCGGGCGTTCGGCATCGGCGCGTTCGAGGCAGGACCGGCAGAGGAATTCGCCCCACCGGCCGCAGGCGACGCACTGGGGCGGGTAGAGAGCATCGGCGACGATCCGGAGGAGGCGGCGAACCGGGGACGCAGTCATGGCGGGGCCATGGTGGAGGGGGCGTAGCCCGCTGGCAAGCGGGCGGGCCGCGCTCGGCAGGCTAGAATGGAGGCGTGGGACAGGTAACCGTCCTCCTCTTCGCTGGGGTGGCGGAACGGCTCGGAACGCGCCGCCTGGTGGTCGATGTCGCTCCCGGGGATCGCGTCCGGGACGTGCGCGACCGCCTGACGGCGGCTCACCCGCAGCTGGAGCCGTTCCTGCCGAGCCTCCGCTACGCCGTCGACGAGGAGTACGCCGACGAGGATACGCCGGTGCCGCCCGGTGCCACCCTCGCCCTCATCCCGCCTGTCTCGGGGGGCTGAGATGCTCATCCGTGTGACCGACGCGCCGCTCGACCCGGCGGAGGCGATTGCCGCGGTGGCGAACCCTGCCGCCGGCGCCATCGACGTGTTCCTGGGCGTGGTGCGGAACGAAAACCTGGGCCGGTCTGTCGACCACCTGGTGTATGAGGCCTACCCTTCCATGGCCGAGCGGGAGATGGCGGCCATCGCCCAGGAGGCTTGCAGCCGCTTCGGGGTCATCGACTGCGCCATTCTCCACCGGACGGGCCGGCTCGCCATCGGGGAGACGAGCCTGGTGGCGGCGGTCTCGAGCGGGCACCGCGCCGAGGCCTTCGCCGCCTGCCGCTGGATCGTCGATGAGCTGAAGCGGCGGGTGCCGATCTGGAAGAAGGAAGTGTGGAGCAACGGCGAGGCGTGGATCGAGGGGCCCGAGGCGCTGAATGCGCCGGCACCAGCGCCGCCGCGGTAGCCCGGAGCGCGAAACGGGGGAAGGGATGAGCCAGCATCCCCATCTCTTCAGCCGGTACTGCATGCACTGCGGGCAGCGGCTCATCTCTGCCGTGCCGGAGGGCGACACGCGCCGGCGGCTGGTGTGCTTCGATTGCGGCTTCGTGCACTACATCAACCCGCGCCCGGTCGCCGCGGTGATTCCTGTGAGCGAGCGTGGGGAGGTTCTCCTGGTGCGGCGGGACATCGAACCGCGACGGGGGACGTGGGTCTTCCCGGGCGGATTCATGGACTTGGGGGAAACCGCCGAGGAAGCCGCGCGACGAGAGACCCGCGAGGAAGCGCATCTCGAAGTAGGCGAGCTAAAGCTGCTGGGGGTCTACACCCGCACGGCGCCGGGGATCGTGCTCATCGTGTACGAGGGGCAAGCCATCGGGACGCCCTCGGCGGGCCACGAAACGTCGGAGGTGGCCTGGTTCGCGCCCGAGGCCATCCCGTGGGGATCGCTGGCGTTCGATTCCACGGTGGCGGCGTTGCGCGACTGGGCACGGAAACATGGGCACCCCGTGCCGGATGACCTCCCTTCGCCCGCCGACCTCTAACGTCGGGGGCGCCTGGGAACCTGGGGAGGAGCCGCCGCCCTGCCCAGCCGGTAGTGGGGAGCCAGGATCACGACAGCGGTCCCCGCGTGCGGGTCGAAGATGCGCGCCGCGATGCGGGGGTGGGTGGACTGGAGCGCCTCGAAGCTCTGGTCGGTGGTCACCACCGTCGGCAGGGCGGCGACGGTGCGGAAGTTCACCAGCTGGTACAGCTTCTCTTGGGCCCACGGCGAGGAGACGTGTGCCCCGAGGTCATCGAGCACGAGGAGGCCCGCGGAGCGCACCTGCTCGAAGAGCTCGTCGTACGCCGATTCGTTTCCGGGCGCGAACGAACTCCGCAGGTGGTCGAGCAAGTCGGGGACGACGGCGAAGAAGACGTCGCCGCCGCGGTCGAGGACGCGGTTGGCGATGGCCGCCGCGAGGTGGGTCTTCCCGCAGCCGTTCGTGCCCTGGAGCACGAACCATCCCTGGGGCGCGTCGGCGTAGGCCAGGGCAGCGCGGTAGGCGGCTTCCACCGTCTCGCGCTCTTCGGGACGGAGCCCCGCCGGGCGAGCATCGAAGGTGCGGAACTGCATCGCGCGGAGGCGTTCGAGGGTCATGCCGCCGACCTGCCGGTAGGCCACGGTGCGGCCCCCGAGGCGGACGACGCGAGCGAGCTGGGGGTTGCCGAGCCGGGTGGCCAGGCGCTGCTCCAGGGCGTCGAGGTCGGCGGTGGAGGTGAAGACGGTCGGGCGTTCGCCGAGGTAGCGGGCGTTCACGAGCTGGAAGAGCTTCTCGCGCGCCCACGGCGTTCCGGCGGCGGCGTCGATGTCGTCGAGGACCAGGAGCGGCGCATTTCGGAGCTGCTCGAACAGGTCGGCGTAGCCGAGCTCTCCTTCATCGGCGCCGTAGCTGGCGCGGAGGTGGTCGAGGAGGTCGGGCACGACCATGAAGAGGGCCGGCTGCCCGAGGCGGATGCGCTCGTTGACGATGGCCGCGGCGAGATGGGTCTTGCCGCTGCCGCTCGGTCCGATGACGACGAGCCAGCCCGATGGCTCGGCGGCGAAGGCGCGGGCCGCCTCCCAGGCGGCGCGGAAGGCTGCATCGTCGCCAGTGGGGCCGCCGGGGAGCATCGTCTCGAAGCGGAAGCGAGAGAGTGCGCCGAGGTTGGCGAGCCGTTCCAGGCGAGCGCGGCGGGCGGCTTCGGTCTCGCGGAGGACGCAGGCGCAGGGTTCGGCCTTCCCGAAGCGGGGGTCGCCGGGGAGGGCGCGGCGGGCGATGAAGCCGCTGCCGCGGCAGGCGGGGCAGTTGGGGTCCCCGGGGCCTTCGTCGGGCTCGTGCTCAGCCGGGACGTCCGGGGGTAGCTCCCCCGAGGTAACGGCGGCGGCGTGCTTCGAAAGAATCTCTCGCAGCTGCTTCATGGGCTCGGCCCTCCTCGGCCCACCGCTCGAGGATGCGCTCGATGTACCGCCAGTTGCGGACGTTCCGCAGGGCGGCCTCGCGGAAGGCGTCTTCGATCCACGCCTGGGGGTACCGCTCGGCGGCCTCCAGCAGGCGTTCGGCGACGATGGGGGTGATGGTGCCGATGTGCTCTTCGTAGAGGCGGAAGATATCGGGCCGCGGGACGGCAGCCGCCGGTGCCGACGCGACGACGGCGGTGCCCGCCCCGGCAAGCGCCCGGCGGTTCTGGGGGGTGTTCAGCCCGTAGCAGCGCTCGCGGCCCTGCGGCGTGTCGAGCTCGGCGGCGAGGAGGAGACCCAGCTCGAGGCATTCGCGCAGGCCGTCATCGAGGCGGTCGGCGGAGCCTGCGAGGCGGGCGAAGGACGCGCGGACGGCTTCGTCGGAGGCGAGCTCGCGGACGGGGACGAACGCCGGTGCGCCGCGGCGTTCCTGGGAACAGCGGGCCACCCAGAGGAAGGCGAGAAGCGCGGCGGGGCTCCGCAGCCTGGGGAGCACCGCCGTGAAGAAGAGGTTCGGGATGGCCGTCGCCCGGGCCACGGCCGGGAAGCCGGGGAAGGGCTCGCTCACGCCGACTCCTCCTCTACGAGGGGCACGTCTTCGAACTTGGCGAAGCGCTCCTTGAAGCGGAGCTCGACGGTGCCGATGGGGCCGTTGCGGTGCTTGGCGACGATGACCTGGGCGATCCCCTTCGGGTAGGCCGACTCGGGGAGGTCGGGGTGCTGCATGGCCCACTGCTCGGGTGTCACGTACAGCTCTTCGCGGTTGAGGAAGATGACGATGTCGGCGTCCTGTTCGATGGAGCCGGAATCGCGCAGGTCGGAGAGCATGGGGATGCGGGGGTGGCGGCTCTCGATGGCGCGCGAGAGCTGGGCCAGGGCCACCACCGGCACGTCGAGCTCGCGGGCGAGGCTCTTCAGGGTGCGCGAGATGTAGCTGATTTCTTGGACGCGGTTCTCGCGGGTGCGGTAGATGCCGTCGGCCTGGAGGAGCTGCAGGTAGTCGACGATGATGAGGTCCAGGCCGTGCTCGCCGGCTAGGCGGCGGGCCTTCGAGCGGAGTTCGGCGACGGAGAGCACGGGCGAGTCGTCGAACCAGATGTTTGCCTCGGCGAGCACGCCGGTGGCGCGGATGATGCGTCGCTCTTCCAGCTCCGTCTGCTGGCCGAGGCGGAGCCGGGTGCTGTCGACGTTCGATTCCGCGGACAGGAGGCGGATGGCGAGCTGCTCGGCCGACATTTCGAGGGAGAAGAAGGCGACGTTCGCCCGCTCGTTGACGGCGGCGTTGCGCGCGATGCCGAGGGCGAAGCTGGATTTCCCGACGCTGGGCCGGGCGCCGATGACGATGAGGTCGGAGCGCTTCAGGCCGCCGAGGAGGACGTCGAGGTCGCGGAAGCCGGTACGGATGGCGTCGAGGCGACGGCGCTCTGCAGCTTCAGCGTCCTCCTCGAGGTAGGCCTGCAGCACGTCTCGGATGTGGACGAAGTCGCGGAAGGATTCTCCACTGCGGAGGCGGGCGATGAGCTCTTCGCTGCGCCGGAATACCGTCTCGACGTCGGGCGGTGCCTCGTAGGCCATCTGCATGATGGCGGCGGCGGCGTGGATGAGCCCCCGGTAGGTGGCGTCGCGCTTGACGATGTGGGCGAAGTGTTCGATGCCGGCGGACGTGGGCAGCCGCTGCACGAGCTCGGCGAGGTACAGGTAACCGCCGGCGGCATCGAGCCGGTCCTTGCGGGCCAGTTCGTGGGCCACGGTGACGTGGTTGATACCCTCGTCGCGGGCCCAGAGGTCGAGGCAGGCCTCGTAGATCCAGCCGTTCTGCTCGCGGAAGAAGTCGGACGGTTTGAGGAAGGAGGCGACGCGGTAGATGGCCTCCGGGTCGACGAGGAGGGCGGCGAGGACGGCCTCTTCCGCCTCGAGATCGTGCGGCGGCAGCCGCTCGAAGAGCGGGGCGGCCCGGAGGGAGTCGGGGGACCGGCGGGTGCTGCGCGGATCGATGCCCACTCCCTCCTTTCCCGGGGGTTACGCGTCCGCGGCGTCGTCGGCAGCCGGCGCGCGCCGCCCCTGCTCGGCACGGGCCGCGTATTCGGCTTCAGCCTTCCGCTTCTCGGCTTCGAGGCGGGCAGCTTCTTCTTGGGCCTTCAGCCGCTCGACGATGGCCTTGGATGCCTCGTCGGGCACGACCTCGACGTGCACGGTGGCGGCGACGTTGCGGGTGAGCTTGATGGTGACGTCGCGGCGGCCCAGCTCCCGGATGGGCTCGGGGAGGAGGATGTGGTGGGGGTCGACGGTGACGCCCACCTTCTGCGCGATGGCCTCGGCGATATCCCGGTTGGTGACGGAGCCGAAGAGCCGGCCCGTTTCCCCGACGCGGGCTTCGATAGCGAGCTCGAGCTCGGCGAGGCGCTCGGCGATGGGCTGGGCCTCGGCATCGAGCTTCGCCTGGCGGCGGGCCTCCCGTTCGGCCAGCACCTTGGCGTAGCGGAGGTTCTCCTTCGTGGCCGGCGCGGCGAGGCCGCGGGGGATGAGGTAGTTCCGGGCGAAGCCGTTCTTCACCTCTTTCACTTCGCCCACGAGGGCTATGCCTTCGACGTCCTGGAGGAAGACGACCTTCATGTTCTGACCTCGGCCAGGGGGTGATGGTGCCACCGCCAGGACCGTCCTGGGTGGCAAGGTAGTGCCCCCATCGTAGAGCCTCAACGCGTTATCGTCGCCTTCCCGCCGGCAGCGCGGAATCTTTGCGCTCGCCGGCTTTATGACACGATAGAACATGCGTTCGTACGGCGTCAAGCTCAGGGATAGCGATAATGGAGCGCGATGGGCATTCCTCGGCCGGCGCTGGTCATCTTCCATGGGGGGCTGGGAACCGGTGAAGCGGAACGGCTGATGGCCGACGCCCGCGCGGCAGCGGCGCGGAACACCGCGCGCACGGCGCTGGCCGCCGGGTTCGAGGCGGTGATTCTGGCCACCGACGAACCGGAGGCATTCCCTGACGATCTGCCGCGGGTGTACGTCGACCCCGACAGCCGCCACCCGGGGCCGTTCGACTTCGCGGCGCGGCTGAAGGAGATCGTGAGCCGGTACGGCCTGGAGAAGCCGGCGGTGATGGGCTCCGGGTCGGTACCGCTCCTGGGCCTGGAGGAGTTCCAGCTCATCGTCGAGCAGCTCGAGCAGCGCGACCGGCGCTTCGTGACGAACAACTTCTTCAGCGCCGACCTGACGGCCTGGACACCCGGCGAGGCGATCTTCGAGGTGGGGGCGTTCACGCGCGACAACGCCCTGCCCCGGCGGCTGCGGGACGACGCGGGCCTGGCGCCGGTGGTGTTGCCGCGGACGACGGCGACGCAGTTCGACCTCGATACGCCGACCGACCTCGCCATCCTGGCGCTGGACGACACGGCGCCGCCGGAGCTGGCGCGGGCTGCGGCACCGCTCGCTGAGCGCTGCGGGCCGCTTCGGGAGCTGATGCGCCTCCTCTGCGACCGGACGGCGGAGATCGTGGTCTCGGGCCGGGTGGGGAGCCAAGCGTGGCAGTACCTCGAGCGGGAAACGGCCTGCCGTGTCCGGCTCTTCAGCGAGGAGCGCGGTCTCGCCGCTGCGGGGCCCGAGCACCGGGCGCGGTCGCTCCTGGGATACCTGGTGGAGGAAGTGGGCGTGCGGCGGTTCTTCGCGCTGATGGCGACTCTGGGCGATGCTTTCGTGTGCGACACGCGCGTGCTCGAGGCGCACCTGGGGCTGCACCCGAGCCGCGAAGATCGCTTCCAAAGCGACCTCCTGGCCTGGGACCGGATCGAGGAGCCGTGGCTGCGCGAGTTCACGCGGGCGGCAGCGGAGGCCGCCTTTCCGGTGGTCCTCGGGGGGCACTCCCTCGTCTCGGGCGGGCTGATGGCGCTCAACGACGTGGCCTGGCGGGAGCACGACCGCCGATTGGGCTTGGCCTAGGGGTCGGCCTGATCGTCGGCACCAGCCCGGGGGTTCATGATGCCGCGCACATCGTTAACGCCGCAGGGCCGGAAGGCCGGCGTGCGACGGCCCGAATGGCCCCGCTCAGCTCCCGCGCGGCTGCGGCGGCGCGAGCACCGGGGAAGGCTGCTGGCGTTCGGCCGCTGCGAGGTTGGCGGCCGAGCTGATGAGCGCCACGTGGGTGAAGGCTTGCGGGAAGTTGCCGAGGTGCGCGCCGGTATCGGGGTCGACCATCTCGGCGTAGAGGCCGACGTCGTTGGCCAGGGAGAGGAGGTACTCGAAGCGCTCCCGGGCTTCGCCGAGTCGCCCCATCATCGTGAGGCAATCGACGAGCCAGAAGTTCACGAGGAGGAAGGCGCCCTCGTCCCCGGGGAGTCCGTCTTCGAAGGTGGGCGAGGTGCGGCGGATGAGCCGGCGTTCGCGCCCCACGGCGAGTTCAGTGGCGATCCGCTCGATGGTGGCGGCCATACGAGGGTCGGTCGCGGGCAAGAAGCCGCGCAGGGGCAGGGCGAGGAGGGAGGCATCGAGGTCGGCGTACCCGAAGGCCTGGGTGAAGGTGCCGCGGCCGGGGTCGAACCCCTGCTCGAGCACCGTCTGGCGAATCTCTTCGGCTGCTGCTTCCCAGCGTTCGAGGTCGCAGGGGAGCCCGTAGGCCCGGGCGAGGCGGATGCCGCGGTCGACGGCCACCCAGCAGAGCACCTTCGAGTAAACGAAATGGCGAGGGGCGGCACGGATCTCCCAGAGGCCGTAATCGGGGGTCCGCCAGGCCTCGCAGACGTAGTCGACCGAGGCCCGGAGCAGGGGCCAGAGATCGGGTGCGAGCGAGCAGCCGCAGAGGTGTTCATAGAAGGCAACGTCCAGGAGCTCACCGTAGATGTCGAGCTGGCGCTGGCGCTGGGCGGCGTTCCCCACTCGCACGGGGCGCGACCCTCGGTACCCCTCGAGATGGGGGAGTTCGAACTCGACGTTCTCCTGCTCGCCGCCGATGCCGTAGAGGACGCGGAGCGACTGGGGCTGGCCGCGGGTCATGTCGAACACCCAGGAGAGGAACGTCTCGGCTTCGGCGTGGTAGCCGAGGACGTTGAATGCGTAGAGCGTGTAGGTGGCGTCGCGAATCCAGCAGAAGCGGTAATCCCAGTTGCGGACGCCGCCGATGTCCTCGGGGAGGGACGTGGTGGGCGCGGCGACGATGGCCCCAGTCGGCGCGTAGTCGAGCAGGCGGAGGACGAGCGCCGAGCGCCGCACGGCATCGGCGTAAGGGCCGTCGTAGGTGCAGCGGGCGATCCACTCCTTCCAGTAGGTTTCGGTGGCCCGCAGCACACGCAGCGCTTCCTCCTCGACGCCGCTCCGCCAGACCAAGGGGGCGGGCCGCCGGTACGCGGCGACGAAGGTGGCCGTTTCGCCGGCGGCAACGCGGAAGCTGGCCGTCGCGGCGAAGCCATCGACCCGGAGCGGCAGGGACGTGTGCAGGGTGAGGGATTCGTCGAAGTGGCTGGCGCGGACGCCGGCCCGCTCGTGGACGGTCCATGTGGGCAAGGAGCGGGCGTAATCGAACCGCGGCTCGAAAACGAGGTCGAAGGGCACCACGCCCCGCACGCCCCGGACGATGCGGATGATGGCGCTGTCGCCGAGGCGCTCGAAGTCGGCGGCCTGGGTGGGCATGAAGTCGATGAGCACCGCCTCGCCGTCGGGCGTGCGGAACGTCGTCTCGAGGATGTTCGTATCCGGCAGGTAGCGCCGCTCGGTGCGGTAGGGCACGGCGGGGCTGATGCGCCAACATCCTCCCTTCTTCGCATCGAGGATGCGGGCGAAGACGGACGGGGAGTCCATGCGGGGGAAGCACGCCCAGTCGATGGAACCCTGCTTGGAGACGAGGGCACAGGTGACGCGGTCGCCGATGAGCGCGTAATCCTCGATGGGGTCGTAGCCCCCGCTCGGCAGCGCGCGGCGCTCGGCGCGCCGAAAGACGCGGCGGAGCCACGCCCCCGGCCGGAGGGCGCCGATGCCCCGGCGACCGTCGGCGCCGTGTGCGGTCACGCTGCGATCGTAACACCGGGCGCTGGAAGGGCGGCCTTACCAGCGCAGGAGGCCGGCAGCGCACCCCTCCTCGACGAGCGAGGGGTCGGCGCAGAACCGAACTTCCGCCGACGTCCGAAGGGCGCCGCGCAGCAGGTCGTGGAGGCGTTCGGGGTCACCCAGCGGCGGTACGCGCCGCGCGTCAGCGGCCGTGCCCCAGTGCCCTGCGCCGTCCTCGTGGAGGACGAGGGCCGCGAGCCGCCCTTCAGCGACGGCTTCGGCCACTGCCGCGGGGCCAGCGACGAACCGGCCGCTCTCACGCCAGCTGGCGAGGGCTGCGGCGGCTTCGCGTTGGGCAAGTTCGGCCGCATGCTCGGCGGCGAGCTCGCGCAGGTGGCGCGCATCGATGTCGTGGTGGGTGGGGTTGCCCGGGAGCTCGATGGCGCGGGCCCGGACATCGGGGTCGAGGGTCTGGAGCAGCTGCGCGCGCGCCTCTTCGACGCCGGCGACGATGAGCACCGTGTCCGCGTCGAGGAAGGCAGCGAGCTCGCGACCGGCCTCCTTCGAGAACATCGCTCGGTGGGCCTCTACCACGGCCTCGACCTTGTTCTTCGAGTGCCAGCCGCCGGCGGCGCTCCCTACGGCTCCTCGGCCTTCGGTGGCGGTTCGGCCGTGCCGCTTCATGAGGGGGTGCTCCGACCAGTCGACGACGCCGGACGCCTCGACGTCGCCGTGGCGGAGCCGCGCGACGTGGAGGGTGTGCATATCGACGATGGCAACGGTGACCGGCCGCTCGAGGAGGAAGCGGTACCGCTCGAGCTCCCAGAGCCAGGGGATGGGTGCGATGCGCGCGTCGTTCCGGAGCGGAAGCGGAAGCTGAAGCTCGTCACGGACGTTGGCGCCAGGGACGGCAACGTACACCAGCCCGAGGGAGCCATCGGCGATCGCGGCATCGATGCTGGCTTCGAGGTGCTCTCGTTCGGCTCGGAACGCTTCCGCGCGGCGTTCATCGTCGCCGGCGAACTCCGCGACGGCCGCCGCGAGCGCCTCCTTCGCCACGGTGCGGGCGGCGGGGGGCCCACCAGCAGCCGCCTGGCGTAGGTCGAGCGTGACCGTGAGCGCTGGCCCGCTCTCGGGGTCGAACTCCAACAGGAACCGGCGAAATCGATCGAACGTACCGGTCATCGCGGAGGCCCTCCGATGTGATACGGCGGGCCGCGCTGCCGACGCGCCCGCCGCTTCCAGCTTCCAGTGTACGGCTTTCGTGCCGAGCGGCCGAACGTCCCTGCGAAAGGGGCCGATCGGCCGATGCGGGTATCCGTAGGATTCCTTCATATAAGGACGAGACCAACCTGGGAGGCACCACATGCAAGACCTTCCTGGCATGACGCTCGAGGACATCACCCAGCGGTGGCCCGCGACGGCCGCGATCTTGGAGGCCCACGGGCTCGACCTCTGCTGCGGCGGCAGCCGGACGCTCGCCGAGGCGGCGAAGGAGCACGGCCTGCCCGTGGATGCGCTCGTCGAACGGCTGCGGGAAGCGGGCGCGGGTGGGGGCGAGGAGCGGGTGCTCGACGTCCGGGCGATGCCGCCGGTGCAGCGCCACCCGACGATTTTCGCGACGTTCGAAGCGCTCGCGCCTGGCGAGGCCTTCCTCCTGGTGAACGACCACGACCCGAAGCCGCTCTTCTACCAGTTCCAGGCGGAGCGGCCGGGTGAATTCACTTGGACGCCGCTCGAGACAGGCCCGGAGCGGTGGGTCATCCGCATCGGCAAGCGGGGCAACGCATGACGCCGCGCTTCGTGACGCTCGACGTGCGGGACGACCTCCGCCAGGGCCGGGAGCCGTTCCCTCGGATTCTGGCTGCGGTGCGGGCTCTCGCCCCCGACGAGGGGCTCGAGCTGTACGCCACCTTCGAGCCTCGGCCGCTCTACGCGGTGATGGCGGAGCTCGGATTCGATGCCGCCGCCGAACCCCTCGCCAACGGCGACTGGCGCATCCGCTTCAGCCGGCGGGGCAGCGCGCCCGTGGCGGGGGAGTGACCGGGGGCGCACACCCTGCGCAGCGCGGCCCAACAGGGTAGAGTGTCGGCGGCATGTCCGGCATTCCGTCGTATCCGCCCGCCCTCGAGGGTGAGGGGCTCGTGCTCCGCCCCTGGGACGAGGAGCTCGTGGCGCAGATGGCGCGCTGGGGGGAGCGCGGCTTCCCGTACCACGCCTTCGATCTGGGTCACCTTCGCGACCCCGAGGCGGCCCGCGCGGCGCTGGAGCGGGCGAGGGCGCCGCGTCCCCACCGCCACTTCGTCGCCTGCGAAGGTGGGGTGGCCGTGGGGCGGGTCTCTGTGAACTTTGAGGACCCGGCAGGGCTCTACCTGTGGTCGGTGCACGTGCCACCGGAGCACGAGGGCCGGGGCGTCTGCCGGCGGATGCTGGCCGTGCTGCTGCGCTGGCTGGAAGCCGAGGTGCCAGGGCGAAGCTTCGTCCTCACCACGAACAGCTTCGCCGAACGGGCGCACCGCGCCTACCAAGCCTTGGGCTTCACGGTGGAAGGGGAGCGCTGGCAGTACGACCCGGACCTGGCCGCAGGCCTCTGGCGGGCCACGCCGGAGCAGCGGGAGGCGCTGCGGGGACACCTGCGGTTCGAGAACGGCCGGTGGGAAGTGCGGGTGTTCGTGATGCGGCGCTTGCCGGGGGCACCGATGGCGCTCGGTCCGCGGCTCGGCGCGGCGGCGCCGTGACCGGACGGGGACATCCGACGCTCACTCCGCGACTGGCTGACATCGAGCGCGCGGCCGGGGCTCGACCCTCGTGCCGGCGCCGGTAGACTCGCGCCACGAACTGCGAAGGAGGGACACCCATGAACGTCGAGCGTCCAGCGGCGCGGGGAGAGGTGCGCACCAGGTGCTACCGCGGGAGCGAACTCCTCGCCGAGGGCTTCCCGCTCACCGACGTGTCCGAGGCGCTGGCCGACCAGGAGAGCATCGTGTGGGCCGACCTGGCGGGCCCGTCGGCGATGCAGCTGCACGAGATCGCTGCCGAGCTCGGGCTCCATGAGCTGGCCGTAGAGGACGCGGTGGGCCGCCACCAGCGTCCGAAGCTCGACCGTTACCCCACGCACCTCTTCCTCTCGACGCGCGCCGTGCGCGTGGACGCAGCGGGGCTGGCACTCCTCGAAACCGAGGTCGACGCCTTCGTGGGACCGCGGTGGCTGGTCACGGTGCGGAAGGGGGCGCCGTTCGCCATCGAGCCGGTGCTCGAGCGGTGGGGGAGCGCTCCAGGCTTGCTCGCCCATGGCGTGCCGTTCCTGTTGTACGGCGTCGTCGACGTGGTGGTGGAAACGTACTTCGATGCGGCGCAGGCCTTCGACGAGTACTACGACGAGGTAGGCGAGGAGCTGTTCTCTCGCCACCGGCTCGACCTCGAGGAGCAGCGGGAATGGTTCGAGATGCGCCAGGCGCTGGTGCGCTTCCACCGCCTCGCCTTCGCCATGCGGGAGGCGATCGGCAGCCTCATCCGCCGCGAGGGGGCGTTCATCCCCGAGGCACTCGTGCCGTACTACCAGGACGTCTACGACCACATCCTGCGGGCGAGCGAGACGGCCGACTCGCTCCGCGACCTCGTGGCGACGCTGGTGGAGACGAGCTTGAGCCTGCGCGACTACCGGCAGAATCAGATCGTGAAGAAGGTGAGCAGTTGGGCTGCCATCCTCGCGGTTCCCGCGCTCATCACCGGCTACTACGGGATGAACGTGCCCTACCCAGGGTCGGGCGAGCTTTCGGGGGTGGTTTCGGCGACCGGCCTCATGGCTGGGTCCTCGGCGGCGCTCTACGCACTTTTCCGGCGGCTGGAGTGGCTGTGAGCGGCCTCAGCCGCTGCGGGCCGCAGCGAGCTCGCTCGAATGGCCGGGGAAGAGGCGCGCCTTCGGGTCGAGGTAGCGCCGTGCGTGGCTGACGGCCTGGGCAGCCTGGGCGTAGCCCACCACGAGGAGCCCCCACCGCTCCCGCCGCTCGGCGTACTTTGGCGTGGGGATGCTGATGGCCCCGCCGCCCTCCACGCGCTGTTCGGGGGGCAGCTCGAGCTTCTGCAGGTAGGTGAGCTCGGTCACGTCGCCGGCGGCGAACACGCCGGGGATGTTCGTCGCCATGCTGGGGTCGACGGCGACGTGCCGGCCCGCCGCATCGAGTTCGAGCCCCCAGGTACGCAGCGCTCCCAGGTCGGCCTCGAAACCGAGGGCGAAGATGACGTCGTCCACCTCGAGCCGCTCCTCCGCGCCCGTCCGGTTGTCGACGATGGTGACGGCACGGAGCTGGCCGCCGGCGTGTTCGACGGCCTTCAGTTCGCGGAAGAGCTTCACGGCCACGGGCGAGGCGAGCAACTCGCGGACCGAAGCTTCATGGGCGCGGAAGACATCGCGGCGATGGATGAGCGTCACCGATGCCGCACGGTCGCGCAGGGCGAGCGCCCAGTCGACCGCGCTGTCGCCGCCGCCGACGACGAGGACGCGCCGGCCGCGGAAGGCGTCGAGGTCGCGCACGAAGTAGTGGATGCCGGGGCTGCCCGGTTCGGTACCGGCGATGCCGAGCTGCTTCGGGGTGAAGGCCCCGATGCCGGCGGCGACGATGATGGCGCGGCTGCGGTGTTCTCCGCGGTCGGTGAGGAGGAGGAAGCCTTCATCGGTTCGGTGCAGCGCGCGCGCCTCCTCTTCGAAGCGGAAGACGGGTTCGCCGAAGGTGAACGCCTGGCGGTAGAGGGCGCTGGCCAGGTCGCGGGCCAGGATTTCGGGGTAGCCCGGCGAATCGTAAATGTACTTGTCGGGGTAGAGGACGGTCAGCTGGCCGCCGGGGGACGGCAGGCGCTCGATAACCTTCACCGACATCCCGCGCATGCCGGCGCAGAACGCCGCGAACAGCCCCGTGGGGCCTGCGCCGATGATCGTTACGTCGAACAGCTGGCCATCATCCCGCGCCATGGAAGGCCTCCTGAGCCGTCTCCTTCCAGTGTCGGCACGGGCACGGGAATGGTGCAGGGCCAACCGGCCGGCGCCGAGGGGACCGGTGGGCTACTCCGAGGCGCCGGGAAGGGGGCGTGCGAGTTCGGCGCCCGCCGCGGCGAGAACGTCGGCGAGGATGCTCCGGTGGCAGCGGGAGACGTCCTCGCAGTAGCAGCCGATGGCGATATCGGTGCGGCGCGAGAGGGCGGCAATCAGCTCGATGAGGTGGCGCGCTGCAGGCTCGCCGAGCTGCTTCCGGTAGGCGCGCTCGAACGCGGGCCAGTCGGCTTCGGCGCGGAAGCTGCGCAGGAGCTCCTGGGACGGCGCGAGCTCCGGCAGCCAGACATCGAAGAACCGTTCGCTGCGCTCTTCCTTGGGCACGCCCCGGGGGAGGTAGCGCACGGTGCCGATGCGGAGTCCCTCGCCGGGCTGACGCGGCTCACCGAAGCGGACGACGCGGAGCGCCACGCCGCAAGGCTAGCGCTGTGCAGGCTGCGCCGCCAGCGCGGGAACGTTTCGGGAAGCTCGTGCCGCGGGGCCGATGCTATACTGCGCAGCGCTCAGCCGCGGGGGGTGCAGCCGTGGATCCGGGAGGCGTCGGCTCCATCGTCAACAGCATCTTCTGGCTCTTCCTCATCTTCGCGTTCCTCACGCCCTACGTGCAGCAGCGAGCCCTCGACACTGCACGGGCGCGCCGCATCCGCGCCATCGAACGTGCACGGAAGAGCCGGGTCATTACCCTCATCCACCGGCAAGAAGGGGTGTCGTTCCTCGGCGTGCGGCTCGTCCGCTACATCGACATCGACGACTCCGAGGAGGTGCTGCGCGCCATCCGCCTCACCGACCCTGAGATGCCCATCGACCTCGTGCTGCACACCCCCGGCGGGCTGGTACTGGCAGCGGAGCAGATTGCCAACGCGCTCGCGCGCCACCCGGGGAAGGTGACGGTGTTCGTACCCCACTACGCGATGTCGGGCGGTACGCTCATCGCCCTGGCAGCGGACGAGATCGTCATGGATCCGAACGCCGTCTTGGGGCCCATCGACCCGCAGATTGGGCAGTACCCGGCGGCCTCCATCCTGAAGGCGGTGGCTCAGAAGCCGATCGGCGAGGTGGACGACGAGACGCTCATCCGGGCCGACGTGGCGGAGAAGGCGATGCGGCAGGTCACCAGCTTCGCGGATCGCCTCCTGCGGAAGCACCTGCCGGAGGAGGAAGCAGGGGCGCTGGCGAAGCTGCTGGCCAGCGGGACGTGGACGCACGATTACCCCATCACAGCGGACGAGGCGAAGGCGATGGGGCTGCCCGTGACCACGGAGATGCCGGGCGACATCTACGCTCTGATGCACCTCTACCCGCAGCCGCGCCAAGGCCGGCCCAGCGTGAACTACGTGCCGATGCCGTATCGGGGCGGCGGGGAGCAGCGCTAAGCCAGGCGCTCAGGGCAAGGGGCAGGCGTTCGAAACGGTGACGGCCATCACGACGCCCCCACGGGCGGCGGCCGCATCCCAGGCGGCGCGGATGGCAGCGAAGACGGCCTCGGCGCTGCCGCGCAGCTCCGTGTGCATGCTCCGCACCTCGTGCTCGAGCCCGGCGGCGGCGATGGCGGCGATGGCCGCCTCAATGGCCCCGGACCCATCAGCGGCGAGGGGGTAGACGGCGACGGTCGCCTGGATCATGCCCGACCTCCCGGCGAAGTCGCCGCCAGCCTACCCCCAGCGGCCAGCAGCGGCTACGGGCTGTCGGGGGTGGAGCAGGAGGTCGGCGGCCAGGTCGGCCAGTCGAGCGGTCGCATGATTTTCGGGGCTGATGATGCGCCGTCCGTGTAGCCGAGTACGTGGCCGAGGGCGTGCATCACCACGCAGGTGAGCCGCTCGAAATCGTTGGCGTACGGTGTCGCGGGATCGTCGGCCGGCGTCGACGTCGGCGGCATGAGATAGATGGCACCGCCCGAATACTGCCCCCAGCCGACGTCCTGGATTTCGGCGGGGGCGAAGTCGACGACGATGCCGGAGGTCCCCAGACTGAACACGGTGCAGCCGAGCCAGCTGTTCCAGCGGCCTGCCGCCGTGCCGATGTTGGCTGCAAGCGCGCCGACTCCGGGGACGAGCGTGTAGGTCGGGCACGGCGTTGGCGTTGGAGGTGCCGGCGTCGCGGTCGGTGTGGCCGTAGCGGGGGAAGGGGTGGCAGTCGGAACGCTCACCACCGTCGACGTCGGCTGGCTGGCAGCCGTCGGCGTCGCCGTGGGCGTCGGGGTCGGGCCGCCTCCGCCTCCGCAGCCGGCGACGGCCAGCAGGCAGCCGCCGGCGAGGGCGAGGAGCGGGATTCGGAGCAATCCGGGTCGGTGCCGCATCGAGGCAAATCCTCCCAGCAAGGCAGTCTCACCAGTGTTGACCGACCGCCGGGCAGATCGTTACACCGCGCGGGACCTCCTGTCACCGGGCGCTGCCGGCGCGCCAGCAGGCGGCGCCGAAGGCGGGCGGATGGCCCGCCCGGCGGCCGGCAGCTTCCGCCTCCGGTCAGCCCGAATCGTCCGTCACCGCTTCGGCGTACTCATCGAGCACGTCGTCGGAGAGATATCGCAGGTGCGGATTGTCCGCGAGATCCTTGACCTTTTCGTACGAGAGGAACGTGCAGCGTCCGGCCAACGGCCCCCGCGCAAAAAGCGAAAACACCGGTCGCCGAATCTCCTCGAAGACCTTGTAGCGCCGCGTGCTCGGAGCAACGATGTGCATCCGGATGTCCATATTTGGCTGGAGCGCCAGCAGGTCGGCCATCCGAAGCAGGCCGGAATAGATCGCCGTCGTGTGCTCGACCTCGAAGGCCCGGACGATTGCTCGTCCTTTCAGCCACAGCACGTCGATCTGCTCGATGGTTTTCAACGTCAATTCGTCATAGTTGAGCGGCAGTCGGTCGAGCAACCGCTTGGGCCCGCCTGGCCACTGGCCGGCCACCCGCGAACGGTCGGCACGCGGTATCCAGATATCCATGCCCATGCTCGCGCCGATGTGTGCGAGGAGCGCCTGGATCCTGATCGACTCTCGAAGCTCCGGCGGCGCCTCCCCGCCACTCTCGCCCTCGGCCTCCGCGGGGCCCGGCACGCGCACGTCGCTGGCTGCTCTTCGCGCGGTCTGCGGGGATGGTTTCCCATGCCAACGATGAGGCAGTGGATACACCTGGGGAGACGCTTCCTGCTCGCGGAGCAACCCTTCCAGGAATGCTCCGTCGGATTCTTCCAAGGGGGCAAGGCTCCAGCGCAGCTTTCGAGCCCAGGTGGCAAAATTCGATCCTGCCTCGCGCGTGAACGAGAGTGCGTTCCAAACCTTCGGCTCCCTGATCGGTATCCCGTGCTCGATCGGCAGACACACGAGCGGGCGCACGCGGAACCTCACCACGAAGGGGCCCCAGCGACTGTCGAGATCGTCCTCAAGAGGGAACATCGGCGCCCGGTCGATGAAGGGACCCTCGACGACCTCCAGTATCCCCACCCACCTGGAGAGCTGCGTGACGTAGCAGACGAGCTTGTCACCTGGCCTGATGCGCTGCGCGCGAGGAAGGTTACTCCTTCTGAATCCGCTGATACTCCTGTCGGATCGACAGAATGCGTCGTATGTTTCGGGCGAAAAGAGATTCAAATAGTAGCCCATCGCCTCGAGGCCCCTTCTCCCTCAGCTGAGCGGCAACCACCAGCAGGATCGGTCCGTGCGGCGGAGTGTCGGACCAAATCTACCCGTCATGCTCATTCGGGCAAAGCGATCGAGCCTGGCAGCCCATCCCGTGGACGACTGCTGCCGCACCGAATTGTAGCCATCGCGGAGCTGGCGGTGCTCTCACCCGGCGCTGCCGGCGCGCCAGCGGGCGGCGCCGAAGGCGGGCGGATGGCCCGCCCGGCGGCCGGCAGCTTCTGCCTGCTCGAAGGGAGGCTCGGCGAACGGTCCAGCCCATAGTGCGTAGTCGGCGGCCTCTGGCGGCCGTCCGGCGAGCTCGCTCAACCGCTCGAGGGTGAAGAAGCGCGCCGAGGCCCAAGGCTCGACGCCGCGATCGCCCTCCGCGCGGTAGAGGGCCGTCCACGACGCGCGGGCATCCAGCCATCCGACGACCACCCAGCCGCCTGCCCGCACGACGCGGAAGGCTTCGCGCATCACCTGCAGGGGGTCGTCCACGAATTCGAGCACCGCCACCATGAGGGCGCCGTCGAAGGCCCCGTCCCGCAGGGGCAGCCGTTCGCCCGCCGCGGCGACCCAGACGATGGGGTAGCCGGCGGAACGGCGGGCTCCTTCTGCGCGCATGGCCGGCGAGGGCTCGATAGCCACGATCCGGCCCACGTCGCCGGCAAGGGCTCGGGAGACGTGCCCCGTGCCGGCGCCGATCTCGACGACGGTGCCGCGGTGTTCGCCGGCCAGCAGCCGGCGGAGGAGGGTCAGCTCCTGCGCATCGGCATGGGCGCCGAGCGGCGTTTCGTACCAGGCCTCGTAGGCGCCGGCAACGGCTGCGAAGGGGTCGCGCACGCCCTCACGGTGCCCCAGCGCAGCGCTGCCCGCAACAGCAACGATGGCCGCGCGTTGCGGCGCGCCGAGGCGGGAGCGGGGCCCCGCAGGCGCCGGCCGACGCCGCGGGCGAGCAGGCCCCCGCTCCGGTCCTGGCGGGAGGCGGCCTTTTATCCGGCCGACTTCTGGATCATGTGGTCGATGACGACGTCATGCTGGCGCTGCGGGCTGAACATGATGATGTCGGCATCGGCGTCGACGCGGACGTTGTGGCCCGGCGGCCAGTAGAACAGGTCGTTGGCGCGGACCGTCTCCTGGACACCGCGAGCGTCGGTGGTGGTGATTTGGCCGCGCAGGACGTACCCCCAGTGCGGGCACTGGCAGAGGTCGCCCTCGAGACCCTTGAAGATCTCGGTGGTGTCGACCCCCGCAGCGAAGCTGAAGTATTCGCAGCTGATGGGCCCGAGGCTCGCGGCGTCACCGAAGTTGTACCGTTGGCGCATCACCACGCCCGGAAGCTGCAAGCGAAGATCGACATCGTCTCTGGGAACGCGCATGATAACCCCTCACTTCCTTCGGATGCTCCGTTCGGGGCAGTCCCATCGTCGCATCCGATGAGGGCGAGGGACGGCCGGTTCTGGTACGTGGGCGACGTGCGGCATCCCCTTCGACCCGCCCGTTCGGCGTTCGCCTGCCCACGTGTGAGGCATGCCCTCGGCGTCGAGGCCGAGTCGCCGCATCGTACACCCGTTGTGGCACCCTCGTCAACCAGCCATACGTCAGCCCCGCCTGCTGGCGGGACTCCGGCGACTACTCCGTTGCCCGCCCCAGGTGGCGCACGAAGAACTCCTCCCAATGGGCGCGCTCGTAGGCCGGAACCTCGATGTGACGGCCGGGGTTGGCGTGCAGGGTCTTCTCCTTCGAGCCGAGGACATCGAAGAGCTTGAGCACCGAATCCCGCGGGGCGACTTCGTCGTCCCACTGGCACATCACCATCACCGGAACGGTGATCTGCCGCGCCAGCCGCTCGTATTCATCGGTGCGAACACCAGCCAGCCCGAGGACCGCTGCCCGCACCCGCGGCTCGCCGGCCACAAAGGGCACACCGATGGCGGTACCCATCGAGAGCCCCCACCAGCCGACGGGTCCTTCTCCGACCTCGGGGAGTTGCTGGACCGCGTCGAGGACGGCCTTCCATTCGCGCACGGCCTGGGCATTGCGGGCGGCCATCGCCCGGAGCTCCTCCGGCCCGAGGGAGCGGATGCCTTCGGCGAGGCGACGGCGCATGCGCTCGCGGTCCTCCGCGGTTGCGCGTTCGCCGTGACCAGGGGCGTCGATCGCCACGCTGGCGTACCCGTGATGGCGGGCGAAGCTCCGCGCCCGGGCGACGATGGTGTCGATGCGCTTGTGCTGGGTGCCGCCATGGCACTGGAGGAGCAGGGGACGGGGCCCGCGCGCCCCCTCCGGGAGCCACAAGATGCCCGGCACGCGTTCCCCTTCGACCTCGATCTCGAAGGCCCGTTCGGTGACACCGAGCTCGGTGGATTCGCTGATGAAGCGCACGGCGTTCCCTCACGCTTCGGCCGACCATCGACCGATTTCGAACAGCGGTCGGAGTGTACGCCCGCCGGCCGACAGCGGGCAACCAGGAGGCGGCGTCGGGCGCACCGACTGACCGTGGCCTTTGGGGGAGGCGCGTCAGACTGCGTCCTGACCCTCGGCCAGCTGCCGCCGGTAGTGGACGGCCCACCGTTGGGCTCCGCCCGGCGCCATCCAACCGTATGGGACAGTCAGGCCTCGAGTCACGGGTCGAGCAGTGCTTGGCGCTCGGCGAGCTCTTCGGGCGTCGCGCCGCACCCGAACTTGAGGCCGATGACGGCACCGTCCTCGAGCAGGAGCTCGAACGCGAGCCGCTCGCCGCTCGGCCCTCGCTGCGCGAAGAGGACAGCGGAATCGGGCGTGAGGAACACTGGCCCGGCATCGTACGAGCCGCCGGGCCAGCGGAAGACGCCGACCGGCTCGAGCGCGCCGAGCCGAGCAAGGGCCGTCATCAACGCCCGTTCGTCCCACAGCTCCGCCTCGCAGGTTGAGACTGGAAGCACCGAAAGCGCCGTCCCGTCGGGCACGCCTCGCGGGCATGGCGGAGGGCCCCCGATGCCGCCAGGCTGCGGGACGCACGGGATCTCCTCGTACCGCACGGCGTTCAGGAGAGCGCCGACCTCGCCAGCCGCCAGCCAGCCGGCGAGCTCCGTGATCCCCGCGGGCGCTGCTTCAGCCGTTCCGTCCACCCCACCTGGCACTTCGGTGCTTGGATTGTCCGACTCCTGCCCTCCGCCGCCGCACCCGGCCAGGAGGGCTGACCCGAACCAGGCCAGCGACAGCATCAGGAGTCCACGCAGCATCACGTCCCTCAACCTTCGGTGAGCGCTCTCGCGGCTTCTTCCACGCCAGACGACAGAACGAGCGCGAGAGTTCCCTCGAGTCCTTCGTCGTTGGGAGGGGGCAGATTCGGCATGCCCACTCGGCATGCCGTACCGCCTTGAAGGAAGGCGAAGATGAGGAGGCTGCCCCCCTTTCGTTGACGCGAGCTGTTGCCCTGGGTTTCCTCTCGTGGGGCAGCAGCACAGCGTCCGCAGACCCGCCCACACCCGCCCGGATTACGAAAACTGCGGATACGCCGCGCAGGGCTCCGCTACGGACAGCGCGCTGCTTCCGCGAGGGCCTTCCGTCCACAAGCGGTGCCGCCAGCCTCCCGCTGTCCCTCGGCTCCGCCGCGGCTCACCACTGCACGAACATCGGCATGACGACGTGGACGTACGTCGGGTCGCCGGGGCTGCGGAACACGCCCTGGGCCGAGGGACTCGTCATCTCGAGGGCCACCCGCCCTTCGAGGACGGCTAGGACATCTTGCAGGTAGCGGGCATTGAAGGCGATGCGCGAGGACTCTCCCTCGACTTCGGCGTCGATCTCGCCTTCGTAGGTGCCGATCTCCTCGGCGCGGGCGCTCACCACGAGCTTGGCGGGCCCTTCGCCGGCGGCGTGGATGTACAGCCGCACGATGCCCGAACCGTCGCGGGCGAAGATGGAGGCGCCCCGCACCTCGCGTCGGAAGTCCTCGACGGGCACCGTGACCCGTGTGTTCCACTCCGAAGGGATGAGCTGGGCGTAGTGCGGGAACGTGCCCTGAACAAGCTGCGCGACCATCTCGATGTCGGTGAGGGTGAACTGGACCTGGTTCCGCTGGCCGTTCACCCGGATCTCCACCGCTTCTTTCGTGTCGCCGAGGAGGCGGGCCAGCTCGCGCAGGGCTCGGGCGGGAACGATGATCTCGAACGGCTCCGGCGGCGACGGGAGGGGGATATCGGCCACGGCCAGGCGGAAGCCATCGGCCGCGGCCAGGGTGAGGCGGTCGCTCGAAGCCTTCATGTGCACGCCCGTCAGCACCGGGCGGGATTCGTCGCTCGCGGCGGCGAACTCCACGCGCTCGATGGCCTTCCGGAGCATCGGCGCTTCGACGGTGACGGCGGTGCCATCGGTGACGCCGCCGAACCGGGGGAAATCGGCCGCTTCCATCGTGTGGATGGAGGATTCGTTGCGGGCACACGAGATGCGCAGCTGGCGGCCGCGCTCGGGAATCTCGAGGACCACGGGCGCAGGGGGGAGCGTGGCGACGAAGTCCGAGAGGAGGCGAGCCGGCACGGTCGTCGCGCCCTCTTCGTCGACCTTGGCGCCGACCCAGGCGCGAATCGAAATCTCGAGGTCGGTGGCGGCGAGCTGCAGCCGGCCGCGGTCGGTCTCCAAGAGGACGTGGCCCATGATGGGGTGCGTGGAGCGCGCGGCCACCGCCCGCCCCACGAGGGAGAGGCCTCGCTGCAGGTTCTCCTGGAGGACTTCGACCTTCACGGCAGGCGCACCCGTCGGCGTTTCGGTATCGGCCGATTATAGGCCCAGCCGCCCCGGTGCGACAAGGCGAATGCTCAAGCAGGTGATCATTTTCGGGGGCTGGGCTGCCTCCGCGCAGCCGCGCCCAACGGCTGTGATGGAACAAAACGATAAGGACCGTGCGAAGGACTCTGTCGTATACTGAGCGGGGCGCGGCGATGTACATCTATCGGCTCTCCCTGCGCAATTTCCGCAACTACGCCTCCGTCGACCTCGAACTCGACCGCGGCCTCAGCCTCTTCGTTGGCGAGAACGCGCAGGGGAAATCGAACCTGCTGGAAGCCATCTACCTCCTCTCGACCCTTCGCTCGAGCCGCGCCGCGAGCGATGCCGACCTCGTCCGGCGGGAGGTGCTCGATTCACCGTTCCCGGTGGCGAGGCTCGAATGCGAGGTGGAGCGCTCGGCCGGCAACCTGCGCCTGGAGGTGGCCATCGTCGGGCGGACGGTGGACCCGTCGCACCGGGCGGGGAAGCGCGTCCGGGTAAACGGCATCCCGCGGAAGGCGTCCGACGCGGTCGGGCAGCTGGCGGCCGTCCTGTTCACCACCCTCGACATCGGCATCGTGGCGGGGGCGCCGCTGCTGCGGCGGCGGTACTTCGACATGATGATCTCGCAGGTGGACCGGGGGTACCTGCGGGCGATGCAGCGGTACGCCCGGGTGCTCCAGCAGCGAAACAGTCTGCTGAAGCGGGTCCAAGCGGGGCAGGCCTCGGCAACGGAGCTGAACTTCTGGGACCAGGAGCTAGCCCACGCCGGAGGCATCATCATGTTCGGTCGGGCGCAGGCCCTGGCGCAGATCACCCCGCACGCGAAGTATCACATGGAGCGGCTCAGCGACGACCAGGAGCGCCTCGACCTCACCTACAAGCCCGCGCTCGGCGGCCTGGAAGAGTTCGACTGTCCGCTGGACGAGCCGGAGTGGATCGCCCGGCTGCTGCGCGCCCTCCAGCGAGTGCGGCAGCGGGAGATTCAGCAGGGGACGACCGTCGTCGGCCCGCACCGCGATGACTTCGCCGTCGAGATCGACGGGATGCCGGCCGACGCCTTCGGCTCCCGGGCGCAGCAGCGCTCGGCGGCGCTCGCCCTGCGCATCGCCGAGGCGCTGTACCTGCGGCAGGCCCTCGGCGACGATCCGGTGGTGCTCCTCGACGACGTGCTGAGCGAGCTGGACGCCCGCCGCCGGCGGGGCGTGCTCGAAATCCTCGATACGTTCCAGCAGACGATCGTCACTACGGCCGACGCCGACCGGGTGCGGGACGTCCTCACGCGGGCGTCGGGGCGGTTCGTGGTCATCGCCGGGACGATCAGCCGCTTCGAGGGGGAGTAGCCGGCTCAGCCGAGGGCCGGCGGCTCCAACCCCACGAGCTGGACGGCCGACACGAACTTCGAGCCGGAAGCGGGCCACAGTCCGCACTCCTCCGCCACCAGCCGGGCCAGCTCGGCAGCAGCCTCTTCCGCACCGGGGAGAGCCTCCAGTTCGACCCGCTCGAAGCTGCCGCGTAGGCCGCCGTCCGGAGCCTCGACGGCGCAGCGGTCGAGGGAGAGGATGGCCACCGGCGTTCCGCCGCCGATGAGGCGGTAGGAGAGGCGCCGGGTGCGGAGGACGAAGATCGGCCGCAGTGCGTGGAGCGGCACCGAAGCCGCGAGCGCTGAACGCGCGGGGCCCGGCGGCCATTCCCAGGGCGGTAGCGGCTCGGGGAGCGGCTGCTCAAGCTCGCGGCGCACGAGGGCGTCTCCCTCCCGCCGCCCGAAGCTCTTCAGCGTGGCCACGATCCGTCCGCAGCTGGCGCGCACGCGACACGTGAACCCGGACCGCGTCAGCCCCCAGTTCGGGGTTTCGAAGTAGGTGTCGACGATCTCCTCTTCCGATGCGGTCCCTACCAAATGGCCGCCGGCATCGGCCAGCCAGCGCCGCACACGGGCGGCGTCTCCTTCGAACTGCCACTCGCGTTCGGTGAACTCCGGCTGTTCGGCTGCGCCCTCTGCCACGCCCTCAGGGTACCGGTCGGTCGGCTCCGGCGCCGGGAGCGGCTCGGTCCCGCGTCCGCCCGGGAACTTCCCCGCGCAGCCCCCGCCGCAGGCCGGCGGGATTGTCGCGGTGGCAGGTCTGCCGGACGTCAGGGGCCGACGCGGACCCGAACGATACGGTTGAGGCCCTGGCTGGTGCTCACGTACCAGAGGTATCCGCCCTGCCAGGTGACGACGCCGGGTTCGCTCAGCAGCGGGTCCGACGTCCCATCGCTCGCACGCTTGAGGAGCACGCGAACCTCGCCGCTCTCGGGATCGAGCTCGTAGATTCCGTGGCGATGCGCGTCTGCCACCGCCACTCGGCCGTCGTCAGAGACGGCGATGGAGCCAGGGTTCGTGTACTACCCCATCTGGGAGTTCAAGGGGCACATCGGCAACGTCGAGTCGGGGCGAGTCGGATACTGGAACTGCAGGGCGTGGACGCAGGGCGAATTCTCCCTGTGCCCCTTGAACCTGGGCTGCATCGAGCATGCCTGCCCGTGGGTTGACGTGTCGGTGTATGATGCTAGCAACTCCACGTGGCGCACAGGGGTTATGTGGCCGCTATGCTGATCGCTCCTCTCCCCGCCCTGATTGTTGCTGTCGGCCTGCTGGCTATCGCACTGGCCTCCTTTGTTGGCGGTGTAGCCACGTACCGTGGCGATCAAAGTGCGATTGTCCGTGTAATAGCCGCGTTTGTCCTCATGGTCGGGTCTGTCATAGGAATTGTGGGCTTCCTGACGTTAGCCCTGGGCCTCAGGACATTAGCCCTGATGTAGCTTGCAGTCGGAAGTAATTGAGGGACCAGCGGTGACTAGACAGCGAGAGTAGCTCGCGCGCGCACGCGACTGTCCCCGCCCCGCCCGGGCCGGCGGGATTGTCGCGGTGGCGGGTCTGCCGGACGTCAGGGGCCGACCCGGACTCGAACGATCCGGCTGAGGCCCTCGCTCCAGCTCACGTACCAGAGGTATCCGCCCTGCCAGTTGAGGCCGCAGGGTTCGCTCAGCAGCGGGTCCGACGTCCCATCGCTCGCACGCTTGAGGAGCACGCGAACCTCGCCGCTCTCGGGATCGAGCTCGTAGATGACGTGGCGATGCGCGTCTGCCACCGCCACTCGGCCATCGTCAGAGACGGCGATGGAGCCAGGGTTCGCGAGCACCTCGCCGCGCAGTGGCAACGGCTCCGCCTTCGGCTCGTCCCCGTCCCATCGCACGCGGACGATGCGACCCCGCGCGATGTCCGTCGCATAGGCGACCCCGCGGACCGGGTCCCACGCCACCGCGGAGTACACCGGAGGCGGCACCGGCACCGCGGAGCCATCCACAGTGCGAACCCCTCCGTCCTTCGTGAGCAGCCGCAGCCGTTCGAAGTCCGCGATGAGCAATCCGTACGGAGTCTCAGCAATGTCCGCAACTTGCGTGAGCACTGCCTCCGCAACAGGTCCGTCGATCGGAAGCGCCACCTCCGGTAGCCCGATCCTCGAAGGCGATGCAACCGCCTGCCCGACTTCCTCTTTTTCGCCCACGCGTATGCCCCAACACCGCCCCCGCACCCCCACGAGCGTCTCGACGATCCCCACGTCTGGCCGAAGCCGGCGGACACACCCGTTCCAATAGTCGGCTACCAACACGGACCCATCCGCGGAGACGACGATTCCCGCCGGAGCCCAGAACTTCGCCTCCGCGGCCGGGCCATCGCGCCACCCTGGACCGTTGCCTCCCGCCCACAGTTCCGGTTGCCCGCCAGGCGGGATCCTGACGACGCCATCGAGACCGTTTTCGGACACCCAGATGGTGCCATCCGGGCCAATGGCGAAGTCAACCAATCTCGGCCCGCCGGAGCCGCCCCCTCCTGTTTGCGAGGGTGCAGCCGGCGTTGCCGCAGCCTCCGCCGCCGGCCACACCGCGAGGACCTCGTAGTCGGTGGCCGCTTTCTCGTCCCCCTCGTACTCCGCCCACCACCACGCGCCCGCCACGCCGGCCACCGCGAGGACAGCGACGGGCGCCACGAACCCCCACCGACTCCGTACCAGCCGAGCCAGTCCTCGAGAGCTTTCAACAGCCACGGTTCCGCTCCTCCTACCAGCAGGATGACTTCGGCCGAGCCGCATTCGAGCCAACGGCACCCAGGACGGCCCCCTGCACGAGGGCTGCTCCGGTTTGATAGGGATACCAGCAAGAGTAATGCACCGGCTGGTATGCCTCGAGATGCCAGTGCACCCCGGCGTTATCCCAGACCTCGTAGCAGTCGGAGTAGGCCCACCGTTCCGTCCAGTGTCCCTGCTCTGCGGCCACGGCTCGCCGGAGCGCTACCGGAGAGGAGGCCCGTCGGGGCTTCCAGCCCGACGGCTCATGCGACAGCTGGACTGCGGCCCGCTTCGCGCAAGAGACCGAGGACCGCGGCGCCGAGGAGGGGGGCCCTTGCTGACAACCTGCTCGCTGGAACGACTCCTCAGTTCACGCGGCGGTCGCGGCCCTGCCAGTACCGTTCGCGCAGGAGGTACTTCTGCAGCTTGCCCGTCGCCGTACGCGGCAGGCTCTCCACGAACTCGACCGAGGTAGGGCACTTGAAGTGGGCGAGGCGCTCGCGGCAGAAGTCGATGAGCTCGCGCTCGGAAGCCGACGCACCTTCCCGGAGCACGACGAGCGCTTTCGGCGTCTCGCCCCACTTCTCGTGGGGCACGCCGATGACCGCGCATTCGAGGACTGCGGGATGCTTGTAGAGCGCGTCCTCCACCTCGGCCGAGGAGATGTTCTCGCCGCCGGAGATGATGACGTCCTTCTTGCGGTCGACGATGTGGATGTTGCCGAACTCGTCCCACACGGCGAGGTCACCGGTGTGGAAGTAGCCATCGTAGATGGCCTCGGCTGTCGCCTCCGGCTGGTTCCAATAGCCGGCGAAGACCATGTTGCCGCGGGCGCACACCTCGCCGATGGTCGCGTTGTCCTTGGGAACGGGGTTCCCCTGGGCATCGAGCACCTGGATTTCGCAGCCGATGGCCTCGACGCCGGCGCGGGCGCGGCGCTGGTAGTCGGAGCCGTCGGGGTTGTGGAAATCGGGCGTGGAGACGGTGAGGATCGGGGCCGTCTCCGTGAGTCCATAGATCTGGATGAACTCCCAGCCGAGCTCCTTCTCCAGCCGTTCGATGAAGGCAGCCGGTGGCGGGGCGCCGGCCACCACGAAGCGCGGCCGGGTGCGGATGCGGTGCTTCGCCTTGTCCGGGTACTGGAGGATGGTGTTGAGCACCGCGGGCGCCATGCAGGCGAAGGTGACGCCTTCTTCTTCGATCAGCCGGTAGATCTCGCTCGCGATGACCTGGCGAAGGACGACGTGGGTGCCGCCCATGGCCGTGATGGCGTAGACGCCTCCCCAGCCGTTGGCGTGGAACATGGGCAGCGTCCAGAGCTCCACATCGTCGTGGGAGACGCGGAGGTGCGCGATGAAGTTGTACGCGTTGATGTAGGCGTTCCGGTGGGTGATCATCACGCCCTTCGGGCGCGCCGTCGTCCCCGAGGTGTAGTTGATGGTCGCGATGTCGTTCTCGTCGAGGTCGACGGGTGGGGTCGGCCCGGCGGGCTGGCGCGCGATGAGATCCTCCCAGGCGATCCAGCCGGCGGGGGCCGGGCCCTCGTCCTGGGCGACGATGTAGTGCTCGACAGTGGGCAGCCGGTCGCGGATGGCGTCGACGAGGTGGGTGTACTCGTAGTCCACAAGGACGGCCTTCACGCCGGCGTGGTTGATGATGTATTCGTGGTCGGCGGCGGCGAGGCGGTAGTTCAGCGGCACGAGGATGGCGCCGATCTGGTTGACGCCGTAGTAGCTCTCGAGGAAGAAGTGGGAGTTGGGACTGAGGATGCAGACCCGGTCCCCCTTGCGGACGCCGAGGTCGAGGAGGCCATGGGCGAGCCGGTTTACGCGGGCCTGGAAGTCGGCGTAGGTGAACCGGTTCCTGCCGTCGATGACTGCGGTCTTGTTCGGGTAGAGGGTAGCGGCACGGCGGAGGAAGTCCCCCACCAGGAGCGGTACCTGCATGACGTCCCCCCTGCTGCTCTGCGTCGCGGTCATTCTCCGCGGTCCCGGCGCGGGGACGCAAGAGAACGCCCCGCTCGACGCCGGCGGAAGGGCACCCACACCCGCGTGTGGAAACGTGAATGAAGATTCCACGAAGGGGGCTTCACAGGGGCCTACCATGCGGTAAACTAGGCGCGTCCCAGGAACGATTCGTTCCAACGATGCACACGCAAGGAGGAGCTGATGCGGGTGGTGGTCGACCCCGACCTGTGTGAGGGGAACCGGAAGTGCGAGCTCGCCGCGCCAGAGGTCTTCCGCGTGGGCGATGATGACCTGGCGCAGGTGCTCATCGAGCAGCCCCCCGAGGAGCTGCGCGAGAAGGTGGAGCGGGCGGCGCGGCTCTGTCCGCGGCAGGCCATCCGCCTCATCGAAGACTGACGAGGGACGAACCAACGACGCACGAGGAGCCAGACGATGACGCAGGCGACGCTGCACCCCAGCGAGATCCGCATGGACGACCCGGCCATCTTCGAAGAGGGGCGGGCACACGACATCTTCCGCATCCTCCGCCGCGAGGCGCCCGTCCACTGGACGCCGGACAGCGAGTATGCGAAGGGGTTCTGGTCGATCACGAAGTACGAGGACATCGTCCACATCTCCCGGAACCCGCAGATCTTCAGCTCGGAGCGGGGCATCACCTCCTTCGAGCCCCACGAAGTGGACCCGAACGACGTCAACGCGCGGCTCTACGGGAAGATGATCATCACCATGGACCCGCCGCGGCACGTGCGCATGCGGCGCCTCGTGAACAAGGGGTTCACGCCGCGGGCGGTGGCGGCCTGGGAACCGCACATCCGCGAGATCACGAACCAAATCCTCGACGGGATCGCGAAGAAGGGTGAGGCCGACTTCGTGACCGAGGTCGCCGCGCTTCTACCCCTGGCCGTGATCTGCGAGATCATGGGCGTGCCCCGCGAAGACTGGGAGAAGATGTTCCAGTACACGAACCAGGTGCTGGGCGGGGGCGACCCGGAGTTCCAGACCGACGTGCCTGAGGAGCTCCGCGGCACGCCGGAGGGCGCCCGCCAGCAGATCAACCTCGGCACGGCGAAGATGTTCCAGTACTTCGCCCAGCAGCTGGCCGAGCATCGGGCCCATGCCCGGGAGGACCTCGTGCAGGTGCTGCTCGAGTCGGAGGTGGACGGCCAGAAGCTGACCGACGAGGACATCCTCTGGTTCTGCTTCCTGCTCATCCTCGCTGGGAACGAGACGACGCGAAACGCCATCGCGGGGGGGCTGCTCGCCCTCCTCGAGCATCCGGCGGAGAAGCAGAAGATCCTCGACAACCCCGGAATCATGCCCATCGCCACGGAGGAGATCGTCCGCTGGACGTCGCCGGTGCTCCACATGGCCCGCGTGGCGAAGGAGGACGTGGAGATCCGCGGCGTGCCCATCAAGAAGGGGCAGCGCGTGGTGATGTGGTACCCCTCGGCGAACCGGGACGAGGACGTCTTCGCCGATCCGTACCGATTCGACGTGACGCGGCAGCCGAACGACCACATCGCGTTCGGCATCGGTGAGCACTACTGCCTCGGCGCCGGGTTCGCCCGGCTGGAGATCCGGGTGATGTTCGAGGAGCTCTTCCGGCGCTTCCCGGACATCGAGCTGGCTGGGCAGCCAGCCCGCCTGCGGTCCACGTTCATCGGCGGCATCAAGCACCTGCCGGTACGCTTCACGCCCGAGGCGTAGCCGTCGTTGCCGTCGCGAGCACGGAACGGGGAGGCCCCGGCGCTGCCGGGACCTCCCCGTCGCGTACCACCGGTCGCTGACGATGGCGGCGCGCAGTGACTTCGGTTCGCTGGCGGAGCTCGCCGCCGCCTTGCCACCGTGACGCGCCCCGGGCTCCTGAGGGTGGAGGGGGCGCGAGGTTCAGCCGTCCTGCTCGGAGGGCCGAGTCCCATACTCCTCCATCACCGCCAGCCAGAGGCGAGCTGCTTCCCGCCGGCTCTCAAGCCCGAGCTTGGCGAGGATGTGCTCGATGTGGGTGTTGACCGTGTGTTCTGAGAGGCCGAGCTGGGTGGCGATCTCGCCCGTCGTGTAGTGGAGAGCGACGAGCTGCAGCACCCGGCGCTCCGCCTCCGTCAGCCGGTCGAGGCTGATCTTGTCCCATTCCATGTTCGCTCCCAAGCGCCGCTCGCCAGGTTGCCGGCATCATACCACGCATCGGTCGTCCCTCCGGCGCCGAGGTGAGGTGCTCGGCGGAGCCGCGCATGCGGGGCGAATTCGCTCACTCGCCCGACTCGACACCGGGAGGCGCACCCATCGGACTTGCACGGAGCCATTCGCGAAACCATTCGGGCAGTGAGCTCCAGTGCGCCACGAGCCAGTCTCCGAACGACTCGAACTCGAGGAGCCGGTAGTCCATGGCCTGGCCGTCCGGCGCGGCTCGCATCGCCCCTCGGATGCCATCGTCAGGACAGCCGGCGTCGAGCCAGGCCCGAGCCTTCGCCTCTTCCGTCTCCCACCAGGCGCGCTCCAGACGGTAATACTCGCGCAAGCCCTGGAGTTCGCTAGCAGGAAAATCACTCGCCGCCGAGCTCTTCTCCAGCTCCTGCAGATTGCGAGCGTTCTGCCCGAGTACCGACTCCCGTTGCTCGGCGAGCTGCGCGCGAGCTTGCTCGCACTCCGCCGCGTCGCGAACGGGAAAGATTGCGAGGGTCCCTTCCGCTCGGCCGATCGGCTGCCATCCCGAGGAGTTCGGACCCCAGAGCGGCGGCGCGGTCGCGCGTTCGCCGCCTTCGGGCAGCGCGAGCCAGACCCCGAAGCCGAGGGCGACCCCAACCCCGACCGCCGCCAGCCGCACGAGCGTCCGCCGGTGGAGCAGGGCCTCCCGCCGAGCCATGGCGCGTCGCCACACCTATTCCCACGGGTAGCGGAAGGGACCCGGTCCGTACGTGCCCGCGGGCACGACCCCCGTCGCCTCGGCCCACTCGTAGGCGGACCCGTAGATGAGCACGCGGTACTGGCGGGAGCTCGGGTCCCCCTTCTTCTCGTACGCGCCACGGACGCCGTCATCCGGGCAGCCCGCCGCCGCCCACTTCTCTCCCTGCTCCGCTTCCCACGCGACCCAGGCACGGTGCAAGGCGAGCTCCTCATCCGTCACCCGAGGTCCCAAGAACCCGGGCAGCTGCTCGACCAGGAGGGGGTCATCCGGCGCTGTCCGCGCCCATGCGCGGATCATCGCCCCGATCATCGGGCACTCGTCCGCAGTGAAGGGGACACGGACCCAGCCGTCCCGCAGCAGGGGGTCGGCGCCGGCGCTTCGGCTCCCGGGGATGGCAAGAAGGGCGCCGAGCGTCAGCGTCATCGCGGCGAGGAGCAGGAGCAGCAGCAATGCGGGCTCTCGAAGACGCTGGCTGTAAAACATCCTCTTCCTCCTCTCGTTAACGGCATGCACGTTAAGGCCGGTAGTACGTTGGCGACCAGCTGTACCTCTGCCACCATGATCCGTTGTAAAGCACGAGATGAATCCCTTGTGTAAAGTACCAGCCCCTCGGCATCGTGAAGCCGCCTTGCGTAGAAACAAAGGAGCAAGACCGACAACTACCCTGGGATGTGGCTACGACGAACCAGTCGGGCACCGATTGTTCCAAGTAGTGGAGGCGAGCAGTAACTGATTGCCGCAGGGCCAACGGACAGCTCGTCTCCGAGCCGTACACGTCCAGGCCTGTCCAGCTATTGGTCTGACAAGGGGGCCCCTGTGCCTCGCTGTTCCTTTCCGGAGGGCCAAGCACGGCGACCGCGGCGGCAGCCGACGTCACGATTGCGACCACGAGTACGCGCGACACCCATGGCATGCAAGCTTGCTCCGTCCGCCAAGGCTGACAACGCGAATATCCGCCAGCCCGTTCCGCCCCGACATCCCGAGTTTCTGGGGATGCTCCCTGCTACTGTAAAGCCGTCCTTACCGGCTCAGTACGCTGCACCCGCTGGCCCCTCTGCGGATAGCATCGGCTCCCTCCCGGTCCTCGTCCTCTTATCGACCGGGCGGCGAAGTCGCACCTCCAGAACGAGGAGCGGCACAGCCATCGCCACAGTGAAGGTCGTGCGTGCGTGCGAGGTCGGCCCCGGTGGGCCCCAGGGGCCGGAACGGAGGCGTGGTGTACCATACTTCGAAAGCACTGAAGCGAGAGGAGCACCATGGACCGCATCCTCCGCGTCGACCTGACGCGCCGAACCGTCCGCGAGGAGCCTGTCCCCGAGCGGTACCGGCTCCTGGGAGGACGGGCGCTCACGGCGACGATGCTCCTCGACGAATGCGACCCGACGGTCCACCCCTTGGCACCGGCGGCGAAGCTGTTCATCGCGCCAGGGCTTCTGGGGGGCACGGCGGTGACGACGAGCGGCCGCACGAGCTTCGGCTTCAAGAGCCCCCTCACCGGCGGAACCAAGGAGGCGAACGTCGGTGGCCAGCTGGGGCACCGTCTCGCCCGCCTCGGCATCAAGGCCATCGTGCTCGAAGGGGCCTCCCGGGACGGATGGCTGCTCCTGGAGATCGACGCCCAGGGGGCGCGGCTGCGGTCCGCCGATGACCTGGCCGGGAAGTCGAACTACGAGCTCCACCGGCTGCTCGTGGGCGAGGCGGTGCAGACGAAGGCGGCGGCCACCATCGGGCCCGCGGGCGAGCACCGGATGGCTGCGGCATCGGTGGCGGTGACCGACCCCGAAGGGCGGCCAACCCGTCATGCGGCACGGGGCGGGCCGGGGGCCGTGATGGGAGCGAAGGGGCTGAAGGCCATCGTCGTCGACGACAGCGGCGCTCCTCGCGTCCTGAACGGCGAACGGAGGGAGGAGTTCAAGCGCGAGGTCGTGGCCTTCAGCAAGGTCGTGTTAGAAGACCCGCGCACGCACAACCTGAGCCGGTACGGGACGGCCGGGGTCGTGCGCTTCGTGAACCGCGAGAACGTGCAGTCGCTGCCCACGCGGAACCACCGCTTCGGCCGATGGGAGCGTGCCGACGCCATCAGCGGCCAGTACATCGAGGAGCTGGGCAAAGGGCGGGGCGGGAAGATGCTGCCCTGCATGGCGGGGTGCATCATCAAGTGCGCCATCCTCTTCAACGACGAGCGCGGGGAACACGTCACCACCGCCCTGGAGTTCGAAACGCTCGCCCTCTTGGGGTCGAACCTCGAGATCGAACCGGCGGACCTCGTGGCCGAACTCGACCGGATGTGCGACGACATCGGGCTCGACACCATCGAGATCGGGAACGCCATCGGCGTCGCCATGGAGGCGGGTGTCCTCCCCTGGGGGGACTGGGAAGGCACGCGGCGGCTGCTGGAGGAGATCCGCGCCGGGACACCCCTGGGCCGGATCATCGGCAACGGCACCGAGCACACCGCCCGCACCTTCGGCATCGATCGCGTGCCCACGGTGAAGGGCCAGGGACTGCCTGCCTGGGAACCCCGTACCCTGAAGGGGATGGGCATCACCTACGCCACGAGCCCCCAGGGGGCCGACCACACGGCGGGGATGGTGACCGCACGCGGCGCCACGCCCGAGACCCTCGTGAAGCAGAGCCGGCACGAACAGCTGGTGATGATGGCCATCGATTCCATGGGCGTCTGCCAGTTCTCGAACGCGCTGCCAGCGGACCTCGCCCGCTTCGTGAGCCACCGCTTCGGCGTGGAGTGGAGGGATACCCACGTCCTGGCCATGGCCCGGCGGGCCATCGAGGCCGAGCGGGAGTTCAACCGGCGCGCCGGCCTCGACCCGTCGCACGATCGGCTGCCTCGATGGCTGCGGGAGGAGCCGCTCGAGACCCCCGACGGGCCGATGGTCTTCGACATCCCCGACGAGCTCCTCGATCGCGTCTGGAGCGAGGGCTGACGGGCCAGCACGCGCACGGTACGTTGCAGTTCGCAACGCACGGCCTGTAGGCTTCCCCTACACCGTTGGGGAGGGACCGCCGTGACCATGCCGACCGCGGAGCGAGAGCGGATTCGCAGCTACCTCGTGAGCGTCGCGAACCGCCTCACCATCCCCGAGCTGGTGGAGAAGGTACGCCAAGACGTCCGCCCCCTGAAGGACGCGGCCTTCGCCGTGCCGCCGGCGCGGTTCTCGGAGCGGCCGGCCCCTGGAGAATGGTCGGCTGCGGAGGTGCTGGGGCACGTCCTGGAGATGAACGAGTGGGGTGCGGCCGCGATCGAAGCCGTGCTCGACGGCCGGCCCGTGCCGCCAGCCGTGAGCGACGAGGTGGGCGCAGGGCCGCGCTCGCTGCCGCCATCGGCGGCAGCCTTCTGGGAGGCCTTCGAGCGGCGGCGGGAGGCGCTCCTGGCGCGGGTCCTGCGGGCTGCGGGGACGGAGCACCTGGACCGGAAGCTCCGCCATCCGCTCTTCGGCGACCTCAGCTGGCGGGAGTGGCTGCTCTTCATGCGCGTGCACGACCTCGACCACCTGCGCCAGGTGCAAGCCATCGCCCGTGCCTTCGGCGCCGCCCTGTGAGGAGCCGCCGTTCAGGGTCGCGGTCGCCAGCGAGCGGAAGCACAACGAGCGCTTCACGGGGGAGGGGGTGGGCGACAGAAACGGGCGCTGGGCCGCGCCTCAGGCGCCATCGCCGCCGGCCACCATTGCGCCGGCCCGCTCCACCGCAGGAGCAGGGAGCGCCGAGGTAACCGGCCGCGCGAAGAGGATCACGACGGCGGCGAGGTAGGTGAGCCCCGCCGTGACGAGGAAGGGGATGGTGTAGCTGCCGGTGGCGTCTTCGAGCAGACCGACGAGGAAGGGCCCGCCGCCGCTCCCCACCTGGCCAGCGAAGTTCACCAGTCCGAAGATGCTGCCGAAGGAGACGAGGCCGAAGATCTCGCCCACCAGGAGCGACTGCATCATGTAGACGTTGCCGATGGTGAAGCCGAAGACGAGGGTGAGGAGCCAGGTGGAGACGAGGTTCTCCACGAGGACGATCCCCACGACGGCCGAGGCCTGAACGAGGAGCAGGACGACGGTGAGCACGCGCTTGTCGAGCGCGTCGGCGAAGGTGCCCACCACCAGGCGGGCGACGATGGAGCCGAAGGCCGTCACGCTGAGGGCGAAGGCTGCCTCGCTCCGGGAGCCCATCCGGTCGGTGAGGAAGGCGATCTGGTGGATGACGTACCCCGTCTGGGCGAGGAGGACGAGGAGGAAGGCGATGAGGATGGCCCAGAACGAGACCGTCCGCGCCGCCTCCCGGGGCGTCCAGCGGCGCAGTTGCACGCTGGCCGCGAGGGTCGCCCGTCCGGGGGCCTCGGCGAGGGGCAGGCCGTCGGGGTGGAGGCCCATCTCCGCGGGGTCCCAGGCGATGACGAGCAGGATGACGGGGAGGGCGACGGCAAGGATGAGGGCGCCCATGGCCGGCGCCGCCAGCTCGAGCCCGCCGACGTCGATGAGGCGGCTGATGAGCGGGGAGAGTACGACGCCGCCGAGGGAGACTCCGGTGGCAGAGATGCTCATCGCCCGGGCGCGTCGGCGCACGAACCAGCGGGTCATGATGGCGTTGATGGCCACCCCCGCGGACATGCCGATGGCCACGGCCAGCGTCGCGTAGACCAGGTACAGCTGCCACAGCTCGCGGACGAAGCCGATGAGGGAGGCGGCGATGCCGCAGAGGAGCATGCCTACGACCATGAAGCGGAGGGGCCCCCGCTCGTCGATGCGCGGGCCCACGAACGCGCTGGTGAGGCCCATCACGCTGAAGTACAGCCCCGTGGCACCGCTCACGGCCGTCGTCGACCAGCCGTGGGCCTCCTTCAGCGGGCTGAGGTACACGGCGAGGCCGTAGTACCCGACGCCCATCCCCACGAACATGAGCGCGGCGCAGGCGAGGGCGATGTACCAACCGTAGAACCAGCGGCGCGGCAGGACGCGCGCCGCTGGCGGGATGCGAACGCTCGGCTGAACCATTGCCGAGAGTCTAACGAATCGTGCGGCGGCTCCGCGAGGCGGCCATCGCCCTCAGCGGCCCTGGAAGATCGGCTCGCGCTTCTCGACGAACGCCCGGGCTGCGTTGCGGTGGTCTTCGGTGGAACCGCAGAAGGTGTGGTTTTCGGCTTCGCGGGTCAGGGTCTCGCTCAGGGAGTGGGTGGCCCCGAAGACGAAGTTGTCCTTCATGCGGGCGTAGGCGATGGGCGGTCCGCCGGCCAGCCGATTCGCCACCTCCATCACCCGTTCCCAGAAGCGGTCGTGGGGCACGACCTCGTTCACGAGGCCGATGCGGGCCGCCTCGTGCGCATCGATGACGGGCGAGAGGAAGTACAGCTCGCGGGCGCGGGCCGGCCCCACCAACCGCTGGAGGAACCACGTCCCCCCGAAGTCGCCGCTGAAGCCCACGCGGGCGAAGGCGGTGGTGAACTTGGCCTGGTCGCTGGCGATCCGGAGGTCGCAGGCCATGGCGAGGCTGAGCCCCGCGCCGGCGGCGGCCCCGTTCACGGCGGCGATGGTGGGGATGCCCCCTTCGTGGAGGAGCCGCGAGATCTCCACCCGCTGGCGCAGGCGGAAGGCTCGGGCGGCCATCCCGCCGGTGCCGCTCACACCGTCTCCGGCGCCTGCCGCCATCGCTTTCACGTCGCCCCCAGCGCAGAAGCCGCGGCCTGCGCCCGTGAGCACGAGGCAGCGGACCTCGGGGTCGTCGATGGCCTGCTGGGTATAGGCGATGAGCCCGTCGAGCATCGCATCGCTCATCGCGTTCAGGACGTCGGGACGGTTCATGGTGAGGATGCCGACCATCCCCTCTTTCCGGTACAGGACGTCGTCGCTCATCGGGGGCTGCCTCCTCGCTGCTGCGTCGCGGGTTCTCCGCGGCCATTCTAGGGCGGCCCGCCGGGCGCGCCTACTCGGCGCCGCTGGGGCGCTCTCTGGGCACGGGGGGCGCGGCCCGGGCGGCAGCGAACACCTCCGGCTCGCGGATGAGGGGCCGGACAACGATGGCCGCCAGGATGAGCACCGCGGCGATCACGGCGTACACCGCCTCGATGCCCAGGATCCCCGCCGTGGCACCGCCCGCCAGCGGCCCCACGAGGAGTGCGAGCGACTGCATGCTAGCCGCCAGCCCAAAGGCGCTCCCCTGCTTCCCCTCGGGGGAGCTGGCGGCAATGAGGGCGTTCGTGCCAGGCACCATCGCCCCCTGGAAGAGGCCCACCGCGCCGAAGAAGAGGAAGAAGGAAGTGAAGGTGCGCGCCAGGGCCACGGGGATGTAGAGGAGGCCCGCCACGAGCGCCGCCCCGAGCACGGCGTTCCGGTAGCCGATGCGCTGCCCCACGGGGGCCACCGCCAGGGCCGCCACCGTGCTCGTGAGGCCGATGATCCCGAAGACGAAGCCGGTCGCCGCCTCTTCGCGCATGTCGGCCGTCCACCCGGGCAGGGTGAGGTGGACGCGGTCGGGGGGCGCGCCGTCGGTCCCGGCGAAGCCGTCGATGCTGAGGGGCATCACTGGCCGCACGTAGGTCGTGCTGAGCCAGAGGACGAAGAGCAGCACGAGGACGACGACGGCCTGGCGCTCCCGCACCACGGCGCGCAGGTTCGCGATGATGCCGGCTCCGCCGCCACGCCCCTCTGCTGGAGCGGGAGTGGGCGGGGCGTGTTCGCGCACGAAGAGGAAGGCGAGGAGCGAGGCCGCCGCGTAGAGCGAGGCGCAGAAGAAGAAGGACTCGCGGATGCCGAGGTTCGCCGCCACCAGCCCGCCCATCACGGGCCCCAGCATGTTGGCAGCGAAGAGGCCCGTCTGCAGCGTGCCGAGGGCGTACCCCACTTTCGGCCGGGGGGTGTTGGCGGCGACGAGCGCCGCGGCGGCACCCATCGTGCCGGCGAAGGCGCCCATCACGAAGCGGAGGACCACCAGCTGCCACACCGACTGGGCGATGCCCATGAGCCCGATGGTGATCCCCGCCCCCACGAGGGCGCGCAGGAACATCGCCTTCCGGCCGAAGCGGTCGGCCAGCGCCCCCCAGATGGGCGCCGTGAGGGTGAGGGAAAGCCCCGTGACGCTTGCCGTGAGCCCGGTCCAGTAGGCCACCTCGGCTTCGTCGGTGACGCCGAGCTCCTTGATGAAGAAGGGGATGAAGGGGAAGACGAAGTTCGCCCCCAGAAGGCCGACGAACACCCCGAGCCAGATGAAGGCGAGGTTCCGCCGCCAGCCCGGGAACTCCGGGGCGGCAGCAGCACCGGCAGGGTCGGCGGCGGTCACGGTGGGCGGCACCCTCGGTGGACGGTGATCGCTCTCCGCGGCGGCGTGGGCGCGCGGGAGGTTCGCGGCCCTTCCATGGTGGCACGCTTCGGGCGCTCGCGCAGCCCCGCCCTCAGGAGCTGAGGGGACAGCGGCCGCAGGCGCCGCGGGTGCAGTACTCCCGATGGAGGAGGAGCGCCCCCTGGAGTGCCGCCGCGCTCCGGAACGAGGTGCCGAGCCAGCCCTCCAGGGGGCGCAGGAGGCCGTAGGTCCCCGGGGAAGGCAGCCGGCTCAAGACGGCGAGGGCCTCGCCGTCGCTCCAGCGGCCAGCGGTGAGCCCCGCGGGCAGCACGGCGTTCACGCTCACCTCCAGGGCGGCGGCACGGCCGAGCCCACCCCGGGCCAGGGCGGCGGGGAGCGCGGCCGCCTCAACGAGCGGGGCGGGCCACGCAGGCGCCGCGTCCGCGGGCCAGAGGAAGGCGGCGAGGCGGGCAGCCTGCGCCAGGCGGGCCGCCGGGGCCGCCGCCGGCCGGAACCCCTGCCGTCGCAGGGGCAGGCCCGCAGCCGCGCCCAGGAGTGCCCCCTCGAGGGCACCGGGGCCGGCAGCGAGCAGCTCCCGCGCGGCCGCTAGGCCCACCCGCTCGCCGAGGAGCCAGAAGGCAGCGCCGTTGGCGGGGCCGCCCAGGGCCCGCAGGATGGCCCGCCAGAGGGCCTCTCCGGCGCCGCGGTGCGCCGCCAGGGGCGCGAGGCTGGCGGCCTTGGCCCGCAGGCGCCGCAGGGCCAAGCGTTCGAGGACGGCGCCGGCTTCGAAGCCCGCGGCCGCGGCCCGGGTGCAGGGCGGCGCGAACCCGGGCAGCGGGGCTCCCTCTCCCGAGGGGAGCACGAGGATCGCCACGGCGCGGCCGCTGGCGTGGAGGGTGGCCGTGGCGCCGGTATCGTTGGCGGCCACGGCGTGGAGAACGACGCCGGCGTAGGCCGGGTCCCGGTGGTGGCCGTGGGCCCGCCAGCCGCTGGCCCGGACGTGGAGCTCGACGTCCCCAACGAGGAGGTCCCCGTCGGCCTCGAGGATGGCGCCCCGGAAGTCGGGCCCAGCCCCGGCGCCCGGCACGCCGGGGAAGATGACGCGGAGGGTGCGGCCGTCTTCCAGCCGGAGCGGCCCGCGCAGGCCGGCGGCCCAGCGGGCGGCGAGGGCGGCCTCGCCGGCCGTTCCCTCAGGCTGGGGGACCAGGCGGGCGCGCATCGTACGGCGCCACCTCCTCGGCCAGGATGGAGAGGAGGCGGGCGCTGGCGCCCCGCGGCCGGTAGCGGCCCGTCTCCCATTCGCTCACCGTCTGCTGACGGACGCCCAGGCGCCGGGCGAAGGCGGATTGCGTGAGCCCCAGCCGCCGGCGCAGCTCGGCGACCGCTTCGGCCGTCCAGTCGTCCTTCCGGATGGGCGCCGTTTCGCTCATCGCCGTTCGCTACACGGTACCGTGTAGGGCCGCGGCCGGCAAGCGGGGTCGCTGGCGGCGGGTCGGCAGGGTAGGCTGAGGTCCGTGGCGCGGCTACGCATCGGCCTCATCGCCGACACGCACATCCCCGAGGCCGGGCCCGAGCTCTGGCCGCAGGTGTTCCATGCCTTCCGGGACGTCGACGCTATCCTCCACGCGGGCGACGTCCACGACCCCGCCGTCCTCGATGCCCTCGGCCGACTGGCGCCCGTTTGGGCTGTCCGCGGGAACGGCGACGACGGCAGCGGCGGCCGGCCCCAGCAGCCCGAGCACCCTGCATGGCGGGAGGCGTGGCTTCTGGCCTTCGGGGGCCTGCGCATCGCCGTGCTCCACTGCGTGCCCATCCCCGAGATCCCGCCGAGCTTCACCCTCGAGCGGGCCCTGCGGCGCGCCTTCGGCGAGGCGCCCATCGACGTGCTCGTCTACGGCGACACACACGTGGAGGCAGTGGACCGGATCGGCGGCCTCCTCTGCGTCAACCCGGGGTCGCCCACCCTGCCACACAACCTCGATCCGCAGCTAGGCACCATCGGCTTCCTTGAGATCGCCGACGGCAGGGCCGAGGCGAGCATCTGGCAGCTGGTCGAGGAGGAGCCTGGCATCGCGCCCTTCGACTGGCAACGCTGGCGCCGTTGACGTCATCGCGCCGGCCCGCCGCGGGCTCGGCGAGCATCACCGGCGCGCGCTACGTGGGCGAGCTCGGCAGGTCCCTCCGCCGGACACCCGGAGACCGGCGGAGGGGGCCTACCCTGTCGGCCCCCCGCCCTCGGCGGGCCACTGCCGCCGCCAGAGATAGAGGAGGGCGCCGCAGGCGACAGCGACGTTCAGCGATTCCGCCGGGGGGCACATCGGCAGGGCCACCCGAAAGTCGGCCAGGTCGAGGAGGAGGCGGGAAACTCCTTCGCCCTCGTTGCCGAGGACGAGGACGGAGCGGGCGGGCCAGTCGAAGCGGGTGGCGTCGGCCGCGCCAGCACCGGCGTCGGCCGCGACCACCCAGTAGCCGCGCTCCTGGAGGAGGCGGACCGCCTGGGCCAGGTTTTGCGGGGACGCCACGGGGGCGAAGAAGCTCATCCCCGCACTCGCCCGGTGCACGCCCGGCGTGAGCGTGGCGCCCCGGCGCTTCGGGAGCACCACGGCCCGCGCCCCGACCGCCACCGCCGTACGCAAAATGGCCCCCACGTTCTGGGGGTCGGTGATGCGGTCGAGGAGGAGCACCACGGCGGGTCCGGGCTCGGCCGCCGCAGCCTTCAGGTCGATTTCGGGGAGGTTGCGGATGCGCGCCAGGACGCCCTGGTGGACCCCGCCCCCGGTGAGCTCGTCGAGGCGGGCCGCCGGGACCCGCTCCACGGGCACCCCCGCCGCTTCTGCCTGCTCGGCGAGCTGCGCGAGGCGGGGATTGGCCACGCCCTCGGCGATGAGGAGGCGTTTCGCCGCCCGGGCGGCGAGCGCCGCTGCACAGGCGTTGATCCCGAAGGCGACGTCGTCGGGTGTGGCCTTCGGTTTCGGCCGCAGCCGCCGCCGTCCCGTTCCTTCCGACGTCTTGACCTGCCGGGGGCGCTCCACGCCTGCTAGCCTACGCTTCCCCTGCACGCGGCGTCTCGCCGTAAGCGGAACCGCCGCGCGCGGTCGATCGTTGCGGAGGAAGGAGGATGATGCACCGCCAGCGCCAGCCGCGTCGCCAGGGCTGCCCCGCGGGCGTTCGCCTCAGCGCAGGAAGGGATATCATCGTGCGAGCAGCGCCGGCCGTCCGCCGCGCCGGCGGTGCTCGAGCGGCCCGGCCGGGGCCCCGAGGCCCGGCACACTGCGCACGAGGAGCGTGTCCGTGATCCGCCGGTTCGCCCGCTTCGCGGCAGCGGCATTGGCGGCGGCCTGGCTCGCCGGAGCGGGCAGCGCCGGCCCCGCCGCCGGCGACGACAGCCCGCCCCCGCCCCCCGCCGGGTACGTCGTCGTGGAGTACGACTGGGCCGCGGGCAGCGTTCGAGCCGCCGAGGCCGACCCGCCCCCGCTCGACCAGCGCGGGTTTGCGAAGCTGCCCGTGCCCCCCGGTATGACCGCCGATGAGTACGCCCGCGCCCTCGCCCGGCGTCCGGGCATCCGCTCGGCGGTACCCGACGCGCCCGTCTACGCCGCCCGGGTCCCCAACGACCCGCTCTACCCGGCCAACCAGGCGGCCACGCTGAACATCATCGGTGCGCCGCAGGCCTGGGACATGAGCACCGGACGGGAAGAGGTGGTGGTCGCCGTGCTCGATTCGGGGGCCGACCTCACCCACCCGGACCTCGCGCCCCGGCTCTGGCGAAACCCGCTCGAGATCGCGGGTGACGGCATCGACAACGACGGCAACGGCTGCATCGACGACGTCTACGGCTGCCGCTTCGTCGACGTCACCCCCGGGAACGCCCTCAGCTGCGGCTACACGTCGTCGGCGCGGACGGGGAACGTGGCCGACGACAACGGCACCCTTACCTCGGCCTCGCACTCCCATGGCACGCTGGTGGCCGGGATCATCGGCGCGGCGGGGAACAACGGCATCGGCATCAGCGGCGTCGCCTGGAACGTCCGCCTGATGATCGTGAAGGTGCTGGATTGCGGCGGGGCGACCGGCACCCCTTCGGGGAGCATGTTCAACGTCGCTCAGGGCATCGACTACGCCGTGCGCATGGGGGCGCGGGTCATCAACCTCAGCCTCTCCAGCCTTCCCGGCGACACCTCGGCCGACACGGCGGCGCTGCGGGCGGCGATCGAGTTCGCCCAGCAGCGAGGCGTTATCATCGTCGCCGCCGCAGGGAATTGGGGGTCGAGCCCGAACCCCTCACCAGGGTACCCAGCAGCCTACACCCAGTACCCGAACGTCATCGGCGTCGGTGCCATGGACACGGCCACCGGCGGCTGGGCGCCGTACTCCGCCTGGGGCCCGGGTGTCGATCTCGCCGCCCCGGGGGATTCCCTGGCCTCGACGGTGCGCACCGACCTGGGCGGGGCCCAACCGTACCGGATCGCCGATCGGGGAACGAGCTTCGCAGCGCCGGTGGTGAGCGGCGCCTTCGCCCTCGTCATCTCGCGGAACACGCGACTCTCGGCGGGGGAGTACATCGACCTCCTCCGCTCGACGGCCTCCCCGGCGCCGCCGGCATCGCACGGAGGGAACTGGGCGGGGTCGGGGATCGTCCACGCGGGGAGGGCGGTCGCGCGGGTGCCGGCCCTCGTGACTGGGAACGCCTTCAAGGACTGGAAGGACATCGGCCCGGGGGTGGAGGTGCGAGCCCGCATCGCGGGGATCGAGTGCGGCGTGGGCGGTACCTTCGCCTTCGGCCCCGCGAGTCCCTACATCATCCGCATCGCCGCCGACGCCGAGAAGCTGGGCTGCGGCGCCACGGGGCGCGCGGTGGTGCTCTCGATGCAGGGCCAGCAGGCCATCCCGACGCTGGTCTGGCCCGGCCCCGATGCCGACCTCGGCTTGGTGGGGCAGGACATCAGCATCGTGACGCCGGATCCGGGCCCGACGGTGACCCAGACGGTGGGCGGGAGCTGGGCGAACATCGCCCACCTCACGGCCGACGGTTCGCCTCCTGCCGCGCTGTCGTACCTCCCGCCCGACTGGACTGCGGCCTACGCCTGGGATCCGACGGCGCCGAACGGCCTCGGCGGCATGGGAGCGTTCCGGCGCGTGTTCCGCGACGCGCCCGCCTACACGGCCAGCTGGGAGACGGTGCGCCAGTACGACGCCTACTGGGTGGAAGCCGCGGCGCCGAGCACCGTATCGGTGCCGAACCCGAACCCGCCGCCCGGCCGTAGCGTGCTGCTGGCCCCGGGCTGGAACAACTTCGTCTACACCGGCAGCAGCCGCCGCATCGCCGAGGCGCTCCAGCCCATCGCCGGCAAGTTCACCCAGGTGCTCTTCTGGGACAACGAAACGGGGGAGTGGAAGACCTACGTCCCCGGCCGCAGCCGCTTCCTGAACGACTTCGAAGCGCTCCTGAAGCTCCACGTGTACTGGATTTATGTCACTGAACCCGTGACCCTCGTGATGAACTGAGGCGCCAGGCCTCCCTCCGCGTTCGCCTGCGGGGCAGCGAAGCTCAGGGCATGAGCGGCGGGGAGGAGCGTTGCGGGGCACGGACGAAGGCAGGGGGCCGCTGCCAGTGGCCGGCGGGCGAATGCCCCTGGCACGGCGGGCGCCGCCGCCGGCCCGTCCCCGCGCAGCGGTCCGAACGCAGCCTCCCCCGCGATCCGGCGGCGATGGCGTGGTGGACCATCGGCGAGGTGGTCGCGGGCCGCCTCGATCCGCGGGCGGCGAGCGTGGTCGCCGCGCTCCTCCGCGTGCTCACGAAGCTGGAGAGCAACGAGCTGCCGGCCGAGGCGGCCACGACCGCGGCCCTGCTGCGCGGGCGGCTCCTCCACGGGGTGCCGCCGGCGACTCCGGAGGAGTGGGCGCTGGCGGCCTCCTTGCTCGATGCGGCGGCCATGGCCGAACTGCGGCGCTGGGCGCTGCCGGAGGGCTCAGGGCAGGAGACGGGCGACGGCGAGGGTCAGGGCTGATCGTCGGCGGGCTCCGAGGGCGGGGCGGCGTCGGCCGTGGCCGTGCTCCCCACCACCTCGGCGGGCGACGGCTCGGGCGTCGGCGTGGCCGTCGGTTCCGGCGTGGGGCTCGGCGAAGGCGATGGCGTGGCCACCGGCGTGATGACGGGCGTCGAGGAGCCGAGCCCCGCGGCCACGGCATCGTTGACCTTCTTCACCGTGCGCTCGGCGACGGGTGCGAGTTCGGGGCGGGCGGCGGCGACGGACTTGGCCACGTCTTCTGCCGCCTCGGAGAGGGCGGCGAGGCGGGCCTTCTGGGCATCGTCGATGGGCTTCGATTCGAGCAGCTCCCCGAGCTGTTCGGCTTCGGCTTCGATGCGCGCGAGGTCCTCCGGCGAGACGCGCCCCTGCCGGGCGAGGGCCTGCGCTTCGCGGAGGCGGGCATACGTCACGTCGAGCTGGACACCGACGCGCCCTTCGCCTCGGGAGAGGCTATAGGCCACCCGTTCGTTGGCGAGCTTGAAGGCGTAGTTCCAGTCGCCAGGGAGGGCCGTGTCGGCGGTCACTACCCCGACCATCACCGTACCGAGACCGGCGGCCACGGTGAGGACGGCAGCCGCGGCTGCCGCCGTCCGCCAGGGGGCGCGGGCGGGCGACTGTTGCGCCTCGCGGTGGCGGCGGGCGGCAGCGGCCAGCACCCGGCGCTTCAGCGTGGCCTCGAAGTAGAAGCTCGGCTCCTCGCGGGCGGCAGCACGGGCAGCGAGCGCGGTCTCGACCATCGGCCGCAGCCAGGCGGCGTCGTCGCCGTAGAGCGGCAGGACGAAGTCCAGCTCCAGCCCTTCCTCGATGAGGGCGAGGGCTTCGGCGAAGATTTCGGCCTGCGGGTCGCGCCGGCGGAAGAGGCCCATCCCCACTACTCCCAATCGGCCAGCAGACGCTGGAGTTTGGCGACGCCCTTGTGCTGGAGCACCTTCACGTTGGTTTCGGACTTCCCGAGCACCTTTGCGGTTTCCGCGACGCTCAGCCCGGCGATGAAGCGGAGCTCGATGACGTCCCGCTGGGCCGGGGGGAGCTGGGCGATGGCATCGCGCACGGCGGCGAGCTGGGCAGCGTCTTCGAACGCGCCGGCCGCACTCGGAGCGGGATCGCGCAGGGCTTCGTCGAGCGGGTCGGCTTCGCGATACCGTTCCCGGCGGACGAAGCTGACGACCTCGTTCCGGGCGATGCGGAAGAGCCAGGCCCCGAAGGGGAGACCGCGCCACTCGTAGCGGCCGAGGGAGTCGACCATCTTCAGGAAGACGGTGGAGGTGACGTCCTCGGCGTCGGCGGCGGGCAGGCGTGCGGCGACGTAGCGGTAGATGCGAGGCAGGTACCGTTCGTACAGCTCGGCCAGCGCCTGCTGGTCTCCGTCCTTCGCCCGTTCGACCAACGCCCGTTCGTCGAAGTCAGGGCGGAGGTCGTTGAGCGTCGTCTCCGCCACGCGAGCCCCCTGGGGCGGTGCCCGTCTTGTCCGAAGTCCCTCCTTTCGCAGGATAGGCGTCGGCCGCTCTCCGCACTAGCGATAACGCGCCATCGCCGCGAAAGGTTAATCGCGACAGCTCCGCCTCAGCGTCCGCGGCCGGGCGCGCCACCCTGCCCGGGATTCGCACCGCCCTGCCCGGGAGCCGCAGGATTCCCGCCGGCGTTCGCACCCTGCCCGGGATTCGCACCGCCCTGCCCAGGTGCCGCAGGATTCCCGCCGGCGTTCGCACCCTGCCCGGGACTCGCGCCGCCCTGCCCGGGTGCCGCAGGATTCCCGCCCGCGTTCACACCCTGCCCGGGACTCGCGCCGCCCTGCCCAGGTGCCGCAGGATTCCCGCCGGCGTTCGCACCCTGCCCAGGATTCGCGCCGCCCTGCCCGGGTGCCGCAGGATTCCCGCCCGCGTTCGCACCCTGCCCAGGATTCGCGCCGCCCTGCCCAGGAGCCGCAGGATTCCCGCCGGCGTTCGCACCCTGCCCAGGATTCGCGCCGCCCTGCCCGGGAGCCGCAGGATTCCCGCCGCCGTTCGCACCCTGCCCAGGATTCGCACCGCCCTGCCCAGGAGCCGCAGGATTCCCGCCGCCATTCGCACCCTGCCCAGGATTCGCACCGCCCTGCCCAGGAGCCGCAGGATTCCCGCCGGCGTTCGCACCCTGCCCAGGATTCGCGCCGCCCTGCCCGGGAGCCGCAGGATTCCCGCCGGCGTTCACACCCTGGCCAGGATTCGCACCGCCCTGCCCGGGAGCCGCAGGATTCCCGCCGCCGTTCGCCCCCTGCCCGGGATTCGCACCGCCCTGCCCAGGAGCCGCAGGATTCCCGCCGCCGTCCACACCCTGCCCGGGATTCGCACCGCCCTGCCCGGGTGTGGAGGAGCTCGCCGGGGGGTTCCCAGGGACGACGACGCAGCTCCCATCGCCGGTGAGGACCGTCTCCCCCGGCCCAGCGGTACAGACGGCGCTCCCGACGGTGACGGTGAGCGCCCCTACGAACACGGTGAAGCGTGCCCGTCCGGGCTCGACTTCGATTGCGGCGACGCCGCCCGCGGCGAAGGCTGCACTCCACCCTTGCCCGGCGAGGCGGACGGGCGTGCCATCGCTGGCGAGAGAGAATCTGCCCGCGTCGAGACGGAACGCGAGCGCGCCGGCGGCGGAGAGGAGCTCGAACCGGCTGCCGGCAGCGGCGTCGAAGCGTGCGCCCGCTTCGGGGAAGAGGATGGTGGCGTCGGTGCGGGCGAGGGCGGGCTGGCCGCGCTCCACTTCGTCGACGACCCGGCCGCCGGCGACGAGCCGCCCGCCAGCGACCACTCCCTCGCGGTGGTCTCCGAGATACTGCCCGGCGAGGAGGCGGACGCCGGCGATGATGGTCGCCGCCAGCCCTGCGCCGACGGGGACGGCCACCCAGCGGCTGCGGAAGACGAGGGGCGGGGCTGGGGCCTCCTGAGGCCCGAGCTGTGCCATGATGCGGGCCCGGATGCGCTCCCGCTGCTCGGGCGTGAGGGCCGGCGGCGCCGTGCGCCGGAGCGCCGCTTCGATGGCGAGGTACTCCCAGCGGTCACCGCGGGCGCGCAGCATCGTCCATCGCCTTTCGCATGGTTCGCAAGGCCCGCAGGAGCAGGGCCCGTACTGCGCCTTCGCGCTTGCCGAGGATCGCCGCGATCTCCTGGTGCGATTTCCCCCCGTAGTAGCGCAACACGACGACGTCGCGCTGGTCGGGGGTGAGCACGGCCAGGGCGCGGTGGAGGAGGTCGCGGGTCGAGACGTCGAGCCCGGGAGCGTCGAACGCGGCCTGGGGGAGCTCTTCGGGCAAGGGTGCGGCCTCACGCTTCCGCTGGGCCCAGGCCCGCTTCAGTTCGTTGCGGGCGATGGCGAAGAGCCAGCGGCGGAACTGCCCCGAGCCCGCGCGGTAGCTCCGCATCGACCGCCACGCCTTGAGGAAGACGTTGGCGATGATGTCCTCGGCCTCGGCGTCGTTCCGGCACTGCCCGCGCACGTAGGCGTACACGTCGTCGACCATTCGACTATACAGTTCGTCGAATGCCGCGCGGTCGCCAGCGGCAACCCGGGCGGCGAGGTCGTCGAGGGCATCCACCTCGCGGCGGATCCCTTCGATCGCCTCCCCGCCCAGGTGGCAGGACTCTTCCACGCTCCTCACTCTACATCCGCAGGGGCCGGTTCTCTCTATGAACCTCGTCAGAAGTGCGGTCCCGAAGGAGGGCGTTCGCTCAACCGTCACCGGCGATCGCCGCTGCCGCCACCGGCCGTCACCGTGGCGCCGAATCGTCACCACGCCTCCACCGGACGCCCACGGCAAGCCCATAACGCGCGGCGCGCGCGGCGGCTCTTCTCCTGCGGACGGCGCGAAGCAGGAGGCGATCGATGGGACGTTGGCGGCTGGGTTCGCTCGGGGGTGCCGCGCGCGAGGCAGGGCAGGCCCTCGTCCTCTTCGCCGGCGGGGCCGCGGTCATCATCGGGCTGCTCGCGCTCTCCGTGGACGCGGGGCAGCTCGTCGTCACCCGCACCGACCTCCAGAAGGCGGCCGACGCCGCGGCCTTCGCCGCCGCGCAGGAGCTGCCCGCCCGGCCGGCCGCAGCCCGAACGGTGGCGGAGCAGTACGCGCGGGAGAACGCCGGATCGGCAGCCACGGTCACGGTCACGCTCTCGCAGACGTATCACCCGAACGACACCGTGACGGTGGAAGTGGCGCGCACGGTGCGCTACGCCTTCCTCCACCTCCTGGGGCCCTCCCAGGCCACGGTGCGCGCCCGCGCGACGGCACGCATCGGCTACTACAGCGGTGGGACGGGGGTCATGCCCTGGGGGTTCATCGCCAGCAACGACCCCACCAGCACCCTCCTCCAGAACGCGTGCTTCGACGGCTGGAACGCCGACGGTACGCCCCGCTTCCGGCACAACACGGTGTGCACCATCAAGTACGGTGCCGGCACGAACGCCGGCGGCGATTTCGGCGCCCTTGCCATCGACGGCCCCGGCGCGAGCGAGTACCGGGACGACATCAAGTACGGGTCGAGGCGGACAGTGAAGAAAGGCGACCAATTCGACGCCCAGACCGGGAACATGAGCGGCCCCACCCAGCAAGGGGTGAACTGGCGGCTCTCGCAGCCGCCGCCTCCGGGGTGCCCGGGGAACGAGCGCGACGTCGTGCTCATCAACAACCCCGACGGTACGGTCTCCATCCGGCCGGGGTGCGAAGCGAGCCCGCGGATCCTCATCGTGCCCGTGGTGGACCGCATCCAGAACCCGCAGAAGTCGACGGTCCTGGGGTTCGCCTTCCTCTACCTGCGGTCCGAGGCGCCGGGCTCTGGCACGAATTCCGCGGTGCGCGTGGAGTTCGTGCAGTTCGTGAGCGAGCTCCCGAACGCCCACTACGACGCTGCTTCGGGCGATGCCTGGGCCATCCGCCTCGTGGAGTGACGGCGCGGGTTCGCACATCCGTTCGTTGACAGGCCGCGGGCGGGGACCCTAGCATCGGGGTAGCGTTCCCCCTCCCCAAGGACCGAGATGCCCAAGTTTATCTTCGTGACGGGCGGCGTGGTGAGTTCGGTCGGCAAGGGCATCACCACCGCCAGCATCGGGCGAATCCTGAAGTCGCGGGGCATCCGGGTCTCGATCCAGAAGCTCGACCCGTACCTGAACGTCGACCCTGGGACGATGTCCCCGTACCAGCACGGGGAGGTGTTCGTCACGGCCGACGGGGCAGAGACGGACCTCGACCTCGGACACTACGAGCGCTTCCTCGACCAGGACCTCCCGGCGAGCAGCTCCGTTACGTCGGGGCAGATCTACCTGGCGGTGCTCGAGCGCGAGCGGCGCGGGGATTACCTGGGCGGCACCATCCAGGCCGTCCCGCACCTCACGAACGAGATCAAGGCGCGCATCTACGGCGCCGCCGAAGCGGCGAACGCCGAGGTGCTCATCTGCGAGGTGGGCGGGACCGTCGGCGACATCGAAGGGCAGACGTTCATCGAGGCCATCCGGCAGATCCGCCATGAGGAGCCGCGCGAGAACTGTCTCAGCGTGCATGTGACCTTCTTGCCCTGGGTCGGGGCCACCCGCGAGCTGAAGACGAAGCCGACCCAACACTCGGTACGGGAGCTCCGCTCGATGGGCATCCAGCCGGACGTGATCGTCGCGCGGAGCGACCACCCCGTCCCCTTGGACATCCGCGACAAGATCGCGCTCCATTGCGACGTGGAGCCGCGCGCCGTCATCCCCCTGGAGACGGCGCAGTCGATCTACGAGGTGCCACTCCTCCTCGAAGAGCGGGGGTTGGGGGACTTCATCCTCGAACGGCTCCGCCTGGAGGGCACGCGCGACCTCGCTGCCTGGCGGGAGATGGTGGAGCGGCTGCGCAATCCGCACGGGAGCGTGGACATCGCCATCGTAGGGAAGTACGTCGAGCTCCACGACGCCTACCTCTCCGTGAGGGAGGCGCTCGTCCACGCCGGCATCCACCACGGCGTGGCGGTGAACATCCACTGGATCCACGCGGAGTGGCTCGAACAGCGGGCCGCGGGCGAGCTCCTGGCGGGGATGCACGGCATCGTCGTGCCCGGCGGCTTCGGGGAGCGGGGCTGGGAGGGGAAGATCGAAGCCGCGCGGTACGCGCGCGAGACGGGGACGCCGTACCTCGGCCTCTGCCTGGGGATGCAGGTGATGGTGACGGAGTTCGCCCGCAACGTCTGCGGCCTGGCTGGCGCGAACTCGACGGAGTTCGCACCCGACACGCCGTACCCCGTCATCAGCCTCCTCGAAGAGCAGCAGGGCATCACCAACCTGGGCGGGACGATGCGCTTGGGCGCCTACCCGTGCCGTCTGGTGCCCGGAACGCGCGCCCATGCCGCCTACGGATGCGAGCTGGTGTACGAGCGTCACCGCCACCGCTGGGAGTTCAACAACGCCTTCCGGGAGCGCCTGGAGGCGGCAGGCCTGGTGGTCAGCGGGACCTCGCCCGACGGCTCGCTGGTGGAGGTGACCGAGCTCGCCGGCCATCCCTTCATGGTGGGGACGCAGTTCCACCCCGAGCTGCAGAGCCGCCCGAACCGCGCCCATCCCCTCTTCCGGGCCCTCGTGCAGGCGGCCATCGAACGGCAGCTCTCTCCCCTGGCGGGCGCCGTCCCTGCGCGCGGCTGAGGGCCGGTGCCGTCACATCATCGTGTAGCCGCCGCTCACCGAGAGCGTCTGCCCGGTGATGAAGCTCGCCCTGTCTGAGGCGAGGAAGACGACCGCGTTGGCGACCTCGTCGGCCGTGCCGAGCCGACGCAAGGGGTAGGCGCGGGCGATGCGCTCTTTCATCTCCTCGCTCGTCCAGGAGGCGAGCTCCTCGCCGGGGCGCCACATGCTGTAGGCGCCGGCGTCGTCGGGGGTGGCGGGCATCGTCGTCCCGGGGCAGACGCAGTTCACCCGCACGCCGTACCGTCCGCACTCGCGCGCGAGCGCTTTCGTGAGGGCGATGACGCCGCCCTTGCAGGCGGAGTAGACGGCCTCCCGGTACTCGCCCATCCGGCCCGCGTCGGAGGCGATGTTCACCACCGCCCCGGAGCGCTGCTCCACGAGCCGCGGGAGAATGATCCGCGAGCAGATGAGCACCGACCAGAGGTTGAGCCGCACCTTCCGATCTATCTCCTCCCACGGCTCCTCGAGGAAGAGGCGGAGGCGGTCCCAGCCGACGTTGTTCACGAGCACGTCGATGCGCCCGAGCCGGCGCGTCACCTCCTCGGCCATGGCGGCGACCTGGTCGCGATCGGTGACGTCGCAGGGGACGAAGGCAGCCGACGCCGCGCCCTGACTCTCGGCCAGCCAGGCAGTCCGCTCGCCGGCCTCCCGGTCGATGTCGACCACGGCCACCTGCGCTCCTTCGCGGGCGAAGGCGAGGGCGATGGCGCGGCCGATGTTCGATCCCGCCCCGGTCACGATGACGCTCTTGCCTCGCAGTCCGAGTTCCATGGCGTTCGTCCTCCCTCAGGGTGTGGGTGAGGCTGCCGAGGGGAAGCGCGGCGCCCGGCGTTCGCGGAGCGAGGCGAGTCCCTCCTTCACGTCGTCGCCGAAGAAGGTGAGCATCTCCATGGCCAAGGAGTACTCGAAGGAGACGAGGCCACCGAGCCGGATCCACTGGTTGAGGGCCCGCTTCGTCCAGCGGATGGCGCGCTGGGGCCCTGCCGCGAGGCGCCGGGCGATCTCCATCGCCTTCGGCATCAGCTCCTCGTGGGGCACGCAGAGGCTGACGAGGCCGATGCGCTCGGCCTCGCGGCCGTCGATGACGTCGTTGGTGAGGAGGTAGTACTTGGCCTTCGCCATGCCGCAGAGGAGCGGCCAGATGATGCAGGCGTGGTCGCCGGCCGCCACGCCGAGACGGACGTGGCCGTCGTTGAAGCGCGCCCGCTCGGAGGCGATGGGGATATCGGCCATGAGGGCGACGGCGAGGCCCGCACCGACCGCCGGCCCGTTGATGGCGGAGATGATGGGTTTGTCGAGGTTCGCCATGTTGTAGACGATGTCGCGCGCCTCCGAAAAGAAAACGTCGAGGACGACGTTAGGATCGTCGATGCCCTGCTGGAGCATGTCGAAGTCGCCCCCCGCCGAGAAGGCATCGCCGGCGCCCGTGACGACGGCAACCCGCACGGCATCGTCGGCGGCGAGGTCGAGCCAGATGCGGGCGAGCTCGTTGTGGAGGCGGCGGTCGGTGGCGTTGTACACCGCCGGGCGGTTCATGGTGATGAGGGCGATGCCTCCGTCGACGTCGATGCGCAGGTCGCGGTAGGCAGCGTAGTCGGGCATCGGGGAGCTCCTTGGCGTGCGAGATGGTTCGGCTGCCACGAACGATGGCGACCGGCGGTGGTGCCTGTCAACGGCTGGCAGCCGGCCGCAGGCGATGCCAAGGCCGCTCGTTAGCTTGCCCTAATGTGCGGCGTGTGGGATGATTGCCTCGCCGGCGGAGGTGCAGCGTTTCGGTGGCGCGCCGTGCAGCCCCGCCGAGACCACGAGGGGCAGGGAGGCCATGGGGTACTCCTTCCTCATCACCCTCCGCGAAGGGCTCGAGGCAGCCCTCATCATCGCCATCATCCTGGGCTACCTCGCACGAACCGACCGACGGGACCAGTGGCGTCCCGTGTGGCTTGGGGCGGGGCTCGCGGGCGCGGGGAGCTTGGCCGCCGCGGTTACGCTGCACCTCCTTGCGGTGGAGCTGCCCGGCCGGCTGCAGGAGGCGGTCGAGGGCTTCGGCATGCTCCTGGCCGTGGTCATCCTCACGTGGATGGTGTTCTGGATGCGGGCCCAGTCGCGGAGCATTGGGGCGGATCTCCGCCGGCGCGTCGATGCGGCGCTCTCGGCCGGCTCCGCCTTCGCGCTGGGGCTGCTGGCCTTCAGCGCCGTCGGCCGCGAAGGGCTCGAGACCGCGCTCTTCCTCTTCGCGGGGGGCTCGACGGCGGACTCGGAGCTTGCCTACTGGGCCGGCGCGGCCGGCGGGCTCGGGCTCGCGGCACTGCTCGGTGCGGCCGTGTACTCGGGTTCGCACCGGGTGCCGCTGGGCGCCTTCTTCAGCGTGACGAGTATCCTGCTGATGGTCCTCGCCGCCGGGCTGCTCACGAACGGCCTCAAGGAGCTCCACGAAGCCGACATCCTCTTCGGCAACCTCGGTCCGCGGCTGTGGGACACGTACGAGCTGCTCCCGGACAACTCGAGCATCGGCCGCTTCTTGGCGACGCTCCTCGGCTACGACGCGAGCCCATTCCTAGGGCAGGTGGCCGCGTACCTGGGCTACCTGGTGACCGTGCCGGCGCTCTACCTGTTCACGGGGCCGCGCCAGCCGACGGGTGCCCAGCCTCCGGCGCCGGCCCAGGCCTGAAGGCCCGGACCCATCCCCTCGCGATCCGTGCTTTGGAGGTGTACGGTCATGCGTTCGATCCTCGTTGCCTTCGCCGCTGGCCTGGCTGCGGCCGCACTGACGGCCTGCGGCGGCAGCAGCGGCCGGACCATCGCCGTCCGCGCGGGCGAAGTCGACGCCCAGCACATGTACTTCGAGCCGAAGGAGGTCCACGTCCAGGCGGGCGAGAAGGTGACGTTCGTCATCGAGAACGAAGGCACGAGCGACCACGAGTTCGAGAGCGACGAGGCGGGCATCGAGGAGGTATTGATCCCGGAGGGCCGCACGCGGCGGACGACGTGGACGGCGCCGAAGCAGCCGGGACGGTACCCGGTGTACTGCGACATCGCTGGCCACCGCGAGGCAGGGATGGAGCTCACGCTGGTGGTGGACCCGGCTCCGTAACGGTCGCGCCGGCTAGACTAGCGGCGGCGGCCCCGGCGGGCGCCGGGGCCGCCGCGCTGCAGAGAAGGGACGATGGACGGCTGGCGTTTCGTCCACGTGCTGGCACTCATCTGGCTGGGGGCCGGACTCGGCGCCACCTACCCGCACATCCTCCGCGCCTGGGCCACGAAGGACGTCCAGCGCCAGATGTTCGCCTTGGTGGAGGCCGCGAACAACGAGACGCGGGTCCTCCTGCCGGGGGCCATGGCCAGCGGCATCACAGGCTTCTTCTGGGCCGTCGCCGAGGGGTACAACTTCTTCACCGACCTCTGGCTGAGCGCGCTGACGCTGCTCTACGTCTTCTTCTACTTCATCTGCCTGCCGCTCATGGGGTTTGGCTTGCGGCGGGCGCGGGTAGCGGCTCTGACGGCAGCGAAACGGGGAGAGGTGACGCCGGAGCTCCAGGAGGTGCTCGACGACAAGGTGCCGCTGGTGTTCGGCACGCTGCTGGTGTTGAGCGTGCCGGTCCTCTCGCTGCTCGCCGTGTTCAAGCCCTTCTAGTCAGCCCAGCTTCAGGGCGGCGCGGACGTCCGAGAAGTCGAGATCGAGTTCGAAGGTGTTGAATTCGTACGATGCTCCGGTTTGCGGGTCCCGGCCCTCGCGCCGCTGATCGATCCGGAGCACTCCCCAGCTGATCATGCTGTTCACCAGGTTCTTCACGTCTGCTTCGTCCCGCTCGACGACCTGCCGCACCGTCTCGACGATGCGGTTGAAGGTGAGCCAGTTCACGCCGGGCTTCCACCGGGCTTCGTGGATGGCACAGATCACCCGCGCCCTCGCCGCTGCGTCGAGGTCGTTGTAGTTGAAGCGGGCGTAGTCGTAGCGGGGGAGCTCCCGCGCAGTCGAGGCCGGCCGCGCGAGCTCCGGTTCCTCGTGGGGGAGGTAGAGCCAATCGGCGAACTCGTGGTTGACGAGCTTCACGAGGCCGAATTCCTGCAGCGCCTTGGCGAACTCACCCGCCCGGCCCCGCGCCACCCGTTGGAACTCGGCCGGGGGAAGCCGCTTCTGCAGCTCCTGCCCCACGAGTGAGAGCGGCAGATCGCGCCCCGCTTCGCGGTACTCCCGCACGATGCGAAGGATGAGGTCGAGCACCTCCGCTACATCGCGGGGTTCGGCGGCGACGGCGCCCCGCGCCCGAGCCAGGTCGAGGGCGCGCTCGGCCGCCTGGACGAGGCGCGGCTCGAGGACGGGTGGCGGCACTGCCCCCGCGGGCAGCGTCGCCACCCGTCCGGGCTCCGGCTCGACGTCGAGGTCGTAGTAGAGGACGACGTCCGCCTGCTGCACGAGCTGTGGCGACATCGCCCAGGACACGCCGATGACCACGATGCGCTTTCCCCGCGCCCGGAGGAGGGAAGCTACGTGCATGAAGCTGTGGTCGCCGGAGGCGATGACGAAGGTGCCGACGTTCGGGAAGAGGTGGCTCGCCTCGACGCAGTCAGCGGCCAGCTTCACGTCGGCCGAGTTCTTGATGGTCGTTTCGCCCTCGGCGGTGGTGTACCGCTTCGTGAGGACGTACATCGGCTCGAGGCCCGCGGCGAAGAGCGCCCGCGGGTCATCGGCGTGGACAGGGTCCTGCCAATCGGCGTAGGCACGGGCGTAGACGACGCGGCCGAAACGTTCGGCCGCCTCGCGCAGGGCGGTGATGTTCGGCCGCCGCTGCCGCTGCATGAGGCTGAACTTCAGGTTCTCCCAATCGACGAGGAGAGCGACGTCGGCATGCTCGCGAAGGTCGTCATCGCGCATACCTCTATGCTAGCCACGGCCGACGTCAGCTCGTGACGCGGGTGCCGGCCTCCCGCCATCCTGGCGGACACGACATCGTGGCCAGAGCAACGGCCGTTGCCTCCGCCAGGGATGGTCAGTAGCGCCGAGGGATGGTACAGTGACGCTCGCCCGGCGCCGGCGGGGTGATCGCTGCTTCGGCAGCGATGGCGCCACGGCTTCGCCATACCCCGTGCCTACCCTGGAAGAAGGACGGTCCCGCCTGTGACCGAGCCACTCCAGGTCGGCCAGTTCGCGATCGTCGATCACGAGCCGGTCGACCGTGGACCGAACGGCGGCATCTTCCACGGCAAGGGCCCGGCTGGCGACCGCGCCGAGCTCTTCGTGGTGGCGGAAGGCACCACCCCGGCAGGGGAGGCGTTCGCCGGCCACGTCGTGTCCTCCATCGGCCAGCTGGTGGCGCAGCTCGACCTCAGCCTCACAGGGACGCTGCGCCAGGCCTTCGCGGAAGCGGCCCGGAACGTCCTCGATTGGAACCGGAAGAGCATCGCCCAGCACCGGGTAGCGTTGGGGCTTTCCATCTTCGCTCGGCGGGGCCAGCAGGCCGTGATCGCCCAGGCAGGACCTTCCGTCGCCTTCCACCTCCACCAGGGAACGCTTGCGGTGCACATGCCCGACGAGGGGCATGCGGCGCCCCTCGGGAGCCTCCCGGCCGCCGACCCGCAGCTCACCCGCATCGAATTCGCCCCTGGGGACCGCGTCCTCCTCCTTTCCACGGCGGCGCTCCGTCATCTCGATGCCGAAACCATCGAAGGGATCCTCCGCCTGCCGGGTGAGCAGGCTCTCCGCGAGCTGTACTACCGCGTGCGGGAGGCGCGGAACCTCACGGTGTTGCTCATGGAGCGGCCCCCCGCGGCTGCCGCCGAGGCGGCCCCGGTCGAGGCCGAGGTGGTCATCGACGCTACGGGTGAAGGAGCGCCGCCCAGCGTCAGCGGCGAGACGGGGGTGCAGCCCAGTCTCTTTTTCACCGACGACCAGCACGAATGGGACCTCGCCCGGGCCCGCCGCCAGCTCGAAGTGGTGGCAGAACGCACGCGGGCGCGGGCGGCCATTCGCCAGCCGGAGGTGCAGGTGCTGGCCTTGGCTGCGGGCGACGAATCGCTCTTCTCGCGCGTGGAGGAGAGCCGCGCCCGGGCTTCGGCTGCCCGCGCCGCCCTCGTATCCCTGGCCATGGGTGCGGCCAAGAGCCTGCCGTCGCCCAGCGGCGGCAGCGGGGGCAGGGGCGACGGAAGCCGCGTCACCGAGGGCCGGGCAAGCTTCGCCCGGAGCCTCGTGCCGGAGCGTCCGGCGCCGAAACCGGAACCGGTGTCCTCGGACGCACCCCTCTGCGAAGAGCTCGCGGCCAGCCAGCAGGCGAGCCAGCGGAGCACGACGGCAGCGTACGCCGTCGCACCGACGGCCGACGGCGGCTTCCGCGCTCGGCCGCTGGTCCGTCCGCGGCGCCGCTCCACCGCCCGCTGGCGGAGCCACGGGGCCATCCACGAGCGAGGTGCGCTGGCGGCTCCGGCGCCGCCGACCTGGCTGGTGGTGACCGCCGGCCTGGCCATCCTCGTTGGGCTGTTCGCGTTCGTGTTCGGGCCTTCGCTCTTCGGAACTTCGGACGGGCAGCGCTGGGAAGACCTCGTCGACCTCGCCCAGCAGAAGCTCGCCGCGGCCGGCGTGCAGGCCGACCCCGCTGGCAAGCGCCAGCTCCTGCAGGAGGCCCAGGCGCTCCTCCTCCAGGCGCGGGACGCGGCGGGCTCGAACGCCGGGCTCGAACAGTGGCTCGCCCAGGCGCGTGATGCCCTCGCGGCGATGGACGCCGTCCGTACGCCGGCGGCCGTCGAGCAGGTGGGCGACCTCTCGGCCTTCGGCGACCGGCCGATCACGCCCTCGCATCTGGCGGTGACCGCCACCGACGCCTACCTCCTCGACACCTCGGCGGGGAGGGTCATCCGCCAGCCGCTCACGGGCGATCTCGCCTCGACGGTCTACGCCGAGGACCCCTCGGCGGGCCGCGCCCGGCCGGTGGCCATGACCATCGCCGAGGGGGGTGGCTTCGCCGAACCGACGCTCCTCATCTTCGACGCCAACCGCGGGCTGTGGGCGTACACCCCCAGCTCGGCAACGCTCCAGCCGGTCCTCTTCGCACTGCCATCGGGCGCCACCCTGTACGACCTCGATTGGGAAGCGGGCACGCTCTTCGGGCTCGACCCGGCCGCCGGTACCGTCTATGCCTGGCGGCCCGCCGATGGGGCCTTCGCTGAGCCACCGCGCGAGGTGCTGAAGACGCCCGACCTGGCAGGGGCGCGCCGACTGGCGGTCATCGATTCGGAGATCTACACCACCGACGCCAACGGGACGGTGCGCCGCTTCAGCGGACAGCTCTCCCTCACCCTCTCCCAGGCGGGGATCGATACGCCCCTCATGAACGCGGCACCCGCCCAGCCCTTCGGCGATGGCCTGCTCGCCTTCGCCGACCCGGCGCAGTCCCGCGTGGTGGTCCTCCGGAGCGACGGGACGTTCGACCACCAGTACCGGCACCCGAACTTCCAGACGCTCGGCGCCATGGCTGTCGGGCCGAACGGCACGGGGTACGTCTTCGCGGGCGGGCAGCTGTGGCGCGTGCGATGGTAAGCTCACGGAAGCCCTTCGAAGCGCAGCGGAGCACGACATGACGATCCTCGCCTTCAGCGACGGCTCCGAGCACGCGAGCCGGATGCTGCCCCACGCCTACGCCCTCGCCCGGGGAACCGGCCGGCCGCTGACGGTGGTCCGGGTGATGAACCGGCTGAACGACCTCTCCGGCATCGTGGCCCCATCGACGGACGAGGCGGCAGCCATTCTCGCAAACCGCTGGGAGGCGGAACTCCGCCAGGAGTTGCGGATGCTGGGAATCCAGGCCGCCATCGCTATCGAGCCGCAGCGGCCGGACGAAGACACGCCTGCCGCCATCTGCCGCATCGCGGCAGAGCACGGGGCCCAGGCCATCGCCTTCGGCAGCCATGGGGCCGGGCTCATCCGCCATCTCGTGATCGGATCGACGGCCCTCGGGGTACTCGCCCGCACGAACCTGCCGGCCCTCGTCGTGGGGCCGCATGTCGGCTCCGCGGCCGCCGACCTCGAGGGCCCGTACCGGCTGGTCATCTGTAGCGACGGTTCGCCGGCCGCGGCGCGCGTGGCCGATGTCCTGCGGCCGCTCCTGGAAGGGACGACGGTGGCGGTGACCGTGCTCTCGCTCTACGAGCCGCGGCTCGGGGACCGCGGGCCGACGGAGGAGAAGGCGGACCTGCGCGCCCGGCTCGAATCCCTGGCGGCACAGCTGCCGCCAGTGGGGTCGGTGGAGATCGCCGTGGAAGACCTGGAGGACTTAGAGAGCGTGGACCACGGCATCCTGCGTGCTGCAGCGGCACGGCGGGCGAACGCCATCGCCCTGGCGACGCACGGGTACAGCGCTCGCCGCCACCTCGTGAGCGGGAGCACCGGCGTGGGGCTCATCCAGCACGGGCACATCCCCACCATCCTCGTCCGCAGCACCGACTAGGGCGGCGCACTAGCGGGCCAGGTAATAAGGAACGTCGGCGACGACTCTTCGGCGGCGCCCCCTGCGCCGGGAGTACAGCAAAGCCAGTCGCAGCATCAGCGCTGTCTGATTGTGCAGGAAACCGTCCCACCAGCGCCGCGTGACGAATTCCGGCAACACCACCGTGATGAGTGCCTCCGGTTCCGACTCGGCCTGGAGGCGGTCGAGGTAGTCGAGGATAGGACGCACGACCGATCGATAGGGTGAAGGGAGAATGACGAGGGGTACGCCCGGGACGTTCCGCTCCCATCGCGCGCAGATGTCGTCGGACGCTTCCGGGTCGACCGCGACATAGACCGCGGTGACGTCGTCGCTGATGGCCTGGGCGTAGCGCACAGCTTCGATGACGCCGCGGTGAACATCACCGATGGGAATGATGACGCGGTGCCGGGTAATACGGCGGACGGGGCGCGCGCGGTCGACGGCTAAGAGCCGCCGGACGAGCTCGTAGTGGCCCCTGACGTACCGCATGCCGGCCATCACGATGACCATCACCAGCAGCGCGACCCATGCGCCGTCGGCAAATTTCACGAGGCCGACTTCGAGGCCGACGATTCCGGTGATGGCCCCACCAACCGCGTTGATCCCGAGCTTCGTCCGCCACCAATTGCCACGGACGCGCGCCCAATGGCGAACCATACCGAACTGCGACAGAGTGAAAGCCACAAAGACCCCGACCGTATACAGCGGGATGAGGTGGTGGACCGTGGCGCCGAACACGACCACGAGCGCCATGGCGATGAGCCCGAGTACCGCGATGCCATTGGCGTAGACGAGCCGATCACCGAGGTTGGCGAACTGGTGCGGCATGTACTCGTCCCGCGCAAGGATAGCCGCCAACCGCGGGAAATCCGCGAAGGCGGTGTTCGCGGCCATCACGAGGATCGTCAACGTAGAGATCTGGACCCAGTAGTAGAACGGGGAGTTCCCGAAGACTCCGCGAGCAACCTGTGACACCACGGTCTCTTGGTCCGACGGGAGGACGCCCATCTGGTGGGCAAGTAGGAGGACCCCGATGACGAAGGTTGCAAGGATCGCGGCCATGATGAGGAGCACCCGGGAGGCGTTCCGCACCTCGGGCTCTCGGAAGGCCTTGACGCCGTTGGCCACCGCCTCGATACCCGTCAGCGCTGCCGTCCCCGACGCGAAGCCGCGTAGAACCAAGAACGCCGTGAGAGCCCTCATCTCGGCGGGCGGGTTGGTCGCGACGTGCGGGAGCGTCCCGCGGGCCGCCATCACCGCGCCCCCTACGAGGGTGCAGGCGAGCGCCGCCACGAAGGAGTACGTCGGGACCGCGAACAGCCTCCCCGATTCCCTCACCCCGCGGAGGTTTGTGATGGTGATGAACACGATGAGCGTCGTCGCAAGCTCCATCCGCCACGGATGCAGTTGGGGGAAGGCCGATGCGATGTTGCTGACCCCTGCGGATATGCTGACCGCCACCGTCAGCGCGTAGTCCACCAGGAGCGCTGCTGCTGCTGCGAGACCAGCGCTCACGCCCAGGTTCTCACGCGCAACGATGTAGGCCCCACCCCCAGTGGGGTAGGCGTGGATCGTCTGGTAGTACGATGTCGCGACGATGATCACGAGGACAGCAATGGCCACCCCGATCGATGGGGAGAGGGCCAGCGCGGCAGCCCCGGCTGGCGCCAGCACCCGCAGCACCTCTTCCGGCCCATAGGCAGCGCTCGAAAGAGCATCGGAACCGAGGATTGCCAGGGCTTGGGCGCTGTTGAGGCGTTCGTGCTGCTGCCGCTCAGTTGCTAAGGGGGGGCCGATGACCGCACGCCAGATGGACGCGGGAGACACGCGAGATGCCACGGCTGCTCTGTATGGTGCAACGGCGGGGCCAACCCGCAACTCGCTCCGCTGAGCGGGGACGCGGTACCCTCGAAGGGTGCGCGTCCTGGCCATCGAGACCTCCTGCGATGAGACGGCGGCGGCCGTCGTGGCCGACGGCCGCACTGCCCGCTCGTCGATCGTCGCCAGCCAGGCCGAGCTCCACGCCGTCTACGGCGGGGTGGTGCCCGAAGTGGCGAGCCGGCGGCATCTGGAGACCATCGGCCCCGTCGTGCGCGAGGCGCTGGCTGCCGCCGGCTGCACCCTCGACGACATCGACGCCATAGCCGCCACCCGCGGGCCGGGCTTGGCGGGCTCGCTGCTCGTGGGGTTCAACTTCGGGAAGGCCCTGGCCTACGCGCGAAGGCTCCCGTTCCTGGGCGTGAACCACCTGGAAGGTCACATCTACGCCAACTGGCTGGGAGAAGGCCCCGAACCGGCCTTCCCCGCGCTCTGCCTCGTCGTCTCCGGCGGGCATACCGACCTCGTGCTGATGCGCGGGCACGGCGCGTACGAGCGTCTCGGTGGGACCCTCGACGACGCCGCTGGCGAGGCATTCGACAAGGTCGCCCGCCTGCTCGGCCTGCCCTATCCCGGCGGCCCGCACATCGCCCGCGCCGCGGCGGAGGGCGGCCCTTCGGACCTCAGCCTGCCCCGGGCGTGGCTGCCGGGGACCTTCGACTTCAGCTTCAGTGGGCTGAAGACCGCCGTCCTCCACGCGGTGCGCGCGGGGCGCTGGCGTCTCGCCGACATCGCCTGGGAGTTCCAGGAAGCGGTCGTCGACGTCCTCGCTGGGAAGACCGCCCGGCTGGCCCGCGAGCTCGGCGTGGCCGAAGTGCTGCTGGCGGGAGGCGTGGCCGCCAACGCGCGCCTCCGGGAAGAGCTGGCGCGGCGTTCGCCGGTCCCCGTGCGCGTCCCCCCGCCGCAGCTCTGCACCGACAACGCGGCGATGATCGGGGCGGCGGCCTTCTTCCGGCTCGCCTTGGGAGAGCGCACGCCTTGGGACGCCGATGTCTTCACGGCGAACGACTGGTCGCGCGTCGGCGCCGGACGCTAGCGTGCGCCCTGCCACACGTCGCCGCGGGCCACGGCCGCCACGGCGGGCTCGAGCAGCTCGCGGGAGACGGGCCCGCTCCATCGGTCGTACACGATGCCCTTCCGGTCGACGACGAAGACCCAGGGCTCGCTAAAGCCGCCATCGCTGCGGACGAGCCATTCGCGCACGGCGGGATTCACCTGGCCCGTGCGCGGGTCCATCCACACCTCGATGTGCACGAAGGCCACGTCGTCGCCGTAGGTTTCTGCCAGCGACTGGACCTCCTCGACGACCGGCCCGCAGGCCATGCTCGTGCAGTAGGCGGGGGTGGCGAACACCACGACGAGCGGCCGGCCCTGGGCGAGGGCATCGCGGATCTTCCAGTCGTGCATGCCGTTCGGGGGGTCGCCAGAATCGATGAGTCGGATGTCGGCCACCTCGGCGCGGGTGAGGTTGTCGCTGCGCGGCGCCGGCTGGCCCGGGGCAACCACCGCCGGCTTGGCCGCCACGGCGAAGGCGACCCGGCCGACGCCAGTTCGGCCACCCTCGAGCGTGGCCCGCACTTCGGCGCCCCACAGGCCCGGGGCCGAGAAGACGACACGGGCGTAGTAGGCCCCCACGGCGGGATTCCCACCGGGGACGCTCTCTTCGGCGGGGGCCTCGCCCGCGGGCCGCGGATGGTCGCGGCTGCGGAGGTCGTAGAAGGTGATGGTCACCTGGGCCCCGCGCACGGGGCGGCCGTCGTCGTCCACCAGGGCCACGCCGAAATTGTTCGGTCCGACGAACCAGTCGCTGCCGACCGGGTAGGCTCGCAGCACGGCCGTTTGGCCATCGTCGGCGTCGGTGCCCGTCCACGGCGTAGCGGTGGTCGCGGCGTCGGGGGGCACCGCGCACGCCGAGAGCGCGATGGCCGCGCCGGCCAGCCCGGTCAGCGCTCGCTGGGGCATGCGGAAGCTCGCCACGGGAGGATCGTACCGCGCGCAGAGGGCGGCGCCGGGTGTGGCCCCTCTGGCGGCCTTACCGGTCCTTTCGCGGCGGGCGGATCACACCCCCTTCGGGATGGAGCCGGGCGAGGAATCCTTCCGCGTCGGGGAGGGCACAGCACTCCACCGCTTCGTGGAGGGCGCGCGTTTCCGGCTGGAGCGTCACGTGGGCGATACCGTACCGCCGCCGGAGCACTTCGGCGAGGTCGGCGATGACGCGTTCGCAGCCCTCCATGGTGGGGACCTCGACGTGAGCGCTCAGGGCAACGAAGTGGGGTGCCAGCGACCACACGTGCAGGTCGTGGAGGGCGAGCACACCAGGCACGCGCCGGGCATCCTCCTCGATCTCGCGGAGGTTGACGTGGCCGGGCGTTCCTTCGAGGAGGATCTCCACCGCTTGGCGGAGGAGGCTCGCGCCTCGCGGGAGGATGAGCGCGGCGATGCCGAGGCTGGCGATCACGTCGATGCCCGTCCAGCCCGTGACGGCGATGACGGCCCCGGAGACGACGACGCCGACGGAGCCGAGGGCGTCGGCCGCGACCTCGAGGAGGGCGCCGCGGGCGTTCAGGTTCCGCTCGCCGTGCTCGAAGAGGAGCCGCAGGGCCACGAGGTTGACCCCCAGCCCCACGACGCCGGTGAGGAGCACCGGCCAGGCGAGGACGTCGGGCGGGCTGCCGATGCGCTGCACCGCCTCGTAGACGATGTACCCCGCGATGCCGAGCATGAGGAGGACGTGCAGCGGCACGACCAGGACTTCGGCGCGAGCATAGCCGTAGCTCCGGCGGGAGTCGGCAGGCAGCCGGGCCACCGCCGTGGCGGCGAGGGAGAGGAGGAGCCCAGCGGAATCGACGAGCATGTGGCCGGCGTCGGAGAGGAGGGCGAGCGAGCCAGCGGCCAGCCCGACCGCCGCTTCGACGGCGGCGAACCCGAGGGTGAGGGCGAGCGCGAAGGCAAGCGCACGCCCAGGATCGGGGCGGTGTGCGTGCACGCTTCCAGTCTACGGCCGCCGCACGCCCCCAGCGCGCCGTCCTCGGTAGAATGGCCAGAGCCGAGTCTGCGGGAGCTGCCATGTCCGTCCGCGTCCACTGGTTTTCGACCCTCGTTCCCCGCACGCGTTCGAAGCAGGCCGAGACGGAAGTGCCCTGGCACGAAGGGCTCACCCCGCGAGCGATCCTCCGCGCAGAGGGGTTCTCCGAGGTGGACATGGAGGCAATCATGGCCGTCCGCGGCGACACCCAGACGGACCTCGACGCACCGCTGGCCGACGGCGACCGCCTGGAGTTTCTCGTGAGCATCCAGGGGGGTGCGGAGGGCTAGAATGGCGGCATGGTCACGCTCGCTGCCGGGCTGATCCTCCTGCCGTTCCTCGTCTGGTCGTGGCGGCGCGGCCGCAACGAGGAAGACGGTCTGCTCGCGCAGTCGCTCTTTGGGCTGCTGGCCCTGGCGGGGGCAGGCATCGGGATCGCGAGCTGGGCCGCCAGCTGAAGCCTCGAAGGGGTGCACGGGGATGGATCTCGGACTCGAGGGGCGCGTCGCGCTGGTGACCGGCGGGAGCGAGGGCATCGGCAAGGCCACGGCTGCCCTCCTCGCCCGCGAAGGCGCGCGGGTGGCCATCTGCGCCCGCCGGCCCGACGTGCTGGCTGCCGCTGCCGAGGAGATCCGCGCCGCGACTGGGGGCGAGGTGCTGGCGGTGCCGGCCGACGTCACCGCCCCCGGCGACCTGGAGCGATTCGTCGCCGAGGCCGCGGCCCGCTGGGGAAGGATCGACATCCTCGTGAACAACGCCGGCACGGCTGCGGCCGCGCCCTTCGAGGCCGTGAGCGATGACGCCTGGCGGGCCGACCTCGACCTGAAGCTTTTCGCCGCCATCCGCGCCAGCAGGCTCGTCATCCCCCACATGCGCCGTGCGGGGGGCGGGCGCATCGTGAACGTGACCCACGTCGGCGGGAAGACGCCCGGCCCTGCCTCACTCCCGAGCTCGGTGAGCCGGGCCGCGGGCATCGCCCTCACGAAGGCGATGTCGAAGGACTTGGCCGTCGCCAACATCCTCGTGAACACCGTCTGCGTGGGGATCATCGAAAGCGCACAAATCGCCCGCGCTGCCCGCCAGCGCTTCCCCGAGCTCCCCCTCGACGAGGCCTACGCCCGCATGGGTGCCGCCGTGCCCCTCGGCCGGATCGGCAAGGCCGAGGAGGTGGCGGCCGTCATCGTCATGCTCGTGTCCGCAGCGGGGAGCTACGTGACGGGGGCCGCCATCAACGTCGACGGCGGCATGGGCGCCGCCTGGTGAGCCGCGGAGACCGGTAGACTGGTGCCATCACGGCTCTGCGAGGGGGCATCCATGGAGTATCGGCCGCTGGGGAGGACTGGCGTGCGCGTCAGCCCGCTCTGTCTGGGGGCAATGATGTTCGGCTGGCGCACGAGCTTCGAGGAAGCCGCCCGAATCATCGACCGGGCGCTCGATGCGGGCATCAACTTCATCGATACGGCGAACGTGTACGCGCAGGGGCGGAGCGAAGAGGCCGTCGGGCGCGCCCTGAAGGCGAACGGGAAGCGGCACCAGGTGATCCTGGCCACGAAGGTGCACGCCCGGGTGGGCCAGGGCCCGAACGACTGGGGGAACAGCCGGCGCCACATCATCGAACAGTGCGAGGCGAGCCTGCGCCGGCTGCAGACCGACTACATCGACCTGTACCAGATCCACCGTCCGCAGCCCGACATCCCCATCGACGAGACGCTGCGCGCCCTCGACGACCTCGTGCGGGCGGGGAAGGTCCGCTACATCGGCACGTCGACGTTCGCGGCCTGGCAAGTCGTGGAGGCGCTCTGGGTTTCGAAGGAGCTCGGCCTCAACCGCTTCGTTACCGAGCAGCCGCCCTACAACATCCTCGACCGGCGCATCGAGCGAGAGCTCGTGCCCATGGCGCAGACGTTCGGGATCGGCCTCATCCCCTGGAGCCCACTAGCGGGTGGGCTGCTGACGGGGAAGTACCGTCGGGGGGAGCCGCCCCCGCCAGATACCCGATTCGGCCAGCCGAACCTGACGCCGCTCCAGCGCCGCCGGTGGACGGAGCGCTTCTTCGACATCGTCGAGGGGCTGGAGCCCGTTGCCCGCGAGAAGGGGTGTACGCTCTCGCAGTTCGCGCTCGCCTGGTGCATGCAGCAGCCGGGCATCACGAGCCCCATCATCGGCCCGCGGACGATGGAGCAGCTGGAGGACAACCTCGGCGCGCTCGACGTCGTCATCACCGAGGACGATCGACGGCGGGTGGACGAGCTCGTCCCGCCGGGGAGTATGGTCTCGCCCTTCTACGAGGCAGAGTTCGGGCCGCACCCGCACCGGGTGACCATTTAGGGAACACCGAAACGTCGCTGCGTCCCTGAATTCCCCTCGTTTCAGGGTCTTTCCCGATCTGCAACGCTGCCGATTCTTCCGATCGAGGGCGCGATTCCTCTATCACGCCACCATGCGCCCCGACGGGGAGGGAACCATGCAGGCACGGTTGCAGCGGCTGGCGCGGCTCGCGGGCCAGCCCACTCCAGCGGCGAAGGACGTCGTGCGGGCGGCGAACGCTGTCGGGCGGTACATCGGGGCCGAGGAGGCCTACGTCATCCGCTCGGGCGATCCGCACTTCATCCGCATCGGCTGCCAGTGCCCGCCGGAGAGCTACGAAATTAAGCAGCGCGGGTACTGGCTCATCTGGCGGGAGCTGGCCAGCAAGCCGGAGATGGTGGCCGCGGCAGTGCAGGCCGAGGGTGGCTTCGTGCTGCAGTGCCTGCCGGCGACACCGCATGTTCCTGCGACGCACGTGGCCATGATTCTGCCCGGGTACGAGAGCACCTCGGAGGTGTTCGTGGCCCGCGGCCCTTGGCCGCACGGCATCGGCCAGCGGAACCTCCGCTTCCTGGAGATCGCCCGGCCGCTCCTGGCCTCCATCGTGGCGAACCACCTCGACGTGACCCGCCGCGAGCGCCAACAGCTCCAGCTCCAGGCGCTGGCCGACGTGGCCGCGGCCTTCAACGACGCCGAAGACAGCGAGGCGGTCCTCACCCGTCTGGCGACGGCGCTGGCGAAGGCCTCGGGCTACGACTGGGTGACGATCACCGTTTACAGCGACGACCTCGAGCGCATCGTCGAGGTGGCCCAGAACATCCACCGGCACTCCGATACGGAGACGGCAGCCGGATACCTGCAGGGCCGCTTCGGGACCACGATTTCGCCGCGCGGGAATACGGCGCTGGGGAGGATCCTCGTGGAGCGGGGCGAGCCCTGGCTCGTCCCCGACGTCTTCGCCGACCCCGATTCGCCCAACCTCCGTTTCTTCGGCGACGTGCGCGCCTGGCAGAAGTTCTACGAGCGGGCCCACATCCTCTCACTGGCCGTGTTCCCGCTCGTCTACCAGGGCCGGCCGTTGGGCACGGTGGCCTTCTCGTCGAGCATCAAGCGGACGTTCCCGAAGTCCGAGGTGGAGTTCCTCCAGGCGCTCGTCTCCCAGGCGGCAACGGCGGTGAAGGGCGTACAGCTGTACCGCGACCTCCAGGAGTGGCGGGAGGAGCTCGCCCGGCGCGAGGAGCGCTTCCGCTCCCTGGTGCAGAACGCGGCGGACCTGATCACCGTGGTTGCGCCCGATTCCACGGTGCAGTACCAGAGCCCTGCCGTGGCCCATGTGCTCGGCTACGTGCCAGACGAGTTCATCGGCACGCGGCTCATCGAATACGTCCATCCCTCCGACTCGGCGCTCCTGGCGTCCGCCTTCGAAGACGTCGTGGAAGGCGGTGCGAAGCGGTTCGACATCGAGGTGCGGCTCCGCCATCGGGACGGGAGCTGGCGTCACCTGGAGGTCGTGGGGACGGACCAGCGCGAGAACCCTGCCATCGGCGGGCTGGTGCTCAACATGCACGACGTGACGGAGCGGAAGCGGCTCGAGGATGCGCTCCGTCACCAGGCCCTCAACGACCCGCTGACGGGGCTGGCGAACCGCGCATCCTTTGCCGACCGGCTCCGCCGGGCGCTGGCCCACGCCCACCGCACCCAGACGCGGGCGGCGGTCATCTTCCTCGACCTCGACGATTTCAAGGGCATCAACGACAGCCTCGGCCATTCGGCGGGCGATCGGCTGCTCATCGACGTAGCCGCCAGGCTGCGGAGCGCCGTGCGCGCGAGCGACACGGTGGCCCGCTTCGGCGGGGATGAGTTCGCCATCCTCCTCGAGGAGCTGGACGACCCGGCCGACGCCGCGGTCGTCGCCGAGCGCGTGCTGGCGGCGGTCTGCCAGCCGACGGTCATCGACGGCCGCGAGCTCTTCGTGCGCGCGAGCGCGGGCATCGCCGTCAGCGGCCACAACGGCGCGGGCGTCGACGCGGAAGCGCTGATGCAGAGCGCCGACGTGGCGATGTACGTGGCGAAGGCCCGCGGCAAGGGCACGTACGAGATGTTCGAGCAGCGGATGCAGGCGCAGGTGGCAGCCCACACCGAGCTGGTGGCCGACCTCCACCAGGCCATCGGCCGGGGCGAGCTCTTCCTCGCCTACCAGCCGCTGGTGCGGCTCCGCGGGCGGCAGATCTACGGGTTCGAGGCGCTCCTCCGCTGGCGCCATCGGGAGCGGGGGCTGATTCCACCGGGCGAATTCATCCCCCTGGCCGAGCAGTCGGGGGCCATCGTGCCCATCGGCGCGTGGGTGCTGCAGCAGGCCTGCGAGCAGGCAGCGAAGTGGGCTGCGGCCCATCCCGAGACTGGCCCCTGGACGATGAGCGTCAACATCTCGGCGCGGCAGGTCCAACACCCGAACTTCGTCGCCGACGTTACGCGCATCGTCCAAGAGAGCGGATTCGACCCGAGCCGGCTCATCCTCGAGCTGACGGAGAGCGTGCTGGTGATGGACCCGGACCTGGTGCTGGAGCGGCTCACGCAGCTGAAGGGGCTGGGCATCCGCCTCGCCATCGACGACTTCGGGACGGGGAGCTCGTCGCTCTCCTACCTGCGGCGCTTCCCCTTCGACCTGCTGAAGATTGATCGCACGTTCATCGAGGACCTCACGGGCGACGGGGTGGACCGGGAGATCACGCACGCGATCATCGAGCTGGGGCGGACGCTCCGTCTGGAGCTGGTGGCCGAAGGCATCGAAGACCCGGAGCAGCTCTCGCGGCTGCAGCGGTTGCGGTGCGACCTCGGCCAGGGCTTCCTCTTCGCGCGGCCGCTGCCGGCGAGCGATGCAGAGAGCTTCCTCGCCCGCTTCGCCCGTCGGGCGCGCCGGGCCGCCTGAGCTGCCGCCGCGCGCCGGGCGTCCCCCGGCGCGCGGCTTCAGCTGTGCCGGTGGCGGAACGGACGCTCGCTCTGCGTTTTGCATTCCCGGCCGGGATGCGCGTAGGCTGGCAGCGTGAGCACCACCCGCCAGGCCCGCGCTCACGCTCGGTCCGCCGATTCCCAGCCGGCCCCGCCGCCCGACCTGGCGCCCGGCACCCGCATAGACGAGGTCATCGAGGCGGCCGAACGCCTTTTCGTACGCGGCTACCGGCGCTCCTCCGTCCGCGACCTGGCCGCCGAGCTGGGCATCCGCGTCTCCTCGCTCTACTACTACTTCCCCTCCAAGGACGCCATCCTCGAGACCATCATCCGCCGTCACCTCGAGGACATCCGCGACCTCGCCCGCAGCGTCGTGGCCCGGGGCACCGCCGGCGGCTGGCCCTACCGCGAAATCCTCCGCACGCTCATCGCCGAAAGCGTCCTCTTCCTCATTCGCGACCGGCGCGCCGCCGAGATCTCCGCGACCCAGACGCGTGAGCTCCCCGAAGCGGTACAGGAGCAGTTGAAGCCGCCCCTGAAGGAGTACGAGTACACCTACATCGACGTCATCCGCCGCGGCATCGAGGCGGGCGAGTTCATCGAGACCGACCCCTTCATGGCCGCCTACATCATCTTCGGGGCGCAAGTACGCCTTTCGGCCTGGTACGACCCCGAAGGCCGCCTCTCGCCCGAGGAGGTGGCGCGCATCTACAGCACCCTCCTTACCCGGGCCATCGCCCGTAACCCCGACGACCCCGCCTTCGCGCCTCCCCAGGGATGACCGAGCGCACCGGCGGCGAGGCGGTCGTCGCGGCCCTCCGGGCCCTCGGCGTGAGGCACGTCTTCGGGATCGTCTCCGTTCACAACATTCCCATCTTCGATGCCATCCTCCGCGACGGCAGCATCGAACACGTGGCCGTGCGCCACGAACAGGCGGCAGTCCACGCGGCCGACGGCTATGCCCGTGCGACGGGGAGGCTAGGCGTGGCCATCGCCTCCACGGGCCCCGGTACCACGAACGCGATGACCGGGCTGTTCGAAGCGGCCGCAGCCTCGAGCCCCGTCCTCCTCATCACCGGGCAGGTCGACACGGCTTGGTACGGCAAGGGGAAGGGGTTCCTTCACGAGGCAGAGTCGCAGCTGCCCATGCTGCGCACCGTCTGCCGCCGGGTCGACAGCGTCCGTCGCACCGAACAGATCGCCCGCACCCTTCTCGAGGTCGCCCGCGACGTCCTCGATGGTCGGCCGCAGCCCGGCGCCGTGGAAATTCCCATCGACCTCCAGTACCGCCGCGCCCCGGTGGAGATCCCAGCCTTCGAGCCCTCGCCCCCGCTGCGGCCAGACCGCGAAGCGCTCGACCGCGCGCTGGAGCTCCTCCGCCGGACGCGGCGTCGGGTCATCTGGGCGGGCGGCGGCAGCCTGGATGCTGCGGCAGCGATCCGTCAGCTGGCCGACGTGCTCCGGGCGCCGGTCTTCACGACCATCAACGGCCGGGGCGTCATCCCCGAAACGCACGCCCTGGCGATGGGTCCGCTCACCGCGCACCCCGCCCTGCAGCCGGTGTTCGAAGGTGCGGACCTCCTCGTAGCGATCGGGACCCGCTTCCAGGGCGGCGCCACGCGGAACTGGACGCTCCCGCTGCCGATGCCCATCGTCCACATCGACGCTGATCCCGGCGTCATCGGCCGGAACTACCCGGCGGCGGTGGCGGTCGTGGCCGACGCCCGCACCGCGCTGGAGGCGCTGCTGGAACGGCTCGACGCCCCCGCGAACGACGAGGCCTTCACCGCTGCCGCCGTCGGCGCTCGCGACGCCGCCCGCAGCCAGATTCGCGAGGATATCGGCCCGGACCACGCGGCGATCATGGACACGATGCGAGAGCTCCTGCCCCGGGAGGCGGTGATCGTCCGCGACGCCACCATTCCTGCCTATCTCTGGGGGAACCGGCTCTTCCCCATCCTCGAGCCGCGGACGTCGATTTACCCCGCCTCGGCGGCCATCGGCCCGGGGCTGCCGCTCGCCATCGGGGCGGCGGTCGCCACGGGACGGCCGACGGCGGTCATCCAGGGGGATGGCGGGCTCATGCTCAGCATCGGCGAACTGGCGACCCTGGCGCAGTACCGGCTGCCGGTCATCCTGTGCGTGTTCAACGACCGCGGCTACGGCGTGCTCCGCTCCATCCAGGCCCGGACGTTCGAGGGCCGCACGACAGGGGTTGACCTGGCGACGCCGGACTTCGCCGCCGTGGCCCGGGCCATGGGCATCCGAGGCGAGCGAGTCGAAGGCGCGGCGGCGTTCCGGGAGGCGTTCGCGCGGGCCGTCGCCGAGGGCGGTCCGGCGCTCATCGAGATCGATGCCGACGCGCTCGCACCGATGCGGGGCTTCCCCCAGCCTCCCCGCCGACAGCCTTAAGCCGACCCCGGCTCGATGACGAGCTCCCGCGGCGCACGGAGCTCGAAGGGGTGCATCCAGCGCAGCCGCAGCACGCGGTACTCCCCGAGCCGTTCGAGCAGCGGCTGCAGCGCCTCTTCGGCGACGATGCGGGCGAGGGGTGCGCCGAGGCAGAAGTGGGGGCCCGCGCCGAAGGAGAGATGCGCCCGAGCATCGCGTCCGAGGTTGAGCCGGTCGGGGTCGGCGAAGACGTCGGGATCCCGGTTGGCGGCGCCTACCATCGCATACACCACCTCGCCGGCACGGAGGCGGGCCCCACGCAGCTCGGTGTCACGGCGCACCACCCGCGGGACGGCGTGGGTCGGGCTGTCGTAGCGGAGCAATTCGTGCACGGCACCCTCCCAGGGGACCTCGCCGCGCCGCAGGCGGCGCCGCTCCTCCGGGAAGCGTGCCAGCGCCACGAGCGCGTTGGCGATGAGGCCGGCCAGCGGCCCCGTGCCGACGACGGTCACGTGGACGAGGAGGGCCAGCAGTTCGCCCGGGGTGATGCTTCCTTCCCCCTCCGCCTCCAGCAGCTCGCGCAGGACGTTCGGTGTCGCCTCGGTCTGGCGGGCGCGGACCTCGTCCACGAATCCGGCCACGAGCGGTGCCGCCACGCGGGCGGCAGCGATCTCCTCAGGGTCGAAGCTCACCCGTTCGCGGACGCGGGCGATGGCGCGAAGCCATCGGCCAACCTCGGCCTGGCGATCGGCGGGGATGCCGGCGAGCGCCAGCATGACGCGCTCGGGGATGGGGTCGGCCACCGTCGCCATGACCTCGAACGCGCCCGTGGGGGGCACGCCGCTGAGCACCTCGTGTACGACCCCGCGCACGACGTGGCGGACGCGGGCCGCGGCGGCAGGCGAGAACGGTTCGGCGAGCACGCGCCGGAGGCGGGCGTGCTCCGGCGGGTCGATCGAGGAGAGCGACGGGACTTCCCCGAAGGGGACGGATGCGCGCCGCCGAGCCAGGAGGAGCGGGTCGATGCCTTTCGCCGCTGCGGGGTCGGACGAGAACCGGGTGTGGTCGCGGAGCACCTCGGCGCAGGCCGCGTGGGAGGTCACCACCCAGGCGCCCAGCTCGGGGCTGCGGAAGACGGGGGCTTCCCGGCGGAGGTGGTGGAGGCGAGGGTAGGGGTCATCGATGTAGGCCGCCCGAGCAGGGTCGAAGAAGGGCATCGGGCGTAGCGTAGCTGCCGCTCGACGGCGAGGGCAGGTCGGAACCGATGGTGCTTTCTATTCCGCTGATAGCCGGTTCGTATCGGCGCCCTCGCGGGGTGCGGCGCGCCCTTCCTGCTGCTGGGCGCGCGCGGCTTCGACCAGCGCCTCGAGCCCCTCCACCAACCGCTCCACCGCCGGGGCCGGCAGCCGCGAGAGGAGCTCCCCCAGGTAGTTCGTTGCCACTGTGGAGAGTTCGCAGATCGCCTCGCGGCCGGCGGGCGTGAGCTCCACGCGCACGACCCGGCGGTCCCGGGGGTCGGTGCGCCGGCGGATGAGCCGCTGCCGGCTCAGCCGGTTCATCATGCCGGTGACCGTGGAGGGGCGCACGCCCATGCGCTCAGCGAGGTAGCCCACGGGCACGTTCCCCTCGGCGAAGAGGATGTAGAGCAGGCGCAGCTGGCCGAGGGTGATGCCGCGGGCATCCCAGTCCTCCAGCCGCACAGGGTCGAGGACGGTCATCGCCCGGGAGTAGGCGTACGCCGCCCGCTCGAGAAGAGCCGGCTCGAGCGCGGTCGGATGCGTTCCTTCTCCGCTTTCCATCGCTACTGCCATCCGTTATTCTTTTCGCACACGCGAACTACCTTCGAGTGTTCGCCGGAGGTGAGCCATGACGCAGCCGGCCGCGCCCGGGTTCCAGGGTCTTCTCCAGGGCATCGGGGCGAACCCGTACCCCTTCTTCGCCCAGCTGCGCCGTTCGGCGCCGGTGACGCAGTTGGGAGCAACCGGCCTCTGGGCGGTGGCCAGGTATGCCGACTGCGTGCGGGTGCTGCGCGACCCCGACACCTTCTCCTCCGTCGTGGGCGTCCGGCAGCTCACCGGGGAACTCCCGCCGTCGCTCCTCTTCAGCGACCCGCCCGTCCATACGCGCCTCCGCTCGCTGGTGGCGAAGGCGTTCACCCCCCGCATGGTGGAGCTCCAGCGCCCAGCGATCGAATCCTACTCGGAAAAGCTCGTCGACGCCATGCTCGAATCCGACGAAGCCGACGTCGTCGCTGCGCTCGCCTACCCGCTCCCCGTCCAGGTCATCGCCACCATGTTGGGCGTGGCCGATGGCGACCTCGCGACCTTCAAGCGCTGGTCGGACGACATCATCGAGAACGTCGGCTACGTGCTCCTGACCGGCGACGATTCCGTCGTGGCGGAGACGAACCGTCAGCTGGACGCCTACTTCTCGGCCCGCATCGAGAAACTCCGGCGCGAGCCCGAATCGAACCTTCTCAGCGAGCTCGTCCACGTCGAGACGGAGGAGGGCAAGCTCACCATGGAGGAGCTGCTCATGTTCGCGCGGCTCCTCCTCGTGGCCGGGAACGAAACGACCACCGGGCTCATCGTCAACGCCATCCGCGCCTTCGCGGAATTCCCGCACGTGTACGAGCGGGTGCGTTCGGAACCGGGGCTCCTCCGCACGGCAATGGAAGAGGCGCTCCGCTACTACGCTCCCTTCCCGGCGACCATTCGGCGTGCTGTGCGCGACGCCGAGGTGGGCGGGGTCACCATCCCTGCCAACGCCCGTGTGCTCGTGCTCCTCGGTTCGGCCAACCGCGACGAAGCAGAGTTCGCGCAGCCGGACGAATTCATCCCCGACCGGGAGCCGAACCGGCACCTCTCCTTCGGGATGGGGATCCACTACTGCCTGGGGGCACCGCTCGCCCGCTTGGAGGCGAACGTGGCTCTCAGCAAGCTGCTCCCGCGGGTGCGGCGCTTCGAGCTCATCGACGACCCGGCAATGTCGGTGCGCCCAGGGGGGCCGAAATCCTTCCGCGTCCGCTTCCACCGGACCTGAGGTCACGCCCATACCGCCACGATCACCGCGTCGGGCCCGCCCGCTTCATCCAGGTCGACGAGGACCCGCCGCCCGGGGACGAATTCTCCGGCAGGCAAGCGGGTGACGCGCACCCCCGCCACGGGACGCCCGGGGGCCGCGTCCAGCTCCACGATTGCCGTCGTGCCATCGAAGGCCAGAAGGACGCCGCGCTGCGCTGCCATGCTCACACCTCCCCAACGTCGATGAGCATCTCGAAGGTCGCACCCCGGCGCCCGCGGCGGTACTCGCCGGCGATGGCATCCACGACGCCGAGGACGCCCTCCACCGTGACGGCATCGCTCACTTCCAGGCCGACGTCTGCCTGGATACGCGCCCGGACGGCCCGCCGGCCGCGGCGGAAGGCGGCGAGCAGGCCTCCGGCCGCCGCTTCGAGCCCCGCTCCGCTCTCCGCGAGGCGCCGCTCGAGGAGGAGGCGGGGGCCGTGCGCCGCGATGGATCCCAGCTCCGCGGCCTCGCCGGCGCCGGCCGAGGAGGCGGCACGCACCCAGTTCGCCGCCGGGAGTTCGTCGGTGCGCTCGATGCCGAGGAGCGGGTGGCCGCCGGCGCCGTACGCCGCTACCGGCGACGTGCCCGGGAGGCCAACGGCAAGCGCACCCTCAGCGCCGCGGAGGACGACCTCGCCCGTCCCGGCAAGCTGGCGTAGGAGGCGGGTCCCGCGCTCGCCGGGCGCCGCGAGCAGGCCGAGCAATTCGCTCTCCCACGATGGCGTGGCCGCCACCGACGACGGCAGCCCCAGCCGCGCTGCGAGCCGTTCCAGCGCTTCGCGGCGCGAGGTGCTCCCCGACGCCAACGCCCATGGCCGGGCGAAGATCCGGCGCTCGGCCCACTCCCAAGCCCCCGAGGCCTCGAGGACGACCCGCCGCATGCCCCCGACCTCGCTGGCCCTCACCCGCTCAATCACGCCCTCGAGGACGCGGCCGAATTCCGGCGAGCCATCGGCGGCGGAGCAGTACCCGAGCGCGACGCGTACCACCGCGCCGGCGGCTGCCGGCGCCACGCCGGGGACGACCGCGCCCTGAGGGTCCGAGAGTTCGATCGTGAGGGCGAAACTTCCGTCGGCCGCCTCGCGCCATGCCGCGCGGAGGACGAGCGCCGACACGTCGGCCGCCGGCGCCGGTGCGCTCCGCCAGACGCCCGCGGCGGTGGCGAGCCACGCAACGCCGGCGCGGGAGGCTGCCGTCGCCCAGCGCACGCCGCCGGGAAGGGAGGGTGCCGGCTCTTCCCAGCGGTGAGCCGTGACGGGTGCGCCGCCAACGAGGCGCGCGGCATAGCACCGCAGTGCAGCGGGGCTCCCGACGGCCTCCTCCGTCCACCAGGCCCGCAGCTCGCCTGCCACCACCGCCAACGCCGGCGAACGGACCGAGAGGCCACTCCCAGGGCCGGCCTCGCTGACGGGGACGAGCCCCGACCACGCGTTCAGGGGGAGCGCGCCGTCTCCCAGGGCGCAGGCCCAGACAGCCGGCGCGCCGTCGGCTGCCGTCCCCGTCGCGAGGAGCTCGTAGTTCCCGTTCCGGTGCACCGCGGCCGCACCCGTCACGCTCCCGACGACGAACGGCCAGGCAGTGGCCGAGGCTGCCCAGCTACCGTTCGTGCGCCGGAGGCGCTTCAGCTGCGCGCCGGCAGCGAGGAAGAGACAAGCGTCGCCGCCGCCCGAGCGGATGGCGACCGCTGCTGCCCGCAGCGGGCCGGCGTCGGCGGCCGTGTGCACCGCGCTCCACGTCTGGCCGTCGTCGCTGCTCCGCCACACGCGGACGGCGGTTCCGCCGGCGAGGACGCCGGCGGCGAGGGCTTCGCCGCCTTCGCTGGCCAAGCCAACTCCTGTGCCCGGTTCGAGCCCCGCAGCCACGTCCGCCCAGGCAGCGAATACCGCCCCCGGTCCCGGTGACGGCGTGCGCGCGAGGCGGAGCACACCGCCGTCGTTCCGCACGCGGAGGAGGGTGCCGGCCGCAGTGAGGGCGAGCGCCACCGGGGCATCGGCTTCGCTGCCAGCGTGGAGCAACTGCCAGCGAAGGATGGGCGCCCCGAAGCGCTCGTCGTGCAGGGTGACAGCAACGGCCGGCCGGCGGCCGGAGACCCGGGCTTGGTGCGCTTGCAGCGTCGGGGAGAGCGGCCGCATGCCCGGAGCGTGCACCAGCCCGCGCGAAGCTCCGAGCGGGGAACGACGCTCAGCGGAAGTGGGGCAGCACCCGTTCGGCAAAGAGCCGCGCCGGCTCCCGCGTGTCGCGGCCGAAGAACTCGATCTGGAACATCGTGCAGCCGAGGGCTGCGTGCGCTTCGATCTGCTCCCGTACCCGCTCCGGGCTACCCGCGATGGCGAGCGGCCCTTCCGGGTCGCCCATGTGGCCGCCGAAGATGCGTTTCGCCGTATCGATCATCCCCCGGGCCTGCGTCTCGTCGGGCGCGATGATGACGAGGCACTGCTGGCTGATGCGCAGCGTCGCCGGGTCGCGGCCCACGCTGCGGCAGTGTTCGCGCAGCACTTCGACCTTCCGCGGGAGGGCGGACTGCTGTACCGCAGGGTTGTTCCAGATGTCGGCCTCGCGGGCGGCGATGCGCATCGTGACCGACTCGCCGCCGCCGCCGACCAGGATGGGCACCCGCCGCGGCGGTTTCGGCAGGCAGACGAGGTTCGTGGCCTTCACGTACCGCCCCTCGAAGGTGACCGCCTCTTCGGCGGGGTCCCACATCCGCCGGAAGAGGGCGACGGTTTCTTCGAGCTGACGCAGCCGCTCGCGCGGAGGGTAGAAGGGCACGCCGAAATCGGTGAACTCGCGCGGCATCCACCCTGCGCCGAGGCCGGCGATGACCCGCCCGCCGGCGATGGCATCGACGGTGGCGATGACCTTCCCCAGCTGGGCGGCGTTCCGCATTCCGGCAGGCGTGACCAGCGTCCCGAGCTCGACGCGTGTCGTCACGGCCGCGACCGCTGCGAGCAGGGACCACGCCTCAAGGATGGGGATTTGGGGCGACTGCGGGCCGTAGAGGTGGTCGCACACCCAGAGGGAATCGAAGCCCATGGCTTCGAACTCGATGGCCGCGGCGCGTGCTTCCGCCCACGTCCGCTTGATCTGCGGGATCGTCACGCCGAAGTGCAGCTCCGCCATCGCGAACCTCCTTCCGTCGCGGGTATTCTACGGCTCCGCCGCATCAGGGACCGCCGCCGGCTTCCGCGCCAGGAGGGCGAAGGAGAGGGGCAGGCGCGGGGCCTCGGACGGCGGACGCCACCGCCCTTCGGCGTCGGCTTCGAGCCAGGGGAAGGCCGGCCAGGCGCACCAATCGAGCTCCTCGAGCCGCTCGAGGGCGAGCCCGGCGGCGACGGCAGCGGTGACGATCTCGCCGAGGCTGTGGTTCCACTGGTACGTCACCGGCTGCGCGAGACGCGCATCGCCGCCGTCGGGCACGTAGCTGGTTTCCCGCACGAGCCGCAGGGGCTCCGCCGTCTCGAAGTACGGCCCCTCGATGAGCAGCGTGCCCGCTGGCGATGCGTCGGCCGCAGCCTGGAGCGCAGGGTGGGCGTCGCGGAGGAAGAGCCGTCCCCCCGGTCGCAGGCAGGCCGAGGCCGCCTCCATCCATTCGCGCACGCTCGGAATCCAGACCAGTGTGCCCGTGCTGGCGTAGACGATGTCGAACCGGCGGCCGCCGAGCGCACGGGGGGCATCGAGGACGTTCGCCTCCACGAACGTCGCCGCGACGCCCGCCTGCGCCGCCAGGTCCCTCGCCGTCGCGATGGCCGCGGGGGAGAAGTCGAGCCCGGTCACGCGGGCGCCGAGCCGCGCCCACGAGAGGGTTTCCAAGCCAACGTGGCACTGCAGGTGGAGGAGCTCCGCACCGCGGACGTCGCCGAGCACGGCGACATCGTAGGCATCGAGGGCAAGGCGGCCGGCGAGGAACGCGTCGACGCCGTAGGAGGCGGACTTCAGGTGCACGGGTACCCGCGCGTCCCAATTCGAGCGGTTCGCCGCGAACCACTCTTCGCGCACGGTTCAGACGCCGGCGTAGGAGTGGAGGCCGGTGACCCAGAGGTTCACGCCGAAGTAGGTGAAGAGGAGCAGCCCCCACATGACGACGATCCACCACATGGGGTCGGGCCGCGGCCCCCGGCGGACGAACGCCGGGAGGAGCCGCCGGAAAAGGGGGGCGTTCGCCACGGTGCCGGTACCAGCCCGGGCGTGGAAGTAGGCAGCCAGCGAGAGCCAGGTCACGAGGGCGCTCGTTTCCTTCGGGTCCCAGCCCCAGTAGCGGCCCCAGGCGCTGTTCGCCCACCAGGCACCGAGGGCGATACCGAGCCCGAGGAGCGGGAAGCCGACGAGCACCGCCCGGTGCGCGAACTCCTCGGCGGCCTCGGCCGAGGGCAGGGCAGCGAACCGGCGCCGGCCTGCCCCGCCCTGCGCCAGGTACACGGCCGCCCCGGCAAAAGCCAGGGTGAGCACGGCGTAGGACACCATCATCACGCTGACGTGGAGCGCGAGAAGGTTCGGGTTCTGCAGGGCAGGGACGAGCGGCCGCACCTCGTGCGGGAAGAGGGTGGCCACGCCAGCGAAGGCCGCACACACCGGCATCGCCACAGCGCCGACCCTTCGCTGGCCGGTGACGCGCTCGAAGACGAGGTAGCTCACCGCGAGGGCGGCGGTGAAGGCCAGCGTAGCTTCGTACATGTTCGAAAGCGGCGGATGTCCCACCGCCGCCCACCGCGCCGCCACCGCGCCGGAGAAGGCAGCGGCCGCGAAGACGGCGAGCGTCGTCCCCAGCTGGAGGAAGCCCTCGCCGGGCCGTTCCGAGCGCAGCTCGACGGCAACCGTGCCGCTGCCGGTCTCAGCGGCGAGGCGGCGGCCTCCGAGGGCGCCCGCAGCCAGCGCTCCGAGGTACATGAGCGCCGAGACGGTCGCCGTCACGAGCCCCGTCCAGAAGAGGTAGAGGGAAAGTTCAGCCATGACGCGCCTGCTCCCCTCATGCTACGGTGCGACCCGCGGCGGCGTCACCGGCCGCGACGACTCCGCGCCCCACGTGCTGCCGCTCAGGGCAAGGGCAGGAAAAGCTGGTAGCGGCCGGCGACGGGCTGGCCGCCCACCAGCGGCGCCTCCACCGTGAGCGTCAGGGGGCCCGTCGTCTCGCCGACGGTGTTGCGAACGGTGACGAGCAACGATACCGCCCGCCCTTCGCCGCTGTTCAGCACGAGCTCCGCCCGCCCGCCGACCACCGCCGTCGGCGCGAACGTCTGCCCCGCCGCGGCCACCGCCGCCCGCCGCAGGTTCACCTGGGCGAACGTCCGGGCTCCGTTCGTCACCCACAGGTCGAGGAGGACGGCATGGGTGTCACCGACGCGGTACCGCTCGGCCAACGCTTCGGCCAGCGCCGAAGCCTGGGCCCCGTCCATCCCTGCCAGCACGCACTGCAGGTAGTCGAGGGGGAAGACCGCGGCCCCGCGGACCGAAATGGCGACGCCCTGCAGCCCCTGCTCGACCGACAGGGGGTAGGAAGCCTCGCGCAGGGCGCCGCAATCGGCGACGTTTGCGAAGACGCGGCCGACGGCGGGGGTGGGTGTTGCCCGGACGCCGGCGACCTCCGCCTCGGGGGTCTCCGCCCGGGGCGCCGGCGTCGGCGTGGAGGTCGGCTGGCCGCCAGGCGTGGGTGAGCCGGCCGGCACGGCCGACGGCGTCGGCGAAGGGCGGGGCGTCTCGACGGCGGGCAGCGCGGCCAGGGTCACGCCCCGCTCGCCCCCTGCAGAGGAGCCGGGCTGCCAGGCGAATGCCAGGACGAGCACCGCGACGACCACCGCTCCCGGGAGCAGGTAGACGGGCGACCGGAGGGCGGCGACGGTCGAACGCGTCCGTCCTTCTGCCGGTGGCAGGCGTTCCACGCTCCCACGCTAGCCTGCCAGTCGAACGGATTCGATCCCGGCCCTCCCCGACGCGCCGCGGGGAGAACCCCGATGTTGGAACGGAGGCTGGCGCGCAGCCTGACCGGCGCGTACGCTACGGTGCCGTGCGCGCTGCCTTCGCGGCTGCCGTAGCCGTTGCCCTGCTCGCCGCCTGCTCGGCCCGGGATTCATCCCCAGCGCCGACTGCCGCTGCAACCGAACTCCCCATCGCGCAGATCGCAGTCGTGGCGCCGGACGGCCGCGCTTTTCCGCTCACCGTCGAGGTCGCTGCGACGCCCGCGGACCGCGAGCGAGGCCTGATGTTCCGGCAGCAGCTCGCCGAAGACGCGGGGATGCTCTTCGTCTTCCCCGAGGAGACGCGCACCAGCTTCTGGATGAAGAACACCCTCGTGCCCCTCACCATCGCCTTCCTCGCGGCCGACGGCCGCATCCTGGCCGTGGTGGATGGCAAACCGCTCGACGAGACGCCGCTCGACCCGGGGGTGGCGTACCGGTACGCGCTGGAGGTGAACCAGGGCTGGTTCGCGCGGCGCGGCCTCGACCCGCTCACGGCCCGCGTCGAGCTCCCGGCCGCGCTGCCGCCCGCGCGCTGAGGGGCCCACCCCGCCCGGCGGCGGACGTATACTCCCGCCCATGAGCGCGTTCGAGGGGATCCGCATCGTCGACTTCACCCAGGGCCTCGCCGGGCCCATGGCCACGATGATGCTCGCGGATTTCGGGGCCGAGGTCATCAAGGTCGAACCGCCCGGCGGCGACCGCGCCCAGCACGAGCCCGGGTACTGGTGCTGGAACCGGAACAAACTCCGCGTCCGCCTCGACGTGGGGACCTACGAAGGCCGGCGCCTCGCGCGGGACCTCATCGCCTCGGCCGACGTGGCCGTGTTCGATGCCCTCCCCGGCGAGCTCGAACGCCTTGGGTTCGATGCCGGTACGCTGACGGCCGCCTACCCCTCGCTCTTGCACGTGTGGCTGCCGCCCTACGCGCCGCGGGGGCGCTGGAGCTACCTCCCTCCCGAAGAACAGTTACTGGCGGCGGTGACCGGCGCCTGCTGGTTCCAGTTCAGCTGGGACGACGTCCCGGTAGAGCTGGTGACGCCGCAGCTCGGCTACGCGCATGCGCTCATTGCCGCGGGAGCCATCGCCGCGGGGCTCCTCGAGCGGCGGCGGAGCGGCCTCGGACAGGCGGTGACCGTCGGCGGCATCCACGGCTTCGCTGTCGTGGAGAGCGGCGGCGCCCTGCGCGCCGGCGAAGTGCTACGGATGCGCGCGCCGGGGGCTCGCGGGGCACTCCCCAACTACCGCCTCTACCGCTGCGCCGACGGCGAATGGCTCTTCCTCGGCACGCTCATGCCGCATCACTTCTACAAGGCGCTCGAAGTCCTCGACCTGTTCGATGTGATGGCCTTGCCGGGGGTCGACGGCGAGTTCTCGAACCTCATGCGGCCCGAGGTCCGCGACACGGTTATCGCGCGCTTCGACGAGCGCTTCGCCGAACGCCCCCGGGAGGAGTGGTTGGCGCTGCTCGAGGCGGCGGGCGTCCCCCGTGCCCCCGTGTGGCCTCGGGAGCGCTGGTTCACGAGCGAGCAGGTGCGCGCCATCGGCATGCGGGCCGAACTCGAGCACCCCGAGCTGGGGACCATCGTCATGCCGGGGCTGCCGCTCCGCCTCTCCGAAACGCCGGCGAGCATCCGCAGCCTCATCCGGGATGCCGACCCGCGCGCGCTGCTCCGGGAGCGGCCGCCGGCGCCGCCGCAGCGCGGCGAGCCGCCGCCGCAGCGGCCAGGCGGGCCGCTGGCGGGGTTCCGCGTGCTCGACCTGGGGATGGTCATCGCCGGGACGTTCATCGGCGCCATCCTCGCGAACTTCGGCGCCGACGTCGTGAAGGTGGAACCGCCGGAGGGTGACCCCTTCCGGCAGTACGGGCTGGGCTTTGCCGGGTACAACCAGGGGAAGCGGAGCATCGTCCTCGACCTGAAGGAGCGGAGCCAGCGGGAGACCTTCTACCAGCTGGTGGAGCGCGCCGACGCCGTGTTGGACAACTACCGCCTCGGCGTCCTCGAGCGGCTGGGGATCGACTACGCCACCCTCTCGCGACGCAACCCCCGCATCGTCCAGGCATCGGTCACGGGGTACGGCAGTTCGGGGCCGATGGCGAGCCTGCCGGGCTTCGATCCGCTCCTGCAGGCGCAGAGTGGGCTCATGGCCGCCCAGGGCGGCGACGACGAGCCGGTGTTCCACCAAATCCCCGTCAACGATACGGCGACCTCCATGGTGGCCGCCTTCGGCATCCTCGCGGCCCTCTTCGCACGCGAACGTACGGGCCGCGGGCAGCGGGTCGAGACCTCGCTCGCCGCCCAGAGCATCCTTTTCCAATCGGGTGAGTTGACCTGGTACGCAGGGCGTCCGGCCCCGGCGAAGGGCGGGCGCGATTTCCCCGGCGTCCGCGCCCTCGACCGGCTCTACCGCTGCCGCGACGGCTGGCTAGCGATCGTCTGCCGGCGCGAGGAAGAGTTCCACCAGCTCTGCGTCGCCCTTGGGCACCCCGAGTGGGCGGGGCGCTTCCTCGCCCGCGATGCGCTCGACGCGCCGAGCCGCGGGCCCCTGGCCGAGCTCCTCGCCGAGGCGTTCGCAGCCCTGGAACGGGACGAGGCCATCGAACGGCTGCTGGCGCGCGGCGTTCCCTGTGCGCCGGCGCTCCGCATCGAGGAGATCTTCGCCAGCCCGTGGCACCGCGAGAACGGCCTCTTTTGGGAGTGCGACCACCCGCAGTTCGGCCCGCTCACCCTGGTGCGGAGCTACGCCGAGTGGTCGCGGACCCCAGGAGGGTTCAGCCGGCGGCCGCCGCTGCTGGGCGAGCACACCGAGGAAGTGCTCGCCGAGATCGCCGGGGGAGCGACGTCCGCTGCATCATGAAGGCGATGACTGCACGCGCTACCCTGCCGGCCCGCGTGGTCGCCTTCTGCCGGGCCCTGCGGAACGAAGGCCTTTCGGTGACCCCCGCCCGGGCCGTCGAGGCGGTGCGGGCCCTTCGGCACATCAACCCGGCCGACCGGGAGGCATTCCGGGCCGCCCTGCGCGCGTTCTCGGTCACCGCGCCCGAAGAGCTGCCCCTCTTCGAGGCGACGTTCGAACGGTTCTTCGGCCAGGGCGCCGACCCAGCCGCGGGCGAGCGGCTGCGGCCCGAGCTCCGCGAGCAGCCCCGGCCGCCGGCCGCTGCCTACGTGCCCGTCGCCATCCCCCTCGAGGGCTTCGACCGCAACGAAGGCGGCTCGATCCTCCCCGGGCTCGAGGCGACGGCCGGCGACGCCGATCTGCTCGTACGGAAGGACTTCCTCGACCTTTCGCCCGCCGAGGCTGCCCGCGTCCGCCGGGAGGTCGCGAAGCTGGCACCCGTCTTGGCGACGGTGCCCAGCCGGCGCTTCCAGCGGTCGGCTTCGGGCCCCGTCGTCGATGTCCGCCGCTCGATGCGCCGCGCCCAGCGGACGGCGGGCGAGGTGATGGTCCTGCAGCGCCTCCGGCGGCGGCGCGAGCGGCTGCGGCTCGTGGCCCTCTGCGACGTCTCCGGTTCGATGGATCGGTACGCGGGGTTCCTGCTCGAGTTCCTCTACGCCCTCCAGCGCGAGCGGGGCGACGTCCACACCTTCGCCTTCAGCACGCGCCTCTTCGAACTGACGCCGCTCCTCCGCCGGCGGCGTTTCGAGGCGGCGGCCACCGCCCTCAGCCAAGCGACGGCGGCCTGGAGCGGCGGAACGGCCATCGGTGCCTGCCTCGAGGAGTTCCTGGCCCGCCACGGTCGGCGCCTCGTGGGGCCGCGGACCGTGGTGGTCATCCTCAGCGACGGTTGGGAGCGGGGCGACCCCTCGCGGCTTGCGGCGCAGATGGCAGAGCTGCGCCGCCGGGCCTTCCGCATCATCTGGCTGAACCCGCTGAAGGGGCACCCCGGCTACGAGCCAACGGCCGCCGGCATGGCCGCGGCCCTGCCGTGGGTCGACCACTTCCTCCCGGCGAACTCCCTCGAATCGCTCGTCCGGCTGCGGCGGCTGCTGCGGACGTTGCGCTGAGTCAGCGCGCCGGCTCGATGATGGCCGTCATGCTGCCCTTCGAGGTCGGCATCCAGGGATCGGCCCCGAAGCTGTGGATGGCGCGCTGCTTCTCCAGCACCTCGTCCTTCGGGCCCGTCATCACGATGGCCTGGCCCTGGCTATCGACCACGCAGGCGATGGCGAAGCCCTTCTCGGGCGCATAGCCGAAGATGCGGTTCAGCATCACCACCACGTACTGGTAGGTGTGCTCGTCGTCGTCGAGGAGGATGAGGTGGTAGAGCGGCTCGAACGAGTCGCCGGTCTGCTCCTGCTCGCCGATGCCGGGCCTGGTGGTGGTTTCCGTCGCCATCGTCTGGGATCGTAGCGAAGGAGCCGCGCCCGGTGGAAGGCACCCGGTGCCAACCGGGGCTTCGGGGTCGTGGGCGCGCCGCTCCACGGTGAGCGCGTCGAAGGAGGTGCGCCATGCCCCCGCGGACGCCCGCCGAACTCCCGTTGCCCGACCTCCTCCAGCGGATGGACGAAGGCCGCCGGAGCCGCTACCGCGAGTACCTCGCGTTCTACGAAGGGCGGCAGTGGGAAGGCCGCGCCCACCGAGGTGAGCGGCGGCTCACCTTCAACTACGTCCGTGCGTTCGTCGACAAGGTGACGAGCTACCTGCTGGCGGGGGCTTCCCTCCAGGTAGAGCCGCTCGACCCCGCCGACCCCGGCGCCGTCGAACGCGCCCGCCGAGCCGAGCAGGCCCTCCGGCTGGTGGAATCGGAGGAGGGGCTCGCCCAGCTCGACTACGAGACGGAGCTCGATTGCGCGGTGCTCGGCGATGCTGCGTACAAGGTCACCTGGGACACCGCGGAGGAGCGCGTGCGCATCACGGCGCCCGATGTCCAGGGGATCTTCGTGTGGCGGGAGCCCGACGACCCGCGCCGGATGACGGCGGTGGCATCCCAGTACCGTCTGCCGGCCGAAGGGGACGCCCGGCCGCGCCTCGTGACGGAGTACTGGACAGCCGACCTTTTCGAGCTTTGGTACGGGCGGGAGCTGGAGCTGCGGGCAGCGAACCCGTACGGCTTCATCCCCTTCGTGATCTTTCCCAACGTCCGCGAGCCGAAGCAGGCGTGGGGCGCGAGCGACGTCCCGGCGCTCATGGCCTCGAACCGGGAGCTGAACCGTGCGTTCAGCCAGCTCAGCCAGATCCTGGAGCTTTCGGGGAACCCGATCGCCGTCCTCGAAGGCGTCACCGGCGCCGAATCCATCGCCGTCGAGCCGGGAGCCGTGTGGGAGGTTCCCGAGCGAGCCCGGGCCTACCTCCTCGACCTCCTCCAAGGGGGCGGGGTCGCGCTCCACACCGACTACATCGAGCTGCTCTACCGAACGCTGCACGACCTGGGCGAATCGCCACGGACCGCGTTCGGCCACAACCCGCAGGCGCTGAGCGGCGTAGCCCTCAACATCGAGCTGGAGCCCCTGGCGCAGAAGGTGGAACGGAAGCGGCGCATCCGTACGGCGGTCTACGAACGCCGGGCGTGGATGGTCCTTGAGCTCCTACGGCAGTTCCGGGGGCTCGACGTGGCCGGAGTCCGGCCGGTGATGCGCTGGGGCCCCATCCTCCCGGCCGACCGATCGCGGCAGGTGGCGGACGAGCGGGCGCTCGTCGAAGCCGGCATCCACGCCCGGCGCACCGCGGCCGCGATCCTCGGGAGCGAGGACCCCGAGGGCGAATGGCGGCGTGTGCTCGAGGAGCGCGCCGCGCTCGAGCCGGGGGCAGGCTAGGCCGCGCGCCGCCGCTCGGCTTCGGCGCCGGCGGGATGGGGGACCACCTCGGCCGGCACGCGGGCCCGCGCACGCCTGCGGGCGGCGGAGGCACCGGCCCTGTTCGCGGCCAGCGTCACGATGCCCGCAGCGCTCGCCGCCGCCAGAGCAAGGTCCCAGCTGGCTACAGCGAGGCCCCCTGCCGCAAGGGCTGCCCCGGCAGCGAGGAGCGCCAGCGGGCGCAGGACCCAGAGCCAGAAACCTGCCACGTCTACAGATTCGGCGGCGCGCTTCGAGGAGGACAGGGCGGGTGCCTCAGCCGATGTACGCTTCGCCGCCCACGGGGGAGTCCGGCGGCCATTCCACGGTGAAGCGCCGCACTTCACGCCGCTGGGCCGGGCGGAAGCAGTGCACGCAGGCCCGCGGCCAGGGGAGCTTGGCGGGGACGATGGTGCGGTGAGCGCCGTGCTCGGGGCAGGTCAGCTCGAATTCGATGACGGCGACTTCCATGGCCGACCTCCCCGCGCCCGTATCGATCCATAGGATAACCGGATGTCACCTTCTGTCTACTCCCCGGATGGTGAATGTGCAAAATCTTTATCTAACAGCTCCGACCGGATCTAACAGCTCCGACCGGGCGTGAGGCCGGATACGGCGAGCCCCCTTCCACCTGAGATGACGTCTACTGCGTTGCCGGGCGTCCAGTGGAACTGGTGTCAAACGAAATTGCTATTAGGCGGCCGCGGGACGGCGACGCGAGGCCACGGTAGCGGGCGCAAGATTCCGGCCGCCGGGCGGAGTGGAACGATGTCGCCGGGATGGAGAATCAACCGGCCGGGTCTGCCAGCCGCCGGACATCGATGGGCAGTCCGGCGACCATGAGGTAGACACGGTCCGCGCGTGCTGCGGCGAGCTGGTTCACCTCCCCGAGGAGGTCGCGGTAGACGCGCGCTAACGCGCCCGCCGGTACGATACCCTGTCCAACTTCGTTGCTGACGAGAAGGAGGTTTCGCGGACCCCGCGCCTCGAACACGCGCTCGAGCTCTTCGCGGGCGAAACTGCGCGCAGCGGCCACTGCGGCAGGCGGTACGGGATCGCCGGAGGCGCCGCAACGCTCGAGCACATTGGAAACCCAGAGCGTGAGACAGTCGACGATCACCACCTCTGCAAGACTTCCGTCCACAGCCCGGGAGAGATGGAGCGGCTCTTCGACCGTGACCCAGGATGCGGGCCGCTCGGCGCGGTGGGCCGCCGCCCGTTGCCGCATCTCCTCATCGCGCAGCTCAGCCGTAGCCACATAGAGCACGCTTCCACCGGCGCGGAGAGCAAGCTCCTGGGCGAAGCGCGACTTCCCGCTTCGCGCGCCCCCGACGATGAGGACCACGGAACCCACCAGCCCGCTCACCATGCCTTCGTCTCGATGAGTGCCGCGGCCGTGAGGAGTGCGAACAGCTCCACCGTTTCCACCGACGCGCCGAGGATATCTCCGGTGAGGCCGCCGAGCGCGACACGCGACCAAAGCGCCAGCACAGCCACGACGAGCAGGCCGGCCCCAACCAGCACGAGCCCGGCCGGGAACGTCACCAGCAGGGCAGCTACCACCGTGATGCCGACTGATACGAGCGACCCTGCCCTACCCGTTCGCCGCGCGAGCTCGACGGCCATCCCGTGAGGGCGCGCCGGGGGCGCAAGGAGCAATGCCAGCGGAAGGATGCCGCGCGCAAGGAATGGAGCAACGAAGAGGGCACGCACTCGTCCGCTGCCGTCCAGATCACCCAACAGCACCCACTTTCCCAGCAGCACCAGCACGACCGCAACGACTCCGAATGCTCCTGCCCGGGGGTCGGCCATGATTTCCAGCCGGCGCGCCGAAGTTCCGTGCCCGATGAGCCCATCAGCGGTATCGACGACCCCGTCGAGGTGCATGGCACCGGTGACGGTGATCCAGGCGGTCAGCACAACCCAGTTCGCACCACCTGGCGGGAAGAGCTCACGTCCAAGGGTATCCACCGCGAGGATGATGCCCCCGACGAGCGCGCCAACAAGAGGAAAGGCCCATACTGCGGGAGCCTCACATGCGCTCTGACTGCCGACGGGGAGCCTGGTCAGGAGTGCGATGGTAGCGAGGATCCGGCGTAGCGGTGTCATCCTCGATCCGTAACGCCGGCCTCTTCGAACGTGGCCATCTCGTTGAGGAGGGCGAGAGATGCCTCCACGATGGGCATGGCCAGCGCTGCTCCTGTCCCTTCACCGAGACGGAGGCCGAGATCGATTAGCGGCTGGAGCCCGAGCGCTTGCAGAACAACGCGGTGACCCGGCTCCGCAGAGCAGTGGGAAGCGATGAGGTACGGGACCACGCCGGGAGCGAGACGGGCGGCAAGGAGGGCGGCGGCTCCGGTGATGAATCCGTCCACGAGGACCGGCACTCGCCGGCTCGCGGCCGCGATGGCAACCCCAGCCAAACCCGCGATCTCGAGCCCGCCGACCTTCGCCGCTACATCGACGGGGTCGTCCACGTCGGGGGACCGCGCTCGCAAGGCGCGTTCCACGACCGCCGCCTTGCGGCGCACCCCATCCGCATCCAACCCCGTTCCCGGCCCGACGACCTCTGCCGGCGGGCAGTTCAAGAAGGCAGCGACCATTGCACTGCTGGCAGTGGTGTTCCCGATTCCCATCTCGCCGAGTCCTACCATGCGAGCTCCTCGCGCAATTTCGGCCGCGGCGAGGTCGTACCCCGCGAGGAAGGCGCCGATGGCCTCTTCGCGGGTCATGGCGTCCTCGCAGAGAATGTTCCCGGTCCCGCGGCGGAGGGAGCAGTCGACGAAGCCCTGTTGGGGCAGCAGCTCTCGGGCCGCGATGCCGAAGTCGGCGACGACGATGTCTGCCCCCGCGCGACGGGCAAGGACGTTGATGGCGGCACCACCGCGCACGAAGTTTGCGACCATCTGGGCCGTCACCACCTGTGGGTAGGCGGACACGCCTTCGCGGACAACCCCGTGATCCCCGGCGAACACGAAGATCACCTTCCTGCCGCTTCGCGGCCGCGAATCGCCCATAATCCCCGCCAACTGCACGGCGAGGTCTTCGAGACGCCCGAGGCTTCCGGGCGGCTTCGTGAGCCGGCCGAGCCGTTCTCGAGCCAGCTGCATCGCCCGGGCATCGAGGGGTGGGATATCGCGGATGAGGGACTGTAGACGATCCTCCACGACGCACGCCTCTCTATTCAGGTCGCCTCAGGAACTGCCGCAGCGATACCGTCGCCGTAGGGCACGACGACCGGGCCGGGCAAGTGGTTGTCCCGAAGCACCGTGACCTGGGCACCGTAGACTTCCGCGAGCCGTTCCTGATCCAAGACCTCTCGCGGTTTACCGCTGCAGACGATACGGCCTCCGCACATCAGTTCCATTCGATCTGCATACATTCCTGCGAGTGTAAGGTCGTGGATTGCCGCGACGACCGCGTACTGGTTTTGCCGAGCGAGGCGCCTGACGAGCTGGAGGACGGAGATCTGGTGTCCGATATCGAGGTTCGCCGTCGCCTCATCGAGAAGGAGGATGGGCGCCCGTTGGGCGAGCGCTCGGGCCAGGATGACTCGCTGGCGCTCGCCGCCCGAGAGCTCGTCGACGCGGCGCCCTGCGAACTGTGCCGCGCCCACGAGCTCGAGCGATTTCGCCGCGATACGGTGGTCGGCAGGTCCTTCCTGCGCAAGGAACCCCAAATGCGGCGTTCGGCCCATGAGCACGATTTCGAGGGCGGTGTAGCCAATGGGGAGCGCGATACTCTGGGGTACTACCGCGATCCAGCGCGCGATCTCCTTGCGGGACATCCGGGACACGCTCTGGCCCGCCACGAGGACATCCCCCTGCCTCCACGGCACAACGCGCGTGATGGCCCGGAGCAATGTCGTTTTCCCCGATCCGTTCGGCCCAACCAGCGCGACCACTTCCCCGGGCCGGACTGTGAGGCTTACCCCCCTCAACACCGCACGAGAGCCGTACGAAACGTGCAGATTCTGAATCTCGAGCACCGCCGCCCTCCTACATGAACACCGTGCGCTGCCGCTTCAGCAGATAGAGGAAGAACGGGGCACCGAGAAAAGACGTGATGACGCCGATTGGGACTTCACCAGGAGAGATGAGGGTGCGCGCCCCGAGGTCGCACAGGATGAGGAAGCTGCCACCGACCAGCGCGGAGACTGGCACGAGCAGCCGGTAGTCGGGACCGAGGACGAGCCGGACGGCGTGCGGCACCACGAGACCGACGAAGCCGATGATGCCAGCGACGGCCACCGCGGCGGCAGTTGCGAGGGATGCCGCGAGGATCACGACCGCGCGCGTGAGCTCCACGTTCACGCCGAGCTGAGCTGCCTGCTCTTCGTCGAGCTGGAGGACGTTCAGGATCCGCCCGTGAAGGGCCACGATGATAGCTGCAGGGGCCGCGTACGGGAGGATGAACCACATCTTGTGCCAGCCGCTGGCGTTGAAGCTCCCCAGCAACCAAGCAAGGATTGACATCGTATTCTCGCGACTCATGAGCATGAGATAGGACGTGGCGGAGACCGCCAAGGAAGAAACGGCCACCCCAGCGAGGATGAGGGTGGTGCGCGGTGTGGTGCCGCCCACGCTGGCCAGGAGATAGGCGGCAAGCACCGCGGCAACAGCCCCGCCAAAGGCAGCGAGCGTGACCAGGCTCACCGGACCAACGAGGACCGGCACGGGTGCTACGAACACAAGGCTGGCCGCCAGCCCGGCGCCGGAGGCAGCACCGAGGAGATATGGATCGGCCAGAGGGTTGCGGAACACGCCCTGGTATGCCGCCCCGCTGTAGGCAAGCGTCGCCCCGACGACTCCAGCCAGAAGCACCCGTGGCAACCGGATCTCCCAGACGATGCGGTCGGTGAGCGCCGGCAGTCCCGCTTCGCGCACGCCGAGGTGGTCGAGCAGCACGGCTACGACTTCGCCTAGCCCTGGCGACGCCGGACCGACGGCCGTCCCCACCACGACGGTCACCACGAAGGCGAACGCGGAAAGTGCGAGCGCTGCCATCGCGCGGGTTCCTCGCCGAGGGACCGGGACGACCACCTTGGGCGCCAAAGGAAGTCCGCTCATCGCCCTACCCCCGCGATTCGCTTGATCTGGTCCAGGTCGACGCTGCGTCGCACCGCTTCCGCCAAACGGTCGTACTCGGAATCCCGACGGAACGGTACCCATCCGCTGACCTCGGCCCGCACAGCACGGAGCACGCCATGTCGGAGCCCGTCGTTCTCGAAGAGGCCGTGAACGTAGGAGCCGAAGACGCGCCCCGTGGCATCAAGGGCGCCATCGGGCCGCCATGCAGCGCCGTCTCGCAGGAGCAATGGTCGGTCCACGTCCCGCCGGAACTCAGTCTGACCGACGTGGATCTCGTAGCCTTGAAACTCGTACCCCTCTGCAGCGCCGAGGATCCCCCGGCCTCCCCGGACAATCCCTTCGACACGACGCGTGACCTTCTCGCTCGCCATGGCCGTTACGAGCGGAAGGAGGCCAAGGCCCCGTTCTGCAGGCAGTTCCGACTCCACGCGAGCCGGGTCGAAGACGTACTCGCCGAGCATCTGGAAGCCCCCGCAGATGCCGATCACGTAGGCTCCCTCCGCTGCCCGCCGGCGGATGGTGGCAGCCATGCCGGACTCGTGCAGCCATCGCAGGTCCGGGCATGTCGCTTTCGAACCCGGCAGAATGATGACCTCTGCCGACCGAAGCTCCTGCGGCGTGGAGACGAACCGGAGCTGGACGTTCGGCTCGGCCCCCAACGCGTCGAACTCGTCGAAATTGGAAACCTTCGGCAAGCGAACGACAGCAACGTCAAGAGCCGGACCGGTTTTGGCTCGCGGCCGCCGCTCGAGTTCGACAGAATCCTCGGGAGCGACACGGAGATCCTCAAGGTACGGAACCACTCCCAGCACCGGCTTCCCTGTGCGCTGCTCCAGGAACGAGAGTCCAGGCGCGAGCAGGCCAAGATCACCTCGGAAGCGGTTGATCAGGAGCCCGCGGACGAGCGCACGCTCCTCGGGCAGAAGGAGCTCCAGAGTGCCCACAATGTGCGCCAATACCCCTCCGCGATCGATGTCGCCCACGAGGATTACCGGCGCTCCGAACTCCCGGGCAACGCGCATGTTCGCGAGATCGGTGGCCCGGAGGTTCACCTCGGCCGGGCTCCCGGCCCCCTCGATCACGACAAGCTCGTACTCCTTCCGCAGCCGCTCCAGAGACTCCACGACGTACGGCCACAGCACCGCCGCGTAGTCCGGCGCGCCGAGCGCCGGTGCCTCAGCCCACATCCGACCCTGGACGATGACCTGACAACGCCCGTTTCCTTCGGGCTTCAGGAGAATAGGGTTCATGTCTCCCGTTGGGTCCACCCCCGCGGCCTCGGCTTGGGCCGCCTGCGCACGCCCGATTTCCCGGCCATCCTTGGTAACAGCAGCGTTGAGCGACATGTTTTGCGCCTTGAATGGCGCCACGCGAATCCCTTCCTGGGCGAACACTCGACACAGTGCAGTGACCAGCACGCTCTTCCCTACGGAGCTCGCCGTTCCTTGCACCATCAGCAGCTTCGCCCTGCTCATACGCCTCTCCCATCGGTGCGAGCACGTGCTGCCGCGAGTGCCCGTACGACGCGCCGGATGAGTGACCGGTGAGGGACGGCAATTCGCACCCACTCGGCCAGCCCAAACGACGTACAGTCGCGCACACAGATCCGTTCTTCGAGCGACGCCAGGCGAAAGCGCGTCGCGTCCTTTACCCGGATGAGCAAGAAATTTGCGCTGCCGACCACGATATCCGAAAAACCTGCCGCTCCCAGCGCATCGACCAACTGGCCTTTGCTCGAGGCGACTTCTTCGCGCATGCGTTCGAGGTGACCACGGAACACCGGGAGAGCGAGGCCGACGGCCTCTGCCACGGCGTTCACACTCCAACTTGGCTGGAGCCGACGCAGCGCATCGGCAACCTCCGCGGCCGCTACGACACAACCGAGCCGCACACCAGGCAGCGCGAAGCACTTCGTGAACGAACGCACCACAACGAGGCGGGGGTCGAGAACCGCCTCCGGCGCGGCAGTGGTGGCCTCGGGAACGAAATCCACGTACGCCTCGTCGATAAGGATGCGAAGATTCGGAGGCAGGGAGGCACACAGCGCCGCGATGTTCGGTACAAACCATCCTGTTGGGTTGTTGGGATTGCAGATGACGAGCAAGTCAGCGCCGTGGTCGCGTGCGTGCGCGGCGATACTCACAATGTCGGGAGCTGTTCCTGGGGGAACCCACAGGCGCTCAACCTCTCCCCCACAGGCAACGGCCGCGCGTTCGTATTCGGAGAACGTCGGGCCAACGACGATTACGCGCGATCCTTTTCGCAGCCACAGGCGAGCTACGAGGTGAATGAGCTCCGCGGCGCCGTTTCCCGGGACCACGTTCTCCGCGGGAACGCCGAGAAGCTCCGAAAGCGCATCCCGCAACGCGCGATATTCGGGGTCCGGGTATCGGTCGAGGCGGGCGCGTCGGGCCACCTGCAGCAGTTCTTCGGGCGCGGGAATGGGGGCGAGGTTTGCGGAAAGATCCAGCACCTCTCGCCAGTCGATGCCGAGCTCCGCGGCGTCCCGGGCAGTGAACCCGCCGTGGACCGACGTCGTCGCGCTCATGTCCATCCCCTCAGTGTGCGTGCCGAGAGGAGCGCCGTTAGCACGGCAGCGAAGAATGCGGCTCGTGCGACCAGCCGTTGGGCCTTCCGAACCGTCCACACATCCGGAGCACGCCCCCCGCCGAGTCGGTAGGCGCCTGGCTTCTCGAGCCAAACGCCGAGGGCCCCCGCCGCGGTGGCCATCGTCCAGCCGGCGTTCGGACTCTCCGTGCGCCGGTGTTCCCTCCAAGCCGTGCGGAGGGCTGGCCAGCCCCTCCCGCCCGCGGCCGCCGCCAGCAGGAGGGCTGCCAGGCGCGCCGGTACGTAGTTGAGCGCGTCGTCGAGACGGGCCGCCGTCTTTCCGAGATACTCGTACCGCCCGTGGTACCCCCACAGGCTATCGAGGGTGTTCACCACTCGGTAGGCAATCGCCGCCGGCACGCCCGCCATGGCTGCGAACATCCAGGGGGCGACGAACGAATCCGTCACGTTCTCTGCGAGTGACTCGACCGCTGCGGAGGCAATGTGGGCCCGGTCGAGGTGCTCGGTTCGTCGGCTCACCAGACTGCGGAGGCGCTCGCGCGCCATCGCCTCGTCGCCGCGTTGCAACGCTTCCGCGACAGCGCCGCCCTCCCGGAGGAGCATTCGTACGGCGAAGCTCGACTTGAGCAGCCAAACCGCCATGAGCGAGCGCAGCCACAATGGCCGGCGCTGGCCCGTTGCCCATCGCGCAAGGCCGAAAGCGAGCGTCGGCAACCCGCCTGCTACTGCCGCTCCGAAGAGAAGCTGTCCCGGTGGAGAAAGCCGAAAGGCCACCCGCTCGAGCGCGGCCGCCGTCCGACCTGCCCACACCGTCGGGTGGAAGCAAGAGGGAGGCTCGCCGAGGGCGAGGTCCCAGCAGGCCGCCGCCACGAACGGAACTGCGTTCACGGCTCCCGCCCAATCCGCGAGTTCGCAAGTGCCGCCCGTGTCGCGCCGAGCACCGCTGCACCCACGAGATGTCCGGGCACCGTTACGGGACCCCCATAGCGGAAGCTCGTGCCGCGGTCGGTCGCCGCGACGACGACGGCATCAGAGGAGGTACCCGTGGCAGGCACCCCGTCGGGCAACCGGACGCCGTCGAGAGCGAGTGCGAGGCACTTCGCCTCCGTCGCCACCGTGAGGAGATTCAAGAGGGCAGCGTCGGTGAGGCGGCCCTCGACGATGGCGACCACGTTGATCGTTCCCGGGGTCACCTCGTGCGCAATGGGCGAGCGGCCGGCAGCGGAAATGTTCCGGCCGCCCGCCGTCACCAAGGCGACCGCCGACACGCCCCCCTCCCCAGGCAAGCGGGCGCGAGCGACCCGAACCCGATCGTTCTCCACGCCTGTGAGCAGTGCTACCAGCGGCTCCGGGAGGCCGAGTTCAGCGGCGCGGTCGTAGGCGAATCGCTCTGGGTCTTCGCAGTCAAGGCGCCGATCAACGTGAAGGGAGAGGATTCGCGGCGTGAGTCCCAGTCCGCCCCCGCACGACGCGGTGGAGGCGTACCGAAGGTGGCCCTCCGACTCGACGAGGTAGTAGGCGCGGACAGCGCGGGCCGAAACCCCCTCCAGGAGCGGTCGGGGGTCCCGCCCGAGCGTCAGCACCTCAACCTCGGCGGCAGAAGGCGGCGACGTCACTGAAATCGCTCCGGGTAGAGGCACTTCGCGAGCGCCTCGAGGCCATCGACCACGCGCGGCCCGGGTCGACTGACGATGTCGGGGTCGACGGCGCAGATACGGTCATGCTTCACAGCGGAGATTTGGTCCCACCCAGGCCTGGCCTTCACCGCCTCCGGTGTGACCTCGGCTCCCTGGTCCGCAAGGATGATGACTTCGGGATCGCGTTCGATGATCAACTCTGCCGAGAGCTGTGGGTACTGCGTCTCCGCGCCTTCGGCGATGTTCCGGGCCTTGAGGATGTTGTAGAAGTCTCCCACGAAACTGTTCGGGGCTGCCGTGTAGTAGGTGGGGTCGAGCTCGTGGAAGATGCGAGGCCCGACCTGGATGTCAGAGATTCGCTCCTTCACGGCGTCGATTCGCTGACGCATCGACCGTACGAGGTCGGCCGCCTCTGCGGTGTGCCCTGTGATCCGCCCGAAGAGCTCGATCTGTTCGAGCACGCCATCGATTGAGCTGGGCAGCTTCAGGTACAGCACCGGGATCCTAACGCGGCGGAGGGCTTCGACGATGCCGTCGCGGTCGCTGAAGACGTACACGAAGTCAGGGTTGTAGCTCGCAATGGCCTCTAGATTCGGCTGGTATGCGTCGAGGGCGGGCTTTTCGTTGCTGCCAAGCGGGCAGTTGGCCCACCTCTCGACCGCGACGATGGCATCTCCCGCACCGATGGCGCACAGGATCTCCGTGGCATGCGCGGAGAGGGAGACGATTCGCCGAGGCGGTGCTTCGAGCGTTACGGCAACGCCGTCGCTCCCTTCGATGGTGAGTGGGAACGCCGTCTCTGGCTGAGCACCGGAGGCATCGGCGTGCCTCGCCGGGCTGTTTGCGCCCGATGGCTGGTCGTCGCCTCCGCAGGACGCCAGGAGGCCCAGTGCGGCCGTAACAAGGAGGACGAGGAAGAGGAATGGAGCCTTCGTATCAGTTCGAGCCACGGGTCGGTGATTTCTCCTCCTTTTCTGGTTCCTGATTTCGCAACCATCGAGGAGGGACCGGACCCGAAGCTCCAGGGCGGGGCGCGAAAAATCGCCCCAGCCTCGAAGCGGCCGGGGCGGACGGCACGATGCTCTGGCAATCGTGTCTCCGGGCCTCTCCTCGAAGGCTGTTGCCGGGAGACGCACACGGGCTGGCGACCTGGCTCCCCGCCACCTACGGTGGCGAGCTACAGTTGCGGGACAGCGCCGGACTTTGACCGGCTTCGCATTTAACCCCTGACCCTTCGCGGGCTCCGCTTGAGGCGGACGGGGCACCCGTGCGCTTGCAACCTATGCAGTTGTCGCGCGCCAGCATAGCCGGGGCGACCGCAGGTGCGCAAGCTGATGAACTGCCTGGTTCCCGCGCTCCCCGGCGATGGCCGGAAACTCCCACGAAATCCGGCCTCCATCGAAACGTAACGACGGCGCAACGGTGGTGACATGCGCTCCTCGTAGCGTCAGGAGTCAGGCAGGCGGACTGCCAAAGCCAGTTCTGGAGGAGCGCATGAACAAGATTGAGGAGATCAAGGCCGCCAAGGATGGCCTCGATGTGCTGGAGGACCTGCGTCGCTACGCGCGCGAGCGGATTGCCTACTGGCTCGCGGCGCACCCGCCGGCCCTGCCGCGGCTAGCGGGAGTCGGAGCCGAAGCGGGCGAGCCCGCTAAAGGTGGCGACTGAGCCGCGTCGCATCCCGTTGGAGGTGCGCGGGGCGGTGGTTCCGTCCCGCGCACACGCACTCCCGCCGCCACGGCCGGTACGATGACTGCTATTCCGAGGAAAGGGAAAGGCTGTGGATACGGATCTGGGCAGGGCATTCGACAGCACCCGATGGAGGAGCTCCTGGAGCGTATACGCGCTGATGGAGGAGCTGCACATCGACCGGCCGAGCCGCTTGGCAGAGGTTCTCCGCGAGCAGGGCATCGACTTCACCATGATGCCCCCGGGCTTCCGGCGTGGCCTCGAGGACGGGCTCCGCGCCGAGCGTGATGGCCTGCTCGACGCCTGGATCGACAAGTCAATCCGGTGGAGTACGGCCATCGTCTCGGGGTGCGAAGTTTCCGAGTTGCCGATGCTCCGCCCGACCCCCTTGCTGGACAGGCCGCTCACGCGTCACGACGTGCTCGACTACATGGCCCTCAGCGGGGTGAGCAGCCCCTGCGACATCTTGGATGAGCTACGAAGCCAGCTCTCGCCCCTGTACGAGTTCGCTCGCGAGGCTTGCGAGGCGTACCGCGAGGGGCAGTTCAAGGAGTGGGTGCAGGGGAAGTGGTCACCGCAGGAGATCCGCGAGTTCCGGGCCTCCCCCCGGTCGGCCCAGGAGGATGCGACTGGCTGGCCGTAAGGTGAGCGCCGAACGCCGCGCAGACTGCCCCGTAAGTCCCCGGCCGCGGGAGGGCGACGCGAGGCCACTGTAGCGGGCGTAAATGGTGTCAAGACTGGTGTCAGAGGCCACTGTCAACCTCGCACGGGAATCGAACGAGAAAGGGCATCGTTCGCGTACGCGTCTGAGCCGCTAGCGCGAACGCTATCAACCCAAGGACTGCGTTCGCTCGCGATCCGCCATGGTGAACGTTTCGGCTCACCGCAGCGCGATGCCGTCGCGCCGCATGCTCACGTACCGGTTGAGCCCCACGATGACGTGGTCCACGAGGTCGATGCCGAGGAGCCGCCCGGCAGCGGCCAGCTCCTTGGTGACGCGGATGTCGTCGGGACTGGGCGTCGGGTCGCCCGAGGGGTGGTTGTGCACGAGGATGACGCCCGTCGCCTCGAGGACGACGGCTTCGCGGAAGACTTCGGCCGGCCGCACCGAGACGGTGAGGACGGTTCCGGCGATGGTCGCGGGCGCCCCGAGGAGCCGCCCGCGGGCATCGAGCGCCAAAACCAGGAGCTCCTCCTTGGTGCGGCCGATGAAACGGCCAGCGACGTAGCCGTACACGGCTTCCGGCGATCCGAGGTGGGGGCGGTCATCGGGCGCGAGCCGCTGGACACGCCGGCCTAGCTCCACGGCGGCGGCGAGCTGGGCAGCCTTGGCGCTCCCCAGCCCCCGGAACCGCCGGAGGCTGCGGGCATCGGCCCGCACGAGGCCGGCGAGGCCTCCCGACTGGTCGAGCACGCGCCGGGCGAGGTCGACCACGTTCTCGCCCGCCAGACCGGAACCGAGGACGATGGCCACGAGCTCGGCATCGCTCAGCACCTCTGGCCCGTGGCGGAGCAGCCGCTCCCGGGGTCGTTCGTCTTCGGCGAACTCCCGCATCGTCCGGTAGGGCGGGCGCGCACCCTGTTCGGGCATTTGGGCGAGATTCTCGGCACCCAGGAGGCGCCCGGCAACCCTCGCCCCTCAGGAGCGACGGCGCAGCTTCCGCCGGACCTCCTCGGGCGGCTCCCGACGTTCGAAGGCGATGGCCACGGAGGTGCCCCGGTAGTACCGCACCCAGACGTAGTCGCCCTCGCCGACGTCATGGTCCCGGGGGTCGATGCGGAGGATGATGCCCGGCTCAACGCGGACGTAGTGGGAGCGGAAGAGGAAGGCGTCGGTGCGGGCCCATCGCCGTGTGATGAGCCCCTCATGCTCGGCGGGTTGGCCGGCGAGGTCGCGGAGCGCCTGCACGGCCATGTAGCCGAAGAGGAGCGTGAACACACCCAGCAGCCCCACGGTGAACCAGCTCCCTCGGTCGCCGCCGCTGGCTTCGTCGACGAGGAAGAAGAGGAACGCGCCGAGCGCCGCGAGGAAGAGCGGCGTCCAGATGACGGCCTGGCGCACCACCGCACCCCGGGCGCGGGCCTCCTGCTCGAGGGCATGGAGGACGGGGTCGTCGGCGTTCATGGCGCGGGCGGCAGGCGGAGCACCGTGCCCGGCTGCAGCGTCTCGGGGACGAGGCCGGGGTTCAGCTCGAGGATGGCATCGACGGTGGTGCCGAAGCGAGCAGCGATCGAGGAGAGCGTGTCTCCATGCTGCACGGTGTACGTCCGCTCGGCGGGGGTCGGCGTCGCGGCCGTCGATGTCGCCGCGGTCGGCGTCGAGGCTGCTGCGGGCGTAGCGGGCGCGGGGGTCGGCGCAGCGGCCGTAGCCTGCCCGCCGGCCGCCGGGGTGCCCGCCGGCGTGGGCGTCGCTGTCGCCGAGATGGCCGGCGTGTTCGTGACGATGGGGAGCACCGTATCGTCGCCCCCGGAACTGGCCGGCGGCTGGACGAGGAGGTAGAGCGTAGCCAGCGTCGCGATGACGAGGGCTAGGAGGGACCCCCGGTAGACGGTCGGCGACGGTAGCACCGAATCGGGCGAGAGGCAGCGGAGGCACACGTCCTCGCCGTGGTCGGCGCAGTAGAGCCGGCCGCAGGTGGGGCATTCGGCCTCGGCGGGCCGTTCGCAGTAGTGGCAGCGGGGGTCGGCCATCGTCCACCCCGGAGGGTACCCGTTCGGGCGCCGAGGCGAAACGTTCAGCCCGTGAGCCGGCGCGTGCGCAGCCGCCGGGCACGCCCATGCTCCCCGAGGAGCTGCCGGAAGGCCGTGAGCCGCGCGCGGCCCCAATCGGCGTACCTCCGGGCGACGTCCTCGTCCACGTTCAGGGTTTCGGTGCGGCTCAGGGCACGCTCCAGCGCGGCGTAGCCGGCGGCGCCGGTGGCAAGGACGTCGATGAGGTGCGCGGGGAGCGTCGTTCCTTCGCCGTCGAGCGTGTGGGCAGCAGTGATGAAGAGGGCAGCGTTCGATCCGTCGGGGACGTCGCCTGCCAGCAGCGTCACGCTGCCGCCCCAGCGCTCGAAGGGCACGAAGGCCGGCGGCTGCCGCCCGCTGGGGTAGGCCACCGCCTCGACGGTGATGAGGCCGGGAATACCGGCCAGGGAGATCTCCCGGCTGCCCGGCGTGGTGGGCACGATGGCCACCCGCTCATCGGGGATGGCGAGGCTGAGCTCGTGGAGCGCCCGCTCGATGTGCCGGTCGAGGGCCGCGTCGGGCCAGAGCGTGCCCTCGGGGTCGTGGAGGTCGATGCGTAGCCGCTCGCGGATGTCGGCGATGGTGGTCATGCCGCCAGCCTGCGCCGAACGGGTGGCCAGGCGAAGGGGGCGATGTCACTTGCCCGCAGCGTCGTGCCGCGCGACGCTCGCCTGCAAGAGCCTCGGAGGTCCTCCGCGTGGTCCACCCCTGGCACGATGTGCCCGTCGACCCCAGCCAAATCGAAAACGCGCTGCCGGTGATCATCGAGATCCCGGCGGGCAGCAAGAACAAGTACGAGCTGGACAAGGATACCGGCCTGCTGCGCCTCGACCGCGTGCTGCACAGCGCCGTGCACTACCCGGCCAACTACGGCTTCATCCCCCGTTCCTACGCCGAAGACGGCGACCCCCTCGACGTCCTCGTCTTGGGGCAGGAACCCATCGACCCGCTCACCATCGTCTACGTGCGGCCCCTCGGCGTCCTGCGGATGATCGATGCGGGGCGCCCCGACCTGAAGATCCTCGCCGTGAGCCGGGACGACCCGGAATTCGCCCACGTCCGCGCCCTCGAGCAGGTGTCTCCCCACCGGATGGCGGAGATCTCGCGCTTCTTCATCGACTACAAGGTGCTCGAGGAGAAAGAGGTCGTGGTCATCAATCCGTTCCAAGGGCGAGAAGAGGCGCTCGCAGCCATCCGCGCCGCCCTGGCCGCCTACGAGGAGGCGTTCGGCGGACGCTGAGCGCCGCTCACGAGGGGAACGCGATCCGAAGGAGCTTCTCCAGGGCGCCTTCGAGCTCGGCCAGGGCCGTCTCGGCGTCGGCCCGGCGCGCGGCGCTGCCGTCGGCTTCGGGGATGCCCCGCGCCGATGCTCGCCCGCGGCGCGCGGCCTCCAGCGCCTCGCGGACGGCATCGAAGGCCCCGGCCATCCTGAGCGCGGCGATGGCGACGGCGAAGCGCCCAGCCGCCGCCTCGAGCCTGCGGGCGAGCTGGTCGATGGCGGCAGCCGCCCGCCGCGCCGCCTGCTGCCGCTCCCGCTCCAGCGAGGATTCGAAGCGGGGGTCGGCGACGGCGCTCCGCGCCTCGGCGGCAGCCTCCATGGCCTCGAGGAGCGCCTCGGCCGCGGCGGCCATCCGGCGGGACTGCTCTTCGTTCATCGCCCCCAGGGTACGGGGCCGCGCCCGCGGGGGCGAGGCTCACTCCGCCGGAGGCTCGTTCTGGGCAGCGGGCACAAGGCGGTAGCCGACGTTCCGGACCGTCTCGATGAAGCGGTGACCCTTGACCTCGATCTTCGCCCGGATGCGCCGGATGTGGACGTCGACCGTGCGGGCGCCCCCGAAGTAGTCGTATCCCCAGACTCGGCTGAGGAGCTGTTCGCGGGTGAAGACGCGGCCCGCGTTCACGGCCAGGAAGCGGAGGAGTTCGTACTCCTTATACGTCAGGACGACTGGTTCGCCGGCGACGGTGACACGGTAGTTGGCGAGGTCGATGGCGAGGGCCCCGCAGCGGACGACGTCCTCTTCGTCGACCCTGAAGCGGCGCCAGAGCGCCCGCTCCAGCCGGCGCTGAACCTCGAGGGGGTCGGCGGGCATGACGACGAAGTCGTCGACATCGAGCCGTGCCGGGAGGCGTTCGAGCTCCCCAGCCCCCACGAGGATCAGGAGGGCCGAGGTATCACGGGAGGCGGAGCGGATGACGTCGAAGGGGGCCTGGGGGAGGTCACGGAGGTCGAGCAGGAAGGCCGCCGGGCGATCGGTGCCGGCGCGTTCGGCGAAGGCTTCGGGCGAGCAGGCGGCGACGGAGAAGCCCTGGCGCTGGAGCTGGGGAACGAGGGCGAGGGCATCCTCGCGGCGGGAGACGAGGGTGACGGTGCGCATCGGAGGCTTCCGAGGCGAGTATACGGAGGCATCGCCCTCCCCATTCGGCGTGCGTGATGAAGAGTCTATGAAGTTTCGCGAGCGCCCCTCGCCAGCGACGGGGGCATGATCTGACAAGCTACGGGCTGACGCCGCCGCGCTTGCGTTTCTGCCTCCCGCGTCGTTTATCATGCGCGCGAGCGAATCTGCGGCGACGGAGCAGGGGGAGGATGTTCCGGCCAGCCCGCACCGGAGAACACCTGGGCCACTACCGCCTCGTGGAACGCATCGGTGCCAACCCGGTCGTCCAGGGGAGCCCAACATTCACCTTCGGTAATTTCAGCACGGTGCGTATCTTCGAAGGGGCGGAATTCCTCCAGCACAACGCCGACATCAACCCCGGCAACTCCGGCGGACCGCTCGTCGACCAATGCGGGCGGGTGGTCGGCGTGAACACGATCCAGGTGGTGAACCCGAACACCGAGCAGCCGGCCCAGGGAATCTTCGGTTCCATCTCCCAAACAGTGGCCGAGGCGAGGGCACGGCAGTGGCTCCCGCTACGGTGAGGAGACGACCGTGTCGCGCCCGAACTCGCACATCCTGAGCGCCCGCACCGACCGGGGTGCCGTTCGCCCGCGGAACGAAGACGCGGTTCTCGCCGATGTGCTCCCCGTCGGGCGCGAGTTCGGCATCCTCCTCGCGGTGGCCGACGGTGTCGGCGGCCACGGCCACGGCGACTGGGCCAGCCAGCGCAGCGTCGAACTCCTCCGCGAGTATGTCGGAAGCGCACTGGCAGCCGGCTCGGACCCCACATCCAGCCTCACCGCCGCGTTCCAGCAGGTGAACGAAACCGTCTACCACGAGGCGGCGAACCTCCACCCCGGCGCGCGGCCAGCCACCACCCTCGCAGCTGCGCTCATCGTTGGCGATTCGCTCTGGTGGGCGAACGTTGGTGATTCACGGGTCTATCTCCTGGGGCCGGGGTCGGCGCGCCAGCTCACGGCCGATCACTCCCTGGTCGCCGAACAGGTACGGGCCGGCGTCATCAGCGCCGAGGAGGCCGCCGATGCGCCGTTCGGCAACGTCATCACCCGCAGTATCGGCTTCGAGCCGAGCGTGAGCGCCGATTGCGGCGGGCCCATCGCCCTTGCACCTGGGGACGTCGTCCTCCTTTGTTCGGACGGGCTCTACCGCGTCGTACGCGAGGAGGAGTTCGCCTCGGTGGCATCCTTCTACACCGCCGATTCCGCGGCCCGGGAGCTTATCGCCATGGCCTGCGAGCGCGGCGCCCCCGACAACGTCTCGGTGGTCATCTACCGCGTACCGAACCCGCTCGACGCGGCAGAGGATACGAAACGGCTCACGCTGGCGAAGACGTCCAAGCCCGACCGCACGCCCGGGCGGAGGCTCGTCCTCTGGGCGCTCTTCGCCGCCGTCGTCATCGTGGCCGCCGCAGCGGGGGCAGCCACGGCCGGATGGATTCCAGGAGCACAGCTTCCCTTCGGAGGGTAACGTGAGATGACGTCGGAAACGGTGCAGATGCGGACCAGCCCGCCGACCTTCGCCTACCTCATCGTGACGAAGGGCGCGCAGGCGGGAAGCATCTTCCAGCTGAAGGCTGACGCCACCACCGTGGGCCGCAGCGGCACGAACGATATCCGCATCGACGACCCGAACGTCTCGAGCGAGCACCTGCGCATCCGGGCCGAAGGCGGGGAGTTCACGCTCATCGACCTCGGCTCCACGAACGGTACGCGGGTAAACGGCCGTCAGCTGCACCAGCACGTGCTCCGCCACAACGACCGCATCCAAATCGGCGACACCGTGCTGCTCTTTAAGAAGGCGTAGGGGGAAGGTCATGGGCTTCGGCGGGCTTGCTACCGAAATCCGCAGCGTGCTCTTTGCCGTGCAGTTCGCGGCCGTGGCCGTCGCTGCCGGGTGGTTCCTCGTCAATGCCGCGGGGCCCCGCGCCCGGGCCTACCAGGCGGCGGCAGCGGTATGCGCGCTCCTGGCGCTGCCGGCGGCGCTCGCCGCACCGCTCGACTTCCCCGAAACGAACGCCGGCGGATTCGTCGCCCTGGCCGCGCTCGCCTGGGCAGGCGCCGTGGGCATGGCGGCGGTCGTCTACACGTACGGGACGCGGGAGGCAGCCGCACCGTCGGCAGCTCCGGCCTTTGCCACGGCCGCAGCGGCCCCGACCCGCATCGAAACGGCTGGGGCGCAGACCCGCGTGGCCGCCGCGTCGGCGGGGAGCGCCGCCACGGCCGATAAGACGATGGTCGCAGGAACTGCCGGGCGGCCCGCCGGCCGGCTCGCGTTCCTCGTCGACAAGGGGAGCGACGGGCGACCCTTCCGCCTCCTCGAGGAGGTGACCATCGGACGGGCCCGGGAAGCCACGATCGTCATCGAGGACCCGGAGGTGAGCCGGAGCCACGCCAAGATCCGGTACGAGAACGGCAGTTTCGTGCTGTACGACCTCGGCAGCCAGAACGGCACCTACCTCCGCCGGGAAGGGACGCGCCGGCGCGTGCAGAACCCAGTGCCCCTCCAGGACGCCGATGTGATCATCATGGGCAGCCGGGAGCTCGTCTTCCTCGACGCGGGCGAGTGACGCCCGCCAGAACCGAGGCCTGACCCGCTACGCGGGCCGTCGCGCTACGACCCGCAGGAGCGCGAGGCGACCGTCGGCGTAGGCTGCACCCAGGTTCGCGATCCGCTCGGCTATGCCTTCGCCGAGCGCCATCCGTTGGTCGAGCCCGTTCGCCGCCGGGACCACCATCCGCGGCGGCTCCGGCTGCTCCCACCATTCGATGAGGAAGCCCGCCTCCTCCATGCGGGTGCGCGTCTCCTCCGGCGTAAGGAGGAAGCTGATCTCCGGCCGGCTGGCCCACGGGAGCGGGTAGGCGACGGGGCCAGGATTCGGCCCCCGCACGACGTCGAAGGCGGCGAACCGCCCGCCCGGCCGGAGCACGCGGGCGGCCTCACGCCAGAACCCCGCCCGGTCGGCGATGTTCATCACGACGTGCTGGGTGATGACGGCGTCGAAGCTGCCGTCGCGGAAGGGAAGCCGCAGCGCTGTGCCCGCGACGTGGTGGACCCTACCCAGGAGGCCGCAGGCCTCGGAGAGCAGCCGCCCTTCGCAGAGGAGCGCGAAGGTGAGGTCGACGCCCACCACGGTGCTGCCGCATTCGGCGGCGATGCAGCGCGCCGGCCCGCCCAGCCCGCAGCCGAGGTCGAGCACGAGGTCGTCGGGCCCCAGCCCCAGGAGCGAGGCCAACTCCCGGGTGGCCCGGATGCCTCCGGTATGTAGCTCGTCGATGGGGGCCAGGTCTGCGGGGGCGGGACGCACGACGCCTTGGGCCGCCAGCACCGCCAGCGCGCGCTGCGCGACCCCGCGGACGCCGTAATGCGTGCGCACCCCGTCTTCGGGGCGTTCCCCCCGTGCTGGCATCCCGACCCCCTTCCCTCGGGCGGCCGAGCCGCGGCCGCACGTTGCGGCCATCATGCACCCGGCCGGGCCCGTCCGCCAGGTCGCGCGCAGGGAGGGGAGGCGAGCGCCCTCAGCGGCGCTCGTAGGTGCCCACCAGGCGGTTCATGCCGATGACCTTCGGCTCGATGCGCTCCAGCAGCTCCCAGAGGGTGAGCCCGGCGGGGAGGTCGGTGGGCTCATTGAGGGCGAGCACCCAGAAGTAGTAGTGGTGCTTTCCGTGGCCGTTGGGCGGCATGGGCCCGCGGTACCCCGCCGTGCCGAAATCGTTCTTCCCGGCGGTGTACTCCTTCACGGCTTCCGGGAGTTGGCTGACGCTGCCGGGGATGTTGTAGAGCACCCAGTGCACGAACCCGTAGGTGCCGTTCTTCGCCACGAGCGGGGCATCGGGGTCGTGGCAGATGACCGCGAACCCGCGGGTGCCTTCCGGCGCGCCCGACCAGGCGAGCGGAGGCGACACGTCTTGGCCCTCGCCGGTGTACTTCGCCGGCATCGGCCCCAGGTGGTCGAAGGCGGAACTGGTCACGCGCATCGTCGAGAGCGCGAATCCCATCACGAGCCTCCTCTTGCAGGTGTCGGCCGCGGTTCAGTCTACCGCCTTGGCCGGCACCGTCGCCGGCCGGACGGTCCCTCAGATTTGGCTATAGCCCGAACCCGGCCGGTCGATGCCTAAGCCGCGGCCGTCGGGAATCCAGCCGAACTCCTTCAGGATCTGCTGGTCGTAGCAAACCCGGCCTGTGACGCGGTCGAGGGGCTCCGTCGCCAAGAGGAGCACCGCCTTCGCCATCATCTCCGGCGGCTCGCCGCGGGGGTCGTCGGGGCCGGAGACCAGCTTGTGGTAGATGGTGCCCGGTGTGGGCACCACTTGGGACGGCGAGACGCAGGTGACGCTGATGCCATCGGCGTACACCTCGGCCGCCAGGCCCTGCGTGAAGCGCTCGAGGGCAGCTTTCTCGGCGCCGTAAAGGGTGCCGCCCCGCGGGGTCTCCGGCGGGTAGGGGCCGCGCCCAGGGCCGATGGCCGCCCCGGAGGAGATGTTGACGATGGCGCCGGACTTCCGCGGGATCATGTCCCGGAGCACGAGCTGGCTCAGGTAGAACGGCGCGTGGAAGTTCACGGCAACGGAGCGGTGCCACTTGTTGATGGGGAAGTCCTTGATGGGGATGAAGTAGGTGAGGGCGGCGTTGTTCACGAGGACGTCGACCGGCCCGTAGAGGCGATGCGTCTCCTCGACGAGGCGCACGCACTGCTCGTAGTCGGAGATGTCGACGGCCACGGCCGCGGCCTCGCCCCCTGCCGCCCGGATCTCCCCGACCGTGTGTTCGAGCGAGCCGGGGAGGGGGTGGTCGCCTTCGCGCAACGTCCGCGCGGCGCACACCACCTTCCCGCCCTCGGCAGCGAACAGCTGGGCGATCGCCTTGCCGATGCCCCGGCTGGCGCCGGTGACGATGCAAACCTTGCCATCGAGCTTGCCCACGGTGCCCTCCTTCCGTTCACGTCAAGGTGCGACGATTGTACGCCGCAGGGAGGGCGCGTGAAGGGGCCCGCCGGCCCTCAGCCGGCGCGCACCGGAGGACGAGCGGCCACGGGGCGGACGTCACGCGGGTCGAGGGGCGTCCCGCAGTGCTCGCAGGTGAGCACCCCCTGAGTCGTCTGACCGCAGACGAGGTGGGTGAGGAGGAGCGGCGGCCCCTCGGGACCGGCGGCCCAGCGGTCGCCCCAGCGGAGCAGCGAGAGGATGATGGGGTACAGGTCGCGGCCCTTGGCCGTGAGCCGGTACTCGAAGCGCGGCGGGTGCTGCGAGTAGGGGCGCCGCTCGAGGATCCCTTCACGCACGAGGAGCCGAAGCCGGTGGCTGAGCACGTTCCGGGCGATGCCGAGGTTCGCCTGGAAGTCGTCGAAGCGGGTGACGCCGCGAAAGGCGTCCCGGATGATGAGCAGAGTCCAGGCGTCGCCGATGACGGCCAGGGTGCGCGCCACCGAGCATTCCATCGCCTCGAAACGGCTTCGGGCCATGGCGCAAGGGTATCGCGGTGATGGTGCAGGCGGAAGGGGCTGCTGGCCGCCCCAAAGATGGTTCGAAGGGGGCCGGGCGGCAGCCCCCTTCGACACCCCGGAGGTCCACGCTCCCACCCCACAAGGAGCGTGCCTACCCCACCCAGGAGGAGGTGGCGGGAAACGCCCGCACGATACCCTCGGACCGGGCGCGCCATCCATCGCCGAACGGCCGTTTTCGTTCCGCGATGCACGCCATCCCTCGGCGGCGTGGAGCTGCCCGCCGCCCCCCGCTACGATGGCCTTCAGCATGGGACAGGAGCAGCGGTGACCCCGGCCGTCTTCCTCCGCGACGGGGAGACGTTCATCCCCACCGAGCGGGCCCTCAGCCCTTGGAGTCCGTCGCTCCTCCACGGCGGGCCGGCGGCCGGCCTGCTGGCCCGTGCGGTGGAAGCCTGGGGTGAAGGCACGGGGCTCGTGCCCGCAAGGTTCACTTTCGATCTCTTCCGGCCGGTGCCGCGGCTGCCGCTGCGCACCGAAGCCGCTCCCGTCCGGGTGGGGCGGCGCATCGCCGTGGTCGAAGCGCGGCTCCTCGCCGCGGACGAGCTCGTGAGCCGCGCCACGGCCGTCCTTCTCCGGCCGAAGCCGGTGGACGTGCCGCCGTCGGCGCGCTTCGCTCCGCCCCCCTTCCCGGGGCCGGACGGCCTGCCTGCGGCGCCGATGGCACCCCGCATCCGCATGCCCGGGCGGGAGGGCTTCCACACGACGCTCGAGGTGCGCCGGGTGCTCGTCGGGGAGCCGGGCGGGGGCGGCAGGGCGGCGGCCTGGGTCCGCCTGCCCTGCGCCTTCGTCGAGGGCGAGCCGCTCTCGCCGCTCGTTCACCTGGCCGCGGTATCGGATTTCGCCAATGGTCTGGCGCACATCAGCGCCGGGCCGGAGACGGGCTTCATCAACGTCGACATCACCCTGGTGCTCCATCGGCTGCCGGCGCCGGGCTGGGTGGCCATCGACGCAACGAGCGGCGCCGAGCCGCACGGCATCGGCGCCATCAGCGGACAGCTATACGACGCACAGGGACGGGTGGGGGCGCTCCTGCAGACGCTGCTGGCGAACCCGCGGCCCGCGGGCTAACGGGCCTCACCGGCCGCGCCGCAGGAGGTGCCGCGCGAAGGGGATCCGCCAGCGGCGAGGCTTCCCTTCCTCGCGCACGACCCCTTCGGGGGTGATGCGGAGGATGGTGCGGCGCGCGCCGTGCTTCCGCGGCAGCCTCACCTGGAGGATGCCCCGCTCGAGCCGCGCCTCAGCCCGGTCGGCGTCCGCATCCTCCGGGACCCACACCTCCGCCTCCCAGCGGCGGGCGCTGGTCCGGCCGTTGCGCCGGTCTTCGGCCTCGGCGCGGATGGTGAGCCGCCGGCCCTCGAGTTCGATGCGGATCTGGTCCTCGCGCAGGCCGGGCAGGGGCGCGCGGACGACGAAGGCATCACCTTCATCGGCCACCTCGAGGCCGCCGTAGGGCATCACGTCCCCGAAGAGGGGCGCCCGCCAATCGATGAGGGGTTCGAAGAGGGGCTCGAAGAGCTCGTCGGCAAGGCGTTCGAACTCAGCGAGCACGGTGCGTTCCGGTTCCCAACGGACGATGGCGGTGGTCATGGCTGCGCACCTCCTTTCGGGAAGCATCGCGAACCTCTGACCAGCTACTCTCACAATGATATTAGCAAGAATCTGCGCGTTGGGAAGGGCGTCCGCCGACGGGGCGGCCGAGCTTGGTATACTTGCGCTCCGCCGCGCCTGCAGCGGCAGGCAGTACGGAATCGCTGGGGAGAAGGATGGACTGGAAGACACGGTACGCCGAGAAGCTCCGCAGCCCCGACGAGGCCGCCCGCCTCGTGAAGAGCGGCGACCGCGTGTGGGTGGGGATGTTCGGCAGCACGCCCGAGACGATGTGCAAGGCGCTCTACGCCCGCCATCCGGAGCTTCGGGACGTCGAGCTCCACCACTACGTGGCGCCGTTCGTCTGGGCCACGCCCGAAACCCGGCAGGCGTTCCGCGTCCACACCGGCTACAGCACCCCGGCCGACCGCGCCGCGGTGAACGAGGGGCGTGCCGAATACATCCCCCTCGGGAACTTCCGCCAATCGTGGGTGAAGGAGGCGATCGGCGGCGAACGCGGCTTCGACGTCTGTATCGTGAAGACCTCTCCCCCGGACGAGAACGGCTTCCTCAGCTTCGGCACGGCGCTCTGGATCAACCGCACCATCGCCGACATCTCCCGCCAGATCGTCTGCGAGGTGGACGAGCGGCTCATCCGTACCTTCGGCGAGAACTGGCTCCACATCTCCGAGGTGACGGCCCTCGTGGAGCACGACCCCGCCGACGACCGCCCCCTCCCCATCGCGCCGCGAAGCCCGGAGACGGAGGCCGCCACCGAGGTCATCTGCACGCTCATCGCCACCGAGCTCATCCGCGACCGCGACACCCTGCAAATCGGCATCGGTGACGTCACCGCCGCCATGGCCCTCTACCTCGAGGAGAAGCATGACCTCGGCATCCAGACGGAGCTCATCCCCGGCGGCGTCATCGACCTGATGGAGAAAGGGGTCGTCACCGGACGGTACAAGCAGATCGCCCCGGGGAAGGTCGTGGGCGCGGCCTTCGCGGCCATCTCCCCCGAAGAAGCGCGCAAGGCCCACCTCAACCCGCGCATCGAGCTGTGGGACTTCTGCCACACCGACGACCTCCGCCTCCTCGTGCGCCAGGAGAACTTCGTGGCCATCAACAACGGGCTCCAGGTCGACGTCACGGGCCAGGTATCGGCGGAATCGCTGGAAGGGAAGGTCTTCTCTGGTCCCGGCGGGCAGACGGTGTTCGCCGTCGCCGCTTCCAACTGCGAAGGCGGGCGCTCCATCATCGCCCTCCCGTCGAGCTCGGTCGTGAACGGCGAGCGCCGCTCCCGCATCGTCGCCCAGCTGCCTCCGGGCTCGATGGTGACCGTCACACGAGGGTACGTCGACTACGTGGTCACCGAGCAGGGCATCGCCACCCTGCGGGGGAAGACCGTGCGCCAGCGCATCGAGGAGCTGGTGAGCGTGGCCCATCCCGATTTCCGGGTCGAACTCCGGAAGGAGGCCCAGCGGCTCTATGGCGTCTGACCGGGCGGCCCGTGCCCGCATCCGGGTGGAGCCGGCGGGTGCCGCGTTCCGCGTCGCCGTAGACGACGGGGTCTCGCGGACCTCGCACGTCGTCACCGTTTCGCCGGACGAGCAAGCCCGCTACGGGCCCGGCATCGACCCCGTCCGCCTGGTGGAGGAATCATTCCGCTTCCTCTTGGAGCGGGAACCGGCAGCGAGCATCCTGCCGCGCTTCAGCCTCGGGGTCATCGAGCGGTACTTCCCCGAGTACCCTGAGGAGATCCGCCGGCGGCTGCGTGTGGGCTAGCCGCCGGGCAGGGCTGTCCGCAGCCCTGTGACGAGCGCTTCGGGCAGATGGCCCACGGAGGGCGGCTGGCGGAGCGTCAGCCGCCCTCCGGCGTCGACCTCGACGACGGTGATGGAGCAGTTCGGTACCGGCAGCGGGACGACGCGGTCATCGCCGATGGCGGCGCCGACCGCAGCGGCGATGGCGATGTAGTGGGAGACGACGAGCACGTCGCGCCCGGCGGCTGCCTCCGCGAACTCCCGTAAGGCAGCGAGGACCTGAGCCCGCCACGCCTGCAGATGCGGGGGCTGGAGGCTCCAGCGGCTGGCCATGAAGGGCCCGATCATCGCCCGGCGCTCCTCGGGGGGCATAGCCGGGTCGAACACTTCCGCCACTTCGCGACGGAGCTCCGGCACCAGCCCGAGACGCTGCGCCGCCGGTTCGGCCGTTTCGCGCGTGCGCCGCAGGGGCGAGGTGACCAGCCGCACGAACGGCACCCCGGCGAGCGCCCCGGCCGTGAGCTCGGCCTGGCGGCGCCCAACCTCCGAGAGCGCGGGGTCGGGGTCGTCCACGCCCGCCGCTGCGAGCCCGTGACGAACGAGGTAGAGCGCCACGGCCTCAGGCGCCGGCTGCGGTTGGCTCGGAGAAGAAGAGGTCGACCACCTGCTGGGGGAGGGGCATCCCCATGACGCGGGCGCGCTGGAGCTGCTCCCAGTAGTACCGGTAGGTCGCCCGGTCGTGGAGGTTCCCCTCGTGCTGGATGGGCCCCCAGTCGGCCTCGTAGGCCTTGAGGAGGATGGCGCAGGCCTCGTCGATCTCGGGCGTTTTCGGCTGCATGGCGCGGACGATGGGCTCGATCTGCGCCGGGTAGATGGACCACATCCGCAGGAAGCCGAACTCGTCCCGGGCGCGCTTGGCATCGGCGTAGATGACGTTCTGGTCCCGAAGCTCGAGGGTGACGTTGTGCGCGGGGACGACGCCGTTGGCCAGGGCAGCCGCGACTACCTCGGCCTTCGCCCGGCGGATGAGCGCGTGTTCGAACTGCAGCGGCGAGCGCATGCACTCGGAGCTGAGGGCGCCGTGGTGGGCGCTCACGAAGTCCATCAGCCCGAAGTCGAGCACCTGCACGTTCGGCAACTGGGCGATCTCCCACACTTCGCGCAGGGCGCCGTGGGTTTCGATGAGGGCGTGGATGGGGATTTCCCGCTTGATGCCGGCGCGCGCAGCCGTCTCGCGGATGTACTCGATCATCTCCGCCAGGTGGGCCGCTTTCGTGGTCTTCGGGATGGTGATGTAGGCGATCCGCTCGCCGGCGCCCGGGACGACGATGTCCACGTCCTGCTTCCAGAAGGGGTTCGTGTAGTCGTGGATGCGAACGCCGGCCATGTTGAACTTGTTCAGGTCGCTGTTCTGCATCCGCACGACCATTTCCGCGTGCTCGCGCTCGCGGCCGGTGGGGGCGCCATCCTCCAGGTCCATGGTGATGTCGAAGATGGGCCCCATCTGCTCCTGGAGCTGGAACGCCTTGGCGATGCGCTCTTCGGTGCCGGCGAAGTGCTCGCAGGCGGGGATGATGGGGAAGGGCTTCTCGCCTTCGAACAGGGCCTCGTTCGGGTGTCGGGGCATCGGACCTCTCGCACGTAGGGGGATTGCAGCTGCGGGAAGGCCCCAGTCGCGGGGCATGCGGAGCTCATTATAGGGCCGGCGCTTCCCAGCGGCTCGCCGGGCGCCGTCGTTGCCCCAAGCCCGCCGATGACCTACCGTGGATGTCCGAACAACCGAAGAGCCGAAGACCGCAGGTCTCCGCAGGGCGCGGAGCGAACGCCGCAGAGCGGCGCCTGCCGAGGCAGCAGCCGGGTGCCGGCCTCCCTATGCCGGCGCCCCATGGCCCCGCCCTCGGCAGCGGGGCGTTTTCGTTCTTCCCTGCGGCGGCCGCGAAGGAGCTGTACGCATGCCCACGCCGCGCAAAATCCAGATGGTCGCCGAGATCCGCGACCAGATGACCCGGGCCGAGGTGGCCATCGCCGCGGACTACCGCGGGCTCACGGTGGCCCAGCTCACAAAGCTCCGGCGGGCGCTCCGCCCGGCGAGCGCTGAGCTCCACGTGATGAAGAACACCCTCGCGGCCATCGCTGCCGACCAGGCGGGGCGGCCGGAGTTCAAGCAGCTGCTGCAGGGCCCCACGGCCATCGTCTTCGGCTTCGGGGACCCGGTGGCCCCGGTGAAGGCCCTGCTCGATGCCCTCCGCGCCGAGCGCCTCCAGGTGCCGATCCTCGGCGGCTGGCTCGAAGGGCGCGTCCTCGACGCCAAAGAGGTCGAGAGCCTCGCCACCCTCCCGCCACGGGAGCAGCTGGTGGCCAACGTCGTTGGCAAGCTGCAGTCCCCGCTCTACACCTTCGCGGGGCTGCTGCAAGCCTCCATCCGGAACTTCGCGGGCTTGGTGGATGCGCGCATCCGCCAGCTCGAAGAACAGGGCGCTGCCGCCTAGCCGCGCCTGCCAGGGAACCACGGAGAGGAGAAACGCACGATGTCCAGCAAGGTCGAACAGGTCCTCGAACTCATCAAGGGGATGACGCTCCTCGAGCTTCGCGACCTCAACAAGGCGATCGAAGAGGAGTTCGGCATCACCGCCGCTGCCCCGGTGATGGTAGCCGCCGGCGCCGCCGCGGCAGGGGCTGCCGCCGGCGCTCCCGCCGAGGCCGCGGAGGAGAAGACGGAGTTCGACGTCATCCTCAAGAGCTTCGGCGAGAACAAGATCAACGTCATCAAGGCCGTGCGCGAGGTCGTCCCCGGCCTCGGCCTGAAGGAGGCGAAGGACCTCGTCGAATCGGCGCCGGCGAAGGTGAAGGAAGGCGTCTCCAAGGAGGAGGCGCAGAACATCGCCAAGAAGCTCCAGGAAGCGGGCGCCACGGTCGAAATCGTTTAGCGCTCCGTTTCACCCACGCGCCCGGCGCGCTGGGGCGCTTCTTCGAACGTGCCGGCGGCGGTCGCAGCCCCGGGAATGGGGGACCGGCGGCCGTCGCCGCCGCGCACCGAGCAGGTGACGAAGCGCCCTTCCACGAGCCGGCAGCCGCGCCCTTGGCAAGCCGGGCACCGTTCCGCGGCGCGGGCAGCGGGCGGCCGCAGCCAATCGGCGGCCACACGGCGCCACCAACGGGGCGCCCGTTCGGGCCGGCCGATGGCGAAGCGGAACGTGCCCGCCGCCGAGCGCACCGTGTACGGCTGGGCGGCCGTGGCCAGGGCGCGTTCCACGGCCGCGGCTACCTGCTGCGCCGCCGGCGTATCTACGTCCACGATGGTGAGGTCGAGGCCGAGCCGCGACAGGCGACCCTCTGGCGCCGAAGCGGTGACGACCCGCGCCCCCGGCGCGAGTTCGGCGAGCGTCGCGACGAGGTCGGCGCCAACCTGCCCGGTGGGCGTCACCAGGTAGACACGCCCCCGGCCCAGCCGGCGGAGCAGCGCCCGCTGGCTGGCATCGCCCCAGAAGGCCGGGAAGCCGTCCATGGCAGCGAGGCGGGCGAGGTCGGCGTCCCGTTCGACGACGAACACGCCCACCCCGCGCTCCCGGAGCAGGCGGGCCACCTGCCGTCCCAGCCGCCCATACCCGATGAGGATCACGTCCGCCGGGCTGGGGCGGGCCGCCGGCATCGCGCCCCTGGCCAAGAGCGCCGCCAGCCCGCTGGTGAGGAGGAGCGACACCATCACCGTGGTGACGAGCGCCGCCCGGGGCCCAGCAGGGAGCACCGCCGCCGGCGCCGCTTCGGCGACGGCGAAGGAGAACTCGCCCACGTTGGCGAGGAGGGCGCCGATGAGGAGCGCCGGCTGCCAGCGCCAGCCCGAAAGCCGCGCCAGGACAGCGATGGCCGCGAACTTCAGCACCACCGCCGTCCCCACCAGGAGCCCGAAGAGCGGCGCCTCGTCGGCCACCACGTTGGGGTCGACCAGCAGCCCTGCCGAGACGAAGAATGTAGCCGCGAAGACGCTCTTCAAGGCGTGGGTTTCCGCCAAGGCCTGTTCGGCATACCCCGACTCGCTCATCACCAAGCCCGCGAGGAAGGCCCCAAGGGCCACCGAGAGCCCCAGCTCGAGGGTGGCAGCGGCGATGAGACCGATGCCCGCGACCACGGTGATGAGGAAGAGCTCACGGTCGACCTGCTGGACGACGAACCGCAGCCCCCAGTGGACGAGGAGCGCCAGCACCGGCAGCGCCACGCCGAGCCCCACGATGGCGAGGAGGATGCGCGCCAGCGTGGCGGCGAAGGCCAGCGTATCGGCGCCAACCGTGAGGCGCGGGCCCGCGCCGATGAGGACCACGGCGACGATGTCCTGGAGGATCGACACGGCTCCGATCGTCGGGGCGATGCGCTGGCCGCGCTCCCCCAGCGTGCCCAGCAGGGCGAGCACGGCCGCCGTCGACGACATGCCCGCCGCCCCGGCCAGGAGCAGGCTGCCTTGGGCCGAAAGCCCCAGGGTTTGAGCCAGGGGGAACGTCACCGCGCCCACGGCAACCAGCTCGCCGAACCCCACCAGCAGCCCGGCGCGGAGCGACGACCAGAGCTCGCGGAGGGAGAACTCTACCCCCACGGCGAAGAGGAGGAGCGCAAGCCCGAACTCGGCGACGAACCGCGTTTGCTTGGGATCATGGACGAGGCGCAGCCCAGCCGGGCCGACGAGCGCCCCCGCCAGCAGGTAGCCGGCCACCTTGGGCACACGCAGCAGGCTGGCGGCGATGGCGCCGCCGGCTGCCGCTACCACGAGAAAGAAGAGCAGCTGCGCCGTATCCGTCATCACCGCTCATCGTACGGGAGCCGGGTGCCGCTCCTCGCCCCACAGCCGCCGCACCGCGGGGTATACTTTCGCCCTGCCGAAGCATCCGGCCGATGACAGGAAGGGGGCGCGCGTGAAGTTCCACTGGTTCCACCTCATGCCCTGGCCGCACCTGCCCGACGACTTCCAGCAGAAGCACCGCAGCGTGTGGGTCGACGTCGACTACAACCTGTACGACCCGGAACGGGGGAACGCCGTCTACCACGAGTACCTCGACGAACTCGAATTCGCCGAGAAGTGCGGCTTCGACGGCATCTGCGTCAACGAGCACCACTCCAACGCCTACGGGCTCATGCCCAGCCCCAACCTCATGGCGGCAGCGCTGGCCCGGCGCACGGAACGAGCCGCCATCGTGGTGATGGGGAACTCCATTGCCCTCTACAACCCGCCCATCCGCGTGGCGGAAGAGTTCGCCATGCTCGACATCCTCTCCGGCGGGCGGCTCGTGGCCGGCTTCCCCGTCGGCACGAGCATGGACACGAACTTCGCCTACGGTGTGACGCCCGCCACCCTCCGCGAGCGGTACTACGAGGCGCACGACCTCATCCTCCAGTGCTGGACGCGGAAGGACACCTTCCACTTCAACGGGAAGTACACCCAGGTGCGCTACGTGAACCCCTGGCCGCGCCCGCTCCAGCAGCCCCACCCGCCCATCTGGATCCCGGGCGGCGGCTCCATCGAGACGTGGGAGTGGTGCGCCGACCGGGGGTACCTCTACTCCTACCTCTCCTACAGCGGCTACAAGCGCGCCCAGAAGGTGATGCAGGGCTTCTGGGAGCGGATGGAGCGGATGGGGAAGGAGAAGAACCCCTACCACGCCGGCTTCGCCCAGGTCGTCTGCGTGGCCGAGACCGACCAGGAGGCGAAGGAGCTCTACTGGCCCCACGTCGACTACTTCTACAACCGGTGCCTCCACGTCTACCCCGGATTCGCCGACGCTCCCGGCTACCGCACCTTGCGGACGGTGAAGGCGGGGCTCCGCTCGCAGTTCGAACAAGCGGCCCAGAACGCCCGCGCCCGGCAGTCGTGGGAGGGGCTCGTGGAACAGGGGTATGTCATCGCCGGGAGCCCCGCGCGGGTGGCCGAACAGCTCGAGGAGCTGGCCGACACCCTCCACGTCGGCCACCTCATGCTCCTCATGCAGATGGGCGACATGCCCCGCGAGAAGGCGTACTACAACACTGCCCTCTTCGCCGAGAAGGTGATGCCCCTCCTGCGCGACAAGTTCAAGGAGTACGAGGACCACTGGTACCCGAAACCGCTGCCGCCCGAGCGCCGGGCCCGGCCCCAGCCACTGCCCGAGCCGGGCGACGTCCTCCGCCAGCCTGCCCGAACCTGAAGAGTGGAGGAGAGTATGTCGAGCGACGCCATCGCCACGCCCGCGCCGCCCCGCGTCGAGGAGGTGAGCGCCGGCATCTTCGCCTACATCCAGCCCGACGGCACCTGGTTCCTCAACAACGCCGGCTTCATCGTCGGGCCGGAGGGGGTGATCGCCATCGATTCCACCAGCACCGCCCGGCGGGCCCGCGCCCTCTTCGCCGCGCTCCGCCGGCAGACCGACAAGCCCGTTCAGGTGCTGGTGAACACGCACTCCCACGGCGACCACACCTGGGGGAACTTCGTCTTCGCCCCGGCGACGGCCATCGTGGCCCACGAGCGTTGCCGCGAGGAGGCCATCGCGGGGGGCACCACCGCCGCCGCGCTCTTCCCTGGCGTCGATTGGGGCGAGATCCGCGTCACGCCGCCCTTCGTCACCTTCGAGGACCGGCTCACGCTCTACGCGGGCGACCTCCGCATCGAGCTCCGCTACCTGGGGCCTGCCCACACCACTGGCGACATCGTCGCCTGGATCCCGGAGCGGAAGCTCCTCTTTGCCGGCGACCTCATCTTCAACGGGGGGATGCCGCTGGCCATCGGCGGCACCATCGCCGGCTGGATCGAGGCGCTGGGCCGGCTGCGCGCCTTCGGGGCCGAAACCATCGTCCCCGGGCACGGACCGGTATGCGGCCCCCAGGCCATCGATGCCGTGGAGGCGTACCTCCGCTTCGTGCAGGATGCCGCGCGCCGCGGCTTCGAGGCCGGCATCGAACCGCTCGAGCTCGCCCGGGAGCTTGACCTCGGCCCGTTCGCCGCGCTCAGCGACCGGGAGCGCATCGTGGCGAACCTCCACCGGGCGTACTCGGAGCTGCGGGGCGAGCCGCCGGCGGCGCCGCTCGACATCGGCCGCGTCTTCGCCGAGATGGTGGCCTACAACGGGGGACAGCCTCCCCATTGCTTCGCCTGAAGGAAACGGCCGTAGCGGGTAGGATGACAGCGCAACACGAGCGCAGGAGGCACCGATGCCCATCGACCCTTCGAAAGCCCTTGGCGCGACGCTCGCCGGCCGCCCCTTCAGCTGGGACCAGGACCGCATCATCCTCTACCACCTCGGGCTCGGCGCCGGGAACCCGCCCACCGACCCGAACGAGCTCGCCTACACCTACGAGAAGAACCTGAAGGTGCTCCCCACCTGGGGCGTCATCCCCGCCTTCGGCTCCCTGGCCGGCCTCGGCCAGGTGCCTGGGCTGCAGTTCAACCCAGCACTCCTCCTGCACGGCGAGCAGGACCTGGAAGTCCACGCCCCCATCCCCACGGCCGCCACGGTCGAATCGCAGGGGCGCATCGCCGCGATTTATGACAAGGGCCGCGCCGCCCTCGTCGTCCTCGAGGTGCAGACGAAAGACGGCAACGGGAACCTGATGTTCACCAACCGCTTCTCCCTCTTCCTCCGGGGCGAGGGAGGGTTCGGCGGCGACCGCGGCCCCGAGGCCGGCAACTTGCCGCCCCAGCGCGACCCGGACCTCGTGGTGGAATCGCCGACGCTGCCCCAGCAGGCGCTCATCTACCGCCTCTCCGGCGACAAGAACCCGCTCCACGCCGACCCCGACTTCGCCAAGCTCGGCGGGTTCGACCGTCCCATCCTCCACGGGCTCTGCTCCTACGGCATCGTCTGCAAGGCCGTCGTCGACCGCGCCCTCGGCGGCGACACGGCGAAGGTCGCCCGCTACCAGGCGCGGTTCTCGGGCGTCGTCTTCCCGGGCGAGACGATCGTCACCGCGATGTGGCGCGAGGGCGACCAGATCATCGTCGAGGCGAAGACGAAGGAGCGGAACTCGCCCGTCATCTCGAACGCCGCCATCTGGCTGAAGTAGCCCCGGCGGCTGCGCGGCGAAGGAGCGTTCCATGGTCGACTTCCGCGATTCTCCCCGGGAGGCCGCCTTCCGCGCCGAGGTGCGCGCATTCCTCGACCGCGAATTCTCCGAGGAGCACGCCCGCCTCGTGGCCGAGAACGCCGAGTGGGGGCTCTTCAACGCAGCCTACCGCCGCGACCCGCGGCTCGCCGAACTGAACCGGCAGTGGCAGCAGAAGCTCTTCGAACGCGGCTGGGCCGCGCCCGCCTGGCCGAAGGAGTACGGCGGGGCCGGGCTCTCGGTGAAGGAGCAGTTCATCCTCGCCGAAGAGTTCGCCTGGCGGCGTGCACCCCGGCCCGGCGGCATCGGCATCGGCTGGGCGGGGCCCACCATCATGCTCTACGGCACGGAGGAGCAGAAACGGCGCTTCCTCCCGAAGATCCTCTCTGGCGAGGAGCAATGGTGCCAGCTCTTCAGCGAGCCCGGGGCCGGTTCCGACCTCGCGTCGCTGCAGACCCGCGCCGTCCGCGACGGCGACGAGTACGTCGTGAACGGCCAGAAGATCTGGACGTCCGGGGCCCACGTCGCCCATTGGGGCATCCTCCTGGCACGGACCGACCCGAACGCCCCCAAGCACCGGGGCATCTCCTACTTCCTCGTGGACATGAAGTCGCCGGGCATCACCGTGCGGCCCCTCGTGAACATGCTGGGAAGCCACGAGTTCAACGAGGTCTTCTTCGAGAACGTGCGTATCCCGAAGGAGAACCTCCTCGGTGAGGAGAACCGGGGCTGGTACGTGGCCGCTGCCACCCTCGACATCGAGCGCAGCGGCATCGCCACGAGCGTGAGCCACCAGCTCATCGTCCGCGACCTCGTGCGCTACGCGAAGGAGGCACCGAAGGGAGAGTCGACGCTAGCCGCCAACCCCGCCGTGCGCGCCGAGCTCGCCGACCGCGCCATCGAGGCCCAGGTCGAATCGCTCCTTTCGTACGTCATCATCTCCCTGCAGGACCGGGGCGTCGTCCCCAACCGCGAGGCGTCCATCGCCAAGCTCTTCTCCTCCGAGCTGGACGTGCGGCTCTCGGTGACGGCGATGCACCTGGCAGGGCTCTACGGCCAACTCACCGACCGCGACGACCGGCGCAACATGGGCGGGCGCATCGCCCGCTTCTACATGCACGCCACCACGAGCACCATCGGCGGCGGCACGAGCGAGATCCAGCGCAACATCATCGCCATGCGCGGCCTCGGCCTCCCGCGCGGCTGAGCAGGCACGGCCCCGCTGTGCGCGGGCTTGCGCACTCCGCCTCCTCGCCTCGGTATCCTGGGCAGCGAACCCGCTGCCCAGGAGCCGAACTGCCCATGCTGAGGCCCGGCACACCCGCGCCCGACTTCACCGCCACCCTCGACGACGGCAGCACCTTCCGCCTCGCCGACGAACGGGGCAAGCGCCACGTCGTCCTCTACTTCTACCCGAAGGACTTCACCCCCGGCTGCACCGCCCAAGCCTGCTCCTTCCGCGACAACTACGACGCGATCCGAGCTCGGGGGGCCGTCGTCATCGGCGTGAGCGCCGACGACACCGTCTCGCACGCCCGCTTCCGCGAGCGGCACGCGCTCCCCTTTCCGCTCATCTCCGACCCCGAGCGGCGCCTCCACGAGCTGTACGACGTGAAGGGGTGGCTGCCGTTCCTGCCGCCGCGCGTCACGTACGTCATCGACCGGGAGGGCATCATCCGCGCGGCGCTCCGCCATGACCTCCGCGTGAGCGCCCACGTCCCCGAGGTCCTCGCCGCGCTCGACCGGCTGACAGGGTGATGCTGCGGGTCAGACGTAGCGTGAAGGGGCAGAACGGGCGCCCCTCGCGCCTCCCTGTCCCAGCTGCTACGTTGCCTTCCGGCGCCGCTCCGGCCCATGCACGATGAGCGACATCGTCGACCTCTTCCACCGCCTGCTCAATGCCGAAGGGATCATCGCCTGGGGCGGTCTGGCCGCCGTGACCCTCATCGTGTTCGTGGAAACCGGGCTCCTCGTGGGGTTCTTCTTGCCCGGCGACTCGCTGCTCGTCACGGCGGGCGTGCTCGCCGCGGCGGGCCACCTCCACATCGCGGCCCTCATCGCCCTCTGCGTCGCCGCCGCCGTCGCGGGCGATCAGGTGAACTTCGCTTTCGGGCGACGGCTCGGGCCGGCCATCGTCACCCGCTACCCGCGGCTGCGGGTGCACATCACGCGTGCCCAGGCCTTCTACCGCCGGTACGGTTCGCGGACCATCGTCCTCGCCCGTTTCGTCCCCATCGTGCGGACCTTCGCCCCCGCGGTCGCGGGTGCTGCCGAGATGCCGTACCGAGCCTTCCTCGCAGCGAACGTCGGCGGTGCTGCCCTCTGGGTAGGGACGACCGCCGGGGGCGGCTACCTGCTCGGGCGGGCCGTCCCCAGCCTCGACCGCTACCTCCTCGCCGTCGTGGCTGCGGTGGTCGTCGCATCGATCGTGCCCGTGGCCGTTGAACGGTGGCGGTCGTGGCGGCGCGGCGGTGCGCCCGTCGGCGATTAGCGTGCCTCGGGTGCCTGCCAGCGGCCCGAACGCCCGCCCGCCTTCTCGAGGAGCCGGATGCCCTCGATGCGCATCCCCCGCTCCACCGCCTTGCACATGTCGTACACGGTGAGGGCAGCGACGGCGACGGCGGTCAGCGCCTCCATCTCCACACCCGTGGGGCCCGTGGTGCGCACCCCCGCCTCGATTCGCAAGCGGTTCGGCGCGGCGCGTTCGAACCGGACTTCGGCCGCCGTGATGGCGATGGGATGGCAGAGGGGAATGAGTTCCGCCGTCCGTTTTGCGGCCATGATGCCAGCGATGCGGGCCGCCGCCAGCACGTCGCCCTTGGGCAGGCCCCCCTGTTCCACCAGGTCCAGTGTCTCGGGCGAGGCGGCCACGAACCCTTCGGCGCGGGCCCAGCGCTCCGTGTCGGGCTTCCCGCTGACGTCGACCATGCGCGCCCGGCCCGCCTCGTCGAGGTGGGAGAGACGGGCTTCATCCTCGCCAGGGACCATGATGCCGCCGCCACATGATCGATTCGTAGGCGTACACCGCCGCGTAGCCGAGCGCGCCCACAGCAACGCCCCCCGGAATGCCCAGCCAGGGCGAGACCCACGTATCGGCGGCGATGATGCCGATGCCCATCGCCGGGAGGAAGGCGAGGAACGCGGCCCGCCGACGCTCCTCCTCGAACCGCTGCCGCAGGGGGTGTTTCGCCGTCATCGGCCCGAGTGTACGGCGCCGCGCCGGCTCCTGTCCCTCGAGCCATCGGTTCGAGCTGCGTGAACGGTCTCCGCGGCACCGCTGCAGGCCGCGGCACCAGGCGTCGATGATCAGCGCGAGGGGAGGCCACAAGGTGAAGGTCGCCATCTTCGCCGCGAATTCCCGTGCCGAACGGCGGCTGCGTGCCCGCTTCCAGGCGTGGGGGATGCTGCCCGTGCGGCCCGGCGCCGAGGGCGAGCCCCCGGACGTCGTCGTCGTTGCCGGCCCCGAGATCGGCCCCCTCCTCGACCAGGTGGAGCGCTGGCTGCCGAAGTTCCGCAGCCGCCCGCCCATCGTGGCGGTGAACGTCGACCGCGCCACCGTGACCCCGGCCGAGATGGCACGCTGCGATGCCGTGGTCCTCGGGCGGTTGCGCCGTGACGAGTTCGCAGCCCGCCTGCAGGCAGCGACGCGCCGGCGTGTCTTCCAGGGTGCGGGCAGGCCGTTCCGGGCGCTCGTCGAGGCGCTCCCCCTGGGAGTGTTCGCCACCAACCCGCAGGGCGCCTGCGAGTTCACGAACCCTGCCTACCAGCGCATCACCGGGCTCTCGGCCGAAGACGCCGAGGGCACAGGCTGGGCCAAGGCCTTCCACCCCGAGGACCGGGACGCGCTCTTCGACGCCTGGACGGTCGCGACCCTGGAGGGCAAGCCGTACCACGGCATCGTGCGGATGACCCGCGCCGACGGTACCACCGCCTGGGTCCGCATCACCACCGGGCTCGTCCGGGACGGCGGCCGGACCCTGGGTCACGTCGGCGTGCTGGAAGACATCACCCAGCAGCGCGAGGCGGAGGAGCGGCTGCGCGAAGCCCACACCCTGCTCGACGTCATCCAACGGGCCTCCCTCGACGCCATCTTCGTCGTGGGCAAGAAGCGCGAAGTTCTCTACTACAACGAGCGGGTCTTGGAGTTGTGGCAGCCGGAGAGCGTCCGCGGCCTCAGCCGGTACGAGGACCGCATGAGCCTCCTCGAATCGCGCATCCGCGAGCCGCACCGCTTCCGCCGCTTCGTGGAAACCGCCTACGCCGACCCGCAGCTCACCGGCCGCATGGACATCGTCCTCAACGATGGGCGGGTGTTCGAGCTGTACACGGCGCCAGCCATCACGCCCGATGGCGAGTGGCTCGGCCGGGTGTGGTACTACCGCGACATCACCGACCGCCGGCGCGCCGAGGAGGAGCGCGATCGCTACTTCCGCTACTCCATCGACCTGCTGGCCGTGCTCGACAGCGACGCCCAGTTCGTCCGCGTCAACCCCGCCTGGACGCGCGTCCTCGGCTGGGGCGAGGAGGAGCTCCTCGGCCGGAGCATCTTCGACTTCGTCCATCCGGAGGACGCGCGCACCTCGGCCGAGGCGGTCATTCGGGTGCGGAACGGCGAGGAATTGCGGGACGTTCGCGCTCGCTACCGCACCCGCGAGGGCGGGTACCGCTGGCTCTCGTGGAACGTCGCGCCCACGCGGAACTACGCCTACGCCGTGGTCCGCGACGTCACGGAGCTCGTGGAGGCCGAGGAGCGGCAGGAGGAGCTCCTTGCCGCGCTGGAGGCGCGCATGCGCGACCTCGAGGAGCAGGCTCGGGCGCTCGACGAGCTGCGGGCCCAGGCCGAGTACGCCGCCACCCACGATGCGCTCACCGGCGTGTGGAGCCGGCGCGCCTGGTTCGATGCCGCTGCCGACATCCGCCCGCGAGCCCTCGCACTCTTCGATATCGACCACTTCAAGCGCATCAACGACACTTACGGCCACCCCGCGGGCGACGCAGTGCTCGTGGAGGTGTGCCGCCGAATCGCGGGGGCCCTCGGCGAGGACACGGTGCTGGGCCGTCTCGGCGGCGAGGAGTTCGGCGCGCTCTTCCGATGCGAGCCCGCCGAGGCGGAGCGGCGCGCCGAGGCAGCCGTGGCCGCGGTCGCCGCCGAACCGGTGCGCATCGACCGGCGGACCGCCATCCCCGTCACCGTGAGTGCAGGCCTCTCCCCATGGCGGGCCTCCGCCGGCTCGCGCGAAGCGTCCCTCTCCCGGACGTACGACGCCGCCGACAAAGCGCTGTACCGGGCGAAGCGGTCGGGGCGCAACCGGCTCGTGGTGGCCCAGGGGCGGGCCGCCGCCGCCTAATCACCCGGCCGGCACCCGGGGCGCCCTCAGCCGGCCACGCCTGCCGTCACGCGCGAGGTGCGCGCCACCTTCAGCGGCAGCCGCTTCAGTCCATGGAGGATGAAGTTCTCGCCCCATTCCGGCTCGCCCGCCAGCTCGATGCGCTGGAACGCATCGACGAGCTTGCGGAGGGCGACCTGCCCTTCCAGCCGCGCGAGCGGCGCGCCCAGGCAGTAGTGGATGCCCTGCCCGAAGGAGAAGTGGCGAATCTCGGGCCGCCCGATGTCCAGGCGGTCGGGCTGGGGGAAGACCTCTGGGTCGCGGTTCGCCGCCCCGAGGAGCAAGACCATCCCCTGTCCCTTGCGGATGACGCGGCCCTCGTACTCCATGTCCCGCAGCGCGATGCGCGAGGTGGCCTGGACCGGGCTGTCGTAGCGGAGGAGCTCTTCGATGGTATTCTCGGTGAGCTCGGGCTCGCGGCGGAAGCGCTCCAGCTGGTCCGGGTTTCGCAGGAGGGCCAGCATCCCGTTGCCGATAAGGTTCGTCGTTGTTTCGTTGCCCGCCACCAGGAGGAGGATGACCGTGGAGAACACCTCCTCGCGGGTGAGGCGGTCGCCAGCCTCCTCGGCCTGCACGAGGGCGCTGATGAGGTCGTCGCGGGGTTCACGGCGGCGCGCCTCCACGATCGGGTCGAGGTAGGCCCGCAGCTCGTGGCGCGATTGCCGTGCCCGCACGAGGATCTCCGGGCGGTTGGCGTCGAGGGAGCCCGCCAGGTCGTCGGACCATTTGCGGAAGCGGGCCCGGTCTTCCGGCGGCACCCCCAGCATCTCGGCGATGACCGTGACGGGGAGCGGTATGGCGAAATCGTGGATGAGGTCGACGCTCCCTTTCGCCTCCAGGTCGGCGATGAGGCCGTCGACGATAGCCTCGATGCGAGGTCGGAGCTCCTGGACGCGCCGCGGCGTGAACGCCTTCGCCACGAGCCCGCGGAGCCGCGTGTGGTCGGGCGGGTCGAGCCGTAAGAATGAGGGGCGCTGGTCGGGATCGGCCAGGCCGCGCTGCTCGAGCCGCCGCCGCTCCCGCTCATACCGCCGCCGGTTGCGGTCGTCGGCTGAATGGCTCGGATCCCGGAGGATGGCCGAGACGTCGGCGTAGCGGGAGAAGACCCAGGCGTCGGCCACGCGGGACCGGTGGATGGGGTCCCGCTCCCGCAGCCGGCGGTAGAGTGGGTAGGGGTCGGTGCGGTAGCGCCGGTCGAGGAGGTCGAAGGCCACTCCCGATTCGAGCTGCTCCCAGAGGAGAAGGCCCCGGTAGGCCGTACGCTCAACGGCTTGCTGGAGACGGTTCGGCAGACGCATGGCAGGTGCCCCCTTCGCGACGATCCCCGTTCGGCACGAGTATACCGATCGGTAAGGCGCCCCTCATCCCCGCGGAGCGGCGGGGAGGCGGCCGCGCCGCTCTCCCAGGGAAACGGTGCGCCCCCTCGCCGGCGGCGGGCGAGGGGGCGCACCGAACCCTTGCGACCCAGACGGCGCGGCCTAGGGGCGCACGCCCACCAGCTTGGCCAGCTTCGCCGAGTTGAAGAGGGCGATGCTGGCGTACCACTTCACGCGGATGCGGGTAGCATCCTTCGTTTCGAGGCTGCCGACGCGCTCCACCGTGAGCCCGCCCGGTGCGGTGAGGCCCACCAGTGCGCCCTCGCCGAACTGCACGGCGTAGATCGTCGAGCAGTCGCTGCTCGAGCCCACGGTCTGGCTGTCGGAGATGTAGTCGTCGATGGCGATGGGAATCCCGTCGTAGAACTGCACCATGCGGCCGAACTCATCCCGGTCGGCCTCGAGGAAGGTGCCGACCTCCCGCGCGAGGACGTTCAGTGTGCGGCGGGTGCGCCGGCTCATGATGAGGAGGTCCGGCTTGCCGCCCCGCACCCGGTCGATGAGCTCGTCCAGCTTCTCGAGTGTGAGCGTGCCGCCGTTCGGGCCCATGCTCACCGTCTGCCCCGGCGCGCAGAGGACGTCGAGGCCATCGAAGGCGTTGGGGTCGCTCGCCTCGTCGCCGTTGATGAAGGCGTCGTCGAAGAGCGCCTGAACCGCCTTCGCCTTGAGCTGGACCACGGCCGCCTCCAGGTCTTGAACGTCGGAGCGAGTGGTCTTCAGGAAGTTATCGATGTCGGCGTCGCCGCCGAGGATCTTCAGCGTGGCCGTCACCTGCGTGAAGGTGGGCGTGTCCTCGCTCCAGGTGTCGCCGACGTCGTGGAACGAGGCCGTGGGCGGCGTCTCCTCGCGGTTGTAGGTGAGGCCGTTCCCGGTGATCTCGATGAAGGGCAGCCGCTGGAGGACCGGGCTCTCCATGATCATCGTCTCGATGACTCCGGCCAGCAGGAGGTCGTTGGAGAGCTTGCTCGCCTCTCCGAGGGTGAGGGCCATGGCACACCTCCGCACGATGGGTTCCGCTCCATCGTTCGGAGGGCGCGGCGCCACCGCCGAGAGGCCGGTGACACCGCGGCGCCCGGTCATTCCTCGATGGCGGCGTACACCAGGTTCTTCAGCTGCCCCCGGAAGTTGAAGGTGGCCGAGGGCATGAGCTGCGTCATGAAGATGACCACGAGGTCTTCGCGCCAGTCGACCCAGAAGATGGTCGAGGCGGCGCCGCCCCAGTAGAAGTCGCCACGGGCCGGCGAACCGGCGGCCACGGGGTCGATGGTCATCGCGAAGCCGAGCCCGAAGCCGATGCCCGCGTACGGCGTCTCGGAGAAGGCGCCCAGGGCCACGCTGGCCAGGTCGCCACCGCCGGGGAGGTGGTTCTCGGTCATCAGCTCGAGCGTTCGCGGCCCCAGGATGCGGGCGCCGTCCAGCTCGCCGCGCCGCCGCAGCATCTCGCAGAAGCGGAAGTAGTCGGCGGTGGTGCCCACCAGGCCGCCGCCGCCCGAAGGGAAGGTGGGGCGTTCCAGGTAGGGGCTGGTCTCGGGGTCGTCGACGAGGCGGAGGGCCTTCTCCGGCGTGCGCTCGTAGTTGGCGGCGAAGCGCTCCCGCTTCTCCGGCGGCACCCAGAAGGCCGTGTCGCGCATGCCGAGGGGCTCGAAGATCTCCTCTTCGAGGTAGCGGTCGAAGGACCGCCCCGAGAGGGCCTCCACGAGGTACCCGCAGACGTCGGTGGCGTAGGAGTACATCCACCGCGTGCCCGGATCGTAGAAGAGCGGCACCGTCGCCAGCGCCTCGACGAAGCTCCGCAGCGTGGCGCCCCGCTGGCGGACGATGCCCCGCTGGCGGTAGAGCTTATCGACCGGATGGTCGCTCCACCCGTAGGAGAGCCCGGCCGTGTGGGTGAGGAGGTGGCGGAAGGTCATCGGGCCCGCGGGCGGCCGGGTCACCATCTCCTCGCCCTCGCCCGATACGTAGACCTGCTGCTGGCGCCATTCGGGCAGCACGCGGTACACGGCATCGTTGAGCTGGAAGAGGCCCCGTTCGAACAGCTGCATGAGGGCCACGGAGGTGATGGGCTTCGTCATCGAGTAGATGCGGAAGATGGTGTCGTCCCGCATGGGACGGCGACGTTCCAGGTCCATGAAGCCGAACGAGCGGAAGTAGGCGGGAACGCCCCGCCGGGCCACCAGCACCTGGCAGCCGGCGATCTTCTGCGGCTCCAGGTAGTGGCGCTCCAGGTGCTCGGTGATCCGTTCCAGCCGCGCGGCGGAGAATCCGGCGAGGCGGGGCGACGTCTCCATGACGCACCTCCGGGAAGATGAACGGGGCTCGGCAGCGCCGGCGGCCGCAGTCTACCAGCCGGCGGGCGCCTCCTCCACCGCTGCTACCGGCGGGAGGAGACGTCGATGATGAGCGCTGAAGGGTTCTGCGCGGTGCTCACGGTGAACGGCTGGTTATCGGCCACGCCCACAGCCCACTGCACTTTCCCCTCGAAGTCGCACACCAGCTGCATCTCCAGCACGACGCTGCCGAAGCCGCGCACGCTGGTGGAAGGGACGGTCACCTTGCCGGCGTCGTCGTGGGCGGCGGCGGGGTCGAAGGTCACCAGCATGAAGGCGTTTCCGCGCAGCTGCACCGGTTCGCCCGAAGCGCACCGCTTCACCTCGTCGACGTACTCCACCCGGTAGCCGGGCAGATCCCCGTCGAAGGCGAAGGTGATGCGCTCGGCGCCGCTCACCGTCGCCACCCGCGCCTGCGTTTGGACGGGCGTCCCGCTGCCGCTGAAGGCCCCCTCCACGGGACTGGGGCGTGGCTTCGGCGTGCGGACGGGCGTGGGCGTGAGGGTCGGGAGGTTGCTGAGGTCGCCCTCCTGCCGGCCGCCTCCGCCACCCCCGCAGGCGGCAGCGGCGGCCACGACGATGGCAGCGAGCACCACAGCAGCGAGGAGACGCACGCGGGCCACGGCGACACCCCCTTCGAAGCGAGCTTCTGGTCGGCGGGGGGATTGTGGCACACGCCGCGGCCGTTCGGAAACGGCTGATTCGATGCAGGCGAACGATCGTGCGCCCCTCACGGACGCCACTCCTCAGCCCAGCGGCGCCGCCGCTCCATCGCCTGGGCATGGGTGTAGCCCAGCAGCCCTTCGAGCTGGGAGAAGTGCTCGGCATCGTGGGCCGCGACCGCTTCGAGCCACTCCCAGAGGGACACCCGTCGGCCGCCGGGGAGCCGCCCCTGGCGCCTCCAATGCCCACCTTCGAGCTGCGCGGCCACGTTGAGCAGCGCCTGCCGCTGCAGGGCGAAATCCCCCAGGAGCTGCTCCTTCCGCTCCCGCAGGCGCCACCGCCGCGCCGCCCAGGCGGCCTGGTCGAAAGCAGCGAGCTGCGGCTCCTCCTCGGCGAGGATGCGGGCGAGACCCGTCCGCCAGACGAGCAGCTCCAGGTCGCGGAGGTGGGCGAGCACCTCGCGCGCCGACCACTCACCGGGAGGCGCGGCATCGAGGGCGGCATCCGAGGCCTCGGCCACGAGCTGGGCGAGCCGCCGGGGGGTCGCGGCCAGCCGCTCCAGGAGGGCGTCCGTCTCCATGCCCGGAGCGTACCACGCGGGAGGGCGGGCGTTCCTTCGCTTCGGCCGAACTCCTAGCATGGGAGGCATGAGCGCGCCGACCATCTCCCGCATCCCGACAGCCGAGGGGCACCTCGCCGTGTACACGTGGCCCGGCAGCGAGCCGACCGTGCTCCTGGCCCACGCTACCGGCTTCCACGGGCGTGTCTGGGACGAGGTCGTGCAGCGACTCGGGGGGTTGCGGGCGGTGGCCTTCGATTTCCGGGGCCACGGCCGGAGCAGCAAGCCCGCGCCGCCCTACGACTGGCGCTGGTTCGGGGAGGACGTCATCGCCCTCGTCGACGCCCTGGGGCTGCGAGGGTGCATTGCCTCCGGCCACTCGAAGGGCGGCCACGCCATCACCTACGCCGCCGCCCACCGCCCCGACGCCTTCGCCGCGCTCCTCCTCATCGACCCGGTGATCCTGCCGGAGGCGGCCTACGGGCAGCAGCGTTTCCCCGGCGAGCACTTCGCCGCCCGCCGCCGCAACGAGTGGGGCTCGCCCGAAGAGATGTTCGCGCGGTTCGCCGGCCGCGATCCGTTTCGGCGCTGGGACCGGGCGGTGCTGTGGGACTACTGCCGGCACGGCCTCGTGCCCAATCCTGCCGGGCCGGGGTACGTCCTCGCCTGCCCGCCCGCGGTCGAGGCCTCCATCTACGCCGGCAGCTGGGGCCGGAACATCTACCCCGAAGTCGCCCGCATCCGCGTTCCCGTGCGCGTGCTGCGAGCGCGCCCGCGGGGGGAAGCGGCGGTGGGGACGGACATGTCGGCCTCGCCGACTGCCCCCGACCTCGCCCAGCGCTTCCTCTTGGGCGAGGACGTGCCCCTACCCGAGTTCACGCACTTCATCCCCATGGAAGCGCCGGGGCTCGTGGCGGAGGAGATCCAGCGGCTCGCCGCCAGATGTGCAGCGCACGAATAATTGCTTCGACAACGATCGCTGCCGCAAATATCCGCACATCACCGGAATTCCTGTCACCATTTAGCACTCTTCCTGGATGAGCGATATCGGCCACCGCATCGGTGCCGAACCGATTACGGGAATCCCCTACTTGTTGCCGCCCATTTCCCCGATACGATGCGGGACAATGGCCGTCCAATCCGCGATGGGTACCGGGGACGACGCGTGGCGCCTCCTCGACGAGGCCCACGCGCTCCTTGCCGCCCGCATCGAGCGCGACCTGAGCGAGGCGTGCGGCCTCTCCGTCCCCCAGTTCCGCGCCCTCGCCGCCCTCGCCGACGTCCCCGACGGCCAGCGGATGCACGGCCTGGCCCAGGCCCTGCACATGAGCAAGAGCGGGCTCACCCGGCTGGTCGACCGGTTGGAGGCGCAGGGGTGGGTGCGGCGGGCCCCGGCCGACGACGACCGCCGTTCCGTCATCACTTCCATCACGGCGGCCGGCGAGCGGGTCCTGCAGCGGGCGATGCCGGTGTACCTGCTAAGCCTGCAGGAGACGCTCTATTCAGCCCTCTCCGCCTCGGAGGTGGAGGCACTCTCGGCGCTCCTCCGGCGGCTGGTGGCAGGGCTGGAAGGCGGCCCCGCGGCCTGAGGCGCTGGCGGGCCTTCCGCGGCGGCGCCCGGGAGCCAGCCCCGAGCGACGGCCCGCGCCTCGTCCACCACGAGGAAGGCATCGGGGTCCACCTGCTGCACGAGCGCCGTCACCCGGGCGGCGTGCTTCCGCGGTGCCAGCGTATGGACGATGCCCACCCGGCCGTCGCGCCCTTCGCCCCAGCTGAGGGTGGCCCCGAACCCCTCGGCGCGGAGGGCCGCGGCCACCTCGCGGGCCCGGCGGGGGGAGACGGCCCGCACGTTGACGTAGCCCACCGCCAGCCGCCGTTCGATGCGGATGCCCACGATGGTGCCCACCGAGAAGCCCGAACAGTAGGCCAACAGCGCCGGCCAATCGGTGAGGTCGCGCACCACGGCGCCGATAGCCACCACGTACACGAGCACCTCGGCGAACCCGAGCACCGCCGACCAGAGTTCGAGCCCGCGGTTCGTGAGCAGCACGCGCACGGTGCCCAGCGCCACGCCCACCACGCGCAGCGCGAAGATGCCCAGCGCCGTCGCCGCGACCGCCAGCCCCTCGGGCATGCGTCCTTCGATTGCCTCAGCCGTACACCAGCGTGCGGTCGATGAGCGCCCGGCTGATGACGAGCCGCTGGATCTGGCTGGTGCCCTCGACGATCATCAGCTGGCGGGCGTCGCGGTAGTGGCGCTCGAGCGGGTGGTCCTTCATGTACCCCTGGGCGCCGAGCACCTGGAGGGCGTTGAAGGCGACGCGGTTCGCCATTTCGGTTGCGAACGCCTTGGCGATGGAGAGATGGTGCGCGTACTCCCGCGTGTACTTCCCCTGGTCCACCAGCCAGGCGGCCCGGTAGACGAGCATCCGCGCAGCCTCGATCTCGATGGCCATGTCGGCGAACATGAACTGAATGGCCTCGAAGTCGATGACCGACTGTCCGAAGGCCTTCCGCTGCCGTGCCCACTCCAAGGCATAGGAGAGCGCCCCTTCGGCCAAGCCGATGCCGCGGGCGCCGACCGTCGGGCGGAGGCAGTTCAAGGTGAGCATGGCCGTATTGAAGCCGCGGCCTTCCTCGCCCCCGAGCAGGTTCTCCGCCGGGACCCGCACGTCTTGGAAGCTGAAGTGGGCCGTGGGCACGCTGCGGACGCCCATCTTGTCGTCCGTGCGGTCGATGCGCACCCCCGGCGATTTGGCGTCGACCACGAAGGCGCTGATGCCCTTGGCGCCGGGGCCGCCCGTGCGCGCGAAGACGATGAGGAAGTCGGCCACCGTGCCGCCGGAGATGTACACCTTGTTCCCGTTGAGGATGTAATCGTCCCCGTCGCGCACGGCGCGGGTTTCCAGGTTCGCCGCGTCCGATCCGTGGTCGGGCTCGGTGAGGCAGAAGGCGCCGCGGATGTCGCCCCGGGCCGCTGCCGGCAGCCAGCGCTGCTGCTGCTCCTTCGTGCCCCCGAGGACGATGGGGCGCGTCGGCAGCCCCGAGAGCACGAGCATGAGGCCGGCGCCGCACTCGTACTTCGCCACCTCCTCGATGGCCAGACAGAGGGCGAGGATGCCGTTCCCGGTGCCGCCCATCTCCTCGGGGATAGCCATCCCCAGCAGCCCCGCCTGCTTGAACGCCTGGAAGAAGTCCTCCGGGTACTCGCAGGTCTCGTCGACTTCCTTCGCCCGCGGCGCGATCACCTCGCGGGCGATGCGGCGAGCGGTCTCCTTGATGAGCCGGTGCTCTTCGCTCAGCTCGAATTCCATGGCGGCGCCACTCCTGTGGTCGTTTTCCGCCAGTGTACCCGGCGCGCCGCCGCGCGCTCCTCCCGCCGCCGGCCAAGCGGCCGGCCCCGTTGGGCCGGAGCTCAAGCGAGGGCCGACTCCACCAGTGCCGCGGTCTCCGCGAGCGGGTCGTCGCCGGTGCAGGTGCCCACCACGCGGCCCGCAGCGTCGACCACGGCGACCCCGAGGGTCGCAGCCAGGCCGCTCAGGCCGAAGGCCGCGGGGAGGTTCCCCTCCCAGTCGGGACACATCACCAGGTAGGCCGCCGGATCCTTCCCTGGGCCGAGGGCCCCCGCCAGCTCGCGGTAGCGGTTGGCCAAGGCGCCTTCCGCCATCCGACGCATGAGCCGCGGCACGCCTCCCACGTCGACCACGCTGGCGATGATGACGGCCGCGGGGTCGGGAAATCGCTCGCGCAGTGCCGTGCGCAGGGCCGTCGCCCGGTCGGCGGTGGCCTGGTTCGTGAAGATGAGGACGAGCGGCGCTCCCGGCTCGCGCAGCCGAATCGTTCGGCCCGACACCACCGAGGTGATGCTCCGGTCGGGGGCCGGGCGGCGTTCCTCCATCGTCGACCTCCTGAACGTGATTCGCGGTGAAACCTGATTATCGCCCGGCCCGCGCGCCAAGGCGAGGGGGCTTGCCGCCGCCTTGCAGGGCGTGGCCGTGCGGCGTATCGTGCCTACACCATGCCCTACGCCCGCGCCAACGGGATCGATCTCTACTATGAAACCTTCGGCGACCCTTCGGACCCGCCCATCCTGCTCGTGATGGGCCTCGGTGCGCAGCTGCTCCTCTGGGAGGAGGAGTTCTGCCGCGGGCTCGTCGACCGCGGGTTCTTCGTCATCCGCTACGACAACCGAGACGTCGGCCTTTCCACGAAAATCGAGGGCGGGCCGCAGCCCGACGTGCAGAAGGCGCTCGCCGGGGACCATTCGACCGCCTCGTACACCCTGTGGGACATGGCCGATGACGCCGCCGGCCTTCTCGATGCGCTCGGCATCGACCGGGCCCACGTGGTCGGGGCCTCCATGGGCGGGATGATCGTCCAGTGCCTGGCCATCGCCCACCCCCAGCGGCTGCGCTCGTTGGTGTCGATCATGTCGACCGTGGGGAACCCGAACGTCGGCCAGCCGAAGCCGGAGGCCATGGCCGCACTCCTCGCACCGCCCCCGCCAACGCGCGAGGAGGCCATCGAGCAGGGGGTGCGAACCTGGAAAATCATCGGCTCGCCGGCCTACCCGCGCGACGAAGCCGAGCTGCGGGCGCAGGTGGCGGCCGCCTACGACCGGTGCTGGTACCCCATCGGCACCGCCCGCCAGCTGGTGGCCATCCTCGCCACGGGCGACCGCAGCGAAGCCCTCCGTTCGGTACGGGTGCCCGCGCTCGTCATCCACGGGGAAGACGACCCGCTCGTCACCCTGAGCGGGGGCATCGCCACGGCAGAAGCCATTCCGGGCGCGAAGCTCCTCACCTTCCCCGGGATGGGCCACGACCTGCCCCGAGCGCTCTGGCCGCAGATCCTCGACGCCATCGCCGAGCACGCCCGCGCCGCCGACGCCGGTGCGGGGCAGTCCTACCGGGAGCCTGCCTCCGGGTCGTAGGCACAGGTAGGGTCAGCAGCGAGGTAATCGCCCGTCAGCGCGAATGCCCGGGCGCGCGACCCCCCGCAGACGGCCCGGTACTGGCAGCGTCCGCATTTGCCGCCGAGGCGATCGGGGTCACGGAGCGCGCGGAAGAGGGGCGAGGTTCGGTAGATCGCCGCGAGCGGCTGCTGGCGCACATTGCCCGCCGCGAGCTGGAGGAACCCGCTGGGGCAGACATTGCCCAGATGGTCCACGAAACAGAACCCCTTTCCGTCGTTCACCCCGATTCCCGCCGTGGGGTCGCTTGGCCGACGGACGTAGGCAGAACCGGTACGGATAGCCGCCCCACCGAACGTTGCCCCGGCGGCCGCCCGCTCCAGTACGACCCGCCGGAACTGCGGCGCGGCCGTGGTCCGAACATAGAACGGAGCCGATTGGGCGAACTCGGCCAGCCAGGTGAGGACGGCTTCGTGCTCCTCCGCGGAGAGAAGGTCGTCAACCTGAGCCCGGCCCGTGGGGACGAGGAAGAACACGCTCCATACCTGTGCGCCCGCCGCGCGCACCAGGTCGGCGATGCCCGCCAGGTCGCGCACGTTCCGTCGACACACGGTCGTCCCTACCTGGAGCGACAGCCCGAGCGAACGGACGAGCGCAAGCACACGCTCGGTCCGCGCGAAGGAGCCCCTGACGCCCCGAAACGCATCGTGCACCGGCGCCGTTGACCCGTCGACGCTCACGTGCACGGCCTCGACACCGGCTTCGGCGAGCCGCGTCATCCGCTCCCGGGTGACGCGGCCGGTCGCGCTGGGCGAGAGTGCGACCCGCAGTCCCAGCTCGCGTCCGTGGCGCACGAACTCCTCGATGTCGGGGCGCATGAAGGGGTCGCCCCCCGTAATGACGAGCACCCGCGCTCCCGCGTCTGCGACCTGCTCCACGAGCCGGAGACCCTCCTCGGTCGTCAGCTCCGCCGGATGCCTCCGAGGCTGTGCAACCGCCCGGCAGTGGACACAGCGGAGTGCGCAGGCGCGCGTCACTTCCCACGCCACGGTGAACGGAGAACGGTCGAAGTCGAAGGGCGAAGAGGCAGCATCTGCCGCTGGTATGCGCACGGAATCTACCTCTTTCCGCGTCGCTGCGGGAACTTTGAGGCACTTTCGGAGGTGCAGCCCTTGAGGCGCAAGGGCCGATCGGGCAGCGGTCGCTGCGCGGCCCGCCTACAAGCGCAGGGGCCGGACGGGCGAAAGGATGAGCTGCGGGTCCGCGCGCCACCGCTCCGGCGGGACCACGTCGACGTAGAGCTCCAGCTCGTTGCCGTCGGGGTCGAGGATGTAGACGCTGTGCGTCACCGTGTGGTCGGCCATGCCCACGATGGGCACGCCCGCCGCACGCAGCTCGCGCACCGCCTCGCGCAGCTCGTCGTCCGAATCGCCGACCTTCAACCCGATGTGGTACAGCCCCACGCGCGGCGCCGGCGGGATAGGGTTCGCGCCTTCGCCCACTTCGATGAGGAGCAACTCGTGGTGCGTCCGCCCCGAGGAGAAGAGCGCCGCCTGCTCGCCCCAACGAGCGATCTCCTGCCAGCCCAGCAGGTCACCGTAGAACCGGCGAGACCGCTCCAGGTCCCGCACGTAGAGGACGACGTGCCCCAGTTCGCGGACGCGCACGCTCCAGCCCCTTCCCCCGCAAGGGTAGCAGGTTCAGCCGCCTTCGGCAGGCAGGACCATCTGCGTCTGGGTGACGAGGGCGAGGAGCCGTCCGTCCGGCCCCGTGACCCTCGTCTGCCAGGTCATCGTCCGGCGGCCCTTGTGGAGCGGGATCGTCTCGCCGCGGATGACGCTCCCCTCCCGGCCGGGGGCGAAGAAGTTCGTCTTCGATTCGATGGTGGTGGTGCCCGCGTCGGGCGGCAGGTTCGCCACCGTAGCCACCGCTCCGAGCGTGTCGGCGAAGGCCATGATCGCCCCGCCGTGGAGGATGCCGGGGACCGCGCACAGCTCGGGACGGACGTCGAGCTCGCCCACCACGAGGTCGGCCGTCACGTGCACCAGCCGCACGCCGAGGAGGTCGGGGAAGAATCCCCGCAGGCGGGCGCGGTAGGCCTCGAGGTCGTGTTCCACGGCGGCTCCTTCCGCGGTGTTCGCGCCGGCACGTTGTTCCCTCGGGCCCTGCGCGCCGCTAGCATACCATGCGGCCCGCTGGAGCCCGGGCCGATTCCCCAGTATCCCGGAGGACGCCATGCGCTACGAGATTCAATACGGTCCCTCGTTCGCCCTCGCGGTCATCTTCCTCGAGCCGGGGGAGGCCATCCAGGCCGAAGCCGACGCGATGGTGAGCATGTCCGAGGGCATCCGCATCGAGACGAGCACGCGGGGAGGCGTGGTCGCCGGTCTCAAGCGCTCCCTCCTCGGGGGCGAAAGCTTCTTCATGAACACGTTCACCGCCGAGCGTCCGGGGCACGTCACCATCGCCCCTTCGCTCCCGGGCGACATCCTCGCCCTCGAGGTCGTCGACCAGCCGCTGTTCGTCCAGTCGGGCTCGTTCCTGGCTGCCACCCCGGGGGTGAAGCTGGACACCACCTGGGGCGGCGCGAAGACGTTCTTCTCCCGGGAAGGCCTCTTCCTGTTGAAGTGCACAGGCCAGGGCACGGTGTGGCTCTCGAGCTACGGCGCCATCCACGAGGTGAACCTCCAGCCCGGCGAGCGGTACACCGTGGACACGGGGCACATGGTCGCCTTCGACAGCTCGGTGCGGTACGAAGTCGGCCGGGTGGGCGGCCTGAAATCGACGCTGTTCAGCGGTGAAGGGCTCGTCTGCAAGCTGACTGGGCCGGGGCGTTTCTACCTGCAGACGCGGGCGCCCTCGACCTTCCTCTCCTGGCTGTCGGCGAACCTCCCCGGGAAGCGCAGCTAAGGCCCTGCGCGTTCGCCGCGTCCGTTCCGCCGGAGCGGCGCGCTCACTCCACGTCGACGCCGAGCCGGCGCCAGAACTCCGCCTCGGCCATGATCCGGATGCCGTAGCGCCGGGCGTGCCGGGCCTTGCTCGATTCAGTCGCCGGGTCGGCACACACGAGGAGGTCCAGCCTCTTCGTCACCGAGTTGTGGACGATGAGCCCGGCCTTCCGCGCCAACTCCTCCGCCTGCTCCCGGGCCAGCGGTTCTCCCCGCCATCGAAACTGGGACTCACCGGTGAAGCAGACGCTCAGCCCAACGAGCGAGCTTCCGTCGGGCAGGGTGAATCTCGGCTCCTCGGACGCTCCCGAATGACGGCTGCTCATCGCGTCCGCGACTTCCTGCGGCAGCCCGAGGAGGCGACTAATCTCGGCGATGTCCTCTCGCTCTCGGTCAGTGAGGCGACCGTCGGCCCACGCCGCGCGGATGACCGCCCCCAGGTAGCGGCGATGCAGCTCCTCCACAGCTGGCCGCGACAGGCCCCATTCCTGCGCCGTCTCTCGCAGTGCAGCAGCTTCCTCTGGCGTGATGGAACGGTCTTCGAGCACTCGCGACAGCAGCTCCAGGTAGGCGTCGGCTCCCCGCCCATGGTCGGCCCCGTCGACGGGGACGGCGTCGAGGACGGTAGCGATGGGTGATGGGCTCGATGAGCGGGTGCCACGCGGGCGGGGCGCAGCGGCCGCCGCCAGGCGGGGCCACCTCGCTCCACCACCTGGCTGCTCCCAGGTAGCAAGCTCCAGTCGGAGCGGATCCGGCCGCTGCCGCCAGAGGTGAACGAACAGCTTCGCTGTAGCGTCGGCATCGTGTGCCGCCGCGTGCGCGGGGGTGACCGGGAGGCCACACACGGCGCAGACCGTCGCAAGCCGGTAGTTCGGTGCGAGCACGGTCGCGCGGGCGAGCTCGAGCGTGCAGATACAGGGAAGCGAGGGCAGCGGCGCACCGATGCGTTCGAACTCTGCCGCCAAGAAGCGCGCATCGAAGCGGGCGTTGTGCGCGACGATCGCCCGCCCTTCGATGCGTTCGGCGATGTGCCCAGCCACGTCCCCGAATTCGGGCGCGTCCCGAACGTCCGAAGGCCGGATGCCGTGGATGTGCACGGGACCGAGGTCGCGTCGCGGGTTTACCAGCGTTTCGAATCGGTCCTGCACACGCCCGTCCGCATCGAGCACGAGCACGGCGATTTCGACGATGCGATGTCCCTGGCTGGGGGAGAGACCCGTCGTCTCCACATCGACCACGGCGACGGGCCTCGGCAACGGGGGCGGGGGCGACGAGGGGCTCGTCCGGCGGCGGAAGAAGAGCATCGCACGCCCTCCTCCGGTCTGATGACCGCCGATTATCTCCCGCAGCAGGTACCCCGTGCAAGCAAGGAGCGGCCGCTTTCGATGCTGTTCTACCGCGCCCGTTCCGCCGGAGCGGCGCTCAGCCCTGCTCGGCGGCGGCTCGGAGGGCGTGGAGGTTGGCCGGCGGCGTCGTCGGCGGGACGGTGCACTCCGGCGCGAGCAGGAACCGCCACCCACCCGTGGCCTCGATGGCCTCGCGGGCCTCGGCCGCCACCGCCTCCGGCGTCCCCTCGGGCATCGTGCGCCGGTGGTCGACCCCGCCCATCACCGCCGCGCCCGTCCGCGCCTGCACCTCGCTCAGCGACGGGTTCCCGGCCGACCGCGACGCCCAGTGGAAGGCCGCCGCGGGGTAATCCAGCAGCTCGAAGAGCAGGTTCCGCTCCCGGCAGACGTGGACGATGGTGAAGGGCGCACCGGCTGCCGCTTCGAGCACGCGGAGGTCGAAGGGCCGCCCGAAACGGCGGTGCTCGTCCGCGTCGATCGTGTCCGAGGTGCCCCACTCCACGGTGGCGAAGAAGATGCCGGCAGCTCCCCGTTCCAGGCAGGCGCGGACATACCGCGCCAGCGTTTCCGCCACGGCCGCCAGGGCCGCCTCCAGCTCCGCCGGCGCCTCGGCCATGGCGCGCCGTACCGGCTCCGTGCCGCCGGCCGCCCGGCTGAGCACCGCCAGTGGGCAGAAGACCGTCTGCACCACGGGCACCTCACCCTGCACGGCGCCCGTCACCCGCGCCAGGGCCTCGAGCTGCTCGGCGAAGGGCGGGGCCGCCGCCGGGTCGAGGGGCGCGAATCGCGCGAGGTCGGCGGGCTCGCGCCAGGCGGGTTCCACGAGCTCCGGCTGCCGCCCAGGCAGGGGGCGGAAGCGCGCTCCCCACGCCTCGGCGTAGTACGTGGCGCGAGGATTCAGCTTGATGAAGTCCCAGCCGTAGGTGCGCTGGGCCGCCAGCGTCACCTCGGCGAGCTCGGCCGCGGACCACTCGCGGCCGAAGTCGTGCCACCAGGCCGAGACAGGCACCCGGTCCACGGGTTCGCCCCGCAGGGCCGCCATCACCCGTTCGTACCGTTCGCTCGCCACCGCGCTGCGAGTATACTCCCGCCCAGCGGGCGCGTCTGTCACCACCTTTTGCGGAAGGGTTGACACTCGTCCCGCCGGCGCGCTACCGTCGGGCCGATGCTCCTTGCCTCCGATGCACCCCTCGCCCGCGTGGCTGCCGAGCTGTGTGCCGCCCGCGGCAGCTACGTCTCCGGCGAACGGCTCGCCCAGGCCCTCGGGCTGAGCCGGAACGCGGTGTGGAAGCATGTCCTCCGGCTGCGCCGCCTCGGTTACGAGGTCGAGTCGAGCCGCCGCCTGGGCCACCGCCTGGTGGCGCCCTCGGGGAGGCCCTTTCCCTGGGAAGTTGCCCAGGCGCTGCGCACGCGGAGCATCGGGCGGGCCTACCGCTATTTCGACCGCATCCCGTCGACGCAGGATGCCGCCCGTGCCTGGGCTGCCGCCGGAGCCCCCGACGGTGCGGCCGTCCTGGCCGAAGAGCAATCGGCCGGGCGAGGCCGCCGCGGTGCCGCCTTCGCCGCGCCGCGGGGCGGGCTCTGGTGCTCGGTGGTACTCCGGCCCCGGCGTCCGGCGGCCGAAGCGCCGGTGCTCGCCATGCTCGGCGCCGCCGCCGCGGCCGCCGCTCTGGTGCGCCTCGGTGCGCCCGGCGTCTCGCTCTGGTGGCCGAAGGACGTGCTCATCGGCGGGCGGAAGGCCGGCGGCGTCCTCGCCGAAGTCGCCGCCGACCAGGATGAGATCGGCGAGGCCATCCTCGGCATCGGCCTCAACCTCAACCTCCGCGCCGAGGATTTCCCACCCGCCGTCCGCGACCGTGCGGGCTCGCTGCTGCTGGCTACGGGCCGAGAAGTCCCACTCGCGTCGGCGGCTGCCGTCCTCTTCGAAGAGCTCGAGGCGCTGGCGGATGCCTACCGCGCCGAGGGCCCCCCGGCGGTGGCTCGGGCCTGGCGCGCCTTCCCCGGGCTCGAAGGCCGCCGGGTCTGCGTCCAGACGCCCAACGGGGAGCTCCGCGGCCTCGCCCTCGGCATCGACGACAGCGGCGGCCTCCGCCTGGCGTCGCCCGGCGGCGAGCGGGTCGTCCCGGCGGGCATCGTGATCCCTGCGGAGGAGCGGTAGCGTGCGCGGCGCCTCACGGCGAGCGGCATCACCCGGAGCAGCGGGCGGACGGCCATGCCGTCGGTGACCGTCGGCGGGATCGCGATCGCCTACGTCGAGCGGGGAGACCCGGCCGGCCGCCCGGTCATCTTCCTCCCCGGCCTCGGCGGCGACGGCCGCTGGTGGCGCCCTGTACTCGACCACTTCGTGCGGCCCTTCCGCTGCATCCTCGTCGACCCGCGCGATGCGGGCCGCAGCGGCCGGGCCTCTGCGCCCTACAGCGTTGCCGACATGGCCGCCGACGTCACCGCCGTGGCCGACGCGCTCCGCCTCGACGCCTTCGACCTCGTCGGCTTCTCCATGGGCGGCGCCATCGCCCAGGAGCTGGCCATCACCGAGCCGGGCCGCGTGCGCCGCCTGGTGCTCATCGCTACCTACACCTCGGGCGACCCCCGCGGGAGCGAGCTCTTCCGGGGCCTGGCAGCGCTCCGACGGCGACTGCCGCCCGCCGAATACTGCCGCCTCCTCTTCCCCTGGGTATACACGCACGAGGAGTACCGCCGCCCCGGTTTCATCGAAGAAACCCTCGCCCGCGCGGCCGCCGACCCCCTCTGGCAGGAGCCCGAGGCCTACGAGCGGCAGGTCGAGGCGGCCATCGCCTACTGTTCCGAAGGGCGGCTCGGCGCCGTGCGCGCCCCGGCGCTGCTCATCTTCGGCGATGAGGACCTGATGACGCCCCTCCGCTTCGCCCGGCGCCTCCAGCACGAGCTGCCCGAAGCCCGTCTGGCGGTGCTGGCCGGCACCGGCCACGGCCTCCTCGCCACCCGGAGCACCGAGGTGGCCGCGCTCATCGAAGGCTTCCTCGGCGAGGAGTGACCGCTCAGGCCACCCGCTCCCATTCGCCTCCTGGCCCGAGCCGGAAGAGCGTGTTCGCCGGCAGGGGGCTTGACGTGTCTGGGCCCCAGAGCGCCGCCGCCAGGATGCGCACGCCTTCGACCACACGCGGGCCTGGCCGCGAGAAGTACCCGTTGGCATCGACCGCGAAGAGCCGCCCTTCGCGCACCGCCCGCAGCTGCTGCCAACCGGGGTGGGCTCCGGCGAACTCCGGGAAGCGCCGCATCGTCTCCTCGGCGCTGAAGCCGCAGGGCGAGAGCACGATCACGTCGGGGTCGGCGGCGGCGAGCTCCTCCCAGGCCACGCGGCGGGAGGGCTCACCTGCCCGCCCGAAGACGTCGCGCCCGCCCGCCGACTCGACCATTTCCGGGACCCAGTGCCCGCCGCAGAAGAGCGGGTCGAGCCACTCGCAGAGGAACACGGTCGGCCGCTCGCCCCCCCGGCGCGCCGCCGCAGCGCGGATGCGGGCGAGCTCGCCGCGCAGGCGTCCGGCGAGGCCCTCGCCCCGTTCGGGGACGCCCAGCGCGGCCGCCGCCTGCTCGATGCAGGCGAAGATGCCCTCCAGGTTCTCGGGGTCGAGCGAGACGACCCGCGCGGCCCGCGGCATCGTACAAACGGCCCCCTCCACCGCCGCATAGGGGACGGCGCAGACGTCGCACAGCGCCTGGGTGAGGACGACGTCGGGCTCGAGGGCCTGGAGGAGCGCGCTGTCGAGCTCGTACACGGTGTGCGCGTCGCCTCGCAGCGAGGCCGCCACCGCACGGTCGATCTCCCGCGACGAGAGTACGGGCGGCAGGAGGCTACGGGTGAGCTTCGGCAGCGCCCGCACCTCGGGCGGCGTGTCGCACTCGTGGGTGACGCCCACCAACCGGTCGGCGAGCCCGAGGGCCGCGACGATTTCCGTCGCCGAAGGAAGGAGCGAAGCGATACGCGCCGCGGGCATGATCCCAGGGTACCCGGAGCCAGGGCGCCCGGGGAGGCCCCGGAACCGGCGCCCCCACCGCCGAGAGCGTACACTGGCCGCATGACGCGCGCAGCGGCGTTCGCCGCGGCCGCCCTCATCCTCGTGCTGCTTGCCGCCTGCGGCCGGACCCCTGCGCCCCCGCCCGCCACCGCGACCACCGCACCCGCAGGCTCGCCCGCGGCTCCGCCGGCGACGGCCGCTCCTCCGACGCCGGTGCCCTCGCCGACGGCGACCGCCTCGCCAACCGCATCCGGCGAACAGACGTACACCGTCAAGCCGGGTGACACGCTCTTCGCCATCGCCCGCCGCTTCGGCACGACCGCGGAGGCCATCGCTGCCCGCAACGGCATCGCCGACCCGAACCGCATCGCGGCGGGAACCGTGCTCGTCATCCCCGCACCCGGCCAGGATGCCTCGCCGGGACCGCCCGCGACGGCCGCTGCCGGCCCGAGCACCGCCTTCACCAACGGCGACCGCGGCAGCCGAGCCGTCGCCCTCACGTTCGACATGGGCGGCCGCGTCGATCCCGCCATCGACATCGTGACATGGCTCGTCGCCCAGCGCGTGCCGGCGACCATCTTCATCACTGGGGCGATGATCGAAAGCCCGAACACCGACGCCGGCCGGCGCGTGGTCGCGCTCGTGGCCGCGCACCCGGAGCTGTTCGAGCTCGGCAACCACAGCTACTCCCACCCCGACTTCCGCGGCCTCGATGCCGAGAGCATCCCCAGCGAGCTCAGCCGTACGGAGGCCGCCCTCGCGAACGTCGCCCCTGGCCTCACCATGCGGCCCCGCTTCCGGCCGCCGTACGGGGGCGTGGACGAGGCCGTGCTGGCCGCTGTCGGTGCGGCCGGCTACCCGCAGACCGTCCTCTGGGATATCGACACCATCGATTGGCGGCCCACGGCCGAGGGCGGCCCCACCGCCGCGGAGATTGCCGCGAAGGTGGTGAACCAAGCCCAGGGCGGGTCGATCGTCCTCATGCACCTGGGCGGGTACGAGACCCTCGCTGCCCTCCCGGCCATCGTTGAGGGGCTGCGCGCACGCGGCTTCACCTTCGCACGCGTGAGCGACCTCCCGCGCTGAGCGCGCGAAGCGCGACGGCGCGGCACCGTGGAGGGGCTGCGCCAAGGGCTCCGCCGTCGCACGATCACGGCGCATGACTCCGACCGAGGGCGCCGCGGCTGCGATCCTGGCCGTCGTCTACGCCGGGCTCGCCCTCGGCTTCCTCCCGGGCGTGCTCATGAACCGGGCGGCCATCGCCGTTTCGGGGGCGGCGCTGTTGGTGGCCATCGGCCTGCTCGACCTGCGCCAGGCCTGGGACGCGCTCGACGCAGTCACCCTCGTCTTCCTCTTCGGGGTCATGGTGCTGAACGCGCAGCTGGCCCAGAGCGGGTTCTTCGCCGCTGTGTTGGCGCGCCTCGTGCGCATCGCGACCAGCCCCTTCGCGTTCCTCGTCGCGCTCGTCTTCGGGGCCGGGGCGCTCTCTGCCGTCTTCCTCAACGACACGATGGCCATCATGCTCACGCCGCTCGTGGTGCTCGCGGCCCGTGCCTACCGCGTGCGGCCGCTACCCTACCTGCTGGCGCTCGCGGCCGCCACCAACATCGGTTCCGTGGCCACGGTGAACGGGAACCCGCAGAACATCATCGTCGGGTCGCTTTCGGGCATCTCCTACGGGCACTTCGCCGCCGAGCTCGTGCCGGTGGCCGTCATTGGGCTCGTCATCGAAATCGCGTGGCTTTGGTGGCTCTTCCCCGAGGTCCGTTCGCGGCAGCCGGTGGCCCACGGCCGCCCCTTTCGCTACCGCGTGCACCGCTGGCTGGCGTGGAAGGGCGCCATCGCCGCCGCCGGGATGCTGGCGGCGTTCGTCGCCGGTGCGCCCTACGCCGAAGCAGCGTTCGTCACCGCCGGGGTGCTCCTCATCTCGCGCCGGGTCCGCTCCGAACGGCTGTTCGCGCGCGTCGACTGGCAGCTGCTCCTCCTCTTCGGAGGGCTTTTCATCGTTACCCGGGGCGTGCAGGAGCTGGGCATCCTCGACCAGGTGGAGGGTGCGGCGCGCGGCACGCCCGCCTTCGTCCTCTTCACGGCCGGCCTTTCGAACGTCATCTCCAACGTCCCGGCCGTCTTGCTCCTGGCGCCGCTTGTTCCCGCTGGCGATGACACGCGCTGGCTGCTGCTGGCTGCCGTCTCGACGCTGGCCGGGAACCTCACCCTCCTCGGGTCCGTCGCGAACCTCATCGTGGCCGAAGCGGCCCGACGGGAGGGGGAGCACCTCGGTTTCTGGGCGCACCTGAAGTTCGGCGCGCCGCTGACGCTCGCCACTACGGCCATCGCCGCGGCCTGGCTGCTGCGCTGACGCCTGGAGCTGAACGGGCTCCGGCGGAATACTGGAGCTGCACCGTGCCCCTGGACATCCGGCACCGCATCCGCCAGACGGGCTTGCTCACCACCCGCGAGCTGGTTCGCTCGCTGTGGCTCGGCGGGCTCATCGGCATCGTGGCGGGCTTCGGCGCCATCGGCTTCTTCCTGGCCATCGAACACGCGACGCAGTGGATCCTCGGCGAGCTCGCTGGGTACCGGCCGCCCCTGCCGGCAGGGGAGGGCGGCGGCCTCGGCTCGGGGCCAGCGCGCCCCTGGGCCCTCCCCCTCGTGCTCGGGCTCGGCGGCTTCGTCGCCGGCACCATCGTCTTCGCGTTCGCCCCGGAGGCCGAGGGCCACGGCACGGATGCGGCCGTCGATGCCTTCCACCGGCGGGCGGGACGGGTCCGGCTGCGGGTGGTGCCGGTGAAGCTGCTGGCCTCAGCCATCACCATCGGCTCGGGCGGCGCCGCCGGTCGCGAAGGGCCCATCGCCCAGGTAGGGGCCGGCTTCGGGTCGGCCCTCGCCGATTGGCTGAAGCTCGGGGCGGTGGAGCGCCGCCGAGCCCTGGCGGCCGGGATGGGTGCCGGCATCGGCGCGATCTTCCGCGCACCGCTGGGCGGGGCGCTGATGGCGGCGGAGGTCCTCTACCGCCACGACCTCGAGGCCGACGTCATCCTCCTCGGCCTCATCTCCTCGATCACGGCCTATGCGGTCTTCGGCGCCTGGAGCGGCTTCGAGCCCATCTTCGGCGGTGCCGCTTCCTTCCGCTTCGACCGCCCCCAAGAGCTTCCCTGGTACGCGCTGCTCGGCCTCGCCTGCGGCGTAGTGGGCATCGCCTACGCCAAGGGCTTTGAACTCACGCGGCACGGGTTCGCGCGGCTGCGCATGCCGCGCGTCCTGAAGCCAGCTCTCGGGGGGCTGCTCGCCGGGCTCATCGGGGCCTTCGTGCCCGAAGCAATCCACGTCGGCTACGGCGTGGTGCAGCGGGCGATGACCGTCGAGGGGGCGCTCTCCTTCGGGCTGCCCCTGCTCATCGCGCTGCCGCTGCTCCGCATCGCGACGACCTCGCTCACCGTCGGCTCCGGCGGTTCCGGCGGCGTCTTCGGCCCGGGGATGGTGATTGGGGGGCTCACCGGCGCGGCGTTCTGGCGCTTGCTCCACGGGGCGCCGGGCTTCCCCGCCGAGCCGGGAGCCGTGGTCGTGGTGGGGATGATTGCCACCTTCGGTGCTGTCGCCCACGCCCCGCTCGCGATGCTGCTGATGGTGGGCGAGATGACCGGCAACCTCTCGCTGCTCGCGCCGGCGATGGTGGCCGTCGCCCTCTCCACCATCCTCGTCGGCGACACCACCATCTACTCCAGCCAGGTGCCGAGCCGGGCCGATTCGCCCGCGCACCGGGGGCGCTTCGCCTTCCCGCTGCTCATGGCGCTCCCCGCGCGTGCGGCGGTGCGCCCTCTCCCCGCCTTCGCTCCCGACACGCCAGCCGAGAACGCCCTTGCGAGCCTGCGAGAAGCCGGCATGCGGTACGCCGTCGTCGTCGGCGACGGCGGCCGCCGGGTCCTCGGCGAGGTGTCCCGCGACGCGCTCGCAACCGCCGACGGCCGCCCAGTGGGGGAGCTCTGTCGGCCCTTGCCAGCGCACGTCCGCGCCGACCTGCCACTCGACCAGGTCCTCGATCTCCTCGCGAACCACGAACGGACCTGGCTTCCCGTGATCGATGAAGAGCGCGGCGAACTCCTCGGTGCCGTCGATTCGCGGGCGCTCCTCCGTGCGTACCGGCGGGCGGTACGCAGCGGCGTGCGCCCCGGACCTCACCTCAGCGAGCTGGTGACGATCGAGGTGCCGCTCCCGGAGGGGAGCCCGGCGGTCGGCCAGCCGCTGGCGGCGCTGCGTTTCCCCGTCGGGGCACGCGTGCTCGCCATCCGCCGCGGCGGCAACCTCCTCGTGCCCGACGGGCGGACCGTGCTCGAGGCCGGCGACAGCCTCCTCATCGGCGCCCCACGCGAGCTGCAAGCGGCGGTGCTCAACCGGTTGCTCGGACCGTCGGACTAACGTCCGAGGGCGCCGCCGGGTACTCACGCCCTCCACCCCGCCGGCGTAGGATGGAATGCCGATGAGGTACCTCGCCGTTCGACTGCTCCGCGCGGCCCTGCCGTGCTTCCTCCTCACCGGCGCGCTCCTCGGCGCCGCCTGCGGTGGCGGTGGCAGCGGGAAGGAGCTCCCCCTCCCCGAGCCGTCCCTCCGCGTGAGCAGCACTGCCTTCGAAGCGGGCGGACCGATCCCCATCCAGTTCACCTGTGACGGGGCCGATGCTTCGCCGCCGTTGAGCTGGGAAGCGGGCCCGCCCGGCACGGTGATGTATGCCCTCGTGGTCGACGACCCCGATGCCCCGCGCGGTATCTTCGTGCACTGGGCCGTGTGGGGCCTTCCCCCGAACACCACCAGCCTGCCGGCAGCGGCGTCGAAGAGCGGTACCCTCCCCGCCGCCGTCCGCGAAGGGAAGAACGATTTCGGCAGGCAGGGCTGGGGCGGCCCCTGCCCGCCGAAAGGGGACGAGCCCCACCGGTACCGGTTCCGCGTCTACGCCCTCCGGGAGCCAATCGCGCTCCCCGCGGGGGCCGCCCCGCGGGCCGTCCTCGATGCCCTCGAAGGCACGGTGCTCGCCTGGGGCGAGCTCGTCGGCACCTACGGGCGCTAACCCGCCCGGCGCAGGGTTCGCCGTTTCAGCTCTCGCAGCAGCCGCTCCCGTTCCATCGGCGGGGCGAAGTAGTGACCCTGCCCGAATCCGCAGCCGAGCTCACGGAGGTATGCCGCCTGCTCGCCGGTCTCGATCCCCTCAGCAGTGACCGAAAGCCCGAGGCCAGCCGCCAGCTGCACGACCGACTGCACGATCGCCTCCGCCCGCTCGCTGCGGCCCAGCGCCCCCACGAAAAACGCGTCGATCTTCAGCCCGTCGACGGGCAGGAGCTCCAGGTAGGCGAGCGAGGAGTAGCCCGTGCCGAAGTCGTCGATGGCCACGCGCACGCCTTCCTCGCGCAAGCGCGCCAGGTTGCGAGCCGCTGCCGAAACGTCCCGCATGAGCACGGTTTCCGTGATCTCGATGCCGAGGAGCGCCGGCGATGCCTCCGCCCGGCGGAGCGCCGCCTGCACGGTGCTCGCGAGCTCGGGCTGGGAGAACTCCGAGGCGCTGAGGTTCACGAAGACGGTCGGCGGAGGATCGGTGGTGCCGAACCCCAGGCGCCGGAGCCCGGCCGCGAAGCGCGCCGCCTCGTCCAGCACCCAGCGGCCGATCTTCGGCATCTCGCCCGTCTCCTCGGCCAGCTCCAGGAACTGCCCCGGGGTGAGCACGCCGCGGTGGGGGTGGTGCCAGCGGAGCAGCGCCTCGAAGCCGGCAAGGGCGCCGTCGGCCAGCCGGTAGACCGGCTGGTAGGCGAGGCGGAGCTGGCCCCGCGCGATGGCCCGGCGCAGTCCCGCCTCCAGGGAGAGCCGCTCCTCTGACGGCTCCTCCCACTCCGGTGCGAAGAGCGCGAACCGCGCCCGGCCCGCCTCCTTCGCCCGGTAGAGGGCGATGTCGGCCCGCCGCAAGAGGTCGTGCGCGGTATCCCGACCGGGCACGCCGACGGCGATCCCCACGCTCGCCGACGCGAAGAGGTCGTGGCCATCGATGGCGTACGGGCGCGCGCAGGCGGCGACGATTGACCGCGCGCAGTCGATGGCCTCGGCCTCGGCCCGTGCGCTACGGATGAGGAGCACGAATTCGTCGCCGGCCAGCCGCGCCAACAATCGGTGCGGCGCGGCCAGCCGCTGCAACCGCTGGCTGAGGGCCACGAGGAGCCGATCCCCAACTGCGTGACCCAGGGTATCGTTGATGAGCTTGAAGCGGTCGAGGTCGAAGAAGAGGACGGCGACCTGCTCGTCCGCGCCGGCCTCGCGGAGCGTCTGCCGCAGGGTTGCCAGGAAGTGGGCGCGGTTCGGCAGCCCCGTGAGCGGGTCGTGGTACGCCTGGTAGACGAGCGCATCGGCCGAATTCCGGTACGCCTCGGCCAGGGCGCGGACGGCCCGGCCGGCGTCCTGCACCTCGGCGAACACCGCGCCAGCGCCCGGCCCCGGCTCCCCCTGCTGGGCCAGGGCGAGCTGGCGGCGCACGTCACGGAAGGCCCAACGGACGCCCACCCAGGCCGCCGTCCCCGCCGCCACCGCGCCCACGGCGCCTGCTCCGGCGGCGGCCGCTGCCGCGGACCCAGGCGGCGCGGCAATAGCGGCCGCCACCGGCAGCAAGGCGGCCGCGACCACCGCCCGCAGGACGAACCCCGCGAGCGAGCCGCCTACGACCGCCCGGACGAGGAGAGTGCGGAGGTCGCCTGCGAACGACACGAGCCCGTCTCCGGCTGCGCCTTCCCGCTTCCGTCCTCAGGAGAAGGTTCGGCAGGCGGCCGCGCGTCCGAAAGGGGTTCGCCGCCTCAGCGGAGCATCCATTCGCCGAAGAACCAGCGAGGCTTCGCCCGGGGACCGTAGCTCAGGCCGAAACGCCGGATGGCCGTATCGCGCACCAGCTCGACCGCCTCCTGGGGCGAGTCGGTGATGGCCAGCGAGGCGAGGTCGGCGGGGTCGATGGTTCCCTCGCGGAGGAGCGTGTCGCGCATGAAGTCGATGAGCGGCCGCCAGAACTCTCGGCCGAAGAGCACCACGGGGAAGTTCTCGATCTTCCCTGTTTGGATGAGCGTCGCGGTTTCGAACACTTCATCGAGCGTGCCCAGCCCGCCGGGGAAGACGATGAAGGCGTAGGAGTATTTGACGAGCATCACCTTGCGCACGAAGAAGTACCGGAAGGTGACGAGCTTATCGAGGTAGGGGTTCGGGTATTCGTTGGGGAGCTCGATGAGGCAGCCCACGGAGTACCCACCGGCTTCCTTGGCGCCGCGGTTGGCGGCCTCCATGATGCCGGGGCCGCCGCCCGTCATCACCGTGAAGCCTGCCTCGGCCAAGAGGCGGCCCGTTTCGCGGGCGGCCTGGTAGTAGGGGTTCTCGGGCGTGAAGCGGGCCGAGCCGAAGATCGTGACGCAGGGGCCCACGAAGTGGAGCGCGCGGAACCCCTTCATGAACTCGGTGAAGATGCGGATGGCCCGCGCCAGTTCGGACCCGCGCGGCTGCGGCCCCGAGAGGAAGCGGCGCTCTTCGCGGCCGTTGGGGAGCACGGTGCCGTAAGGCGGCACCGGCTGGGGGCGGTCGTCGCGCTCGGCCATGGCAGTTCGATCTTCGGCCGGCGGCGCCCCGGCCGCCAGTGCCGCCCACCGCGAGCCCGGGGCGTGCGCCTGTTTAGTTCCGCGTGAGCCCCGGCACGACGATGCGGCCCGGCCCAGCACCCGCCGGTGGCGTCGGCGTCGGGGTCGGCGTCGGGGACCTCGTCGGCGTAGGGGTCGGGGTCAGGGTCGGCGTCGGCGTTGGGGTCGGCGAGGGCGTGGGGGTCGGGGTGGGGGTCGGGGTCGGCGAGGATTGCGCCACCGGCCCGAGATTGAGCCGGCCAGCTCCGAACTGCGTGTCCTTGCCCGGCGGACCGAGGTCGAAGGCCCGTGACTCCAGGAACTGCCGGATCTGGGTCGCGGTCCAGCCTGGATTGGCTGCCTTCACCAGCGCCGCCGCGCCAGCGACGTGCGGAGCGGCAGCGGACGTTCCCGAAAAGCCGAAGGCCCCGTACGAGAACGTGGAGACCCCCGCCGGCGCGGCGATGTCCGGCTTGGTCCGGCCGTCCCACGTCGGTCCCTCCGAGGAGTAGGAGGCCTTCGCGGCCGGACTGCTCACTTCGATCGCGCCGACTGCCAGCGCTCCTACGCTATCGGCAGGAACGGAAATACTCCTGTCCGCACGCCGGTAATACAGATCGTATGGGTACACAACGATTTCCGGCATCGCCGTCGCCCTTCCAGGCCCCGACCAATACCTCACAGCGATGCTATATGTCCCCGTGAAAGGCACCGTCGTATTAATGACTTCTAGCGGCACGTCACTCGGCCCGCAGTGCTGGACGTCCGTCGAAGACGCAATCAACACTGGCGGCAGCAAGCCGTAAGCGCTGCCCCACAGCTCTAGGTCGAAATCCGTGCAAGCTCCTGGCCAGCTATCCCGCCACTTAAGGATGACTCGCACATTGTCGCCCCCCAGTAATAAGCTTGCGAGGCTACAGCTCGCCGAATCCGGGCAAATGGTGTTGAGCTCATTTCCCGACACGAAGTCGAGGTACCCGTTGTTGTTACCGTCGGCCCAATTGCCGTACCAATGCGCTTGAGCATGATTGCCGGCCGATATCACGGGCAATAATTGCGACGAACGCTCCTCGACCGCTTTCGAGACACGGCTCGTCCCGTCCGAAGGGAACACCGGGTAAGCGAGCGAAGCATTGAAAACATGGTAGCCCTGAGAGTATGCATAATCAAGCGCCGCGATGAATTCCAAATAAGTGCCAACTTCCAGGAGGGCCAAGCTCGCCTCGGGGGCGATATCCGCGATGATCTCCGCGACGGCGGTGCCGTGCTCACTCGTCGACCGCGACGTGGCGAAGTTCCGGTAGACGACGCGCGATGCCGGCGGGAGCTCGGTACCGAGCAGCGATTCGTACCCAGCGAATCCCCCATCGATGACCGCTACCTTCACCCCCGCACCGCGGATCCCCGCCGCGTGCCAGGCGGACACGCCCGAGAGGCTCATCCCTTCGGAGGTAACCGCAGCGGGCTGGGCGTAGAACGGACGCCGCACGAACCGCACTGCGTCGTCGTTGGCGAGCGACATGAGCGCCGCCGGGGGCACCAGCGCCTGGATGAGGTTCTCGTACGTAAGGTGCACCCGCCCGCCGAGCGATTCCACCACGGAACGAACCTCCGCCTCCCGCCCGGGTACCGCATCGATCTGCACCTCTGCCAGGCCGTCGACCAAACGCACGTCCTGCAACTGCTGCGCGCCAAGCGCCGCGCCGAAGGTATCGACTTGCGCAAGCCAATACTCGGCGAGCGCGCTCTCGATCTTTCCGACCTTCTGATGCGGCGGGACGTCCGGAAGGGGCGGCATCTGCTCGCCGCCCGGGTCCGCCGTACCCTCCAGGTACCCGCTGCTGGCCGAGAGGACACCGGTAAGCGTCACGAGTGCCGCAAGCAAACGAATCTTCTTCATCTCCCCGGCCTCCGTCGACTGCGGAGCTGGATTTTACGCGCCGAGCGCGTCAACCCTTGACGCTTTCCTCGCGGCCTGCATGCCAGCTCTGAATACGCACAATGCGGCGAAGGGCCGGCGTTGACCTCACCCACCGGCCCGCCGAGAATCCCCGCAACCTAACTGGTGGGGAGGCACCGCCCCGATGACCGGCGTGCTCCGCGAATTCCGCGATTTCGTCTTCCGGGGAAACGTCCTCGAACTGGCCATCGCCTTCGTCATGGGCGTGGCCTTCACCGCCGTCGTGCAGTCGGCCGTCAACGACCTGCTGATGCCCCTCATCGCCACGGTGGTGGGCCAGCCCAGCTTCGCCGACATCGACTTCACCATCGGCGACGCCACGCTCGAATTCGGCAGCTTCCTCGAAAGCGTGGTCGCCTTCCTCGCCGTGGCCGCCGTGGTCTACTTCGCGGTCGTAAAGCCCGTCAACCTCCTCCTCGCCCGGCGGACCCGGGGCGAGGCACCGGCCGATGTCCCCCTCCCTGAAGAGATCCAACTCCTGCGTGAGATCCGCGACCTCCTCCGGCAGCGCGGCTGAGGGGAAGGGAGCGGCCCCCGGCGGGGGCCGGGGGCCGCGGTCGGGGGGAGACGTCCGGAACGGGCGGGAACCTCAGTACTCTTCGGGCATGGGCGGCGGGGCTGCGGGCGGCTCGGGGATCTCCGCCACCAGCGTCTCCGTGGTGAGCACGAGCGCACCGATGGAGACGGCGTTCTCCAGCGCGGTGCGGCATACCTTCACCGGGTCGACGATGCCCAGCTCGAACATGTCGCCCCAGCGATCCTTCTCCGCATCCCAGCCTTCGTTCGGGTTCTCGCGCTGCTTCACGCGCTGGACGACGACCGCGCCCTCGAGCCCGGCGTTCTCGGCGATGAGGCGGGTCGGCTCCTCCAGCGCTTCGGCCAGAAGGCGCATGCCGGCCGCTTCTTCGGGGTCCTCGGCCTTCTCGGCCAGCTCGAGGACGGCCTTCTGGGCGCGGATGTAGGCCACGCCGCCGCCCGGCACCACGCCCTCGTCCACGGCCGCGCGGGTGGCGCTGAGGGCGTCTTCCACGCGGGCCTTCTTCTCTTTCAGCTCGACTTCGGTAGCCGCGCCGACCTTGATGACGGCCACGCCGCCGGCGAGCTTCGCCAGGCGCTCCTGCAGCTTCTCGCGGTCGAAGTCGCTCGTCGCGTCCTCGATCTGCGCCTTGATCTGCTTGATGCGCGCCTGGATGGCCTCGTCGGAGCCCATACCTTCGATGATGGTGGTGTCGTCCTTGTTGGCCACGACGCGGCGGGCCCGGCCGAGGTCGGCCACGGTGGCCTTCTCGAAGGTGAGGCCCAGCTCGTCGGTGATGACGGTACCGCCGGTGAGGATGGCGATGTCTTCGAGCATCGCCTTGCGGCGCTCGCCGAAGCCGGGCGCCTTCACCGCGAGGGCGTTGATGGTGCCCCGCATCTTGTTCACTACGAGCGTCGCGAGGGCCTCGCCCTCCATGTCATCGCAGATGAAGACGATATCCTTCGAGACCTGCAGCACCTTCTCGAGCAGGGGCAGGATCTCGTGGACGGAGGAGATCTTCTTGTCCGTGATGACGATGTACGGGTTCTCGACGACCGCCTCCATGCGGTCCGGGTTCGTCACGAAGTAGGGCGAGATGTAGCCCCGGTCGAGCTGGAGCCCGTCGACGAACTCCGTCTCAAACTTGATGCTTCGGCCTTCTTCGACGGTGATGACGCCGTCCTTGCCGACCTTCTCCATCACATCGGCGATGAGCTCGCCGATGGAGCGGTCGTTGGCCGAGATGGAGGCGACGTGCGCGATCTGGTCCTTGGTGAGGACGGGCCGGGCCTGCCGGCGCAGGTCGTCGACGGCCACGGGGAGGGCTTTTTCGAGGCCGCGCTTCACGGCCATCGGGTTCACGCCAGAGGCGACGATCTTCATCGCCCCGCGGACGATGGCCTGGGCGAGCACCGTGGCCGTGGTGGTGCCGTCACCGGCGACATCGTTCGTCTTCGTCGCCACCTGCTTGGCGAGCTGGGCACCCATGTTTTCGAAGGGGTTCTCCAGCTCGATCTCCCGGGCCACGGTGACGCCGTCTTTCGTGATGCTGGGCGCGCCGTACTTCTTCTCGATGACGACGACGCGGCCGCGCGGGCCCAGCGTCACCTTCACGGCGTCGGCCAGGGCATCGACGCCGTCCTTCAGCGCCTTGCGGGCCGCCTCGTCGAACAGCAGCTGTTTCGCGGTCATGGGCTGCTCCTCCCAGAGCGGGGATGCTGCGCCCCGCGGGACGACCGCGGGGCGCGCTGCGGAACCGTCAGACGATGATCTTGGCGAGCACGTCCTTCTCGTTGAGGACGATGTACTCCTCGCCGTCCAGCTTCACTTCGGTCCCGGTGTACTTCGCGTAGAGGATCCGGTCGCCCACCTGGATGTCCATGGGGATGCGCTTGCCGTTCTCATCGAGCCGGCCGGGGCCCACGGCCACCACCTCGCCCTGCTGGGGCTTCTCCTTCGCCGTGTCCGGAATCACCAGGCCGCTGGCAGTCACTTCCTCGTGCTTCAGCGGCTTGATCACGACCCGGTCGGCCAGGGGCTCGAGCTTCGCCTTCGTCTTCGTTGCCGTCTTGGCCATGGTGCGCGAATCCTCCTGCTTCGTCCGTGGTTGGGATTCGCCCCGATGTTAGCACTCTCGCCCGAAGAGTGCTAGAGGCGCCCCTCGCCCTTGCCCGCCGCTCTCTGCCACACTGGCCCTGTGAGCGTTTCCCGCGCCGAGCTCATCGAGGCCTTCCGGCGCCGCGGCCGCCAGCTCTGGGTCGTGGGCGGCGCCATCCGCGATGAGCTCCTCGGCATCCCCGGCAGCGATGCCGACTACGCCACCGACGCCCTCCCCGACGAGGTGGAGGAGATCGCCCGCGAGCTCGGTGCCCCCGTCACCACCGTCGGGAAGAAGTTCGGCACCATCGGCGTCCTCGTCGACGGCCGCTGGACGGAGATCACCACCTTCCGCGGCGAATCGTACACCGCGGGCAGCCGCTGGCCCGACGTCCGCTTCGGCACGTCCATCGAAGAGGACCTCGCCCGGCGCGACTTCACCGTCAATGCCATCGCCGAGAACGCCTTCACGGGCGAACGTCTCGACCTCTTCGGCGGCGAGCAGGACATCGCCGCGCGCGTGATCCGCGCCGTGGGCGATCCTGCCACGCGCTTCCGCGAGGACCCGCTCCGCATCCTCCGCGGCATCCGTTTCGCCAGCCAGCTGGGCTTCACCATCGAGCCGGTCACGCTCGAAGGGATGCGGGCGACCGCCCCGCTCATCGAGACGCTCAGCCAGGAGCGCATCACCGCCGAGCTCGATCGCATGCTCCAGGGGCGGGAACCCGCCCGGGGGCTCGAGTACCTCCGCGAGACGGGCGCGCTCCGCTACGCCCTCCCGGAACTAGAGCCCATGGTGGGCTGCGAACAGAACCGCTTCCACAAGTACGATGTCTGGGGCCACACCGTCGCCACCGTTGCGGCGATCGACGTCAGCGACCAGCGCCGGCTCCGCCGCTGGGCCGCGCTCCTGCACGACCTGGGGAAACCCGCCGTGCGCCATCTGAAGCCGAACGGCGAGTGGGGTTTCTACCGCCACGAGGTGGTCGGCGCCGAGCTCGCCGCGGCCCTCCTCGAACGGCTCCGCTTCGGCCGGCGCGAGGCCGAGAACGTCGTCCTCCTCGTGCGGCGCCACATGGACCGCCCCGATCCCGACGACCCGAAAGCCGTCCGCCGCTTCATGGCCCGGCTCCGGGGCCACTGGCGCGACCTCATCGCCTTGAAGCGCGCCGACAACGCTTCCCACACGTACGACGACCACGAGTACCACGATCGCCTCGAAGCCGCCTGCGAGCGCGCCGAACGCGAGGAAGCGGAGCTCTTGCGGGCACGCAGCCCGCTCTCCGGCGACGAGCTGATGGCCCTGTTCGGCCGCCCGCCCGGCCCGTGGATCGCCCGCCTGAAGGAGCGGCTCAGCGCCCTCGTCCTCGACGGTGAACTCGCCCCCGGGGACAAGGAGGCCGCGGCCCGCATCGCCCGCGAGCTGATGGAGTCGCAGCGGGTCTGAGGGCTAAGCGCCGGCTGCCGCGGCGGTGCTCTCTTCGATGTCCACGATCCAGAGGCGTTCGTTCTCCATCCAGCGCGTGCGCAGCCGCCCCCGCAGGCGGAAGTCGCCCGCTTCGATGGTGACGAGCCGCCCTCCCCGGCCGAAGTAGTAGCCGAGGAGGTTCCCCTTGCCCACCACCCGGGAAAGGAGGAGGGCGCCCCCGCCATCGGCGAGGCGCATGACCGCCGAGGCGAGGTAATTCCCCGCCTCGTCGAACACATCGCAGAGGCGCGTCTCCCGGTGACCGATGGAAGAGCCGGAATTCGGGACCTGCCGCTTCGCCATGCCGCTCCTCCTTTCCCGGCATCCGCGCGCGGGATGTGCGGCTCGACCATAATGCGGGCCTTCACCCCCCGTCTACTAGGGAACGGCCCCACTCGTCAGATCAGTGCAGAATCTTCACACTTGCGCAGTGTCGTCGGCCCGCCAGGCACGCAGGATCGTCCCCCCGCCGAGCACCTCCTCGCCCTGGTAGAGGACGAGTGCCTGGCCGGGCGTGAGGGCCCGCTGCCGACTGCGGAAGCGCACCAGCGCCCGGTCGCCCTCGGCGTGGAGCAGCACGGCCGGTGCCGGCTCCGCCCGCGAGCGGGCCTTCGCCTCGACCGCGCTCCCCGGGGGCGGCGCCGAGCCGGCGGTCCACCGGACCTCGCCTGCTTCCACCGTATCGGCGTACAGCTCCTCTTCAGGCCCGACGACGACCACGTTCGCCGCCGCGTCGATGGCGGTCACGTATCGGGGCTCGCCCAGGGCGATACCCAGCCCCCGCCGCTGGCCGATGGTAAAGCCGGCGACGCCCTGGTGGCGGCCGACCACCCGACCATCCCGCTCGATGATGGCGCCGGGCGCCTGGGGCAGCCGTTCGGCCACGAAGCGCCGGTAATCGTTCCCGGCCACGAAGCAGATCTCCACACTATCGGGCTTGTCGGCAACGTCGAGGCCGAGCCGGCGGGCATGGGCACGGACCTCAGCCTTCGTGAACTCGCCGACGGGCAGGAGGAGGCGGGCCAGCTCTGCCTGCCCCAGCATGTAGAGCACGTACGACTGGTCTTTCGCCGGGTCCCGCCCGCGGAGGAGCCGATGCGGCGCTCCCCCTTCGCCGTGGAGCACGCGCGCGTAGTGCCCCGTGGCCAGGAAGTCGGCCCCCAGGGCAGTCGCCCGCTCCAGGAGCACGCGGAACTTGATGTGTTCGTTGCAGCGGATGCACGGGTTGGGCGTCCGCCCGGCGGCGTAGTCGGCCACGAAGGGGTCCACCACGAAGCGGCGAAACTCCTCTTCGAAGTTGAGGACGTAGTGCCGGATGCCGAGCTGCCCCGCTGCCCGGCGGGCATCGTCGATGTCCTCGACGCTGCAGCACTGCTGGCGGCCCCGGAACTCCTCCGGCCGGGGGACCGTCCAGAGGCGCATGGTGACGCCGATGACCTCGTACCCGGCTTCGGCCAGCAGGGCGGCGGCCACCGTGCTGTCCACACCGCCGGACATCCCGACCACGACGCGAGGGCGGCTCATGGAAGGTTCGCTATAATCCCTTTCACCCGGAACCGCCGGGAGAGGTGTAGCCGCTGGATTCGGAAGCGCTGGCCCACCGGGCGATCGACATCCTCTCCGATCGGCAGGCCTCCGATATCGCGCTGCTCGATATCTCGCGGGTGGTGACGTTCGCCGACTACTTCGTCATCGCGACGGCCGTCTCCCCGCTCCAGTTTACGGCCCTCATCGAACACCTGGAAAAGGAACTGCGGAAGGCCGGCGCCAACCTGCGCGCTGTCGAAGGCACGCCGGAGAGCGGGTGGGTGCTCCTCGACTTCGGCGACGTCATCATCCACCTTTTCTCGCCGCCGCAGCGGGAGTACTACCGCCTCGAAGAGCTGTGGAGCAGGGCGGCGCCCATCGTCCGCTTTACGTGAACGCGAGCGTTATACTGCCCACGAAACCAGACCCACCTCGTCTGCACTCGGAAGGAGCGACACATGGAGTACCGTCGCCTCGGCCGATCGGGGCTCGAAGTCTCGGTCGTCGGCTTGGGCTGCAACAACTTCGGCCGCCGCATCGGCCCGGATGAGGCCCGGGCCGTGGTCGAGAAGGCGCTCGACCTGGGCATCAACTTCTTCGACACGGCGAACGTCTACGGGGGCGGAGGGCGCTCCGAGGAGATCCTCGGGGAGATCCTTCAGGGTCGCCGCCACCAGGTCGTCATCGCCACGAAGTTCGGGAACCCCATGGGCGAAGGGCCCATGCAGCGCGGCGGGAGCCGCCGCCACATCATCGAGCAGGTGGAGGCGTCGCTCCGCCGCCTGCGCACCGACTACATCGACCTCTACCAGATGCACACGCCCGACCCGAACACCCCCATCGAGGAGACGCTGCGGGCGCTGGATGACCTCGTGCGGGCGGGGAAGGTGCGCTACATCGGCAATTCGAACTTCGCCGGCTGGCAGGTGGTGCAGGCCCACCTCATCGCCGAACATCGGGGGCTCACCCCCTTCATCTCGGCCCAGAACGAATACTCCCTCCTGAACCGCCACATCGAGCGCGAGCTCGTCCCCGCCTGCCAGGCGTGCGGGCTCGGTATCCTCCCCTACTTCCCCCTGGCGAGCGGTCTCCTCACCGGGAAGTACCGCCGCGGCGAGCCGCCCCCGCCGGGCACCCGCCTCGCCGCCTGGCCCGGCGCCGAGCGCATCCTGAACGACCGCAACTTCGACCTGGTGGAGAAGCTCACCGCCTTCGCCGAAGCCCGCGGGCATACCATCCTCGACCTCGCCATCGGCTGGCTCGCCTCGAAGCCGTACATCGGCTCCGTCATCGCCGGGGCCACCAAGCCCGAGCAGGTCGAACAGAACGTCCGCGCCGCCGAATGGCGGCTCACCCCGGAGGAGATGGCCGAGGTGGACGCCCTCACCCAGCGCTGAGCCCCGCCAGGCGCAGCCCGGGCAGCCTCGCCCCGCCGCGGAGGCACCGCATGGACGGCCGCACCCTTGCCGACTACCGCCAGCGGAAGGATGCCTTCTTCCGCAGCCACCCGTCGTCGCCGCTCACCCCGGAGCAGCAGGAGCACTTCGCCGGCCTGCAGTACTACCCGGAAAACCCCAACCTCGTCTTCATCGTCGAGCCCGAGCTCTTCCCCGAGACAGAGCTCGTCACCCTCGCCACCACCGACGGTAGCGAACGTCCCTACCTCCGCTGGGCGCGGGCAACCTTCCAAGCGGACGGCCGCGCCTTCAGCCTCACCGTCTTCCGCGACCCCGAAACGGGAGCCCTCTTCGTCCCCTTCCGCGACGCGACCTCGGGCACGGAGACGTACGACGCCGGCCGCTACCTGGAACCGCGCCTCCTCCCCGACGGGCGGATCCTCCTCGACTTCAACTACGCCGAGAACCCGTACTGCAGCTACAACGACAACTGGTCGTGCGCTCTGCCGCCGCCCGAAAACCAACTTCCCATCCCCATCCGCGCCGGCGAACGCCGCTTCGAAGGGCACGGATAGCCGCTGGGCCGCGCCGCCGTACACTGGGCTCGGGGGTATTGGTACGTCCAGCGTCTCTGGGGGTCGCGTTGACGGCAATCCGCGCAGAAAAGCTCACCAAGCAGTACCGCCGCGGCGTGCTCGCCGTCGACGGCCTCGACCTCGCGGTGCCCGAAGGGCAGATCTTCGCCTTCCTCGGCGAGAACGGCTCAGGGAAGACCACCACCGTCCGCATGCTCACCACGCTCCTCCGGCCGACCTCAGGGCGCGCCTGGGTCGCCGGGTACGACGTCCTCGAACGGCCCGGCGACGTGCGTCGCGCCGCCGGGGTGGCGCTCCAAGAGGTCGGGCTCGACGACTTGCAGACGGGCCGCGAGCTCCTCGAACTCCAGGCGCGGCTCTTCGGCCTCTCCCGGAGCGAGGCCCGACGCCGGGCGGCCGAGCTCCTCGCCGTCGTCGGCCTCGACGCCCACGCCGACCGCCGTCTCGGCACCTACTCCGGCGGCATGCGACGGCGGCTCGACCTTGCCGCCGCCCTCGTCCACCATCCGCACGTCCTCTTCCTCGACGAACCGACGACGGGGCTCGACCCCCGTTCCCGCGAGCACGTCTGGGAGTACATCCGAACCATCAACCGCCAGGAAGGGGTGACCGTCTTCCTCACCACCCAGTACCTGGAGGAGGCCGACCGCCTCGCCGACGAGGTGGCGATCATCCATCAGGGCCGGATCGTCGCCCAGGGCACGCCCGAGGCGCTGAAGTCGAGCATCGGCGCCGACGTCCTGGCCGTGGAGTTCGACGGGGATCCCGCCCTTTCGGGGCGGGCGCTGGAAGCGCTGGCGGCACTGCCCCAGGCCGCCGAACCGCGGATCGCCGACGGCCAGCTCTACCTCTACGTCCGCGAGGGGGCACGCCTCGTCCCCCGCGTGGTCCTCGAGCTGGAAGAAGCGGGCCTGCGCCCCCGGGCGATCACGGTGGCCAGGCCCACCCTCGACGACGTGTTCCTCCGCATCACCGGCCACCACCTGGCCGCGAGCCAGCCGGCAGCCGCGCCCGACGGCGCCGGTGGAGCGACGCCCGCGGGGCAGGGAGCGCACCGGTGAACACCCTCCGTGCCACCTGGCTGCTTACCCTCCGGGCCCTCCGGGAGATCGTCCGCCAGCCGGTGAACGAGGTGGGCAACCTCGTCATCCCGCTGTTCTTCTTCGCCGTGACCGTGGGGGCGGTGGGCCGCGTGGCCGAGCGCGCCTTCGGCCTCGAGAACTTCGTCGGCTTCCAGATGCCCGTGGCCGTGCTGAATGCATCCGCCAGCGGCACGGCGGGGCTCGCCATCACCCAGGACGTGATGAGCGGCTACTTCGAGAAGCTGCTGCTCACGCCGGCACCGCGCTTCGCCGTGGTCTTCGCGCGCGTGATGGCCGACGGCATCAAGGCGGCCGTCTTGGCGGCGGTCATCGGCGGCATCGGCCTCCTCGTGGGCTCCGGGTTCGCCGCGGGGCCGCTGGGCTTCCTCCTCCTCGTGGCGATGGCCGGGGCGTTCGGCTTCGCCTTCTCGGCCTTCGGCGTCGCCTTCGGGCTCCGCACCGGCAGCCCCCAGGCGGCGCAGCTCTCCTTCCTGCTGTTCTTCCCCTTGCTCTTCCTGGCGCCGGCCTTCGCACCGAAGGAGATCTTCGCGCCCTGGCTGCGCTTCGCCGCCACCATCAACCCCGTGACCTACGTCCTGGAGGGGATGCGCAGCCTCGTCCTCGACGGATGGGCGTGGGCTGCCCTCGGGCGCGCCTTCGCCGCCATCGGCGGGATCGGCGCCTTCACCCTCAGCCTGACGGTGTGGGCGCTGCGCTCCCGCGCCTGAGGGCCGTCTTCCCGACTTCGGCCAGGGCCGAGGCCGCCGTCGCGGCGAGGAAGAGGAGCACGGCCGCTACGTTCAGCACCGCACCGGCTTCGCGGAGGGCCGCCTGCCCGGCGACGTCGCCCGCGATCCGCACGGCAAGCCCCGCATCGAGGAGGACGAGCTGGGCGTAGAAGCCCCGGCGGTAGGGCACCCGCAGCCTCATCACCCCCGGGAGGATGATGAGTGCGTGGCCGAACACCATGGCCATCACGTACCCGAGGAAGAAGGCGTGGAGCATGGCATCGTACCGGAGCCCCGCGGCGAAGGAACCGGCCCAGCCCGCGAACGCCGCCCCTGCCACCGCCAACCAGAAGAACCCGCTCAGGAGGCAAGCGGCGATGTACCGCGCCTGGCCCGCAGCGCGGACCGTCCGCCGGGCGACGTCGTAGCGGGCGAGCCAGAGCGCCAGGCCCACCAGTCCCGCCCCCTGGAGGCGGACGCCCGCCCCGAGGTCGGCGGCGCTGAGCGCGGCACCGCCGAGCACGAGCAGCGCAGCGGGGGCGAAGAGCAGCACCGCTCGCCGGCCGGGCGCCCGGAACCGCCCGAGCTCGAGTCGTTCGCCGGCGATGGTGAGAGCGAGGAACGCCACCCACCAGGGCACGAGCTCGACGACGCCCGCCCCGCCCATTCCCCGGAGCGCCGAGCCGAGCCAGGCGGCAGCTCCGAGGAGCAGCACCGCGGCGCTCGCCTCGGGGCGCAAACGCAGCACCTCGGCGAACACGGCCACGAGGATCGCCGCAGCGATGGCGAAGGCCGCGGAGGCGGCCGCAAGGCTCCCGCCGCCGAGGAGCACGGCCGCGCCGGCCGCCGCGGCCAGAGGCCCCATCCACGCCCACGGCCGCCCCAGTCCCACCGCCCGCTCGACGGCGATGAGCGTCCCCAGAAACCCAGACACCATGAGCGGCCCGTGGCGGAGCGGCGCCTCCGCCGGTAGGCGCGGGATGTCGATCCCGGCCCGGGCCAACCCCGCCGCCATCCCCACCAGCAGCGACGTCGCGGCGAGGAGCATCGACGGGTAGCGGAGCCGGGTTAGCGGGCCGTTCGTGTAGGAGTCCGACCTTGTCATGCGCCTACGGTACCCTGCCGGCCGGCGGCGCGGAGGGGCCAGATGGGGAAGCGGGGCCCGGCCAGACGGCAGGCTTCGGCTCAGGCGGCGCGGCGCTCTTGCTCCGCGCGCTCGAGGCGGTCGGCGAGCTCGTTCGCCACCCGAATCGCCTTCGCCAGGGAGACGTAGACGCCCGCCTCCCACTGCTCACGGAGGCGGCGCGCTTCAGCGATGAGCCGTTCCGGTTCGTGCTCGGCCATGGGAGTCGCCTACGTGGAAGCCTTCACGTTCAGGATCGATCGTGATCCCCCGGGCGTTGAGCCCCGAGCCGGTCCCAGGCCGCCACCAGCACGGCGAAGCGGCGGCGGACCTCCTCCTGGGCTGGGGGCGGCAGGGTCGCGCCGAAGAAGCGGAGCCGCAGCTCCAGGTACTCGAGGGCGGCGGCCGTGCTCGTCACATCGTCGTTCTCGGCCGCCTCGGCCACGAGGGCGGCTGCCAGGTCGCCGGGGCGAGCCGCCGCCTGGGCCGCGACGAGGGCCGCGTCGGCATCACGCGGGAGGCCGAGGAGACGGGCGAGCTGGCGTATCCGCTCGTCGCCCGGCATGGCGTCTCAGCGGGCGCTTTCCTGCCGCTCCCGTTCGCCCGCGGGTTTGATCTTGCTGTAGCAGGAGCTGCAGTACACCGGCCGCTCGCCCCTGGGCACGAACGGCACCTCGGTCATCTGGCCGCACTCGGCACAGGCGGCGGGGTGCATCTGGCGGGGCGTCTTGCCGCCGAAGCTGGCGAAGTTCCCGTACCGCACGTAGCCGTCTTGCGCTTCGAGGCTGCTGGCGCTCTGCTTCCGCGCCGAACGGCAAGCCGGGCAGCGGCTCGGCTGGTTCATCAGCCCCTTGTTGGCGTAGAACTCTTGCTCTCCGGCGGTGAATACGAAGACGGTGCCGCAATCGCGGCAGGTGATCTGCTTATCGGCAAATGCCAATGCCCCTGGACTCCTTCCCGTACTCCGCTCGCAGCGGGTCTCACCTCCAGCGTACCAGATACGTCAGAAGGGCATAGCCGCCCATCACGCCGTCGCTCCGCGGCCCCCTAGCAATGGGATGGCGACCGTGAAGCAGGTACCGACGCCCACGGTGGAGCGCACCCGCACCCCGCCGCCGTGGCGCCGTACGATGCCGAGGACGCTGGCCAACCCCAGGCCCCGGCCAGCGAACTTCGTCGAGAAGAAGGGATCGAAGATGCGCCCCAGGGTCTCGGCGCGGATGCCCGGGCCCGTGTCCTCCACTTCGACGATGCCGAAGCGCCCGGGCTCGACAGCCCCCGCCGGCGTCCACCCCTCCGCCGCCAGCTGCTCCGCGCTGAGCTCGGCGGTGCCCGTACGGATCGTCACCCGGCCTCGCCCGCCAGCGAGCGCCTCGCGGGCGTTCGTCAGCAGGTTCACCACCACCCGCGAGAGGGCGTTCTCCTCGCCGCGCACGATGACCGGTTCGGAAGCCAGCTCGAGCACGAGACGGAGCTCGGGCCCCAGCGTCCCGCGGATGATGGCCGCCGCTTCCTGGGCCACGGCGTTCAGGTCGCAGCGCCCCTGGGCCGGCTCGCCCACGCCCGCAAAGTCGAGCATCTGGCGGACGAGCCCCGCCGCCCTCCGTGCCGCCGCCTCGATATCCTCGAGCGCCTGGACCGCCTCGCCGCCGGCCGCCAGCGCCGCCCGGGCGATGCCCGCGTTGCCGAGGATGGCGGTGAGGAGGTTGTTGAAGTCGTGGGCGATGCCCGCGGCCATCACCGTGAGGCTCTCGAACTTCCGCCGCTCGAGCTCTACCTCGCGCAGGCGCTCCTCGACGAGGCGGCGGTCGGTCACGTCCTGGTAGGTGCCCACCACCAGCCGCGGGAGCCCGCTGCGGCCGCGACCCACCACGCTGGCATGGATGGCGAGCCACCGCCAGCCGCCGCCCCGCTCGCGGATACGCACCTCGCAGGAGTAGGTGTCGGTATCGCCCCGGAAGGCCGCCTCCACGAGGCCCCGCGCCGCCTCGCGGTCGGCAGGGTGTACGGCTTCGAGCCACTCCGCCGACGTGGCCCCGCGCACGGGATCGATGGCGAAGGCGAGGTCCGTCCTGTACTCGATGCGGAGGCGGTCGTTGCGCACGTCGTACGTCCAGAAGCCGAGCCGCGCCGCCTGGCGGGCGAGGCGTAGCCGTTCCTCGCGCTCCGCCAGTGCTTCCTTCGCCCGCCGCTCCTCGTCGACGCTCCAGAAGCTCGCCAGCACGGCCCCCACCCGCGGATCGTGGAGGAGGTTCCGCCCGACGACCCGGAGCCAGCGGTACGTGCCGTCCGCGTGGAGGCCGCGCAACTCGAGCTCCGCCGTGCCGTTGGGCGTGGTCAGCAGCTCCTCGAAGGCCTGGCGAACACGCCCGACATCGTCGGGATGGACGTTCTCGAAGGCGGACGCGCCCACCCGCGCGGCCGGATCGCGGCCGAGCACGCGGCGCACGGCGGGGCTCAGGTAGCGGAAGCGGCCGTCGGCGCCGATGAGCGCGGTCGCCTCGCGCGCTTCGGCGAGGATGGCAAGGAGCGTCTCCCATCCGACGCCCGGCCCAGGCTGCACCGGTTCCCTGTCCGTTGCTCCCCACCTCCAACCGCGCGCCGCCGCGGACGCGGCCCGCCTAGCGTACGCCCAGTTGCGGCAGGCGTATATCGGTAACTCCCCGAATGGCCCCGTGCGGCCGTGCTGCGGAGCGGCCGCTCGCGTAGGCTGGTGGCGTCCGTGAGCCCGAGCACGTGGCGCGAGAGCGGTTTCCTCGTCCGGCCGGCCGAACCGCCCGACGCGGCGGCCGCCGCCGCGGTGTTGCGCGAGGCCTACGGCGGCGATCTCGACGGTTGCCCCGCCGCCGCCGAGGCGGCCGACGCCGAGCGCCTCGCCGTGCTCATCCAGACCGGCAGCACGGTGCTCGTCGCCGAGGACGCCGGGGCAATCGCCGGCGTGGTCGCCTGGCACCACGAGGACGGCTCGGCGGTCATCGACTTCCTCGCCTCGGTGCGGCCGCGGGCCGGGCGTGCGCTCCTGCGGACGGTGGAGCGCCGAGCCCAGGACCGAGGGCTCCGGCTGGCCCGCATCGCCGTCGTCGAAGGGTCGCGTGCCGAAGCGGCCTTCGCCTTCTGGGGGTACACGCCCGTCGCCCGCCGCAGCGATGGCCCCCGTCCCCTCCTCGTGCTGGAGCGCCGCCTGCCGCTTCTCACCGTCCGCGAAGTCCGCCGGAGCGACGCCGAAGCCCTCGCGGCCCTTACAGGTCGGGACCCCTGGTTCTTCGCCGCCCTCGCGCCCCCGGGCTGGTACGCCGCCGCCGACGGCGAACGGGTGGTGGGCGCCGTGTGGGCCGAGCGCCGGGGAAGCAGCTGGCAGGTCGGCGGGCCGCTGCTCCTCGAGGCGTACCGGGGCCGGGGCCTCGAAGTCTGGATGCTCGAACGAGCCGCCCAGTATGCGGCCATGCACGGGGCCCAGCACATCCGGGCCGCGGCGAGCCCGCTCCTCACGCCCCTTGCCCGCGACCTCGAAGACCGGGGATGGCGGCGGGAAGGCGATGCCTTCGTGCGCGACCTGCTCGCCTTCCCGCCGCGGCTGGAGACGCTCGTGTAGGGCTCGGGCTCAGGCCGCCTTCTGGCCGAGCTTCTGCAGCGCTCGCACCAGCGAACCGGAGATCCGGGCGTAGGCGCTCCCCTGCTCCATGAGCCGTTCGGCATCGGCCTTCCGGCCCATCAGCGCCAGCGAGAGCACTTTCGCCGCCTCCTGGTGGAACTGCCGGTGGAGCTCCCGGATCTCCTGCACGAGCGGGTCGCCCGGGAAGCGAGCCACGGCATCGCCGTAGATCCACTGCCCCAAGACGCATTGGTCATCGACCTTCACCTGGTCGATGGACCACTCGCTCTTCCCCGTGTCGATGGCCTGCCGCAGCCGCACCTTCCACTGCCCGTGGGCGGCGATGGCCTTCGTGACGAGCGTTTCGAGTTCTGACACCGCGCGAGCCTCCCCTACGGTTGGTGTTCCGTCGCGGGTATCGGCAGGGAGGAGCTGTTCCTTGAGGGGAACCCTCACTCGGCAGCCCGGGAGACTTCCGCCGGCGCGGCCGGCTCCGGGGGACGGCGGCGGCGGATCAGCACCGAGCCGGCGACGGCCACCGCCAGCACCGACACGATGAAGGCCAGCGAGACCCCAGGGTGCACCTTGTAGAAGTCCGAGGCCAGCATCTTCCCGCCCACGAAGACGAGGATGACTGCCAGCGCCGGCCGCAGGAGGGCGATGGAGCGGAGGTAGCCCGCCACCACGAAGTAGAGCGCCCGCAGCCCGAGGATGGCAAAGATGTTCGAGGTGAAGACGATGAACGGGTCGTCGGTGATGGCGTAGATGGCCGGCACCGAATCGATGGCGAAGGCGAGGTCCGTCACTTCGATGAAGATGAGCACGAGGAAGAGCGGCGTCGCGTAGCGCACCCCGTGTTCGCGCACGAAGAACTTCTGTCCCCGGTAGCCGTCGGTGACGGGCACGATGCGCCGGGCGATGCGTAAGACGCGGCTGCGGCGCAGGTCCGGCTCGTGCTGCTCCTCGCGCAGGAAGCGGATGCCCGTGACCACGAGGAACGCACCGAAGAGGTACACGGCCACGTGCAGCGTGGTGAGGAGGATGCCGGCGAAGGCGATGAGGATGGCGCGCATCACCAGCGCACCCACGATGCCCCAGAAGAGCACCCGATGCTGGTAGGCCGGGGGCACGGCGAAGGCCGAGAAGATGAGCACGAAGACGAAGATGTTGTCGACGCTGAGCGACTTCTCGACGATGTACCCCGTCGTCCACCGCAGGCCGTCCTCCACGCCGCGGACGAGGTACACGCCGGCGTTGAAGAGGAGCGCGAGACCGATCCATACCGCGCTCCAGATGAGCGCCTCGCGGCGGCCCACCTCGTGGGCTTCGCGGTGGAAGACGCCGAGATCGATGGCGAGCAGCACACCCACGAGGGCGAGGAACCCCGCCCAGGGCGCGATCGTCGTGAGGAGCTCCATGGGCTAATCCCCGAACTCGAAGATGTCGGCCAGCTTCTTCCACCAGGGCTTCTTGCGAGGCGCCCCCGGCCGCCCGCGGCGCCGCTCCCTCTCATCGTCGTGCCGGGCGCGGCGCGCCGCGGGCACGGAGCGCCATTCCTCGTCTTCGTCGTCGGAACGGCGGCGTCTCGGTGGCTCCCAGTCGTCGTCGTAGGCGGAGCGGTGCTTCTTCCGCCGCTCGAAGAGGGACTCGATGAGCTCGTCGATCATCCAGCTGCGCCTCCGGGCCTGCGGGCGGCGGCCCAGGCGCAGAACGACCCTGACCGCCACCGCGCGGTGGTGTGGTCAGGGTCTCACCGGCGAGTCGGGATACTCGCGGCCGACCGGCGCCGTGCGGCGCGTCCTGACGACCGGCCTCAGCCCCGTTCGGGGCCGCGGTTACTCCCCCTGTGGATCGGAGCCTACGGGGCCCGCTCGGCCGACGTCAACGGCCGAGGGCGCGGGAGCCGCCGCTCCCTGCCGATGATCTCGGCGTGGCGAAAGTCGGCTTCGGCATCCTGGCGCTGCTGGCCACGCTGCCGGCCTTCCTCTACGCCGTCGACTGGGGCGGTCTCGAGCTTCCCTTCCTCAGCCCTGGGCCGACGCCGCCGTCATCCCTCGCAGTCCTCGGCACGCCGGCGCCGCCCCCCGAAGCCGCCGTCGACGTCGCCGCCCTCTTCGCCCCGCCCGAGGGCGCGGACCCCCTGAGCCCCGGAACGTGGGCACCCGCCGCACAGCTTTTGGCCGCGGCCGGGACCCGGGTCGGCTGGGCGGCGCTCTGTCAAGCCTTCGGTGCGGCCGCCGGGCCCGACCGGTCCGCCGCGCCGTTGCCGGGCGCCCTGGGCTGCAGCGCTGACGCCTCGCTCCTGCCGCTCCAACGCCTGGCCGCCCTCATCCTCGAAGCGAAGGCACAGCTCGCGCTCTGGCTGCGGTCGGCGCCGGGCAGCAGCAGCGCGGCCGTGGCTGCCCGGCAGGCCGCCATCCGGAACGCCTGCGCCGCCCTCCCCGAGGCGCAGGATGCCGCCTCCGCTGCCGCCGAGGCTTGCCGCCTGGCGCGCGACAGCGCGTACCTCACCGGCGACCCGGCCGCGACGCTCGCCCGGCTCGACGAGGCCTACGCTGCCCTCGCGGACCTCATCGCCAGGCGCGACCCCACGCTCGCCCCCGAGCCAGCCTTCCCGGGCACGCCCTGAAGGCCTGCCCCCGGCGCCCGCTCCCGGCGGGGCCGCGCGGGGAGTACACTCCCGCCGTGGAGCGTCCCGCGGTCGTCATCGCCCTGCCGCTGCCGGACGAGGCCCTCCGCCGCATCGCCGCCGCCTGCGATGTCCGCCGCCTTCCCTGGCCTGTCGGCCGTGCGGAACTTCGCGCCGCCCTCGCCGACGCCGAGGGGCTCCTCGTTTCGAACCAGGTGCCCGTCGACGCCGACCTCCTGGCCGCAGCGCCCCGCCTCCGGGTGCTCTCCGGGTTCGGCGTGGGCTACGACCTCTTCGACGTGGCCGCCGCCAGCGCCCGCGGCGTGGCCGTCTGCAACACGCCCGATGTCCTCAGCGATGCCGTGGCCGACCTCACCCTGGCGCTCATCCTGGCGCTGGCTCGCCGCCTGTTCGAGAACGCTGCCTACGCCCGCGAGGGCTGGCCGGCGCGGCGACCCCCGCCACCCCTGGGCTGGGATCTGCGCGGCAAGGTCCTCGGCATCGTGGGCATGGGGCGCATCGGCCAGGCGGTGGCCCGCCGCGCCCGCGCGTTCGGCATGCGCATCCTTTGGTTCGATACCCGCCCGGAAGCCGGCGACGCCGCCGAGCGGGCAGCATCCCTCGATGCGCTTGTCGCCGAGGCCGACGCCGTCACCCTCCACGTCGACCTGAACCCCACCACGGCCGGGCTCATCGGCGAACGGGAGCTGGCGCGCATGAAGCCGACCGCGGTGCTCGTGAACACCTCTCGTGGGCCCGTCATCGACCAGCCGGCCCTCGTGGCTGCTCTCCGGGCGGGGCGCATCGCCGGCGCTGCCCTCGATGTGTTGGAGACGGAGCCGCCCGCACCCGATGACCCCATCCTGCGCGCGCCGAACCTCATCATCCTCCCCCACGTGGGCTCGGCCACCGCGGAGACGCGCGCCGCCATGCTCGACCTCGCCATCGAAAACCTCCTGGCCGTCCTCGGGGGCCGGCAGCCGCCTGCCTGCGTCAACCCCGAGGCGCTGCCCCGGGCCTTGGGGCGGTAGGAGCCATGCCCGAAATCCCCGAACTCGAAGCCATCCGCGCCTTCCTTGCCGAGCGCCTGCCCGGGCGGCGGGTGGCCGCGGTCGACCCCCGCATCCCGCCGGTCTTCCGCACGCCCGCGGCCGAGCTGCGCGAACGGCTCCCGGGCGACGTCTTCGGCGCTCCGCTGCGTCACGGGAAGTTCCTCCTCCTTCCCTTCGCCAGCGGGATGGTGCTGGCCGTGAACCCCATGCTCACCGGACGCTTCCAGTACGTGCCCGCAGACGAACCCCTGGCGAAACGCACCTGCCTGCGGATCACCGTCGAGGACGGACGGGACCTCCGGTACGTCGACGACCGGGTGATGGGCAAGCTGTACTTCCTGCCCGCCGATGGCCTGGCCCGCATCCCCGGGTGGGCCGATGCCGGGCCCGACTTCCTCGACCCCGCCCTCACGGAGGAGCTCTGGGTGGAGCGCATCCGGCGCTTCCGCGGAGCCATCAAGGCCGTGCTCACCAACGCGAAGTTCGTGCAGGGGATCGGGAACGCCTACGCCGACGAGATCCTCTGGGAAGCGCGGGTGAACCCCTTCACACCCCGCACGACCCTGGACGAGGCCCAGCTGCGGGCGCTCTTCCGGGCCGGACGCGCCGTCATGGCCTGGGCCGTACCGCTGGCCGCGGCCGCGATGGTACGCGGCGATCGGCTGGACTACGAGGAGCGGCGGGACTTCCTCCGCGTGCATCGGCGGGGCGGGCAGCCCTGTCCCCGCTGCGGAACGCCCATCAGCGAGATCACCGCTGGGGGACGCGTCACCAGCTTCTGCCGGACGTGCCAGCCCGGCGGGCCCCTCATCGGCCGGGGCGCTACCGGTCGGCCAGCTGGGCGATAGCGGCGAGGAGCTCCTCGTGCGCGAACGGCTTCGCCAACACCGGCAGGCCCTGTTGGGCCGCAAAGGCCCGGACCTCACCACTCGTGGCCGCTCCCGACGTGAGCAGCACCCGTCCCTCCACTTGCACGCCCACCTGCCGGAGCCGCGAGAGCACGTCCCGAGCGGTGCCGCCGGCGAGCCAGTAATCACAGATCACGAGGTCCGGCCGCCACTCGGACGCGACGGCCGCGGCTTCGCTCGCCGAAGCGGCGCAGCGAACCTCGTGGCCTCTGGTGGCCAGCGATCGGCCGATCGTCTGGCAAATCGCCGGCTCGTCGTCCACGACGAGGACGCGGAGCGGCCGCGTGGCAGCTGATTCTCTCTGAGCCGATTCCTCCGCAGGGGCGCGGTCGCCCAGCGGCAGGGTGACCCGGAATGTGGCCCCGGGGCCTCCTGCCGCCACGAGCTCCAGCGTCCCCCCGTACGCCTCGACGATCGCCCGGGAGATGCCGAGCCCCAACCCCGTACCGCGCTGCCCCTTGGTGGTGAAGAAGGGCTCGAAGATGCGCTCCCGCAGCTCTTCCGGCACGCCGGGGCCATTATCCGCCACGTCGAGCACGAGCCGGCCTCCCTCCTCCCTCGCCCGGATGGAGAGCAGCCCGCCCGGTCGCCCGGCGAGGGCGTCCTCTGCGTTCGTGACCAAGTTGAGCAGCACCTGCGTCAGCTGCGATTCGGAGCCGAGGACGGGACGCGACGGCTCTCGGACGTCGATCTCCACCGTGAGGCGTCTCCGTCGCCATTCCGGGCCGCGCAACCGTTCCACGTGGGCCACTACATCGCTGATCCGCACCGGCTGCCGCGCGACCTCGGCCGGTCTCGAGACCAACAGGAGGTCCTGCACGACCTGCCGCGCGCGGCTCGCCTCCCGCCGCAGGAGGTCGAGGTCCTCGCGGAACGCCTGGGCACTAGGGTTCGCAGCCAGCAGCTCCGCGAAGCCGAGTACGGAGGTCAAGGGATTGTTCAGCTCGTGCGCGACCGCCGTCAGCGTCTGGCCAATGGTCGCGAGCCGCGACGCTCGCTCAACTTGCTCTTCCCGTCTGCGCTCGTATTCGCCGAGCGCCAGCACGATGTCGAACACGAGCAGCTTCCGGAGCGCCGCGGCTGCGGGGCGGCGCAGCCAGGGCCGGAAGCGGAAGGCGCGTTCCGCCACCCGCGGGGCGAGCTCGAGGTATCGCTGGTACGCGCCGAGGTAGAGGTCGAAGGTTACGCCGATGGACGCGTGGACCGCCCCGATGGCGCGCCGCCGCTCGATGTACCGCTCGTCGTAGACGCCGCCGAAGAGTTCGAGGAAGTACTGGCGCTGGTGTCCCCGATGCCGCTCCGGTGAAGAACCGGCCCGAGAGAGCACCGCCTGCACCGCCGGCTCGGAGTACACCTGGGCCGCGAATATCGACACGAAGTGGTCCGCATACCCCTCAGCCGCGGGACGCATCGCCCGGAGCAGCGAGGCGTCGCGCTCCCCGAACCGCAAGAAGGCCAGTGTCTCGTCGTGCCCGAGCGTGAGCACGGTCATCGCCCACGAAGTCACGTTGCGCGCCCCCGCAGCAGCCCGAACCCGGCTGCACCGTTGCCTCCGTTGCTACCAGGCCCGGCCTCGCCTGAAACTTCGGGAAAACCCGGATCTAGGCGGGAACATACTCGAATCTCGGGCCGGGGCGCTACCGGTCGGCAAGCTGGGCGATAGCGGCGAGGAGCTCCTCGTGCGCGAACGGCTTCGCCAACACCGGCAGGCTGTACCGCTCGGCCAGCTCCACCACGCCGCGGTCCGAGGTGGCCCCCGTGACCAGGAGGACGCGTCGCAGCAGCTCCGGCGCGCGGCCCTCGAGCTCGGTCACCACCGCGTCGGCCGTCTCTCCCTGCAGGCGGTAGTCGCAGAGGATGGCATCGGGAGTCCACCCGTCGAGCGACGCCGCAGCCTCCTGCACCGAAGCGGCGCAGCGCACCTCGTGGCCGGCGGCGAGCAGCAGCCGTTCCGCCATCCGCCGGATCCCAGGCTCGTCGTCCACCACGAGGACGCGGAGCGGCCGCCCGCCGGCGGTGCCCTCCGCGCCGTCGGCCCGCGGCAGTGCGTCGGCCGCCAGGGGCAAGGTGAAGCGGAAGCGAGCGCCGCCGTCCGTCTCCTCGAGCCAGAGCCGCCCGCCGTGCGATTCGACGATGCTCCGCGAAAGGCTGAGCCCGAGCCCCGTCCCCCGCCCCGCCTTCGTGGTGAAGAACGGCTCGAAGATCCGGCTGCGGGCCTCGGGCGGCACACCCGGGCCGTTGTCGCCCACCTCCACCACCGCCTGGTCGCCCGCTTCCCAGGCGCGCACCCAGAGCCGCGCCCCCGCCCGGCCCTCCACCGCCTGCTCGGCGTTCGTCACCAGGTTGAGGACCACCTGGGTCACCTGCCCCTCGGAACCGAGGATGGGCCGGCGCACCCGCACGTCGACGTCGTACACAAGCCCGCCCTGCCGCCAGCCCGCCTCGCGCAGCCGCACCACGTGGCTCACCACCTCGCCCAGGTCGAAGGGCTTCCGTTCGGGCGTGCCGGGCCGGGCGATGAAGAGCAGGTCGCGGACGATGTTCCGGGCGCGGAGCGCCTCGCGGCGGATGAGCTCCAGCTCCTCGCGCACCCCGGCACCGGCGGGGCTCTGGGCCGCCAGCTCGGCGAAGCCCAGCACGGAGGTGAGCGGGTTGTTCAGCTCGTGGGCGACCCCGCTCACGATCTCGCCGATAGCCGCCAGCCGCGAGGCCCGCTCCATCTCCTCGCGGTGGCGCTCCTCGCGTTCCTTCGCCTCCACCTCCGCCGTCACGTCGCTGGCGACGCACACCACCGAAAACTCCGGATGCTCGAGGGGCACGATCTCGAAGTCGAACCAGCGCCGCCGCCCGTCGATCGTCCAGGACGTCCTCCCCACGGCCCGCTGGCGCTGTTCCAGCGCCGCCGCCAGCGCCGCTCCCGCTTCCTTCGGCAGCCGGGGAAGGTGGGCTGCCACGCCGCGGAGCCTCCGCTCCGGGTCGATGAGGTCCGCAATGCGCTGGCCCTGGGCATTCGCCCACACGACACGCACGTCCTTGTCGAGCAGGAGGATGGCCTCGGAGAGGGATTCGAGGATGACCTCCATCGTCCGGCGGAGGCGGTCGGCGTCCTCCGCTAGGCGGGCGTTGCGCAGGGCAGGGGCCACGACGCTCGCCACGAGGGAGACGAGCCCGATGCTGCGCTCGTCGAACCGGAACCCCGCCGCTTTCGAAGCCACGAGCAGGTGCCCCACGAGCTCGCCGCCCGACGTGGCGGCGATCACCGCCACGCTGGGGGAGCGCGCTCCCGCCGCCGCCAGCGGGGCGGGCAGGGTCTCGAAGCTGAAGACGATATCGCCGGCGAGCGGCAGCCCTGGGAGGAGCTCCCGAGGGAGGGCGGCGAGCGGCCCGTTCCGTCCGGCGGCCAGCCGGAACGACGGCTCGCCGACGAAGGCCCAACCGATGACTGGGCGGTTGACGACGCGGCCCACGGCGCCGGTGAGCGCGCGGACGGTCTCGTCGGTAGCGGCGTGGGCCGCCGCCACGGCCGCCGCCCGGGCGAGCACCTCGCGCTGCTCGGCCTCCAGGCGGGCCCGAGCCAGGGCCCGCTCGCGGCTGAGCGCCTGGGCGATGAGCGTGGCCAGCGTGCGCACGAACCACTCCTCCGTGGGCGTGGGCCGCCGTTCCGACCGCCAGCCCACCATGAGGGCGCCGAGGGTGCCCTCCGGGTCGTCGAGGCGGCCGAGCCACACCCGCCGGATGCCCTGTCCCCCGAGGCGGCGGGCAATCCCTTCGGGCAGCTCCTCGGCCGGGGCGACCTCGGGCCGGCGCAGGCCCGCCACCTTCCGCTCGAGCCAGCCCGCCTCCTGGCGGCTCAGGTGCGACCAGGGCCGGATGGTGCCCGGGTGAGCCCCCGAGGCGCGGAGCTGGCCCTCCACCGTTCGGAAGAGGAGGAGGAAATCGAAGGGCAGCTCCTCGGCATCGCGGCCGGCGAGCTCCACGAAGAGCGTCTCCGCCGGCGAGCCGCCGCCGAGCAGCAGCGAGACATCGTTCAACAGGCGGGAGCGGCTCGCCCAGCGCTGGGCGATGGCCAGCCTCACCTCTTCGCGCAGGGCATGGGCGAGGAAGCCCGAGGCTGCCCGCAGGAATGCCTGCTCCTCGGCGGTGAAGGGATCGGGAGCGCCACGGGCCACGGTGAAAATGCCCAGCACTTCGCTCTCCAGCATGAGGAGCGACGACCAAGCCCACCGCAGCCCGAAGCTGCGGAACAGCTCGAGGACCGGCGAGTCCCCCTCCGTGGCGTAGAGGAGGCCTGCGGGCTGCTCCCGCAGCCGTTCGATGTCCGCCTCCTGCACGCGGGGGACACCGCCCACGTCCCGCGCCCGCACTTCGGGGTAGATCGCCACCACCCGCCAGGTGTTCGTCTCGATGTCCCGGGCCAGCAGCGAGGCGTAATCCACCGCCGCCCCCTCCACCAGGCCCGAAGCGAAGCTGCCGAAGACGTCGGGCAACGAGTGCCGAGCGATGGCGAGCTGGGCGAGCTCGAGCAGCAGGTCGGTGGCAGCCCGGTCGCGCACCATGGGACCCATCATGTCTACTGCATCGGGGCGGAACGGCCTAGTAGGGGAGTTCCTGACGTCACAAAGGTGTCACCGGGGCCTTCCTGCTGCCGACCGGGCGGGGCATGGTCGGCGCATGCGCATCGACGAGGACCTCTGGCCCCAGGTGCGGCTCCACGCCTGGAAGTGGCAGATGAGCCGCCGCAGCGTCTCCGGCATCATCTGGCACGCCACCCGCTCGGGCATCCCCGGGCGCACCGCCGCGGAAGAGTACCAGAGCGCGAAGTGGTGGTTCGCCAGCCCCAATAACTGCGTCCTCCTCGAGAACGGCACCGCCTACGGCGGCATCGCCAACTACCTCATCGGCGGCGGGCGCATCCTCCGCGCCGTGCCCGAAGACCTCGTGCCCACGTACTCGGCCGGCGTCCACGATTTCGTCGCCATCTCCATCGAGGTGGCCCAGGCCACGGCCGGTGACCCCTTCGACCCGCGGGACATCGCCCTCTGCCACGAGCTCGCCGACGAACTTGCCCGGCGGTACGGGTTCCCGCGCCGGCGCATCCCCTTCGTCGACGCCGCGAACACCGGCTGGCCCGGGGAAGTCGGCCACGAAGACACCGCTCAGGGCCGGCGCCAGGGGAAGACCGACCCCGGCCCGCGCTTCTGGGAGCAGTACCAGCAGGAGGCAGCACGCATGGCCACCCTCGACGACCTGCTCGCCGTCGTCGTCGGCAACGGCATCGACGCCGTCTGTCGGCCCGGCACCGAAGACCTCTTCCCACCCGGCACGCCGCCCATTCCCTGGGACGACGACGGCCCCGTCCACCGACTGACAGGCGCCGCCGCCCTCGAGTACGCCAAGCGGACGGGCATCTCCCTCGCGCTGGGACTGCAGCGGACGCAGCGGGCGCTGGGCGCCCACCTGGGCGAGCATCGGAACCCTACCGCACCACCAGCGTCCCCGTCATGAAATCGGGGTGGAAGTTGCAGCGGAAGAAGTACTCCCCCGGCTGACTGGGCGCGGTGAACGTCACCTCGGCCGTGCCGCCGGGCTGCGCCGCAGGGCTCGAGGCGATCCCCTGGCTGGCCTCCGCGTTCGTGTAGAGGGCGAAGTTGTGGGGGACGCCGTCCCGATTCTGCAGCCGGACCGTCACCCGGGCGCCCGCTGCCACCTCGATCCGCGCCTGGCTGAAGGCGAAGTTCTGGGCCGTCAGCTCGATAAGGGCCGGACCGGCTGCCGCGGTGGGCGTCGGCGAGGGCATCGGTTGGGACGGTGCCGTCGGCTGGGATGCCGGCGTCGCCGTCGGCGCGGCCCGCGTCGGAGCCGGCGTCGGCGAGGGCATCGGCAGCGCGCCCGTGGGCGAGGGCGAAAGGCCCCCGCCTCCGTACGAGGGGTACTCGGACTGGCCGCCCTGCCCGACGCCGGGGGCCGGCGAGGCTGTCTCGGCGGGCACCGTCGCCCGCGGGGATGGGGTCGCGCTGGCGGCGCCTGAACGCTCGTCACCGCCGCACGCCCCCAACGCGAGCGCCGCCAGCACGAGCACCATGACGATGGAGGGGAGGAACCTGGGCGCGCGGGACATCGTCACCTCCTCGCCCTTCCTTCGGGCGAAGGGGCCGCGGCGATCACCGTGGCGGCGAGCGGCCTTCACCAGCGCTTCACCAGGCACGAGCCAGGGACGTGCCTGGCGCCTTGGTAGACTCGTGGACATGGAAGCCGAGCCCATCCGCCGGACGTACACCTCGCAGCGGCTGGAGCTGAGCTACGTCGTCTGGGGCGACGAAGCGAAGCCCCCGCTCATCCTCATCCACGGCACGCGGGACCATGCCCGCTCCTGGGACCGGGTCGCCGCCCGCCTGGTCGACCGCTACTGCATCTACGCCCCCGACCTCCGGGGGCACGGCGATTCGGCCTGGGCCATCGGCGGGCAGTACTCCATCATCGACTACGTCCTCGACATCCACGCCCTGGCGGAGACCATCGGCCGCGCCCCCTACACGGTCATCGGCCATTCGCTCGGCGGGTCGGTGGCGCTCCTCTACGCGGGCACCTTCCCCGAGCACGTCTCCCGCCTGGTGAGCATCGAAGGCATCGGGGGGATGTGGCGGCGGGAGCGCACGCCCGCCCACCTGCGCATGCGCCAGTGGGTGAACGACATGCGCGCCCTCGAGCGGCGGCAGCCGCGCGTCTACCCCACCATCGAGGCCGCCGTCCAGCGGATGCTGGAGGCGAACCCGCACCTCTCGCCCGAGCTGGCCCGGCACCTCACCATCCACGGGGTGCGGCCCGTGGAAGGGGGCTACGTCTGGAAGTTCGACAACTTCACCCGGGCGCACTCGCCCTACGAGTTCAACATGGAGGACGCCCGGGACATCTGGAACCAGATCCGCTGCCCCATCCTCATCATCTTCGGAGCCGAGAGCTGGACGCAGCGGGGCCTGCCCATCGACCTCAGCCCCTTCCACGACTGCCGCTCCGTCGTCATCCCCGGCGCCGGGCACTGGGTCCACCACGACCAGCTCGAGGCGGTGATGCGCGAAATCGACGCCTTCCTCGGCGGCTGAGCGGCCCGGCAACAGGCGGGAAAGGAGCGCCCCCCGCCCGTGGTCCATTCCCAGCGCCGTGGTATCGTGGCTCGTTGATGCGCGCGGCCCCGCCGGGTGCGGCGGCTTCGGCTGCGCGCCGCGAGACCCCTCGGCAGGCAGGTGGCATGTCGAACCGTCAGCTCCGTCGCGAACTCCGCCGCAGCGGGCAGGTCACCCGCGCCGGCTCCCGACGCCCGGCACCGCCTCAGCGGGGCGGGCGCGGCGGGGGGCCGGGTTCCCTCCTCTCGCTCCCCTTCATCGCCGGCGTGGCCGTGCTCGTCCTGGCGCTCGTCGGCGTGCTCGTCTGGTTCTCCCTCAGCCGCGGGGGCGACGGCGGCAACACGAACGACGCCGTCGCCGAACTAGAGAAGAGCACGGCCCTCATCGCCGAGCTGAAGGCGGCGGGGCTCGTCGACGGCACGAGCGTGGGCCGCAGCGACGCCCCCCTCCAGCTCGAGGCGTACGAAGACTTCCAGTGCCCCTTCTGCCTCCGCTTCACCGCCTTCCAAGAGGGCCAGCTCCTCGAGCAGTACGTGAAGACGGGACAGCTCCGCATCACCTACCGGCAGTTCCCCGTCTTCTCCGGCCGCGAATCCGTGCAGGCGGCCCAGGCCTCCCTCTGCGCCGCCGAACAGAACGCCTTCTGGGAGTACCACCACAAGCTCTTCCGCGTCCAAGCCGAGGCCGGCCAACTCGAGCGCGAACGCATCAACGTGGGGCGCTTCAGCGATGAGAACCTGAAGCGGTACGCCCAGGAGCTCGGCCTGGACACGCAGCGATTCAACGCTTGCTTCGATAGCGACAAGTACCTCGACCAGGTGCAGAAGGACAAGGCCGAAGGCCAGTCGTACGGCCTCAGCGGCACGCCCAGCTTCATCCTCAACGGGCGGCCGCTCGTGGGCGGCGCGCCCTCCTCCATCGAGGGCTGGAAGACCCTTTTCGACCAGGTGCTGGGGAACGCCAGCCCCACGCCCGCCCCCACCGAGACCCCCGCCGCCAGCCCCACGGCCGGCGACACACCGACGGCTACGGCCACCCCGTAAGCCATGGGCACCTTCGGCAGGCTTTGGCTGTGGCTGACCCTCGCTGTGGCCGCCGCTTTCCTCCTCGGGGGCATCGCAGGGTGGGCTCTTCCCCACGGAGGTGACGGCGGCGAGGCCGGCCCCCGGCTCGCCTCGCCCGAGGAGCTGCGCCAGCCGGTCCACTGGCACGCCGACTTCCGGGTGGTGATCCGCGGGGAGCCGTACAGCTTCGACGACCCGCGCTTCATCTCGACGGAGGACCGGGAGCTCAGCCCGAACGTGCACATCCATGCCCCGCGCACGAACGTGGTCCACGTCCACCGCGAGCAGACGACCTGGGGCGAATTCTTCGAATCGCTGGGGGTGGGCCTCACCCAGGCCTGCCTCCGCCTTCCGAATTCCCCCGAGCTCTGCTCGAACGAGCGGGAGCGGCTGCGCTTCTTCGTCAACGGGGTCGAAGTCGATGACATCCGCTTCCTGCCCATCGCCGACCTGCAGCGGCTGCTCGTCTACTACGGACCGGAGGATGCTGCGGCGGTAGCAGCGCGCTTCTCCGACTGGGTGGGCGACGAAGCCTGCATCGTTTCCGGCCTCTGCCAGGAGCGCATTCCGCCGGGCGGGCTCGAGAACGAGCCCTGCGCCATCGGGGGCATGGCCTGCAACTGAAGCGGCGGGCCTAGTCGGTTCCCGACGCCGCGGGCGGCACGGGGAGCGGACCCCGAGCACGCTCGTAGGCGTGGGCCACCCGGCAGAGCAGCGCCTCCTCGAAGGGGCGGCCCGCGAACGAGATGCCGACGGGCATGCCACCCTCGCCGAACCCGCAGGGTACCGAGATGACCGGTTGCCCGGTGTGGTCCCAGGGGCTCGTGAGCGAGGCGTACCGGTACACCGTCGCGTCGATCTCCTCGAAACGGCAGGCGACCGTGGGGCAGGTGGGCATGACGATGACGTCGACCTCGCGCATGAGTTCGCGGACCCGCTCGGTGAAGTGGCGCCGCAGCCGGAGGTCCGCAAGGTACTCCACCGCCGTCACGGCGAGGCCGCGGAGGAAGAGCGCACGGAGGTCGTCGCTGTACCGCTCCGGCATCTCGGCCAGCCAGCGGGCGTGGTAGGTGGCCGCCTCGGCCACCAGCACCCGCGTCGACCCCATTTCGGCGAAGAACGGGATGCGGACCTCGGTAACCCGTGCGCCCAGCCCCATGAGCGTTCGCACGGCCTCTTCGCAGGCCCGCCGGACATCGGGGGTCACGCGTTCGAACTGGTCCCAGGCCACGCCGATGCGCAGGCCGTCGATGGGCTGGCCCAGCTCGGCGGCGGCGTCGAAGCCGGGAACCTCGGCCGACGTGGGGTCGGCGGGGTCGTGTCCCGCCATCACGTTGAGCGCCAGGGCTGCGTCCTCCACCGTGCGGGCCAGCGGGCCCACGTGGTCGAGCGACCAGGCCAGCGGAACCACCCCGGCACGGGAGACGAGGCCGTAGGTGGGCATGAGCCCCACGACGCCGCAGAGCGCCGCGGGGATGCGGATGGAGCCGCCCGTATCGGTGCCCACGCCCATGAAGCATTCGAAGGCCGCCACAGCCGCCCCCGACCCGCCGCTGGAGCCCCCGGGGTGCCGCTGGGTATCCCAGGGGTTGGCCACCGGCCCGAACCACCGGTTCGCGCTGGTGACCCCGTAGGCGAATTCGTGCATGTTCAGCTTCCCCAGCAGCACCGCGCCCCCTTCGCGCAGCCGCCGCACCACCGTCGCGTCCTCCTCTGGGACCCAGTCGCGGAGGATGTCGGACCCGGCGGTGGTACGCACTCCCTTTGTCTGGCAGAGGTCTTTCACCGCCACCGGGATGCCGTGAAGCGGCCCACGGTCGCGCCCGGCCCGCAGCTCCTCGTCGGCGCGGCGCGCTTCGGCCAGGGCCTGCTCAGCGAGGACGGTGATGAACGCGTTGAGAGCGGGCTCCACCGCGTCGATCTGCGCGAGGCAAGCCTCCGTGAGCTCGACGCTCGTCACCTCGCCCGCGCGCAGACGCCGCCCCGCTTCGGCGATGGTGAGGCGGGCCAGCGCCCTCACGCCTTCGGCCATGGCTGCACCACCAGGCGGAGCGCCGGTTCGTCGCTGATCTCGGGGTGGAGCCCGGCGGCGTAGCGGCCGATGGCGGCAACCCGCTCCGCGTCCTCCCGCGGCACGCGGACGCCCGCCCGCCGGAAGAGCCACTGCAGCTCCTCGACCGTGGGCTGAGTCATGGCGCGTCTCCTCAGCAGAAGTTGATGGACGTCGGCCACACTCTAGCCCCCTCCGCCGCGGGATGCAGCCCGGATTGCCGCGGCCGCTCGCTGCACCTCCGGCTCCCGTTCGAGGAGGCGCAGGAGCTGCGAGGTGGAGAGTCCCAGCATCCGCGCCGCAGCGGCGTAGCTGCCCTCCGCCGCGGCCAAGGCATCGAGCGCCAGCGCAGCCAGCTGCGGGTAGGCGGGGTTCCGGCGGTCGATGCGGACGACGCCGCCCGCCACGTAGGGCGCCAGCCCCGGGGGCCAGACGAACGGCTCGGCGAGGGGAGCCCGCACCTCGCAGGCGATGCGCAGCCGCAGGCGGCGCAGGGCCCGGCGGCGGTTCTCGGCCAGGGAACGTGACTCGGCTGCCGCCGCGGTGATGCCGCTGGGCGCATGCCGCAGACGGATGCCCGTGGCGTTCTTCTGGCGGTGCTGGCCCCCCGGCCCGCCGGAACGGAACCGCTCTTCCACACAGGCGCGGGCGAGCTCGTCCTCGGCGGCAGCCAGCCAGCGGTCGCGCTCGCTCACAGCCGGACGCGCGGCGTTGCCCGAAGCGGCGCCGCGGGGCACACTCCCGCCATGGCGCCCGAGGCCGCGCCCCTCGTCTGGCTCGACATGGAGATGACCGGGCTGGACCCGGAGCGGCACACCATCCTCGAACTCGCTCTCATCATTACCGACGCGCAGCTCGAGGTCATCGCCGAACTCGGCCCGCTCGTCGTCCACCAGCCCGAGGAAGTGCTGGCCGCCATGGATCCGTGGTGCATCGAGCATCACGGGGCCTCGGGGCTCACGGAGGCGTCCCGCCGCTCGACGCTCTCGTTGGCCGAGGCCGAAGCGCAGGCCATCGCCTTCCTGGAACGGTACGTGCGGCCGGGCGAAGCGCCCATGGCCGGGAATTCCGTCCACGTGGACCGCACCTTCCTCGCCCGCTGGATGCCGCGGCTGCACGCCTGCTTCCATTACCGGAACGTCGACGTCTCCACGGTGAAAGAGCTCGCCCGGCGGTGGTACCCCGGCCTCCAGGCTCCGAAGAAGGCCGAGCGGCACCGGGCGCTCGACGACCTGCGGGAGTCGATCGCTGAGCTGCGCTTCTATCGCGAGGTGATCTTCCGCCCGCCGGAAGAGATCCGCGGCCCGGCACGAGACGTACCGAAGGAGGGAAGCGAAGCGGGCGCGCCACCCGAGGAGTAGGGAAGCTCTGCAAGGCGGAGGGAAGCACGAACCAAGCAGCGTGCGGCGCGCCCGCGCCTCCATTCTACCAGCAGCGGACGCCCCTCGGTTAGCATAAGCTGAAGAACCGCGCAACCCCCGACGCGAGGAGCCCGTATGCCCGGCACGCTCGTCCTCTTGCGCCACGGCGAGAGCACCTGGAACAAGGAGAACCTCTTCACCGGCTGGACCGACGTCCCCCTGAGCGAGCGGGGCATCGAGGAGGCACGGGCCGCCGGGCGCCTCATGCGCGAGGAAGGACTCACCTTCGACATCGTCTTCACCTCGCTCCTCGTGCGGGCCATCCGCACGGCGGAGATCGCCCTGGAGGAGCTCGGCCAGAGCTGGCTGCCGGTGGAGCGTTCGTGGCGGCTGAATGAACGCCACTACGGCGCCCTCCAGGGGCTGAACAAGAAGGAGCTGGCCCAACGGTACGGGAGCGAGCAGGTGTTTCGCTGGCGGCGGAGTTACGACGTGCCCCCGCCGCCGCTGGAACCCGACGACCCGCGCCACCCCCGTCACGACCCCCGGTACCGGCTCCTCCCGCCCGACGTGCTCCCGGCTACAGAGTGCCTGAAGGACGTGGTGGCGCGCATGCTCCCCTACTGGCAGGACGCCATCGCCCCCCGGCTGCTGGAGGGGAAGCGCGTGCTGGTGGTGGCCCACGGCAACAGCCTCCGCGCCCTCGTGAAGCACCTCGACGGTATCAGCGACGACGCCATCGCCGAGCTGAACATCCCCACCGGGATCCCGCTCCTCTACCGGCTGGACGACGCGCTGCGGCCCATCGAACGCCGCTACCTGGGCGACGAGGCGCTGGCGCGGGCCGCCGCCGAGGCCGTCGCCCGTCAGGCCGGCTGAGGGTCAGCGCTCGGGCCGCGACGGATTACCACCAGAGGACGTCATCCAGCGGGTCATCGGCGGCGTCGACCCCCGCTTCCTCCTCCGCCTCCCACAGGCTCGTACCAAGGTACTTCCAGCCGCCGTCGGCGAAGATCATCACCACGTTCCCTCGCGCGATGCGCTTGGCGATGCGCATGGCCGCGTGCAGCACCGCCCCGCTGGAGATCCCCCCGAAGATGCCCTCCGCCAGCATCGCCCGCCGCGCGTGCGAGAACGCATGCCGGTTTCCCACGAGGATCTTCGCGTCGAGCACCGACTCATCAAGCACGGGCGGGATGAACCCATCGGCCAGCGAATGCAGCCCCTGCACGTGCACCCCCAGCCGCGGCTCCACCCCCACGACCTTGCAAGCGGGGTTCGCCTCCTTCAGCCGACGGCCGGCACCGGTAATCGTGCCGCCCGTCCCCAGGCCGGCGACGAAGACGTCGACGCGCTCCAGGTCGGCGAGGATTTCCGCCCCCGTGCCCTGGTAGTGCGCGGCAGCGTTTTCCGCGTCGCCGAACTGGTTCAACAGGTACGCCCCCTCCTCGCGGGCGATGGCCTGGGCCGCCTCGTAGGCGGTCTTGATGCCCGCCTGCCGCGGGATCCGCCGGACCCGTGCCCCGAAGGAGCGCAGCAGGACCTCGATCTCGGGGTAGACGCTTTCGGGCACGCACACCTCCACCGGGTGCCCCAGGAGCCGCCCGAAGAGCGCCAGCGACACCCCCGTGTTCCCGGTCGAAGCCTCGACCACCGGCTGCCCAGGCTGCAGCGCGCCCGTCTCCCGGGCGCGGCGCAGCAGGTGCACCACGATCCGGTCCTTGATGCTCCCGGTGGGGTTCTGGCCTTCGAGCTTCGCGAAGAAGCGCACCCCCGGCTTCGGCGAGAGCGACTTCAGCTCCACCAGGGGCGTCTTCCCCACCAGGTCGATCACGGAGTCGGCGACGCCCACGGCAGCATCCTCAGAACGGTAGGCCGCTCTTCCCCATCAGCGTGCGCGCCAGGCAGACGCGCCCCAGGTGGCCGTTGCCGTGGCCGATGAGCCCGTGGCCGATGGCCTCCATCCGCGGGACGACGCCCCAGGGCCAGATGCGCACCGGCGCGGCGAGCTCCTCGTCGCCCATGCCGGCGATGCGCGGCACGATGGCTTCCTTCACGGCCCGCACGTACTCGGCGAACTCCTCGGCCGGGGGGAAGCGGAGCGCGTACGCCTCTTCGGGCGGCATCCCCGTCCCCTGGTTCACGCGGGGCAGCCCCCAGCGCACGTCGAAGCCGCCGCGCAGCCACACCGGCTGCTCGCGCTCGAAGGCGAAGTGGATGATGTTGTCGGCGGTCCGCACCACGTGCCAGATGTCGAAGCCGATGGAGTTCGTCCGGCCGCCGTGGGTGTCGTTCAGCTCTTCGGGGGAGAGCCCCGCCAGACCCATCTCGCAGTAGTCGAGCAGCCGCTCCACGAGGCGGGAGTACTGGGCGGCCACGGTCGGCGGGTTGCCGAAGCCGGGCAAGTTCCCTTCCAGCTGGGTCACGAGCGTCCTCCTTCGGGCGGGTTCGCCACTAGGGTAGGCCATCGTCAGCGCCGCCGTCGCCGGCGGCCCGTTCCATAGTCGCAGCCGATACCTGCGGCTGGTGCTCTTCGTGGCTTCAGGGCCCGCGGGCCGGTACAATCGGGCCTACGCGCATCCCCAACGCGACCCCAGCAAAGGAGTTCGCCCCGTCATGGAAGATGTCGTCCTCGTCAGCGGCTGTCGCACCGCCATCGGCCGCTTCCAAGGCTCCCTGGCCGATGTGCCCGCGTCGGACCTCGCGGCCACGGTCATCCGCGAGGCGGTGAACCGCGCCGGCATCCAGCCGGAGCACGTCGACCACGTGGTGATGGGCATCGTCGGCCAGGTGGCCGAGGACGCCTACCTTTCCCGCCACGCCGCGGTGAAGGCAGGGCTGCCCATCGGCACGCCGGCCATGAACGTGAACCGCATCTGCGGCAGCGGCCTCGAAGCCATCAACACTGCCAGCCGCCTCATCCTCGCCGGCGATGCCCAGGTGGTGGTGGCCGGCGGGGCCGAGAACATGAGCCGCATGCCCTACTACCTCCGCAAGGCGCGCTTCGGCTACCGCCTCGGCCATGACGCCATCGAAGACGGCATCATCCACATGCTCACCGACCCCTTCCACGGCTACCACATGGGCATCACGGCCGAGAACCTGGCCGAGCGGTTCGAGATCAGCCGCGAAGCCCAGGACGCCCTCGCCGCCGAGAGCCAGCGCCGCGCCCTCAACGCCATCGAGAAGGGGTACTTCAAGAGCCAGATCGTGCCCATCAAGGTCCGTGTCGGGCGCGAAGAGAAGGTCTTCGACACCGATGAGCACCCCCGCCCCACCGATGAGGCCACCCTGGCGAAGCTCCGCCCGGCCTTCAAGGAAGGCGGCATGGTGACGGCGGGGAACGCTTCGGGCATCAACGATGGCGCCGCCGCCGTGGTGGTGATGAGCGCCACCCGTGCGAAGGAGCTCGGCGTCACCCCCAAGCTGCGCATCGTGGCCCGCGCCGAGGCCGGGGTCGACCCTGCCATCATGGGTTCGGGGCCCATCCCCGCCATCCGCAAGGCCCTGGAGAAGGCGCAGCTCTCCCTCGACCAGATCGACTGCATCGAGCTGAACGAGGCCTTCGCGAGCGTGGCCTGCGCCTGTGCCAGCGAGCTCTGCCTCGATCCGGCGAAGACGAACCCGAACGGCGGGGCCATCGCCCTCGGCCATCCCATCGGGGCCACGGGCGCCATCCTCACCGTGAAGCTGATGTACGAGCTCGAGCGCACCGGCGGCCGCTTCGGCATCGTCAGCCTCTGCATCGGCGGCGGCCAGGGCATCGCCACCATCTTCGAGCGCATCGGCTGAGCCACGAGCGCGCCGCACCCTCTGGGCGCCCCGCGGGTTCCGCGGGGCGCCTGCGTCTCTCTCGCCCTCAGCGCGAGGGCTCGATGCACTCCGGCGCCGCGCGCACTTCGAGCGCTCGCAGCACCCGCACCTCGCGCTCGTAGGCGCCCAGGTGGCCGTACCGCCCCGGCTCCGAGAGCTCCCCTTCGAAACGCACGAAGAAGGCCTGGTAGGCAGGGGGCTGCCAGCCCGCCGTCTGCAGCGCCTCCTGGAAGCCCGACCCCTCCTCGGGGACGAGCCAGTACGTGGGCCCCGCCGGCCGGCAGGGCACCCCCGGCACGAAGTTCGACGTCTCGAACGCGGTGTAGTAGTAGCCGACGAACGTCTCACGGCCGCGGTCACCCCCGCACGCCGCCGCTATCAGCACGGCAGCAGCAGCGAGCAGCGCGCTCGATCGGGGCCCGCATCGTCTCCGCACCACGCTTCCAACGTCGGCCGAGCGAGGAATGGTCCCGGCGCTCACGGGAGCGTATCGACGGCGATGCGGATGGCGACGGTCACGTCGCTCGGCCCGGGATTCGCGACCTCGTACACGCCGCACCCGCGGGCCGCCACCACGCCGGCCGCACCCGACCCCGCGGGGAACGTGTTCCCCTGGCGGAACTGGCGCCAGGCCACGGTCGCGCCCCCCGGCGGATACGGGGCCCAAATCTGCCAGGAGAGGCCCAGCGCGAAGCCGGCGCAGGGCGGTTCGGCGTCGTAGCCGGCAGCGCGGGCGAGGAGGAACCCCTCCCAGGAGCGGCTCGCGCCGGCCGGCACCCGCACCACGAGCAGCGCTTCGGCCTGCCGCGTGCCCGCCGGCGGCACGGGCGGCGGCTCGGGAGGATGCCCTTCGGGCTGCGCCGTCGGCGTCGGGGTCGCCGTGGGCGTCGGCGTCGCGGTCGGCGTACGGGCTGGCGTGGGCGTCGCCGTCGGCGAGGGGAGCGGCGTGGGAGTGGCGGTCATCGTGGCCGTGCCCCCTGCCGGGGTACGGCGCTCGGGGGCAGGCGCCCGGCTCGAGCAGGCCCCGCCGAGCGCCGAAGCCGCGAGGAGGACGGCCGCCGCCAGCGCGAGGGGGGCCATGCGCCCCCGCCTCCGTTCACGCTTCCGCGGCATCGCCCTCCTCCAAGGCCTCGAGGGCCGCAGCGATCTCGGGATGCGGCGCCCACTGCCCCTTCACCAGCACCTGGCGGTCCCAGGGGAAGATGACGAACGCGTCGGTGACGATGCCGCTCACGTCGGGCGAGGGCTCGGCCCAGGAATGGCTGGCCAACGCCGCCGTCACCACCCGCCCGGCGCCGAGTTCGTGGGCGCGGAGGGTGAGGATGCGCAGCGTGGTGCCCGTGTCGACGATGTCGTCGACCACGGCCACCGTCTTCCCCGCCACCTCGGCGGCCAGGGGCACGCGCCAGGTGGGCTCTTCGTACACTACCTCATCGTCCACGCGGCGGCTGAGCCGCACGGGGATGAGCTCCTTCCGCAGCATGATGGCCAGCTGGGTGGCCGGGAAAAGCCCCCCGCGGGCGTTCCCCACCACGAGGTCGGGGCGGAAGGGCTCGAGCAGCTCTGCCATGCGGGTGCAGAGCTCGGCGAAGTCCCGCCAGCTCATCTCGTACACGCCCGAACGCCGTGCGTAGTCGTACGGTTTCATGCCGCGCAGTCTACTCCACCGGCATCGGGGAGGTGCAGTATCGCCTGGGCTGGCGCGGTGCCGCATACTCGGGGCGCAACCTTCCACGGGGGCCGACGATGGCAGTGCAGAACCGGCGGCAGCGGCGTTCGATGTTCGCCGCGGTGTGCCAGCGTTTCGACGAGGCGGCGCGCTTCGCCCGCCCCTACCCGCGCGGCCTCCTCGACCAGATCAAAGCCTGCAACGCCGTCCTCCACGTCCAGTTTCCCATCCGCCTCGACGACGGCAGCATCCGCGTCATCGAAGGCTTCCGGGCCCAGCACAGCCACCACCGCCTCCCCTGCAAGGGGGGCATCCGCTATGCACCGAACGTCACCCAGGACGAGGTGATGGGGCTGGCCGCCCTCATGACCTACAAGTGCGCCATCGTCGACGTGCCCTTCGGCGGCGCCAAGGGGGGCATCTGCATCGATTCCCGCACCGAGCCTCCGGAGGTCGTGGAGCGCGCCACCCGCCGCTACACCGCCGAGCTCGCCGCCCGGAACTTCATCGGCCCCGGCATCGACGTTCCCGCCCCCGACTACGGAAGCGGCGAGCGCGAGATGGCCTGGATCGCCGATACCTACCGGGCCCTCAACCCGACCCAGCTCGACGCCTACGCCTGCGTCACCGGCAAGCCGCTCAGCCTCCACGGCATCGAAGGCCGCCGCGAAGCCACGGGCCTCGGCGTTTGCTACGGCCTCGCCGAGGCGCTCGACGACCCCGACGAGATGCGCCGCTTGGGGCTCACGCCCGGCATCGCCGGGAAGCGCGTCGTCGTCCAGGGCTTCGGCAACGTCGGCTACCACGCGGCGAAGTACCTCGCCGAGGCAGGGGCGATCGTCGTGTCGGTCTCGACCGCGGAGGGGGCGGTGTACGACCCCGACGGCCTCGACGTCGAGGCGGTGCGCCGCCACGTCGAGGCGACAGGGACCATCCGCGGCGCTGCGGCGCCCCACTTCTTCCCGAACCCGGCCGAGGCCCTCGAGCTCGAGTGCGAGATCCTCGTGCCCGCCGCCCTGGAGAACCAGATCACCGCCGAGAACGCGCCCCGCATCCGCGCCCGCATCGTGGCCGAGGCAGCGAACGACCCCACGACGCCCGAGGGGGAGGCCATCCTCCTTGAGCGAGGCATCTTCGTCATCCCCGACGTGTACCTGAACGCGGGCGGGGTCACCGTTTCCTACTTCGAGTGGCTGAAGAACCTCTCCCACGTCTCGTTCGACCGGATGAGCCGCCGCTACCAGGAGAACGCCAACGCCAAGGTCATCGAGGCCATCGAGGCGCTCACGGAGAGCCGGCTCAGCCCCGAGCAGCGGGCCCGCCTCACCCGTGGCCCCGACGAAATCGACTTCGTGCAGGCGGCGCTGGCCGACACGATGGTGCACGCCTACCGCGCCATCCACGAAACGTGGCGCAGCCGGCAGCTCCCCAGCCTGCGGGTGGCCGCCTACCTCATCGCCATCGAGAAGGTGGCGAACGACTACCTCACCCTCGGCATCTTCCCCTAGTGCGCCTGCTGCCCTGCGGCCGGCCTCAGGGGCGCTTCGCCTCCCCGTAATCGCCGAAGGGCGCGTCGCGCCGGCGGATGGCCTCGCGGAAGCCCAGCTCGCGGAAGCTCTCGACCCAGCGGTACGCCTCTTCGGTGTGGCGGGCGATGCCGTCGAACAGCGTCCCCAGGAGCTGGGTCGTCCGCAGCCCCATGTTCTCGAACGCCTGGTTGATGAGCAGCTTGTTGAGGGCCAGCTGGTTGGCAGGGATGTGCCGAAAGCGTCGGGCGTAGGCCTCCGTCTCCTCCGCCAGCCGGTCGGCGGGGAAGACCTTCGAGCACAGTCCGATGCGGTAGGCGGTTGCCGCGTCGATCTGGTCGCCGGAGAGGAGGAACTGCTTCGCGTGCTCGAGGCCGAGCCGGTAGACCCAGAGCATCGTCGTCGGGGTGCCATAGATGCGGGAGGGCGGGTAGCCGATGATCGCGTCCTCGGCCATGAAGATGAGGTCGGCGCAGAGGGCGAGGTCGGTGGCCCCGCCCAGGCAGTACCCGTGGATCTGGGCGATGACGGGCTTCGGGCACTCCCAGAGCGACATGAACCGGCGCATGTTGTGGCCCATGAAGGCCAGGTCGCGCACCGGGTCCCAGGCGCCCGGGCGGGGTTCGGGGCGCGGCGCCCCAAAGCGCGGGCGGAAGCCGGCCCCGGCCTCGCCGCCCGCCGTCAGGTCGTAGCCGGCCGAGAAGGTGCGCCCCGCCCCCCGCAGGATGATGCACGACACCGCCTCCGAAAGCGTGGCCCGCTCCACGGCGTCGGCCACCCCCTGGATGACCGCCTCGTTCAGCGTGTTCAGCTTCTCCGGCCGGTTCAGCGTGATGATGGCGAGGGAATCCCGCTCTTCGTAGAGCACCGGCGGGGCCGCCGCCTCGGTCATTCGCCCACCTCCTGCGCGACCTGGGCCGCCTTCCGCAGCTCCGCCAGCACCGTCTCGCGGTCGGCCGAGGGCAGCCGGAAGATCACGCGGTCGACCCCGATCTCCTTGTACGTCTGGACGAGGTCGGGCCGAGGCGGCGCGCCGAAGATGCTGACGGGGATGTAGCCGCGCCCCGCGGCCTTGGCCCGTTCCCGCAGCTCGGCGATGCGCGGCGCCAGGTCGGGCCCTCGGCCGGCGATGGGCATCCACTCGTCACCGTACTCCAGCACCCGGTCGAGCGTGCCGGGGCCGTTCCCGCCGACGACGATGGGCGGGTGGGGCTTCTGCACCGGCTTCGGCCACTGCCAGATGGGGTCGAAGTTCACGTAGCGGCCGTGGAATTCCGCGTTCTCCTGCGTCCAAATCGCCTTCATGGCCAAGATCCGCTCCCGCATGATGCGCCAGCGGAGCTTCGGGTTCGTGCCGTGGTTCTCCATCTCCTCGTAGTTCCAGCCCCCGCCCACTCCAAAGAGGAAGCGGCCGTTGGAGAGGAAGTCGACCGTGGCGACCTCCTTGGCGGTGGTGATGGGGTCGCGCTCCACCACGAGACAGATGCCCGTGCCCAGCTTCAGCCGGCTCGTGACCACCGCCACCGCGGCCAGCGCTGCGAAGGGATCGAGGGTATGCCAGTACTCCTTGGGGAGCTCCGGCCCGCCGGGCCAAGGGCTCTTCCGGCTGGCGGGGATGTGCGTGTGCTCCGGGAACCAGAGCGACTCGAAGCCCAGGTCTTCGGCGGCACGGCCGAGCTCCGTGACGGCGATCGTGTAGTCGGTGGGGAAGATCTCCACGGCGTACTTCATCGGGGCCTCGCGAGCGTGGTAATCCGGTGGTGTTGCTTCGCCCGATCCTAGCAGGTTCGCCCTGCTCCGCACCCGAGCGTCGGGAGCGGCCGGGCTCCCCCGCGCCCGGTCCGGAGGATGCGACGCCGGCGGCGCCGTGTTCCACTGAGAGGCCCAAGTGGGGCGCACAGCGATGGTTCGCCCGCCAGCGTCCGTCGCCGTTGACAGCCGCTCACGTCTCCCCGGGGCGCGTTCCCTCGGCAGCGCGTTCAGCCGCTCCCTCGGTAGGCCCCGCCTCTGTCCACCCCGCCGCTTCGAACCCGGGCTCATCGGCGAAGGACGCCACCGCTCGCGGACGGCGGTCCACCACCAGGCGGAAGACGTCGGGACGGGCGTAGTGGCCGCCGTGATCGGCCACCATCTTGTGCACCAGCACCGTCCCGAGATTCGCCGTCGCCGTCAGCACTCCCTCTTCGTCGTCCAGCGGGCCGGCAAGGAGCCTGCCATCGGGCCCGAAGATGGCGGAATGCCCGTTCATCGGCCGCACGATCTCGCGCAGGTCCTCGGGGATGTCCTGCTCGCGCAGGAGTCCGCCGGCGGCGATAACGTAGGCCGCCGCCTGCATGGCGAACGCTGCCGAAAGCGTCTCCTGTCGGGTGCCGGTCCAGCCGGGCCAGGCGGCGGCGTGGAACTGCACCCCTTGGGCGATGAGGGCGTAGCCGGGCAGCACCATCTGGTGCTCCCAACAGTTCAGCCCCGAGAGCTTCCCGTAGGGCCGCTCGTACACCCGCAGGGTCGAGCCGTCGCCTTCGCCCCAAACGATGCGCTCGTAGAGGGTGGGCTTCAGCTTCCGGTGCTTGCCGAGCAGCTTCCCTTCCCGGCCGATGAAGAGGAGCGTGCAGTACACCGTGCCGCCCGTCGTGGCGTCCCGTTCGGCCACGCCGATGACGACGTCGGTCCCGGCGCGCTTCGCCGCCTGGCAGAGGGCGTCGGTGGCGGGCGACGGCACCTCTACCGCGTTGAGGACGAATCGGCGCAGCGCGCTGCCGAACCGCTTGTGCCCGCACCACTCCGCGAAGGATGCGTACCCCGGAATCCACGTCTCGCCGAAGACGGCCAGCTCGGCGCCGGCCTCGGCCGCTTTCTCGATCCAGGCGCACGCCTTCTCCACCGATGCTTCGCGGTCGAGGTAGACGGGGGCCGCCTGCACGGCAGCGATCGTCACGTCTCGGAAGACGTCACCCATCGGCCAACCTCCTCGTCACGGCGGCGGGCGTCCGCCGCTCAGCTCACCAGCACGACGCTCTTCAGTCCCCGCCGCTCCAGCCGCACGGCGTAGGCCTCGTCGGCCCGCGCGAGGGGGAAGCGGTGCGTCACCAGCCGGTCGAGCGCGGGCAGCCGGGGCAGCATGGCCGCGGCCCGCGCGTAGAGTCGCAGGGGCGCGTTCTGCGTGCCCAGCAGCCGCAGCTCATCGTAGTGGATCTGGTTCGCATCGAGGGCCAGCGCCGACCCCGGCGGGAACCCGGCGAAGAGGTTGACCCGCCCCATCTTCCGCGCCAGCCGCACCGCCTGGGGCACCACCTCGGCGAGGCCCACGGCCACGGCCACTGCAGGGAAACCTTCGCCCTGGGTAAGCGCCGCCGCCTGGTCGGCAGCCTCGGCAGGCGCGCAGGCCGCGTCGGCCCCGAGCTCCAGGGCCGCTGCCCGGCGCTCGGGTTCCGGTTCGACCACGAGGATGGGTCCCGCCCCCATCGCCCGCGCGGCGATGAGGTGCATCAGCCCCATAGGGCCACCGCCCACGATGGCGAGCCCCTCGCCCGCCGCCACCCCCAGCCCTTCGAGGGAGGCGAGGACGCAGGCCAGCGGCTCCACCATCGCCCGCCGCTCGGGAGGGAGCGCCGGATCGACCGGCAGCAGCTGGCCGCCGGCCTCGAGTTCTGGCGGGATGCGCACGAACTCGGCGCAGCCCCCGTCGAGGTCGTACCCCAGGGTCCGCCGGAACCGGCAGCGGTTCCGGTAGCCGTCCCGGCAGAAGCTGCACCGGCCGCAGGCCACGATGGGGCACACCGCCACCACAGCCCCCACCGGCGTGCGGGAGCCGGGCCCGGCCGCTGCCACCTCGCCGGTGAACTCGTGCCCGGGGATGACGCCCGGGGCGGCCCGCTTCTCGCCCAGGAAGACGCGCACGTCGCTGTTGCACAGCCCCACGGCGTGCACCCGCACGACCACCTCACCCGGCCCAGGCTCTGGGTCGGGCACCTCGGTGACCGCCACCCTCCCCGGCTCGAAGAAGCGGAGCGCCCGCATGCCGGCAGCGTACGACGCCGGCGCCTCGACCGCACCCGTCGACGGCCTCGCAGCCGCAGGGTACCCTTCGCAGGAGGCGAACGATCGGGAGGCCGCCCATGGAGTTGCGCCACATTACCTACGAGGTGCGCGACGGGGTCGCCTGGCTCACGCTCAACCGCCCGGAGAAGCTCAACGCCATGACGTGGGCCTCGTGGGCCGAGGTGGAGCAGGCCGTCACCCACGCCGACGCCGACGACGGGGTGCGGGCGGTGGTGGTCACGGGCGCGGGGCGCGGCTTCTGCGCTGGCACCGACCTGACGGCCGCCGACCAGGGGGAGGATGACGTGCCACGACCCTTCCCGCAGCGCGAGGCCCTCACCCGCAGCCGCTACCGCGCCACGGAGCTGGTCTGGAACTGCCGGAAGCCCGTCATCGCCGCCGTGAACGGCGCCTGCGTCGGCGCGGGCTTCTCCCTCGCCCTCGCCTGCGACATCCGCATCGCCTCGGACCAGGCGCGCTTTAGCGCTATCTTCGTCCGCCGCGGGCTCTCGGCCGACATGGGATGCACCTGGTTCCTGCCGCGCATCGTCGGCCTCTCCGAGGCTCTGCGCCTGCTCTACACCGGCCGCATGGTCGATGCCCACGAAGCGCTCCGTCTCGGCCTCGTGAGCGAGGTGGTGCCCCACGAGGAGCTCCTCGCCCGAACCGAGGCCTTCGCGGGGGAGATCGCCCACGGGCCCACCGTCGCCATCGAGACGATGAAGCGGCTGGCCCGCGAATCCCTCACCGCCGACCTCGCCTCCCACATCGAACGGGAGGAGTACCTCCAGCAGGCAGTCCGCCGTACGGAGGACTTCCAGGAGGGGATCCGCTCCTTCCTCGAGAAGCGGGAGCCGATCTTCCGCGGGCGCTAGCGCTCCTCCAGCTCCAGGGCTTCGGCGGCCGCCGCCTCGGGCTGCCATACGAGCTCCACGGTGCCGAAGCGGATGCGGTCGCCTGGGCGCACCCCAGCCCGTCGCAGGGCCTTCGCCACGCCCCATCGCTCGAGCCGGCGGAGGATCTCGTCGTCCGCGCCCTCCATGCCGGTGTCGGTCATCTCGACGAAGCGCACCACGCGCTCCCCTTCCACGGCGAAGCGGCCGTCGCCTTCGCGGACCACGCGAAAGCGCTCCTGGGGCGCGGGACGCAGCACCGGCACCGCCTCGGGCGGGCGCGCCGCCTCCGTTTCGCGTGCGCCCCGCACGATCTCCATGAGCCGCCGGGTGAGGGGTTCGAGCCCGCGCCCTTCCAGCGCCGAGACGACGAACGTCTCCCGGCCCGTGTGGGCCGCGAGCTCGGCCGCTGCCCGCTCGGCCCGCTCGGGGTCGAGGTCCGCCTTCGTCACCACCACCACTTCGGGGATGGACTCCAGCGCCGGATCGTAGGCACGCAGCTCGCCGCGGATGAGCTCGTAGTCGGTGGTGGGATCGGGCGAGGAGGAGTCCACCAGGTGGGCGAGCACCCGACAGCGGCGGACGTGCTTGAGGAATTCGAAGCCGAGGCCGTACCCCTCGCTGGCGCCTTCGATGAGCCCCGGAAGGTCGGCGAGGGTGAACCGCTCCCAGCCTACCTCCACCACGCCGAGCATCGGCTCCAGGGTGGTGAAGGGGTACGCAGCGATCTTCGGCTTCGCGTTCGAGACGGCGGCCAGCAGCGTCGACTTGCCGGCGTTCGGCAGCCCCAACAGCCCGACATCGGCCAGCAGCCGCAGCTCGAGCCGGAGGAGGGCGCGCTGCCCCGGCTCGCCCTTCTGCGAGTAGTGGGGCGCCTGGTTCGTGCTGGTGGCGAAGCGCTTGTTCCCCCAGCCGCCGCGCCCGCCCCGGGCCACGAGCACCCGGTCGCCCGGCCGCTTCAGGTCGGCGATGACATCGCCGCTCTCGGCGTCGATGACCACGGTTCCCACCGGCACGTCGAGCACCAGGTCTGCGCCGTCGGCGCCATGGCGGAGGTTCCCGGCACCGTTGCCCCCTGGCGCGGCTTCGAAGCGCCGCTTCGAGCGGTACTGCTCCAGCGTGTAGACGTCGTCCACCGCCCGGAGGTACACGTTCCCCCCACGGCCCCCGTCGCCGCCGTCGGGACCGCCTTTGGGCACGAACTTCTCGCGGTGGAAGCTCACGTAGCCGTGGCCCCCGCGCCCGCCGATGACTTCGATGACGACTGCGTCCAGCATCCTCGATTCCATCCTACCAGGGCACCCGGGGCTGCCCCCTCACAGGAGGACCACCGCCATCGCCCCGCCCAGCGCGAGGGCCGTCCCCGCCACCGTCCGCAGGGTGGGACGCTCCCCCAGCAGCGTCACGGCGAGGGGCAACCCCCACACCGGCGAGGTCGACGAGAGCACCGCCGTCCGCGCCGCGCCCGCTTCGTGCAGGGCCACGACGTAGAGCAGGCTGCCGATGCCCGTCCCCACGAGCCCCGCCGCGGCCGCCCCGGCCGCGAGCCGCCGCCGCTCCGCCAGCAGCCGCGCAGCTCTCGCGTCGGCCACGAGCGCAACCGTCGAGACGGCCAGCGCTGCCGCCGGCGTCCGCAGCGAGCCCACGGCCAACGCTGGGAGGCCAGCCTGCCCCCAGGTGAGGAGGAGCGTCGCCGACGCCCAGAGGACGGCAATCGCCGCCACCGTCGCGAGCATCTCGCCGCGGGAGATGCCGGTGCTCGCCCCGCTTACGGTCGACCGGCGACCGCCTTCCGCCAGCAGCCACACGCCCGCGACGATTCCCGCCCCGCCGAGCGCCAGGCCGACGCTGAAGGGCTCGCCCAGCAGTGCGACGCCCCCGACCACCGTGAGGCCGATGAAGGCCGACATTGAGGCCGGGAAGACCGTCGCCAGCCCGAAGCGCGCCAGCGCCCGAATGTAGAGCGTATCGCCTGCGGCGTAGGCCAGCACGCCGCTCCCTGCGATGGCCGCCGCCTCACCGGGGCTGAGGTGCCACAGCGCACCGATATCGCCGCGCACTGCGGCCACGGCGACGATGAACAGGGCCGCCACCCAGAGGCGCACGACGCCGATCCAGAGGGGCGAGGCTGCCTGTCCCAGGGCGCGGAGCAGCGTGCTCGTGATGGCCCACAGGAAGGCAGCGACGAGGGCCATCCCCTCACCCATGGATTCCCCTCACCTCTCGAGCCAGTGGTGCGCGCGAAGGATGACGATGAGCGAGCCGGAAACCGGGGAATGGCGGCGCTGCGGCTTCGAAGCGGGGCCGGGCGCGGGGCTGGAAGTGGGCGGGGTTCGCACGGGAGTTCGCAGGCATGATGCCGGAAACCCCGGCCAGGGGCGAGGAGCAGAGGCGGATGGGGAGAGCCGGATCGGGGGAATGACCGGGGATTCCCCGGGGTTTCCCCGACCGAACCTCCGGGGGTGATGATTTAGGAGCCGGCGGCGGGTTCCGCCTTCAGCGCCTGCGTCTCGGCGCGGCGGCGGCGGGCCACGGCCTCGTCTTCGCCCATGAGGGCCTCGGCGGCGCGCGCCGCCTCGCGCTCGTAGGTCATCCGGTAGAGCGTGGCGTAGATGCCGTTCTTCGCCAGGAGCTCCTCGTGCGTGCCCATCTCGGCGATCTCGCCGTGGTCGAGCACGACGATGCGGTCGGCCGACCGGATGGTGGAGAGCCGGTGGGCGATGACGAAGGAGGTGCGGTTCTCGAGGAGCCGCTTCAGCGCGCGCTGGATGATCGCCTCGGTCTGCGTATCGACGTAGGCCGTGGCCTCATCGAGGATGAGGATGCGCGGCTTGGCGACGATGGCCCGGGCGAAGCTGATCAGCTGGCGCTGGCCCACGGAGAGGTTGTGCCCGCCCTGGACGATCTCGGTGTCGTAGCCCTTCGGCAGCCGCTCGATGAACTCGTGGGCGCCCACGGCCTTCGCGGCTTCGATGATCTCCTCGTCTGTGACATCGGTGCGCCCATAGGCGATGTTCTCGCGGATGGTCCCGCTGAAGAGGTACGGGTTCTGGAGGACGACGCCCATGTGGCGAGTGAGCGAGCGGCGCTTGATGTCGCGGATGTCGATCCCGTCGACGCGAATGGCACCGCTCGTGACGTCGTAGCCGCGGGCGAGGAGGGCGGTGATGGTCGTCTTCCCCGCGCCCGTATGCCCGACGAGGGCGATCGTCTCGCCCGGCTCGACGTGGAGGGTGATGTGCTTTAGTACGGGGACGCCCGGCACGTATTCGAAAGAGACGTCGTCGAAGTCGATGCGCCCCTCCACGTGGTCGAGCTCGATGGCGTCGGGCTTGTCTTTCACTTTCGGCTCGGTGTCGAGGACCTCGAAGATGCGCTGGCCGCCGGCCATGGCCCGTTGGAGCATCGTGTACTGGAGGACGAGGTCGCGGATGGGGTCGAAGAAGCGGCTGACGTACACGGCGAAGGCCGTGAGGGCGCCGAGGGTGGTGGCTACGTCGACCGAGGAGGCGCGGAGGGCGAAGAGCCCGCCCACGATGAGGACGAGGGCCGTGGCCACGGCCACCGCCAGCTCGATGACCGGCATGATGGCCGCCGTGAGCATCCCTGCCCAGATGTTCGCGTTCCGGTTCTCCTGGTTCAGGCGGTCGAAGAGGCGGGCGTTGACGTCTTCGCGGGAAAGGCTCTGGATGGCGCGCACGCCGGCCACGTTCTCGCCGAGCGTGCCGTACAGCTGGCTAATCTTCACGCGGACGTTGATGAAGGCGGCGCGGGCGTGGCGCGCCCACCAGACCATGATGGCCACCAGCGGCGGGACGACGGCGAAGGTCACGAGGGCCAGCTTCCAGTCGAGGATGAGGAGGGTGGTGACGACGATGCCCAGCCCCACGAAATCGGAGGCGAAGGTGAGGGAGCCGCTGGTGAGGAGCTCCTGCATCACCGTCACATCGCTCGTGAGCCGGCTGATGATGCGGCCCACCTCCATGTCGTCGAAGAAGCTGAGGGAGAGGTTCTGGATGTGCTCGTACATCTCCGTCCGCAGCTGGTGGAGGAGGCGCGTGCCCACCCACGAGGTGAGCAGCTGCTGGATGCGGGCGGCGACGAAGGTCGTGACGGCCAAGCCCCCCATGATGCCCGTGAGCCAGTAGATGCGGTGGAGGTCGTGGGCAAGGCCGGCCTTCACCGTGAAGCCGATGAGGAGCGGCTGGAGGAACTGGGCCACGGCGATGACCACCATGCACACGAGCGAGGTGGCCACCTGCCACTTGTACGGCCGCAGGTAGGGGATGAGCCGCCGCACCACTTCGGCGTCGTACGGCTTCCCCAGGTACTCTTCGGTCCAGCCGTCGAAGCCGGCGCGGGCGAAGCGGTTCGCCCCCGGGCCACCCGCCTGCCCGCCGATGCCGATGCTCCAGCCGCCTGCCCCGGCGCCTCCCCAGAACGCCATCAGTTGCCTCCTCCCGGCGCCGGCGCGGCGCGGAATCGCGGTTCGAAGCCGGCGGCGCGCTCCTCGCTGAGCACCTTGCCGAGGGCTTCCTCCTGGTCCTTCAGCTCGAGCTCGTAGATGCGCCGGTACAGCCCCTCCTGGGCGATGAGCTCGGCGTGTGTCCCCCGCTGGATGATGCGGCCGCGGTCAAGGACGATGATCTCGTCCGCCCGCATGATGGTGCGCAACCGCTGGGCGATGACGAAGGTGGTGCGGCCCGTCATCAGCTCGTGGAGCGCCTGCTGGATGAGGAACTCCGTCTGGCTGTCGACGCTGGCCGTCGCGTCGTCGAGGATGAGGATCTTCGGGTCGAGGAGGAGGGTGCGGGCGATGGCGATGCGCTGCTTCTGGCCCCCGGAAAGGGTCACCCCCCGCTCGCCCACCCATTCGTCGTAGCCGTTGGGCAGGCTGACGATGAAGTCGTGGATGCGGGCCGCCTTCGCCACCCGCTCGATCTCCTCTTGCGTCGCATCCGGCCGGCCGTAGGCGATGTTGTCACGGATGGTGCCGACGAAGAGGAAGACGTCCTGCTGCACGATGCCGATGTTCTTGCGCAGGGAATCGATGGTGACGTCCCGGATGTCGATCCCGTCGATGGTGATGCGCCCGCTCGTGACGTCGTAGAAGCGAGGGATGAGGTTGACGATGGTGGACTTCCCGCTGCCCGCCGGCCCCAGGAGGGCGATGAGCTTGCCGGGCGGGGCATCGATGGTGATGTCGTGCAGCACGGGGCTGACGTTGTTGTAGGCGAAGGAGACGTGTTCGAAGCGGACGTGGCCCTTCACGTCGCGCAGCACGATGGCATTCGGCTTCTCCTTCACCTCGGATTCCGCGTCGATGAGCTCGAAGACCCGCTCGGCGGCGCTCGCCGCCCGGGCGAAGATGTTGATGATCCACCCAAGCGAGCGCACCGGGAGCTGGAGGAGGTTCAGCCAGAGGACGAAGGTGAGGAGCGAACCCGGGGCGAGCTGCCCCCGAGCGATGAGCCATGACCCGAAGCCCACGGTCGCCGCCAGCTGGGCCATGGAGATGGCCGTCATCAGCGGCGCGTGGAAGGCCTGGATGCGCGCCTGGGTGTAGTTCAGGTCGGCCTGCGTCTGGGAGACGGCGCGGAACTTCTGGGCCTCGTACTCCTCACGGGCGAAGGCCTTCACCACGCGGATGCCCGAGAGGCCCTCTTCGGCCACTTGGGTGAGGAGCGCCTGGTTCTGCTGGATCTCGAGCCAGAGCGGCCGCAGCTTCCGGCTGGTGACGATGGAGCGCCAGGCGATGATGGGGAAGGACACGATGCTCACCAGCGCCAGCTGCCAGTTGATGGCGAACATCCCCCCGAGGGCCACGAAGAGCAGCAGCACGATGTAGAACAGGCGGATGCCGCCCATGTTGAAGAAGATGCGGATGTTCTCCACGTCCTGGGTGGCCCGGGACATGATCTGCCCGGAATGCACCCGGTCGTGGTAGGCGAAGCTGAGCCGCTGGATGTTGTCGTAGATGCGGTTCCGCAGGTCGTAGGCCACGCGCTGGCCGATGTTCTCGCCCAGGAACTGCTGGCCGAAGGCCGCCAGCCCGCGGCCGATGGCCACGAGCACGATGGCCAGCGCCGCCAGCAGGAGCAGCCGCTCGTTCCCCGCGAAGTCGACGGCGATGCCCCGCTCGTTCCGCACCGGCTTCAGGCCGAAATCGATGGCCCAGCCCACGAGCAGGGGGTTGAGCATCACCAGCCCGGCCGACGCGAAGGTGCAGAGGACGCCCGCGACGAAGAGCCAGCGGTAGGGCTTGACGTATGGGATCAGGCGGAGGAGGTATCGCACGCAGCCGGGCCCCTTTTTGCTCTATGCAAAGTATGGACCAGGCGCGCACCTTGACGCAAACGTGAAGGTTTGGCCCCCGCGGCGAGCGGCGTCGGGGTCCCGTCGCTCCCGTCCGGCCCGCACATCGCGGGCCGGCGGCTACCCGCTCGCCCCCGACCGCCAGAAGGTCAGCCAGTTGCCCGCGAGGTCCTCGATGGTGAACTCGGCCTGACCCCAGGGGCGCTCGGCCAGCGGGTCCACGACGCGGACGTCGGCCGCGGTGATGCGCTGCCACAGCCCTTCCAGGTCTACAGCCTCGATGTACAGGGCGGTGGGCCCCGCCGCGCCGAGCCGCGCACGGATGGCCGCGTCGTAGGCAGGCGAGTAGACGTCGCCCGGCGCCTCGAGCATGAGGTTCGCATCGCCGAAGGTAAGCGACACGTGGCCTTCGGCGGCTCGGCGGACCGAGAACCCGAGGACCTCCGTGTAGAAGCGGATAGCCTCGTCGAGGTCGGCGAACCGCAGCGCGGGAACGACGCCCCAGCCGGGCATGGCAGCCTCCGTCCCGGCCGTTGCCGGGATAGGCGGATCCTACACGCCGGGGCCCGGGGCGTCGCCGGCGGCACCGAGTTCGGCGAGGAGCGCCACGACCCGCCGCTCGATCTCGTCGCGGATCTCCCGCACCCGCTCGAGGGGCTGCCCCGCGGGGTCGGCCACGGGCCAGTCGAGGTACCGTTTCCCGGGGATGAGCGGGCAGGCTTCGCCGCAGCCCATGGTGACGATGACGTCGGCCCGGGCGAGGTCATCGTCGGTCCAGCGCCGGGGGCGCTCGCCGGCGAGGTCGATGCCGCGCTCGGCCATGGCGGCGCGCACGGCGGGGTTGAGCTCCGCCGCCGGCTCCGAGCCGCCGCTGAGGACCTCGACCCGCCCGCCTCCGTAGCGGCGAGCGAAGGCGGCGGCCATCTGCGAGCGGCCGGCGTTGTGCACGCAGAGGAAGAGGACGGTGGGTCGCGGCATGCGGCCTCCTCGTTCCGGCCCAGGATACTGCCGCCCCATGAACGGAGCGTGAGCACCGGTACGCTCGTGCCGGGAGTAACCCCGGAGCTGGCGGCGGCGAAGGCGCAGGAGCTGGGCGCACTCGCCTTCCAACGAATCGCCGGGGGCACGATGCTCACCGCCGAACCGCCGCTCGCGCCCTACGCGGCGGGGCTGCTGCCGCCGGCCTCGACCCCGACACCTGCGGCACCCCGGACCGGCGCGGGTGTCGCGCCGCGGGGGAGCGGTGTGCCCGCCTGGTGGGCCTTCGCAGCGGCCGTGGCCGCCGCCGGGGCCGCTGCCCTCACCCTTCGGCGGCGGCGAAGCGGTACGTCGTGCCGACGGCGTTGACGACGAACGCCTCGGGTAGGGCCTCGGCAAGCTGCCGGAGCGCCTCGAAGCCGGTGCAGTGGCCCGCCGCCACCAGCCCCGGCTCGAGCGCCGCCAGCCCCGCGACCGTTTCGGGGATGGCGAAGAAGCTGAGGGGCTGCAGGTGGAGCCCGCCGATGATCCCCGCGAGCCGCTCCTCTCCCGTCAGCTCCAGCGCCCGGCGGGCGATGTTTACCGCCCCGGCGTGGCCGCAGCCGGTGATCACCACCGCCCCGCGCCCGCGCACGCGTGCCACCACCGCCTGGTCGTCCATGAGGTGCGGCTCAGGGAGCCACTCGCCGCCCGCGAGATATTCGAAGTAGGGGTACCCCTGTTCGAACTCCGTCACCCGCGGGACCTCACCCGTCAGGGCCACCAGCCCGTCGAAGAGCAGGTGGGGCTCGCGGTCGACGACGAGGCGGAAGCCCGCCCCTTCGAGGGCGCTCCGGGACGGCGGCGGTAAGGGGAGCACGCGGCCGCCGGGCGGGTTCGATCGCCGCTGGCGGAAGGCGTCGGGGTGGACGAGGACCGGGAGCTCGCGGCGCCCGAGGCGCTCCACGAGCCCCGCCAGCCCGCCCGTGTGGTCGAAGTGGCCGTGGGAGAGGGCCACCGCCTCGATGTCGCGGGGGTCGAGCTCCAACCGCTCGAGGTTGTGGACGAGGGCCGTCGGCGAAAGGCCGGCATCGAACAGGAAACGGTGGACACGGCCCCCCGCCCGGGCGGTCACCAGGCAGGCGAACCCATGCTCGGCGACCACCGCCGAGGCGACGCGGGGCGCGTCGAGGAGGGGGTTCTCCACCGCGGGGCCGAAGGGCCGGCGGATGACCTCCCCCTCCCGCCCCGGCAAGAGGGCATCGGCGACGTTGTCGACGAGGATCTGCACCTGGAGCTCGTCCAGCGGTTCGAGGGGCAGGGCCACGGGGGAAGCATCGCCGGCGCGAACGGCGGCCGTCAACGGGCGCTTCAGCGCGGGGCGCCGGCGCGCCGGCGGACGGCGAGGGCGGCCGCTACAGCCTCGGCCAGGGCACGGAAGGGCGCCTCGGCGTTCGCCTCGCGCTCCGCCGGCGGCAGGTCCAGCAGCCAAGCGAGCTGCTCTTCGGCGTGGGCGATCGCCTCGGGGGCCGAGGGCTTCAGCCGGGCGAGGAGGGCCCGGTGGGCCTGGCGCCGTTCGATGACCTCCAGCCCGTCGAGGATCTGGCGGTGGGGCGTGCCTTCCCAGATGACGAGGATCATCGCCTCGCGCAGCCAGCGTTCGATGCCGAACTCGGCCAGGGTGCCGAGCCCGCCGTGGACCTCCATCACCCACTTCGCCGTCTCCACGGCCAGCTCGGCGGTCCAGTACTTCGCCAGGTGCGCGAGGAGCCGGAACTCGTGGTACGCCTCCGAATAGGGCGGGCGCTCCTGCCAGACGGCATCGAGGGCGCGCACCGCCTCCCAGGCGAGGGCCGAAGCCGCCTCGAAGGCCGCCAGCCGCTCCTGGAACTGCCGCCGGAGGAGCGGGTGCTCGATGATGGGCTTGCCGAAGGCCACCCGCCGCGTGGCGTAGGCGTAGGCATCGGCCAGGGAGCGCTGCATGAGGGCGACGGCGCCGACGCTGTTCGCCACCCGCGAGAGGTTCAGCACTTCCAGGATGAGGTAGATGCCGTGTTCGGGGGCGCCGAGCAGGTAGGCCTCGGCATCGCGCAGCTCCACCTCGCCCGTCGGCACGGCGCGCGTGGCCACCTTGTCCTTCAGCCGGCGGATGGTGTAGTTCGGGGTCCCGTCAGAACGGAAGCGAGGGACGAGGAAGAGGGCCAGCCCCCGCACGCTCCGCGGCGCGCCCTGGATGCGGGCAGCGACGACGGCCAATTCGGCCCCCGCGTTGCTGGCGAAGTACTTGTCGCCGGTGAGCCGCCACCCCTCCCCAGCGGGGACGGCGACGGTCTCGACGCCCGCTCCCAAGTCCGAGCCGCCGCGGACCTCAGTCATCCAGGTGGCGCCCTGCCACGGGAGCCCGTTGCGGCGGAGCATCGGCGGCAGGAAACGCTCCCGCACGTCGGGCGTCCCGTACTTCTCGAGGGGTACCGCCGTGCTGAGCGAGACGGTGTACGGGCAGGAGAGACCGGAGTCGGTGAAGGCGGTGAGGTAGAGGATGGCGTACGGGCTGAGCAGCGAGCGCTCGGCGAACGCCCGCCACACGACGCCCGCTTCGTAGCCGCTGGCCAGGAGCCGCCGGTACTCCGGCGGGTAGAGGATCTCGTCGGACCGGCGGCCTTCGAGGTCGAACTGGCGGAGCCAGGGCGTGCCGCCCCGGTCGACGGCGGCGGAGATCGCTCGCCCCTCCTCCTCGAGGAAGCGTTCGTAGGCCGCGCATGCGGCGTCGGCGGGGAAGCTCCCCAGCGCCTCCCGGACGGCGGCGAGCGGCGAGCCGATGGATTCCCACTCCATGGACGTCCCTCCGTGACTGGTGGGCCGCATCGTACACCCGCCGGGGGCGACGGGACCCCTGCCGATCGGCCGCGGCGGCCGGGCGGGCCGCTAGAATCGCGGCATGGAGCTGAAGGTCACCCGCTACGACGTCCGCGAGGGGATCGCCACCATCACCCTGAACCGCCCCGAGCGGCTGAACGCCTGGACCGGCCGCATGCACACCGAATACCGCTGGTGCCTCGCCCAGGCCGAGGCCGACCCAGCGGTGCGCGTCATCGTCGTCACGGGGGCGGGACGCGGGTTCTGCGCCGGCGCCGACGCCCGGGCCCTGGAGGGGCAGGCGGCGAAGGGCGGCTACGACCCCGGCACGCCGGAGGACATCCCCACGCCCGGCTTCGGCGTCCGTCCGGAGTTCGATGCCGACTTCGCCTACCACTTCGGGCTTTCGAAGCCGGTCATCGCCGCCATCAACGGCCCGGCGGCGGGTGTGGGGCTCGTGCTGGCCTGCTTCTGCGACCTGCGGTTCGCGGCGGCGGGCGCGAAGCTCACCGCGGCCCATGGACGGCTCGGGCTGCCGGCCGAATACGGGCTTTCGTGGCTGCTCCCCCGGCTCATCGGCGCCTCTCGGGCCATGGAGCTCCTCCTCTCGAGCCGCGTCTTCCTCGCCGAAGAAGCGGAGGCCATGGGCCTCGTTCACCGCGTGGTGCCCGGCGACCAGCTGCTGGATGAGGTGTACGCCTACGCCGGCGGGCTCGTGCGGCACGTCGCGCCCTCCTCGCTCGCGGCCACGAAGCGGCAGCTCTACACCGACCTGCACCGCGATGTGGGCAGCGCGGTGCGGGAATCTCGCGCCCTCCTCGACGAAGCGATGCGCGGCCCCGATTTCCGCGAGGGGGTGGCGGCGCTCCTCGCGAAGCGCGAGCCGCAGTTCTGGCCGGGGGGCTGAGGGAGCGCGCCCGGCGCCTCAGCCGTGGAAGCGGGGCTCGCGCTTCTCCATGAAGGCGGCCACCGCCTCGCGGTGGGCGGGCCCGTGGCGGAGCTGCAGGAGCGTGGCTTGCTCAAGCTTCACCACGTCGCGGAGGTTCGTCTCGCAGCTGTTCCGGCGGATGAGCCGCTTCGCCAGCCACACGGGCTCGAGGGGGCCGGCGGCGATCTCCTCTGCCAACGCGTACGCGGTGGGCATGAGCTCCTCGTGGGGGACGATCCGGCTCACCAGCTTCTTCGCCAAGGGGTCCGAGGCATCGATGATGCGCCCCGTGAGGGCGAGTTCGAGCGCCGCTTCGATGCCGGCCACTTCCGCGAGGTTGTGGGTGCCGCCGCATTCGGGCACCAGGCCCACCCGCACGAAGCGGGCCGAGAACCGCGCCCGCTCGGAGGCGATGCGGATGTCGCAGGCCAAGGCCATGGTGAGGCCGATACCCACCGCTGGCCCGTTGATGGCGGCGATGGCCGGCTTCCCCTCGGCGAGGGCGATGGGCACGTTCGGGCTGGCTTCCTGGGCGTCGGCGAAGTTGATGAGCGGCGGCCGATGGGGACGGCCGGCGGCGGCTTCGCCCGCCCAGCCGGTGATGTCGGCGCCGGCACAGAACCCCCGGCCGGCGCCGGTGATCACGATGCAGCCGACGGAGTCGTCATCGCGGGCGCGGGCGAGGGCGTCGAGGAACTCCCGTTCCATCGTGCCCGTCCACGCGTTGAGCTTTTCGGGCCGGTTCAAGGTGATGGTGACGACGCGGCCGCGCTGCTCGTAGCGAATCTGTTCGTACTGAGGCATCGGGCTCCTCGTGCAGGGAGTGTGGGGCGGTTCTGGTCGAATCTACCCCAGCCGTGCCCCGGCCGCCATCGGACAGGGCCCAGCCCCGCAGCCGCAGCAGCCACCGCAGCGGTGCCGGCTGAAGCTTCGGCCGCACGTCGGCCGACCGCGCCCCGGCGAGCTCCCGGTGGTACCAGGCACCCCGCTCGATGGCCTCCTCGAGCTCGCGCAGCCGCTCACGCACGAACCACTCGTCGATGTACATGGCAATCCTCCTCTGCGGCGCTGAGGGCCGCTGATCTCACCGTCGCGCGTCCCTGTTGCCGGCACGTGAACGGTTGGGCAAGGGGATGTGAAATCCCTCACGAATTGCGGCGGGCGGCGCCGCGCCGTACGCTGCCTCCGCCATGGAGCCCGGCCCGCTGCCGCCGCCCACCATCGACCACCTCATCCTCGGCGTGCCCGACCTCGAGGCGGCGATGGACGACGTGGAGCGGCGCTTCGGCGTGCGGCCGCTGCCGGGCGGCAGCCATCCCGGCCGGGGAACGCGGAACGCGCTCCTCGGCCTGGGCGAAGGGGTGTACCTGGAGCTCCTCGGGCCCGACCCGGCCCAGCCGGCGGTACGAGAGCGCCTCTTCGGCGTGGAGCAGCTCCAGGCGCCCCGGCTCGTGGGCTGGTGCGCCCGCGCCGACCGGCTGGAGGCGCGGGTGGCTCGGGCCCGGGCTTCGGGCTACGACCCCGGGGACCCGCGGCCGGGGAGCCGCCAGCGCCCTGACGGGAGCGTGCTCCGCTGGACGTACACCGCCGCGCCGCCGCCGGCAGGCGATGGCGTGGTGCCCTTCCTCATCGATTGGGGCGCATCGCCCCACCCCTCGGTGGGGCTGCCGCAGCTGGGGCGTCTGGTCGCGGTACGCGGGGTCCACCCCGCGCCGGAGACGGTCATCCCGGTGCTCGCGGCGCTCGGCATCGCACTCCCCGTCGACCGGGGGAGCAGTGCGGGGCTGGCGGCGGCGGTGCTGACGCCGCGGGGGCTCGTGCTCCTGCGCTAGGCCTTGCCGTTGGCGGGGCCTCGGCGGGCGGTGAAGCGCCCCCCGCCCTCGCCGTGCTCGTAGTCGATGGTGACGCCCCGCAAGGCGGCGGCGCTCGCGGGATCGAGGGCGAGCGTGACCTCGTGCTGGGCGAGAACGACGTCGCCGGGACGCGGTGCCGCTTCGAAGGCGATGGTGTGGCGGGCGGCGGGCCCTTCCCCTTCGAGCGAAATGCGGAGCACGCAATCGGGCGGGTCGTGGGCGGCGGCGAGCGCCAGCAGCCGCTGGGCAGCCCGTTCGGTGAGGGTGAGGACCGGCTCGTCGGTCATGGCGCGACCTCCTGACTGGCTTGCCTGCGACGCCTCGGTCGGGCCGTGACCTACGAGCGACGCCGCTGGGGCGGGAGCCCCACCCCCACCCTGCCCTGCGGGGCGGGCCGCGTCAACCGCCGGCCACCCTACCTCGCGCCCGTGGGAGTCCCTAAGCTGGAAGCGTACAGCTGGCGATTCGCTGCAGACCGAAGGGGGTGGCGCATGACCGAGACGGGAACGTGGGCGGTGAAGGTGGGCCTCGCCCAGATGTTGAAGGGTGGGGTCATCATGGACGTCGTCACGGCCGAGCAGGCGAAGATCGCCGAGGAAGCCGGCGCCGTGGCCGTGATGGCGCTGGAGCGGGTGCCGGCCGATATCCGCCGCGACGGCGGCGTGGCCCGCATGAGCGACCCGGAGAAGATCCTCGAGATCATGGACGCAGTCACCATCCCCGTGATGGCGAAGTGCCGCATCGGCCACTTCGTCGAAGCCGAGGTGCTGGAGGCTTTGGGCGTGGACTACATCGACGAGTCGGAGGTGCTCACGCCCGCCGACGACGCCCACCACATCGATAAGCACCGGTTCAAGGTGCCCTTCGTGTGCGGGGCCCGGAACCTGGGCGAAGCCCTGCGCCGCATCGCCGAAGGGGCGGCCATGATCCGCACGAAGGGCGAAGCCGGCACCGGCGACATCGTGGAGGCCGTCCGGCACATGCGCGCCGTGATGAGCGAGATCCGCCGCCTGCAGACGATGGCCGACGACGAGGTGTACGCCTACGCGAAGGAGATCGGGGCGCCCGTGGAGCTGGTGAAGCGGGTGAAGGCCGAGGGCCGGCTGCCGGTGGTAAACTTCGCGGCCGGCGGCGTGGCCACCCCGGCCGATGCGGCCCTCATGATGCGCCTGGGGGCCGACGGCGTCTTCGTCGGTTCGGGGATCTTCAAGTCCGAAAATCCGGCGAAGGTAGCCCGCGCCATCGTCGAGGCGACGACGCACTTCAACGACCCGGAGGTCATCGCCCGCGTGAGCCGCGGCCTGGGCAAGGCGATGCAGGGCATTTCGGTGCACTCGCTGAGCGAGAAGGAGCTCCTCGCCGTCCGCGGCTGGTGACGCCGCTTCTTGTGGCCCGCTGGTGCTGGGTGTAGGCTGAGCCCGCCGGAGGGTTGGGGAGACGGCGGTTTGACGTGGCTTGCTCGGTACGAGACCGAGGAGGTGGTACCGTGCGGCCTGCTGCGCGTTGGAAGGTCCTCGCAGCGCTCCTTCTCGGGGCGGCGCTGCTCGCTATGGTCGCCCGCAGCGGCGCGGATGCCGCGGGCGACGACCCGTACGGAATCCCAGGCGTCGACTACGTGGATGGACGTGTGCTCGTGGCGTTCCAACCGGGGACGCCTGCCGCCGTCGAAGCGGCGGCGCACGCCCGCGCCGGCGGCCGTGTGGAGCGCGTCATCCCCGGCATCAACGTGCGGGTGGTGGACGTGGGGCGCGGTCGGGTGGCGGCTGCCGTCGCTGCGTACAGGCGCAGCTCCAACGTGCGTTTCGCCGAGCCGGACCTCATCGTCCATGCGGCGGTGGATTGTCCGTCGGGCAGCGGGACGTTCGCCAATGACCCTTGCACGTGGCGGCAATGGGGGCTGAACAACACGGGGCAGAACTGGGGCGAGGGCACCGGCTTGGCCGATGCCGATGTCGACGTGCCCGAAGCGTGGAACGCGGATGCGCGGGGCAGCGGTGTGCTCATCGCGGTGCTCGACACTGGCTACGACACCACCCACAAGGATTTGGCGGGCCGCGTAGCGGCGTCGCAAGACTTCACCGGGACTGGAATTATTGAGGACCGGAACGGCCACGGGACCTGGACGGCCTCCATCGCGGCCGCCGCCACGGGGAACGGGATCGGAATCGCGGGCGTGGCGCCCGATGCGACGCTCATCGTGGGGAAGGTGCTGGGCGATGACGGCTCCGGCAGCTGGTCACAGGTGGCGCAAGGTATCACGTGGGCGGCAGATTACGGGACGCAGAATGGGCTCCGCACCGTTATCTCCATGAGCCTTGGCGGGCAATGCTATCGCGGCAAGCTGTTCCTCTGCCAGACGCTGAAGGACGCGGTGCAGTCGGCTGCGAGCAACGGCGCGCTCCTCGTCGCTGCCGCGGGAAACAGCGGCAGCGCGAAGACGGAGTACCCGGGCGCCTTTGGCGAGGTTCTCGCGGTGGCTGCCACCGATGACCACGACCAGGTGGCCAGCTTCTCGAACCGCGGCGACGTGGCGGCGCCCGGTGTCGCCGTCTTCGGCGCCTTCCCCGACTGCGACAACGGCTCGACGTTCCGCCTGCACTCGCGCGGTATCGAATGCTCCTACGACTACGGTTCCGGGACGAGCGCGGCGACGCCGGTGGCCGCGGGCGTCGCGGCCCTCGTGTGGAGCGGTGCTCGCGGCGCTAGCGCCGCGGTGGTGCGCGGCGCGCTGGAATCCGCCGCCCAGGACATTCCCGGCACGGATTTCGACGGTGCAGGACGCATCACCGCCTGCGGCGCGCTCGTGGGCGTCGGCGTCCAGTGCACGGAGCAGGACAGCTCCCAGCCCCCACTGGCGTCCCCGTACGACGTCCAACTCGAGGGCAGCGCCACCAGCAGCGGCCGAACGTGGTCGGCGACCGTGACCGTGACCATCACGATGGACGGGCAGCCCGCGGCCGGCGTCCAGGTCGTCGGCTCCTGGAGCACCGGCACGGAAGGATCCTGTACGACGGACAATAGCTCGGGTACGTGCTCGGTCGAGCTCAGCGCGATCCCGAAGCGCACCGCGTCGGTGACCTTTACGGTGACCTCCGTCGGCGGCTCGACGAGCTTCACTGGCGACACCGCCATCACCGTCACGAAGCCCTGACCGCCCCGGTGCGGCCCCGGAAGGGGCCTGCTGCCGTACACTATCGGCATGACCGCCACAGGTTCCCTCATCCGGGAGCGCGCTGCCGCCGCCCGGGCCGCTGCCCGTTCCCTGGCGCGGGCCTCCACGGCGGTGAAGAACGCCGCCCTCGAACGCATCGCCACGCTCCTCGAAGAGCGTACCCCGGTCATCCTCGACGCCAACGCCCACGACCTGGCCTACGCCCGGGCCGAAGGACTCGACCCCGCCTTCGTCGACCGGCTGACGCTCACGCCCGAGCGCATCCGTCAGATGGCGGCCGACGTGCGCACTGTCGCCGCCCTCCCCGACCCCGTGGGGGAGATGTTCGACGTGCGCACGCTCCCGAACGGGCTCCTCATCGGGCGGCGTCGGGTGCCCTTGGGGGTCATCGCCGCCATCTACGAAGCACGGCCGAACGTGACGGTCGATATCGCCTCCCTCTGCCTGAAGAGCGGCAACGCCTGCGTGCTCCGCGGGGGGAAGGAAGCGGTGCACAGCAACCGCGCCCTGGGCGACATCGTCCAAGAGGCCCTCGCCGCCGCCGGGCTGCCCCCTTCGGCGGTGGAAGTCATCACCGACCCCGACCGGGCGCACATCGACGAGCTCCTCCAGGCGCACGACCTCATCGACATGGTGGTGCCGCGCGGCGGCAAGGGGCTCATCGAGTACGTCCGGGCCCACGCCACGATGCCCGTCGTCGCCCACGGGGACGCGGTGGTGCACATCTACGTGGATGAGTTCGCCGACCTGGAGATGGCTCTGAAGGTGGTCGACAACGCCAAGACGCAGCGGTACTCGGTGTGCAACGCCGTGGACACGCTGCTCGTGCATGCGGCCATTGCGCCGCGCTTCCTGCCCGCCCTCGCCCGCCAATGGGCCGGCCGGGTCACGCTCTTCGCCGATGACCGGGCGCTCGCCATCCTGGGCCCCTTCGTCGCCGAAGGCCTCGCCCTCGAACGAGCGACCGAGGAGACGTGGCGCACCGAACACCTGGCCCTCCGCTGCGGCGTGCGCATCGTCGACACCCCCGAGGAGGCTATCGCCCACATCGAGCGGTACGGCAGCCACCACACCGACGCCATCCTCACCGAGCACTACGGGCGGGCGATGCAGTTCGTCGAGGAGGTGGATTCGGCGGCGGTGTTCGTGAACGCCAGCACCCGGTTCACCGACGGCGCGCAGTTCGGCCTGGGGGCGGAAATCGGCATCTCCACCGACAAGGTGCACGCCCGCGGCCCTATGGCCCTGCGCGAGCTGACCAGCTACAAGTGGACGATCTTCGGCAATGGGCAGGTACGAACGTGATCCAGTTCGAGCGTGAGGCGCGGACTCCCTCCTCCGAGTCCTACACCATCTACGAGGACGGCGGCATCGTCGGCCGCATCGACCTCCACTTCCAGAATGGGAACGTCTACGGCACCCTCTGCACCACGGCCGACGCCGACGAGGCGCGCATCCAGGAGCTCATCGAGGCCATCGACGAGCGCCTGGTGATGACGGCCGAACCGTACCGGGAGGACTTCGTCGTCACCGTCTGGCGCGGATCGCCGGCCGGCGTCTACAGCGACGCGGACTTCGAGGACGACGAAGAGGACGAGGACGACGACTTCCGGCTGAACTAGGCCTGTGCGGCAGCGGCGGCGGGGCGGCGCCGAGCGGCGGCGAATTCGCCCACCAGGCAGGCTGCCAGCACGGTGATCCCCACGGCGGCGAGCACCGGCCGCGCCCCCAGGGCGTGGGCGCCGGCACCGGCGAGGAGCAGGGGCAGGACGATGACCGCTTCGCTCACCGCCTCTTGGATGGCGAAGACACGCCCCTGCTGATCCAGCGGCGCCGTGGCCGAGAGCACGCCCCGCGCCGCCGCGAGCGAGACGGTGAGGGCGAAGCCCACCGCCAGGGCGACGAGCATCGCCACACCGAGAGCGGCCGCTGCCCCGGAATCGACGACGGCGAACAGCCCCAGCGGCGTGCGGCGGGCAGCGAGCGTGACCCCGAGGTCGAGCGAGGCGGCGGCCAGCGCCGCGCCGGAGAGCGTGACGAGGGAGAGACGCATCGCCGGAACGAGAGCCTCGGCGCGGAGGCCGCGGCCGCACCAGGCGAGGCCCGAGGCCACGCCCGCAGCACCCGGAAGGAAGAGGAGCGCCAGTGCCCCCGGCCCGAAGCCGAGCTCCCGGGCGAGGTACACCGGCAGCGCGATCACCATGGCCCGCGCCGCCAGGGAGCGGGCGGCCAGGGCGAGTACCGCGTACGCCGCCCGGCCTTCGGCGGCGAAGAAGGCAGCCACATCGCCGAAACCGAAGACCGGGCGCGGGAGGGAGCTGGTCGCGGCGGCGGTGCCCCGGAGTCGATACCCGAGGAGGACGGCGAGGACGACGTGAGCCGCGAGGCCCGCCGCCGCGGTGACGAGGACGGCCCCCAGGCCGCCCGCGAGGAGGAGGAGCGGCGCCAGCACGAACATCCCCAGCCCCTGGCCGCCGTACTGCAGCGCGATGAGGGCCGCGTGTGCCCGCCCCGGCGCCGTTGCCCGGAGCACCCGCACCAACGAGAGCTCGGCAGGCGTGTACAGCTGCGAGACCGTCGAATAGGCGAAGGCGAACACCCAGGCCTCCCGGGCGCTGCTCATGGCGACGGCGGCCGCGGCCACCACCGCCAGGCGCCCCGCGGCGCCGGCCACGAGCGCCGCCCGCGGGCCGAGCCGGTCGGCCAGCGCGCCACCGAAGGGCCCGAAAACGACCGCCGGGATGAGGGTGGCGGCGAAGACGCTCGAGAGGTCGAAGGCTGCTCGGGCGCTCGTGCCCGCCGTGAGGAAGAGCGCCGCGAGGAAGACGTTCTGGGCCGTTTGCGCCACGAAGCGCGTGGCGTAGAACAGGCCCCCGGTGTGCGCGCCACCGAACTCCCGGTCCTCTGCCGCCACGGCCGCACCTCCCGTCGGTGGTCCCGCGGCTGGCGGCCGCGGGCCGATGCCTGCAGAGGGGCTGCGGTGAGCGGACCCCTCCCCATTCGCCTACGGGGTTAGCTGACGGGTTCGGCGATGGGGATCGCCTATGCGCCCGAAGCGCAATGCACCCCAGATGGCGGGTCCCCCGTTCCCCGCGGGCGCGGGGATTCGGCGTACCCCCAGTGTAGCAGCCTCAGCTGTGGCGCCGGGAGGGAATGGTGAATGGGTGACGAACGACGCCGGTCTCAGCGCTCCCGGACCTGGGCGGCGGGGGCGTGCTCGAAGAGGGCCGAGGCGGCGCTGTCCGCGGCATCGAAGAGCGGCTGCGGGTAGGCGCCCACGAAGATGACCCCGAGCATGAGGGCGGCCGCGGCTGCCCAGAGTGCCGGCTGCACGCGGAAGCGGGCAGCGCCCTCGGGCGGGTCGAAGAGGTACATCTGCCGCATGACCATGAGGTAGTAGTAGAGGCTGATGAAGCTGGCCGCCACGGCGATGCCCACCAGCCACATCAGCTCGGGGAGGGCGGCGGATTGGAACATGAAGAGCTTCGTGGCAAAGCCGGCGAAGATGGGCAGCCCCGCGAACGAGAAGAGTGAAATGGTGATGACCATGGCCAGGAAGGGCTGCGTTTCCGCCAGACCCCGTAGGCCGGGGATGGTGTCGTCGGCCGTGCGGTCGTAGGCGGCCTGGAAGGCGGCGAAAGCCGCTAGCGTGCTGATGATGTACCCCGTGAGGTGGAGCAGCAGCGCCGCCGTGGCCGCGTGGGCTACGTCGGCATCGCCGTAACCGAGCGCGGCCACCGGGACGAGCATGTACCCCACCTGCCCGATGGAGCTGTACGCGATGAGCCGGCGGAAGTTCGTCTGCTGGATGGCCACCAGGTTCCCGAAGACGATGGTGAGCGCGGCGACTACGGCCACCAGCCAGCGCCACTCTGCCGGGTCGGTGTGGAACGCGCTCGTGAAGAGGCGCAGGATGAGCGCGAATCCCGCGGCCTTCGACGCCGTGGAGAGGAAGGCCGTGATGGGCACCGGCGCCCCCGTGTACGCATCGGGTGCCCACGTGTGGAAGGGCACCGCCGAAACTTTGAAACCCAACCCGGCGATGATGAGGACGAAGGCGGCAATGGCCGCCACATCGGTGTCGCTCGAGCGGCCGGCCAGGGCCTCCGCCACGCCCGCGTAGGTGGTGTCGCCGGCGATGCCGTAGAGGATGCTGATGCCGTAGAGGAGCATGGCGCTGGCGAAGCCGCCGAGGAGGACGTACTTCAGGCTCGCCTCATTGCTCTTCAGGTCGCGCCGGAAGAAGCCCACGAGGATGTAGAGCGAGAAGCTCAGCAGCTCCAGGGCGAGATAGGCGGTGAGGAGCTCGCGCGCCGCGGCCATGAGGGACATACCCGCCCCGGCGGTGAGGAGGAGGCCGTAGTACTCGCTCGCTTCGCGAGTGCGCCGGCGGAGGTACTGCGCCGAGAGGAGGCAGGTGACGAACACGATACCCGCCGCCAGGGCGCGGAAGTAGGTGGTGAATTCGTCGACCACCAGCACGCCCATGAACTCCTTCGGCGCCCGCCCCAGGTAGGCGAGGCTGGCGCCGAGCCAGGCCAGGGCCACGGCCGCCGTCAGGTAGGCGAGGACGTCCTTGCGCAAGCGCGGCCAGATGAGCTCGATGGCCACGATGCCGATGGCGGCGGCGGCAGCGATGTATTCGGGGATGAAGAGCGAGTAGTCGCGCATCTCAGTTCGCTACCCCCGGAAGGTGGAGCACCGTCCCGCTTACGCGCTCGACGAAGGGGGCCCAGTAGAGGCCCATGGCGAGGATAGAGAGGATGAGCAGCCCGCCGGAGATCACCTCTACGGGGCGGGCATCGCGGAGGCTGGCCCAGCGCGGGTTGAGGGGGCCGAAGAAGACGATGGAGAAGAGGCGGAGCATGTAGGCCGCCGCGAAGGCAGCTGCCACGATGCCGAGGGCGCCGAACACGGGGTAGGAGCGGAAGGTCCCCACGAAGATGTGAAATTCGGCAGTGAAGCCCGAGAGCCCCGGCAGGCCCACGTTCGCCAGGCCGGCGATGACGTAGCCGATGACCCACAAGGGCATCACTTTGGCCACCCCGCCGAAGTCCTTCATGTCGCGCGTGTGCGCCTGGTCGTAGATGGCGCCGATGAGGAGGAACACGAGGGCAGTCATCACGCCGTGGCTGAACATCTGCAGCACCGCGCCCGTCATCGCCACGGCGTTCAGCGTCCCCAGGCCCATGAGCACGTACCCCATGTGGCTCACGGAGCTGTAGCCGGAGATGAGCTTGAAGTCGCGCTGCGTCAGCGCGCCCACCGCCCCGTACACCGCCCCGATGGTGCCCAGCACCAGCAGCGTAGGCATCCAGAATTCGGCCCCCTGGGGGAGGATCTGGATGCCCAGGCGGATGATGCCGAACGCCCCCAGCTTCATGAGCACCCCGGCGTGCACCATGGAGACGGCGGTCGGCGCCGACATGTGGCCATCGGGCGACCAGGTGTGGAAGGGCCAGAGGCCGGCGAGCACCCCGCAGCCGAGGGCGAAGAAGGGGAAGAACGTCTTCTGGAACGCCGGCGAAAGCGCGCCCGATTGCCCGGCCTCCCACAGCGCGGGCAGGGAGAACGTCCCCAGGCCAGCTTCGCGGACCACGGCGAAGATGCCGATCCAGATGAGCACCGAGCCCGCGACCAAGTAGAGGGTGAGCTTCAGCGCGCCGTACTCCTTGCGCGTGGAGCCCCACACGCCGATGAGGAGGTAGAGGGGCACCACGGCCAACTCGTAGAAGAAAAAGAAGAAGAACAGGTCGAGGGCGAAGAAGGTGCCGTACACCCCCGTGAGCAGCAGCAGGTAGAGGATGAAGAAATCCTTCGGCCGGTAGTCGATCTTCCAGCTCACGAGGATGCCGCCGAAGGCGACGATGCCGTTGAGGAGCGTCAGCAGGGCCGAGATGCCGTCGACGCCGAGGTAGAGCGAGACGCCCTTCTCGCCGAGGAAGGCGACGTTCTCGACCCACGGCCAGCGGAGCGTCATCTGGATGGGGTCGTGGCCGACCTGGTAGGCGGCGAAGACGTACACGGAGAGGCCGAGCATCACGGCGCCGGCGGCCAGGGAAAGGTACCGATGCGCCATCCGGTAGCGGGACGGGATGAGCACCAGGATGGCCGCCGTCACCAGCGGCGTGGCCAGGGTGGCCAGAAGCACGTACCCTTGCGCTTCCTCCAAGGTCATGCCATCAGCCCCTCATCACCAGCCCGGCGACGGCTAGGGCCACTACGCCGAGGGCCAGGCTCATGGCGTAGTGGGGCAGCCGCCCCGACTGGAGGTGTTTCAGGATGTAGCCGGTGTACCCCGTGAGCTGGGCCGAACCGTCGACCCCCGTGTCGTTCACCACGTAGCGGTCGAACCAGCTCACCACGTAGCTGAAGCCGAGGACGCCGTAATCGATGGCCGCCTGGTAGAGCTCATCGAAGTAGAACTTGTTCACCAGCATGTCGTAGAGACGCGGTTGCCACTGCGCCAGCCGCGTCGAGCGGTCGAGACGGCCGCCCCAGTAGAACCAGCTGGCGGTGAAAATGCCCAGCACGGCGAGCACCACGGACCCGCCGGCGAAGGCGGCATCGAATTCGTAGGCGTGGGGCCCGTGCGTGGGCAGGAAGACGAACTCGCCGAAGCCGCCGGGGAACCCCAGGGCCGTGCCCACCTCGTGGAAGACCACCAGCCCGGACACGATGGAGAGCACGGCGAGGAAGACGAGCGGCCCGGTCATCACCGGCGGCGTCTCCGCCGTGTGCTCGGCGATGTGCGCATCGCGCGGCTGGCCCAAGAAGGTGCGGATGAAGAGGCGCGTGGTGTAGAAGGCCGTGAGCACGGCGGCGAAGCCGAGGAGGCTCACCGCCCAGGGCCCCCACTGCTTGTCGAGCACCACGAGGATCTCGTCCTTGCTCCAGAAGCCCGCCAGGGGCGGCACCCCGGCCAGCGCCAGGGAGCCGACGAGGAAGGTGGTGCCGGTGATGGGCATCTTCTTCCAGAGGCCGCCCAGTTCGCCCATGTCCTGATGGTGGTGCGTGCCGATGATGACGGACCCGGCGGCGAGGAAAAGGAGCGCCTTGAAGAAGGCGTGCGTCATGAGGTGGAACATCGAGGCTTCGGGGGCGCCGGCGCCGGCGGCCACGAACATGAAGCCCAGCTGCCCCACCGTGGAGTACGCCAGCACCTTCTTGATGTCCGTCTGGGCGAAGGCCATGAAGCCGGTGAGGAGGGCCGTCACCAGCCCCACGATGGTGATGACGAGGAGCGTCTCATCGACGACCTCAAAGGCGGGGAGCATGCGGTTCACCAGGTAGACGCCCGCCACGACCATGGTCGCCGCGTGGATGAGGGCGGAGACGGGGGTGGGCCCTTCCATGGCATCCGGCAACCAGACATGGAAGGGCACCTGGGCACTCTTCCCCATGGCCCCCACGAAGATGAAGAGCATCGCCACGAGGAGGTAGGTGTGGCTGAAGTGCCCCTCCTCGGCGAGGTGGAGAATCTCCTGGATGTTGAACGTGCCCGCCTCGCGCCAGAGGAGGATGATGCCGATGAGCAGCCCCACGTCCCCGATGCGCGTGGTCACGAAAGCCTTCTTCGCCGCCTCCACGGCGCTCCGCTTCTCCCAGTAGAAGCCGATGAGGAGGAACGAACAGAGGCCGACGAGCTCCCAGGAGATGTAGAGCAGGAGGAGGTTGTCGGCCAGGACGAGCAGGATCATCGAGGCGGCGAAGAGCTGGAGGACGGCGAAGAACCACCAGTACCGCGGCTCGCCCTTCATGTACCCCACGGAGAAGACGTTGACCATGAGCGCCACCGTGGTGATGACGGCAAGCATCACGATGGTGATGGGGTCGACGTAGATGCCCATGGGGAAGGAGAAGTCGCCGATGCGCGTCCAATCGATGCTGGCGGCGAAGGGCCCCAGGCCGCTGCCTGTGCCGAGGAAGTCGGCCAGGACGACGAAGAAGAGGGCGAAGGAGGTGCCGATGGCGGCGATGCCGAGCCAATCGCCCCCGCGGGCGAGGTAACGGCCGAAGAGGGCGAGCACGACGAATGCGCCCGCCGGGATGGCAGCGAGCAGCCAGGCGTGTTCAGCACCCATGGGCAGTTCCGACCCCTTCTACCACTTGAGCTCCGCTGCTTCGTCCACGTTGCTCGTGGCGCGCAGCCGGAACAGGCGGATGACGATGGCCAGGGCGAGCCCCACCTCGGCGGCGGCGACGGTGATGACGAACACGGCGAAGACCGCGCCCGTCACCCGCTCCGGGTCGAGGTAGGAGGCGAAGGCGGCGAAGTTCAGGCTCACGGCGTTGAGCATCAGCTCGATGCCCATGAGGACGAGAATCGCGTTCCGCCGGGCCAGCACCGCGTAGACGCCCAGCGCGAAGAGGATGCCGGAAAGCGCGACGTAGTGTTCCAGCGAAACCATCGCCTACTCGCTCCCCTCCTGCCGGGCGATGATGATGGCCCCGACGAGGGCCACGAGCAACACGGCCGTCACGACGATGAACGCCGCGCCGAAATCGGTGAAGAGCCGCTCGCCCACGCGGCCGATGGGGAGGAGCGCCGGTTCGCCGCGGTCGCCGGGCCAGGCGGTGGCCACGGCGGCGCCCACGAGCACGGCCGCCAGCCCGCTCCCCACCAGCAGGGCGAAGGGCCACTGCGGGCCCGTGAGGGAGACGCCCCGCGGGGTGCCTGCCGCCGTCCGCGTGAGCATGAGGGCCAGGAGGATGAGAACCGTCACGGCGCCCCCGTAGATGAGGAACTGCACGAGGGCGAGGAATTCGATCTGGAGGAAGAGGTACATGGCCCCCACACCGGCGAGGGCCACGATGAGGAAGATCGCCGAATGGATCACGCTGCGCGAGAACACCACGCCCGCGGCCGCGCCCACGATCCCAACGGCGAAGATCCACCAGAGCACGTCGGTGATCACGGCTGCAGACTCTCGATGGAAATTCCAAACTCATCGAGCACGGCCTTCACCTCGGGCGGCACGGGCTCGCCCCGGGCGAGGGCCTCGCGTGCGGCCCGCTCGGCGCGCATGCGGCGGGCGCGCTGCTTGCGCGGGGAGTTCGGGTCGCCCACGACGCCGGCTGCGGCGGCAGGCTTCGGCTGGGCGCCGCCGGCGGGAGCTGCGGCTGGCGCGCCCACGGCCGCTGGGACGGGCTTCCCCTCCTCGATGGCGCGGTACTCGGCGATCTGGGCCAGGAGCTCGGGCGGCACGGGTTCGCCCCGGGCTTCGTACTCTTTCGCCTCGCGTTCGAGCTTCATGCGCTTGGCGCGGGCCTTCTTCGGCGAAAGCGCGCCTTCTTCCCCGGCGGCAGCGGCCCCGACGCCGCCGGCAGCGGCCGGAACGGGCTTGCCTTCTTCGATGGCCCGGTACCGGGCGATCTGGGCCAGCAGCTCGGCGGGGACGGGTTCGCCCCGGGCTTCGTACTCTTTCGCCTCGCGTTCGAGCTTCATGCGCTTGGCACGGGCCTTCTTCGGCGAAAGGGCTTCTTCTTCGGCCTCGGCGGCACCGGCACCGGCGCGGGCGACGGCCGCGACCTTCGGCTTCTCGGGCGGCCGCAGGCGGATGGCGGGCCCTTCACCCTTGGCGATGCGCTCCAGCTGCGCCTGGCGCGCTTCCGGGCGGGCGAACTTGAAGGAAATGGGCGGCGGTTCCTCGCCTTTCTCGACGGCCTCCAGGTAGGCGATGCTGTCCTGCGGGCGGAACGGCGCGGTGAGGAGGCCGTTCCGGCTGGCCCAGGTGAGGTCGTCGAGGTCCATGTGCAGGTCGCGCCGGTCGAAGACGGCCCGTTCGTGGCCGGTCCAGTTGTTGTCCATGACGATGGCTTCGAAGGGGCAGACCTCGACGCAGATGTTGCAGCGCATGCAGCGCGCGTAGTCGATCCAGAACTTCTCGACGATCTTCCGCCGGTCGCTCAGCCCCTCGGCGTACTTGGGGTTGTCCATCATCGTGGCCGTCATGCAGTCCACGGGGCAGTTGCGGACGCAGACGTTGCAGCCGGTGCAGGCCGGTTCGTCGTGGTCGAAATCCCACACGAGGACGGGGAAGCTCCGTTGGCGGACGGGCAGCGGGTGCTTCTCGTCTGGGTACTGGATGGTGACCGGCTTCCGGGTGAAGGTGGAGAGGGTCGTGGCGAGGCCTTTCAGGATGCCGATCACGGCGCCGTCACTCCTTCCCGGCGGTAGAGGCCGACGTACTGCGAGACGCGCGCCTTGCGAGCGCCGCGCGCGCCGATGAAGGCGAGGAGGGCGATGGCCCCCGCCCAGTTGACGAGGGCGAGCAGTTCGTGCGGCCAACCGTAGTAGAGGAAGAGGCCGTTCACGATGAGCAGGGCGAAGCTCACCTCGATGAGCACCTTCCAGCAGAAGTTCATGAGCTGGTCGATGCGCAGCCGGGGCATGGTGGCGCGCACCCACATGACGACGAGGATGAAGCCGAGGCTCTTCACGAAGGTGAGGAAGAGCTGCCACGGCCAGGGCCACGTATCGCCCATGGGGAAGGCCCAGCCACCCAGGAACACCACCGACCCGAAGATGCTGAACGCCCAGAGCGAGGCGTATTCGGCCAGCTGGAACATGCTCCAGCGGATTCCGGAGTACTCGACGAAGTAGCCGCCCACGATTTCGGACTCGGCCACGGGGATGTCGAAGGGGGCGCGGTGGAGTTCCGAGAGCATCGCCGTGAAGAAGATGACGAAGGCCAGCGGCTGAAGGAGCACGTACGGGCGGTCGGCCTGGTTGAGGGCGATCTGGTTCAAGTCCAGCGTGCCGGCCACCATGGCCACCGCCAGCAGGCTCACCACCAGCGGAATCTCGTAGCTGATCATCTGGGCGGCGGCCCGCACGCCGCCGAGGAGCGCGTACTTGTTCCCCGAGCCGAGCCCTGCCATGAGGATGCCGACGATGTTCAGCCCCAGGATGGCGAACACGTAGAAGAGCCCGAGGCTGAGGTTCCGCACGCCCCAATCCCGGGCGAAGGGCAGGACGAGGAGGACGAGGAACACGGGGATGAAGGTGGCATAGGGCGCGAATTCGAAGACCCAGCGGTCCGCCGCCCTGGGGCGCACGTCCTCCTTCACGAGGAGCTTCAACGCGTCGGCGATGCCCTGGAAGATGCCATAGGGCCCGGTGCGCATGGGGCCGAGGCGCATCTGGAAGCGGGCGACGACCTTCCGCTCGCCGTAGGTGAGGTAGATGACGGTGAACGTCATCACCCCCACGACGATGAGGATGCGGAGGACGGCATCGAGCCAGGGGATGCCGAACCAGGGTTCGCCGAACTGCAGCTCCGTCACTTATCGACCTCGCCGAGCACGATGTCGAGCGAGCCGAGGATGATGATGGCGTCGGCCACGTAGTTGCCGATGACCATCTCCCGCAGCGCGCTCAGGTTGCAGAAGGAGGGCGAGCGGAGCTTCGCGCGGTACGGCTTGTTCCCGCCCCGCGCCATGAGGTAGACGCTGTACTCGCCCTTGGTGCCCTCGGTGCGGAAGTACACCTCGCCGCTGTCGATGCGCAGCGTCTTCGGGAGGTTCGGGTTGAGGACGAGCCCCTTCTTCGGCATCTCATCGAGGCATTGCTCGATGATCTTCGTGCTCTGGTACGCTTCGGCGAGCCGCACCATCCAGCGGTCGAACACGTCGCCCTGCGTGCCGACGGGGATCTCGAACTTCAGCCGGTCGTAGATGCTGTAGGGCTCCACCTTGCGGATATCCCAGGGGATGCCGGTGGCGCGGAGGAGCGGGCCCGTGAGCCCCCAGTTGATGGCCTGCTCGGGCGTCACCGGGCTGAGGCCGCGGCAGCGCTCCACGAAGACCTCGTTGCCGGTGAGGAGGCCGTCCAGGTCCTCCAGCCCCTGGCGGATGGAGCCGAGGAGCCAGCGACAGCGGGCCTCGAAGTTCTCCGGCAGGTCCATCGTGACGCCGCCGATGCGGAAGTAGGTGGGGAACATCCGGTCGCCGGCCACTTCTTCGAAGAGGTCGTAGATCCGCTCCCGCTCGCGCCAGGCGTAGGTGAAGCTCGTGCCGAAGGAGCCGACGTCGGCCCCGAAGGCCCCGAAAAACATGAAATGGGAGTTGATGCGGGAGAGCTCCATCATGATGACGCGGATGTACTCCGCGCGCTCCGGCACCTCGATGCCGGCGAGCTTCTCGACGGCCATGCACCAGGCGCCTTCGCAGTTCAGCCCGGCGAGGTAATCGGTGCGGTCCCACCAGCCCATGGCCTGGCGGTAGTCCGCGTTCTCGGAGAGCTTCTCCAGCCCGCGGTGGAGGTAGCCGATGTACGGCTCGCAATCGACGACGACCTCGCCGTCGACGGTGAGGAGCATGCGGAAGACACCGTGGGTTGCGGGGTGTTGCGGGCCGACGTTCACCGTCATGTCGACGGTGTCGAAGTCGAACTCCGTTTCCCCGCGGTGCCGGACGATCGCTTCTTCGGGCCAGATGGTCATCAGAACGGAAACCCCGGCGGACCTTCTTCGATGCCCTGGAGGATCTCCGGCTCCTGGAGGGGATGGGCCTTCAGGAGCGGGTGGATGTGGAGGTCTTCCTCCAGGAGGAGGTTCTTCAAGTTGGGGTGGCCGTCGAAGATGAAGCCGAACATCTCCGCGGCCTCACGCTCGTGCCAGTCGGCGGCACGGTAGAGGCTGGTGAGCGAGGGGACGTGGGGGTGATCCTCCTCGGGCGGGCACTCCACCGTGAGCTGCACCGTGTGATTGTGCTTGAAGGAGTAGAGGTGGATCTTCAGGTGCAGCCCCTGCTCCTGCATGTCGACGCCGGCCATGTTCCGCAGGAAATCGAAGGCGAGGTCCCGGTGCTCCTTCAACACGCGTACGACTTCGAGGAGGTGCTCCGGCTTCAGGCGGACGTCGACGTCCGTCTTCGTTTCGCCGAACTCCAAGGGGATGTTGTTGGGGACGGCCCGCCGGATCTTCTCGGCGAGGCCCTGCTTGGGCACCTGCCGGGTGGGGGTGAACTGCTTGGGGACGGAGGTCATCCCACGGCCCTCCGGTCCTCCATGATCTTCTCCTGCAGCTTGAGGAATCCGTCGAGCAGCGCTTCCGGCCGCGGGGGGCAGCCGGGGATGTAGACGTCGACGGGGATGATCTTGTCGACGCCCTGGAGCACGCGGTCGTACTGGGTGTACGGCCCGCCGTTCGTGGCGCAGGCGCCCATGGAGATGACGTACTTGGGGTTCGGCATCTGTTCGTAGAGGAGCTTGATGGCCGGCGCCATCTTCTTCGTCACCGTCCCCGAGACGATCATCACGTCGGCCTGGCGGGGGCTCGGCCAGGGGACGATGCCGAAGCGGTCGAGGTCGTGGTTCGACATGAAGGTGCCGATCATCTCGATGGCGCAGCAGGCCAAGCCGAAGGTGAGCGGCCAGAGCGAGCTCTTCCGGCAGATGGCGAGCACCGTGTCCACGGGCATCTGCACCACGCCCGGGAGGACGACGCGGTAGGCGGCCCGCGTCTGGGGGAGCTCCACCGGCCGCAGCCGTTCGGCTTCGGCGCCGTAGTCGGGCACGTAGGGCGGGCGGGTCTTCCGGGCTGCTTGTGCGTCGCTCATCGCCACTCCAGCACGCCCCGGCGCCAGGCGTAGACGAGCCCGAGGCCGAGGACCACGACGAAAATGATCATCTGGTAGAGCACGAATTCGGGCAGCCCCACGAAGGTGACTGCCCACGGGAAGATGAACACCGTCTCCACGTCGAAGAGGAGGAAGAGGATCGCGATGAGGTAGTAACGCACGTGGACCTGGGTCCAGTTACGGCCCAGCGGCAGCATGCCGCACTCGTACGAGACGCCTTTCGCCCGCTCCCGTGCGTAGGGAGCGAGGATCTTGGCGCCGACGAGGGCCGAGAAGACGAGCAAGAAACCCACGACCGTTCCGATGAGGATGGCGGACCACTGGTCGTAGAAGCTCATGCGCGGTTCCCCGTCGGCGGGGGCCGCAAGGCGGACGGAGGCCGAGCAGTGCGCGGCTCGGAACCCCGCCGCGTGGGCGGCCCAGACTCCCCCGGGTGCTCACCGGGGTTGTGATTCACGCCACAAACTACCACTGGCGCAGGGGCTGGGCAAGGACTCCGACCGACCGGCCGGTCAGCCCCCGTAGGTGACGCCGCACTCCTCCATGGTGAGGGCCTTGGTCGCCGCGCGGACGCCCGCTTCGATGACTTCCCCCACGACGATGGCGTGGTCGCCGCGCTCGATGGTGTCGGTGAGGCGGCATTCGAACCAGGCGGGCGCCGCCCTCAGGATGGGGGCGCCGGTGACGGCGGTCTCGAACTCGTGGTCGCCGAACTTCCCCTCCTTCGGCTCCACGTGGCGGAAGAAGGCGAAGGCGATGTCCTTCTGGCCGGTACCGAGGACCGAGACGGCGAACGCGCCGTGCTCTTTCAGCAGGTCGTACGTGTGGGTGCCCTGCTTCACGCCCACCACCACGAGCGGCGGCTGGAACGAGGCCTGGGTGAGCCAGTTCACGGTGGAGAGGGTGCTCCGCTCGCCCTTCCCCACGCCGAGGACGTAGAGCCCGTAGGGAATCATGCGCAGGGCGGTCTTCTTCGCCTGTTCGTCCATCCTTCGTTCACCCCCCTGGTGACGATTGCGTGCCGCTCCGGCACCTGCTTCGTATCCTAGCCGGGGAGCCGCGGCCGCGGCCATGGAGCTGCAGGGAGCGATGAGCGAGCCACCGGTGGAGCTGACCGAACGGGTGCCGGGGGCGCGCGCCAGGCTGGAGCAGGGCCACCGCGCCCTGCGCCTGCGCCTCGCACGGCTGCGGCGCCCGGCGTGGCTCGGCGCCTTCGCCCGGGATTTCGGCTTCACCACCGCCGTGGTGGTGGTCTACTTCGTGCTGCGGGGCATCGCGCCCGAGCGGATCGACTTTGCGGTCCGCTTCGGGGCCGGGCTGATGCACGCCGAGAAGGCGCTCGGCCTCTGGTGGGAACCGAGCATCCAGGCGTGGACGATCCGCGGCCGCGTCGTGATGGAGTTCGCGAACTTCGTCTACGCCTACCTCCACTTCCCTGCGCTCATCGGCGTGGGGGTTTGGCTCTGGTTTGCCGACCGGCCGGCCTTCCGCCGGGTACGGAACGCACTCTTCCTCTCCATGCCCATCGGGCTCCTCTGCTACTACCTCTTCCCGGCGGCGCCGCCCCGCCTGCTGCCGCTCTACGGCTACGAGGTGGCCATCCGCGACACGGTGTTCGGGCCGGGCACGGTGGTCTCCTACGACCAGCCGTGGTTCTTCAAGAACGATTGGGCGGCCATCCCCAGCTTCCACTACGGGTGGATGCAGCTGGTGACCATGGCGATGTGGGCCTACAGCCGGAACCCCTGGGTGCGCGCCGGCGGGGTGTTCCTGCTCGTGGCCATGACGTGGTCCATCCTCGCCACCGGCAACCACTTCGTGCTCGACGCGGTGGCGGGCGGGCTCGTCATCTGGGCGACGTGGGTGGCCGCGGGCCGCTGGGAGCGGCCCCGGACGCGGCCGACGCCGTAGCCTCGAGGCGCGCTTGGCAGCCCCGGCAGATGCCGTGAGACACCGGCGGCTCGCCCGCGGCGACTTCGGCGCCGCACCAGGCACAGAGGATCCGAGAAGGTCGCTGCTCCGTCATCCCGTCGGGAGTCTAGGCCTCGCGCGGCGAAGCCGGAAGGAGGTTCGTGCACTGCTGCACGAATTCTCCGCAAACGTTCGCGAAACCGGCGCCGTTCTGTCGCCTCAGCGCCGCTTCCGGCGCCCCCGCCGCCGGCGCTTCCCCTTCGGTTCGGCCGGCGGCGGGGCGCCCGCGGGCGGCTGCTTGGCCGCAGCGGGCGTGGGAGCAGGCGGCGTGGCGGCGGCCGCGGCTTCGCCCCCGCGGACGAACTTTCGCGCCTTGGGCGCCTTCGCCTCCGGTTTCGGGGGCAGGGTGACCGCGGGCTCGAAGGGCGGCGGCTCCTCGATGAGGACGGCCCGGACCTGGCGCGGCAGCCGCCCGTAGGCGGCCGCTTCTGCTGCCGTGCGCGGCTCCGGCGGCCAGCGGGGGAACTCCTCGGGCGAACGCACCAGGCCCTGGGCCACGGCTTCCTCGGGCGTGAGGGGCGGGGGCGGCTCGGCCGTCTTCGCCGTCGGATCCCAGCGGACGATGAGCCCCAGGTCGCGGTCGCCCACCGTGACGTTCTGACCGTGGACGGAGAGCGTGATTTCGCGCCGGAGGACGTTGACGGCCACCACCTTCGCCTCGCCGGTGGGGGTGCTCACCCGCTGGCCCACCTTCGGCAGCGTGCGCCGCATCTCCTGGTACACCTCGTCCTCGTAGGAGAGGCAGCAGAGGAGCCGCCCGCAGAGCCCGCTGATCTTCTCCGGCGTGAGGGGCAGGTCCTGGTTCTTCGCCATGCGGATGGAGATGGAGGGGAAGGTGGCCAGCCAGCTGGCGCAGCAGAGCTCCCGCCCGCAGATGCCGTAGCCGCCCACGATCTTCGCCCGGTCGCGGGCGCCAATGGGGCGCAGCTCGACGCGTACGCCGAAGCGCTCGGCCAAGGCGCGGCCCAGATCTCGGTGGTCGAGCCGCTCCTCGGCGCTGTACGAGATGGTGAGCCGCTTGCCGTCGAGGGAGTATTCCGCGGCGTCGAGGTGCCCAGGGAAGCCAAGGTCGCGGGCCATCTCCCGGGCCTCGCGGAGCGCACCCTGGGCCTGGCGGTGGAGCTCCTCGGCGCGGCGGATATCGGCCTCCGTGGCGAGGCGGAGGACCGGCTGGAGCGGTTCGTCACCGAGCTCGTTGACGACCACCTGGTCGGGGGCGATGACGACGCGGCCGACTTCGGGCCCGCGGGCCGTTTCCACGACGACGTACTCGCCCGCCTCGAGCCGCATGCCGGCCGAGTCGAAGTAGAAGATGCGCCCTGCGTTCCGGAACCGCACACCGACGACGGTGCGCGGGGAGCCAGCGTTCAAGATGCGCCCCTCAGGCGTCGTTCGACGCCAGTGTACGGCGCCCGCAGCGAAGGAGCATGAGGTCGAAGGCGAGGCGGGGCTGCACGTTCGCCAGCAGGTCGGCCCGGGCCCGAGCGACAGCGCGGAGGGCATCGATGGCCCGGCGGACGGCCGAGCGGTCGCCGGCCTGGGCGGCGGTGCGCAGCGCCCCCTCCCAGTAGGCTTCCCAGGCATCGAGCTCGGCTTCCACCAGCTGGCGGTCGCGGCGGTACCGCTCGGCGAGCTCCGCGGCGTAGGCGAGCCGCGCCCCGTCGGGTGCCTCGGCCAGGCTCCGGCAGCGCTCCGCGAGCCGCGCCCGGTCCTCCAGCAGGTCGGGGCGTTCGGCGTAGGCCAGGGCGACAGCGGGGCGGCCGCGGGCGGCCTCGGCGATGGCGGCGGCCTGCTCTGGGGCCAGGCCGCGGGCTTCGAGCGCGGCCTGGAGCTCGGCGGCGGGGACGGGGCGGACGTCGATGCGCCGGCAGCGGCTGCGGATCGTCTCGCTCACCGCTTCGGGGGCCGCCGTCACGAGGACGAAGCAGGTGTGGGCCGGGGGCTCCTCCAGCGTCTTCAGGAGGGCAGGCTGGGCCTCGCGGCCGAGCCGCTCCGCTGGCTCCACGATGATGACCCGGTAGCGGGCCTCGAGAGGATAGCGCGATACCAGGTCGATGACGCCTCGCACCTGGCAGATGCGGATGTCGCGCGAGGTGGGGTGCCGCTCGTGGCCGCTCTCCCCGCTCCGCGGGCGGCAGAGGGCGTCGCCCGGCTCGAGGACGAGGACGTCGGGGTGAGCGCCGGCGGCGATGAGCCGGCAGGGGCGGCAGCTGCCGCAGGGCGGCGACGGTTCCGAAGGGCCGAAGAGGGAGGGCGTGCGAGCCTCGCAGTTGAGGGCAGCGGCGTACTCCCGGGCGAGGCGAGTGCGCCCCAGGCCTTCGGGTCCGGCGAAGAGCAGCGCGTGGGGCGGCTCGGGGCGCGCAGCGAGCGTCCACAGCTCGCGGCGGATGGCTCCGTGACCGATGAGGTCGCTCACGGAGCGATGATACCGTCCCGGGGCGGCGCTCCACCGCGGCCGAAGTACCGCCGCGGTGGACGCGCGGCGGCGGCTGGGCGAATCTAGGGTCGATGCGCCGGCGGACGTTCCTCCTCGGCCTTGCGGGGCTCGCGGCGGCCGCGTGCTCGGGCCGCGCCGCCGAGCCGGCGGTGCAGCTGCGGGTCCGCACGCCCGCGCCCTCGCCCACGGCGCCCTTCTACGAGCCGACGCCCACGCCCACTCCCATCCCCCCGCCCGAGCTGGTGCTCTCCAGCGAAGCATCGAGCCAGGCGGGGGCCATCCTCGTTTCGGTAACGGGCGGCGTCACCCGCGGTACGGCGCGCTTCCTCGACCGTGAGTACGCGCTCATCCAGGGTGCGCGCAGCCTGTACACCTTCGTGGGCATCGGCATCCTCGACCCCCCGGGCACGCACCCCCTGCGGGTCGAGGTCGTGCTCCCGAACGGCAGCACGGGCACGCTCGAGGCGGCTATCGCCGTGGCGCCCACGGCGTGGGAGGTCGATTACGTCGAGTTCACCCCCGACCAGGTGGCGACGTACCTCGACCCGGCGGTGGTGCGTGCCGAGGAGAGCCGGCTGGCCTCCGTGTACGGGGGCGAGACGCCTCAGAAGTTGTGGGAGGGCCCCTGGCTGCTGCCGGTGGACGGGCCGGTGACAACCCACTTCGGGCAGCAGCGCTCCATCAACGGCGGGCCGCCATCTGGCCACCATAGCGGGGTCGACATCGGCGCAGCCGAAGGGACCCCGGTCATCGCCACGAACGGCGGACGGGTGGTGCTCGCCGAGCCGCTGGCCGTGCGCGGGAACATGGTGATCATCGACCACGGGGGCGGCGTGTTCTCCGGCTACGGACACCTTTCGGGGTTCGCGGTGAGCGCGGGCCAAGGGGTGAATGGGGGCGACGTCATCGGCTACGTGGGGAATACCGGCCTTTCGACGGGTGCGCACCTCCATTGGGAGATGTCGGTGCACGGCATCCTCGTCGATGCGCTGCGCTGGGTCGACGGCAGGAACGGCTTCTGAACGATGCGGCGGGGAGGGGCCCCCGCGCCCCTCCCCGCCTTGGCAGGCGGCGCTGCCGCGAAGCCATCAATGCCAGGCGATGTCGAACCGGTCGAGCTCCATCACCTTCGTCCAGGCGGCCACGAAGTCCCGTACGAACTTCTCCAGGCCGTCGTCGGCGCCGTAGACCTCGGACAGGGCGCGGAGTTCGGAGTTGGCGCCGAAGACGAGGTCGGCCCGCGTGGCCCGCCACTTCACCTGGCCCGTCTTCCGGTCGCGCCCTTCGAAGAAGCGTTCGTCGTCGCCGACGGGGCTCCATTCGATGCCCATGTCGAGCACGTTGACGAAGAAGTCGTTGCTGAGGACGCCGGGCCGGTCGGTGAAGACACCGTAGGGCGTGTTGCCGTGGTTCGCTCCCAAGACGCGCAGGCCGCCGACGAGGGCGGTCATCTCCGGCGCGGTGAGGGTGAGGAGCTGGGCCTTGTCGACGAGGGCTTCCTCCAGGGGGATGGTGTTCCCCTCCTTCTCGTAGTTCCGGAAGCCGTCGGCCTGCGGCTCCATGATCGACCACATCTCAACGTCGGTCTGTTCCTGCAGGGCGTCGTTCCGGCCGGGGTGGAAGGGAACCTCGACGGGCACCCCGGCGGCGCGGGCCGCGGCCTCCACGGCGGCGCAGCCGCCCAGCACGATGAGGTCGGCGAGCGAGACGCGCTTGCCGCCGGCAGCCGTGGCGTTGAAGTCGCGCTGGATGCCCTCGAGCACCGAGAGGACGCGCGCCAGCGTCGCGGGCTCGTGCACCTCCCAGTCCTTCTGGGGTGCCAGGCGGATGCGGGCACCGTTCGCCCCGCCGCGCTTGTCGGAGTCGCGGTAGGTGGACGCCGCCGACCAGGCCACGTACACGAGGTCGCGGATCGGGAGGCCCGAGGCGAGGATGCGCTCCTTCAGCGCCGCGATGTCCTGGGCATCGATGAGCGGGTGGTCTACCGGCGGGATGGGGTCCTGCCAGATGAGGTCTTCCGCGGGGACTTCGGGGCCGAGGTAGCGCACCTTCGGGCCCATGTCGCGGTGCGTGAGCTTGAACCAGGCCCGGGCGAAGGCGTCGGCGAACTCGTCCGGATGCTCGAGGAAGCGGCGGGCGATGCGCTCGTACTCCGGATCGTGCCGGAGGGCGAGGTCAGCCGTCGTCATGATGGGCGGGTGCTTCTTCGTGGGGTCGTAGGGGTCGGGCACGAGGTGCTCCTCGCGCGGGTTCTTCGGCACCCACTGCCAGGCCCCTGCGGGGCTCTTCGTCAGCTCCCAGTCGTAGGCGAAGAGGATTTCGAGGTAGGTGGTATCCCACTTCGTGGGGGTCGGCGTCCAGGCACCCTCGATGCCGCTCGTGTAGGTGTAGGGGCCGTTGCCCGTGCCGACGCTGTTCTTCCAGCCGAGCCCCATCTGGTGGAGCGGCGCCGCTTCGGGTTCGGGGCCGATGGCGCTCTGGGGCACGGCCCCGTGGGCCTTCCCAAAGGTATGCCCGCCGGCCACGAGGGCCACGGTCTCCTCATCGTTCATCCCCATGCGGGTGAAGGTCACCCGCACGTCGCGGGCGGCGGCCACCGGGTCGGGGTTGCCGCCCGGGCCTTCGGGATTCACGTAGATGAGGCCCATCTGTACGTTGGCGAAGGGGCGTTCCAGTTCGCCCGAGGGCGTGTGGCGGCGGTCACCGAGCCACTCCGTCTCCGCGCCCCAGTCGATGTCCTCGGGCGGTTCCCAGACGTCGACGCGGCCGGCGCCGAAGCCGAACGTCTTCAGCCCCATGGACTCGATGGCCACGTTGCCGGCGAGGATCATGAGGTCGGCCCAGGAGATCTTCTTTCCGTACTTCTTCTTGATGGGCCACAGCAGCCGGCGGGCCTTGTCGAGGCTGGCGTTGTCGGGCCAGCTGTTGAGGGGGGCGAAGCGCTGGGCGCCGGTCGAGGCGCCGCCCCGGCCGTCGAAGATGCGGTAGGTACCGGCACTGTGCCAGGCCATGCGGATCATGAGCCCGCCGTAGTGGCCCCAGTCAGCCGGCCACCACTCCTGGCTGTTCGTCATCAGCTCCTGGAGGTCGCGCTTCAGCGCCCAGTAGTCGAGCTCGCTGAAGGCCTTCCGGTAGTCGAAATCGCGCCCGTAGGGGTTCGACTTCTCCGAGTGCTGCCGGAGGATCGCGAGGTTGAGCTGGTTCGGCCACCAGTCCCGGTTCGTCCGGGCCGCGCCGAGGCGGGTGTGGCGGAGCGCGCCGATGGTGAGCGGAGGGTTACGGCGTTCGACCGTTGTCATGGCGGGTTCCCCTCTCCGTAGTACTGGGAATTCTTCCTACCTGCGATCGGCTGCGAGGAAGCGCAGCTGATCCGAGTCTGGGTGCCCGGTGCGGGCGCGTCAAGCGCCCTCTGGGCGACCTTGCCCCGCCCCTTTGCTAGCCTGGAGGCGATGCGGCTCCGCGTCGAGATCGCTGACGAGGATGGCGTGCGCGCCTTGCCGGAGCTCCCCGGCGGCGGTGCCGCCTTCGTGGCCTTCCTCTCGTTCGCGCTCGCGCGCGGGCTCGGCGGGCAGCATCCGCTCACGGCCCTCGCCGAGCACCTGCGGCGCGAGCATCGGTTGTCCTTGGGGCCGTTCGAGCGCTTCTACGAAGGTGTGGCCGAAGATGAGGAAGACGCGGCGCTCTTGGAACGGATGTGGCAGCCCGCGGCGGAGCTCCGCGAGGCGGTCGGCGGCCTGGCTGCCTGCCTGCGCAGCGGCGACGTGGGCCGCGTGCTCGCCGAGCGGGGTGCGGCGCCGGCCCTCGCCGAAGAGGCGGCAGCGCTCTGGGAACTCCTCGAGGAGCCCGCGAACCGCGGCGCCCAGGTGCGGCTGAGTTACGAGCTATGATGCGTCGCCGGCGCACCGCCCGTGCCGCCCGCTTCCGCTGGGCCTACGGCCCCACGCGTTGGCTCGCCCGCGCCGGAGCCTCGGCCGCGGTGCAGGCGCTGCTCACGCCCCGCGCCGACCGGATCATCGACCTCATCGGCCTCGAACCGGGGAAGCGGTATCTCGACCTCGGCTGCGGTACGGGCGCCTACGCCCAGCTGCTGGCGGGGCGGGCTGGACTCACGGATCCGCCCGTGCTGGCTGACATCGTGCCCGGCCCCGGCCCGGTCGACGTCGTGGTGTGGCCCGAACAGCTGCCCTTCGCCGACGACGCGTTCGACTGCATCACCTGCCTCTACTTCATCCGCCGCTTCGACGACGACGTCGTCCGCGGGCTGGCGATGGAGCTGTCGCGGGTGCTCGCCCCCGGCGGTGCGGCGCTGGTGATGGAGGTCGCTCCGGTCCGGAATCCCGGCCTCGACCGCTTCCACCGCTGGGTCGTGAGCGCCGGCTGTGCCGACGTCGACCTGCGGGGGTGGGGGCGGTTGGCGGCGCTCTTCACCGGCTGTGGCTTCGGCGCCATCGACCTGGTGAACGTGGGACCGTTCCTCGTGCCGCCCGTCCCTCGGGTGGGCGTGCTGCTGCGGCACTTCCCGGCCGAATCCTCAGAGGGCGCCGACCACCGCCTCGACGATGCCCGCGCGGTGGGCAATGCGCGGGAGGCGCGCCTGGAGGCTGGCCACGATGTCCCAGGCGATGGTGCCCGCTAGCTCGGCGACTTCCTCGGCGCCGATGCGGCTGCCGTCCTGCTCGCCGATGAGCACCACCTCGTCGCCTGGGGCCGCCCCCGGGATGTCCGTCACGTCGACGAGGAACTGGTCCATACAGACCCGCCCGACGATGGGGACCCGCTGGCCGCGGACGAGGACCTCGCCGCAGTTCGACAGGGAGCGGGGCCAGCCGTCGCCGTAGCCCACGGGCACGAGCCCGATGCGCGAGGGCCGTCGCGCCCGCCAGGTGAGGCCGTAACTCACTCCTTCGCCCGGCGCGACCTCGGCGATGCGCACCAGCCGCGCCTTCAGGGAGAGGACCGGGCGGATGCCCGGGTCGGCCGTGTTCGGGGGGACCACCCCGAAGAGCCCGATGCCCGTGCGCACGCCGTCGTAGCGCAGTCCGGAGCGGCGGATGGCCGTAGCCGAATTTGCCGCGTGGCGGTAGGGGATCCAGGCCAGGCGGCGGGCCACGGCTTCGAAGCGCGCCTGCTGCTCCGCCGAGAAGCTGTCGTCGGCTTCGTCGGCGTTCGCCATGTGGGTCCACAGCCCCTCCACCTCGAGCTCGGGCAGGGTACGGAGCCATTCGGCGAGGGCGACCGCCTCCTCTGGGGCGAGTCCGAAGCGGTGGAGGCCCGTGTCGACCTTCACGTGGACCCGCGCCCGCTGCCCGCGCTCCCGAGCGGCTGCGGCCAGCGCCTCGGCGAGGGCGGGCTCGTCGACCGTGAGGGTGAGCCCGTAGGCGACGGCCTCGGCAGCCTGGCGGGGGTAGGCGTGCCCCAGCACGAGCACCGGCCGCCGGATGCCGAGCTCCCGCAGCTGGACGCCTTCGGGCACGGAGAAGACGGCGAACCGTTCCACCCCGAAGCGCTGGAGCGCGGGCGCGACGGCAGCCGTGCCGTGGCCGTAGGCGTTCGCTTTCACCACGGCGATGAGCTCGATGCCCGGCCCCACCCAGCGGCGGATGGCGGCCACGTTCGCCTCGAGGCGGGCCAGGTCGATCTCGATCCAGGCGTTCAGCTCGCAGGTGAGCGCGGCGAGGGTCTCGCCGGCGGCGGTGGCAACCCGGGGCTCGGTCATGGGCGCGGAACCCTCCTTTGACGCGCCGCCATACCCGACCTAGCATCGGCCTGGTGGCCGCCAGGCGCAACGTCCCCGGCCGGGCGACGATGGCGGCGGCCCTCGGGGCGGCCGCCATCGCCCTGTGTAGCGCGGCGTTGGCCTGCAGCGGGCGCCCTTCTCCCCCCGAAGCTCCCTCGGACCCGTCGCAGCCGCCGGCGGCACCCGTCCCGATCTCCCCGACACCAGTGCCGACCGTCGAGCCTTCGGCCGCCCTTGCCGATGCGCGCTCGGCCTGGCGCGAAGGGCGGTTCGACGACGCGCTGGCGGCCTTCCTGGCAGCGGCCGGCGACCCGGCCCTCGCCGCGGAGGCCTTGTTGGGGGCGAGTGCCGCCGCCGCGGGCGCGGGGGACGCCGCCGTTGCCGCGCAGCACGCCTGCGCTGCGGCCGAGCGTCCCGCCGAAGCGGCGCTGCGGCGCCAGGCCGCCTACGCCTGCGGCGTACGGTCGCTCGCCGTCGGCGATGCCGCGCGGGCAGCCGCGGCCCTGGCGCCCTGGGCTGCCGAACCCTGGAACGACCGGCTCCAGCCCTACCTCTGGGCGGCGTACGCCTCGGCACTCGCCCGCCTGGGGGACACCGCCGGCGCCGACGCGGCTTGGCACCAGGCGATCGCCAGCCCTCTGGGATCGACCGCACTACGGGCGGCCATCTACGCCGAGCGGGCGCAGCTTGCCGCCGAGGCGGGGGACGCTCCCGGCGAGCGCGCATGGCTCGAACGGCTGGTGGGCGTCGACCCCGCTCCCGCGAACCGGCTCGCACTGGCCCGGGCTGCTGCCCGCCTCGGCGATGCGCCGGCGGCGGCCGAACAGTACCGGGCCATCCTCGATGCGGCGCCGGGGTCGCGCGAAGCGGCCGTGGCCGTGGCCGAGCTGAAGGCGATGGGCATGCCGCCCGATCGGGGCACGGAGGGGTACGCGGCCTACCGCCGCCGCGCTTACGCCGACGCGCGGGCCATCCTCGGCGCGGCGGTGGAGGAGCCGAACCTCGAACCGTCCGTGCTCGCCTTCCGGCTCTACTACCTGGCGGCTGCGTACGACGACGCGGGCTTCTTCGCGGAGGCCGTGCCCATCTACGACCGCGCGGCCGCCGCCGCCCCCGATTCGCCCTACGCCCACCGCGCCCGCTACTGGGCGGCGCGTTCGCTGGAAGCGCTGGGCGAGTACCGCGCGGCAGCGGAGCGGTACCGGAAGCTGGCCGCGGAGGGGCCCCCGGGCGAATTCTCGGCCGAGGCGGCGTTCCGGGCGGGGTACCTCCTCTACCTGGCGGGGGCGCCGGCCGAGGCGCTGGCGGCCTGGGACGCGCTCCCCGGCCCCCGAGATGCCCGCGCCCTCTACTGGCGGGGGCGGGCCCTGGCTGCCGCCGGCGATGCGGCGGGGGCGAGCGCCGCCTTCGCCGCAGCCGCGGCCGCGGACCCGGCCGGCTTCTTCGGGCGCGAGGCGCGGCGGGCCCTGGGCGAACCGGTGCGGAGCCCCATCGGCTACGAGCCGCTGACCCCGGCCCCGCCGCCCGATTGGACGGCCATCGCCGCCTGGCTCACCGGCGACAGCGATGCGGCCGCCGCACTCGAACGGCAGAGCGCGGCCCGGGAGCTCCTCCTCGTCGGACTGCGGGACGAGACTGAGGCCGCCATCGCGGAGCTCGAACGGAACGCCGCCACGCCGAGCGCACGGCTGCGGGTGCTCTGGGAGGCGTGGGATGCCGGCCTCACGGATGCGGCGGCGCGCATCGCCACTCGCATCCTCGAGTCGGCGGGCGAGGGGGCAGCATCGGCCCCGGACGACCTCTGGCGGCTCGCCTACCCGCTGGACTTTGCGGCGGCGCTCGATGCGGCGGGCCGGCGGTACGGCTTCGACCCCCTCTTCCTGGCGGCGCTCATCCGCCAGGAGAGCTTCTGGGACCCGGAGGCCGTCAGCCCGGCGAACGCCATCGGCCTGACGCAAGTCATCCCCCCGACGGCCGAGGGGATCGCCGCCGCCCTCGGGGTCGACAATTTCGACCCGGCCGACCTCACGCGCCCGGCCGTGGGCATCGCGTTCGGGGCACACTACCTCGGCGGGCAGCTGCAGCGCTTCGGCAACGAGTACCACGCGCTCGCTGCCTACAACGCCGGCCCCGGGAACGCCTTGCGCTGGATCGGGCCAGCCGGGGAGCCGCCTGCAGATTATGTCGAGCGTATCGCCTTCGCGGAGACGCGCGGGTACGTGGAGCGCGTCATCGCCAACTACGAGCGGTACCTGGCGCTCTATCGCTGAGGGCGCTCGCCGGGGAACTCTCGCTGGAGGGCGGCGTCCTGCTCGGCGGCGTGCTCGCGGAGGGCGCGCTGGAACGCCTCCATCTTCGCGCGGAGGGCCGGGTCGGCGACGGCGAGGATGCGCACCGCGAGGAGGCCGGCGTTGCGCGCATTGCCCACGGCGACGGTGGCCACCGGCACTCCCGCGGGCATCTGCACGATGGAGAGGAGGGAATCGAGGCCGTCGAGATGGCGCAGCGGCACGGGTACCCCGATGACGGGGAGCGGCGTGACCGAGGCGAGCATCCCGGGGAGGTGGGCGGCGCCCCCTGCGCCGGCGATGATGACGCGCAGGCCGCGGTCGGCGGCCGTGCGCCCGTACTCCAGCATGTCGAAGGGGCGGCGGTGGGCCGACATTACCCGCACTTCGCAGGGGACGCCGAACTCCTGCAGGGCGTCGACGGCGGCGCGCATCGTCTCCAAATCGGATGCGGACCCCATCACCACGCCGACGAGCGGGCTGGTCACTGGCGAGCCTCCGGGGCCGGTGCGGCCGCCATCAGGATATCGGCGGCGAGCTGGGCGCGCTTGCGGGCCTCGTCGGGGTGGTCGCCCAGCGCCGTGACGTGGCCCAGCTTCCGGCCGGGCCGGGCCGCCTTCCCGTAGAGGTGGACGCGCACCCCGGGGACGGCCAGGGCGTCGGCGAGGCGAGCGGCCGGGTCGCTGCCGTCGGCCGGGCCGAAGACGTTCACCGTGCAGGCGGCGGGGGCCACGGCCTCGGTGCGGCCGAGGGGAAGGTCGAGCACGCCGCGGAGATGGTTTTCGAACTGGGAGGTGAAGGCACCCTCGATGGTCCAGTGGCCGGTGTTATGGGGCCGGAACGCCAGCTCGTTCATGAGGAGCCGTCCGTCGGAGGTCACGAAGCACTCCATGGCCATCACCCCGGCGACGTCGAGGGCCTCGGCTACGGCCACCGCCGCCTCGCGGGCGGCGCGTTCCACCGCGGAGGGCATGCCCGACGGGTAGCGCAGCACCGTGCAGACGCCCTCGCGCTGCACGGTCTCGACGAGGGGCCAGGCGGCGACGTCGCCCGCGGGCCGCCGGGCGATGACCTGGGAGACTTCGGCGGCGATGGGGACGAAGGCCTCGACGAGGAGGTCGCGGGGCAGTTCGGCGAGGACCTGGGGAAGGGCGTCGGCGCTCGTGGCGATGCGCACCCCGCGGCCGTCGTAGCCGCCGCGGGCGGCCTTCACGACCACGGGCCACCCGTGACGGGCGGCGAAGGCGGTGATCTCCTCAGCGGAGGCGGCGGGCGCCCACGCCGGCTGAGGGATGCCCAGGCGGTCGGCCAAGCGGCGCTGAGCGCGCTTGTCGACCACCGTGGCGATGGCCCGGGCCGGGGGGCGGAAGCACACTCCTTCGCCCTCGAGCCGCTCGAGGAGGCCGGGGTCGACGAGTTCGTGCTCGAAGGTGAGGACGCGGCAGGAGGCGGCGAAGCGCCGGAGCGCTCCCTCGTCGGACGGGGCACCCAGGGAGACGTGGGGCCAGATGCGGGCGGCGGCATCGTCGCCGGCGGCAGCGAGGACGGCGACGGGGATGTCGAGGTCGATGGCCGCCTGGAGGGTCATGCGGGCGAGCTGCCCGGCGCCGATGATGCCGCAGGCGTAGTGCGCGTCAGCACGGTTAGGCATGGATGCTCCGACGTGAGGTGATGGCGCGTGGTTCCGATGGTAGGCCGCGGGGGGTGGCGGGGCAACGATTCGCCCGCAGGGCGGGCGGCGTCTACACTCAGCGGTACGACGCTGGAGGAGGAACGGGCATGCCGAAGCGTACGTTCCAGCCCCACAATCGGCGCCGCTTCCGGGTGCACGGCTTCCGCGCGCGGATGAGGACGCGGGCCGGCCGGCTGGTGCTGAAGGCCCGGCGGCTGAAGGGGCGGAAGCGCCTCACCGTGGAGTGAGCCGTGGAGCGGGCGCGGCGCCTCCGGAAGGGCCGCGAATTCGACGAGCTGTACGAGCAGGGGACCGTGGTGAGCGGTCCCCTGCTGGTTCTCCGCTACCGGGCGAACGGCGGCCCGCTGACGCGCTGGGGGTTCGCGGTGGGCCGGCGCACCGCCAGGAAGGCCGTGGAGCGGAATCGAGTGCGACGGCGCCTGCGGGAGGCGGCACGCACGCTCCCCGTGGCCGAAGGGTACGATATCGTCGTGACGGCCCGCGGGGGAGCGGTATCGGCGTCGTACTGGGAGTTGCGGGCTGCGCTCGAGGGGCTGCTCCGGCGGGCAGGGCTGCTCGCGGAGGACAAGGAGGCATGAGGCGCGCGGTGACGGCGGTGCTCATCGGGGGCATCCGGGCCTATCGGCTACTCTTCTCCTGGATGTTCCGGGGAGTGTGCCGGTTCGAACCGAGCTGTTCGCGCTACGCCGAGGAGGCGATCCGGGTGCATGGGCCGGTGCGGGGGAGCTGGCTGGCGGCGCGGCGGCTGGCGCGCTGCCGCCCTGGCGGGGGCATGGGCTACGACCCCGTGCCCGAGCCGCGGTCGAGGCTGTAGGCCCGCTTCATCGCCTGGTACCGCTCCCAGGTGGGCGGGTCGAGGTCGGCCCAGGGGAGGGCATCGAGGAGGGGGAGGAGGACCTGGCGGAGAGCGGGGCCGCGGACCATCCATTGGTAGTAGTGGCGGCCGCCGTGGTGGTACGGGCCGTAGAGGCGGGAGCCGGGGACGGCATCGAGGAGCCAGTGGAAGAGGGCTTCGTGCCGGGCGTGCATGCGCAGGGTGACGTGGGGCTGGCGGCCGTCGCCCCCGAAGTGGCCCTCGCCGATGAGGAGGCCGAGGAGGAGGCCGGCGGTGAAGGGGTCGGCGTCGGGGAGGGGTGGCGTGACCATAGCGGGGAGTGTAGCGGGGGTGGCCGCATGTTTCACCGTCACGTTCCCCGTGGAACACGATGGATGTTTCACCGTCAGGTTTCCCGTGGAACGGCCGCGCCTTCCGTCTTCCCGGGCGGCTGGTACCATAGCCCCGTGGCACGACCCCGTCTCCTCGCCCTCGCGCTGGCCGTCCTCGCCCCCCTCGCCCTCTCCGGCTGCGTCTCCATCGCCAACCCCGAAGGATGGGCCGCCCCGGTGTTCACCGACTCCACGGCCTACGTCTTCCTCGGCGGCGACGAGCTCGCCTCCCTGACCGTCGATGACACGGCGCAGCCCGCCTGGCGCTTCCCCGGCCAGACAAAGGACGTGCGCTTCCGCGCCGTCTACACCGAACCGGTGGTCGATGGCGATACCCTCTACTTCGCCTCCTACGACGGGACCCTCTTCGCCGTCTCCGCCGCCGACGGCAGCCTCCGCTGGCAACAAAACGGCTTCGTCGGCAGCATCGTCGGCGGACCCGTCCTCGCCGCCGGGCGCTGGCTCGTCTTCGGCACCACGGAAGGGCGCCTCTACGCCATCGACAAGGCGGACCGCACGCCTGCGCCCGGCTGGCCGCGCGATGGCCTCCGCCTCGGAAAAGGCGTGTGGGCGCCGCCCGTGGCCGCCGACGGCACCATCTACGCCGCCACCATGGATGGCAACCTCTACGCCATCGCCATCGACGGCGCCCGCTTCCTCTGGCCCCAACCCTTCCACGTGGGCGCCGCCATCCCCGACCTCTCCCTCATCCGCGACGGCCTCCTCTTCGTCCCCAGCCTCGACCGGAAGGTCTACTTCGTCGAGACGGAGAGCGGCCGCGAAGCCTTCCCGCCCGTCCGGGCCACTGCCTGGGTGTGGACGCGCCCGGCCGTGGCCGACTCCACGCTCTACTTCGGCGACTTCGCCGGAACCGTGTTTGCAGTCGACATAACCACTGGCGCGGTGCGCTGGCAGGCCGACGTCGGCAGCAAGGTGAAAGCGGCCCCGGCGGTGGTGGGTGACGTCCTGGTGGTGGCCGACCGCTCGCCCGCGGTCTCCTTCCTCGACCGGCATACGGGAGCGCTCCTCAACCGCGTGCCCCTGCAGTCGGCGGGCACGGTGCGGGCGCCGGTGGTGGCCCATGGCGATGCCGCCTACGTGGTGACCACCAGCGGCAAGCTCTTCCGGGCGACGCCGCAGACGCTCCAGGTGCGCGAAGTCGTCATCGTGGGAGGCGGAGGATGATCGGCGACGTCTTCCACCTGGTCGTCCTCGAGCCGATGATCAACCTGCTCGTGGTGCTCAGCCACGCCCTGTGGGGCAGCTTCGGCCTCGCCCTCATCGCGTTCACCATCCTCATCCGGGCGGCGACGTTCCCGCTCACCCTGCGCCAGCTCCACCAGACGCGGGCGATGCAGCAGCTGCAGCCGCGCATCCAGGAGATCCAGAAGAAGTACAGCGATCCGAAGCGGCGGCAAGAGGAGATGCTGCGCGTCTACCGCGAGGCCGGGGTGAATCCCCTCGGCTGCCTCGGGCCGATGCTCCTCCAGTTCCCCATCCTCATCGGCCTGTACTACGCCATCCGGCGAACGCTCCCCGAATCCCCCGAGGCGCTCGAGGCGCTCTCGTCGCACCTCTACAACTGGAGCTACATCCAGCGGGCGGTGCCGCTGCAGGAGCACTTCCTGGGGCTCGATTTGCGGGCCTTCGGTTCGGAAGGCCTCGGCGGCCTCGTGATGGTCATCCTCGTGGGGGTCACCACGTGGCTGCAGTCGCGAACCACGGTATCGTATGCGACCGATGAGCGGGCCCGAGCTCAGCAGCAGATGATGAATTGGATGCTGCCGGTGATGTTCGCCTTCTTCGCCCTCAACTTCCCGACGGGCGTCAGCCTCTACTGGATCGTGAACTCCATCGTCGGCATCGGGTTCAACATCGCCGTCTACGGCCTGCCAGCGCTGAACATCGAGCCCCTCATCCACCCCCGCGTGCCGGCCCCCGCCGCGCCCACGCCGGCGCCGGCCGAGAGCGTGGCCGCCGGCCGCCCGACGACGTCGACAGAATCGAGGACACGCCATGGACCAAGCCGTAGCAAGCGGCAAAACCGTCGAAGACGCACTTGAAAAGGCCCTCAAAATGCTCGGGGCCAGCCGCGACGAGGTCGAGTACGTCGTGCTCGACGAGGGGCGCCGCGGCGGCCCCTTCGGGATCGGAGCCCGCGATGCCGTGGTCCGCGTCGAACGGAAGCGCGCCGACGACCAGGGCCCCGTCCAGCCGCCCGACACGCGCATCCCCCGCACGAGCACCGAAGCGGAGCACCTCCGCGCCGCCGGGCTCGCGCGGCCGAGGGCACCGCGACAGCGCAGCACGCTCCGCCTCGAGGAGGCGCTCCCCCGGCTCACCGAGGAAGACTTCCTGAAGCCCCCGCCCGGCGGCCGGGAGGCGAAAGCAGTGCAGCCGCGCGGCCGCCGCCACGACCGCCCCGCCCGCCCGGCCCCGGCGGCCAGGCCGCGCCCGGCGGCCGAGCCGGAGGTGGAGCCGAACATCGAAGCGCCCCAGGTGGACCTGGCGGCCCAGGTGATCGACGACATCCTGCGCATCGTGGGCATCGATGCGGAGATCACCATCCGCGAGCCCGAGACCATCGGCGACGGCCGCGGTACGGCCCTGGCCGTCATCGACATCACGGGCGACGACCTCGGGCCGCTCATCGGCCGGCGGGGCGAATCGCTCCTTGCCCTGCAGTACCTGGTGAACCACATCGTGGCCCGGCGCTACCCAGGCACGCCCATCATCACGCTCGACGCCGCCGGTTACCGGCGCCGACGCGAGGAGCAGCTCGTGGGCCTGGCCCAGCGGATGGCCGAGCGGGTACGGCGGACGCGCCAGCCCATCACCCTGGAGCCGATGCCTGCCGCCGAACGGCGCATCATCCACCTGGCCCTGGCCGACCACCCCGACGTCGTGACCCACAGCATCGGGGAAGGCGAAGGGCGGAAGGTGGTCATCAGCCCTCGGAGGTGAGCTCCCCATGCCCGAGGCCGGGCTCGTGGTGGTCGTCGGCAACGTGGTCCTCGACCGGACCGCGGACGGCTGGTCGCCCGGCGGCCCCGCCCTTTACGCGGCGACCGCGGCCCGGCGCCTGGGTGCCCGCGTGCGCCTGGTGACCGTCCTCGCGCCCGACTACCCCCGATGGGCGCTCGAAGGTCTCGAGGTCGTCGCCCTGCCGGGCGAGCGCACGCCCCGCTACGCCAACACCTACGATGCCGAAGGGCGCCGGCAGCAGCGTCTCCTCGACCCCGGCGCGCCGCTCGTCCCCCCGCGCGAGGCGCTCGCCGGCGCGGCCGTGGCGATCCTGGCCCCGGCCTACCGGGAGCTCGGAGCGCCACCAGAGGGGCTCGGCGAGGGGGTGGTGGCCGGCGTCAGCCTCCAGGGGCTCTTGCGGGACACCGCCGCCGACGGCACCGTCATCCCGCGGGCCGACCCAGACGCGGCGGTAGCCCCGTTCGTCCGCGAAGGGTGGTTCCTCTTCCTGAGCGAGGAGGACACCCCCGAAGCCCTGATCTTCGCGCGGCGGCTGGCGCGGCGCGGTGCGGTGGTGTTCGTCACCCACGGCTGGCGCGGAGCGGCACGGGTGGATGCCCTGGCCACGCGCACGTTCCCGGCCATCCCCGCGCGGCGCGTGGTGGACCCCACGGGTGCGGGCGACTGCTTCGCCGCTGCCTTCCTCGTGACGTACGCCCGCACGCGTGACGAGGGCACGGCCATCCGCGCGGCCCTGGCCGCCGGCTCCCTGGCCGTCGAGGGTGTGGGTCTCGCCGGCGTGCCCGATGCCGCCGCCCTCGAGCGGCGCCTCCAGGAGGCCGCGTGATGGGCCGGATCGTCGCCTTCGTGAACCAGAAGGGCGGTGTGGGCAAGACGACGTCCGCGGTCTCGCTGGCGGCGGCCCTGGCTCGCCGCGGGCAGCGGGTGCTCCTCGTGGACCTCGACCCCCAAGCGAACGCCACCAGCGCCTGCGGCCTCGACCCGCGGGAGCTCCAGGGCAGCTACGAAGCGCTCCTCGAAGAGGCGCCGGCGGGAGGCCTCGTGCGGGCGGTTCCGGGCGAACGGTTCGAGATCCTGCCGGCGAGCCCGGCCCTGGCAGGGGCCGAGGTGGAGCTCGTGCCGCTCCTGGCGCGGGAGCGCCGCCTGGCAAATGCGCTGGAGCCGCTCCGCGCCGGCTACGACTGGATCCTCATCGATTGCCCGCCCTCGTTGGGGCTGCTCACGATCAACGCCCTCACCGCCGCCGACTCCGTCATCGTGCCCGTGCAGTGCGAGTACATGGCGCTCGAAGGGCTCAGCCGGCTGGTGGAGACCCTCGAGCTGGTGCGGCGCAACCTGAACCCGAAGCTGAGCGTCCTCGGCGTGGTGCTCACCATGTTCGACGCCCGCACCCGCCTCGCCCAGGACGTGGTCGAGGAGGTGCGGCGTCACTTCCCCCAGACCTTCGAGACGGTGGTGCCCCGGTCGGTGCGCCTGAGCGAGGCGCCGAGCCACGGGCTCACCATCTTCGCCTATGATCCCGGCGGACGAGCAGCCGCCGCCTACGACGCGCTGGCCGCGGAGATGCTGGCTCGCAGCGGAGCCGCCGTATGACTCACCCGAAGCGGGGCTTAGGACGCGGGCTCGATGCCCTCATCCCTTCCGGCGGGCCGCCGCCGCCGGCGCCGGCGCCCGCCCCCGGGCCCGCGGCGGGGTCGCCGCTCGAGGTCGACATCGACCTCATCGCTCCGAACCCGGAGCAGCCGCGCACGCAGTTCGACCCAGAGGCCCTGCGGGAGCTGGCCGACTCCATCCGCGAGCACGGCATCCTTCAGCCGCTGGTGGTGAGCCGCGAGCCGTCGGGGACGTACCGGCTCATCGCCGGCGAGCGGCGGCTGCAGGCAGCGCGCCTGGCCGGCCGGCGGACCGTCCCGGTGGTGATCCGCGAGGCCGCGGACCGGGAGCTGCTGGAACTCGCCCTCATCGAGAACCTGCAGCGCGCCGACCTCAACCCGATCGAGACGGCGGCGGCGTACCGGCGGCTCATGGAGGAGCACGGTTATACGCAGGAACAGGTGGCCCTGCGGGTGGGCAAGAGCCGCGCCGCGGTGGCGAACGCCCTGCGGTTGCTCCAGCTCGAGCCGGAGATACGGCGAAGCGTCGCCGCGGGAGAGATCAGCGAGGGCCACGCGCGCGCCCTTCTGGCGCTGCCCGAAGGCCCGCGGCGGCTGGAGGCCTGGCGCGAGGTGGTGCGCCGGGGGCTTTCGGTGCGGGAAACCGAGGCGCTCGTCCGGCGGGCTGCCGCGGCGGCCGGGGCGGCGGCAGCTGCGCCGGCGCCCGCCCGCCGCCGCACGCCCGCCGGGGACCTCGAGGTGCGGCTCCGGCGCGCCCTCGGTACGCGCGTCACCGTCGTGCCGCGCGGCGAGGGCGCCCGCATCGTCATCGAGTGCTTCTCGGCCGAAGAGCTGGACCGGGTCGTCGCCATCCTCACGGGAGAGGAGGACGCATGAGCGCCGAAGCCCGTCTCGCCGAACTCCGTATCGTCCTGCCGCGGCCGCCCCAGCCGGCCGGGCTCTACGCGCCCGCGGTGCGCACCGGGCCGCTCCTCTTCGTCTCGGGGCAAATCCCTGCCGTCGATGGGAAGGTGCTCCGGCACGGGAAGCTCGGGGCGAGCGTCACCGTGGAGGAAGGTGCCGAGCTGGCGCGCGTCTGCGCCCTCAACGCCCTGGCGATCGTCCGCGCTGAACTCGGCACGCTCGACCGGGTGGTGCGGGTGGCACGGGTGGCGGGGTATGTCGCCAGCGCCGAGGGCTTCATCGAGCATCCGAAGGTCGTGAACGGCGCCTCGCAGCTCCTCCTCGACGTCTTCGGCGAGGCGGGGCGCCACGCCCGCGTGGCGGTGGGCGTGGCCGAACTGCCTCTGGGCGTGCCCGTGGAGGTCGAGTTCCTCTTCGAAGTGCGCTGAATGGCCCGCGGCCCTCAGCCCGCGTCGGGCCGGTCCGAATGCCCGAGGGGCTTCTCCGGGGCGATACGGTCGCGGACGGCCTGCTTCAGTTCCTTCGCTTCGGGGAAGCGCCCCTGCTCGGCGCGGGAGAAGATCGTCTCGCCATCGAGCCGCACGACGAAGGTGCCACCCGTCCCGGGCACGAGGGCAACCTCGCCGAGCTCCTCCTCGAACGTCGTGAGGAGCTCCTGGGCAAGCCAGGCCGCCCGCATGAGCCAGCGGCACTGGCGGCAGTACTCGATCTCCAGCCGCGGGCGGCGGGGCGTGCTCACCCTTCCCCCTCCGGCGGCCACACGTCGCGCGCCATCAGATCTTCCACTGTTTCCCGCCGCTGGAGAAGCCGGGCCCGGCCCGCGCGGACGGCGACCACCGGCGGGCGGAGGGCCATGTTGTAGTTCGAGCTCATGGCGAGGTTGTAGGCGCCGCTGGCCGGGAGCGCCACCAGCTCGCCCGGCCGCAAGCGGGGGAGGCGGGCGTCGCGGATGAGGATATCGCCGCTCTCGCAGTACTTCCCCGCGAGGGTGACCGTCTCCTCCTCGGGAGCGAGGGGCCGGTCGACGGAGAGTGCCTCGTAGCGAGAGCCGTACATCGCCGGGCGGATGTTGTCGGCCATGCCGCCATCGACGCTGACGTACGTCCGCACGCCCGGAATCTCCTTCCGCGCCCCTACGGTGTAGACGGCGACCATCGCCCGGCCGATGAGAGAGCGCCCCGGTTCGACGTGGATGGAGGGCCGGGGGAGGCGGTGGGCGGCGAGGGCGGCGTCCAGGGCCGCCGCCAGCCGCTCGGCGTAGGCGTCGATGCTGGGCGGGTGCTGGTCCCGCGTGTAGGCGAGGGCGAAGCCGCCGCCGGGGCTGAACTCGCGGAACTCGAAGCCGGCGGCATCGGCGGCCTGGGCCGCGAAGGCGCAGACCACCCGCGCCGCCTCTTCGTAGGGCTCGATCTCGAAGATGGGCGAACCGAGGTGCACGTGCAGCCCGCGGAGGTCGAGGCTAGGTGCGGCGAGCGCCGCCTCCACGGCGCGGAGGGCGTCGCCCGTGGCGATGGCGAAGCCGAACTTCGAATCGAGAACGCCCGTCGTCGTCTTCGCGTGCGTGTGCGGGTCCACGTTCGGCGAGATGCGCAGAAGGATCGGCTGGCGCACGCCCCGCTCGGCGGCGATGCGGGCGAGCTGCTCCAGCTCGTAGAAGTTGTCGACCACGATGCGCCCGACGCCGGCCTCGACCGCCTGCGCCAGCTCGGCGGGAGTCTTGTTGTTGCCGTGGAAGTAGAGGTCGTGGGCGGGCACACCCCCCGCCAGGGCGATGGCCAGCTCGCCGCCCGAGACGACGTCCATCCCCAGCCCTTCGTCGGCCACGATGCGCGCGATGGGGCGGGAGAGGTGGGCTTTGGCGGCGTAGAGGACCCGGGCCTCGGGCCAGCGCGACGAAAACGCCCGGCGGAATTCGCGGCAGGTCTGGCGGAAATCCTCCTCGTCGAAGACGTAGAGCGGCGTGCCGAAGCGCTCGGCCAGATCGCGGACGTCGCAGCCGCCGATGGCGAGGCGCCCGTGGGCCGAAAGGCTGGCCGTCCGCGGGAGGACGTGCCGGAACGGAAGCGCGTCGAAGGGGGACGTCATGTCCCTCAGGGTAGCGCCGCGGCGGCCTTCGGGCATGGCGTGCCACCGCGCCCTCCGCGACGGCGGCGCCTGCACTCCACGGTCGGAGTATGGACCGCGAGCGGCGGCCAATGCTGGCCGGGGCGACGGTGCTGCGCTCCTACCAGGCGCGGGTGTACCGGGCGCTCCTGGCGACCGTCCTGGGGCAGCGGAACGTGACGGCGACGGTGATCTTCCCCCGCCAGGCTGGGAAGAACGAGGTCGCCGCGCACCTCACCGCCGCGCTCCTCCGGCTGCACGCCGCGGCCGGGGGAACGGTGGTGGCCTGCGCTCCGACTCGCTACCCCCAGGCCGACATCGGCTTCACCCGCCTCGTAGCCCTGCTGCGTGCCACCGACCCCCTCTTTCCGGCGTGGATGCAGTCGGCGGCGGCGATGGGACGGGTACGGGTGGGCCGGGCGGAGGCCGTCTTCCTCAGCGGCGACCCCTCGGCGCACGTCGCCGGCCACACGGCCTCCCTGGCGCTCCTCGCCGACGAGGCGCAGGAGCTGGACGAGGAGCACTTCGAGCGGCAGTTCCGGCCCATGGCGGCGGCTTTCGGGGCGCCGGTCATCCTCTTCGGCACGCCGTGGGACGGCACCACGCTTCTGGACAAGGCGGCCGCCGCGAACCGGGAGCGGGATGCCGCCCAGCCGGGCGAACCGTACCGGGATTTCCTCCCGCTCCACCACGAGGTGACGTGGCGCGAGGTGGCGGCTGCGAACCCGGCCTTCGGGGCGTTCGTCCGGGCGGAGCGTGCGCGGCTTGGGGCGAACCATCCCCTCTTCCTGACGCAGTACGAGGTGCGCCCGGCAGCGCGCAGCGGCGGGATGTTCACCCCGGGCCAGCTCGCCCTCCTCGAAGGAGGGCACCGGCGCCTCCCCGGGCCGCTGCCCGGCGAGCAGTACGTGGCCGGCCTCGACTTCGGCGGCCAGGGCGCCGACGCCGACCGCACGGTGCTCACTATCGGCCGCGTAACGGCCGATGAGCTGGAGGTGGTGGAGCACGCGGCCTGGCAGGGCGTTCCCTACGAGCGGCTCCTGCGCGAAGCGGAGGCGGTCCTCCGCCGCTGGAGGGTGGAGCGGGTGGCGGCGGACGCCACCGGCCTGGGGAGCCCGCTGGCGGCTGCCCTCGAACGATCGCTGGGCCGCCGCGTGGAGCCAGTGGTCTTCGCTCCGCGGGTGAAGAGCGAGCTCGGCTACCAGCTGCTGGCGGCGGCCGAGACCGGGCGGCTGCGGCTGTACGCCTTCGACGGCTCGCCCGAAGCGGCGGCCGTGCGCCAGGAGCTCCGCGCCCTGCGCGCCTCCTTCGCCGGCAGATGGCTCCGCTGGGGGAACGAACGCGGCCACGACGACTTCGCGGTGAGCCTCGCGCTCTGCCTGCGGGCCGCGCACAGCCTGGGGCCGCCCCGCGTGGCCGTGGGGCGCTCCCGCGGCTGAGGCGGTTCAGGCCACCACGTCGATGCGGTCGCGGACGTGGGGCGAGGACGTGAGCGTCTTATGGACGGGGCACTTCCGGGCCACACGGAGGAGGTCGTCGCGCTGGGCCTCGTCCAGCGGCCCCTGGACGACGATGCGCCGCTCGAAGACGTCGATGTACCCCTCTCGGTCCCCCTCGCAGTCTTCGCAATCGCGGGCGTGGACGCGGCTGTGCTCCACTTCCACGGCCACCGCCTCGAGCTGGTACCCCTTCCGGCGGGCATAGATCTGGAGGGTCATGGCGGTGCAGGCGCCGAGCGCCCAGGCGAGGAGCTCGTACGGGTTGGGGCCCAGGTCGTCGCCGCCGGCCTCGCGGGGTTCGTCGGCGACGAGCGCCCGCCCTTCGGAAACGAGCAGCTGGGCGAGGGCGTAGTCGGGCAGGGACTGGACGATGACCTTCGTCACGGCTCGGGTTCACCTCCGGCGGGGTGTACGCGGTGGCAGCGTGCCCATGGTAACGAGAGGGGCCTTTGACCGGGTCGTGAACGGCCAATACGTTGCAGTCGGGATGTCGCACTCCCCCCCGCTGAACGCTTCCCCCTCCCGTCCCGCCCGGATCTTCCAGAGCCGCGTCGTCGAGCCGCTCCAGGCATTCATGCGTACGGAGACGTCCGCGGGGCTCGTCATCCTCATCGGAGCGGCGCTCGCGCTCCTCTGGGCGAACTCCCCATGGAAGGAAAGCTACACGGACCTCTGGGGACGGGAGGTGACCATCGACTTCCTCGGCCTCCACTTCCAGCACCACCTCGCGGACTTCGTGAACGACGTCCTCATGGTGCCCTTCTTCTTCATGGTGGGGCTGGAAATCAAACGGGAGCTGGTGCACGGGCAGCTCGCCTCCCCCCGGCGGGCCGCGCTCCCGATCATCGCCGCGGCGGGCGGGATGGCCGTCCCCGCCATCATCTACACCCTCTTCAACCGTGGCGGCGAGCACATGTCCGGCTGGGGCATCCCGGTGGCGACCGATATCGCCTTCTCCCTTGGGGTGCTGGCGCTCGTGGGGAAGCGGCTGCCCTTCTCGGTGAAGGTGTTCCTCTTGGCCATCGCCGTCGCCGACGACTTGGGCGGCATCCTGGTGATCGCCCTCTTCTACAGCGAAGGTGTGCAGGTGGTGCCGCTGCTGGTGGCGGCCGGGTTGGTGGGGCTCATCCTCTTCGCGAACCTCGTGGGCGTCCGCAGCCTCGTCATCTACGCGGGGCTGGGGGTCGCCCTCTGGGCGGCGTTCTTCGAATCGGGGATCCACGCCACCCTGGCCGGGGTGGTGCTGGCGCTCCTCACCCCGGCGGGCCCGTACTACGCCCGCGAGGGGTTCGAGGCCGCTCTCCAGCCCCTGGTGGAGGCCTACCGCGCTGCCCTGGCCCGCGGCGACGAGGAGGAGGTTCAGGGGCTCCTGGCCGAGATGGAGCGGCTCGCCCGGGAAACCGAATCGCCCCTCGACCGGCTGGAGCGCCAGCTGGCCCCCTGGGTGAGCTTCGTCATCGTGCCGATCTTCGCCGTCGCCAACGCGGGCGTCTCCATCACGGGGAGCGCCGTTTCCGCCGCGGTCGAGAGCCCGGTGGCGGCGGGGGTGGCCCTGGGACTCTTCCTCGGCAAGCCCATCGGCATCCTCACCGCGACCTTCCTCGCCGTCCGCCTCGGGATCGGGGCACTGCCGAGCGGCGCCCGCTGGACGCAGATCGCCGGCGTGGGGCTCGTGGCGGGCATCGGCTTCACCGTGTCGCTCTTCATCACCGGGCTGGCCTTCGACCCCGGCCTCGTGCAGGACGAGGCGAAGATGGGCATCCTCGCGGGGTCGTTCCTCTCCGGCGTGGTGGGGTACACCTACCTCCGCTTCGTGGCCGCGCGCTCCGACGTGCCGGCCCCGGCGCCGGCCCCGGAAGGCGCGCCCGGCCGCTGAACCGCTGCCCCCCGACGACGGCGCGGGCGGACCACGCCGGCTGTCGCAGGCTGCTTGCAGGAATAGAACATTCGTTCTAATGTTGGGCCGAACGCGACCTCTCCCGGAGGTGCCCGGCCATGGACGCGCCCCTGCCGCGCCCGAAGCGCATCGACGCCCTGCCCGAGTACACCGAGTACCGCGACACCGGCTGCGACCTGTACCCCTCGTGCCTCCACTGCCCGCTGCCCCGCTGCCGGTACGACGACCCCGGCGGCGCCCCGGCGATGCTGCGGGTCGGCCGCAACGCTGCCATCGTCTCCGGCTACCGGAAGGGTCGCAGCGTCGACCAACTGGCCCGCATGTTCGGCGTCTCCCGCCGGACCATCTTCCGCGTCCTCCGGGCGGCGCGCCAGGCCGAGGCTGGCGGCGCCCGGGGCGTGGCGTGAGCGCTCCCGAAGCGGCAGCTTTCCCTTGCGGCGCGGAATATTCGCGGGGTAACACCACCCGCTGGGCTTGCGGAGAGAGTCGCTTGTGAGCGGCAGCCGTTCGTTGCCGCGCGAAAAATTTGCGGGGAAACCCTGAGACCCCGGGCGAGGGGCCCCTGGTAGACTGGTGGGGCGCGGGGCGAATCCCGACTGACGTTCGCCGAGGCCGCCGAGGTGAAGCTGCTGCTCGTGGGGCCGGAGCCAGAGACGGCAGGCCTCCCCTGCCCCGGCATCGAGGTCTTCGACCGGGACGCGCTGAAGATCGTCGACCCGGTGGAAGCCCTCTCGCGGCTCGTCGCCATCGACCCCGCCATCGTCTTCCTCAGCCCCGCCCTCGACCCGCGCGATGCCGCCGCCTTCCTGCGCACCGTGCGCGCGCGGCCCGAAGGCGAGCGCATCGCCCTGGCTGCCTGGGCGCCGCGCCGGGCCCATGCCGCCCTCTACGAGGCGGGCGCCGACGCCTGCCTTGCCGTCGAGGACCCGGCGGAAGAGGTCCGCCGGCAGATCAGCCAGCTCCTTCGCGTCATCGAGCGGGCCGACCGCGCCCGCCAGCGCATCGTCGAGCTGCTCGACCGCGTCGACGACGTCGTCTACGCCTACGATGCCGAGGGCCGCTTCACCTTCGTGAACACCGCCATCGAGCGGCTCACGAAATGGGCCAAGGAGGAGGTCATCGGCCGCCCGGTGCTCGAGATCATTACCGCCGAGGCGGTCCCCGTCGCCCAGGAGATGTTGCGCCGCAAGCTGCGGGGCGAGGCGACCTTCACGCGCTTCCTCACGGAGGTGCGCACGAAGGACGGCAGCCGGATCCCCTTCGAGGTGAGCTCCAGCGTCCTCCGGCGGGAGGGCCACACGGTCGAGGGGCAGGGGGTGGCCCGCGACATCCGGAAACGCCTCGAAGAGGAGGAGCGCCGCCGGGCCGACGAAGCCCGCCTGCGCGCCATCCTCGACGCCATCCCCGATGCGGTGGCCCGCTTCAACGCCGACGACGTCTGCATCGAATGGAAGCCCGGCGTCCCCCGGGAGCTCTACCCGCCGGAGGATTTCGAGGGACGCCACGCGCGGGAGATCATGGGCCCGCTCGCCGAGGGGACCATCGCTAACTTCGCCCACGTCCGCCGCACGGGCCAGCCGGTGCGCACCCTCTACCGGGGTACGTGGGGCGGGCGCGAACGATACTACGAGGCGCGCATCCTCCCCTTCGTCGGCGGCGAGGTGCTCTGCATCATCCGCGACATGACCGAAGAGCGGCTCCGCGAGCGGGAGCTGCTGCGCCTCGCGGCCATCGTCGAATCCTCCCAGGACGCCATCGTGGCCCGGGACCGCCAGGGGCGGATCGTCCTCTGGAACCGGGGCGCCGAGGCCCTCTACGGCTACACGGCCGAGGAAGCGCTCGGCCGCACGGCGGAGTTCATCGTGCCGCCGGAGCTGTGGGAGGAGTCGCAGGCCGCCTTCCAGGCTGCCCTCGCCGGGCGGGAGACGCTCTTCCCCGACACGGTGCGCCTCACGAAATCCGGGGAGCGGGTGCCGCTCTCCCTCTCCATCTTCCCCGTGCGCGATCGCGAGGGGCGGGTGGTGGGCGTGGCGGGCATCGCTCGCGACCGACGGGAGGAGAAGGCCGCCATCGAAGCCCTCCGCCGCTCGGAGGCGAACTACCGCGCCGTGGTCGAGACGACCTCAGATTCCATCTGGGTGGCCGAGCCCGATGGCGAGGGGCAATGGCGCATCCTCTTCGTGAACAGCCGCGCCCAGGAGCTCCTCCACTGGCCGGCCGAGGAGCAGGTCGGGCGCACCCTGGAGGAGGTCCTCGGCCCGGAAGGTTGGGCTACGGTGCGCCCCTTCTACGAGGAGGCAGCCGCCACGGGCAAGGTTGTCTTCTACGAACGCGAAGCCGACTACCGGGGCGTACGCCGCTACGTGGCAGCCCAGCTCACGCCCGTGATGGACGACCAAGGCCGCTGCGTCCGCATCGTGGGTAGCGCCCGTGACCTCACGGAGCGCTTCGAGGCGGAAGAGGCCCGCCGCCAGGCCGAGGAGCGGCTGCGCCTGGCCCTGAGCACGGCGCCGCTTCTCCTCCTCGCTTGGGACAGCGAGGGCGTCATCCGCCTGGCCGAAGGGACGGAATGGGGCCGGCTGGGGGTCGACCCGGCGCGGCTGGTGGGCGTGCCCTTCGAACGGATCCGCGATTTGCCCGAGGACGTGAAGCGGAGCATGTGGGCGGTGCTCCGCGGCCACGAGTTCGCCGACCGCTTCGAGCTGCGCGGGCGCATCCTCGAGACGCGGGCCCGCCCCGTACACAGCCAGCGGGGCGATGTGGTGGGCGGGGTGGCCGTCTCCTTCGACGTCACCGAACAGCGCCGCACGGAAGAGGCCCTGGCGCAGATGGAGAAGATGGAAAGCCTCGGCGTGCTCGCGGGCGGCGTGGCCCACGACTTCAACAACCTCCTCGTCGCCATTCTGGGGAACGTGAGCCTCGCCCGGGCTGAGCTCCCTCCGGATTCGCCCGTGCAGGAGATTCTGAACGAGATCCACAACGCCGGGCAGCGCGCCGCCGAGCTCGCCCGGCAGATGCTCGCCTACGCGGGGAAGGCGAAGTTCGTGGTGAGCGACGTCGACCTTTCCCGGGCCGTGGCCGACATCGCCGCCCTCCTCGAGAGCAGCGTCCGCCGCAATGCGGCCCTCGAGCTCGACCTGGCTCCGGGGCTCCCGCCGGTGCGGGGCGACGCTACACAGCTCCGGCAGGTGGTGATGAACCTCGTGCTGAACGGCGCCGATGCCATCGGCGACGGCCACGGGGTCATCACCGTGCGCACGGGGGTGATGCACGTCGACCGGGACTTCCTCCGCGAGGCGTACCTGGCGCCCGACCTCCCCGAGGGGGAGTACGTCTTCCTGCAGGTGCGCGACACCGGTTGCGGCATGGACGAGGCCACGAAGGCGCGCATCTTCGACCCCTTCTTCACCACGAAGTTCATGGGGCGCGGCCTTGGCCTGGCGGCAGTCCTCGGCATCGTCCGCGGGCACCACGGCGCCATCCACGTCCAGTCGGCGCCGAACCGGGGGACCACGTTCACCGTCATCTTCCCGCCGGCGGAGCGCGCGCCTGGGCCCGAGCCCGCCCTCCCGGGTGAGGAGGCGAGCCGGCCGCTCCTCCTCGTGGCAGACGACGACCCCACGGTCCGCCGCGTGACCGAGCGCGCGCTGGAGACGCTCGGGTACCGGGCCGTGGGCGCGGGGAGCGGCGAGGAGGCCCTCCGCGTGGTGGACGAACGGCGTGGGGAGGTGGCCCTGGCGCTCGTCGACTACGAGATGCCGGGGCTGAGCGGTCCCGCCCTGGTGGAGGCGCTGCGGGAGCGGGCGCCGGGGCTCCGCATCGTGGTGATGAGCGGCTTCACGGGAGAAGAGACCGCGGAGCGGATGCGGGCTGCCGGGGCCGACGCCTTCCTGCCGAAGCCCTTCGAACTGGAGGAGCTCCGCCGGCTCACGGCCGAGCTGCTCGGAGCGGAGTAGAACATCCGTACGGTATACTGCCGGCATGGCGCCCGAGGAGCGCGTCATCGCCCCCGCCGCCCGCCCCGAGGAGGCCGAATTCGAGCGCTCCCTGCGGCCCCGCAGCCTGGCCGACTTCCCCGGCCAGGAACGGGTGAAGGAGAACCTCGCCATCGCCATCGAGGCCGCCCGTCGCCGAGGGGAACCGCTCGACCACGTCCTTTTCTACGGGCCGCCTGGCTTGGGGAAGACCACCCTGGCGAACATCGTCGCCGCCGAGCTCGGCGTCTCCATCCGCACCACCAGTGGACCGGCCATCGAACGCCCCGGTGACCTGGCGGCCATCCTCACCAGCTTGAAGGAGCACGACGTCCTCTTCATCGACGAGATCCACCGGCTCTCCCGGGCGGTGGAGGAGATCCTCTATCCGGCGATGGAGGACTTCGCCCTCGACCTCGTCATTGGGCGGGGGCCCGGTGCGCGCTCCGTCCGCTTGGCCATGCCCCGCTTCACCCTCATCGGCGCTACCACCCGCTACGCTATGGTGAGCGCCCCCCTGCGCGACCGCTTCGGGGCGGTCTTCCGCCTCGACTTCTACGATGTGCCCACCCTCGTGACCATCGTCCAGCGGTCGGCGCGCATCCTGGGAGTGGAGCTCCCCGCCGACGCCGCCGAGGAGATTGCCCGCCGCTCGCGGGGGACGCCCCGGGTGGCGAACCGCCTCCTCCGCCGCGTGCGCGACTACGCCGAGGTGCGGGCCGGCGGGCAGATCACTCTGGAGGCGGCCCGGGCGGCCCTCGCCCTCCTCGACGTCGACGAGCTCGGCCTCGACGAGACGGACCGGGCGCTCCTCCGCTGCTTAGTGGAGAAGTTCGAGGGCGGCCCCGTCGGGCTGGAGACCCTGGCCGCCGCCACCAGCGAGGAGGCCGACACCATCATGGACGTGTACGAGCCCTTCCTCCTCCAGCTCGGCTTCCTCCAGCGGACGCCCCGGGGCCGGGTGGCCACACCGGCGGCCTACCGCCACCTGGGGCTGGCAGCGCCGGCCGCTCCTCGCCAGCCGGCCCTCTGGCCGGAGGGGTGACGCCGCCCCGCATCGGTCGAGCCGCAGCCCCTGCCTCCCGCACGAGTGGCGCGACATCCGCGTCGAACGACCAGCCGGCCTCACCGCCGAATCTCCTGGGCGAGGAGGAGGTCGGCGTGGTCCACCACCGAACGCGTTGTGTATAGTCGGGGTTCCCCGGCACGATCGCGGCAGAGAGGAGGTCCAGGCCCCTGGTGGAGTCGGTACGGAAGAGCGTCTTGTCGAACGGGCTGCGGGTGCTCACCTGCGCCATGCCCCACACCCGTTCGGCCACCGTGAGCATCTACGTCGGCGCCGGCAGCCGGTACGAGCGCGATGAGGAGGCGGGGCTCTCCCACTTCCTCGAGCACATGCTCTTCAAGGGTGCTTCCCGGCGGCCCACGGCGAAGGAGATCTCCGAGGCCATCGAAGGGGTGGGCGGCATGTCGAACGCCGCCACCGACCGGGAGCTCACCGTCTACTACGCCAAGGTGCCGGCCGATGCCGCACTCCAGGCCATCGACGTCCTCGCCGACATGGTCTCGGCCCCGGTGATGGACCCCCGCGAGCTGGAGAAGGAGCGGCACGTCATCCTCGAGGAGCTCGCCTCCATCGAGGACAACCCCGCGGAGCTGGCGGGCATCCTCTGCGACGAGACCCTGTGGCCCGGTCAGCCTTTGGGCCGGAACATCGGCGGCACGCCCGAGAGCGTCAGCCGCCTCCCCGCCAGCGCCGTGGAGCGGTACCTCCGTAGCCAGTACGTCCCTTCGAACATGGTCCTGGCCGTGGCCGGCAACATCCGCGACGACGAGGTGGTGGAGGCGGCAGAGCGCTGGCTGGGAGACATGCGCGACGCCGAGCCCCGGCCCTGGTTCCCTGCCGTCGCCCGGGACGGCGCGCCGCGCCTCGCCATCCGCGAGAAAGCCACCGAACAGGTGCACGTCTGCCTCGCCTTCCCCGGCGTGCCGCTCGGCCACCCCGACCGGTACGCCGTGGACATCGCCAGCGCCCTCCTCGGGGAGGGGATGTCGAGCCGCCTCTTCCTGGAGCTGCGCGAGGAGCGCGCGCTCGTCTACGACGTCCACAGCTACCCGAGCGGCTTCCGTGACGCCGGCTCCTTCACCATCTACGCCGGCTGCGACCCCGAGAACGCCCGCGTCACCGTCGAGGCTGCCCTCGAACAGATTGCGGCCCTCGCCGAGGACGTCCCCGCCTGGGAGCTCGCCAAGGCGAAGGAGATGGTGCGCGGCCGCGTGCTCCTCCGCCTCGAAGACACGCGCATGGTCGCCGGCTGGCTCGGCGCCCAGGAGCTGCTCCTGGGCCGGGTGCTCACCGTCGACGAGGTGCTGGCGCGCATCGAGGCGGTGACGGTGGACGACATTCGCCGCATCGCCGGGGAGCTGCTCGCTCCCCAGCGGGGGGTGCTCGCCGCCGTCGGCCCCTTCGAAGACGACAGCGTGTTCGCCGGCCTCCTGCCGTGAGCGGCGCCTTCTACCCGCCGCCCCGCCGGGAGCCCGTGGCGGGCGGTGCCTACGTGGCCGTGGTCGTCGTCCCTGTGTGGCAGGGGCAGCTGGTGGCCTTCGACGTCACCGCCCCAGGGGCCGAAGGCCGCTGGTTCCCCTGGGCGCCGCTCCCCTGGGGCACCGAGCCCTGGGAAGCGGCCGCCTCCCTCGCCGAGGAGTGGTGCGGGGCCGACCTCGCCGAGCTCCGCCTCGTCGATGCGCTCGGCGGCGAAGGCCTGGGGGGCAGCTGGCAGCTCACCCTCGTCTTCCGTGCCGAGCTCCTCGGCCCACCGCGGACAAGCGCCCAGCGGCAGCCGGTCCTCCTGCCCGCCCAGCCGGCTGCGCCCGTCGGCGGGTTCGCTCCTGCCGACGTGGCTCGCTGGGCCGCCGGCCCCGGGCCCGCACTCTCGCCGCCGGCAGCCGCCGAGGGCCCCCTCCTTTTCTGATGGTTGTCGAGCAACACGCTCGACAAACTCCCGCTCTCCCCGCCGCTGCGGTATCCTAGCCGGTAGCGGGGGCTCATCGGTCCGCAGCGCATCCAGCGAAGAAGGGGGTCACCGAGATGACCAACGTCGCACCGTCCATCGCCGAACGCGGCTACGCCCACCCCGAGGTGCTCGTCGACACCCAGTGGGTGGCCGACCACCTGAACGACCCGAACGTCCGCATCATCGAGTCCGACGAAGACCCACTCCTCTACGCCTCCGGGCACATCCCCGGTGCCGTGGAGGTGGACTGGGTGCGGGACCTGAACGACCCGGTCCGCCGGGACTACATCGACAAGGCGCGCTTCGAAGAGCTCATGTCCCGCATCGGCGTCACGCCGGAGATGACGGTCGTCTTCTACGGCGACAAGAACAACTGGTGGGCCACCTACGCCTTCTGGGTCTTCCAGCTCTTCGGCCACACGAACGCGAAGATCATGGACGGCGGCCGCCTGAAGTGGGAGAAGGAGGGCCGCCCCCTCGTCCGCGAGGTGCCCAGCTATCCCCGCACCCAGTACGTGGCCAAGGAACGGGACGACAGCCGCATCCGCGCCTTCCGCGACCAGGTGCTGAAGCACATGGAGGCCCGGAAGCCGCTCGTCGACGTCCGCAGCCCGGAGGAGTTCCGCGGCGAGCGGACGCACATGCCCGAATACCCCCAGGAAGGGGTGCTCCGCGGCGGCCACATCCCTGGCGCGAAGAACATGCCCTGGGCGCGGGCCGTCAACCCCGAAGACGGCACCTTCAAGCCCGCCGCCGAGCTGCGTCAGCTGTACGTCGAACAGCTCGGCCTGAAGCCCGAGGATGAAATCATCACCTACTGCCGCATCGGCGAGCGCTCCAGCCACACCTGGTTCGTGCTCACCTACCTCCTCGGCTTCCCCAACGTCCGCAACTACGACGGCAGCTGGACGGAGTGGGGGAACTCCGTCGGCCTGCCCATCGAAAAGCCGTGAACACCGGCGCTGGGGGGGCGGCATGCCTGCCCCCAGCGCGCCGCCCCGGCACCCGCCGTGGCCCGGCGCATCCCGGCGCGGTAGCATGGTGCTGCGGGGTCTCGCCCCATCGGAGCCATGGCTGCCATCCCTGAACCGTTGGCCCGTCTCCTCGAAGACGTCGAAGGGCTCGACCGCTACGAGCGGCAGCAGCTCCTCCTCGAGTTCGCCGACGAGTTCCAAGAAGTCCCGCCCGAGGTGGCCCAGCGGCCCTACCCCGAGGAGAACTACGTCACCCGCTGCGAATCGCAGGCCTATGTCTTCGCCCGCCCGAATCCCGACGGCACCCTGAAGTTCTACTTCGCCGTCGAAAACCCCCAGGGTGTCTCGGCGAAGTCGTGGGCTGTCATCATGGACCAGACGCTCTCCGGGCAGCCCCTGGAGTCAGTGCTGGCCGTGCCCCCCGATGTCATCTTCCGCATCTACGGCAACGAGATCTCCATGGGGAAAGGTCAGGGTCTCATGGGGATGCTCGACCACGTGAAGATGCTTGCCGCCCGCGCCCTGCGCGAGCGCCGCGCGGGAGGCTGAGGTGGGCGCCCTCGTCGTCCTGCGTCTCATCGGGTTCCCCATCGCCATGCTCATCTCCGGCATCGTGGCCTGGCGGCTGGCCCGCCGCTCCAGCGACCCCCGCAGCGAGCGCCCCGCCTGGCGAGACGACTCCCTTGCCGAGTGGTACCGCGAGCGGGAGCGCCTGGCGGAAGAGGAGCGGCGGCGCCGGCACGAGGCCCTGGCCCAGGCGCTCGGCGACGCGGCCGAGGGCCGCGAGGAGCAGGACGAACGCCGGGAGCAGCGCATCGGCGGCTGAGTGACGCCGCCGGCTCGGCGCTGCCTGCCCCCATGCCCCACCCTGAGGCCGACCACGGCACCGGAGGTGGCCCATGGCCGCGATCGCCCGACGCTCCCAAGCCAACCCCCGGGGGTTCGGCCCCTGGCTCCACGCCGCCGCGGTGTGGGCGCGGGCCGCCGCGGGGCTCTTCGCCGCCGGGCTGGCCGGCGGCCCCGCCGCCATCGACCGGCGCACCGGCCGCGTGCGGAGGCTGCCATGAGCGACGACGAAATCCCCGTCGGGCCCATCGTGGCCCGCGTGGTCTCCGTGCTCGCCGCCGCCTTCCTCCTCTCCCTGGCGGGGCTGGTGGTCCTCGCCCTCGCCGGGGGCGACCCAGCGGTGCGCGCCACCCTCACCCACGTGCTCGAGGTGGTGCTGGGACTCTTCCTCGGCATCGCTGCCGGGCACCTCGCCCGAGACGGCTGATGGCCCCGCCCCGGGGGTGGTAGAGTGGCCCCGCAGCAACCCCGCGGAGGCGTGCCATGGACCGGTTCGAAGACGGTGACCTCATCATCGTGCGCGGCGGGCCGGCGGGCGCCTGGCAGAACAACATCTACCTCCTCATCGATCGGGCCACGGGGGAAGCGGCCTTCGTCGACGCTCCCGATGAGCCGGAGAAGGCGGTGGCGCTCGCCGAGGCCGCAGGCGTCCGTCCGGCGAAGATCCTCCTCACCCACTCGCACGCCGACCACACAGCCGGGCTCGCCGCCCTCAAGGCGCGCTTCGGCTGCCGGCTCTACGCCGACCCCGCCGAGCCCTGGCTGCCGGAGGAGCAGCTGGATGAGCCCGTCCGCCATGGGCAGGAGATCCGCCTCGGGAACGTCGTTCTCCGAGTGCTGAGCGTCCCCGGGCACACCCCCGGCAGCACGGCCTACGTGGCCGGAAGGAGCGCTTTCGTGGGCGATACGCTCTTCCCCGGGGGGCCCGGCCGCTCGCAGTCGCCCGAGGCGCTCCGCCAGGAGATCGCCTCCATCGTGGCTTACCTCTACACGCTGCCCGACGACACGGTGGTGTACCCGGGGCACGGGCCCACCACCACCATCGGGGAGAGCAAAGCCGAATACGCCGTGTTCGCCTCCCGTCCGCATCCCCCCGACCTCTGCGGCGACGTTCGCTGGCTGGAATCCTGAGCGGCCGCTCGACGGGAAGGTCAGCCGACGCTATGCTTGGCTCGCGATCGAACGGGGGCGGGGAACGTTCGCAGCGAGACCACCTGTCGGAGTGACAACCGATGGCCAACCCTGGCGAACCCGTACCGAAGACCCGCTTGGAACGGCGGAAGCTGCGCACTCGGCGCGCGATCCTCGACGCAGCTGCGAAGCTCTTCCGCGAGCAGGGGTACGCGAAGACGTCGATCATCGAGATCGCGGACCTCGCCGACGTGGGCGTGGGAACCCTCTACGGCTACTTCCGCTCCAAGCACGACCTGCTCCAGGAGGTCCTACGCACCCACGCCCTGGAAGCCCGGGAGCGGTACCGCGCAGCCGTCGATCGCACGACGCCCGCCGTGGAGCGCGTCGTGAAGACCCTCGAGGAAGTGGCCCGCTACATGCACGAGAACCGCGTCCTGCTGGCCTCGGCCTTCCGCGAGGACGGCGGCGACCGCCAATCGCAGACGGTCAACCCTGCCGATTGGCTGTTCGATGCCCTCTGCGAGGACATCCGGCGGGGGATCGAGAAGGGCGAGCTGCGCAAGGTCCCGGTGGAGATCACCGCCCTCACCCTCCTCACCGCCTACACCTCGGCCGCCCTCGGCCTCGGCGTTTGGCGGGACCGCGACCGTGAGGCCACCCTCCGCGAGCTCGATGCCATGACCCGCGCCATCCTCGCGGCCTGACGCCCGGGGCGGCCCACCGGTAGGCATCCGCGCCCCGCTGCGGTAGAGTACCCTCGCCGCAGCCGCGGCCCCGAGGAGCTTGCGATGCCGACGATGAGCCGCGAGGACTTCGGAGGCTCCGGCGGGGCCTCTCGGCCTCCCATCCGGGTCCTCCTCGTCGATGACCACGCCGTCGTCCGCCAAGGGCTCCGCTCCCTGCTCGCCCGACGGGCCGACATCGCCGTCGTCGGGGAAGCGGGCGACGGCCGGGAGGCGATCCTGATGGCCAGGCGCCTCCGCCCGGACGTCGTCCTCATGGACGTGGTGATGCCGGGCCTGAACGGCATCGAGGCGGCCAGCCGCATCCACCACGAGCTCCCAGGCGTGCGGGTCATCATGCTCAGCGGCTACAGCGACACCGCCCAGGTGCTGGCCGCCGTTCGCGCTGGTGCCCAGGGGTACGTGCGCAAGGCCGCCGACATCGATGAGCTCGTCCTCGCCATCCAGGCGGTGGCCCACGGCAACACCTACTTCTCCGCCGAGCTGCTCAGCGGCCTCGATGCGATGGATCTCCTGCAGAGCGCGCACCAGCCGGGCGGGGGTGCACTCGACCGCCTCTCCCAGCGCGAACGGGAGGTGCTGCAGCTCATCGGCGAGGGGTATACGAACCGCGAGATCGCCGAAGCCCTCGGCGTCACCGTGAAGACCGTCGAAGCCCACATCACCCGGATCATCCAAAAGCTCGGCATCCGCCGCCGGGGCGACCTCATCCGCTTCGCTGTGCGCGCAGGTATCGCGCCCCTCGAATCCGTCGAGCCAGCACCGCCAGCGCGCGAAGGCCGGGCCGGCTGAACCGCTCCGTGACCGCGGGCACACGGGGCGCCGGCCGGGTCTGGTACGATCGAACGAGCGAGTTCCGGGGGGTTCATCATGGCGATCGAGCCACGGGCCATCGGCCTCGACGGGCGCGGGGCTATCACCGACCAGGGAGTCGACCGGGAGCGCATCCAGGCCGCGGTGCGGGAGCTCATCCTCGCCATCGGCGAAGACCCGACGCGGGACGGGCTGCGGGATACCCCGCGCCGTATCGCCGATATGTACGCCGAAATCTTCGAAGGCCTCACCATCGACCCGCGGGAGTACCTGCGCGTGGGGTTCGAAGTGCCCCACGACGAGATGGTGATCCTCCGCAACATCCCCTTCTACAGCATGTGCGAGCACCACTTCCTCCCCTTCCACGGCGAGGCCCACGTGGGCTACGTGCCGGAATCGCGCGTGGTGGGCATCAGCAAGCTCGCCCGGGTGGTGGAGGCCTACGCCCGGCGGCCGCAGATCCAGGAGAAGCTCACCAGCCAGATCGCCGAAGCCATCATGGAGGTGCTGGAGCCCGACGGCGTGGCCGTCGTCATCGAGGCCGAGCACCTCTGCATGACGATGCGCGGCGTGAAGAAGCCCGGCAGCCGCATGGTCACCAGCGCCATGCGCGGGCAGTTCCGGCGTTCCGCCGTCACCCGTTCCGAATTCCTCGCCCTGGTGCGGGGCGCCAGCTGAGCACCCCGCCACGGGAGGCAGCCATGGACGACGCGGCCGCCAACGCCCTCCAGACCCTCGCCGCCGGAAGCGCCGAGCCCCTCATCGACGCCAACGACCTCGAGGCCTTCGCCCCAGCCTGGGCCGAGCTCTGCCGCCAGGCCGATACCCACCCCTTCGCGCGGCCCGAATGGGTCCGGGCGTGGCTGCGCACCAGCGACCCGCTCGGCGATCCCGTCTTCCTCTCCGTCCGTCTGGACGGCGAGCTCATCGGGGCGGCCGCCTTCGCCATCGACGGCGATACCGCCCGCGCCCTGGGCGACCCCGACGTGACCGACTACCCGCCGCTCACGGCCCTCCCCGGCTACGAGGTGATGGTGGCCGAGGCGGTCCTCGAATGGATGCGCGAGGACCTCACCCGGCGCGTGGTGCTCTGGGGCATCGCCGAAGACTCCCTCTTCCGGCCAGCCTTCGCCGCCGCCGGCGAGCGGCTCGGCTGGAGCGTGGCCGAAGAGCCGGAGGTGCTCGCCCCCCGGGCCGACCTCACCGGCGGCTGGGAGGCCTACCTCGCCGGCCTCGCCAAACACGACCGCCACGAGCTCCGCCGCAAGCTCCGCAACTTCGCCCAGGCGGGCGAAGCGCGCTACACGGAGCTCGCCGATCCCGCCTCCTGCGCCCCCGCGCTCGAGGAGCTCTTCCGGCTGATGCGCGCCAGCCACGAAGGGAAGGCCCGCTTCCTCACCGCCGAACGGGAGGCGTTCTTCCGCGAGGCAGTCGGCGCGGCCGTGGCGGCCGGCTTCGGCCGCCTCGGCGAGCTGCGCCTCGACGAAGAGCTGGCCGCCATGGTCGTCTGCCTGGAGAACGGCGAGGGGTACTACCTCTACAACTCCGGCTACGACCCCCGCTTCGGGCGCCTGGCAGCAGGGTTCGTCTGCAAGGCCAGCGCCTTGCGCGAGGCCTCCTCCCGCGGCAAGCGCTTCTTCGATTTCCTCCGTGGCGGCGAAGAGTACAAGCGTCGGTTGGGAGGCCGCCCGTACCAGCTCTACCGCCTCGTGCTGGAATCGCACGGCTGAGGCCCGCCCATGACGCGCATCCTCCACCTCTCGGTGCACACCAGCCCGCTGGCTCCCCTCGGCGGACGCGACGCCGGCGGCATGAACGTCTACGTCCTCGAACTGGCGCGGGCCCTGGGCCAGCTCGGCTACGAAGTCGACGTCATGACGCGGCTCGACGGCGACCTTCCGCCCATCGAACCGCTGGGCCCGAACGTCCGCCTCCTGCGGCTGGCGGCTGGCCCGCCGGTGCCCCTCCCGAAGGACGACGTTGCCCGCTACGGGGGCGAGTTCGCCCGCGAGGCGCTCCGCTTCGCCGCCCGCGAAGGCCGCGGCTACCACCTCATCCACAGCCACTACTGGCAGAGCGCCCGCGTGGGCCTCGCCCTGGCCAGGGCCTGGGAGGTGCCCCACGCGGTGATGTTCCACACGCTGGGGGCGGTGAAGAACCGCGCCCGCGTGAGCGAAGCCGAGCCCCGCCGGCGCATCGCCGCCGAGCGGCTGGCCGCGCGCCGCGCCGATGCCGTGGTCACCGCCAGCCGCCACGAACGGGAGCTCCTGGTGCGCGATTACGGCGCCGACCCAGCTCGGCTGGTGACCATCCCCTGCGGCCTCGATCTCGAGCTCTTCTCCCCGCGGGACCGCGCCCAGGCCCGCAGCCGGCTGGGCATCCCCTCCGAGCCGCCCCTCCTCGTCTGGGTGGGCCGCCTCGAGCCGCTGAAGGGGGTCGACATCCTCATCGACGCCTTCGCCCAGCTCCAACGGCAGGACGCGCTCCTCTGGCTTGTGGGGGGCGACAGCGAGGCCGCGGCCTACCGCGCCGTGCTCGAAGCCCAAGCCCGCGCCCGCGGCGTCACCGGGCGCGTCTGCTTCGCTGGGCCGATGCCCCACGCCGAGCTCCCCTGGCTCTATAGCGCCGCCGATGTGTGCGTCGTCCCCAGCTACTACGAGAGCTTCGGCCTCGTGGCCGTGGAAGCCATGGCCTGCGGGACGCCGGTCGTCGCCTCGCGGGTTGGCGGCCTGGCCGAGACCGTGATCGACGGCGTGACGGGGTACCTCATCCCCTGGCGGTGCCCCGAACCCTTCGCCGAGAAGCTCGACGTGCTCCTCGCCAACCCCGAGCTGCGGGCGAACTTCGGGCGCGCCGGCCGGCGGGCGGCCGAGCGCTTCCGCTGGCCGTCGGTGGCGGCGCGGATCGCCTCCCTCTACGAGGCACTGCGCGCAGGGCAGCGCCGGGGCGCCCGCTTCCGCGACGAAATCTACGAAGCCACCCTCTTGGCCGGAGGTCAGCTATGACGGAACCGCAGCGCCGCGACGGCGAACGCCCCATCCTGGCCCAGCCGCCCAGCGGTGCGGCGCCCCCGGAACCCCCGCCGCCCATCACGGGGCCCTCGAGCGCGATGGTCATCGTCGCCCACCCCGACGACGCCGAGTTCCTCTGCGGCGGAACGGTGGCGAAGTGGTGCGCCGAGGGGTGGGAGGTGCGCTACGTGGTGGTGACGAACGGCGACAAGGGGAGCCACGACCCGGCCATGCACCCGGAAAAGCTCGCCGCCATCCGCGAAGAGGAGCAGCGCCAGGCCTGCCGCGTCCTCGGCGTGAAGGAGTGCATCTTCCTCGGCTACCCCGACGGCTTCACCTCCGACGACCACGAACTGCGGGAGCAGATCGTCCGCCTCTTGCGGCGCTACCGGCCCGAGGTCGTCATCACGTGGGACGGCTTCCGCCACAGCTTCAACCACCGCGACCACCGCATCGTGGGCATGGCCGCCGCCGATGCCATCTATCCGCTCGTGCGCGACCGCCTCTTCTATCCCCGCCACGAGGAGGAAGGCCTCTCCGCCCACCAGGTGAACGAGGTGCTCCTGGCAGGAGCCACCGACCCCGACTACGAGGTGGACATCACCGACTACTGGCACGTGAAGGTGGAAGCCATCCTCTGCCACCAGAGCCAGCTCGGCGGCCGCCAGCGCGAGGACTTCCTTCGCCTGCGCGAGGAGCAGCAGCGCCGCGACGGCACCGACCGCATCTACGAGCGGTTCCGCCGCTGGAGCATCCGACGCCCGGTGCCGGCCCGCACGGCAGCCCGCACGTGAACGTGTGCCGGGCTGCCGTTGCCGCGCCAGAGGCTGCGCCGTAGCCTGGCTGCACGGGCATGACGCCGGCCATCCGCACCGACGCGCTCACGAAGCGCTACGGCCGCACCCTCGCCCTCGACGGCCTCACCATGGCCGTCGAACGTGGCGAGGTGTTCGGGTTCCTCGGCCCGAACGGCGCCGGCAAGACGACCACCATCCGCCTCCTGCTCGACCTCATCCGGCCGACGGCCGGACGGGCGGCCATCATGGGCTACGACTGCCAGGCCGCCTCCCTGGCGGCGCGGGCCCAGGTGGGCTACCTGCCTGGCGACCTCCGCCTCTACGATGCTCTCACCCCCCGGGAGCACGTGAAGCTCGCTGCCCGGCTGCGGCGCACGCCCCCTGACTGGGACTGGGTCCACGAGCTTGCGGAGCGACTCGGGCTCGAGCTCGATCGGAAGACGGGGGCGCTCTCCCGGGGCAACAAGCAGAAGGTGGGCATCCTCCTCGCCCTCTTTCCCCGGCCGCCGGTCCTCATCCTCGACGAACCCACCAGCGGCCTCGACCCGCTCGTCCAGCACGCCCTCCACGAGCTCTTGGTCGAGGAGGCCCGCCGCGGCGCTGCCGTCTTCTTCTCCTCCCACGTCATGGCCGAGGTGGAGCGCGTGTGCCACCGCGTGGCCGTCCTCCATCGGGGACGCCTGATGCGCATCGATACCGTCGAAGGGCTCCGGGCCCGCGCCACCCGCCGTGTGCGCGTGCGCTTCGACGGCGCTGCGCCGCCCCGCAGCGCGTTCGACTCGCTGCCCGGCATTACCGTCCGGCGCTTCGACGGCGCCGAGGCCGAGTTCGAGGTCCGCGGCGACTTCGACCAGCTCGTAAAGGCGCTCGCGCAGGGGCACGTGGCCGACCTCGTGGCCGAGCTGCCGCCCCTCGAGGACGTCATCGTGCAGATGTACGAAGGGGCAGCCCCGTGAACGGCGCGCTCTGGCGGAAGACGCTCCGTGATGCGAAGGCCGCCGTCGGCGGCGTCGCCGTGGCCCTCTTCGCCGTGGCAGCGCTCCGCGTCGGGCTCTACCCCCTCTACCGCGACCAGCTGACCGACGCGCTCCTCCCCGAGAGCATGCGCCGCTTCTTCGGCGACATCAGCAGCATCGTCACGCCCGAGGGGTACTACGCCAGCTCCTACTTCGCCCTCGCGCCCCTCCTGGCGGCGATCGTCGGGCTCATCGCGGGCTCGGCGGCAGTAGCCGGCGAAGAGGCCGCCGGGACGCTCGACCTCCTCCTGGCGCAGCCCGTGCGGCGCACGCGGCTCCTGCTGGAGAAGGCGGCGGGCATCGGGCTGGGCGTCGCCGCGGGGGTCCTGGCCAGCCTACTCGGCTTCCTCATCTTCGTGCCATGGCCCGAAACGGAGGTGCGCCCCGGCCCGGCGACCGTAGCGCACCTCGAGATGGCCCACCAGGCCCTGCTCTTCTCGGCCGTGGCGATCGCCGGCAGCGCCTGGCTGCCGTCGCGCGCGCAGGCTGGCCTCGTTGCTGCGGGGCTCATGATCGCGACCTGGGTGGCGGCCGGGCTCGGCGCCTCCATCGAATCGCTCGCCGTCCTCCGCGATATCTCCCCCTTCGGATGGGTCGAGTACGAAGCCGTGCTCCGCGGTGCCTGGGAGTGGCAGCCGGCGGCAGGCGATGTCCTCCTCACCGCTGCGCTCCTCACGGCGGCCTGCTGGGGGTTCGAGCGGCGCGACATCGTGGCAGGGCCCCGGGAGCGCACCGGGTGGCGCGGGTTCGCCGCGCGCCTGCGCCGCGAAGGATCCAGCGAGAAGCCCCCGCTGGCTCAGGACCTTCCCCGATAGTCCGGCTGCGCGCGCTGCCGAGAGAGTGGGGTGAACCTCTCGATCGGCGGAGGAGGATGCGCATGCCTCGAATCCGTTTCGCCCTGCCAGCGATCCGGCGGCCGCGGCTGCCCCTACGGCCGCTGCGGTTCGCGCGTGACCTCGGCCTCGCCTGGAAGCTCGGGATCGCCTTCGTGCTCGTGGGCACCATCCCGATGGTGGTCGCCGCCGTGCTCGCCCGGAACACGGCCGCCCCCGAACTCACCCGGAACGCCGAAGTCCGCCAGACCGAGCTCGCCCGCAGCGTGAGCCAGCTCATCGACCGGACGCTCGCAGAGCGGTACAGCGATGCGCAGGCCTTCGCCCAGAACCCGCTCGTCAAGTCGATGCAGAAGAACCGGATCATGGAGTACATGAGCGTGCTCATGCGCATGTACTCCCCCAACTACGCGCTCATGGCCATCGCCGACCCGAAGGGGCAGATCATCGTCGTGAGCCCAGTGGATTCCACGGGCGCGGCCATCGATACTCTGGCGGTCCTCGGCACGGACGTGAGCCAGGAGGCATGGTTCCAGCGCGCCGTCTCGCCCGACCTGCCCCAAGGGACGACGGTCGTCGAAGACATGCGTTCCGACCTGCTGCTGGAGAAGCTGTACGGCGCAGGCCCCCTCAGTTGGGCGATGCCCTTCGCTTACCCCATCCGGGACGAGTCGAACCGGCTCGTGGGCGTGTGGGTGAACCTCTTCTCCTGGCAGGCGGCGCTCGCCGTGCTCGATGAAGCCATGGCCCAGGCGAAGCAGGGCGCCCCTTCGACCGACATCACGGTGGTCAACCGGAACGGGATCGTCATCGCGTCGCCGCGCCGCGACGAGGTCCTCACCCGAAGCCTGAAGGGCGAGCACGTGGCCGAACTCGCTCTCGGGGCCACGCGGCCGCGTTCGTTCTCCGGCGCCAGCCTCGTGCCGGGCGCCAGCGGCGAGGCCATCTACGGCCTGGCGCAGTCTCCGGGGTACGGGGCCTACTTCGGCATGGGCTGGGGCTACATCGTCAGCCAGTCGAAGGGCGAGGCCCTCGCCGCCGTCGACAGCCTCACGCGGACGCTCCTTCTCTTCGGCATCGGCGCCCTCGCCGTCGTCGTAGGGATCTCCCTCCTGCTCGCCCGGGGCATCCAGCGGCCCGTCCGCCAGATGATGGAGCGGCTGCAGTCGGTGGCGAACCGCGACGCCCGCGCACTGGCCGAAGGCATCCGTGCCGCCGAACGCGGCGACCTCACCGTCGACGTCCGGATGGTCACGCAGCCCATCCCCGACCCGGCGAACGACGAAGTGGGCAAGGCGGCCCAGGCGCTCAATCGCCTTCTCGCCGCCATGCAAGACACGGTGGCGAGCTACAACGGGATGCGCGCCGGCTTGGGGCGGCTCGTGCGGCAGCTGCGCGACCAGGCCTCCGCTCTCCTCGCCGCTGCCGACCAGCTGCGCGAATCCTCCGACCAGATGGCCGGAGCCACCGGCCAGATTGCGTCGGCCATCAACGAGGTGACGCGGTCGGCGATGACCCTCTCGGAGCTGGCGCAGGAGTCCTCGCGCGAGGTCGAACGGCTCGCCGCCGGCTCGCAGCAGCTCGCGGCGGGCGCCGCCGAGAACGCCGGGCAGGCCGCTGAGAGCCGCGCCGAAGCCGAGCGCATCGGCGAGCGCATCCTCGCCGTGGCGGCGGCCAGCCAAGAGGTGGCGCAGGCCGCCCGCCAGAGCGCTACCGCCGCGGCGGGCGGACGGGAAGCCGTCCAGCGCATCGTGAACTCCATGGACGCCATCACGGCTGCCGTGGAGCGGGCTTCGGCGACGGTGGCCGAACTCGGCACCCTCGGCCAGCAGATCGGCGGCATCGTCGAGGCCATCGACGAAATCGCCGACCAGACGAACCTGCTGGCGCTGAACGCCGCCATCGAGGCGGCGCGCGCCGGCGAGCAGGGCCGCGGGTTCGCCGTCGTCGCCGAGAACGTCCGCCGCCTGGCCGAGCGGGCTTCGGCCTCCACGAAGGAGATCGCCCAGCTCATCAAACGCGTCCGTGCGGGCACCGAGCAGGCCGTCCAGGCGATGGAAGCGGGCGTCCGCGACGTCGAGGCCGGCCGGGCGGTCACCAACGAGGTGAGCGCCGCGCTCCAGGCGGTCATCGAATCGGTGGAGGCGGCAGCGGAGCGGGTGGCTGCCATCGCCGCCGAGGCGGAAGGCCTCGCCTCGGGTGCGGAGCGCATCGTCCACACCTTCGATGCCATGGCGGCCATCGCCGGCCAGAACGCCGCCGGCGCCCAGGAGATCGCCGCCGGCACGGAGCGAGTCGCCGGTGCCGTGCTCCAGGTCTCGGCCACCAGCGAAGAGACGTCGGCCTCGGCCGAGGAGGTGTCGGCTTCGACGGAGCAGCTTTCGGCGCAGGCCCAGGAGCTGGCGGCGACATCGGCCCAGATGCGCCAGCTGGCCGAAGCCCTGAACCAGGCGTCGGCGCACTTCCGCCTCGCGGCCTGAGCGGCCGCAGGCCAGGAGCGGCCCCGCGGGGGCACAACCTCCGCGGGGCCGCTCCTGCTCGCCTGGCCCGCAGCGCCCCGGTATCATCGCCTCCCAGGCGGAGGTGTGAGCCATGGAAGGGACGGCTATCACCGTGCGCGTGCCGGCCACCAGCGCCAATCTCGGGGCCGGCTTCGATTGCCTCGGCATGGCGCTCGATATGTTCGCCTCGGTCACGGTCACCTTCGCGCCCGCCCCGCTCCCTACGACCGATGACGTGGCCGAGAAGATGGTCCTGAGCGCCGTCCGTCACGCCTACCGGAAGCTGGAGAAGGAGCCGCCCGAGGGCATCATGGCGCGCTACACCGTTGCCGTGCCCGTCGGCCGGGGGTTGGGCGCGAGCGCCGTGGCCCGCGTCGCCGGCATCCTCGCCGTGAACGAGCTGGAGCGGCGCCCCTTCGATCCCCCCACCTGCCTCGCTCTCGCCGCCGAGCTCGAAGGCCACGGTGACAACGCGTGTCCCGCCCTCTTCGGCGGGGTGCAGGTGTGCGTGCAGCGCGAAGACGGCACGTACCTCTGGGTGCCCTGCCGCTACCCGGCCGACGTCGAGATCGCCGTGCTCATCCCCGAGCTCTCCATGCCGACGAAGGAGGCGCGGAAGGCGCTCCCCGAGCAGTACCCCCGCGAGGACACCGTCCACAACATCGGCCGGGCGGCCCTCTTCGTGGCGGCACTGGCGGCAGGCCGCCTCGACGCCCTCGAGGAGGCCGTGCGCGACCGCATCCACCAGCCGTACCGGGCCTCGCTCTTCCCGCCGCTGTACGACATCTTCGCCGCCGCCAAGGCCGCAGGGGCGGCGGCAGCCTGGCTCAGCGGGGCGGGCTCGAGCGTCGCCGCGCTCTGCCCGAAGGACACCGGCCGGGCGGTGGCGGCGGCCATGCGCCAAGCGCTCGAGGCCGCCGGCTACGAAGGCCGCGCCCTGGCCACGCGCATCGCGCCCCGCGGAGCCGAGGTCGCCCGCGTCGAACTCGTCGAGGTCGAACGGTGAGCGTGCGCCCCGCACGGGAATCCGACCTCGACGCCTTGGCCGACCTCATCCGCGCCCTGGCCGTCTACGAACGGATGCCCGAGGCGGTAACCTTCGCCCCCGCGGAGCTCCGCCGCCACCTCTTCGGGCCGCAGCGCGCCGCCGAAGCGCTCGTTGCCGAGGGAGCCGATGGGCAAGTCGTCGGCTACACCATCTTCTTTCCCGTCTTCAGCACCTTCCGCGGCGCCGTGGGCATGCACGTGGAGGACATCTTCGTGCGCGAGGAGCACCGCGGCCAGGGCTGGGGACGCCGGCTCCTCGCGGCCGTGGCCCGTATCGCCCGGGAGCGCGGCTACCAATGGCTCCAGTGGGACGTCCTCGATTGGAACGAGCCCGCCATCCGCTTCTACCGCGGCCTCGGTGCCCGCCCGCTCGATGAGTGGACCATCTACCGCTTAGAGGGGGCGGCCTTCGCCACTCTCGCCGGCGAAGGCGAAGCTGGGCCGCCCTCGGCCGGCTGAACGTTCGCCGCACGGGGCACGACGACCCGCACGCTGCCCCGCTTCTGGAGGATGGCCCGCAGCGCGCGCTGCAGCTCGTCGCTGATGGTGACGGCGCCCAGAGCGAACTCGGACTCGCGGCCGCCCGCATCGACGATGACGAGGCGGACCTCGTCCTCGCCGGGATGCTCGCGCAGCCGTTCGGCCACGGCCTTCAGGAGCGCCTCGTCGCCGACGGGGTCGTCCGTCTCGTAGAGGGTCACCACGAGGCGGGGGCGTTCCGGGGCGGGCGGCTCGCCGCTCGAGTGTTCGACGGCGGGCCGCGCCGCGCGGCCGTTGGCAGGTGGACGGCTCCCGTTCGCGGGGGCGATGGGCTCAGCCGGGGGGCGCTGGGGTGCCGCGCTCAGCAGCGGCGTGGCATCGCCTCGGAACTCCACCGCCTGGCGCACGGAGAGGCTGAGGCGATCGCCTCGCTCTCGGCACTCTACCACGGCGAGGATGATTCGCCCGTCCTTCCAGAACTCCTCGCCCGTCTCCTCGAGGGTGTCGCTCCAGACGGTGACCTCGGCCGTACCGGAGAGGTCTTCGAGCTCGACGAGGAGGAAGCGGCGGCCGTCGCGGGTGCGCCGGGTGTGCACCTTCGCCACCATCCCCCCCACCGTGACCGTCTGACCGGCGAGGTCGGGCCCCAGGTCGGCCAGGGTATGGGTGGTGCGCTGGGCCACCTCGGCCGCCACGGCACGGAAGGGGTGTTCGGAGACGTACACCCCCAGGAGCTCCTTCTCCCAAGCGAGGAGGCGTTCCCGCGAGGGCCGACTGTGGCGGGGGAGGTCGAGCCGGGGCGCGGCGGTTCGGGCGGCACCGCCGAGCAGGTCGAAGAGGGTCGCTTGCCCCGATTCCCGCGCCTCACGCTCCCGCTTGGCGAAGGCCATGATGCGCTCGGCGTTCTCGGCGATGGTGACGCGGTCGTACTGCTGGAGGGAGTCGAAGGCACCGGCCTGGGCGAGATGCTCGATGGTGCGCGTGGTGGCGCCCGAGAGGTCGGCCCGGCGGCAGAAGTCCTCCAGGTCGCGGAAGGGACCGCCTTGGCGGCGGGCCGCGATGATGCCTTCCACGGCGGATTCGCCGACGTTCTTGATGACGCCCAGCCCGAAGCGGATGGCGAGCGAGCCGTCGGGCCGCCGCTCCACGGAGAAGTTCTCCTCGCTGGCGTTGATGTCCGGCGGGAGGAGCTCGATGCCGAGCTTCGAGCATTCGGCAGCCGCGGCGGCGATGCGGGCGTGGGGGTCGGGCGCGTTCTTGGCGCTCTGGAGCACCGCCGTCATGTACTGCACGGGGTAGTTCGCCTTCAGGTAGGCGGTCTGGTAGGCGATGTTGCCGTAGCACCAGGAGTGCGCCTTGTTGAAGGCGTAGCCGGCGAAGGGCTCGATGAGGTCGAAGACGGCGTTCGCTTCCGCTTCCGAATAGCCGTTGGCCACCGCCCCTTGGACGAAGCGGCTGCGCTCGGCGGCCATGATCTCGGGCTTCTTCTTCCCCATGGCCTTCCGCATGATGTCCGCCTGCCCCAGGGTGTAGCCGGCGAACTTCCGCGCGATGAGGAGCACCTGGTCCTGGTACACGATGACGCCGTAGGTCTCGTCGAGGATGTCGGCCAAGTCGGGATGGGGGTGCCGGATCTGGATCTCGCCGTGCTTCGCCTTGATGTAGGTGGGGATGTGCTGCATTGGCCCCGGTCGGTAGAGGGCGACCATGGCGCACAGGTCGGCGATGTTCGTCGGGCGAAGCTCCTGGATGTAGCGCCGCATCCCCGCGGATTCCAGCTGGAACACCGCGAAGGTCTCCCCTCGGCAGAGCATCGCCATCGTCTTCGGGTCGCCGTCGGGGAGGGAGCGGAGGTCCACCTCATCCCCCGTGGTCTCGCGGATGAGCTCCACCGCCCGGGAGAGGATGGTGAGGTTGGAGAGGCCCAGGAAGTCCATCTTCAGGAGGCCGATGGCGGCCACCTGCTCCATCGCGTACTGCGTGGTGGGGATGGCCGCATCGCCGCCGCGGCTCGGGCGCTGCAACGGCACGTGCTCGATGAGCGGATCCCGGGAGATGACGACGCCGGCGGCGTGCGTGCTCGCATGGCGCGCCACCCCCTCGAGCTGCCGGGCGATATCGATGAGCCGGCGGACCTTCGGGTCGATCTCGTACGCCTCCCGCAGCTCCGGCGACTGCTCGAGGGCCTGGTCGAGCGTGATGTGGAGGGCGTTCGGGATGAGGCGCGCCACCCGGTCGGTCTCGGCGTAGGTGAGGCCCAGGGCACGCCCCACATCGCGGACGGCCGCCTTCGCGCCCATCGTCCCGAAGGTGATGATCTGCGCCACACGGTCGTGGCCGTACCGCTCGTAGGCGAAGCGGATCATCTCGTCCCGGCGGTCGTCGGCGAAGTCGAAATCGACGTCTGGCATCTCGCGCCGCTCGATGTTCAGGAAGCGCTCGAAGACGAGACGGTTCGCCACGGGATCGATGTCGGTCACGCCCAGGCAATAGAGCACCAGCGAGGCCGCCGCCGACCCCCGAACCCCCATGCGGATGCCCCGCTCGCGGGCGTAGTCGGCGATCTCCTTGACGACATAAATGTAGTCGGTGAACCCGGTCTGCTCGAGGACGCTGAGCTCGTAAGCGAGGCGCTCTTCCAGCTCGGGGGTCACCTCCCGGAAGCGGCGGTGCAGCCCCTCGCGGCAGAGTTCGGCGAGGTACTCAGCGCTCGAGCGCCCCGGCGGGATGCGTGGCTCGGGGAGGTGTTGGCGGCCGAACGGCAGCTCCAGGTCGCACGATTCGGCGACCCGCATCGTGTTCGCCAGGAACTCGGGGTTGTCGGGGAAGAGGGCCTGCATCTCCTCCAGGCTGCGGAGGTGGTACCCCTCGCCTTCGATACGGAAGCGGCCCGGCTGGTCGATGGTGGCGTTGGTGCCGATGGCCAAGAGGACGTCGTGGGCCTCGCGCTGGTGGGGGTAGGTGTAGTGGCTGTCGTTCGTGGCCACCACGGGAATGCCGAGCTCGCGCCCCAGCTCCACGATGAGCCGATTGATGCGGCTGAACTTCTCGTCCCCGTGCTCCTGCACCTCGAGGTAGTAGTGGCCGTCGAACACCTCGCGGTACCAGCGGGCGACGGCCTTCGCCCCTTCGATGTCCCCCTCCTGCAGCCGCCGGTGGAGCTCGCTCGAGGGGCAGCCGCTGAGGACGGCCAGCCCCGCGCTGTGCTGCTGCAGCAGCTCCCGGTCAATCCGCGGCTTGTAGTAGTAGCCCTCGAGGTTCGCCTTCGTGACGAGGGCGATGAGGTTCCGGTACCCCTCCAGGTTGCGGGCGAGCAGCACGAGGTGGTAGGGCTGACTTTCGGCCTTGTCGCGGCTGTGGCGGCTGGTGATGGCGACGTACGCCTCCACACCGATGATGGGCTTGATGCCCCTCGCCTTCGCCTCCCGGTAGAAGTCGATGGCGCCGTAGAGCGCTCCGTGGTCGGTGATGGCCATCGCCTCGAAGCCGAGCTCCTGCGCGCGGTCGAGGAGCTCGGGGATCTTCGACATCCCATCGAGCAGCGAGTATTCGGTGTGGACGTGTAGGTGCGTGAACATTTCCTCGGCTCGCCAAGGATACCGCGGCGCCGCGCCGGCGGCCATGCGACGGTTGGTTACGGCTGCACCCGGGCCAGCAGCTGCGCGAACGCCGTGTCGCCCTGCAGAGTGGCGAAGCGCGGGTCGTTCCTCGCCTCCCGAGCGAGGGAGGGATCGAGCGCGAGGGCACGCTCCAGGGCGGCCAGCGCCTCGCTCCGCTGGCCGAGCACCGCCAGCGCCGACGCCGCGCCGTAATGCGCCGCGGCGTCGGCAGGGTCGATGGCCGCCGCCTGCCGGAAGTCGGCCAGCGCCCGGTCGGCCTCGCCCGCCTGGAGGTAAGCCAGCCCCCGGTTCACGAGCACGGTGGTGTCCTGCGGGTCGATGGCCAGCGCTCGATCGAAGTCGTCGATGGCCTCGCGGATGCGGTGACGCACCAGGTGCAGCATCCCGCGGTTGTTGAGCACGTCGGGGTCGTCGGGCGCCAGCGCCAGCGCCCGATTGTAATCGGCCAGAGCGGCGTCGTACTCCCCAAGGCGCGCCCGAGCGTTGGCCCGGTTGTAGTAGGCGGCCGCGTTCTCGGGGTCGAGCTCGAGCGCCCGACTGTACCGGTCGATGGCCATGGCGTACTGGCCTACGTTGAAGTAAATGTTCCCCTCGTCGAGGTACGAGGCGGCGCTCCGCCGAGGCACGGCTCCGCCGTAGCGGGGCATGGTCTCGGCAGCCTCCTCGAGCACCGCGGCGAGGGCGTCCCGCGGCGGCTCCGGCGGAGGCGGTGTCGCGCTTCGGCCCTCGGCGGTGGCGAGGATCTCCTCCCACAGCGCCTCGAGGTCGTCGCGCTCGGCGGCATCCTGGTCGGCGGGTGGAGCCGGGGCAGGCGGCGTCGCCTCGCTCGTCGCGGCCTCGGCAGCGGCCGGCGCCGGCGGAGCGGCGGGTGCGGCAGCACCCAGAGAGCGGCGCGGCGCCGGGGCAGATGCGTGCTTCGGGCCGGAGAACAGGCGTAGGAGTGCCGCGATGGCCGCGGCCGCAGCGGCGGCGACCGCGGCGAGCTGGGCGAGCCGCGCGAGGGCCTTCATGGCCGTTTCCGCTGGTCGGCTCCGGCCGTCTCCCCGCCCGCGCGCTCCAGCAGCGCCTCGATGACGGCCAGCAGCCCGTTGTAGGCGTAGACGATCTCGTCCCGCGGGTGGAGCTCGAGCTTCTTCTTCGTTTCCTTGCGGGCCGTCACCGGGTCCCACGACCCCGTGAGTTCGATGGCCTCGTGGTCGATGCCGATCTCGAGTTCGTACAGCTCGCCGTCCTCGCAGACGACGACGCAGCCGCGCTCGGGATCGCCCGCCGGCCCGGGGTCGCACTCGATGGCGTTCGTGAAGAGGGCGTTCGGGAAGGGCGGGAAGGGGTCGAGCTTCGCGCACGCCTCGCGCAGCAGCTCGCGCAGCTGGATGGCCGCCCGCTCGAGGATGGCGTCGGCCTGCGTCTTCAGCGAGAGGATGTCGCGCGGGTCGAGCTGCTCGTTCACCTGCTTTATAGTACGGCGGCCGGGCGGCGGCGCATATGCTGGCCGCGTGGCTTCCATTCTCCCCTGCCGAAGGGCACCATGGCGGGGGATGGAGCGGCCGAAGGTCCTTCTCCTCCACGGCTACCTTTCCACGAGCACCGTGTGGCGCCGGGCAGCCAGCTTCTTCGAGCACTGCGAGCCCGAGGCGCTCGATCTGCCCGGCTACGGCCGCACACCGCCCCCGCCGGGCGGGCTCACCCTCGAATCGGTGACGGAGGCCGTGGCCTCGGCCGCAGCACGGATCCGGCCGGCGGCGGTGGTGGGGCATTCCATGGGCGCCGTGGTCGCGCTGGCCCTGGCCCGGCACTTCCCCGAGGTGGCGCCGCGGGTCGGCGTCATCGGCCTGCCGGTGTACCGCTCGCGCGAGGAGGCGCGGCGGTTCGTGGGGCGGCGGGGGCTCGTCTACCGCTTCTTCCTCTGGAACGATGCCGCGGCGCACGCCGTCTGCTGCGAACTCGGACGGCGGACGCTTCCGCTCTGGGCGCCGGCGGTCGAGCGCCGCTTCCCGCAGTACGACCGCGAAGTGCTGGCGAGCGCCTTCGCCCACGACGCCGAAACGCACCGCCAGGCGCTGGAGCGTCTCGTCTTCGGCTGCCGCCTGGAGGAGTGGGCCGCCGACGTGCCCGCAGCGGTGGCGGCGCTCCACGGCACCGCCGATGGTGCCGCTCCCCTCGGGCGGGCCCGGGCGCTGGCCCAGCGGCTCGGCTGGCGGTGGGAGGAGGTGCCCGGTGCCTCGCACGAAGTCCCCCTCGAACAGCCGGCGCTCACCGCCCGCTGGGTCGAATCCCTCCTCGAACGGCCGTGATGGCGCCTGGCGTCCCGGCCGCCGTCGACGGGTCGGGTCACGACGCTCGCGCGGCGGGGCGCGCATCCGGTGCCGCCGGTGGGAGCGCGGCCCCGCTGCCCCGCACGTGCGCCTGGGCCACCTGCTGGAAGAGGAGCAGCACGAGCTGCTTGCGGACGCCGTTCTCCATGGGCAGGAAGCTCGCGCCGATGACCGGCTGCCCGCTCGCATCGCGGCGAACCGAACGCACCTCCACCGGCAGCCGGAGCCGCTCCCCCGCCGGCAGGATGAGGGTGACGCTCCCCTGGGCTCCAATGGGCAGCGGCACGCCCGCCCGCCAGGCGATGCCTCCAGCCGAGATGTCGACGCTCTGTCCGATGATGTCGGCGTCGGCGAACCGGGCGACCACCGGGACGGTGAACGGGAAGCGGTACATCTCCCGCCGATGGGGGCGCCGTGTGGCCCAGCGGACTGCGGAGAAGGTGAGGGCGGCATTGAACGCGGCCCAGCCCACCGTCACCCAGAGGCCCGCGCCCTGGAGCTGCCATTCGGCGCCGGCGGCCCACCAGCCGATGGCCCAGCCGGCGGCCGCCAGCGAGGCGACGCCGAGCCCGATCTGCAGCTTCAGGTGGCGGAGCTCCAGGTAGAGCGGCTGCTCGCTCCCGACCTTCGGCGTGACCTTGAACTTCAGCTTCCGTGGCCACACGAGGGCCGTGAGCGCCCGCAGCATGATGCCGAGCTTCAGGTAGTGGAACCGCTGCGACGGCCAGTAGGGAAGGGTGCCGCGCGCCAGCAGCCGGGTGGCCACCACGCCCGAAGCGTAGTACGGCAGGAAATGCCACAGCAGCTCCTCTCCGCTGGTGCGCATCGGGAGGACCCCCAAGAGGAGGGCCTCGATGGGCGTGACGATGTAGATCAACTTCGGGATGTACTCCAGCACGTAGGCGACGCTCGTGAAGTAGGCGATGCGCTGCCGCCAGGTGAGCCCCCGGCGCAGGAACGGGTTGTCGCCCCGCAGGATCTGCACGGCGCCCTGTGCCCAGCGCAGCCGCTGTACCAGGAACGCCTCCAGGTCGTCCGGCGCGATGCCCACGGCCAGCTCCTCGTCGTGGTAGACGCTCTTCCACCCCCGGGCGTGGAGCGACATCGTGGTGTGCATGTCCTCGGTGACGGTGCGGGTATCGACGCCGCCGACCTCCTCGAGCGCTTTCCGCCGGATGATGGACGTCGACCCGCACCAGAACACGGCGTTCCAGCGGTCCTTGCCGGGGAGGATGGCGTCGTAGAAGACCGACTGCTCATGCCAGGGCGAGTGGTCGCGCGAACCGCGGGCCTGCGCGTGCTGGAAAGAGTCGAGGTTGTAGTACACCTGCGGCGCCTGGACGAGCGCCACCTTCGGGTCGCGGAAATAGCCCAGCAGCCGCACGAGGAACTGGGGGAACGGCGCGTGGTCGGCATCGAAGAAGGCGATGAACTCGCCGTTCGTCTTCTTCAGCGCTTCGTTGATGTTGCCCGCCTTGGCGTGGGCGTTCGTAGGCCGCGTGAGGTACTCCGCCCCGAGCTCTTCGCAGAGCTGCCGCACCTCCTCCCGCCGCCCGTCATCGAGCACATAGGTGCGGTGCGGGTACTGCATGGCCACCGCCGCGGCAATGGTGGGCCGTAGCACGGAGAGCGGTTCGTTGTAGGTCGGGATGAAGACGTCCACGGAGAGGCCCTCCGGTGGCGGGGGCGGCTCGCGCCGGAGGAGCGCCCACAGATTCGCCGCGAAGAGGACGAAGAAGAACGCCCCCAGCACGTCGGCGAAGAGCAGCGGGAAGGCGATGTAGAAGGCCCCGACGTCGATGGTCTCTGTGACGCGCCACCAGAGGTACCAGGCCGTGACGCCCACGGCGATCACCGCTGCCGCCTGGGCCGGCCGCGACGCGTCGAGCCATGCCCGGCCCGCCGCGGACGCGGCCGCTGGGGCGCCGCCGCGCTGGGCGCGCCGGCGGGCGGCGCCCCAGACGGCGCCGGCGATGAGGACGCCGGCGGCCGCCACGCCCGCCACGCGCATGCCCGGCCCGGGCCGGCGTCGCGGCTGGCGGCCCAGCCTTCGCCACGCACGTCCACCCCGTTGCGCCATCCGGCCGGATCATCGGCACGGTCCCGGCCGCGGTGGACCCCTTGCAGGGCCACCGCCCTCGCTCCACGATCGACGCGCGACGCGAAGAAGGGGGCGACGATGGCCACGGCACGCGCGGGGGATGTTTCGTTCTGGTACGAAGAGCAGGGCGCGGGCGAACCGGTGCTCTTCCTCCACGGTCTCACCTGGGACCACACCATGTGGGACGCCCAGGTGGCAGCGCTCGCCGGGGAGTATCGCTGCATCGCCCTCGACTTCATCGGGCACGGGCGAACGCCCGACGTCGACCACGACTACTCGTTCTGGGACCTGGCGAGCTACGTGGCGCGCTTTCTCGACGACATCGGGGTGCCCTCCGCGCACGTCGTCGGCCTCTCCATGGGCGGCATGACGGCGATGCGCCTCGCCCTCCGCCACCCTGGGAGGGTGCGCAGCCTTGCCCTCCTCGACACCGACGCCGGCACCGAAGACCCCGCCAAGGCAGCGGGCTACCACCAGCTCGGCGAGGCGGTCATCGCCCAGGGCTGGGAGGCCGTGGCCGATGCCGTAGCGGCGGTGCTCTTCGGTGCTCCCTACCTGGAGCGCTCCGAACACCGCGCGGCCGTGCGTGCGAAGCTCGCTGCCAACCCTCGCGAGAGCATCGCCGGGCGGGCGCTCCGCTGCGTCACCCAGCGCGACGATATCCGCGGACAGCTCGGCCAGATCGCCGTCCCCACCACGGTCATCGTCGGCGAGCTCGATATCGCCACCCCGCCGGAACGCTCGGAGGAGATCGCCGCCGCCATCCCCGGCGCACGGCTCGTGCGCATCCCTGGAGCCGGCCACATGTCGCCCATCGAGGCGCCCGAAGCCGTGACGCGGGCCCTACGGGAGCACCTCGCCGCCGCGACGGCGGCCTTCGCCGGCAGCGACGGCCGCTGAACGCCCGACATCCCACCAGGAGGCCGCCATGACCGCCGCCGCCGAACGCACCGCGCTCGATCCGGCCCTCTTCCGTCCCGAAGCCATCGATCCCGAGACGGCCGCCTTCGTCGCCGAACTGGAGCGGACCCTCGCCCAGCTGCCCCCTACCCATACCCTGCCGCCCGAAGTCACCCGCCAGGCGCGGGAAGAGGGCCGCGGTATCTGGGGCCCGCTCCAGCTCGTGGAGGAAGCGCGCACCATGACCATCCCGGGCCCGGGGGGCGACCTGCCGTTGCGGGTCTTCATCCCGCCCGAGGGCGCGCGCGCCGTCTACCTCCACATCCACGGGGGCGGGTGGGTGCTCGGCCGGGCCCACCACCAGGACCCCCGCAATTGGCACCTGGCCCGCCGCTTGCGCGCCGCCGTGGTGAGCGTCGACTACCGCCTCGCCCCGGAGCACCCGTACCCCGCCGCGCCCGACGACTGCGAAGCGGCGGCGCTCTGGGTGCTGGAGCACGGCAAGCAGGAGTTCGGCGCCGATGCCTTCCTCATCGGTGGGGAATCGGCCGGGGCGCACCTCTCCGTCGTCACGCTCCTCCGCCTCCGCGACCGCCATGGCTATCGGGGCACGGCGGCGGCGAACCTCGTCTACGGCGTCTACGACCTCCGCCTCACGCCCTCAGCTGCCAACTGGGGCGAACGGCCGCTCGTCCTCACCACGCAGACGATGCGCTGGTTCGTCGACCACTTCGTTCCCCCGGAACGGCGCACCGACCCCGACGTCTCGCCCATCTTCGCCGACCTATCGGGCATGCCCCCTGCGCTCTTCACCGTCGGCACGCTCGACCCGCTCCTCGACGATTCCCTGTTCATGTACGCTCGCTGGATCGCGGCTGGGAACGAGGCCGAGATCGCCGTCTGGCCCGGCGGGGTGCACGGATTCAACGCCTTCCCCACCCCCCTCGGCCGGCGGGCCAACGAGCGTATCGATGCCTTCCTCGCCGCCAAGCTGGAGCTGGCACTGGCCTCCGGAGCTTCCTGAACGCCCTGGCGGTCGCGCGCGGCGGCGTGAAGGGCGAGCGAAGGCCGTCGTCAGAACGAGGGGGTTGTGCCGGCGTTCGCCCGGATATATCGTTCGGTCATGAGCGGCGGGCCCGTCCTTCGCAGTCGGAGCGCCCGTGGGAGGGTCGTCCTGGCGTTCAGCGTCGCGCTCGTCGCCGGTCTGACGGCGACGGCGGTCGCCGTCTTCGCCGGCAATGTTCGGAATGATGGGAGAGCCCCCCAACCCGAGGTGATCGTTCAGGAGCAGCCCCCGGCCGACGCTGCGCTGCTGACCCTGTTGGAGGCCTGGGACCGCCTCGAGGCCGCGCTGAGCGCTTGGGGGCCCTCGTGGCGGATCGCCTCCCTGGCCAGCACCGACGTGCACGACCAACCTGCCGCCGCGAGCGGGCGCGATGGCCGCCGCGCCTCGTGGCAGGCAGAAGTGTTCGACGAGCAAACCGGTGAGGTCCGCTGGCTCCGGATCACCGGGGGAGCGCTCGTCGATGCCGTCTCCCCCGGGTGGGTCGCCCCTCGCGGAGCGCTCACCGCGCTCGAACGGCCCGCCATCGACTCCCCCCAGGCAGTCGAGGCGGCGCTCGCGGCGAAACCGACCTTCGGGCCCGGCACCGACAAGGCCGTGGGCTTCCACTTCTCCTACGGGCGCGACGCTTCCACGGGTGAGGTTGCGCTCGCCGTGCTCGGTGCCGTCGACGGTCAGCCGGTCCGGGTGCTGTTCGACCCCGGTTCCGGTGCGGTGAGGCGAGCCGAGCGCCTGAACGTGGTCGGCGGCGGGCTGCTCGTGAGCCGCGACGGCGGGGAACGATGGGACCGTGCGTCGCTCGGCGGCTTCGTCCAGGCGGTCGCTGCCGATGCGGCTCTGGGCGAGCGGGCACCGCTCTACGCAGCTGTCTGGGACGGCGACGCGCTCGCGCTCTGGCGCTCACCCGACGGAGGCGCGTCGTGGGCACGGGTGGCAGTCCTCCCGCCCAGCGCGGGGCCCGCGGCCCACGCGGTGGCGGTCGGCGCGCTCGAAGGGGCCGAGTCGGTCCTCATCGCTACGAACGGCGGCCTCTGGGCCTACCGTATCCCCTCCGACCGGCTCGAGCCCGTCGACGCGCCGGGCGTCGTGCTCGCGCTCGCCGTCGATGCCGACGGGACGTGGCACGCCATCGCGATGCAGCCCGGAGATCCTTCCTCGGCTCGCCACTACGTTCGCGGCCCGCTTCCCGGTGCACCGTGGGAGGAAGTCGGGGATGGCAGGGTGACGGCGCTCGCCAGCGGCGCCGGCCTGGCGGCGTACGGCGGGAGCGGCAGTGGCCAACTGGCCCTCCTCGGAGGCGACGTCCGGGTCCGCGCGACGGGCACGGCGCTCGAGCGTTCGGCTGACGGCGGGAAGAGCTGGGAACTCGTGGCGGAGGGCCCGTTCACAGCCGTGATCGCCGTGCCCGGCGGCAGCACGGCCTACGCAGTCCGCTTCCCCGCTACGCTCCTGCGCAGCGAGGACGGCGGCCGGACGTGGGAGGAAGCAGCGGCGATCGACGCACCCCAGGGGGTCGAGCTGTTCGCGCCGCTTCCCGGGGCCCTCGTCGCCGGCCTGGGAGCTGCATTCCAATGGCAGCCTTTCTGAAGTGCCTGCGAATCCCGGCCCTGTGCGGGATCCTGGCCGGGGGTACGGCGCGGCTCACGGTGCGCGAACGGCGCGTGCTGCAGCTGGTGGCCGCGGGCGCTTCGCGAAAGCAAATAGCCTATACGCTCGCGCTGAGCGAGCACACGGTGCGTGAGTACGAGCGGCGCGCCCTTCGGAAGCTCGGGGTTCGCACGCGCGTAGAGGCCGCGTGCATCGTCGCTCGGAGGGGAGGCGGTGCAGCGCTCCGTAGCAGGGCCCTCACCCCGACGTCGACCCGCCTCACGGAGCGTCAAAGGACCGTCCTTGACCTGGTATGTCGCGGTCGGCGGAATACCGAGATCGCGGCGATGCTGCGAATCTCGCCCTGGCGTGTGGCGGAGATCATTCGCGAGCTCCGGGTCCGAACGGGCGCTGCCAACCGCGTTTCCCTGGCGGTGTGGTATGCCCTGTCCTGCGTGCCGGGCTGGTTGCACCGTGCTGCCACGAGCCGAAGGCGCCCCGCTATCATGTCGCTCGTGTCGCTCCCGATCCGCCTCGTCGCCGTCGACCTTGATGGCACGCTCATCGGGCCCGGCAACCGCGTCGACGAACGGGACATCGCCGCCCTAGCCGAGCTCTGCGCCGCGGGCGTCTTCGTGGCGCCCGCCACCGCGCGCTGGTATCAGGCCGCCATGCGCCCGTTCGAGCGGGCCGGGCTGCCGGTGCGGGCGGCCGTGGCGGCAGCCGGCGCCGACGTCCGCGGCCCGGCGGGCCAGCAGATCGCCCTCGCGCCCCTGCCGCGCTCGTTCGTCGACTTCGTAGCCGAGATCGCCGACGAGCTCGATTGGCAGGCCACGATCGCCACGCCCGATGGCGCGCTCCGCCGCGGGCCCCACCCCGGTCCCGACGTCCGCCTCCCACCCTGGCTCGAGGTAGTACCCCGCTTCGCCGGCCGCCGTCCCGCCCCGGCGGTGTCCGTGCTCATCGAACTGCCCGCCGACCATCCGGCCCTCGAGACCGTGCGCCGCTGGCAGGGCGTGAACGTCCTCCGCGCGCGCACCAGCGACGGGACGCTCTTCCTCACCTGCACGGCAGCCGGTGCCGACAAGGGCACGGGACTCCGGGCCCTGCGCGAAGGGCTCGGCATCGCCCTCGAGGAAACCGCCGCCCTCGGCGACAGCGAAGTCGACCTGCCGATGTTCGCCGAGGCCGGCCTCGCGGTCGCCGTGGCCAACGCCGATCCCGATGTGCTCCATCGTGCCCACTGGGTGACTGCCCCGGGCGGTGCAGGCGGTATCGCCGAAGCGGTGGCCCGGCTCAAGGCCATTGGGCGACTTCCCGGCTGATCGCCTCGTTCACTTCGAAGAACGGCCGCCCCAGCTCCTGGGCGATGGCCGCGACGTCATCGAATTCGGGCACGCGGCGCACCCGCCCCCCCCAGCGCGACACCTTCACCCGCACCGGCCCGTACGTGGTGGCCACGGTTTCCGTCCACCGCTCCGCTTCGAAGCGGCGATAGGCCGCGAAGCGCACGCCCAAGGTCGACGTCTGGCGGAATACGGCGTCGGCGAACCGCGCCTCCTCGCCCTGGGGAACGAGCAGGCACAGCTTGTGCGCCGGGCGCCCCTTCTTCATGGCGATGGGCTCCAGCCAGGCATCCAGCGCCCCCGCCGCGAGGACGGCATCGCGGGCCGCGGCCAGGGCCGCTGGCGTCATGTCGTCGATGTTCGCTTCGAGGAGCACGACCGCGCGGGGCAGCGATTCGCCCGCCTCATGGCCGATGAACACCCGCAGCACGTTGGGCCGTTCCGGCAGCTCGCGGGAGCCCGCGCCGGCGCCCGCCCGCTCCGGCACGATGGCGGCCTCCCGCGGCTCGGCGACGGCGGCGAGGATCGCAGCCCCCGTCGGGGTCACCAGCTCGGCGGGCGCATCGACGAAGCGGAGGACGAAGCCAGCCCGCCGCAAAATCTCCGCCGCTGCCGGGGGCGGGCTGGCGGGCAGGGGGCCGTGCGCCGCTTGCACCACCGCCCCTGCACCCACGGTGACCACCGGGCAGGCCGCCGTCTCCACCCCGAGCAGCTCTAGGGCCAGCGCCGAGCCGATGAGGTCCACGGCGGTGTCGATGCCGCCGACTTCGTGGAACGTGGCCTCAACGCTTCCGTGGACCGCGGCCTCTGCGGCGGCGAGGAGGGAGAGCGCCCGCAGGGCGCGCTCCCGGGCGCGGGCCGGGAGGCCGGCGGCCTCGACGAGCTGGCGCAGCTCACCGGCCGCGAGCCCCGATTCCGGCGCGCCGCGCACCTCGAACCGCAAGGCCTCCACGCCGCCCCGTCGCACGCGCGACGCTCCGACCTGAACCTCCGCGAGGCCGGCGCGGCGGAGGGCCTCGACGATCGGCTCCATGGGGGCTCCCGCATCGATGAGGGCCGCGAGGACCATGTCGCCCGAGGCGCCCGAAGGGCAGTCGAAGACGGCAGCCCGGCGCCCCACCTTAGCCCTCGGCGGTGCCGCGGCCGCCCTCGACGGCGAGCCGGTTGATGGTCGCGGCGAGGTACCCGGCGCCGAAGCCGTTGTCGATGTTCACCACCGCCAGCCCCGGCGCGCAGCTGTTCAGCATTGCCAGCAGCGCTGCCAGCCCCCCGAAGGATGCGCCGTACCCCACCGACGTCGGCACGGCGATGACCGGTACGTCGACCAGCCCGGCCACCACGCTGGGGAGCGCGCCCTCCATACCGGCGATCACGACGAGGGCGTTCGCGCGGCGCAGCGCCGGCAGCTTGTCGGCCAGACGGTGGATGCCGGCCACGCCCACATCGAAGAAGCGGTGGACGGCCGCCCCCATGAGCTCGGCGGTGAGCGCCGCCTCCTCCGCCACGGGGATGTCAGACGTTCCGGCCGTGACGACGGTCACGTTGCCGACTCGGGGGCGCGGCGCCGGTTCGTACCAGGCCAGGCGCGCATCGGGCAGGTGGCGGATATCGGGGACGGCAGCGGTGAGCGCCTCGAGGTGGGGCGTGTCCAGCCGCGTGACGAGGAAGCGCCCCGAGCGGTCGGCGATGCTGCGAGCGATGGCGGCCACCTGGGCCGGCGTCTTCCCGTGGGCCAGCACCACCTCGGGCATGAGGTCGCGGATGCCGCGGTGGTGATCCACGTGGGCAAAGCCGAGGTCTTCGAAGGGTAGGAGGGCGAGCGCCTCCATGGCAGCAGCGACGTCCGTCCGCCCGGCTGCCACCGCCTCCAAAAGCTCCCGCAGGCGCTCGCGGTCCACGCCGACAGTGTACCCCTTCCCTGGTGGCACCGCGGGGGCGGAGGGACCTCGCCCGCTCCATCGAGCCGCCCCCCGGGAGCGGGCAGGCGCGGGACGGCTGGAACTTCGGCGCCTCAGCCGGCGGCGAGGCGCGCCGCCACCCGATCGAGGATCGCCATCGCCACCGCGTACTTCGAGAGCAGCGGCAGCTCCTCGATCCGCCCGTCGTCCCAGAAGATGGTCACCTGGTTCGTGTCCGTCCCGAAGCCGCTGTCCCTTCGGGTCACGTCGTTGGCGGCGATGAAGTCCAGCCGTTTCGCCCGGAGCTTCGCCACCGCGTTCTCGGCCAGGTCGTGCGTCTCGGCGGCGAACCCGACGCGCACCCGCGGCCCGGGGAGCGACGCGAGGATGTCGGGGTTCTTCACCAGCTCGACGGTGAATCCCTCCATCCCCTCCCGCTTCTTGATCTTCTGCGGCGCCACCTCGGCGGGACGGAAGTCCGCCGGCGCGGCCGCCATGACGAGCGCGTCGGCACCCTCCACGGCGGCGCGCAGCGCCTCGAGCATGGCCACGGCCGTCTCCACATCGCGCCGTTCGACGCCCCAGGGCGTGGGCAGTGCCACCGGCCCGGTGACGAGGGTCACGGCTGCGCCACGGTCCCGGGCGGCTTCGGCGACGGCGAAGCCCATCTTCCCGCTGGAGCGGTTGCCGATGAAGCGCACGGGGTCGAGCGGCTCGTAGGTGGGCCCGGCGCTCACCACGATCCGCCGTCCGGCGAGATCCCCGCTCCGCCGGCCGAGAGCCCAGCGGACGGCCTCGGCGATGGCGGCCGGCTCCGCCATGCGGCCGCTGCCGATGCGACCGCTCGCCAGCCTCCCCACCTCGGGCCCGGCGAACACCACTCCCCGCTCGCGCAGGAGCGCCGCGTTCGCCTGCGTGGCCGGATGCTCCCACATGGCGGCGTCCATCGCCGGCGCCACCACCACCGGTTTCGGCCCCATCGCCAGGGCCGTGAGGGTCACCATGTCGGGCGCGGCGCCGCGAGCCAGATTCGCCAGGCAGTCCGCCGTCGCCGGCGCGATGACGAGGAGGTCCGCCCGGCGGGCCACCTCGACGTGAGCCTCGGGTTCTGCGGCCGCGAACATGTCGTCGACCACGGGAAGGCCGCTGAGCGACTGGAACGTGAGCGGTGCCACGAAGCGAGCGGCTGCCGCCGTCATCACGACCTCGACCACGGCCCCGGCCTGGCGCAACTTGCTGCAGAGGTCCGCGGCCTTGTAGGCGGCGATGGACCCGGTCACGCCGAGGACGATGCGCCGGCCTTCGAGCGGCAGCCGTTCGGAGAGGGGGGCCGTCATCGCGCCCTCACTCCCGGTTCATCTCGTAGATGATGCGGAGGCCCTTCAGCGTCAGCTCCGGGTCGACGATGTCGATGCAGCGCGTCTCGGCGGCAATCTGCCGCGACCAGCCCCCCGTGGCGATCACCTTCGGGTTCCCGCTCAGCTCCTCCTTGAAGCGGGCGACGAGCCCCTCCACCAGCCCGACGTACCCGAAGAGGATGCCCGACTGCATGGCGGTGACGGTGTTCTTGCCGATGGCTGCCGGCGGCCGTTCGATCTGCACCCGGTAGAGCATGGCCGCTCGCTGGAAGAGCGCCTCGCTGGCGATGCCGATGCCCGGGGCGATGGCCCCGCCCAGGTACTCGCCTTTTTCGTTCACCGCATCGAAGACGGTGGCCGTCCCGAAATCGACGATGATGCACGGCTTCCCGTACAGGTGGACGGCCCCTACCGCATCGATGATGCGGTCGGCGCCCAGCTGCCGGGGGTTGTCGTACAGGATGCGCATCCCCGTCCGTAGGCCGTGGCCCACCACGAGCGGGTCGACGCCGAAGTACTCCCGGCTCACCGCTTGCATCGTGGGGAGGAGGGGCGGGACGTCGCAGCCGATGATGCAGGCGTCGACGTCTCGCCGTTCGAACCCTCGGGTGGCGAGGAGACTGGTGAAGAGGACACCGTACTCGTCGGGCAGCTTTTCCGTCTCCACGCCGATGCGCCAGGTGGCTGCCAGGCGCTGGCCGTGCCACAGGCCGATGTGGATGGACGTGTTCCCGATGTCGAGGGCGAGCAGCATCGGAGGCTCCTGGCTTCAGGGCCGGTCGCGCCGGTCCCCGTGCCGCGAGTAGCGTACCGCACACCGCCGTGCCGCTGGCAAGGGGGCGCGCCTCAGGCGGGTGGGCTCGTCCCCTTCCAGCGGTCGCCGATGCGTGTCGGACCCCGCACCGCCCCGATGGCCCGCAGGTCGCCGATGGTCACGATCTTCCCCGTGTAGTCGAGCGGCTGCCGCGCGAGCCAGAGGACGGCATCGGACATCACCACCGGGTCCTCGAAGTCGGAGAAGTCCTGGTCCCCCAGGGTGTACGTGTACCCCTCGCTCCAGACGCTGAGCTCGAGGCGGATGCAGTTCACCGCGACGCTGCCCCGCAGCTCGTGGGCCATGCCCTCGGTGAGCGCCTCCAACGCCCGCTTCGTCACCGTGTAGCTGATGCGCCCGAACTCGGGCGTCACCGACGCCACCGAGGAGATGTTCACCACCCGCCCTTCGCCGGCGGCCCGCATCCGGGGGCAGAAATAGTACATGAGGTAGAACGGACCGTTCAGGTTCACGTCGACGGCCAGCCGCCAGCGGCGCGTCGGCTGCTCGAGCGTGGGCCCCGGGACGGCGATGGCAGCGTTGTTCACGAGCAGGTCGCAGCGGCCGAATTCCGCGTAGACGCGCTCCGCCAGCTGGGCTACCGCCTCCTCGTCGCGCACGTCGAGGCGCACCGGCAGGGCCGTCCCGCCCGCCTCCCGCACCAGGGCCGCCGTCTCGTCGATGGTGCCGGGGAGCTTCGAAGGCTGGTCCTCGGTGGAACGCGCCGTCACCACGACAACGTATCCGGCCTTCGCCAGGTCGAGGGCGAGCTGCTTCCCGATGCCGCGGCTCGCCCCGGTGATGACGGCCACCGGCTGCGTGGTCATGGTCCACCCCCTCTGCAAGCTGCGCGCCTATCGTACGCTGCGGCCGCCATCCACGACGACGACCGAGCCGGTGACGTAGCTGGCGGCGTCGCTGGCGAGGTAGAGCGCCGCGCCTGCCACCTCCTCGGGTGCGGCGAATCGCCCCAGCGGCACGTCGGCGCGGAGCCGCTGCCCGTGCCGACTGGCGAAGAGGTCCCGCGTGAAGTCCGTCTCCACCCAACCCGGGGCGATGGCGTTCACGCGGATCCCCCGGTCGGCCCATTCGAGGGCCAGCGCCTTGGCCAGCTGGATGATGCCCGCCTTGGCAGCCGAGTACGGCGCCAGCCGCTCCAGCGGGATGATGCCGGCGACCGAGGCCACGAGGATGATGCTCAGCCCCCTGCCAGCGGCGAAGGCCCGCTTCGCCGCTTCGACGGCGGTGAAATACGCGCCGCGCAGGTTCACCTCGAGCACCTCGTCCCATTCGGCGGGGGTCACGAGCTCGGCCCGCTTGTAGTACGGGCTCACGCCGGCACAGGCCACCACGACGTCGGGCGGCGCCACCTCCCAGGCCCAGGCCGCGAGGTCGGCCACCGCCCCCGGGTCGCGCACGTCGCAGGGGCGCGCCAGCGCCGCGATGCCGAGCTGGCTCACCGCTGCCTCCAGGCCAGCAGCGCCCCGAGCCGCGAGCAGCACGCGCGCCCCAGCATCGACGAACGCCCGGGCGATGGCGAACCCGATGCCCCGCGACCCGCCAGTGATGAGCGCCGTCTTCCCGTCCAGGCTGAAGAGGGCAGTCACGGCCCCGAGTCTACGGAGCGCCGCCCGCCTGCGCATGGCACACTCCCAGCATGGGCGCCACGCGGATCGACGCGGATCAGGCGGTCGCGCACCTCCGCGCTGCCGACCCCGTGATGGCCCGGGTGATCGCTGCAGTAGGGCCCTTCGCGATGCGCATCGGCGACGGTGACCCCTTCCGTGCGCTCGCGCGGGCCATCGTGGCGCAGCAGATCAGCGGGGCGGCGGCTGCGAGCATCCTCGCTCGGCTCACGGCGCAGCTCCTCGGCCCCGGCGCCGTCGCGTCCCCCGTCCGCCGAACCGACCCCGGCTGGGACGGGGCGACGCTGCCCTTCCCCCCGCCCGAGCGGATCCTCGCTGCGAGCGATGAGGAGCTGGCCGCCGCGGGCCTCTCGCGCCAGAAGATCGCTGCCCTGCGCGACCTCGCGCTCCACTTCACCGAAGGCGAGCTGGCTGCCGCCTGCTTCGATGAGTGGGACGACGAGGAGGTCATCGAGCGGCTGACGCGGGTTCGGGGCATCGGCCGCTGGACGGCGGAGATGTTCCTCATGTTCCATCTCGGCCGGCCGGACGTGCTGCCCGTCGACGACCTGGGAATCCGGCGGGCGGTCCGCCGGCAGTACGGGCTCGACGCGCTCCCCTCGCCGGCACAGCTCCGGGAGATCGCGGCTCCCTGGCGCCCCTGGGCGACGGTGGCGTGCTGGTACCTGTGGCGAAGCGAAGCCGTGCTGCCGCCGGGCGGCTAAGCGATGTGCCGGCGGACGGTCTCCTCGAGCTCGCCGACGTCGAACGGCTTCCGGAGGACGGCCGAGACGAGCCGAATGCGCGGGTCGTCCGGTTCCAGGTCCTCGCCCGTCATCAGCACCACGGGCAGCTGTTTCCGCAGCTCGGCCAGTGCTTCGAGTACCCGCAGGCCGGTGCCATCAGCGAGGTGCATGTCGAGGAGCACGAGCTGGACGTCCTCCTCGCGGATGGCGGCGATGGCTTCGGCGGCGCTACGCACGTCCTTCACGTCGTAGCCCGCCTGGCGGAGCACCGTCCGGAGGAGACGGGTGACGAGCTGTTCGTCCTCAGCGATGAGGATGCGCATCGGCGGCACGTCAGGTCCCCTCTCCTCCCCCCGGAATGTCGGCGGCGATCTCAACATAGCCGCTGGTCCTTCGCGCGACAACCGTTCCGCCCATGATGGCGATGACGGAAAGTGCACGGAAGTACCGGAAGCCGGCGTCGGTGCCGAAAGGGAGGTTTTCGCCTGCGGGTTCGCCGCTGCGCAGCCTGAATTCGACGCTCCCGCGGGAACGGCCGGGGCGGACCTCCAGCGCCACGGCGCCCGTTCCCGCACCGAGGCGGTTCGCCGCGACCGCCAGGTCGGCCAGCGCTTCAGCCAGCCGGCCGACGTCCCAGCGGCCCGACGGCGCGGCGGGCGCTTCTTCCGTGATGGTGAGCTGCACGCTCTCCGGGAGCACCGCGCGGAGCCGCTCCACCACCTCGCGGAGCGCTGCCGGCTGCGGCTGGAGCTGCCAGATGCCGCGCTCGATGCGGGAGATCTCCTGGATGCCGTCGGCGAGGCGCTGCAGCTCCCGCAAGGAGAGTTCGAAGACCCGCAGCAGGTCGGCATCGAGGCGTGCTTCGCCCGTCTGCGCGGCCTGGCGCCGCGCCAAATCGAGCAGCATCCCCAGTGAGGTCAACGGTGTGCGGAGTTCGTGGGAGAGCGCACCCAGGAGCGCAGCACGCAGCTCCGTCCCGGAAGGGCGACCCGCTTCGTCGTCCAACCCTCACCTCCTCCCGTCGCCCGTCGTCATGGTAGCGGCTGCGGTCCTTATGCCAAACCGCAGCGTCCGGGCGCACAGGTCGTTGACGAGTGAACGTTCTGCGTGCTGACTATACACCGCGGGCGGGTGAACGGATCGTTGCAGCCGCAGGAGATTACGAACTGCGTTCCGAACTTGCGTGGGTGGCGATTCGCAACGGAATCGCTTGCCCGCTCCAGGCTGCCTGTTCCTCGGCGTGGTAGGAACTCCGCACCAGCGGGCCCGCCTCCACGTGGCGGAACCCCATGGCCAGCGCAGCGCGCTTCAACCGGGCGAACTCCTCCGGCGTCCAATACCGCTCCACGGGCAGGTGCGTGGGCGTCGGCTGCAGGTACTGCCCCACGGTGAGGATGTCGACCCCGCGCTCAGCGAGGTCCTGGAACACGGCCAGGAGCTCCTCTTCCTGCTCGCCCAGCCCCACCATGAGCCCGCTCTTCGTCTGCAGCCGGGGCGACAGCGCCTTCGCCCGCGCCAGGAGGGCCAGGGAGCGGCCGTACTCGGCCTGGGGGCGCACCCGGCGGTAGAGGCGGGGCACCGTCTCCAGGTTGTGGTTCAAGATGTCGGGCCCCGCGCCCACCACGGTGGCCAAGGCGTTCCAATCACCTTTGAAATCGGGGATGAGCACCTCCACCGTCGTTTCGGGGCAGAGCCGGCGGATCCAGCGGATCGTCTCGGCGAAGATGCCCGCGCCGCCGTCGGGGAGCTCATCCCGGTTCACGCTCGTGATGACGGCGTGGCGAAGGCCCATCTGGTGGACGGCGAGGGCCACGCGGCGCGGCTCGTCCCGGTCGAGCCCCTGGGGCCGGCCGGTCTTCACCGCACAGAACCCGCAGGAGCGGGTGCAGACGTCGCCGAGAATCATGAAGGTCGCCGTGCCCCGGCCCCAGCACTCGCCGATGTTCGGGCAGCGGGCCTCTTCGCACACCGTATGGAGCGCCTTGGCCCGCATGAGCTCCCGCACCCGCTCGTACGTCTCCCCGGCAGTGAAGCGGACGGTGAGCCACGGGGGCCGAGCAGGGGATGCTCCCCGGTCCATGCCTCCAGCCTACCGCCGCGGCGGCGCCCCCGCACCTGCCCCGAGCGGGAGCCCGCCGTACAATGCCCGCCGTGAGCGATGCACGCCCGGACCTCGATCTGCTCTTCTCGCCGCGCTCCGTGGCCGTCGTCGGTGCCTCCACGAACGTGGACAGCCCCGGCCACGACTACGTCCGTTCGCTGCGCGAGTTCGGCTTCGCCGGGCCCGTCTACCCCATCAACCCGAAGGCGACGGAGATCGCCGGCTACCGCGCCTACCCTTCGTTGGCCGACATCCCTGGCCCGGTCGACCTTGTCATCTCCTGCATCCCCGCCGAAGGCGTGCTCGACCTCATCGACCAGTGCTCCGGCGGAAAGGCGAAGTTCCTCCACCTCTTTACCGCGCGCTTCAGCGAAACGGGGGATGAGCGGGCCGCTGCGCTCGAACGGGAGGTGGCCGCCCGGGCGCGGGCAGCAGGCGTTCGCATCCTCGGCCCCAATGGGATGGGAGTCTACCACCCTGCCGGCGGCATCGCCTTCCGGCCCGACCTTCCCAAGGCTGCGGGTGGCGTCGCCTTCCTCAGCCAGAGCGGGAACAACGCCGTCGAGGTCGCCATCCGCGGTGCAGCCCGGGGGCTGAAGTTCGGCAAGGTGGCCAACTACGGCAACGGCCTCGACATCACCCCGGCCGAGCTCTTCCGCTACCTCGCGGACGACCCTGCAACCGAAGTCATCGGCGCCTACATCGAGGGCGTCCCCGACGGTCGCGCGCTGTTCGAAGCTGTCCGCCTGGCCGCGGCACGCAAGCCCGTCATCATCCACAAGGCGGGCCGCACGCGGGCCGGCGCCCGCTCCGCCTCGTCCCACACTGCGGCGCTGGCCGGCTCCCGCGAGCTCTGGTCGGCGGCGCTGCGCCAGGCCGGCGCCGTCGAGGCCCGCAGCCAGGAACAGCTGCTCGACCTGCTGACGGCCGCGGCGCTTCTGGGACGGCCCCGCGGCCGACGTGTCGCCGTGGTCGGCGGCGGGGGCGGCCGCTCCGTGCAGTCGGCCGACGCCTGCGAAGAGAACGGGCTCGACGTGGTTCCCCTCCCCGCGGCCGTGCGGGAGCGGGTGCGCGAGCGGGCTCCCTTCCTCGCCGACTGGGTGCAGAATCCGGTCGATCAGTCGATCCTCGCCGGGAGCGGCCTCTCCTCGAACGCCCTGCTCGAGCTCATCGTGGAGAGCGGTGCCTACGATATGGCCATCGCCAACGTGGGCGAGGAGTGGTTCTTCGGTCGACCCGATGCCGAGGCCCGCCTCCGCCACGCCTGCCAACGCCTGGCCTCTATCGCCGAGCGCTCGCCCATTCCTGTCGCTGTCGTGCTCGGTGCTACGGAGACCCCGGTGGCGTGGCAGCGCCAGCTGGTCGACGCCATTCGCGACGAGTTCGTGGCCAAGGGATTGGCAGTCTTCCCCAGCGTCGAGCGCGCTGCCTTCGCCCTGGCCCGCCTCGCGCCGCCCCGCTAGGCAGGCTCTCCCGCCTCGGGATACACTGACGCACCACGCACGACGGAAGGTGGCCGATGGCGTTCGTTCGTCTCTCGCTCATGACCCCGAAGCGCGGCCGCGCCCAGGAAGTGGAGCGCCTGCTCACCGAGCTGCTGACGTTCCAAAGCCAGCAGGACGGCTACCTGGCGGGGTACCTCTTGAAGCCGGACCCCCATCAGGGGAATGGGCGCATCGGCAGGGTCGCCGTTTGGCGTAGCGAGGCCGACGCCAACCGCGTCGCCGCGCTCGAGCGGGACCTGGCGCTCCAGTCGGCCATCAAGCTCGAGGTCGACGAGGCCACCCACGAAGAACACTCCTTCGAGGCGGTAGCCTTCGCACCGAAGGGCTAGGGGGCGCCCCCGGCGGCACGGAACGCTCAGCCTTCGGCGTCGGCCAACGGCGCCGAAACGGAGGCGAGTTCGTGGGTGGGCTCGCCCCGCGCCAGCCAGAGGAAGACGGGAATCCCGGCCAGCACGCAGATCCCGCCGAAGGCGAAGGCCCACGGGAGCCCGAAGGCATCGACCATGATGCCGCCGCTCACGGAACCAGCCACGATGCCGACGCCGTTCCCCGCCGACCCGAGGCCGAGCACCGTGCCCATGCCGGCGCGGCGCCCTGCCACCACCTGCATCGCGCTCCCCGCCACGGCCGAGACGGCGCCCGCGCCGCCCATGAGGAGCATGAGGGCGATGACAGCACCGACGTGCTCGGCCGCACCGAGCACCAGCAGCATGACCCCCGACGCGCCGAGCCCCGAAGCCAGCAGCGCCCGCCGCTCCACCCGGTCGGCGAGCTGGCCCGCGAACGGCTGCACGAGGGCGCTCGCCACGCTCTCGGCGCCGAAGGCCACTCCGGTGAGGGCGGGGCCCGCGCCCAGCTCCTCGAGGCGGACCGCTAAGAAGCTGAACGTCGCCCCGAACGAGAGGCTCGTCAGCCCCATCGTGAGCGTGAGGGCGAGGACCAGGCGGTCGGCGAGGGCCTCGCGGAAGCGGAGCTCCGCGGGACGCAGCGACGCTCGGCCCCCGGCTCGCCCGGCACGCGCGGGCAGCAGGAGCGCCACGATGGCCGCCGAGCCCGCCATCAGCGCCGCCATGCCGATGAACACCGCGTCGAAGCCCCAGACCTGGCGGATGAGGCCCGCCAGCACCGGGCCGATGCCGAAGCCGATGATGTCGGCCGTCGCGAACACGCCGAACCAGCGTCCTTCGTACCGCGGCGGCACGAGGTCGCCGATGTAGGCCCGCGCCACGGAGAAGATGAGGCTCGTACCCATGCCGCTCAAGGCGCGGAAGGCGAGCACCTGCCAGAACGACCCTGCCGTCAGGTAGCCGAGCGCCGCCGTGAAGTAGAGGAGCAGCCCGGCGACGATGAACGGCTTCCGCCCCCAGCGGTCTGACCACCGGCCCGCGAAGGGCCCGAAAATGGTCTGGGTGACGGCGAAGATGGAGAACGTAAGCCCGATCCAAATGCCCGTCGCCCCCAGCCGTTCGGCGTAAACGGGCAAGAGCGGGCTCACCATGGAGATGCCCATGGTGGCCACGAAGACGGCCGCGTAGAGGACAACGAACGGGCGGCTCCGCACGGGGTCAGCCTACGGAGTGGCCGCGGTAGCCGCTGCGCGCCGCCCGCTTAGTCCCGCGGGAGGCCGAGGCCGCGGGTGGCGATGATGTTCCGCTGGATCTCGCTCGTGCCCGCGGCGATGGTCGCCGAGACGGCGTTCAGGTAGCCGGCCGCCTGGTCGAACACGAGCCACTTCGAGCCCTCCCGCAGCTGGCCTGCCAAGCCCAACAGGTGCATCCCCGTGAGGGCGATGCGCTGGCTCAGCTCGCTCCCGAAAAGCTTGCTGGCGCTGGCCTCGTGGTTCGGAACCAGGCCCCGCGCCTGCATCGTCGCAACCCGGTAGGCGAGGAACGTCCCCACGGACACCTCGATGGCGCGGTCGGCCAGTTCGTGGCGGATGCTCGGCCGCTGGGCGACGAGTTCGGGGCGGCGCTTCGCCAGTTCCACCAGCCGCTCCACCGACCGCCGCCCGCCGGCGAAGGCTTGGATGCCGCTCCGCTCGAAATCCAGCGCCACAGCCATGTGGTACCAGCCGCGGTTCACCTCGCCCACCACGTTCTCGGCCGGCACCCGAACGTCTTCGAAGAAGACCTCGTTGAAGCCGTGGCGCCCAGCCATGTTGATGAGCGGCCGCACGGTGATCCCGGGCGTCTTCATGTCGACCACGAACATCGTGATCCCCTTGTGCTTCGGCGCGTCCGGGTCGGTGCGGGCGGCGAGCCAGCCCCAGTCCGCCAGGTGGGCGCCGGTCGTCCAGATCTTCTGGCCGTTGATGACCCACTCGTCGCCGTCGCGCACGGCGCGGGTCTGCAGGGCCGCCAGGTCGGACCCGGCTCCCGGCTCGGAGTAGAGCGTGCACCACCAATCTTCCGCCCTGGCGATGCGCGGGATGAAGCGCCGCTTCTGCTCCTCCGTGCCATAGAGCATGAGCGAGGGCCCCACCCAGGCGATCCCCATGTTCATCACCGGGGCACCGTGGTAGGCCATCTCCTCGTTGTAGACGAGCTGGTGCATGTGGCTGGCGCCGCCGCCGCCGTACTCCTTCGGCCAGGCCATGGCCAGCCAGCCCCGTTCGGCGAGCTTCCGCTGGAAGCCCATGATGTACGCCTTCTCCTCCTCCGGCGTCTTGAAGCCACCCTCGTAGCCCATGCGGATGCGCTCTTCTTCGGGCGGCAGCTCCTTCGCCAAGAACTCGCGCACCTCCTGCCGGAAGCGCTCCACCTCGGGGTCGTAGCGGAACCGCATCGCCGTCCCTCCCTGGGGGATGTTTCGCTCGCGCCGAAGCATACCAGAGCTTCACGAGGGGGGCACGCGCTTTCCCCGAACGGCTATCCTCGGCCCATGGAGCCGGACCACCCGCGTGTTCCCCTCCGGGTCGACCTCCGCGTGCTGGAAGCGCTCGTGCCGGTGGGCGTCTTCCTCCTCGCGGGGCAGGTGGCGCCCGTACGCGCGGCCATCGCCGCCTCGTTCGTCGCCGCGGCGGTGGTGTTCTGGCGGAACCGGCGCAGCGGGGTGGTGCGGTTCCTCAACGTGGTCGGCTTCGGCGTGGTCGCCGCTTCGGCGGCCGTGGGCCTCTGGCTCGGCGATGCCCGCCCCTTCGTGGCCCAGAACCTCGTCTCCGATTTCCTGGTGGCGGGTCTCTCCGTGGGCAGCATCGCCCTGCGGCGCCCGCTGGTCGGGCTCGTCCTGCTCGAACTCATCCCGAGCCTCCGGCGGCGGGTCCCACCCGATGCCCCGGCATTCGTGCGCCTGACAGCGCTCAACGCGGTACTCAACCTCGCCACTGGGGGCATGCGCCTGGCGATGCTCCACCATCTGGAGCCGGCGGAGTACGTCCTCCTCAGCCGAGCTGCGGGCCTCCCGTTCACCGTCGCCTTCTACGTCCTCTGCGCCGCCGTCATCGCCCGGCACGCGGACATCCGCCGCGTGGGCTTGGCTCGCTGAAGGGCCACGGCTGCGGGCCAGGGTGCGGAAGGCCCTGGGTGGTACACTGGGGACGATGAGCGCCCACCCGGAAGCGGCAGCGGCGGTGCTGCGCCGCCCCACGCGCGAGCCCGTGGTGGCGGTGGTGTACACCAGCGCGCCGAGCGTCCTCGCCGACATCGCCCGCGCCATGGAGCTGGCGGGCTTCCGGAAGCACCTCCCGGCCGATGCAGCCACCATCCTCAAGGTGAACATCAGCTGGCAGCACTACTACCCCGGCTGCAGCACCTCGCCGTGGCAGCTCGACGGCGTCATCAGCGCGTTGAAGGCCGCCGGCTACCGCGACCTCATCCCGGCCCAGAACGGCACCGTCGTGGTCGACTCCCACGCGGGCGAACGGGGCAACAAGCACGACCGCGTGCTGGCGAAGCACGGGCTGCGCAGCGTCCACCTCGGCGACCCCGACGTCCGCTGGGTCCCCTACGCCCCGAAGGCGCCGCTCCGCGTGCTCGACCGCATCTTCCCCGACGGCATCGAGATCCCTGAGCTCTTCCTGGGGAAGAACGTCGTCCACCTGCCCACGATGAAGACGCACGTCTTCACCACCATCACCGGGGCGATGAAGAACGCCTTCGGGGGGCTACTGAACAACCGGCGCCACTGGACGCATTCGGTCATCCACGAGACGCTGGTCGACCTCCTCCAGATTCAGCAGGAGATCCACCCGGGTATCTTCGCCGTCATGGACGGCACCATCGCTGGGGATGGCCCAGGCCCCCGGGCGATGCGCCCCCACGTGAAGAACGTCATCCTCGCCAGCTCGGACCAGGTGGCCATCGATGCCGTGGCAGCGAAGATGATGGGCTTCGACCCCCTCTCCATCGGCTTCATCCGCATGGCCCACGAGGCCGGGCTGGGCGTGGGCGACCCGGCGCAGATCACCGTCGTGGGGATGGACATCACGGGGGTGAACTTCGGCTTCCGCGGCGACGAAGACACCTTCGCCAGCTGGGGCCAGAAGCAGATCTACTGGGGCAAGCTGCACCGCTTCGAGAAGCTGCTCCTTCGGACCCCGCTCGTCCCCTGGTCCTACGTTGCCTCGAACCTGTACCACAACTGGTACTGGTACCCCCTCTTCGGGAAGCGGCGCATCGCGAAGATGATGCAGACCGAGTGGGGACGGCTCTTCCAGCAGTACTGAGCGGGCAGCAGCCCCCTGCCTCTACGCCTTCAGCCGGGCGAGTACCTCGGCGATGACCTCGAAGTGGGCCACGGGCTCCCACGCGGGGTCGACCATGCTCATGAGCCGGGCACCGTAGTAGAAGGCCAAGAGGGATTCCGCCAGGAGCCGGGGGTCGATGTCGGCCGGGAGCTCGCCGGCCAGCTGCGCCCGCTCGATGGTCTCGGCGACGGCCGCCTCGATGGTCTTCCGCTCGGAGATCACCTCAAGCGCGAAGGCGGAGTCGGGGGAGCGGGCAGCGTCGAGGAGGCGTTCGATGCTGAGGATGGAGCCCTCGCGGTCGTCCCGCATCGCCTCGAAGGCGCCGCGCGAAAGGCCGAGGAACGCCTCCAGCGGGTGGACCGCCGCCGCCACCGTCTGCCGCCAGGCGTCCGCCACTTCCTGGGCGTTGATGCCCATGCATACACGCGCGAGGTCTTCCTTGCTGGCGAAGTACCGGTAGATGGCCCCCGGGGAGAGGCCGGCCGCGGCCGCGACTTCGGCCATGGTCGCCGCCTTCACCCCCTTCCGGGAGAAGACCTCCGACGCCGCCTCGATGATGCGGCGCCGCCGCTCCTGGAGGTAGTGGGGCGAAACTCGGGGCACGAGCGTGGCTCCTCCGCGGTCGGTGTGCCCCCTATCGTACTGCAGCCGGGCGCTGCGCGAAGGCCGTCGCCAGACGGCCCTGGGCGCGCCGGAGCGCCCGCTCCAGCCGGTCGACGGCCTGCAACTGGTACCAGGCTTCCCGGTGCTGGATGGTGCGGGCGAGGACCTGGAGCTCGCGTTCGCGGGCCTGGGCGTACTCCTGGAACATCTGCTGCCCTCCTGCGCCTTCGCTGAACGAAGATTCGCTGAATGAATCATCGTTCACTGAAGGCAGGCCGTCAAGCCCCCGCTCCGTGTTCCCGCGAAATCTTCACCGACGCCCGCGCAGCGGCGCCCCACGCCCGCCGGCGTCCGCCGGCCCGGCGAATCGTTCAGCGGATGAGACCCGCCATCCGCCGCAGCCGCCGCACCCGCTCTTCGATGGGCGGATGCGTGCTGAAGAGGTTCGCCAGCCCGTCCCCCGCGAAGGGGTGCACGATAAAGAGCGGCGCCACCGCCTCGCGCACCGGCGTGGGCTCCATCGGCATCCGGGCGACGCCCAGGGCGAGCTTCTCCAGCGCGCTCGCCAGCGCTTCCGGGTCGTGCGTGATCTCCGCCCCCGTCTTGTCCGCGGCGTACTCCCGCGTCCGCGAGATGCCCAGCTGAATGAGGGTCGCTGCGATCGGTGCGATGAGGATGACCGCCAGCGACAGGAACGGGTTCCGGTCGCGGCTGCCGCCGAACAAGGAGCTGAACCACACCACCTGCGCGATGAGCTGGATGGCCCCCGCCACCGTCGCCACGATGGAGCTCGTGAGGATGTCCCGATTCTTGATGTGCCCCATCTCGTGGCCGATCACCGCTCGCAGCTCCCGCTCCGTCAGCAGCCGGCGGATGCCCGTGGTGACGGCGACTACGGCGTGCTTCGGGTCGCGGCCCGTGGCGAAGGCGTTCGGCGTCGGCGTATCGACCACGTACACCCGGGGCATGGGCAGGCCCGCCAAGCTCGCCACCTCGCGGACGAGGGCGTACAGCCGCGGGTCGTCGGCCTCGGAGATCTCTCGCGCCCCGGCCATCGCCAAGGCCACGCGGTCGCTGAACCAGTAGGCGAAGAAGTTCATCGCACCGGCGAGCACGAGGAACACGATCGCGCCGCTCGTGCCCCCTACGAGCTGTCCTACGAACACCAGCAGCCCCGTGAGGGCCGCCAGCAGGATCGTCGTGCGCAGGAAGTGCATCGCTCGTACCTCCGCCCCGAGTACGGAACTCCTGGTTCCAGGATACCCGAAGCGCGCCCGAGCGTCGGAAGCAATGGGGAAAAGCCGCCCCCGCTGCCTTTCCCCGCGAGCGCCGGCGGACGAATTGGATCGCAGGTGGAGACGCTCTGGCGGAGGTACGGGCCGTGATGCTGCCAGCGCTACGCGGGCGGAGCGCGCGCTCCCGGCTCCGGAGGGGCCTCGCGCTGGGCGGAGTCGCCCTCCTCTGCTTCGTCCTCACCGTGGGCGCGGCTGCCAACGTGAATGTCGCTCCCTCGCGCGCGGGGCTGCGGACCGTCCCCGTCACCGCCAACGACCTGAAGCCGCCTGAATGCGCGGGCATCTCCCTCAGTTCGGTGCGCGTGAACGCAAACGGCACCGGGGGGAACGAACTCATCCTCGGCACGAGCGGGAACGACACCCTCTCGGGCGGCGGCGGGGACGACTGCATCCTCGGCGGCGCCGGCGATGACACGCTCTCCGGCGGGGGTGGGAACGACGTGATCCTCGGCGGTCCGGGCAATGATTCATTGCGCGGCAACCAAGGGGACGACACCCTCTACGGCGGAGAGGGGGACGACGCGCTGCGCGGCGATGGCGGGTACGATCGCTGCTTCGGCGGCCCCGGGAATGACACCTTCCACAATAGCTGCGAGGAGACCGCCCAATAGCCCGCGGGACGCTGCCGCGGGCGCGCGGTAGCATGACGGCAAACGCCCGCGGTGACCTCCATGCAGCTTTTCCTCGATACCGCCTCCATCGACGAGATCCGGAAGGCCGCCCGCCTCGGCGTCATCTCCGGCGTCACCACCAACCCCACCCTCCTCGCCAGGGAAGGCGGCGTCAGCTACCGCCAGCGCGTCCTCGAAATCGCCGAGGTCATCGACGGCCCCATCTCCGTCGAGTGCGTCAGCCGCACGGCCGACGACCTGGTCCGCGAGGCCCGGGAGCTCGCGTCGTGGCACCCCAACGTCGTCGTGAAGATCCCCATCGACGACCAAGGCCTCGAAGCCATCGCCCGGTGTGCCCGCGAGGGCATCCGCGTGAACACCACGCTCATCTTCTCGGCCAACCAGGCGCTGTTGGCCGCCTTGGCGGGCGCCGCCTACCTCAGCCCCTTCGTCGGGCGGCTCGATGACGTGGGCCACGACGGCATGGAGCTCGTGCGCCAGTGCGTCGAGATCGTGGAGACCCACGGCCTGGAAGCCCGCGTCCTCGCTGCCAGCCTTCGCCATCCCCTCCACGTTACCCAGGCGGCCCTCGCCGGCGCGCACATCGCCACCATCCCGCCCGCCGTCCTCTGGCAGATGCTGAAGCACCCCCTCACCGACGCCGGCATCGAACGCTTCCTCGCCGATGCTCGGGTCGCTGGTCTCCTCCCGAAGGAGTGACCGCCGCCTGGCCGTCGCGCGTTAGGGCGTCTCGGCGTATCCTGCGAATCTGTTTCCCGCTCCATCGCGCCGCAACCCGCTGCATCGAGGAGGTCCCTGCTGATGCCGGTGGTCGTCTCGCTGCTCGAAGAGCCCGCTGCTGGCAGGCTGCGGTCGCTCTGGGAAGGGCTCGAGCGCGAGTTCGGCGTGCGGCCGCCGGCGTCGCCCCCGCACCTCACCTACCACGCCGCCGAGGCCTACGACCTGGAGCGGGCGGGCGGCTCGCTCAAGAGCCTCTCCCGCAGCCTTCCGCCCTTCACGGTGCGGGGCGAAGGGCTCGGCGTGTTCCCCGGCGAAGCGCCCGTGCTCTACATCCCCGTGGTCCGGACGCCCCGCCTCTCGCTCCTGCAGCGCAACGTCTTCGAAGAGCTCCGGCTCCACGCCCAGGAAGACTCGCCCTACTACCACCCCGACCGCTGGCTCCCCCACCTTACGCTGGCCCAGGGGAGTTTCACGCCCGAGCAGCTCGCGAACATGGTGGCCTGGCTCCTCCGCCAGGACTTGGAGCTCGAAGTCTCCCTCACCAACCTTGCCATCATCGACGGCGAGGGCACGGCCGTCATCTGCCGCCACGACCTCAGCGGCTGATGTTCCTCAGAGCGCCCGGCCGCGGGCGGCCTGCGCCTCCAAGTGGGCCCCCGTCAGCCAGTCCAGAATCTGCGGCCAGTAGCGGCTGAAGACGTACTGCCCGGCGATGGCCAGCACCACCGCCGTCACCACGATCGACCACTCCCAGGCGCCCACGGCCGTGAAGCCGAAGAAGTCGCGCAGCCAGTCGACGTAGACGGTGAGCACCAGCCCGCCGAGGAGCACGCCGGCGAGGACGAAGGTCATCACCGGCCGGGTGAGGCTGCGCCACGAGGCTCCTTCGAGTCCGAGCACCTCGATGACGAAGATGAGCCCGATGATCCCCAGCGTGAGGGAGACGAGCGTGCGCGCCTCGGCGATGTCACGGCCCAGGAGCCCCTGTGTGAAGAGGTGCACCCCGATGGCCGCGACCGCCGCGGCCGCCGAGGCCGGCAGGGCGAACCGGAGCACGTTCCGGGTGAAGTCCCGCCCGGCCTCGGGCGGAGGCACGCTGATGGAGATGAAGATGGCCGGGATCCCCAAGGTCAGGAGCGCCGTCACCGAGCCCTGCCGCGGCAGGAAGGGGAAGTCCAGCCCCAGCAGGTTCGTGGCCACGATGAGCAGGTAGGCGTAGAAGCTCTTCGCCAGGAAGAGCTTCGAAAGCCGGGCCGTGTTGCCGAGCACGAAGGTCGCCTCTTGCGCACCGCGAATGAGCGCCTCGAAGCTGTCGCGCAGGAGCACGATGCCTGCCACCGCCCGCGTCATCGACGTTCCCGAGGCCATGGCCACGGCCACGTCGGCGGTGCGGAGGGCTTGGACGTCGTTCGCGCCGTCGCCCACCATAGCCACGAAGTGGCGGTTCTTCCGCAGGGCGTCGACGATGGCCGCCTTCTGGTGCGGCGCGATGCGCCCGAAGATACTGTGCTCCTCGACGGCACGGGCGAACTCCTCCGGAGCCAGGCCATCGAGCTCCGGGCCCGAAATGGTGCCGCCCTTCAACCGGATCTGTAGCTGGCCGAGGAGTGCCGCCACCGTGTGGGGGTTGTCCCCCGAGATGATCTTCGGCTCGATGCCCAGCTGCTTCATGAGCGCGAACGCCTCCCGCACCTCGGGCCGGAGCACGTCGCGGAGGAGGGCCAGGCCCAAGGGCCGCAGCCGACCCACCGCGCCGTCGAGACTGGGCAGCTTCGGCGCTTCGGCGAACACCACGCCCCGCAGACCCCGTTCCACCGCCCGCTCGTAGGCCGTCCGGAGCTGCTCGCCGCCGTCGCAGAGGGCGAGAACCGTCTCGGGCGCCCCGAGAACGAAGGCCCGCCGCTCGCTCCCCAAGGTCAACTCGAGGGCGCTCCAGCGGCGCTCCGAGCTGAACGGCACCTTCCCCGTCGGGTGGGCCGCGTTCCGTTCGTGGCCAATGGCCGCCGCCAGCGCACCGGCGGTCTTGCTGTCGTTCTCGGTGGCCACGGCGAACGCGGCCAGCCAGGGCCGATACCCTTCCATCCCCGGCAGCCACACGATCGATTCCAGCTCCAGCTGGTTCGCGGTAATGGTCCCCGTCTTGTCGAGGCAGATGACGTCGGTGTAGTTCAGTGCCTCCACGGCCGCGATGTCCTGCACGATGGCCCCAGCCCGGGAAACGCGCACGGCGCCCACGGCGAAGGCTACCGTCATCCCCAGCAGCAGCCCCACGGGCACCACGGTCGTGATGAGGGCGGTGGTGGCGGTGAGGGATTCGGTGAAGCCCCGCTGCTGGACGTTGTACTGGATCATCAGGGCGGCGGCGAGCACCCCCGTGGCGATGAGCAACATGCGGAGGATGCGCCGGAAGCGGATCTGCAGCGGCGTCAGGCGGCGCACCAGCTGCCGAGCGTCTGCCGTGAGCCGGACGATGTAGGCGTCGTTCCCCACCCGCTCCGCGCGATAGAAGAGGTCGCCCGCCGTGCAGAAGCTCCCCGAAAGGAGCTCGTCGCCCGGCTGCTTCAGCACGGCGTCTGATTCGCCGGTCAGCAACGACTCGTCGACTTCCGCCGACCGCGCCACCACGTGCCCGTCGGCTACCACCTGATCCCCCGGCCGGAGGTGGATGAGGTCACCCTGGACGACGTGCTGGGCGAGGATGGCGCTCTCCACCCCGTCACGGATGACGTGGACCCGGGGCGCCGTGAGTGCGCGCAGCCGGCGCAGGGTGCGCGTGGCCTTCAGCTCCTGGATGGTGCTCACCACCACGTTGGCCGCCGTCACGATGCCCACGAAGAAGGCATCGCGGAACTGCCCTACGAAGAGCAGCCCCGCGATGAGCACCGCCAGGATGACGTTGAAGAAGGTGAGGACGTTCGCGCGGATGACGTCGGCATCGCTGCGCAGCCGCGAGGTGTCGACGTTCACCAGGCCGCGCGCCGCCCGCGCCGCGGCCTCCTGGGACGTGAGCCACCCCGACGGGATGTCGCCAGGCGCCAGCGGGCCCCCGGCCAGCGTGGTCGGTTCTGCAGCGGTCATCGCTGCTAGCGTGAAGGATTGCGCCCGGCCTGAGAAGCCCGCCGCCCGCCGGCGTCCGCGCCGCTCAGCCGTGCATCTGCAGCCCCACGATGGAGAGCCCGATGAGCATCCCGATGAACACGCCGCAGAGAAGCGTCAGCCAGCCAATGGTCGACCACATACCGTTCGCCACTCCTGAGTCGTCGCGTTCCTGCGCCCCCGCTCATCCTACTCCCCCTCCCCCGCTGGCGCACCGTCCTTGCCGCCGCGCGGCGGCTCCGGTAGCATTGTTGACAGCTTCACTCTACTTTCTCTCCGCGGCCGCGGAGAGGTGAGGTCCGCCGAGAGCATGCGCGTTTCCACCCGCGGCGACTACGGCCTCCGGGCCCTCATCGAACTGGCGGCCCACTACGGCCAGGGGCCGCTCCAGTCGTCCGAAATTGCCCTGCGCCGGCACATCCCCGAACAGTACCTCGACCAGCTCCTCGCTGCCTTGCGGAAGGCCGGCTTCGTGCGCTCCATCCGCGGGCCCGGCGGCGGCCACGAGCTCGTCCGTCCTCCCGAGACCATCACCGTGAAGGAGGTCATCGAGGCCCTGGAAGGCAGCCTCTCCCCCGTGGCATGGCTCGACCTGCCGCCCGAACAGACCGACCACCCGCACCAGTGCGGCCAACGGGAGATCTGGGAGCGCGTGCGCGCCGCCACCGAAGAAATCCTCGCCTCCTACACCATCGCCGACCTGCTCGATCGGGAGCCGCGGGCAGTCGCCGGCCGGTACGTCATATGACCGCGCGCCTCTCCCGTCCGCTCATCGCCGAGAACGTCCTCGAGCTCATCGGGGCGACGCCCATGGTGCGCCTCAACCGCGTTGTGCCCGAAGGGGCGGCCACCGTCTACGGCAAGCTCGAAAGCCTCAACCCCGGCGGCAGCGTGAAGGATCGCATCGCCCTCGCGATGATCGAAGACGCAGAGCGGAAGGGCATCCTGAAGCCCGGCGCCACCATCGTCGAGCCCACCTCCGGCAACACGGGCATCGGCCTGGCCGTGGTGGCCGCCGTGAAGGGCTACCGCCTCGTCCTCACCATGCCCGAAGACATGTCCGTCGAGCGCCGGCGTCTCCTCGAGCGGCTGGGCGCGGAGCTCGTCCTTACCCCCGCCATCGAAGGCATGACCGGCGCCGTCTTCGCCGCCCAGCAGATGGTCGAGAAACACCCGAACTGCTTCATGCCCCAACAGTTCGAAAACGAGGCGAACCCCGAAATCCACCGGCGGACGACCGCGCGGGAGATCCTCGCCGCCACCGGCGGGAAGATCGATGCCTTCGTGGCCGGCGTAGGCACCGGAGGCACCATCACCGGCGTCGGCGAGGTGCTGCGGGAAGAGCTCGGGGACCGCGTGCTCATCGTCGCCGTCGAGCCCGCTCGCTCGCCCGTGCTGAGCGGCGGCCGCCCCGGCATGCATGGCATCCAAGGCATCGGGGCCAGCTTCATCCCCGGCGTGCTCAACCGCGACGTCTACGACGAGGTGATCCGCATCGAAGACCGCGACGCCTTCGCCATGACGCGCCGCCTTGCCCGGGAGGAGGGCCTGCTGGTGGGCGTTTCCTCCGGCGCCAACGTCGTCGCCGCCAACAAGATCGCCGCCCGCCTCGGTCCCGGGAAGGTGGTCGTCACCATCCTCTGCGATACCGGCGAGCGGTACCTCAGCGTGAACCTGTGATCGAGGTGGTGGACGTGAGCGCCCAGGAAGGCCGCACAATAGAGGGAGCGTTGCAGAAGGAAACCGACCGCCAGCCCGCGGGGGCGGCTGGCGCCCACGAAGGAGGCACCATGACGGTCAGCGTCTACATCCCCACGCCCTTCCGGCACCTGGTCGGCAACCGGGTGCACGTCCAGGCCCGCGGGCGGACGGTCCGCGACGTCCTCGCCGACCTCGACCGCCAGTTCCCGGGGTTCCGCCAGCAGCTCTTCGGGCCCGAAGGGAAGCTGGCGACCCACATCAACGTCTACGTCAACCAGGTGGAGATCGGCACCCTCCAGGGCGAAGAGACGCCCCTCCGCGAGGGCGACGAGGTGGCGGTCATCCCTGCGCTGGCCGGTGGCGCCGTTGCCCTCACCCCCGAAATGGTGGAACGGTACAGCCGGCACATCATCATGCCCCAGGTGGGGAGCGCCGGCCAGCGGAAGATCATGGAGGCGAAGGTGCTCATCATCGGCGCCGGCGGCCTCGGCTCCCCCGTGGCCATCTACCTCGCCCTCGCCGGCGTCGGCACCATCGGCCTCGTCGATTTCGACGTCGTCGACCGCTCCAACCTCCAGCGGCAGATCCTCCACCAAGACGACGACGTCGGCCGGCCGAAAGTCGTTTCTGCGAAAGAGACGCTTCTCGCCTACAACCCCTACGTGAACGTGGAGACGCACGAGACGCCGCTCACCAGCGACAACGCCTTCGACATCATCGCGCCGTACGACATCGTGGTGAACGGCGCCGATAACTTCGCCACCCGCTACCTGGTGAACGATGCCTGCTACCTGCTGAAGAAGCCGCTGGTCGACGGCTCCATCCTCATGTTCGACGGCCAGGCCACCACGTACCTGCCCGGCCGCGGCTGCTACCGCTGCCTCTATCCGGCACCGCCCCCGCCGGGCATGGTGCCCTCCTGCGCCGAAGCGGGCGTGCTCGGAGCCATGTGCGCCACCATCGGCAGTATCCAGGCCACCGAGGTCCTGAAGCTCATCCTCGGCATCGGCGAGCCATTGGTGAACCGCCTCCTCCTCTACGATGCCCTCGCCCTCGAATTCCGCATCGTCCGCATCCGCCGCGACCCCAACTGCCCGCTCTGCGGCGACCACCCGACGATCACCCAGCTCATCGACTACGAGGCGTTCTGCGGCGCGCCCTTCCCTGCCGCCCAGCACGCCTGACCAACTCGCCTGCGAACGGAGAACGCCGAGCATGACCTCCTCCGCTGCGACCCCCACCGTCCAGGTGCGCGTCACCGCCGTCCTCCAGAAGCTCACCGGCGGCCAGAAGGCCGTCGAGGCCACCGGCGCCACCGTCGGCGACGTCCTCGACGACCTCGACCGCCGGTTCCCCGGCTTCAAGGCGCAGCTCTCCGGCGAAGACGGCAAGCTCCACCGCTTCGTGAACATCTACCTGAACGACGAGGACATCCGCTACCTCCAGGGGGTCGATACCCCCTTGAAACCCGGCGACGTGCTCGACATCCTCCCCGCGCTGGCCGGCGGGCAGGAACCGTAGGCCACAGCGGAGCCGCCTCATGGCGCTCTACGATTCGGTCCTCGACCTCATCGGCAATACCCCCCTCGTGCGGATGCCGCGGCTGTCGCCCCGCCCCGGCATCCACCTCTACGCCAAGCTCGAGGGCCAGAACCCCACCGGCTCCGTGAAAGATCGGATCGCCAAATACATGATCGAAGCGGCAGAGGCCCGCGGCGAGCTGAAGCCCGGCGATACGATCCTCGAGCCCACCTCCGGCAACACCGGCATCGGGCTGGCGCTCATCGGCCGCCTGAAGGGGTACAAGGTGGTCTGCGTCATGCCGGAAAACGTCAGCCCCGAACGCTCCCAACTCCTCCGCGCCTTCGGGGCCGAGATCATCTACTCCCCGGGCGAACTCGGCTCCAACGGCGCCATCGCCCTCGCCCAGAAGATCGTGGCCGAGAACCCGGGCAAGTACTACTTCCCCTACCAGTACGGGAACGAGGCCAACCCCCGTGCCCACTACGAAACCACCGGCCCCGAAATCCTGCGCGACCTCCCAGAAGTGACCGTGTTCGTGGCCGGGCTCGGCACGGGCGGCACCCTCACCGGCACCGGCCGCTACCTGAAGGAGAAGAAGCCGGGGGTGAAGGTCATCGCTGCGGCGCCCCACCCCGGCGACCAGGTGCAGGGGCTCCGGGCCTTGGAGGAGGGCTTCATCCCGCCCGTCCTCGACGAATCGGTGCTCGATGGACGCATCGTCGTCGACAGCCGCTCCAGCTTCGCCATGGCCCGCGAGCTGACCCAAAAAGAAGGGATCTTCGCCGGCGTCAGCTCCGGTTCGGTGGTGCGGGCCGCCCTGAAGATCGCCGAGCGGCTCGAGGGCGAGCAGCACATCGTCTGCCTCCTGGCCGACGGCGGCTGGAAGTACCTCTCATCCGGCCTGTGGACGACCGAGTGGGAGGACCACCCCGAGGAGATCGAGAGCAAGATCTGGTGGTGAACCCGGCCCCCGGCGGCCGCGAGGGCCGGGCTCCTCGCTGACCTGGCAAGCCGCCTCTTCGCCGCCTGGGCACGTATCCGTCAGCGTGCCGCTCCGACGGACGATGCGTGGCGCGTTGCTGCCAAGCGGGCCGGCCGATATGTTCGAACGAGCATAGCGAGAAGAGGTATCCCGGCGCATGCGCCGCGTCGTCCCCGCCATCCTCGCCCTCCTCGTTGCGGTCGCCGCCGTGTCCTGTGGCGAAACCAGCAGCGAGATGATCCTCGCGACTACCACGAGCCTGCAGGACAGCGGACTCCTCGACACTCTCGTCCCGGCCTTCGAACGGCAGAGCGGATACCGCGTGAAGGTCATCGCCGTTGGTTCCGGCGCCGCGATCGCCATGGCGCAACGTGGCGACGCCGACGCGGTGTTCGTGCACGACCCGCAGGCCGAAGCGGAGGCCGTAGCCGCAGGCGATCTCGTCGAGGGCGCCCTCGTGATGATGAACGATTTCCTCATCGTCGGGCCTGCTGCCGACCCTGCAGGCGTCCGCACCGCCGCCGACGCTCCCGACGCCTTCCGGCGCATCGCCGCCGCTCGCGCCCCCTTCATCTCCCGTGGCGATCGCTCGGGTACCCACACGAAGGAGCTGCAGCTGTGGGCCGCGGCCGGGGTGGACCCTGCCTCGCTGGGATCGCGCCTCGAGTCGGGCCTGGGCATGGGTGCCACGCTCACCATCGCCAGCGAACGCGGGGCCTACACGCTGACGGACCGCGCGACCTTCACGGTGCTCGCGCGCACACTGTCACTCGCCGTCCTCTTCCAGGACGCCCCGGAACTCGTGAACCCCTACCATGCCTATGTGGTGAACCCCGACCGCCACCGGGCCGTGAACGCCGACGCTGCCCGCGCCTTCGTCCGCTTCCTCGCCGCGCCCGATACCCAGCGCGCCATCGCCGAGTACGGCCGTGCGCGGTACGGCGCGGCGCTCTTCGTTCCGGCCGATCCCCAGGCGCGCGAGGGCTTCCAGCGGTGACCCTCTGGGATGGGCTGGCCGAGGCGTTCCGTCTCCTCCTTCGCGGAGACCCGTACCTGCTCGATGTCCTGCGGCGGACGGCGCTCATCTCCGGCCTCGCGACCGGGGTTGCGCTGGCCGTCGGACTCCCCGCGGGGTATGCACTGGCCCGGGGGCGCTGGCCTGGGCGCACGCTCCTCCTCGCCGCGGTGCACACCGGGATGGGCTTGCCCCCCATCGTCGTGGGCCTCGTCATCTACCTGCTGCTCGCCCGCTCGGGGCCCTTCGGGGACCTCGGCTGGCTCTACACGCCCCAGGCCATGGTGCTCGCCCAGGTCGTGATCGCCACCCCGCTCGTGGTGAGCTTCAGCACGGCATCGTTCCAGTCCCTTCCGCAGGAACTCGACGATCTCCTCCGGGTGTTGGGCGCCGGCCCCGCAGCCCGTTGCTGGCTGCTGGCGCGCGAAGCCCGTCTCGGGCTGCTGGCCGCCGTCATGGCCGGGTTCGGCGCCGTCGTCTCGGAGGTGGGGGCAGCCCTCACCGTTGGTGGCAACCTCGACGGGAGCACGCGCGTCCTCACCACGGCCATCGTCCTCGAAGCGGCTCGGGGTGAGTACGCCCGCGCCATCGCCTTCGGGGCGATCCTTCTCCTCCTCGCCTTGGCGGCCAACCTCGCGCTCACGGCCGCCCAGCAGCGGGAGCGCTGATGGAGGTACACATCGCGGGGCTCGCCGTCCGCCGCGGGCGCCAAACCGTCCTATCGGTAGCGTCGCTCCGCATCGGCAGCGGGCGCGTCACCGTGGTGCTCGGCCCGAATGGCGCAGGTAAGAGCACGCTGTTGCGTGCCGTCGCCGGGCTCGAACGCTGCAGCGGCGAGGTGAGGTTCGACGGCACGCGCCAGCGCCCGCGCCTGGCCATGGCCTTCCAGCGGCCGGTATTCCTGCGGGGAACGGTGCGCTCAAACCTCTGGCTCGCGCTGCGGCTAGCCGGAGTGCCTGTGGCCGACCGGGAGGCCCGCATCGCCGAAGCAGCGGAAGCACTGGGCATCGCCGGGCTCCTCGAACGGCCCGCGCGGCGGCTCTCTGCCGGCGAAGCCCAGCGAGCCAACCTCGCCCGGGCACTCGCCCTCCGCGCCCCGCTCACGCTCCTCGATGAGCCCCTCGCCGGCATCGACGGCCCAGCGCGCCGGGAGCTGCTCGGCGCGCTGCCGGCCGTCTTGCGGGCAGGCGGGGGCACCGTCATCGCCGTCACGCACGACCCGGGCGAGGCCGCGCTCCTCGCCGACGACCTCGTCATCCTCCTCGGAGGCCGCGTCCACGCCGCCGGTCCCGCATCCGCCATCCTCGCCGCACCGCCCGATGCCGAGACGGCCTCCTTCCTCGGCTGGGACGTGATCCCAGCCGAGGGCGGTGTGTGGGCTGTGGCACCAGGCGCGCTCTCGGTCGGGAACGGAGAGGTCCGGTTCACGCTCGTCGCCGAGCGACTGACTGTGGTGGGCGGCCTCCCGGCGGTAGCCGGCCGGGTCGCGGGCGTGCCGTGTGTCGCTCGGCTCCAAGGTGGTCCCCCTCCCTCGCTCGGCGAGCCGGTGACGGTCGCGGCGCCCCGCGCCGCGGCGCGCTGGTTCCCGGCCGGCCGTTGACAGCCCGATCGGGGATTCGCTACCGTTATCGCGCCATGCATGCGATGGCCCCGAACACGGGATCCGCCAGCGCCGGGTGAACGCCCGGCGCTGTGTGTTTCTCCGAGCCTAGGAGGAAAGGAGCGCCGCGATGCATTCCAGCCTCATCGGGAAGATCGAGAAAGCCCGCCTCTACGCCCAGGAGCGCGACCGCGTCCGCTTCGAACGCCTGGCGGTCACCTTCCGCGGCGAGAACGACGTCCACCGCGTCGAACTCGCCGATGGCGAGTGGCACTGCAGCTGCGACTTCTTCGCCGGATGGGGCGTCTGCTCGCACACGATGGCGCTGGAGAAGATCCTTCAAGGGATGGTGCCGCCCGTGCAGATGCCCGACGCTGCGCGGGCTACCGCCTGAGCCGCCCCCGAATTCTTACGCGCGTCCAACAACTGGCGCCCGCCGGGCCCGCGGCGTCATCGTCACCCACCTGCTACGATGTCGCCACCGGAGTGCCACCGTGATGCTCGGCTGGAGCTGGCCTGCGTTCTTCCTCTACGTGTTCGCCCTCGCCTTCATGGTGCTCGGCGGGTTCATCGGCCTCATCGAATCGAAACACCCCGCCTTCCTCGCGCCAATCCTCCTCGGCCTCTTCTTTTTCTACATCTGCTGGGAAGTCTCCGTCGGCAACGACTGAGCTGCGCTCGGCGCAGACCGCCCCCGTGGCCCTTCTCGCCCCCCGGCCCGCCGCAGTATGATGCCGCCTGAACTCCATTCGATAAGGGGGACCCAATGGCCGACCGAATCGAAATCGCCCGCAAGTACCTCCAGGCCCAGCGCGACGGCCGCATCGACGAAGCCGTCGCCCTCTTGGCCGATGACGTCGTCCTCTCGAACCCCATGACGGGTACCGTCACCGGCAAGGCCGCCGCCGAACAATCCCTCCGCAACCGCCCCGCGGGCGGAGGCGCGGGCGGCTTCAACATCACCTGGCGCGAGCCCGAGCTCATCGACGGGAACGTGAAAATCGTCGGGGACGGCAGCCCCTTCGGGCCGATCCGCATCCTCATCTCCTTCAACGACCAAGACCAGATCACGAAGGTCGATATCGGCCTCGGCACCTAGGCCGCCTCAGGGCGCCAGCGGGCGGCGCGCCCACGCCTCCCACAGTGCCCACGCTTCCTTGTTCCCTCCGTCGCTCCGGCGCAGCCCGATGTCCCGGAACACCGAGGCTGCGCCGGCGGCGATGTAGGCAGGGTCGAAGACGGCCCGGTACACCACCAGCGAGAAGCCGTTCGCTTCCGCGTCGTCCAACAGGCGCCGGAGAAAGGCCGCCTGATCGGCCTCGGTGCCGATGAGCGCCTGGCCTTCCACCGGCGCTGACGCATACCCCGCCTCGGAGATGAGGATCTCGCCGTCCCAGTGCTTGCGGAGCTGCGCGTAGTACTCGTCCGGCAGCTCCGAGGCCGTCCGGATGCCCGAAAGGTAGGGGTAGGTGGAGATGGCCAGGGCGTCCATCTTCCCGCGGAAAAGATCGATGATGTCCCACTGAGGGGGGTGGATCCGCCCGAGGTTCCCCTCCAGGTCTTCCAGCTGGAAGGTGGGGAACACCTTCACCCGCGGATCGGCGGCCTTCGCCGCGTCGTAGGCATCGCGGTACGCCTGCAGGAAGGCCGCGAACTGCTCGGGGGCGCGGTCGCGCAACATGTTGATCTCCACGCCGATGGCCAGGTACGCCGGCCGGTAGTTCGTCACCACGTAGGCCGTGTAGGCCACGAGCGCGTTGCGCACCTGCGCGTTCTTGAATCCCTCCTCGGGAGGAACGCCCGCCGGCAGGTTTGCAGCGCGGCTCCGCTGCACCAGCGGGTCCGTCGGGTCGATGGCGTAGAAGAGCTGCAGGTGCGAGTACTGCCCCAACAGCGCCGTTTCGAGCCGTGTCGTCTCTTCCGTTTCGTTGGAAAGCTGGCGGTTGGGGAAGAAGTCCTCCCACGGCGGCGCCCGTTGGATGAGGACGACGTCGGCGTACTGGGCGACGGCCGCGAACGTCCGGATGTACGCCTCGGTCGTGGCTTCGGGCGGCAGCGTGCTGAAGCCGAGACGAACGTGCCGCGGCTCGCCCTCCGGCGTGGGGCGTACCACGGTGGGCCCCGGCCCCGGCGGTGTCGGCGTCGTGGAGCTCTCGTTCCCGCTCCCGCATCCCGTCAAGAGAGCCGCCCACGCCAGAGCTGCTAGAATCCACACGGCGGGGTGGGCCCGGCTCCCGGGCCGGGCGGGAGGCGGCATGCGGGCGGCGTTCATCGGCGCAGTCCTCATCGGCTTCCTCATCGGGGGGACGGTCCTGGGCGTGCGGCTCCTCCGCGCGGGCGGCAGCCCCGGCCCAGCGGCGCCCCCCGGTCCAGCAGCAGACCCTGCCGCCGACCTCGCCGTCCGCTTCGCCAATGCCTGGCAAGCCGGCGATTACGCAGCGCTCTACCTCCTCCTCCATCCGGCGTCCCAGGCGGCCTACGCCGCCGTCGACGTCGAAGCCGCCTACCGCGACTTCGCCCGTGAAACCACGCAGACCGGCATCGCCGTCTCCGTCACCGAGGCGAACGATGCCGGCGCCCGGTTCGCCGTCCGCTTGCAAACAGCCTATTTCGGCACCCTCGAATACACCACCAGCGTCCGCTTCGCCCGGGACGATGACGGCCGCCTGCGGGTCCGTTGGCAGCCCGACGCCATCCACCCCGCCATGAGCGGAGGCCGGGTGCTCCGCAGCGAGATCCAGCGGCCTCGCCGGGGCACCATCTACGACCGGAACGGCCAGCCCCTCGCGATCACGCGCGACGTGCGTGTCCTCGGCCTCGATCGGAGCGCGATGCGGGACGAGGCGGCCGTCCGCGCCGCCCTCGAGACCTTCGGCTTCCCCCGCGAGGCCATCGACCGTGCCTTCGCAAGCCCGCTGCCGCGCTACTACCGCGTCGAAGTGGGAACGGTGCCCGACGACCGCGCCGAAGAGGCGGCCCGACTGGTCCTCGAAACGCCGGGCCTGGTCCTCGCCGTCGAGGAGCGCCGCGTCCACCCCCTCGGACCAGCGGCGGCGCACATCGTGGGGTACACCCGGGAGGTCACCGCCGAGGAGGCTGCTGCCCTGCCCGGCCGCCGGCCCGGCGACCGCATCGGCGCGGCGGGACTCGAGGCCGCCTTCGATGACCTCCTGGCGGGAAAGGTGGGCGCGGCCCTGCGCGTCGTCGGCCCCGGGGGCACCGTCCTCCAGACCCTCGTCGAGCAGCCCTACGTCCCCCCGCAGGACATCCGCACCACCCTCGACGCGCGCGTCCTGCAGGCGGCGTACGAACGGCTCGGCGGACGCGCGGGCGCCGTCGTCGTCCTCGACCCGCGCACGAACGAACTCCTCGCCGCCGTGAGCGCTCCGTCCTTCGACCCCGACGCCTTCGAGCGGGGCGATGCCGCTGCGCTCGCCGCCTACACGAGCGACCCCGCGAAGCCGCTCACGAACCGCGCCTTCCACGGCCTCTATTCCGCCGGGTCGACCTTCAAGCTGGTGACGGGCGCCGCGGGGCTTGCCTCGGGCCTCTTCACGCCGGCGTCGCGCATCGAATGCGGAGCGGTGTGGTACGGCGTCGATCCGCCCCGCCGCAACTGGGAAGGCGCCCGCGGCCCCCTCACCATCGCCGAAGGGCTGATGCGCTCCTGCAACCCCGTGTTCTACGAAATCGGCCTTCGGCTCTACGAGGAGCGCCCCGGCTTCCTCGCCGACATGGCCCGCCGCTTCGGGTTCGGCCAACCATCGGGGACGCCTGGCCTCGACGATGCCGCCGGCCTCGTGCCCGACGACGCCTGGAAGCGGCGCACGCGCGGCGAGCCGTGGTACCCGGGCGACGAGGTGAACCTCGCCATCGGCCAGGGCGACCTGCTCGTGACGCCGTTGCAGCTGGCGAACGCCTATAGCGCCTTCCTCGCCCGGCAGCTCCGCCGGCCCGTGCTCCTCCTCGGCGGCACAGCCGAACCGGTAGGTGACCCCATCCCCCTCGACGATGCCCAGTGGGCGCACCTCTACCAGGGCCTGCGCATGGTCACCGGACCGAACGGGACCGCCGCGGCAGCCTTTTCGGCCCAGGGCTACACCAACTTCGCCGGGAAGTCGGGCACGGCCGAAGACGCGGGCCTCCAGCAGCACGTCCTCTTCGTTGCCTTTGCCCCCGCCGATTCGCCCGCGGCGCTGGCCGCCGTGGTGCTCGATGACGGCGCCTCGGGGTCGCTGGAGGCGGGCCCCATCGCCCGCGACGCGGTGCTGGCCGCGCTCAGCCGCTGAGCGCCGTTCACACGGTGCCCGCCTCGATGACCTCCATCAGCCGGGCCACCCGCTTCGGCACCTCGTCCTTCATCCGGGCGCCTTGGGGGTTCGTGACGTTCCCTTGCAGGTAGCGCATGTAAATCCCCTCGCCGATGACGGCCCCCTTGAACATCGCCAGCACGAGCCAGAAGTGCATGTCGGCCAGGGGCCGCCCGCTCCGCTCGGCGTACATCTGCGCCAGCTCCTGCCGACTGGGGAACCCCTCACGGAGCGTGACCGAAGGGGCGAGCACCTCGTCCTCGTCCGTGCCCCGCCGCTCCAGGTCGCGTGGGTCACCCCAGGTGGAGAGGAGCCAGCCCACGTCGCCCAGCGGGTCGCCCAGGGTGGCGAGCTCCCAGTCCAAGATGGCGAGCAGCTTCGGCTCCTGCAGATCGAAGAGGACGTTGTCGAGCTTGTAGTCGCCGTGGACGATGGTGCGCTCCCGCTCTTCGGGCAGGTGCGCCTCCAGCCAGTCTGCGGCCCGGTCGAGGTCGGGAAGGTCGCGGGTGTGTGGGCGGGTCAGCTCCCACTGGCGGCGCCACCGCCGCACCTGCCGCTCGGCGAAGCTCGTCGGCGGGGCCGAGAGGTCGGTCGAGCGCCAGTCCACGGCGTGCACTTCGACCAGGGCATCGATGAGCTCTTCGGCCATCTTCCGCCGCCCGGCGGGGTGGTCGTACGGCGCGGGGATGCTGTCCCGGATCTCGGTACCGTTCACGCGCTCCATCACGTAGAAGGGCGCCCCGATAACCGACGAATCCTCGCACGCCGCCACCGGCCGCGGCACCCGCGCCCTCCCCCACAACGCGGAGATGAAGCGCCACTCCCGGATGACGTCGTGTGCCGAGGGCAGGAGGGGGCCCGTCGGTGGCCGCCGCAGCACGAGGCGCTGGTCGCCACGATCGATGAACAGGGTCACGTTCGAATAGCCGGCGGTGTGCTTCCACACAGTGATGGGGACGTGGCCGCCGAGCCGCTCATCCAGGAAGCGCTCGAGCGCGGGGATGTCGACCAACCCGGCCAGGTCGTCGGAGGACGGCGCAGCAGACATGGCGGAACCTCGGGAAAGGCTGGCGGAGATACTGTACCGCAGGCGAAACATCCCCACACGGCGCCGCGCCGCCGCCGCCCGCGCGGTACCATGCTCCCATGCGCGTCGCTGGTATCGACGCTGCGCCCCGCGGGTGGGCCGTCGTCGTCCTCGACCAGGGACGGTTCGCCGGCGCGGCCGCGGTGCCGCGGCTCGCCGATGCCCTCGCCCTCCTCAGCGATGCCGAGGCCGTGGCCGTGGACATCCCCCTCGCAGCGCCGGAGCGCGGTATCCGCGACGCCGAGCTCGCGGCCCGGCGAGCTTTGGGCCGGCGCGCGCCCACGCTCTTCTTCACGCCGCCGCAGGCCGCCTTGCGGGCGGCCACCCGCGCCGAGGCAACGTCCATGGCGCGGGCCCTGGGGGCGCCGGGCGTCTCGGCTCAGGCCTGGGCGCTCCGCGGCCGCATCCTCGAAGCCGCGGCCTTCGCCCACGACCCGCGGCTCATCGAAGTGCATCCGGAGCTCTCCTTCGCTGAGATGGCCGGCGGTCCCATCGCCATGCCCAAGCACACCTGGAACGGCCTCGCAGCCCGCCTCCAGGCGCTGAATAGCCAGGGAATCGCCTTCCCCGACTCCATCGACGGTTCGGGCGGCAGCCTGCCCCCGGCCGACCTCGTCGACGCCGCGGCTGCCGCTTGGAGCGCGGCCCGCTGGCGGCGCGGCCTCGCCCGCCCCTACCCCGCCGCTCCAACCCGCAACGGTCCCCCGGGCAGCGTCATCTGGGCCTGATGCGCCGGCGGCGAGGCTCGCCACCGAAGCCAACGACAACGGCGGCTTTCCTCGATGGGGCGGAGAGCGGGTTCCCTCCGTAGACTGGAATCGTGATGAGGCAGCGCGTCGGCGCCCGCGAAGTGGCAGCGCTGGCGCTGCTCGCGATTGCCGTCGCCATCGCCTGGCCGTTCCTCAACCCCAACGGCGGCTCCGGCGAACCCCGGCCCGTGGAGCTCGGCACCGGCACGGCGGGGCCCTTCGCCGCAGCAACCGCCCCTGCGCCTGTCTGGACGATCGAGGCACGCACCCTCGATGGCGGGCGGACCGTCAGCTCGGACGAGTCGCCCGTGCTCGACGTCGACTGGCGCGACCGCCCCTGGGCGCTGCGGGCACGGAGCATCCTCGTCCTCCCCTCGCCCGGCCTGTGGAACCTCGTCTTCGAGCACGAGCAGCCCTTCACCGTCACCATCGACGGCGCCGCCTTCGCCATCGAAGGCGGGGCCCCCGGTCAGCAGGCGAGCGTCGTCTTCCAGTACGCGGGCACACCGGCCGTCGTCGAGGTGACGAGCGAAGCGGTCGACGGCCGCCTCCGGCTCCGCCTCGTGACCATCCTGCGCGTGCCCTAGGCGGGGCTCGTGCCCGCGCCCTGCAGCCGCAGGTAGAGCAGCCGCCAGGTCGCGGTGGCGAATCCGGCGGCCGCCAGCACCCACAGCGTCCAGTAGCACTGCCCGACGGCCGTCCCTGCCGCCGCCACGAGCAGGCGCACGTCGCGGCTGGCCAGCCCGAAGACCGCGTCGAGGTTCGCCGGCACCGCCTCGCCCAACGAGGCCTCGATGCGGGCGCGGGAGTAGCTCACGGTCAGCGCCCCCGCTAGGGCCAGCATCCCCGGCAGCTCGGGGTGGGGCAGCCCCTCGAACCGCCAGGCGAACACTGCCATGGCAACGATGAAGGCCGCGTCCGCGTACCGGTCGGTGATGGCATCGAAGGCGGCCCCGAAGCGGGTGGCCGCTCCCTTCAGCCGGGCCAGTTCCCCGTCGATGCCGTCGGCGATGCTCGCCAGCTGGATGCCGATGCCGCCCGCCACGTGCCAGCCGGCGGCCGTCGTCGCCGCCGCCGCGAGCGAAAAGAGGAGGACGGCCACGGTCACGGCGTTGGGCTGCACGGGCGTGCGGGCGAGCACCCTGGCCGCCGGCCGGCTGAGCCGGCGATTCAGCACGCGCGACACGAAGCCGTCGTACCTCACGGGTGCCCGCCTGCGGCGGGTGCCGCTGCCGAGATGGCAGGACCCAGGAGCGCCGTCGCCTCGGCCAAATCTTCGGCGGTATCCACGTCGTACCAGAAGCGGCCGGAGACGTCGGCGGCGAAGAGCTGTCCCTGCTCCGCCAGCCGCCCGAAGAGGGTGCTCAGCTCGCAGGCCGGGCCCACGATGTCGAGCACCTCCCACACCGCTGCGGAACACACAAAGGCCCCGGCGTCGAGGGCATCGGCAGGGGCGACCCCCTTGCCGATGGCAGTCACCGGCAGGAGGCGAGTCCCTGGCGGTGTCGGTGCGATGCGCAGCTTCGTGGCTTCCGCCGTGTACGCCTCGCTTCGCGGGTGGAAGTCGGCAGCCACGACGCAGGCAGTTGGCGGAGCCTCGCGCGCCCGCTCGAGCAGCGCGGCGACGAGGTCGGCGCTGAGCAGGTGGTCGGCCATCGTTAGCACGAACGGCTCGCTGCCGCAGACCGTGCGGGCCGCCGCCAGGGAACTCCCCGCTGGCCCTTCGTACTCGGGGTTGAAGAGGAAGCGGACGGGCATGGTCGCCGTCCCTTCGAGCGCCCGCCGTACGGTCTCGGCCCCGTACCCCAGCACCACGTACGCCTCTTCGAGGCCGGACTGGGCCAGGGCCTCGAGCGTGTAGGCCGCCAACGGCCGCCCGCGGAGGGGCACCGCTGGCTTCGGCAGGCCGTCGGCCCAGCCCGCCAAACGGCTTCCCGTTCCTGCCGCCAGCACGACAGCCCGCCGCACTGCTCCAAGGGGTCGGTCGGCCATCCCCGCCATTGTACTGGCGCCGGCGGCGCCCACCTTCACCGTCTGCGCACTTGGCGGCCGCCGGCTTCCGCTGCTACACTCCCGGCACCGCGCGGGCGGTTCGGTCAGTCCGCACGGTCGTCTGTGGGGGAGGGTCGTCATGTACGAAGCACTGCGCGCAGTGCTGCGGCGCCGCTTTGCCGACGCCGACGAGATCGAGATCCACGGGCTCGCCGTCATCGCCGGCGGCTACTCGCGCGAAACGTTCCGCTTCGACGCCCACATCCTTCGCAACGGCAGCCGCGAGGTGCTGCCCATGATCCTGCGGAAGGACCCGCCGCGTGAGTCGGCCATCCTGCACAGCGACCGTCAGCTCGAGCACGACCTCCTGGAACGCCTCCGTCGGCACACCTCCTTGCCGGTGTCCGAGAGCTACCTCGTGGAGCGCGACCCCGCGACCTTCGGCGAGGCGGCCATGATCCTCCAGCGGATGCCCGGCAGCGGCGAGGTCTCGGCGCTTTTCCACGGCGACCGCACGGAGGAGGCCGAAGCCGTCGCCACCCAGCTCTGCGAGTACCTCGCCCAGCTTCACCTCACCGACCCCGCCCTCCTCAACCCCGATGGCCGGCTGGATGACCCGCGAGGCGTCGGCATCGACGTTTCCTCGTGGGAGCGGTACATGGATACCACCATCGAGTACTACCTGCGGAGCTACGACGACTTCGCCTTCGACCCCGTGCCCGTCTTCCGCGATGCCTACCTCTACCTGAAGCACACCCGCCCGCGGCCGCTCCCCCTCCGTGTCGTCCACGGCGATTTCAACCCGGCGAACTTCCTCTACGAGAACGGCCGCGTTACGGCCATCATCGACTGGGAGAACGCCCACGTGGGCGACCCGCGCGAAGACCTGGGCTGGCTGAAGCTGATGGACCTCCTCAGCAATACGAACATCTTCGGCTCGGTGAAGGCGGAAGGCGGCTTCCTCGGCTTGTACAACAAGCTCACCGGGTTCGGCATCACCGAGGAGGAGGTGAACTACTTCCAGATCTTCACCGGGGCCCACATCGGGGTGCCCGTGGTGTCCGCCGTGAAGCGGCGCATCGAGAAGAAGCACCTCGAGCTCCTCCACCTCTACCTCACCCAGCCGGTGCTCGTGAGCGAGCTCGCCTTCACCCAGCTCCTCGGCTACCCCAACCCCCTGGCAGGAGCGCAGCCATGATCACCCGGCCCAGCGTCGACGACGTGCTCGAAGGCATCATCATCTCCCTCCAGCGGGACATCCTCCCCGAGATCCAAAGCGACCGCGGGCGGGTGATCGTCCAAGTGATGCAGGCCCTCCTCCAGTTCGTGCGCCAGCGCGTGCCGGTGGAACAGCAGATCATGGCCGAGGAGCACAACACGATGACCGCGCTCCTCCGCCAGCTCCCCGACATCGTCGGTGAGGCGGCCGGCCCCGCGGCCGACCGCATCCGCGCCCGGGCCGCGACCCTCGGCGCCCGACCCGATCTCCCCGCGCTGCCCCCCGCCGACGAGCTGGCCGCCGCCTACCGCCAGCTCAGCGAGGCGCTCGTCGAGACCATCGATGACCTGTACGAGCTCCAGGCAGCGGGACACCCGGGAGCAGCTCCTGCCTTCGAAGCCGTACGCACCTACCTCGCCGTCCGCGCGGCCCGCGATTTCCAGACCTACATCGTCGGTGCAGGGATGGCCGGCCGCGGCTAGACTGCCGCCATGACGACCGCGCCTCCCATCGACTGGAACGCCTACTTCGATGAGGCGCTGGACATCTTCCAGCGCTACCTCCGCATCGACACCTCGAACCCGCCCGGCAACGAGTGGCGGGCGGCCGACTTCCTCGAAGGCATCCTCGCAGCCGAGGGCATCCCCTGCGAACGGTACGATGCCGGCGGCGGCCGCGTCTCGCTGCGCGCCGCACTCCCGGGCGACGGGTCGGCCGGGGGACCGCTTCTCCTCCTGAACCATACCGACGTCGTGCCCGTCGAACGGGAGTACTGGGAGGAAGACCCCTTCGGCGGCGTCATCCGCGACGGCTGCATCTGGGGCCGTGGCGCCCTCGATATGAAGAGCCTCGGCGTCGCCGAGCTGATGGCCTTCCTGGCCTTGAAGCGCGAAGGGGCCCCCTTGCGGCGCGAGCTCGTCTTCCTGGCCGTCGCCGACGAGGAGGCCGGCGGGCTCTACGGCATCGAATGGCTCGCCCGGCACCACCCCGACGCCATCCGCGCCCAGTACGTCATCAACGAGGGCGGGGGCGGCGTGACCGAGCTCTTCGGCGTGCAGCGACCGGTGTTCAATGTGGCCGTCGCCGAAAAGGGGCCCCTCTGGCTTCGCCTCGTGGCCGAGGGTACGCCCGGCCATGGCTCCATGCCCCACGATGACAACGCGCTCGAGCGCCTCGTCCGCGCCCTCTACCGCATCCACACCTGGCAACGCGAGATCGTGGTCTCCCCCCTCCTCGACGAGTACTTCGCCCGCCTGCGCCGCGCCGGCGTCTTCCGAGGCGAGGCGACCCCCGAGGCCCTGGCACCCGTGGCTGCCGAGGACATCCGCGTGAGGGCCCTCCTCACCAACACCATCAGCCTCACCATGGCCTCCTCGGGCATCAAGCACAACGTCATCCCCGGGCGGGCCGAGGCCGCCATCGATTGCCGGCTTCTCCCCGGCGTCAACCCCGACGACTTCCAACGCCAGCTCGAAGCGGTGATCGCGGACCCGAAGGTGCGCATCGAGCGCGTCTTCGCCGGCTGGTCGGAGCCCAGCCCCTACGACACCGACCTCTTCCGCACCATCGAGGAGGTGATCCGCGACCACGTCGAAGACGCGGTCGTCGTTCCGGGCGTTACGGTGGGCTTCACCGACAGCCGCGTGTTCCGAAACCAGGGGGTGGTGGCCTACGGCTTCTCCGGCGGGCTCGATACCCCCGAGCTGCTCCGCACCTTCCACGGCCACAACGAGCGGGTCACCATCGAAAGCTTCCGATTGAACTGCCGGCTCGTCTACGAGGTGGTGCGGCGCATGTGTGTCGCGTGAGCTGCCTCGGCCGCGGCAGTGCGGACGAGCGTCAGGAAGGGCGCCGCGATGGCGGGCAGGTGCCTGCCCGGCCGGCGGATCCAGCCGATGCGCCGCTGGAGCTTCGGCTCCGTGGCCAGCGTGCACAAGTCCGTCCGCCCCGCCACGGCGATGCTCGGTGTGAAGGCGATGCCGGCCCCGGCCGCGACCATCCGCAGCAGGGCGAACTGGCTCCGGCACTCCACGCGTCCCGCGAGCTTCACGCCCAGCTCCTGCGCCGACCGCTCCACCTCCATCCGTAGGCCGTGCCCCGGCATCGAGAGCAGGAGGTCAGGGTCGGCCAGCGCCTCCGCCAAGGGGACGGCGTCGCGCCCTGCCCAGCGGTGGCCATGTGGCACGGCGAGGAGCACCGGCTCCGCGAACAGCTCTTCGATGGCGAGGCGGGAATCCGCCAGGGGCAGCACCACGATGCCGAGATCGAAGTCGTCGCCCAGCACCCGCCGCACGATGTCGTCGGTCGAGAGCATCTCGACGGAGAGCTGCGCCGCCGGGAAGCGGGCGCGGAGCGTGGCCCAGGCCGCCGGCAGGAGGTAGTCCGTCACGGTTTCGGTGGCGCCCAGCCGGAGGCGTGCAGCTGGCCCCCCGCCCGATACCGCGGCCGTGGCCCGCTGCAGCTCTTCGAAGACGCGGTCGGCGGCGTCGGCGAGGAGACGCGCGGCCTCCGTGGGCACCACGCGCCGTCCCACCCGATGGAAGAGCGGCACTCCCAGCTCCCGCTCGAGCGCCCGGATCTGCTTGCTGATCGAAGGCTGGGCCACGTGCTCCGCTTCGGCGGCGGCAGTCACGCTCCCCGTGCGCACGACGGCCCGCAGGTAGCGCAGCTGGTGGAGCTCCATCGATAGCCGGAGGATATCCGACGGCGCCAACCGTTGCCCAGCGGATCACCGAGAGGCCCGCGCCCGCACCGCCTCCGTCGTGCCCGCAGTCACCCTCTCCGCGGCGAAGCCCGCCTCCTGCAGCCGCACGGCGAGCGTCGCCCCGTCGAGGCCGTTCGCGGGGTCGGCGATGACCCAGAGGATGCCGTCGCTGGCGGCGAGGAGCCAGCGGAGACGGGAAAGCGCCCCCGGCTCGAGGGCGTGGGCCTCGGGCCACCACACCATGCGCCGCGCCGGCCGGGCGGTGTGCACGCTGCTGGCCACGGCCGGCCGCGGGGCGATGCTCGCGGCCTCGGCCAGCACCGCGTCGGGCGGCTCGATGAGGAGCAGCCGGTCGTCGCCCTCGTGAAGTCCGAGCGCCCGGAGGATGCTGGTCACGGCGCTACCCCAGGGCGCCGTGGCACTTCTTGTACTTCTTACCGCTCCCGCAGAAGCAGGGGTCGTTCCGTCCAATCTTCTGGGTGCTGCGCGCTGGCGCGCCGTCGCCACGGTTCGTGCGGAGGTTGGCGGCCGGCCGGCTCGCCACACCCGCCAGCACCGGCTGGGCCGCGGGCTGCGGCGTCTCCGCCTGCGTCGACTGCTGAGGCTGCTCCACGATGCGCACCCGGAAGATGGTGCGCGCCACCTGCCGGCGGATGTTCGCCTGGAGCTGGAGGAACATGTCGTACCCCTCGCGCTTGAAGGCGACCAGGGGGTCCACGCCGGCATACCCCTGCAGGCCGATGCTCTGCCGCACCTCCTCCACGGCGGTCAGATGTTCGCGCCAGTGGTAATCGATCGCCTCGAGGAGGAGCCAGCGCTCCACCTGACGCATCGTCTCGGCCCCGATCCGCTCCTCCAGCGCTTCGTACTGCGCCTCCATCCGGTCGAGCAGCTCGTCCAGCAGCTCGTCGCCCAGCTCCGCCATCTCCTCGGGGCTGGGGACCGCTTCGGCCGGGAGGATCTCTCTCAGTTCCCCGTGCAGGAGCGCAAGGCTCGACGGATCCTCGAGGTTCGCCCGTTCGACGGCTTCCGTGATCTCCTGCTCGAGCATGTCGAGCACCGTGGCGCGGGTGTCCGCGCCGCGCAGCACCTTCTCCCGTTCGCCATAGATGACGCGCCGGTGCTCGTTGACGACGTCGTCGAACTCCACCAGCCGCTTGCGGATGTCGAAGTTGAAGCCTTCCACCTTCTGCTGGGCCTGTTCGATGGCTTTGGCCACCGCCCTCGACTCGAGGGGCATGTCCTCGGTCATGCCCAGCTTCTGCAGCATCCCCGCCACCCAGTCGGGCGCAAAGCGGCGCATGAGGTCGTCGCCGAACGAGACGTAGAAGCGGCTGGAACCGGGGTCGCCCTGCCGGCCGGCGCGGCCGCGCAGCTGGTTGTCGATGCGGCGCGATTCGTGCCGTTCCGTGCCGATGACGTGCAGACCGCCCAGCTCGGCCACGCCCGGCCCGAGCTTGATGTCGGTGCCGCGGCCGGCCATGTTCGTGGCGATGGTGACGGCGCCCTTCTGCCCTGCCTTGGCGATGATCTTCGCTTCCCGTTCGTGGTGCTTCGCGTTCAGCACCTCGTGCGGGATGCCCCGCCGGGTCAGCAGGCTCGACAGGTACTCCGACTTCTCGATGGAGGTGGTGCCCACCAGCACCGGCCGGCCGATGCGGTGTAGCTCCTCGATCTCCTTCACCACCGCGTTGAACTTCGCCCGCTCGTTGATGTAGACGACGTCGGGGTAGTCGATGCGGATCATCGGCTTGTGGGTGGGGATGACCACCACATCAAGCCCATAGATCTTGTGGAACTCCTCGGCCTCCGTTTCGGCCGTGCCCGTCATGCCCGCCAACTTCTCGTAGAGGCGGAAGTAGTTCTGGAAGGTGATGGTGGCGTAGGTGATCGATTCCCGCTGGATCTTCACCCCTTCCTTCGCCTCCACCGCCTGGTGGATGCCGTGGCTCCAGCGGCGCCCGGGCATGAGCCGCCCGGTGAACTCATCGACGATGATCACCTCGCCGTTGCGGACGACGTAGTCCCGATCGATGCGCTTCAGGTACTCAGCGTCGAGCGCTGCCTCGAGGTGGCGCACCAGGCGCGGATCGCTGCCGAAGATGTTCGAAATCCCCAGCCGCTGCTCGATCTTCGCGATGCCCTCTTCTGTGAGGGCCACGTGCTTCGCCTTGTAGTCGATGACGTAATCGACGTCTTCCACGAGCCCCTTCACGGCGCGCGCGAACGCGATGTACGTCGAGCTCGCCTCCTCGGCCTGCCCGCTGATGATGAGCGGCGTCCGCGCTTCGTCGATGAGGATGTTGTCCACCTCGTCGACGATGGCGTAGTACAGCTCCCGCTGCACCTTGTGCGACAGGTCGCGCACCATGTTGTCGCGCAGGTAATCGAAGCCGAACTCGTTGTTCGTGCCATAGGTGACGTCACACTCGTACGCCTCGCGCCGGCTGCAGGGGCGCAGGTTCTCGTAGCCTGTCTGCTCCCCTTCCGTCTCGGGCTTGTAGCCGCGCTCGAAGCGGAACGTCACGCCGTTGTTCTGGATGACGCCCACCGTGAGCCCCAGGGCGTCGTACACCGGCCCATACCAGGCAGCATCGCGGCGGGCCAGGTAATCGTTCACCGTCACCACGTGCACGCCGCGGCCCAGGAGCGCGTTCAGGTAGACCGGCGCCGTGGCCGTGAGGGTCTTCCCCTCGCCGGTCTTCATCTCCGCGATCTTCCCTTCGTGGAGGACGATGCCGCCCATGAGCTGCACGTCGTAGTGCCGCTCACCCACTTGGCGGCCGGCCGTCTCGCGAACGACGGCGAAGGCCTCGGGCAGCAGGTCATCGAGCGTCTCGCCCGACTCCAGCCGCGCTTTGAACTCGTCCGTCTTCTCCCGCAGCTGGGCGTCGGTTAGCGACGCGACCTCCGGGCCCAGCTCGTTGATCGTCGCTACGATGGCCGAGAGCCGCCGCAGCTCCTTTTCGTTCGAATCGCCGATCAGGCGGCTCAAAAACCCCAGCTTTGGCATCCTGAGAACCAGTGTAGCTCACATCCCGAAAACGAACCGGCAACGGAGCCGCGCCATGACCCCGCCTGCCCCCCGCCCGCCCCGTCAGGAATGGCTGCCCGTCGGCGAAGAGCCGCAGCCCCTCGGCAGCATCACCGACTGCGCCATCCTCCGCAACGGCGGCGTGTCTGTCGTGGCGCTCGAAGACGGCACCATCGATGCCGGGACACACGAAGCCACAGGGGTCTACAGCCGCGACACCCGCCACCTCTCCCTCCTCCGCCTCACCCTCGGCGGTGTCGCCCCACTCCTGCTCGACGCCAGCCAAACCGGAGCCGTCCATTCGGCAGTGTTCACCAACCCGGCCATGCAGGGCCCCGACGGCACGGTCATCCCTGCCCGCACCCTCATCGTCCGCCGGCGCCGCGTCCTCGAACGGGGGCTCGCCGAATCCATCACCGTGTCCAACTACGGCGCCGCGGAGCGCTCCTTCGAACTCCGCATCGCCTTCGACGCCGACTTCCGCGACATCTTCGAAGTCCGCGGCTACGCCCGCCGCTCACCCCGCGGCCGCCTCGTCCGCTCCAACGGCGGCGATCGGGCGGTCTTCCGCTACGACGGCCTCGACGGCGTGCGCCGGGAAACGCACCTGCGGTTCGAGCCCCGTCCGACTGCGCTCCGCAACGGCGAAGCCCTCTACCACGTGCGCCTCGGCCCCCGCGATACCTTCACCGCCGAAGTGCGCGTGCGCACCGCCCCTGGGCCCGTCGATAGGGAGCCCCTCCCGGCCATCATCCGGCGCGTGCAGGCCGACGAGCGTCGCTTCCTCCGCTCCGTCACGTCGGTCCGCACCGACTACGAGCCCCTCTCCCAGGCCATCGAGCAAGCCCTTCTCGACGTCTACGCGCTCCGCACTGCCCACGACGGCGAGAGCTTCGTGGCGGCCGGCGTGCCCTGGTTCGATACGCTCTTCGGGCGCGACAGCCTCATCACCGGCATCTTCCTCGCTGCCTATGCCCCCGACGTTCTCCGCGCCGCTCTGCGCAACCTCGCCCGCGAACAGGCGGAAACGACCGACCCCGCTACCGACGCCGAGCCAGGGAAAATCCCCCATGAGCTCCGCTGGGGAGAGCTGGCCCGCATCGGCGAGGTCCCGTTCGCTCGCTACTACGGCAGCGTCGATGCCACGCCGCTCTTCCTCATCGCTGCCGACGAGTACCTAGCCTGGACGGGCGACGCGCGCACCATCCGCGAGCTGTGGCCGCCTATCCAACGGGCGGTGCGCTGGTGCGTCGAGCGGCTCGAAGCGGCGAACGGATTCCTCGCCTACGCCCGCCGCTCGGCCCGCGGCCTCGAGAACCAGGGCTGGAAAGACTCGCACGATGCCATCGTCTGGCCCGATGGCCGCCTCGCGGCGCCGCCCATCGCCCTCGTCGAGGCGCAGGCCTACTGCTGGGCAGCGCTCGTCGCCTTCGCCAACATGGCCTCGCTCCTCGACGAGGACGACAGCGGAGCCCTCGAGGTGGCGAGCGCGCTCCGCGGTCGCTTCGAGCGTGCGTTCGCGCACGAGGAGCTGGGCTACGTCCTCTGTCTCGAACGCGCGCGGGTGCCCGTCCCCACCCCTGCCTCGAACGCTGCCCATGCACTCTGGGTCGGCGCCGCCTCCGAACGCGCCGCCGCCGCCGTCGCCCGCCGCCTCTTCCGCGAGGACCTCTTCACCGGTTGGGGGATCCGCACGCTCAGCAGCGACGTCGCGGGCTACAACCCGCTCGGCTACCACACCGGCTCGGTCTGGCCGCACGACAACGCCATCGCCTTGGCGGGTCTGCGCCGCTACGGCTTCGACGAGCTTGCCTACATCCTCGGCACAGCCTTCATCGAGGCGGCGCTCGCCTTCCCGGCCGCGCGCATTCCCGAGCTCTACTCCGGCGACCCCCGCGAGCTGCGGCTCGTGCCCACCCCCTTTCCCGTGGCGTCGCGTCCGCAGGCGTGGTCGGCGGCGAGCCTGCCCTACGTCATGGCCAGCCTCCTCGGCCTGCGCCCCGCAGGCCCCCGGGCCCTCGCCGTCGTCCGTCCCGTCCTCCCCCTCGAGCTCGAGTGGGTCCAGGTCCGCAACCTGCGCTTTGCCGGCGCCAGCATCGACCTCACCTTCCGCCGCAGCGGCGACCGTGTCGCCGTCGAAGTGGACGACGTCCGCGGCGATGTAGAGATCGTGCTCTCCCGTTCGTGGCCGCGCGGCGCCGCCGGGCCGAAGTCTCCATAACGATTCGGCGAGCGGGCCATACAACGGATTGACGTCCGGCCGAGGCGCTTTCCAGAATGGTGGCGAGCGCGCGGCGCTCGTGGTTTCCCTCGCCGGTTGGTCGCCCCTCTTCAGGTCACCTGTTCCATCGCACGTCTGGGCTGGAGGTTGCGCCATGGAGAGGATGCGGATCGCCATCGTCGCGCCGCCGTGGTTCGCGGTTCCCCCCACGGGGTACGGCGGCATCGAGCTCGTGGTGAGCTACCTGGCCGACGGGTTGGCTGAACGCGGCCACGACGTGACCCTCTTCGCAGCCGGAGGGTCGCGCACGAAGGCGAAGTTGGTGGTCACCTTCCCCGAGCCGCCCTCCCACCTCCTCGGCGATACGCTCGTCGAACAGCACCACGCCCTCTTGGCCTATGAGCGCTGGCACGAATTCGACATCATCCACGACCACACGCTGACGGGCGCGCTCGTGGGGGCGTGCCTGCCCGTGCCCGTCGTCCACACCCTCCACGGGCCTATCACCGAGCGCCTGGCTCGCCTCCTCCCCGACCTTGCGGAGCGCGTACACCTCGTGGCCATCAGCCACCACCAGCGGTCGACGCTCCCATCGGGCGTCCGCGCTACCGTCATCCACAACGGCATCGACCCCGCGGCCTTCCCCTTCTCCGAGAGGCCGGGGGAGTACCTCCTCTTCTGCGGCCGCATCAACCCCGAAAAGGGCCCGGTGGAGGCGATCGAGATCGCTCGGCGGGCCGGGAAGCCGCTGCTCATGGTGGTGAAGATCAACGAGCAGCTGGAGCGCGACTACTGGGAGGCCGAAGTCAAGCCCCGCCTCCGCGGCCTCGACGTCGAGGTGAAGCGGCAGCCGCCCACCGAAGAGAAGCTCCGCGCCTACCGCGATGCCCTCGCCACGCTCTTCCCGGTGCAGTGGCCCGAGCCCTTCGGCCTGGTGATGATCGAGTCGATGGCCACCGGCACGCCTGTCATCGCCTTCCGCAACGGCTCTGTCCCCGAAGTCATCGATGACGGCGTCACTGGCATCATCTGCGAAAGCGTGGACGAAGCGGCCGAAGCCGTACACCGCGTCGCCACGCTCGACCGCCGGGCCTGCCGCGAGCGGGTGGAGCGGCACTTCAGCGCCGCCATCAACGTCCTCCGCCACGAGCAGCTCTACCGCGCCATCCTCGCCGGCGACGGGCGGAGGGCCGTCGCGCCCGCCCTCCTTCGCGATGCACCCGCCGTCGAGGCGGCCGACGGCGGGGCGGGCTGGCGCTGAATCCGGCGCCGGCGCCCTCAGAAGATCGGGTTCACGATGATGGCCTGCTCGCGCTCCGGCCCCACCGAGATGAGGTCGACGGGGCATTGCAGCAGCTCTTCGACGCGGCGCACGAACGCCTGGGCCTGGGGCGGCAGGTCGTCGAAGCTGCGGCAGTGGGTGGTGGGCCGCTGCCAGCCCGGCAGCTCTTCGTACACCGGCCGTACCTGGCGCAGCAGCGAATCGCTCGCCGGCAACGTGTCGATGATGCGCCCGCCGAGCTCGTAGGCGGTGCAGATCTTGATCGCCGGGAGCTCGTCGAGCACGTCGAGCCGTGTCAGGGCGACGGCGCTCAGGCCGTTGAAGCGCACGCTATAGCGGGCCGCCACCGCATCCAGCCAGCCGATGCGCCGGGGGCGGCCAGTCGTCGTGCCGTACTCCCCGTGGCCGTGCTCCTTCCCGTGGTCACGGAGCTTGTCGGCTGTCTCGTCGAACAGCTCCGTCGGGAACGGCCCGTTCCCGACCCGTGTGCAGTAGCTCTTGAACACACCGACGACCCGCGAGATCTCCGTCGGTCCGATGCCCACGCCGAGGGCCGCCCCCCCGCTCGAGCTACTCGGGACGCTCGAGGTGACGTAGGGGTACGTTCCGTGGTCGAGGTCCAGCAGCGAGCCCTGGGCGCCCTCGAGCAGCACATGCTCGCCCCGCCGGTGGGCATCGAGGATGATCGACTGCACGTCGCCCACGTATGGCCGCAGCCGCTGCCCGAACTCCTTGTACCGTTCGATGCACTCGGTGAACGAAATCGGGTCGGCACCGTAGACGCCCGTGATGAGCCGGTTGGCGAACTCCAGAGCTGGCTTCACCCGTTCCACCAGGTCCTCCCGCCGGAGGAGGTCGGCCACGCGGATCCCCCGCCGCGCCACCTTGTCGACGAAGCACGGGCCCACGCCCTTCCCCGTCGTGCCGATGGCGTTCGCTCCCCGCAGCTCTTCATCCAACCGATCGATGAGCTTGTGCCACGGCATGATGACCTGCGCCCGGTCGCTCACCACCAGCCGGCTCGTGTCGATGCCGCGCTCCTCGAGCTGGCGAATCTCGTCCAGGAGCACCTCCGGATCGATGGCAACGCCGTTGCCGATGACGCACGTCTTCTCCGGGTAGAAGATGCCCGCCGGCACCAGGTGCAGCCGGAATTCCCCCCGTTCGTTCACGACCGTATGGCCGGCGTTGTTGCCGGCCGAATACCGCGCCACGACGCGGGCCTTCCGGGCGAGGAGGTCCACGATGCGGCCCTTCCCTTCGTCGCCCCATTGTCCACCGACGACGACCACGATCGGCATGAGACACACTCCGGGCCCCCCGCTTGCCGGAGGGCCCGTTGACCCATTCTACTGCAGCCGCCCGGGGCCGTCCTCCCCCGCCAGGGCAGCACCGACGGCCGCCACGAAGGCCCGCAGCTTCCCCGGGTCGAGCCGGCCCGCGGCGTCCTCCACACCAGTATGAACGTCGACCGCCCAGGGTCGGACGGTCTGGATGGCCGCGGCGACGTTCTCGGGGTGCAGGCCCCCTGCGAGGATGACGGGCAGCCGCGCCGCGCGGACGATTGCCGCCGAAATGCGCCAGTCGTGGGTGCGGCCGGTAGCCCCCCGCCGGCCTGTCACCGGGTCGTACGTGTCCAGGAGGATGGCGTCGGCATCATCGAAGGCAGCCGCCGCATCGAGGGATTCGGGCCCGACGACGTGCACGACGCGTACCACTTTCACCCCCGGAAGCAGCGATCGCAGCCGCGCCACCTCTTCGCGTGGGGCGCCGCCGTGCAGCTGGACGGTACGCGCACCGATGGCCTCGAGCAGGGCCGCCACCTCGGCCGCCTTGCTCCGGTAGGTGATGAGGACCGGAGTGACGAAGGGCGGCAGGGCCCGCACCGCCGCCGCTGCCGCCGAAGGCGGCGTGTCGTCGGGCGCGCCCGGCGGCAGTCCGATGGTGAACCCCACGGCATCGACGCCGGCCTCCGCCGCCAAGAGCGCGTCCGCCGCCGAGGTGATGCCTGCCACCTGGATACGGACCCGACCCACGCGCGCCTCAGGCGTTGCGTGCCCGGTGCGCCGCCTCCGTCCCCGCGATCCGTCCGAACACCGCCCCGCGGATGACCGAGGTCGCCCCCGGGTAGTTGTCGTAGAAGAACTCGCCCATCAGCTCGCCCGCGGCGTACAGACCTTCGATGGGCTCGCCCCGCGTATCGATGACGCGTGACCGCGTATCGCACTTCAGCCCGCCGAAGGTGAAGGTGATCCCGCCAGTCACGGGGATGGCGAGGTACGGCGGTTCGTCGAGTGGCATCGCCCAGTTGCTCTTCGGCGGCACGATCCCCTCCGTGCGCTTCCCATCGAGGCGGTCGAGGTCGTACTCCCCGGGCTGTACGGCGGCGTTGAAGGCGGCGATGGTGGCTTCCAGGTTCGTCGGCGGAACGCCGATGGCCTCGGCCAGCTCCCGCACGGTGGCGCCGGTGTATGGCGGGCCCACCGGCCGCCACGCCCGCGCGAACTCCTCCCGCTGGAACGCGCGCTGGTCGAAGATGCACCAGGCGAGGCCGCCTGCCCGCTCGATGATCGCCTTGCTGAACTTCACATACGTGTGGTCGCGGAAGTCCTCTCCTTCGTCGAGGAACCGCCGGCCCTCGCGGTCGACGATGATGCCCATCTGGTAGTTGTAGAGGGCCGTCACCCCGCACTCGACCTTCGGCGAACGCGCATCGAGCACGGCGGAGTGGTAATCGCCCCACTGGCCTGCGGGCTGGGCACCCGCCGCCAGCGCCATGAGGATCCCCTCGCCGGTGTTGTACCGGCTGCCCCGCAGGATCAGCGCATCGGCGAAGCGGCCAAGGTAGGCGACGCGCATGGCCGGGTTCGCCTGGAAGCCCCCGCAGGCCAGGACCACGCCCCCGCGCGCCAGCACGTCGATGACCCCCTCGGGACCGACGCAGCGCACCCCGCGCACGATGCGCCGCTCGTCGACGATGAGGTCCTGCGCCGCCGTGCGGTAGACGATGGCAGCTCCTCGCCCTTCCAGCTGGCGGTAGAGCAGGTCCACGAGGCCCTGACCCCCCGCTTTCGGGCTCCGACGATACCCGGCCGTGTGCGGGTAGCCCGGCTCCCATTCCAGCCCGAAGCCGGTCAGCCACTCCGCCGTATCGGCGGCGCGTTCGCACAGCGTGCGGATGAGCTCACGGTTCGCCCTGCCGCCGGAGATGCGCATGAGGTCCGCTTCCATCTCCTCCACCGTGTAGCTGCGCGCGCAGTACTCGTCGGCCGCGTGAGGGAAACGCATCTGGGCATCGGCGAAGCGGGTGTTGCCGCCGCGATGCTCGCGCGGTGCCTTCTCGACCAGCACCACCTCCGCTCCCGCTTCGCGGGCGGCAAGGGCTGCGGAAAGGCCGGCGATGCCGCCGCCCACCACCACGACGTCGAAGGCGTACGTCTCCAGTGCGCCTGCGCTTCCTGGGACGACCGGCATCGGCCGGTAGTGTAGCGGGTGGGGGTGCAGTCGGTCTCCCCCTCCACTGCGACGTAATCGTGCGCCCCCGTTCGGGCGCGCAGCACCCCGGCCGAGATTCGCCGCTCCGCATAATCGCACCCGAACGTCGAGAGTTCGTGAAGCCCGCACGCGCACGACATAAAAGGCTTGCCGCCTTGGAACGCAGCCGCCTATCGTCCCTCGCGTTGGAGGCGGGGTGGTCGGGAGGCCGCCCAGCGAGCCGGAAGGCCGAACGGCCGGAACGCTCAGCGGCGGCAGCCCGGAGGGAGAAGAGGTCGCCGGCCGGCGCAGACCCGCAAGGATCCGTCGGCGGACCCCTCGCCCGAAGGGGCCGGCTCGGACGCCAGGCCGAGAACGGCGAGCAAGCTCCCGGTTCCACAACCTCCGACGCCGAAGGCGCCTGCTCCCTTCCGGGGTGAGCAGGCGCCTTCTCTCGTCCGTCGCGCCTGCAGCCGCCCTCCGCGTAGACTGACCAGCGCAACGCTCGCGCGAGGAGTGCCCATGGCTCGCATCGAGGTGTGCTCGCCGATGGTCGCCAACGTCCTCCGGGTGCTCGTGGCGCCCGGCGACCTCATCCGCCCCCGACAGGAAGTGGTCGTCCTCGAATCCATGAAGATGGAAATCCCCGTCGAGGCGCCTGCCGGGGGGACGGTCATCGAGGTGTGCGTGGCCGAGGCCCAACGCGTGACCGAGGGCCAGGTGCTCCTTTTGCCTCGAAGCCTGATCACCTTCTCGAAGAGCGCTCCACCACGTAGCGGTATACTCGAGCCATGCCTTTCCGCCCTGAGGACGTCGAGGCCTTCCTGGAGATGCTCCGCAGCAATCCGGAGCTGCGGGAGCGCGTCCGCCGTGCACTCGTGGATGATGATCTCCGCGCCATCACCGCCGTGCTCGACTGGGTCGGCGACCGGCTCGACCGTGTGGTCAGCGCCAGCGAGGAGCTGGCGGAGCGGGAGGCTGCCGGCGAGCAGCGTCTGGAGGAGCTGAGGGCGACGGTCCAAGGTTTGGCGGCGAGCGTGGCGCAGCAGGGGGCAAACGTCGAACGGCTGACCGAGCGCGTCGATGCCCTGGCGGCGACGATGTCCCAGCAGGCGGAACAAATGGTCCGGCTCACCGCCCGGGTGGCCCAGCTCGCCGAACGGTTGGATCAACTGACGGCCCGTGTCGATCAGCTCACCGGGCGGGTGGACCAGCTGACGGCGCGGGTCGAGGAAATCGCTGCCAACATGGTGCAGCTCACGTCACATGTCGATCAGCTCACCGGGCGGGTGGACCAGCTGACGGCGCTTATGGACCAGATGGTCCGGCGCTTCGACTGGATGGCCGGGAAGCTTGGGAACCTTGAAGGCTGGCAGTTCGAGCACCGATACCTGCAGAACCTCGCCTCACGGCTGGGCCGCTACTACCGGAACGTCCGGCTCCTCACGCTGCCCGATGAGGAAGCCGTCGCACGTGCGCTCGAATCCGGCGCCCTCACGGAGGAACAGTACCGCGACGTCCTCAACCTCGACGCGGTGGCTCAGGCGCGGCCGCGGAACGGCGATGGCGAGGTCATCCTTGCCATCGAACTCTCCGTGCTGGTCGACGAACGCGACGTCCGCCGTGCCCGCGACCGTGCATCCTCACTGCAGCGGGTGTTCCCCGAGCGGGTCGAGGCCATCGCCGCCGGTCAGGCGGCGCTCCCAGAGGCGGAGGGCCTCGCACGCGAGCTCGGCGTGATGGTGCTCATCGCCAGCGACGCTGCCTGAAGTTTCGAGGGCCGGCCTCGCGTTGCGGCGACAGGAGATGTCGCGCGTTCGTGAGAAGATGGCCCTCGCGGCCGTCAGGGAAGCGAACCCTGGGGCACCGCGAGGTCGCCCATGCGCACCGTCCTCTTCAACCTCGCCTTGGTCATCGGCGGACTCGGCCATGTCGCCGCCGCGCTCGTCGCGAGCGTTGGGTGCCTGGGCGTGGGCATCTACTTCATCGTCACGGGGGCCGCGCTCTTCGCAGGGCTGTGGGCCGTCTTCGGCGTGCTCGTCAGCCTCCTCGCCGCGTCGCTCGTTCGGTTCCCGTTCTTCTTCGTCGGGTGGATCCTCGCAGCGCTCGCGGGCTGCTCCGAGGAGTACCTCGCGAACATGCGCGCGCTCAACGAAAGGTGGGAGGGCTGACGGGGGACAGCCCTACCGCTTCGCCGCGGAACCCTTGAACGGCGCCCCGATGGCCGTCAGGGCCGTGGACACCAAACGAAAAATTCGTTAGGCTGGCCCCATGGACGGCACCCCCGGCCACGAAAACCCCGCCGAGCGCATCATCCGCCGCTTCGGCGGCCAGAGCGCCCTCGCGGCACTCCTCGGCCGGCGCCAGTCCACCATCCACTACTGGGCGAAGACGGGCCGCATCCCCGCCCGCTGGCAGAACACCCTCCTCCGTCTCGCCCGCGAACGAGGTGTCCCCTTGGAACCGAAAGACTTCGTCTCCCGCCAGCCGCGCGACATCGCCCCCCCGAAAGGCACGCTCGGAGTCCTCCTCGTCGGCCTCGGCGCCGTCGCCTCCACCTTCATCGCCGGCGTCGAGAACATCCGCCGCGGCCGCGCCCTCCCCATCGGCTCCCTCACCCAGATGGGCACCATCCGCCTCGGCAAGCGGAGCGAACACCGCTTCCCCCTCATCAAGGAGTTCGTGCCCCTCGCCGAGCTCGACCAGCTCGTGTTCGGCGCCTGGGACCCCATCCCCGACAACGCCTACGAAGCCTGCCTCAAGGCCGGCGTCCTCGACCGTCACGAGCACGTCGAGCCCATCGCCGACTTCCTCAAAGGCATCTCGCCCATGCCCGCCGCCTTCGATTCCTACTACGTGCACCGCATCCACGGCACGAACGTGAAGCAGGCCGCCACCAAGGCCGAGCTCGTCGGCCAAATTCGAGAGGACATCCAGCGCTTCCGCGAGGCCAACCGCTGCGACCGGCTGGTGATGATCTGGTGCGCGTCCACCGAGATCTACCTCGAAGAGGCGCCCGTCCACCGCAACCTCGAAGCCTTCGAGGAGGCCCTGGAACGGAACGACCCGGCCATCGCCCCTTCCATGCTCTACGCCTACGCCGCCCTCCTGGAAGGCGTCCCCTTCGCCAACGGCGCGCCCAACCTCACCGTCGACATCCCCGCCATGGTCCAGCTCGCCAACCAGCGCGGCGTGCCCATCGCCGGCAAGGACTTCAAAACCGGCCAGACGATGGTGAAGACGGTCATCGCGCCGATGTTCAAAGCACGCATGCTCGGCGTGGCCGGCTGGTACTCCACCAACATCCTCGGGAACCGCGACGGCGAGGTGCTCGACGACCCGGAGAGCTTCAAGACCAAAGAGGAGTCGAAGCTCGGCGTCCTCGAGTACATCCTCCAGCCCGAGCTCTACCCTCAGCTGTACGGCAACGTCTACCACAAGGTGCGCATCAACTACTACCCGCCCCGCGGCGACAACAAGGAGGGCTGGGACAACATCGATATCTTCGGGTGGCTCGGCTACCCGATGCAGATTAAGATCGACTTCCTCTGCCGCGACTCCATCCTCGCCGCTCCCATCGTCCTCGACCTCGCTCTCTTCCTCGACCTCGCCCAGCGCGCCGGGCTCAAGGGCATCCAGGAGTGGCTCTCCTTCTACTTCAAGAGCCCTCAGCACGCCCCCGAGGTGTACCCCGAACACGACCTCTTCATCCAGCACACGAAGCTGAAGAACACCCTCCGCTACCTCATGGGTGAGGAGCAGATCACCCACCTCGGCATCGAGTACTACGACTACCAGAAGGAGTAGCGCCGCCGGCCTCACCCCTCGCCCGGCGCGCCCCCGCGCCGGGCGAGGTACGCCGCCCACAGCTCGTCCCGCCGGCGGACCGCCCGTCGGTAGCCGATCTGCCCGCCGATCACCGGCCCGAAGAGCTGAGCCAGAACGTAGCCCCCGCCGATGAGGACCACGAACGCGACGCCCGGATGCCCGAGGAGGCCGGGCCCCCACACCACCAGCACCAGGAAGAGCAGCGAGGCGATGGCCAGCCCCAGCATCGCCCCCGCGTGCACCCACCCCGCCTCGATCCGCCGCTTCGTCCAGTAGATCCGCAGCACCTCCTGCGGGATCTCCCGCACCGTGCCGACCGCCTCGACCGCCCGCCCGCAGTAGGGACACTGTGCGTCGTTCGGCTGCAGCCGGCCGAAGCAGAAGCCACAGAAGCGGCCCGTCGGCGGCACCTTCCGCTCCAGCCGTTCATCCATCTTGGGCTGCAGCCGCTCCAGGTACGGAAAGCGGATGCCCGGCGGCGCTCCCTCCGCAGCAGGCGGCCGTTCGCTCACGGCGCGCTCCGAGGCCCGCGGCCGCTCATCGCGGCTCTTCGAAGAGCTGGAAGAGCACGCCCCCGCTCTGCTTCGGGTGGATGAACGTGTGGCGCTTCCAGCCGTTGTCGATGATCCCGCCCCACGGCTCGATCCCCGCTTCCCGCAGTGCCGCTGCCGCCGCCTCCACCGATGCCACCTCGGCGGTGACGTGGTGCAGCCCGGGCCGGCGCTCGCGGAGGAACCTCGCCACGAAGCTGTCCTCGCGGATGGGCGCGATGATCTCGAACTTCAGCTGGCTGTTCGGAATGCGCAGCACCGCGCCCTCGTACCCCTCCTCCTCCGAACGCCAGCGGCCCTCTACCTCCATCCCGAAGACCCGCTCCTGGAACGCGATCTGCTGGTCGATGTCCGGCACTGCCATCGAGACGTGGTCGACCCGCACCAGCCCCACCAACCCCCCGCCCGTGCGGCGGTCCACCGCGCGCGACGGCTCCTTGGGGACGAAGGGTTGCCAGAGCACGCCCCCGCTCTCCTTCGGGTGGATGAACGTGAACCGCCAGCTCCCGTCGTCTTGGATGCCCCCGAAGGGCGTCAGCCCTAGGCGCTGGAGTTCGGCGGCCGTCTCCTCGATGTCCTCGACCTCGATGGCGATGTGGTGGAGCCCAGGGCCGTCCCCGTCCAGGAAGCGCTGGAGGAAGCTGTCGGGCCGCGTCGGCGCAATCACCTCGAACTCGATGTCCGTCCCTGGCACCTGCAGGGTGCAGCCCTCGAAGCCCTCGCCGTGGTCGGGGAAGTGCCCCAGGAAGCGGAACCCGAGGACCCGCTCGAGCCAGTCGGCCTGCGCCCGCCAGTCGGGCGCGCCCATGGAGAGGTGGTCGACACGCTTGATGCGGATCATGCGGCGGCTCCGGGGGAGATGGAGGTGGGTGCGCGACCATGCTACGTTTCCGGCTAAGATCGCCGCAAATGGACGGGGCTTCCCCCTACGCCACCGCGACCCTCCTCCTCAACCCCTTCGCCCGCCGCGCCGGCCGATTCGACGTGACCGGTGCCCTCCATTATTTGCGGCGCCGCGGTCTCTGCGTGCGCCTGGCGGTGCCCACGACCATCGAAGCCATGCGACGCGCCGCCCGCCAGGCAGCCGACGAAGGCGATGACCTCCTCTTCGTAGTCGGAGGCGACGGCTCCCTCCGAGTGGCCGCGGGCGAGCTTGCCTTCTCCAAGACGGCCCTCGCCGCCGTCCCCGCAGGCACCGCCGACGTCTGGTGCCGCGAAGTCGGCATTCCCCGCCGCTTCCGCGCCGCCATCGATGCTCACCTCACTGGCCAGCTCGTGCCCATGGACCTCGGCCGCGCCAACGGCGAGCCCTTCCTCCTCATGGCCGGCATCGGCTGGGACGCCGAGGTCGCCCGCAGCGTCGATCCGGTCACGAAACGCCTCCTTGGGGCGGCCGCCTACGTGCTCTACGGCTTCATCGATGCTCCTCGCTTCCGTCTCCGCTCCATGGCCTGTACCCTCGCCGGCCCCGACGCCGATGCCTTCGATGGCTCCCGGCCCCGCGCTGCACTCGTCTTCAGCAACACCCGCCTCTACGGCGGCGTCGTCGAACTCACCCCCGCTGCCCGCGCCGACGACGGCCTCCTCGACGTCTGGTCCCTCACGCCAGCCGGCGCCCTGCGGGCCGCCTGGGCCGGCATTCGCCGCTTCCTGGGGCATCCGTGCAGCGGCCGCCCCGGCTTGCGCGCCGAGCGCGCCCGCCTCGAAGCGCCGGGCATCCCCATCCACCTCGACGGTGACCCCGCCGGGGAGACGCCCGTCGACCTCTGGGTGGAACCACAGGCCCTGCGGGTGAGCATCCCCGCCGGGCCCCTCCCCCTCGTCTTCGGCGGACACCGCCGCTGAGCCTCCTCCCTCTATACTCGCGATCGATGAACGAATCCCGCTCCGCATCCATCCGTGCCGCCATTTTCGATATCGGCGGGGTGCTCACCGTCTCGCCGGTCCACCGCATCATCGACTTCTGCCGCCGCCACGGCATCCCCGACGAGGTCCGCTACGCCATCTTCGCCCCGCACGACGGCCCCTGGGGGCGGTTCGAGCGCAGCGAAATCGGACCGGAGGAGTTCGCATCGGCGTTCGACGCCCTCGTCCGTCCGGCGGGGGCAGCGGTGAGCGGGCGCGAATTCCTCGAATGGTTCGGCCAGGGGTTCGAACCGCGCCCGGAGATGATCGCCGTCGTCCGCCACCTCCGCGGCCGCCTCCTCCTCGGCTGCATCACGAACAACGTGCCCAACGACGGCCGCGGCCGCGAACGCCCCTTCGACCCCTACGAGCTCTTCGACGTCGTCGTCGAGTCCTCGAAGGTCGGCTTGCGGAAGCCGGACCCGCGCATCTACCAGCTCACCTGCGACCAGCTGGGAATCCAGCCCCCCGAGGCCGTCTTCCTCGATGACCTGGGCGAGAACCTGAAGGCAGCCCGCGCCTTGGGCATGGTCACCATCAAGGTCGACCCAACGCCCTCGGCCATCGATGAACTGGAGCGCGTCCTGGGCGTCCCCCTCCCGCGAGTGCAGCCAAATCATTCGTGATGCGCTAAGATTCCCCCGCCTCGCCGGAGGGGAGTGCCGTGGAGCCCTGGGAGTCTGAACTCGTCGAACGCGTGCGGGCCCTCGCCCGGGAGACGTTCGCGCCGCGCGCCGAACGATTCGACCGCGAGGGCAGCTTCCCGCACGAGAACATCGAGGCGCTCCGGCAGCTCGGCATCCCCGGGATGGCCCTCCCGAGGGAGCTCGGCGGGCTCGGGATCGGGCTCGAAGCCCACGTCCGCATCATCGAGGAGATCGCGTACGGCGACGGCTCCACCGCCGTCGCCCTCAACATGCACCTCCTCATCGCCGATTTCCTCCGCTTCCTTCCTCCGTTCCCCCGGCGCGAGGCCGTCCTCCGCGATATCGCAGCGAATGGCGCGCTCATCTGCGGCCCCGGGAGCATCCCCGTCGGCGAACTCGACAACCGCCGCGGCGGCTTCTCCTTCCGCGAATGCGAGGGCGGGTTCCGCGTCAGCGGCCGCTCCGGCTTCGCCTCGGGGAGCGACGGCGCGCGGTACATCTTCGTGCCCGGCGTCATTCCCCGTGAAGGCCGGCCCCCCGATTTCGCTCTCGCCCTTCCTTCCGCCGATACCCCGGGCATCACCATCGTCCCCAACTGGGACGCCATGGGGCTCCGCGGCACCGCCAGCAACGACGTCCTGCTCGAGGACGTGTTCATCCCCCGGGACGAGGCGGTGGTCATCCCGGCGCCCATCATCGAGGCTCTGGCCAAGGGCGAAGGTGGCATCGGCCTCACGCCCGACCGCGTCCGCGGGGCGCTCGGCATCCTCGCCATCTGGCTCGGCCTCGCCCAGGCCGCGCTCGATTTCTCCGTCGACTACGTGAAGCAACGCCACGGCTACCTCGCCGGGCCAGGCCTCGGCGTGGGCCCCGCGCCCGGCTACCGGGCCGACGAAGCCTGGGCCCAGATCGACCTTGGCCACCTCGACCATTGGGTGGAGACCGGCCGCGTCGTCCTCTACGACACGGTGCGGCGGCTTGCGGTGCCGCCTGCCAGCCAGCAGGAGTTCACCCGGCTAATGGTGCGCACCATCTACCACCTGCGGCGGATGGGCGAAGAGGCGGCCTCGGGCGCCATGCGCGTCTGCGGCGCCCATGCCTACACGAGGAACCGTCCCCTCGAACGCATCGTGCGGGACCTGGTGGGCGGGAACGTCATGGCCTGGAAGACGACTCAGCTCCTCCAGACGCTTGGCCGGGGCGCCCTGGGCATGCCCATCACCATCACCGGGCCGGCGGGCGCCTGAAGCCCGCCTAGCGCTCCCGCCAGGTCGTCCCTTCGGGAGTGTCGTGCAGCTCGATGCCCAGTTCCGCGAGTCGCGACCGGATGCGGTCGGCCAGGGCGTACTGCTTCGCTGCCCGCAGCGTCGAGCGCACCTCGACCAGCAGGTCGATGAACGGAGCCGCGTCCTGCCGGCGCCGCGGCGGCTCCTGGAGCGTGAGCCCCAGCACACCTGCCAGCTCCCGCAGGAGCCCCTGGGCGGCCGCCGTGTCGCGCCCTTCCGCGCGGCCGCGGTTGATCTCCCGCGCCAGCTCGAAGAGCACCGCTAACGCCCTCGGCGTGGTGAGGTCGTCCTCCATGGCGGCGGTGAACCGCTCCCGGAGCTCCTCCAGCGGCAGCTCCAGCGGAGGTCCGGCCGGGGAAGGTGCCAGCGCCGCCTCGCGGAGCCGCTCGGCCCCCGACCGGGCTGCCTCCATCGCCTCGTCCGAAAACGTCGCCGGCGTCCGGTAGTGGCTGGTGAGCACGAACACCCGGAACGCGTCTGGCCCCCAGCGGTCCAACGCCTCGCCGATGGTGACGACGTTCCCGAGCGACTTCGACATCTTTTCACCGCTCAGCTGGAGGAGAGCGTTATGCACCCAGATCGCGGCGAACGGCTTCCCGGTGAGGGCCTCCGTCTGCGCGATTTCGTTTTCGTGATGGGGGAAGATGAGGTCGGCTCCGCCCCCGTGGATGTCGATCTGCTCCCCGAGGGTGTGGTAGGCCATCACCGAACACTCGATGTGCCACCCCGGCCGGCCCGGCCCCCACGGGCTCGGCCACGACGGCTCCCCCGGCTTCGCCGACTTCCACAGCGCGAAATCCAGCGGGTCGTCCTTCCGCTCCAGCGGGTCCACCCGCGCCCCCGCTTTCAGCTCGTCGATGCGCCGGTGCGAGAGCTTCCCGTACCCCGGCCAGCTCCGCACCCGGAAGTAGACGTCGCCGCCGGCTTCGTACGCGTGGCCCTTCGCGACGAGCCCCTCGATGAAGCGGATGATCTCGGGGACGAACTCCGTCACCCTGGGGTAGAGCGTCGCCGGGAGGACGTTCAGCCGGTGGAGGTTCGCCAGGTAGTCGCGGATGTTCTCCTCCGCCAGCTCGCCCACCGTCACGCCGAGCGCGTTCGCCCGCTCGATGAGCTTGTCGTCGATGTCGGTGAAGTTCTCCACGTGGCGTACGGTGTACCCGCGCCACTCGAGGAAGCGACGCAACACATCGAACACCACCGCCTTCAGCGCGTGGCCCACGTGTGCCCGGCTGTAGGGGGTGAGCCCGCAGACGTACATCCGTACCCCGCCCGCGGGGTCGACCGGGACGAGCTCCTTCTTCTCACCGGAGAGGGTGTCCGTCAGGCGCACGAACCGAGTCTACCGCGCCGGGCCCCAAGGGTCGCCCGCGCTCACTCCCCTGCCTCCCGGGGGGCGGGTTCCGCTGCGCTCCCATGGTGCCCATCGTGGAGCCCCCGGACGTGCGCCTCCAGGTGCTCTACCAGACGCTGCAGCTCCTGCAGCCGGCGGTCGAGCTCGTTCAGGCGTTCCCATTCAGGGTCGGGCAGCCGCTGGATGGTGTTGTTCGAGGTATCCCGGAAGGCCACGATATGCCCTGGGACGCCCACCACCGTCGCGTTCGCCGGCACGTTCGTCACCACCACCGAGCCCGCACCGATCTGCGTGTTCTCGCCGATGGTCACCGCGCCGATGACCTTCGCGCCGGCCCCGACGACCACGCCCCGCTCGAGGGTAGGGTGGCGCTTCACCCGCAGCGTGCTCGTCCCGCCCAGCGTCACCCCCTGGTAGAGGGTCACGTCGTCGCCGATCTCCGCCGTCTCGCCGATGACCACGCCCATGCCGTGGTCGATGAAGAAGCGCCGGCCGATCTTCGCCCCCGGGTGGATCTCGATCCCGGTGAGGAAGCGGGCCAGGTGCATGATGCCCCGCGGCAGCAGCGGCACCCCCCGCCGGTGGAGGGCGTGCGCCAGACGGTGGAAGAGCCGCGCGTGGAAGCCGGGGTAGAAGAGCACCACCTCCAGCCAGCTGCGCGCGGCCGGGTCCCGTTCCAGTGCCGCCTGGATGTCCTCCCGAATCTCCTGCAAGAGCGACATCGCCTTCGACGATAGCGCGGAATGCCGCCCCCCGAAAGCCGCGCTACCATTCCCGCGTGTCCCGCGTGGCCCCCGCGCGCCAGCCCCGCACCGCCTTCCGCTTCGTCGTGGCCCTCGGCATCGTCTCCCTGTTCGCCGACGCCACCTACGAAGGCGCCCGCTCCGTGCTCGGACCCTACCTGGCGACCCTCGGCGCCGGCGCGGCCGCCGTCGGCGTCGTCGCTGGTGCCGGCGAGCTCGCCGGCTACCTCCTCCGCCTCGCCGCCGGCTACCTCGCCGACCGTTTGCGGAGGCCCTGGCTCCTCATCGGCGCGGGGTACGCGGTCAACCAGATCTCCGTCCCCCTCCTCGCGCTCGCTGGCACCTGGCCCGTGGCTGCCGCGCTCGTCATCGCCGAGCGGGCCGGGAAGGCGATCCGCACCCCCGCCCGCGACGCCGTCCTCGCCGCTGCGTCCCAGCCGGTCGGGCGAGGGCGCGCCTTCGGCATCCACGAAGCGCTCGACCAGGTGGGCGCCGTGGCGGGCCCGCTGGCCGTCGCCGGCTTCGTCGCGTGGTTGGGAGGGTATCGCGTCGCCCTCGCCCTCCTCGGCGTGCCGGCGGCGCTCTGCCTGGCCTCGCTCGCCTCCGCGCGGCGGCTCGAACCGGCCCCCCCGTCCGATGCCGACCCGCCCCCCGATGACGGCGCTCCTTCGGCACCCCTCATCACCCCAGCCTTCCGTTGGTACCTGGCCGGCGCAGCCCTCCTGGGCCTCGGCTTCGCCGATTTCCCCCTCCTGGCCTTCCACATCGAACGGGCCGACCTCGCTGCTGCGGCGGCCATCCCTGCACTCTATGCCTTCGCCATGGGCATCGATGCGGCGGCGGCCCTCGCCGCCGGTGAGTGGTTCGATCGCGCGGGCACGGCCACGACGGCGCTCGCGGGCGTGCTCGCTGCCGGGGCACCGGCCCTCGTCTTCCTCGGGGGCACGGCGGCCGCCGTCGCCGGTGTGGCGCTCTGGGGCGCCGCCATGGGCGTGCAGGAGTCGACGTTGCGCGCGGGCGTAGCCCACGCCGCCCCCGCCGAGCGGCGGGCCACGGCCTACGGGCTCTTCCACGCCGTGTTCGGCGTCGCCTGGTTCGCGGGGTCGGCCGCCATGGGTGCGCTCTACGGCGCCGCCCCCGGCGCAGCCGCGGCCTTCGCCGCGGCCGCCTGCGCGGGCGGCGCCGTCCTGCTCGCCGCCGCCGGGCGGCTCACCCGCTAGCTCGTCTCCCACTCGAAGACGGAACCGAGCTGCTTGCCGCACTTCGGGCAGATGAGCTCCACCATCACCTGGTGGCTCCCGGCGATCTTCCGCTTGTTCGTGCGGCACTTTACCCGCTCGCCGCAGGCAAAGCACTCCTTCTCGTACGACATGCTCCACCCTCGATCTGGCGTACGGTGCGTGCGTCGCGGCCGCGCGCCCCACATCTTAGCACTCTCTTGACGCGAGTGCTAAGCTCCGAACTGGAGGGATGACAGCCGGGCGTGGGGCCCACACCCCATCGCCGTTCGGAGGTGAGGCATGGCAGAGCAGGCGATGCAGATGTCCGCAGGGGCACGCCCCGCCGAAATCGAACGGGAGCGCGAGCTGCTGGCTGAGGCGCAGGTCGCCTCGGTGGCGAGCCCGCTCGCGCTCGGGTTCGCCGCCTTCGCCCTGCCCCTCTTCGTGTGGGGCGCCATCTTCGCCGGCTTCTTCGAGCGGGCGACGGCGGCCTACTTCCTCATCCCCATCGCCCTCATGTACGGCGGCCTCGCTCAGGTTGCCGGGGCGATGTGGGCCTTCCGCAAGCACGATGGCCTCTTGGCCACCGTGTTCGGCTCCTACGGCGCCTTCTGGCTCACCTACGGCACCCTCCTCTGGATGGAGAAGGCCGAGTTCCTGAGCTTCGGCGCCGACCAGAACGGCCTCATGAGCCTCTTCTTCGCCGCCTGGGCCGTGTTCGGCGTCTACGCCTGGCTGGCCTCCATGGCCCGCGGCCGTGAGATGAACTACGCCATGGCGGCGGCGCTCCTTGGTGCCGCGGCCACCCTCGTGTTGGCGGCCATCGCCTACGGCACCGATGCGAGCAGCTGGTACAAGGTCGCTGGGTGGGTGGCGATGGTGACCGGCGCGGCCGGCTGGTACACGTCGGCGGCGGCGGCCATCAACCACGCCATCGCCCGGATGGTCGTCCCCACGCATGCGGCGCCGCTCGGCACGCCCATCGAGCGCATCGAGCGGCACCCCGAGCACCTTGTGTAGCCGCCGCGGCCCCGCGCCCGGCCCATCCCTCCGCCCCCTCGTACGACCCTCATCCCCCGGCCCCTTCTCCCATCTGCTCCCCTCCTCCCTTGCCGCGCCCCCCGTCGCGATGGGAGAAGGGGAGCGGAGCTGTCCCCCCTCTCCCGTAGCGGAGCGCACGGGAGAGGGGGCCAGGGGGTGAGGGCCGACGGGAGAGGGGGTTAGGGGGTGAGGTTAACCCCCGGGCGGCCCGTGCGTTACCTCCATACGGAACGGTCCCGGGGGGAGCAGGGCCCGCCCCGCAGGCGTTGACCCTAGCCCCCGCGGGGCGTACCGTTCCCTGCGGATTCGCGGGGCCGGCACGCGCCGGGCCCCAGCTTCGCATTCCGGCCGGGCGGCCACCGCCCGCGCCGCACCGAAAGGGGGGATGCCCGGGCGCCCCAGGCCCAGAGACGGGGGCGCCGCAGCGAACGAGATGAGGGAACCGACCACCGCCCAGGGGCGGCCTGCCGCCCCGCCCGAGGCGGGCCGGTGCCGCGGGAGCGGCTGGGGCCCGCCGGGCCGAACGGCCCACCCAACCACACTCGCAACGACGCGAGAGGAGAACCGATGATAGCAACACGCATCACGAAGCGCACGGCGGCCCTGACCGCCGTCCTCGCGCTCCTCCTCGCCGGCCTCTGGGGCCTCGGCAGCACCCAGCAGGCCAGGGCGGACATCACCACCGTCAACCCCACGGTGTATGTAGCGAACGTCTCGCCGCCGCAGGGTGGCTCCGTGATTTACGGGATTACCGTCACCACGGACGCCACGGCCAACACCTTCGACATCGAAGTGACGAACATGGCCGGGTTCGACGTGGCGGCGACGGATGGCGCTTGCGATACAGGGTCCAGCGACGCTACCGTCGTCGATGCTAGCCCCGTTACGTGCACGACCATCAACTTCAACACCGGGGTGCGCTTTAGCGGGTACGACGATCTCGGGGCCGACGATACCGCGACTGTCTACCTGAAGCTCCTGGTGGGAAGCAGCACCGCCGTCGGCTCCACCCTCCAGCCCACGTTCAAGGTCATCCAGGGGACGGATGAGGTCGTCCTGCAGGCGCCGGCCCGCACCGTCGGGGCCGCCACCGCGTCCGCGTCCGTGACCGAGGCCACCATCGGCGACACGGTGACCTTCACCTTCACCCTGCCCCCCGGCTGGACCTGCGGCAGCGGCGGCGCGGAGAATGCGACTCGCGCCTGCGTCGCGACCGACGTCACGTCCACCAGCAACCTATCGTTGGTCGCATCGAGCTTCAGCCTGAGCAACACGAACCTCTACGCTCCCGCGACCATCACCATCAACGGCACCATTACGGGTGTCGGCGCGGCTACGGCTACGCTGTCGGTGATCTACCACGGCGAGACGGGCCTCCCGGCCCCGCTCGACAATGCCGCGGACAACTCCAACCCGCCAGATCCGTCCGCCACGGTGAACGTCTGGATCGGCATCGTAACGCCGGCCTCGCCGCTGCCGGGCGAGGGCGCGGTCTACACGGGGACGAGCGTGTCCTTCGCCATCGCCAACTTGTTCTCCGCCCCTGCCACGTCGGCGACGGCCACGCTCACCTTCCCGCCCCAGTTCACGGGCGTCCAGGTGACGGCGAATCCCACGGGCTGGACCTGCTCCGCCTCGGGCAACACCATCACCTGCACCACGAACAGCAGTACGACCATCGCCTCGGGCGGCACGGTGGCGCTCCTCAATGGCGGGACGAACGGCAACCTGAGCGTGGTCCTCACGGCCAACCCGTCGGCGCTCAACACCCGCAGCTTCCAGCTGCAGGCGAGCGTGAGCTACGACTTCGGCGGTCCGACGATGAGCAAGTCGGCCACGAAGACGCTCACGCAGGGCGTGCTCCGGGTCGACGTGTCGGTGGCCCCGTTCCCCGACGTCCTCCCCAACAGCGCCACGGGCGTCGTGCTCTACACGCTCAACCTGGACGACGTGACGCCGGAGAGCCCAGACCCGGTCCTGGGCAACGTGCAGATCGTCTTCTCCGCGCCGCCTGAGGCGCTCCAGATCGTCGGCGTGACGGGCGTCGCTGCCGGGTGGTCCTGCACGACCTCTGGGCTGCAGGTGACGTGCACGCGCGCTGGTGTCTCGGGCTTCAACGGCCCCGTCAGCGGCGGTGTGGCCACCGTTGCGGTCCAGCTGCCGGCGAACACCGGCACGGGCATGGTGGCGCGGACGGCCAACGTCTCGGCCACCTTCGACATCTACGTCACGGTCGGGAGCACCAACGTGCAGACGGGCGCGGCCATCGCCGCCCTGGGCAACCCCGGCTCGGCCACGGTGTTCCATCCCCCCACGGGCATCGGCACCGTCTCCTACAACCTCGTGTTCGGCTGGAACCTCATCACCTGGGCCGGCCAGAACAACATCGCCGTGGGCTCGCCGAACGGCCTGGGCAGCATCGTGAGCAGCATCAGCGCCGTCTACACCTTCGACGCCCTGACGCAGCAGTGGCGGTACTGGTTCCCCACGCCGCCGGCAAGCGGGAACACGCTCACCACGCTGCAGACGGGCACAGCCTACTTCATCTACGTCACCGCGCCGGGCGGGGCCACGCTGACGGTCCCGGCTGGCCCGTAAGCGGCAGCTGAAGCGCTCCCCGCGGGGCGGGGGCTCCGGCCCCTGCCCCGCGCCGGGGGCGGGGCCGCCATCGTCCGCTGCGGAATCGGGACGTATAGAAGGAGTGCACACCATGAAGCGAATCGCACGCTACGGGAAGGCGTTCGCGGTGCTGGCTGCGGCCCTCGGGCTCTTCGGGGCCGCCTGGGCTGCCGCAGGCACCGCCCACGCCCAGCCCACGCCGCCGGCCGTCTACAGCGGCTCGGTCACCATCAACGGCCAGCCCGCGCCGCCGGGCACGGCGATCGTCGCCTCCATCGGCAACACCGTGTGCGGGTCGACGGTCACCACGCAGGTCGGCCAGTACACGCTGCAGTGCTCGGGCGGGCAGGTCGGCCAAACGGTCACCTTCACGGTGAACGGGAAGCCGGCCGGGTCGGCGCCCTTCGACAACACCCGCCTCAACAACCTGAACCTCGTGGTCGAGGAGCCCACGCCGACGCCCACCGCCACCGCCACGGCCACGGCGACGCCGACGCGCACGCCGACGCCGCGCGTGGCCGCCACCGGCACCGGGCTCGCGAGCGATGGCGGGTCCTCGGCCGGCGGGTTCGTGCTCGCCGCCCTCGGCCTCGCCGTGATCGGCCTCGGCGCGGCCGGCGCCCTCACCCTGCGCCGCGCCCGCTGAGTCGGCCTTCGGCCGCAACCCCTGCGCCCCCTCCCCCGCCCGGGGAGGGGGCGTTCGCTTGCCCCCATGGTTCCCCCTCTCCCGGCGAGCGAAGCCGACGGGAGAGGGGGCCAGGGGGTGAGGGCGGCCCCTTCTCCGATCTGCTCCCCCTCCCCTTCCCCTCCCGCCTCCCCGTCGCGATGGGAGAAGGGGAGCGCGGCCGGCTCCCCCCTCTCCCGCAGCGGAGCGCACGGGAGAGGGGGCCAGGGGGTGAGGGTCTCTCCCGCAGCGAAGCCGGCCCTCATCTCCCAACCCCTTCTCCCATCTGCTGCCCCTCCCCTTCCCCTCCCGCCTCCCCGTCGCGATGGGAGAAGGGGAGCGCGGCCGGCTCCCCCTCTCCCGCAGCGGAGCGCACGGGAGAGGGGGCCAGGGGGTGAGGGTTTCCCCCGCGGCGAAGCCGACCCTCATCCCCCAACCCCTTCTCCCATCTGCTCCCCTCCTCCCCTGCCCCGCCCCCCGTCGCGATGGGAGAAGGGGAGCGCGGCCGGCTCCCCCTCTCCCGGCGAGCGAAGCCGACGGGAGAGGGGGCCAGGGGGTGAGGGTTTCCCGCAGCGGAGCGCACGGGAGAGGGGGTCAGGGGGTGAGGGCTGGCGAAGGCCAGGCCCGCGGTCGATTCTCCCCAACAGGAGGGGAACGCCCCCAGGAGCGCGCCGTGCAGAAGATCACCGTCCCGCGCCTCGGCATGGCCTGCCCCGGCGGGCTCATCGCCGAATGGTACGTGCCCGATGGCGCCGCCGTGGAAGCGGGCCAGCCCCTCTTCCGCCTCGAGGCCGAATTCGCCGCCATCGATGTCGAAGCCGAGAGCGCCGGCATCGTCCGCCATCGCGTCCCTGCGGGCATCCCCCAGTTCTCCGGCGCCGTCGTGGGCGTCATCGTTGCGCCCGGCGAGCCCATCCCCTCCGACGAGGAGCTCGCCGCCCTCGATAGCCGCCCAACCGTCGAACGCCCTGGGTCCGCGCCCGTGGGTCCGGGGGCGAAGGCGAAGGTCGGCCCGCGGCCCGGCGTCCTCCCGCCCTACGAACCGCCGCGCGATCCGGTGCCCCTCCGGCCGCGCCGGCGCGCCGATGCCGTCGAGGCGCGCAGCGGCGGCCTGTGGGAGGCGATGGCCGGCGGCGCGCCCCCTGGCTTCGGTTGGGATGGCGAGCCGCCGGCCGTTCGGCCCGCCGGCGCCGTGCCCGCCGCCGAGACCTCGCCCGCGGCGCCCGTGTCGGAAGACCCCACGCCGGAGCCGCCCGGCGGCGAGGTCCCGCCCGAGTCCGAACCCTCCGCGGAGTCGCCCGGCGCCGAAGAGACGGTGCCCGAACCCTCCGCGGAGCCTGCGGCCGAGGAGCCGCCCCCGCCCTTCGAACCCGTGGCCGACGCGCCGGCGGCAACGGCCGTCGCGCTGGCGGCCGAGGGGGCGGGTGCGGCCGTCGCTGCAAGCCGCCACGCGGTCCGGGCCGTCGTCGCCCTCGACGACGCCCACCGGCTCGTCCGGGCGCTGCGACGGCAGGGGGTGGCATCGGCCACGGTGGAATCGCTCGCCGCCTGGGCCATCGTCCGCGCCCTCGCGGGCGAAGGCGCGGCCCAGGCCGCGGTCGCGGTCTACTGGCTGGCCGACGGCGCCTGGTCGGCCTACGAAGGGAGCACGCGCCAGCCGCTGGCCGACGTGGCCGCCGCCCTCGAAGCGCGCCTGCCCGATGCGCCCGAAACGCGGGACGCCGTCATCGTGGCCACGCGGGGCACCGGCATCGAGGAGGCGTGGCCCGGCGGCGAATTCGGAGACGTGCCCGTGGTCGTCCTCGGCGCCGAACGGTGGGAGCCGGTGCGGGCCCGCGGCGGCGAAGTGCAATGGCGATTCGTGGCTACGGTCACGCTTTCGCTGCCGGCCGAGGCGCCGCTCGCCCAGGCGGCGGTGCTCCTCCGGCAGGTGGCGCGCTCCCTCGAGCGCCCCTTCGAACTGCTGGTGGCCTAGGCCGGGAGGGTACGATGGCGGAAGGAGACCTGCGCATGACGGCAGCCGACGAGCGGCACATCCGCGCCTACGACCTCGGCCTCACCAACTACGAGGACGTCCACCGGCTGCAGCAGCGCCTCCACGAGCAGCGACGCGAAGGGCGCGGCGCCGACGTCCTCCTCCTCACCGAGCACCGGCCGGTCATCACCCTCGGCCGGAGCCACCCCGTGCCGAGCTTGCGCGTCGACGAAGCGGCGGTGCGGCAGTACGGCATCGCCATTGTCCCCACCGAACGCGGGGGGAACATCACCTACCACGGGCCGGGGCAGCTCGTGGCCTACGGCATCATCGACCTCCGGGCCTGGAACATCAGCGTGGTCGATTACGTGTCCGGGCTCGAACGGACGGTTATCGGCGTGCTCGCCGATTGGGGCATCCGCGGCGAGCGGCGCGAGGGGATGCGCGGCGTCTTCGTCGACGACCGGAAGATCGCTTCCGTGGGCATCTACGCCCGCCGCTGGATCACGATGCATGGGGTGGCCCTCAACGTCGACCCCGATATGGGCCACTGGAGCCTTATCAACCCCTGCGGCATGGCCGACGTCGAAGTCACGAGCCTCGCCGCCGAAGTGGGGAAGGGCGTCCGCATGGAGGAGGTGCGGGAATCGTTCCTGCTCCACTTCGGGCGCGTCTTCGATTGCCGGGTCGAAGTCGCCGAGGTACGGAGGAAGGCGGCGCTCGGCGGCTGACGGTGCAGCCTTCGGGTTCTCCCCGATTCTGGCTCCAGCAGGGGAACCTTTCCGGGCTCGCCGGCGTTCTCTTCGTACGGAAACCACCGGAGGACGCCGCCATGGCCGACGTGCTGCACGCTGCGGGGCTCTTCGCCGCTCTCTACCTGGTGCTCATCCTCATGCGCTTCACCTGAAGCGCCGTCTGGCCCGCTGCCCCTGGGGCGTTCCCTGGGCACAATGGGGTCAGATGCAGACGATCTTCGACGAGCTGGTGGCCGAATACCCGGTGTGGTGGATCGACGCCCTCGGCGAACACAACCACATCGGGGGCCTCGAGGCGACGAAGTGGCTCCTCGCCCGGGCACGGCTCGGCCCGGGCGTCCCCATGCTCGATGCCGGGGCCTTCGTCGGCGCCGCGGCACGCCTCGCCGCTCGGGAGACCGGCGCCCGCGCCGTGGCCACCGATATCAACCGTGATTTCCTGGCGGCCGGGCGTTCGATGCCCGCCGGTGAGCTGGTGGAGTGGGTCACGGCGACGAACGCCCGCCTCCCCTTCCGCGACGGCAGCTTTGCCAGCGTCTGGTGCCTCGATAGCGCTGTCGTTCCCCGCGAGCTGACGCGGGTCGCCGCCCCCGGCGCGACCCTCTGCCTCTGCAGCGAGGTACCGGTGGATGGCCGTGGCGGGACGGAAGCCTTCCTCCAGGAATGGGAAGCCCTCGGGTGGCGGCTCGTGGCGCACAAGCCCCTCAGCCTCGAGGCGACGGAGGCCTGGCGGCGGGCCGAAAACCTCCTCGTGCGCCACCGGCCGCACTTCGAGGAGCGGTACGGGAAGCGGGGATACATCTTCGCCCTCGACACCCTCGCCGACCTCGTCCGTGCCTACGAGTACGGCGAACGGGGGCACGGGCTCTTCGTCTTCGAAAAGGCCGCGCGCTGAGGCGCCCTCAGGACTGCGGCGCCGGCTCCTCGGGCCTGCGCAGCCACTCCGCCCAGGCATAGGCCGCGAGCGTGGCGGCCACCGTGAAGCCGAGCAACACGCCGGCGAGGATCGCGAGCGCATCGCGTAGGGCGTCGCTCTGGCCGCTGAAGGCGGCCCACACGTCAACGCCGGTCACCGCCAGGAGGAGCGCCAGGAGGACGAGCGACGGCGCGGCGGCCGCCCAGGCCCGCCGGACGATGAGCGCCGCCATCGCCATCCCTGCAGCGGCGTAGAAGGGCGCCGTCGTGGGGACCACCCAATCGCGGCGCACGTGCCAGCTCGCCCGGGCTTCGAAGGCGAGGGCGATGAGGCCCAGCCCGAGCACCGTCCCCAGGATGAGGACGGCGTTCGCCCGGAGAACGTCGCGCCAGGCGAGCTTCGGGGGCGACGGCTTTGCACGGGGGTCGTGGAGCGCCTGCTCCTTCTGCGGCTCGTATGGAGCGGGGAGGGTGAAATCGGCCATCGCCCGCCGATCTTCGCCCGAACGCCGCGCGAGGGCAAGCCTCCTCAGGGCACCGAGGGGTAGAGAAGCCGAGCCAGTTCCGCCAGCGCGTCGACGACCGACGGGCCGGGTGCGCGCAGGAACCGCCGTACGTCGAGGGTGTACACCCGCCCCGCGGCCACCGCCGGGACCGCCGCCCACGCGGGGTCGCGCACGATCTGCTCGGCGAGCGAGCCATCGCCCGCTGGAATGACGAGGATGACGTCGGGCGCGAGCGCGACGGCGTCGCCGGGGGAGGTGGCGGCGAAGCCAGGGAGCGGTGCACCCGCCGGCGCATCGGCCATCACGTTCACCGCTCCGAGGAAGGTGAGCAGGTTCCCCACGTAGGTCTCCCGGCTGGCGGCGTAGAGATCCCGTTCGACCCCCGTGAGCACTAGCACCTTCGGGGCTCGCTCCTGCGCCACGCGGGTCCGGATCACCTCGGCCTGCCGCTGGATGGTGTCGGCAGCCTGCTCGCTGCGTTCCCGCCGCCCCACGGCGTCCCCCAGGGCTCGCAGCGCTGCCAGTACGTCGCCGTACCCGTTCACGTTCACGAAGAACGTCGGGTAGGGGAAGGCGTCGAGGTCCCGGATGAGCCCGGAGTGGAAGCGGGCATCGGCGACCACCAGGTCGGGCGTGAGCGCTGCTACCGCCTGGAAGTCGGGCGAAAGGGTGCGGCCGATGACCGTGCCCCCGCCGCTCGGCGGGGCATCGCTGGTGGCCGCCACCGGTTCGATCCCGAGCGCCGTGAGGAGGTCGTAGGCGGTGGGGCTCAGGGCCACGACGCGCGTGACCTCCGCCGGCAGGCCCACGCTGCGTCCCAGCATGTCGACCACCACCCGCGCCGGCGGCGCGGTGGCCGTGGCCGGCGCAACCGTGGGAGTGAGCGTCGGCCGCGGCGCCACAGCCGGCCGCTCCTCGCCGCACGATGTCAGGAGGAGCAGCACGACGGCCGCCAGGCTGGCAGCCGCCCTCACGACGGCCGCTCCCCGGCGGATGCCGCAGGTAGCATGCCCCAGGAGCGCAGCAGGCGCACGGCCGGAGTGTCGGGGAGCGCCCCGCTGGAGGCAATGGTGGCGAGCATCGCCACGCCGTCCGGAGTGTCGAGGTCCACCGAGAGGAGCGGATCGTCCACCTGGGCGACGCGCATGCCCGCAGCGCGCGCGGCCTCCGCGTGGCGCCGTCCGCTCTCCGGGCCGTAGGCGAGCGGGAACCGCCCCGGAGGCCGTAGGAGCATCGCGTTCGTCCCGCCGTCCCGGCTCACCACGAGCGTCGCCGATGGCGCGGGGGGCGCGGCCTCGGCGAGGGCGGCGAACGAGGCCGCGGTGGCCAGGGGCAGGTCGGCCAACGCGATGAGGAGCTCGGCGCCGTCGACGAGGTCCAGCGCGCGCTCAAGTTGGGCGTTTAGTCCTTCGACGTCGGGCGATTCCTCGATCACCGTCGCACGGTCGCCAGCGGCAGCGGCCACGGCGACGTCGGCGGTGAGAACGAGGGGCTCGAAGCCGGCCCCCCGCAGCGCCTCGAGGACGCCCTCGAGCATCGCCAGGGTGAGCGCCTCCCGCCGCCCAGGGTCGAGCACCCCTGCCAGCCGCCCCTTCGCCCGGGCGAGCGGCGCCACCGGCACGAGTGCGGGCGTGCTCATCCCCGCCGAACCTGGCTCGCAGCCTCGAGGGTCGCCCGCGCGAGGGCGGCCTTCGCCGCGTCGTCGGTCATCAGCGTCGGCACGGCGACGCAGCGCATCCCCAGCGCCTCGATGCGGGGCGCGAGGACGCGGTCGGCCTCGTCGATGACCATCACGTCGACGAGGCCGCGGTAGAGCCGTGCCACCCCGAGCGCCGAGACCTCGTGTCCCAGGGCCGCGAGCATCTTCGCGGCCGGCCCTTTCACGGCCTGACCCGCGATGATCGGGCTCACCGCCGCGCGGCGGGCGGCGGTCCGCTCGATTGCTGCACGGATGCCCGGAACGGCGAGGATGGGCCCGATGCTCACGAACGGGTTGCTCGGCGCGAAGACGAGCACGTCCGCCTCCGCGATGGCCTCGATGACGCCCGGGGCGGGCCGCGCCCTTTCGATGCCGGCGAAGCGGACCCCGCTCACCTCGGGCTCCGTGGCCCGGCGCACCATGTACTCCTGGAAGGGGAGCTCCCCCTCTGGGGTGACGATGCGCGTCTCCACCCGCTCGTCGCACATGGGGAGGATCCGGCAGCGCACGCCCCAGGCCTGGGCGATGTCGGCCACGGCGGCGTGGAGCGGTTGGCCTTCCCGCAGCAGCCGCGTGCGGTGGAGCGCGGTGGCCAGGTCGCGGTCGCCCAGGTTGAACCAGCGTTCGTAGCCGTACCGCTGCAGTGCCTCCACCACGTGGAAGGTGTCGCCGGCCAGCCCCCAGCCAGTTTCGGGGTTGACGGCGCCCGCCAGCGCGTAGATGACGATGTCGACGTCGGGGGAGACGCGCAGCCCCAGGAACTCCAGGTCGTCCCCCGTGTTGGAGATCACCGTGATAGCCGCGGGGTCGCCCACCACCTGCACGAGCCCCTGGAGGAAGCGGGAAGCTCCGACCCCGCCCGCGAGGACCACGATGCGCTCGTCCCCTGCCATCGCTCCGCATTCTAGGGATGCCGCAGGTTGCCCGCCCGCGGGACGTCGACCACCATACCCGCGATGGCCCTCACCGCAGCCCTCAGCCGGCTCCGCCGCCGCGCTCGGCCCGTCGCCCTGCCGCTGAAGCGCGCCCTCGAGGCGGCAGCGCTCGCGCGTCTTTGGTGGGCGTACTGGACGGACGGCATCGACGGCGCCGCCATCGAGCTTCGCAAGCTTCGCAGCGGCCACGCACGGGCGCTGCGCGCCTTCGGCGCGCGCATCGCCCCGGATGCCGTGATCGCCGGCCCGCTCACCATCGTCAACGCCGACCGGGACTTTTCCAACCTCGAAGTGGGGGCCGGCGCGCACGTTGGCCAGGAGGTGTTCATCGACCTCGCCGATCGGGTGGTCATCGGCGAGCGCGCCACGGTCTCGATGCGCTGCTGCCTCATCACCCATTTCGACGCCGGACGGAGCCCCATCGCCCAGGAGCGCCCGCGGCAAACGGGGCCGGTCGTCGTCGAGGCGGGCGCCTACCTCGGTGCCGGCGCCATCGTGCTCCACGGAGTCACCATCGGCCGGGGTGCGCTCGTGGCCGCGGGCGCGGTGGTCCGCGACGATGTCCCCGCTGGCGGGCGGTACCCCCCGAAGGCCGGTAGCGGGGCGCCGTCGTAGCATTGGCTTCGCGGTGGACGTGGCGAAAGGCAGCCTCGTGGCCTTCGCGGCCCGCGTGGCGGCGATCCTCTTCCTCGCCGCCGGCAGCGCCGTGGCGGCTCGGGTCCTGCCCGTGGACCAGTTCGGCATCTTCCGCACGGCAGCGACGGCCATCGGTGCCGCGGCGAGCATCGGCGGCAGCTTCGCGGCCTCGCTCGGCTACTTCGTGGCCAACCAGCGCCGCCCCGAAGGCGAAGTGGCCTCGAACGGGATGGTGCTCGTGGCGCTCGCCGGGCTTACGGCCCTGGCCGTGGGAGCAGCACTCTGGGCGTGGCTCCCTTGGGAGCACCGGAGCCTGGCCCTGCTCGTCGGCCTCGCCGTCTTCCCCATCGTCGCCCGCTCGGCCATGGGCGGCGTGTTCCTCGGTGCGGGCCGCATCGGCTGGTCGGTGTTCGCCGCCCAGGGCTTCGGCGTGGCCGCCCTCGCGCTCCTCCTCGTCTGGGTCGTCGCCCTCGACCACCGGACGGGCGAGCACGCCCTCGGAACCTGGATCGCGGCGCAGTACGTCACCATGGCCATCGCTGCGGCGCGGGGCTGGCGCTGGTGGACGTGGTTCGGTGCCCATCGGCCCGATGGTCGCCTCATGCGGGCGATGGTGGCGTACGGTGCGGTCACCGGCCTGGCCGGCGTACTCAGCTTCCTCAACTACCGCATCGACCAGCTGCTCGTCGCCGCCCTTGCCGGCGCCCGGGGGGCAGGCATCTATGCTGCGGCCGTCAGCCTCGCTGAGGGGCTGTGGATCTTCTCCGCTTCGGTGGCGGTCGCCACCTACGCGCCCATCGGCTCGCGGGAGCGCCGCGAGGCCGCCGAACTCACCGCCCGAGCCGTGCGCCACACGCTGATCGTCGTGACGGTGCTCGCGCTGCCCCTCGCCGTCGCCGGCGAGTACGTGCTGGACGGCATCTTCGGCAGCTCCTACCGAGAAGCGGTTTGGGCGCTGCGCATCCTCTGCGTCGGGACGCTCCTCTTCGCCCCGCAGTCGACCCTCTCGAACTTCTACTCCGTCCAGCTCGGCCGACCGGGCATCGCCCTGGCGCTGGCCGCCGCTTCCACGGGCATCAACGTGGCCGCCAGCCTCATCCTCATCCCGCGCCTGGGGTACGTGGGCGGCGCCTGGGCGACGGCCATCAGCTACGCTGCCGTCTCGGCCGTCTCGGCCTGGATCTTCGTGCGGCTCTCCGGCCTGCCCTTCCGAGCGCTCTGGCGCATCGAGGCCGAGGACCTGGCGGCCTACCTCCGGCTGGCCAGGCGGGCGGCGGGTTGGGCCGGCCTCGCACCCCGGACACGGCCTGCAGGGCAGGAGCCGTGATGCGTGTCGCCGTGATCGGCTTGCCCTTCTTCGGGCAGCGCGTCGCAGAGGCCCTCGTCGGCGCTGGAATCGCTGCCCGCTTCCTCCCTTCACCCGTCGTCGAGCCTCGGCGGTTCCCTCGGGTGCTCGCCGAACTCCTCCGCGCCGACGTGGTGTACGCCATCGGCAGCCGCGCGGCCCGCGGCGCGCCCGCCGACCTGCTGGTCCGCCTCCGCAAGCGGCTCGTCCTCCACTGGGTAGGAAGCGACGTACTCTGGGCCCGGCGCGATGCAGCGGCCGGCCGCCTCTCCTCGCGCGTCGTCGAACGTGCGGTGCACTGGGCTGATGCCCCCTGGCTCGTGGAGGAGCTCGGCGCCTTGGGCATCGCCGCCGAGGAGCATCCGTTGCCGCTCCCCATTGCGTGGGGCGAGCCCGTCCCCCTGCCAGAGACGTTTCGGGTGCTGGTCTACCTGCCCGTGCACCCCGGCGAAGCCTACGACGTGGAGGGCACCCTCGCCGTCATTCGCGCCCTGCCCCATGTCCCCTTCCTCATCGTGGGCGGATTCGTACCCCCGGTGCCGCTCCCGAACGTCGAAGCCCTCGGGTTCGTCCGCACCATGGCCGACGTCTACCATCGGAGCAGCGTGCTCCTCCGCCTGACGCGTCACGACGGCATCTCGCACTCGGTGATCGAAGCGCTCAGCTTCGGCCGCTACGCCGTGTGGACCTATCGGCTCCCCGGCGTGGTGCGCGTCGCAACCCCCGCCGAGGCGGCGGCTGCCATCGCCCGCCTCCGCATCGAGGCCGTCGGACCGAACGAACTCGGGCTGCGGACGGCTGCCCGCTACCGTGCGGACGTGGTCATCTCCGAGGCGGCAGAGCGCCTCCGGAGGCTCGCGGGATGAGCGGGCGGCTCGCGGCCGCCGTCTCCTTCCGGGATGCGCGGGCCCGAGCGGTAGCGTTCTTCGCCGTGCTCGGCGCCGCCTTCCTCTCGCCGAACATCGGCATGCCGGCCGCCCTCCCGGCTATCCGCATCGAGCAGCTCCTTCTGGCCTTCTTCCTCCCCTCACTCGCCTGGTACCACTGGCGCATCCCCGAAGCCCGGCGGCTGACCGTCATCGACGGCGCATTCGCGGCCTTGGGCCTCGCCTTCGCGCTCACGCTCGTGTATGCGCCGCTGCGAGTGCCGGGCGTATCCTTCTCCTTCCGCGACCCGTTCGAGCTCGCCCGTGTGGCCGAGTACTGGCTGCTGTACCGCCTGGGGATGGCCGCTGCCGCCTGGCGAGGCACGCCCACGGGCCTCCTCGGCTTCGCCGCCGCGGCGGCCCTCGGCGGCGGGCTATTCGCCCTCGTGCAGTACCTCGAGCCCGGCAGCTTCAACGACGTCGTGACCGCCGTCTGGACGCCCCCGCACCACCTCGTCGCCCTCGACCGCACGGGCCGCGCCGTGGGCACCATCGGCAACGCGAACTACTTCGGCCTCGCCAGCGGGCTCTTCCTCTCGCTCTGCCTGGCTGCGGTTGCCCTCCGCGCGGTCCGCGGACGCTGGCTGTGGCTCGTTCACGCGGGAGCTGCGGCAGCGGTCCTGGGGCTGGTGCTCTCGCAGTCGCGCACCGCCACCTTCGCGACGCTCGCGGCCATGGCCCTCGGGTTCGTGGGCTTGCTGCTCACCCAGCGCGGCAGGGCCGCCTACCTGCCAGCGGCCGCCGTCGTCCTCGTCGCTGGAGTGGCGTCCATCGCCTTCGTGGAGCTCGTCCCGCCCGATTTCGGCAGCTACCACTCCCGCTTCGCCCCTCGCGAACTCACCGAAGGCTCCTCCTTCGGCATCCGCGTCTCGCGCTGGCGCTCGATCTTCGCCGGCTTCTTCCAGCGCGGGCCGGCCTTCTGCGAGACCGGCGAGGTCCCCGGCATTCCCCCGGCACGGGGACACGAGCCGGCGCCCGCCGAACCCCTGGCCGAGGACGCCGCCCGCACCCGCGACGTCCAGCGGAAGGCCGACGTCGAATCCCTCGCCCGTGCCCTCCTCCGCTTTTACTGCGACCGCGAGCGCTGGCCGGTCGGCGAACCGCTGGCGGACGCGCTCGTGCCCGCGTACCTGCGCGCCATGCCCGCCGACCCGCTTACCGGCGACCCGTATCCGGCCTACGTGGTCTCGGGCGGCTTCACCGTGGCCGCCAAACTCGAAGACCCCGCCGACCCCGAAGGCCCGTGGTACACCCTCGGCACCATCCCGAACATGCTCCTCAACCCCAGTTTCGAAAGCGGCCGGACTGCGCCCGACGCCTGGGCCGCCATCCAGGGGGCCGATGCGCGGCTCCAAGGAGGCGGCCGGTACGGTTCGCGCGCGGCCCGGCTCACGATCCCGCCTGGTGGGCTCGTGTACCAGAACGTCGTCTTCGAATTCGGGCTGCGCCGGCCCTACACCGTGGGGGTGTGGGCGAAGGCTCCCGGCTCCCAGCCGCAAGCGCTGCAGCTCTACCTCGCTGCCGGCTTCGCCGACGGTACCCGTCGCGACCCCTTCCTCACCCGCGAGGCCCAGATCCCCGCCGACGGCGCCTGGCACCACCTCAGCCTCACCTTCGAGACCGGAAACGTGCGGATGACGACCCTGCAGGTCATCCTCCGGGGCGCTGGCGGCGCTCCCCTCGACATCCTCGTCGACGGCGCCACCCTGAACGAAGGCCCGCTGCCGGTGTCCTTCGCCACCGCCGTCGACGTCGACCCGGCACGCCTCAACCCGGAGGATTTGCCCACGTTCGCCGACTCGCCGATCCTCGGCGTGGGCCCCCGCAAGGACATCCAGCTCGGCGCCGTCGACAACGAATACGCCCTCTTCCTCGACCGGTATGGTCTGGTGGGGACGGCCGCCTATATCACCCTGCTCGTGGCCGGTGGCGCCGTCGGGTGGCGGGCCTACCGTCGGCCGGGGCCGGCGCCGGCGAAGGCCGCCGGCTTCGCGCTCGCCGCCTCGTTCGTGCTGCTGGCGGTGTTCAACGTGGCGGCGGGGAGCTTCTACCACTTCCAGCTCATGGCCGTCGTCTGGGCCTGGGCCGGAGCCGCAGCGGGACTCCCCGCCGGCGGGTCCCCGGCCCGGCACGAACGTGCCGCCAGCGCCGCGGAGGTGCTCCGTGTCTGAGCGGCCGCACGTTGCCGTCCTCACCTCCGTGCACCCGCCGTTCGATACCCGCGTGTTCTACCGGGAGGCGCGAAGCATGGCCGCCGCCGGCTTCCGCGTCAGCCTCGTGGCGCCGGGAGCACCGCGTGGCGAGCGGGAGGGGGTTCGCCTCGAGCCACTCCCCGCTTGGGGCGGGCGGGCAGGCCGCCCGTTCCGCTGGCCGGTGCTCCTCTGGAAGGCGCTCCGCCTGCGCGCTGACCTCTACCACTTCCACGACCCCGAACTCCTCCCTTGGGGTGTGCTCCTGCGACGGCTCACGCGACGGCCGGTGGTCTACGACTCGCACGAGTACCTGCGCGAGGACATTGAACATAAGCATTGGATCCCCGCTCCGCTCCGCAAGCCGGTGGCCCGCGTGGCCGCGGCTGTGGAGCGGTGGGCCGCCCGCCAGCTCGACGCCGTCGTGGCCGTCACCGAGGAGATGGCGGAGCGCTTCGCCGCCGTCCAGCCCCGTACCGTCGTCGTGCGGAACCTCCCCGAAGCACCGCGGCGCGAGCCCGTGTTCGAGGGGCGGCCGCCGGTCGTCATTCATTCTGGATTGATGAACGCAGAACGCGGACTTGGCATCCTCTTCGCGACAGCAGCTGTCGTCGCCGAGCGGTATCCTGGCGCGCGATTCCACATCCTGGGGCCGGTCGAATGGTGGGGTCTCCCGGCGACGGAGCGGAACCGCCCACCGTCCGAGTGGGAGACGGTGGGGGTGCACTTCCTGGGTACGGTGCCGTACCCCGAAGTTCCCTCCTACCTCGAACGAGCGGCCATCGGCTGGCTGCCCCGCGATCCGGCCGCGCGGAACAACCTCCTCGCTTGGCCCAACAAACTCGTCGAGTACATGGCCGCCGGCCTGCCCATCGTCGCCTCGGACTTGCCCACGCAGGCCCGCATCGTCCGCGAGGTCGGCTGCGGCATCGTGGTCCCGGCGATGGATCCCCAAGCGCACGCCCAGGCCATCTGTTACCTCCTCGAGCACCCGGAGGAGGCAGCCGCCATGGGGCGCCGGGGCTTCGATGCCGCCCGAACGCGCTTCTCCTGGGAAGGCGAAGCGGCGAAATTACAGAAGCTTTACACGTCCTTGCTGGGATTGGGGGAACCCCACGATTGACCCTGCAGCCGGAGGAACTAGGATGCGAGCCATGAGTATCGACGTTCGGCGTATCTCCGCCTGGGCACTGCGCGCGGCTGCGGCAGCCGCCGTCGCGACGTTCTTCTTCGGGCGTCAGCCATCCACGCCCTCCGTCGCCTTCACTGGGCTTCCCTCCGGCAACGAGAACACGAGTGTCCTCGTGCAGAACGCCGGCAGCACGGCCGCGACCATCGCCATGGATGTCTACACACCGGGCGGCGTGCTCATCCCCGGCGCCACCGAGGTGCGCCCGAACATACCGCCCGGCGGGACGGCCTGGTTCGCCCAGGCGACGAACAGCGGCCTCCTCCCCGGCTTCCGCGGCGTGGGCGTCATCTCCAGCGACCAGCCGGTGAACGCGCTCCGGGTGGACGACATCCTCGACCCCAGCAGGTCCACGCAGAACAAGTCGTACTCCCTGGCGAGTGCCGGCGGGAGCGGCGGTCACAAGCTGGCCCTGCCGATGCTCTTCAACGAGCTGCTCACGGCGCACTGGAACAGCCGCATCGCCATCGCCAACGCCGGCACGCAGACCGCCTGCGTCCGCATCACCTACTACCTGGTGCCGGGCGTGGGTGGCGCCACGCCGCCCGGGCCCGCTCCGGCGCCCGTGGTGGACAACGGCTCCGGTGGCGGGGGCTGCAGCGCGGGCTACCCGGTGCCCGCCGGCGGCCAGCTCACCATCGGCCGCGAGCCTGGCTACACCCGCTTCCCCTTGGCCACCGACAACAACCAGATGGCCGCCGTGGTGGAAGTGCTCAACCCTAACCCGAACAACCGGGTCACCGCCGTGGTCGATATCTACCGGAGCGACGGCAACCGGCTCCTCGGTTCCTACAACGGCCTCGTCGATGACGGTCCCGGCTCGTCGACCGACGACGTTGGCACCGACGTCATCGTACCCATCGCCCTCAAGTCGACCAGCGGCTTCTACACCGTCATCGGCGTGATGAACCTCGATGGCACCGCCGCCGACGTCAACATCACCTACGCTGGGCGGCTCAACGATGGCCAAGGCGCCCTCCAGACCCGCACGGTGACGCTCCCCGGCGTCACGAACGTGGCCTTCCACTCCACCTACTCCGCCGGCACGAACGTCGACGTCGGCTTCATCGGCAGCGCGCGCGTCTCGTCCTCGGCGCGCGTGGCCGTGGTCGTCATCCGCGGCAAGCTCACCTCCGCGGGGAGCGGCGTGAACGAGCCGAGCTACGCGGCGGTCAACGGCGTCCCGGTGGACCGGGCTGCCACCTCCTGGAGCCTCCCGCTCATCTTCCGGCGGTTCGCGCCCGGCGCCCCGCCGAGCGTCGGCTACAACAGCTGGATCCAGGTGCAGGTGCCCGATGGCGGATCGGCGAACGTCACCCTCCGATTCGTCGGCGACCCGACGTCGGGCTGCCAAACCGGGCCCTTCACGTCGACGCACCCCGTCACCGGCAGCAAGGTCTTCTACATGAACCTCGACACGCCGGACAATGGCTTCGGCGGCAGCACCCCGCCCTGCTTCTTCGGCGGTGCCACCGTCACCGCCGACCGTCCGGTCATCGTTATCGGCCAGGTGGGAGCGGACAAGTTCCCCGGCGGCGACTCCGAAGGCCTCTACAACGCCTTCCCCAACTGATGCCGGCCCGCGCAGCAGGCAGCGTATCGAGCGAGCGCATCCCGACGGGTGCGCTCGCCGCACTTCCGCCCCTCCCCGAACGCCCGCTCGTCTCCGTACTCATCCCCGTGCTCAACGAAGCGGCGACCATCGGGGAGTGCCTCGCAGCCATCGAAGCGCAAACCTACGAACACGGCTACATCGAGGTCATCGTCGCCGACGGTGGGAGCACCGACGGCACCCGGGCCATCGTCGCCGAACGCGCTCGTGCCACGACGCTGCGCTCGCTGCGCCTCATCGACAACCCGGGCCGTAGCACGCCCAGCGGGCTGAACGAGGCCCTGCGCGTCGCCGGCGGCGAGGTCATCCAACGCATCGATGGCCACACCGTGGTGCCGCCGGACTTCATCGCCGCCAACGTCCGCGCCCTCCGCGAAACGGGCGCGGCGGCCGTGGGAGGCGTCCTCGAAACCCGAGGTCGGAGCCGCATCGGCGAAGCCATTGCCCTCGCCATGTCCCACCCCTTCGGCGCCGGCGGCGCCCGCTTCCGGACGGGCGGCCCCGCAGGCCCGGTCGACACCGTGCCCATGGCGGCTTACCGGCGCGCCTGCTTCGAGCGCCTGGGCGGCTTCCCCGAGGCCGACAAAGGCGAAGATGACGCCTTCCACTTCCTCATCCGGCAGGCGGGCGGCACCGTGTACCTCGACCCCCGGATCCGTTCCGTGTACTACTGCCGCCAAACCTACCGCGCCCTCGCGGCCCAGTACTTCGGCTACGGGCGCGCCCGGGGCCGCGCCCTCGTGGAGCGCCCGCGCTCGGCCAGGGTGCGACATGTCGTCCCCGCGGCGTCCCTCACGGCGGGTGCGGCGGCGATGGCGGGCGCTGGGCTGTCACCGGCGGCGCGCTGGCTCGCTCAAATGCTCAGTGGAGCCTATGTGCTGCTTGCAGCCGGTGCGGCGGTCCACGCTGCATCCCGCCGCCGCGCGTGGACGCTCGCCCCGCTCACCATGCTCGCCTTCCCCGTCATGCACGCCGCCTACGGCGCTGGGACGTTCGTGGGCGTTGCCGAGGCGGCGGTTCGGCGCCTCACCCCGGCGCGGAAGGCCTGGCCGGCGCGAACCGCCGCTCGATGAGCTCCACCATCCGCGCTGCCGCGTGTCCGTCGCCAAAAACAGGGGGTCGCTCCTTCCCCCGAGGCGGCGCTGCCAGCGCGGCGCGGATGCGCTCCGGCTCCGCCCCCACGAGGATGTTCCACCCCAGCTCCACCGTCGCCGGCCACTCCGTCGTTTCCCGGAGGGTGATGCACGGCGTCCCCGCGAGGTATGCCTCCTTCTGCAGGCCGCCCGAATCGGTCACGACCGCTGCCGCCGCCCGGAGCAGCCCCACCATCTCGAGGTAGCCCACCGGGTCGACTGCCCGCACGTTCTCGGGGAGGCGCAAGCCGTCCCGCGCGAGAGCCGCCCGCGTCCGCGGGTGCACCGGGAAGAGCACCAACGGCCCGCCGCGGAGTCCCGCCACGATGGCCGCCAGCCGGCGCGGGTCGTCGGTGTTCGCAGCCCGGTGCACGGTGAGCAGGGCGAACGGCCCCTCCCCGAGGCCGAAGCGGCGCCGGAGCACGGTCTCGGCCGGGGCGCGCCCGAGCGCCTGGAGGAAGGCGTCCACCATGATGTCGCCCGTGAGTTCCGCCCGCTCGCCGAGCCCCTCGCGGGCGAGGTTCGCCATGGCCGTTTCGTCGGGGGCGAGCAAGAGGTCGCAGACGTGGTCGGCCACCACCCGGTTGATCTCCTCCGGCATCGAACGGTCGAAGCTGCGCAGGCCGGCCTCGACGTGCACGCAGGGGATGCCCAGCTTCACGGCGGCGAGTGCCCCCGCCAAGGTGGAGTTCGTATCGCCGAAGACGACGACCGCGTCGGGCCGCCGGCGAAGCAGTTCGCGCTCGATGCCTTCCAAGGCACGCGCCGTCATCTCGCCGTGGCTTCCCGAGCCCACACCAAGGTTGATGTCCGGCTCGGGAATGCCGAGCTCCTGGAAGAAGCGGGCCGACATCCCTTCGTCGTAGTGCTGCCCGGTGTGGAGGATCGTCTCCCGATGGCCGCGGGCCCGGATGGCGGCGGAGAACGGCGCCAGCTTCACGAACTGCGGACGCGCACCGACGACGGAGCAGATGTGCACGATCCCAGGAAATCATGGCCGCCGCGAACGCGCGACGGCCCCTCGCCTGGGGGCCGTTGTACACTGCGCCTGTGGCCGAACTCCGGATACCGTTCTTCCGCCCCTCCATCACCGACGAAGACGTCGCCAGCGTCGCGTCCTGCCTGCGGAGCGGCTGGCTGACGAGCGGTCCCAACGTCGCCGCCTTCGAACGAGAGCTGGCGGACTACGTCGGCGCCCGCTTCGTCAACGTGGTGAACTCGTGCACGGCCGCGCTACACCTGGCCCTGCGAGCCTGGGGCATCGGCCCCGGCGACGAAGTGATCACCACCCCCTACACCTTCGCCTCCACGGTCACGGTCATCCTCCACGCCGGGGCGGAGCCTGTGCTGGCCGACATCCGCCCCGAGGACGGGAACATCGATCCCGTGGAGATCGAGCGCCGCCTCACCCCGCGGACGAAGGCTATCGTGCCGGTCCACTTCGCCGGCGAACCCTGCGACATGGACGCGATCCTGGCCATCGCCCGCGCCCGGAACCTGAAGGTGCTCGAAGATGCCGCTCACGCGCTCGGCACGAAGTACCGCGGGCGCATGGTGGGCTCCATCGGTGACGCAGCCGCCTTCAGCTTCTACGCCACGAAGAACATCACCACGGGCGAAGGCGGTGCACTGGCCACCGACGACGAAGCGCTGAGCGAGCGCGTCCGCATCCTCACCCTCCATGGCATGACGAGGGACGCCTGGAACCGGTACGACGCCGGAGGAAGCTGGCGGTACGACATCCAGGAGCTGGGGTTCAAAGACAACCTTCCCGACCCCGCGGCTGCCCTCGGCCGCAGCCAGCTCCGCCGGGCCGAAGCCCTCCGCGCCCGCCGTGAGCGCGCCGCACGCCGCTACCTCGAGCAGCTCCGCGACGACCCCTACCTCATCCTCCCCGGATTCGACCCGCGCAACCGGCACGCTTGGCACCTCTTCGTCGTCCGCGTGCGCGACGGTGCTCCCCGCGGCCGCGACGACGTCATCCGCGAACTCGCCGCCCGTGGCATCGGTACCTCGGTGCACTTCATCCCCGTGCACTTCCACACCGCCTTCCGGCGCCTGGGGCGCTGGCGCGAAGGCGACTTCCCCGTGGCCGAAGCCTTCTTCCGGGGGGCCATCAGCCTACCGCTCTACCCCGACATGACCGATGCCGAGGTGGATACCGTCTGCGAAGCCCTGCGCGAGGCCGTCCGGGGGCGACCCGCCCTCGCCGGGTAAAGCTCGCTAGCCGATCACGCCCTCGGTGGCCAGTCGGTCCAGCTCCTCGCCCTCGATCCCCAGCTCGGCCAGGATCTCGAACGTGTGCTCCCCGGGGTTCGGGGCCCGGCCTCGCGGTCCGACGTCGGCCCCGTACAGCTTGAAGGGTGTCGAGAGCGTCTCGTACGGCCCAAACCGCTCGTCCTCGATGGTCGCGAACCAGCCCATCGCCCGCGCCTGCTCATCCTCGATGACCTCGGGGAGGGTGGCCACCGGCGCCCAGATGAGCCCGAACTCGTCCAGCTTCCGCGACCAGTAGGCGAAATCGTGCTCGGCGAAGATGCGGTCGATCTCCGCCACCAGTTCCCGGCTGTGCTCGCGCCGCGCCAAGAGCGTGGCGTACCGCGGGTCAGCAATCCACTCCTCCTTCCCGATCATCCGGCAGAAGCGCGGCCAGTATTCGGGATCAGGCTGCGGCATCACCAGCAGCACCCACTTGCCATCGGCGCACTGGTACGAATTCCAGATGGGGTTCGCCGGCTGCGTGCGGTCGTGCCGCGGCGGCTGCTTCCGCGAAACGAGCGCCGCCTGGATGTCGCTGGCGATGGTCCACATCCCGGTGGCCTGGAGCGTGACCTCCACATGCTGACCCTGGCCCGTCTTCTGCCGCTGGATGAGCGCTGCCAGCACCGCTGCGAGGATGTTCAGGCAGGTCGTGTGGTCGCCCTGGCCCCCGCGGCAGAGCGGCGGCGGCGACGGCGGCTCGCCCAGGAGCCCCATGATGCCGGTGCGAGCCCAGAACGCCGCATAGTCGAACCCCGGCCGCCAGGCGTCGGGCCCCTTCGTTCCGTAGCCGCTGAACGAACAGTAGATGATGTCCGGCTTCACGGCCCGCACGGCCTCCTCCGTCAGCCCGTACCGCTCCCGCCGCTCCTGGATGAGGTTGGTGATGAAGACGTCGGCCGTCCGCACGAGCTTCAGCACCAGCTCTGGCCCCCCGGGCTTGTCCAACGCAACCGTGATGGACCGCTTCCCCCGGTTGTCCAGCTCGAAGGCGTAGTTCGTCTTGAAATCGAAATCGACGAGCGCGCGCAGCACGAAGCCCCGGAAGGCGTCTCCTTCGGGCGGCTCGACCTTGATGACGTCGGCGCCGAGGTCTGCCATCAGCGCAGCGGCGCTCGGCGCGGCCAGCCAATTCGCCACCTCGACCACCCGGATACCTTCCAGCGGTGCCGTCATCACCATCCCTCCGCAAACGAGGATTCGGCGACCGATTCTACCGCGCGCTCAGCCAACCCGGTTGAGGAACGCCCGGACTTCGGCAACGAACGCTTCCGGATGCCGCTGCCAATACCCCGGGTCTGGTGCGACCCGCACCGTGCAGTCGGGGATGGTGGACGCCAGCAGCCGCGCGGCGCGCACAGGGTGGAGCCCATCGCCCTCGTGTGCCAGCACCAACGTGGGCACGCGGATGGTTCGGTACGCCTCCGGGTCGTGGATGGGCGCCTGGAGCAGCCCCCGGATGGCGTGGACGACTGTGCGCGGGTTCTGCGCCCGCAGCCAAGCGGCGCGCTCTTCGGCCTCCTCGGGCGTGGCTGCGAACCCGGGCATGTTCTTCGCCAGCTCAGCCGTCTGCTCCAAGCCGTAGGCGGCGATGACAGCCGCCAGCAGCTCTAGCGCCTGGATCGCCCGGTGCTCATCCTCCCCGCGCATCGAGGGCGGGCCGAGCGGCGGCGGCACCGCCAGGACCAGCGCCCGCACTGCCGCTGGGCGCTCTACCGCCGCCCAGAGGGCCGCACCCGCACCCATCGAGGCGCCGCCCAGGATTGCCGGTTCGCCGCCGAAGCGCGCCGCGAGCCGGACCATGTCCAGCCCCAGCGCCTCCCACGTGTACGCCGAGGGGTCCTCCGGCCCGTCCGACTGCCCATGGCCCCGGGCATCGAAGAGGAGCACGCGCACGCGTTCGAGGATGGCGCCCCACGCCGGCCCGGCGTCGAGCTGCTCGATGCTCCCCAAAAGGCCGTGCCCGAAGACGGCCAGCGGCCCTTCGCCGCCGACCCGGTACCGCAGCCGCAGCCCTTCGACGCTGGCGAACCCCTCCTCGAACACCGCTCCCAGCCTAGCGGGCCCTCCCGGCCGCCGATGTCAGCCGGATGACGACGGCCCGGTGTTGACGCGCCCTTTGCGGGGACGTATTGATGAGCCAGGCGCGAAACGCCTCGGGCTCCACGGAGGTCTGCGATGAAGTTCCACTGGTTCCACCTCATGCCCTGGCCGTACCTGCCCGACGACTTCCAGCAGAAGCACCGCAGCGTCTGGGTCGACGTCGATTACGGTCTCTTCGACCCCGTTCGGGGCCACCACGTCTACAACGAATACCTCGACGAGCTCGAATTCGCCGAGAAGTGCGGCTTCGACGGCATCTGCTGCAACGAGCACCACTCCAACGCCTACGGGCTCATGCCCAGCCCCAACCTCATCGCCGCCGCCCTCGCGCGCCGCACCGAACGGGCGGCGCTCGTCGTCTTGGGCAACTCCATCGCCCTCTACAACCCTCCCATCCGCGTGGCGGAAGAATTCGCCATGCTCGACATCCTCTCTGGCGGGCGGCTCGTGGCCGGCTTCCCCGTCGGCACGAGCATGGACACGAACTTCGCCTACGGTGTGACGCCCGCCACCCTCCGCGAGCGGTACTACGAGGCGCACGACCTCATCCTCCAGTGCTGGACGCGGAAGGACACCTTCCACTTCAACGGGAAGTACACCCAGGTGCGCTACGTGAACCCCTGGCCGCGCCCGCTCCAGCAGCCCCACCCGCCCATCTGGATCCCGGGCGGCGGCTCCATCGAGACGTGGGAGTGGTGCGCCGACCGGGGGTACCTCTACTGCTACCTCTCCTACTTCGGCTACATTCGCGGCAAGGCAGTGATGGACAACTTCTGGCGCCGCGTCGAAGAGCTCGGGGGCGACGACAACCCCTACCGCGCCGGCTTCCTCCAGCTCGTCTGCGTGGCCGAGAGCGACGCCGAAGCCGAGCGGCTCTACGCCGAACACGTCAGCTACTTCTACAACCGCTGCCTCCACGTCTACAGCGGCTTCGCCGACGCGCCCGGCTACCGCACGCTGAAGACCGTGCGGGCCGGCATCCGTGCCCAGGTCGGTGCCGCCGCCTCGGCCATCCGCCAGAACCTCACCTGGAAGGACTTCGTCGAACAGGGATACGTCGTCGCCGGCAGCCCCGATTCCGTCGCCGAGCAGATGGAGGAGGTCATCAAGGGGCTGCGCGTCGGCCACCTCATGTGCCTCATGCAAATCGGCAACATGCCCAAAGAAAAGGTGCTCTACAACACGAAGCTCTTCGCCGAAAAGGTCATGCCGAAGCTGCGCAGCCTCTGGTCCGAATACGAGGACCGCTGGTTCATCAAGCCGCTCCCGCCCGAGCAACGCGCCCGGGTCGGCGATATCCGCGAACCCGCCGCCGCGGGCTGAGGTGCCAGCCGCCCGAGGACGAACATCGTCAGGAAGGAGCCAGCATGCCAGTCGAACCCATCACCATCTCCATCCGCGGGGGCATGTTCCAGCCGCGCGTCTACCGGGTGGGCCGGGGCGAGCCGCTCCTCTGGCTCCATGGCGCCGGCGGCATGGCCCAAGGCTTCACCCCCGACCTCGAGGCCCTCGCCCAGCACTACGACGTCATCGCACCCGTCCACCCCGGCTGGGACGACACGCCCGGCCTCGAACACCTCGACGACATTCACGACCTCGTCGTCTACTACCAGGACTTCTGCGACGCCCTGGGGTTGCGCTCCTTCTTCCTCGCGGGGCACTCCCTCGGCGGGTGCTTCGCCGCCGAACTGGCGGCCGCTCGCCCCGATATGGTGCGGAAGCTCGTGCTCGTGGCGCCCGTAGGCCTCTGGATGGACGAAACGCCCGTGACCGACCTCTTCGTCCTCCTTCCCCAGGAGCTGCCCTCGTACCTCGTCGCCGATCCCGCGCACCCGTCGCCCGCTGTCGCCCAGCTCTTCCGGCCGCCAGCCTCCGAAGAGGAAATGGCCGAACGCCTCTACCAGCAGATCGCCAACTTCGCCGCCGCCGGCAAGTTCATGTGGCCCATCCCCGACAAGGGGTTGAAGAAGCGCATCCACCGCATCGCCGCGCCCACGCTCATCCTCTGGGGCGCCGCCGACCGGCTGGTTCCGCCCGCCTACGGCGAGCTCTTCCACCGGCTCATCCCCACCTCGCAGCTGCGCATCATCGAAGGCGCCGGCCATCTCCTCCCGCTCGAGAAGACGGACGAGTACGTCCGCGAGGTGGTGGACTTCCTCGGCTGAAGCGGCGCCCACCGGACCGACGCGCCTCCGAACGGCCGCCCACGCCGCGGCCTCCTCTTGCCGTGCTTGTTTACCGCTCGGTATCGTTATCGGGACCCGAAGAAACGACCGCTTGAGGGAGGCCGAGCGAATGTTCCCCAGCACCATGATGGACCTGCCGCTCACCATCCAGAACATCCTCTGGCGCGTCGAACGGCTCTTCTACGACAAGCCGCTCGCCACCTACGACGAGGCCGGAGAGGCGCATCGCTCTAGCTACGGCGAACTCGTCCGGAACGCGAATCGGCTGGCAAGCGCCCTGGCGAAAGAAGGCATCCGCCCCGGCGACCGCGTGGCCACCTTCGCCTGGAACACCCAGCGCCACCTGGAGTGCTACTTCGCCATCCCCTGCATGGGGGCCGTCCTCCACACCCTCAACGTCCGCCTCTTCGCCGAACAGCTCGAGTACATCATCAACCACGCCGAAGACAAGGTGATCTTCTGCGACCGGTCGGTCTTGCCCATCCTCGAATCGCTCGCCGACAAGATCCCCACCGTCCAGCTCGTCGTCCTCATGAACCAGGGGCCCGAGCCCACCGGAAAGCTGAAGCGCACGGTGGACTACTTCGAGCTCCTCGCCTCGGGCGATGACCACTACCCCTGGCCCACCATCGACGAGCGCGCCGCGGCGGCCATGTGCTACACCTCCGGCACGACGGGCAACCCGAAGGGCGTCGTCTACAGCCACCGCTCGACGATGATCCACTCCCTCGTCGCCGCCCTGCCCGATGCCGTCAACATCTCCGAAACGGACGTCCTCATGTACGCCGTGCCCATGTTCCACGCCAACGCCTGGGGGCTCCCCTACGCCGCGGCCATGATGGGCGCCAGCCAGGTCTTCCCCGACCGCTACCTCGACGCCGAACGCGTCGTCAACATCCTCGAAAAGGAGCAGGTCACCATCTCCGCGGGCGTCCCCACGGTGTGGATCCCCGTGCTCAACCTCCTCGACCGCACGGGGAAGAAGCTCCCCGCCTTGAAGAAAGTCCTCTGCGGCGGTTCGGCCGCGCCGCCGGCGCTCATCGCCGGCCTCCGCCGCCACGGCATCCACCTCGCCCACGCGTGGGGCATGACCGAGACGTCGCCGCTCTGCTCCCTCAGCCGCATCCGCTCGACCATGGCCGGCTGGAGCGAGGAGCAGAAGCTCGAGGTGATGGCGAAACAAGGTGTCGTCGTCCCCACCGTCGAGTGGCGCATCGTCGACCTCGATTCCGGGAAGGAGCTCCCCTGGGACGGCAAGTCCTTCGGTGAACTCCAGGTCCGCGGCCCCTACATCACCGGCACCTACTACAACGATCCCACCGCCAGCGAGAAATTCATGGATGGCTGGCTCCGAACCGGCGACGTCGCCACCATCGACCCCCTCGGCTACGTCCAGCTCGTCGACCGCACGAAGGACCTCGTGAAGTCCGGCGGTGAGTGGATCTCCTCTGTCGAGCTCGAAAACCTCATCATGGCCCACCCGAAGGTCCTCGAAGCCGCGGTCGTGGGCCTCCCCCACCCCCGCTGGCAGGAGCGCCCCGTCGCTGCCGTCGTCCCCAAGCCAGAACACAAGGGCGACCTCACCGCCGACGAAATCCACCAGTACCTCGCCGACAAAGTGGCCAAGTGGTGGCTCCCCGACGAGATCGTCTTCGTCGATGCCATCCCCCGTACCAGCGTCGGGAAGTTCGCCAAGAGCCAGCTCCGCGAGCAGCTGAAAGAGATCGCCGAACGCTGGGCGGCGACGGCCACCGCTTGAGCTCCCGCCGCGCGCTGGCACGCCGAGCACCGCGGGCCTTCCGCATCGGAAGGCCCGCTCCCGTTCCTACGGCACGCCGTCGAGGAGCGTCACCGGGTCTCCCGGGCGGATCGTTCCGCCCTCCAGCACCCGCGCGTAGACGCGGCTCCAGCCCGGATACAGCTTGTGGTGGATGCGGTTGAAGTCACCGTCGAGGAAACACGCGCGGATCGTCTTGCACGGCGTCGTGAAGCGCGTCACCTCGATGAGCACCGCATCCCCCAGCCGGAGGAAACTGCCCGGCTGGACCCGCTCCCAGTCGAGCCCGCGGATGGTCACGTTCTCGCCCGCCGCCCCCGGACTGATGGGGTGGCCTTCAGCGCGGAGCGCCTCGATGCGCTCCAGCGAATAGAGGCAGAGCGCCCGCTCGGGCCCACCGTGGTTCTCGGTGTCGTGGTGGCCGTCCCCCTCGATGCCCAGGGGGCCGACTCGCGCCTCGGCCACGGGCAGCTTCGGAACGCCGCCCCGGGAGACGTTGATCTGCACGATGCTCCCCACGTCCATGGCCCGAAGCCTACCACAGCTGCACTCAAGCTGAGCCGCCTTCCGCCCGACAACCACGGTGTGGGATGGGGACGCACCGCGTGGACCAGCGTGACTTGCTCGAATTCGTCCGTGACGACGGGCTGGAACTCCTCCTCCTGAGCTGCCCCGACGCCGTGGTCGTCGCCGGTGATGGCGACTGCACGATCCTCTTCTCGGGCGCGGCCGAATGGCTCTTCCGCTGCGATCCTCCCTCGATGCTCGGACGTCCCGCCGCCCGTCTCTTCGCCCCCGGCGATTACGAGCGCATCCGTCGCAGCCTCGCCGATGCCGGCGTCGTCCGCGGGCTTGCCGTCCGTGGGCGTCGCGCCGATGGCTCGGAGTTCCCCGCCAGCGTCTCTGCCGCGCGCATCACCGACCGCTACGGCGGCGCCGCCGTCGCCATCTTCGTCCGCGACCGCACGGCCGAGGAGGAGCTTGAGCGGGAGCTCTCCGAGCGGAACGAACGCCTCCGCTCCCTCGTGGTGCGCCTCAACGAAGCGGCCCAACGCGACCCGCTCACGGGGCTCCTGCACCGTGGGGCCGGCATGGCGCGCGCCGAAGAGGCCTTCTTCGATGCCCGCTCGGCAGGCCTCCCCTTCGCCGTCATCCTCTTCGATTTCGACCACTTCAAGGGCATCAACGACGTCCACGGCCACCTCGTCGGCGATCGCGCCCTCCAGCGGCTCGCCAACGCCATCGACGACCACGTGCGAGCGGGCGACATCGTCGCCCGCTACGGCGGCGAAGAGTTCATCGCCTTCCTCCCGGGCGCTGACTGCGAAGGAGCGGCCGCCGTGGCCGAACGCATCCGCGCCGAGGTGGAGCGCCTCCGTCTCGAGGTCGAAGGCGTCCATCTGGCCGTGACGGTGAGCGCCGGGGTGGCCGCCGTCCCCGAGTGCGCCTCGACCCTCCTCGACGCCATCCACGCCGCCGATGCCCGACTCTTGGCCGCGAAGCGGCTCGGGAGGAACCGCGTCGTTGCCGAGGATCTCGACGAAGGAGACCAGGCCGCATGACGAGTTGGACCGGAACCGACGAGCGTGCCCGCGTGCGGACCATCGTGAACCGCACCACCGAGCTCGCACCCCTCAAAGTGGTGGCGGCCAAGGCCATCGCCCTCGCCGAGGACGAACGCAGCGCCGCGCTCGACCTCGCGGCCGTCATCAGCTCCGACCAGGCGCTCACCTCGAAGCTGCTCCGCCTGGCGAACTCCGCCTACTACGGTTACGCCCGCCGCATCTCCAACGTACGCGAGGCCGTCATCCTCTTGGGAATGCGCACCGTGCGCTCCGTGGCCATCGCCTCTTCCATCATGGACGCCTTCCGTGTACCCGAAACGGAGGGCTTCGACGTCGAACTCTTCTGGGGGCACGCCGTCGCCGTCGGCGTCGTCGCCGAACAAATCTCCCGCGAAACGCGCGTCGCCCGGCCCGAGGACGCCTTCACCGCCGGCGTGCTCCACGACGTGGGCAGGCTCGCCATGGCCGTGGTCGAACCCGACCGCTTCCAGGCGATGGTCCGCCTCATCGTCGACAAGGGGATGAGCACCCGCGAGGCAGAGCTCGCTGCCTTCGGCGTCTACCACTGGCAGGTGGGGAGCCGCCTCGCCCAGCGCTGGCGCTTCCCCGAGCCGCTCGTGGAGGCCATCCGCGACCACGGCAAGGCCGATGCCCGCGTACTCACCACCCTCGCCGACATCGTCGCCGCCGCCAACCTCGCCTGCAACAAGGTCGGCTATGCTGCCGGCTTCGACTGGACGAACGAGCCCGAACGCTGGCCTACCCTCGCGCTCTCGCCGCGGGTGGAACGCGTGCTGAACGCCGTGCCCGGCGGCATCCACGCCCTCATGGAGCGGGCGCGAACGTTCCTCGTGAACGTGTCCTCTCGCCCCCCGCGCTGGTTCCGCTCCCCGCTCATCGACGAGGCCGACGAAAATCCCCCCGCCGAGGCGACGATCGATGGCGCAGCCTGATGCTCCGCACCCCAACGGCCGAATTCTTTCCGCAGAAGGAGGCGGATTGGGGAGCGACGAGATGGAAACCGCCACCGCGTCATCGACCGGCCGCCGCAAGCTGATCCTCCGCGTCGTCAGCTTCGCACTCTGGGGCGTGGTCTTGGCGATGTTCACCATCCCGGCCCTGCGCGAGCCCGGCGCGGCCCGGGGCATCACCGCCGCGCTCTTCTGGCTCCTGTTCGTGGCGGCGAACGCGCAGCTCCTGCTCGTGCGCTGGGTGGGGCACCGGCACGTCCGCCAGCTCAGCGCCAAGCTGCGCACCTCCGGCTACCTCAGCGACGAGTTCGAACTGCCCAACCGCAACTACCTCCTCGCCGAGCTGCGCCGCGAGATGCCCCACGCGCGGGAGCACGGCTCCCCCTTCACCCTCATCGTCCTCGCGCTCGACGACTTCGAGGGCATCCGCGAGCGCCGTGGGGAGGACTTCGCCCACCGGGCCCGGCGCGCCTTCGTCGACGTCCTCCAGCGCATCACCCGGGGCTCCGATTTCCTCGCCCACCTCGGCGGGGCCACCTTCGCCGTCCTCCTCACCGAATGCACCCAAGAGCAGGCCTTCAACTACCTGAAGCGCGTGCCAGGCACCATCGGCGTCAGCGACGGCCGTCGCATCTTCGATGTCGGCGTGACCGCACGCGTCGCCGAATACGACATGGAGTCCATCTACGCCACCGACGTCCTCCGGGCCGCCGAAGAAGCGACGCCCCTCCGCCGGAAGGAGGAGCCGCGGCCCTGGGCCGAAGCCGCCTGACGCCCTTCACAGCAGCCGAATGAGGACGGCCGCCGCCGCTGCGGCCAGCACGCTCCCCAGGACTACTGCCGTCGCCCATCGCACCAGGCGCGGCGCCCCCGGGCCGGGAACCGGTGCGAGCGCGGCGGCGTCCCCGCACTCGGCGATCACGGTCCGCGCTTGCCCGAGCTGACTCCGCGGCACCACCACGGCGAACGCGCTCAGCCCTGGGAACGCACCGCCCCCGAGCGCCGCTCCAATCCCCTCCTGGTAGCTGCTGGCGGGGATACCCGCAGCCTCGAGCGCCGCCATCCACAGCGCCAGCGTGGCAGGGTCGCCCGTCCGCGCGACGACGACGCCGGGTTCGCGGGGCGGGCTCATGGCTCCTGTGCGGCGCTCACCTGATGGAGCTTCAAGAAGTTCGTCACCCCGGAGGCGCGGACCGGTACGCTCGCCACCACCACCGCCTCCTCGCCCGGCTGGGCGAAGCCGTGCGCCGGCAGGAGCCGGTCCACCAGTTCGAACATCTCCTCGATGTGCTCCACCCATTCCCCCAGCAGGGGGACGACCGACCGCGCCAGGTGCAGCCGCCGTGCAACCTGTGGCGAGGGCGTGATCGCGACGATGGGCACCCGGGGATACACCTTGCTGAGCAGGAAGGCCGAGTAGCCGCTCTTCGTGAAGCAGGCGATGGCCCGCATGTTCGGGTCCGATTCCACGATGTTCCGCGCGGCCAGCGCTACCACGAAGGAGTGGTCATCCTCGCGCGATGTCGGGAGCACCACCGGAATCTCGTCCAAAACGCTCTCCGCCGTGCGAATGATCCGGTCCATCATCGCCACCGCCTCGACCGGGAACCGCCCCACCGCCGTCTCGCCCGAGAGCATAAGGGCATCGGAGCGGTCCCATACAGCGTTGGCCACATCGCTGGCTTCCGCTCGCGTCGGCCGCGGCGAATCGATCATCGACTCGAGCATCTGCGTCGCGGTGATGACGGGCACCTTCTCCCGGGCGGCGGCAGCGATGATCCGGCGTTGCCAGATGGGCACCTCCGCGGGCCCCACCTCCACCCCGAGATCGCCGCGGGCCACCATTACGCCATCGGCCTCTGCCACGATCTCCTCCAGCCGGTGGAGCGCTTGCTGGCGCTCGATTTTCGCCACCACCGGCACTTCGCCCCCCGCGCGCAGCATCTGCTCGCGGAGTTCGCGAAGGTCCTGCGGCCGACGCACGAAGCTGAGGGCTACGAAATCCACCCCTCGTTCGATGCCCAGCTGCAGCGCCGCCACGTCCCGCTCCGTCAGCGGTGCGGCCGAAAGCTCTGCCCCCGGGATGTGCACGCCCTTGTTCGGCCCCAGCAGCCCCCCGTGGACCACGCGCGCCACGACGCAGCCGTCCTCGACCGATTCCGCCTCCAATTCGATGAGCCCGTCGTCCAACAGGATCCGCGTCCCCGGCCGGACGTCCTCGAGCAGATGCGGATACGCGATGGTGAACAGCTCCTCTGTGCCGTGCACCAGGCGCTCCGTGATGCGCACCCGCTGCCCGTCCACGAGGTTGAGGGGACGCCCGCCTTCGGTCGGGCCGGTGCGGAGCTTCGGCCCCGCCAGATCCAGGAGGATGGCCACATCCTTCCCCACCCGCCGCCCCGCCGAGCGCACCAGCTCGATGGCGCGAGCGTGCTCCTCTAGCGAGCCGTGGCTAGTGTTCAGGCGGGCGACGTCCATCCCCGCGCCGATCATCGCGGCGATCGTGTCCTCCGAAAGGGAGGCAGGCCCGAGAGTACAGACGATCTTCGTCGCCCGCCTCACCGGCGTACCTCCGCACGGGCGCCGGCCCGCGGTCCGAGGGTGCGGAACTCCACCCGCGGCGGCATACCGCGCACCAGGTGGAGCACCGCCGCCGTACGCTCCGCGTGGAAGCCGCGCCGTCCGGCTGCTCCTGGGTTCACGACGAGCCGCCCCTCGCGGGTCTCCGTGGTCGCTCGGTGGGTATGCCCTACCACCAGGATGTCCCATCCGCCGCGCGGGGCGTCCTCCTCCCGGTGCGTCACGGCGATGCGGAAGCCCTCGGCCTCGAGCCAAGCCACCGCCGGCAAGCCCGCCGGGTCGCCCCGACGGTCGGTGTTGCCGCGAACCGCGACCACGGGCGCCACCTCGCGGAGCCGTTCGAGCACGCCTGCGCCTACGTCGCCCGCGTGCACGATGCAGTCGCACCCTCGCAGCGCCGCCAGCAGAGGAGCGTCGGCGCAGCCATGGGTATCGGCTATGACGCCGATGCGCATCGCCCTCCAGTGTACGTGGTCGGGGACCGCCGGCGCGTGCCGCTGCCGTTTACACTGGCTCCATGCCCGACCGGCAGGGCGCCCTCAAGGCCCGCGAGTTCCTCTTCCTCTGCGAAGACCTGGCGCTGACCGGGTTCGACGCCGGCGCCGCCGGCCTCCAGCGGCGTCTCATGTGGACCATCCTCCAGTACTACGCCCAGCGCCCGTGGGTGCACCTCGAGCTCCAGCCCCAACTCTCGCGCGGAATCGTCGAGCTCGGGCTCCACTTCGAAGGCAGCCTCGAGGCGAACGAGGCTGCCGCTGCCGAGCTCGTCCGTCGGCCTGGGCCGCTCCTCGCCCGCCTCGGTGACGACTGGGAGCTGGAGGTGTGGACGCCCACCTGGCGCAGGTTCCACCGGGTCTTCGCTTTCGAGCGGCTCACCGCCGGCCTCGCACGCGAGGTCGCCGCCGAATTCCGCGCCCTCCTCGAAGCCGGTGCCGAACTCCTCCCTCGCCTGGAGCGCGCCGGTGAACCCCTACTCGCCGCTTCGGCCGCGGGCTCTAGCAGCGGGCGCCGCCCACGCCGTCGCCGCTGACCGCTACTACTGGCTCCCCACCGGTTCGCGGAAGGTGGTTTCCACCTGCGCCGCCATGTCGAAGAACTCTTGGAACGTCTGATTGAAGCGGTAGAAGACGTCGCGGCGGTGGTAATCCTTGCTCCGCGCGAACTCCTCGGCTCCGGCCAGATCGAGCGAGTTGAGCGTCCACTCCGCCTGCGCGCGGCCGTGCTGGCGGATGTTCTCGATCATCGCCTTCCAGCGCTCGTACGGCTGCACGAGGACGAAATCCAGCTCCTCGGCGCGGGCGGCGTCGATCTCCCGCACGTCCTTCACTTCGAAACCCTCGAAGTCGATCTCGAAGTAACGGTCCCCCACTTGGACGCCCATCTGCGCATCGCAGGTGCCCAGCCGCTTGAAGCTGTCCGAGCGGTTGAGGGCATCGGCCAGGGCGCGGAACCATTCGACGGACGGGAATTCGGGCATCGCACTCCCCCCAAAACGAACCGCCAATTGCTCTGCTCGACGGAACGAGTGGAGTCTACCGCAGCAGCGGTCCGCCGCGCCACACCGCGCTCACGGCTGGGCCACTCCGCAGCTCACGTCGAACGCACGCTGCGCCGACTGCCCCGCGCCGTCGAACACGCGCACGAGGCCCGAGCGGACGTTCGGCGCGAGGCCGGTGATGATGCCGACCCAGGTCGATTCCTCGACGCGGGTGAGGGCGATGCTCGTCTCGCCCAGCGTAACCGACCCGCCAGTGATGCCGAAGTCGTCGGCTGCCGTCACGGTCACCACCACGCCGGACCCCTCCACGGTCCCCTGCCCGAAGCACTGCGCCGTGACGCCGTCGATGCGTGGCGGATAGCCGACGTTCGAAACCTGCACGTCGATCTCCCGCGCGCCCGCCGCTCCGGCGTCGATGCGGAGCCGCCCCGTGAACAGTCCCTCACCGGTCCCTGGGAGGCGGGCGGGGTCGACCACGACCGAGACCTGCACCTGACCGGTCCCTGTCACGACGCCCGATGTCGGCGTGGCCACCAGCCAATCGGCACCCTCCACCACGATGACCCGGAAGGCGAACCCGCATCCCCCGACATCCGCGATGGTGAGGAAGCCGAGCCACTCCGTGCCCGGAGCGACCGCGAGGGTGGCGTTGGGCTCGACGGCGATCTCCGTCACGCATGGCGTCGGTGTCGGCGCAGGTGTGGGCGAGGGCGTTGGCGAAGGGGTGGGCGTCGGTATCGGAGCCAGCGTGGGCGTGGCCGTCGGTGTCGGCGTTGGCGATCGCGGGGCGGCCGCCGCACCGGCCGCGGCCGGTGTTGAGGTCGGCGTCGGGCTCGCGGTCGGCGGACGGATCGGCGTCGGCGCGGCAGGGCCCGCGGTGGGAGGTTCGTCGCCGTTGCCGGAGAAGAAGGGCAGCGCGCCCGAGAAGTCGGGCGGGCCGTCGAAGAGTCCCGTACGGAAGACCGAAACCGGGCTCCCGGGGACGAAGGCGAGGAGCCCGAGGAGGACCGCGGCGCTCCCCAGCGCCGCGGCCGCCACGGAGACCCGACGGTGGAGCCGCACCGGCGCCTCCGGCTGCGGGACGGCGTCGTCGCACGGGCCGAGGGCGCCGGACGCCGCCGCGGTGCGCAGCTGTGCCAACAGCCGCTCGGCCAGCCCCGGTGGCGGCTGCACCGGTGCCAGCGCGCTGAACACGAAGAGCGGCGCGAGCTTCTTCCGGCGCTCGCCGCACTCGGGGCAGCGGTCGGCGTGCTTCTCCACGATGCGCCGCACGCCCGGCGTCAGCGGGAGCGTGACGTCGGCGAGGGCGGCCGCAAGCCGCAGGCAGCCCGGCCGCTTCGCCAGGTACGTCGCCTCGATGGCCCGACGCACCGCCTCGCGCAGGCGGTGGAGCATCACGGCAGCGTTGTTCCGCGAGACCCCCAGCACCTGGGCGATCTCCGCTGGTCCCAGCCCCTGGCGGAGGTGGAGGTCGAGCAGCGAGAGCTGGCGCGGGTCCAACGCCTTCGCCACTTCGTCGATGACGGCCGCCGCCTCCTTCGCCGCCGCTGCCTCCGCCGGGTCGGCAAACCGGCTCTCGTCGACGACGGTGAAGGCCGGCCCCTCCTCATCGTCACGCCGCTCGAGCGGCACCGACCGCTGCCGCACTGCGATCCGGTTCAGGGCGGTGTTCCGGGCGATGGTGAAGAGCCAGGCCCGGAACTGCCCCGGCTCGCGCAGGCTAGAGAGCGAACGCATGGCCTTCAGGAAGGTGTCCTGGGTCACGTCCGCCGCCTCGTCGGGGTCGCGGAGGAGCCGGATGAGGAAGTCGTACACAGCGGGGAAGTACGCCTCGTACAGCTGGGCGAAGGCCTCCATGTCGCCCGCCCGCGCCCGCAGGACGGCCTCGTCGCCGGGGAAGGCCTTCAGCTCCGCGCGCTGCATCCCAGCTCCTCGCGCACCCGTGTCTCAAAGGAGAGACCGTTGAGCGGCCGGACGATTACGGGCCGGTCGACTACGGAACGCCGAGACGCTGGCTGCCGTTCCATCGCCTCGTGCCTCATCGGACGTAGGATGGCGGCGCCCTCCGCGGCGAGGGAGCGAAGAGGGCCGCGAACGCGAGCCCGAAGAGGAAGCCGCCGATGTGCGCGAACCAGGCTACCCCCGCGTCGGGCGTCGCCGCACTGCCCAGCGTCGCGAAGCCGGCCAGCAAGTTCTGAAGGAACCAGATGCCGATCATCACCACCGCAGGCACCGGGATGGGCACCACGAAGAAGATGAACACGGGAACCAGGACGTGCACGATCGCCGTGGGGAACATCACCAGGTACGCCCCCAGCACCCCAGCGATTGCGCCGCTCGCCCCCACGACGGGGACGAGGCTGTTCGGGTCGATTGCGGCCTGAACCACGTTCGCCGCCACGCCGGCGAGGACGTAGAAGGCTAGGTAGCCCAGGTGCCCGAACCGATCCTCGACGTTGTCGCCGAAAATCCAAAGGAACAGCATGTTGCCCACGATGTGCAGCCAGCCGCCGTGGATGAAGAGCGAGGTGACGATGGTGAACAGGATCGCCAGCCGGTCGCTCCCCTGGGGCAAGGCGCCTTCGACCGCGTCGAAGAACTCCCGCGGCTGGAAGCCCCAGCGGCAGTAGAAGGCGTTCACCTGCGTCGGCTCGGCGAGGAAGCCGTAACACACCCCTTCCGTCTGCGAGCGGAGCTGGGCGATGCGCTCGAGCCGGGTCGGAGCGAGGTCGGCGGCCAGCGTCAGCGTGTAGAGGAACACCAGGACGTTCACGCCGATGAGCGCGTAATTGACCCACGGCAGGCTGCGCGTGCGCGGCGTATCGCCTACCGGGATCACAGCGACGCGGCTCCGCGGCGGGCGGCCAGCAGGGCGGGACGCTGGCGGCGCACCATGCCGCGAGCATACCAATCGAGCCCGCTGCCATACAGCCCCCGCACGGCGGGGCCGTGGGCTCGCAAAATTTCCGTAAACCGGCCACGTTTCGGGGGTTCCCGCATTCCCCGTAGTGCCGCCAAAGCCTACGTTCGACGCGGACCGGCGGGGCCCCCGCCCCGACACCGCCGGCTCCGAGGTTCAGCGATGCGACTTCGCTGGGCGGCCGCCGGGGTTCTCGGCGCGCTCTGTGCAGCCGCTGCGCTCGTGGGGGTTGCGTTCCCCGCGCGGGCCATCGTCAACTGCGAGACCTCGCGCGATGCGCTCGATGCCGGCGAGCTCCAGATGCTCGCCCTCGTCAACGGCGCCCGCCAGCAGGCCGGCCTGCCGGCCCTCCAACCCTCCGCCAGCCTCAACCGGGCCGCCGCTTGGATGTCCGAGGACATCAGCCGCACCATCACCCGCACGGGCACCCTCTCCCACACCGACTCTCTCGGCCGGAGTCCGTCCCAACGCGCCCGGGATTGCGGCTACCCGGGCAGCGCCGGCGAGAACCTCGCTCTCGGCTCGACGTCGCCGGAAGCGGTCTTCAGCGCCTGGATGCAGTCTCCCGGCCATCGCGCCAACATCCTCGGGAGCTTCTACGTCGTCATCGGCATTGGGCACTACCAGGGCATCTGGACGCTCGACTTCGGGACGGTGAACGACGCCGGCGCCGCCCCGACGCCTTCCGCGACCCCACCGCGGACCCCGACCACCACACCGACTCCGACGCCGACGCCCACGCCGGTGCCCCCGCGCTCATCCACAACGGCGCTGCAGCTCTACAGCGGCTTCAACCTCGTGACCTACGCCGGGCCGCCGGCCCCGCCCCAGCAAGCCCTGGCGAGCGTCGGCGGTGTGCTCGTGGCCGTGTACCACTGGAACGCCGCCGACGGCACCTGGCAACGCTACCTCGACGACGCGCCCGCCTGGGCGAACTCCCTCCCGTTGATGCTCCCCGGCGAAGCCTACTTCGTCGGTGTGACCGCTCCCGCCGTCTGGAGCTACGACGTCCCGCGCTGACTCCGGCACTCCCCGCGACAGAAGTAGGGTTTCCCCGACTTCGACGCCGCGAAGCTGCGGGCTAGCATCGGCTCGCGCCCGTGGTGCGCGATTTCAGCCCCGGCAGGCACGCGTGGCCCGCGAACTCGGCTTTCAGGAACATGCCGGCGACCTTGCGGCCGCCGGCTCATCCGTGGGCAGCGCCGTCAGGCTCACCCTCGGCCTCGCCCGCGCCCTCGCCTCGGCCGACGTCGCCTGGGCTGCCTGGGGCGGCGACGATTCCCCGCCCCAGGCAGCGTTCGACGCGCCCGATCCCGCCGCCGCAGCCATGGCTGCTGCCTGGTCCCGGTGGCTCACCGATTCCCAGCTCCGCGAGCTCTGCCGGGCTGCCGGGAGCGGCGGGATTGGCCACGCGGCGCTGCCCGGCAAGGACGAATTCGCGAGCTGGCTGCTCGCGCCCCTCGCCGGAGTAGCAGGTGTCCTCCTCCTCGCCCGGCGGGCAGCAGGCGCGTTCGATGCGGTCGCCGCAGCCGCCGCCGAGGAGGCTGCCCTCGTGCTGGGCGAACTGGTGCGCGCCGCTGCCGTGGCTGGCGAGCTGCTGCGCCAGCGGAACCGCGCCGCGGCCCTCACCGAAATGCTCGCATCACTCGATCCGCGCGCCAGCACCGAAGCCGTGGCCAGCGCGGCCGCACCCGTGCTCCGGCAGCTGTTCGGCGCCGACCGCTGCGTCATCAGCCGGATTCGCGGCAGCCTGCGCGAGGTCATCGGGCTGGACACCACCTTCCCCGAGGACGACGCTTGGCTCGGGGCCGCAGAGCCCAACGCGGACTTGGATTGGCTCGGCCTGACCAAGGAGCTCGGTTACACGGTGGTCCCCGACCTGCGCCAGGTGCCGACGGCGCGGGCCCCGCGATACCTCCGCGTCGCGCTCGAGGCGGGGGTGCGGAGCGTGCTCCGGGCGCGCCTCGGCCCGCGCGATGCCCCGCTCGGCATCGTGTCGCTCGCCTCACGCCGGCCCAACGCCTTCACCGAGGCCGACGGCGCCCAGCTCGAACGGATCGGCCGTCCGCTCTCGCTGGCACTCCGCCTCGCCGAGGCCCGCGAGGAGGCCGAAACCCGTGCCCGCCGCGCTGCCGAGGCGAACCGCGTCGTCGCCCGCATCGCCGGGGCGCAATCCCACGCCGAGCTCTGCCGCGTGCTCCTCGGCGACCTGCGGGCGCTCTTCGGGGCTGCCTACGCGGAAGCGTTCTGGCTCCCCGCCGAAAGTGGCCCGCCCTGCCTCCACGTGTCGTGCGAATGGCTCGACGACGAAGGCCTCCGCCGCCTCGCCGAGACGGCCCCGCCGACCGACCACGCTCGTTTGCTCGTCACCGATGCCGCGGCGGAAGATTCGGGGCACCCCCTCCATCGCCTCCTCGTCCTCCACGGGCTGCGCAGCTGCGTACGCGTCCCGCTCCAAGCCGAGCAGGGCGTACGCGGCCACATCGCCGTGTGGCACACCGCCAGCGGCGCCTTCCGCGATGACGACCTCCGTCTCCTCGAGACGATCGCCGTTCCCGCAGCCCTCGCCCTTGCCCGCGCCGAAGCCGACCTCGCCCGGTCGCGGAGCGAGGCGAAGTACCGGGCCGCCATCGCCCAGACGCAGCAGCTGGTGGTGCTCTTCGACCCCGGCGACGGGCGGATCGTCGAGGTGAACGACTATGCCGCCCGCGCCCTCGGCTACGAGCCCGCGGAGCTGGTGGGCCGCCACATCGCCGACCTGTGCACTAGCCCGCCCGACGTTCTGGCCGATGACATCCGTGAGGTGCTGGAGACGGGCGCGTTCACGGCTGCCGAGCGACGCTACATCCGCAAGGACGGCTCCCACATCGTCGTCGACCTCGTCGCCTCGCGGGTCGACGTCCCCGGGAGCCGGCCCCTGGTCATCGTCTTCGGGCGTGACATCTCCGACCAGGTGGCTCTCCAGCGGCAGCTCATCCAGGCGCAGAAGATGGAGTCCCTCGGGCAGATGGCGGGCATGGTGGCCCACGACTTCAACAACATCCTCACCACTATCCTCGGCTTCGCCAGCATGCTGAAACGATCGCCCCGGCTCAACCGCGACGACCTCGAAAGCCTCCAGCTCATCGAGGAAGCGGCGCGGCGGGCGGCCGACCTCAGCGGCCGGCTCCTCGCTTTCTCCCGCGGCGGGCTCGTCCGCTACGGCCCCGTAGACCTGCGCGACGTCGTGCGCGACACGCTCCGCCTCGCCGAGCCGGCCCTGCAGCGCCTCCGCGTTGAGGTCTCGCTGCCGGCTGCCCCGATGATCGTCGAAGGAGACGAGGGCCAGCTGCAGCAGGCGCTGCTCAACATCCTCCTCAATGCCGCCGACGCCATGCCCGAAGGCGGCTCCGTCGCCATCGACGCGTTCGCCGAGGGCGATACGGCCTTCCTCACCGTCGCCGACGACGGCCCCGGGATGGACGAAGAGACGCGCAGCCGCATCTTCGAACCGTTCTTCACTACCAAACCGCCGGGCCAAGGTACGGGGCTCGGGCTGGCCATCGTCTACGGCATCGTCCAGGCCCACAAGGGCACCATCGCCGTGGACAGCGCTCCTGGCGCCGGCACGACCTTCCTCATCGCCCTGCCGTTGGCCCGGCAGGCGGCCCTGTCGGCGCCTCGCCCCCAGGCCGCGCCCGAGGGCGACCTTGTCCTCGTGGTCGACGACGACGAGCTCGTCCGGCGGACGACGGGCACGGCCCTGGCGCACCTCGGGTTCACCGCTGTCGAGGCTTCCAACGGGCGCACCGCCATCGAGCTCGTGCGCGCTCGCCCGGAGCGGTTCCGCGCCGTCATCCTCGATCTGGTGATGCCCGGTCTCACCGGAGCCGATACCTTCCGCGGCATCCACGCCATCCGCCCCGACCTTCCGGTGATCATCTGCACGGGCTACGCCGCCGAAGCCCATCTCGACGATGAGCTCCGGCGGACGGCCGTGGCCGTCGTGCAGAAGCCGTTCACCCCCGAACGGCTCCGGCAAGCGCTTGAACGAGCCGGCCTCGCGCCGGTCTCGCCGGGTCGCTGAACCGCGCCCCTGGCACGGCGCCTCGACGGAGGCGCATACTGCGCCTGAGGCCCTGCTGGAGGTCCCCGCGATGCCGCCCGAGGTCACCCTCCTCTCCCATTCGCCCGACCCGCTCCGCTCGCTCTACCTCGCCTACCGCACCTGCTATTCGCAGCTCACTCCCCAGGAGATCGCACGGCGTATCGAGAGCGAGCGCATCAGCCGCGAGGAGATGGCGCGCTTCGTGGAGGAGCGCCTGAAGACCGGGCACGTCTCGCCCCTCGAGCAGGTCTGGTTCGAGTTCCTCATCTCCGGCGTTTCCCGCGCCTTCTCCCACCAGTTCGTTCGCCACCGCGTGGGCATCTCCTTCGAGCAGCAGTCCCAGCGGTACGTCACCTACAAGGGCGGCCGCTTCCCATACGTCGTCCCCGATTCTATCGTGGAGGCGGGCAAGCGCGAGCTCTTCGAAGCCCTCATGCAGCGCATCGGCGAAGTGTACGAAGAGCTCGTCTCCGCCGGGATCCCCGCCGAGGACGCCCGCTTCGTCCTCCCCAACGCCACCGCCACCAACCTCAAGGTCACGGTAAACTTCGCCTCCCTCCTGCACATCGCCGACCTGCGGCTCTGCACCCGCGCCCAGTGGGAGTTCCGCCGCGTGGTGGCGAAGATGCGCGCCGAAGTCCTCCGCGTCGAGCCGATGCTCGGCCGTATGCTCCAGCCGAAATGCGGCGAGCGCCGCCTCGGCTACTGCGACGAAGACCTCGCGGCTTGGGAAGCGTGCCCGCTCGGCCGGGTGCGCCCCCACAAGACCACGCTCGCCCGCCTCTACGAGCAGTACCGCCGCGGCGACGTCCAACCCCTGCGCGACGAGGATTTCGAGGCCATCGAGCGCATCGGCGAGCTCGCGGGCACCGGTGGCTAAGCTGCCCCCTGCCAAGGCGAACCGCCAGTAAACCGCCGGCAAAATCTCGCGCCGCGCGCTGAGATCGGGGAATCGCCCGCTTGTCCCCAACTACACGCCAGCCTACGCTGACCCCCGAGCGGGGCGAACGCCCCCAGGAGGCCGTTCCGTGCGCAAGGTCCTGCTGCTCTCGCTGCCGCTCGCGGCACTCGTTGGCATCTCCCTCCCACTGGTCCTCCTCGCCGGGCGGGGGCCTCGTGCCGAGGCACAAGGCGTGCCGCCAAGCCCGCCAGCGACGTTCTACGGGACCGTGAGCGGCGTCCCCGACGGCACGACGGTGGTCGCCCTCGTGGTGAGCAGCAGCGGCTCGATCACCTGCGGGACCGGCACGGTACGGCTCGACGGTAGCCAAACGGTCTACGCCGTCGACGTCTTCCACGAGAGCCAGAAGGACGGCTGCGGGGCGGCGGGCCGCACCGTGCGCTTCTACTTCCCCAGCACCACGCCGGGCGGGGGCGGCCGACTTGCCACCCAATCCGGCACGTGGAGCGGCCCGGGGCCCGTTCAGCTGAACCTCACCGCCGGTGCGCAGCTCACGAACACCACCGTCGTCCCTGCGCTCGCCAAGTCCCCGTAGCGTTCCGGCCGCCCGTCCAACCGGCTACGCTACCAACGTGATCACCCGCGACGGCCACCTCGTCCGCTGGAGCGCGGCTTCGCCGCCCGAATGGCGCGCTGCCGCCGAGGCGCTCGATGCCCAGCGCTGGGAGCGGGCCCGCGTGGTGCTCCTCGACCTCACCGATTACCAGCCCTGGGAGGGCCCCCCGTGGCCCGAGCGGGCCATCGTCTGGCTGCAGCGCTTCCCCCTCCCTCTGGTCGCCGCGCTCGCCGGGGCCGTGAGCGGCCCCTGGGTCGACCTCGCTCTCGCCGCCGACATCCGCGTGGGCGCGCCGTCGCTCACGGTCACCCTCCCCGGAGAGCTGGCGCTCCCAACCGTCGAACGGCTGGGCCTCCTCACGCGGGGGGCGCTCCCCGAGCCCGGGAAGGCCCTGTCGGCCCGCTGGTTGTTCGAGCGCGGCCTCCTCTCCTCGCTCGCCGAAGACCCCCAGGCCGAAGCCGAGCGCATCGCCCGCGTGATTGCCTCGCGGGGTCCCTACGCCGTGCAGCTGGGGAAAGAGGCCATCTGGCGGGGGCTCGGCATGCCGTTGGAGCAGGCCCTTCGCTTCGAGACCGACTTGACCCTCCTCCTCCAAACCACGAAGGATCGCGCGGAAGGCGTGCGCGCCTTCCTGGAGAAGCGCACACCCCACTTCGAGGGAGCATGACCATGATCGTCCTTCTCGAACCTCCCGAGGCCTGGTCCATCATGATGCTCGTCAGCGCCGTAGCCATCGACAACGCCGACCTCTCGCCCGAGGGGAAGGAAGCCATCCGCCGCTGGCGCTCCGAGCACCGCGAGGGCACCGAACGGCTGCAGAAGCTCACCGAAGACCTGAACGAGGCGCTCAACGCTCACATCGACCAGAAGTTCATGCGCCGCATCAAGATGCGCGGCTACCGCGCCGAAACCGTGAGGACGTAGCCATGGAAGTGCGCTTCACCGACGACGAAGTCAACGCCATGCTCGTGCTCCTCGTGAACCGCATCGCCGACGAAGCCGGCCTCTCGGACCGCGACCGCGCCATGCTGAAGCGCTGGCGGATGTCCGAAATGCGCATCGGCAGCGATGAGATGAACGACCTCGTCCGCAAGGTGAACGAGGACCTCGCCCAGAACCTGCGCCGCCGCGAACGCTCCCAAATCCGCAAACCCGACTGGCGGGATTGAGGCTGTGACCGGCGCGCCGCCCGAGAAAGTCCGCTTCGAGGTCGACGAGCGGGGCGTGGCCGTCGTCACCCTGGCGCGCCCCGACAAGCTGAACGCCATCGACCTCGAAATGCGCGACCTCTTGTGGACCTACCTCCTGGCCTGCCGCGACATCCCCGACCTCCGCTGCGTCGTCTTCCGCGGGGCGGGCCGTGCCTTCAGCGCCGGCGCCGACGTCTCCGAATTCGGCACGGCGCCCAGCATCATGGACGCCCGCCGTGCCCGCCATGACCGCGACGTCTGGGGCCTCCTCCTCGATCTGCCCGTCCCGACCATCGCTCGCATGCACGGGTACTGCTACGGGGCCGGGCTCGAACTGCCCCTCTGCTGCGACCTCCGCATCGCTGCCCAGAGCACGCGATTCGCCCTCCCCGAGGTCACCCTCGGCTACATCCCGAGCGCCGGCGGCACCCAGACGCTTCCCCGCATCGTGCCCCCCGGGGTGGCCGCCCACCTCATCCTCACCGGCGAACCCATCGATGCCACCGCTGCCCTCCGCTGGGGGCTCGTCCACGAAGTCGCCCCCGACGACCTGCTCGACGCCACCGTGGAGCGGCACATCGCGCGCCTGCTCGCGGGCGAACCCCTGCCCGCTCGCCGGCTCCCCCTCGGCGCTCCGTGGACCGGTGCCCTCTGAGCCGTCGCAGCCAGCTCCTCCGCCCTACACTCGAGATCGATGAACCCCGACACCGCCCCGGAAGGTGCCCCCCGCCCGCCCCTGGCGCTCGGCTGCGGCGCGGCGGCCCTCGGCCTCGCCGTCCTCGCGCTGTTCGGCGTCTGCACCGTGCAGTACCTCGAATCCGGGGCCAACACGGGGAAGGTGACGCTCCTCCCCTTCGAGGAGTACGGCGTCGGCGCGTTCGAGTACCAACCCGAGCGCCATTTCTACCTCGTGCGGCTCGACAGCCGGACCTTCATCGCGCTCAGCGACCTCGACGCTGCCAACCGCGCGGCGCTGGGCCGGCGCTGCCGCGTCGCCCCCATCGCTTCCGACGACCCGTCGCTCCCTACGCTGCTCGAGCAGTTCCGGAGCCGCATCAACCCGACGCTCGCGGGCTCCACCCTCCTGCTCCGGGACGACTGCTTCGGCGCCGTCTACGACGCCTCCGGCATCCGCCTCGACCGCGACGGGCGCAACCTCGACCGGCATCCGGTAACCATCGACGCCCAGGGGCGCGTCGTCGTCGACGTCAGCCGGAGGAGCTGCAGCGAGCGCTCCGGCTCCGAACTCTTCGTGCCGGTGCCCTGCCGCGAGTGATGTTCGGTTCGCCCGCTCCGCTGCTTTCCGGTAGGATATCCGCGGCTCGTGAGGCCGCGCCCAAATATCGCTCCCGCTCGGAGAAGCCATGAACACGATCGAGTTCCTGCAGATCTCGTCCGCAGTGGTCCCCGATCGAGAGGCCCTGGTCGAGTTCGGCGGCAACGAGAAGCGCATCACCTACGCCGGAATGGTTCCCCTCGTCTACAAGCTGGCTAACGCCCTCCAGGCGCTTGGCCTCCAGCGGCACGAGAAGGTCGCCGTGATGGCGGTCAACAGCGCGGACTACGTCATCACCTACTACGCCTGTGCCGCCCTGGGCCTCACCTTCGTCCCCCTGAACTACCGTGCCAAGGACGAAGAGCTCACCCATATGCTCAACATCAGCGAGGCCCAGGCGCTCTTCGTCTCCCGGCGCTACCTCGACCTGGTAAACCGCATCCGGCCCACCCTCTCCTCCGTTCGCCACTACATCTCCTACGAAGGGCCGGCCGAGGGGTACCTCGATTACGAGCAGATGGTCGCCAGCGCCCCCGAAGACGCGGTCGTCGTCGAGGTCGACGACGAGGATCCCACCATCCTCATGTTCACCAGCGGAACGACGGCCCTCCCCAAGGGCGTCGTCCTCACCTACCTCGACCTCACGGCCTACGTCACCAACACCATGGCCCCCGCCGACCCCGAGGTCCACGAGAAGACGCTCGTCTCGGCGCCCTTCTTCCACATCGCCGGCGCCACGGCCATGCTCTCCTCCATCTGGGGCGGGCGCACCCTCGTCATCCTCCCGCAGTTCACCCCCGAAGACTGGCTCAAGGCGGTCGAGCGGGAGCGAGTCACCCACGCCTTCGTGGTCCCCACCATGCTCAAGCGCATCATGGAGGTGCCGGACTTCGAGAAGTACGACATCTCCAGCCTCAAGCTCATCACCTACGGCGCCGCCCCCATGCCCTACGAGGTCGTCCGCAAGGCCTGCGACATCTTCCCGCCCAAGGGCATCGGCCTCATGAACGCCTACGGGCAGACGGAGTCCACCTCCACCCTCACCTTCCTCGGCCCCGAGGACCACGACCTCAGCACGGACAAGGAGAAGAAGGAGCGTCGTCTCCGCTCCGTCGGCCGGCCGATGGACGACGTCGAAATCGCCATCATGGACGAGCGGAACAACATCCTCCCGCCCGGCCAGGAGGGGGAGATCTGCGTCCGCTCCGCCCGCGTCATGAAGGGCTACTACAAGCAGGAGGACGCCACCAGCGCCACCATCATCGATGGCTGGCTCCACACCGGCGACGTCGGCTACCTCGACGAGGACGGCTACCTCTACATCACCGGGCGGAAGAAGGACCTCATCATCCGCGGCGGCGAGAACATCTCCCCGGGCGAAATCGAGAATGTCCTCGAGGAGCACCCGGCCATCGAAGAGGCGGCCGTCATCGGCGTGCCCGATCCCGATTGGGGCGAAGTGGTGAAGGCCGTCGTCGTGCTGAAGCCCGGCGCCAAGATCACCCCCGAGGAGATCACCGAATACGCGAAGAGCCGCCTGGCGTCCTTCAAGGCTCCGCAGTTCGTGGCCGTCGTCCCCGAACTGCCCCGCAACGCCATGGGCAAGGTGGTGAAGACCGAGCTGCGGAAGCTCTACGGCACGCCCACCAACGACAACGTGCCCGCCTGACCTCGGAACGGGCACGGGCACCGGAGGGGTACGTACCATGCAGGGGACGCGTCCAGCCGCAGCCAGCGAACGCCGGTCGGCCTTGAGGCTCCGTGTCAATTTGGGGAGCCTCGTCCTCCCTGTGGCCGTCATCGGCGCCATCGCCGCCTTCGAGCTCGGCCGAACGAGCGACGCCCAGCGCGAAGTCTTCTTCAACATCAAGGCGCCGCAGGCCATGTACTTCCTCTTCGGCCTCTTCATGACCGTGGTCTTCGGCGCCTTCGTCCAGCGGGCGCGCGTCTGGCGGCTCGGGAAGCCGTACCGCGTCACCGACAACCTCGGTGCCCGCCTCGTGAACTTCCTCACCCTGGGGGCCGCCACCAGCCGCATCAAGAACGACCGCTACGCCGGTGTGATGCACTGGTGCATCTACTCCAGCTTCATCGTCCTCACCATCGTCACGCTCCTCCTCGCCCTCGATGATTACCTGCCCCTCATCGTCGGCAGCGATGCCGAGCACGCCTTCCTCACCGGCGGTGTCTACCTCGTTTACAGCCTCGTGGGCGACGTCTTCGGCATCATCGGCCTCGTTGGCGTCGCCATGGCCGTCCACCGCCGCTACCTGCAGCGGCCCCCCAAGCTTGGCTGGGACCAGCGCCGCACCGAGGATGCCCTCATCGTTGGGCTCCTCGGGGTCGTGCTCTTCACCGGCTTCCTGGTCGAAGGCTTCCGGCTCGCCGCCGACGAGATCCCCGCCGGTCACGAATCCTGGTCCTACTGGTCCCCGGGCGGCTGGGTCGTGGCCAAGATCGTCGGGAGCGGCAACGTCGATCTCCTCCTCGACATCCACCGCGGCTTCTGGTGGTTCCACGTGGCCGGCGCCTTCACCCTCCTGGGGCTCATGTCCCTCACGAAGTTCCGCCACATCGTGCTCGCGCCGGTGAACGCCTTCCTGAAGCGGCCGGGCAGCCAGGCGTACCTCGCACCCATGGGCGATTTCGAAGCCCTCATGGAATCGGGGAAGAGCCTCGGCGCCGGCAAGATCGAAGACTTCACCTGGAAGCAGCTCTTCGACGCCGACGTCTGCGTGCGCTGCGGCCGCTGCACCGCCGCCTGCCCCGCCTGGACGGCGGGCCAACCCCTTTCACCCATGGCCATCATCCAAGACCTGAAGCGGTACATGAACCACGCCGCGCCGCTCATCCGCAACGGCCGCGACCCCGCAGAAGCGCTCGGCGGCCAGCTCGTCGGCGACTATATCCGCGACGAATCGCTCTGGGCCTGCCGCACCTGCATGGCCTGCGTGCAGGAATGCCCCGTGATGATCGAGCACGTCCCCATCATCGTCGACATGCGCCGCTACCTCGTGATGGAACAGGCGCGCGTCCCCGCCACCGCCCAACAGGCGCTCGAGAACATCGAACAGCGCGGCCACCCCTGGCGGGGCACCCAGCTCACGCGCGAAACGTGGATCGAACAACTCCGCGCCGAAGGCATCGAAGTTCCCCTCTTCGATGGAACCCAGGAATACCTCTACTGGGTCGGCTGCTCCGGTGCCCTCGTCGAACGCAACCTCCCCATCACGAAGGCCGTCGTCAAACTCCTCCTCGAGGCGGGCGTCAGCTTCGGCGTCCTTGGCCAGGCCGAGACCTGCAACGGCGACCCCGCCCGGCGGATGGGGAACGAGTTCCTCTACGCCACCCTCGCCGAGCAGAACGCGCAGTCCCTCAACGAACTCGGCGTGCGGCGCATCATCACGGCCTGTCCCCACTGCTTTAACACCTTCAAGAACGAGTACCCCGACTTCGGCGGCCGCTACGAGGTCATCCACCACGCGGAGTTCCTGCGCACCCTCGTGGCCCGGGGCAAGCTGAAGCCGAAGGCCTTCCAAGGCCAGCGCATCACCTTCCACGACTCCTGCTACCTGGGCCGGGGCAACGGCATCTACGACGCCCCCCGCGACCTCCTCGCGGCCATCCCCGGTACCCAACTGGTGGAGATGCCCCGCAGTCGGGAGAAGGGCCTCTGCTGCGGGGCCGGCGGCGGCAACATGTGGATGGAGGAGAAGGGCACGCGCGTCAACCACCTCCGCGCGGCGGAAGCGGCCAACACCGGTGCCGCCATCGTGGCAACCGCCTGTCCCTTCTGCATCCAGATGTTCGAAGACGGCATCCCCGCCGTGCAGCCCGACGAAGAGCGCCGCACCATCCGCGCCCTCGATATCGCCGAGGTCCTCGAGCTCGCCGTGGCCCCGGCACGCCCAGCGGCCGAGCGCCCCGACCTCCCCACCGGCCTCCCCGGCGGATGAGGAGGCTCGTCGCCCAGGGCGCCCGCCGACCGCGCGGCACGCTCCCGCAAGGTGCGTGCGGAATTTCACAAATCCCCGCCCTGTGGTACTATCCCTTCGGTCCGGCCACGCCGCTTCCCAGGCCAGCAACCCCCCGGCACCGTGCCGGTGTGCGCAGGAGGCCAGAGTCCGCGTGAACATCATCGTCTGCGTCAAGCAAATCCCCGACCCCGAAACGCCAGCCTCATCCTTCCGCGTCGATGAAGCCGCGAAGAAGGTGGTGCCCGCGCAGGGCATCCCGCCCGTGGTCAACCCCTACGACCCCCAGGCCACGGAGGCAGCCCTCCGCCTCAAGGAGGCGGCCGGCGGCGGCAAGGTCACCGTCATCAGCCTCGGCCCCGAAAGCGCCCGCGACGCCATCAAGCATGCGCTCGCCATGGGCGCCGACGAGGGCATCCTCCTCAACGACCCGGGCTTCGAAGGCATCGACAACTTCCAGACCGCCGTCGCCCTCGCCAAGGCCATCGAGAAGGTCGGCCAGTACGACCTCATCCTCATGGGCCGGGCCGCTGCCGACTGGGATATGGGCGTCGTCCCCATGGGGGTGGCCACGCTCCTCGGCATCCCCTGCGTCAGCATCGCCAAAGCCATCGAACGCGTCGACGGCAAGGTGCGCGTTACCCGCGTGCTCGACGATGGCTTCCAGACGGTCGAAGCTCCCCTCCCGGCGGTCGTGTCGGTCTCGAACGAGTTCGGCGAGCCTCGCTACCCCCAGCTCCGCCAAATCATGCTCGCCGCCAAGAAGACCGTGCAGGTGTGGAATGCCGCCGACCTCGGCCTCTCCCCCGACCAGCTCGGCGAAGGCAACCGCTGGCTGAAGCTCGAGGCCCTCTACGTGCCGAAGGTCGAAAGCAAGGTCGAAATCATCGAGGCCGATACGCCCGAAGAGAAGGCGCGCATTCTCGCCCAGAAACTGCGCGCCGACAAGCTCATCTGAGAGGAGCGTCCCGATGCCTGGTGTCCTCGTCATCGCCGAAGTCGCCGACGGGAAGGTGCTCCCCGTCGCCTTCGAACTCCTCGGAGCTGCCCGCTCCCTCAGCGCCGAAGGCGCGGGCCCCGTCTCGGCCCTCGTCCCGGGCCAGGCCCACGCCCAAGAGCTCATCGCCCGCGGCGCCGATGTCGTCTATGTTGCGCCCGAAGCCCTTGCCGGCCAGATGTACGACGCCTGGCTGCCCGCTGTCGACGCCGCCCTCGAGCAGTCTGGCGCCGACATCGTCCTCCTCGGGCAGACGGCCAGCCTCGGCCGGGATCTCGGCCCCGCGCTCGCCTTCACCCACCGCACCGCCGTGGCCCCCGAAGTCGTCGCGCTCAAACTGGAGAACGGGCGGCTCCGCGTGACGCGGCCCTGCTACGGCGGCAACGCTCGCGCCGAACACACCTTCGCTGGCAAGCTCCAAATCGCCAGCGCCAAGCCGAAGACGTTCGATGCCCTCGAACCGGATGCCTCCCGCACCGGAGAGGTGAAGACCATCGACGCCATCGGTCAGTCCCGCATCACCGTCCTCTCCGTCGAGAAGGTGGAATCGGAGGGCGTGCGCCTCGAAGACGCCGACGTCGTCGTGGCGGGCGGCCGCGGCCTCGGCGACCCCTCGGCCTTCACCATGCTCGAAGAGCTCGCGAAGCTCCTGCGTGGTGCCGTCGGTGCCAGCCGTGCCGCCTGCGACCTCGGCTGGTACCCGCCCTCCTCGCAGGTGGGGCTCACCGGCAAGACGGTGTCGCCCACCCTCTACATCGCGGTGGCCATCTCCGGCGCCAGCCAGCACATGGCGGGCATGTCCGGTTCGAAGAACATCGTCGCCATCAACAAGGACCCCGAAGCCAACATGGTGAAGGTGGCCAAGTACGCCGTCATCGATGACTATCGCAAGGTCCTGCCCGCCTTCATCGAGGAAGTGAAGAAGCTGAAGGCCCAGGGCTGAGCACCCCGAGCTTCCCACCGCAACGAAACCTGGCGCCTCGCCCGAAGCGGGGCGCCAGGTTCATTCCCAGGGCTGCAGCTCGATGCCCAGCTTCGCCAGCTCAGCTCGCAGCGTCTCGGGCGTAACGATCCCGGCTCCCGCGGAGCGGATGATGCCCCGTTCGTCGATGAAGAACGTCGTCGGCATCCCCGTCACCCGGTAGGCCGCCGCAACCGTACCCTCGCTGTCGAGCACCGCGGGAAAGCTCACGCCCAGCCGGTCGAGCATCTCCTTCGCCCGCGCTTGCGGCTCCTGCAGGTTCACCCCCAGCACGACGATGCGGTCCGGGGCCTGCCGCCAGGCCCGCTCGAAATCAGGCATCTCCCGTTCGCACGGCGCACACCAGCTGGCGAACCAGTTCAGGATCACCACCTTGCCCCGGTACTCGCTCAGCCGGCGGACCGTCGTGCCGTCTCGGGCGTCGAGCAAGGCGAAGTCCGGCGCCGGCTTCCCTACCGCTGCCGGGCCATCATCGAGCGGGCCGAGCCTCACGCCCGGCGATGGCGCACCGCCATCGCCGCCCGAGAGGGCGTACCACGCTGCCGCTGCTGCCAGGAACGCCGCCACCGCGAGGGCCGCAGCGCCGACCACGCGCCGTCTGCCTGTCATCGATTGCAAGGGTGCCACATCGCCCGCCTCCTGTCTGTGACGTGCATCGCCGAGCGCCGGGGCGGCCGGTTACAGTAGCTCGGACACCGACCTTGCCACCGAGGAGGCGGAGCATGTGGAACACCGCCAAAGAAGCCTGGGCGGCGGGAGGCGTGACCTACGGCGCCTGGCTCTCCATCCCCGACGAGCTGGTGGCCGACACCGTCGGCCGCCTCGGCTTCGATTGGGTCTGCGTCGACATGCAGCACGGCGTCATCGATGAGGCCGCGGCCCGCGCCATCATCCGCGCGCTCCGCGCCGCCGGCGCTGTCCCGTTCGTGCGCGTCCCCTGGAACGACTTCGGCATCATCGGCAAGATGCTCGATGCTGGCGCCCTCGGCATCATCGTGCCCATGGTGAACTCCGCCGCCGAGGCCGCTGCCGTCGTCGCCGCCTGCCGGTATCCGCCTCTCGGCGCGCGGAGCTTCGGCCCCACCATGGCCAGCGTGCTCTACGGCTCCGACTACTTTACCCGGGCCAACGACGAAATCGCCTGCATCCCCATGGTCGAGACGCGCCAGGCGCTCGATGCCCTCGACGACATCCTCGCCGTGCCCGGCGTCGACGCCGTCTACGTGGGCCCAGCCGACCTCAGTCTCTCCCTGGGTCTGCCGCCCCGGCTCGACAACGGCGGCGCCTTCGAAGAGGCACGGCTGCGCATCGCCCAGGCGTGCGCCCGCCGCGGCATCGTGGCTGGCATCCACGCGACCGCGGCCCTCGCGCCGCGTCATGCCGCCGCCGGCTACCGGATGATCACCGTCGCCAGCGACCACCGCACCATCGCCGAAGGCATGGCGCGAGACTTGGCAGCCGTCCGTGAGGGCAGGGGCGCTCCGCCGCCTGCCTCGGCCAGCCCCTACTGAGTCAGCGCGCTGCGGCCTGGAGCTCCCGCAGGCGCTGCTGGAGCGTCCGAGCTGTCACCACGCCGTGCTCCAGGAAATCCGCCAGCACCAGGGCGAACTCCGCCGGCACCTCGCGCGGGATCTGGTGCCCCACCCGGGAGAACACGTGGAGCGTGGCGTTCGGCAGCCGCAGGAAATCCCGCAAGTTTGCTTCCAGCAGGCCATCAGCTGCCCCGGCCACCAGCAGCGTCGGCACCGCAATTTCCCGCAAGCGTTCACCCTTCCGGTAGGTCACGAGGGCCTCCCACGACCCCTCGAAGTGGCCATCTGACACCGAAAGCGCCCGTTCCACCGCCCGGCGGAAGATGTCCGGGTCGGGGCGCCGCGGCGCCATGACGAGGCGTTCGCGGAGCATCGTCTCGGCGTCCCGAGCCTGGCGCAGCGCCCGTGCCCGGTCGTGCATCTCGGGCGGAGCCTGGACGCCGTCCGCCGGCGCCGGAGCCACGAGGACGAGCTTCGCCAGTCGCGTGGGGAAGCGCAGGCCCAGCTCGTAGCCGATGACGCCGCCCATGCTGTGGCCGACGTAGGTGAACCGCTCGAGGCCCAGGAAATCCGCCAGCGCGATGACATCGTCGGCATACTGCTCGATGCTGTAGCCCTCGGCCGGATGGTCGCTGTCGCCGGCACCCCGGCAGTCCATGAGAATGCAGCGGTACCGCCCCGAGAGGTGCGGTACCACCTCCTCCCACGAGTCGTGCGAACCGGTGTAGCCGTGGTGGAAGAGGATTGGCTCGCCCTCTCCGTGAATCTCGTAGTAGAGGGATGTGCCGTTCACCTGCGCGTGGGGCATCGTCATCCTCCTCGGGAAGGCTCCGCCGGGCATTCTAGACTGCCCCCTGCCTGCCGGCCACGTATCATGGCCCCGTGTGCGGGAGGATCACCCTCACCTACCGCGACCGTCGCGAGCTCGCCGAGGCCCTCGGCGTCGATGAGGCCGAAATCCCGGCCGACTACCGCCCCCGCTACAACATCGCCCCCCGGCAGAACCACCTCGTTCTCCGGGAGCGCCACGAAGACCGGGAAGTGCTCGTGGCGAACTGGGGTCTCGTCCCCCGCTGGGCGAAGGACGACGCCAACGCCTACAAGACCATCAACGCCCGGGCCGAGACGGTGCACACCAGCCCCCTCTTCCGCGACGCCTTCGTCCGCCGACGCTGCCTCGTTCCCGTCGACGGCTTCTACGAATGGGCCGGCCCAAAAGGCCGGCGGCAGCCCGTCTGGTTCCACCGGCCCGATGGCCGCCTCTTCTTCCTCGCCGGCCTCTACGAATTTTGGAAGCCCGAGGGGAGCGATGAGTGGCGCCCCACGTTCACCATCATCACCACCGCTGCCAACGCCCTCATCGCCCGCATCCACGACCGAATGCCCGTCGTCCTCCCGGACGACCTGGCCGACGTCTGGATCCACACGCCGCCCGCGCAAGCCCAGGAGCTGCGTCAGCTCCTGCGGCCCGCGCCCGAAGGCCTCCTCGTGCCGCGGCCGGTATCGCCGCGCGTGAACGACGTCGCCAACGACGACCCCTCCCTGCTCGAAGAGGTGCCGCTACCCGCGCCGCTCTTCGCGTAGGCGGGCGCGCCTTCGGCGCCCGCCCCTCCACGCGCCCTGCGAACCCTACTCGCCCGGCTCGATGGCCAGCAGCTCGACCTCGAAGGTGAGCGCCTGCCCCGCCAAGGGGTGGTTCGCGTCCAGGGTGATCGTCTCTTCGGTGATGGCTACCACCGTCGCCGGCGTCTGCCCCAGCCGCACCCGGTCGCCCACCTCGAGCCCCTCCGGTGCTCCCTGAGCCGGCACCTGGATGACGAGGTCTTCATCCCGCTCGCCGTACGCCTCTTCCGGCTCGAGCCGGAACGTCTTCGTCTCGCCGACGGCAAGGCCGAGGACCGCCTCGTCGAACCCCTCGATCACCTCGCCTACCCCGGCACGGAACGAGAACGGCTCGCCCGCCTCCCGCGAGGAATCGAAGATCTCGCCGTCGTCGAGACGGCCGACGTAGTGGACGGTGACGATATCGCCGCGCTGGACGACCCGCCGAGCCTGGTCCGATGTCATGGGCAACTCCTTCTCCTTGGCGGCCTTCCAGCCGCGTGTCCGTTTAGGGTATCACGTCCTGCAACGGGGCGCCCGCATCCCCGGCTGAAGTACCATGGCGGCGCACCAGTTCCGCTAGCAGGAGCGTCCCAGATGCCTGCCTACCAACACCTCCTCCTCGACCGTGTCGGCACCGACGGCCGCGTGGGCCGCATCACCCTCAACCGGCCCGAGAAGCTGAACGCCCTCTCCCAGGAGCTCCTCTACGAGTTCGCCGACGCCCTCCACGCCTGGGAGGCCGACGACTCCGTCCGCGTCATCATCGTCCGCGGCGCCGGCCGCGGCTTCAGCGCCGGGTACGACCTCACCGCGCCCCGCGGCGGCGCCGACGGCGTCGTCCGCACCTACCGCACCGCCGATGAGCAGGGGCGTCGCCTCTTCATGGGCATCCGCACCGGCATGCAGCAGATCACCGACATCCACCTCTACTTCTGGAACATGGCGAAGGTCACCATCGCCCAGGTCCACGGGTACTGCCTCGCCGGAGGGTGCGAGCTGGCGATGATGGCCGACCTCGTCGTCGCCGCCGACGACGCGCAAATCGGCCACCCCGGCCTGCGCGGCCTCGGTACCTCCCGGACGGGTGTCATCTGGCCTCTCGTCATCGGCATGCGGAAAGCGAAAGAGCTCTACTACACCGGCGACACCATCTCCGGCACCGAAGCGGCCCGCATCGGCATGGTGAACTACGCCTGGCCCGCCGACGAACTCGAGGAGCGCACCGTCGCCTTCGCCGACCGCATCGCCAACCTCTCGGCCGATCACCTCGCCATCCTCAAGCTCAACATGAACCGCTTCTACGAAAACATGGGCATCTACTCGTCGGTGCGTTCCTCCACCGACCTCGATGCGGCCGCGCAGTTCACGGCTCAGGCGTACGCCTGGCAGGAAAAGGTGCGAGAGTCCCTCCGCTCCGGCGGCGGGCTGAAACAGGCCCTCGAATGGCGGGATGCGCCCTACCGGCGCGACCCCGCCCGCGAGCCGTGAGGCCCGACCTGTGCCAGCTTCCCCTCGGAGGTGCGGGCGGCGGGCGGCACGCTTCCGTCCGTGGGCCCCTGCCGCCATCCCACCGAAGAGCTGCGCGCCGTCTTCGCCGGCGGCCTCACCCCCGTCCCGGGGCTCGCCTTCTGCGCCCTCTGCGGCGACCTCGTCGAGGTTCCGACTCGGGTAGACTCGACCCATGCCGCGCGACGCTGGGCCCATCGGCATCTTCGGGGGGACGTTCGACCCTCCCCACATCGGTCACCTCCTCGCCGCTGAGTACGCCCGCGAGCAGCTGGGGCTCCGCGAGGTGCGGTTCCTCCCTGCGGGCTACCCGTACCGCAAGGCGGGACGCCGCGTCAGCCCTCCGCACCACAGGGCGGCGATGACCGAGCTCGCCCTCGCGGGGCATTCCGCCTTCGTCCTCGACCGTCGCGAGCTCGAACGGGAAGGCCCCACCTACACGGTCGACACCCTCGAAGAGCTCCTCCGCGAGGGCTATCGGGACCTCGTGCTCCTCTTCGGCAGCGACGCCGTGGCCGACATGCCGAACTGGAAGGAGCCTGTACGCCTCTTCGAGCTCGCCCGTGTGGCCGTCTTCCCGAAAGGCTGCGAGCCCGTGCCCCACGCGTTCGAAGGCCGCCCGCTCATCCTGGTCGAGATGCCGCGCCTCGAGATCAGCAGCACCCTCATCCGCGCTCGCGTGGCGGCTGGCCGCACCATCCGTCACCTGGTCCCCGATGCCGTGGCCGCCTACATCGAGGCCCACGGCCTCTATCGCCCCGAGGGCTCAGTCGGCGGAGTGTAGCGCCTCGCGCAGGTCGTCCTCGAGCCGGCGGACATCGATGGGCGCCTGGGCGACCACCCGCCCCCCGACGGCCACCACCGGCACCTCGAACAGGTAGCGGCGCTGGAGCTCCGCGTCCCCTTCGATGTCCTGCACGTCGAGCGTGAAGCGGAGCTTCTCCGCCAGCCGGCGCAGCAGGACCTCGGCTTCGCTGCAGAGCCTGCACCCCTCCCGCGTGTAGAGAGTGACCGTCGGCACCGCCTCAGGCCTGCGCGGGGGCGCGCTCCCCGCGCCGCGGCTCGGCGGGCACTTCGCCCCACACGCGCCGGGCGTACTCCTCGGTGATGGGCCCGGGGTGGCGCACGAAGAACCCCGCCAGCATCACCGCCACCCCGATGACGACCACCGCCGTCACCTGGGGCACGGGCACGTCCTGCCCGAGGAGGGGGATCGTCTGCTCGTCGACGCGGAAGAACGAGAGCACGAAGCGCATCGACGAGTAGAGGATGGCGTAGGTGCAGAACACCCATCCCGGCTGCTTCAGGTACCGTCGGGCCACGAGCAAGAGGAAGGCGAGGATCAGCAAATCCCCCACGAGCTCATAGCCGCCAGCTGTCGGGTGGACCGGCTTCCCCAGCTCCGCGAGCGTGTTCGGATGTGTATACCGCACCGCCCAGGGGAGGTGCGACTCTGTGGCCAGGTGCTCGCCGTTGATGAGGTCGCCGATGCGGCCGATGGCCTGCCCGAGGATCATCCCCGGCGCAGCCGCATCCATGCCGATGGCCACCGGCCACTTCCGGATGAGCCCGTAGACGGCCCCGCCCAGCACACCGCCGATGAGCCCGCCGTACAGCGTGATGCCCCCTTCGTTGAGGCCGGTGACGATGCGCCACGGTTCGTCGCGGAAATCGCCGAAGTGCTCGAACACGTAGAAGAGCCGCGCCCCCAGCACCGCGCAGGGGACCGCCACCAGCGCCACCTCCTGCCCAACCTCCGAGGGGATGCCGTCCCGCTTCGCCAGCCACACCGCCAGCGTCACCCCCGCGATGATGCCGATGGCGCTGAACACCCCGTGCCAGGTGAGCGTGAACGGCCCGAACGTCCCGATCGTGGGGTCGATGTGGATCTCGATGACGAGGAACGGCAACAGCCCGAACGACTCCATCGCCGCAATCGTACCCGCCCCGGCCGCTCAGGGACAGATCGGCCTCGCAGCGGCGCCCGGCAGCTTTCCTCACCGTTGCCCCAGCCATCGCAAGGCCGCCATCGCGCCCCGGGCCGCGCACCGCTGCGCTACGCTTGCCCCGAAGCTTCGCGAAGGAGGTATCCCGTGGAGGAACGCATCTCCTGGTTCCCTATCGCGCCGCGAGAGAGCCTCTCGCCTGAAGTCCAGCAGCTCTTCGCGCAGCTCGAGGAGAAGCTCGGCTTCGTGCCCAACGTATTCCTCGCCTACGCCTGGAAGGGGAAGCGGTTCGAGCGCTGGCTCGCGCACTTCAACGACGTGATGGAGCCCACGCCTGGCCTGAGCAAAGCCGAACGGGAGATGATCTCCGTCGTCGTCTCGGCCGCCAACCGCTGCCTCTACTGCATGGTCGCGCACGGGTTCGCCGTGCGCGTGCTCCTGAAGGACCCCGTCCTGGGCGACCGCGTCACGCTCGACTACAAGCGGGCAGGGCTCTCGCCGCGCCACGTCGCCATGCTCGACTACGCGGTGAAGATTACGAAGGAACCGGCGTCCTGTAGCGAGGAGGACATCCAGCGGCTGCGGGAGCACGGCTTCTCGGACGAGGACATCTGGGACATCATCGAGGTGGCGGCCATGTTCAACTTCACGAACCGCATGGCCTCGGCCACCGGCATGATGCCGAACCGCGAATACCACGCCATGGCCCGCTGAGCGGCGTCGCCGGCCGCATCACGCCACGTCGACGCTGGAGTTCGCCGGTTGCCACTCCACCCCTCGACGAGCGCCGCGGCGTTCGCAGGCGCCCGGAGGCTCCCCACGCTCTTCTCGACGAGGAGGCCGCCCTGGGCCCTGGCCGGTGTGCGACGGGATCAGCGCGTGAGGGACGTCGCTTCCTTCAGGTCGAGCCGGATGCCTGGCCCCATCGTCGTCGTGAGCGTCGCCGCGCGGATGTACTGCCCCTTCGTCTCCGCCGGCTTCGCCGCCTGAATCGCCTCCATGAACGCCGCCAGGTTCTCCTTCAGCTTCTGGGCGTCGAAGCTCACCTTGCCGATCGGCGCGTGGATGTTCCCCAGGCGGTCGACGCGGAACTCCACCCGCCCCTGCTTCGCCTCGCGGACCGCCCGGCCCACGTCCTCCGGTGCGACCACGGTCCCCGAACGGGGGTTCGGCATGAGTCCCCGCGGCCCGAGGATGCGCCCGAGGCGGCCCACCTTCCCCATCAGGTCGCGGGTGGCCAGCGCCACGTCGAAATCGGTCCAGCCTTCCTGTTCGATCTTCCGGATGAGGTCGTCGCTCCCCACGTAGTCGGCTCCGGCCTCCTGGGCGGCCTTGGCGGCGTCACCCTCGGCGAAGACGAGCACCTTCAGCTCGCGGCCGAGCCCGTGGGGCAGCACGGTCGAGCCGCGCACCTGCTGCTCGGCATGGCGCGGGTCGAGCCCCGTGCGCAGGTGGATCTCCACCGTTTCATCGAACTTCCCGGGGTGGATCTCCTTCGCGAGGGCAATCGCCTCATCCACCGGGTAGAACTTCCGCCGGTCCACCTTCGCCAGTGCTTCCAGATACCGCTTGCCCCGCTTCGCCATGGCTACACCACCTCGATGCCCATGCTGCGGGCCGTACCTTCGATGATCTTCATCGCCTCTTCGATGGAGTTCGCGTTCAGGTCCGGCATCTTCGTCTCGGCGATCTTCCGGATCTGCTCCACCGTGACGCGGCCCACCTTCTGCGTGCGCGGGTTCGAACTCCCCTTCTCGATGCCCGCCGCCTGCTTCAAGAGCTCGGCCGCCGGCGGCGACTTCAGCACGAACGTGAACGACCGGTCCTCGTAGATCGTGATCTGGGCGGGTACGACGCCCGACATGTTCGCCGTGCGGGCGTTGTACTCCTTCACGAATTCCATGATGTTGACGCCGTGCTGGCCCAGTGCGGGGCCGATGGGCGGCGCAGGGTTCGCCTTCCCCGCCTGGATCTGCAGCGTGAGCACTGCCCGGACTTTCTTCGCCATGGGAACGACGCTCCTGTGTCCAAGCGGCACGCGCGAACGCGTGCCTCCACGTGGTGCGCACGGCCGGGCGGCAGCGCCCGGCCCTACGCAGCCAGTATCCCGGAGCGAGCTCCTAGCAGCAAACGACCCCCGCAGCCGCTACCATGCCCCCGATGCCTCACACCGGGAGCAGCGCATGATCGGAACCCCCGAACACGATGCCTTCCTCTCTTCGCACCGCTACGCCGTCGTCACCACCCTCCGAGCCGACGGTTCGCCCGCCAGCTCCGTCGTCTTCTACGCCCGCCGAGGCGACGAGCTCTTCTTCAGCACCACGAAGGACCGCCTCAAGGCCCGTACCCTGCGGCGCGATCCGCGGATCGTCCTCACCGCCCTCGACGAAGGACCGCCCTTCGGCTACGTCTCCGTCGAAGGCCTCGCCCGACTCCAGGCGGAGGACATCGTCGACCTCCACGTGGAGCTGAACCGCGCCCTCCGACGTGACCCCGCCTGGCAGCCGCCCCTCGATTTCGGCGAGCGCCTCGCGCGCGAAGGCCGGGTCATCGTGTGGGTCTCGCCCCGCCGCGTCGCTGGCTCCGTCAACCGCGGCTGAAGCGGCCCGCCCAGCCGCCCGTGTTGACCGCGCCCGCGGCCGTTCGGCATACTTCGAACATCCGTTCGGAAGGAGCCTGGCGTGCCGCGGCCCCGGCCTCCCTATCCGCCACCCGCCCTCCGGCCGATGCCCGCCGACCTCGCCGGCCAGGCGCTTGTCGCCGAACTCCAGCGGCGCGGGGGCACTGTCGTCAGCCGCTGGCTCGAAGGACAGTCTCCGCGCTTCGCGGCCTGGCCCCCCGGCCTCGATGAGCGGCTGGTCGCCGCCCTCGTCGATTCCGGCATCGCCCGCCCCTACACGCACCAAGCCGATGCCATCGCCGCCGCCCTCGCTCGGAAAAATGTCGTCGTCGTCACCCCCACCGCCAGCGGGAAGACGCTCTGCTACAACGTCCCTGTCCTCCACACCATCCTCCAGGACCCCTCGGCCCGCGCCCTCTACCTCTTCCCCACGAAGGCGCTCGCCCAAGACCAGCTCGATGAACTCCTCGGGCTGGTGGGGCGGCTTGGGGCCGACATCGGCGTCCACACGTACGACGGCGATACCTCCGCCGAGGCGCGCCGCGTGGTCCGCTCTGCCGCCCACATCGTGCTCACGAACCCCGACATGCTCCACACGGGCATCCTGCCCCACCACACCCGCTGGACGCGCCTCTTCGAAGGGCTCGAATACGTCGTCATCGATGAACTCCACCTCTATCGCGGCGTCTTCGGGTCCCACGTGGCCAACGTCATCCGCAGGCTGCGCCGCGTGTGCCAGTTCTACGGGTCCGACCCCACCTTCATCCTCTGCTCCGCCACCATCGGCAACCCCGGCGAACTGGCCCGCGCCATCGTGGGCGAGGACGTGGTCGTCGTCGACCGCAGCGGCGCCCCCACGAGCGACCGCTTCGTCGTCATCTACGATCCGCCCATCGTCAATCCCCAGTTGGGTATCCGTCAGTCCTCGCTCCTCGCCGGCCGCGACGTCGCGGCCCGGCTCCTGCTCTCCGGGCTGCAGACCATCGTCTTCACCGGCTCGCGGCTCCGGGTCGAGCTCCTCCTCACCTACCTGCGTGAGGCGCTTCGCGAGCGCCCCGGCGCCGCCGAACGGGTGGCCGGCTACCGCGGCGGCTACCTGCCAAACGAGCGCCGCCGCATCGAGGCTGGCCTCCGCGAGGGGAGCATCCGCGGCGTCGTGGCCACGAACGCGCTCGAGCTCGGCATCGACATCGGCAGCCTCGCGGCCTCCGTCGTCGTCGGCTATCCCGGCTCCATCGCCAGCTTGTGGCAACAGTTCGGCCGAGCCGGCCGCCGCGATGAGCCCGCGCTTTGCGTCCTCGTCGCCAGCTCCAACCCGCTCGACCAGTACCTGGCCGCTCACCCGGAGTTCATCTTCGAGGCGCCGGTGGAGCGCGGCCTCATCGATCCGGACAACCTCTTCGTGCTCGGCAGCCACCTGAAGTGTGCTGCTTTCGAGCTCCCCTTCGAAGAGGGGGAAGTCTTCGGCCCCCATACCGAGGAGATGCTGAACCTCCTCGTCGAGGACGGCGTCCTGCAGCGCGCCCGCGGGCGGTACTACTGGATGTCGGACTCCTTCCCCGCGGAAAACGTGAGCCTGCGAACCGCGAGCACCGACAACTTCGTCATCATCGAAGAAGGGCCGAATCCCCGTGTCATCGGCGAATGCGATCGCCCCTCGGCGCCCCTCCTCATCCACGAAGACGCCATCTACATCCACGCCGGCCAGCAGTATCAGGTGGAGCGCCTCGATTGGGACGACAAGAAGGCGTACGTCCGCCCCGTGGCCGTCGACTACTACACCGACGCGGAGCTTGCTGTCGACCTGAAGGTGCTCGACGTGGCTGCCTCCGCGGAAGGCCCAGCGCTCACCGCCGAACACGGCGAGGTGGCCCTCACCTTCCTCGCCACCATCTTCAAGAAGGTCAAGCTCCGCACGCACGAGAATGTCGGCTGGGGCCGTATCGCCATCCCCGAGGAGACGATGCACACCATGGCGGCCTGGTTCGCCTTCGGGGAAGGGGCGACGGCAGGGCTCGGGCGCCGGGAGCTGGCAGCCGGCCTCGACGGCGTGGCGCACCTCGCCCGCAGCCTGGCGCCGGCTCACTGTCTCTGCGACCCGCGCGACATCGGCGCGGACGTCCAGGTGCGCTCCCCGCATACCGGGCTCCCGACCGTGTTCCTCTACGACCTCGTTCCCGGCGGGGTGGGACTCGCGCCCCGGCTCTTTGACCTGCGCGGGGAGCTGCTCGCGGCGTGCCTGGAGACGGTGCGCGCCTGCGGGTGCCGCTGGGGCTGCCCGGCGTGCGTGGGCGCGCAGGCGGAGCTGCGCAGCCCCGCGAAGGAGGCGGCCACGGCGCTGCTCGAGCGTTGCGTCGCCGCCCGCACCTGAGCGCCGGCCAGCAGGGGCGCGTTCGCAACAGAAATTGTTGCGGATCACCCCTTGCCTCGACGGGCGTTCGGTGTACGATCGTGGACAAAACACGGGCGGAGGCGGAAATGACTCGGAGAAATGCGAGGATCCTGACCGGAGCGGTGGCGGCAGCGGCGGTCGGGGCCCTGGCGGTGGTGTTCTGGCCCGGAGGCGGGAGCGGGCAGGAGAGGAGTGACGAAGCCACGGGTGCGGAACGCGCGTTCACGGCCACGGCAGCAGCGCTCGCGACGGTGAACGCGACGGTGCAGGCGGTGAACGCGCAGCCTCGCGAGGAGGGCGTCTTCGGCCCCTTCCAGGTCGCTCCCTCCATCGACCGGTGGCAGCAAGTCCCGTGCCAGCTGCCGCCACCGGGGGAGGGTCGGATGCCCCAGCCGCCGAGCGCCGAGGACCGCGCGCATCCCCTCTTCCCCCGCCTCGGCGGCGCGGCGGCCTGGAGCATCGGCGTGCTCCGCTGCGCCGATGGAACCGCGTGGGGGTTCACGGTCGAGGGCGCGCTCCCGGTCGGTGGCACGAACTACAGCCTCCAGCTGCTGCACGCCCAGTACGTCGGCGAGCGGTACCGAGTGCAAGTGAGCACCCCGGAGGGAACGGTGCGGACCGGCGAGGTGGCGGGCCGACCGGCGCTCTTCGTCGACCCGCCGAAGGAGCTCGCGAGCGCGCCGATCCCGCCGGACCGGGTCGTCGTCGTGCTCGAATCGCCTGCGGAGGCGGGTCGCCCAGGGACGGTTCTGGTGGTGCAGAGCAACGCGCCGGAGGATGCGGTCGTCGCACTGATTCGCGAGGAGCTGGAGCGATGACGAGTTGGATGCGTCGAGTTGGGGGACTTGTTGCTGTGGTGCTGCTGGTGTACTCCGTAGCGGTTCAGTTCAGGCCAGTTGCTTCGCAGTCAGTGATAGATATTCTTCACTGGGAAGCAGGAGTAAGCGTGTGGTCAAATGGTTAGTGGCGGTGGTGCTTCGGGATGGCCGGTTATCACTCCGGAAAGGCGGCCGACGTTTTTCCAGACGGAGCTTCACCTTGCGGGGCGACAGGCGGTGGACCTGTGGTGGTCGATGCGTGGGGATGGACGTGGAGGAATCAATCTTACGCCTTCACCGCAAAAGTGGTGCAATCCACGGTCAACTACTGCGACGTGATCAGCGTTGAGCTGTGGCTGGATCCGTTCGGCAAGGTAGCGACCGAGCAGTACTGGCACGCCGTAGCTGGAGGGAGCCGCGGTCTCACGTTCCCGATCGCGTTGGGCGCTTGGAACTGGATGCGGTCTGGTGCCGTGCTCCAGGGATCCTACCTCGTCAATGACGGATGCATACAGGGATCAGCGCCATACCACGTGCATATGGCGTCAGTGGCTCCTGGAAAATCGGTTGTGGTGAACAGTCTCCTCTCGCCAGATTCCGTCTACCCGGTGCCGGACGGCCAGTGGGTACCGGACCACTACTGGATCCACTCGTGGGAATGGTAGTACCGCTTCTCGTGCCGTGTGGAGACGTACTCGAAAGAGTTCGCGGCCATCATCTGCCGGCGCTGGACAGAGTCGCCGTTGAGACTTTGAGGCTTAGATGCGTCGGGCTTACTTTCGCTCGGATCGCGCAGTATCAAGGGCGATCGGAATCGTCGGTAAGGCGGGAAATCGATCGAGTATTGGACGCAATCTGTTTACCACTCGGGGTCGAATGCTCCGGATGGATTGGAGGCGTCTGGGCTGGACTACACATGGATTGCTGCCTGGAAGTCAGCCCAACGGGCGGTGCGTGATTCGGTGGCATGGATGGCTATGGCGATGACGGAGGCTCCCTTCGCGTCTCGATGGCCGTGACCGCCGTCATCGCCCGCTGAAGGTGGGTGCGCAGGTCGTCGCGCGAGTTCTGGAGCATGGTGAGCGCGCGGGAGAAGCGGCCGTCGAGCTCCTCCTGCATCTCGCCGAACGTTCGACGGAGCCCGTCGAGGGCGCCGGCGAGCTTCTCCAGGTCGATGGTGGTGCCGCTGCGGATGGCCATCTGGACCACGAGCATGAGGTACGGGATGAGGCTTCCGTAGCCGAGGAGCACGACGTTCATGCGCAGGCCGTCGACCTGGGCCTCGGCGGCGAGCTCGTAGACGGCATCCGGCACGGCCGCGATGGCGAAGCCCGCCGTGACCTCGGGATGGAGGTACTTCCGGACCTCCTCCATCTTGGCACGCACGGCGGTCACGACCTGCTGGCGGAGCCGCGCGGCCTCCGCCGGGTCGCTGGCCGCGGCGAGCTCCTCGAGCAGGCTCGTCGCCGGCCACTTCGAGTCGATGGGCACCACGAGCCCGTTCGGAAGACGGAGGCCGAACTCCACGACCTTCCCTTCGATGCGGAGGTCCCGCACCTGCCACTCGGGCGGCAGCTGGCGGATGAGGGCCTCCACGATCGACTCGCCGGCGGCGCCCTTCGTCGCGGTACCCGCCATGAGCAGCTCGAGGCGGCGGAGCACGTCGGCGTTCTTCTGGTCCGTCTCCCGTAAGGTCTGGGCCGCCTCGCCGAGCTTCGCCAGCTGCTCCGACGCCTGCTGCAGGCGCTCACGGACGTGCGCCGTCGTCTGCTGGAGCTGCTCCACTACCGCTCCCGTCCGCGCCAGCCCCTGGTTGACGAGCTCCACGCTGCTCCGGAGGGCGTTCTCGTGCCCCTCCAGCGTCTCGAGCCGTGCACTCAGGAGTTCCAGCTGGCGGCGGACCGCGCCGGCGTCGGCCGCTTGCCTGGCGACCGCGACGGCGATGACCAGCCCCGCCACCGCCGCGGCGGCGATGACCGCGAACACGACTTCCATCGCCCCACAGTATGCCCCGCCCTCGCCCGCCGGCGAACGAGCAGTTGACCGCGCTCGTCGCGGGCGGGACACTCCCCACGTGCCGAAGGGCGGAGCCGGAGAAGGCTTCAGCGAAGCCGAGCGGGAGGCGATGCGCGAGCGCGCCCGGGAGCTCCGCGCGAGCCGGCGCGGGCCGAAGCGCGACCCCGATGAGGAAGTCCGCGAGAAGATCGCCCAGCTCCCCGAACCCGACCGGACGCTGGCCCTCCGCATCCACGAGCTCGTGCGCCAGGAGGCCCCTGCGCTGACGCCTCGCCTCTGGTACGGGATGCCTGCCTACGCCAGGGACGGCACGGTGGTCTGCTTCTTCCAGCCGGCGTCGAAGTTTGGCAGCCGCTACGCTACCTTCGGCTTCACCGACGCCGCTTGCCTCGATGAGGGCGCCTGGTGGCCGGTCTCCTTCGCTATCACGGCCCTCGACGGTGCGGTCGAGCAAACGCTTCGCGCCCTCGTCCGGCGGGCGCTCGGCTGACGTTCGCGGTCACGCCGTCGGCCGGATCTCGAACGGGGCGGGGAAGTCGCTCGCTCCCGCCTCGAGCGGGGTCGCTTCCACCTCGGTCACGATGGCGCCGGGCGGGCCGGTGCGCAGCTCCTCGAGCAGCTGCTCCACTGCCCCCGTCTCGCCGGCGGCTTGGACTTCCACGGTGCGGCCATCGCGCAGGTTCCGCACCCAGCCGCGCAGGCCGAGCCGCCGCGCTGCATCCCGGGCGAAGTAGCGGAAGCCTACTCCCTGCACGTGCCCCCGCACGAGGACGCGCACGGCGCGCTGCCCGCCGCTGTCCCCGGTCACGACCGTGCCCGCCGCTCCCAGATGGTCTTCCAGCGGCGCGGGTCGCCGCGCACCGCTGCCTTCATCGCCTCGAGTTCGCGCTGCAGGAGCTCCTCGAGGGCGCGATCGAGCTGGGCACCGGCCCCAGGCTCCGCCGCCTCCAGCCGCTCCCGCAGCGTGCGGAGGACGTCGCGGCGCACGAGGCTGCGGACCGTGTGCGGCCACATGAAGAAGGAGAACGCCTCGGGCGCACCGAACATCCCGCGGTGGCGCCCCAGCCAGAGGTATCGCTCCTGGATGCTGGCGACCGGCTCCACGACGCCCGCGAACGGCCCCGCCTCCGCGTTCGCGCGCGTATCGACGAGCAGCCGCTCGGGGAAGAGCGTGAAGGCGATGGCCAGCACATCGGCGCGACGCAGCACGTGCTCCACCGCCTCCAGGTCGACCTGCACTCCGTTCTCCGTCAGCATGGCGTACACCTCCCGATCGAGGTGCTCGGCCGCTTTCGGGAAGGCATCGAGGGGGCAGGCCGGCGGCCCACCCCCTCGTGCGGATCACTCCTTCCTGCGACCCCGGGCCGGGGTCTGGGTCGCGGCCGGCGTTAGAACGACGGCGTCGACGTCTTCTTCTCCTCCTCCGGCTTCTCGGCCACGAGGCAGTTCGTCGTGAGCACCATCGCCGCGATGGAGACGGCGTTCTCCACTGCCGAGCGGGTCACCTTCGCCGGGTCGATGATGCCCTTGGCCACCATGTCGCCGAATTCGTCCCTCGCGGCATCGTAGCCGTGGCCCTTCGGCAGCTTCTTCACCTCTTCGACGATGACGGAACCGTCCTTGCCCGCGTTGATGGCGATGCGGCGGAGCGGCTCCTCCAGGGCCCGGCGGAGGATCTTTACGCCCGTGGCCTCGTCACCCTCCAGCTTCAGCTTGTCGAGCGCGGGGATGGCGTTGATGAGCGCCACACCGCCGCCCGGCACGATGCCTTCCTCCACGGCAGCCCGGGTCGCGCTCAGCGCGTCCTCCACCCGGTGCTTCTTCTCCTTCAGCTCGACCTCCGTGGCGGCGCCCACCTTGATGACGGCGACGCTCCCCGCGAGCTTGCCCAGCCGCTCCTGCGCCTTCTCGCGGTCCCAGTCGCTCTTCGCCTCTTCGAGGATGGCGCGCACCTGGGCGATGCGGGCTTCGATGTCCTTCTTCTTCCCCTTGCCCTCGATGATCGTCGTCTGCTCCTTGGTAGCGACGACGCGGCGCGCGCGGCCCAGGTCGCTGACTTCGACGCTCTCCAGCGTGCGGCCGATCTCCTCGGAGATCACCGTGCCGCCGGTGAGCACCGCGATGTCGCCCAGGTTGTCCTTCTGGCGGTCGCCGAAGCCCGGCGCCTTCACAGCGAGCACGTTCAGCGTGCCGCGCAGCTTGTTCACCGCCAGCGTGGCCAGCGCCTCGCCTTCGAGGTCGCCGCAGATGATGACCAGGTTCTTCGAAACCTGGAGCACCTTCTCGAGGACCGGCAGGATCTCCTGGACGGAGCTGATCTTCTTATCCGTGATGAGGATGTACGGGTCCTCGACGACGGCCTCCATCCGCTCCGGGTTCGTCACGAAGTAGGGGCTGATGTAGCCGCGGTCGAAGGCCATGCCTTCGACGTACTCCACCTCCGTCTGGATGCCCTTCGATTCCTCGACGGTGATGACACCGTCCTTCCCGACCTTCTCCATCACCTCGCCGATGAGCTCGCCGATGGTCGGGTCGTTGTTCGCCGAGATGGTGGCCACCTGGGCCATCTGCGCCCGTTCGGTCACCTTGATGCTGTTCTTCTTGATCGCCTCCACGACCGCCGCGGCCGCCGCTTCGAGCCCGCGCTTCAGCGCCATCGGGTTGGCGCCGGCCGCCACGTTCTTCAGGCCCTCCTGCACGATGGCCTGGCCCAGCACCGTGGCGGTCGTCGTCCCGTCGCCGGCCACATCGTTCGTCTTCGAGGCGATCTCCTTCGCCAGCTGGGCACCGATGTTCTCGAAGTGATCCTCGAGCTCGATGTCCTTCGCGATGGTCACCCCGTCGTTCGTGATCGTCGGTGCGCCGAACTTCTTCTCCAGGACGACGTTCCGGCCTTTCGGCCCCAGCGTGATCTTGACGGCATCGGCGAGGGCGTCGATGCCGCGCTTCAGGGCGTGTCGCGCTTCTTCGTCGAAGAGCAGCTGCTTGGCCATGTTCGCGGTTACCCCTGTCGTCGTGATGGTTTGGGTCTTCGCGTCGCAGTTTAGCACTCACGCGCCGGGAGTGCTAACCCGAATGATGCCGCAGCCGGCGCCTCCCCGCAAGATCTCCGCCGCGCCCAGCCCGGCCTTGTGGACGGCGCGCCGAGGCCATGGCACGCTCGCGCCATGCGCCTTCCCCGGCGGGAACTCCGGCCGCTGCTCGTCGCCCTCGTCCTCCTCGCCCCGGCCTGCGCCTCCCGCACCGACCGGGCCCCTGCCCCACCGGGCGCAGCCGAGCCCTCTCCGGCGAGCCCGACGGCCCCGGCGGGAAGCGCCGGCTGCCGGGCCCCCGACGCCGCAGCCTACGCCCGGGCGGGGACGGTCCAGCTCCGCTCCCTCACCGTCGACGGCACGGAGCGGACGTACCGGCTCTACCTCCCGGCAGTGGCTTCGCCCTCGGTGCCCGCACCGCTCGTCCTCAACTTCCACGGCCTCGGCTCTTCGGCCGCCGAGCAGGAAGCCTATTCGGGCCTCGTGCCCGTCGCCGCCCGCGAAGGCTTCGTCCTCGTCTCGCCCGATGGCGAAGGACAGCCGCGCCGCTGGGGCGTGCCCGTCCTGCCGAGCGAGGAGAGCCTCCAACCCGACCTCCGCTTCGTCGACGCCCTCGTCGCAGAGCTCGAGGATCGCCTCTGTCTCGATCCTGGCCGTATCTACGCAACGGGACTCTCGAACGGGGCCTTCTTCTCCTCCGTGCTCGGCTGCCTGCGGCCCGAGGCGTTCGCAGCCGTCGCACCCGTTGCCGGCGTCTACTTCCCTCGTGTCGGTTGCCGCGGCCAGGTACCGCTCCTCGCCGTCCACGGCCGCCTTGACCAGGTCGTTCCCTACGATGCCGGTCTCATCTTCGGGCTCATCCCCTACGCCGGCGCCGAGGCCTACGCCGAGGCCTGGGCCCGCCAGAACGGCTGTGAGGCACGACCCGAACGGCGGAGCATCGCACCGCACGTAACCGAGACCTCGTGGCCGGGCTGCGCGGCCGACACCCGCCTCCTCACCATCGAGGACGGCGGCCACACCTGGCCCGGCTCTATCGACGTCCCACGCCTTGGCCCCACCAATCACGAGATCACTGCAGCCGACGTCATCTGGGCCTTCTTCGCGCGTCAGGAGCGGCGCCCGCCGGCGCCGCGCTGAGCGCGGCCTCGCCGCTCGGCCGTGCGGACGGCGGCCGCGTGGGCCAGCGCCTCGTACCGGTCATCGAGCGGCGGGAGCTCCGGCACCTGCCCGTACCGCCGCCGCAGCGCCGCTAAGATGAGGGCATCGGCCAGCGCCGGGTTCTTCGGCAGCACGCTGCCGTGCAGGTACGTGCCGATGGCGTTCCCCCGGCGCGCGCCCTCCGTTCCGTCCTCGCCGTTGTTGCCGAAACCGCGCACCACCCGCCCCAGCGGCTCCTGGCCCGGCGCAAGATACGTGCGGCCGCCATGGTTCTCGAAGCCCGCCAGTTGGCCGAAGGGCGACTCGACGACGATGTCGCCGATGCACCGCTCGGAGCGGGGCCCCGGATGCCGCGTCTCCATGTCGAACACGCCGATGCCCGGCAGCACCTCACCCGTGTGGTCGACGTAACGATGGCCGAACAGCTGGAATCCCCCGCAGACCGCGAGGACGGGAAAGCCGTCCTCGACAGCGGCGCGGATGGCGGGCCCCTTCGCCTGGAGGTCGGCGGCCACGCGCCGCTGTTCGCGGTCCTGCCCGCCGCCGATGAGGAGGATGTCGACCGCCTGCCGATCGAACGGGTCGCCGATCCCGATGGCCACGATGTCTGCCGCGATGCCGCGCGCCTCGCACCGCCGCTTCAAGGCGATGGCGTTCCCTCGGTCCCCGTACAGGTTCATCACGTCGGGGTAGAGGAAGCCGATGCGCAGACGCGGCCGCTCGTCCATGCGGCCACGATAGCACGTCGTGCGCCGCCTTAGGCGAGCGGCGCCCCGCGCTCCCGCGGGTCGCCGAGGTCGAGCCCGAGGTAGGTCGTGCTCCGCCATGCGCCGAACTTGAATCCCGCGTGCCGGTATTCGCCGATCAACTCGAAGCCCAGCGAGCGGTGGAGGGCGAGGCTCCGCTCGTTCGTCGATTCGATGCTCGCCACGATGAGCCGCACCGGTAGCTCCCGCGCCCGCTCGATGAGCGCCTCCAGCAGCGCCCGGCCCACGCCGCGGCCCTGCCAATCGGGGCGTACGTAAACGGTGTCCTCGCGCGTGAAGCGCCACCCTCCCTTCTCGCTCACCTTGGAAAGGGAAGCGAACCCGACGACCTCTCCCGCGGCCTCGGCGACGAGCACGGGCTGCGTGGGGTCCGTTCTGTGCTCCTCGAACCAACGGCGGCGCCGTTCAGGGCTCCACGGTTCCAGGTCCCAGGTCGCCACGCCCGTCAGGATCTCGGCGTTGTAGATGGCGTCGATTCCCGGGAGGTCCTCGGCCTTGGCCTCGCGGATGACGTAACCGCGGTTCACGGAACCCATCGTACGGCTACCGCGCGTCGCCTGCGCTTCTTCGCTGCGGCGGTGTAATCGCCGCGCCCCTGGGCGGTCCATCGAATAGGAGGCCGCATCGAAGGCCGCGTCACCAGAAAGAAGAAAGGAGGAACGCCGACATGCTGAACATCCTCGCTGCGCTCGTTGCCCTCATGCCCCTCCTCACCGGCGGCGGCAGCGCGCTTGCAACCGACCCGCCGGGATACGCCGACGTGTTCCAGCACCAGCCCGCCTGCGTGGACGAACGACAGAGCGATGCGATGGGGGGTCCGTGTCCCAACCAGGAGCTCCTCGCTGTCGAGAGCGGGAAGCCTTGCCTCTGGTGTGGCGGGCTCGCCGTCAGCAGCGGAACGCCCGCAGGTGCGTCGATCCTCGAGGTGAAGGGCGAGCGGGCCGTCATCTACGAGGTGAAGTAGCCGGCGCTCCATGCGGCGGCCACCGGCCGTTGCCGCCCGGCGCAGGGTCCACCCCGCCCCGCGTCGGGCGGCCTTCGTGCGGCCAAGGTGGCCGCGTTCGCTCAAATGTTCTACACTCACCGCCACGGTGAGCCCTCCGCTGCGGACGCCGTCCGGACCCCGCGAGCTCGCGCCCGCCCGGCGCGTGCTCCGCGACGTCTTCGGCTTCGCCGACTTCCGGCCCGGCCAAGCCGAGCTCATCGGCGCCGTCCTCGCCGGCCGCGATGCCCTCGGCGTCATGCCGACGGGCGGCGGGAAGTCCCTCTGCTACCAGATCCCCGCGCTCCTCGCCGAAGACGGCATGGTCCTCGTGGTCTCCCCGCTCCTAGCCCTCATGCACGACCAGGTCGCCGCCCTCCGCCAGTACGGCATCGCCGCCGCGGCCCTCAACTCCACCCTCGAGCGCGAGGAACAGGCGGCAGTCCTCGACGCGGCCCTACGCGAACGGCTGCGGCTGCTCTACGTCGCACCCGAACGTTTCGCCGATCTCCGCTTCCTCGCTGCTCTCCGCCAGCTGCGCGTGCGGCTCCTCGCCGTTGACGAAGCGCACTGCGTTTCCCAGTGGGGGCACGACTTCCGCCCAGCCTACCGCGACATCGCCGCCGCCCGAGCAGCTGCAGGCAGCCCGCCGCTCATCGCCCTCACCGCGACCGCCGACGCGCGCGTCCGCGCCGACATCGTACAGCAGCTCGCGCTGCGCGACCCCCTCGTTTGCGTGGCCGGCTTCGACCGCCCCAACCTCCGACTGTCCGCCGTCCGGTTCGCCAACGAGCGGGAGCGCCTCGCTGCCGTGGCCCAACGCCTCAAGGAACACCGAAACGGCTCGGCCATCGTCTACTGCGCGACCCGCCGCCAGGTGGAAGCAGTCACCACCTACCTCGACCGCTGGCGCATCGAGTGCGCCGCCTACCACGCCGGCATGCCCGCCGACGAGCGGGCGCGGGTACAGAACGCCTTCGTGAACGACACCGTCCGCGTCATCGTCGCCACGAACGCCTTCGGGATGGGCATCGACAAACCCGACGTCCGGCTCGTCATCCACGCGGGCCTTCCCCAGTCGCTCGAGGCCTACTATCAGGAAGCCGGACGTGCCGGCCGCGACGGCGAACCCGCGGAGTGCTGCCTCTATTGGACGCCGAACGATCGCCGCGTCCCCCTCTTCTTCATCGAGCGGGAGCATCCGCCGGCCGAACGCGTGCGCGAACTCTACCGCCTCATCGCGGCGGAGGCGCCTGGCTGGGTGCGCATCGAACGCCTCGCGGCCGACGACCCCGGCGGCGTGAACGCCGCCATCCACGCCCTGGAGCGCTCCGGGCTCGTGGAGCGCCGTGCCCTCGCCGTTCGTGCCCTGCCGAGCGGCGGCGAGCAGGCCATCAACCTCGCCGTGCTCGAGGAGCACCGCCGGTACGCCCTCGAAAAGTTCGCTGCCATGGAGGAGTACGCGCGCGCCGGCGATTGCCTCCGGGCCCAGATCCTCCGGTACTTCGGCGAAGAGCACCCGGCGGGCCGGTGCGGACGCTGCAGCGTCTGCGCACCCAGGGCGGCCGAGCGGGACGACGCTGCGGCCCGCGACGAGACGGCCCTGTTCCAGACGCTCCGCCGGCTGCGCCGCCAGATTGCGGAGCGGCGCGGCGTTCCTCCGTACGCCATCTTCACTGATGCCACCCTACGGGAGATGGCGGCTCGGCTGCCGCGCACCCCCGCGGAGATGATCGCCCTCCCCGGCGTCGGACGCGCCAAGTGGGCGGCCTTCGGGGAAGCCTTCCTTGAAGTGACGGCAGCCGCTGCTGCTCGCGCGCCGGCACCCGTCACCCGCCGGCGGCGCGCCGCGGCCGCGGACGAGGGGAGCGGCGCCGGGCTCTCGGCGACGCTTCGCCGCTCCTGGGAGCTGCTCCGCCAGGGCCTCGATCTGGAAACGGTCGCTCGGCAGCGGGGGCTCTCCCCTGCCACCATCGCCGAACACCTGGCGGAGCTTGTCGAGCTGGGGCTCGTGCGGGACATCGCTCCCTGGGTCGACCCCGCGACGCTCGCGCGCATCCGGCAGGCGGCGAACGGCAGCCCCATCGGCCGGCTCGGCCCTCTCAAGGACCTGCTCGGCGAGGGGGTCACCTTCGAACAACTGCGCGTGGCGCGTGCCTGGCTGAACCGGGAGCGCCGCGGGTGAGCGGCTCCTTGCGGGCCGCGGTTGGCCACCGGATACTGAAGGATGCCGGCCTTCGCCGGTGGCTCCGCGGCGCGGAGCGCGGGCTCGGGCCCGGGTGGCGCAATGGCAGCGCAGCCGATTTGTAATCGGCCGGTTAGGGGTTCGAGTCCCCTCCTGGGCTCCACGCCGTGCGGCCTCGGCGCGTGGAGGGATGGCCGAGTGGCTAATGGCAGCAGACTGTAAATCTGCCGCGCGAAAGCGCTACGGGGGTTCGAATCCTCCTCCCTCCACCACGCTCCTTCCTTCCCGAAGTTGAGCTCGTCGTCGCGTCTTTCGTGCAGTGAGCCTCGAGAAGTTGGCGCCGTCCCTGCCGCCCTGGCTGCTGGCGGCCCAGCCTCGGCCTAGGCGGCCCGGGGCTGGACCGCCTCCAGCAGGGGAGCCCGCACGAACAGGAACTCGATGAGCGCCCGCCGCATGTCGCCCTGAGGCGGCGCGAAGGCAACGCCGAGCTCTGTGCCCCCAGCGACACGTCGCCGGAACGCCTCGCGGGCTACCACGACGGTCACCCGCTGGCGAGGGAGCGCCAGCAAGGCACCGCAGCCCGCCGTCGGCGGGGGCTCGCCGGCCACACGGATGCGGGCGCCGTGCAAGCTCAGGTCCAACACCTCGCCCTGCCACCGCAGCGCCCCGCACACCAGCACGATGGGCAGGCGAACCCGGAAGCGGTAGCTCGTCCGCGAGTACCGGCGGCGGACGACGTGGGCCACCGCCGCCGTGAGAATGGCCGCATCGTACGCGCCCCAGAAGGAGACGAGCGCGTAGGCAGCGGGGCTGAGGCGCGCGTCGCCGGTGAGGAAGGCCGCCACCGAGTACCCGAGCGCGCCCGTCAGACCGCCGACTACCGCGACGTGCCATACCATCGCCCGCCGCTCCTGAGACTCCAGCCCGCGTTCCACCCGCTTCGGCGTCACGCGGAAGCGCGGCGGACGCGGCACGGCCACTGCCAGCATCGCCCGCAGGAACGCAATCATCCGCAGGAAGCTGTACAGCTCCATCGGGAAGAGCCGGAACCACCCTCGGCTCAGCACCGCTACGGCCGCGACCGTCAACGCCACGTACGCCAGCCAGAGCGGAACGAAGAGGCCGACCGGCGCAAGGATGGGCAGCTGCCCCGTCAGCACGATGGCCGGCGGCAAAGAAACGAGTGCCAGCTTCTGCAGCGGTTCGAGGTAGACGAGGAAGCTCGCGAGGTAGGAGAGCCGCTGTGCGGGCGTCAAGCCGCGAATCCACAGTGGGCTCTCCTTCCCGAGGTAGAGCTGCCACGTGCCGCGCGCCCATCGGTAGCGCTGCACCGCGTAGGCCACGTACGTCTGCGGGGCCACCCCGAACGCGAGGGGCTCGTCGACGTACAGCGTCTTCCAGCCCCGCGCATGTAGCCGCACCGAGGTGTGCAGGTCCTCCGTGACCGTTTCGACGGCCACGCCCCCTACATCCTCCAGCGCCCGCCGCCGAAGCACGGCCGGGCTCCCGCACCAGAAGGCGCTGTTCGACGCGTTCTTCCCCGGCTGGATGACGTGGAAGAAGAGCGACTGTTCGTGCCATTCGGGATGCCTCGGGTCGTGCTGGACGGAGTTGCGGTTGTAGAACTCCTGCGGCAGCTGGATGATGGCCAGTCGCTCGTCGGCGGCGAAGAACCCGAGGGTGCGCTCGAGGATTTCGGGCCGCGGAACCATGTCGGCATCGAGGACGAGGATGAACTCGCCCGAGGTCCGCGCCAGGGCAGCATTGAGGTTGCCGGCCTTCGCGTAGCGAGTGTCGGCGCGGGTAAGGTACTCCGCGCCGTACGCCTGACACAGCTCCGCCAGCCAGGGGCGGCGGCCGTCATCGAGCACGTAGGTGCGATGCGGGTACTGGACCGCCGCGCATCCCGCCAGCGTCGCCTCGAGCACCTCGGCGTCTTCGTCATACGTGGGCACGAAGATGTCTACCGATAGCCCGGGCGGTGCCGGCGGCGCCTGGGGGAACACGGGCCGCCGAACCATCCACCAGAACGAAGCGAGCATCGCCGCCCCGAACGCTTCCGCGCCCCAGAGCAGCGCCGAGAGGACCGGCGCATCGGGGTTCAGGCTCCATCCCGCCCGCCACACCAGATAGGCCGCCACGTACGCGATCGCGATGGGAGGAACGACGCGCCGTGCTCCTTCCCGCCAACGCCGCTGCCCCAGGGCCGGCATCGTCTGCCCTCCTCCGTCGCTCTCGCCGCAGTTGTCGGAGCGTTCGGCCGAGCCCTGAAGCCCCCGCCCCCGGTGCCGACGCGTGCCGCGGATGCGATTCGCACTGCGAATGCGGACATCAATTCCTGTTATCGTGAACCGCCGCGCGCTGCGGTACGATGCCAGCGGGATCTCCCGCGGGGGACGTCGCCATGGACACCCTCCTCTCCGCGCGGGCGCTCATGGGGCTTTCGCTCGCGTTCCACACGTTTTTCACCCCGCTCGGTATCGGCTTGCCCTTGCTGCTCTGCATCGCGGAAGGGTTGGGGCTGTGGAGGAAGGATAACCGGTACCGGGAACTCGCTCGGGCCTGGGCGCCGGTCGTTGGACTCCTCTTCGCCGTCGGTGCTGTCTCGGGGACGGTGCTCTCGTTCGAACTCGGGCTCCTCTGGCCGCGGTTCATGGAGGAGGCTGGCGGGATCATCGGGATGCCCTTCTCCCTCGAAGGGTTCGCCTTCTTCACCGAGGCCATCTTCCTTGCCGTCTACATCTACGGGTGGGACCGGCTCGCACCGACGGTCCACTGGCTCGCCTCCGTCCCGCTCGCCCTCTCGGCAGCCCTCTCGGCCGTGTTCGTCATCTCCGCCAACGCCTGGATGAACGCGCCCGACGGCTTCCGCGTGGTCGATGGCCAGATCGTCGACGTCAACCCCTGGGATGCGATGGCGAACGCCGCCTGGGCCCACCAGGCCCTGCATGGCACGCTCGCCTCCTACGTCGTCACGGGCTTCGCCGTCGCCGGCGCGTACGCGTGGCTCACCTGGCGGCGCAAGCCTGTCCTCCACCCTCGGCTCGCCATCGACGTGGCCATGGCCATGGCGGCGGTCGCCATCGTGCTCCAGATCGTGACCGGCGATTTCGCGGCCCGCCGCGTGGCCGAACTGCAGCCCGCGAAGTTCGCCGCCATGGAAGGCCAGTACGAAACCCAGGCTGGCGCCCCGCTCCGTATCGGCGGCATCCCCCGCGATGGCGAGGTGCGCTACGCCATCGAGATCCCGAAGGGGCTGAGCATCCTCACCTACCGCGATCCCGACGCCGTGGTCGTCGGCCTCAACGAGATCCCCGAGGAGGACCGCCCCAACGAGCTGCTCACCCACCTCTTCTTCCAGCTCATGGTGGGCAGCGGCTTCGCGATGCTGGGCATCGCCCTCTGGTACTGGTTCCTCCGCTGGCGGCGGCGGCTCGCGTGGCCCCTGCGAACGCCCTTGCGCAGCGCGCTCATCGTGGCGGGCTTCCTGTCGTTTTTCGCCCTGCAGGCGGGATGGTTCGTGACGGAGTTCGGGCGCCAGCCGTGGGTCATCTACGGCTACCTCCGGACGGCCGACGCGGTCACGGCCCGGGAAGGCATCGACGCAATCTTCATCCTCTTCACCGCCATCTACGTCGTCGTCAGCGTCGGGCTCGTCGTGGCCCTCCTCCGCTGGCCACACGGACGCCGCGGCGACCACGCCCCTGCATTCCCGGGCGGCGCGCGGGAGGCGGCCGATGTCCCCTGAGGATGCCGCCGCGCTCGTCGCTGCCCTGGCCGTCATCCTCTACGCCGTCTTCGGCGGGGCCGATTTCGGCGGCGGCATCTGGTCGCTGTTCGCCACCGGCCCCCGGAAGGCAGCGCAGCGCGACGCGCTCGAACGCGCCATCGGCCCCGTTTGGGAAACGAACCACGTCTGGCTCATCTTCCTCGTGGTAACGCTCTTCGTCGTCTTCCCACGCGCCTATGCGCTCATCTTCGAAGCCCTCTACCTCCCGCTCTTCCTCGCCCTCGTGGGCATCGTCGCCCGGGGCGCGGCCTTCGCCTTCCGTCACTACGCCGCGCGCGACTCGCTCCTCGCTCGCTCCTCGCTCCGCTGGTTCTCGTGGGCGAGCCTCCTGACGCCCTTCACGTTCGGCACCGTCATCGGCGCCGTCAGCGGGGGCCACGTCCGCATCGAGGGTACCGAGGTCCTGAGCGGTCCCCTCGCTGGGTGGACGACCCCCTTCGGCCTCGTCTGCGGGCTCATCGGCATGCTCGTCTGTGCCTACATGGCGGCCTGCTTCATGATCGTCCGCACCCAGGGCCCGCTCCAAGAGGACTTCCGTCGGAGAGCCCTCCTCAGCTCGCTGGCCCTCGGCGCAGTCACCACCATCGCCATCCCCGTGGCGGTGTGGGATGCGCCCGCCTTCGCCTCCCAGCTCAACGACCCGCCCGTCGTGGCAGCCATCGCCGGCACGGCCGCCCTCGGCGTGCTCACCCTCGCGCTCCTCTGGCGCCGGCTCGACCGCCTCGTCCCTGCCGCCGCGGGGGCGACCGTCGGCGGCATGATCATCGCCTGGGCCCTGGCCCAGTACCCGTACCTCCTCGCCTCGAGCCTCACCGTCGCCGACACGGCGGCCGACCGGCTCACCGTCGTCTCCTACCTCCTGTGCCTCCCCGCCGGCGCTCTCGTGCTGGTGCCCTCCCTCCTCTTCCTCTACGGCACCTTCGCCCGCGGGTCCGTGGAGAGCTCGGGGACCCACGCCTGAACCTCGCACTCCCCACAACGCCAGGCGTGCCCTATCATGACGTCGTGCGCCGTGTCGCCGGCGCGCTGAGCCCTCATAGCTCAGCTGGCAGAGCGCGTTCTTGGTAAGAACGAGGTCTCCGGTTCGAATCCGGATGAGGGCTCCAGCCTCGGCATCTCTGCAGCGGCCCAAGGTCGTCGCGCCTCGCCCGCTGCCGGTGCATACTCCCTACGATACCGGCCCCCGCAAGGCCGCCATCTCTCCCTCCCGGAGGTACCGAACCCATGGCGAAGGCGAAGTTTGAGCGAACGAAGCCGCATGTGAACGTTGGGACGATTGGGCATGTGGATCATGGGAAGACGACGTTGACGGCGGCGATCACGAAGGTGTTGTCGTTGAAGGGGGAGGCGGAGTTTCGGCCGTTCGAGTCGATTGACAATGCGCCGGAGGAGCGTGCGCGGGGGATTACGATTGCGATTGCGCATGTGGAGTATGAGACGGAGAAGCGGCACTATGCGCATGTGGATTGTCCGGGGCATGCGGACTACATCAAGAACATGATTACGGGTGCCGCGCAGATGGACGGGGCGATTTTGGTGGTGGCGGCGCCGGAGGGGCCGATGCCGCAGACGCGGGAGCACATCCTGTTGGCGCGGCAGGTGGAGGTGCCGGCGATTGTGGTGTTCTTGAACAAGGTGGACATGATGGAGGACCCGGAGCTTTTGGATTTGGTGGAGATGGAGCTTCGGGATCTTTTGAGTCAGTATGGGTTTCCTGGGGATGAGGTGCCGATCATTCGGGGGTCGGCGTTGAAGGCGTTGGAGTCGCCGTCGACGGATCCGAATGCGCCGGAGTACCAGTGCATTTGGGAGTTGATGAAGGCGGTGGACGAGTACATCCCGACGCCGGTGCGTGCGGTGGACAAGCCGTTTTTGATGCCGATTGAGGATGTGTTTGGGATCAAGGGGCGTGGGACGGTAGTGACGGGGCGGATTGAGCGTGGTCGGGTGAAGGTTGGGGATGAGGTGGAGATTGTGGGGTTGCGGCCGACGCGGAAGACGACGGTGACGGGTGTGGAGATGTTCAAGAAGGTGTTGGACGAGGGGATTGCGGGGGACAACGTAGGGTGTTTGCTGCGCGGTGTGGAGCGGGACGAGGTGGAGCGGGGGCAGGTGTTGGCGCAGCCGGGGAGCATCACGCCGCACACGACGTTTGAGGCGCAGGTGTACGTATTGACGAAGGAGGAGGGTGGGCGGCACACGCCGTTCTTTTCGGGGTATCGGCCGCAGTTCTACATGCGGACGACGGACGTGACGGGTGAGATTCGGCTGCCGGAGGGGGTGGAGATGGTGATGCCTGGGGACAACGTGAACCTGACGGTGGAGCTCATCCAGCCGGTGGCCTGCGAGGAGGGGCAGCGGTTCGCCATCCGCGAAGGCGGCCGCACCGTGGGCGCCGGCGTCGTCACCAAAATCCTGAAGTAACCCAGCTCGCACACCGCGCCCGCCCCGCGCGCGGAGGAGGTATTCCCGATGGCCAAGAAAGCCAAGGGCGATCGCATCATCATCCACCTGCAGGCGACCGAAGGGCCGCCCTACCGCTACACCACCACCAAGAACCGCCGGAACGACCCCGGACGGCTCGAGCTGCGCAAGTACCACCCGCTGCTCCGCCGCCACGTCATCTTCCGGGAGACGCGGTAACCCTCATGGCACGCTCCGCCCGCCGCCGCGCACCCCAGCGGGCCCCCCGCACGCCCGTCCGCCCCGCCGCACCCGCGGCCGACGGCGCCGTCCCCGCCCGCAGCGCGGCGCCCATCGCCCGGCCCCAGCCCCGCCGCCGCAGCCCCTTCGCCGCCCTCGCCCGCCTCCAGCCCCGCTTCGTCGCCGATATCGTCGCCGAGCTCCGCAAGGTCACCTGGCCCTCCGCCTCCGATACCCGCTACCTCACGATGGTCGTCGCCATCGTCGCCATCGCCGTCGGAGCCATCCTCGGAGCCTTCGACCTCCTCTTCGGCTGGATCATCGAACAGCTCTTCTTCTAACCGCCAGCGAGGGACGCCATGGACGACCAGGCCAACGCCCTGCCCATTACCGCCGACGACCCCCCGGCGCCCCGGCAGCGCACCCGCGCCCGCAAGGAGAGCGCCGACGACGAACTCGAACCCATCCAGCTCACCGAGGAAGAGATCAACGCCCCCGGCCGCAAGTGGTACTTCGTGCACACCTACAGCGGCCACGAAAACAAGGTCGCCCGCGCCCTCCGCGCCACCGTCGAGCGCATGGACGCCAAAGACAAGGTGTTCCACGTCATCGTCCCCACCGAAGACGAGATCGAAATCCGCGAAGGCCAGCGACGCACCGTCAAGCGCAAGCTCTTCCCCGGCTACGTCCTCGTCCAGACCATCGAGCTGAAGGAAGGCGACCCCACCTCCGACGCCGTCTGGCACCTCATCCGCAACACCCCCGGCGTCACCGGCTTCGTCAGCTCCGGCTCCCAGCCCGTGCCCCTCTCCCCCGCCGAAGTGAACGAAATCCTCCGCACCATGCGGCTCGAACAGCCGCGCGTCCGCGTCGGCTTCACCGTGGGCCAGCCCGTCCGCATTATCGAAGGCCCCTTCGAAGACTTCGTCGGCACCGTCGACGAGATCAACACCGAGAAGGGGAAGGTGAAGGTCCTGGTCAACATGTTCGGCCGCGAAACCCCCGTCGAGCTCGACTTCCTCCAGGTCGAAAAGCTCTAACCCCCAGCCCTTCCCCCTGCCCCTTCTCCCATCGGGATGGGCGAAGGGGAGCTTGGGCTTGCCGCCTTCCCTCTCCCGTCCGACTTCCCCCTCTCCCGTGGCGAAGCCGGCCCTCATCCCCCTACCCCCTTCTCCCATCGGGGATGGGAGAAGGGGAGCCCTCCCCCTCTCCCGGCCCTCATCCCCCTACCCCTTCTCCCATCAGGGATGGGAGAAGGGGGGTTCCCCCTCTCCCGTGGCGAAGCCGACGGGAGAGGGGGTCAAGGGGGTGAGGGCCGAAGCCGACGGGAGAGGGGGCCAGGGGGTGAGGGCCGAAGCCGACGGGAGAGGGGGTCAGGGGGTGAGGGCCGAAGCCGACGGGAGGGGGCCAGGGGGTGAGGGCATCACCTCTTGACGACTTTTCTGCAACCTGCAACTCTAACGCGTTTCTTATCCGGGAGGGGATTGCGCCCGATCGGGGAAACCCCCTAGAGTGTTGACACTCGCAGGCAACGGTGCGTCCACCGATGGGCAACAACCGTGGACCCTCCGTGAACGCATGACCGGGCAGGCGAGGGAAAGGAGCGCCGGGCCGGCAACGCGTTCGCGGAGCCCACGATGGGCGGACGGGGAGGACACTCCGCTGAGCACCCTTCGATGGCGCACCTGACACCATTCCCCTTTCAGGAGGACGGGACACGATGAGTCTCCAACCAGCACTCCCCTCTTCGGGGCGCAGCCGCCTGGCCCTGGCGGCCGCGCTCCTCGTCGTCATGGCCCTGGCGGCCGGCGGCGCGCTCCTCTGGCGCCCGCTCACCTCGATGGCGGACGGGGGCGGCGGCAGCCAGATCCGCAAGCTCACCGTGTGCAAGGAGGTAGAAGACGACGGGGTCGCTCCTAACAACGAATCGTGGACGTTCACGTTCACGGTTTCGTGGGGCAACACGCAGCAGGACGTCTATGCAACGGCCACCGAGGGCGGCGACCCGGGGTGTTCCGGCGAAATCAACGTTCCCAAGAATGTCGCTGTCACCGTCACCGAGAACGGGCGCCCCACCAACTGGGCTGGTGACGTTTCCGGCTACCCGAAGTACCGCGTGGGGAGTTCGGGGAGCTTCACCGGGGGCTCGCAGGTCACCATCCAGGTCGGCAATAGCAACGTGACTGTGACGTTCAAGAACAAAGAGGTGCCCACTGGCAAGCTCCAGATTTGCAAGAAATGGGAAGACAACGACGACGGCCTCTCCGTCGGGAGCTTCGACTGGAGCTTCACCTACAGCAAAGGGCAACAGTCAGGCACCGCGACCGTGAGCGTCGCCGAGGGGTCGTCCGACTGCACGGATATGATCGTGCCGACCGGCACCTACACGGTGAACGAAGGCGCCAGCCGTCCCAGCGGCTGGGGCGGTGATGCTCCCGGCTACCCGAAGGCAGGCGAGGGCGACAAGTGCACTGCCAAGCTCGACTCTAAGGGCATCACGGCCAAGGTGGAGAAGAACAAAACCACGAAGGTGACGTTCTGCAACAAGGAGCGCACCGGCAACATCCAAATCCACAAGTACATCCCCAAGCAGAACCCGAGCCCCAACGCGCCTTGGGAGAATCAGGGCAAGAAGAACACAAGCCCGTGGACCTTCACGGTGTACGCCTCCCTGCAGGATGCCCAGAACAAGACGAATGCTCTGGCCACCTTCAGCCAGCTCGGGAACAACAGCCCCGACCTCCCGCTGAGGGATTTGTACATCAGGGAAACCGGCATGCCCTCGGGATACCAGTTCTTCGGCTGGTACGTCCCCGATGGCGATGGCGACAGCGGCGACGACAAGTGCAACCAGAAGCCGCTTGACGGCACCGGTCTGGACACCAGTGTCATCCTCCACATCCCGGCGAATTATTGGTCGACGAAGGGCAACAAAAACGGTCTGCTCCACATCTGCGCCTACAACAAGCCCACGACCCGCAGCGTAGAGATCTGCAAGATCGTCGAGAAGAACAACGACGGGAACAACGACAGCGGCGACTTCAAATTCGAGCTGATCGTCGGGCAGACGCTGTACGATACGGTCACCATCAACGCCGTTGAAGGCGGCACCGGGGAGTACTGCGCCACACGCAGCGTTCCCGCCGACGCCTCCGTCGAGGTGATCGAGCTGTCGGACCGGCCGGGGGACTGGACCACCGACGCATCCGGCTACCCGCTGTACAAGATCGGGGACGGCGGCTGGAGTCAGGGCAGCGAGGCCAACCTTGGCACCAGCGGCACGAAGGTCACCTTCAAGAACAAGGATAGCCGCTCCCAGACGGTGACGTTCATCAAGGTGATCTGCCCGACCTACGGCGACGTCCCGGCGAACGAGAACCGCACCGCCTACGATCAGACCGGCGGCCACGCCGGCGAGCTCAACACCACGTACCAGACGGGCATGACGAACCCCTCGACCGACATCCCGCAGAACTGCCAGCGAGCCCCGGGGTGGTCCTTCGACCTCTGGCAAACGTGGAGCCTGAACGGCGGCAACCCCGTCGGCGTCAACAAGATCCGCACCGTCGGCCCCACTGACAGCAACGGCGAGGTGACGGTGCAGCTCACCCCCGCCGAGATCGACGAGGTGCTTTCCGGCGACGGTCTCTGGGTGAGCGAAGTGACCCAGTCCGGCTTCGGGTTCGCCGCCCTGCGCTGCTACGACGACATCCTCCACGGCGACAACCTGGAGTACATCAAGCTCTCCAGCGTGCCGACCGAAGGCGTGTACTGCATCGCCTACAACGTGAAGCACGGCACCGTGACCGTGGAGAAGACCCACACCACCGACGGCCCGGTCCAGCCCGGCGGCAGCTTCACCTGGACCATCACCGTCACCGTCTCCGGCGGCCCGCTCGGCCAGGACGTGGTCGTGAGCGACACCCTGCCGAACGGCAGTCTCACCTACGGCACCATCACCGCGGCTTCGCCGCCGTTCACCAACTGCGACCTCACCCCGCCCGACATCTCCTGCACGCTGCCAGCGGGCACGCCTGCAGGGGGCTACAGCATCACCATCCCGGTGACCGTCGCCCAGAGCTTCGAGGCTTGCCGCAATTTCACCAACACCGCGGTCCTCACGGCCGGTGAGGCGGTGCTGGGCCAGCCAAGCGACACGGTAACCGTCCAATGCGTCGCCGGCTCCGGGACGATCATCGTGAAGAAGGTGGTGGTCTCCGGCCCGACGACCGAGACCTTCACCGCCAGCGTCGCGGGCGTTGGCTCGCAGACCTTCGGCGTCGGCACGGATGCGACGTTCGCGGGCCTCGATGCCGGCAGCTACACCGTGACGGAGAGCGTGCCTTCGAACTGGACCATCGTCGGCTCTGCCGTCCTCACTGGGGAGGCGTCGACCTGCCCGACTGAACCCACCGGCGGGCCGAGCGCGAACGTGAACATCAGCCTCGCCCAGCCGACGGTGGTCGTCTGCTTCTACAACCGCCACGTCGCGTTGCCCACCGGCTCCGTTTGGGTAAAGAAGGTCGTGGTCGACGAGCAAGGGAACCCGGTGCCGGGCGACACCACCGTCTTCCTGGCCGACATCCCCGGCTACCTGTTCAACGGTACCTTCAGTCAGAGTTCGCCGGCGATGGTGGTCGGTCTGCCCATGACGACGACCGTCACCGTCAGCGAACAGGACCATCCGAACTACGACGAGCTCGGCTACGTTGCGGTGGCCGGCGCCAACAGCCAGTGCCCGCGCGACGCCCAGCCGACTCCCGGTTCCGCAACCGTCACCATCTCGCAGGGCGGGCTCGACTGGACGGTCTGCTTCTACAACCGGCCGTCGACCAGCTCCGCGACTCCGTCGCCGACGCCGACCGAGACGCCGACCCCGACGCCGACGCAGGTCGTCGAATCGCCGACCCCGACGCCGACCGAGACGGTCGCCGGTGAGGCCACGCCCGGCCCGAGCCCGACCGCCACGCCGCGGGTCGGCGGCTTCGGGAGCGGCACGGCCGCCCCGAGCGGCGGTGCGTTCAGCGCGCTGGCGCTCCTCGGCCTGGCGGTCATGACGGCCGGCGCAGCGATCTTCGTCCTCGGCCGCCGCAAGGCGTAGCCGCCAACGCCTCCCAACGCCTCCCCCTCGAGCCCCCTTCCCCCCGTCACAGGGGAAGGGGGCTCCTCATCCCCCTGCCGCCTTCTCCCATCGGGATGGGAGGAGGGGGGCTGGGATTGCCGCCTTCTCTCTCCCGTCCGACTTCCCCCTCTCCCGTGGCGAAGCCGGCCCTCATCCCCCTGCCCCTTCTCCCATCAGGGATGGGAGAAGGGGGGTTCCCCCTCTCCCGTGGCGAAGCCGACCCTCATCCCCCTGCCCCTTCTCCCATCAGGGATGGGAGAAGGGGGGTTCCCCCTCTCCCGTGGCGAAGCCGACGGGAGAGGGGGTCAGGGGGTGAGGGCCGAAGCCAACGGGAGCGGGGGTAGGGGGTGAGGGCCGAAGCCAACGGGAGCGGGGGTAGGGGGTGAGGGCCGAAGCCAACGGGAGAGGGGGTAAAGGGTGAGGGCCGAAGCCAACGGGAGCGGGGGTAGGGGGTGAGGGCCGACGCCGACGGGAGCGGGGGTAAAGGGTGAGGGCCGAACCCGACGGGAGAGGGGGTCAAGGGGGTGAGGGCCGAAGCCAACGGGAGAGGGGGCCAGGTGTCGCGCGAGGCGCCGTTCTCCGGTACAGTGCCTTCGCGGCCGCCAAAGCGTCGCACCCTGCCGCACGGAACTCCGCATGGAACTCGCCGAGCTCGAACAGCGTCTCCTGCCGTTCGTCCGCGCCAAGACCGGCGACCCCGCGGCGGCGGTCACACGCGTCTGGAAGATGCCCGGCCACGCCGGATTCTCCTACGGCTTCACCGTGCGCACTTCCGACGGCGAGCGCTCCTACTACCTCCGCATCCCCCCGCCGAACGTCCGCTGGGTCGGCACCGCCGACGTGCTCCGCCAGGCGCGCGTGCTGCGGGCCCTCGCCGCCACGCCCGTGCCCGTCGCCGAGGTGGTGTGGGCCGGCGACGACCTCGAATGGTTCGGCTGCCCCTACTTCGTCACCCCCCTGCTCGAAGGCGACGTCCTCCGCTTCGGCGAAGGCGGCTGGGCCGATACCCTCCCGCCGGAAACCATCCACTGGATGGCGGAGCAGGCCATGGAAGCCCTCGCCCATCTCCACCTCGTGGCGTGGGAGTCGGCCGTGCCCGAGCTCGGCCCGCCCATCCCCTTCGACGAGGACGTCACCCGCTGGGACCGCTTCCTTGAGCGTGCCGCCGAGCCCGCGATGCTGGCCGAGGCGCCGGCCGTGCGGCAGCTGTTGCTCGAACGGCAGCCGAAGGCCACGCCCATCGGCATCTTCCACGGCGACTACCAGTGGTCGAACCTCTTCTATGCGCCCGACGGCCGGCTGCTCGCCGTCATCGATTGGGAGCTGGTGAACATCGGCGCCACGCTGAACGACCTGGGCTGGGTGGTCACCTTCAGCGACCCGTCGGCGTGGGCCCACGAAGGTGCAGCGGCCGGCGGCCGCCTCCCCAAACCCGACGACCTCATCGCGATGTACGTCCGCGCCTACGGCCGCGACCCGGGCGACATCGCCTGGTTCCGCGCTCTGGCCGCCTACAAGTTCGCCATCATCACGGGGCTGAACCTCGGCCTCCACCGCCGCGGGAAGCGCCCCGATCCCCACTGGGAGGTCATCAAGGATTCCATGCCGTCCTTGCTGGCGTACGCTCGCCGGCTCCTCACTTCGGCCTAGGCCGGCCATCGTCCGAACTACCCCATCGTCCCCAGGAGGAACCGCATGCCCCGCGAGAAGCGCTGGTCACTCTCCGTCCCCCTCGACGGCTTCACGCTCCCCGAGCATCCGGAAATCGCCCGCGAAGCCGAATCGCTGGGCTACACCGACGCCTGGTCGTCCGAGGTCGACGCGCTCGACTGCTTCTCCCCGCTGGCGGTGCTCGCCACCACGACCAACCTCCGGCTGGGCACGGCCATCGCCAACGTGTATACCCGCGGGCCGGCCACGCTCGCGCAGTCGGCGGCGGGCCTCGCCGAGCTCGCTCCCGGCCGGTTCGAATTCGGCATCGGGTCCGGATCGCAGCCCATCGTCGAAGGGTGGAACGGCCTCCCCTTCCGCAAGCCGGTTACCCGCGTTCGGGAGATGGTGCTCTTCCTCCGGCAAGCCTTGGCCGGGGAGCGCGTCGTCTTCGAGGGTGAAACGTTCCAGGTGCGCGGCTTCCGCCTCACGCGGCCGCCCAAAGAGCCAGTGCGCATCCACGTCGCGGCCCTGCGCGGCGGCATGCTCCGCGTCGCCGGCGAAGTGGCCGATGGTGCCATCATCAACTGGCTGTCCGTCGACGACGTGCGCAAGTCGGTCGCCGTCGTCCGCGAGGCGGCGCGCGCCGCCGGCCGCAACCCCGAGGAGATCGAAATCAGCGCGCGCCTCATGGTCCTGGTCGACCCCCCGACTCCCGAAGCGATGCAGGGCATGCGCCGCGTGATTACCAGCTACCTCACCGTGCCGGTCTACAAGGCCTTCCACCAATGGCTCGGCCGCACCGAACTCCTCACCCCCATGTGGGAGGCGTGGGAGGCGGGCGACCGCCGGGCGGCGCTCGAAGCCGTCCCCGAGGCGGTCATCCACGACCTCATCGTGCTCGGCAGCCCGCAAGAGCGCCGCGACCACATCCTGCGCTACATGGAGGCCGGAGTCGATACGGCGTTCCTCGCGCTCTTCACCTTCGAGCAGGACCCGGCGAAGAAGCGCGAGAACATCCTCCGCGGCCTGAGGGAACTCGCTCCGCGCGCCTGGGCCTGATCGAGCCCTCCCCTCACGCGATCTCGGTGGCGTGGAAGGCGCCGGTCGGCACCCTCACGACGCGGAACTCGTACCAGTTCTCGCCGATGGGTTCGCCGTCGGGGCGCAGGAGCTGCACCTCCGCGCGGTACGTCCCCTCGGCCGCGTCGGCGGGGACGCGCCAGGTGAGGCTCCGCGCCACCCGATGCACGGTGTCGGCCGGCACGGAGCCCGTCGCCGACACCTCGAGGGCAGGGGTGCCATCGGGCGCGGTGATGCGGAACCGTACCGAGACCGACTCCCAGCCGCGCGGCAGGTCGTTGATGACCGGGATGTCGAACCGCACGGTCGAGCCGGCAGCCGCGGCATCGCCCCCGAAGGAAGGTCGCACGATCGGCAGCGTGGGCTGGTAGGCCAGGCGCAGCGCCTCGTAGCCCCGCTTCGGCCGCCGCCAGTAGTCGACCACCGCCCAGGTAATGGCCGGCCAGCAGTCCATGAACATGAACTGGAAGATACCCGTCACGGGGCGGTCCCCTGGCCGGAAGCGGCGCAGCCGGTACTGTTCGACGGCGAACTTCAGAAGCCGCGCCTGGTACTCCTGGCTGTTCGCTACGAACTCCTCGAGCGTTGCGCCCATGGCGACGCCGGTGACGTGGAACGTCTCGCGGTACTGGAAGTCGTGGTATGCCCAGCGCGCCCAGTCGGGCGGCCAAGCGGCGTCGCCCAGGGCCTCGCGCATCGAATCGACGTTCATCAGCGCTTGGGCACCGAACTCGTTGACGAAGGGCGCACCCGGTGCTTCGGCGAACTCCCGCCAGTGGCCGTAGTACCAACCGGGGTACGGGTGGAAGCGAAATTCGCTCGCCTCCTCCACGTGACGGGTGGCGTCGACCTCCCGCACCGCCGCCGCGAGCATCGGGTCCAACGTTCTCCGGTTCTTCGCCGGCTCGTTGTGGCAGCACCACACGACGATGGAGGGGTGGTTGGCGAGATGGCGGACCATCTCCTGGATCTGCCGGCGGCACTCCAGGGCCACCTCGTCCGTCTCGGCGTAGCTCCACTGGAGCGCGAAATCCTGCCAGCAGAGGATGCCCGCCTCGTCGAGCGCCTCGTACAGCTCCCGGCGGTTGACGTGCGCGTGGACCCGCACCGCGTTGACGTTCGCCCGCCGCAGGAGTTCGATGTCGCGAGCGATGCGGTCGGGCGTGTACTCCGCGAGCCACTGCGTGGGGATGATGTTCGTGCCCCGGGGGAAGATGCGGCGCCCGTTCAGCCGCCACGTCCAATCCGAGTCGATGCGCAGCTCCCGAATCCCGAAGCGCTGCTCCGCCGTGTCCGAAGCACCCTGCGGAAGCCGCGCCGTCCACCGCGCGCGGTACAGGTTCGGCAGCCCGTGGTCCCACGTCCACCAGAGGCGGGGCTCCCTCACCGTCACCACGGAGGAGACGACCCTCCTCCCGGGAACGCCCGAAACCGCTCCCTCGGCCGAGGCAGCAATCGAGCCGTCCGGGGCGAGAATGTCGAGCGTCCACTCGACGCGCTCGCCGACCGACCAGGAGATGTCGGCATCGACCGCGAGTCGCGCCGACCCATCGGGCTGCAGGAACGGCGCGATGCGGAGCTCGTGCACCCGAACGCCCTCGTCGATGAGCAGCCACACGGGCGCCCAGATGCCGCCCGTGTTCCCGTCCTGGCCCCGCTCGGGGTCCCAACTCCCGGGGCGGCAGTCGTGGTGGTTCAGCACCCCCTTGATGACCACCTTGTCGTTGGGCCATGCCCCGGGCGGGTCCTTCGGGGAATGCACGTCGACGCTGAGCAGGTTGGACCCTTCCCGAAGAACGTTCGTGACCTCAAACTCGAAGGGCGCGAAGTAGCCTCGGTGGAAGCCAACCCCTCGGCCGTTGAGCGTGACCGTCGCTTCGTAGTCGACCCCATCGAAGCGGAGCCAGGCGCGCTGACCGGGCGTCAGGGCTGGCCCATCGACATCGCGGGTAAAGGTGACGCGACCCGCGTAGTCCGGCAGGCCCCGGAGGTGCCAGTTCGAAGGCACCGGCATCGTGCCCGTCCGCCCGTCCGCGGCGGCGTAGCCCCACTCTCCCGAGAGCTCGATGCGCCGGACCATGGAACCCCCCAAGAACCAGGGATCGAAGGTTCAGCAATCGTGTCCCTATCGCCTCGCGAGTGCAACCGGTCACGGCATGCCCGCCTGACAGCCGCCGCAGGGCGTGCGAACATGCAGTCGTGGCCAAAGGCTCATGGGTCGTGCTCGCGATGGTGTTCGGCGCTCTCGCCCTCGTGCTCCTCTTCCAGGGGCTGAACGCCCTCGCCCGCTGAGCGGCGCCCCAGCCACCTAAGGAGCTGTGCATGTCCTACAAGACCATCTTCCCCAGCCTGCCCGGCGAGCCGAAGAAGCTCGAACCCGTCGAACGTGCCCTGCTCTCCGAAGTCTACGGCGTGCACGTCATCGGCTCGCGGAGCGCCGACGGAGCCTACAACCTCATGCTCGCCGACTGGGTAATGCAGGTTTCCTTCCGGCCGCGCCTGGTCGCGGTCTCCCTGGAGAACGACGCCCGCACCCTCCGCTTCGTCCGTGAGACCGGCCTCTTCACGGTCAATCTCCTCCACGAGAAGGACGGCGAAGAGATCGCCCGTAAGGTGGTGATGCCCGCCGAGGCGGCCAAAGTCCGCGGCCGCTCCCCCGAAGAGGCCGCGAAGGTCATCGACAAGCTGGAGCGCGTCCCTCACGCGTTCACCGAGCGGGGTGTGCCCATCGTCACCCAGGCGCTCGCCTGGTACGAATGCCAGGCCGAGCAGTTCGTCCCCGTAGGCGATCACACCCTCGTCATCGGGCGCGTCCTCGATGGCGACGTGCTGCGCACCGGCGAAATGCTTACCGAAAAGGAGCTTGGCTGGGAGTACGCCGGCTGAGGTCGGCCCTCACACCACCACGTACTCCTTGTACTCACCGAACACCCGCCGCCAGAGGTTGCAGATTTCGCCGTTCGTGGCACCTGCCTTCACGGCCTCGATGACGTACGGCATCGTGTTCTCCCGCGGGTTGCGGCTCGCTGCTTCCAGACGCCGCATCGCCAGGCCCCAGGCATCGGCGTCCCGCTCCGCCTTGTGGCGTCGGAGCCGCTCGAGGTGGCGCCGCTCCCCTTCGCGATCGATGCGGAGGATGGGGATCTCGATCTGCTCCTCTTCCTCCACGTACTCGTTCACACCCACGATGATCCGCTTTCGCTCCTCGATCTCCCGCTGGTAGCGGGCCGAAGCTTCGGCGATCTCTCGCTGGAAGAAGCCCGCCTCGATGGCCGGGATGACGCCGCCGAAGGCCTCGATCTTTCGGAAGTACTCCTCCGCCTCGCGCTCGATATCGGCTGTGAGCCGCTCCACGAACCACGAGCCGCCCAGCGGGTCGATGGTGTTCACCACCCCAGATTCGTGGAGGATGACCTGCTGCGTGCGCACGGCCAGCTTCGCCGCCTTCTCGCTGGGGAGGGCCAGCGCCTCGTCCATGGCGTCGGTGTGTAGCGACTGCGTCCCGCCGAGCACTGCAGCTAGCGCCTGGATGGCGACGCGCACCAGGTTCACCTCGGGCTGCTGCTTCGTGAGGGAACAGCCCGCCGTCTGCGTGTGGAACCGCATCCACCACGAGCGCTCCTTCTTCGCGCCGAAGCGCTCCCGCATGATCCGCGCCCAGAGCCGCCGCGCTGCCCGGAACTTCGCAATTTCCTCGAAGAAGTCGTTGTGACAGTTGAAGAAGAAGCTGATGCGCGGCGCGAAGCTGTCCACGTCGAGCCCCCGGTCGATGGCCCAGCGCACGTACTCCATCCCGTCGGCCAAGGTGAAGGCCAGCTCCTGCGCCGCCGTCGAGCCCGCCTCCCGGATGTGGTACCCGCTCACGCTGATGGGGTTCCAGAGCGGCATCTCCTTCGTGGCGAACTCGATCGTGTCCGTCACCAGCCGCATCGAATCCCGCGGCGGGTAGATGAACTCATTCTGGGCGATGTACTCCTTCAGGATGTCGTTCTGGAGGGTCCCCGCCAGCTTCGACCGCGGGATGCCGCGGTTTTCGGCCGCAACGATGTACATCGCCCAGATCACCGGCGCCGGACCGTTGATCGTCATCGACGTGCTGATGCGATCGAGCGGCAGCCCATCCAGCAAGATCTCCATGTCCCGGATGGAGTCCACGGCGACGCCGCAGCTCCCGAACTCGCCCTCCGCCCAGGGCTCGTCGTGGTCGTACCCCATCAGGGTGGGCATGTCGAACGCGATCGAGAGCCCGTTGTTCCCGGCCCGCAGCAGCTCCTTGTACCGCTGGTTCGTGTCCTCGGCCGAGCCGAACCCGCTGAACATCCGAATGGTCCACGGTTTGCCCCGGTACCCCGTTCTATGGATGCCCCGAGTGAAGGGGTAGCTCCCCGGCAGCCCGATGTCCCGCTCGTAGTCGAGGTCGGCGACGTCCGTCGGGTCGTACAGCCGCGCGATGGGCCTGCTCGAAACCGTCATGAAGGGGCCCGGGCGCTCGGTGCCTTCGGCCTCGACCTCCTCGTCGTAGCGTCGTCGGAGTTCGCGGGCTCGGTCTGGGTCGATGTGCACGGGGCGTTCCCTCCCTGGGCGAGCGAGTGTTCGACCGACAGTATAGAACGATAGGCCGCGCCGAAGGAGCAGTTCCCGCGCCTGCCGAGCTCACGGTGCTCGGCAGGCGCGGCCCAGCACCCTTGGCCGAACGGCCGTTCTGCCCATGCCGGGGTATCCCGAACGGCGGGCGCGCGTTCCCCTACCCTCCGGTAGACTGGAAGCACCGTCGCGAGAAACCGTGAGGGAGCACCGCCATGGACTTTCACTTCACCCCCGAACAAGAACAGCTCCGCCAGGAGATCCGCCAGTTCCTAAAGGAGAACCTTCCGCCGGACTTCCGGCCCGTTCGCCCGACCGACCAAGACAACTGGGAGTTCCAGCTCCAGTTCAACAAGAAGCTTGCCGCCCGGAAGTGGATCGCCCCGGCGTGGCCTCCCGAATACGGCGGGCTCGGCTGGTCGCACATTCAGCAGATGATCTTCAACGAAGAGTTGGCCTATGCCGGCGCGCCCGACGGCGGCCGTGTCTTCAACGTCGGCATGATCGGCCCCACCCTCATCGTCCACGGCACTGAGGAGCAGAAGCGGGAACACCTGCCCCGCATCACCAACGCCGAGGTCGTCTGGTGCCAGGGGTATAGCGAACCCGGCGCCGGGTCCGACCTGGCAAGCCTCCAGACTCGGGCCGTGCGCGACGGCGACGAGTACATCGTCAACGGCCAGAAAATCTGGACCACGGGCGCCCACCATGCCGATTGGATGTTCATGCTCGTGCGCACCGACCCCGACGCCCCGAAGCACCGGGGCATCACTTTCCTCCTCGTCGACATGAAGTCGCCCGGCATCACCGTGCGGCCTATCGTCAACATGGCCGGCTACCACGAGTTCAACGAGGTGTTCTTCGAAGACGTCCGCGTGCCGGTGAAGAACCGGGTCGGCGAGGAGAACCGCGGCTGGTACGTCGCCATGACCCTGCTCGACTTCGAGCGCTCGAACGTGGCCTCCATCGCCGGCAACCAGCGAACGCTCGAGACGCTCGTGCAGCACCTCCGCGAATGGAAGCCCGGCGGCCCCTACCGCGACGTCTTGCGCCACAAGCTCGCCGACCTCTGGATCGCCAACGAAACCGGGCGGATGCTCAGCTACCGCATTGCCTGGATGCAGGACCACGGCCAGGTGCCTAACTACGAGGCCTCCGTCATCAAGGTGTTCGCCACCGAACTCGGGCAGAAGATCATGAACTTTGGCGTGAACCTGCTCGGCCTCTACGGACAGCTCGAACCGAACTCGAAGTATGCGCTCTACGGGGGCGCCATCGAAAAGGGGCACCTCCTCGCCGTCGCGCCCACCATCTATTCGGGCACGAGCGAAATCCAGCGGAACATCATCGCCCAGCGCGGCCTTGGCCTCCCGCGCGACTAGCGCCCGCTCACAGGCAGAACAACAGAACAACGATCTCATCCCCCTCTCCCATGGCGGAGCGGGGAGAGGGGGATGAGATCGAGCGAGCCTCGCACGGCGAGGCCGACACTCAGGCGAGCGCTGGTTCGGCTACCCGGACCTCTCGGAAGGTGAACTGCCGGTTCTCGTAGGCGACGTGCACCTCCGACCCCTCGTGCAGCTCGCCCTGGAGCAGCTTCATCGCGAGGGGATCCAGCAGCTCGCGCTGGATGGTCCGCTTGAGCGGCCGGGCGCCGTAGACGGGGTCGAACCCTTCGTCGGCCAGCGCTTGGCGGGCCGAATCCTCCACCACCAGCGTGATACGCCGGTCGGCCAGCCGCTTGGCGATGTTCCGAATCTGGATGTCGACGATCTTCAGGATGTCCTCCCGGCTCAGCTGGCGGAAGATGACGATCTCGTCGATGCGGTTCAGGAACTCCGGCCGGAAGTGCGCCCGCACCGCTGACATCACCCGCTCGCGCATCGTTTGCGGGTCGAGGTTCGGCTCCAGGATGTAGGTGCTCCCCAGGTTACTCGTCATAATGAGGATCGTGTTCCGGAAGTCCACCACGTGCCCTTGGCCGTCGGTGAGGCGCCCGTCATCGAGCACCTGCAGCAGCACGTTGAAGACGTCCGGGTGCGCCTTCTCGATCTCGTCGAAGAGCACGACGCTGTAGGGCCGGCGCCGCACGGCCTCCGTCAGCTGGCCGCCCTCTTCGTAGCCCACGTACCCAGGCGGCGCACCGATAAGCCGGGACACGGAGTGCTTCTCCATGTACTCGCTCATGTCGATGCGCACCATGGCACGCTCGTCGTCGAAGAGGAACTCGGCCAGCGCCCGGGCCAGCTCCGTCTTCCCGACGCCGGTCGGCCCGAGGAAGATGAACGAGCCGAGCGGTCGGTTCGGGTCCTGCAGTCCGGCACGCGCCCGGCGGATGGCGTTCGCCACCGCTCGCAGGGCTTCGTCCTGACCGACGACGCGCTCGCGGAGCCGCTCCTCCATGCGGATGAGCTTCTCCGTCTCTCCCTCCATGAGCTTGGCCACCGGGATGCCCGTCCACCGAGAGACGACCTCGGCGATGTCGTCCTCGTCGACCTCCTGCTTCAGCAGACGGGGGCCCGACGCTTCCACCTCGGCCTCGAGCTCCTTCAGCTTCGCCTCGAGCTCCCGGAGCGTCGTGTACCGCAGCCGCGCCGCGCGCTCGTAGTCGGCGGCACGCTCCGCTTGTTCGATCTCGTGATGCGTCCGCTCGATCTGCTCCTTGATGGCCTGGATGGCTTGGATCTGCTCCTTCTCGCGCTGCCACTGGGCACGCAGGGCAGCCTGCCGCTCCTTCAGTTCGGCGAGTTCACGCTCGAGCCGCTCCAGCCGCTCCTTCGAGGCTGGGTCATCCTCCTTCCGCAACGCCTCGCGCTCCACCTCGAGCTGGAGGATGCGCCGCTCCACCTCGTCGAGCTCCACCGGCATGCTGTCGATTTCGGTGCGGATGCGCGCGGCCGCTTCGTCCACGAGGTCGATCGCCTTGTCGGGCAGGAAGCGGTCGCTGATGTACCGGTGGGCCAGGACGGCAGCCGCCACCAGCGCCGCATCCTTGATCCGGACCCCATGGTGAACCTCGTACCGCTCCCGCAATCCGCGGAGGATGGAGATGGTATCTTCCACCGAAGGCTCGGCGACGTACACCGGCTGGAAGCGCCGCTCCAGCGCGGGATCCTTCTCGATGTGCTTTCGGTACTCGTCGAGCGTGGTCGCACCGATGGCGTGCAGCTCGCCGCGGGCCAGCATCGGCTTCAGCATGTTCGCCGCGTCGACGGCGCCCTCGGCCGCGCCGGCACCCACGACGGTGTGCAGCTCATCGATGAAGAGGATGATGTTCCCCTCTGACTCCTTCACCTCGCGGAGGACCGCCTTCAGGCGCTCTTCGAATTCGCCGCGGTACTTCGCGCCCGCCAAGAGGGCACCGATGTCGAGGGCGATCACGCGCTTGTTCTTCAGCCCTTCGGGCACGTCGCCGCGGACGATGCGCTGGGCTAGCCCCTCCACGATCGCCGTCTTCCCGACGCCCGGCGGACCAACGAGCACGGGGTTGTTCTTCGTCCGCCGGGAGAGGATTTCGATGACGCGGCGGATCTCCTCGTCGCGGCCGATGACGGGATCGAGCTTCCCCTGGCGCGCGAGCTCCGTGAGGTCCGTGCCGTACTTCGTCAGCGCCTCGTACTTCTCCTCGGGGTTCGGGTCGGTCACGCGCTGGCTGCCGCGGAGCTGGGTGAGCGTTTTGTAGATCTCGTCCCGCGTCAGCCCCAGCGACTGGAAGTAGGCCGCCAGCTCGCCGTCGGCGTGCTCGAGGCAGGCCACGAAGAGGTGTTCGGTGGAGACGTACTCATCGCGCAGCCGTTCGGCTTCCTTCTCGGCGAAGGTGAAGGCCGCGTTCAGCTTCGGGCTGAGGTACACCTGCGGCGCCCCGTACACCTTCGGCTGGCGCTCAAGGATGGCCCGAATCCGCCGGGACACCTGCCGCGGGTCGATGCCGCGGAGGTCCAGCAGCCGCGGCACCACGCCGCCCTCCTGCTCGACGAGCGCCGCGGCGAGGTGCGCCACGGTGAGTTCCTGATGCTGTAGCTCTTCGGCCAGGCGCTTGGCGCCGATGACCGCTTCTTGGGCTTTCTCGGTGTACTTGTTGATGTTCATGGCGTTGCTCCCTCGCGCGGTTCGCTATCAGGGTAAAGGCTGATAACGGCCTTATCAAGGTTCGTCACGACGCTCTTGGGGGAACGCCAGCCGCGCAAACCGCGGCTCCCGCTTCTCCCGGAAGCTGGCCAGCCCCTCGGCGAAGTCCGGCCACGTCACGCTCGCATCTTGCAGCGCGTTCGTCTCCTGCATCGCCGCCCCCAGCGGCAGCATCAGGTGCCGCCACACCTGCCGCTTCATGTGCATCAGCGACGTCGGCGACGACGTCCTGGCCAGCTGGCGGACGTACTCCCGCGCTGCCTCCAACAGCTCCTCCCCCGCCACGACTCGGTTCACCAGCCCCAGCTCCTTCGCCTCGGCCGCGCCGATCCGTCGTCCGCTCCAGAGGATGTCCAGCGCCCGGGAGGGGCCCACCAGGCGCGGCACGATCCAGCTCGTCCCGTGTTCCGCCACCAGCCCCCGCTGGGCGAACGACGGAAGGAAGAACGCCGCTTCTGCCGCGAACCGAAGGTCGCAGAACATCGCGATCGAGAACCCGAGCCCCACGCAGGGGCCGTTCACCGCGGCAATCACCGGTTTCCGCAACGAAAGGAGGACGGCCCACCCGGAGCGGAAGTCCTCCCCCATGGAGGGATCGCCCGGCTCGCGCGGGTCGAGCTCCGTCTCCTCGCGCATGGCCGCAATCTCCCCCGCCGCTTGGATGCGCGCCAGCGCGCCCATATCGACGCCGGCCGAAAAAGCACGGCCCGCACCGGTGAGGACGATCCCTACCACCCGGGCATCCGCCTCGGCGGTGGCCAGGGCGTGGCGCAGCTCCTGAAGCGTCCGGTCGGTGAGGGCGTTCAGCTTCTCGGGCCGGTTGAGGGTGATGACCGCCACCGGGTCGTCGATGTCGAGCAGGATGTCACGGTACATGCCGCCCTCCTTCGCGCTGCATGCTGCCTCGAGGCCATCCTACGCCGGCCGTCAGGGCGCAGCACCTCCCCGGGGGTTGACGGAGAAGCAGGTACCGTGCACGCTGACCGCGACAACCGCATACGGCGGCCGAGACCGCAGCCCTCCGCGGCTGCGCGTGTCCCTTCGGGGACCAGGGGCAACTCCGGTGCAAGTCCGGGGCTGTCGCGCAACTGTAACCCCCGCCCATGGGGGAAGCCAGAAAACCCTGCCTCGCCGCCCGCTCGGGAACCTTCGCGTGAAAGGGGACGGGCACATGTCTGCACGTGTGACGTAACCCGCCGGCGAGGGCGGGTTTCTTCGTTTCCCCGCTCTCTCCCATCGCTGTTCGACATTGCCCCGTCTGCCGCGCCGGCCCGCGGCCGGGCGGCGCCACTCCGCATTCCTGCGTCCAACGAGGAGGAACATGTTCGCACGAATCGGCGCTCTCTTCCTGGTGCTCGCGGCAGCGCTCACCGCCGCCGTGGCGGCAGCCCTGCCCGAACGCGATGCCGCGCTCCGCGGCGTGGAGTTCATCCGCACCACGCAGCAATCCGATGGCGGATTCGGTGGCTTCGGCCCCGGCCAGACGATGGACGCCATCTACGCCATCCGCTCCGTGGGCATCGACCCCAACACCTTCGTGAAGGACGGAAAGACTCCTGCCGACTTCCTCCGTGCCAACGCGGCGAACGTCACCCGGCCCGGGCTCGCCGCGAAGTTCGTGCTCGGGGCCATCGCCCTCGGCCTGAACCCGCGCAATGTCGACGGTACCGACTTCACGGCGATCATCCGGGGTGCGTACGATGCCGGCACCGGCCGGTACGCCAGCGACGACTTCAACCAGGCCCTCTCCATCATCGGGCTCGTGGCCGCCGGCGACCCCGTTCCTACCGCCGCAGTCACCGCGCTGCGCACCGCGCAGCTCAGTGACGGCGGCTGGGGGTTTGGCGGCTCCAGCGACTCCGACAGCACGGCCATCGCGCTCCAAGCCCTCCTCGCCGCTGGCGTGCCCACCTCGGACCCCGACGTCCAGGAGGCGCTCGCCTACCTCCGCGCCGCGCAGGCCGACGACGGCGGCTGGGGCTTCGACCCCGCAGCCTCGAACGTGAACTCTACCGCCTTCGTGGTCCAGGCGCTCATCGCCGCAGGCGAAAACCCCGAGAGCGCCGCCTACACGAAACCCGGCGGGAACCCCATCCAGTTCCTCCTCTCGCAGCAGCAGCCCGACGGCTCCTTCGTCGGCTACGACCCGGCCTTCGCGACGAACCAGGTCGTGCCGGCGCTCATGGGGCGGACGTTCCTCAACGCGCCGTTCACGCCCCTTTCCCAGGCCACCCCGACGCCAAGCCCGACCGCCACGGCAACCGCCCAGCCGACCCGCACGCCCACGCCGGCCGTCGCCAAGACGGGCACAGGCATGGCCTCCTCGAGCGGCAGCACCTGGGGAGCCGCGGCGGCGCTGGCGGGAGCCGTCCTCCTCGCCGGGGCCGCGGCGGCAGCCGTCCGACGGCCAAGGAGCTGACGAGATGACGGCGGCGGCGTGGCTCGCCTGGGCGGTGATGGTGATGGCCGTAGCCCTCACCGTCACCAACCCCTTCTACCTCGCCGTCGTCGTGCTCAGCGTCGTCCTCGTAGCCGTGCTGGCGCCGAAGGACACGGCCGGATCGGCCGGCCTCCGGGTGATGGCGTTCTTCGGCGCCAGCGTCCTCCTCTTCGCCGGCCTGGTGGCGGTCATCAACGGCAGCTACGGCGAACACGAACTCTTTCGCGTCCCCAGCCTCCGGGTGCCGGAGTGGCTCGGCGGCCTTCGGCTCGGAGGGCCGGTCACGGCGGAGCAGCTCGTGAACGCAGCCATTCGGGGGCTGGCCATCTTCGCCATCGTGCTCGCCTTCGCCACGGTGAACGCCACGCTCACGCCACAGCGGCTGCTCCGAGCCACCCCGGCGGCCCTCTTCCATGCTGCCCTCGTCGCCACCATCGGCCTCAGCCTGCTGCCAGCCACCATCGAAGACTTCCGCCGCATCCGCGAGGCGCAAGCCCTCCGCGGCGCTCCTACCGGCTTCCGGCAGATTCCCGGGCTCGCGGTTCCGATCGTCCTCGGCGGGCTGGAGCGCTCGCTGCGTCTCGCAGAGGCGATGGAGGCCCGCGGCTTCGCACCGCCGCCGCCCGCGCCGGCCTGGGCACGTGCCGCGGCCCTGCTCTCCGCCCCGCTCGGATTGGCAGGCGGCCTGGGGTGGCTCTACCTCGGCGATCTGCGCTGGGTCGGCGCCCTGCTGGGCGCGCTCGCCGTTTCGCTCTTCTTCGCCTGGCTCATTGCCGCCTCCCGGCGCTACGGCGGCGCGCGTCTCCGCCGCGAGCCAGTGAGCACCGGCGAGCGCGCGGCAATCGTCCTGGCGGCGCTCGTGGCCGCGGCGGCGATTTTCGGGCGGGCCCCGGGCTGGCTCGAACTGGGCTACTCGCCGTTCGCCGAGCTCGCCTGGCCGCCGTTCAGGCCTTTGGAAGCGTGCTTTGCGCTCACGGTAGCGTGGCCGGTGCTCTTCCTCGCTCTGCGCCCGCGACCCGTGGGCCAGCCGGTCGCCGTTGCCGGCGCCGTCGAGGTCGGACGCCCATGATCGCCGTGTGGGACCGCGTCACGTACACCTATCCCGGGTCGAACGCGCCGGCCCTCGAGGAGATCGCCTGCGCGGTGCATCACGGAGAGCTCCTCCTCCTCGTCGGGCCATCGGGCGGCGGGAAGTCCACCTTCCTCCGCACGCTGAACGGCCTCGTCCCCCAGTTCCACGGTGGCATCCTCCAGGGGCGCATCCGCGTCTGCGGGCTCGACCCCGTTCGCACCCCCACCCGCACGATGGCCACCCGGGTGGGCATGGTCTTCCAGGAGCCGGAAGCCCAGGCCATCGCCGACACGGTGGAGGAGGAGATCGCCTTCGGGCTCGAGCTCCACGCCGTGCCGTCCGCGGAGATCCTCCGGCGGGTTGCCACAGCCGTCGAGACGCTCGGGATCGCGCACCTCCGGCAGCGACGGCTCTCCACCCTCTCGGGCGGCGAACGGCAGCGCGTGGCGCTCGCCGCCGTGCTCGCGCTCGAACCCCAAGTGCTCGCGCTCGATGAGCCCACCTCGCAGCTCGATCCGGAAGGCGCGGAACACTTCGTCGACGCGGTGCTCGACCTCCATCGCCGCCTTGGCCTCACCGTGTTCATCGCCGAGCACCGGCGGGACCGGATCCAGCCCATCGCCTCCCGCGTCCTCCTCATCGATCGGGGGCGGATGCAGGCGTACGCCCCGCGCGATGCCGGACGCCTGCCTGGCGCGCCGGCCGTGCCCAGGCTCGGCCTCCGCCTGGGGCTCGAACCGCCCCCGCTTACGCTCGAAGAGGCGCGGGCGGCGGTCGTCGGGCGCCGTATCGCCGTGCACCCCCCCGCGGCGGCGCCGGCCCCAGGGGCCGAACTAGTGCGCGCCGAAGCCCTGTCCGTCACCTACGGCGCTGTGGAGGCGCTCGCCGGCGTCTCCGTCTCGCTCGCCGAAGGGGAGCTCGTCGCGCTCCTCGGGAAAAACGGCGCCGGGAAGACGACACTGCTGCGCACCATCGTCGGGCTGACGAAGCCCGCCGCCGGGGCGGTGCGTTTCCGCGGGCAGCCGGCGCCGCCCGACGTGCGCGAGCGGTCGGCCTTCGCCGCCCTGTTGCCCCAAAACCCGGCCTACGTCCTTTCGCGCCGCACGCTCGCCGAGGAGATCCGCGCCAGCCTCGAGGCACGTGCCATGCGTGCGGGCGATGCACGCGCTATCGCTGCTCGCTGGCGCCTGGCCGAGCTCCTCGATCGCCACCCGTACGACCTGAGCGTCGGCCAGCAGCAGCGGGCAGCCCTCGCCGTCATGCTCGCCCACGAACCCCCCGTCTGGCTCCTGGACGAGCCCACCCGCGGCGCCGACCACGAGACGAAGGAGTGGCTTGCAGGCATCCTCCGGGAGCACGCCGCGCGAGGCGGTGCCGCGCTCGTCGCCACCCACGACGTCGAGTTCGCGGCCCGGTGGGCGACGAGGGCGATCGTCCTGGAAGCCGGCCGCGTCACCTTCGACGGCCCCGCGCGCGAGGCGTTCGGAGCCGCTGGCCCCTACCCCACGACGGTCGCCCGCGTCGTTCCCGGGGCGCTCCTTCCGGAGGAGGTGGTGGCGGCATGAGACACGTCGCTCTCGCGGCCACGGTCGTCCTCGCTGTTGTCCTGCTGCCGGCTGCTGCCCGCGCTGACGGCGAGGCGGGCCTCGTCATCGATTACGGTGACGGCCGTGTGGAAACGTACTGCATCGCCTTCCAGGGGGACCACATCACCGGCCAAGAGCTGCTGGAGCGCGCCGGGCTCGACGTCAACCAGTTCTCCGGCATGGTGTGCGCCATCGGCGGCGTGGGCTGCCGCCATCAGGGGAACTTCGCCAGCTGCCACTGCCAGTGCGAAGACCTGAGCGACTGCACGTACTGGGCGTACTTCGTCCAGCGCAACGATGGCGGTTGGGTGTACTCCTCCTTGGGGTTCCTCTCCCAGGTGGCGCGCAACGGCGACCTGCACGGCTGGCGCTGGGGGAAGGGCACGTCGGGCAGTGCCCCTAAGCCTCCGGCCCTCACCTTTGCCGACGTCTGCGGGCAGCCCGCTTCCTCGCCGACTGCTGCCGCGCCGCCCGCTACCCCTTCGAGCCCCGCCGCGACCACCAACGAGCGTCCCGGCGCGTCGGCGAGCCCGGAAGTCTCCCCCACAGCCTCGCAGCCGGCGTCCCCGTCGCCGTCGCCCGCAGGCACGCTCGCTGGGGGGTATACGCCCCTGCCGGCCTCGCCGACGATGTCCGATGCCGGCTCGCCGCCGGCCGCGCTCACCGCTCCTGCGGCCGTTGGTGAGCGCTCGGCCAGCGGCGGTGTCCCGGTCGCCCGCCTGGCAGCGTTCGGCGGCGTGGTGGGGGTGCTCGCCGCAGCCATCGCCCTGGCCGCCGTCGTGCGGAGGAGGCCGACCGATGGCGACCGTTGACGCCGCCGTCCCCCGCCTCCGCACCCTCCCCGGCGGGTGGCTGGCGGCCCTGAGCTTCGCGCTGCTCAACCTCGTGGGGCTCGCGGCCTACTTCTATCCGTTCCTCCTTTCGGACGTGCACCGCCCCGAGGCGGATTGGTACATGCACCGCGGTGATGGCCCCATCCTCATCGCCGCGGTCACCGCGCTCGCCTTGGCGCTCCTCATCGGCGAGCTGACGAACGGCGGCCTCGATAGTAAGTCGCTCGCTGCCTTGGGGGTGCTGGCCGCGCTGGCCGCCGTCCTGCGGACGTTCACGCTGCCGGCAGGGGCAAACCTCTATTTCTTCCTGGTCATCATGGGCGCGTACGTCTTCGGCCCGCGGATGGGCTTCCTTTTGGGGGCCTTCTCGTTCTTCCTCTCTGCCCTCGTCACCGCCGGCCTCGGCCCCTGGCTTCCCTTTCAGATGTTCGCCTCGGCCTGGATGGGGCTGAGCGTCGGGCTGGCGCGGCCCCTCGTGGAACGGTTGGGCCTCGGGCTGCGGGGGCATTACGCCGCCGTCCTCGTCCTCGGCTTCGTCTGGGGCCTCCTCTACGGCGCCATCATCAACCTGTGGTTCTGGCCCTTCTTCGTCGGCGGCCCCGACATCTCCTACGAGCCCGGGCTCGGCCCCGCCGAGACCCTGCGGCGCTACTGGAACTTCTACCTCCTCACCAGCTTCGGCTGGGACCTCTTCCGCAGCATCGCGAACGTGGCGGCGCTGGCGGCTGCTGGCTGGGCACTCTTGCCCGCGCTCATGCGCTTCCACGCTCGCTTCCGCTGGCGAGCCGAGCCGGCCCGCTGAGCCTGGCCGTCGATCCCGGATCCCCTGCTGCCGCGCTTACGAGACCTCCTGCCAGAGGGGCGATGAGGCCTTCATGAAGCGCAGCATCATGAGCATCGCGGCCACCTCGCGCCCGCTCTCCGGCTCGAAGAGCACCGATTCGTACCAGGCGAACTCGGACTTCGGCGTCTCCCCGATGGCCAGCAGCCGCCCACCGACCTGGTACTCCCGCCCCAGGAACACCGGCCCGGCGAGGAACCGGAGCTCGATGGCGCCGAACAGCCCCACTGCCCGATGGCGCCGCAGGTCCATCCCCTGCTCCACCGGACGCATCGCCCTGACGACCAGCGCCGGCGTCGCGATGGGCCCGCCCCAGGGCGATGGGCCCGCGTACCACGGCAGCGGCTCGGTGATCACCCGCATCCGCTGCTCGCCCGCTTCCATCGGGAGCCTCGTGGGCACGGGCGGCAGCTCGGCTCCCGGCGTCAGGTGCCCGAGGATCCGTACGTCGCCGCCGGTGCGCTGGCTGGCGAGGAGCTGAGCGAGCCGTGTCGGCCCGGCCGCCTCGCCCACAGAGGCCGTCCCCTCCAGCACCTGCCGCCCTTCCCGGTCGGCCATCCACACCTCGGTCTGCACGTCGCCCGCCTCGCCGGGGATGCGGACGAACGTGCGCACGGGCTCGCGGTCGGTGGTGGCGTTCCGGAAGTAGGCCGAAATCGTGCCCCGTTCGAACCAGCGCGGGCCCCACAGCCGCAGGAAGGAGGGCGGGAATTGTTCGAGGTGGATGGAGCCTGCCACCGTCCCGCCGCGGAACCCCAGCTTCCGTGCCGTTTCGTCGTCGTGGATGCTGCCCCGCTGGTCTGCGGCTTCGTTCCGCGGTTCGCGCCACGGCCCGATGAGCACGCCGTCCTCTTCCGTGAACATCGCTGGCGCAATCGGGGTCGTCATCATCTCGCCTCCGATGGGGAATACGAACCGTATACGCCCTCGCCGCGGCCTTGGCAATCGCCCAGTCGTCCGCCCGTCTGGTATCCTTCGCCCGTCCGGGTGACTGGCGTCGCGCGGAGCACCGCGGGGGAGCCCGGACCTCGGGATGGCCGCCCGCCTGGGCCGTGACTTCGAGCTCGGGAGGTCATCATCCATGCGTGCCCTGCTCACCGTCTACGACAAGCGTGGTATCGATGCCTTCGCCCGCGGCCTGGCCGAACTCGGTTGGGAGCTCGTCTCCACCGGCGGGACGTACGAAGCCCTCCGAGCGGCGGGCTTGCGTGTCCAGAAGGTCGAAGACGTGACCGGCTTCCCCGAAATGCTCGACGGCCGCGTCAAGACACTCCACCCCCGCATCCACGCCGGCATCCTCGCCCGTCGCGACCGCCTTGCCCACCTCGAAGCGCTCGACCGCCACGGCATCGCCACCATCGACCTCGTGGCCTGCAACCTCTACCCCTTCGTCGCCACCGTCACCCAGCCGAACGTCCCCTTCGACGAAGCGATCGAACAGATCGACATCGGCGGGCCGACGCTCCTCCGGGCGGCCGCCAAGAACCACCGCGACGTCATCGTGGTGTGCGACCCCGACGACTACGAGCCCGTTCTCGATGCCCTGCGCCGCGGGGGCGCCGACGAGGCCCTTCGCCGCCGCCTGGCCTGGAAGGCCTTCGCGCACGTTTCGGCGTACGACAGCGCCGTCGCCGAGTGGCTGTGGCCGGGCGACGGCTTCCCACCGGCCTTCACCATCCCGCTCGAGCTAGCGCAGCCCCTCCGCTACGGCGAGAACCCCCACCAGCGGGCTGCCTTCTACCGCGACCGTTCGCTGGCGGCGACCGGGAAGGGGGGCATCGCCCACGCCGTCCAGCACCACGGCAAGGAGATGTCCTACAACAACTTCCTCGATGCCGATGCTGCCTGGAACGCGGTCAATGAATTCCCTGCGCCGACGTGCGTCATCGTGAAGCATACGAATCCCTGCGGCGTCGCCTCCCGCGCCGACCTTGCCGAGGCCTACCGCCTCGCCGTCGCTGCCGACCCGGTGAGCGCCTTCGGCGGGATCGTCGCCTTCAACCGCCCCGTGGACGAGCGGCTGGCACGCGAAATCCGGGAGTTCCGCAGCCCGCTCGACGGCGAAACCAGGATGTTCTACGAAATCGTCGTGGCCCCGGGGTACACACCCGAAGGCCTCGCGGTGCTCAAAGGGAAGTCGCGCGACCTCCGCATCCTGGAAGCGCCCCAGCTTGCCCGCGGGGGGCGCTCCCTGCGCCAAGTCGGCGGCGGCTGGCTCGTCCAAGACGCAGACGACCTCGGTCCCGATGATGTCGCCTGGCGCGTCGTCACCGAGCGAGCTCCAACCGACGAGGAGCGTCGCGACCTCGCCTTCGCTTGGCGCTGCGTCAAGCACTTAAAGAGCAACGCCATCACCGTCGCGAAGGAGGAGCGCCTGCTGGGCATGGGCTCGGGCCAGCCCAATCGGGTGAAGAGCGTCGAGATCGCGCTCGAGAAGGCCGGCACCGCCGCCCGGGGCGCCGTGCTCGCCAGCGACGCCTTCTTCCCCTTCGCCTGGAACGATGCCGTCGAGAAGGCGTGCCAGGCAGGCATCACGGCCATCATCCAGCCCGGCGGTAGCCTTCGCGACCAAGACGCCATTGACTGCTGCAACAAGTACGGCGTCGCGATGGTGTTCACTGGCGTGCGGCACTTCCGGCACTAAGGCCTCGGGATTCAGCCCGCGGCGCCGTCGAGCACGAACCGTTCCACGAACTCCGCCGCATCGAGACGGGCGCCCTGCCGCCGCGCCGCTGCGGCCAGCTCCATCCGGCTGAGCTGGGCGAGCCCTTTCCGCGTATCGCTCGCCACCCGCGCCTTCTCCTGTCGCCTCAGCCGGTACTTGAAGAGCCAGTACGTGAACTCGAGCAGGTCGTCGTACGCCACCTCCTGCTCGAGGAACACTCCCGTCTCTTCGTAGTAGGCAGCGCGCAGCTCCTCGGGAGGTTTCCCGTAGATGCGCTCGTAGACGCCCCGGTCGATCCGCGGCGTGAGCCCCCAAACGCAGGCGCTCGCTTCCTTGTGGAGCTCCTCTTCTACCGAAAGCTGCAGCGCCTGTTCCACCAGTACCCCGTAGAGGAAGTTGAGGTGCGCCGCGTGCTTGGCCGGCCCGATCCGCGCCGCGAATTCTTCCTCGGGTAGCTCAATCGGCCACCGCCCTTCGAAGAGCAGGGCCTCGGCTTCCTCGGGAGGAATGAGGTCCGCAGCCGCGTCCACCAGCCGCTCCGCCAACCGCAGCCAATCGAACGCCTCGCCCCCGATGAGGTACCGGTACCGCTCGCCGTCGATCGTTTCTTCGGGGACACGCCAGCGGCGCACCGTCTCGAGCAGGGCCTCGAACCAGTGTCGTCCGGCCCGAATCTCGTTCCGCATTTGTTGGATGAGCTCTTCCGGCGAAGGGAGCGCGGCCTCGAGGAGTCGCTCCTCCGTCATGGGCGCTGCTGTCGCGTGTCGGTCGGCCATCCAGGCAATCATACGAAACGGCGTCCCGTTCGACAGCAAAAAGGCCGGGGTGCACCCCCGGCCTCTTTGGGGAGGGGCTCCGCTTCCGTCAGCCCGCTGCTGGCGACGGGACCTCGCCGGCCCCTGCTGGCGCCAGGGCCTCGCGCCGACCGACGATGTCCGGACGCCAGAGGGTGGAGATCGTCAGCACCCCGAAGCCGCCGCCGACCAAGATGAGCGCGACGCCGAGCACGATGGCGAAGGTCGCGATCTGTTCGGCGAGGTACGACATGTAGAGGGCGGTCCGAAGCGCTGTCGCCGTCACCCAGGTGTTGCGGACGGGATTCGGAATTGGGTTCCCGTTGTCGTCCTTCGCCGCTTCGTTCGGATCGTTCGTGTCGCCGCCGCCGGCCTTCAGGTAGCGGCCGAGCTGGGCGTACGTCTTACCGCCCGCAGCTTCTAGCGCGTGACGCTTGATGGTGTCGGCGAAGATCTTCGCTTCGCTGCCTGTGTCGACGAGCTTGCCGGCAATGGATGAATCTTCCGTCCCGTAGATCTGCTCGCTCCGGAGCTGGTCGCGGACTTCGCCCCGACCCCAGACCCCCATGGCGATGAGGGCGATCCCCACAGCGATGAGCACCACGCTCGAGAGGAGCCCGCCAGTGATGAAGAATTTTCGCGCGGTCATGGCTCGATTCCTCCTTTCCCGGACCGATGCGGCCGTCAGCTCGATCCTCGTGGAGCGGCCGTTCGGGGTGGAGCGGCCGTTCGGGGCCGCGGCGGGGACCCGATCGGCCCATATTTCGTGGAAGCTGTTTGCCTGGTAACCATGGAAATGCATGTCCGCTCTCCCGCCCCCGGAGGAGAAGCCGCGCGCAGTCCGCGCCATGTTCGACCGTATCGCCCCGCGGTACGACCGGCTGAACCGCATCCTCACTGGAGGCAGCGACCTCCGCTGGCGGCGCGAGCTCGTTCGCCGCCTCGCCATCGGCCCCGGCGAGCGCGTCCTCGACCTTGCCTGCGGCACAGGGGACTTCGCTGCCCTCGCCGCCTCGCAAAGCGCGGACGTCGTCGGCCTCGACTTCGCCCGCCGCATGCTCACCCTGGCCAAGCAACGCGGCCTGTCGCGGGCCGAATGGGTCCAGGGAGACGCCCTGCGCTTGCCCTTCGCCGACGCGGCGTTCGACGCTGCGCTCTGCGGGTTTGCCCTTCGCAACTTCGCAGCCCTTCCGCCCGTCTTCGCCGAGCTCGCCAGGGTGCTCCGCCCAGGCGGCCGGCTCGGCCTCCTCGAGGTCGACGAGCCGAAGAATCCGCTCGTGCGCGCAGGACATCGCCTCTACTTCCGGCACGTCGTTCCCCTTCTCGGCGGGTGGCTCTCGGGCGACGCGCAGGCCTACCGCTACCTCCCCCAGTCGGCGGTCTACCTCCCCGATGCCGCCACCCTGGCGCGCTGGCTCTCCGAGGCCGGCTTCCGCGGCATCCGCAAGCGGCAGCACATGGCTGGCGCAATCCAGGCCATCACGGCGGTCCGAGCGTGAGCTCCGCGGTCCAGCCCAAGCCTTCGAAGCTGGCGGCCTGGCGGCTCGCAGCCCGGCCCCCGACCCTCACCGCCGCCGTCGGCCCTGTCCTCGTCGGCTGGGGCGCGGCGTGGGCCATCGGCGGCTTCCGTGCCGGCCCGGCGTTGGCCGCCCTCATCGGGGCGGTCCTCCTCCAAGTGGGCGCGAACTTCGCCAACGACCTCTTCGACTTCCGCCGTGGCGCCGACACCGCCGAACGGGTCGGCCCGCCTCGGGCCGCGCAGCTCGGCCTCTTGAGCCAGCGAGAGCTCATCGCTGGGATGGCCGTCGTGTTCGGCGCAGCCTTCCTCGTGGGGGTCTACCTAGTGCTCGAAGGCGGCTGGCCGATCGTGGCCGTGGGCCTCGCCGCCATCGCCGCGGCCATCGGCTATACCGGTGGCCCCTTCCCCTACGGTTACCGCGCCCTCGGCGACCTGTTCGTGTTCCTCTTCTTCGGGCCAGCGGCAGTGGTGGGCACGGTCTGGGTCCAGGCGGGCGAGGCGCCCCGCCTAGCCTGGCTTGCCTCGCTGCCGATGGGTGCCCTCGTCACGGCGATCCTGGTGGTAAACAACCTGCGCGACCGGGAGCAGGATGCGCGCGCCCGAAAGGTCACCCTCGCCGTGCTCCTCGGCGACCGCTGGACCCGGTGCTGGTATGTGGGACTTCTCGTCGTGGCCTACGCCGTCCCTGCTGCGCTCTGGGTCAGCGGCGTGGCTTCGCCCTGGGCGATGCTCGCCTATGCGAGCCTGCCTGCCGCGCGGGCACCGGCGAGGGCAGTCCTCGGCGGCGTCGCAGGCCGACCGCTCAACGCCGCCCTCCGGGGCACGGCGCGGCTCGTGTTGGTCTTCGGGGCGTTCTTTGCGCTCGGGTTGGCTGTGGGTCGGTAGTGAGGGGGCAGCAACAACGCGGAGGCGGCACGGAAACCCGTGCCGCCTCGGACTCCGCTATCCAGTTGTCCCGGACGGAGCAACGCGGCCGTCGTCCCACCTTGCCCCTACCCGGGGCACCCGGCACGCTCGCCTCAGCGAGCGGTGGGCCGCTGGACTCGCGAAGTCCCCGGGACTCCGGCCGCGGGTCGGTCCGGTCGATGGAGCGTTCTCATCGCTCATCACCTCCTTTCCTTCCCGCTGGTCTTTGTCCCGTCGCGGGAGAGCTTCTCAGCTCTCCACTTCTCTCATAGCACACTTGGCGTAGGTTGTCAAGGGCATTGTCAAGTTTCTTGCAGCCGCTCGCCGCAGGACGCAATCGGGCCCCCGAATGTTCGGGGGCCCGACTTCCTTCGACCCGGTTGGCCGAACCGGCGGGGACACTCGGTACCGCGCTTCCGCTCCTGCCGCCCCTACCGGGGGCGATGCTGCCGCGCAAAGTTGCGTCGGGCAGGTCATCGGCGAAGGCATCGAGCGGCGCCGGCGGGTGTCCCGCCTTCATGCCCGCGCTTCCTCAGCGCGGGCGCGCTCCCTGCACGATCCAGACTCCGTAGAAGGTATGGAGCTTGGCTCTCATCTGGCTACCTCCCATACCTCCTGAGGTCTGGCCGGGGAGGTGTTTCCACCGGCAGTTCCACCATAGCACCCTTGTCAAGGGGATGGCGCGGGACCGATCGTCGGAATCTTGGCAGAGATCGCTGCGGTCAGCCGGTGCCCTGGACTTCGTCCTTGCTCTCGAGCTGGAAGGCGTCGTGGAGCGCGCGCACCGCTTCCGCCACCCGGTCCTTCTTGATGATGCAGGTGAGCCGGATCTCGCTCGTGGAAATCATCTCGATATTGATGCCGTGCTCGTAGAGGGTGCGGAACATCCGCGCCGCGTACCCCGGCGCCGTCTGGATGCCAGTCCCCACGATGCTCACCTTCGCCAGGTCTGCGTCTGTCGAATACCCCGCAGCCCCGATAGCCTCGCAGATGGCCGGCATCAGCGCCTCCGCGCGCCGCAGGTCCTTCGTCGCCACCGTGAACGTGAGATCCGTCAGGTTCGCCTCGCTGGCGTTCTGCACGATGGTGTCGACGCTGATCCCCGCCTCTGCCAGAGGCTCGAAGATCTGGGCCGCGATGCCCGGGCGATCGGGGACGTGCCGAATGGTGATCTTCGCCACGTCGGTGTCGTGGGCGATGGCCCGCACCCGGTTCCGTTCTTCCATCAGCGGCCCTCCGTGGATCAGCGTACCCGGTGCATCGACGAAGCTCGATGTCACCAGGATCGGCAGCTCGTGCACCGACGCCAGCTCGACGGCGCGGTTGTGCATTACCTGCGCCCCCTGCGTCGCCAGCTCCAGCATCTCCTCGTACGTGATCTCGCTCAGGCGCCGTGCCGTCGGCACCAGACGCGGGTCGGCGGTGTACACGCCCTCTACGTCTTTGTAGTTCTCACAGCGGGCCGCCCCCAGAGCGACCGCCAATGCCACCGCCGTGGTATCGCTCGCGCCGCGGCCCAGCGTGACGATCTCCTGGTCTTCCGTCGCACCCTGAAACCCCGCCACGATGGGCACCCGCCCCCGCTCGAGCTCGAAGCGGATACGCGCCGTATCGACCCGAATGATGCGCCCCGCGCCGTACGTCGGACGGGTGTAGATGCCGGCCTGCGTCCCCGTGAGCGAAACCGCTTCTTGCCCCAGGGCCCGCAGCGCCATGGAGACGAGCGCGATCGAGACCTGCTCCCCCGTCGAGAGGAGCATGTCGAGCTCCCGGGGGTCGGGGTCGTCGGTGACCTGCAACGCGAGGTCGATTAGCTCGTCGGTGGTGTTCCCCATGGCCGAAACCACGACCACCACCTGGTCACCCTGGCGCACGCGGCGCACGATCCGCCCCGCCACGTGCTTGATGCGTTCGGCATCGGCCACGGACGTTCCACCGTACTTCTGGACGACGAGCACGAGACGAGGGTAACGACCGTTGCGTCCACGAGATAGGGACGCCCTGCCCTGCTTGCCCTCGCCGCGGAGCGAGTGCCACGATGCGGAAGAGATGCCCTTGCCCGCCTCCCTCGCTGAGCGCAGCTGGACCCGCATCCGCATCGAATCCGACCCCGAACTCGACGGGCTCGTGACCGTCCTCCTGGCGCGCCCCGGAAAGCTGAACGCTATCGATGCGACCATGCATCGCGAGCTGCAGGAAGCCTGTGCGCTCCTCGCCCGCGAACCCGTGATCCGCGTGGTTATCTTCGCCGGCGAGGGACGCGCCTTCTCCGCGGGCGCCGACCTCGGCCGTTCCGCGCGGGGTGGGCCGCGCTTCGCCGATGAAGCGATGGTCCTCCGCGAGCCGCCCCTCGTCGAGCGGGAGCGAGCGCTCACGGGCGTGCGTACGGCCGAAGCCATCGAGAGCCTCCCACAGGTAACAATCGGGGCCGTCCACGGGTTCGCGGTCGGAGGTGCGGTGGTGCTCCTCGCTTGTATGGACCTCCGCCTGGCCGAAGCCGGCAGCTGGTTCTCCATCCCCGAGGTGCCGCTCGGCATCCCGCTCACCTGGGGCGCGCTGCCCCGCCTCATGCGGGAGCTCGGACCCGCGCGCGTCCGCGAGCTCGTGCTCTTCGGCGACCGGTTCCCCGCGGAAGCGGCCGAGCGCTGGGGCCTCGTGAACGCCGTGACGGCTCCGGGGTTTGCCCGCGAGACGGCGCGCGCCTGGGCCGCACGGTTGTTGGCGATGGATCCGCTGGCCGTGGCCCTGACGAAAGCACAGACGCGCGCGCTGGCCGACGCGCTGGTCCCGGCTCACGGCGCCTACGCCGACGCCGACCTCCTCACGCTGGCGCGGGCAGTACGGGCGGCGCGCCCGCCGCACGGCCAGGGCGCGCCACCCACCGACTCGCCTTAGAAGCCGAAGTCCCAGTTCCCGCCGTCGTGGTACACCTTCAGCACGTGCTTCGCGATGAGGATGCGGTGCACCTCGTCGGGCCCATCGGCGATGCGCAGCGTCCGCGCGCCGCGGTACATCCCCTCGAGCGGCAAGTCGCTCGAGACGCCCGCGGCGCCCCATACCTGGATGGCGCGGTCCACCACGCGCTCCAGGGCTGCCGGCACGAAGACCTTGATCGCCGAGATATTCGCCCGCACATCGCCCACGCCCGAATCGATCACCTCGGCGGTATGAATCGTCATCAGCCGCGCCGCCATGATGTCGATGTACGAATCGGCGATGAATCCCTGGATGAACTGCTTCTCCTCCAGCTTCCCGCCGTGCACGACGCGCTCCGTCGCCCGCCGCACCATCAGGTCGAAGGCGCGCCACATCTGCCCCACGCAGTTCATGCAGTGGAACACGCGGCCGGCACCGAGCCGTTCCTGTGCCGCCTCGTGGCCCGTGCCTTCCCGGCCCAGCGTGTTCGTCACGGGCACGCGCACGTTCTCGAGGATGATCTCGCAGTGGTCACCGTCCGTGTGCCCCCATACGGGCACGCTGCGGACGATTCGGAACCCCGGCGTGTCCGTGGGCACGATGATCTGGGTCATCCGGTCCTTCGATTTGCCGGTGCCGTCGTCTTCGGCAGTACGGCACATCACGATGGCGAAGTGCGCCCGGCTCGCGTTCGAACAGAACCACTTGTGCCCGTTGATGACCCACTCGTCCCCCTCGCGCACCGCGCGCGTCTGGATGGCGTACGGGTCCGATCCAGGGGCGTTGGGCTCCGTCATGGCGAAGCAGGACTCGATCTCGCCCCGGATGAGCGGCTCGAGCCACCTCTTCTTCTGCTCCTCTGTGCCGTACCGCAGCAGGATGGTCTGGTTCCCCGAATTGGGCGCCACGACGCCGAAGAGGCGGGCTCCGAACGGGCTCCACGCCAGGATCTCGTTCATGTACGCGTGCTTCATGAAGCCGATCCCCATCCCGCCGTACTCCTTCGGCAGGTGGGGTGCCCACAGCCCCTCGGCCTTCACGCGCTCCTCGATCTCCTTCCGGAGCTGGCGCGCCTCCGGCGTGCGCTGCCGCAGCACGTTCTCGTTGGGAATGATGAGCTCGCTCACGATCTTGGCCGTACGCAGGCGGATGTCGTTCGTCTCGGGGTCGAGCGTTGGGATGGGAGAGATGCGCATGGGAACGCTCCTCCAGACGGGGAATATTGGCGCGGCAAGCGTACCGCAGCGGCAGGCGCCCTGCACTCGTGAGCAGCGCCCGTGGTAGCATCGCCGCCGTGACCGTGGACCCCTACGCCATCGACGCCCGCTTCTACGACTGTTGGCACCCGGCCGGTGGCCCCGATATCGGCCTCTGGCAGTCCTTCGCTGCCCGCACCGACCGCCCCGTGCTCGAGGTCGGCGTGGGCACGGGCCGTGTCGCGCTGGCGCTCGCGCGCAGCGGGTTCGAGGTGGTCGGCATCGACCCCTCCCCTGCGATGCTCACCCTTGCCCGCGCCAAGGCCGAGCGAGACGCCATCGACGTACAGCTCATCGAGGGCCGCCTCCCGGAGCTCTCGTTCGACCCCGGCAGGTTCGGGCTCGTCCTCTTCCCTCTCGACGTGTTCCTCTCCTTCGCCACGCCCGAAGAGCAGCTCGCGAACCTCCGGGCAGCGCGGAAGGCCCTGCACTTCGACGGCCTGGTCATCATCGACGTGCCCGGTCCCGCCCAGTGGCTCGACCCCTCGGCGAACGGCCAGCCCCTCCTCGTCTACTCCGGGCCGCTCGAGAGCGGCGAGCGGCTCGAGGTCTGGCAGGTGCACGAAGACGACCTTGCCCGCCAGGAGCGCGTGCTCCGCGTCGCCTACGAGCTCGTCGCTCCGGACGGCTCGGTGCGGCGCTTCCTCAGCGAGCACCGGCTGCGGTACCTCTACCCCGCCGAATGCTCCTACCTCCTCCAGGCGGCGGCGTTGGCGCCCGCGGGCCTCTACGGCGACTATGAGCTTGGCCCGCTCACCAACGAGAGCGAGCGGATGATCGTCGTCGCGAGGGGGGTCGAAGGGTGAAGGTGCGCATCGCCGTCGACGCCATGGGGGGCGATTTCGCCCCCGCCGAAGTCGTCGCAGGCACGCTGATGGCCGCGGGCGGCCTCGCTGCTGAGCTCCTCCTGGTTGGCCAGCCCGACGCGCTCCGCAGCGAACTGACCGGCACGGCCGAGTCCGGTCGCCTCACGGTCGTCGAGGCGCCCGACGTCATCGCTATGGACGAACACCCCACCGAGGCCATCCGCGCCAAGCCGGAGTCGTCGCTCATGGTTGGCCTCCGCCTCGTGAAGGAGGGCCGCGCCGACGCCTTCGTCACCTGCGGCAATACTGGAGCCGCTATGGCCGGCGCCCTGCTCACCCTGGGCCGCGTGCGGGGCATCGCCCGACCCGCCCTGGGGACCGTGGTCCCGAACGGGGACTCGGGGCTTGGCCTCCTCCTCGATGTTGGCGCCAACGCCGATTGCCGGCCCCTTCACCTCGTCCAGTTCGCCCACATGGGGGCCGGGTACATGGCCCGCACCTTCGGTATCCCCCGCCCCCGGGTGGGCCTCCTCTCCATCGGAGAAGAGGACACGAAGGGGAATGCCCTCGTCCTCGAAACGAACCGCCTCCTGCGCCAGTCCCGGCTCAACTTCGTCGGCAACGTCGAAGGCAAAGACCTCACCCGGAACGTCGCCGATGTCGTCGTGACGGACGGCTTCACAGGGAACGTCGTCCTGAAGACCGCCGAAGGGATGGCCGACCTCCTCTTCAACGAACTCCGCCGCGTCTTCGAACTCACACCGTGGAACCGCGCCGCCGGCCTGCTGGTGATGTCGGAGCTGCGTAAGGTGAAGCGCCGGCTCGATTACGCCGAATACGGCGGCGCACTCCTCCTCGGCGTGGAGGGCATCGTCGTCATCGGCCACGGCCGTTCCAAGGCGCGTGCCGTGTTCAATGCCATCCGCTCCGCTGGCGAAGCGGTACGGAACGGCGTCCTCGACGTCATCCGTGAGGCCGCGGCCGAAGTCCCAGCGCGCCCCGGGCGCGACACCGATGACAGCTGAACCGTACGAGGGGCAACCATGCGGACCGATTTCTACGAAGCCGACCCCTTCTCTGGTGGCAAGGGCGAACACTACCTCACGCTCGACACCGACTACCGGTTCGAGAAGGGAGACGAGATCTGGATCGAGGCGAAAGGACGGCGCATCAAAGTGCGCGTCACCTGGGTGAACGTCACCGTTCGGGAGAACGGCGAGCTCACCCGGGAGATCCTCGGCCTGAAGCTCTGAATCAGGCCTGCCCCTGGACGGCCCCCTGCTGGCGAGCCATCGCCAGGGCGCGGCTATAGAGCCCCGCGGTGATGCCGCCGTCCGCGAACATGATCGTCCCCGTCACGAACGAGGCCTCCTCGGAGGCGAGGAAGCTCGCCACAGCGGCGACATCTTCCGGGGTGCCGATGCGACCCGCCGGCGTACGGTCGATGAGGTACTGGGCCACGGGCGGGGCTTCGCGCAGGAAAGCCGTCATCTGCGTATCGATGAACCCCGGCCCGATGGCGTTGCAGGTGATGCCGTAGGGCGCACAGGCCAAGGCAAACGAGCGCACCAGCTGCTTCACGCCGCCTTTGCTCGCGCAGTAGGCAGGCGTGCCGGCACTCCCCCACTCGGCCATGATGCTCGCGATGGCGATGAGGCGACCTCCCGTGCCCTGGACGCGCATCTGGTTGGCAGCTGCCTGCAGCGTGAAGAACACCCCCTTCAAGTTCACTGAGATGGTGCGGTCCCACTGCTCCTCCGTCATCGTGAAGCAGTCGGTCTCCCGTTCCACCACACCGGCGTTCGCCACGGCGATGTGCAGCGCTCCGAAGGTCCGGACCGTCTCGGCCACGAGGCGGTCGATGTCCGCCTTCTTGGCGACATCGCACGCCATCGCCAGCGCCCGACGCTCCTGCTGACGCACGAGGCGGGCCGTCTCCTCGAGGCCTTGCGTGTCGATGTCGGCGATGGCCACGTCGGCTCCGTCGCGGGCGAATCGAACGGCCATCGCACGGCCATTGCCCGACGCCGCACCGGTCACGAGCGCCACCTTCCCGTCGAGGTGCCCCATCGCTGCCCCCTGTTCCTGCTCCAGCAGCTGTTCGCCGGCAGTGTAACGGCGCAGCGGTCGGCCGTCATTCGGGCCCTGCCCGGTTAGAATGCGGACGATGCTCGTCGACGCGCTCGATCATCTCGTCCTCGCTGTCCCCCACCTGGCCTCCGCGGCGGAACGCTTCGAACGGCTGGGGTTCGTCCTTTCGCCGCCGGTGGCTCATCCGGGGATGGGGACCGAGCTGCGCGCGCTCTTCCTCGGCCGGGGGCCAGCCCACGCCTACATCGAACTCCTCGCCGTCCGCGACGAAGCCGAAGCCCGGCGCATCCCCGGCCGGGACGCCGAATTCGAAGCCCTCGCTCGGGGCGGGGGGTTGTCCCGCATCTTCCTGAGCACGAACCGTCTCGCCGAAGCATTGGAGCGCCTGCAAGCCGCCGGCCTCACGGCCGCGCCGACCCACGTGCGCCGCGCCGACGGATCGCCCGTGGCGAGCACCGTGGCCGTGCCCGCCCGCAGCCGCCTGGGCGCTGCCGTGGGGCTCATCGAATACGCCTCCCCGGCGGAGCGGCGCTGGGAAAGCCGCCAGGCCAACGGGCTCTTCGCCCACCGCTTCCCCGCGAAACGCATCGACCACATCGCCATCATCGTCGACGACGTCGACGCTGCCGCCCGTGCCTGGGACGAACTCCTCGGCGTCCCCGTGCGCGGCGAGGTGCGGACGCCGGCGATGGTCATCCGCCAGCTCGATGCCGGCAACGCCGTCATCGAACTCATCGCCGCGAGCGGCCCCGAAAGCCCGGTGGCGCTCCGCCCCCGCGGGCTCGTGAGCATGGTCGCCGTCGAAGTGCCCGACGTCGATGAGGCAGTGCGCATCGCCCGGGAACGCGGATTCACCATCACCGATCCCTCCCAAGGCCCGCTCCCCGAAACCCGGACAGCAACCATCCCCGCCGGCGAACTGGCGGGGATGGCGCTCCAGCTCCTCGAGTACCGTCGGTGAACGGCTGCCAACCTAGGCGTGGATCCCCTTCGCCCGCCGCAGGGCGCGGAGGATCTCTTCCAGCACGAGCTGCTCCCGCTCCAAGTCGGGCTGCACGCGGCGAGAGCTCGAAAACCGCACCGCCGTTCGGATGACGTCGACATACCGCTCGACCACGTGCTCGAGCACATCAGCTTGCTCACGGGTGAGCCGGAGCTCCATGGAGGCTGCCTCCTCGCGGACTGTGTCGTCAGGCTAACGGGAGATGCGCGCCCATCCGATGGACGGATGGACATTTCACGAGGGCCGAACGGTCCCGACTTGGTCGGGTGTTCACCGCGGCGCCGGCCGGCGGCGGCCAGCGTCGTACGCTTCGCCCTCGCGCAGGGCGCGCTCCAGCGCCTCTCGGGGCGTCGACACGAGGAGGAGCGCGATGGCCACCAGCGCCACGAGGACGTCGTCGAGCTGCCCGAGCACGGGCACGGCGTCCGGAATGAGGTCGAACGGTAGGGCCAGGTAGAGCGCCAGCCCCCCGAGGAGCCACTTCGCTCGCCGCGGGACCGAAGGGTCGCGCAGCAGGGAGCGGCCGAAGCGAACCTTCCCCCGTCGTGAGAGGGCGAGGAAGCGCCGGCCTGCCGCCGTGGTACGCAGCACGAGGAAGGCCGCTGTCACGCCCGCGGCCGACGCACCGGCCAGCGCGAGCAGCAGCCATGCCCACCAGGGGAGCATCGCCGCTCATCCTTCGCGGCTCGCCGGTGGGCCGAGGAAGTCGAAGAGCCGCGGGTACTTCCGCAGGCTTGCTCCGCCGTCGAGGTACACCGTCTGTCCGGTCAGCCAGCGTGCCTCCGGCGAGGCCATCCAGAGTGCCAGCGCAGCCACGTCGGCCGGCTCGCCGGTGAAGCCGAGGGGGGTCTCTGCTACGAAAGCGTCCTCCACGCCAGGGACCGCCCGCAGCGGCTCGGTCAGTGGCGTCCGAACGAGTCCAGAACCGATGGCGTTCACGCGGATGCCGTGGCGGCCGAGCTCCAGGGCCGCCGTCGCCGTCAGCATCGCGACGCCCGCCTTCGCGGCGCAGTAGGCTGCCAGCCCCTCCGCCGGCTGGCGCGCGTTCAGCGAGGCGATGTTCACGATCACGCCTCCGCCCCCTTGGCGGATCATCTGCGCCGCTTCGTGCTTCAGGCAGAGGAATACACCGGTGAGGTTCACGTCCACCACGCGCTGCCACTCAGCGAGCGCCAGCTCGTGGACTGCTGCGAACGCGCCCGTTCCGGCGCTGTTCACCGCGATGTCGAGCTTGCCGAACCGGCGAACACACCGCTCCACGGCCCGCCGGACGGCCTCTTCATCTCGAACGTCCGCCTCGCAGCCGTCGACGGTATTGTGCCCGTGGGCGGCAATGGCCCTGGCAATGCCCTCCCCGTTCACGTCGGCGACGAACACGCGCGCGCCTTCGGCCACGAAGCGATCCACGGTCGCGCGCCCGATGCCCGAGGCGCCGCCCACGATGATGGCAACGCGGCCTTCGAGGACGCCCATCGCGACGACACAGCCCCTACAGGTGTTGCCGGAAGAAGGCGAGCACGCGCCGCCAGCTGTCTTCCGCGGCGCGCGGATCGTAGATCCCGGGCCGCTCGTCGTTGAAGAAGGCGTGGTGCGTGCCCGGGTACGTCACGAACTCATACCTCTTGCCCCGGCGCTTCAGCTCCTCTTCGTAGCGCGGCACGTTCGGGTTCACGAAGTCATCATGCTCGGCCCAGATGCCGAGGACCGGCGCGGTGAGGTTGTCCCAGTCGTAGGTGACGGCAGGGTGCCCGCCGTAGAAGTCCACACACGCGCCCACGTCGGCCCCGGCCTTGCAGGCAGCGAAGAGGCTGAGCGCGCCGCCCATGCAGAACCCCACCGTGCCGACGGGCCCGCCCGTGAGCTCCTTCAGGTATCGGATGGCGCCGCGAAGGTCCTTCTCCGCCTCGTCGATGCGCATCGCCATCATCAGCTTCCCGGCTTCGTCGGGTTCGCTCGTCACCTTTCCGTGGTACAGGTCTGGCGCCAGAGCCACGAACCCTTCGCCTGCGAACCGGTCGGCGATGTTGCGGATGTTAGAGTTGAGGCCCCACCACTCCTGGATGACGACGACCCCCTTACCCTGACCCGAGGCGGGCTTGGCCAGATACCCCGGACACGTCCGGCCGTTGGCGGGGAATTCGATCATCTCGCCCATGTCGCGCGTGCCTCCCAGCAGTGTGTCGGCCGAAAGGGTACCCTGCGCGCGCTGCCGTTGTCAGGCGCGGGGCGCTCCCGCGAGCGCGTCCCGCAGCGCCCGGATCTGCCGGGCGTGGTCGGCGAAATGCTCTGCGCCCCCTCGCACCAGGTCCGCCACCGTCACCCGCCCCTGCTCCGTGTGCCGCCCCGCCCGCTCCCAGCCCGCCGCGTCCAGCTGGCGGAGCAGCTCCGCGTTCGCGTGGCAGAGGAGTTCGAGCAGGGAGAGCGCGAGCTCCGGGTCGCGCCAGAGGTAGGCGAGCCGCCGCTTCCACCGCTCCTGGTCGAACGCGCGCAGCTCCGGCTCGTCCTCGGCCACGACGCGCCGCAAACGCTCCGCGCGGACCAGCTCGGCATCGGACAGATGGATGACGACATCCCGCACGCTCCACTCCGAGCCCTGAGGGCGCTGGCTGAGGCGCGCCTGATCGATCCCGGTGATCGCCTCGCGGATACTGGCGGGACCGGCCAGGTACGCCTCGAAGGCCTCGCGGTAGGCAGCTGGAATGGAAGGCACGGCCGCCCGATGATAACAGATGAGAGCGGCTGCGGCGCCGGCCCTTCGAAGCCGGCATTCCGGATTGGTAGGCTAGAACCGTGCCAGCCCAGCAGCGCGACTACTACGAAATCCTCGGCGTACCCCGGGATGCCAGCCAGACGGACATCAAGAAGGCATACCGCCGTCTGGCGATGCAGTACCATCCCGACCGGAACCCCTCGCCCGACGCCGAGGAGCGCTTCAAAGAGATCAACCGCGCCTACGAGGTCCTCTCCGACCCGGAGAAGCGCGCCGCCTACGATCGCTTCGGTCACGCGGGCGTCGACGGCGCCGCGGGCGCGGCGGGCTTCGAAGGCTTCAACCCCTTCGAAGGCTTCGGCGACATCTTCGAGGCCTTCTTCGGCGGAACGCGTGCCCGGCGCCGCCAGGGTCCGGTCCGGGGCGCCGACCTCCGCTACACGCTCGAGCTCACCTTTGAAGAGGCGGCCTTCGGCACCGAAAAGGAGATCGAGTTCCAGCGTCACGAAGTATGCAGCGAGTGCCGCGGCCGCGGCACCGCGCCGGGCACCGACCTGGCCGTTTGTCCCGATTGCCGTGGCGCCGGCGAAATCCGACGCGCGGCGACGAGCATCTTCGGGCAGTTCGTCAACGTCTCCACCTGCGGACGCTGCGGCGGCGAAGGCCGCATCATCGTCACTCCGTGCCCTCGATGCCGTGGCACTGGCCGCGAGCGGGTAACGCGCCGCCTCGTCGTCCGCATCCCGCCGGGCGTGGACACGGGCTCCCAAATCCGCCTTTCGGGCGAGGGCGAAGCGGGCCTCCGCGGCGGCCCCCGCGGCAACCTCTACGTCGTGGTGTCGGTGGCACCCCATCCCCACTTCACACGCGTGGAAGACCACCTCCTCTACGAGCTCCCTTTGAACATCGCCCAGGCGGCCCTCGGCACCACGGTGCGCATCCCGAAGCTCGATCCCCAGGGCGGCGAAATCGAGCTCGAAATCCCGCCCGGTACCCAGCACGGCGACGAGTTCGTGGTCCGTGGCGAAGGCGTGCCCCGTCTTCGCGGCCCTGGCCGCGGCGACCTCGTCGTCCGCGTCGCCGTCGTCGTGCCCGAACGGCTCACGGATGAGCAGCGCCAGCTCCTCAAGCGCTTGGCCGAGACGATGGCCACGCCGGCGCTCCCCCGCCGCAACGGCAAGAAGAGCTTCTTCGAGCGGCTGCGCGATGCCGTCGCCGGGTAACCCGCAGCGATGAGCGGCCTCTGGTTCGAGCTCACCGCCTCCGCCCCCCCGCCCCTCGTGGAGGCTGTCGCCGCCATCTTCCAGCGCCACATCCCCGCCGGCGTGAGCATCGAGGAACCCATCGAGCCCCTCGGCCCGGAGCGCGGGTTCCGGGTGGTGGAGGGGTTACCAGTCCTCGTGCGGGCGTACGTGCCCAGCAGCGAACTGGGGGCCGTCGTGGTCTCGCGTCTGCAGGACGAGTTCGCTGCGCTGCCGGAAGTGGAGCTGGTCGCCCGCCCCCTCTACGAGCGCGATTGGCAGACGAGCTGGCGCGAATTCTTCGGGGTCGTCCGCACGGGAAGTCCCGTCACTGTCGTCCCCACCTGGGTCGAGCACACGCCCGCGCCGGGGGAAGTGGTCATTCGTCTCGATCCCGGACAGGCCTTCGGCACGGGCCACCACGAAACGACCCGCCTCTGTTTGGCCGCCCTGGCGGCGGCCGTGCGTCCCGGCTGCCGCGTTCTCGACGTAGGGACAGGATCCGGCATCCTCGCCATCGCGGCGGCAAAGCTCGGTGCCCGCTCCGTCGACGCCTGCGACATCGATCCCGTCGCGGTCGACGTCGCGCGGGCCAACGCCGATGCCAACGGCGTGGCCGACGCGGTGCGGGTGGTCCTCGGCTCGCTCGCGGCGGCAGCGGACGGCGCCTACGAGGTCGCGGTCGCCAACATCAATACCGAGGCCGACGTGGCCCTTGCGCCGGCGCTCGCTGCAGCCTTGACTCCCGGCGGTGTGGCCATCGTGAGCGGCTTCCTCGCGGGCGACCTCCCGGTCGTCGGCCGTGCGCTGCGGGCAGCGGGTTTCGCCCTCCGCGCCGCGCGTCACGAGGGCGAGTGGGCCCTCCTCGAGGCCGCGCTCCCCTCCTGAGGCCGGAGGAGTGGCCCGCCTTCCCCGGCTCTACTACCCTGCTGCCGGCCCTGGGGTGCACCGTCTCCACGGCGACCTCGCCCATCGGCTGACGAAGGTCCTCCGCCTGCGCGAGGGCGACGAGCTCCTCCTCTTCGCGGGCGACGGCCATGAATGGCGGGCCACGATCCGCCGCGCAGAGCCGCGGACCGTCCTCGCCGAGGTCCTGGAGCTCGCCCGCATCGGCGTCCCGCCCCGGCTCGTCCTCGACGTCCGCTGCGCCCTCGTTCGCCCCCAGCGCTTCGATTGGGCCGTCGAAAAGTTGACCGAGGCCGGCGCCGACGTCATCGGTGCCCTCGTCACCGAGCGGACGACGGAGCGCCAGGGGGACGGCGCGCGGCTGGCTCGCTGGGAGCGCATCGCGGCCGAGGCTGCTGAACAGTGCGGGCGCTTGTGGGTACCGGCGATCGCGCCGGCGGCCAGCCTCGACGAAGCGCTCCGCGCTGCCGGCGGCCCCATCGTCGTCGGCCACGCGTGCGGGCTCGACTTCGATGCGGCGGCCCGGCGCCTTCCCGAGTCTGGACGCCTCACCGTCTTCGTGGGCCCAGAGGGCGGCTTCACCGAGCGCGAGCTCGCGGCGGCCGAAGCCCGGGGCGCGTTGCTCGCCTCGTTCGGGCCCTATACGTTCCGGAGTGAGACGGCCGCTGTGGTCGCGGCTGCGCTCATCCGTTCGCGGCGGGGGTAACGATGGAAGCGGACGCGCTCGCACGGGGTCGTACGGTCAGTCCCGTGGGCCGCGTTCGTGGGCTTCTCGGCAGTGCGGCGGCCGTGGCGGTCTTCCTGACGGCGTTCGCCCTGCACGTCGTTGCTGGGGCCGCCGGCCTCGACTGGCTGTTCGCGGCCGCCGTCGTGCTCATCTACCTCTCGGCAGCCTCGCTCCCCGCGCTCGCCTGGCTGCTCGCCGGGCGGCAGCGCCGCTCTCGCTGGTGGTGGGCGCTCCAGGTCGCCCTCGCCCTCGTCTTCGCCGGCGGAGCGCTCTGGGCCTCGGCTGGCCGTGAGCTCACCTGGTGGGTGCCCTTGGCAGCGGCTGCCCTGGTGGCTGCAGGGACTGGGGGAGTGCTCGCCGTGGCCGGGCGCCTCACACGAAGGGGTGGTCGTCGAACTCCTCGCCGCCCGTGAGGTGGATGAGCGCCGCCCACAGGGCAAGGAGGGCCGCTCCCGCGCACACGGCCGCGCCGGGCACGAACCACCATCCGAACGCGCCCATCCCCCACCAAGCTGCGGCGGCGAACGCTCCAGCCAGGAGCAGGAGCCCGAGTCCGCGGCTGGCGAGCGGCCAGGGAGCCAGCTCTAGCCAGGGGCGCGGCGGCTTCTGCGGGAACGATTCGTGCGCGCAGGGGTCGGCCATCGGCTAGTCGCGCAGGTCGGGCGGCAGCATGTTGGGGATGCCGTCCTCGATGGGGTACCGCTCCCCGCATGCCTTGCATACGAGGCGTCCCCGGACGACCTCCCCGTCGCGCTCTTCCTCCGCGTGGAGTTCCAGCTCGCCCTTGCACAACGGACAGATGAGGATGTCGAGCAACTCGGTCCGCACGAACGCATCCTACTACGCCGGAAGGCTACGTTCCCGCGGCTGTTGAACCTTGGGTGGCCGCTCCGCAAGGTGGAAGCATCCCACGGCGGAGCATCCTCACCGTGGACTGGGTCTCGGTCCTCATCGTCGGCGCCATCGCCCTCCTCACCTGGCGGGCGTACCGCCGCGGCCTCATCCGCGAGCTCGTCTCGCTCGCCGCGGTCCTCCTCGCCATCCCCGTCGCCGGCGTCCTCTACGACGACATGGCGCCGAAGGTCGAGCCCATCGTCGCCAACGACCTACTGGCCCGCCTCGTATCGTTCCTCTCCATCCTCTTCGCCGTCATCATCGCCGGCCAGGTCGGCGCCTACGCGCTCCGCCGGAGCGTGGAGCTCCTCAACCTGGGGGCCGCGGATCGCCTCGCCGGTGGATTCTTCGGGTTCGTGAAGGGGTTCCTCATCGTGCAGGCGGTGCTCATCGCGCTCGTGGCCTTCCCCGACCCCGACCTCCGAGCCGACCTCGACGCCTCGCCCGTCGCCCGCCGCATGCTCGAGGCAACCCCCGTCGTACTCCGCATCCTCCCCGACTCCTTCGAAGCGCCGGTGCGCCGCTTCCTCGACGGCCTCCCCACCGACGACCAGGCCTGACGCCACGCGCCGATGGGTCGGCGCAGCGGTGGTACCATGGCCCCATGGCGCTCATCGAGACCGCCGGTCTGACGAAGCGGTACCCGGGCGTCATCGCTCTCGAGGACCTCACCATCGCCATCGAAGGCGGCATCGTCGGCCTCGTGGGCGCCAACGGAGCGGGGAAATCCACGCTCATCAAGCTGCTCCTCGGCCTCGTGGAGCCGACACACGGGACCGCCTCAGTTCTCGGCTACGACATCATCCGCGAGCGAGCCGAGCTTCGCCGCTTCGTCGGTTACATGCCGGAACACGAGTGCCTCCCGCCCGACGTCTCGGCGACGGAGTTCGTGACGCACATGGCCCGGCTCTCCGGCCTCCCCCGGAGCGCCGCCCGCGAGCGGACGGCCGACGTGCTCCGGCACGTCGGACTCTTCGAGGAGCGGTATCGCCCTATCGGTACGTACTCCACAGGCATGCGCCAGCGGGCGAAGCTCGCCCAGGCGCTCGTCCACGACCCTCAGCTCCTCTTCCTCGACGAACCGACGAATGGGCTCGATCCAGAAGGCCGGGAGGAGATGCTCGATCTCATCCGCCGCACCGGGAAAGAGTTCGGCATCGCCATCCTCATGGCGTCGCACCTGCTGGGCGAAATCGAGCGCGTCTGCGACTCGCTCGTCGTCCTCGACGCCGGCCGGCTCGTCGAGGCCGGTCCGCTGCACAGCTTCACCTCCGCTACCGGGCGTCTCATCGTCGAATTCGACGGCGACCGCGATGCGGCAGCCGCCGCGCTCCGCGCCCGGGGGCTGGGCGTGGCGTCGGATGGCTCGGCCGCCTTCCTCATCGAGCCGGCCGATGACCTCGCCCTCGATGCCATCCGCGACGTCGCCGCGGAGCTCGGGCTCGGGCTGGTCCGGCTCGAGCCCGCCCGACGTCAGCTGGAAGACCTCTTCCGGCGCTCCTCTGAACCATCCTCGGAGGCCGTGCATGTCTGACCGGGCAGCGAGCTCCATCTACGACCTGGGGTACGCCCGGTACACTGGCGCCCGCCTGGGCCGGCAGGCTATCCTCGCCGAGCTCTTCCGCTACTCCCTCCGCGGCATCTTCGGCCTCGGGCGCGGCCTGGGGAGCAAGGTCGCACCCATGGGGCTGGTGGTGCTCGCCGCGGTCCCTGCGTTCGCGCAGCTCGCCATCGGTGCCCTCGTTCCGCGCGAGGTCGAAGTCTTCCGGGCGGAGGAATACTACGGCTACATCCAGGTGGTCATCGCCCTTTTCGTCGCGGCGGCGGCCCCCGAGCTCTACGCCCGCGACCGGAGGACGGGCGCACTCGCGCTCTACCTGGTCCGCCCCCTCTCCCGCGAGGCGTACGCGCTCACGAAGCTCGCGGCCCTGGCAGCGGCGCTCCTCGCGGCGACGCTGGGCCCGCAGCTCGTGCTCTTCGTGGGCAACGCGCTTGCCAGCAACGACACTGCCCGCTACTTGAGCCACGAAGCCGACACGCTGCCCGCCGTCGCCGCCAGCGCGGTGCTCATCGCCGTGATGTCGGCCGCGTTGGGTGCTGCCATCGCCGTCCAGAGCCCGCGTCGCGCCTACACGACCGTCGGCATCTTCGCCGCGTTCTTCCTGCCTTGGGGCGTCGCCAGCGCCGTCGTCGAAGCGGCCGGCGGAGGCGGCGCGGGCTACGTCCTCCTCGGCAGCCCCTTCCACGTCATCCGGGGCTCGACACTCTGGATGTTCGGTGCCGAGCCCCAGCCCACGTCGCCCCTGGCTACCGCTGACCTCTACGGCGGGCTCTACGCGTTGGCTGCGGTCGTCTTTGCCGCCGTTGGGACCTATCTCGTGGTGCGCCGCTATCGGGAGGTGGCCGTGTGAGCGCACCTGCGCCCGCCATCGAAGCCCGGAACGTCTCCCGCTGGTATGGAAACGTCGTCGCCGTGAACGGCGTCTCGTTCGCTGCCGGCTCAGGCATCACCGCCCTCCTCGGGCCCAACGGCGCGGGGAAGTCGACGCTCCTCAACATGCTCGCTGGCCTGCTGGCACCGTCGTCGGGGGAAGTGCGCGTTCTCGGAGCGAACCCGCGCGGGAATCCGGCCCTCTACCGCCGGATGGGCCTGGTTCCCGAACGTGACACGACGTACGGCTTCCTCACGGGCCGCGAGTACGTGCGCGCCAGCGCCGCGCTCGCCGGCCTCGCCCAACCCGATGCTGCCGCCCGGCGAGCCATCGCCGTCGTGGGGATGGAAGGGCCCGACGAACAGCCCATCGGCACCTATTCGAAAGGGATGCGGCAGCGCATCAAGGTCGCTGCCGCCATCGTTCACGATCCCGAGGTCCTCCTCCTCGACGAGCCTTTCAACGGCACCGACCCTGCCCAGCGTCTGGCCCTCATGGACCTCTTCCGCCGCATGGCGGCCGACGGGCGCACCATCCTCATCTCCTCGCACATCCTCGAAGAAGTCGAACGGCTCGCCGCCCAGATCGTCGTCCTCTACGCCGGGCGGCTCGCGGCCGTCGGTGATTTCCGGGAACTCCGCCGCCTCATGCGCGACCGCCCCCACACGTTCATCGTCCGGGCGAGCGATGCCCGCAGGCTGGCGGTGTCGCTCGTGGCCGAACCGTCGGTGCGTGCCCTCGAGTTCAGCGACGACCGGCTGCTCCTGCAGACGACCGACTTCGCGGCGCTCACACACCTGCTGCCCAAGGCCGCTCGCGATCACGGCATCCGCATCCACGAGCTCCGCCCTGCCGACGAATCGCTCGAGAGCGTCTTCGCCTACCTGGTGAGCTCATGAACCAGGCCGATATCACCCTCTTCCGCATCGCGGTGGGCCAGGTCGTGGGGCGGCGGCGGGTGTGGCTCGTCGGGCTGCTCTGCCTGCTCCCCGTCGGCGTGGCCGCCGTCTACCTCGCCGTCGGCCGCGCCGAGCCCGACCGCTGGACGGCCAACGTCCTCATGAACGGGATCGTGATCTCGGCCGTCGTGCCCCTGGTTGCCCTCCTGGTTGCTACCGCTGCCATGGGCTCGGAACTGGAAGAGGGAACGATCGTGTTCCTCCTCACGAAACCAGTCGCGCGCTGGCGCATCGCCGCCGCCGAACTCGCCGCGGCGGCCGTCGTGGCCCTGCCGTCCGTCGCCGCCGCGGCGGCGGTGGCTGGCATCATCGCGACCTGGGAGGGCGGTAGCCGGCAGGCCGTCGCGGCCTTCCTCGCCGGCGCACTCGGCGCGACGGCCGCCTACTGCGCGGTCTTCACCGCCCTGGCCGCCGTCACCTCGCGGGCGCTCGTCATCGGCCTCGCGTACGTCTTCCTCTGGGAGGGCGTGGTGAGCTCACTCTTCGAGGGGGCGAAGTGGCTCAGCATCCGCCGCTACGGCCTCGGCATCGCCGATGCGCTCGCCGGGCTGCCCCCCGTCCGCTTCGACGCGCCGCTCCCAGCCGCACCGCTCTTCCTCGCTGCTGCCATCGCTGGCGGCTTTGCGGCTGCCGTCTGGGCGCTCGAGCGCTTCCAGCTGCGCGGAGCCCCCTAGGCCGTGCATTCCGGTCAGGGTGCGGGACGGGCCTCGATGGCTGGCTGCTCGATCACGATGCGCCGGAACGCCTCCGCGTACTCGAACGGCTGCCCCCGCGCCGATTCCCGCGCGAGCATCGTAACGAAGCCCGCTACCCCTTCGTCGAGCTGGCTGGGGTGCGCCAGCAGCGCCCGCCGCTTCACATCGAGCACCGACCCGATGTCCACCCAGAAGTTCGGCTCGTGGGTCGTCCCTAGCCACAGCTCGCGGACCTTGTGGGGCTCCAGCCCTTCGGCCAGCAGCTCGGCGAACGTCAGCCGGTCCCTCGCTGCCGGATACACCGCATCAACGGCGGCGTCCCCGGTCACGCGGTGGTCGGGATGGTTGGTGTACGCATCGCGGAAGAACCGGGTCGTGGGGTCGAACGTCACGACCACGTCGGGTCGGTACCGCCGGATCATCCGCACGAGGTCCCGTCGCAAGTCGAGGGTGTACTGCAGGTAGGCATCCGGATACCCGAGGAACACCACGTCCTCGACGCCGAGAATCGCCGCCGCTGCCCGCTGCTCCTCCTCGCGAATGCGGGCCAGCCGCTCGGGCGTCATCGCCGGATCATCGCTCCCCTTGTCGCCCTTCGTGACCACCACGTAGAGCACGTGCGTCCCGGCGCGGGTCCAGCGAGCCACGGTACCAGCGCACATGAATTCGGCGTCGTCGGGGTGGGCCACGATGACCATCGCCCTCTCGGGCACAGGAAGGGGCGCTGGGCTCGGAAGGGTCATCCTTGCTCTCCTCGGTGCGGCTTCGGGACCGCGAGCGGGATGCTGGCATCGATGGCTTCGATTCCGCGGACGAGCTCGTCTCCCGCTTCCGCGAGCTCCTCGGGTTCGAAGTAGGCCAGCTCGCACAGCCGGCGGAGGAGCTCCGCCCGCAGCATCCCGCTTAGCCAGCGAAGGTCATCGAGCGGCATGGGGCCGCCCGCCTCGATGTACGCGGCCGCGAGCTCGTTTGCGAGCGCCGGGTCCGGGGCCGCTGCGCCTGGTCGCCGCGCGAACTCCCACACGGCCGCTGCCAGGTCGGCGATGAGCCAATCGCCCCGGCACCGGTGCCAGTCCCACAAGGCCGCGGGGCTTCCCTCGCGGAGGAGGAGCGCCTCGGGCCGCGGACCCCCGTGGACGAGCCCGAACGCCGGGCCCTCCTCCCGCACGGCTTCGAGCCAGGCGTCGATCTCGTCACGGGCCGAACGCAGGAAGGGCATGGCCGCGGCGAGGTCTCGCCCCCCGGCGCGCTCGGAGGCCGCCAGGCGCCGACACGCGCGTTCGAGGTCGGCCCACGTCCACGGCTCGTTCAACTCCCAGTCGAACCCATCCCAGCTCGGATGCCCGGGCCGGGGCGGCGGGCCGAAATCGAGTCCGGCGGCGTGGACGGCCGCCAGGGCCTGCCCCACCGCCCTTGCACCCGTTGGCCCAGGGCGCGCTGGCTCGCCTGCTGCTGCCGGGAACACGAGGAGCGACACCCCGTGGTACTCCCCGAAACTCCTCCCGTCCCGCGTGAGCAGCGCCGCGGGAACCAAGGCCGTCCGTTCTGCCAGATGGCGGCTGGCGAACACTTCGAACGGCAGCGCCCGAATCTCGTGCCGGCTGTCCATCGTGCGCGCTGCAAACCGGCCAGCTTCGGCGTCGACTTCCCACCAGGCGAAGCCCGGCCCACGGTCGATGCGCCGCACGCCTCGCACCGGCCCCACGTCCGGGTACCAGGCCGCGATAGCCTCTGCGACGGCCTCGGGGGACAGCATGATCCCAGGGTACCGTGCAGGGCGGTTACCGTCGGGGTACGATGCTCCCGTTCACGTTCACGTCAGGGGGCCGCGATGTGTTTCGAACTCGATTCCACTCCTCCCATCCCGCCGATCGCCGGCGCCGCCGTCGATGCCCGGGATCTCGTGCTGGAGTCCCGTGACGGCACACGCTTCGCCGCCTTCTTCGCCAAAGCGGAACGGCCTTCGGGAGCGGCAGTCGTCATCCTGCCCGACGTCCGAGGCCTCTACCGCTTCTACGAAGAGCTGGCGCTCCGCTTCGCTGAGGTCGGCATCGATGCCGTCGCCATCGACTACTTCGGGCGAACGGCGGGTGTCGGCAAGCGCGGCGACGACTTCCCGTTCATGGAGCACGTGATGCAGACGAAGTCCGCCCAAATCGCCGATGACGTACGCGCGGCGGTGGAATTCCTCCGTTCTCCCGAGGGTGCCGCCGCGCAGCACGTCTTCACGCTCGGGTTCTGCTTCGGCGGGCAGCAGTCGTGGCTCCAGGCCGCCAACGGCCATGGCCTCGCGGGCGTCATCGGCTTCTACGGGCGTCCTGGCCCGACCCGCGACGGCGCCCCCGGCCCCGTGGATCGCGCGCGGGAGATGGCCTGCCCCGTGCTCGCGCTCATGGGCGGAGCCGACCAGGGCATCCCCCTCGACCAGGTCGAGGAGCTCCGCCGGGCGCTCCAGGAGGCCGGCGTCGAGCACGAGGTGGTGGTCTACCCCGGCGCGCCGCACAGCTTCTTCGACCGCCGTTACGAGGAGTACGCGCAGGAATCGGCCGATGCCTGGCAGCGGTGCCTCGACTTCATCCGCCGGCACGCACGGGCAGCCGTCGCCTAATGGTCGCCCCCGGCAGCGCTTACAGCTCCTCGAACGAGCCGTGCCGGCCCTTCCCTGCGGCGAACCGGCTTGCGCCGGCGCGCGTTTCGCCCGACTCGACGGTGGCCATCCCGAGCCTGAACTCGTTCCGCATCGCCTCGTCGAAGGGGAGCCCCCACTGCTCGTAGGCGGAGCGGCGGTCGCTGCGAAGGCAGCGCTGGGGGAAGCGCGTGAGCTGCTCCGCCAGCTCGAGTGCCACCTCGAGCGCTCTGCCCGGCTCGGCGAGCCGGTTCGCGAGCCCGATTTGGAAGGCTTCTTCGCCGCTCACCGGCCGCCCTGTGAGGATGAGGTCCATGGCTCGGCTGTGGCCGATGAGCCGCGGGAGGCGGACCGTGCCGCCATCGATGAGCGGAACCCCCCAACGCCGGCAGAATACCCCGAACACCGCGTCGCGCGCCGCGACCCGAAGGTCACACCAGAGGGCGAGCTCCAGGCCGCCGGCCACCGCGTACCCCTCGACGGCGGCGATGACTGGCTTCTCCAGGAACATCCGCGTGGGCCCCATGGGCCCATCGCCGTCGATCTCCGTGCGGTTCCCGCGGCCTTCGGCCACGGCCTTCAGGTCGGCCCCGGCGCAGAACGTCCCGCCAGCGCCGGTGAGGATCGCCACCAGCATCCGCTCGTCTGCGTCGAAACGGCGGAAGGCCGCCGTCAGAGCTTCAGCGGTCGGCCGGTCTACGGCGTTGCGGACCTCTGGGCGGTCGATGGTGACGATGGCGACAGCGCCCTTGGTTTCGTAGCGGACCGTCACGGGTGCACCTCGTCGATTGCGGGCTTCCAGCCGATTCTAGGGTGGAAGGCCGCAACCAGCCCGAAGCCCCTCGCCCGCTACAATGGCTTCATGGACGCTTCCCAGCCTTGGCAGACGGCGCAGCTCCAGCAGCTGCTGCAGCAGCTCCAGCTCGAACAGCTCGACCGCGACCTCTTCCTCGGCGACCCCGGGAAGGGCGAAGGCCGCCTCTTCGGCGGCCTCGTCCTCGCCCAGTCCGTCGCCGCCGCCTATCGGACGGTAGAGGGCCGCCCGATCCACTCCCTCCACGCCTACTTCCTGCGGCCAGGCCGCCACGACGTCCCCATCCGCTACGTGGTCTACCGCATCCGCGACGGCAAATCCTTCACCACCAGGGATGTCGTCGCCTACCAGTCGGGAGAGGCGATCTTCAACCTGTCCGCCAGCTTCACGAATCCAGAGCCCGGCTACGACCACCAGGAGCCGATGCCCGCCGTCCCGCCCCCCGACAACCTCCCCGAGTGGGCCTTCTTCCGCCCCGGGAAGGACGAAGTGCCCGAAGAGATGCAGCGCTGGGTCCGCGAGCGGCCTATCGAGGTGCGCGCCATCGAAACGCCCGACCCGAAGCCCGGGGAGACGCCGACGCGGCGCGTGTGGATGCGGCCGAAGGGCGAGCTGCCCGAGGACCCGCTCGTCCACGCGGCCGTCCTCGCCTACTCCAGCGACATGGGGCTCCTCAGCACTGCGCGGCCCACCATGCAGCGGTGGCGCCACCGCGGCATGGCCGCCAGCCTCGACCACGCCATCTGGTTCCACCGACCGCCGCGGTTCGACGGCTGGATCCTCTACACCAGCGAGAGCCCCGTGGCGCACGCGGCCCGCGCGCTCATCTTCGGGCACATGTACCGGCCCGACGGCACCCTCATCGCCACGGTCGCACAGGAAGGGCTGATCCGCCCGCCGCGCGACGGCAGCGACGGGGAGGGATGAGCAGCGCTCCCGACCCAGTTGCCGCCCGTGTCCTCGCGGCCCTCGACGCCGCCGGTGTCGCGTATGAGACGCTGCCCTGCGACCCGGCCTTCGCCGATACCGCCGCCTTCTGCCAGCGCTATGGCGTGCCCCTGGAACGTTCGGCGAACACGATCCTCGTGGCCTCGCGGAGCGAGCCGAAACGGTACGCAGCGTGCGTGGTGCTCGCCACCACCCGGCTCGACGTCAACCACACGGTGCGAAAGCGCCTCGGAGTGCGGCGGTGCTCTTTCGCCGACGCGGAGGAAACGCGGGCGCTCACCGGCATGGAGATCGGCGGAGTCACCGTCGCGGCCCTTCCCGAGGGCGTCCCCCTCTGGGTCGACACCCGTGTCTTCCAGCAGCCCTGGGTCATCGTCGGCGGCGGGAGCCGCAACCTCAAGGTGAAGCTTGCCCCCGCCGAACTCCTGAAGATCGGCGCCGAACCCGTCGAGGGGCTCGCCTTCGAACCGCAGCCCGCCTAGAAGACCACCAGGTTGTCGCGGTGGATGACCTCCTCGCCGTACGTATACCCGAGGACGCTGGCGATCCGGTCGCTGCGCAGCCCTTTGATGCGCGCCAGCTCCCCGCTCGAGTAGTTCGTGACGCCCACGGCCACGCGTTCCCCTTCGAGGTCCACCACCGGCACCGACTCCCCGCGTTCGAATGTGCCCCGGACCTCGCGCACGCCGGCGGGCAGCAGGCTCCGCCCCCGCTCCCGGAGGGCCGCGGCCGCGCCGGCATCGATGACGATGCTGCCCGTCGCCGTGACGCTTCCCAGAATCCACCGCTTCCGGCTCTCAATCGGGTTTGCGGTAGCAGGGAAGAACGTGCCCACCGCCTCACCCTCGGCGATGCGTACGAGCACGTTCGGCAGATGGCCGTTGGCGATCACCACGTCTGCTCCGCCCTGCACGGCCATCCGCGCGGCCATCAGCTTCGTCACCATCCCGCCGGTCCCCGGCCCGTGCGCGCCCGAGGCGAACCGTTCGATGGTCGAATCGATGCGTTCCACCCGGGGAATGAGCTTCGCCTCCGGGTTGACCCGCGGGTCGGCGTCGTACAGCCCGTCGACGTCGGTGAGGATGACGAGCAAATCGGCATCGATGAGGTTCGCCACGTGCGCCGAAAGGCTGTCGTTCTCGCCGATGCGCGAAGCCAGCACCTGGTCTAACGCCACCGCGTCGTTCTCGTTCACGATGGGGACCGTCCCCGCGGCGAGGAGGTCCCGCAGCGTGGTGCGGGCGTTCAGGTAGCCCAGCCGGTCGGCCAGGTCGCGCCGCGTCAGGAGCACCTGCGCGACGACCACGTCGTGCCAGTCGAAGAGCTCGTCCCAGCTCTGCATGAGGTGGCTTTGCCCGACGCTCGCGAACGCCTGGCGGCTCGGCTCCTTTCCCGGGCGCAGCCGGTGGGCGAGCCGGTGACGGCCTGCGGCCTGCGCGCCGCTCGAGACGATCACCACGTCCGCGCCTCGCTCGCGCAGGCGCACCACCTGCCCCACGATTCGCGACATCGCCTCCAAGTCGAGCCGGTTCGAACCCGCCGTCAGGAGGCTGGTGCCGCACTTCGCCACGATGCGCCGGTACTTCACGGAGCCGATGGTACGCTCCCCGCCGCTCAGCGCCAGCGCCTTAGGGCAACGATTCGCACGCCAGGCCGTCGCCGTCGGCGTCGAGCCGGTTCACGTCCTGCGGGTCGAGTGTGTCGTGGAACCATTGAGCGTGGGCGCGGCTCGTGAAGTCGCTGCAATTGCACGTGTTCCGCCCGGGAACGTAGCAAGCAGGCGGCGCGAACAGGCCGCCCCCCGCGCTTGCGGCCGGCAGTGTGGGGAGGGCGACGGCGCCCCACAGGCCGCGCCCCGCCTCCCGGGCCGCCTGCTGCGCGGGCAGGAAGCGCGAGGCAGCGTACTTCACGTCCGGCGGATAGGTGACCACCATCGCCATGCCCGCCGCCACCAGGGCTTCGTTGACGAGCGTCCCGTCGTCCAGCCACACGTAGCGGAGGAGCCGCCCGTACCGGTCTCGTTCAGAGACGTCCCGCTCGAGGCAGAACCCGTGGCCGTCCAAGAGGGCGGTGAGGTATGCCGCAGCCTCCGCCCCGTACGGCTCCGCCCCGCGTGTCGGGTGGTGGAGCTCCGGCGCATCCACGCCGATGAGGCGCACGACGTCGGCTGTGCCGCCCACCACGACGGCGATCGTGTCGCCGTCGATGACCCGTGTGAGCTGGGCGGGTTCGCATCCTGGCGGGACGCTGCTCCCCGCTGGCGACGGCCCGAGGTTTGCCTGGGTCGGCGCCGCCGTCGGGGTCGTGGTAGCGGCAGGCGTGACCACGGAGCGTTGCGCGGTGCCGGAGGCGCGCGGACCCGTCGCCGTCCCCGCGCCCGGCTCTGTCGTCGGCGGCGCGCAGCCGCCTGCCAGCAGGGCAGCCATGAGTACCACGACGACCAGGAGCGAACGGTGCACGACCGTAGCGTACCTCGCCGCGGCGACAGCCCCTGGCGCTGTCAGCTCGCCCACTTGATCGCGAGCCCCCCGTCGCCGACCGTCGTTGGGCGAAGCACGAGCGACGGAGGTATGCACCCATGCCCTTCCCGCTGCCGCCAGGCAGCTTCCGCGAGGAACTCCGGGCTGCCCACGGGCCCCTGTTCGATGCCATCGCCGAGCACCCCTTCGTCCGCGGCGTCGGCGATGGTTCCCTCCCCAAGGAGTCGTTCGCCTACTTCCTCGCCCAAGACGTCCTCTACCTCGACGAATTCGCGAAGGTGCTGGCGTCCGGGGCGGTGCTCGCTGATTCGCCCGATACCCGCCAGCTCTTCCTGCAGCATGCGGCGAACGTCCGGGCGGTCGAACAGCGGCTCCACGAGTCGCTCCTCCCCCAGCTGGGCGTCGACGCCGATGAGGTCCGCCGCCAGGAACCGAAGCCTGGCACGCTCGCCTACACCGCGCACCTCCACCACGCGGCGAAGGGCCCGCTGCCGCTCCTCGTGGCCGCCGTGCTGCCGTGCTACTGGGTCTATGCCGAGGTCGGCGAGCTGCTCCTGGCCCGCCAGCCCCAAGACCCCCTCTACCGCACCTGGGTCGAGTCGTACGCCTCGCCGCAGTTCGCCGAAAGCGTGGCCGCGCAGCTGGAACTCGTCGACCGCCTGGCACCGGAGGCGGGCGAGACCCTGCGCACCGATATGCATCGCGCCTTCCGGCGCAGCCTCCGTTACGAGTGGATGTTCTGGGACCAGGCCTACCGGCTCGCCGATTGGCCCGTCGGCCCCTGATCCTGTCCACCCTGGCGGCTCCCCGCCCCCGCGAGCCGGTGGCTCGCCGGGTCGTACTTCCCCGCCAGCTCGTCGAGCACGGTGTGGTGCGAGAGCGGGACGCCGAGGAAGTACGACACCCGTGCCAGCAGGTGTGCTGCCAACGGTGCGGTCAGGAAGAGGAAGGTGACGATCGCCAGCACCCGCGTGGTGACGGCGACTGCCGCGAAGTCGACGGCGGTACCCGCGAGGATGAGGGCGGCGCCCAGCGTGGTCGCCTTGCTCGTCGCGTGCATCCGCAGCAGCAAATCGGGCATGCGCACGAGGCCCAAGGCCGACACCAGCACGAGCGTCGCGCCCAGGAGTACCAGCGCAGCAACGGCGACCTCAGCGGCCATCGTCTCGCTCCCCGCCTTCGGGACGGATGCTCCGTTCCAGGAAGTGCGCGAAGGCGATCGTGGCGAGCGCCACGATGAGCGCCATCGCGATCCCGACGTCGAGGATTTCCGCGCGCCCCACCGCCATTGCTTGCACCGCAATGAAGGCCAGCCCGATGGTGGCGAGGGTGTCCAGAGCGAGGATGCGGTCCGGCACGCTCGGACCGCGCAGAAGCCTCCACAGGGCCAGCGTCCCCGACAGCGCCAGCAGTGTGAGGGCCGCCGTTTCCACAGGGCTCGGCGTCATCGTTCGATTGCCTCCTTGACTCGTCGCTCTAAACCGCCCTTCAGGTGACGTCGGAACGCCTCGGCTGACGTGAGGTGCATCGTGTGCACGTAGAGTGTTCGCCGGTCGTCCGAGACATCGAGCGACACGGCCCCCGGCGTGAGGTTGATCAGCGTGGCCAGCATCGTCGTCGAAGCGTCGCTCGTCGTGTCGAGGGGCACCGCGACGACCCCGCAGCGGAGGTCGTCGTTCGGGGTCAGCACTTCGATGGCCACCCGGGCGTTCGATAGCACCAAATCCCACACGAAGTAGGCCCACAGCGCGATCCAGGCCCGCAGCCGCTGCCATCGCGGAGGCGGGGCTTGGCGCGCCGCAACGAGGACGACGTAGCCGATGGCTATCCCCTCGGCGAACACGAATGGTGTGAGCTCGCCCCGTAGGGCAACCCACGCCAATGCCAGCAGCAGCGTTCGTGAGAGTGCGTTCATCGCCGCTCCCCTCCCGTCGCCGCGATGAACGCCGCCGGGTCGGCCAGCGCCTCCCCGCCGAGCCTCGCGAAGTCGAAGAGGCCGCCGGCCGCGAGCCCTCCTGCTGCCGAGAGGGTTGCGAATCCGTACAGCGCCAGCCAGGCAGGCCAGGGCGCCGAACGCCCCTGCCCGGCCGAGCCTGGGGTGGGCTTCCAAAAGGCTTCGTGCCAGATCTTCGTCATCGAATACAGCGTGAGGATGCTGGTGAACAGCGCCGCTGCTACCACGGCGTAGTGCCCCCCGGCAACGCCTGCCTGAACCAGGGCCAGCTTCCCGAAGAAGCCGGCAAACGGCGGGAAGCCGGCGAGGCTCGCCGCACACACGGCGAACGAGACTGCGAGCCCAGGATGCTTCCGCATGAGCCCGCCGATGGCCCGCACGTCGTAGGAGCCCGCAAGGCGGTGCATGATTCCCGCTGCCACGAACAGCCCCGTCTTCGCGGCCATGTTGTGGCCCAGGAAGAACAGCGTGGCCGCGTACCCTGCCCCGCTCATGAATCCAGCTCCCATCACCATGTAGCCGCTCTGGCTGACGATGTGGAACGAGAGAATTCGCCGCATGTCGCTGTGGGCTGCCGCGCCCAGCACGCCCGCAACCATGGTGACGCCCCCGATCGCCAGCATCGCCCCCTGGGCGATGTCGCGGAGCGACTCAGCCGTCAGGAGCAGAGAGGAGACGCGTACGAGGGCAAAGACCCCCACTTTCGTCAGGAGACCGGCGAACAGCGCCGTCACGCCGATGGGCGGGGTGTGGTAGGAAGCCGGGAGCCACCAAAAGAAAGGGAACGCCGCCGCCTTCACCAGCAATGCCGCGAGCACGAACATCGCGCCTGCTTCCCCGGGCCACCCGAGCGGGCCGTGGCGAGCGTACGTCGCCAGCCCGCCGAGCGAGACGGTCCCGGCAACCGCGTAGATGAGCCCGATTCCCGTTAGGAAGAGCACCGAGGCGACGACGTTGAGCGTTACGTACTTCGTGGCCCCTTCCATTTGCATGCGTCCGCCGCCGAGCGCCATCAACACGAAGGACGCGATGAGGGTGACCTCGACCCAGACGTACAAGTTGAACAGGTCGCCCGTGAGCACCATCCCGGCGACGCCCATCAGGAGCACGTTCGTGAGCGGGTAGAAACCGAACGCGGCCCGCCGCTGGTCGATGGTGGAGGAAGCGAACAGCACTGCGAGCAGCGCGACGGTGCTCGCCAGGACCACCATGATCCCGCTCGCCATGTCCGCCACCAGGGGGATCGCTGCCCCCGCGGGCCATCCGCCCACCTGGACCGCGGTGGGCCCGGAGGTGTGGACATCCCACACGAGCGCGATGCCCGCCCCGAGCTGGCAGAGGACCGCAGCGACGGTCGTGGCCGCCTGAAGGCGCAGCAGCTTGCGACCCAGCAGGCAGCCCGCTGCCGCAGCCAGCGGCGCCGCGATCGGCAGCGCAACCGCCCAACCCATCACCGGCGCTCCTCGGGCATCGCCTCGCTGAGCGTCAACTCGTCGCTATCCTCGGTACCCGCGTCGCGCAGGGTCCGGTACGCAAGCGCCACGGCGAACGCGAGGACCCCGAAACCGATCACGATGGCCGTGAGGATGAACGCCTGCGGCAGCGGGTCGGCGTATGGCGGCGACAACTGCTCGCTGCCCGGCTCGATGAGCGGCGGACGCCCTCGCACGATCCCGCCGGCCGTGAACACGAGCAGGTTTGTCCCCGTCGTCAGGAGGGCGAGGCCGATGAGCACGCGCGCCAGGGCCCGACGGAGCATCAGGAATGTCCCCGTCGCGTACAAGATCCCCACGACGAACGGCAGCACCGCTTCCATCAGTCCCGCTCCTCCGCCAAGGCGAATACGATGCCCGATGCTGTCCCCACTACAACCAGCAACACCCCGAGGTCGAACGCGAGAGGGGTGCCGACCTTTACCTCTCGCCCCAGGAGCGAGAGGGTGGTCCACATCCCCTCGCCCATCGGTTTGCCCGCGGCGAGCGGCATGAGCAGGCTCGCTCCCGAGAGCAGGATGCCGGCCCCAAGGTACACCTGCGGCTGGAGCCCCAGCGCCCGCCGGCCGGCGTCGGGCCCGAACGCCACCGTCATCAGGGCGAAGGCGGCCGATGCCACCAGGCCGGCCGAAAACCCGCCGCCCGGTTCGTTGTGCCCGCGCAGGAAGATGAATACCGAGAAGACGAGGAAGAGCGGCAGGAGCGCGGGAATGGTCGTCCGCAGGATGAGCGATGCGCGTGTTCTCATTCCTCATCCCTCGCTCGCCGGAGCTTCAGCAGCCCGTAGACGCCTAAGGCCGCCGCTGCCAGCACCGTGACCTCGCCCAACGTATCGAGCGCGCGGAAATCCACGAGGATGACGTTCACCACGTTCCGCCCGAACGCTTCGCTGAGCGAGCGCTCTGCAAAGACGGCAGAGACACGCTCCTGCGCAGCCTCAGCAGATGCCCCCAGCAGCAGTAAGGTCACGAAGCCGCCGACCGCTGTCGCCAGGGCTGCGTCGCGGAGGAGCGCACCAGGCCGCGGCCACGGCAGGGCCCGCGGGAAGTGGTAGTACGCCAGCACCAGCACGATGACGGCCAGGGTGTCGACCAGGAGCTGCGTCAACGCCAGGTCCGGCGCCGAGAAGATGACGTACACCAGCGCCGTTCCCAGGCCCACCGCGCCGAGACAGACGATGGCGAACACACGGTCGCGGGTGGCGGCGGCACCGACGGCCGCAACCCCAATCAGCGCACAGACCGCCAGCTCGTACGCTCGCCACTCAGCCGCCGGCAAGCGCAACCCCTCGCCTCTCGCTCCGATGATGGGCAGCGCCGCCAAGCCGGCGCCGGCGGCGAGCGACGTCGCCAGGTACCAGCGGAGCTTCCCGTGCTGGAGGGTTCGTGCCGTCGCCGCGGCCGTGCGGCGCGTTCCGTCGAGCCAGAGCCAGTACCAGCGCTCCGGTCCCAGCGTTCCCACCCATCCGGCCACGGCAGCTGCCGTGCGGCGCACCTCGGACCACCAAACGGCAAGCGCACCCCCCGCCGCCAGCCCGGCGGCCGTCGCCGCAAGAGGCGGATTCCAGCCGTGCCAGTAGCCGAAGCGGACCGCCAACGGCTCGCCCGCGATGGCTGAGGCGGCCGGTGCGATGAGCCTGCTCGCCACTTCTGGGTGAAGGAGGCCGGCTGCCGCGCCGGCGCCGGCGAGCAGGAGCGGTCCGGCCCACATGCTCGGTGGCGCCTCGTGCGCTGCGGTTCCTCCCGTTCGCACCGGTCCTGCCCACGGGCGGATGCCTACGATGACCGCCGCGGCCGCGAAGCCGGCACCCCCCACTGCAAGTGCCCCGAACGCGAGCTGGGCCCACGCCGAATCTCGGGCTGCCTCCAACCCGGCCTCCTTCGCGAGGAAGGCCAGCATGGGCGGGAGCCCACCCATGCCCGCCGCTCCGAGGACAGCAACCGCGAAGGTGGCGGGCATCGTCCGCGCGAGGCCGCTGAGCTTGCTCAGGTCGCGGGTGCCCGTCTCGTGCTCGATGGCCCCCACCGCCAGGAAGAGCGGCGCTTTGTACAGCGCATGTGCCAAGAGGAAAGCGGCAACCGCTTTCGCGGCCGCGGGTGAATCGAGCCCGATGAGGAGCACCATTGCGCCGAGCGCGCCCACCGTGGTGAAGGCCAGCAGCCGCTTGGCGTCGATGGTGGTCAGCGCCAGGAACGCTCCAGCGACGACGGTTACGCTCCCCACGCACACGAGCGCGGCCGTCCACACGGTGGTGCCGCCCAGCGCTGGCGCAACCCGGGCGAGCAGGTACACGCCGAGCTTCACCATCGTCGCCGAGTGGAGGTAGGCACTGGCGGGCGTGGGTGCCGCCATGGCATTGGGGAGCCAGAAGTGGAACGGCACCTGCGCTGATTTCGTTGCCGCACCCGCTACGATGAGCCCTACGACGGCGGGGTACCAGCCGTGGGACCGGAGATCGGCCTCGAACAGCGTGTCAAAGTCGTACCCACCGGCGACGTGCCCCCACAACACGAGACCTGCGAGCATCGCCAAGCCCCCCGCGGTGGTGACGAACAGCGCCTGGAGCGCACTGTCCCGCGCCCGTACGTCTTCGTGACGGAACCCGATGAGGGCGTACGACGTGAGGCTCGTCAGTTCCCAGAACACGTACAGGGTCAGGACGTTCGCTGCCGTTACGGCACCGAGCATCGAGCCCATGAAGGCGAAGATCGCCGCCGTGAACCACGCTCCGTCGCGCCGTTGTCCGAAGTACCCGGAGGTGTAGACGACGACGACGGCGCCGACGCCGGTGATGAGGATCGCGAAGAGCCGGCTCAGACCGTCCAGCTCGAATACGAACCGAATCCCGAGTTCTGTGGCCCAGGGAAGGTCCGCCCGCGTTCCGCTGGCCCCGCCCGCGAGCAGCCACACGAAGGCGGCCGTCGGGAGCGCGGCGAGCGCGCTCGCGCGAGCGACGCCCGGGATCCGCCACAGGAGCGGCGAGGCTGCTCCTGCAACGAACGGGGCTCCCACGAGCACGATCAGCTCCACGGCCAACTCCCTGTCAGGCTGGAAGACCCTCCCCACTGTAGCAGAGCCAGGTCCGCCTCCCCGCCGCCCGAAACAGCGCTTGACGCGCTCCCGCAGCGGGGGGACGATGATCGCGAGCGCACGGGGTGGTCGGCGTTCGGCCGGCCTGAGAGAGACCCGTCGAACCTGATCCGGGTAATGCCGGCGGAGGGATTGCGCGCGCATGCTCGCCATCGCTCACCTCGGCTCCCCCAGGTCCCGGCGCAGGCCACCGCCAATCCGCCGCGCGGGAGGTCCTCATGCGCCCGGTCGTGGTCACCATCGCCGGTTCCGATAGCGGGGGCGGCGCCGGCATTCAGGCCGACCTGAAGACCTTCCTCGCCCACGGCGTGTTCGGTGCGAGCGTCATCACCGCCATCACCGCCCAAAACACACGGGCCGTCACCGCCGCGCTTCCCTTGCCCGGAGAGCTCATCGAGGCCCAGTTCCGCGCCGTCTGGGAAGACTTTCCCGTTGCGGCTGTGAAGACGGGGATGCTCGCCGATGCTGAACGCGTCCGCCTGGTCGCCCGGCTCCTGCGCGAGGCCGGCTCGCCCCTCCTCGTCCTCGACCCCGTGATGGTCGCCAAGTCAGGCGCGCCGCTCCTCGCCTCCGACGCCATCGCGGCCCTGCGCGATGAGCTCCTCCCGCTGGCGGCTGTCGTCACGCCGAACGCCCCGGAAGCAGAGGCCCTGACGGGCCTCCCGGTTCGCGACGCCGCCAGTGCCGAGGCAGCGGGGCGCCGCCTCCTCGAGCTGGGGGCGCGGGCGGCGGTCGTGAAGGGCGGCCACTTCGGGGCCGACGCGGTCGATGTCCTCGTGACGCCGGAGGGCGTCCAATGCATCGAAGCTTCGCGGCTGGAAACGCGGAACACGCACGGAACGGGCTGCACCTTCGCGGCGGCGCTCGCTGCGCAGCTAGCCTGGGGCCAGTCCCTGCCTGCTGCGGTCCGCGCGGCCAAGCGGTACGTTCGCCGGGCGATGGCCGCCGGCCTACCGCTCGGCGCGGGCGCACGGCCGCTCGACCACGGGTTCTTCCTCCCCGCCGCTGCGCCCCAGTGGCCGGACGCAGGCGAAACGTGACGAAGGATGACGTACATGCGCGGCGTGTCGCTGCCCCGGCTCCACATCCTGACCGACGAGACCGTGCAATCCCGTTGGTCCCACCTCGATATCGCCCGGTACGCGGCCGCCGGCGGGGCCGATGCGGTCCAATACCGGGAGAAGCGCCCCCGCACCACGCGCGAGCTAGTCGAGACGGCCCGGGCCATTCGCGAGCTCTGCGAGGCTCGGGGCATCGCCCTCATCGTCGATGACCGCGCCGATGTCGCCCTGGCAGCCGGCGCCCACGGCGTGCACCTCGGCCGCGATGACCTCGACTCCGACACCGCCCGCCGCATCCTCGGACCAGGCGCCCTCATCGGCCGCACCGCGAATTCGTACGAAGAAGCCGCAGCCGTCTGGGGAGGGCCCATCGACTACCTCGGGGTCGGGCCCGTTTTCGGGACGTCGACGAAAGCGAACCCCGCGCCCGCCCTCGGCCTCGAAGCGCTGGCCCGCATCTGCCGCGACGCCCCCGTTCCCGTGATCGCCATCGGCAGCATAACGCCCGAGCGCATCCCCGAGGTCATAGCGGCTGGCGCTCACGGCGTGGCCGTCGTGTCGGCGGTCGTCTGCGCCGACGACCCGGCGGAGGCGGTCCGTGCGTGCCGCAGGGCACTCGACGCGGCGCTGGCAGAAAGGAGCGCACGATGACCGAGATCGCGGTGATCGGCGGCGGCATCATCGGCCTCGCGGCGGCCGAGGAGCTGGCACGCAACGGCCACCACGTCACCGTGTTCGAGCGCGACGGCCTGGGCGAAAGCTGCGCGGCGGCGGCTGCGGCGGGGATGCTCGCCCCCGCCGCCGAGGTCGATGCTACGCCCCCTGCAACCACGCGCCTCGCAATCGAGAGCCACCGCCGCTTCCCGGCCTGGGTCGAGCGCCTGCGCAGCGCGTCGGGGCTCGACGTGGGGTTCGACCAAACCGGGACCGTGATGGTCGCGCTCGACGCCGACGACCTGCGCGAGCTTGTCCACCATGAGGAAGCCCAGCGCCGCGCCGGCTTCGAGACGCGCCGGCTCTCCCGGGAGGACGTCCGGGCCCTGCAGCCGTCCGTGGGTCCGGCCGTGGTCGGCGGGCTCCTCCTCCCGCACGACTGGCAGGTCGACCCGCGACAGCTGCTGGCGGCCCTTGCCGTGGCGCTCCGGTCAGCCGGGGGAGTGCTGCGCGAGCGGACTCCCGTGGAGGCGCTCGAGCGGCAGAACGGCGCCTGGCAGCTCCGGCTCCCTGGTGGCGAAACGGTCACCGCGAGGCGCGTGGTGGTCGCTGCCGGAGCCTGGACGCCGGGCCTGCTCCCCGCCGGCGCGCGGCTGCCCATCCGGCCCGTCCGCGGGACGGTCGTGCGGCTGGCTGCACCGCTCGAATCGCGGGCCGTCGTTCGTACTCCCCGTGCGTACATCGTGCCCCGTGCCGATTGCACCCTCCTCGGCGCGACGGTGGAGGAGCGGGGCTGGGCCCGGGAGGCACTCGCCGGCGGCGTCTTCGAGCTCCTCAAAGAAGGACGGCGGGCCATCCCCGCCATCGACGAGATGGCCATCGCCGAGCTGGCGGTGGGGTTCCGGCCGGGCATCCGCGACGGCGTCCCCACCATCGGCGCCTTGGACGAGGAACGGACGCTCATCGTGGCGTCGGGCCATTACCGCAAAGGGGTCGAACTCGCACCCCTCACCGCCGAGCTCGTCCGCGCTGCTGTCGAAGGTGCGCCCGAGCCGATGCTCCGCCACACCGATCCCCGCCGCTTCGAAGGAGGGTGAAGGCGTGCTCGCTACCATCCGTGTCCGGCTCAACGGCGAGGAGCGGGAAGTCAGCGTCGGCACCACCCTCGCGGACCTCTTGGGCGAACCGCGCCCCGGGTACGCCGCGGCGGTGAACGGCGAAGTCATCCCCAAGCGGGAGTGGCCCCGGCGGACGCTCTTCGAGGGAGACACCATCGAGTTCGTCCGCGCCATCCAAGGAGGTTGACGATGCACCCATCCAGCGATCTCTGGGCCCCGCTCGAACCCTGGCAGCTCGCGGGCCGGACGCTCCGCTCCCGCCTCATCCTCGGGACGGCGCGCTACCCCAGCTACCAGGTGCTCCTCGATGCGCTCGACGCCGCAGCGGCCGAACTGGTCACGGTCGCTGTCCGCCGCGTTCAGCCAGCCGAAGGCGCCGAAGATCTCTACTCGCTCCTCCGGGCTCGGGGGATCGGCGTCTTGCCAAACACCGCCGGCTGCTTCACCGCCAAAGAGGCCATCCTCGTCGCTGAGCTCGCCCGCGAAGCTCTCGAGACCGACTGGGTGAAACTGGAGGTCATCGCCGACGAGGAGACCCTCCTCCCCGAGCCTGTCGAGCTCGCCGAAGCTGCCCGCGAGCTCGTCCGGCGCGGCTTCACCGTGCTCCCCTACACGAACGACGACCCCGTCCTCGCCAAGAAGCTGGAGGAGCTGGGCTGTGCCGCGGTGATGCCCCTGGGAGCGCCGATCGGGAGCGGGCTCGGCATCCGCAACCCGCACAACATCGCGCTCATCGTCGCCCGGGCCAAGGTCCCCGTGATCGTCGACGCTGGGGTGGGAACGGCCTCCGACGTCGCCATCGCGCTGGAGCTCGGCTGCGACGCTGTGCTCCTCAACACGGCAATCGCCCGCGCACACGACCCCGTGGCCATGGCCGCAGCGATGCGCCACGCCGCCATCGCGGGCTGCCTCGCCCGCCGGGCCGGCCGCATGCCGAAGCGCTTCTGGGCCGACCCCTCGTCTCCTCTCGAAGGACGCATCGAGGCTCCGGCGTGGCCCTAGCCGTCCCCCGTCTCCTCATCGTCGCCGATCTCGATACCGCCGGCTCCGAAGCGCGGTGGCTCGCGCTGCTCTGCGAGCTGGCCGAAGGCCTGCGCGGCGCTCCCGGCGTGGCGCTCCAGGTCCGGGCCAAAGGAAGGCCGGCGCACGACGTTGCGCGGCTCGCCCAGGCCGCCCGCACGGCTGCCGCCGCAGGCCCGCCGCTCATCCTGAACGGCCCTGCTGAGCTCGCCCGCTCCCTCGGCTACGAAGGGGTGCATTGGCCGGAGGCCGAGGTCCCCAGCTCGCTCCCCGTGGCGGCCGAACCGCTGCTGCGTTCGGCGGCGGCCCATTCCCTTGATGCCGTGCGACGGGCTTCGGCCGTGGCACACTACGCCGTCTTCGGGCCCGTCTTCCCGCCCCGGAGCAAGGGGGGCGCAGCAGCGGGCCTTTCCGCGCTCCGGGCAATCTGCGCCGCGAGCCCGCTCCCCGTCGTGGCCATCGGCGGTATCGATGCCGCAACCCTGGGCTCGTGCATCGCGAGCGGTGCGGCTGGCATTGCCGTCGTCTCGGCGGTGGTGCGCGCGGAGCGCCCGGCCGAGGCCGCCATCGCGCTGCTCCGCGCGCTTGATGCCGCTCCCTGAGTAGTTCCGCTCTTCTCTCAGCGCGTCATCGGCCGAATTGCACGGATCGCCGGGCTCTGTCATCATGCCCCGGTCTGATGTGCTGCCCCGTGGCTCACGCTCCGGGGGAGCGGTCTGACGCGATCCTCCGGAGGAGTGATGCGGAGCATGAAGTTCGTTCGACTGGTGGTCGGAACAGCCGTGGTGGGCCTGGTTGCGCTCGCCGCACTGGCGGCTTGCGGCGGCGACAGCGGAGGCGGGCCCGGCGGCGCCGGCAGCGACGAAGCGTACGTCCGCGCGGTGTGCGGTGCGTTCGCGAAGTTCGAAGAGGATTTCACGAAGCTGCTGAGTGACCCCGAGGCGCTCTCGGACGAGGATGCCCTCACCGAGAAATTTGCCGGCGTCTACCGCACCTTCGTGGACAGCGTCGCAAAGGCGCGCCCCCCGGCGGATGTCCGGGAGTACCACGATGCCTTCGTCAGCCAGCTGCGGACGTCCCTCGACGCGGCCGAGAAGGGCGACCTCGAGTCCGCCTTCGCCGAATCGTCAGACTTGCCGGCTCCCCCGCAGGATGTGCAGGACCGGCTCCAGAAGGTGGCCGACGGCATCGAGGAGTGTAGGGACCTATCGATCTTCGGCCAGTAGGCCGACGAGGCAGCGGGGGCTGGAGAGGCCCCCGCTGTCGAACGCCGCGCCTCAGACTGCGACGTCACCCCGCTCCCCCGTCCGCACCCGGACCGCTTCTTCGACGGGGATCACGAAGATCTTCCCGTCTCCGATGTTCCCTGTGCGCGCGCTACGGATGATGGCCTCAATCACCCGCTCCACCGCTGTGTCCGGCACGACGACTTCGACCTTCGTCTTCGGAAGCATGTCCACCGTCACCGTCTCGCCCCCTCGGCCCTGATGCACGATGCCCCGCTGGGCTCCGCGTCCCGTCACCTGGGTGATGGTGAGGCCGTGGAACCCGAGATCGTCGAGCGCCTGCTTCACCTCCAGCAGCTTCTCCGGCCGGATGATCGCTTCGATTTTCTTCATCTCCGTTCTCCTCTCCGCGTGGCTCGGCGCCGACTGCAGGGCTACGGCGTCACGGCGGGACGCGCTTGGCCAGGGAACGCCTCCGGCGCTGCCGGGCTGGCGGCCGCCGCGGGAGTCAGCGGTACGCCCACCGCCTCTTCCAGGGTGTATGCCCGCTCCCCGTGCTGGGTGATGTCCAGTCCGAGCTCCTCCTCGTCCTCGCTGACCCGGATCCCCCACACGAGGTCCAGCACCTTGAGGATGACGAACGTCAGCAGGAACGAATAAGCGCCCACCGCCGCGATCCCGACGAGCGCATCCGTGAGCCGGTGCCACTCGCCCTCGATGAGGCCCTTCGCATAGGGGAGCCCGCTCACCGATGCTGCGGCGAAGATGCCCGTGGCGATCGCGCCCCAGGCGCCGCCGACGCCGTGGACCCCTACGACGTCGAGCGAATCATCGAACCGCAGCGCTGCCCGCACGCGCACCGCCAGGTAGCAGAACACGCCCGCACCTGCCCCGATGATGATGGCCGAAAGAGGCTGAACATACCCCGATGCAGGCGTGATCGCCACCAGGCCCGCGACGGCGCCCGACGCCGCCCCAACGGCCGACGGCTTCCCGCCGATCCGCCAGGCTGCCAGCGCCCATGCCAAAGCGGCCGTTGCAGCGGCGATGTTCGTGTTCACGAAGGCGTACACCGCCTGGCTCGTGGCCCCCACGGCACTGCCCGCGTTGAACCCGAACCAGCCGAACCAGAGGATGGCCGCGCCCAGCACCACCATGGGCACGTCGTGGGGCTCCATCGGCACCGAGCCGTACCCTTTCCGCCGTCCGAATGCCAGAACCGCCGCTGCCGCCGCCACGCCGGCGTTCACGTGGATGGCGAGGCCGCCCGCGAAGTCGAGGGAGTTCAGCCCCACGTCCGGCGCATCGGGGTTCGAAGAGAACGGGCTCAGCCAGCCGTCGGTCCCGAATACCCAGTGGGCCACCGGTGCATACACGAGCAGCGACCAGAGCGCGACGAAGACGAGGAACGGCCCGAACTTCGCCCGTTCGGCGAAGGCGCCCGTGATGAGCGCTGGTGTGATGATGGCGAACATCATCTGGAAGGCGAAGAAGAGGAGGTGCGGCACGCCGTTCGCGATGGGCTCCGCGCCCACGTCGCGCAGCCCGACGAAGTCGAACCCGCCGATGAGCCCCAGCCCGCGGTCGGGCCCGAAGGCGAGCGAATACCCCAGCAGCGTCCACACGATGGCCACCACGCTGATGCACATGAACGACTGCATGATGGTGCCGACGACGTTCTTGCTGCGGGTGAGTCCCCCGTAGAAGAGCGCCAGCCCCGGCGTCATGAAGAGCACGAGCGCCGATGCCACGAGCATCCAAGCCGTGTTCCCAGGGTCGATGGCCATATCGCCGTCCTTTCTCAGCTGGATTCCGCCCCGATGGCGGTGAAGGTACCCCTCGCCCGTTTCGTCACCATTGCGGCGCCGTTACGAACGTGTTTCGCCGCCCGCGAGGCCGCTCGGGGCCCAGCCCGCTAGAATGCAGGCGCACTACTCCCCAGGAGGCAGCGATGCCCTTCGTCGACCGCGACGGCGTCCGCATCTACTACGAGGTCCACGGAAGCGGGCCCGCCGTCCTGCTTAGCCACGGGTACAGCGCCACGTCGCAGATGTGGCGCGGCCAAATCGAAGCCCTCAGCCCGCGCTACCGCGTCATCGTCTGGGATATGCGAGGCCACGGCGAATCCGATAGCCCCGAGTCGCAGGACGAGTACTCCGAGGCGAAGACGGTCGGCGATATGGCCGCCATCCTCGACGCCTGCGGCGTGGAACGCGCGGTCATCGGCGGGCTCTCCCTCGGCGGGTACATGTCGCTCGCCTTCCATCTCGCATTTCCGCAGCGGACCCGGGCCCTCATGCTCTTCGACACCGGACCCGGCTACCGAAACCCCAAGGGTCGCGAGGCCTGGAACGCCACAGCCTTCCAGCGGGCGGAAGCCTTGGAGCGCGAGGGCCTCGCTGCTCTCGGGCGGGGCGCTGAAGTTCGCATTGCCAGGCACCGCTCGGCCGCGGGGCTCGCCAAGGCTGCCCGCGGAATGCTCGCCCAGTTCGACTCCCGCGTCATCGAATCTCTCGAGGCGATCCGCGTGCCTACCCTCGTCCTCGTCGGGTCCGAAGATACGCCCTTCCTCGGCGCCACCGACTACATGGCCGCGAAAATCCCCGGTGCGCGCAAGGTCGTGATCGAGGGCGCCGGCCACGCCGCCAACATCGACAAGCCCGAAGCGTTCAACGCGGCCGTCCTCGAATTCCTCGACTCCCTCCCCGCGGAGTAGCCGTATGCGTGCCATCGTCATCGCCCGGCCCGGCGGTCCGGAAGTGCTCGAATACCGCGACGTCCCCGATCCCGTGCCCGGCCCCGATGACCTGCTGGTTCGCGTCCGCGCCGCCGGGGTGAACCGCGCCGACGTGCTCCAGCGGCGGGGTGGCTACCCCCAGCCTGGGCCGAAAGGAGCGTTCGAAATCCCGGGGCTGGAGTTCGCCGGCGAGGTCATTGACGTCGGCTGGCGTGTGGAGGGCTTCCGCCCGGGCGACCGCGTGATGGGGCTGCTCGCCGGCGAAGGGTACGCCGAGCTCGTCGCGGTGAACGCCCGCCACTGCGTCCATGTGCCGCCCTCGCTCTCGTGGGAGGAGGCAGGCGGCACACCCGAGACGGCGATCACCGCGCTCGATGCCCTTCTCCAGTGCGGACTGGTGCCGGGCGAGCGGGTCCTCGTCCATGCCGCAGGGTCGGGAGTCGGCACCCATGCCGTCCAGATCGCGAAGATGATGGGCGCCTCCCTCGTCATCGGGACCGCCGGCAGCGACTGGAAGCTTGAACGAGCACGCGCACTCGGTCTCGATGTGGGCATCAACTACCGCAACCAGGCCTTCGCCGACGTGATCCGCGAGGTCACCGGCGGTCGCGGCGTCGACGTGATCCTCGACGTCGTCGGCGGCTCCTACCTTGCCGACAACCTCCGCTCCCTCGCACCGAAGGGGAGAATGATCGTCGTCGGGCTGATGGGCGGTTCCACGGCCGAGCTCGACCTCAATGCCCTGCTGCGAGGGCGCCTCCAAATTCGTGGCACGACCCTCCGTGCCCGGCCGCTCGAGGAGAAGGCGTTCGCCGTCCGAGCCTTCGAGAAGATGGTGCTTCCCCACCTCGCCAGCGGCCGCATCCGCACCGTCGTCGACCGAGCGCTTCCGCTCGCTGAGGCCGCCGAGGCGCACCGCATCATCGAAAGGAACGAGAACTTCGGCAAGGTGGTGCTCATCCCCTAGCAGCAGCGGTGCGGGGACCAGGGCGCGCGCGCGGCGCATATAGCAGCATGCCTGATATCCTAGCGCCCGTGGAAAGCCTCCTTCCGGGCGAATACCTCGCCTTGGCGCTCCTCCGCCTGCGCCCCATGCACGGCTACGAGATGCTCCACATCGCCCAGGACGAAGGCTTCACCGAGGTCGTCCCCTTCGACAGGGGTGTGCTGTACGCCTACCTTCGCAAGCTCGAGCGCCTCGGCCTAGTGCGTTGGCAGGAAGTGCGTGCCGGCGCCAGACCTCCCCGGAAGGAGTACCACCTGACGGCGGAAGGCGAAGCGCTGGCCGAACACTGGCTCCGCACGCCCGTCGAACGGATGCGGGACGTCCGCCAGGAATTCCTGCTCAAACTCCGCCTGCTCGACGAGATCGACCCCGCGGAGGCCGAAGCCCTGCTCGACGCCCAAATCGCGGCTTGCCGCCGGTACCTCGCCGCGGTCGAGCGGCGGGCGCCCGCCGGGCGGTTCGGGTCCCTGCTTCGCGAGTCGCGCCGTTCTGCGGCCCTCGCCACCCTCGATTGGCTCGAGCGGCTGCGAAGCGCTCGAAAGGGGGAGGCGTGAAGCACGCGGTGGCCCTCGTCGTCCTGCTCCTCTGGGCTAGTGCCGGATGCTCCGGCACGAACGGCCCGCTGCGTCTCGACGTCGCCGCGGCCGCCGACCTCGCCAGAGCGCTGCCGGCCCTGGCGCCTCAGCTCGAACAGAACTGCGGGGTGAAGCTCGTCATCACCTTCGGCTCGTCGGGCCAGCTCGCCCAGCAGATCGAGGCGGGAGCTCCCTTCGCTGTCTTCTTCTCGGCCCAGGAGCGGTATGTCGACCCGCTCGTGAAAGCCGGACGCACCGTACCCGATGGCGTGCGTCTCTACGCCCTCGGTCGTCTCGCCATCGTCACTCGGGAAGGGCTCCCGCCGGTTCGCTCCCTGGCAGAGCTCGCCCAGCGCGGCGACCTGCGGCGCATCAGCATCGCCAATCCTGCCCACGCCCCCTACGGTGAGGCAGCCCTCCAGGCGTTGGAGAGCGCCGGTGTCGTCGAGGCGGTCCGCCCGCGCCTCGTGTACGGCGAGAACGTCCGCCAGGCGTACGAGTACGTCGAGCGCGGCGACGCCGATGCCGGCATCGTCGCGGCGCCGCTCCTCGAACGCCTCGACGATGCCGTGCTCGTCCCGAGCGAGCTCCATCAGCCCATTCGGCAGACCGCAGCCGTGCTCCGCGGCGAACACGAGGACGCAGGCCGGTGCGTGGTGCATGAGGTCCTCACGCCGGCAGGCCAGGCACTGCTCCAGAGCTTCGGATTCGAGCCCATTTCGCCATGAATCTCTTTCCGGTCGACTGGGACGTGCTGCGCGTGTCCTTCCTCGTCGCCGGGACGGCCACCGTCCTCTGTGTGCTCATCGGCACGCCGCTCGCCTGGGCCATTGCCCGGACCCGCCGCGTCATCGTCCATCTGCTGACGGCGGCGGCGCTCCTGCCCCTCGTGCTTCCACCGACGGCGGTGGGGTACTACCTGCTGCAGCTCCTCGGGCGGCAGAGCCCCGTCGGCCGCTTCCTCGAAGCGGAGCTCGGCCTTCGACTCGTGTTCACCTGGCCTGGCATGGCGATCGCCGCCGCCGTCGTCGCCCTGCCGCTCTTCGTCCGTACGGCCGTGGCCGGCTTCGAGCAGCTCGAGCCGGCGGCGCTGGAGGCCGCCTCCGTCTTGGTCGGGCCGGTGCGCCGCTTCTTCTCGGTGGCCCTGCCGCTGGCGTGGCCCTCGGTCACGGCGGCCTCGCTCCTCGCCTTCGCCAGGGCGCTGGGCGAGTTCGGCGCCACGACCATTGTCGGCGCGAACATCCCCGGCCGGACCGAGATGCTTTCAGGAGCCATCTACACGGCAGTACTTGCCGGCGACGACGCGCTCGCGAATTCGCTCGCCGGCCTCTCGCTCGTCCTCGGGCTGACTGTCCTCGTCGCACTCAGCTTGCTCCTCGCCCAGGTGAGGAGGAACGCCCCGTGATGTCCGAATCGTCGACGCTCGACGTGCGGGTGCGGAAGCGGTATCCGGGCTTCGAGCTCGACGTGGCCTTCACCGCCAGCCGCGGCATCACGGTCCTGTTCGGCCGCTCTGGCTCGGGCAAGAGCCTCACGCTCCGCTTGATCGCCGGGCTCGAACGTCCCGACACAGGGCGGATCGTCATCGCCGGTACTCCCGTCGTCGACACCGAGCGCCGCCTTTGGGTCCCGCCGTACCGGAGACCGATCGGCGTCGTCTTCCAGCAGCCCGGGCTGCTCCCCCACCTCTCCGTGGGCGACAACATCCTCTTCGGACTCCGGCTTCCCCGCGACGAAGCTCGGCGTCGCCTCGAGGAGGTCCTCACGCTCCTGGGTTTGTCGGGCATGGAGCGTCGCTCGCCGCGCACCCTGAGCGGCGGCGAACAGCAGCGGGTCGCGCTCGCGCGGGCGTTGGTCCGGCGGCCTCCGCTCCTCCTCCTCGACGAGCCCTTCAGCGCCCTCGACCAGAACCTGCGGCGGTCGCTGCGCGAGGAGCTCCGGCGCATCACGGGAGACCTCGGTCTCGCCGTGGTCTTCGTGACTCACTCCCTCCCCGAGGCGCACCTCCTCGCCGATTCCCTCGTCGTCGTAGAACGAGGGCGCATCCTTCAAATGGGAGAAGCTGCCGAGACCTTCCGCCGCCCCTCCACCCCGCATGTGGCGCGCCTCCTCGGCTGGGTCAACCTCTGGCCTGCGGTTGCAGTGCACCGGGACGGTCCCGAGACCGTCGTCGACCTCGGCGGTCGCAGGCTGCTCGTCCGCGGGGGCGCACAGCCGACGCCTCCCGGCGGGCGCGTGGTGGTCGGCATCCGGTCGGAGCGGGTCATCGTCCACCGTGGGGAAGCCTCGCCTGCACCGAACCAGTTCGAGGCGCGCCTAACCGAGCTGCTGCGGTACGGCTCCACCGCCACCCTGCGCCTCCGCCCGCCCGAAGGGGACCTCCTCCTCGAAGTGGAGCTGGGCGCCCGGGCGCTCGAGGTCCTCCGGGTCGGCGAACGCGATTCGTGGATTGTGGAACTGCCGCCCGAAGACCTCCACCTCATGCCGGCGGAGACCTAACCCGTTACCGACGCAGGCGCGGGTCCCAGATGTCCCGCAGCGCATCGCCCAGCAAGTTGGCACCCAACACCACCAGGCTGATGGCCAACCCCGGGAACACCACCACGTGCCAGTAGCCCAGCCGCGCGACTGTGAGGTTCTCACCGCTCATGTCGATGCCCCAGCTCGGCGTCCCCGGTTCCACGCCGATCCCGAGGAACGCCAGCGCCGACTCGGCGAGGATGGCGCCGCCGAGCGAAGTGCTCATCAGCACCACCGTGAGCGGGAGCACGTTCGGCAGGACGTGCCGGAAGAAGATGCGCGCCTCGGAGGCTCCGACGGCCCTCGCCGCCTCCACGTAGGTGCTCCGCGCCTCCACCATCGTCGCACTCCGCAGCACGCGCGAACCCCCGAAGAGCGCCCCGATGGCGATGGCGATGATGATCGTCTTCACCCCCTGGCCGAACGCGGTGATGAGCATGAAGTAGAACACGATGGACGGGAACGCGGCCCACGCCTCCCCCGAGCGCTGGATGAGGTAATCGACCCAGCGGCCGTAGTACCCCGAAACGATCCCGAGGAACGACCCGATGGTTCCCCCCACGAAGACCGCCGTGAACGAGATGATGAGGGAAATCCGCGCCCCGGCGATGACCCGGCTGAGGATGTCCTGGCCGAGCGCGTTCGTGCCGAAGGGATGGGCTCGGCTCGGCCCCTCGAGGACGCCCCCCACGCGCAGCTCCCGCGGGTCGTAGGGTGCGATGGCCGGCCCGAACACGCCGAGGATGACGAAGCACGCCATCACCACCAGCCCGAAGACCCCCGCAGGGTGCTGACGTGCCAGGCGGGCCAGCCTCACCAGCCGCGGCGGCTCCCGCGGGACAGATTCGAACGTGCGCAGCGTTTCGGCAGCGGTCACCATGGCCCTTCGCTCACGTGTACTTGATGCGCGGGTCGATGAGTGCGTAGGAAAGGTCAACCACCAGGTTCAGCCCCATCACCACGAGCGCCGAGTAGAGGACGAGAAACTGCATCACGGGGAAGTCCCGCTGCGCAGCCGAAACGAGGAAGAACTGCCCGAGGCCGTTGATGCTGAACACCTGCTCGAGGATTACCGCGCCGAAGAAGAGCGCGACGAGATAGTTCCCTGCCAGGGTGATGATGGGGATGAGCGCGTTGCGGAGGCCGTGCCGCACGACCACGGCGTAGCTCCCCAGCCCCTTCGCCCGCGCCGTTCGGATGTAATCCTGGCGCAGCACTTCGAGCATCGCCGACCGCGTGACCCGCATCATCAGCGCCGAACCGCCGACGGCCAGCAACAGCGTCGGCGGCACGTACAGCCGCAGGTTCCGGACCGGGTCCTCGAAGATGCTCACATGGCCGCCGATGGGGTGGCTGTAGTTCCACCACATCGACGGCAGCACGATGAGCAGGATGAGCAGGAAGAAATCGGGCACCGACTGCCCGAACACGGCGAAGACCCGCAGGCCGTAATCGGCCACCGAATCCTGCCGCACCGCGGAGATGACGCCGAAGGTCACCCCGAAGAGCACGGTGAACCCTAGGGAGAGGACCATGATTTCCAGGGTGGCCGGGAACCGGCGCAGCACTTCATCCAGCACCGGCTGCCGCCCGCGGAACGTCTCCCCGAAATCGCCGCGTAGGACATCGCCCAGCCAGAGCCCGAACTGCACTGCCACCGGCTTGTCGAGCCCCAGCTCCCTCCGCAGCCGCTCCTGGTCCTCCACGGTCGTGTTCTGGGTCGACATGTAGGTCACGGGGTCGCCGGCCCAGGGCAGCCGCAGCGTGAAGAACGTGATCACCGAGACGAGCGCGGCGATGAGAGGAAGATAGGCCAGCCTCCGAAGCGCGTACTGCCTCACCGCGGCCCCTCCCTACCGCCGCTTGTCGATGTACACCCTGCCGTTGAAGAGGCCGTAGCTTCCCCGGCCTGTGATGCGCCCCTTCACCCAGTACCAGTAGGCTGCGAACGAGCGCGGAACGTAGACGGGGAAGAGCGGTGCCACCTTCTCGATGGCCTTCCGCTGCACCTCCTTCAGCGCCTCGAACCGCTGCTCGTCGTCCATGATGGTCCGCGCCCGGGCGATCATCTGGTCGAGCTCGTCATCGAAGAAGCGCGCCCAGTTCGGCCGGCCGCCGATGTCCTTCTGATACGGGAGCAGGTACGGCGTGGGCTCGTCGTACGCCAGCGTGGGGAACACGATGAGGTCCTTGTACTCGCTCCCGTAGAGCGACTTCTGCAGCCAGGTCCCGAAATCTTCGGTCACGATGTTCGTCTTGACGCCGAGGTTCTTCTCCAGTTGCGCAGCCACGGCTTGCGCGAACTTCGAGAAGTTGTCGCCTAGCGCCGCCACCTTGATCTCGATCGGCTGGGTCGTATCGAACCCTGCCTGCGCGAGGAGCTGCTTCGCCTGCGCGGGGTCGAACTTCCACAACGTCTGCGAAAGCTCCTGCTCGGAGAGCGAAACGGAGGCGAAGGCCGGCGGCATCACCCCAGATTTCACCCCCTCGCCGAACGTCATGACCTCGATGATCTGGTCGCGGTCGATGGCGAGGTTCACCGCCTTGCGGGCGCGCGGGTCGGCCCAGCGCCCGTCCGCCCTCGTGAGGATCACCCACACCGAGCGGGAGAGGTCCGAGTCGATCTCGATGTCCTTGCCGTGCCGCTGCACCAGCTGGTCGCGCTCCAGGACGTTCGCCAGGCCGACGGTATCGATGTCCTGGGCCGAGAAGGCCGCCAGCGCTTGCGCCTGCTCCTGGATGAGGAACCAGCGCATCCCCGCCAGCCATGGCTCGCCCGGGACCCGCCACTTCTCGAACCGCCGCAGGCGGAAGTTCGTTCCGCTCTCGTGCCCTTCGAAGACGAACCGGCCGCTCCCGATGATGTCGCGGTCCATGAAGTCCGGCTGGGCGCAGATCTCCTCCGGAATGATGGAACCGGTGATGACGCCGCCAAGGGCCGTGCTCGTGAACGCCCAAGCGTCGGGAGCGTTCAGCTTCACGATGACCGTCTCGTCGTCCGGCACGTCGATGCCGGCGAACACCTGGGTCATGAAGGTGGTCGTACTCACCCCGGGCTGCTTAATCGACGTTTCGTAGCTGGCTTTCACGTCTCGGGCCGTTACCCGCCGGCCATTCACGGGCGGCTTGTCGTGGAAATACCCCTCTCCCAGCTTGAAGATGATGCGCGTCGGCTCTGGCTGTTCGAGGGACGTCGCCAGGAAGAGTTCCGGCTTCAGAGTGTCGAGGGGCGTGTAGAAGAGGTGATCGAAGACGTAAAAGCCCCAGGTGAGCCCCGAGTCGAGCCCTTTCCACGGATTGATGCTGGACCACGGAGCGGTCTGCCGGAGCCGAAGGATGCCGTCCTTCGGAATGTCGGCCTCCGGCGGCGACGTGGGCGTGGCGCCCGGCGAGGCATCGCCCGGCGGCGCCGTCGGTGACCTGCCTGGCCCCTCATCGTCGCCGCAGCCGGCGAGCAACAGCCCTCCCCATCCCAGCCCGGCTGCGCCGGCCCCCGCAAGGAACCGCCGCCGGCTTGCCCTTCTGCCGAAGAGTCCATTCGCGCGCATGCTGGCCTTCCCCCCTGAGTTGCATCGGCGATCCGAGCGCCCTTCGTCGATTCATCATATTGTCGCTGTCAATAGATACGGGCGTGGCGGTTGCCGGGATGCGCAACCGCTGCTAGCGTGCGTCTGCATCTGCTACCCACCGCCGAACGTTCGGCACGGGCAAACCACGTCAGAGGAGTGCAGCGATGCCCAGGCGCCTCGCCCTCGCCGTCGGGTTCACCGGAAGCCCCGAGCAGAACCGGGAGCTCATCGAGCGCATCAAGGTCGCAGAGGAGGTTGGCGTCGAGGCAGTCTTCACCGCCGAAACGTGGGGACGCGACCAGTTCAGCCTGCTCACGCAGATCGCGCTCGCCACCACGAAGATCAAGCTCGGGACAGGAATCGCCCCCGTGTTCGGTCGGTCGCCCGCCGTCCTCGCCATGACCGCCGCCACCCTCGACGAGCTCTCCGGCGGCCGGTTCATCCTGGGGCTGGGGACCTCGGGCGCGCGGGTCATCGAGCACTGGCACGGCGAAAAGTTCGAGAAGCCGCTCCAGCGCCTCCGCGAGTACACCGAAATCATCAACATGATCGTTCGCGGCGAGAAAGTCTTCTACGAAGGCGAAATCTTCAGGCTCCAGCGGGGGTTTCGCCTCCTCTTCCAGCTCGTCCGGCCTCACATCCCTATCGCCATCGCCTCCATCTCGCCCAAGAGCATGGAGCAGGTCGGCGAAATCGCCGACGCATGGATGCCCATCTTTTGGCCGAAATCGAAGATCCAGGAGGGGAAAGAGATCGTTCGCCGCGGCTCCCGCAAGGCAGGGCGCCCAGACGACGCCGTCGAGTGTTGGGCGAACATCACCGTCGTCATCAACCCCGACGTCGAGAAGGCGAAGGTCCAGGCCGCCGGGCCTGTTTCCTGGTACGTCACCAACATGGGCGACTTCTACTGGCAGATGCTCGCGCGCAACGGCTTCGCCGACGAGGTCGCAGCCATGCGCAAAGCCGCGGAGACGAGCAAGCCCGCCCCCTTCCAGACGACCCCCGAAATCATGGCGGCCATGGGCGACCGGCTGCTCGACGAGGTGGCCATCTACGGCGACCTCGAAACCGTGGCCGCCGGCCTCGAAGAGCGCCGCCGCCTCGGCGTCGACCTACCCATCATCTCCATGCCGCCGGGAGACCTGCGCACCGTCGAACGCGTGCTGGGCACGCTCGTCGCCTGAGCGCCACGCTCACACGCCCAGCAGCCTCGCCACGTACTGCAGCGCCTCGAGGACCTCCTCGGGGGAATGCAGCATGAAATCCGCGAGCTCGCCGATCTCCGGCGGTGTCTCCGGCCCCCCAGAGACCCCGGCGATGACCACCGTGCAACCCTGATCGCGCAAGCCTCGTCCGGCGCGGAACATCGCCACGTCGGTGAGGTCATCCCCCATGATGAGCAGCGAACGCGCCTTCAGGTGCTCCTGGAGCGCGAGAAGTGCGACATCTTTGCCGCCCCGGGCGTCGGGCAGCACCTCGAGCACCATCCGCCCCTCGCGCAGTCGGAGCCCCTTCGGCAGCGGCGTGAGCGCCTTCCGGATGACCGGCTCCAGCTCCGGCGCCGTGCGGTAATGGAACGCCGTCGAAATGGCTTTCCGTTCGATGCCGAGGTAGATCGTGGGCGCCGCCTCGAGCACCCGTTCCTCTGCCTCTTCCAGGGCCGCCGCCAGTGCCACGCGGTCCACTTCCGGAAGGAGCGGGCTCTCGAACGACGCCTCCAGGCCGTGGCTCCCGATCACGACGACTCCCTCGCAAGGGACCATCCGCCGAGCAGTATTCAGGTCGCGCCCGGTGATGACGGCCACCGTGATGGCCTCTGCGAGCCGGTCCAGCACCGCCAGCGTGGAAGGCGGGACGCGGGCATCCTGTGGGCGCTCCACGATAGGCGCGAGCGTGCCGTCGAGGTCGGTGGCGACGAGCCGCGGGGCCGGCCCTTCCACGAAGCTGCGCAGGGCGTGCATCGCCTCAGACGTCAGCATGCATTGCCTCCAGTCGTGCAAGGTAATGGGCAGCCCAGGCGCGGGCGTCGCGCCGGCGAACCGCTTCCGCGAAGCCGTCGCTGATCCGCCCCGGACGGCCCGCGAGCGCTGCAGCGAGCGCGGCCGCCAGCGCGCTCTCATCGAGCGGGTCCACGGCGACGAGCCCTTCGCCCGCGAACGCCGGACCGTAGACAGCCGCGACCCCGGTGTCGGCCCCCACGAGCAGCACCGCTCGCCGCGCCTGCGGCCGCAGCGACTGGGCGAGCACCGCCTGGAGCGGCACCAGGTTCATCCCGTCGGCGAGCGAAGGGGCCACCACCACGTCGGCCGCCCGCAGCAGCGCCACCACCTCCGCCCAGGGCAGTGCTTCCCGCCGCTCTTCGAAAGGGAGACCGGCCGCCCGCGCGGCCTTCCGGGCCTCGGCTGCGGCCCCTTCGATCGCCTCCGCGAGGGCTTCGTAGCCCGGCACCGACTCCCGGGTGGGCGCCTCGACACCCACGTGGATGAAGCGGCGTCCCTCCCTGAGCAGCACGGCTACCGCGCGGAGACGCTCCGGGATGCCCTTCGTGTAATCGGCGCGTTCCAGTCCGACCACGAGCGGCAAACCCAACGCGCGGAGCTCGGCCAGCCAGGGCGGGTCGGGGGCCTTCTGCGCCGGCTCGAGCACTCCAGCGGCGTCCGGACCCACGGGGTGCGCTTCCACGGCAACGGACCTGCCCCCCACACGGAGCCCGCCCTCGCAAGCGGAGGCTTCGCCCAGGGCGACCGCTGCCTCGCAGAGCCGACGCATATCGGCGGGGGACTGCACGCCAACAAGGTCGGCCGCTAGCACGCCCCGAAGCCACTCCCGGAAGCAAGAGACCCCGTGGCCGTCCAAGAACTCATGGGCCACGCTCCATTCCGGAAACGGCGTGTGCAGGAAGAACCCGATGCGGCCACGGAAGCCCCGTTCGCGGAGGAGCGCCGGCACCAGCCCCAGCTGGTAATCGTGGACCCAGGCGCGCTTGGCGTCCATCGCTGCCGCGGCCTCAGCGTAGACCTCGTTCGCCGCACGGTAGGCGCTCCACACGTCGGGCGCCGGTGCCAGTGGCCGCGGAAAGTACGCCGTGAGGTGCGGGAACGGCCGCACGAGGTGGAGGAGCGGCCACAAGAACGCGTTGGCAGCCAGCTCGTAGAACCCCCGCCACACGTCGGCCGAAAAGAACACCCGTCGGTGGCGGAGCCGGCCCTGTGGCGTTGGCAGCCACTCCTCGCCCCGCTCATCGACGTACTCCCGATCGAACCGGCCGCGGCCGGCCCCCACCCACGCCGTGCCTTCGCCCACCGCCGGGCGGACGACCGTGACCAGCCCGCCCGCGCCTCCCTCGGGAGCAGGTGCGCCCGCCGGGGCGTCGTGGTCGGCATAGGCGCGGTTGGCGACAATGACGAGCCGGAAGCGGGCCATCGCCCGCCAGTATACGGGGAGAGCGCCGCCCGGCCTGGGGCGTATACTCGGAGCCGATGGATCCCGCGGGCGGCTTTTCGGCTGGACCGACTGGAGAAGAACGCCGCCGTCGCGACGCGGTCGAGCGTCGCCTGGAAGAGCTCGTCCGGCGTGCGCGGTACGAGCCGCGGCCAGTCCGAAGGTCGGAGGGCGCATCTCTCGGGCTCGCGCTCGGGAGCTTCGCGTTCTATTGGGCGCTCCCCTTCCTCGCTGCCCGGCGCCGCCGAGCACCGAGGCGGCCATCGACATAACGATGACGTTGCGCATCGGGCTCGTGGGCACCGGGGCATGCGCGGAACGGATCGCCCGCGCCGCTGCCGCAACCCCCGACGTCGTCCTGGCGGCTGTGGCAGCCCCGGCCGGTGCCGACGCCTTCGCTGCTCGCCATGGCGTGCCCCTGGCGTTCAAGGATTACCGCTCGCTCCTCGAAACAGTGCACGTGGAGGCGCTCGTCATCGCTGCCCCCACCGACATCCACTACGACGTCTGCATCGCCGCCGCCGATGCCGGCGTGTCCGTCGTGTGCCCCTCCCCGCTCGCCGTGGGGCCAGCAGAATCCGACCTCCTGGCGGCGTTGGCCGCACGCGGTGCTCTGCGCCTCGCCATGCTGTGCCCCGAAGCCGAAGCGCTGGCCTCCGTGTTCGGGGGCGGTCTCCCCAGGGGGCTCCGGTGGACGCGGCGACGGCCTCGCCCCCGGGGATGGCGGCTCGACGCCGACCGAGCTGGCGGCGGCGTACTCATGGACCTCGGGGCCGCCGCGCTGCTCGCGCTCGCGGCCGCGGGAGGACGGCCGCCAGCCGTCCGCAGTGCCGCCGTGGAAGCCATCGACGAGGCTGGCTGGGAACCGCTCGACGTCGCCGTACGCCTCCTTGTGGAGCTCGGGGGTGCGGAAGCGGAGCTGGCACTCGCTTGGAGCGGCGCCGAAGGCATCGACACCCTGGATGTGCCGGGGTTCCCCTCGCCGGTGCTCCTCCCGTTGTCCGAATTCTGCTGGCAGCGGGCCCTCGCCAACGCCCTCGAGGGCCGCGCGCCGTCCTTCGAGGACGGCTACCGGGCGCTCGAGGCAGTGAGCGCTGCCTACGCCGCCGCGGGAGCGGGTCGGGTCTCCGTGGCCGCGGAGCGCCCGGAGCGCGCCGTCGATTTCTGGCTGGGCCGCCCTTCCTCGCTGGAGGGGTGAGCTGGTTCCTCCAGTCGGTGGCGCGAACGACGTTCGCAGGGGTAGGCTGGGGCCATGGCGATTCTCGCTGCGGCACAGCCGGCGCACCGCCGCTCCCTGCGGAACGCATCCGAGCTCCTTGTCGCCCTCACCCTCCGCGATCTGCGCCTCCGCTACCAGGGGAGCCTCTTCGGCTGGGGCTGGACGCTCGTTCGCCCGCTCGCCCTCGGCGTGGTGCTCTACTTCGCCCTCGGGAAGGTCCTCGGCGCAGGGATCGAGAGCTACCCCGCGTTCCTCCTCACGGGGCTCTTCCCCTGGTTCTGGTTCCAGGGATCCGTCCAGGCGGCGGCGGGCTCCTTCGTCGGCAATGGCGGCCTGCTGAAAAAGGTACGGTTTCCGCGGGCGGTCCTCCCCTTGAGCGCCGTCCTGGGGAACACGCTCCAGTTCGTCCTCGCGTTGCCTGTGCTCGTCGTGTTCCTAGCCGTCGCTGGGCATCCGCCCGCGCTCCTTTGGGTGTTCGCGCCTGTCATCTTCCTCGTGCAGTTCCTGCTCACGGCGGGCATCGCCCTCTTCGTGGCGAGCGTGACCGTGTTCTTCCGCGACCTCGAGCACATCGTCGAGGTGCTGCTCACCTTCGTCTTCTACGGCACCCCAATCCTCTACTCGGCGTCGCTCATCCCGCCGCGGTTCGACTGGCTCGTGTGGGTCAACCCGCTGGCCCCCATCATGGAGTCCTGGCGGGATGTCCTCCTCTACGGCCGCTGGCCGGAACCCGGGCTTGGCGTTGCCGCTGTCGCCGCCCTCGTCGCCATCGCCCTCGGCTGGGTCACGTTCCGGAAGCTCGAAGATGACTTCGCCGATGCGGTCTGAAGCTCCTGTTGCGGCCGAAGACGCGGCCCTCCGCGTCGTCGAGGTCTCGAAGCGGTATCGGCTCGCCGGGCATGCCCCCCAGGAGCTGAAGACGGTGCTGCTCCACCCCCGGGCGTCCTGGCGCGCCTGGCGGCAAGCCCGCTCCTCCTTCTGGGCGGTCCGCAACGTCAGCTTCGAAGTCGCCCGCGGCGAATTCTTCTCCATCATCGGCGCCAACGGCAGCGGCAAGAGCACCCTGCTCCGCCTCCTGGCGGGCCTCTCCCGTCCTACCTCGGGCCGCATCGAACGGTACGGGCGCATCTCCACCCTGCTCGAGCTCGGCTCTGGCTTCCACCCCCAGGCAACGGGCCGCGAGAACGTCATCATCAATGGACTGCTCTGGGGCATGACCCGCCGGGAGATCGAAGCCCGGCTCCCGGACATCGTCGCCTTCGCCGGCCTCCAGGAATTCATCGATCAGCCGATGCGCACCTACTCCTCGGGGATGTACGTCCGCCTCGGGTTCGCCATCGCCGCGTTCCTCGACCCCGAGATCCTCCTCGTCGACGAAGTCCTCGCCGTGGGCGACGCCAAGTTCCAGGAGAAGTGCTACGACCACATCGAAAGCTTGCGGAGGCGCGGCGTCACCATCGTGATGGTCAGCCACGACCTGGCCGCCGTCGAACGCTTCTCCACCCGCGTCGCCCTCATGGAACGCGGACAGTTCGTGGCGGTGGGCCAGCCGCACGACATCGTCGGCCTGCATCTCGAGCGGCTCGCCGCCACGTCCCCCGAGATCCGCCGTGCCTTGGAAGAGGGCATCGTGAAGCGCATCCGGGAATCGCCGGAGGCCCTGCGCGAGTTCGAACAGAAGCTCGCCGAGAAAAGGGCGGCCGAAGCCGAGGCGCGCAAGGAATGACGGCTCCCAGGGTCGCCGTCCTCACGGTTACGACGAACGCTGCCGCCCACATCCGCGAGTACGCGGCCGCGGTGGCCCGGCTCCGCTACCCCGCACTCGACCTCTGGATTGTGGACAATGGCTCGGCCGACGGCACGGCTGTCCTCCTCCGGGAGCTCCTGCCGCAGGCGCACCTCCTGGAGAACGGCCGTAACCTCGGATTCACAGGCGCCTGCAACCGGGCGCTCCGCGAAATCCTTACTGCCGACCCGCGCGCCGACTTCGTCCTCTTCCTCAACGACGACACGGAACCCGAACCCGATCTCGTGGAGCGGCTCCTCGCCCTCGCCGACGAGCGCACGCTCGTCGCCCCGAAGACCTACCTCACCGGTCAGCCGGGCATCCTCGACGATGCCGTCGGCACGTTCGACTGGACCCGCGGCCGTTGGCGGGAGCGGACCTACGGCCGCCCGGAGCGTCCCTCGGACACGTACGCCCACGCCGTGGACGTGGCCAACCTCTCCTGCCTCCTCGTGCCGAGAGCGTGCTTCGAGACGATCGGCCTCCTCGATGATGCCTTCTTCGTCTACTACGACGACACCGATTTCTGCCGGCGGGCGCGCAAGGCCGGCTTCCGCATCCTCTTCCAGCCCGAAGCGGTCGTCTACCACCGGAAGGGCGCCACCATCGGCGGCCAGGCGACGCCCTTCGGGGTTTACTACCTCACCCGGAACCGCCCGTACCTCATCCGGAAGCACGTCTCCCCGTGGCGGTTCGCGCTCTTCCTCCTCTACTTCTTCCCTGCCCGTGCTGCCCGGGTCGGGCTCTGGGCGCTCCAGGGACGATGGGACCTCTGCCGGGCCACCTGGTGGGGCATTCGGGATTTCGTGCGCGGCGACATGGGCCCCGGACGGTTCGCCCGCTAACCGCCGAGGAAGCGCTCCAGCTCGTCGAGGGTGACCCGCGCGACCCGCCGTCCCCGTGCCCGAAGCGAGGCGAGGTCGCCGTCGGCCTGGGCATCGAAGAGCTGCCCGAAGGTGAACCGCTCCCCCGGGACCGGAAGGTCGCACGTCCGCGGCGCCACCACCTGGATGAACGCGCCGCGGTCGCTTCCTCCTTTGTGGAGCTGGCCTGTGGAATGGAGGTACCGCGGCCCGAAGCCGATGGTCACGGGGCACCCGGTCCGGGCGCGCAGGGCGTCGGCCGCGGCCTCCAGCCGCGAGACGTGCTCATCGGTCTCCGATACCCACGCGAGGAGGGCAACGTACCAGCCAGGCCCTGCCGCGCGGACGACGTCGGCCAGGGGCTCCGCCTGGGCAGGTGAGAGGCGCCCCTCGAGGACGGCAGCGGTGGCATCCTTCGCCTCTTGCACGTTCGGCTGGTCGAACGGGTTGATGCCCAGCACCCGTCCCGCCACAGCCGTCGCGAACTCCCAGCGGAAGAATTCGGCCCCCAGCCTCGGCGTGTGCTCGACGGCGGGGAGCTGCACCTGCGGCACAGCAGCGGGCAGCGACGGAAACGGTCGGCCGTGGGCGGCGACGACGCGGTCGGCCCACCCCTCTTCGCGCGGCGGCAAGCCGTTCTCCAGTACCGGCAGGATGCCGCGGCCCTCCTTCCCCGTCGATTCCGCCACCAACTGCTCCACCCAGGCTCCAAACGGCGCGGCATCCTCCGGCAGCAGGAGGTGGAGTTTGTCACGTCCGGCGAGGGCGCTCTCCCCGAGCACGGCGCCGAGCCAGGCTCCAGGGTTCGCATCCGGAGCCGCCCGGCACGACCGCGCCATCGCCGCGGCTGCCTCCAGGATCGGCTCCGCCCGTACGCCGCAGAGGACGGCTGGGGCAAGGCCGAAGTAGGAGAGGGCGGAATACCTCCCTCCGATGTCGGCGGGGTTGAGGAGCACGCGCCGGAAGCCGAGTTCGGCGGCCAGGTGAGCTAGCGGCGTGCCTGCGTCGGTGATGGCCGCGAACTGCCGGGGTTCCGGGACGCGGCTGTGGAAGTAGGCCAGGTGACACCGCGTTTCGATCGTCGTCCCCGATTTGCTCGCCACCAGGAAGAACGTCCTCGCGAGGTCGAGCCGCGCTTCGAGGGCGGCGATCTCTTCTGGGTTCGTCGAGTCGAGGAGGTGGAAGCGAAGGCCCTCCTCGCGTGCTCCGAGCGTGGCGAGCACCGCCGCCGCCAGGCTCGAGCCCCCCATGCCCATGAGGAGCAGGTCGGTGAAGCCTTCGCCGAGCAGCTCATCCCGGAGCTGTTCCAGCCCGGGCATCTGCTCGGCGCTCCATTCCGGCGCCCGCAGCCATCCGAGACGGTTGGCGATCTCGCGCGGGTCCGGTTTCCAGACCGTGTGGTCGCCCCTCCACATCCGCTCGACGACGTGCTCGCGCGCGAACGATTCCAGGCGGTCGCGGACGCGCGCCGCGATCGCGTCTGGGAGGTGGGCCTCGGCGTCAATTCCCACGTGACTGCTCCGGCTTCCGTGCGTAGCGCGCCTCGATTTCCAGCACCTTCGCGAGGCGGCGCGCATGCCGATTTTCCCCGGAGAACCGCGCTTCGAGCCAGGCCCGCACGATATCGCCGGCGAGCCCCGGCCCGACGACCCGTGCGCCCAGGCAGAGGACGTTCACGTCGTCGTCTTCCACTCCCTGGCGAGCCGAGAACGTGTCGTGGCAAACGGCCGCCCGCACGCCTGGAACCTTGTTCGCCACGACAGCCGCCCCTACGCCGCTTCCGCAGATGACGATTCCCCGCGCACACCGCCCCGTCGCCACGAGCTCGGCCACGGCGTAGGCGTAGTCGGGGTAGTCGTCCTCCGGGTCGAACACGTGCGCTCCCACGTCCACCACTTGGTGGCCTGCTCGCCGCAGCAGATCCGCGACCCCCTCCTTCAGGGGCCAGCCTGCGTGGTCGCAGCCGATGGCGATGTGCATCGCTTCGCTAGCGTACCCGCTTCCGAGCCTCCGGTCGCAGCTCACTCCACTTCGCGCAGCACGCCCGTCTCCACGTCGTACACGAATCCGCGCACGGGAATGTCCTGCCGGACCCACGGCGTCGCACGGTAGAGGGCGATGTCATCGCGCACGGCCTGCTCCACGTCGCGGAACGGGAGGAAGGCCACGTGGTCGGCCACGATGCCCTGAGCCCGCAGCCGCTCCCGCAGATCGTCGTCTCGGAACGTAGCCATGCCGCAGCCGGTATGGTGGACGATTGCCACCGCTTCGGTACCCAGCAGCTGCTGGCTGACGCAGAGGCTGCGAAGTGCCTCCGCGACCCGCCCGCCCGCGTTGCGGATGATGTGTGCGTCCCCCACCGCCAAGCCGAACGCCTGCAGCGGGTCGATGCGCGCGTCCATGCAGGTCACGATGGCAAGCCGCAGCCGCGGCGGGGCGGGCAGGCCGCCGTCTCGGAACGCGGCGGCATGAGCGCGGTTCCCTTCCAGCATCCGATCGAAGACATCCATGGCCGCTCCCTTACAGCACTGCGATCGGGTTCACAGGCGACCCCGTGCCCCCGCGGACGTAGAGCGGGTTCACGGTAAGGAGGAACTCCCACCGCCCCTCCTCGGCGCACGCTTCGGCCAACGGCTCGAGGAGGGCGTTGTCGAGCAGCGGCATGCCCAGGTAGACGATGGCCAACACATGCACCGGACCGCCCGCGCGAGGCGGTTCTTCGAACGTGCGGTACGGCGTCGGGCGGTGGTCCATCATGTCCCACACAAGAAGGGCTGTGTCGTGCTTCCTGAACACGGGAATCGTGTCGGCGTGGAGGCCCGGCTGTGGCCGCACTCCCGGCACTCGTTCGGGATGAGCGGCATAGAACTTCTCCCGGCCGCCGTAGACGCACACGGCGTCGCCAGGCCGCAGCTCGATGCCCTGCGCTTCGGCACACGCTTCCAATTCCCAGCCGCGGATCGGCGCGTCGAGCTCCACGTACTCCACGCCGCGGAACCGGGGAATGTCGAGCAAAACGCCGCGGGTAACGATGCCGTCCTTCCAGGCGGCCACGTCGCCCGAGCGCGCCCCTAGCGACGTCACCTCGGCGGCCGACTTCCCGTTCCACATCTTCCCGCGCCAGAAGACGTGGCAGAGGGCGTCGATGTGCGTCGTCGCGTAGCCGTGGAAGAGGATGCCGAGGTAGTCGACGGAGAAGTCATCCCACACGCGCAGGTAGTGCTGCGCAGGGTTCCAGTTGCCTGGCCCACCCACCGTGTTCCACGGCCGCGAAAGCGAAATGGTCCGCCCCGAGCGGACGAGCGCGGCGGCCTGCCGGCGCACTTCCGGCGTGATGAGGTTGATCGTTCCGGCGCTGTCGTCGGGTCCCCACCGGCCCCAGTTGCAGCACGTTTCGAAGTAGCCGAGGACTTCGGCCTCGGTGGGCTCCGGCGGCGGCGTAGGCATCGCGCTACTCCTTGCAGTGGATTCGAGCGCATCCTACCGAGGGCGCCCGCCCGTGGGCTATGCGTCGGGGTCCTCCAGCCAGGTGTCGACGGTGGTGAGCGCCGCATCGCAACGCCCCCGAAATTCGCACCAGCCGCAGGCGGGCCCCGGAGTCGGCGGGAATGCCTCGCACGCCTGCATCCGCGCGGCCAGTTCGGCGGCGTACTCCATCGCCGCCTTCGCGTCGTCGCGCCCCAGTGGCCGCACCCGGCGCTCCCCGGTTTGCAGATTCCAGGCGATGCTCTCGACCGTCGCATCCCGAGGGATCCGGAACACCGTCCGCACGATGACGTGGGCGAGGTCGAGCTGCCTGTCGGTCTCCTCGGCCCAGAGGGTCGCCCCTGTCTTCCAGTCGATGAGCCGGTAGCCGCCGTCAGGGGTTCGCTCGAACCGGTCGACCTTCGCCCACAGCGTGATGCCCCGCTCCGGCCACGGCGCCCAACTCTCCACTTCGGCGCGTGGGTCGATGCCCTCGAGCGCACGGTGGGCGGCGACCCCAGCCTCGTACAACCCCATGGCGCGCTCGTACGCTTTCGTTCCCGGCCCGGCGAGCTCGTGGCTCGGCATGCGCAGGTAGGCGTCGACCTCTTGGCGGCCCAGGTCGTCCCGTCCCGTGTCTGTGAGCACGGCGAGGCCGCGATGGACCGCGATGCCGACGATGGCCGCCTCGCTGGCGGCAGCAGGCTCCGGCGCCAAGCCGGAGCAGTACCGGAACCAGTACTGCCTCCGGCAGGCGAGGAACGACCGGATCTTCCGGTAGCTCAGCGGGAACAACGAAGGCGCACCATCCACGGCGCGCCCATCCTACCGTGCGACTCTCGCGAGTCTGTTACGGCGTTGGCACTTGCGCCCGCAACGGGAATGTGGCGATGACGTCATACTGCGCGCCGCCGGGCCCCAGTCGGCTTCGCATGAGCGTGATCTCGCTCGTCCGCCAGGCGCACTGCGGCACCTCGGTCTTGTATACCTCGACTTCGAGCTCGGCCCGCTGGCGAGTGCCGACCTCGTCCCGGACACGGCCCAACGTGAGGTGCGGCCGGAAGGGCCGCCGTTCGGGCTCGAACCCCACTACCGAGAGAGCGAGGTTGACGTCCCGGGCCAGCGCCTCCAAACGCAGGATGTCGCCGGCGATACCGATCCACATGATCCGCAGTCCCTCGCGCCCGCCGAAGCTGCCGATGTTCGAGAACTCGAGGTTGAAGGGGTAGTGCCGGCTCACGGCCTCCTGCAGAGCCAGTTTGATGGCCGGCAGCTTCTTCTGTGGTACCTCTCCGAGGAACTTCAGCGTCACATGGACGCCCTCAGGCCGCACCCAGCGCACCGCGTTGCCGCTCCGGTCGCGCAGCTGTCCGATGACGCCGGCGATGGCGTCCTTCACTTCCTGGGGGACTTCGCAGGCCACGAAAAGCCGCCAGCTGTCGGTGCCGTTCTCGCTCATCTGCCTCGCCTTCGTTCGATGATGCGCATCGCGTTCCCGCCGAGCACGCGCCTCCCCGCCTCCGCCTCCAGCGTCGCGCGCACCCTGCTGAGGTGCCGCGCAGGATCGACCAGCGGGAAGTCGGAGCCGAGCACGACCGCCTCGGCTCCGGCCATATCCACGAGGCGGCGCACGCTGTCTCCATCGTACAGCAGGAAAGCCGCTGCCGTATCGAATACGACATTCCGGCATCGCTCGCGCACGTCCGGCATCTGCCAGAAGAACGGGAGCCCGCCACCGAGGTGCCCTCCGATGTGGCTCGCCCCGGGCACGCGCTCTGCGAGCGTCAGGAGCTCCCAGGGGGCAATCCCTCCTCCCTTGCCGGGATAGCTCCGCCCCACGGGCTCTGTCGTGTGCCACAGGAGCACCGCCCCTGCTTCCGCTGCCAGCCGGCAGAGCCGTTCGCTGGCCCGACCCAGGGGATCCCAGCCCTGGTGGCGCGGCCGAAGCTCCCCGAAGCCGAGGGCGCCCGCGGCGAGGCAGCGCTCCGCCTCCTCCTCCCAGCCGGCGCGTGCAAGGTTCAAGGTGCAGAGCGCCTCGACGCGTCCGCCGCTCCCTGCCGCGCAGGCGAGAAGATACTCGTTCTGCCGCCGGATCTCCCGTTCGTCAGCGAAGGCGAAGCCGGCGGCGAAGGCGGCCGAAATCCCTGCCCGGCCCATGGCGGCCAGGAGGTCCTCCAGGTCTGCCATGGCCGCTGCCGGGTTGCCATACAGCTCGCGGAACGCCGCGTCCGATTCGGCGAGCACGCCGCGCGCCGCCCGTTGCTCGGGCGCGAAGAGGTGGACGTGCGCGTCGATGACGGGCGCAGCATCGCCGGGTGCGTCGGCCATCCTCCCGACTGTACGCACCGCCTTGCCCCAACCGCTACCCGCCCCTAGAGTGCGTTGCATGCAGCAACCCACTCCCGCTTCCGCCGACCTCGTCGAACAGCTCAACGCCGCGTCCCAGGGCAAGCTGCCGGGCCTCCTCGGCATGGAAGTCACCGCCGCTGCGCCTGGCCGGGTCGATGCCCGTATCGAGCTCCGCCCGCACCACCTCGCGCCGAACGGCTACCTCCATGCGGCCACCGTCATCGCCCTGGCCGACACCTGCTGCGGCTACGGGGCGTCCATTTCCCGGCCCGAAGGCGCCACCGGCTTCACCACCATCGAGCTGAAGACGAACTTCCTCGGCACCGTGCTTGAGGGCGCCATCGCCTGCTCCGCGCGGCTCGTGCATGGGGGCCGCACGACCCAAGTCTGGGACGCCGAGGTGCGCGGCGAGGCCGACGGCCGCATCATCGCCCTCTTCCGCTGCACGCAGCTCCTCCTCTACCCCCGCGGGTGAGGCCTGGCGCTCAGGGAAGGAGACGACGGTACCAGGCGATGCGGGCGCTCTCCTCGAGCGCGGTGAGGAGATGCGCAGCCTCCCACAGGTCGCTCCCCCAGGCGTACGCCCCGTGGCCCTGCACGAGCACGGCACGATGGTCGCGGAGCGCTGCCGCCACGGACGCCGCGACCCCTTCGTCTTGCGGCACGACCGGTACCTCGCCCAGGATGAGACGTCCCTCGTGGTCGATGGGCTCGAACCGCTCGACCGCCAGCGACCAAGCGGTGGCGCATGCCGGGTGGGCATGCGCCACCGCCCCCGCCGCCGGGACCGCGCGATAGACCGCCGCGTGGATGGCGGTGTCGCTCGACGGCCGTGGCCCTGCCGTTCTGTCGTCGTCGCCGACGAAGGCCAGGTCGTCAGCCGTCAGCGAGCCGAGGCGCTTCCCCGTTCCCGTGACCCAAAATCCCCCAGGTACGCGCACGCTGAGGTTCCCCCCGTGCGTCGTCACGAGCCCGCGCCGCGCGAGCTCTTCGCCCACGGCCCGGAACTGTTCCGCGACCTCGGCGCTGAGGAGCATGGGTCAGCCCGCACGGGCGCGGTCGTAGGCGAAGATGTTCCCGCCGCCGTCGACGTAGATGCGCTCCCCCGTGATGTAGCTGGCCGCATCGGAGACGAGGAAGCGAACCACCGCGGCCACTTCCTCGGGAGCGCACACGTGCCCGAAGGGCATCGCCGGGTCGAGCTGGTGGATGTCCTGGACGCCCTGGGTGGCGCGCGCCAACCGCCGTCCCATCTCCGTGTCCACGAGCCCCGGCGCCACGATGTTCACGTGGATGCCGTACTGCCGCTCCTCCTTGTACAGCGTCAGGGCCAGCGCCTCCAGCGCGGCTTTCGCCATGTTGTAGGGAGCGCCGTTTGCAGCCATGCTCTTCGTCGCCGCGCTCGAAATCATGATGATGTCGCCCCGCGGGCAGGTGCGCATCGAAGGCAGTACCAGCTTGCACAGGTAGTGCGCCCCGAAGGCATGGGTGGAAACGACGCGCACCACCTCTGCCGGGTCGGTGTCCACCACCGAGAGCCCCCGGCTGGCGATGCCAGCATTGTTCACCAGGATCGAAATGGGCCCGAAGTCCTGGAGGATCGCCTCCACCATCCGTTTGTCGGCTTCGAAGTCGTCCACCGAGGCCGCGTACGCTTTCGCCTTCCGGCCCAGCTTCCGGATCTCCTCGACCGTCTCCAGCGCGGCTTGCTCGTCGCGCCGGTAGTTGATGGCGACATCGGCGCCGTCTTCCGCCAGGCCGATGGCGATGGCGCGGCCGATGCCCCGGCCGCCCCCCGTCACGAGGGCTACCCGACCTTCCAGCGACATGTCGACTCCTTCGTGCTGTGCGAGTGTGTCCGTGGGGATTCTACTCGCCGACCCAGGCTCGTGCCTGACGCTGGACGACGATGAGCACCGCCGTCCATAGCGCTGCCAGCATGGTCATGAGGACAGCGGAGACGATGCAGTAGATGCACCACGCCTCCAGTACGAAGGCTTCGATGGCGGTGAGGTACATCGAAAAGGCGAACCCTCCCAGCGCGCCCGCGAACGCTGCCACCGTCACCAGCTCCCGCGCGAGGGGACGTCCCGCCAGCCACATGATCGCCGCCGCAGCGAGAACCGCGTAGAGCCCGAACCCGGGAACCGATACCGGCACGCCGAACAGCTTGCCGTACTCGCTGTTCTGGACGGTGGCGCAGCCGTGGACCACCGTGCAGACGCCGGTCTCCCCCTGGAGGTTCTCCACCGCCAAGTAACCCGCGATGCCCGCGCCCGCCAAGGCCAGGATCAGCGCCGACCACACGAGCGGCGAGCGTAGACGGGGCGCTGGAACGGCTCCGTGTTCGCCGGCGGCCCTCAGCGCCCCGTCTCGCACCATCTCCATCTCCCTCGGTCTAGTGGCCGCTGTGGTCCGATCCTGAGCTCATCCCGGACTCTGAGTTCATGCCGGATCCGGAGTTCATATCGGATCCTGTATCGAATGCCCGCACGGGCACGTCGATGGTGATCTCGCTCGCCCGCTCGAAGCGGAGCGTCAGCTTAATCGTCTCACCCTCCGTCAGCGGACGCTGCAGGTCCATCAGCATGATGTGGTAGCCGCCGGGCTTCAGGTCCACGTGCCCACCGGCGGGAATCTCCAGCCCCTCCTTCATCTCCTGCATCATCGACTGGTTGCCTTGCATCACCACCTCGTGAATCTGCGTCATCCCTGCGAGCGGGCAGGAGGCGCTCACCAGCCGGTCGGGCTCCGTGCCCCGGTTCTCGATGTGCATGTAGGCGCCGCTCACCGGATTCGGGTTTGCCCGGGCCCATGGTGCGATGATCACGATGTCGCCAATGGTGTAGGTGGCCGCATCCTCCGTCGGCGTTGCCGCTTCGTCGTCGTCGCTGCCGCACGCAGCCAGCACGAGTGGCACGGCGGCGAGGAGCAGGAGGGCTGCCAGCGGTCGGAAGAGCAAGCGCGGTTGGTTCATTCCTTGAATCCTTCCCTCACGAGCTTGGTGATGTCGTTCACCCACATCTCGCGGGTAACGCCGAACGGATAGACGGTGTAGGCCGTGTCGTCCTGCGGCGTGAAAGCGATGACATACGCCGCGTGGTTCACGGCGTAGTTTCCGCCGCCGAGGTCTTCCTTCTGCGCCGGCTGCATCCCCAGCGCCAGCTGGACGCGGTCGATCGTGTCGCGGTCGCCGGTCAGCCCGATGAACGTCGGGTCGAACAGCCGCAGCCACTGCTTCAAGATCTCGGGAGTGTCGCGCTCCGGGTCGCTGGTGATGAAGACCACCTTCACCCGCTCGCGCACGTCGGGCGCGACCTGCTTCAGGGCGGCGGCGATGTCGGCCATGTGCGTGGGGCAGATGTCGGGGCAGTGCGTGTACCCCACGTAGAGCAGCGTGAGGTAACCGTCCGTCTCCTTGCGGAGGTCGAACGGATTGCCGTCCTGGTCAGTGAGCACGACATCGGGCTTCACGAGCGGCGGCCTGATCTTCACCCCCATGATCCCGTTGGCGGGGGTGCCTCCTACCTCCACGGCCCCCTGGGGGGCCTTCGCTTTCCCTCCGCCGCAGCTCGCGAGCGCTAGCAGGAGGACCGGTATGACCGCCGCAGCAAGGAACGTTCGGCTCCTCATCCCTCATTCCCCCTTTCGCTCGTGGCACCGGCCGCAGCCTGGCGCCGTCGCGCCGTCTCGCGGTCGTACCGCCGACCCTTCGCCTCTTCGGCGGCAGCCCAGCGCACGGCCACGATCATCAAGGCCGCTAGCCCGATGGCCTCGCCCACGACGAACATGAACGCTCCCGCGAACTGCTGGTCGAGCAGCGGCGAAGGTCCCCAACTCCGCGGGACGGACGCCAACGGTTCGTAGAGCACGTTGTCCGGCTGGTAGAACATCAGCCCGAGGAAGGCGTGGATGGGCACCAGCGCCAGCAGGTACACCATCTGCAATGGGAAGCTGAGGTTCCAGCGGGTCGGGTTCCCGGGAACAATCGGCCACCAGTAGTGCACACCGGCGAAGAGGAAGAGCGCGTACCCGCCGTAATGCACGGCTTGGTGCTCGAGCGACGCCTCGAACGCCGGCGTCACGTACCAGAGCGTCGGCACGAGCACGAAGAGCGCCAACCCCACGAGAGGATGGGTGAACGCCTGGAACGGACGCGAATGCAACAGCGGGTAGGCAAGCCGCCGGCGCCGCTCGCGTCCCAGGCGAAGCAGGAACAGGGTCATCGGCGCCCCTAGGAGGAGCAGCGGTGGCGCTAACGTGATGAGGAGGAAGTGCTGGACCATGTGCACCGAAAGGAAGGTGTGGTCGTAGGCCGCAGCCGGGCCGAACACCGACAGCAACACCAGCGCGACGCCACCGACGAAAGCGGCCAGTCGCCAGCGCGGGAACTGGCGCACGTACCCGTGTGCTCGCACCCATCCGAAGCCGCGCAGGTACCACACCACGGCAGCGCTCAGGAGGTACATGGGGATGGGTTCCACAGCGAAGGTGAAGAGCGCGTCGGGGAAGCGCGGCGGCGGGACCGTCCGGAACGTGCACACGAAGACGAACCCGAGTGACGCCGCCTCGCTCTGTCGCTGCAGCCACACCGTCGCCGCGATCGCCAGCCCAAGGCCGCCGGAGAACCAAAGCCACCCAGGGACGCGCGCGAGCGGCCGCATGAGCACCACGGTACGCCCCCGTTCGACGACGGCCACCCGCTCGCCTCCCGACTTCGTGAAAAGTGGAACGATTCCTCTCCTACGCTACCGCTCGCCGAGGAGCCCTACAATCCGCCCTCAGGCTGCTCCCGGTGCCGTACGGTGAAGATGCCTTTCCGCTTCAGTCCAGCGCGGCCGGCTCGTTGAAGCGCTCATAGACGAGGTCGCCTTCCCTCGCCAAGAGGTCCCGCAGCATGGCGAGCGCCCGCTCCGCATCGTGCCGGATGTGGTGCAGCCCCCGGAGGTCCCCGTTCTGCACGTGGCGCACCTCTGTGGCCAGGTCCGCCAGCTCCCGCTCCACGCGATCCATCTGCGCCACGAGCTGGTCGACCCGGGGGATGAGCCACGGCGCCTCGAAGCGCAGCTCTTCGTACAGCCCTCCCGGGCCGCGCACCTCGAGCTTGTGCGCCTCGAGCGCCTTGCGCGCCTCCTCGAGCTCTCGTGCCACACGGTCGGCCCATCGCTGCTCTCGCCCCGTCTGGGGCAGCCCGAGGGCGAACTGCAGGTGCTGCTGCGCCTCGAGGAGTGCGTTTTTCGTCGCCGTCGCCTGGGCGATGGCGCGCTGCTGCCGTTCCGTCAACGCCGGCGTCTCGGTCATAGCACCATCGTGCAGGTCGGGGCAACCCGCCGTCTACCCCGCGGGGCGGACGCTAGCCTGTTCGCTGTGCCGCCGTACGATGGCGGCATGCGTGTCCTCGTCCTCGGCGCTTCCGGCCAGCTGGGGTCCGATATCGTACGCCTCTGGTCGGGCCAGGCCGAGGTCATCCCCGCTCGCCGCGCCGATGCCGACGTCACCGATGCTGAAGCGGTGCGCCGCCTGGTGGCCTCGGTACGGCCCGATGTCGTCGTCAACACCACGGCGTTCCACAACCTCCCCGTCTGCGAGCAGGAGCCGCTCCGCACCTTCGAGGTGAACGCCATCGGCGGGCGCAACGCAGCCCTCGCGGCCCGCGACGTCGGGGCCGCCTTCGTCCAGTTCAGTACCGACTACGTCTTCGATGGCACGAAGGGTGTGCCCTACGTCGAACGGGATGCGCGCCGCGCGCTGAACGTCTACGGCACGTCGAAGATCGCCACCGAAGACCTCGTCCTCCAGGCCCATCCTGGAGCACTCGTCGTCCGCGTGTCGGGCCTCTTCGGCTTGGCCGGGTCGGCCGGCAAGGGCGGCAACTTCGTCGAGACGATGCTTCGGCTCGCCCGCGACGGACAGCCGATCCGCGTGGTCGCCGATCAAATCACCGCGCCGACGAACACCGCCGAGATCGCCGAGGCCCTCCTCCCCATCCTCGAGTCCGGCATGACCGGCATCGTGCACCTCGCCGCGGCCGAGGGGTGCAGCTGGGCCGACTTCGCCGAGGCGATCTTCGAGCTGTGCGGCCTGCAGCCGGAGTTCCGGCGTGTCACGAGTGAGGAGTTCGGTGGGCCGGTGGTGCGGCCGAAGTACAGCGTCCTCGGCTCGGAACGGGTCCAGCCGCTGCGTCACTGGCGGGTTGGGCTCGAGCGATACCTCCGTGAGAAAGGCCACATCCCCGGCTAGCGTCGGGCCTATCCCATGACGAAGCCGCCGGGTACGATCCGGCACGTGCCCGGTTCACCCGGGCCCAACGTGGAGGTTTGGCGTGCGCATCCTCGTCACCGGAGGCGCCGGGTACGTCGGCAGCGTGCTCGTTCCCAAGCTGCTGGAGCGCGGGCACCACGTTCGCGTCCTCGATCGCATGTTCTGGGGCATTCCCCACTACGCCGGGCACCCCAACGTGGAACTCGTGAACGCCGACGTGCGCCGTCTCCCCGAGGGCGTGCTCGAAGGCATCGACGCCATCGACCACCTCGCCGGGTTCAGCAACGATCCGACCGCGGAGTACAGCCCCGACGCCAACTGGGAGATGAACGCCATCGCGACGGAAACCCTCGCCCGCCTGGCGAAAGCGTCGGGCGTCCGGCGGTTCGTCTTCGGGAGCAGCTGCTCCCTCTACGACGGCATCTGCGACGACGGCCGCATCCTCGACGAAACCGCCGCCATCCAGCCCCGCGGCGCGTACGCCACCTCGAAGCGGTACGGCGAGGAGCGCCTCCTGGAGCTCGCCGACGACGACTTCGAGCCCGTCATCCTTCGCCAGGCTACCGTCTTCGGCCCCAGCGAACGGATGCGGTTCGATCTGGTCGTCAACTCCTTCGTCAAAGACGCCCTCGTGCGGGGGAAGCTCATCCTCCACGGCGGCGGGTATATGTGGCGCCCGCTCGTCGGCATCGATGATTTGGCCGAGGCCCACATCGCCTGCCTCGAAGCTCCATCCGAGCTCGTCCGCGGCGAGATCTTCAACGTCGTCCAGGACAACTACCGCATCCGCGACCTCGCCCACACGGTGGCCGCGGTGCTCGAACGGCTGGGCCGGCCGGTCCGCTTCGAAGATGGTCCCCTCCCCCGCATCGTGCGGAACTACCGGTGCTCGGGCGAGAAGCTGCGCCGCCGGCTCGGCATCGAATTCCCCACCACCGCCGCCGATGCCGTGGAGCAGCTCGTGGCCCGCTACGGCGATTGGCCCCCCGAGGCCTTCGGCCATCCCAAGTTCTACAACATCGCCTGGATGGAGCTGCTGGAGTCGATCCGCCCTGCCTACCAGGCGACGCACCGCATCTTCGAGCCCTTCGAGGATTGACCGTGGATATCCGCGTCACCCCCACCGAGCTGGAAGGCGTCCTCATCATCGATACCGACTTCTTCCGCGATGAGCGGGGCTTCTTCATCGAGAGCTACCACAAGAAGCGTTTCGCCGAGCACGGCATCCCGTGGGAGTTCGTCCAGGACAACCACTCCCGCTCAGGGAAGAAAGTGCTGCGGGGCTTCCACTACCAAGACATGACCGCCCCCATGGGGAAGCTCGTTCGGTGCACCGTCGGCGCCATCCTCGATGTCGCCGTCGACCTCCGTGTCGGTTCGCCCACCTTCGGCCGATGGGTCGCCATCGAACTCTCCGCCGAAAACATGCGCCAGGTCTACGTCCCCGTGGGCTTCGGTCACGCCTTCGCGACCCTCACCGATGTCGCCGAAGTCCAGTACAAATGCACCGGCTACTACGAGCCCTCCTCCGAGGGAACGGTAGCCTGGAACGATCCGGATATCGGCGTGGCCTGGCCCTACCCCGACCCCGTGCTCTCGGCACGAGACCAGCGCGGGATGAGCTTGCGCGAGTACCTCGAGCGCCCCGCCTTCCGCTACGACGAGCTCAAACGCCTCGGCTACTGACGGGGCATTGCCGATGCCGCTGGCCATCGGGCACCATGCGCCCGATGCGCATCTTCTTCGACGTCGACGACACCATCATCACGTGGGACGTCCGACTCCGTCCGGGCGTGCACGAAGTCTTCCGCCTCTTGCGCAACGAAGGCCATGAACTCTACCTCTGGAGCGGCTACGGCCCCCGCTGGGAGGTCGTCCGCCAGTTCGCCCTCGGGGAGTACGTCCTCGACTGCTACTGGAAGCCCCTCTACGACCATCACGCGCGGCTGCGGGAGCTCGGCGTCCCCTTCCCGCCCGACTTTGTCGTCGACGACCATCCCCAGGTCGTGCGCGCCTTCGGCGGCTACCACATCGCACCGCCCCGTTCGCCCCTTCACGAGGACCGCGAGCTATGGGCCGCCTACGAAGCCGTGCAACGCTTCGCTGCCGAACGGAGCCATGCCGCCGGGGAGCAGCGCTGGCCATGAAGCGCCAGCCCGCGGCCCTGCCTACGCCAAGACGCCGTTCGCTTCCAGCTGCCGCCGTAGCTCCTCGAGCGAGGGGATGGGCTTCCCTCCGAGCGAATCGAAGGCGTCGACCACGTCGTCGCTGGCGTTCTCCCGGTAGGCCAGCTCCACGAGGTCGTTCCGGTCGGGCGTGAAGCCGGCGTCGAAGTAGGGCTTCACCAGCGCTTCGATCTCCTCCCAGCGTGCCTTGGCCATCGAATCTCCTCGGTGTCGATGTTGCACGGGCGCAGGCCGAACCCTTTGCCCGAACGAGGCGTGGGGCGCATCCCCGAGGGCTACCGTGTCCGCTCGTCTCCGAACGGGCCGCCCGTCGGGGGCTTGTCGTAATCGATGTACGGAGGCCAGAGCGACTCCAGCTCCTTGCGGATGGGGTCGCCCTCGGGGAGGTAGCGGTGGAACTGCGGCTCGACGTCCCGGCGCTTCCACCCCTTGCCGATGGTGTCCTGACGGATCTTGTCCTGAAGCAGCATCAGCCCTGTGAGGAGCGATTCCGGCCGGGGCGGGCAGCCCGGCACGTACACGTCGACCGGGATGAGGGTGTTCACGCCGGGCGTCACGCTGTAGGCATAGGCGAAGGGACCGCCCATGATGGCGCATCCGCCCATCGCCAGGGCCCACTTCGGCTCCGGCATCTGCAGCCAGATGCGCCGCACGGCCGGGGCCATCTTCCAGGTCACGGTTCCCGGCACAATGAGCAAGTCGGCCTGGCGAGGCGACGCGCGGAAGATTTCAGCGCCGAAGCGGGCGATGTCGTAGCGCGGAGTCGCCGTCGCGATCATCTCCATCGCGCAGCAGGCCAGCCCGAACATCGCCGGCCAGAGCGACGATCGCCGCGCCCAGTTCAAGACCTGGTCGACGCTCGTCACCAGGATGTTCTGCTGCAACTCCTCGTCGATGCCGGTATCGGGGCCGAACGGTTGGGGCCGGTAGAACCGGTTCGCGGGCGTCGCTGTCATCACTTGCGCATGCTATCACAAAGGGCGGACGGGCGCCTCCGCCGCTCACCGCCCCCGCGCGGGGTAGTACTGCCCGTCGTTGATGGGCTCGTCGACGAAGAGCTCACCGTTCCGAATCTTCATGTTGTAGCCGCACGCGGGATTCGTGCACGCCCACGCCTTGAACTGGATCGGCGCACCGTGGCTGCCAAAGTCTGAAAAGGGCACCAGCTCTCCCGCATTGCACTTCCGGCACTTTGGGAACTCGAACATGGGGTTCCCCACCTCCTGCCCATCGCTCGCGCGGATACTACCAGCGTGTGATACTTTGCACAATCCTCATCCCGTCCGTGCCTTCTCCACGCGCTCGAGCGCAGCCGCCAACTCCGAACGCAGTAGGGTGAAGTCTTCTTCCGGAATCTCGTGCAGGTTCCCCTGATAGGCGAGCGTCCAGTGCTCGCGCGGCCATCGCTGCGTCCAGCGAAACCGATCGTGGAGCGACTCGGCGTCGATCCACGCCTCTTCGGGCAAGATGAGGTCGGCTTCAATGGGCACCCGGTACGGGTACCGCTCTTCCGGTTTCTTCGCGCTCCGCCAGAGCGGCGTTGCATCTTCGAACATGGGGCCCGTCACCCTCGCCGTACCAGCGAACTGCTTCTTCCCCGTGATGTAGAACGCCAGCATGTCGCCCGGCTGGATTCGCTGCACCATTCCTCGCCGGGTGCTCTTGAATCCATGCACCGTGAACCCGAGCTCCCGCGTCGTCGCGAAGATCTCCGGTCCGCCGACCACGATCCAGTAACGAGCCATGACGCCCCCCTCGCGGTAGTGCTCCCATGCTACACCCTGCAAACCCGCGTCTCTCACACGTGGGGCAGCTGAGGTTCCCAGCTGCCGATTGCACCCCGAACCAGCACGTCGTCGCCCAGCCGCTCGATCCGGACGTTCCGCAGGCGCGGTGCCTCGGCGATGCGCTCCGGACCCGGCCATCCGACCGCGGGCACCCCCCGTTCGCCGAGGAGCAGCGGCGCGACGAAGGCCCAGAGCTCGTCGGCCAGGTCGTGCGCGACGAGCGAGCCCAGCAGCCGGCCTCCGCCCTCGGCCCACACCGAGAGCACACCGCGCTTGCCGAGCAGGACCAACAGGGCCCGCAGGTCGACTCCCCCGAAGCCGTCGGGCGGGCACTCGAGCACCTCCACCCCCGCCGCCTCCAGGGCCTGCCGCCACGCCGGCGGTGACGATGGGGTGGTGGCCACTATGGCGCGACCCCCGGCCGCGAACGTCCTCGCCCCCGGCGGTACCCGCCCGCGGGCATCGACCACCAAGCGAGCAGGCTGCCGCTCGCACGGCGTTCCGCCCGGCCGTGCGGTGAGCTCGGGATCGTCGGCGAGAACCGTCCCCGCACCCACCATGACCACGTCGACCCAGGCGCGCTGCCGGTGCGCCGCTTCGCGGGCCGCCTCGCCGGTGATCCAGCGTGCGTCCCCGCTCGCGGTGGCGATACGCCCGTCGAGGCTCCCCGCGAACTTGGCGAAGACGTACGGTATCCCCGTCTGCCGATGCTTGATGTACGGCCGCAGCAGCTCCACCGCTTCTGCCTGGCCGTCGCCGACTTCGACCTCGATCCCAGCGTCCCGGAGCATCGCGATGCCGCGGCCTGCCACGCGCGGGTCGGGGTCGGGCATGGCCACCACTACCTTCCGCACGCCGGCTGCCACGATCTGCTCCGCACACGAAGGTGTCCGCTTGCCTGGGAAGGGCACACAGGGCTCCAGGGTGAGGTAGAGCTCTGCGCCCTCCCCCGGCGCCAGCGCCAGCGCGGCCGCTTCGGCGTGGGGCCCGCCGGGCGGCGCTGTCGCGCCCACCGCCAGCAGCCGTCCGTCGCGCACGAGCACCGCTCCAACCCACGGGTTGGGGCTCGTGAACCCTCTGGCCGCCGTAGCCGCCTCGAGAGCGCGCTCCATCCATGGCGACGTCACCGCGCTCGCTCCTGTGCCCGCCATAGATCCCGGGTGAGCTGCGCGTGCCCGAGGTGTTCGCGCAGGTGCGACACCGCGCGAAAGAGCGCCTCGGCACCCGAAAGCACCGGCGCCGTCCCGTCGTCGTCGGCCCACACGATGAGCTGCCCGAGCTGCTCCGGTCGGCCGAGCTCGGCCAGCCGCGCGACCTCCTCGCCGGCGGCCCGCAGGAGGGCCGCCAGCTCACCCGGCGTGGTCCCTGCCGTGGCGAACGCCCGCTCCCGTTCGCCCCGGCGATAGCCGAGGATATCGCGCCGCTGGCCGACCGCGGCCGCCATCCAGAACCTGGTGGAGGTCGCCGCGTGGGCTGCAAGCTGCGCAAGCGAACTCGTCCCTGACGCCGGGCGCCAATCGAGCGCCTCCCGAGGGACGGAGGCTACCGTTTCGGCGAACTCCTCGAAGAGCTCGCGGGCGAACTTCGCGGCGGCGGCAAACGTCGGCTCCATGGCCGCAGGATACGTCAGGTCCACCGCTCTCTTCCGCTGATGGTCCTGCCGTACGTCTCCGCCATCTCCCGGAACCATGTTTCCCAGCCGCACGCCATTTGCGCCTCCGTCGCACGCCAGCGCCAGTTCCCTTCCAGTCTCGCGGGCGTGTTCATCCGCGCCTCGCTCCCCAATCGGAGCGCATCCTGCATCGGGATCACCGCCCAGCCAGCGACGGAGCCCATGGCTAAACGTGTGAGCGCCTCGGCCGGGTCTTGGACGTCGCAGCCCAGGTACCGCCGGAGGCGGGCACGGGTCGCCGCGTCGCAGCTCGCCCACCATCCTCGCGCGGTGTCGTTGTCGTGCGTGCCCGGGTAGACGACCGCGTTCTGCTCCACGTTGTGCGGCAGGTACGGGTTCTCTGCACCGCCGTCGAAGGCGAACTGCAGCACGGCCATGCCGGGGCAGCCAGTCGCTCTCCGCAAGTCGTGGACGTCTTCGGTAATGAGCCCCAGGTCCTCGAGGATGAACGGCAGCCCGCCCAGCTCCTGCCGCACGCGGACGAAAAGCTCTAGGCCGGGCCCCGGCTCCCAGTGGCCTTCAGCGGCCGTCCGCGCGGAAGCGGGGACATGCCAGGCGGCCGCGAACCCCCGGAAGTGGTCGAGGCGCACGGCGTCGAAAGCCCGCACGTGCCACCGGAGCCGCTCCACCCACCAGCGGTAGCCTTCCTCGCGGTGCACCTGCCAGCGGTACACCGGGTTTCCCCACAGCTGCCCCGTGGCCGAGAAGGCGTCCGGCGGGACGCCGGCGACAGCGGTTGGGCGTCCCTGCCCGTCGAGCAGGAACAGCCGCTGGTTGGCCCACACGTCCGCGCTGTCCAGCGCGGGATAGAAGGGCACGTCGCCGATTAGCAAGACGCCGCTCGCCCGTGCAGCGGCGCGGAGCTCCTCCCACGCCTCCCAGAACCACGACTGCACCGCCTCGTGGAATGCGATCTCCCCGGCGAAATGCCGGCGCGCGGCTGCCAAGGCATCCGGTTCACGGCGCACGAGTGCTTCTGGCCATTCCCACCAGGGGCGTTGGAACGCATCGTGGAGCGCCGCAAAGAACGCATACTCGCTGAGCCAGTTCGCCGCCTCGTCCCTGAAGGCGGTGTACGCGTCGTCGGGGCGCCAGCGTTCGAATGCCATCCGGAGCGCTCCGGCGCGGAGCCGTGCCGCCGCCGCGAAATCGGCCTGCCCGTCATTGGGCAGGGAGGGGGGCAGCTCGTCTCGGTGCAGGAGCCCCCGCTGGGCGAGACGCTCCAGCGGCACGAAGAGAGGATTCCCCGCGAACGATGAGCGCGCCTGGTATGGGGAATCCGCGAAGCCGGGCGGCCCGAGGGGGAGCACCTGCCACAGGCTGGCCCCCGCATCGACGAGCGAGCGGAGGAAGCGGTGTGCCGCCTCCCCGAGGTCCCCAGTTCCCCACGGCCCAGGGAGCGAGCTGAGGTGGAGGAGGATGCCGGCCCGGCGCCGATCGATGACGCTCACCTGTGCCATCGTACGGCGCCCTGGAGCCTCCGCCAGCCGCACCTCTACCATGACCAGCGATGCCCCGGGAAGCCCACGCTCCTGCACCCCTCGAGGGCGTCCGCGTCGTCGAGGCGGCCAACTACGTGGCCGCCCCGGCGGTTGGTGCGCTCCTCCGCGACCTCGGTGCCGACGTCATCAAGGTCGAACCGCCCGGCGGGGAGGTGATGCGCGGTGTGGTGGCCGCCGACGCCGAGGGCACCTACAAGGTGAACTTCCTCTTCGAGCTGGAGAACCGCGGCAAGCGCTCCGTGACTATCGACCTCCGCTCCGCTGCCGGCCAGCAGCTCCTGCGCCGGCTCCTGGCGAACGCCGACGTCTTCCTCACGAACCTGCTCGGTCCCCGCCTGGAACGGTACGGACTCGCCCCCCAGCAACTGCTCGCCGATTATCCCCAACTCGTGGTCTGCTCCATCACGGGCTACGGGCTCAGCGGGCCCGAGGCTGGCCGTCCCGGCTTCGATTTCGCCGCCTTCTGGGCCCGCTCCGGCATCATGTCCCTCATCGGTCACCGCGAAGGGCCGCCGGTCATCTCGCGCATCGCCCAGGGCGACCACACCACGGCGATGAACGCCCTCGCCGCCATCCTCGCCGCGCTCCGCCTCCGCGACCGGACCGGCCGCGGGACCCTCGTCGAAGTGTCCCTGCAGCAAACGGGCGTCTACACCATCGCCACGGATGTCGCCCGCACGCTCATCGACGGGAAGCAGCCCTCGCGCTTCGATCGCACCGCGCCGGCCAACCCGCTCTTCAACACGTACCCGACCGCCGACGGCCATTGGATCATGCTCGTCCACATGACGCCCGACCCCTACTGGCCGAAGCTGTGCGCCGCCCTCGAGCGTCCGGAATGGGCCGCCGACCCGCGCTACGCCACCATGAAGCTGCGCCAGCAGCACGGACGGGAGCTGGCCGCCCGCATCGAGGCCGAGTTCCGCGCGCGGACCTTGCGCGAATGGGCGGACCGGCTCGATGCGCACGGGCTCATCTGGGCACCAATGGTCGAGCTTCCCGACGTCGTCGAGGACCCCTCGCTTGCGGCACTCGACGCCTTCCCCGAGGTCGACCACCCGAACGGGCGATTCCGCACGGTGGGGGTACCGTTCCGGCTCCACGGCGCCGACGTGGGCGTGCGCGGGCCGAGCCCCGATGCCGGCCAGCACACCTTCGAGGTGCTCCGGGAGGCCGGCCTCAGCGAAGATGAGATTGCGGACTTCGCCGCCCGCGGCGCCCTCGGCTGAGCGCATGGACGGGCCCGCGGCCGTCGCCCCCGTATACTGGGAGCGGCTGCGGCTGTAGCTCAGCGGACAGAGCACTGGTCTTCGGAACCAGGTGTCGGGGGTTCGAATCCCTCCAGCCGCGCCATCCCGCCACGTGGATCTGGAGATAATGTTGGGCGACTTGCTAAACTTTCGCCCGTGACGACGCTCTCCGCGACCCTCCGCCGCCCTGGCATCCCCGCGTCCGCCGTCCGTGCTGCCCTCTGGATCGCCGCGGTCATCATCGGTTGGGCCCTCCTCGATCGCGAATCCTTCGCCTTCGGCGTCTACTGGTTCATCGGGATCGCCTTCGGGGTCATCCTCCAGCGCAGCAGGCTCTGCTTCGCTGGCGCCTTCCGCGATCTCATCCTCCTGGGTGACGGCCGGCTCCTCCGGGCCATCCTCCTCGGGTTAGCCGTCGCAACCGTCGGCTTCGCCACCCTCGAGGCACGGCTCGTGCCCGACCCATCGTTCGGGGTGAATCCGAACGGCCCGCACATCCAACCCGTCGGCATCGCCACGCTCGTCGGGGGTGTGGCCTTCGGCGTGGGCATGGTCCTCGCCGGGGGCTGCGTCTCCGGCTCCCTCTGGCGGATGGGCGAAGGGTACCTCGCCTCCTGGGTGGCGATGGCGGGCATCCTCGTCGGCCTCGAGCTGGCCAACCACACCTGGGCCTGGTGGTACGACCACGATATTCGCCGACGGAGCGCACTCTGGCTCCCGGCCGAGATCGGGTTCGTGCCCTCCGTGGCCGTCGTACTGGCGGCGCTCGGGATCGCCTACCTCGCCGTCCTCTGGTGGGAGTCGCGGTCACCGCGCATGCCCGAACTGCCGCCGCCGCCGGCCCTCCCGCCCATGACCGTCCGTGAACACCTGGAGCGAGCTTGGCAGAGCATCGCATCGCCCCAGGGGTGGAGCTACCGCACCGGCGCCATTGCCCTTGCGGTCGTCTCCATCGTTGCCCTCGCCTACCAGGTCCCGCTTGGGGTCACCGGCGGGCTCTCGCTCTGGGCCGATAACGTGGCGGGCTGGTTCGGCCAGACCGCCTTGCCCCTCAAAGGCTCCGACCTGCTCGCCGGCTGCACTCCTGGCTCCGGCGGCTGGATGACCGTCCGCGGCGCCACGGTTCTCGGCCTCGTGATGGGGGCGTTCGGAGCGTCGTGGCTTTCGGGCGAATTCCGGCTGCGCTGGCCCCGCACCCCCTCGCGCTTCGCCCAGGCGGCCATCGGCGGCGTCCTCATGGGGTACGCCTCCGTCATCGCCATCGGGTGCACCATCGGTGCCTTCTTCTCGTCCATCCCCTCCCTGGCAGTGGCCGGCTGGGTGTACGGCGGCGGCTTGCTCCTGGGCGCGGCCGTCGGCGTGGCCATGATCAAGCGCCTGCCCTGAGGCGCCCATCCAACGAACGAGGAGGTATCCCGCCATGGTCGAACTTGATGTCCGTGGGGAGATGTGCCCCTATCCGGCCATGAAGGCGCGACAAGCGCTGCAGAAGCTCCCACCAGGTGAGACCTTGGAGGTGCTGACCGACCACGCGCCCGCCCTTTCCACCATCCCCTGGGAAGGCGCGAAGCTCGGCTACCGGTCCAGCATCGAAGTCGTCGGAAAGGGCCTCTGGCGCATCCGTCTCGAAAAGGCGGAAGGCCCCATCGATACCCGCAAGGCGCTCGAAGAGATCGCTCGCCGCGCTGCAGAACTCACGACGAGCTGATTCCGAAGGAGGAATGGCATGGCTACCCTCATCCAGCTGAAGGCACGACGTACCGTCACCGCCTTAGGGCTCATTCTCGCCGCCGTCGCGTTGCTCCTCGCGGCCTGCGGCGGCGACGACTCCGAGGCCACTCCCACGGCGACCGTGCCCCCGGGCCAGCCGACGGCCGCGGCCGAACCCGAAGGCTACGCGCACCCCGAGCTCCTCGCCGAAACGGAGTGGCTCGCCGCCCAGCTCACGCGGACAGACCTCCGGGTTGTCGACGTGCGCGAACGCCAGGCCTACGATGCCGGCCACATCCCGGGCGCGGTCTGGTTCGACCGCACGCTCCTCAAGGATCCCGATGACAAGCTCCACGTCGTCCGCGCCGAACTCTTCGCGGCGAAGATGGGCGAGCTCGGCGTAGGCCCCGCTACGGAGGTCGTCATCTACGACGAGGGAACCGGCCTCTGGGCTGCCCGGCTCTGGTGGGTCCTCAACTACTACGGCCACGATCACGTGCGCATCGTCAACGGCGGCTGGGCCAAGTGGGAGAAGGAAGGCCGCGCCGCGACGAAGGAGGTGCCGGCGGTGCAGCCCGCCGTGTTCACCCCCAAGCCCGACCCCAACCTCGTCTGCAGCATCGATGAGGTGAAGCAGTTCGCCACCTCGCCAAGCGCGGAAGTGGTCCTTCTCGACGTGCGCTCCCAGGCGGAGTACGTCGGTGCCGACGTCCGTGCAGCTCGGGGCGGTCACATCCCCAAGGCAGTGAACGTCGACTGGACGCTCTCGCTGACGGAGGGGGATCCGAAGGTGTGGAAGCCTGCGGCCGAGCTGCGCGCCCTCTTCGAGAAGGCGGGCATCAAGAAGGACTCCACCATCATCACCTATTGCCAGACGGGCGTGCGTGCCGCTCACACCCTGTTCACTTTGAAGCTCATCGGCTACGGCCAGGGGAATCGCCTCTACGACGGCTCCTGGGCCGAATGGGGGAACCGGACCGATACCCCCGTCGAGCAGTAGCGCTCGCCGCCAGTACGCCTCACGCTGGGGCGGAGCCCACGGGCTTCGCCCCAGCCGCGTTCGTGACGGCCTCTCCGGCCCCGCGGTACGATGGACGCCAACCCGAGCGGCCGGCTGCCGGTCGGGACGCATGAAGAGGGGGTTGCCCATGCTCATCAGCGAGCGGATGGAGAAAGAGCTCAACGAGCAGCTCGGACGCGAGCTCGCCGCTTCGAACCAGTACCTCAACATCGCAGGCTACTTCGACCACGAATCGCTGCCCGAGCTCTCCGCCTTCTTCGCCCGGCAATCCGAAGAAGAGCACGAGCACGCCTTGAAATTCTTCCGCTACATCCTCGATGCTGGCGGCCACGTGCGCGTGCCCACCATTCCTGCCCCGCCCGCATCCTTCGCCTCGGCGGAAGCGGCGGTGCAGCAGGCCCTCGAATGGGAGCTCGAAGTCACCCGGCAGATCCACCGGCTCGTCGACATGGCGCGGGAAGAGCGCGACCACAGCACCGAGGAATTCCTCCGCTGGTTCGTGGAAGAGCAGGTAGAAGAGGTGAAGACCATGGACGAGCTCCTCGGCGTCGTGCGCCGCGCCGGCCCCGAACGCTTGCTCGACGTCGAGCAGTACATCGCCCGCAAGCGCGGTCCGAGCACTGAGAGCGGCGTGATGGCCTGATACGGTTCAGACCGAAGGCTGTGCTACTTCTGCAATGGTGACCTCGGTAATCTGCGCCGAGAAGTTCTTCAGACGTTCGCAAAGGATCGGCGTGACTTCCTGGCCACGGCAGAGGACCAACGCACCCGTGGGGAGGCGAACGTCTTCCGCCAGCACCATTCCGGGTCGTAACTCACCCACGTGCACGCGGCGCACCTTTGGCGGCGGGGTTGCCCGGACGCGACGCTCAAGTGCATGGAGCACGGTGGGGTCATACCAGCCGGTGCGGGCGCGTAGCCGGGCAATAGCGGCGCCTTCCTGCAATCCGCCGGCGAGCAGCCCGTCGTAGTCGAGGGCGAGCTTCAGGATCCGGGCGCCTAGGGGAGGCGGTGGAACGCTATCGAATAGCTGATTCTGCGCCTCAACGATCGCCGCGACCTCCTCCAGTCTGGGAATGCGCCGAATGAGCTCCGCTCCCAAGTGTGGGTGCCGCTCAAAGAGGCGCATTTCGGCTTCCGGCACCTGCCGCCGTTCCACGATGCGCGCCAGGATGTGATCCGGTATCGCCACGCAGCCGATTTGGGATAGCATGGCCGCCAGCTCCACCTGCCAAGCATCGGGGACACGAAGGTCATCGCAGAGAGCGCGGACGAGCCCCCGGATGCGTGCAGACCGTGCGAATGCCGTCGGATGCGACAGCGAAAGCATCTCAAGCAGAAGCCGAACGGCCCCGGTAAGCGTCTCTTCGAGGAGCTCTCGCTCCGCAGTGACGAGTTCGTACTGGCGGATCGCCTCGTCGAGGGCTGTCGTGAGTTCCTCAGGCGACACCGGCTTTCCCAGGAAGCGAAATATTTGGCCCTGATTGACGGCCCGCACCGCCACCGAGAGGTCGGCGACACCGGTCAACATGATGCGTACCGTGTCCGGAGCGCAGGCCCGCACGCGCTCTAAGAGTTCGATCCCGTCCATTCCTGGCATGCGAAGGTCCGCAACGATGACCGCATAGCCGCCCGGCTTCTGAGCGATCTTTGCCAACGCCTGTTGGCCATCCGTCGCAACGTCGATCGAATAGCGCGAGCGGTACAACCTGCGCGCGGACATCAACACGTGCGGCTCGTCGTCGACCCAGAGGATCGTGCGCATCAGGACTCCTCCCGCTGGACTGCTTCGAGCCATTCCCCGAGCCTTGAAGCCGCTCCCACTCGTTCGAGGAGCTCCCAGTCGAGGGGAAGCCGCTTGAGGGCCTGGAACGAGTCATCCTCCACGGACCGCTGGCGGAGCGCCATGGAGAAGAGGTCAGCTAGATGGACGGCGGCTGTTGGCGAGAAGTCATCGCCGACCCTCGCGGACGGCCGATGGTGCCAGGCCACCGCCTCGACGATCACGTCCGGCAATCCCCACAGTCCGAGGAGGTATGCTCCCACCTCGGCATGGCTCACGCCAAACACCTCCAACTCCAGTTCGCACTCCCTTTCTGGTCCCGCGTTCGCCTCGATGACCTGCCGGTAAGCATCGGGCAAGTACTCGGCGAACACCATCTTCCCCGTTGCGTGCAGCAGCCCGGCGACGAGGGCCGCGTTCGCTTCGTGTTCGTTCGCGCCAGCGATCCGCAGTAGACGGTGGGCGAACTTGCCGACGTCGAGCGAGTGCTGCCACAGCCGCTCAATGTTGAAGCCTCGCAGTTTCGTCCTCGGGAACCGCCCGAACACGTGCAGCGTAAGTACCAGGGCACGCAGCGTTTCGAGCCCAATCATCGCCACCGCTCGCTCGACTGAAGTCACCTGCTGGGTGGGCGCGAAGTAGGCAGAGTTTACGAGCTGGAGCACCTTCGCAGACATCCCCATGTCTTGTGCGACGAGACGAGCTGCTCGCCGGATGGATGGCTCGCGACGCTGTAGCTCCACTTCAAGCTCCGTAAACAGCTGGGGCACGCTGGGCAGTTGGTCAATCTGTCCCACGAGCCGCCGCACGGGCTCCGATCGGAGCACCTCACGCAAAGCGACCGCGCGCGACACGGTAGCGACCAACGTTTCGCCGTCGCAGGGCTTCGCCAGGAAGCGATGCGTTGACCTCACCGTGGGCAGCACGGCATCGCTGTTCAATTGCCCCGAAAGGACGATACGGATGGTGTCTGGATGGCGGACGCGCACCCGGTCCAGGAGCTCCGTTCCCGTCATGATCGGCATGCGAAGGTCGGCCACGATCACGTCAAACCGGCGTTCCTCCATCAGGGCGAGCGCTTCGGGTCCGCCCGTAGCGAAGACGCACTCCCACGATACCCGCCTCGCATGCAGCATACGGCGGAGACCAGCAAGGACGTTCGGTTCGTCGTCGACGAACAGGACGCGTAGCCGTTCCGCGGACTGGCTCGTCAAGGACGACCTCCGTTGATCGGAAGGCGTACGATGAACGTCGTTCCGACGCCGACTTCTGATGTAAACGTGATGGACCCACCATGACGCTCCACCACAGCTGCGTGACAAATGGCTAGCCCCTGGCCAGTCCCGCGCCCGGGCGGCTTGGTAGTGAAGAACGGGTCGAATACCTTATCCCGTATCTCTTCAGGAATGCCACAGCCTGTATCCGTGACTTCAATCACGACCTCGTCTGTCTCCTGCCGGGTGGAGATGCGAATAGTACCCTTCTTACCGCTGTCCTTCACTTTGTCTGAAACTGCGTGCGCGGCGTTCACGACGAGGTTGAGGATCACCTGATTGAAGTCGCTTGGTATAACCGGGACCATCGGAAGATTATCGTCCAGCTCAAGGATCAGATCAGAGTGATACTTCCATTCGTTGCGGGCAACGGTGACCGTGCTCCTGATGGCGTTATTCAGGTCCGTGAGCTGCTTCTCTTCACCCCCGGGATGCGAGAAAGCGCGCATCGCTTGGACAATGCGGGTAACGCGAGATATGCCGTCGAGCGCTTGTAACACCGCCTGGGGCGCCTCTTCGACCAAGAAGTCGACGTCTGATCGCTGCCACAGCTCGTCGAACGCTGCGAACTCCGCTCGGTCAATCCCCTCTGTCCGTAGCGTGGCCACGATGTCACGGGCGATCACCGCGAGCTGCCGGAGTGCCTGTACGACCTCGCCTAGAAAACGGATGTTATCGCCAACAAACTGGGTCGGTGTGTTGATTTCGTGGGCGATGCCTGCCGCAAGCTGACCAATGGCCTCGAGTTTTTGGGCGCGCGCAAGCTCCCGCTCTAAGAGACGGCGGTGTGTCACATCGGCTCCGATCATCACCGCACCCGATACGGAACCGTTTCCGCGTAATGGCGCCACGGTGATCCCGAGGACGCCCAGCTGGCCTGAAGGCCGCTGGAAGCGGACGTCTTGCAGTCGTTTCGGTGGTTCACCGCCGAGGCAAGCTTCCAGCGCCATTCGCACCTGGTCCGCTCCTTCGTAAAGCAGCTCATCAAGCGGCAACGCCTGATTCAGGATCGCCGCGCGCGGACGCCCGAAAAGCTCCTCCGCTGTGCGGTTCCAGAGTCGAACACGGCAATCAGGCCCGACTACGATGAGCACGGAGGGCAGCGCGTCGAGAATCGACTGGATCTCGGCAGATGAGCGCCGAAGGGCCTGTTCCATCACGACGGAGTCCGTGATGTCCCGGGCGATCGCTTGATACCCTGAGATGTCCCCGTCGTCTACTACTGGCCACGCAACCACGTCGACGACGAGGCGTCGGCCGTCTCGGGCTCGCGCGGTTAACTTGCCCCGAATCGAGGAGATGTTCCCGTTGGCCAGCCGCTCCCACTGTGCCACGGCGGCCTCGCGATGCTCTGGGGGAACGAGGTCCATCACGGGCGTGCCGACGAGTTCGTCGGGCTCGTAGCCCAAGAGCTCGCGTACGGCGGCGTTGCACCACTGGAACCGCCCCTCCCTATCAAGGACGAAGATGACGTCGCTCGTACGATCAAGCAGCGTACGCACCCACCGGACGATGCGTTCCAGTTCATGCTCGCGCTGCATGTGTTCCTCGATGTCGAAGGTCGCGCCCAGAAGCTCGTCGCCACTCGCACCGGGAAGCCAGGCCGTGAGCTGCTCGACGGTCCGCTTCGGCGACTCCTTCGCGTTGAGTCGGAACGTTACCCGGCTTGGGCGCTTCCATCGCCGCGCGGCGGCATTCGCCACTGCGACGCGGCGCCGGTCTGCGGGAGTGGCGATGATGTGCGGCGGCAGCCCTCGGAGTTCATCGACGGTGCGGCCCAGCGCCTCGCAGAGTGCGCGATTCACCGCCACCAGCAGGCCGCGCCGAGCAATCCAGGCGCCGTGCGGGAGCGCATCGAGAAACGTGATGAGGGCATCCCAGCGCTGGGAAGGGAGCTCATCTCGGGCGGGCGCAGGCGCGGTCACCCGTTCCCCCCTTGTGGACGGCAGTCATCGGAACTTCCTTCCTGGGTATCGGCGCGACTCGCTTGTTCCTGGAGGGGTTCCTCGCGCGCTCGTGTAGGAACGCGAATTCGGCGGCCCCGCACGTGCGGGGCCGCCGATGCTCTCAGCCTCCTCGGCCGGCTGGCGCTCTGTTCGCAACCGCTCAGCTGCCCGCCGGAACTTCCGCCGGCTGCTTCACGAGCTCAGCATCGAAGTTCAGCCGAACCTCGTCACCGATGAGCCAGCCGCCGAACTCCAGCGGGGCGTTCCACGTCAGCCCCCAGTCCTTCCGGTTCACCTTCGCCTCGGCGGCGATGCCCAAGACCTCCATGCCCCACGGGTTCTTCGTTGGGCCCACCACCTCGGCCTCGAACGTCACCGGCTTGGTCACGTCCTTGATGGTGAGGTCGCCCGTGATCCGGTACTTCCCCTCACCCACCTTCTCGATGCTCCGCGTGACGAACGTCATCTTCGGAAACTTCTCCACATCGAAGAAGTCGGCGGAGCGGAGGTGCGCGTCGCGCTGCGGCTCGCCCGTGTCGATGGAGGCGACGTCGATGGTGACCGTCGCCCGGGACTTCGTGAGGTCCTGCTCGTCGATCTCCACGTCGGCATCGACGTTCGTAAAGCGGCCGCGAACCGTGGTGACGAGCATGTGCTTCACCGCAAAGCTCGCGTTCGTGTGTGCCTTGTCGAGCTTCCACATGGGCCGGTGCCTCCTTGCTGCTAATGGTTCGTGAGCAGCTTACAAGACGTACGCCCATATGGGCAAGCCCGTCAGGAGGAGCGGACCGGCGATACCTCGTCGAGGAAAGCCACGACCTCTCGGATGAAGTCCGCGTTCACCGCCGTCAGATGATCCCCGGGCACGGTGCGCAGCCGTCCTCCCGGAATCCGGGCAGCCAGGCGGTCGGCCGTCTGGGCGAGGGCGTCATCCCGCCCGACGAGCACCAACACCGGCACCCGTACCTCGCTCAGCTTCGCCGGATCGAACCGGAACCGTTCGGCCTGCTGCAGCGCTGCCAGGGCGGCGAGGTCGTTCCCGTTCCGCTCCGCGAACCGCCGGAAGGTGCGCGCCACGGGGTCCTGCACAGCGTCCAGCGAGGGCGCCAGCATTGCCTCCGCGATGCGTCGGCTCCGCTCCGGGTCGGGGCCGCCTTGGTTCACCATGTCCCCCACGCCCGCCAAGATCGCGCTGCGGAACCGCCCGGGATGCCGCACCAGCAACGACGCGGTGAGGAAGCCCCCCATGGAGTACCCCATGATGTCGGCCTGGGACAGCCCTAGGTGGTCGAGCAGCGCGATGACGTCGTCGGCCATCGCCGTCCCGGCGTACGCTGCGGGGTCGTGGGGCTTGCCGCTCTCGCCGTGGCCCCGGCAGTCGAGCGCGACCACCCGGCGGCCGGCGGCGGTGAGCGCGTCGATGACGCCCGTCGCCCGCCAGTTGCCGGCGATGCTGCTGGCGAAGCCGTGGACGAGGACGATCGCCGGCCCCGCGCCCTCGTCGACGAAGTGGATGGGCACGTCTGCGGAGCGCAGCGTTGGCATGGCCGAACCTCCCGAGAATCTGAACGGAATTCTGGCACGGCCGCCGCAGCCTTGCCAGCCGAAGGCGCTTGCCTCGCGCAGAGCGCGTGGGGTACCCTCGGAACAGGCTTAGCACTCCGCGTAATCGAGTGCTAAGATCGGCACGGGGACTTGATAATGGTGTTGTCAGAGCGACGCGCCCACATCCTCGCCCTCATTGTCGACGACTACGTCGACAGCGCCCAGCCCGTCGGCTCGCAGGCGCTGGTACAGCGTCACAAGCTGCCGCTCTCCAGCGCTACGGTCCGCAACGAGATGCAGGCGCTCGAAATCGAGGGCTTCATCACCCACCCGCATACCTCGGCCGGCCGCATCCCCAGCAACCGCGGCTACCGGTACTACGTGCGCTCGCTCATGCGCGAAAAGCCGCTCTCGGCCGAGGAGCGGGCGCGCATTCTCCACCAGTTCCACCAGGCAGCGCGTCGCATCGAAGAATGGACGAGCCTCGCGGCCACCGTCCTCGCCCGTGCGCTCGGCAACGCTGCCCTCGTCACCGAGCCTCGCCTCCGCGAGGTGTTCTTCAAGAACATGCAGCTCGTCGAACTCGGTGAACGCCGCGCCCTGCTCGTCGTCGTCACCGGCGACGCCGCCGTACACCAGCGTGTCGTCGAGTTCGGCGAGTCGGTCGATCAGGACCTCCTTACGCGGCTCGCCAACCGCCTCAACATCGAACTGCGCGGCCGCCGTTGGTACGAAATCCCGGCGCCTCAGGTGGCCCCCGGCGAACCGCTCTCCGTGGAGGCGGCCGTCCTGGCTGAGCTCGCCGACCTCCTGCGCAGCCTCGAGCGAGAAGAGCTCGACGACATCGTCGTCGAAGGCATCCGCGAGATGCTGCGCCAGCCCGAATTCGAAGATTCCGACCGCGTCCTCGATACCCTCGCCGCCGTCGAAGAGCACCAGCTCCGCAAGGCGCTGCCCGTCGAAAGTCTCGCGCCCGAAAGTGTGGCCGTCGTCATCGGCGACGAGAACCGCGAGGGGCCCTACCAAGAGATGAGCTTCGTGCTCGCCCGCTACGGCGTCGAAGGCGGGGTGGCCGGTATCGTCGGCGTGCTCGGCCCCACCCGTATGCCTTACGCCGATACCGTCGCGCACGTCCGCTACATCCGCGACGTGCTCACCCAGCTCATCCGCACCTTCTACGGGGGTGATTGACCATGAACGCCCAGCGCGACGACGAACGGGTCGCGAACGAAGCATCCGCGCCCAGCGGCGAGACTGCCAATGGCGCCGCACCTCAGGCCGAGGAGCGGCAGCCCACGTTGGAAGAGCAGCTCGCCGCCGAGCGTGAACGCGCCGAGACCTACTACCGGAACTGGCAGCGCAGCGCCGCCGATTTCATCAACTACAAGCGGCGGGTGGAACAGGAACGCTCCGAGGCCGCCAAGCTCGCCAACGCCGCCTTGGCCATCAACCTGCTCCCCGTCTTCGATGACCTCGACCGCGCCGTCGAGAGCGTCGACGCCCACCTCGCGGGGCTCAATTGGGTCCAAGGCATCATCGCCATCCACCGCAAGTTCAAGGCGCTGCTCGAATCGATGGGCGTCACGGAGATCGCCGCTGCCGGCGAGCCGTTCGACCCGAATATCCACGAAGCTGTGGCCCAGGAGCCCGGCGAGGAGGGGAAGGTCTTGCACGTCCTGCAGAAGGGGTACCGGCTGGGCGACAGAGTGCTGCGTCCGGCCCTCGTCATCGTTGGGAGCGGCCAGCCTCCCGCTGGCTCCGCGCCCGAGCATTCGAACTGAACGCCACCCGAGGAGGAACGACCATGGGCAAGGTACTCGGCATCGACCTTGGCACCACCAACAGCTGCATGGCGGTCATGGAAGGCGGCGAGCCCGTCGTCATCCCGAACGCGGAAGGCGGGCGCACCACCCCCTCCGTCGTCGCCGTCACCAAGACCGGCGAGCGGTTGGTGGGGCAAATCGCCAAGCGCCAGGCCATCACCAACCCCGAGAACACGATCTTCAGCATCAAACGCTTCATGGGGCGCAAGTTCAACGACCCCGAAGTGCAGCGCACCATGAAGCTCGTCCCCTATAAGGTCGTGCCCGCACCCAATGGCGACGTGCGCGTCGTCATGGGCGGGCGCGAGTACAGCCCCCAGGAAATCAGCGCCATGATCCTCCAGAAGCTGAAGGCAGATGCCGAAGCCTACCTGGGGGAGAAGATCACCGAGGCCGTCATCACCGTCCCCGCCTACTTCAACGACGCCCAGCGCCAGGCGACGAAGGACGCGGGGAAGATCGCCGGCCTCGAGGTGCTCCGCATCATCAACGAGCCCACCGCCGCGTCCCTCGCCTACGGGCTCGATAAGAAGAAGGATGAACGCATCGCCGTCTACGACCTCGGCGGCGGCACCTTCGATATCTCCATCCTCGAAATCGGCGACGGCACCTTCCAGGTCATCGCCACCAACGGCGATACGCACCTCGGTGGCGACGACTTCGACCAGCGCATCATCGACTGGCTCATCGAGGAGTTCAAGAAGCAGGAAGGCATCGACCTCCGCAACGACCGCCAGGCCCTCCAACGGCTGAAGTCCGAAGCGGAGAAGGCGAAGATCGAGCTCTCCACCGTCCAGCAAACGGAGATCAACCTCCCCTTCATCACCGCCGATGCCACCGGCCCGAAGCACCTCAACATGGTGCTCACCCGGGCCAAGCTCGAGCAGCTCTGCGCCGACCTCATCGAGCGCACGCTCGAGCCGGTGCGCCGCGCCCTCGAGGACGCCAAGCTGAAGCCGAGCGACATCGACGAAGTCGTGCTCGTCGGCGGCCAGACCCGTATGCCGGCCATCCAGCGGCTCGTGGCCGAGTTCTTCGGCAAGGAGCCCCATAAGGGCGTCAACCCCGATGAGGTGGTGGCCGTGGGCGCCGCCATCCAGGCCGGTGTGCTGAAGGGCGAAGTGAAGGACGTCCTCCTGCTCGACGTCACGCCGCTCACCCTTGGCATCGAAACCCTCGGCGGCGTCATGACGCCGATCATCCCGCGCAACACCACCATCCCCACCTCCAAGAGCCAGATCTTCAGCACCGCGGCCGACAACCAGACGAGCGTCGAGATCCACGTCCTCCAGGGCGAACGGCCGATGGCTGCCGACAACAAGTCCCTCGGCCGCTTCATCCTCGACGGGATCCTGCCGGCACCCCGCGGCGTGCCCCAGATCGAGGTCACCTTCGACATCGACGCCAACGGCATCGTCCACGTCTCTGCGCGCGACAAGGGCACCGGCCGCGAACAGCACATCACCATCCAGCCCTCCTCCGGCCTCACCAAGGAGGAGATCGAGCGCATGCAGCGCGAAGCCGAGCTGTACGCGGAGGAAGACCGCCGCAAGCGCGAACTCGTCGAGCTGAAGAACCTCGCCGACTCCACCGCCTACCAGGCGGAGCGCACCCTGCGCGAGCACGGCGACAAGATCGACGCTGCCCTGCGTGCCGAGGTCGAAGAACGCGTCAAGACCGTGCGCTCGGCCATCGAAGGCGACGACCGCGAAACCATCCGCCGGGCGCTCGACGCCCTCTCCCAGTCGATGCAGCGAATCGGCGCTGCCGTCTACGGGCAGGCCGGCGCGACGACCGGCGCCGAGGCAGGGGCCGCCAGGTCGGCCTCGGACGAGGGCACTGTCGAAGGCGAATTCCGCGAAGTCTAACCCCGCATGTGCGCCAGCAGAGCGGGCCGCCCTCCGCAGGGCGGCCCGCTTGACGGCCCGGCTGTCCGCCCTACATTAGCACTCGGGAGGCGAGAGTGCTAACAACGCGAGGAGGTCTGCCGATGGCGCTCCGCATCGCTCACGTCGCCGACCTTCGCAATCGCAACCCGTTCCTCTCCGCCGTCGCCGCCAACGCCGCCTGGCTCGTGCCCGCACTGCGCGACCTCGGCCACGAGGTCGACCTCATCGAAGCGCACCGGCTCCCCGCGGCTGCTGCACAGCGCTACGACGTGCTCCATCTCCACGGCGTGGTCCCCGGGCCGCGTCCTCGGGCCGACCTCACCCTGGCCACGCGCTACGACGATGAAGCTCCACCAGCCCGCTTCATCGCGCTGACCTACCGCCAGCACCAGAGCGATGGCCTGCGCGCCATCGCCGTCATCCCCCCAGCCGTCGACATGTCGCTCATTCCCGCCGACCGCGACCCTGGCGACCACCTCGCCTTCAGCTTCGACGGCCGCGACGAGTACGCCCTCGGCGCGGCGATCGCCGTGGCCACGCGCCAGGAGCGGCCGCTGGTGGTGGTCCTCGGTCCGGATGCCCAGCTGAGCGAAAGCTGCGGCGCCGCCCTGCGCATCGGTGAACAAGGCGGATGGCTGCGGGTCGAGCGCCTCCAGCCCGGCTCCTTCCCCAGCGCTATCTGGTCGGCGGCGGCCTACCTCTCCTTCGGCCGCCGGGGATTCGACATGGCCGCCGTGACCGCGCTGGCGTGCGGAACGCCCGTCGTCGTCTTCGAAGGCTCACCCATCGCCGAGCTCGTCGTCCACGGTGAGTCCGGCTGGATCTGCCCCAGCCCCTCCGCGGCCGCGCAGAGCCTCGAACACCTCGACCTCCTCTCGCCGGCGCTCGCTCGCGCTCGGGCGCGCGTGATCTTCGATGCCGAGGCCGCCGCCTTCCGGCACGCGCAGCTCTACCGTCAGCTCCTCCAGCGCGCCCCCCGTCCCGCGGGAGGCGACAGCGCTCCAGGGACCGACGTCCTCCGGGACGAAGAGGCGGGACCCCGACATCGCACCGGCTGACCGCGTCGCCGCCGTTCCCAGTACCCGCCGCCTCCGCTACGATGCCTCCGCAACGCCGGAGGTGTCCCATGGAGGTCGGACTCCACATCCCGCAGGTCGGTCCCTTCGCCCGCCGCGACGTGATCGGGCGGTTCGCCCGCGCCGCCGAAGAGGCGGGGTTCGATGGCCTTTGGGTCTTCGACCACGTCGTCATTCGCAAAGAGCAGGGCTCCGCGTACCCCTATTCGCCCGATGGGCGCCTCGGCTTCAGGCCAACGCTCGACTTCCTCGAGCCGTTGACGCTCCTGGCGTTCGTGGCCGCCGTCACCAGCCGCATCCGCCTGGGAACGAGCGTGCTCGTGCTTCCCATGCGCCACCCCGTGCTGCACGCCAAGGTGCTCGCTACCATCGACCACCTCAGCGGCGGCCGCCTCATTCTGGGCGGGGGCGTCGGCTGGTGGAAAGAGGAGTTCGAGGTCCTCGGCGTCCCCTTCGAGCGCCGGGGCAAGCGCACCGAAGAGTGGCTCCGGCTCGTGCGCGCCCTCTGGACCGAGGAGTGGGTGCAGTTCCGCGGCGAGTTCTACGAATGCGTCGATTGGACCTGCAACCCGAAGCCCGTCAACGGCACCATCCCCATCTGGCTCGGCGGCGAAAGCGAGGGCCAGCTCCGCCGGGTGGGCCGCTACGCCGACGGATGGCTGGCAACCGCCAAAAGCCTCCCCGTGCTCGAGCAGCGGTTCGAAATCGCCCGCCAAGCGGCCCGCAGCGCCGGCCGCGACGCAAGCGCCCTCACGCTCGCCCTCGAAGGTGCAGGGGTGATCAGCTCGGAGACCATGGAGAGCACCGCTGAGCACCTCGAGTCGCTAGCCCGCCGCGGTGTGGCTCACGCCATCTGCCTCATCGACCCCCGCGCCTACGGCGAGGCGGAGGCCCTCATCGCCCGTTTCGGGCGCGACTACCTGCCGCGGCTCCATGCTGCCGCGGCAGCACGGCCCTAGAACGCCTCCCCGCGGGAGGCCGCGGCCAACGCTTCGAGAGCCGGCCATTGCCGCGCGTCGAGCTTCAACAGCGCTGCATACTTCCGCGCCAGCTCCAGCTCCCGGGGGTCGCGCGTCCGCCGGTATCGGTTGAAGGCGTCCAGCATCTTGTCGGCGATGATGCGCATGTCCATGCCCATCACGTAGCGGGCGCTCATCTCGTTCAACGCGTCGACGTACACGTCGAAGTAGCGGGCCAAACGCAGCAGCGTGTCCCGCAGCTGCGCCCACTCCGCCAGTTCGTGGTTGGCCGCCAGCTCGTAGTACCGCCGGCCCATGGTGGTGAAGTACGCGCGGTCGACGAACGCGGCGCCGCCAAGCCAACCGCCACGCCGCCGCCGGCCGAGGCTTGCGGGGAAAATGCCCGCGATGAAGAGAGCGTTGTCGCCGTACTTCCGGTACGCCTCGAAGAGGTTCTGGAACGCGCCCGAGGGGTGAGCCGTTTCCTCCATGAGGTCCGACAAGTAGGCCATGAAGCCCCGGCTCTGCCCGCCCAGCATCAGCTCGCTGGCCCGCAGGTACCGCTCCAGCATCCGCCCCAGGTACTCGAGCGTGGCGTAGTCGCGGCTGCGCCGCTGCACGTACAGCACCTTGATGAGGAAGAGGTCGAGGATGTCGCCGAGGCGCAGCGTGACGAGCGTATCGATGTCGTCGTAGAACGCCGCAATCAGGTCGTCCACGCGGCGCTCGAAGCTCCAGGTGACGACGTTCTCGCCGTCATGCGCCCGGATCGTCTCCCGAAGCTCGGCCACGCCGGCGGCGATGCGTTCACTCTGGACCATGGTCCCGCCCTCGGTCTGGACTTCCCTCCCTTCTATTATCGGCAACGCCGACACTTGTCACTCGCCTGCCACGAGCCGCTCCGTCGCACCTGCGATGTCGCCTAGGATCTTCAGGCGCTCCTCTGGGCCCACGAACTCCGGGCGATACTGCTCCATGATCCGGTACGGGTGGAGCCGCACCCCGGCGAGCCGGCCCCCGGCGATGAACGCCTCCAGCACGATCCCCTGCTGGTGCTCGATGGTGTGCACCTGGTCAAAGATGAAGTTGCCCAGTGCATAGGCGATGAATCCCGCGCCCCGCGGCTCGATGGCCTGCACCCAGTGCGCCTGGTTCCCGACCACGAGGTCGGCCCCGGCCTCGATGGCGGCACGTGCCGCCTTGACGCTCCGCGGGCTTGGGTCGTGCGTGTCCTCGGTCCCCGATTGGAGCAAGACGATGACCACGTCCGCTTGGCGCTTCGCTGCCGCCACGAGCGATTGCAGCCGCGAGACTCCGAGGAGCTCCGCCGGCGCATAGAAGGCCGGGTAGCCGAGCCCCCGCTCCTCGTCGTACGAGTCGTCCATCGGCGCGATGCCGGGCGAAGCGGCGTCGGCGGCGTTCTCGTTCGGCGGGCCGGCCGCGATGTCGTCGAACCCCAGGATCGCGATGCGCGTCCCGCGGATGTCCAGGGATAGCGGCGCAAGCGCCTCGTCGAGGTTTCGGCCGCCTCCGACCGTACGGATACCTGCCGCTTCCACCAGCTCGAGCGTGCGGAGGAACGCTCGTGCGCCGCACGCGCCGGCTGCTCCGCAATCGAAGGTGTGGTTCGTTGCCACCGTGAGCACGTCGAATCCGGCCGCCTGCAGAGCCTGCAGGGTATCGGGCGGGGCCGTTAGGTTCGTCGTCTCCACGCAGCGGTAGGGCTCGGCGAAATCCTGGATGCTCGTGTCGAGCGAGCCGATGGTGAGGTCCGCCCCCGCCAGGAACGCGCCGAGCGGCGTCGCGAGGGGAGCACGCCAGTCGCCGATGGCCTCGATACGCGCCAGCGTGCACCGCGTTTGGAGGATGTCGCCCGTGGCGAGGACGCGGATGACCTCCGGCGGTGCCGCGGCCAGGGCGGCCTCCGCACGCCAGGCCGCGGCAGCACCGCGTTCGGTGCGCGCCACTGCCCGCCACCGCTCCACGAAGGGCCACGTGGCAGCCGCCCTGGCATCCCACACGTCGCGCCCCTCGACTTGCAGGACCACGCCTGCCGGACGCAGCACCTCGGAGGGCGCGAGCGTCCACAGCCCCGAGCTAGGCGTCATGGCAGCGAACAGCGCGTCGTAATCAGCGAAGAGCTGCGGCGCCCCGCCCACCCACTCCCGGAGCACCGGGGCATCCTCGGCGACGGCGGCGAAGCGGGCAACGCCCGGCAGTCCGCCCACGCTCGCCCAGTCCGCGGCCTCGCCCTTTGCCAACGCCCGCAGCTGTTCCACCGTCAGTGTCTGCAGACCGGTGCCCCAGGCTGCAATCGGCACGAACCATCGTGCCGCTGCGCCCTCGCCCCGGTTGTCGCGCACGAACTCCAGGTCGGCCGCCTCGCCGGGCATTGCGGGCAGCAGGTCGGCGGGGAGGCGCGCCCGCACGGGCTCGGGCAGCTCGCCGGCGTACCGCACGGGCTGGGCCTCCGCCGCGGGCGGCGGGGACTCCGCTGCGGACGGCGAGGGCGAGCCGCCCCGCTGCCATAGCACAGCTGCGAGGTAGCCTGCGGCCGCGAGGTCGGCCGCGATCGCGAGGACGAAGAGGGCGCGCCACCGAAGTGGGCTACCGGAGCGAGCGCGCGCCACGGCCCAATGGTTCGTGGCCGCGCCGCCGCCGTCAACCGCGGGGGCCTCTGCTACAGTCGTGGGGACCATGCGCCGACCGTTCCGCTTGCTTGCGCGACACCTCTTCTACGGTTGGGTGGTCGTCGGCGCGGCGTTCGTCTGCCTGTTTGTCGCCTTCGGCGTGGCGTACTCGTTCGGCACCTACTTCGAGCCGCTCCGCGATGAGTTCAGCACGAACCGCGAGGCGATTTCGCTCGTTTTCGCGCTCACAGGCCTCCTCTACTTCGCGCTTGGCGGGTTGACGGGGCCCGCCGCCGACCGCTACGGACCGCGCGTCGTGGCCTTCGGCGGGGCCGGGGTCCTCGCCCTCGGGCTCCTCCTCGCGAGCCGTGCCCAGGCGGTGTGGCAGGTGTACTTCTCCTACGGGTTCTGCGTGGGGAGCGGCGTGGCCGCCTGCTACGTGCCCTCCGTGGCGGCCATCCAGCGCTGGTTCATCCGCCGCCGCGCCTTCGCCTCCGGAGTGGCGGTCTCCGGCATCGGGCTCGGTACCGTCGTCGCACCGCCCCTCAGCAGCGCCCTCATCGATGCCTACGGATGGCGCACCGCGATGGCGCTCACCGGGTGCGTCGCCGGCGTGCTGGGCGCTGCCGCCGCCTGGGCGCTGGAGCGTGCTCCGGCCGCGCTCGGCCTGCGGCCCGATGGCATCGCTCCCACGACCGCCGGCCAAGAGCGGGAAGCGCCCGCCGTCGCTGGGCTCTCCGTGGGGGAGGCAGTGCGCACGAAGGCCTTCGCCTGGCTCTACGCCGCGGCCGTTCTAGCAACGGCGCCTGTCTTCCTCGCCCTCGGCCACCTCGTCCCCTACGGCCAAGATGAAGGGCTCTCCCTCTCAGAGGCGTCGCTCGGGCTCACCGGCATCGGCATCGGCTCTACCGTGGGGCGCCTGCTCCTCTCCCCCTTCGGTGACCGCATCGGGCGGCGCACGTCGTACGCGGCGAGCATCGGCGGGATGGCCTTGCTCACCTTCCTCTGGTTCGCAGTCCCCCTCACGTCCGTTCCCCTGCTAGTGGTGTGGGGGGCGCTCTTCGGCTCCGCGTACGGCGCCTTCGTGGCGCTGAGCCCGACGCTCATGGCCGACTACTTCGGGACGCGGGCCGTGAGCGGCATCATCGGAATCTTCTACACGGCGGCAGGCGTCGGCGCGCTCGTCGGGCCCTGGGCCGGCGGCGCCATCTACGACGCGGCCGGCTCCTATCGGCCAGCGATCCTCGCTGCTGCCCTTGCCGCCACCGCTGGCCTGCTGGCGGTCTGGCGCTCACCGCCGCCCGTCACGGTGCAAGGGTGGCGCAATCCGCACGCGGGCGTCCCTGCCTCGGCCGACCCGCCTCAGGCCGAGAGCGGCTGATACCAGCGGTTGGGTGTCCCCGAAGCGCTCTCGATGAAGGCGAAGGCCCGCTCGAGCACGCGCTCGATGCCCCCGGTCATCGCTTCGTACCGCTCGAGGTCGGCTGGCAGGGGCGGCGGGACGGCTCCTTCCAGCTCGTACCCGCAGAAGAGGCCGTAGTGGAGGACGAGCCGGTTCGCCTGCGCTACCACCCCGGCGAGCCCGTCGCTCTCCGGGGTTAGCGCCTCATCGTGGTGACGGGCAACCGCCTCCAAGAGATGCCCTGGGAACTTCCACCGCCGGCCCAGGGCTTCGCCGAACTCCTGGTGGTCGAGCCCCAGCACCTCGTGTTCGGCGACGAAGAGCGGAATCCTGGCGTCGCGCGCGAGTTCCACTGCTTCACGCATCGCTTCCGGTTCGAGGACGCAGAAGCCGAGCCGACCGATATCGTGGAGAATGCCCGCGGTGAACGCGTCTTCGGGACGTGCGGCGCGCGTCCGCTTCGCGATGGCTTCTGCTGCCACCGCCACCGCGACGCTGTGCCCCCAGAAGAGGTCGAGGTCGAAGGCCGAGGCCAGCCGCGACGGGAGCCGGAAGGCGCTCATCATGCTCGTGCCCAGCGCCACCTGCCGCACTTGCCGGAAACCCAAGACCACCACCGCCTCGCGGACGGTGCTCACCCGTCGCGCGAACCCGTAGAACGCGGAGTTGCTGATGCGGATGAGCTTCGCCGTGAGCGCCTGATCCGTGCTCAGCACGTGGGCGAGGTCGATGGCGCTCGTCCGCTCGTCTTCGGCCAGGGCCAACACCTTCGCCGCCACCGCCGGCAGGGGCGGCAGCTCGTCAAGCCGCTCGATGAGTTCCGCAACGTCCTTCCCCATCGCCCTGATCTTCGGCGCTCCCCCGGCGCGGCACACGTCCGTGGCGAGGCCGTCCCCCACCGTTCACCGGGGCGTCCCGCGCTGGGCACGATCGACTGACAAGCGGCTCGAATTCCGCTACGGTAGCCGTGAAGGTCGCGATTGCACGCCGGGAGGGCAGGCGATGACGCTTTACCGCTACTCCATGTGGGACGGCACCCAGGACGTCCCCGAACTGGGCGCTGACGACATCCTCGACAACATCACCGACGACCTGATGAACTTCGGGGATCTCCAGCACGCCCTCCGCAACCTCATGCAGCGCGGTGTCCGCACCCCGATGGGCGACCGGACCCAGGGCCTCCGCGACCTCCTCCAGCGGCTGCGTCAGCAGCGGCGCCAGCAGCTCGACCGCTTCGACCTCACCTCCATCTTCGACGACATCCGCCGGAAGCTGGACGAGATCGTGCAGATGGAGCGCGCCACCATCGACCGGCGCCTGCAGGAAGTCGACGGCCAGCCGCACGCGGAGCCCTCCGCCGCCAACGACCAGGACGGTGCTGAAGGTGGCGCTCCTGCCGGAGAGCGCGCAGCTCCTCAGGATGCCGCCCGGGGCGGCCAACCGCAGGGCTCGCAACGCGGCCAGCCGGGCGGCCAGGGCCAGCAGCCGCCGCCCGAATTCGCCGACATGCTGCGCTCCATCGCCCAGCGGAAGCGCGAATTCCTCGACAACCTGCCGCCCGACGTCGCGGGCCAGGTCCGCGAGCTCCAGAACTACGAGTTCATGGACCCCGAAGCGCAAGCCCGCTTCAACGAGCTCCTCGAATCGCTGCGCAAGGCGATGCTGGAGACGTTCTTCAAGGACATCTACCAGCAGATCGCCAATATGTCTCCGGAAGACCTGGCGCGGCTGAAGCAGATGGTCAAGGACCTCAACCAGATGCTCCGCGACCGGCTCGAAGGAAAGCAGCCCAACTTCGAGCAGTTCATGCAGCAGTACGGCGACCTCTTCGGCGACAACCCGCCCCAGTCTCTCGAAGAGCTGGTCGCCCAGATGCAGCACTCCATCGGGCAGATGCAGAGTCTCCTCGATAGCCTCCCGCCAGACCTCCGGCAGCAGCTCCAGGATCTCCTCTCCGACAAGATCGGCGATCCCGAACTGCAGCAGGAGCTCGCCGAACTTGCGCAAAACCTCGAGTTCCTCTACCCCATGCGCGACCTGCGGAACCAGTACCCATTCCGCGGTGATGAGGAGCTCGACCTCCAAGCGGCGATGCGCCTCATGGAGCACATGCAGGCCATCGACGAACTGGAGCGCCAAATCGAGCGCACCCAATACGGCGGCGACATCGACGACATCGACGCCGACAAGTTGGAGGAGATCCTCGGTCCGGAAGCCCGCGAAACGCTGGAGCAGCTCCGCCGCTTCCTCGAGATCCTGGAGGAAGCTGGCTACATCCGACGCCGCGGCCAGGGTTGGGAGCTCACACCTCGCGGCACGCGGAAGATCGGCCAGCGCGCCCTCGCCGAAATCTACGCCAAGCTCAAGAAGGAGAGCTTCGGGAAGCACCAGATCCAGGAATCGGGTCGCGGTGGCGAACGCACCGATTCGACGAAGCCCTACGAGTTCGGCGATCCGTTCTTCCTCGACATCCAGAAGACCATCATGAACTCCATGTACCGGGAAGGCCCCGGCACACCGGTCCGCCTCCGGCCCGAAGACTTCGAAGTCTCACGGACGGAGTTCCTCACCCAAACCGCCACCGTCATCATGCTCGACCTCAGCTGGTCGATGGCCCTCCGCGGGAGCTTCCAGGCCGCGAAGAAGGTGGCGCTGGCGCTCAACAACCTCATCTCCTCGCAGTTCCAGCGCGATAGCCTCTACATCATCGGCTTCAGCGCCTACGCCCGGGAATTGAAGCCCGAGGAACTCCCGTACGTACGCTGGGACGAATCGGTCCTCGGGACGAACATGCACCATGCCCTCATCATCGCCCAGAAACTCCTCGCCAAGCACACGGGCGGCACACGCCAGATCATCATGATCTCCGACGGCGAGCCCACCGCCCACCTCGAGCGCGGCCGTAGCTACTTCGCCTACCCGCCCAGCCCCATCACCATCCGCGAAACGCTGAAGGAAGTGAAGCGCTGCACCCAGAAGGGCATCACCATCAATACCTTCATGCTCGATCGGAATTACTACCTGAAAGAGTTCGTGAACCAGGTCGCCAAGATCAACAAAGGGCGCGTCTTCTACACCACGCCCGATAAGCTGGGCGAGTACATCCTCGTGGACTACGTCGCCCAGAAGCGGAAACAGATCAAGGGGTGAGCACCTCCCCCGCCTCGTGCGGCGGGTCGAAGGCGCAGTCGAGGTGCATCCACACCACCCGCGATGCCAGGAAGAGGAGTGGCGCCGCCACGATGAGCTCCGCGCTCACGGCGCAGGCGATCCAGGGAACGGCCACGCCCGCCAGCAGCATCGGAACCCACACCGGCAGTGTGATCACCGCGCCGAAGCTGTAGCTGAGGTACATCGCCCCCGTGTAGTACCCCGGCTCGCGCTCGAACCGATGCCCGCAGACCTCGCATCGCAGCCGCGTATGCCACGGCAGGCGGGCGACGGCGCCGCGTCCGCAGCGGGGGCAGCGGTTCCGTACCGCCAGCCAAAGGTGCCGCACGAGGCGTCGGGCGGTCGGCTGCGGCTTCATTGCCTCAGGGGAAGTCGGTGCCCGGAACGGCATCTGGGTCGGTGACGAGGTCAGCCCACCGCCGAGCCAACGATTCGAGCGGCGGCGGCGGGGGGCGCCAGGGGAGGCCCCGCACCACCACGCCCCGGTTCGGTTCGTGCTCGATGAGCCCTTCCGCTTCCAGCCGGCGGAACGCCTCCCGCACGGGCGTCTGTGACACGCCCCATCGGGCTGCGATCTCCTCCTGGCGGAGGTGTTCCCCCGGCTCCAGCTGCCCCGACAGGATCGCCGCCTGCAGCGCCTCGTAGACGATGTCGGCCTTCGTTCGCCCCCGTTGCCGTTCGATGACCATGCCGATTCCAGCATACCCGAAGGTGCGGGTTCAGCGCCCGATCGTGCCTCCCGCCCCAAGCCGCACCGGCACGCGGCGCGGGCCCCAGCTTCCCGGTTCCGGCTCGAAGACGCCCGGGATCGCTTCGCCGCACGAGGAGCATCGCCCTTCCGCGTCCAATCCCCAGCGCCCGAGCTGATACCAGTCCCGCTCGATGAGCAGCGCTCCGCAGCGCGGGCACCAGGTGCTGTCGCCTTCTGGCCAGTGGATGTTCCCCGTGTACACGAACCGAAGCCCGTTCTCCATGGCGATCCGGCGAGCCCGCACGAGCGTCTCGGGCGGGGTGGGCGGCCGGTCGCGCATCTTCCAGTCCGGATGGAAGGCCGTGAAGTGCAGCGGCACGTCCGGCCCGAGCTCGTCGCGGACCCACCGGGTCAGCTCGTCGATCTCAGCGTCGCTGTCGTTCGCCCCGGGGATGAGGAGCGTCGTGATTTCCAGCCAGCACGTGGTCTCGTGCCGGATGTACCGGAGCGTGTCGAGCACGGGCGCCAGATGCCCGGCACAGATCCGCTGGTAGAACTCCTCGCGGAAGCCCTTTAGGTCGACGTTCGCCGCGTCCATCCAGGCGTAGAACTCCCGGCGCGGCTCGGGGTTCACGTACCCCGCGGTCACGGCCACGGTGCGAACGCCGAGCGCCCGGCACGCGGCCGCCGTATCGACCGCATACTCGTGGAAAATCACCGGGTCGTTGTAGGTGAACGCAACACTCCTACACCCCGTGGCAGCAGCCGCCTGCGCGATCGCTTCGGGCGACGCCTCCTCGGTGAGCCGATCGAATTCCCGCGCCTTGCTGATGTCCCAGTTCTGGCAGAAGAGGCACCCCAAGTTGCAGCCGGCCGTCCCGAACGAGAGCACCGGGGTTCCCGGCAGGAAGTGGTACAGCGGCTTCTTTTCGATGGGGTCGATGCAGAACCCGCTCGCCCGCCCATAGGCAGTGAGGACCAGCCGGTCGCCGTCGCGTGCCCGTACGAAGCAGAAGCCCCGTTGCCCCTCTCGCAGCCGGCACTCGCGCGGGCAGAGGTCGCACTGAATGCGGCCGTCCGCGAGCCGATGCCAGAAGCGCGCCGGGTAGCTCGAACCTCGCTCCAGGGAGCCGTCCGTACGAACCTGTTCCGTCATCCCTTCCGCTGTCATGATACCTACCACAGACCCGCGAACGCGCAGCCGGGGAGGCGCCCAGTGGCAGCGCACGGTGCTCGTCCTCGCAAGGTCCGGCCTCCGGCGGTGGCAGGCTCGTTCTACCCCGCCGACCCCGAGACCCTCCGAAAGGAGCTTCGCCGGCTGCTCGCGGCAGGCAGACCAGCGCTTCCCGCGCTCCCTGCCGCCCTCATCGTGCCCCACGCGGGATACGCCTATTCGGGGCCCGTGGCGGCAAAAGCGTACGCCACCCTCGCCCCTTTCGCCGACCGCGTGGCGCGCGTCGCGCTCTTCGGTCCAGCCCACTTCGTCCCGTTCGAAGGCATGGCCCTCCCTGAAGCTGAAGCATTCGAAACACCGCTCGGGGTGCTCCCCGTCGACCGGGACGCCGCGGCCGAGCTCGCCCGCCGGCCAGGGGTACGCGTGAGCGACGCCCCTCATGCGCCGGAGCACGCGCTCGAGGTGCAGCTCCCGTTCCTCCAGGCCGTGCTGGGGGAAGTGCCCATCGTTCCCGTACTCTGCGGGGACGCCCCGCCGGATTTGGTCGCACGGGCGATGGAGTCCCTCGCAGCGCTCCCCGGGACGCTGCTGCTCGTGAGCACGGACCTCAGCCACTACCTGGATTGGGCCGCAGCCCGACGCGCGGACGAGGAGACTGCCCGCGCCGTCGAGGCGCTTGCCTACGACGCGCTGGCCCCGGGGTCGGCTTGCGGCCGCGTGGCCCTGGCCGGCCTCCTCGCCTGGGCGCAGCGCCGCCGGTTGCACCCCGTGCGTCTCGACCTCCGGAATTCGGGTGACACCGCCGGGGGCCGCTCACGCGTCGTCGGATACGGCGCCTGGGCGTTCCTCGCGCCCAGCACCGCGTCCTAGCGCCTCGGTTTCGGCGTGGTAGGATAGTGCCGTGGCGCACTGGCATTCCTCCTGCGAGGTGAGAATCCCCCCGCGGCAATCCCGCGGGGCTGCGATTGTCCGCGCCTGAGGCCGCCCTCCTTCCCCTTCGGGCGAGCTGAACCCTCGTTGCTCTCCCCCGAATCCCTCCTGGAAAGGATGTCGCCATGCCGACGGACGATCGCGTCCAGCTCTACGACACCACCCTCCGCGATGGCTCACAGATGGAGGGCATCTCCCTCTCCGTCGAGGACAAAGTACGAGTCGCCAAGAAGCTCGACGAGCTCGGCGTGCACTGGATCGAAGGCGGGTTCCCCGGCTCGAACCCGAAGGACGCCGAGTTCTTCCGGCGCATCGAGGGGGTAACCTTCCGCCACGCCAAGATCGCGGCCTTCGGGGGCACGCGGAAGCCCGGCCTCTCCTGCGACGAGGACCCGAACATCCAGAGCCTCGTCCAGGCGAACACGCCCGGGGTCACCCTCGTCGGCAAGGCCAGCCGCTACCAGGTCGAACGCGTCCTCGAAACGACCCCCGAAGAGAACCTGGCGATGATCGCCGACTCCGTTGCCTACTTCAAGGCCATGGGGAGGGAGGTCTTCTTCGACGCGGAGCACTTCTTCGATGGCTTCCACGACGACCCCGACTACTCCATCCAGGCTCTCCGCACCGCGGCCCGCGCCGGCGCCGACGTGCTCGTGCTCTGCGACACGAACGGCGGCATGACGACCCCGCGGCTCCTCGCCGCGATCGAGGCGGTGAAGCGGGCCATCCCAGGAGCGCGGCTGGGAATTCATTGTCATAACGATGCTGGGCTGGCCGTGGCGAACTCCCTCGCCGCAGTCGAAGCGGGCGTCTACCAGGTGCAGGGCTGCGTGAACGGCTATGGCGAGCGCTGCGGCAACGCCGACCTCCTCACCATCATCGCCAACCTGAAGCTGAAGATGGGCATCGATTGCGTGACCGACGAGCAGCTCCGCCGGCTCACCGAAACTGCCCACTACGTCGCCGAGCTCGCGAACATGGCTCCCAACCCTCAGGCCCCGTACGTCGGCGCCAGCGCCTTCGCCCACAAAGCCGGCTACCACGTGGCCGGCATCATGAAAGACGAACGCTCCTATCAGCACATCGACCCTGCGCTCGTCGGGAACCACGCCCGCGTCCTCGTCAGCGAGCTCTCCGGCCAGCGCAACCTCCTCATGAAGCTCGAGGAGCTGGGCCTCCGCTACCCCTTCACCGACGACGAGCTTCGCCGCCTGCTCCAGGTGGTGAAGGAGAAGGAGAGCCAAGGCTTCCAGTACGAAGGCGCCGAGGCCAGCTTCGAGCTCCTCGTGCGCCGCACGCTGCCCGGGTACCGGCCCCCGTTCGAGCTGGAGGACTTCGTCATCGTCGAGCGGCGGCGCGCCCACCGCAACGGCGATGCTCGCAGCGAGATGCTGGCGGAAGCCATGGTGAAGGTGCGCGTTGGCGGCGAGCTCCGGCATACGGCCGCCGAAGGAAATGGGCCGGTCAACGCCCTCGACCTCGCGCTCCGCAGTGCCCTCCTCGGCTTCTACCCCGAACTCGAGGCCGTGAAGCTCGTCGACTACAAGGTCCGCATCCTCGATAGCCAGTCGGCCACAGCGGCCGGCGTGCGAGTCCTCATCGCCTCCACCGACGGCACGCGGTACTGGACGACGGTTGGCTCGTCCACCGATATCATCGAAGCCTCGTGGCTCGCCCTCGCCGACGCCCTCGAGTACGCGCTCGTCGCCCGCGAGTGACGGCACATCCGGAGGGACGCTCGTGAGCAGCGGAACGTCGATGCCTCCGGCCGCCCCGCTCTCGCCGCGCCTCGTCGCGGCGACCCTACGCCTCGGCGAGCTCTGCTGGGATACGGACGGCACGGCGCTCGTCTGGCTGGAGGGCCGCGGCGACCACGGGATGGCCGTCGTCCAGCATGCCGATGGCGGAGCTACCCGGGACCGCACCCCCGACCGAAGCGTGCGTGCCCGCGTGGGCTACGGCGGCGGTGACCTCACCGCGGCCCACGGATACCTCTACACCGTGGGCGCCGACGACCAGCGCATCTACCGCCAGCCGCTCTGGGGCGGGCTGGCCCGGCCCATCACGCCCGGCTTTGGCGAAGTCTCCTCGCCGACCGTCTCGCCCGATGGCCGCTGGGTGGTGTTCGTGCACAGCTACGAAGGCGTCGATTCCTTGCTCGCCGTGCCCGCGGACGGCTCTCAGCTCCCCTGGCGCATCGCCGGCGGCCGCGACTTCTTCATGCAGCCGGCATGGCACCCGTCCGGCGAATGGCTCGCGTGGGTGGAATGGGATCAGCCGAACATGCCGTGGGACGGCACGGAGCTCCGGCTCGCTCGGGTGGTGCCGTCGGGCTCCGGCTTCCGGCTGGCCGACGTGCAGACCGTTGCCGGCGGCCGCGATACGGCCGTTTTCCAGCCGGCCTTCAGCCCCGACGGCCGCACCCTCTTCTTCGTCTCCGACGCCCCCGGCTGGGGCCATCTCTTCGCCTACGACCTCCGCGACGGCACGCTTCGGCAGCTCACCGCCGGCCCGTATGAATACGGCCGGCCCGCGTGGAACCAGGGGATGCGCGCCTTCGCCGTGCTCCCCAGCGGGCGGATCGCCGCCGTCCGCCAGGAGCGCGGCTTTGAATCGCTCGTCGTCCTGGACCCCGCGGCCCCAGCTGCCGAACCGCGGGTTCTCTCGCTTCCCCCCTATACCTCCTTCGTCCATCCCGTGGCGCCCCCCGACGCCGAGCGCATCGCCTGCGTGGCCAGCGCGGGCGCCGTGCCGCCTCGCCTCGTGGTGGTCGATCTCGAAGGCGGCACGCCGTCCGTGTCCGTCCGCCGCTACGCCGACGCCGAACTGCTCCCGCCGGACCAGCTCTCCGAGCCTCGCGTCATCTCCTGGACGGTCGAGGGCGTCGAGGTGTTCGGCCTCTACTTCCCGCCCGCGCCGCACTCGCGTTCCGAAGCCGGGCCTCCCCCGCTCATCGTCTCGGTCCACGGCGGGCCGACGAGCCACGTCTCGGCTACCTGGCGGCCGTACGCCCAGTACTTCGCCACCCGCGGTTGGGCCGTGCTCGAGGTGAACTACCGCGGGAGCACCGGACACGGCCGGGCGTACATGCTAGCCGGACGGGAACGGTGGGGCATCGTGGATGTCGAGGATTGCCTCGGCGGCGTCGACGCCCTCGGCGCGCAGGGCCTCGCCGACCCCCGGCGCGCTGTCATCCTCGGAGGGAGTGCCGGCGGGTACACCGTCCTCCAGTCGCTCGTCACCTACCCGGGCCGCTACCGGGCCGGCGTCTGCCTCTTCGGCGTTTCGAACCTGTTTACCCTCGCGAGCGACACCCACAAGTTCGAAGCCCGCTATCTCGACCTCCTCGTCGGCCCCCTCCCCGAAGCCGCGGAGCGGTATCGCCAGCGCTCGCCCATCTTCCACGCCGACCGCATCGTCGACCCGCTCATCCTGTTCCACGGCGATCAGGACCGAGTCGTGCCGCTGGACCAGAGCGAGCGCATCGTCGCCTCCCTCCGGGCCCGGGGCGTCCCCCACGAGTTCCACGTCTACCAGGGTGAGGGCCACGGCTGGCGGCGGCCCGAAACCATCGAGCACTTCCTGCGGGCGACGGAGCGCTTCCTGCGCCAGCACGTCCTTTTCGCCTGAGGCCCCGGATGCCCCCCGCTCTCAGAGGGGCGCCCCTCCGGCGCCCAAGTCCCCACCAGCCGCAGCGTCCCGGCTCGGGTCAGGTCGGCATCTGAAGCCAGCGGCGGGCGAACGCGTCCTGGCGGAGCGTGAGCTCGCGGACGCAGATGGCCCCGAGCACCGCGGCGGTCGTTAGGATGCCATAACAGAAGAAGAACACCCACCCGATCTCGGTCAGCCGCTCATCGCTCAGGACGCGGTCTCGTTCGACCAAGCTCAATGGAACGCTGCTGAGGAAGTTCCCCACGATCCACAGAACCCACCACGTCCAGAACAGTGGCGAGCTCGGCCGGCTCCGCCACTGGTCCCCCACTGGCGGCGTCAGCGCGGGGTCGGCAGCCTTGTACGCCTGGTTGATGACGAACATGGGCAGCAGCCACGAGGCCAAGGGGATGAACCACGCCCCGATGGCCCACCCGGTGCCCCATGACCGCGCCACGCCGAAGGGCTCGAGGTTCCCCGTGACGCGGCGCGTCCAGATCAGGTAGACGATGACCATGGGGATGGCGGCCACGAATCCGATGAAGGTTCCTACGCCCAGAGCGTCGTACGTCGTGGTACGCGGGTTGACGACGAGCGCCAGCCCCAGGAACGCGTCGAGTCCGAACCCCAGCGCCGTGAACGCCGCCAGGACCGCGATGGCCGTCGCCAGTCCGCTTGCCGACTTGTACTGCCAGCCGCTCCTTGCCAAGGCTCCCACGGGCGCCGTTCGAGCAGTGCCCGAGGCAGGAGCAGCCGAGTGCTGCCACCCCGTTGATGGCGTTGCGGGTTCCCAGCGCAGCTCACCGCTCTGGGGGTTGGGCGCCGCGGGCTCGGCTTCCGGCTCCGGCCCGGTCACCTGAGGCGCGCGGTAGCCGCACCGCCAGCAGTACCGCGCTTCTGCGGGGAGGTGTGCCCCGCACTTGATGCAATACATCGGCCGCCTCCGTACGACGTCGCGCGCTAGTGTACCCAGCTCCCGCGTCAGCTGTTGGCGCCGATCCAGTGCATCGTCGATGCCGCCGCAGAACGGTTGCGGGCCGCCTTCGCTTCCCAGGCGCGAAGGAAGGACGGCCCCAGGAGCTGCTGCGCGCGCGGCCACCGCAGGGGCACGCCGTCGCGCTCCTCGAGCACGGTGACGACCGCAGCCAGGAAGAAGGTTGCATCCCCTGCGTCGAGCCCGCCGAGCACCGCGCATTCGAAGGCCGCGATGCCGCCGGGGAACCAAGGATTGCCGACCGCCGTCAGCGCGACGGGGAGTCCACCGAGCTTCGGCCCCTCTCTGCCGGAGCGGATGCCCAACGGCCAGAGCAGCTCATGCTGCGGCTCCGCCAGCACCGTGAGCGTGAAGCTCCCCGACGCCGCCACGAGATCGTGGGTGAGGTTCGTCTTCCACAGCCCCACCAGCAACCGCGGCCGTTCCGGGACGATCGATGCGCCGACGACGGCCAGGCAGATCTGCGCGTTCGGCCCGTGAACCCCCCGGGCACCGACTGCGCAGAGCGGCGCCCAGAGGAGCGAGAGTGCCGAGCTCGGTGCCTTGGTCATCCCTGCTGCTCCTCGTGGGCGGGCGCGGTAGAATCGGCGGCATGGTGGCCGACTGCCTCTTCTGCAAGATGCACGCGGGTCAGGTACCCACCACGAAGATCGCCGAAAACACGCACGCCTTCGCCATCCGCGACATCAACCCCCGGGCGCCTATCCATATCCTCGTCATCCCGAAGCAGCACATCGATGATGCCCGCGCCCTCGACTGGGGCCACGCCGAGATCCTCGCCGGAATGTTCGTCCTCGCCAAGGAGGTGGCCCGCAGCGAGGGGCTGGCTGAACGGGGGTACCGCCTCGCCTTCAACGTCGGACCTGATGCGGGCATGACCATCTCCCATCTCCATCTCCACCTCTTGGGCGGCCGCCGCCTCGGTCCCGAAGGGTAGATGGCCGGCATCCGTACCCAGATCGAGGCTGTACGCGAGGCCATGGCCGAGCGGCCCCCGGGCCTCCTGCGTCACGTCGAACGCGTCCTTCGCGAAGCGCTCCTCCTCGCCCACACCTGGGACCTCGACCCCGATCGGGTGGAGCTCGCTGCCTGGGGACACGACCTCTTCCGCGCCCATCCGCCGCAGGAGCAGCTCCGCCTCGCCCGGGATCTCGGCCTGGCGGTCGACCCTGATGACGAGCGCTCCCCCATCGTCCTCCACGGGCCGATCGCCGCGGCCGTCCTCCGCGAGCGTTTTGGCGTCACCGACGCCGACGTGCTCGAGGCCATCGCCTCGCACACCTTGGGCCTTGAGCGGATGTCCATCCTGGCGAAGGTCATCCTCATCGCCGACAAGGTGGAGGCCGTGAAGCGCCGCCGCGATTGGCCGATGCGCCTCATCCGCGCAGCGGCGCATCGCGACCTCGACCTCGCTCTCCTCTGCTGGGCCGATTGGAAATGGGTCGAAGAGCGTCGGCATGGCTGGGCTCACCATGCTCAGCACTGGCGCGCGCGGCGCGAATGGGTGGCAGAACACCATCTCGACCGAGCAGGGCCGCTGCGCGTTCCCGATGCCGAACTCGAAGCGTTCGCCGAGCAATTCCTCAGGGGTTCGGGATGACGAGCTCCTGGTCCGGGTAGATGGAGCACGCCTCATCGAGGTTGTTGGCCGCGCGCAGCTGCTCCACCGTGATACCGAACTCCTGTGCGATGCCGTAGCAGGTATCCCCCGCCTTCACGACGTACGTCCGCCGTCCGCCGGGCGTCGGACTGGGGGTCGCAGCGGGGGTGCCCGCCGGCGTTCCTGTGGCCGCAGCCGTGGCCGTTGCCGTCCCCGGAGCCGGCGTCTGCGCCGGGGCGGTTGGCGTAGCCCCTGCCAACGCTTGCTGCGTTTGAAAACGCTCGGCCGCGGTGAGTTCGTCGCCGCTCCCGCCCAGCGCCCGCTGGATGATCACAGCCAGCACCACGAGCCCGAGCGCCAGGGCGAAGAGTCCCACCGTCGCCACTGGCATGCTGATGCCGCCGCCGCGCCGCGGGAGCGTCATCATCCCCGGCGAAGCGCCGCGACCGGCGGGCGCGCGCCCGGCTCCTGGCCTCGTTCCCGCGCTCCCGGCGGTTCGCGGGGGGCTCGCCGGTCTCGACGCAGCCGCGGGCCTCGCCGCTCCGGAAGGCGCCGCTGGCCGAGCGCCCGGCACGCCTTCGCCACGGTAGACGGGGCAATTGGCGTAGGCCCCGCCGAGGCAGAACGTCTCTTGGTGGTTCAGGGCGATGCGCGTCGGCGTGGGCATGCGGTAGCAGCGGTGCGCCTCGGTCGCGTAGGTCGCGTGCGATTCCGGGTCGTCCGCGAGGCCCAAGTAGGGGCAGATGGCTCCGATTTCGTCCTCGCCTGGGCTGGTCACGAATTCCTCACTCCCGGGCGTGCCGCCACCGCGCCTATGGTGGCACGACGACGCCGGTGGGGCAATCGCTCTCGGGAAGCTTCCGTGCAAGGCGGGACACAGATACAGATATGGTTTGGGGGCGCCACCCGAGCGGGCCGCGCCCCCGGCGACGGGGAGGACAATGTCGCTGGCACCCGTTCAGGGTACCTGCCTCTAGCAACGACACCTCCGGGGGGATAGCAGAGAGAACACAGCGGACGGTTCGGTGGCAAACGGGTGCGCGGCGCCCGCACGGCGCGGTGGCTGCCCTGTTTGACTCTCGCCGCCGGTGTGCTACGCTTCTCGATCGTGGCTTAACTGACTGGCAGGCTTCTTCGAGTTCGCCAGGTCGCAAAGCCGAGTGCTTGAAGACGGCCCTGGACGGCGCAGCTGCCAGGGTGCTGTTCACGAACAGGCTTTCCGGCCTGTTTTCGTGCCCCGGAGAACCTACCGCCAGCGGCCACGCCCCGCGGGTGTGCCGGCGGGCACCAACCGCACGAACATCGAGGTTCGCGATGCCGACGATTAACCAGCTGGTCCGCAAGGGCCGCACGCCGAAGGTGAAGAAGTCCAAAGCTCCCGCCCTCCTCTTCAACTACAACGGGCGGACGGGGAAGCTCACCCGTGTCCGCGGCCGGGGCTCGCCCCAGAAGCGCGGCGTGTGCGTCCAGGTCCGCACACAAACCCCGAAGAAGCCGAACTCGGCCCTCCGCAAGGTGGCCCGCGTGCGGCTCTCGAACGGCATCGAAGTCACCGCCTACATCCCCGGCGAAGGCCACAACCTGCAGGAGCACTCCGTGGTGCTCGTGCGCGGCGGTCGTGTCAAAGACCTGCCGGGCGTGCGCTACCACATCGTCCGCGGCGCGCTCGATGCCGCCGGCGTCGCCAAGCGCCGCCGCGGACGCAGCAAGTACGGCACCAAGAAGAACCAGGAGGTCACCGGCCGGACTGCCCGCCGCTGAGGCGGCGCTGGTCTCCTCCGGGAGGAACGCGCAGCTATGCCGCGACGCTATAAACCGGAAAAACGACAGATCCCGCCGGACCCGCGCTACAACAGCGTGCTGGTCCAGGTGATGATCAACAAAATCATGCGCAACGGGAAGAAGAGCGTGGCAGAGAAGATCCTCTACCGCGCCTTCGACCGCATCCAAGAGCGCACCGGTCGCGACCCGCTCGACGTCTTCCAGCAGGCGATCCGGAACGCGACCCCGGTGCTCGAAGTGAAGCCCCGACGCGTCGGCGGCGCCACCTACCAGGTTCCCGTCGAGATTCGTCCCGACCGGCGGCTCGCGCTCGCCATGCGGTGGATCATCAACGCCGCCCGCGCCCGCAAGGGCCGGCCGATGTTCGAACGGCTCGCCGACGAGCTCCTCGACGCGGCAAACAACACCGGCGCTGCCGTCAAGCGCCGAGACGATACCCATCGCATGGCGGAGGCCAACCGCGCCTTCGTCCACTACCGCTGGTAGTGCGCGAGGGCCCGGAGGTTCGACCATGGCTCGTCCCTGTCCCATCGAAAACGTCCGCAACATCGGCATCATCGCCCACATCGACGCCGGCAAGACCACCGTCACCGAGCGCATCCTCTTCTACACCGGCGTGACCTACAAAATCGGCGAAACCCACGAAGGCACCGCCACCATGGACTGGATGGAGCAGGAGCGGGAGCGCGGCATCACCATCACCTCCGCCGCGACGACCGCCTGGTGGCGTGACCACATGATCAACATCATCGACACCCCCGGCCACGTCGACTTCACCGCCGAAGTCGAGCGCAGCCTCCGCGTCCTCGACGGCGGCGTCGTCGTCTTCGATGCCGTCGCCGGCGTCGAGCCCCAGTCCGAAACGGTCTGGCGGCAGGCCGACAAGTACCACGTGCCCCGCATCTGCTTCGTCAACAAGATGGACCGGGTAGGCGCCGACCTCCAGCGCACGATGCAGATGATGGTCGAACGCCTCGGCGCCAACCCGGTGGCCCTTCAGATCCCCGTTGGGGTCGAATCGGACTTCACCGGCGTCATCGACCTCATCGAGATGTGCTACTGGTACTTCGGCGGCGAAAAAGGTGAAAAGCCTGAGCGCCGCGAGATCCCGGGCGACTACATCGAGGCTGCCCGCGAAGCCCGCGAGAAGCTCATCGAGGCCATCGCCAGCGTCGATGACCAGGTGATGATCAGCTACGTCGAAGGGCATCCCATCAACGAGCACGAGCTGAAGACCGCCATCCGCCGCGCCTGCATCGCCGGCACGGCCACCCCCGTGCTCTGCGGTGCCGCGCTCCGCAATCGCGGCATCCAGCCCCTCCTCGATGCCATCGTCGATTACCTCCCCAGCCCGGTCGACATCCCTGCCGTGAAGGGCATCGACCCCCGCACCGGCGAGGAGATCACCCGCGAGGCATCCGACGACGCACCTCTGGCCGCCCTGGCCTTCAAGATCGTCGCCGACCCGTACGTCGGCCGGCTCGCCTACATCCGCGTGTACAGCGGCGTGCTGCGGAACGGCGATACCGTCTACAACGCCACCAAGGGCGAAAAGGAGCGCATCGGCCGTCTGCTGCGCATGCACGCCAACGAACGCCACGAGATCGACGCCATCTACGCCGGCGGCATCGCCGCTGCCGTCGGGCTCAAGCGCACCTTCACCGGGGACACCCTCTGCGCACCCGACGCCCCCATCCTCCTCGAAAGCATCTCCTTCCCCGAGCCCGTCATCAGCGTCGCCATCGAGCCGAAGACCAAGGACGACGCCGACAAGCTCGCCGACGTCCTCCAGAAGATGAGCGAGGAGGACCCGACCTTCCGCTGGAAGTTCGACGAGGAAACCGGCCAGACCATCATCTCCGGCATGGGCGAGCTGCACCTCGAGGTCATCGTCGACCGGATGTTCCGCGAGTACAAAGTCGCGACCACCATGGGCCGGCCCCAGGTCAGCTACCGCGAGGCCATCGTGGGCACCGCCCAGGCCGAGGGCCGCTTCATCCGCCAGACGGGCGGCCGCGGCCAGTACGGCGTCGTGGTCCTTCAGGTGGAGCCGCTCCCGCGAGGCTCGGGCTTCCAGTTCGAGAACAAGGTCGTCGGCGGCGCTGTTCCGAAGGAGTTCATCCCCGCCGTGCAGCAGGGGGCCAAGGAAGCCCTCGAATCCGGCATCCTGGCCGGCTACCCCGTCATCGATGTGAAGGTCACCCTGCTGGACGGCCAGTACCACCCGGTGGACTCCTCGGAAATGGCGTTCCGCAACGCCGCCGCCATCGCCGTCCGCGAGGCGGCACGGAAGGCCGGGCTCGTGCTCCTGGAGCCCATCATGCGGGTGGAAATCCGCTGTCCGGAGGAGTACTTCGGCGCCGTCGTCGGCGACCTCAACAGCCGCCGCGGCGTCATCCTCGGCTCAGAAAGTATCGGCAACACGCGCATCATCAAGGCCCACGTACCGCTGGCCGAAACGTTCGGCTACTCTACCGACCTGCGCTCCATCACGCAGGGTCGCGCGACCTACAGCATGGAGTTCGATCACTACGAAGAGGTACCGAAGCAGATCGCTGCGCAGATCGCAAAGCAGGCGGTCGGCGCCGCGTCCTAACCGTCGAGACCGAGAGGACAGGAGAGAAAGGAAGGCAGAACCCATGGCGAAGGCGAAGTTTGAGCGAACGAAGCCGCATGTGAACGTTGGGACGATTGGGCATGTGGATCATGGGAAGACGACGTTGACGGCGGCGATCACGAAGGTGTTGTCGTTGAAGGGGGAGGCGGAGTTTCGGCCGTTCGAGTCGATTGACAATGCGCCGGAGGAGCGTGCGCGGGGGATTACGATTGCGATTGCGCATGTGGAGTATGAGACGGAGAAGCGGCACTATGCGCATGTGGATTGTCCGGGGCATGCGGACTACATCAAGAACATGATTACGGGTGCCGCGCAGATGGACGGGGCGATTTTGGTGGTGGCGGCGCCGGAGGGGCCGATGCCGCAGACGCGGGAGCACATCCTGTTGGCGCGGCAGGTGGAGGTGCCGGCGATTGTGGTGTTCTTGAACAAGGTGGACATGATGGAGGACCCGGAGCTTTTGGATTTGGTGGAGATGGAGCTTCGGGATCTTTTGAGTCAGTATGGGTTTCCTGGGGATGAGGTGCCGATCATTCGGGGGTCGGCGTTGAAGGCGTTGGAGTCGCCGTCGACGGATCCGAATGCGCCGGAGTACCAGTGCATTTGGGAGTTGATGAAGGCGGTGGACGAGTACATCCCGACGCCGGTGCGTGCGGTGGACAAGCCGTTTTTGATGCCGATTGAGGATGTGTTTGGGATCAAGGGGCGTGGGACGGTAGTGACGGGGCGGATTGAGCGTGGTCGGGTGAAGGTTGGGGATGAGGTGGAGATTGTGGGGTTGCGGCCGACGCGGAAGACGACGGTGACGGGTGTGGAGATGTTCAAGAAGGTGTTGGACGAGGGGATTGCGGGGGACAACGTAGGGTGTTTGCTGCGCGGTGTGGAGCGGGACGAGGTGGAGCGGGGGCAGGTGTTGGCGCAGCCGGGGAGCATCACGCCGCACACGACGTTTGAGGCGCAGGTGTACGTATTGACGAAGGAGGAGGGTGGGCGGCACACGCCGTTCTTTTCGGGGTATCGGCCGCAGTTCTACATGCGGACGACGGACGTGACGGGTGAGATTCGGCTGCCGGAGGGGGTGGAGATGGTGATGCCTGGGGACAACGTGAACCTGACGGTGGAGCTCATCCAGCCGGTGGCCTGCGAGGAGGGGCAGCGGTTCGCCATCCGCGAAGGCGGCCGCACCGTGGGCGCCGGCGTCGTCACCAAAATCCTGAAGTAACCCAGCGCCTCACCCGTCGGAGGGAGAGAGATGGCACGCCAGCAGATTCGCATCAAACTCAAAGCCTACGACCACCGGCTCCTCGACCAGTCGGCTCGGCAGATCGTCGAGGCGGCCGAACGCACGGGCGCCGCGGTCGCTGGCCCCGTCCCTCTGCCCACCACCATCGAGCGGTTCTGCGTCATCCGCAGCCCGCACGTCTACAAGGACTCCCGCGAACACTTCGAAATCCGCACCCATAAGCGGCTCATCGACATCATCGATCCCACATCGAAGACCGTCGACACGCTCATGCGCCTCCAGCTCCCGAGCGGCGTCGACATCGAAATCAAGCTGTAGCCATGAGTATCGAAGGACTGCTCGGCCGGAAGCTCGGAACGCTCTCCATCTTCGATAGCGAGGGCCGCATGCGTGGCGTCACCGCCATCGAAGTGGGGCCCTGCTACGTTACCCAGCTCAAGACGCCGGAGACCGACGGTTATACCGCCATTCAAATCGGCTTCGGCGAAGCGAAGCGCCTCAACCGGCCCGAGGCCGGACACTTGCGGGCCGCGGGCGGGCTCAAGCTTCGCCACCTGGCCGAGTTCCGCGGCGACCCCTCGGCGTTCAAGCTCGGGGACCGCATCGGCGCCGAGATCTTCCAGGTCGGTGAGCGCGTCGATGTGACCGGCATCTCCAAAGGCCGCGGCTTCCAGGGCGGCGTCAAGCGTCACGGGTTCGGCGGCGGCCCCAAAACCCACGGGCAATCCGACCGCCACCGCGCGCCGGGCTCCATCGGCTCCGGCACGACTCCCGGCCGAGTGCTGAAAGGCACCCGCATGGCTGGCCACATGGGGGCGGTGCGCACCACCGTCCGGAACCTCGAAGTCGTCGCCCGCAACGATGCGCGCGGCGTCATCTTCGTGGCCGGCTCCGTCCCTGGCCCCAAGGGCGGCCTGGTGCGGGTGCGCCATGCGAGGAAGGTGTCGAAATGAAGCTCCCAGTGGTCGACGCCCACGGCAACCTGCTCCGCGAGATCGATGCGGCCGATGAAGTGTTCGGCATCGAGCCGAACCGCTGGGTGCTGCATCAGGCCTACGTCGCCCAGATGGCGAACCGCCGGGCGGGCGGTGGGCACACCCTGCGCCGGGGCGAAGTCCAGGGCTCCACGCGGAAGATCCGCCGCCAGAAGGGGCTCGGCCGCTCCCGCCAGGGCTCCATCCGCGCGCCGCATCACGTGGGCGGCGGTATCGCCCATGGGCCCAAGCCGCGCGACTTCTCGCTCCGGCTGCCGAAGCAGATGCGTCGGCTCGCCATCCGCTCGGCCCTCAGCGCCCACGCCGCGGCAGGCGAGCTCCTCGTCGTGGAGGGCCTCGTGCCCGACGAACCGAAGACGAAACTTGTCGCCCAGCTCCTCGAAGGGCTCGGCATCTCCCGCACCGTCCTCCTCGTCACCGGCCAGCACGAGCCTGTCCTCCACCAGGCGGCGCGGAACATCCCCTTCGCCAAGGCGATGCCCGCCGCCTACCTGAACGTCGTCGACCTCGTCAACGCGCACCGCGTCCTCATGACCGAAGACGCCGTCCGCAAAGCCGAAGAGTTGTGGGGCGGCGCCAACCTGAAGCCGCGACGCGGGAACCATACGGCGGAGGTGGCCTGATGGCGGACATCCATCCGTACTCCGTCCTCCGACGCCCCATCATCACCGAGAAGAGCACGGCGCTCGCCGCGCAAAACAAATACGTCTTCGAAGTGGATCCCCGCGCCAACAAGGCGCAGATCAAGGAGGCGGTGGAGATCGCCTTCGGCGTCCGCGTGAAGGCGGTGAACACCATGAACGTGCGCGGCAAAGCCCGCCGCTTCGGGCGCCGCGTCACCCGCCTGCCCGATTGGAAGAAGGCCATCGTCACCCTCCAGCCGGGCGACAAGATCGAGCTCTTCGAGGGGGTGTAGCCGATGCCCATCAAGTCATACAAACCCACCTCGCCTGGGCGGCGGAACGCCAGCGGCTACACCTTCGAAGAGATCACGAAGGAGCGGCCCGAGCGCTCGCTCGTCGTCTCGCTCGGGCGAAAGCACGCCGGGCGCAACAACCAGGGCCGCATCACCGTCCGCCACCGCGGCGGCGGGCACAAGCGGCTCTACCGCATCATCGATTGGAAGCGCGATAAGTTCGGCGTGCCCGCCAAGGTGGCCGCCATCGAGTACGACCCCAACCGCACCGCCCGCATCGCCCTCCTCCACTACGCCGACGGCGAGAAGCGGTACATCCTCTGGCCGCTCGGCCTCCAGGTCGGCGATACGGTGATGAGCGGCCCCGATGCCGAGGTGAAGGTAGGGAACGCCCTGCCCCTGGCCAACATCCCCACGGGGACGGCCATCCACAACATCGAGCTCTACCCGGGCAAGGGCGGCCAGCTGGTGCGGAGCGCTGGAGCAGCCGCCCAGCTCATGGCCAAAGAGGGCGACTACGCCCTCATCCGCCTGCCCAGCGGGGAAGTGCGCCGCGTCCACATCCGCTGCATGGCTACGGTCGGCCAGGTGGGCAACGTCGAGCACTCGCTCGTGAAGCTGGGGAAGGCCGGCCGCAAGCGTCACATGGGCTGGCGCCCCGAAGTGCGCGGCTCCGCCATGACCCCGCGCGACCACCCGCACGGCGGCGGCGAGGGGAAGGCGCCCATCGGCTTGCCCGGCCCGAAGACGCCGTGGGGCAAGCCAACCCTCGGCTATCGCACGCGCAACAACAAGCGCACCGACAAGTTCATCGTGCGGCGTAGGAGGTAGACGGGGCGATGTCGCGCTCGACGAAGAAAGGCCCGTTCGTCCACCCGAAGCTGTGGAAGAAGGTGCAGGCCGTCCGTGCCAGCGGGCAGCGCACGGTCATCAAAACGTGGTCGCGCGCTTCCATGATCGTGCCCGAAATGATCGGCCTCACCATCGCCGTGCACGACGGCCGCCGTCATGTCCCCGTGTTCATCACCGAGCAGATGGTCGGTCACCGGCTCGGAGAGTTCGCCCCCACACGCACGTTCCGGGGCCACGTCTCCAAGAGCGACCGCCAGAGCAAAGTGAGGCGTTAGCCATGGAAGTCCGTGCCGTCGCCCGCAACATCCCCGTTTCGCCGCGGAAGGTGCGCCTCATCCTCGAGCGACTGCCAGGGCTCACCGTCGACCAGGCCCTCGCCCTGCTGCGCTACGCACCCTCGCCCCATGCGCGCACCGTCTCCAAGGTCGTCCTCTCCGCAGCAGCGAACGCCGAGAACAACTTCAACCTCAATGTCGACGAGCTCGTCATCAAGCGCGCCGTAGCCGACGACGGCCGCCGGCTGAAGCGGTACAAAGCCCGCTCCCGCGGCCGCGTGAGCCCAATCATCAAGCGCTCCAGCCACATCACCATCGTCCTCGACCGGCGGGAGGGGTAGCCAGTGGGTCAGAAAGTTCATCCGCACGGCCTGCGCCTCGGCATCCTCTACGACTGGGACTCGAAGTGGTTCGCCGACCGCGACTACACCCAGAAGCTCCACGAGGACCTGCGCATCCGCCGCTTCATCTTCGAGCAGCTGCCTGATGCCGGCATCAGCCGCGTCGAGATCGACCGCAACGCGAACCTCGTCACGGTCACCATCCACACGGCCAAGCCCGGCATCGTCATCGGCCGCGGCGGCGGGCGCGTCGAGGAGCTGCGCACCGCCCTCGAAGGGATGACCGGCGGGCGTGTCCGCGTCAACATCAGCGAGATCCGCGTTCCGGAACTCGATGCCTACCTCGTGGCCCGCTCCGTGGCCGACCAGATCGAGCGCCGCGTCGCCTTCCGCCGGGCCATCAAGCAGGCCGTGCAGCGCACCATGCAGCGGGGCGCCAAAGGCGTCCGCATCACCATCGCCGGCCGACTGGGCGGTGCCGAAATGTCCCGCCGCGAGACCGAAGCCGCGGGCCGCGTGCCCCGCAACACCCTCCGCGCCGACATCGACTACGGCTTTGCCGAAGCCCTCACCACCTACGGCATCATCGGCGTGAAGGTCTGGATCTATAAGGGCGACGTCCTCCCGGCCGAGCGCGAATACGAAGCCCCCGAGGAAGAAGAAGCGCTAGCCCCTGAGCCCGTCCCTGCCGCGGCGCCCAGTGGCCCCGTCCACGTCGCCATCTCTGTCGAAGAACAAGAAGCTGTTGCCCGCCAAGCGGGCGCAGGCGAGGAGTGACGAACGATGCTGCAGCCGAGGCGTGTCAAGCATCGGAAGCACCACCGCGGGCGCCTCACAGGTGAGGCCACGGCGGGCAACACCATCGTCTTCGGCGAATACGCCCTCCAGGCCGAAGGTGCCGCCTGGATCGATGCCCGCCAAATCGAAGCTGCCCGCCGCACCATGACCAACTACATGAAGCGCGGTGGTAAAATTTGGATCCGGATCTTCCCCGACAAGGTCGCCACGGCGAAGCCCGCCGAAACACGCATGGGCTCGGGGAAGGGAGCGCCCGACCGCTGGGTCGCCGTCGTCAAGCCGAATCGCATCCTCTTCGAAGTGGCCGGCGTCGCCGAACCCATTGCCCGGGAAGCGCTCCGCCGGGCCGCGCACAAACTGCCGATTCCGACGCGCATCGTCGCGCGCGACGAGCTCACCATCTGAGGAGGTCGAAGATGGCACGACAAGAGCTCGCCGAAATCCGCCAATGGGACGACCAGCGCCTCGCCCGCGAGATCAACGAGGCGTACCGGGCCCTCTTCACCCTGCGCTTCCAGCACGCCACCCGCCAGCTGGAGAACTACCGGGCCCTCCGCGATGCCCGCAAGCGCATCGCCAGGCTCTTGACCGTGAAGCGCGAGCGCGAGCTCGCCCGTCTGCGAGGGGAGAGCTGACCATGGGACAGCGACGCGTACTCCAGGGGCGCGTGGTGAGCGACAAGATGCAGAAGACGGTCGTGGTCGCCGTCGAACGGCGCACCATGCACCCGCTGTACCGCAAGACCATCACGCGCACCAAGCGATACAAAGCCCACGACGAACACAACGAATGCCGCATCGGCGACATCGTGCGCATCGAGGAGACGCGCCCCCTCTCCCGCGAGAAGCGCTGGCGCGTCATCGAAATCGTCCAGCGCGGTGAGGTCCCCGAGATCGAGGCCGAGGTCATCGGCCGCGAGCTCGAAGAAGAAGTGCAGGCCGCGCCTCGCCGCGTCGCCGGTGCCGCGGAGGGTGAGACGCCGTGATCCAGCAGGAATCTCGCCTCAAGGTTGCCGATAACTCGGGCGCCCGTGAACTCCTCTGCATCCGCGTGCTCGGCGGCAGCAAGCGCCGCTACGGCCGCCCGGGCGACGTCATCGTCGCCAGCGTGAAGTCGGCCCAACCCCACGCCAACATCAAAAAGGGCGACGTCGTCCGCGCGGTCATCGTCCGCGTGGCCAAGGAGTACCGCCGGCCCGACGGCTCCTACATCAAGTTCGACGACAACGCGGCCGTCCTCCTTGCCAACGATCTCCAGAACCCGCGCGGCACGCGCATCTTCGGCCCCGTGGCCCGCGAACTGCGCGACAAGAACTTCATGAAAATCGTCTCCCTCGCGCCGGAGGTGCTGTGATGCCGGCGAAGATCAAACGCGGCGATCGCGTCCTCGTCATCGCCGGGAAAGACCGCGGCAAGCGCGGCATCGTCCGCAAGGTCGACCGGAAGCACGACCGCGTCATCGTCGAGGGCGTGAACATCATCAAGCGCCACCAGCGGGCCCGCGCCGTCGGCCAGCAGTCCCAGATCATCGAGCGCGAGGCGCCCATCCACATCAGCAACGTCATGCTCATCGACCCGAACACCGATCAGCCGACCCGCGTCACCTTCCGCCGCCGCGAAGACGGCAGCTGGGTGCGCGTGGCAAAGCGCAGCGGGAGGGATATCGACTGATGCCGCCCCGCCTGAAGGACCGCTACCTCAACGAGGTGGTGCCGCAGCTCCGCCAGGAGTTCGGCTACAAGAACGTCATGCAGGTGCCCCGCCTGGAGAAGATCGTGGTCAACGTCGGGCTCGGCGAGGCGCTCTCCAACGCTGCCGCCCTCGACCACACCGTCGAGCAGGTGGCCGCTATCACCGGCCAGAAGCCGATCGTCACCCGGGCGAAGCGCTCCATCGCCAACTTCCGCCTCCGTGCCGGCAACCCCATCGGCGTCGCCTGCACCATCCGCGGCGCCCGCATGTGGGAGTTCCTCGACCGGCTCATCACGGCGGCCCTGCCTCGCATCCGCGACTTCCACGGCCTGAACCCGAACGCCTTCGACGGCCGCGGTAACTACTCCATCGGCATCCGCGAACAGCTCATCTTCCCAGAAATCGACTACGACAAGATCGACAAGGTGCGCGGGCTTCAGGTCACCATCGTCACCACAGCCAAGACCGACGAAGAAGGACGGCGGCTCCTCGAACTCTTGGGCATGCCGTTCCGGCGCAACTAGGAGGGACGACATGGCGTCCAAAGGCATCATCAATCGCGACAAGCGGCGCCGAGAGCTGTACGAAAAGTACCGTGCCCGGCGGGAGGCGCTCAAGGCCGAACTGAAGAAGTCCTGGGGCGACCCCGAACGCGTGGCCGCCATCTACGCCGAGCTGCGCAAGCTGCCCCTCAACAGCAGCCCCACGCGGCTGAAGAACCGGGACATCATCGACGGGCGCCCCCGCGCCTACATCCGCAAGTTCGGCCTCTCCCGCATCACCTTCCGGGAGTACGCCCACCGCGGCCTGCTCCCCGGCGTCACGAAGTCGAGCTGGTAGCCCGTGGAAGCCAGGAGTTCCGCCATGAGCGTGAATGACCCCATCGCCGACATGCTCACCCGCATCCGGAATGCCGTGGCCGCCCGCCACGACTCCGTCAGCATGCCGGCGTCCAAGATGAAGGTCGCCATTGCCAAGGTCCTCAAAGAAGAGGGCTTCATCAAGGACTACACCGTCATCCAGCAGGAAGGCCGGCCCCAGGCCGAACTCCGCATCGAGCTGAACTACCTCGGTCGGAAGCAGCCTGCCATCAACGGGCTCCAGCGCGTCAGCAAGCCGGGGCTCCGCGTCTACGTCCAGAAGCGCCAAATCCCCCGCGTTTATGGGGGCCTCGGCATCGCCATCCTCTCCACGCCGAAAGGCGTGATGACCGGCCAGCAGGCCCGTCGCGAGTCCGTCGGCGGCGAGCTGCTGTGCTACGTCTGGTAAGGGGTGCAGGCCATGTCCCGCATCGGACGTAAGCCCGTTCCCATCCCGCCCGGCGTCGAGGTCACCATCGGCGACGACAACCGCATCGTCGTCAAGGGACCTAAGGGACAGCTCGAGCGGACCTTCCCCAAGCCCATCCGCTTCACCCGCGACGACGGCCGCATCATCGTGACCCGGCCCGACGACGAGCGGCAGCATCGCGCCCTCCATGGCCTCTGCCGCACCCTGCTCGACAACATGGTGACCGGCGTCAGCCAGGGCTTCACCAAGACGCTCGAAATCCAGGGCGTGGGGTACCGCGCCCAGCTCCAGGGGAGCAACCTCCAGCTCTCCCTCGGATTCTCCCACCCCGTCATCATCGAGCCGCCTGCCGGTATCAGCTTCGAAGTCGACGGCCCGCGCATCCACGTGAAGGGCATCGATAAGGAGCTCGTCGGTCAGGTGGCCGCCAACATCCGCCGGCTACGCCCGCCCGAGCCCTACAAAGGCAAGGGCATCCGATACCTCGGCGAACGCGTTCGCCGGAAGGCCGGCAAGTCTGGAAAGGTGGGTCGCTGATGAGCCATGCCACCCGTTTGGAAGCACGGAAGCGGCGCCACCTGCGCGTCCGCAAGAAGGTGAAGGGCACCCCCCAGCGCCCTCGCCTCAACGTCTTCCGGAGCCACGCCCACATCTACGCACAGGTCATCGACGACACCATCGGCCACACGCTGGCCGCCGCCAGCGACCTCGACGACGAGATCGCGACGGCTGCCGCCGGCAAGCCGAAGACCGAACGGGCAGCGCTCGTCGGCCGGCTCATCGCCGAACGAGCGCGCGCCAAAGGCATCGAGGCCGTGGTGTTCGACCGAGGGGGCTACAAGTATCACGGTCGCGTGAAGGCGCTCGCCGAAGGCGCCCGTGAAGGAGGGTTGAAGTTCTGATGAGCCAGTTCGACCAGGCGCCCCAGGAAGAGCTCGCCGAAAAGACTATCTACATCAACCGCGTCGCCAAGGTGGTGCGCGGCGGCCGGCGGTTCAGCTTCAGCGCCCTCGTCGTCGTCGGCGACGGGCGCGGCGGCGTCGGGATCGGCCTGGGCAAGGCGAACGAAGTCCCCGAGGCCATCCGCAAGGCCACGGCACTCGCCCGCCGCACCATGATCCGCATTCCCATGCACGGCACCACCATTCCCCACGAAGTGGTGACCGAGTTCGGCGCATCAAAGGTGCTCATGAAGCCCGCCTCGCCCGGTACGGGGGTCATCGCCGGCGGGCCCATGCGGGCCATCTTCGAGCTCGCCGGCGTGAAAGACGTCCTCGCCAAGTCCTTCGGCAGCCGCAACCCCATCAACGTGGCCCAGGCCACCATGAAGGCGCTGGGCATGCTGCAAGAAACCATCGGTGCCCGCGAGCGCCGGCTCGCGGCAGCCCGCGGCGAGGTGGCGACGCGATGAGGAAGCTCCGCATCCGCTGGCGCAAGAGCACCATCGGCTATAGCCACGACCAGAAGGACACCATTCGCAAGCTCGGCCTCCGCCGCCTCAACGACGTCGTCGAACACGAGGACACCCCCTCGATTCGCGGCATGGTGGCGAAGGTCGCCCACCTCGTCGAGGTGGAGGAGGTGACTTCATGAGTATTCGCGCGCACGACCTTCGCCCGCCGCGCGGCGCCACCCACGCCCGCAAGCGCGTGGGCCGGGGAAACTCCAGCGGCCACGGCACCTATTCCGGCCGCGGCATCAAGGGCCAGCGCTCCCGCAGCGGCCGTGACCTGCGCCCGACCTTCGAAGGCGGTCAGTTCCCCCTTTCGCGGAAGCTCGCCACTCTGCGCGGCTTCAAGAACCCCTTCAAGGTGGTGTACCAGCCCGTCAACGTCGCTGTCCTCGAAGAGCGGTTCGAGGCCGGGGCCGTCATCACCCCTGCCGTCCTGCGGGCGCACGGTATCATCAAGCAGCTCCGCGATCCCGTGAAGCTGCTCGGCGAAGGCGAGGTCACGAAGCCCTTCACCGTCGAAGTGCACGCTGCCAGCGCTGCGGCTCGTGAGAAGATCGAGCGCGCCGGCGGCACCGTGCGCATCGCCGGCGCCGAGGAGCGAGCCTGATGGCGACGATGGCTGCCGCCGGACCGCGCCCCCGCCTGCTCCAGGCCATGGTCGACGCCTGGCGGCAGCCCGACGTGCGCCAGAAACTTCTCTTCACCCTGGCGATGCTCATCGTCTTCCGCTTCGTGGCCCATGTGCCCATCCCCAACGTCGACCGCGATGCACTCCGCCAGGCCTTCCAAGGGAACAGCATCCTCGACTTCCTGAGCATCTTCTCCGGCGGCGCCCTCCAGAACCTCAGCGTCGCCGCCCTCGGCGTCTACCCCTACATCACGGCGTCGATCATCCTGCAGATCCTCACGCCCATCGTTCCGAGCCTGCGCTCTCTCCTCGAAGAGGGCGAGCAGGGCCGTCGCCGCATCGAAATGTACACCCACTGGCTTGCGGTGCCCATCGCGATGGTCCAGGGCTACGGTCAGATCGTCTTCATCAACCAGTCCGCGCCGGTGGTGGCGAACTTCGGCTTCCAAAACGACGTCCTCGGGACGCTGGCGACGCTCGTCACGCTTGCCGCCGGAACGATGTTCCTCGTCTGGCTCGGTGAGCTCATCACCGAACACGGCATCGGGAACGGCGTGTCGCTCATCATCTTCGGCGGCATCGTCGCCCGAGTCATCGGCCTCGTGCCCAATATCTCGACGCAATCGATCATCGGGGTGCTGCTGGTCGTGGCCTTTGCCCTTGGGCTCACCTACGTGATCGTGTTCTTCCAGGAAGCCCAGCGCCGCGTCCCCGTGCAGTACGCCCGCTCGGCATTCCGGGGCGGGCGCATGTACCGGCAGCAGGGCGCGAGCTACATCCCCCTCCGCGTGAACATGGCAGGGATGATTCCCCTCATCTTCGCCTTCTCGGTGATGATCCTCCCTGCCGCCATCGCCAGCTACTTCACCGGTTCCACCGGCTGGGTGGGCACCGTCGCACGCTGGTTCGTCGATCAGTTCCAGGGCGGCCGGGGGCAAAGCGGGAGCGGGCTCTACTGGGCCATCCTTTTCGCGCTCGTCATCGTCTTCACCTTCTTCTACACGATGGTGCAGTACCAGCAGCAGCAGATCGCCAAGACGCTCCAGCGCCAGGGGGCGTTCATCCCCGGCATCCGGCCTGGTCCCCCCACCGAGGCCTACCTCATGCGCGTCGTGACCCGCATCACCTGGGCAGGAGCGCTCTTCCTCGGGTTCGTGGCCGTGGCGCCCTTCTTCGTCGGGCTCGTCACCGGGGTGCGCGCCCTTACCATCTCCAGCACGGGCTTCCTCATCGTCGTCGCCGTCGTGCTCGACACGATGAAGCAGCTCGAAGCTCAACTCCTGATGCGCAACTACGAGGGGTTCATCCGCTAGCCGTGTACATCGTGCTGCTCGGTCCACCAGGCGCAGGCAAAGGTACCCAGGCCCAGCGGCTCGCCGAAGCCACAGGGCTGGTGCACATCTCCACCGGCGACATGTTTCGCGAACACGTCCGCAAGGGCACCGAACTCGGGCAACTCGCCAAGAGCTACATGGACCGCGGCGAGCTCGTCCCCGACGAGGTGACCATCGCCATGCTCGTCGAACGGCTCGGCCAGCCGGATGCGGCCAAGGGGGCCATCTTCGACGGCTTCCCCCGCAACGTCGCCCAGGCCAAGGCCCTCGACGACGCGCTCGCCAAGCGGGGCGCTGCCATCGACCACGCCCTCCTCATCGAAGTCTCCGACGACGAGCTCGTGGCCCGGCTCGGCGGCCGCTGGATGTGCCGCCAGTGCGGCGCCGTCTACCACGAGCGGAACGACCCCCCAAAGACGCCCGGCGTCTGCGACCGCTGCGGCGGCGAGCTCTACCAGCGGGACGACGACAAGCCCGACGTCGTCCGCGCTCGCTTGGAGAAGCAGAAGCCGCCCGCCGACCTCATCGAGTACTACCGGGCGCGGGGCATCCTCCGCACCATCGACGGCGAGCAGCCCCTCGATGCCGTGACCAAGGCGCTCTTGGAGGCGATCGGCTCGTGGCAATCCGCCTGAAGTCGCCGGAGGAGATCGCCATCATGCGCGAAGCGGGGCGGATCGTCGGGCAGACGCTCGAAAAGCTTCGCGCCATGGTACGGCCGGGCGTGAACTGCCTCGAATTCGAGCGCGTCGTCGCGGAGGAGTTCCGCCGCTTGGGGGCGAAGGAGACGTTCCGCGGCTACACGCCCGGACCCCAGTACCCGCCCTACCCCTCGAACATCTGCGTCTCCGTGAACGACGAGCTCGTCCACGGAATCCCGAAGGATCGTATCCTGAAAGAAGGCGACATCGTCTCGCTCGACCTGGGTGCCACCTACAAGGGGTACGTCGGCGACGCTGCCATCACCGTGCCGGTGGGCGAAGTCGACGAGACCGCGAAGCGCCTCATCGAGGTGACCGAGCGGGCCTTGTGGGCCGGCATTGAGGCGGCGGGGCGGGCCAAATACCTCGCCGACATCTGCGCCGCCATCGAAGACGCCATCCGCCCCAGCGGTTTCGGCATCGTCCGCGGGTACGGCGGCCACGGCGTCGGGCGCGAGATGCACGAGGAGCCGCACGTTCCGAACCACCGCATCCGCTTCAAGGGGCCGCCGATCCGGCCGGGGCTCGTACTCGCCCTGGAGCCCATGGTCACCGTCGGCAGCCCCGAAACGTACACCGACAGCGACGGATGGACCGTAAAGACGCGAGATGGTAGCCTGTGCTGTCATTTCGAGCATACCATCGCCATCGTCGAGGGCGGGAAGCCTCTCGTGCTGACCCTGCCCTAGGCGAGCTGTCGACCACGAACGACGAGGAGCCATGCCCAAGAAGGACGCGATAGAAGTCGAAGGAGTCGTCACCGAGGCCCTGCCCAACGGCATGTTCAAGGTGGAGCTGGCCAACGGGCACGAGGTCCTCGCCCACATCAGCGGGAAGATTCGCATGAACTTCATCCGCATCCTTCCTGGCGACCGGGTCCTCGTAGAACTCTCGCCCTACGACCTGAGCCGGGGGCGCATCACCTACCGGTTCAAGTAACCGCGAAAGCGAGGCGACCGATGAAAGTACGAGCATCCGTGAAGCCGCGCTGCGATAAATGCAAGGTCATCCGCCGCCACGGCCGGGTGATGGTCATCTGCGAGAATCCGAAGCACAAGCAGCGGCAGGGGTAGGTCATGGCACGCATCGCCGGCGTCGACATCCCGAATCACATGCAGGTGGAGTACGGCCTCCGCCTCATCTACGGCATCGGCCCCACGCGGGCCAAGGAAGTGTGCGCCGCCACCGGCGTGCCCCCTGCCAAGAAGGTCGGAGAGCTCACCGACGATGAGCTCGTGCGCATCCGCGAGTTCATCGACAAGAACTACGTCGTAGAGGGCGACCTCCGCCGCGAGGTTCGCCAGAACATCCAGCGCCTCATCGAAATCAACTGCTACCGCGGCCAGCGCCACCGCCGGAACCTGCCCGTCCGCGGGCAGCGCACCCGCACCAACGCCCGGCAGCGCCGCGGGCCGCGCAAGACCGTCGCCGGCAAGCGCCGCGCCGGCAAGAAGTAATCAGGAGGTTTGCCAGGCATGGCCGAAAAGCGTGCCCAACGCAGCGGCGACAAGCGCCGGCCCCGCCGACGGGAGCGGAAATCCGTCCCCAAGGGCCGCGCCTACGTCCTCGCTACGTTCAACAACACCATCGTGACGCTCACCGACCCGAACGGGAACGTCATCGCCTCGGCGAGCGCCGGTTCCTCCGGCTTCAAGGGCTCGCGGAAGAGCACGCCCTTCGCTGCCCAGATGGCTGGCGAGAATGCCGCCCGCAAGGGCATGGAGCATGGCCTCCAGAGCGTCGAGGTCTATGTGAAGGGAGCAGGCGCCGGCCGCGAAGCGGCGATTCGCGCTCTCCAGGCGGCCGGGCTCGCCATCACGGCCATCCGCGACGTGACACCCATCCCCCACAACGGCTGCCGCCCGCCGAAGCGGCGCCGCGTCTAGGAGGCTTCTCTCATGGCTCGCTACACCGGCCCCGTCTGCCGCCTTTGCCGCCGACACGGTGAAAAGCTCTTCCTGAAAGGCGCACGCTGCTTCACCCCGAAGTGCAGCTTCGAGCGGCGTCCCTACCCGCCGGGGCAGCGCACCACCCGCCGTCGGAAGATCAGCGACCGGGGCCTGCAGCTCCGCGAAAAGCAGCGCGCGCGCGTGACGTATGGCGTGCTCGAGAAGCAGTTCCGCCGCTACTACGAAGAAGCCATCCGCCGGCCCGGCGTTTCCGGCGAGAACCTCGTCCGGCTCCTGGAAAGCCGCCTCGATAACATCGTCTACCGGCTCGGCTTCGCCGACTCCCGCGCCCAGGCGCGCCAGCTGGTCCGGCATGGCCACATCGCCGTGAACGGCCGCAAGCTCGACATCCCCTCGGCCCACATCAAAGAGGGCGACACCATCTCCTTCACGCCCCGGGGGCAGCGCAGCGCCTACTACCAAGTGGTGAAGGAAACCATCAAGTCCAAGCAAGTGCCGTCCTGGCTCCAGCTCGATACGGCGACCCTCACGGGCAAGGTCATCGCTCCGCCGGAAGTCGTGCCCGGCCAAACGCACCTCTTCAACGAGAACGTCATCATCGAGTACTACTCGCGCTAGCGTCCCACTCAGAAGCGAGGCGAACCCATGGTGGACACCACGGACCTTCTCGGCGATTCCCTCACCCAGGTGGCCCCTGAACTGCGCATCGAAGAGGAGGGCGACCGCTACGCTCGCGTCGTCGTCGAACCCCTGGAGGCAGGGTACGGCATCACGCTGGGCAACTCGCTCCGCCGCGTCCTCCTCGCCTCGTTGCCCGGCGCCGCCATCACCTCGGTGCGCATCGACCAGGTGCAGCATGAATTCTCCGTCATCCCGGGGATGGTGGAGGACGCCACCGAATTCCTCCTCAACGTCAAGGAAATCCGTATCCGAGCCCTGAGCGACCGTCCCGGAACGCTCACGCTCGACGCCCAAGGCCCCGGCGAAGTGCGCGCCGGCGACATCCAGTGCCCAGCTGATTTCGAGATCGTTAACCCCGAGCTCCACCTCGCCACGCTCGACAGCCCCGAGGCGAAGCTCAACGTCGAGTTCCACGTCCAGCTCGGCAAGGGGTACGTCCCCGCCACCAGCGCCGAAGGGCTGCCCATCGGCGTCATCCCCGTCGACGCCGTCTTCTCCCCCATTCGCAAGGCGAACTTCAAGGTCGAGCGGACTCGCGTCGGCCAGTCCACGAACTTCGATCGCCTGGTGCTCGAAGTATGGACCGACGGCACCATCGATCCTGTCGATGCCATCGCCCAGGCCGCGGAGATCCTCATCGATCAGTTCTCCCTCTTCGCCAACCTGGGCCGGCCGGCGGCCGGCTACGGCACCCGCCCAGCAGGGGCCGGCGCCGTGCTCTCGCCCGACCGGTACAACACCCCCATCGAAGAGCTCAACCTCTCCGTGCGTGCCTACAACTGCCTCAAGCGCAGCGGCCTCATGACCGTCGGGCAGGTGCTGGAGAAGAGCGAAGAAGAGCTCCTCTCGCTCCGGAACTTTGGCCGGAAGTCGTACGACGAGCTGCGCGAGCGGCTCGCCGAACTCGGCTTCATCGACCCCAGCCAGCCGGGTCTCCACCCCATCGCCGAGCGGCCAGGCCAGCGGCGGCGCCCGGCCACCGTCCGTACCAGCTCCATCATCCTCGACGAGGACGACGAAGAGAGCATGAGCGTCCTCGGCAAAGCGTTGAAGGAAGCCCTGAAGGAAGCCGGCGACGAGGAGCTCCTCGGCGCCGACGACGAGGAGTAGCCCTATGCGTCATCGCGTCGCGGGTCGCCATCTCGGCCGGGATACGGCCCACCGCCTCGCGCTCTACCGCAACCTCGTGACCGAACTGCTGCGGCACGAGCGCATCACCACCACGGAAGCCAAGGCGAAAGAGATCCGGCCCCTCGCCGAGAAGATGATCACCCTCGGCAAGCGGGGCGACCTCCACGCCCGCCGTCAGGCGCTCGCCTTCATCTACGACCCGAAGGTCGTGCGAAAGCTCTTCGCCGAAATTGCCCCCCGGATGAAGGATCGCAACGGCGGCTACCTCCGCATCACGAAGCTCGAGCGGCGCCTCGGTGACGGCGCTCCCATGGCCGCCATCGAGCTCGTCGACCTCGCGCCGCCCGCCGAGCGGCCGCGCCGCCGCCCGCAGCGCCCGCAGCCCGCTGCCGCGTCCCGCGCCGGGGGCGCCCCGGCCGCATCGGCGCCGGCCGCGGCGCCGGAAGCCGTCACCCCTGCGGAGGAGGCCGCTTCCGCCGCCGAGGCGGAGCGCCCTGAGAACTCCGGCGCAGACGACGAGCCTTCCGGAGCAGAAGCCTCCACCGAGGAGGCAAAGGAGTGAGCCAGTGGCCCTGCGGCGGTTCGCGGCCACGGTCAGCTATGACGGCGCGGCGTTCGCCGGCTCGCAGCTGCAGCCGAACGCCCGCACCGTTCAGGGCGTGCTCGAAGAGGCCGTCGAGCGCCTCTTCGGGACACCCACCCGCGTCCGCCTGGCGGGGCGCACCGATGCAGGGGTCCACGCCGTGGGCCAGGTCGCGGCCTGGGATGCAGACACACGCCTCGACCCCGCAACCATCGGCCGAGCACTTAACGCCCTTCTACCCGAAGACGTCGCCGTCCGGGACGTTCGCGAGACCGATCCCCGGTTCGACCCGCGGCGCTGGGCACGCCGCCGTCGCTACCGGTACACACTGCTCGTCGCGCGTGAACGGCAGCCGCTGCTCCGGCGGACGACCTGGCACGTTGGGCCCGGCCTCGACGTGGCCGCCATGCAGCGCACAGCCGATGCCCTCGTCGGTCGGCGCGATTTCGCCGCCTGCGCCGGCCCCCTCCCGGCGGGGCGTTCGAGCATCCGAACCATCTACCTCGCAGCATGGCGCAGCGATGGCTGCTGCCTGCTGTTCGATATCGAAGCCGACGCCTTCCTGCCCCAGATGGTCCGCCGCATCGTCGGCGCCCTCGTGCAGGTAGGCCGCGGCCGTCTTTCCACCGAGCAGTTCTGCGAGCTGCTCCGCCAGGCGAAGCCCGCTACCATCGGGCCCGCAGCTCCGGCCCATGGACTTTGCCTGTGGAGCGTCTCGTATGATGAGGGGTACGACCAATGAGCACCATCCGCCTGAAGGCGAACGACATCTGGAAGGACTGGCACGTCGTCGACGCGGCCGATAGGCCGCTGGGACGCGTCGCCAGCGAAGTGGCCCGGCTCCTGCGGGGGAAGCATAAGCCCACCTTCGAGCCCCACCTCGACATGGGCGACTTCGTCGTGGTCGTGAACGCCGCCAAGGTCCGGCTCTCCGGCAAGAAGCGCGAAGAGAAAGTGTACTACCGGCACTCCGGGTACCCCGGCGGGCTGAAGTGGCGTTCCTTCGAAGAGGAGCTCGCAAAGCACCCGGAGCGGGTGATCAAGCGCGCGGTGTGGGGCATGCTCCCGAAGACCTCCCTCGGCGAGCGGCTCCTGAAGCACCTGAAGGTGTACCCCGGCCCGGACCATCCGCACCACGCCCAAATCATCGGCGCGCAGCGGGAACGGGAGCGCCGGGAGGCGGAAATCCAAGCGCGCGTCCGCGAGGACATGGCCAAGAAGCCGCCGCGCCTCCGGCCCCTGCGAGGCCTCGCCGTGCTCGCTCCCGAAGCAGAAGACCCGGTTGCCGAACCCGCCGTCGCCGACGAACCCGCTGCCGAAGCAGCAGCTCCCGTCGAAGCAGCTGCGGCAGCCGAAGGTGCGCCCCGCCGCCGGACGCGCCGCACTACCGCCGTCGCCGAAGCGCAGGCCGCCGAGCAGCCTGCGACCGCCGAAGAGACCGCGCCGCGCCGCCGCACGCGCACGCGCCGGGCTGCCGGTGAAGCCTCAAGCGAGAGCGAGGAGTAGCCCATGGCTGAGCACTACTATTACGGCACTGGCCGCCGCAAGACAGCCGTCGCCCGCGTGCGACTCTACCCCGGGAACGGCGCCGTCATCGTGAACGGAAAGCCCATGGAAGAGGTGTTCCCCCGGGAGGTGCACCGTGCCGAAATCCTTTCGCCTTTGGTGCGCGTGGGCAAAGAGCGCGAATTCAGCGTGGTGGCCAAGTGCGAGGGCGGGGGCCTGAGCGGCTGGGCCGGCGCCATCAAGATGGGCATCGCGCGCGCCCTCGTCGCCGCTGACCCCTCCATCAAGCCCGTCCTCAAGCGGCCCACCAACCTCCTCACGCGCGACCCGCGCATGAAGGAGCGGAAGAAGGCCGGCTTGAAGCGCGCCCGCAAGGCTCCCCAGTTCACCAAGCGGTAAGCAGGGAGGTTCGTTCCCTCTGCGAGGGGGGCAGCACTGCTGCCCCCCTCATCGCGCCCGGCGCGTCATGTCCGCGCGGGCATCTTGCAGCCGTTCGCTGGCCGCGTAGTATTCCCTTGGAACCTTACCGGGCGGAAGGAGTTTCCCTGTGGCCGAAGCTACTGCTGCGACCCAATCGCAGCTCGCCGAACGCGCGTTCAACGGCAAGCTGCTCAACGTCAACCTCTCCACCGGCGAGATCACCGTCGAACGCCCCGACGAGTCCCTCTACCGCCGCTACCTCGGCGGCTACGGCCTCGGCGCCCGCCTCATGTGGGACCGCGTTCCCCGCGGCGCCGACCCCCTCGGCCCCGAGAACATGCTCGGCATGTTCCCCGGGCTCCTCACGGGGACGCCCCTCTTCGGGCAGCGGTGGCAGGTGGTGTGCAAGAGCCCGCTCACCGGTGGCTGGGGCGACGCAAATTGCGGCGGCGATTTCGGCGGCGTCCTCAAGCTCGCCGGCTGGGACGGGATCATGTTCTTCGGCAAGGCCGAAAAGCCCGTCTACCTCCTCATCGAAAACGACAAGGTCGAGCTCCGCGACGCCTCCGATCTCTGGGGCCAGATGGCCATCGACAACGAGATGGAGCTCAAGGTTCGCCATGGGAAGAAGGCGAGCGTGGCCAACATCGGCCCCGCGGGTGAGCGGCTTTCCCTCATCAGCGGCATCTGCAACGACCACGGCCGCCTCGCAGCCCGCTCGGGCGTGGGCGCCGTGATGGGCTCCAAGAATCTGAAGGCCGTCGTCGTCGTCGCCGACCGCAAGATCATCGCGCAGACGCCCGAGGTCCTGAAGATGCTTCGGGCCAACCTCGATGACTTCGTCAAGCCGCTCCGGGACTTCTTCCACAACTTCGGGACGACAGGCATCACCGCGGCCAGCGCCCTCAACGGCGACTCCCCGGTGAAGAACTGGGGCGGCGTCGGCATCCTCGATCTGGGACCGGAGAACGCCAAGAAGATCGACGGCGCCACCGCCATCAACCCGAAGATGGAGAAGTCCTACGGCTGCTGGCACTGCCCCATGGCGTGCGGCGCCGAATCCATCGAATCTACCAACCCCAAGTACCCCTACCCTCGCCACACGCACCGGCCCGAGTACGAGGCCATGGCTGCCTTCGGCACCATGAACCTGATGACCGAGCCCGACGCGCTCATCTACCTGAACCACCTCTGCAACCAGTACGGGTTCGACGTCATCAGCGCCGGCGCCACCGTCTCCATGGCCATCGAGTGCTACGAGCGGGGCATCATCACCAAAGAAGACACCGATGGCCTCGAACTCCGCTGGGGCGACCCTGACGCCATCATCGAGCTCGTGAAGCTCATGGGTGAACGGAAAGGCATCGGCGCCGTCTTTGCCGACGGCGTGGCGAAGGCTGCCGAGCGCCTCGGCCCGGAAGCTGCCAAGTACGCCATCCACATCGGCGGGCAGGAAGTGCCGATGCACGACCCGAAGCTCCAGCCCGAGTACTACACCACCTACAAGCTCGACCCCACGCCCGCCCGCCACACGCAGTACGAAGGGAACCGGCGGCTCGGGCGCATCCCGCCGGCGCCAGCCGACAAGACCCAGTACCACGGCCGTGGCGAACACCACAAGGCCGCCAGCGAGTACATGCACGTCGTCAATGCCGGCGGCATGTGTCAGTTCATCATGATGGCCGCCAACACCGCCAACATGCCCTCCTGGTTCAACGCGGTAACCGGATGGGACATGACCATGGACGAGGTCATGCAGATCGGGGAGCGCATCGCCAACCTCCGCATGGCCTACGAGATCCGCGAGGGCGGCAACCCCCGGAAGCGCGCCGTCCCGCCTCGCGTCACCGGCGAGAGCGACGAAGGCACGCGCGCCGGCCCGCTCCAGGGCATCAAGCTCGATACGGAGACCCTCGAGGTCGAGTACCTGAAGGCCTGCGACTGGGACATCGAAACCTGCAAGCCCTCGAAGGCCAAACTCGAATCCCTCGGCCTGGCTGACGTCGCGGCCGTCCTGCACGGCTAGCGCGTCGGCCCCCGCAGGACGAACGACAGGGCGCCGGGTATCCGGCGCCCTGTCGCGTCTCTTCGAGCTGCGAGAAGCTTGTCGGGGCGCTTACGCTCTTCGCAGCCTCGTTACGCTACCATGAGACCCGACCGACGCGTCGGTCGGTTTTCCGCCATGGCCCAGAAGACACAGCACCTTCGAGCGCACGCCCGGCGGGACCGCATCCTTGACGCCGCGTTGCGCGTCTTCGCGGCCCGCGGCTACCACGCCGCCAGCGTCGACGAAATCGCCGCTCGAGCCGATACCTCCAAGGGCGGCGTCTACTTCCACTTCCCCGGCAAACAGGCCCTCTTCCTCGCGCTCCTTGAATGGGCGCACCGGGAACTGCGCCAGCGCGTTGACGAGGCGGTGGCCACCGCTGACGAACCTCTCGCCAAGGCCGATGCGGCGCTTCGCGCCGTCATGAGCGCCTTCGCCGGGCATCGGCGCCTCGCTCGCATCGTCATGATCGACGCCCTCGGGGCCGGCAAAGCGTTCCACGACCGCGTCCTCGCCATCCAAGAGGAGTTCGTTGCGCTCGTGCGGGCCCTCCTCGAGGAGGCGAAAGCCGCCGGTGCCATCGCCGCCGACGTCGATCCAGCGCTCGCTGCCCGCGCCTGGTTCGGCGCCGTGAATGCCGTGGTCCTCGGGTGGCTCACCGCGAAGTCGCCGGCCTCCCTCGAACGGGCGTACCGGTCGCTACGGCCGCTCATCTACCGGAGCCTCGGTGCCAGTCCGCTGCCGGAGGTGGAGCGGTGAGCGTCGTGCGCCCCGCGGCCGAGCCGACCTCCCTGGCACGCAGCGAGGCGCGGGTTCGCGCCGCTGCGGCGGCCCGCGGCGGCGATGGCCGGGCGTTCGCCGTGGCGGCCGTTCCTATCGCATGCCCCGACACACCCTTCGACGCTTTCCGCCGCGCCCAGGGCGCGGTTCGCTTCGCCTTCGTCCAGCCCGATCGCCGCCTCGCTCTGATCGGAACTGGCATCGCTGCTGCCTGGCGCCTCGGCGCGCCTGGCCCCATCGGCGAGGCGGCTGCCATGCTCCGGGGCATGCCGCCCGCGACCGTCGTCGGCGACCCGCCCCCGCGTCAGCTTCCCATCACCTTCGCTGGATTCGCGTTTGGCCCCGGTCCGCGTGCGCCGCATTGGGCCCCCTTCGGTGATGGCCTGCTCGTGGTGCCTCGCGAGCTCCTGTTCGTCGAGGGCGACGACGCCTGGCACGTGTCCACGGAGCTGGTCGACGCGAGTGGCGTTCCGGTCCCCTGCGGGCTACCCGATCTCCCTGCGGCCCGCGAGGGTGGCGACCACGCGGCCACCGAGGCCGAGTGGACCTCCGCCGTCCTCCGGGCGCTCGACCGCATCTCCCGCGGCGAGGCCTCGAAAGTCGTCGTCGCTCGCGAGGCCCTTCTCCGCGAGTACCGCGCTGCCGATGAGGTGCTGCCGCTTCTGGCCGAGCGGTTCCCCACCTGCACCGTGTTCGCCGTCGACCTCGGCGGCCCCTGCTTCCTCGGAGCCACGCCGGAACGGTTGGCGGCGGTTGCCCGCGGGACGTTCGAGCTGATGGCGCTCGCCGGCACCGCGCCACGCGGCGCGGACCCCCGCGAGGACGAAGCCATCGCTGCGCGCCTCCTCGCCGATCGCAAGGAGCGCGAAGAGCACGCCGTCGTCGTAAAGGCGTTGTGCGAGGATGTCGCCCCGCTCGCCGCGGAGCTCGAAGTCGATGCCGAGCCGGGCGTCGTCCGGCTGCCGAACCTGCAGCACCTCCGCACCATGTTTCGCGGGCAGTTGCGCAGCGGAGCATCCCTCTTCGACCTCGCGGCCCGGCTTCACCCGACGCCCGCCGTGTGCGGGATGCCCCGAGACGCCGCCGCCCGCATCATCGCCGACGTGGAGAACTTCGATCGCGGTTGGTACGCCGGCCCGCTCGGCTGGGTCGACGGCAGCGGCGATGGCGAACTCGTCGTCGCCTTGCGCTCTGCGCTCCTCGTGCCCGAGGAGCCCGCCAGGCTTTTCGCCGGCTGTGGCATCGTCGCCCGGTCCGACCCCGAGCGGGAGTTCGCCGAGTCGAACCTCAAGCTCCGAGCAATCCGCAGCGTGCTCGCGCCGGAGACCGAAACGTGAGCGAGACGCTCTTCCGCTACGTCGGCACGTTCCTCGACGCGCTCGTGCAGGCAGGCCTGCGCGATGTCGTGCTGTGTCCTGGCTCCCGCTCCACGCCGCTGGCACTGCTCGCGCACCGGCATCCCGGGCTGCGCCTCTGGATGCACCTCGATGAACGCTCCGCAGCCTTCTTCGCCCTCGGCATGGCCAAGGCTTCCCGCCGGCCGGTCGGCGTCATCGTCACCTCTGGGACCGCCGCGGCAAACCTCCTCCCGGCAGTCGTGGAAGCACGGTACGGTCAGGTGCCACTCCTCCTCCTCACGGCCGACCGCCCACCAGAGGCGCAGGACGTCGGTTCGCTCCAGACCATCGACCAGCAGCATCTCTTCGGGCGGCACGCGAAATGGTTCCAGTCGCTGCTCATCCCCGAAGAAGGTGAGGAGGCCCTTCGCCACGCCGTCATTACCGCCGCGCGGGCCATGGCCATCGCGCAGGCCGAGCCGGCGGGACCGGTCCACCTCAACCTGCCGTTCCGCGAGCCCCTCATTCCCGGGCCGCCCGCCTGGGCGCCGGCGGGGCTCGCACACGACGTGCCCGCGAGCTCCACGGGGCTCCGGCGCCTCCCCGCAGGCGACGTGGAAGCCCTCGCCCGGCGCATGCGCCGCGCCGAACGCGGACTCGTGGTGGCGGGGCCCTGCGAGCATCCGGACTTTGCCGATGCCGTCGCGGACTTGGCCGCAGCTCTGGGATGGCCGCTCGCCGCCGACGTCTTCTCGGGAGCACGGGCTGCGGGGCTTCCCGCCCCGAACCGCGCTGTCGCCTACGATCTCTGGATCCGGCAGCCGGCAATCGGCGCCGCGCTCGAGCCGGACTTCGTCCTCCGCCTGGGCTCCCTGCCGATCTCGAAGCCGCTTTGGCAGTGGCTTGCCCGCCAGCGCCGCGTGCCGCACCTCGCCGTTGCTCCGGGAGGGAACTGGCCCGACCCGACGTTCGCCACGAACGAACTCCTCGACGCCGACCCCGTGCACCTCTGTCGCGACCTCGTGGCTGCGCTCGGCTCGCACCCGAACGAGGGCACGCGGCCCTGGCGCGAACGCTGGCTTGCCCTCGATGCAGCGGCACGGCGTGCCGCCGAGGAGCGGCTGACGGCCGAGAGCGCTGCCCACGAGCCTGGCGCTGCCGCTGAGGCCGTCGCGGCGCTTCCTCCCGGCGGCGCCTTCCTCGCCGGCAACAGCATGCCCGTCCGGGACGTCGATGCCTTCGTGTGGCAGACGCCCCCGGGCGCTCGATTCTTCGCCAACCGCGGCGCGAGCGGTATCGACGGCGTTGTCTCCACCGCCTGCGGCATCGCCGCCGCACACGGCGGGCCCACCGTGTGCCTCATCGGCGACCTTTCCTTCTTCCACGACGGGAACGGCCTGCTCGCGGTCCGGCGGTTTGGCCTGGCCCCCGTCTTCGTCGTCGTCGACAACGATGGCGGCGGTATCTTCTCCTTCCTCCCCCAGGCCGAGCACGGCGAAGCCTTCGAAGAGCTGTTCGGTACGCCCCACGGCCTCGACCTTCGCCACCTCGCAAGGCTGCACGGGCTTCACGTGTTCCCCGCCGAGCGCCCCGGCGACGTCCGGCGTGCGGTCGCGGGGGCGCTCGCACGGGGCGAGCCGGCGATGGTCCACGTCCGCACCGAGCGCGGGGCGAACGTGGCGCTCCACCGTGCGGTGGCGGCTGCAGTTGCCGATGCGGTCGCCGCCGAAACCTTGGGAGGACGGACGCTGCGATGAAGCTGGCGGTGCGCGGGGTGACCTACACCGTGGACGTGCGCGGCGAAGGGCCGGCTGTCCTCCTGCTGCACGGCTTCACGGGAACGCTCGAGGCATGGACGCCGCTCCTCGCTGCTTTCGAAGGGTTCCGGGTCGTCCGTGTGGATTTCCTCGGCCACGGCGGTTCCGACGCGCCGGGCGACCCTCAGCGGTACGCCATGGCCGAGTGCGTCGCCGACCTCTTCGCGCTGCTCGACTCCCTCGGCCTGGAGCGGGCGGCGGTGGTGGGCTACTCGATGGGCGGGCGCGTGGCCCTGCGCCTTGCGCTGGCTGTTCCCGAGCGCTGCTGGGCACTCGTCCTGGAGAGCGCCTCCCCGGGCATCGGCGAGGCGGCAGAACGGGAGCGCCGCATCGCTGCCGACGAGGAGCTCGCGCAGCTCCTGGAACGCGAGGGCATCAGCGCGTTCGTCGACTACTGGGAGTCGCTCCCCCTCTGGGCTTCCCAGTCCTCGCTCCCGGAATCGGTGCGGAGAGCGCTGCGGGAGCGGCGCCTGCGCCAGCGCCCCCACGGACTCGCGAACAGCTTGCGTGGGCTCGGTGCCGGCCGGGACGCACCTGTCGCCGGCCAGCTGGCCCGCCTCGCGCACGTTCCGGTGCTCATCCTCACTGGCGCGCTCGACGCGAAGTACGTCGCCTACGCCCGCGCGATGCTCAGCGAGCTCCCCAGTGCTCGCTGGGTGAACGTTGCTGGGGTCGGGCACGCCGTGCACCTCGAGGCACCGCACGCGTACTTCGATGCCGTGCGCCCCTTCCTTCGGGAGCACGCACCAACCACCATCCTCGCGGAGCAGCAGCGATGACCGAACCGCAGACCTGGCAGTACGTCCGCAAGGCCGCCGATTGGCGGAAGGTCCGCGATTACCGCGACATCACCTACTACAAGGCAGAGGGTGTCGCCAGGATCGCCTTCAACCGGCCCGAGGTACGCAACGCCTTCCGCCCGGAAACGATCGACGAGATGATCGACGCCGTCCGCGACGCCTGGCTCGATACGTCGATCGGGACCGTGCTCATCACGGGGGAAGGACCCTCGCCCAAGGATGGCGTGTGGGCGTTCTGCGCCGGCGGCGACCAGCGGGTTCGTGGCCACGGAGGCTACGAGGGCGGATACGTGCTCCCGCGCCTCCACGTGCTCGAACTGCAGCGCATGATCCGCTTCATGCCGAAGCCCGTCGTGGCCGTAGTACCCGGATGGGCCGTCGGCGGCGGCCACAGCCTCCACGTCGTCTGCGACCTCACCATCGCCAGCCGTGAGCATGCCCGGTTCCAGCAGGCCGATGCGCGCGCTGCCAGCTTCGACGGCGGCTACGGCTCCGCCTACCTCGCCCGCCACGTAGGACAGAAGCGCGCTCGCGAAATCTTCTTCCTGGAGCGCGTCTACTCCGCCGAGGAGGCGTTCGCCATGGGCATGGTGAACGCCGTGGTCCCGCACGAGGAGCTCGAAGCGACGGCCTTCGAATGGGCTCAGATCATGAACCGAAAGAGCCCCACGGCGATCCGGATGCTGAAGTACGCCTTCAACCTCGCCGACGACGGATTCGTCGGGCAGCAACTGTTCGCGGGCGAGGCCACTCGCCTCGCCTACATGACCGACGAGGCGAAGGAGGGCCGCGATGCCTTCCTTGAAAAGCGCCCACCGCGGTATGAGCAGTTCCCTCGCTGGCCTTGAAGAGGCGGCCTACGGGCGCACGCGACGGCCGATTGTCCGTGCGGCGGCGTGGCGCGTTCGGCTGCCGCTGCGGCTTCCAGTGGTCACGGCGAACCGAACCCTCCGCATCCGCGACGGGGCGGTGGTCCTCCTCCAGGATGCCGAGGGACAGGCTGGGTGGGGTGAGGCGCTCCCCTTGGCCGGGTTCGGGCGGCCCCGATGGCGTGCGCTGGCCCCTGCCCTCAGCGAGTGCCTCGCCGCTGCCGTCGGGCGCCTCCCGGCAGAGGCGATCAGCACCCTCCAGACGTTGCCCGTCCGGGACGCCACCGGCGCCGCAGCGGTGTTTGCCACCGAAGCGGCCGCACTGGACCTGCTTGCCCAGCAGGCTGGGGTCCCTCTCCGCGAGCTCTTCTCCCCCCGCCCTGCGGATACGGTTGCGGTGAACGCCCTGTTGATCGGTGACACGCCTCCCGAGGTCGCAGCCTCGGCGGAACGCGCGTGGCAGGAGGGGTACCAGGCAGTGAAGCTGAAGGTGGGCGGCCGGGCGCTCGAGGCTGACCTGGCCCGGGTTCGCGCTGCCCGCGCGGCGTTGGGGCCCACAGTTGCGCTCCGGCTTGACGCCAACGGAGCTTGGAGCGAGTCCGAAGCAGCGCGCGCCCTCGAGCGGCTCGCCGAGTTCGGCATCGACTACATCGAGCAGCCGCTGCCGCCCGGCGACCTCGCCGCGCTTGCCCGGCTGCGCGCGTCCCGCATCGTGCCCATCGCTGCCGACGAAGGCGCATCCTCGCTCGAGGACGTGGAGGAGCTCCTCGCCGCCCAGGCAGTCGATGTCCTCGTGCTGAAGCCCGCGGTGCTTGGGGGGTTGCTCGCGGTGCGGCGCGCGGCACACGCAGCGGCTGCCGCCGGCGTCCGGGCGGTCCTCACCTCGGCACTCGAGGGCAGCATCGCGGTGGTGGCTGCCGCGCAGCTGGCCGGCGCGCTGCCCGACCGCCAGGTGGCGCACGGCCTCGCGACGCTCTCCCTGCTGGCCCGAGACGTGACGGAACGGCCCCCGGCGATCGTGCGCGGGAGGCTTGTGCTCTCCGACGAGGTCGGACTGGGTGTAAAGCCGGCTCCGCGGGCGGTGGCTGGCCGTCCCTTCGTCGAGGTGCGGGCATGATGCTCGTCCCTGATTGGCTCGCTTACCGGGCGGCCGCCACCCCGTCGCGGCCGGCACTGCGGCACGACCGCGAGCGCTGGACCTTCGCCGAACTCCACCGCCACGCCGCCGCGGTGGCCGCTTGGCTTCAGGACGCCGGCGCAGGGGATGGGAAGCCGGTCGCGCTGTTGGCCTGGAACTCGTTGCGGGCAGGGGCGGCCATCCATGCCGTCCCCCGAGCCGGCTCCGTCCTCGTTCCCCTCAATGCACGGCTCACTGCCGATGAGCTCGCCTGGCAGCTTCGCGATTCGCAGTCGGCGTTGCTCCTCTACGACGAGGCGAATGCCGACCTCGCTCGGGCAGCTGCCCGCGCCGCTGCGGTTCCTGCCTTCCCGCTGCCCGACCCTGCTTCCCTTCCCCAGCGGCCTCTCGAACCCGCCGACCTGCGGCTCGATGCGCCGCACTCCATCATCTACACCTCCGGGACGACTGGCCGTCCCAAGGGCGTCGTCCTCACGTTCGGAAACCACCTCTGGAGCGCCGTGGGCTCGGCCCTCAATCTCGGTCTGCGGGCCGACGATGCCTGGCTCGCGTGCCTCCCGTTCTTCCACGTCGGCGGCCTCTCGATCCTCCTCCGCGGCGTGCTCTACGGCATGGAAGTGTCGGTGCACGAGCGCTTCGACGCGCAGCGGGTGAACGAGGAGATCGATCGTGGCGGGATCACCCTCATCTCGGTCGTCGCCACGATGCTGCGCCGCATGCTCGACGCTCGCAGGGACGCCCCATTTCCCGCCTCGCTCCGCTGCATCCTCACCGGTGGCGGCCCCGTCCCTCGTGACCTCCTCGAGCGGTGCGCGCGCATCGGAGCGCCGGTCGTGCAGACGTACGGCCTCACCGAAGCTGCGTCGCAGGTCTGCACCCTCGCACCCGAAGATGCCCTGCGCAAGCTCGGCGCGGCGGGCAAGCCCATCTTCCCCACGCAGGTGCGCATCACCGAAGATTCCGGCGCCTCGTGCCCGCCCGGCGTACCCGGCGAGATCCTGGTACGGGGGCCCACGGTGATGGCCGGCTACCACCGGAATCCCGAAGCGACTGCGCAGAAGGTGCGCGGCGGCTGGCTCGCCACCGGCGATATCGGGTACCTCGACGAGGAAGGGTATCTCTATGTGCTCGACCGCCGTGAAGACCTCATCGTCACTGGCGGTGAGAACGTGGCGCCGGCGGAAATCGAGGGTGTCCTGCGCGAGCACCCGGCGGTTGCTGATGCGGCGGCGGTCGGAATCCCCGACCCCGAGTGGGGACAGGCCGTCGTGGCGGCGGTGGAGCTTCGCCCCGGCGCCCACCTCACCCCTGCCGAGCTGCTGGCCTTCGCCCGCGCACGGCTGGCGGCGTTCAAGTGTCCCCGCGAGATCCGCATCGTGACCGAGCTGCCGAAAACGGCGTCCGGAAAGGTCGTGCGGCGGCTCCTGAGGGAGCAGTGGCGCTCCTGAACCCCCTGTTCCTGTGCGTCCCGAGGCTCGCCTTCAGTTGAGGAGGTCCCGTCCTCCCCGGCGCAGACGAAGGACCGTTCAGTCGCTGCACTTTGGCCCGTTCGGCCGTAGAAGGCGCGAAGGATTCCTACGAGGCTTGTGATTGCAATCACGAGCAGCCCCCCCACGGCTGCTCGAGGAACCAAAAGGAGGAGCCGTGAACCTGTCGAAGTTTGTCACCCCACTGCTCGCCCTGGCCGTGCTTGGCAGCGCGGCGATGGCAGCCTGCGGCGGTTCGGGCGGGAGCGAATCGACGCCTGCCCCGATCGCCACAAAGCCCGCGACTACCACCGGTGGAAGTTCCGGAGGTCAGACCTCCGGCGGCGGTGCGGCGAAGACGGTCGAAGTGGTGATGAAGGACAACTTCTTCGAGCCGAAGGAGATCACCGTTCCGGTGAACACGACCATCAAGTTCGTCGCAAAGAACCAAGGAGCGGCTGTCCACAACATGCACGTGCTGAGCGCAGCCAAGGAAGGGAAAGACTTCAAGAGCGACCTCCTCGTGAATCCTGGCCAAACGAGCGAGTTCGAGGCGAAGTTCACGAAGACCGGCAAATATGACTTCCAGTGCGATTACCACCTGCCGGACATGGTCGGCGTGATCAACGTGACGCAATGAGCACGGCACACGCCGTGATGAAGGAGGGAACACTATGGCAGTCACTCGCCGAGAGCTGCTCACCGGAGGTGCCGCCGGCGCCGCGGGCCTCATCGTCGGCGGCGTCATCGGCCGCGCCGTAGGCGGCGGCGGTGAGGGTGGCGGTGGGGCTGGGCTCACCGCCGACGTCCAACAGATCGCCGACAGCCGCGGCCTCTCCGCCGAAGACGTCCGCAAAGCCGTCAAGACGTTCGTGCCGCCCGGAAAGCCGCAGCTAGACGAATTCCTGATGTTCGCGTCGGGCGGGCACGGGGGGCAGATCCTCGTCATCGGCGTGCCCTCGATGCGCCTCTACAAGGTCATCGGGATGTTCACACCCGAGCCGTGGCAGGGTTTCGGCTACGGCGCCGACTGGGGCGAGGCGGTGCTCGAGCAGGGCACGACGGAGCAAGGAACGCCCTACTCCCGTGCCCGTGGCAAACTCAGGTGGGCCGATACGCACCACCCGGCCCTCAGCGAGACCAACGGCGAGTACGACGGCCGCTGGGTGTACATCAACGATCGGGCCAACGGCCGGCTCGCCATGGCTGACCTCCGGGACTTCAAGGTCAAACAAATCGTCGACGTGCCGAACCTCCAATCCTCCCACGGCGGCGCCTTCGTTACCCCCAACACCGAGTACGTTCACATCTCCTCGATGACGCCCACCCTCGTCAAGACGGACGACATCGAGCGGGCGCTCGAGAACTTCAAGGATGCCTTCCGCGGGTACTCGAGCTTCCTCGCTGTCGACCAGAAGACCGGGCGAATCGACCTCGGCCGCAGCTTCCAGGTCGAACTGCCGCCGTACACCCAGGACCTCGCTGATGCTGGCAAGCTCGTGAGCTACGGCTGGGCCTTCATCAACTCCTACAACTCCGAGATGGCCACCGGCGGCAACCTCGAAGGGAAGGAACCGCTCGAGGTCGGCGCTTCCCAGAAGGACTTCGATTACCTCCACATCATCAACTGGAAGAAGGCCGAGGAGCTCGTGGCTGCCGGCAAGGGGGTCACGCGCAACGGCATCAAGGTCATCCCGCTCGATGTTGCCGCGAAAGAGGGCGTGCTGTTCCTCGCGCCCGAACCGCGCAGCCCGCATGGGGTGGACGTCGCGCCCAACGGCGAGTACATCTGCGTCAGCGGCAAGCTCGACCCGCACGCCACGGTGTACAGCTTCTCCAAGATCAAGGAGGCCATCGAGAAACGCGACTTCGAAGGCACCGACGTGTACGGGGTGCCCATCCTCCGCTACGACGCCGTCGTAGCGGCGCGTGTCGAGCTGGGCGCCGGGCCACTCCATACGCAGTTCGACGACAAAGGGTTCGCCTACACCAGCCTCTTCCTCGAGAGCGCGGTGGCCAAGTGGTCGCTCGGCGAGCCGTACTTCACCGGCGACAAGGCCTTCAAGCTGGTCGATAAGCTCCCCATCCACTACAACATCGGCCACCTCGTCGCCATGGAGGGCGACACCGTCAAGCCGGCAGGGAAGTACCTCGTTGCCCTCAACAAATGGTCGATCGACCGGTTCCCGGTGGTCGGCACGCTGAAACCGCAGAACTTCCAGCTCGTGGACCTTACCGGCGAGAAGATGGAGATCCTCGCCGACATGCCCATCACCGCTGCCGAGCCGCACTATGTCCAGGCCATCCGAATCGATCGCATCAAGGCCTGGGAAGTGTATCCGCCCGGCACGAACCCTCTCACCATGGAGCCTGACCCCAACGCCGTGAAGGAGGGGCAGGAACGCATCGAGCGGAAGGGGAATACGGTCGAGGTCTGGGCGACGGTCAAGCGCAGCAACTTCAAGCCGGACATCATCCGCGCGAAGAAGGGCGACAAGGTCGTCATCCATCTCACGAACGTCGAGACGACGCCAGACGCCACGCACGGCTTTGCCATCCCGCGCTACAACATCAACGTCAGCTTGGACCCGGGCGAGGCGACGACGGTCGAGTTCGTCGCCGATACCACCGGCGCCTTCGCCTACTACTGCACGGAGTTCTGCTCAGCTCTCCATCTTGAGATGCAGGGTTGGCTGCTGGTCTCGTAGGTTCTCCCTCCTCGGGCTGCCGGCGGCCGCGGCCGCCGGCAGCCCCCGTCGCCAAGGAGCCAGGCCATGATCTCCCGCCGCAGCTTCCTCATCGGGTTCGTGTCGCTCGGCGCCGCAGCGGCCGCAGGCGCGGCCGCCTACTTCGCACTCCCCGAGGGCGACGAGGAGCGTGCCGGCCCGCCCGCTATCCGCTTCGGCGCCGATACCTGCGCCCACTGCGGCATGGTCATCGCCGACCGCCGCTTCGCCGCGGCGTGGCGAGGCCCGGGCGGTGCCCAGCGCTTCGATGACATCGGCTGCCTCGTGCTCCTGCTTCGTCGCCAACCCGACCCCGCGGCAGTTCGGGCATGGGTGTCGGACTTCCGGGCCGAGTCGCTCGTGCCCGCGGAAACGGCCGGGTACGTCGCCGATGCTCAGGTGAATACGCCCATGGCCTACAGGCTCGCCGCTGCGGCCTCGCTCGACGCTGCCCACGACCTTGCAAGGGCGCTGGGGGGCCATGTCCTCGACTGGCGCGCGTTGATCGATTCCTGGAGCCCGGAGGGAACGCGATGACGGCTGCTACCGATACTGCCGCGAACGTCGAGGCCACCGCCGTCGGACGGCAAGGCCTCCTCGAGCGCCTCCGCATCCCCGACGGCTACTGGGCGGCTTGCGCCCTCCTGGCGGCGGGCCTCCTCGCCATCTCCATGGCCCTCCCTCTCTGGCAGCTGAAGCTCATCGCTCCCCAGTACCCGAAGGGCCTCTACCTCACCGCCTACGGCTACCGGATGGTTGGCGACATCGAGGAGATCAACCGCCTCAACCACTACATCGGGATGAAGCACATCGACCCGAGCTCGGTGTGGGAACTCAAGCTCTTCCTGGTCGCCATGCCGGTGCTGGTGGTGATCACGGCCGCGTCGGCCTTCTTGGCGCGCCGTCCGCTCCATCGCAACCTGGTCAGGGCGCTCCTGTGGGCGCCTCCGCTCTTCTTCCTGGCCGACCTCCAATTTTGGCTCTACGACTACGGGCACGACCTTGATCCGAAAGCCGCGCTCCGCATGGACCCCTTCACCCCGAAGGTCATCGGCCCGACTCGGGTCATGAACTTCGGAGCCGATACGATGGTGGACTGGGGGTTCTGGGCCATGGTCGGCGCCGCCCTGGTCGTCACCCTCGGGCCGGCATTTGCCCGCTGGTTAGTGGCCAGCTGGAAGAACACCGGCACGGCAGCCGCGGCGCTGGTGCTCGTCCTCGCTGCCGCGGCGGCCGTGGCCCCGGGCCGCACGACGGCCGCCGTCGGCTTCCCATCGACGATCACGGAAGCCATTGCCCGCGCCCAACCGGGAGACACCGTCGTGGTTCCGCCCGGCACCTACCACGAGCACATCACCATCGACAAGCCGGTGACGCTGGTAGGGGAAGGGAGACCCGTCATCGACGGGGGCGGTACGGGCGACGTCGTCGTGATCGCCGCGGAGGGTGTCACCCTCCGCGGTTTCGCGATCCGGGGGAGCGGCCGCGACGTCGCCAGCGAGCCCGCCGGCATCCGGGTCCTCGCTCCGCACGCCGTAATCGAAGACAACGAGCTGCGCGACGTGCTCTACGGCATCTCGCTCTTGAACAGCAACGGCCACATCGTGCGCAACAATCGCATCGAAAGCATCGCGGAACTTCCGCCCGAGCGGCGCGGCCACGCCGTCTACCTCTTCAACGCCAGCGACTGCCTCGTGGAGGGAAACATCGTCCGCAACGGCAAGGACGGTCTCTTCCTCGGCTTCGCCAACCGCAACGTGCTGCGCAACAACGACGTCTCTTACGTGCGCTACGGCATCCATTACATGTATGCAGACCACAACGAGTTTGCCGACAACCGATTCACGAACAACATCGCCGGCGCCGCCATCATGTTCTCCCGCGGGATCACCCTCCGCCGCAACGAGATGGCGTACAACAAATCTGGAGCATCGGGCTACGGCATCCTGCTCAAAGACGTCGACGACGTGCTCATCGAGGGAAACATCATCCACCACAACCGCCTCGCCATCACTGCCGACGGCGCTCCCAGGAGCCCGCAGGGGTTCGTCACCGTGCGGGAGAACTTCATCGGGTACAACCAGGTGGCGCTCGAACTCTTCACCACGGCGAACATCACGTTCACCGGCAACACCTTCCTTGGCAACCTCGAACAGGTCCGCAGCCTCGGCGGTGACATCGCCAAGCGCAACCGGTGGGCCCTCGATGGCCGCGGCAACTACTGGGACGGGTACCAGGGCTTCGACGCCAACGGCGACGGTATCGGTGACCTGCCCTACGAATACAAAGATGCCTTCGCCGACCTCCGCGGGAACGCCGCTGCCGTGCAGGCCTACGCCTTTACGCCAGCTCATACGGCCATCCAGCTCGCGGCGCGCTGGTTCCCAGCGTTGCAGCCGGAAACGCGGCTCGTCGACCCCGCGCCGCTGATGGAACCCTCGGTTACGCTCGCCACCGCGTCGCGCACGCACCTGCCCTCCATCGGCGCTGCGGCCGCGGTCGCTCTCACCGGAGCCCTGCCCGTCGTCCTCGCTCGCCGGCTGCGCCCGGCGCGGAGGTGGTGACCATGCTGCAGGTCGTGGAGCTGGGGAAGTCGTACCGCAACGTCCGTGCCCTCGACGGCGTCTCGTTCGCGCTGCCCCGCGGGCGCGTACTCGCCGTCGTGGGAGCCAATGGTGCAGGGAAGTCGACGCTCATCAAGTCGGTCGTGGGCCTCATTCGGTTCGAAGGGCGCATCGTCGTCGATGGCATCGATGTGAGCCGGAACCCAAAAGCGGCCCGGCGACGGATCGGCTACCTCTCGCAAGAGGCTGCCCTCCATCCCGACCTCACGGTCGCTGAGACGGCATCGTTCTATGCCGCGCTCCGCGGGCTCCCGCCGCAACGCGCTCGGGAGTGCGTAGAACTCGTCGGGCTGGGGGCTGTCTCCGATCGCCGGGTCGGCGCGCTCTCCGGAGGCATGCGCCGGCGCCTCGCGCTCGCCGTCGCCCTCCTCGCCGACCCACCGCTGCTCGTCCTCGACGAACCAGCCTCCGGGCTGGACGTCGCTGCCCGGGTGGAACTCCGCCGTCTCATCGCCGACCAGCGCAGCGCGGGGAAGTCGGTGCTGCTCTCAACCCACTGGCTCGAAGATGTGCCTCACATCGCGGATGACGTCCTCGTCCTCGACCGCGGGCGCGTCGTCTTCACTGGGCCTGCCAGGGAGCTGCTCGAAGCCCCGGCCATCGAAAGCCGGCTCTACCTGCGCATCAACGGCCGCTCGCAGGACGCGATCGAACTGCTACGGCGGGCCATGCCCCAACGGCCTGCCGAACGGCTGGGCGATTGGGTCGTGCTTCCCGTGCGCGCGGCCGAGAAGGCCTCCGTCCTCCATACGCTCGTGGCGGCTGGCATCCCCGTCTCCGACGTGCGGGTCGAAGAGGCGCCTGCCGACGAGGCGCTCCGTCGCTTGACGGAGGTCGATCCATGAGCGCCTTCCTCACCCTGGTACGGAAAGAGGTCCGCGATGCCACGCAGAGCCGCTGGCTCGTCGGGTTTGCGCTTTCATTCGCGCTCCTCGTGCTCCTCTTCGCTCGGGTACAGTCCGGGGGCGACGTATTCGCCGAAGGGTTCAACCGCACGACTGCGGGGCTCTTGAACCTCGCTCTCCTGGCTGTTCCCCTGCTTGCGCTCCTCTTGGGCGCATCGGCGGTTGCCAGCGAACGCGAACAAGGGACACTGGCCACGCTCTTGTCGCAGCCCATCGGTCCCGGCGAGCTCCTCTTGGCCAAGTACGCCGGCCTCACGCTCGCCCTCTGGGCGGCAGTCGCCCTCGGGTTCGGGCTCGGCGGCTTGCTGCTCGCCCTGTTTGCCCCGCTCGGCGCCTTCGATCGGTTCCTCATCTTCGTGGGGCTGGCTGCTGGGCTCGCAAGCGCCTCAGCCAGCATCGGCGTGCTCCTGTCCGTCGCCCTCCGGACCCGACTTCGGGCCATGGCGTCGGCGGTGCTCGTATGGCTCGTGCTCACGCTCTTCTACGAGCTCGCTGCGATCGCCATCGCTCTCACCATCTCGGCCTCGGGACGGACGTTGCTCCTCGCTTCCCTGCTCGACCCTGTGGAGTCGGCCCGCATCCTCGGGGTCCTCGCCGTCGAGCCGAACCTCGATGTCCTCGGGCCGCTCGGCGCGTACCTCGCGACGGAACTCGGCGTGGGCCCAACCGCAGCGCTGTTGAGCATGGCGATGGTCGCCTGGATCGCAGCTCCGCTGAGCATCGCGGTCGCGGTCTTCCGGCGCCAAGACGTGTAGCCCTGTGGCGACAGCTGCCAAGGCCCGTCGGCCCAGAGAAGTTTGGCCGAATGGCCATAGGTCGAACGGCCAAGGCTTCCTAGGCTCCTTGGTAAGACTCGTTCCGATTTCGGTGCTGCGGCACCTGCTGCGGGGGCGCAGGGGTTCCGAACGCCCCCATATCGTGACGGAGGAGGTCTGTGGCCCGGCACATCGTCAACATCGTCGTCATTTGGGTCATCCTCACGGTGCTCGGCGCCCTCGTGCTCACGCTGAACTTCTTCCCGGCAACGGGTGCCGAGTTCGCCAAGGACTTCAACGGCATCTTCCGGCTGCTCGCCTTCATGGGGTTACCGGTCGTCACCTTCGTATTCGCGTGGGTCGGGTATTCCTTCTTCGCCTTCCGCGCCCGCAGCGGCGAGGATGAAGGCCCGGCCTTCTGGGGACGCAACTGGGTCCCCATCGTTTGGCTGGCGGTCACGGCAGCCCTGGCGATTACCGTGATGATCTACCCCGGGCTCACGGGCCTCGCGAAGCTCCAGGCCGATCCTCGCGGCTACGGCTGGGGCGAAACCGGCGCCGACCTTGTTGTGAAGGTCACCGGCTTCCGCTGGTCGTGGTCGTTCGAATACCCCCAGCAAGGAATCACCGTCAACGCCGTCCAGGGCCGCGAGCTGGTCCTTCCGGTCGATGCCACGGTCCGCTTCGAGGTGAACTCCACCGACGTGGTGCACTCATTCTGGATCCCGGCGTTCCGGATGAAGATCGACGCCATCCCTGGACGCACGACCTACATGGTCGTCAGGCCGGTCGTCACCGGGAGCTTCGATGACGATCAAGCGTTCCGTGTCCAGTGCGCGGAGCTCTGCGGCCTCGACCACGCGAAGATGTGGCTCCCTGTCCGGGTCGTCGAACGGGAGGAGTTCGAGGCCTGGGTGCAGCAGATGAAAGCTCAGTAGCGAGGGGGAAACCGCGCAGATGTACGCTCTCATCTCCATCGCCAGCGGGGTCGCTTCCGGCCTCATCGGGTTCTACCTCGGCATCGGGCTCACGGCCCTCGTCCGCGTCGCCTTCGGCCATAGCCCTTGGGACGCGCAGATCTCCATCACCGTGGGATACATCTTCGGGCTCGTCGGCTGGCTCATGGGCATCGGCATGTGGGGTGCCTGGGGCCGCGAGTGGTTCGGCCTTCCGACCTACGCCAGGAAAGCGCCCGGCTGGCAGCGCTACTTCGTCTTCAACACCGACCACAAGGTCATCGGTATCCAGTACCTCGTGACCTTCGTGGTGGTGTTCCTCCTCGCCGGGCTGCTGGCGATGCTGATGCGCGCGGAGCTGGCCCAGGCGGGCAATCAGTTCCTCACCAATGACCAGTACAACGCCATCATGGGCCTGCACGGGATCCTCATGGTGGCGGTGGCCGTGGCGGCCGTCATCGGCGGCATCGGCAACTACGCCGTGCCCCTCATGATCGGCGCCCAAGACATGGCCTTCCCGCGGCTGAATGCCCTCACCTACTGGCTCAACCCGCCCGTTGCCCTCTTGCTCCTGCTCACCCCCGCGTTGGGGGGCCTCGAGACGGGCTGGACGGCGTATCCCCCGCTCTCCGTGCTCACCGAGAACGCCCAGCTCCTCTTCAACCTCGCCATCATCACCTTCGGGCTGACGTCGATCCTCGGCGGCCTCAACTTCATCGCCACCATCATCTACCTGCGCGCTCCCGGCATGACATGGGGCCGGCTGCCCATCTTCGTTTGGTCCATGTTCGTGGCGGCCTGGCTCGCGCTGCTCTTCACCCAGGGGTTCGCTGCCGCGCTGCTCATGGTGCTGCTCGATCGCGCGCTCGGGATGAGCTTCTTCAACGCCCAGAACGGCGGCGACCCGCTCCTCTACCAGCACGTCTTCTGGTTCTACTCACACCCCGCCGTCTACATCATGGTCGTTCCGGGCTTCGGGCTCGCCCTCGAGCTCATCACCCACTTCTCCCGCAAGCCCCTCTTCGCCTACAAGTACGCCGTGGGCGGGCTCTTGGGCATCCTCGGGCTTAGCGGCCTCGTATGGGCGCACCACATGTTCACCTCAGGGATGCCGAACTACCTTCACGGCCCCTTCCTCGTCCTCACCGAAGCCATCTCCATCCCCACAGGGCTCATCTTCCTCTCGGCGCTCGGCACCATCTTCATGGGCAAGCTGTGGCTGAAGACACCGATGCTCTTCGCCTTGGCGGTCATCTTCAACTTCGCCCTCGGGGGTATCACCGGCATCTTCCTCGCCGACGTGCCGACTGATATCCACTTCCAGGACACGTATTTCGTGGTGGCGCACTTCCATTACACCATCGTCGGCGGCGAAATCTTCGCCCTGTTCGGCGCCATTTACTACTACTTCCCAAAGATGACGGGCCGCATGTACAACGAGACGCTCGGTAGGCTCCACTTCTGGTGGATGTTCCTCGGCTTCAATGCGACCTTCTTCCTCATGCACTGGCCGGGCATCCTCGGCATGAACCGGCGAATCGCCGATTACCCCTCCTCGCTCGAAGGCATCAACCTCATCATCAGCCTCGCCGCCTTCGCCCTCGGCGCTAGCTTCCTCGTGTTCGTATTCAACATGATCTACTCCTGGGTGCGTGGCCCCGTGGCCGAGGCGAACCCGTGGCGCGCCCGCACGCTCGAATGGCAGACATCCTCGCCGCCGCCGGTGGAAAACTTCCCGGCTCCGCCGGTGGTGCGCGGCCATCCCTACGAATACGGCGTGCCAGGCTCCGTCCACGCCATCGTCCCCACGCCTCTCCCCGGCGGTGCGCCTGCCGGAGGTGCGAAGTGACCGACTGCGTCCGCAACACCCCTAGGAGGTCCGCAACGCGATGAGCATCTTCAAAGTCGGCTGGATCGTGGCGGTGGGGCTGGCCATCCTCACCATCGTCGAGTACATCTTCGCCGCCGAAGTGGCCGATGCCACCGCGCGGTTCCTCGGCCTCGTGCTCTCGGCCGGGACGAAGGCCGGTCTCATCATGTGGTTCTTCATGCACCTCCCGCGCGTCTGGCGGGGTGAGGAGGCGCACTGATGGCGGCTACGGCAACCTCGCTCCCGGTCGCTGAGCATGCGCACCCCGATCCGGTGCACTTGAAGCGTGTCGGGCTCTGGCTCTTCTTCTTCTCCGAATCCATCCTCTTCGGGCTCTTTCTCTCCGCGCGGTTCTACCTGGAGGGCATTCAGGCCGAACACCTCGATCAGGCGCTCGGACTCGGGATTACCATCGTCCTGCTCCTGTCGAGCGTGACGGCCTACACCGCGGAAACGGCCATCGAACACGACCGGCGCGGCATCGCCGTCTGGGGCCTCATCGCAACTATTGCCCTGGGCCTCGTCTTCATGGCCGGCGTCGGCATCGAGTGGTCGACGGCCCACTTCTCCCGGCACGAGGCCTTCGGCACCGTGTTCTTCTCGATGACAGGCCTCCACGCCTCGCACGTCGTCAGTGGCGTCGGGCTCCTCGTGCTGGCACTCATCCAGCTCCTGCGGGGACGGTTCAGCAGCAAGGATCACTGGCCCATTTCGGGCGTAGTGATGTACTGGCACTTCGTCGATGTGGTCTGGGTCTTCTACTATCCTGCGCTCTACCTCATCCAGGGAGTTTGAGCGCGGTTGGGTACGGCGGCTCGCCGCACTCGCGGCGAGCCCCGTGTCCCTCACCGTGGTGCTCGTGCTCGCCCTTTCCTGGGGCATCAGTCTCGCCTGGTGGGCCATCTTCGAACCCATCACCGCCGAGGCCCGCACCACCAACCTCGTGATCCCCCAGGGGACGGCTGACGCAGTCGCCCGGGGCGAGCTGCCTCCCTTCATCCCCAACTCCCTCACCATCGGACGCAACGGCCGAGTTCGCGTCATCAATGAAGACTCGGTGCCCCATCACATCGGTGCGTGGACGGTCCCGCCCGGCGGTTCCGCCATCATCGAACCCGCCGAGACCGGCGATGGCGTGACCTGCTCCATCACGCCGTCGGGGACGATGCCGGTCTTCCTCGACCGGCGACCGCCGCTCACCTCCACGTTCGTACCGGCGGCCATGCTGGGAATCCCCAGCGCGGTCATCGCAGGGCTCATCGTCTTCGTGCTCCGACGCATCGACACCGGCGGGTCCGCGCCGCCCCTGGCTGGGAGGGAGCCATGAGGGCCGTTCGGCGCGCAAAAGAATGGCCGAATGGCCGTCCCCCTGCCGCGGTCCAACGGGCACCATAGCCTCGGTGGTGGGCAGGTGGCGCTGTCGCGATTGCCCCCGCAGACGCTCCGGCCCCGAGGCTCCAGGGCCGCAGACGACCCCCCTGAGTTGAGCTGCCTGCCCACCATTCCTCTTCTCCCCCCGCCGTATGATGGGAGCGCGGCCCGGTGCCGCGCTCACCCTTTCCTGCGAGGTGTCTCGTGAGCGACCCTGCATACGGTTTCACGCTCCGGTTGCCCGGCGTTTCCTACGAGGACGCGCGCCAACGCATCATCGATGCCCTGGCTGCCGAAGGCTTCGGCATCCTCACCGAGATCGATGTGGCGGGCACGCTGAAGAAGAAGCTCGGGGTCGACTTCCGGAAGTACGCCATCCTCGGCGCCTGCAACCCGCCGCTCGCCCACCGCGCCCTCGAGGCGGAGCCCCTCATCGGCCTCCTCCTGCCCTGCAACGTCGTGGTCGCCGAGGAAGACGGCGGCAGCGTCGTTGCCCTTCTCAGTCCGAAGGCCATCTTCCAGCTCGTGGGCAACCCACGGGTCGAAGGCCTGGCCGACGAGGTAGAAGCGAAGCTCCGCCGCGCGCTGCAATCGCTGGCGCCGGCCGGATCCCGTGGTGCGTCATGAGCCAGCCGCCGACCGCCCGCCCCGTCCGAGAATCACTCCTTGCCGCGGCGCGCGATCTCGCCGACGCCGCCGCTGGCCGCCATCCGGCGCACGACGCCGTACGCGGGGCGGCGCTGGCCATCGAGTTCCACCTCGACACGCTCGCACGCGGTTTGGCGCGGGGACAGATCGAGGCGAGGCTCCGGTCGCGCGCCGAGGCGATCCAGGCCGACCTCAATCGCGCGCTCGAGAAGCTCTGGGCCGTGGACGCGGCCCTGCGGCAGGGCGGCGTCGAATCTGCACGCCTCGCAGAGCTTGCGACTACCGTCCGTGCCCTCGGCGAAACCGAAATCGACTTGGTGCTCGAAGAGTTCCGCTCCCTCGGGGCGCTCGACTGATCCGAGCGGTCGTTCCCGCAATCTTCACCTTCCTCCCGCCCCCAACCCGTAACGTTCGTCCCCCTTCGGACGCTATCTACACGGAGGCGCAGCACCGAGGAGGTGGAGACGTGGCCTTCGGAGCGATTCCCGCACCAGCTCCCGGGGCCCGCGTTGCCGGCACGATGAGCGAGCTCGACCGGCTGCGGGCCGGAGACCCGGAGGCATGGGCGCGCCTCTTCGAGGCGACGCATCGTGCCGTGTACCGCGCGGCCCTCGTGCAGGTTCGGGATCCCCACCTGGCCGAGGACGTCATGGCCCAGGTCTACCTCGAGGCATTCGCAGGCATCCGGCGGTACCGCGATCGCGGCCGGCCGTTCGCCGCCTGGCTTCTCACCATCGCCCGGCAGCGTGCCGTGGACGCCCTCCGGAAGCGTCAGCGGGAGCTTCGCCGCCTGAGCACCCAGACTCCGCCTGCCGCCGACGAGGAGGTGCAGCTGACCGAGTCGTCGGTGCTGTTGGGCGCCCTGGAGACCCTCACGCCCGAACAGCGCGAGGTGCTCCACCTCCGCTTCGTTGAAGACCTCTCCCTCGAGCAGACGGCTGCCGTGATGGGGCGCTCCGTAGGCGCGGTGAAGGCGCTCCAGCATCGCGCCATCCTCCGGCTCCGTGCCGCGCTCACCCACCACTCTGGAGGGAATCGAGCATGAATCGCATCTTCGCTCGCCCTGACCCCGACCTTGACGAGACCGAACTCGAACGGTTCGCGTCCCAGCTCTTCGCGTCCCTGCGCGCCGAGCGCCCGCGAGAAGCGAGCGTAGAGCGCGCTCGGGCGGCTCTCGCCGAACGCCTACGCTGCGGCCCGCAGGCCGCGCCCGCCCCTGGGTGGGGCGGATTGCGCCGGGCGCTGGCGGGAGGCATCGCCCTGCTGCCGCTCGCCGCGGTAGGAACCGTCGCGGCCATGTCCGGGACGGGCATCGGCCCGGTCGATGTGCCCCGCGTGCCCGGTTTCTCGGTTTCCGGCGGCGGACACACGACCTCACTCGACATCGCCGCTCAGCACGAGGGGGACGATGGCGAAGCCCCCACGGAAACCCCCGCACCGACCGTGACGCCTACGCCACCATCATCGAAGGGTGCGGATGCAGGACAGCCGGGGGCGCTCGGCGGCTCGCACGGCGCCGAGGTGTGCGCGACGGCGAACAGCCGCGCGCAGGCGGTTCTCCGATCGCTGCTCGAATCTGGCCGCCTCGATGCCGACGGCCAGACCGGCGTGTCGCACGCCCTCCAGGCACTGACGAGCTGCGGGAAGGGCGAAGATGCAGGGAGTCCCCCCTCCGAGCCGCCTGGACCACCCGCCGATGTGCCTCGGGGCGGCCCGCCCGACGGGGTACCGCCCGGCCCGCCACCGCATGCGAACGGCAACGGGCACGGCTCGTCCGGTGGTGGGGCCAGCGGCGGCACGGAGGAGCCGTCTGCCACGACTGCGCAGGTCGGCGCGGGCGCCGCTGTAGGCTTCAGCCTCGCCGGTGAGGCGCCGGGGAACCGGGGCGCTGGCGCCGCACTGGAGGTGGCGGCCGGAGCCCGCGGCCTCGGGGCGCGCGGCCGCTAGCACGCCGGTCAGCGGCGAGCGCGTTTCGCCGCCAGGGCGCTCAGCACCTCGAGCACCACGCGGTGCGCCGCCTCGGCCGTAATGCCCGACGGGTCGTACGGCGGTGACACCTCCACCACGTCCATCCCAACGAGCTCGACGCGGCTCACGATCGTCCGCACTGCCCAGAGGAGCTCTCGGGCGCTCAGTCCGCCCGGCTCCGGCGTTCCCGTCCCCGGGGCGAACGCCGGGTCCAGCACGTCGATGTCCACCGAGAGGTAGATGAACTCGGGACCGTCGAGGGCCTCGGCGATGGCGTCCTCGATGACCGCTTCGAAGCCCCGTTCCTCGATTTCGTAGAGGAAGTGGCTGCGCATCCCCTGCTCCGCCATCCAATCGAGGACGTCGGGCCCAGGCCAGTAACCGCGCAGCCCCACCTGCACGAAGTTCCGCCCCGCCACATGACCTGCCTCGATGAGCCGGCGCATCGGGGTCCCGTGGCTCAGCAAGACGCCCCAGGAATCGTTGGCGGCATCGGCGTGCGCGTCGAAATGGACGACCCCCACCCGGCGGGCGTAGTGATCAGCGACCACACCGGCAGCCGGGTAGGTGATGGAGTGGTCGCCGCCGAGCACGATGGGGATGCACCGCGGCGCCGCGTCCAAGAGCTCGCGCAGCTTCGAGCGGATCGCCTCGTGGCTCCGCTCGATGTCGCCAGGGACGCAACGCGCGTCGCCGGCATCGATGCCACGGAGCACGGCGAACGGTTCCACGCGGAAACCAAGGTGATGCAGCCCCGTCTGCTGGAGGTAACTCGCTGCCCGGATGGCGCGGGGGCCGAATCGGGCGCCCGGACGGTGCGTCACTGCCACATCGAAGGGCGCGCCGATGACGGCAACGTCGGGCCGCAGTTCCGCGATGCGGGCGGGGTCTTCCACCCACGGCAGGTGGAGGAACGTCGAAATGCCTGCGTATGCGGGATGAGGGCGCTGCTCGGCCATGCCGCCAGCCTACCCCATCCGAGGGCTACCGAGGCGCGAGCGTGATGGCGTCCTTGGCGATGAACCAGTAGGCGTCGCCCGTCCGGAGGAGCGTGAGCGTGTTGGCCCACACGGGGAGCTCGGGCGCGTACCGCAGCCATTGCTGCTGCGCGGCATCCCAGGCGTAGACGGCCGCGATCACCTCCCGGTACGGCGCGAGCACCGCGTCGGGCGCCGCGTTGGGACCTGGCCAGGCCGTGAGGTTCAGCCCGGGCCAGAGCCGGATCGGGGGAGGAGGCGGTGTCGGTGATGGTGACGGTGTGGGCGTCGAGGTAGGAGTCGGGGTAGGAGTCGGAGTAGGAGTCGGAGTAGGAGTCGGAGTCGGAGTCGGAGTCGGAGTAGGGGTCGGTGACGGCGTTGCGGTGGGCGTGGGCGTCGGAGTAGGAGTCCGCGTCGGTATCGCGGTGGGCGTGGGCGTCGGCGACGGCGTGGGGGTGGCGCCGCTCCAGCCGTAGATGGCCGCTGCCCCCTGGATATCGTCGTCGGTGGGCGTACGCTTCACCTGCCCCTGGCCGTACGTCGCATACATCACTGCCGAAGGGTACAGGGAGTGCGCGAGCCCCAGAGCGTGGCCGAACTCGTGCGTGGCCACGCTCTGCAGATCCACCGAAACGGGATTCCCCGTGGTCCACGACCATTCGGGGTCGAACTCCATGTCGAACTCCACCGCCGAATACGGGGAGGTGGAGGTGTCGTACCACGTGCAGGTGACGGCGAGCACGCTTCCCGGCTGCGTCCGCCACCCGACCGTATTCGCGCCGTCGGGCGCGTTGTGACACGCGCCGGTTCCCGCGCCGCTGGTGCCGAGATAGGTGAACGAGAAGTTGACGCCGATGCTGTTCCACGCCGTGGCACCGCCGCTGATGGCCGCCGCGTCGCCGCTCAGCCCGAGAGGCTTCCCGGCGTCGTTGTACTGCCACGATGCGCTGCCGCTCGGCCATTTCCAGCCGGCGGCCACCCACTGCGCGTGCACGTCGCCATCATCAAGGGGTACGGCCCCGGGGAAGCGGTCAAGGATGGCATCGCGGGCTGCCGCGGCTTCTGCGCTCACCTCCCCGTCCTCCCCTGCCATCACGAAGAGCTGGATGCCGACGACGTACCAGGTCCCGTCGCGCGGGACCGCCAGCTCGAGGTGCACGTCGTGGAAGGTGGGCGGGGTGCCCGCACCTACGGGCGAGGTCCCCGCGGCGGCGAGCATCCCCCCTCCGAGCAGCAGGAGCCCCACCGCGCTCGCCCACATGCCCAAGCCGATGCGCCTCATCCGCGCTACCACCGCCAGGAGATTCTCCCGCCGTTGCGGTATCCTGCCACAAGCATCGGCCGCTCGCAGGCGCTTCCAAAGCGGCGGGCCGCAGGCCGGGCGAGGCACCAGCGTGTCGAACGAGTAGCAGCTGCGAGGAGGTGGCCATGCGCATCGGCTGCCCGAAAGAGCGGAAACCTGGGGAATCGCGCGTGGCCCTCACCCCCGAGGCCGTCGCGGCGCTCGTGGCCGACGGCCACGCCGTCCTCCTGGAGCGCAGCGCGGGCGAGGGGAGCGGCTTCTCAGACGCTGAATACGCAGCTGCAGGCGCTGAGGTCACCGATACGGCCCGCGTTTGGGAAGCGGACCTCGTCGTGAAGGTCAAGGAGCCGCTGCCGGAGGAATTCCCGCGCCTCGGCGCGCACACCGTGCTCTTTGGCTTCCTCCATCTGGCGGCCAACCGGCCCCTCGCGGAGCGGCTCATCGCGGCGAGGGCCACGGCCTTCGCCTTCGAACTCGTGCGCGGGCCCGATGGCAGCCTCCCCATCCTCGCGCCCATGTCGCAGATCGCGGGGCGCCTCGCGGCGGAGATCGGCGTCCACCTCCTGAAGCGGCCTGGACCGGGCCGGGGGATCCTCGTCGGCGGCGTCGCGGGGGTGCCGCCGGCGCGCTGCGTCGTCGTCGGTTCCGGCACGGTGGGCACCGCCGCTGCCCGCGCTCTCCTCGGCCTCGAGGCGGCGGTGACGATGCTCTCCGTCGACCTGTCCCGCCTGCGCGCCCTCCATGACCAGTACGGGGGACGCCTGGTAACCCGGTACGCCAGTCCCTCGGCCCTCGCCGAGGCCTTCGCCGCGGCCGACCTGGCGATTCTCGCACCCCACGTGCCGGGAGCCGCCGCCCCGAAGGTCGCCACGAGGGCGATGGTGCGCTCCATGGGGCCGGGTGCCGTGCTCGTCGACGTTGCCATCGACCAGGGCGGTGCCAGCGAGACCAGCCGCCCTGCGACGCTCATCCAACCCGTCTACTTGGACGAAGGAGTCGTCCACTACTGCGTGCCCAACATGCCGGCCGCCGTGCCGCGCACGAGTACGCTGGCGCTCGTCGAAGCAGCGCTCCCGGCGATCCGCCGCCTGGCGCGCCTCGGCGCTGGAGCGGCTGCCGGCGATCCCGAGCTCGGACCGGCGCTCGTCGTCCGCGAAGGCCGCATCCTCCACCCCCTCGTCGCCGAGGCGCTCGGATTCGCGGCCTCGTGAACCGTTAGAGGGCCACCGGCAGGGCTCCGGAGATCCCCTCGTTGAAGAACGCGTCGATCTCTCCCTCGTCGTACCCCAGGGCCGCGAGCACGTCGCGTGTGTGTTCGCCCAGCAGCGGAGCCGGTCGGCCCGGACGCAGGCGCTCGCCGTCCCGCAGGAAGGGCAGCAGGGGGTACAGGTGGAACCCCACGACCGCGCGCTCCTCCCCCGACCAGAAGTCCCTGCTTGCGAAGGGCTCGCCCGCGAGCAGGTCCGCTTCGTCGTACACGGGCGCAACGGGGACGCCGGCCGCCGCGAGCTGCGCGGCAACCTCGAGCCGGTCGCGCTCCCTGCACCACGCCGCCACGGCCTCCTGGTCCGGGCTGCCGCTCGTGCCGACGATTGCCCCCAGCCGCGACGCCTCCGCGGTCGTTCGCGCCTCGATCGCTACCCAGCGGTCCTCGCCCTTGCAGGGAACGACGCATGCCAGCGCCGAGCCCGGCCGCTCGTTGCCCCGCCGCGGCGGGACGCGCCCGGTCAGCTGGTACTCGAGCAAGAGCGGGCTCACGAGCTGCAGCATCGCCTCGAGCTGCGACACCTCGATGGAGCGGCCTCGGCCGTCCCGCTGTCGCGCGGCGAGCGCCGCGAGCAGCCCGACTGTCGCCGTCAGGCCGCCTACGGGGTCGCCGTAGGCGTTGCTCATCATCCGCGGCGGTCCGCCGGGGTATCCCGTGGCAGCCGTCAGGCCGGCAAGGCTTTCGATGGTGTTGCCGAACGCGTAGTAGTGCGCCCAGGGCCCCGTGCCGCCGAAGCCCGAATGACGCAAGACGACCAACCGTGGGTTCTCGGCCCACAGCCGGTCGAGCGAGAGGCCGAGCTTCTCCAGGGTCCCCGGACGGAAGTTCTCGATGAGGACATCCGCCCCGCGGACGAGGCGCAGCAGCGCGTCTTGGCCTGCGGGCTGCGCGAGATCGAGCGCAATTCCGCGCTTCCCTCGGTTCACGCCGTTGAACACGTGGCTCCGCTCATGGAGCTGGAGGGCAGGGTCGGCACCGGGCACGCCCCCGCGCCACCAGTCGTACCGCCGGTGCGATTCCACCTTGATGACATCGGCCCCGAAGCAGGCGAGGATCTGCCCGACGAGGGGCCCTGCCCACCCCATCGAAAGGTCGACCACGCGGAGCGCGCCCGCCCGCCAGGGGCCAGCCGCACCATTCCGTGGCGCTGCCGAACGCGGGGCGATGCGCGTCTCGCGGATCGGCAGGGCGGGGACACGTACGGTGCGCGCGTCGGCCAGCCGCAGCTCCCGCCATGCGCCGCGCACTCGGAGGTGCGGGAAGGTGAGCACCTCGGCGACGTCGGGCGTCGGCGTGGCCGGAATCCCCAGTGCCTGCAACTGTTCGAACAGCTCCCAGCGTCCCCGCGTCGCCAGCCAGGGCAGGAGGTACGCGTCGAGCTCGGAGAGGTGCCCCGCGCGGTCGCCGTGGGTGCGGAAGCGCGGGTCCTCGGCGAGTTCCGGGCGCCCCATCGCTTCAACGAGCCGCAACCATTGGCGGTGGAGCGTGGCGTGGATGCCGACGAACCCGTCCCGGCAGGGCAGCGTCATGATGGTCGGCTGGGTGGGTGCATACCGCGCTCCCGACCGGGGACGAATCCGGCCGAAGTACTGGAACGCGACGGCGTCGTAGATGGTGGTTGCTGCCACTGCCTCCGCTGCGCTCAGGTCGGTGATGCCGGGCCGGGCGTCTTCGTGCAGCGCGACGGCTGCAGCCGCCTCCACGGCCGCGAACAGCCCCGCCACGTACGAGGCCTGCGGCCCCGGCGGGCTGAGCGGTTCGCGGTCAGGATCGCCGGTGGCGGACATCCAGCCGCCCGCGGCGTGGAGCACCAGATCCGAGGCGGGCCGGTCGGTCCAAGCACCATCCAGGCCCCAAGGGGTGATCCACACGACCCGTGCCCTCCTCGCAAGCTCGTCGATTGCCGCTCGGTACGCCGCCCTGGGCGGTGCATCGGTGATGACGACGGGGGCGGCGACGCCGGTGAACGGAGCATCGCGATCGGCGGGTTCGGCCGCTTCGAGGAACGCCGCCGCGCCGAGGTCACCCCTTGGGATGACGCTCCGGTGGACGACGTCCGCACCCAGGCCGCGGAGCATCCAGGCGGCGAGCGCCGCTCCTGGGCCGAACGACACGATGCCGATCCGCGCGTCCCGCAGGAGCTCCACGTCGCGCATCATAGCCGCACGTCCGCCAGCGGACGATTGCGACCCCCGGCCGCGCACGGCACGATACGCCCGAAGTCCCGCAAGGGAGGGCTACATGGCTGCCGTCGTCCAAACCGTGCTCGGCCCGATCGATGCCGGCCGGCTTGGCGTGACCCTCTCGCACGAACACGTGCTCATCACCTTTGGCGATCACCTTCACTACCCGTGGCTTTTCGATTGGGAGCGCACGAAGGCGCGGGTCATCGACGAACTCCGCGAGGCCAAAGCGGGCGGCGTCGATACGATCATCGACCTCACCACCCCCGACCTCGGGCGCGACGTCGCCTTCGTGCGGGAGGTGGCCCAGGCCTCGGGGATGAACGTGATCGTTGCCACTGGCCTCTGGCGCGACATCCCCCGGTCCTTCTGGTCGCGCGACCCCGATGAGATCGCCGACATCTTCGTCCGCGAGATCGAAGTCGGAATCGCCGATACCGGGATCCGGGCTGGTGTCATCAAGGTCGCCAACGACATGGGCGGCGTCACTCCGGAGGGCGAACGCGTGCTGCGCGCAGCGGCCCGCGCGCTGAAGCGGACCGGCTGTCCCATCAGCACCCATCAGTGGGCGCCCGAACAGGTCGGTGCGCGCCAGGTCGAGATCTTCCGCGAAGAGGGCGCGCCGATGGACCGGATCTGCATCGGGCACAGCGCCGATACCACGGACGTCGACTACCTGGAGTCGCTCCTGCAGGCAGGCGTCTTCCTCTCGCTCGATCGGTACCCGGGCGCCCCTGGACGGCCGGATTGGCGCCAACGGAACGCAACCCTCAAGGCGCTCATCGAACGCGGCTGGGCCGACCGCCTGATGGTTGGCCACGATTACGCGCCGCTTCCGGTGGCTGCGGGCGCCGCCGAGGTCGTGCGGGAACGGCCGACACGTTACCTCTTCCTGCGCAGCGTGGCGCTCCCGGCGCTCGCTGCCGAGGGCGTCGACCCCGACATCATCGAGCGCATCCAGCGAGAGGTTCCGCGTCGGTTCCTCACCGGCGAAGCGTGAGCGGCCAGTCCAGGGGTGGACACACACCCCGCGAAAGCGGGTAGGATATTGCCACCCTCGCCGCGCCGGAGTGAGGCGGTGACCGACCATACTGGCCTGGGCCCGCGATCTCGGCGGGCCGCGCCGCAGCGGCCCGGTCCGCCGCCCATCCGCGTGCTCCTCGTCGATGACCACGCCCTCATCCGCCAGGCGTTGCGCCGGCTCCTGGAGTCCTTCGAGGGCGTCGAGGTCGTCGCCGACGTCGAAAACGGGCGCGAGGCAGTACTCGCTGCCCAGCGCACGAACCCCGATGTCGTCCTCATGGATGTGGTGATGCCGGCCCTCAACGGGGTCGAGGCGACGCGCCAGCTCCGCAAGGCCGTACCGACGGCGCGCGTCATCATGCTCAGCGGCTTCGTCGACGAAGAGCAGCTCGTCGATGCCATCCGTGCCGGCGCGTCCGGCTACCTCGTCAAGCGCTCCGACGTCGAAGAAGTCCTGCTCGCCATCCGCACGGTCGCACGGGGCAACACCTACTTCTCGGCCGCGCTGGCGGAGCAGTTCGATGTCCCCGCGCTGCTCTACCGCGCAAAAGGCGAAGAGCCGGTGAGCGGCCTCGACCTGCTCACGCCGCGCGAGCGGGAGGTGCTCCAGCTCATCGCCGAGGGGTACACGAACCAGCGTATTGCCGACGAGCTCTCCGTGAGCATCAAGACGGTGGAGGCCCACAAGGCCCACATCTCCCAGAAACTGAAGACGAAGAGCCGCACCGACCTTATCCGCTACGCCATCCAGAAAGGGATCCTGCGCATCGAAGACCCCGCCCGTGCCGACCTCCCGCCCCAGCAAGACACCGCCTGAGGCGCGGTGGCCCGGATGAACCCCGCCGACGCCGCCAGGCCGCGGTTCTCGCTCCGCAGCCTGCTCCTTCCGGTCTACCTGCCGACACTCCTCTTCGCTTTCGGGGAAGGGATGACCCTCCCCGTTCTCCCACTCTTCGCCCAAGCCCTCGGGGCCTCCCTTGCGGTCGTCGGTGTCACCGTGACCGTCCGCGGTTTCGGGGCCCTCGCCTCGGACATCCCGGCCGGCGTGATGGTCAACCGCTTCGGGGGCCGCAACACAATGCTCGCGAGCGCCGGCCTCGCTGCAGGTTCTTCGCTGGCCATCGCCTTCGCCACCGACACGTGGCACCTCATCGCCCTCATGTTCTTCTTCGGGGCGGGCTGGTCGATGTGGCTCGTTTCGCGCCTCGCGTACGTGGCGGAAACGGTCCCCCTGGAGTACCGCGGCCGCGCCCTCTCGCTCGTCGGCGGCGTGAATCGTGTCGGCGTCTTCGCCGGTCCCATCGCGGGCGGGTTGCTGGCCGAACACCTAGGGCTCGAAGCCGCCTTCGCCGGGCAGGCAGCCGCTGCCGCGGTTGCGGGCGCGGTGGTGCTCCTGCGGCGCGAAGGGGCAGCGCAGCCGGTGCGCGGCGGCACCCGCGTCCACGCACGGCTCGCCCGCACCCTTTCAGAGTTCCGCTACGAGTTCCTCACCGCGGGCACGGTGGCACTCATCCTCACGTTCGTGCGCGAGGCACGCCAGCTCCTCATCCCGCTCTGGGGCGACCACATCGCCCTGGGCGTGGGCGCCATCGGCCTCATCATGGGCCTCTCGTCCGCGCTCGATATGACGCTCTTCGCGCCCGTGGGCTACGTCATGGACCGCTGGGGCCGGAAGTGGACGGTCGTGCCGTCCCTCGCTCTGCTCGGCGCGAGCCTCGCACTCCTGCCACTCGCCCACGATTTCACGACGCTCCTCTTCGTGGGGCTCCTCTCGGGCTTCGGGAATGGCCTCGGCAGCGGAGCGGTAATGACCCTCGGGTCGGACCTCGCGCCCCGCGCCGGAAGCGGCGAGTTCCTTGGCCTGTGGCGGTTCCTCACCGATCTCGGGCGCGTCGCAGGCCCCACCATCGTCGGCGGAACGGCCCAGGCGCTCGCGCTGGGCAGTGCTTCCCTTCTGTCGGGAGGGTTCGCGGTCGCCGGCGCCCTCGTCATGCTCCTGTTCGTCGCCGAAACACTGCAGCGCGCGCCGGCTAGGAATCTCGAGGAGACATAAGCCCGCCCGCTGCCTCCCGCGCGTCGACGAGCCAGGCCTCCAGCTCCCGCTCGTACCGTCCAGGCTCTGCGTTCCACGAGCGCACATGCCCTGCGCCTTCAACACGGACGTACCGGGCCCGTCCGCCGAGACGGGCCGCCGCTTCGTCGCTGGTGGCGACGGGCACGAGCGGGTCCGCCGTGCCGTGGGCCAGGAACACAGGTCCCGGCCAGCCGTCGACGTCATCGAGGTAGCGGACGGCCTCCCACGGCACTCGCAGGGCCCGGCCGGCGACCGGCAGCAACAGGCGATGCACCGCGGCGGGCAGGGGCTGGTGCTGCGCGCGATGCTGCACCGTGGCGCGCAGATCCAGCATGGGCGCGTCGAACCCCACCGCCGCTACCCGCGCTGCCAGTTCCGACCGGCGAAGGAAGCTCGCCGCGATGGCACCGCCCATGCTGTAGCCGAACAGTACGACCTCGTGCGCTCCCCGCTCGACGGCAAAGCGCACGGCAGCTTCGACATCCCGCCATTCCGTCAGCCCGAAGCCGTATCGACCGTCCGGGCTGCGCGGCGCGTCGATGTCGTTCCGGTACCCGATGGCGAGCACCGTCCACCCAGCGCGATGGATCACCGGCAGGATGCGCAGCACCTCGCGGGGGCTGGCACCTTTGCCGTGGATGGCGATGAGCCACGGCGGCTCTGCATCGCGACCCGGTACAAGCCAGGCGGGGCAGGCTCCGAGTTCACTGGGGTAGCGCACCTCCTGGAAGGAGATGCCGTGGGCCACTGCTGGATCGCCCGGGAACACGAACGAGTCGAAGCGGCAGGGCATCCCGCGGACGGGCCGGCGGCCCCACACCCGGCTCACGCGGTACCAATCGCCCTCACGGAGATCGAGCACGGCGTGGCCGCCGGGGTACTCCAAGCCGATGATGGGCGGCTCGAGCGGGCCCCGCCGCCGAATCCGCACCCGGTCATCCGTCACGGCGGTCACGTGGGCGTCGAGGGCCGCGTGACGATGCTGCACCCGGAACGCCTGGCGGTCGAACTGCCAGGCGTAGAGCGCCGTCAGCGCACCAGCTGCTGCGCCCGCTGCCGCTGCCCACCCCGCGGGACCGAGCACTCGCACGCCCCAATCCTCGCTCCCACGCGCACTCTACGCACGCGGCGGCCGTCGGGATTTCGCCCGATGCGCCGTGGGCCGCCCTCGGCCGATGGCCATGGCGACTCCCCTCGCGGATGGTGCGCCATGGACATCCCCGTCATCGTAGTGGAGCGCGCTCCCGACGCCGGCTGGCACGTGGCCGGCGGGCGGCTCAACCAGCCAGCCCTCGCCGCTTCCCTCGGTGCCGCGCTCGACCTCGCCGCCGCCCTCACCGGCGGGAAGCCTGCGCGCATCGTCGTGTGCGACGACAGCGACCGCGCGCCTGCCTGGCGGCTACGATAGGAGTGTGCGGGTTTCGTTCGGCGCCGACGACGCGACACCGGTGACCGAGGCCATCCTGGCCGAGCTCGGGCGCCGCGGTATGGAGACGCTCGTTCACGGCAAACCCGCCGGCGAAGCGCTGCCGTGGGCCTGGGTCGCCGAGGCCGTCGCCCGCGACGTGGCCGAAGGCCGGGCCGACTGCGGCATCCTCTGCTGCTACACAGGCACAGGAGTGTCCATCGCTGCCAACAAGGTGCCCGGAATCCGAGCTGCCCTCTGCGCCGATCCCGACATCGTCCGCGGAGCGCGGATGTGGAACGACGCCAACGTGCTCTGCCTTTCGCTCCTGCGGACGCGGCCCGAGGACGTGCCCGCGCTCCTCGATGCCTGGTTCGCTCCCCTCGAGGTTGACCCCGAAGAGCGACCGAGCATCGCGCACCTGGCCGAACTCGAGGCGGAGGGCTCGCGCCCACGCACGACCTGAAAGCTCGGTTGGCGGTTGCCGGCGGCTGGAACCCCTGCCGATAATGGGAGGGCAAGCCCGCGACCGCCCGCCAGGAGGTTCCTCCGTTGGCCTACTCCATCATCGAGACCTGTATCGGCTGCACTGCCTGCACGAAGCGCTGCCCCACCAACGCCATCTCCGGCGAGCGGAACCAGCTCCACGTCATCGACCCTACGCTCTGCATCGACTGCGGCGCCTGCGGTGTCGTGTGTCCGCCCGAGGCCATCCTCGACAGCGACGGCGACGTCTGTAAGTCGCTCAAGAAGAACGAATGGCCCAAGGCTGTCGTCATCGAGGAGAAATGCATCGGCTCCGGGTGCGAGCTCTGCATCAACATCTGCCCCTTCGATGCGCTCAGCCTCCAGCACTCCGATCGCATCGACGACTTCTTCGGCGTCAGCACCGTCGACGAGAAGAAGTGCACCGGCTGCCGCCTCTGCGAGGACGTGTGCGGCTGGGACGCGATTCACATCTTCCCGCTCCGTCACGAGATGAAGAAAGACCCCTCCCTCCTCAGCGAAGAGGAGCTGCGGCTCGTGGAACAGGCGCGGAAGGCGTTCTACGAGCGCGTCCACTGAGATCCGCGGGCACCTACGGCTCGAGGCAGCGCTCGATTTCCCGGGCGAGCGCCACATCGACGTCCGTGACGCCGCCGGCGTCGTGGGTCGAGACGGCGATGCTCACGCGGTTGTAGACGATGCGGAGGTCGGGGTGGTGGTTCATCCGCTCGGCCACCAGCGCCACCTTGGTCACGAAGCCCATCGCCGCCACGTGATCGCGGAAGCGGAACTCCTTCCTGAGCGCTGTCGCGTCGCCCTCCCAGCCGGGCAGTGAAGCGAGCCGCTCTCCGATTTCGCTCTCGCTCAGCCGTCGCCGTTCCATGGGAGCCCCCCGCACACTGGAATGCTGGGGCAGGCAGGGTTCAGCGCTGGTAATCCTCTGCCAACCTCCCCTGCCCCTACCGACCACCACGATACCATGACCGATATGCCGGCCCGATTCCCCCGGCGCATGTCGCGCCGTCGCTTCCTCGCACTCGCTGCCGGCGTGGGCGCCCTCGGCGGCGCGGGGGCGATGATCTCCTGCCGCCGCGAGGCTGAGGCTCCCCCGGTCGGGACGCCGTTCCCGACGCTTGGCTCCACGCCGACGATGACCGAGGTCGTGCCTGCCGGCGAGGAGGCGAACACCCTCGTCTACGTCGGCATCGTCCAGAGCGACGGCGAATTCGACCCCCACCGCACCCAGAGCGGCCCGCTCATCGCCGTCCAGTCGCTCGTCTACAGTCGGCTCCTCGCCTACGAGAACCAGGCCGAGGGCATCATCGTCCCCGACCTCGCGCTCGCCCTGCCTGAACAACCCGACCAGCAGACCTATATCTTCCGCCTCAACCCGAACGCCCGTTGGCACCAGCTGCCGCCACTCGATGGCCGCCCCGTCACCGCCGACGACGTCCGCTTCTCCATCGAGCGCCAGCGGGCCGATGAGACGTTCGTGCGCCACGCCTACTGGACGATGATCGACCGCGTGGAGGCGCCCGCCCCCGACCAGCTGGTGGTGCACACCTCCGCCCCGTTCGCGCCGCTCGTCGAACGGTTCGCCGCACCGAGCAGCTTCGTGGTCGCCCCCGAAATTGCCCAGCGAGGGTTCTCGGCCGAGCTGCAGGTAGGGAGCGGCCCGTTCCAGTGGGTGGAATGGGCCGAGCAGGATTTCGCCAGCGTGGTGCGGAACCCGAACTGGCACGGCGGCCCCGAGCGGCCGCGCCTGGCAGGAGTCACCATTCGCCATCCCATCGAGGGCCGGCTCATCGAGGCAGATTTCCGGACGCGGCGCCTCGACGTCGCCTTCGTCGGGCGGAACGAGGCCGACCGCCTTCGGGCCGCGCTGCCCGCCCTGGTCGAATCGCAGGTGGGACAAGCCTACTTCTTCGGTATGCGGTTCTTCACGCCCGTGACGCCCTACAACGATCCTCGCGTGCGTCAGGCGTTCGCCATCGCCGTCGACCGGCGGGCGATGATCGACGCCTTCTTCGCCGGTTCCGGCGACGTGAACGGGTGGGTGAGCTGGCCGGTGCGCCGATGGGCGCTCTCCCCCGACGAGCTCAGCACGCGGCCCGGCTACCGGCTCGGTTCGGGTGGCCGCAGCCAGGACGTTGCCGACGCGAAAGCCCTGCTCGACGCCTACCGGTCCGAGAAGGGCTCCTTCCCTAACGAGGTCGGGCTCGTCGTCGCCGAAGACGCGGAGCGGGTGCTCGGATTGGGGAGCCGCATCAAGCGGGACATCGAATCCGTCTTGGGCGTGCAGGTCACGGTGTACCCCGTCCCCACTGCCGAACTCGTGAAGCGGATGTTCGAAGGCCAGGCCCCGTGGACTGCCGGGCCCGATGTAGGCTGGATCGAGCTCGATGACTGGCTCTTCCCCTTCTTCCATTCCCAGGGTTCGAACAACACCTTCGCCCTTCGCGATGCCCAGCTTGATGCACTCATCGAACGCCAGCGGACGGAATTCGACCTCGCGCAGCGCCGGGCTACTGGCTTCGAGGCGCAGCGCCGCATCCTCGACCTGGCCGTAGCCGTCAACTTCGTCAGCGAACGGCTGGTGGCGCTATCCTGGCCTTACGTCCGCGAGTTCCCCCTCGATATCCTCCCGGGGTACGAACACCGCTTGGCTGCCGCCTGGATCGACCGCGAGGACCCAAGCTTCATCCCGCGCTAGGCTTCAGCTCGCCCGGGGGAGCTGCAGCCGGTACCCCGTGCCTCGGACCGTTCGGAGAGCGATGCGAACGCCCGCCTCTTCCAGTTTCCGGCGGATGTTCGAGATGTGCCGCCGGAGGATCTGCACATTCCTCCCGTCGGGTGGCGCCTGCCAGCCGCGCTCCACCAGCTCGGCGAACGGGATCGTGCGCCCTGCGTCCTGCATGAGGACCGCCAGGATCTCGGTCTCGCGTCGCGTGAGAACGATCTCACGGTCATCGACGCGGAGGCGGCCGCGCAGGGGATCGAGCTCCGCATTCCCGGCGACGATCGCCTCGGCGTCGCCCGTGCCTTCCCTGGCCATCGTCTCGATGAGGCGAGCGACGTCCGGGGAGCGGAACTGGGCGCGGACGATGCGGTCGAGCTCCGGGCGGAACGTCCCCGGAACCACGAGCCCCGGCTCCTCTGGGGGAAGCACGTAGAGCACGGGGACGATCCGCCAGCGCCGGATCTCGTGGAGGCGGCGGACGAGCTCGCCCTGCCGTTCTCCCGGCATCCCCGCCAGTACCAGGAGGTCGAACCGCTGCCCCGCGCACCGGCGCAAGGCGAAGTCGAGGTCACTCCACACTTCGACGCTGAGGCCGGGCCGCAGCACCATTCTTCCCTGCATGCTCGCAGGCGTATCGGCGACGATGGCGAGGACGGTCGGCACGGGCGAACCCTTCCGCGGTGGCCTGCTACGGTCCACGGTATCGAACGGACCCGCCCCTCGAATCGGGGAGCTCCCGAGCGTCGCCACGGCGGGGAACGGATCCTCGGCTGGGGGAACCCTGCGGCGGGCGGTTACAACCCCCGTTCGAGGATCTCTTTCGCGATAGCGCGGGGGTCGGGATGGTAGCTGCCGTTAGCGATGGCCGCCTTCAGCACGGCCACCTTCGCACTCCGCGTGTCGGGGGCCTCGCGGACGGCGTCGAGCGCAGCTGCGAGCTCCCGTGCCTGTTCGCTCACGCCGTTCTCGTCAACGCTCGCGCGCCCGGCTGCCCGAGCAGCTCGGGCGGCGCTCCGCCGATCCGCCAGCCGGACGACGTTGGCAGCGCCAGGAGTTTCACGGACTTCGGACATCATGGTTCGCGTTCCTCGTCATCCTAGGCTTCGGGCTGTCCCCTTGCAACGGCCTTGTAGGCAGCTCACGACTCCAGCTCCCCCCGCACGACCAGACGGGCACGCAAGTCCTTCGTGCAGGTGATGAGGGTGATCATCGGCGTCGGTTGCGACCGCAGCACCCAGGTTGCCGTCGGCTCCACGACGAGCGTCTCCGTGACCCGATACCGGTACACGGTCCCGCCGGCGTGGACTTCCACGATGTCGCCTGGCCGGACGGCGTCGAGCGTGGCGAAGACGGCAACGTTCCGCGGGTCGGCTACCGATACGTGGCCTGCGAACACGACGTTCCCAGGCTGACCCGGCAGCGCCGAGGTGATGAGGTGTCCAGCTGCCCGCCACGATGTCTCCCACTGCACGTCCCCGTCGACCGCGACGATACCGAGCTCCTCCACGCTCGTGTCGATGCCTGCACTGGGGATGACCAGGCGTGTCGGCAGTCGGCCATCCGTAAACCGTGGCCGGAGGGCCATTGCGCCGTCTGGTGCCGGCTCCGCCCCAGGGTCGATTGCGGCAGCCGTGACCGTGGCGCCCATGACCCCCGGGCGGCTCGCCGCGAAGAAGACGGAAGAGACGTCCCAGGCGAGGAAGCTGGCTGCCGCAGTCACGCTGCCCCAGAACGCGAGGGCCGAGATGACGGAACGGAGACGCTGCACGAACGAATTCCTGGGCGTGTGCTCGAATCAGGGTTTCGCCGGAAGTGTCGGCGCCTGCGTGTGACCAGTTGAGGGAAGCTTCGGTGACCGTGGGTTCCCGTGTCTGTCACGTGGGAGGATGGGCTGGGCAGGCGCCCACGCGGCCAGCTCGCGGGGCGCTCGGAATCCTTGGCCGCGCCCCGCCGGGTTGGGCTAGGCTTCTCTAGCCTCGCCGTGTGCGCTGGCCGTCGCTCCGTAGACGGCGGCGCGTCGGAGGGCCTGCAGGCGCTCGAGCTCCGCCGCCAAGCGGCGACTGGCCGCTTCGAGCGCTCCGTGCAGGCGGGAAGCCTGGGCCGCAAGGGCGCGCACCGCCGCCGCTTCTTCAGGTCCTGCAACCTGCGCAAACGGCAGCGAGGCGACGCCCTCGCAACCGGCCAGCGCCTCGGCAACCCTCCATTCCGCCTCGTCGTGGCCGCTTTCCAGTGCGGCGATGGCTCGCTCGGTGAGGGAGAGTGCGTTGGCCAGCTCTTGCCGGACGGTCATGCCGCGCGGTTTCCTTCCGCTTGTCCCGCCCGATAGAGGGCCACCGCCTGCTTCCAGGCCTCCGCAATCCGCCCGACGTGTTTCTCCGCCTCCGCCAGCTTGTCGAGCTCGCCCAGCGTCGCCTCCGTTAGCCGGCGCAGGCAGTAGGCGTAGATGGCCGAGAGGTTCTTCGCCAGATCCCCGCCCCGCTCGAAATCGAGCGTCGCCAGCAGTTCCCCGACGATGAGCGAGGCCCGTTCCAGCTCGTCCAGGAATTCCTTCCGCTTCCCCTCTTCGAAGCGCATCCTGGCCCGCCGCATCGCCTTCAGCGCGCCATCGAAGAGCATGGTGGTCAGCGTTACCGGGTCGGCTGTGGTGATGGTGGTCGTGCGGTAGGCGGCGTACGTCGATGGTGTTGTGGTCATCCCGTCATGTCCTCCCCATGGTATTGCACGTTCGGCTCGTTACTTGCGCGGCTGTGCGAGGTTGCTGAGCTGGTTCGCCATCTGCGTGAGGGCATCGAAGATGCGCTGGGACCGTGCCAAGGCCTGATCCATGGCGATGAACTTCTGCCGTAGGCGTTCGATCTCGCGGTCGATCCGCTCCTGCACGGTGGCCTTCCGCTTCTCGATGTCGTCGGCAATCCGCTGGTACGCGTCCTCCCTGGCCTGGAGGCTCCCGCCGGCTCGTGCCTGCCCCTCGAGGAACGCCTTCAGCTGCTGGATGGGGCCCGCGGCTGCCGGCTGCACGAGGATCGTGTGCTCGCCGCTCTGCAGCGGGTTGCCCACGGTAATCGTCAGTCCCGGGATGAGCGTCGAGGTCGAACCGCCAGGCGCCACCGTGGCCCGCGTTTCCGTGGGCGCCGAGCCGTCGGCGGGATAGAAGGTCGCGATGAGCGTCCCTGCCCCGTCATCGATCACCTGGTAGCGGCCCGCTTTCGTCCCCCCGTACGTGCCTGAGATGCCGGTGATGGACCCTGTGCCCCCAGGCACGAGCGTTGCTTGCAGGTTCCACGTACTGAAGAGCGCCTGCACGCCGGCGGCGTCCTTCTCCAAGGCTGCGCGGAGCTTCCCCTCGTCGAGCTGGAGCGTGTTCGTGGTGCCCACCTGTGAACCGATGGCGCCGAAGCTCAAGCCCACGGCGGCGAGGTTCGGGAATGGTCCCTGGAGGTTGAGGCCGGCTCCCGTGAGCATGGCGCGCAGCGACGACTTCAGCTGGCGGACCGTCCAATCGGCGCTCAGCACGCCGCGCTTGTCGGCGTCGCTGCCCGACTGCGTGGCCTGGTCGATGGCCGCCATCGCAGCGTTGTACGCATCCACGAAGGCCTTCACGCTCGCCACGATGGCCTCCGTGTTCTGCACGATGCGGACCTGTGCCGGCGAACCGGCGTTCGTGACCGCCTGGAAGGTGAGCGACACGCCGGGGAGGACGTCTGCCGTGTTCGAAGCCGAGTACTGGACCGGCCCGCCGTCGATGCGGTACTCCGCGTTCTCCCCGAGCGTTTGCGTGCCGCTCAGCAGCCCGAGCTTGGCGAGGAGGTCGCCGCCGCCGTCATCGGCGAGCGTGATGGGCATCGATCCCGTGGCCCGCTGCTCCAGCACGACGCGATCGGCGATTGCGTCGTAGCGGGCCGTCACGCCTGCGTTGCTCCGGTTGATGCGATCGATGATGGCGTTGAGCGAGTCAACCGAGGCGTCGTAGGAGATCGTGACGCCGTTGATGGTGAAGGACTGCGGTCCGCCGGCTGGGTTCCCCGCCAACAGCGCCGCCTCCGCCAACGGCTTCGAGGGATCGAGCCTGGCGATGCTCGCCGTGCTCTCCCGCGTCGTCGTGCCGGGCGAGGCGAGCAACTTCAGCGCCGAGAGGATGTTGGAGGAGTCGGTCGCATTTCCCAGCACGATGTCGCCCGAGGACGACGTTAGCCGGACGATGTTCGGGCGACCCTCGGCGTCGTTCACCAGCGTCGCGGTGATGCCGACTCCTGCAGTGTTGATCTGGTCGATGGTTTCCTGGAGCGACTGCATCACCGCCACGCCCCGCGTGCTCGTCCGCTCCGTCGTCCCCGACGAACCGAGCAAGTTCGTGGCCGAGAGGAAGTTCGAGGTGTCTCCCGCGGAGCCCAGCGTGATGGCCCCCTGCGTTGAAGTCAGCCGGATGCTGTTCAGCTTGCCGTTCGCGCCGGCCACCACCTCTGCCGTCACCCCGATGCCGGCACCGTTGATTGCCGCCAACACGTCGTCGAGGGACTGCGTCGTGGGGTCGACCGTGATGACCGCCGAGCCACCGGCTTCTGTGGCGATGGTGAAGGTGCCCGCCGTCACCGCGACCGCGAAGTTCGAGCTCGCCAGCGGCGTCGTCGTCACGACGTCGGTCGAATCCACCCTGAGCGTGACGGAGCCGCCTCCGGTCGTTCCGACAGTGAACGTTCCGTACGTCGGCGTCGTACCGAAGTTCGCTTGATCCATCGGGGCACTGGCTTGCACGCCCGCACTGAGCGCGGCACCGGTGACCTTCGTGGCCGTTGCGAGCTTGAGCACGTCGACGGTAAACGACCCCAGCGAGGCGGTGGGTGCGACCGCCACCGAGATGGCCGTGCTCTCGGTCTGTGCCATCTTCAGCATCGCCGAGGTCGGCCGCGTGAGGGCCTGCGCACGCGAGAGCAGGTTGCCAAGCTTCGTGCGGATGTCGGCCAACGCCTTCTGCTGAGCGAGGACGTTGCTGCGACTCGCATCGAGCCTGTTCACCTGGAGGAGTTTCGCCTGGCGGAGCCGCTCGAGGAGCGCCTCCGTATCGAAGGTCGCGTAGATGGAACCCATCCGGATCGGGTCCGTCATCCCTCAGCCCCTTCGCTCCACCAGCACGCCCGGGCGCTCCACGCGGGCTGCGAGTTCTTCGGGTGAGAGGCTTGCCAGGACATCGCCCGTGGCCCGGTCGCGGATGACCACACCCAGGAAGTGGGCGCCCTCGAACTCCAGCACCGCCTCGTAGCGCTCGGGATCGGCGTCTGGCAGCAGTTCGTGGAGGGTCGTCGACCCGCGTGGCCGCGCGCGCTGGGGGCGTGGCCACGCCCTCGGCTCTTGGCGGCCGTCCCGCGATGCCGGATGCAGCTGGATGGCCACACGTTCGATCGCTCCCAGCGTAAGGTCGGCCATCGGTCCACCGCCCTCGGGTGCTCTCCCTAGTTCTCGGCTGCTCTTGCCGGATTCTTGAGGAAGGAGACGGGGCGGACCCCTCGCTGGGATCCGCCCCGTCCGCCGGCTGCGGCGTTCCGCTTACCGCTGCAGCAGCGCCAGCGCCGCCTGCGGCGCCTGGTTCGCCTGGGCCAGCACCGAGATGCCGGCCTGCTGGAGGATCTGCTGGCTGACGAGCTGGCTCGAGAGCTCGGCGATGTCGGCGTCGCGGATGCGGCTCTCGGCAGCACTCAGGTTCTCCACCGTCACACCGAGGCTGCGGATCACGCTCTCCAGCCGGTTCTGGACGGCGCCCAGCTCGCCACGCTGGCGGTTGACGTCTTCGATGGCGCCGTCGATTTCGGTGATGAGCGTTTCCGCCTTGGCGATGGTGGAGACGTTCTGGTCGTCGGTGATGAGGGCGTTCAGGTTGCTCCCGGCACCCAGCTGCGTGGTCTGCATGTTGTTGAAGCTGATGCTCAGGTTGTCGCCCTGGTTGGCGCCGACCTGGAGCTGGGCGGAGCCGGAGCCGGTGACGGTGAACTGGTCGTTGGCGCTGTCGGTGATGTCGGTGACGAGGTCAGCGCCGTCTTTGCCGGCACCGGAGACGATTTCGATGGAGACGCCGAGGTTGGCGAAGTTGAGGGTCGTGGAGGAGTTGGCGGCGATGTTGTTGACGGTGATGGTTTGGGAGATGCCGAGGGTGTCGTGGGTGAGGGTGAGGGAGGTGCCGGAGCCGGTGAGGGTGTAGGAGCCGGCGCGGGCGCCCTGGACGTTGATTTTGGTGACGGTGGCATCGCCGCCGGTGGTGTTGAGCTGGACGCCGACATTCAGTTCGGAGGTGGTGGTGTCGAGGGTGCCGGCGAGGGTGCCGGTGAGGAGGTTTTGGCCGTTGAACTTGGTGGCGGTGGCGATGCGGTCGATTTCGTTTTTGAGCTGGAGGATTTCCTGGCCGATGGAGGTGCGTTCGGCGCCGTTTTCGGCGTAGGTGCCGTTGGCGGCTTGGACGGCGAGTTCGCGCATGCGCTGGAGGATGGCGTGGACTTCGTCGAGGGCGCCTTCAGCGGTTTGGAGCATGGAGATGCCGTCCTGGGCGTTGCGGACGGCCTGTTGGTTGCCGCGGATTTGTGCGCGCATCTTTTCGGAGATGCCGAGTCCGGCGGCGTCGTCGGCGGCGCGGTTGATGCGGTAGCCGGAGGAGAGTTTCTCCATCACCTTGCCCATGCGGAGGCCGGTGAGGGAGAGGTTGCGCTGCGCATTGATGGCAGCCACGTTCGTCGCAATCTGCAGTCCCATCTTCTCCTTCCCCTGTCGTCGGGAATGTCGCTGGTTCGCCCCTCGCGGAGCGATTCGCCATGGTTATCGGAACCCTGCGCGCCCCCTAAGGGTCTGCCCGGAGAATCCTTGGCGAACGAACGGTGAACACCGGCGCATCGGCGGCCGCCGGCGCTCGCCTTCCGCGCCGGCCGCATGGGCCTGGACGGGAACGTGGAAGGGGAGGATCGGCTGGGGGTGCTAGCGGAGGTAGTCCAGGAGGGTCAGGCTCGACGCCCGGCCAATCGCCCCGAGCGCTGCCTGCAGCGCCACTTCTTCGCTGCTGAGCCGCACGATCGCCTGCGCGAGGTCGACGTCCTCGACGTCGCTCCGTAGCTGCTGCAGGTTCAGGTCGGTCGTCTCGGATTGCTGCAGTGCTGCCTCGAACCTGTTGATGCGCGCTCCGAGTTCGGCACGCGCCGAAAGCACCCGATCCAACGAGGCGTCGATGGCCGACAGCGAAGGCTCGATGGCCGGCCCCAGGGCACCGCTGGCCAGCGCATCACGCAAAGCGATGAGGTCGTCGAACGTCGTTCCGAACACCTGCGACCCCACCAGGTTCACCGGCACCTGTGCCTCGCGCGATATCTGCCGGACCCGGAGCCCGCTGTCGCCCTGGTAGGTGATGGCCGTCGGCGGGTCGCCCGTGATGGAGTAGGCGGGGGTGTCCGTGGCAGTGCCCGAAAAGATGTAGGCGTCGCCGAATTGCGTGTTGGCGATCTGCGCCAGGTGCCGGATCAGCTGGTCTACCTCTCGCGCGATCGTCTGGCGCTCCGCTGGCGAGAGCGTGTCGTTCGACGCCTGCACCGTCAGTTCGCGGATGCGCTGCAGCGTCTCCGTCGCCCCTTCGAGTGCTGCCTCAGTGACGTTCATGAAGGCGATGCCGCTTTCGATGTTCCGCCGCATCTGCGCTTCGTAGGCGATGTCTCGGCGGTAGTGGAGCGCCACGGCTGCCGCCGTGGGGTCGTCGCTCGCCCGCTCGATCTTCCGGCCGCTGGCCAACTGCCGCTGTGTATCGTCGAGCTTGCCGGCGATCTCGTTCAGGTACCGCTGATGGTTCGCCAACCGCATCGATTCCGTCACGCGCATCGCCCGCTACCTCCCGGTGACCCCCGTGCGGTTGATGAGCACGTCGAGCATCTCGTCGATGGCTGTGATCACCCGTGCGGCCGCCTCGTACGCCCGTTGCGATGCGACGAGGTTCGTGACCTCCTCGTCGATGTTCACGCCCGCCACCGACTGCCGCATGGCGTCGAGGTGGCTCACGAGCCGGTCCGAGGATTCCGCCAGACCTTCGGCCCGGGCCGTGTCGGCGCCGAGCACGGTTACCAGGCTGCCGTAGTAGTCGTCGAAACTCACGTTCCCCAGGCTCGCTACCGCCGTGCGCTGGAGGTTCGCGATCTGCAATGCGATCGCCGAGTCGCCCGCTGCGCACGTGGCCGAGGCGGCGACCTTGCGCGGGTCGCTGAGCAACGCCGTGTTGACGGCGATGTCCTGCGCTCCCGTGCCGGCGAAGAAGTCGAGCCCCGTGGACCCATCGAGCCCGAACCCGCTCTGATGCAGGGCATTGATTTCCGTCCGCAGGGCATTCGCCAGGGTGTCCAGTTTTGTCATGAGGTCTGGGAGCGCCTGGTCTCTCGCATCGAGCAAGCCCCGCAGCTTCCCAGAAGCGGTGGCCACGACCTCGCCGTCGGCGGCGAACACCAGCTTCGTCATCCCCGGGTTGCTCATGTCGGGAACGGCCTGCACGGTCCGCACGTCCGTGCCCACGACCAGTTCGTGGTTTCCCAGGTAGACGACCACGGTCGAATCGCCCTGCTCCGCGTAGCTGATCTGGGCGATGGCCGCCAGTTCGTCGAGCAGCAGATCGCGGCGGTCTCGGAGGTCGTTGGCGCTGTCGCCGTTCAGCTCTACCTGCTTGATTTGGAAGTTGAGCCGGGCGATTTCCTCTGCCTTCGCATTGATGTCCTGCGCCGCGAGCACGAGCTGCTGGTTCAGGTCCTTCCGCAGCGCGTCGAGGTCGTTCCACGCTCGCCGGATGCGCGCCGCCAAGGTTTCGCCGCTGTGCACGAGCGCCGTGCGCGCGGCGTTGCTCTCCGGCGTGTTCACCACGTCGTGCCACGCGTTCCAGAACGACGCCAGGACCGAACTCAGCCCCAGGTCGCTGGGGTCGTCGAAGGCGAGCTCGGCCGTGCGCAGCGCTTTTGCCAGCGCCGCGTACTGCTCGCGGCTCCCGGCCGTCTGCCGAAGCTGGAAGTCCAGGAAGAGATCGCGAACGCGGCGGACGTCGCTCGCGTCGACGCCGTAGCCCGGACGGCCGAGGAACGCATCGCGCGTCCAATGGTCGCTCCCGTCGAGCCCGATGGGGCGCAGCAGCACCCGCTGCCGCGAGAAGCCGGGCGAATGGGCGTTGGCGATGTTGTGCGCGGCCACGTCCACCGCAAGTTGGTGGGCCCGGAGCGCCTTGACTGCTGTATCGAGGCCGATGGCGAGCCCCATCTTCCCCCCTACACCTTGCGCGAAATGACGCGCCGGCCCGGTCGCAGCTCGGGAGCGCCGCTCGGGCCGTACGTCGGGGCCGTCATCCCCGCCAGCAGACGCCGCCACTGCTCGCGCAGCCGCAGTGCGGCCAGCACGAGGAACGCGTTCCGTTCCTGCCGCTCGCGGAGCTCGCCCGCCAGACGTTCAATGCGCCGCAGGCTGCCGTCCATGCTTTGGGTATCGGCAGCCCCTTTCCGGAGCTGGAGCATCGCACCGTCCTGCAGCAGCGCCCGCAGCGTGGCGGCTGCCTCGTCGAGGGCCCGAGTAGCGGCCTCGACGGCCGCGAAGTCCGACCGGACGAGGGCCGCCTCGAGCTCCCGCGAGGCCGTGGTGGCGCGTTCCAACGCCGCAGCCAGCTTCGGCGCAGCCGAGCCCTCGTCTTTCATGTCGCGAGCTCTCCCAATCCTGCGGCGAGGAGCCGCCGCGCGATTGCGTCCGCATCGAGGTCGTACCGCCCTTCGGCGATGGCGGCCTTCAACTCCGCTACGCGGTCCCGCCGCACCTCGGCAGCCTCGCGTACCGATGCCATGGCTGCCGCGAGCAAGCGTCCCCGCGCCGAAAGCGTGGCACGGTCCGCTCCTTCGGTCCGCGCCGCTGACGTCCGCCCGTCGCCGGCGACCGCTGGGGATTCGCTGACGCCCCGGCCGCCGGCGGGTCGCTCCAGTCCTCCCGGCTGCAGTCCATCGATTCGGCTCATGGCGGCCCTCCTATGCCGTCAGCTTCGTCGCGGCAGCGAGCATGTCGTCGCCGACGCGGAATGCCCTCACGGTCGCGCTGTAGGCGCGCTGGGCGATGAGCAGGTTCGTGAGCTCCTCGGCGAGGTCGACGTTCGAGCCTTCGGCCATGCCGGGAGCGATGGCAGCGAAGCCGTCCTCGCCCGGTGCGCCGAGCACGGCATCGCCGCTGTTGGCACTGGGCGCGAACAACCCCTCGCCGAGGGCGAGCAATCCCTGCGGGTTCGGGAACCGCGCGAGCGTGATTCGGCCGACCTCCACCTCGTTGCCATCGGCGCCCGTGGCAGTGACGATGCCCCGGGCATCGACACGTGCTCCCGTCGCGCCCTCTGGGAGGACGAGGGGCGGGTCGAGCAGGTACCCGTGGGGCGTCACGACGTTGCCGGCCGCGTCGGTGCGCAGGAGCGCTGCTCGCGTGTAGGCCGTGGTCCCGTCCGGCAGGCGCACGGGTACGAAGGCGTCGTCGAGGATGGCGAACGCCAGCGGGTTGTCGGCCGTGCGTACGGGGCCCGGCGCCACGATGCGGTCGAGCGTGGTGAGCGCCACCCCGAGCTTCGCCTGGGCCAACTCGCCCGTCTGCGGTTGGCCCTGGGCCAGCGGACGCACGCGCTTGAAGCCCTCGGTGTTCACGTTCGCGACGTTGTTGGCGATGGTGTCGATGGCGAGCTGCTGGTGGTACATCCCGCTCGCAGCTGCCGCAAGGATCGTCGTCATGGATTACCCTCCGAACCGTCCCAGTTCCCCGGCAGCCCGTTCGAGCGTGCCGTCGAGCGTCGCCAGCACGGTTTGGCTTGCCTGGTAGGCGCGATGCACGGCGAGGAGCGTCGTTAGCTCCTCGGTGAGCTGCGCGTTCGAGAGCTCGAGGTATCCCTGGTGCACGCCCCCTACCACCGGCGTCCCAGCTCCCTGGGCGGTGAAGTACGAAGGCCCTGCACGCTCGAGCTCGCCCGGCGCGAAGTCGAGCACGAGCAGTTGGCCGACGACCGCGTCGCCCGCGCGGATCGTCCCGTCCTCGGCGACCGAGACCCGCCCGGGCGGCAGGGTGATCGGTTGTCCGTCGGCACCCAATACGAACAAGCCTGTGCTCGTCACCAGGTGGCCGGTCGCGTCCCGGCCGAAGCGTCCGTCGCGCGTGTAGAAGCGTTCTCCCGTCGGCGATTGCACGACGAAGAATCCCTGCTCGAGGGCAAGGTCGAGCTCCTCTCCCGTCTGCTTCCAGGGGCCTGCGCTGAAGTCGGTCTGGAATTCCGCCAGGAACTGTCCAGTGCCCACCTGGCCGATCACCTGCTGGATGCGCGTCGGCAGCGGCGCGGGTACCGGCTCTTGCTGGGCAACGACGAGGCTTGGCAGCGCCTGCGCGGCTGCCACCTCGCGCTTGAACCCCACCGTCGTCGCGTTGGCGATGTTGTCGGCCAGGATCTCCTGGTATCGCCAGGCGGCTTCCATCGACGTGTAGGCCGAGTAGAGCCCCTTGATCATGTCCCACCTCGCAGCCGGCGGCGGATGGCACCGGCGGCGACGATCGCCGTGCCAAGCACCACGCCCGCCGTCATGATGATGCGGCCCCACGGGGGCCCCGCCGGTGCCTCTCCCGTGTCCGGCAGCGTCCCTGGACGGACGTCCCCCGGGAATCGCCCGTCGGCCGAATCGGCGATGACGGCGAACCGCCCCGCGATGGACCGAGCGCTCGGGAGCGTCCCCGGGGGGTCGGCTGGGCCGCGGGCAGCCACCACGAAGAGGTCGTAATCGTAGCGGGTGAGCCCCGAAAGCTTGGTGTCGAGCGTCCCGATGCCGTCAGCCCCCACCGGGATGGCTCCCACGAAGTAGGTGCTGCCGTCGGGCGCCACCATCCACCCTTCGTAGGTGTAGCCGTCGGCCGGCGGCAGCCGCTTCACGTCGACGCGGGCGTACGCTTCGGCGAAGCTGAACTCCAGCACGCCCTCGGCGTCGCGTGGACCCCAGTTCGAGACGCCCTCGAGGTAGGTGAGCTTCACGAGTTGCGGAACGCCGTTCGCCGCGCCGCGGAGCGGAAGCGCCAGCGCTCCTAACAAGGCGAGGATCGCCGCTGCAGCGGTGAGGCCTCGCTTCACGACAACACCCCCCGGCTCCGCAAGAGGAGCCGAATCTCCTCTTCGCTCCGGTTCAGCCGGCGCGCCAGCGCGGCCACGTCGGCCGTGCCGTCCCGGAGCTGGGCCGCGAGCGTGGCCAGTTCGGGGCGGGGCCTCGTCGCTGGCTGCGCTGCGTACGCTCGGGCGGCCCGCGCGCCCTGGGCTGGCGCCGGCGTCCGTGGCGCGCCGCGGCTGGCGCGTGCGAGCGCTTTGCGGACTTCCTGGAGCTGCAGGTACAGGTATCCGAGCCCTCCGAGGCAGATGAGCTGCGACAGTGCCAGGAGCGCAATGGCGTCGGTCACCGCTACCCCTCCTGCTCCCGCGCCAGCCACGCCCGGAGCCGACCCAATGCCCGGGCGTGGAGCTGGCACACACGCGATTCGGAAATGTCGAGGATTTCCGCGATCTCCCGCATCGTCATTTCGTCCTTGTAGTAGAGGCTGAGGATGAGTGCCTCCCGCTCTGGGAGAGCGCGGATCGCCCTCGCGAGCGCCTCCAGCAGCTGCCGCCGCTCGATGGCCAGGGTGAAATCCTCCTGGTTCGGGTCGGCCGGGAGCTCGGTCATCCCCGTGTCACTCTGGTCATCCCGGTCGAGCAGCCCGTCGAGGGATACCGTGACCCAGCTGGTGTCGATCAGCGCCTGCTGGTACTGCTCGAGCGTCATGCCCAGCGCCTGGGCTACCTCCTCGTCCGTCGGCTCGCGCCCCAACTCCACCATCAGCCGCGCCGTCGCCTGATCGAGCCGCTTCGCCTTTTGGCGGACGGAGCGCGGCAGCCGGTCGAGGGAGCGGAGGGCATCGATGATGGCCCCGCGAATCCGCGCGATGGCGTACGTCTCGAACTTCACGCCCTTGCTGCCGTCGTACCGGTCGAGGGCTTCGATGAGCCCGATGGTCCCGTAGCTGAGGATGTCCTCGTAGTCGAGGATGGAGGGCAAGCCGATGGCCAGCCGGCCCACGACGTACTTCACGAGGGGCGCGTACTGCCGGATGGCTGCTTCGCGGTCGCTCATGGGCAAGCGGGCGGCGGCACGAGCCTCGCTCATTCAGCCTCACCCCCCGGGCGCGGCGGCTCCTGCCGCTGCTCATGGCGCGGGCGTTGTACGTGGCTCGAAACGAGCGCTTCGCCCGCGAAGGCGATGGCCGAGAACACCACGAACACGAAGGCCCCCCGCAAGACGACGTAGTCCAGCGTTCCGCCCGCCTGGAGTCCGAGCCAGGCGCTGAGGCCCGCGAGCCCGGCCGCGGCGTAGATCCCCCATCGGGCGATGGTGAACGGCGGCAGCGGCCTCACAGCTGGCCCCTCCGGCGCATCTCGAGCTGGCGGCGGATCAGGTACTTCGCGATGCGGTCGCGGTTCCCGAGGCTGATCTCGGTGAACTGGCAATGAACGCGCCGGTTACGCCGGTCACGCGTGGGCTCCTCTATGCCGACGACACGCATGCGGGCGAGGATGGTGCCCGTGTGTGGCAGCTCGAGCTCGATGCCGAGGCGCTCGCCGACCTGGACAGAGGGGTCGCGCGTACTCAAACAACAGCCGCCCTCGCTCAGGTCCACCACCATGCACTCGATCGCGGGCGGGCGTTCGTCCGCGGTTGACTCAGGGCCGCCGTCCAGCACCAGGCGGTACACGCTCCGGGGATGGAGTGCTGTCGGCAGCCGGAAGAACTGCCGCCGGTCCGAGCTCTCTACGTCGGACGGCGCGGCGATGTATTCGAGGGAGCCGTCCTCACTCCGGCCGACGGCACGCGTAACGAATCGCCACTGTCGGCCGCGATAAGTGAAGGTCGCCCACAGGGCGGAGCCCCGCGGCAGCGGGCGCTCCCGCAGCTTCACGATGGGGACCGCGACCCCGATGCGCTCAGCCGTTACCTCTTCCACCAACGTCACGCACTCCTCGACCGTTTCCCCGGAGATGAAGGCGATGCGAATCGTCATCCCGGGGACGATGCCGAGCTTTCTGAGCCGATCCTCACGCGGTGGCGGCAAGGCGGCCATCGGTTCTCTCCCTGCTCACGGTCCGCCGAATCCCCGATGCGAGCGCTGCAGCGTCGGCCTCGGTCACCCCGCTCGCGATGTCCCGACCAGAGGATAGGAAGGCCACACCTGCCTCGACCGAGAGCACCAGGGAAAGGGCAGGTGTCAGATCGGTAGCGAGGTCGGCGAAGGTGAGCACCGCTCCGGCCAGGGGCAGCCTCGCGTGAGGAGCCACCAATGCCGCCAATGCCGCCGCTTGCCAGTGCACCGGCACCGCCAGGTACCGGTACAGCGGCAGCGCCTGCGGCGCCTCCGGCCAGCCGCTCGCGGGGGTGTCCACGAAGAAACAGGTCCCCGGACGAGCGCGGCTGGCGGACCTCGTCAGGGCACGGCCGTCGCGCCCGTCCACGACGGGGATACCGAGCGCATCGCCGTACGCCCGGAGTTGGGCCAGCGCGCCAGCCCGCTCCCGGTCCGCTGCCACCAAGACCGCAGGCCGCCCCGCATCGATGCAATCCAGTGCGAGGCGGACGAGCGCCGTCGTACGCCCCGAAGCGGGCGCGCCCGCGACGGTGAGGAGCGCCGTCTCGTGCTCCTCGGGGAAGCGGGCCTGGAGGAGCGTCAGGGCCCGGGCGATGGCGTCCTCCGGCTCAGTCGCATCCGGCGCTAGCCGGCACACCGTGTCGACGGCTTCTTCTGCCAGCCCCGCCTCGCGCAGGCGATCCGCGAGCAGCGGTTCAGCGGCGACGGGCGCCAGACCGAACCTGATGGGCACCGGGTCGTCGCCGAGGGGTTGCTCTTCCGCCCGTGGGGCCGCCGCCGGCTCCTGGGGCGCTTCGGCGGCACCCTCCAGCGCGGCTGCCTCACGGGCGATGATGTCCTCCAGTTCGCCGACGGTGAGGTTCGGGTCGATGGCGGTCACGCGTTGGATGATCGAATCCGTCACCGCTGCCGCCAGCTCAAGGTCGGCGTCGCCGGGGCCGGGCGCCGCGACCACTTCGATGAGCGGCGGGCCGCCCTCCCGCAGCAGCGTCCGCGTGCGCACGATCACGGCGTCGGGTCCGAGTTCCCGTTCAACGCGGGCGAAGAGCCTCGTGAGGTCACTCCCGATGAATCGCTTGGCTTCCAAGTTGCACCTCCACACTGCCGATGGCCTCCACCGTCGCGTTCGGTGCCACCTCGGCGTACGAGACGACCGCGACGTTGGGGAGCCGCCGCTGCAGCAGTCGCCGCAGCGCGATGCGGATGCGTGACGAGCAGAGGATCACCGGCTCATAGCCCATCGCTGCCGCCCGTTCCACCTGCGCAGCGACGGCGGCGAGGAGCTGCTGCGCCTCCCACGGCGGCAACGCCAGCGTGTTGCCGTACTCGGTGTGCTGGACTGCGTTCGCCAGCGCCTCTTCGGTGGGCCCTGCAATGGTGATGACCCGCAGGACCAGGTTGTCGTCGGCGTACTGACGCGTGATCTGTCGCGCCAGTGCCGCCCGGCAGTACTCCGTGAGCAGGTCCGGGTCGCGCGTGGTCCGCCCGTGCGTTGCGAGGGTCTCGCAAATCGTCACCAGGTCGCGGATGGACACCCGCTCCGCGAGCAAGTTCTGGAGCACCTCCTGCACCTCGCCCACCGTTAACGTGTTCGGCACGAGGTCATCCACGAGTGCCGGGTACTCCTTGCGGAGGTTTTCGAGCAGGTTCTGCGTGTCCTGCCGACTCAGCAGGTCGGGCGCGAAGCGCTTTGCCAGCTCCGTGAGATGGGTCGCCAGGACCGACTCGGCGTCGACGACCGTATAGCCGAGGAGCTCGGCTCGCTCCTTGTGTGCGGGCGCTATCCATTTGGCGGGGAGACCGAAGGCCGGTTCCACCGTTTCGATCCCAGGGATGTCGCCCTCGGCCGTGCCGGGATCCATCGCCAGGTAGTGGCCTGGCATGAGGCTCGCGCGCGCGATTTCCACGCCACGGAGCTTCACCACGTACTGGTTCGGCGGCAGCTGCAGGTTGTCCCGCACGCGCACCGTGGGGAGCACGAACCCCATCTCGAGCGCGAGCTGCTGGCGGATCGCGCCGATACGCCGCAGGAGCCCGCCCCCGGCTTGCTCGTCCACGATGGGGATCAGCCCGTACCCCACCTCGATTTCCAGCGGTTCGATGGTCATCATCTGGATGACCTGCTGCGGCCCGATGGGTTCTGCCTTCGGTGGTTCGCTCAGCGGCGCCATCGCCGCCCGCGCTTCGGCCTCCCGCTGCTGGCGAATCAGCCACCCGCCGCCGGCAGCCAGTGCCGCTACGAAGAGGAAGGGCAGCGTCGGCAGGCCTGGGAGCATCCCGAAAAACGCCAGCATCGCTGCCGCGATGAAGAGCGGGCGGGCGTGCTGGGTGAGCTGCCGGCCGATCTGCGCCCCGAGGTGCGTGTCGCCGGAAGCACGCGTGACGACGATCCCCGCCGCGGTGCTCAGGAGCAGGGCGGGCAGCTGCGACACCAGGCCGTCGCCCACGGTTAGCCTCGCGTACCGCTGCAAGGCTTCAGAAAGCCCCATCCCCTGCTGCAGCACGCCGATGCCGAGCCCGCCGACGATGTTCACCAGGATGATGACCACCGCCGCGATGGCATCGCCTTTCACGAATTTGCTCGCGCCGTCCATGGCGCCGTAGAAGTCGGCCTCCTCGGCCACGGCCTGGCGCCGCCGGCGCGCCTCCGCCTCGTCGATAAGCCCAGCGTTCAAATCGGCGTCGATGGCCATCTGCTTGCCGGGCATCGCGTCGAGCGTGAAGCGCGCCGCCACCTCCGCGACACGCCCCGCACCGTTCGTAATCACCACGAACTGGATAACCACGAGGATCACGAACACCACGAGCCCAACGACGAGATTCCCGCCGACGACGAAGCCTCCGAAGGCGTCCACCACGTGGCCGGCGTCCGCGTGGAGCAGGATGAGCCGTGACGTCGATACGTTGAGCGCCAACCGGTAGAGCGTCGTGATGAGGAGCAGCGACGGGAAGACCGAAAAGCGCAGCGGATCCTCCGTGTACATCGCCACCAACAGAATCAGCACCGACGCCGCCAGGTTCAGCGTCAACAGCAGGTCGACGAGGGCCGTCGGCAACGGGATGACCATCATCCCGATGACGAGCACGATGCCGACGGCCAGGAGCACGTCCGTCTGTGCGAAGGCCCTCATCCAGGGCGCCGTTCCGGTTGCGGGCCGCGCGCTCGCAGTCATCGTGCAGCCTCCGTGGCGGGCCGCCAGCGATTCGCCGCCCGTTCGCGCATCGCGTACACCCAGGCCAGCACTTCAGCTACCGCCCGATACAGCGAAACGGGGATGGGCTTCCCCACCGGCACGGCTTTGTACAGGGCCCGCGCCAGCGCCGGCTCCTCCACCACCGGCACGCCCGCCTTGCGGGCGACCTCCTTGATGCGCTGCGCGAGGAGCCGCTCTCCCTTCGCGACGACCACCGGCGCTTGCATGGACACGGGGTCGTACTTCAGCGCGACGGCGTAGTGGACGGGGTTCGTGACGACGACGTCGGCCTTGGGCACGGCCGCGATCATCCGATTCAGCAGCTGGTGGCGGCGCCTGCGCAGCGCAGCCTTGATCTCGGGGTTCCCCTCGGTCTCCTTCAGCTCGTCGCGGATGTCCTGCTTCGACATGCGGAGCGACCGCCGATGCGCCCACCACTGCCAGCTGAAGTCGGCCACTGCCAGCACCAAGAGTGCCGCCGTCGCCCTCAGCACCACGTCGAACACCAGCCCCGCGGTGCGCCCGGCGGCCGTCCCCAGCGGGAGCGTCCCCAGCCGGATGACGTCCTCGGCGCGCGACCAGAGCGTGAGGCCGACCACGCCCGTGACGACGGCGAGCTTCAGCGTCGATTTGGCGAGGTTCAGGAGGGCATCGAGCGAGAGGAGCCGCCGCGCCCCCCTCACAGGGTCGATCGCCGAGAGCCGCGGCTGGAGCTTCGCACCCGTCACGATGAATCCGGTCTGCACGAGGTGCCCTCCTACCCCGCCGACGAGCAGGAGCCCTAGCAGCGGTGCGAGGACCCGCATCGCTTCCCAGCCGGCGGTGCGGCCCAGCCCCGCCGCCGAGTCCACGGTGAGCGCTTCCGGCTTCCGTCCGAACCACTCCCGCATTACCGCCCCCAGCTCGCCGGCGAACGTCTCGCCGAGGAAGCGGAGCGCCAGCGCACCGACGAGGAGCACGGCCGCCGACGCCACCTCCTGGCTCTTCGCGACGTCTCCCCGGCGCCGTGCATCCCGCAGACGCCGAGGCGTTGGCGCCTCGGTCCGCTCACCCGCCATGTCAGTGCACCCCCAGCAGGCGGAGGCTCGCCCCAGCAAGGGGCCCTTCGATGGCACCGCGCAGCAGGTAGGTGGTCACGGGCATGGCGGCCGCCAGCACCAGGAGCCCCACGCCCACCTTCACCGGCAGTCCCACGAGGAGCACCTGCATCTGCGGCACCGTGCGCGCCGCGATACCGAGCCCGACGTCGACCAAGAGGAGGGACGCAACGACCGGCATCGCGATCCGCACCGCCGTGACGAAGAGCCCGGCAGCGAAGCTCGATGCTGCCTGGGCGCTCAGGCTGAACGGGTCGAAGCTGCCGGGCGGAACAGCCTGCACCGTCTCGGAGAGCGCAGCGACCACCACGAGATGGCCCGAGACGGCGAAGAACACGAGCGTCGCCAGCACCGAGTAGAACTGGTCGAGGGAGGCGGAGTCGTTCCCCGTCATCGGATCGATGACGCCCCCGATGCTGAAGCCGATTTGCACCCCCGCGAGCCGAGAGGCCATGTGCGCGGCGACGAACACCATGTTCATGGCCAACCCCAGTAGGAGCCCGAAGATCGCCTCGCGGAGCACGCCCTCAGCGACCGCTGCCAGGCTCGCCGGCGCTTCGATGCTGCCCGCACGGACGGCTGGAAGGAGTGCCGCCGCCAGCCCTCCAGCCAACCCTACCTTCGCCAAGGGCGGGATGGCCCGGTGGCTGAAGACCGGGGCCGTGACGGCCAGCCCGCTCGCGCGGATGAAGAGGAGCGCCAACGTCCAGCCCGCCTCGGGGGTGAAGGTGAGCGCCGCCACACCCTACCTCCCGTACATCGCCAGGTTGCTGAAGAGGGCCGACGTGAAGGAGACGATGGTTTCAAGCATCCATGGCCCGAAGATGATGAGCGCCACGAATACGCCCACGATCTTCGGGACGAACGTGAGGGTCATCTCGTTGATCTGTGTCACGGCCTGGAAGATGCTGATCGCAATCCCGATCACCATCGTCACGCCGAGGATCGGCGCGCCCACGAGGAACGTGATCCACAACGTCTCCTTTGCCAGTGCCAGCACCACCGACTCGTTCACCCTCCAACCCTCCTAGAAGAAACTCCCCACCACGGAACCGACGATCAGCGACCACCCGTCGACGAGGACGAACAACAGGAGCTTGAACGGCAGCGATACCACCACCGGCGGGAGCATCATCATCCCCATGCTCAACAGCGCCGAAGAGACGACCAGGTCGATGATCAGGAAGGGAACGAACATCACGAATCCCATTTGGAACGCGGTCCTCAACTCCGAGAGCGTGAACGCCGGGATGAGGACGTACGTCGGGATTTCGTCGGCGTTCGCAGGCTTCGGCTGCCCCGCCACCTTCATGAGCATCGCCAGGTCCGAATCCCGCGTCTGTCGCAGCATGAACGCTCGGATCGGCGCCTCCGCGCGGGCCAGCGCCTCCTCCTGGCCGATGCTTCCGGAGAGGTAGGGCTGCAGTGCCTCGTCGTTCACCTCCCGGACCACCGGCGCCATCACGAACGCCGTCAGGAACAGCGCCAGTCCGATGAGCACCTGGTTCGGCGGCAGCTGCGGAACCCCAATCGCGCTCCGCACGAGCGACAGCACGACGACGATCCGCGTGAACGACGTCACCATCACGAGGATGGCCGGCGCGAGCGAGAGCACGGTGAGGAGCACGAGGATCTGGAGCGCCGTGGCCACGAGGCGCGGATCGTCGCTCGGCACGGGCTGCGCCTGGGCTGCGTTCGGATCTGCCGCGCAGGCGGACGCAGCGAACAGCACTCCGGCACCGAGCGCTGTCAGCCGCCACCAGCCGCTCCTCACGACCGCACCTCGAACGCGACATCGTCCCGCCGTTCGCGGCCGAGCGCTGCCTGCAGCGCCTGCGAGAACGGCGGGAAGGTTGCCCGGGTGCGCGCTTCTCGGAGGGCCTCGGCGGCGTGCAGCCGATCCACCTCTCCGATGAGGCTCACGTGGTGGGGTGTCGCCCCGATGACGTATACCCGGTCACCCGCCTCCAGGATGTGGATGGTGCGCCCACTGCCGAGCGGCAGCGTGTCGGCGATGCGGAGCAACCCCGATTGGCTGGTCGGCGCCGAAAGCCGCCGCCCCCACCAGCGGAGCGCAACGACGGCGCCGCCGAGAACGAGAGCAACTAGTCCCAGACGCCACGCGAGCGACACTGCGTCCCCCAGCCCGAGTGAGAAGCCCCCCGCTGTCGGCCCGGTGGCTGGCGCGGCGCTGTCGACCTCGGCCTCTGCGGCCGTCGGCGGCGCCACCGCGAGCGACGGCTCACTCCGCCCCCCGCGCGGCAGCGTCGCAACCAGCAGGAGGAGCGCAAGGAGAACGCCCACCGCGATAGCCAGCCACGTGACGCGGCGCCGGAGCTGCTGTTCCATCAGCTCGCCTCCTCGAGGGGGCGTTCCGCTCCCTTCTTCACCACCTCGACGATGCGGACGCCGAAGTTCTCGTCGACCACCACGACTTCGCCCCGGGCGATGAGGCGGTCATTGACGAGGATGTCGACCGGCTCGCCCGCGATCCGCTCGAGCTCGATGACCGACCCAGGGCCGAGCCCCAGGACTTCCGCCACCGTCATCGACGTCCGCCCAAGTTCGACGGTCACTTCCAGCTGCAGGTCGGCGATGAGGTCGAGCCGCTGGCGGTGCTGCGCCGGAGGGGGCGGCGCCAGCGGCGCGAACTGCGCTCGTTGGGCCACTGCGCTGGAAATCGGCGTCGGCTCCTGCCTACCGGACGAGCCTCCTGGCGAGGGCTCCTCCACGAGCTCGGCCTCGTCGAGTTCCTCTTGGCTCAGGGAGAACGCCGGTCCTGGCCTGCCCGCTTCAGCCGGCGCATCGGCAGCGGCGCTGACGCCCCAGCCGTTCGCGACGATGTCGAGCGCCGTTCCGGGGGCGAACAGGTAGGCCGTCAGCGGACGCTCCCGCGCCACGGTCAGGGTTAGCCACAGTCCGGGGTCCTCCACCTCGCTCAGGGCTGCCGCCCCGGTATTCGCCACCACATCGTCGAGCGCCGCAACCAGCCCGGCGGGTGTGGGCGCCAGGACCTTCGCGTTCACCGCTTGTAGCACCTGCCCGAGGATGGTGGATGCCACGACGATGGTCTGCTGCTCCTCGTCTTCCGGGTCGTCGGCCTCGGAGCCGAGGGAGCGCGCGGCGTCCCCCGTTTCCAGGAAGAGGAAGCAGCTGGCCGCCTGGTCAGAGGCCGTCGTCAGCTCCAGGTGCATCACCAGGTGACGGGCGGGCAGCCTGCTCGCTGCTTCATCGGGCATCAGCAAGAGGCCGTCGGCGGACTCGAGCCGCACCGGCTCCCCGAACACCGTCTGCAAGGTGGATGCCGCGGCCTCCCACAAGGCACGCCCCGCCGCTTCCAGGACATTGGCCTGGGCCTCCGACAGGAGCTGCGCCACGATTTGCTTCGGGCTGCCCATCGCCGGCCTCCTTGCTCACTGCGTCACGAACGTGTCGAAGTACACCCGCTCGACCTTGTGGTCGTGGAGCACCTCGTTCAGTGCCTGCTTCAGCTCTTCCTTCAAGGCTTCCCGCCCCTCGGTCGTCGATACCTCGTCGATGCTCTTCGACCCGATGACTGAGGTGATGACGTCCCAGACACGATGGAGCTCGGGCTCCAGCTCCTTGGCGAACTCTTCGTTCTTCTTCGCCAAGGCCTCGCCCTTCAGCCCCAGCCAGGCATGTGTGGGATCCTCGAACTCCAGCGCGATGATGGTCTTGACGTAATGCGGGGCAGCCGCCGGCGCCTTGAGGTTGAGCACCCGCTCTTCCAGCCGCACCGTTGGGCGAGGGGCTGCGGCTAACTGCTCCTCCGTGTAGACGGGCGGCGTCTTCGCATCGAGATAGTTCGGCTTCACGAAGAACCAGAAGCCCCCGGCGAGCAGCACGCCCGCTACCGCCAGCACTTTCGCGTTGAGCTTCATCGATGCCCCTCCCCCGACACCGGCGTCGGCGTCGGCGTTGCGTTTCGACCGAGCGCCCGCTGGAGGTCCGCGGCGCTCGGGTAGAGGATCACGATGTCGGCCCGCCGGTTGAGCGCACGCCCTTCTGGCGTGGAGTTGTCGGCGATGGGCCGCGTGTCGGCGAAACCGGCGATGGAGATCCGCTCGGGCGGGATGCCCTCCTGCTCGATGAGGTAGCGCGCGACCGCCGTCGCGCGTGCCGCCGAGAGCTCCCAGTTCGTGGGGTACTCGGGGTTGTTCACGGGTACGTTGTCGGTGTGCCCTTCGATGCGGAGCTGGTTCGGCATCTCTCGTAGCACGGCGGCGACCGCCGAGAGCACCGCCTGGGAGCCTGGTCGAAGGTCGGCGCTGCCGGAATCGAAGAGCAGATTGTCGGCGAGGCTCACCGTGATCGACTCCTCATCGCTGCGGATCTGAATTCCGGACACCGCGCCGAGCCGCCGCGCCGCTTCCCCGAGCTGTTCCGTGAGCCGCGCGAGGTCCTGGGAGCGAATCTCCGAGAGCGTGGGGATGGCCCCGCCGGCCCCGCCTTCGAAGATGGGCGAAGCGCCGAAACTTCCCCGCAGCACGTTGGGGCTGAACGCCTCCTCGATGGATTGGCGCACCCGCTCGAGGCGCGTGACGTCCGGATTGCTCATGGCGTAGAGCACCACGAAGGCCGCCAGCAGCAGCGTGATCATGTCCGCGTAGCTCACGATCCATCGTTCGTGGTTCTCCTTCTTCGCTTCCTCTTGCGCCTTCCGGCTCATGCTGCCTCCCGCGCCGCTGCTGCAGCCGGCTCATGTTCCTTCCCGGACTTCCGCTGCACCGGGCTGAGGAATCCTTCGAGCTTTTCCCGAACGATGCGCGGGTTATCACCGGCCTGGATGGACATCAGCCCTTCGATGATCAGGTTCAGCATTTCCTGTTCGTGCTTGCTCACGACTTCCAGTTTCTTCGCCAGCGGCAGGTAGAGGACGTTCGCCGTGAACACACCGTAGAAGGTCGCTACGAACGCCGTAGCGATCCCAGGCCCGATGTGGTCGGGCTCGTCCAAGTGCTGCATCACTGACATGAGCCCCATGACTGCACCCAACACGCCGATCGTCGGCGCGATGCCGCCCATGAACTCGAGGGCGTGGTAGTGGCCGTGGTGCCGGTGCTTCATCGCTTCGGCTTCGATCTCCATGATCTGCCGGAGCAATTCTGGGTCCGTGCCATCAATCATCAGCTGCGTCCCTTTACGCAGGAATGGATCGTGGATCTTCTCGATTTCGCCTTCGAGCGCAAGCAGCCCTTCTCGGCGGGCTCGGTCAGCCATGCTCACGAGGAGATCGACGATTGCCGCAGGATCGTGCTCTTTCGGTCCAAAGAATGCCTTCATGATCGCCTTCGGAAGGCCGATCATGATCGCCAACGGCTGGGATACCATCGTCGCTCCCAATGTCCCCAAAACGACGATCATGAAGCCCGGGATGTTGATGAGCTTCATCGGGTTGCCGCCCTCGACGATGTTCCCGCCGATGATGCCCACCACCGCGATGCCGAGTCCGAGGACCGTCGCCAGGTCCATCTAGCTCGCCCTCCGCACCACGAATCCCGTGCTGCGCCGGCGGAACTCGGCGATCCGCTCGACGATGACCTCCGGCGGTTCGGAGCAGATGTACCGGTGTCCGTTCGTGAGGGTGATGTGGGTGTCGTGGTTCGCCTCGATGACCTCGATGAGGTCCGAGTTGAGGTAGAACCGCGTCCCGTCGATGCGCGTCAGTTCCACCATGGCGCTCCCTCGCGGGCGTGCTGTCCACCACGCTAGGCCGCTCCGTCCGCGCCCGTTATCGGGGAACTCCCCGTTGGCGCCCTGTCATTCCCCGACGAATGCTTCGCGTGCTCCCGAACCTTCCCTCGCGGTCCACCGAGCACCCCGGGCCCGAACGAGAAGCGCCGGCTGGGCAAATCGCCCAGCCGGCGCGGACGGTCGGGTTACGGCCCCGGCCCGTCAGCCCGCCAACGCGTCCACGTCGAGCATTCGTCGGCCCTCGTCCGCACTCTCCAGGCGTACGATGCCCTTGCGGATGGCGTAGCGGATGAGGTCGGCCCGGTTGCGGGCGTGCAGCTTCGCCATGATGTGCGCCTTGTGGGCTTCCACCGTCTTCACGCTGATGTACAGCTCCCGGGCGATGCCCTGGTTCGTGTACCCTTCGGCAATGAGCTGGAGCACCTCCCGCTCCCGCGGCGTGAGCGGGTCGGTGCTGCCCCGCGGTTCGGCGCGCTTCGCCTGGTAGAGCACCTCCGTCAGGTCGAAGCCCTCACTCAGCGCGCTCGAGAAGTAGCTGTTCCCGCGATGGACCGTTTGGATGGCCAGCACCAGTTCAGACACGTCGGACCGCTTGATGAGGTAGCCCGAAGCGCCCGCCCGAATCGCCTCGAGCAGCTGGTCCTCGTCCACGAAGCCGCTCAGCATCACCACCCGCGTCGAAGGAGAAACTTTCCGAATTTGCCGGGTCGCCTCGAGGCCGTTGAGCCCCGGCATCACGACGTCCATCAGCACGACGTCCGGCCGCAGCCGCTCGGCCGCCTGCACGGCTTCGCGGCCGTTTTCGACATCGGCGACCACCTCCAGCTCGGGCTGGGCCTCCAGGAGCATCCGGAGCGCCTGGCGGATGACCGCATGGTCGTCGACGAGGATGATGCGGATTCGCCGCGCCGTCCGGGGTGACCCGCCGGCGGCGGTGAATGTACTGGCAGCTGTCTGACGAGATGCGCTCAGGCTTGCCATGCGTGAAGACTCCTCTCCTCGGGTCCGTCGGGGCCGGGCGGCCGGCGCCTCGGGGTTTCGGATTGAGCAAGTCGGAGTCTATCCCTGCGGGAGAGCAATCGAATCCTGGGAAACCCTGATCCTGCAAGGGGATCATCCCCTGGCCGCCCTCCAGGGGCACCATGATTTCGCGCCAGGGGTTCCCCAGGGCACAGAAACGGCGAGCCCGGCCCTTGTAGGGCCGGGCTCCGTGAGAAGGCGGCAGGTGCCTGCCTCGAACTACAGCCGCAGCTTCCCGTGGGACGGCTGCCGCCGCCGCTGGCGTTGGGGCAGGGCGGCCTCTTCGGCGGCGATGTCGATCGGGGGCCGGGTCAGGACCTCGTGGACGTAGCCGCACATGATGCAACTGCCGTACGTCCCGTGCCAGTCCCGCTCGATGATCATCGAGCCCCGGCACTTCGGGCACTGCTTCGGCGGCGCCTCCTGGAGAGCAGGCATAGAGAACTCCTCCTTCCGCGTCGCGATGTGGTGCGTTGTCGAGGACAGCAAAAAAGCCCTCGCGGCGAGCGACCCGCTCGCAGGGCCTTCCGACTGCTTACGGGGTTAGCTGACGGGTTCGGGTGGAAGGACACCCTATCGGCGCATCGCCGAATTCACCCCACGCGGTGGGTCCCCCGCTGCGCCCGAGGGCGCATTCAGCAGTATTCGATTGTCTCGTTGCCGAGCGCGCGCAGGCTTCCGCCTGCCAGCGCGAACCCTATCAGCCCCGCCCGGGGCATGTCAACCCCCGATAAGGAATTTCTTCACAAATTTACACTGGGTCGATGGCTCACGCCTGCCGCCCGCCGGCCACGAGCCGGAAGCGCATCCCCCCGATCAGCACCGTCCTCCCCTCGACCGGGAGGCCCCGCTCCGCAGCCCGCGCCAGCGCCGTGGCGGCGTCCGCTGCTTCGAGGTCGATACCGCCGAGCCCCTCCGGCCGCCCATCGGGCGGCAGCACGAACCGCACGTCGGCGTTCTCCAGACGGATCGTCGGCTCCCCGGAGGGCCCCCGTTCGACCGGGAGCCCCAGGATCGCCGCCCACCGTTCGGCCAGCGGCTCCGGGGTCGGGGACTGGATCTCGGCGGCGGTTATCGCGCGGACGATGTGCGTGCGGACGTGCTCCTGCCAGTGGTCGCCGGCGGGCGGCCACGGCCCAGCCGGGTCGTCCCATCCCTGTGCCCAGTCGACCTCCAGGAACGAGCCGCCCGTGTCCTTCGGGTGCAGCTGCAGCAGCGAATACGTGCCCCCGTCGCGCTCCCAGGCCGAGCGGATGCCGAGCTGTCGCACACGCGCCTTGAAGCCCGGATGGTCGTCGGTTTGGCAGATGACCATGTAGCCGGTATCGCCGCCGCGGCGGGCCATGTAGCGGCCGCCAGCAGTGTCCTCGCGAATGGGCGTGAGCACCTCGAGGAACTGGCTGCCGACGGGGAGGATGCGGTTCTCCAGTCCGAACACCTCGACACCCGGGTCGATGTGGGCCACCTCCAGCCCGAAGACGTGCTGCAGGTCCTCGACCACACGCCGGATGTCGGCGACGACCATCGCGATCTGCCGCAAGCGGATACCCATCCCGGTCTCCTTCCTCGCTGCTGTCGCATGCATCGTGGATGCCAGCCGGGGCGAACGCAACGCGACGCAGCAGAGCGGAGACCTCGCGAGGTCCCCGCTCTGCCGACGACGCCGGAAAATCCGGAGTTCAGCTCGTAGCGATGAACAGTGGGGCGAGTACCAGGGTGATCGTACTCAGCAGCTTCACCAGCACGTGGAGGGACGGCCCGGCGGTGTCCTTGAAGGGGTCTCCCACGGTGTCGCCTACCACGGCTGCAGCGTGCTCAGGCGTACCCTTGCCGATGACGTTCCCCTGAGCGTCACGGAGATTTCCGGCTTCGATGTACTTCTTCGCATTGTCCCAGGCACCGCCGCCGTTGTTCAGGAACGTGGCCAGGATAATCCCGCCAATCGTCCCGACGATGAGGAGCGCACCGACCGCGAGCCAGCCGGACGAATCGGGCACGGTGACGCCCGCGATGACGACCCGCTCATCGCGCAGGAATCGGAAAATGAGCCCTACGACGACCGGCATGCCCACAGCCAGCAGGCCGGGAGCCACCATCTCGCGGAGTGCCGCGCGAGCCGTGATGTCCACCGCGCGACCGTACTCCGGCCGCGCCGTCCCGGCCATGATGCCCGGATTCTCCCGGAACTGGCGCCGCACCTCTTGGATGATGTCGCCCGCGGCGCGACCTACCGCTCGGATGGCCAGCGAGCTGAACAAGAACACGAGCATCACACCCAGCAGGGCCCCCGCGAACACGTCGATCTTGGAGATGTCGATGGGCAGCTCGCTCGTGAGCGGCAGCTCCAGCCGCTCCTTGACCTTATCGAGGTACGCGCTGAAGAGGAGGAATGCCGCAAGTCCGGCCGAGGCGACGGCGTACCCCTTCGTCAGTGCCTTCGTCGTGTTCCCGACCGCATCGAGCGCGTCGGTGATTTCGCGCGCGCTTTCGGGTGCCCCCGACATCTCGATGATGCCGCCCGCGTTGTCGGTGATTGGGCCGAACGTGTCCATGGCGAGGATATAGGCGGCCGACATCAGCATGCCCATCGTGGCGACCGCGGTCCCGAAGATCCCGGTGGTGAATCCGGGGATGCTCGGCGCGATGTCGGCATGGGAGCCAAGCACGAATGAGCCGACGAGCGCGGCCGCAATGGCGATGGCCGTGGCAGCCGTGGTCTCGAAGCCGACCGCCGTCCCCACGATGATGTTGGTCGCCGGTCCCGTCCGTGAAGCATCGGCAATCTCGCGCACTGGCCGCCAGTTGCCCGACGTGTAGTACTGCGTGATGTAGACGAAGGCGATTCCCGTGGCGATGCCGATGAGCCCGCAGCCGAAGAACCAGTGCCAGTTTTCCCCGAGCATCGTGTAGGTGGCGACGAACAGACCCACGACGCTCAATGCCGACACGATGTAGTAGCCGTAGCTGAGCGGCCGCATCGGGTCTTTCCTGTGCTCTTCCTTGGCGAACCAGGAGACGGAGAGCACCCCGACGATGGTCGCGATGATGCCGAAGGACCGCAGCACGAGCGGGAACATCACCCACTCGATAGATCCCGTGACCGTGAACAGCGCCACGCCGAGGATCATGGCGCCGATGTTCTCCGCGGACATCGATTCGAAGAGGTCTGCACCGCGGCCCGCGCAGTCGCCCACGTTGTCACCCACGAGGTCGGCAACCACGGCCGCGTTGCGCGGATCGTCCTCCGGAATGCCGGCTTCTACCTTGCCGACGAGGTCAGCACCCACGTCGGCGGCCTTCGTGTAAATACCGCCACCGAGCTGAGCGAAGAGCGCCACGAAGCTCGCGCCGAAGCCGAACCCCACGATGAGGAATGGTGCAAGCTGCGGCGGGTTGCCCAGCAGCCGGCTGTACACCGCGAAGATGCCGCTCACGCCGAGAAGGCTTAGCGCGACGACCAGGAACCCCGATACGGCACCGCCCCGCAGCGAGACGGTGATCGCCTCCTTCAGGCTGCGCTGCGCTGCCGCTGCCGTGCGCAGGTTGGCCCGCACCGCGATGAACATTCCGATGTACCCGGAAAGAGCCGAGGCCGCCGCCCCAACGATGAAGGCTACGGCCGTCAGGGCGGCTTCCTCCCAGCGCGAGACCACCGTCTCGCCAAAGCGAAGCTCCGGCGTGATCTCCTTCACGCCGTGCGACACGCTGCCCACGATCAAGGCGATGACAACCGCGGTGACCACGGCCAGCATGCCAATGGTCGTGTACTGCCGGCGGAGGAACGCATTCGCCCCCTCCAGGATCATCCCGGCGATCTCACGCATCTGGGGCGTGCCGGTGTCGCGCCGGAGCACGTCCCAGGCGAGCCACAGCGCGAACGCCACTGCCCCGAACCCTGTGACCGGGACCAACCACACCAGTTCCATCGAAGGACTCTCCTACATGGGTGGGAAGATGGAGCGGCGCCAACGTGAAAGGCCGGAGCCGGGGCGCGCCAGCCCGGGCTCCGGAGTCGGGCGCGAGTCTACCAACCACATCCCCTTGGTTCAAGAAACGCCCACGCGCCTGCTACCATCCCCGCGATGCCGGAACCGGTCGTCCTCTCCTACAGCGGCGGCAAGGACAGCACCCTCGCCTTGGCCCGGCTCGCTGGCGACCCGAACGTCGAAGTCGTCGCCCTCCTCACCACCATCAACCGGCGCTACCAGCGCGCCAGCCTCCAGGGCATCCGCCGCGAGGTGCTCGAGGCGCAGGCCCATGCCCTCGGCCTCCCCCTCCATCTCGTGGAGCTCCCGGACCCATGCTCGAACGAGGCCTACGAGGCCGCGATGACCGCTGCCTTGCAGACCTTCGCCGATGCCGGCGTTCGAACGTTCGCCTTCGGCGACATCTTCCTCGAGGACATCCGCCAATACCGCGAAGAGCGGCTCCTCCGAGCTGGCTGGCGCGCGCTCTTCCCCCTCTGGGGGGAGTCGACCGCCGCCCTCGCCCAGGAGTTCCTCGACCGCGGCTTCCGCGCCGTCGTCACCTGCGTAGACACAGAGCAGCTCGCGCCAGCGTTCGCCGGGCGCCCGTATGATGCGTCGTTCCTGGCCGACCTCCCGGCGAACGTCGACCCGTGCGGGGAGCGCGGCGAATTCCACACCTGCGTCGTCGATGGTCCCCTCTTCCGCGGGCCGCTGCCCGTCGTTCCCGGTGAGCGCGTCCTCCGCGACGAGCGCTTCCTCTTCTGCGACCTGCTGCTGGCCGGGACGCCGGGTGCACGCCGGTAAAGCGACCGCCGGCAGTGCATACTGGTACCGTGCCCGAAGTCGTCGAGCTGTTGGGTGACGGAATCGCCGCAGAACTGCGGGACGCCGTCCACGCGCTGAACGAAGCCCTCGGTTCCCCGATCTCCTTCCGACCCATCGACTGGAGCCTCGAAACGCGGGAATCGCGCCCCGCCGTCATCGACGAGGCGCTCGCGGCCATCCGCGAGCTGGGGGCAGCGATGAAGTACCCCACCGTCACGAAGACGGTCTCGCCCAACCAACTGCTGCGCGAACGGCTCGACCTCTCCGTCATCCACCGGCCGTGCCGCTCGTACCCCGGCGTCTCGAAGAACTACGCCGGTACCATCGACCTCCACGTCGTGCGCGTGGCCACGGGCGGGACGTACGAAGATGCGGGCAGGCGGATCGGTCACCACTCGGCCGTAGCCATCCGGGTCATCGAACGCGCCCCAGTGGAACACGCGGCCCATTTCGCCTTCCGTCTCGCCGAGCGACGTCGCCGGCGTGTGGTGTCCACCAGCAAGTGGACGATTCAAGTGGCCACGGATGGACTCTTCGAGGAGGTCGTGGCCGAAGCTGCCCGCGAATACCGCAACGTCGAGCACCGTGCCGAGCTCTTCGACGCCCTCCTCGCAAAGCTCATCATCTCCCCGGAGCGGTACGACGTCATCGTGACGCCGAACGAGTACGGGGACTTCCTCAGCGACATGGTGTACGGGCTCATCGGTTCGGTGGGCCTGGGCGCGAGCGCTTCGTATGCGCTCTCCCCCAGTCACCAACCGGTCATCGGGGTCTTCGATCCCGCCGGCGGCACGGCTCCCGATATCGCGGGCAAAGGCATCGCCAACCCTGCCGGAGCGTTCGAAGCCTTCGCCTACCTCCTCCAGTTCTGCGGGTTCGATGACCTCGGCGCCCGCGTCGTCGGGGCGCTCCGCGAGGCCATCGCCGCTGGTGAGCGGACCCCCGACCTCGGCGGTACCCTCGATACCCGCGGGTTCACGGACGCCGTCATCCGGCGCGTCAGTGATCCGAACCCGCCGGAAGCCTCGCTGTGAGCAGCCGGCCGCTACTCCGTCGCTGCCGGCGGCGGAAGGCGGGCTCCCAAGGCCTCCGCCGCTCGCCGCTGGACGATGGCCATCGTCAGATCGCCGCGGGTGCGCTCCAGGATGCCCCGCGCTGCGTCAAGGGTGCGGCGCAGGTTCCCGGTGAGGGCATCGGGCACGTCGATGGTGGAGAGCGCCGCGTAGATGTCGTCCATCGCCTCGAGCAGCTCTTCGCAGCCCGCCTCCGTTCCCTCGCGGAGGCGGTCAAGGATCATCCGACGTGCTTCACCAATCGCCTCCCCGAGGCCGTTCAGGTAGGCGGCGAACTCCACGTTCATCCGCTCGGGCGTGGGCAGCGGCCCGCCGGTGGCAAGCGCGAAAACGGTTTCCGCCTCGGCCAGCTCCTTCTGCGCGTCGTGGAGGAAGCCCGCGTGGTAGACATCGGGGTGGGCGGCGAGTGCTGCCACGGCTTCGGCGTTGAGCCGGTGCGCTTCGGCCAGCTGTGCCCGGGCGGTGGCGAACTCACGGCGGTGCACGGCGCGGATGGCCGTGGCGCTCGCCCTGATGATGGCCCGCGCCGCGCCGAGCGCGAGCTCCCGCGCCTGATGCTTCTCCGCGAAGTTGGCCGCGATACGGGGGATCACCTCGTCCAGCGGCGAGGTGTCGGGCCGCGACGCGCTCACCTCACAGGTCCTTCACGGGCTCGGGGAACTCCCCCTCCCGCGCCGCGTCGATGAGCTCACGGGCGCCCTCCGGCAGGTCCATCCCGTACTCCTCGAACTTCTTCTCCACCCAGCGCCCAATCTGGCGCGGATCGCGGTAGGCATCCGGGCCCAGGTCTCCTTCGGCCGGGTCACCGTACCGCTCCAGGATGTCCTGCTGGGTGTACCGCCGTCCGAAGCGCGACATCATCCGTGTGGTATTCGCGCTGCCGCAGTGCTCACACGGCGGCCGCACCTCCGTGTCGATCTTCCGCGTGAAGTAGTTGGTGATCTTCCCGCAATCGCTGCAGCGGAACTCGTAGATCGGCATGGCGAAGGCTCGCGTAACGGTATCGAAGCGATCCTACCACGCGCCAGGGTCTTCATCGGGGATCTCCACGCAGGTGAAGTGCTCCACCCGCTCCACGTGGCCGCGGGCCGAAAGCTCCACCGCGACGAGTTCGACGCGCATTCGTTCCAGGGGCACGCCCCGGCGTTCCGCGTAGGCGATTGCGCAGCGCCACAGCCGCTGCAGCTTGCGCCGGTCCACCGAGGCCGCGGCCGCCCCCTCGGCGTCCCGGCGGGCGCGCACCTCGACGGCAACGATCTCCTCGCCGTCGCGCATCACGAGGTCGAGTTCGCCGCTCCGCAGCCGTACGTTCGCCTCCAAAAACTCGTAGCCCTGCGCTTCGAGGAAGCGGCGGGCCACCCGCTCGGCGAACGCGCCTAGTCGCTGCCGCCCCGTTACCACGGGAGTTCCAACTGGCTCACCGGCGCGAAGCGCCGCCGGTGTTCCGGGCTCGGCCCGCGCCGCGCCAACAGTGCCTTGTGCTCCGGCGTCACGTACCCCTTGTGCCGGCAGAACGCGTACCCCGGCAGCCGCTCGCAGAGGGCCACCATGTGGGCGTCGCGTGCGACCTTCGCGATCACGGAAGCAGCCGCCACGGACACGCAGAGCGCGTCCGCATCGACGAGGGCGACGTTCCCGGGCACCGGCAGCGGCAGCGCATCGGAGAGGACGGCGTCGGGCGAAAGCCTCAACGCCTGCAGGGCCCGCAGCGCCGCCCGCCGCCGTGCCTCGGTGAGCCCTACCTCATCGACTTCGGCGGCCGTCGCCCATCCGAGCGCCCACGGCACCGTCGCGGCAATGGCGGCGGCGAGGCGCTCCCGCTCGCGCACCGACAAGGCTTTCGAATCCCTGACGTCGGCGAACCAGGGCAGGTGCGCGTCGGGGCGCAGGGCAACGGCGGCAGCCGTGACCGGGCCAGCCATCGCGCCGACACCAACCTCGTCGACTCCAGCGACCCAGAGCGCTCCCGCTGCCCATGCAGCGCGCTCCTGGTCCAGCGTCGGAGCTGCGCACGCCTCCGTCACGGGCGATATGCTACGCGGCACCCGCCGTCGGGAACAATCGGTGGCGCTCCCTCGTCATGCTTGTCGGGAGGCGTCCGATGGCTCGAGCGGAACGATTCGAAGCGGTGTCCCCCGCGCCCGCGCGCTACCTGGCTGCAGTCCTCGCCGGAGGCGGTCTGCCGCTGCTTATCGGAGCGGCGCTGCCGTCATCCCGCTGGGCGGTAGCGGCGGCGGCGCTCGTCGCCGGACTGGCCGGGGCCATTGCGCTGCTCCAGCGCGAGGAGGACGACGGACTTCGCCGGACGATGGGCCTCGCAGCGGGCGCCTCCCTCACAGCGCTCGCCACCCTGGCAAGCGGCGCCGCGCTCTGGCCGCCCGAGGCAGCTGCGAACCGCGCGGCGTTGTGCGCCCTCGCCGCGGCCGGCGGCTTCGCTCTCCCGTGCCTCTCCTTTGAATGGCAGCGGCTGGAGTGGTGGTACGTGGTGCCCGCACTCCTGGCCGTTGCCGCGCTGCTGATGGCGGCCTGGCAGGTCATCCAACCGCTGGTCGCAGCGGCCGTTTAGCTTTCGCTCCCCGTAGCAGCGCCTTCAGCTGCGCCCTCGTCCTCGCTTCCCAGGTTGGCGATGGCCTGCCGCGTTTCCTCCAGTTCCGTCTGGAGGTCGTCGATGGCCCGGACGCTCGCAGCGATGTCGGGATGGCTCGCCGAAACCGACTCTCCCGCCTTGAGCTGCGTGTAGACCACGCGCCCGAGCTGCGCGTACTCCTGCTTCAGCTTCCCTTCGAGATTGCGGATTTCGAGTTCGAGCTTCGCGCGCGTCGCGCCTTTCTGGGCCGTCTTGCCCAGCGTGCCGGCTAGCGACTTCGCCTTGTCGAGCAGCGCCATGGGAATCCTCCTCTTCGCGCGGTACAGCAAGCTGTTGTCCCGCTCTCCTCCAGCATACGCTCTCGGCACAAGTCCCCTCTCGTACAATCGGCCAGAGTCTTGCTGGGGGCACGCGCATGATCACCGCCGGCGATGAGTTCCTCGTCCACCAGACGCCCTGGCCTGTGGCCCTTCCGGCGACGAGCGATGCAAACTTCTACGACCGCTACTTCTTCAACGGCTACCCGCGCGACGGCTCGCTGTACTTCGCGGCGGCCATGGGGCTGTATCCCAACCTCGGCCTCATCGACGCGGCTTTCAACGTCTTGGTCGATGGCCGTCAACGCGTGCTCCGCGCTTCGGGTCTCCTCCGCGATCGGTTGGCCAGCCGGGTCGGGCCCATCACCGTGGAGGTGCTCGAGCCGCTTCGCGTCCTCCGCCTCACCGTTGCCGACAACCCGTGGGGCCTCGCGGCCGACCTCGTCTTCGAGGCCCGAGCCGAAGCGTTCGAGGAACCGCACTTCTTCCGGCAGAACCACGTCGGCGCCGTGGTGATGGATTACACCCGCTACACGCAGCACGGGTGCTGGCGAGGGTGGCTGGCCCTCGACGGTCGGCGCATGGAGCTCCGGCCCGAGTTCTGGTGGGGAAGCCGCGACCACTCCTGGGGCATCCGCCCCGTCGGCCGGCGGGAGGTCCGCGGCGCCCCACCTGCTGATCCGCCGCAATTCTTCTGGAACTGGGCCCCCATCAACTTCGAGGACCTCTGCACGCTCTCTACCGTTTCCGAAACGGCCGACGGTTCCCGCTGGCACGAGAGCGGCGTCTTCATCCGGCCCTTCCCGCAGTCAGCGGCTGTGCGCTGCGCCGTCGACCACCGCATCACGTTCAAGAAGGGCACTCGGCACCTGGAACGGGCCGAAATCATCCTCACTCCCCCCGGTGGCGAACCCGAGCGCATCGAGGTGGAAGCTATTGCGCAGTTCCTGATGCGGGGGCTCGGCTACGGCGACCCCACCTGGGGCCACGGCATGTGGGTCGGCCCTGAAGCTGTCGATGGCACCGAGCTCGTCCTTGCCGAAGAGCAGCCCTTGGCCCACCCCCACGTGCAAACACTCGTGCGAGCCCGGCGAGCGGGCCGGGAAGGTGTCGGCGTCTTCGAGACCCTCGTTGTCGGTCCCCATGCGCGCTACGGGTTTCGCGACCTCGCCGACCCCGCCTGAACCGGCATGAGCGACTCGTAGAGGTCGGCCATCCCCTCCAGCACGACGTCGGCAAGCTCCAGCACGTGCTCGATAGCTTCGACCGCCCGCTCAGCCGGCAGGTGCGCTTCCGTAGCGGTCTGCGAGGCGGTCTCCTCGAGCGACCGGCGGAGGCGGTTGAAGATCGACACCGCCGTGCCGATGCCCACGCCCGCCTGCGCGAGCACCCGCCCGTACTCCCGCCCGATGGCGCGAGCGTCCTCGGCGTACCGCTCGTGACGCGCACCGCTGGCGATGCACCGCGCGAAAAGGTCCACGAGCTGCCGTCCGAGCAGACGCAGCCGCTCCTTGGACTCTTCGTCCAACGACTGGAGATGGGCCATGAGCGGCGTCCCGCGCGTCCGGGCGAGACGGCGGCGTACACGGGCAAGGGCCAGCGAGCCGATGCGGTCGGCGCCGGAGGCCGCCCGCTGCCCGCTCTGCTCTACGATGGCGCGAATGTCATCAGCAGCTACGCGCCGATGACCCCCAGCGGTGCGGAACGAGCGGATTTCGCCGCTGTCGGCCCAACGCCGAATTGTCGATTCGCTCACACCGAGGAGGCGGCTGGCTGCGCCGAGCGTGAGCCACGCGGGCGAGTGCGGTTCCCCCTCCGACATCTCCTGTTCCTCCCTAAACCCTCTCAATCCTCCCATGGGCGGCGGTGGCAGGTCAACCTCTCTGCCTACCGCCGCCTTCGCCGAGCCGCTATCCTCCGCTCGTGGCCAACGTCGTCGTCGTGGGTTCAGGAGCGGTCGGCCTCTTCTACGGCGCTCGGCTGCAGCGAGCGGGACACCAGGTCGTGTTCGTCGCCAGGCGCGATCTCGCTGCCCTGCAGGAACGGGGCCTCGTCGTCGAAAGCCCCGACGGCAGCTTCCGCCTGGAGCACGTCCGGGCCGTTGCGCACGCCGCCGAAGCGGGCCCTGCCGACTGGGTGATCTGCTCCTTGAAGGCGACCGCCCTCGATGCTGGCCCTGACCTCTGTGCGCCTGCCATGGGGCCCGCGTCGCGCGTCGTGGTGCTCATGAACGGCTTCGGCGTCGAAGAACCGTTCGTGGCCCGCTTCGGTGCCGAACGCGTCCTCGGGGCGATGGCGTTCGTCGGGGTGAACCGCGGCGAGCCCGGAGTCGTGCACCACATCGCCTACGGCCGGGTCACCGTGGGGCACGTGGCGGGCGACACCGCGGCGGCCGAGGCGTTCGCCGGCCTCCTCGCATCCGCAGGCATCGAAGCCGCGATTGCCCCGAGCCTCCGCTTCGCCCGCTGGGAGAAGCTGTGCTGGAACGTGCCGTTCAACGGCCTCAGCGTAGCCGCGGGAGGTGTGGGCACCCGCACCATCCTCGCTGATGAAGCCCTCGCCGCGGTCGCTGAACGTGCGATGCGCGAGGTGGTGGCCACGGCGAATGCGGATCTCGCCGCCATCGGCGAGCCGCACCGGCTCGACCCCGACGTCGTGGTGGAGCGCATGTTCGCACAAACGCGCATCATCGCCGACTACAAGACGAGCATGCTCATCGACTACCTCGAGGGGCGCCCGTTGGAGGTCGAGGCCATCCTCGGGGCACCGCTGCGCCGCGCGCAGGAGCTGGGCATCGATACGCCCACCATCGCGACGCTCTACGCCCTCGTACGTCACGCCGACCGGCGAACGTTGGCGCCTGCGCCTGCGAGGCCCTAGACTTCGGCGGAGCGTTTCAAATCGCAACGCTGAAGTGAGGAGGGTTCCGTGGACGTCCGCGACATGCTCGTTGACGGCGTGCAGCAGCTGAACGACTGGATGCTGCAGGCGCTCGAGGGACTAACGCCCGAACAGGTGAACTGGCTTCCCCCCGGCAACACCACCAGCATCGGCTTCTCCGCTTGGCACGTCTGGCGAACCACCGACAACATCGTCAACTTCGTCCTGCAGAATCGGAAGCCCACGATTTGGCTCGAAAAGGGCTACTGTGACCGCCTCGGCCTGCCCAAGGTCGAACAAGGCACAGGCATGAAGATCGAGGACGCACGGGCCCTCACCATCACCGACCCCGGCCTGCTCTGCGAGTACGGGAGGGAGGTCGGCGCCGCGGCGGTCGACTACATCAAAAACGTGCCCCTTGAAGAGCTCGAACAGGTACAGCTCATCCGCCCGCTCGGCGAGATGAGCCGCGCCAAGGTGCTCCGCCAGGTGGTCATGACGCATGGGTTCATGCACCTCGGGGAGATCAACCTCATCAAGGGCGCGTTGGGGATGAGCTTCGGAATCTGAAGCGCCATCGCCGCGCCTGCCGGAGGCTTCCAGCGTCAGCTGTCACGTTCGCCGCGCTGCCGGCGGAGGAACTCCTCGATGTCGAGAAGGAGGTCCTTCGCCGGCGGCAGCGGCGGCTCCTCCGTCGAGGCCGCCTGGTCTGCCGCGGCCTCCAACTGCTGGACGTACGACTGGATCTCCGGGTTGGCGGCGATGGCCGCGTTCACATCGCGCACGAATCGCTCCCCGGCCTTCTGCAGCTCCGAGAGGTCGAACGAAAGCCCCAGCGGCTCCTCGAGCCGTTCAAGGAGTGCCACCGTCGCCGGTGGGTTCTGCGCTGTGGTGAGGTAATGCGGCACGTTCGCCCATAAGCTCATCGCCGGGATGCCCGCCCGCCGCACGGCGTCGGTGAGCACCCCGACGATCCCCGTCGGCCCTTCGTACCGCGACACCGTCAGCCCGAGCCGGGCGGCGATCTCGGGGTCGGGCGCCGTTCCCGTCACTCGCACCGGGCGCGTATGGGGCACGTCGGCGAGGAGCGCCCCGAGGGAGATGAACAGGGTCACCCCCAGCTTCTGGAGGAGGTCGACGATGAGCCCGCTATACGCGCGCCAGCGAAGGTCGGGCTCGGTGCCGATGCCCACGACCACGTCGTGCGGCCCGGTGGGATTGCGGGCGTAGAGGAAGTCGGTCTGCGGCCAGACGATCTCCCGCTCGCCGAAGGCGTTGAGGCGGACCGTCGGCCGCGTCGAGCGGAAATCCGTGAAGGGCTCGGGGTCGATTGATGCGAAGCGGCGGGCACCGAGCCGCCGGGCGAGGAACCGGGCGGCGTTCGTGGCCGCGCTGGCGGCGTCGTTCCACCCAGCGAAGGCGACCACCGCCACCGGGCTGCGGAGCTCGGGCAGCGAATCGAGACGCAGTGCACCCTCCACGGCCCGAGCTTACCACGGGACCCGGCCGCCTCGCCGTGCGCACTCCCACCGGGCGCCAGCGCCGCGGCGTACCGTCCCGCGTCGCTGGCCGAGGCGGGACGAGGCAGCGTACGCTGGTGGCGGGCCCGTAGCTCAGCGGTAGAGCAGTGGACTTTTAATCCATTGGCCGTGGGTTCGAATCCCACCGGGCCCAGGCTGTCCTCCTCGTGCCGCCGGGGCGGGGCTCCGGTTCGTCATGCCCGGAGCCTCCCTCCCGCTTGACACGTTCCAGGCCCTAGATGATACTGAGTCTCAGTTGTCGGCGCGGCAGGCAGCGCCGGCAACGGGCCGTCAGGCACTCCACCCTCCTTCCGGCTGCCCCCGGGGCGCTCTGCCCCGGGGGCTCGCCACGAATGCAAGAGTTTGCAATTCGTCGTTGGCGGGACGGATTTCGCGACGAGAGCTGACGCGGCGCCCAGGCACGATGGCGACACCGTCGGCAGCGGCCGGCGAGGCCTTGCAAGGAGGAAGGAAGGTGCTGCGAGCGTTCAAAGGCGGATTCTTCGGCTGCTTGGGGGTGGGGACCGCCATCATCGCTGTCATCGTCGTCGTGGCGGTGATTGCCTCCCTTGGCGGCGGCGACGATGACAAGCCCACCGTCGTCTCGACACCGACCGGCACCGCTGAAACGGCGAGCACGGGCGGCTCCACCGATAGCGCCCTCGGCACGAAGTCGAATCCACCAATCGGTACCGCGCTGCAGGCGCGCGGCTGGGTCGTGAAGGTCGAAGAAGTGGTTCCGAATGCGACCGACCTCGTGCTGGCGGAGAACCAATTCAACGAACCGCCCGCTGAGGGGCGCCAGTTCTTCATGGCACGGCTTTCCGTGCAGTACGTGGGGAACGAGGAACCCCGCACGCCGGCTCTCGACCTCTCGTTCTCCGTCTTCGGCTCACGAGGGGTGGAGTACACCGACTACGACGAAAGCTGCGGCGTCATCCCCAACAAGCTCGATACCTTCAAGGAGCTCTACAACGGCGGCACCATCACCGGCAACCTCTGCTGGTCCGTGCCTTCGGACGAGGTAGGGACGCTGCTCCTGCGCGTTCGGATCGGTGTCATCAACCGGTCGGACCTGTGGTTCGCGTTGCAGTAGCTCGCATCCTCGCCGCCCCGGCGGAGCGAACGGGGAGGGCACCTGCCCTCCCCCTTCACCGCTCCCGCGGGCGCCCGAAGCCGAACATCACCTGCGCGATACGCCGCATCTGGATCTCCTCCGACCCCTCAGTGATGCGGTACCGCCGGTGGTGCCGGTAGATGTGCTCGAACGGCAGGTGCCGCGTGTAGCCGATCCCCCCGTGCACTTGGATCGCCCGGTCTGCCGCTTCGCACGCCAGCCGGTTCGCCCGGTAGTTGCACATCGCCACGAGATGGCTCACCTCGAGGTGGTGCCTCCGGTCGAGCTCCCACGCCGTCCGCCGGATGAGCTGGCGGAGCATCTCGGCCTCGGTCTGTAGCTCCACGAGCGGCCACTGGATGGCTTGCCGCCTCGCCAACGGCTCACCGAAGGTGACCCGGCGCTTCGCGTACTCCACCGACTGGTCGATGCAGTACTGAGCCGCTCCCAGGCTCGAGGCCGCCTGCCGGATCCGGTTCTCGTGCACGAAAACGTTCGCTAGGGCGAGCCCTTCCCCCTCCTGCCCGAGGATGGCGTCGTTCGGCACCCGGACGTTCGTGAACGTGACCTCCGCGTGGTCGGTGGGCATGTTGAAGGTCCACCAGTGGAACTCGACCTTCACCCCCGGAGTGTCGGTGGGAACGATGAAGCAGGTGATGCCCTCCGCCTTGCCCTCGTCGCCGCTCGTCCGCGCGAAGACGAGATCGTGCGTGGCGTTGTGCATCCCGCTATTGAATCGCTTCGTTCCGTTGATCACCCATTCGTCCCCGTCTCGGACGGCGCGTGTCTCCAGCCAGGTGGCGTCGGATCCGTGGTTCGGTTCCGTCAGCCCGAACGCGACACGTTTCTTCCCTGTGATGATGTCCTCCAAGAACTCGCGCTTCTGTTGATCGGTGCCGTAGTGGTAGAACATCCAGAACGTCGGGAAGTTGCCGACGATCGACGATTCGTTCTGAAGGTCGTTGTGCAGCCCGAGCCCTTTGCGCGCGAGGTGCTCGCGGATGATGGCCATCCCAAGATTGCTGCCGTCGCGGCCGCCGTACTCCTTCGGCAGCGAATACCGATAGAAGCCGGCGCGGTCGGCCCGGCGGCGCATCTCCGCCAGCAGCTCCTCCCACTCTTTGCGGGGGATTCCGCCGTGTTCCCAGTCTGTGCGGGCCCATTCCCGCCGGTGGTCGAAGAAGCGGATGTTGTCGTCCTGCTGCTCCAACGGCTTGATTTCCGCCTCGATGAACTCATCGATGTCGCGCAGGAGCTGTTGGATGTCCTCGGGAATGTCGAAGTCCATGTGGGCACTCCTTCAGGTTGCTACCCAGTGGTTCGTTCCTCGTCCAGCTCGTTGGGGCTGGCGATGCGCACCTTGTCGACCACCGTGAGGTAGAGGTGCCGCTTCAGCTCCTGCTCACGCTCGCCGTCGAATCGGCCCGCGCGGATGGCTTCGCACAGCTCGGCGTTCCGTTCGCGCAGGCGGGCCACCCGGTCGCGGAAGCGGAGAGGGAGGCGTTCAGGCCCAAGGAGCGCGTCGAGCCGCTCCCACTCGGCGAGGATCGCGTCCTCCTCCTGCTCCGCTTCCCGCTTCAAGATGCTCAGCGAGTTCGCTGCTACCAGGAACTGGAAGCGTTCCCAGCGGTCACGGGCGTGCTGGGCGCGATCACGGAGGAACCCTCCCAGCGCGTCGAGCAGTTCGGCAGCCGTCGGCCTATCCTGCACCGCGGACCTCCGCCACGACGCCGGAGAGTCGGAGGATCTCCAGCTCCGTTTCGGCAGTGCGCCGCCCGATGGCCGCCAGTTCGTGGCTAACCGTGTGACCGTCGAGATGCGCCCGCGCCTGCATGAACGTAATCACGGCCCAGCGGATGTTCTGCAGTACCTCCCAGGCGAGCAACCGGCCACGGTCGACGGGCCGGCCGCTGGCCCGTTCGTACGCCTCCACCCACGCCTCCCGGTCAGCGATCCCGCCCGCGGCGAGGTCGGGCGGGCCAAAGCGCCACACGCGCGTGCAGAACCAAGCGATGTCCTCTTCCGGGGCGCCGACGTGTGCTCCCTCCCAGTCGAGGATGGCGGTCAGCCCCCTGGCATCGTACATGATGTTGCCGACGCGGAAGTCGCCGTGGACGATGCAGGGCGCTGCAGCGGGAGCCGGCATCGACGACAGCTGCCGGTCGAGCCAGCGGAACGCCCATTCGATGGCGGGGTGGGGGTCGAGCATGAGCTGACGGTATTCCGCTTCCGTCTGGCGGCGGAGTGCCGTCAGGGCGTCTTCACCCGGAGCGGGCGCCCGGAGGTTCGGGGCGTCGGCGACGGCCTCGAGCGGGATGGCGTGGATGCGGGCAAGGTGTTCGGCAAGCTGCGGCAGCATCGCTTCCCGAGCCTGCGCGAACGCAGGGGAGGTGACCAGCTGGCGCGGATTGGTGTCGCCCGGCATCCGCGTCATGACCAGGAAGTCCTCGCCGGTCTCGCACACGCCCCAGGCGAGGGGACGGGGGCAGGCGACGCCACGCTCCCAGGCGGCTCGGAGCACCACGAATTCGCGGTGCGTCTTCTCATGGTCGGCCCGGCCCGCCGGGCTCACTCGCACGACGAGCTCCTGCGAATCGCTGCCGTGGCGTGCCGTCACCGCCCAGGAGTCGTGCATGGCGCCGCCGGCGAGCAGCGTCGGCTCGCCAGCTTCCGCCTCGGCGCCGAGGGCCCGGCGCACGGCGAGCGGAACGACGTCGCGGGTCTCGTCCGGCACGCTCCGTCCCTCCCTCGATTGCGCGGCTCATCCTACCGATTCTTTGGCCCGAACGAAAGACCGTTCGGCGCCGCCGTCGCTCAGCGCGCCCGGAGCCGGCGAGGGCTATACTCGAAGGGCGAGGGCGGTCGACGCGCTGCTGAACGCCCTGGAGCCTACACACCCGAGGTGAAAGGAGTCACGATGAAGGCCCTTCGACGCTTCGTCCGGCCGGCACGGGTGGCGCATGCCCACTGCGACGGTCCCTGCGGGGTCTACGACCCCGCCGCGGCACGCATCGCCGCCGAAGCGGTGCTCTCCATGGAGAAGAAGATCGCCGCGCTGGGCGAGGATCCGGCCAGCCAGCACACCCGCATCCGCTTCGTGCTCATCAAGGAGCAGCAGGCCGAGATCTGCAAGCGGGAGCTCGACATCCTCTGGCATGACTACTTCAAGCCGGAGCACCTCGAGAAGTACCCGCAGCTCCATGACCTCTTCTGGAAAGCTGCCAAGCTCTGCTCAAAGAACAAGCACGAAAACGACCCTGCCAACGGTCAAGCACTCCTCGATACCATCAAGGAAATCCACGATATCTTCTGGGCAACGAAGGGGCGCACCGACGTTCCCTTCTACCTCGCCAATCCGTAACCGTGCCCGGCCGCTGCGGCGGCGGGAGGGAGGTGCCGCCATGCGCCGCTCGCTGATTGGTCTCGGTGGACTCAGCGTCATCGCGGGGTTGGCGTGGTGGGCCCGCCGGTTCGAACGCATCGAAATCGCCGGGGAGAGCATGGTCCCCACGCTCCTCCCCGGCGATTTCGTCCTCGTCGACCGGCGCGCCTACCACGGTCGCGTTCCGCGGCGCGGCGACATCGTCATCGCCCGCGACCCGCGCGACGCATCGCGGCTGCTCGTCAAGCGCGTTGCCCGGGTCGACCTCCACGGTATGGTCTGGCTCGAAGGCGATAACGGCGCGGCAAGCACCGACAGCCGCTCCTTCGGTCCGGTTCCGCTCGAGAACCTCGAAGGCCGCGTCGTGTTCCGCTACTGGCCGCTCGTCCGCCGCAGCTCCTCGGCGAGGGTCGCCAGCACCATGCCGTCGGTGGGGAACGCCAGCCTTGGCGGGCTCGCCGGGTCGAAGTAGCCGAGTTCGCTGAGCTCGCCGTCCGCGGGCGCGAGCTGGCCGCCGCGCACGCGGCCCCAGAACCAGATCCCCACGCTCAGACGCTCGCGGTCGTGGAAGTTCGAGAGCACGGCTGCCACCTCCCCGACCTCCACATCGAGCCCGGTCTCCTCCGCGAACTCGCGCGCTGCCGCCGCGCGCACGTCTTCGCCCCATTCAACGTAGCCGCAGGGGATGCACCAGAGGCCGGCGTACCGTCCTCGCGCGCGCTTTCCGAGGAGCACGCGGCCCGCGCCGTCCCGAACGATGACGGCCACGCCGACCGCCGGCCCGCAGTAGACCGTCTCGCCGCAGGCCGAGCACGTCGGCCGAAGACGGCCGCCCGCGGCCTTCGCGGTTACCGCCCCGCCGCAGCGAGGACAGAAGTGGACGGTTGCCGGGTTCACGCCCTGCGTGCTACTCCGTAATCCAGCGGTCGACGTCCCGCTCCCAGCTCACCAGCTCATCCGGCCGGAAGAAGAGCGCGACTTCGCGCTCACCGCTCTCCGGGCTGTCGCTTGCGTGCACGAGGTTCCGCCCCTTCTGCAGGCCGAAGTCCGCGCGGATGCTCCCCGGCGCTGCCTCAACGGGGTTCGTCGCCCCGACGGTCGCACGGACCGCGCGCACGGCGTCCGGCCCTTCGAACACGGCGGCCACCACGGGCGCGCTCGTGATGTACTCGATGAGTCCAGGGAAGAACGGTTTCCCCTCGTGCTCGGCGTAGTGCCGCCGGGCAAGGGACTCGTCGATGCGGAGGAGTTTCAGCCCCACCAGGCGCAGCCCACGCTGTTCGATCCTGCGCAAGATCTCCCCGGCGAGCCCGCGCTGCATGGCGTCGGGTTTCACCAGCACGAGGGTTCGTTCGGTCGTGCTCAACGATGCTCCTCCTCGACGATGGTTGCGGCCGCGCGCTCGCGGCGCCACCGCGCCCGCGAGAGCGTCACGTGCGGTTCCCGAAGATAGACGGCCTCGGCGCTGGCGACCAGGCCACGCCGCAGCAGTTCGATGACCGCCGCGAGGCGGTCACGCACGCCGATCTCCACGCCGCCGAGGCTCCCGGCACCCTCACCCGCTAGCGGGAGCGCTGGCAGCCCGTCACGCCGAGCGGGGAACAACTCCCCGACGGGCTCACCATCGTCGAACAGCTGGACCGCGTACTCGCCTCGGCCCGCTGGGTGGATGGCCGCAATACGCCCCGGAATGCCGCAGGCGGCTGCCACCGCCCGCAGCGTAGGCACTCCCAGGAGTGGCACGCCCCAGCCCAGGGCCAGGCCTCCTGCCGTGGCGATGCCCACACGGAGCCCCGCGTAGCCTCCGGGCCCGGTCACCACGCCCACCCGCTGCGGACGGTCATCGGTCCCGCGCAGGAGTTCGTCGATGAGTGGCAGCAGCACACGGCTGTGGTGCGTGCGGCCCGGCGCCGTGCGGAGGCGCGGCTCACCCTCCGCGGGCACGAAGGCGACGCCCAGCTCCTCGGACGCGGTGTCGATGACGAGGACAGCTGTCATGTTGCCCCTGCGAGGGCGGCGACGAGCGCTCGGCCGCGCTCCCCGTGCGGCACGAAGTGGAAGCGGCGCTCACGCTCCCGGTCTCCGTACCGCAGCTCGATCACCAGTCCCTCGCCAGGTAGGATGTCGGCCCCCCGCTCGGGCCATTCGACGACCAAGACGCCCTGTTCGGCGTAATCCCAGAGCCCCAGCTCGTCGAGCTCCTCGACGTCCTCGATCCGGTACAAGTCGACGTGGAAGAGCCGCTCGCGTCCCTGGTATTCATTCATCAGCACGAACGAGGGGCTGTTCACCGGCGATTCGATGCCAAGGCCGCGGGCAATTCCCTGGGTGAAGCAGGTTTTCCCCGTCCCGAGGTCGCCGCTCAAGAGCACGACGTCGCCTTTCCGAAGCAGCCGTCCCAAGCGCTCCCCGAGCGAGCGGGTCTCTTCTTCGCTCCGGGTGACGAACTCTCCGGTGCCGACCGCCGGATTCACGAATCCAGCATACCAGCCCTCGGCCTGCATCCCAGGTCGCAGCTGCTACGGTGATTGGGGATGCGCGTCCTCCTCCTCTCCGACATCCACGCCAACCTTCCGGCTCTCGAGGCCGTGCTCGCCGATGCGGAGGGGTGCGGCGCCGAGACCCTGTGGGTCCTCGGTGATACCGTTGGCTACGGGGCCGACCCGAACGCCGTCGTCGCGCGCCTGCGGGACGCTGGGGCGGTGGCGGTGCTCGGCAATCACGACGCCGCGGCCATCGGGCGCATCGGCATCGACGCGTTCAATCCCTTGGCAGCGGCTGCCGCCCGCTGGACTGCGTCGCAGCTCGCGCCCGACGCGGCGGCCTGGCTCTCCTCGCTGCCAGACGTCCGGGAGGAGCATGGCGTCACCTTGTGTCATGGCAGCCTCCGCCAGCCCCTCTGGGAGTACCTCTTCACCGAAGGGGCGGCGCGCGCCCACTTCGAACGGCAGCGCACCCCCTGGTCGGCTGTCGGCCACACGCACATCCCGCTCCTCCTTGTCGAACGCGCAGGACAGCTCGATCTCCTCCGGCCCGCCCCCGGGGCCCGTCTGGAGCTGCCCGCGGGGCACCGCGTCTGCGTGAACCCGGGGTCCGTGGGCCAGCCCCGCGACGGCGACCCGCGCGCTGCCTACGCCCTGCTCGACCTGGCGGAGGGGTGGTTCGAGCTGCGCCGCGTGCCCTATCCCGTGGCCGAAGCCCAACGACGCATCCGAGCCGCGGGCCTCCCCGAGCCGCTGGCGCTGCGCCTCGGGATTGGGCGATGACGCTTCGCCGTGGCCCAACTATTCTGGGTGCGCACAACGTTCGCCCCAGCCGAGCTGCTGGACAGTATCGGCGGCGCATTTCACAATCCCATACGAGCGAGTGCATCCTGGGCATCACGCAACACCGGCAGCGCCGGATATCCACGGAAGATTGGAGAGTCGAACGATGAGCAAGGCCTACGTCGAAGGTGGCAAGCCCCCGGTCTCCGCGATGCTCGGGCAACGAATTCGCCAGGCGCGGCGGGATGCGGGGATGAGCCAGGGCCAGCTGGCCCAGCTGCTGAACACCACGCAAAGCGCCATCAGCCTCTACGAAGCGGGCCAGCGCTCCGTGGGCATCGATATGCTCCTCAACGTTGCCCGCATCCTCAATCGGCCGCTCCATTACTTCCTGGGCGAAGACGGCGAGATGCTCTACGTCCGCGATAGCGAAATCGCTGGCCTCATCGAAGAGCTGGAGCGCCATCCCGAGGACCTCCCCGAGTTGCTCGCGTACTGGCAGTACCTGCGCTGGCGGCGGGCCCACCGGAACGGTCAGTCCTGACGCCGGGAGGCGGTCCCATGGTGCGCCGTCTCTGTGACGAGGCGGACGCCCGCCGGCTCCTCCAGTCCGGCCCGGTCACCATCATGACGGTTGCCTGGCGCGGCATGACGAATGCCGCGCCAGTCGCGTGGACGGTGCCTCTCTCCATCCAGCCGCCTCTCGTGGCCTGTGTCTTCCACCCGGACCGGCTCACGGGGCTGATGGCGCGTCACAGCGAGGAGTTCGCGCTCAACATCCCTGGGCCCGGTCTCGCCAAGCAGGTAGCCTTCCTTGGCAGCATCACCGGCATCGAAACGAACAAGATCGAGGCCGCCCGCCTCACAGTGTTCGGTGCCCAGCGCATCGATGCGCCCCTCATCGACGGCTGCCTCGCCTGGATCGAGTGCGGGCTCGAATCGGTCACGCGCTTCGGCGACCACGATCTCTACGTCGGCCGCGTGCTCCGCGTCCAGGCGCTGGACGAGGCCTACGTGCAAACCTGGAAGCTCGAGTCGCCCGAGTATTCGCCCCTCGTGTTCCTCGGCGGGAACCGGTACGCCGTCCTTGGCAGCCCGGTGGAGGTCACCTTCGCTACCGACGAGCAAGGCGGTCTCGTGGTGGAGACCCCCGAAGAGCGCGAACAGCGGGAAGAGCGGGAGGCACGGCTCGCCGAGCTGCGGAAGCTCGAAGGCGAGGCCCTCGAAGAGCGGCTGCGGCTCGAACAGGTGCGGCCGCTCGGCCCCCCAGTGGAGGAATAGCCTGCCTTAGGCGATCCGCTCGACGAAGACGTCCATCACGCCGCCGCAGATCTTGTCCTCTCCGCTCGTCGGGAGGGTGAGGTCGACGGTGACGATCCGCGGCTGCCCATCCTGGAGAACATCCATCGCGGCTTGCCACACTTCGGCCTCGCCGCAGCCGCCCCCGATGGTCCCGAAGAAGGTGCCATCGGCGCGGACGACCATCTTCGCGCCCGTCTTTCGCGGCGTCGAGCCCCTTGTGCGGGCGACCGTCGCCAACGCCAGCGGTTCCCCCCGCTCCAGGGCCCGCGCGATTTCCCGGTAGATTTCGGCCTGCATGCCTCGATCGTGGCCTCGTTGAGCCGCCCTTGCAACCCCCTGTTGCCCGGGCTCCAGCCGTCGAACTCGATTACGAGAGGACGGAAGTGAAGCTCCGAACGTTCGCCGGGGTGGCCGGTGTGGCACTCGTCGCCCTCGTCACAGGTGCGGCCGGCGGGAGCGCGGCCTGCAACGTCGTTCCGCCGTCGTTCGCGGGCGACGGAAGCGGCAGTGTCTCGGGCTATGCGGTGACGAACGTTCGCTGGGACCCTGCGCCTGGTGACCCTGCTCGATTGGTGGCCGTCCGCTTCGAGCTCGACGCGGCTGCTACTCAAGTCGCGTCCTCCCCCGACGGCGGCGCGTCCTGGTTCCCCTGTTCGCCCGCCGGCACCGAATGGGTGTGCCCCCTGGGCGGCTTCCCCGTAGCGCTCGCCGGCGCCCTGCGCATCGTCGCGGTCGAGTGACCCCTCCTGCCCACTGTCGTTGCGCGGACCCGTGCCCTGGCCGGCCTCGCTCCGTGACGGGAGGCGTCTTCGATGGGGTTTCCCCTCATGTCCGGTGCAGAGCCGAAACGGCAGCGTTCCTGCGAACTTGGGGGCAAAGAGGCGTGCGGCGCGTGACGGGTCGGTGACAACGAGCGCCGCACTCTTCGCTCGCGTGCGTGCCAGTCGTTCGTTTCCGATAGGAGCCCCGAGACGGGGCTCTCAAACATCCCACGGCGGGGAGGACACCCGCCGGAGACCAGACGGAGGAGTGAGCATGTTCCATTCCCGCACCCGGCGGCTCTTGGGAGTCGCCATCATCGCTGCCCTGGCGGTGGCTGCCTTCGGCTTCGCCGCCGGCAACACCGTGCCCTCTTCGCGCGCCGGTGACGGCTCGGGTACGGTGAGCGGCTACACGGTTTCCAACATCCACTACACCCTCGTGAGCACCAACCCCTCCCTCATCGACTCGGTTTCCTTCTCGCTCGACGCCGCCGCCAGTGACGTCTACGTCTCGGTCGACAATGGCACGAGCTGGACCGCTTGCTCCACCAGCGGGGGCAACAACTTCTCGTGCGACTTCGACCCCAACGTGTCCGTCCAGCCGGTGACAAGCCTGCGGGTCGTAGCTGCCCAGTAGCGGTCCCCCACGGAGGCGGAGCTCGACGCGGGCCGGCAACCAGCCGGCCCGCGTTCCGTTTCGCTGCGGTGGACGAACCCCCGTGCGGCGTCGACGGCAACCCGTTCCATACCCGTGTCCTAACGGCAGGCGGCTCCGGCGGTGGACTACCGAATGCGGGACCAAACGGTGAACATTGCGGAACGGTGCCGGCCCGCCCTGTTACGCGCCGTCCACCGGTCGAACTTACCAGCGAAGAGCCGAGCGGCGTGCCGCGCCGCTACGAGGAGTGCCGAAAGAATGCTCGCAGCGCTGCTCCGGGCGTTTGCCGTCGCAGCTGCCATCGTCGGTGGGGTCGCCGCCTGGGCCCTCTTCGCCCCCGCCCAGTTCGGCGGAGCCGTCGGCTACGTCGTCATCCGCGGCAATTCCATGGAGCCCACCTTCGCGGCGGGCGACCTCGTGCTGACCCGTGTCGCGGCTGATTACCGCGTGGGCGATGTCGCCGCCTACCGTCATCCCGAGGTCGGGCTCGTGGTCCATCGCATCGTCGGCCGGGAAGGTGACCGATTCCTCTTCCGCGGCGACAACAACGACTTTACCGACAGCTACCACCCTCGCCAGGTCGAGCTGGCGGGTCGGCTCTGGTTCCACGTCCCGAACGCCGGCGCATGGCTCCTCGCGCTGCGCCAGCCGCTGCCGTTCGCGGCCCTCACCGCCCTGGCTGCGGCGGGGATGCTCTGGCCGGCGGCCGTCCCGCGGCGCCGCCGGCGGCAGACCGCTGCCGTAGTCGGAGCCGTCGAGGCCATCAATGCATCCGGAGGACCCCGATGACTGCAGCGTGGCAGAAGTGGCAGGACGCGCTCATCGTCGCGGCGGTGCTGCTCCTGGGAGGGCTCGCCCTCGCCACTGCCGGATTCGCCCACGCCGGCACCCGCACGGAGGCTGCCTTCACCCCGTACGAGCACGCAGCGTCGTTCGCCTATTCGGCGACCGCTCCCGAAGACCTCGTGTACGACGGCACCGAACCGCGTCCCGGAGAGCCAGTTTTCCGTGCCCTCTCCGATACCGTGACCGTGCGGGCCGGCTACGAGTTCCGCACCGCTGCCGACGCCGAAATCGGAGGGCAGGCCGCACTCGTGGCTGTCGTACGGAACGACGACGGCTGGCGGCGGGAGATCCCCCTCGGGGCGCCGCAGCCCCTGGCGGGCGGGAAGGCCGACCTTCAAGCCGTGCTTGCCCTCGCAGATGTCCAGCGGCTCATCGATGCGCTGGAGACGAGCACCGGGGTACGCGCCCGGCAGTACTCGCTCGCCATCGAAGAACGCGTGGCCGTGCGGGGGAGCCTCGATGGCCAGCCGTTCGAAGATTCCTACACGGCCGCGATGTCCTTCGCTCTCGATCCCCTCCAGCTCGTGCTCCAGTGGCCTCAGGGAGGCGCCGACCCCTTCCGGCCCTCAGTGCAACGGATGTTCGAGCACAGCCGCACCGTGACGAACAGCTTCCGCCTCCTCGCCTGGGATGTGCCCGTTCCGCTTGCCCGCATGCTCGGGCTCGCGGGCGTCGGAGCGGGGCTGGTGGTGCTGGGCCTCGTCGCAGCTGCAGCGGCGCGGCAGCGGCACCGGGGCGAGGGGCTTCCCATGCCGCCGCGTTACCGTGAGCGGCTGGTGGCCGTCCGGGCGCTCCCCGTCACGCCCGCCACCCGCGTCATCGACGTCTTCTCGTTCGAAGACCTGGCCCGCATCGCGGATCGTCTTGAGGCAGTCATCCTCTGCGCATCGGAGGGACGGACGGCCTGGTACGCGGTCGCCGACGGCCTGGACCTCTACCGCTTCCAGGTCGCGGCGACGGTTTCGCTCCAGCGTGGCCAGCAGGGGCGCGCGGCATGAGGCGGCGCCTCGTCCAAAGCGTCGGCGCCGCTGGCATCGCGGTCCTGGCGCTCTCGTCGGTAGTCGGCAGCGCTGCGGTTACGACCGTGGCCGGCTCCCGAGCCTCGCTGTCGCAGTTCGCCGTCACCCCGAACGCCCTCAAGCCGCCGCAGTGCGCAGGGATCTCGCTGACGAACCTCGTCGTTGGCAGCGGGACGTTCGACGGTACCAACGGGAACGATCTCATCCTCGGGGGACCCGGGCCCGATACCATCCGCGGACTCGGAGGCGACGACTGCATCGTCGGCGGCGGGGGCAATGACAACCTCCAGGGCGGCGATGGGAACGACGTCATCCTCGGGGGGCCAGGGTCGGACACGATCACCGGCGGGAACGGGTACGACGTCTGCTATGGCGGCCCGGGGCTCGACAACGTGAACTGCGAATCGTGGCCCGATTTTGGGCAGCTTTGAGCATGCTCACCCGCGCCAGCGCGGGTAGCTGCCGAACACCTTCAGCATGGCGCACTTCGGGCGGATCGCCTCCAGGACCTCGCGGCAGGGCGGGTCGTCCTGGTGCCCTTCGAAATCGATGAGGAAGACGTACTCCCCGAACACCGCCTTCGTCGGCCTGCTCTCGAGCTTCGTGCAGTTGATGGAGCGCGCTGCGAACTCGTTCAGCACGCTGGCCAGCAGCCCCGGCCGATCGTCAGCGAAGGTGAAGGCGATCGACGTCCGGTCGAACCCCGTCGGTGCCCGGCGCTCCGTCCCCAGGACGACGAAGCGCGTGACGTTGTTGCGGGCATCCTGGATCGAACGGGCGAGCACCTCGGCCCCGGCAAGCTCGGCCGCGCGCACCGTGGCGATGGCCGCGGCGTCGTGGTCGCGTTTCAGGGCCAGCTCAACGGCCTGGGCCGTCGAAAGCGCAGCTTCGAGCTGGGCGTTCGGGAAGCAGCGTTCCAGGAACTGACGGCACTGGCCCAGCGCCTGCGGGTGGGAGTAGATGACCCGGATCTGGTCGGCACGGGTACCGGGCTTCACCACCAGGTTGTGCACGATGGGCAGTAGCAGCTCGTCGATGATGTGGAGCGTCGTGTCGTGGATGAGGATGTCGAGCGTTTCGGCCACGGACCCGTTCAGCGAGTTCTCGATCGCGACCACGCCGACGTCGGCCATGCCCGACTCCACGGCCGCTGCCACGGCCGCGTGGGAGGGGAATGGCAGCAGCTCCCCCTCCGGCGCGTAGCGGAGTGCCGCTTCCTCGCCGAAGGTCCCCGGCGGACCGAGGTAGGCCACGCGCTTCGCGTTGCTCATGTGTCCAGTCCGTGCGCCGTCCCCACGACGGCCTCCCGCAGCGTCTCGACGGCCTCACGGCGTGTCACCACCACCAGGGCATCGCCGGCGTGCAGCCGAGTGTCCCCGCTGGGGATCCGCGGCACGCCGCCCGGGTCCACCACGAGGCAGATGAGCGATTCGGGCGGCAGGAGCACCTCGCGGATCGAGCGCCCCACCACCGGCGAGGTCTCGGGAAGGCGGAGCTCGACCAGCTCCAGGCCGCTCTGCAACTGTAGCAGGGGGATGACGTCGGCGGTGGGCAGCTCCTGCTCGATTTGCGCAAGGATCGCCTGCGTGGCCGAAACGGTAGTTTCGATGCCCCGCCGCTTGAAGAGCTCCTCGTTGCGGGGGTTGTTCACCCGGGCGATGGTGCGGGGAACGTTGCGCAGCCGCGCAATCTCGCAGATCACGAGGTTGTCTTCGTCGTCCCCGGTGACGGCGGCTACCAAGTCGGCGCGGTTGATGCCGGCCGCGTCCAGGGTCGCCACCTCGCAGGCGTCCCCGTGGAGCACGTCGCTCGCGAGCGCCTCGGACAAGAAGGCTGCCCGCTGCGCATCGGATTCGATGACGAGGACCTCGTTATTGGAACGGAGCAGCTCCTCGGCCAGGTAGTACCCGACTTTCCCCCCGCCAGCGATGATGATGTACATCTACGCGCTCCTCGGGCGCCCTTCGGCGAGCAGCATGCCCACCATGATGTCGGCACCGACGCTCGTTGGACTGTATGTCTCGATGCCGAGCTCACGGAAGAGCTCCGCCCGCTGCGGATCGTAGATGCGGCAGAGCACCCGCGGCACGCGGAACACCTCCCGTGCGAGCTGGCTGGCGAAGTAGTTCCGGTTGTCGCCCTGCGTCACGGCAATGAACGCGTCGGCCTCGCGGATCCCTGCCCGCTCGAGCGTCTCGGCGTCCATACCGTTGCCCACGGCTTTCGTGCCCCCGAAGCTCGGGGGCAGGCGGCGGAAGGCCGCGCTGTTGATGTCGAGGATGGTCACGTCGTGACCCCGCTGGTCGAGCATGGCGGCGATCCGGGCGCCGAGGCGGCCGCAGCCCATGATGAGCACCTTCACGTGAACCGCACCTCCCTCACCGTTCGCTCCCCGCTCCCGGCCGTCGCTCCTTGGGCAGCTCCCGCCGGATGAGCCACACCTGGCAGGGTGCGTGGCGGAAGACGTATTCCACGGTTCGGCCGGTTTGGAATTCGCCGATGAGCCGCTTGTACCCGACGCCGAGCACGATGGCATCGGCCCCGATCCGCTCGGCCTCCTCCACGATGGCGATGCCCGCGTCGCGCGCTTGGAGGAGCTCGGTCGTCACCCGGCATTCGAGCTGGCTGGCCAGGTCGGCCGCGCGGCGCAGCACCAGCTCGCCATACTGGGCTTCGGTTTCCATTTCGGCTGTGAGCGGCAGCGACCGCAGGACTTCGATGACGTGCACCACATGCACCGACGTGCCCCGCTGCACCTTCGCGATGGCACAGGCCACGGCAAGGGCCTCCATACTGGCGGGGGACTGTACCACGGGGACGAGGAGCTTCTTCGGAAGCTGTCCGACGGCGGCTGCGGGACTCCGTTCCGGCTGGAGGAAGCTTCTACCGATCATCGCGCGCGAACCACAGCCGGACGATCCCGTTGAACACCAGCACGACGCCGATGGCGAAGCCGATGTTCCAGCTCGTCGTCTGCGTCAGCAGGAAGAGGATGAGGAGCACGCCGAGGACGAGGGACGTCACGGCGAAGATGTAGTTTGCCGTTCGCATGCCGGGGGCCTCAACTCCGATCATCCGATGCTACGCTCCTCTCGTTGAACAGGAAACAACGTCCCCAGCGGGCCCGCAACGGACCGGCGGAAAGAAGAAACGGCGGCACCCCGTCGGGGTGCCGCCGCCGGAGTCGTCGAAGGCGCTGCCGTCAGCTCTGGGCGCCGTTCTTGTGCTGGCCCTCCACCACCGGGGTGATGCGGATGGTGCGGGCCCGCGCCTCGGCCTTCTTCGGCAGCCGAATCTCCAGCATGCCGTGCTCAAACTTCGCCTCCGCATGCTCCACGTCCACCGTGGGCGGCAGGCGGAGCGCCCGCTGGAAGGCACCGTACTGCAGCTCGCGGCGGATCACGTTGTAGCCCTCGTGCTCCTCCTCCTTGGCGAACTCGCCGCGGATGGTGAGCACATCCTCATCGACCTCGATGTGCACGTCCTTCGGGTCGACGCCCGGGACCGCCGCTTTCACGATGTAGGCGTCCTTCGTCTCGATCACGTCGACCGGAAGGGTCGCCACTTCGAGGCCGTCCTCGCTCGGCCGCCAGAGGGGCATCCGGGTGAAGTTCTCGAACATCCGGTCCACCATCTGCCGCAGCGTGCCGAGTTCGGCGAAGGGATCCCAGCGCGTGAGCGTCGTGGCCATCTTCCCATCACCTCCTTCGGGTTTCCTTCCGGCTCTTAGCGTAGTCAGCCTTCATCCGCACGTCAAGAGATTTGATAATGGTGTTGTGGGAGTTGCTCACGGGAGCACTCGTTGAGCTCCCGCCCCTACCCCTGGTATGGTGAGGGCGGCATGGCCAAGGACTACTACGAAATCCTCGGTGTCCCGCGAACCGCCTCGGAAAAGGAGATCAAGGCGGCCTACCGCCGCCTCGCTCGCCGCTACCACCCGGACGTCAACCCCGGCAACCCCGAGGCCGAAGCTCGCTTCAAGGAGATCAACGCCGCCTATGAGGTCCTCTCCGACCCCGAGAAGCGGGCGAAGTACGACAAGTACGGCGACCAGTGGCAGTACGCCGACCAGATCGAAGAGATGCAGCGCCGGCAACAGCAAGCCGGCGGCGCCCAGTGGTTCCGCGCGGCCGAAGGGCCTGGCTTCGAATTCGAGTTCGGCGACTTCGGCGGCTTCACCGATTTCGGCTCGATCTTCGACACCCTCTTCCGACGCGAACGCGGCGGCCGCCGAGCGCCCACGCCTAGGCGCGGACAGGACATCGAAACCCCGGTGGAAATCACCCTGGAGGAAGCCTTCCACGGGACCACTCGCACCATCCAGCTCGACGCCACCGAACCGTGCCGCGTCTGTGGCGGGCGTGGCGTCGCGGGCGACGCCCTCTGTACCGCCTGCGGCGGTACGGGCGTCGTTCGCAAGACGAAGCGCCTCGAAGTGAAAATCCCGCCCGGTGTGCGCACCGGCTCCCGGGTCCGCGTTGCCGGTGAAGGCCAGGCCGGTATCGCTGGCGGGCCGCCTGGCGACCTCTACCTCGTCGTCACCGTCCTTCCCCACAGCGTGTTCGAGCGCCGGGGCGACGACCTCTACACCGAGGTCGACGTTCCGTACCTCGACGCTATCCTCGGCGGGGAGGTGCCCGTCCGCACCATCGATGGCCGCGTCATGTTGAAGATCCCGCCGCTTACCCAGAACGGACAGCAGTTCCGCCTCGCTGGCAAGGGAATGCCCGTGCTCGGCTCCCCCGACCGCCGGGGCGACCTGTACGCGAAAGTTCGTGTGAAGCTTCCCGATCACCTGACGCCCGAGGAGCGGGAGCTCCTCGAGCGGCTGCGCGCCCGCGCCCGGAGCGGCGCAGCCGTCTAGGGAAAGGAGGCCTGCACCCATGCCGCGTTCCCGGCGACGGTACGAATTCGACGAAACCGTTCCTGACGACGAACCCTGCTACGTCATCTCCATCGCCGCCAGGCTGGTGGGGATGCACCAGCAGACGCTCCGCTACTACGAACGCGCCGGCCTCGTCACGCCGAAACGGACCGCTGGCAATATCCGCATGTACTCCAACGCTGACATCCAGCGCATCCGCGAGGCCCAGCGGCTCATCGACCAGCTCGGTGTCAACCTCGCCGGCGTCGACATCATCCTCCGCATGCGCGACCAGATGCGTGAGCTCCAGCGGGAGATCGAACGCCTTCGGGCTGAGGTCGAGCGCCTCCGGTCGCGGCGGCTCCCAGTCCCCTTCGAAGAGGTCGTCGACGCGCCCGACGTCGCCGAATCGACTGCCTAGCCGTTCCGCGCCGTAACGAGCCGGGCGTACGCGCGCACGGCACGCTCTGCCGTTGGGGCCACAGCGACGCCGCCCTCCGCGAGCCGCGCCCGCTGGTCCTCGCCGCCGAAGAAGCTCCCTCCCTGGGCGTGGAGGATCGGTTTGCCGGCGGTCCGCCGCGCTTCGATGAGCATCTCGGCGAAGGCCGCGGGGTCGCTGCGGTCCCCGCCGATGACGAGGGCAGCATCTACCCCTGGGTCGGCAAGCGCGATCCGCAGGGACTCGCCGTAGACGGCTGTCGCCCCCTGCAGCACCATCCCGACGTCGATGGGGTTGCGGACGCTCGTCCCGGCCGCGGCCACCACACGGCGGAGCGCGTCCTGTGTCGAAGGCGCCAGCTCCGCGAGCACAAGGCCCGATTCCTCGCACGCATCGCTCGCGCTCACGGCCGGTCCTCCTGGCCCCGTGACGATGGCGAGTCGGCGCCCCGCCGGGAGGCTCCCCTGCAGGGCCGCGGCCGCCGCCACCGTGTCCGTGAGCTCCTCGATATCGCGTACGAGCACGGCACCCGACTGACGCGCGAGTCCCTGCCAGACCTGGAACGCCCCCGCCATCTGCCCGGTGTGGGACCGCGCTGCCCGGGCTCCGGCCGCGGCCCGTCCGGCCTTCCAGAGCACCACCGGCTTCCGCGCCGCAGTCATGCGGAGCACCCGCGCGAAGCGCTGGGCGTCCGGGACGCCTTCCAGGTAGGCCGCGATGACGCTCGTCTCCTGGTCGTCGGCGAGCGCTTCTAGGAAGTCCGCGGCCGTCAAATCCAACTGGTTGCCGATGCTCACCGCCTTCGAGCAACCGAGCCCGCGGTCGGCGAGCGCATTCACGATGAACTGCACCAGCGAGCCGGATTGCGAGATGAGGCCTACGGCCCCCGGTCTCGAGGGCATGCCGCCGAACATGGCGATCCCCAGCCGCGGATTGTACACGCCCATGCAGTTCGGGCCGATGATCCGCGTCGTTCCGCCCGCCGCCTCGATGAGGCGGCGCGCCCGTTCCGTTCCCTCCGGCGTGCCCAGCTCGTTGAAGCCAGCGGTGAACATCGCTACGCCGGGAACGCCGCGCTCCGCGCACTCGCGGACGACACCGATCGCCGGCTCAGCCGGCAGCACCAGGATGGCCAGGTCCGGGCGTTGGGGCAGCGCCGACACCGAAGGGAACGAGGGCACGCCCATGATCTCGGAGGCGCCCGGATTGACCACGTAGACCGTACCCCTGAACCCCGGATCGAGGAGCCCTTGGAGGAACACGGCCCCCTGTTTCCCTTGGCGCGAAACGCCCACCACCGCCACCACGCGCGGTTCGAGGAGGGGCCGCAGTCGCTCGTATGCGTTCATCGCGCGAAGTATAGCCGCGGCAGCGGCGCACCTCGTAGCGGGGTGCGCGCAGCCTGTCATAATCCCCCCCATGGAAGTGCCCCGCGCGAACGACCTCGTGCCCCGGTTCGAGGATTGGCTCCAGACCGTCGGCGGCTGGCGCCAAGCCCGGGTGGAGCGCTTCCATCGAGTCGAAGGCGGCGCTTCCAACCTCACCTACCGTGTCGGCCTGGCCGGTGGTCCGCGGGCCGACGTCGTGCTCCGTCTGCAGCGGGAACGGGGCATCTTCGAACCGTACGACGTCCTGCGGGAGGCGCGCGTTCTCGTCGCCCTCCGCCGCACGGCGATCCCCGTGCCCGAAGTGCTGTTCGTCGAAGCATCCTCCAGCGCGCTGGGTGCACCGTTCGCCGTGCTCGAATGGATCGACGCCCCTCACATGGGTGCGGCCGGACCCGAGGCCGATTTCCGCGCCTACGTCGCAATGGTGGCCCGGGTCCACACGCTCGATTGGCGGGGAGCAGGCCTGGAATTCCTCGCTGCCCACCCGTCGCCCGAAGCCGCTCTCCGCGCTGCCCTCGAGGCCGTGCGGCGTCGCGCCGCCGCCTGGGGCTGCGCGGCAGATCCTACGGTGGCTCGCGGCTTCGAAATCCTCTCCCGCTCCCTGCCTGGCGGAAGCACCCTCGGGCTGCGCCAGGGCGACATCAACGTGTTCAACTACTTGTTCCGTGGCGGACGGGTCGTCGGCGTGGTGGATTGGGAACAGGCGGCCATCGCCGACCCGCGGCTCGACATCGGGCAGCTCCTTGCCCTTGCACACCTGAAAGGCGCCCCCTGGACGGACCCGCGTTCGACCCCGTTCGTCCGCGAATACGAAGCCGCGGTCGGCCACCCCGTGCTCGGATTGGAATGGTTCCGCGCCTTCTGGCTGTGGCAGCTCCTCGTCATCCATCGCGGCTGGGAGCTCTTCGCAGGCGGCGAGCCCTGGTACGGCCGGTCGCAGGCGGCAGCAGCGCTCGACCGAGCCCTCCAGGAGGTCTCGTCGTGACCTGGCGCCGGGCGCTTGAATCCTTCCTGCGCCAGCGGCTCCCCGCGGCGGACGCGGTGCGCGTGGAAGCAGCCTGGCACCTGCCCCGCGGCGCCAGCAACACCACCCTCGCCCTCGACCTCCGCGTGGAGTGCGAGGGGACCGTCTCTGAGCTCCCCTGCGTGCTCCGCGTGCAGCGGGAACACGGCCTTCTCGCTCCCTACGACGTCCTCCGCGAACACCGCGTGCTGCGTGCCCTCGACCGGGCGGGCATTCCGGTGCCGCGACCGTTGTGGGCGGCGCCCCGCTGCGACGGCATCGAGGCTCCCTTCTTCCTCATGTTGCGCGTAGAGGGGCGCTCGTTGCCCGCGTTCTGGTACCCCAGTGGCGGGCCCGAGCTCGAGGCCATCGCCGCGCAGCTCGCCGCCATCCACGCCCTCGATTGGTGCCGGGCCGGACTCGGGTTCCTGGCCTCCGCGGATGCGCCACGCGATCCCTTGGCATGCGATCTCGCCGCATGGCGGACCCGGGCGGCGGCGCGGGGGCTCGAAGGGCACCCGCTCCTCGTTGCCCTGGGTGAAGTGCTGCGTCGCCAACGCCCCCGGGACCTCCGCCTGGCGCTCCTGCACGGTGACCCGAACCCAGGCAACTTCCTCCTGCGCGGCGAGCAGGTTGCCGCTGTCGTGGACTGGGAGCTCGCCGCGCTCGGCGACCCCCGGTCGGACCTCGGCTTCTACGCCGCCCTCCAGACACTCTTCTTCGCGCCGCCGCCGCTCCCCGGCGTGACGCCTTTGTCGCTTGCCTACGAGGGTGTCACCGGAGCGCCCCTCGGCGAACTCGCATACTTCGAGGCCTTGGGCCTCTACAAGCTCGCCATCGTCATGGCGGGCTCGGGTGGTTGGGGAGGGTTCTTCACCGCGCGGGAGACGATCGAGCGTCGTCTCTGCGAGCTCCTCGGCCCGCGCTGGGCAGCGTGAAGACGAAGGTGGTTCCCCGCCCTTCTTCGCTCGTGGCCCAGATATCGCCTCCGTGGGCACGGACGATCTCTCGGCAGATGGCCAGCCCCAGCCCGTGCCCTTTCCCGTTGGCCGCGAACTGGCTCCGCGCTCGGTAGAACCGCTCGAAGAGGTGGGGGATTTCCTCCGCCGGGATGCCCCAGCCGGTATCGCTCACCGCCACCTGCACGGCATCGTTCCCGACATCCTTCGAGAAGATGCGGATGAGCCCGCCCCGGGGCGTGTGGCGGAAGGCATTGTCGAGCAGGTTGTTCAGTACCTGCTCGATGCGGTCCACGTCACCCCGCACCAGCCGCTGATGCTGGGCATCGACCACGAGCTGAACGCCGGACTCCTCGCTCCGCAGCGCGAACACTTCGGCCACGTGGGCGAAGAGCTCGCGCAGGTCGATCGGCTCCTGCCGCATCCTCGCCTGGCCGCTTTCGATCCGCGAGAGATCGAGCAGCTCCTCCACCAAGCGCAGGACCCGCTCCGCCTCGTCGCGGATGATGCGGGCTGAACGTCGCACCCCCTGCTCGTCATCGATGGTCCCGTCGAGCACCGCCTCGCTGAACCCGCGAATCGACGTGAGCGGCGTCTTCAGCTCGTGGGAGATGTTGGCGAGGAATTCGCGGAGGGTCTGCTGCGACCGTTGGACCTCTTCGGTCATGCGGTTGAAGTTCGCCGCCAAGTCCCGTACCTCCGCGGGCCCGGTGGCTGGCACACGCTGCTGGTAGTTGCCCCGGGCCACGTTCCGGGCCGCCCTGGCGATGTTGCGCAGCGGGGCGGCCACGCTCTGCGCCAGCAGGAATCCGAGCACGAGGGCCGCCGCTACGCCGATGAGCCCTGAAAACAGCAGCCGAGGCATGAGGTCCGCCAGGACATCGCCGAGGCCGGCCGCCGGCTTCGCTACCACCAGGGCCACGCCACCCGAGTCAGCGAAGGCCTGCGAGGTCGGCTCGCTCAGAGGAACGGCGACGCACAGCAACGCGGGGCCATCGGGCGGGCGGAGGGTGCATCGGCGCATGGCGGACGTTGACGGAGGCGGATCGATGCGCCCGCCCTCAAGCGGCGTACTGCTCGCCCAGCCGCTGGGCAGGATGCTCCCTTCGGCATCCACCACCGCCAGGGCCGTGTCGCCCGACGCCGTCGTCCCGTCACCGATGAGCGAGCGGACGAAAAGGAGAAGGCGGGAGCCTGGGGGGATGCCGTCGCTCGTGTCCGGTGCCTGGGCGAGGCCGCGTGCTTCCGCCGCGATCTGCTGCTCCAGCACAGGCGCGAGGTCGCTGAGCGTCGCGTAGGTAATGGAGTCGCGGTAGCCGCCGAGGAGGAGGAAGAGGCTCAGCGCCGCCAAGCCGAGCGTTACCGCGATGACCGCGAAGTAGGTGAGGAAGAGGCGGAGCTGCAGGCTCCCCATGGTCGCCTCTCTCGCGCGGGGCTACTCCTCGCTCGCTACGAGCTTGTACCCCACGCCCCGCAGCGTCTCGATCTGAACCTTCGCCCCTGCCAGCTTCTGTCTCAAGTGCTGGACGTGCACGTCGACGGTGCGCGTCTCCCCGGGGTAGTCATATCCCCACACGCTCTCCAGCAGCTGCTCCCGCGTGAGAGCGATGCCTTCGTTCTCCATGAACGCCGCCAGCAGGTCGAATTCCTTCGTGCGCAGCTGCACCGGCGTGCCGTCGACGTGGACCTCGCGACGGGCCTTGTCGAGTGTGAGGTTCGCCACCTGCAGCACCTGTCGCGCCGCCCGCGACCGTCCCTCTGCGCGCCGGAGGATCGCCTTGACCCGCGCCACCATCTCCCTGGGGTTGAACGGCTTCGTGAGGTAGTCGTCGGCGCCAAGCTCCAGACCGACGATCTTGTCGACGTCCTCACTCCGCGCCGTGAGCATCAGGATCGGCACGTCCGACACCTTCCGGATCCGACGGCACACCTCGAAGCCGTCGATGCGCGGCAGCATCAGGTCGAGCACCACCAGGGCGGGCGGCGAGCTCTCGAAGCGAGCCAGTGCATCCTCCCCGTCGATGGCCGCCTCCACTTGGAACCCTTCCTTCTCCAGGTAGAGCGCGGCCAGCTCGCGAATGTTCGCTTCGTCATCGACGACGAGAATCTTCTGTGCCATAGGCGCCATTCGTCAGTATGCGCCGAGGGCTCCGCTCCCGCCAGCGGGGTCGGTCGGTGCGGGAGCGGAGCCCTCAGCTCCAGAGGGGTGAGTCGGCGGGCGGGGCCGTCATCCGACCGCTGCGCCTTCAGTTTCGGCTCCAGACTTGGGCGGAATCACCGCAACGGGGCAAACCGCGCGTAAAAACTCCGCCCCGCCGCGGGCGGTCGAGCGTTCGAAACTTGTTAACACGTTCTCCCTACCCTCGGGCGCGTGTCACACACACACCACATCCCAAGGAGTAGGGAGAACGTACTCGCTATGATACGCATCCGGAACCGCTCCATGCTTCGCGCCGTCCTCTTCGCCCTTGCGCCGCTCGCCCTGTTGGCCATCGCTGCGTGTGGCGGCGACGACGCCGACGGCGGCCAGACCCCCGCGGCCCAAACGCCGAGGGCGGGGCAAACTACCGAGCCCGACCTTCGACAGCTCCGTGGCGAGATCATCGCCGATGGATCCTCAACCGTGTACCCGGTGACGGCGGCCGCCGCCGAAGAGTTCGCCAAGAAGGCTCCGAACGTCCGTATCTCCGTCGGCATCTCCGGCACCGGCGGGGGCTTCAAGAAGTTCTGCGCCGGGGAGACCGATATCCAGGACGCCTCTCGGCCCATCGATCCCGCGGAGCGGGAGGTCTGCCAGAAGAACGGCATCGAGTTCATCGAGCTCCCGGTGGCCTTCGACGGGCTCTCCGTCATCGTGAACCCGAAGAACGATTGGGCGCAGTGCCTCACCGTCCAGGAACTGAAGACGATCTGGTCGCCCGAATCCCAGGGCAAGGTCACGCGTTGGAACCAAGTGCGCTCGACCTTCCCCGATCGGCCGTTGGTCCTCTTCGGCGCCGGCACCGATTCGGGCACCTTCGACTACTTCACTCAGGCGGTGAACGGCAAGGAGAAGGCCAGCCGGGGCGATTACCAGGCCACCGAAGATGACAATGTGACCATCACCGGGGTGGCCGGCGACGTGAACGCCCTCGGCTACCTGGGCTTCGCCTACGTGGTGGAGAACCAGGGCAAGGTGAAGCCCGTCGCCATCGACAAGGGCGACGGGAAGTGCGTCGACCCGTCCTTCGAAACCATCCGCAACGGCACCTACCAGCCCCTTTCCCGCCCGATCTTCATCTACGTCCGCAAGGAGGCCGCGGAGCGGCCGGAAGTGCAGGCGTTCATCCGGTTCTATCTCTCGAAGGAGTTCACGGAGCTCATCCCCACCCCGGAGGTCGGCTACGTCCCGCTCCCTGATGAAATCTACGCGGCCGTGCTGAAGCGCTTCGAAGACCGTGTCCTCGGCACCCTCTTCCCCAACGGCCCCGAGGTGGGTGCAACCCTCGACCGCTACCTGCAGGCCCGCTGACGGAGGTACCCGACGGTGACGCTGGACGACCGCGCGAGCCCCCTCTCTCCTCAGGCGTTGGGCTTCAAGCGCGCGCGCCAGCTGAAGGAGGGCGCCATCGCCGCAGTGATGTTCCTCGCTGCGGCGGTCGGCGCCCTCACCACCGCCGGCATCATCCTCGCCCTCTTCGGCGAGACTGTCGCCTTCTTCCGCGAGGTTTCGATCGTCGAATTCGTCACGGAAACGCAGTGGACACCGCTCTTTTCGGTGAAGAAGTTCGGCATCTGGCCCCTCGTCACGGCGACGTTCCTCACCTCGGTCATCGCCCTCCTGGTGGCGGTGCCGCTTGGCCTGCTGGCGGCGGTCTTCCTCAGCGAATTTGCTCACCCTCGCGTTCGCGCTGTCGTGAAGCCGGTCCTCGAGGTGCTGGCGGGCATCCCCACCGTCGTGTACGGGTACTTCGCGCTCACCGTCCTCACGCCCTTCCTGCAGCACTTCATCGACCTCAGCCTCTTCAATGGGCTCTCGGCGGGCATCGTGATGGGCATCATGATCCTCCCGACCGTGGCCTCCCTCAGCGAAGACGCGATGTCGGCCGTTCCCCACTCGTTGCGTGAGGCTGGCTACGGCCTCGGCGCCAACCGTGCCGAGGTCGCCTTCCGCGTGGTCATGCCTGCTGCGCTCTCGGGCATTGCTGCAGCCGTCATCCTCGGCTTCTCGCGGGCCGTGGGCGAGACCATGATCGTCGCCATCGCTGCCGGCCAGAACCCGCGGTTCACCCTCGATCCAACGGTGCCCATCATGACGATGACCACGTACATCGTGCAGGTGTCCCTCGGCGATACCCCCTACGGGTCGCTCTCCTACCGCACGCTCTTCGCCGTGGGCTCAACCCTCTTCGCACTGACCTTCGTGCTCAACATCGCCAGCTACGCGCTCGTCCGACGCTTCCGCCAGGAGTACGACTGAGATGGCCGCGGGAACGGGAACCCTCCGACGCAGCGAAACGTATCGCCCCCGCCTCGGCATCCGCCGTACCTACAACACCATCGCCACCGCCATCGGGCTGCTGGCTATCGGCGCGGGGCTCGCCATGCTCGCGTGGCTCCTCATCGAGACGGGCCTGAAGGCCGTCGGCTGGCTCGATTGGCAGTTCCTCACCTCGTTCGACTCGCGATTTCCGGAGCGCGCGGGTGCCAAGGCCGCAATCTATGGCACCGCGTGGGTGATGGCGTTCACCATCCTCTTCTCGTTGCCCATTGGCGTCATGGCTGCGATCTACCTCGAGGAGTATGCCCCGGAAGGCTGGCTGAAGGGCTTCATCCAGATCAACATCGCGAACCTCGCCTCGGTGCCCTCCATCATCTACGGGCTACTGGGCCTGCAGGTCTTCGTCCGCTGGATGGAGCTCGGCCGCAGCGTGCTCGCGGGAGCCCTTACGCTCGCGCTCCTCGTTCTCCCCATCATCGTGGTCGCCACACAGGAGGCGCTGCGCTCGGTGCCCCCGAGCATCCGTGACGCCTCCTACGCGCTCGGAGCCACCCGCTGGCAGACGATCCGCCACCACCTGCTGCCCTACGCGCTGCCGGGAATCCTGACGGGGAACATCCTCGCCGCTTCACGGGCGATCGGCGAAAGCGCTCCGCTCATTACCATCGGGGCGCTCACCTACGTGCCCTTTACGCCGGAAGGTCCGCTCGACCGCTTCACGGTGTTGCCCATCCAGATCTTCAACTGGACGTCGCGCGCGCAAGCCAACTTCCAGCACGTCGCCGCTGCCGGCATCGTCGTACTGCTCGGGATCCTGCTGCTCATGAACAGCGGCGCCGTGCTCATCCGCGAGCTGATGCGACGCCGCTACTGAACCGTGATCGCCGCCACGAGGAGACGACCATGACCGAGCTTCGCACCCGACCACCTGCTCCGCAGCCCGTTCCTGGGGGCGCCGTCGAGCCCCAGCCGGCCGCCCAGTTCCGGCCGAAAGAGGAAATCGCCCTCGAAGCGGTCAACCTCAGCCTCTGGTACGGGAAGAAGCGCGCCCTCACGAACATCAGTTTGGCCATCCCCAAGAACCGGGTGACGGCGCTCATCGGGCCCTCGGGATGCGGCAAATCCACACTCCTCCGCTGCTTCAACCGGATGAACGACCTCATCCCCAACGTCCGCATCGAAGGCACCGTGCGGTACCACGGCATCGACATCTACGCGAAAGGGGTCGACCCCGTCGAAGTCCGGCGACGCATCGGCATGGTCTTCCAGAAGCCCAACCCCTTCCCGAAATCGATCTACGAGAACGTCGCCTTCGGTGCCCGGGTGAACGGGTACCGCGGTAACCTCGACGAGCTCGTCGAGCGCTGCCTTCGTCGCGCTGCCCTCTGGGATGAAGTGAAGGATGATTTGAAGAAGTCTGGGCTGGCACTCTCTGGCGGTCAGCAACAGCGGCTCTGCATCGCGCGCGCTCTGGCCAACGACCCCGACGTCATCCTGATGGACGAACCCTGCTCGGCCCTCGACCCCATCGCCACGCTGAAGATTGAAGACCTCATGCGCGAGCTGGCGGAGCAGTACACCATCGTCATCGTCACGCATAATATGCAGCAAGCTGCGAGAGTCTCGGACTACACGGCGTTCCTCCTCACCGACGAGCAGACTCCGGGCCAGCTCATCGAATACGCTCCAACGCAGGAGCTGTTCACCAACCCCAAGGACCGCCGAACCGAAGACTACATCCGCGGCCGCTTCGGCTAACACGAAGGGAAAGGGAAACCGGTGACGCGCGCATTCTTCGACCGGGAGCTCCGTGAACTCCACGACGCGGTCCTCTTCCTCGGCTCCATGGCCGAAAAGGCCATCGTCGAGGCCATGGAGGCACTCCGCGACGGCGACCTCGAGTGGTCACGGCGCATCATCGAGGAGGACAAGGTCATCAACGCCAAGCGCTTCGAGATCGAAGATCGCTGCATCTTCGTCATCGCTACCCAGCAGCCGATGGCCTCGGACATCCGCGACCTCGTGAGCGTCCTCTACATCATCACCGACCTCGAGCGCATCGCCGACCACGCCGAGGGCGTCGCGAAGATCAATCTGATGATGGGCCCCGAACCGCTCCCGCGCCGCCTCGGGCTCCTGCCTGCCATGGCCGACCGCGCGGTGGCGATGCTGCGCGACACGCTGAAGGCCTACATCGAGCGCGACGTCGAGGCCGCACGGCGCATCTGCGAAGCCGACGATGAGGTCGACCGGCTCCAAGACCGCGTCTACGAAGAGGCCTTCCAGGCCATGATCGCCGACCCCGCTACCATCCAGCGGAACACCTACCTCATCTGGGCCTCGCACAACCTCGAACGCATCGCCGACCGCTGCACGAACATCTGCGAGCGCATCATCTACACGGTCACCGGGCAGATGGAGGAGACGAACGTTTCGAAGTACTGAAGGCTCGCCCCGCCCAAGCGTTCCCGTGGCCCCTTGGGCCTCCGCCGGCTACGATGGAAGTGCTGCGCGGCGGGCGTAGCGTAGTGGTGAACGCGTCTGGTTGTGGCCCAGAAGATCGAGGGTTCGAATCCCTCCGCTCGCCCCAGCCCCTGTCCGGCGGGCCCTAGGAGAGGCGGTCGAGGAGCAGCGTCCCCAGCCCCAGCAGCATGAGGAAGCCGATGATGTCGGTGAAGGTGGTGAGCCAGATGGCGCTCGCCACCGCCGGGTCGACCCCGAGACGTCGGAGGCCAAGCGGAATCAGGGCACCGGCCAACCCGGCAATGATGACGTTTCCCAGCAGTGCTGCCCACACCACCATTGCCATCCATGGGTTAAACGAGAGGATGAATGCCAGCAGCGCGGTCACGCCGCCCGCGACGAGGCCGTGTACGAAGCCAAACGCGAGCTCCTTGCGCACGATCGTGAGCAGATCGCTCACTCGTACCTCGCCGACCGCCAGACCGCGGACGACGAGCGTGACTACCTGCGTGCCCGTGTTGCCGGAATGACCGGCGATGATCGGCATGAACGCTGCCAGGAGGGCTGCCCGGCTGATGGTGTCCTCGAAGGGGGCAACGGTGAGCGCCGCAGCGAACGCAGTGACGAGGTTCACCAGCAGCCACGGCATCCGCCGCCGGATGGACCGCCCCACCGGCGCCAGCACGCTCTCGTGTTCTGAAAGGCCGGCGAGGCGGTACATGTCCTCCGTGGCCTCTTCCTGGAGGACGTCGATCACGTCGTCGACCGTGATGACGCCCACCAGCTTCCCCTCCTCGTCTACCACCGGCAGCGCCAACAGGTCGTACCGCTGAAGGGTCCGCGCCGCTTCTTCCTGGTCCACGTCCGTCGTCAACGCGTGGACGTCGCGGCGTGCAATTTCGCTCAGCTTCGTCCGCGGTGACGCGACGATGAGGTCGCGGATGCTCACCGCTCCCACGAGCTTCCCTTGTCCGTCGACCACGTAGACGTAGTAAACGCGGTCGGCCGGCGGCCGGAGGACCCGGAGGTAGTCGATCGCCTGCTGAACGGTGATGCCCTCGTTAAGGGCGACGAACCCCCGGCTCATGATGCCGCCCACCGAGTTCTCCGCGTAGCGGAGGAGCTCGGTCACCTCTTCGCGGTCGAGACGCGCCAAGACCGTAATCTGGTCGTCGGGCTCCAGCCGCTGGATGACGTCGGCGGCAACATCGTCGGCTACGTCCGCCAGGACCGTCGGCAGACGCTCGATGCCGACCGCGCGGATGAGCGCGTCGATGTCCTCGTCGGTCTCGTAATGCTCGAACAGTTGTCCGACGAGGTCGCTGGGGAGGTGTTCGAGGAGAGCGCGCCGCTCGTCCTCGTCCAGTTCGAGGACGAGCTCCGCCAGGTCAGCTGGATGGAGCGATGCGGTGAGCGCAACGGCCTTCTGCCACTCGCCTGTGGCGAGCAGCTGCCGCACATCCTCGACGAGGCCCAGGGCCGTGACTTCTTCGGCCACCGCTGGCTCCTGCGAGGGTTTGACGCTGGCAGATGACCGTCGTACGCATCTCCGCCGCTATCAGCCTACTCGGCTCGAACGTTCAGACAAGGTGTGCGGGTCGCTTGCGGCTCGCCTGCCGCGTGCCCCAAGGTATCTTCGTGCCCAGAATGGGCCACACGCATCCGGAGGACGAGTCATGAAGCGCGGCATCATCTTCTTGCTCCTGGTTGGCGCCTTCCTCGCGCTGGCTGCGGCCGCCTGTGGCGATGACGACGGCGGCTCGCAGAGCGGCAGCGCGGGCGGTGCCGGCCAGCCCGTCGGTACTGCCACGTCTACCGGGAATCAGGGCGGCGGGCAGTCCGCGAACGCCGTCGAGGAGCTCCGGGCTCGCTTGGCCGCTCAGCAGCAGCAGACCGTCCGGATCCGCTACGCGATGCGCGGCACCGTCCAAGGGCAAGACGTCCGGGCCAGCGTGGAGGTCGCGCAGAAGCCGCCCAAGCTCTACGTCGCATTTACCTTCGAGGGGAGCGGCATCCCCTCGGACCTGGGCGGCCTCTTCGGAGGATTCGTCGTCATTAACGACGGCACCACCAGCTACCTCTGCTTCAAGGCGGATAGCGAAGGCATGTGTCTGAAGGGCGAGGGCGATACCGCCCAGCTCGATGTCAGTGAAGTCATGAACCTCTTCAGCGCCGACGAGCTCGCCCTCCAGGACCCGGACGTGCAGCTCGAGAAGGTGGATGGGCGTCGCGTCGCCGGGATCGATTCCGACTGCTGGCGAGCTACTTCCTTGCAGTTCGACGGGCTCTTCTGCATCGGCAAAGAGAAGCCGCTCCTCACGTACCTCGAAGGAACCGTCGAAGGAGAGTCGGCCGTCATCGAGCTGGACGAGTACAGCTCAAACGTTCCCGACTCACTCTTCGAGCCGCCGTACCCCGTGAGCGACTTCAGCGGTATCTTCGCCACGCCGACGCCATCGCGCGGAAACTGAACGGCGACCCCTGCAACCGGCCGGGGGATTCCGGCGGTAGGACGCTGTGGACTATCCTTCCGCCATGCCCATGGCCGGGTCCCAGCCCGAACCGCCGCGGCTGCGGGTGGAGCGCGACGCGACCCACCCGGACTCGCTCTGCATCTCGCTCACTGCTCCCGACGAACGAGTCGAGACGCTCTTCGCCGAGCTCCAGAGCGCGCTCCGCCAACCGCCGTCGCGAGACCGGGTCACCATAGCCATCCGCTTCGCCGGCACGTTCGTCCCCGCGCTCCGCCACCTCCTCAATGGAGCGGTGCTCGAGTTCCAGGCCAAAGATCTCGAGGAAGAGGTTGAGCGCCGCATCCGTGAGGTCGAAGGCCACCGGTGTCCGCGTGGCGAACCGCACACCCTCGTCGACGAGGACGGACTCCTGCTCGTGTACTGCCACTTCGAAGACAGGGAGCAGGCGAAGCGCATCCCCAGCTACCGCTGGGATCCCGAACGCCGGGCTTGGGTGTATCCCAGTTCGCGGCTCCACCGCGTCATGGCCAAGGTCGCCTACCGCGCTGGAGCGGACGAACCCCCAGCGCCCCGCCCTGCCTCCCACCCCGCGCCGCGGCCGCCGCAGGCGCCTGCACTGGCCTTCACGACGGCCGACGCCGATGCCGCGGTGCGCCGGGCTCTCGACTCCGTCGTCGAAGCCAACCGGAAGGCGCAGGAGCAGCTCGAAGAGTTCGGGCGCACCTTGGCACGCCTCGTCGAACGCATCGAGCTCATCGAGCGCCGCCTCGTCGACGGGCTCGACGGCCTCCAGCGCGGCTTCGAATCGCTCAAGTTCGCCACGGCAGCAGAAGCGTCCCCAGTTGCGGCGGCCGCCGCGCCGGCGCCGACAGCCCCGCGCCGGCCCGAGGACCTGCTCGACCTTTGCCGAAGCGCGCCTCGCGACGCACTCCGCGAGATCGAGCGCCAGCTGGCGCTCGAGCCAAGCCCCGCATGGCGGGCCGTCGAGGCGATCGCCGCTGCCAACGCCGGCGACTGGCGGCGTGCAGTTCGTTGGCTCGAGGCGACCAGCGGGGCTGCCCTGCCGAAGCAGCTCCGCGAGGAGCGCGCAGTTGTGTTGCGCCGGGCAGTGGCGGCGGTCATCGGCGCTGCCATCAGCACCGACGCGGCCGACCCCGAGGCTGTGGCAGCCGCGTTCGCCGCAATCCTCGAATCGGGCGGCCTCTCGGATGAGCAGCGGCTCAACCTGGCGGAAGCCTCGGAGCCGACCAGGTGGGCGTGGATCCGCGCCGAGGCCCCGCAGCTCGAGGAGCTCCGCCGGCTCACCGCAGCCCTGGCCGCCCTCCCCGCGGCCGGCAGCGAACCGCTGGGAGCGCTGCTCGACATCCTCCGTACCGCGGACGCGCCGCAGCACCGGCGGGCTGCGCTCCTCGGCGCGGCCTGCGCGCTTGCCGGCGTCCCCAGCCTCACCGCTTTGGATGCGTGGTGGCCGGGTTCGCCTGCCGCTCGCCGGACGGATCTGGGGGCCCTCGCAGGCCCGCTGGCGGAGTTTGTGCGCGCACTGCCTGAGGGCGCACGGGCGTCCGCTGCCCTCGCGGCGCTCGCTCTCCTCGCCCCGCTCGATGAAGTGCCCATGCAGGTCCGGCGCGACCTCTTACGAGCGGTGCCCGAAGGCGACCGGCGATCGCTTGCCGAATTCCTCGCGGTCTTCCGCCCCGCCGTGGCGAGCGAGCACCCGCCGAACCCCGAGCACTACCCGGGGCTGGCGCGCGAGCTCGTGCGCCGGCTCCAATCGCGCACCGTCCCGGCAGAGGCGGTGGATAGCTACCTCCAGGAAGTCGCCCTGCAGGGCACCAGCCAGTGGCAGCGCGCCTTGGCCGATGGCGGTGTGCTCGAGGCTCGAGTGGAAGCGTACGGACTTCCCGAAGGCGACGCGCTCGATACGCTCATCGAGCTGGCGCGGGCCGTGCCCAACGGCGAAGGACTCAATCGACTGGCGCGGCTCGTCGAAGACACTCCGGATTCGGGCACGCCGCACACCCGCGAACGGCTCTTCGAGGCAGCCTTCGAAGCGTCGTCGAAGAACCGCAACCAGGCCCGCGATGCGTTCCTCCGGCTCCTCCGCCACGCGCAAGTCCATTGGGAGCAGGCACGACGCCGGGGATGGATCGCGCAGCAGTGCGGCAGCGGGCACAGCCACACGCGCATCCTCGCCTCCATCGAGTACGCCACCGAAATGCTGGAGGCTCTCGACAGCGCCGATGACGTCGCCGCCGCCCTCGAACCCTTGCGAGCGAACCTCGAAGGACAGCAGTCAAAGCTCGACCTCAGCCTCGCGGGGGAGGTGCTCCTTCTCTTCAGCGAACTCCGCGAGCGCTTCGGCGAAGACGTGCGCCTTCCGGAGCTGCCGCTCCCCGAGGCCGAAGCGCCTGCCGAGGCCCCCGCCCTCCGGCCGCTGCGTCTCCTCATCGTCGGCGGGCACCAGCGACTGCGGCGTCACGCGCTCCCCCGCCTCGAGGCCCGAGGCCATCAGGTCCAGTGGCTTGGCCCCGACGAAGCAGTGACCGGCAGCCAGTTGCCCCAGGCGGCGGCCGGCGCCTGCGACTACGTCCTCGTGATCACGCCCTACATCAGCCACGCGGCCGCCGAGCGCGCTCGCTCGGCGGCCGGCGATCGCTGTGTCCTCGTCAGCGAAAACGGCGTCATGGGACTCCTGCGGCGGGTCGACCGCCTCGCCGCCGACGTCTAGGTGCCGGGGCTGTGCCGGCCCAACGCCTCCGTCACGGCTGCGATCACGGTCTCCGCTTCCGCGGCCTCGATGGCGAGCACTCGGACCCCGCGCTCGCTCCAGGCTTCGTCCATCCGGCGGACGACTTCGATGAGGCCTGCGCGCGCGGCCGCCATGGCCGCGTCGCCGCTGTCGAGTGGCGGGATGAGCGCGGCGGCGACACCGCGTCCCTCCCGCAGCATCAGCCGCCCGAACGCTTGCAGCGCCAAGAACGGCACCGTGAGGTTCGTTCGCAGGACCGCAAGCCACTCGTCCGCCGAGAGCTCGGCCAGCGGCGCTTCCGAACGCTGGCCCGCGTTCACCACTACGACCTCGCACAGCCGGAAGCGGTCGAATACCTCCGACGCGAACGACGTGATGCTGGCCGCGTGGGCCGCGTCGATCCGTTCCAGCAGCTGATCGCGGCCGAGTGCCCATGCTTCGTTCGCGATGGAGGCGAGCGCATACTCCTGATCCGGTACGGGGTCGACGGTGGCCAGGGCGATGGGCCCGCGGGTCTCGGCCCACCACACCGCCACGGCCCGGTCGAGCGGAGTGCCGCGGCCCACGATCGCCAGCGCCCCGTTGCGCTCGCTCATCGCAGGAACACCATCACGAGTGGCAGGAGCATGGCCAGCAGCGCCAGCAGTGCGAGGCCGAGGAGGATCGTCTGCCAGTCGCGCTGACGAAGCTGCCCTGAGTAGTACTGCTGCTCCCAGCTCCCGTCGAGCAAATCAAGGTCGCGCTCATCCGGGCCGAGGTCCAGTGGGTCGTCGTCGCGGCTGCCTGCCATGGCCCGATGGTAGCGCACGGGTGCGGAGATTGGCCGCGTCCGTCGCCGTCATTCCTCGGCCCTCACGGGGTTGGTGAGGATGCCCACGCCGGGGATTTCCACCTCCACCGTCTGCCCGGGAGCGATAGGCTGGGGCTCGCCAGGAGTCCCCGTGTAGATGATGTCGCCAGGCACCAGCGTCATCACCGCCGAGACGTACTGCACGATGGCCGGGATATCCAGGATGAGCTCCCGCGTATTGCCGCGCTGCACCTCCCGGCCGTCGATGCGCGTCACCACCTCGATGTCGTCGTGGCGTAGCTCGGTGGCGATAGCTGGGCCGAAGACCCCGAAGGTGTCGGCGCCCTTCGCGCGCCACCATTGGCCGTCGGCGCGCTGCCATTCACGGGCGGAAACGTCGTTGCCGGCCGTATAGCCGAAGATGGCGGCCAGCGCTTCTTCCCTGCTCGCTCGCTTCACCTGCCTCCCGATGACCACCACGACCTCGCCCTCAGGGTCCACCCGTCCAGCCCCAGCGGGCAGCACGATGGGGTCTCCGGGGCCGGCGATGCTCGAGAGCGGCTTGAAGAACAGCGTCGGCGGACTCGGCGCAGGGCGACCGCCGAGGTGACTGGCGTAGTTCAGCCCCACGCAGATAATGGAGCGCGGCATACACGGCGGCAGCAGCCGCACCGCCGCACTCGGGAGCACTTCTCCGGTCTCAACGGTCTGCTGCCAGAACGGCTCTTCGATCACGCGGATGCGGTCCTCTTCCAGGAGCCCCGCGCCGGTGCGGCCGTCCTCCCGGCGGAATCGAACGTACAGGGGCATGGCCTGCTCCTCCTGCGGATTAGGCGATGGCTGCCAAGGTCTCAGCTTCGAGGCGCTCCCCGTCGAGGAGTGCGCGGAGCGTCGCCGGAGAGGGCGTTCGCCACGTCAGCGGGTCGCGGCGCTCGGCACGGCGCAGGCGGAACGCCCGCGCGATGACGGCCTTCCGATACCCTCGGCCCTGGCGAGCTTCCCAGTCGGCCTCCTCCGTGAGGAGCGCCGCGCAGGCAAGTGCCACCAGCCGGTCGCACCACGCCGTCATCCGGGCCTCCGAATCTTCGCTCCACTCCTCGAGGAAGCGCGCGAACTCGTGACGGACGCTGCGAAGCAGGTTGCGCATGGCTGCTGCATCGGTTAGCGCCGCGGGGTCGGTCACGCGCGCCAGGCGCTCCTCCAGGTCGGCGAAGAGCGCTTCATGGGCTGCTTCCTTCCGTGCAGCACGCGCCACGTCGAGGGCGACGACGTTCTCCGCGCCTTCCCAGATGCTGCCGAGGTACGCATCGCGGAGGAGCCGGGCGTTAGGCCACTCCTCGATGTAGCCGTTCCCCCCGCGCAGGTTCATGGAGAGCCCGGTCGTGCTCCGCGCCTGTCGGCACACCGCGTATTTGATGAGCGGCGTCACGATGCGCACCACCCGCTGGTGGAACTCCGACCCGGCGTCGGCCGCATCTAGCGCCGCTGCGGCGTAGAGCACGATGCTCAGCGATGATTCGGTGTCGAGCACTAGCTCGAACAGCTGCTCGCGCACCAGCGGCAGGTCGGCGAGAGGGCGGCCGAAGGCCGACCGCCCCCGTGTGGCTACCGCGGCTTCCAGCAGTGCCCGGCGCATGAGGGCCGCGGCCCGCATGCCATTGGAGAGCCGTGACACGTTGATCATCTCGGCCATCTGGTGGAAGCCCCGCTCGAGCTCCCCCACGACGTACCCAGCCGCTCCGTGGAACTCGTATTCGCCCGTGGGCATCGAGCGGCTCCCCAGCTTCTCCTTCAGGCGCCGAATGAGGTACCGGTTCCGCGAACCGTCGGGGAGCACCTTCGGCACGAGGAAGAGCCCGAGGCCCCGCGTCCCTGGCGGCGCCCCCGCCGGCCGGGCGAGGACGAGATGGACGTCGGCGCCGGCGTTCGAACAGAACCACTTCTCGCCCCAGAGCTCCCAGCGGCCTTCAGCATGCCGGGCCTCGCATACGCTGGCGCCCACGTCGCTCCCCCCGGTGCGCTCCGTGATGAGCTGGGCCGATTGCAGGAGCGTGTCCATCGTCGTGCTGGTGAGCCCGGCCACATACCGCGCGCGGAGCTCGTCGGGCCCGAAGAGCCGCAGCACCCTCGCCGCCGAGTCGGTCATGGAGATGGGGCAGAAGAGCCCGAACTCCGCCTGCACGAACACGTACGACAGGGCGTACTTCACCACATGAGGCACCGTGCCCGGCCACCCCAGCACGCCTGGCCGGTGCGACATCGCCGCGAACCCGAACCGGCAGAACCCCAGCTCCTGCATCCGACGGTAAGCAGGGTGGTAGAGGATTTCATCCACGCGCCGTCCCTCGCGATCGTGGGTCACCAGCACCGGAGGGTTCCGGTCGGCGATGGTTGCCAGTTCGTCGAGTTCGGTGCCGGCGGCCTCGCCCACCTCCCGCAGGATGGGCAGGGCGCGCGCGGCGTTCTCCGGCCCGGCCCGCAGCGCAAGCACCGCGGCGAGATTCGGGTCCGCCTCGAAGAAGTTCAGGCCCCGGGTCGATGGCATGGCGGTGTTCGGCGGTACGGCGCTCATGGGCGAAGTCTACGCGATGAAGGAGGTCCGATTCGCTTCGCTTTTCGCTAAACTACCCCCGCACCATCGTTCGGGGGGACGTCGTGAGCTACCTGTCCGGGAAAGTCGCGTTCATCACTGGAGCGGGCTCGGGGATCGGGCGTGGCGCCGCCGAACGCCTCGCTCGGGAAGGAGCCGACGTGTGCGTCGTCGATATCGATCTGCCTGGCGCCGAGGAGACCGCGTCGCTCGTGCGCGAGTTCGGTCGGCGCGCCATCGCCGTCAAGGCGAACGTCGCCTCGAAGCCGCAGATCCAGGCGGCTGCCGACCGCTGTGTCCAGGAGCTGGGCCGCCTCGATATCTGCATCGCCAACGCTGGCATCGGGCGGATGGGCTCCATCCTCGACATGGAGTTGAAAGACTGGCAAGACCAGATCGACGTCAACCTCACCGGCGTGTTCCTCACCGTCCAGGCCGCGGCCCAGCGCATGGTGCGGCTCGGGAACGGCGGACGCATCGTGTGCATCTCCTCCCTCGCTGCCCTCAACGTGGGCCCCGGCATGTGGGGCTACTCGGCCACGAAGGCTGGTGTCGCCATCATGGTGCGAGGCTGGGCCCAAGAACTCGGGCGCTTCGGGATCACCGTGAACGCCATCGGCCCCGGCGTCATCGATACCCCGCTCGCCCACGGCCTCGCTGGCGACGAGGGCGGGCCCATCCGTCGCGCGCTCGAGCAGCGCACGCCCGTCGGCCGCGTCGGCCGTCCGTCCGACATCGCCGGCCTCATCGCCTTCCTCTGCAGCCCCGATGCTGAGTTCATGACCGGCTCCTACCTCCTCATGGACGGGGGCCTGCGTGACGCGCCCGCCCTGGGAGCCGCCGAGCAGAACGAGGCCATCATGCAGGAGCGCCTGCGCCATATGGCCGCCGCCATGGAGCGTCGAGCGCGCCAGCAGCCTCTCCTGGACGAGCGGTGAGCGAGGACCTCTGCCGCCTGACTGCCCGCGAGCTCGCTGCGCTCCTCGCGCGCGGCGAGCTCTCCGCCGTCGAGGTCCTCGAAGCCCACCTCGAGCAGGTCGAGCGGTGGAACCCTCTCGTGAACGCCATCGTGACCCTCGACGCCGAGGGTGCGCGACGCCGGGCGCGCGAGCTCGACGAGCGCTTCGTCCGGGAGGGCCCCGTGGGCCCCCTCCACGGTCTGCCGGTGGCGCACAAAGACCTGGCGGAGACCGCCGGCATGCGCACGACATACGGCTCGCCGCTCTTCGCCACCTTCGTTCCCGACGAGGACGCCCCCGCCATCGCCCGCATCCGCGCCGCCGGGGCTGTCACCATCGGCAAAACGAACACCCCCGAGTTCGGTCTCGGTTCACAGACGTTCAACCGGCTCTTCGGCGCCACGCGCAATCCGTACGACCTCGGCAAAACAAGCGGCGGAAGCAGCGGCGGCGCGGCTGCCGCGCTCGCCTGCCGCATGGTGCCGCTCGCCGACGGCTCCGATATGGGCGGGTCGCTCCGGAATCCGGCCGCCTTCTGCAACGTCGTCGGCTTGCGGCCCACGCCCGGCCGCGTGCCACAGCGGGCGGCCTCGGCGCCGTGGCTTCCGCTGGCCGTCTCGGGACCGATGGCCCGAACCGTGGCCGATGTCGCGCTCCTCTTCGCCGTGATGATGGGCACCGACCCCCGCGATCCGCTCGCTTTCGGCGGCGATCCTGCGCCGTTCCTCGACTTCGCCCCGTCCCCCTTGCGAAAGCTTCGCATCGCCTGGAGCCCGACCCTCGGCGGGCTTCCCATCGAGACAGGCGTCCTCCGCGTGCTCGAAGGCGCCGTACGCGTCTTCGAACAGCTCGGCTGCACCGTGGGAGAAGCCGAGCCCGAACTCGACGGGGCCGACACCGTCTTCGAAACCTTCCGCGCCCTCGCCTTGGACGCAGCCTACGGACCTCTCGCCGACCGTCGCCCCGAGGAGGTAAAGGATACGCTGCGATGGAACATCGACGTGGGACGACGCCTCACCGGCGAGGCCGTGGCCGACGCCTGGCGGACGTGGGGGCGCCTCCTCGACCGGGCCCGCCATTTCTTCGAACGCTGGGACCTCCTCGCCTGTCCAGCGGCACAGGTGCTCCCTTTCTCCGCGGACCTCGAATATCCGCCGGATGTGGCCGGGGTTCCCATGTCGAGCTACATCGAGTGGATGCGCGTCTGCACGCGGATCACCGTACTCGGGTGCCCAGCCATCGCCGTACCCGCGGGCTTCACCCACGAAGGGCTGCCGGTCGGCCTGCAGCTGGTGGCGTCCCCGCGCAACGAGCTCACGCTCCTCCATGCCGCCGCGCACTTCGAAGCGGCCACCGGCTACTGGCGGCGTCCCCCTCCGGTCCCTGGTCCCGCCCAACCCGGCGCCACCCTATCCTGACTCCGTGAGCCGCGACGAACTGAGCGCACTGTTCGGAGAGGGCCCCCGCCTCCCCTGGGACCTTCGCCCGGTGCTCCGGCTCGATCCTCCTGCGCCTTCGGTCGACGTCGCATGGCAACTGCGCGGTGGCGACACCGTGCACGTCGAAATCCGCAACGACGGCCTGGTGCCCCTGCGGCTGGAGCGGCTCGAGCTGGTCGCCGAGCTCGACCTTCCTGCCGTCGGCGGCTGGTTCTGGATTCAGGGCCGCTACATGCAGATGGACACCCTCGTCCGGGCCTTCGGCGCGCCCCCGGAGCAAGGCTTCGATGGACGATACCGGAAACCCGTCGAGGGCGGTGTGCGGTACGTATCCCGCGAACTGGCGGTGCTCTCCCTCCCCGGGCAGCCCGCTCCCTGCCTCCTCATCGGCAGCCTCGATCCGACCCGGTTCTTCACCGACCTTGCCGTGGACGTCGACGAGGAGGAACGCCGCCTCCGCACCCTCCGCGTCATGGTCTCCCTCGAAGGGACGCAGCTGGCACCGGGCGAACGGCTCGTGCTCCCGGAGCTGCTGATCCTGACCGGCGACGACGGCTGGGAGCTGGCCGAACGGTACGCCGATCGCGTCGCGTCGCGGCTGCGCGCCCGCAGGCGTGCGGCCGCGCCCACGGCCTGGTGCAGCTGGTACGAGTTGTACGGCGACGTCAGCGAAGCAGCGGTGCTCGCCAACCTCGACGTCATCGTGCGCCGTCGGCTCCCCATCGACGTCGTCCAGATCGACGACGGCTACCAGTCGGTGACGGGCGACTGGCTGGTTCCGAACGCCAAGTTCCCTTCGGGCATGGCCGCGCTCGCCCGCCGCATCCGCGAGGCGGGGAAGACCCCCGGCCTCTGGCTGGCGCCGCTCGTCGTGGCGGAAGGCTCCAGCACCTATCGTGAGGATGCCGACGCGCTCCTCCGAACCCCAGACGGCCACCCGTACCTCGTCGATACCTGGCTCGGGCGCTGCGCTGTGCTCGACGTAACCACGCCCGCCGGTGCCGCGCGGTTGGCCGCCGTCATCCGCGCCGCGGTCCACGAATGGGGCTATCCCTATCTGAAGCTCGACGCCCTCGCCTTCGCCGCCGTTCCCGCAGGACGCGTCCGCTACCACGAGCCGGGAACGACGGCCCTCTCCCATCTCCGCCGTGCCCTCGAAATCATCCGCGACGCGGCGGGGGATGAGGCATTCCTGCTCGCTTGCACCTGTCACTTCGGCCCAGCCATCGGGCTCGTCGACGCCATGCGTGTCGGGCCCGACACCGCTGCCCGTTGGGCACAGGGCACGGAGCCGTCCGTCAAGCGAGCACTCCAGCTTTCGCTCCTCCGCGGGTGGATGCACCGCCGCTGGTGGTGGAACGACCCCGATAGTCTCGTCGTACGCGACCAGGGCAGCACGCTCACGGCTGCGGAACTCCGTGCCCAGGTTGCGGGCATCGCGCTCGCCGGCGGCCTCACCTCGGCCGGCGACGATCTTTCCCGCCTCAGCCGGGAGCGTGAAGAGCTCGTGCGGTTCCTCATGCCGCCCACGGGCGTCGCGGCGCGCCCCCTCGACCTCTCCGACGCCCCGGTGCCCCGGATTTGGCGGGCACGACTCGATGCCGAACGCTCGCTCGTCAGCGTCATCCAGTGGGACGACGCGCCAGCGTGGGTGGTTCCCGAGGAGATCCTCGCTCCGGGGGAGATTGCCTACGACCCCCTGCGCCGCGAGGTCGTGGGCAAGGGCGACGTTCTCCTCGAACCACACGACGCCGCGCTCTGGCAGACAGCATCCCCCGGACCCACGCCCCGCGTGGTCGGCGATTCGGGTCATGTGGCGTTCGCCCGCCTCGCCCACGAGCAGGTGAGCGGGCGGCTCCGCGTGCGGAACGAGAGCGGCGGCTCGCGAACGGTGGCCATCGAATCCCGCGGCCGCATCCTCGAGGTCGAGATCCCGCCCCGACGCCGCTACTGGTTCGATTAGCCGCCTTGCTCGATGGTGACCGTCCCGGCGCTGCCGTCCACGGTGACCAGCGCTCCCTCGGGGATGAGGTCCGTGGCCCCCTTGACCGCGACCACCGCCGGGATGCCGTACTCCCGTGCGACCGTAGCCGCGTGCGAGAGGACGCCGCCAGTCTCGACGACGACGGCCGCGGCGGGAACGAAGAGGGGCGTCCAGGCAGCGTCGGTAAACGGGGCCACCAGCACCTCCCCGGGCTGCAGCTCGGCTTCTTCGGCGGCAGCGGCCGAGCGCACCACACGCGCCCGCCCCCGCGCAACCCCAGGGCTCACTCCGTGCCCTTGCAGGACGTTCGAGGCTGCCTGCGCCTTCGCGATCTCCGTGACTGCCGGCGGCGGTACGAATACCTCGGGAGGCAGCACCCGATGCAGCCGCTCCCATTCCGCCCGACGCGCCCGCACCGCAGCATGGTAGTCGTCCTGGGGCCGCCCGAGGGCGATGTCTTCCACCTCGTCGAAGAGGAGGAACTCCATGTCCTCGGGGGCATCGACGAGGCCCTGCTCCGCCATTCGCCGCTCCAGCTCCAGGAGGAGCGGGCGAGCCACCCGGATGGCCCGGACGAAGCACGCCTTCGAACGCTCGCGGGTGCGGGCGAAGAACTGCGCACGGTGGGCCAATCGCCGGAACTCTGCGCGCCGACCCGGGGGGAGCATCGCCGCCAGCTCCGCTTCTAGGCGTTTGCGGTTGGCGACCCCCTCCTCTGCCCGGCGGATCGGGTCTTGCTCCTCCGAGGCTGCGGCGTCCGTTTTGATAACGCTCACCACGAAGGTCTGGTCTTCGTCCCAAGTCGGGACGGTCGGGTCCGCTTCGTTCTGCCCCCGGAAGCCGAATGCTGCGATGAACGCGCGGAAGCGCGCGGCCAACTCGCGCCACTCTTCGTTCGGCGGGCTGGCGATGCGCTCCAGGATCTCCGGTGCCGTCATGCGAGCCACGTCATCGCGCAGGCGCGGGGTGGAAGCGACGAATCGGCCGATTCGCCACAACTCGAAGCCGGGTTGGGCGCTCTCCACATCCCCGAGGCCCATCGTCAGTCCGGCAACCATCGCCTCCTGGAAGCGGTCGCCGAGCTCGGCCGCGAGAAGGCGGCCCGTTTCGCCCGCCATCTCTCCCGCGGCACCGCTGATGGTGAGGTGGGTCGTCAGGATGTGCGCGTGGAGGGCGCGAACCCGCGCGAACAGCGACCAAATGCGCCGCGACGACAGCGAACGGAGGTCGAGTGACGCTACCTCCTCCCGCAGCGCCGCGACCCGCCGGTTGAGCGGATCGATGGACGCCGCGGACCGCGGCCAAACGTAGCGCATCATGAGCGCCCGTGTCCGGGCTGCGCGCTCGCGGTCGGCGAGCGCTCCGGTGAAGAGGAACGACTTCTCGGAACTGAAGTACTGCTCCAAGGCGGGGGAGCTTTCGCCAGTCTGGAAGGTGGCGAGCACGAAGCTGAACCAAGCGAGGTTGAGTGCGCCTCGCCCCGCGAAGATGCCGAGCCAGTTGCCCACGGGCGGGGGCTGCGCCTGTAGCAAGTCGTCGCAGCGCCAGCGGCTGACGGCCTCGCGGCTCGTGTCGTAGTCGACCTGTTGGAAGAGCGTCGCCACGAAGGGCTTCGGGACTCCGGGCACCACCTCCTCCACGTTTCCCGTCGTCCAGAGGTTGATGTCCGGGTGCGGCTCGCTATCCCACGAGCACACCTTGCCGGCGGGCTCCTGCGCCATGACGGGTTCCCTCCCCACAGACGATGGGGGAATGATAGGGAATCCTTCGTACGAGAGAAAAGGGTTGTTTCGATAAGCGCTATCGGTTCGCACAAACGAAGTGCCCCGCCCTGCTGAGGGGACCAGGGCGGGGCAGCGGGAACGCCCGGCCTGCCTGCCGAGCCGGGCGGGGCGGGCTCAGGCCGCGGCCTGGCGCCGCTCCTCGAACGTCAGGTAGTCGGTCTCGGGGAGCCAATTGCGAAATGCCCGCGTCGCACCGCAGATCTTGCAGACGCCCAGGCTCGTCTCGCCGTTCGGCTCCTCGATCCGCCAATGGTGAACGTGATCCGGCTTCGTCTCGACCCGTTCGACGGTGGCCGTTGCGCTCTCCTTCATGGCTGCGTCCTCCTCGTTGTCATTGACTGCCCGGATGGCCGGGCATAGACTCTTTCATGAGTGAAGTGCCGGCGCTACGAAACTCGTAGCATCGGGCTTAGTCTAGCACGCGGGACTATCGAGTCAATAGTGCCGGTGCTACGTTTTGAAAATCTTTCCGCTCCGGAGGGAGGCTGCTCCGCATGACCCAGGCCGCGCAGCGTGAGGACTCCGGCCCCGGCCCCCGTTCGTACGACCAGCCCTGTCTGATCGCCCGCGCGCTCGACGTCCTTGGCGACCGGTGGACCCTCCTCATCCTCCGCGACCTGATGGCCGGTCTCAAGCGGTACTCGGACATTCTCGAAAATTCCCCCGGGCTCTCTCCCAACATCCTTTCCAATCGACTGAAGCGCCTCGAAGCAGAAGGGTTGGTCGTCCGTCACTACTTTCGCGAACTGCCGCCCCGTGTCGAATACCATCTGACCCCCAAAGGATGGGCCGTTCGGCCCATCCTTCTTTCGCTCATCGAATGGGCCCGCTCCCACATCGGCCCCTTCCCCGTCGAGGAAGTTGGCCGCACCGTGTCGACCGACTTCGCCGTCCGCGTCCTTCCCGCCTTCACCTTCCGCCCTGAACGGGCCCAAGACCTCGCGGCGTCGATGGTCGTCGAGATTTCGGACTGCGAGGGATGCAACACCTGGACCTTTGAGATCAGGGACGGCCACCTGCGGCCCAGCCGCTTCGCCAACGGCCAAGCCGATGTCCGTTTGAAGACCGACACGACGGGGTTCTTCCGCTTCCTGCGGGGTGAGGCGCCGCCGGATGCCTGCGGGAGCCTCGAAGGCGACCCTGAGCTCGCGGCCAGAATTCAGTCCTGCTTCCTCGCGCATTGACGCGTCTCCCGCGCTCGTGCGGCGTGGTGGAAGTCTCGCCGCAGCGCAACGCGCCGTCATCGGGAGAATCCCTGCATCCCGCCCAGCGATGACCCGAATCTTCGTCACGCCTCCCGTATACTGCGCCTAGCTCCCTGTTTCGGAGCCCGCCGTGGCACCCCTCACCCCTGAGCGTCTCGTCTTCGAGCTCCGCGCCGCCGGCGACCCCGCCATCGCGCCCGATGGGCGGTGGGTCGCCTTCGTGCTTGCTGAAGCACGTCCCGGTCAGCGGCGCAGTACCTCGAATATCTGGCTCGTAGACACCGCCTCGGGGCAGCTGCGCCAGCTCACCCGGGCGCCCGCACGCGATGCGCTCCCCCGGTTTGCGCCCGATAGCCGCACGCTCGCCTTCGTTTCCGATCGCAGCGGCGAGCCGGCCCTCTACCTTCTGCCCTTGGATGGCGGCGAACCTCGGGAGCTCCTCCGCCGGAAGCGGCCCATCGTCGACCTCGCCTGGTCGCCCGACGGGTCGAAGCTTGTCTTCGTCAGTCCCTGGGCTCCTGATGATGACCCCGCGCGGCCGGCCGAGGCTCCGCCGCCGGTACGCGTCACCCGCCGCATCGATTACAAGCAGGACAACCGTGGGTATCTGGGCGACTTGCGTCACCACGTGTTCGTCGTCGACGTGGCAACGGGCGAGGAGCGCCGTCTCACCTCCCTCCTCCAGGATCACAACTTCCCACGCTGGGCGCCCGATGGCCGATCCCTTGCGGTGCAGGTCGCGAACCGGAACGGAATGTGTTCGCAGCTCGCCGTCGTCGATGCCGAGAGCGGCAGCGCGACGATCATCGGGCCTGAGCTGGGCAACGTCGGCACGTGGGCGTGGTCTCCCGATGGCGGCCGCATCGTCTACACCGGCGACACGGAGCAGACGTGGCAGGCCGACGTCTGGCTCTGGGAGCGCACGACTGGGGCCGTTCGCCGGGTCACCCATGACCTCCCTGTCCTGCCCGACGCGGGCTTTCCGACCGTGCAAGCTCCTTCCATGCCCGTCTGGCTCGACGACCGCCGCGTGCTGTTCCACGCCATCCGGGCTGGGGCGAGCGGGCACTACGTCATCGACGTCGAGACCGCCGAACTCACGGCCGAGCGGACGTTCCAGGGCCTGGCGGCGGGCTTCGCCACCGATGCCTCGGCCCGCTGGGTGGTTCAATCCTTTACCTCTTTCGAACGCACCGGTGACCTCCTCCTCTGCGACCGCTGGACCGGCGACCAGCGATTCCTCACCGACCTCAACGGCGCACTCCTGCGCGAGACGCCCCCTGCCCGTTGGGAACGCTTTGAGGTCGAGCGCGACGGGTTGGCCATCGAGGCGTGGCTCCTCGTCCCGCCTGACTTCGACCCGTCCCTTCGGTACCCGCTCGTCCTCGACGTCCACGGCGGGCCGAACGGCTACTACGGTTGGGCGTTCAACGCCTGGCAGCAGCTCCTCGCGACCAACGGCTTCCTCGTCCTCTACGCCAACCCGCGCGGCTCCTCCTCCTACGGACGCGAGTTCACCCTCAAGGTCCTGCGCGATTGGGGTGGTGAAGACTACCGCGACCTGATGGCTGTCCTCGACCGCGTCCTCGAGCGGCCGTACGTCGATCCAGCCCGAATCGGCATCTGGGGCTACAGCTACGGCGGGTACATGACCGCCTGGGCCATCAGCCAGAGCGATCGTTTCGCTGCGGCCGTCTGCGGAGCGCCGTGCTTCGACCTGGAGTCGATGTACGGCACCAGCGACATCGGCCACCATTTCGGTGAGATCCAGTGGGGCGGGCCGCCGTGGGTCGCCCGCGAGTGGTACCAGGCCCATTCGCCAGCTACCTTCGCGCACCGCACCAGGACGCCGACGCTCATCATCCACGGCGAGGCCGATGAGCGCTGCCCCATCGGACAGGGAGAGCAGATGTTCGTCACCCTCCTGAAGGCGGGCTGCGAGGTTGAGTTCGCGCGCTACCCCGACGGCTCGCACCTCTTCCTGCGCGTGGGGTACCCCGACCACCGTTGCGACGCCTACCGGCGGCTGCTCGACTGGTTCCACTGTCACCTCGGCGGGCCCCAGCCCGCAGGAGCGGCTGGGGAATGATCGTCGCTCTCCTGGGGAACAACGAGGCGGCCATCCGTCGACGGCTGCAGGAGCTGCGAGACCTCGCCGACGGCGGCACAGGGATGCTCGAATCGAACTTGGCGCGCTTCGATGCCTCGGTATCCCCAGACGAGGTCATCGCCGCTGCGGCCACGGTTCCTTTCCTCGCTTCGCATCGCCTCGTCATCGTCGAAGGGCTCATCGACCGCTTCGAAGGGGGCCGGAGCGAGGGGCGCGGCGGGAAGGCACTGGATGCGTGGGAGCCGCTCTTCCGCTGGCTCGAACACGACCGTCCGCCCACGAGCATCCTCGTCTTCACGGGGCAAGGCGAAGCTCGTCGGAACCCCTTCCTCGAGCGGCTGCGGTCCCTTCCTGGTGCTTCGGTCGAGACGTTCCCCGCCCTCAAGGGCGACCAACTCCTCCGGTTCGTCCGCGAGGAAGCCGCGGCGCGGGGCATCCGCTTCGCGTTCGGACCCTCCCGGCGCCCGCTCCCGCCCGACGAGGAGTGGCGTCGTCCGAAGGAGACCGACCCGGCCCTCCTCCTCGCCACGGTGACCCAGGGCGATTCGCTGTCCATCCTGAACGAACTCGACAAACTCGCCCTCTACGCCATGGGCCGCGACGTCACCGTCGACGACGTTGACCTTCTCTGCGGGAGCGGCCGCGCGGTCACCGTCTGGGAGTTCATCGACGCCGTCATGGACGGCGATCTCGCCGCGGCGGGCCGTGCGCTGCGCGTGCTCCTTCGTACTGGCGAGAGCGAACAGGGCATCTTTGCACTCCTGGCTTCGGGGTATCGGAGCCTGGTCACTGTGCTCGACCTCTTGGATGAGGGAGCCGACGAGGAGGCCGTCGGCAAGGCCATCAACCGGCCGTATCCCCGGCTGCGGCAGGCGTTCATCCGCCGCGCACGCGAATTGGGCCGCGAGGGCGTCGCCGCCGCCTACGAGGCCATCGTCGACGCCGATCGCTCCCTCAAGCTCGGTGAGGTCGACCCCGACCTCGCTCTCGAGCTGCTCGTCATTCGGCTTTGTGGACTCCGCCGGGCCCGGGTGACAGGAGCGGCTCGTCGAGCCTGACGGCCCCGGAGCGCCCGATCCTCGCGAGCAGCGCGTCTGCTGGCTCACCGAGCAGCGGCAGCGGCCCTGGCCATACCTCCGCCAGCGGCAGCAAGACGAAGGCCCGCTCGGCGATCCGGGGATGCGGGATCTCCAGGTCGGGCTCGCTCACCCGCTCTTCGCCGTAGAAGAGGATGTCGATGTCGATGGGGCGCGGCCCCCATCGCGGACCCGAACGCCGGCCGAGCTCCCGCTCGATCGCCTTCGCAAGGGCGAGGAGGTCCCGCGGCCGCTGCGGGCATCGCGCGCGGATGACCGCGTTGAGATACTTCGGCTGTCCCGGCGGGACCGGTTCCGTCTCCCACACCGACGACGCTACCGTGACCTCGCATCCCCCGCGTTCCAGCGCCGCCACCGCGGCCCGGAGGTTCCCCAGGCGGTCCCCGAGGTTGCTCCCCAGGGCCAGGACGACGTCGGCGGTCATCGCGGCTGCCAGTTCCCGCGGACCACGGCGTCGGCCATGCGCGCCACCTTCACCATCGACTCCACGTCGTGCACCCGCAGGATGTCGACGCCGCCGGCGATGGCGAGCGCAGCGACCGCGGCCGTGCCTTCCAACCGCTGGTGGACCGGGGCGTCGAGCACGAGACCGATGGTCGACTTCCGCGACGGCCCCAGCAGGAGGGGGAGTTCGAAGCGCCACAGCTCGCGGAGGCGCCGAACCATCTCCAGGTTTTGTTCGGGTGCCCAGCCGAACCCGAAGCCGGGGTCGAGGATGATGCGCTCCGTTGGGATCCCAGCGTCCGCGGCGATAGCGAGGCTCGCCTCGAATCCGCAGGTGATATCGGCGATGACCTCGTGGAACTGGCGGCCCCGCTGGTTGTGCATCGCCACCACTGGCACGCCCGCCTCCGCTGCCACGCGTGCCATCGCCGGGTCGAACCGCAGGCCCCAGATATCGTTGATGAGGTCGGCCCCGGCTTCCAAAGCGCGTCGTGCGGTCACCGCGTGGTAGGTGTCGACCGAGATAGGCAAGTCCGTCGTTCCTCGCACGGCCTCGAGGGAGGGTAGGAGCCGCCTGATCTCGGTCTCGGGGTCTACCGGAGACGCACCCGGCCGCGATGACTCGGCACCGATGTCGATGATGTCCGCACCGGCCTCCTCGAAGCGGCGGGCGAGCTCCGCGGCGAGTCGCGGGTCCCCGCCCGTGCCGTCCCCGCTGAACGAATCCGGGGTGACGTTGATGATGGCCATGATGTACGTGCGTTCGCCCCAGACGAATCGGCGCCCCCGCACCTCGAGCTCGGGGGCGCGGTAGCGTCGCCGGACCAGCAGGTCGAACGCCGGAGACGCTGCGCTGCTGCCGGGGTCAGTCGAGCAGCTCATACTCATGCTCGACGGCGCGGTCCCCCTCGATGGTGAACACCCGCACCTCCGGTTGCTCACGGTCCGCCACGCCGATGACGAAGTGCACGTACGGCGGCCCGAAGAGCGGCGCCATCATGCGGATGTCGGTTGGGCTCGGGCGCGCCTCGCTACCCGTGTGCGAATGGTAGAAGCCCGCAAGCTCATGGCCGGCCGCTTCCATTTCGGCCTCGATGCGCAGCTGTTCGCGGGCATCGATGCTGAAGCGGAAGGGGCTCGCCTCGGCGTTCTTCGCCGGGTAGACGCCGGCGATCACGCCGTCGCGCTTGCCGAGCATCCCGCAGCACTCGATGGGTGCCTCGCGGAGCGCGTGCTCCACCATCGCCTGGAGGTGGGCCCTCCGCAGTCGGGCGACCACAGCCATCGTTGCTCCTTCACGGTGGGGTCCGAAAGCCATTCTACGAGTCGGCCCCCAACCGGCGAGGGAGCTTCAGGAGCAGGTGTCCGACGGGCTATCCTTCACCCGCGGGCTATCCACCTGCTGTTCCATGAGGATCCAGAGCCCGGCCACCTGCGGGATGATCGTGATACCCCCCAACTCGCTCCGGTTGATGTACGCCGGGTAGCCGAGGTTCGTGTTGACGTAATGCTTCCAGGTCTGCGTGGGAGCGTCGTAGAGGTAGATGGCCCGCCACGAGTTCGACGGGAGGCATGCGAGGTAGTCGGCCGGAGCAACGTTCCCGGACAGGGGCCCGCCAACCAAGTTCCACCCAGGATAGAGCGTCGAGCGTGGCCCAGCGGTCACGACTCCCGCCGACGCCCCCAAGATCGCGGCCAGTACCAAGCCCACGGCGACGACGGCGGCAATCTTCAGGCGCAGAGTCGACATCGGGGTTCCTCCCTCCGTTCGGGCACGAGCGTACCAGCGCTTCCGAGTATGTGCATGAAGGGAAACGCGTCGCGGCCGGTGAGTGCCAGCCGTGAGGGGTAAAACGTCCGTAAACTTTTCCCGCGTCTCCTCAGCTGCGAAGCCGTTCCGCCCGCGGAGCCAGGCTCGTGTCCCCTGTCGGGCCGATGACGGCGAACGAGCACTCTTCACCGTGGACCCGCTGGGCCATCCTCACTGCTTCCTCCACGCTCTCCGCCGTCTCGAAGCCAAGGTAGCGGGGCACCTGCGGGTCCTCTGCACCGGCCACGATCACCTGCCCGGCGTGGCGGAGCCGCTTGAGCGGCTGCGTGGCCATGACGCCATGCACCGGGTGGAAGGCGACCCCGAACCGGTACCGCTCGATGTAGTCGGCCCGCTGGGCGAAGGCCTCGGCGTACTTCCGGTCGATCTCGTACGCGTCCCGCGTCTCGGCCAGTACCCGCTGCCACACCTCCGGGTACGAAGGGTGGTGTTCCAGGTCCCACTCGTCGCGGACCGGCGTCGCCATGATGACCGTGCAGCCGGGTTTCCCCAGCGCCTCGATGTAGCCGCCCTGGTACCCGAGCCCCGAGCTGATGAGCGTGAGGATGGGGTTCGGCCGCGCGAACACGGCGTAGGGGCTGGCGTCGGCAACGCCGTAGGCGACGACGTCGACCCTCGCCGGTGCCGCCGCCCGCCGGGGCGGATTCCGCGCCGCTAGGAAGGCCAGCGCCGCCGCTCGCGCCGCCGGAATGCTCCCCGCCCACACGCCGGCCACCGCTTCCGGGCCGTCCATCACCGTTTCGACCTTGAAGATTCGGCTGCGGAGCGACTCGGGCAGCAGCTCCGCCATCTCTTCGAACACGGCGTGCATCCGGTTGTGAGCGATCGACATCGACATCCCGTCGGGGTGGTGCGTGCTCTTGATCGACCTCCAGGTGGAAAGGCCGACGACGATGGACTTCCAGCCCCCGCTGAAGCCCAGTACGCAGCCGGCGTTCACGTAGACCAGGAGGTCCGCTTCCACGGCGGCCCGGTTGAGGTCGACCCAATGGCCGTTCGGCGTCTGCCCGAAGGACACGAGGTTCTCCCAATCCTCGGCATCGTGGCACACGAGCCGGTCGGCGAACCGCTCGGCGAGCGAGCTCCCGATGACCTGCGCCAGCTCATCGCGCGTGAACTTCCGGTGGAGCGCGTTCGCACAGATGAGCCGGACGTTCCGCTCGTCGACGCCCGCCTCGGCAAGCTCCTCCAGGCAGGCTTCGATGATGAGCTCGCGGATGTCTCCGCTCCCGCGCACCGTCGGATCGTCGAAGGCGATGACCACCGACGCGCCCGGAGCGACCATCTTCCGCAGGCGGGGTCGCTCGAGGGGGTTCTGGAGTGCCCGGCGCACGGCCTCCATCCGCTCTTCCCGCGTCTGCGTTCGAGCGCCTTCACCAGGCTGCCGTGCACCAATCACGAAGCTCCGGTCCGGGAACCGCGCCCGAAGCGTCTCCCGGCCGTACCAGAGCGCGACCTCTACCATCGGAGTCCCTCCCGTGGGCGTGCCGGCGCCATTCTACGCCGTGCTCAGCGCTCCAGGGATGGCCGACCGTCACCAGTTCGGCGAAAGACGCTCCCGGATCCGTCGCCACACCTCGCCCGCCTTCGCGTACCGCTCCATGAGGAAGGGGTACACGTCGGGGTGCCGCAGCAGGAGCTCCATGCACTGCTGGCCCAAGTACCGATCGAGCACGGCCGGGTGGATGTCGGGGTCCACCATGTCGACCGCAAGGGCGGCATCGATGCTGCCAGCAGCCGCCGGGAGCCCGGCCGGCTGCTGGGCCACCAACCCCTTCTCGGTCAGCGCGCGCACCGCCTCCTCGAGCTGCTCGCGGAACTCTCGGGTCGCCCTTCCGCTCGCCGCGTCGAGGTAGGCGTGCGCATGTCCGGCAGACCGCAGGCCGTGCGTCACGGCGCAGACGTAATCCACGCGGAAGCGGTCGTCGCCTGCGGCCCGTGAGGGCGGCAACCCGAGGCTCAGCACGCCCAAAACGACCTGCTCCAGCGGCGCGAGGTCTTCGGGCTGGACGGCCATCATCGCCCCCCCGGATGGCAGGCCCCGGCTGCGGCGCTGATGTTGGCGAAGAACCCCGTGAGGAAAGCGACCGCTTCGGGGTTGAGGCAGTAGCAGTACGGGTTCTCGACGCGCCCCACGACGATCCCTGCTTCCTTCAGAACCTTCAGGTGTTCCGAGATCGTCGACGGTGCCAGGGGGAGGAGATCCGAAAGATCGCTGGTGACGCACTCCTGTCGGCGCGCCAACTCCAACACGATCCGCAAGCGCGCAGGGTTGGCGAGTGCCCGCAGCATCGTACAGGCGCGGGCTTCGGTCTCGGTGAACGTCTCGACGGCCTTCATCCCAACCCCTTGACAGCGTTCCCATGGTACCGTACCGTGACCAGGGCAGCTTCGGAAATTTCCGAAACCTCGTGCCGCTTGGAGGACCCGGTGACCGACGTGCCCCGCGACCCCGACGAACTCCGCGCTGCCGTCGCCGCCCATTACGGCGCGCGAGTGGCGCGCTTCACCCGCGACGAGCCCCTTCCGGTGCTCTCGGCCGGAGGCGCTTGCTGCGGCGATGTGACGTCCCCTGCGGACGAATGCTGCGCGGCTGAGCCCCCCGACAGCGCCGTGATGGAGCGCGTAGCAAAGCTGTACCAGGACGCCGACCTGTCGGGGCTTCCCGTGGAGGCACTCGCTGCCTCATTCGGCTGCGGGAACCCGACCGCCATCGCCTCCCTTCGGCCCGGCGAGGTCGTGCTCGACCTCGGCTCCGGCGCCGGCATCGACTGCTTCCTGGCCGCCAAGCAGGTCGGCCCCCGCGGCCGCGTCTACGGCGTCGACATGACGCCCGAAATGGTGGCCCTCGCTCGCAAGAACGCCGCGAAGATCGGCGCGGACAACGTCGAGTTCCGCCTCGGCGAAATCGAGCACCTCCCGTTCCCGGACGCGTCCGTCGACGTCATCATCTCCAACTGCGTCATCAACCTCAGCCCCGACAAGGACCAGGTGTTCCGGGAAGCGTTCCGGGTTCTTCGCCCCGGCGGCCGCTTGCAGGTCTCCGACATCGTCTGGCTCCGTGACCCGTCTCCGGAGCTGCGGCACGACGTCGAGGCTTGGGCAGGATGCGTCGCCGGAGCGCTCCTCGAGTCCGAGTACCGGGCGAAGCTGGCGGCGGCAGGCTTCACCGGCATCCAGGTGGCCTGGCGCGAGTACCCCGAAAAGGAAGGGCTAGCCTCGGCGAACTTCCTCGCCTTCAAGCCTGCCTGAAGCTCGTCGGAGGGCCCGGCCTCCGTGCTCCCGAGTGCGCCGTCAGACCGGCAGCCAATAGAGCACGCCGTCCCGCATCACCTTCGCGACTCGCCCCGTCTCGAACAGGTACTCGAGATGCGCCAGCGTTTCGCCGACCGCGGCGCGCTGCATGAACGGTTCGAATTCCTCGAGCCGGCCGGTCGTCCATTGCACGCGCGACGCCACCTCCCAGGCGGTCGAGCCGCCGCGGTCGATGCAACGGTACATCTCCTCGAGCCTCGCCAGGTGATGGTTGTGGATCTCCTCGATGCGCCGTTTCAGCTCGCGGATGCCGAACTCGTGCGCCGGTAGCACGTACTCGACGTCGAGGTTGCGAATGACCTCCAGCGAACGCATGTAGTCGCCGAGCGGATTGCCTTGGTTCTGCGCGTGAATGGAGACGTTCGGGGTAATGGTCGGCAGGATGTGGTCGCCCGTGAAGAGCACCTTCCGGTTCGGCTCGTAGAGGCAGATGTGCCCCGGCGAATGGCCCGGCGTCCAAATGATCTCGAACTCGAAGTCGCCCGCCTTGATGACCTCACCCCCTGTGACCTGCCGGTCGGGCGGCACGGGTGCGACGTGTCCCAGCATGCCCAGCGATCCTTGGGACATCTGCGGCGCTTTCAGTTCGGGGACTCCGTGCTGCCGCATGAAGCGCGCCATCTCCTCGGTGAGGTGGCGCGGCGCCATGTAGCGAGCTTTGATCACCTCCGCATCCCGCTCGTGCAGGATGACCTCGCAATCGGAGATCTGCTTCAGCCGCCCCGCCATCCCGTAGTGGTCGGGGTGGACGTGCGTCACCACGAGCTTCGTGATTGCCTCTGGGCTGCTCCCGTGTTCTCGCATGCCCTCCGCCAACGCCTGGTACGCCTCGTCGGTGTTCCAGCCGCAATCGATGAGGATCGTTTCGCCGCCGCCCTTGATGAGGTACGGCAGAACATACGGCAGCCCCTTCGTGACCCGCGGCCGCTCTTCCAGCTCACGCCGGAGCCGCTTCGCCTCGGCGATGGTGTACTGCGGGAACGGGGTGATGAGCTGGTAGATGCCCTCGAGCACCTTCACGGCCGGCATCCTCCCTCTCGTGCTCGCCGCCCGGAGCGGGTCGGCGGCCTTTCGCATCGTACGCGAACCATTCGTGCCCCGTAAAACAGCCAGCCTGCCTGCTCAACGCTCCTTCACGAAGGCCGTGAGGACCCAGCTCACCGCGGAGATGATGAGCGCTGCTGCGATGGCCGGCCAGATGCCATGGAGCTCCGCATGAACCCCTTCCAATTGGTTCGCAATCGCCACCGCAGCGGCGAGGAGCCCTGCGTTGAGGACGAGTAGGAACAAGCCCAGTGTCATCACCGTCACCGGAAGCGTGAGCAGGACCAGCACCGGCCGCACGAAGGCGTTGAGCAGCCCGAGGATGAGCGCGACCGCGAGCGTCGACCCCCAGCCCCCCAGCGAGAATCCTCCCACGAAGGAGTCGGCTGCCCAGACTGCCGCGGCCGTGACGGCCCAGCGGAGGAGGAACCCCAGCACGCCGTCGGTTTGCTGGTCGCGGCTCCGCCGCACCTCGATGAAGAACGCCGGCACGGCAGGCATTCTCGCACACCGGGCCTCCTTCGTCACCGATGGTGGTTCGAGATGACGGTTCGCGGCCTGATTTGGTAGAATTTGTTCAGCCATATTCGCAATTCCGCGAGAAAGCCGATGACCACTGAGCCGACCTCCCAGGAGCGCATCGTCGACATCGAAGCCGAAATGCGCTCCTCGTATCTCGACTACGCCATGAGCGTCATCGTCGCGCGTGCCCTCCCCGATGTGCGCGACGGCTTGAAGCCCGTCCAGCGGCGAATCATTTGGGGCATGTTCGACGGCGGCGCGCGCGCCGGGTCCCCCTACCGGAAGTCCGCCGGCATCGTCGGGGACGTGATGGGACGGTACCACCCCCACGGTGACGCGCCCGTCTACGAAGCGCTCGTCCACCTCGCGCAGCCGTTCTCCATGCGCTACCCCCTGGTCGACGGACAGGGGAATTTCGGTTCCATCGACGGCGATGCCCCGGCGGCCCAGCGGTACACCGAGGCCCGGCTCTCCCCCATCGCCGAAGAGCTCCTGGCCGACATCGACCAGAATACGGTCGACTTCCAGGACAACTACGATGGCCGCTTCCGCGAGCCCGTCGTCCTCCCGGCGCGTATCCCCAACCTCCTCCTCAACGGTGCCGACGGCATTGCCGTGGGCATGGCGACGAAGATCCCGCCCCACAACCTCGGCGAGCTCTGCGATGCCATCGCCATGCTCATCGACAACCCGGAAGCCACCCTCGACGACCTCCTGACCGTCGTGAAGGGGCCAGATTTCCCGACCTCCGGCATCGCCCTGGTGGGGAAGGATCGCGAACAGGTGCGCCTCGCCTACGGCGAAGGCCACGGGCGCATCACCATGCTCGCCCGTACCCGCATCGAGGACGCCGGCCGCGGCCGCACCCAGCTCGTCATCACCGAACTCCCCTTCCAGGTGAAGAAGTCGCAGCTCATCGAGCGTATCGCCGAGCTCGTCCGCGAGAAGAAGCTCGACGGCATCACCGACATCCGCGACGAAAGCGACCGTGAAGGGATCCGGGTTGTCATCGAGCTGAAGAAGGAGAGCTCCGCTGAGCAGGTGCGGAACTTCCTCTTCAAGCACACTGCCCTCCGCTCCACTTTCGCCGTCAACATGATGGTCATCGTCGACGGCGCTCCGCGACGTATCGGGCTGAAGCGTGCCCTCGAGCTCTTCATCGACCACCGCCGCGACGTCATCCGCCGCCGCTCCGAATTCCAGCTCCAGCAGGCACGGGAGCGCGAACACATCCTCGCCGGACTGCTCGGCGCCATCGAGATGCTCGACCTCGTCATCGCGACGATCCGGGGAGCTGACTCCGCCGCCCACGCCCGGGAGCTTCTCCAGGGCAAGGCCCCGCTCCCTGAGCGGGTGCTCGAGCTCGCGCGCGAACGGCGCGTGCGAGTCGGCGGCGCGAATCCGTTCAGATTCAGCGAGGCGCAGGCGAATGCCATCCTCGACATGCAGCTTCGACGTCTTGCTGCCCTGGAACGGCAAGCGCTCGAAAAGGAGTACCGCGAGGTCATCGAGCGGATCGCCTACCTCGAAGACCTCCTCGCCAATCCGCGCAAAATCGACTTCCTCATCAAGGAAGACGTCCTCGAACTGAAGAAGAAGTACGGTGACGAGCGCCGCACCGAAATCGTCGAGGCCGAACCTGAAGAGTTCCGCGAAGAAGACCTCGTCCCCGATGAGGAGTGCGTCATCACCCTCAGCCGGACCGGCAAGGTCAAGCGCATGGCGCTCGACAAGTTCCGCAGTCAGAAGCGGGGCGGCGTCGGCGTCCGAGGCGCCACCATCCGCGAGGAGGACGCCGTTCTCCGGGTAACCGTCTGCCGCACGCACGACAACCTCCTCATCTTCACCGACCGCGGCAAGGTGTATCAGGTCCGCGCCTACGACGTCCCCGACCTCAGCCGCGAGGCCCAGGGCATCTCCATCCGTAACCTGGTGGATATCGACCCCCAGGAATCCGTGACCACGATGCTGGCCGTGCGCGACTACTCCCGTGATTACCTGGTCCTCGCCACCAGGAACGGGTTGGTGAAGAAAACGCCGCTGCGCGAGTTCGAAGAAGTACGCCGCAACGGCAAGATCGCCTTCCGCCTCGACGGGCCCGAGGACGGGAACGGCCGCGGCGCGGCACCCGAGGACGCGCTCATCGCCGCTCGGTTGGCCACGAACGACACCCACATCCTGCTCGTCTCCAGCAATGGCTACGCCATCCGCTTCCGCATCGACGACTTGCGCGAAGCCAGCCGTACGAGCGGGGGCGTCCGCGGGATGCGGCTGGCGCCCGGCGCCCACGTCGTCGGGGCCGAGACCGTCGAAGACGGCGAAGATCTCCTCGTCGTCACGGCCCGCGGTCTCGGCAAGCGCACGCCCGTCGACGAATACCCGGTCCAGGGCCGAGGTGGTCAGGGTGTAAAGACGCTGCGCCTCACCGACCGCACTGGGCCCATCGCCGCCTGCCGGCTCGTCCGCGAAGGCCAGGAACTCTTGGTCGTGTCGTCGGACGGCGTGGTCATCCGGACGAACGTGGCCAGCATCAGCCGCCAGGGACGCGATACGCAGGGCGTGCGCATCATGCAGGTCGGCGAAAACGATGCGGTGGCCGCTATCGCCGTCATCAGTGTCGGCGAGCCCGAGCCGCGGGCCCGGCGCACTCCGCGAGCGCGGGCATCGAACGGCCGGGCCACGTAGCCGCCTAACCCTCGAGCCCTAACAGCTCCTCCAACCCGACGACGAGCCGGTCGAGCTCCATCACCCTGCGCACGGCCAGGAGCACGCCCGGCATGAAGGAATCCCGCCCTGTCGAATCGTGACGGATGGCCAGCGTCTGCCCGGTCCCCCCGAAGATCACTTCCTGATGCGCGACGAGCCCCGGGAGACGGACGGCGTGGATGCTCACTCCCCCGTACTCCGCCCCCCGCGACCCCGGAAGCGTCTCGCGCTCCGGGACGTTCCGCGCGAAGGGACGCCCGCGCGCTGCGACCATCGCCTCGGCGGTGGCTTTCGCCGTGCCGCTGGGCGCGTCGGCTTTGCCATCGTGGTGGAGCTCGATGATCTCGGCGGCATCGAAGAACTTCGCCGCCTGCCGCGCGAAGTGCATCATGAGCACGGCACCCAGCGCGAAGTTCGGTGCCACGACTGCACCCAGCCGGCGCGCCGCGCACTCCCCCCGCAGCCAGTCGAGGAAGGCAGCGTCGAGGCCCGTCGTGCCCACCACCAGCCGGGTCCCGCGCTCGAGAGCGGCCTTCGCCAGGGTGGGCGTCCAGGCGGCGTTCGTGAAGTCGATGACCACGTCTGGACGCAGCACCTCGAGCCCCTCATCCGCGGAACGGAACACCGGACGCCCATCCAGGTCAGATCCGGAGAACAGCGCGTCGAGGTAGCCCACGAGCTCGAGGTCACCGGCCCCGAGCACGGCGCGCGCCGATTCGCGGCCCATGCGTCCCGTGCCCGAAACCGCGACTCGGATGCGCCCCACGGGCGCGATTCTACCGCACCTCCTCCCTGGATTCCGCTGGGGCCTCCTTGCTGAGTGATTCGGACGGCACGTCCTGCGCTGGGGGCCAATAGTAGTCGAGCACGACCCGGCCCGCTGCCGCTGCCGGCAGCGCGAGCAGAACGCCAGCGATGCCCAGGAGTTCCGCCCCGACGAGAACCGCAAGCAGCACGACCAGGGGCGGAACGTTCAACGTCCGACTGTAGACCTTGGGTACGAGGTAGCGGTCCTCGAACTGCTGGTACGCGAGGAGGAGGCCCAGCACCACCGCCGCCTGCGTCGGCGACTCCTGGAAGGCGGCCAGCGTCGCGGGCACGATGGCAATGAAGGCGCCCACGAGGGGAATCACGTCGGCGAAGGCCGCAAGGATGCCGAACGCGAGCGGATTCGGCACGCCCACCGCGGTGAGCACGACAGTGGTGTAGATGCCGATGACGGCCGAGGTCACGAGCTGGCCCCGCACATACCCGCCTACCACTCTCGACAGTTCGCGGAGGAAGTGCTCTGCATCGGGGTGACGGGAAGCAGGCACGAACCGGAGGATGAACGCCCGCAATCGGCCCGCATCCATCAGCAAGTACGCCGTGAGAACGAGGACCGTGACCGTCGAGAAAAGCGCGTAGGCTACTCGCTGGCCGTAGGTGAGCGCGAGCCTGCCGCTGATGACTTCCGTCCAGTCGATCTCGTGCGCCCGGCGCTCCAACTCCCAGTCCGAGGTGTCGAAGCCGAGGTCATGCCCCAGCTGCTCCACGTCGGCGGCGTAGCTGGGCAAGTTGGCTCGCAAGTCCTGGACTTCTTCGTAGACCGCTGGCGCCACGGTCGCGAACATGCCCGCCAGCGCGAGGAGCAGCGCGAGGAGCAGCCCCAGTACCGCCAGGGTTCGGGGTGCCCCCCGGCGTTCGAGCCAACCCGCGGCCGGCGCGAGGGCCGCCATCAGGATGAGCGAGGCCAGGACGAGCAGGACCAGGCTCCATAGCTGCCAGAGGGCCCACACCACAGCCGCGACCGCAAGGACGATGAGGAGGCCGCGGCCGCTGATCTCGATCCGCACGGCGAACGTCTCCACGGCCGATGTGGGCGCAAGCCTAGCGACCGCGTAGCGCTCGCTCAACGTAGCGCAGCGCTGCCGTGGTATTGCTCGTCGTGCAGCCGGTCGATATCCTGACGTTTCCCGAAACCCCTCCGGTTTCGTGCCCCCAACCATGCTTCCCGCGGGACGTGCACAGGTGACGAATCCCCAATCGGCCGAAACCATGACCCCTGAGGAGCGCGCCCGGCGGCGGCGCCAGCTGACGGAGCAGGCGGTGAAACTTGCCATGGAGAGCCGCTGGGAGGAGGCGGCGCGCCTCAACCAGGAATACATCCGCCTCTTCGAGAACGACCCGGAAGGCTACAACCGCCTCGGGAAGGCCCTTTCTGAGCTCGGCCGTATCGCGGAAGCGAAGGCCGCCTATGCCCGTGCTCTCGAGCTCGACCCCGCGAACATCATCGCGAAGAAGAATCTCGACCGCCTCACCGCCCTCGAAGCGAGCCAGGCGGCTCCGACCCTGCAGACCCGCGTCGGCCGCGGCGTCTTCATCGAGGAAACAGGGAAATCCGCCGTCGCCGTGCTCCACGCTGTCGATCGGAGCAAGGCCAACCTGCTCGATGCCGGCGACCCCGTGGAGCTGCGGGTGGCGGGGAACGCCGTCAACGCCTACCTGCCCACCGGGGAATACCTCGGCATGGTCGAACCACGCATCGGCCTCCGGCTGGCCCGGCTTATGCGCGGCGGGAACCGGTATTCGGCTAAACTCGTCTCCGCCAGCGGTGACGTGCGCATCATGATCCGCGAGGAGTTCCAGCACCCCTCGCAGATCGGCAAGGTGAGCTTCCCTCAGGCCCGCACCTCGGACATCCGGGCCTACACTCGTCCCGAACTCGTCCGTGCCGACGACGAAATCGAGCTCTACGACGAGGAAGAGGAGGACATCATCGAGGAAGAGGCCGAAGAGCGGCCCGTCGATGAGGAGTCCGAGGAGGAGTGGGCCGAAGAAGAATCTGAGGAGAGCGACGTCCTCGACGAGGCGCGCCTCGACCTCTCCCTCGAGGACGAGGAGGAGTAGGCCCCGGCGAGCGTTCAAATTACGCTGCGTGGGCACCCCAAGAGCAGGACGCCGGGCGCGGCGGGCCCTTGCGGAAACGTTCGGCCCAGGTCTGGTGCGAACCCGGCTACGGGCACTTGCTTGACCACGAGCGGCGCGGCGCTCGCCTCGTCGACGAACGCGATGCGCAGTGCATGGGGCCCGGGACCAAGGGGAAGGGCCTCGGTGCCACTCGCGAGGGCGATCTGGAAGCAGAACACGCCGTTGTACTCGCGCGAAGTCCCTCCCGACCAGTAGTACGCCGGGATGTCGCCGCTCAGGAGCCAGATCTCCATGCGCGCGCCGGGCCTCGCGATGACCTGGGTCACGACCTGGATGGAGGGCACGCCGTTCTCCAGCGTCGAGAAGCGCGCGTTGCCGAGGTCGAAGGCCCACCCAGGTGCTTCGCTCGCGAGCGGCGGAGGAGGCGGGATGTCGCTCAGCATGACGCTGCCTTCCGCCGTACCCAGCAGTGCGATGGCGGAGGGCGACGTCACGTACGAGGCGTCGGGCTTCTCGCACCCGGCGGCGACGAAGAGGGCCGCCCCCGCGACCGCAGCCAGGACGGCCCTCCGGACTCCTCTGGACGTACGGCCCACGCCTCCAGGGTTGCAGCCGAGCCAGCGGTTCGTCCAGGTGTTACTGCGACGTCGTTGCCGCCGTCCCCCGGCGCCGCTTCTGGGCCGAAAGCATGCGGTTGAGGGCCATCATGTAGGCCCGCGCGCTGGCGACGATGATGTCGGTGTCGGATGCCCGCCCGGAGTACGTCTGGCCGTCCTCCTCGATGCGGATCGTCACCTCGCCTTGGGCGTCGATGCCTTCCGTCACGCTCTTCACGCTGAATTCGGTGAGCTTCGGCTGCAGACCCGTGATCCGGTTCATTGCCCGGTAGACCGCATCGACAGGTCCCGTGCCCGTCGCGGCATCGACGCGGACGTTCCCCTCGGGGTCGATGAGCCGGAGCGTCGCTGTGGGCGTCGTGTGATCGCCGGCTGAAACCTGCACGAGGTCGAGCTTCCAGCCGCCGCTGTCTTCGCCCGCCAGCTGTTCGTTGACGATAGCCTCCAGGTCCCGGTCGTCGATGTCGATCTTCTTGTCGGCGAGCGCCTTGAACGCAGCGAAGGCGCGGTTCAGTTCCTCTTCGGTGAGCTCGTAGCCGAGCTGCTGCAGGTGGTTCTTGAAGGCGTGGCGCCCCGAGAGCTTCCCGAGCACCAGCTGCGTGCCTTGCGGGATGCCGATCTCCGCGGGATCCATGATCTCCCAGGTTTCCCGCAGCTTCAGGATGCCGTCCTGGTGGATGCCCGAGCCGTGGCGGAACGCGTTCTTCCCCACGATGGCCTTGTTCCACTGCACCGGCATCCCCGAGAGACGCTCCACCAACTTGCTCGCACGGTAGATCTCCCGGGTGTTGATGTCCGTGTAGAAGGGCAGGAAGTCCTTCCGGGTCTTGATGGCCATGACCACCTCCTCCAGGGAGGTGTTACCCGCTCGCTCGCCGATGCCGTTGATGGTGACCTCCACCTGGCGCACGCCGTGCTGAATGGCCGTGAGCGAGTTCGCCGTCGCCAGTCCGAGGTCGTTCTGGCCGTGGAAGCTTACCCGGACCTTGTGGATGTTCGGAACGTTCTCGAAGAGCGCGTCGAAGAAGGCGCCGAGCTCCTCCGGGATCGCGTACCCCACCGAATCGGGGATGTTGATCGTCGTCGCCCCGGCATCGATGCACCGCCGTACGATCTCGAAGATGAAGTGCGGGTCGGCACGCGTCGCGTCCATGGGGCTGAACTCTACGTTGCTCGTGTAGCGCGCCGCATACCGCACCATCTCCTCGGCCTGGACGAGCACTTCCTCCCGGCTCTTCCGCAGCTGATGCGCCATCTGGATATCGCTGCTGTTGATGAACACGTGGATGCGCGGCTCCGCCGCGTGGCGGACCGCCTCCCAGGCGGTGTCGATGTCTGCGGGGACCGCCCGGGCCAGCGCGCAGATCTGCGGGCCGCGCACCTCCTTGGCAATGAGCGACACCGCCTCGAGGTCCCCCGGTGTCGAACAGGGGAACCCGGCTTCGATGACGTCGACGTTCAGCCGTTCGAGCTGGCGGGCGATCTCGAGCTTCTCGGCCGGTGTGAACGCGACGCCAGCCGATTGTTCACCATCCCGAAGTGTCGTGTCGAAGATGTAGATCTTTTCCATCGCGGCTCCTCCTCAGGAAACGCAGGTTCTGCACTTGCCGGTGCGGCAGTTCGGGGAACGTGGCGCTGCGCGGGGGATGTCACACCGATGCGACAAACGCGCAACGCGGGCGGGGAGGCGGGCAGCGGTGACGGCTGGCCGCTGCCCTACGCGCGGAAGCCGAGCACGCGCCCCGGTGAGTCCGGGGCGGGGGCACCTTCCTTTCGTCGCGCGTCGCGGGGTTGCACGTTCACCAGTGTGGCGAACCTGCGGCCGTCGTGCAACGGGGTAGGCTCGCCCCCCTATCATGAACTCGCAGTGTCGCTCCACGACCGCGCCCGTGCCGCCTGGGCCGCCATCGCTCCCCGCGTTGCGGCCTACGCCTTCGTAGGCCCAGAGACCCCGGCCTTCCGCTGCCTCTCCTCCGACTGCCCGGTGAACTGCTGCCGGCCGTTCACCGTGGCCCTGGATGCCGAGGACCTGGCGCGCTTCACCCGCGTCTCGGGCCTCCCCGTGGAAGCCATCGTCGAATGCGCCGATGGCCTCCCCGTTGTCCTCCCGCTCACCGAGCCGTACGTCCTCGCCCGCCACGACGGAGCATGCAAGTTCCTCGGTCCCGACGGCCGCTGCACGCAGTACGACGCTCGGCCAACGGCGTGCCGCCTCTACCCCTACCAGGTGCTCCTCGTGGACGGCGGGGCGGGACGGATCACGTCGCCCTCCCCTGGGCGGGTTCAGGCCGCCCTCGCTGCTATCGACGACCCGTCTGGCGGGGACGGCGAAATCGTGCCGGTCCTCCTCGCGCACCGCGCCTGCCCGGGGTTCGCTGGCCCGCCCCTCGGAATCGAAGGCTGGCGGCAGCTGCTCCGCGAGACGCTCGTCTTGCAGTTTCGCCACGCACTCGCGGAGCAGCCCGCGTGAGCCTACGCGCTTGGGGCCTCCTCATCGCCGTCGCCGGAGTGTGGGGGGCATCGTTCCTCTTCATCCGCGTGCTGCTCAATCACGGTCTCGAGCCGGAAGGCGTCGCCTTCTCACGGACCGCCCTCGGAGCGGTCGGGCTTGTTCCGCTTGCCGTTGTGCGCCGCGCCGACCTGCCTCGTACCTGGCGGGCATGGGGACGGATCGCCCTCCTGGCGGCCCTCAACTTCGCCCTTCCCTGGTCACTCATCGCCTACGCGCAGCAGTTCGTGACGAGCGGCATGGCCGCCATCGGGAACGCTTCCATGCCGCTTTGGACGGCGCTCCTCTCCGCGGCGCTCCTCCGCATCGAACGCCTGAACGGCCTGCGCCTGGCGGGCCTCGCGTTCGGGTTCGGCGGTGTGGTGCTCCTCATGGCCGACGACCTCTCCCATCTCGGCGGCGATCCGGTGCGGGGCGTCCCAATCATCCTCGTAGCGACACTGATGTACGCGTCGTCGGCGGTGGCCATCAGGCGCTGGTATGGTGACGTCACCCCGTTCGCCCTCACCTTCGGACAGGTTGCGCTCGCGGCCCTCTTCCTCGCTCCGCTGGCAGTGGCGACGACTGCGTTCCACTCCGTCGACTGGGATGCGGGCACGGCTGCCAGTCTCGCGGTCCTCGGCTTCGTCGGTTCAGGAGTGGCTGTGTTCGGCTACATGTCGCTGCTACGCGAAGTCGGGCCCGTCCGAGCCTCGGTGGTGACGTACCTGATCCCCCCGACGGGTGTGCTCCTCGGGTGGGCCGTCCTCCACGAGCCGGTCGGACCGCACGTGCTGCTCGCGCTCCTCTGCATCGCGGCGGGCGTGGCGCTGGTCCAGGGCACCATCGACGCCTGGCTGCGCCGAATGCGCTGGTCCCGAGGCTCCCCGCCTGTGGAGCCGCTCTGCTAGGCTACCCCGCGTGACCTCCGTCCCGTCCCTGCCCGCGTTGCCCCGCGACGTCGCGTCCGTAGTGCCCTATGCGGTGGCACTCCGCCGGGAATTCCACCAGTACCCCGAACTCTCGTGGCACGAGGTCCGCACGCAAGCCCGCATCATCGAGGAGCTCCAGCGGCTCGGCCTCGACGATGTGCGACCCATCGCCAAAACGGGTGCCACGGCCCTCGTGCGGGGCAGGCGGAAGGAACCGTGCTTGCTCTGGCGCGCCGATATCGACGCGCTCCCCATCCCAGAGCGGTCCGAGCTCCCTTTCGCCTCCCGCCACGAGGGCGTGATGCACGCCTGCGGCCACGACGCCCACGCAGCGATCGCCCTGGGCATCGCCCGCGTCCTGGCCGCGCGTGCGCGCGAGTTGCCGGGGAGCGTCCGCTTCGTCTTCCAGCCAGCCGAAGAGGCGTCGGGCGGCGCCGAGGCATGCATTGCCGAGGGCGTGCTCGACGAGCCTCGCGTGTCCCGCGTGCTCGGCCTGCACATCAGCGCGGATATCCCCATCGGGATGGTGAACGTTGCTCCCGGGCCGTTCTTTGCGGCTCCTACCAGCCTCCGCATCACCATCGAGGGAAAGGGCGGACACGCCGCCTCGCCCCATCAGGGCATCGACGCCGTGCTGGTGGCGGCGCACGTCATCGTCGCCCTCCAGGCCGTCGTCAGCCGGATGACGAGCCCCCACGAGGCTGTGGTCCTCACCATCGGCAAGGTCGAAGCCGGGTATCGCGGCAACGTGCTCGCCGACCGGGCACTGCTTTCGGGCACCATCCGAACGTACAGCGAGCGCGTGCTCGACCGCACGTTGGCGAACGTCCGCCAAATTGTGGCAGGCGTGTGCGCAGCCTTCGGCGCCACCGCCGCCGTGGACCACCGCACCACCTGCCCACCGCTGGTCAACGACCCCGCAGCTGCCGAAGCGGTCCGCCGCGAGGCGCTCGCGTTCTTCGGCGAGGGCCGTGTGCTCGCGAGCCCGAGCATGGGCGCCGACGACATGGCCGTCTTCCTGCAGCAGCGGCCCGGCTGCTACTTCTGGCTCGGCGCCCGCAACGAGGCGCAGGGGATTGCTGGTCGCCACCATGACCCCGCCTTCGTCATCGATGAAGGCGCCATCGGCCTCGGGATCGCCTTCGGTGTGAGGGTGATCGAACGGGCCTTACGCGACCTCGCCCGCGGATAGACATTCGCCGCGCCGCCGCCGCAAGGTGAGTGCGTGGCAGCCGAACAGCGCTTCTGCCCGGTCTGCGACGAAGCGTTCATCGAAGGGGATGCCGTCCTGCGCTGCGCGGGGTGCGGGGTCCTCTACCATCCGCGTTGCTGGGTGCGCGAGGATGGGTGCCCCGCGCCCGGCGAGCACGACCGCACGCCGATTGCGTTGGCCTACTCCATCGCGGCGCCGGGCCCTCGTCCGACCGTCACATCGCCGCCTGTCATCTCGTCGTCGCCTGGCCCCGATCTGAGTGGGAGCGACGACGTCATCATCGGAGCCGAGTCACCGCCGCCCGGCGGCCCTCACGACCGAACGGCGGCGCCTCGGCCCCAGCCGCCCACGGTTCCCTACGCAGCTGGAAGCCGGCAGCCCCGCGGCCGCCGCACGCCGAACCTTGCCGTCTACGAGCGGCATCGATGGGCGCGGTACTGGTTCGTGCCCGCCGCGGCGGCCTTGGCAGCCCTCACCGCGCTCGCCGTTATCGTGGTGGGCGAGCGGCTGCTCGGCAGTGATGCTGAGCCCGCGGCGACGCCTGCTCCCACAGCGTCGACCGGTCAGACGGCCTCTTCCCCGGCTGGAGAGCCGGCAACTCCGTCGGGATCCTCGCCGACACCGGCAGCGACGCCGAGCGGTCGCTTCGCCGTAGGTCAGCGTCTCATCGTGACCGGAACCGGCGAATGCCTGAACGTCCGCGTCCAGCCGGGCCTCCAGAGCGACGTGGTGGCCTGCATCCCCGACGGCACCGAGGTCGAGGTGCGGGGTGGCCCGCGCGAGGCCGATGGGTACCGCTGGTGGCAGCTCGCCACTCCCCAGGGTAACGGGTGGGCCGTGGAGAGCTACCTCGCGCCCGCTCCTTAGGCCTCGTACTCTGCAGCAGGGCGAAGTGCTTCCGCCGAGGGTGCGAGGAGCTGCCGCAGCCGTGCCATCTCCACTGCTGTCGCGGCCGCTTCCTCTCCCTTGTGCCCGGCCTTCCCCCCGGCGCGCGCGAGCGCCTGCTCCGCCGTGTCGCACGTCAGCACCCCGAACGCGACCGGCACGCCCGTGTCGAGCGACACGCGCGCGATGCCGTGGGCGGCGCCGCCGGCCACGTAGTCGAAATGTGCCGTCTCGCCCCGGATGACCGCTCCGAGGCACACCACCGCATCGAACGCGCCGGATTCGGCGGCCCACTTTGCTGCCGCGGGGAGTTCGAAGGCGCCGGGCACCCAGGCCACGACGATGTCGTCCTCGTATACGCCTGCCTCGCGGAGCTTCCGGATCGCGCCCTCCACCAGCTTCTCCGTCACGAACGTGTTCCAGCGGCTGGCCAAGACGCAGATCCGTAGCCCGCTGCCCTCTAGACTGCCGTGGAGCTCGCGGACCATCTCAGCCCTCGCGCGGCAGCAAGCTCGGATCGACGATGGGCTCCAGGCCGTCGAGCAGGTGGCCCATGCGCCGCCGCTTCGTTTCCAAGTAGTGGAAGTTGAAGGGGTTGGGTGTCGTCTGGATGGGCACGCGTTCCACCACCTCGAGGCCGTACCCTTCGAGCCCGGCACGCTTCGCCGGATTGTTCGTCAGCAGGCGCATCTTCCGCACGCCGAGGTCGACGAGGATCTGCATGCCGATCCCGTAGTCACGGCGATCGGGCGGGAACCCGAGGGCGAGGTTCGCATCGACCGTGTCGAGCCCCTGGTCCTGGAGCGCGTACGCCCGCAGCTTGTTGTGTAATCCGATGCCGCGGCCCTCTTGTCGCATGTAGAGGAACACGCCCCCCTGCTCGGCAATCATGCGCAGGGCGCGCTCCTTCTGTTCGCCGCAGTCGCAGCGGAGCGAACCGAAGACGTCCCCCGTGACGCACTGGTCGTGCACCCGCACCAACACCGGCTTCTCGAAGTCGATCTCCCCCTTGACCAGGGCGACGTGCTCGCTCGGGTCGTGCTGCGCTTTGTAGGCGATGATCTTCATCTCGCCGTACGGGGTGGGCAGGCGCGCCTCCGCGACCCGCTGCACGAGGCGCTCTGTGCGCAGCCGGTACTTGATGAGGTCGTTGATTGTCACGATTTTCAGGCCGTGCCGACGGGCGAACCGCTTCAAGTCGGGCATGCGGGCCATCTCGCCGTCCGCCTTCATGATTTCGCAGAGCACGGCAGCGGGGTACAGCCCCGCCAGGCGGCACAGGTCGATACTCGCTTCGGTCTGTCCCGCCCGCACGAGCACGCCGCCCTTCCGCGCCCGCAGGGGGAACATGTGCCCCGGCCGCACGAGATCGTGCGGCTTCGTGTTCGGGTCGATGAGCACCTGCACCGTCCGTGCCCGGTCCGCGGCGCTGATACCCGTGGTGACGCCGGTGCGGGCCTCCACCGAGACCGTGAAGGGGGTGCCGAAGTGCGAACTGTTCTCGTCCACCATCATTGGTAGCTGCAGCTCTTCGACCCGTTCTTCGGTGAGCGAGATACAGATGAGCCCTCGGCCGTACTTCGCCATGAAGTTAATCGCCTCGGGCGTCACGAACTGGGCGGCCATCACGAGGTCGCCCTCGTTCTCGCGGGATTCGTCGTCGGTGATGATGACGAACTTCCCCCGACGGAACTCCTCGATGGCCTCGGGAATGGTGGCGATGACCGAATCGCGCTCGCTCATCCGACCTGCTCCAGCGCGCCCAGGCGGGCGTATTCTCGTACGAATTGCTCGATGTACCGGGCCATGATGTCCGTCTCGAGGTTCACACGGTCGCCCGGCCTCCGCGACGCAAGCGTGGTGTGCTCTTGGGTGTACTGCACGAGGGACACCGCGAAATGCTCATCGTCCTTGGCGATGATGGTGAGGCTGATGCCGTCCACCGCGATGGGCCCTTTCACCACCATGTACCGCAGCAGCTCGCGTGGCGCCCGAATCCGCACGACGAGCGCGTCCTCTTCCGGGACCAGCGACTCCACGGTCCCGACGCCTTCGACGACGCCGCGGACGATGTGGCCTGAGAGGCGGTCGCTGGGCCGCACGCTGCGTTCCAGGTTCACGCGGTCGCCAGGGCGCAGATCGCCCAGGTTCGATCGGCGGTACGTCTCCGGCATCAGGTTGGCGAAGAAGGTGTCGCCGGAGATCTCCGCCACCGTGAGGTCGACTCCGTTGATGGCGATGGAATCGCCCAGCTGGGTGTCCTGGAGGATGTGGGGCGCACGAATGCGCAGGAACCCGGGCCCTGCTTCCGTGACCGTGCCGACTTCTTCGATGATTCCGGTGAACATCAGCCCCTCGCGGCAGGATGGGCGCTCGGGGCCAACGCCGGGACGCCCGCCACAGAGCGGGCATGGCCGGGGTTCTCTCCCATCCGGACTGTTACCGTCGGCCCTGGGATTCCACCAGGTCGGCCCGGAGCGGCCTCGCTCCGGGTTCGCGGGCTGTCACCGCCGGTGAGGACTTCCACCTCGCCCCGAGAACCCTTCGCCGCTATCGTTCGCACTGCACGAACGGGTTGTCAAGAGCGCGCTCGCTTCGGTTCGCCCCCCGCGGCCGACTGGGCCAGCTCCAGCAGCTTCGCCAGGACGTCGTAGGCGGCGTAGGCGTCGGCCAGCGCCCCGTGTTCTCCCAGCCGGCCGATGCCCAGGCGGTCGGCGACGTGCCCCAGGTTCCAGCTGTCTACCGTGCCCTCGGCGAGGACGGCCTGGGCGACCGGCTGGATGTCGAGGACCACATCGGCGAACGGCCATTCGTACCCCGTCCGTTCCAGCGCCTCGAAGAGGAAGGCTAAGTCCATCCGGATTCCCCATCCCGCGAGCACGGTGCCGGCGCCGAACTCCACTAGCTCGGCGATCGCGTCCTCGAGGGGCACGGCGTCACGCCACGCCTTTGGCGAATATCCCACCACGCGCAGAGCCGCCGGGTTCGCCGTCCCGATGTGCTTCGGTCGCACCTTCGTCCCGAACGAGGCTTCTTCTGGCAGTCCTTCCTCGAGGGAGACGCGCACCGCCCCGATGTCCAGGATCTCGTGCACTCGGGGGTCCGAGCCGCTCATCTCCAAATCGAGGATGCACAGTTCCTTCCCCTCCAGCGCCTCCGGGGGTGCTGCTCCTTCGGCCTGGCGTGCTTGCACGTCGACCGATCGCAACCCGGGAGTGAGGATGGCCGCCAGCCGCTGCTCCGTCACGGCGCTGTCCCCCGTCAAATGTCGCGGAGCCCGCGGGTCGCCGCGATGGTCGCCAGCGTCACCGCCGCCGCGGTCGCGACCCATGCCCCCACTACTGTGGGAGCGCCCCACGTATCGACCATTCTACCCATCGCGAGAGCGGCGAACGGGCTGACGCCCCATGTCATGATCTGCAGGGATAGCACGTGCCCCCGGAACTCCGGCGCCGCTTTCAGCTGCATGAGCGACGAGTTCAGCGCGGCGTACACGCTGTGGAAGACGCCCGCGACCGCCAGGATCGCGAACGAGAGCCAAAGATGCCGGGAGAAGGTGAAGGACAGCACGCACAGGCAGTACACGAAGCACGCCCACGCCATCACGGGCGCAAGGCGTGCGCGGTGGGCCGTCATCGCCACGAGCGCGCCGCCCAGCAACGAACCGACGCCCACACCCGCTGCGAGGAGGCCGTACCCCCGCTCATTCGACCCCAGCACGTCCCGAGCGAACACCGGGAGGAACGTGACGTACGGGTACACGAGCAGGCTGGGCACCAAAGCCAGGAAGACGACGGTCGCCACGGCGTGGTCGCGCACCGTGTACCGCATCCCCTCGGCGATGCTCCGCCAGAGCGGCGCCGGAGGTCCCTCGCCCGGGGGTTTCGGCCGCAGCGGCACCGAGAGGAGCGCGGCAAGGGCGAGGGCCGCAGCCTGGGCTTGGAAGGCGCCCTGCGTGCCGACCAATCCGATGAGGATGCCGCCCGTTGCCGGGCCGATGACCCGCATCGCGTTGCCGGCAATGCCGTTCAACGCCACCGCGTTCGTGAGGTCCTCGGGGCCCACGGTGTCGTGGATGACCATCATGCGGATGGGACCCGCCAGCGCATCGAGGATGCCGGCGGCCGCCGCCAGCGCGTAGACGAGGCCCAGGGTGATGAGCCCTGTCGCGGTAAGCGTTGCCAACGTGGCCGCGATGGTGGCCGCACCTGCGGCGTAGCCGATGAGCTGCTTGCGGCGGTCCCACCGTCCGGCCGCATATCCACCCACCGGTGCGATGAGCAGCTGCGAAGCTCCCCTCACGAGTCCGACGAGGGCGAGGTCGGTGGCGCTGCCGTCCAGGTCGTGCAGCACCAGCCACCCCATGCCGATGGTCTGGATCCATGACCCCACCTGGAGGGCCGTGGAACTGCCGAGGAGGAAGCGGAATTCGCGATGGCGCAGCGACGAGAGCGCCCGCCCCGGCGCGGTCAGGCCGCGGCCGGGAGCGGGCTCAGCCTCGCGGGCGAAGGTCGGGGTCGACAATCGGGCTCCCCACGCGCACCGCCATGCGACGGGCCGCGCGTCGTGCCACGAGCTTACGATGGCCGACGGCTTCGGGCCATTCGGGAGCGCCCTACTGCTCGAAGTTCAGCGTCGAGCTCGCAGTGGCGATGACCCAGTAGGCGTTGCCCCGCCGCAGCTCGAGCAGGGAATTCGCCCAATCGGGCAGGCTTCGTCCCCACCGGAGCCATTGCTGCCGCGCCGCATCCCATCCGTATACCACGACGATGCCCGGCGTCTCCGCGAGCCGACCTGCCGGTACGCGGTCCCCGCCGGCCCAGGTCACGAGGTTTGGACCTTCGCGCAGCGTCACCGGAGGAATCGGCGGCGCGGTCGGTGTCGGCGTCGGTGTCCGCGTAGGCGTTGGCGATGGCGATGGCGTTGGTGTGGACGCGGACCCGCCGCCCCCGCCGAAGCCACCTCCGAACCCGCCACCGCCGCTGGAAGGCGTCGGCGTGGGGGTCGGTGTCCTCGTAGGCGTCGGCGTTGCCGACGGCGATGGAGACGGCGAGGGGCTCGGTGACGCAGGTGAAGGCGTGGGCGTCGCGGTGGGGGTCGGCGTTCGTGTTGGAGTCGGCGTCGGCGTATTCGTGGCCGTCGGTGTGGGCGTCGGATTCGAGCTTCCGCCCTCGGCCACCGTCCCGAAGTTCGTCACCCAGTACCAGCCGAGGGGAGAACCGGGAACGTACACGCGGGCGATGCCGATGGCCACGTAGTAGCTCGCCAGCATGTTCTGGTTGTGCCCGGGGGAATTCTTCCAGGCCTCGAAGGCCTCTTGTGCGGTGTCCCACGACTGCCCCGCGGCGAGATTCTCGCCCGCGCCCGTGGGGTAGCCGCAATCCTGGGCCCGCTGGTACGGCATCCTCCCGAGCGAGTCGGTATGGGAGAAGTAGCCCTTCGTGCCGAGGTCCCACGCCATCCAGTGGGCCATCCGGTTCAGCGTCGGCGAAACGCTCAACGTTCCGCGGCCATTCTCGCTGCGGTACTGGTTGATGAGCGCGAGGAAGGCCAGTTCCTCGGAATCGAGCGAGTAGTCGCTCACGTCACAGTTCACCAGGGCCCGGGCGGGCGTGCTCGGTGCCGTGAGGCTTGCCAACGCCAGGAGCGCGATGGCCGCCGCTCCGAAGGCCAAGACCGCTGCACGTTGAACCGCCATCCTTCCGACCTCCACCCGGTGCGGCGCACGCGGTCGCGACGTGCGCCCTCGTGGTGAAAGTCGACGGCCGGAGGTGGCGGGAGCGTGGACGACGCGTGTCGGCGGTGGTCTCTTCGGGTGTCAACCTGCCGACGACCCGGAGGCCGAGGAGAGCCCCGCGGCAGCCGCTGCCGCGGCCTGGGCCGCCTCGCGTTCCCATCGAGCGGCCCGGCGCAGGACGGCGGCAGCGATGCGCCGCATCCCAGGGCTGGTGAGCGCGCCAGCGCCCCCCGCCGGGTACGGGAAGAGCGTCACGAGCTGCGAAAGCTCCGCGGCTTCCCGACGCAGCGCAGCGGCCGCGCGACGAAGGGGCTCGGCCGTGTTGGACAACGCCTGGGCAAGCTCCTCCAAGAAGGCGGCACCGTCGCTGCGGGCCGCCTCGAGGGCCGCGAGACAGTAGGCATTCCCGCTGCGGTCGATGGGGCTTCCCTCTTCGAACGCCGCGGCCCACTCCTCCAGAGCGTCGGCACCCGATGGCATCCCCTCCGGGCGGATCTCGCCGCTGAGGAACGCAGCGGCATCGCGCAGCGCTGCGGTGACAGCTTCGAGGGCGTCCTCCTCGACGCCATGCCCCACCGGTGCAAGAAGGTCCACCCGCTCGCCAGCCCAAGGCCAGTCGTCCCAGGCGGCTGACGGGCCCACCTCCGGCGTGAGCAGGTCGTCGACGGCGAACGTTTGCGCGGCCTCATCGACGGCTTGCACGATGCCCCACTCGCGCAGGCGCAGGGCCCAAGCCACCACCGGCGTCCCTCGGGCCGTGCGGGCGGTCATCCACGCGATTGCATCGCGCCGTTCGGCTCGCCCCCCGAGGAACCGCTCGAAGCGGACCCCCGTCCGCGCGAGCCGCTCTTCGAGGCGGATGGTGTCGAAGGCGTGGATGCCTGCTGCGCCGGCGACGCCCGTCTCGCTGCGCGCCAGGGCGAAGGTGAACGCGCATCCGGTGAGGCCCATCACCGCATGGCGCGGGAGCGGCGCGGCCATCGCCTCCAGCACGCCCTCGATGGCGCCTGCGAGCGTCGTCCAGTTGGGTGCGAGGCGTGGTCGGTTCACCCCATCCACCAAGGCAGTGTACGGCCCCGCCGCGCGCCTGCCGGTACAATGACGCTACACCCTTCGCCCGCGATGGAGGTTCACCGTGCCTGCCTGGGAGCTCGTCACTCTACCGAGCGGCCTACGCGTCGTCGTCACGCCGATGCCCGCCACCCAGGCTGCCTCGGTGAGCGTCTTCGTGGGCGTGGGCTCCCGATCAGAGCCCCGCGAACTGAACGGCATCACCCACTTCCTCGAGCACATGGTCTTCAAGGGCACCGAGCGCAGGCCGGATGCGCATGCCATCGCCGAGGCCATCGAAGGGTCGGGTGGCACGCTGAACGCGTACACGAACAAGGAGTTCACCTGCTACTGGAACATCGTCCCCTTCGACCACGTGGAAACGGCCATCGACGTCGCCGCCGATATGGTCCTCCATTCCAAGCTCGATGCTGAGGAGATCGAGCGGGAGCGCACCGTCGTCCAGCAAGAGTTGAAGCGGAACCATGACAATCCGCAGGTGTGGGCGGGCCGGCTGGTGGGGATGGCGGTCTACGGCGACCAGCCCTGCGGGTGGGACGTCGGCGGCACCATCGAGACCGTCCAGCGGATCGAACGCCCCCATTTCCTCGACCACATGGAGCGCTGGTACCGGGCGCCGAACGTCGTGGTGTCGGTCGCGGGGAACGTCGAGACGGGGCGCGTCGTGGAGCTCGCCGACCAGCTCTTCGCCGACATCCGTCTCGGCGACGTTCCGCCTGTGCCCCCGTACGACCCTGCCGTGCGCGGACCCAGGGTGGCCATCGATGTGCGGAAGGTCGACCAATGCTCCTTCTGCTTGGGCCTCCCCATCTTCGGGCGCGATGACCCCGATCGCTACGCCCTGCGCGTCCTGAACGACGTCCTCGGCGCTGGGATGTCCTCCCGCCTCTTCCGGGAGGTGCGCGAGCGGCGAGGCCTCGCCTACGCCGTGCACTCCTCGTATGGGCTCCTCGCCGATACCGGCATCTTCACCATCGCGGCTGGCGTCGACCGCAACAAGCTGGCCGAAAGCATCCAGGTGTGCCTGGGGGAACTTGAGAAGCTGGCCGCCGCTCCTGTGCCCGAAGAGGAGCTGCGAAAGGCGAAGGAGCACGCCGTCGGACGCTTCCGCCTCTCGCTGGAGACAGCCCACGCCGTCGGCCAGCGTCACGGCGAGCTTCTCCTCACCCGGGGCGAGATTGAAGACGTCGAATCGGTCGTCGCAGCACTCGAAGCTGTCACCGCCGAGGACGTCCAGCGGGTCGCCTCGCGCATCTTCCGCGCCGAAGCGGTGCATTGCGCTGCTGTCGGGCCCGATCTGAACGAGGACGAACTGGCGAACCTGCTAGCGGCCTGACCGCCCTTCAGGCGGGAGCACTGCCCCCATTCGCCAATGTGCCCAGTGCGTGAGCGCGACGGCTAGGGCGTCGGCCGCGTCTGCTGGCCGCGGTTCCCGGGCCATGCCAAGCTGGAGGCGCACCATCCGCGCGACCTGGCCCTTCTCTCCTCTCCCGTAACCGGCGACGGTCCGCTTCACCATCGCTGGCGCGTATTCGAACACGGGGACGCCCGCATCGGCTGCCCCGAGGAGTGCGGCGGCCCGAGCCTGGCCGAGGGCGAGCGCACTCCGCGCGTTCTGCCCTACGAACGCCGTTTCCACCGCGGCGGCGTCGGCCTGCCATTCGCGGGCAGCGTCACGCACTGCCGCCCGGATCAGCTCAAGGCGCGCGGCGAGCGGCAAAGCGCCGCTCGAACGCACCGTACCGTGGAACACGTGCCGGACCGTGTCGGAATCGGCCTCGATGACGCCCAGACCCGTCACGCCGAGCCCCGGGTCGATACCGAGGATTCGCATGAGCCCACCCTAGCGGAGGGCCGCTCGACAGGGAACGGGTGGCTGACAGCCCTTCAGCTGCCTGCGTAGCTGGCGATGGCCTCTTCGCTGAAGTCGGCGTTCGTGTAGACCCGCTGCACGTCTTCCAGCTCCTCGAGCGCTTCGATGAGGCGCATTGCCTGGTGGGCCGTCTTCTCGTCGAGCTGGATGGTGGTCTTCGGGATCATGGCGAAATCGGCGTTCTCGATCTCGTAGCCTGCTTCCTCCAGCGTCCTGCGCACGCGCTCGAGGTCGGCGGGCGCGGTGCGTACCTCGAGGAAATCGCCCATGGGCTCCACGTCGGCCGCGCCGGCATCGATTGCTGCCAGCGCTGCTTCGTCCGGGTCGCGGCCCCGCAGGGCGACGGTGAGCACACCTGCCGGCTCGAACTGCCAGCTGACGGAGCCGGCTTCGCCCAGGCTGCCGCCTGCCCGCGTGAACTGGTGCCGCACTTCCGAAACGGTCCGGTTCTTGTTGTCGGTAAGGGCAGCCACGAGGATGGCGGTGCCGCCGGGGCCGTACCCTTCGTAGAACACCTCTTCGAGGTTCGCTTCTGCGGTGGCGCCGGTCGCCTTGGCGATGGCCCGCTCGATGTTCTCGCTGGGCATGTTCGCCTGCTTGGCACGCTGGATGGCGAGGCGCAGCTTGAAGTTCGCCGCTGGGTCAGGTCCTCCCTGCTTCGCGGCCACCATGATCTCCCGGGTGAGCCGCGTGAAGAGCGCGCCCTTCTTGGCGTCGTTCACGCCTTTCTGGCGCTTGATCTGCGCCCATTTGGAGTGACCCGCCATCCGAAGGCCTCCTTCGCCGATGCTCCGTGGTGCTCCGTGTTCCGAGTGTAGAGGCCGACCTGCCTTCCCGCGTAGCCTTCCGCTGCCGTGACAGGCCGGCGGCAATCCGCTATGAATACCCCAGCCTCAGGGGGATTCGTCGCATGACGCCGAACGCGTACAAGGTCATTATATCCAAGAGGGATACGAGACATTATCTCGACAGGCCCATCCCCGACGAAGCGCTCCAGCGCATCCTCCAGGCCGGCCGCATGGCCGGGAGCTCGAAGAATTCGCAACCGGTGCGCTACGTCGTACTCCGCGACCCCGAGCGGAAGGCGCAGCTCGCACGCTGCGGCCAGTACGCCCAGCACCTACCGTCGGCGCCGCTGGCGGTGGCGCTCGTCCTCGTGCCCGGCGGTGGCGCCTTCGACGCAGGCCGCGCTGCGCAGAACATGATGCTCGCCGCTTGGGCCGAAGGCATCACGAGCTGCCCCATCGCCATGCACGACCAGGACTGCGCGCGGGCTGTCCTCGGTCTCCCTGCCGACCACACCGTTGCGACCGTCCTCGCCTTCGGCTACCCCGACCAGCGGTACCCCCTCCACGGTGGGCGCCAACGGCTCCCCCTCCATGAGCTGGTCCATTGGGAACAGTGGTGACCAAGGGCTAAACCGAGCGAACCCCCGCCACAACAAAGGCGACGCCCACCGCCACGCTCAGCGCTCCCACCAGCTGCCCAGCAGCCCGCCACCCCCCGCGGTGACAGTCGCGGGCGAACAAAGCCGCTGCAGCAGCCGCGAGCAGCACGGGGATGGCCGCACTGAGCGCCTTCGCCGGCCCGACCGCAGGGTCCCCGGCGAGGGCAACGGCGGCCATTGCCCCGGAGGGCGAGGCGAAGAGGGGAACCCCGAGAGGGTAGATGCCCTGTTCCCAGCCTCGCTGAGGTACGGCGATGACGACCGGGCTGCCGCGCCATGTCTCCCTGGCACCTGTCACCACGAGCACCGCTCCTGCGGCGATGCGGAACGTCTCATGGCTGAGCTCGAGCCCGGCGAGCAGCCTGTCGGCACCGTAGGCGGCAGCCGCCATAAGACCGGCGCCGATGGCCCAGGCGATGGCCACGGCCCACGCACGCGTTCGGAGCGGCCCGGGCAGCTCCGAGGCGGCCGCAGCGATGGCGGCGGGATTCACTGCCGCGGCGAGCACGACCGCGAGCTCCCAGTACGCCGTCACGGGACGCCCTCGGGATGGGAAAGGATGGCGCGCGCCGCCAGCAGCGCCGAGAGGGCGTGTTGCTGGTCGTCCATCCTGGTCATGTCTTCCCGGAACCACGCGCCTGCGAGCCGAGGATCCCCGGCTGCCTCTGCCTCCGTCGTTTGACGCTCCACCAGGAGCCCTGCACCACAGAGCGCACGTTCGGCGATGGGCTCCCGCAAGTCGGCAAGCCGGTCGTCGCGGAGCGCCGTTCGCCAGAGGGCTCCGAGGCCCTCCACCCAAGTGCCTAGGCCGGCGCCGCGCGCTCCCTCGCCGCGGAACAAGGTCGACACCTCGTCTTCGCCGCGCTGGGCGTCGAACCGCACGAGGATGCCGAAGCGTTCCGCGAGAGAGCGGAGGTATGCGACCTCAGCATCGGTGAGCGGAGCGAGCTGCACGAGCTCGGCAAAGCCGTAGGCCGCCCACTGGTCGGGCCAGGGTGCGAACGCGAACCCCTCGGCTTCGTCCCGTTCGGCTGCCAAGTAGCGAGCGGTTCTGCGGGCGGCGTCGAGCCACACGCGCTCTTCCGGGAAGGTGCGCGCCAGCAGCGTCAGCGCCCAGAACGCCTCCCCCGTGTAATAGCGCGACGTGAGATCTGGTACTGGGCCTTCGTACGCCGGCGACCAATACGCCAGCATTCTTCCGTTCGGCTCCTGCATAAGCAGCAGGAAGCGACCCAGCTCCGCGGCGAGGGCGTCGTAGCGCGGGTCCGCCGTGGCCTCCCGCCGGAACACGAGCGCGGCCGTTAGAAGGGCGCTCGCCCCGAGCTTCGCGGTGCCGTCATCCTCTGCCACGGCTGCCCAGCCGTCCCGCCGCATGAGCCGACCTAGAGCGCGCTGCAGTCCCCGCTCGGCAGCGTCGATGTAGGCTGGGTTGCCCGCGGCAGCCAGCTGATAGAGCGACATCGTGACGCCCGCGTGGCGCACCTCGTTGTACTCCGCCGACGGCCGCCCAGCCGCGCGGTCGAATTCGTACAGGAAGCGGCCGTCTTCGGCCTGGTTCACCGCCAGCCAGGCTGCGGCGGCGTCGATACTCGCTGCCACCGCTGTCTGCGTCGGCGCCTCGCAGACCTCGGGGCCCGCGATCGTGAGGCGCAGCGCGGCAAATCCCACCGCCCACACCGCGAGCGTCGTGGCCAGACCCCGAAGCACGGACGAAGCCTACCGCCCGCGTCACTTCCTTTACTACCCCTTCGCGCTCTTCCCGTACCCTGGACACGGCAATTCGCTGCGTGAGGTAGGGAGGACCCGTGCGACTGCGCCTCTTCGTTTCCTCAGTCGTCGGCCTCGTGGCCCTCTTCGCCGTGCTGATCGGTGTGTGGTGGTTCTTCATCCGGTCAGAGGCCGAGCCTGCTACCGCACCGCTCGCCTTCCGCGACGCCACGCCGACCGCCATGGCGACCGATTCGGCGACCGCGACGGGGTCCCCTACCGCCCCTTCCGGCACCGAAGGCGCCTCCGCCGGCTTCACCCGGTACGTCATCGTTCCGCAGCACCCGGCCGTCGAAGGGCAGACCGAGGCCTGGTACCTGGCTCGCGAAACGCTGGCGCGCATCGGCGTGCCTTCGACGGCGAAGGGCACCACGACCGACGTCAGCGGCGAGTTCTTCCTCGGGCCCGAAGGCCTCGACCCGAACAACGTCTCCAGGGTGGTGGTGAAGCTCGAGAACCTCCGCAGCGACGAGAGCCGCCGCGATGCCCGCGTCCGTGAGGCGCTCGAGGTGACGCGCTACCCCGAAGCCGCCTTCACCATCGAAGCCATCGAAGGCTGGCCAGGCGAGATCCCCGAGGGCCAAGACGTGCGCCTCACGCTCGTCGGCACGATGGAGCTCCACGGGGTACGGCGCACGATCGAGTGGGAGACGATCGCCCGGCGCCGCGGCGACGTCATCACGGCGCTGGCCACGACGAAGTTCCGCTATGAAGACTTCGACGTCCCGGTCCTCAACATCGCCGGCTTCGTCTCCGTGGAGGAGGAGGTCACCGTCCAGATTCAGGTCATCGCCGTCGCCCAGTAGGCGGGGCGAACGCTCAGCGCGGGAAGGCGAGCTTCAGGCCCTTCGTCGGCCAGTTGTCGAACGCCACCAGGCGCCCCGTTGCGCTGAGGGTGACGTAGAGCGTGCGCAGGTCGGGCCCGCCGAAACAGCAGTTGGTCGTCAAGGGGTCGCCGGTGGGCGTGTGCTCCAGCTTCGCCCCGTCAGGGGAGATGCTCGTGATGCCCCCATGGACGATGGTGGCCACGAGCACGTTCCCCTCCGCGTCGACACACATCGAGTCGAGATAAGCAAGGTTCAGCGGCGGCGCGCCCGGTACTTGCGCGAGCACGTACCGACGGGCGACCTCCCCGGGGCCTGCTAGCTCGCAAGCCCACACCCGCGCGGTGGGAGTCTCGGCAACGTAGAGCACTTTCCCGTCCGGGCTCAGCCCGATGCCGTTCGGCTGCTCCATCGGGAAGATGATTTCCTTGATGAACTTCCCGTCCGGCGAAGCGTAATAGACGCCGGTGCGATCCCGGTCGCGGGGTCGCGTCTTCCCCAGATCGGTGAAGTAGAAATTCCCCTCCGCGTCGAACACCAGATCATTGGGGCCCTTCAAGGGGTTGCCGTCGCATTCTCGGTACAGGGTCTCCACCACCGAGCCGTCGGGGCTGACGCGCTGGATGGAGCCGCCGGTGTAGTCAGCCGGCTGGTCGCCCGGAAAGACGCCCAGTGTGCCGTCGGGCAGCGGACGCGTGTACCACTCGAACCCGCCGTTGTTCGTGACATAAATCCAGCCGTCGGGGCCAATCGCCGCTCCGTTCGGTCCGCCCCCGGTGACGGCGAAGACGCGCTTCTCACCGTTCGGCGAGATGCGGCTCAGCCGCCCGGCCTTGATCTCGGTGACGAGGATATCGCCGTCCGGCAGAACCACCGGACCTTCGGGGAACTCCAGTCCCGTCGCGATCACCCGGAACTCCATCTTCTCCCCCTTCGAGCATGTCGGCGCAGACCGTAGCGTCACGCGAACGATCTGGCAAGCGCTCGTTCCGGCAAGCGCTCAGCCTTCCTGCACCGCGCGGTCGAGCGTCGCCAGCAGGCGTTCCTTCAGCGCCGCGAAGGCGGCCGCCCCGACGAGGTCCAGCGGCCGCGGACGCGGGAAGGGGACGCGCATGACCTCGGCGATGCGCCCGGGGCGCGGCGTCATGATGTACACGGTGTCGGACAAGAGGAGCGCTTCCTCCACGTCGTGTGTCACGAAGAGCACGGTGCGCCGGTCACGCAGCCAGACGTCCTGCAGCCAAGCGTGCATGCCCCGGCGGGTAATGGCGTCGAGGGCGCCGAAGGGCTCGTCGAGCAGGATGGCATCGAACGGCAGGAGGAACGTGCGCAGGAGCGCAAGACGCTGGCGCATGCCGCCGCTCAGCTGCGCTGGCCACGCCCGCTCGAATCCGTGCAGTCCGAACCGGTCGAAGAGTTCGAGCGCGCGCCGGCGCGCCTCCCGGCGGGGTACACCCGCGATCTCCGCTCCGAGGGTGGCGTTTTCCAGTGCCCGCCGCCAGGGGAGGAGGAGGTCCCGCTGGGGCATGTATGCAGCCAGGCCCGGCCGGCCGATCGTGCTGTGCCCGCCGATCCTCGCATCCCCGGCACTCGGCACCACGAGCCCCGCCAGGATGCGCAGGATCGTCGTCTTCCCGCAGCCGCTGGGCCCGACGATGCTGGCGAATTCGCCCGCTTCGACCGCGAGCGATACCTCGCGGAGCGCCTCCACGGGCGGGGTGCCCGCGAACGTGTGCGAAACGTCGACGAGTTCGATCGCGGGCACCCCTTCACCCTTCCCAAGCCTTCAGTCGCGGGGCAGGAAATCGTTCGTGTACGCCTTGCTCACGTCGACCGGCTGGGTGGTGAGCTTCGCCTCCCGGACGAACCGCTCGAAGTTTGCCCAGACTGCTTCGTCCTGCAGACCCCAGGGGTGCCCGGGATCGGTGTACTTCCCCGCCAGGTAGCGCGCGCTCAGCCTCACGAGCTGCGGGTCGAGCTCCGGGACCGCTTTCAGCAGGATGTCTGCTGCCTCGTCGGGATGCTCGATGGCGAACCGGTACCCCTTGGCCGTCGCACGCATGAACGCCCGCACGACCTCGGGGTGCTCGGCGATCATGCGTTCGTTCGTGATGATGATCGGGGTGTACCAGTCGGGAATGCACTCCGTGTAGTCGATGAAGCGGATGAAGTTCATCTGCCGTTTCTCGATCTCCGTGAAGCGGATGCCCTCCCAACCGTCGAAGATCCACACGACGTCGTAGTCGCCCCGGTCCATCCCCACCAGGTAATCGACGTTCCCCACCTCGACGAATTTCACCTTCGATGGATCGCCGCCGTCGCATGCTACCAGGCGGCTGATGATCTCGCGCTCCAGCGCACCTCCGAACCCGCCATACGTCTTCCCTTCGAGGTCACGAGGGCGCTTGATTTGCCGTTCGGCCAGCGAGGCGAGGCTCGAGGTGTTGTGCTGGATGATGGCCGCGATGGACACGACCGGCACCCCTTGCTCTCGGGCAGGGATGACCTGCTCCTGGAACGAAATGCCGAAATCGGCTTGGCCCGCGCCGACCACCTGATTCACGCCCGCTTCCGCCGGCTCGACGATCTGCACGTCGAGCCCTTCGTCGGCGTACCAGCCCTTCTCCTTCGCCACGTAGATGCCGGTGTGGTTGGTGTTCGGGGTCCAGTCGAGCATCAGTGTTACCCGACGGAGCCCGCCCCCGTCCTTGCCTCCGTCGCCTCCGCAGGCCGCGAAGACGCCGGCTAGCAGGGCCACCGAGAGTGCGAGCAGGAACGTGCGCTTCATCCCTTTCCTCCTCGGGGTTCGAGATACATCCACGGCGTCACGAGCCGGGCGATGAGGTGCACGAGCGCGAAGAGCGCGATGCTCGCCGCGGCGATGATGCCGATGGCCACGAACATCTGGTCGGTGCGGAACGACGCCGCCGAGCGGCTGATGTACAAGCCCAGACCCGATTGCGCCCCCATGTATTCAGCGATGACCGCGGCGGCGACGGAGTACGCTGCCGCAATCTTCAGCCCGGCGAAGAGCGCCGGCAGCGCCGATGGCACCAGAACGTGCCGGAGCACGTCCCAGCGGGAGCCCCCCATGCTTCGGACGAGGCCGACGAGCTCACGGTCGGCGTTGAGCAGCCCGTCGGTCATCGAGACGGTCACCGGAAAGAAGGCCCAGAGGGCCACGAGCACCACCTTGGGGGTCTCGCCGAACCCGAACCAGACGATGAGGATGGGAGCGAGCACGATCATCGGGATCGTCTGGGAGGTCACGAGGATCGGGTAGAGCACCCGCCGCAGCAGCGGGACCGCCGCAAGGGCCACCGCGAGGGCCGCGCCGACGGCGGCGCCGTAGGCGATGCCCGCGATCGCCTCGCGGAGGGTGGTGATGATGTGCTCGGGGAGCGTCGCCCGGGTCCGCTCGAACGCGGACCAGATGCGGCTGGGTGCGGGAAGGATGTACGCCGGCACGTCGAGCGTGCGCACCGCCGCTTCCCACCCCGCTACGACGGCGACGAGGAACGCCACCGATGGGGCGTAATCGGCCGCGGCGCGGCCTGCGCGCTGCAAGCCGGCCTCAATTGCCCGCCGCATCGGAGCAACCCCCGCGGTACCGCCCCGTGAGCTCGTCGATGGTGGGGCCGCCGTCCTTGTGCTGCGCAACCTTGATGACCGTCACCACGCGTTCAGCGCCGGCATGCAGGCAGGCTTCGTGGGCGGCACGAATCGCTGCCCAGATGGCATCGGGCGGGCCCTCAATCGTGGTTCCCAGTGCGCCCACGTCGGCTCGCAGGCCTGTCGCCTGCAAGGCGGCGATGGCAGCCTCAATCACGGCGAACGGTCGTTCGCCGTCGCCGGCTGGCGCCGGCAGGCATTGCACTTCGGCAATCATCTCGACCCCCGTCCGCGCCAGCCGCGCCGAGGGTCCGCGAAACGAAGACGGCCACGAAAGCTGCGCACGTGGCCGTCTGCCGAAGCATCGTCCCACGCCGCATTCCCTACGCTCGCATTACCGAGATCAGGTTCCGGGGTGGTCCTCTTCCGAGGATCTCAGCCGTTCCGGCCCCCCCAGCGGCTGCTGGCACTCTTCAGTTGTCGCGCTTCACGCTACCCCTCGGCTACGAGTTGGTCAACCCGTGCGCGGCCAGCGGGTACACTCGCCCCATGGGCCTCGAGGTCGAGCGCATCGTCCTGGGCGACAACAGCCTCTACCTCGTCGTCGGGCCGGAAGGCCGCCTCCTCGTGGATGCCGGCCCGGACTATGCCGGCGCCTGGGACGCGGTCGCCGAACGCGTCGGTGAGGTGGATGCCGTTGCGGTCACCCATGGGCACGCTGACCACGCTGGGCTCGGCGCCCGCTGGTCGGCCCGCGGCGTGCTCGTGTTCCTCCATCCCCTGGACCACCACCTGGTGGGGGCCTTGGTGCCCGCAGGCGACGCCTGGCGCGTGCTCGTCAAGTTCGTAGCCGGCTGCGGGGCGCCTGCCGATGTGGCTGCCGCGATCCTCGCAGGGCTCGAGCGGCGACGGGCTGCCGCCGAGCGCTGGCGTCAGGTCGAGGGGTATCCGCCCCCAGGCCCCCGCGCGCGGCATCCGAGCGGCCTCCGCTACGACCCATTTCCTCCGCGTCCCTTTCCCGAAGAGCTGCTCCCGAACGGCCTCGAAGTCCGGCATCTCCCAGGCCATACTCCTGGCACGGTGGTGCTCGTCGAGCCCCAGGAAGGATGGCTCTTCTCGGGCGACCAGCTCGTCCCCGGCTACACGCCGACGCCGGGCATCCAACTCGACCCGACGGCCGGCGGCGCGGTGCGGTTCCGAAGCTTGCCCCGGTTCCTCGACGCCCTCCTCGAACTGCGCAGGGCGACGTTCGCACGCTGCTTCCCCGGGCACGGAGAACCCTTCAGCAACGTCGCCGATGCGCTCGACGCGGCGATCGCTGGGATCGAATCGCGGACGGAGCGCGTGCTCGCGGAGCTTCGCCGGGCGGGCCGAGGGACGGCCTATTCGCTCGCTGCCCGCGCCTATCCTCGGGCACTGGAGCGCCGCTTCTGGCAGGTGGTGCCTGCCATCCAGGGCCACCTCGACCTCCTGGAGGAGCGCGGCCTCGTCCGAAGCGAGGGCTCGTGGTACGTGCCCACCCGCTGATGGCTACGCCGCCCGCTGCACCTTCCGTACCCGTTTCCCTGCCAAGCGGTCGGGGTCCAACGCGAGCCAGATGCGCCCGTCCTCGCGCACGATGACGCGGCGTGAGAACCGGCTCTGCCCGCCAGGGATGGCGAGCGGCTGGAAGGCCGTCTCCTCGACACCCTCGATGTCCTCCGTCTCCGTAGCCCTCAGCGCGGCCCGCTCACCCGACGGGAAGCGGACGACGAGGCAGCTCCCGGCCGAGCGGGGCTCCGGCTGTCCGAAGAGGCGGTGCAGATCGACGACGGGGATGGTCTGCCCCCGGATGACGGCGAGACCGATGACGACCTTCGGCGCTCCCGCCGCCGGGGTCACGTCGAGGGATGCCTCCACGCTCTCGACGATTTGGGCGGGGAGTGCGCACGGTACGTCACCCACGCGGAAGAACACCCAAACGTTCTCTCGGCTCATCACCGTAGGGGTCGGCACGTCGCGCCGTTCTCCGCAGCCCTTAGAGGCCGCTCCTCTCGAGTTCCGCGAGCGCGTTGTCGACGATGTCGGTGATGGCGTCGGCTTCCTCCCGGTCGGTGATGAGCGGCGGCGCCAGGTAGAGCAGGGCGCCCGCGCGCGTCAGCAGGCCGCGGCGCCGCAGCGCTCCCTCTAGCCACTGCGAGAGCTCCCGGGCTGGGAACGGCGCTCCGCTCTCCTTGTCGCGCACGATCTCGAGCGCCCAAAGCAGGCCGACTCCACGGACCTCGGCCACCACGCGGCGGCCGCGCGCCATCTCGCGCAGCCGTTCGCCCAGGTACGCCCCGACATCGGCGGCGTGCTCCGGCAGGCGCTCCCGGCGCAGGATGCCGAGGTTGGCCTTCGCGACCGCGCAGGCGACCGGGTGGCCCGCGAAGGTGAGCCCGCTCACGAAGGCCCGTTCCGGGCCACCTTCGAAGGCTGTAGCCACCCGTTCGTGCACGAGCACCGCGCCAATCGGCGCGTACCCGGAGCTCAGCTGCTTCGCCACCGTTATCAGGTCAGGCACGACGCCGAAGTGGTCGATGCCCCACCAACGGCCGGTCCGTCCGAATCCGTTGATCACTTCGTCGGCGATGAGGAGGACGCCGTAGGCGTCGCAAACCTCACGCAACGTCTGCCAGTACTCGACCGGCGGAACGAAGTTCCCGTTGGCAACGGAGATCGGCTCTGCGATCACAGCCGCCACCGTCTCCGGTCGTTCGGCCTCGATGAAGCCCGCGACCGCTCGTGCGCAGTACACGCCGCAGCTGGGATATGTCTTCTCGTACGGGCAGTGGGCGCAGTTTACACCGGGGACGCGGACGACGCCTGGCACGAGCGGTTCGAACGGGGGCCGTACGGCATAGCTGGCACCGTTCACGCTCAGGGCTCCGGCTGTTTGCCCGTGGTACGACCCGATGCGAGAAATGACCTTGTACCGCTTTCCCTGGCCCAGGTTGTAGTGGTACTGCTTCGCAATTTTCAAGGCGATCTCCACCGCCTCTGAACCCGAATTGGCGAAGTGCACCTTTGAAAATCCCGGAGGCGCCAGTTCCACGAGTTCCTCGGCGAGCTCGAGTGCGGGCTCGGTAGCGTAGGCGAAGGTGTTCGCGTAGGCCAGCCGCTGGGCCTGCTCAGCGCCGGCACTTGCGAGTTCGGCGCGCCCGTGTCCTGCGGCCACGACCCATAGCCCGGAAAGCGCGTCGATGTAGCGGCGCCCCTCTCGATCCCAGACGTAAATCCCTTCGCCCCGCTCGATGACGAGCGGCGTCTCCTCGCGCTCGAAGACGTCGAGCGGCTGGTTCTGGAGCCAGAGTGCCGGCCGGCGGCGCAGCCGCGGGTGCGTCATCGTCCCGACTTCCTCGGCGGCATTCTGCGTCCACGCTTGCAGCCTTGCAACGCGGCGGCGGCTTCCCCGCATAGAATGGCGGCGTGGCTAGCACGCCCGGCGGCGATTCCCTCGAGCGCGACATCCAGGAGCGCGGGCGCCGCCTCCTCGCCGCCGTCGAGCCCCACCGCTTGGTGCAGCTGACGCCGGCCTGGTGGCACGAGCGCCTCTTCGAGTGGGCCACGCGCGACCCCGACTTCCGTGTGAAGCTGCTCCGCTTCGTCGACGTCCTTCCCTCGCTGCGCAGCGCGCAGGCCGTCGCCGACCACGTTCGGCAGTACTTCCGCGACGGAGCTCCGCCGCCGGTGGCTTTCGGAAGCCGGATCGCCAGTGGACGCCCGTTCCGCCCTATCCTGTCCCGGGTGGTCCGCCAGGGCGTGTTTGCCATGGCCGACCGCTTTATCGCCGGGCGCGACCCCGAGGACGCCCTCCCCAAGCTCCGGCAGCTGGCTGAAGGGGGTGTTGCTTCCACGCTCGACGTCCTCGGCGAGGCGACTCTCTCGGCTCGCGAAGCCGATGCCTACCGCGATCGCTACCTCTCCCTCCTGGAGACGGTCGCGGCCGCGAGTGCCAACTGGCGCGCCCCCGAGTTCGCGAGGACCCCGAACGTCTCCATCAAGCTCTCGGCCCTGACGCCGCACTTCGAGCCTGCGGCCCCGGAGGCGGTGTCGCGAGACATCCTGCCGCGGCTCCTGCCCATCCTGCGGCGCGCCCGGGAGCTCGGCGCGGGCATCTACGTCGACATGGAACAGTACCGCTACCGCGACCTCGTCCATCGGGTCTTCGCCGACGCCCTCTCGTCGCGGGACCTCGAGGGGTGGGCTGGCGCGGGCATCGTGGTGCAGGCGTACCTCCGTGACGCGCTGGACGTGCTCGACGAGCTGGAAGCGCTCGCGCGGAGAACCGGTCATCCGCTTTCCGTGCGGCTGGTCAAGGGCGCCTACTGGGACGAGGAACGCGTAGTAGCTCGCCAGCTCGGGCATCCGGTGCCCGTGTTCGAAGAGAAGTCTGCTACCGACTGGAACTTCGAGCGCTGCACCGAGCGGTTGCTGAAGGCGTGGCCGTGGCTCCGGCCGGCGTTCGGCACCCACAACCCCCGCAGCATCGCACAGGCCATCGTGCGGGCGGAACGGGCGGGGCTCCCTCCCGAGGCTCTGGAGTTCCAGATGCTCTACGGGATGGCCGAAGGGCTCCGCCGCGCGGTGGTAGCGCTCGGCTACCGCACCCGCGTGTACGTGCCCATCGGCGAGCTCATCCCGGGCATGGGCTACCTGGTGCGCCGCCTCCTGGAGAACACGGCCAACGAATCCTGGATCGTGCACAAGTTCGAATCTGCCAACCCGGACGACGTGCTGAAGCCCCCGGCGCCTGCTGCGCCAGCGGCACCGCCGGTTCGCGCGGCCCCGTTTCGGAACCATCCTGCCGCGGAGTGGCACCGCGCCGAGCACCGCACAGCGATGCGAGACGCGCTCGCTCGTGAGCGATCCGCGTTCGGCCATCGGGTCGGTCCGCTGGTGGGCGAGCAGGAGGCGTCTGGCCAGGAAGTCCTCATCGTCGAACCGCCGGCCGAGCCGGGCACCGTGCTCGCAGAGGTGTGGCTCGCGGGGCGCGAGGAAGCAGCCGAGGCCGTGGAGCGGGCTCGGCGCGCCTTCCCCGCCTGGCGAGACCTCGGTGCTCGGCGGCGAGGGGAGATACTCCGCCGGGCGGCCGACCTCCTCGCCGCGAGGCGGTGGGAGTTCGCCGCCCTCATGGTGTTCGAGTGCGCGAAACCGTGGCGTGAGGCCGACGGGGACGTCACCGAGGCCATCGACTACCTGCGGTACTACCCGTTGCAGGCCGAGCGTTTGGAGCTGGGCGAACACCTCGACCTCGTCCCCGGCGAACGGAACCGCTCCTTCCGCGAAGGCCGAGGCGTGGCGGCGATCATCTCGCCCTGGAACTTTCCCCTGGCAATCATGGCCGGAATGACGACGGCAGCCCTCGCCGCGGGGTGTTGTGCCATCGTGAAGCCCGCCGAGGAGTCGCCCGTCGTCGCGCGCCGTTTCGTCGAGCTGCTCCGCGAAGCCGGCGTCCCCGCCGACGTGGTGCAGTACCTCCCTGGCCGTGGCGAGGTGGTCGGCGAAGCGCTCGTGCGCCACCCGGGCGTGGACGTCATCGCGTTCACGGGAAGCGCCGAAGTCGGCCTTCACATCCTCGCCACGGCAGCCGCTGCGCCGCCCGCGCCCGCTGGCCCAAAGCGCGTCGTGGCCGAGATGGGCGGCAAGAATGCCATCATCGTCGACGACGACGCCGACATCGACGATGCGGTGGCGGGCGTTGTCGCCTCAGCCTTCGGCTACGCGGGGCAGAAGTGCAGCGCCTGCAGCCGCGTCATCGTCGTTGGAAGTGCCTACCGAGAGTTCCGCGACCGGCTTGCGGGGGCGGTCGAGAGCTTGCCCGTGGGCCCACCCGAGGACCCATGGACGGTGGTGCCTCCTGTCATCTCGTCCGCCGCGAAGGAGAAGATCGAGCGGTACCTCGAGCTTGCGGAAATCGAAGGGCGGCTCGTCGCCCGGGGCCGTTCGCCCGGAGGCAAGCTGTACGTCCCGCCGCACGTATTCGAAGGCGTTCCGCCCACCTCTCCGGTCGCGCGAGAGGAGATTTTCGGCCCGGTGCTGGTGCTCTTTGCCGCAGAGCGGTTCGAGGACGCTCTCGCGCTGGCGAACGATTCGGAGTATGCGCTTACAGGGGGCGTGTTCTCGCGCAACCCGCGTCACATCGCCATGGCTGTGCGTCACTTCCGCGTGGGGAACTTGTACATCAACCGGAAGATCACCGGGGCGATGGTGGGCCGGCAGCCCTTCGGCGGGTTCCGCCGCTCGGGGCTGGGCGACAAGGCCGGGGGTCCCGAAACCCTGCTGCCCTACACGGTGCCGCGCGTAGTGGCCGAAAACACGCTGCGGCGGGGCTTTGCCGACGACCTTCTGGCGCATGCGGAGTGAGGGTGGCGGTTTGCTGCCGTCCGCGCTGTATGCTCAGCGTGACGGCGAGGTGCCGGGGTGGCGGAACTGGCAGACGCGGCGGACTTAAAATCCGCGGCCGCAAGGCGTGTGGGTTCGACTCCCACCCCCGGCACCAGGACGTTGTTCGACCGGTTCTGAATCTTGGATCCGTAGCGACCGGCGCGGCGGAGGGAGCCCTTAGGGGTGTGAGCGTAGAAGTCGGCGGCGACGGCGATGGTGGAGCGGCCGAGGAGGGCTGCCCGGATGCGCGTCCATGTCGGTTGAGCGCGGGTGGGCATGGTAGCGGGGTGGGGGAACTTTTGCGGGCCGGCCGGCGTTCTTCACTGCGAACGACACTTGCCCAAGGGGGAACGTTTGTCTCGACCGCCGAAGCTTCTCTTCTTCGCTCTGGCCTGCATCACAGGGTTTGCCCTCGCTGCCTGCGGCGCTCGCGCCGACCGCGGCAGCCCTTCTGACGCCGTGAACGCTACGCCCGCGCCCCCCTCCGCTCCAAGCGAATCCGCGCTGCACGCCGCACGGCTCGACCTCGCCCAGCGGCTCCAGCTCGACCCCCTGGAGGTCCGTCTCCGCCGCCTGCAGCACGCCGGCTGGGATGGCTGCCTGGGCGTAAAAGTTGAAGGTCAGGCCTGCACGATGATCTTCATCGGCGGCTTCATCGCCTGGTTCGAAGCGAGCGGCCGCGAGTACCGCTACCACCTCGGCGGCGGCCGGTTTGTCGCAGCTTCGTTCGCACAAGGCGCCATCGAAGACGGTGCACCCGTCCCGCCGGAGATCCGCGCGGACTTCGCCTCCATCCTGGCCGACTACGCCGCGTGGGACCTCACCCTCCGTATCCAGGCGCCTCGCTCCGCCGTCGTCACGACGGCAATCGTGCCCGTCGACTTCCCGAACCTCTGCCTGGGCTTCGAACGCCCCGATACCGCCTGTGCGGAAGTGCTGACACCCGGGTTCATCGTCCTGTTGGAAGCGGGCGGGAAGCCGTACCGCTACCACGTGTCGGCCTCCGGGTTCGTCGCTACCGATTTCGAACAGGGCAGCCCGACCATCGAGCCGCCCGCAAATGCGCTCGCAATCCAGCAGGCCTTGCGCCAGGACTTCGCACAACGGCTCGGCGTTGCCGTCGGCCGCGTGAGCGTCTCTTCCTTCCGGCCGGTGACATGGCGAGACGGCTGCCTCGGCGTACACCGCCTCGGCGAGGCCTGTACGCAGGCGCTGGTCGAGGGCTTCCTCGCCCAGCTTGCGGGCCCGGATGGTCGCCTCTACCGGTACCACGGGAGCGGGAGCAGCTTCGTCGCTGCGACGTTCGAGGAGCAGGCAGGTGCGCAGCTGCAGGAGCCGCTTTTCCCCGAAGAGTAGGTGCGGCTACCTATCGGCTACGCATATCGATCCTTCGGGCGGCTTGACCTCAGTGGTAGCATGAGCCTGCAGCGCCCAGCGGCGCGCCGGGGGTGCCATGGCAACGCGTGAACGCACCCGCAAGGCCCGCTCCCGCGAGCAGCGCCACGACTACCTGCTCTCGGAAGCGCAGCTCGAGGAGATGTACTACTACATGCTCCTCGCGCGGCGCCTCTCCGAGCGGATGCTCATCCTCAACCGCCAGGGGCGCGCGCCCTTCGTCATCGCGGGCGCCGGCCAAGAGGCTGCTCAGGTGGGTGCCGCCATGGCGCTCGAGCGCGGCACCGATTTCCTGGCTCCCTACTACCGCGACCTGGCCATGAACCTCGTCTTCGGCATGACCGCGCGCGAAGCGATGCTCAACGTCCTCGGCAAACGCGACGACCCCAACAGCTACGGGCGCCAGATGCCGGCTCACTGGTCGAGCCCATCCCGCCGCATCGTCACCCAGTCCTCGGTGGTCGCTACGCAGCTCGTGCATGCGGTGGGCATCGCCCTGGGGGCGCGCCTGCGGGGTGAACAGCTCGTCGTCATGGCTTGCTGCGGTGAGGGAGCCACCAGTCGCGGGGATTTCCACGAAGCGCTGAACTTCGCCGCCATCCATCGCCTGCCTGTCATCTTCTTCGTCGAGAACAACGGCTACGCCATCTCGGAACGGACCGAAAAGGAGATGCCCGTCCCCCACGTCGCCGATCGGGCGCGTGCGTACGACATGCAGGCCGCTGTCGTCGACGGAATGGATTGCGTGGCCGTCTATCAGACGGTCAAACCCGCTGTGGACCAGGCGCGACGCGGTGGCGGGCCGTGGCTCATCGAAGCGAAGTGCTACCGGCTTTGGGCCCATTCGAGCGAGGACGACGATTCCCGTTACCGCCCACGGAAAGAGTTGGAGGAGTGGGCCAAGAAGGACCCCATCACGGTTTTCCGCGAGCGCGTGTTGGCAGACGGCATCTTCCCCCGCGAAGACCTTGAGGAGATCGAAGCACACGTGCAGGAGGAGGTCCGCGACGCTGTGGAGTGGGCGCTGGCCCAGCCCGACCCCGCACCGGAGGACGCCTTGACGCACGTGTACAAGGAGCGCTGAAGTGGCCGAGGTTTCGGTCCTCGAAGCGGTACGGTTGGCGCTCGACGAGGCGCTGGCCCGCGACGAGCGCACCTTCATCCTCGGCGAAGACGTCGAGGCCGGCGGCGTCTTTCGCGCCACCGAAGGTCTCGCGGCCAAGTATCCGGGCCGCGTGATCGACACGCCCCTCGCCGAATCGTCCATCGTTGGGATCGCCATTGGCGCTGCGCACTACGGCATGCGCCCCATTGCCGAAATCCAATTCGCCGACTTCATCCACGCCGCCTTCGATCAGCTCTGCTCCGAGGCGTCCCGCTGGTGTTACCGCACCCGAGGCGATGCCTGGCTGCCCCTCGTCGTGCGAACCCCGTGGGGCGGCGGCGTCCACGGAGGGCAGCATCACTCCCAGAGCATCGAGGCCTACTACGCCCACATGCCTGGCCTGAAGGTGGTGGCCCCCTCCTTCCCGGCTGACTACCGCTCTCTCCTCCTCGCTGCCGTGGAGGACCCGAACCCCGTCATCTTCCTCGAGCACAAGCGCACGTACCGCCTCATCCGCCAGGAGCTGAACGGCGCCCCGGCCGAGACGCGCATCGGCCGGGCGCGCATCGCCCGCCGGGGCGGTGACCTCGCCCTCTATGCCTACGGTCTCATGCTCCACGAATGCCTGGCCGCTGCCGAGGAGCTCGCTGCCGAGGGGATCGAGTGCACCGTGGTCGACCTCCTCTCCTTGCGGCCGCTCGATACCGAAACGGTGCTGGAGGCGGCCAAGGCCACGGGCAAGGTGCTCATCGTCCACGAAGACACGCTGACGGGCGGGTTCGGCGCGGAAATTGCCGCGCTCATCGCCGAACACGCCTTCGAATACCTCGATGCGCCCGTGCGGCGTCTCTGCGGTCCGGACATCCCGCCCATCCCGTACCACCCCGCCATGGAGGCCTTCTTCATGCCCGACCGGCAGAAGATCGCCGCCGCCGCACGCGATCTCGCTGCGTACTGAAGGAGCAACTTGTGCCCATCGTCACCATGCCCCAGCTGGGCGAGAGCGTTACCGAAGGAACCGTCCTCCGCTGGCTGAAGCAGCCCGGTGACCCCGTGGCACTCGACGAACCGCTGTGCGAGATCGAGACCGAGAAGGTCAACGTGGAACTGCCCTCCCCGTTCGAGGGCGTCATGGGGCGCCAGTTCGTGGCGCAAGGCGAAACGGTCCCGGTCGGCGCACCCCTCTGCGAGATCGTCTCTTCCGGGGCTCGTCCCGGAGACGTTCCGGTTCCCGAGGCGCCCCCTGCGCTGGCTCCGACGGCGTCTCCGTCGCGGCGGCCCGCCTCGACGCAAGCCGTGGCGAGCTCCCCGGCGCCGAGAACCGACGGCGATCGTCGTCATCGGTACACGCCCGCAGTCCTGCGCCTGGCGCGCCTCCACGGGATCGACCTTGAGCAGATTCGCGGGACGGGACTCGGCGGGCGCGTCACCCGGAAGGACGTCGAAGCGTACCTCGCCCGTGCGCAGGTGGAGGCGCCGACCAAGGGGCCTGCAGCGCCGCTGGCCGAAACGGCGGAGCGGGGTGCTCCCGTCGCACCTGCCCCGTACGAGGTAGTGCCGCTTTCACCCACGCGCCGGACGATCGCCGAGCGGCTCGCGCGCAGCGCGCAGGAGGTGCCGCAGGCGTGGACGCTGGTGGAGGTTGACGTCACCGAGCTCCTGAAACTCCGCGACCGGACCGCCGCGCGACTCGGGAGACACCTCACCCTGTTGCCGTTCGTTGCACAGGCGCTCTGTCGGGCGCTCCGCGAGCACCCGAACCTGAATGCCCGGTTCGAGGCGGGCGAACTACGGCGCTTCCGCGACGTGAATCTGGGGATCGCGGTCGCTGCCCCGAGCGGGCTCGTCGTGCCCGTCCTCCATCGGGCGCAAGAGCTCAGTATCGACGGCCTCGCTCGGGCTCTCGACGACCTCGTCGACCGAGCGCGGGCGGGCCGGCTCACGCTCGCCGACGTCCAGGGCGGAACGATCACGCTCAACAATACGGGCGCCTTCGGCTCCGTTGCGTCCCGGCCCATCCTCAACGCGCCCGAGGTCGCCATCGTCACCTTCGAACGCGTCGTTCGCCGCCCTGTCGTGGTGGCCGACGATGCGATTGCCATCCGGGCCATGGCGAACGTGTGCCTCACCTTCGACCATCGCGCTCTGGACGGCCACGAAGCGGGGGCGTTCCTGGCGACCCTCAGGCAGTTCATCGAGGCGCCCACGGAGGCATGACGCGGGAACCGGCAACCGCCAAACCGCCGGGAACCCCTGACCGGTAGCCCCTTGCAAACGAACGAGCGAGCGGCGAGTATCGGCTCGCAACGCTACGTCGAAGGAGGATCTTCGTGCCCGACACCGTCTTGCAGATTTCCGACGAGACAAAGGAGCGCTGTGAGTACGTCAAGCGCTTCATGGAGGAGTACATCTACCCCAACGAGAACGTGCTCTCACGGGGGGACGAGCGCGCCGAGCAGCTCATGAAGGAGCTGCAGGCGATCAATAAGAAGAACGGGTACTGGGCTCCCCACATGCCGAAGGAAGCCGGCGGCATGGGGATCCCGTTCCTCACCTACGCCTACATGAACGAGATCATCGGGCGGAGCCTGGTCGCTCCGCGCGCTTTCGGCTCGCAAGCCCCCGACTCCGGGAACGCGGAAATCCTCTGGCTCTTCGGAACCGAAGAACAGAAGGAGCGCTGGCTGAAGCCGCTCGTCGCGGGCGAAATCCGCTCCTGCTACTCGATGACTGAGCCCGCCGTCTCCGGCGCCGACCCGACGAACCTCCAGACGCGCGCCGTGCGCGAAGGCGACGAATGGGTCATCAACGGCCGGAAGTGGTTCAGCTCTGGCGCCATCGGCGCGGCCTTCGCCATCGTGATGTGCATGACGGACCCCGATGCTCCGCCTCACAAGCGGTTTAGCCAGATCATCGTTCCCACCGACACCCCGGGTTTCAAGATCGAGCGCATCATCGAAGTCTGGGGCGAGCACGACGCCAACCACCCGCAAATCCTCTACGACAACGTACGCGTTCCGGTCACGAACCTGCTCGGCCCCCAGGGCGACGGGTTCCGCATTGCGCAGAAGCGACTCGGCCCGGGCCGCATCCATCACTGCATGCGTACCCTCGGCCTTGCACAGCGAGCCTTCGACCTCATGTGCCAGCGCGCCGTGAGCCGCGAGGCCTTCGGAGGGCCGCTCGCCGATAAGCAGACCATCCAGAATTGGATCGCCGACTCCTTGGTCAACATCCAGGCGGCGCGCCTCCTCACGATGCAAGCGGCGCAGAAGATCGATTCCGGCGACGAGGCGCGGGTCGAAATCTCGATGATCAAGTTCTTCGTCGTGAACGTCGCTTGCGACGTCATCGACAAGGCCATCCAGGTTCACGGTGCCCTTGGGGTCACCACCGACGTCCCGCTCCAGGCCATGTACAAGTCGGCGCGGACGCTCCGCATCGCCGACGGTCCCGATGAGGTCCATCGGATGGTCGTTTCCCGCAGGGTCATCCGCAAGTACCGTGCCGGCGAGGCCTGGGACTTCCAAACCTTCGAGTAGGCGTCCCTCGGCGGCCGAACTGCGAGCGCCCCGGGCCTCCCGGGGCGCTCGCTCGTTCACCACGTATCGATGTTGGGGCGTTTCTTCCCCGTCCGCGGCGGCGATGGCGGCATGGCATCGAGCGCCGCGATGATGAGTCGGCGCGTGTCCGCCGGGTCGATGACGTCGTCGATTTCGAAGTGGGTGGCCATGTTCAGGGCCTTCCCGTGTTCGTACATCCGGGCCACCATCTCATCGAACACCCGCTTCCGCTCCACCGGGTCTTGGATGGCTTCCAGTTCACGCCGGTAGCCAAGCTTCACCGCTCCCTCGAGGCCCATGCCGCCGAACTCACCCGTCGGCCAGGCCACGGTGAACACCGGGGCACGGAAGCTGCCGCCGGCCATCGCCTGGGCGCCGAGGCCATACCCCTTGCGCACCACCACGGTGAAGAGCGGCACGCTAAGGTTCGCCCCGGTGACGAACATCCGCGCCGCGTGGCGGACGTTCGCTTCCTTCTCCGATTCTGGGCCCACCATGATGCCCGGCGTATCGCACAAGGAGAGGATGGGGAGGTCGAACGCGTCGCAGAGCTGCATGAACCGCGCCGCCTTGTCGGCCGCTGCGGCGTCGATGGCGCCCCCCAGGTGAGCGGGGTTGTTGGCGATGAGGCCCAGCGGGCGGCCTTCGATGCGGATGAGGGCCGTGATCATCGCTTGGCCGAAGCCGCGGCGCAGCTCCAGGACCGAGCCCTCGTCCGCCAGGATGCCGATGAGCTCGCGCATGTCGTACGCCCGGAGGCGGTTTTCCGGAACGATGTGCCGCAGCCGGCGCTGGTCTTCGCACTGCCACACGGGCAGGGGGCCCTGGAAGTACGAGAGGTACTGCTTGGCGACACGTACTGCCTCGGCTTCATCTTTCACAGCGATGTCGACCACACCATTCGGCACCTGGACCGACATTGGGCCGACCTCTTCGGGCCGGTAGACGCCGAGCCCGCCCCCCTCGATCATCGCCGGGCCGCCCATCCCGATGGTTGAATTCTCGGTCGCGATCACGACGTCGCAGCACCCGAGGATCGCTGCGTTGCCGGCGAAGCAGCGGCCGGAGTTGATGCCGATGAGGGGGACGAGCCCGCTCAGCTTTCCCCAGAGGTGGAAGGCCATCACATCGAGGCCGGCCACTCCCGGTGCGTCCGTGTCGCCCGGCCGGCCGCCGCCGCCTTCGGTGAAGAAAATGACCGGAAGCCGCCATCGAGCAGCGAGCTCGAACATCCGGTCCTTCTTCAGATGGTTCATGTGCCCCTGGGTTCCCGCGAGCACGGTGTAGTCGTAGGCCATCACCACGCAACGCGACTTCTCCGGCGGGAAGAGATGCCCGTTCACCCGGCCGATGCCGGCGATGAGGCCGTCGGCCGGTGTCCGCTCGATGAGCTCCTCCACCGGCCGACGCCGGCGCTGCGCAGCGATGACGAGGGCGCCGTACTCCACGAAGCTCCCCGGGTCGCACAGGTCTGCGATGTTCTCGCGGGCCGTGCGCTGGCCGGTCTCCCGCCGCCGGGCGACAGCATCGGGGCGGGCCTCGTCCCGCGTCTTCCGGTGCCGTTCGATGACTTCGGCGAGGTCGGGCCGGATACGGTCGAGATCGAGGGCAACGGCGGACGCTGCCGTTCCGCTCTCTCGGTCGGCAGGCAGGAGGTACAAGAGGGCCGAGCCCTCGGCGACGGTTTCGCCCACTGCCACGTCGATGCGCGCTACGGTTCCGGCAGCAGGAGCTGCCACGACGTGCTCCATCTTCATCGCTTCGAGCACGATGAGCGTGTCGCCGGCGGCGACAGCCTGGCCCTCCGTCACCTCCACTGCGACCACCGTGCCCTGCAGCGGGGCCTCAACGGCGAGACTCCCTTCGGGCGCGGGCGCGCTCCGGAGCTCCGGCGTCGCCGCAGGGCGCTTCCCGTGGCGCAGCACCGCCAGCGGGTCGGCACGGATGGCCTCAGCGGCCATCAGCAGCGCAGGGAGGTGGCGGTCGACTGTCCGTGTGTCGAAGGCGCCGTGTTCCACGCCGTCGAGGTCGAGGAGCGCGCGGAGAAAGGCGACGTTCGTCTCCGCGCCTGCGATGCGCAGCTCGCGCAGCGCGTGCCGCGCCCGGCGAACGGCCTCGGCGAAGGTTGGCGAGGGCGAGTGCACGATGAGCTTGAGGAGCAACGGGTCGAACCGCGGGTTGGGCCGGTAGCCCACGCGCGCGTTCCCGTCGATCCGGATGCCGGGCCCGCCCGGCAGGTCCAGCTCATCGATGACACCGGTCGTCGGCCGGACACTCCCGTCGGGGAGGAGCCGCTCGGCATTGACGCGCAGCTCGATAGCGAAGCCGTTCGGCGTACGCCCCTCCGGCAGGTCCAGGTCGGTCAGCGGGGTGCCGCCCGCGAGCAGCAGTTGATACGCGACCAGGTCGACCCCAAACACCTCCTCGGTCACCGTGTGCTCGACCTGCAGCCGCGCGTTTGCCTCGATGAAGTACCACTGCTCCGGGTCGTCGGCATTGACGAGGAACTCGAAGGTGCCGGCGTTGCTGTACCGCGCTGCTTCGGCCATCGTGACTGCCGCCTGGTACAGCGCGCGACGCGTCGATTCAGGGATGCCAGGGCTGGGCGCTACCTCCACCAGCTTCTGGAAGCGCCGCTGCAGCGAGCACTCGCGCTCGCCGAGATGGACGACGCGTCCCGAACCGTCGCCCAGCACCTGCACCTCCACGTGCCGAGCGCGGGGGAGCACTCGCTCGACGTACACGTCGGGGACGCCGAACGCGGCGGCGGCTTCGGATCGGGCGCGCTCGAACGCCTCCGGCAGCGCTTCTGGCTGCTCGACGACACGGAGCCCCCGCCCTCCGCCGCCTGCCACGGCCTTGAGCGCCACGGCGCTCCCTGGAGGCAGCGAAGCCAGGAACGCGCGCGCCTCTTCCAAGGAGACCGGGTGGTCGATTCCCTCGAGCACAGGGACGCCGCACGCGGCGGCATGACGGCGCGCCCGGGCCTTGTCGCCGAACAGCTCGAGGGTTTCTGGTCGCGGCCCCACGAAGGTGAGCCCGGCCTCCTCGCAGGCCCGGGCGAAGGCCGCCTGCTCTGCGAGGAAGCCGTACCCCGGATGGACGGCATCGCAGCCTGCCCGCGCGGCGGCCTCGACGATTCGGCGGATGTCGAGGTAGGCGCTCACGCCGGCGCCGCGGAGCGGCACCGCCTCGTCGGCGAGGTTGAGATGGGGCGAATCCGCGTCGTCTTCAGCGTAGACGGCCACGGTCCGCAGGCCGAGCGCGGCGGCGGCGCGAGCCACGCGGCCCGCGATTTCGCCACGGTTGGCGATGAGCAGCTTCCGGATGGGCACGGTGCGGCTCCCAGCGGGAACGGAAGGTCGACACGAACGGTCGCCGAGCCGATCCTACCGGGGCGGCCGGCGGCGGCAACCGAACCCGTGCGTTAACACGTGTTCCGCTAGGATCGGAATCGAGGTGGGCGCACCAGGAACACAGGAGGTGGCACGATGCCCCGGACGTTCGTCCACGTGAGCGTCTGCCGGTGCCGCATCTGCGAGGCGGCGCGGGCGAACGCCGGCAGCCGCCCGGCGCCCCAGCGCAAGTAGCGGCCTGCCGGCAGGCGCTCACCTCGGTTTTTGAACCCCTCATTTCCCAGCGCGGTCCTGTGTTGCGCACTCTGCGCCCCGCAGCCTTGTGCCCCGTGCTCCGTCGGGCAGCTGCTGCTCCATTCGCTAAGCTGGGAAGCGAGGAGGTCGAGATGCCGCGCTTGCACCCGTGGGGCGAAGCTGGCGATGACGAGGACCGGTCGGTGATCGCCGAGCAGATGGCTCCCGACCCCGAGGCAGAGGGACGACTCTACGAGCTTGCCGGCCGTGCGGATCTCGTCCCCAGCCGCACGCCTCCGGTGCGAGCCGTCGTCATCGCTGTCGATACGGAAGGCATGCGCGGGAAGGCGTCGGGTGTGGCCCGCACAGCGTCGCCGGTCCGCGGGCGCATCCTCTCCGTCCACCTCCGCTACCACCGGCAGGCCCCGACTTCGACGGATGTCCGCCTCCGCACGGTACCGAGTGAGGAGCGTTCGCCGGTCGAAATTCTCGTGGTGCCGGAATCGCACACCGATGGCTACTTCGCCCCCGATGCAGAACCCGTGTGGCGGCCCATGCCCCGAACCTACAGCTATGTGCCCTTCGAGGTCGACGCTCCGCTCGAGCTGGCCGTCACGGAGTGCGACGCGCTGGCGCCAGCGGTGGTCGCCACCATCTTCGTCGAGGAATCTGCTCCTCAACCGTGATGCCCGAACCGCTCGCCGAGCTCGCGCAGCGCATCACGGCCTGTGAGCGCTGTCCGCGGCTGGTGGCCTGGCGCCAGGAAGCGGCCGCCAATCCGCCCCGCCGATACCGCGGATGGGAGTACTGGGCCCGCCCTGTCCCGGGCTTCGGCGATCCAGACGCGCGACTGCTCATCCTCGGCCTCGCCCCGGCTGCCCACGGCGCGAACCGAACCGGCCGGCTCTTCACCGGTGACCGTTCGGGCGATTGGCTCTTCCGTGCTCTCCACCGCGCCGGGTTTGCCAACCAGGCAGCGTCCACGCATCGCGACGACGGCCTGGAGCTCGTCGACGCGTACATCACGGCCTCGGTCCGCTGCCCGCCGCCCGCGAACCGGCCCGCGCCCGAGGAACGTGCCGCCTGCTTCCCCTTCCTCGTCGAAGAGGCGGCGCAGCTGCGCAACGTGCGCGTGGTCGTCGCGCTTGGCGCGCTCGCTGCCGATACTGCTGCGCGGCTCTTCGGTCTGCGTCCCCGTCCTCGTTTCGCGCACGGAGCCGAGTACGTCCTCCCGGGCGGTCGCGTGCTCCTCTGCTCCTACCACCCGAGCCAGCAGAACACGTTCACCGGCCGGCTCCGCGAGGAGATGTTCGACGCCGTCTTCGCGCGTGCGCGCCAACTCATCGGGCTGCTCACAGCCGGTACCTCCGTTGCGCTACGATCTTCCGCGGGATGAGCGCACAGGAGCTTCCGCCTGCCCCCTTGGAGGGCATCCGTGTCCTCGACTTCACGTGGGCACTGGCCGGCCCCTTCGCAACGATGCAGCTCGCCGACCTCGGCGCAGAGGTGGTGAAGGTCGAATACCCGAAGCTTGAAGAGCGGCAACGCGGCTTCGGGCCCTACTACGAAGGCATTTCGACGTTCTTCTTCAGCCCGAACCGTGGGAAGAAGGGGATCTGCATCGACCTCCGCCGCCAGGAAGGCAAGGAGCTGGTGCTCGAGCTCGTCCGCCATGTCGACGTGGTGACGGAGAACTTCCGTCCGGGGACGATGGACCGGCTCGGGCTCGGCTACGAACGGCTTCGCCAGGAGAACCCGCGCCTCATCTACGCTGCGCTCAGCGGGTTCGGGCAGACTGGCCCGTACCGCGACCTCCCCGCGGTCGATGCTGTCGCCCAGGCGATGGGCGGGACGATGAGCCTGAACGGTGAGCCCGATGGACCGCCGATGCGCGTCGGCGTGAGCATCGGCGACATGGTGGGCGGACTCTACCTCGCGCTCGGCATCCTCGCCGCGCTCCACGCGCGCCAGCGAACCGGCGAAGGGCAGTTCATCGATGTCGCCCTCATGGAGGCGCAGATGGCCCTGTGCGAGAACGCCATCGTCCGCCATTCCGCCTTCGCCGAATCGCCGACGCGCATCGGGAGCCGACACCCGCTCGTCGCCCCTTTCGGGCCCTTCCCCACTGCCGACGGATGGATCGTCATCGCCAACGTGAAGGATTGGGAGCTGTTCTGTGCGGTGATCGAAAGGGACGACCTCGCTCATGATCCCCGATTCCGAACGAACGACGACCGCGTGCGGAACGTGGAGGCGTTGGAAGCTGAGCTCGGCACTGCCTTGCGCCGCCGGACGACCGAGGAGTGGTTCCAGCTCCTCGTCCGGGCCGATTGCTGCTCGGTGGGGAAGGTGAACACCATCGCCGACCTCTTCGATGACCCCCACGTGCAGGCTCGCGGGGCGCTGGTCGATGTTCCTTTGCCCTACGGGAAACCGGGCTCGTTGAAGCTGCCGAATACTCCCATTCGACTCTCGAAGACGCCTGCCCGGGTGGGGCGCCCCATGCCCGGTCATGGCGAACACACCGATGAGATCCTGCGCGGCTGGCTCGGCTGCTCCGACGATCGGATCGCCGAGCTGCGCGCGGCTGGCATCATCCGCTGAACGGTCGGAGGAGGGTCGCCATGCGCTTCTTCGACATGTTCCCGCCCGCAACGTGCGAGATCCCCGGCTGCAGCGGTCGCCCTGAGCGGCGCGTCCTCATCATGGGCGGCAGCCGGGCCTGGCTCTGCCCAGAACACGCTCGCCAGCTCGAGCGGGGACGCATCGAGCGGGTGAAGCGCTGAGCCTGCCGCTACACTTCCTCCAGGATGGAGCGTGCTGACGTCTGGGAGACGCCGCTCGACGGCCTGACGCTTGCCGAGTTCGAAGTGGAGGTCGACGGCGAACGCGTGCCGGGGATGGTGTACGTCCCCTCGGAGCACGAGACGCCCATGCCGCTCGTCCTGCTGCAGCATCCGGCCACCAGCAGCAAAGACGACTACTTCGTGGCTGAGCCTGCCCGCCTCTGGGCCAACCGCGGGTGGATCGTCGGAGGGTTCGACGCGCCCTTTCACGGCGACCGTGACCCCTTCGACCCGATGGCCTTGCTCCGCGACCGCGAGCTGCTGGCCTCCGCCGGCCGGCGCTACACCAAGGAGCTCGCGGCCATCCTCCGCATGCTCGCTGAGCGCTACCCCGTGGACGCGGGCCGTCTCGGGTTCGTGGGGTACTCCCTCGGGAGCATGTTCGGGATTCCCGCGGTAGCTGCGCATGGCGGGTTCCGGGCAGCAGTCTTCTGCCTCGTCGGCGAAGGCGGGCTCGTGGGCCCGGCCACGGGACCTGATAGCGTGTTGCCGGCCCTGCGTTCCACGGCCGTGCGCATTGTCGCCAAGACGCGCGACGAGCTCATCCCTCGAGAAGCGACGGAGCGCCTCTACGACGCTCTCCCCGGCGAGAAGGACATCGTCTGGCTCCCCGGTGGGCACTTCGAAATCGGGCCCGATGTCATCGGTGCCGCGGAACAGTGGCTCCTACGCTGGCTCGCCTGACGCGTGCTTGCGCTCGGCGGTACTCGACCGCTCGCCGAGCCGCTACGATGGCGCCGAGGAGCCCTCGTGTCCGACGTTCCGACGGCTGACCGCCTCGCTCCCGCCGACGTAGCGGCGCTCCGCGAAGCGTTGGACCGCGTCCAGGCGAACGTGGAACGCGTCATCGTCGGCAAGACCGACGTGGTGCGGTTGCTGCTCGTAGCACTCCTCTGCGAAGGCCACGTGCTCATCGAGGATGTCCCGGGCATCGGCAAGACCACCCTCGCGAAGGCCTTGGCGCAATCCCTCGGCTGCACGTTCCGCCGCATCCAGTTCACACCCGACCTGATGCCAGCGGACATCACCGGTGTGCACTACTACGACCCCCGGAGCGGCGAATTCCGCTTCCGCGAGGGCCCCATCGCCGCGAACGTCGTGCTCGCTGACGAGCTGAACCGCGCCACCCCGCGGACGCAGTCGGCGCTCCTGGAAGCGATGGAGGAGCGGCAGCTCACGGTGGAAGGCGTCACGACCGTCCTGCCGCGGCCGTTCCTCGTCGTGGCGACCCAGAACCCCATCGAACTGGAGGGAACGTTCCCTCTCCCCGAAGCCCAGCTCGACCGTTTCTTCCTGCGCCTGCGCATCGGCTACCCCGACGAGGCAGCCGAGGATGAGATGGTCCAGCGCCACGGGGGCTCGAGCCCGCTCGCGGAACTGGAGCCGGTTGTCTCGGCCGACGAAATCCTCGCCTTCTCCGCCTCGCTCTCACGTCTCTACGTCGACCCTGAGGTTCGCCGCTACGCCGTCCGGCTGGTCCGTGCCACGAGGGAGGAGCCAGCCCTCGAACTCGGAGCCAGCCCCCGCGCGAGCCTGGCCCTGGTCCGGGCGGCTCGCGCGCACGCCGCGCTCGCTGGCCGGGATTACGTCCTCCCCGATGACGTGAAGGCGATGGCTCCGCACGTCCTTGCACACCGCCTCATCCTTTCCAGCCAGGCGCGGCTGCGCGGCCGCACCACCGAGGACGTGCTTCTCGAGATCATCGACCGGGTCCCCGTGCCCATCGAGGGCTGAGAATGCGCGCGCTGCTCCTCCTGCTCGGGCCCTTCGTCGCGCTCCTCGGCTTCGTGGCCGACGTTCCGGTGCTCAGCGGCCTGGGTTTCCTCCTCACGTTCCTCGGGGTGCTCACTGCCCTGTGGCATCGGCACCTGTTCGCGGGCACGCGCTTCCGCATCGCGCTGGCAGAGCGGCGCCTCTTCCCCGGCGAACACACCACGCTCACCATCGAGCTTGAAAACCGGAAGCTGCTCCCCCTTCCCTGGTTCGAATGGCAGGTGGCCTTGAGCGACCCCTTGCGCGTGGAAGGGGAACGGCTCGCCGCCGCGGCCGCGCCGGGGTTCAGCTTCCTGCGGAAGGCTGGGACGCTGGGGTGGTACGCGCGTGCCCGATGGCGGTTCGCCCTCTCGAGCGAGACCCGCGGCTACCACCAGGTCGGCCCCGCCGAGGTGAAATCCGCCGACATCCTGGGGCTGGCCCCGCAGACGCTGCCTGCGCCCTCGGCCCTTCGCGTCGTCGTCTACCCGCGCGTCGTTTCACTCCCAGAGCTCGGCTTGCCGGCCGACCGCCCTTTCGGCGATGCGAAGGGGCGGGCTCAGCTCTTCGAAGACCCGCTCCGCGTCAAAGGTCTCCGAGAGTATCGCCCTGGTGACCCCCTGCGGCGCATCGATTGGAAGGCCACCGCTCGTCTCGGTGAACTCACGTCGCGAGTGTACGAACCGTCCGCTGCCCGCTACCTCTACCTGCTCCTCAACGTCGATACGCTCCCTCGCTCGTGGGAGGGCTACCTCGCCGATGACCTGGAGCGGACGGTGACGGTTGCGGCGTCGATCGCGGCCTGGGCGCACGAACACCGCCTCCCCGTCGGCCTGCTGGCGAACGGTTCGCTTCCCGATGCCGACCGACCGCTCCGCTTGCCGCCATCGGCCAGCCGCGACCAGCTGGTGCGCATCCTCGAGGCCCTGGCAATGGTGCAACCGCTCACCATGCAGGAGCTGGCGGCTGTCGTCCGGAAGGAGAGCGGACGCTGGCCGCTCGGCGCGACCGTCGTTCTCGTCGCCAGTCTCGTGCCCGACGAGCTCGCCGCCGAGGTCGTGCGACTCCATGGGCAGGGCTACCGCACCGCTGCGGTTCTGACGTCCGAGCGCGCCGACCCTGCCCAGTTGGGGCCCGTACCAGTCTATCGCGTGCTGCGCCTCCCAGCCCTTGCAGGGGCATTGCCGTGAGCTGGCTCGCCGTCATCGCCGCACTCGCCGCTGAAGCGCTGTGGGCGAGTGCCATCGCGCAGTGGATCGGTGCCGGGTATCGGCCCGATCAGCAGATCGTCCCCTGGCCCGGGTTCCTCGCCGTGGCCGCCCTGGGCTTCTTCGCTGCCAGCCTCCTGTCTCGCGTTAATCTTTCCCGGCGCGCATGGCTCGGAGCCGCGGCGATGGCGAGCTACGTGGTCCTCTATGGCACGCTCCGGTTCATCTTCGCGGGCGATCTTGCCCTGTGGGATTTCGGATGGGTGGCTATGTTCCTCCGCGACGCCGACGCTGCGGCCGAGCGGGGCGCCGATGCGTTCATCGCTGCCCTGCTCCTCGTTCCGCTCTGGGCCCGTGCCGCTGCACGAGGCAGCAGCGACGTGGACTTGGAATCATTCGGCCGCTCGACGCTACCTGTGATGGCTGGGGCGCCGCTTACGGCGGCGTTGGGCGCCGCCTCGAGCCGCGCCGATGCCATCGCCGCCACCGCGTTCGCTGCCGTCGCTGTTGGTGTCCTTGCGCTTACGTTCGCCCAGCTCGCCCGCAGCGGTGCGACCTTTGGTGACCTCCGGGCGGGGTCCTTCGCCGCTGTGCTCCTGGCCCTCGTGATCGGGTCGGTCGGAGCGGCGGTCGTCCTCTTCGGCGTCGTCTACACTGCCGCCGCCTCCACGATCGGCCACGCCGTCCTCGACGGCGCAGTGGTCGTCCTTACCTGGCTGCTGACCCCTGTGGCATGGACCATCGAGCGCCTGCTGAACCTCTTCCGTTCCGGCGAGGCTCCTCTCCAACCGCCGCGCGAGATCGCCCGCGGCATCCTCGGTACCGGGGAGCAAGCCAGCGAGTCACAAGGCGCTTGGGGATGGCTGGCGTACGTCGGGCGCGCATCGATCCTCATGATCCTGCTCGCGTTCTTCGCGGCCGTCGCGACGGCCGCGTTCCGGTTCTGGGGGCATCGCGCTCGCCCTGTCGGTGTCGGGCCCGAGGTCGCGGGTTCCGGCTCCCTTGCCGAGGACCTGATGGGCGCGCTTCGCCGGCTCGTGGGGCGCTCCGAAGGTGCTCTCCGCGCTCGGCGGCTCCACCCCGTGGCGGCGCTCTACCTGCGCGTGCTCGCCGCGGGCGCCCGCCGCGGCGTCGTCCGGGCACCCGGCAACACGCCGGAAGAGCTGCGCGAGCCCCTCAGGGCTGCGGTCGGCGATCCCGTGACGGACCGCATCACCGATGCGCTGGAGGCGTTCCGGTACGCCGGTCGCCCACCGGACGCAGACGCCGTCCGCCGCCTGGATGAAGAATGGCGCGTGGTCGAACGGCGCGGCTGATGGCGCTCAGAGCCGGAGGGCGGCCCACCCCGCCCCCGAAGCAGCCACGTGCGGCACGACAGGCCAGGAGTCGATGCGGAGGGCGTACTCGATATCCGGCCCGAAACCGGCGGCCGCGAGGTACCGCGCGTGGGCAGCCGAGCGAACCATCGCTGGCGCATCGGCTGCGCGGGCAAGCTGCGCTGCCAATAGGGCGCCGTCCCCGAGCTCGAGGTGGGATGCTTCGCCTGCGAGCCTTGCCACGTACAGCGCGGCGGTCGCGAAATCCTCCACGGCGAATCGCGAGCCGCGGTGGGTGCCCGCGCAGACGATGGCGACCCGCCGGTAGGCGGCGGCTGCTGCGGCCGCTGCCGAAAGGTTCACGAGTGACGCGGCGATGACAGTCCCTCGGCCTGCGGCGGCGAGGAGGGCGTGGGTGCCGTTCGTGGTGGCCATCACCACCCGCTTCCCCTCTATGGCGGCGGCCGCGGCTTCGGTGGGCGAATTCCCGAGGTCGAAGCCCTGCGGCCGGAAGCCCCGCTCTTCTCCGGCGAGCACCGCTCCTTCGGCGAAGGCGCGGGCCTCAGGGATGCTGCTCACGACCCGCACCTCGGCGGCGCCTCGTGCGAGGAGCACCGCGATCGTCGTCGTGGCCCGCAGCACGTCGATGACCAGGTAGCACTCCGCATCGACTTCGGAGAGCTCAACGGGGAGCAAGGCAACATCGAGGTGGCGGAGGGCGGTCATGCCCGCCAGTATCGGCCGTGGCGGGCGGCGGTGCTATCCTCGGTGCCGATGGATGCCCCCGTCGGCTTCTTTGATTCGGGCGTCGGAGGCCTGAGCGTGGCTCGCGCCTTCCGCACCCTCGCCCCGGGTGAGCGCATCCTCTATTTCGCCGACACGGCCTGGTTCCCGTACGGTGGGCGCCCGCCGGCGGAGGTTCGGAAGCGGGCATTCGCGGCAGCCCATGCCCTCATCGCGGGCGGCGCGAAGCTCATCGTCGTTGCCTGCAACACCGCCTCTGCGGTAGCGCTCGCCGACCTCCGTGCTGCGTTCCCCGTGCCCTTCGTCGGCATGGTTCCGGGCCTGAAGCCCGCCACGGCGCAGACTCGGACGGGCGTCGTCCTCGTGCTCGCTACTCCGAATACGCTCGATGGGGAACTCTTCCGTCGCGTCCAGGCAGAGTACGGGAGCGGCGTCGAGGTTCGCGCCGTCGCAGGACACGGCCTGGCCGAACTGGTGGAACAGGGCCTGGCAGGAACGGCGCAGGCGCGTGCGGCGCTCCGCGCTATCCTCGGGCGGCACGTGGCCGCAGGTGCGGACGTCGTGGTGCTGGGCTGCACCCACTACCACTTCCTCGCCGCAGATATCCGAGCGCTCTTCCCTGGGGTCGCCGTGGTCGATACGAGCGAAGCGGTGGCCCGGCGCGCCGTCGCTGTGCTCGAAGAGCAAGACCTCACGAACGGGGGCGGGGCACCGGCCCCAGTGAAGCTCCTCGCTTCTGGCCCGCTGCAGCGGCTGGAAGCAGTCGCCCGCAGGCTCGTCCCCGAGTTCTTCCCGACGGTCGCGGAGACACGAGCGTGACGCACTTCTTCGACCGCCTCGCCGCCCGCACGCGCGACGTTGGCTCCTACCTCTGCGTTGGTCTGGACCCCCAGCCGGACCTGCACACGGCGGACGAGCTCGCCGACTTCCTCATTCCGATTGTGGAGGCGACCGCCCCCTACGCGGCCTGTTTCAAGCCGAATCTCGCCTTCTTCGAAGCGCATGGGATCCCCGGTCTGCGGTCGCTCGAACGCGTGCTCGCTGCGGTTCCCCGCGGAATCCCCGTCATCGGTGACATGAAGCGCGGCGACATCGGCTCGACGTCGAAGGCCTACGCACGAGCCGCCTTCGACGTGTGGGGCTTCGACGCCGTAACCGTGAGTCCATACCTCGGCTTTGAGGGTATCGAGCCGTTCCTTTCGTACGCCGACCGCGGTGTCTACGTGCTCTGCCGCACCTCCGCATTGGCAGGCGCCGCAGACCTGCAGAGCGAGCGCCTCGCCTCAGGGCTCCGTGTCTTCGAGCACATCGCCTGGCTCGTGGGGCGCCGCCCGGAGCGAATGGGGCTCGTCGTGGGCGCGACTGCCGCAGGCGACGAGGTGGCAGCCGTGAGGCGGCTCGCGCCCGCGGCCAGCCTGCTGGTGCCCGGTGTCGGTGCGCAGGGCGGCGATGTGGAGACGGTCCTGCGGGCTGCCGGCGCACTCCCTGGCAGCATCGTGTTCAACGTCAGCCGTGGCATCCTCTATCCGGAGGGGCGGCCGGCGCGGCCGCCGGAGGCTGCGGCAGCGGCGGAACGGCTGCGCGACCGTATTGCCGCCGCGGTACGATAACCTGCGCATGCTCCGCTTCCCCGACTTATCCGTCGGCGACGTCTTCCGCATGAAGCGGCGCCATCCCTGCGGCGGCTGGGAGTGGCGTGTGTTCCGGGTCGGCGCCGACGTGGGCATCGAATGCCTGCGCTGCGGACGACGTGTCATGCTCGAACGGCGGCGGTTCGAAGCCCGCGCTGATCGCATCGTGCTCCCCGGCGGCAGTTGAGCGATGAGCGTCGGCCCGAAGGCTGCCGGGCAGCTCCCGCTCCTGCAGGAGCGCCCCTTCCGGATGCTCACCATCGAACGGCTCAGTTCGCGTGTGGCGAACAACGCCGTCAACTTCGGCCTGGTGCTGCTCATCGTCGATGCCACGGGTCGCGCCTTCATGAGCAGCCTCCTCGTCCTCACGCTGGTGGTGCCCTCGACCGTCGCAGGGCTCGCCGCCGGCGCTGCGGCTGACCTCTTCCCGAAGCGCCTGCTCATCGTCACCGGGAACTTGGTCCGCGCGGGCGTCTGCGCCGCCCTGGCCTTCCAGGAGCCGCAGGTGTGGGCCTACTTCCTCGTGGCTCTGGTGATGGCTTCCGCAACACAGATCGCGACGTCGGCCGAAGCAGCAATCCTGCCCACCATCGTGGCGCGTGAGCGGCTCGTGCGCGCCAACGCCATCGGGCACGCCGTCACGGGGCTGGGCCAGATCCTGGGGTTCGCCGTTCTCGCGCCGCTCACGCTACGGCTCGTGGGCGAGCCGCGGCTCCTCTTCGGCATCGCCGCGGTGCTCTTCCTCGCCGCTGCGGCCTACGGCGTGGCCATCGGCCGGCAGGAGCGGGGCACGCGCGGTGAGGTGGGTGGCGAAGTCCGCGACGTCTGGTGGCGGGTGGGCTGGCGGCAGATGCGCCGCGACCCGCGGGTGCTCCGCGCCGCGCTCGAACTCACGCTCCTCGCCACGACGATGACCATCATCGCCGGGCTCGCACCCTCGTACATTGAGGAGGTGCTGAACCTGCCGGTAGAGGTTGGGGCCGTCGCCCTGTCGCCGGCGGCCGTCGGGATTGCTCTGGGCCTCCGCCTCGCGGGATGGCTCGCCCGCAGGGTTCCTCACTACGCCCTCAGCACGGCGGGATTCGCCGGGTTCGTCCTGTTCGTGGGCGCTTTGGCGTTCGTCGACCCGTTGGCGCAGTTCCTCGCCGGTTACGCGCCGTTCGCTTGGCTGGGGCGCGTCGAGATCGGTAAGTTCGACGGCGGCGGCGTCCTGGCGATGATGCTCGTCGTGCCGCTCGGGTTCTGCTACGCCTTGGTCGCGGTTGCCGGGCAGACCACGCTCAACGACCTCGTGCCCATCTCGCTCCAGGGGCGCGTGTTCGCGACCCAGGGCGCGATGGCGGCCCTGGCGGCGTCGGGCCCGGTGCTGGCGTTCGGCGCCCTCGCCGATGCGATCGGCGTCGAGCCGGTACTCGCCCTCCTAGCGGCCGCCACCGGCGTGGCGGCCGTGGCCAATCTCCGGGCGGCCCGCCGCCAGCGGGAAGGCAGCCTCACTCCCGCTGCCCCGCTGCGGAGCGGGTGACGCTCCTGGCGCGGGAGCGCGGTTTGCTGCACGATCGATTGACTCGCCGATCGCGCCCTGCCTAAGATCGCCTCGGAGTCTCCTCCGCGGAGAACCGTGGATTGGAGGGTGCGCGGTGAGGGAGATGACGATCGAGAGCGTCAGGCTGAGCCTGACCAACTACCAACGGGTCGTCATCCTGCGCGAGAAGGGCACCGACCGGTACTTGCCGATCTGGATTGGGCCGGCTGAAGCGGATGCCATCGCCGTCCGTCTGCAGGATGTGGCCGTGGCCCGGCCGCTCACCCACGACTTGCTGCGCAACATCCTCGAGGAACTGGGCGCGAAGGTCGTCTACATCGTCGTGAACGACCTCGCCAACGATACCTTCTACGCCCGCATCGTCCTCGAGTTCAACGGGCGGACGCTGGAGATCGACTCCCGCCCGTCGGATGCGATCGCATTGGCGGTGCGGGCCGAGGTGCCGATCTTCGCCGAGGAATCGGTGCTCGACCAGGCCGGTGTCACCCTCGACGAAGAACCGGAGTCCGAGAGCACGGCAGCCCCCAGCGAGCCCGTCACCCCCGAGCGGACGAAGCCTGTCGACCCGCAGGAGCTCGAGAAGCTGGGCGCGTTTAAGGAGTTCATCGAGGGCCTCGACCTCGACGACTTCGACGAGCGGCGGAAGTCCTGACGTCCCCGGCCTGGCTTGCGCAATGCTTCACAATCCCCGTATCATGCGCGAGGCTTGAGGTTCGGGGGCGCCCCGAGGAGGCATCGTGGGCAGCTGGGCCGTACCCGCTGCCTATCTGCTCGGTATCGGGTGGTACTTCGCCACCTGTATCATCCTCGGGGTAGCGCTCGGCCGTTGGGCCGACGACGCCACCGGGCTCTCGCCGCTCTTCACCCTGCTGGGTGCAATCTCCGGCCTCGCCCTTGCGCTGTATGGGGGAATCCGCATGCTGCTCGATTTCCTCCGGCGCTTCGGCGGGGACTGATGCGAGGGGAAGCGTGAAGAAGGCGGTCATCGCGGCCATCGCAGCCGTCGCCGTCATTGGCTGGCTCGGCATCGGGCTCCTCATCGCCCGGGGGCCCCAGCCCGAAATCATCGTCCCCGCGGAAATCATCACGAAGGTCGGGCCGCTGAACATCTCCAACACGCTCATCACGTCGTGGATGTCGATGGTCGTCATCATCGGCATCTCCCTGGCGGCGACCCGAGGGATGCAGATGCTCCCCAGCGGCCTCCAGAACTTCGTGGAGGCCGTCATCGAGTTCCTCCTCGATCAGGTGGAGAACGTCGCCGGCACGGTCAACGGCCGGCGTTTCTTTGCAGTGGTTGCGACCTTCTTCCTCTTCATCATCGTTTCGAACTGGATGGGCCTGCTCCCCTTCTTCAACGCCATCGGGAAGACTGAGGACGTCGGGTCGCACATCTTCCACGAGATCGCCGTCCATGCCGAAGAAGGGAAGCCCTTCGAGGAGGAAGAGAAGTTCGCCGCCTGGTTTATGGAGAACGCAGCCGGCTTCGCCATCACGAAGCCCGGCGGCAAGGCCGTGGAGTTCCACGTGCCGGCAGGTACGGAGCCGGGCGAAGCGCTCGACCGGTACATCGTGTTCCTTGCTGAATCGTTCACCGAGTACCACCGCGAGCACGAAGACGAGCACGCTGCCCCGACAGCCTCGGAGGTGAAAGCGGCCCTCGCGGCGTTGGAAGCCGACCCCACGGCGCCGAAACTCGTCACCGCTGAAGCCCGCGACCACGGCACAAACGAATCAGGACATGGTGAAGTCCACGGGGTCGAGAGTCCATCGCTGCACGTTGTAGTGACGGGGGTGGAGTTCCCGGGTCAGAAGCTGGCACTCGTGATCCCCCTCTTCCGCAGCGCCTTCAGCGACATCAACAACACGCTTGCACTCGGCTTCTGCTCGTTCCTCATCGTCGAGTTCTTTGGCTTCCGCACGCTGGGGTTCGGCTACCTCCGGAAGTTCTTTAATTTCTCCAGCCCGATCATGGCGTTCGTCGGGATTCTCGAGCTGCTCTCGGAGTTCATTCGCATCATCAGTTTTGCTTTCCGTCTCTTCGGCAACATCTTTGCCGGTGAAGTCTTGGTCGTGATGCTCACGTTCCTCATGCCGTTCCTGCTCGTCGACATCATCTACGGGCTGGAACTCTTCGTGGGCTTCATCCAGGCAGCCGTATTCTCCCTGCTGACGCTCGTCTTCCTCGTAATGGCAGTGGAGCACCACGGGGACGAGCATGAACATCCCCATGGGGGCTCGGAGGTACGCCATGCCTAGTGCGAATCGGGGGGAAACGTTCCGCCCGCGCGCAATTGCAAACACTAGCCCAAACGGGGCGAAAACAGGTAACGGAGGGAGTTGAAGTACCATGGACCTCGCTCATCTGGTCGCGTTCCTGCAGACGTTCAACGACCCAAATGTCGGCAAGGCGATGGGCGCCGGCTTGGCCATGGCGCTTGGTTCGCTCGGGCCCGCCCTCGCCATCGGCTGGCTCGTCGGGAAGGCCATGGAGGCCCTGGGCCGGAACCCGGAAGCCCGCGGCGCCATCCAGACCAACATGATCCTCGGCGTCGCCTTCGCAGAAGCGATCGGCATCTACGCACTTCTCACGGCGATCATCATCGCGTTCGTCATCTAACCGGTTCGCCAGCACCGACGAGGTAGCGCAATGGGCCAGGCCATCGAAGCCCTCGGCATCAACCTTCCCCAGCTCATCGCGCAGGTGGCGAACTTCTTCGTCCTCCTGCTCATCCTGCGCTTCACGCTCTACAAGCCCGTGTTGCGCTTGCTCGATGAGCGTCGTCAACGGATCGCCGAGGGCCTGAACGCCGCCGAGGCGGCCCGCGCCGAAGCTGCCCAGGCCCAGGCGAACATCCAGGAACAGCTCGAAGCCGCGCGGCGCGAAGGGCAGCGCCTCGTGGCTGAAGCCCAGGAGATCGCCAACCGCATCCAGGCCGAGGCGCGGGAAGCAGCCGCGCGGGACCGCGAAGCGGCGCTCGCCCGGGCCCGGGCCGAGATCGAGCTGGAGCGGGACCGCGCCATCGCCGAGCTTCGGGCAGCCTTCGCCGACCTCACCATCGCTGCAGCCGAGCGCGTCATCGGCCAGGCCCTCGACCGCCAGGCGCACCAGCGGGTGATCGAAGACGTGCTCGCCCAATCACCCTTCAGCGGGAACTGAGCCGTGGCCGGATCTGGAGACCCCGCCCGCCGCTACGCCCAGGCTGCCTTCGAGGTCGCTCTCGAAGAGGGAAACCTCGCGGCCTGGCGTGCCGGTCTCGCGGACGTCGCGCAGGTCTATGCCATCCCCGAGGTGCAGCTCTTCCTCGGGGACGACCGAATTCCGCTCGACGAGCGCCTGGCGTTCGTCGACCGGGTGCTCGACGTAGCCCCAAGCGTTCGGAACCTTGCCAAGCTGCTCGTCGTCAAACGGCGGGTGCCGCTGGCTCCCCGCATCGCGCACCTCTTCAATCGTCTTGCGGATGCCCATGAAGGGGTCGTCGAGGCCGAAGTCACCACGGCCACCGATCTCACCCCGGAGCTGCGGGTGCGCATCGAACGAGCCCTCGCCGAGGGCCTCGGTGGCCAGCAGATCCGGCTCACGCATCGCACGGACCCGTCGCTCCTCGGCGGGATCGTCATCAAGGTCGGCGACAAGCTGGTGGACGGGAGCGTGCGAACGCGTCTCCGTCTCCTCCGACAACACCTCGCCGCCGCGCCGTGAGCCCGCGAGCGGGGCGGCGTTACGCCAGGAGAACAGACCATGGCAGTTCGGGCTGAGGAAATCACCTCCATCCTGAAGGAGCAGATCAAGAATTTCGGTGCACCCGTCGTCTCGGCCGACGTTGGGACGGTCATCGAGGCCGGCGACGGCGTCGTCCGGATCCATGGGCTTTCGGGGTGCATGCTCTCCGAGCTCATCGAGTTCGAGAACGGCACGATGGGCATCGCCATGAACCTCGAGGAGGAGACCGTCTCGGCCATCGTCCTCGGGGATTACATCGGCATCAAAGAGGGCACGCAGGCCCGCTCCACCGGCCGCATCATCGAGGTGCCCGTCGGTGACGAGCTCATCGGCCGCGTCGTCGACCCGCTGGGCCGGCCGATCGACGGCAAGGGCCCCATCAAGACCTCGAAGACTCGGCCCATCGAGCGGATCGCTCCGGGCGTCACCCTCCGCAAGAGCGTCGACACGCCGGTGCAGACTGGCATCAAGGCGATCGACGCGATGATCCCCATCGGCCGCGGGCAGCGCGAGCTCATCATCGGGGACCGCTCCACCGGGAAGACGCAGATCGCCCTCGACACGATCATCAACCAGAAGGGCGGCGACCTCATCTGCATCTACGTTGCCATCGGCCAGAAGGCGGGGAAGGTCGCCCAGGTGGTGGCGATGCTCGAAGAGTACGGCGCGATGGAGCACACCATCGTCGTCGCTGCCAACGCCTCGGAACCGGCGGCGCTGCAGTACATCGCCCCCTACGCCGGCTGTGCCATGGGCGAAGAGTTCATGGAGAGCGGCCGCGACGCCCTCATCGTCTACGATGACCTCTCGAAGCACGCCTGGGCCTACCGTGAGCTCTCGCTCCTCCTGCGCCGGCCGCCAGGGCGCGAGGCGTACCCGGGCGACGTCTTCTACCTCCACAGCCGCCTGCTCGAGCGCGCGGCGAAGCTCGCGAAGGGTGGGTCCCTCACGGCGCTGCCCATCATCGAAACGCAGGCAAACGACGTCTCTGCCTACATCCCGACGAACGTCATCTCCATCACGGATGGGCAGATCTACCTCGAGCCCGACCTCTTCAACGCCGGCATCCGCCCGGCCATGAACGTGGGCATCTCCGTGAGCCGGGTTGGGTCGGCGGCACAGACGAAGATCATGAAAGCCGTGTCTGCGGGCATGAAGGGCGAGCATGCGCAGTTCCGTGAGCTGCAGGCCTTCGCCCAGTTCGGGACCAGCGACCTCGACCCGACAACGCGGCGTCAGCTCGAGCGCGGCATGCGCGTGAACGAGGTGCTGAAGCAGGGCGTCTTCGAGCCCCTCTCGCTCGCCGAGGAAGTGGCCATCCTCTATGCGCTCACTCGCGGCTTCCTCGACGACGTGCCCATCGACAAGATCCGCGATTTCGAGCTGGGCCTGCGCAAGTTCATGAAGAGCAACCATCCCCAGCTCATCGATGCCATCCACACCAAGAAGGAGCTCACGCCGGAGATCGACGAAGGGCTCCGCACGATGATCAAGACCTTCAAGGAGTCGGTCCCCTACTGAGGCCCGCTCCGGCTTGCTGAGAGAGGACTCGGCCGATGGCAACCATCCGCCAGCTCCGCCGACGGATTCAGAGCGTTCGTAACACCGCGCGCATCACCCACGCCCTCGAGCTCGTGGCGGCATCGAAGATGCGCCGGGCCCAGGAGCGCGCCCTCGAAGGGCGGCCCTACGCCGAGAAGCTCGAAGCGGTGCTCGCCGGGCTCGCCGGTGTACTCGCCCGCACCCAGTCGCTCGAATCGCTGCATCCCCTCCTCCAGCGCCGCGAGGAGGTGCGCACCGTCGGTGTATTGCACATCACGCCCGACCGGGGCCTCTGCGGGGGCCTGAACGCGAACCTCAATCGCAGCGCGGGCATGTTCGTTGCTTCGCTCCCGCAGCCGGCGGCGATCGTCGCGGTGGGGAAGAAGGGACGGGACTTCTTCATTCGCGCGCGCCAGAACGTGGTAGCGGAATTCACAGAGCTGGGCGATTACCCCTCCCAGCTCGATACGCTCCCCATCGCGCGCCTCATCATCGAGGACTACCTCGCTGGAGTGGTGGACCGCGTGTACATCTCCTACGCACGGTTCATCAACACCGTGACCCAGCGGCCCGTCGTCCAGCAGCTCCTCCCCATCGAGCCGCCGGAGGCTCTCGGCGAGGAAGCGGCGGAGCAATTCCGAGTGGACTACATCTTCGAGCCCTCTCCGAGGGCGGTCTTCGAACGGCTCCTCCCGCGCTACGTGGAGATGCTCATCTACCACGCCGTGCTCGAGTCGGCCGCGAGCGAGCAATCGGCCCGCATGGTGGCGATGAAGAACGCAACCGACAACGCGAACGAGCTCGTCCGCGAGCTTACCCTCACCTACAACAAGGCCCGCCAGGAGCAGATCACGAAGGAGCTCCTCGATATCGTCGGCGGCGCGGCGGCGATCCAGAAATGACGGACCGGCGCTTCGCTGCGGTCATCTTCGATATGGACGGCGTGCTCGTGGACGGTGAGCCACTCCACTTCCGAGCGGTGAACCGACTCCTCGCGGCGGAGGGGAAGTCGATCACGCTCGAGCAGTACAAGCCGTTCATGGGCACCAAGGCCGGTTGGCGGCAGATGGTCGAGGCCCTCGGCCTCTCCCTCACGCCGGAGGAGTACCGCGACCGGTACAACGCGCTCATCCTCGAGGAGTACCGCCAGCACGCGGAACCGATGCCGGGGGCGGTGGAACTCGTGCGCCAGCTGCAGGCAATCGACGAGCCCATCGCCCTCGCCTCCTCGTCCGCGGCCGAATGGGTCGAGGCCTGCCTCGAGCGGATCGGCCTTGCCGAGGCATTCGACGTCGTCGTCACCGGGAGCGATGTCCACCGCGGGAAGCCCGACCCGGAGATCTACTTGCTGGCGGCCGAGCGCCTCCGCGTGCCCCCGGCGGCTTGCCTGGCGCTCGAAGATGCTCCCGCCGGCATCGAAGCTGCCCGCCGAGCCGGGATGACCGTGTGGGCGATCCGCACGCCGTACACGGAGGGCCTCGACCTGGGCGCTCCCGACCGCGTGCTGCGCTCCTTGCGCGACGTTCACCTTGCCGACATCGTGGGGGTGGCAGCGTGATCCGCCTCTCGTCGCATCCGAACCTCTGGAGGTCCAGCTATGGTCATGACCGCTGAGCGCACCGAAGGCCGCGTGGTGCAGATCATCGGGACTGTCGTTGACGTCGAGTTCCCGCCCGAGAAGCTGCCGCCTATCAACAACGCCATCGAGATTTACTTCGATGACGGCTCGATGGTCGTGGCGGAAGTGCAGCAGCACCTGGGCAACAATTGGGCCCGCTGCCTCGCGATGGGCTCGACGGACGGCCTCCGCCGAAACGCCCGCGCCGTCGACACGGGGCAACCCATAGCCGTCCCGGTGGGGGAGAAGGTGCTGGGCCGGATGTTCAACGTGCTCGGCCAGCCTATCGACGACCTTCCCGCCCCGGAAGACGCGCCCCGCTGGCCTATCCACCGCGAGCCGCCCTCCTTCGAGGAGCAGGAGACGCGCCCGTCCGTTCTCGAGACCGGCATCAAAGTTATCGACCTCATCGCGCCGCTCGTGCGCGGCGGAAAGGTCGGCCTCTACGGCGGTGCCGGCGTCGGGAAGACGGTCATCATCCAGGAGCTCATCTCGAACATCGCCCGCGAGCATGGCGGCTACTCAGTCTTCGCCGGCGTCGGCGAACGCTCGCGCGAGGGGAACGACCTCTGGGTCGAAATGAAGCAATCGGGCGTCATCACGAAGATGGCCATGGTGTTCGGCCAGATGAACGAGCCGCCCGGAGTGCGGCTGCGTGTGGCCCTCACCGGCCTCACCATGGCCGAGTACTTCCGCGACGTGGAGGGCCGTGACGTCCTCTTCTTCGTCGACAATATCTACCGTTACACGCTGGCCGGCATGGAAGTCTCCGCCCTCCTCGGCCGTATGCCGTCCGCTGTGGGGTACCAGCCCACCCTGGCGACCGAAATGGGAGACCTGGAGGAGCGCATCACCTCGACGAAGAAGGGCTCCATCACCTCCTTCCAGGCCATCTACGTCCCTGCCGACGACTACACCGATCCCGGCGTCGCCACGACCTTCGGCCACCTGGACGCTGTCGTCGCCCTTGAACGGTCCCTCGCAGAGCAGGGCCTCTACCCGGCGATGGACCCCCTCGCGTCGTTCTCGCGCGCGCTCGAGCCGCGCGTGGTGGGCCAGGAACACTACGACGTGGCCCGGGGCGTCCAAAGGGTGCTCCAGCGGTACAAGGACCTACAGGACATCATCGCCATCCTTGGGATCGACGAGCTCTCGGACGAAGACAAGCTCATCGTCGCACGGGCACGAAAGATTCAGCGCTTCCTCACCCAGCCGTTCTTCGTGGCCGAGGCGTTCACCGGCCAAGAGGGGAAGTACGTGCCCATCCGCGAGACGATCCGCGGCTTCAGGGAGATCCTCGAGGGGAAGCACGACGGCTTGCCCGAGCAAGCGTTCTACATGGTCGGCACCATCGACGAGGCCGTGGAGAAGGCGCGCCGTCTGCAGGAGGCTTGAGATGCCCCTCACCGTCGAAATCGTGACGGCCGAGCGCGTCGTCCGGACGGAATCCGGCGTCGATGCGCTCATCGTGCCGAGCATCGAGGGCCAGCTCACCATCCTGCCTCGACACGCGGCACTCATGACGATGCTCGAACCCGGAGAATTGATCTTCCGCAAGGGCGGCGCGGAAGAGGCTTTCGCCGTCACCGGCGGGTTCATGGAAGTGAAGCGCGATCGGGTCATCATCCTCGCCGACGCTGCCGAGGCCGCGGAGGAGATCGACATCCAGCGGGCGGAGGCGGCGCGTGCCCGGGCCGAGGCGCGCATCCGCGAAGCGAGGGCGCGCGGCGCCTCCGAGGTGGACCTCGCGCGGGCTCAGGCGGCGCTTCAGCGGTCGCTGGTTCGGCTCCGCGTGGCCCAGCGGCGGCGGCGTCCCGGTCCGCCGCGCCCAGGCTGAGCCACTCGTTGCTCCGGGCTTTCGCCGGGCCCTATCCTGGCGCTGGCAGATGAACACGCAGCGTTCGCGCGGCCCCCGCCTCGTCGTCCACGGGGGCGCCGTGCTCCAGGGTACCGTCCACATTTCGGGGGCGAAGAACCATGCCCTCGCGGCGATGTGTGCCGCCCTCCTCACCGACGAGGACGTCGTCCTCACGAACGTGCCGGCTATCCGTGACGTCGATACCCTGGCCGAGCTGCTCGTAAGCCTCGGTGCCACGGTGGAGCGCGTCGCACCCGGAACGCTCCGATTGAACGCGGCCGCCGTGTCCCAGCTCGACCCGCCCACGGAGCTCATCTCCGAGAACCGTGCTTCCTTCCAGGTGATGGGGCCGCTGCTGGCGCGCTTCGGTCGGGCCTCCTCTCCACCGCCCGGCGGCGACGTCATCGGTCAGCGGCCCATCGATGTGCATCTCGAAGGGTTCGCGGCGCTGGGGGCAGAAATCTCGCGCGTGGGCGAACGGTTCACGGCGCGCGCCACCGCACCCGATGGTCGCCTCCGAGGGGCGCGCATCTTCATGGACTACCCCTCGGTATCTGGCACCCAGAACGTGATGATGGCCGCGGTCCTCGCGCGGGGGCACACCACCATCGTCAACGCCGCCACCGAGCCCGAAGTGCAGGAGCTCGCCCACCTCCTCAACGCCATGGGAGCTCGCATCGCGGGTATCGGAACCCAGATCCTCGAGATCGAGGGCGTCGACGCCCTTCACGGGACCACGGGGCGCATCATGCCCGACCGGATTGAGGCTGGTACCTATGCCATCGCGGCGGCAATGACGGGCGGTGCGGTTGACCTCTGCGATGCTCCTGTGGGGGTCATGGACGCCCTCCTCGCCAAGCTACGAGCAGCCGGTGCCGAGGCGGAACCCACCGAGCGTGGGCTCTCGGTGCGGCGGAACGGGACGCTCCGGGCCGTCAGCTTCCAGGCGCTGCCGTATCCGGGGCTGGCGACCGACCTCCATGCGCCCCTCGCGGCACTCCTCACCCAGGCCCAGGGGATCTCCGTCATCCACGAACGCGTCTTCGACAACCGGATGCTCTACGTTGGCGAGCTGCGGAAGATGGGCGCGGAAATCGTCAGCACCGGTTCCTCGGCCATCATCAGCGGGCCCACGAAGCTGCACGGCGCGCTCGTCCGTGCGCTCGACGTGCGCGCTGGTGCCGCGGTGCTCCTCGCCGCGCTCGTCGCCGAAGGCACCACCATCATCGACGACATCCACCACCTGGACCGGGGATACGAGCGGGTGGACGAGAAGCTCCGCGCGCTCGGGGCATCCCTGGAGCGAATCTGATGGTCTTCGATTTCCTCGCGCCGTTCTTCACCCCGAAACGTGCCGGCATCGACCTCGGCACGGCGAACATCCTCGTCTACGTGAAGGGCCAGGGCATCGTGGTCAACGAGCCCTCGGTGGTGGCGAAGCACAACCGCGACGGCGCCATCCTGGCCGTGGGCAACGAAGCCCGAGCGATGCAAGGGCGCACGCCGGGGACGATCAGCGTCATCCGCCCCATGCGCGATGGGGTCATCGCCGACTACGTGACCACCGAGGCGATGCTCCGCTACTTCATCGGTCAGATCACCGGGAGGTTCAACCTCATCCGCCCGGAGGTGATGATCACCGTCCCTGCCGGGGTCACCAGCGTGGAACAGCGCGCCGTCCGCGATGCCGCTGAACAGGCAGGCGCGCGAAAGCCTGCCCACCTCATCCCCGAGCCGCTGGCGGCTGCCATCGGGGCGCAAATCCCCATCGCCTCTGCCCGAGGGAACATGGTGGTCAACATCGGCGGCGGGCGCACCGAGGCCGCCGTCATCTCGCTCTTCGGCATCGTCGTTTCTGAATCGGTGCGGATGGCCGGCGACCGGATCGACGAGGCGATCATGGCCTACGTCCGCAGGCGACATAACTTGATCATCGGCGAGAAGACGGCTGAGGAGGTGAAGATCGCCATCGGCTCCGCCCTCCCCATCGAAGAGGGACTGCGCACGCAGGTCCGCGGGCGCGATCAGCTCTCGGGCCTGCCGAAGACGATCACGCTTTCCAGCGTGGAGATTGCCCAAGCCATTCAGGATTGCCTCGGTGTCATCGTCCAAACGGTACGCGCCGTGCTCGAGAAAACGCCTCCCGAGCTCGCTGCCGACATCATCGACCGGGGGATCGTCCTCACAGGCGGCGGGGCGCTTCTCCGCCATCTCGACGAGCTGCTCACGGAGGAGACGGGTGTGCCCTGCTACGTAGCCGACAACCCGCTCGAGTGTGTGGCCATCGGGGCGGGCATCGCCCTCGACCACCTGGACATCATCGAACGGAGCTTGCCGACCGAGGAGGAGACGCTCGTCGGTCTCTACCCCCACGCGGAACAGCCGTAGCGGGGCCGGCGCGCCATTACTTCGCCGAACTGCTTTGCCGCTGCTTCAAGTGGTACGTCATGCTCTGCATCGCCAGGACGGGGTCGATGTGCCGGATCGACACGTCTGAGGGCACGTGGGCCGTCGTCGGGGCGTAGTTGAGGATGGCGCGGACACCGGCGGCCACGAGACGATCGACGACTTCCTGGGCGACGCGCGCGGGCACTGCCACGATGCCGATGTCCACGGGCTCCCGCCGCAGGAACTCGTCGAGCTCGTCCACGCTGCGGATGCGCACCCGCCCCACTTCCTTGCCCACCAGCGCCGGGTCGGCATCGAAGGCGGCCACGATGTGGAATCCCTGGGGCTCGAACCCGCCGTACTCCACGATGGCCTGTCCAAGGCGCCCGACTCCCACCACGATGACCCGCCACTGACGGTCCAGGCCCAAGATTTCGCGCAACTTCGCGAGAAGCAGCTGCACGTTGTACCCACGCCCCTGCTTCCCAAAGCGCCCAAAGTAGCTGAGATCCTTCCGGATCTGCGCGGGCGTGACTTCCAGCATCTCGCCGAGGGTCTGGGAGCTTACGACCTGCTCGCCGCGCGCGGCCAGCTCCGCCAGCGCCCGCGCGTAGAGGGGGAGCCGATTGATCACGACCTCGGGTATCTCTAGCGGCATCGCACGAGCCCGTCGGATCTTGTGAAAATCGTAACTTGCCGACTATACGTCCTGCGAAGTGAGTTGGTCAACAATCGAACGTTGCAGAGGCCAGCGCGTTGGGCCATTGCGTCGTTGACCGCAGCTCGGCGAGGCTCGACCATAACCCTTGCCGCCACCCTCTGCCACCGTTCGGGAGTCGTGTCGTGAACCTCCGCATCCCTGGTCCCACCCCATGCCCGCCCGACGTCCTGCAGGCCGCCGCCGGCCAGATGCTGAACCACCGCGGGCCCGAGTTCGGCGCCATCTTGCGCCGCGTCACCGATGGCCTCAACTGGGTCTTCGGCACTACCCGAGACGTCCTCTCCATCACCACCTCGGGGACGGGCGGCCTTGAAGCTGCCGTGGTCAACACCCTCAGCCCTGGGGACCGGGTGCTCGCAGTCTCCATCGGCTCCTTCGGCGACCGGTTTGGGAACATCGCCGCCGCTTACGGAGCCGATGTCCAGTGGTACAAGACCGAATGGGGCGAAGCTGCCGACCCCGCAGAGATCGCTCGTCGGTTGGACGCCGACCCCGCCATCACCGCCGTCCTCGTCACGCACAACGAAACGTCCACGGGCGTCACGAACCCTCTCCAGGCCATCGCCGCCGAGGTGCGCAAGCGCGACCGCCTCATCCTGGTGGACGGCGTGAGCAGCGTGAGCTCCATCCCCTGCCCGGTCGAGGAGTGGGGGCTCGACGTCGTCGTCAGTGGGTCGCAGAAGGGCTGGATGGTCCCGCCGGGTCTCGCGTTCGTCTACCTGAGCGATCGGGCGTGGGCTGCGTACGAGCGCTCCCGCATGCCGAAATTCTACTTCGACGCCAAGCGCCACCGGGATGCTCTGGAACGGAACCAGAACCCGTGGACGCCCGCCCTCTCGGTCTACTTTGCCCTCGATAAGGCCTTTGAGCTCATGCGGGCGGAAGGACTGGACCGCATCTACGCGCGCCATCGGGAGGTCGCCGCCTATACCCGCGAGCGGGTGAAGGCCATGGGCCTGAAGCTCGTCCCGGTCGATGAGCGGTACGCCTCCGACACGGTCACCGCTGTGTGGTGGCCGGAAGGCGTCGACGGGAGGGCGCTCGCTCGGCGCGCACGGGAGGAGTTTGGTGTCGTCCTCGGCGGCGGGCAGGGCAAACTCGAAGGAAAGATCTTCCGCGTCGGCCACATGGGCTGGGTTCGCCAGGAAGATGTCCGGGACGCCCTCGACGTCGTCGAGCGGCTCCTCAGTGAGGCGCGGGCTGCGGCCTCGGCGTAGCGTGTTGCGCCTCCTGCGATGCAGCTTGCATCCAGGCGGCTAGCCATGCAAACTGCATGGCGTGGACGCACGCCAGTTCCTCGCCGCGCGCCGCGCGCTCGGTCTTTCGCAGGCAGCCCTTGCCCAGGCGCTCGGGGTCGACCAGGCGACCGTTAGCCGCTGGGAGTCCGGGAAGGCGCGCATTCCCGGCACGGTGGAGCTGGCGCTCCAGAAGCTGAAGGAGTCGCTCTTCGCCATGCCCGCCAACGGCCGCCCTGCCATCCTCGTCGCTGACCCCATCGCCGCCGAAGGCGTCGAACTCCTCCGTTCCATCGGCACCGTAGAGGTGCGCACGGGATTGCGCGAGGACGAGCTGGCAGCCATCATCCCCGACTTCGCCGCGCTCGTCGTCCGCAGCGAAACGAAGGTGACGCGGCGGATCATCGAGGCGGGCCGCAACCTCGTGGTCATCGGGCGGGCCGGTGTCGGGGTCGACAACATCGATCTCGAGGCCGCCACCGAACGGGGTGTCATCGTCGTCAACGCCCCGCAGGGGAATACCGTGGCGGCTGCCGAGCACACCATCGCCCTCCTCCTCGCGCTTGCGCGCCACATCCCGGCCGCCGATGCCTCCATGCACGCCGGCCGCTGGGAGCGGAGCCGCTTCATCGGCACGGAGGTCCGCGGGAAGGTCCTCGGCATCGTCGGTTTGGGGAAGATTGGCACCGAGGTCGCCCGACGTGCCCTCGGGCTCGAGATGCGGGTACTCGCGTACGACCCTTACGTGCCGGTGGAGCGAGCCGAACAGCTCGGGGTGCAATCCGTCGATTTCGAGACGCTCATCCGCGAGTCCGATTTCATCTCGCTCCACGCCCCGATGACCCAGCAAACCCAGGGCCTCATCGGCGCGTCCGAAATCGCACGGATGAAGCCGGGGGTCCGCATCATCAACGTGGCGCGCGGCGGTATCGTCGATGAGGCCGCCCTCGCCGAGGCTCTCCACAGCGGCAAGGTGGCGGGTGCCGCGCTCGATGTCTTCGCACAAGAGCCGCTGCCGCCTGACCATCCCCTTCGGCACGCGCCCAACGCCATCCTCACGCCGCACCTCGGGGCCTCTACCGCCGAGGCCCAGGAGCGGGTCGCGGTCGACGTCGCCGAACAGATCGCCGAGGTGCTCGCCGGCCGGCCGGCCCGGTACGCCGTCAACGCTCCCGCGCTCCCGCCCGAGACGCTGCGCGTGCTGGGCCCGTACATGCGAGTCGGCGAAGCCATCGGCGCCATCGCGACGCAGCTCGTCCGGGGCACGATCTCGCGCATCGAGATCGACCTGTACGGCGAGGTCGCCGAACACGACACCTCGCCTATCAAGGCGTCGGTCATCAAAGGCCTCCTGAAGCCCATCAGCGAAGAAAACGTGAACATCGTCAACGCCAGTCTCGTGGCCCAGAGCCGCGGCTGGGTGATCCAAGAGCGCCTGAACAGCTCGCACGACGTCTACGTGAACCTCATCCACCTCATCGTCCACACCAGCGACTCGGCCATCGACGTCGCAGGAACCACCCACCGAGGGCAGCTCAACCTCGTGCGGCTGATGGGTATGGATATCGACCTCGTGCCCGAGCCCGGCAGCTACCTCCTCGTGTGTGACAACGAAGACCGTCCGGGCATGATCGGCAAACTCGGTACCATGCTCGGCCAGTTCGACATCAACATCAGCTCGATGCAGGTGGGCCGGCGCGAGCGCCGCGGTCGGGCGGTCATGGTGGTTGGCCTCGATGAGCGCCCCACAGACGAGCAGCTGGCGCAGATCGAGGCCATCGACGGCATCTACAACGTTCGGCTCGTGGAGCTCTAGCCGGCGAGATCGCGCAGCGCGTGGAAGACCACGCCGGTCGCGAGCTTCGGGTGGAAGAACGTCGACTTCTGGGGTAGCCGTTCGCCCCGGTCGGCCAGCGCCACCACGTCCCGCACGTCGACGGGGTTCAGGAGGAGCACCACGCCCGCCGCAGCGCGTTGCTCCGCGAGTGCCTCCGGGATGCTGTGGAGGTACTCGACAGCCCCCGCACGGAGGTCGTCCTCTGTGAGGCCCCAGAGCGGCCGGATGATGCCCCAGTAGACGGCGTTGGGCGGTACCGACATCCAGGCAGCGCTACGGCCGCTGCCCGAGGCCTCCGCCAGCTTAGCGGCGTCGCGCAGCGTGAGCAGGAGCGGTGTCGTGCCTTCGAGTCCCAGGGCGACGACTGCGCCCTTCCCCCTGCCGAGGCCCGCTTCGATGGTCTCAGGGGCGGTGTCGGGCAGGCGCTCGACCTCCCACCACGGCGCGAGCCTCGTCTCCCAGTCGGAGGGTGCGGGCTGCGGCACGCGGCGATGGATGGGACGCACCACCAGACCCGGGTCATCGAGCGGCACGACGGCTGCCATGGCGTAGCGCGCGGGGTGGTGCTCGGGGAGGGGCCCTTCCCGCTCCTCGAGCCATCGTTTGTAGGCCACCGCCGTTTCGTAGCGGTGGTGGCCGTCGGCGACGTAGAAGGTTTCGGTGAAGAGCGGTGCCAGCGCGCGCATGGCGGCGCGGTGCGCTTCCACCAGCCACAAGCGGTGCACATCGCCGTCGAGGCTCGCCCCTTCTATCGCGGGCCGCAGCTCCTCACAGGTTGCCTGCAGAAGGGAGCGCAGCGCACCCGCCCGGTCGCGCGCGAGGAGGAAGACGGGGCTGAACTGCACGCCGGCAGCCTGCAGCAGCCGGAGCCGGTCCTCCTTGGGACCGGTCATCGTGTACTCGTGAGGGCGGACGGCGCCGACCTCCCACGGCTGTGCTTCGACCCCGACAATGAGGCTTCGCCGTCGGTAGGTCTGACCCTCGTAGAGGAACTCCTGTTCGTAGCAGTAGAGCGTGGGCTCTGGGTCCTGCGCGACGATGCCGTCCCGCAGCCAGCGGCGGATGCGATCTGCCACCGCGGCGTACGCGTCGGCCCCGTCGGCCGCGAGCTCGAGGTGCACGGCGTTGTACGGGCTCGAGGCAGCCAACTTCCGCTGGAGATCGGGCCCGATGACGTCGTACGGAGGAGCCAGCAGGCTGCCGAAGGCGCCGGCCTTCGGCGTGTAGCGCAGCCCTCGGAGTGGCAGGAGCTGCGGCATCTACATCTCCGTCTGCGTCGGTTTGTGGGCGAATGGAGCCGCCCGTACCATCGACGTTGCCACATGCGCCCGTACTGCGTCTTCTGCAACATCGTGGCCCGGAAGGAGCCGGCGACAATCGTCTACGAGGACGACGACGTGATCGTCATCCAGAACATCCTCCGTTGGGCCCCGGTCATGCTCCTGGCGATGCCGAAGGAGCACCGGACCCAGGCCGAACTCTGGCAGGATATCGGCCGCGTCGGGCGGGTGGCGGTCGAATTGGGGCAGGCACTCTGCCCTCGCGGCTTCCGGCTCCTCTCCAACTTCGGCTACGACGCGATGCAGAGCCAGGAGCACGGCCACCTGCACATCGTCGGCGGTACGCATCTCGGCCCCTACGCCTGAGGCTCCAAGGCGGAGCGCTGTGCCTCGAGGAGCTCACTGATGCCCCGCTCGGCCAAAGCGAGCATCGTGTCCAGTTCCTGCCGGGTGAACGGCTTCCGTTCGGCCGTGCCCTGGAGCTCTACGAAGTCGCCGTTGCTCGTCATCACCACGTTGCAATCCACTTCGGCGGCAGCGTCTTCCTCGTAGCAGAGGTCGACCATCGGCACGCCTCCGACGATGCCAACCGAAACGGCCGCCACCTGTGCGCGGATGACATTGGCAATGGCGCCCTGTGCTTCGAGCCGCCTCACGGCCAGGGCCAGTGCCACGAAGCCGCCCGTGATCGATGCCGTTCGTGTCCCGCCGTCCGCCTGCAGGACGTCGCAGTCGATGGTAATGGTCCGAGGGCCGAGAAGCTCGAGGTCGACGACGCCGCGCAGCGCGCGGCCGATGAGGCGCTGAATCTCCTGCGTGCGGCCGGTCGGCCGGCCCCGCTCCACTTCGCGCGGGGTGCGCGTGTGCGTCGAGCGCGGCAGCATGGCGTACTCTGCCGTCACCCAGCCGCTCTCGGTGCCCCGCAGGAACGGCGGCTGCCGGTCCTCGACGGTTGCCGCACAGAGAACGCGGGTGCGCCCGCACTCGATGATGCAGCTTCCTTCGGCGTAATCGAGCACGTTCGGCAAGATGCGCACCGGGCGAATCTGGTCGGGCCGGCGCCCGTCGCGTCGCTCCACGTTCCTCTGCTCCGTCGGCTACGGGGTCGTGGCTCCGAGGGTACCCCCTCGCTCAGCCCCAGGCAAAGGAGCTGGCAAGCTCAGCGCTCCGTCTCGAACCACACCCGCTTCCCGTCGCTCAACATGGTGATGCGCCCCTGCTCGTCCGTGCGGAATATCGCCGACCCTGCCCGAGCCAGCGCACGCAGGGTCGCCGGTGCGGGGTGCCCGTACGGGTTTCCGGCCCCGACGCTGATCACCGCCGCCTCGGCTGCCATCGCCGCGAAGAATCCGGGGCGGCTCGTTGCGCTCCCGTGATGCGGCACCTTCAGGACGTTGATAGGGCCGACGGCACCAGCGATGGCCTCCTGGGCGGCGGCCTCGATGTCTCCAGTAAGGAGGATGCGTACGTCGCCGTAAACGATCTCGACGACGAGCGAGGCGTCGTTCGGCTCATCGAATTCGACTCCTGCCGGTGGCCACACCACACGGAAGGTGACGCCGTCGACCTGCCACTCCGTTCCGGCCACCAGGACCTCCGAGTTAGGAACCTCGCGGGCGAGCGCGCTCCACGCCTCGCCGGTGGATGCTTCGCCGTTCCAGCCGGTGCCGCTTCGGATGCGGTAGCGCTCTGCCAGCGCCGCACAACCGCCCACGTGGTCGGCCTGGGGATGCGAAACCAGGAGCCGGTCGATCGTCCGGTCCCAGGGCGGGAGGACCTCGCCGATTTCCCGCAAGAGCACGAGACCGCTTGGCCCGCAGTCCACCAGCACGTCGTGTCCGTTGGGTGTGGTCACGAGGATGGCGTCGCCTTGGCCCACGTCGAGGAACGCGACCTGGAGCACGCCGGGGCCGGGGATCTGCGCTGTTAGCGTGAGCGCCGCGAAGGCACCGGCGCCGCCGGCGAGGGCGCCGACCAAGACCCTGCGCGCCCAGCGGCCATGGGGGCCCACGACTGGCCCTTCGGCGGGGAGGGGCCGGCGCCGCGCGGCCAGCCATCCCAACGCCAGCAGTAGGGCAGTCATCGCCAGCATCGCGAGGTGGTTCGGCGAGGGAAGATCGACGGCTGCCCAGGGCTCGCCGCCCAACGTTTCCGCTGTCCACACGATCGCTCGCAGGGGAACGTACGCGAGGAGGCCCGCAGGCCGCTCCAGTGGCTCCCACAAGATGGCCGCAGCCGCCGCGGCCGCGGAACAGACGAACGCTGGAACGAAGAGCGGCTCCGCGACCACGTTGGCCGCCGGGCCCACCAGCGAGAGCGTGCCGAACGTCGCCCAGCTGATGGGCGCGGTGGCGAGTGTGGCGCAGAGGGTGAGGGCCGCCACGCTGCGCAGTGGACGCGGTACTGCCCACGCCAGCCGAGCCGCCGTGAGCATCCGCGCCAGGATGGTATCGGCCCAAGGGAACCAAGCGATGAGGCCGGCGGTCGCAGCACAGCTGAGCTGGAAGCCGACGTCGTCGAGCAGCCGCGGGTCAGCGGCGGTCATGGCTACCGCGGCGAGCCCGAGCGCCGGCAGCCCGGCCTGCGGGCGTCCGATCGCGAGGCCGGCGAGGAAGATGCCCGCCATGATGGTGGCGCGGACGACTGGGGGATCGCCACCAGCTGCGGCTGCGTAGGCGAGCGCGGCGAACGCTGCCGGTGCTGCGGCCCAACGTCGGCCGACGAGAGGCACCAGCAGGGCGAACGCTGCTGCCGTCACCAGGGCTACATTCGACCCCGACACCGCGACGAGGTGGGCGAGGCCGCTTCGCCGGAATCGTTCCCGCAGCTCGGGGCCCATGCCTTCGTCGCGCCCAACAAGGATGCCAGCTGCGAGGGATGCCTCCGGCTCGGGGAGCGCCTGTCCGAGGGCCCACTCGATCGTTGCCCGGGCCTCGGATGGAGCACGCTGCCACCCTGCGCCAACGCGCTCGCCGAGCCGCTCCAGCCGCGGGCGGTACAGCTCTCCCACGATGCCTCGCTGCAGTAGATAGGCGGCGTAATCGAACTCAGGGCTGGACCGAGGCTGCTGGAGCACCCCCGCAAGTCGTACTCGCTCGCCGGGCGCCAGTTCCGTGTACTGCGTGACGACAGTGAGCACCCGGCCGTCGATGGGGCGGTTTTCCGGTGCGAGCAGCCGCTCGGCTCGGACCGTGTAGCGGCGTGTAGTTGCCCCGTACGATGGCTCGCCCTCGACGACTCCTTCGAAGGTGATGCGCGCCCCACGGTAGGCGAGGAGGGCCGGTGGTGGCTGATCGTGCGCCGTGGCCAGCCGCCACCCGCCGGCGAGCGCGAGCATGGCTGCAACGGCCGCTAGCACCCAGCCGCGGTGTCCCCACCGGGCCACCGCCCACGGTGTCGCCGCAGCGGCGGTCAGGCCGCCCGTCCACCACGGGGCCGCGGCGAACGCCGTGAGGCCGGCGCCGAGGAACCACCCTGCCGCGATCGCGAGCAGTACCACGACCGGGGAGCGTAGCAGAGGCGCAAGTCGTTTGACGGGTGCTCAGGGTCTCCGTATCGTTCCCGGCGGGCGCCGCCCGGGCGCCCGAGTTCGCCTGTCAGGGAGTCGAGCATGGCCGTGCAGTCGCGCGATGCCGCCATCGTGGGCATCTACGAGTACCCGCGCCGCCGCGCGCCGGGGGTGTCGGTCCTCCAGATAAAGGCGGAATGCGCCGCCCGTGCCCTGGAAGATGCCGGCCTCTCGTGGAAGGACGTCGACGGCCTCTACGACGCCCAAGATGGCCCCGGGATGGCAGGGCTCTCGCTCGCCGAGTACTTCGGGTTCAAGCCGAACGTCATCGATACCACGGCTGTCGGAGGGTCCTCGTATGAGTTCCACGCCTCGCATGCGCTCCGCGATATCCAGCGGGGTAAGGTGAAGGTCGCCCTCCTCACCTACGGCTCGACTGCTGCGAGTGATGCCCGACGCATTGGGACGGGGGGCGGCATGGGCGGCTGGGGTGCTCCCAGCCCTCTTTCCAACATGACCGACCCCTGGGGGATGACGCTCATCTCGAACTACGCGATGGTGGCTCACCGGCACATGTACCAGTACGGGACCACGTCCGAGCAGCTCGCTCGCATCGCCGTCGTCACCCGGGCCCACGCCATGCGCAACCCCGAGGCCGTGCAGGCGATGAAGGACCTCGAGTTCGAGAACGTGCGGGAAATTACCGTTGAGGACGTTCTGAGCTCCCGCATGATCGCCGACCCGCTCCACCTCCTCGACTGCTGCATGATCTCCGACGGCGGAGGAGCGGTGGTCATCGCTTCGCGGGACGTCGTGCGCGACACGCGCCAAAAGCCGGTTTGGATCATCGGCGCCGGCGAAGCGACGAAGTACGTCGAGAACGACGGCGACATCACCGTCAGCGCCGCTGCTCAGTCGGGGCCGCTCGCTTTCGGCGAGGCGGGCGTGCGCCCCGAGGAGATCGACGTTGCGATGATCTACGACTCCTTCACCATCACCGTGCTCGTCTGCCTCGAAGACCTCGGCTTCTGCAAGAAGGGCGAAGGCGGCCAGTTCGTCTCGGAGGACCGACTCCATTTCCAGGCAAAGCTGAAGCCGGCGCTCAATACGGACGGTGGCGGCCTCTCTTCGAACCACCCCGGTATGCGGGGGATCTTCCTCCTCATCGAAGCGACGCGTCAGCTGCGCGGCCAATCGACGTCGCAGGTGCCCGATGCGAAGCTCGCTGTGGCCCACGGCAACGGCGGCCAGCTGGGCGGTAACCATACCGGCGGCACCATCATCCTTGCGAGGGACTGACGATGCCTGCACCGCGGCCTCAACCCCGATTCCCGGAGCCCGATACCCAGCCCTTCTGGGAGGCGACGAAGGAGCACCGCCTCACCTATCAAACCTGCCGCAGCTGCACCAAGGTAGTGTTCTATCCACGGGCGCACTGCCCCCACTGCGGCAGTCGCGACCTCGAATGGCACGACTCCAAGGGCCTGGGGACTGTCTACACGTACAGTGTGGTGCGTCTCAACCGGCACCCGGCCTTCGCCGAGCTGGGCCCCTACGCCGTGGCCTACGTCGACCTCGACGAAGGGTTCCGCATGCTCACGAACATCGTCGGTGTCGCCGACCCGGTGAAGGACGTGCACATCGGCATGCGGGTGAAGGTGCGCTGGGAAGACCAGGAAAGCGGAATCTCGCTCCCCATGTTCGAGCCTGCCTGAACGGGCCGGTGCGCCTCAGGCGCTGAAGCGATACCCCTTCCCACGGATCGTCTGGATGCAGTCGGGGGTGCCGGCGGCCCGCAGCTTCCGCCGGAGGTTGCTCACGTGGGCCCGCACGAGCGTGCTCGCTCCCGTCGCCTCGCGGAACTGCCAGACATCGACGAGGAGGTCTCGGGGGTGGAGCACCTGCCCCTCGTGCTCCATGAGGTAGGCGAGGAGGTTCGCTTCGAGGTTCGTGAGGTGCACCGAGCCCGCAGGGCCTCGCAGCGTGTTCGTGGCGAGGTCGAGGTCGATTCCGCGGCGCTCGGGGTGCGCGCGCCCCTGCCCGAGCTGCTCCCGGAGCGCCTCACCCAGCGCTTCCAGCGGGAATGGCTTCTTGATGATCGGCCCTTCGACGCGCAGGTTGGGACGCCGCGCGCCCCTGCGGAGGAGGTAGATCACGGCCGGCTTGGCGCCGTTCCGGTTCGCCGCCAGCCACTGGCCGAAGACGGTAAAGTTCGCGCCCGTTTCCCCGCGGGGCACTCCCTGGATGTCGACGACGAGCGCATCGACTACCAGCGTGGTGAGGGTCTCCATCGCCTCGTCGTAGTCGTTGGCGGTGAGGGTGTCGTACCCCCGCCCACGGAGATACTCAGCAACCGCGCTGCGCAGCCGAGGCTCGCGCGAGACAACGTACACCACTGCCATGTCGTTGGCCGCCTCGTGAGAGCTTCGGGGCGATGCAGCATCTTCCCCGCCCCCTGCCCTTGGTGTCAAGGAACCCCTTGTCCTGAGCCGACATAAAGAGCATTAAGGTTTTGTATCCCAGCAGGCCGCCCGTGGCGACCTCACTCCGCCAGCAGCTCGTACGTGATCTGCTCGATCTGCGCCTTCACCACCTGGTGAGGGGCGGCAGCGTTGACCCAAATCCGGTTGGTGATGCTGGACCGCACGAGCACCTCCCAGGCTTCGAACTCGCCCGCCGGCACGGTGACACGTGTCCTGCGCAGGACCGTGACCTCGGCGACGGTGATTTGGGCTGTGCCGACGCTTACATTGTGGTAGGCGCCCTCCCACCCTTCTTCGAGCGGGATACCGCGCACCAGCCACAGCATCGATTCGTCGTCGTACCAGCCGGGGTCGGGGCTCGTCTCGTCGGGTTTCGGCAATTCCCGGGTCACCGACCGGGTCTCGCCATCGAGGTCGAGCGTCAGCGTCACCTGGTCCGCCTCGTACCGAGCGGTGCGGGTGGCTGTGCGGTTCTTCTTCGGGTCTACGTTCACGCGCTTGGCCGAGAACGGCTGCAGCGTGCGAGAATCCACCACTGCTTCGCCATCGTCGCGGAAGCCTTCCTCGTCGTAGCAGAGGCGCTCGAGCTTCGTCCTTCCGGGCTCGGCCTCCGGTGTCGTGCGGAGTTCGCAGTAGCCGTAGATGTGTTCACGCTGGACGAGCTGGTATCGGTACGCCTCCGGCCCGGTCCACGGCGGTGCCTGGAAAATCTTGCTCGTTGGCCTGGTGTCCTCGCCGCAGGCTGCGAACAGAATCAGCGCTACTCCGCCGAGCAGGCTCCCCAGGCGGAGCCATCCGTTTCGTCGGGTCGCCATGTCCTTACCTCACGTCGTGGAAAGGGTGAGCGCTGCCTGTTCGATCCTCCGCAGCGCCTCCTCGATGTCGTCGGCGGAGACGTCGAGGTGGGTAACCATCCGAATTCGGTTGGCACCGAACGGAACTGCGAGCACGCCGTGTTCGGCGAAGGCGCGGAGCCATGCCTCCACGCTGCCCCGGCGGACGTCGATCACGACGATGTTCGTCTGCGGGTCGTTCGGGACGAACGCATCGATGCGCCGCAGGCCCTCGGCGAGCCGCTTGGCGTTGCGGTGGTCCTCTTCCAGCCGCTCCACGTGGTGCTCGAGGGCGTAGAGCGCCGCGGCCGCCAGCACACCCGCTTGCCGCATGCCGCCGCCCAGCATCTTCCGGAAGCGCCGCGCCCGGGCAATGAACTCGCGTTCCCCGCACAAGATGGAACCCACCGGCGCCCCGAGACCCTTGGAGAAGCAGAACATCACCGAATCGGCGTTCCTTGCCAGGCGTTCCGCCGGAACCCTGAGCGCGACGGCCGCGTTGAAGATGCGCGCGCCATCGAGGTGGACGCGCAGCCCTGCCCGGTGCGCCGTGTCGCAGAGCGAGTCCATCGTCTCGACGCCGAGCGCGGCTCCCCCGCACCGGTTATGCGTGTTCTCGAGGCAGAGGAGCGTGACGTTCGGTACGTGGATGTTCGGCGGGCGGATGGCGGCGCGAACGGCCTCGGGGTCGATGGAGCCGTCGTCGCCGTTGGGTAGCGGGTGCGCGAGCAGCCCGCCGATGCGGGCCATGCCACCGACTTCGTAGTGGTAGATGTGGCATTCGCTCCCCAGTAGTACTTCGTCGCCGGGCTGGGTGTGAGCGAGGAGAGCGCAGAGGTTCGCCATCGTTCCGCTGGGGACGAAGAGCGCAGCCTCCTTCCCCATGCGCTCGGCAGCTGCCGCCTCCAGGCGGTTCACCGTGGGGTCATCGCCGAAGACGTCGTCGCCCACCTCGGCAGCGGCCATGGCGGCGCGCATGCCCGGCGTCGGCCTCGTGACGGTGTCGCTCCGTAGGTCGATGACCCTGTCCGTCGTCATGGCTCCTCGCGCGCCCAGAGGGTCTGGTAGTGTGCGGCGCCGCGGATGGCCGCGATGACCTCACGCCGTTCCTCGGCCATGAGCTCCTGCATCGCCTTCCCGCAGGCTTCCACTGCCTCCGGGCCTCCGATCGAGCCCATCCGGTCGACGATGTGCTGCCACACGCCGCTCGCCAGCAGCGTGCCGATGGTGCGGGGCCATTGGAACGACATCACCCGCTCGGGCATGGGGAACTGCGGGCGCAGGCGCCGGATGCTCCGGAACCGCTCCTCGACGGACTCCGCCCGGGGCACGACCGCTGCCAAAGGGCCCGCTTCCGCATTGGCCCGGAAATCGACGAGCAACCGTTTTTGGATGAGATGGAAGCGCACCACCAGGACCTCGGCGGCATCGATGACCCTGAAGACCTCTTCCCGATCGATGCCGAACTCGTCGCTCATGCGGAGGGTTCCTGCGGGTGGCTCGCGGCTTCTCGCATGGTAGGGCACCCCTTCGGGGCCGGCAAAACGGCCGCCGATGGTCGGGGTGCCCGGATTCGAACCGGGGACCCCACGGCCCCAAACCGTGTGCTCTACCAGGCTGAGCTACACCCCGACCTCAACGAGCGTACCCCATCCGGCCTTCGCGGACACGGGGCTGGCCGGCGGCGTATAGTGAGCCCGATGAGGAGCCCGTACTTCTGGGACGACGACCCTTCCGAGGGCGAACCCCTTGAGGAGCTCACCCTCAGCATCAGTCGGGTGTCGGCCGCGTACGCCGACGAGCCCGGTGCACTCCGGATCCTCATCCACACCAGCCGCGGCGACATCCCGGGAATGCTTACGCCTGTCGAAGGCGGCACCGGTGCCGTAGTCTGTGTCTCGGGGGCGCTCGGGGGCCTCGACGGTCCCGCCGATGCGGTGTACCGGCGGCTCGCTCCCGCTCTCGCCGGGGCCGGCGTCACCACGCTCAGGCTCGATTATCGTCGCCCGAACGAATTCGACGAGTGTGTGCTCGACGTGCTGGCAGGGTGTTCGTTCCTGAAGGGCATCGGGGCCCTCGACGTCGTGCTCGTGGGGCACAGTTTCGGCGGTGCAGTCGTCATCAAGGCTGGCCAGCTGGCGCCCATCGTTCGCGCCGTGGCCGCGCTTTCGTCGCAGCTGTACGGCACTCGGGAGGTTGAGCAGCTGGGGAAGCCGCTACTCCTCGTCCACGGCATGGAGGACACGGTGCTCTCCTACGAAGCGAGCGAGGACATCTACCGCCGGGCGATGGAGCCGAAGCGCCTGGTGCTGTATGCCGAGGCGGGCCACTCCCTCGTCCAAGCGAAAAACGAACTCTTCAACCTCCTCCTCGAGTGGGTCCCCGCGCACCTGGCGAGCCGGCCGATGGACATGCCCCCGCCCTGAGCGAGTGCCATGAGCGACGGCATCACCATCCGGGTGGCGACCGCTGCCGACGCCTCGATCCTCAGCGACCTGGAGCGCCGCAGCCCGATCCTCACGAGCAGCGGCTGGCTCATCATCGATCGCGGAGACGACTACTTCGCCGCGGCGCGCCTTCAGGAGGATGTGACCATCCTGGTCGCCGAACGAGACGGCGAGCCGTTAGGGGTATTCTGCGGAGCCCTCCACGATGCCGTGATCGGCGACGTACCGCGGCGGGTCCTCTACATCCACCACGCGCGCATTCCGCCCGAGCACCAGCGACAGGGCCTCGGCCATCGGATGGCCGCAGAGCTGGCCCGCCGCTACGAGGGCCGCTTCGACACGCAGTACTGGTACATCTCCCAGGCGAACACCATCTCTCAGGGGTTCGCGCGCCGGGCGCCCAACCGCTGGCCGGTCACGCCGCTCTGGCTCCATTGCCGTGTGGACGCGATCGCCGGCCCGCCCGTTGGACGCTCCTGCGTGCCCGCCGATGCCGCTGACATCGCCGCCATGCTGAACGCCGTGCACGGTCGGGAGCACATGTACGTGCCCGCGACGCCCGAGCGCCTCCGGCGCCGCCTGTCGCGGGACGCGGCCCAGTACAGCTGGTCCAATCTGTGGCGCACGGAGCGTGCCGTCGTGGGGGTGTGGCTGCAAGGCGAGCGCATCGTCAGCATCCTCCGTCGGTTCGACGGCACCGTCGTGGAGCGGCGCGGCGCCGCCGTGCTCGACTACGGCTGCTTGCCGGGCGCCGAAGACGAGCTCGAAGCCCTCCTCAGGGCGTGGGCAGGGGCGCTGGCAGCCCGCAGGTTCGACTCCCTCAGCCTCTTCACCTGGCCGGGTGCCCCGCTCGAACCGCTGCTGCGCGCGCTGGCAGACGGCGTCGAAGCGTTCGACTTCTGGACGCCACAGGTCCCCGTTCCCGACGATGCCTGGGAGCGGGGTGTCTACGTCGACCCGGTGTACTTCTGACGCCGGTCCGTGGTGGGGAGGGCGATGTGGCCCACGGGAGGCTGGCGCGAAGGCCCGCCGGTGTGGTACTGTACGGGTCCGGCTGAAAGCGAGGTGGCGGCTGGCGGGGTAGCCGGGAACGCCGACAAGAAGAAGGGCTTGATGCTCTCTCCCAAAGCACCAAGCCCCCGCTTGCCACCGGCAAGCTCGGTCCTGCGGACCTCGAATGGCGCGCTCGGCTAGGCTGCTACCTCCTTTCAGCCAGTTTCGCCGCTGCCCCATCGTCCCCAAGGTTGAGCGCTCCGAGCGAGCGGATGTTCCGCCTCAGGAACGCGGGCAGTTCAGCGTCTTCGGGTGTGGTGACGCCGGGCAAGTTGAAGTCCGTGAGCCGCCGCGCCGTTTCCTGCGGGTCGGGGAACGAGCGGGACGGCTTCGGCGGGAACCCTGTCGCGATGACGGTGATGTACACGTCGTCGCCGACGCGGGGATCGACGACGGTGCCGAAGATGATGTTGGCCGAGGGGTCCACGACCTCCGCGATGACGCGCGCGGCCATGTCCAGCTCGCGCAGCTGGAGGTTGCCGCTGTGCGTCACGTTGAAGAGGACGTTCGTTGCCCCTTCAATCGACTGGTCGAGGAGCGGGCTTTGGGTCGCCGCCCGGGCCGCCTCCATCGCGCGCTGCTCGCCGCTCCCCTTCCCCACCGCCAGCAGGGCGGGGCCGGCCTCGCTCATGATTGCGCGTACGTCGTTGAAGTCGAGGTTGATGGACCCGTTCTGGCTGATGATGTTCGAGATCGACTGGATGGCCTGCCGGAGGACGTCATCGGCCGTCTCGAAGGCTTGCTCCACCGTCGCATCGGGGGGGCAGATCTCCAGTAGCCGTCCGTTCGGGATGACGATGAGCGTGTCGACTTTGTCCTTCAGCCGGGCGATGCCTTCCTCGGCCTGTTTCATCCGCCGTTGGCCTTCCCACGGGAAGGGCTTCGTGACGACGCCGATGGTGAGGGCCCCGCAGTCCTTCGCGATCTCGGCGACCACGGGTGCGGCGCCGGTCCCGGTGCCGCCGCCCATGCCCGCGGTCACGAAAACCATCTCGGTGCCGCGCAGCAGCTCGTAGAGCTCGTCACGGCTCTCGTCGGCAGCGCGTTCTCCGCGCGTGGGATCGCCGCCCACGCCGAGGCCCTTCGTGAGCTTCTCGCCGATGCGGATCTTCATCCCCGCCTCGCACGACATCAGCGCCTGGGCATCGGTGTTGCAGGCGACGAAGGTCACGCCGGGGATTTTCGCCCGCACCATGCGGGTGACCGCGTTGCAGCCACCCCCGCCGACGCCGACGACCTTGATGTCGGGCAGCAGTTCCGAGTCGTAGCGAATGCTCATGGGCGTTCCTCCTTTGGGGTATCGGTGTTGGCGCTGTCGGGCTTCCAGTTGTGCGACGACCATTCCTCCCTCCCTGTGGTCTACTGGGGCATGAGCGCGCGCCCCAGCGAGAGCAGACGCTTGAAGATGCCCGTCCCGGGCATCTCGAAGCCCACGACTGGTTCGGCGGTGTGGCCGCGCTCGGCGAGGGCAAACTCGGCCAAACCGATGGCGGTGGCGAAGGCCGGGGTGCCGATGAGTTCCCGAAGCCCGGTGTAGCCCTCTGGCCGACCGACGCGTGCGGGGATGCCGAGCCGTGCCTCCGCCAGCTCGGCCAGCCCGCGCAGCTGCGCACCTCCGCCCGTCAAGACGAGGCCGGCAGCGATGCGGTCGAAGTAGCCGGCTCGCTTCAGCTCGATGGCCACCATCTCCAGCACCTCTTCGCTGCGGGCCTGGAGAATCTCGCAAACGTGGCGCAGGGGAACGATCTTCTGGGACTGGGTGCCGAAGGCGGCGATCTCCACCGTCTCGTGCTCGAGTTCCGGCATGACCCAGGCGGCGCCCCGCTCGCACTTCACGCGCTCTGCGCTCTCCCAGGGGCAGCGCAGGATACGGGCGAGGTCCTGCGTGAAGTGCGAGCCGGCGATGGGCAGGCAGGCCGTGTGCGCGATCGCACCTTCGTCGAATACCGCGATGGACGTCGTTCCGCCGCCGATGTCGACGACCGCCGCGCCCTGCAGCCGCTCCTGCTCCGTGAGGACGCAGGTGGCAGAGGCGAGGGGCTCGACGATCACGTCGTCGACCTGCACGCCCGCGCCTTCGACGCACTTCGTGAGGTTCTGTACCGCCGATGTCGCCGCGGTCACGATGTGCGTCTCTGCGTCGAGCCGGCTCCCGTACATCCCCACCGGGTCGCTCACCGGGTCGGTGCCCTCCACCCAGTACCCCCGTGGGATGACGTGGAGGATCTGGCGGTTCGTGGGGATGGCGATCTGCCCCGCAGCTTCGAGGACTCGCGCGCGGTCGTCCGCGCTGATGGGCCGCGTGCGGTCGGCGATGGCGATGATGCCGCGGTTGTTCTGGGAGGCGATGTGCGCTCCCGAGATCCCCACCACGGCGCTCAGGATGCGCATCCCGCACGACTGTTCGGCCTTCTCCACTGCCGTGGCGATGGCCTGGCGTGCCGACTGGATGTTGTCGATGACGCCGCGCGAGAGCCCGCTCGCCGGCGCAACGCCGAAGCCCAGCACACGCACGTCGCCGTGCTCGTCGAGGTCGCTGACGATGACCGCGACCTTCGTCGTCCCTACGTCGATGGCCGCAACTGTGTTTCGTCGTCGCATGGCGTCTCCTCCTCGCACCGTCACTGCACCACCGGCCGGTTGCCGAAGCGCAGGTCGATGACCGAGTAGCGAATTCCTCGGGCGGCAGATTCGTTGGCGACCGCTGCCCACACCGCGACCTTGTATTCGAGTCCGCTCGCATCCCCGAAGTAGGCGCGGGTGCCGTCCGCCGTCGTCACGACGACGCCCTTGCCTGCTTCGAAATCCACCGCCGTCACGCGGACGCCGAGCTGCTCCGGGAGCAAGTCGGCGAGGATGGCCGCGGCTTCGACTGTCTCAGGGTCGACGCGATCGCCGACGCGCAGCGTGCCGGGTTGCGAGCTGCGGATGACGAGCGCGCCTTCGGGCGGCGGCATCGTCCCCAGGACCACGCCCTCGCGGTCGATGGTGTAGCGGAACCCTGCCTGCTCCCAGCTGCCCCACGGCACGCGTTCTTCGACCGCGATGCGGACGCCCCGCGGCCACACCCGCTCGATATGGACGTTGGCCACGAGCGGCAGGGTGAGGATGGCGTCCTGCGCCTTCGAGAGGTCGGCGGTGAAGATGTTGTCGCCGCGCAACCCGCTGCGCTCGGCGATGACGTCCGGCGAGAGGCGCTGCGCACCGAGGACTTCGATGTCGGCGATCTCCACGGCCGGCGAATGCCAGAGCCACCATCCTCCCCAGGCCAAGAGGCCCGCGGCGGCGGCCAGAGCTACGGCCCCCAGCCATCGACGAATCGTGCCGGCGGCCACCGGGAGCGGCTGGACGGCCGCTTCGCGCACCGTTCGCCGGACGATGGCCCGCGGACGCCGCTGGCCCACCGCGGGCCGCGTCCGCCGGACGATCCGCCGGGGCCAGCTCCCGTTCGCCTCCCCGCCGCGTCGTACGATCACCGCCGCCTCCGTTCGTGGCGCGCGAGCGCCAGCTCGAGGATGCGCGTGATGAGTTCCCGATAGGGGATACCGGATGCCTCCCAGAGCTTCGGGAACATGCTGATGTTCGTGAACCCGGGGATGGTGTTGATTTCGTTCGCGAACACCTCGTCGCCGCGCACGAAGAAGTCCGCCCGCGCGTAGCCTTCGCCGCCGATGGCGCGGAACATCCGCACCGCCAACGCCCGCACACGCTCGGCGGTCGCCGGCGAGATGCGCGCGGGGATGTGGAGTTCTGACTTCGAATCGGGCGCGTACTTCGCCTCGTAGTCGTAGAACTCGCGGTCGGGCACGATCTCGCCGGGGATGCTTGCTTGCGGGTCGATATCGCCGAGGAGCGAGCATTCGACCTCCTGCCCAGCGATGCGCTCTTCGACCAGGGCCGTCTCGCCGTAGGCGAAGGCCGCCCGCAGCGCTCGAGGCAGCTCTTCGCGCGACCGGACGAGGCTCACCCCCACGCTCGAGCCGCCGTTGGCCGGTTTCACGAAGCAGGGGTAGCCGATGCGCTGCTCTACGGCATGGCAGGCGGCGGCATCGTCGGCTTCCCACGCCCTGATCACGAGGTAACGGGGGACTGGGATGCCGTTCGCTTCGAACAGCTGCTTCATCAGGGCTTTGTCCATGCCGATGGCGCTGGCGGCGACGCCGCAGCCCGCGTACGGGAGGCCGCACAGTTCGAGGAAGCCCTGCAGGGTGCCGTCTTCACCGAAGGTTCCGTGCACGAGTGGAAACGCGAGGTCGCAGCGCGAAAGTTCCGCCAGCGCTTCCGACGCGAGGGGCAACGGCGTGCCGCCCCGCAGCGTTCGCGCCCCCGCTTCGAGCTGGATCGCGGTCTCGGCCGGGGTGAGCCAGCCGCCCTCTCGGTCGATGCCGAACGGCACCGGCTCCCAGCGGGCCTGGTCGAAGGCGGCCATCACGTTGCGGGCGCTCACGATGCTGACCTCGTGCTCACCCGACTTCCCTCCGAAGATGACTGCGACGCGTTTCCTCACCCCCACTCCCCCACGAAGGCAACTTCTCGTTCCAGCCGAATGCCGAACTGCTCGAAGACGCGGCGCTCCGCTTCGGCCACGAGCCAGGCCACGTCGGACGCGGTAGCCTGGCCCAGGTTCACGAAGAAGTTGCAGTGCTGTTCGGAAATGGCCGCGTCGCCTCGGCGGGCGCCGCGAAGGCCCACGGCATCGATGAGCTTCCACGCCGGGGCCTCCGGCGGGTTCTTGAACATCGAGCCAGCGTTCCGCCCGCGGGGCTGCGCGGCCAGGCGCCGGCGGTCGTACTCGGCAGCCAGGGCGGCCAACTCGCGCGGGTCTCCGGGCGCGAGCGCCAGCTCGACCTCTAGCACGGCCTTGCCCGCGAAGATGCCGCGGGTGAACACGCTGCCCCGGTACACCAGCCCCAGCCGCTCGGCCGGCACCCAGTCCTCGCCCTCGCCTGGGGCGAAGATGCGCACCGCGGAGAGCACGTCGGCGAGGCACCCGCCGTAAGCGCCAGCGTTGTACACCACCGCCCCTCCCAGGGTTCCCGGGATCCCCACGGCCCACGCTAGTCCCGCTGCGCCCAGGCGGCAGGCCCGCCGCGCGAAGGCCGCGAAGGGGACGCCGCTCTCGAGCCGGTAGCGGTACTCCTCGACGGCGCGTTCGCGGCGGGCGCGGTTGTCGATGACCACCCCGCGGATGCCTCGGTCGCTTACGAGGATGTTCGAGCCGCTCCCGAGCACGAAGACCGGGAGCCCTGCGGCTGCGGCGGCGGCCATGGCGCCGGCCAGGGCCTCCGCGCTGCGGACGGTGACGAAGAGATCCGCTGGCCCGCCGATGCCGAAGGTGGTGTGCCGCGCCAGCGGCTCCCCCAGGCGAACGTCCCCGTAGGCTTCGAAGGCCCGCGCTAGCGCCCGGAGCGCGCTCATCCTGCGCCCTCCAAGATGCGTCGGCCGACTTCGAACACGTCGCCGGCGCCGATGGTGAGGATGACGTCGCCCGGCCGGGCCGCCGACCAAACGAGGTGTGCCGCAGTCTGGAAATCGGGTGCGTACAGGGCCTGCGGTTGGCGAATGGCCGCCGCCAGCTCCCGCGCGCCGCGGCCAAGCTGGGGCCGCTCGCGTGCAGCGTACGTCTCCAGGATGACGAGCGCGTCGAGGCCGTCCCAGCAGTCGAGCCAGTCGTCCCATAGGTAGGCAATGCGGGAGTAGGTGTGCGGCTGGTGCACGCCGAGGAGCCGCGCGCCGGGAAAGAGCCGCCGCGCCGCTGCCAGCGTCGCTCGCACCTCCGAGGGATGGTGCGCGTAGTCATCAACGATGCGCACTCCCTCCCGCTCGCCGAGCAGCTCCAGCCGCCGCTTGGCCCCTGCGAACTGCCTCAGCGGTTCGACGCACGTTTTCGGGTCCACACCGAAGGCTGCCGCAGCGGCGATGGCAGCGGCAGCGTTCCGCGCAACGTGCTCCCCGGGGATGCGGCAGGTGCACTCGATGCGCTCGCCTGACGGCGTCTCGAGGGTGAAGTGGGCCCCGCCGGTGTCGCCCGTAAAGCTGCTGATACGCCAGCGGGCCGACGCCTCGAACCCATACGGTTCGAGGCGGAGATCATCGCGGCCAGCGGCTGCGACCGCGGCGCCCGCACCGGCGTCGTCCACACACCACACGAGCGTCCCGCCCGGCTCGATGCGTCGGATGAATGCGGCGAAGGCTTCGACGTACGCCTGCTCGCTCGCGAAGAAGTCGAGATGGTCGGGCTCGACGTTGGTCACCACGGCGACAGCAGGCTGGTAAGCGAGGAAAGCGTTCTTGTACTCGTCAGCCTCTACCACGCACTCCGGCCCGCCCCAGGCGGCGTGCGTGCCGAGGTCCCGCGACTCGCCGCCGAGGAGGAACATCGGCCTCCGGCCCGCGCTCCGCAAGAGATACGCCAGCAGGCTCGACGTCGTGGTCTTTCCATGCGAGCCAGCAACCGCCGCCACGCGCTTGCCGGCCATCAGCTCCGCGACCATTTCGGCGCGGCTCTTGACCGCGACGCCGCGCTCGGCCGCGGCTGCCACCTCGGGATGCCCCTCGGGGATGGCCGCCGTGCGGACGAGGAGCGTGGCGCCCTCCACGTGGGCGGGATCGTGGCCCGATGCCACGGGGATGCCGCGTGCTGACAGGCGCTCCGTCAGCTCCGTGAGCTGGAGGTCGCAGCCGCTGACGGCGATGCCGCGCTCGTGCAGGAGGAGCGCGATGGCCGACATATGGATGCCACCGATGCCCATCACGTGGACGAAGCCGCTGATGCTCATCGCCGTGCCACCTCCAGCACGACCTGCGCGATGGCTTGGGCCGCCTCGGGACGCGCGAGCCGCGCCGCTGCCGAGGACATCGCCGCGCGTCGCTCCGCGTCCTCGAGCAACGCCACAACCGTGGGCACCAGCCGTTCGATCTCCCGCTCCTCCACGATGACGGCGGCGCCGGCTCCTGCGAGCCACCGGGCGTTGGCCCGCTGGTGGCCGCCCGCATAGGTCCCGGGCACCAGCACAGCGGGCAGCGCTGCGGCTGGGAGCTCGCCCAGGACCGACGCGCCTGCCCGCATGACCCCGAGGTCTGCAGCCCGCATGACCACGGGCAAGTCGTCACGATAGGCGTAGGGCAGGTACCGCTCTCCGAGTTCGGGCGGGAGCGCGGTCTTCGCCGATTGCGCAGCTTCGGCGTCGCGAGCTCCGGTGATGTGGACCACGATGGCCGCCTCGCAGAGCGTACGGAGCCCGGCGAACACCGCTCGATTGATCGCTTGCGCCCCTTGCGTGGCGCCAGCGACGACGAGCACCCGCTCTTCCTGCGGGATGCCAAGGGCCAGCCGAGCCGAACGCCTATCGTGGGTGAAGAAGACCGAGCGCACCGGGTACCCCGTTACCTTCGTCTTCCTCGCCGGAAGGTGACGCAGTGCTCCTTCCGTGGCGGTTGCGATGCGGGTCGCGAGCCACCGCTCGACGCGCACGGCCAGTCCTGGCTCGACATCAGGCAGGAAGACGACGAGCGGTCGCCGCAGCAGGCGCGCGGCGAGAGCGGTCGGAAAGCTGCCATACCCGCCCGTGCTCAGGACCACGTGGGGGTCGAAGCGACGGAGCGCCATGACGGCGATGGCCGTCCCCTGGGCGATGGTGAGGAGATTGCGTGCCAGCGCCGCAGGCCGCCGCCCGCGGATCGGGGCGGCGGGCACGCGCTCGAAGGGGAGGCCGGCGCGCTCGACGAAGGAGCGTTCGCCGCGCTCCTCGGGGCCGAAAAACCGTGCCTCGGCCTCTGGCTGAAGGACGCGGAGGGCCTCCCAGACGGTGATGGCGGGGATGATGTGACCGCCGGTGCCGCCGGCCGCCAGGGCTACCCTCATCCTGTCCGCCTCCGGATGACCTGCCGCCGGGCCGTCGGCGCATGCTCGCGGTCGAGGTAGCCGCCACGGTCGCGGCCAAAGCGGGAGATGTTCACCAGGACCCCCAAGGCAAGGAGCTCGGCTGCGAGCGCGCTCCCTCCGTAGCTGAGGAAGGGGAGCGGGACGCCGGTGAGCGGGATGAGGCGCACGATGCCCCCGATGTTGATGAGCGCTTGTGCGGTCAGCCAGGTCGTGATGCCCGTCGCCACGAGCAACCCGAACTGATCCCGCGCCCGCCTCGCAGCCTGGTAGCCGAGCATCATCAGCAGCAGGAGCAGCAGCAGCACGCTCGCTGTCCCCACGAGGCCCAGCTCCTCGCCGAGGACGGCGAAGACGCCGTCGGTGTGGCTTTCGGGGATGTAGAAGAACTTCCCGCGGCTCGCCCCTAGCCCGACGCCCGTGGGGCCACCGTGGCCCAGCGCGATGAGCGCTTGGAGCGTCTGGAAGCCGTGGCCCAGCGGGTCGCGCTCGGCATCGAGGAAGGCGAGGATCCGGTTCATCCGGTACCCCTCGGTGGTGGCCAAGAAGACGAGCGCCGCCACGACCGTCGCCCCGAGCGTGGCCATCTGGGCGATCGTTGCCCCCGCCACCCAGAACATCACGACGGTCGTGATGACGATGATGGCCGTGGTCCCGAGGTTCGGCTGCATCATGATGAGCACGCCCACGCTGCCGACGATGAATACGAACGGCAGCAGCCCGTTCTGCATGCTGCGAATGCTGCTCCCTTTCGCCGCGAGCCACGCCGCCACGTAGATGATGACCGTGAGCTTGGCGAACTCGGCCGGCTGAACCGAGAACTCGCCCATCCCGAGCCAGCGCTTCGCGCCTCCCGCTTCCTGACCCACGACGAGCACCGCGAGGAGAGCGGCGATCGTCCCTCCCATGATGGGGAGGGCGAGCGTCCGGTAGACCCGATAGTCCGTGCGCATTGCTGCCACCATCAGCACAAGCCCCAGCGCGGCCCACATCGCCTGGCGGACGACGTAGTACTGACCGTCGCCGAAGCGCGCCAGCGCGATGACGAAGCTCGAGCTGTACACCATTACGAGACCGAGCGCCGTGAGCACACCGGCCACCACCACGATCGCGTATTCCGGTCGCCCGGGCCGCCACTGCCCCGTCCGCTCGATGGCCGTCATGCTTCCGCCTCCTCGAATCCCGGCAGGGTGCGGACGAGCGCGGCAAAGGCCTCGCCGCGGGCAGCGAAGTTCGGGTACGCATCGAAACTCGTGGCTGCGGGCGAGAGCAGCACCGTGTCTCCGGGGCGGGCCAGTGCGGCGGCCCGTTCCACCGCGGACGCCAGGTCTGGTACGAGCACCGTCCGCACCGTGTCCTGCAGCGCTTCCGCGAACAGCGGCCCCGCCTCGCCGAAGCACACGGCCGCGCGGCAGCGCGCACCGGCCTCTTCCCGGAGCCGCTCGAGCGGGAGGTGCTTCTCCCGCCCGCCAAGGAGGAGGACGATGGGTTCCTCGAACGATCGCAGCGCGGCGATGGTCCGTTCCGGAGTCGTGGCGATGCTGTCGTCGACGTACCGCACGCCCCGGACCGTGCCCACCACCTGCAGGCGGTGAGGAAGCCCGCGGAAGCTCGCCAGGACCTCGGCGATGGCCTCCGTCGGGTACCCTGCGGCAGCAGCGATGGCCGCTGCCGTGACGGCGTTCGCGACGTTGTGCTCTCCGCGAAGCCGCAGCGCGTGCACGGGGAGCACGCGCTCGACGCGGCCATCGGCCGACCGCACGGCGATCGCATCGTATTCGCGCCATGCTCCCGGGCCGGGGATGGCGCCCCTCGTCGAGACGCGCCAGACCGTGCTCGGTAAGCCGGCGGCGAATCCCGACGTCACGGGATCGTCCGCGTTGAGGACGGCGATGTCCTCGGCACTCTGATAGGCCGTGATGCGGCGCTTCAGGTCTACGTACTCGTCCCAGGTGAATTGGTCGAGGTGGTTTGGCGTGACGTTCGTCACGGCGGCGATGGCGGGAGAACGGTCCGTGTACTGCAACTGCGTGTGGCTGATCTCCAGCACCACGTCCGCCTGCAAGGGCGCTGTTTCGATCCGCTCGAGGAGGGGCTCTCCAAGGTTGCCTCCCACCAGCACCGCGGGCCGGCTCCGGCGGGCAATCTCGCCCACCAGCGCCGTCGTCGTCGACTTCCCGCTCGAGCCCGTGATGCCGATGACCCGCCGCGGAGTCGCCAGCCGTAACAGGAGCTGCATCTGCGACACCACGGGGATACCCAACGACCGCGCGCGTGCGATCACGGGGTCCGAGCGCAGCACTGACTGGGAGACGGCCACGAGTGCGAATCCGTCTGGCTCGATGAAGGGCTGTCCCACGACGGTGCGTTCGACCCCCGGCGGGGGGAATGCGCCGGCGGCGGCCAGCTGCTCGGCGGTCCGAGTATCCGACATGGTGACGCGAGCACCCCGGGCCAGGAGCCATCGGGCCAGGTCGCGCCCTTCCACCCCGAGCGAGTACACCACCACCGGCCGAGCCCGCAGGTCGGCGAGCAAGTGTTCCATCGCCGTCCGGGTGTTCGTGCTGCTCATGCCGGCACCGCCAGCGCGAAGGCTACGCCCAGGAAGGCTGCCGCGATGGCCACCACCCAGAAGCGCGTAACGATCTGGGTTTCGGCCCAGCCGATCTCCTCGAAGTGATGGTGCAGGGGTGCGCGCCGGAAGACGCGCTTTCCGCCGGTGAGCTTGAACCAGGCGATCTGAATGATGTTGCTCGCTGCTTCCGCGACGAAAACGATGCCGATGAGGGGCAGCAGCAGCCAGTGGCCCGTCATCAGCGCGACGATGGCCAGGCTCGACCCCAAGGCGAGCGCGCCGGTGTCGCCCATGATGATCTGGGCGGGGTGGGCGTTGTACCAGAGGAAGCCGAGGTTCGCGCCCGCAACGATCATGGCGAACGTTGCGACGAACTGCTGCCCCTGGACGAAGGCGATGATGCCGTAGGCGACGAATGCGATGAGCGTGGTGCCGCCGGCCAAGGCATCCAGCCCGTCGGTGACGGCGACGGCGCTCGTCGTGGCCACGATGGTTGCCAACGCGATCGCCATGTACGCAGGACCGAGGGCGAATTGGCCGACCCAAGGGACGTTGATCGACTCCACCCCGATCTGGTCGTAAAGCAGCCAGGAAGCTCCGGCTCCGAGCAGCGTGAGGTAGGCGAGCTTGAACCGCCACGAGAGCCCCCGTCCCCAGCGGCGGCCTCGCAAGCTGCCGAGGTCATCGATGAACCCAGCCGCGCCCGTGGCGCTGATCATCGCCACCGGGAGGAGGATGGAGCGGTGGTTCCACCAGTCGACCGCCACCGCTGCGACGACGAACGTCGGAACCCAGATGATGAACCCACCGAACGTCGGCGTACCGGCCTTCTTCTGGTGAGTGGCCGGCTGATATTCGCTGATCTCCTTGCCGATTCCCCGCGAGCGCAGGTAGCGCACGATGGGCCACCCGAGCACCACCGAGACGAGAAAGGCGATCGCTCCCGAGATGAGGGCGTGGATCACGCGCCTTCCTCCAGCCGGGGGATGACGGTCTCGAACGCCTGACCGCGCGACGCCTTCACGAGCACGACATCGCCGGCGCGCAGGCGCGGCGCGAGCCACGAGGCTGCCTCGTCCTTGGTCGCGAACCAGACCACCGCGGCGCCCGCTTGTTCCGCCTCATCGGCAAGCGGCATCGCTAGCTCCCCGGAGACCACGGCCAAATCGCAGCATTCGGCCACCACGCGGCCGATACGGCGATGCTCGCTCTCGGAGTACGCACCCAGCTCCGCCATCCCACCCAGGAAGGCGATGCGGCGGCCTTCGCGCGCGGCGAGGAAACGGAGGGCGCCTTCGACGGAAGCTGGGCTCGCGTTGTACCGATCGTCCAGGATGAGCCACCCGCCCTTCCCTCGCCGCGGGACCATGCGGACCGCGGGCGTTGCCTGGCTGAGCATGCCCGCGGCCTCCCCCAGGCTGATGCCCAGGGCGAGGCAGACGCCGAGTGCCGTCAGCGCTGCAGGGAGCGTGTGCACGCCAGGAAGCGGGGAGTGCGCAGCCGCGCACTCCTTACCGAACGCTACCTCGAAGGCGACGCCCTCCAACCCCTCGTCTCGAACGTTCCGGGCACGAAGGTCGGCCTCGGGTGCAACACCGAAGGTGAGAACGCGGCAGGGGAGCGAGTCCCGCGCCGCGAGGACGCGCGGGTCGTCGGCGTTGAGGAGCGCAGTGCCGTCGGGGGGCAAGCTCCGCACGAGCGAGAGCTTCTCTCGCGCGATGTCGTCGATGGTCCCGACCTTCTCCGCGTGGGTGGCGCCGATGTTGAGCACCACCCCGATGCGCGGCTTGGCGATGGCGCAGAGCTGCGCGATTTCGCCGCGGCGATCCATCGCCATCTCCAGCACCGATACCTCGTGGTCCCGACGGAGGCTCATCAGCGCGAGGGGAAGCCCTTCGAAGGAGTTGTAGTTGTCCTTGCTTCGGTGGGTCTGGAACCGGCACGCGAGTGTTGCGGCGGTGAGCTCCTTGGCCGACGTTTTCCCCACCGTGCCCGTGATCCCCACGACCGCCGTCCCGCACGCCTGTCTCCAGGCGCTTGCCAGCCGGGCCATCGCCGCGCGCGTGTCGTCGGCCACGGCGAGCGTCCGGCCCGGCGGCGCGGCTTGCGGCGCCCGGTCGCAGACCACGGCTGGGGCCCCGCGGTCGAACGCCTCGCCGACGAAGTCGTTCCCGTCGAGGCGCTCGCCCCGGAAGGCCGCGAAGAGGGCGCCCGGCTGCACTTGCCGGGAATCGGCCACGCCGTCGCGAATTTCCGCGCTGCCGCCGAAGTGCACGTCGGCGCCGGCGGCAATGAGGACGTCCCGCAGGAAGTCAGTCGTCAGGTGGGCGGTCATCGGTCCGCCTCCGGGCCCTTGTCGGGCGGCACGCCGAGGTAGCGCAGCGCTTCGTCGACCACGCGTGCGAAGACGGGGCCGGCCGCCTGGGTGCCGGTCTGCAGGTCAGCGTTATCGTCGAGTTTCACCATCACGAGGATGCGGGGATTCTCGAGCGGCGCAAAGCCCACGAACGAGGCGATCTGCCGGTCGTTGTAGCCGTTCACAACGGGCACGTTCGCGGTGCCCGACTTCCCCCCGGCGGTGTAGAAGCGCGGGTTGGCAGGGTGGTACCACCCTGGGTTGACAACCGCTCCGAGCATCTCGCGGAGGGTGTTGCTCGTCTGGGGCGAGATCGCCTGGTCGATGACCTTCGGAGCTACCGGGCGCCATGTCCCGTCCGGGAGCACGTACCCCTTTACGACGTGCGGCTCGAGCAGCTTCCCGCCGTTGATGGCCGCAGCGAACGCGACCGCCATCTGGAGCGGGGTTACGCTAATCGCCTGCCCGAAGGACTGTGTCGCCAAGTCGACGGGCGACCAATCGGGGTCGGAGGGTCGGCGGAAGATGCCCGGCGTTTCTCCCTGCAGCTCGATCCCCGTGCGCCGGCCGAAGCCGAAGGCGTCCAGGTACTGATGGAACCGTTCCGCTCCCAGCCGCTCCACCATGAAGATGGCGCCGGTGTTGATGCTGTGCTGCAGGACACCGGTCATCGTTTGTTGGCCGTAGACGTTGTAGTCCCAGTTGCGGATGGGGACGCCGGCGACGACCGCGACGCCGGTATCGACGTAGGTCGTGTTGGGCGTCACGACGCCGGCATCGAGCGCAGCGGCCGCGGTGATCACTTTCATCACGCTCCCCGGCTCGTACAGGTCGGTGATCGCCCGGTTGCGGAGGAGCTGCAGCTGGTCGTCGCGGGAGAGATCGAGGGTGGAGTAGCGGAATGACGGCTCGGAGGCCAGGGCGAGGATCTCCCCGGTGTTCGGGTCCATGATGATGAGGGTCCCCCCCGAAGCCTTGTGCTCCTCGATGGCCTTCCGCAGCTCGCGCTCGGCCAGCTCCTGGAGCGTGCGGTCGACGGTGAGCACGACGTCGGCCCCGGGGACGGGCTGGCGCGCCACGTACCGCCCCAAGGGGATGGGACGTCCGGCGCTGTCTCGTTCGAAGATGGCGCGCCCCGGCGTCCCACCGAGGACGGAGTCGAGCGCCGCCTCGATGCCGGCGAGGCCGTTGTTGTCGGCCCCGATGAATCCGATGATGGAGGCAGCGAGGTCGCCCTCCGGGTGCGCGCGGTCGATGTTTGGGAGCAGGCTCACACCGGGGACTCCCTGTTTCTCCAGCTCGCGGCCGACGTCGAAGGGCACGTCGCGGGCGACGAGGATGTCACCGCTCTCGTGGTCCCGGACCTGTTGGCGAATCGCGAAGGCATCGCCGCCGATCGCTGCGGCGAGCGTTTCCGAGGCATCCACCGCGACCGTCTCATCGCGCCAGGCACGGGCGCTCACGTACACGTCCCAGGTGTCGACGGTGAGAGCGAGCGGGTGCCCGTTCCGATCGAGGATGGCGCCGCGGCGCGCATAGAGCGTGTCGGACGCGACCATCTCCGAGGCCGCCTTCGCCGCGAACTGCGGGTGCTCGAGCACTTGGAGCTGCACGAGCCGCCCCAGGACGAGCAACCCGAACAGCCCGAAACCGGCTGCGGGAAGCCACACACGGCCCGTGCGCTGCGCCGCTTCGAACGCCATTCCGAACGCGCCTCCTGCCGGGTGGCTGAGGCCCCCAGCGTGTCTGTCTTATTCCGGCAGGGGCAGCCACTTGAGCAGTGACCGCCACCACGAGTCGGGCCGCTCCGGTGTGGGAGCAGCCGCGGGGAGATACTCGGCCGGAATCCTCGCGGGCTCGGGGCCCGGGACATCCACGGTGACGACCACCGGCGTGGCAGCTGGATGGAGACCCATCGCCTCTGCGCGCTGGCGGATACGCTCAAGTGAGCTCTGGGTGGCGATTTGGGCTTCCAGTGCGGCGATTTCCCCGCGGAGCTCGGCCTGGCGCTGTTCCACCGCGCGGATGTCGAAGCCGCGGCTGGTCGTTGCGCTGCTTTGCAACACGGGTAGAGCGGCCCCGACGGCGAACACCGCGATCGCGGCCACGAGCCACCAGTTGATGGCGGGGAACCGCACTCCGTGGCGCTGCGCTTCCGCGGTACCGCCTCGCGCGATGGGCCGGCCGAGGGTCGCCATTACGCCCCTCCGCGAACGAGCGTCTCGCGATGCAGGGGGAGCCGCTCGGCGGCGCGAAGTACCGCGCTGCGTGCGCGCGGGTTGCGCGCCACCTCGTCGGCGCTCGGGCGGACCGCCTTCGGCGTCAGCACCCGCAGGCTGGCGCGGTGGCCGCAGCGGCACACCGGCAGCCCTGGCGGGCAGAGACAATCTCGCGACTCCCGCTGGAAGTACTGCTTGACGATGCGGTCTTCCAGCGAGTGGAAGGCGATGAGTACCAGACGGCCGCCATGGCGGCCGTCTGGTCCAAAGCCGAGCAGGCTGTGGGCTTGCGGAAGCGCCGCGTCAAGGCTGTCGAGTTCGCCGTTGACGCAGATCCGAAGCGCGAGGAAGACCTTGGTGGCGGGGTGGATTTTGGTTTGGCCCCTCGCGCCCCCCACAGCCTGCTCGACGGCTCTGGCAAGGTCCCACGTGGTGCGCAGCGGGCGCGCCCGGACGATCGCCCGGGCGATGCGCCGCGCGCCGCGCACCTCTCCGTACCGTGCGAGCACGTCGGCGAGCGCTGTTTCGCTCCACGAATTCACGATCTCCGCCGCCGTGAGGCCCCCGCTCGATGGGTCCATCCGCATGTCGAGCGGACCTTCAAGCCCGAAGGCGAAGCCGCGCTCCGCCTGGCCGAGCTGGAGGGGCGAGACGCCCAAGTCGAAGAGGATGCCGTCGACTCCCTCAAACCCGTGGGCCCTGGCGATGGCCGCGATGTCGCGGAAGTTCCCGTGCACGAGGTTGGCCCGCCTCCCAAACGGCGCCAACCTCGTGCGCGCGAACTCCAGCGCCTCGCGGTCCTGGTCGATGCCCAGCAGCTCGCCGTCGGGCGCGCTCGCCCGCAGGATGGCCTCGGCATGCCCGCCGAGCCCCACCGTCGCGTCGATGTAACGACCGCCGGGGCGCACGTCGAGGAGCCGAAGGACCTCTTCGGTCAACACCGGCGTGTGTAGCTGCTGAAGTGTCATCAGCTCCACCTTAGTCCCCCTCGCCGCGCTGCGCCGTCCGCTCCATCACCGCTGGGATGACTGCCCACTGCTCCGCCTCCTGGGCCTCCCAGCGGGCCTTCTCCCAGACCTCGAGGCACTCGTTGACGCCGACGACCACCACCTCGGCACCCTTCCGGATACCGGCGTGCTGCAGAAGTTTCTCCGGGATGAGGATGCGGCCCTGGGCGTCCTTCGTGACGTCGTACGCTGAACCCCAGAAGGCTCGCCGAGCCAGGCGCCCTTCCGCGCTCTCGAACGGGAGCCGCTCGATGATCGCCGCCCGCTGTTCGAACCCCTCCGGCGTGTAAACAGCAATGCACGGCTCCAGGCCAGGCAGGAGGACGGCCCCCGCATCGAAGGCCGTGCGGTAACGAGGCGGCAGGGCGACCCGCCCCTTGTCGTCCACCGTGTAGTCGAACCTGCCTCGAAACCGCATCGCTCGCTTGCCCTCGCACCCAGGAGGAGCGCCGGGGTACGATGATGCCGCGAATGTTGGGATGGGTCACCACCGGCCCCCACCGTTCCACACCGGGAGCCTACGCATCCCCACCAGCGGTGTCAATACCCCCACACGGGAATTTCGCGCTCTCGGGCTCCCCTTCGCGCCGTACGATGGAGATGTGGCACGCATTGCCATCCTCACGGCATCGGATTCCGCCGCCGCGGGTTCCCGGGCCGACCGCTCGGGGGACCTCCTCGCCGAGCGGCTGCGGACCGCCGGCCACCAGGTGGTGGCGCGCGCGGTGCTGCCCGACGACCGCGCGGCTATCGCCGACCAGCTCCGGGTGTGGTGCGACAGCGGTGCCTGCGACGTCGTCATCACCACAGGCGGCACCGGCCTCACGCCCCGCGACGTGACGCCAGAGGCTACGCTCGACGTCGGCGAGCGCATGGTGCCGGCTCTGCCGGTCGCCATCGCTCTCGAAGGGCTGCGGCACACGCCGTACGCCGCGCTCTCCCGTGGCGTGGCGGTCATGCGAGGGCGGACCCTCATCGTCAACCTGCCCGGGAGCCCGAAGGCCGTCGAAGAAGGGCTCGCGGTGCTGCTTCCGCTGCTCGACCACGTGGCGGCGCTGCTCGCTGGCCCCTTCGACCACGACCGCGAGACGCCATGAGAGTTGACGTCCTCACCCTCTTCCCTGAGGCTTTCACTGGGCCGCTCGACGTCTCAATCGTGAAGCGGGCTCGGGAACGCGGCCTGCTGGACCTCCATATCCACAACATCCGTGATTGGGCGCTCGACAAGCACCGCACCGTCGACGACTACCCGTTCGGCGGAGGCCACGGGATGGTGATGCGCGTCGACGTCCTCGACCGGGCACTCGAAGCGGTCCAGGCGATGGCCGAGCCGCGAGGGCTGGTCATCTACCTGTCGCCCCAAGGTGAGCGGCTGAACGACCGCATCGTCCGCGAACTCGCTCGGGAGCCTCGCCTCGTCCTCGTTTGTGGGCGGTACGAAGGCGTCGACGAACGCTTCATCGAGCATTGCGTTGACCGCGAGATCTCCATCGGCGACTACGTGCTCACCGGCGGCGAACTGCCGGCGATGGTCCTCATCGACGCCGTCACGCGCCACCTGCCCGGTGCGCTTGGTGACGATGCATCCCCTGCTGACGAGTCCTTCGCCGACGGACTGCTCGAACACCCGCAGTACACGCGCCCGGCGGAGTACAAAGGCTGGCGCGTCCCAGATGTACTGCTCAGCGGCCACCACGCCCGCATCGCCGAGTGGCGGCGCCAGCAGCGGCTCCTGCGCACGCAGCAGCGACGGCCGGATCTCCTGCGGGACGGCGATAGTCCGACGGGAGCATCCAGCTCAGAGTGACGACAACAAGAGTGCCTCGAAGGTACGGTTGTTGAGCGCCCCGGGGCGCGCGGCCCGGATGCGCCGCATCGCCTCCTCCCCCGGCACGCCCAACTCTCGCAGGATGATGCCCGCGACGAGCGCGCTCCGGTTCAGCCCGTGCGTGCACGCCACGATCACGTGTGGCGGGAGCTCCCGCACGAGGTCGTCGGCCCATGTTCGGCAGAGGGCCAGGAGCCGCTCGAACCTGGGCGGGACGCGTTCCAGGTCTTCGAACACCCACTGGGCGAACCGCAAGGCGTGGGGCTCCCAGCGTCGGCGGACCATCCCGGCACAGTCGAGCACCCAGGCCCCCTCCCTCACCAGCGAGTCGAGGGCCACCCCTCCGGGTGCATGCGCCCCGGCGACCCAGAGCCGTCCGGGCCACGGCAGGCCCAGGCCGCAGAGGTCGACGTGCCACCCAGAAGGTTCCGGGTCGGTTCCGGGGGATACGGGTTGGTTCGTCAACATTTCGCTGCTCCCAGTATCCGGCCCGATTGCGGCTCGCGGCAGAGGCAAATCCGCGGTATCTTCCCCGCATCACAGGGCGCGGGAGTGCGGATGACCCCCGAACTGGTCACCTTCCTCGTTGCAGCGGCCGTGGCGCTACCGATCACCGCGCTGCTCGAGCTCCCAACGAAGCAGGGCCGGCACGTGGGCCCCGTTCCCGTGCCCCGGATCGGCGGGTTCGCCATCGCGGCGGGGTTCCTCCTGGCGCCGGCAGGAACGGCGCTCGTCTCTGCGGAGGCCCGCCGCTTCGTGACGGAAGACTGGGTGCAGTACGTTGCCCTGGGCATGTGTGGCGGGCTTGTATTCGCCGTAGGTGCCTGGGACGACTTCCGCGACCGCCCGTGGTGGCTGAAGCTCGGCGCGCATTTGGTGGCTGCGGCGGCGCTCTGGGGCGCCGGATTCCGAGTGGGTGAGCTCACCTTGCCCACCGGCTCGGTGCTGCAGCTCGGGTTGGCGGACCCCTTCGTCACCGTCTTCTGGCTCGTCCTCGTGACGAATGCCATGAACCTCATCGATGGCCGTGACGGCATCGCCGCCGGGGTGGCGATCCTCGCCTCCGGGACGATGAGCTACGTCGCCTGGGACCTGGGCCACGACCTCATCGCCATGCTGTTCGCCGGCCTCGCCGGGGCGGCGGCCGGCTTCCTCCCCTTCAATTTCCCTCGCGCCCGCCGCTTCCTCGGCGATTCGGGAGCGTACTTCCTGGGGTTTGCCCTGGGGGCCCTGAGCATCGCCGGCTTCGTGGACAATACGGGCCGCGTGCCGCTCTACATCCCCCTCGTGGCCCTCGGCCTACCCATCCTGGATACGGCCGTCGCCTTCCTGCGCCGCTTTCTCGACCGCCGCAACCCCTTCGAGCCCGATCAGGACCACGTCCACGACCGGATCGCTCGTCTGGTCGGGGACTCGTCGCTCGTCGCGCTGATCATCTACGCCTTGACGGCGATCTTCTGCGCCGGTGCCCTCGGGCTGCACCAGTGGTATAAGGCCGCCGGGTCCGCCGTGGTGGGAGGTGCCGTGGTGGCGCTCACCATCGGACTCATCGTGTTGCTCGGCTACGCATCTACCTTCTGGAATTCCCGCCGCGTGCTTTCGTGGCGGCTACGGCGTTCGGCCGACCTCGGCCCCCATGAAGCCTCCTGACCCCCTCTGCCATCGTGCCTGGGCCCGGCGCAGCGCATGCGCCGCCAGGTGGACGCCGAGCCGGGCGCCGATTCCCGCGACGGTGAGCGCGTCGAGCCACCAACCGCCGCGCTGGTGCTTCTGGTAGTAGCGCCACATCCCCGCGTGGTGGGCCACCATCGCCCTCACCGGCGCCTTCCCGGAGCTCCGCCCAATGTGGTGCACGACCCGAGCATGGGGCCAATACACCACCCGCAGCCCTGCGTCCCACACCCGCCGGCAGTAGTCCACGTCTTCGATGCTGAAGAAGTACCCCGGGTCGAGCACGCCCACCCGTTCGAGTGCCCGCCGGTGGATGAGCATCGCCGCCCCAGACACCCAGTCGACGTCGCGCACCTCGCCGTGGTCCCAGTCGCTCATCAGGTAGTCGCGCGACCAGCGGTTTCCTGGCAGCAGCCGTGTGATGAGCGAATGGCGGTTGAACAGCGCGGTGCGGTGGCTCGGAAAGCGCCGGCAGGAAAGCTGCACGCTCCCGTCGGGGTTCTCGACGCGCAGGCCGAGCACGCCGATGTCCTCGTGCTCGTTGGCGAAGGCGACCGCGTCTCTGAGGCCGGCGTCGGCCAAGGCGGCGTCGGGGTTCAGGAGCAGGACCGCCTCGCATGCACCGAGGACCCCGATCCCGGCATTGGCGGCGGCCGCGAACCCGAGGTTCCGCCGGTGCTCGAGGAGGCGAACCTGCGGGTACCGCTGGCGGACCGCCGCGGCGGTGCCGTCGCCCGACGCGTTGTCCACGACGACCGTACTCGGAAGCAGCTCGGGCACGTGTCGCGCGACGGAATCGAGGCAGGCGAGCGCCTCCTCTCGGCACCGGTACGTCACGATGACGATGCCCACCGTCATCGGCTGGCTGCCTCCTCGTACACTTCGGCCGTCATCGAGGCCGTCCGCTGCCAGCTGAACGACGCTGCGTGCTCACGGGCCTTCGTGCTCCACTCGGCGCGCCACGCCGGCTCCTGCAGGAGGCGCGCGGCCGCCTCGGCGATGGCTCGAGGGTCGCGGCGCGGCACGAAAAGGGCAGCGCCGCGGAGGACCTCGTTCATTGCTGGCGCGTCGGCGGCGATGACGGGTGTGCCGCAGGCCATCGCTTCGAGCGGCGGCAGGCCGAATCCCTCGATAAGCGAAGGGTAGACGAGTGCCGTGGCACCCGCATAGAGCGCTCGTAGGTCGTCGTCGGTCACATAACCGAGGAATCGCACCCGATCGGCGACTCCGAGGCGCTCTGCCTCCCTTGCGAGGGGGAGCGTGAGGCGCCCCGGGTTGCCCGCCAGCGCCAGCTTGCAGCTGATGCCTCGCTCACGCAGCAGCGGCAGCGCGCGGATGGCGTCGACTGCCCGCTTGTTCGGTTCTCCGGTGCCTACGCAGAGCAAGTAAGGCGGCTCGAGCCCGAGGCGCGAGAGGGCCTCTCGCACCTCGTGCTCGGCGGCGGGCCGGAACACCGGCGACGGCGCCTCGGGAATGACGCGGACGCGCTGCCGAGCGGCTGGGAAGCGCTCACCGAACGCTTCGGCAACGAAGCGTGAAGGAACGATGACCCGGTGGGCCCGCGCTGCCGAGGCCGCGAGCGCCCGGTAGTACCAGCGGTGGAACGCGTCGTACCGTCGCGGCAGTAGGTAGAACGTCAGGTCGTGAACCGTCGTCACCGCGGGCCGGCCGAGGCCTGGCGGGACCGTGAAATGCGTGCCGTGGTAGACGTCGTACTCCAGCTTGCGGACGCGCCACGGTAGGCCGGAAAACTCCCATGCAGCGCGGGTCGCGGCGCCGGCTGCCGGCGCCTCCACGGTCACCGGGATGCCGTATGCGCGGAGCCACGGAGGCCCCGCGGCGAGCATCCGCACCCGTCCTCCGGCCACGAGTGCCCGCATTAGCTCGATGGCGTACCTCCCCGCTCCCGCAGGCCGCGGGGGAACGGACGCCGCGTTCACGAGTACGGTCAGCACGAGCCGCGATCGTACCGAGCGCGTTGCTTGACCGCGAATCGGCCCGTATCCTCGCGCGTCGTGAAGGCGGTCGTGCTGGCCGGCGGCAAAGGGAGCCGCCTCCGCCCGTTCACCTACTCTGGGGCGAAGCAGCTCCTGCCGATCGGGAATACGCCGGTACTCTTCTTCGCCCTCCGCCAGATCGCCGAGGCCGGCATCACCGACATCGCCATCGTCGTCGGCGACACCGCGGAGCAGGTGATGGCGGCTGCGGGCGACGGCTCGGCCTTCGGCGCCCGCTTCACCTACCTGCGCCAGCCGGCGCCGCTCGGGATCGCCCATGCCCTGGGGCTCGCCCGCGACTTCGCCGCCGGGGAGCCCGTGCTGCTCTACCTGGGCGACAACATGCTGCGCGGGGGCATCCGCGATTTCGTGGACCGGTTCCGGGCGAGCGACGCCGCGGGCGCCGTCATCGTGCGCCGGGTCCCAAATCCTACCGCCTTTGGGGTGGCCGTCTTCGAGGACGGACGGCTCGTCCGCGTCGTCGAGAAGCCTGCTGAGCCCCCGACTGACTTCGCCGTGGTCGGAATCTACGCCTTCCGTCCCATCGTCTTCGATGTCGTCGCGGCTCAGCGTCCGAGCGCGCGAGGCGAGCTCGAAATCGCCGACACGATCAACGGCCTCCTCGAGCGCGGGTGCCGCATCGATGTCACGCTGACGGAAGCCGAGTGGGTCGATACCGGGAAGATGGAGGATACCCTCGCCGCCAACCGCATCGTCCTGGAGGACCTCGTACCGAGCGTCTCCTCCGAGGCCACCCTCGAAGCGTGCCGACTCACCGGCGTCGTGGTCGTCGAGGCCGGTGCCGTCATCGAGCGTTCCGAACTCATCGGACCCGTCGCGGTCGCTGCGGGCGCCCGTATCCGGGATTCGCGGGTCGGGCCGTACGTCTCCGTCGGGCCCGGAGCTTCCATCTCGAGGTCCGAGGTCACGAACGCCATCATCATGGAGCGAGCCTCCATCGAGCGGTGCGCTGGCCTCACGGCCTCCATGATCGGCCGTGAGGCGAAGGTGACTGGGTTGCCCGCCGGCGCCTCCGTCACACTGGGCGACCACTCCGCGGTCGAGCTGCCATGAAGCTCCTCGTCACCGGTGGTTCCGGCTTCATCGGCAGCCACGTGATCGACGCCCTCATCGCGGACGGGCACGAGGTCATCAACCTCGACGCGCTCACCTATGCCGCCGATCCCGCGAACAATGCCGCAGTCGCGGACCATCCGCGGTACCGCTTCGTTCACGGGGACATCCGCGATGCGCAGCTCGTCGACGACCTGGCGGCTCAGGTCGACCTGGTGGTCAACTTCGCCGCCGAGACGCACGTCGACCGATCGCTGCACGACCCCGTGCCGTTCGTGCGCACCGACGTAGAAGGCGTGGCGGTGCTCCTAGAAGCGGTCCGGCGCCATCCAGGGCTCCGGCTCGTGCACATGTCCACCGACGAGGTGTTCGGCTCCTTGCCTCCAGGCGTCGAGGCGGGCCCCGACCATCCTTTTGCGCCCGCGAGCCCGTATGCGGCGAGCAAGGCTGCTGCTGAGCTCCTCATCGCCGCCTACCGGCACACCTACGGCCTTCCGGTGACGGTGATTCGGGCCTGCAACATCTACGGGCCCCGCCAGCACCCGGAGAAGTTCATCCCCCTTTTCATCACCCAGGCGCTCCAGGGGGAGCCGATGCCGCTGTATGGCGACGGCATGCAAGAGCGGGAGTGGCTCTACGTCGGGGATTTCGTCGAGGCGTTCCGCCGCGTCCTCGCGACGGTTCTGGCAGGGCCGCCGGTCGTTCACGTCGCTTCGGGCGAGCGCGTGCCGAACCGCCGCGTGGCCGAACTCATCTGCAGGCTGACGGGGGCACCGCTCGATCTCATCCGGCCGGTCGCGGACCGCCCCGGCCACGACCGCCGCTACGCGCTCGACGCCGCCACGGCGCGCGCCCTCGGGTGGGTCCCCAAGGTGCGGCTCGAAGAAGGCCTTGCCCGGACCGTGGCGTGGTACCGGGAACACGGCCGTTCGCGGCGCGAACGCGACGAGTATCGGCGCTGGTTCCTCGCCCAGTACGCCGAACGCCTCGGCGCGAGCCCGGGCACCGCTGCCGGCTGAGGGGCAGTTCGCTCTTGGCGGGCGCCATATGCAAACATGGAGGCATGCTTGGCCTCCTCGAACTCCGGCGCCGCCGTCTCCAGTTCACGCTCATCGGCCTCATCGTCACGCTCATCTCCTACTTGGTGGCGATGATCAACGGGCTCGGCTTGGGCCTCAACGAGCTGGCAGGCTCCGCCCTGCGGAACTTCGACGCCGACGCCATTGCCTACGCTGAAACGTCCGGCCTCAGTGTCATCCGCTCGGAGCTTTCCCAGGACACCATCGATGCCATCCTTTCGACGCCCGGTGTCCGCGAGGGAGCGCCGTTGGGGTACGTTGCGGCCAACGTCCGCTATCCCGACGGCACCATCGATAACGCGGCGTTTCTTGGGTTCGACCCTGGCACGATCGCCGAGCCCCGCGTGGTGGAGGGCCGGTCCCTCGAGCCCGGTGAACGTGGCGTCATGCTCGCCGACCGCGCGTTCCTCCGCGCCTCGGGGTACCGCCTCGGCGACACGGTTCCTGTCGCGTTGCGGCTGCAGACGCGCGAGTTCCGCATCGTCGGCGTCGTCGAGGAGGGGTACTTCTTCTTCCAGCCTGCTGTCTACATCAGCCGCAGCGACTGGCGGGAACTCCGCTACGGGCAAGCTGATGACGCACCGGTCGCGAGCATCGTTCTCCTGAAGGGTAAGGGCTTACCCGGCACGCGCGCGCCGGGCTTCGAAATCGTGGATAAGGGCACGGCCTTCGCGAACATCGAAGGCGTGGCCGGCCAGCAGTCCACGGTATCGGCGCTGCGCGCCTTCGGCTACCTCATCGGCGCGCTTGTCGTCGGAGTGTTCTTCTACGTCCTCACGCTCCAGAAGGTTCCGCACATCGGTGTGCTCAAGGCCCTGGGCGCCTCGAACTCCTATGTGTTCCGTCAGCTGCTCGCGCAGGTGTTGACGGTGTCCGTCCTCGGCCTTGCCGTGGCGCTGCCGCTGGCCCTGGCCACTGGCCGCGCCATCCAGCGGCTCCCGAACCCGGTGCCTATCGCCTTCGACACGCGGACGGTCGCGACCACGGCCGTGCTCCTGTTGGTGGCGAGCCTTGTGGGCGCGGCCTTCTCGCTGCGGCGCATCCTCGGTACCGATCCCATCATCGCCCTGGGTCAGCAGCAATGAGCGTCCCCGCCCTCGAAGTCATCGAGCTTTCGAAGACGTACTTCGGAGCTGCGGAACCGGTCGAAGCGGTCAAGGGCGCTACGTTCTCGGCAGCGGCGGGCGAGTTCCTCGCCATCGTCGGGCCGAGCGGCTCCGGCAAGACCACGCTCCTCGCCATGATCGGCGGGCTTCTCAGCCCGATGAGCGGGACGGTGCGTGTGGACGGCGTGGCCATCGACCGCCTCGATGCGCGGAAGCTCGCCGCGTTCCGACGGCGGCGCGTCGGGTTCGTGTTCCAGTCGAACAACCTCATTCCCTACCTCACCGCCCGCGAGAACTTGCTCCTCATGGCCGATATCGGCGGTGTCGACCGGAAGACCGCCCGGGTTCGGGCCGACCGTCTCCTCGACGAGCTCGGCTTGGCGCACCGGGCCAATGCCCTGGCGACGGAGTTGAGCGGCGGCGAGCGCCAGCGGGTCGCCATCGCCCGGGCGCTCATGAACGACCCGGCGCTCATCCTCGTGGACGAGCCGACCGCGGCCCTCGATTCTGCCAGGGGGCGTCAAGTTGTCGAGTCGCTGAAGGCAGAGATCAAGTCGCGAAACAAGCTCGGCATCATGGTCACGCACGACCTCGCCATGGCCGCGCTCACCGATCGCATCCTCGAAATGCATGACGGCGTACTGCGGGAGCTTTCGCCGACGGCCTCCATGGAATGAGCCCCCGTGTCAGGGGGCGTGCTCCCAATCGAGCATCATCACCGTGATCCGTTCGCCGGCCCGAGCGATGGGCCGGTCCTCGGGCAAGACGGCGAGGCCGTTGGCCGCGCTCATGCTGGTGAGCATCCCGCTTCCCTGGGGCCCTGTCAGCCGGGCGTGCCACTCGCCGTCGCTACCACGGGTGACGATGCAGCGGGCGAAAAACCGCCGGCCGTCGTCGTTCGCCACCGTATCGTCGAGGATCGCTTCGACGGTCGGTCGTTCCCAGTCGCTGCGCCCCAGCATCTTGAAGATCGCCGGCCGTCCGAAGAGTTCGAACGCCACCATCGAGCTGACCGGGTTCCCCGGCAGCCCTAAGTGGGGTACTCGGCGCCCGTCCGGTGCGGAGAGGGCGCCGAAGGCGAGCGGCTTGCCCGGCTTCATCCGCACCGTCCAGAACGCGATCTCGCCCTCGCGGGCCAGCACGTCCTTCACCACGTCGAAGTCGCCCCGGGACACCCCGGCGCTCGTGACGAGCATGTCGGCATTGAGACCCTCGCGGATCTTCGCTGTCAGGTCTTCCACGGTATCCCGGGCTACCCCCAACAGCCGGGGGATGCCGCCGTTCGCCTTGACCATCGCCGCGATGCTGTAGGCGTTCGAATCGTAGATGTGGCCGGGCTCGAGTGGTTGACCCGGCTCCGTGATTTCGTCCCCTGTCGAGAGGATGGCGACCACCGGGCGCCGGTATACGAGGACGTCCCGCAGGCCGAGGCTCGAGAGGACACCGACTTCTGCGGGCCGGATGACGCGGCCGGCGGGGATGACCACGTGCCCCGCGCGGACATCCTCGCCCCTGCGGCGGATGTTGGCGCCGGGCCGCGCCTCCTTCAGCACGCGCACCGTACCCCCCCGCCGCGGCCGCTCGTTCGGCCCGCGGAGCGGCTCGTCCGTCTCTTCGAAGGGGACGATGGCGTCGGCGCCCGGAGGAACCGGGGCGCCGGTCATGATGCGTACCGCTTCGCCGGGCTGCACCACCATGTCGAGCACAGCTCCCGCAGCGAGGTCGGCGACGACCCGGAGCTCGCGAGGGTTGTCGGGGCTGGCCCCGATGGTGTCTGCCGCCCGCACGGCGTAGCCGTCCATGGCGGTGTTGTCGAGCGGCGGGATGTCGAACGAGGCGACGACGTCCTCGGCCGTCACCTGGCGCAGCGCCTCGAGGACCGGCACGCGCACCGGCTCCAGGCGCGGCACGTAGGCGAGGATCCGCTCCCGCGCCTCTTCGACCGGGATCATCTCCGTGACCGGGATCGTCATCCTGGCGTCGGTACCTCGGGTCGTAAGCTCCCTTTCAAGAGAGGCGGACGGCCAAACAGGTGGTCGTGCGCTGCACGCCCGGCACCTTCTGGATCGCTTCGGTGATGGCGTTGCCGAGCGTGTCGAGGTCATCGGCTTCGAGCTGCACGATGACGTCGAACGGGCCCGTGACGGTATCGACGGCTGCCACGCGGGCACCCGGGTACGAGAGCTGCGCGATGGCGGAGCTCACGGCCTTCGCTTTCCCCACGTCGGCCTCGATGAGGACGTATCCGCGGACGGCCATCTGCGCCTCCTCGACAGAACTGGCATCATTCGAACGCTCCGCCTCGGCCGCTGTCAACCCTCCGCTCGACAGCGGGGAAGCGCCCTTCGTAGCATGCATTCCACGGATGAGCGAACCGCCTCGCACCTCTGACGAAATCCGCACGGCGTTCGTCGAGTTCTTCAAGGCCCGCGGGCACGTCGAGCTCCCGCCCTGGCCACTCGTGCCCATCGGGGACCCCACGTCGCTCTTCACCACTGCGGGCATGCAGCAGTTCAAGCCCATCTTCCTCGGCGAAGAGCAGCCCCAGCATCGACGGGTCGTCACCGTCCAGCGGTGCTTCCGCACGACCGACATCGAAGAGGTGGGCGACCTCCACCACTGCACCGCCTTCGAAATGCTGGGCAACTTCAGCTTCGGGGATTACTTCAAGCGCGAGGCGATCCGCTGGGCCTGGGAGCTCCTCACCGAGGTGTACCGGATCGACGCCGAGCGTCTCCACGCCACCATCTACCTCGACGATGACGAAGCGCACCAGTATTGGCGGGAGGTCGGCCTCCCCGAATCGCACATCCACCGCTACGGCGAAGAGAAGAACTACTGGTTCAGCTTCCCCACCGAGACTCCCGGTGCCAGCGGTCCCTGCGGGCCCGATAGCGAGATCTACTTCGACTACTTCCCGGAGCGCGGCCTCGAGGGCATCGATGTAGCCAACGACTCCGAACGCTTCCTGGAGATCTGGAACCTCGTCTTCATGCAGCTGTACCAGCGACCGGACGGCACTCGGGTGCCCTTGCCGGCGAAGAACATCGACACTGGCAGCGGCCTCGAACGGGTCGCAGCCGTGCAGCAGGGGAAACGCTCCGTTTTCGAGACCGACGTCTTCCTGCCTGTCCTCGAGGCGGCGGCCCGTGTAGCCGGCGTCGACTACTTCGGCGGGCGCTGCACCGAAGAGCAGGCCTATGCCGTCCGCGCCATGGCCGAGCACTGCCGCGCAGCTGCGCTCCTCATCGGCGATGGTGTCGTGCCTTCGAACGAAGGACGCGGCTACGTGCTGCGGCGCGTCATCCGCCGGGCCGTCTACTTTGCCCGTCGCATCGGCGTCACGCGGCCGTTCACGGCCGTCGTGGCCGAGGCCGCGATCGGCAAGCTGAAGAGCGCCTATCCCCACCTGGCCCAGCATCAGGACTTCATCCTTCGCGCGCTGCAATCGGAGGAGGAGCGCTTCGTGCGCACCATCGCAGCGGGCACCACGCGTCTTGAAGCGCTCCTCGAACGGCTCCAGGCCACCGATAGCACCACCATCCCGGGGGAGGAAGCGTTCGTCCTCTACGACACGTTCGGGCTTCCGCTCGAGCTCACTCGGGAGATCGCTGTCTCGCGGGGCTTCCTCGTCGATACCACCGGCTTCGAGCGGGCGCTAGAGCAGCAGCGCCAGCGCGCTCGGCAACAGGGGACCTTTCTCAAGGGCGAGGCCTCGCCAGCGCTCCAAGCGCTGGGGACCGACCACTCGGCGTTCGTCGGCTATACCCACGTCGAAACCGACGCCCGCATCGTGGCCATCCTGCGCGAGGGCCAGCTCGTGGAGCGGGCGGTCCCCAACGGCCACTACGAGATCGTCCTCGACACGACGCCGTTCTACCCCGAGGGCGGCGGCCAGATGGGCGACCGTGGTCAGCTTCGCGGGGTGAACGGGATCTTCCGCGTGGAGGATACGCAGGCCCAGGGTGGGGCCATCGTCCACCGTGGGTACGTGGAGGAGGGAGAGCTGCACGTCCTCGACCTCGTGGATGCGGAGGTGGACCTCGCCTGGCGGCGCGGTGCCACGTACCACCACACGGCCACGCACATGCTCCACGCGGGGCTGCGCCTCGTCCTCGGGCCGCACGTCCGCCAGCAGGGCTCGCTCGTGGCGCCGGACCGCCTGCGTTTCGACTTCACGCACCTGGAGCAGACGCCTCGCGAGGCGCTGCGGGAAGTCCAGGCGCTCGTGAACGAGAAGGTCCGCCGCGACCTCGAGGTCCGCTGGCGCACGACCACGTACCAGCAGGCCATCGCGAGCGGTGCGCTCGCCTTCTTCGGCGACAAGTACGGAACGGAAGTGCGGGTGGTAGAAATTGCCGATGACGGAGAACGGTTCAGCGCCGAGCTCTGCGGCGGGACTCACGTCCACCACACCGGCGAACTCGGCTTCATCTACATCGTCCGGGAGGGGGCCGTGGCCGCCGGTATCCGGCGCATCGAGGCGCTGGCGGGGCCTGCTGCCGAATCCTACCTCGTGGAGCAGACGGACCGGCTCCAACGCCTGGCTGAGAAGCTCTCGGCCTCGCCGGCTGAACTCGAAGCGCGTATCGAAGCGCTGCAGGCCGAGCTCGAGCGACTGCGCAAGCAGGCGCAGCAGCTCGAACGAGCCCAGGCTGCCGCCGTAACGGATGCAGCGGTCAACGCGGCGGTGAAGGTCGACGGAAGCCACCTCGTGGTGGCGCAGATCGACGTCCCCTCCCACGAGATGCTGAAGGACGTCGCCGACCGCGTCCGCCAGCGGCTCGGATCGGCCCTCGTCGTACTCGCGGCCGTTGTCGACGGACGGCCTGCCTTCCTCGCCGCGGCCACTCGCGATCTGGTGGAGCGGGGCGTGCACGCGGGGAACCTCGTGCGCGAGATTGCCAAGGCAGCGGGCGGTGGCGGTGGCGGCCGGCCCGACCTTGCCCAGGCCGGCGCTCGCGACACCTCGCGGCTCGACGCCGCCCTCGATCTGGCCCGCACGCTGGGACGGCAAGCCCTCGCCGGGGTATAGTTCCCCTCGCGGGGAAAGGGGGTAGCCGTGGCGGAACAGCCGCCCCTTGAGTCCTTCGTCGACGACGGGGAAATCCCCACCGAGGAGCGGGCAACCGTTCTCCACGTGGACCGCGGCGAGGACATCGCAAGCATCTGCGGGCGCGTCGAGATGGCGCCCACCTACGCGGTCATCGTGTGGGCGCCCGCTGGCAACCGTTCGCTCGCCACCGAGCTCGGCATCCGGCGGCTGCTCCGCCACGCCGAGGAATCGGGGAAGCAGGTTGCCATCGCCACCACGTCGGTCGCTCTGGCGTCCCGCGCTCGCCAGGCGCGCATTCCCGTGGCGCGCCGGCCAGAACATGTGCGCTGGGATGCCCCCGGTCGCGTCGTCCTGCGGCTCGGACCGCTCACGCTCCTCCTTCCGGCTGTCGGACGCTTCCTCCAGCTCCTCGTCATCCTCGTGGTGGGGCTAGCTGCGGCAGCGCTCGCCCTCACCATGGGGCCCGCTGCGACCGTGGTCGTGTACCCACCGACGCAGACACTCCACGATACGGTCCTCCTCTCGGCCTCGCCGAATTTCGAGGAGAACGATCCCCAGCGCCTGCGCGTGCCCGCGGCCCAGGTCTCGACCGTGCGCACGCTCACCCTCGCCGCGCGCACCACCGGGCTCGTGCCGGTAGGCGTCGCTGCGGCGAGGGCGCAGGTGGTGGTATCGAACCCCGGGCCGAGGGCAGTCACGATCCCGGCGGGCGCGATGCTGGTGAGCGACCCCGGCGGTGTGGAGTTCTCCCTCGACGCCGAGCTCGCCGTTCCGGCTGGCGCCCAAGCCGCCGGTACCGTCACTGCCCGCGTGTTGGGAACTGCCGGCAACGTGCCCGCGGGGGCGATCTCGCGGTTCGCCGATCCGCAGTTCGCCACGCTCCAGGTTTCGAATCCGGAGCCTGCGGCGGGCGGGGCCAACGAGGACCGGCCTGCCGTCGCCCAGCAGGACGTTCTCGCCCTGCGCGAGCTCGCCCAGTCGTTGGCCGAAAGTCCCACCGTGCGGGCATTCCTCGCTGAGGACCGCCCACACGACGCCGTCTTCCTCGGGACGGCCGAGGTCGAGGTCGAATTCGGCGAATCGCAGCCGCCCGTCGGGACGCCGGCGAGCGTCGTGCTCCTGCCCGTGACGGTCCGCATCTCCGCCCTCGCCATCCCGGCCGAGACGCTGGAGCGGTTCGCGCGGGAAGTCTTGCGGCTGGGCCAGGGGGCCGGCGCGTTCGTTCCCGGCACGGTCCGTGCTGAGGAAACCGGAGCGCGCCAATACGATGCCGACAACGAGGTCGTCACGACGGAGCTCCGCGTCGAGGCCGAGTTTGCCCCTGGTATCGACGAAGGCGAAATCCGCCGCGCGGTGCGGGGAAAGTCGCCCGGCGAGGTGCGCCGGATCCTCCGTGAGCGGTATGGTAGTTCCGAGAGCGACGTTCGGCTGGTTCCCGGGTTCGCGCCGTGGCTCCCGCGGTTCGGATTCCGCATCGATGTGGAGATTCGGTCGCCCTCGGCGCTCGAACCAGGAAGCGAGTCGAGCACGCCTAACAGGAACGATGGCTCCAACAGCACCGGCCTCCCCGCGGATTCTCGCCCTCGACTACGGGTCGAGGCGCATCGGCGTGGCCGTGAGCGATGAACTCGGCCTCTACGCGCACCCCCGGCCGGCACTCGCACCACGCTCGGAGGAGGCGGCAGTGGCCGCCATCGTCGAGCTCGTCGAGCGCGAGGGCGTCGGCGAAGTCATCGTTGGGGTGCCTCTCGGACTGAAGGGTCAGTCGACGGCCCAGACGCGGGCCGTGCGGGCGTTCATCGAGCGACTCCGCGCGCGGCTACCGGTGCCCGTCACTGAGGCTGACGAACGGCTTTCGAGCGCCGAGGCGCTGCGCCGCGCCCCGCGCAGGCAGCCCCGCGACGGCCGCCTCGACTCCGAGGCGGCAGCCATCGTGCTCCAGGCCGTGCTCGATGCCCGGCGAGGGATGGCCCGTGGGACGTGACGCCTCGCTGCGGCTGGCTGCGGTGGGCATCGTGGTCGCTGCGGTCGTCGGCGTTGCGGCGGCGGTCGCGAAGATGCCCGACGCCACCATCGGCGATCCCCATTCCTTGTCGTCCCCGCCCAGCGCTGGCCGCGAGGTGACGATCGTCGTTCCCGAAGGCGCGAACGTGGACGAGATCGCCCGGGAGCTCGAACGGCTCGAGGTCATCCCTTCGGCGGAGCAGCTTGCCACGCTCGCGGCGCTCATGGGCCTCGGTCACCGGCTTGCCCCCGGCACGTACACGCTCCGCACGGGATCGAGCGCGCTCACCGTGCTCGAGACCATCCGCGTCCAACCCTCACCGCCGGTCATCCGACTCACCTTCCCCGAAGGCATCCGCATCGAAGAGATGGCTGCCATCGTCGAGGCATCCGGATTCGCCAGCGCCGCGGAGTTCCTCCAGGCCGTGGATCGGGCGCAGCTGCCGCCGGACTTGGCAGCCTACCTACCGCCAGCCGATCAGCTGCCCCCAGGGCAGCGGCTGCAGGGGTACCTCTTCCCGGACACGTACCTGCTCCCGAAGGGCTCGACCGTGGACGACCTCGTGGCGCTGATGATCGCGACGCTGGCGGAACGCTTTACCCCCGAACTGCGAGCAGCTGCCGCTGCCAAAGGCCTCAACCCGCACCAAGCCTTGACGCTGGCCTCGATCGTCGAACGCGAAGCCGTCATCCCCGAGGAGCGGCCGCTCATCGCTGGCGTCTTCCTCAACCGGCTGCGCGCGAACGACCTGTTGGGCGCCGACCCGACGGTGCAGTTCGCCGTGGCCCTCGACCCTGCCAACGTCGCGCGTTGGGGCTGGTGGAAGAAGGAGCTCACCATCGACGACCTCGAAATCCAGTCACCGTACAACACGCGGCTCTTCCCAGGGCTGCCGCCGGGACCCATCGCGAACCCCGGCCTCGCCTCCATCGAGGCGGTCGCCAATGCCGCCGAGACCGACTACTACTACTTCGTGGCCAATGCGAAGGCGGGCGATGGCTCGCATGTTTTCGCCGTCACCGAGGCCGAGCATGAGCGGAACAAGGCCCTGTACGGAGCGCCCTGAGCGATGACCTGGCGGCTGGGAATCATCGGGCATCCCGTGGCCCATTCACTTTCGCCGGTGTTCCAGCAGGCAGCCTTCGATGCCTGCGCCATCGACGCCCGCTACGAGCGGTGGGACACGCCGCCTGTCTCGCTTCCCGACCGTGTCGCCTCACTCCGCGCCGCGGACGTGCTAGGAGCCAACGTCACCATCCCTCACAAAGAGGCGGTACTCCCCCTCCTCGACGAGCTCGATGCCGCTGCCGCGCTCGTCGGAGCGGTGAACACCATCCTCGTCCGCGGGGGGCGGCTGATCGGCTGGAACACCGACGGCCCGGGTTTCGTCCGTGCGCTCCGGGAGTCGGCACACTTCGAGCCCGCCGGACGTCGCTTCCTCCTCGTTGGCGCTGGGGGAGCCGCGCGTGGCATCGCGTTCGCGCTCGCCAGCGCGGGGGCCTCGGGCATCGCCGTCTGGAACCGCTCTCCCCAGCGCGCAACGGCGCTGGCCGAAGACCTCCGGCGCGCGGTCCCGTCGATCGCCGTGGAGCTCTGCCCGGCGCTCGACGACCTCCGCGGTTTCGATGCCGTCGTCAACTGTACGTCGGTCGGGATGGAGGGGACGGGCAGTGAAGCAGCGCTGCCGTTCGATCCGCGCTCGACGGGCTCCGACTGCCTGATCGTCGACATCGTCTACAAGCCGGAAACTACGGCGCTGCTCCGTGCCGCGGCGGCTGCCGGCAGGCCTGTGCTCGGGGGGCTGCCGATGCTCATCTACCAGGCCGCGCTCGCGTTCGAGCTCTGGACTGGGCGCCCCGCCCCGGTCGATGTGATGTTCGCGGCTGCCCGCGCGGCACTCGCCGCTACGCCCCAGCCATGATCGTCGTCGGCAGCCTGCTGGTCCTCGCCATCTTCGTGCTCGTAGGGTGGGCGGTCTCTGTGGAGATGTTCCGGCACCGGTGGTGGCGGCGTCGCGTCGAATCAGGCGACCTCCGCGTCATCTCCGGGCTCATCCTCGAAGCCATGGCAGGATGGCGGCGGAGCCGGCCCCCGCGGGACCTCCCCGCCTCGGTGTGGGCGGGAGTTTGTTCGGCCCAGCTCGTGGCTGTCTCCCCCGAGTGCGCGACCGTGTCGGCCGTCGCTGAGCCGGAATACCGGAGCGAGGGCGGGCAGCGCGTCCTCGCCCTCTCCTTGCTCGAGGTGGCGCAGCAGGTGGCTGCCAGGCTCGTCGACATGATGCTGTACGATGTTCCCAACTTGCGGATGCCACGCGTGCGCGTCGACATCTACACCACGTTCACGAGCGACGAAGGAGTGCCGGTCCAACGTCCTATCCTCTCGGTCACGGCGAGCCGCCAGGCGGCCGAAGGGCTGCCCTGGGATTCCCTCACGCCTGCCGAAGTCCTCGCCCGTTTCGATACCGTGGTCCGTCTCGGTCCGGCGGGGCAGCCGCTCTCCATCGACCTCCCCGAGCTCGAAGGAGTGCCGCCCGAAGCTGCGCAAGCGTCTGCGGGCTCCGAGGAGGCGCAGTGATGGGCCATTTCCGCTTCCTCACCGCCGGCGAAAGTCACGGCCGGGGCCTCACGGTCATCGTGGAGGGCGTTCCGGCGGGTCTGCCCCTGCGCGCCGAAGACATCGATCGCGACCTCGCCCGGCGCCAAGGCGGCTACGGCCGCGGCGGCCGGATGAAGATCGAGCGCGACCACGCCGAGATCACCGCCGGGGTCCGCCACGGCAAGACGTTGGGCTCGCCCATCGCGCTCTGGATCGAGAACCGTGATTGGCCGAACTGGACGGAACGGATGGCGGTGGAACCCGTCGAGGTCCCGGTCGAGCGCGTCACGCGTCTCCGTCCGGGGCACGCCGACCTGCCCGGGGCCATCAAGTACGGGTTCGATGACGTCCGAAACGTCCTCGAGCGGGCATCCGCGCGGGAGACGACGGCTCGCGTCGCTGCCGGCGGCATCGCCAAGCGGCTGCTCGCCGAATTCGGCATCGCCTTCTTCTCGCACACGGTTGCCATCGGCGGGGTTCGGGCGCAGCCGTCCGAACCCATCGACTGGGACGCCGTCGAGCGGAGCCCCGTTCGTACTGCCGATCCCGACGCTGAGGCGGCGATGATCGCCGCCATCGATGCCGCCAAGCAGGACGGCGACACCGTCGGGGGCGAAGTCGAGGTTCGGGTGACGGGTGTCCCCATCGGCCTCGGGAGCTACGTCCACTGGGATCGGAAGCTCGATGGCCGTATCGCCCAGGCCATCTGCAGCATCAACGCCTTCAAGGGGGTGGCCTTCGGAGCAGGGTTCGAGGCGACGGCACTCCGGGGCTCGCAGGTGCACGACGTAATCCTGCCGGCGGATCGCTGGGGAAGCCGGCCTTGGCCGCATGCGACGAACCGCCACGGCGGTATCGAAGGAGGCATTTCGACCGGCGAGGACATCATCGTCCGCTGCGCCGTGAAGCCGATTCCGACGCTTGCGCATCCGCTGCCGTCGGTGGACTTGGACACAGGTGAGGAGGTCCTCGCCCATTACGAGCGGAGTGACGTTTGCGTCGTCCCGGCTGCCGGAGTCGTCGCCGAGGCGATGGTGGCCGTCGTCCTTGCCGACGCCTTCCTGGAGAAGTTCGGCGGCGACTCTCTGGCAGAAACGCGCGCCAACTATGAGCACTTCCTCGCCACCACAGGCCCTCGGGCTCGCCGCACCTGACGTGAACGCGATGCACCCGGCACCGCAGCGCATCTTCTTGGTCGGTATCTCGGGCTCTGGCAAGAGTACGGTCGGCCGTCGCGTCGCAGAGCTCCTCGGTTGGAGCTTCGTCGACACCGATCGGCTCATCGAGGCACGAGCCGGCCGGCCGGTCGCGGCCATCTTCGCCGACCAGGGGGAGCCGGCCTTCCGAGCCCTGGAGGCCCAGGCCATGGCCGAGGCGGCTGCACGCGATCGCGTGGTCGTCGCTACTGGCGGCGGTGCGCTTCTCACGCCGGAGGGTCGGCGTGCCGCACGGACCGGTTTCGTCGTATGGCTCGCGGTCCCGCCGGACGTCGCTGCCGCCCGTCTGCTCGCCGACCCCGAAGCGGAGGTTCGCCCGCTCTTGGCGGGCGACGCTGCCGCGCGTTTGCGGGAACTCCTCTCACGGCGCCGGCCGTTGTACAGCACTGCCGACGTCGTCATCGATGCGGCCGGGGTATCGCCCGAGGACGTTGCCCAGGCCGTCGTCGCTGCCTACCGCCGGGCTCTCGCCGGTGCGTGGGGTATCCCTGGGGTTGCGTGCGAGGTCACTGCTCCCGGGGGTCGGTATCCCGTCATCGTCCGTGAGGGTGCGCTGGGGGAGCTCGGTGCCGTGGCGGCGGCGCTGGGGTTTCGGGGGCGCAGCTTCATCGTCACGGACGAGGTCGTTGGGCCGCGATTCGCGGGCAGCGCCGTTGATAGCCTTGCTGCTGCCGGTCTCGAGCCGCACGTGCTGGAGCTACCGGCTGGCGAACCGGCGAAGACGTTGGCGACCGTCGAACGGGTGTACTCCTGGCTAGCTGGCCTCCGGGCGGAGCGGGGCGAGCTCGTCGTGTGCCTGGGCGGTGGCGTCATCACCGACCTCGCCGGCTTCGCCGCCGCCACATACCTCAGAGGCATGCCGTTCATCCACGTCCCGACGACCCTCCTCGCCATGGTGGACGCTGCCATCGGCGGGAAGACCGGCGTCGATCTGCCGGCAGGGAAGAACCTGGTCGGCGCCTTCGCCCAACCGGCCGCTGTCGTCATCGACCCGGCGGTGCTCGCGGGGCTCCCGGAACGCGAAGTACGGGCAGGCCTCGCCGAACTCATCAAGCACGGCCTCATCCTCGATGAGGGCCTGGTTGCCGACCTCGAGCGGCTAGGCGGCCACGTAGCCAGCATGCTATCCCCTGCGCTCATCGCCCGAAGTGTTGCGATCAAGGCGGCCATCGTCTCGGCCGACGAGCGCGAATCGGGGCTGCGGTCGCTGCTCAACTACGGGCACACCATCGGTCACGCGATCGAGGCAGTCACGGGCTATGCCCGCTACCTCCACGGCGAGGCGGTGGCTGTGGGGATGCACGCTGCGGGTCGCATCGCCGTGGAGCTGGGAGTGCTCCCCCCCGATGGGCTCGAACGGCAGCAGGCCCTCCTCCGCAGCGTCGGCCTGCCTGAGCGGGCGCCCGACGTTCCCTTCGGCCTTGTGCTCGAACGCACGCTGCTCGACAAGAAGGTGCGCGGCGGGCGGGTGCGTTGGGTCCTGTTGGAGCGCATCGGCCGGGCCACCTTGCGGGAGGACGTTCCCGAGTCCGTGGTTCGCGCGGCCGCAGCGGAGGTTCTCGGCGGATGATCGCCTTCCAGCTGCTCGCCCAGGCGGGCGAGCTCGTGGGTCCCCGCCGGGGGCGCCTCATCACGTCCCGGGGCACGGTCGAAACGCCGGTGTTCATGCCTGTGGGGACACTGGCGGCCGTGAAGACGCTCCTCCCGGAGGAGGTGGAGAGCGCCGGGGCCGAGATGATCCTGGTGAATGCCTACCACCTCTACCTGCGGCCAGGCCATCGGCTCATCGAGCAGTTCGGGGGCGTCCATCGCTTCATGGGCTGGTCCCGGCCGATTCTGTCCGATAGCGGCGGCTTCCAGGTGTTCAGCCTCGCGCGCCTCGTTCGCGTCGACGACGACGGCGTCCGCTTCCGCTCGCACATCGACGGCAGCGAGCACTTCTACACGCCCGAACTCGCGATCGAGGTCCAGCGGGCGCTGGGCGTGGACATCGCCATGCCCCTCGATCACGTCGTCCCGGCGGGGACTCCCGAAGCGGAGACTCGGGAGGCGGCTGAGCGCACCCTCCGCTGGTTCGAGCGCTGCCGCCGAGCCGCGGGCACGATGCCGGTCTTCGCCATCGTGCAGGGGGGCGTCGACGCGGAATTGCGGCGGTGGCATGCCCGCGCGCTGGCAGCGCTCGACGCCCCTGGGTATGCGATCGGCGGCCTCAGCGTCGGCGAGCCGAAGGCCGCCATGTGGCGCACCCTGGAGGTCACTTGCGCTGAGCTTCCGCCCGAGAAGCCACGCTACCTGATGGGCGTGGGCTCGCCCGAGGACATCGTCGAGGCCGTCGCGCGCGGCGTCGACATGTTTGATTGCGTGCTCCCGACGCGCCTCGGCCGCAACGGCGGCCTCTTCACCGATGAGGGCCGCGTGAACATCCGGGCCGCGCGCTTCGCCGAGGCCGACGCGCCAGTCGACCCGGACTGCGACTGCCTCGCGTGCCGTCGCTTTCCCGCGGCGTACCTCCACCACCTGTTCCGCAACGAAGAGATGCTGGGCTATCGCCTCGCCACCATCCACAACCTGCGCTACCTGGCCCGACTCATCGGGAGGATCCGTTGCGCCATCGAGGAGGGGCGCTTCCAAGAATTCGCCGCGGCATTTCAGGCTCGCTACCGCCCCACCGACGAATCGGTGCGCGCTGCCCAGCGCGAGAAGTGGCTCGAACGCCGGGCCAGAGCCTCCGGACCATAGCGCCGGTTCGCGGTATGCTGTGGCACCGGGCACGCCCCTTCCGACGCCCTTCGACCATACCTCTCTGCGGGAGTCCCCATGGCTGTCCTCCTCGACGAACACACCCGGCTGCTCGTGCAGGGCATCGGCACCGAAGGCACGAACCACATGCGCCGCTCCATCGCCTACGGTACGAACGTCGTTGCCGCCATCCATCCCCGGCGGGGCGGCGAAGAGCAGGATGGCGTCCCCATCTTCACCACCGTCGACGAAGCCGTTCGGAAGACGGGCGCCAACGCCAGCGTCATCTTCGTGCCGGCGCCTTTCGCCGCCGATGCCATCCTTGAGGCAGCGGCCGCGGGGCTGCCGCTCATCGTGTGCATCACCGAAGGCATCCCCGTGCTCGACATGGTGAAGGTGAAGGCTGCGCTACGGGGGACATCGACGGTGCTCATCGGACCGAACTGCCCGGGCGTCATCACGCCGCGGGCACGGGCTCGCGCGGGAATCATGCCCGTCGACGTGTTCATGCCCGGCCGCGTCGGTGTCGTAAGCCGCTCGGGCACGCTCGTGTACGAAGTGGTGGCGCAGCTGACGAAGCTCGGGATCGGCCAGAGCACCTGCATCGGCGTGGGCGGTGACCCAGTGATCGGGACGCGCCAGGCAGAGGCGGTGCGCATGCTGAACGAGGACCCCGAAACCGACGCCATCGTCCTCGTGGGCGAGATCGGCGGCAGCGCCGAACAGGAGGCGGCGGCTTACATCCGCGAGCACGTCCGCAAGCCCGTCGTGGCCTTCATCGCGGGGGCCACGGCGCCCGAAGGCCGCCGCATGGGGCACGCGGGGGCAATCATCTCGGGCGACGACGCCCGCGCCGAGAACAAGAAGGCCGCGCTGCGGGCTGCCGGTGCCTACGTCGCTGATTCGCCTGCGGAAATCGGCATCACCATGAAGCGCGCGCTTGAGGAGCGAGGCCTCCTGTGAGCACTGCTCCCGCCGGGGCGACGGCGGCCCGAGTACACTGGGCTCGACACCCCACAAGGAGCATGCACCATGGGCGACCTCGAAGCGGCGTCGGCCGCGCTGCTGCGTCACCCCTACGGCGTCTTTTTGGTCGGGTCCCGCGCTGGTGACCGCCTGAACCTGATGACGGCCAACTGGGGCACCCAGTGCTCGTTCGAGCCGAAGCTGTACGCCGTGTTCGTCGAACGGGACGCGTACACGCGCCGCCTCATCGACGAAGGCGGTGTCTTCTCCGTCTCACTGCTCCCCCCTGATTCGGAGGCGGTGGTCTCCCACTTCACCAAGCCCGCGGAGGTGGTGGGAAACAAGCTCGGCGAGTACGAATACTTCCCAGGGCCGGAAACCGGGGCGCCAATCTATGCCGGCGCAGTGGCTTGGTTCGAATGCCGGGTAATCGAGACCCGCGAAACCGGCGACCACATCCAGTACGTCGGCGAGGTCGTAAACGGCGGCGTGGCCAGCGGCGAACGCGCGTGGACCATCCAGGAGCTCGGGTGGGAGTACGGCGGTTAGGCAGTCGCGAATCATTCGTGCGAGACCCCTGACATCCGCCCTGCCTCGTCCGCTAGAATCGGCCCCCAAAGCGTCTGCAACCGGGGGGTCGCGATGCTCCTTCAGCCGTACCGTGTCCTCGACCTGACCGACCACGGCGCCATGATCGCCGGGCAGATGCTCGGCGATCTCGGCGCAGACGTCATCCTCGTCGAGCCGCCGGGCGGGGCCGAGCTCCGGCGCATCGGCCCTTGGTACCACGACGAACGCGATCCGAATCGCAGCCTCACCTTCTGGTCCTTCAACCGCAACAAGCGCAGCATCGTGCTCGACCTGGCGAACAGCGAGGCCGACCGCGAGACGTTCCGCCGGCTGGCTGCCACGGCCGACATCGTTCTCGAGTCGTTCGCTCCTGGGACGATGGATGCTTGGGGGCTTGGCTACGCGTCGTTGGCGCAGCTCAACCCGCGGCTGGTGTACGTGGCCATTACGCCCTACGGCTCCACGGGGCCGAAGTCTGGGTGGCCCGCTGCCGACCTCGCGGCGCTCGCTGCCTCGGGCGTACTCCTCATCACCGGTGACGACGATCGCCCACCCGTGGCGCTCGCGGTTCCCCAGGCCATGCTCCATGCCGGCGCCGACGCCGCTGCTGCGGCGCTCGTCGCACTGTTTGGTGCCGTTCGCGACGGCGTGGGCCAGTTCGTCGACGTCTCCGCTCAAACGTCGGCCATGGCTGCGACGCAGGCGACCATCCTCGCCCACGGCCTCGGCGAGGTCGAGACGCAGCGCCTTGCCGGCGGCGTCCGGTTCGGCCCGTTCCCGCTGAAATTCGTCCACCCCGCTGCCGATGGCTACGTCTCCGTGACGTTCCTCTTCGGGACGGCCATGGGGCCGTTCTCGCGCCGGCTCATGGAGGTGATGTACGAAGAGGGCATCGTCGACGAGGCCACCCGCGACAAGGACTGGATCGGCTACACGAACCTGCTCCTCTCCGGCCAAGAACCCATCAGCGAGCTCATTCGCTGCAACGCTCTCATCAGCGAGTTCACGAAACGACACACGAAGGCGGAGCTCCTGAAGCTCGCGTTCGAACGTGGCTTGCTCATCGTGCCGGTCTCGACCATGGCCGACCTGGCCCACTCCGAGCAGCTCGCAGCCCGCGACTACTGGACCGAGGTCGAACACCCCGAGCTCGGCGCCACGGTCCGCTACCACGGCCCCTGGGCCCGCTTCTCGCGCACGCCGATGGAAACGAGACGGCGGCCTCCGCTTCTCGGCGAGCATACTGCCGCGGTGCGGGCCGAGGTCGAGCGTGCCCCCGTTGCGGCCGTCGCCGGCCCGCCGCGCTTGGCCGAGCTGCGCCCACCGCTGGAAGGAGTGAAGGTTCTCGACTTCATGTGGGTCGTCGCTGGGCCCTGGGCAACGCGGGCGCTGGCCGACTACGGTGCGACCGTCGTCCGCGTCGAGAGCACGACCCGCGTCGATACTGTGCGCACCATCGGCCCGTTCAAGGATCGCCAGCCTGGCCCGGAACGGACTGGAGCGCACCACACGGTGAACGCGAACAAGTACACGATGACGCTGAACCTGCTCCACCCCAAGGGGCGGGAGCTTGCGCTCCGTCTGGTGCAGTGGGCCGACGTGGTCTGTGAGAGTTTCACGCCGGGTGCCATGGCGAAGCTGGGCCTCTCGTACGAGGACCTTCGCAAGGTAAAGCCGGACATCATCATGATGAGCAGCTGCCTCAACGGCCAGACGGGCCCGTACGCCACGCTCGCTGGCTACGGGACGATGGGTGCCCAGCTCGCGGGCTTCGGCGAGCTCGCTGGATGGCCCGACCGTCCTCCTGCAGGGCCGGCAGGGGCCTACACCGACTACGTCGTGCCCAAGTTCGAAGTGGCCGCGCTCCTGGCAGCGCTCGACCACCGGCGCCGGACAGGCGAGGGCCAGTACATCGATTTCTCCCAGGCCGAAGCGGCGATCCACTTCCTGGGCCCGGCCTTGCTCGATTACCTGGTCAACGGAAGGCTGTGGCAGCGCCAAGGCAACGCTTCACCCTGGTATGCGCCGCACGGGGTGTATCCTGCGGCGGGCACCGACCGCTGGGTCGCTATCGCCTGCCTCAACGACGCCCAGTGGCAAGCGCTCTGCCGGGTCATCGGTCGAGAGGACTGGGCGGCTGACCCCCAGTTGGCGGCGGTCGAAGGCCGTATCGCCCGCCGCAGCGAGCTCGACGAGGGGCTCGCGGCGTGGACGGCGGCAAGGGACCCTGAGGAGATCGAGCGGCTGCTCAACGCGGCTGGCATACCGGCCCACCGCGCCGCCTCGAGCGCCGACGCCTTCTCCGACCCCCAGCTGGCGCATCGCGGTCACTTCGTCACCGTCACCCATCCGGAGCTCGGCCCGATCCCCGTTGAGAACGCTCGCTGGCTGCTGAGCCGGACGCCGCCTTCGGTCCGATGGCCCGGGGGCACCTTCGGCCAGCACAACGACCTCGTCCTGCGCGACATTCTCGGCCTCTCGGAGGAGGAGATCGTGGCGTACGTCGCTTCGGGCGCGCTCGAATAAGCAGTCGCTGACCGGGCGGGCCTGTGGGCGTACAATCCCGCCATGCTCAAGCGTTCGTTCGTCGCCGCCCGCACGCGCGTGTTCACCGAGTCCGTCATCCGCGAGATGACGCGGCTCGCCATGGAGTACGGGGCCATCAACCTTGCCCAGGGGTTCCCCGATTTTCCTGCACCGGAGTTCGTGAAGCGAGCCGCGATCGCTGCCATCGAGGCAGATATCAACCAGTACGCCATCACCTGGGGCTCGCCTCGGCTCCGTCGCGCCATCGCAGAGAAGACGGCTCGCCACTACGGGCTTACCTACGACCCGGATACGGAGATCACCGTCACCTGCGGCGCCACCGAGGCGATGATGGCGACCCTCTTGGCTCTGGTGGAGCCCGGCGACGAGGTCGTGGTGTTCGAGCCTTTCTACGAGAATTACGTTCCCGATGCGGCCATGAGCGGTGCCACGCCCGTGTTCGTGCCGCTCAGGCCGCCCGATTTCAGCTTCGACCCCGCGGACCTGCGAGCCGCGTTTTCGGCGCGCACGAAGGCCGTCATCGTGAACACGCCGAACAACCCCTGCGGGCGCGTGTTCACCGCGGCGGAACTGGAGGCCATCGCCGAGCTCTGTCGCGAATTCGACTGCGTCGCGGTCACGGACGAAATCTACGAACACATCGTGTTCGACGGCCGTCGACACGTGCCGCTCGCGTCGCTCCCCGGCATGCGAGAGCGGACGGTCGCCATCTCCGGCATCTCGAAGACGTTCAGCGTCACCGGGTGGCGCATCGGCTACGTCCTTGCTCCCGCTCACCTCACCGCGCCCATCCGCAAGGTGCACGACTTCCTTACCGTTGGTGCCCCGGCACCGCTCCAGGAGGCTGCCGCCGTCGCCATCGAGGAGGCGGATCAGCGGGGCTACTACCGCGAGCTGGCTGCGATGTACGGCAGGAATCGCGACGTCCTCGTGGAAGGCCTCCGCGCCGCGGGCTTCCGCTGCCACTCCCCCGAAGGCGCCTACTACGTCATGGCCGATTTTTCGCCCCTGGGCTTCGAGGGCGACGACGTCGCCTTCGCGCGCTTCCTCACGATGCAGGTCGGAGTTGCGCCCGTACCTGGCTCGAGCTTCTACCGCCACGGGGAACTGGGGCGCGCCTCGGTACGATTCACGTTCTCGAAATCCCTCGCCACCCTCGAAGACGCCGTCGCCAGGCTCCGCAGGGCCTTCGCCTGAGAGCCTTCAGGGTTCTGCCCGCTGCAGGATGCGCACCGTGCCGGTGCGGCCGTCGACCTCCACCAGGTCGCCGGTTCTGATGCTCCGCGTACCGATTCGAACATTCGCCACGGCCGGGAGTCCGTACTCGCGCGCCACCGTGCTCCCGTGGCTCAAGGCGCTGCCGATATCGACCACGATGCCTCCGGCGAGGGCGAACAGCGGCGTCCATCCGGCGTCCGTCACCGGCGCGACAAGGATTTCGCCTGGCTGCAGCGGACCGTCGCGGTCCGGGTCCACGATGACCCGAGCCCGGCCAACGGCGTGCCCGGCGCTCACGGGTGTGCCGTGCAGCACGAGCGCGTCCGCTGGCGGCGCAGGCGGCCGCGGGACCGGTCTCCCCCGGAATCGTTCCGGGTACTCCAGGAAGCGCGCCCGCTCCCGTTCGGCCCGCCGTCGCGCCACCAGGTCGCGGAAGTCGCGGCGGACCACGCCCGAGAGTGCCTCGCTCACCTCGAGGTGCGTGAGGAAGAAGACGTCGTCCTCCCGCTCGATGAGGCCCTTGCCCACCAAGCGGCGTGCAACCTCCGGCGCGAGGTAGTCGGCGAGGCGAGCCTGACGAACCGCGAGGGACTTCGTGCGCTCGCGCAGCGCCACCCACCGTTGCGCCCGAGGCAGCAGCCAACGGAAGAGAGAGCGCTGGACGGCGTTCATGCGACGCTCGAGCTCGGCCGTGAGGCTGAGGCGTGCGGCCTCTTGGCGGGCCAGCGCGGCAGGCGGGGCTTGCTCGGGCGGGAGCTCCAAGTAGCTCCGCACCATCGAGAGCACGGGCCGAGGGTCTCGCCGCCAGGTGATGGCCGACGTCTCCATCTCGTTCACGGCGCGGTGGCCATGGCGGTCGAGGAAGCGCGCGAGACCCTCTCGCCAGGGGTGCGGGAGGTCCGGTGCCAACGGGTCGTCGAGCTCCCCGGCGCGGAGCAACGCATCGACGCCGCAGGATCGCGCCGTGTTCGCGAGCTCCCAGGTGTCGAGTGCGATGCGGGCGCTCTCCACGTCGGGCAGGCCGGTGAAGAGGGTCGGCAAGACCGCTTCCGTTTCCTCGCCGAGCAGCGGCTGGAGGAGTTTCCCCACGGCATCGAAGGCACTTCCGGCAAGCCCGCTCACGTCGAGGTGGACGTGGAACCAGCGGGTGGCGAGCAGCAGCGCCCGTTGCCGCCACTGCTCCAGCTCGGCATCGGTCAGGGCCGATACATCGAGGGACCGGTACGTCCGTTCCCAGCGCTCAACCTCTCGTTCGAAACGCCGCACGTTTCGGTCGAGTGTCAGGAAGGCGCGGACGAGCGGCGCGGCGCTCCGCAGCTGGTGCCCTGCGAGGGCGAGCCGCCGCCTCCACGGTCGGGGGGCGCTGTCGCCTCTTCCACCGAGGTAACGACGCTCGAGCGCCTCGGGGTCCCCACCCGGCGTGCGTTCTGCTACGGTGCGCAGCGCTCGAACGTTCAGGAACGCACGGTAGCCGAACACGCCCACGAAGCGTGGCCATTCGTGGGGCCGCAAGATGCGCAGGCGTTGGTAGTTGCGGGTGTATGCCTCGTGCGCAGTCTCCTCGAAGATGGTGATGGTGAGCGGCGTGAGGAGCCCCGGCAGGACCTCCTGCACGTTCGCACTGGTCCACTCGTCCTCGTCGGTGGTCTCCGTGTCGAACTCGAAACGCGACTCGCCGCTGCCCGCGGCGGTGACGCGGCGCGCCTGCAGGAGCCAGACGCACCCTTCGCTGTCGACGGCGAACTCGAGGTCGAGCGGCGCCCCGAACGCGACCTCGGCTTCGAGGGCCAGCCGTGCCACAGCAGCTGCATCGGCCTCATCGAGCGCCGAGCCGACCGGAGGACGCTCAACGACGGCGCCGTCCCGAGAGAGAACCCAGCGTTCTCCGGCGGTGGATCCGCTCACCAGGCGGTCACCGGTGCCGTGGACGGCCTCGATGACTAGGCGGGATCGATCGCCGGTGACGGGGTCGCAGGTGAACGCCACGCCGGCAGCTCGTGCTGCGACCATACGCTGGATGACCACTGCCATGCCCCCTGGGGCGCGCTCGAACCGGGTGCGGTAGGACGCTGCGTGGGCGGCGTGGCTGGACGCCACGCAGCGTGCGAGGGCCGCAAAGAGCTCCTCCCGGTCGCGGACTCCGAGGACCGTTTCGAACTGCCCTGCGAACGAGGCCTTCTCGTCGTCCTCTTCCAGCGCAGAAGAACGGACCGCAACCGGCTCTCCGCGGGGCGCGAGCTCCCGCCATGCCGACTCGATGGCCTCGATGGCGCTTGGGTCGCCGTCGGCTGCTCTCGCTGCCAAGTCGGGGGGAACGACGAACCCTGGGGGAACGGGAAGGCCCAGGCGCAACAGCGCTGCCAGGCCTGCACCCTTTCCACCCAGCAGGCCGCGGTCTTCCGGCGCCGTTTCCAGCCAGACGACCCCCACGCCTTCACCCTACCAGCTGCGAAGGCGAGGGCGAACCCGCTCTGGAGGCTGGCAGCGGCCGATGCTACCCTGGAAGCGGCGCTGGGGACTCGTCTAACGGTAGGACAGCGGACTCTGGATCCGTACGTGGGGGTTCGAATCCTCCGTCCCCAGCCAGATCCTTCCTACCTCCCTGCTGCCCGCTCAAGCCGTGCCAGAAGCGCATCGAGGTCTCGCTCGCTGCGCACCTCCCGCATGAGGCGGAGGAACGTGCCGACGTCTCCGGAGAGCTCCGCTACCCGTTCGATCTTCGGTCCGATTGGGCTCGATGCCGCCGGCTGGTCGGCGTACGTCCCGTAGAACGCGAAGTACGCCTGGTTGATCTTGCGGATCGGGATGCCGTGCTCGGCGAAGTACCGGCGCTTCGCCTCCATCGCGGCCTCTGCCTCGGCGATGCGGCCTTCGGCTAGGAGGCGGTCGACCTCGAGCCGAAGCGCGCGCATCTCGGCCTGGAAATCGATGGATGGCGGCGGACGGCTAGGGGCGCTTCCGTCGGCACCGGGCGGGAGCGATGTAGGGAAGAGCTCCGCCACGATACGCGCGAGCCGTTGCCCAGCGATGTTCGCGGTCGTCTCGTTCAGGATCTCGCCCTCCGTCCCCTGGAGCCACGAAAGGCCGAGAGGATAGAAGGCCAGGTAGTGGTGCACCCACTCGTGGGCCGCGGTTTCGACCAGCGAGGCGTAGCTCCGGTCGTCGCGGACGATTGCGGGGTACGCCGCGATGCCCCCGAGCGGGACAACGATGGAGACCTGCTGCGGCGTATCCGTTCGCGCCTCGATGGCCTCGATCTCGCTGAGCTTCAGGCCGTCTTTCAGCAGCACGTTCCGAATCCGTTCGATGCGATGCCGGGGCGAGACGACGAGCAGCTGGGGCGGCGACGTGAGCTCGAACGCCACAGGCGGCCAGACGAGGCGGACCCCGCCGAAGAGCGGCAAGGGCTCCGCCAGGCCCGCAGCCTCGATGGCCTTCCTCACCCGCTCCCGGATCGCGAATTCGACCGTGCCTTCGTACGCCGCGCGCTCCCGCACGAGCGCATCGATGAGCGCGATGTCGGGGTCAGGGAACTCTTGCTCGGCGCGGATGCGTGACGTGATGGCGAAGTACGCCTCGATGGCGCGTTGCTGCTCCTCGAGTGAAGGCCGGCGCTCGAGCCCGGCAACCTGGAGCATGAGGCTGGGTACGGTCTCGGCTTGCCACCGCCAAAGGTGGTACCGGTATGGCGCCAGGGTGTCGCGCTGCAGCGTCAGCGCGAGCACGAGGCCCACGACCACGCCGGCCAGCCCTGCGCCCACCGCGGTCAATCCCCAGGCGTGGGGCTGCCAGGGACGCAGTTCGACCGCAGCGGCGCGGGTTGCGGCGCTCATCGTGCACACGAGCCTACCCTACCCGCGCTGAACGGAACGGAAAGGCGGCCTCTGCCTGTAGGCGGGTGCCGGCGTACAATCGGGGGGCGATGTCGGCCGGCACGACCGCCTTCAGCGGCGCGCCCCTCCCTCGGAGGGAACCGCGCTACCGTTACGCCTCCTTTGAGGCGCGGGTGGCGGCCGCCATGCTCGATGGGCTCGTGTTCCTCATCATCGCCTCGCTGCTCGTGACGCTTGGTTCCCTCATCGTCCTCTTCTCGTCCGACTTCGAGCGGGTCGACCCCACGACCACTGCCATCAACGCCTTCTGGGTGTGCATCCTCTCCATTCCCGTTGCGTGGGTGCTCTACCTCCTCATCTCCTGGGCGTGGAAGGGCCAAACGATCGGCGACGCGGTGATGCAGATCGTGGTTCTCCGCTCCGACGGACAGCCGCTCGGCATCATCGGCGCGCTAGCACGTACCATCGCGGTGCTCGTGTACGCGCTGTTCCTCGCCGCGGGGGTGCTCGCGGCGTACCTCACGCGGGAATCGTTCGCCGCGGCAGCGGCCTCCATCGGAGCGGGCCTGGCGCTTTGCGTCGTCGGACTCATCTGGTCGGCGTTCGATGGACACCGCCGCGCGCTGCACGACCGCATCGCGGGCACCATCGTCGTCCGCCTTCCCTGAGGCGCTCCGGTGCACCCCGCCTGGTCCCCTGAACGGGCGCTTTCCCGCGCTGGCGGTCACGTCCCGCCGGCCGGACCGCACGGCTGGACGGTCCTCCTCACCGTGGCCGTCCTCTTCCTCAGCGGCGCGCTCGTGCTCTGGCAAGTCACCGCACCGTCAACGGCGCAGCGTCTGGTCCGGGCCGCCGTGGCCGCCACCGTCGACCCGCGCGGCTACGTCGCGGACCGCGGTGAGGAGCTGCGTCGGCTTGCCGCCGACGGAACCGTCGTCCGGCCTCCGGGGTTCGCGATTCCCGTCGCGCTCCAGGCTGCCGAGGTGGCGGGTGCCTCAGACGCCGAGCTGGCCGGTCTCCTGCTCACGCGCGCCACCGACGCGGTGCTCGTGGAGGGTCCGCGCGCCTTCGACCCGGAGGGGCAGGCGACGTATTCGCGCTTCTCGCGGGCAGGCCTTTTGGCCTGGTTCATCGACGTGCTGCGCAACGAACGGCTCCACCGTTGGTCTGGCGTCGCCGCACTGGCGCTCGCCGTTTTGGCCGCGGCCCTGGGTGCCGCGGTCGCCTCCCGAGCCGCGCCGGGCCGGCGGCTCGCGCTCCTCGGGTGGGCGTTCGTCGTGGGCAGCACGCCTGGCCTCGTGTTCTTCGGGGCGATCGCGTTCTGGCTCGAGCGGGCAGGCCACGATCCCTTCACCGAGTTGGTTGCCGGCATCGCGGCTGAAGTCTTCGCGATCGGCCGAAACGATTGCGCGGCGATCCTGGCTGGCGGTGCCGTCCTCATCGCTGCGAACCGTGGTCTCGCATGGCTTGCAGCGCGCAGCGCCGAACGCGCTCCCGAGCCGGATCCAACCGAGGGAACGGAGTGGGCCTCGGAAGCCGATGCAGGGTGGGAGGGCGACGTCCTCAACGAATCGTGAGGACGGCCCCCTGTTGGAACGCGGAGCAGGAGTCGGCCAAGGGACATTCCCCGCAGCGGGGCGCGCGTGCCGTGCAGATGCGCCGTCCGTGCTTGATGAGGGACATGTGAAAGGCGTAGTAGTCGCTGGGGTCTACCCATGCCTCGAGCAACTCGTGGGCGGCTTCTGCCGACGCCTTCTCTGGGACGATTCCCAGCCGTTTCGCGACGCGCTCCACGTGCGTATCGACCGGCATCGCTGGCCGGCCTAGCGCGAAGAGCAGTACACACGCGGCCGTCTTCGGTCCGACCCCGGGCAGTGAGCGGAGCCAGCGCCGAGCCTCTTCAAGCGGGAGCTCCCGGAGAAACGCGAGGTCCCAATCGGGGGAACGCTCGGCGATTGCGCGCAGGGCGGCCTGGATGCGCGGTGCCTTCTGACGGGCGAGCCCACCCACGGCGATCGCGGCCGCGACCTCATCTTCGGGGGCGGTCATCACCTCGGCCCAGGAGCGGTACCGGCGGAGGAGCTGCACGAATGCGCGCCCGGAGTTCCGGTCCGACGTGTTCTGGGAGAGGATCGTCAGCACAAGCTCGGTCACGGGGTCTCCAGAGGGTACGAGCTTTGGACGGCCGTACAGCTCCGAGAGCCGTTCGATGATTTCCCTCGCGGCGGGTGGTGTGCTCACCGCAGGAGACGCTCCAGCGCCGTGGCGAGCGGACCAAGTCGTCGAGCCTCGCGGGCGTAGGTGGACTCACCGCGCTGTACGGCGAAGAAGCTCGACCACAGGAAGGGCAGGAGCCGCGTGGCGAAGAACCAGGTGTCCGGTGCCCGCCGCAGCCCTCCGTAGAAGATGGCCGCGATGCGCCGCGCAGCGCGGAGCTCGGGCATGAGCTCCTCGTCCACCAGCTGCTCATAGGTGTGGGCGTCGCCCTGCCCCCCGAGCGCGGCGAGGAGCGCTTTCGCGGCCAGCCGCCCAGACTGCACGGCGTACGCGATTCCCTCCTGCGTGAATTCATCCGCAAGGCCGGCAGCGTCGCCCACCAGGACCACCCGCCCGTCGGCGATGGGTTCGCCCCCGCGGCGGAAGCGGATCTTGTGTCCTCGGGCGAGCTCGACCTCGCCGATGATCCCTGCCCGTTCAAGGAACTGCTGCGCTGATCGCTTGAGCCGCCGTGCTTTCTCCCCGGAGAGCACGATCCCCACCGATACGCGTCCATCCTTCGGAAACGCCCAAGCGTAGCCCCAGGGCTCGTATCCGACGTCGATGAGGGCCCGTCGGCTTTCTGGCCCTCTGGGCGTGCGAATTTCGAGCTCCCACGCCGCGCACTCCCCCAGACCCGCGCCGAGCCCGGTTGCCCGTGCAACCGCGCTGCGGGCGCCGTCCGCACCGACGAGCCAGGCGCCGGTTGCTCGGAACCCGTCAGCCCGGACCGTAACGCCGTCCGCGCTGACCTCGACTGACCGCACGAACGCCCCTTCACGCAGCGCTGCCCCGGCGCGCTGTGCATGCTCGACGAGCAGCGCATCGAAACGGTCGCGCATCACCATCAGCGCGAACGGTCGGCCTGCGTTGCGGACGAAGGGATGCCGCCCCAGGAGCGAGAGCTGCAGTTCCTGCACTTCCGCTTCCGTAACGCTGTCCAACGGGAAGGGGAGCATCCGCGCGGTGCGGAGTGGGACGCCGCCGCCACAGGCCTTGTACCGAGGCAGCTGTTCCCGTTCGAGGAGGAGGACCCGCGCGCCGGCGGCCGCGAGCTCCCGTGCGGCGGTGGCGCCGGCAGGTCCTGCTCCTACGACGATGACGTCCCATTCGGCCACGAACCGATTCTAGCGCTTACGGGCGAACTCCCGGGCGGGGCGCAGCGTCGTAGCTGGTAGGGATGCACCGCATTGTTCCATGGCCGCCCCCGCGCCTATACTCGGCCTGGCGCTCGAACGGGCCGAGGGTAGCTGTGACCAGAGTTGCGACGGACTTCGAAACGGTCATCGGCCTCGAAGTCCACGTCCACCTCACCACCGCCAGCAAGATGTTCTGCGGCTGCAGCGCCGATTACGCCGGCGCCGAGCCGAACACCCATGTCTGCCCCGTTTGTCTCGGCATGCCCGGGACGCTGCCGGTCATCAACGAGCGGGCTATCGAGTACATCGTGATGGCGGGGCTCGCCCTCAACTGCGAAATCGCCGAATTCAGCAAGTTCGATCGGAAGAACTACCCCTACCCGGACCTCATGAAGGGGTACCAGATCTCCCAGTACGACCTCCCCATCTGCCGCAACGGCTGGCTGGATCTGGAGGTCGACGGCGAGCGCCGTCGCGTCCGCATCCAGCGGGTCCACATGGAGGAGGACACCGCGAAGCTCATCCACCGCCAGGATCCGGTCACGGGGGAACGGTACAGCCTCATCGATGTCAACCGCTCGGGCGTGCCCCTGGTCGAGATCGTGAGCTACCCCGATATCCGTTCGCCCGCCGAGGCCCGCGCCTACCTCGTGAAGCTGCGGCAACTGCTCCGCTACGTGGGGGTCTCCCGGGCGAACATGGAGGAAGGCGACTTCCGGTGTGACGCGAACATCAGCCTGCGGCCTCGCGGCTCCGAACAGCTCGGTGCGAAGGTGGAGATCAAGAACATGAACAGCTTCCGCGCCGTCTTCGAGGCCTTGAGCTTCGAGGAGCGGCGCCAGGCGGAGTTGCTCGCTGCCGGCGGTTCGGTCGTGCAGGAGACGCGCGGCTGGGACGACGAACGCAAGGTCACCGTGCCGCAGCGCACGAAGGAGGAGGCGTCGGATTACCGCTACTTCCCCGACCCCGACCTGCCCCCGCTGCGGCTAAGTCGGGAGTGGGTCGAGCAGATCCGCCAGCGCCTGCCCGAGCTCCCCGATGCGAAGCGGGCGCGGTTCACCTCGTACGGCCTATCGGAATATGAAGCCGCCCTCCTCAGCGAGGAACGCGCCCGGGCGGATTACTTCGAGCGGCTGATGGCGGCCCTCGAGGGAGAGCCGGCTCGCCGGGCAAAGGTGGCCGCCAACTGGATGCTCGGCGAAGTGGCGCGCTGGCTCAACGAACGGGAGGCGGAGATGGAGGCCTTCCCAGTCCCTCCCGAGCGGCTGGCCGAGCTCGCGATGCTCGTGGAACGGGGCGCCATCACCGGTCAGGTGGCCAAGAGGGTGTTCGAGGAGATGGCTGCGACCGGCGAGGCCGCAGATGCCATCGTGGAGCGTGCCGGGCTCGCGCAGATCTCGGCCGCCGACGAGCTGCGTGGCCTGGTGCGTAAGGTGATCGAGGCTAACCCTAAAGCTGTGGCGGATTACCGCGCGGGGAAGGAGGCGGCCGTGAAGTTCCTCATCGGCCAGGTGATGCGCGAAACGCGGGGCCGCGCGAATCCGCAGCTCGTCCACGAGCTGCTCACCGAGGAGCTCCAATGAGACTCCTCGCCCGCTGGCGGGCGCGGAATGGCAAGCCGCCAGGCGACGGCTGGCTCGACCGTGTCCTGGCGCACAACGCCCTCAAGTGGCTCTACCCCGGCATGCACATCAAGCGGTGGTTGCTTCTGCTACTCATCGGGGTGGTGTTCATGGGGCTCGGCATCGCCTACGTGCTGCGCGAGGCGTATCTCACCTACACGTTCCCCGCGCCTTTCTACTACATCACCCTGCAGTTCATCCCCCGCTGGGCTCGCGGCGTGCTCTTCATGAGCCTCTCGCTCGCCACCGTGGGGGTCTCGGTGTGGAAACTGAACGAATCCCTCCTCTTCGCCTTCGTGCGACCCGGCCGCGACCAGGGGATCACCGATGCCATCTACGCGAAGCGCATCCTCGCCCGGGGGCCCCGCATCGTTGCCATCGGCGGCGGTACCGGGCTTTCGAACCTGCTCCGCGGGTTGAAGAATTACACATCGAACATCACCGCCATCGTCACCGTCGCCGACGACGGCGGCAGCACCGGGCGCCTGCGGCAGGAGTTCGGGGTCATCGCCCCCGGCGATATCCGACAGTGCATTGCTGCCCTGGCTGAAGCCGAACCCCTCATGTCCCGGCTTTTCCAGTACCGCTTCAAGGAGGGGACGGGCCTCGAAGGCCACTCGTTCGGCAATCTCTTCATCGTCGCGATGTCGGAGATCACCGGCAACTTCGAAGCGGCGATCCACGAAACTAGCCGCGTGCTCAACGTCCGCGGCGCGATCCTCCCCTCTACCCTCGAGGACGTGACCCTGAGCGCCCGCACTGAAGACGGCGAGCTCGTGCACGGTGAACATAACATCACCGAGCGCGGAGCTCGCATCAAGGAGGTCTTCTTGAATCCCCCCAACGCCGAGGCCCACCCCGACGCCGTGCGCGCGATTATGGAGGCCGACCTCGTCGTCGTCGGGCCTGGGAGCCTCTACACATCGGTGCTGCCCAACCTGCTCGTGCCCGGCATCCGCAAGGCCCTGCAGGCGACCGCTGCGCTGAGGGTCTTCGTTTGCAACGTCGCCACCCAGCACGGCGAGACCGACGGCTTCAGTGTCGCCGATCACGTGGAGGCCATCGTCCGGCACACCGGGCCGGGGCTCTTCGATGTCGTCGTTGCCAACAGCAACATCGCTGCGCCGCTCCCGGAGAGCTGGCGCTCCTCGCCGGTGGCCCTGCGCGATGCCGCTTCACCGGCGCTGCGCGGCGTTCGGGTGGTCGAGGCGGACGTCGTCGCGGAAGAGAATCGTTACCGCCACGATCCGGCCAAGCTCGCTGCTTGCCTCATGCGCTTGTACGATGGCAGAAACGCGGTGCTCGCCGAAGCTCGGGCCATCGTGGAGCGCGAATCGGCGGCGCTGGTGCAGTGAGATGTGGTTTAACCTTCTCCAAATCGCCGTGTCGCTCCTCCTCATCCTCGTGGTGCTGCTTCAGGTGAAGGGCTCCGGCTTCGGCGCCGCCCTCGGCAGCATGTCGGGCGGGTCTATTTATCGCACGAAGCGCGGCCTTGAGCGCACGCTCTTCCAAGCCACGATCATCCTCGCCATCGTCTTCATCTTCGTGTCCTTCCTGAGCGTGCAAGCCCAGCGGTAGGCAGCCTCTATCGATGGCGCGTCGGCCGGCGCGGTGGTCGCGGCTCCAAGGTTCTCGGGCGTTCCCTCTCGCGCTCGTCCTGCTCGTAGCGGCGGGCGCTTCCATCGCTGCCATCGCCCTGCGGGGTGGCAGGGATGACGGTGGCATCCTGCCCCGGCTCACGGAGTACGCCGAAGCCGTGCCGGGCACCTGGCAGCGCATCAACCCCATCTATGCCTCGCTGAACGCTCCCGACGAAGACCTCGCCGAGCTCGTCTTCTCCGGCCTCGTGCGACTCGCCCCCGACGGCCATGTCGAGCCCGACCTCGCGGAGTCGCTCCCTTCTGTATCGGCCGATGGCCGCACGTACACCTTCCGGCTTCGACCCGGACTGAAGTGGCACGACGGGCAACCGGTCACGTCGTACGATGTCGCCTTCACCATCCGGCAAATCACTGCCCCCGGATTCCGGGGTGATCCGCTGCTTGCCGAAGCGTGGCAGTCCATTCGCGTCGAGACGCCCGACGAGCGCACGGTCGTCATCGAACTCGAGGCGCCTTCAGCGCCCTTCCTCGCTCGCTACGCCACGCTGGGCATCCTCCCCGAACATCTGCTCCGCGGTCTCACCGCTGATCAGCTCTACGATGCGCCGTTCAACGCTGCTCCCGTCGGGACGGGGCCCTACCGCCTCGTTTCGTTGTCCTCCGCTGAGGCAGTGCTCGAGGCGAACCCCGACTACCATCTCGGGCGGCCGCACATCGGACGCATCCGTCTCGTTTTCGTGAGCGATGCGGCCGCAGGCGTTCGCCTCTTCCAGTCTGGCAGTGTCGACGGCGTCCTCCTCCGCGACCCGCTGCCCGAATCGCTGCGGGTGCAGCTCGAACGGATGTCGGGCGTGCGCATCCTCACGCCCCAGCGAGCAGCCTACCTCGTCCTCTACCTCAACAATGCCCAGGCGAATACCTTCGCCGACCTCCGCGTCCGTCAGGCCATCTCGCTCGCCCTCGACCGCGACGCCATCGTCGCCGATGTGTTCGGCGGCGCTGCGACCCCTTCTGCCTCGCCGATTCCGCCCGGTTCGTGGGCCTACGTGCCGGAGCTCGATCGTCACGCGCGAGATCTCGAACGGGCGCAGGAGCTACTCGCCGCGGCTGGGTGGCGCCCCCACCCCACCACGGGCTCGCTGGTGAAGGAAGGTGCCGAGTTCCGCATCACCATCCGCACCGACAACGACCCGGTGCGCATCGCCGTTGCCGAGGCCATCGCGCGGCAGCTCGACGAGATCGGCATCCGGGCGACGGTTGCCAGTACCACCTTTGCCGTCCTGCGCCGCGATTTCCTCCAGCAGCGACGGTACGAGGCGGCGCTCGCCGGCTGGGACCAGGGCGCCGACCCCGATCCTTACTTCGCGTGGCACAGTACGCAGATGGGGACCGCGGGGCTGAACATCGCGAACTTCTCCGACGCGGTTGTCGATCGCCTCATCGAGACGGCGAGGACCAGCCTCGACGGAAACATCCGGACAGACATGTACCGTCAGCTCCAGGAGGTGTGGCAGGAGGTGGTCCCCAGCGCCATCATCTGCTACCCGCGGTACACGTATCTCATTCGCTCCGGCATCGATGCCAAGGTGCCGGACCTCCTCGCCGCGCCCTCCGAGCGCTTCGCGTTCATCTCGGAGTGGTCTCGATGACGCTGATCGCCCTCCTCACCGACTTCGGGCTGCGCGACACGTACGTTGGGCAGATGAAGCTCGTCATCGCCGGAATCGCTCCGGATGCTCGGGTTATCGACCTGGGTCACGGCGTCGAACCGCAGCAGGTCGCGGAAGGCGCCTGGCTCCTAGAAACCGCGATGCCGTACCTGCCTGAGGGGGCCATCGTCGTCGCGGTGGTCGATCCCGGGGTAGGTACCGAACGCCGGCCTGTGGCCGTCCGCTGCGCTGGCCGGATCTTCATCGGGCCCGACAACGGTCTTCTGTCGGGTGCACTGCCATCCGAACTCCGCCGCGCGGCCGTGCCCGGCGGGTCGCCGGTCGTCGTTCCGCCTGCCGTCGAGGCCCGCGTCATCGACGTCTCCCGCTTCGCCCTTTCGGAGGTCTCTGCCACCTTCCACGGCCGCGACGTGTTCGCTCCGGCAGCCGCGCACCTGGCTCGGGGGACGGCGTTCGAGTCGCTAGGCCCGACGGCTGAAGAGCTGGTGCTGCTTCCGCCGTTCGAAGCCGCACAGCTCCCGGGCGGGCGGCTCCGGGGTGAGGTCGTCCACGTCGATCGTTACGGCAACCTCATCACGACCGTCAGGGCCTCGCAGCTTCCGTCCCGTTTCCGCGCGCGGGTCGCGGGCTCGGACCCCATCGAGTTCGCCCGTACCTTCGCCGATGTCGCTCGCGGGGAGGCGTTGTGCCACGTGGACAGCTCCGGCTACCTGGCCGTCGCCGTGCGGGAAGGCAGCGCTGCCGAGCGTTTCCGGGCAGGCATCGGTACGCCCGTGGAGGTGGAAGCCACGTGAGCCCCGACGCAGCCGCCCGAATCGTCTTCTTCGGCTCCCCCGACTTCGCGGTTCCGACGCTCCGGGCCCTCGTCGAGGCGGGCTACCGCATCGGCCTGGTCGTCACCCAGCCCGACCGCCCCGCAGGCCGGGGCGGCCGGCTCCACCCGCCTCCGGTGAAGCGCGTCGCCCTTGAACTCGGTCTGCCGGTTTTCCAGCCCGACACGCTGCGCGATGACGCGGCCTTGGAACGCCTGCAGGCGGCCCACCCCGACGCGTTCGTCATCGCCGCGTACGGGAAGATCCTCCCCCAGCGCATCCTCGATGTTCCCCGCCGCGGTTCGCTCAACGTCCATGCATCCCTCCTGCCCCGTTGGCGCGGACCATCCCCTGTGGCGGCGGCCATCCTCGCCGGTGACCCCGAAACGGGCGTCACCATCATGGAAGTGACGGCGAAGATGGACGCCGGGCCGATCGTCGCCCAGCGCCGCGTTCCCATCCTCCCCGACGACCGGACGGCAACGCTGGAGCCTCGCTTGGCGGCCATCGGTGCAGAGCTGCTGGTCGAGGTGTTGCCGGGCTGGTTGGCAGGAGAACTTCGCGGCATTCCCCAAGACGATTCGCAGGCCACGTACTGTCCGCTCCTGCGGAAGGAGGATGGCCATCTCGCACCGAGCCTCGACGTCGTCACCGCCGAACGCGCCGTCCGGGCCTACGACCCGTGGCCCGGAGCCTTCGTGTGGTACCGCGGCGAACGTTTGGCGATCTGGCAGGCGCACATCGCCCTTGCGCCGCCGCAACCGCTCCCTGCTCCTGGGAGCGTCCTCGTCGTCGAGCGCGCCCCGGCACTCGCCTTCCGGAACGGTATCCTGGTGTTGGACGTAGTCCAGCGGCCGGGCGGGCGGCGTCTCACCGGCCGCGAATTCCTGAACGGCGAGCGCGGCCAGCTCGCCCCGACGTTCGAATGACGTTGCAGCCTGAACCTTTCTACCGCCTCTTGCCCCACGAGCTCGAGGAGTGCGTGCAGCGGATGGGGCTGCCGGCTTACCGGGCGCGTCAGCTGCTGGACGGCGCCTACCGTCAGCTCGCCTCCTCATGGGAGGAGGTCACCACGCTGCCCCGGGACCTGCGCCGCCGGCTCGACACGGAGCTGCCGCTCTCGCCGCCAGCGGAAGTCAGAAGGGTGATGACGCCTGATGCCGACACGGTGAAGTCACTCCTGTGCTTCCGCGACGGCACTCTCGTCGAAACGGTGCTCATGCGCTACCCCAGCGAACGGGGGCATCCACGGGCCACGGTCTGCGTTTCGTCGCAGGCCGGGTGCGCCATGGGCTGTGTCTTCTGCGCTACGGGCCAGATGGGCTTCGAGCGGAACCTCCGCGCCGAGGAGATCGTGGCCCAGGTGCTCCATTTCGCCCGCTGGCTGCGGCCGCTCGGTCAGCACGTCACGAATGTCGTGTTCATGGGCATGGGTGAGCCGCTGGCCAACTACGCGGAGACAATCCGGGCGGTCCGGATCCTCACGCATCCCAAGGCGTTCGGGATCGCTCAGCGGGCGGTGACGATCTCGACGGTGGGCGTCCTTTCGGGCATCGAAAAACTGTCTCGGGAAGGGTTGCAGGTGGGTCTGGCGCTATCGCTCCATGCTCCCACCGACGATCTCCGGCGGCAGCTCGTGCCGACCGCGGCGCCAGGCTCTGTCGAACGGCTGCTTTCCGCAGCCAAGCAGTACCGCGAGCGCACTGGCCGTCGGGTCACCATCGAGTACGCGCTCATCGCAGGCGTGAACGATAGCCTGGCCCTCGCCGAGGAGCTCGCGCAGCGTTTGCGGGGCACGGACATCCACGTGAACCTCATCCCTCTCAACCCGACGGCTGCCGGCTTCCGGCGTCCCGCGCCGGCGAGAGTCGCGGCCTTCGCCCGAGCTTTGCGCCGTGCAGGCGTAAACTGCACCGTGCGGCAGGAGAAGGGGACGGAGATCTCCGCGGCCTGCGGACAGCTCCGGACCGATACTGCACAGGCAGCCGTCAACCCAACGCCCGCCGCCACGCCGTCTTGAGCGCGGCGATGATCGCCTTTCCCAGCACGATGCCGACGCCGACTGCGACGGCGGTGCGCAAGTCGAACCAGGTGTGCACTTCGCCACGGACGACTGGCGCGGCAAGAACGAGCGTCTGCACCTGGTCGCACGCGACCGAGCGGCCTGCAACGACCCCCGCCGTCGACTGCTTCATCGTCCCTTGGTCGAAGGTCGCCCAGCCCACGGCACTCCGGTCGATGGCGGCTTGCTTGGTGTGGAGTGACCGCACCAGCGACCGCTCGACATGGGCCTGCTCCGCCACCAGCTCGCCAACCGCCGACCGCTCATACCGCGTTTGTGTCCCGGCCCCGTTTCCGCTGGCCCCGTCGGGGCCCCACTCGTGCGCGCTCATTTCCGTTCCTCCACGGCCACACCCTATCCTGGCCTTCGACGGTGTGCAATGACCCGCTGCGGACGTCCGACTTCGAGTACGAACTCCCGCCTGAGCTCATCGCCCAGGAACCCGCGGAGCCGCGCGACGCCGCCCGCCTGATGGTCCTCCGCCGGGCGGAGCGCAGCATCGAGCACCGCATCTTCCGCGAGCTCCCCGAGCTCCTCGCCCCCGGCGATCTCCTCGTGATGAACGATACCCGGGTGATGGCTGCCCGCCTCTACGGCGTGCGGGAGGAAACCGGAGGCCGAGTCGAAGTGCTCCTGGTGCGGCCTCTTGAGCCGCGACGATGGGTTGTGCTCATGCGTCCGCTCCGGAGCGCGCGGCCAGGGCGGCGGCTCCTCCTCGAAACGCGCCGGGGCCCGCTCGGCGCGGTGGTCGTCGAGCGCCTACCCGATGAGGCAGTGCTCGAATTCGACCGCGAGGTCGACCCCGCCAACGAAGGCCAGGTGCCGCTCCCGCCCTACATTCGACACTTCCGGGGCGACCCGGAACGGTATCAAACGGTCTACGCGCGGGAGGCGCGCAGCGCCGCCGCGCCCACGGCCGGGCTCCACTTCACGCCGGAGCTCCTCGCGCGCCTTCGGGCCGCGGGGGTCGGGACTGCCTTCGTCACGCTCGACGTCGGCCCTGGGACGTTCCGGCCGGTCACGGCCGACGACCCCCGCCACCATCGCCTCGACGAGGAGCGGATTTCCGTGCCCACGGAGACCGCGGAGGCGATCCGCCGCACGAAGGCCCGTGGCGGCCGCGTGGTCGCGGTGGGTACGACGGTCGTGCGGACCCTCGAACACGTCGCCCAGGAATGCGGCGAGGTCCAGCCGTATGAGGGGTGGACGGGTCTCCTCATCCTGCCTGGTCACGAGTTCCGGGCCATCGATGCGCTCATCACCAACTTCCATCTGCCGCGTTCGAGCCTCCTCATGCTCGTGGCAGCGTTCGCGGGCCGCGAGTTTGTGCTCGACGCCTACCGTTCCGCCGTCGTAGAGCGGTATCGCTTCTACAGCTTCGGCGACGCGATGCTCATCCTTCCCTGAGTTCGGGGAGCAGCCACCGGTCACCCCTCCGCTCCACCAACCCATCACGCGCGAGCCCGTCCAGGTAGGCCTGCACCCGCGGCCGATGCCACGACGGCAGGAACACGGTGATCTCCGCCGTACTCACGACTCCGCGCTCCCGCAGGAATGCGACGATGCGGCCGCGGGCGTATCGCGCCGTCCGTTCGAAGGGCGGCTCGCGGTGCCGTGGGAGCGGCTCGGAGGGGAAGCCGGCGGCCCGCCACCGGCAGCTGGCGGACAGAGGGCATTCGGCGCAGCGGGGCGCGGGACGGCATACCGTCGCTCCAAGGTCCATGAGGGCGAGCGCAGCATCGCGCGGGCGGTCGGTGCGGCGCAGCCGGTCGTCGGCGAGCGCCTGCATCGTACGGCGCGCGACGTCTGCGGGAGCGCTGCGCCCGAACACGGAGCGGGCGAGCACTCTGCTGACGTTGGTGTCGAGGGGCATCGCTGCCTGCCCGAAGGCGAAGCAAAGGACGGCGCGGGCGGTGTACGGTCCCACGCCGGGCAGGCGTTCGAGCGCTGCGAGGTCGGCCGGCACGCCGCCCGCCGCGGCGATAGATCGCGCTGCCTCGTGCAGTGCCACCGCCCGTCGGTTGTAGCCCAGCCCCGCCCAGGCCCGCAGCACCTCGGCGCGGCTGGCTGCGGCCAGGGCTTCTGCTGTCGGCCACCGGGCGACCCAGGCCTCGTACGCCGGGACCACCCGTGGGACCTGCGTCTGCTGCAGCATGACTTCTGCCACGAGCACCGCGTAGGGGTCGCGCGTCTGCCGCCAGGGGAGCCCATGGCGTCCTGCCGCAGCGAACCATGCGAAGAGTGCCTCGAAAGGTAGCTCCGCTGGAGCGGTCAGAACTCCTCCTCTTCCTCTTCGTCCTCTTCATGGATGTGGAGCGATGCCAGCGACGGAACGAGCGCAATCTCCGCACCTTCACGGCGGCTGCGCTTCCGCGGGCCCACCGACCGGAGCAGTGCCTGCCCTGCAGCAATCTGCTCTGCCGTCGCACCTTCGGGGAGCACCACCGCCGCCGAGCCGCAGTCGCGCAGGGCGCGGATCTCCGACGCGGTCGGTTCGTGGCCGACGATGACCAGCAGCGGCGCGCCGGACAGGGTGGTCACTCGGATGAGCTCCGCCTCCTGCCGCAGGGTGAAGTCGCCGGCGGCCCGCTTCACGAGCACGGCATCGACCTCGAGGGGGCCGAGAGCGCGCAGGACCGCGTCGGGCACCTGGTCGGCATCGAGGAAGACGGCCACGTGCCCCAGCCTTTCGGGGTCGATCGCCCCGGCGCGCGTGCCCTCGAGTGTGCTCACGACGAAGTCCCACCCGGCGGAGGCCAATCCGTTGGCCGTCGCCTCGTCGACGTGGGGAAGCCAGATGCCGATGGGGACCTTCTCGTCTCGGTAGGCGGCGACCGCGGCGTCGAAGGCCCCGGGTTCGGGCGCGTGCACGATGACCAGGTCCGCGCCTGCCTCGACGGTCGGCTTCAGCTGGTCTGGTTCGCGGACGAGCACTCCCAACAGCATCGCTTTGGGGCGTTCGCGGACCGCCGCGACGAAGCCGACGGGCCGCCCTTCGGGACGCCGCAATCGGTCGATGGCCTTCTGGAGTTTGCTCACCTACGCCACTCCTCGGTTCGATCTCGGTGCGGGTTCCCCACGAGGATACGGTGCCCGCCGCTTCGGCGCCCGGCGGCTCAGGCTCGGTCGGCGCGGACGATGGCGGGACGGACGCGCGGGGCGAGCCAGAGGCCATAGGCAGTCGCGCCCGCCGCAGTGACAAGGCTCAGGAAGGCAGCCAGCCGGAAGGCGCTCGTCGGGCCCGCGGCCTCGGCGGCGATGCCGCCGAGCACGGGCCCCGCCGTGAGCCCAAGACCCGAGAGGGCCACTGCCAGGCCGATGAGCGCGCCCCGGTGACTGGGCGGCGCGAGGTCCATCATCGAGGCGTTCCAGGCGGGCACTGAGAGCACGTTTCCGAGGAAGATGGCCACCGCAACGGCCGAGGCGGCGGGCAGCGCGCTGATAGGTCCCAATGCCAGGAGCCCGGCGGCAGCCAAACACTGCCCCGCCGTCAGCGGCTGCCAGCGCCCGATACGGTCGGCCAGGTGGCCGGCAGGGACGTACGCCAGCGCCCCGATGACGATCGCAGGAATCAGGGCCAGCGTGAGCGTTTCGAAGGAAACCCCGAGCTGGTCTTGCCCGTAGGGACGAATCGCCGGAATGGCCGCTCCGAGGGCCGCCGTGCCCGAAAAGATGAGGAGCGCGACGGCAACCAGTTGGCGCGAAGCCAGCTCGCGCAGCCTCGGGCCGGCTTCCTTCGGCGCGAGGGCGAGGAGCTTCCCTTGTCGGTAGGAAGGGATGTGACGGAGTGCGGCGAGAAAGGCAGCCAGGACGGCTGTCGACGCTGCGACGAAGATGGCCCGGGGTTCGACGGTGAGGACGAAGGCGCCGCCGAGCGCCCCAGCGCCGAACCCCGCCAGCTGGGCGAAGTTCAAGAATCCGACGATCCTCCCGCGTCGTTCGGGCGGGTAGAGGTCGGCGGCGATCGCGTAGGTCGCCGGCCAGAGGAAGGCCGTCGCTGTGCCGAGGAGTGCGGCGCAGGCGAGGAAGGCCAAGGGTTCGCCCACCAGCGACATCACGGCCATGGCCGGGGCCATACACGCGAACCCGATGAGCAGCCCCAACTTCCGCTCGGTACGGTCGCTGAGCGCGCCGGTCGGCGTTTCGCTCAGGAAGCGCGCCGCCCCGTACGCACCGAGGAGGTAGCCTGGCCAGGCGTCGTTCGTGCCCAGGTGGTTCGGAACGTATTCCTGGAACCCGGGGAAAAGGACCATCCCCAGGGCCACCTGCACGAGGAAGACGGTGCCCCCGAGAGCCCAGGGGAATGCCGCGGTCAGACGCCCCCTCATCCCCCGCCGACTGTACGACGGGGCGCCGTTCCGAGCGATCGGAAACGGGGTTCGCCGAGCGTGGCGCTGCCGATCGTTCCTACTGCTGCAACCCCAAGGGGTGATCGTTCGTGGCTGCTTCCGAGCGAGCGTGCACTCCTCGTGCGATGAGTAGGAGGCCGGGGATCTGGGCGAGGTGGTAGAGGGCGTCGTGGTTCCACACCCAGAAGAGGCGGAATTCGACGGGGAGCGCCCGCACCGCGGCTGCTGCAGCGCTGGCTGCCATCGCGCCGCAGAACCAGGCGGCTCCCGGCTCCTTCGCCCGCCAGGCCCTCGTCCAGAGCGCGACGATCCCTCCCATCGCTCCTGCTTGGGTGGCCACGAGAGGGCCGAGTGTGCGCAGGCCGCCTGCGAGCCCGCCGGCGAGGGCTGCAGCAGAGAGGGCGCCGAGGGCTGCCCACGAGCGACGCCGTAGCGCACCCAGTTCTGCTGCGCTCGCGAGGTAGAGGGCGAGCATCCCCGCTGCCACGAGGAACGACACGGCGGTCCACGCGGCGGGCTCGTGGCGAGTCGGCTTGAGTTCGCCGTGGTAGAGGGCGCCGGCCGCGGCGCCCGATGAGAGCACGGCGTACGCCGCAGCCCATGGGCGCCGCCGGCGTGTGGCGCACCACGCTCCCAGTGCGGCACAGACGGCGGTCAAGAGCCAGTCGGTGGCGGCGGCGGCCGGCTCGTACACGTCGGCAACGTAGGGCTCTGGAGCACCACGGGCAACCTCAGCCGAAGTCGTGGGATTCGGGCGGCGGGATGTGCCCGGGCAGCGGGCAGGGACGGAAGCGCTCCGCTACGACGTGGGGGAAGCCGCTCCGCTCGTTGTCGATCCGCCCTCGCACGATCACGAAGGGAGTTGCCCGGACGAGCTCCCGCTGGGCGTCCTGCAGCTGCGGGTGGACGACCACGTTTACCCACCCGAACTCGTCTTCCAGCAGCATGAACATCACCCCGGCGGCCGATTCCGGCCGCTGGCGAGTGACCACCATCCCTGCCAGCTCAATTCGCGTGCCCTGGGGCAAGCGGTTCGGATTGCCCACGCCGCCTACGTGCCGGCTGGTGAGGATCCCTTCGTGGAGGAGGGGGCGGATGAGCGCCATGGGGTGGCCTACCGCGCTCGTGCCCACCAGCTCCCAGTCCCACGCCAGGCGCTGCCAGGGGCTCAGTTCGGGGAGCTTCACCATGTCCTGCTCCGTGGGCAGCGGCAGCGGCGGCTGGAAGACCGCTCCCTCACGGTCTGCGGTGCCGAGCGTCAGCAACCCCAGCTCCCAGAGGAGCTCCCGGCGGGAAAGCCCGAACTCGTCCAGCGCGCCGGCGCGGATGAGCGCCTCGGCCTGCCTGCGATCGAGCCGTGCCCGCGTGACGAGGTCGAAGAGGGACCGGTAGGGCCCGTGGGATAGGCGCTCCCATTCGATGCGCTCGGCGGCGCTCAGTGGACCGACGACCACGTCCCGTCCGCCTTTGCGGCGGATGCCCCGGCGGCGCCAGCCCCCGCCCAGGCCGGCCACCTGGTCGAGCCCGAGGCGGATGGCATCGCCTTCCGGCCATGTGCAGGCGCGGCTGGCATTCACCGAAGGCATGCGGACCTCGATGCCGTGGCGCCGGGCGTCTTCTAGCAGGCTCTCCACCGAGTAGAACCCCATGGGCTGCGCGTTGATGAGGGCGCAGTAGTAGGCCACTGGGTAGTGCAACCGCAGCCAACACGATTCGTAGGCGAGCAAGGCGAAGGCCACGGCGTGGCTCTTCGGGAACCCGTAGGCAGCGAAAGCGGCGATCTTCTCGAAGGCGACGGTTGCCGCTTCCTCGCTCACGCCCCGGGCACGGGCTCCGGCGAAGAACTCCTCGGCCAGCGCTCGCATCGCCTCGGCCGAACGCTTCCGGCTCATCGCCCGGCGCAGACGATCGGCTTGGCCGGGCGTGAACCCTGCCACCGAAGTGGCGATCTGCAGCACCTGATCCTGATAGAGCACGTGTCCGAGGGTTTCCGCCAGGCACCAGCTCACCAAAGGCTCCAGCTCGGGGTGCCCGTAGTCGATGGTCACCGGCTCGCCCCGCGCCAGCCGCTCCCGGTACTCCATGTACGGCCGGAATGCCCCGGCCAGAATCGGCCCGGGGCGGATGATCGCCACCTGCACCGCGAGGTCGGCCAGGTTCCGGGGCTGGGTGCGCGGCAGCGTCTGGATCTGCGCGCGGCTCTCGATCTGGAAGACCCCCATCGTGTCCCCTTCGCGGATGGCGGCGAACACCTCTGGGCTATCGTGGGGGATGCGCCCCAGGTCCACCCGGACACCGTGGGTGTCCTCGATGATGTCGAGGCACTCATCTACGGCCGAAAGCATGCCCAAAGCGAGGAAGTCGATCTTCACGAAGCGGGCGTCCTCGACGGAATCCTTGTCCCACTGGCACACGAAGCGGCCCTCCATCCGTGCGGGCTCCAGGGGTACGACGCTCGAGAGCGGCTCGGCCGAAATCACCACGCCGCCCACGTGCTGGCTGATGTGCCGCGGGAACCCCGCGAGCTGCTCTGCCAGCTCGATGAGGTCGCGCCAGAGCGGCTGGTCGGCGAGGGGGCGCAGCTCGGGGATGCGGCGCATCTCTGCTTCCACGTGGCGGGCGCTGGCGAAGCCGTCGCTCATCTTCGCCAGCTTCGCCAGCAAGGGTTCCGGCAGGCCGAGCGCTTTGCCGATGTCCCGCACTGCATTCCGGAAGCGGTACGTGGGGAAGGCCGCCACGATCGCCGCGTGCTCCGGGCCGTACCGGTCGTAGACGCGTTTCAGCAGCTCATCCCGGATGTCCCGGGGGAAGTCCAGATCGATGTCGGGTAGCGAGTACAGCTCGTCGTTCAGGAAGCGCTCCAGGTAAAGCTCGTTCGTCACCGGGTCGATGTGCGAGAGCCCGATGAGGTAGCACACGATGGAGCTCACCGAAGAGCCGCGTCCCCGCCCCACCGGCCGTTCGTCCGGCGGCAGCTCCCGCGGGCGGCCGTGCAGCTCGTGGGCAATCTCCCCCACGAGCTGGAGGATGTCCCAGTACACCAGGAAGAACCCGGCCAGACCATGCTTCGCGATGAGGGCCAGCTCCCGTTCGAGGCGCGCGCGGGCTTCCTCGCGGATGGCGGGGTCGGCGGTTCCGTACTTCCGCACGAACGCCCGCTCGCAGATGCCCCGCAGGACGCTGTCGGGTGTTGCTCCTTCCGGAACGGGGTAGTCGGGCAGCCGATAAGGGATGTCGCGGGTCAGGTCGAAGGTGCACCGCTCCGCGATGGCCAAAGTGTTCCGCACTGCTTCCGGGTAGGCGGAGAAGCGGCGCATCATCGCTTCGGGCGCCTTCAAGAAGAACTCCGAATTCGGCCGCCGCACCTCGTGAGAGGCGTCCAACGTCAGCCGGTGGCGGATGGCCACCAGCACGTCGTGCAGGCGGTGCCGCTCCCGCACGTGGTAGTGCACGTTGTTCGTCGCCACGACGGGGACCCCGACGGAAGCCGCTACCCGCGTCAGGGCTGCGACTCGCTGGCGATCTCCGTAGACGTCGTGGTGCTGCAGCTCGATGAAGAACGCCTCGCCGAAGACATCGCGCAGCTCGCCCGCCAGGGATCGCGCCTCACGCCAGCGGGGTGTGCCTCGTACTGGGTCGAGGAGCAGGGCCAGGGCGCCCCTGCGGCAGCCGCTGAGCACGATAAGCCCCTCCTTGTGTTCGAAGAGCCAGGGCCATTCGACTCGCGGCTCGTCCTTCCCGTGGGTGCAGAAGGCGCGGGTAAGGAGCCGGCAGAGGTTCCGGTAGCCGTGGACATCGGCAGCGAGGAGCGTCAGGTGGGAGGGCTCTCCGCCAGGTGTGCGGGGCGCCATCGTCACCTCGCATCCTGTGATGGGGCGTACCCCAGCATCGTGTGCTGCCCGGGCGAACTCCATCGCCCCGTACAGGTTGTCGTGGTCGGTGAGGGCGAGCGCCTCGTACCCCAGCGTTCGGGCCCGGAGCAGGAGCTCCTCTGGCGTGCTGGCGCCCTCGCGCAGGGACCAGCAAGAGTGCGCGTGGAGTTCGACGTACCCCGCCACGGGACGGAGTGTAGAACATATGTTCGAAAATGGCTACGCTCCCCGCTGCAGTGCCCGCTCCGAAGGCGCCAAGTACGGCTGTCGGTACCAGGCATCGCGCACCAGGTCGTGGAAAAGCGTGAGCCGCTGGCCGTCGCGCAGCTCCACCAGGAAGTACCGCCGCACGATAGGGAACCGCCACCATTCGTCGTCGATGCGCCACCGGTCGATGATCCGTGTTACCGGCACGAACTTCCCCTGCCGCAAGACTGCTCGCGGTACTCCCGAAGGGCTGGCGTCGACCACGACGGGGACGGGAGCATTCAGCGGCCGAAGGCCACCAGTGCCAGCTGCCGTTCCGGAATCCTCGACCATGGCTCCACCTCCACCACACGGAAAAGCTGCGGCTCGCCGTACCGGGCGCTGAGCTGTTCGGCTGCCTCGAGCAGCTCGCGCTGCCGCCGGGGGCCGCTCGGCCAGAGGACGCCCTGGTGCCCGTATTCGCTGCACAGCCCCGAGAGCGTGAGGGTGAGCCGCACCCCGGGAGCCGGGAGACTCAGTCTCGTGATCTTCTGGCGCAGCACGAACAGCATCCGCTCGCCCTCGGCGGTAGGCTCGCGGAAGGTCACGGCTCGGACCACCGCCTCCCCGCTCTCGAGTTCGAGCCGCCACGTGCAGCGCCGCCAGGCAGCGCCGTGGAGCGCTGGTGCCTCTAGCACCCGTTGGAGCAGCGCGCTCGTTCCCGCCAGCAGCTGCTCGCTCGTGCTGACCGGCGCGGGGAACTCCATCGCTGCCTCTGCCGTTTGCTCCGGCCTCCGGGGGACGATCCCGCTCTCGTCCTTCCCCGCTGCCAAATCCCAGGCGCGGGCGCCTGCAGGCCCGAACTGGGCAGCGACCGCGCTGCGGGGAAGGGCCGCCAGCTGCCCCAGGCGGTCGATGCCGAGCAGCCGGAGCCGCTGGTGGACCGCCATCGGCAGCGGCAGCACCTCCACGGGCAGCGGGGAGAGGAACTCGGCCACGCGCTCTTCGGACACGAGCACGGGCGATGGCAACGAGGCTCGCTGCGGCCCGGGGGCGCCGAGCGCGGCTGCGGCCGCTGCTGCGTGGGCCGCGAAGACTCCCGGTCCCGCGCCCACGTACACGAAGAGCCCGGTGGCGGCGGCTGCCGCCCGCTGGAGGTCGCGCAGGTAAGCGTCGTCGGAGAGCCCGGCAAGCTGCGCCAGGCCCCGGACGTCCAGGTGCAGATGCCCAGGCGCCACCTCTTCGACGGCGGGGCTGTGACGCTCGGCGAGCGTACGGAGGGCGGCGGCAGTCTCGGCCAACGCCCGTTCGTCTGCGGGGACGACGGCTGCGCCTGCGCAGAGCGAGAGCGCTCGCCGGAGGACCATGCCTTCGCTGACGCCTGCCCGGGCGGCCTGCGGGCAGCAGGCCCGCACACGGGGGGCATCGGCCCCTGCCGTGGCGACGATGAGCGGCCGGCCTCGGGCCTCGGGATGGTCGCGCCGGGCCACCGCGACTGCGAAATCGGGCACGAAGAGGCACGCAGCGTTCATGGGGCTGTCAGGATAGAACAAATGTTCTCATGCTGCCAAGGGGCGGCCGTCACCGCTCCGCCGGTTCTCTGACTCCTGGGATGAGTAGCCCCGCTGCGCGTAGCGTTGCTTCGAAGGCCGCGCGCGCAACCTCGATCTGCTCGTCGTCGGGCACCCGCGTCGTCAGTCGCTGGAGGGCGATGTTCGGTGCGAAGAACCAGCGCACGATGGTGAACCGTTCGAAGCGTGCCCCCAGCCGGAGGATCTCGTAGCTCACACCCGCGATGACCGGCACCAGCAGGATGCGGGACGCCGTTCGGATGAGGAGACCTGCGTCGACCAGCGCGTCGAAGGTTGCGAACACTGCCAGGGCGACGACGACGACGACCAGGAGGAAGCTCGTGCCGCACCGCGTGTGTTCCTTCGGAAAGCGGCGGATGGCCTCGATGGTGAGCGGCTCCCGGGCTTCGTAGGCGTGGATGGTCATGTGCTCGGCGCCGTGGTACTGGAAGACGCGCCGGATATCGGGCATGAGTCCGATGGCCGCGATGTACCCCACGAACAGCCCCAGCCGGAGCACCGTTTCGAGCCCGACGACCGCCAGCCGGGGCGCGCCGGCCGCCTCGATCCAGTGGGCCGCGACGATGGGCAGCGCGAAGAACACTGCCACGGCGATGGCGATGGCGAAGGCCATCATCCCCCAGAAGGTGCGCTGCGGAAACTCCACTGGCTCGCCCCGCTCGTCGGTCTCCCCCTCCATCGCCACCTGCGAAGAGAAGGCGAGCGCCCGCATCCCGAGGGCGAGCGTTTCCCACAGGACGATGACGCCCCGCAGGAGGGGAACGCGCCGGATGGTTCCGGTATAGAGGCCGCTCAGCTCTTCGCTATGGACGACGATGTGCCCCCGCGGGTGCCGGACGGCGACAGCCATGTGGCGCGGTCCGCGGATCATCACCCCCTCGATGACCGCCTGGCCGCCGTAGTACACGGGCCCGGTGCTCATCCGTCCTCCGGCGAGCGAGGTCTTCCCGCAGGATAACGGAAGGCGCCGCGTCATCGTGCGGCGCCTTCCTCGCGAGGATGCGTTCTCCGTTCGGTGCGTGCGAAGGCTACTTCTTGCCGGCGTAGCGCCGTGTGAACCGCTCGACCCGGCCGGCAGTGTCGACGATGCGCTGCTCGCCGGTGAAGAACGGGTGGCAGACGTTGCACACTTCCAGGTGCATCTGCGGCTTCGTCGAGCGTGTCTCCACTTCGTTCCCGCACGAGCAGCGCAGGATGGCTGGCCCGTATTTCGGATGAATCCCTGGCTTCATCGCCACACCTCCGTTACGCCGTCACGGCGTAGACGCTGACCTTCTTCCGGCGGCCCTTGGCGTAGGGCTCGAACTTCACCCGGCCCTCGATGAGGGAGAAGATGGTGTAGTCGCGTCCAAGACCGACGTTCTCGCCCGGGTGGAATCGCGTGCCGCGCTGCCGGAGGATGATGGTCCCCGGTGTCACGAGCTCGCCGTCGAACTTCTTGATCCCCAGCCGCTTCGAGTTGCTGTCGCGGCCGTTTTTGGAACTACCGACGCCTTTCTTATGGGCCATGTTGCCTTACCCCCGCTCGATTGCCTCCACCACCAGCCGGGAAATCGGCTGCTTGTGGCCGATCTTCCGGCGGTAGCGGACCTTGTTCTTGTACTTCATGAAGAGCAGCTTCGGTGCCCGCCCGTGGGCCGTGATGCGCGCCCGGACGGCCGCTCCCGGGACTTCGGGCGTGCCCACCTGCGCACCGGTCTCGTCGACGAGGGCGAGCACGGGGAACGTCACCACGTCTCCGGGTTGCCCCGCGACGCGGTTGATTTCGAACTCCTGGCCTTCCTTCAGCCTCAGCTGGCGCCCGCCAGCACGCACGATCGCTTCCACGTCACAACCTCTCCTGGTCGTGCCGACCAAAAGTCCAGTCTAGGGACGGCGGACGAACCCGGTCAACGCGGCTCGCTGCGGTCGACCTCGATGTTCGCCTGTGGGCCGCCCTCCCAGGCCAGGCCGGGCGCGGGCTTCGGTTCGAACGCCGGCCGGCGCGGCGACTCCGCGACCTTCGGCGGCGCGGCCTCGCCCGGTTGCTCCTTGCCGGCCAGGTCCGGCGGCGGCCAGGGCTCGTTCGGGTCGCTGTTCAACAGCCGCTGGAGGGCCTCGCCCTCGATGGTCTCGACTTCGAGGAGCACGTTCGCCAGCTTGTCGAGGAGAGCCCGGTGCTCGCGGAGGATCTTCCGAGCGCGTTCCTGGGCCTCCTCGATGATGGCTCGGACCTCGTCGTCGATCTGTTCCGCGACCTTCTCGCTGTAGTTGCGCGTCTCCGAAATCTCGCGGCCGAGGAAGATGAGCTCTTCGCTGCGGCCGAAGGTGCGCGGTCCGAGCCGCTCGCTCATACCCCAACGCGTGACCATGGCCCGCGCGATCCGCGTCACCTGCTCGATGTCGTTGGAAGGGCCGGTTGAGGCCTCGCCGAAGACGAGCTCCTCCGCGGCGTGGCCACCGAGCGCGGCGCACAGCTGATCGCGGAACATCGACTTCGTCCGGTAGTGGACCTCTTCATCCGGGAGGAACCGGGTGAAGCCGCCGGCCATGCCCCGCATGACGATGGTGACCTTGTGGGGCGGGTCGTGGTGCTCCAGGAAGTGAGCTACGACGGCGTGGCCCGCCTCGTGGTAGGCCGTGAGCCGCTTCTCTCGTTCGCTCATCACGCGGCTCTTCCGTTCGGGGCCCGCCACCACGCGGTCAACCGCCTCGTGGAACTCCTGCATGGTGATGATCTTCTTGTTCCGGCGGGCAGCGAGGATGGCCGCTTCGTTCACGAGGTTGGCCAGGTCGGCCCCGCTGAAGCCAGGGGTGGCCTTCGCCAGCTCCTGGATCTTCACGTCATCGGCGATGGGCTTCCCCCGGAGGTGCACCGCCAGGATCGCCTCACGCCCCTTCACGTCCGGACCGTCGATGACGACCTTCCGGTCGAAGCGCCCGGGGCGCAGCAGCGCTGGGTCGAGGATGTCGGGCCGGTTCGTCGCCGCGATGACGATGACGTTCGTGCCCGTATCGAAGCCGTCCATCTCCACGAGGATCTGGTTCAGCGTCTGCTCCCGTTCGTCGTGGCTGCCGCCTAGGCCCGCACCCCGCTGACGGCCGACGGCGTCGATTTCGTCGATGAAGACGATGCAGGGCGCGTTCTTCTTCGCCTGGTCGAAGAGGTCCCGCACCCGGCTCGCACCGACGCCCACGAACATCTCCACGAATTCGGAGCCGGAGATGCTGAAGAAGGGAACGCCTGCCTCACCCGCAACGGCGCGCGCCAGGAGCGTCTTCCCCGTGCCCGGCGGGCCGACGAGGAGCACGCCCTTCGGGATGCGCGCGCCCAGCGCGGCGAACTTTTCGGGGTACTTCAGGAACTCCACGACTTCCTGCAGCTCCTCCTTCGCCTCGTCGACACCGGCGACGTCAGCGAAGGTCACGGTCACCTTGCTTCCCGTGAACAGCCGGGCGCGGCTCTTCCCGAAGCTCATCGCCTGGGAGTTCGAGCCTTGCGCCTGCCGCATGACGAGGAGGATGAAGGCCCCGAAGAGCAGGAACGGCAGGATGTTCAGCAGCAGCCCCAGCCAGGGCCCGAATCCGGTGCTCTCCTTGTACTCCAGCACGAGGCCCGGCTTCACCTGGCCGTCGACCACCTGCTCGCCGTTGAGGGAGATTCCCCGCTCGGTCAGGAGCGACTCGAGGTCGGTGTTCTCCCCCATCTTCGACTTCTTCACGATTTGCTGGCCGTTGATCTCCTCGCGGTAGTACGCGGTCAGGTCACGGCCGTCGACCACGAGACGCTCCACCCGGTTCTGCGAAGCGTCTTCGAGGAGCTGGCCGAAGGCAATCGTGGGGTGGTCGCTCCCGCCCGAGAAGAAGGCGAAGACGATGGCGATGACCGCGACCAGGATGAGGAGGTAGACGAAGCTGTTCCGAAGCCAGCGAGAGTACAACGAACCACTCCATCGCCCGAGGGGCGCGTCTGCCCCGAGTATACCAGACAGAAGAAGGCCGGATTCCGTCGGCGCGCCCACAGCCCGCCGCCGTTCTCCCGCCCTTTCCCATCTTCGGCAGCGCCGTCGCAGGCCCGCAGGGTGCGACCCGCCAGTTCGCTCTCTAGACTGGCCTCGGGCGTTGCTTCGCCCTGCTCATCCCAACACGTTCGAGGTGTTCGATGCGTCTCGCGTTCGTCGGCGGTACGGGCCCGGAGGGACTCGGCCTGGCGATGCGCTTCGCGGTTGCTGGTCACGCTGTGTCTATCGGCTCCCGCTCCCCAGAACGGGGCGCCGAAGCCGCAGCCAAGGTCCGCGAACGAGTCCCGGGCGCCGAGGCGACCGGCGGTGCCAATGCCGAGGTGGTGACTGGCGCTGACGTCGTCTTCCTCACCTTCCCCTACGAAGGGCAAGAGCCGACGCTCCGTACCATCGGCGATCGCCTCGCGGGGAAAATCGTCTGCGACGTGGTCGCGCCGCTCCAGTTCGTGAAAGGGAAGGGTGCCGTGGCGCTCGACGTGCCTGGGCATAGCGCGGCCGAGGAGGCCGCCGCGCTCCTGCCTGGTGCCCGCGTCGTCTCCGCCTTCCAGAACCTCTCCGCCGAGAAGCTCATGGAGGTGGAGCACGAGCTCGAGGCGGATGTCATCGTATGTGGCGATGACGCGGAGGCGAAGGAGGTCGTCATCGGCCTCGCCAACGCCATCCCAGGCGTGCGCGGCATCGATGGTGGGGCCCTCTTCAACAGCCGTTACGTGGAGATGCTCACCGCGCTCCTCATCAACCTCAACCGTCGGCACAAGACGCAAACCACCATCCGCATCGTCGGCATCTGAGACGTGCCCTGCCAGCCGCGTTCCGGAGGAGCCCGCGATGACTGCCGCTGACGAACTCCGTATTTTCGGCATCCCGGGCATCCCGGAAATCACCCCCGGCACCGACCTCGCGGCGGTGATTTTCGAGGCTGCCCAGCGCGCAGGGCGTCACCTCGCCGACCGCGACATCCTCGTCGTCACCTCGAAGGTGGTCTCGAAAGCCGAAGGGCGCATCGTCGACCTCGACACCGTCGAGCCCTCGCCGTTTGCGCGGCAGTATGCCGAAGCCTGGGACAAGGATCCCCGGGTGGTGGAGCTGGTCCTCCGCGAAGCACGGCGCGTCGTTCGCCAGGTGGGGCCCGTTCTGATCACCGAGACGCGCCATGGCTTCGTCTGCGCCAACAGCGGCGTCGACCAGTCGAGCGCCGGGGCGGCGGGACGCGCGGTGCTCCTTCCTTTGGACCCGGACGCCAGTGCACGGCGCATCCGCGACGGGCTTCGCCAAAAGGGGGTCGACGTGGCCGTCATCATTTCCGACACCTTCGGGCGGCCCTGGCGCGAAGCCCAGACCGACGTCGCCATCGGCATTGCGGGCATGCAGCCGGTGGTGAGCTACATCGGCCAGAAGGATCCTCACGGGCATGAGTTCCGCGTGCAGGCCCTCTGCGTCGCCGACGAACTCGCGGGGGCCGCCGAACTCGTCAAGGGCAACATCAGTCGGGTCCCGGCGGCCGTCATCCGCGGATTCCCCTGGACGCCGGACGAGACCGCGACGATGCGCAGCATCGTCCGCGACCCGGAACGGGATCTCTTCCGCTAGCGGCCGTTACAGCCCCACGACCAGGGTGGCAGTGTAGCCAGTTTCGGCGTCGCCAGTGACCGCGGCGAGCTGCTGCTGCCACCCGTCACGGAAGATGCCGTCCGTCTCGAGCGAGAGTCCGGAGAGGTTGCGGGCGCTGTTCCCGTACTCGGCACGGGCGTACACGGCTTCACACACCTCGCGCGGGAGCGCGAGCTGCGACGTGGCCAGCTTGTTCGCCGAGGAGGTAGCCCGTTCGACTCCCGGGTACACCTCGAAGTGGATGTGTGGCCACCGTCCCGCGTAGCAGCCGGGAAAGACGCTCTCGAACGTCACCCAGCCATCGTCGTCTGCCACCTGGACGCCCCGGAGGTAGTTCTCGTTCGGAAGCTCGTAGATGGAGTAGCCGCCCTTGGCGTCGCAGTGCCACAGGTAGACCGCCGTGCCGGGAAGGGGCCGGCAGCCGTTGCGCGTGTCGACGATGCGGAGGCGAACGGTAAGCTGCACGCCCTCCGCGACGGTGCTGGAGATCCCGAAACTCGAGCGAATGTCGCGGCGAACGATGCCCGACTGTACGAGCACGTTGGGGCCGTTCGAGCCGTCGGCAGGGAATGGACCGGCCGTCTCCTGTGGAATCGCGTCGGTGCACGCCGACGCGGGAGTCGATTGGGTCGGAATCGGCGTCACGGTGGCGACTGCCTGCTCATCGGCCGTCGCTGCAGTGGTCGCGCCCGAAACGGCCGTCGAGGGTGCGGTCGTTGGCGCGGGTGCCCGCGAGCGGCGGTCGTCGCCGCACCCCACCAAGACGAGCGCGGCAGTTCCCCCGAGCAGCTTCAGGAGTCCCCGGCGGTCGAACTGGGCGCGGAGGGCCACGAGGTCGGCTTGTAGGCCCTGGTCGTGGACGTCGGATTCCTGGTGTCGGTCCATGAGCTTTGCGATGCCCCCTTTGTTCCTCGTGGTATACGCCAGTCTCGGCATCGCGGATGAGAATCGCTTGGGGATGCGCACTTTCGCGCTTCGCTCAGCGTCGTAGTATGGGAGCCGCCATGGAGACCATCAGAGTCCAGCTCCTTCGCGCCGGTGCGCGTGTCCCCAGCCGCGCAACGGAAGGCAGCAGCGGGTTCGACCTCTACGCGTGCACCGGCGGCGCCGAGATCGAAGTCACGCAGGTTCCGGTGCTCATCCCGACCGGCATCGCCATCGAAGCTCCGCCCGGACTCGACGTCCAAGTGCGGCCCCGCAGCGGCCTCGCTCGGCTGGGGGTGATCGCCGCCTTCGGGACCATCGATGCCGATTACCGAGGCGAAGTTCTGGTGACCCTCTACACGACGTCGGCGGGGATCCGTCACGTGGTCCGCGACGGCGACCGTATCGCGCAGCTCGTGGTTTCGCGCCTCGAACCGGTGCGCTTCGAGGTGGCGGATGCGCTGGCGGCCACGGCCCGCGGTGCTGCGGGTCACGGGAGCACGGGGCGGTGATCTATGCCTACATCGTGGCGGGGGCCGTGCTCGGCGCCCCGGCGCGGTACTTCCTGCAAGGGAAGGTTCAGCAGTTGGCTGGACCGGGTTTTCCCTGGGGCACCCTGGTGGTGAACGTCACCGGCTGTCTCGTCATCGGCTTCATCGCCACCCTCGCGTTCGAGCGGGAGCTCCTCTCGCGGGAGGCGCGTGCCTTCCTCATGGTCGGGTTCCTCGGCAGCTACACGACCTTCAGTTCATTCGGCTGGGAGACATTCGAATTGGCGCGCGAACTCGACGTGGTGAGGGCCGCGGCGAACATCGTTGGGAGCATCCTGCTCGGGCTGGTGGGCGTTTGGCTCGGGTCGGCCATCGCACGGTTGGTGTAGGCTGTCTGGGAGATGGAGCTCGCCGGCGAGGGACTGCTCCTGCGGGTGTTCCTCGGAGAGAGCGACCGCTATCGTGGGCGGCCGGCCTGGGAGGCGCTCATGCTCAGAGCCAGGGAGCTCGGGCTCGCGGGGTGCACGGTCATCCGCGGGCTGGCGGGGTTCGGCGCTGCCTCGCGCATCCATACTGCGAAGATCGAACGCCTCTCGCTCGACCTGCCCATCCTCGTGGAGTTCGTCGATACCGCCGAGAAGATCCGCGCGTTCCTCCCCGAAGTCGAAACCATGGTCCCGCAGGGTCTCGCGACGCTCGAGCGGGTCGAGGTGCATTTCTACCGCCACGGAGGTGAGCGGCCTTCCGAAGCCTCAGGTGGTCGCGGCGATGGCACGTAGCCGGCGGGCGCTCTAGCATAGTTGGCACACGCTGAAGGGATTCCCGCCATGTCCTACGAACTCGACGCGCTGGTGGAGGCTCCGCCGCGTCCCGACCTGCCGGACTTCTCCACTGGAGACACGGTGCGCGTGCACGCCAAGGTCATCGAAGGGAACCGCGAGCGGATTCAGGTCTTCGAAGGCGTGGTCATCCGCAAGCGGCGCAAGGGGCTCGCTTCGACCTTCACCGTCCGCAAGATTGCGAGCGGCGTCGGCGTCGAGCGGACCTGGCCGCTCTATAGCCCGCGCATCGACAAGATCGAGGTGGTGCGCAAGGGCAAGGTCCGCCGGAAGAACCTGTACTACCTGCGGAAGCTCACGGGTCGGGCGGCGCGCATCAAGGAGAAGCGGTAGGGCGCTAGGCAGTTTGCCTGGCCCTAACCATCGAGTATCCTTCGAGCCGAGGTGGCAACCTGTGGGCGCCACCTCGGCGCTGTGTTTGTGAGATCGCCCAGGAGGACCCCCATGACGCACGCCCTTCCGCGGCAGCCCCTCTCAGAGACGCTCGGCCGCCGGGAGAAGTGGCTGCTCATCTTCTCGCTGATGGTCTCGCTCTTCATGGGGGCGCTGGACCAGACCATCGTTTCCACGGCCATCCCGCGCATCGTTTCCGAACTCGGTGGGTTCTCCCTCCTCCCCTGGGTATTCACGGCCTACATGCTCTCCTCGACCGTCGTGGTGCCGCTCGTGGGAAAGCTGTCCGATACCTACGGGCGGAAGCTCTTCCTCATGGCAGGCATTCTCCTCTTCATGGGTGGCTCGGCCGCGTGCGGGGCCGCGCCGAACATGGTGGCCCTCATCGCCTTCCGCGCGCTTCAGGGGATTGGCGGCGGAATCATGTTCGCCACCATCTTCGCCACCACGGGCGACCTCTTTGCGCCGGCAGAACGCGGCCGGTACATGGGGCTCTTCACGGGCACGTTCTCGCTGGCGAGCATCGTGGGGCCAAGCGTGGGCGGGCTCATCACCGACCACGTCGGCTGGCGGTGGATTTTCTACGTGAACGTGCCCGTGGGCCTCGTGGCCCTGCCGAGTATCTGGCGGAACCTCCCTGGCGGGCGGTTCGGCGAACACCGGGCTATCGACTACGTGGGCGCGGCTCTCCTGGCCGCCGCCTCGGTGATGATGCTCCTCGCCTTCGTCTGGGCAGGCGACCAGTACGCCTGGGACTCGGCCACCATCATCTCGCTGCTCGTCGCCTCGGCGGCGCTACTGGGCCTCTTCGTCCTGCAGGAGCTGCGCCACCCCGAGCCGATGGTCCCGCTCTACCTCTTCCAGAATCGGGAGTTCACGGTCACCAACCTGGTGGTGTTCTTCGTCGGCCTCGCCATGTTCGGCTCCATTGCCTACCTGCCGACGTTCGTCCAGACAGCGCTCGGCGCCTCGGCGACCGCATCGGGGGTGATCACCACCCCGCAATCGCTCGGGGTGCTCGCGGCGAGCATCATCGGCGGCAACATCATGGCCCGCATCGGCCGATACAAGTTCATCGCCATCACTGGCGGCGCGCTCCTGCTCACGGGGATCATGCTCCTGCGCACGGTCGATGTCGGCATGCCCCGCTGGCATGTCAGCGCCTTCATGGTCGTCACAGGCTTCGGGTTCGGGCTCGTCCTGCCGACCATGTCCGTCGCTGTCCAGAATGCCGTGGACTACCGCTACCTCGGCGTGGCCACGAGCGCGAGCCAGTTCTTCCGCCAGATCGGGGGCGTCATCGGCACGGCCATCTTCGGGTCGGTGCTGGCCACGAGCTACCGCAGCGCGTTCGCGACCGAGCTTCCGCCCGATGCCCGGGCAGCGCTGCCGTCGCCGGTGCTGCGACAGTTCAACGACCCCACGCTCGCTCTCGATGCCCGACGGTACGGCCTCGTCCTCGACCAGCTGCGGCAACTGCCGGGCGGTGAGCAGCTGCTGCAGCTTGCCGTGTCGGCTCAGCAGGAGGCGGTCGCCGTGGCGGTGCGCCACATCTTCTCCATCGCTACCGTCTTCGCGCTCCTCTGCTTGGTGATGACGTTGGCGCTGAAGGGCGTGCCTTTGCGTCGCGTGCACGCACCGGCCATGGCGGCCGAAGGTGCGGTTGCGGCGGACGGGCGGCCGAGCGCCGCGCCAGAGTCGCTTCCCGGCGGGGCGGACGTCACTCCACGGACGCAATGAACGGGAAGAGCGGCTGACCCGTGGTGTGGAGCTCTACCGCCGCGTTCGGGAACCGTTCCCGAACGCGTCGGCCGAGCTCCGCAAGCGTTCCGTCGGGAATGCCGTCTCCGACGTAGACGGTCACCAGTTCCGCTTGGGCGGCGCCCGCGGCCTCGATTCCTGCGATGAGCGCCTCCAGCGGGTCCTGTGCTGCGGCCACGAGCTCATCGTCGACCAAGGCGATGGCGTCATCCGGCCGCACGTTCACGCCCCGCATCCTGCGGGCCTGCGTCGCGAAGGTCACCTCGACGGTGCGGACGGCCTTGGCGGCGTCGGCCATGCGGGCCAGGCACTCCCCCACGGGGAGTGTGGGGTCGAACGCGACCGCCGCGGCGATGCCCTGTGGGACGCTGCGCACCCTGAGCACGTGGAGCGTCGTCCGCCGGGAGAGGGCAGCCGCTTGCTCGGCCGCCATCAGGAGGTCTTTGTGGTTGGGGAGCACGATGACGTCCGGCCGCTGCAGCTGCTGCGCGGCCTCGGCAATTTCGCCGACTGCGGGTTTCCGCAGCGGGTCGAGGCGGACCGTCTCGGCGCCCAAGCTCCGGAAGATGGCGTCGAAGGCGGGGCTGGGACTGAAGGCGAGCAGCGCGACTGCCGAGGTGGCGCCGCTCCCCGCCTCGGCGAACCGTCGCCGCTGGAGGTCCATGTCCTCGGCCTTCAACCGAGCGATCGTCCCGAACCCCTCGCATGCGGCCACCGCGTGTCTCGGGTCGTCGACGTGCACGTGGACGTGGAGGGCCTCATCATCGCCGACGACGACGATGGAGCGGCCGCCTGCGGCCCGCAGTGCCTCGCGGACCATGCTGGGGTCGAGGGCGGAGGCCTCCCGCTGCAGGAGGAACTCCGTGCAGAACCCGAATTCGCCGGCGTGGTCTCCGGGCTGGAGACGAAGACGGGGGAGTTCCGGCTCCCGTTCGATAGGCTTCCCGGTGAGCTCCGCGTAGAACGCGCGGAGGATCGTGCAGATGCCCTCGCCCCCAGCATCGGGGACGCCTGCCTCGCGCAACACCGCGAGCAGCTCCGGCGTGCTTGCCTCGGCCGCTTCGGCCGCTCGCAAAGCGGCGGCGAACACCGGCTCACAGGCTGCCCCTGCTCCGGCGTTCGGGAGCTGTCCGCATACGGCCTCGGCCGACTCGGCTGCGGCCCGGAGGACGGTCAGCATCGTTCCCTCGACGGGCTCGGCGACGGCGGCGTAGGCGGCTGCTGCGGCTGCCTTGAGCGCCGTGGCCAGTGCCCGGGCATCGATGGCGGCGCAGCTCGCCGCACCGTCGGCAAAGCCGCGGAGCGCCTGGGAGAGGATGACGCCGGAGTTCCCTCTCGCGCCGTAGAGCGCCCCTCGCGCCACCGCACGGAGGACGTCGCCGGCACGCTCGGTCATCTGGGTGTCAGCGAAGGCGACCGCCTCCGCCAGCGTCGCCGCCATGTTGCTGCCGGTGTCCCCGTCGGGAACGGGGTAAACGTTGATAGCGTCGATCGCGGGCGCGCGGGCGCGCAGGTGCTCGGCGGCGGCACGGAAGAGGTTCAGCATCCGCGTGCCGTCGAGGAGATCACCGACTGTGGGCGTCGTCATCCGTTGGGCGCCTTCCCTATCGGTTGGCCGTAGCGTGCGTTGGTTGGTAGCATAGCTTCCACGCACTCTTGGCGAAGGGAATGATGCCGCATGGCCAGCGGTGCCTGCGACGTTTGCGGAAAGACGACCCAGTTCGGCCGGTACATCCGGCACCAGCACGGTGGCCGGTGGGAGCGCAAGGCGCCGAAGAAGAGCCGGTTCTTTCGGCCGAACGTGCACAAGCACCGGCTGTTCGTCGACGGCCAGTGGGTGCGGCTGAACGTCTGCACCCGCTGCCTGCGCACGCTCGTCAAGGTCTCCTGAGCCGTTCCGTCCGCGCTTGCTCTGCTGCCGCCCGGAGCGCCGCCAAATTCTCGGCCACGGACGCGTCGGCGTTGTAGACGCTGCTCCCGCACACGAGAACGTCGGCCCCGGCGGCGACGCAATCAGCTACGTTGCCGACTTTCACGCCGCCGTCGATTTCGATTTCGGTCGCCAGCCCGCGCTCGTCGATGACCCGCCGCAGACGCTCGGCCTTTCGGAGCGCTGCCGGGATGAGCGTTTGCCCGCCCCATCCAGGGTTCACGGCCATGACCATCACCTGGTCGGCTTCGGCGATCACCTCCTCGACGGCCGCTACCGGTGTCCCCGGGTTCAGACAGACGCCTGCTCGAACCCCTCGCCGCCGGATCAGCTCGAGCGTACGGTGGATGTGCGGAGATACCTCCACGTGCACGTTCAGGATGTCGGCCAGCTCCGCAAATGCGTCGAGGTGGCGCTCTGGCTCCACGATCATCAGGTGGATATCGAAGGGGAGCCGTGTTACCTTCCGCAGCGCTTCGATGACGATCGGTCCGAAGGTGATGTTGGGGACGAAACGCCCGTCCATCACGTCGAGATGCAGGTAGTCGGCGCCGCCGGCTTCGGCGGCGCGGACCTCGTCGGCCAGCCGGCCGAAGTCGGCGGTCAGAATCGAAGGGGCCAGTTTTACGGGTCGCACGGTGGCATTCTACCGGGGTTCTTCGCCGTCGTTATACTTGCCCGCATAGGCGCGTGATCAATTTCGACCGGCGGCCGCATGACCGTACGCATCGTGACTGACTCCACCTGCGACCTCCCCCGAGAGCTCGTCGAGCGGTACGGGATCATCGTCGTGCCGCTGACGGTCATCTTCGGCGAGGAGGCGCTCCTCGACGGCGTCGACATCGACGCCGAGCAGTTTTATCGTCGGCTGGCGGCGAGCAAAGTGCTGCCGCGCACCAGCCAACCGAGTGTGGAGCAGTTTGCCGCCGCCTACCGGCAGGCGTTCCAGGCGGGTGCGGATGCCGTACTCTCCATCCACATCTCCTCGAAGCTTTCCGGTACATTGAACGCCGCGCGGATCGCGGCGGCAGAGGTCGCTGCCGAAGCTGGCCGCCAAATCGAACTCTTGGATTCCAAGAACGTCAGCCTTGGCCTGGGCGCCGTCGTCCTGGCCGCGGCCGAGCGCGCGGTGACGGGTGCCGACCTCGCCTCGGTGCTCGCTGTCGCCACCGCTACCATCGACGCGGTGCACGTGGTCTGCGTCGTCGACACGCTCGAATACCTGCAGCGCGGAGGCCGCATCGGTCGCGCCCGCTCGATGCTGGGGACGCTCCTCAACGTGAAGCCGCTCATCCACGTCGAGGACGGCGAAGTCGCACCTTTCGACCGTGTGCGGACCCGCGCGCGTGCGTTGGAACGGCTGGCGGAGTTCGTCCGCGAGCACCGGGGCGCCAGCCGACTCTTCGTGGCCTGCGCTGGCAACGACGGTGAGACGGAGGCGTTCATCGAACGTGTGCGCCCCGACCTTCCGGGCACCGAGATCATCCGCGGCCACATCGGCCCGATCGTCGGGGTCTACACGGGTCCCAATACGCTCGGCGTGTGCCCGGTGATGCCGGTATGAACGCCCCTCCTCTCGATAGCGAGCGGCTGCGCCGCATCTTCGAGCTGGAGCTGCGCGGCGGCTGCCGGGACTCTGCAGTCATCGAGGGCCTCGATGCCCTCCTCCAGGGCACGCTGAAAGGCGCTGCCGGCCACCCGGTGGCGGCGGCGGTGCGTGCGCTGCCGCGCGGCGGCTACCGGAGCTTGAGCCCCGAGCGGCGGCGCGCATGGCTTCGGGCCGCCCTGGAAACGCTCGAGGGACGCCCCTTCCGCTACGAGCTGGAACGCTCCCAGCCACTGGCCCGCGCCGCGCATCGCCCTCCTCCGCAGGGACGGCATCCGCAGGGCGGGCGCGCCACGTCCGCCGCACGTGTGACCCCCGACGCGCCCCTGGCGGCGCTGCCAGGTGTGAGCCGGCCGGTGGCGGCGAAGTTCGAACGCCTCGGCGTCCGCACCGTGGGCGATGCGGCCGTGCACTTCCCGCGGCGGTATGCCGATTTGACCGACGTCCGCACGATCCGCGAACTCGGTCCTACGGCCTTCCCGGTCACGGTCGTGGCGAAGGTCGCTTCCGTAGGGGAGGCGCGCTTCGGTCCCCGGCTCCGGGGCACCGAGGCCCTGCTCACCGACGGCACGGGGGTCCTCCGCATCGTGTGGTTCAACATGCCCTACGTGGCCAAACAGCTCGCGGTGGGCGACGAGCTCGTCGTGTCGGGCAAGGTACGGGTCTTCCGCGGGCGTCTGCAGATGGAGAACCCCGAGTACGAGCCGTACGATGCCGAGCTCATGTCGCCTGGCCGGCTCCTGCCGATCTATCCCGCGACCCAAGGGCTCGGGCAGAAGACCATCCGCCGCGTCGTGCGGGCGGCGGTCGAAGCCGTCGCCGATCAGCTGCCAGACCCCGTCCCCGGGTGGCTCGCCAGCCGGGAACGGCTTGTTCCCCTCGCGGCCGCCGTTCGGGCGGCTCACGCCCCGGCGTCCTTCGGCGAGGCCGAAGAAGCGCGGCGGCGGATCGCGCTGGGTGAGCTGCTGGCCGTGCAGGCCGCGGTGCTCCGTCGACGGGCCGAGTGGCAGCGCGGCCGCGAAGCGCCGCGGCTCACGCTCGGGGCGAAGCTGGATGAGTTCCTCGCGTCCCCACCGTTTCCGCTCACCGCGAGCCAACGGCGTGCTCTCGACGAAATCTTGGCCGACATCGCTCGGCCGGAACCGATGCTCCGGCTCCTGCAGGGCGACGTCGGCAGCGGGAAGACGGTCGTAGCACTCGCTGCCATGCTCGCGGCGGTGCATTCCGGCTGGCAGGCCGCCCTCATGGCTCCGACGGAGATCCTCGCCGAGCAGCACGAGCGGAGCATCGCGCGCTTGCTCGGCGGCGGTGAGTCGGCGCTGGCGGGGGTCTATGTGCCTCGTTGGCTGGGGCGACCGGTCCGCGTACTCCTCCTCACCGGTTCGCTCTCCGAGGCCGAGAAGGAGCAGATCCGCCGCGATGCAGCTCACGGTGGCGCTGACATCCTCATCGGTACGCATGCGCTCATCGAGGAAGGGGTGCAGATCCCCCGCCTTGGGCTGGCCGTCATCGATGAGCAGCACCGCTTCGGGGTGCTCCAGCGGGCGAAACTGCGGCAGAAGGGTGCCAACCCGCACCTCCTGGTCATGACGGCGACCCCTATCCCCCGCACGCTCGCCCTGACCGTCTACGGCGACCTGGACGTTTCGACCATCGACGAGTTGCCGCCGGGCCGGAAGCCCGTGAAAACCGTGTGGGTGCAGCCTCACGAGCGCGAGGAGGCGTACGCGTTCGTCCGCGAGCGCCTCGACGCGGGGGAGCAAGCGTACGTCATCTGCCCGCTCGTTGAAGAATCCGAGGCTCTCGACGTCCGCTCCGCCGAAGAGGAGTTCGAACGGCTCCGGCGCGGGCCGTTTCGCGACTACCGGGTGGAGCTGCTCCACGGGCGGATGCCGGCTCGCCAGAAGGACGAAGTCATGCGGCGGTTCGCCCGCGGCGAAGCGCAGGTGCTGGTGTCCACGAGCGTCATCGAGGTCGGCATCGACGTTCCCAACGCCACGGTCATCATCATCGAGGGCGCCGAACGGTTTGGGCTCAGCCAGCTCCACCAGTTCCGGGGGCGGGTCGGTCGCTCCGAGCGCCAGAGCTACTGCCTCCTCTTCAGCACCGATGAGGATCCCGGCCCCGAGGCCCGAGAGCGGCTCCAGGCCATGGTCGAGACGACCGACGGCTTCCGCTTGGCGGAAATCGATCTCGAGATGCGGGGCGAGGGGGAGGTCTGGGGGCGCGCACAGTCGGGGCCCAACAGCATGCTGCGTGTTGCTCGCTTCTCCGATCGCGACCTCCTCGATGTAGCGCGCCGGCTGGCTGCCGAAATCCTCGAACGCGACCCCGACTTGGCCCGCCCCGAACATCAGGTGCTGGCTGCGGCCGTTCGGCCCTTCCTCGACCGGGCGACGGAGGCCAACTGACCGCGTACCATACCGCCGTGCCGAAGCTCCGCCAGCGGTACGTTTGCTCGTCATGTGGGTGGCAGACCATCGCCTACGTGGGCCGATGCCCGCAATGCCAGGCATGGAACAGCCTGACCGAGATCGCGGAAGCGCGTCCGGCACGGTCCCAGCCCCCTTCGGCAGCGGTCGAGGCCGTGGCTCTCGGGGAGGTACCTACCGACGGCGAAGTACGGCTCGTGACGGGGATTGGCGAGTTCGATCAGGTGTTAGGGGGCGGGCTCGTCGCCGCCAGCGTGGTGCTCATCGGCGGTGAGCCCGGCGTTGGGAAGTCGACGCTGGTCCTCCAGGCGGCCGATGCCCTCGCGCGGCGCGGTGCGCGCGTCGGCTACCTCTGCGGCGAAGAATCGCCGCGCCAGGTTCGGATGCGCGCCGAGCGCCTCGGCCTCGCCGATTCGCCCGTCCGGCTGCTCACGAGCCCCCAGCTCGGCCCGGTGCTGGCCCGCGCCGAAGCGGAGGGGTTCGACGTGCTCGTCATCGACTCCGTCCAGACCGTCGTCGTCGAGGGGGTCGAAAGCCGGACCGGCGGGCCCGCCCAGCTGACCGAGATTGCCGCCGCGGCCGTCGCCTGGGCGAAGGCCACCGGCACTGCCGTCATCCTCACCGGGCATGTGACGAAGGGCGGCGACCTCGCTGGTCCGCGCCTCCTCGAACATCTGGTGGACGTCGTGCTCTATTTCGAAGGGGCCGACTCGGGGCTGGTGCGGGTGCTGCGCGCGGTGAAGAACCGCTTCGGCGCCACCGACGAGATCGGCGTGTTCGAGATGACGGGCGGCGGTCTCCGGAGCGTCGAACAACCGGCGCATCTGTTCCTCGCCGGCCGTGACCTCGAGGCTTCCGGTTCGGTGTTGACGGCGGTGATGGAAGGTACGCGGCCCATCGTCGTCGAGGTGCAGGCGTTGGCCGTGCCGAGCCACCTGGCGGTGCCGCGCCGTACCGCCGTCGGCATCGAGGCGCCGCGTCTGCATCTCCTGCTGGCGGTACTCGCACGCCGGGCGGGCGTGAACGCAGGGACCTACGACGTCGTCGTCAGCGCCTCCGGCGGGTTACGCATCCGTGATTCGGCGGCCGATCTTGCCTTGGCGCTGGCGCTCGTCTCGGCCGTGCGCGACGAACCGCTGCCGGGCGATTTGGCTGCCGTGGGCGAAGTTGCCCTTTCCGGAGCCATCCGGCCTGTGGTGCAACTCGGGCGGCGCCTTGCCGAGCTGGAGCGGCTCGGCGTCCGCCGCTGCATCGTTCCCGCCGGCGCAGACCTTCCCGCAGTCCCGCTCGAGCTGACCCCGGCGGCCACCCTCCGGCAGGCGGTTCGGCAGCTCTTCGGCGCTACGCCTGCCGGTAGGAGCGGTGGCGCAGGATGATGCTCTGAAGGATCCCGAGCGAGGCGAACAGCGCGACCAGTGAGCTCCCTCCTTGGCTCACGAAGGGGAGCGGGATCCCGGTCACGGGGAAGAGCCCCACATTCACCGCCACGTTGATGAACGTCTGCGTGAGGATGAGCACCACGATGCCGACGGCGATGAGCTGCCCGGCCGCGTCGCCGGCGATCTGCGCTGCTCGGATCCCTCGCCAGAGGAGCACGATGTACAGTGCGAACAGCCCCATCGCACCTGCGAACCCGAGCTCCTCTCCCAGCACGCTGAAGATGAAGTCCTTCGTGGGAACCTTCAGGAAGTCGAGCTGCGTTTGCTCCCCGTTTCCGAGCCCTTTCCCCAACAGCCCGCCGGAACCGATAGCGGTTTCGGCCTGGATGACGTTGTATCCCGCGCCTAGCCCGCCCTGGTCGCGATACGGGTCGATGAGGATGCTCACCCGCTCGACCTGGTAGTCGGCCACGGCGAAGGTCCACAGGAAGGGCGCTGCCGCGAGGCAGATGGCCGCCAGCACGGCGAGGTGGCTCCGGTTCACGCCTGCGATGACGACAACGCCGAGCCAGATGGCCACGGTGACGGCGGCCGTTCCCAAGTCCGGCTCCACGAAGATGAGCAGGGCGACGGGGACGACGATGGCCAGGGACGTGAGCAGGGCGCGGAGCTCGCGCGCGTCGCCCCCGTACTCGGCGAAGAACCGAGCGAGGGCGACGATCACCGCGAGCTTCGCGAACTCCGAGGGCTGCACCTGCACGGGGCCGATGTCGAACCATCGGGTCGACCCGAACTGCGTCTGACCGACAACGAGGACGGCGACGAGGGCGAGGAGTGAGCCACCGTACCACAGCCACCAGTAGTGCGTGAGGCGGTGGTAATCGATGCGCGACATGGCGAGCATGGCGCCGAAACCGGCGAGCGCGAACACGATCTGTTTCACCACCGGGTTCGCGAAGCTGAGTGCGGGGCCGCTGTAATCGGCTTTCGAACCGCTGTGGATGAGGAGCAGCCCCAGCACGACGAGCCCCAACGCCGACAGTGCCATGACCACATCGAAGCGGTCCCAGCCGCGGAAGGCGGCACGTGCATCGAGGCGCGGCCGGCGCGCGATGGCGGTCATGGCTGGTGGTGCTCCAGGAAGTAGCGGATGATCTGCCCGGCGATGGGCGCCGCCTTGGCCCCGCCCATGCCGAGGTCGAAGTACACGGTTACCACGACCTGCGGGTCGTCGTAGGGCGCGAACCCAGTGAACCAGGCGTGTTCCTTCGTTTGGCCGTCGGGTGTGGTGAATTCGGCCGTCCCGGTCTTGCCGGCGATCTCGATCCCGCGCTGGGCTGCCGCCGCCCCTGCCCCTTGGCGGACCGACAGCAGCATTCCTTCGCGGATGACCTGCAGGTGTTCGGCCGCGACGGGCACCGGCTTGCCGGAGGGCTCAATACGCTGGATGACGTTCCCCTGCGCGTCCAGGACGGCGTTCACGACGTGGGGCGTCACCAACGTCCCCCCGTTCGCGATGGCGGCGGTCATGCGCGCCACTTGCAGGGGTGTTGCCGTCACATCGCCCTGTCCGATGCCCATGAAGCAGGTGTCGGCTAGGTACCACTCCCGGTCCTCGGGGTTGAACATCGGGCCGCTGCGCGAGCGGCGCTTCCAGTCGGGCGTCGGGACGACCCCCGTCATCTCGCCGCCGATGTCGATCCCCGACGGTTCCCCGAATCCGAAGGCTCGTGCGTAGTAGGCGAGGATGTTCGCGGACTCGAGCGGGTCCTTTCCGAGCCCCTGAATGCCCTCCTGGGGAATGCCGCAGGACGCCATGTAGAAGTAGATGTTCGACGACCAGGCGATGGCGCCTCGGAGGTCCAGGTATCCGTGCGTGCGCCAGTCCTTCAACGGGTAGATGACCCCGTTTTCGCCGCGAACCTCCAGGATCGGGCTGTCGATGGTGCGCCCCGTCGAGGGCGTGATGCGCCCCTCCTGTAGGGCGGCCGCCGCGGTGACGAGCTTGAAGGTCGAGCCCGGAGCTGCCGGCACCAGCGCGTGGTTCAAGAGCGGCTTCCGTGGGTCGTTGAGGAGGGCCTCGTACTCGTGCCCGCGTTGTTCGAGGTTCTGGAAGATGTTGTTGTCATAACCAGGAACGGAGACGAGCGCGTAGATTTCGCCCGTCTTCGGGTTCATCACGACCGCTGCCGCCGTGGTCGCCTCGCCGAGCGAGCGGACGAGGAGGTCGTACACGTACTGTTGAAGGTTGGCGTCGATGGCGAGCTGGACGTTGCCGCCGGGCACCGAAGGGCGGGTTTCGAGCACGCGCTGGATCTCTCCGAGGGCATTCTGCTCGGCGACCAGCAGCCCCGGTGAACCGCGCAGCGCCGACTCGTAGGCGAGCTCGATGCCGTCTTTCCCCACTGGCTGGTTCGGGAGATACCCCTGCGCCCTGTACCGCGGTTGGTCCTCGGCGAACTGGGGGCCGATGTAGCCCAACAGCGGGCCGAACGCGGGGCCGCCGAGGTACTGGCGGCTGGGGGTGATCGCCAGAGAGACGCCAGGCAGCGAGGGAGCTGCTTGGTCGAGCACGATGGCCTGCTCCTGGGAGAGGTGGCTGGCGATCTCCACCTCCGACTCCTTCCGGCCGGCCGACTCTGCCTCTTCGACAAGTTGCTGGATGTTGACGGCAGGAACCCCGGTGATGCTCTCGAGGCGGAGGTAGATGCGGTATCGCGCCTGGCGATCATTGGGCAGCAGCGCGGGCACCACCGTCGCCCGGTAGATGGGTACGTTCTCGACGAGCGGGGTGCCGTTCCGGTCGAGGATCAGTCCTCGCGGCGGCAGCACCTGGTCGACGCGGAGGTGGTTCGAACGCGCCCGTTCGGCGTACTCGTCCCCGTGGATGATCTGCAGCTGTGCCAGTCGCGCCGTGAGGATGGCGAACGCTACCAGCACCGTGACGCGAAGGATCGCGAGGTTCGAATGTGGGCGTGCGCTGGCTGGACCGCGCAGCGGCTGCGGGCGGCGCTCGGTCACGGCCATCGGAACGCCTCCCGTTGCCTCGTCCCCGCACCCCCAAGGGGGGACGCGCGCAAGCCGTGGATCGCGCCCAGCACGAGAGCCGACGCTGCGAAGAAGGCGGCATCGGCCGCAGCGCCAGGGACGAGCGCGTGTGCGAGGACACCGGCGGGCGTGACGCTCGCTCCATCGAGCACCGCCGCCGCGACCAGCAGGAGGCGGAACCAGGCACCGGCGGCGATGAGCGCCGCCAAGGCGCCCAGCCAGCGCCCGAACGGCCAGCGGCGTTCCTCGGCTATGGCGAGCGCCGGCACGACGGCGGCGTACCCGATGACGGAGAGCCCCAGGTCGCGTCCGGCGACGGCCGCCGTAGCGGCTGCGGCGAGCGGAACGAAGACGAGGGTGGCGCGGACGCTGTGGCGCCAGCCGAGCAACGCTGCTGCGACGAGCGGGAGCTCGGCTGCTGCCCCTGCGAGGGGGAAGAGGGGCGCCACCGTCACCTGAGCGGCGGCAGCGAGCAGTACGCCGGCTCCCATGGCGATGATGCGCATCTCAGTTGCCTGCCAGCGATGGTGGCACGAAGCTCGTCAGCACGAGCAGCGTCTGGACGGCAGCGAGCTGGGCGAACGGTTCCACGCGGACCGTCCGGAACATTTCCTGGGGCGTCCCCGAAACGTCGACGACCTTCCCCACTGGCAGCCCTGGCGGATACTCCCCGCCGAGGCCCGACGTGATGACCGTGTTGCCAGCCGCGACCTCGCCGCGCGCTAGGTCCACTTTCAGCTGCCGGTTCGCCTCGGCGTGGAGCGAGCCGTCGATCCCTGTCTCCTGAATCCGCACGGCAACCACGCTGCGGGAGTCGTCGATGAGTCGCACGAAAGACTGCTGCGCGAGGGCACGGGTCACCTTCCCGACGAGCGACCCGCTCGGCGAGAGCACCACCATTCCCTCGCGGATCCCATCCGCGGTACCGCGGTCGATGACGACGGTGTGCGTGAGCACGGAGGCATCGCGGGCGAGCACGTTCGCGGCCACGAGACGCTGGTCGGCGCCGGACTGGACGACGCCCAAGGCGGATTCGAGTTCGCGGAGCCGGCTCGTGTCCTGGCGGAGCTCCGCGACCTGGGCCTTCAGGCTCTCGTTCTCCAGACGGAGCTGCTGATTTTCTTCCTGGAGCCGGCGCAGCTCGCCGATGTCGGAGAGGACTGCCGCGACGGGCGAGAAGATCGTCCTGAGGCCCTCCTCGATTGGGCTGGCGAGCCAGAGGAATGCCCCGTGGAACGGCGTCAGCACGCCAACCCGGCCGGCGATGGTAAGCACGAGGGCCAACCCGGCCATGGTCGCGAGCCACCAGCGATACCGCGCCACAGCTACCATCGGCTGGCGCTGCCTCCATTGCTGGAGCGGATGCTACCGCCCACCGCGCCTCGAAGCCAGCCGCGAGTGAACCTTCGCTAACAGTTCGTGTTCCTCCAGCACTTCACCGCACCCGCGCACCACGCAGAGCAGCGGGTCCTCGGCTACGTAGACCGGAAAACGCGTCTCCTGGCTCAGCCGCCGGTCGAGGCCGCGCAGGAGGGCGCCGCCGCCCGCCAGAGCGATGCCGTGCGCCATGAGGTCGCTCACGAGCTCGGGCGGAGTCACTTCGATGGTCGACCGCACGGCATCTACGATCGCCCCGATGGACCCGGCGAGCGCATCCCGGATCTCGACGGTGCTCACCTCCACTGCCTTCGGGAGACCGGTGGCCAGGTCCCGGCCGCGAATCTGCACCGTTTCTTCCTGCTCCAGGGGGGCAGCCGAGCCGGCGATTTTCTTGATTTCCTCCGCGGTGCGCTCACCGATCAGCAGGTTATGGACCTGCCGAGCGTAGTTGATGATGTCCTGATCCATCTCGTCGCCGCCGACGCGGATCGAGGTGCTCACGACCATGCCGCCCAGGGAGATGACCGCAACCTCGGTCGTCCCCCCACCGATGTCGACGATCATGCATCCTGCTGCCTCCATCACGGGCAGCCCCGCGCCGATGGCGGCCGCCATGGGCTCCTCGATGAGGTAGCACTCCCGCGCGCCGGCGTTGAGGGCTGCGTCGTGCACGGCGCGCTTTTCGACTTCGGTGACGCCGCTCGGAATGCCGATGACGACCCGCGGCTGCGCGAAGAAGCTCCGCTCGTGCACGGCGCGGATGAAGTAGCTCAGCATCTTCTCGGTCACTTCGAAATCCGAGATGACGCCATCGCGGAGGGGACGGACGGCGACGATGTTCGCCGGCGTCCGTCCTACCATTCGCTTCGCCTCTTCGCCGATGGCGAGGATCCGTTTCGTGACACGGTCGATGGCCACCACCGAGGGCTCGTCAATGACGATGCCCTTCCCGCGCACCATGACCAAGGTGTTCGCGGTGCCGAGGTCGATGGCGATGTCGTGGGAGAACAGCCCGAAGAGGCTCGCAAGCGGACTGAAGATACCCAAGCGTCGAACCCGCGGGGGAAGGCTCGCCGGGACGCTGTTCCGTCGGCAATCCCATTATACGCCCACAGCATCGAGGAGGATTTTGTGATTCGGAAATGCACCGCGCCTTTTCCGAAGCGGTCATCCCGGGCCGAGGGCCTTCGGGCCCTCCTGCAGCAGCCGGAGGAAGGTCTCCTCATCGATGGTCCGCACGCCCAGCTGCTGCGCCCGCTGCAGCTTCGAGCCAGGGTCCTCGCCAACCACGAGGAGCGTCGTGTTCCGTGTTACGGAACTCCCCACCTTCCCGCCGGCCTCGCGGATGCGCTCCTCGGCCTCGGCCCTCGACATCGATGCCAGCCGTCCGGTCACGACGATCGTCATTCCTTCGAGCGGACCGCCTGCCCGGGCAGGGGCCTTCGTCGGGTTGACGCCCGCCGCGATGAGCTCCCTGACGGTTCGTTGGTTCTCCGGACGCGCGACCCAGTCGGCGATGCTCTGGGCCACCACCGGTCCGATGCCCTCGATCTGCTGCAGCTCCTCGGGCGTCACCTTGAGCAGGCCCTCGAGGGAGCCAACGTGCTCCGCCAGCAGCCGAGCCGTCTCCAGGCCGACATGGCGGATGCCCAGCGCGAAGATCACGTTCTCCAGGGGGCGCTGCTTGCTCCGCTGGATGGCTTCGTAAAGGTTCTGCGCGCTCTTCTTCCCCATGCGGGGCAGCTGCTGCAACTGCTCGGGGGTGAGCTTGTAGAGGTCCGCAACGTCCTGCACCAGCCCCGATTCGTGGAGGAGGATCGCCATCCGCTCGCCCAGGCCGTCGATGTCCATCATCTCCCGACCGGCGAAGTGCTCGAGCAGCCGGATTCGCTGAGCAGGGCATCGGCTGTTCGGGCAGTACACGGCGACCTGCTCGGGGTCGCGGGCTACGGGCGTGCCGCAGGCCGGGCAGCGGTCCGGCATCTGGAAGATGCGTTCGTTCCCGGTGCGAAGGCTTACCACGGGGGCCACCACCTGGGGGATCACCTCGCCCGCTCGCTGCACGATCACCGTGTCGCCAATCCGGATGTCCTTCCGCCGGATGTCCTGCTCGTTGTGGAGCGTCGCCTGGGAGATCCGGGCGCCGCCGACGACCACCGGTTCGAGCACGGCGTACGGGACGAGCACGCCTGTCCGACCGACGTTCACCCGGATGTCGAGCAGCTTCGTCGTCCGCTGCTGAGGTGGGAACTTGAATGCCGTCGCCCAGCGGGGTTCCCGGCCGACCGCTCCGAGCCGCTCCCACCAGGTGGTGTCGTCGACCTTCAGGACGACGCCGTCGATATCGTAGTCGAGCCGCTCGCGCTGCTCGCCCCACCAGCGGATGCGCTCGCGGACCTCGTCGAGCCGCTCATGGCGCCGAGCTTCGGGATGGACGCGGAACCCGAATTCGCGGAGCCACTGGAGAATCTCGTAGTGGCTCGTCGGGACGACGGCGCTGTCGTCGTCCACCCAGCCGAGCTGGTAGATGAAGATGGAGAGCGGCCTCTTCGCCGTGACGTTCGGGTCGAGCTGGCGCACTGACCCGGCGGCCGCGTTGCGAGGATTCGCGAAAAGCGGCAGCCCCTGCTCGGCGCGCTCGTTGTTCAGGGCCTCGAAGCCGCTCTTCGTCATGTACACCTCGCCGCGGACCTCGAAGCGGCGGGGCGGCTTGCCCTGCAGCGTCAGCGGGATGGCCTTGATGGTGCGGAGGTTCGCGGTGACGTTCTCTCCGCGGTAGCCGTCCCCGCGCGTGGCGCCTTGCACGAACCGGCCGTCTTCGTACACCAAGGCCACCGCGAGACCGTCGATCTTCGGCTCTGACGTGATGGCGAACTCCTCTTGGCCCATCCGCTCGGCGATGCGGCGATGCCAGGCGCGGAGGTCGTCGTCGTCGAAGCAGTTCGAGAGGCTGAGGAGCGGGACCCGGTGTTCGACGACGCCGAAGGTTTCCAGCGGCGCGGCGCCGACGCGCTGTGTCGGCGAGTCCGGCGTGATGAGCTCGGGAAAGCGTGCCTCGATGGCCCGGAGCTCGTTCATCAGCTCGTCGTACTCGGCGTCGCTGATTTCCGGGCTGTCGAGCACGTAGTAGCGGTAGTTGTGGTAGTTGATGAGCGAACGGAGCTCTTCGGCCCGCTGCCGGGCTTCGTAGATGGTGAGTTGCTCCACCGGTTTTGCTGTCATGCCGGGCCTCAGGTTCGGCGTACTCTCGCGGAGAGCCCTCCGTACGGGCGAACGCGCTCGTCGCCGCGGCGGCTGCTCGGAGCTCATGATTCCACGAGCCGCATGCTTCGTCCATGTCGGGGTGTGGTGGCCGAAGCCTGGTGCTGCTGCCGCGGTGTTCCCGGCAGGCGGGCCGGCGGGTCGTGGTACACTCGCCCTGCGATGACCATCCGCATCGTCGTGGTCGATTACGGGGCGGGGAACCTGCGGAGCGTGGCTCGGGCCTTGGCGCACGTCGGTGTGGAACCCGTGGTCACCGATGACCCCCCTTCGCTTGCCGCTGCTGATGCGGTGGTACTGCCCGGCGTCGGCGCCGCGGGGGACACCATGCGCAACCTGCGCGAGCGCGGCCTCGAGGGGCCGCTGCGCGACTTCATCGCCACGGGCCGGCCCTTCTTCGGCGTGTGCATGGGCCTCCAGGCGCTCTTCGACTGGTCGGAGGAGGGCGGCGGGCAGGAGTGTCTCGGCATCTTGCCCGGGCGCGTGCTCCGTTTCCCTGCTGGCCCCGGCCTAAAGGTGCCCCATATGGGGTGGAACACGGTCGAGTGGCGGCGCGACCATCCGGTCGTGCAGGGGATTCCCAGCGGGAGCTACTTCTACTTCGTGCACAGCTTCTACCCTGCGCCTAACGATCCTGATGCCGTGCTGGGGGTCACCCAGTACGGGATCGAGTTCGCCAGCATGGTGGCCTGGCGGAACGTCGTGGCGACCCAGTTCCACCCGGAAAAAAGCGGCAGCCTCGGGCTCCGGCTGTACGAGAACTTTGTCGCCTGGGTCCGCTGCGGGGCGGCCGAGGCGGGAGGGGTCCGCTGACGTTCGAAATCATTCCTGCCGTGGATATCCGGGGCGGGCGGGCTGTCCGTCTCCTGCGCGGCAACTACGCGGCGGAGACCGTCTACGGCGATGACCCCGTAGCCGTGGCCAAGCGTTGGGCAGCGCTCGGGGCGCCACGGCTCCACGTCGTCGACCTGGATGGTGCCCGGGCAGGAGCGCCCGTGCACCTCGACGTGGTGGGCCGCATCTGCCGTGCGGTGTCTATCCCGGTCGAGGTCTCCGGCGGGCTCCGCTCCCTCGACTCCATCGCGGCGGCCTTTGCTGCCGGTGCCGACCGCGTGCAGCTCGGCAGCGCCGCTGTGCGGAACCCCGAGCTCGTCGCGGAGGCCGTCCGCCGGTGGCCCGCGCGCATCGTCGCGGCGCTCGATGCCCGAAGCGGACGCGTCGCCGTGGACGGTTGGCAGACCGAAACCGAGTCCGCGATCGGGGAGCTTGCTGAACGGCTCGTCGCGCTCGGCGTACCGCGCATCATGGTCACGGATATCGACCGGGACGGCGCTCTCGCCGGGCCGAACGTCGACCTCTACCGCGAGCTGGTGCGCCGGCTGCCCGTCCCTGTGGTCGCTTCCGGCGGCGTGCGCTCCCTCAGCGACCTCTGCGCGCTCGCGGAGGCTGGCTGCGAGGGGGCCGTCGTAGGGAAGGCGCTCTACGAAGGCCTGCTCGACCTTCGAGAAGCCGTGGAGGCGTTCTCGCGATGCTGACGAAGCGCGTCATCCCCTGCTTCGACGTCGACCGCGGCCGCGTGGTGAAAGGCGTCTCCTTCGTGCAGCTCCGTGACGCGGGCGACCCGGTGGAGCTCGCGCAGCTGTACGACCGCGAGGGTGCGGACGAACTCGTCTTCCTCGACATCACCGCCTCCGCCGAAGATCGCCAGACCGTATACGACATGGTGGCCGCGACGGCCGACCAGGTCTTCATCCCCTTCACGGTTGGGGGCGGCGTGCGCTCGGCCGAGGACATGCGCCGCCTCCTCGAACTCGGCGCCGACAAGGTGAGCATCAACACGGCTGCCGTCCGAGACCCTGCCATCATCGATGAGGGCGCGCGGCGGTTCGGCAGCCAGTGCATCGTCGTTGCCATCGACGCCCGCCGCATCCCCGGCCCGAAGCCCCGCTGGGAGGTGTACATCCACGGCGGACGGACCCCTACCGGGCTGGATGCAGTCGCTTGGGCGAAAGAGGCCGTGGAGCGCGGCGCGGGCGAGCTCCTCGTGACGAGTATGGACGCCGACGGCCACCAGGCCGGGTACGACATCGAGCTCCTGCGGGCGATCACCTCCGCGGTGACCGTGCCGGTGATCGCCTCGGGCGGCGCCGGCAATCCCGACCACATGGCGGAGGCGCTCGTGGCGGGCGGAGCCGACGCTGTGCTCGCGGCGTCGATCTTCCACTTCGGCACGTACACCATCCGACAGGTAAAGGACGCGCTCGCGGCCCGCGGCATCCCGATCCGGCCCGTGCCGGCGGCCTGAGCCTCGCCCGGTCACCGCTCCTTCCCTACCCTAGGATCGAAGCCTCCAGCTGCAGGGGGTCGCATGGCTGAACACGATGTCGTCCGCTTCGATGAGAAGGGGCTCATTCCGGCGGTCGTTCAGGACGCCGACACCGGCGAAGTGCTCGTACTGGCCTGGATGAATCGGGAATCCATCGAACATACGTACCGTACGGGCCACGTCACGTTCTGGAGCCGCAGCCGGAACGAGCTCTGGGAGAAAGGCGCGACCAGCGGCAACTACCTCGAGCTCGTGAGCATCTACAAGAACTGCGAAGCCAACTCGTTCCTGGTCAAGGCGCGCCCCAAAGGGCCAACCTGCCACACGGGGAACGTCTCCTGCTACTACCGCCCCTTCGATCCGGCCACCGACCTCCCCCGCGAGCCCTCGACGTGACGGAGGTGGGCTGCCATGGACGGACGCAGCTTCGGGCTGCTGCTCATGGTCGCGGGCCTCGCGATCGCGGTGGCTGGCGGTCTCGTCTGGCTGGGGGCCTTCTCGTGGTTCGGGCGCCTGCCTGGCGACCTCCGCTTCGGCAACGAGCACGTCCGCGTCTACATCCCGCTCACGACGATGGTCGTCCTCTCGGTCGTGATGACCATCTTACTCTCGCTCCTCAGCCGGCTGCGCTGAGCCTGGAGGCGCCGTGAACGAGTCGCCCGTCGGGAAACCGCACTACTTCGCTCTCGACCTTCCCCCGCCGCCGCCCGACCGGCCCTACGTCCTCGTCAACATGGTGATGTCGGCCGACGGCCGGGCTGTGTTTGAAGGCTCGGAGCGCGGTCTGGGTTCGTCGGTCGACCAGCGGCTCATGCGAGAGCTCCGCGCCAACGCCGACGTGGTCCTCAACGGCGCGGAGACCTTCCGCGTCTCGGGCTCGAGCCCCCGGCTCGGTGACCCCGCTCTGGAAGAGCTGCGCCGCGCGCGGGGCAAACCCCCGGTGCCCATCGGCGCGGTGCTTACCGGTTCCGGGGACCTTGATACGACGCGCCTCTTCTTCACCGCCGAGGACTTCGAGGGCGTTGTCTTCGTCCTCGAGACGACGCCTGAGGCTCGCCGGCGGGCCATCGAAGCCACAGGGCGGAAGGTGGTCGAGCTCCCGCCGGGCGAAACGATCCGGGCGCTCCTGCGCTACTTGCGGCTCGTGATGCAGTGTCAGGTGCTCCTGGTGGAGGGTGGGCCCTCGCTCAACGGACATTTCTTCGCCCATCGCGCGGTGGATGAGTACTTCGTCACCATCGGGCCGGTGATTGTGGGGGGGTCCGACGAGCTCACGCCCGTACGGACGCCGAAGCCGTTCACCCGAGAGCATGCTCCACGGCTCACGCTTCTCTCGGCGGTGCCGAACCCGGAAACGGGCGAGGTGTACTGCCGGTACCGCGTGTCCTACCCCGGATGACAGATTCGGCGGGCCCCTCGGTGGCGGCGGTACACTGAATTCCGATGCCGCTCGATCACATCTACGTCCGCGGGGCGCGTGAGCACAACCTGAAGAACATCGACGTCGTGATCCCCCGCGACAAGCTGGTCGTCATCACCGGGCTCTCGGGCTCTGGGAAGTCGTCCCTCGCCTTCGACACCATCTACGCCGAGGGACAGCGCCGGTACGTGGAGTCGCTCTCGGCATATGCACGCCAGTTCCTCGGCCTCATGGAGAAGCCCGACGTCGACCACATCGATGGCCTGTCGCCCGCGATTTCCATCGACCAGAAGTCGACGTCGAACAACCCGCGCTCCACCGTAGGGACCGTCACCGAGATTTACGACTATATGCGCTTGCTTTGGGCCCGCGTGGGCAAGCCGCACTGCCCGCAATGTGGGCGGCCGATTGAGCGGCAGACCGTCCAGCAGATCGTCGATGCGACGCTGGCCTATCCCCCCGGGGCGCGGCTCATGCTGCTGGCGCCGGTGGTCCGTGCAAAGAAAGGCGAGCACGTCCACATCTTCGAAGAGGCCCGCAAGGCTGGCTTCGTCCGCGCGCGGGTCGACGGCCGCATCGTCGACCTCGATGACGAGATTCGCCTGGACAAGAACAAGCGCCACGACATCGATATCGTCGTCGACCGGTTGGTGGTGCCCGAACCCGGGAGCGACCCTGGCGCAGCGTCGCGCATCGCCGATTCCGTAGAGACGGCCCTGAAGGTTGGCGGAGGCGTGATGATCGTCGCGCTGGCAGCGCCGGTGGAGGGCGCGGAGCCAGAACGCGTCTTCTCGGAGCACTTCGCCTGCCCCATCGACGGCTACTCCATCGGCGAGCTCGAACCGCGGACGTTCAGCTTCAACAGCCCCCACGGCGCCTGCCCGCAGTGCACCGGCCTCGGCTTCGAACTGCAGATCGATCCTGCGCTCGTCATTCCCGACCGCACGCGCTCGATCCGCGAGGGCGCGATTGAACCGCTGACCCGTTCGTCGGCGGTAGGGATGTGGTACCTCCGCGTGCTCGAAGCAGTCGGCCGAGAGTACGGCTTCACCATCGACGAGCCGGTCGCCGAGCTCAGCGACGAGCAGATGCAGGTCATCCTTTACGGGACCGGAGAGCGGCGGGTGCGGGTCCGTTACGAGAACGAATACGGGCGGACGCAAATCTACGAGACTCGCTGGGAGGGCGTCGTCAACAACCTCCAGCGCCGCTACCGGGAGACGGACTCGGAGTACGTGCGAGCCGAAATCGAGAAGTACATGGCCTCGATCCCGTGTGCGGCCTGCAAGGGGCAGCGGCTCCGCCCCGAAGCGCTCGCGGTGCTTGTCGATGGCCGCTCCATCATCGATGTGACGCGGATGAGCATTGTCGAGGCACGGGCCTGGTTCGGCCGGCTGGCCGACCCGGAAGCGACGCCGTTCTCGGCACGCGACCAGGCCATCGCCCGGCAAATCCTCAAGGAAATCGCCTCTCGGCTGGACTTCCTCGTCGACGTCGGGCTCGATTACCTCACGCTCGACCGGATGGCGGGGACGCTGTCGGGGGGCGAGGCACAGCGCATCCGCCTCGCGACGCAGATCGGTTCGGCGCTCATGGGCGTGCTCTACATCTGCGACGAGCCCTCCATCGGGCTGCATCCGGCCGATGGCGAGCGTCTCATCCGCACGCTTGAGCGGCTCCGCGATCTCGGGAACACGGTGCTCGTCGTCGAGCACGACGAGGCGATGATGCGTGCTGCCGACTGGATCATCGACATGGGGCCGGGTGCCGGCGTCCATGGCGGCCGCGTCGTCGCCGCGGGGCCAATTGAAGCGATCGAAGCCTGCCCCGAAAGCATCACCGGCGCCTACCTTTCCGGCCGCCGGCGCATCCCTGTGCCCCGGAGCCGCCGCCCGGGTAACGGCAAGAGCCTCTGGATTCGCGGGGCACGCGAGAACAACCTGAAGAACATTGACGTCGAGATCCCCCTCGGGAAGTTCGTCGCCGTCACGGGTGTGTCCGGCTCGGGGAAGTCGTCCCTCGTGACCGAGATCCTGGTCAAACGGGCGGCCCAAGTGCTCCACGGCGCCCGCACGCGGCCCGGCGCGCACGACCGCATCGAAGGGCTCGAGCACCTCGACAAGATCGTCGACATCGACCAATCGCCCATCGGGAGAACGCCGCGTTCCAACCCGGCTACGTACACGGGGGTGTTTACGCTGATTCGCGACCTCTTCGCTTCGGTACCCGAAGCGAAGGCCCGCGGGTATCGGCCGGGACGGTTCAGCTTCAATGTGAAGGGCGGGCGCTGCGAAGAGTGCGCTGGTGAGGGGTACAAGGTGGTGGAGATGCAGTTCCTGCCCGATGTCACGGTCCCGTGCGAGGCCTGTCACGGCAAACGGTACAACCGCGAGGCGCTCGAAATTACCTTCCGGGGGAAGAACATCGCCGAAGTCCTCGACATGACCGTTTCCGAGGCCTGCGAATTCTTCGAGCGCTTCCCGCGCATCCGGCGTATCCTCGACACCCTCGAGGCGACGGGCCTCGGCTACATCAAGCTCGGCCAGCCGGCGACGACGCTCTCCGGAGGCGAAGCGCAGCGCGTGAAGCTCGCGGCCGAACTCTCCCGCCGCTCGACTGGCCGAACCCTCTACGTGCTGGATGAGCCGACCACCGGACTCTCCTTCGAAGACGTTCGCCACCTCCTCGACGTCCTCAACCGCCTCGTCGATGCGGGCAACACGGTCGTGGTCATCGAACATAACTTAGACGTCATCAAATCGGCGGACCACATCATCGATCTCGGCCCCCTCGGCGGCGACCGCGGCGGCGAGGTGGTCGCGGTGGGCACGCCGGAGGAGGTGGCCCAACACCCGCGAAGCCTCACCGGTCGGTATCTTCGTCCCGTGCTCGAGGCGGCAGGCACCTTGCCGGCGGCCCAGGAGAGGACGGATCGGCCTCTTTCGTCGAACGGAGCCGGGGAGCTCCCCGAGGCGTCGCAGCGCGCCGCTGACGCGTCGGAGCGGATTGCCGCACGCCTCGCCAGGGATGCGGCCGCGTCGGTCGAGGATGACGCCAAGGGCGGACCGCTGCCGCCGGCAGCGGGCCGCGGCCGGAGGATGCGCCGCATCCCCTCGGAAAGGTCCGCGGCGGGTTCGGGTGAAGGGGAAGGCGCCAGCTCCGACGGCCGCTGAGGGTCCCGCACCCTTCTGGCGTCTCGCGGCGTATGCCCTTGTCCGGCTCCCCTGGGGCCTGCAGACTTCCCTCACGGACTACTTCCCCAAGGAGCGTTCCCGTGCCCTATCGCGCCTTCGTCGTCGACAAGCAGGGCGACCAGTTCACCGCTGGCGTCCGCGTGCTCGACGAATCCCAGCTGCCGCCGGGCGACGTCACCATCCGCGTGCAGTGGTCGAGCGTGAACTACAAGGACGGCCTCGCCTCTATCCCCGATGGCCGCGTGGTCCGAACGTACCCCATGGTCCCGGGCGTCGACCTCGCGGGGGTCGTTATCGAGTCGTCTGACCCGCGCTTCCGCCCGGGAGATGGCGTCGTGGTCATCGGGTATGACCTCGGGGTTGCCCACCCCGGCGGCTTCGCGGAACTCGCCCGCGTGCCCGGCGATTGGGTCGTCCATTTGCCGGAAGGGCTGACGGCGAAGGAGGCGATGGCCTTGGGGACCGCGGGTTTCACAGCGGCACTCTCCGTCGAGGCGCTCGAACAGCATGGGCTCCGTCCCGAGAACGGCCCGGTCATTGTCACCGGTGCTACGGGCGGAGTGGGGAGCATTGCCGTCGCCATGCTGGCCAAACGGGGCTATACCGTGGCCGCCAGCACGGGGAAGGCGTCGGAGCACCAGTTCCTCCGCGATCTCGGCGCCTCCGAAATCCTGTCACGGGAGGAGGTGAGTGCGCCTTCGAACCGGCCGCTCGAATCCGAGCGCTGGGCCGGAGCCGTTGACCCTGTCGGGGGCGACACCACCGCTTACCTCTTGCGGACGATGAAGTACGGAGCGTCGATCGCCCTCTCGGGGCTCACCGGCGGCCGCGAACTCCACACCACCGTCATCCCGTTCATCCTCCGAGCTGTCAATCTGCTGGGGATCGAGTCCGTCTGGTGCCCGCGGGAGACGCGGGTGCGCGTGTGGCAGCGCTGCGCCACCGACCTCAAGCCGCCGAAACTGCTCGAGTCGATTGCCCACGAGACGGACCTCGACGGGCTTCCGCAGGTGCTGGCGGCGATCTTGAAGGGCCAAGTGCGAGGCCGAACGCTCGTCCGCCTTGCTGGGGACGACATCTGAACCTCAAGTCGGGATGCGTCGCAGCAGTTCGTCGTAGGCCTCGATGGTGACGGGGCGCACTACCCGACCGAGGCCCGTCCAGTAAGGCCAGTTCCAGTTCCCCGTGGCCCGGGGCTTCGGCGCCGGCAGCTGGAGGGGCCGCTCCTTGCTCGCGAGCATGAGGTGGTAGTGCTCGCTCAGCGGCACCTGCTCGTTCACGATACCGATCCAGAAGGTGGGGGAGCCGTCACCGATAGAGAACGTCGTTCCCAAGTAGCGGAAGCGGCCCTGCATCGGCGGCGACGCGCTGTTGACGCAGCGGGCTTTCGCGCCGAACCGGCGGCGGATGGCGGCCGCACCCAGGGCGTAGAGACGGTTCGTGGAGAGCGCCTGCTCGAGGGGCACCGGGCCTTGTCCGAGGACGTCCTGGAGGAGGAACTCCACGAACTCCTGGGCCAGCGGGTCCGGGTCGTCTTCGAGCGCGTCGACCACGTCCCACCACGTGAGCGACCGCCAGGGCGGCGGTGCAGGCTCCAGCCCGAGGCCTAGCAGCAGGTACGCCGGCGGCACGTACCAGCCGCGGCCCACCTCTTCGAAGGCTGCCAAGTGCGCGGGCGGAGGTGCGGCCTCGACCTGGACTTCGACCACTACCCGCTTTCCGCCCTCGTAGGTGAGGAGCAGGTCGGCGATCCCGGCATCGCCGAGGCGTGGCTGCACCTCGACGTCGGCCAGCGGCTCACTCCCGGCGCCGGCTGCTTGCGCGAAGAGCGCGTGGAGCATGCGATGTCCCCGCATAAGCAGGTAGGCGAGGGCGCTGGTGCAGTAGTTCTCGAACGGCGTCGCCGCACCGCCGGGCTTGAACGCCGACAGCATGGTGAAGAGGTTGGCCCGCCGCATGGTTCCAGTATGGGCCGCTGCGGGGAGCGGGCGCCATTGTCGAGCCCCTGGCCCAGCCGAGAGAATCCCATGCCGTGCGGCACGTCCTCGGATGCCTCGGGTTGGGCCTCGCTGCAGCCGGCGGCGCCGCTACTGCGTCGGCCGCCGGACTCTTCCTCTACGTCGGCGGCCGCCTGCGGACGGCATACCACCCCCTGGCAGGAGTGGCCTACCTCGTGCCCATGATGCTGGCCGGTCTCGGCATCGTCCTGCTGATGCTGTCCGGACGATGGCGGTGGGCCCTCGGGGCGGCCGGCGTTGCGGGCGCGGCGTTCTTCCTCTCCCTCGCACTGCTGGCGGCGGGGGGTTGACGGTGTCAGGCGGGTACGGGGGCTGTGCGGGCTTCCGGTGCGAGCGCCCGCAATGCCCGGATGAGCCACGTCGTCCACTCTCGCCCGGCGAGGCCGAGGTCGATGCGAACCTGGTTGGGACCGACGAGCAGACAGCGCGCGCCCAAGGCCTTCACCCGCTCGGCCTGGTCCGGCTTCACGCCCCCGCGGACGCGGATGTGCACCATCTCCTCGTCAGCGGTGACGCTCTCCGCTCCCGCTCGGGCGGCGAGGACACGGACGAGGGCCAAGAGCAGCAAGTGCTCCACCGGCTCGGGCAGGGGGCCGTAACGGTCCCGCAGCTCTTCCCGCATCTGGGCGATATCGGCGGCGGTCTCGGCGCGAGCCAGACGCTGGTAGATGGCCAGCCGCTGGTGCGCGTCCGGGACGTACGCCTCTGGGACGAAGGCGCTGAGGGGCAGGTCCACGGTTGGCCGCGGGGCTGCTTCCGGCGGAGGCGACGGCGCTCCGGTGTAGGCGCTGCGCAGTGCTTCCACTGCCTCGGCGAGCAGCTTCGAGTACAGTTCGAATCCCACCGCGGCGATGTAGCCGCTCTGTTCGGTGCCCAGCAGGTTCCCGGCGCCGCGAATCTCGAGATCGCGGAGGGCGATCTGCAGTCCCGAGCCCAGCTCCTGCGATTCGAAGATCGCTTCCAGCCGCCGCTGTGCCGTCTCGGATAGGGCGCGATCGGGGCTGTAGAGCAGGTAGGCGTAGGCCTGACGGTCGCTGCGCCCAACCCGGCCTCGAAGCTGGTAGAGCTGCGCCAGGCCCAGTTTGTCGGCCTGGTCGATGATGATGGTGTTCACGTTCGGGATGTCGAGCCCGCTCTCGATGATCGTCGTGCAGAGCAGCACGTCGTGCTCGCCGGCGGCGAACTCCGCCATCACCCGCTCCAGCTGCTCTTCGGGCATCTGCCCGTGCCCTACCACGATGCGTGCTTCGGGCACCAGCTGGCGCAGCCGCTCGTATACGCGCCCGATGCTCTGGACGCGGTTGTGGACGAAGTAGACCTGTCCGCCCCGCTGCAGCTCACGCATGATCGCTTCCCGCACGATCTCGTCGTCCCAGGCGGTCACGTACGTCCGCACGGGCTGTCGGTCTTCGGGCGGGGTCATGATCGTGCTCATGTCGCGGATGCCGGAAAGAGACATCTGCAGCGTGCGGGGAATCGGCGTCGCCGAGAGCGAGAGCACGTCGATCTCCGTCCGCAGGCGCTTCAGCTGCTCCTTCTGGGCCACGCCGAAGCGCTGTTCCTCGTCCACAATGAGCAGCCCCAAGTCCCGGAACCGGACGTCCTTCTGGAGGATGCGGTGGGTCCCGATGAGGATGTCGACGTCGCCCCGCGCCGTGGCCTCCACGATTGCCCGCTGTTCCGCTTCGCTCCGGAAGCGGGAGAGCACTTCGATGCGCACCGGGAAGCCGGCCAGCCGCTCGCGGAAGGTACGGCCGTGCTGTTCGGCGAGCACGGTGGTGGGCACCAGCACGGCCACCTGTTTGCCCGCCATCACCGCTTTGAAGGCGGCCCGGATAGCCACTTCCGTTTTCCCGAAGCCCACGTCGCCGCAGATGAGCCGGTCCATTGGCCGCGGCGATTCCATGTCCCGCTTCACGTCTTCGATGGCCGCCAGCTGGTCGGGGGTCTCCACGTAGGGGAAGGCCGCCTCCATCTCCAGCTGCCAAGGCGTGTCGGGCGGGTAGGCGAATCCTTGCGCGAGCTGCCGCTTCGCGTACAGCTCCAGCAGGTCGCGTGCCATCGTCGCCACAGCCCGCTGGACGCGCCGCTTCGTGTGCGCCCACTCGCCCGTCCCAAGCCGCGTGATCGTTGGGGGGCGGTCGCTCGGTCCCACGTACCGGGAAACCGCGTCGAGCTGGTCGGTGGGGACGTAGAGGCGGTCGCCCTCCGCGTACTGGAGCTCCAGGTACTCCCGTTCGACGCCGCCCACCGTGCGCCGCACCAGGCCGCCGAACCGGGCGATGCCGTGCTCCGCGTGCACGAGGTAACACCCCACCTCGAGGTCGGCGAGCAGCTCCGGGCGGATGACCTCACGCCGACGGATGGTCCGCCGCTGCTTCCGGAATCCGAAGAGTTCGCTGTCAGTGAAGAACCAGACATCCTCGCCGATGACGGCGCCGGCAGAGGCCACCGCGGCCGCGATGGTGACCACCCCGGGCGAGGGGTCGTCGACGGCCCGCACGAGCGCAACGGGCACCCGCTCCTCCTCCACGAGTTCGGCGAGGCGCACGGCCTGCTGCGAAGCGACGACCACCCGGCTCGCGGAACGCGCCAGGCGCGCGATCTCGGCGACGGCCCGCTGGACCTGCCCTCCGAAGGTCGGTGCGGCGCGGATGGGCAGCCGTTCGACGCCCAGCTCATCGCTGCCGAAGCGGACGAGGTCGGCACGCCGCTCGAACGCGGCCAGGCGCTGGCGCACGTCCTCGGCCGCCGCGAGGAGAGCGGGCAAGCCGGCAGGGAGCTGGCCGCGGCGCACGCGCTCCTCGCGCACGCGGGCGAAGTACTCGACGGTGCGCGAGAGGGCTTCCAAGCCTTCGCGCTCGTCGTCGACGATGACCAGCGCCGAGGGCGGCACGTAGTCCAGCGCCGTCGAGCGGGAAAGCAGCGCAGCGAAGAACCCCGGGTAGCGGGTTCGGCCGCCCGCAGCGATGACCTCCAGCTCATGGAGGATGGCCTCTGCGCCCGTGCCGGCATCGGCGAGGCGTTCGGCAAGCTCGCGCGCAGCCTCCCGGAGCGTTGGTGCGGCGACGCCGGCGGGCGGGAACTCCGCCCCCTCCAAGCGCCCGACGCTTCGCTGGGTGGCGAGGTCCACGACGCGGATGCTCTCGACCTCGTCGCCGAAGAACTCGATCCGCACGGGCCGCTCGGCGCCCACCGGGAACACGTCGACGACGCCCCCGTGGCGAGCTGCGTCGCCGGGGTGCTCGGCGAGCGCGCCGATGCGGTACCCCGCCGCTTCGAGCTGCGCCGCCAGCCGGGGCGGGGACGACCGGTCGCCCACCCGCACGCGGATAGGCGCATGCCGCGTTTCGGGCCCCGGGCAGTGTTCCGCCAGTGCAGCCCACGAGGCGATGACGAGCGCCGGCCGGCCCTCCAGCAGTGCGGTGAGGGCGCGTTCGCGCCGCTCCAGCGCGGCAGGATCGTCCCCCGAAAGCTCGTAGGGGAGACGCTCGCTTTCTGCGAGGCGCAGGACCGGCACCCGCTCGACGAAGAGCGCTGCCTCGTCTTCCATGGCGTGCGCTGCCGCCGGCGTTGGCAGCACCCACAGCGTGGGGCCATCTTCGAGCTCGGCAAGGGCAGCGGTGACGATGGGGCGCGCGGCATCGGGCACGCCGAACGCCCGCCGCGCGCGGACCTGGAGGCGGTCGCCCGCGTGCTCGATGAGGTGGGCGGCGATGCCGAAGAGGGGCCCTGCCATCGAACGCCTCATGGCCCGCCTGCGGGGCAGGCGGGCCTTCGACCATCGTACCAGGCCACCGCGGCCGGACGCCTCAGTCCCCGGCGATGGCCTCGGCCATGGCGCGCCACAGCTCGGGCAGCGTCGGCGCCGATGGTGTCGGGTGGGAAGGAAGTTCGCGGACTTCCGCGCCGGTTTCGCGAGCGATTTGGTCGATGACCCGCGCCGAGAACTGGGGTTCGCGGTAGATCCGCGTGATGCCCAGCTCGCGGATCCGGGCGATGAGCCGGGCGACCTCGGCGGCGCTCGGCTCCTCATCTGGGTTTTCCACCACGAACCCGAGGACCTCGAGCCCGTAGCGGCGGGCGAAGTAGCCGTAGGCGTCGTGGAAGGTGACGAGGTACCGGCGCTGGGGAGGGAGGCTCGTCAGCCGGGCGCGCACCTCGGCGTCGGCCTCCGCCAGGCGAGCCGCGTACGCTTCCGCGTTGGCGGCGAACGTCTCGCGCTCGCCGGGGCGGAGCTCGCCGAGCGCCCGAGCGATGGCCCGCGCTGCCTCGGCCGAGAGGTCGGCATCGAGCCAGATGTGCGGGTCGAGCGGACCGTGGTCGTGCGCGTGATCGTGGTCCGCGCCCTCTTCGGCCGGCTCGGGGAAGGGCTGGAAGTCGAGCACGTCGGCAAGCACGAGGAGTTGGCCCCGCACGTTCTGGCGCACCGGGGCTTCGAACGACGCCTCGAGCCCGGCGCCCACCAGCACCACGAGGTCGGCGTCCCCGACGGCCCGCAGATCGTCAGGCGAGAGGGCGAAGGTGTGCACGTCGGCGCCCAGGGGGACCAGCGTCCGCACGGTCACGGCCTCTCCGCCGGCGGCGATGACCCATTCGGCGACCGGAGCCTCGCTCACGACCACGCGAAGGCTGCCCTTCGTGTCGCCTCCGTTGCTGCCGCAGGCAGCGATGAGCAGGGTACCGGCCGCGAGCACCGCCGCTGCCAGCGCCCGAGGGAAGATGTGGAACTGCATCGCGCACCTCCTGACGGATGCGCGGGCCCGCCGCTTGATGATACCAGGTCTCAGTGGGGCGTCAACCCGACGTCTCCCGGCAGCGGCGGCAGCGGCCGTACAGCTCCAGCGCGTGGCCCGAAAGCTCGAAGCCCGAGGCGTCGGCCAGGGCGCGGATGGCCTCGTCGATGGGCGGGTGCTGGAATTCCTCCACCGCGCCGCAGGCATTGCAGATGAAGTGGTGGTGATGGTCGGGCGTGGCGGGCACGTACCGCACGCTTCCGTTCTCCAGCACGACCCTGCAGATGAGCCCGAGCTCAAGGAGGAGCTTGACCGTGCGGAAGACGGTGGCGCGGCCAACGTCGGGCACGGCCTCCCAGATCTCCTCGATGGTGAGCGGGCCGCCGGCCCGGCTGAGGGCGTCGAGCACGGCCCGCCGCGGCGTCGTCAGCCGCCGGCCGCTGGCCGCGAGCTGGGCGGCAGGGGAGTCGGGAGATTGGACATCGCCCATCCTTCTTTCATCGTGGCGGAGGCACGCGGTCCGGGGCAACCGGGACGAGATCGGGGTTCGAGGCAACGCGATTCGGGGAGGCCATCGGGTGCGAGTCGGCGGGATGCCGATGGCCGCCGGCGACCCCGAACGCCGAAAGTCAGCCTGGAACGACACCAGTGAGGGGGCCAGTCCGTGGCACTATCTGTCCGCGTCAAGCTCATGGGCACCGCCGGTGCGGTGTCGCTGGCCATCGTGGCATTGGCGGCCTTCGCCATCTGGCGGTTCAACACGCTCACGGGCTCCTTCGAGGAAGCCCAGCACGACGCCGACTTCGCGATCACCGTGCAGCAGGCGTTCACGGCCATGGTGAGCGCCGGGAACCAGATGCGCTCCGCCCTCCTCGGAGGCTCGGAGGCGGACCGCCAACAGGCCGCCGAGAAGGCACGAGCCGCGATGACGGAATACCGCTCCCAGCTCGACCAGGCACGGGCACTGGCGCCCACGGCCGAGCTCCAAGGGAAGGTCGCCGACCTCATCGGCCGGCTAGACACGCTCGACCGCGAGCGGAACGCGATCCTCGACGCCGTGAGCGCGGGCCAGCTCTCGAAAGCCCTGGACCTGTACCGCAACCGCACCGCCTCGACCTCACAGCTCGAAGCCGACATCGCGTCGCTCGTGGACCAAGCAAACCGGTATCGCAGCCAGCGGTTCGACGCAGCCACCGCTGCCGCCGCGTCGGCGCGAACGATGCTCATCGTGATCTCGCTGGTGACGGCCGCGTTCGGAGCTGGTGCGGGCTGGTGGTTGGCGCGGAGCATCGGCACCGGGGTGCGGCAAGCTGCCGCCGCAGCCGACCGGATCGCCCAGGGCGACGTCGCGGTGGATGTCACCCTGAAGGGGAAGGATGAGCTCGGCCAGCTCGGCGACGCCTTCCGCCGCATGGTTGCCTACCTCAAGGAAGCGGCACAGGCGGCCGAGGCCATCGCCGTTGGCGACCTCACGGTTTCGGTCCGGCCGCGGGGCGAGCGGGACGCGCTGGGCAACGCTCTCGCCGGCATGGTCGGCCGGCTGCGGGAGCTGGTGGGCACCGTCCGCGAACGCGCTGCCGCCATCCTCGCGGCGGCCCAACAGCTCCGTGAGGCGTCGGACCAGATGGCGGGCGCCTCGAGCCAGATCGCTGCCGCCATCTCGGAAGTGACACGCTCGGCCACCGGGCTTGCCTCGCTCGCCCAGAGCTCGGCCCGCGACGTCGAACGGCTGGCGGCCGGGTCGCAGCAGGCTGCGGCCGGGGCCCAGACGAGCGCCGATGCCGCCGCCAAGACGCGCGAGAACGCTGTCGCCATCGGCGAACGGGTCGCGGCGGTGGCTGCGGTCGCTCGTTCCGTTGCGGAGTCCGCGAACGCCAGCCGCGCTGCTGCCGAGTCGGGCAAGGCCTCGGTCCAGCGCGCCGTGAGCGCGATGCAGTCAATCGCCGATGCCGTGGGCCGCGCGTCGGCTACCGTCCAGCAGCTGGGCGAGCTCGGTCAGCAGATCGGTGCCATCGTCGAGACGATCGACGAGATCGCCGCGCAGACGAACCTCCTGGCCCTCAACGCCGCCATCGAGGCTGCGCGGGCCGGCGAGCAGGGGCGGGGGTTCGCTGTCGTGGCGGAGAACGTGCGCACCCTGGCCGAGCGCGCCTCGGCGGCCACGAAGGAGATCGCCGACCTCATCGCCAAGGTGCAGCGGGGCACGGAAGAGGCCGTGGCGGTGATGGACGAAGGCGTCCGCGATGTCCAGTCCGGACGCGAAGTCACCGCCGAAGTGGAGCGCGCCCTCGCCTCGATCATCGAGACGGTCGCCGGGGCAGCGGCCGACATGCAGAGCATCGCCAAAGAAGTGGAGCAGCTGGCAAAAGGCGCCGACGAGATCGTGCAGGCCGCGGCATCGATGGCGGCCGTCGCCCAGCAGGTGGCCTCGGGTTCGTCAGAGATGGCCCAGGCCACCACGAAGGTGAACGAGGCCATCCTCCAGGTTGCGGCCACCACCGAGCAGACCTCCGCCTCGGCCGAGGAAGTGTCTGCCTCGACCGAGGAGCTCTCGGCGCAGTCCCAAGAGCTCGCCGCCACCGCTGCCCAGATGAAGTCCCTCGCCGATGCCCTGAACGAAGCAGCTGCGAAGTTCCGTCTCGCTGCCTGACCGGCCCAGGACGTCTGGTTGCCGAGGATCCCGTGCCGCCTGCGCGGGGCCCTCGGCGTTCAGGACGCGCGCAGGGCAGCGTCGAGGAGCAGCACGAGCTCCCGGACCAGCGATGCCGCTACGACCGCGCTCATGCCGCTGGGGTCGAGCGGCGGGGCCGTTTCGCAGACATCGACGGCGACAACGCGGAACTCCCGGATGAGCGCTTCGATCGCGTGCAGCAGCTCCAGGTAGCCGGCCCCGCCCGGTTCCGGGTTGCCCGTGCCGGGCAGCGTGGACGGGTCGAGGACGTCGCAATCGATCGAGAGGTGGAGTGGCCGGTCGCGGAACCGCTCGGCCTGGCCGGCAGGCAGCGCGAGCGCGCTGCTCCACACCAGGCCCGTTCGTTCGGCGTCGCCGAGCTCCTCCGCGGCGGCGCTCCGTGCCCCGAGGACGGCCGTCGGTCCCAGTTCGGCCATCCGGCGGGTACCGCACGCGTGCGAGTATGGCGTCCCGTCGTACTCCGGGCGGAAGTCGAAGTGCGCATCGAAGACGATGTGCGTCAGGTCGGGGTAGACGCGGTGGAGGCCCCGGGCCGTGCCGATGGAGATGCTGTGGTCGCCGCCCAGGGTCACGACCACGGCCCCACTGCGCGCCCAGCGCTCGGTGGCGTTGGCCACCGCGGAGACGGCCCCCGCGGCGTCCTCGGGGAGCGCGAGGTCCCCCACATCGACGAACGCCACCTCGGCGAGCGAGCGGCGCTGGCGGAGCGAGAACTCCTCGATGGACTCCGATGCTTCGCGGATGCCCTGGGGCCCGGCGGCGGCGCCGTGTCGCCACGAGACGCTCCCGTCCCACGGCACGCCCTGGATGACGATGCGGGCGGCGGGCAGCTCCTGCAGCGTCTTGGCGGCGAGGAATCGAGCGCTCACTGGTTCAGCTGTTGCTCCCGTTCACCCCGTTGGCGAAGGCGGGGTATCGCCCCTCGAGGATGTCGTGCACGAAGCCCGGAAGGGCGAAGGCGGCCTGGTGGAGCTCCGGCGTCCAGAAACGGGTGCGCAGGTTCCGCGCCGCTGCCCGCCGGCGCGCAGCCTCCGCGTCGATGTGCAGGTGCTCCCCGGCGAGCGCGTACGCCCACAGCGTGCCGGGGTAGGTGGGCACCGCGCCGAGGTACAGCCTCACCTCGGGGAAGGCTTCGCGGAGGTTCCGGTACGCCTCGTGGAGCTCGCGCGGCTGGAAGAAGGGCGAACACGCTTGGATCGCGAGGACGCCCCCGGGCGCCAGGTGCTCGCGGACGGCGCGGTAGAACGGCGCCCGGAAGAGCCCCAGGCCGGGCCCCACCGGATCGGAAGAATCGACGATGACCGCGTCCCACGACTCGTCCGCCGATGCAGCGAAGGCGACGCCGTCCTGGAAGACGACCTCGGCGCGCGGGTCCTCGAAGGCGCCGGCGCTCACCGAGGGGAGCCAGCGGCGGCAGGCGTCCACCACGCGCTCGTCGATTTCGCACATCACGGCGCGCTCGACGGTCGGGTGCATGAGGACGTGCCGGAGGCTGCCGCCGTCACCGCCGCCGATGATGAGCACGCGCTTGGGCGCATCGATGGAGAGCAGGGGGACGTGGACGAGCATCTCGTGGTAGCAGAACTCGTCCCGTTCTGTCGTTTGGAGGAGGCCGTCGAGCACGAGGACGCGCCCGAAGGCCGCCGTCTCATAGACGTCGATCTGCTGGAAGGGAGAGCGTTCCGAGTGCAGGTGCTCCCCTTCGTACCGGTACCAGAAGCCGGCGGTGGCCGGCTCGCCGAAGTCGACCCTTCCCGGCATCTACGAGACGATGCCGCGCCGCACTTCGACGACCTGGACATGGCCCGGCTCGAAGTACTTCTTCAGCACTTCGAGGCCGGCGGCGATGTCCATGCGCGGCCCGCAGGAGAAGATGTCGACCGCAGCGTAGCCGTGTTCCGGCCAGGTATGGATGGTGACGTGCGATTCGGCCAGAATGCACACGCCCGAGTAGCCACCGTTCGGGAACCGGACGAACCGGGTATCGAGCAGGGTGGCACCGACTGCTTTCACGCATTCGGCCAGGGCTTCCTCGCCGAGTTCGGCCCGGTCGAGGCCTTTCGCATCCCACAGCTCCACGAGAGCGTGGCGCCCCAGCGCGTTCATTTCCCACCTCCTTTCGAAGCACCTGCATCGTCGACGGCTCCGTCGTGCCAGAGCACGGCCGCCGCAATCGCCGAGCCGACCCGCTCGACGACGTGTTCCGCAGAGGCGAGATGCAAATCGTACTCGACGAAGCCCCTGGCGTGCATCGCCTCCTCCACCATCCGGCGCACCTGCTCTTCCAGCTCTGCGGCCGAGCAGGTGCCGCTCGCCTCCATGAGGACGCCGCCATCGGGCGTGATGCCCGCCCCGACGCAGGCCGCGATGCGCTGGCCCGGACACGAAGAAACCGCCTTCGCGTAGGCGGCCGGGGTCAGACTCCCGCGGGGGATCTTCGGCATGGGCGAGACGCGTGCCCCCGGAGGCACGATGGACGATACGCGGATGAGGTTCAGGTCGCCGATGCCGGCCTTGCGCAGCGCGTTGTCGAAGGCGGTCAGCTCGGTCTCTCCCTCCGCCGCGCCATTGACGAGGATGACGAGATTCGGCAATGCGAACATCCAAGCGCGCCCTTCGTCTTCGTTGGGAATGGCAGGGAAACGGTGCGTGGCACGCCGCCGGGCACCAACGCGATATTGTCTCGTCCCGGGCCCCAGGGTGCAACAGGCAGGCGTCAGGCTTTTCTCACCCCGCGGCGATCGAGCTGGGGTCGGGGGCCCGCGTCACGGCCAGGCCCCGCACGCGGAGCGCTGCTGCCAGGACGGCGGCGTCGCGCGGAGCGCAGGCCAGCGGGTCGTTGTTGAAGTACGCGTAGATGTCGGCCTGTCCGAAGAGCCGCACGAGCTCGTCGGCCCACACCTCGAGTTCACCCGGCGCGTAGGCGGGGAAAGGCTCGCCGCGCCCAGCGTGGAAACGGACGTAGCCCCAGCTCGCCGTTCGGACGAGCGGTGTAACCGCCTCGCCATCGCGATCGGCCAGGCAAAGGGCGGCGTCGTGGCGTTCCAGCACCCGATACACTGCAGGCTCGAACCACGACGGATGCCGGAATTCGCACGCCACACGATGGCCGGGCGGGAAGGCCCGCAACGCCTCGTCGAGGCGCGCCATGTCGGCCTCCAGGCTCGGCGGCAGCTGCAGCAGGATGGGGCCGAGCTTCGGCCCTAGCGGTGCCATGGTCGAGAGGAAGGTGGCGATGGCCGCCTGCGCGTCGGCGAGGCGGCGGACGTGGGTGACGAGGCGGCTCATCTTCACGGCGAAGACGAAATCCCCCGGCGTGCGCTTCGCCCAGCCTTCTACCATCGCCTGCCCCGGGAGGCGGTAGAACGTGGCGTTGATCTCGGTCGTGGCGAAGGCGCGGGCATAGAGCTCGAGCCACCGCCCCTGATGGGCGTCGGCCGGGTAGAAGCGCCCTCGCCAGCTCCGGTAGACCCACCCCGACGTCCCAACGAAGGCTGTCATCGGGCCCATCCTCTCCAACTACCGCGTGCTCGGGAACGGCCATCCGCACCGTGTCTGCCCGGTCCCGCCTCCGTTACCCTATCACTCGTGAACGACGAGCTCGTCAGCCGGGTCGCCGATTGGATTCGCGGCGCGAATTGCGTCGTCGTGCTCACGGGTGCGGGCATCTCCACCGAGTCCGGCATCCCGGATTTCCGCGGCCCGCAGGGCGTGTGGACGCGGAACCCGGGCGCCGAGCGGCTTGCCACCATCGATCACTACCTCTCGAGCCGTGAAGCTCGCGTGCAGGCGTGGCGGAATCGCCTGGAAAGCCCCATGTGGCGGGCCGAACCGAACGCCGGCCACTACGCGCTCGTCGAGCTCGAACGGAAGGGGAAGCTCGATACGCTCATCACCCAGAACGTCGATGGCCTCCACCAGAAAGCGGGGTCCTCGCCAGAGCGCGTGGTGGAGATCCACGGCACGGTCCACCGCTACGTTTGCTTGAACTGCGGCGATGGGGGGCCCATCGAAGACGTGCTGGAGCGCGTTCGCAAGGGTGAAGAGGACCCGCCCTGCCGTCGCTGCGGGGGAATTCTGAAGTCGGCCACCATCTCCTTCGGGCAGAACCTCATCCCCGAAGTGCTGGAGCGTTGCTACCGCGCCGCCCAGCGCTGCGACCTCTTCCTGGCCATCGGAACGTCGCTGGTGGTGTACCCGGCCGCCTACCTCCCGGGGACGGCGCTCGAAAACGGCGCGCGCTTGGTCATCATCAACGGTGAGCCCACTCCCTACGACGATTACGCTCACGCGGTGCTCCACGGGCGCATCGGCGAAGTGTTGCCGGCGATCGTCGAACGGGTGTAGAAGGGAACGAAGCGGAAGGCCCGCGAGCGGGACTCCTGCCATCTGGAGGCTTCCGTGGACCTGCTCGTGCTCGTGGTGGCGGCGTACTTCATCGGCAGCGTACCCTTCGCGTGGCTCATCGGGCGCTACGGCTACGGTATCGACCTCCGCCGGGTGGGAGACCGGAACGTTGGCGGGGGAAACCTCATGGCGGCGGCAGGGTTCCTCCCGGGGTTCTCGGCCATCGTCCTCGACGTTGCGAAAGGGTTCGCGGCCACGCTCCTCGGCCTCCGCATCGCCGGCTCCGACGGCGCCATGCTCGGTGGGACGGCGGCCATCATCGGGCACGTGTGGCCGATCTGGCTCCGGTTCGACGGCGGCCGGGGCGCCGCCGCGGCGCTCGGCGTCGCCACCGGGCTCTTCCCGTGGCTCATGGCCGTGCTCCTCCCTATCGCCATCGTGCTCATCGCGCTCACGCGGAAGACCGTGCTCGTACTCGCGACGGTGATGCCCGTCATCCCCTTCGCTGCCGTCGCGCTCGGCGAACCGGTGCACGAAGCCGTCTTCATCGTCGCGCTCTTCGTCGGCGTCGGGTTGAAGGACGCCTGGGATCGTCTGCACGCACAGCCGGCCGAAGAGCAGGCGCGCCTCCGTTGACGATCGGCCCCGCTGTCGGCTCACACTGGTGCCGATGAGTGAAGCGCGCGTTCGGGTGACGCCGTGGACGAGCGGTGAACCGCCGACCCCCGAAGCGCTCGATGCGGCCCTCCGCCGCGAGGGCCTCGAGCCGCATTGGTGGGAAAACGGTCCCGGCGATGTTTACGCTCCGCACGAACACCCCTACCACAAGGTGCTGTACTGCGCCGAAGGCTCCATCACGTTCGTGATCGAGCCCGGCGGCGGGAAGGTCGAACTTCGGCCCGGCGACCGGATGGACCTGCCCCGGGGTACGCGCCATGCCGCTGTCGTGGGCCCGCGGGGCGTACGGTGCGTCGAAGGCTGGCGCTACCACTCCGACGGGTAGAAGCCGGCGTGGAGGTTGTGCCGCCGCGCCGCTTCACAGACCCGCGGCAGGAGTCGACGGATGACGGCCGCCCGGGTCTCCCCGCTGTTCACGCACTCCACGACGTGCATCGCCCAGTGGTGGGCGTCGAGTTCGTCGGCCACTGCCAGAACGAGCTCCTCATCGACGTAGATGCCGAAGCCGTGAGCCTCGGGGACCAACGAGACGCGGGGCTGGGGAGCGGCGCGGCGCTCCTGCTCGTCCATGGCACGATGCTACCGTCGCCTTGCTCGGTCCACACGGCGCGGCGACTGGCAGGCTGGCCTTCGGGGCACTTGTAACAAAAGCTTCATACGAAAAGGGCACAGTTCGTCTTACGGCAGCCTCCTAGCGCCGATATGCTCTGGGCAGAGGGTCTGTGGCCCGCAAAGCGTAGGAGGAAGCCGAATGCCGACACCAGAAAACGTACGAGAGCTCATCGCGAAGCACGGTATCAAGGTCGTGGACCTCAAGTTCAACGACCTCCCGGGGCTTTGGCAGCACTTTTCGATACCAGTCGAAGAACTCGATCGCGGCATCTGGGAAGACGGCATCGGATTCGACGGATCCAGCATTCGCGGCTTCCAGAAGATTCAAGAGAGCGACATGAACCTCTTCCCCGACCCGGAGACGGCGGTCCTCGATCCGGTCTGCCAGATCCCGACGCTCTCGATGATCTGTGACATCTACGATCCCATCACCAAGGAACCTTACACGCGCGACCCTCGCTTCATCGCCAAAAAAGCAGAGGAGTACCTCCGGAAGAGCGGCATCGCCGACGTCAGCTACTGGGGCCCGGAGCTGGAGTTCTTCATCTTCGATGATATCAGGTTCGACTCGACCGAGAATGCAAGCTTTTACTTCGTCGACTCCATCGAGGGCGAATGGAACACCGGGCGCGACGAAAGGCCGAATCTCGGCTACAAGCCTCGCTTCAAAGAGGGATACTTCCCTGTCCCTCCGCACGATTCGTACCAAGACCTTCGCAGCCAGATGATCCTCAAAATGGCCGAGGTCGGGATCCCGGTCGAAAAGCAGCATCACGAGGTGGCGACTGGCGGGCAGGGGGAGATCGACTTCCGTTACGGGACGCTCGTCCAAACTGCCGACCGGGTGATGATGTACAAGTACATCGTCAAGAACGTCGCCCGTGCGGCTGGCAAGGTGGCGACGTTCATGCCGAAGCCGCTGTTCGGCGACAACGGTTCGGGCATGCATACCCACCAGTCGCTCTTCAAGAACGGGCAGACGTTGATGTACGACAAGAACGGATACGCCGGTCTCAGCCAGACGGCGCTCTGGTACATCGGTGGGCTGCTCAAGCACGCTCCCGCGATCCTCGCCTTCGCCGCACCAACCACGAACAGCTACAAGCGGCTCGTGCCTGGCTACGAAGCGCCGGTGAACCTCGTGTACTCAGCGCGGAACCGCTCGGCGGCGTGCCGCATCCCTCTCTACACCGACCACCCCTCCCACAAGCGCGTCGAGTTCCGGCCGCCTGACCCTTCCTGCAACCCCTACCTCGCCTTTGCCGCGATGCTCATGGCGGGCATCGATGGGATCATCAACCAGATCGACCCGGGTCCGCCGCTCGACAAGAACACGTATGAGCTGTCGCCCGAGGAGCTCGCCAGGATCCGCACCGTCCCTGGGTCGCTGTCCGAAGCGCTCGATGCGCTGGAGCGGGACCACGAGTTCCTGCTCCGGGGCGACGTGTTCACGCCCGACGTCATCGAGACCTGGCTGGAGTACAAGCGCGCTGAGATCCCCAAGGTCAACCTGAGACCACACCCCTACGAGTTCCACCTCTACTTCGACGTGTAGCGAGGCTTGGTCGCGTGCATCGAACGGGCCCGGGCGCATGCCCGGGCCCGTTCCTGCTCGCACGGCACTACACTCGCGTGGGAAGATGGAGCGAGGAGGACCTCATGCGCTATCGCCGGCTCACGTACGCCTACACGGTGACGACGTCGCTTCCCCCGTGGGAGACATTCGCGCGGCCGTCGGTGCCACCGAGCCACGCGTGGCGGCCCGATGCCGACGTGTTCGAATCGCGCGAGTCCTACACGGTCGTCGTTGAGCTGGCGGGCGTCACGGAAGACGACGTCGAGCTCCTCCTCTATCCGAACGCCCTGGTCGTGCAGGGGTCCCGTCGCCCGCCTCGCCAGGATGCTGATGGCGTGTACCACGTGGCCGGTATCCGCTACGGGCCGTTCCGCCTCGAAATCGGGTTCGCGCACGCGGTGGCCGCAGATGGTGTCACGGCGGAGCTGGAACGTGGGATGCTGCGCATCGAACTTCCTAAAGTCGGAGCGGCCCGATGATGCCCAACGAACCCCAGGCGCACGCGCCTCACATTCCCGATCTGCTGCCCGTGCTTCCCCTGCGGAATACCACGGTGTTCCCCTTCGCGGTTGTCCCCATCGTCATCGGGCAGGAGCGCTCCGTGCGGCTCGTCGACGACGTGATGCGCGGCGACCGGCTCCTCGTGCTTGTCACCCAGCGCACGGAGACGGAACACCCAGCTCAGCCGGAGGACCTCTATGCCGTCGGCACGGTAGGGCAGATTACCCAGCTCTTCCGAGCGCCCGACGGCACCATCCGCACGCTGGTCCAGGGACTCGAACGGGTGCGGGTCATCGAATACGTGCAGCGGGAGCCGTACCTGAAGGCGCGTATCGAGCCCTACCCCGACGAAGTCGGCAGCACGGTCGATATCGAGGCGCTCCGCCGCGCCCTCATCGATGTCTTCAAGCGGCTCGTCTCCCTCGCCGAGGACATCCCTGACGAGGCGGCCGTGGCCGTGGAAGCCCTCACCGATCCCCGCCACGTCGCTGCATTCATCGCGACCACCGTGCCGATGGACTCCCACGTGCGCCAGGAAGCCCTCGAGGCGCCCCTCGACGTCCGCATGCGGCGCCTGCTGGACGCGATGCAGCACGAAATCGCGGTGAGGGAGCTCGGCCGGAAGATCGCCGCCGAGACCCAGGCGCGCCTCACCCGCGCCCAGCAAGAGGCGATCCTGCGCGAGCAGCTCCGCTCCATCCAGAAGGAGCTGGGCGAAGAGGGAACTGCGGCCGAGGTCGAAGAGCTGCGGAAGAAGCTCGAAGAAGCCGGGCTGCCGGAAGAGGCCCGCAAGGAAGCAGAACGGGAGCTCAACCGGCTCGCCGCCATGACTCCCGGCTCGCCCGAATACGGGATGATCCGGACCTATCTCGACTGGATGGTGAGCCTTCCCTGGAATCGGGTTTCGGGCGGCGAGATCGACGTGGCCAAGGCTCGTGAAATCCTCGACGCCGACCACTATGACCTCGAAAAGGTGAAGGAGCGCATCCTCGAGTACCTCGCGGTGCGCAAGCTGCGTCGTGAGCGCATCGGCGCCGAAGAAGGCTCGGACGCGGCTCGCGAACCGATCCTCTGCTTCGTCGGGCCTCCCGGTGTGGGCAAAACCAGCCTGGGCCAATCCATCGCCCGGGCCCTCGGCAGGAAGTTCGTCCGTGTCAGCCTCGGCGGCGTCCATGACGAGGCCGAAATCCGCGGTCACCGCCGAACCTACATCGGTGCGTTGCCGGGCCGCATCATCCAGGGCATCCGCCGGGCGGAAACGCGCGACCCGGTGTTCATGCTGGACGAAATCGACAAGGTTGGCGCCGACTGGCGGGGAGACCCGTCGTCGGCCCTGCTCGAAGTCCTCGATCCCGCCCAGAACCACGCCTTCGTCGACAACTACCTCGGGGTGCCCTTCGACCTCTCCCAGGTGCTCTTCATCGCGACGGCGAATACCACGGAGACCATCCCTGCCCCGCTTCTGGACCGGATGGAAGTCATCACGATTGCCGGGTACACGGAAGAGGAGAAAGTCGAAATCGCCCGGCGCCATCTCGTGCCCGAGCAGCTCCGGGCCCACGGGCTGTCGCCCGACGAGGTCACCATCACCGACGACGCGATCCGCCTGGTCATCCGCGGGTACACTCGTGAGGCCGGCGTGCGGAACCTGTCGCGGCAGATCGCCGCCCTTTGCCGCAAGGCGGCCCGCGAGCTCGCCGAGCGCGGTGCGGCCCCTCGCGAAATCACCCCCGAGCTCGTGGAGGCGTATCTCGGTCGTCCACGCTTCCACGACGAGACAGCGGAGCGCGTCGACCGGCCCGGCGTCGCCACTGGTTTGGCGTGGACGCCAGTCGGCGGGGATGTGTTGTTCGTCGAAGCGACGATGATGCCCTCCAAGCAGGAGCGACTCATCCTCACCGGCCAGCTCGGCGACGTCATGCGGGAGTCTGCGCAGGCTGCGCTGTCGTACCTGCGGTCCGATGGAGCCCGCCTGGGCATCGACCCGAGCGTCTTCGAGGGGAAGACCGTGCACATCCACGTCCCCGCGGGCGCCATCCCCAAAGACGGGCCTTCGGCCGGCGTGACGATGGTCACGGCGCTCGCATCGCTCGCCCTCGGGAAGCCCGTGGCGCCAGGGATTGCGATGACGGGCGAAATCACCCTCCGTGGGAAGGTGCTCCCCGTGGGCGGCATCAAGGAGAAGGTCCTGGCCGCCCACAGGGCGGGGATCCGCACGGTTATCCTCCCCAGGTTGAACGAGCGCGACGTGCTCGAGGACGTGCCCGAGCACCTCCGCCGAGAGATGACGTTCGTCTACGTCGATACCATCGACGAGGTCCTCCGGCACGCGCTCGCGCTCCCCGAGGTACCCGTTCGGGCGTAGGCTTCGCTGCCGAAGGCGTCAATACCAGCCGTCTCTCACGTATGCCTCACTCCAGAGGCTGAGACTGAGGAGCACCCCCTTCAGCCAGGCGTCGTGCATGCGCTCGAGGTGTTTGGCGTCCCGAGCGCCGCGCGCCAGGAACGGGCGCATCGTGAGAACGATGGGTGCGACGAGCGCCACCATGTAGCGGAAGTGCACCACAGGCGGCGCGCCGACGACGCCGTCGGTCTGGTTCTTGGAGCCGGCATGACGCCGCCCTACCTCTGCCTGGTAGGCCCGCCAGGCGGGGCCGAAGTCGGCCGAGAGCACATCTCGGACCCATTGGCCGAAGCGCGCGCGTACCCGTGCGAGGTACTCGTGGTGTGGGCCCTCGGCAGTCGAGAAGTAGCGCAGGAGGAAGTCGTGGCTGCCGACGAAACCGTACCAGACGTCCAGCAACTCCTCGATGTGGGGTTCGACGATTGCCTTCGCCTCTCGCAGCGCCTCGCGGTCGTCATCGGTGAGGAGCAGCGCTTCGCACAGCCTCGCGAACGCCGCATCGTCGAGCGTGCTCGGCGGGAGTGCCGGGTCGCCCATGCGGTAACCGGGAATGGTGGCCTTTTCCATCGCGACGCCCCCTCGCGGGATATCCGTAGGAGTCCTACGGTTATCCGAACCCTACACGCGCCGGCGTACACTGTCAATGGGCGACTTCGTGCGCCGGCCTGCCTCGGGAGGTGTGCACCATGGCGAATGACGCTGTCCGCTCCGACCTCTTGCCCGTTCTCCTCCATCTGGCCCGCGCCGTCGAGACGGCGATGCGCTGGAACCTCCAGGGGCTGGGGTTGACTCCGGCCCAGGCGGAGTCGCTCCGCTTCGTCGCCACGACTCGGCCCGATATGGCCACGGTGGGGTGGCTTGCGCGGAGCTTGGGCGTGCGCCATGCCACCGCCGTCGGCATCCTGGAACCGCTCGTCGAGCGCGGCCTCATCGAGCGGCATCCCCATCCGTGGGACGGCCGGCAAACGATGCTGGCGCTGACGCCCGCGGGCGCCGAGCTGGTCGAACAGCTCCGGTCAGCGGAAGAGTCGCTGCTCGAGGTCCTGGCCACGCGCACCGAGGAGGAGCGGCGCTGCATCGACCTGGGGCTGCAGGCCCTCGTGCGGGCGATGGTCGATGCTGGACTCATCGTCGTTGCCGCCCCCTGCGCCGGCTGCGCCCACTTCCGGCCCGATGCCCACGGGCCTGGCCGCCACCACTGCGTCCTCATCGACCGCGAGCTGGAGGACGAGCAGAGCCGTCTGAACTGCCCGGAGCACGAACCCGCTCTCGCTGGCGCCTGACCGAAGAGGAGGTCCGCGGATGAGCAGCCGTGCAGACGGCCCGACGGGCGCGTACGGCTACTTCGACCACGACGCCGACATCGGCATCGTCGGACGCGGCCGCACCATCGAAGAGGCGTTCGTCAACGCTGCGCGTGCCATGTTCAGCATCCCGTATGACCTGCAGCGCGTGACCCCCGAGCGCGAAATCGCCGTTTCCTTCGACGAGCCTGACCCCGAGTTCGCGCTCGTCGAGTGGCTGAACGCGCTGTTGGCCGCCTCGCGCGTCGAGGGCATCGTCCCTGCTGAGTTCGAGCTCCGCCGTGAGGGTAGCCGCTGGGTTGGGCGTGCCCGGGGCATGCCGTTGCGCGAGGACATGGAGCGCGGCACGGAAGTGAAGGGGGCGACCCTCACCGCCCTGTCGGTCGCTCAGCAGGATGGCGGCTGGGAGGCGCGCTGCGTGGTCGACGTGTAGGGGAGGAGCGCATGAACGTCAGCTCGCTGGTGCGAATCGACGACTTCCGCTGGCAGATCCCGCCTCGGGGCGGCCAGCGGGTGCCGGTCATCATCTTCGGGACGCGGAAGCTCGTCGAGGAGATGGACGAGAAGGTCGCCGAGCAGGCCTCGAACGTCGCCAAGCTGCCGGGAATCGTCGCCGCCTCCATGGCGATGCCCGATGCACACTGGGGGTACGGGTTCCCCATCGGCGGTGTGGCAGCCTTCGATCCCGAGGAGGGCGGGATCATCTCTGCCGGGGGCGTTGGGTTCGACATCTCGTGCGGTGTCCGCTGCCTGCGGACGGACCTGACCATCGATGATGTGCGTCCCCGCGCGCGGGAGCTCGCCGACGTGCTGTTCGAGTACGTGCCAGCTGGTGTGGGCGAAGAGGGGAATCTAAAGCTCTCGCCCCGTGAGCTCGACGAGGTCCTCGCGGGGGGTGCGCGTTGGGCGTTGGAACAGGGGTTCGGCGTGCCCGAAGACTTGGAGTTCGTCGAAGAGCGCGGATGCATGGCCGGTGCCGTGCCGGAGAACGTTTCGGAGACGGCGAAGAAGCGGCAGCGGGGCGAGATGGGCACGCTGGGCTCGGGCAACCATTACTGCGAAGTCCAGTACGTCGAGCGCATCTACCGCCGAGATGCCGCTGAAGCGTTCGGCCTCCGGGAAGGCCAGGTCGTCGTCTCCATCCACTGTGGCTCGCGCGGTCTCGGCCACCAGATCGGCACCGACTACCTGGTCCTGCTGGCCAAGGCGGCGGCCCGCCTAGGCATCATCCTCCCGGACCGGGAGCTCGCCTGTGCGCCCATCAACTCCCCGGAGGGGAAGCAGTACATCGGCGCCATGCGGGCGGGCATCAACTGCGCACTCGCGAACCGGCAGATCATCACGCATCTCGTGCGGCAGGCTTTCCATCGGCTCTTCCCTGGGGCGCGGCTCGAAACCCTCTACGACGTCTCTCATAACACCTGCAAGCTCGAGCGCCACGTCGTCGACGGACGTGAACGGTGGCTCTGGATTCACCGCAAGGGCGCGACCCGCTCGTTCGGGCCTGGCCATCCGGAGCTCCCCGAGCGGTACCGGTCCGTGGGGCAGCCGGTCATCATCGGCGGGAGCATGGGGACGGCCTCGCACATCCTGGTGGGCACCGCGGAGGCGGAAGAACGGAGCTTCTCCTCGGCCTCGCACGGCGCGGGGCGCACCCTCAGCCGCAACCAGGCGGTGAAGCAGTGGGAAGGCCGGAAGCTACTCAAAGAGCTCGAAGCGCGTGGCATCTACGTGCGTTCGAAGGGCATGCGAGGTGTGGCCGAAGAGGCTCCCGGCGCTTACAAGGACGTCGACGAGGTCGCGCGTGCCACGGAAGGCGCCCGACTCGCCGACCGCGTGGCGCGCCTCTTGCCCATCGCCTGCGTCAAAGGTTGAGGCTCCGGGGCGTGGGGGCATCGTGGCCCGCGACCGCTGAAGAACTCGAAGCGGAACAGCACCGGCTCGCTGGGGCGTCTCCGCTGCCGTGGTCCCCCGGGCCGCGCCTCGTCGTTGCCGGCGTGTTCGCCTGCTTCGAGCGCGTCCCTCGCGGGCCGATGGAGCGAGGCTGGGCCGCGGCCGCTGTGTACGACGCCGGTCGGCGGCGGGTGCTCGAAGTAAGCATTGCCACGGGGAGGGCGGGAGCGCCGTATCTTTCCGGCCTGCTCGCCCTCCGCGAGGGTCCCATGCTCGAGGGTGCGCTCCGCCAGCTCCGCACGCCGTTCGACGTTCTGCTCGTCGATGCCACCGGCCGTGACCATCCCCGTCGCGCCGGTCTCGCGCTGCATCTCGGTGCGGTGCTCGGTGTGCCTTCCGTCGGAGTCACGCACCGCCCGCTGCTGGCCGAGGGCGAATGGCCGCCGCCGGTCCGAGGGGCGCAAGCACCGCTCCTGCTGCATGGCGAAACCGTCGGCTACTGGGTGCGGACCGTAGCGGGCGCGCGGCCACTCGCCGTTCACGCCGCCTGGCGGACGAGCCCCGAGGTGGCGGTAGCGGTGGTGCTGCGATGCGTCCGATGGGCGCGCACGCCCGAACCGCTGCGAGCGGCTCGGCGTGCGGCCCGCCGAGCGCGCGCCGAGGCCGAGCGTTCCCGCTAGCCCCAATTCTGTGCTTCGAGGCGCGATGCAGGAATCTGGTCGTCCGGGGCCAACGGCGGCACCGAGATGTTGGCGACGATCGCCTCGTCGTCCAACGGGCGCGCTCCGTGGATCGTCCCCGGGGGGACCTCGGCTGTCTCGTACGGCTCGATAACCGTCTCCTCACCGTCTCGCTCGACGACGACACGGCCGAGGATGGCCACGTAGACCTGCGCCGAACGGTAGTGAACGTGCCGCTGGACCGATTCCTCGCCGCCCCGCAGGCGCAGGATACGGATGCTCATCTGCGGCCCGGAATAATCCTGGAGGAGCTCATAGCGGCCCACGGCTTCGATTCGGCGTTCCACTCACGACCTCCTGGCAGATCTCGCGCGGCTCCTCGCCCATGGTACGCTCGAGCGGCGATGGACGGCGCACCCCCAGCTTACGGCCTCATCGACCAGCTCGGCGTCGCCCACTGGCTGTTCTATCCGCGTCCGGATACCTCCGCGCCGCCGCCTGGCGCGGTCGACCGCTTCGTCGACGTCCCCGGCGCTCGGCTGGCAGTGCGAATCTACGAGGCGCGCCTGCACCGTCCGGCGATGCTCCTCTTCCATGGGAACGGGGAGGTCATCGCCGATTACGATGCGCTCGCGCCGGCCTTCGCCGGCCTTGGCATCTCCCTCAGCGTTGCCGACTACCGGGGGTACGGTGCCAGCAGCGGGACGCCGACCTTCGCCTCCCTCTTCGGCGATGCGCACGCGGTGTGGCAAGCCTGGCTTCGCTGGCTCGAGGAGCTGGGCGCGCCCGGCCCGCGATTCGTATACGGGCGAAGCCTGGGCGGGTACCCGGCGCTCGAACTGGCCGCCGCGTACGCCGACGCCGTCGCCGGGCTGATCCTCGAAAGCAGCGCCGCGAACCTCGGGCGGCTCATCCGCCGCTTTGCGGGTGAACCCGCGGGGCCTCTGGCCGACCTCGTCCGTGCGCACGATGCGCGCATCGCCGCCGTCCGCGCTCCGGTCCTCGTCATCCATGGCGAGCGGGATGAGCTCATCCCGCTCGAAGCCGCTGCCGACCTCTACCACCGCCTCCCGAGCCGCGAGAAGGAGTTCGTCATCATCCCGCGGGCCGGCCACAACGACATCCTCTGGGTTGGGGCCGAGCAGTACTTCTCGGCCATCGCACGCTTCGTCGGGCGGTGCCTGCGAGCCCGCTAGCCTTCCTCCGCGGGCAGCCACCGCGCTTGCCAGCCTTCGTCGGGCTGGGCCTGGGCGAATGCCCAGCGCTGCCCCCACCGCTCCTCAAACACCACGTCCTTCACGGGCTTGCGACGGACGGGGCCGTGACGGTCGCTGGGGTATCCCAGCGGCAGTGCGCAGAAGATTTCGTTCGATTCAGGTATCCCGAGAAGCTGGCGAAGGGTTTCCCGGTCGCCGAGGGCGAGGTTGAAGATGGAGCCGCCGAGCCCGAGCGCTCGGGCAGCGAGGAGCATATTCTGGACGGCGGGGAAGATGCTTCCCCCTGGCGTGGTATGCCGGCCGCGGAGCCCGCACACGATGACGACGACCGGTACGTCGGAGAAGTTCCGGGCCAGATGCTCGACGGAGCGGAGCGAAAGCCGCTGACTGCGGGGCAGCGAATCGATATCGGGGAAGCGCTCCGCATACCGCTGCCAAGCCTGGAGCGCCCACTCCTGCATCCGTTCCTTTACCCGCCGGTCGCGAACGATGATGAATCGCCAGTCCTGCGCGTTCTGGCCCGAGGGCGCCCGAATGGCCGCGTCGAAGAGCTGGAAGAGCACCTCGTCGGGGACGGGGTCGGACCGGAACCGGCGCAGGGCGCGAGTGGTATAGACGACGTGGAAGAAGCCGGGCTGCGTGCTCACTTCGGGGGCCGTTGCCGGGTGCCTGCACAGAGGTCGAGCGCCGCCTGGACGATCGCCGCGGCGTCGATACCGGCGGCGGCCAGCAGCTCCTCGGGAGTGCCCGACCCCGGCATGGCCCGCACGGCGAGGTGCCGAACCGATGGGAAGGGCCGCACGCCGGCGAGCGCGCTCAGCACCGCTTCGCCGAGGCCGCCCTCTGGCCAGTGGTCTTCAGCGATGATGACCCGCCCCGTTGCGGCGGCGTGCTGGGCCAGCGTCTCGGCATCGATCGGCTTCACGGAGTAGGCGTCCACGACGCGAGCGGCGATGCCGTGTGCTGCCAGCTGCTGCGCCGCCGCTAAGGCCTCGTGGAGGGTGATCCCGGCCCCGACGATCGTGACGTCGTCTCCCGCCGATGCGCGCAGCGTGACACTGCCGCCGACGGGGAACGCACGCCCGGCTTCGTAGAGCACCGGCGTTGCTGCCCGCGTGGTGCGCAGGTACACGATGCCCGGCAGGCTTGCCATGGTCTCCACGAGCGCCACCGTCTGATTCGCGTCGCAGGGGTAGAGCACCGTGCTGCCGTGGACGGCCCGGAAGAGCGCCAAGTCTTCCAGCCCCATCTGCGAAGGGCCGTCTTGGCCGATGGAGACGCCGGCGTGGGACCCGACGAGGCAGAGGTTCGCCCGGCTGACGGCTGCCATGCGCACGAAATCTGCTGCGCGTGTGAGGAACGCGGCGAACGAGGACGCAAAGGGCCGCCACCCCCGCGTCTGCATGCCGACGGCGGCGGCCACCATCTGCTGCTCGGCGATGTGGAGTTCGAAGAAGCGCTCAGGGTGAGACTGTTCAAAGAACTCGGCGTACGTCGAGTTCTTGACTTCGGCGTCCAGGGCCACGACGTCGCCACGGGCGCTCCCCACCGCGGCCAGGGCCTTCCCGTAGGCATACCGCGTCGCGACCTTCTCACCGACAGGGAACGCGGGCAGTGGCTGGGGGTCGGTCGCGAACCGGTGGCGTTCGGTGGCGGGCGGCCGCAAGGGACGCACGGTGAGGTTCCGAACGCCACCCAGCAAGGCGATCGCCTCGTCGGACCGGTCGATGGGTTTGCCGTGCGCCCCGTTCTGATCCTCGACCCACGGAACCCCCTTCCCCTTCACGGTCCGCGCGACGACGGCGGTAGGCCGACCGCGCATCGCCGTCGCTTCGCGGAAGGCTTCGTCGATGGCCCGCACATCGTGGCCGTCGATCTCGATGGCGTGCCACCCGAAGGCGCGGAAGCGCTCGGCATACGCGCGTGTGTTCCAGCCGTACATCGTCTCGCCGGCTTGTCCGAGCCGGTTCACGTCGACGATGGCGACGAGGTTGTCGAGCCCCCAGTAGGCCGCGTGCTCGACTGCCTCCCACATGGAGCCCTCGGCCATCTCGCTGTCGCCGCACAGCACCCAGACCCTGTATGGAAGCCGGTCGAGCCGCTTCGCTGCCAACGCGACCCCGACGCCGATGGGCAATCCCTGCCCGAGTGAGCCCGTGGCCACCTTCACCCAGGGCAGAACGGGCGTAGGGTGTCCCTCCAGCCGGCTTCCGAAGCGCCGGTAGGTCAGCAGCTCCTCTTCGGTGATGGCGCCGGCAGCGCGGTAGAGCGCGTAGAGCAGCGGCGATCCGTGCCCCTTCGAGAAGATGAGCTCGTCGTTGAGGGGGTGGTCGGGATGCTCGAAGTCGTAGCGGAGATGCCCGGCGGCCAGGACGGCGATGAGCTCGGCGGCCGAGAGCGACGAGGTGGGGTGTCCCGAACCGGCGAGCGCCGTGATACGGATGGCGTCTACGCGGAGCTGCTGGGCCAGCTCCCGTACGAAGCCCTCATCGACTCCCACGGCAGACCCCCATGGCGCACCCCGCACCGGCGGCTCGGGCGTGGCCCTGCGCGGCTGGCCCGGCGCCCTCCATGATAGGGGCGCAACGGCCTTCGGACGAAAGAACGGCGCTCAGAAGGCCCGGCTGTCCCAGAGGACGTCACCCTTCCCCGAAAGCTTTGCCTGGTACCGTGCTGCCACGAAGAGGAAGTCACCCAAGCGGTTCAGGTACGGGATGACGTATGCGCCGATCGGCTCCACCCGCGAGAGCGCGATGACCCTCCGCTCGGCCCGGCGGCACACCGTCCGCGCGACGTGCAGCTGGGCAGCTGCCAGGTCGCCCCCGGGGAGGACGAAGCTCCTCAACGGCTCGAGCTCGGCGTTCCAAGCATCGATCCAGCGCTCGAGCTGCTCGACGTGGCGCGGCTCGATGCGCGGCACCGTGAGCCGCTCCTTGTCGCTCTCGAGGATGCAGAGGTCGGAGCCGAGGTTGAACAGCACCTGCTGCACGATGAAGATCGGCTCCCGAAGCGGCTCCGCCAAACCGAGCGCTGCCGCCACGCCGAGCGCGCTGTTCAGCTCATCGACCGTACCGTATGCCTCGATGCGGAGGCTGTCCTTCGGGACGCGCTGCCCGCCGCCGAGTGCCGTGGTACCGTCGTCGCCTGCCCGTGTGTAGACGCGGTTGATGCGGACCATGGCCGTAGCATGCCCGAAACGGCGCCCGCCGGCCAGCCGAGGTTCCCCGCCGGCGCCGGGGAAGGCACAATAGCCTCGACCCAGCAACGCCGGAAGGACCTCCTCCGCATGAACGATGCGACGCGCTGCAGCCGCTGCTACGCCCGAATCACGGGCCACGGGTACCGGATGGCCGGCCGGCTCTTCTGTTGTCAATCGTGCTCCGTCGGCTCTGCCTGTGAGCACCAAGGAGTGCGCCGTCCGGTCACCGTTCGCCGGTTCGATACCATGTTCCCCGACTTCCGTGACGTGGCACGCCCGCGGACACCGTACGAGCCTGCCCCGCCAATTGGCGGAGGTCACGCATGACGCCGTCGGCGGCCGAGCTGCTGTTCATCGCCCGAAACACGGCCGAGAGCAGCGAGAACCGCATCCACGAGGACAGCGTCGCTCGCCACTACGGGTTCCGCGGCGGGCTCGTGCCTGGTGTCACCACCATCGCCTACCTGATGGAGGCGGCCCTCCATGTGGTCGGCGAAGCGTTGCTCTCGCGGGGTCAAGGGTTCGTCCGCCTCGTTGCTCCGGTGTACGACGGTGACCCCGTCACGGCCCGCGCCGAGCCGGCAGAGGGCGGCCGGCTGACACTCACGGCGATCGGCCCCGAGGGACAGGTGGTAGCCGATGGCTGGACAGAGCTCGGACCGCCAGCCGCCGCCATGGCGCCCGACCTACCCGCGGCCCCGCTTCCCGCGCCTGCGCAGCGGCCGCCGGCATCGGAGCGGGCTTTCCGCGAACGCACGGTCCTCGGTACGCTCCACGCGCGCTTCGACCCTTCGGAGGCACGGCGATACCTCGCCGAGGTGGGTCTTGCGGCGAGCCCCGCGGGGCTGCGGCATCCCGGACTCAGCATCCGCTACGCGAACTGGGTGCTTTCAGCCAACGTCCGCCTCGGGCCCTGGGTCCATGTTTCAAGCGCATTTTCGATCTACGGCGCCCCGGCACCAGGCGCGGAGTTCGAGACGCGTGCCCGCGTCCTCGACGTCTTCGAACGCAGGGGGCATCGGTTCGTGCGACTCGACGTCGGGCTCTTCGAGGGGGCGCGGCCCTTGCTTCGCGTCGACCACACCGCTATCTACGAGTTGAGGTCGCCGGCGTAAGCCGGGGTTTTGGAGTCGTTGCAATGGCGCTCTACGAGTACCGCTGCGCGAACTGCGGCACGACCTTCGAGCGGCGGATGCCGATGACGGACGTGCTGCAGTTCGTTCCTTGCCCCTCCTGCGGCCAGCAGGCTCAGAAGCTGATGGGAACGTTCGTGGTCGTCGGCCGGGCCGAGCCGACCGAAGCCGATAAGCCGCCTCCTTGGGAACGGGGGGAAGATGATGACTTCGACTTCGACGGCGAGGGACACTCCCATACGCATGACCACGGCCATTCCCACGACCACGGGCATGGCCATTCCCACGACCACGGGCACGACCACGTCCATTGAGACGACGGCGAGCGATGTCTCGCCAGCGGGGAAACGAGCCGGGCGGGGGCAGCACCCCCGCCCGGTCGCCGTATTGTGCGCCTGCAGCTCAGATGCCGAGCATCTCGGCGACGCGTTCCCGATGGTAGTCGCCGTCGCCCCAGAAGAGTTCAGCCCGCTTCTGCCGGCGGAAGTAGAGCTGGATGATGTAGTCCTTCGTGAAGCCGATGCCCCCGTGGATCTGCTGGCCGTGGGCCACGACCCGCCGGCTGGCATCGCTGCACCACGCCTTTGCCATGGCCACGTCCATGTCCTGGCTCTCTTCGTTCTCGCTCGTCGCCCAAGCGGCCTTGTACATGATGTACCGCATGCCGTCGACGTCGGTCACCATGTCCGCGGCCTTGTGCTGGATCGCCTGGAACGAGCCGATGGGGCGCCCGAACTGCACGCGCTCCTTCGCGTAGTTGACCGAGATCTCGAAGTCGCGCTGCGCAAGGCCGACGAGGTAGGCGCACTCCAGGCAGGTGGCCATGTTCCGCAGGCGGCGGGCCGTCGCATCGTCCATGTCGATGACCTCGCTCGCCGGCACGCGGACGTCGTTGAACACTACCTCGCACTGCTTGTCGCTGGCGATGGTCTTGAGCACCGTGATGGAGATGCCGCTCTGTGCCCGCGGAACGATGAAGGTGCTCAGGCGGCCGTCGGGCTTCCAGGCAACGACATGCAGGTAGTCGGCCACGTGGGCATCGGGCACGAAGAGCTTCGTGCCGTTCAGGATGTACTCATCGCCCGCCTGGGTGGCCTTCATCTCGATGCCTTCGCGGTCCCACCGGCCGCTCGGCTCGGTGATGGCGTACGTATGGATGGCCGCACCCGAGGCGATGTTCGGCAGGTACTTCTGCTTCTGGGCATCGGTGCCTGCCAGAATGAGTTCGGCGGCGCAGACGGCGTTGGGGATGAAGGGACCGGGCACCAGTGCCCGCCCGAATTCCTCGACGAGGATGCAGAGATCGAGGAACGAGAAGCCCGCCCCGCCGTACTCCTCCGGGATCATAAGGCCCTGCCAACCGAGCTCGGCCATCTTCTTCCAGAGTTCGGGGCTATAGCCCTTCTCGTCCTCCTCCATGGCGCGGACATGCTCCTCCGGGCACTCCTTCTCGAGGAACTCCCGCGCTGAGTTCTTCAGCAGTTCCTGCTCTTCGCTGAGACCGAGATCCATTTGGCGAACCCTTTCCTCACGTTGCGGCGTCCACGCCCGGCGCGCCGGGTCGTGGCAGGTGCGTGCGGCGGGATTCTACCAGAAGGATTCGGGCAATGCGAATGGCCGTCGGGCGGCTACTCTGCCGTGCCGAACGGCGCCGGGAGCAGCATTTCGGGCGGGTACTCGGCGGGTAGCCATGCGCCCGTCACCGGAGGGACGGGGCCGCGGATGGGCGGTTCGAGTCGGGGCAGCTCGGGAGCGCTGACCTGCACCGTTTGCTGGCCGGGGACGGCGGCGAGCTCAGCCAGGGCCTCCACCGTCCGGCGGGCTCGCTCTTCGTCGCTCGCTGACCCCCGCTGGGCCCGCTCGAGCCATGATTCGCGGACCGTCGCTTCCAGGCGGAGAGCCCGGACGGGGTCGTGGCGGTCGACGATGGCGGCGCTCACGGTGACCGTGCCGGGCTCGGCCGTTGGGCGAACGTGGACGTACACCTCGTTGCCGAGAGCTGGCACCCCGTAGCTCCCGTCGAGGCGCTGCGTGCTGCCCGAAAGGCGCGCCCTCGCCAGCGCGCGATACGCCGCCTCCGACAACACCACCATGTCGCTGGGCGAGGGCGCGTCGTCGGGCAGGGGGTCGGGAGGGCGCGGTCCTGCCGCCCGCACTGGCCGCGGCTCGGGCGTCGATCCCGGAGGTACAGGCGGCACCCGCATCTTGCCTCTCCTACCTCGGGCATCGGCGTGGCTGCCGGGGGCTGCGGAGCGTCGGGCACGCGACGGTTGGGTGACCGTTCGGTGGCAACCCCGCCTCCGTTCGTCGCGCAAGGACCTCGATCCCGAAGGGGCCACCTCTGGGGAGCGGACGGTTCGGCCGGATTGGTCCGTCCCGGTAGAACCATCCGGGTGGATTCGTCGTTCCAAGGGTTAGAGGCCCCGATCCGTCGCTATACGGGTCATCGGGCTGTGGAGTGCGACGACCCCCGCGGGCGGAGCTGCCGCTGACCCAGGAGCGTTCGAAATTCGGAGTAACGGCGAGCGCTCTTCAGTGACGATGGCGTTGGACGAAGCGGCCGATGCGTTCCAGGGCCCGTTCGATCTGCTCGTACCCGCTCGCGTAGCAGGCGCGGACGAACCCCTCGCCATGGCGTCCGAACGCCGAGCCCGGCACCACGGCCACCCGCTCCTCCCGTAGCAGCAGCTCGGAGAACTCCTCGCTCGTGAGGCCCGTCCCTCGGATGTCTGGAAAGGCGTAGAAGGCGCCCTTCGGCTCGAAGGTGGGCAGCCCGATGGCGCGGAAGCCGTCGACCATCAGCCGGCGGCGCCGGTCGTATTCGGCGAGCATTTCCCGAACGAAGCCCTCGCCGGCATCGAGTGCTGCGAGCCCGGCGTACTGGGCAGCCGTCGGTGCCGACATCATGACGTACTGGTGAACTTTCATCACCGCTTCGGCGAGCGGCGCCGGAGCCGCGACCCAGCCGAGCCGCCAGCCGGTCATGGCATACGCCTTGCTGAACCCCCCGAGGAGCACCGTGCGCTCGCGCATGCCGGGAAGCGACGGGAACGAAACGTGTTGCCCGACGTACGTGAGCCGGTCGTACAGCTCGTCGCTCACCACGACGAGGTCGTGCCGCTCCGCCACTTCGGCGAGCGCCATGAGCCCTTCACGGTCCATGGTGGCGCCGGTCGGGTTTGCCGGATACCCCAACAGCAGCACCTTCGTCCGCTCGGTGATGGCCGCTTCGACTTCGCTCGCGGCGAGCTGGAAGTCGTTCTCAACGTACGTCGGGACCGGCCGGAAGACGCCACCCGCCATCAGCGTGACGGGCATGTAGGCGACGTAGCTAGGGTCGGGACAGAGCACCTCGTCGTCGGGGTCGAGCAGCGCCCGAAGCGCGATGTCGAGCGCCTCGCTCGAGCCGCTGGTGATGATGATTTCCGTTGCGGGGTCGTAGCGGACGCCGTACAGGCGGAAGAGGTGTTCTGCGAGGCGCTCGCGGAGCTCGGGCAGGCCGTAGTTCGAGGTGTAGTGCGTCTCGCCCCGCTCGATGCTCTCGACAGCGGCGCGCCGGATGGGCTCGGGCGTCACGTAATCCGGCTCGCCCACGCCCAAGGAAATCACGTCCTCGATGGTGCTGAGGAGATCGAAGAACTTTCGGATGCCGCTGGGCGGCACGGCCTGCAGACGTCGCGCCACGAAGCGAGACGGGTCACCGGCTCCGTTGCGGCCGTGCATGGCCTCGTGCCCCCTTCCGCAGATGCGAGGAGCCGCCTCGCTGGCGGCTCCAGGAAATCGTCACCGTTCCCGCCGCCAGCTCACCGGCGTACGCAGCCGGCCGCAGCCGCCGCGGCAGCGGCAGTCGTCAGCGTCGCCGGAGGAGCAGCGATCCGCATCGAAGCAAAATCTCGCGCTCCGCTTCATTACCGTCAATAGGGGCAGCCGATACTCCCATCGATACAGCTGGTCAGGCCGCCGCACTTGGCGGGAGCTCGGGCAGCCGGTTCGCCCACCCGAAGGCACGCTCGAAGGCGTGCGCGGCCTGGAGGAGACGCCCCTCGTCGAAGAAGTTGCCGATGAGCTGTAGCCCCACGGGCAGCCCGTCGCTCTCGCCGCAGGGCAAGCTGATGGCCGGCAACCCCGCCACCGCTGCCGGGAGCGTGCAGATGTCGGCCAGGTACATCGTGTACGGATCGTCGAGACGGGACCCGAGGGGGAACGCCACGACCGGGGACGTCGGCGTGGCCAGCACGTCGTAGCGCTCGAAGGCCTGGGCAAACTCCCGATGGATGATCGTCCGCACCTTCTGAGCCTTCAGGTAGTAGGCATCGTAGTAGCCGGCGCTGAGCGCGTAGGTGCCGAGCATGATGCGCCGCTTCACCTCGTCGCCGAACCCCTTGGCGCGGGTGTGCTCCATGTTCTCCCACATGGAGCCGTGGCTTCTGTCGCTGAACCCGTACTTCACCCCGTCGTACCGGGCCAAATTGGCGCTCGCTTCGCTCGGCGCGATGAGGTAGTACACCGCCAATGCGTATTTCGTGCTCGGCAGCGAACACTCCTCGACGATGCACCCGAGATCCTCGAAGGTCCGCAGGGCACGCTCCACGGCCTCCCGCACACCGGGCTCGATCCCTGTGGCGAAGTACTCCTGCGGCACCCCGATGCGCATGCCCCGGATCTCGCGGCCGAGGTAGTGGCGCATGTCGGGCATCGGGTCCGGGTTCGAAGTCGAGTCGCGGGGGTCGTGCCCGCCGATGCAGTCGAGCATCGTTGCGACGTCCTGCACGTCGCGGCCGATGGGCCCGATCTGGTCCAGCGAGCTGCCGAAGGCGATGAGGCCGTAGCGGCTCACACGGCCGTACGTCGGGTCGAGGCCCACTACACCGCAGAGAGCTGCCGGTTGGCGGATGCTCCCGCCGGTGTCGCTCCCCAGGGCCACGAGACATTCCCCGGCGGCCACCGCAGCCGCGGAGCCGCCTGAACTGCCGCCGGGCACCCGGTCGAGGCTCCAAGGGTTCCGCGTCGGGCCGAAGGCGGACCGCTCCGTGCTCGAGCCCATGGCGAACTCGTCCATGTTCGCCTTCCCGACGATCACGGCGCCAGCGCGGCGTAACCGTTCCACCACGTGGCTGTCGTACGGAGGGATGAAGTTCTCGAGCATGCGCGACCCGGCGGTGGTGCGCACGCCTTTCGTGACGATCACGTCCTTCACCGCCACGGGGATGCCCGTCAGCGGCGTCGCCGCTCCGGCGGCGAAGCGTTCGTCGGCTTCCCGGGCCTGCTGCAACGCCAGTTCAGCGGTGATGGTGATGTATGCGTGGACCGCTGGCTCCACCGCTTCGATCCGGCGAAGCACCGACTCCGTGAGCTCCACGGACGTAATCTCCCGGCGGCGCAGGAGCTCGTGCGCTTCGTGGGCGGTCAGCCGCCAGAGTTCGCGGGTCATTCCAGCACCGCCCGTACGCGGAACATCCCGTCCTCCTGCTCTGGGGCGTTCGCCAGCACGTCTTCTCGGGGCAGCGATGGTGAAACTTCGTCGGCCCGCATGACGTTCTCCAAAGGAAGGGGGTACGCCGTTGGTTCGACGTCGTCTGTGGGCACCTCCGAGAGCACGGCGAAGTGGTCGAGGATGCTCGACAGCTGGCTTCGGAAACGCTCCACCTCCTCGGGCGTGAGCGCTATCCGGGCGAGCTTGGCGATGTGCAGCACCTGCTCAGGGGTTAGCTCCATGGCCATCAGCCTACAACGCCCGTTCGTTTACCGTCGCATTCGAACGTCGGCCCCCCGGCTGCTACCCTCGGCAGAGATGGCACAGGCCGGCGCGTCGCAACCGGCTGCGGGCGGCGTCGGGAGGGAACGGCGATGACGGCAAACTCCATCATCGTTCGGAGGCGGCTCCGCGAGCGGCGCAACGGCCGTGGCCGGCTCTTGCGCGTGCTCCTCATCCTCGGGGCGGCCCTGGGAACGCTCGCCTCGGTCACCTTGGCCGCTGGTGTCGGCGTCGTCTTCGCCATCTACCAGTCGTACATCGAAGATTACGTGCCGATCGAAAGCAAGCTGCGTGAGTCGAACCTTGGCTTCACGGAAATCTACGATCGGAACGGCCCCGAACGGGGCGTGCTCCTCGGCGTCCTCTCCAACCCCGATGCCCAGCTCCTCACCCCCGTGCCGCTCTCCGAGATCTCGCGGTGGATGATCGAGGCGACCGTCTCGACCGAAGACAACAGCTTCTGGACGCATCCTGGCGTGAACTTCCGCGGGCTTCTCCGAGCGGCATGGGAGAACTACGTCGTCGGAGAGTTCGGAAGCGGCTCGGGCGGGTCATCCATCACCCAGCAGCTCGTGAAGAACGTTTACATCTGCCCGCAGGTTGGGCAAGGCGACGAGCGCTGCATCGCTCCCGAGCGCACACTCGACCGCAAGCTGCGCGAGATCGCGTACGCCATCGAGCTTGAGCGGGACTACTCGAAGGAACAAATCCTCCAGTGGTACCTGAATCAAATCTCCTACGGCGGGCAGTACGTCGGCGTCCAGGCGGCGGCTCACGGCTACTTTCGGAAGGACGCGAAAGATCTCACCCTTGCCGAGGCGGCGCTCTTAGCCGGCATCCCCCAGGCGCCGACCGTCTACCACCCGCGCCTCAACTGCGTCACCGACGACGCAGGCAAGTGCATCACGGATGAGCTCGGTCGGACGAAGGTGGGCGGCGCTGCCAAGGAACGCCAAGAAGCCGTGCTCGACCTGATGGTGGAGCACGGGCGGATTACCCGGCAGGAAGCCGATGCTGCCAAGGCTGAAGAGGTGTGGGTCTACCCGGCCGCCACCGAAATGAAGGCGGCCGCCTTCATCGACAACCAAGTCGAGCCCCGCCTGGTGCGGATGTGTGAGAAGGGACTCCTGCCGCTGCGCCCCGGGGCGGCCAACTGCGTCCAAAGCGTCCACAGCGCAGGCTACAAGGTCACCACCACGCTCGACTGGTACGCGACCGAACAGGCCGAACGGATGATCCGGGATTTCATCGCGCGGGGGCTCGAGCAAGGGTGCGAGTGCCACAACGCTGCCATCGTCACCATCGAGCCTTCCACCGGCCAGATCATCGTCTACGCGCCCAACATCGACCCAGAAAACACGACCGACCCCCGAGTGGCGGGCGACATCGATCAGCTGGTGGAGATCAACCAGCCGGGCTCGTCGTTCAAGCCGATCGTGTACCTGGCCTGGTTCGAGTATGCGGTGAAGCACCCCATGAGCGTCCTGTGGGACACGAGTCCCCTCCAGGCGGACGGGGCTACCATTGTGAACCCCCGGCGCGACAGCGGGAGTGAAGGGCTCATCAGTGCCCGCGCCGCCCTCGGCGGCTCCCAGAATGTGCCCGCATTCCGTGCCGCACAGGAGGCCGGCATCGAGAACGTCATCGCCATGGCGAAGCGAATGGGGATCACCACGCTCGACCAGCACTTCGATCCCACCTTCCGCTCCCATCCTGATGTCACCTACGGCGCCTCAATCGCGACGGGCGGCGCGAACATCCGCGCCGTAGACATGGCCTACGTCGACACCGTAATCGCCAACATGGGTGTCATGGTGGGCGTCCCCCATCTCGCCGACTACATCGATCCCTCGGAGCTTCGGAGCACAGCTCTCGACACCGGGGCCGACTACGAGAAGGCGCTCCAGCAGCGGCTCGATTTCCAGCGCGGTCACATCCGCCTTCCCGGGACGCGCGAACTCGATCCGGTCGTCATCCTCGAAGTGCGCGACGTCAACGGGAACGTCATCTTCCGCCAAGGCGAACCGGAACGCCGCCAGGTCGTGGATCCCGGGAGTGTGTGGCTGCTCCACAGCATCATGTCCGACTGCACCGCGCGCTTCATCATCTGGGGGTGCGGCAGCAGCAACAACGACCTGGGGCTCGACTTCTTCATGGACGACGGGACGCGCATCCCTGGCGGCGTGAAGACCGGTACGCAGCAAGGGCCCGCAAGCGCCAGCGACACGCTCGAGACCTGGATGACCGGCTACACGCGCTATGCGGGTACTGCTGTCTGGGTCGGCAACGCGAACAACGAGCTCGTCAACGACCGCAGCTTCGCGGCAGCGAACACCACCGTCCGTCTCTTCAAGAACTGGATGGGCTGGTACCACTCCTACCTTCGCAACCTGGGCGTCTTCGATCGGCCCGCGGGCTTCGATGATCTCCAGCCAGCCAACGTCCGCCGCGTCGAAGTCGCCTCGCCAGCCACCGACCGCGTGCTACGGAAGGAGGGAGGCAACTTCCAGAACCTGTGCGACCAGAAGGTCGTGGCATGGGTCCGCACGGACGTCACCTACGAATCGCAGTGCGAAGAAGTGGAGATCGACGTCCGAAACGGGCTCCTGGCCAGCGATGCAACCCCGGCGCAGTTCCGGGAGAAGCGGAAATTCGTGAAGCTGCCAGCCTACAAGCCCGAAGCGGCCCGCGAGCTCGCCGAGAAGATGGGAATCCCCGTCGCGCCGACGGAGAAGAGCACAGGACAGGCCGCTGTCCAGATCCTCAACCTCACGAACGGTGCCACCGTCGAACGGGACACCGACGTCATCGGGAGCGTCGAGGTCCAGGCCCTCGACCGGTGGCGGCTCGAGTTCGGCCGTACGGCCAGCCCCACGGAATGGACGAAGATCAACGAGGGGTCGGCCAACGTCACGAGCGCCGTCCTTGGGCGGTTCCAGGTGAGCGGCCTCGAGCCGGGCGTGTACACCATTCGGCTGGTGGCGGAAACGAAGAACCGCGGCACGCTGGAGGTTCGGGTCGTCATCAACGTGCAGCCGCGTCCGGGCACCCCAACGCCTACCGGGACGCCGCGTCCGGGCACGGCGACGCCCACGCCTTCGGGCACGCCGACCCCGCCCGGTACGCCAACTCCGAGCCCGACGCCCACGCCACACCCATAGGCCGCAGGCGCTACGGCCGGAAGCGGTACCCCGGCCGGAGGCCGACCGTGCGTGCCCACGCTCCCGCGCCGACCTTCGGTCCTTCGGGCGGTTGGACGCGGAGCACGCGCAGGACGCCGCCGTTCAGGCGTACGTCGAATCCATCGGCGTCGACGGAGAGCACGCGGCCAGGCATGCCCGCCTCAAGCCTCCGGTCTAGCCTGCAGTCGAAGATGCGGAGCCGCGCGCCTTCGAACTCTGTCCATGCCCCGGGCTGTGGGTTGCAGCCTCGAATGCGCGCGTACACGCGCTCCGCCGGTTCGAACCAGAGGATGCGACCGTGCTCCTCCGTGCAGGGCGGTTCGTACGTCGCCTCGGCGTGGTTCTGGGGGATGCGCGGGGCGGTTCCCGCCTCCACCATGCGCACCGCCTTCGACATCGCTTCCACGCCCATCGGGAAGAGCTTCTGGAAGTAGAGCGAGCCGACTGTGTCGTCGGGCTCGATGGCCACCGCCTCCTGGAGGAGGATCGGCCCGGTATCGATCCCCCTGTCGGGCCAGAAGATCGTCAGCCCGGTCACCGAGTCCCCGAAGATGATCGCCCAGTTGATCGCCGAAGAGCCGCGGTGCTTGGGCAGCAGACTGGGGTGGTACTGGATCGTCCCGTGGGTAGGAACCTCGAATGCCTCTTCGGGCAAGATTGCCGTCACGAAGGCCATCACCGCGAGCTCGGGCCGGAAGCTCCGCCAACGTTCGAGCCCCTCCGGTGTGCGGAGCAGATCCGTCGCGAGGACTGGTACTCCCGCTTGCTCAGCTGCTGCCCACAGAGGGTCGCTGCGCCCGCTCGCAGGCGCGGGCGCGCTGACCGCTGCGATCTCGTGCCCGTCGTCCTTCAGACGCTTGAGCACGGCCTCGCCGAAGGCGGCCTGCCCGATGATGACGATCCGCATGCTCGGCCCCTCCCGACTTCGCCGCGGCTGCTCCCAGCCGGCGGCCGCGGTAGACTCCACCCATGATGCCGCAGCGGTGGCGGTGCTGCACGACGCGGGGACGGTCGGCGTGATCTGCGTTCAGCCCGCCGGGCTTGCCGATGCCGAGTTCATCCACCGGCTCGTGACGTTTTGGGCCGACCGTGGCGACATGCTCCATCGGCCGCTGCAGGAGGTCTACGAGTCGATCCGCGACTTCAAGGTGGCGCGGGTGAAGGGTGAGCCCGTGGGGTGCGTCGCCCTTCACATCATGGGCCCCGACCTGGCGGAGATCCGCTCGCTCGCAGTCGTGGAATCCCACCAGGGCCAAGGGGTCGGCGCCGCACTGGTCCACGCGTGCGTGGAAGAAGCCCGACGCCTTGGCTTGGCGCGGGTTTTCGCGCTCACCTTTCGGCCGGGCTTCTTTGAGCGCGTGGGGTTCCGGCGTGCAAACGTGCTCGAATTTCCCCAGAAGGTGTGGAACGAGTGCGTCCGCTGCCCCTTCTTCACCGACTGCAAGGAGGTGGCCGTCGTGCTCGACCTCGCGGGTCCCGACCTGGGCGTCCCGATGGCCAGCCCCTAGCCCGCGTCGGGCAGGGCATCGCAGGCGGCGAGCGCGAGGACGTCGGCCTGTGAACCGACGCCGGTCGCCACGCTCACCTCATAGCGCCAGGGCCGAAGACCGCGCATGCTCTCACGCAGTTCGTCGCGGAGTCGGCGCTCGAAGCGCCCCGCCGAGACGGCCCCGCGTCCTTGGAGGATGACTCCTACCGTCCGAGCATCGATCATCCCCGCGAAGTCGAAGGGCGAGAGCGTCCGCGCGAGGGCTTCCGCCACCGGCTCGAGGGCGTCGGCGAGTGCATCGGCGGACGCGCACGGCCCCAGCACCCGCACGGCGGCGAAGGATAGCGGGGCCGAGGGGCTGGCGGCGGCGACGGCCGCCAGCCTCGCTGAGAGCGACCGTGCTGGCGCAAGTGCCGGGTGGGCTCGCCGCTCGGCCACGGTCCACCGCTCGTAGGCGGGGGAAACGGGCAGCGCGCACGCCTCCTTCGGCGTCCGGTGGGACGCGACGACCCGAAAGCTGCTGGTCGAGCTGCCTGCCACTGCGCTGCTCCGATCTCCTGCTGCGATGCGTCACCGCGATCGTGCCGAGGCGCTGCGGGCGGCGGCATCCGGAGATTCCCCTTCGGGTGCGGGGCGTTCCCCTGAATCCAACCGGGAAACGCTCGCAGGCAGCGGCTGCATCGCGGCCCGAAGGTGCCGGCGGCGGTACCACACGTAGGCGGCGCTGCCCACGATGCCCGCCACCCAGAACGCGCCCAATCCCAGCGTGATGCGGATGTCGCGCCCGAGGCTGTCGCCGGCCACCACGGCGATCGTGGTCGGCACCAGCATGCCGAGGAAGCTCGCTATGAGGAAGCGCCAGAAGCTGATGGCTGTCAACCCGGCCACGAAGCTGATGAGATCGAAGTTCACCACCGGCAGCATGCGCGCCCAGAAAATCACCTGGCCGCCCATCGTTTCGGCGAGCCGGTCGATCTGCCGCGCTGCCTTGCTCCCGATGAGCCGCCGCAGATGACGCCGCCCAAGCTTTCGGGCGACGCCGAACGCCAGGGCTGAGCCCAGCGTCATCCCGAGCATCGAGTACACCGTGCCGAGCACTGGCCCCCAGGCCAGCCCCGCGGCGATGAAGATCGGCACATTGGGGATGGGGGCGAACAGCACCGAGAGCGCCAGCACCGCAATGTACACGAGCGGGCCCCACAACCCCCATTGCGAGACCCAGTCTCGGAAGGGTTCGGCGTCGATGGTGGAGGAGAGCCCGTAGACGCGCGAGGCGACGGCGTAGGCGGCCACGAGGAGGACGAACCCAACGACGATCGCCACGATGACTCGCCGCTGCAGGAGCAGCGGGGTTTCTTCGCCCTCTTCGATGAAGAGGTCGAGGGCGCGCGGCGGATGGAGCAGGCCGTCGTCGTCCTTCATCGCTCGCCAGCCCTCCGGAAGTGCTCGGCGAGCGCCGCGTTCACCTCCGCCGGGGCTTCCTGTTGTACCCAGTGGCTGATGCCAGGGAGGAACCGGACGGACAGGTCCTGCACGTACTCCTCCGTGCCCGCCGCCAGGTGCTTCCCCAGGGCGATGTCGTCCTCGCCCCAGATGAGGAGCGTCGGAACGGTGATGAGCGGCGGCGGATCGGGGAGTCCGAACCCCTTCCGCGCGGCCGCGCGGTACCACTCGATGCCTCCGTGCAGGCCGCTTCGGCGCCACGCCTCGAGGTAGGCTTTCACATCCTCACGCGTGAACGTGCCCGGACGAACGTCGCGGATGAGCATGCGGGCCAGCCGCCGATAGTCGTCCACTGCCAGGACGCGCTCTGGGAGCCAGGGCAGCTGGAAGAAGGCGATGTACCAGCTCCGCAGCCATTGTCCTCGCTGCCAGAGGCCCTTACGGAAGCGCGCTGGATGGGGGCAGTTCAGCACCGAGAGGGAGATGAGCCGCTCCGGGGCCTTCGTGGCCAGCACCCAGGCGAGGGCGCCGCCCCAGTCATGCCCGACGACGTGCGCTCGTTCGATGCCGCAGGCATCGAGGAGGCCGAGCACGTCGGCGACGAGGGTGTCCACGTCGTAGGGCGGGCGGGCGTCGGTCTCGTTGTAGCCGCGGAGGTCGGGAGCGATGCATCGGTACGAAGGGGCAAAGAAGGCGAGCTGATGCCGCCAGGAGTACCAGAACTCCGGGAAGCCGTGCAGGAACAGCACGGGTTCCCCGTCGCCGCATTCGACGACGTGCATCCGGATACCGTTCACTTCGACGGCGCGATGACGCCGCTCGATGCTCATCTTCGCCATTGTAGGCGCAGCGCGGGGCTAGGAGGCGCGAACGAGCACGAACAGGTAGAGCAGCGGAAAGGTGAGGATGAGCGAATCGAGCCGGTCGAGGAAGCCACCGTGTCCCGGGAGGAGTCGCGACGCATCCTTCACGCCCATCCGCCGCTTCATCCAGCTTTCGAACAGGTCGCCGGCGATGGCGGCCAGCGGGAAGGGCACGGCGAGGTGGAGGGCCGTCTGCCAATTCACACCGGTGTCCAGCCACCCATTGAGCACGAGCACGGCCACGAATCCGCCGATGTAGCCGCCGATTGCCCCTTCCCACGTCTTCTTGGGGCTGATGCGGGGTGCCAGCTTGTGTCGGCCCAGAAGCCGGCCCACCGCGTAGGCGCCGGTGTCGGTGGTGAACGTCGCCAAGAAGCCCAAGATGACCCAGGCACGGCCGTGGTCCGCCTCCCGGACGAGGACGAACGTGCTCCCCAGTACACCGACGTAGAGGATGCAGCCGGCCAGGACCCGGTAGGGCTTCCGCGGCCCCACAACCTTCGCCGGCGCGAATCCCGCGACGGCGAACATGGCCGCCAGGACCAGCCCGGCGACGATGAACTGCCAGCTCGCCTTGCTTCCGGCCACCATCACTCCGGTAATCGCGAACCCCGGCAGAAGACGGAAGGCCTCGTAGACCGGCCGCGTTGGCAGCAGCCACCCGTGCACGAACTCCGCCGAGGCCAACACAGCCACCACGCCGCAGGCGACGGCGAAGGGCCATCCCCCGACCCACACCAGTGCCAGCAGGAGAGGGAGGCCGACGGCAGCCGTGAGCAGCCTACGGGTGAGCGTTCCGGGGGAACCGGCCGTGGCGGTTGCTCCGGTCACGCCGTTCCGAAGGCGCGGAGGTCCTCCTCCAGGAGCCCCCCGAACTTCCGCTTGCGCCGCCCGTATTCGGCCAAGGCGAGGTCGATGTCCTCGCGCCCGAAATCCGGCCAGTAGGTGTCCGTGAAGTAGAGTTCTGCGTACGCAGATTGCCAGAGGAGGAAGTTGGAGATTCGCTGCTCCCCCGCCGTGCGGATGATGAGGTCGGGGTCGGGGATCCCTGCGGTCGAGAGGTAGGCGGCGACCGTTTCCTCGGTGATCTCTTCGGGCCGCAAGCCCGCCTCCACGATGCGGCGGACGGCGGTCACGATATCGTCGCGCCCCCCGTAGCTGAAGCACACGTTCAAATTCAGCCCCGTGTTCTCGGCCGTCGCTGCTACGGCCTCTTGCACTTGCCGCTGGAGCCAATCCGGCAGGGTCTCGATGTGGCCCAGGAGGCGGAGGCGGATGTTGTTCCGCCGGAAGTGGTCCAACTCCCGCTTGATGAATCGGCTCAGCAGCCGGATGAGCGCCCGGACCTCGGGTTCGGGGCGGCTCCAGTTCTCGGTACTGAAGGCGTACAGCGTCAGGTACTCGACGCCGTGGTCGGCGAACCGCTCGATGATGCGGCGGATGTTCTCCGTCCCCGCCCGGTGGCCTGCAGCCCGGGGCAGCCCCCGCTGGGTCGCCCAGCGTCCGTTCCCGTCCATGATGATGGCCACGTGGCGCGGCACGCGCCCCCCGGTGATGGGCGAAATCACATCGCCGAGCCGGGCTCCAGGCCGGGCTGCCGAAGCGCCTGGGCGAACGGCTGCGTCAGACCTCGAGAAGCTCATGCTCCTTCTTCTTCCCTTCCGCCTCGGCCATCTCGATGTGGCGATCCGTCAGCTTCTGGAGCTGCTCCTCGTATCGTCGCAGGTCGTCCTGGGAGATGGTGCCCTGCCGCTCCAGGCGACGAAGCTCGTCGTGTGCGTGCCGGCGCACATTCCGGATGGCCACCCGCGCCTCCTCGACGCGGTGGTGGACGTGCTTCACCAGCTCTTTTCGGCGCTGCTCCGAAAGTGGAGGGATAGGCAGGCGGATGGTTTGCCCATCGACGGAGGGGTTCAGCCCCAAATCGGACGACTGGATGGCCTTCTCGACCGCCTTGACGGCGTTCCGGTCCCATACTTGGATGGTGATGAGGCGGGGTTCAGGCGCCGAAATGGTGGCCAGCTGCTTGAGCGGTGTCTGGGCACCGTAGTAGTCGACGTGGATGCCCTCCACCAAGCTGGGGTGGGCCCGGCCCGTGCGAACGCCGACCAGCTCCCGGCGGAGCGCTTCGACGGCGCCGGTCATGCGCTCCTCGGCGTCAAGGAGAATCTCCTCCGGGTCCTCCATGGGCAGCCCTCCCTGGTGTGCTGCGAAGGATCAGATGCGCCGGACCGGCTCCGCTTCGGCGTGTGACGAGACGATGGTGCCCACGTGCTCCCCGCGGAGAGCACGGTAGATGCCGTCCGGCGCGCGGACGTCGAATACGATAATAGGCAGCTGGTTTTCCATGCACAGGCTGAGGGCCGTGCTGTCCATGACCTGGAGCCGCCGCTGGATGGCCTCGATGTAGGTCAGGTGGTCGAACTTCTTGGCCGCCGGATTCGTCCGCGGGTCGGAATCGTAGACGCCGTCGACGCCGTTCTTCGCCATGAGGAGGACTTCGCAGTCGACCTCGATAGCCCGCAGTGCCGCGGCTGTGTCGGTGGTCATGAACGGGTTCCCGGTCCCGGCGGCGAAGATGACCACGCGGCCCTTCTCGAGGTGCCGGATGGCGCGCCGCCGGATGTACGGCTCGGCCACCTGGGCCATGGCGAGCGCCGTTTGCGTGCGGACGGTGACGCCTTGCTTCTCGAGGGCGTCTTGAAGGGCCAAGGCGTTCATCACCGTAGCGAGCATCCCCATGTAGTCCGCGGTGGCTCGGTCCATGCCTGTTTCTGCGGCCGATGATCCGCGCCAGAAGTTTCCTCCGCCGACCACGATGGCGACTTCGATGCCATCGTGCACGGCGCGGACGATCTGGGCGGCGATGGCCTTCAGGGTCGCGGGGTCGATCCCGAAGGGCCGGTCCCCCATGAGCGCCTCGCCGCTCAGCTTCAACAATGCTCGGTGGTACCGGCCCTCCACGGCTGCTCGCTCCCGGCCTACTTCCCCAGCTCGAAGCGGACGAAGCGGCTCACACGCACGTTCTCGCCTGTACGGGCGATGACGTCTTTCACCAGGTCGTCGATCGTCTTGCTCGCGTCACGGATGAACGGCTGCTTCAGGAGGACGACCTCCTCGTCGGGCCCTTCCATCTCAGGCGTCCGGTCTTCGGGCGCGATGACGAGCGGGTTCATGGCCGCGATCTGCATGGCGATGTCCTTCGCCAGCTGCCGGAATTCCGGCGTGTTGGCGACGAAGTCGGTCTCGCAGTTCAGCTCGACGAGGACGCCGATGCGGCCTCCGGCGTGGATGTACGCTTCGATGACGCCCTGCCGCGTCTCGCGGCCGGCCCGCTTGGCGGCCGCAGCGATGCCCCGCTCGCGCAGGATTTCGGCGGCGCGCTTCATGTCGCCGCCAGCTTCCTCGAGGGCGCGCTTCGCTTCCATCACGCCCGCGCCCGTGGCGTCGCGCAGCTCCTTCACCATCGCGGTGGTGACTTCCGGCACCGGCTACTCCTCCTCGCTGCTTGCCATCGCATGGTCTCGGGCCGAGACGACGGTGACCCGTGCACCTCCGCCCGCTTGCGGCTCGGGCTCATCGGGCGAAGCCGAGTAGTGACCCGTCGTCAGGGCTTCTTCGGCCGAGCGTCGGGCGAACTCTTCGACCTGGACGCCCGCGCCGACGCCCGACTCCCGCATCGCCCGGCCTTCGATCGCCGCATCGGCGATCTTCCCCAGGATGAGCTTGATGGCGCGGATGGCGTCATCGTTGCTGGGGATGGGATAGGTAATGGGGTCGGGGTCGCAGTTCGAATCGACGAGTGCCACGATGGGGATCCCCAGCCGTTCGCACTCGTGGACGGCGATGGCCTCCTTCACCGTGTCGATGATGAAGACGGCTGCCGGCAGCCGGTCCATGTTCTTGATGCCGCCGAAGTACCGGTTCAGCCGCTCGATCTCCTCCTGAATCTTCAGCTGCTCCCGCTTCGGCCGCCGGGCGAAGTCCCCCCGCTCCATGGCGGCCTCGAGCTCCTTCAGGTAGCGGATCCGCTGCTGAATGGTGCGAAAGTTCGTGAGCGTCCCACCGAGCCAGCGGTTGTTCACGTAGGGCAGGCCGGCGCGCTTCGCCTCTTGCTCGACCGTGTCACGCGCCTGCTTCTTCGTGCCGACGATGAGCACCTCGCCGCCGGAGGCCACGACGTCGCGCACGAAGTTGATGGCCTCCTCCAGCCGCGTGACCGTCTGCTGCAGGTCGATGATGTGGATGCCGTTCCGTTCCGTGAAGATGAACGGCTTCATCTTCGGGTTCCACCGGCGTGTTTGATGGCCGAAGTGGACCCCGGCTTCCAAGAGCTGCTTCATGCTGACTGGCGCTACCAGAGCTCTCCTCCATCTCTGCGGCGCATAGATTTGACCCTCCTGAGGGGCCAGGCGCCGCCGTCCGCATCTTCGAACAGGATAGCCCGCGCGGCCCTCTTGGCGAAACGTCGCCTCCCCACCCGATTGACCGCGCTCCCACGCTCTGGTAGCGTGCGGGCCAGGGAAGGAGGTGATGCGCATGGACAGTAGTTACCGTCGTAGCGACCGCACCCACGCGCAGGAGGTGACCTCCTCCTAACAGCACCAAGGTCGGCTACGCCAGGGGGCCAGGTGAATACCTGGCCCCCTTCCACCTGGAGTGAGCCATGTCCGGCCGGTACGAGTTCGACCCTCGAGCGTTCCAAGAGGCGCTCACGACGAGCCTCATCGGCCGATTCCTCACCTACCGCGCTGTCGTCGGCTCGACGATGGATGTGGCCCGGCGCGATGCGGCCGAGGGCGCACCCCACGGCACGCTGGTCTTGGCCGAGGAACAGACTGCCGGGCGCGGCCGGAAGGGCCGGTCGTTCTACAGCCCCCGCGGCGAGAACATCTACGCCACCTTCATCCTCCGGCTCGACCCCGAGCGCCACCGCCGGCTCCCGATGGCGGTGCCGCTTGCTGTCTGCCGGGCGTGCGAGCTGGTATGCCCCGAGGCTCGCATCAAGTGGCCGAACGACATCTGGATCGGCGGCGAGAAAGTCTCGGGCATGCTCATCGATGCCGAGTACGTCGGCGACGAGGTGGTCGCGTACCCCGGAATCGGCATCAACGTCAACGGCGATCCGACAGCGAACCCCGAGCTTCGCGGCATCGCAACCAGCCTGCGACGTGTGGCAGGGCACGCTATCTCGCGGGAAAGAGTCCTCTCCGGCCTCTGCAACGAACTGGAGGCGTGGCTCGATGCCCCGCGGGAGGCGCTCTTGCGGGCGTATCGCGAGCGCAATCTCCTCCTTGGCCGCCTCATCACGGTCCATCCTCCCCTGGGCGAGCCCTATCCCGCGCGCGCAGTCGACATCGACGAGGACGGTAGTCTCGTCGTGGAACTGGAGGATGGCCGCCGCGACGCCCTGCGCGCTGCCGAAGTCACCGTGCGGCCTTCGTAGGTCAGCCTTCTCGTCGCTCCCGGAGGAACATCTCGATGAGGTCGATCGGGATCGGGAAGACGATGGTGCTGTTGTTCTCGGCGGCGACTTCGGTCAGCGTCTGCAGGAATCGCAGCTGGACGGTGATGGGTTCTTGCGCCATCACCAGCGCCGCCTCACGCAGTCGCTCGCTCGCCTGATACTCGCCGTCTGCGGCGATGATCTTCGCTCGGCGTTCGCGTTCTGCCTCGGCCTGGCGGGCCATGGCGCGCTGCATCGAGGCGGGGAGCTCGACGTCCTTAATCTCCACCGCCGTGACCTTCACGCCCCAGGGCTCGGTCTGCTCGTCGATGATGCGCTGGAGCTGCTGGTTGATCTGCTCCCGCTGTCCGAGGAGTTCGTCCAGTTCCGATTGGCCCAGCACCGAGCGGAGCGTCGTCTGGGAGATCTGCGAGGTGGCGCGGATGTGGTCCATGATGCGCACGACGGCAGCCGTGGGTTCCACCACGCGGAAGTACACCACGGCGTTGACCTTCACCGTCACGTTGTCCCGCGTGATCGCCTCCTGGGCGGGAACGTCGAGCGTGATGGTGCGCAGGTCCACCTTCACCATCCGGTCGACGAAGGGGAGCAGGATGAAGAGGCCCGGTCCTTTGGCACCGATGAGCCTCCCGAGTCGGAAGATGACCCCCCGTTCGTATTCGTTCACGACCCGGATGGAAAACGGGAGCAGCGGGATGAGCATGAGGGCGCTGAATCCGATGAGCAGCGCCCGGATCACCTTCGTGCCGGCACCTACCTCGTACTCGGGGGGCGGCATTCCGTAGCTATCCGCTGGCCGTTGCTCTGTCATCGGTTTCCTCCTTTTGTACGACGAGCTCGAACCCTTCGGCACCGACGATACGCACCCGCTCACCTTCGCGTGCCTGGCCCTCCGCCATGCGGGCGCGCCACCGTTCGCCCTGGACGAGCACGAACCCCTCAGGTGTGAGCGGGGTGCGGGCCACGGCCGTCTTCCCAATCATCGCCTCGAGCCCGATCACGGCCGGAATTCGCCGCATGCGCGCCAAGCCGAGTGCCAGGGACACGAACATCCCCACCACGATGAAGGCCAGGAAGCCGAGCACGATCCGGTTCGGCTGCAGCTCGGCGGGGGTGTCCCGGAAGGCGATGATGGCCCCGAGGATGAGCGCCACCACGCCGCCTGTACCGAGGATTCCCCCGGAAGGCACGAAGAGCTCGAGGGCGAAGAAGACGAGCGCCAGCGCGATGAGCGCGAGCCCCGCCGTCTCCACAGGGAGCGCTCCCAGACCCAAGAAGCCGAGCACCATGGCGATGGCGCCGGCGACGCCGGGGAAGATGAGGCCCGGGTTCGAAAGCTCGAAGATGAGCCCCAGGAAGCCGAGGCTAATGAGAATGGACGCCAGCGTCGGGTCGGCGATGAGCTCGAGGAAGCGCTCCCAGGCCGTCATCTTCGTCGCGACGCGTGGCGCCGATGACACATTGCCCAGCTCGAACGTCACGCCGGGCCGGAGTTCCACCTGCCGGCCCTCGAGCGCCTGCAGCAGTGCATCCAGGTCGGGTACTTCGTAGTCGATGACGCCGAGCCGGAGCGCTTCGTCCGCGTTCACAGAAGCGGCATCGCGCACGGCCGACTCCGCCCAGTCGGCGTTGCGCCCCCGCATCTCGGCCAGTGCGCGGATGAGCGCGGCGGCGTCGTTCTCGATCTTCTTCCCGAGTGTGCCTTCGATGTCTGACCCGTCGATGTTGATGGCGCTGGCTGCGCCGATGCGTGTGCCCGGCGCCATCGCCGCGATGTGCGCTGCCATGGTTACGAACGTGCCGGCGCTTGCCGCTCGTCCGCCCGGCGGATAGACGAAGACCGCCACGGGCACGTTGGCACGCAGGATGCGCTTGACGATGGACTCCATCGAGGTACTGAGGCCGCCCGGAGTATCCATGACGATAACCACCAGGCGGGCCTGCGAGCCTTCTGCGCGGCTGATGCCCCGGTTCACGTACTGGTCGACGATCGGCCCGATGGGTCCGTCGAGTTCCAGCAGGTGCACCGCTCCAGGGGGCGTCCGTTCCGTGCCGCATGCGGAGAGCACGAGGAGGAGTAGCCCCGCAAGGAGCGTCGCCGTTGCGCCGAAGGGGAGAGGTGCGCTTCGCATGAGCACCACCGAGTATACGGGGGCGTCAACGGCGGCCTCGGTCTACGTTCGACCGACCACGGCCATCCCCTATCATGGTTCCCGAGAGATGGCCGACACTGCCCCCGCATCCGCCCTCCCCACCCGTTCGCGCGGGATGCGCGACCTCCTCCCTGGCGAGATGGCCGCGTTCCGCCGCGCGGAGGACGCCTTCCGCGCGGCGGCCGCCCGCTGGGGCTACGAGGAGGTCCGCACGCCGACCATCGAGCGCTACAGCCTGTTCACACTCGCGGGAACGCTCACCCCCCAGATGCTGTCGCGCGTCTACACCTTCTTGGACTGGGATGGCTGGAGCGGGGAACGGGTCGTCCTTCGCCCTGATTCCACCATCCCCGTGGTCCGCGCGGCCGAAGAGGCGGGACTGCCCTTGCCGGCCAGGCTCTCGTACGTGCAGCCGCGCTACCGCTACAGCCACGATGGCGAAGAAGGTGAGCTCTGGCAGGGCGGGCTGGAGTACCTGGGCGCGCCGCCGCTCCTCGGCGAAGTCGAAGTGCTGGCCGTGGGGTGCGAAACGCTCGAAGCGCTCGGGTTCGCCCCGGTGGTGCGCCTCGCGCACGTCGGCGTCGCCCGCGCCCTCTTGGAGACCGTGGCCGCGGGCGATGAGGCGAAGCGCCAGGAGCTGACCGACCGCCTCGCGGAGGAAGGGTTGGCCGCACTGCTCCCGCAGCTTTCGAGCCAGCACGCGAGCTTCGCGGCGCTCGCCCTGGAAGAAGGCGACGGGCCGGGCTTCCTCGCTAACCTCCGCGCGCTCGCCGCCGACGGTCTCGCTGCCGCGGTGCCCGCGCTTGAAGAGCTGGAATCTATGGTCGAAACGCTCGGCGCTTCGGGCCGTCGCAGCGTCATCGCGCTCGGCATGCCTTGCGACTTTGAGTACTACGAGGGAGCGGTGTTCGAATTCAGCGCTCGGGATGCGGTCTGGGGACGCGGGGGCCGGTACCGCCCGCCGCTCGGCCGGTGTCGCACCGCATGCGGGCTGGGACTCGAACTTTCTGCGCTCGCTGCTGCTTTGGCCACGGGCCGCGCAGCCCCGCCGCCGGCGGTGGTCCCCGAAACGGCCGCTGACCTGCCGCGTGCCCTCGATGTGCTCCGCCGCATCCACCGCGCTGGGCTTTCGGCGAGCCTGGAAGCCTCAGCGGCGGCGAACGTTGTGGCCGTGCACGTCGGCCCGCACGGACTACGACTCGAAGCGGACGGGGCCACCGTTCCCGTGTCCTCGCTCGAAGAGCTCATCTCCGTCCTCGCGCAGCAGAAATGACAGTGAAGCTCGCGCTCCCTACCGGCGACAACCGCGCCGCTGTGGCGGCCATCCTTCGGGAGGCTGGACTCCCCACGGAGGGGTACGACCCCAGCAGCCGCCTGCTACGTGCCCACTTCGCCGAACACGCGCTCGCGGTGCGTATCTTCCGCGAGCGCGACATCCCCGTGCAGGTCGCGTTGGGCAACTACGACGCAGGCATCTGCTCGGCGGTGTGGGTCCTCGAGGAGAGCATCCGCTTCCCCCGGCAGGACCTGCGCGTGCTCGGTATGCTTCCAGGGCCGGTGGTCGGCGTTTGGCTCGCCGCCGCGCCGGTGGCAGGCCTCGATCTCGCCACGCTGCCCGCGCCCGAGCCTGGCTTGCGGCTGGTGTCGGAGTTCCCCAACCTCGCCGACGCGGTCGCCATCCGTCTGCGTTGGCCCGCCTACCGCCTCTTCCCGCTCTACGGCTCGGCCGACGCGTACCCGCCTGAAGACGCCGACTTCGCGCTCCTCGCCGCACCCAGCGCCGCGGACGTCGAACAGCTTGGGCTCGTGCCCTTGGTCGAGGTCGTTCGTTCGCCGCTCGTGCTCGTCGTCAACCGCCGTGCGCTCGCCGCGCGGGACCTCACGCCGATCATTGGGCCCCTCAAGCGCCTGTTGGGCGAACTTCCCCCCGGGCTCGCCATCCCGGCGGGACTGCCGCTGCGGCCCATGCAGCGCTGCCAGCGGCGCACCGATGTCGTACGCCTGGCCTTGCCCGACGGCCACGCTCAGCGCCACACCTTCGAAGCCCTGCGCGATGCTGGCATCACCTTCGACGGATACGGCGAGAAGAGCTTCGTGCGCAGGCCGCGCTCTGACATCCCCGGATTGGAGGTCAAGGTCGTCCGGCCACAGGACATGCCGGCCTTCGTTGCCCGCGGCGCCTTCGACGCGGCGGTGACGGGCGTCGACTGGCTCCGAGACCACCTTGCGCGCTTCCCCGGGTCGCCCGTCCGGATGGCGCTCGATTTGGGGAGGAGCCGGTACAAGATTGGCCCCGTGGTCGACAAAGCGTTCCCCGCGGAGACGACGGCGGAGGCCTTGCGTGTTTGGTGGGGCCTGGGGCGGCCGGTGCGAATCGCCAGCGAGTATCCTGCTCTCGCCGAGGATTTCGCGCGGCGGTTCCATCTCCCTGCGGCGGTCATCATGCCTATCAATGGTGCGAGCGAGGGCTTCGTCCCCGAAGACGCCGACATCCTCATCGAGGGTTCGGAAACGGGGACGAGCATCCGCGCCAATGGATTGAAGATGCTCGACCCCTTCCTCGAATCCACCAACTGCCTCATCGTCCGCGAGCCCGCACTGACCGCGCGGAGAGATGTGCTCGCCCGCTTCCTCGCCCAGCTCGAGGCGGGTGTTCCCGCTCCCGCAGGTGCCTGATGCCGCCCATCACGCTGCACATGGTCCTGGCGCGGGCCATTGCCGCCGCCCTCCCTCACCCGGATATCGAGGCGGCAGAAGGGGCGTACTTGCTCGGGGCCACCGCGCCGGACATTCGTATCCTCACTCGTCAGGACCGGGCGAGCACGCACTTCTTCGACCTCGCCGGACCCGACCATCAAGATTCGGTGGCAGGCTTCTTCGAGGCGCACCCGCGGCTGGCCGATCCTGGTGCCCTGAACCCCGAAACGCGCGCCTTCGTCGGCGGGTACCTCACCCACCTCGTGTTCGACCAGGAGTACATCACCACGGTGTACCGGCGGCTGTTCGCACGCCACGAGCAGCTGGGCGGCCTCGTGCGGGCCAACCTCATGGACCGCTTGCTCCAGTTCGGGCTGGAGCGCGAGTACGGCGAGCCCGCCATCCGCGAGGCGATTTGCGGCGCGCTTGCCTGCACCGTCGAGAACATCGAGGTCGGCTTCATCGAGCCGGAAACGCTCGAACGGTGGCGGCAGGTCGCGGTCGATGTGGCTGCCAGGGGGATGGACTGGGAGCGCATGCGGGGCATGGCCGCGAACCACCTTCGGCGTTCCGGCATCGGGGAGAGCGAGGAGCTCGCGCGCTTTCTCGATTCGCTCCCTGAGCTCCTCGATGAGACAATGGCGTACGTCACCGACGAGCGGATACGCGGCTACCTCGAACGGTCGACGGAGGCCGCGCGGTCCGTGCTGGCGAGGTACCTCGGATGCGCATAATCCGCAACGCCGAAGAAGGCCGCCGAACCATCCTCGCGCGGCGCCCCCTCGAGGTCGAAGAGCTGCCGATGGATATCCGGGAGACGACGTTCCGGACCTTCGGCCAAGAGCTCCCTCCGGAGGAGGTGGTTCGTCGCGTCATCCGTGACGTGCGCGAAGACGGCGACAACGCGGTCCGCTTCTACAACCTGAAGTTCGACAACGCGCACACCGAACAGCTGCGGGTCACCCCCGAGGAGATCCGCGCGGCCTACGATGCAGTCGATGGCGAGGTCGTGGAGGCGCTGCGCTTTGCAGCGGCCCGGATTCGCCAGTACCACGAGCTCCAGCTCCGCGGGTCCTTCTTCGACTTCAACCAGAACGGTCTCGGCCAGCTCACGCGCCCACTCCAGCGGGTCGGGATCTACGTCCCGGGCACGAAGGCGCCCCTGCCCAGCACCGTGCTGATGTGCGCAATCCCCGCGCGGGTGGCCGGGGTCGATGAGGTGTACCTCACGAGCCCTGTCCTCCCTGACGGGAGCGTGCCGCCGGTGAAGCTCGTCGCCGCCGACATCGCCGGCGTGGATGCCGTGTTCAAGGCGGGCGGCGCTCAGGGCATCGCTGCGTTCGCCTACGGCACCGAAACCATCCCTAGGGTGGACAAGGTATGCGGGCCGGGCGGGCTGTTCGTCGCCATCGCCAAGCGGCTCGTTTTCGGCGACGTGGGGATCGATTCCATCTACGGGCCCACGGAGACGGTCATCATCGCCGACGAGAGCGCCGACCCCGAGCTGGTCGCCGCCGATCTGCTCGCTCAGGCCGAGCACGACCCCCTCGCCAGTCCTATCCTCCTCACGCCCTCGCACTGGCTCGCGGAGCAGGTGGCCCGGCAGGTCGAGCGCCAGCTCGCTTCGATGGAGCGCGGCAAGATCGCGCGGCAAGCACTCGAGAACCGCGGTGGCTGCATCCTCGTCAACGACATCGACCACGCCATCGAGCTCGCGAACGAATATGCCCCGGAGCATCTCTGCCTCCTCGTCGAAGACCCGATGGCCTACGCGCCGAAGGTGCGGAACGCGGGCGGGCTCTTCCTCGGCGAGGCGTCGCCCGAAGCAATCGGTGACTACACCGCCGGTCCCAGCCACACCATGCCGACCGGGGGCAGCGCGCGCTGGAGCTCACCGCTGAGCGTCAACGACTTCCTCAAGACGATCGCCGTGGTGAACCTGCCCGCCGATGCAACCGAAGAGCTGGCCCGTGCTGCCGCCGTGATCGCTCGTGCTGAAGGGCTCACCGGGCACGCGCGGGCGGTGGAACGCCGGCTCGAGGGGCGGTGACAGGCATGGACGTGCGCACCCTCGTCCGCGCCGATTTCGCCGACCTGGAAGAGTACGCGCCAGTCAAGCCCATCGAGGTGCTCGCCCGGGAGCTCGGGCTGCCCCCTGAGGAGATCGTCAAGCTCGACGCGAACGAGAACCTGTACGGGCCGCACCCGGCGGTGCGTGAGGCCGCGGCGCGGGCGCCGTTCCATATCTATCCCGACCCCTACCACACCGCCCTCCGCGAGGCACTGGCGGCTTGGCTCGGCGTTCGCTCCGAGCAGATCGTCGCAGGCGCGGGGGCCGACGACATCCTCGACATCGTCATCCGACTTGCCTGGCCCGACGCCGTCGTCACAGCCCCGCCGACGTTCGGGATGTACAGCTTCCTTGCGCGGGTCAACCGTGCCCGCGTCATCGAAGTTCCCAGGCGCGAGGGCTGGGAGCTCGACGTCAGCGGCATCGCCACCGCCGTGCGCGAGGGCGCCACCGTCATCTTCCTCGCCTCCCCGAACAACCCCACCGGGAACCTGGTCAGCGTCGACGAGGTGGAGCGGCTGTGCGCGCTCGAGGCCCTCGTGGTCATCGATGAGGCGTATGCCGAATTCGCCGGCACCACGTTCATCCCCCTCATCGCCGAGCACCCGAATCTGGTCGTCGTTCGCACCTTCAGCAAGTGGGCCGGACTGGCGGGTCTGCGCATCGGCTACGGGGTTGCCCACGAAGACATCGCCCGCCGCATGATGGCCATCAAGCAGCCATACAACGTGAGCGCCGCGGCCGAAGCGGCAGCCCTCGCTGCCTTGGCCCACCGCGACGAAATCATGGACACCGTCCGGGCCATCGTGCGCGAGCGGGAGCGGCTCGAACGGGAGCTCGCCGCCTTCCATTGGCTACGCCCGCACCATTCCGCGGGGAACTTCGTCCTCTGCGAGGTGGAAGGTCGCTCGGCGCGGCATCTCGCCGACGCCCTGCGGCGGCGCGGCGTGCTTGTCCGCTACTATGACCGACCGGAGCTCCGCAACTGCATCCGCATCAGCGCCGGCCGACCGCAGGATACCGAACGCCTGCTGGCAGCGCTCCGGGAGGTCGACGAGGAGTGAAGCGCCGCATCGCCACCATCACGCGCACCACCGCCGAAACGACCATCGAGGTCACGCTCGATCTCGATGGGAGCGGGCAGGCCGATATCGCAACGGGTATCGGCTTCCTCGACCACATGCTTTCCCACATCGCCAAACACGGCGTGTTCGACCTCAGGCTCCGAGCCCAGGGCGACCTGCACGTCGACGCCCACCATACAGTCGAGGATTGCGGCATCGCGCTCGGGCAGGCGTTTGCCGAGGCACTCGGCGACAAGGCCGGCATCGTGCGGGCCGGTTCGGCGACGGTGCCCCTCGACGAGGCGCTCGCCTTCGCGGCCGTCGACCTCTCAGGGAGGCCCTACGCCGTGCTCGACCTGCGCCTTTACGGTGCCGACGTAGGTGGCCTCCCGCCCGACCTGTTCGCCCACTTCTTCGAATCCTTCGCCGGATCGGCCCGCGCGAACGTCCACATCCGCACACTCGCCGGCGTCAACGACCACCACAAGATCGAAGCCTGCTTCAAGGCGTTCGCCCGTGCTCTCGATCATGCGGTGCGCATCGACCCGCGGCGGAAGGGCGACATTCCCAGCACGAAAGGAATCCTGTAGCCTAGCGCCGCGTCGATGTCTGCGGGGACCCACGCGGCTGCCGCTTTGCGGCCGAAGCTCGAAGCCTACCTCGCCGCCCGTCTCGAGGCGCCCGAGCTTCGCATCGTGGCGCTCTGGCGGGTTCCTGGCGGTGCCTCGCGGGAAACCTGGATTGTCGAAGCCGATCTCCCTGGCGACCCGCCCCGGCGTCGCGCGTTCGTCATCCGCCGCGATCCCCCCGCGAGCCTCCTGGAGAGCGACCGGGAGCTGGAGTTCGCCTTCTACCGGGCGTTCGCCGGCAGCGCCGTGCCGGTACCGCGTGCCCTTTGGCTCGAACGCGACCCCAACGTCCTCGGCAGCCCCTTCTTCGTCATGGAGCGCATCGACGGCTGCGAAGCCAGCCCCCGGCGAGTCATCGAGCCGTCGTTCGATTCCGCCCGGCCGCGGTTTGCCCGGGCGATGTACGAGATCCTCGCCGCCATCCACACCTTTGACTGGCGCGCGACGCCGATCCCCGACGTCGTCGAGGTGCCTGCGCCAGAAGAGTGCTGGCGGCGCGAGCTGGAACACTGGGAGCGGGTCATCGACGAGCAGGAGCTGTCGCCCCAGCCCGTCGTCCGAGCCGGCATCCGCTGGCTCCGTGCCAACCCGCCACCGCCTCCGGCGCGCGTCACAGTCGTGCACGGCGACTTCCGCGTCGGCAACCTCCTGTTCACGCCCGAGGGAGAGATCCGCGGCGTCCTCGATTGGGAGATGGCCCACGTGGGCGACCCACTGGAAGACCTGGCCTGGTCGTTCCTCGAAAACTGGGAGTGGGCGCGGGACGGGCTGAAGGGCGGTGTCATCGCTGCCGAGGAAGCGATCGCCATCTACGAAGCCGCCTCCGGCATCCAGGTGGACCGGAACGCGCTTCACTGGTGGGAGGTATTCTCGAGCGTGAAAGCCCAGGCCATCTGGCTCACGGGTGCGCGAAGCTTCCAGGAGGGGCGCAGCACCGAGCTCATCCACGCCATGACGGCGTACTGGCTCACGAACTTCCAAGACGAAGTCCTGCTGCGCTCCCTGGGGAGGGCACCGTGAGGCCGGACCCGCCCATCGCGCTCCAACGCATCGCGCAGGCCCTCGCCTTCGAGGTCGCTCCGCAGCTCGCCGACCCGTTCGTCCAGCAGACCGCCGGGCTCGCCGCCACGGTGGCGGCGATGCTCGCGGAGGAGTGGGATCGCGCCGCCGCCCGCCTCGTCGAGGAGAACGCCGCCCTGCGTTCGCTCTTCGCTGGTGCTGTCGAGCTCGCCCCGCCAGAGCTCGCTGCGCGCTTACGATCTGCAGCTGCCGAGGTCGACACCGACCTCCGTGTCTCGCGCCTCCAGGCGGCGAATGATTTCCTCCGCCGCCTCCTCATCGAGCTCCACGAGTGGTGCGAGGGGGAGATGGAGCGCGACCCTCGCGTCGCCGCGCTGAACGAGGCAATCTGGGAGGAGCTGAAAGCGTCGACCAGGCGCCGGCGTCTGGTCGCGAGGCCGATATGAAGGATGCCCTCCGCGCAGCCCTCGCGAGGTACTCGCCATCGACCATCGATGACGAGCCGCGCCTCGCCCGTGCTGCGGTCCTCGCTCTCTTCTACGACGCTGGAGGTGAGCCGCACCTCGTCTTCCAGCGACGCTCGGAACGCGTCCTCCACCATAAGGGCCAGGTGAGCTTCCCCGGAGGCGCGATGGACCCGGGCGACGAGCACCCGCAGTGGACGGCTCTGCGGGAAACGCACGAGGAGATCGGCGTCGCGCCGGAGGATGTGGAGGTGCTCGGCCAGCTCGACGAGCTCATCACCATCAGCGGCTTCCGCGTGACGCCGTTCGTCGGCTGGCTGCGAGCCTATCCGTATCCTTGGCGATTCAGCGCCGAGGAAGTGGCCTACCTCCTGGAGGTTCCCTTCGCCACGCTCCGCGACCCGAAGAACTACGTTCCCGATGTCCGAACGTACGAGGGGCGGCAAGTTGTTCTCCCCTCATATCGCGTCGGACCTGACCTCATCTGGGGAGCGACCGCCCGCATTGTGGCCAACCTGCTGGACGTCTGCCTCACCATTCCTGACCTGGAACCGGCCCGTGGCGGCGCCTGAGGTTCGCGTTCGCGTCCGCATCGCCACCGCCGACGCGCTCTTCTACGCTGCGGTGAGCGACGTCGCCGGCATCCTCGGCATTGGGAGCGCTCCGCTGGAGGCCGAGGTCCTCCCCAGCGACGTCGTCATCATCGACACGGCAACCTGGTCCGGCACGCTGGCGGCGACCGGCCCGGCGCTGGTCATCGCCTGCGTCCCGGGCTCCGATCGGTTTGGGGCTGCGCACTGGTCGGCGATCGCCGCCTGGACTATCCGCCGCGAACGGCTCGCCGAGGAGCTCTTCGACGCGCTTCGCGCCGCCGCGTTGGTGCTACCTTCCGGTGATGAGCCCGGGTAGCATGGAAGCCGGCATGTCTGCCGCGATGCGGCTCGCCTCGCTCCTCACCGAGCTGCCGGGGGCGCTCCTCGTCCGCGGAGAGGGTGACACGCCGGTCACCGCGGTTGAGCACGATTCCCGCCGCGTCCAGCCTGGTGCGCTCTTCGTCGCGATCCCAGGCTTCCGGGTCGATGGACACACGTTCCTCGCCGATGCGGTGGCGGCTGGGGCATCGTCTGTGCTCATCGAACGCACCAGGCTGGCTGCTGCGGATGGGCTGCCTGCGGGGGTGGCGGTGGTCGCTGTCAATGACACTCGGGCTGCTCTCTCCGCGGCGGCGGCCTGGTTCTATGGTCACCCGAGCCGGGCGATCCCCGTGGTCGGGATCACGGGCACCGACGGCAAGACGACGACGGCGCACCTGTTGGCGGCCGTGTTCGAGGCCGCAGGATTGCGAACGGGGCGCTTGGGGACGGTCGACGTTTCCATTGCTGGGCGGACGGGGGTTTCCACGCAGCGCATGACGACCCCCGAAGCTCCCGCCGTGCAGCGCCTGCTGCGGGAGATGGTCGACGCCGGCTGCGACGTGGCCATCGTCGAATCGACGAGCCACGGGCTCGCTCTGCACCGGCTCGACCACGTCGCCTACGACATCGCCGTGCTCACCAACATCACCAGTGACCATCTGGACTTCCACGGCACGTTCGAAGCCTACCGCGCGGCGAAGGGCCTCCTCTTCCGGGCGCTCGACCTTCACCCCTGGAAGGGCCGCGAGCGGTACGCTGTCGTGAACGCCGACGACCCCAGCGCGAACTACATGCTTTCGCTCACCAGTGCCCGTCCGCTTCGGTACGGTCTCGAATCCCGAGACGCGGACGTGCTGGCACGGAACGTCGTCCTCCGACCTGACGGCTCTGACTTCCGTTTGGTGACCCCGGCCGGGGTTGCCGAAACGTCGATTCGCCTGCCGGCCATTTTCAACGTTGCCAACGCCCTTGCGGCTGCTGCTGCGGCCCTGGCCTTCGGGCTGGATGTGGGAAGCATCGCTCGTGGCCTTGCCGCCTGCCCCGGGGTTCCCGGACGCATGGAGCGCATCGACGAAGGGCAGCCTTTCGAGGTCATCGTGGACTACGCCCACACTGGCGAAGCGGTGCGGAAAGTCCTCGAAGTGCTCCGGGCGGTGTGTCGCGGCCGACTCATCATCGTTGTCGGGGCGGCGGGCGAGCGAGACCCCGGCCGCCGCTTCGGCGTCGGCCGGGCAGCAGCCGAGGGGGCGGACTTTGCGGTGTTCACCAGCGAAGACCCGCGTCACGAAGACCCGGCGGCCATCGTCCGCGAAATCGGCAGCCATGCCGAGCGCGCCGGACGCCGGCGGAACGTCGATTTCCTGGAAATCGAAGACCGCCGCGAGGCGATCCGCGCTGCGCTGCGGCGCGCCGAGCCCGGCGACATCGTGCTCATCGCCGGCAAGGGCCACGAGCAGTCCATCATCTACGGCGACGAGGAGCGCCCCTGGGACGACCGGCAAGTCGCCCGGGAAGAGCTTCGCGCCCTCGGCTTTACCCCCGCCGCCGGGCGCAGTAGCCCCTAACCCTGGGCTCCCTATACTGCCGAACGTGGCGGCCCAGGAGCCGGCCGCCCCAGCAGGCATCGACGACGAGGGAGACGTGGCCAAGCGGCGACGACGCGAACTGCACCACCTGGGCCAGCGGCCGACGCAGCGGAAGCCTTCGCGGACGGTTCCCGCCGGAGCGCCGTACAAACCGGGCTTCCCGATGAATCTCCTTACGCAGAGCACGCTCTTCTACACCATGGGCGCCATCATCATCATCGGCGGCGTGCTACTTGCTTTCATACTCCAAACGCAGCGGTCGTCACCCGCACCTGCCAACAACGGGACGCCCACCGTCGCCGAGGCGAGTCCCACGGCGACGCCGACGCCCAACCCCTTCGCCTTCTCGGCGCCGGAGCAAGTCACGGACCCGAACGCCTACGACTACCGCGCCGTCATCCACACGGTGAAGGGCGACATCGTCATCGATCTCTTCGAGGACATCGCTCCGAAGACGGTCAACAGCTTCGTGTTCCTTGCTCAAAAGGGCTTCTACGACCAGCTCACCTTCCATCGCGTCGTGCCGAACTTCGTCGTCCAGGCGGGCGATCCCCGAAGCCGCGGCGGGCTCGATCCGAACCGGCCCGATGCGCCGCCCCCCGGCGTGGCTGACGGCCCGGGCTACACAGTCGATGACGAACCGAATCAGCTCCGCAACAGCCGGGGTACGGTCGCCATGGCGAAGCGCCAGGGCGAGAAGCGCTTCGGCAGCCAGTTCTTCATCAACCTGAAGGACAACCCCGCGCTGGATTACGACAGCGGCGCCCAGACGGTGTTCTACCCCTTCGGCAAGGTGATCGAGGGGATGGACGTGGTGGACGCAATCCAGCAGGGCGACCTCATCGAGCGCGTGGAGATTCAGCAGCTGCCGAAGTCGAGCACTCCCACGCCAGAGGCGGCCACGCCGACGCCGACCCCCTGAAGGTCCTGACCGCGCCCGGTCCTGAAGGAAGCGAGGCCCGCCCCGCTACGCTTCTTCGTCAGTGTCCGTCGCTGGCTCCGGCGGTCCGATGAGCCCATGGCGCACCGAATACCGCTCCACCACCACGATGAGCAGGAAGAACGGCAGGAAGGCCGCCGTGGCGAGCAGGCCGTACAGCCAAAAGCCCCCTACGTAGAACAGGATGGCGACGGCGGCGGTGAAGCCCATGCCGAGAATCGCCAGGATGCGCCCCGCGAGGACCCACGGCGTGACCGGCAGCTTCATCGCTCACCATGGTGCGCTGCGTCGGGGCTTCCGGTCTACGCCGTTAGCCGCAGGTCCACGCGCGCAGCACCACGATCCCTCCGGAACAGGCGAGTTCCCACGAGGCCATCATCGCGAACGCCATGAGGAACGCGAGAACCACCGAGATGGTGACGGCGTAGGCGAAGCCGTTCCGCTCGCTGGCCCAGCCGAGCGCCCAGCCCGCGGCGAACCCGAACGCCAGCGCGCCGCCGTGGATGAGCGCGTGGAGCTGGTCACGCGTCTCGCGCGACTGTACGGTACCGCCGCTGGGCAGGGTGGCTTGCATCGCCATCACGTACGCGGCGAAGAGCACCGCAACCAGCGCTGCTGTCATGGCGATGCGTCGCCACCAGCTCGGCCGATGCCGTCGCCGCACGACGGGATCCACGGCGGCAAGCATACGGCGGGAGCGAGGGACCGCTCCCGCCGCCGCGGGGGTTCCGCGGGTTAGAGGTGTGCCCGCAAGAGGGCGATGCACTCGTCGACGGTCGCGAGGCGCCAGTTCGCCCAGATGGGGCTCGTCCGCTGCCACTCCAGATACCGCTCACGCGCCTTCGCGCGCGCCTCGCGGATCTCCCCCTCGGTTGGTTCGCGGCCGAGCTGCGCCGCCAGTGCCTCGGGCGTAGTGGGACCGAGCACGTTCTGGACCTCATGGAGCTGCTCGTTCGCGATTTGCGGCCGCTCGATGAAGTGGCAGATTTCCCGGTGCTCTCTGTCGTAGAACACGAAGACAGGGATCGACTCGAACTGACCCTGGTTGAGGTACTCCTGCATGATGTCCTTGTTTTGGTCTCGCTCGAAGAAGCGGAGCTCGGCGCCCATGGCCTCCGCCATCCGCTGGGCGACGCCTGTGCCCCGGTAGACGTCGGGGCACCAGTCCTCACCGATGACCATGATGTGGTGCGGCCCGTTCGGCCGCGAGGCGAGCTCCTTTAGCGCCGCCCTTTGCTCTTCGGTGAGCACCGTCTTCTCGTAGTTCTCGAGGAACAGCTCGCGATTGCGGATTCCCGAATCGAGGTACTCCCAGAACGTCTTCCCTGACCGGAATCGCTCCCACGTCACCACCGACTGCTTGGCCTGCGACATGCCGCCTCCTCCTTGGGTTGCGATGCGCAACCTAGCCTACCGACACCGCCGACGCCGCCGCAACCGGCTCAGTCCCGCTCGGAGGCCTTCGCCTCCTCCCATAGCGCGTCGAGGTCTGCAAGATCGAGCGAACGCAGATCGAGGCCGCGTTCCTTGGCAAGCGCTTCGACGCGTGCGAAGCGCCGCCGGAACTTCTCGTTCGCGCGCCGGAGGGCCGCCTCCGCGTCGATGCCCAAGCGCTGAGCGATGTTCGCCAGCACGAAAAGGATGTCTCCGAACTCGTCTTCGCGCTGGTCGGGCGTTGCGCTGGCGGCGAACTCCCGGACCTCCTCGGCCAACTTCTCCAGCGGGCCTTCAAGATCCGGCCAGTCGAAGCCGAGCCGCCGCGCTCGCCCCTGCATCACCTGGGAAGCTGCCAGCGCCGGCATGGACCGGGGCACGCCTTCGAGTATGCTCTCATCGCCGCGCTCGGCTTGCTTCAGCTCCTCCCATGAACGGCGGACCTCCTCGGCGGTTCGTGCCGATGCGGTGCCGAAAACGTGCGGGTGGCGTCGGATGAGCTTCCGGGCGATCGATTCCGTGATGTCGCCTATCGAAAACTCGCCCAGCCGCCGGGCCACCGCTTCGTGCATGAGCACCTGGAGGAGGAGGTCGCCCAACTCTTCGGCGAGTCGCGTCGGATCGCCCGCGTCGATTGCGTCGAGTACTTCGTACGTCTCTTCAAGGAGGTGCGGCTTGAGCGATTCGTGCGTCTGCTCGCGGTCCCAAGGGCAGCCGTCGGGCGCGTGGAGACGCGAAACAATCGCGTAGAGACCGTCGAAGCGACGCACGTCGGCCTCCGGCGCGAGGGGCGGCACGTACACACAACTCAGGTAGCCGAACGGCCGCCGGTCGAGGTCGGCGAGCGCTACTCGCTCGGCGCGCTCCTCCGCCGTCCCCAGCTCGAAGAGGAGCACCACCTCGTGTTCGGCGGGGAAAAAGTCGAGCAGCGCCAGCTTCAGGTCACTCGCCACCTCGCGGCTGTGGACCTGTCCGATGATTGCAGGCCGCTGCGGGTCGATGCGCAGTGCCAGCGCATCGCACACCTGCAGGTTCTCGCCGTCTACGCGCAGTACCGCCAGGGCCAAGTCGACGTAACTGAGCCCCGGCACCACCTGGATGTCGAGGCGGCGCGGGTCGGCGACGAGGTCGCGCACGGTGCGCTCCGCGACCAGTGGGTGTCCTGGCACCGCATAGATGAGGTCGCCCGTCGCGGCCATGCTCCTCACCCGTTCCACGATGGCGGCGTAGACGCCCTCGAACGTCTCGCCGCGGGCGTACAGGTCGTCGCATGACGGCCATCGCCCTTCGGGGTCCAACACGGGGATAGTGGGGTGGTGGCGCGTACGGAGCAGCACCGGTCGCCCGCTCAGGAGGAGGTCGCGCGCCTCAGTCGTGAGGTAGCGCGCGTCTCCGGGACCCAACCCTACAGCGTAGAGCGTCATCGCTGCCTCATTCCCTGCTCAGGCACTCGTGGGTGTAGGTGGCCCTGCCACCCATCCGCCCAGGAGCTGCCCCGCCGCTGCCCCGCGACGCCCGCCTGGCCCGCGGTGCGTGGAGGCAAGGACGTCGGTGCGACGGCTGCTGCTACGCCCACAGCACGAGACCCCAAGCGTAAGGTTCCGGCACCGCCGGATGGCAGGGCACGACGCGCACCGAGAACGCGAGGCGGCCGCCTTCGCTGGGATGCAAGATGCCTTCATACCGATGGACGCCTTCCGCCGTTCCCGCCACCCGACGGAGGGGCGCCTCATACGCGAGCCGAGTGACCGTCCCGTCGGGGTCGGCGGGCCCGCCGACGGCGTCCACGCGGACGTCGCCGGCTGACAGCTTACCGAGGAAGATTTCGGCGGCAACGCGAATGGCCGGGCCGGCGCTGTCTTCGGCGACCTCGTGCTCCACCGAGAGAACCTTCACGTCGGGCCATGCGGCGTGCACGCGTTCCTGCCAGCGCCGGAGCTCCCGTGCGAACTCGAATCCATCGGCGGCGAACCGGCGCCATCGCCCGAAGGCCGGTTCGTAGGCTCGCTGCAGGTATTCGCCCACCATCCGGTCGGTGTTGAACCGGGGGGCGATGGCCACGATGGCGCGCTTCATCATCGCTGTCCACTGGAGCGGAATCCCTTCGCGTGATCGTTCGAAGTAGGCGGGGACGATCTCCTCTTCCAGGAGCGAGTAGATGGCGTCGGCGTCATGGGCGTCCTGCTGTTCCGGCTCCAAGGGCTCTTCGGGGCCGATGCGCCAGCCGATCCCCGGCTGGTATGCCTCGGGCCACCAGCCATCGGGCACGCTCGCGTTGAGGACGCCGTTCGCCGCGGCTTTCATGCCGCTCGTTCCGCTCGCTTCCAGCGGGCGGAGCGGATTATTCAGCCACAGGTCGCACCCCTGGACGAGCAGCCGGGCGAGGTGGACGTTGTACCGCTCCAGCATCACGATGCGCCCGCGGAACTCCGGGCGCTGGCTCATGGCCACGACCTCGCGGATGAGCTGCTTCGCCGGCTCGTCACGCGGGTGCGCCTTGCCAGCAAACACGACGACGACCGGCCGTTCCGGGTCCGCCAGGATGCGTGCCAGCCGTTCGGGATCGCGGAAGAGTAGCGTGGCACGCTTGTAGCCGGCGAAACGCCGTGCGAAGCCGATGATGAGCGCATTGGGGTCGATCGTTGCGCGTCCTAAGACACCGGCCAGCTCGCCGCGGGCGACGGCCTCCTCGCGCACCCGGCGCTCGAGCTCCTCGAGGAGGCGCCGGCGCTGGTGGAGGTGAGCGTGCCAGAGCTCCTCGTCGTCGACGGCCAGGAGCGGCTCCCACGCTGCCGGGTCGGCGGGCGTGCTGCGCCAACGGCCACCCGTCACGCGGTCGTAGAGGGCGGCCATTTCCGGCCCCACCCAGGTGGCGAGGTGCACGCCGTTCGTGATGGAGCCGATGGGCACGTGGTCGACGGGAACATTCGGCCAAGCCTGACTCCACAGCTCCCGGGAAACGCTGCCGTGGATGCGCGACACGCCGTTCGCGAACGCGGAGGCGCGCAACCCCAGCAATGCCATCGAGAATGGTTCGCCGTGGTCGTCGCGGCGTGTGCGGCCCAAGCCCAAGACAGCTTGGGCATCGACGCCCAGCGCTGCGAAGTAGCCCCCCAGGTGCCGCAGCACCAGGTCGGGCGGAAAGAGGTCGATGCCGGCAGCCACGGCCGTGTGGGTCGTGAAGACACTCGTGCTCCACACGGCCCACCACGCTTCCTCGAAGGAGAGGCCGTGCTGCTCCATCAGCCCCCGGGCGCGTTCCAGGGCCAGGAGCGCCGAATGCCCCTCGTTCATGTGGCACACAGCCGGCTCCAGGCCGAGCGCGCGGAGCGCCCGGATCCCGCCGATGCCGAGGACGATCTCTTGGCGGATACGAGTATCGAGGTCGGCGTCGTACAGCCGGTCGCAGATGCGCCGATCCCGCGGGTCGTTGGCGGGGTGATCGGTGCTGAGGAGGAACAGCGGTACCCGACCGACTCGGAGCCGCCAAACCGATACGGCGACCTCACGGTCCTCCACAGGGACCTGCACGACCACCGGCTTCCCCGCTCCGTCGTTGACCTGTTCGATCGGGTGGTGCGCGACATCGACAGGCTCATCGAGCTCGTACTGCGTGCCGTCGGGCCCGAGCTTCTGCCGGAAGTACCCCGCACGGTAGAGGAGCCCGACGCCGACCAGGGGGAGACGAAGGTCGTTCGCCGATTTGAGGTGGTCGCCTGCCAAGACGCCAAGGCCGCCGGAGTAGGAGGGGAGGCACTCGACGAGGCCGAACTCCATCGAGAAGTAGGCCACCACTTCGTTCGGTTGGCGGCCCGGGAAGACGTCGGCGAAGGGCGCAGCCTGCTCGTGGGCATGGGCCTTCGCGACAGCCTGCAGCTGGGCTTGGTACCCGAGGTCGGCGGCGGCCGCTCGCAGGCGTTCGTCGGAGACGAGCTGCAGCAGCCGAAAGGGGTTGTGGCCGATTGCCTCCCACAGCTGCGGGTCGAGTCGTTCGAAGAGCTCCCGCGCCTCGGGGTGCCAGGACCACCAGAGGTCGCGGGCGAGGTCGCTCAGGGGGGCGAGTTCCGGCGGGAGCCGTCGCTCGATGAACACCGTTCTGGGCGCCCTCAAGTCCATGGGGAGATTATCTCGAGGCCGCGCCATGGGCGCCATCAGATTTGCCAGAGTACACATAACTGCGCCACCAGCGCCTTGTGCGCCTGGGGCTGCCGGAGCATCAGTAACGCAAAGTTACTTATGCCTGCAGCCCTCAGCGGGCCTTTGTACCGCGGCTTCTGGGGGCAAGGGGCTTCGGAAACGTCCCGCCCAGGCCCCGAGACCGGCGCGCGGGCGGCGTGCGTGCGGCCACCGGTTTCGGTAATTCCCGAAGGGCGCCTCGTCGCCTCACCGGCCAGCGCACTGGGGAAGAGCCCGCGGCCGCACCGTCCTCGGCTCGCCTAGGGGCCGCAGGCGGGCGTCCCTAAATGGCGAATCGCCTCGCGCGAAAAAGTGCTGGGCGCGCGCTGCCGTGGCAGGGGCTTCCAACTTTTCGCCCGCTCTCCCGCGCGTGCGAGGCGAAGGTTCCTCGGCGTCGTGGCACACGAGCCGGTCGGCGCGCTCTTCCCCGCCTCCGGGGCCAAACCAGCTCGGGCGGCCACGGCACGCGGCGTTCGCCAGCACAGGGTGGAAATGGACGCTACGGAGCTGACTGTCTGGGGGCGCACCACGAGCGGTGAGAGTCCCATGGAGGCATGGGTACGTGATGCAGTGGTCCTCAATGAGGACAAGCACGATACCGCAGCGGGGCAGGCTGGGAATCTATGGCGCGAGCGTGGGCGCGAGCCAGGCGCGCGCTGCTTATCCTGTCAGCCCACGCGCATCCGGCCCGGAACCCAGAAATGAAAAGGCCGTCCTTCGAGCGGTCGCTTGACAGGCGATCGAACGCTCGTTAGTCTACCGCGCGAGATGAGCGGAGCAGCAGCACGCTCGCTCGACCACAAGGGGAGGGAAGTCATGAGCGCCATGGAGGGGCGTAACCGCGGCGGCCTCCTGCTGCGCCGCCGCCAACTGTTGCGAGGTTTCGGCGTGACCGCCGCTGGTGCGGCGGCTGCCGGGATCATCGGGTGTGGAGGCGACGAGGGGGCACCAACGGCTCCCCCCGGCGGTACTGCGACGGCCACTGCAGGTACGGCTGCCCCCTCGCCCTCTCCCACGGAGGCGAAGCCCGTGCGCGGCGGCGTCTACCGGCTCGCCTACCCGGGCGACCCCACCAACCTCGACCCGTACGCCGGGACATCTTACACCACGACCCAAATTTGTGCGTGGGTCTACAGCCGCCTCGGCCGTTGGATGGCCGGTCCCGGCATCGACGCCGCTGCCTACCTCATCGAGCCGGACCTGGCAGAGAGCATCGAGGCCGACGCTGACGGCCTCCGTTACGTCGTCAAGCTCCGTGCCAACGCGAAGTGGCACCCGCCGATCTCCCGCCCGGTGGACGCCGAAGACGTCGTCTTTTCGTGGAAGCGGTACACCGGGCAAATCCCCGGGACACCGGCGAACGCAGCCGCCCCCCTCCTCAACCAGTATCTACGAGAGGTGGTGGCCGTCGACCAGCGCACGGTGGAGTTCCGACTCTCCAAGCCTCGGGGCGAATTCCTCTCTTCGGAGAACAAGTTCCTCTTCATCATGCCGAAGGAGACAGGGCAGGCGTTCGACCCCGCCAAGACGATGGTCGGCACCGGGCCGTGGATCTTCGATTCCTACCGCCCGGGCGTCGGGATCTCCTTCGTCCGCAACCCCGATTGGCACCTAGGGCCCGAACTCCCCTACTTCGACCGCATCGAAATCAGCTTCATCCCCGAGTACGCGACGCGGCTCACGCAGTTCCTCGCCGGGAACCTGGACGAAGTCGACGTCGTCGGCCAGGACTTGGGCCGCGTACTGAACGAGCGCCGCGGGAGCCAAATCTATGTCGGCGAATCCATCCTCCCCGGGAGCTACATCTCCTTCCAAGGCGGGCCCGAGGCGGCGAACGCCCCCTGGCGTGACGTCCGCGTGCGTCGCGCCATCTCCATGGCGCTCGATCGCGACGCGATGCTGGAGGCGGCCTACAACCTGAAGCAGGCTGAACAGCTCGGACTTCGCGTGTTCCGTCGCTGGAACAACGACGTCCCCTCCCTCGAAGCCTCGCACTGGCTCGATCCGAAGGGGGAGTTCCAGTACAAGGCCGGCGACCCGGTGATGACCGCCGAGAACCAGCGATGGTTCCGATACGACCCAGCCGCCGCAAAGAAGTTGCTCGAGGAAGCCGGCTATGCGAACGGGTTCCGCGCGAAACTCCACTACACGAGCGCACGCTATGGCCAGGCATACAACTTACTCACCGAACTTATCCAGCAGTACTGTGCCGCCATCGGCATCCAACTCGAGCTCGTTGATGACGACTACAGCGCGGTATTTGTCACGAAGACGGCCCGCGGCGAATTCGATGGTCTCGCCCACATCCCCCGCGGCGCTGGCGCCCGCTTCCAATTCGAGGCCTACTACAAGCCAGGCGGTACCAGGAACAACGCCAAGGTGGACGATCCTGCTCTCGTCGCCCAAATTGACAAGATGCTTGAGGAGCGAGACTCAGAGAAGGCTCGGAAGATGATCCTCGACCTGCAAAACGTAACCGTCGAGAAGATGTACTACGTCCAAATGCAGCTCGGTGCCTCCGGCGTGTACACTGCCTATGGGCCAGACGTTCGGAACGCTCTCGACTACCAGGTCGTGGGATTTGACCAAGGATACGAAACTATCCCGTACTACTGGAAGGCGAGGGCCTGATGTCGACCTACGTGATACGGCGTCTACTGCTCGCCGTGCCGACGTTCATCGGCATCACGATCGTCGTCTTCGGCGCCGTCCGGTTTCTGCCCGGCGACGTGGTCGACCAGATGCTCGGCGACTACGGGGCACTCTCACCGGAGTTGCGCCAGCAGCTGCGCGAGCAGTATTCGCTGAACGAGAGCATCCCCAAGCAGTACGTCGAATGGGTGGGGCGCATCGCCCGGGGCGACCTGGGAACCTCCATCGTCAGCGGTCGAGAGGTGGTCTCCGAACTGAAGACCCGCGTCCCTGCGACGGTGGAGCTGGGCGTCCTCGGGCTTCTGTGTTCCATCGCCGTTGCCATCCCCGTTGGGGTCATCTCGGCGGTGAAACAGGACACGCTCGTCGATGCGGTGGCGCGGAGCGGGGCAATCATCTTCCTTTCCGTACCGAGCTTCTGGCTAGGGCTCCTCACCATCACTTATGGGTTCCAGTGGTTCGGCTGGGCGCCCCCCATCCAGTTCCACCAGTTCTGGGAGAGCCCGAGCGAGAACCTCGGCATCGTGGTCATACCCGCTGTGATCCTCGGGACGGGCCTGGCGGCGACGACGATGCGGCTCACCCGCTCGACCATGCTCGAGGTACTGCGGGAGGACTACATCCGCACAGCTCGGGCCAAGGGTCTGCGCGACCGCGCGGTGATCTGGCGGCACGCGCTGCGGAACGCCGTCATCCCCGTCATCACCGCCATCGGCCTCCAAATCCCCGTGATCATCGGCGGCACGGTCATCCTCGAGCGAATCTTCTCCATCCCCGGCATGGGGAGCTACCTCCTCACCTCGCTATCCCTGCGCGATTACCCAGTGGTCCAGGCCATCGTGCTTCTCTCGGCCACGGTCGTCCTCGTCACCAACTTGGTGGTCGACCTCTCCTACACCCTGCTCGACCCGCGGGTGTCGTACAAATGACGTGGGACATCGAGGCGGGACGGTCGATCGAGCTGCCCTGGGCCGTCCCCGGGCGGCTAGGACGCTGGCGGCAGCGCAGCGCGCGGGCGGCCCGCTGGGCTCGGCGCCGCTGGCTCGGGGCCTTCGGAGCCATCGTTATCCTCGTGCTCATCGTGGTGGGGGCGGCACCCCAGGTGTTCGCGCCGCGCCACTACTCGGAAGATTTCGACATCAGCCGGCGTCTCGAGGGCCCTTCGGCAGAGTTCTACTTCGGCACCGACCAGCTCGGCCGGGACGTTTTCAGCCGCGTGCTCTACGGGGCCCGCACGAGCGTCGTCATTGGGTTCGGCGCCGTCGCCGTGTCCATGGGTGTGTCGACGCTTCTCGGCGTGTGCAGCGGTTACCTCCGGGGCAAGACCGATATGGTGCTCCAGCGGTTCGTCGACATCTGGATGGCCTTCCCGGGACTCATCTTCATCGTCTTCGTGGTGTCCATCTTCGGAAACAGCACCTGGACAATCATCGCAACCCTTGGGCTCATCTACGGGATCGGATCATCGCGCGTGGTGCGGAGCGCGACGCTCTCGGTGGCTGCCCGGGCCTACGTGGAAGCGGCGCAGTCCGTGGGCGCGGGGAACGTCCGCATCATGGTGCGGCACGTGTTGCCGAACGTCGTGCCCGTCGTGCTCGTGACGGCATCGGTTCAGCTCGGCGCGGTGATCCTGGCGGAATCGAGCCTTTCGTTCCTGGGGTTCGGCACGCCGCCGCCCTTCCCGTCCTGGGGCCGGATGCTCCAGGAGGCGCAGGGTGTCATGCAGCAGCATCCGCACCTTGCCCTCTTCCCCGGTGCGGCCATCGCAATCACCGTCTTCTCGTTCAACATGCTAGGGGATGCCCTACGGGATACGTGGGATCCCCGGCTACGCGGCCAGTAGGAGCGAGTCACGACAAGGAGAGTTGCGATGAAAACGAACGGTGAACAAGGAATCCGCGGGCGTGTCGCGATCGTCGGGATGGGAGTCGCGAAGTCCGGAGAACGGTGGGACTGCGGCCCGGAGGAGCTGCTGCTGGAGGCGTGGATGGAGGCCATGGCCGATGCCCGCATCGGTCCCGACGACATCCAGGCGGCTTTCGTCGGGGGCCTCGCGCCTTGGCAGTTCAACCTGGTGACAGGCGCGCGGGGGATTCCCGTCTCTGGCATCGAGAATGCCTGTGCCACCGGCGGTGACCTCTTCCGCAACGGTGCGCTCGCAATCGCCAGCGGTGCGTACGACCTGGTGGTAGTGGCCGCCGCCGGCAAGCAGCGCGATGCGGGAACGACGGGAATCGTGATGGCCGGCGACCCCTCGACAGTGGGCATGGAGGCAATCGTCCATAACGGGTCGGTGCCGCGGAACTTCGCCCTGTACGCCACGCGCTACATGCACCACTACGGATTCAGCTACGAGGAGCTCCGGCGGGTGCTCGCCCGTATCGCAGTCAAGAACCACCGCCACGGCCTCCTGAATGAGAAAGCGGCTCTCCGAAAGGAGGTGACGCTCGAGGAGGCCATGAAGGCGCCCATGATCGCCTGGCCCCTCAACCTCTACGACTGCTGCGCGAACGTCGATGGTGCGGCGTGCGCCGTGCTCGCATCTCCAGCGGTTGCCCGGCGTCTCCGGGACGACTACGTGCTGGTCCAAGGGATCGGGATTGCGAGTGGTTGGCGCGAAGGACGCATCCGCCGGTCGTACGCCTTCACGATGTTTCCTGAGAACGTGCTCGCCGCCCAGCGGGCCTACGCCGAAGCGGGAATCCGCGATCCGCGCAGCGAGCTCTCGCACGTCGAGTTGCACGATGCATTCACCGTGAACGAGCTCGTGGACTATGAGGACATGGGGCTGGCGCCCCGGGGTGAGGCTGGCCGCCTGGTGGAAGAGGGCTACTTCGACCTCGGTGGGCCCTTGCCCGTCAACACCGACGGTGGCTTGAAGTGCACAGGCCACCCGGTGCCGGCTACGGGGCTCAAACAGCTGTACGAATGCTACCGCCAAGCCCAGGGAACCGCCGGGCCGCGCCAGGTCCCGAACGTGCGGCTGAGCATGGCGCATAGCCAGGGCGGGCTCACCGGTTCGTTCACCACCACCGTCACCATCCTTTCCCCGCGTGATTGAGCGTAGGGGCGGCAGAGCAGGAGAGAGAGAGGGAAAAGGAGACGGGGATGCGACGCGTCGCGGTGGTGGCAGCGAGTTGCTCGCGGGCAGGCGCACGCTACACCGAAAGCCAGGAAGATTTGCTCGTCGAAGCGGGGCTCGCGGCGCTCGCCATGGCCGGCGTTGAGCCAGAGGATATCGACGCCGCCTGGTTCGGGTGTACCACCGTCTCGGCGAACCACGCGCTCCTCAACTTCTCGCTCAAGCTCGGCTACCTGCCGATGACGAAGGTGTCCAATGCTGGGGCCACAGGCGCGGATGCGTTCATCCGCGCGGCGTTGGCCGTGGCCAGCGGCGAGGCGGACGTCGCGCTCGTTGCCGGCGTCGAGAAGCGGACCGATGCGGGGCTCGCCGACGGGCTCGAAAGCGACCGCGTCTTCTCGCCTGCGGCGACGGGGATCGAAGCGATGCTCCGGGATCTCCATCCGGCGACGTTCACGTCGCTCTACCTTCGGAGGTACGGCGCTGCCTTTGGCCTGAGCCTGGAAGAGATCGGCGAGGCGCTCGACGCCCTTGCCCGGCGCAGCCGTCTGCGAGGGGCTTTGACCCCATGGTCGGCGATCTACGGCCTTGAGGCCGGGTACTCCGAGGACGCGGGGCCCGTTGTCGCTCCCCCCCTCCGTCTCGGTCATTGTGCGCCCGCGTTCGACGGAGCGGCAGCGCTGGTCGTGACTGCCGAGGCCTGGGCCCGGCAGCGGGGCATGCCCTACGCAGTGCTCGAGGGGTTTGGGATGGTCTCCGGTGCCCTCGAGGGGCGTTACTCCCGCCGCTATGCCTATGTGGGCCTCCCCGAGCTGCGGACAGCCGCGGCCCGTGCCTTTTCGGAGGCGGGCGTTGACGGGTGGGAGGCTGTGGACCACGTGCAGATCTTCGACCGGACCGTAGGGGACGAACTGCTCGCCTACGAGGACCTTGGCCTCGTGCCGGAAGGGCGTGCCGTCGCCGCCGTGCTGGACGGCATGTTCGGTGTGGAGGCCCGGCTCCAAGTGAACACGGATGGCGGCCTACTCTGCTCTGGGTTCCAGGCAGGAGCGTCGGGAGTGCGGCAAATTGCAGAAGCCTTCGTCCAATTGACGGGGCGAGCCGGACCGCGCCAATTGCCGCACGTTCGCCGCAGCGTCGTCGCCACGGTGGGCGGCACGCTCGGCGCGGCGACGGCGGTTGTTTCTGTCTTCCGGAGCGGAGCGTGAGATGCATCGATGACAGGGGGAGCCAAGAAGATGAAGGTCATTTCCGCTGAGGAAGCTGCCAGGCTCATCCCTTCCGGAGCGACAGTGACGGTAAGCGGGTTGCTGGGGAACATGGTTCCGGAAGCGGTGCTTGAGGCGATCGAGCATCGCTTCCTCGTCGAGGGGCAGCCGCGCGCCATCACCGAGATCCATCCCTGGCTGTACGGCTGGGAAGATCACACGGGGCTGAACCACTGGGCGCACGAAGGGCTCCTCCGGCGCATCATTGGCAGCACCTTCATCCTTCCCACCTGCAGCAAGACCGCGCCGATCAACCGGTTCATCCTGGACGGATACTGCGAGGCGTACTGCTGGCCCGCGAACGGTATTTTCCAGATGCTGCGGGCGGTCGGCGCGCGGCGGAAGGGGTTCGCGACCACCGTTGGCATCGATACCTTCGCCGACCCCCGCCGGGGCGGCGGCAAATTGAACTTTCGCACCACGGAGGACCTCATCCGCCTCATCGAGATTGACGGCGAGGAGCACCTCTGGTACCCGTCCATCCCTATCGATGTCGCACTCATCCGTGCTACCAGCGCCGACGTCCAAGGAAACCTCAGCTGCGAACGGGAAGGCCTCCGGCAGGCCATCTGTGTGCAGGCGACGGCGGCCAAGAACAGCGGCGGCATCGTCATCGCCGAGGTGCGCCGCCTCGTCGAACCCGGGACCGTGCATCCTCTGATGGTCGAGGTACCGGGCCACTTGGTCGATTACGTGGTGGTGAACGAGCAGGCGAAGCAGTGGCTCTACGGCCAAAACGCGGGTGATGCTGAGGCGACCACCGGTGAGGTGCGGATGCCGCTGCCTCCGCTCGCGTACCCGCCGCTCGACGCCGAGAAGGTGGCGGCACGCCGTGCCCTCTGCGAAATCGGCGGACCAGGGCGCGTCATCAATGTCGGGGCCGGCATTCCCACCACGCTGATGCCCATCACTGCACTCGAGGAAGGCGTCTACGACGACATCGTATGGAGCGTGGAGCACGGTGTCTTTGGGGGGTTTTGCCTGGCAGCCACGCACTGGAACCCAACCGCTATCACCTCGCCAGCGTGGCTGCTGGACTACTACCACGGCGGCGGGCTGGACGCGGCCTTTCTCTCGCTGGCACAGGTCGACCGATTCGGCAACGTCAACGTCGGCCGGTTGGGCGACCAGCTCCCGGGCCCAGGTGGCTTTACCGACATCGCGGGCTCTACCCGCAAGGTCGTCTTCGTAGGGACGTTCAGCGGCAACAACATGGACGTGGCAGTTGGCGATGGACGGCTGGAGGTGCGCTGCGAGGGCAAGGCGAGCCGCTTCGTCCCAGATGTGGAGATGGTGTGCTTCAGCGGCCGGCGGGCACTCCAGCTCGGGCAAGAGGCGCTGTACATCACCGAGCGCGCCGTGTTCCGGTTGAGGTCCGAGGGGCTCGTGCTCGAGGAGGTTGCCCCCGGCGTCGACGTCCGCCGCGACATCCTCGAGCGCATCCCTTTCCCGGTAAAGGTCTCCTTAGATCTTCGGCCGATGGACGAACGGCTGTTCCGTGAGGAGCCGCTGTTCCTGGGGCTCGAGTGGCAGGAGCAGCGCCGGTTGAGCATCGCGCGGTGATGAGAAAGAGAGGAGAGAGCGATGAGCGAGCGAAACGTGGGCATCGTCAGGGCGGAGGTGTACCTCCCCCGCTTCCGGATGACGGCGGGGACCATTGGCTGGAACCGCGCGACGCAGCGCGTCGTGGCGAACTACGATGAAGACGCGCAGACGATGGCGGTGGCCGCCGCCCGCGCCTGCCTCGCGGGGTGGTGGGGTGACGACCGCGACCGCGTCGATGCCCTCTTCGCCGCTTCGACCACCTTCCCGCAAATGGAGAAGTCCGCGGCGGCCTTCATCGCCGTGGCGTCTGATCTGCGCCAGGACGCCTTCACCGCCGATGTCACCTCTTCGCTCCGGGCGGGCACGGTAGCCCTGGGGATGGCCGCCGACCGCGTAGCGGCAGGCCACTCCGACTGCGCCCTCGTCGTCGCCAGCGACCTCCGGCTCGTGGAGCCAGAATCGGAAGCAGAGGCCTGGTGCGGCGATGCGGCGGCGGCTGTGCTCGTTGGTACCGGCGATGCCATCGCCGTCATCCGCGGCAGCGCCCACGTCGCCGATGAGCTCTACGGCCTGTGGCGCGGCGAGGGCGAACGGTGGGTCCGGTCGTGGGAAGAACGCTTCGTCGCCGAAGAAGGTTTCTTGCGGGCAGTGCGGATGGTTGCCGATGAGCTACGCGAGCGTGGATTCGACCCTGCCGACGCCGACCGCGTCGTTATCGCCGCGCCCGACCCGAGGCGCCACCGGGATGCTGCCCGGGTGCTTGGCGTGCCGAGGGAGCGCCTCGTCGACCCCTTCTTTGGGCTGTTGGGGAACACGGGAACGAGCTTTGTACTCGTGCAATTGGTGGCGGCTCTCGAGAACGCGGAACCTGGTCAGCGCATCCTCGTGGTCAACTGGGGGGACGGTGCCGATGCTTGGCTGCTCCAGGTCACCGAGGAGATCCGCGCGTGGCAGGTCGGCCGCGTGCCCATCCGGCGCCGGCTGGAAGACGGCTTGGTCGTGCGCTCTTACAACGAGTACCTCAAGTGGCGCGGACTGGCCGCTGGTGGGCAGCCGGTCCGTCAGGGAAGCGTGTCGGCCTCGGCCCTCCACCGCGAGACCGATGAGGTGCTCCGCCTCCGAGGCACACGCTGCCCCGACTGCGGCGCGGTGAGTTACCCGCCGCAGCGCGGATGTCCCGAGTGCCGCTCCTTCGCCCAGCCGACATCTGTTCCGCTGGCCGACGAGCGGGGTGAAGTTTTCACCTACGCCATGGATTACATCACGCCAGGAGTCGATGTTCCGCTCGTGCTCACGGTGGTCGACTTGGCGAACGGAGCGCGGCTCGTGCTCTTCATGACCGATCGCGACATCGAGGAGGTCCGCATCGGGATGCCGGTTGACCTCCGGCTCCGACTCTCCCATACCGCGGGATCGATGCGCTCCTACTACTGGAAGGCGGTCCCCGCACGCGGCGCACCAGGCGGTGACGCAACGCCCCGGGTTGCTGCCGACGGGCGGAAGCCGGTCTCGGCGGGAGGATGAGTGGGCGATGCCGCGCCAGACCGTTCACCCGGAATTGACGAGCGGTCGCTCGTTAGAAGACAGTTTCGCGAGCAAGGAGGCTGCGACGTGCACATGCGAAGCGGAGAATCCTACCGACAGTCCATCCGTGATGGCCGCGCGCTCTACCTGGAAGGCGAGCGCGTAGCTGATCCGACGGAGCACCCTCTCATCAAGCCGTCCGTCGACTGGGTGGCCGCCACGTACGACCGGCTGGCCGCCGGCGGCCGGAACTGGATCTTCGAACCGCCGCGCAGCCAGGGCGAGCTGCAGGCCCAGATGACGTTCCTCCTTGAAGCCGACGACACGGCCGCTTCCACGGCTGGATGTGCCATGCTGCGCGAGCTGGCCGACGCTCCCGGTGTCCACGGCGCACGACTCACGTCTTTTCTCGACCGAGTACGCAGCGAAGACTTGCGCGTAGCGAACGCGGTCCTCGATGCCGGCGAAGGAGTGCGTATCGTCCGCCGCTCGCCCGAAGGAGTCGTCATCTCGGGCGCGAAGCGCCACGTGATGGGCGCCTCGATCGTCCATGAGTTGCTGGTCGTTCCCTCGGGGAAGGTGCCTGCCGATCAGAGCGAGCGCGCAGTGGCGGCCGCCGTGGGCGTTAACGCAAAGGGCGTACGCATCGTCAACGTCACCACGACTCCGAGGGCACAGGATGCTCGGCATTTCCCCCTGAGCCAAGTGCGGAGCATGCCCGACTGCTTCGTCGTCTTCGACGAGGTGTTCGTTCCCTGGGAGCGCGTCTTCCTCGACGGCGACACAGAGGCAAGCGGCCGCTTCGCCGAAGTGCTGGGCGTGTGGGAACGGGCCCGAGCCGCTGCCTGGATGGCCGAGGAGGCAGAGCTGGTGTTCGGCTTGGCGCAGACCATCGTTGAGATGAATGGCGTCCCAAACGCCAGTCACATCCTCGACAAGCTCAGCCATATGGCTGTCTGGGCGACGATGTGCCGCGCCGGCTGGGAGGCGGCCATCGACAACGCCGTGAAAACCCCCTCAGGAACCGTGCTCCCCTCAGCGCTCCATGTGTACGCCACCCTGGCTTACGGCCGCAACCACTACAACGAGATGGTCGGGTACCTCCACGACGTATCGGGGGCGCTCGTCCTCACATGCCCCAGCGTAGCCGATTACGACAACGAAGCGACGCACCACTACATGGAGAAGTACCTGCGCACGATGAAGGGCGTGACCGGTTGGGACCGGATGAAGATGTTCCACCTCATCCGCGACATGACGGCCGACCACTACGGGGGCTGGGCGAAGGTCGTCCAGCAATCCATAGGCGGCGGCCTCCACGGCCAGCGCATGGCCACGCTCCGCCTCTATCCCAAAGAGGCGGCCAAGGCGAAGGCGCGGCTGTTCGCCCGCGTCGACGAACGGCAGCCCCAGCGCCCACCGACCACTACCTAGGGAGGGTTCGCACCATGATGACGGGAGAGCAATACAAGGCATCGCTCCGTGACGGGCGTCGCACGTACCTCGATGGCGAGCGCGTCACCGACCCAGCCAACCATCCGCGCCTGAAGGTAGCCGTCGAGCGCGCCGCTCGCGTCTACGACAGCTTCTACGACCCGCGGCCCGGCGCTTTCAACCCCGTCTATATCATGCCCAAGTCCGTGGAAGAGTATGAGGAGCGGCGGGCACTCCTCCGCAAGGGCGAGACCGACATGACGCTCGGGACCACCGGCGTCGTCCTCCTCGCCCTGGCCACTTCGGCACCCGAGCTCGGCCACCTCAAGCCCGAATACCGTGAGCGCATCTACGACTACATCGAGTTCGTGAAGGCGAACGACCTCCGCTGCGCCGAGGTGGTCACCGACGCTAAAGGGCACCGGAAACTGCGGCCCAACCAGCAAGACGACCCGGATTTTTACGTCCACGTCGTCGATCGGACGAGCGAGGGCGTCTACATCACGGGGGCGAAGATGCACATCAGCGGCGCCTCCCTCGATCACGAACTCGTCGTGCTCCCCACCAAGGCGATGCGGCCCGGGGAAGAGGCGTACGCCATCGCCTGCGCCGTTCCAGTCAACGCCCCCGGCGTCACCATCATCGATACGACCTACGCTCCGTACGGCGATTACGACCCGCGAGATTACCCCGTGAGCGGTTCGCGCAATTGCCCGGAGGGGTTCGTCGTCTTCGACCGGGTGTTCGTGCCCTACGAGCGAGTCTTCCTCGATGGGGAAACATCCCACGCGGCGGTGCTTGCGCACTCGCTCGGCCTCTGGGAACGCGCCGAGGGAACGCTCCACGCGGCCGACGACGCAGACCGGATGGTGGGCCTTGCGGCGCTCCTCGCCGAGGCGAACGGGACTGCCGACCAGCCCCACGTAAAGGACCGGCTCGCCTGGCTCGTCGTCTACGCCACCATGTGCCGGGCAGCTGCGGAAGCGGCGATGCTCCACGCGCGTAAGACGGAGGATGGGCTCCTCACGCCCTCGCCGCTCTACGTCAGCGCGCTGAAATACTACCGCTCCGAGATGATGGCGAAGGTGCTCGACATCGTTCACGACATGGGCGGATCGCTCATCGTAAACGCGCCGCGCTGGCGGGATTTCGACAACCCCGAGCTCCACACAGCCCTCGCCAAGGCGCTGGGCACGGAACCGCTCACTGCCGAAGAACGGCTCCAACTCTTCAGCTACGTCCGCGACACCACGGCCGACGCCTACGGTGGCTGGTCGTACGTCACCGGCCAGCTCGCCGGCGGTGGCCAGCACGCCCAGCGGCTCGTGGCCATGCGGCAGTACGACTTGGAGCGGGCGAAGGACCTGGCACGCAAGGTGCTAAAGAGCGCCGGCCGGGCCGAAGAAGGAAGCGCTGCAGGGCTCGTCTGAACACGGGCTACGTTGGGGGGAGTAGAGCATCACTTCAGGGAGGGACAGCAACATGATGGGCTCATCTCGAAGGAATCCGGCCGGGGGCTGGAAGGGCCGCCGTTGGCCGAGGCGGCGAGTCCTCCAGGCAGGGGCTATCGGGGCAGCCACTCTGCCGCTCGGGATTGCCGCCTGCGGCGACGACGAGGAGTCCGCACCGTCCCCGACGTCGCCGGGTCAATCTCCTGCCCCTGGCATGACCCCAACCCCCACGGAAACGCCCCGCCGCGGCGGCGTGTGGCGGATCGCCATGGCTGGCGACCCCAGCGCCCTGGATCCGATGCAGGGCACGGCCCTGCCTACCCACCAGCTCGCCGGCTTCGTGTACAGCGGGCTCTTCCGGTACAAGGCGGGGCCCGGCGTCGATCCCACGACGTATACGGTCGAACCAGACGCCGCCGAAGGCTTCGAGACGCCGGACGGCATCGAGTACATCGTGAAGTTGAAGCCGAACGTGCGTTTCCACCCGCCGATCGACCGACTCATGGACGCAGAGGACGTCGTCTTTTCCTGGCGCCGGCTCATTGGCGAAGTGCCAGGCTTCGCGGGCGCACCCTACGCTGCTACCCCGAAGGCGTACATCGACACCATTGAGGCCATCGATGCGCGGACCGTCCGCTTCCGCCTGAAGGCCGCCCGGGGCGACCTCTTCAGCTACGAGAACAAGTGGTACTGGGTGATGCCTAAAGAAACGGGTACCGCGTTCGACCCTGCCAAGCAGCTCGTGGGCAGCGGGCCCTGGATCTTCGAGTCGTACACGCCCGGGAGCATCATCAAACTCCGGCGCAACGACCAGTGGCACTTTGGACCCGACGTGCCCTACATGGATGCGGTCGAGATCTACATCATCCCTGAGTACGCGACCCGCTTCCAGCAGTTCCTGGCGGGGCGGCTCGACTACGTCGACGTGTTCGCCTCGGACATTGAACGGCTGCGCTCGGGGAACCCCTCGGCAAAGCTTCTTCGGGCCCTCGCCGAACTGCCGGTCACCATCATAGCGTTCTCCACCGTCCAGAACCCCTCCGAACCGTGGAGCGATCCACGCGTCCGGAAGGCACTCTCTATGAGCTTCGACCGGGACGCCATGCTCGACGCTGCCTACGATTTCCGAAACCTCGAGAAATTCGGAATCGAGGGACTGAAGCGGCTGTGGAACAACGAAATCGCTGCGCAAGACCGCGCATACTGGCTCGATCCCAAAGGTGAGTTCCGCTTCGCCGACGGCGACCCGCAAATTACTGCCGAGAACAAGCGAGCGTTCGCCTACGACCCGGCAGAGGCGAAGAAGCTGCTCGCAGCCGCTGGTCTGCCGAACGGCTTCCAGGCCGATCTCTTCACCACCACGGCGCGCTACGGCCAAGCCTTCAACACTGTAACCGAGCTCGTGCAACAGTACGCGGCTCAGGTTGGGATCAACCTCACCATCCGCGACGTCGACTACAGCTCCGTGTACATCACGCAGATCGTAGTGCAGAAGAACTTCCGTGGGCTGCTGCACATCCCCAAGCGAACGGGAATTCTGGCCAACCTCCGCGGCTACTTCGTCCCCGGCGAGATCGCGAACTATGGGAAGATTCAAGACCAGGCACTCATCGACGCCGTCGCCGCCATCGAACGGACGCTCGATCGAGACGAGGCTCGCCGGAAGGTTCTCGAGTTCCAGAACCTCGCCAACGACCGCATGTATATCATCCCTCTGCCCGTGGGTGCCCTTGGCGCCTTCGTCGCCGTGCAGGGGAACGTCCGTAACGCCGACGTGTATCAAGTGCCGGGCCAGGGATGGGGCACAGAAGTCGTCCCGTACCTCTGGAAAGCATCGTGAGCTGTCGTGCCAATCCGGGAGGAGGTTTACCCGATGCGCAAGGAAGCTCTCGCCGCCATCGTCGGGATGGGATGCACGCCGTACGGCGACCACTACGAGGCCACCGCCGAAGACCTACTCGTCGAGGCTTGCTGGGAAGCGTTCGAAGACGCCGGCGTGGGACCCGAAGATATCCAGGCCGCCTGGCTCGGCGGCGGCATCACCGGCCAGACACTGGCGCACGCTCTCAAGCTTGATTTCGTACCCGTAAGCCGCGTCGAGAACTGGTGCGCGACGGGGAGCGATACGCTCCGGAACGCCATCCTCGCCGTACGGAGCGGGGAATACGACGTCGTCCTCGCGGCAGGCGTCGTCGCCCGGAGCGACCGCTACCGGGACCCCCGGCGCCGGAACGGGGTCTTCAGCGGGGGGCCTGCCGGAGAGTGGTTCTGGGGCGAAGAGCTCGAGTTTGGCGGGCCGCCGGCGGGCACCTTCGCCACCTTCGCAACCCGCTACATGCACCATTACGAACTCAGCTACGAGCAGCTGAAGCTCGCGCTCGGCTCCATCGCCTTGAAGAACTACGGCAACGGCCTCCTCAACCCGAAGGCCGCGCTTCACGTGAAGCTCGACATGGACGGCTACCTGGCCGCGCCTATGATCTCCTGGCCGCTTGGTCTCCACGATTGCTGCGTCATGCCGTTCGGTGCGGCTGCTGCCGTCGTCGTCTCCGAGCAGGTGGCGCGACGATTCCGCGACGACTACGTGCGTGTCACCGGCGTCGGGATGTCCGTGGGCACCAAGCGGTACCGTATGGACCCCGACTACGACTGGGTGCACTTCCCCGAAAACGTCATCGCCGCCCGCAGGGCGTACGAGCAGGCGGGCATCGCCGACCCCCTCCGCGAGATCGACGTCGCCTGCCTACACGATGCGTTCACTGTGGTCGAGCTCGTCACCACCGAAGACCTTGGGTTCGCACCCCGTGGGCGCGGCGGCGACTACGCACGGGACGGCGTCTTCCTCCGTGATGGTGAATTGGCGATCAACACCAACGGTGGCTTGAAGAGCTTCGGCCACGGCGTTGGCTCCTCGGGGCTCCACAAGGCGTACGAGGTGTACAAGCAGCTGCAGGGCAAGTGCGGAGAGCGTCAGGTGAAGGGGGCGCGGGTGGGCCTCACCCATGACCAGGGAGGCTACCCGGGCACTTACACCAGCGTGGTCACCATCTTCGAAATCCGCGATTGACGGCTACGAAGGGGGCTGACGATGGCTAGCAGAGCACGTCTCGGCACAGGGAAGGTGCTTTCCGCCGATGAGGCAGTGCGCCTCATTCCGGACGGCGCCACCCTCACCATCTCCGGGACCATCGGGTGGCTTTACCCCGCGAAGCTGCTCCAGGCGCTGGAAGTCCGCTTCCTCACGGAAGGGCATCCCCGTGATCTCACCTGGTTCGATCCGTTCCCTACCGGCGTGCCCGGCATCGAGCCCCTCGCGCACGAGGGACTGCTGCGGCGCGTCATCGGGGGCTGGTTCACCCCGCACCCCCGGCTCCAGGCGATGATCCTGAACGACGAGATCGAGGCCTACATGTACCCCCTTGGCACGCTCAGCTTCTGGCTCCAATCCATGGCCGCCGGGCGGGAGTTCTACCTCACGAATGTCGGTTTGGGTACCTACGTCGACCCGCGCCAGGGCGGCGGTCGCCTCAACCGCCGCACGACCGAGGAACTCGTCACGCTGGAAATCGTCGCCGGCGAAGAGTATCTCCGCTACCGGAAGCTGCCCATCCACGTAGCGCTCCTCCGGGGCTCGGTCGTCGACGAGGAGGGGAACCTCTCCCTCGATGGCGAGACCGTGACGATGAACTCCCTCTACCAGGCGATTGCCGCCAAGCGTTTCGGTGGCGTGGTCATCGCCCAGGCGAAACGGCTAGTGGAGTCGGGGAGCATCCCGCCGCGTCTCGTGGCCGTTCCCGGCGTCCTCGTCGACGCCGTCGTGATTGACCCCGACCAGCACCGAGACGAGGCCAGCCCCGACCTGGAGTGGCTCGTGCCTGACCTCCGGCTTCCGCGCCCGCCGGCTTTTGTCCTGGCCTCGCCGTCCAAGCTCGTCTGGCGAGAGTGGTTCGAGTCGAGGCGGGCCGACACGAGCAGCGGTGGGGAAGCCGGAACGCTGGAACGCCTCCTCGCGGCGGGTGGCACTGCCGACCGCATCGTCGCCCGGCGGGCAGTCATGGAGCTGCGGCCAGGTAGCTTCGTCAACGTGGGGACGGGTCTGCCCACCCGGGACCTCATCCCCGCCGCTATCGAGGAAGGTCTCGATGCCTGCTGCGAGCTCTCCATCGAGACCGGCGTGCTGGGCGGATACCTCAACGGCGCTGGGTTCCGCTCCAACATGCGAGCTGTGCTCGATACACCTGCAATCTTCAGCATCTACGCTTCCGGCATCCCCGAAGCGACCTTCCTCAGCATGCTCGAATTTGACCAGGAGGGGAACGTCAACCTCCTCCGGTACGGCGACGTCCTGGTTGGCCCCGGCGGCTCGATGGACATCGCCGAGGCCGTCGAGACGGTCGTCTTCTGCGGCACCTTCCGAGCCGGCGGGCTCCAGGTCGAAGCTGCCAACGGGAATCTCCGCATCATCACGGAAGGAAAGTTCCCCCGCGGCGTGGAGCGTGTCCAGGCGGTCTGCTTCTCCGGGCCGAAGATGCGCCGACAGGGGAAGCGCGTGCTCTATGTCACCGAACGGGCCGTCTTCGAGCTGACGGACCGCGGGGTAGCGCTCCGGGAAGTCGCGCCAGGCATCGACGTAGAAGGCGAGGTGCTCGGCCGCATGGCGTTCCGTCCGTACGTCGATGGTTCGGTCGCGACGATGGACGAACGTATTTTCCGTGCAGGTCCCATGGGGCTGCTAGCGGGGAAGCCGGCCGCCGCACCTGGTCCTGTGCGCCGCTGAGGAGGCAACCATGGCTACGACTATCACCGCAGCGAGCGTCTACCTGCCAGCGTACCGGCGCCCAGGGCGGCGCGGCGGCGCTGCGCGGATCGTGACGGCCGGTTTCGATGAAGATGCGGTCACCCTGGCTGCGGAGGCAGTGCGGCAGCTAGGCCCGGCACGCGAGGGCGCGGCGGCCCTCCTGTTTGCCTCTGCTAGCTTCCCCTACGCCGAAAAGGCGAATTCAGCTACGGTCGCCGCGGCTGCGGGGTTGCCCGAGGGCATCCTCGCCATCGATGTCGGGCACGGGACGCGGGCAGCGCTCGACGCTCTAGCCTTGGCCGGACCCCTCGCGGCCGCCGTCGGCCCCGTCATCGTCGTGGCCGCCGACTGCCGCCGCTTCCCCGCTGCCTCGCTCGGAGAATCCTCCGCGGCCGACGCGGCGGTCGCCGTGGTGGTGGGCCCTGGCGAGGCGTTGTGCACCATCGCGAACGGTGCCGCAGTAAATGCGGAAGTACTCGATGCCTGGCGCCCCGACGGCGAGTGGCTCGTCCGCGAGGCCGAAGAACACTTCCGCGAAGACGCCGCGATCGACGCGATTCGCAAGGCCCTCACCCGCCTGGCGGCCACCGGCGAGGAAGGGGAGGGCTTCGCGCGCGCGGTTCTCCCCTTTGCCGACGTGCGCCGGCGCGCGGCCGTCGCTGCGGCGGCAGGGATCGGCGCCGAGCGTCTGGCAGCGACAACGGCCGCAACCATTGGGTATGCGGGAACGGCTGCGCCCATGCTCGACTTACTCCTGGCCCTGGGCGAGACCCGGCCCGGCCAACGGCTGCTCTGGACCGTGTTTGGCGACGGGGCCGCGGCCTATACGGTCGAGGCCGGAACGCGAAGACCCGACGTCCGCATGCTCAGCGAGCCGCCACCGGGCCTCGAGGTCGACCTTCCAACCTACCGCTCATGGCGAGCCGCTGACGGCGGCGAACCGTGGGCTCGCACCGCTCCCGCACCGCACGCACTATGGCGTGAAGCGGGGGAACTGTTCCGATTCGAAGCGGGCCGGTGCGGCGCCTGCGGACTCGTGCAGTACCCACCCCAACGGGTATGCGCACGGTGTCGCGGAAGGGACTGGACTCCTGTCAGCCTCGCGGATGCTCGAGGGACCGTTTTCACGTACTCGCTCGACTACGTCGCGGGCACACCCGACATCCCGCTCGTCCACACCGTTGTGGACTTCGACTGCGGTGCTCGGGCGATGATGATGCTCACCGATCGCGATCCGGCGCAGGTTCGCATCGGGATGCCGGTGGAACCCACGTTCCGGCGGGTCTTCACAGCCGACGGCATCCACAACTACCTATGGAAGGTGCGGCCCGCGGTGCGCAGCTGACGCCGCGCGGCGAGGCGCAGCCCGCGGCAGTCGAGCACGTGCACGAGGTAGAAGCGGCAGCCGGAACTCGAGCGGAGTCCAGCCAGCAGGCAGAGGCCCGCTCGAGGGAGGGGCAGGAGAACTCGAGGGCGATGGACACGAGCTGCTGGAGGACCTCCTCAGGGGCAGCGTGCACGCCCTACTGCACTACTGCCCGGATGTACCCACCTGCCCGGCGGGGGCGGAGGAGCGGGAGCCCTGCCAGCTCCCCGCGAGGGATGGCCCTGCCAGCATCGAGGCAGGCAAGCCAAGAAAGTTCTTCTTCCTGCTCCTCGAGGAGGTGGGAGAGCTCCTGCTGGAGGGCTGCTGGCAACCGCTCGAGCCCCAGGATGCGCAGCCTTCTCCCCGGTAGGAGCTGGAGGCTCGCCCCCAGAGCCCGGGCCTGCCAGTAGGTCGCGTACAGGCCGCTCACGTCGCTGCCTCCTCGAGGGCGATGCCCAGCTCCTGGGCGAGGAGGTGGATGGCGAGGCGGAGGTCAGGCACCGATGCATGCCGAACCCAGATGCGCCAAGGAGCTTCGCCCGGGGCCACGGCACGGTGAGGCTGGAGCGTTAGCCGCGGCCAGCCTGCGGCCCGGGCGTATTCGAGGACCGCGCTCTCCAGCTCGTCGCGCAGGGTGCGCAGCGGCGCGAGGACCTTCACGACCTCCTCGGGCACGGCTGGCGGATGGCAGGTCGTGCAGGCCCACTTCCGCACACCGGCCCGCCACCACCAGGTCCTCCCGCGGCAGGCGTTGCAGGGACGTGCGGGAAGAGGAACGTGCTCCGCTTCCTGCCGGAGGAGGCGGAGGAGCTCGTGCTTGTGCCGGGCGAGCTTATAGACCAGCGGCTCGAGCGCGGCTGGTCCTTCGACGATGAGCTTGTCACCCGCGGCCCTGAGGCTGAGGCCGAGGCTTCGAGCTTGCTGGAGGAGGCTCATATCATCCACCGCTTCACCTCCTTGTGGCCGTCGCCCTCAAGAGCCACCTCAAGCGGCACCTCGCCCTCGCCCCCGGCGCTTGCGAAGAGCGAGAGCTGCTTGCCGTTTCGGGAAGGCATCTTCCCCGACGGCTCGCCCGCGCCGTCGAGAGCCGACGCCTCCTCGGGGCTGCTCCCCGCTGCCCCATCGGCCGCCGTTGCCCCGTTCCTCCCTGTCCCCTTAGGAGGCGTAACAGGGGCCCTGGCTTGAATCAGAGCAGCGCCGCCTGGTGTTGCGGCATCGCCAGGGGGCTTCAATTCGTTTCCGCCCATATAAGAGTGGGGGTTGGGCTGAAACGAATTTTTGGAGGGCAGCCGGTAGACGAAGGGGGCACCTTTCTTCCCCTCGCCCAGCCGCTCCACCTGGCCCGAGGTCACCAGCTCATCGAGGGCCCGCTGGAGGGTCGTCCTGGGGAACTTCAGGCCAGCCTCGGCGAGGCGGCCCATGAGCGTGTCCTTCTCCCGGCTGGACTCGAACGGCACGGGCTCCTCCCCCGGGCCGGGCATGACGTCCAGGAGCGCCGCCCTGGCCTGGCTGTGTACAACCTCCGGCCTCGTGCCCAGGGCGGTATAGCCTTCCTCCCCCAGCTCAATGACCAGCTCCTCGGGCGTCTCCTGGTAGCGAGAGAGGGCGGTGAGCACCCTCCGCCTTTCCGCGGTGTTCCCGTCAGTCCGCCGCAGCTCCAGGGCCACGTCCGCCATGGCCACGAGGTGCCCGCTCCCCCGGTGGGCGGTCCCCTCTGGGCCGTCGCTCTTGCGGAGGTGGTGCAAGAGCAGGAGGCTTGCTCCTCTCGCCTGACACAGCGAGATGATAGGGCGCAGATTCGCCTCCACCTCCGGGGCCGAGTTCTCATCCTCGATGCCCGTCCAGGCCGTCATTGTGTCCACCACCACCAGGACGGCCCCTGCCTCAATGGCCTGCTGGGCCAGGTCCAGCATGGAGAGGCCCTCCGAGTGGTGCCTGAAGGCCAGCAGCAGCCGGTCCGACAGGAGCCCCAGGGAGCGCAGGCGGTCGGCTACCAGGCCGGGCGTCTCTTCCGAGAGGACAGCCACCTTCTCGTCTGGCGAGAGGGAGGTTGGAATACCCAGGAAGGGCTCCCCGTTGAGCATGGCCCGCAACAAGTGGCCCACCAGGGTGGTCTTCCCCTGCTTGGCCCGGGCGGAGAGGAGCGCCATGCCACCCCTAGGCAGGTAGCCCCGCCACAGCCAGTCGGTGCTGGTCTGGGGCTGGGCGAGGAGCTCGGCAGCCGTCACCAGGGGAAAATTCGTTTCAGCCCAACCCCCACCCTTATATGGGCTGAAACGAATTTCCGCCCCATCCAGCTGCCCCACCGCCTCCTTGAGGGCGGCCATGACCCGGACCGGGTGGCGGTGGAAGGCGTCCCGCAAGTCCGACTCCCCCAGGGAGGGGGCCACCAGTCGCTGCGCTGCAAGGTCCAGGACCGCCGCCGCCAGGCCTGCCTCTTTAGCCGCCTTCGTCCATGCCTGACCCCACGTCTCGCCCGGCCTGTCGGCGTCGGGCACCAGCAGGACGGCCCGGAAGCCCCTCCGGGCCACCTCTCGCAGGAGGGCCTGGTCGGGATGAGCGCTGGCGCCCTTGGTGACGCCGTGGGCCGCTGCGACGCCTTGGAGCCCCGCCGCCTCCAGGGCGTAGGCGGCCACGGTAGCGTCGCTCTCTCCCTCGCACAGCACCAGCACGGGCGGGGCGGCATCGGGCAGGGCAGGCCAGACGTGCGGCCGGGGGGAGTCTTCGGGCTGCCACCAACCCTTGGTCGATTGAGAGCGCAACTTCCGAGTCGAAAGCCCAGGCCAACGGAAGGCTACCGCTCCGTCTCTGGCCTCGATGGGGAGTCGCTTTACCCACTCCAGGGGCACGCCGCAGCGCTTGGCCCACCACTCCAGAGGGTCGCCGGTGTCCTCCTGGCGAGGAGTTGGCTGGTTGCCGTTGCCACGCTCCCCTCGGGGCGCAGGCCCGTGCCAGAGCCCGAGCTCCCTGAGCTTCTCGATGACGGCGTCCTGCAGGCAGCCCGCGTGGCAGTACACGAGCAGTTTCCCGTCGACCTCGGTGACCGACAACGACGGATGCTCGTCGTCGTGGAGGGGGCAGTGCGTGGGGCCGTGGCCTTTCTTCAGGGACTTGGCGCAGTCACAGAGGGCGCGGGGCTTGCCGCAGGCGAGGGCGCGGAGGATGGCGAGGACGGCCTCGCTCATCGCTCGCCCTCCCCGGCGAGGAGGGCATCGATGGCATCCTTGGGGATGAGCCACCGCTGCCCGAGCCGAACGGCCCGCAGCTCGCCCCGCTTGATGGCCCGGAGCACGTGGTTGGGCGAGACGCCGAGCATGGCGGCCGTCTCGCGAATCCCATAGGCCCGGCGGTCGGTGGGGGAGAGATTCGGGGTCCTCATCCCGATACCCTCCTCCCATGCGCGCTCTCGGCTCCGATTCCGGCCCGGGCGGGAGGCGGTGTTGCAAGAGAGGGCACGTCCGCTCGCTCTGGCGACCACGAGGCGAGGGCGCGCAAGAGCAGCACCCGTGCCTGCAGTGGCACCGCCCGCAACTCGTGGTGGGCAATGTCCTTCAGCAGCTCGTAGGCGTCTTCCTCAAGGCGAATGCGCACGACCTTCATGCCTCGAGCATCCCGGCTCGGCGGCACACTCGGGCAGTGAAGAAAGGGGTGAAGAAAAACCGCAGTGTGTCGTGCCTTAGATGACGAACACGGCTTCGAGCACCTCGCGCCAGTTGTCAAAGCCGAACTGCACGCGGTAGTAATGCAGGCTGCGCTCAGGGTCGACTTCGGAAATGAGCCTCTTCTTGCTGAGGCGCTCGGCGACAGCGGCCACGGAGGGGTACTTGCCCTCCGCGCACACCTCCCGGGCGGCGAACCCGACGGCGGCAAGGAACTCTGCGCGGGACTCAAAACGCCGCGGCCGCCCCCGCCGCAGCTCGGCCATCCTCACTACCGGCAGGAAGTCGCCGATGCGGCCGTGGCCGGCGGTGACCGCTCGATACCTGCCGTCTTCCTCCCGAATCCTCAGCGAGGGGTCCCATTGCAGTTCGACGGCCACGTACCCCGCCCCTTCGGCGAGGAGCTTTGCCACCCGGAGAAGACGTCGCCCCCAGGCAGCGAGGGCCTCCGCGCGCAGGTCGTCGCGTCGCTCCTCTGTGCCGTCCTCGCGCACCAGCATCACGGGCACGGTTTCCCAGTCGACACTGGCTAGCCGCCGCAGGGCCTCCGCATAGACGCGCTTCACGACGCGCTCGAGCGGTTCGTCCTCCTTCTCCGCCACCACCTGGAGGAGCCACGCCGCCCGCTCTGTGGCGGGCCAGTACCGCCACGCGCCGCCGTAGTACCACTCGAGGAATTCGCAGAGCTCCTCATCGCTGCCGCACGCCAGCGCTGCTTCGAGCCGCTCCTCTCCTTCCGTCTCGAGCCAGCTCGCCCACGTGGATAGCCTCGCGGCTACTGATGCGAATACCGAGTGGACATACCCCGGCGCAGCGAAGAACTGGCGGAACGAGGACTGCCAAGGCCCGAGGAGTGCCTCGAGGCGCCCGGAGAGGTCGCGCTGCAGCCCGGCGATGTGGCTGAGCAAAGGGAGCTCGCTGAACGAAGGGAGCTCCCGCAGCCGGGCGATATCAGCGAACGAACTGAGCTGGCGCTGCAGCCTGGCGATGTCGATGAACCAAGGGAGCTCGCTGAACGAAGGGAGCTCGCGCAGCCGGGCGATGTCGATGAGTGAAGAGAGGTCGCGCTGCAACCTCGCGATGTCGGTGAACCAAGGGAGCTGGTTCCAGGTCCGCTCGATGTGAAGAGCCACCTGCAGCGACGAGAGGGCCGTGCCGTCCGCGAGAGCCGAACGCTCCGGGGAGGCGTCGCCGCTCATCATCCGCACCCCCTGCAACGCGTCGGGCCGGGCACCGGTGCCAGGGACCGTCGGCATCTCCAGGCAGAGCGTCTCTTCAGTCCCCCGGACGACGGGCGGCGCCGACCGAGCCAATTGCTTAATCGCTATGCTACCATACCATTTGCGCCATGGCCGCCCTCTATAGCTCCGGTCCTAGCGAGCTCGTCTTGGGCGTGGACATCGCGCGGTAGGGGGAGAGGATGGCGCGGAAGCGCCGCCCGAAGGGACAGGGGACCATCCACCGGGACGCCACCGGCCGGTACCACGTGTACGTCTACGTGGGCGGCCGACGCCTCCACCGGGTCCTCCGCACGAAGGAAGAGGCGGAAGCCGTCCGCCGCCAGCTCGTCTCCCGGCGTATGCGTGCCGCTTACGTCTCCAACCCCCACCAGCGCCTCGCCGACTACCTGGAAGCCTGGCTCGGGGAGCTGGAGAAGACGGCAGCCCGGAACACCTGGGAGAACTACCGCAGCACCTGCCGGCGCCACATCATCCCCTACCTGGGGCGCCGGCGCCTCATCGAGCTGGAACCCGCCGACGTGGCCGAGCTCCTCGCCGTCCTGCAGGAGCACGAAGGCGTCCAGGTGGCCAAGTACACGGCCACCGTCCTGAGGGTGGCGCTGAAGCGCGCCATCTCCTTGGGCCTCCTCCCCAACACGGAGGACGACGCCGTCACCCGCGCCCTGCGCGGCTGGCGGTGGCGCCGGAAAGCGTCCTCCACCGCGGGGCGGCCCCTGGAGCCGGCGGAGTTCGCCCGCCTCCTTGCGGCCACCGAGGATGCACGCCTACGGGCGGCGTGGCTGCTGGGAGGCGTCGTCGGCCTCCGCCTCGGGGAACTCCTCGGCCTCGAATGGAACGACGTCGACTTGGAGGCGGGGCAGCTCACGGTGCGGCGGCAGCGGGGCGATGCTGGCCGCACCTTCCCCCCGAAGACGGCCTCCTCGGAGCAGCCCATCCCCCTCCCGGGCAGCGTCCTCGAGGCGCTGCGGGCCTGGCGGCGCCTCCAGGCGGAGGAGCGCCTCGCCGCCGGCCCTGCCTGGGAAGGGGGCGACTACGTCCTCACCGCCAGCACCGGCCGGCCCATGAGCGCCGACGCCCTCCGCAAGGCCTTCCGCCACTGCCTCGCCCAAGCCGGGCTTGAGCCTCGCCGCTTCCACGACCTGCGGCATGGTGCGGCCACGTGGCTCGTCACTCACGGGGTGCCGCCGAACGTGGCGGCGAAGATGCTGCGGCACGCCAACCCCACCGTCACCCTGCGGGTGTACGCCGCCCACGCCCCCGAGGCTCAGGTGCGGGCGGCTGCCGACGCCCTGGACGGCCTCGTGCGGGGAGAGAGCAATAAGTAACGCGAGGTGACTTACGAAGGGCGCGGAGCGGCCCGCTTCAGATACGAAAGGGCCTAGAAATCCGTCCAAGGGGGGTAGCCGGCCGGGGCGCGAGCTTCGTTCGCGATTGTTCGCGCGCCGGGGCCGTGTCACCATGGGCACCGTGGCGCAGCGCACTTGGGGTGGCCGCTTCGAAGGGGAGATGGACCCGCTCGTCCAGGAATACACGGCCGGCGACGACGCCGACTTGTTCGCGTTCGATATCGCCGGGTCCATTGCGCACGCGCGAATGCTCGGCAAGCAGGGGATCATCCCTCCGGAAGAAGCGGAACAGATCGTCGCCGGCCTCCATGCCGTCCTCGAAGACGTGCGTGCTGGCCGGGTCCAGTGGCGCCCCGAGCTGGAGGACGTCCACACGCACGTCGAGGCACTCCTGCGGGAGAAGATCGGGCCGGTCGCGGGGAAGCTGCACACGGCTCGGTCCCGGAACGACCAAGTCGCGCTCCTCAACCGGCTCCTGCTCCGCGACCGGACCGACGCCATCGTCGCGCGCATCGAGCGATTGATCCTCGTGCTCACCGAGCTCGCTGAACGGCACGCCGCCGATCCAATGCCGGGCTACACGCACCTCCAGCGGGCTCAGCCCGTGACCCTCGGGCACCACCTGCTGGCCTATGCGGAGATGCTCCTTCGCGACCGGGCGCGGTTCCTCGATGCCCGTCGGCGCATCGACGTCATGCCCCTCGGCTCGGGGGCGCTCGCAGGCAGCCCTTACCCGCTCGACCGGGAGTACGTGGCGCGGGAGCTCGGGTTCGGTGCGGTAAGTCGCAACAGCCTCGACGCCGTGGGCGACCGGGACGTGTTCCTGGAATTCTTGGCCGCCTGCAGCATTGCCCACGTCCACCTTTCGCGCCTCGCGGAGGAGATCGTCCTCTGGGCAACGGCCGAGTTTGGCTTCGTGCAACTGCCCGATGCCTTCTCCACTGGCTCGAGCATGATGCCCCAGAAGCGGAATCCCGACGTTGCGGAGCTGGCGCGCGCGCGCACCGGCCGCGTGGTGGGGGAGCTCGTGAACCTCCTCGTGGTCACGAAAGCACTGCCCCTGGCCTACAACCGCGACTTCCAGGAAGACAAGCGCGCGACGAAAGCCGCCGCGTCGACCCTCCTGGCCACCCTTGAGATCTTCGCGGCCATGCTGCCAGCGCTTCGGTTCGATGTCGCGCGGATGCGCGCGGCGGCAGCGGAGGGCTACGCGCTCGCAACTGATGTCGCCGACTACCTGGTGCGCAAGGGAATGCCGTTCCGCCAGGCGCACGAGGTGGTAGGACGGCTGGTACGTGAGGCCGAGCGCCGCGGCTGTGAGCTTGCCGAACTCCCCTTGGACGTGTACCGCGCCGAGAGCGAGCTGTTCGAGCCGGACGTCCTCGAAATCACTGTGGATCGCGCCATCGCGGCGCGGGACGTCCCTGGCGGGACCGCCCCGCGCCGCGTGCGCGAGACGATTGCGGCGATCCGCGCCGAGCTCGGCCTGGCGACCTCACTCGGTGAGTAGCTTCAGCAGTTCCTTGGTCGCATTCGCTGCGGCGACGACCTTTGCGCGCTCCTCCTCGGTGAGGGGGAGTTCGAAGGTCCGCTGGATGCCCCCTTCGCCGAGCTGGCAGATGGTGCCAGAGAAGACGTCGTGGATGCCGTACTCACCCTGGTGGTAGACCGAGCACGGCATCAGCCGGCGCTGGTCAAGGAGGATCGCTTCGACCATCGCGATGGTCGCCGAGGACGGCGCGAAGTAGGCGCTGCCGGTCTTGTAGAGCTCGCCGATCTCGGCGCCCCCTCGCATGGTCCGGGCCACGATGGCATCGATCTGCTCTTTCGGGAGCAGGTCGGCCAAGGGGATGCCGCCGACTCGCGTCTGCGAGACCACGGGCACCATCGTCGTGTCGGTGTGCCCGCCGATGACGTAGCCGTGGACGTCGAGCGGCGACACGCCCAGCGCCTGGGCGACGAAGTACCGATACCGCGCGCTGTCGAGCATCCCTCCCTGGCCGATGATTCGCTCGCGCGGGAACCCCGAGGCTTTCATCGCCACGTGACACATGGCGTCCATCGGGTTCGAGAAGACGATGATGACCGCATTCGGCGAGTACTTCGCAGCCGCCTCGGCCTTGGCCCGAACGATGGCGGCGTTGTTGTTCAGGAGCTCCTCGCGACTCTGGCCGGGTTTCCGAGGTGCGCCCGCCGTGATGACGACGACGTCGGAACCGGCAGTCTCTTCCCAGCCGTCCGTGGCGGTAATTCGGGCCGAGAACCCTTCCCAGGCCGCCGCCTGGCCCTCGTCGAGCGCCTTGCCGTGGTGCATCGTGCCTGCGTACTGCGGGTCGTCCTGCAGGACAACATCGCAGATGTCGCGTTCGATGAGGCGCTGAGCCATCGCGCCGCCCGTCATGCCGGCGCCGACGATCGTCACCTTCTTCCGTGGCATCGAACCTCTCCGCTGCGTAGTTTCCGTCGGGGCGAGCGTAGCACGGCCCTCCGCTACGAGGTGACGGTCGGACGTCCGCTGCAGCTGGCCTAGGGGCTGGTGGCCGAAAGCTGCTGCCGGAGCGCTGCCGCTGCAGCAGCGTAGGGGGTGACACCGTCGCGCCCGACGCCCAGCGCGGTTGTCAGCTCTCCGCGGCCCGAATCGTCGGCCCACCAAGCGGGGTCGGAGCTGCGCACATGCTCGACGAGGCGCTCGTGGACAGCTTTCAGCCAGCGCAGCACGGCATCCAACGGGAGTTCGATGGTGGCGTAGGGCGCCATGGCTCGCAGACCTTCGTCGTTGATGCCGAAGAGCACGGGTCGCCGGCCGCTGGCGAGGTCTTCGAACGCCGAAATGGCGAGCCGGCCGCGTGCCGCCAGGTAGGCCGCCATTGCCTTCGCTGCCTGGCCGTGGCGCTGATTCCGAAGGCTCACAGCTGCCGCCGCCTGGAGGACGCCCCAGAGCTCAGCGAAATCCTGCTCGAGCCGGGCCGCAACCTCGTCGCGGAGCGATGTCGGCGGAGCAGTCTCCATGGGTTCATCTTCGCACAACGTGCCCCAACGGGCCCGCAGCGCGCTTCGCATGCGATACTCGGAGCGTGGAGCAGTCGCGCATCCGCAACTTCTGCATCATCGCCCACATCGACCACGGCAAATCGACCCTGGCGGACCGCCTGCTCGAGCGGACGGGGACCATCAGCCCGCGCGAGATGCAGGAGCAGGTCCTGGATTCTATGGATCTCGAGCGGGAGAAGGGGATCACCATCAAAGCTGCCGCCGCCCGCATGCGGTACGTGGCGTCCGACGGCACGGAGTACGAGTACAACCTCATCGATACGCCGGGACACGTCGACTTCACCTACGAAGTCTCCCGTTCGCTCGCCGCCTGCGAAGGAGCGCTCGTCGTCGTGGATGCGTCTCAGGGCATCGAGGCGCAGACGCTGGCCAACCTCTACATGGCCATGGAGCAGGACCTCGCCCTCATCCCCATCATCAACAAAATCGACTTGCCGCATGCAGAGCCCGAACGCGTGGCTCACGAGCTCGAGCGGGTCGTCGGCTTCTCGCGAGACGAGATCATCTTCGCCAGTGCGAAGGAGGGCATCGGAATCGACGAGATCCTCGAGGCTATCCGGCTGCGCATTCCCCCGCCGAAGGGGGATCCCGCTGCCCCGCTGAAGGCGCTCATTTTCGATTCGAAATGGGATTCCTACAAGGGGGTGGTGGCGCATGTGCGCGTGTTCGACGGGCGGATGGCAGGGCGCGAGCAGCTCCTCCTCATGCAGACGGGCGTGGCCTTCGAACCGCTGGAGTTCGGCATCTTCAGCCCGCGGATGACGCCTCTCCCGGCCCTTGAATGCGGGGAAGTAGGGTACGTGGCCACGGGGCTGAAAGACGTTGCCGATTGCCGCGTCGGCGACACCATCACGCTGCTCGCCAATCCCGCACCTGCACCTTTGCCCGGCTACCGGCGGGCGAAGCCGATGGTGTTCGCCGGGATCTACCCCACGAACCCCGATGCCTACCAGGAGCTGCGGGAGGCGCTGGCGAAGCTCGCCTTGAACGACGCGGCCCTCGTCTACGAGCCCGAATCGAGCGTCGCGCTCGGCCATGGCTTCCGCTGCGGCTTCTTGGGCTTGCTGCACATGGAAATCGTCGCCGAGCGCCTCGAACGGGAGTTCGGCCTCGAGCTGCTCATCACTGCGCCCAGCGTGGAGTACCGCGTGCTCCTTACCAACGGCCAGGAAATCGTCGTCGATCGCCCCGCCGACCTGCCGGACCCTTCGCGGATCGCCGACATCCGTGAGCCGTGGGCGAAGGTGGATATCATCACCCCGAGCCGATATGTCGGCGCGGTGATGGAGCTCGTCACGAAGCGCCGGGGCGAATTCCTGCGCATGGAGTACCTGGAACCCGAAAGCGACGTCACACCAGGCGAGGCCCGCGTGTTGCTCGAATATGCCGTCCCCATGGCCGAGATCCTGGTCGATTTCTACGACGAGCTGAAGGGCTCGACCCAGGGGTACGCGAGCCTCGATTACCAGGTCACCGAATACCGCTCTGCCGATTTGGTGAAGGTCGACATCCTCGTGAACGGCGTGCCTGTCGACGCACTCTCGCTCATCACGCACCGCTCAAAAGCCCAGGCGGAAGGCCGCAAGCTGGTCACGAAGCTGAAGGAGCTCATCCCGCGCCAGTTGTTCGATGTGCCGATCCAGGCGGCCATCGGCGGGCGTATCATTGCCCGCGAAACGATCCGCGCCATGCGGAAGAACGTCCTGGCGAAGTGCTACGGCGGCGATGTCACCCGCAAGCGGAAGCTCCTCGAACGGCAGGCCGAAGGGAAGAAGCGCATGAAGCGCGTCGGTCACGTCGAGATCCCGCAAGAGGCGTTCATGGCCGTCCTCAAGCTTCGCGACTGAGGCAACCGGGGAAGGAGGTCCCGTCTGATGGCCGTCAAGGCATTCGTCCTCATCGTCGTCGACCCCGCGAAGACCCTCGACGTGTACCGTGCGCTACGCGGCACGGAAGGGATCGCGGAGGTGTACCAGGTCATGGGGCCGTACGACATTATCGCCGTCATCGAGGTTCCCAACCTCACCGATGTGCCGGCGGTCATCAGCAAGCGAATCCGGACCATCGAGGGTGTGGAGAGCACGACTACCTGCGTCACGTTCCCCGAGGCAAATGGCTAGCCCATCGACAACTGCCGGACCCCGGAGCAAGATACGCCCATGACCGACCTCACCACCGCGCCAGGTCAAGAAGCGCTCGTTTGGTCGGGCGGCTCCGTAGTCGTCGTCTCGCTGCGGGGGAACGCGCCCGCCGAGGCCCTCGCTGCCGCACGCGACCGCATCCGCTCGCTCTGCGAGGAGTCGCCGCGGACCGGCATCCTGTTCATCCTCGACGGCCTCGTGGAGCCCGCAGCCGTCGCTGCCCTCCTCGACCCTGAGCACTGGAAAGCCACAGGCCTCCGCGTCGCCTACGCGGTTTCCAGCGAGGAGCAGTTGCTGTACCTCGAAGAGCGGATTGTGGGGCGGCCGTACGCTGCGGTGTTCGGCGACGGAGCGCTCGCGTACGGCTTCGCCGCCACGGCGGGCTGAGGCGGTTCAAAAGAGCGGCCCTGCGGGTTCCTCGCCGGCAGAGGCGCCGAGGGCGGCATCGGGCGGGAGCACCCCCGCCCACCGGAAGAGGCGCCGGCGCATGGCGGCAAGCTCGGCTTCCCCGGCGCTGCCCAGCGCCCGCTGGACCATGGCGAAGAGTGTCGTGCCGGTCAGCAGCGTGTACCGGTAGTTCTCACAGGCGATGCGCAGCGGGTCCGTGAACTGCTGCTTGCGTTGCTCGGGCGCATCCGAGCGGAAGCCGTTCACGGCCACGATCCCCTTCAGTCGTTCCCCTCGTTCGAGGAGCCTCTGCTCCAGCCTCCGCTGCAGGCGGATGTACGGCCACTCGACGACTTCCTGGGCGGCGCTCTCCGTCTCCACGAGCGCGGTCCCCTCGTCGTCGTGGATCTCCAGCGGCTCGCCCGGAGGGCTCGTCACCGCGAAGCCCAAAACCTCCAGGGCTCGGCGTACCGCGTCGGCGAAGAGGCGTGCGTCGCCCCAGACGAGCTGCCGGAGCGCGACGAGGTCGCGGTGCCGGTCGCGGATGGCTTCCAGCGCCGCCGACGCGCGCCGCAGTGCTGCCTCCGCGGCCTCGAGCTCAGCTTCGATTTGCTCGAGGCCGGGCAGCGCGAGGCTCCGCGCCCAGTACGGGGGCTGGAGTTCCGGGGCATGGCCGGCGTACACGCGGACGGCATCCACGACAGATTGCGCAAGCTTCATTCGCTGCGGCCCGCTGCTCTCCTTCAGAGCGGGGATGAAGGCGACTCTCCCCGCCAGTACCCGGAATTCGCACGCGATGGGGACGTCGGATCCTCCGCGGGCGATGACCCTGCCGTGCTCGCGGAAGGCAGCTTGTCGCTCATCGAACCATGCCCGCCACACGAACTCGTTCCGGTATTCCCGCAGGAGGCCCGCGAGGGGATGAGCCTCGTCGGCGATGCGTACCGTTTGGCCTTCACCGGGACGCAGGAGCGGCGGCCCCCACGCGGCCCCCGGCGGGGCGGGCAGCCACGAATACCGGTCCAGCCCTTCGAAGCCCACGATGCCCGGCTGCACGGCGTTGGGGCGGCCGAGCACGATGACCGTCCCGCCGTTCGCCAGGAGCCGCTCCGTCTCTTCGAAGCGGCGTCGCGCCTGTTCCGCGGCGGATACGGCGGACGCGGTCGTGGCCCCGTTCACGACGATACGGCCGTCGTGAGCCATGAACTCGGCGTTCTCCTCCACGAGGCGGCGGGCTGCTGCCGTGATGCTCTCCGGGTCGACGACCACGGCGTCGTAGTCACAGTAGGAGGGCGCCGAGAAGACGGTGTAGTTGTCAACCTCCGGGTTGGGGAGCGCGCAGCCGATGGCGAGGAGTCTCACGGCGTGTTCCCCCATTCACCCAAGAGCCGCGTGAGATGCTCCACGACGAGTGGCCGGGCTTCGGGCCGCCGGAGGGCCATCGCGACCGAAGCCGCCAGCCAGCCCGCCGGGCGCCCGGTATCGAAGCGCTCACCTTCGTACCGCAGCGCGTAGACGGGCTCCCCGGCGGCGATTTGGCTGGCAATGGCGTCGGTGATCTGGAGTTCACCCCCGGCGCCCGGCTTGATGCGGTCGATGTGGTCGAGAATCGTCTCCGAGAGCACATACCGCCCGACGATGCCGAGGTTCGATGGGGCTCGCTCGGGTGGCGGCTTCTCCACCACCGCGCGCAGTCGTACGGGGTTCCCTTCGCCGTCCGGCGCCACGATGCCGTATTGCGGGATGTCCGCACGCGGGACTTCGTGCACGGCGATGACGGTTCCGCCGGTGTGCTCGTACGCTTCGACGAGCTGGGCGGCGCAGGGCCGCTGCGAGAGGATGAGGTCGTCGGGGAACATGAGCAGGAAGGGTTCCTCGCTGATGTACTCCCGGGCGCAGCGAACGGCATGGGCGATGCCCAGCGGCGCGTCCTGCCAGGCGAACGCGTACTCGGCCAGGTGGGCCGGCCGCTCCACGACGTCGGCCAGGGCGTGCTGCCCCCGCTCCCGGAGCCATCGCACCACCCGGCCGTTCGGCGCGAAGTGTTCGCGGATGGCCTCCTTCCCTTCGGCGATCACGAACACAATCCGGCGGATACCGGATGCGACCGCCTCCTCGACGGTGAGCTGGATGAGGGGCGTATCGAAGACGGGCAGCAGCTCCTTCGGGACAGCCTTGGTGGCAGGGAGCATCCGGGTTCCGAGGCCCGCCGCGAGGATGACCGCCGTCCGCACGGGTTTCACGTTCGCCATACTACGGAGGTGCGCCCTTCCCGCATATACACGGCCCGGGTGCGGCTGCTATCATCGACTCTCGCGTGAAGCGGAACGCAGTAGAAGGATAGACGGCAGGATTGAGGAAGCGACGAACCAAGGCGCCGCCGAAGCCGACTCCCCCCGAGCCCCGCGTCAACGAGCGCATCCGTGCCCCTGAAGTCCGCCTCATCGATGAGGAGGGGCGGCAGATCGGCATCGTGAAGACGTCCGAGGCGCTCGCCATGGCTCGGGAGCGTCAGGTCGACCTGGTGGAAGTAGCGGCGAACGCGAACCCGCCGGTCGCCCGGCTTATGGATTACGGCCGCTACAAGTACGAACAGTCGAAGCGCGAACGGGAGGCCCGCAAGCACCAGCAGCACGTGGAGCTGCGGGAGGTGCGGATGAAGCCGAAGATCGACGAACACGACATCGACTTCAAGGTGCGCACCGCGGAAAAGCTCCTCCTCGAGGGCGACAAGGTGAAGATCACGGTCATGTTCCGCGGGCGGGAGATCACCCACCCGCAGATCGGGAAGAACCTGCTCGACCGTGTCGTCGCGAGGTTGGAAACTATCGCTAGCGTCGAGAAGCCGGCGGCGCTCGAAGGGCGTCACATGTCGGTCATCCTCGCGCCCGACAAGAAGAAGCTCGCCGCTCGCGCCCGCGAGGCCGAATCTGCAGCGAAGGCGGCCGAACAGCCGCCCGCCGAGGCTGGCGAGCCGCCCGTCGCCGCCGCACACGAGGAGTAGCACCGTGCCGAAGCTGAAGACCCACAAGGGAGCCGCAGCCCGCTTCCGCCTCACCGGAAACGGCAAGCTCATGCGCATGTACGGCAACCGGAACCATATGCGCCGCAAGAAGCGGCCCGCTGTCCTCCGCAAGTACAGCCGCACGTTCCCCGTGGCGCCCGGCCAAGCCAAGAAGATCCGCCGGGTCCTCGGCGTGTAGCACCGAAGGAGTGAGCTCATGAGCCGCGTCAAGCGAGGCGTCACTGCCCACCGCCGCCACAAAAAAGTCCTGGCGCTTACCAAGGGGCACCGCGGCCAACGTCACCGGATTTTCCGCCGTGCCAACGAGAGCATGCTCCATGCCCTCCGGTACAACTACGAAAACCGCAAAGACCGGAAGGGCGACTTCCGCTCGCTCTGGATCGTGCGCATCAACGCCGCCGCGCGTCAGCACGGTCTCAGCTACAGCCGGCTGATGTACGGACTCCGGAAAGCCGGCATCGAGCTCGATCGGAAGAGCCTTGCCGACCTTGCCGTCGCCCGGCCCCAGGCGTTCGATGCCGTGGTTGAGCGAGCGAAGGCAGCGCTCGCGGTCGGCTGACGCGCCGCAACTCACGCTACCCTGCGCCGCGTCTGCAAGAAGTCGGACGCGGCGCTCTCGTCTTGGTCGTCAGCGGCCGGACCACGTCGGTCTGGGCATGCGTGCGAGGCCGAGGGCGTAGGCAGCGGCCGCGAGCGTCCCGATGACGGGCACGTCGATCCAGAGGCCGAGGAACTCGCTCGAATCCCGGGCGTAGACGGCGACGTGGAGGGCGTCGACGGCGTAGGTCAGCGGGTTCGCCAGCGCCAGCCCTTCCAGCCACAGGGGCAGGTCGCGGATGGGAAAGAACGCACCGGAAAAGAAGAGCAGGGGGAACAGGGCCAGGTTCATCACCAGATGGAACCCTTGCATCGTCTGGATCCGTGTGGCCAGTGCCTGCGCGAGGCCCCCGAGGAGCAGGTTCAGCGCCACCACTACGCCGAGCGCGAGCAGGACGCCGCGCGCGTAGCCGTACTGCCAGCCGAGCTCTGTGAATGGCGCGGCGAGGCCCAACACTGCCATCGCCTGCAGCGAACCGATGGCGACGCCCGCCAGGGATTTCCCGAGCACGATGACCCGGGGGTGGTGCGGCGTCACCAGCAGCGCCCGCAGCATGCCTGTGTCGCGGTCCCGGTAGTAGGAAGCGCTGCTGAACGTGGACGAGAATACCGATGTCATCACCACGACGCCCGCTACTAGGTAGGCCGTGAAGTTCCCCGCCGGCAGATTCGATGGTTGGAGCCCATGCGAGACGCCTGTGCCGAGGAAGAGCAGGATGAGGAGCGGCGTCAGCATCGAGGAGTAGAGCTGAGAACGCGAACGCACGACGGCGCGGAGGTCGCGGAGTGCGAGCGCGGCTGCTGCCCCCATCAGATGACCCCTTCACGTTCCCGGACGCGCCCCCCGACGTGCGCGAAGTAGGCGTCAGCGAGGGTCGTCGGGTGGATTTGCACGCTGGTGATGCGGCGGCCTGCCAAGGCGAACAGCTTGGGGACGAGGATGCTCGCGTCGTCCGTGGAGACCCGCACGGTGTCCCCGTCCTGCACCACGTCCCCCGTTTCCGGGAGGCGGCGGACGGCTTCCAGCTCGCCGTCGGTTGGGTCGGCCCAGCCCACGACCACCGTTTCCGACCGCAGGCCGCGCTTCAGCTCGGACGGCGTACCCGCGGCGAGCACCCGGCCGTCGCGGACGAATGCTGCCAGTTCACACACGGCGTCCGCCTCGGCGAGGTCGTTCGTCGCGAACAGGACGGTCGTGCCCCGGTCGCGGGCGTCTCGGACGAGCTTCCAGAAGGCCTCCCGCTCCGCAGCGTCGATGCCCGTCGTGGGCTCGTCCAACACGAGGAGTTCCGGCTCGTGGAGGAGCGCTCGTGCTGCCTCGAGGCGTCGGCGCATACCGCCGGAGAGGGTATCGATCCGGTCGGCGGCGCGCCCCGCGAGCCCGACGGCCGTTAGCAACCGGTCGGCACGGGCTCGCGCTTCGTCGCGGCTGAGCCCGTACAGCCGCCCGAACAGCACCAGGACCTCCCGGGGCGTCATCAGCGGGTCGAGGGAGCTCTCCTGGGAGACCACGCCCACCCGGCGCCGTAATGCAGCCCGCGGCGCTTCCCCGAGCACGCGCAGCGCTCCCTCCGATGGCGCCCGCATCTCGGCGACCAGGGAGAGAAAGGTGCTTTTCCCGCTCCCGTTCGGACCTAGGAGCCCGAAGAGACTGCCTTTCGGGACTGCGAGGGTAAACCCGTCGAGCGCGCGGCGTGCCCCGTAGGAGAAGACGACCCCCCGGGCTTCCACAGCCAGCACCGGGGCAGCTTCGTGCATCCTGCTGCGAGTGTCTCACGGAGCGGCGCTGCGGGCCAGCTTGCCGGCGCTCAGGCGGCCGTAAGGTTCACCACCAGGGACTGCATCATCCACAGGAGGAGGATGGCTGCCAGGGGGCTGAGGTCGATGAACCCCATCGGGGGCAGGATGCGGCGGATCGGATCGATGATTGGCTCCGTGACGCGGAAGAGGAGCTGGTAGAGGGCGCTCGACGGGTCGATCGGAAGCCAGCTCACCAGCGCCCGCGCGATGATCGCCCAGGTGAGAATCTGCAGGAAGGTCAAGGTGAACTGGGCGACGTAGGGGTCCATCCGGCGTACCACGCCTCGCGCTGATGTCCTCATGGTACCAGAGGGCGCTCCGCTGCTCACCCGGAGGCGAGGCGGTTTACCACGCTCAGCATGAGGTAGAGGAGCAGAAGGACAACCATGGGGCTCAGGTCGATCATCCCGAGACGGGGGAGCACCCGCCGTATGGGCTCGAGCAGCGGTTCCGTCAGGCGGACGAGAAACCGGTAGTACGGTGCATGCGGGTCGACCGGAAACCAGCTCAGGATGGCCCGCAGGAAGATGGCCACGATGAGCGCGTAGATGAAGAGCCGGAAGAGGGCTGCGATGGCAGGGTCCATCAGCCCTCGCCCAGCTCGAGTGCCCGCTGGTAGGCTGCGCGCACGGCATCGATGACGGCGGCGCGAAACGCCGCTCGCTCCATCGCGAGCAGGCCGGCGGCGGTGGTGCCCGCCGGCGAGGTTACCATGGCTCGGAGATCGGCCGCGCTTTTCCCCGCCTTCTGGGCGTACACGGCCGCCCCGAGAATCGTCTGCCAGACGAGCTCTTCGGCCTGGTTCCGCGGCAGGCCGATGCCCACCGCGCCTTCGATGAGCGCCTCGGCGAAGAGGAACACGTAGGCAGGCCCGCTGCCACTTACGGCGGTGGCCATGTCGATCTTCCGCTCATCGCTCACGAAGAGCTCCCGGCCGAGTGCTGCAAGCAGCTTGGCCACGAACGCCCGCTGCTCGGCCGTGACGTCGTCGCTGCAGGTCCATACGCTCATGCCCGCCCCCGCCGCTGCCGGCGTGTTCGGCATTACCCGAACGATCCGCCGGTGTTCGAAGTGCGTCGCCAGGCGCCGCATGGGCACGCCGGCAGCGATCGAGATGAGCAGCGCGTCGTCCCGCAGGGAGCCGCGGACGCCGGGGATGTCCTGGGGCTTCACGGCAATCACCACCGCGTCGGCCTGCCGCATGGGCCCCTCGCAGGCGTCCGTCACTTCGACGTCGTACTCGCTGCGCAGCTGCAGGCGCCGGTGCTCGGCGACCTCGCAGACGGTCACATCCTGCGGCTCGACGACATGCTGGCGCAGGGCAGCAGCCAGGAGGGCTTCGCCCATGATGCCGCCGCCGATGATGACGAGCTTCAACGTGGCGCTCCTTCGAACAGCGCCCGGCCGATCCGGACGTGGGTTGCCCCTTCTTCGATGGCGACTTCGAAATCGTTCGACATCCCCATCGACAGTTTCGGAAGCCCGTACGCTTGTGCAAGCAGCCGCAGCTGTCGGAAGACGGGTCGTACTGCCTCGGGGTCGTCCACGGCGGGAGCGACGGTCATGAGTCCCACGAGCTGGATGCCCGGCAACGCCCTGGCCGTCGCGACAAGCTCCGGGAGCTCCTCGGGCGCGCAGCCGTGTTTCGTCGGTTCGCGGGCGACGTTCACTTCGAGGAACACCTCGACGGGGCGAACGGCCCTCCGTGCCACCGCCTCGAGCACCGCCGCGTTGTCGATTCCGTGGAACACATCGAAGGCGGCGAGCGCCCGCGCGGCCTTGTTCCGCTGGAGATGCCCGATCAGATGCCAACGAAGCCCCTGCACGCCCGCTGCCTCGGCCGCCCGACGCTTCGCTTCACCCTCCTGGACGCGGTTCTCGCCCGCATCGGTGATGCCTGCGCGCCAGAGCGCAGCGACGTCGGCAAGGGGGCGGCCTTTCGTCACCGCGATCAGCGTGACCTCGGCCGGTGCCCGTGCGGCGCGGGCGCAGGCCGTGGCAATCCGTTGCTGCACGCGGACCAGGTTGGCGGTGATGCGCGTTTCGGCCGTCGACGGCGCGATGGTCATCGGGGCATCTCCGGAGGATGACGCCACTCCCAGAGCGCTCGCGCGGCGAGCCCGCCGAGCCCGAGGATGACGGCGCCGAGTGCCGCGAGCGGGCTGATGGCGAAGAGCCAGAAGAGGAGGAAGAGCCCTCCGATGGTGCCGAAGAGGATGGCGAGTGGGAGGGCGAGGGTGCGGAAGACGATGCCGATGATGGCGAACGTCTCGCGCCAGCTGCCGGGAGGCGGCTCCGAACCGCGGCCGTGGTAGAACCCCATCGCCACCAGCATACGCTGAGGGGGCAAGGGCAGCGCTGGGAACCCTCCCGGCGCTGCCCCCTCATTCAGAAGTCCCTTCCAGGGATCCGGATATCCTCGGCCGGGGGCGCCGGGTTCGGAATGCCCGCCATGAGCTGGCTGGGGACGAGCATCCGTAACTCGTCGAGCGTCCACTTCCCGTGCTTGTAGATGTTCCGGAATGGCGGGTAGAGGTCGGCGAGCAGCCCGATGTGCCCGCCGGCAACCTGGAAGATGCGCCCGTTGATGTTCCAGGCCTCGTCGAGCAGCAAGTAGATGGTCATGGGCGCCACCATATCGGGCGTCCGCATCGTCGCTGCCTCCTCGGCCGCCCGATTGGCGGTCGGCTGAGCAATCGTCCCAGCGCCGGCGATGCCGCGCTGCGCCCGCAGCTCGCGCGCCTGCTGCGGTACGGTCGCGGTGAGGCGCGTCTGCGCTCCGGGAGCGATCGCGTTGCACGTCACACCGTACCGTCCGAGGTCGCGAGCCACGACGCGTGTGAGCCCCGCGACGCCGGCCTTCGCGGCGCCGTAGTTCGCCTGTCCCGAATTCCCCTGCAGCCCCGAGACCGACGTAAAGTTCACGATCCGGCCGTACCGCTGCTGGCGGAAGAGGACCGAGGCCGGCTTGATGGTGGTGAAGTGCCCCTTCAGGTCGACCCGGATGACGTCGTCCCACTCCTCTTCGGTCATGTTGAAGATCATCCGGTCGCGGAGGATGGCGGCCAGGTTCACGAGGCCGTCGAGCCGCCCCCAGGTGTCGAGCGCGGTGCGGATGACGCTCTCGCCGCCCTCCATCGTCGAGACGTCGGCGAAGTTCGGCACGGCCTCGCCGCCCATCTTCCGGATCTCCTCCACCACCTGTTCGGCGGGACCGTTGTCATGGCCGGTTCCGTCGGGATTGACGCCCGGGTCGTTCACGACCACGCGCGCACCTTCGGAGGCTGCCAGCAGGGCGCATTCCCGGCCGATGCCGCGCCCCGCGCCGGTCATGGCGATGACCTTCCCTTCGAGCAGGTTGCCCACGGTGGCACCGCCTATTCAGGGAGGCGGACGGTGGCCGAACCGGGGGACGTCTTCTGGCCTTCCGGATTTTCGGTCCAGATCTCGAGGTCGACCAGCTTCTCGCCGTCCTTCTCGTACTTCCGCGTCACGATGCCCCGGCAGATGATGTCCTGGTTCGGGTAGTCCATGCCCCGATAGCTGCAGCCGAAGCGCTTGATGCGGCCCTCGTTCCCAATCCAGTCGTGGAGGAGCTGGCCGAGGAACGCGTGCTTGAGCGCCCCGTGGACGATGATGTTCTTCAGTCCCGTGGCGAGGGCGAAATCCTTGTCGTAGTGGATCTGGTAGAAATCGCCTGATGCCGCGGCCCACATCACCAGTTGCTGCGTGCTGCAGTTCTTCTTCAGCGGGGGAATCTCCATCCCTTCGTGGACTTCGCTCCAGCGAGCGCCCATCGCTCTCCCTCCTTTCGAGTTAGTAGCGGATGGTCGTGCCCGTCATGATGGCTACGACCTTGCCTTCCTGGTTCCGGTAGACCGTCTTCATCGTCATGATGAGCATGTCGCCGATGCTTCCCCGGCGCTCCTGCACGTCGGCCAAGTACGACGTCGCGGTGAGGACATCGCCGGCACAGATGTCGTCGAAGTACTCGATCTCCGTTCCCCCGTTCAGCACGCGGTGGAGTGGTCGGCCAGGCTGGGGCAGGTTCATCCGCCGGCCGCCGAACGCGTCGCTCGTGCGCGGGTTGTAAACAGGCGTGCCCAGGTAGCCGGGGGGTGCGGGGAGGCTGCGGTAGCCGGCAGCCTTGGCGGCCTCTTCGTCGTAGTACACGGGGTCGGTATGGCCGACGGCGCGGGCGAACATGCGGATGGAGGTCTTGTCGACCTCGACAGTCCACGGTTCGCTCTCTTTGCCGATGGCCGCGCGCAGCCCATCGGTGATGAGCCCTAGCGAGGGAGTGGCTGACTCCGTCACGGTTTCTCCTCCCTTCTATGGCGAGTGTGCGCTGCAACGATAGCCGAGCCCGCGTGAGGCGTAAACCGCGTGCTGGGCTGCCGGACCTTCTCGCCGCGCGCGAAGATCGGGGTTTCGTTCCCCATTCTCCTCGTGTTCCGCACGGCGAAATCGGGGAAATGCCAATACGGAGCGCCGGGTGCGGCCGCCTAGCCTGGGGTCAGCACGGCAGCAGGTGGTCGCATGCAGCAGAGCCTGTCGCTCGCCTCGCTCCGCGAATGGTGGAACAGCCTCCCCCGAGCGCGCCAGCTCGCCGCGGCCGGGCTCGCGGTCGTGGCCCTGGCGGCGCTCTTCTACGTGGTGTCGCTTTCGCGGAAGCCGAACCTGGTGGTGGCATACAGCGGCCTCGCCCCCGAGGATTCGGCGGCCATCGCCGACCAGCTCGAGAAGGATGGCATCCCCTACCAGATCGGTGCCGGCGGGTCCAGCGTGGCGGTCCCCGCCAACAAGGTCGCCGAAGTCCGCATCAAGCTCGCGCAGGCGGGCCTCCCGAAGGGCGGCGGCGTCGGGTTCGAGCTCTTCGACCAGACGAAGTTCGGCGTCACCGATTTCGAACAGAAGGTGAACTTCCGGCGCGCGCTCGAAGGTGAGCTGGCCCGGTCCATCAATACCCTCGATGCTGTCCGCGCCAGCCGCGTCCACATCAACATTCCCGACGAGACGCTCTTCCGCGAGGACGAGAAGCCGGCCACGGCGAGCGTCCTGCTCCAGCTGCGCCCCGGAGCTTCCCTCTCGGACGACCAGATCCGCGGCATCGTCAACCTCGTCGCCAATTCGGTCGAAGGGCTGGAACCGAAGCACATCACGGTCATCGACCAGAGCGGGCGGGTGCTCTACGACGGCGCTGCGGCCGACGGGAACTTCGTATCCGGGGCAACGACGACGCAGCTCGAACTCCAGCGCCAGTACGAGCTCGCCTTGCAGCGGGACCTGGAGAACACGCTGGCCAAGGTCGTCGGCCCGGGCCGCAGCGCGGTCACCGTGCGCGCCCTCCTCAACTTCGACGCGGTGACCGAGACGTCGGACCAGTTCGCCTCACCCGAGAACGCTGTCGTCCGGAGCCAATCGACGGTGACGGAGACGTTCACCGGCACGAACCTCACCGTGGGAAACATCCCCGGCACGGGCACGAACGGGGGGCCGAACGCGGGAGCAGGGACGAACGCCACGGGCAACAGCGAGTACACGCGTACCGAAACCACCGTCAACAACGAGATCTCCCGCACGACTACCACGACGGTGCGAGCTCCTGGCCGCGTGGAGCGGCTGAGCGTCTCCGTCGTCCTCGACGAGAGCGTCCCCGCCGCGCAGGAGTCGGCCATCATGAGCGCCGTCGCAGCGGCGGTCGGTCTCGACCAGACGCGGGGCGATACCTTGTCGGTGACGCGTCTCCCCTTCGACGCGAGCGTGCGCGAAGCCTTCGTGTTCGAGGGCGGGTCGGCGTTCGCCCAGTACCTGCAGTACGTCCGCTACGTGCTCCCAGTGTTGGCGGTGGTGCTGGCCTTCGTGTTGGTGATGCTGCTGGCGCGCTCGCTCGCCAAGCGGCAGCAGGCGTGGCTGCGTTCCGTCCCCCAGCCGCGGATGACGGCGACTGTGGAGCCGCCGCCGGCGGTGGCGCCGGCCCCTGAGCTGCACCCGCTGCCCGACCCTACCGAGGAGCGGGTGCTGAAGCTCGCAGCGACGAACCCCCGCGCTGTCGCCGACGTGGTCCAGACCTGGCTCCGTGAGGAGAGTGCGTAGCCCGTGAGCCGCGAAGACCGCCTCACCGGACGCCGGAAGGCCGCAGCGCTGCTCATCACGCTGGGGAAGGAGCGGTCTGCCGAGGTGCTCCGCCACCTGAGCGATGACGACATCGAGCAGCTCACCTGGGAGATTTCGGCGCTCGGCGAACTCCGCCCGGAGCAGCGCCGGGCCGTGCTCGAGGAGTTCCAAGAAGCCGCGGTGGCTCGGAACGTCATCTCCCTCGGGGGTCTCGAGTACGCAGAAGAGCTCCTGCGGCTCGCTCTCGGTGAAGAGAAGGCTTCGCAGCTCATCGATCGGCTCTCCGCCGCGTCTCCGTCCGTGCCGTTCGGCTTTCTCCGCCATCTCAACGTCCAGCAGCTCACGCACTTCCTCGTGAACGAACACCCTCAGACGATCGCGCTGCTCCTCTGCTTCCTTCAGCCCGAGAAGGCGGCGCAGGTCCTCTCGGCCCTCGAGCCGGACCTCGCGGCCGACGTTGCCGAGCGCATCGCCGCCATGGAGCGCGCCAGCCCCGACATCCTCGCGGAAGTGGAAACGGTCATCCGCCGGAAGCTCTCGGCGGTGCTGCAGCCGTCGCGCGAGCTGCGAGCCGTAGGGGGCATCGAAACGCTGGTGAACATCCTGAAGCACACGAGCCGCCTCACGGAGAAGACGATCATCGAGGCGCTGGAAGACGAGGCGCCGGACGTCGCCGAGCAAGTGAAGAAGCGGATGTTCGTCTTCGAGAACATCGCCCAGCTCGACGACCGCTCCATCCAGCGCATCCTCCGCGAGGTGGAAGTGCGCGACCTTGCCCTCGCGCTGAAGGCGACCCCGGAGAACGTCAAGGAGGCGATCCTCCGCAACATGTCCCAGCGTGCCGCCGCCATGCTCCGCGAGGACATGGAGGCCATGGGTCCCGTTCGGCTGCGCCAAGTCGAAGAAGCCCAGGCCCGGATCGTCGAGGTCATCCGCCGGCTCGACGAGGCCGAGGAAATCGTAATTGCCCGCGGAGGCGACGATGAGCTCGTCGTCTAGCCGTCGGTCGCGGCTCCTCCGTGCAGCTTCACCTCGGGGGGAAGTCGTGGTGGCCCCCGGCAGCTCCTCGCTTGCCGAGGCGGTACCCATCGCTGCGCCCTTGGCTACCGCTGCCGACATCGTGGCTGCGGCCGAACGACGCGCCGCGGAGATCGTCGCCGCCGCCGAGCGCCGTGCGGCCGAACTCATTGCCAGCGCGGAGGACGTGCGCGAGGCGGCACGGCGTGAAGGCTACGCCGAAGGGCTGGCAGCGGCCCGAGCGGAGGCGGAGGCGCAGTTCACCGCCTACCTCGACCTCGCCCGGGCCGCCGCGCAAGAGGGCAAGCGCATCCGCGACCAGCTGGCGAAGCAGTCCCTGGCGGTCGTCGCCCGGGCGGTCGAGCTCGCCCTGCGGCGCATCGTGCCCGATTGGTACGAGTCCCATCCGGATTCGATCATCGCGGTCTGCGAAGATGCCCTGCGTCTCGCGCCCAGCGAGCAGGTCCTCTCCATCCGTGTCCATCCTTCCCTCGCTGGTCGGGTCGAGGTGGCCTTGGGAGAGCTCGGCCGGTACGTGCGCCCGGACGCCGGCGTCGAAATCGGCGGCTGCATCGTCGACCTCGAGGGCGGGACTATCGACGCGACCCTCGACGCTCGGCTCGGCAGCCTGGCACAGGCGCTGCAGCGCGCTGCCGGAGGCTGGGAGCCATGAGCGCGGAGCTCCTCTACGAGGCCATCGCCCGCGCGCCGCTCTACCGGCGCGAAGGCACCGTGGTCGCGGTGCTCGGCGACACGGTCAGCGTGCGGGGGGTGCCGCTTCTCCCCGACGAGATGGTCGCCATCGCAGATCCTGCCGGGCGTCCGCTCATCGCCCAGGCTTCGGGAACACGGACGGCCGCGGCACGCGTCACGGTGCTGGAGCGCGGCGGCATTGAGGTCGGCGCGAGGGTGCGAGCGATGGGCCGGGGCCTCGAAGCCCCTGTCGGGGAGGCGCTGGTAGGTCGGGTCCTCGATGGCCTAGGACGACCGCTGGACGGTCGGCCGCTCCCGCGTTCTCTCCGCTGGGTGCCCGCCGACGCGCCGCCTCCGCCGGCCCTCGAACGGCCGCCGATCCGGCGCTCCCTCGCCACGGGCGTCCGCGCGGTCGATGGCTTCCTCACCCTAGGCCGCGGCCAGCGGGTGGGTATCTTCGCCGGCTCCGGAGTCGGCAAGAGCACGCTGCTCGGCATGCTGGCCCGGGGGACGACCGCCGAGGTGACCGTGTTGGCGCTCATCGGGGAGCGCGGCCGCGAGGTGCGGGAGTTCATCGACCACGACTTGGGTCCCGACGCGCTGGCGCGCTGCGTCGTGGTGGCCTCGACGAGCGACAACCCACCGGCGATGCGGCTCGGAGCCGCGAAGGTGGCCACGGCCATCGCCGAAGGGTTCCGCGACGAGGGATGCGACGTCCTCCTGCTCTTCGATTCGCTCACGCGCGTGGCGATGGCCCAGCGTGAAATCGGCCTTGCCGCCGGCGAGCCGCCGACGACGCGCGGCTATCCCCCTTCCGTCTTCTCGGTGCTTCCGCAGCTCGTCGAGCGCGCAGGCCCCTCGGCTCGCGGCTCGATCACGGCCATCTACACAGTACTCGTCGATGGCGACGACCTCGACGAGCCGATCGCGGACCTGGCGCGTGCCACCCTCGACGGCCACATCGTCTTGTCGCGCGCTCTGGCGAACGCCGGCCACTACCCGCCCATCGACGTCCTCGCCAGCGTGTCGCGGCTTGCGCCGAAGGTCGCGTCGGCCGACCACCTGGCGGCCGCCACCCGCCTCCGCAGCCTCCTCGCCGCCTACGAAGAGGCCCGCGACCTCATCGCCATCGGCGCCTACGTCCGGGGCGCCGATCCTCGGGTCGACGAGGCCATGGACCTGCGGGGCGACCTCGAGGCGTTCCTCCGCCAGCGTCCGGACGACCTCACGCCCTTCGACGCTGCCGTTCGCCGGCTGCAGGAGATAGCCGGCATGTCCGGCCAGGCACCGGCTGCGGACGCCATGTGGAGGGATGCCGCATGAACCGCTCGCTCCGCCGTATCGCCCGGCTGGTTGCCTACCGCGAACGCCTCGAGCGGGTGGCCGAGCGGTCGCTGGCCGACGCTCGGCGGGCGGCGCTCATCCGCGCCGAGCGTCTGGCGGCGACGCGATCGGCGCGTGAGCTCCTCCTGCGCGAGGGCGGGCCGCCAGGACGCGGTCCCGTGGAGCTGGAGCTGCTCCTCACCGGACAGGCGCACGGGCGCGAGCTCCTCCGCCTCGCGGAAGCGCAGGCCGCAGCCTTGGCCCATGCCCGGGAGCGGGAGCGCGAACGACTGGCGGCACTGCTCGACCGGCGTCGCGAGCGTCGTGCCCTCGAGCTGCTCTTCGAGCGCCGGCGGGCCCAGTGGCTGCGCGAGGAGCGGCGCCGGGCCATCGAACGTCTCGACGAATTCGCGTCCGTCCGTTGGTGGCGGAGCCGCACCGGGGAGGAGGATGCCTCATGAGGATTTTCGGCGACCGCGCGTTCGAGGTGATCACCGACTGGCTGGACGGCCTCGCCCAGCGGCGCCAGGCCATCGCCGACAACATCGCCAACATCGACACGCCGGGCTACCAACGCAAGGAGGTGGACTTCGAAACGGTGCTTCGGCGGGAACTGGGGAGCGCACGCCGGACGCTCGCCGTCACCAACCCTCGCCACATCGCCGTGCCCCCGTCCTCCGGCGGGCAGAACCTCCAGGCCGCGCAGCGCCTCACCAGTTCCCGCCTCGACGCCAACACCGTGGATATCGACCAGGAGATGGTCCTCCTCTTCGAGACGCAAGCCCGCTACCAGGCGGCGGCGACGGCCATCAGCCAGAAGTTTGCCCAGCTGCGCAACGTCATCCGCGGCGCCTAGGAGGAGACACGCCATGGGGTTCTTCAGCACCATCTCCGCCATCACCTCCGGCCTCTCGGCCCAGCGAGTCCGCATGGACGTGGTGAGTGCCAACGTGGCCAACATCGACACGACGCGCACGCCCGACGGCGGACCCTACCTGCGGCGAGTCGTCCGCTTCGCCTCGGCCGACCAGGTGCCCTTCGCTGCCTTCGTTCGGCGGTTTACTGGCGCACCGGCGAACGGCGTCGTCCTCACGCAGGTGGGTGTCGATACCGTCACGCCGACCCGGCAGGTGTACGACCCTGGCCATCCCGATGCCAACGCCGACGGCTACGTCGAGCTTCCGAACGTCGACCTCGTGACCGAGATGACAGACCTCGTCTCGGCCAACCGCTCCTACCAGGCGAACGCCACTGTGCTGAACGCGATCAAGCAGATGGCGCTCCGGGCTCTCGATATCGGCAATCGGTGAACTCCCCCCAGGCACATCGGGACGAGGAGGCGTGAAGCATGGAGATCGGCCGGATTCAGAGCGCATTGCCTCAGGTCCAAGCTGGAACGCGTGAGCAGCCCGCCGGTTCAACTGGCTTCGCTGACCTGCTCGGCCGCGCGCTCGCGCAGCTGCAGGCCATCAGTGAGAACGCCAACGCGAAGGTCGAGGCGCTCGCGACAGGTCAGGACGTGGAGCTGCACGACGTGATGGTGGCCTTGGAGATGGAGAGCCTCGCCATCAGCCTCGCCACCGAAGTCCGGAACAAAGCGGTCGAGGCCTACCAGGACATCGCGAGGATGCAGATCTGATGGACGCACCGCTCATCGCGCCCGTTCCTTCCGCTCCGACCTTCCCTGGCGGCTTCGGCGACCTCGCGCCGATCATCCCTGCTGGCCAGCCCGATGGCGCCGGCGATCCCTTCGCCGCCCTGCTGCTCGGTCTCCTCAGTGCTAGAGAGCGAGAAAGCGACGCGGACCAACTGCCAGCGCTCCCTTTCCTCGAGCAAGTTGAGCGTCCCGTACCCGACCGGGGCGACGGGCTCGTGGCGGCGCTGGTTGCGCTCGCCTGGATGCCTGCAAATTCGGCCGCGCCGGTGCCCAGCGAACCGATCGCCGATTCCTCCCACGCATCGGCGGCCGTCGCGGCGGAAGTGCCGCTCCTGCCGATGACCGTAGCGGTGCTCGGGGCGGCCGATACGCCGATGCCCGGATCCTCGCCAGCGGCACCCGCTCCACCGGAGGATGCCCTCGCCGCAGCAACGCCGTCTGCACCTGCCGGCCTGACCGTGCCCGCGCTGGAAGCCGAAGGCCCGGCGCCGCTGGCGGTGGAGCGTTCCGGCGAGACACCCCCTCTGCCTCCGGTCACGAGCGCGGCCGAAAGCCTCAGCGACGTCGAGGAGCCCTTGGCCGGCCCGCTGGCGCCGCCTCCGGAATCGCCGGAGGGCGAAGGGCGCGCGGTCCGCACCGTCGGGAGCGCGCCACAGGAGGTACCGCCGGGTGACGAGGCCGCAGCAGTACAGCGGCCAGGGCGCGGCCCAGTCGTGGCGCAGCTAGTGCACGACCTCGACCCGGAAGAGCGCGGTGTTCGCGGCTCGCCGCGCGCTTCGGAAACGGCTCTCGCCCACGCCGATTCGCGCTCGGCTGTGCAGCGAAGCGTACCGCCGAGCGAGGGCGTCCCCTCTGCGCCGGCACCGGCGCCGATCCTGCAGTCGGCGAGCCAGCCAAACGCCGCGCCCCTTCCGGCAGCCGCGCCGCAGGCAGCCTCGCTCCCCGAACCGATGCGCCCCGTCGCCGACGCGGTCGTGGAACTCGGCAAGGGCGGCCGCGAGGCGCGCATCCGCCTCGACCCGCCCGAGCTAGGCGACGTCGTAGTCCGCATCCAGCGTGGCCCCGAGGGCCTCCACATTGACGTTCGCGTCGACCGGCCCGAGACGCTGCAGCTCTTCACCGTTCACCGCGCCAGCTTCGAACTCCAGCTCAGTCAGCGGGGGCTCGCCGTTGCGGGGCTGGCGATCGACCTCGGGAGCGGCGGTGCCGGCGGTGACGGGGCGGGCGATGATGACCCGCCCATCCGCGCCGATGGCGGCTTCGGGGAGCTCCTCGGTATCGAGAAGCCCGCGCCGTCGCCGCTCCAGCGCCGGGCGCGGCTCGCGTACAACCCCGACGGCCGCCTGGTGCTGTGGGCGTAGGAGGCTGGCATGTCCACGTTCAACGTCGACCCTGTCACCGCTCTCCAGAACGCGACCTACCAGCCTGCAAAGGGCACAGGCGACCAGGGCATCGACAAGGTCGATTTCCTGAAGCTCATCGTGGCCCAGCTGCGCAACCAGAATCCGCTCGACCCGCAGAGCGACACAGACTTCATCGCCCAAATGGCGCAGTTCGAGGCGCTGAATCAGATGCGCCTGGTGGCGGAAGGGATGAAGGCGATGCAGGGCATCTCCGAGCTGACGGCCGCCGCCGGCCTCATCGGCCGCGAGGTCGTGGGTCGCCAGAGCGTGGCCATCGACGTCGTCCGCGACCTCGTCGCCCGCGAACGCTTCGGCGCACCCTTCGCCCAACTCACCTCGGCCCAGCGCCAGGAGGTGAACGCCGACGAGCGCGTCCAGGCGGCTGCCGAAGACGCGCGCAACGCCGGCAGCGAGGTCCGCGGCGTCGTCGATCGCGTGGTCGTTGGTCCCGACGGGGTTCCGATGCTCCTCATCGGGACGAAGGTCGTCGACCTCTTCTCGGTTGCGGAGGTCCGGTGACCATGCGCGTCCAGCTCGATTCCTCCCTGCCGGCGGCTGTCTCACGGCACGAGCCGGGGCGCCAGGATCCCGGCGCCAGCTTCGGCGCGGAGCTCGAGCTGGCGGCTCGCCGTCTCGAGTTCAGCCGGCACGCCCAGCGCCGCCTCGAGCGCCGCGACGTCCAGCTGGATGCCGCTCGGGGCGCCCGGCTGGCGAACGCCGTCGAATCGGCGGCTGCCAAAGGAGCTCGTCAGGCCGTGATCGTCCTCGACGAACTCGCCTTCGTCGTCGACGTCCGTCAGCGGACGGTCGTCACGGCGCTCAATCACCGCCAAGGAGGTGCTGAGCGGGTCTTCACGAACATCGACAGCGTCGTCCTCGCCTGACGCGCCGCCAAGCAGGGCCCGGTCCGCCTCGCCGGAGGGCCCAAATCCTACCAACGAGGAGGTGCCTTCCCGCCATGATGCGCTCACTCTTTGCTGCCATTTCCGGCCTTCGCAACCACATGACGTTCATGGACGTTGCAGGCAACAACATCGCCAACGTCAATACCACCGCCTTCAAAGCCAGTCGCATCACCTTCCAGGACATCCTCTCGCAGCAGCTTCGCGGCGCCAGCTCGCCGCAACAGGGCCGGGGCGGCGTCAACCCTGCCCAAGTCGGCCTGGGGATGACGCTCGGCGGCATCGACAACATCATGACCCAGGGGTCGCTGCAGTCGACCGGTAAGCTTACGGACTTCGCCATCCAGGGTGATGGCTTCTTCGTGGTCTTCGACGGCCAGCGGTACTTCTACACGCGCGACGGAGCATTCGACATCGGTGTCGACGGCGGGCTCATCAACCCGTCGAACGGTCTGCGGGTCATGGGATGGATGGCCGACGCCACCGGTGCCATCGATACCGAAGGGCCGCTCGTTCCCTTGGAGATCCCCTTCGGTACCCGCATCAGCGCGCAGCAGACGACCCAGATGACCATCGCCGGCAACCTGAATGCCGGCACGCCGGTCGGCGGTACCGTCACAACCACCGTCACCGTCTACGACTCGCTGGGGAACCCTCACTCCGTTCGCATCGAGTTCGAGAAGGACGCTGCCCCCAACACCTGGAACGTGACGGCGTACTACGACGACGACGGCGATTCGAGCACTGCACCCGTCAGCGTGACGCCGACACCCGCGCAGCTCGTCTTCGACAACACGACCGGCGCACTGACTACGCCGTCCGACGGGAACCTCCAGTTCAGCCTCGGCACGCTGCCCACCGATGCCGCAACGCCGCTCGACTTCACCGTCAACTTCCTCGGGGTGACGCAGTTCGGCGGGCAGAGCCAGCTCACGATGACGAACCAGAACGGCTTCCCTGCCGGGACACTCGTCAGCTTCGCCGTCGGCTCCAGCGGGGAGATCTCCGGCATCTACTCGAACGGTGCGAACCGCATCATCGGCCAGATCGCCCTCGCGAACTTCGTGAACCCCGGCGGCCTCCAGCGTGCCGGTCAGAACCTGTGGAGCCCGAGCTCTGCCTCCGGCGACCCCATCATCGGTCCTCCGAACACCGGTGGGCGCGGCGTCGTGCAGACGGGCACGCTCGAGGCTTCGAACGTCGACCTCGCGCAGCAGTTCACGAACATGATCCTCGCCCAGCGCGGATTCCAGGCGAACTCGCGCGTCATCACCGCCACCGACCAGATGCTCCAGGACCTGGTCAACATCATCCGCTGATGCTTCCGGGGGCGGGGGCCAGCGAGCCTCCGCCCCCATCGCCGACGAACGATGCGATCACGCGAACTCGGACGCCTCGCGACCCTCGCCGTCATCCCCGCGATGGTGATGGCCATCGTTTGGGCGCGAGGCGCGAGCGAGTCGCCTCCGAAGCTGGAGCAGCCCCCGCCCGCGGGCAGCATCCTCGTCGGGCGGCTGCGCCAACCAGGGCTGGTCGCCTTCGACGTCACCGATGGCAGCCAGCGGATGGTCGTCCTGCCGGGCGCCGCGCACGAGCTCCTGCGCCTCGGCGATCGTGTGTACGTCACCCTCGCGCGGAGCGACCTCGTGGCCGAGGTGCAGCTCCCAAGCCTCGCGCTTCTCCGCTCCGTCAGCCTCCCTGGCCAGCCCCATGGGCTCGCCTGGTGGAACGATCATCTCGCCATCTCGCTCGATGGAGAGGATGACGTCGTCGCCCTCGACCCCGGTACGCTGGCCGAGCGCGGCCGCTGGCGGGTTGGCGGCACGCCGCACGCACTCGCCGCCACGGACCAGGGCCTGTTTGTGGCGGAAGCGCGTTCCGGCACCCTCCGGCGCCTGGGCGCCGGCGTCATCGCCGCGCCCGGCGGTATGCCTGAATCCATCGCCGCTGTCGATGGTGTGATCGTCGCTGCGCTCACCGAGGCGGGTGCGCTGGCATTCGTGGATTCCTCCGGACGGCATCGTGTGGTCCAAGTCGGCTCCCGCCCCGTACGCGTTCTCGACGCCGGGCCTGGGTTGGTCGCGGTAGCTCTTGGGGGCAGCGGGCAGGTCGCACTCTACCGGGCCGGCGATGCCCAGCTCCTTTGGCGGACCACCGTCGGCCGCCTGCCCGACGGCCTCTGTCGCTCGCCCGACGGCCGCTACCTCGCGGTGTCGGCAACGGGCGACGACCGAGTCGCGATCCTCGACCTGGCGAGCGGAGCCGTCGTTCGACAGTTCACCGTGCAAGGGGGGCCGGGCGCCTGTCTCTGGCTGGATGGTTGACCGCGCTCCCCCTGCGTCGCAGGATGTCCGAGGATGGCATCAACCTCGCTGAACGGGCGCTCGGCTACCGACGTTCGCTGCCAAGTGGGCGGATTCCTTTCCCGGTGTTCGGAACCGGGAGCGCACGTGTGCCAATACTGCGCCCGTAGCTTCTGCGAGGCGCACGCGTACCACGTCGACGGACACGAAGCGGTCTGCGCGCGCAGGGAATGCCGCGAGAAGTGGGACGACCTTCAGCGGCACCTCGGGTACCGAGCCTTCGTGGCGGAGCGGAACCGCGCCGGCGTCTGCGGGGTCGCGGGCTGCGAAGGCCGTTGGGGGTACGTCTGTTCCCTCTGTCAGGGGCAGTTCTGCCCGCAACACCTCGAGGAACGGCTCTACCCGGTCTTTGACGGTTACCGCCGGCGAGAGGAGCCGAAGAGCGTCTGCCAGCACTGCTGGGAGCGCCGGAAGATCTGGACGCGGCGGTAACCCGCCTCAGCGTCGGCCATGGGTGCCGTCGCCCTCGTCGTCCTCGAGCAGGAGTGCATCGAGGATGACCGCGACTGCCGTGATGACGGCTGTCGCCGTCACCAGGAGGGCTGCCCGGCGGGCGAGACGGGCGATGCGGCGGGCACAGCAGGCCGCCCATCCTGCCGCTGCTCGCCGCATCGCCCGTGCGAGGCCTCTCACCACGCCCGACCTCTCAGGCGAGGCCGCCCCCGTCGATGACGAGGGTCTGGCCGTTCGTGTACGACGATGCCGGCGACGCGAAGTAGACCACGGCCCCCGCCACCTCTTCGGCGAGGCCAATCCGGCGCAGCGGATTCTGCGATACGGTCGTTTGCAGGATCTGCTCGTTCTCCCACAGGGCCCGGGAGAAGTCGGTCTTGATGAGCCCGGGAGCGACGCAGTTCACCCGGATGCCCTCCGGGCCCCACTCCTTCGCGAGCACTTGCGTCAGCATGATGAGCGCGGCCTTCGAAACGGAGTAGCAGCCCAGGCCGAAGGATGCCCGCAGCCCGCCCGTGGAACTCACGTTCACGATGGTTCCGCCGCCGTTCTCGAGCATGACCTCGCGAGCGAACGTCGAGAGCAGCCACGCCGCCTTCACGTTCGTGTTCATGATGATGTCCCAGGTGCGCTCTTCGAGCTTGGCGATGGGGCCGAAGACCGGGTTCGTGGCGGCGTTGTTCACGAGGATGTCGAGCCGGCCGAACTGACGCTTCGTCTCCGCGACGAGGTTCCGGAGGGCCTCCGTTTCCCGGACGTTCGTGGGTACGGCCAGCGCTCGGCGCCCGGTCTTGGCGATCTCCGCCACCGTCTCCTGCAGGGATTCGGGCTTCCGGGCCGCTACCACGACGTCGGCACCGGCCTCGGCCAGCGCCACCGCGATGGCGCGCCCGATGCCCCGGCTGCCGCCCGTCACGATGGCCACCTTCCCTGCCAACGAAAAATCAGCCACAGGCATGGTGCAGATGCTCCGACTGTTGCAGGCTGCCCGCCGCGTGTGGTCGGGCGCGTGTCCATGCTACCGGGCGTGCGCTGTTCGTGCCTCGGTCAATGCGAGACGAAGCTCCCCTCGGGCGTGCGGAGGTGGTGGACGTCGTTCAGGCAGTGCACGGCGCGGATGCCGTCGCCCGCCGCCACTACGTTCACCGACGTGTGCGCCGGCCGGAAGAACATGTCGTAGTCGACGCCGATGATGTGCCCCACGTAGGCATTGATGACGCCGCCGTGACACACCACGACGACGCGCTTCCCTTCGTTCTCTGCGATGATGGACTCGATGGCGTTGACGGTGCGTTTCCGGAACTCGTGGCTCGATTCGGAGTAGGGGTAGACGTCCCACTTCCGCTCCCGAATCATCCGCGCGCGGATTCCCCGTAGCAGCGCCTCCCCCAGCACCTCGACCGCCGGCCGGTCCTTGGGCAGATCGCGGAAGATCTCGACTTCGCGCAGGTCGTCAATCACCTTCGGCTCGAGCCGATGGTGACGAGCGATCTCCTTGGCGGTCTCCAGCGCCCTCCGGAGGGGACTGCTGTAGACGGCGTGGACGGCTTCGGCGGCGAACCGCAGGCCCACGAGCCGGGCCTGCTGGGCCCCCCGTTCGGAGAGCGGCGGGTCGAAGAAATCACCAACAGGACCGTTTCGCCAATCGGGCACGAACTGCTCGGCGTGGCGCACGAGCACGACTTCCGTGACACCCTCGACATCGGTCAGGAAAGCTTGGTCGAACACCATCGGCATGCGGGCCGGCCGTTCGCTCATCGGATACCCTTTCTGCGGACTTCGATCGCCGCCAGCGTCACATTCCAGTGTTAACGAACGCCGCTCCCCGTGCGAGCGGTCCTGTCGGAGGTGCAGTATGCCCGAACCGCCAAAGGTCGGCGTCCTCGTCCGCGGCTGGGACGTCCGGGTCGGCATCACCGGAGCAGAGACCCTCGAGGCCGCGCGGCGCGCCGAGGCCCTCGGCCTCGACGCCGTGATTGCCGGTGACCACGTCACCTTCTACGGCTACGGCAACGACGGCCTTATCACGCTCACCGCCATCGCAGCCGTCACCGAACGTGTGGAGCTTCGGACCTCGGTCTACCTCTTGCCGCTCCGGCACCCGGTTCCGGTGGCGCTCCAGTGCGCCCAGCTCGACCAGCTGTCGATGGGGCGCCTCGTGCTGGGGGTCGGGGTCGGCGGGGAGGACCCGCACGAGTTCGAGAGCTGCGGCGTCGACCCGCGGACGCGCGGCCGCCGGGCCGACGAGGCCATCGCGATTCTCCGCCGGCTCTGGAGTGAGGATGGCGTCACCTTCGAGGGCCGCCAGTTCCGCTTGCAGGAGGTGACCGTCTACCCCAAGCCGTTCCGGCCGATTCCCATCGTTGTCGGTGGGCGGAGCGAGGCGGCGTGGCGACGCGCCGGGCGCCTCGGGGACGGCTACACGGGAATCTGGTTCACCCCGGAACGGTTCGCCCAGGCATGTGCCCGGATCCGCGCCGAAGCAGCGGCCGCCGGCCGCGATCCAGGTGCCCTATCCTACGGCATGCAGTTCTGGTGCAGTCTCGGTGCCTCGCGGGCAGAAGCGCGGCCGCGCCTTGCTGCAGCGATGGAGGCGACCTACCGGATCCCCTTCGAGCGGTTCGAGCGGACCACTCCGTTCGGAACGGTCGACGATGTGGTCGACTTCCTGCTGCCGTACGTAGAAGCCGGTGCCGACCATCTGAACCTCATCATGGTGCAGGGCTCGCTCCTGGAAAACGTGGAGGCGGCGGCGTCCGTCCGCCTCCGCTTGCACGAACGGTTGGTCGCCTCGGCTCGGTGAAAGAAGCCTCATTGCGCCGTCTTCGTCAGCTGTGATACCGTTCGCCGGCATGGCGCGGCTGGAAGAGGACCTTGAGCGGTGGCAGGCGGCGGGCCTGCTGAGCGCCGAAGCGGCGGCCAGCATCCTCGCCTTCGAGCGCCATCGGGAGGCCCGGCGAGCAAGCGCCCGGGAGCTCGCCTTCGAAGTGCTGGCGTACCTTGGCGTTGCCCTCGCTTCGGTCGGCGTCTTCGCCCTCATCGCTCAGAGCTGGGAGCAGCTCGCTTCCTGGGCGCGCATCGTGGTCGTGGCGGTGCCGGCAGTGCTCGGGTTCGCCCTCGGGTTCGCGCTTGCCCGCTCACCCGGAGAGCCTCTCCGCCGGGCGGCGCAGGCTGCGTGGGTCGTCGCTGCCGGGCTCGCCGGCGGGACGACGGCCGTCATCGCCAACGAGGCCGGCGGCTCTGACCGGGTGGTGGGGCTCGCTGGTACGGCTGCGGCGCTCGCCGCGATGCTCCCGATTTGGGCCCTCTCCCCGCGGCCGCTCACCGTGCTCGGCCTCACGGGAGCGCTCGGGGCGCTCGGCCTTGCTGCTGGGGCGTGGCGGCAAGCGTCCGGCCCGGCAGATGAGGGGCTCGGCGTCCTCGCGGCCGGCGTCCTCGGTCTCGGCTTGACCGAGCTGCGGCTGATGGTCCCCGAACGCGTGGCTCGCCCGGCGTTTGCGAGCCTCTGCCTGGTGGGAGCCTTCATCGCGGGGCTTGAGGGCGAGGTACTCTGGGCGGAAACGCTCGTCGTCGGGCTGGCGGGGCTCTTCCTGGCGTGGTCGGCTGTGCGCCGGTCGATTGCGCTCACGGCGGTGGCGACCATCGGCCTGTTCGTCGGCCTGCTCGACGTGATCTTCGAGTATTTCGAAGAGCAGCTCGGTGCTCCGCTCGCGCTCATCCTCGCCGGAGCGGTGGTGCTCGCGATCGTGCTCATCCTCGCACGCATGTTCCGTCCGCCGCGGGAAATCGCCGATGCCCACGAGGCGTGACCTGCTCTTCGTGGCGGCGGTGATTGGCGCGGTGGCCGCCCTCGGTATCACCGTCCTTCTCGTGCTCACGGCCGGCGTCGCCGAGGAAGGCGGGCTGCCCTCGCTGCGCGAACGTCCGAATCCCGCCATCCCTGGCCGCATCGCCTACCTCCGCAGCGACGGCTGTATCATCGTCGCCGACGCTTCCGGCGCTGCGGCCCGCGAATCCACGTGTGTACCGCCCTTCGCGGTCGTGGCGCTGGCCTGGGTCGACGAAGAGACCCTCGCCCTGGCCGCATTCCTCGACGGGGCACCGGCGGCCACGCCATCCCCTGTCCCTCCTGGTGCCACTCCCGTGCCGTTTCCGCCGGCGACCGGGCCGCAGTGGTTCCTGTTGCGCCTCGGCGAAGGCAGCCTCCGCCCGACCGGCATCCTTGCCGAAGGCGCCCTTCGCCCAGCCGCCGAGGGAGCACGAGGGCCGGATGGCCGTATCGCATGGGTGGATCCGGCAGCGAGCACGCTGTACGTGAGCTCCGGCGCAGGCCGACAAGCCATCGAAATCCCTGGCAAGGCGGGGCTTTCGGTGAGCACGTGGTCGCCCGACGGCCGGTGGGTCGTGTTGCTCCGTTACCGCTCGGGCAGCGAGTTCGAGGTAATCTTGGTCGACACCGAGACGGGCGAAGCCGCGTGGGTAGCTCGGGATGCGTCGGCGGCCGTTCCCGCCTGGTGGATTGACGGCGTCGGCAGCTGGCCGCGCTACGCCGAACTCGAAGCGCTCGGACGTTGACCCTACCAGCGCTGGCCCGGCGGCGGCGGCAGTGCGGCGCCGGGGCCGGCCGCGTGGGGCGCTCGCGCTCCGGCCGCCCAGGGCCAGCTTTCCTCGTCGGGGGCGAACGCTCCGGGCCCGCGTGCTGCCAGCGCCTCGGCCATCGCCAGGGCCCGTCGCGTTCCGGCGACGTCGTGCACGCGGAAGATGCGCGCTCCCTGAACGAAGGCGAACGCCGTCACGATGTGGGTCTCGAGGTCTCGCTCGTGGGGCGGCTGGCCCGTGGCGCTGCCGATGAAGTTCTTGCGCGAGTGGGCGAGGAGGAGCGGCAGACCGAAGGACGTGAATTCCCCCAACCGCCGTAGCACCTGGAGGTCTTCGTCGTGGCTCTTCCCGAAGGCGATGCCTGGGTCGATGGCCACGAACTCCGGTTCGAGCCCCAGGGCCCACAGCCGTTCGAGGCGCGCTTCGAACCAGGCCAGCGTTTCGAGCACCACATCGACGTAGCGGGGCGGTGGATGCGGGCGCCGCTTCGGCTGCTCGTAGGAGAAATTCAGCACGTATCCAGCGCCGGCAGCTTTCGCTGCCTCGGCGGCCCCGGTACCGACGGTGAGCCCGCTGATGTCGTTTACCACTACCGCGCCTGCCTCGAGAGCTGCCCGGGCGACGTCGGGCTTGTACGTGTCGACGGAGACGGCGATGCCGCGCGCGGCCAGTCCTTCCGTGACCCGGGCGACGATGGCGGCCTCCTCGCGTGGGTTGGCTTGCGGTCGATCGGCACGCGCCGATTCGCCGCCCACGTCGACGATGTCGGCCCCGGCTTCGGCCAAGGCGAGGCCGCGAGCGATCGCGCGCTCAGGGTCCCGGCCTACGCCATCACCCGAAAACGAGTCGTCCGTCGCGTTCACGATGCCCATGACGAGGGGCCGCTCGAGCGACAGCTCGCGGCCGCGCATCCGCCACCGCCGCACGGGAGCGAGGCTGCGGCCGAGCGCTCCCGCGGCGGCCGTGGCGCCCCGCAGAGCGAGTTCGTCGCGAAGGGCGGCCAGCGCCGAGCGAGGTCCCAGCACTCGCGCCCGCCCGCCCTCGGCCACGCACCCGAGGCCGAGGGCAGCGGTCGCACGGACTACGGTCTCGATATCGGTCCCGAATTCCACCAGCCAGGGCGCTTCGGCGTCTGCGCTCCAGCGCAGCGTCTCGGGCGGAACGAGCCGGAACGCGGGCCGCAGGGTCACGATCGTGCGCTCGCTAACGATTCGGTCATCCGCCGCGCCTGCCAGAGGTGCTCCAGGTCGTGCTGGTAGAGCTCCCGGGTGAGGTCGGCGACGGTCACGCGGCCGCGATATGGGTGGATGCCGGCCCGCTCCCAATCCCGCTCGTCCAGGTCCCAGAGAATGTACGTGGTCCGCTGCCGGGCCCAGCCGAATCGCTCGAGCAGCTCGAGGGCGTCGTGCACGCGGACGGTTTCGGGGTCGGGAATGTCGTCCAAGTCCACGTGCGGGATGTCGGGTTCGCGGCTTGTGAGGATGGCGTGCAGCTGCCGGGCGACGCCCTCTTCGACCTGGCACAGGTGGAACGCCAGTCCTGCCAAGGTCCAGTCCTCGTCCGGGGGCGCGCCACGCCGATGGAGCTGCGAGCGCGGAACGCTCCACAGGAGGTCCCGGAGCTCGCCCGAAGCTTCGGAGAGCGCCTTCACGAGGAAGCGAGGGTCGCTGCCGGCCGGACGCAAGGCGCGCACGTCGCGATTGTACGATCGCCGTGCAACGGGCCGCGCCGCTTCAGGTCTCCATGGCGGGGATCCCCGCGCGGCAGAGGGGGCAGTGCTCGGCTTCCCACGACTGGACCTCGAGGGTGAGGGCCGCGGCAAAAGGAACCCCGAAATCCGTCCGGCCGCCCGTCCGGTCGACCAGCACGCCGACGCCGACGACCGTTGCACCGCGCTCGCGAACGGCAGCGAGCACTTCCCGGATGGAGCCGCCGGTGGTGAGCACGTCATCGACGACGAGGCAGCGATCGCCGGGGCCCAGCTCGAACCCGCGGCGGAACTCCCGACCCGGTTCCTCGAGCTTCCGCTCCGCGACCAAAGCGCGCACGCCGATCTGCCGTGCCGTTTCGTACGCCACGATGACGCCCCCGGTGGTCGGGCCGGCCACGCACGTGGGCACCGTGCTCCGGAGCTGCGCCGCAATCCTTCGACAGAGGCGCTCCGTGATGTCGGGCCACTGCAACAGGCGGAACTTTTCGATGAACGTGTCGGAGTGGCGGCCGCTCGTCAGCACGAAGTGCCCGCGCAGCACCGCACCTCGCTCCCGCAGTAGCGCCTCGGCGTCGTCCGTCACGCTGGCGACTCTACGGCTCCGGGCGGGTACGTTCCATGCAGTCCGCTCGTCAGTCCACGCGCCGGGTGTTCTCGGCCGGCGGGCTCTCGTTCACGAGCCTCCCGCCGTCGTTAGGTGCCAGCCCGAAGCGCTCGCGGGGCCACAGTGTGATGATGGCCTTGCCGATGATGAGGTCTTCGGGCACGTACCCGATCTGCGGGCTGCGGCTGTCCTTGCTGTTGTCCCGGTTATCCCCGAGGACGAAGTAGTGGCCTTCGGGCACGATCGCCGCCGGGCGGTCGCCCAGCCACTGGCCCTGGATGTACGGCTCTTCCAGGAGCTGGTCGTTGATGTACACCTTCCCGTTCGTGATCTCCACCTTCTCGCCGGGCAAGGCGATGATGCGCTTGATGAGGTCCACCGACGGGTTCGTCGGGTCGCGGAACACGATGATGTCCCCCCGCTGCGGCGGCCCGAAGACGTAGACCTTGCCGTCGTCGCCGGGGTCGATGAACGGCAGGAAGGTGCTCAGTCGCTCGAGGTCGATCGTTTGGTAGGCCAGCTTGTTTACCAGGAGGAACTCGCCGTCGACGAGCGTGGGGTACATCGACGTCCCGTCGACCTGGAAGTTCTGGAACGTCGCACGGATGCAGAGGAAGAGGAGCACAGCCATGAGGCCGATCTCCACCACTTCGCGCACCCAGTTGACGCGCCGGTGCGGGACCGGTTCGGCGTCTCCGTGCTCCGTAGCCGCGGGCGCGGCTGCTGGCACGTCGCCCGACACCGGCGGGAACGGAGCCGGCGTCCATACCTCCTGTTCAGCGCGGCCCACGGGGGCCTGCGGCATCCACCCGTGCGTCTGGGCGAAGGACGCGGGCTCGTCCGCCTCATCTGCGGCGGCCACGAGGTCGTCTGCGTCGTCGCCGAGGAGATCGCGCAGGGAGAGCCGCCGCCTCCCCTCGGGTACCGGCTCCGGGATCGCTTCCGGCTCGTCCGGTGCGGCCGCCGCGTGCTCCTCGAACGCCTTCAGGATGATGTCCTCGTCGCCGCTTGGCGTCTTCGCTTCGGTTACGGGCACCCAGAGGGGCTCGTCTCGCGTGGGCGGCTCCTCCTCCCGGGCCTGCGAAGGCGGCGGTTCGGCTGGTTGCTCCTCGGCCTTGGGTTCGCCGCTCGCCGGTCGGGCCGCGATGTCCCAAGGGCTGGGCCGGCGCAGGGCCGAGCTTCGGATCGGCGGAGGGGGCGGTGCCGCGGGATCGACGCCGGTGTCGGCAGCGATCTGGTCCCACGCGCGGAGCAGGTCGTCGCTGGCCGCGTCTCCGTGCTCGTGGAGCCCCTGCTCTCCCTCGGCTTCGCCGGAGGACGTGCTAGGGACGAGCTCGTTCCAGAGTGGGCTCGGCTCGTCGACGGACGGCGCGGCGGGGGCCGCGGCTTCGTCCGCTTCGAACGTGTCCCACCACGAGGCCGCGGTGGCGTCCTCACCCGCGGGCGCCGACTCCTGAGCGGGAGCTTCCCAGGCAGAGACGGGATCCGTCGCCTGGCCCCAGGCGGGCGCTGGCGCCTGGGACTCGGCGGCTGCGGGTTCCTCCCAGGCCGCAGTCGCCGAACCGGTGACGTCGGCGGTCGTCTCGTCCCAGCGCGGAGTCGCGGACGGTTCTGCTGCCTCGGCCGCCGGTTCTTCGATATCCGCGGGTGCGTGGGCCGTCGGCGCCGTCGAGGTCCACGGCGATTCCTGTTCATCGAAGCTCCAGGCCTCCCATCCTCCGGTGCCCGCCTCGGCAGGGAGAGGAGCCTCGGCAGCGCTCGCGGGTGCCGCGGGTTCCGGAGTCACCGGCTCCGGCTCCCAGCTCCACGTCTCTGCGTCCTCGTCGGCTGCGGCGGGGGTGTCGCTGGTCCCGGTAGGGATGGTGGCCGCGTCCGTCTGCCACTCGAGCTCTGTGACGGCCTCTGTTACGGCAGCGGGCACGTCGTCGTGCACGGCCGGCGGCTGCTCTTCGGCGATCCAGGAAGACGCATCGGCGCGCTCCGCGACCTCGTGCGGCTCGACCACGTCCGCCGGTTCCCGCGGCGTGGGTGCAGCGACGTCGGCCGGCGCCCCTTCCGCCCCGCGGCTTCGCACGAAGAGCCGTCCGAAGAAGCCTCCACGGCGGTCAGCGCCTGGCCGGCGCACGTCTCGAGGTCCTGGCGGAGCTGGCTCCGGTTCTTCCTGTCGCGGCCGTTCGAAGCGCTCCCAACCGGCTCCGTGGGCCAGCGGTTCACCGCGAGCCCACCGGCGCATCGCTTCGAGGCCCTCGGTGTCCTCGATTGCGCCCCCGAACGCGTCCTCCCATCGCATCTGCCGTGCAGGCGGCGGGCTCTCCTCGGCATCCTCTGCCGAAGGCTCGACCTCGGTGGCCGGTGCCTCGGGAGGCTGCACCTCCTCCTGGGGTGCCGCTACCGGCTCGGGCTCGTGGACGATAGCCAGGGGTTCGTTGGGGTGCTCTTCCTCCCAGCGGGCCCGCGCACGGCGGGCGAGCTCGTGGCTCATGAACTCGATGATGGGGTCGTCCTCTTCTGCCTCATCATCCCCGGTGGCTGCCGCCTCCGGGGGCGCCTCGCGCTCCTCCGGCGGCTCCTCATCCGAGCTGCGGGCCTCGTCAGCCGGCCGCAGACTCTCACCCCGGGCCCATCGCCGCATCGCCTCGAGGGGGCTTTCGCTTTCCTCGAGGCCGCCGAAAATCTGCTCCCAGCGCGAGGCAGGTCCCGTGCCCTCCTCCGGCTCGGGGGGTGGGGGCGGCGGCGCCGAGGGCCGCACGATGAGCGGCGCCTCCTCGCGGATACGCTCGATGGCGAGGGCGCGTCCTTCCGTCGACCAGTCGCCGTCGTCCTCGCGGTGCTTTCCCTGCTTCCGGCGTTCGCGCGACTTCAGTTCGCGTTCCAGCTCTTCGGGAAGGCGCGGCTTCCTTCGCCGGAACCGCCCGAGGAGCCCTTTCGGCTGCTCGATGGGCAATCCCGTGAAGGGGTCGCGCTCGACCTGCTCGTGGCGGCGTCCTTCGCCCTGGAGGAGCTGCTCGCGCAGCTGCCGGTGTACCTGCCGGGTGCGTTCCCAGGCGTCGCTGGGCAGGTCGAAATACCACCCGTCCTCCTGCTCTTGCTCGTCTTCCGGGCGCTCTTCGAAGGGGTCCTCTCGCCGCGGCATCGTCATCTCAGCGTATCACAGCCTCCCCGGCTCCCGAGTTCGATGCGGCGTTCGCATCTTTCCCATCGTTGACCTACCCTCGCCAGCAATGAGCGGCATGAGCGAACTCAGCGACGAGGAGCTGGTCCTACTTTCGAAGAACGGCAATCTCGACGCCTTCAACAGGCTCGTCGAGCGTCACCAGGGGGCAGTCTACGCCGTTGCCTACCGCCTCCTGGGCGAGCGGACAGCCGCCGAGGATGCAGCTCAGGAGACCTTCATCGCCGCCTTCCGGGGCATCGGCGGCTTCCGCAGCGGCAGCGTGCGGGCGTGGCTCCTCCGCATCGCCGCCAACCAGGCGAAGGATCAGCTTCGGGCGCGGCGCCGGCGGCCGTCCGTGTCCCTGGAGGGGGAGTCTGAAACCGTGGAGCGAACCCCCGCCGATGCGGCCGCACACGACCCCGTCGATGCCGCGGTACAGCGGGCGCGGCAGGAGGCGCTCCAGGAGGCACTGCTGGCGCTCCCCTTCGACCAGCGAGTGGTCGTCGTGCTCGTCGACGTGCAGGGGTACGACTACGTGGAGGCCGCACAGGCCCTCGGCGAACCGCTCGGAACGGTCAAGAGCCGCCTCTTCCGTGCTCGCCGCCGCCTGCGGGAGATCCTGCTCGCGCAAGCGGAACTCTTCGGCTTGGAACGACGTCTTGAGGGTCGAGGAACTCCATGATGCTGAACCCGTTCTCTCACCGCCGCTGGCGCCGCCTCGTCGATGAAGCGGCGGCCGGCGAGCTGGCAGGCGGGAAGCTCGCCCGCCTCGAGCGCCACCTGGCGTCCTGCCGGGAGTGCCGTGACGAGCTCGAACAGCTCCGCAGCGTGCGGTCGCTCCTGGGCAGCCTCGAAGCCCCGCCGTTGCCCCGCCCCTTCACGCTCGCCCCGGCGGCGCTTTCCCAAGCTGCGGCACCGCGTCCGCGGCTCATGTTCCGTACAGCGACGCTCGCAGCTCAGGGGCTCGCGCTCGTGGGCGCGGTGGCGTTCGGCGTTCTCATGACCCTCTCCATTACCCAGCACGAGTCGTCCCCGGCAGCTTCGGGCGAGTCGGCGCCGGCGGCCTTTCCGCAGCACGCGCCCGAGACCGCGGCTCCTGGCACCGTCGGCATTGCCGCCGAGACGCCGGCCCCGGGTTCCCCGTCACAGGCGGTGACGCCCCCGGCGACGGGGGAAACAGCCGTGCCCGAGCCGTCGGACGTGAGTGCGGCGGGGCATGCCACGCCCACGGAGGGTGGCTACGTCGGGCCGCTAGTGACGCCCGAGTCCCGCGTCGCCGAGCCCACGCCAGGGTCAGGAGCTGCACCTGTCGAGAAGGACACCGGGGCTCCGCAGACGCCCGTCCACGACCATCGCATCGAGGCGTCGCCCGAGGCTCCCTCGGCGCTCGCTGCGCCAAAGGCCAGCACCGAGCGCGGCTTCGATCCCCTCCCGTACGCCATCGCCGCGGGCGTCGTCACCGCGGCTGCCATGGTGCTCACCTTCACACTTCGCCGGAGGACCTGAATGCGCCGATTGCTCCTCATCGTTCCCCTTGCCGCGCTCGTCTTCGTCGCTGCCTGCGGCGACGAAACCACGGTCGTCGTCCCCTCCAACGAACAGACCGGCCTCACGGTCACGGGCGTGGGCGAAGTCGTCGCCGAGCCGGATGTCGCGCTGATCACCATTGGCGTCGAAGTCCAGCGGTCGACGGTGGCGGAAGCACGGGACGCCGCTGCCGCTGCAGCCAACGCCGTCCTCAAAGCGGCGAAGGAGCGAGGTGTGCCCGACCGCGACCTGCAAACGGTGTCGCTCGCGATCTACCCGGTCTACGACTACTCCGGCCAGGGCACGCCGCGCATCGTGGGCTACACCTTCGCGAACATGCTCCAGGTGAAGGTCCGTGACCTCGGACGGGTGAGCGAAATCCTCGATGCTTCCATCGCCGCGGGCGGTGATGCTGTCCGGCTCCAAAGCATTGCCTTCGACGTCGAGGACCGGGACGCGCTCCTCGAGCGGGCGCGCGAGGCGGCGATGAACGATGCCCGACGCAAGGCCGAGCAGCTGGCGCAGCTGGCCGGCGTGCGCCTTGGCACACCCGTGACCATCAGCGAGGTCGTGTCGGCACCGCCCTCGCCGAAGGAGTTTGCCCGCGGCGCTGCGCCGGCTGCCGACGCTGCGACGCCGATCGAACCGGGCACGACCTCCGTCACCGTCCAGGTGAGCGTTCGCTGGGGCCTCGTGAGCGACTGAGCTGCGCTGCCGGCCGGCAGCCTGCCGGTTGCTACCCGCCCGACCGAGGCCCCATGCTCCAGGTGTGCGTCTCCTTCGCCAGCCGACGTTCTGGCCGCTCGCCGCGGCTCTGCTCACCGCGTTCGCAGTTGCAGCCGCCGTCGTCGTCACGCGCCCTCCCATCGAGCGGCCTGCCTTCCTCGGCGGGGCCACGCCCACTCCGACTGCGGCCGCGCGCGCCCCGGGCGACGTCTGTACCCGCCTCCTTCGGCCTCCGGAACCCGGAGAGCCTCGAGCCTTCCATCGCGAATACACGCAGATCACCGAGGCGGAAGGGATCGCCGTCATCGGGCCGGCCGAGGTCGACCCGCGCGCCTTCGACGTGGCGGCGGAAACGATTCGGCGCGTCTTCGCCAACAACGACCTCGAGACAGAGCTCGCCGAGGCGGGTGCCTACGTCATCGTCGTGCCTCGAGGGAAGACGGTGCTCGACCTTCCCGAATTCCGCTGTCTCCGCGACGACGATGCCGCCTTCCTCGAAGACGTGTGCGGCGTGGCCGATTCCGCCGGCGATTACCCCGTCGCCACGGTGGAAGAGCGAGACCTCCTGGGTGAACGTTCCGGGCCCTGCCGCGGGCTGAACATCCTCTATCATGAGCTCGGCCACCTGGTGGATTCCTGGGCGCTCGCCCCGGCCGACCACCTTCAGGTGCGGTACCTTTACGCCGATGCGATGCGTGCTGGGCTGTACCGCGGCGAGTACGCTGCGACGAACTCCGACGAGTACTTCGCCGAAGGGACGCAGGCCTTCTTCGCTTCGGCCGACCCCGAAGGCCTGCGCGACCGCGCCTGGCTGCGCGTCTACGACCCGGCCCTCTACGAGTTCCTCAGCCGCATCTACGGTGAACGCTGACTGCCGCTACGCCAACGCGCCTTTGGCCCGCAGCACGAGGTACCGCTGGCCCGCCTCGCCGAAGTACGCGTCCAGCTCCGGGTAGCGCGTGCGGAGCGCCTTCAAGTAGTCGGCAATCGGGAAGCGTCGCCGCTCCCAGGCCGCGCCGGTCGGCAGGTCCCGCATCTCGCGTGCGGCGACGAGGTAGATCGGGCGCACCGCGAGCGTCCCGGCGGGGAAGTCCGGGTTGTGGCTGGTCGCTTTGCATTCGAGGAAGCCGACGAGGACGGTCTGCACCCCCTCGGCGCCCGTGCGCTCCCGCGCTGCTGACGCCACTGCCGACGCCGCATCGTCGCCGAGCGTCACCGCCACTTCGAGCGCCCCCCACGGTTGGTCGCTGCCCGCCGGACGCACCGCGTAGCCGCGGTCGCCGCAGAAGACGGCGCCGTAGGCGAAGAGCACCGGTGCGCCCGGTGGCAAGGTATCCTCTTCGACCCACCGAGCCCGCCACTCGTCGTTCAGGTTCAGCTCCCGAACGGCGGGCCACCGCGGCGTGTACGACATCAGGTCGTAGAGGCTGGGGGCGCCCATGGCGTGCTCACCCTCCCACGCGTCGCGATCTTCTCGGGATCGGGATTACGGAGCTTCATCGCCCTCCGTCAAGCCTGGCTCTGGCACGAAGCGCCGCTTCCCACCTTCCTCCACGAGGCGCCCCACGCCCGGGAACGTGTTGTGCACGCAGATGAGGAGCGCCCGTTCGCGGATGGCGCGCTCCGCGAGGCGCTTCTTCGTCTCCAGGCTCACCAGGGGAAGGACGTCGAAGGCCGCGATCCAAGCCGGCCGTTCGAGCTGCACTTCGTGGTGCACCAAGTCACCGGTGTAGATGGCCGTCTCCCCGCCGGAGGAGAGCACGATCGACGCGTGGTCGACGGTGTGACCCGGCGTGGGCAGGAAGTGCACCCCGGGAATAATCTCCGCTTCCCCTTCGACCAGCTCCAGCTGGCCGCTGCGCAGGAGGGGCTCAAAGTTTTCTGCGAGGTACGTGGCCCGCGTCCGTTCGTTGGGGTGCATGGCGGCCTCGAACTCGCCCTTCTGGACGTAATACCGCGCACGGGGGAACGTCGGGACGATGTCGCCCCCGCGACGGACGGTGTTCCAGCCGCAGTGATCGGCGTGCAGGTGGGTGTTGGCGACCGCCGTCACGTCTTCGGGGCGGATGCCCAGGTGTTCCAGCCGCTGGAGGAGGTACCCGTAGTCCCCGGGAAAGACCTTCTCCCGCATGGCGCCCTCGAGCTTGTTCCCGAGGCCCGTCTCCACCAGCAGCACGTGCTCGCCGCGGCGCACGAGCATGCAGTTCAGCCCGAGCGGGATGCGGTGCTCACGGTCGATGTGTTCGGAGCCGACGACCGGCTCCCAGAGGACGCGGGGCACGATGCCGAACACCGCGCCGCCGTCCAGCCGCATCGTGCCGTCGGAGACGACGGCGATGTCGAAGTCGCCAACGCGATACCGTTGGATGCCAGGTGCCATCGGCGAAAGCATACGTCGCCCAGCCGCACTCCGGGCTCGCCCGTCGCGAACACGGGTCGTCGTATATCCTGGGAACGATGGCCCCCGCACTGGTAGAAGCGTTCGAGGAGGCGATCCGCGGCCCTGACCACGCCGTCGATCTCTTCGGGGCGGCGATGATCATCGCCCGGCTCGGCGACCCGGACGTCGACCCTCATCCGTACGCTCGCCTCCTTGATGACTGGGCGGACGAGGTGCTCGACCACGCGGCCGGCCGGCGCGATCCCGAGGACCTCTGCCAAGCGATCGATTGGCAGCTCTTCCACGTGCTCGGCTTCCATGGCAACAGCACCGACTACGTTGACCCTGCGAACAGCTACCTCGACAAAGTCATCGAGCGGCGGACCGGTATCCCCATCACGCTTTCGCTGGTCTACATGGAGGTGGCTCAGCGCGTAGGGCTGCGCTGCGACGGCGTCGGCTTCCCCGGCCATTTCCTCGTCCGCTGCGGCGACCCAGAGGAGCCGATCTACCTCGACCCCTTCCACCAGGGAGTTCGGCTGGACGAGGCTGAGCTCCTGGCGCGCCTCGCTGCGCTCGACCTCGGCGGGACATCGCCGTACATGTACCTGTGTGCCGTCACCCGTCGGCAAATCCTACAGCGCATGCTCACCAACCTGCGCGCTGCCTACCGGGAACGCTCCGACTTCCAGCGCTGGCTCATGGCCGACATGCTGGCCCTCGCGCTGGAGCCGTGGAACATCGCCCTCTACGGCGAACGCGGCATGCTCCACTACCGACTGGGGAACTTCGAGGCGGCGCTGGCCGATCTCGAGACGTATGCCGGGGCTGCACGGGCGGAATCGGTGCGCTCCGGCGCCCTGCGTCTCCTGGCCCACCTTCGCGCACGCCTCGGCCGCACGGAGGAGAGCTCATGACGACCCCCACCCCACCCGCACTCCCCCGGCGCAAGGAGGCACTGCAGCGTTCCATCGCCTGGTACCTCCGCCAGCTCAGCAAGGTGCTCTCCGTCCTCAGCGATGACGAGCTCGAACGGCTCATCCCCCTCCTCACGGAGCGACGGTATCGTGCCCGACAGCTCCTCTTCGCGGCCGGCGAGCCGCCGGAGCGCGTCTTCCTCGTCCTCAAAGGCCGTGTGAAGCTCTTCCAGATCGCCGAGAACGGCAGGGAAGTGATCCTCGACGTCGTGGGACGCGGCGGCCTCGTCGGCGATCACTCGATCGTCGAAAACGGCGAGCGGATTGCCTCGGCGCAGGCATTGGAGGACACCGTCTGCCTGGCGATTTCGTGGGAAGACTTCCTCCACGTGCTCCAGCAGTCGCCGCGGCTCGGCATGGCGATGGTGGAACTCATGGCGCGGCGCCTGGCCTTGCTGCAGCGGGCGCTCATGTCCATCGTCTCCAAACCGGTGGCGGCCCGCCTCGCCGACTTCCTGTTCGGCCGTGCTGAGGGGGCTGCTATCCGCCTGGGGCTCACGCACCAGGAGATCGCCAACTCCATCGGCACCACCCGCGAGACGGTCACCGCCCTCCTTTCACGGTTCGTGTCGATGGGCGCGATCGCGCCTGTCCCCGGCGGGTACCAGATCGTAGACCGTCCGCTGCTCGAAGACATCGCGGCAGGGGTGGTACACGTATCACCACGGCATCCGCCGCAATCGTCCCCGAGGCCCGCGGCGACCTGATGGGCGCTCCCGGCGAACGCCGGCGCTTTCCCAGGCCCGACGGGCGGCCGGCCATCATCGCCCACGCCGCTGGAAACTCGCGGGTGGCACTCGCCGATGCCATCACTGCCGGTGCCGACTACGTCGAGGTCGACCTCTGGTACCGGAGCGGTCGCTTCGAGGCTCGCCACGAGCGGCGCGTCCGGGGGCTGCCGGTGCTCTTCGAGCGCTGGTACCTGCGCCTGGCACCCCGCCGTCCGATCGGCATCGAGGAGCTTCTGGACCGCACCGACGGGGGTGCCCGCCTCTTCCTCGACCTGAAGAACGGCGGCCCAGAAGCCGCGGAGCTGCTCGCACGTGCCGTCTCGGCAGCGGGCCTGGAACGGCTCGTGGTTTCCTCCCAGTGGTGGCACATCCTTCGTGAAGTGGGCCGGCGCATCCCCGCCGCGGTGCTCCTCTACTCCGTGGACGTCGAAGCGAAGCTTCAGCTCGCGCTCTCGGTTGCCGAGCGTGACTCCCTGGCCGCCGGGATCTCCTGCCGCGAATCCTTACTCTCGCCCCAGGGCGTGGCTCGGGCGCGGGAACTCGGGCTCGCTGTCGTCGCCTGGACGGTCGACGATCCCGAACGGGCTGCGGAACTGGCATCCTGGGGTGTAGACGGCATCACGACCCACCGTGTCAGCGAACTGAGGTCGGTCTTCGATGCCCGTCTCGAGGTGAGACGATGAAGCCGTTGGCTGTCTACGTCCACATCCCCTTCTGCTTCCTGAAGTGCCATTACTGCGACTTCAATGCCTACGGCGGCCGCCTGGGACTGGAGTCGCTCTACGTGGATGCACTCCTCGCCGACCTCGCTTCCTGGCGCGATGTCCTCGGCGAGCGGCGCGTCGTCTCCGTCTATTTCGGGGGCGGTACACCGGGCGACCTCTCGCCCGCCAGCTTGGCCGCCGTCCTGGAAGCCGTGCGTGACCTGGCCGGCGCCTGGGACCCCGATGCCGAAGTCACGCTGGAGGCAAACCCTGCCACGATGCCCGACGCGTTCCTGCCGCAGCTCGTGCGGGCAGGCTTCGGGCGCATCTCCTTCGGCGTGCAGAGCTTCGATAGCGCTGAGCTCCAGTTCCTCGACCGTGTCCACTCGCCGGACGCGGCGGTCGCGACCGTGCTCGCCGCCCGCTGCGCCGGGTTCGAACACGTGAACGTCGACCTCATGTACGGGCTCCCCGGGCAGACGCTGGCCTCGTGGCGCGCGACGCTCGAGCGAGCCGTCTCGCTCCCCATCGACCACGTTTCCTGCTACGCCCTGACCGTAGAAGACGGAACCCGCCTCGCCCGATGGGTCGCCGCCGGGCTCGTCCGTCTTCCTGAGAGCGACGACGTGGCTGACCAGTACGAGCTTGCGGCCGACGTGTTGGCCGGCTGCGGATTCGAGCAGTATGAGCTTTCGAATTGGGCACGGCCGGGGGGGCGATCGCGACATAACCTCTGCTACTGGACCGACGGCGAGTACCTCGGCATCGGGGCCGGCGCGCATGGGTACCTCGGCGGCCTGCGGTACGAGACCGTCGCCCATCCCCGCGCGTACATCGCGGCGCTGCTGGCCGGGTGCGGCCGCGGGGATGGCGTCGACCGCCCCGCCGTCGCTCGCATGGAATGGCCGGATGCCCGCACCGCCCTCATCGAGTGGGTCACGCTGCGACTGCGGCTCGTGGACGGGTTCAGGGAGGAAGAGTTCGTATCGCGCTTCGGCTGCACCGTCGCAGAGTGCTTCGGCGGCGTCGTCGAGGAACTGGTAGCCGCGGGCGTGCTGGAATGCGCGGGTGGTGCGGTCCGCCTGACACCGCGGGGGCGTCTGCTCCACAGCGAGGCCGCCGTGCGCCTCGCGACGGCGCTGGCGGAGGGGAGGGGCCGTTTCCCTGTGCTACGATGAGCCCGATGCGAAGCGACCTTCGACTGCGTCCGAGCGCCGCGTTCCGTTCGGAGGGGACCGCGTGACCCTGCGCTTCGATCTGGTCGCGGAGCAGCTGGCGAGCGTCATCGCCGAGTATCGCGAGGCAGCACGTGGCCTCGACGCCGCCGCCGAGGCCGCCGCCGAGGCGATGCGTTCCTGGAGCGCCGACCCGGAGGGAGGAAACCAGCGCATCGCCGCCGCCATGGAGGGCACGGCGCAGCCCTACGCCCTGGCTGCCGATGAGCCGCCCGCCGACGCGTTCGATGCTCCGCCTGCGGAGCCGTGGACGGTCGTCGCCGCCGACGGTTCATCCATCAACCCTGACCGCTTCGCTCCCGTGCCCTGCTGGGTGGTGAACGTCGGCAGGGTCGCCTTGCCGTATGGCGTGGCTGGCGAGCCGCTCCTCGAGTCCCGCCCCACCGTCGGCCCAACGCCGGTCGGCTCCGCCGCGAGCGATGGCGATGAGCCCGAGGAGGCCCTCCCCCTCCGCTGGGGCATCAACCTCCTCCGCGACGTAATGGAGCTGGAGGCAGTCGCCGATCTCGCCTGCAGCCGGGTCGCCTTCGGGCCGGTCGTCGCCCTCCTCGACGGGACGCTGCTCCCGTGGGACCTCGATGCGCCCCAGATTCCGCAATCGGTGCGCGATCACCTCCGCGATCGCACTGCGCGCGCCCTCGATGCCCTCCGGGCTGCGGGTCCGGCGGTGAGCCTCGGGGCCTACATCTCCGCCAGCCGTGCAGCCGACGTTGTCAACAGCCTTCGCGCGCTCGGTGTCGAGCCGGGGGCGCCGCTAGCGGCCGACGCGGTGCTGTTCGTTCGTCTGCTCGGCTCCGGGCAGCGCTCCGCGCTCTTCCGCGCCCGGAGCGAACGCATGCGGCGCGTTGAGCAGCAATTCCCAGCGCACGAGGTCTGCTTCTTCTACGTGCGCATCGACGACGACCTTGCCCGCGTCGAGCTGCCGGCGTGGGCCGCGACCAAGGAGCGTGTCGAACGCCTCCATCGCGCGCTGTTGGAGCAGTCGCGCTACTGCGGCGGCTATCCCCGCGCCCTGCAAGAAGCCCACGAGCTCGCGGTCATCTCTTCCCGCGAACGCGAGCAGTTCTCCCGTCTCCTGGAGGCCGAATCGACCCGCGCCGGGTTCGTCGGCATCCTTGCCGGGAAGCAGCGCAGCAAGCGGAGACGCGTCGTATGACTGTCCTCGAAGAAGCGCCGCCCCTGCGCATCGTGGCGGCCAGCCTTCGGGCGTTTGATTGCTCCTACTCCCGCTACGTCGAGGATCCGCCGCCGCTCGGGGCGCTGGTCGCCGTTCGCGAAGGCCAGTTCCCGGTGTTCGGCGTGGTCGTGAACGTCGAGAGCGGCCCCGAAGACCCGACTCGGCCTCTGCAGCCCCTCGGCGAGCCCGGTCAGTCCGCTGCCGACGTCATGCGGGCGCACCCCCACATCCGCCAGCTCTTGCGCACGCGGGTGCGGGTGGTGGCGTGCGGTTACGCCGCCGACGGCATGCCGCGTCCCCTGCTGCCGCCCTTGCCGCCGCCGCTCCTCGCCTGCGTAGAACCGGCCACTGTAGAGGAAATCCGCATGCTCACTGCCGGCGGGCGTTTCCTCTCGCTGCTGCTAGCCGCGCCAGAATGCGACGATGCCGTGATCGGCGCGGCGATCCGCGCTGCGGGTGCAACCTTTGGCGAAGATGGCCGCACGTTCCTCGTCGAAGCCGGGAAGGAGCTCGCCCGCCTGCTTCGGGCCGAACCAGCTCGCCTCACCACCATCCTGAGGATGGCCGTATGACCAGCGACACCATCGGGGTCGTCGTCGGCGGATCGTTGACCGACGGCATCCAGGTCCGCCTCCATCCCGGGGCCACTGCCGTGCTCGGGGAGTACGTCACCGCCCCAGCCGACGGCGGTACCACCATCCTCGGGATGATCACGAACGTGGTGCTGAAGGCGGCAGAATCCGGCCCGGCCAATTGGCCGCCGCCCCTGGGCGACGACGCAGCTGCGGCGCTCGTGCGTGAAGTCCTCCTCGATACGGGTGTCTACACGGCTGTCGAGGTTACGCCCTACCTGGAGCTCCATCCCGACGGGTCATCGGCGCGTGCGCGACGGCTTCCGCGGCACTTCGCGCCCGCCCAGCGAGCCGACCAGGCGACCGTCGACCGCGCCTTTGCCGTGGGCGACAGAGCCGCCGTGGAAGTTGGGAGCCCCTTGGGCATGGACGATATGCGCCTGGCCGTCGATATCGAGAAGCTCTTCGAGCGTTCGGTGGGCGTCTTCGGCAAGAGCGGTACGGGCAAATCGGTCCTCACCCTCCAGCTGCTCGATGCGATGGTGGCGTACTCGCGCGGCTGTTCCTCCGCTTCGGACCGGATCGTGGCGCTCGTGTTCGACATGCACGACGACTACGGCCACTACATGAAGTTCCAGGGCGAGGGCACAGGCCGGCGCCGTTCGCTGAAGGGGCTCCACCCCGACCACGTCGAGGTGTACACCGTCGATCCGACTCGGAAGGCCGATGGCCGTATCGTCATCGGGACGGAAGACATCGAGGTCGATGACATCGAGATCCTCCGCAGTGTCGGCGACTTCACGGAGTTGGCCATCGAGGCTGCGAGGATCGCCGCCGACCGCTTCGGGAGGCATTGGATCGACCTGATCCTGGAAGACGAACCCTCACCCGCGGTGCTCAAATCCGTATGGGGCGCCGAGCCGCCGGAAGACGCGACCTGGAGCCACGTGGCGCAGCGCCTCGGTATCCACGCAGGGACGTTTGGGAACCTCCGCCGTGGTCTCCGCTCCATCGTGCGCAGGCCCTTCGTGGAGAAGGGAAGCGGGCAGTTCAAAGGCATCCTCGACGAAGTCGTCCGTCGCCTGCTCGCCGGGACGACTGTCGTCATCCAGTTCGGGAGGGAAGGGCGCAACCTCGACAGCTACATGCTCGTGGCCAACATGCTCTCCCGGCGGATCTGGGAGGCGTACCGCGAAGCCGTCGAGCAGGCCGCAGGCAACGACGCCGCGGCACCGAACCGGCTGGTAATCGTCATCGAGGAGGCACACAAGTTCCTCGACCGGGCCGTCTCGGGGCAGAGCATCTTCGGGCAAATCGCGCGGGAGCTGCGCAAGTACAACGTCACCCTGTTCGTCATCGATCAGCGCCCCAGCCAAATCGACCCGGAGGTGCTCTCGCAGATCGGCACGAAGATCGCCCTCCAGCTCGATAGTGAGGCCGACGTCGAAGCCCTGGTGGGCGGGGTCGTTGGGCGCGCGAGCCTGCGGCAAATCATCGCTACCCTCGAGAGCCAGCAGCAGGCGCTCATCTTCGGGCACGCCGTTCCCATGCCCATCGTCGTGCGCCCGATGGACCTGGCCAGCGACCGGAGGCCGGGCGAAAACCTGCGACTCCCGCCGCTGCGGGAGCGCCTCGGGCTGGCTGAGAAGCCGGCAGGAGGCCTCTACGGGTAGGGGATGCGGGTCAGGCCACTTCCGCCGCCGGGTGGCGTTCCTCCTCGGTGAGTCCCCGCAGTTTCCGCCAGAATCGCGCCAGGTCACGGTTCTCCCACGCCACCAGCACTTGTGAGGCGACGCCGATGCTGGAGTACGTGCCCGCAACGATCCCGACGAGGAGCACGAGGAGGAAGTTCCGGATCGTCTCTCCGCCGATGAGCAGCATCGCCACGATGGTGAAGATGACGGTGAGTGAGGTGGTGAGCGACCGTCCCAAGGTCTCCGTGAGGCTGGCGTTCACGGCCTCTTCAAACGGCAGGTACGGATCGTGCTCGAGCTTCTCCCGGACGCGGTCGAACACGACGATGGTGTCGTGGACCGAGAAGCCGATGACCGTGAGCAGCCCGACGATGAACGACGTGTCGACCTCGGTGCCGCGCACTTTCCCCAGAAGCGAGAAGAGGCCCAGCACGATGAGCGCGTCGTAGATGAGGGCGATCACCGCGGCGGTGCCATACCGCCAGGGCCGCCGCACCTTTCGGAACGCCAGCGAGATGTAGACGAGGATGGCCGCTGCTGCCACTGCCACCGCAATCGCGGAGTACCGCCCGATCTCCGACGACACCGTGCCCGTGACGGTCGCGAAATCTCGGCGCTGGACATCGCCGAACCGCTGCTCGAGGGCGGCTTGGATCTCGTCGATTTCGCCCGGCGGCACCGGGCCCGGCTCGTCGGTCAGCGCGGGCGCGCCTGCGAGCGGCTTCGTACGGACGATGTACATGTTCTCCCCAGCACCCTGAACGCGTGCCTCCGGATGTCCCAGTTCGGCCATCGCCTGGCGCAGTTCGCTCGCGCTCACCGGCCGCTCGGTGAACTCGAGGGTGAACGTCGAGCCGGACGTGAACTCGATCCCCGCGCGCAGAGAAGGGGGGATGGCCAGCAGCACAATGGCCGCCACGACGAAGATGCCGGAAATCCCGAGGTACCACCATCGCTTGCCGGCAAAGTCGAACATCACTGCCCTCCGCTCACTGGGGCAGCGGCGGGCGCCCGGCGCTTCACCTCGGCGGCGTTGAAGAGCCAGCCGGCGCGGCCCACCGGCGTGCCGACCACCATCTTCAGGAAGGTCCGCGTCACGGTGATGGCCGAGAACATGCTCACGAGCACACCGATGGCAAGTGTGAGGGCGAAGCCCTTCACGAGCGCCGCGCCGAATTGGTCGCCGAACCAGTACAGGATGGCGCAGGTGATGAGCGTCGAAACGTTCGAGTCGCGGATGGATGGCCAGGCCCGCCGGAAGCCGGTATCGATGGCTGCATTGAGGCTGCGCCCGCGCCGCAGCTCCTCCTTCATCCGTTCGAAGATGAGGATGTTGGCATCCACTGCCATGCCCACCGAGAGGATGAAGGCGGCGATCCCCGAGAGGGTGAGTGTCACCGGCCAGAGCTTGAAGACCAGCAGCACGAGCGAGGTGTAGACCACCAGGGCTGCTGCCGCGAGCACCCCCGGCAGCCGGTAATACAGGATCATGAACAGCGCCACGGCGATGAGCCCCACCTCGCCCGCGCGCACCGTCTTCAGGACGGAGTCATCGCCGAGCGTCGCGCTCACCTCGCTCGACTGCACGACACGCAGGGGGACGGGGAGCGCACCCGCGTTGAGCTGTTTCGAGAGTTCGTTCGCTTCGCTGAAGGTTGGCAGCCCGGTGATGGACCCCTGCTCAGCGATGACCCCTTGCACCGTGGCATTGGAAATCAGCTGGTCGTCGAGGAACACGAGGAGCTGCCGTCGTGGGTCTCCCTCCGGGTACTGCAGGGCGCGGCTCGTGATCTGCCGCATCAGCTCGGCACCCACGCCCGTCGTCTCGAAGTTCACCGCGAACGTCGCTCCCTGCCTGCTCACGTAGGTGTTGTTCTTCAGGTACTGGCCCGTCATCACGAGGGTCTGCCCGTTGACGACGCCAGTGGCGGGCACCAGGTTGCCCTGGTCGTCGTAGACGCGGAACTCGAGCTGCGCCGTCCTCCCGATGAGGCGCTCGGCATCGGGGACCGACATGCCTGGAACCTGCACGTCGATACGGTTGCCGCTGGCGAGCGTGACTTCCGCCTCGCTGACGCCGAACTCGTTGACGCGGCGCTCGATGACCTGCTTCGCCACTTCCAGCGCCGAGCGGAGGTCGCCTTCGTACCCGGCGGGCGGCGCCGCCTCGAGGACGATGCGGGCCCCGCCACGCAGGTCGAGCCCCAGGCGCATCTCCCGCCGCTCGAAGTCGCCGATGGCGATGCCCTTCCCCTTCGGCCAGAAATCGCCCGGGAGGTAGCGCGAAGGTTCGCCGGGCCACACCACGACGAGGGCGAACGCCGTGAGGGCGAGCACGAAGAGGAAGAGGGCGACCGTTCCCGGGCTACGCACGCTGGCCTACCGCCTCGTCGCTCGGCTGCGCCGCGCCCGCCTCGTCCGCTGTCGGCTCCAGTGTCGAGAGCCGGCGTTCGACAGCATCGGTCAGGGCGCGAACGCGGATACCGGGCGCGATCTCCAAGATGAGTTCGGTGGGCCGGTCCGGCAGCGACACGACGTCGACGACCTCGGCGATGATTCCGCCCGTGGTCAGCACTTCATCGCCGATGCGCAGGCTGGCGACGGCCTTCTTCCGCTCCTTCTGCTGCTTCAGCACCGGCTGGAGGAGGATGAAGTAAAAGGCAGCCACCGCCAGCACGGTGTAGAAGATGACGCTCCACATCACAGCCATGGCCCGACCTCCCGGCAGCATGCACCCGTTGGGAGCCTCCTCTGCGGGCGCATGCCGCGCTCACGAGCCGATGGTAGGGCAGCGACCGGGCCCAGTCCACGCGGCCGTCAGGCGCGTGGATGGGCTTGGTCGTACTGCTTCCGCTTCTGCTGGTCGGTGAGGTGGGTATAGATCTGGGTCGTGGAGATGCTGGCGTGGCCGAGCGTCTCCTGCACGTAGCGGAGCGGCATTCCGCCCGAGAGCATGTGCGTGGCGTACGTGTGTCGCAGGGTATGGGGCGTGATCTTCGCGTCCAGCCCCGCTTCCTTCGCGTAGTTTTTCAGGATGAGCCACAGCCCCTGGCGGGTGAGCCGCTCGCCCCGCCGGTTCACGAAGAGCGCGAGCTCTCGCCGGCTGCGGACCAGCCGCGGCCGCACGTGGAAGATGTAGTGTCGGAGCTCGTCGACCGCGCGCGCCGGGAGTGGCAGGACGCGTTCGCGGTCCCCTTTCCCTACGGAGCGAACGGTCACAGGATCGCTCTCCAGCGCTACGTCGGTGACGTCGAGGGCGACGAGTTCGCTCACGCGCAAGCCGGTCGCGTACAGGAGCTCGAGCATGGCTTTGTCCCGACGGGCTTCCGGGGTGTTCCGCTTCGCCGGCTGCTCCAGGAGTTCGTCGACCTCTTCGGGGGTGAGCGCGCGGGGCAGAGCTTTGCCTACCTGGGGCGACTTCAGCTGCTCGGTGGGGTCCTGGTCGATGGTGCCCTCCGCGGCGAGGAAGGCGAAGAACGATTTCATCGCCGCGACCTTCCGAGCAATCGTGGAATCTTTGTACCCCTTTTCCCGAAGGACCGCCACGTATCCCATGAGGTCCTCAGTGGTGAGGTCGTCCCACTGTTGGGTCGAACCTCGCAGTGCTGCGACATAATCGCTGAACTGGCGCAAATCGTTCCGATACGCCGAAATGGTGTTATCCGAGGCGTTCTTCTCCACGGCAAGGAAGTTGAGGAACTGGGCGATCTGCTCGTCCATTCTCCGTCACCTCGTACGGCGGGTACCGCGTCGCTCCGGGGCGGCGCCATTCTATGAGCCGGCGCCCGGCTCGTCCATGGCCTCGCCGCGTCGCGTTCGTGAAGATTTTCCCGCGCGGCCGTCGCGCCTGCCCTCCATGGTGGACTGCCGCTGGCGAACGGGGAACTCCGGTACGGCACCTCGCCGAGACCATCGGAACTTCCCATGCCGGCCTTCGAGCTTTCCGCACTACGATGTGCCGCCGCAGCCTGCACCGGACACCGAGTCTGCGCTCGGTGCCGTAATGGTCCATGTCGTGGCGGCTTCGGCAGCGAAGGTTGGTGCCTCTGCCGGCTGGGTGCGCACCACGACCACGCGGACTGCATCGGGAGCGGAGCGGAACTGGGCCCAGGCCGCGAGAGGCAGCGCCGCTACCAGGAACGGCAGTGCGATTGCGGCTGCCAACCGTGCGCGTCGCATCGTCGCCTCCCTCGGGGGCTCGCGTCCATGCTACCGCGCACGTCAAGCGTTCTGGTGCGGCCCTAGCTCTGCTGCCGACGCTCAAGGCCTACGAGCTGCAGCCGCGTGACCTTCCACTGCCCAGCTACTTCTCCCCAGGTCGCCTCGAGCACGGCCTGCCCGGCGGGGCCCTCGAACGTCACGCGGAAGATGGGAGCGTCATCGCTGCCGCCGGCGTCTTCGACCCAGAACCGCTCAACGGCCGGGACGGCAGCCAGGGGACCGCCAGCCCCAGGGTTCGCCTGCATGAACTGCTGCAGTGCTTCAGGGAGGATGTCGACGAGGACCAGGGCGAGGTTGCCGGCGGCAGCGGCCGCCGCGAGACGCTCCGCTGCCGCCCGTGCTTCCTCGCGTGCCATCAGCTCCGCTCTGCCAGGTCGTCAATCTGCCAGCGATCGCCGACCTGCACCCACTTGCTCCAGATGGTCCGGCTTCCGTTGGGGCCGCTATACGTAATCTCCAGCTCGTCGTTCCCGAGCTCCTTAATCTCGAACGACGTCGCGGTCATGGGGTTCGCCGCCAGGGCCATCGCCTTCGTCAGCCCGTTCGGCGTGAAATCGCCCATCAGTGCTGCCATGTTCCCGGCGATGATGTCCCGGGCGTGCCGCTCGGCCGTCTCGCGAAGGGTTGCCATCCAGGTGCTCCTTTCCGATCGGTAAATCCGCGGCGCAGCATACCCGCCCGCGGAGCCCGCTTCAAGCGTGAACAGCTTCCCGTTCACTGTTCGACGAGGCGCAACCAACGCCGCTTGCCCACCTGCACCACGCTCCCAGGCCTGGCAGTGGCCCGTTCGTCGACGACCTCGCCGTCCACGGCGATCGCCCGTTGCTGGAAAAGCCGCTTCGCCTCGCGTTTCGAGGGTGCCACGCCTGCTGCGACGAGCACCTCGAGGAGCGGTTCGCCGCCCCGCACCGCCACGGCGGGCGCGTCCTCCGGGACTTCCTTCCGTTGCACGGTGCGCTCGAAGTACGCCTCGGCGCGGAGCGCTGCGTCCTCTCCCCAGCATTCGGCGACGACGGTCCGTGCCAGCAGCTTCTTCGTCTCCATCGGGTCCCGGGCCCCCGAGCGGAGCCCTTCGATGATCGAGGCGACGAGGCTGCGGTCGAGGTTCGTGGCGAGGATGAAGTAGTCGGGCAGCACGTGGTCGGGCAGCGACATCACCTTGCCGTACTGAACCTCGGGGGGCTCATCGATGCCGATGTAGTTCCCTGCCGACTTCGACATCTTCGTCTTGCCGTCGGTTCCCACGAGGATGGGCAGCGTGATGGGCACGTGGGGCCGCTGCCCGGCGTCTTCCTGGATCTTCCGCCCGGCCATCAGGTTGAAGAGCTGCTCGGTGCCGCCGATCTGCACGTCGCAGGCGAGGGCGTAGGCGTCGTACCCCTGCATCAGGGCGTAGAGGAACTCGTGGAGGAAGATCGCGTCGCCGGCGTCGAAGCGCTTGCGGAACGTCTCGCGCCGCAGCATCTCGGCCACGGTGAACTTCGCCGTCAGCCGAATGACATCGAGCAGCTTGAGCTCGGCAAGCCACTCCGAGTTGTGGCGCACTTCAGTCCTCGCCGGGTCGAGGAATTTGGCCGCCTGCTCGAAGTACGTCGCTTCGTTCCGCTTCACCTCTTCGGGCGTCAGCATCGGCCGCAGCTTGTTCTTGTCGCTCGGGTCGCCGATGAGGGCCGTGAAGTCCCCGATGAGGAAGATGGCGTGGTGTCCGAACTCCTGGAACTGGCGCAGTTTCCGCAGCGGTACCGTGTGCCCGAGGGTCAGCGAGCTCGCTGTGGGGTCGACCCCCAGGTAGACGCGCAGCGGGCGGTCTTCTTCAAGGCGCTCCCGCAGCTCCTGCTCGAAGACGGTGTACAGCTGCGGGTCGCCATAATCCACGCCGCTCATCAGCACGAAGAGCTGCTCCTCGACGGGTGCCATGCGGCGCGTTCGGCTCACCGCAGCACCTCGCGGACGTGCGCCACGTCGCGCGCGATCTGCTCGCGCAGCTCCTCGACGCTAGCAAAGGCCCGCTCCTCGCGGATGCGCGCCACGAGCTCGATCGTGATTCGCCGGCCGTAGAGGTCGCCGTCGAAGTCGAGCACGTGCGTCTCGATGGAGACGTGGCCGGGCTCGAACGTGGGCCGGCGCCCGATGTTCGTGGCTCCCTTGAAGCGCATCTCCCCAATGCGGACCCAGGTGGCGTACACGCCGAGCGCAGGGAGCGCCCGGTCAGCGGCGATGGAGATGTTGGCCGTTGGGAATCCGAGCGTCCTCCCGCGCTCGTACCCCCGAACGACGGGCCCGGAAAGCTCGTAGTGGCGGCCGAGCAACCGCGTGACGCGCTCCATGTCCCCCGCTTGGAGCGCGCTCCGGATCGCCGACGAGGAGCACCGCTCCCCCTCGATGAGGAGGGGCGGAATCTGGATGACCTCGAAACCGAGGGCTGCGCCCAGCCGGCGCATCCGTTCGGGTGTGTCTTTCGGCGCGCCCCGTCCGAAGGCAGCGTCGGGCCCGAGCACGAGCAGCCGCATCTCCAGGAGCTCGACGAAGGCGCTGACGAGTTCCTCCGCCTCGACCTCGGCCACCTCGGAGGTGAAGGTGAGCGGGACGACCCACTCCGCGCCCGCCGCGTGCAGGAGCTCGATGCGCTGCTCGAGGGACGTGAGGTAGCTCGGCTGGAAGCTCGGGTTCAGGACGGTCCGCGGATGCGGGTGCAGCGTGATCACGCCCGGGGTCAAGCCGCGAGCGCGTGCCTCTTGCGTGAGCCGCTGGAGGAGCGCCCGGTGCCCGAGGTGGACGCCGTCGAGCACGCCGATCGTGAGGGCCGTGGGGCGCCCCGGGCTGCCGCTCTCGAGCTGGTGGCGGGTGAGCGCAGGGATGGCCATACGCGTCGTTCGTCTGTGCCTTTCGTCACCAAGCCTACCAGCGCGCCACTGCTGGAAAAACGGAGCCGTTCCCCTGCGCGCTACGCCGTCACGGGCTGAGCCGAGCGTACCGCTACCAGCTCGATATCGCCCCACAGTCGGTCCTGGCGCACCTCGCACGCCCCGCTCTTCCACAACTCGAGGACGGCGAAGAAGGAGACGATGACCTCCAGCTTCGTTCGGGCTTCCGCCACCAGCGAACGGAAGGACAACCGGCCGAACCGCGCCAGGCGCTCGCGGATCTCGGTGAGGCGCTGGGCCAGCGTCACCGGATCGCGACGGACGACGGCCCTCGGCGCGGTCGCTGCCGGCCGTCGGTTGAGCACTTCGAGCATGATTTGGCGCAGCCGCTCCAGCGTGACGCCGTCGAGGCCCGGTCCTGGAGGCAGTTCCGGCGGCGGGACCTGCCGCGTGTAGACGCGCAGGCCTGCGGCCTGGCGGCGGGCGAGCTCCTCGGCCACTTCTCGGTAGCGCCGATACTCGTGGAGGAGTCCCACTAGTTCCTGGCCCACGGCATCCTCCTCCAGCGAAGCCGCCGCGCTGCTGCCGTCGGCCGTCGGCCGGGGCAGCAGCGCGCGGGACTTCAGGTAGAGGAGCTTCGCGCCGATGGCGACGAACTCGGCCAACGCTTCGGCATCGACGCCGTCGTCGCGATGGACGGCCGCCAGGTACTGATCGGCGACGGCGACGAGCGACACCGCCGTGACGTCGAGATGGTTCCGCTCGATGAGGTGGAGGAGCAAGTCGAGCGGCCCTTCGAATATGGGCAGTCGTATTTCCGGCATCGCCTCCGACGAGCGGCCCTCACCCCGCCACGGGGCGCTCGCCCAATTGGCCATTCGGCCGTCGCCGTCCCTATCCGGCAGCAGGCGCACCCACCAGGGGGAGCGGCCTCTCGACCGCTGCCGCGATCGGGGCGACGGCACGCATCATCTCCGCGAAACGCTCGAATGTCAACGACTGAGCGCCGTCGCTCAAGGCCTGCTCGGGGTTCGGGTGCACCTCCACCATGAGGCCGTCGGCACCTGCGGCGATGGCCGCCATCGCCACGGGCTTCACCAGCGCCCACTTGCCCGTCCCGTGGCTGGGATCGGCGATGATGGGCAGGTGGCTCAGCTCTTTCACGAGCGGGATGGCGTTCACGTCGAAGGTGTTCCGGTACGAAGTCTCGAAGGTGCGGATGCCCCGCTCGCAGAGGATCACGCGCGGGTTCCCCTGGGAGAGGATGTACTCCGCCGCCAGCAGCCACTCTTCGATGAGGCCGGAAAGCGCGCGCTTCAACATGACCGGCTTGCCGACCCGCCCCACCTCGTCCAGCAGCATGAAGTTCTGCATGTTCCGGGCGCCGATCTGGAGGATATCGGCGTACTCTGCCACCAGCTCGACGTCCCGCACGCTCATCACTTCGGTGATGATGGGCAATCCGACTTCGTCACCGGCTTTGCGCAGGAGCTTCAGGCCCTCGACGCCCAAGCCGCGGAACGAGTAAGGCGAGCTCCGCGGTTTGAAGGCGCCGCCGCGCAGGATGTTGGCGCCAGCCGCCTTCACGGCCCGCGCGGTCGCCATGAGCTGCTCCTCGCTTTCGATGGAGCACGGGCCGGCCATGATGGCCAGTTCCGGGCCGCCGATGCGCACGCCCTTCCCAACGTCGATGACCGTTCCGTTCGGGCGGAATTCCCGAGCCACGAGGCGGTACGGCTTCGTCACACGGTGGACCGACTCCACGTGCGGCAGGGTTTCGAACATGTCCTGCAGCTCGGGAGCATCCGGGCCGATGACGCCGATGATGCGCCGCTCCGTCCCCTCGGAAAGGTGCGCCTGCCGCCCGGTCGCTTCGATTCGCGCGATGATGTACTCGACGTCCTCGGGCGTGGCCTCCGGACTCAACACGATGATCATGTCTCCCTCACTCCTTCGTCGTGGGTTCGTAGGGGGTCGTACCGTCGAGGTCGGGGCGCAGCACCCGCGCCCCGCGCAGGTAGACGTGGCGGATCTCATGCGGGCTCTTCTCCGTGTTCACGTGGAGGAGGATCCGCAGGCACATGCGCAAGCTCCCCGGCACGTCGATTTCGTGCGAGCACATCAGCGGGACGAACGTCCATCCCAGCTGGCGGGCTGCGACGGCCGGGAACTCCGCGTTCAGGTCGGGCGTGGTGGTGAACCAGGCCGAAGCAATGTCCTCCGGCGCGATGCCGTTTGCTTCGACCATGAGCTGCAGGAGCTCGCGCGTGGCCTCGATGATGGCCTCGCGCGTGTTCTGCGGGACCGTCGTGGCGCCGCGGATGCCACGAACCGGCATGGCGGATCACTCCTCCTTCGCGAATGCCTGGGTCGCGGTTGGGGATGCAGCCTCAGCCGAGGAGCCCAAAGCCCCCGGCCGCTGGGCACCTGTACTCCCGGCCCACGCGCTCGGCGCCCCGCTCATGGCGAGGCGCTCCCACGCGATGGGCCGTCTCCCTCTGCCCTCCTGCGGCCGGTGACATCCTCCACGTACTCCTGTACGCGGGCGGCGCGGTGTTCCGCATCCGCCGCATCGATAGCCGCAAGTATAGCAGAGCCCACCACAACCGCATCTGCGAGCCCCCCGACCAGCTCGACGTGCTCCCGCCGCGAAATCCCGAAGCCGACGGCGAGCGGCAGGGACGTCGCGCGTCGCACGCGTCCTACGAACGCCGGCAGCTCGGCCGGCAGCGTATCGCGCGCTCCGGTGACGCCCGTAACGCTCACGCAGTAGAGGAAGGCATCGGTCACGGATGCCAGGAGCGGGATCCGCTCGTCCTTCGTGGTCGGCGCGACGAGGGGGATGAACCGGCGGCCGTACGCGCGGCAAGCGGCCAGGAAGTCGGCCGCCTCTTCCGGCGGCAGGTCCACCACGATGAAGCCGTCGACCCCGGCATCGCGAGCGCGCGCCGCCGTGCGGCGCTCCCCGTACGCGAGGACGGGGTTGTAGTACCCCATGAAGATGAGCGGGAGCCGAAACCCCGCCGCCCGCGCGTCTTCGGCGAACCGGAAGCACTCTTCGATGGTGACCCCTTGCGCCAGCGCGACCTCGTTCGCCCGCTGGATGGTGGCGCCATCCGCGAGGGGGTCGCTGAAAGGTACTCCGAGCTCCACGATGTCGGCACCGCCCGCCTGCAGCGCGAGGAGAATGGGCACCGTGTCGGCGCGCGTGGGGTATCCGGCCGTCACGTAAGCGACGAACGCCGGCCTCCCTTCCCGATTCGCCAGTTCGATGGCCGACCGAAGACGGTTCTCGTCCTTCATGTTGCGACCCCCAGCGCCAGCAGCGCGAAGCTGATGCCGTTGAAGCAGAGGTGCATCACGATGCTCGCCCAGAGCGTTTCGGTACGCCAGAACAGCCAGGCGAGCAACACCCCCACGCCCCAGAAGGGGAGGAAGCTGCCCGGATCGAGGTGATTCGCCGAAAAGAGCGCCCCCGAGAGCAGGGCGGCCGGCCAAAAGCCCCACCGCGCCGCCAGACCGCCGAAGAAGTACCCCCGAAAGAGGAGCTCCTCGGCGATGGGAGCGCCGATGACGGCGGCCACCCCAGCGAGGGCGAGCGTCGAAGCCTCGCGTGTGATCTCCCAAGGGACTGTGCTCTCCGGGACGAGCACATCGAGCTCGAACGCCTCGGCCAGGAGGCTGTAGGCTACCACGCCAACGTACGCGCCGATGGTGGCGACGGGCGCCATCCACCACACCGACCGAGGCATCCTTCCCAGTCCCAGCCCGTCCCACAACCGGCGGGGGCCGCGCGCCACCAGGATGACGCCGATCGCCACGATGCCGACGTGATAGAGGAGCGTGAACGCGAAGCCGATCCGCAGCGTCGCTTGGTCGGCGAGGAGGTGCGGCTCCGGGGGCCGCTGCTCGCCCGATGCCAGCGCGGCGAGCAAGCGGTCCGCATACTGGGCGATCGCGCCGGCTTTCGCGAACACATCGCCGACGTCCCGCGGCTCCAGCTGGTGCCCCAGCGCCTCGGCGACGACGGCCGTCGCGGCCGACGTCACCACGTACCATGCGAGGCCGACGCCGATACCAATGAACGCTCCTGCCAGTCCCCAGGACACGGGGAAGCGGCGGCCTTCGGAGGCCGCCTGCGCCGGCTGCGGCCCGATCAGAGGGTCACCCCCAGGGCTTCGGCCACGGTGTGCATGTCCTTATCGCCGCGCCCGCTCAGCCCGACGAGGATGTCGCAGTCGGGACCCAGCTCTCGCGCCAGCTGCAGTGCCCAGTAGACGGCGTGGGCGGGTTCGAGTGCCGGGATGATGCCTTCCGTTCGCGTGAGGGCGAGGAAGCCTTCCAGCGCTTGTCGGTCGTCCACGGCTACGTACTCCGCTCGCTCCGTCGTCTTCAGCCAGGCGTGCTCCGGGCCGACACCCGGGTAGTCGAGCCCCGCCGAGATGCTGTGGGTACCGAGGATCTGCCCCCACTCGTCCTGCAGCAGGTACGTTTTCGTTCCGTGGAGCACGCCGGGGCGTCCGGCGACGAGGGTGGCAGCGTGCCGGCCCGGCCGCAATCCTTCGCCGCCGGCCTCCACGCCCACCAGCCGCACCGGGTCATCGAGGAAGGGGTGGAAGAGGCCAATGGCGTTGCTGCCCCCTCCGACGCAAGCCACGGCAACATCGGGCAGCTTGCCCGCCTGTTCCAGCATTTGCGCCTTCGCCTCCCGGCCGATGACCGACTGGAAGTCGCGCACGATGGTGGGGAACGGGTGGGGGCCGATCGCCGAGCCGATGACGTAATGCGTGGTGCGAACGTTCGTCACCCAGTCGCGCATCGCCTCGTTGATGGCGTCTTTCAGGGTGCGAGAGCCGCTTTCGACGGGCACCACGGTCGCTCCCAGCATCTTCATGCGGAACACGTTGAGCGACTGCCGCCGGATGTCCTCACTCCCCATGTAGACGACGCACTCGAGGCCGAGCATCGCGCACGCGGTGGCCGTGGCGACGCCGTGCTGGCCTGCGCCGGTCTCGGCGATGATTCGGCGCTTGCCGAGCCGCTTGGCCAGGAGGGCTTGCCCGAGCGCGTTGTTGATCTTGTGGGCGCCGGTGTGGGCGAGGTCCTCCCGCTTCAGCCAGATGCGGGCGCCGCCGCATTCCTCCGTCAGCCGTCGGGCGAAGTAGAGCGGCGTCGGCCTGCCCACGTAGGTGCGGAGCAGCTCGTCGTACTCCTGTTGGAAGGCGGGGTCGGCCTTCGCCTCCAGGTACGCGGCCTCGAGCTCTTCGTGGGCCGCGACCAGTGTCTCGGGGATGTAGCGGCCGCCGAAGTCGCCGAACCGCGGGGAGAATCCTGCCGCGCTCATCGCGCCCCTCCCTTCGCTGCCTTCACGAATGCCCGCATGAGTGACGGGTCCTTACGGCCGTCGCGTTCCACGCCGGAGCTCACGTCCACACCCCAGGGTCCTGCCTCGGCGATGGCCCGTGCTACGTTTGCCGGCGTGAGCCCTCCGGCGAGCAGAACGGGGACATCGGCGGCGGCGATCCGGGCCGCATGCCAGGGGAAGGCGCGCCCTGTCCCGCCACGCCGTTGTGGGTCGGCTGTGTCGAGGAGGACGAGGGACGCCCGAACGGATCGGACCCGCTCGGCCACGCGCTCGGCGTCGTCCTGCTCTCCCACATGGACTGCGCGAATCACCGGCAAGGCGAGCCGTTCTGCTGTGCGGTCGTCGGCTTCGCCCCCGGAAAGCTGAACGAGGTCGAGCGGAACCATGGCCGCGGTGGACGCGACTTCCTCGGGCGGCTGGTCGGCGAACACGCCCACCAGCAGCGGACGGTGGCGGAAGAGGGCCTCATCGATGGCGTCGGCCCAGGCTCGCAGCGTATCTCGCGGTGAAAGCTCGCCCGGTGTCGGGCCTGTGAGGCGGCGGGGTCCGCCGGCGGGGGGGCGCACGGCCGCGGCGATCGCCCGTGCCGTCGCCAGATCGACCCGCCGGTGCGAGGCGGCGAAGACGATGCCCACGAAGTCCGCGCCGGCTTCCGCCGCCGCCGCAGCTTCGTCGGGCGTGCGCACGCCGCAGATCTTCACTCTCACGCTCACTTCCGTACCGGTACCGCCGCGAACTCGCGGATGAGTGCGCCGGGGTCGTCGGCGCGCATCAGCGCTTCGCCTACGAGCACCGCGTCCGCTCCGGCCCGGGCGAAGCGCTCGACGTCCTCCCGCCGTTCGATGCCGCTCAGGGCGGCCAGGAGGGCCCCCGGAGGCCGGCGGGCGGCGACCCGCTCCGTGGTGGTGAGGTCGACGCGGAAATCGTGGAGATTCCGGTTGTTGATGCCGATGAACCGCGCGCCCACGGCGGCTGCCCGGTCCATTTCCGCTTCGGAGTTCACCTCGACGAGCGCCTCCATGCCGTAGGACCGGGCAACGGCCAGCAGTTCCGCCAGCGACGCGTCGTCGAGGCAGGCCACGATGAGGAGCACCGCATCGGCGCCTGCCGCGCGTGCTTCTGCTACTTGGTAGGGGTCGATGATGAAGTCCTTCCGGAGGAGTGCGGGCCGCTCCGGCCCAAGCGGGGCAACCGCCTCTCGGGCGCGTTCGAGGTCTTCGAGGGTGCCCTTGAACCAGTGCGGCTCGGTGAGCACCGAGATGACCGCAGCCCCGCCCGCGGCGTAGCGGCGGGCGAGGTCGGCCGCGTCGGCGTGGGGAGCGATGTCCCCGCGGCTTGGCGAAGCGCGTTTCAGCTCTGCCATCACCGCGATGCCGCCGCTCCGGCGGATGCGGGCTGGCACGTCCACCGGCGGCAGCGCCGTGGCGGCGGCCCGCTCCACGTCCGCGAAGGGCCGCAGCCGCTTCGCTTCGGCCACGTCCGCCCGGCGACGCGCGACGATACGCTCGAGGATGGAGCCGTCATCCATCGGCCAGCTCCTGCGAGCGTCGGAGGAACGTTTCCAGCACGCGCTGCGCTGCGCCCGAGGCGAGGGATTCGCGCGCCAGGTCGGTGCCGGCCTGCAAATCGCTCACGAGACCGGCGGCATAGGCGGCCATCGCCGCGTTCATCAAGACGAAATCCCGCACTGCCTCGGGCGCGGCGCCCGACACCAAGGCGCGGAGGGTGGCAGCGTTCTCGTCAGCCGAGCCGCCCTTCACGGCCTCGAGGGGGTGGGCCGGCAGCCCGAAGGATGCCGGCGTGACCTCGAACTCGCTCACGCGCCCGCCTTCCACCAGCCAGGCCCGGGTCGGCGCCGATGGGCTCACCTCGTCCAAACCGTCTTCGGAATGCACGACCACCGCGCGGTCGATGCCCTTCACCGCCAGCGCCTCGGCGACCAGCGGCGCGAGCGCCCGCGCACCCACACCGGTGAGCTGTGCTCGTGGGCGTGCGGGATTGGTGAGCGGCCCGAGGATGTTGAACACGGTGCGGAACCCTAGCTCCCTCCGGGGGCCGGCGACGTGGCGCATCGCCGGATGGAACCGCTGCGCGAAGACGAAGCAGAAGCCGCACTCCGCGATGATCTGCGCCACGGCCCTCGGTCCGAGATCGATCCGTGCTCCCAGCGCTTCCAGGACATCGGCGCTGCCGCAGCGGGAGGACATCGCCCGGTTCCCGTGTTTCGCCACCTTCGCACCGGCGCCTGCCAGCACGATGGCCGCTGCCGTCGACACGTTGAACACCGAGGCGCCATCGCCGCCTGTGCCCACGACGTCAATGGTCCCCTCCACGGGGACCGGCTCCGCATGGGCCTGCATCACCCTGGCGCAGGTGGCCACGACCTCGGGTGTCTCGCCGCGGAGCCGCAGAGCGGCCAGGAACGCGCCCATCTGCGCCGGCGTTGCGTCCCCGCACATCATCGCTTCCATGGCGCGCTCGGCCAGGGAAGCCGTCAGCGGCTCCCCGTCGACGAGCGCGCGGAGGACGTCCTGCATCACCATCGGCCCCCCCGATACGCGAGGAAGTTCTGCAGGCACTCTTTGCCGTACTCCGTGGCGATGGATTCCGGATGGAACTGGACGCCTTCGATGGTCAGCTCCCGGTGTCGAACGCCCATGATCACGCCCGATTCTGAGCGCGCGGAAACCTCGAGCTCAGCTGGTTGCGTCTCCGGGACACCCGCGAGCGAATGGTAGCGCACGGCCAGGAAGCCGTTCGGAATGCCGCGGAAGACGCCTTTGCCATCGTGGTAGATGCGCGACGTCTTGCCGTGCTTGATCTCCCCCGCGCCCGCGACTCGTCCGCCGAACGCCTCGTAGATGCACTGGTGACCGAGGCATACCCCAAGGATGGGGACCTTCCCTGCGAATGCGCGGATGACGTCCATCGAAATGCCGGCATCCTTCGGTCCGCCGGGCCCGGGCGAGATGACGATCCGCTCCGGTGCCAGCGCCTGGAGATCTTCGAGCGTCACCTGGTCGTTCCGGTAGACCACGACCTCGGCGCCCAGCTCGCAGAGGAACTGGTAGAGGTTGTACGTGAAGCTGTCGTAATTGTCGATGAGCAGGGTCGTCATCCGTCGAGCCGCTCCTCCCGCTCCAGATCGTCGGCGATGTGCCGCAGGGTCGCTGCCAGCTCCTCCGGCGTGAAGCCATATCCTCGGCGGTCGAGCCGGAACTTGGCGGCGAGGTACTCGGGGTCGAACGATGCCGGCGACCTCAGATCCAGGGGGTAGGCGGTCCCCGGCTCGCCGAGCAGGGCGACGAGGAAATACCCTTCGCCCGCGCCGCGTGCGAACGACGCCGTCTCGCGCAGGAGCGGCACGAGGAGGACGTCCACGCTGCCGAGGCGGTAGAAGCGCACCCCCACGTGGGCGATCCGCTTATCGCGCAGCTCCGTCATCATGGCGAACGTTCCTTCCGGCGGCGCCGCTCCTGCTTCCGCTCGAATTCGGCGACCACCTCTTCCATGATGGGCCATGCTTCGAGGGCGGCCGGGAACCCGCTGTACGCCGCCACAGTGCGGAGGGTTTCAGCCAGCTCTTCGCGGGTAGCGCCGTGGTTCAACGCACCTTTGATGTGCGCGCGGAGCGCCGTGGGACGGCCTTGCGTCGCCAGCATTGCTACCACGAGCAGGCTTCGAATTTTCCGGTCGAGCCCGGGCCGTGCCCAGATGTCGCCGAACGCAAAGTCGACGATGTCGTCGGCCAGCTCGCGGTAGTCCCGTTTCAGGAGCCGGTAGGCAGCGGCGGGGTCACCACCCATGAGCGTCCTGGCCACGTCGAGCCCAGCCTGGCGCCGGTCGGACAGCGCATCGGTCGGCTGCGTAGGTGAGGGCTCGCTGCTGCCGGCAAGGAACGTCGCGAAGTCGGCGGCGATGCGTTCGGCGTCGTCCGTCCGCTCGCAGAGGCCGAATGCGGCCATCACCGCCTCGCGCACGGGAGGGGCCATGGGGAGGCGCGCCAGGCTTTCGGCGGTCGTCCACGTTCCCTCCCCGCCCGGCGGCGGGACGGGCTCTCCGCTCCATTGCACGGGCAGGTAGAGGTTGTACACGATGCGTTCGCCGCTCGGTCCGGCGAAGAACAGCGTCTCAAGGAAGCTCCCCTCGGGGTCCGGCACCTGCACGCCTTGGGACGCCAACAGCTCGGCCATGGCGGCGTCGACGTCCTCGTGTTCGTCACCGAACCGCCCACCTGGCAGGTCCCAGACGCCGCTCCCGTCGCGGACGAGCCAGAGCTCGTCGCCCCTGGCGAGGATGACGCCGATACGAATCTGCTGGCTCATGTCGTCCTCAGTGCTTGCATCGTCAGCACGCTCAGCAACAGGATGCGGAGGGAGGTCGGGAGCGTCACGTCGTCGAGTTCGGCAGCGCTCACCCACCGCCCTGCATCCGCGGGCACGTCGCCTTCCCATTCCCACACGGTGTAGAAGCCCGAGAAGCGCGGGCGATCCTCGCCGGGGGCCTGGTAATCGAAGGCGCCGTGGGCCCAGATGGTGCGGGCCACGATGCCGAGCTGGTCGAGCAGGTGGCCCCGCAGCTCCACCTTGCGATCCTCGGCCAGCGGCCGAAATTCGCCTCCGGGAAGCCCGTACGCGTCGCCCCGGCGCAGCAGGAACGCCCGCCCCTGACGCACGAGGATGCCGTACACCCGTTCCGGCCGATCGTCTCGCATCGTCAGTACCCCAGGCTCCCGGTCGGCTGTTCGGCGGCCGCGCGCTCGGCGCGGTCGATAGCGCGCAGCAGCGCGCGAAGCTTCGCCATGCTCTCCTGGTACTCGGCCTCCGGGTCCGAATCGTAGACGATGCCGCCGCCCGCCTGCAGGTAGGCCACGCCGTCCTTCACCACCATGGTGCGGATGGCGATGCACGTATCGAGGCTCCCGGCGAAGCTCATGTACCCCACGGCGCCCGCGTAGAGGTACCTGCGCTCGCCCTCCAGCTCGGCGATGATCTCCATCGCGCGCACCTTGGGGGCGCCGCTCACCGTTCCTGCAGGGAAGATGGCGCGGAACGCGTCGTACATGCTGCGGTCTGGGCGCAGCCGTCCGGTGACGTGGGAGACGATGTGCATCACGTGCGAGTATCGCTCGATGTGCATGAGCGAATCAACGCGCACCGTCCCTGGGATTGCGACCCGCCCGACGTCGTTCCGCCCGAGGTCCACGAGCATGATGTGTTCGGCGCGCTCCTTCTCGCTCGCCAGAAGCTCGGCCTCGAGCCGCGCGTCCTCGTCCGGCGTCCTCCCGCGGGGCCGTGTGCCGGCGATGGGGTGCGTGGTGACGAGCCCTTCTTCCACCCGCACGAGGAGTTCGGGCGATGCCCCCACGATCTGGAAGTCGCCCATGTCGAGGTAGAACATGTAGGGCGACGGATTGAGGGCGCGCAGCTGACGGTAGATGTTGAAGGGGTGGACGGCGGTCTTCCGTGCCAGCCGCTGCGATGGCACCACCTGGATCACGTCGCCGGCGATGATGTACTCGCGGATGCGCTCCACCATCGCCCGATACCCTTCGCGGCCGACGTTCGACACCGCCTCCTCGTTGGCCCGCACGACGTCGGCGATGTCTTCCACCGGCAGGGGCACCGTCCGCGTGGTCAAACGACGTACGATCTCGCCGATACGGTACTCGGCTTGGCGGTAGGCAGCGTCGATGTCCCCGTCGAGGCGGCAGTGGGTCACGACCTTCATCGTGTGGTGGATGTGGTCGAACACCACGACTGAGTCGCAGAAGAGGAACATCGCTTCGGGCAGGCCCAGCGGGTCGGCAAGCGGGCGGGCAACGCGCGGTTCGAAGTGGCGAACGGCGTCGTACCCCACGAACCCCACGGCGCCGCCGGTGAAGAGCGGCAGCCCTGGCAGCCGTACGAGCCGGAACTGCTCGAGCTCCCGTTCCACGGGCAGCAGCGGGTCGCCGTCGTACTCGTATCCCGGCCCGGTCCGGAGGACGCGGTACGGGTTCGCGCCGATGAACGAGTAGCGGGCCAACCGCTCGCCCCCTTCCACCGATTCCAGGAGGAACGAGTATGGCCCGTCGCTCAGCTTCAGATATGCCGACACGGGGGTATCGAGGTCCGCCGTGATCTCCCGGTACACGGGGACCAGGTTCCCCGCGCCGCTCCGCGCGAGCGCGCGCACCTCCTCCAGCGTCGGCCGCAGCATCAGCAGTACTTCTGCAGGTAATTCAGGTCGAGAGCGTCCCGCACCATGGCCATCGTCTCCTGGGCCAGCGCCCGTTCGCGCGCCGACCCGGCGGCCAGCGCGTCGCGGACGAGGTGCATCCGGGCGGCGTAGTACGCCCGGCGCTCCCAGATGGGTCGCAGGAACTCGATGAGGACCTCGGTGAGACGCTCCTTGAGGGCGAGGTTGCTCACCCCCACCGTGCGGTACCGCTCTTCGAGGTCGGCGACCTCGTCTTTGTTCGGGTTGAACGCCCGGTGGTAGAGGATGATCGGGTTCTCGTCGGGGTTTCCCGGTTCGTTCGCAGCGCGCGGCGGTCCGCCGTACATGGCGCGGATCTTCTGCCGCACCGTTGCTTCGTCGTCCTTGAGGAAGATGGCGTTGTTCCGCGACTTGCTCATCTTCGCCTGCCCATCGATCCCCACGAGTCGTGGCACCCGGCCGACGAGCGCCTCCGGCTCGGGGAAGACGGGAGCGAAATCGCGGTTGAAGCGGCGGGCGACTTCCCGTGTGAGCTCGATGTGCGGCAGCTGGTCTTCGCCTACGGGTACCAAGTGTGCCCGCGGCATGAGGATGTTCGCGACCTGCATCACCGGGTAGTTGAAGAACGCCACGGGCACGGAGCGGCTCCCGAAGTCCTTCATCTCCGTCTTCAGCGTCGGGTTCCGCTGCAACATGCCCAGGGGCAGGAACCAGCTCAGCCAGACCGTGAGCTCGGCGTGCTCCGGCACCAGGCTTTCGATGACGAAGTTCGAACGCTCCGGGTCGAGCCCGACGGCGAGCCAGTCGAGTGCCACCTCCCACACCGCCTCGCGGACGCGCGGGATGTCATCCGCGTAGTCGGAGACCTGATAGTCGGCGATGAGGAAGTAGCACTCGTAGGCATCCTGGAGGCGCACCCAGTTCTCGAGCGCCCCGGCGTAGTGCCCCAGGTGGAGCGGCCCCGTGGGCCGGACGCCTGTCAGGATGCGCTTCCGCTCACTCATGGGCGCCCTCCCCGGGCCGGTGCCGGCGCGCTCCGGGCGGGTGCTGGCTGCCGTCCCCCGGTGCGCTGGCCGCGCTCGGCGAGGCGGATCATCGCTTCGAGCTGGCGGCTCACCTGTTCGGTGAGCGCCAGCTCGGCGCCAACCGTCGACTCGGGCTCGTTCGCCACCGCCAGCATCACCTGCAGCCAGGCGCGGCAGTGGGCCACGGCGCTCCGCGCCTCGCGGAGCGCGCCGGCCTGGGCGCCGCCTTCCTTCAGGCTCGCCTCGGCAAAGATGCTGCAGGCTCGGCCCGCGGCCAGGAAGGCCTGCTGGTGGGCTTCCCCAGCTGCCTTGAGGTTCGATACCACCTTCAGCCTCGCCACCGACGACGCCAGCCGGAGTAGCGTCGCCCAGGCGTCGGAGCGTTCGTAGTCGAACTCCATCGTCATGCCGCCTCGGCGCGATAGCAGCCGTCGAGGAAGGCCCAGAGGCGCTCGCATGCGGCCTCCGTGGCCCGGATGACCGCGTCCTCGTCGGTGCAGGCCTCTTGGATGCCCTCCATCTCGGAGCCGGAGTGCCCGATGTCGGCGACCAAGTGCACGGTGAAGAACTCGAACTGCTCCGGCGTCATCCCATAGCACTCGCTGAGGCCCTTGATTTTCTGCCAGGCGATGCTCGGTACTTGGCCCTCGTAGGCGTAGAGCGTAGCCAGCGCTTCGGCAATGGGCGCCTCGTGGCACATGCGCTGGAAGTGCTCGATGAGCGCCCGCGTCTCGGGGCGCAGGGGCGCGTTCAACACTTCCTGGCGGGGTACGCCCAGCGCTTCCGCGAACTCCAGCCATAGCTCCGGATGGTTCCGTTCGCCGTGCTCCTCGTCCCATAGGTTGTCGAGGAGCAGCTGGCGGATGCGCGGTGATTCGGTGCGCGTGTGGATGGCGCTGAGGAAGCGCGGGAACATCGCCTCGAAGTGGTAGTACTGGCGGGCGTACTCGCGCAGCCGCTCCCGGCTGAGCGTCCCGGCCGTCCACTCCTGGTAGAAGGGATGCTTCAGCAGCGAGCGTTCTTCGAGCACCCCCTTCAGCCGTTCGCGCAGGTTCGTGATGGGGGTCGTTACCATCGTCACTCCACCTCCGGGAGGTGCTTCATGGCCTCCTTCACTTTCTCGGCCGGGTACTCCTCATCGCGGAGTTTGCCCGCCATGTAGTCATCATACGCCTGCAGGTCGAGGAGGCCGTGCCCGCTGAGGTTGAAGAGGATCACCCTGCGCTCGCCGGATTCCCGCGCGGCCAAAGCTTCGTCGATGGCAGCTCGGACGGCGTGGCTGCTTTCGGGCGCTGGCACGATCCCCTCGCAGCGGGCGAAGAGCACCGCCGCTTCGAAGCAGGCGGTCTGAGGGTAGGCGACGGCCTCGATCTCGCCGTTGTGGTAGAGCTGACAGATGAGGGGCGCCATCGCGTGGTACCGCAGCCCGCCGGCATGGATCCCGGGCGGCACGAAGGTGTGTCCGAGTGTGTACATCTTCAGGAGCGGCGTGAGCCCGGCGGTGTCTCCGAAGTCGTACCGGTACTCCCCTTTGGTCAGGGACGGGCACGATGCCGGCTCGACGGCGAGGAAGCGGGTCTTCCGCCGGCCCTCCAGCCGTTCGCGGAGGAAGGGGAACATCAGACCAGCTGCGTTCGAGCCCCCGCCGACGCAGCCAATGACGACGTCCGGGTACTCGCCCGCCAGCTCCATCTGCTTCATCGCTTCCTGTCCCACCACGGTTTGGTGGAGCAGGACGTGGTTCAGCACGCTCCCCAGCGAGTATTTCGTATCCTCGCGCGAGGCAGCATCCTCGACCGCTTCGCTGATGGCGATGCCGAGTGAGCCCGTGCTCTGCGGGTCCTCGGCCAGGATCGCCCGTCCCGCATTCGTATCGGGGCTAGGGCTAGGGACCACCTTCGCCCCCCACGTCTCCATGAGCACGCGCCGGTACGGCTTCTGCTCGTAGGAGATGCGCACCATGTAGACCTTGCACTCGATGCCGAAGAGCTGGCAGGCGAAGGCGAGCGACGACCCCCACTGCCCGGCGCCGGTCTCAGTGGTGATGCGCTTCACCCCTTCCTGGGCGTTGTAATAGGCCTGGGCTACCGCCGTGTTGGGCTTGTGGGAGCCGGAAGGGGAGACGCCTTCGTACTTGTAGTAGATGTGGGCGGGCGTATCGAGCGCCTTCTCCAGCGCCCGAGCCCGGTAGAGCGGCGTCGGCCGCCAGAGCTTGTACACCTCCCGCACTTCCTCCGGGATGGGGATCCACCGTTCGGTGCTCACCTCTTGCTGGATGAGCGCCATGGGGAAGAGCGGAGCGAGCGCGTCGGGACCGATGGGCTCGTGCGTGGCCGGATGGAGCGGCGGCGGGGGAAGCCGCTTCATGTCGGCTGCGATGTTGTACCAGTGCGTCGGCAGCTCCGATTCGGGGAGCAGGATCTTGCGGGCTTCGGCCATCGTTCATCCTCCTGGACAAGAACGACCCCCATCGCCAAAGGACGAGGGGGTCGCTCGCGGTGCCACCTTTGTTCCCCGGGATTCGCCCCCGGGGCACTCTCCCGCCGCCGCGGGCCAGCCGCGACGGCTCCGGCTTCGATAACGGTGCCGTCTCCGCCGACGACTACTGGGCATGCTACGGCCGTTCGCCGTCGGAGCTCCCGGGCCCATTCACCTGCTGCGCAACCGCCGGCTCTCACCCGCCCCGGCTCGCTGGAGGCCCGCCTCGCAGGCTACTCTTCCCGTTCCTCGCCGTTCTATGTTCGGTTGTCATCGAGAGGCTAGCTTGGCCGTTCGGCACCGTCAACCTCCGACGTTCGGCCCTGTCTGCCCCCAGGCCACGATGCGAGCCTTGGGGCGATGAGCCACCCAGAAGCGATCCAGCAGCTCCTCGACGAGCACGATCGACTCCGCGAGCTCCTCGCCGAGGCCCGCCAGCGACTCTCCCGCCTGATCGAGGCCGGCGCCAGCTCGCTCGATGGAGGCACGGAGTCCTTCTTCGCTGACCTCGACGCCTTCCTCGCCGTCGATCTCGAAGCCCACATCGCCAAGGAAGAAGAGGTGCTCTTCCCGCCGCTCGAGCGGCGGAGCGAAGACCTCCGCCGGGTTTGTGAGGACATGGTCGTCCAGCACGACGAGATCAAGGCACGGCGTTCCGGTCTCCAGCGGGTGCTCGAACACCTGGCCAGCGGACACGACGACGTGCGCGCGGCGGTCCACGCCGCACGGGCCGTCTTCAACGGCGAGGGACGAGGGCCACTGCGGACACTCTTCGAGGCTGTCTTCCGGCTCGACGCGATGCTCCAGGGGCACTTCGATGACGAGGAGGGCGAGCTCTTCCCCGCCGCTGAAGAGGTCCTGACGCCGAACGAGTTCGCGGCCATGATCCCGATGATGGCAGCCATCGAAGCGCGAACCTTCGAGTAGACCTCGTTCGAACAGACGTGCGGATGGGCCGTAGAATCGGTGAAAGCGCGCGGGAGCGCCGCCGTGAGCACGCCCATCCGCAACCAGTACCTGGCACTGAAGCGCCGCTACCCCGACGCCCTCCTCTTCTTCCGCCTCGGCGACTTCTACGAGACGTTCGACGAGGACGCGCACGTCGTGGCCCGCGAGCTGCAGATCGCCCTCACCTCGAAGCCGATGGGGAAGAACCTCCGCGTCCCCCTGGCTGGGATTCCTCACCAGACGCTCGAGCAGCACGTAGCGACGCTCGTTTCGCGTGGCTACCGCGTCGCCATCTGTGAGCAGCTCGCCGACCCGGCCTCGGTGAAGGGACTGGTGCCCCGCGACGTCGTGCGGGTGGTTACAGCCGGCACGCTCACTTCCGATGGCAGCCTTGCCCCGGACGCTCCGAACCTGCTGGCGGCGTACGTCTGCCATCCGGTGCCGGCCGTCGCCTTCGCCGACGTCACCACCGGGGACGTGCAGCTAGCCGAAGGGCCCCATGCTCCGCTCGAGCTCGCGCGGCTCGTGCCTGCCGAACTCCTGGTCGAGGATGCCAGCGCCGTCCCCGAGGGCGTCACGGCGCCCGTGCGAGTGCGCCCGCCGCTCAGCGAGGTGGCCGTCGAGGCGGAGCTCGAAGGCGTGCTCGCCCAGCCGGCGCGGCAGGCGCTCGTCCCCGGCCCGGCCGCGGCCCGCGCCCTGGCGCTGCTGGCGGCCTACCTTCGCGAAACCTATCCTGCCGCCCTCGCCGCACTCCAGCGGTTCCGCACCATCGAAGGCGACTCGACGCTGCTCATCGATGGCCGCACCTTGCGGAATCTCGATGTCTTCCCTTCGGGCGAGCGGCGGAGCTCCCTCTTCGGGGTCCTCAACGTCACGAAGACGCCCATGGGTGCCCGCGCCCTGCGCGAGCGGCTCGCCCGTCCCTCCCGCGACCGGGCCCTCCTCGAGGAGCGGCTCGATGCTGTGGAATGGGCTGCGGGCCGACCGATGGAGCGGGAGCGTGCGCGGGCGGTGCTCGGGCGCATGCCCGACGTGGCCCGCATTGCCGGGAAGGTGGGAGCGCGGAGTGCCGGCCCGCGTGACCTTCACGCGCTGCGCGAAGGGCTCCGCGCGGCCCTCGACCTGGGCGTCGCTCTGGGGGAGCAGCCGCTGCCTGCCCTCCTCGACCGGGCGCGGGCGGCCTTGGCCTCTGCGGCCGAGCCGCTGCTGGCCATCGACGCCGTTCTGGCCCCGGACCCGCCGGCCACCTTCGAGGACGGTGGCGTCATCGCCCCAGGTGTCTCGCCCGAGGTCGATTCCCTTCGGGAGCTGGCACGAGATGCCCGCCGCTTCATTGCGGCCCTCGAACAGCGGGAGCGGGAACGGACGGGCATCCGGTCCCTGAAGGTCGGCTACAACAAAGTCTTCGGCTACTACATCGAGGTGACTGCCGCGAACGCTCACCTCGTGCCGGCGGAGTACCAGCGCCGGCAAACCCTGGTGGGTGCCGAACGGTACGTGACGCCCGAACTGAAGGAGTGGGAGTCCCGCCTCACCGGGGCACAGGAGCGCCTGGCGGAGCTCGAACGCCAGCTCTTCGCCCAGCTCGTCGAATCCCTCGCGGGTTCCCTCAGGCAGCTGCTCGACGTGGCTGCTGCCGTGGCCGAGATCGATGTCGCCCTGGCCCTTGGGCAGGCCGCCAGCGAACGGGGCTACGTCCGTCCCGCCTTCACCGAGCAGCCGCGTCTGCGCATCGTTGCCGGTCGGCATCCGGTGGTCGAAGCGGCGCTGGGGCCGGGTGCCTTCGTCCCGAACGACTGCGAGCTCGGCGACGACCGGCAGATCCTCATCCTCACCGGCCCGAACATGAGCGGGAAGTCGACCTACCTCCGCCAGGTGGCGCTCATCGCCCTGCTCGCTCAGGCGGGCTCGTTCGTGCCCGCGGCCGAGGCCGAACTCCCTCTGTTCGACCGCATCTTCACCCGTATCGGCGCCCAGGACGACCTGGCCGCGGGCCAATCGACCTTCATGGTCGAGATGGTCGAGACTGCTCAGATCCTCCATCGGGCGACGCCTCGCTCCCTCGTGATCCTCGATGAGGTGGGCCGGGGGACGAGCACCTTCGACGGCATGGCCATCGCCCGGGCCGTGGTCGAGTACCTCCACAACCGCGCCGATGCTGCGGCGCTCACGCTCTTCGCCACCCACTACCACGAGCTCACGGCTCTTGCCGACGTCCTTCCCCGCGTGGCCAATGCCCACGTGGCCGTGCGGGAAGAAGCCGGCGACGTGGTGTTCGAACACCGGATCGTGCCTGGCCCCAGCGACCGCTCCTACGGCGTCCACGTCGCCCGCCTGGCCGGGCTCCCGCCCGTCGTCGTTGCCCGTGCCGAACGCTTGCTGGCGGAGCTGCAGGACGGGCGCCAGCGCCTCCGGGGTGAGCCGGCCGTCCAGCTCTCCCTCCTCGCGCTCGAACCGTCGCCGTTGGAGGAGGAGCTCGCCACGCTCGACCTCGACGCCATGACCCCACTGGAGGCGCTGCAGAAGTTGTACGAACTCCGTGCCCGAGCTCGGGAGCGACGGCGGTGAGCGCGCCCCCGCGCATCCGCGTCCTTCCGCCGGAGGTAGCCTCCCGCATCGCCGCCGGCGAGGTCATCGAGCGCCCTGTGTCGGTAGTTCGGGAGCTGCTCGACAACGCGATCGATGCCGGGGCGTCGCGGATCTCGGTCACGGTGGAAGGCGGCGGGCTCGAGCTCATCCGCGTCGCCGATGACGGCTGCGGCATCCCTCCGAACGACGTCGAGCTCGCCTTCGAACGGCATGCGACGAGCAAGATCGGCTCCGCCGAAGACCTCCGCCGCGTGGCGACACTCGGCTTTCGGGGGGAAGCGTTGCCGTCTATCGCCGCTGCTGCTGACGTGGAGATCGTGACCCGCGCGCGCGGCGAGCCCGTCGGCGTCCATGCGCTCCTCGTGGAGGGGCGCATCGTCCGGCGCTCCGCCCGGGCAGCTTCGCCGGGTACCACCGTCTCGGTGCGCGACCTCTTCGCGCGGCTTCCGGCACGGCGGGCCTTCCTCTCCAGCCCTGCGGCCGAAGGGCGCGCCATCGCGGTGCTCGTTTCCCACTACGCCCTCGCCTATCCCGGCATCGCCTTCGAACTGGAGGCAAACGGCCGGCGCGTGTTGGCAACGGCCGGCGACGGCGTGCTTCGCCACGCCTTCGCGGCCGTGTTCGATGCGGATACGGCGCTCGCGATGCTCGATGTCGACCACGTCGATGGGGCAGTCCAGGTGTCCGGGCTTGCCAGCCCGCCGTTCATCCACCGGGGCAGCCGAGCGAACATCTCCGTGTTCGTCAACGGACGCTGGGTCGCCAGTCGCGGCCTGACCTTCGCCGTCGTCGACGCTTACAGCGGACTACTCCCCGCCGACCGGTTCCCCATTGCGGCGCTCCACGTGCGCCTTCCGCCCGACGAGGTGGACGTGAACGTCCACCCGGCCAAGGCCGAGGTCCGCTTCCGAGACGAGCGCACCGTGCAGCGGGCGATTCGTCACGCCCTGGCGGCGGCGATGGAACGCGCGCCCGCGAAGGTGTGGGTTAGCGCAGCCCCTCCCTCGGCGGTGTCGTCCGATGAGCCAGCGGCCTCTTCGGCACCGCTGAGCGAACGGCTCCGCCCGAAGCTGGAGCTCTCCCCTCAACCGACGCAGGGAACGCTCGCCCTCACCCGGCCGGGGCTGCCGTCGCGACCACAGCGCGAAACGCTCCCGCTCCTTCGCGTCGTGGGACAGATGGCGCAGACGTACATCGTCGGCGAGGGACCGGACGGCCTCTACCTCATCGACCAGCACGCCGCGCACGAGCGCATCCTCTTCGACCGCCTCATCGCCGCCCAGGGCTGCACGGAAGGGGCCGTGCAGCCGCTCCTCGAGCCGCTGCTCATCGAGCTGCCCGTACCCGAAGCGGCCGCGCTCGCCGAACACGCCGAGGCGCTCGCCGCGCTCGGTTTCGCGCTCGAACCGTTCGGCGAGCGGGCTTGGCTCCTCCGGCAGGTCCCGATCATCCTCGGAGGCCGCGACCTGGGCGCCGCACTCCGCGGCATCCTCGCCGACCTCGAAGCGGACCGGCGCATCCCCAGCCTGGTCGAGCGGGCCGCGGCCTCCGTAGCCTGCCATGCAGCGGTGCGGGCGGGCATGCTGCTCAGCTTGGAGGAGATGCGCCGGCTGCTCGAAGACCTGGAACGAACCGCGAACCCGCGGACGTGCCCCCATGGCCGGCCGACCATCGTCCACCTGAGCACGGCTGACCTGGAGCGGCAGTTCGGCCGGCGCTGAGTGGCCTCGGCCGGTCGGCCCCACGTGAAGGCCCCGTTCGGTCCCTCTCCCCCACCTCCCACACCGTACCATGGAGGCAGGAAGCAACGTCGGGAGGTGCATGGAAGATGGCGACGGTTCGGCAGTTGCCCGCGACCGAGTGGCACGAGTACTTCGACGAGCGGACGAAGCAGTTCTTCCGTGACCTGAATCCTGAGGCTGCGTACGTCGAGCTCATCTCCCGGGAGCTCGGTGATCAGGTGATCACCGACCGTGCACGGGTCATTGGCTTGACGTACGACCCGAAGGACAACCTCTTCGAGGTCGCCCTCGAGGGGCTGGACCACCTCGTCTACCGGCCCCAGGAGATCGCCGTCGGCGAGCGTGAAGACGGGTTCCCCGAGTTCATCGAGGTGACCCGCGACGACGGTACGCGGGAGATCATCCGTCTGCGCAGTGTCGGCGTGACGCCGGCCGGCTAATCCCTAGTCCTGGCGCTGCTTCTGGGCGGCGAGCCGGGCGGCGAACGCCGCGATTTCGGAGCGGCGTGTGAAGCCCAGCTTGGCGAGGATCTCGCTGATGTGGTGCTTCACCGTTTTCTCCGAGAGGTAGAGCCGCTCTCCGATCTCCCGGTTCGTCAGCCCTTCGGCGATGAGGTCGATGATCTGCAGCTCCCGCTCCGACAGCTGACGGGCCAGCTTCTCCTCTTCGGAGAGGAACGTCCCGCGACGGAGCTGTTCGATGACGGCAGCGGAGCTCGCGGCATCGAGGATCTTCCCGCCCCGGCCCACGATGCGCATGGCCTCGACCAGGTCCGCCGAGCGCACGTCCTTCAGCATGAAGCCCCCTGCGCCGGCCAGCAGCGCGGCCATCACGGCCCGGTCATCGCTGTAGGAGGTGATCATGAGGACGTTCGTCCGCGGCAGGTGGGATCGGATCTCGCGGCAGGCTTCGATGCCGCTCATGTCTGCCATGCGGACGTCCATCACCACCAGGTCGGGCTTGGTTCGGAGCGCCTCGCGTACTGCTGCCTCACCGGTGCCCGCCTCGCCCACCACCGAGAACTCCGGGTTCCCGCGGAGCAGGGCCTTGAGCCCCGCACGGACGACCTCGTGGTCATCGACGAGCAGCACGTGGATGACGTCATTCGCTTTCGGTTCGCTCATAGCTCCTCCGCGGGATGGACAGGTGAACGGTGGTGCCCATGCCCGGAATCCCCAAGATCGTGAGCTTCGCTCCCAGCCGTGCCGCCCGTGTGCGCATGGTAATCGTACCAAGTCCCGTGGGCGCTTTCGCCGGGTCGAAGCCGACCCCGTTGTCCTGCACCGTCAGGGTGAGCTCGGCGTCGGTTTGGCGGAGGTCGACCCCAATCTTCGTCGGGCTCCCGTGGCGCACGGCGTTGCTCACCGCCTCGCGCGCCACGTAGAGCAGGTCTTCGGCTTCTCGGTTCGTGAGCTCCTGGAGGGCGGCCGCCGTCACGTTGAGGACCGTATCGATGCCTGGGGGCACCAACTGCCGCAGCACGAAGGCGAGGTCCCGCGAGAGGTCGGGCGCCGTGGGCGGTGCTCCGGCCTCCAGCATCGCGATGTACTCACGGATGTCCTGGATGATGGCGTTGATCCGCTCGACTTCCTCGCGCAGGAGCTCCCGCGCGTCGGCGGGGAGGTCCTCCCGGCGGGTGAGGGTGTCGAATTCGAGCCCGATGGCGTATAGCGACTGGATGATGCCGTCGTGGAGGTCGTGGGCGATGCGCTCCCGCTCCTCCAGAATGGCGACGCGACCCGTGCGTTCCCGCGCCAGCGCCGAGGCGACGGTTGCCGCAGCTTGGAGGGCGAGCACGGCGGCGGCGAGCTCGTCCTGTTCCGTGAACGGTTCGCGCCCCGAGACGCGGGTCATGTACAAGGAGCCGATCGTCGCGCCCCCCGCGCGGATGGGCACCCCGAGGAACGCCTCCATATCGGGATGGCCTTCGGGCCATCCCGTGAACCGGGGGTGGGCCTTCAGGTTGGCGAGACGGAGCGGCCGGTCGTGCCGGCGCAGCTCGCCGAGAAGCCCCCGGCCGACCGGCGGATTCCCCAGCCGCCGGGCCAGCGCCTCATCGATGCCGGTGTAGACGAACCGCGTCACGCGGCCTTCGTCGTCGAAGATGGAGATGGCCGCGTAGTCGGACCGGGTGATCTCGTGCGCGCGAACGGCGAGGCGGTGGAGGATGTCGTTCAGGCTCTCTGCTGAGACCAGCGCTTCGCTCGTCACCGCCATCTCGGCGAGACGGAGTGCGAAATCCGGGGCAACGCCCGCCGCGATATCGGTCATCGGGCTCATTGTAACGCCGTTCACAAGATTGGAAACGTGCCTTTCCTGCGGCTCCTGCCCATCGCCGAACGGCCCCTGGACCCTTCCCCGATCGGACGTTTCGAGGGGCAGGTACCATTTGCCACCCTGAAACCCAATGATCGTTCCGACACCAGCCAGAGCAGTTTCAGGGGAGCGAACGATGCCCAGGCTTCAGCCGACGGGCCCGGTGTGGCTCGCGTTGGGCGATCGTGCCCTCTACCGTGCCCTGCGTGCACAGCTCGCTCGCCTGGCCGATTGGGACTTCCGGCCCGTCGATGAGCCGCTCGATGGTGCCCCGCCCGGCGCCATCGTGGTGAGCACGCCCTCGGTCCTGGGCATCCAGGAGTGCCGCGAGCTCGCGAACCGCGGCATCCACGTGGTGATCCTCTGCCCGGTACTCCGGAACAGCGAGCGCGAGGCGTACCTGGCGGCCGGTGCGGCGGCGTACGTCCCCATGTCGGTCGAGGGGCGCGAGCTGTACGAAGCCCTCCGCGCCATCTGCGGAACCGCGCAGGCGCCGGCGGGCGGCGAGGATACGGAAGGGAAAGCTTCGCGCAGCACCAAGTAATGGCATCCCCGACGCCTGGGGCTACAATGAGCCCGCCGTGACCACCGGCGGTGAAGGTCCGTTCCCCAACCGCGAGGCGTTCCTGGCGGCGCTCGCTGCCCGCGACCCCCAAGCTCTGGCTGCCCTGTACGATGCCTGCGCCCCCCGGGCGTATGGGCTGGCACTCCGTATCCTCCGCGACGAGCACGCCGCCGCAGATGCCGTACACGATGCGTTCCTCTGGCTCTGGGAGCACCTCGAGCGCTTCGATGCTGCCCGCGGCGCGCCCGAGGCCTTGCTGCTCACCATCGTCCACCGGCGGGCCCTGGACGCCGCCCGGAGGCGGCGGAACGGCCGTGCTTCGCTCCCGGTGGAGCCCGTCGACGAGGGCGCGCTGGCCGAGCTTGCGCGCGTGGACGCCGCCGATCTCCACGAGGCCGTCCGTCGCGCCGTGCGCGAGCTGCCTCCCGACCAGCGGGTCGCCCTCGAGCTGGCTTACTTCCGCGGGTTCGCTGGTCGTGAAATCGCGGAGGCGCTGCACATCCCCGAAGGAACCGTGCGCAGCCGGCTTCGCCTCGCTCTGGCGAAGATCCGCGCTGCGCTCGGGGTCGAGGTGGAACGATGACGTCCTGCGCCGACGTCGATGGGGTGCTCGAAGACCTCGCCCTGGGTACCCTCACCGGCGAGCTCGCCCGAGCCGTGCGGGAGCACCTGGCCTCGTGTCCGCTCCATGCGCAGGCCCGGGAACTCATCGTTGCGGGAGCTGCGCTGGGATTCGAGCCCGAACCCGTGGCGCCACCGCCCGAGCTCCGTCGCCGGATCCTCACCTCGGCAGCGTCCGGTGCCGCGGGCGCACGCCCCGCCCGCTGGCGTTTCCGCGCCCTCGGAGCCGCTGCGGCCGTGCTGCTCCTGGTCGGCCTGAGCATTGGCGCATGGCAAGCGTGGGGTTCCCGCGACGACGGCGTCAGCCTTGCCCGGGCAACGGATCCGGCATCCCGGGTCACGCTCGAGCTGCACCGTTCCGGCAAGCACACGACGGTGATCGTGTCCGAACTCCGGCCGCCGCCGTCGGGACAGGCCTACCAACTCTGGGTGATCCAGGCCGACGTTTGGATCCCCGTCACCACCTTCGTCCCTGACGCCCGGGGCCGGTGGGCCGGCCCGATCGCGCTCCCCCTCGCGCCCGGCGACCGCCTGTGCGTCACGCTCGAATCGGCGTCGGGCTCTGCGTGGCCCACGACGCCGCCGCTCGTCGTGGCGGCGGTCAGCCGCTGAGGCCCGCAGACGGTCACTCGACCACGAACGCGGTAAACATGCCCTTCTTGTAATGGCTTTCGCGCTGGCCCTCCTCCACCTCGACGATGTTGCAGAGGAGGACGTACCGGCCAGGAGGAAGGTCGAGGGTGAGCTTCTGCGTTTCGCCAACACCGAACGGCTCGATTTCGCCGAGGACCTCCACCGCTTCCTCGTCGATGCCTCCGTCCTCACCGATGGGAAGTTGGTCCGCGGGCAGATCGGTGCGGACCACGACGAGCTCATGTGGGTCTTCGGGCCCGCTGTTACGTGCCGTGAACGTGACCTTCCCGTGCTTCACCTGTGCTGGGTTCGCGACCACCCTCCACTCCGCGAGCTCGACGCTCACTTTCCGTTCGCCCCCGCCCGAACAGGCAACGGCCGCGAGCAGCGCCGTCGCCGCGGTGATCGTCGTCATCACGACCTGGACCCGATTCATCGCGAGTTGCCCCCCGAACGCCGTATGCGCTAGTTGGTGGTAAAGGCTCCGGAAATGTCAAGGGCCCAGCGGGCCATCGAGCGCAGAAGGGGACGACCCGCTACCCTGGGGCCGTGCTGGGCATCGCGGCGCAGCTTCTCCGCGGGTTTGCCATGGGCTGCGCCGACGTCGTTCCCGGGGTGTCCGGTGCGACCGTTGCCCTGTCCCTGGGCATCTACGAACCGCTCGTCGCGGCCATTCGGCGATTCGTCGGCCTCGGCGTGGCTGTCATCAGGCTCGACGTCCAGAGAGTGCGGCGCGAGTTGCGGCGGGCACCGTGGCGGTTCATCCTCCCCTTAGCCGTCGGCATCGCGGCGGCGTTCCTCTCCCTCGCCCACGTGATCGAGGCCGCGCTGGAACGCTATCCGGTCGAACTGGCCGCGCTCTTCCTGGGATTGGTTGCAGGCTCCATCGGCGTCGCCTGGAGCCGCCTCCGCGACCGGGGCGCCGCGAACCTCGGCATCGTGCTCGTGGTTGGCATCGTCGCAGCCGTCGGACTCGGTGCCCGCTCCGGAATGCTCTCCGACCCGCCCTGGTGGTTCGTCTCGCTGTCCGGGGCCGTCGCCATCTGCGCGATGATCTTGCCGGGCATCTCGGGCTCGTTCGTCCTGCTGATGCTGGGGATGTACGACTTCATGCTGCGGGCGCTGAACGACCGGGATGTGCCCGTGATTGCCCTCTTCGGCGCTGGCGTTGCCCTCGGATTGGCGACGTTCATCCCCGTGCTGGAGTGGACGCTGAAGCGCTGGCATGACCGCGTCCTGGCCGCCATGATCGGGCTCATGCTCGGTTCGCTCCGTGTGCTCTGGCCTTGGCCGGGCGGCGCCGAGAGCGCCGACCTGGGCCCGCCTGCCTGGAGCGAGGTGCCTGGAGCGGCGGCGCTGGTGCTCGCCGGCAGCCTCCTCGTGCTCGTGCTCGCCCGGTGGAGCGCCGCTGCCCAGCTCCCGGCGGCGCCGCGGTCCCGGGCAGCATCGGGGCGGTGAGCATGCGCGCTGAGCGTCAGAGCTACGCCGGGAACGTCTGGAAGTTCTACGCCTTCCGGGGGTTGGTGCACTTCCAGCTCTGGCTCCCCATCTGGGTCGTCTACCTCACGGACGAACGCGGCTTCAGCCTCACCCAGGTGACGGCGCTCGATGCTCCGTTCTGGGTGCTCATGGTGCTCCTCGAAGTTCCTACCGGTGCCGTGGCCGATCGCTGGGGGCGGAAGACGTCGCTCAGCCTTGGGGCGCTTCTCTACACCGCCACCATCGTGGGCTTCGGCCTCGCCACCACCTACTGGCTGGTGCTGGCGTCGTACCTGCTCTGGGCTGTCGCCTGGACGCTGTTCTCCGGGGCCGATGCCGCCTTCCTCTACGACTCGCTGAAAGCCATGGGCCGCGAAGCGGAGTACCAGAAGCTGTACGGCCGCGCCTGGGCGGTCGACTCCATTGCGTCGGTGGTCGGGCTCCTCATCGGTGCCCCCCTGGCAGCGCTGACCACCCTGTCGTTCCCCATTGTCCTCAGCGGAGCGTTCATCTTCCTTGCGTGGCTTGTCACCCTCTCCATGCGCGAACCCCCGCGCCACGAAGGCGAGAGGCTCGGCTACCTCTCCAACGCGCGGGCTGCGGCGCGCATCGCCTGGCGCACGCGCGAGGTGCGCTACTTGCTCCTCTTGTCGGGGAGCTCGGTGGCTGTGGCGGTGAGTACCTTCATCCTGGTGCAGCCGTTCCTCCTCCACCACGGCATGGCGGTGGAGAACCTCGGCTGGTTCGGCGTCCCCGGCCACGTGATCGGGATCATCGCCGCCCTCAACGCCTACCGCCTGGCGGCGGCTCTCGGCGTAACCCGCGTCATCCTCCTCCTGCCGTTGCTGCCAGCCGTCGCCCTGGCCGCTCTCGGGTCGCTCGACCACCTGGCTGCCTTCGCCTTCTATCCCCTGCTCTCCTTCCTCTGGGGGCTCTCGCAGCCGGTCGTCTCCACGTACGTAAACGAACGCATACCGTCGGCGCAGCGCGCCACCATCCTCTCGTTCGGGCAGCTCGTCTTGAGCTTGCTCGTCGCCCCGCTCGAACCGGCGATGGGGGCCATCGCCGATGCTCACGGTCTCCTCGCGGCCTACCGACTGGGCCTCGGCGCACTCCTCGTACTCGCCCTGCCGCTCACAGTCCTCTGGCTCCGGGCGCACCGTGCTGCACCAACGGCCGCGCCCCAAGTCGCCATCGCCGGTTGAAGTCAGAGGATGACGCCCGCCTCGCGCAGCGCGGCGATGGCCTCCGGTGAGTAGCCAGCCTCGGCCAGCACGGCATCGGTGTCGCCGCCGAGAGGCGGGCTTGCCCCCTGCGGCTCGAGCGGGCTCTCCGACATCTGGAAGGCGGGGCCTACCATGCGCATCCGGCCCAGGACGGGATGCTCCAGCTCGCAGACCAGGCCGTTCGCGTGCGTCTGCGGATGGTCGAACAGCTCCTCGACGAAGTAGAGCGGGCCGTTGGGGACGCCGTGGCGCTCGAGGATGTCGCTCCACTCCTCCGTCGTCTTCGAGCGGAAGAGGGCCTCCGCTTCGGCGACGAGCTTGGGCCCTTCCTCCTCCCACCCGGGCGGGTGGAGGTCGAAAGAGCCGTCCGACAGGAACCGGGGGTCCTTCAGTCCGGTTGCCTCAAGCACCTTCTTGCGGAGGGGGTTGGAAAGCGCACCCACGGCGATGAAGCCGTCGGCGGTCTGGTAGACGCGGTAGTAGATGTTCGCTGTCGTGAGCGGTCGGTACCGGCGGCGGATCTCGACCTGCTCGAGGAACGAGCGCTTCTCCGCGCGGGCTGCGGCCAGTTCGGCCAGCATCCGCGGGATGACCTCGGCATCCCAGGCGTCGATCCAGGTGAACTGCGATGTCTGGATGGCGAGGGACGTGCCGAGGAGCGAGGTATCGATGCGCTGGCCCTTGCCGGTCCGCTCGCGGAAGTAAAGGGCCGCGCAGACGCTGCCTGCCATTTGGATGCCGGTCGCGAAGTCGGCGATGGCAGGGTGGACGAAGGTGGGCACATCGCCCTGCATCTTCGCCTCGCCGGCCATCAGGCCGGTCATCGCCTGGACGACGATGTCGTACCCGCCGCGCATCGCCATCGGGCCGGCTCGGCCGAAGGCGGTGTTTTCGCAGTAGATGATGCGAGGGTTGATAGCCCGCACCGTCTCGTAGTCGATGCCTAGCTGCTCGGCCACGCCTGGCCGGTAGTTGATGACGATCACGTCCGCCGTAGGCACCAGTCGGTGGATGATTTCCCGCGCTTCCGGCCGGCGCATGTCGAGCGCCACATCCCGCTTCCCGCGGTTGAGGCTCACGAAGGCGCGGGACTCCTTGGGCACGAGCTCGGCAAAGAGGCGCCACGGCTCACCTTCGATGGGCTCGAACTTGATCACCTCCGCGCCCATGTCGGAGAGGAGCATGCAGCAGAACGGTCCGGCGATGATCTGCGTGAACTCCAGCACGCGCACCCCGGCGAGCGGTCCTCGGTGCATCCAGCGTCACCTCCCTCACTGCTCATCGCTCTGCGGTGGCCGCATTCTAACGTGAACGTGAGGGATCGGCAGCCCCCGATGTCCGTTGCGCGAACCCTTCGGCCGATGCTACAAATCGCCTGCTATGCCGAAGGCCATCGACGTCCACATCCATCCCCCTCGCGGTGAACCGCCCAGCGAAACCGAACAGCAGATGTCCCGCTACTTTCGCTCGGGCCCTCGGCCGGTCCACCCGGAGGAGATGTACGAGTACTACGCCGAGCGGGACATTTTCGGCATCCTCGTCGACATCGACGATTCTTCGGTAACCGGGCGGCCGTACCGCGGGAACGACTACATCGCGAGCCTCGTCCAGCGCTGGCCGAAGCAGTTCGCCGGTTTCTGCAGCGTGGACCCGCACCAGGGGAAGCTCGCCGTGCGCGAGCTCGAGCGTGCCGTGAAGGAGCTCGGGCTCATCGGTCTGAAGCTGCACCCTTCCACGCAGCGCTTCTTCCCCAACGACCCGAAGTGTTTCCCCCTCTGGGAGAAGGCCGCCGAACTTGGCGTGCCGGTACTCTTCCATTCGGGGATGACCGGCGTCGGCGCGCGTACGCCGGGCGGCGGCGGCATCACTTTCGAGTACTGCAAGCCGATCCCGTACATCGACGACGTCGCCGCAGCCTTCCCGACGCTGCAGATCATCATGGCTCACCCAGCTTTCCCCTGGGTGCCGGAGCAGCTGGCCATCCTCAACCACAAGACGAACGTCTGGATGGACCTCTCCGGCTGGTCGCCTCGCTACTTCGACCCGCTCCTGGTCCAGTACGCGAACTTTCTGGTGAGCGACCGCGTCCTCTTCGGCAGCGATTACCCGGTCATCCAACCCGACCGCTGGCTGCGCGACTGGGAGGAGGTCGGGTTCCGCCCCGAGGTCCGGCGCGCCATCCTCTTCGACAACGCGAATCGCCTCCTCAACCTCGGGTTGACGTACACCGGGCCCGAATTCACTCCCTCCGCGGAGGCGGGTACCTCATAGCACCATCGGCTCGCGCCGCGTGAACTCGTACAGCATTGCGGGGCGGTGGGCGCCGTGCTTCCGGACTTCCCCCGTCTCCCGCACAATGCCGAGGCCCACGATGCGTTTGCGGAAGTTCCGTTTGTCGATGGTCTCGCCCAGGATGGCCTCGTACACCTGCTGCAGCTCCGAAAGGGTGAAGCGCTCCGGCAGCAGCGAGTAGGCGATGTTCGTGTATTCGAGCTTGTTCCTCAGCCGCTCGCGGGCCAGCTCTACCACCTTCTCGTTCTCGAACGCGAGCCGCGGCAGCGCCCGCACCGGGTGCCAAGCGGGGCGCCACTCCAGCTCTTCCCGCAGCCGGGTGCGGTGCACGTCGACGAGCGCGAAGTACGACACTACGGCTTCGGCGGCACCCGCTCCCAGGCGGTCGAACGTGTACAGCTGCTCGAGGAAGACGTCGGCGACACCCGTCTCCTCCCGCAGCTTCCGCACCGCCGCCGCCTGGAGCGTTTCGCCTGGCCGCAGGAATCCCCCGGGGAGCGCCCATTCCCCTTCGCAGGGCGGTGCCGACCGTTCGATGAGGAGCACGGAGAGCTCTCCATCGCGGACCGTGAAGATGACGACGACGACCGCGACCGCCACGTTTCGATTCTCCCGACGGCGAGTAAACGCTGTCTACACTGCCGGCCCTACACCCGTGGGATGACTTCGCGGGCGAATCGTCGCAGCTCGGCGATGTACTCCGCCGGCGTTCGTGCGAAGGTGGAGAGCATCAGCTCATCAAGCCCGGCTGCGGCGAAAGCGCGGATGTCCGCGGCCACCTCGTCGGCAGTGCCCGTAAAGGGCCACCGTTCCCCCGAAGGCCGCGTCCGGCCTCCCGGCATGTGGCGGAGCACCACAGGTCCGGGTGTCCGCTCGAACCGCTCGCACGCGGCACGGTACCGCGCCACGCCCGCGCGGAATTCGTCGAGGCTCAGGTTGATGGGGTGCCAGCCGTCCCCGAGCTGGGCAGCACGGCGGATGCTCGGCGCACCGTTCCCTCCCACGAGGATCGGGATGCTTCCTCGACGCAGGGGCGACGCCTTCGGGAACATCCGCATCCGGGTGTACCGCGTCCATCGCCCCTCGAACGTCGACGTTTCGCTTTCCCACAAGTTGCGGAACACGCGCACTGCCTCGTCCGTCCGGGGCCCTCGTTCTGCGAAGGGCACTCCCAAGGCCTCGAACTCCTCTTTCAGCCAGCCGGCTCCCACGCCGACGACGAGCCGTCCACCGCTGAGGTGGTCGACCGTGCTCAGGAACTTCGCCGTGAACACCGGGTTCCGATACGGCGCAATGAGCACGCTGGTGCCGATCACGACGTGGCGCGTTTCGGCTGCGAGCCAGGCCAGGAGCGCGAGCGGCTCGTACATGGTCTCCGGGATGTAGGTGGATCCTTCCGGCACGATGACGTGGTCGCTCACCCAGACAGAGTCGAACCCGAGCTCCTCCGCCGCGCGGGCAATCGCGCGGACCGCGGCCGGATCGGCGAACACGTTCGCTTGGGGGATAGCGATTCCGTAGCGCATCTCTTGCTCCTCTCGCGGCGAATTCGGCGCGAATGACCGTACCTTCCGCCCGCCCGTACAATGGCTGGCGTGGAGGGGTCGCATAGTGGTCGAGTGCGGGCGCCTGCTAAGCGCTTGCCGGCGATTGTAGCCGGCCGAGGGTTCGAATCCCTCCCCCTCCGCCAGTGAGGCCCGTGTCGCGCCCGCAGCGAAGCCGTATGCGCTACTACATCTGGACTGTCGGCTGCCAAATGAACAAGGCGGACAGCGAGAAGCTGGCCGCCGGCTTCCAGCGCCTCGGCTTGCGTCCGGCCGACCGCATGGAGCGGGCCGATATCGTGGTGCTCAATACCTGCAGCGTACGTCAGCACGCCGAGGACCGTGCGTACTCGAAGCTCGGACGGGTGCGCCTCCTCAAGCAGCAGCGCCCGGGCCTGAAGGTAGCGGTGATGGGCTGCATGGTCGGCCTGAAGACGGACGACCTGCGCCGCCGTTTCCCCTTCGTCGACGTCTTCGCTCGCCCGCAGCAGTTCGAACCCATCATCGAGCTCGTGGAAGGCCCAGCCGAGGACCTCGGCGGAGAGTTCTGGCCCACCACGTTCGCTATCCCCGAAGGCCCCACGGCCTACGTGCCCGTCATCCACGGCTGCAACAAGTTCTGTACGTACTGCATCGTCCCCTACCGTCGGGGGCGTGAGGGCAGCCGCCCCATCGCCGACGTCGTGCGCGAGGTCGAATTCCTCGCCCAGCACGGCGTGCGCGAAGTCACGCTCCTCGGACAGACGGTTGAAGCCTACGGGCACGACTTGCCCGGGCAGCCCGATCTCGGCGACCTCATGCGGGCCGTCTCGGAGGTAGAGGGGATCGACCGCATCCGCTTCCTCACCTCTTACCCGAAGGACATGACCCGCCGCATCCTCGAGGCGGTGGCCGAGCTGCCGAAGGTGATGGAGTGCTTCTCCCTCCCGGTGCAGTCCGGCTCTGATCGCGTGCTTCAGTCGATGCGCCGCGGTTACACCCGCTCCGAATACCTCGCCAAAGTTCGCGAGGTTCGGGAGCTGATGCCCGAGGCCGGCATCACCACCGACGTCATCGTCGGGTACCCTGGCGAGACGGAGGAAGACTTCCGGCAGACGCTCGAGCTCCTCGAGGAGGTCCGCTTCGACAAGGTGCACGTGGCTGCCTACTCCCCGCGGCCGGGCACGATCGCGTGGCGGAAGCTCCCTGATGACGTTCCGCCTGAAGTGAAGGCGGAACGCCTCCACCGCGTCGAACAGCTGGAGGCGCGCATCTCCCTCGAGCTGAACGAGCGCTACGTGGGGACCGTGCAGGAGATCCTCGTCGAAGGCGTGCGCGGCGGCCAGCCCTTCGGCCGTACTCGCACCGGCAAGCTGGTCCACCTCGATGCCCCTGCCCGCGTTGGCGAGCTCGTCGAGGTGCGCATCGAGCATGCCGGGCCCTTCGCACTCCGCGGTGTCCCTGTCGACGCCTTGGCGGTCGTCTAGCGTCTGACCGTCGGACTCGGGCGTCGTCCTTCCTGGTGCGTGGCCTCCGCCGCGACGACGGCCTCCCAGATCGTGCGGAGCGGTGCGGCGGCCGGGGCACGTGCTGCCTCGGCCACCACGATGAGGGCACGGATTCCTTCGTGGGGACCGTCCGGCCGCCACACCTCGATGCGGGCCGGCCGGGACGGGTCCCGCCGGTGGTCAGCGACGAGGTAGCACGCACCGCGCTCGCACACCGAAGCGAGCTCGACGCCGTCGAAGACGCCCAACGGCGGCCCCGTCAGGCGCGGTAGGCGTCCATACGTGGCGCCGACGAGAACGAACCGCATCGGCCCGACGGCGGCGGCGAGCATGCTCCGACCGTACCGGGGGGATGTGAACGGACGGCAAGGGGCGAACAGCCGAAGGCCCCGCTGCACGGCAGCGGGGCCTTGGCCGTCCGAGGGGAGGGAAGCCCAGACGCTCCGAGCTTCCCACGTCGCTGTTATCGCTCGGCGATCAGCCGCACTTGTTATAGCCGCAGTTCCGGCAGAGCAGGCATCCTTCCGCGTAGAAGAGCACGCCGCCGCAGTCGGGGCAACCGATGCCGCTCGGTACGGCGTTCGCGTGGGGGTCGACGCCGCTCGGGTTGGCCACCTGCTCTGGTGGGATGAGCGTCGGTTGGGCGGCTGTGTCGGCGCCGCCGAACTTCAGCTCCAGCCAGCGGAAGACGTAGTCCACGATGCTCGTAGCGATGGGGATCTTGGGGTTGTTCGTGGGCCCGCTGGGCTCGAAACGCGTGTTCTTCAGCTTGCTCGCCAGCTCGGTGAGCGGCACCCCGTACTGCAGGGCATAGCTCGTGAGCATGGCCACCGTGTCCATCAAGCCGCTCACCGTAGAGCCCTGCTTGCTGACGTTGATGAAGAGCTCCCCGGGCGTCCCGTCCTCGAAGAGGCCCACGGTCATGTACCCTTCCTGTTCGCCCACGCGGAACTTGTGGGTGATCGACTGCCTTTCGTCGGGCAGCCGACGGCGAACGGGCGTCCGGTGCCGTGCCAGCAACTCCTGCGCCGCGCGGATGGCATCCTCGGGGTCGACGGGTTCAGGAGCGGGCTTCGATTCCTTGTGATAGAGGACTTGCTCCTGGCGTGAGCCGTCCCGGTAGTAGCTGATGCTCTTCAGCCCGCTGTCGTAGGCGAGCATATACAGCCGCTTCACGTCATCGACCGTGTGCCAGTTGGGGGCGTTCACGGTCTTCGAAATCGAGGAGTCGTTGTACCGCTGGGCTGCCGCCTGCACCCGGACGTGGTCTTCGGGCGTGATGTCGTTCGCCGCCACCAGCCACTCCGGGCGGTTCGGGGAGTAGTAGAGATCCGCCCAGCGAGAGGTCACGCTGTACTGGCCCGTCCGGTCGCTGCGCAGGTAATCGAAGTCGAAGTACGGCTCGATGCCGCTGTTCACCCCCGCAAGGAGGGAGGTCGTGCCCGTCGGCGCCTGGGTGAGGAGGTAGCAGTTTCGGATGCCGTACTTGCGGATGCCCTCGCGGATGTCCTCGGGCAGCCGACGGATGAAGGGGCGGTCCAGGTAGGCGGGGGCGAAGGCGGGGAAGGGACCGCGCTCCTTCGCCAGCTCCACGCTCGCGCGGTACGCCTCGTCGCGCAGGGTGCGGAAGACCGCCTCGGTGAAGGCCACCGATTCGTCGGAGCCGTACCGGATCTCCATGCGCAGCAGGCAGTCGGCGAGGCCCATCACGCCGATGCCCATCCGCCGGATGCGCTGCTGGCTTTCGCGGCATTCCGGCAGGGGGTAGTGCGAGAGGTCGATCACGTTGTCGTTGAAGCGGACGGCGTAGGGGATGTACCGGCGGAAGGCCTCGAAGTCGAAGTGCCAGCGGCCATCGGACCCCTGGACCATGAAGGTGTCGAGGTTGAAGGCACCGAGGAGGCAGGCGCCGTACGGCCCCAGCGGCTGTTCACCGCAGGGGTTCGTGGCGATGAGGGTTTCGAAGTAGCCGGAGTTCGCCTCCTTGTTGGCCCGTTCGAGGAAGTAGATGCCGGGCTCAGCACTCTTCCAGGCGGCCTCGCAGATCTCGTCCCACAGCTGTCGCGCCTTGATGGTTCGATAGACCTTCCCGCCGAACTTCAGGTCCCAGTCGCCGTCGTTCTTCACCGCTTCCATGAAGGCGTCGGAGATGCAGACGCTGATGTTGCACCCTTCGAGAACGCCGGGCGTCTCCTTCGCATGGATGAACTCGAAGATGTCGGGGTGGTCGTCGTTCAGCATGATCATCGCCGCACCCCGACGGCTGCCGCCCTGGATGATGACGTTCTTCGAAATGAACGCAAACGGCTGCGCCCAGTTCACGGGCCCCGAAGACGTCCCGTTCACGCCCCGGACCGGCGCCCCCCGCGGGCGGAGGGAGGACATGTTGATGCCCACGCCGCCGCCGCGGGACTGGATCTCCACCCACTCGTTGAGGGCCTTCATGATGCCCTGGCGGCTGTCCTCAGGGCTGGGGATGACGTAGCAGTTCTGCGCCGTCACGCCCGCACCGGTGCCCATGGCGTGGTTGATCCGCCCTCCGGGGACGTAGCGGAAGCCCCAGAGGAGGTCGAGGAAGCGCTCGGTCCAGATGCGGCGCTCCTCTTCGCTCTTCTCGTTCTCCGCGACCGCTCGGGCGACGCGCTGCCAGGCCTCGTGGGGGTACTGCTCGCCGTCGTGGGCGTACCGGTCGCGGAAGATCTTCAGCTGAATCTCGGTGTACTCGAACTCCCGGTCGCCCACTCGTTGCCTCTCAGAAAGCTGCGTCATCTCGGGTCCCTCCATCATATCGCGCTGGGTGTCATGCGAACAGATGTTCCAGCATTCCAGCACGGGCCCAGGCCCGCGCCCTCGCCCGTGGTCTACTCCCCGTCGGTGCCGGTCGCCCGTCGAGCCGCCCGGCCGGCCACGACTCGCGGGCGCGGCGGCACCAGGCCTTCCGCGTCCTGGATGAGGGGAAGCTGGAGCATCCGCTCTTCGGCGGTCGGCACGCGCCCTTCTTCGAGCGCGCGCAGCGCCTCTTTGAGCTCCTCGAGGTCGGCGAATGCCCGGTAGACCGAGGCGAAGCGGATGTAGGCGATGTGATCGAGCTTCCGCAAGGCGTCCATCGCCAGCTCTCCCACCACCGACGATGGCACCTCGGGCTTGCCCTCGGCCACTATCTTCGCCTCGATCTCGGCCACGATCGCCTCCAGTTCCGCGGCGGGGATGTTCCGCTTCGTGCACGCCCGCCGCAGCCCTGCGAGGAGCTTTTCCCGATTGAAATCCTCCCGGCGGCCATCGCGCTTGATGATCTGCACAGCTGCCCGCTGGATCGTCTCCAGGGTGGTGAACCGCTCACCGCAGGCGACGCACTGGCGCCGCCGCCGGATGCCATCGTCCGTCATCCGACTGTCGGTGACGCGCGTGTCTCGGTAGCGGCAGAAGGGACAGCGCATGGCCGGCCTCCGGGAAATTGCTCATGTGCTCGCGCAGGTGAGCGCGACACGCGGCACTCTACCCCCAACATCTTGGGCCGTCAAGCGGTCTGGGGCACAAAATATTGTGGATTCAGGAGTGGCATCACGTAAATGACATTCTCGGCAGGCCACGTAGCAGCACGCGAGGCGGCAGCCCCGGGGCCGCCGCCTCGCCGTTCCGCCCTGCGGCCGTTCAGACGGCCGCCTCTTCGGCGCCCGGCACAGGCCGGGCGAGCTGCCGCTTGTCCAAGAACTTCGCCCGGATGTAGTCCCGGTGCATCTTCGCGATGAAGTCGAGCGAGATGCCCTTCGGGCAGGCGGCTTCGCATTCGCCCGTGTTCGTGCAGCTTCCGAAGTACTGCTCCATCGTCTCCACCATGGAGACGACCCGGCTCCACCGCTCCGGCTGCCCTTGGGGCAGCAGGTTCAGGTGGCTCACCTTCGCTGCGGTGAAAAGCTGCGCAGCGCCGTTGGGACAGGCGGCCACGCACGCGCCGCAGCCGATGCACGTGGCGGCATCGAACGCCCGGTCGGCCACCGGCTTGGGCACCCGCACGCTGTTGGCCTCGGGTGCCGACCCCGTGTTCACGGAGATGTAGCCGCCGGCAGCGATGATGCGGTCGAAGGCGCTCCGGTCGACTACGAGGTCCTTCAGCACCGGGAAGGCCGCGGCGCGCCACGGCTCGATAACGATCGTGTCGCCGTCTTTGAAGTGGCGCATGTGCAGCTGGCAGACGGTCGTGCGCGGCAGTGGCCCGTGGGGCATCCCGTTGATCATGAAGCCGCAGCTGCCGCAGATCCCTTCCCGGCAATCGTGCGAGAACGCGATCGGTTCCTTCCCCTCGGCCGTGAGCCGCTCGTTCAGGACATCGAGCATCTCGAGGAAGGACATGTGCTCACTGATGCCATCCACCCGGTACGTCTCGAAGCGTCCTGGCTGATCCGGTCCGGCCTGGCGCCACACCTTCAGGGTGAGCGTCATCGTCCTGCTCATTTGTAGCTCCTCTGGGTGGGCTTCACGTACTCGAAGACGAGCGGCTCCTTCCATAGCCGAGCGGGCTTCCCTACACCGGTGAACTCCCACGCTGCGACGTACGCGAAGAGGTCGTCCCTGCGCAGGGCCTCGTGGTCGGGGGTTTGGTACTCCTCCCGGAAGTGGCACCCGCAAGACTCCTCTCGGTGGAGGGCGTCCTGGCACATCAGCTCGCCAAGCTCGAAGAAATCGGCCACGCGCAGCGCCTTCTCCAGCGACTGGTTGAGGTCTTCGGCGCTGCCAGGCACCTTCACGTCCCTCCAGAACTCCTCGCGCAGGTCGCTCACCATCCGCCAGGCCTTCTTCAGCCCTTCTGCGTTGCGCGACATGCCGCAGTAATCCCAGAGGATCTTCCCCAGCTCCCGATGGAACCAGTCCACTGTCCGCGAGCCGTTCACGGAAAGCAGCTTCTCGATCCGCTCACGCACCTCGCACTCGGTACGCTCGAAGGCCGGGTGATCGGTGGGCAGCGGCTTCGTCCCCAGCTGCGGCGCCAGGTCGTTGGCGATGGTCGAAGGGAGGATGAAGTAGCCGTCGGCCAGCCCCTGCATGAGGGCGCTCGCACCCAGACGGTTGGCACCGTGGTCGGAGAAGTTCGCCTCCCCGATGACAAACAGACCTGGGATGTTGCTCATCAGGTTGTAGTCCACCCACAGCCCGCCCATCGTGTAGTGGGGGGCCGGGTAGATGCGCATCGGCACCTCGTACGGGTTCTCGCCCGTGATGCGCTCGTACATTTCGAAGAGGTTGCCGTACCGCGCCTCGATGGTCGCCCGCCCTAGCCGTCGGATGGCGTCGGAGAAGTCGAGGTAGACGCCGTTCCGCAGGGGGCCCACGCCGTACCCTTCGTCCACCATCCGCTTCGCCGCCCGCGAAGCGACGTCCCGCGGCACCAGGTTGGCGAACGACGGGTACATCCGCTCCAGGTAGTAGTCCCGCTCTTCTTCAGGAATCTCGTTCGGCGGACGCGGGTCCCCTTTCTGCTTTGGAACCCAGATGCGGCCGTCGTTCCGCAGCGACTCGCTCATCAGGGTGAGCTTCGATTGGTACTCCCCGCTCTGGGGGATGCACGTGGGGTGAATCTGGGTGAAGCACGGATTTGCAAAGAGCGCCCCCCGCCGGTGGGCCCGCCAGATGGCCGTGGCGTTCGAGCCCTTGGCGTTGGTCGAGAGGAAGAAGACGTTGGAGTAGCCGCCCGTGGCGAGCACCACTGCGTGCGCGCTGTGGCGCTGGATCTCCCCGGTGAGCAGGTTCCGCGTGATGATGCCGACGGCGCGCCCCTCGTGCACCACCAGGTCGAGCATCTCCGTGTAGGGGAAGATCTGCACTTGGCCCATGGCCACCTGGCGCATCAGCGCCTGATACGCCGCCAGCTCGAGCTGCTGGCCCGTCTGCCCACGGGCGTAGAACGTGCGCGCCACCTGCGTGCCGCCGAAGGAGCGGTTGTCGAGCAGGCCGCCGTACTCACGAGCGAAGGGCACGCCTTGCGCTGTGCAGTGGTCGATGATGCGCACCGAGATTTCGGCCAACCGGTAGACGTTCGCCTCGCGGGCGCGGAAGTCCCCGCCCTTGATGGTGTCGTAGAAGAGGCGGAGCGTGCTGTCGCCGTCGTTCTTGTAGTTCTTCGCTGCGTTGATACCGCCCTGGGCGGCGATGCTGTGCGCTCTGCGCGGAGTGTCGTGGAAGCAGAAGGCTTTGACGTTGTAGCCCAGCTCCCCGAGCGTTGCAGCCGCGGACGCGCCTGCCAGCCCCGTGCCCACGACGATGATTTCGAACCGGCGACGGTTCTGCGGCGCCACGAGCTTGGATTCGAACTGGTGCCGCTCCCACTTCTCCTCGATGGGGCCCGGCGGTACCTTTCCGTCCAGCGTTCCCACCGCCTCGAACGTCTCCGCCGTGAGGGTCGTCATCGCGCGCCTCCTTCGTGATCTAGGAAATGGCCCCGCTCAGCACGGCGATGGGGAACGACACGTTCCCGGCGACGATGAGCGCCGCGAACGCGATGGCGAAGCCGCGGCGCCACGACTTGAACCGCCCCAGCGTCCATCCGAGCGATTGGAAGAGGCTCCACGCCCCGTGGTAGATGTGCATCCCCAGCAGCACGTTTGCCACGATGTAGATGCCTGCCACCCACCAGCGCGAGAGACTCTCGACTACATTCTCATACGGATGCCCGGCCACGTAGTTCGGATTCGCCCAGCCCCAGGTCAGGTCTGCCAGGTGGAAGAGGACGAAGAGCCCGACGATGATGCCGCTCCAGCGCATCGTACGGGCGGCGTAGTCGGCAGCCGTGTACTTACGCGGGCCCTGGTAGCCCACCGGCCGGGCGCGCCGATTCATCATCGTCAGCGTGGCTGCGGCATGGATGTGCAGGGCGAAGGCGGCGATGAGCACTACCCGGACCGCCCAGAGGAGGCCCCGGTGCGGCACCGCAGGCTCGCCGACCGTCCGCAGCCATTCGCCGTACGCGTTCATGTGCTCGGCGCCCTGGTACAGCTTCAGGTTGCCGAGCATATGGAGCAGTACAAACCCCAAGAGGATGATGCCCGTGACCGCCATCACCGCCTTCTTGCCGACTGCCGAAGCGTAGAAATCGAGCGGCCAGGCGGCGTAGCTGCGGCGGCGATTCACCACGCGCGGCGCGGAATGGCTGAGCATGCTGCCTCCCTTCGGGGGATTCGCGGGCGGGCCCACAAGGCCCAAGCGATCCTACGCCCGCCTCCCGAACGCGTTCAACGGAAGTAGGCAGGCGAGCCATCGATTCTGCGCTCACCTGCCATCGAAGCGCTCATTCCTCCGCGTGGCCGCGCCAGAGCAGGAGCCCGATGATGGACTTCGCATCGACGATGCGCCCGGAGCGGACCGCGGCGAGCGCTTCCTCCGCCGTGAGCTCCACCACCTCGATGTCCTCGTCGACGTCACCCTCGCGCCGCCGGGGCTCCAGGCCGCTCGCGGCGAAGAGGTGGATGTACTCCGTCGTGTAACCCGGCGCGACGTAGAAGCCGCCCAGTGGTTGGAGCTCAGCCGCGGCCATACCGATCTCCTCTTCCAGCTCCCTCCGCGCTGCCGCCGCCGGTTCCTCTCCTGGCTCCAGCGTGCCGGCCGGCAGCTCGAGCAGCCGGCACCCGGCGGGGTGTCGGTACTGCTCCACGAGCAGCAGCGTCCCCATCGCCGTGACGGGCACGACGCACACGGCACCGGGATGGACGATGATTTCGCGCACGGCCTCCGCCCCGTCCGGCCAGCGGAGACGGTCGATGCGCAGCTCGAACAGGCGGCCACGGTAAGCCACTCGGCGTTCAACGACCTCGGGCAGCGGCCAGGCAGCGTCGCTCATTCGAGGAAGTCCCGCAGCTTCCGGCTGCGGCTGGGGTGCCGCAGCTTGCGCAGCGCCTTGGCCTCGATCTGCCGGATGCGCTCCCTCGTGACGCCGAACTCCCGCCCTACCTCTTCGAGCGTGCGGCTGCGCCCATCCTCGAGTCCGAAGCGGAGCTGGAGAACGCGGCGTTCGCGCGCTGTGAGGCTCGCGAGGACGTCTTCCACCTGTTCACGCAGCAGCTGCTGGCTCGCCGCTTCGGCGGGCGCCGGAACCGTGTCATCGGGGAGGAAGTCGCCCAGATGGCTGTCTTCCTCCTCGCCGACGGGCGTCTCCAGCGAAACCGGCTCCTGGGAGACCTTCTCGATCTCTCGGATGCGTTCGGGCGTGTACACCGTCGTCGCGTCCGACATCGCCGCCGCCAGCTCGTCGGCGGTTGGCTCCCGGCCGTACTCTTGCAGCAGCCGCCGGCGCACCCGTACCAGCTTGTTGATCGTTTCCACCATGTGCACCGGGATGCGGATCGTCCTCGCCTGGTCGGCGATAGCCCGCGTGATCGCCTGCCGGATCCACCACGTTGCGTACGTGGAGAACTTGTACCCCTTGCGGTAGTCGAACTTCTCCACGGCGCGGATGAGCCCGATGTTCCCCTCTTGGATGAGGTCGAGGAGCGACATGCCCCGACCCACGTATCGTTTCGCGACCGATACCACCAGCCGGAGGTTCGCCTCCGTCAGCCGGCGCTCGGCCTTGATGCCGTTGTCGCGGATGGTGTCGAAGTGGTAGCGGAGCGTCTCCTCGAGTGGGGCCAGCCGCTCCACGAGGCCTTCGGCCGGAGGCAAGAGGCGTTCCTCGCCGCCGGCCAGCTCCCCCATCTCTGCCACCAGCTGCCCGCCCAAGATGTGCGTCACCGTCGAGAGGAGGACGATGCTGTCGTGGGCTCGGGCCTCCTCCCAGCCGAAGGTGCGCATGAGGTGGGCCCGGAAGTCGACGTCGAGCTCGTTATCGAGCATGCCCCGGAACTGTGGGTCATCCACCACTTCGGAGTGCGTCATGCCCGACAGCTGCGGCGCCCCGGGGTCGCGCCATCGCGGCGTTTCGCCGGGCGTATCGGCGCCTTCGCGCTCCTCGTCCCGGATGCGTTCGAAGTGGTCGATGTACCGCTTCGCCTCCTCGTAGACGGGAAGCACGGCTGCCCATTGCTCCAGGAGGGCCACGGCCATGCGCGCCGCCGACGGCGGATGGCCGTAGGCCTGCTGGTACCGCTTGCAGATGGCATCAAGGTGGAGCCACTCCTCGCGCTGGCGGGCGAGGTGCTTCTCATCATCGGCCGTGAGGAGGTAGACCTTGCCGATCTCGCGGAGGTACATCCGTACCGGGTCGTCGAGGCCTTCGCCCTCGTCCTCGTCCGCGAGGAGCGTCACGCCTTCGAGCGCCTCGTCCTCGTCCTCGCCGAGCTCCTCCGGCTCCTCGATGACGAGCGCTTCCTCGTCGACGGCGGCAAATTCGCTGCCGGCCAGGCGGCTCAGCACACTTTCGATGACCGAATCGCCGCCGTGGCTGCCGTCGCTGAACGGGTCGTCCGACATGCCGGCGCCCCCTGCGAGAGGAATGCGAAGACGGCGGGCGCCCGGGATAGGTGCCCGCGGCGGCTTCACAATAGCAGCGGGGCGAAGCGGCTCTCAAGAGAACGACGGCACTGCTTCGGAGCTCCCTTCGCGTCCGATGGCAGTACCGATTCCCCGCGTCGCGAGCTGGTGGGCGGTGGAGGACTCGAACCTCCGACCTCGTCGGTGTGAACGACGCGCTCTAACCATCTGAGCTAACCGCCCCAGCGATTCCGAGTCTAGGGCGGCGGTCGCCGCGGCACAACCGCACCCCAGCGGTTGAACCGCCGGGGGTGCCTTCGGATAATGGAAACGGTGCCGAAGTGGCGGAATGGCAGACGCGCCGCGTTCAGGGCGCGGTGCCCGCAAGGGCGTGTGAGTTCAAATCTCACCTTCGGCACCAATTTCGTACCGGGTGCGCCGGTAGCTCAGGGGATAGAGCGCTGCCCTGCGGAGGCAGAGGTCGCAGGTTCGAATCCTGCTCGGCGTACCACCTTCCCCCTAGCGGAGAACAGGCCCTCGGTCGGGCCTCTTGCCGTTCCCCTGTCAGCGTCCGGCTACGTCGTGGCGAGCTGGTGCTGCCGGCTCGGGGAGTCCGTCGGCCTCCTCAGCAGTGCGCAGGCGGAGGAGATCCCAGGCAGTCCTCGCCGTTGGGACCGCATCGCGCCAATGTACCGCTAACAGGGCCGCGGAGAGCACGAGGTAGGCCGCGGAATACCCCATTCGGACTCGCTGGTCGCTGAGGAAGAGTTGCGTCCCGAAGAGCACGAACAACAGGAGCGCCTCCCGCCGTGACATCTTCAGGTTGGCGAAGACGGCGATGGCGAAGAATGACTGCGCAGCCGTCAACAAGATCTCCTCGCGCTGTCGGCTGTCGAGCGGCAGCCCGCCGAACAAGTGGAACTCCCCCGCCGCCACGGAGAAGGCGATCGGGAGAGTGCCGACGAGCAGCGTCCACTGATTCACTTTCGAGGAGATGAGCGCGCCCATGGCTACTGCCGCCCGTCCCCGCCACGCGAGCACGGCCGCCACGAGGATTTCCGGAGATTCCGAGGCCAGCGGTGCTAGCCACTGGATGAGTAGGAACTCCGAAACCCCGAACTTTTCGCCCATGTGGACGAGGGAGTCGGCAAACGGCTCCGCCGACGACAGGATGGCGGCTGCGCTGTAGGCGAAGAGGACCGCAATCCCCAGGCGCCGGCGCACCGTCGTAAGGCTGCCGATGGCGCGTGCTGGCCCGACGAGTTCCACCTCTTCGCCTTCGGCCCTCGAGGTGTAGAAAAGGTAGAGGACGAACAGCGATACCAGCACAATGGTGTCGGCGAGCGTCAGGACGTCCCGCAGGGGCACGAGGATCACGTAGCCGGTCGCCACGAGCAGGAAGGCGAGCTCGATGGCCCGGTGACAGTCCACGGCCAGCTCCCGCCGCCCGGTGCGTAGCCAGAAAAGCAGCATCACGACGGCCCAGCCGACACCGATGAGGAGGCGGTTGCCGCCGGTCATGTTCGCGATGGCCAGGCCGCGGGCCGCTTCGGCAGGGTCCGACCCCGCCTTCCACGCCAGGACCAGGTCGACGGCGTATTCGGGCAGGACGGCGATGAAGGCGATGACCGCCAGCGCCAGCCCCTGGGAGATATCCATCTCTGCGGTTTCGGCCGTCCAGCTCAAGATGAAGGCCGCGGCGAGGATCGACGTGCCGAAGACAACTGCGCCCAGCTCCGCGGGCAGGTGCACGCCGGCGACTCGCAGGCCGATACCGGGCGCAGCTGCCGCCGCAGTGAGCCCGAGCGTTGCCCACAAGCCGCGAAGGCCACTGGAGTCCGAAATCAGCGACATCGTTCCTTCCTGCGCCGGCCGCTGCCGGCGCCCGCCTGCTGGGATACGGCGTCACTCATAGAACGCGAGGGGTTCGGCGCACTCCCAGTAGTTTTCGATCTTCCCCTCGGGAAGGCCGCGCACTGGGTAGAAGCGCCCCTTGTGCAGCTGGTCGAGCAGCTGCTCCTGCGTTTCGATTGTCTCCTCGAACGCGATGGCGAAGTAGCCGATGCCCTGCTTCGAATGCGCGTCGGAGCCGCCGGTCCCGGGCTTCCCCAGGATCTTCGCCACCTGGAGGGCGAAGTAGTTCTCCTTCGGCGTGTTGCAGCCGTTCAGCACTTCGATCGCGTCCACCAGCTGAAAGACGGGCAGGCGCGCCGCCTCCTCGGGCGAGAGCCGAAACGGCTCGCGGCCCTCCCGCCGGTGGTGCACCGGATCGAAGAAGTGCCGGAAGGGATGCGCCACGATGAGGAAGGCTCCCTGCTCGTCCGCGACTTGCCGGAGCCGCTCCAGCCGCCGGATGCCGCTCTCGTACCCGCGGAGTCCCACGGCGATGATGTGCCCCATGTCGGTGGATACTTCCATACCGTTGGAAACGAAGATGTCGGGGTGGCGTTTCCGGAAGGCCGCGAGGTCCCACGGCTCCCACATGCGGTCGTGTTCGGTGATATTGACCCCGGTGAGGCCAACCCTCCGCGCTTCGGCCATCAGGTCGTCGGGGTCCAACATGGAATCGGACGCACCTTTCGTGGTGTGCAGGTGCATATCCATGATGGTCCCCGGCACGCGGCTCCCCCATTCGTGCAAAGATTCACGAGAGCCGAAGTATATCATTGCGCCGCCATCCACGGGAGCGCCCACCCGAAGAGCCCGGCGAATGCGCCCGCGTGAATGAACGCGACCCACCACCACCGGGGGAAGAGGGCAACCACCGGCGCTGCGCCGACGACCGCGAGCGCCGCCGCACCGACGGCGAAGGGCCAGCTTGGCGACCCCAAGCCCGGGCGGCCGGCGAAATCACCCGCGGCGTACACGATGGCTGCCAGGAGCCCAATGATGGTCCAGGCGAACAGCGCGCCGAGGGAGAGGACGACTCCCACGACCCCAGCGGGTACTCCCGCATCCTTCCAGGCGGCGGGCGAGGCGCCGCGTGCAAGCAGCACGGTGCCCGTGGCGGTTGAGATCAGCGCCATCGCGTAGCCTGCGACCCAGCCGCCGACTACCGTCTCCACCGGGTGCCCGCCGTTACGGTCTCGGTCACGCGGCCGTCGAATCCGGCTTCCCGAAGCCGAGCGGCCACCGATGCCGCCGCCTCGCGCGGCCCGATCCAGAACAGGGTCGGGCCAGCCCCGGCGAGCCGGAGCTCCTCGCCGATGGCCGATTCGGCACGTCCCCAATCCTGGGCCAGTCCCTCGACGACGGTGCGCGCCACGGGCTCGAAGCGGTTGTAGAGATCGCCGGTCCGTAGGGCGCATGGCAGCCGGGCGGCCAGGGCGGCCGTGCGCGAGCCGTCGTCGAAGGGCCCGCCGTGCAGCGCGGCGAACATACGGCTCGTTTTCGCTTCGAGCTGCTGTCGCGGGAGGAGGAGCACGACCCCGTGTTCCGGCAGGCTCGGGAGCGGCTCCACCCGCTCGCCGCGGCCGCGGACGAGCGCGGTACCGCCGGTCAGGAAGAAGGGTTCGTCGCTCCCTACCTCGCACGCCGCGGTGAGGAGCTCCTCCTCGCTGGCGCCCCAGGCCGCACCCAGCAGCCGCAGGACCGCCGCCGCGTCCGATGCGCCGCCCCCGAGGCCGCCCGCCGCGGGGATCGTTTTGACGATGCGGATACGGACCCCCTTCGCGGTACGGCCGAGGCGGCGAGCCAGCGCTTCGACGGCACGCCAGGCGAGGTTGTTCCGGTCGCTCGGAACCCCAGCCGCGTGAGGCCCTGCCACCTCAATCCCGCCGCTGCTCCCGAGGATCACCTCGACCTCGTCCGCGACCGCGAGGGTTTGCATGATGGATGCGAGTTCGTGGTAGCCGTCGACGCGCGGACCGAGCACTTCGAGGGTGAGGTTGATCTTCGCCGGTGCCAGGGCCGTGAACCGATCAGGCATCGGCGCGCACGGCCTCCACAGCATCGAGCAGCGCCAACCACTCGCCCGGTGAAAGGGTTTCGGGTCTGCGCATGGGGTCGATGCCCGCTGCCGCCAGCGCCTCGTGGGCGCCGCCCTTGGGAAGCCATACCCCCTGGGCCAACGCGTTGTGGATCTGCTTGCGGGGGTTCCGGAACGTGCGCGAGACGAGCTCGAAGAACGCCTTGCGCCGCTCTGCAGGGACCAGCGGCTCACGCCGTAGCCGTAGCCGGACCACGGCTGACCATACCTTCGGCGGCGGGTCGAATGCCTCGGGCGGTACCGAGAAGAGGTACTCCGCTTCCGCGTACACCTCGACCGCGACCGTCAGCAGGGAGCGCTTCCCCGCTTTCGCCGCGACTTCCTGCGCCACCTCGCGCTGCAGCATCGCGACGATCTCCGTGGGCTGCGGGCTGCTCTCCAGCAGGTGCCGGATGATGGGGTTGGCGGCGTAGTAGGGAAGGTTGCCCACGGCCGCAAACCGTGCCCCCGGCCCGAGCTCTCCGCGGAGGTCGATCGTGCGCGCGTCGGCCTCGATGACCCGAAACTGCGGCTGACCCGCGAATCGTCGCCGCAGGTAGCGTACGAGCCGCGGCTCCACCTCTACAGCCACGACGGCGCCGTGCTGACGGAGGAGCTCAGCGGTGAGCTCGCCCGTTCCTGCCCCGATTTCGAGCACGAAGCCCTCCTCCGGGACACGCACGGCGGCGGCGATGTCCCGGAGGATGCCGCTGTCGCGGAGAAAGTGCTGGCCCAGCTCCTTTCGGGGCTTGGGTTCGGCGCGAATCGCTGCGGGCTTCACGTTTCGATCGTAGACGACACCGAGGGACGGCGTCTCAGCCTTCAGTCGAGGATGTAGATGTCGAGGATACGCTTGCCCCAGCCCGGGTCGCCGACGCTCTCGGGGAAGCCGAGGTCGACATGGTAGCCCTTCACGCCGCCGCCGACGTCCGCTGCGAGGCAGAGCCCGTACCCGGGAATGTACATCCACGTCCCCAAGGGGATGACGCTTGGGTCCACGGCACAGATCCCTTTGTCGACCCGCACGCCGGTCGCGGTGATGCCGTACGAGGGGTCGTCGCGCGACTTGCCGCCGTGGGACGCGTTGTACCACGTGGTCACCACGGTGATCTTCCGCTTGTACGGCCCGCTGTAGTCGGGCGCATCCAGCGGTGCCGACGGACCGGCCGACGGCGGCCCCGAGATGTGGCGCGTCGGCACCGGTTCTCGCGCCACCGTGACCCCGGGGAGCTGAACGCGAGCTACCTCCTGGCCGTTCTTGTACGTCACCCGGAAGCGAAGCACGCGGATGCCTTCACGGCCGGGGATGATCCGCACCGAGCCTGGCGGCAGGGTCGGGTCCGTCTCGTAGACGACCGGCGGCTGGATCGGCTGCTCGACGGTCTCTTCCACTTCCCGCGTGAGCGCGATGGTGAGGGAGAGGCCGTTCTCGACTCGTGTGTCGAGCGGAAGCGAAATCACGTCGTCGGGGCCGAGCTCGATCCCCAAGAGCCGCAGGATGTCCGCCACGGTGTCCGCCCGCGTGTACAGCGTTTGCTCTTTGCCGTCGAGCACGAGATGCACGCTCTTCGCTTTGGCGAGATGCACCGACATCCCAGCGGTCAGCCGGGCTTCGAGCGGCGGCCTCACCAGATCCTCTTCTCGCACCGTCATGCCCAGCTCGTCGAGGAGCTCGGCGACCGTGGGTGCGGCGGTGCGGGTCTCGATGCGGAACGTGTCGACGACCACCGAGACCGGCACTGCCCGTACCACCGCGATGCGCGTGCCGGCCGGGGCGGGCAGCCGTGCGCCGGGGGGCGGCGGGTAGAGGGCAGCGAATGCCGCTGCCAGGGGGGCCTTCGCCGTGGCGCGGCGTCCGTTCACGTACACCACGTCCCCCGCACCGAGCTCGATCCCGGCTTCGGCCAAGGCTCCGCCCACCGTCGTTGCCTGCGTACGCACGAGCCACGCGCGCCCATCGGCTTCGATGGTCACCGGCGCTGCCCGGTCGATTGCGACGCTCGTGTGGCTTCCGCCCGTGGCCGCGACGACGCGGTCGCCGGGTCCGAGACGCACGCCTGCGGCCTCGAGCGTCCGTGATTCGGGACCGAGCGCGGCCTCGACCGTGGTCGTGCGTCCCTGGTCGAGGATGGTGACCGTTCGCTGCGGGAAGGCGCGGAAGGCAACGAAGGCCACCACGACCACCGCGAGGATGGTCGCTGCGTGGTGCCGACCTCGGAACTGGCGGGGGTGAATTCGGAGGCCGGGCGGAAGTGCTCGAGCTCGCGTCGGCTGCCGCCCAGCGAGCCTGGGCGGCCGCGCTGCTTCAGCCAACGACACTCCCCGTTGTCGGATTTCGGGTCCCGCTGGCGGCGGGCGCCCGCATGAAAAAGCGGCCGTGCACCTGCCGTCGAACCCGCGCCCGGGCTTGCCCCGCGCTCGCTAGCTCGGCCCCGGCTTCCCTGCGGCACCCGAGGCAGACCACTTATGGCTGCTTCCTTCCGGACCTGACCAGGTTCGTGGCGCCTCGCCGCGCAGGACCAGGGCGTCAGCGCCGCGTGGCGGGAGCGCGGCCCGAACACGCAGCCCTCGGGCAGGAATTCGACCCCGCTTGAGCGGATTGCGGGTTCAGGGCACCGCTAGCTCCCCGTCTAGCACGGCCAACCCCAACCGTAGCCAATCGCGGTGGCGGTGGTCAATGGTTTCCAGTCTCGTCCGCCCCGGCGGCACGGATGCGGACCATGACCTGCCCCGCGTTGACGCGCTGACCCGGTGCCACCTCGACTGCCGACACCTCCCCCGTTGCCGGCGCACGGATCTCGTTGTTCATCTTCATCGACTCCATGACCAGCAGCACCTGGCCCTGCTCCACGCGGTCGCCCACGGCACAGCCGACCTCCACGATGGTCCCGGTCATCGGCGCGGTGACCTCGATGAGCCCTGTCGGACGGCGCCGACTCTCCTGCCGGCGCAGCAGCGACGGCCGCCAACGCTCCACTTCGTACTTCAGGTTGTGCCGCCCGATGGTGACCACCGCCCCGTTCCGGCCGCGCTCCTGGATGTACAGCTCCACGGGCCGGTGGTCGAGCAAGAGGAGGAACAGGCCCGAATTCCCCACCGCCTCGAGCTGGGCCGTGTGCCACGTGTCACTCCCTTCGCGGCGAACGCGTACTTCGCCGCCGGCGAGGCGCTCGATTTCGTAGGTGGCAGCGCTGCCGTTGCCATCACTGACTACGAATTTCTCCACCACGACCCTCCTGTGGAGAGCGTCATCTGCCGGCGCCACTCCGACCTTCCTGCTCTCGTTGGGGCGGCGGGCGCGGGCCGCCGGCCGTCCTCGATGGCCCCGGTGGTGAAGAGGAGAGCTGCCACTTCGGCGGCGAGCCGCTGCTCCTCTACCGGCTCTGACGGCTGCACCTGGTACCGATCGAGGAACGCCGTGTCGATGTCACCGGCGATGAAGGCTGGCGTATCCAGGATCTGCAGTAGGTAGGGGATGTTCGTTGCGACGCCCTCGACGCGGAACTCGGTGAGCGCACGCTTCATGCGCGTCCGTGCCCCCTCGCGGTTCCGGCCCCAGGCGGTAACCTTCGCCAGCAGCGAGTCATAGTAGGGGGTGATCTCGATACCGTCGTAGAGCGCGCTCTCGACACGGATCCCCGGCCCGGCGGGCTCGCGGGCGAGCATCACCTTCCCCACCGAAGGGAGGAAGTTGTTGAACGGGTCTTCTGCGACGATGCGGCACTCGATGGCCCACCCACGCGTGAGCAGCTCGGCCTCGTCGTACGGAAGTTCCTCCCCGGCGGCGACGAGGATCTGGTCCTTCACCAGGTCGACGCCGGTGACCATCTCCGTCACCGGGTGCTCGACCTGCAGGCGTGTGTTCATCTCGATGAAGTAGAACGAGCGGTCGGCAGTGAGAAGGAACTCCACCGTGCCGACGTTGTGGTAGTCGGCCTGGCGCGCGATGCGGACCGCTGCCCGACAGAGCGCCCGCCGCAGCAGCGGGTCGACCACGGGGCTCGGACACTCCTCGATGAGCTTCTGGTGCCGCCGCTGGATCGAGCACTCGCGCTCGCCCATCGGCACGATGTTCCCGTACTGGTCGGCGATGATCTGCACCTCGATGTGCCGCACCGGCCACAGCTGCTTCTCGACATAAATTGCAGGGTTGCCGAAGGCCGCTTTCGCTTCTTGCATGGCTGCCGCAGCTGCCCGCTCCAGCTCATCGGCGCTACGGACGACGCGAACGCCCTTGCCGCCGCCGCCGGCGGCCGCCTTCAGCATCACGGGGTAGCCGATGCGGTCGGCCGCTCGGCGGATGTCGTCGAGGCTGGTGAGCTCGTCGGAGCCCGGGATCACCGGGACGTTGGCGCGCTCGGCCGTTTTTCGCGCTGCGACCTTGTCGCCCAACAGGCGCATCGACTCCGGCGTTGGGCCGATGAACGTGAGCCCTGCCGCGGCACAGGCTTCGGCGAAGTCGCTGTTCTCCGCCAGGAAGCCGTAGCCGGGGTGGATGGCGTCCGCTCCGGCCTTCTTCGCCACGTCGATGATCCGCTCGATGTTCAGGTAGCTCTCTCGAGCCGGTGCCGGCCCGATGTGGTATGCCTCGTCAGCGTACCGAACGTGCGGCGAAAGTCGGTCGACATCGGAGTAGATGGCGACCGAACGAATGGAGAGGTCGCGCAGCGCGCGAACGATGCGGAGAGCGATTTCGCCCCGATTGGCAACCAGAACCTTCCGGAACATCGATGCTTCTCTAGACCCCCTCGATAGGCGGTAGCATAGCCGCTCGGGCCTGCTCGGAAAACGGGGCCCGTTGGCCGCGCACCTCCTGCCTCCTACCCTGGAGGTGTGGACGAACACGCGCTCAACGTCCTCGAGTTCCCGAAGGTGCTCGAACTGCTCGCGGGCGAAACGTCGTTCGCGCCCTCGCGCGAGCGGGCGCTCGCCCTCGTCCCCTCGCCCACCTTCGAAGGGGTGCGTGAGCGGCTGCGCACCACAGCCGAGATGCAGCTCCTCGACCGCCTCGGGATCGACTTGCCGACAGGCGGCTTGAGCGATATCCGCCCGCTGCTCCAGCAGGTGGCCGTCGGGCAAATCCCCTTGCCTGCTGACCTCCTCGCTGCCGCTGAATTCCTCCGTGGCGCCATGCGCGCCCGCGATGCGATCGGCCGCGTCGCCGACCGCGTGCCCCGACTCTGGCAGCTGGCCGCCGCAATCGCCGATTTCCGCGCCGAGGTTCGAGCCATCGAGGCCTCCATTACGCGGCGCGGCGAGGTGGCCGATGCCGCCAGCGATGCGCTCGCCGCGGTCCGCCGGCAGCTCCGCCATGCCCAAGAGCGGCTCGACGCCCTCGCCCAGTCAGCGCTCGCTGACGCCCTCCGCCGGGGTATCGCCCAGGAGCCCCTGGTGACAGAGCGGAACGGGAGGAAGGTGCTCCCCATCAAGGCCGAACATCGGGCGCAGCTCCCGGGCATTGTGCATGACGTCTCGTCGAGCGGGGCGACGGTGTTCATCGAGCCGGCGGCGCTCGTCGAGGCTGGCAATGCGGTCCGCGAGCTCCAGCTCGCCGAGGAGCGGGAGGAGCGACGCGTTCTCCAGCGCCTCGGTGCGCTCCTGGCAGCCCGCCGCCACGAAATCGGCGCCGCCATCGACGCGATGGCGGAGCTCGACCTCCTGCGGGCGAAGGTTCGCTTCGGACGGCGGCTGCGGGCCGAGCTCCCGGCTCCGGGTGACGCCTGCACCTGGCTGATGCCGGAGGGCGCGCTGGAGCTCCGCCGCGCTCGTCACCCGCTCCTCCGAGGCGAACCGGTCCCCATCGATGTTTCGGTGGGCGGAGCCATGCCAGGGCTGCTCATCACGGGGCCGAACACCGGCGGGAAGACCGTGGCCCTGAAGACGATTGGGCTCCTCACCCTCATGGCGCAGGCCGGCCTCCCCGTGCCCTGCGGCGAAGAGAGCCGCCTCGTCGTCTTCGAACGCGTCTACGCCGACATCGGCGACGAACAGTCCATCGAACAGTCGCTCTCCACTTTCTCCTCGCACATGCGGCAGATCATCGGCATCCTCCGTCGCGCCGACGCCCGGACCCTGGTCCTCCTCGACGAGCTGGGGGCCGGCACCGACCCAGCCGAGGGCTCCGCCCTCGCCCGTGCCGTGCTCGAAGCACTCCTCGACCGCGGCGCGACCGTGGTGGCGACGACGCACCACGCCGAACTGAAGCTGTTCGCTCACAGCGATCCCCGCGTCCGCAACGCGGCCGTCGAATTCGATCCCGAGACGCTCGCGCCGACGTACCGCCTTACCATCGGCGTCCCGGGGCAATCGAACGCCTTCGCCATCGCCCGGCGGCTCGGGCTCGACGACGCCGTGTTGGGGCGCGCTCGGACGTTCCTCTCTGCCGAGCACCAGCAGCTGGAACAGCTGCTCGCCGATCTGCGGCGAGAGCGGGAGCAGGCCGCCGCGCTGCGGGCACTCGCGGATCGCGAGGCCCGCGAAATCCGTGAGCTGCGGCGTGTGCTGGAGGAGGAGCGGGCTGCGATCGACCGTGAGCGCGCAGCAATCCTCGCCGATGCGCACCAGCGGGCGGCCGCCCTCCTCGACGAGATGGAGCAGGAGGTCGCCCGGCTGCGGCGGCGCCTGGGGCGCGAGCGGTTCAACCCCGAGGAGGCCGTGGCGACGCTTCGCGCCCTCGACGCGAAACTGCAGAGGGTGAAGGCCGAAACGAAGCCAAAATCCGCACCGCCTGCGGCGCCCCGCGAGCTCGCCGCAGGCGATGTCGTCTACGTCCGGGGCGTACCGCAGCCGGGCCGCGCGCTCGGTCCCGTCGACGCCGAAGGCCGGGTGGAACTGCAGTTCGGTTCGGCGCGGATGCGTGTCACGCTCGACCGCATCGAACGCGTCGAAGCGGCGCCGGGCACGCCGCCGGTCCGGCTCCCCGAGGTTCCCCGGCGCGACGTCCCCCTTGAACTGGACGTACGGGGGCAGCGCGCCGAGGAAGCCCTCGCCCGCACCGAGATGTACCTCGACGACGCGTTCCGGGCGGGGCTGCCGTTCGTCCGCATCATCCATGGCAAAGGGAGCGGAGCGCTCCGTGCGGCCATCCGCGAGGCGCTCGCCAACCACCCGCTCGTCTGCCGGCTCGAGACGCCCGCTCCTCACGAAGGCGGCGAGGGCGTTACCATCGCCGTCCTCGCGGGATGAGCGTTGTCGACAACTGCGCGTCGTCATTTCACGATGAGGGAGTGAAATCCCGCCGCGCCAGTTCGTTCCAGCCGGCCATCCCCTTTGCCGAGGAAGAGCCTCCCGCCGACGCGCCCCTGGCAGCCCGCATGCGCCCGCGCACCCTCGACGAGGTGGTGGGGCAGGAGGCGGCCGTCGGCCCAAGCTCCCCTATTCGCCGGGCGCTCGCCGCGGGATACCTGCCCTCGCTCATCCTGTGGGGCCCGCCCGGCTGCGGGAAGACGACCATCGCCCGGCTCCTCGCTGGCGCCCTGCGGGCGCGTTTCGTCCAGGTTTCGGCGGTGGCGTCCGGTGTCGCCGAGCTGCGGACCATCATCGATGAAGCGCGCCGGGCACGCGCGGTGGGGGTGCGTACGGTGCTCTTCATCGACGAGATCCACCGCTTCAATAAAGCGCAGCAGGACGTCGTGCTGCCCGCGGTCGAAGACGGCGACCTCATCCTCATCGGCGCGACGACCGAGAACCCGTCGTTCGAAGTAGTGGCGCCCCTGCTCAGTCGGGTGCGGGTGCTCCGGCTCGAGCCCCTCGCGCCAGAAGCCCTCGGAACGCTTATCGACCGGGCGATGACCGACGAGCGCCGCGGGCTGGGCGGGCTCGGGCTCACGCTCGACCCGGCGGCACGGGAGACGCTCATTGCCGGATCGGGCGGCGACGCGCGTATCGCGCTCACGGCGCTCGAACTCGCTGCCTACGCCGCGAAGGGTGTCGGGCAGGCCAGCATCACCGCTGATGACGTCCGAACGGCCTTGCTCGACCGTCGGCCCGGCTACGACAAAGCCGGGGATGCCCACTACGACACCATTTCCGCCTACATCAAGTCGCTGCGCGGCTCCGACCCGCATGCTGCGCTCTACTGGCTGGCGCGCATGATCGAGGCTGGAGAAGACCCGCTCTTCATCGTTCGGCGAATGGTCATCTTCGCTGCAGAGGACGTCGGCTTGGCCGACCCGCAGGCCCTTGTTCTCGCCACAGCGTGCCAGCAGGCCGTCCACTTCGTGGGCATGCCCGAGGGGTTCCTGCCGCTGGCCGAATGCACCATTTACCTCGCCCTGGCGCCGAAGAGCAACTCCGCGCTCCGCGCCTATGCCCGGGCTCGCGAGGCCGCCCGGCAGACGGCTCACCTTCCTGTTCCGCTGCACCTCCGCAACGCCGTCACCGGGCTCATGCGGGCGATGGGGTATGGAAAGGGGTACCGGTACCCCCACGACGAGCCTGGCCACGTCGCCGAGGGTCAAGCCTACGTGCCGGACGAGCTGCGCAGTGCGCGCTTCTACGAGCCAGGAACGCTCGGTGCCGAGCCCGAACTTGGCGCCTGGAAGCACTCGCCGCCTTCGGCTGACGCTGAGGCAGGAGGCGATGCTACTCGGTGAGCCGCCGGTAGAGGGCCGGCAGCCGGCTGGGGAGCGTCTCGATGTCAGCCACCACCTCGTATCCCATGTCCTGGCACATCGTCTTCAGGTAGTCGTGCCCCGCGCGGTCGACGGTCAGCGCGAAGGGGATGATGCCTTCACGCTTCGCTTCGTTCAGCGCCTGCTTCGTGTCGTGGATGGCGTACTCCTTCTCCGTGCGATCGCGGCCATACCCGTGGTCTTGTGGTCGGCCGTCGCTCAAGAGGAATAGGATGCGCACCTTCGCGTTCGTCTGCAGGAGCTTGTACGTCGCGTGGCGGATGGCGGGACCCATGCGCGTCGAGCGGATGGGCGCGATCTTATCCAAGCGCCGCTTGATACGGTCGTCGAAGTGCTCGTCGAAATCCTTGATCACGTAGAACTCTACGTTGTCGCGACCGTACCCGCTGAATCCGTAGATCCCGTACTGGTCCCCGATGGTTTCCAGAGCCGTCATGAGGAGGACGGTGGACTCCTTCTCGACGTCGATGATCCGCTTCGGCGGATGGGAGAGTTCGTGGCGACGCTTGCTCACCCACCAGCTGAGGTACCGCCGAGGATCGTCGTCGAAGTCGTCGTCATACCGCTTATCCCGTCTCTGGATCTCCTCGTCGGTGCTCGCTGACATGTCGATGAGGAAGGCAACGGCGACATCACGCTCGATCTTGTTGCGCCGCCAGTACACTTTGTCGTTCGGGTTCGCGCCGACCCGGTGCTCCACCATCCATTCGATGGCTGCGTCGAGGTCGATGTCCTCGCCGTCCCGGAGCCGCTTGATCTTCCGGAACATCTCCGGCTTCATCAGCTCGAACTGTTTCCGCGTCTGGGCCACCAGTCCCGCGTGCTCGCGTAGCGTCTGTTCGTAGAACTCCTCGGTCCCCTCCTGGATGACCATCTCTTTCACTGCGCACCAGCGGGGCTTGTAGTCCTGGGCGCGGAAGTCCCACTCATCGTAGTAGTACACGGTGACCACGGGTTCGAGTGGCTGTTCGCCTTCGCCTTCGCCGGTGCTCTGGTCGCTCGTCGGACGGCCGGGGGCGTCCTTCTTGTCCTGCATCGGCGTGCCGGCTTCCTTCTGCAGGTTGGAGAGGAAAAGCCCCGTGGTCTGGTCGAGGTCGCCCTCCATGAGCGCGTCGAGGTCGATCTCGACGCTTTTTTCGAGCAGCTCCTGCAGCTGTTCCGGCGTGAGCTGCATCGGCTGGCCGCGCCCGGTCTGGCCGGTCTGGGCGTCCTCCCGCAGCTTCATGAGCAGCTGTACGAGTTCCGGCTTGAAATCACCGCGGAAATCTGGGTCGGGCGGGCTGGCATACTCCATTTCGCCCTCGCCCTGGCCGACGTCGCCCAGCTGGGCCTCTGCTCCCTCCGGGCCCAGCTCGCCGCCTTCCATCGCGGCGGCCATCGTTTCCGCCGGCTCGACTGCCTCCCATTCGACCTCGAGGTCCTCGAAGACGTTCGGGATGCCGATGGCGATGCGGTAGAGGCGGGCTGCCGCTTCGGCGGAATCTTCGACTGTCGCCGCGGGGTCCTGGAGCCTCGTGAGGACGGCCAGGGCTTGCGCCATAGGCTCGCTCCGAGATGAGGGCCACAGGATCGCATCCGCGCCGTCCAAACTGAAGCGGATCAGGTTCTCCACGAACGCCTGCCGCAAGGGCATAGCGCGGACGTCGGGCCGTCGCGCCAGCTCGTCGCGCTGGAGGCGTGCCAGCGTGCGCCGTATCCCGCCGTACTCGCGCTTGATGGCGGCATCGATACGGGTGTCCTCGGCCACGGTGTAGAGATCGCTTGCCAACTGCCGATCGCCGAAGAGGTCGAAGTACCGCTCCATGTCGGTGATCGCGCTCGCGCTGTCGGCTTCACTGGGTGTGGGGAGCGTCCGCTCGAAGACCTGTGGATCTCGATCGAAACGGAAGTCGAAACTCCCGAATTCGAGGTGTGCGGCCTGGTGCGTGGCGAAGACCTTGTAGGCGGCGAAGTTCTCCTCCTTCGTGCCGTACCGCTCCATCGTTTCGGGGAGGAAGATGGTCGTTCCTTCGGTGCTGGCCTTCGTCTCGTCGACCCAGCCGATGCCCTTCTCGGCCAGGGCGGCGGCGTTCTGGATGGCCACGTTGCGCCCCGTGAGCGCCTTGCAGTAGAGCCGCAGCACTTCCCCCACCCGCGCCAGGTCGACGCGCGCCGAGAGCCGTTCCAGCATCTCCTCGCTCTTCGCCGATTGCAGGCGGAAGTACGCTTCTCCCCCTTCGTACGAGGTCTGGAGGATGCGCAGCCCTGCCTGGTGCCAGCCCTCCAGCTCCTCAAAGCGGATGCGCTCCAGCACGCGGCCGACGTTGGCCAGGAACTCCATCGCCGCCTCGGGCGAGTATGGTGCCAGCTGCTCCGCCAGCTCGATGACGCGGTGGTGCTGGTCCGGCTCCAGCTGTGCGAGCCCCTCTGCTGCCGCCTCGAGGAACTGGAACGCCGACCGGCCGTATCCCTTCGCGACCTGGGCGGCGAGCAGCAGGAACCGCTCCCGCACCGGCTGGTGCACCTTCTCGAGGAGCGAGGGCCCGCGGTCGAGGTAGAGCCGGGCATCGGCCCAGCTGGACTGGGCGAGCTCCAGGGCGTAGGTCAGGTAGGGCAGCCGGTCCTCCTCGCCCAGCCGCTGAAAGACGTTCGGCACCTGGGCCAAGCACGCCGACGCAAGCTCGTAGCTGTGGCGCGCCAGCTCGTCGAGGAAGAGCGCCAATCGGGACAGCTGCCCCAGCCGCACCTCGTTCGCGAGCTTTGCGCTCGTCTCGAAGAACTGCCCGGCGAGGGCAGCGCTCTTCCAGTTCCCCTTGTAGAGCCGCCGCCCCAGGCTCGTCCATTGTGCGAAGTGTTCGAAGCCAAGCGCCTGCAGCGCGTCGGGCGCAGCGCGGAGGAAGGCGGTGGCGAGGGGGACCGAATCTGCGGCGATGGCGAGGGCCTCGTGCGCCATGGCCTCCAGGGCTTCGGGGGAGGCCGCGGCCCCCAGACGGACGCTGGCCCGGAAGAACTCGTCCGCCGCCTCGAACGAGCGCAGGTTGAGTTCGGCCAGTTGCATGCCCAAGCTCGCCCAGTGCTCCAGGGCTGCCGGGGGGAGCCGTTCGCTCAAAGCCTGGCATGCCCCGGCGAAGGACGCGGCAACCGGGGCTGGGACGCTGCGCAGCTGCTCGGCGTAGCGTTCGAGAAGCCGATCAGCCTCGTTCATCGCGTACCTCCCCAGTTGCTTCCGCCCCGGTCATCGCGTGAGCTCCGCCGATGACGCCACGAACGTCCGCGTGGGGTCGGGGTAATCGTAGAAGCGGACGGCGTCGCTCGCCGTGTCCCATACCGCACAGGAGAGCTGGAATCCGTTCCGCGGGTCCCGCGGCTCGCCTGCCGACCCCGGGTTGATGACCAGCACTCGCCCGAACCGGCGAGCCATCTGGAAATGCGTGTGTCCCACGATGAGGACATCGCAGTCGAGCTCGGCTGCCCGCGCCCACACGGCCTCGTGGGGGTAGTGGTATTCGTCATAGGGCGGCCAAGGGGAGCCGTGGGTCATGAGGACCTTCTTGCCGTCGACTGCCACCTCGAGCCGGTACGGCTGCGCATCGAGCCAGGCGAGCAGGTCGCGCCGCACGTTCGGCTGGCTGCGGAGCCGCTCGCCGGCCGGTCCGAAGAGCACCTCTTCGTGGTTCCCCTTCACCACGTAGGCACCGAGATCGCGCAGCAGCTCCACGACCTCGTTCGACCAGCGGTACTGGTAAACGACGTCGCCCGCACAGAAGAGGGCATCGATGTCGCCCATCAGCTCCAAGGCCCGCTGCAGGCCCGGGAGGTTGCAGTGGATGTCCGAAACGATGCCGACTCTCATTCGAAGATCGAGGTGACGACCTCTTCGATGCTCCGCTGGACTTCGTGGTCGTCCGTGAGCGCCCAGGTGATGGCCACCTGGCAGGCGCGGCGCGGTGGAATGCCCTTGGCGATGAGCTTCCCCGCGTAGATGAGGAGCCGCGTGCTCACGCCCTCGCCGAGGCCGTGCTCCTTCAGATTGCGCACCTTTTCCCCGAGTCGCGCCAAGTCCCGTGCGGTTGCCCGGTCGACACCCGACTCGTGGGCGATGATCTCCGCCTCCTGTTCTCGCGGGGGGTAGGTGAATTCGATGGCGATGAACCGCTGCCGCGTGGAGTGCTTCAGGTCCTTGAGCGCGCTCTGGTAGCCCGGGTTGTACGAGATGACGAGAAGGAAGCCCTCCGCCGCTTCGATTACCTGGCCGAGCTTCTCCACCGGCAAGAGGCGCCGGTAGTCAGTCAGCGGGTGAATGAGCACCGTCGTGTCCTTCCGCGCCTCCACCACTTCGTCGAGGTAGCAGATGGCGCCGCTCTTCACCGCACGGGTGAGGGGCCCGTCGATCCACCGGGTACCGTCGACATCCAAGAGGTACCGGCCCACCAAGTCGCTTGCGGTGAGGTCTTCGTGACAGGCCACGGTGATGAGCGGGACCCGGTGCTCTTCGTGGCGGCCGGTGCCAGGCGAAATCTTCGTAATCGGGCGCCCCAGGCGGTAGGCCATGTACTCGACGAAGCGGGTCTTGCCGCACCCGGTGGGCCCCTTCAGCAGAACGGGGATGTGCTGCTCGTACGCCGATTCGAAGAGTTCCACTTCATCGCCGATAGGCAGGTAGTACGGCTCCTCGGCGAGGGTGTACTCCTCCACCGCGTAGATGGTGGCGCCCTTCGGTGCCGTCTCCGTCACGCTCGTTCCCTCCCTGCAGCCGCGCGCACGCGCTCGCACAACGCCTGCCACTCCCGCTCGAATCGCTGACGGAGCTCTTCGAGCGTGCCGTTGTTCTCGATGACCACGTGTGCGCGCCGCACCCGTTCTTCGTTGCTCAGCTGCGAGCGGATCCGTGCCCATGCCGCGGCCTCGTCGAGGCCGTTGCGTGCGCGCAGCCGCTCCACGGCGAGCTCCGGCCGGACGATCACGGCCCAGATCTCATCCGTGAGATCTTCCCAGCCAGCTTCCAGCAGCACCGCGGCTTCGAGCACGGCCAGCTCGTTGCCGCCGGCCTCGAGTTCTGCCAGCTCCTGCCGTGCGAGGCGGCGGATGGCCGGCCAAACGATGTCCGTGAGCCGCTTCAGTTCTTCGGGCTTGCCGAAGACCTTCGCCCCCAGCACCTTCCGGTCGATCGTGCCGTCGGCGGCGAGAATTTCGTTGCCGAACGCTTCGATGACCTTCGAGTATGCCTCTGCACCGGGCTCGTACGTCCGGTGGCCGAGGATATCCGCATCGATGACCGGCACGCCCCGCTCACGGAAATACCCCGCCACCGTTGACTTGCCGCTGGCGATTCCACCTGTGAGCCCGATGACGAACAAACGAATACCCCGCGCGTCGCGAATGGGTTCGAGGAAGCGCGCCGCTGGGCGCGCGGACCCCTACAGTTGGATCTTACCCGCTCCCGGCCGCGCCGTCGCGCACCGGCACGAAGCGCGCCCGCGAGCGGGGCGCTGGGCGGGCGCACGTGGGGCAGTGGTACACAACGTCGAGGCCGTGACCGCAGGCGCCGTCGACGAGCACCAGATCGTGTTCGGCGTACCGCTCGCCCCATGAGGCCATCGCACCCACCACGACGCCCAGCGCGTGACCTTTCGAGGTGAGCACGTACTCGGCCCGCGGCGGGTGGTCGCTGTAGAAGCGTCGCGTCACCACGCCGGCTTCCTCAAGAGCCTTCAGGCGTGACGAAAGGATGGACGGGCTGATCCCCTCCACCGACTGGCGAAGCTCGCTGAACCGCCGCTTCCCTCGCAGCAAATCGCGCACAATGAGCAGCGTCCACGGGTCCCCGACGAGGTCGAGGGTGGCGGCGATGGGGCAACGCACCTTCCTGCGGATGGCGGCCACTGCGTTGCCAATTGAAACGAAATTCGTTACAAAGAGCAAGATCGCAGCGCGAATCAACATCCCGGGGGACGACCGATGCTCGACTCCACCCGCCGTCTGCTCGCCGCCGTTCGGGACGGTCGCCGCCCCGACGTCCGCGAGGCGCTCGCCCTTGCCGACGAAACCGATCTCGAGCCGCTGCTGCAGGTCGCCGCGGAGCTTCGGGACCGGGGCCACGGCGATCGCGTTTCGTACTCCCGGAAGGTGTTCATTCCTCTCACCCAGCTCTGCCGCGATGTCTGTCACTACTGCACCTTCGCGCGTCCGCCGCGCCCGGGTGAACGCGCCTACATGACGCCCGAAGAAGTGCTTGCCATCGCCCGCGCAGGCGCGTCCGCAGGCTGCCGCGAGGCGCTCTTCACCCTGGGCGACAAACCCGAGCTCCGCTACAAGGTCGCCCGCCGCGAGCTCGAGGCGATGGGCTACGCCTCGACCATCGAGTACCTCGCTGCGATGGCGAAGCTCGTCCTGGAGGAGACGGGCCTCCTGCCCCACGCCAACCCCGGTGTGATGACGGCCGAGCAGATCGCGCTGCTCCGCAAGGTCTCGGTGTCGCAGGGCATCATGCTCGAATCGATCTCGCCGCGGTTGCTCCAGCGGGGCATGCCCCACTTCGGCTCGCCCGACAAGATTCCCCAGGCGCGCCTCGACACCATCCGCTGGGCCGGTGAGCTTCGGGTCCCCTTCACGAGCGGCATCCTCATCGGTATCGGCGAAACCCGCCTCGAGCGCATCGAGTCCCTCCTCGCGCTCCGCGAGATGCACGACCAGTACGGCCATCTGCAGGAGGTGATCATCCAGAACTTCCGGGCGAAGCCGGGGACGAAGATGGCCGAGTGGCCGGAACCAGACCTCGATGATCTGCTGTGGACCATCGCCGTCGCCCGCATCCTCTTCGGCCCCGAAATGAACATCCAGGCACCTCCGAACCTCAGCCCCGGCGTGTACCAACGGCTCGTGGCCGCGGGGCTGAACGATTGGGGCGGTGTCTCCCCGGTCACGATCGACCACGTCAACCCCGAAGCGCCGTGGCCCCACCTCGACGAGCTGCGTCGCAAGACCGCCGAAGCGGGCAAGGTCCTCGTCGAACGCCTCGCGGTCTACCCGACGTACGCCCTGGCCAGCGACCGCTGGCAGGACCGCGCCATGGCACCCCACGTCTTGCGGGCCATCGATGCTGAAGGCTTCGCGCGGGTTGAAGAATGGTCGCCCGGCCTCCGCACCGAGCTTCCGCCGGGTTACCGATTCGGCCCCGTGGCAGCACCGGGTAGCTCAGATCGGCGCCCCTCACCCGAGGTCGAACGGATCATCGGCCGCGCACTCGACGGCCAGCGCCTCACCGAAGGAGAGATCGTGCGGCTCTTCCAGGCGCGGGCGGCCGACTTCGTGGCCGTCTGCGATGCCGCCGACCGCCTCCGCCGGCAAGTGAACGGCGACGTCGTGACGTACGTCGTCAACCGAAACATCAACTACACGAACGTCTGCTACTTCCGCTGCCAGTTCTGCGCGTTCTCCAAAGGGAAACTGAGCGAGAACCTCCGCGGCGCACCTTACGACCTCGACCTCGGTGAGATCGTCCGTCGTGCCCGCGAAGCCTGGGAGCGCGGGGCCACCGAAGTATGCATGCAGGGCGGCATCCACCCTGAGTACACCGGCGAGACGTACCTCCGCATCGTCGCAGCCGTGAAGGAGGCAGTTCCCGGGATCCATGTCCACGCCTTCTCTCCTCTCGAGGTCTGGCAAGGAGCTGCAACACTCGGTCTCTCCGTGCGCGAGTTCCTCCTGCGCCTCAAGGCGGCCGGCCTCGGCACGCTTCCGGGCACCGCGGCTGAGATTCTCGACGACGACATCCGCCAGGTCATCTGCCCGGACAAAATTACGACGGAGCAGTGGCTCGAGGTCGTAGCGACGGCCCATGAGCTCGGCATCCCGACGACGTCCACCATCATGTTCGGGCACGTTGAGCGGCCCGAGCACTGGGCCCGGCATCTGCTCCGACTGCGAGACCTCCAGGCGCGTACGGGCGGCATCACCGAATTCGTACCGCTCCCCTTCGTCCACATGGAGGCTCCCATCTACCTGAAGGGACGAAGCCGCCGCGGGCCCACCTTCCGCGAGGCGGTCCTCATGCACGCCGTGGCCCGCCTCGCCCTCCACCCCCTTATCCGCAACGTGCAGGTCTCTTGGGTGAAGATGGGACCCGAAGGGGTGAAGGCGTGTCTGCAGGCCGGCGCCAACGACCTCGGCGGGACTCTTATGAACGAGAGCATTTCCCGCGCGGCCGGTACCCAACATGGTCAGGAGATGCCGCCCGAGCGCATGGACGAGCTCATCCGCTCGATCGGGCGCGTTCCCAAGCAGCGGACCACGACCTACGACGTCCCGCCGGAAGGGCAAGTCCGGCGGAGTTACGGTGCTCCCCCGTTGGCGCCCGTCGTGCAGACTCCGGCCAAGCGGTACGCCCGCCGTCGCGGCGAAGAGGCGATCCCTGTGGTGGCGCCCTAGCGCGGCGCCCAGCTCACTACGCCCACTGTCAGCGGCGGGTCTGCGGATTCGAGGCCCCCGCCAGGCGCGGGCCGCAGCCGCGCCCGCAGCGCCGCTGCCAGCCGCTGTTCCCCCTCACTGCCGGGCGTGACCCACGTACGGAAGCGGGCCGCTTCGAGAGCCCGCTCGAAGTCCGGATAGGTGGGACGGGGGAGCGTTGCGAGGCGGACTTCGAAGAGCCGGCCCCGCGCTAGCTGCAGCGTCAGAAATTCGGGCAGCGCCGGAAGCCGTGCCCGCGGCTCCCCATACACCGCCTCCCAGAGGGGCGACGCCTGGTCGCTCGGGGCGGTGGCAGCGAAGACGGCGATGCAGAGCCGGCGGGCGGCTGCTTCCATAGCATCGAGGAAGGCGGCGATCGGCTCGATGTCGTAACCGACGTGCGAGGCGAGCGCCACGTCGGCTTGTGGCGCGTCCTCCATCGGCCAAGCCGAGGCCACCACCCGGATGTTCCGCACGCCGTGCCGTTCCATCGCTTCCCCGAGCACCCGGCGCATCGCCTGGGAGGGTTCCACCGCGATGACCTCGCTGGCGAGCTTGGCGAGGGGCAGGGCGTACCTACCGCCACCTGCCCCGATGTCGAGCACCGTCTCTCCGGGGCGCACCAGCTGCCGTAGCTGTTCCAGTACGGGATCCCCCGTCCGGTTCGGGTCTCCTGCGAAGGCCGTGGCCACGGGAGCGTAGAAATCACTTCGCTCGGGCCCCTGGCGCACCCGCTCTACCTGCTCGCGGTTGGCGCGGATGGCCGCCTGCCAACGGGCGAGCACGTCGTCGAGCGGAGGGACGATGGCGGGCGTCGTCATGCTTCTCTCCTCTGACGAGCAACTTTCTCAACAACGTCGCGAGACGGCGTGGTACGCTGAGCCTCACGAGACCCCATCGGCGAGGAGGCCCGACCCATGGTAACGAAGAACCCGCTCGAGCCGTTTGCCCGCATCACCGTGGAAGAGGCGAAGCAGAAGCTCGACAGCGGCACCGCCGTGATGATCGACGTCCGCGAGCCGCACGAGTACGCCCAGGTGCACGCGAAAGGTGTCCGCCTCTTCCCGGTGAACACCGTCATCCAGCACCTCGACGAGATTCGGAAGTTTGCGGGCGACAAGAAGGAGATCCTCCTCATCTGCAAATCCGGCCAGCGGAGTGCGCTGGCGGCAGAATTCTTGGTCGCGGCTGGGCTCGAAGGGTACGAACTCTTCAACGTCGAAGGTGGCACCGACGCTTGGGTCGCTGCGGGCTACCCCACCGGAGATTGAGCGACGATCGCCGGTACCATCGTTTCGCGATCCGCGTGCGATTTCTTGACCCCTAGCTCCCCGTGGGCCTAGTATCTGCCGCGGCGGGGACGGGATATCACAGCACCGCTCTCGCCGGGAAGCTCGTTGCACCGAGGAGGGAACCGTGCGCAACCCTGGACCACGCCGGTGGAGGTGGATGCTCCTCGTCGCGCTGACGGCCGTGCTCACGGCGGCCATGGTGGCCTGCGGCGGCGACGATGAGGAAGGCGGATCCTCCGCGGCCGGCTTCAAGACCGTCACCATCCAAGCCGGTCAGCCTATCAAGATCGGCATCTCATCCGTCATCTCCGGTGACCTCGAATCACTCGGCGTTCCGATCGCGCAAGCGGCGGAGCTCGCCGGCAAAGACGTACAGATCCAAGGATTCTCCATCGCGTTCGTGCGCAAGGACGACGGCTGCTCGTCTGAGGGTGGCGTGAATGCGGCCACCCAATTGATCCAGGAAGGCGTCGTCGCCGTCGTCGGGCCCATCTGCAGCTCGAGCGTCGTTGCCGCGCAGCCGGAGTACGAGAAGGCGGGCATCACGCATATTTCGCCGTCGGCTACCGCCGTGGTGGTCACCGCACCGGCCCGCGGCACGCCCTTCGCCACCACGCTTCGCATCCCGGCGAACGATGGTCTCCAGGGCATCGCCCAGGCGAAGTTCGCCTACGAGAAGCTCGGCGCCCGGAAAGCGTACATCGTCCACGACACGGACGTGTACGGCACCGGCCTGGCCGACAGCTTCGCGAAGGAATTCCAGCGTCTCGGCGGGACCATCGTCGGGCGTGAAGGGTACGAGAAGCGTACGACGGATTTCAGCTCCGTTGTCACGAAGATCCAGCAGCAGAATCCCGACCTGGTCTACCACTCTGGTTTCTACGCCGAAGCGACGCCGTTTATCCAGCAGCTTCGCCGCGTCCTGCCGAACGTGAAGTTCCTGTCCGGTGACGGCGTCCGCGACGACGAATTCCTCCGCGGTGCCGGGAAGGACGCCGAGGGCGCCTACCTCTCCCAGCCGTCGCCGCCCGCCCCCGGTCCGGAGTTCGACACCTTCAAGAAGAAGTTCCAGGAAGCCTACGGAGAGGACCCCTCCGACAGCCCGTTCACGGCTGAGGCGTACGACGCTGCTACGGTCATCGTCCGCGCGCTTCAGGAAGTCGCTCAGAAGGACGGGAACAACCTCCGCATCGATCTTCGCAAGCTGAACGAGGCGATGCGGAAGCAGAAGTTCGCCGGAGCATCGGGGCCGGTAGAATTCGGCGAGAACGGCGACAACATCGGCAAGGCGAGCATCGAGATCTCCTTCTACGTGGTCCGCAACGGGAAGTTCGAACCCGTCCAGTAGACCGGAAGCACCAACGAGGAGAGGCGCCCCGAAGGCGCCTCTCCTCGTGTCCGAAGGAGGAGGGAAGCACCGAGCCGTGTTCCTGGCGTCGACGTCGTTCTGGCTCGATCAGATGGTGAACGGGCTCACCATCGGCAGCATGTACGCCCTCATCGCCCTGGGCTACACGATGGTGTACGGCGTGCTGAAGATGATCAACTTCGCCCACGGCGAGGTGTTCATGCTGGGCTCATACGCAGGCTTCGGCATCCTCGTCGCCTTCGGCGGCGAGTCCATCGCGGGCCCGATGGTTGCGGTCGCCATCGCCGTTGCTATGGCCGGAGCCGCCCTCGCCTCGGCGTCGACGTCCGTCGTCTTGGAACGGATCGCCTACCGGCCGTTGCGGAATGCGCCCCGGCTCGCGCCGCTCATCACCGCCATCGGCGCGTCGATCTTCCTCCAGTTCCTTGTCCTCGACGTCACCTCGGCGAAGGCGAGCTTCTACCCTCGCATCTTCCCCGGCGGCTCCATCGTCATCGGAGCGTTCCGCATCACCTACCTGCAGCTCTTCCTCATCGGCTGCTCGGTGGCGATGATGCTGTTCCTCTCCGCCATCATCCAGCGCACCGCCGTGGGGCGCTCCATCCGCGCGGTGGCCGAGAACCGCACCGCGGCCGCCCTGATGGGCATCGACGTCGACCGCGCGATCGTGACCACGTTCGTCCTCGGAGCTGCGATGGCCGGCGTAGCCGGCGTGCTGTGGGGGTTGTTCTTTCTGCAAATCCGCGGCTCGATGGGCTTCTTGCCCGGCATCAAGGCCTTCACGGCTGCCGTCCTCGGCGGGATTGGCAGCATCCCCGGCGCCATGGTGGGCGGCTACTTCCTCGGCCTCGCCGAGACGGTGGGGAGGGAAGCGCTCAGCACCATTCCCGGGCTGAACTTCCCCAACGAGTGGCGCGATGTCATCGCCTTCTCCCTCCTCGTGTTCGTCCTCTTGTTCCGGCCCACGGGCATCTTCGGGGAACTGGTGAGCCGCCGTGCCTGACATCCGGCTCTGGCTGAAGGTGCCGCCCCGCCGCGACGTCATCCGCCGCCTCGTGCCTGTGGCGGCCGTGGGGCTCCTGGCCCTCGTGCCCGCCATACCATTCTTCACTGACCCCTGGTTGCGCGTCTTCTTCCTCGTTGGGCTCTACGTCCTCCTCGGGTTGGGGCTCAACGTCGTCGTCGGCTTCGCTGGCCTGCTCGATCTGGGATACGTGGCCTTCTTCGCCGCCGGTGCATACCTCATGGGGATCCTCACGTCGCCCCAGTCGCCCATCGACCTGCGGCTCGACTTCTGGGTCATCCTCCCGCTCGCGCTGGTTTTGGGGGCCGTCGTCGGCCTGCTGCTCGGTCTCCCCGTCCTTCCCCTCCGCGGCGACTACCTCGCCATCGTGACCCTTGGCTTCGGGGAGATCATCCGCATCCTGCTCGTCAACCTCCGCGGGATCACGGGCGGCAGCCAAGGCCTCGCCGCCATCGAAAAACCGCCGGTGCCTGGGTGGCAACGGATCGACGAGCCCTGGCAGTGGTACTACGTGATCCTCGTGGCTGCGGTGGTCGTCGCATTCCTCTCGGCGCGGCTGCGCGATGCCCGCATCGGCCGTGCTTGGGAGGCCATCCGCGAGGACGAAGATGTCGCCGCGGCCATGGGCATCGACACCGTGAAGTACAAGCTCCTCGCCTTCGCAACTGGCGCAGCGGTGGGCTCATGCGGGGGCGTCCTCTTCGCCTCGTACATCGGGTTCATCAACCCAACGTCGTTCACCCTCCAGGTCTCCATCAACGTGCTGGCGGTCGTGATCATCGGCGGGATGGGGAACACGTGGGGCATCGTCTTCGGCGCTTTCATCCTCATCGGCGTTCCCGAACTCCTCCAGTTCCGCGAGACGGCCGATGCACTCGAGCGGCTCGGCTGGCTGCGGACGATCCTCGATGCCCCCTTCGCCGCGCTCGATGCCGTCGCGCCGTTCGGCGTATGGCGCGTCCCCGAACCGGAGACCTGGGGTCGCTTGGTGGCCGACAAGCGGTTCATCATCTACGGGGCGTTGCTCATCATCGTGATGGTGCTGCGGCCTGGCGGGCTCTTCCCCTCCCGCAGGCGGAGGCTCGAGTTCGAGGCGCCGCCCCCCGCCGAGGTCGCCGAACCCACCGCGCTTGCCGCCGGAGGCTCGCAGTGAGCACCCGCCTCATGCTCGAGATCCGCGGGCTCAGCATCCAGTTCCAGGGCCTGCAAGCGCTCGATGCTGTGGACATGACGGTACCCTTGGGGCAAATTCGCGGGCTCATTGGTCCCAATGGTGCCGGCAAGACGACCCTCTTCAACTGCCTCACCGGCTTCTACCGCCCCACGGCCGGCAGCATCGTGCTCGACGGTGTACGGATCGACGGCATGCCGATGCACCACGTGGCGGCGCTGGGTGTGGCGCGCACGTTCCAGAACATCCGCCTCTTCGCCAACATGACGGTCATCGAGAACGTCCTCGTGGGTGCCCACCGAACGATCCCCGTGGGAGGACCGGACCACGTCCGGCCGCGACGCCGGCGCGAGCACCGCCTCGCCGAAGTCGCGGCGCAGCTGCGGGGGCTCCCCCTCGCGGTCGCCTCCAGTCTCGTCGAAGTGGCGGGCGCGCTCGTTCGTCCGCCTGCCTGGGTACGCGCCGAACGCGAGGCCGTCGATCGCGCGCGCCAGCTGCTGGAGACGGTCGGCTTGCGCGGGCGTGAGAACGACCTGGCCCGCAACCTGCCCTATGGCGACCAGCGGAGGCTCGAACTCGCCCGCGCCCTGGCCTCGCGGCCCCGCCTGCTCCTCCTTGACGAGCCGGCAGCGGGTATGAACCCCGGCGAAACGTTAGCGATGATGGACCTCATCCGCCGGCTCCGCGACGAGTTTGGGCTCACCATCGTCCTCATCGAGCACCAGATGCGCGTCGTCATGGGCATCTGCGAAGAGATCACGGTGCTCGATTACGGGCGGAAGATCGCTGAAGGTCCGCCCGCGACCGTCCAGCGCGACCCTGCCGTCATCGAGGCGTACCTCGGCGCGAAGTACGCGCGCCAGCTGCGAGGGAGCGATGGCGCTGCTTGAGGTCGAGGGGCTGGTCGCGGGGTACGGCGCTATCACCGCCGTGAAGGGCATCTCGCTCCACCTCGACGAGGGGGAGATCGTGACGCTCATCGGCTCCAACGGGGCCGGGAAGACGACCACGCTGCGGGCCATCTCCGGGCTCATCCGGCCACGCCAGGGCGACATCCGCCTGGCGGGCCGCTCCATCGTCGGGCTGAAACCGCACGAGATCGTGGCCCGGGGCGTCGCGCACGTGCCCGAAGGGCGCGGCATCTTCGGGACCCTCACCGTGAAAGAGAACCTGCTTCTCGGCGCCCACCGGCGCCGCGATGGCAACATCGCCGATGACCTCGAGCGCGTGTTCTCACTCTTCCCACGGCTCCGCGAGCGGCTCGGGCAAGTCGCGGGAACGCTTTCGGGCGGAGAGCAGCAGATGCTCGCCATCGGGCGCGCGCTCATGGCGCGGCCGCGTGTTCTCCTCCTCGACGAACCTTCGATGGGGCTGGCGCCCTACCTCGTCGACGCCATCTTCCAGACCATCAGCGACATCCGAGCCGCCGGCACTCCCATCCTCCTGGTCGAGCAGAACGCCGCAGCTGCGCTGGAAATCGCCGACCGCGGCTACGTCCTCGAATCCGGTACCATCGTGCTCGCTGGGGCCGGCCCAGAGCTCGCCCGCAATGACGACGTGCGCCGGGCCTACCTCGGTGAGCTGTAATCGCACCGGCACTGGAACGGAGGCATTCCATGCGGATCGGACTCATGGTCGAAGGCCAGAACGGACTTACCTGGGAGCGGTGGTCCCATATCCTCGCCCTCGCTGAGCGGCTCGGCTTCCCCACCGTCTTCCGATCCGACCATTTCTTCATCGGCCCCCAGCGTGAGTCGCTCGAGGCGTATCTGTCGTTCGTGGTGGCAGCGAAAGAGACGCGGTCGATCCGGTTCGGTCCCCTGGTGACGCCCGTGACCTTCCGCCATCCGGTGAACGTCGCACGCATGGCGGCGCAGCTGCAGATCCTCTCCGGCGGCCGCTTCGTAATGGGGATGGGCGCCGGCTGGAACGAGGCCGAGCATCGCGCCTACGGGATCCCGTTCCCGCCGCTTCGTGAGCGTTTCGAGCGCCTCGAAGAAGCCATCCTCCTGACGAAGGCGTTGTGGACCGAATCTCCCGCCACGTTCTCCGGCCGCTACTACCGTCTCGAGGGCGCCGACCTGCAGCCGAAGCCCAGGCCGGTGCCGCCCATCCTCATCGGCGGCTCGGGCGAACGCCGGACGCTCCGCTTGGTCGCGCGGTACGCCGACGAGTGGAACGCCGTGAACCTCTCCCCGGAGGCCTACCGCGCGAAGCTCGCCGTTCTCGAACGGCACTGCGCGGCGGTGGGCCGCGATCCGGCTACCATCCGCCGCTCGATGATGGCCTTCGCCATCATCGGGCCCGACCAGCGGGCCATCGACCACGCCACCCGCACCATCATGACGATGTTCGGCGCTCCGCCCGGCATGTCGCTGGAAGACTTCCGGAACGCTGCCCGTGCCCGGGGCCTCATCGTGGGCGGTACGGACGAGGTCGTTGAGCGTTTGGGGCAGCTTGCCGAGCTGGGCGTAGAAGAAGTCCAGCTACAGCACTTCGACTTCGATTCCGACGACGTGCCGGAATACATCGCCGCGGAGCTGGTCCCTCGGGTGCGCGACCTCTAGCACTACGGCGTGTCGCTGGGTACCCCGGGCGGGGGCGGGGGCGCTGCCGCCTCGATGCGCGCCCGGGCGTCCGCGACCCAGGCCCCGTCTGGCCCGGCGAACACCGGGTTGAGGTCGATTTCCGCCACCTCGGGGATGTCTTCGACGAGCTTGCCCAGCCTCACGATGATATCCGCCAGGGACTCCAGGTCCGCCGGCGGCCGCCCGCGGGCGCCCGTCAAGAGCGGGTAGCCCCGCAGTTCGGCCAGCATGGCCAGCGCCTCCTCTCGGTCGACCGGGGCCAGCCGCATGCTGACGTCGTGGAAGACTTCTGCGAAGATGCCGCCCGTGGCCGAAACGACGATGGGGCCGAACTGCTGGTCGAACAGACCACCCACGAGCACTTCGGTGCCCGAGAGGTGCGGCTGGACCACGAACCGCACCGGCTCGAACCCTGCCGCCCGGAGGTCGTGCAACATCCGCTCGGCCGCGAGCTCGACCTCCGCCGGGCTGCGGAGGTTGACACGGACCGCGGCGCGCTCGGTCTTGTGGACGAGGCCCGGCGCGACCGCTTTCACCACCAAGGGCGTCTGCCCAAGCGCTTCGGCGGCCTGGCGCGCCTCGGCCGGTGAGGACGCGAACCGGCAGGGGACGAGCGGGATCCCGTAGCACTCGAGGAGTCGGAGGGTCTCTTCCCACGACAGCCAGCCGCCGCCGCGGCCCAGGGCTTGCGCGACCAGTGCCATCGCTTCGTTCCGGCGCACCGCGAGCGTCGGTGGCCGCCGTTCGGGTGCCGCCAGCCAGGCTGCGTAGTCGGCGACGCGTGCGAGCGCGCGTACCGCGCCCTCTGGGAAGGGATACGTGGGAATCCCTGCCCTGCGGAGAGAGGCCGGCGGCCCGCCGGCCATCATGAACACGGCCGCGAGCGGCTTCCCCTGCGACCGGGCCAGCTTCGCCGCCTCCTCGACACGTGCTGCGATGGCCTGGGGATCGCTCTCTAGTGGGGGCAGGTAAATCGCAACGATGGCATCGACCTCTGAAGCCTCGACGACCGTGCGGAGGGCGTGGGCGTAGTGCTCCGGAGTGGCGGGAGCCGTCAAGTCGATGGGGTTCACCGTGCTCGCCTCGGGCAGGAGTCCTGCTCGCAGGCGTGCGGCCGTAGCCTCCGAGAACTCCGGAAGCTGGAGGCCGGCCGCCTCCGCCGCGTCGGCAGCGAGGATCGCTGGACCACCGACGTTCGTGACGATCGCCAGGCGCCGTCCCTTCGGGAGCGGCTGGTGGGTGAGGAGACTGGCGACGTCGAACATCTCTTCCAGGGTGTCCGTTCGAATGACGCCCGCGTGCCGGAAGAGGGCATCCACCCGGATGTCAGCGGCCGCCAACAGCGCTCCCGTGTGCGATGCCGCGGCACGCGAGCCCGCCGTGGAGCGCCCTGCCTTCACGGCGACAATCGGCTTCCGCCTCGCAACCCGGCGGGCGATGCGCCCGAACTTCCGCGGATTCCCGAACGATTCCACGTAGAGCAGGATGGTGTCGGTTGCGTCGTCGGCCTCCCAGAAGTGGAGCAGGTCGTTCGCCGAGATGTCCGCCTTGTTGCCGAGCGACACGAAGCTCGAAAGCCCGAGCTCCAGCGCACCTGCGTAGTCGATGATCGCCAGACCGAGCGCCCCGCTTTGGGAGGCGAAGCCGACGCGTCCGGCGCGGGGAGGCTTCGGCCCGAAGGTGGCATTGAGGCGGACGGATGCATCCGTGTTGATCACGCCCATGCAGTTGGGACCAACCAGCCGCATCCCGTACCGCCGGCATATCTCCACTAGCTCGGTCTGGCGACGCCTGCCCTCGGGCCCTGCTTCGGCGAAGCCCGACGAGATGACGACGATGGCCCGCACGCCGCGGCGGCCGCAGGCTTCGGCCACCTCGGGCACGTTGGCTGCGGGTACCGCAATGACCGCCAAGTCCACGGCCTCTGGCAGGTCGTCGACGGAGGGGTACGCCAGCACCGACTGGACCACCCGCGCGTTGCGGTTCACCGGGTAGACAGGCCCCTGGAATCCGTACTCGAGCAGGTTGTGGAACAGCTCCCCCGCCACTGTGCCCCGCTCCCGGGAGGCGCCGATGACTGCCACCGAACGCGGCCGGAGAATCGCTTCCAGAGCGGCGATGGCCGCGAGCTGTTCCCGGCGTTCGAATCGCTCCACGGCTTCCGGGGTGAACGAAGTCGGCATCGTGAACGCGATCTCGTCCTGCGTCGGCCGCAGCTGGAGCGGGAACCCCGACTGTTCGAGGACGTCCAGCATCCGGTAGTTCTCCGGCAACATCACCCCTTCGAAGGTCGCGATGCCGTGCGCCGCGGCCACCTGGGCCAGATGCGCGAGGAGGAGTGTCCCGAGCCCCCGACCCTGGAGGCGGTCTGAGACCGCGAACGCGACTTCTGCCCGGTCGGGGCCGGTCCGTACGTATGACGCCACGCCCACGACCTCTGCAGCTGGCCCGGATGCCGCGAGGAGGGTGAAGCGGTGGACATAATCGACCTGGCAGTCGAGCGCGGCCCGCTCTTCGAGCGCCCCTTTCCCGATGGAGAAGAACCGGAGGTGACGAGAGACGGGGCTGAGGGAGCGGTAGAACGCCGCCACACGGGGCGTGTCTTCGGAGCGGGCCGCGCGGAGGTGCACCGTGGTGCCGTCGCGGAGGACGACATCCGTCTCGCGGTAAGGGCGGATCCTGACGTCGGCCTGCGGGTCTGCGCCGCTCTCAGCCATTGAGACCACGATACCAGGCGCCGTGTCGGCTGAGGTGCTGGCGCTCGGACGGTGCGGCGGCGGCGGTGCCGCCCGCATGCGGTGCGCAGTCACACGCAGCCTACGCGGAGACAGCTGCGGCAACGCGCGCTACGCTGCTAGCTGGGTGCCCCCGTAGCTCAGCGGATAGAGCAGTGGTTTCCTAAACCACGCGCGCAGGTTCGACTCCTGCCGGGGGTACCACCTCGAGCGTGCCGACGCCGGGGCAGGTCCAGGGCGCAACGCCTCTCCGCCACGCCTCGCGTCTTCGTCGCCGTCCGGTGTGCCGGGCGGTACGCAGGTGGTACTGCGGGTACCGCGTGGCGCTCATGGCGCGGTCATGATTGGTTCGAACTGGAGCACTCCGAGGGACAGCCGATACGCTACGGGCGATGGAAGCCGGAGACGATCCGCGCCTCAACCTCGCCCGTTGGGTGCCCGACGAGCTCCCGCCCGCGGGGCAATGGCGCGCCCTCGTGCGCCTCGCGGCCGCTGTCCGCGACGTCATCGACATCCTTTCGGACACCGAGGCGGACGAACCCGATCTCGACGCTGCTGCGGAAGCCGTCGAGCGCGTGGCGGCAGAGCTCGGGCGACGGCCTCGAGGACGCCGACTCTGGGGCTTCGCCGAAACTGCAACCAGCGACTCCCCGAAGGCGATGTTCGACAACAGCCCCATCATCGGGATGGCCAACCCGGTGGCGCCGCCCCTTCGTCTTCGCGTCGAGGACGGTCGCGTCATCGGGACCGCAGTCTATGGCCAGGCCTACGAAGGCCCGCCCGGGCATCTCCACGGTGGATGGGTCGCAGCGTCGTTCGATGAAGTGCTGGGGATGGCCCAGACCCTGAGCGGCAAGCCCGGCATGACCGGCACGCTCACCATCCGCTACCGCAACCCCACGCCCCTCCACCAAGAGGTCCGCTTTGAAGGCTGGATCGAGCGCGTCGAGGGCCGGAAGATCTTCACCCGCGGCACCCTCCACGCTGGCGAAACGCTCTGTGCCGAAGCCGAAGCCATCTTCATCAGCGTCGATTGGGAACGGTTCCGATCGCTGGCTGACCGCCGGCCGGGTGGCCCCTAGCCCTTCGGACGGATCCGAACTTCGACCGTGCCCCCGGGCCCGTCCGCGATGTCTACCGTCGCGATGCCGAACGCTTCGATGACGTAGGCGTTGGCTGCCGTGTGCCCGGTGAGCCGTGGGGCGGTGAACCGCGTTTCGGCTCCGGCGAGGGCCGCCGCTACGAGGAGCTGATCGGCGAGGTGTTCGTCGACGTCCGCGCTGCCGGCGACGAACGCGGCTGCCTCGCGGCAGGCACGGTCCGCCACCTCCTCTGCCGGGACCCCGCGCTCGCCGAGCGCGGAGAACCCTGCCTCCGTTCGGTCGAAGCCGAGGACGACCGTCACGGCAGCTCCCGCGGATGAGGCGTCGACCACGCACGCCGAGGTTTCGAAGGGGACACCGAGGGCCCCGAACCGGCGGTGCACCTGTTCGACCATGCGGCGCGGCACATGCTCCGGCAGCCGCGACGCGACGGCGAACACGCCGATCCGTCGCAGCGCTCCCCGCCCTTGGAGGTTCACCCAGCCGCGGGGCCGTGCCGGATCGATGTCGAGCAGCAGACGCCCGGCGCCTGCTGGGTACCAGCCCGGACGACGGGCGTGGACGCCCACGCGGTAGCCAAGCCGGGCGATGGCCGGCACCCAAACGGCGGCGAGGTAGTCGGCCGTGGGGCTCCACGGCACGTGAGTTCCGCCGCGCACTTCCACGGTGCTCGGCCTGTCCGCGAAGGAGAGCACGAGCGCGACGGTCTGACCGAGGAGCGCGGCGGATCCGGCACTTCCTCCGCGGCGCGCCGCACCGATGTCGAATTCGTACGCCGATGCGACCGGTCGTCGTCTCGGTGCGAACGTCAGCTCGAGCGAGCCGAGGCGGGCACCCTCGACCTCGGCGGCCACGACCCGCTGGCAGGCGCGCACGGTTGCCAGGTGTTGGGCTGCGAGGCCTGGATTCGGCCGGCCGGCCCGGATGCGTACGAGGCGCACCGGTTCGCCCATCACTGCCGAGAGGACGAGCGCGGTGCGGAGGATCTGGCCCCCACCCTCACCGTAAGACCCGTCGATCGTCCGCATGGGTCTCCATCCCTTGCACTGCGCGGGTCGTTCCCTCTGCTCGGAGGTAGAGGAGGTCTCGGAGGCCGATGCGCAGCAGCCACAGCGAGGCCACGGCCGCGGCAACGATGGGTACCACGAGCGCCGAGTGCACGAGCACGGCGAAGGCGGCGGCCGCGCCGCCGCTGACGCCGTATTGAGCGAGGACGGCGGTGACCGAGAGCTCGTACGGTCCAATGCCTGCCTGAGTGAGCGGAATGCCGACCACGGTGTTCGCCACGACCACCACCACCAGCACGGCACCGAGGTTCACATCGATGCCGAGAGCCTCGAGCACGGCCACGTAGGTGAGCGTCTCACTCGCCCAGCCCATCAGCGAATAGGTGAGCGCCTCTGCTGCGGCGCGCGGCGAATCGAGCGCGCGGAACCCGTGGGCGAACCAACCGAGCTGCCACCGCACTCGCTCCCGCAGCCCCTGGGGCCGCTCTCCTTCGGACCATCGGCTGCCCCGCCGGGCGACGACCACCGCCGCTGCGAAGAGGATCACCATCGCCGCGCCGTAGGCGACGGCTGCCCAGGCGACTGCACGTCCTGCCTCGAGCAGGGTTGCCGCTCCCAACATGAACGCGAAGGTCGCGAAGTCGAGGAGCCGCTCTGCTGCCACGGTTCCCAGCACCGTCATCCGTCGGATTCCGCGTCGCCCGAGGACCTGTACCCGGGCGATGTCGCCGGCCCGCAGCGGCACGGCCGCATTCAGCCCCAAACTGAGGTAGACGATGCCTGTGAGCGTTCCCAGCCGCACGTTCGGGGGCTTGCCGAGGAGCGTGCGCCATCGAGCTGCCCGCAGGACATCGGAGAAGAGGTTCGCCGCGGCGGCAGCCAGGAGCCAGCCAGGGTCCGCCCGCTGTATCGATCGTGCGAATTCCTCGCTGTCGATGAGGAACCAGAGTGCGGCGAGCAGCCCCGCGCTCAGCAGCAGCTGCGCAGCCCAGATGGAGATCAGCCGTCGTCGGCGGCCCATCCCTCGGCCTCAACCGGCGGGTGCCGGCGTTCGCAGAAGCGCGAGCGGACGCCCGGCACGATGCGCAGCCTCCTGGTACACCGCCAGCACGTCGTCGGCCAGTGCTGACCAACTGAAGCACCGAGCACGCAGTCGACCCCCCTCCGAGAGCCGCCGCCACAACACAGGATCGCGGAGCACCTCGACGATGGCTCTCGCGAGCGCCCGGTGATCGCCTGGTGGCACCAGCAGGCCGCTCACGCCGGGTTCGACGACGGCGGCATAGCCGGGGTTCCCCGATGCCACCACCGGGGTGCCCGCAGCCATCGCCTCGGCGAGCACGATACCGAAGCTCTCGTTGCCAGTGGCCGGGGCACAGAAGACGTCGGCTTCCGCGTAGGCGTCGGGCAGCTCCTCCTCTGCCAGCGGACCGAGGAAGCGCACGGCACCGGCGACCCCGAGCTCACGAGCCAGCCTTTCGGCTGCCGCCCGCAGCGGGCCATCCCCTGCGACGACGAGCTCGGCCCCTGGCAGCGCACCGGCGACCTCGGCGAAGGCGCGGATCGCGACGATAATTCCCTTGCGCGGCTCCAGACGACCCAGGAAGAGCACACGGTACCTCGATGGCCCAGGCCGCGGGCCCCGGTCGAAACGTTCCTGCTCAATCCCGTTCGGGATGACCCGGTACTCACCGGGCAGAAATTGCGCCACAGTCCGACGCGCCGCCTCCGAGACTGCGATGCGCGCATGGAGCTTCCCGACGAGCGGCCGAACGATTGGCTGCGCCAAGAAGTAGAGGAGGTGAGGGCGCTCGCGCGTGAGGTGGAAGGTCCCCACGGTCACCGTCTTGGAGAACACCAGCGCGCCGAACGACGTCATCGGCACGAAGGGCTCGTGGATGTGCAGGATGTCGCAGGGGTAGCGCTCGAGTACCCTCCGCATCGCTATGCCAATGCGGGGGTCGACGGCCAAGCGCGCAACCGAGCCTGCGACGGGAATGGGGACCGATGGCCCGCACGGCACCACTGGAAGCCCCTGGGGGAGGCGTCGCGGGTTTGAGGCAGGCCCGATGAGGGTGACGGCTGCTCCTCGCCGCTGGAGCTCCCGGCCCAGGCCGGCAGCGTGGCTGTTCACCCCGCCGGCAACGGAGAGGTCGTAGGGTGTGACGAGGTTCACCCGCAGGCCGCGGAGCGCGTCGGGCTCAGGGGCCAGAGCTGCCATCGGGGGGCCGTCCTTCCCTGGCGTCGCCATAGTTGTACGGGCTAGCTCGCTTGCGTGCCATCGCGCCGGTTGCGCTAGGCTCGAACCATGCCTACGGACGCCCGCGTCGCCCGGATGTGGCGGGTAGCGAACGCCCGCCAGCAGGGCATCGTCGTCTTCGAGGACATCCACGACCCGCACAACGCCGAGGCGGTACTCCGAACCTGTGACGCCTTCGGGTTCCATTACGCCTGGTTCGTGTTCACGTCGGAGGAACCCTTCGATCCTCGTCGGGTCGGGAAGGCGACGTCCGCCTCGGCCAACAAGTGGCTCGAGTACCGCGTGCTCTTCTCCACGGAGCAGTGCCTCCACGACCTGCGGAGTGCCGGGTACGAGATCATCGCCACGACGCCGAACGAGCCCTCCGAAGCGCTGTTCACGGCGCGGTTCACGGCCGCTCGCCTCGCCATCCTCTTCGGCAACGAACATCGAGGCCTTTCGGAGACGGCCCTCGCGGGCGCCGACCGGCGGGTGATGGTGCCGATGGCCGGGATGGTGCGTAGCCTGAACCTTTCGGTGACGGCTGCCCTCGTGCTGTACGAGATCACGCGGCAGCGGCGGCTGGCGGGCATGGAACGGTACCGCCTGCCGCCCGAGGAGCGGGCGCGCATCGTGGGGCGATGGCTGGCGCGGGAGTCCGAGTGAGCCTTTGACGGAGGGGACAGCTCCTTCCGGAAAAGGTTCGGGGAACCAGGCCTGGGCGCCTGGTTCCCCTTCCGGAGGACGGAAGCCGGGAGGACGGAGCGAGCCCGGCTCGGGAAGCAAGCGGCACACTGGGGAGGACAACCGCTTGCCTCGCTCCTTTATACCCGCCGGCGGCCCATTCTGTTACGCGTCCGCTCAATTTTGCAAGATCGACAAATCCTTGAATTGTCGCGCTCCGCGTTCTGCGTCAGGGGAGGGTGTGGCCCTCCGTAGGAAGGGCGTAGGAATTCCTCTGCCTGGTGGCGGAGCGGGGTCGGAACCGTAACGTTTTGGGGTTCTCCCGGGTCTATTCGGGTGAACGGAGGCCGGAACCCGGCTGGTCCCCCCGTTACCCAGGATGGAGGACACCCCCATGAAGGTTCGACGACCCTACCGCGCTTTGAGGCGCGGCCTTTCGCCGTACGGTGCTGCCGCGGCGCTGCTGGGCGTCGCGGCGGTGCTGTTCGGGCTCGTGGCGGTTCAGCAGGCTTTCGCGAGCGGCCCCGTGTCCGGTAACGGGGTCACGCCGCTCCACCCAGGTGACCCCGGCTATCCCTCGAGCGTAGGCAACAACCCTACGTGCAACGACTTCAACCCGAGTTGGCACCAACGGAAGGTCGACCCGCCCAACGAAGGCACCTATACGGGCGGAGGTCTCCCTAGCGGCGCCTCCATCACCGTGAGCAACATGCGCGTGGTAAGTGGCCAAGCGCTGTTCGACTGGAGCGCCTCGGGAGTGCTCATCGCCGCCGTCTTCGTGAAGCAGGCGAACGACGCGCACAGCTTGTACCTGTACTCCCCACCGTCGAGCGGGGACACCGGGCTCGGCCCGAAGTCCGGGGTCCAGCAGAGCGGCGGCATCAGCCACATCAGCTTCTGCTGGGACCCGAGCCAGCAGTCGACCCCGACGCCGAGTCCTTCGCCATCGCCGAGCCCTTCGCCGTCGCCGAGTCCTTCGCCGTCGCCGAGTCCTTCGCCGTCGCCGAGTCCTTCGCCGTCGCCGAGTCCTTCGCCGAGTCCGTCGCCGTCGCCGAGTCCGTCGCCTACCCCGACACCGACGCCGACCCCGACGGGGGTGGTCGAGACGACTGGCAACCTTTGGGTGAAGAAGGTGGTCGTCGGCGACCCGGCGGACTCCACCTCCTTCACGGTGTCGGTCTCCGGCCTCGGCAGCGGGCTCTCCTTCTCGCAGCCGTCGCCGCGCAGCTTCATCGGCGTCGCCCTCGGTTCCTACACGGTGACCGAAGGCACTCCGCCTGCGGGTTACAGCCTCGTCGGCTACGCCGTGGTCGGGGCCGGCGACGCGACCTGTCCCGCCTCGGCCACGAGCAGCGGGACCTCGGTGAACGTGACCCTGACGTCCGGCGCCCCGAACGCCACCGTCTGCGTCTACAACGAGCGGGTGTCGACGCCGACCCCGACTCCGACGACACCCGCACCGACGTCGACGCCGACCCCGACTGCGACGACACCGGCGCCGACATCGACGCCGACCCCGACTCCGACGACACCGGCGCCGACATCGACGCCGACCCCGACCGAGACGGTCGCCGGTGAGGCGACGCCCGGCCCGACGGCCACGCCGGTAGTGCCGCGCGCTGGCACCGGCACCTCGGGCGGCGCCGGCTCCGCTGCCGCCGCGGCCCTCCTTCTCGGCCTCGCCCTCGCGGCAACGGGGGCGGCGGTGCTGAGGATGCGGGCGCCGCGCTGACGCTCCTTCCGAGCCTGGGCACCGAGGGGGTCCCGCTCAGGGACCCCCTCGGTTCGTTCAGAGCGGCGGCTCGAAGCGGAGCCGGTGCCCCGCTTCGGTCTCGACGGCTGCTCCGAGGGGCAGCTCGGCCACGCCGCGGGTGCCCCGGGGGGCGAACGCGAGCCCTACCCAGGGGCGCAATCCCCGGACGACCTTCGTCACGACGCCCGCGCGGTCGAAGAACACCGCATCGATGGGGAAGCGCATCCCCAGCATGTGAATCGACGCGCACGGAACGATGACCAGCCCCTCGCCAGGACGCAGCCGGGCCGTGAACATCAATCCTCGCAGGCGCTCGCCGAAGCGTTCCGCCACCCGAGCCTCGGCCGCGAGGGTTCGCCCTGTCGTCTCGTCGACGATCGCGACATGGCGGGTCGGCATACGGCGCCATGCTCGCAAGGCGCGGCGGTACTGTCCACACGCCCCGTCGTCCGTTGACGTGAGGGTGAACGCTCTCCTACCGTGCGACGTATCGGCGCGACCGAACAGGATTCCGAATGGCCGACCTCTCCCGTGAGACAGACCGGGCGCTGTTCGGGCGCCACGAAGCCGCTGCGGCAGCCTCCGAGCCCGCGGGGCGCTTCGCCGCCTTCTCGGTTTTCCGGAATCGCGACTACCGCTACCTCTGGGTGTCCTCGGCGCTCTCGTTCCTCGGCATGCAGATGCAGCAGGTGGGACGGGGGCTCCTTGCATGGGAGCTGACCCACAGCTTCACGGCGGTCGGGGCGATCTCCCTCTCCTTCGGCCTGCCGATGCTCCTCTTCTCCCTGGTGGGAGGGGCCATCGCCGACCGGGTGAACAAGCGGAACCTCTCCCTGGCGACGCAGCTCGTGACGGTCGCCCTCGCCGTGCTCACGGCCGTGCTCGTGGCGACCGACCTCATCACCATCGGTTACCTCTTCGCCGTCGGGCTGGTCCAGGGGACGATGTTCGCCTTCAATGGCCCGGCGCGCTCGCCGCTGATGGCGATGGTCGTCGGGCCGCGGCAGCTCATGTCGGCCATCGCGATGTCGAACGCCGCGATGAACGGTACGCGGATCGTCGGTCCGGCCGTCGCGGGCGCCCTCGCGGCTCAGGGGCTGGATGCCGTGTTCTGGGGGCAGGCCGCCGTCTACGCCGGCGCGGCGCTCGCGCTCACGGGCGTCCCCGCGAGCCGCGGCGAGCCGATGCCGTTGGGGCCCGGCGTGCGGCGCCCAGCCGTGGGGCGGCAGATCGTCGACGGCGTCCGCTACGTCGCTCGGGAGCCATCGCTGAGGCAGCTCATGCTCCTCGCCTTCGTCCCCACCCTCTTCGGCATGCCGTACGTGATGCTGATGCCCGGATTCGTCCAGCGCGACCTCGGTCAGTCGGAGGCTGCCTACGGATTCCTCCTGACGGTCTCGGGCATCGGCGCGCTGGCTGGCTCGCTGACGCTCGCCCTCTTGGCCGATTTCCGACGGAAGCCGCTCCTCCAGTTCGTCACCGGCCTCGCCTCGGGGGTCTCGCTGGCCGCGCTCGCTGCTGCGGCGGCGGCCTTCGGATACCCCGGGGCGTTGGGGACGACGGTCGTCATCGGCTTCACCTTTACGGTCTACCAGACTTTGAACAACACGATGGTCATGAACACTGCCGCACCGGAGTACTACGGTCGGGTGATGAGCATCTACATGCTCACCTTCAGCGCCATGCCCCTCATGGCGGCACCCCTCGGGGCGTTGGCCGATGTGGTCGGGGCATCGGCGCTCTTCGTGGTTCAGGGGTGCCTCGTGGCGGGAGGGGTGCTCGCCATCGGCCTTGCCAATCCGCGCTTCACCTTCGGCGATGCGCCGCCGTCCGGGCGGGCGGGTGTGCCTCACGCGGGTGCGCGGCTCTCGATGCCTCCCGGAGCCTGAAGAGTGCCTATGGCCCCAGCTCGACGATGAGGGTCGCCCGCTCGTGATCGATGGCGCTGATGGAGACGCGGGCGACGCCTTCCATAGCCGCGAGCCGCTCCTGGAAGTCGAGGATGCGTCCGAAGTCGCCGCCGCGTACTTCGAGTTGTACCCGCAGGGGCTCGGCCTCGGTGGGGGCTTGCGGGCGCGCGGGGGGTGGCTGGGGTGCTTCCAGCTCGTCCGCCAGGCGCTCGAGCCCGCGGAGGACGGTGTCGATGGTGCGGGCGGCCTGAGCGTATTCGTCCCGCAGGCGAAGGACGGGGTCGGTGACTGCCTGCTGCAACCCGCGAGGCGTGGCCGGCTGCTCCGGAGGGGGAAGCCCGAGGCGGCGTTCGAGACGCTCGAGGCGCTCGAGCAGGCGGTCGTACTCCTGACGGAGCAGGTCGTACCGGCGGCGGAGCTGGCGAAGCGCCGCCTCGCCCGACGTGGTCTCGTGGAGACGTTCGCGGAGGAACTCCTCGTCGAAGTCCTGTTCCGTCATCCGACCCCCACCCACCGTGCCCGACGTGGAGGCCGGAGTCCAGAGGGGGCCTCAGGCGGTGTTGGCGGCGGCCGGCGCGTGCTGCGGCCGGCATCCGCCCCCCTCGAGGCGGTATCCGAATCCCCGCACGGTCACGAGGTAGCGGGGCTCTTCGGGCGACGGCTCCAGCTTCCGCCGGATCCGCCGGATATACACCTTCAGGACTTCCTGGGCCTCCCGCGGCCGGTATTCGTACTCGTCGCTGACGGCGTTCAGGATTTCGTGCGGGGCGAGGACGCGTCCGGCGTTCTTCGCCAGAAAGGCGAGGATGCGGAACTCCGATGCCGTCAGCGGGATGTACTCACCTCCGCGCTCGACCTCGCATCGATCAAGATCGACGACGAGGTCGCCGATCTGAAGCAGTCCCAGCGATTCCGAGGCCACGGGAGCGACGCCGCGCCGCCGCAGGACCGCGTGTGCCTGCGCCACGACGACCCGGTCGGGGGCGTCAGCCTGGAGGCAGGCATCGGCCCCTGCGGTGAGGCACTCTGCGACGGCATCGGGCAGCGCCTCCTCGAGCACCGCGATGACCGGCACGTCTGAGCGGGCGATGGCGGCGAGCGCATCGAGGTCGCGCAGGGCGAGGCCATCGCACCGCCACAGGACGAGGTCGAACTCTCCGGAGACGGCGAGCTCGAGGGCAGCGGGACCTTTGGGGCGTTGGAGGACGGCGAACCCGCCCTCGTGGAGCGCGCGGATGAGCGCCATGCTGGCCCGGCCGTCGTCGCCGACGAGGAGCGCACTCTGGAACCGGCGCGGCCTCGGCGTGTTCACCTGAATGACCCTCGGCAGCCCTTCCAGCGTCGTGGGCGCGATTATACACCCACGCGCAAGTAGGGGAAGTCCTGATTTCAGATCTCCCGAGCCCTTAAATTTTCGGCCGTGCCTAAGGCTTCGCCGCAAGCGAAGTATGGAAACCACCGATGGGCGCCATCGAGGGAAGCGTCGATACTGTCGATATGGGAGTGCCGAAGCGCGTCTGGACCTACGACGACGAGCTCGACCGCCGTCGGCGGCAGCTGGCGGCCCGGGACTGGCGCCCGCAGCGCTTGCCCATCGACCTGGCCGAGGAACGGCTTCGCCGGCTGCGGGAACGCGCCCGGGATACCCGCGACCCGTAGCGTTCCCGCATCGTTTGCCGCCCGCGAACGAGCTCGCCTATACTCCCGGGAGGGTCCCCTGCGGGAAACCCTTGCCCGCGACATCCCCCTCCCCGGAGATCGCGCCGCATGCCGAGCAGCTCGAAGAAAGACTGGCTCGAACGCACCTATCGCAAGGCCGTGGAACGCGCCCCCGAACGCCAGGAGCGCTTTGTCACCACTGGCGAGATGGTCATCGAGCCCCTCTACACGGCCGAAGACCTGGAGGGCTGGGACCCGAACCGCGACCTCGGTTTCCCCGGCGAGTATCCGTTCACACGTGGCATCCAGCCGACGATGTACCGCGGCCGGCTCTGGACGATGCGCCAGTACGCCGGTTTTGGCAACGCCGAAGAATCGAACCGGCGTTACCGCTACCTGCTGGAGAACGGCCAGACCGGCCTCTCGGTGGCGTTCGACCTTCCTACGCAGATCGGGTACGACTCCGACCATCCCATGGCTGCCAGCGAAGTGGGGAAGGTCGGCGTCGCCATCGATTCCATCGAGGATATGCTCATCCTCTTCGATGGCATCCCGCTCGAGAAAGTCACCACCTCGATGACGATCAACGCCACGGCGGCGATCCTCCTTGCCATGTACATCGCCGTGGGGAAGACGCAGGGCGTGCCGCCGGAAAAGCTCGGCGGCACCATCCAGAACGACATCCTGAAGGAGTACATCACCCGCGGTACGTGGATCTACCCCCCGAAGCCGTCGATGCGGCTCATCACGGACATCTTCAAGTACTGCAGCGAACACGTGCCGCAGTGGAACACGATCTCCATCTCCGGCTACCACATGCGCGAAGCCGGCGCCACCGCCGCTCAAGAGGTGGGCTTCACCCTCGCCAACGGCATCGCCTACGTCCAGGCCGCAATCGACGCCGGCCTCGACGTCGATGAGTTCGCCCCCCGTCTCAGCTTCTTCTTTGCCTGCCACAATAATTTCCTCGAAGAGGTGGCGAAGTTCCGGGCGGCTCGCCGGCTTTGGGCGCGCATCATGAAGGAGCGCTTCGAGGCGAAGAACCCCCGGTCGTGGATGCTCCGCTTCCACACCCAGACCGGCGGCGCCACCCTCACCGCCCAGCAACCGGAGAACAACATCGTCCGTACGGCGATTCAGGCGCTTGCGGCCGTGCTCGGCGGCACCCAGTCGCTCCACACGAACTCCATGGACGAAGCGCTCGGCTTGCCGACCGAGAAGTCGGTCCAAATCGCGCTCCGCACCCAGCAGATCATCGCGTACGAAAGCGGCGTGGCCGATACCATCGACCCGCTGGCGGGCTCGTACTTCGTCGAGCACATGACGAACGAGATCGAAAAGGCCGCCCGCGGCTACATCGAGACCATCGACAGCCTCGGCGGTGCGATGGCCGCCATCGAACGCGGCTACCAGCAGCGCGAGATCCAGGAGTCAGCCTACCGCTACCAGCGCGAGATCGAAGAGAAGAAGCGCATCATCGTCGGCGTGAACGAGTTCGTGACCCGCGAGGAGGAGAAGCCGGAAATCCTCCGCGTCGACCCGTCCATCGCCCAGCGCCAAATCGAGCGGCTCCGGCGCATCCGCGAAACGCGTGACAGCGAGCGCGTCGCCTGCCTTCTCGAGAAGCTGCGCAGGGCGGCGGAAGGCACGGAGAACCTCATGCCGATTATCATCGAGTGCGTCGAAGCCCGGGCCACGCTCGGCGAGATCAGCGATGCGCTGCGGAAAGCCTGGGGCGAACATCGCGAGACGGTGGTGATCTGAGGTGCAGCCCAGCGAAACGCGCTCCCTGGCCGAAGCCCGGCACCGGCTCCTCGCCGAACTGGAGCGCGAGCGCAACCAGCTCCTGCGAAACATCGAAACCTGCCGCATCCGCGACATCGAGCACCCCTTCATCGGCGAATGGTCCCTGAAAGACATCGTGGGGCACGTCGCCACCTGGGAAGCAGAAGTGGTCCTCGCCCTGAAGCAGCTCCGCGCTGGCCGCCGTCCCGCCATCCTCGACTTCGACCGTGCCCGTCTCGACGAGTGGAACCAGGAGCACGTTGAACGGAAGCGCGACCTCAACTTCTGGTGCGTGCTCGAACAGCTGAAGGGCGGACGTCGCCGTCTGCTTGAGGAGATCGCGCAACTCTCCGACGAAGAGGTCGCCTCCGAAGGCTCCATCCACCACCGGCTCATCCGCTCCGTCATCGATCACGACCGCCAGCATTGGCACCCCATTGCCGCTCGCCTGGCGGGCATGGCGGGTGTCCGCGAGTCGAGCTTCCACTCCGTGCCCGAAGAAGTGTGGGCTCTCGATTGACCATCCTCCCGGAAGGAGAACGCGCGTGATCACGAAGATCCACCACGTGGGCATCGTCGTGCGGAACGCCGACGAGGCGCTGAAGTTCTACCGCGATGCGCTCGGCCTGCCCGTCACCGCGGACAAGGTCATCGAGGACCAGGGCGTGCGCGGCGTCCTCCTCCAAATCGGCAATTCGGAGATCGAACTCATCGAGCCCACGCGCACCGATACCGGCGTGTACCGCTTCCTCGAATCCCGTGGCGAGGGCATGCACCACATCTGCTTCGAGACCGACGACGTGGAAGCCGAGCTGGAAGCCGCCAAGCAGAAGGGGATCCAGGTCATCGATGAAAAGCCCCGTCGGGGGCTGGCTGGCATGATCTGTTTCCTCCACCCGAAGTCGAACCATGGCGTACTGGTTGAGTTCGCTCAGCCGCTCCCCGAAGGCCACTGATGTCTATCGGCGCCACGCACATCGATCACGTCGTCATTCGGTCGAGCGATGCGGCGGCCACGGCGGCCCATTTCTCCCGGTTGCTCGATGCTCCGATTCGGCGGAGGATGACGCGCCCTGGGACGGGTGCCCATCTCGAATTCATGAAGTTCGGCGAAATCATCCTCGAATTCGCTGGCCCGCCCCAGCCAGCGGAGGGCGAACCGCGCGCCGAGCTGGCCGGATTCGTGCTTTGTGTTCGCGATATCCACGCTGCGGTACGCCGCCTCCGCGAGCTCGGCTACTCCGTGGGCGATCCCAAGCCGGCAGTGCAGCCCGGCGCGGCCATCGCCACCGTGCGCAGCGGAACACATGGAGTGCCCTTCGCCATCATGCAGTACGGTGTGTACCCCACGCCGACCCCTCGTGAGGGAGAGCAGCGATGAAACTCCTCAAAATCGACCACGTTGGCATCGTCGTCCGCGACCTCCAGGAGGCGCTGGCCACCTACGAACGGAACTTCGGCTTGAAGGCCGACCCGAGCCGCGGCGGCGAGGTTCCCGCCCTCGGCATCCGCAACGCCTTCGTGCCCGTAGGGGAGAGCGACCTCGAGTTCATCCAGCCCACTACCGACCAGGGCCCCGTCGCCGAATTCGCCCGGGAGCGCGGTGAGGGGCAGTTCCTCCTTTCCCTCGCTGTCGACGACCTCCAGGCGGCTGTCCAGCACCTCCGTGCCCTCGGATACCGGGTGAGCGACCCGAACAACGGCATCGCCTTCGTGTCCCCCCGGGCGACCCACGGCGTCAACCTCCAGCTCGTGCAGCGGGGGTAGATCGGCGGGCGGCTCGACATACAATGGAGGCGGTATGAGCAGCGCACCGACCACCACGAAGAAGATCCGAGTCCTCATCGCCAAGCCGGGGCTCGACGGCCACGATCGCGGGGCGAAGGTCGTTGCCCGGGCACTGCGCGACGCAGGAATGGAGGTCATCTACACGGGCATTCGCCAGACGCCGGAGATGATCGCGGAGGCGGCCCTCCAAGAGGACGTCGACGTGGTCGGCCTCAGCATTCTGTCTGGCGCGCATCTCGAGCTCTTTCCCCGCGTCGTCGAAGAGCTGAAGAAGCGCGGCGTCGACGATGTCCTGCTCTTCGCCGGTGGCATCATCCCCGACGAAGACGTGCCCAAGCTCAAGGAGCTCGGCTTCAAGGAGATTTTCGGACCGGGTACCAACACCCAGGACATCGTCAAGTTCGTCTTCGAGCACGTGAAGAAATAGCCCAGTGAACGAGCTTCTCGAACGGTTCCTCCAGGGCGACCGCCGCGCCCTCGCCCGAGTCCTCACTCGCGTGGAAAACGAAACCGAGGAAGGCCGCGAGTACGTGCGTGCCCTCTTCCCGCTGTCGGGCCGAGCCCACACCGTCGGCATCACCGGCAGCGCGGGGTCGGGCAAGAGCACCGTCACCGGAGCCCTCGCCGCCGAATGGCGCCGACGTGGGAAGCATGTCGGTATCGTCGCCGTTGATCCCTCGAGTCCGTTCACCCAGGGGGCGCTCTTAGGCGACCGCATCCGCATGCAGGATCTGGCGCTCGACCCCGGCGTCTACGTGCGTTCCATGGCCTCGAGAGGAGCGCTCGGTGGGCTGGCACCCGCCGTGAACGACGTCGTCGCGGTCATGGATGCTTTCGGGTTCGACGTCATCCTCATCGAGACCGTCGGCGCCGGGCAGGACGAGGTGGAGATCGCCGGCACGGCGCTCACCACGGTGCTCGTGAACAACCCTGGGACCGGCGACGACATCCAGGCGATGAAGGCCGGCATCATCGAGATCGCCGACATCCTCGTCGTGAACAAGGCCGACCTTCCTGGGGCGGATACCCTCGTCTCGCAGCTCCAAGCGCTCCTCACGCTTGCCCCCGCTGGCGCTCGCCGGCCGCCTATCCTGCGCACCATCGCGACGACGGGCGAAGGGATCCCTGCCCTTGCCGACGCCATCGAGGCGCATCGGGCCGAACTCGAACGCTCTGGTGAACTCGAGCGCCAGCGGCGCGACGACGCTCGGCACCAGATCCTCGCTCAGGCGCAGTCCATCCTGCTCGAACGGATCCGGGCGGCCACTCCGCAAGACGAACTCGACGCCCTCGTCGCGCGCGTCGCTGCCCGTGAGCTCGACCCCCATACGGCCGCCGAAGAGCTGGCCAGCGCGGTGCTCGGGACCCCTCTCCGCCCGTGATACGATCGCCTGCGTGACCCAGCAGCGGATCCGCGTTTGGTTCCGGAAAGGCGAGCGCGTGCGGTTCATCTCACACCTTGACATCCTTCGCCATTGGGAGCGCGCCATCCGCCGCGCGGGGTTGCCACTCGCCTACTCGCAAGGGTTCACACCGCACCCGAAGATCGCCTTCGCGGCCCCGCTCCCCCTGGGGTTCACCGCCGAGGCCGAAGTCATGGATGTCACGCTCACGGAGCGCGTCGACCTCGCCGAGTTCCGCCGCCGTCTCTCCGAACAAACGACCGATGACCTCGCCATCGTCGACGTCCGGGAGGTGCCGCTTTCGGCGCCCCCGCCCCAGGCGGCGCTCCTCTGGGCCGACTACGAAGCGGAGGTCCCGTTCCCGCCCGAAGAGGCGGAGCGCAGGGTGGCCGAATTCCTTGCTGCGGACGCTTGGCCCTACACCGACACGAAACGCGAGCGGCCCCGCACCTACGACCTGCGGGGCGCGGTGGCCTGGCTCGCCGTACGGCCGGCCCCGTCCGGGTCCGTCCTGGCGATGCGCCTGCAGGCTGACCAGGACGTCACCGCTCGGCCGGAGCACGTCGTCGAGGCACTCTTCCCCGGCGTTTCGCCATCGCGCGTCACGCGCACGGGCGTCGTGCTGCGTGAAGCGATGCCTGCCATCGACGCTTGGCGTGCAAAGGGGCGCTTCCAATGACCGTGCACGTGCGGACTGCGGTGAAGAGCGACGCGCCGGCGCTCTACGTACTCTGGCAGGCCATGCTTCGCCACTACGCCGCGGTCGACCGCCGTGTCATCCCTTCGCCGGTCACGGAGGAAGAGTTCGCGGAGGCGCTGGAGGAGATCCTCGCTAACCCCTTCTCGGCCGCGTTCGTCGCCGAGGACGAAGGCGCGCTCGTCGGCTTCGTCAGCGGCGGCATCGAGAGCGCACCCACGTCCCGCCTGCCCGACCGCCACCTCACCATCGGCCACTTCTACGTGGCGCCGGCCTATCGCGGCATCGGCATCGGGCGCCAGCTGTTCCGAGCTATCGCCGAATGGGGCATGAAGTCGGAAGACATCCACCACTTCGAGATGACTGTCCTCGAAGCCGACCGTGAAGCGCGCGAGTTCTGGTCTCGGCTCGGCTTCACGCCCTTCATCCAACGGCTGTGGGCGCCGCTCTCCGTGCTGGAGGAGGGCCCGGAGGCACTGTGACGCTGTACCTCGTTCGCCACGGCGAGACCGAAGCCAACCGCGACGGGCTCGGCCTCGGGCGGGGCGACTCGCCGCTGACGACGGTCGGTGTTCGCCAAGCCGAAGCGCTCGCCCTCGCGTTGTCCGGCCTGCCGGTTGCCGCCGTGTGGTCGAGCCCGCTCCGGCGGGCGCGCCATACCGCGGAGGCCATCGCCCGCACGGTGGGCGCTGAGGTGGAGGTCGTGGAAGCCCTCGCTGAACTCGACGTCGGCGAAACGGAAGGGCTGCCTTACGCGGAAATTCGGCGCCGCTGGCCGACGTTCATTGCCGCCTGGCTCGGTCCGAACCCGGCGGCCGTGCGGATGCCGGGCGGCGAATCGCTCGAAGACCTCGCCACGCGCATCCGCCCCCTTTTGCCGCGCATCCGCGAGCTCGAGCCCTCCGGTTTGGCCATCGTGTCGCACACCTTCGTCATCCGCGTGCTCGCTTGCCTCCTGCTCGACCTTCCCGTGGCGGCGTTCCGCTCGTTCGCCTGCGATCTTGCCTCCGTCGCCGTGCTCGATCTCGCCCCGCGCCCCGTGGTTCGCCGCTGGAACGACACCTGTCACCTGCGCCGGCTTGAACCAGGCGACGCGCCGGCGTACGGTGGGGAACCACGATGAGCCTGCGTGCGCTCCTCGCCAGCCGCGGTCGTCTCGTCTTCGCAGCCGCCGTCCTGCTGGCGGCCTACTTCGCCTACGACGCCGCCCTCGGTGCCATCCGCACCTACCGGCTCGAGCAGCAACGGTCGGCCGCAGAGGCGGAACTCGCCCGTCTCGAAGCTCGCCGCGACTACCTCCGTGGCGTGCTCGACTACGTCCTCTCCGACGCCTACGTGGAGCAGGTGGCCCGCCGCGAACTCGGCTACGTCCGCGACGGCGAGGTTCCCTTCCTCGTCGTGGGGCCAACACCCGAACCGGGACGCCCAGGCCCCTGGTGGGAAGAGCAGGCGCCGACTCGTTGACGGGCACGCGTCCGTGCTCGCCGAGGGTCTCGCCGCTGCGGTAGCGTTCACTTCGTGAACGAACTCATCGACCGAGTCGTCCGTTTCGTCGAGCGGGAGCGCCTCTTCCGCGGCACGCGTCGGGTCGTCGCTGGGGTTTCCGGGGGTCCGGATTCGCTCGCCCTCATGGTCGTGCTCCAAGAGCTCGCGCATCGCTTCGGCTTCGAGGTCGTCGTCGCTCACTTCGATCACCGGCTTCGGCCCGAATCCTCGGCGGACCGCGAGTTCGTGCGGAGCCTCGCTGCCGAACGGGGCCTCCGCTGTGTCACGGGTGAAGGGGACGTCGCCGCCCGCGCCGCCGAAACGGGCCGCGGCCTCGAGGACGTGGCAAGGGAGCTCCGTTACCAGTTCCTGGCCTTCGTCGCCCAGCGTGAACGAGCCGACGCGGTCGTGGTGGGTCACACGGCTGACGACCAAGTCGAGACCGTTCTCTTCCGCATCGTCCGCGGCACGGGGATCCGTGGTCTGCGAGGGATGGTGCCGGTGTCGACGGTGCCTGGGATGCCGGCACTCCGCCTGCTGCGGCCCTTGCTCGTGCTCCGCCGGGCCGAGACCATGGCGCTCTGCCAGGCAGCGGGGCTCGTGCCCCGCCACGATCCTTCGAACGAGAGTCCGGCATTCGCCCGGAACCGCATCCGCCTGCAGCTTCTACCGCGCATGCGGGAGCTGAACCCCGCGGTGGAACGTGCGATCCTCGGACTGGCCCGAAGCGCGGCTGAGGCCTTCCGCGAACTCGAGCGGCTTGCCCTCGCGGCGCAGCCCGCGCAGCGTTCCCCGGAGGAGGTCATCTTTCAGCTCGAAACGCTCCGGCGCCTCCCCGGCGAGTCGCTCCTCTTGGTGCTCGAACGGGAGGCGGCGTATCTGCAGCGCCCGCTTGCCGGAAACGGTACCCGTCTCGAGAATGCGCGGAACGTCCTCAACCGCGGCCAGGGAGTCGTGCCGTTCGGCGGGCTCGTGCTCGAGGCCTCCTGCGGCCTCGTGCGAATCGGTCCGCCCGCCGAACCGCTGGTGTTCGAAGCGAAGGTCCTCGATGTGCCGGGCGTCACGGCCCTTGGCTCCCTGCGGGTCGTCGTGCGGACGGAGGTCGAAGGCGAGGGGTGGGTCGCCGTCGATCGCGCCTCCTTGCGTGGGGCCCTGCGTGTTCGGCCGCTGCAACCGGGCGACCGTATCACGGTTCGCGGGGTCCGGCGGAAGGTTACCGATTGGCTCACCGAACAGCGGGTGCCCACGTGGGTTCGCCGGCGGGCCCTGGCCGTGGCGGACGCCGCAGGGGTCGTTGCGCTGCTCGGCTGTCCGCCGACGTGCACGCCGCCGCCAGGGCCGGGCGCGGATCGCCTCTACCTCCGCCTCGAGCCAGCGCGATGAGGGCGGGGATCAGGGCAAGCCGCGGCACTGCGGACATCGCCGGGCCATCGTTTGCTCCTGGAAGTCCGAGCCGAGCAGCGCCCGCAGCCGCTCGATCATCTCCCGCGGGGCGACGGGCCCGCCGCATCGTTCGCAACGCAGCTCCTCGGCCGTGACGGCCGGCGATGGCCCCTGGAGTCCGCCGGGGTCGAAGCCGGGTGCGACGCGGATCGCCCCATTGGCGACTTCGGGGCAGTTCGCCACGCAGACTCCGCAGCCCACGCAGCGTGCGTGGTCGATGACGATGGCAGTCCCGTTCGGGACAGCAGCCTGGGTGATGGCACCGGTTGGGCAGACGCGGGCGCACGTGCCGCAGCGGGTGCAAGCGGCGGCTTCGATGATGGGCCGGCCGATTCCCGCCAGGCGTTCTTCGTGGAGCGCCGTGCCGAGGACGCCGGCCCGTCCCAACGCTCGAAGCGCGAACCCGGTCCGTGTAGCCCAGCCCTCCTCCAGCGGCTGCCGTTCGAGCACCGGCGCTCTCCGGGGTGTGGGTGGAATCGCTCCCGGAGCAACGAAGACGAATGGAGGGCTCAGCGACGGCATGCGCTCCTGCCACACGGTCGCTGCGCTGGCAACGACCTCGCGCGGCCAAGCACCGTCACCCGAGCGGCAGGCATCCCCGCAGTGTGCCACGGCAACGGCGCCCGCCCCGAGGAGGGCCGCGCCCAGCACGAGCCCCGGCATCACCGCTCCCGCGCAGGGGACCTCCACCACAGCCCATCCCGGCAGGTCGGCCCGCCGCTGGCAGGCGAAGGCGATGGGCACCCCCGGTGCTTCTGCGGTGAGCCGCTCGACCTCTAGCTCCAGGTTGGCCAGCTGCGAACCGAGCATCGTCGTGGCGTGCGGCGGGCAGACACTCACGCAGCGCCCGCACGACGTGCAGCGTGCCGGGTCGAGCGTCACCTGCCCGTCGGTGAACGTCAGGGCACGGTGCGGGCAGGCGTCGATGCATTGCCGGCAGCCGGCCTCGGCGGCGCAGCGACGTGGGTCGACGGTCGGGAGCGCGTCGTACGCGAGCGGCGGCAAGCCGAGGAGTGCCCGCCGCGATCCCGAACCCGGCCGTGCCCCCCACCGCGGCCGTAGGTGGTGGCGGCCGTCAGGCTCCTCGGCCATCAGCCGTGCCGCCGCTGCCCGAAGCCGAGCGGCGTTCTCCGGCGCCGAGTCGGCTTCCGTCCCCGCCACGACGACGCGGACGAGCGGGTCAATCGCCCCATGCCTGCGGAGCTCGCCCATCCAGGCCTCCTGTGAGTCGACCTGGCGGCAGACGGCGATGATGACTCGAGGGGGCACCGACTCGGGGAGTCGGGCCGGTCGGCCTTCGCAAAGGCCGGCGACGACGCCCGCGTCATTCTTGCCGTCGTCGGTGGGGAGGGTCGGCAGCGCGATGTGGGGGCACCGCAAGAGTGCCCAGCCCTCTCGTCGGTCCGTCATTCGGATCTGCCCTCGAGTGCGCCGACGGCCGCTTCGAGGCGGTGCCAGTCGAAGCGGCAGGTGGCAGCCAAGGCGCTCATGAGGATCTCAGCGCCATCGGCCGCCGTTTCGAGCACGTCGCAAAGTACCGGCAGCCAGGGTACCAGATGCTCGGCCAAGAGCTCGCGTCGGAGCCGGAGGACGCGTTCGAGGGCCGCGGCCTGGCCACTCTCGAGGGCTTGGGCCTCCTGGGCGCACAGCTCCGCTGCGAGGTCGAGCTCGGCGGTGAGTTCATCGGGTGATGCTCCCGAAGGTCGCACGCCGGCGCGGAGGTAGAGCTCGTAGAGCCGATCCGTGGGGTCTGAAGGCGCTCGCCGCAGTGTCCGCTCCATCAAGAGGAGCGTATCGAGCCGAGACTGTTCCCCCGCGAGGGGAACGGTCGGATGTGCCAGCACTCGCGTCCAGGCATGTCGTACGAGCGGGTCGGGGTGGTGCGGCACGATGTGCGAGCGGAGCAGCTCGGCGGCGGCCAGCAAGTCGGTTTCGGGAACGCCGGCGGCGCTCGCCAGGGCACCGAAGCGGTACAATGCCTGGTGGGCCCGCGCGAGCGCCGCGCCGTCTGCCTGCCGTAGTTCGCTCACCGACGGTCGCCGTTCCCCGGCCACAGCTCGTACACGATAGCAGCGATGAAGACCATCATCACGCCCAGGACGAAGATCGCGGGCGCGAAGGGAACGCGCGGGTTACTGTGCGCGACCGAGTCGGGCGGGAATCCCCAGGGCGCGGCGAGCACGAAGTAAGCGACCATTCCCAGAGTGAACCCTGCCAGGGCGAGGCAGCCGGCAACGATTGCTCGGGTGCTCATCGTGTTCCTCCTTTACCTACGACGTCGGCTCGCTGTCCAGCGGCACGACGGGGAACAGCTTCGAGAAGACGAGGATGACCAGGGCGCCGAGGGACATCAGCCCGATGATGATGGCCACCTCCACCCAGGTCGGCACGTAGACGCCGTCCTCGTACGGCAACAGCGAGCCATGCGTCAGCGACGGAGTCACGATGATCAGGCGCTTCGCGATTGCCGCGATGTTCACGAGGATGCCCATCGCCACCACGGCGCCGATGCTCCAGCGCCCTCGTAACCCCTGCGCGAGGCCGAGCCCAACGGCGAGGGCAAGCGCCACGATGCCGCCCCAGAAATACGGAGCATAGGTGCCGAGGAGCAGCAGCCGGACGAGTTCCTGCTCCTGAGCATGGCCGGCGTAGCCCGCCGTGAGGACCTCGATGAGGGTGAAGTACAAGTACACCATTCCCAGAACCATCGTGAAGATGCCCAGCAGTCGGAAGGTCGGCACCCCGATCCGCTCACGAGCCTCCGGAATGAACCAGCGCACGAGAGCGGCCAGGACCGCGATGTGACCTAGCCCTGAAACGCCCGCCAGGACCACGAACCCGGGCGCCTGGAGGGCGCTGAACCATCCAGGACGCCCGCCCATGAGGCCGAACACCAGTCCGAGGGTCGAGTGGGCGGTGACGAGCAGCGGGAGAATGGCGACGGCCAAGAGGAATGACGTGCGCTCGTGCCGCGCGCGCTCCGCGGCCGAGTCGCGGTAGCCGGCGGCCCACCAGCGGTAGAACGCCTGCAACCGAGACGGTTGCTGGGCCATGAGGTACGCGTCGCGCCGCCCGGCAAGGTAGAAGTAGACGAGGCTCGCGAAGAGGTAGCCGGCCATCACCAGGCTGAACGTTCCGAAGAAGGGTGATTGTGGCCGCGCGTACCGGAAGAGGTTCGTGATCCCCCGGAGGGGCTGTCCCAGGTCGGCGAGAACTGAGAACGCACCGAGCACGAGCGAGACAATCGTCAGCAGCTCGGCCATGCGCGTGACCGGCTCCAACGCGGTGATGCGCAGGAGACGGACGAGGGCCGCAATCGAAATGCCAGCAAAGCTGACACCGATGAAGTAGACGACGAACGAGATGTAGAGTCCCCAGGGGGCGCCACCGGCTGTGCCCCAGTCACGGAGGCCGGTCACAATCTCCCCGTGGATGAACTGGCGGCTGTAGGCGACGGCGCCGACCACGACCACCGCGGCCAGCACAGCTGTGCTCAGGAAACTGAGCGGACCCCAGCGGCCGACCCCAATGTCCCGGTAGGACCGCGACTGCACGCTCATTCCCCCTTCCCTCCTTTCACGGCGTCGAGCTGCCGATGCTCGCCGGTGGGCGGTTGTCCGTTGAGGTAGTAGACCCGCGGCTCCGTGCCCACGTCTTCCAGGAGCCGGAACCGTGTCGCCTCACGCAGCTTGTGCGAGACCGAGCTGTTCGGGTCCTCGAGGTCACCGAACTCGAAGACGCGCACTGGGCAGTTGGCGACGCAGGCGGGCTCCAGCCCCTTCTCTACCCGGTGCACGCAGAACGTGCACTTGCCCATGACGCCTTTGTAGTGCACCGCGCCTGCTGTGAGCCGCCGTTCCTCGCCGTACCGCTTGTCGTGGTCCGGGTTGTGCCAAGGAGGAACTTCCCGCTCCGCCCGTTCCCGAACTTCGGCGTCGTCCCCCCATTTCAGGTACTGGCCCTTCTTCGGGGATTGCCAGTGGAAGTAGTTCACGCCGTACGGGCAGGCGACCTCGCAGTACCGGCAGCCGATGCACCGCTGGAAGTCGGTGAGCACGAGGCCGTCTTCACGCTTGTACCGCGCGCCCACCGGGCAGACCTTCACGCAGGGCGCGTTATCGCAGTGCTGGCAGGGGCGCGGCAGGAAGGTGAGCCGGGTCTCGGGGAACTCGCCCTCCTCCAGTCGGAAGACGTACATCCAGAACTGGCCCTCGGGCGTGTTGTTCTCCACCTTGCAGGCCACCATGCAGGCTCGGCAGCCCATGCAGCGCGAAAGGTCGATGGTCATCGCGTACTTCGGCATCGCCTACGCCTCCTTCGCGCGGTAGACGCGCACCTTGACGTGGAACGACTGATCGGCCGTCATCTGGATGTAGCCGGGCCCGGTGTAGTAGAGGGACGCCGCCCCCGGCCCGTCGTCGGCGGCCCATGGGTGCCGCGCTTCCCCGCCGAAGTGGTGCGGCAACCCCACCGTGTCTGGGCGAATCCCTTCGGTCAGGGCGACGCGGGCGCGGACTCGCTTCGTTTCGCCTGTCACCGCGTTGTGGGATTCGACCCACACCTCGTCCCCGGCGCGCAGACCGCGCTCCTTCGCAGCCCGCGGGTTCATCCACAGGTGCTGCTTGGGGGCCAGTTCGGCGACGAGCGGCAGCTGGTGCCCTCGCGACTGCTTGAACTCGATGAGCTTGTAGCTGATGAGGTAGAGGTCGTACTCGCGCGGCGAGCTCTCCATCGTCGGCGGGCGCCAGGTCGGGAATGGCGTGTAATCCCGCCAGGCCCACTCCTCGGCGCCGGCGGCCTTCATCTGTCGCTGCGCGGAAAGGAGCGACTCCCCGTAGAAGCGATGGCGGATGCCCCCGAAGCGTGGCTCGGCAGCCCAGCCATACAGCTTCTTGGGCGAGACAGGCCCCTTCACCCACACCCCGTTCTGCTCGAAGAAGGCGAGCCCTTCTTTCAGCCCCTGTGCCTTCGCCCAGCGGTCGAAGATTTCCTCGGGCGTGGGCTTCTTGTCGAGGGGCAGGGCGAACTCGTCCTTCAGTCCCAGCGCCTGGTTGATCTGGTCGATGTACCCCTTCTCACCGTAGAGCGTGCCCGTGGCCTCGCAGATGTCGAGGTAGATTTCCAGCTCGCTTCGGGACTCACCCAAGGGCTTCATCAGGGGGAGACGGAGAGCGACGGCGTCGGTGTAGATGTCGCCGGCGGCCAGCGGCCCCTCGTACTTCTCGAGCGTGCTTGCCGGTAGTACGACGTCTGCCAACAAGTCGGCCGTCTTGGATAGCCATGGGTCGATGACGACGATGAAGGGGATCTTCTTCAGACCCTCGACGATGTCCCGCTGCGACCCGAACGCGAGAGCTGGGTTCGCCATGTGGACGATCATCACTTCGGGCAGCTTCTCGACGCCCCACTTCGCCGGGTCCTGCAGCACGAGCGATACGACGGCGGTGTTGTTCGAGTTGATGGGGAACCACTTGGAGTTCGAAAGCCAGATGTTGTACGGCGGTTCGGAGACTTTGAGCGTCCCGAACTTCTCGAAGTTCGCGTGGATCTTCCACGTGGCATCCGAAAGCTGGCCGCCCGCAGCGCCCACGGCGCCGACGAGCATCATCACCAGCAGCATGGCGCGCACGGTCTGGAAGCCGAGCTCTTGCTGCGCCATGTGGTAGGTGTGGATGCCGACAGGCCGATATGCCACTTCGACGCCGTCGACCACGATGGTCGAGCCGATCTGCGCCGTATCGACGATGGCCTTCGCCAGCTCACGAATCTGCTCCGCGGGCACGTCGGTAATCCCGGCTGCCCACTCAGGCGTGTACTCCCGGATGTGCTCCTTGAAGAGTTCGAACGCCGTCTTCGCGTTCTGCCCTTGGACGCGATACGAGCCTTCAAGTGCCGGAGAGACACCCTCCGCATCGAACGGTTTGGCTGAATTCGTGGCCGTGTCCCACACCAGTTCTTTCCCGCCCGTGCGGAGGAACAGCCCGTCCTCGCCCACGAGGAACGGAGCGTTCGTGTACTTCACCAGGTACTCGGTGTCTAGCGTGCCGAGCCGAACGATTTCGTTCGCGAGTGCCAGCGCCAGCGCCAGGTCGCTCCCGGGGCGGATCGGTATCCAGGTGTCGGTGTGGGGACCGATGCCGTGCCGCCGAGGGTCGATGGAGACGACCTTCATGCCGCGTTCGCGGGCGTTGATGAACTGGCGCGGGAACGTGATCCAGCACAGCTTGTTGCCGCCGCCGGCAGTGAGGTTGTACCCCCAGTGGATGGCGAGCTTGCAGAACCGGTAATCGGGGTTCAGCACGCCGTTTAACCCGATGGTGTATTCGCAGGCACGATAGCCGGCATCGGAACAGAAGGCGCCGTGGTGGAGCTTCTCGGTGCCGAGGGCTGCGGTGAAGGCGGTGTCGTAGAGGGCGCTCGATTTACTCCGCCCTTTCTGCCAGACGACTAGCTTCGGATCCTTCGCCCGCGCGGCCTTGATCTTCTCGGCGACGAGCGCGATGGCCTCCTCCCACGTCGCCTCGCGGAACTCGCCCGGAACGCCCTTCTCGTTCGTCCGGATGAGCGGACGCCGCAGCCGGTTCGGGTCGTACAGCGCTGAAATCTGCGCCATTCCCTTCGGACAGAGCGTGCCGACGTTCCGCGGATGCGCAGGGTTGCCCTCCAGCTTCACCACGCGGTCGCCGAACCTGCGAGCCTTCAGGCCGCAGTCCTGCTTCCCAATCCAGCAAGCCGAATAGGCCCACGACTCGGCAGGCTCTGGCGTAGCCGCTTCCCCCCTCGCCACCGGCAGCAAGCTCTTCCCCTTGCCGAAGAGCAGCTCCTCCGCCGCAAGCGTTCCCGCCGCGGCGCCCGTGCCTTTCAGGAAGGTGCGTCGGCTGATCGTTCCCAACTGGCGCCTCCTCGCTCCAGCGTGCGCGCGGATTGCGCGCCGACGCGAATGTACTGCAAATCGCCACCAATCGTCGGGACCACTTGGGGAACTTGGCATGCGCCATTTGGTCCCCTTCGGGCCGAGAAAGGTTCGATGGCCGGATTTACTCGGTCAATCGCACAAAGATGCAGGATTCCTACGCAACTGTGAGCCGCAGGATTCGTAAGAGGCGCCCATGGACGTCCGGAGGAGCGGCCACCAACCCTGCGACGGCGGGCCGCGGTTTGTTGAAGCGCAGCGCCGACCCGCGCGCGTCGGTCACGGCGAGCCCCGCGGCCGTGCAGAGCGCTACACCCGCGGCGACATCCCACTCTGCCCGGGGCTGAACCGTCACCACGGCCTCACCACGGCCTGCGGCGATGAGTGCCAGCCGATAGGCGATGCTGCCGATGCCGATGACCTCGCAGTCGTGTGGCAGCGGGGGTATCTCGCCTACCTCTACCTCGCCGCGACCGACGAGCACCCGCAGGCGCCCATCGTGCGCAGCAGGCGAGCCCAGCGTCCCAGTGGCGAAGGTTTCGCCCGTTGCCGGATTGTGCACGACGCCGAACACCGGCGCGCCAGCGTGCACCAGCGCGACGGAGACGGCGAACTCGGGCAGCCCCAGCAAGTACTCCCGTGTCCCGTCCAGCGGGTCGACGATCCAGGTCCACTCGCGCGTGAGCCGGACACTGGTGTCTCGGTGCTCCTCGGAGAGCCAACCGGCTTCGGGGAATGCCGATGATAATCGGTCGTAGAGGAGCTGCGCGGCGCGAAGATCCGCCTCGGACACCAGTTCGTAGCCGGGCTTCCGGCCATACCGAACGCCCGTTCGACGCAGCCCGGCGATCACCGCTCCGGCTTCTTCCGCAGCAGCAATGGCGATCCGCTCCAGCTCCTCGGCGTTCATGCGAAGGCTGCGAAGACCTCGTCGAAGGCTTGCTGCTGCCCTCCGCGAGTCGAGTTGGGGACGAGGATGGGCGTATTGACGCCGGCGGCATACCACGCCTCGAGCCCGTCTCGGACCTCCTTCGCGCTCCCGAAGAGCGCGACGTCGCGGAGCCAGCGCTCACTGGGAATCTCGGGGACCTTCCCCGTGTCCCCGGCGGCTAACGCCTGCTCGATGGCCTCCATCTCCTCCACGTACCCCGCCTCCTTCCAGTAGTTCCGGTAGTTCGGGAGCATCAGGTAGCCCGTCAGGTAGCGGCGGATCGCCGTCTCCGCCGCTTGGCGGTCGTCATCGATGCATACGGGCAGCATGTTGCCGACGAAGAAGCCTGCCGCCAGCTTTTCGGCGGGGATCTCAGCTAGCGATTCAGGCATGTGGCTGAGGGCGGCGTTCGCCCACATCGCCCCGTCGGCCAGCTCGCCGGCGAGGCGGGTCATCCGCTTGCGGAGCGCGGCCAAGACCAACGGCGGCTGGGGCCCGAACTGCTCGCCCACGCTCCGCATCCGCTCCACGTACTGCCGCATGTCGGCGACGGGCTTGCCCGCTTGGATTCCATACCGCTGGTGCGTCGGGCCGTGGCTCACCCCCAAGCCGAGCCGGAATCGTCCGCCGCTCACCTCGTGGAGATAGGCCGCGGCGGCGGCCATGTCGAACGGGTGCCGAACGTAGATGTTTGCGATACCCGTCCCGAACTGGATCCGTTCGGTCACGTGCGCCAACGAGACGCAAAGCCCGAGGTTGTCGCCGAAACTTGCGCAGTATAATCCCGCGAATCCGCGGCGGTCGGCCTCCCGGGCGATGTCGAGGGCGCGCTGGCGGCGACCAGGGGCGGCGGCGAGGGCCAGGGCAGGCAATCGCGTCATCCGTCACGACCTCCGTCTGTTGCGAGCGAGCAGTGCTTCCCCGGCGAGTCTACGGGCTCCCGTCGCGGGCCGGAAGCGACCGGAAGCGAGGAGCACCGAACCTCTGCTACCGTGTTGTCGAAGGGGGTCGTCATGCCGAATCGGCTTGCCAACGAATCGAGTCCCTACCTGCGGCAGCACGCCGACAATCCGGTCGACTGGTACCCCTGGGGAGAGGAGGCGTTCCGAGTCGCACGAGAAACCGACCGCCCCATCCTGCTTTCGGTGGGGTACAGCACGTGCCACTGGTGCCACGTGATGGCCCATGAATCCTTCGAGGACCCCGAGATCGCTGCTCTCATGAACGAGTGGTTCGTCAACGTGAAAGTCGACCGTGAGGAGCGGCCCGATGTCGACTCGGTTTACATGACCGCCCTGCAGGCCATGACGGGGCAGGGCGGCTGGCCGATGACCATCTTCCTCACCCCCGAGGGCAAGCCGTTTTTCGCCGGCACCTACTTTCCGCCCGTGGATGCCCATGGGCGGCCCAGCTTCCGGCGCGTCCTCGAAGCCGTGCACCGCGCGTGGGTGAACGACCGTGCCAAGGTCATCGAGTCCGCCGAGCACGTCGCCGCGGAACTGCAGCGCTTCGCCGCAGCACCGGCGGCTAGCCGCGGGACCGCGGGCGAAGACGTCCTCGCCCGTGCGGTAGACGGTCTGCGCGCGATCTTCGACCCCGAGTGGGGGGGATTCGGCTCCGCTCCGAAGTTCCCCTCGCCTCCGACGCTCGAATTCCTCCTCGTGCACCACGCACGGCGGGAGCATGCAGGCCAGCCAGACCCGGGTCCGTGGTTCATGGTCCGGGAAACGCTCCGCCAGATGGCCACCGGCGGCATCTATGACCAGCTCGGCGGCGGCTTCGCGCGCTATGCGGTCGATGCGCGATGGGTGGTGCCCCATTTCGAGAAGATGCTCTACGACAACGTCCAGTTGCTTCGTCTGTACGCCGCCGCCTGGCAGATCGACCGCGATCCTCTCTGGGCACGCGTCGTCCGCGAGACCGCGGCCTACCTGCAGCGGGAGCTGCTGGCGCCGGAGGGCGGTTTCTACGCGGCGCAAGACGCGGACAGCGAGGGCATCGAGGGAAAGTTCTACGTTTGGACTCTCGAGGAACTTCGCCGCATGCTCGGCGCCGACGCCGACTTCGCCGCGGCGGCGTTCGGCGTCTCTGCAGAGGGGAACTTCTTCGATCCGCACCATCCGGAGCTGACCGGGCGCAACGTTCTCACGAGGCGGTACGACCCGAGCGAGCTCGCCGAACGGTTCGGCCTCGCCCCGACCCAGGTGGACGAGAAGGTCGATGAGCTCCGCCAGCGGCTCTATCGTGCCCGGCTGGAGCGCGTACCCCCGGCGACCGACGAGAAGGTGCTGGCGTCGTGGAACGGGCTCGCGGTGGCTGCCTTCGCAGAGGCAGGACGGATTTTCGGGGACGAAGGCTTCGTGGAGGTCGCGCGCCGTACCGCACGCTTCCTGCGCGAGGCGATGTGGACCGGAAGCCAGCTGCTGCACGTCTACAAGGACGGCCGAGCGAGGGTGGCCGGCTTGCTCGAGGACTACGCCTACGTAGGGCTGGGGCTCGTGTCGCTCTACCAGGCAACCGGCGAACTGGAATGGCTCCGCTGGGCCCGGGAGCTGTGGCACGTCCTCCTCGAACGGTTCCGCGACGGCACCGCGGGCGGGTTCTTCGAAACACCCCGGGACGGCGAGGCGCTGCTCCTCCGCCAAAAGCCGTTGTTCGATGCAGCAACACCGAGCGGGAATGGCGCGGCAGGACAGCTCGCTTGGTGGCTCGGCCGATACTTCGGCGATGACGAGGCGTTGCGTGTCGCCGACGAGGTCGTCGGCCTGCTGGGCGCCGATCTGGCCCGGGCGCCCAACGGGCTCGGTGCGCTGCTCACCGTGGCCGAGCTTCTCCTTGCGCCCCACGAGGAACTGGCGATCATCGGGCCGCGGGAGGACCGCCGCCCCTTCGAGCGCGTAGCGGCCGAACGGTACCGTCCCTGGCTCGTCCTCGCGCCGGCAGACGAGGGCGCTGGACTCCCACTGCTGGCTGGACGAGCCGCGGCTCCGGCTCCCCACGGTGCGGCGGCCTTCTTCTGCGTCGACTTCGCCTGCGAGCTCCCGGCGACGACGCCGGAGGAGCTGGCTCGCCAGCTGCGCCGCTAGCCCTTTAGCGGGCGAACACGTCCTCCACGGGGACGACCGTCACGCGCTCGGGCGTCAGGTTCAGCGCTAGCTCCGCCACCTGCGCGTCTTCGGCCAGCACTTCTGGCGGGGGCGGTGATTGGTACTCGATGGTGCCGTGCCCACCCGCGAGGAGCTCATCGCGCAGCGCTTCGGCGTCCTCGGTCACGAACACCACATGGTAGTCCGCCTTCCGCAGGTGCCGGCGGATGGCCTCGTTCACCGCCGCGGCCGTGAGCCGATCCAGCTCTTCGTGGATGTAGCGGACAAACTCCGGGATGCCGTACCACCAGCTGTCGATGGCGTAACCGACCTGGTGCCCCACCGTCTTCGTCATGAGGTAGGCGTTCTTCTTCAGGTACGTGCGGGTCTCTTCGAACGCCTCCTCGCTGAGGCCATGGTCGATGAGGCGTTGGATTTCGAAGAGCGCGAGTTTCAGGGCGAAGACCGCGTGCGCGGGGAGGACCGGGCGGATCCACACTTCAAAGAGCTGAGCCCGGCGCGGCAGGTTTGGATTGGGGAAGAACTGAAACATGCCGCGAGGGAACGCTTCGATGTAGGCGTAATCCCCGTAGTTCAGGCCCCGCAGTTCCCGCATCCGCTGGAAGAGGCGCCCTTGCTGCGCGCGGTGCTCGCCGAGCCACGATCGCGCCAGCCAGAGGGCGGCGAAATCGGGATGCCCGCGACGCACCTCGATGGGGTGCCCCAGCGAGATCGCCGTGGCCCGCGTGGGCTTTCGCACGATGGTCACCTCGAGCCCCTCCGACATCCGCCCCGCGATCGCCCGCTCCGCAGGAGGCTCGCCGGCCGGAAGCCCCCGGCCGAATTCGTGCTCCAAGCGCTGCAGCACCGCGTCTGGAACGTCGCCCCCCGCGCCCAGCACGAGGCGCGCCCGTCCGAGGGCGGTTGCTGCGAATTCCCTCGAATCCTCCAGCGTCAGGGCATCGAGACCGGCTACCGTACCCAGGACGGGATGACGGTACGGCGTCCCCGCGAAGGCACGCTCCTGCAGGACCTCCTTGCCCAGCTCCTCGTCGTTGTTCGACCGCAAGTCCTGGACGAGGGCGTTCCGCTGCTGCTCGCGGAGCCGCGTGAAGTCGCTCTCCCGCCAACCCGGTTCCAGCAGCTGGGGCAGGACGATGTCCAGCGTCTGGTCGAAGGTGTCGCGCGGCGCAACGATGGAGAAGGTGGTGAGCTCCTTGTCGACCTGGGCCGAAAGGCTCCCACCCAGGGGAAAGAGCAGGCGGCGAATCTCGTCGATGGTGTGACGCCGCGAGCCGCCCTCCGCCAGCATGGAGGCGGTCAGCTGCGCCAGACCCTCTCGTCCCGCCGGGTCATCGGCCGACCCCGTCGCGAAGGCGAGCTTCACGTGCACGACCGGAACGCCGCTGCGGACGACGATGACCGGGCGCCCGAGACCCGCCGATGATGTGCCGTTCGAAGGGAGAAGCGGTGCCTCGCGCGCCTCTGCGGGAAGGTCTTCGTGCGAGAGCGTCGTCTGCACGAGGCTGGCGTCCGTGATGTACCGCCGCGCAGCCTCCAGGATGTCCCGGGGCGAAAGGCGTCCGAGGGTGCGGAAGAGCCGATTCACGGTATCCGCCGAACGCTCGAAGTGCGCGAAGCGGGCTACGAAGGCGGCGACCGACTCCGAGTTGTCGAAGGTCCGAGCGAGGGTGTTCCGATTGTGCGCCTTCGCCGCCTCCAGCCGCTCGGCCGGCACCGGCCGCTCGCGGAGTTCGGCGAGCGTCTCGAGGATGCGCCGCCGCACGAACGGGGCATCGTCGGGGCGCTTCAGCCGCGCGAGGACGGTTGCGAGAGACGGGTCGACGTGCGGCGCGAACCAGGGAAAGAGCTGGTCGGCGACTTGCAGCTCGTCCACCAGCTCGCGGTAGAGGTCCGAGGTGGGCCCAAACGCGAGGTCGAGCGCCGTGTCGATCGCGACGTAATCGATATCATCGGCCGAGAAGGCCGGCCCGCGGAACGCGATCGTGACCCAAGGGAGTGTCGGCGCCGGCCATGGGACGTGCGCTACCCGGGGTCCGCTGGGCGGAGGCTCTTGGGGGATCTCCACGCGGTGGCTCCCCCTCCTCCAGCTTCCCCAGTGCCGCTCCACGAGCTGCACGACGCTGTCCGGGTCGACGTCTCCGGCAACGATGATCGATGTGTACTCCGGCCGGTACCAACGTTCGAAGAAGAGCAGCGAGTACTCGAACTGCTCGGGCATCGCCTCGATGTCGCGCAGGAAGCCCATCGTCGTGTGCTTGTACGGGTGCACGTCGAACGCCGTGTCCCGCTGCACCTCGAAGAGCTTCACCAACGGCTCCGAGGCGTTCTTGTTGTACTCGCCGAGGATCGCCTTCGCTTCGATGCGGAAGGCTTCCTCGCTGTACGAGAGATTCATGAAGCGGTCTGCCTCGATCTCGAGCAAGGTCTCGAGGTCCTCCGCCGCAAATGTCGCGTGGTAGTTCGTGTAGTCGTCGGTCGTGTAGGCGTTCTGGCGTGCGCCGGTTCGTGTGACGACGGCGTGGTAGACCTCGGGCGGGTAACGCTTCGTGCCCCTGAACATCATGTGTTCGAAGAAATGGGCGAAACCCGATTTCCCCGGCTCTACCTCGTTCCGCGAACCTGTCTGCACCGGAATCTGCAGCGATACCAGGTGCGGCAGCCCCGTGGGGATAACGATGACCCGCAGCCCGTTCGCGAGCGTGGTTTCCCGCACGGGGAAGGGGAGCGCCTCGCCGGTCGCGCCCGTCGGCATACCTGCTTCACCTCCGCGATGTGCCATCGAGTGTACGGCGAGCGAGGCGCACCGACCGGTAGAATGGGGCGTTCCTACCTAGCGATCGGAGGAGGCCAATGCGCATCGGCGTCTCCCTCACGAGCGCCCACGCTGTCAGTGACCCGCGACTCGGAGTGCAGTGGATGGTCGAGCGCGCTCGCGCCGCCCGCGACGCTGGGCTCGATTCCCTCTTCGTGGGGGACCACCACGCGACGCGCGTGCCGTACTACCAGAACGTCCCCATCCTCGGCCGGCTCCTCGCCGAATGGGACGAGCGACCGGCGGGGTGCCTCTTCCTGCTGCCCCTCTGGCATCCCGTCCTTGTCGCCGAACAGGTCGGAACCCTCGCCGCCATTGCCAAGGGCCGGTTCATCATGCAGTGCGCCGTGGGCGGGGGCATGTACGACCCCGAACAGTTCGAGGCCTTCGGCGTGGACCCTCGTCATCGTCCTTCCCGGTTCGAGCAGGGCCTCGATATCATCCGCCGCCTCCTTAAGGGCGAGACTGTGACCTCGGAAGGACGGTATCGGGTGCGAAATGCCCGCATCGCTCCCATCCCGGCCGAACCCGTGGAGGTCTGGATCGGCGCCAGCGCGCCGCCAGCCATCGACCGCGCCGCCAGGCTGGGTGATGGCTGGCTGGCGGCGCCGGACCTTACGCCTGAGCAGGCTCGTGAGCAGCTCGAGCTGTACCGCGAACGCTGTGCGGCGCATGGCCGGACCCCCACGGCGATCGCGATCCGCCGGGACATCTACGTCGGTGCAGATGCGGACGAAGCCCGGGCCGTCGCCGAACCGATCCTCGCCCGCGGCTACCGGGGCTTCGACCCGCGCGCCTGCGTCTACGGCTCCGTCGAACAGGTCGCGGAGCAGTTCCTAGCCCTGCGCGAGATGGGATACACCGACGTCATCGTCCGTCACCTCACGAACGACCAGGAACGCGTCCTCGCTTCGTACGAACGTCTCGCGCGGGTCCGTGAGCTGGTAGCTCGGGGCTGAATGCGCTCTACCGGTTCTGCCACACGGGAGGCCGCTTCTCCAGGAAGGCCCGCATTCCTTCCTGCGCATCGGCGGTTTGGCTCGTCCCGGCCATCAGCTCGACGGCGTACGCATACGCTTTCGGTTGGTCGAGGTCGACCTGGGCGTAGAACCCGCGCTTCCCGATCGCTTTGGAGAGGGCGCTCCCGCGCGTCGCCCGCTTCAGTAGGTCCCACGTGGCCTCGTCGAGCTCTTCGAGCGGCACGACGCGGTTGACGAGCCCCCATTCGTAGGCGGTGCGGGCATCGATGGTGTCCCCGGTGAGCGCCATCTCCAGGGCCCGCTTCCGTCCGATGTTCCGGCTCAGGGCCACGACGGGCGTATGGCAGAACCAGCCACCTTTGCCGCCAGGCGTCGCGAAGCCGGCGGTCTCGGCGGCAACGGCCAGATCGGCTGTCGCCACGAGCTGGCAGCCCGCGGCGGTCGCGAGGCCGTGCACCTTCGCTACAACCACCTGCGGAATCGACTGCATCGTGTCCATGAGGCGCGTGCAGGTCCAGAGGAGCTTTCGCATCTCCGCCAGCGATGCGCCCGCCATATCCGCGAAGTCATGTCCCGCGCTGAAGACCGGCCCGTTCCCGGCAAGGACCACGCCGAGCGCGTCGCTCTCCCCGACGCGTTCGAAGGCGTCGATGAGCTCGAGCATGTGGTCCATGGAGAGCGCGTTGCGGCGCTCGGGACGGTTCATGGTGATGGTGACGTAGGCGCCTTCCCGCTCGACGATGATGTTCCGGTAGGCGTTGCTTGTCATCTCGCAGCTCCTGCTACGGTATCGCTCACGGCATCGTAGCAGCACGAACCATCCTCGAGCGCTAGAGGGCCTGGAAGACGCGCCGCCCCTCTCCGCGCAGGATGCGCCCCACCCCGGAGTTCGGCCAGTGGCCTGCCATCCAGAGCCGGCCGTCCTCGGCGGCCTCGTCGAAGAGCCGCTGCCGGGTCTTCGCCGCTAGCTCAGGGTCCGCGTCGAACACCGGCGACCAGTCCGGGTGGTCGAGCTGGACGGGATGGTGACTCGCATCGCCGACGATTATCGCCCGCTCTCCCTGCGAGGCGATCCCGATGGCCACGTGTCCAGGCGTGTGTCCCGGTGCCGGAACGAAGACGAGATGGGCGTCGATCGCCTCCTCTCCCTCGTGGAGCCGGACGCGCTCGGCGATGGGGGCCACGCATTCCGCGAGGTGCGGATGCTCCCCGCCTTCGAGGTGTTCGGACTGCATCCAGAACTCCCATTCCGCTCGCTGGACGCGATGCTCGGCACGCGGAAAGTACGGCACGGGGGTACCGTCGGGTCCTTCGACGGTGTTCCAGCCCACGTGGTCGATGTGCAGGTGCGTGTGGATCACGCCGTCGATGTCCTCCGGCGTGAGCCCTGCCTCCCGCAGCGCCTGGTCGAGCTTGCCCACCGGGAAGCCGGGACGCCGACGCGGGCCGACGCCGGTGTCGATGAGCCATGTTCGACCGGCAGACCGGACCACGAAGCAGGTGATCGTCATCCGCAGCAGGCCGCGCTCGTCGAACAGCTCCGGGTAGCCGCGCAGGAAGGCCTCAGCGTGCTGCGGCATGAAGATGCGGGGGTCACCTAGCAGGAACGTATCGACGAGCGGCAGCACCTCGACGCCGCCCACGCGGACCACCGACATGCTCATCCCTCCTTCCCGCGGGGATTCTACGCTCGCGGCGGCATCCCGTCAGACCAGGGGCCACGGGTAGCTGCGGTGCGGCCCCGGCAGTGGGAAACGCCCCTGCTCCAGCAGCGCCTTCGCGCGGCGCAGGGTCGCCTCGTATTCCTCGGGCCGGAGGAGGAGCCGAACGGGTTCGAACGCGCCGGCGCCCAAGGCCAGGCCGGCCACCACCGCCGCGAGCTCTGCTTTGAGCGCGGGCGGGATCGGCTCGCCGGCCCAGTCCCACATCACGGTCCGCAGCTTGTGCTGCACGTGGAAGCAGAGCCCGTGGTCGATACCCCATACGCGGCCCGCCTCGTCGAGGAGAAGGTGGCCCGCTTTCCGGTCCGCGTTGTTGGTGATGGCGTCGAACAGGACGATCCGCTGCAGCTGCTCTGTCAGTTCGGGGCGCTCGCGCTGTTCGAAGTAGTGCAGGTGGGGGTCGTGGGCGATGAACAGCTGCACGGCCCCGATCCCGTGCGGGCCTTCACGCACCACGGTGGGCGGTACGAAGCCCCAGCCCGCGGCCCGCGCGAAACGGTAGGCAGCCACCTCGCGGCGGTAGAGGGCGCCATCGGGGAAATCCCACAAGGGAGCCTCGCCGCGATGGGGCTTGTAGATGCCCAGCACATCCCCCTCGGACGGGTGGCGGAGCACAACCAAGTAGACGTAATTGGAGGAATACCACACCGGCCGGCAGTCGGCGAAGTCGGCCTCGAGGAGCACCTGCTCCGCGGCATCGAAATCGCGCGGCTCCACGCTCTCAGCCTAGCAATCCTTCAGACGTCGATGGTCCCCCGCAGCACGGTGACGGCCGTTCCCGCGATTCGCACGAGCGTGGGCTCGCCGTCTCGGGCCTCGACTTCGACCTCTACGAGCCCGGGCCGCCCGATGAGGTGCCCTTGCTCCACGACGTACCGCGGCTCACGCACGAGGCCGTACTTCCAGAGGTACGCGGCCATCGCCCCGATGGCGCTCCCGGTAACCGGGTCCTCGGGCACCCCGGCACTGGCGGCGAAGTGGCGCGCGTGCGCCCGGTGGCCCGGCTCGAGCGCCTCGAGAGTGAAGACGTGCGTGCTGAAATAGTGGCCCACCTGCTCCAGGTCGCTCAGGTGCTGCCAGTCGGGTCGCAGCCGCCGCAGCACCTCCAGCGAACGCACCGGCACCATGGCCTGCGGCGTCCCGGTGCTCACCACCTGCACAGGCACGTCGGGAAGGATGTCCTCGGGCGCGATGCCGAGCGCCTGGGCGTAGACCGTGCGGTCGAGCCGTCGGCCGAACTCGGGCGGGTTCTGCGTCATCACAACGCGGACGGAACCGTCCTCACGGCGCTCGATGTCGACTGGGAGGACGCCGATGCTCAGCTCTTGCACGACCCGCGCGCGCCCGCCGCTCAGGTCAATACGGCCTTCCTCCGCCAGCGCGTGCATGGTGGCGATGGTGGGGTGCCCCGCAAGCGGAATCTCCTTCGTCGGCGTGAAGAAGCGCACGCGGAAATCGGCCCGCAGCGAAGGGAAGACGAAGGCGGTCTCGCTGAGATTGAGCTCGCGGGCGATGGCCTGCATCTGCCCATCGGTGAGGCCGTCCGCACGGGTAATCACGCCGCAGGGATTCCCCGTGAATGGTGTCCGCGTGAAGGCGTCGACGATCTTCACCTGGTAGGCCGGCATGACGTGAAGGATAGCGCGCGCTCCGGCCGTGCGCTGGCCTCAGTAGACGTCGAAGAGCAGGAAGCGTGGCCCGTCCTTGCAGCAGAGCTTCACCCCGCGCCGGGTGAAGATGGCGCAGCCGTAACACATGCCCCAGCCGCACGGCATCCGCTCCTCCATGAGGATCTCGGGGCGCATCCGCCGGCCGTTCCCCCGCAGCGCCGCTGCCAGTGCCGCGAACATGGGCGCCGGGCCGCAGGCATACAGCTTCGTCGCCCAATCGAGGTATGCGCCCACGTGTTCCGTGACGAGACCCCGGAGGCCGCCGCTTCCATCCTCGGTCACCGTCACGTATTCCACTTCCGGCGGCCAAGCGCTCGCGGCCAGCAGCCCGCGTGCCGTCCGAGCGCCCATCATGGCGACGACCTGGTGCCCACGTGTGACTGCCTCCTCGGCGAGGTCCACCAGCGGAGCGATGCCGACCCCGCCGCCCACGAGCAGGATGTTCGCTCGCTCCCGGGGGAGGCGGATGCCCCGCCCGAGGGGGCCGTACATGCGGACGCGCTCCCCGGGTTTCCGTGCCGCCAGCCAGGCTGTTCCTCGTCCGACTACCGTGTACAGGAGGGCGAAGCGGTCGCCATCGACCCGGTGGTACGAGAACGGCCGCGCGAAGAGTGGCTCGCAGGCGTCGCCGCCGCAGTGCACCATCACGAACTGCCCTGGCTCGCGGCGGCGCGCCAGCGCGTCCGAGGCGAACCAGGTGACGTAGGCGTTCTCGTATGCTTCTTCGGTCGCGAGGACGATGGCCTCGGCGATGTTCATCCTTCGAGGTACTCCGCAATTGACTTGATGTCGTACGTGGTCGGGCGTACGGCCGCCTCGATGGCCACCCGCGCCGTGTCGAGCGAGGTGAAGCAGGGGATGCGCCGTTCGGCAGCGGCCCGCCGGATGTGGAAGCCGTCCCGCAGCGAACCGGTGAACCGGCCTTCGGGCGTGTTGATGACGCACTGGACCGTGCCGTCCCGGATGACATCGACCACGTTCGGATGGTTGCCGGTGAGGACCTTCGTGACGACGGTGACCGGGAGCCCGAGCGCTGCGATCATCTGTCCCGTTCCCTCTGTGGCGTACAGCCGGAACCCGGCGTCGGCGAGCTTGTGGATGAGAGGTAGCGCGTCGGCCTTCGTGCGGTCGCTCAGGCTGAGCAAGACGGTGCTCCGCGGCTTCAGCGCCATGTCCGAAGCCACGAGCGCCTTGTAGAGCGCCGCCTCGAAGGTGCGGTCGACCCCCATCACCTCGCCAGTGCTCTTCATTTCCGGCCCGAGGTGCGTGTCGACGGCGGGCAGCTTCGACATGGAGAAGACAGGAGCTTTCACTGCCACCAAGTTTCGTTTCGGCCAGAGCCCGCCGACGTACCCGAGGTCGCGTAGCTTCCGCCCCAGCATCGCCCACACGCCAAGCTTCACCATGGGTACGCCTGTCACCTTCGAGAGGAAGGGCACGGTGCGGCTGGCCCGCGGGTTCACTTCGAGGACGTACACCTGCGGGGGCTCACCTGCGGCGCGGGGCATCACCACGTACTGGATATTCGTCAGCCCCACTGCTCCGAGGGCGAGCACGATGCGCTGTGTGTAGTCGATGATCGTCGCCTCTTCGTCCGGGTCGAGGTGCAGGGGAGGGTAGACCGCCATCGAGTCACCGGAATGGACCCCCGCCCGCTCGATGTGCTCCATGATGCCCGGGATGAGCACGGTCTCGCCGTCGGAGATTGCGTCAACCTCTACCTCGCGGCCTTCGAGGTACTTGTCGATGAGGATGGGCTTCCCCGGTGCTGCTTCTGCTGCCTGCGCGAGGAACGTCACCATCTCCGCCGGGCTCTGCACGATCTCCATCGCGCGGCCGCCGAGCACGTACGAGGGCCGCACCAGCACCGGGTAGCCGATGCGAGCCGCCACCTTCAGGCCGTCCTCGAGGTTGGTGACGGCCGATCCGGGCGGCTGGGGGATTCCCAGCTCCTGGAGGAAGCGCTCGAAGCGCTGCCGGTCCTCAGCGATGTCGATGGCCTCCGCGCTCGACCCGAGGATGGGAAGCCCCGCGCGCCGCAGCGGGCCTGCGAGGTTCACTGCCGTCTGGCCACCGAACTGCACGATCGACGGTAGCGGCTCGCCCTCGCCTGCCTCGTTCTCGAGGATGTCGCGCACCGCCTCTTCGTCCAGCGGCTCGAAGTAGAGGCGGTCGCTCGTATCGAAGTCCGTTGAGACCGTCTCCGGGTTCGAGTTCGCCATGACCGCCCGGAGGCCGGCCTCGCGCAGCGCCCAAGCCGCATGGACGCTAGCGTAATCGAACTCGATGCCTTGGCCGATGCGGATGGGCCCGCTGCCGATGACGAGTGCGCCGCGCCCATCCGCGGGCGGGGCTTCGTTCTCCTCCTCATACGTGCTGTAGAAGTAGGGCGTCGCCGCTTCGAACTCCGCTGCGCACGTATCCACCATCTTGTAGACCGGCCGGATGCCCCACTCGCGGCGCAGCTCCCGTACCTGCTCCGGCAGCCGGTCAGCCAGCTGGCCGATCATCTCGTCGGAAAAGCCCAGGCGCTTCGCCTCCCGCAGGAGCGATGGGTTGAGAGGCTCGGAGAGCAGGCGGCGCTCCATGTTCACGATGTTCCGCATCCGCTCGAGGAACCACGGGTCGATACCGGTGAGCCGGGCGAGGTCGATAGGCTCCGCACCCCGGCGCAACGCTGCCATCAGCGCCCAGATGCGCTCGTCCGTGGCTTCGAGCGGCAGTTCGGCCCCTTCACGCCATTCGGGCCGCTCCCAGAGCAAGGTGCGTCCGCCCACTTCCAGCCCGCGCACGGCCTTGTTCAGCGCCGCCTCGAAGCAGCGGTCGATGGCCATCACTTCGCCGGTGGCCTTCATCTGGGTGCCGAGTCGGCGGTCGCCCAGCGCGAACTTATCGAACGGCCAGCGGGGGATCTTCACCACGCAGTAGTCGAGCGCCGGTTCGAACGCCGCCGTCGTCTTCTGCGTCACAGCGTTCGGGATCTCGTCCAGACGTTTGCCGCAGGCGATCTTCGCTGCCACGCGAGCGATGGGGTAGCCAGTGGCCTTTGAGGCGAGCGCCGATGAGCGCGATACGCGCGGGTTCACCTCGATGACGTAGTACGGGAGTCCGCGGCTGGTGTCGCCGCTCCAGGGGCGGACGTCGGGCCGCGGGGCCAGTGCGAACTGCACGTTGCAGCCGCCCTCGATCCCCAAGGCGTCGATGATCCGCAAGGCAGAGCTGCGGAGCATCTGGTAGTCCTTGTCCGTCAGGGTTTGCGAGGGCGCCACCACGATGGAGTCGCCCGTGTGCACGCCCATGGGGTCGAGGTTCTCCATGTTGCAGATGGTGATGCAGTTGCCGGCACCGTCCCGCATCACCTCGTACTCGATCTCCTTCCACCCGAGGAGATTCCGCTCGATGAGCACCTGCGTGATCGGGCTCGCGGCCAACCCGCGCGACGCGATCTCCCGCAGTTCTTCCATCGTGTGCGCGATGCCGCCGCCCGTCCCGCCCAGGGTGTAAGCAGGGCGAACCACGACCGGCAGGCCGATACGCTCGGCTGCTGCCAGGCACTCCTCCACCGTGTGGCAGATTTCGCTCTCGAGGACAGGTTCCCCGATGCGCCGCAGGAGCTCGCGAAAGAGCTCTCGGTCTTCGGCGTACTGGATGGCCTCCAGCGGCGTGCCGAGGAGCCGCACACCGTACCGGTCGAGCACGCCGGCACGGTGGAGGTCGACGGCCAAGTTCAGGCCCGTTTGCCCGCCCAAGGTGGGGAGCAATCCTTCCGGCCGCTCGCGTGCGATGATGCGTTCGAGGCTCTCCACCGTGAGCGGCTCGATGTAGACGACGTCGGCGATCTCCGGGTCGGTCATGATGGTCGCCGGGTTCGAGTTCACGAGGATGCTGCGTACGCCTTCCTCGCGCATCGCCTTGCAGGCCTGGGTGCCGGCGTAATCGAATTCGGCGGCCTGGCCGATCACGATCGGCCCGGACCCGATGATGAGCACGCTCTCAGGCTTTTTCGGCATACCGACTCCTCGCAGGGGTGGGTAGGTTCAAGGTCCTCCGTTGTGCGTGGCCAGCGTTCAGCGGCGCCGGCGCTCCGCGCGGGTACGGGGTCTCGCCCGGCGCTGCCACTGAGCCCCTGCGGCCACGGCCGCCGCAGCGAGCGGGACCAGCGCCAGCAGCCATGGGTGCGCCGTGGTGAGGAAGAGCGCAGCTTCGAGGAGGCCGCCGGCGGTACCGGCTGCGAGCGGGAGCGCGGCGGTGGCCACGCTCACCGGCTCGGGTGAGATGAGCCCGCCCAGCAGGATGGCGAACCCTCCGCTGATGGCGAGTGCCGCTGCGAACAGCCGCGCGAGCGCCGGACCCGCGCCGCCGCCCACCAGGTCGCTCGAGACGACAGACGCGGTCCCCAGCGCCGCTGCGAGTGCGATGGCACAGGCGCCGAGAGCCACGGTGACATCCCGGAGTCCGAGCAACGCGCTGTCGCCCCGGCCTCGCGGCTCGGCGGCTCGCTGCGGTCGATTCATCGATCCCACCCTCGCCACGGGCACCTCACAGCGGGAGCTCGAATCGCATGTCGGGGTTCCGGAGGGGAACCATCGCCCCGATGGATGAGAGGAAGCTGAGCGCGGGTTCGTTCCCTTCGGGCAGCCGCCCGCGAATGCGCTTGTACCCTCGCTCGCGGGCGAACTCGAGCAACTCCTCGGCGAGGGCAGTGCCGATCCCCCGCCGCCGGAAGTCAGGCAGCACCCATACCCCCAGCAGCGCGGTGTTCGGTTCCACGGTGGAGTAATCGATGGCACCGAAGGCCACGGGGATGCTGCCCTCGTACGCCAGCAAGATGACGCCGTTTTCGCCCAGCCGGCTCAGCCAGGTGCGGGCCGTCTCGGCGTCGAACTCCGCGGGCAGGCCGATGTTCTCGTCTCTCCCCAGCCCGCGGACGATGCTTGCAATGGCCTCGGCGTCCGCTGCCGTTGCCCGTTCGATGCGGATCGTCCCGGTCATGGTGTGCCCTTCACCTCCGCCATCATCTGCACGAAGCGGTCGAACATCGGGGTGCTGTCGAGCGGCCCGGGGCATGCCTCGGCGTGGTACTGGATCGTCATCACCGGCTCAGTGTGCATGGCGAGCCCTTCGACCGTGCCGTCGTTCAGATTGATGTGGCTCACGTAGGCGGCGCCGCTGAGCCCTGCCGGATCCACGGCATAGCCGTGGTTCTGCGCGGTGATGGTGACGCGGCCGGTCACCAGGTCCTTCACGGGGTGGTTCCCGCCCCGATGTCCGAACGGCAGCTTGAACGTCGATGCCCCCAGCGCCCGCCCGATCACCTGATGCCCCAAGCAGATCCCGAAGAGTGGCACCCGCCCGATGAACGTCCGGGCTTCGGCGACGGCGGCCTCCAGGAGGTCCGGGTCACCCGGGCCCGGAGACCACACCACACCATCGGGCTTCCACGCCAGGACGTCCGCGGCCGATGTCGATGCAGGGAAGACACGAACGGCGCAGCCGCGGGACCGCAGTAGCCGCAGGATGTTCCGCTTCACGCCTCCGTCGACGACCGCCACCCGGTGGCGGAGCTCGGCGGGCGGCTCCCAATCGTACGGCGCATCGGCGGTGACGGTCGACACCCAATCGATACTGTCGTACGCGGGCAGTGAGCGGACGCGCGCCAGGGCCTCCTCGTAGGCCTCGTCGGTGGTCACCGTTCCGAGCATCACACCGTGGGCACGGATGCGGCGGGTGATGGCCCGCGTATCGACTTGGTCGATGGCCACCACGCCTCGACTCTCCAGCAGCTCGCGGAGCGTCCCTTGGGAGCGCGGGTGGCTCGCGTACTCCGCCAGCTCGCGGATGACCAGGGCACAGGGCTGGATGCGGGCCGACTCCTCCACGGCTGGGTCGATGCCGTAGTTCCCGATCATCGGGTAGGTGAGCACGAGGATTTGCCCCGCGTACGAGGGGTCGGTCAGCATCTCTTCGTACCCGGTCATCGAGGTGTTGAACACCACTTCGCCGTCCGCTCGTCCCCGTGCGCCGATGCTGCGCCCCGCGAATGCCGACCCGTCAGCCAGCACCAACAGCGCGTCCGCCATGGGTCGCTACCTCCTCCTTCCAGACGATGCCGCCCGCAACGACGGCCCGCACACGGCCGACGAGTTCTTCGCCGGTGAGCGGCGTGTTCTTCCCTTTCGATGCGAATGCCGCCGGGTCGACGCGCCACCGTGCAACCGGGTCGACCACGACGATGTCTGCCGGGGAGCCAGGCGCCAGGGTCCCAATGCCGGCCAGCCGGCGACCCAGCCCGAACGCCGCCACAGGGCCGACTGTGAGGGCGCGAACCACCGTTTCGAGCCGCAATTCTCCCCGCGCGATCTGGGTCCATAGCGTTCCGACCGCGGTTTCGAAGCAGGAAATCCCCGGGGCCGCCCGATCGAATTCGCACGCTTTGTCTTCCGCGGCGTGCGGCGCGTGGTCGGTGGCGATGGCGTCGATGACGCCGGCCTCCAGCCCCTCGATCAGTGCCCGCCGGTCGGCCTCGGTCCGAAGCGGCGGGTTGATGCGGGCATTGGTGTCGTACGTAGGCTCTGGGCCCTTCCCCCATACCGCCGCCTCCGTCAGGAAGAGATGGCTTGGCGTCACCTCCGCCGTCACCGGGATGCCCCTCGCCTTCGCCGCGGCGATGAGCTCGACGCCCCGCGCCGTGCTCACGTGGGCGATGTGCAGGTGTGCGCCCGTATCTTCCGCAAGGGCGATGTTCCGTGCGATGGCGCCCGCCTCGGCCGAGGCAGGCTGCCCACGCAAGCCAAGACGCTCTGAGAGCGCGCCCTCGTTCATCACGCCATCCTTGGAGAGCGCCGGGTCGTCGCAGTGCTCGCTGATGGGCAACCCGAGGTCCGCTGCCAGCGTCATCGCCCGCCGCATGAGGCGCGGATCGGCGACTGGGCTCCCGTCGTCGCTGAAGGCCACACACCCGGCCGCAGCGAGCTCGTACAGCTCCGCCAAAGCGCGCCCGTTCCGACCCTTCGTGATGCACCCGATGGGGAAGACCCGCACGCGCGCATCGCGGGCAATCCGCTCCAGCAAGTCCGCTGCCTGGGGCCCACTGTCGATCGGCGGCTCCGTGTTCGGCATTGCGCACACCGTCGTGAAGCCGCCTCGGAGTGCGGCCTCCGTCTCGCTGGCAATGGTGCCTTTCTGCTCGAATCCCGGCTCGCGCAGGTGGGCGTGCAAGTCGACGAAGCCCGGCAGCACGAGGCACCCCGCAGCGTCGATCACGACGTCGGCCGGAGCAGGCCCTGCCTCGTTGATGGCGACGATGCGCCCGTCGACCGCCACGAGGTCGCCGACGAGGTCGATCCCGCTCCCAGGGTCGAAGATGCGGCCGCCGCGAATCAGTACCGCTGTCATCGGGCCCGGGCCCCTGCAAGGAGATAGAGGATTGCCATGCGCACGGCGACACCGTTCGCGACCTGCTCTTCGACGGCCGAACGGAGGCCGTGGGCGACATCGGGCGAGATTTCGATGCCTTCGTTCATCGGCCCCGGGTGCATCACGAGCACGTCGCGGTGTGCCCTCGCCAGCCGCTCCGCGTTCACCTGGTACCGGCGCACATAATCGCGCAGCGAGGGAATGAGCGCGTCGTCCTGGCGTTCCTTCTGGAGCCGCAGGGCCATCACCACGTCGGCACCGGCGATGGCCGCGTCGAGGTCGGTCGTCCAGCGGAAGTTCGGCGTTCCCTCCAGGCTGCGGATGAGGTGGTGCGGCAGGAGGGTGGCCGGCCCACAGAACACCACTTCTGCCCCTTCGGCGAGGAGGAGCCAGAGGTTCGACCGGGCCACCCGGCTGTGGAGGATGTCCCCCACGATCACGACCTTTCGGCCAACGAGGGACCCCAGTCGCTTGCGCATCGTGTACAGGTCGAGGAGGGCCTGCGTGGGGTGGGCGTGCGTCCCGTCGCCGCCGTTGATGACGCTGGCGGCGGTGTTCCGCGCCGCCAGGGCGGGCGCCCCTGAGCTCGGATGCCGCATCACGAGGATGTCCACACCAATTGCCTCGAGAGTGCGCACGGTGTCGACAAGCGACTCGCCTTTCTCGACGCTGCTGCCGGCGGCCGTCAGGTTCACGACGTCGGCCCCGAGGGCTTTCGCCGCCACTTCGAAGCTGGCGCGCGTTCGGGTGCTCTGCTCGTAGAAGAGCGTCGCGACGGTCACGCCACGGAGCGCGGCCACCTTCGCAACTGGGCGCCGGCGGATTTCCGCCATCGCCTCGGCCGTGCTCAGGATGAGCTCCACCTCCTCGCGCCGCAGCACGTCGGTGTCGAGCAGATCCTTCCGCGTCCATCGCGGCTGGGGCGTGGCCGAAGGAGCCGCGGGCTGGGAAATCGTGCTACGGGCCAACGGGTACCTCCTGTTCGACCACGTACACGCCGTCCTCGCCATCGACCTCGGCCAGCCGCACCTCCACGCTCTCCCGTGGCGACGTCGGAACGTTCTTCCCTACGAAGTCCGGCCGAATGGGGAGCTCCCGATGGCCGCGGTCGACGAGCACGGCAAGGCGCACGCGCGCCGGCCGCCCGAAGTCCATCAGCGCGTCAAGGGCGGCCCGAACCGAACGCCCCGTATAAAGGACGTCGTCGACAAGCACGACCGTCTTCCCGTCGATTGGCACCGGGATGTCGCTCGGCTGAACGCTGGGAAGGTCGGGCCGGTGGGACAGGTCGTCCCGGTAGAGGGCGATGTCGAGCCGCCCCACGGGGACGCGGACGCCCTCGATCCGAGAGATGGCCTCGGCGAGCCGCAGCGCGAGCGGGTAGCCGCGGGTGAGCATGCCCACGAGGACGACGTCGCGCGCGCCGTCGGTGTTCTCGACGATTTCGTGCGCGAGACGGCGGACCGTGCGGCCCAGGGCTTCGGCATCTAGCAAGCGGCGCGCGGTCACGAAAAAACGCCTCCCCGGGAGGGGCAGGCGCACGCGTCGACACACACCACGCCGGTCATCCGGCAGCCTCCTCCCTTTCCGGCCTCGCGGGACCGGTTTAAAGGGTTGTGCCTCATGGTAGGACTAGGAGCGGCGGATGACAAGCCGAGGGCGCACAAGGGCACGGAGCCGTATAATCGGGCGCGATCCTCACGCTCCCGAGCCATAGGAGCGGTCCATGCCCAACGGGATCGGCCCCAGCGATGACCTTCGCGACGGCGACGTTCGGGAGCGCATCTTCGCCAGCGCCCTGCGCCACTTTTCGCAAAAGGGATACGCCGCGACCTCGCTTCGCGAGATCGCCGAGGACGCCCGCACCACGAAGCCGATGATCTACTACTACTTCGGTTCGAAGGAGGGCCTCTACGGACACATCGTTCGTGAGCTCCTCGAGGAGATGGAGGCGGCCATCCGCTCTTCCCTGCCCGACGACTCCTCCCCCGCCGAACAGGTGCTTCGATATTGCGAGCGGTACCTCGATTACTTTCTCCGCAACGAAGAGGTCATCGCGCTTGTGCTGCGGGAGGTGTTCGGCCTTGGCGGGACACCCCTCTTTGCCTTCTCACAGGCGCTCGGCGAGCGCGTCCGCAAGCCGTTGGACGAAATCCTTGCCCGAGGGATGGCGCTCGGCGTCTTCCCGGATGATGATGTCGCCGACCTGGCCACGGCCATCACGGGCATCCTGAACATGTTCATCCTGGCGCACGTCTTCGGCGGCGCCCCCATCGACCGCGAGACGCCGCTCCGCCAGGTGGCGGTGTTCATCCGCGGCCTCCAGGCGTCCACCCGGTAGCGGAACACGGTCCGTCGCGGTGGATCCCCTGTGCTGGCGGTCATCGACAGCCGTTTCCTTACGGTAGGAGGGCGTCGTGCCGAAGCTGGTCGACTACTACGCCATCCTGGCCGTTCCTCCCGATGCCGACCTCATCGGCATCGAGAATGCGTACGCGCGCATCTCGAGCGAACTCGTTGCAGCCATGGAGCACGACGAGACGGCCGCCGTTGCGCTCCAACGGGTGAACGAGGCGTACGCAGTGCTCTCGAATCCCGAAACGCGGCGCGTATACGACCAGGCGTTCTTCGCGGCCGAGATCGCCGCCGAGCAGCGCCGCATCGCTGCCGAGCTCCGCCGCCAGCGCATCGTCCAAGGCCTGCTCGCCGGCGTCGTCGTTGCCATCGTCGTCGTGCAGTCGGCAGCGCTGGCCGCCCTCAACTGGGACAGGGTAGCGCCGGTACTCAGGGCCATCTTCGGGCCCATCGTCCCCGACATCGCCGGCTGAGCGTCGTCAGGCCTCGCGCACGGCGAACGGCGTGATGGTCTCCGTCATGCTGACCTGGCTGTCGAGCCGCTTCTGCAGCCCGCTCATGAGCCCCAGCACGCGGAAGATGAGCACCACGTCGCCGGGAACGCGGGTCACGGGGTTCTCGTGCAGGATGCGCGAAAGCCGCTCGTTGACTTCCGGCATGACGTCGGCGTCGACGTAGGGACGCCCATCGGGCCCCGTCACCTCGAAGAAGGACCGTCCAAGCGCGACGAGCGTCGCGGGGTCGTCGTGCTTCGTTTCGAAGCCGAGCGCTCGGAATGCCTCCACCATCCGCTCATCGTCCCCTTGCAGGATTGCGAGGGTGAGACGGGCGTAGTTGCGCCGGAAGGCATCCGGCAGCTGCTTCGTCATCCCGAAATCAAGGAACACCACCACCGGCCCCGGCTGCACGAGGAGATTCCCGGGGTGCGGGTCGGCGTGGAAGAACCCATGCACGAGAATCTGCTCGCAGTACGCTTCCGTCATGATCAGCGCGACGGCGTTCGGGTCGATCCCGGCGGCGACGAGCGCTGCCGTGTCGGAGATCTTGATGCCGTCGATGTATTCGAGCGTGATCACCCGGCGGCTGGTGAGCTGCCAGTACACCTTCGGCACGCGGATGTCGCGCCGGTGGGCATGGATGGCGGCGATCCGTTCCGCGCTCCGGCCCTCCTCCACGAAATCGAGTTCTCGGGGAACGTACCGCGCCATCTCGTCGAGCACGACGCGAAAGTCGAAGTTCGGCTCCAAACGGGCCAGGATTCGGACCAGCAGGCGGAGGTTCTGGAGGTCGGTGGCGACGACGCGTGCGATGCCGGGGTACTGCACCTTCACAGCTACCCGCTCGCCGTCGTGCGTGATGGCGCGGTGGACCTGCGCGAGCGACGCCGAGGCTATCGGGCGCTCCTCGAACGAGGCGAACAGCTCCTCGGGCTCGCCGCCGAGCTCCTCCCGGATCACCGCCCGAATCTCCTCGAAGGGCCGCGGGGGCACTTGGTCTTGCAGCCGACTGAGGACCGCGATGTATTCGGGCGGGGCGACATCGGCGCGACTGCTCACGAACTGGCACGTCTTGATGAGGAGACCCTCAAGCGAGACCGCCAACCGGTACATCCGCTCAGCGGCTCGGCGGTGCTGCTGTGCGTAGCGCGCCGCACGCTCCTCGGGCGAGAGCCGGCGGTTGCGTTGAATCCGCTTGTAGCCCAGGTAAATGATGACGAAGTTCCACGCGACTCGCACGAACCGGCCCAGCCGGCGCGGCAGCGGGAGGGGTCGGAAATCCGCCTGGTCGCGTGCCCCCATGTCGAACACTGTACCAAGGATTCGTGGGCCGGCTCGTTGGCAGGTCCACCGACGCAAAAGGAAGGGCAAGGCGAACGGCCTTGCCCCTCCTTCTTCTCGGCTGCAGCGCGGGCTCAGATGTCCTTCCAGTAGAACGGGAGCACCTCCGCTGCACCGCCGTACCCGATGGTCGCGTACTCCACGCCGTTCCGAACCCACGGCTGGTAGGCGGTCCAGGTGGTGCCGGCTCCCGCCTGGTTGGGCACGTAGTACATCTGGACGCCGTTGATCTTCTGCGCCTCGTGGAAGAGGGCGCGGCGCTCCTCCTCGTCGATGGTCGCCTGCTGCTTGAGGGCGATCTCCTTCAACTGCGGGTCGTTCACCTTCCCGTGGTTCAGGGGGTCATCGGTGAAGAAGCGGATGAGGTACGACCCGCCTTCGGGGAACGGGGTTTCGTAGCCGAAGGCGATGCCGTCGAAGTTCCCGACGAACGTCTGGGTGATGTAGACGGAGGAGTAGTCTTGGACCTCGGTCTGGACGTTGATGCCTGCCTGGGCCAGGTATGCCTGGGTGACCTCGGCGATGTTGTTGAAGGTCGAGCCGTAGCGGTTGGCGGTGTACTGGTACTTGATGGGCTCGCCCTTGTAGCCGACAGCTTCGAGGAGCTTCTTCGCTTCGGCGACGTTGTACTCGAAGTAGGCGCGTCCTTCGCCCATGTCGGGCGACTTCGGGTCGAGCCACCAGCGCGTGAACCCTGCCGGGATGATGTTGTTCCAGGGCGAGGCGACGTCGAACCCTGCGTCGCGGAGCTTCTTCACGTTGTAGCCGATGTCCGTGAGCGCGTCGCGGTCGAGCGCCATGGAGACGGCGCGGCGGAAGCGCGGGTCGCGCCAGAAGGTGTTCGGCTTCGGATCGAAGTAGATGAAGCTCAGGAGCTGGGGCACGATCCCGATGAGCTGGAGGTCCTTCACCTGGTCCCGCGCCTGGGCGAGGTCGTTCGGGTTGATGTCGACCACGTCGAGGTTCCCGGCCAGGAACTGGGCCAGTCGCGTCGCGTACTCGGGGATGATGGCGAGCTTCACCCCAGCGATGAGCGGGAACCCTTCAAAGTGCCAGCTGGGGTTGGAATCGAACGTCATCGCCTGCGAGGCCACGTACTCCTTGAGGATGAACGGCCCCGAGCCGATGGCTTTCTCGGCTGGGTTGAAGCCTCCCTCGGCTTCTTTCGGCATGATCCAGAAGAGGTTGGCGTCGGCGAGGACGTCGAGGAAGGCAGCGTTGGGGCGCTTCAGGGTGAACTTCACGGTGGTGGCGTCGGGGAACTCCACCTTGTCGACGAAGGCCACTTGGGAGCGGTTGGGGGTCGTTTCGGCGGTCATGCGCCCCCAGGAGAACTTGACGTCCTCGATGGTGACGTTGCGGCCGTTGACGGGGGCGACGTTGTGGAACTTGGCGTTCGGCTTCAGTTTGATGACCCATTCGGAGCCGTCGGCATTCGGCTCTGCGCTCTCGGCGAGGTCGGGTGTGGGCCGGTTCTCGCCGTAGGCGATGCCGGGGCCCGCCTCGTACATGAAGAGGCGGCTGTAGACGTAGGCGGCGAAGCCCTTGGTGAGGAAGCTCAGGTTGCCGTAGGGGTCGATGGTCGGCGGGTCCCCCGTGCTCGCGACGTTGAGGATGCCTCCGCGCTTGGCGTTGGCGAAGGGGTCGACGGGGGTGGGCGTCGGCGTTGGGCCGGCGGCCGTTGGGCTCGCGGGAGCGGCCGTTGGGGTTGCTCCCTCCTCGTCATCGCCGCAGCCGACGAGCGCCAGACCTGCGGCGCCGGCGGTGGCTGCGGCGGCCCCGCCGAGGAAGCGCCGCCGGCTGGCGCGTGCCCGCCAGTATCGCTGCCAATACTCACTGGTCGTCACGGTGTTCCCTCCTTCCTCGATTACGAGTCTGCTTCCCCTGCCCTCGGGGGCGGTTGACGGCGGCACTATAGGCGCTGTCGATACCGAATACAAGTCCCCTCTGGCGAAGCGACTCGCTCGTCGATGGATACGACGGAAACACATCAGCGGATTGCTCGATACATCGTGAAACATGTCACGAACGCTCACGGCGGGAGGGCGGAAACGAACGCGGCCGCCCGGTGCGGACGGCCGCGTCCCGCTCGTCGGCTGTGGTGTCCGGCGCGCGTTCAGCGCGAGCCGCGAAGCCTCGGGTCGAGGACGTCGCGCAGTGCGTCGCCGAACATGTTGAAGGCGAAGACGGCGAAGAAGATGGCCAACCCCGGGAAGATCGCCAGGTGCGGTGCGCGGATCATCTGTTCCCGGGCCTCGTTCAGCATCCGACCCCAGCTCGCCGTCGGCGGCTGCACGCCGTACCCGAGGAACGAGAGCGACGACTCGATGAGGATCGCTCCGCCAACCTGAATCGACGCACCCACCAAGACCACCGCCACCACGTTCGGCAGGATGTGCCGGAAAACGATGCGCAGGTCACCCGCGCCGATGACGCGCGCCGCTTCGACGTACTGGAACTGCTTCGTCGCGATCGCGGCGCCCCGTACCACGCGCGAAAGTCCGAAGGAGATCAACACGCCCAGCGCCAGGATGAGCCGCAGCAGCACCGGGAGGTCGAGGAGGGTCTGGATGACGAGGATGATGAACACCAACCCGGGCAGCGCGATGGCGATGTCTACCAGGCGCTGCGCCAGCATGTCGAACCAGCCCCCGAAGTACCCCGAGATCACCCCGATGAGCGTGGCCAGCGTGGCGCTCAGCGCCACGACGCCGAAGCCGATGATGATCGACGTCCGCGCTCCGTAGACGATGCGCGAGTACACGTCCCGCCCGAATTGGTCGGTGCCGAACCAATGCGCCGCCGACGGCCCCTGGTACCGGTCCAGGGGTGCGATAGCGTTCGGGTCGTGCGTGGCGAAAACGCCCGGGAAAGCAGCGAACGTGAGCAGCAGCACGATTACGACTGCCCCGAAGGTGCCGAGCGGCTTGTGAACGACAAACGTGCGAAGCGCCCGCCAGAGGCGCGTCGCGAAGGGCGCTTCGGGACGGAGCGCGTACTGTTCGAGAATTGCGGCCGCCTGTTGCTCTGCCATCTCACGAATACCTGATGCGAGGGTCGATGATCGCGTACGTCATGTCCACGACGAGATTCGAGAACACGACGACGAGGGCCACGACGAGCACGATCGCCTGGATCACCGGGTAGTCGAGCTGGTTGATCGCCGACACGTAGTATCGGCCCATCCCCGGGATGGAGTAGACGGACTCGATGATGACCGTGCCTCCCACCACCACCGGCACCTGGAGCCCGATGACCGTGACCACGGGGATGAGGGCATTCCGCAGCGCGTGCCGGACGATGATCACCCGCTCGCGCAGCCCCTTCGCCCACGCGGTACGGATGTAGTCCTGGCGCAGCACTTCCAGCATCGCCGAGCGTGTGTACCGCATCACGCTCCCGGAGAGCGCACCGCCGAGGATGAACGCCGGCATGGCGAGCATCTTCAGGTTGCCGATGGGGTTGTCCGTGAAGTGAATGTACTCCCGGGGAGGTACGCCCCAGGTGAAGTACCGCGACGCGAGCGTGATCAGCACGATGGCGATCCAGAAATTCGGGGCCGCCAGCAGCGCGATGGCGAAGCTGCGGCCAGCGTAATCGGTGAGCGTGTCCTGCCGGATGGCGGAGATGATGCCCACGGGAATGGCGATGGAAACGGACACGATCAGCGCAAGGACACCGAGCTCGAACGTCACCGGAAGTCGGTGCTGCAGTTCGGAGATGACGGTCCGATTGCTGATGATCGACCGCCCGAGGTTGCCTTGCAGGATGTCACTCATCCAGAGCGCGTACTGCTTCGGGATGTTCTGGTCGAGGCTGTACTGCTTCAGGATTGCCTTCTTCGCCTCCGGGTCCGCTGCGCCGTAGTCACCGGAGATGAGCGTGACGACGTCGCCCGGGACGAGGCGCACCATGAGGAACACGACGAAGCTGATGCCGAGCAGTGTAGGCACCATCAAGAGGAGCCGCCGCAGCAGGTACCGTTGCATACCTCCTCCTCGCAACCCCCTCGAAGAACGATTGGAGGGGCAGACGCGAGTCCGCCCCTCCAATCGCCACCGGCAATTATGCCCGATCCAGCCAGATGAAGGGCACCGTCTCCGTGGGGTCGCCGTAGCCGGGCGTGTTGTAGAGCGTGAACTCGACGGCGTTCTTCACCCACGGCTGGATACCCGTCCAGGTGGTGCCGGCTCCCGCCTGGTTGGGCACATAGTACATCTGGACGCCGTTGATCTTCTGCGCCTCGTGGAAGAGGGCGCGGCGCTCCTCCTCGTCGATGGTCGCCTGCTGCTTGAGGGCGATCTCCTTCAACTGCGGGTCGTTCACCTTCCCGTGGTTCAGGGGGTCATCGGTGAAGAAGCGGATGAGGTACGACCCGCCTTCGGGGAACGGGGTTTCGTAGCCGAAGGCGATGCCGTCGAAGTTCCCGACGAACGTCTGGGTGATGTAGACGGAGGAGTAGTCTTGGACCTCGGTCTGGACGTTGATGCCTGCCTGGGCCAGGTATGCCTGGGTGACCTCGGCGATGTTGTTGAAGGTCGAGCCGTAGCGGTTGGCGGTGTACTGGTACTTGATGGGCTCGCCCTTGTAGCCGACAGCTTCGAGGAGCTTCTTCGCTTCGGCGACGTTGTACTCGAAGTAGGCGCGTCCTTCGCCCATGTCGGGCGACTTCGGGTCGAGCCACCAGCGCGTGAACCCTGCCGGGATGATGTTGTTCCAGGGCGAGGCGACGTCGAACCCTGCGTCGCGGAGCTTCTTCACGTTGTAGCCGATGTCCGTGAGCGCGTCGCGGTCGAGCGCCATGGAGACGGCGCGGCGGAAGCGCGGGTCGCGCCAGAAGGTGTTCGGCTTCGGATCGAAGTAGATGAAGCTCAGGAGCTGGGGCACGATCCCGATGAGCTGGAGGTCCTTCACCTGGTCCCGCGCCTGGGCGAGGTCGTTCGGGTTGATGTCGACCACGTCGAGGTTCCCGGCCAGGAACTGGGCCAGTCGCGTCGCGTACTCGGGGATGATGGCGAGCTTCACCCCAGCGATGAGCGGGAACCCTTCAAAGTGCCAGCTGGGGTTGGAATCGAACGTCATCGCCTGCGAGGCCACGTACTCCTTGAGGATGAACGGCCCCGAGCCGATGGCTTTCTCGGCTGGGTTGAAGCCTCCCTCGGCTTCTTTCGGCATGATCCAGAAGAGGTTGGCGTCGGCGAGGACGTCGAGGAAGGCAGCGTTGGGGCGCTTCAGGGTGAACTTCACGGTGGTGGCGTCGGGGAACTCCACCTTGTCGACGAAGGCCACTTGGGAGCGGTTGGGGGTCGTTTCGGCGGTCATGCGCCCCCAGGAGAACTTGACGTCCTCGATGGTGACGTTGCGGCCGTTGACGGGGGCGACGTTGTGGAACTTGGCGTTCGGCTTCAGTTTGATGACCCATTCGGAGCCGTCGGCATTCGGCTCTGCGCTCTCGGCGAGGTCGGGTGTGGGCCGGTTCTCGCCGTAGGCGATGCCGGGGCCCGCCTCGTACATGAAGAGGCGGCTGTAGACGTAGGCGGCGAAGCCCTTGGTGAGGAAGCTCAGGTTGCCGTAGGGGTCGATGGTCGGCGGGTCCCCCGTGCTCGCGACGTTGAGGATGCCTCCGCGCTTGGCGTTGGCGAAGGGGTCGACGGGGGTGGGCGTCGGCGTTGGGCCGGCGGCCGTTGGGCTCGCGGGAGCGGCCGTTGGGGTTGCTCCCTCCTCGTCGTCGCCGCAGCCGACGAGCGCCAGGCCTGCGGCGCCGGCGGTGGCTGCGGCGGCCCCGCCGAGGAAGCGCCGCCGCGTCGCGCGATGTTTCCAGTACCGGGCCCAGTATTCGCTCATGTGGTGTGCTCTCCTCCTTGCTGCTGGTTCGAGCGCGTCTGCACGGCGTCCCGCACTATAGGCAGCGTCGATGCCGAGGTCAACCGGCATTCGACCCGCCCCAGAGCTCGCTGTGCAGCTGCCTCGATCTACGGCTCGGGGCGCCGCTCGGATCTCCCCGCGATGCGGTTCCGATCTCCGTTCGGTGCATTTCGTTGCGATTGACGCGCCGTGGGCGCGGCGGCCACAATCCGCCCGATGCTCGCCCGGGTGTACAGCTGTGCTCTCGTCGGCCTCGACGGTGAACTCGTGGAAGTCGAAGTCGACGTCGTCCGCGCCGAAAACCCCACCGCCATCATCGTGGGGCTCCCCGATACCGCCGTGCAGGAGGCGCGCGAGCGAGTTCGGGCGGCCATCCGCAACAGCGGGCTCTCCTGGCCCTTCAACCGTCGTATCCTCGTCAATCTCGCCCCCGCGGACCTTCGCAAGGAGGGTCCCGCCTACGACCTGGCCATCGCGGTGGGCATCCTCGCCGCGAGCGGCCAGTTCGAGGCCGACGTTACAGACGCGGTGTTCGTGGGTGAACTCAGCCTTGAAGGCGCCGTCCGGCCCGTGCACGGCGTCCTCCCGATGGTGTCCCTCGCGCGGCAGCGGGGACTTCGGCGGGCCTTCGTTCCGGCACCGAACGCCGCTGAAGCGGCGCTGGTCGACGGCATCAAGGCATACCCTGTGGAGAGCCTCGCCCAGCTCGCCGGTCACCTGGCCGGCGCTGCGCCGATCGCACCCCAGCGCAGAACGCATGTGGCTGCGGCGCCGTTGTACGAAGGGACCGACTTCGCCGACGTGGTGGGTCAGGAGCAAGCGAAGCGGGCGCTCGAGATCGCCGCTGCCGGCGGCCACAACATCGTTATGCGCGGGCCGCCCGGCGCCGGGAAGACGCTCCTCGCCCGCGCGCTCCCGTCCATCCTCCCGCCGATGAACGGCGACGAAGCGCTGGAGGTGACGCGGATCTACAGCGTGGCCGGCCTCCTCCCGCCGGGAGCGGGACTCGTCACGGTGCGTCCCTTCCGTGCCCCGCACCACACCATCTCCCACGCCGGGCTCGTGGGGGGCGGGACCATCCCCAGGCCTGGCGAGGTCACCCTCAGCCATCGCGGCGTGTTGTTCCTCGACGAGCTGCCGGAATTCTCGCCCCAGGTGCTCGAAGTCCTGCGCCAGCCCCTCGAGGACCGAGTCGTCACCATCAGCCGGGCACGGTTATCGGCCACGTTCCCGGCGAACTTCATGCTCGTTGCAGCGATGAACCCGTGTCCGTGCGGGCACCGCGGCGACCCTGCCCGCGAGTGCCGCTGCCCGGCGCAGCTCGTGGCCCGCTACCAGCGACGCATCTCGGGTCCCTTGCTCGATCGCATCGACGTCTTCATCGACGTGCCCCGCGTCGACTACCAGAAACTGGTGGCTGCGGCGCGAGGGGAGCGCTCGTCTGCCGTCGCGAGCCGTGTAGCCCGTGCCCGCGAACGCCAGCGCCGCCGGTTCCAAGAGGCCGGCACAGGGATCGTGCTCAACGCCGAGATGGGGCCGGCGCAGGTGCGGAGCTTCGTGCAGGAGCGGCTCACGCCCGAAGCTTCGGCCGTGTTGAGCCGGGCTGTCGAGCGGCTCGAACTCTCGGCCCGCGCCTTCCATCGCGTGCTCAAGCTCTCGCGGACCATCGCCGACCTCGCGGAGTCGGACACCATCGAAGCGCACCACGTCGCCGAGGCTGTCCAATACCGTTCTCGCGGCGAATGACCCTGCCGCCGCCCGTGCGGAAACGCAGGCGCCGGGCTACCATGGTGGACGGGTGCCCCCGTAGCTCAGCGGATAGAGCACTGGCCTCCGGAGCCAGGAGCGCAGGTTCGAGTCCTGCCGGGGGTACCAGCGCCGTCGTGGTGTGGTTGACGGCAAGTTGTCGTCTAGTTGACAGATCGTAGCGGCCGGACCCGCGATCGCGACAACACTTGTCGCGAATGGTTGGTATAGTTCCGCCCATGGGCGCGGGGACGCGCTGCCTCGAGTTCCTGTCGCTGTGTTCTGCGGTCCTCATCATCGCCGCCTCGGGCTGCGGAGGCGGTGCCGCCGACCCCACCGGCAGCACCGAGCGGACGCCGGCGGCGGACGTCTCCACCGCCGAACGCGCGTACCGCTGTGAGGTGCGGCCGCGGCGCTTCGACGTCGTCCTCCAGGACGATCCCGGACAGGCGGCGTGGGCTCTCCGCTACCTCGAGGATGCCCTGCGCACGCTCGTGGGGCCGGGTGACAAGCTCTCCGTCGTCTCCGCGTCTGGGCGCATCCTTCTGCCGACGACAGCTCTCCCAGGCGCCCCTTCAGACGACTGCATGCCCGACGCAGCCAGTGTGGCGTGCAATGAGCTGGGAAGGGGGCAAGAGTGCCAGCGCTCCCGGGAGGAACGCGACAACGCAGCCCGGGCGGCTCAGGCGGCCATGGATGCGGCCGCTCGCGCATTCGACGAGGCTTGGCAAATCGTCGTCGATGCCGCGGGCCAGAGCGGGCGTTCGTCGTCGTGGAGCCCCGAGGCCGGCTGCGGAACCTCGAGCGGATGGCCCCGTGACCAGCTCCAAAACTTCGTGCAGGCCCGCGTTCGCGACGGCGGAGACTGGGTGATCATCCTCCATGCGTGTCAGACGGGCGATCCTGCCCAGTTGCCGGATCAGCCGCGCCTCGGCTCTGGGTCGCTCGAGGGCGCCCACCTCGTCATCTTCGGTCTCCTATCGCGGGTCGATGCGGCGAAGGCGTGGTTCGATGGCACCGGGTACCGCAGCATCGCCGTGCTCGGCCCCACCGAAGCCAACGAAGTCGACGACGCCGTGATGCAGGCACTCGTTCCTACACCGACGCCTGCTCGTTGAGCTGCGAGCTTCTGCCGAAGGAGGATTTCATGCCGTTCCTCTCCGCCGCTTCCGTACTCAACCAAATCATCCTCGTTGGACTCCTCGGTGCCTTGGCTGCCGTCGTGGTAGTGGGCGTGTGGATGCTCGTGCTGACGCCGCTGCTGCCCATCACCCGCTGGCTCCGCGACGCCAGCGCACGGGGACTCCGGCGCGCGGCCGCAGTCCAAGACCGGCTCTGGCGCCGCGTGGGAGACGCTGAGCCGGCGAGGCTGGCCACGGCGATGCGGCAGGCGGCCAGCCAGCGGTCCGGAGCCGCTGCGGACCGCAGCATCCTCGATGAGCTCGTCGACCTGGCGGTGCTCGCCGTGACGCTCTTCGCGGGTTTCTTGCTCATCGCGGTCGCGGTCACCACTGTGGGCCTCCACGACGTGCTCATGACGACGGCCAACACCTTGCTCAGCTTCGCCCTCGGGCCAGCCCTCGTCGTGGCCGCTGCGTACCCCTTCTTCGTGCTCCACAACCGCGAAGAAGAGCTGCGCACCTCGAACTTCCGCAAGATCGTGGCGCAGGCGACGCTCGTCGTCGCCCTCGCGGCGCTCGCCTTGTTTGCCTTGGTGAAGTCGGCCGACTACCTGCGACAGAACGCGAACGACGAATGGCTCAACCTCGTCGAGATCATGGTCTACGTGCCGCTGCCCTTCTTTTGGATATCGGCAGCGCTGGCAGTCGCTGGTGCAGCTGCGCTTGCGGACCGAGGGTTTTATGCACTCGTGCGGACCGTGCTCTACCTCCTCGGCGCGACGTTGGCGCTCCTCGTGTTCGCGATTCGCGCCGTCATCTGGCTGGCCGTTGGGGTGCCAATCCTGGCGCTCGCAATCATCTACGTCGTGGCGCAACTCCTCGCGCTCCTTCCCGAAGCCCTCGTGAACTGGGTCAGTCGCGTCTGGAGGGCCCGGCGTGAGGCTGGCGGGCCCGGCGAGCCGGAGCGGGAGCCGGTGGTCCCGGGTCCGGCTGCGGGCTTCGACGAAGGACGGCATGTCGGCGGCATGTGGGAGCCCGAAGCAACACCCGCAGCGGCGGCCCGGTAGGGGCCCAGGAGGCTGCGGCCTGTCGGCAGGGCGAGCGGGCGCGGTATGCTACCCGCGCAGGTCGGCCTGGAGGTGAACCCGTGTCGGAGACCAGCTTCGAGCCCGTCCGCGAACTCCGGCGGCCCGTGCAGGAGGGGCTCCGCACCCTCTTGCTGGCCGCCGACGCCGTCCTCGCCGATGACCCTCGGGAGGCGCGTGAGGCGCTCGCCGCCGCGATGCACTACCTCGAACGCGATCTCTTCCCCCACCTGGTTGCCGAGGAGTGGGTGCTCTTCACCGCCGTCGATGGCGCCTTCGGTCAGGTAGGGACCGCTCACGTGATGGCAGCGTTCCACGACCAGCTGCGTGCCATGGCCATGGACCTCAAGCGAGTGGCCGATGCGGTAGCGGCTGCGGAATCGCACGTCTCCTTCCGCCGCTACCTCCTGCCGCTGCTCTACAGCCTCTACGGCGCGGCACGAGCACACTTCGCCGCAGAGGATGACTCGTATCTCACCTTCCTCGAATCGAAGCTGGCTCAGCCCCAGGTGGAGGTCATCGTCGAGAACCTGGAGCGCGTCGCCGAAGAAGCGAGGACGGCGGCCGCGCCGCGGTCGCCGTCCCCCGCTTGAAGCTCGCCGTGTCTGGTGGGCTCAGCCGCGCGGCAGGCCGAGCCCGCGCGTGGCGATGATGTTCCGCTGGATCTCGCTGGTCCCGCCGGCGATCGTCGCCGCCACGGACATCATGTACCCCATCGATGCCCGGTTGCGGATGTTGCCGTACATCCCGAACAAGTGCATCGACAGGTTTGCGATGCGCTGCTGGAGTTCGCTCGTGAAGAGCTTGCACATGCTCGCCTCGTAGTTCGGGATGAGGCCTCGCGCCTGCAGGCTGACCACCCGATAGCTCAGCATTCGGGCCACCTCGGCCTCAATCCAGCGGTCGGCGAACTCGTAGCGCAGCACGGGGCTCCGGTCGAACGAGGCATCCTTGCCCTCCTTCGCCCGCTGGATGAGGCTTTCGAGGTTCTTCCGGATGCCGATGGCGCTCCCGATGGAGCTCCGCTCGAAGTCTAGCGTGGTGGTGCCCACGTACCAGCCGCGGTTCTCCTCGCCCACCCGGTTCTTCACCGGCACGCGCACGTCCTCGAAGAAGACTTCGTTGAACGTCTGCGTTCCTGCCAGGGTCGTGAGGGGACGCACCGTGATGCCGGGCGTCTTCATATCCACCAGCAAGTAGGTGATGCCGCGATGCTTCGGTGCGTCCGGGTCCGTACGCACGAGCATGTACATCCAGTCGGCGAACTGGGCACCCGTCGTCCAGATCTTCTGCCCGTTGATCACGTACTCGTCGCCGTCGCGGACGGCGCGAGTCTGCAGCGAAGCGAGGTCGCTCCCGGCGCCCGGTTCGCTGTAGCCCTGGCACCAGATGACCTCACCCTTCAGGATGCGGGGAAGGTGCTCGGCCTTCTGCTCCTCGGTGCCGTGCACGATGAGCGTGGGGCCCACCATGGTGACGCCGAAGCCGCCCACGTTGGCCGGCAGGCCCGCCTCGGCGAACTCCTCGTTCATGATGAACTGCTCGATGACCCCGAGGCCGGCGCCCCCGTACTCCTTCGGCCAAGCAGGCGCAATCCAACCCTTTTGAGCAAGCTTGTCCCGCCACGCTTTGATGGCGCCCAGGCGCGAGAAGAACGCCCCCTCGCCCAGTTCCCCGCTCCCCAAGAGCTCCTTCGGCGCCTCCTTCTCGATGAATTCCCGGACTTCGCGGCGCCACGCCGCTTCGCGCTCGCTGTCGGCAAAGGTCACCATCTCGTTTCTGGCCTCCGTGAAGTCGAACCACTCTCGGTTTCGCCCCCTCATTCTCGCCCGCGGAGGGCGGCCCTGGCAAGCCGCCGAACGGCCGCCAAGGGCCCGCCGTTGCTATCGGCGGCGTCAATCCCGGATTCGCAGAGATCTATCGTGAGCCCCTTCACGAACACCATTTCGCTTGGTACGCTACACCTGTCCCTCTGTGGAGGCGGTGTGACAGCGTCGTGACTGTCCCTCCCTGAACTGCTCTGCTCACTGTCGCCCTCGCAGCTGTCACACCCGGTGTCGGCCCCTCCCGAGCGGGAGGGGCCGACGGCTCTCTGCGCGCTGCTATGATGGCGGAGTGGGCACGGGCCCTGCTGCCGCCAAACCCGCTTGGCTCGCACGCCTCGATGAGCTGCGCGAGGACGTCTTCCCATGGGCCCGGGAGGTGGTCCCGGGGCTCTACCAAGTGCGCACCCGCGGTTCGCGGGCGTACCTCGTCGTCGACGAGCGCGTGACGATCATCGACACCGGGAGTCCTGGCTCTGGGCGGCGCATCCTCGAGGCCCTACGCGAGCTCGGGCGGTCGGCCGAGGACGTCGACACTATCGTCATCACCCACTACCACATCGACCACGTGGGCGGGCTCCCGGAACTTCAGCGCCACCTTCCTGCGCGGACGGCAGTCCACGCCGTCGAGGCGCCGTTCATCATCTCGGACGATCCGCTGCCGAACCCCTTCCAGCACCCGCTCCTGGCCCGCCTCACCGAACCGTTCCTACTCCGGCAGGACCCCGGGGCGGCGCGCGTCGACCTCATCCTCCGCGACGGCGACGAGCTTCCCGGTCTCGGCGGCATGCGCATCGTCCACGCTCCCGGGCACACGGCGGGCAGCATCTCCGTCCACTTCCCCGAGCGGGGCGTCCTCCTCGTGGGCGACGCCATGCAGTACCGCTTCGGGCGGCTCATGCTTCCCAACCGCCTCTTCACTCAGGACATGCGCCAGGCGGCCGAGTCCATCCGGAAGCTCGCCGAACTGGACTTCGACACCCTCTGTTTCAGCCATTTCCGACCCATCCTCCGCGATGCAGACAAGCGAGTCCGCGAATTCGCCCGTTCGCTCGCCGTTCCTGCCCCCTGAGGGCACGGCGACGCTCCCGGCGCTGCTCGAAGCCAGCGTGGCGCGGGTCCCCGAGCGTCTGGCGCTCCAGTTCCGTGCCGGCGTCACGATCGACCGCTGGACCTACCGCCGCCTCGCGGAGCGGGCCCGCGCCTACGCGGCGTTCTTCGCGGGGCATGGGGTCGCCAAGGGCGACCGCGTGCTCATCTGGGCGGCGAACCATCCCGAATGGGTCGCTGCGATGTTCGGCACCTTCCTCATTGGAGGGGTGCTCGTCCCGCTCGACGTGCGCTCCAGCTTGGAATTCGCGGACCGCGTCGTGACCCAGGCGCAGCCGCGCCTGGCCGTGGCCGAGTCCCGGTTCATCCCCGCCCTTGAGCGTCTCGGTGTAGAAGCAGTCCCCTTGGGGAGCCTGCCGGCGGGGCCCGGCGAGCCGCCACCCGTGTCGCTCGAAGCGGGAGACCTGGCGGAGATCGTATTCACGTCCGGCACGACTGGCGACCCCAAGGGCGTGATGCTGACCCACGGGAACATCGTCAGCAATATCGAGGCGGGGCTCACGGCCATCCGCATCTCCGAGTGGAGCCGAATGCTCTCCCTGCTGCCGCTCAGCCACATGTTCGAGCAGGTGGCCGGGTGCTTCGCGCCGCTCGCCGTGGGAGCCTCGGTATGCTACGTGGGCACACGGCAGCCGGCGGCGCTGCGGTCGATCATGAAGGAGTGGCGGCCGACCATCATCATCGCCGTACCGCAGGTGCTGGCCCTCTTCTGGAGCGGCATCGAGTCGCAGGCACGGCGGGGGCTGCGCCGCCCGTTCTTCGCGGTGGCGATGCGTGCTGCGCCGCACATCGACATGGCTGCTCGGCGGCGCCTCTTCGCGCCCCTATTACGGGAGTTCGGCGGCGCACTCGATTTCATCGCCAGCGGCGGTGCCCCGCTCGACCCGGCGCTCCAGCGGAAGTGGGAGCTCCTCGGAATTCCCGTCATCCAAGGGTATGGCACCACCGAATGCTCGCCCATCGTTACCATCAATCCGCCGGACGACCGCCGGCCTGGCAGCGTCGGCAAGGTCCTCCCCGGGACGCAGATCCGCATCGCCGAGGACGGTGAGGTGCTCGTTCGGGGGCCGAACGTCTTCGTCGGCTACTGGCAGAACCAGGAAGCCACCGCTGCCGCCTTCCGCGATGGGTGGTACGCCACGGGGGACCTGGGCGAACTTCGCGACGGCTTCCTCTATCTCCGGGGCAGGAAGAAGGACCTCATCGTGTTGCCCGACGGCCAGAACGTCTACCCCGAGGACGTGGAACGTGTCCTGGTCCAACAGCCCGGCATCGCCGATGCCGTGGTTCTGGGGGTCGATGCCGGGTCCGGGGTGCAGGTGCACGCCGTCATCCTGGAACGGGAGCCGGGGGCGGCGGCCTCGGCGGTTCGGGCAGCGAACGAGCGGCTTGACGCACGGCAGCAGATCCTCGGGTTCACCGTCTGGCCCGAAGAGGACTTCCCTCGCACCCACACCCTCAAGGTGCGCCGCACCGTCGTCCAGGAAGCTATCGAGGCCCTCCTGCGGCAGGAGCAGCTTGCCGCACGTCGGGAATTGCCTCGTCGGCCGCGGGGCTCGGAATCACCCGCCGAGCGGGTACGGGAGCTGATAGCCGAAATCGCGCGGGCGCCGCATCATGTCGCCGATGACTCGACCCTCGGCGGCGACCTGGGGCTCGACTCCCTGGCGCGGGTGGAGCTGCTCTCTGCCATCGAAGAGCAGGTCGGGGTCTTCATCCCCGACGACGCAGTTGGGCCTACGACCACGGTGGCGGAGCTGGTGGCGATGACCGCGGCAACTGGCCGGCGTGCTTCGCGAACAGCAAAATTCCCCACTTGGCCGCGCTCGCGGCCCGTGCGGGTCATCCGCCGCGTGCTGCTCAAGGGCGTCGTGTTCCCTTTGTTGCGGGCCGGCTACGCCCTCGAGGTGCGCGGACGGGAGAACTTCGACCTCATCGACGAACCGGCGCTCGTCATCAGTAACCACAACATGCACCTCGACCAGGGGATGCTCCTCCGGGCGATGCCCGACCACTTCCGCGATCGTCTCGCGATTGCGGCCGCCGCCAGCGATATCTTCGGCAACCGCATTCGGGGGTTTGGGTCGGCGCTCCTGGGGAACGCCTTCCCCTTCGCCAAGGAGGGCGCTGGGGTGCGCGATAGCCTTGAGTACGTCGCCCACATGCTTGCCGAAGGCTGGCATGTGCTCATCTTCCCCGAAGGGAAGCTCACGGTTGGCGGGCCGATGCAGCCGTTCAAGTCCGGAATCGGCCTGCTCGCTGTGGAGACCGGCGCCCCGGTGTTGCCCATGCGGATCGACATCCTGCGGCCCGGCTTCTACGAGGGGACCTGGTTGCCGCATCCGCGTGCCCGTGTCAGGGTGAACGTGGGCGCACCGCGCCGCTTCGAACGCGGGACCTCCTATGCCGCTGCGACCGCTGCCCTCGAGGAAGCGGTGCGAAGTGCCGGAGGTACGGGCGCCGAGGAAGGATCCGAGCGCACATGAACGATGACATCCGCTTCATCGACCTCCTCTCCACAGCCGCCACCGTGGCGGGCTACCAAGGCGCCGAGGAGGTCACCGCCGAACACCTCGCACTCGCGGCTGATATCCTCCGCGGGCAACGCTCTTTCGACGAGGCGGGAACGCCCGTCCCGCCGTTCGTCGGCACGGGCGACCCCTTCGCCAGCATCGCGCCGGCGCTCCGCGAGCTCATCCACGACTGGTACCTGCGTCTCGGCGCCGATACCGACGCGGTGCTCGACGATGCGGCGCTCGACATCTTCCTCGCGGAAGCGCGTGCCCGCGAGCACGAGACGCGCCGAGCCCGCTGACCTACGCCGTCACGGGGCGCGCCTGCAAGGCCACGAGCTGCCCCTCGCCTGTGACGGCGAACTCCACGTCCACGGGGTGTCCGTACGCTCGCTCGATGCGGAGCGCCAGCTCGGCCGCTGCGCACACCAAGGCATCCTCTAGCGACGGCGACCCTGCCAGCCGCTCTGGGGTCTCCACCAGCTCGATGCCGCCTTCCCGCGGCACGGCCATCGCCGTCTTCGCCGCAATCGTGCGCTCGATGACGGCGCCAGTCCGGCGGTCGACGACGAAGCGGTCCGGCGTTACCCGGCCCGAGACCACCGCCTCTCCCAGTCCCCATGCAGCCTCGATGACCACCTCATCGGTGCCGCGGAGCGGGTGCCGGGTGAAGGCAACCCCCGAAGCGCGCGCCCGCATGAGCGGCATCACAACCACGGCCATCGCGTCCTCGTGGCCCAGCCGCTTGATGGTCCGGTAGTGCACGGCGCGCGGCTGCCATAACGCGACATAACATCGCTTCACCGCGTCCGCGACCTCGGCCACGCTGCGGAGCCCGAGAGCGGTCTCGTACAGCCCGGCAAAGCTTGCCGCGCGGCCATCTTCGGCGACGGCGCTCGAACGCGCGACGAAGAGGTCGGCAGCAGCGGAAGCAGCGAGGCGCTCGAAGGCAGCTTGTAGCTCCTGGAGCACCTCGGGGGGAAGCGGCGTTTCCATCGCCCGCCGGAGGGCGGGCTGGCATGCATCCCGCACTGCCGCCAGGGACGGCACCCCGTCGAGCGCACGGACAGGGCCGAGGTAGGTCTCGAGGCCGGCCGCGGCATGGAACCGCCGGTACGCTTCCGCGGTGAGGACGAATCCGGGCGGTACCGGGAAGCCCGCTGCTGCCAGCCGGGCCAACGAAGCGCCTTTCCCGCCCAGCACCGATGCCTCGGGCGGTGCGTCGCTTAGCCAGCGGACGAGCTCTTCGTTCATCGCCCGGAGTCTAGCGCGATGCTCGCCCCTTCGCAGCGCGGCGCACGTTGTTCGTTCCCGTCTCGGCGCCGATAGTGGCGGCGTGGCATGGTCCGGGGTTCTCGCAGGAGTGGTTGCTGCGGCGGCGCTGGCCGCCGGCGTCCGCTGGCAGCACGTCCTCTACCGACAGGCCGAATACCGGGCCGCGCCCCTTTCCGGCCGGCGCCTCACCGTACAGGTGGCCGCCGTCGCGGGCGTCGGCGGTGCTGCCGTCGGCCTGGCCTGGCGGCCCGGGTTCGGCGGCGTTTCGGGTTCGGTGCTCTCCTCCCTTGCCGTCGCCGTGCTGTGCCTCGCTTCGAGCACCGACCTCCACCGGCGGCTCATCCCCGACCGGCTGATGTACCCCGCCATTGTCGGCGCCGCCGCAGCGACGCCGTTCTGGCCCGACCGCTCGCCTGCCGAATTGTGGGCCGGGGCCGGTGTTGCCCTGGCGATAGCGGCAGTGCTTTTCCTTGGCGGGGCGGTCTTCGGAGCGCTCATCCGGTCGGCGGAAACACCGTTCGGTCTCGGTGATGTGAAGCTCATCGTGTTCATCGGGCTGGTGACCGGCTGGCCGGCGGTGTTGAGTGCGCTCTTGTTGGGGGTGGTCGTGGCTGGCGTTCCCGCCCTCATCCTGCTGGCTGCGCGGCGGTCCCGCAGCGTGTTCAGCTACGGGCCGTACCTCGCCCTCGGAGCGCTGCTGGTGCTCCTCTTTCCCGGTGCCTTCCGCGGCTAGAACGCATCGCGAAGCTGGATGATGGCCGGCCCGCCGATGACCACCATGATGGCCGGGAAGATGAAGAACACCAGCGGGAACACCATCTTGATAGGGGCCTTGTACGCCTGTTCCTCGGCCCGCTGCCGACGCTTCGTGCGGATGACGCCCGTCTGTACGCGGATCACCGACCCGATGGAGATGCCCATGACTTCCGCCTGCACGATGGCGTTGATGAGCGACCGTAGCTCATCGACGCCGGTGCGTGCCACCATGTCCATCAGCGCCTCGCGCCGAGAGCGGCCCATGGAGATCTCCCGCAGGGCCCGACCCAGCTCTTCGGCGAAAGGCCCCTCGAACTTTTCGACCACTCGCTGGAAGGCCGCGTCGATCCCGAGTCCGGCTTCGACCGAGGCCATGATGAGGTCAAAGGCGTCGGGCAGCGAACGCCAGATTTCTTTCTGGCGGCGCCGAATCCTTCCCAGGAGCCACAGCCGCGGGCCGTAGATGCCCACGGCGGTCATCCCTCCCCACACGAGCAGCACCGTCCGCGGCGGGTTTCCGGCGTTGACCGCCAGCCCGGCCATCAACAGAGGCAGGACTCCCGCCAACAAGCCGACACCCATCATGAACTGGCCTGGCTTCATTCGTAGGCCAGCCTGGACGAGCGCCACCTCGAGCCGCTGCGAAATGGTCGATGGGAGAAGGGCGTTTACCCGCTGTGCCATGCTCTCCGCTAGCGGACGCAGCACGCGCTGGCTGAAAGGCGCCTCGGGGTCGGCCACCGGGAGCGGGCGTGGTCGGTTGTAGCGCAGCCCCCCGAGGCGCGCCGCCAGGGGATCCTCGGCCGGGCGGCGGTAGAGCAACCCGTAGATGCCGAACGTGACGGCCATGAAGGTGGCCAGCGCAATCAGGTACGGCATCTCACACCTCGATGTTCACGATGTTGCGGATGACCAGGAAGCCGATGACCTCCATCACGGCCGCCGCACCGAGCATCATCCGTCCCAGTGGGTCCGTGAACAGCAGGCCCGTGAATTCCGGACTGATCATGGAGAAGATGATGAGGAGACCGACCGGAATGCCTCCGATGACAAACCCCGTGAGCCGTTGCTGGGCCGTGAGCGTGCGGATCTCGCCGCGGATGCGGTCTCGCTCCCGCATCGTGTGGGCGACGTTGTCCAAAATCTCCGCCAGGTTCCCGCCCACCTGCCGCTGGATGAGCACCGCGGTGATCACGATGTCGAAGTCGGCACTTCCGACGCGCTCGTTGAGGTTCTGCAGCGCCTGCTCCACCGAGGCGCCAACCGAGATATCCCGCAGCGTTCGGCGGATTTCGACTGAAAGCGGTGGCGGCAGCTGCTGGGCCGACTGGTCGAGGGCTTGGATGAAGCCGAACCCCGCTCGCAGTCCGCTCGCGATGAGCGAGAGGAGCTCCACGAGCTGACTCTCCAGCTTCCGGCGGCGGGTGGAGATGCGGCGCTGCACCCAGAACCGTACCGCGAAGAAGCCGATGGGCAGCCCCGCGAGGGCCAGCGCCGGCACCGGCGACACCACTGCAATCACCACCGTGAGGAGCAGCCCCGCGAGGACGCGCGTCGCGAAGTACTCGCGCGGCGTTAGCGTCAGCCCCGCGCGCTCCAGCTCGAGTGTCCACCGCTGGGCGAGGTCGCTTGGCACCAGCGTGAGCCCCGCCAGCTGGACCGCCGCCCGTCGCCGCAGGGAAATCCGGACGGGGATGTGGCTGCCCGCGTCGTCTCGCGGTGAACGGATGCGCTCCAGTCGCGCAGCAGGCTCCGCCCGGCGGCCCAGGCCGGCCAGCCAGGCCACGAATGATGCGACGGCCGCTCCCACGGCGATAGCCGCCAACAGCGCGAGCGGGCTCATCAGAACGCTCCTTCCGGCCGCCCGAAGAGATGCGGCGGCAGCTCGATGCCGTGCAGCGCGAACTTGTGGGCGAAACCAGGCCGGATCCCCGTCGGCTGCATCGACCCGTGAACCTTTCCATCCTCATCCACGTGATGCAGCTTGAAGACGAAGATGTCCTGCAGGGTGATGGTCTCACCCTCCATTCCTGAGACCTCAGTCACGTGCGTGATCTTCCGGGAGCCGTCCTGCATCCGCTGCACCTGGATGATGATGTCGATGGCCGAGGCGATTTGCTCCCGAATCGCGCGCGCCGGCAGGTCCATCCCCGCCATCAGCACCATGTTCTCGAGGCGGGCAACGGCGTCGCGCGGCGAGTTCGCGTGGATCGTGGAGATCGACCCGTCGTGGCCCGTGTTCATCGCCTGCAGCATGTCGAAGGCCTCCGGGCCACGCACCTCGCCGACGATGATGCGGTCGGGGCGCATGCGGAGCGTGTTCCGGACGAGGTCGCGCTGCAACACCGCATTCTTCCCCTCGATGCTCGGCGGCCGCGCCTCCAGGGTGATGACGTGCTCCTGCTGCAGCCGGAGCTCCGCCGGGTCCTCGATGGTGATGATCCGCTCGGTGTTGGGGATGAACGACGAAAGCGCGTTCAACAGCGTCGTTTTCCCCGTCCCGGTGCCGCCGGAAATGATGATGTTCAGGTGCGCCCGCACGCACATGGCCAGGAACTCCGCCGTCTGTTCTGAGAGCGTGCCCACGGCGATGAGGTCGGCCATGCGCATCTTGTCGGCCCGGAATTTCCGGATGGTGATCGTCGGCGACTTGGGCGAAATCGGCGGAATGGTGATGTTCACGCGCGACCCGTCGGGGAGGCGAGCGTCGACCATGGGGCTCGCCTCGTCGATGCGCCGGCCCAAGGGCGCCACGATGCGCTCGATGATGCGCATGAGGTGCTGCTTGTCGCGGAAGCGCGCCGGGCTCCGGAAGATGCGGCCGTCCTGCTCGAAGTAGATCTTGTCGACGTCGTTCACCATCACTTCCGAAATCGACGGGTCGCGGAGCAGCGGCTCCAGCGGACCGAGGCCCAGGACTTCGTCCGCGACCTGCTCCAGCAGCTCCTCGCGGCTCACGCCGCCGAGCTGGATGCCTTCCTGCGCGATGAGCTCGCGGGCCGCGCGGATGACGACCTCGCGCTGCTTCTCCGGCGGCAGGTCTTCGAGGATCGTCTGGTCGAGCTCCTCGATGAGCAGCTCATGGAGCCGTACCTTCGCGGCTTCGGCCTGCGGGTTCCCGCGCGTCGGTGGCCCCGACCCCACCGCCTCGACCCGCGGCGTGGGCCGCGCAGCCTGCGGGGGGACCGGACCGGCCGTCCGCCGGTTGAGCGGGACCGGCGCGGGAGCTTGCGCCTCCGCCGGGGCGGACGCGGCGTCCGTCGGCGTGCCCCAAGCCCGCCGGCGTGCGGCGAACTGCCCCGACGGCCGCAGCGGCGGTGCGGGCGGGCGCTCGCCGCCCGCCTCCGCCGGCGGTGCCGCGGGGTCGAGCTTGGGCGCCGTACTGTCGCCGCTGGCAGCCAGCCGGCGCCGGAAGCTCGACCACCCGAACCCCGGACCTCGTGCCTCTGTCTCCTGCCGTTCGTCCCGTTCCTCCGCCATGCCCAGTCACCTCCGTCTCATCGTGCCCGCGCACCCCTCACGCGGACCGTTTGAAGAGCGGTCGGATGAGGCGACCGAGCCCGCCGCCCTTGGCCGCCCGGTTCCGGTTGCGGATGCCCGCCAGCGCCCGGGCGATCTCGCGCATCTCCACCGCGGCCTTGCTGTTCGGCCGGCTCATGACGATGGGCCGGCCTAGCTGGCCCGCCTTCATCACGTCGATGTCTTGCGGAATCTTCCACCACAGCGGGCTGTCGAGCGTCCGCTCTACGTCCTTCTCCTTCACGCCGGTGTCCATGCCCGCCCGGTTCAGAATCACCTTGATGCGCTCCTCGTCGTTGCCGAAGCGCTCGTGGAGCATCTCCAGGGCGAGCACCGTGTCCTTGATGCTCGCCATGTCGAGCGTCGTGATGAGGAGGATGATCGTCCCCACCTCGATGGCCGCGGCTACGATCTCGTTGAACGTCCCCGGCGTATCGAGGACCACGAAGTCGTGCGTCTGCGCCAGCACGTCGACCACGTCCCGGATGTGCGCCGCCGTCAGGTTCCGCCAGTCGCTCGGCCGCGTAGGCGCCGGGAGGATGCGCACGCCCGACTCGTGCTCTACGAGGTAATCCCGCAGCGTCACCCGGTCGATGTTGTGGAGGTTCCGGGCCAGGTCGGCGATGGATCGCTCCACAGGGATGTCCATGGTGATGGCCACGTCGCCGAACCGGGTATCCATGTCCACCAGCGCCACGGTCTGGTGGGCGTCCATCGCCAGAGCCACCGCCAGGTTCGACGCGATGGTCGTCTTCCCGATGCCGCCCTTCGCCCCGAATACCGTGACGATGGTGCCCTGCGGCACGGGGTCCTCGAGCTCGCCGCGGCGGCGGGCCATCTCCCGCTCCTTCCGCTCGAGCACCCGGAGGATCGACGCCTCCAGCTCCTCTTCGGTGAGCGGTTCCTGCAGGTAGTCCGAGGCTCCGCCCACCATCGACTGCCGCATCAGGCGGATGTTCGCCTCGGTGGAGTAGACGATGATGGGCAGGTCGGGCATGCCGTCGTTCAGCTTCACCAGCGTCTGGATGGGCCGCACCAACGGCTCTTCCACTCGGAGCAGCACCAGGTCGGGACGGAGCTGAAGCGCCAGGGTGAAGGCCTCCACGCCGTAGCCGGCGCTCGCCAGCACCTCGAACCCGATGAGCTGCAGCATCTTCTGCAACTCGACGGCGCTCTCCCGGTCTGGGTCGATGATGATCACCCGCGGAACCTTCGCCATCACCTGTCCTCCACCGTCGCGGCATCCTTCCGGTGCGCTGCTCGTTCCAGCAGCGCACCGGAGACCTGGGCAGCCGTCACCGGCCGCCCATGACTTGCAGCAAGTCCCAGCTCGCCGAGGGCGCCGGCGTGTGGTCGCCCGTCTGCCGCACCAAGATGCGGAACTGCGCCTGGTTGTCCGGCATGGCGTCGATCATCGCCACCATCGCTGCTTCCTCCGGCGTCAGGCCGAAGGTCACCGAGACCGCCTCGTGGAAGTCCTTGCCCCCCACCGGCCGGTAGCTGCCTTCCGGATTGCCGGTGACGTTCCCGGCCTGGTCGACCTTCGGGATGATCGGCACGAGCGTCTGCGCGACTGCCAGAACCGGCACGTTGTGGGCGATGACGCGCGCCGACCAGTACTCGTGGTCATTGCCGGACTCGTCGGTGTACGTCAATGCCACCAGGGCGAGGATGTCGACGTAATCGCCTGGCTGGACGAGCCCAGCCGCGGCCCAAGCCTCGTGCGGGATCTGCACGGCCATGGCCCGGCGCCCGTCGGGCACGCGGTAGGAGAGGGTGTCCTGCCCCGAATAGTCGCTCACCTTGCTCGGCACGAACTGCTCGCCCGGTACCATCGGAGCGGTCGTCACCTTCCCCACCAGCTGCTGGGGGTCGGTCACCGCACCGACGAGCGCCGCGGCGGCGGGCAGCTCGCGCACTTCGAGCATGTCCGACGTGATCTTCGTGCCGAAGGGGATTTCGCGCTTCGCGACCACCACCGGCACCGTGGCGCTACCCTCGGCCGCGGGGACGCTCGTCGTTTCGCTCCCTTTCTGGCTGTTCAGGTAGGCCAGCATGAGGGCCGCTGCCAGCACGCCGGCCAGCACGGCCACGAGCAAGAGCCCTGGGCTGCGCCCAGCCTTCGTTCCTGCCGTTGCGGTTGCTTGTCGAGCCACGTCCTTGCCTCCCCTTGCAATATCGACCGGCCGCCGGACTGCCTACAGGGCGGCCCGGCGGCCGGCTCGCCGCCGCACTCCTGCTACCGCACGAGTGCGATGTGCGTCTGTTCCGCCACCGCCTGGAACGCCTCGTCCAGCTGCTCCGCCGTGGGCGAGTAGAAGTACTTCCCCCCCGTCATCCGCGCAATCTGGTCGAGGAAGTTGTGATCGACCTCGTTGCCCAGCCCGATGGTGTAGATGATGATGTCCGCGTTCTTCGCCCGCTGGGCTTCGTTGAATGCGTGCTCGACGGCGATCGACTGGCCGCTGCCCTCGCTGCAGCTCGTCGTGTTGTAGGCGTTCGGGTTGTACGTCGCCGAACCGCAGTAGGTGTTCGCCACGCCGTCGGTGAGGAGGACGAGCACCCGCACCGCGTTCGCGCGCTTCCCCGTGCCGTCGAGGATCTGCCGCCCCACGGCGATGGCATGGGCGATGTTCGTAGCGCCGTTCGGCGGGCTCATTGAATGGAGCGCGCTGCGCACCGCGTTGAAGTTGCTGGAAAGGCTCGCCACGAGGCTCCCGCGGTTGGAGAAGTTGGCCACGCCAATCTTGTCGTACTGCGGGTCGAACAGGCCCACGAAGTAGTCGGCCGCGTCCACCATCGTGTCGTACGGCTCGAAGGGGCCGCCGGCGCCGTTCGGCGCGGCGAGCGTGCAGCTGAGCCGGTTCGCCCACACCTGTGCCCCGACAGCGTGGGCGTCCTTCGTCGTCCACTGGCCGGTGTTCCGGTTCTGCTGGGCACGCCGCACCTGCATGCTGTTGTTGGCAGCGTTGATGCTCTGGATGGTGAAGAGCTCCCGGTCGATCATGATCGTCCCGGCTCGGCCGCCGATGTTGCGCTGGTAGTACGGCGTGGAGGCGTTGTAGCCGAAGTTCTGGTTGTTCGCCGAAGCCGAGGTGCTGTTGAAGATCGCCACGCTATCGAGGTAGATGGTGATGACGTCCGCGCCACCGGCGGGGATGGCCTGCCGCAGCCGTGGGATGCGGTCGGCCCGGCCGGGCGACATCCAGGCCGTCTGTGCTTCGACCTGTGGGTAGGTGTCGAAGCACATCGACCCCGAGATGTCGAGCACCATCGCGATGTCGAGCACCTGGGATTCGGCCTCGCCCGCAGCCGAGACGTTCCACTGGTTGAAGCCCACCAGCCGGACGAACCAGGTGGGAATTTCGGCCGAGGCTTCGACGCGCACGGCCTTGTTCCCCGGCGGGTAGGTCACCCGAAACTGGACGTTCCGACCCTGCGAGCGGATGAAGCCGCTGTTGTCCATCCAGTACCAGTCGGCTTTCTGAGCGGCGTCTTGCTGGTCGGGCATGCTCTGCGCGGCAGCCAGCGCCGCGGCGTCCACCGCCGCTTGGATCTGCGTTCGCGCCCAGAGGAAACGCCCGACGTCGATGCTCAGCCCCACGATGACGAGGAAGCCGATGAGCCCTGCTGCGAACAGCACCAGGGCTTGACCGTCCTCCCGGCCGCGAACCATCTTCCGAACCATGGCTCCGTCTCCTCTGCCGCCTTGTCCTCCCCGGCAAGCGCGGCATCGTCCTCCGCGACGTGCCGGCTACTCGAGCCGCATCGAGGCGTACCCCCGGATAGTGATGTCGTCGAGGTTCCCGCCGCTCACGATGTTCAGGATGGGCCCGATGGGCGTCACCCAATCGAAGTCGTAGCGGATGTCGACGGTGATGGGCTGTCCCCGGGGGCCCTGCACGTTGGTGATCGTCACCGTCATCCGACCCGGATCGAGGGTGCTGGTGGCGTCCCGGATGCGGGTCATGATGGCGTTGTAGTCCTGCTGGGTGGCGCCCACCCGCGCCCCCTCGCGTGCACCGTTCGTGACGATGAGCCAGGTGTAGAAGCCGCGCCCGAAGTCCACCAGGGCGAAGATGAGGAGAAGCATGATGGGCAGGATGAGGGCGAACTCCACCAGCGTCTGACCCCGCTCGCGGCGGGGGCAACGGCGGAGGATGCGCCGGACGCTCGGGAGCCGCCTTCGCAGGGTGCTCATCTCCGTCCCTCCGTGCCCGTCTCGGGCTGCTGACCGCCGCCGGCGGATGCGCTGGCAGGGTGGGCGGGGGACCCCGCGCCACCCTGCCAAATCGGCCGACTACTTGCCGTGTCGGCCGCCGTTGCGGCGAGCACCGTGGTCGTTATGAACCGCGGAGCTGCTCCACCACTCCATCGAACACGTTGTCAATCTCGTCGCCGAGGGTCGCAAGCGTTCCCATCACCACGACGGCGATGAGCGCCAGGATGAGGCCGTACTCGGCCAGGCTCTGCCCCTCTTCCTCGCGGGCCGGCTTGCGGGCTTGCGCCCAAGTGTAGAGTTTCGTGAGCATCTCTCCTGCCTCTCCTCTTCGGGTCTCGGGGTCGTCCCCCGGCTTCCTCCTCCCGCTCCGTCGCCCGCCTCCCCTTGCCTTCCGGGCTCCGGATCGGTGGAGCTACTGGCAAGTTCGACCTTGCCCCAGTCCCGAAAAGAGCCTGCAGCGGCGGATCACCGCTCCGTCACCGATCTGCCCCCGCTGTCCGGCCGAGGGACGCGTCCGTTTGCCTGCCTCCCCCCGCGGCCGATTCTTCATTCCGTGACCTCCACGGCCGCGAGTCCATCGACAGCCGTTCAGCCTAGGAGGGGAGCCTGGGCCCGTCGCTTCTCCTACGCTCAGGACGCCGCGCTGGTCGTCCTGACGTCGATATTCGTTTGGGTCCATGTCGGCGCTGTCTTGGCGGGTTCGCTGAAGAACGTGCCCTTCGCCCTGGAGCAGGTCATCCTCGTCGTGCTGTTCCTGACGCGCCGGCGCCCGAGGGCGTCATCGGTACGCCCTTTCGACTGGCTGGTGGCTGCCGTGGGCGGGTGGCTCCCGCTCGCCTACCAGATCGACGACGCACCGGCGATCGCGGAGCGCATCGGCACCGGCGTCCAGGTCGCGGGGGTGACGGCCGCGGCGCTGTGCATCCTCTCCCTTGGCCGCAGCTTCGGGATCGTGGCTGCCAATCGGGGATTGAAGACGTCAGGGCCGTACCGGGTCGTGCGTCATCCTATTTACGCCGCCCATATCCTCACCGGGGTTGGTTTCCTGGTGGCGAACACCTCCCTGCTCAACGCTGCCCTCTTCGCCACGGTCGTGGTCGCCCAGCTGTTGCGCATCCGTGCCGAGGAGCGCTTCCTGACGGAAACCGCAGGGTATGCTGCCTACGCCGCTCGGGTGCGCTGGCGGCTCATCCCCTTCGTGTACTGAGGTCTCGGCCCTCAGTGGCCGACTCCGCCGCGAGCTCCGCCCACGTCGGCAGGTGCCGTGCGAGGTCGGCCCGAAAGGCGGCGAGCTGCCGCTCCCGTTCGGCGGGATTCCAGCCCAGCTCCTCGGCCATCACCGACGCGGCGGCTTCCGCGCAGCCTTCCGCCCGATCGGGACTCCAGGCGGCGCCGGTCCGCCGCAACAGCACGTCGGAGAGTGTCGCGGCCAGCTCCGCGCGCACGGCGTGCCGCACCTCGCCGTCGAGGAGCCCGCAGCCGGAGCAGAGTTCGCCGCGACCCGCAGCCAGCACCGTCGCCAAGCGGGCGCCGTACTGCCGCAGCCGGGGGTGCGGAGCCTCGTCCAGGGACGCCAGGGCCGGCGGTGGCAGCTCGGGCGCAGGGCGCGTGTCGAGCCGCATGAGGAGCTCCCGCGCCAGGGCACGGTAGGTGCTCAGCTTGCCGCCCGTGGCGCTATACAGCCCGCGGACGCCGCCTTGGCGGCCGTGGTCCACCAGCTCGTGCCGCCGGCTGATAGCTCCCTCGGGCCCCTTTCCCGAGCGGCGGAGGGGCCGGAGGCCGGCGTAGGCGTACGCCACCCGCTCTGCCGTCGCCTCGAGACCGGGAACGAGCGCTGCTGCCTCCTCGAGGAGGTACGCCACCTCCTCGCGGGTCGGCCGCACGCTCCCGGGGTCACCTTCGTGCCGGACGTCGGTCGTCCCGATGAGGTAGCTGTCCCGCTGGGGGATGACGAAGAACACCCGGCCGTCCGAGCGGGCGGTGGAGATGAGCGCGTGCCGGGGCAGCGCGCCCTCGGCGCAGAGGACGATGTGGGTGCCCCGCGTCAGGTCCAGGAGGGGTTCGTCGCCCCCGTCGCCTGCCAGTTCCCGGACAGCGTCGGCCCAGGGGCCGGCGGCGTTCAGCACCGCCCGGGCTCCGAGGGTGAGCTCACGGCCGTCGGGCGCCCGCACCCCCACGCCGGTGACGCGGCCGCCGGCCGTAAGGATGCGCGTCACAGGTGTGTGGTTGAAGGCGGCGCCCCCGGCTTCGATGCCTTCGAGGACGAGTTCGAGCGTCAGCCGCTCGGGGGCCCAGCAGCGCGCGTCCGAGAAGGCGAACCCGCCCCGCTGCAGGGAGCTCACCCCGGGGAAGCGCGCCGCCAGCTCGTCGGGCCGAAGCCGCTGGTGCCCCGGGAGGCTTCGCCGCCAGGCCAAGAGGTCGTACGCGACCAGCCCGAGGTGGATCTGCCAGCGAGGCCGCCGGGTCCACGGGAGCATCGGGAAGAGGAACCGGAGCGGCTCCACCAGGTGCGGGCGTGTGCGCAGAAGCCATTCCCGCTCGCGCAGCGTCTCGGCCACCAGGCGCACGTCGCCGTGCTCGAGGTAGCGCAATCCGCCATGGATGAGCTTCGTCGAACGCCAGGTGGTGCCGAAGCCGAAGTCCTCGGCTTCGAAGAGGGCGACGCGGAGCCCCGCTCGCGCGGCTTCGGCGAAGATGCCCGCGCCGTTGATCCCGCCGCCGATGATGGCGAGGTCGAGCGGGGGGCCGGCTGCCAGCTCGTCCAGCGTCATGCGGGGGCGGCCCATCCGCGCGACCGCTCCACGGCCCGGCGCCAGCGGGCTAGGTGTTCACTGCGCTCGTCGGCGCTCATCCGCGGCTCGAAGACGCGCTCGGCGTGCCACAGCTCCGCGAGATCCTCCAATGAGGCAAACATGCCGTGGCCGAGGCCGGCAAGGAAGGCGGCGCCGAGCGCCGTCGTCTCCGTCTGGGCAGGGCGGACGACGCGGATCCCGGCCAGGTCTGCCTGGAGCTGGAGGAGGAGGTCGTTGCGGGCCGCACCGCCGTCAGCCCGGAGCTCGGCGATGGGCTCGGGCAGGACGTCGGCGAACGCCTCCAGCAGCTCGGTGACCGAGAAGGCGATGGCCTCGAGCGCGGCGCGGGCCAAGTGCTCCCGCGTGGTTCCCCGCGTGATGCCCACGATGAGGCCGCGGGCGTGCGGGTCCCAGTGCGGCGTCCCCAGCCCTGCGAAGGCGGGGACGAACGTCACCCCGCCGCTGTCGGGGACGGCGGCGGCCAGCGCCTCTACCTCGTCGGAGCGGGAGATGATGCCGAGGCCGTCGCGCAACCACTGCACCACCGCGCCGGCGGTGAGGACCGACCCCTCGAGGACGTAATCCGGAGCCCGGTCGCTGGCCGCCGGGCCAACCGAAAGGAGGAGGCCGTTCTCGGGCAGCGGCGGGCGGCGCCCCGCCGGCGCCAGGAGGAACGCCCCCGTCCCGTAGGTATTCTTCGCCTGGCCGGGGCGCAGGCACACCTGCCCGACGAGAGCGGCCTGCTGGTCGCCCGCCACGCCGGTGATGGCCACGCTGGCCCCGAACACTTCGGGGTCGGTGAACCCGAACGGCGAGGCCGGGGGCTGGGCGCGAGGGAGCATCGCCTTCGGCACCCCGAAGAGGTCGCACAGCTGGTCGTCCCACCGGCCCCGCCCGATATGGAAGAGGGCGGTGCGGCTGGCGTTCGTGTAGTCGGTGGCGTGCACGCGGCCGCCTGTGAGCTTCCACACGAGCCAGGCATCCACGGTGCCGGCGGCGAGCTCGCCGGCCTCGGCGCGGCGACGGAGCTCGGCGTCGCTGCGCAGCAACCAGGCCAGCTTGGTGGCGCTGAAGTACGGGTCGAGCGTGAGCCCCGTTGCCTTCCGGATCACCGGTTCCGCACCCGCCTGCCGCAGCTCCTCACAGAGGGCAGCGGAGCGGCGGTCCTGCCAGACGATGGCCCGGCCGACCGGGGTGCCGCTGCGCCGCTCCCAGACGACGACCGTTTCGCGCTGGTTGGCGATGCCCACGGCGGCGATGTCCGTCGGCGAGGCGCCGGCGGCGGAGAGCGCGTCGGCGATGGCGTTGAGACAGCTCTGCCAGATCTCCTCTGGGTCGTGCTCGACCCAACCCTCCAGCGGGAAGTACTGGGGGAACTCGCGCTGGCCCATGGCCAGGATCCTGCCCTGCTCATCGACGAGGGCCGCCCGGGAACTCGTCGTCCCCTGGTCGATGGCCAGGATGTAGCGCTCGGGCATGCCCGAAGTATACCGGCGGGCTACGAGCCGCGGAGCGATCGCAGGGCCGTCAGCACCTCGGCGGCATGGTCGGCCGGTTTTACCGTCCTCCACACCTTGGCGATGCGCCCTTCGGGGTCGATGAGGAAAGTCTGCCGGAGCACGCCTTCGTACTCGCGGCCGTACATCCGCTTCACGCCGAAGGCGCCGTAGGCCTTGGCCACGGCGTGGCCCTCGTCCACCAGGAGCGGGAAGGGCAGGCCGTGCTTCTCGGCGAACTTCCGGTGGCTGGCGGCGTCGTCGCCGCTGACGCCCAGCACGACGGCGCCCGCCGAGGCGAGCTCACCGTAGGCATCGCGGAAGCTGCAGGCCTCGGCGGTGCAGCCAGGGGTGTCGTCCTTCGGGTAGAAGTACAGCACCACCCACTGCCCCCGCAGGTCTTCCAAACGCACCGTGTTGCCGTGCTGATCCTGGAGCGCGAAGGCCGGCGCCGGCGCGCCTTCGCGGAGTTCCGTCTCGGCGGTCATCGCTCTTCACCCCCTGCACGCCGCGGGTCACCCGGCGAGCGCTTGTGCCAGCTGCAGCATACCGAAGTCTGGGTCGGGTTTGCCGTGGGCGAGCACCTCTTCGAGGGTCACCTCCACCGGCCGGCCGCACCGGATGCCGATCATCACCCCCGAGCGCCCGTTTACCAGGGCTTCGACCGCGGAGGCGCCCGAAAGCGAGGCGATGATCCGGTCGCGGGCCGTCGGCGTCCCGCCCCGCTGGATGTGCCCGAGGACGAGCACACGGTAGGGGTGCTCGGGCATCACAGCTTCGAAGCGCTTCGCGAACCCGAAAGCGCCGCCGGTCTCGTCCCCTTCGGCCACGACGATGATGTGGCTCCGCTTGCCGCGGCTGATGGAACGGCGAATGCGCTCGGCAATCGATTCGACGTCCTCGCGGGTTTCTGGCACCACGACGCTGGCGGCGCCAGCCGCGACGCCCACGTGAAGGGCGATGGCCCCCGAGGTCCGTCCCATCACCTCGACGAAGAACATCATCCCGGTGGATTCGCTCGTGTCCCGCACCTGATCGATGGCACGCACGGCGGTGTTGACAGCGGTGTCGAAGCCGATGGTCTCATCGGTGCCCCAGATGTCGTTGTCGATGGTCCCCGGCACGCCTACCACCGGCACGCCGTGCTCTTGGAAGAGGGCCAGCGCGCCTCGAAAGCTGCCGTCGCCCCCGATGACGATGAGGCCCTCCACGCCATCGTCGCGCATGCGAGCCGCAGCCGCGGCTCGCACGGCCGGATCGAAGAACTCGGGGCAGCGCGAAGTGCCGATGATCGTCCCGCCGCGGTGGAGGATGTTCCCGACTGCCCGGTCGTCGAGGGGGGCGTGCTCACCGGCTATCAGGCCAGCGTAGCCGTCGAGGTAGGCCACGACGCGTACGTCGTAACATGTCGCCGTCCGTACCGCCGCACGGATGGCGGCGTTCATGCCCGGGGCATCGCCGCCGCTGGTGAGGATGCCGATGGTCCGCATACGCGCTCCTTCCCGGGGCTTCCGTTCGAGCGTACACCACCGTTCGCCCTTTTCGACCTGCCGGCCCGCGATCTAGGATGCTGCCGTGCTCCGCCGATTCCAGCTCCGATGGCGGTTCGGCGGCTTCGTAGGAGCGGTCCTCCTGCTCGCTCTCGCAGCCGCGGGAGCCACGTACGCCTATACGCGCGGCGGTGGGGAGGCAGCTCCGGTGCCCGCCGCCCAGCACACCGGCGAGCCCGTACAACTCCAGACACCCACGCCCACTCCCACGGCGACTGCCACCCCGACGCCGGAGCCGCGCTACCCCTCGCTTATCGACGGCGTGGAGCTCACCGAGGCGGAATTCCGCCAATTGGCCGCCCGCTTCCCGATCGGCGTGATGATCGACAACAGCGCGCTCGCCGCCCCGCAGTACGGGCTCTCCCGGGCCGAGCTCGTGGTCGAGGCCTTCGTGGAGGGAGGCATTACGCGCTACCTGGCGTTCTTCTGGCGGAACGATGCCTCCCGTCTGGAGCCGGTCCGCTCCGCGCGGACGCCGTTCCTCTACTGGGCGCTCGAATTCGACGCGCTCTATGCGCATGCCGGAAGTGCCGCCACGGGAACGGTTGCCAACGCCGAGGCCCAAATCCGCGAGTGGGGCATCCGCGACCTCGACGGGTTGTTGCCGCCCGCAGGGCCCGCCTTCTACCGCGACCCCACGCGCGTCGCCCCGTACAACCTCACCACGTCGACGAGCGCGCTCCGCGAGGCTGCAGCGCGGCTCGGGCTCGCGTCCGGTTTCCCGACTGTCGAGGTGTGGCCGTTCAAAGCCGACTTCGAGGGCACGGCTTCGGCGCCGCTGGCCGGCGCCATCGAACTCTCCTACCGCAACCAGCCGGTGCCGTGGGACCTCCGCCAGTGGCAGTGGGATCCCGTCACGAACACGTACCTCCGCTTCTACCGCGGCGGGCCTGATGTCGATGCCCTCACGGGGGAACAGCTGCGCTTCAAGAACGTGATCGTGATGTACGTGCCCGCCTATGTGGCCGACGACCGCGGCCATGTACTGCTCGAGCAGTTCGGCGAAGGCCGCGCGCAGGTCTTCCTCGACGGCCGCGTCGTCGAGGGCACCTGGCGCAAGGCCGACCGGGCAAGCCGGACCCGCTTTTACGACCGCCAGGGCAATGAAATCCGACTCAACCGGGGTCCCATCTTCATCCAAATGGTCGCCCCGGATTCGTTCGTGCGCGTCTACTGGCGAGTGACCGACCTTCCCCCGATGCCGCCGTACCAACAGCCTGCAGTTGCTCCGGACCCGGCCACGGAGCCCGACCACCCGAGCCCGACCCTGGAGCCGGAGACGCCGACACCGAGCCCGACGGCAACCGTCCCTCCGTCGCCGACGTCGACGCCGACGGTCACGCCCACACCGGAACCCTCGCCCACGGCGACGATCCCCGAACCGTCGCCGAGCCCTGCTGGCGCGGGAGGTTAGTGCGGGTGGTGGCCGTTCGCGCGGACGCAGACGTGCCCTTGGGGGTCCATCGGGGCCGAACAGAGCGGGCAGGGCTTCCGGCCGGCGGCGATGATGGCGGCGATCCGCGGCACCAGCGCCCGCGCTTGCGCGAACGTGAACCGGAACGAGCACGAGGCTGGCAGGTCGTCCTCCGGGGCGAGTGGTTCGCCGCGCAGCTCGAACTGCTGCTCTTCCCGGTCCATCGCCAAGGTCAGCTGCCCCGCCTTGAACTCGCACCGCCAGATGGCGGGGAACACCGGCGCCTCGTCCGGCGCTGCCGCTTCCTCGGCCTGCACGTCGCCGAGCGCCTGACGGAGCGCATCACCCAACGCCGCCAGCTGCTCCTTTTCGAGCCAGATGCAGACGGCGTCAGTTCCCTCACCGATGGCCATCACCCGGAAGCGGCGCTTCCCTGGCTCGCCGATGGCTTCGGCCGCCACGTGGGCAGCCAGGCCCAAGTCGAAGGGCTCACGCATAGCTTCCATCCTACCCCAGGGACGAGCAGGGAAGGACGCGCGCCCTGGCCAGCATTCGCGACAAGAGGTGACGCCGCTCGTCGGTAGAGTAGCGGGCACCTGGTTCCCTACGGAGGACGCAATGACGGAACAGACTCGCCGTGCTGCTCGGCTCATCGAACTCGAGAGGCTGCTGCGGCGCGCTGGCTCGCGGGGGCTCACCACGCGCGAGCTCGCCGGTCAGCTCGGCTGCAGCGTCCGCACCGTCCAGCGCGACCTGCAGTCATTGGAACTCGACCTGCGCGTGCCCCTCACCATCGAAGCGCGTCGCTGGCGCATCCTCGAAGCCGCCGACCCTCTCGCGCCCCTCCATCTCAACCTTCATGAGGCACGGGCTATCCTCTTCGCGCTGCGCCTGTTCCTTCGCTACGCCGACGAGCAGGATCCAGACGCTGTCTCCGCCGTCGACAAGCTCGGTGAGGTGTTGTGGGGCCCCCTCCAGAGCTTCGTCCGCCTCACCGCGGAGCAGCTCCGCCGGCGTCCATCGATCCAGGACCGGGTCGACGTCCTCCGCACCCTCACCGAGGGGTGGGCGCAGACCCGCCGTGTCGACATCGAGTACCGTCACGGCGACGAAACGCGGACCACCACCATCGAACCGTATTTTCTCGAGCCCACCGCGACCGGTCTCGCCAGCTACGTCATCGGCCGGAGTTCAGCCCACGGGAACCAAATCCGCACATTTAAGCTCGACCGCATCGCTAACGCGCGCCTCCGCGATGACCGCTTTGATCCGCCGGTCGTCGACGGCCTCCTGGAGCAGCTCGGACGCAGCTGGAGCGGCATCGTCCTCGCCGACGACGAGGTGCGCGTCGTCATCGACTTCTCGCCGGCCGTCGCTGGGCGCGTGTCCGAGACGTTCTGGCACCCATCGCAGGTACTGACGCCGCTCGAAGGTGGAGGTGTCCGCTTGGAGCTCGTGCTGCCTTCCATCTTGGAGCTGCTGCCCTGGGTTCGGAGCTGGGGGCACGATGCCTTCGTCCGCGAGCCAGCCAGCCTCCGCGATGCCGTCGCCGCCTCTTTCGCCCGGGCCGCCGCACAGTACGCCTCGTCGGCGGATTCGCCCCCCGCGTAGACTAGCCCCGTGGTGGACGCATTCGAACGGTGGGCGAGCGCTGTTGCTGCGCGCCGGGAGCGAGCAGCTCGCGCTTGGCAGCTGCGCGATGAGCTGGTGATCGTTCCTGCGGGCGTTCCCATCCCCATCGCCGGGACCGATCAGTTTCACGAGTTCCATGCCCACCCCGAGCACTACTACCTAGGTGGCGTAGCCGACCCGGGTGGGGTGCTCACCTTCGATCCCGCCGAAGGATGGACGTACTTCCATCCCGTGGTCACCCAGGAAGAGGCGGTCTGGACCGGCCCAGGCCGCCGTGCGGAGGAGTATGTCGCGCGCACCGGTCTCGCCGCGGTCTTCCCGGTCACCGCCCTCGCTGGCTGGCTGGAACGGAACCGAGGGCGTGCCCTCGCCCTGCTGGGCAACGACGACATCGTGCGCGTCCCGGGCGCGTACCGCCTTCCGGGGTGGCACGAATTCGAACTGGCGGTTGACGGCGAGCTGACGGCACGGCTCCGGGAAGTCGTCGACGTCCTCCGCCGGACGAAGGATGCGGAAGAGCTGCTTCGCATCCGACGCGCCGTTGCCGCGAGCATCGAGGGCCATCGCCTAGCCTTCCGCTTCGCCAGGCCGGGACGCACCGAGCGGCAGATTCAAATCGAGATCGAGGCCGAATTCTTCCGCCACGGCGGCGACCGCACGGCATACGGGTCCATCGTCGGCAGTGGGCCCAACGGGGCGACGCTTCACGTGAGCCCCTCGCGGCGCGCGCTCGAAGATGGGGACCTCGTCCTCATCGACGCCGGGGCCGAAGTGGAGGGATACGCCAGCGACATCACGCGCACATTCCCTGCTGGGCGGCGGTTCGTCGGGCTCCAGCGAGAGCTTTATCAGCTCGTGCTCCAGGTGCAGGAGTGGGCGATCGGCGCTGCCGGGCCCGGAGTCGATTACCGCGACCTGCACCTGGGGGCCTCCCGTCGCCTCGCAGAAGGGCTCCTGCAGGTCGGCATCCTCCGCGGGAGCCTCGACGGTATCGTCGAACGGGATGTTCAGGCCCTGTTCTTCCCGCACGGTCTCGGTCATCTCCTCGGCCTCGCGACTCACGATGCCGGTGGGTGCATCCCAGCCCGCGCACGACCGGACCGCCCGTCGCTGCGGTACCTTCGCCTCGACGCGCTCCTGGAGCCCGGCTTCGTCATCACCATCGAACCGGGCCTCTACTTCATCCCGGCGCTGCTCGACGACCCCGAGGTTCGCCGGCGGTTCGCCGCTGAAGTCGACTGGGAGCGCGTCGATGCCCTTCGAGGATTCGGCGGCATCCGGATTGAGGACGATGTCCTCATCACCGAAACGGGCGCCGAGGTGCTGAGCGCGACGCTGCCGAAAGACATCGAGACCATCGAAGCGCTGCGTGCGGAGGCATTCGCCGGATGAGCCGCCGCCTTACGCTGGCCGACCTCGCCCGATTCCCCCGCCCCGGCACGCAGGTGCCTCAGCGTCTGCGGTTCAGCCCCGACGGGTGCTGGCTTTTCTTCCTCTGGAGTGAGCGAGGTGACCTCGTCCTCTCGCTTTGGGCCCTCGACCTGGAGACGGGCGAGCGGCGCGTCATCGCCGGCCCGGAGCCCGAGCAAGCTGACGAAACGCGGCTCTCCCTCGAAGAGCAGCTCCGCCGGGAGCGGGCGAGGCTCCGCGCCGTCGGCGTCACGACCTTCGATGTCGCCACCAAGGCGCGGACGGTGACGCTCCTGTGGCCCACGCCTTCTGGGCTCGCCGTCTCGCGGGATTTCGGCGCGCCGCGGCTCCTTCCCGGTACCGAGGGGGCGCTCGATGCCAGGCTCTCTCCTGACGGGTCTCGCGTTGCCTTCCACCGGAACGGAGGCCTGTGGGTCATGGGTCTCGACGCCGACGCGCCGGTGCCTGTGGCGCTGCCCGAGGAGGAGGGCATCAGCTACGGTGCCGCCGAGTTCATCGCCCAGGAAGAGCTGGACCGCAGTGAAGGCTTCTGGTGGAGTCCCGACGGCCGGCGGCTCGCCTTCCAGCGCACAGACGAACGCCACATCCCTCCCTATCCGATCGTCCATCTCGGGCGGCCGCAGCCGGCAGTGGAGTACCACCGCTACCCGTTTGCGGGCGGGGCCAACGCGAAGATCGAGCTCTTCGTGCGCGACCTGGAAGCCGGCACCACCGCAAAGGTTGAGCTTCCCGCGTTGGCTGCGGGCGACGAGTACCTCGCCCGTGTCTGGTGGCGCGATGAGGAGCGACTCGTGGTCTACCTCCTCTCTCGCGACCAGCAACGCGCTGACGCCCTCCAATTCGAATTCCCGGCCGGTTCCCCGCCCGCCGCAGCGGTCACGGAAGGCTTTTCGCCCTTCCCGCGCGCACCGCTGGGCCTCTGGCACGACGAGCAGCAGCCGTGGATCAACCTCGACCATCACACCCGGTTTCTCGCTTCGGGGGAGTTCGTCCGCGCGAGCGAATCCCGCGGCTACAAGCACCTCTACCTCCACGCCCCCGACGGCCGTCTCGTCCGTCAGCTCACCGACGGCCCGTGGATGGTGACCGACGTCCTCGGCGTCGACGAAGGAGCCCGTGCGGTGTACTTCGCAGCCACGAAGGAAACGCCGCTCGAACGCCACCTCTACCGGGTCTCGCTCGAAGGCGGTGAGCCTGAGCGTGTCACGGCGGAGCCAGGCTGGCATGCCGGCGTCCTTTCCCCTGAGGGCCGCTGGCTCGTCGACCTCTGGAGCAGTCTCCAGCGCCCGTGGTCGGCTTGGCTTCTCGACCTCAGGACCGGAGAACGTCGGGCTCTCGTGCCAAGCGAGGATGTAAGCCCCGACCGCCTCGGGGTCCGCCCGCCGACGCTGTTCCAGGTCACGGCCGCTGATGGGCAGACGCCGCTCGACGCCGCGCTCTACCTTCCCGACGGCGACCAGCCGGCGGCCGGTTGGCCCCTCATCGTGTCTGTGTACGGGGGACCGCACGCGCAGCGCGTGGCCAACGATTGGTCATTGACGGTCGACCTGCGCGCCCAGTACCTCGCCCAACGCGGATTCGCCGTACTGAAGGTCGACAACCGTGGGTCCGCCGGCCGCGGGCTGGCCTTCGAGGCCGCCATTGCCCGGAGGCTGGGCACCGTGGAGCTTGACGACCAAGTGGCGGCAGTGCGGGCCCTCATCGACCGAGGACTCGTCGACCCTGCTCGCGTCGGTGTCTACGGCTGGAGCTACGGCGGCTACATGGCGTGTCTGGCTGCCACGAAGGCGGGCGACCTCTTCCGATGTGCCGTTGCCGGAGCACCGGTCACCGATTGGGACGGTTACGATACGGCGTACACCGAACGATACATGGGCACCCCCACATCGAACCCCGAGGGCTACCGGGAGGCTTCCGTGCTCACCCACGCCCGAAACCTGAAGGCCGCGCTGCTCCTCGTCCACGGCGGCGTCGACGAGAACGTGCACTTTCGGCATACGGCCAGACTCATCGTTGCCCTCACCGAAGCGCAGAAGCCGTACGAGCTTCTCCTCTTCCCCGAAGAACGCCACATGCCGCGAGACGCGGCAGGCCTCGAGTACCAGGAGCGCCGTGTGATGGAGTTCCTCGGCCGTCATCTCGGCGGTTCGCTCGTTGACGAGCCCGGGGCCGAGGACTAGCGTGCGTCCGAAACCCTGGCGGAGGATTCGGCATGGATTACGCTCGCCCGGAACTCCTCGCCGAGCCGCAGTGGCTCCTCGAGCACCTCGATGACCCTCAGGTGCGCATCATCGACTGCGCGAGGCTCGAGGCGTACCGCCGTGCGCACATTCCTGGCGCCGTCTGCTTGCCAGTGCACTACTACATCAAAGAGCCACCGCCTCCCGGCGAGGAGTTCGGCACCTTCGTGATGCCGCCGGAGCAGTTTGCTCAGCTCATGGGATCGCTGGGCGTCGACAACGAGACGCTCGTCGTGGCCTACGATGACAACAACAGCCTCCTTGCCGCGCGCTTGTGGTGGGTCCTCAAGTACTACGGCCACACCAAGGCGAAAGTGCTCAATGGCGGGTGGCACCGCTGGCTGACGGAAGGCCGCCCGGTGACCTTCCATGCTTCCCGCCCTGCCCCGCGGAGCTTCGTCGCCCGTCCGAACCCGGACGTGATCGCCGATGCCGACTTCCTCCTGCAGCATTACGCAGACCCGTCCTGGTGCGTGCTCGACGCCCGAACCGATGAAGAGTGGGACGGCCGCAACGATCGCGGGAATAGGCGGCGCGGGCACGTCCCCGCGGCCCGGCATCTCGAATGGATTCGGTTCGTCAGCCGCGACGACCGGCGCGTCTTCCTCCCTGCCGAGGAGCTTCGGCGCCTGCTCGATGACGCCGGGGTACCGCGCGACGCGCCGGTCATCACCTACTGCCAAGGGGGAATCCGCGCAGCGCACGCTGCCTTCGTGCTCGAACTCCTCGGCTACGAGCACGTGCGAGTCTACGACGGATCGATGCGCGACTGGGCCAATCGGGACGACACGCCCCTCGAGGTCTAGCGACGCCTCACTCGACCGCGGCGGGCGCCTCCTCGGCGACGCGTTTCGGTTCGAACTTCAGCAGCGCCTCCAGCGTGAAGCCGAGGTCGGCGCGCTCGCAGAGGGAGCTGCAGTACGTCATCTTCAGCGTCGAGCTTGGCGACTTGCGCCAGTCGTACCGCTGGCCGCAGCGCCGGCAGCGCTTGATGTTACTGAGATCGGTCGGGGTGGTCACGTGAGAACCTCCAGGGGCAACCGCCCCTGGAATTAGCGTAGAACATCCTTTCGGCGCTGGCGAATCGGTTCCCGTTTCACGCCGCGAGCAGGCGCTTGAGCACGGCGGAGCGGGGCAGGAAGACGACGTCGTTGACGAGCCCTTCGATGGTGAAACCGAGGTCGGCACGTTCGCAGAGGGAGCCGCAGTACGTCATCTTCATGCACGCGCTCGGCGAACGCCGCCAGTCATAGGGCAGCTTGCACCGCTTGCAGATCCGAATGTGCGGATTCGTGCGGTCCATCATCATCCTCCCCGGGGGCCGTCTGGGATCGACAGCCCCCTCACACTTCCATCTTCGGCTGCCATGTCCGGTGGCACAGTAGGGGTTGTCGCTGAGCGGCGCCCCGGCCTTTCCCCGACACGGGTTGCCGAAGGCCCGCAGCCCTGCCAGAATCCCGCCGGACGTTGTTTCGAAGGGAACGAATCATGGGCTTCAAAGTCGATACCGGCATCTACTCCGCGCGGCTCGAAGAGGTCCCGGCGCAGGCGCAGCGCGCTGAGGCGCTCGGTTACGACGGCATCAACGTGGCCGAAACGGCCCATGACGCGTTCCTTCCCCTCGTGCTCGCTGCCGAGCACACGAGCCGCATCCAGATCGGGACGGCGGTGGCCATTGCCTTCCCGCGCAGTCCGATGGTGACGGCGATGATGGCCTGGGACCTGCAGCGCTTCAGCAAGGGGCGGCTCATCCTCGGCCTCGGAACGCAGGTGAAGGGGCACAACGAGCGGCGCTTTAGTGTGAAGTGGTCGCCGCCGGCGCCGCGCATCCGTGAGTACGTGCTCGCCTTGCGGGCCATCTGGCGGACGTTCCAAACGGGCGAACCCCTCAACTTCGTCGGCGAGCATTACACCTTCACGCTCATGACGCCGAACTTCAATCCCGGCCCCATCGAACACCCGCATATCCCTGTGCACATCGCGGCCGTCAACGAGCACAACGCCCGCGTCGCGGGCGAAGTATGCGACGGCATCAAGCTCCACGGCTTCAACACGATGAAGTACACGAAGGAAGTCATCCTCCCTGCCGTGATGAAGGGCCTGGCGAAGAGCGGCCGCAGCCGCGAACAGTTCGAGATTTGCGGCGGCGGCTTCCTCGCCACCGGGAAGACATGGAGCGACGTCGAACGCGCGGTTGAGGACGTGAAGCGCCAAATCAGCTTCTATGGCTCGACGCGCACCTACCAGGCGGTGTTCGACGCCCATGGCTGGGGCGATGTCACTGCACGTCTGCACGAGCTCAGCCTGCAAGGAAAGTGGCAGGAGATGCCCAAGCTCATCACCGACGACATGGTGCAGGAGTTCGCGGTCGTCGCCACCTACGACAAGGTCGCCGATGCCATCCGCGCTCGCTACCAGGGCGTGTGCGACCGCGTAGGCTTCGGTATCCCCATCCGCACTCCCGAGGACGAGGAGGCGGCCAGGGCCATCATCCGTGATCTCCAGCAAGGCTGAGTTCGGGCAGGGCAGCAATGGCAGCCGACAGGACTCCCGGGCGTGAGGATCTCATCACCTGGTTCTTCCGGGCCAGCGCCCTCCTCGACCCCGTACGCCTAGCGATCTGGGACAGCCAAGGGCTCACGGTCACGCAGCTCCGCCTCCTGTTCCACCTCTACGAGCGGGAGGGGATGTCGAACGCCGAACTCGCTGAGGCGATGTACGTCACCCGGCCGTCCATCTCGGCGCTCCTCGACCGCCTCGAGCGCCGGGGGTTCATCCGCCGGGAGATTTCCCCCGATGACCGGCGGGGCATCCGGATATTCCTGGAACCGGCGGGCCGCGAGGCGGTGACCTCTCTGCGGCCGGCCATCCGTCGCTACGTGGCTGACCTCATCGCTGAGCTCTCGGACGACGAAGTTGCTGCCATTGCTCGCTCGCTGGAGCGGCTGGTGCAGGCGGGGCGCCGCCGGCAGTCGAAGAAGGCCGCCGAAGGCCGCGACGTCTGACCGCCTTCAGCTCGCCCCGAGGAGCAACAGCCGCACTGCTACCAGGACGAGGCCGACCGCGAGGCCCCGCATGATCGCGTGTCCCGGCAATCGCCGTGCCAGCCATGCTCCGGCCTGGGCACCAGGGACGGCTCCCGCAGCCAGCAGCGCTCCCCGCGCGAGCGTCTCGTTCCAGCCGATGACGCCCCGCGCAGCATGCACGAGCGTCGCTTCGCCGGCGGCGAAGGCGAGTACGAAATGCGATGTCGCTGCAGCCACGTGTACGGGGAAATGGAGCGCCATCACCATTGCCGGCACGTGGATGATGCCCCCGCCGATGCCCAGGAGGCTGCTCAGGAAACCGATCGCCGAGCTCAGGGCGATTCCCTTCCAGAAGTGGTACCCGTATCGAAACAGATTTCCTTCCCGGTCGCGGAGCTCGCGCGTCACCACCCATCTCCCGCGCACGGGCTCGCGGATTCCCTCGTGCCAGCGCCGCACTCCCATCCACCCGCCGACGATCAGCAACAGCGCACCGAAGAGCAAGTCGAAGGCGCGGCGGGGCACCCATGCCACGGCGAGAGCGCCGGCCACAGCGCCCGGCATCGCGCTCGCCGCAAACCAGAGGCCGGAGCGGAAATCGATCCGCCCCTGCCGCGCGTACGCCAGGCTTCCCGACGTGGCGTTCGCCCACACGACCAGTAGCGATGTCGCGGTGACCGATTCCGGGGAAGCCCGCGGCTCGAGAAGGAGCAGCGCGGGCACGAGGATGAAACCGCCGCCCGCACCGACGATCGTGCCGATGGCACCGACGGCGGCCCCGAGGGCCACGAATCCGACTGCTACCGCCGGGGAGATCGCACCCTCCTACAGTCGTAGGGCGGCATCGAAGCAGGCCGCCTACAGCGGGATCCCCGGCACATCGTCGTTCCGATACCTCGGACCCCGCCGGCGCAGCCGCGAGCGCAGCTCCGTGACCCGCTCGCCGAGGTGTGCGAGCCTTCGCTCCAGCTTCCCCCGCACCGACGTGTGAACGGGGCCGAGCTCGCGGTACCGCCTCCAGCGCTGCTTGAGACGGCGTCCGGGGCGCTGCCGCTGCACGTCGACCAAATGCCGGATGAGTGCTCGCCGCAGTAGGCGGATGGCCTCGTCTCGGTTCGCGTGTGCTCCGTCGGCGGGTTCCGGAACCGTGGCGTCGATGACACGCAGGCGAAGGCAGTCGTGCGAGGTGAGCCGGAGGCGCTCTGCGACGTCGCGTGTCTCCTGGGCCCCCGCTGGCCTTCCCGCAAGGATGCCGGCTGCGTCTTCCGGCCGGATCACCTCGAATACCGCGTTGTCGAGCATCAGCACACGGTCGGCGATGGCGAACGTCATCGCGGCCTCGGAGCCCCCCTCGCCCGTGATCACGGCCAGCGTGGGGACGTTCACGTCCAGCAGGTCGCGCACGACTGCCGTCGCCGCCGCCCCCAGGCCCGCCTCCTCGTTTTCCAACGTGGGCTCGAACCCGGGAGTATCGATGAAGGCGAGCAGCGGCAAGTCGAAGCGGCTCGCGAGGGCAATGGCGCGGCGTGCCTTCCGCAGCCCCGCTGCGCGCACCCACGCCTGACCCGTCCGGCTCCGCCGGTTGTGGGCGATGACGACTACCGACTGCCCCGCGAGCGATCCGATGCCGGCGACGACGGAGTCGTCGTCGGTGCCGCAGCGGTCCCCGCGAAGCTCCACGAACGGCGAGACCACCCCCAGCGCGAACTCCGCCGCGGTCGGCCGACCTTCGTGCCGCGAAAGCTGGACCTGCTCCCATGCGGCACGGTAGGTGTGTCCCCCTTCCCGGATGCGCGCTTCGCGCGACGGCGACAGGCGGTAGCTGTTCATCATCACGTCGAGCACCAGCCCGAGCGCGTCGCGCAGGTCTGGGCGAGCAATGACCGCGTCGACGAGGCCCGCCGCCGCATGCGAGGCCGAGGAGTGGGCACCTTCCGGGAGCCCCTCACGTTGGGCTTCCTCCACCACGCGCAATGCGGCGTATCCCAGTACGGCGTTTGGTTCGGCGATTAGGTAGTCGGCTACGTTGGCCAGCCCCACGTAGGCAAGCCCCGTCGTGGGGTCAGTCAGCACCGCCACGTGGGGGACACGCGCTCGCGCGAGGGCGCGTGCGGCGGCCGCCACCCGCGGGACCTGCATCAGGGCGAGCAGGCCTTCCTGCATGCGCGTGCCCGCCGATGAATACACGATGATGAGGGGCGCGCGGCGCCGGGCGGCTCGCTCGAAGGCGCGCGCCAGCCGCTCGCCCGCTGCCACGCCGATAGAGCCTCCCAAGAAGCCGTAATCGATGGCCCCCAGGACGACTTCGCGCCCGAACATCGCCGCCGTGCCGGTAAGCGCGGCCTCGGTCAGCCCGGTCCGCCGTTGCGCCTCGATGATGCGGCTTCGGTACGGGCGGCGAAGCGCGAAGTCCAGCGGATCGAGCGCCGACACGTCGTCATCGTGCGGCTCGAAGGTGCCGGGGTCGGCGAGCAGGGCGATCCGCTCTCGAGCCGTGAGGTGGTAGTGGAACCCGCAGGCGTGACACACCTTGTACTGCGCATACAGGCGCGATTCCCGCAGGTCGGCCTGGCACGAGAGACAACGCTCCGGCTCCGCCTCGGGGATGGGCTCTTCCGGCTGCCGCCGGAGCAGTCCGCGGAATGGCTTCACGGCCATCAGTCTATCAGCTCCAGTCGTCGCTCTCGGATTCCCCTTCGCGCACGAGGACACGGCGGGATTCGCCGTCTTCGCGCGGGCCCACGATGCCTTCCGCTTCGAGTGCTTCGATCAGCTTGGTCGCTTTCACGTACCCCACGCCCAGCCGCCGTTGGAGCATCGAGGGCGAAATTCTCCGGTGACTCATCGCCAGCGTGCGGGCGCGGGCCAGCATCGGGTCGTCCGAAGCAACCCCGATGTCGTCGTCGCCCCCGTTGCGGGCGATGAGCGCCTGCTCCAGCAGCGCGTCGGCCCGCTCCGGTTGCAGCCCGGCGAAGCGCTCGTCCTTCCAGAACTGGACCACCCGCTCGATCTCGGCGTCGGAAACGTAGACGCCCTGGATGCGGATGGGCTTCGCCGCATCCGTCGGGAGGTAGAGCATGTCGCCCCGGCCGAGCAACTTCTCGGCGCCGCCCATGTCGAGGATGGTGCGCGAGTCGGTCTGCGACGTCACGGCGAAGGCGATGCGCGTCGGGAAGTTCGCCTTGATGAGGCCGGTCACCACGTCCACGGAGGGCCGCTGCGTGGCCACGACCAGGTGGATGCCCGTCGCGCGTGCCAGCTGCGCCAGCCGGCACACCAGCTTCTCCACCTCGAAGGGTGCCGCCATCATCAAATCGGCCAGCTCGTCGATGATGACGACCCAGTACGGCAGCTTCCGCAAGACGCGGGGGTGCCGGTTGTACCCTTCGATGTTCCGGACCGCGAGTTCGGCGAACTTCTTGTACCGCGCCTCCATCTCCGAGACGACCGCCTGGAGGACGCCCACCACTTTGTCCACATCGACGATCACCTCGCTAAACGCGAGGTGGGGAATCCCGCGGTAAGCCGTTAGCTCGACGCGCTTCGGGTCGATCATCACGAAGCGCACTTCGTCGGGAGTGGCGTTCATCATCAGGCACGTGATGATGGCGTTCATGCAGACGCTCTTGCCGCTGCCCGTGGCCCCTGCGATGAGCAGGTGCGGCATCTTCGCCAGGTCTGCGACCACGGGTGTCCCTGCTACGCCCCTTCCGAGTGCGAGTGCTAGCTTCGATTTCCGAGCGAGCTCGCGGAACTCCTTCGTCTCCATCACGCCGCGCAGCGTCACCACCGAGGCGGTGTCGTTGGGGACCTCGATGCCCACGATCGCGCGACCGGGCACGGGAGCTTCGATCCGAAGGCTTGGTGCAGCCAACGCGAGCGCAAGGTCGTTCTGCAGCGCCGTGATTCGGTTCACCCGCACGCGCGTGCGGCCAACCTCGATGCGTTCCGTCTTCGGACGGCCGTCGGGGCCGATGATCGGACGCCCCCGCTCGTCTTTCAGGGGGACCTCCTTATAGCGGATTTCCCAACCGGGCTCCACGCCGAACTGCGTCACCGTCGGCCCTTCGTTGATTTCCACGACCGAGGCATCGACCCCGAAGGAGGCCAACGTATCGACGATGAGCTGGGCCCGTGCCGCGTTGTCGTGTTTCCGGTTCGATGTCGGCTGGGGCGGGTTCAGCAAGTCGAGCGAAGGAAGCTGCCAGCCGCTCGTGCTGGTGCCTAGCGAGAGCGGGAGCTGCTGGGGTTCCTCGGGCGCTCCCTCGTCGGCTGCGCTGTTCTCCACGGTCTCTTCCGAGGGTTCCGGTTCCTGGGGTGTCGGCAGCTCGTGCCGGAAGGCTGCCGCGGCGCCTGCACCGATGACCGAGCTCGGTGCAGCGGGGTCGAACGATGGGCGGAAGACCCGCGGCTGCTCTTCGGCCGGGGGAGCGTACGTTGCCGCTGTGGCGTCGATCACGAGACCGTCGGCGGTTCGGCGGTGGAACGGGGAGGCGATGAGGCGGCCAAAGGCTCGAGCCGCGCGCCACGCGGCTGCTCCGGCCCGATGTGGATACTGCCGCTCCCAGGCGGTCGCCACCCAAACGGGCACGTTTCGAATCAGCCAGGCGGTGGGCCGCGGCGCGACGAGCCACGCTCCTGCGAGCCCGGAGGCCAGCCACAGCAAGACGCGCCACCATGCCCCGACGATCGCCTCGCCGGCCCTGCCGCCGAGCGAAACATCCCGCATGGCCACACCGCCGATGGTCCAGTCGGCGTGGTTCAGGCCGAGGGCCCCCCAGATGAAGAGGAGGAGGGCGAGCATCCCCGCACCGTACCGCAGCGCGGCCTTGGGGCGCGTTCGGTAGAGCCGCCGGTGGATGGCGATGCCCGCTGCCGCCGTGGCGACAGCCACCAGCACCACTCCGAACCCGAGGACCTCGAGAGCGCCGCGTCGGACGGCAGCGGCGGTTGCGGGAACGTCGATGAGCCAGGGGACCGCAGCAACCGCCGCCGCTGCCAGGGCGAGCCCGACGAACTCGGCCCGTACCACGCGGCGGAGCTGCAAGCGCCGCCAGAACGGTTGGGAACGGCGTCGTCGCCGCGCGCGCATCGGGCGGGGCCGCGCGCTTGCTCGTGCAGCCATCGGTGCACCTCTTCCGCCGCCGGCGCCCACCCCGCCTGCGCCCCGGCGGCCTTTCGACTTAGGAATACTACACCTCGACCGTTACGGTCAGCACCATCGGCCGCCGGCGCGTCTTCTCGTAGAGGAACCGTCCCACCGCGTCCTTGATGCGGGTGTTCACCTCGCCGAAGTCGGCGATGTGGTCGGCCAGCGCGAGCGCCTTCGCGACGACCTCACGGCACTGCTCGAGCAGCTCGCTCTGCTCCTCTTCGTCCACGAACCCGCGTGTGAGGATCTCGGCCGGCCGCGTCAGCTTCCCCGTGAGCTTGTCCACGGCGGCGATGACGACCACCACCCCGTCGGTGGAGAGGTGCGCCCGGTCTCGCAGGATGTGCTGGTCGATGTCGCCGATGCCCAGCCCGTCGACGTAGACGTAACTTGCAGGCACGCGCCCGGCGATGCGGGCACACTCGTCGTCGATCTCCAGCACGTCCCCATCGGTGAGCACGAAGGCGTTCCCTTCCGGCACTCCCACCGCTTCGGCGAGCCGCGCATGCACGACGAGGTGGCGGTATTCCCCGTGGATGGGGACGAAATACTCCGGCTGCACGATGCTCTGGATGATCTTGAGCTCCTCCCGGCTGGCGTGTCCCCGAACGTGCACGTTCGCTACCCGGTTGTAGAGGACGTTGGCACCGAGCCGGAACAGGTTGTCGACGTTTCGGAACACGGCGTGTTCGTTCCCGGGGATGGCTGTCGCCGAAAGGACGACCGTATCGCCCTTCGTGATGGTGATGTGTCGGTGATCGCCGTTCGCCATCCGCGTCAGCGCGCTCGTGGGCTCACCCTGGCTGCCGGTCGTGATCACCGCCAGCTGCCGGTGGGGGATCTGGCGCATCTCCTCCACGCCGACGAGGGTGCCCTCCGGCACGTTGAGGTACCCGAGCCGCTGGGCCATCGCCACGTTGTCGATCATCGAGCGGCCGGTGACGAACACTTTCCGCCCCGTGGCTACCGCCGCATCGATGACCTGCTGCACGCGGGAGATGAGGGAGGCGAAGGTCGCGACGATCACCCTGCCCGGCGCTTCGGCCATGATGTTCCGCAGCGCATGCCCCACGAGCTCCTCGCTCGGCGTAAAGCCCTCCTGTTCGGCGTACGTCGAGTCTGCCAAGAGCAGGAGGCACCCCTCGGCACCGACCTGCGCCAGCCGGATCAGGTCCGTGTGCTGGTTCATCACCGGCGTGTGGTCGAGCTTGAAGTCGCCGGTGTGCACCACCGGGCCGTACGGCGTGCGGATGATGAGCCCGCAGGCGTCGGGGATGCTGTGCGCAACTTGGAAGAATTCGACCTCGAAGACGCCGGCACGGACGACGTCGCCCGGCTTCACCACGTGGAGTTCGGCCCGGTCGAGAAGCCGATGTTCGGCGAGCTTCACTCGTACGAGACCGTCGGTGAGGCGGGTGCTGTACACGGGAACCTGGAATTCCCGCAGGAAGTACGGCAGCGCTCCAACGTGGTCCTCGTGACCGTGCGTCAGGAACACAGCTCGGAGCGCATCCCGCCGCTCGCGGACGTACGTGAAATCGGGGATGACGAGGTCGACGCCGAGCATCTCCTCTTCCGGGAACATGAGGCCGACGTCGATGACGATGAGGTCGTCGGCGTATTCCAAGAGCATCATGTTGCGGCCGATCTCGCCGAGGCCGCCGAGCGGGATGACGCGCAGGGGAGGTCGTGACATACGGTTCAATCGAACAATCGCATCTGCGAAGCCGGCGCCTCGCGAAGTTCGGAGCGGCTCGCACGGGACGCCCGTGCAGTGCGTAGCACTTCGGGGAGCGCTCGAAAATCCGCCATGATCGTCTCGCGCAAGCTCTGCTGGTGCAAGGCGGCCGCCGGATGGTACATCGGCACGTACCATCGCGTCCCGATCTGCTTCGCCTTCCCATGGATGCGGGAAATCGACTGGTTGGGGAAGAACCTCGCCATCGAATACCGCCCCAGGGTCACGATGACGAGGGGGTCGATGATCGAGATTTGGCGGTCGAGATACTCACGGCAGGCTTCGATCTCCCCCGGGAGTGGGTCGCGATTGCCCGGCGGGCGGCACTTCAACACGTTGCAGATGTAGACCTCGCTCCGGCGCAACCCCGCGGCTGCCAGCAGCTCTTCGAGGAAAGCGCCGGCCTGCCCGACGAAGGGGCGGCCCAGCCGGTCCTCGTTTGCCCCTGGCGCCTCGCCGATGAACATCACTTCCGCCGTCACCGGTCCCTCGCCAGGTACGGCGTTCGTTCGCGTGGCTGCGAGGGCGCACCGGGTGCAGCTTCGAACCTCGCGCTCCAGCTGCTCGAGGGCTGCGCGCTTCTCATCCGGCGTCATGGGTCGGAGCTCCCTCCACCTGTGCGGCGGGCGTTCGTGCTGCACGCCAGCCGCTCCGTAGCATTTGCAGGCCGACGGCCAGCAGCACGGCGGCAAACCCCCGCTGCAGGACGTCGGCTCGGAGGGATGATGCCACCGCGGCTCCGGCGGCGCTACTCGGTACGGCCCCCGCGCCCAGCCAAACCGCGGTGCGCCCGTCGACGCTCCGGTGCCGCCAGTGGGTGACCGTGCCCGCCACTGCGGTCGGGAGGATGACCACCAGCGAGGTCCCCTGTGCCGCGTGCTGGCTCTCCCCGAAGAGCAGGACGAGCGCCGGCACGAAGATGGCGCCTCCACCCACACCGAGAGCGCCGGAGAGCATGCCGCCCGCGAGCCCGATACCCCCACCCAAGAGGAGACGCCACAGCCCATCCGCGGCGGCGACGGTTCCCCCTTCGGGGAGCATCATCCGAGCGGCGACGAGCATGAGGAAGCCGCCGAAAAGCCCCCGCAGCTGCGCTGCCGGGATGCGGTGCACGAACGTCGCGCCTATCGCCGCCCCTGCCAAGGCGCTCGGCAGCACCGCCCCGGCGAGCCGCCAGTCGATGGAGGTCGTCCGCGCATACGTCAGGGAGCCTGCGAACGCGCTCATGGCGATGACGGCGAGCGAGGTACCGTGGGCTCGGTGCTGCCCCATCCGCAGCAGGCCCACGAGGAGCGGCACGAGCACCGCACCCCCGCCCACGCCGGTGAGGCCCGCGAAAAAGCCGCCCGCTCCGCCGATGACCGCCGCTTTGGCGTCGTGCTGGTGCCGCTGCATCGTCAGACGTCGAGCGAGTCTTCCTGCTGCCGGGGGCGGGCGGCCCAGGCCAGGACGATGCCTACGAAGTAGAGGACGAAGAGTGGCCCGGCCACGAGCGACTGCGTGAGCGGGTCGGGCGTGGGCGTCACCACGGCAGCGATGATGAACACGACGACGAGGGCGTACCGCCAGAGCCCGAGCAGCTTCCCGGGCGTAGCGATGCCGAGCCGGGAGAGGAACATCATCAGCATCGGCAGCTCGAACGAAACGCCGACCCAGAACACGATGCGGGTCACGAAGTCGACGTACTGCCGGATGCCGATGACGTTCTGGATGTTCTCCGACCCGAAATCGAGGAGGAAGCCCAGTGAAGCCGGCAGGATGATCCAGTACGCGAACGCCATGCCACCCAGGAGGAACACGGCGCTCCCGAACAGCACCGGAAGGACCAGCCGGCGCTCGCGCGGGGTGAGCCCAGGCACCACGAACGCCAGGATCTCGTACACCACCACCGGGGAGGCCACGAGGAGGCCACCGTACAGCGCAATGCGGAACAGGATCGCGATGCGGTCGGTGGGGGAGAAGCTCGATACCTGGAAATCGGGCGTCCGTTCCCGGGCCGGGGCGAGGAGCCAGCCGAGGATGTCCTCCCAGAAAACGGCGCAGACGATGATGCCCACTACCACGGCCAACGCCGAGATGATGACCCGTCGTCGCAGCTCGATGAGGTGCTCGATGAGCGTCATCTCCGGGCCGCCGGTGAACTCCTCGGTGGCCCGTGGCGTCGTGCGGTCGGTGTCGTGGGCTCTCGTCACCTGCGCCACCGTTCGCTCCTTCCCCTAGAACACCAGGGGGTCGCGCGGCTTGGCTGACTCTCCCGCCACCGGGGCCGGCGCCACGGCAGCGCCTTGGGTCGGCCCCGGTGGCGAACCGTCGACGCCGGAGGTGGGCCGCGGCGGGCTGGCAGCGGCGGCCACCGGCTGCAGTCCTGCTTGCGCTTCCTGGCGGACGCGTTCGAGTTCCCGGTTCGTCTCCTCGAGGCGCGCGCGCAGCTCCGCCTCGTGGGCACGGAGCTCGGCCCGGGCGGCTTCCATCTCGGCGCGGATGCCCTTGTACTCCTCCTCGAGCATTTGCAGCTCCTCGCGGAACTCATCACGCACGAGGCGGGCGTACCGCTGCATGGTGCGGACCGCCCGCCCCAGCTGGTAGGCCACCTGCGGGAGCCGTTCGGGCCCGAGGAAGACCAGGGCCACCAGCAAGATGGCCAGGATCTCCTGGTAGCCGATTCCCAGGAATTCCACACACCCCTCCCCGGGGGCCCTGCCCCGGGGGCAGGGCTACTTGTCTTCGACGCCGTGCTCCTTGAGATAGTCTACGGCGTCCTGAACCGTGACGATCTTCTCCGCGTCCTCGTCGCTGATCTCGATCTGCGCTTCGTCGCCGAACTCCTCCTCTAGCGCCATGATCAGCTCCACGAGGTCGAGAGAGTCGGCGTTCAGATCCTCGACGAACGAGGTCGTGGGGGTCACCTGATCCTCCTCGACCCCCAGCTGTTCGCAGACGATCGCGCGGACACGCTCGAAGACGGTAGCCACTGCTGCAATCTCCTTCGTCGTCTTGGTATTTGAGGATGCAAGGGCTCGGCGCTGCGCGCTATCCCTCCACTCGCTCCCGTTCGCGCCGGATCCGCTCGCTCACCGTGTGCAGCACGGCGTTCACGAATCCTGGCGACGCCTCCCCTCCATACCGATGTGCCAGCTCCACGGCCTCGTTGACGACCGCTCCGACCGGCGCCGCATTATCGGCGAGCAGCTCCCAGATGGCAAGACGGAGGATGTTCCGGTCGATGACCGGCATCGCGTCGAGCGGGCGGTGGGTCGCCGCGGCGGCGATGTACTGGTCGATGGTCTCGCGCATCCGCGTCACGCCCCGCACCATGCCGCGCCCATAGCCGGCCGGCCCCGGCCTTGCCACCTCCGGGTCCTCTTCCGCCACTTCGCGCAGACGCCGCTCGTAGGCTCGCTCGGCGTCGTGGCCGGCTGTGTCGGCCTCATAGAGCGCCTCGAGCGCGAGACAGCGGACACGACGCAGGACGCTGTCCGACGTGTCGATCACGCCATCACCAGCCCGCCGTCCACATGGATACATTGCCCGGTGATGTAGGCCGCCGCATCGCTCGCTAGGAAGGCGACGAGCGGCGCAACCTCTTCCGGTTTCGCCACCCGCCCGAGCGGGATCTGCGGCAGGATGGCCGCCAGCTGTTTCTCGGTGAGCTGGGCCGTGATGTCCGTTTCGATAAACCCTGGGGCGACGGCGTTGACTGTGATGGCCCGCGAGGCTACTTCGCGCGCCAGGGCGCGGGTAAAGCCGATGAGCCCGGCCTTGGCGGCGGCGTAGTTCGCCTGGCCGGGGTTTCCCATCACTCCGACGACACTCGAGATGTTCACGATCCGCCCCGCCTTCGACCGCAGGAGGTGGCGGAGGGCCGCCTTCGTCACCAGGAAGGCCCCCCGCAGGTTCGTATCGTGCACCGCATCCCAGTCCTGCTCCGACATCCGCAAGAGGAGTCCGTCGCGGGTGATGCCCGCGTTGTTCACGAGGATATCGAGCCCGCCGAATGCAGCTACCGTTTCCTGCACCATCTGGGCGGCGTCGTCGGGGCTGGCGACATCTCCCCGTACCGTGATGGCCTCGCTTCCGTTCTCGCGGATGATACGGGCCACTTCGTCCGCGGCATCGGCCCGCTCCCGATAGTTGACCGCGACCCGCGCGCCGTTGCGGCCGAGCTCGATGCAGATGGCCCGGCCGATGCCCCGGGACCCGCCGGTCACCAGGGCCACGCGTCCCTCGAGCGGCCGTGCTGCGCTCATCTCACCACGGAAGCCGCAGCGCTTCGAGGCTGTTCACGTTATGGACGTTCGCCTTCCGCACCATCCGTTTGATGATGCCAGTGAGCACGCGTCCAGGCCCGAACTCGATGAAGCTCGTCACGCCCTGCGCCTCGAGGAACTCCACCGTCGCGCTCCACTGAACCGGCCGGCACACCTGGTCGATGAGCTCGTGCCGGATGGAAAGCTCGTCGGTGATGGGACGGGCGGTGCAGTTCGCCACTACCGGTACGGTCGCGTCGCGGATGGCCGCCTCCCCGATGGGTGCCACCATGCCCTCACCCGCCGGCCGCATGAGCGAGCTGTGGAAGGCGCCGCTCACGGCCAGAGGGATGACCTTCGCAGCGCCGCGGGCCTTCGCGTAGTCCATGGCACGAACCACTGCCTCGCGCCGGCCGCCGATCACGACCTGCCCCGGAGCATTCACGTTGCAGATCTCCGCGCCGGCCTCACGGCACACCTCTTCGCAGTCTGCGATGTCCAGGCCGATGACCGCGGCCATCGTCCCCGGATTCCGCTCGCTCGCCTGCTGCATCAGCTCCCCGCGCACGCGCAGGAGGCGAACGGCGTCGTCGAAATCCATCGCGCCTGCAGCCACGAGGGCCGAGTACTCGCCCAGGGAATGCCCGGCGACGAACTGTGGGCGCCGGCGCAGCGAGGGATTCACCTCGCAGGCAGCGCGCAGGTAGGCGAGGCTCGTAACCGCGATCGCCGGCTGGGTGTTGCGCGTCTGCTGGAGCTCTTCCTCGGGGCCCTCGAAGCAGATCCGGCTGAGCGCGAAGCCCAGAATCTCGTCTGCCCGTTCGTACAGCTCGCGGACGGAGGGGAACGCCTCGTAGACGTCCTTCCCCATGCCCACGAACTGCGAACCCTGGCCGGGGAATACCCATGCCTCCCCGGCACGCACGGGTTCTTCTAAGGGAACGAACCGCTGAGGCGACGGTCCGCTCAGCTCTCCAAATCCGGCGAAGGAATGCGCACTGCTTCCCGCCCACGGTACGTCCCGCAGATCGGGCAGGCGTGGTGCGCCGGGCGAGGATTCCGGCACCGGGGGCACTCCACGATGTGGGGAATCTTGGCGGCCAGGTGACTGCGGCGCTTCCCCTGACGCGACTTCGGGTACTTCCGTTTCGGAAGCGGCGGCATTCGGTCGCTCCTTCACGTGCTCATCCATCGAGTCGTTGCTTCAGCGCTGCCAGCACCGACCACCGCGGATCGAGGTGCGTGCGGTCGCAGCCGCAGTCGCCCATGCTCAGGTCCTGACCGCATTCCGGACAGAGCCCGGGGCAATCAGGACGGCAGAGCGGCTGCATGGCAGCCGCCATCACGCTATATTGCCGGACCGCCTCGGTAATGTCGATCGTGTGGTCGAGCCCGATGAGGAAGTCTCCCGGCTGCGCCCCACTCTCGATCCGCATCCCGGTGTCGACGTCAACCTGCTGGTAGAACACCTCCTCGATGTGCAGCCGCGCTGGGTACCCGAACGCGACCAGGCATCGGGAACACTCCGCTTCCAGGATCACGTCGATGTCCGCGGTGACGAGGACGCCCTTCGGAACCCGCAGGAGCTCTACGTGCCCGCGGTGCACGGGGAATTCGGGCTCCAAATCGTACGAGCGGGTCGCGCCCGGGCGCTCCCGCAGGAGTTGTGCGGCGTTGAAAATCATCGGGATTCCCTCTCGAGGCCTCAGTAGCAGTATACGCCTATGCGCCGCCGACCGGTGCCCCTGGCACGAGATGTCATAATTCCTGCCCGACTGTTCGATTCCTGGCGCGGTGCTACCGGCGCTCTGGAGCTGGGCCCGCTCTCGGGGTACCGTTTGCGCTAGGGTTAGCCTGATGAGCCACGCGACCACGCTTCTCGCTCTCCAGCTCGCCGATGATGAGCTTGCGCGTCTCCAGGCGCGTATCGAGGCGATCGACGCGCGCCTGGCGGGCGACGAAGCGCTCGAAGCCGCGCGGTCGGCTGTTGCTGAGCGCGAGGCCGAACTGCGCGACCTCCGCCGTCGCCAGCGCGAGGAAGAAGCGCGCATCGCCGACCTGAACGCGAAGATCGTCCCTGAAGAGCGCCGCCTCTACGACGGCTCCGTACGGAGCCCGAAGGAGCTCGAAAGCCTCGCCCGCGAGGTCGAATCCCTCAAGGCGCAGCGCAGCCGTCACGAGGATGCGCTCCTCGATCTGCTGGGTCAGATCGAGGAGGCCGAAGCCAGATTGAACGAAGCCCGTCAGGCGCTTGCCGAGCGCGAGCGCGCCTGGGAAGCCGAAACCCAAACGCTCCGGCAGGAACGCGCAGCCCTGGAGGAGGCGCGGGAGCGGGTGGCTGCAGAACGTGCCCGTCATCTGCCGGCCGCGCCCGCTGCCCTCGTGGCGGTCTACGAGGACCTGCGGCGGCGGAAGGGCGGCGTTGCCGTCGCCCGCATCCAGGGCGGCACGTGCTCGGCGTGCCACGTGTCTGTCCCTGATGCCGTGCGCCGGGCTGCCCGGACGCCAGGGAGCGTCGCCCGCTGCCCGAACTGCGAACGCATCCTGGTGGTAGGCTAACGCGATGCGTGCCGTGGCCTACTTTGTCGATGGCGCCAAACGGGGCGGCGTCCGCCGGTCGATCGCGGACCAAAGCCGCACATTTCTCGAGTTCTGTGCTGCCAACGGGTACGACGTCGCCGCCACCTTCGTCGATACGGACGTCGATGCGCCGGATCCCCCTGGGTTCAGGCAGATGCTCGAATACCTCCGCCACTTCGCCCAGGGGTTCACGCTCGTCGTCGTCGATTCCCTTGGTGTCCTCGGGAAAGACCTCGGCAAGGCTGCTGCGAAGCTCCTCGCCATCGAGGCGACTGGCGTCCGCGTGCTGACCGCCGATACGGGCGCCGAGGCCGCGCGCCAGCTCGTCGATACGTGGGCTGAGCGCGGCGAGGGCACGCCCATCTCCGAGCGGGTGCGCTCCGCCATGCGCCGCAAGGCCGTCCGCGGCGAGGTGCTTGGGCGACCCCCGTACGGCTACCGCGTCGGGCCGCGCAACCGTCTCGAGCTGGTACCCGACGAAGCCGTCGTGGTGCGGTACATCTTCCGGCTTTACCTGCAAGAGGGCATGGGCATCCGCCGCATCGCCGGCCAACTGAACCAGGAGGGCATCCGCACGCGGAAGGGCGGCCGCTGGTCCATGGTCACCGTGCGGGATATCCTCCGCAACCGCGTCTACCTCGGAACGTATTCCCGCTTCGGAGTACGCGTTCCCGGCAGCCACCCTGCGCTCGTCTCGCCCGAGGACTTCCGCCGGGTGCAGGAGCGGATGGAGCGTCGAGGGTCTCGACCTCGCACCCGCAGCGTTACCCCCTTTCTCCTCAGCGGTCTCGTCCATTGCGCCCGCTGCGGCAACCGCATGATCGGCGTCTCCCGCCGCCAGTCGTGGACGACGAAGGATGGGGAGCGGCGCAGCGCCCTCTACCGCTACTACCAGTGCGAATCTCGGACGAATCAGAGCGCCTGCGAGTACAACACACAGCGAGCCCCCGAACTGGAGGCGAAGGTGCGCGACCATCTGGCGGCCGGCGGCGAGACAGCCACTCGCGTGCGCCGCGCAGGCGACGCAGACGCCTTCACCCTCGACCTCCAGCGCCAGGTCGAGCGGCTCGAGAACCGGCGCAAGCGTCTGCAGCGGCAGCTCGAAGAGCTCGTGGCAGACGCTGCGCACGGGCACATCACCGTCGAGCGCATGCGCTCCCTCGGCGCGGATATCGTCGGCGAGATGCAGGACGTCGATGAAGAGTTGCGCGCCCTCCGAGAGCGGCTTGCCGCCGAACGCGACGAGGCCGACCGTCGGCGCCGCATGACGGAGCTCCGCGAACGGCTCGTCGCTCACTGGGACGAGCTCCCGTTCGAGGAGTTGCAATCAGCCCTGCGGGAGCTCATCGACCGCGTCGAGGTCGACGGAGAGCAGGTCCGTGTCTTCCTGCGAGCGTAGGGGGCCGGAGTGAAGCTCGTCGTCTATGCCGACGGCGCCAGCCGAGGCAATCCTGGCCCAGCCGCGATCGGCGTCTCGGTCGTCGACACTGAAGGCCGGGAAGTGGCTCACATCAGCAGGCTCCTCGGCATCGCGACGAACAATCAGGCCGAGTACGCGGCCGCCATCGAGGGGGTACGGTTGGCCGGACGCCTAGGGGCCGACGCCGTCGAGCTGAGGGTCGATAGCGAGCTGCTCGCGCGGCAGCTCGAAGGGCGCTACCGGGTACGGGATGCGAAGCTCCGCCAGCTTTACGAGGAGCTCCTGCGGCAGCTCGCCTCGTTCCGCGAGTGGAAGGTCCGTCACGTCCCCCGCGAGGCGAATCGCCGCGCCGATGGCCTGGCGAACGCGGCGTTTTCGCGCAATTGACGCGCCCAGCGGGCCTATAAGCCGGATTCTGTACCCGCACCGCGTGGTGCGGGTGGTGGCCATCTCTCTTGGCGCCGCATCGCTGCGGCGCTCGAGCGGCCAACCCGGGAGTGCTGACGGGCCGGGCACCCTCCTCCCCTATTCGGCCTTGCTCCGGGTGGGGTTTGCCTGGCCGCCCCGTTACCGGGACGCCGGTGCGCTCTTACCGCACCATTTCACCCTTACCGGGAACGTTCCCGGCGGTATGTTTCTGTGGCACTTTCCGTCGGCTCACGCCGCCCAGGTGTTACCTGGCACCCTGCCCGGTGGAGTCCGGACTTTCCTCTGCGGGGATCGCCCGCAGCGGCCACCCGGCCCGCTGGGCGCTCACCTTTAGCCTACACCATCGAGCGGCGCATGGTGGCCTCCGTCGTCCTCCGTTTCGTACGCTGGAATCGAACGCTCGCCTCGAAGGAGGTCGCCATGCCGGCCGAAGCCGCTGTCATCGAAGTCACCGACGCCGATTTCGCCGCCAAGGTCCTGGAAAAGTCGAAAGAAGTCCCGGTCGTCGTCGACTTCTGGGCGCCGTGGTGCGGTCCCTGCCGGATGTTGGGCCCCATCATCGAGCGCGTGGCCGCCCAGTACAACGGCAAGGTCATCCTCGCGAAACTGAATACCGACGAAAACCCCCGCACGGCCATGCAGTACAACATCCGCGGGATCCCGGCGGTGAAGGCCTTCCGCGACGGGAGAGTCGTGGCGGAATTCGTCGGTGCCCTTCCCGAACCGCAGGTCCGCGCCTTCTTCGAGCGGGTGGTCGGCGCCCCCGCCAACCCCGCCCTTGCGGCTGCCCAAGCCGCGCTTCAGGCGGGCGACCTCACGGCAGCCGAAGCCAAGTTCCGCGAAGTCCTCGCTGCCGAGCCGTCGAATCGGGACGCCATCGTAGGGCTCGGCGACACGCTCGCCCGGCTTGGCCGGACCGAAGAAGCCGAGGCGCTCCTCGCTCGGCTCCCGGCCGACCGCCAGGCGAAGGTCATCCGCCATCGCATCTTCCTCGAGGGGTTCGCGCGGCGCCATGCCGGGGAGGACCTCGCCGGCGAAGCTGCCCGGAACCCTCGCGATCCGCGTGCCCGGTATCGCTACGGCGTTTGGCTGGCAGCGCAGGGCCAGTACGAACGTGCTCTGGATGAGCTGCTCGAATCGGTCCGCCTCGACCGGAACTTCGCGGATGGCGCCGCCCGCAAAGCCATGCTGGCCATCTTCGACATCCTGGGCCTCGATTCGCCCGTGACCAAGGAGTACCAGCGGAAGCTTGCCCAGGCGCTCTTCTGAACTCGCCCGCGGCCGGCTCGACCGCAGTCCACTCGAGCGTCTATGCTCCCACCTCGCCGACGCCGACCTCGGAGGTTCCCGTGATCGATCGCGAGCGTCTCGTCCGGACCTTCCTCGAGCTCGTCCACATCGATTCGCCCTCGGGTGAGGAGGACGCAATCGCTGCCGAGCTCGTGCGTCGCTTCCAGTCGCTCGGCTGGGAAGCCCAGCAGGACGCCTTCGGGAACGTCATCGCTCGCGTCTCCGGGACTGGCGAGCCGGTGCTCCTCTCCGCTCACATGGATACGGTTGAGCCCGGGCGCGGCATCCGCCCCCGGTTCGACGGCCCCGATATCATCCGTTCCGACGGCACCACCATCCTCGGCGCCGACGACAAGGCCGGCTGTGCCGTCATCCTCGAAGTGGCATCGTCGCTGCGGGAAGATGGCGGGCCGCATCGCCCTGTCGAGGTTGCCATCACGCGTGGCGAAGAGGTCGGCCTCGTCGGTGCGCGGCACCTTGACCCGGCGGCATTTCGGGCGCGCACGGCCATCGTCATCGATAGCGGCGGGCCCCCCTCGAACGTCCAGGGCCAGGCGCCCTACCACTACACCTACGACGTCGAGGTCCACGGAAAGGCGGCGCACGCTGGCGTCGAGCCAGAGAAGGGTGTCCCTGCCATCAGCATTGCCGCCGAACTCGTGACCCGGCTGCCGCAAGGCCGGCTCGATGCCGATACGACCGCGAACGTGGGCCGCATCGTCGGCGGCACCGTGCGGAACGCCGTTCCGGATTTCTGCCGCGTGGAAGGGGAGTTCCGCTCGATGAATCCCGCCAGGGCCGAAGATCTCGCCGCTCATGTCCGCACCGCCGTGGAAGACATGCGGGCCCGCCATCCGGACGCTCGCATCGAGCTCGATCTGCGGCTCGAGTACGCTGGCTACACGCTCGCGGACGACGACCCGGCCGTCCAGCTCCTCTTTCCCGTGCTCCGCGACCTCGGCTTCGAGCCTCAGCCGAGACCGCTCGGTGGCGGCACCGATGGGAACATTCTCCGCGGTTTCGGCATCGCCAGCGTCGTCATCGGCCGCGGCGGCTACGCCCAGCACACGAAGGAGGAGTACCTCGTCATCCCTGAGATGGTCGACTGCGCCCGTGTGGTCGAGGCGGTGCTGCGCCGCGTCGAGGTATGAGTCAGGTGGTGCGTCTACTCTCCTCCATGGAGCTGCCGCTCGACCTCGCCCCGCGCCAGCTGTGAGACTCGCCGGGGCAACCAGGCGCACTCCTTCCCCGCTGGAGCGAACTTCCACACCACTGCCTCCTCGAACACCTCGGCCGTCGCCGCGGGAACGCTCCCTTCGCGCGCCATGATCCACGATCCCGCGAGCAGCCGCAGATGGTAGAGAGCCGCGCCCCGGTAGAGCCGCGCATCCACCCGCTCCACCAAGTCGGGGCGCTCGCGGACGGTCCGCTCGGCAAGGGCTGCCGCTGGACCCTTTAGCAGGGGTTCCCGGTCGATGATGCGTCCGAAGGAGGTCATGAGCCTCCCGTACACATCCTCGGTGATGAGCGGCTTGCGGCGGAAGGGCCAGAGCTTCATCGCACCCCTCCTCAAAGTCTACCGCTGAGCCGATGACGCTCGGTTGACACGCCTACCCGCGAACCTATAGTGGTTCCAAGGGAGCCATGCCGAACGCGCGTTCGCACCGGCGCACCCCCACCACCGCAAGACCGACGTCCCGTCCGTGTTGCTCCGGGGAACGTTGGGAGGAGAGGAACCGTCATGAGTTTGGAACGACCGCGGACGCTGGGAGAGCTGAAGGCGTCGGGGTACAAGGTTCTTCCCGTCCGCGAGGAAATGCGGCGGAACCTCATCGAGAAGATCCGCCGCGGCGAGCGGCTCTTCCCTGGAATTTACGGCTATGACGAAACGGTGATCCCCCACATCGTGAACGCCATCCTCGCCGGCCAGGACATCATCTTCCTAGGCGAGCGGGGTCAGGCGAAGTCGCGCATCATCCGGTCCCTCGTCAGCCTGCTCGACGAGTACACGCCGGTACTGGCGGGCTGCGAAATTCCCGAGAACCCGTATGCGCCCATCACGAAGCAGGGGCGCGACATCGTCGCCGAGGCGGGCGATGATGCGCCCATCGAGTGGCTTCACCGGAGCGAACGGTACGGGGAGAAGCTCGCCACCCCGGACATCACCATCGCGGACCTCATCGGCGAGGTGGACCCCATCAAAGTCGCCGAGGGGCGATACCTGAGCGACGAGCTCACCATCCACTACGGCCTCATCCCCCGCACGAACCGCGGCATCTTCTGCATCAACGAACTTCCGGACCTCGCCGAGCGCATCCAGGTTGGCCTCCTCAACATCATGGAGGAGCGCGACATCCAGATCCGCGGCTACCGCATCCGGCTGCCGCTCGACGTGTACATCGTTGCCAGCGCCAACCCCGAGGACTACACGAACCGCGGGCGCATCATCACGCCCCTCAAGGACCGCTACGGTGCGCAGGTCCGCACCCACTACCCACTCCGTATCGAGCACGAGATCGACATCATGCAGGCCGAGGCGCACCCGATCCCTGCCGACTTCGACGTCGCGGTGCCCGGCTACATGAAGGAGATCATCGCCGAGATCAGTCGGCTTGCTCGCCGGAGCCCCGATATCAACCAACGGTCCGGAGTCAGCGTCCGCGCGAGCATCGCCAACTACGAGAGCCTGCTGGCCAATGCCCTGCGCCGCGCCATCGTCACCGGCGAGGAGCGCGTCGTGCCGCGCATCAGCGACCTGCCGTACGTCGTGCCCGCGTTCTCCGGCAAGGTCGAATTCGAGACCGTCGAGGAAGGGCGCGAAGAGCAGATCATCGAGAAGCTCTTCCAGGGCGCCGTGGCTGCCGTCTTCAACCGCACCTTCAACCTCTCGGAGCTGGAGCCCATCGTCGCGCGCTTCAAGTCGGGGATCTCCGTCGAAGTGGGTGACATGGTGCCCAGCAGCCAATACTTGAAGCTCCAGCGCGACATTCCCGGCCTGGCCGAAGCGGTTGCTCGCGTCGCCCCCGGCGCGTCGCCAGGCGAGGTTGCGTCTGCCATCGAGTTCATCCTCGAAGGGCTGCACCTCAACAAGCGCCTCAACAAAGACCGCCTGGGTCAGCGCGTCCAGTACCGGGGATGAGCGCTTGGCGCGTCGTGCCGCTCCCAACGCATGGCCCCCTCTTCGCGGGGGCCATCGACGTGTACAGTGCCGCCTTCGCCCTTCCCCCGTATAGCGACCCCGACCGTGGCGAGGAAGTTCGCGACCGCATCGTGGAGGTCCACCAGTACCGGGAGGGATTCCGGGCGTTCTGTGCCGTCAACGTTGCTGGCGACGTCGTGGGCATGACGTATGGCTATCGCGGTGCCCCTGGCCAATGGTGGCACGATGCCGTGGCCGCGGCCCTCGAACCTGACGTCGCTGAGCGGTGGCTGCGCGACTCGTACGAGCTCGTCGAACTGGCGGTCCATCCCGCCTGGCAGAACCAGGGCATCGGCACCGCCCTCATCGCTGCGCTCCTCAGCGGCGTTCCCCAGGCCACGTGCGTGCTTTCCACGCGCAGCGACAGCCGGGCCCATCGCCTGTACCGGCGGCTCGGCTTCCAAGTCCTTACCGAGATGCGTTTCACGCCGCGCGGGGCCCCGTTCTACATCATGGGGCGCCCGCTGCCGTTCGAGGGCACACCCGTGGCGCCTGTCGGCGGGGAAGGGCGGTGCGGCTCCGCGTGAGCAAGCGCTGGGGCTACAGCGCCAGGCTCGCGGGGTTCTCCAGCAGCGACTGAATCTCCTTCAGGAATCGCGCACCTTCGGCGCCGTCGGTCACGCGGTGGTCGGCCGAAAGCGCCACCTTCATCATCTGGCGAATGACGATTTCACCCTCCCGCACCACGGGCTTCGGCATCACCGAACCGACGCCGAGGATGGCTGCCTGGGGTGGGTTGATGATGCCGATGAGCGTCTCGATGCCGTACGCCCCGAGGTTTGTGATCGTGAAACAGCCGCTGCCGTACTCTTCGGCCCGCAGCCGCCCGGCCCGCGCCCGTTCGATGAGCGCCTTGCTCTCCGCCGCGATGCGTCCCAGCGTTTTGTTGCCGACGTCGAGCAGCGACGCCGCGATCAACCCCTCGTCAAGGGCGATTCCGATATCGATGTTGATCTGCGCTGGGTAGCGGAGTCCTTCCTCGCTGAACGTCGCCGTGAACTTCGGGTGGCGCTCCAGCGCGATGGCGCACGCCTTCACGATGAGGTCGTTGATCGTCACCCGCTGCTCCTGTGGTACCGCCGCATTCAAGGCCTCGCGGAACGCGAGGGCGTCCGTCATGTCGATGTCCAGCGTGAGGTAGTAGTGCGGCTGCTCCCGCTTGGATTGGCTCATGCGGCGGGCGATGGCCTGCCGGATGCGCGTCAGCGGCTCGGTGCGCGCTCCGGCCGGCGCTGGTGCGGCTTCCGCTGCGGGAGGCGGAGCCGGCTGCGGCGCGGCTGCGGGGCGGGGTGCCGCGGCTGCGCGGGAACGGATGGCCTCTTCCACGTCCCGCCGCACGATCCGCCCGCCCGGCCCCGTACCGCGCACGGTGCTGAGGTCGATCCCCGCCTCTTCGGCCAAGCGGCGCGCCACCGGCGACACGCGCAGGCGTTCGCCCGTAGCTACCGCGACCGGTGCCGCAGGGGGTGCAGTCGGTGCTTCCCGCACCGCTGTGGGCGCCGACGGGGGTGAGGTGGGCGCCTCGCGTACGGCCGCGGGCGCCCCGCTTGGGACGGAGGTCCCACCCTCGGGCGCGGGGCTGCGGCGCCGTGGCGCACCGGCGGTCGCTGTCGGCGCCTTGCCGGTTGGCACCTCTTCGCCGGGCTCGCCGAGGTAGGCGATGACCTCCCCAACTGGCACGACTTGGCCCTCCTCGGCGAGGAGGGCCAGCACCGTCCCGCTGTGGAAGGCCTCGAGCTCGACGTTCGCCTTGTCCGTTTCGATTTCGGCGATGACTTCTCCCTTCTCGACTCGGTCGCCGACCTTCTTCAGCCAGCGGACGAGCGTTCCCTCCGTCATGTCCGCGCCCATCTGGGGCATCGTTACTTCGTAGGCCATGGTGCCTCCTAGAACATGGCGAGGACGGCGTCGACCACGTCCTCTTCCGATGGCAAGGCCGCGTATTCGAGGGTCCGATTGTAGGGCATCGGCACGTCCTTGCTGGAGACGCGCGCCACCGGGGCGTCGAGCCAGTCGAAGGCGTGCTCCATCACCAGGGCGGCGATCTCCCCGGCGAACCCGCCGAACTTCCAGTCGTCCTCGACGACGACACAGCGGTTCGTCTTCCTCACCGAGTCCACGACGGTCGCGATGTCGAGCGGGCGGAGCGTCCGCAGGTCGATGACCTCGGCCTCGATTTCCTCCTGCTCGGCGAGCATGTCGGCCGCGCGTAGCGCCTGATGTACGCTGCCGGAGTACCCGACGATAGTGACGTCGCGCCCTTCTCGTACGACGTTTGCCTGGCCGAACTCGATGAGGAAGTCCGGGTCGTCGGGCACCTCGCCGCGGATGCCGTAGTTGGCGGTGTGCTCGATGAAGATCACCGTGTTCTCATCGCGGAAGGCCCGTTTGAGGAGCCCTTTCGCATCTGCCGGAAACGCGGGGCAAACCACTTTCAGGCCTGGGAAGTGGGCGTACAAGCCCTCGAGGCTGTGGCTGTGGGTTGCACCCAGCTGGCTGCCGCCCCCGCTCGCCATGCGGATGACGAGCGGAACGTTGATCTGCCCGTTCGACATGTAGAGGAGCTTCGCCGCGTTGTTCACGATCTGGTCGAGCGCGAGGAAGCTGAAGTTGATGGTCATCAGCTCGACCATCGGGTGGTAGCCAGCCATCGCCGCGCCGATGCCTGCGCCCACGATCACCGATTCGGCGATGGGGGTATCGCGCACCCGCTCCTCACCGAACTCCTCCAGCAGCCCCGCAGTCACCGCATATGAGCCGCCGTACTTCCCGATGTCCTCCCCCATGAGGAAGATCTTCGGGTTCCGCCGCATCTCCTCGCGGAGGGCTTCCCGCAGCGCGTCACGCATTCGTAGGACGGCCATGTGGGTCTCCCTTCAGCACGTGGTGGTACAGCGTGTCGATGCCCGGCTCAGGGCTCTCCTCGGCAAACTGGACGCAGGCCTCGACTTCGGTCTCGGCTCGGTCGATGATGGCGCGGAAGCCGGCCTCGTCGAGCCAGCCCACCTCCTCGAGCTGCCGGCGCAGCCGCTCGATGGCGTCCCGCTTGCGGGCTTGCTCCACCTCCTCCTTCACGCGATACAGCTCGGGATCGGCCATCGAATGGCCCCGGTAGCGGTACGTCTCCGCCTCGATGAAGTAGGGCCGCTTCTCCCGGCGGACGTACTCCACCGCCTCTCGAGTCGCCTCGTAGACGGCGATGACGTCCATCCCGTCCACCTTCACGGCGGGCATCTCGTAGGCGCTCGCCAGCCGCGTGATCTCGGTGACGAGCGAATCCTTCAGGTGGACGCCCATGCCGTAGAGGTTGTTCTCGCAAAACCAGAGCACGGGGAGCTTCCACAGGGCGGCCAGGTTCAGCGATTCGTGGAACTCCCCTTCGGCGATGCTCCCGTCGCCGAAGATGCACATCGCAATCCAATCTTCGCCAGACATCTTCGCCGCCAGGGCGAGCCCCACCGCAATCGGCATGTGGCCGGCGACGATGGCGTAGCCGCCGAGGAAGTTCTTCGAAACGTCGAACAGATGCATCGACCCGCCGCGCCCACCGGCGCAGCCCGTTGCCTTGCCGAACAGCTCCGCCATCACGGCTTTCGGATCGACGCCCTTCACGATGGCGTGCCCGTGGTCCCGGTAGTGCGAGACGACCCGGTCCTCCGGCCGCAGGACGGAGATCGCCCCCACTGCACAGGCCTCCTGGCCCGTGTACAGGTGGAGGAAGCCGCGGATTTTCCCCTTCGTGTAGAGCTCGCCCGCCCGCTCTTCGAACCGGCGGATGAACACCATCTGGTAGAGGAACTCCAGCAGCCGTTCCCGGCCGATGCGCTCCAGCACTTCGGGAGTGGTGGCTCGTGTCGTCATCCGCTGCCTCCTCGCGGCGCTGCCGCCTGTTGGGCGCGCCGCCGCGCGATGTGGATTGCCTCGCCGTCGACCGCCAGCGCCGCCTCCTTCAGGGCCTCCGGCAGGGTGGGATGCACCCGGACCGCGAACCCGAGCTCCTCGGTCGTCACTTCCAGCAAGACGGCGAGCGACGCCTCACCCATGAGATCGACGATGTCGTGCCCGATGACGTGGATGCCCAATACCTGCTTCGTTTCGGCGTCGGCCACCACCTTCACAAACCCTTCGGTTTCGCCCACGGCGATGGCCTTCCCGAGTGCAGTGAAGGGGAACCGTCCTACACGAACCTCGAAGCCGGCCGCGCGCGCCCCGGGCTCCGTATACCCCACCGAGCCAACCTGCGGCTGGCAGAAGGTCGCCCGGGGCATTTGGACATAATCAAGGACTGGCACTTCCCGGCCTGCGAGGCGCTCGACCGCGGCGACTCCCTGCTGCATCGCCACGTGGGCGAGCATCAGCTTTCCCGTGACGTCGCCGATGGCCAGGATGCCCGGGACGTTCGTCGCCATCGTTTCATCGATGACGACGAAACCGCGGTCGGTGGCAACGCCGAGGGCTTCCAACCCCAGGTCCGTCGTGTTCGCTGCGAACCCCACGGCTACCAGCACCGTGTCCGCTTCGAGGACAACCCGTTCCCCGGCCTGCTCGACCGTCACGCGTGCTTCTTTCGCGCTGCGGTCTACGCTCGCCACGCGGGCGCTCGTGAGGCAGCGGATGCCCCGCGCCTCGAACGAACGGCGGAGTGCCCGGCTGACATCGGGATCCTCCTGCGGGAGCACGGTGTCGAGGAGTTCCACCAGCGTCACCTCGGTGCCATAGGTGGACCAGAGGTGGGCGAACTCGACGCCGATGGGCCCGGCACCGATGATGACCGCCCGTTGCGGCGGGGTTCGCCGCGCGAGCGCCTCCCGGCTGGTGATCACCACGTCCCCGTCGATCTCGACGCCGGGCAAGCGCCTCGGCGTTCCTCCCGTGGCGATGATGACCCAGCGCGCCTCGACGCGTTCGCCGCCTGCTTCCACCACGCCTGGAGCGGCCAGTCGGGCTCGCGCGGGCACCACGGTGACGCCGTTGTCGCGGAGGAGGCCTTCGACTCCGCCGACGATCTGGTCGACGACCTTCCGGCTGCGGTCGACGGCAGCACCGTAATCGGCGGTCACACCGTCGACGTGGATGCCCCACACCGAAGCGTTGCGCACGAGCGCGAGCACGTCGGCGTTCCGGAGGAGCGCCTTGGAGGGGATGCAGCCCCAATTGAGGCAGAGACCTCCGACCCGCTCCGCTTCGAAGAGGACGGTGTGGAAGCCCAGCTGCGCGGCGCGGATGGCAGCAACGTAGCCTCCAGGACCGCCGCCGATGACTGCGATGTCGAACGATGCCATAGCCACGCCCTAGAGTACCATAGCCTAGGCCGAAGGATCCCGCGCTCCTCCCGCCCGTAACGTACTCTTCACACCCTGCCACATCGGCAGCCGCGCCGCTACGGCGTATCGGCAAACGGCGAGGTGGCCGGCCGGCGAAGGACGTACAGGGCGTGCGTGCGTAGCACAGGGATCGCCGCCAGCGGACCGTAGAGCCAAGGGGCTATCCTTCCCAACGGTCGTGCGATGGGCGGTGCCAACGTGAGCGTGTACCGCCGCGCCGGGCACTTCGGGAACCAGCGTCGGATGTCATCGAACTCGACTGCGTGGACCGCCGGATTCCGCGGGTTGTTCCTCCGCATGTCGTAGATGAGGATGAGGCCGCCCGGCCGCGTCACGCGGAAGAGCTCGGACGCGATCCCCTCTGCCGTCTCTTCGTTCCGCACCGAACTGAAGAGCGTGAACGCGAGGGAAAGGTCGAAGCTTTGGTCGGGCTCGGGGACGCGGTCGGCGGAGCCATGGTGGAGCCGCATGGGCGGGGAGTGTCGTTGTGCGTACTCGAGCGCATTGGCATCGACGTCCATCCCTGCCAGGAGCTCGGGATCGGCTCCCCACTGGATGAGGAGGCGGAGGTTGTAGCCGCCGCCGCAGCCTGCTTCGAAGACCCGAACGCCGTCGAGCCGCCGGTATCCGTACCGCCGCAAGATGCGCGCCAGGAGCCGCTCCCGTTCCTGGAGCATCAGCAGGTTGCCCGGCTCCATCACCGCATGCCGCTCGCGCCGCTCGGACGACATGGCCGCTCCTCGCATGCGAACATGACGCGTCCTACTCTACGCGCTGGCCATGCGATCCTCCAGGTCGCGTATCATCGAACGCAGACCTGCCATGGGCATCGAAGCCGACTACGTCGAACGCCATCCAAACTCCCGGCGCCTCGCCGAGCGGGCACGGCGCGTTCTCCCGAGCGGCGTCACGCACGACGCACGGTATCTGCGCCCCTTCCCCATTGCCGTCGAGCGCGCCGCCGGCAGCCGGAAGTGGGACGTCGACGGCCACGAGCTCATCGATTACGTCATGGGGCACGGAGCGCTCCTGCTGGGTCATGCCCATCCCGCCGTCACAGAGGCGGTGGTGCAACAAGCCCGTCGCGGGACGCATTACGGTGCAGGCCACGAGCTGGAAGTCCGCTGGGCTGAGCTCGTCTGCCGGCTCGTACCGTCTGCTGAGGCGGTTCGCTTCACGTCGTCGGGCACAGAGGCGACCCTCATGGCGCTGCGCTTGGCGCGTGCTGCCACGTCCAGGCCTACGGTGGTGAAGTTCGAACGCCACTTCCACGGCTGGCACGACTACGTCGCTGCCGCCGCTCGGTATGACGGCGCCGCGCCGGCGGGAATCCCCGAAGAGGCGCTCGGGACGGTCGTCGTCCTCCCCGTCGACACGTCGGTTGTCCGTGAAACCTTGAGCTCGCGCCGCGACGTGGCTGCCGTCATCGTCGAGGCCTCGGGGGCCTCCATGGGTACCATCCCGCTCCCTCTCGGGTTCCTCCGCGAGCTCGCTGCCGTCTGCAGGGCAGCAGGGGTGCTGCTCATCCTCGACGAGGTGGTCACCGGCTTCCGCTGGTCGCCCGGTGGCGTGCAGGCTCTCGAAGGCATCGAGCCCGACCTCACCGCGTTGGCGAAGGTCCTCGCGGGCGGCCTTCCCGGCGGCGCGGTCGCCGGCCGGGCCGACTTGCTCGGGCTGCTCTCCTTCCCGGAGCCCGGACAGCCTCGCACCGTCAAGGTCGGCCACCCAGGAACGTTCAACGCGAACCCCCTCTCGGCCGCGGCGGGAGTCGCTTGCCTCGAACTGGTGTCCGATGGCGAGGCCCAGCGACGTGCCAGCGCCACGGCGCGAACGTTGCGTGAAGGGATGAACGCGGTCCTGCGCGAGCTCGGGGTCTTCGGGGCCGTCTACGGGCAGGCCAGTGTCTTCCGCATCGTCCTGCGCGAGGGCATCGAGCCGCCCAAGGCTAATACGGACGGTCGCGATCTCCCGCCCGAGGTCCTCGCTGCCGGCACCGATGCGGAGCTCCTTCGCCTGCTGCACCTGGCCATGATCTGCCGCGGCGTGCACCTCTTCGGCAACGGTGGGATCGTCAGCGCCGTGCACGGAGAGGATGACGTCGCTCGGACGCTGGAAGCGTGGCGCGCCGCCCTTCTGGCCTTGCGCGAGGAAGGTACGCTTCCCGGCGGGGGCCGATGACCGCGCTGGAGCCGGCGGAGCTTCGCACGCTCCTCGAGTTGGCGCTCGAGGCCGCACGCCGCGCCGGGGAGGTCATCTTACCGCTGTACCGCGAGGGGATCCGGGCCGAGCTGAAGGCAGATGCCACTCCCGTCACCGAAGCCGATCGGCGGGCGGAACTCGTGCTCCGGGAGTTCTTCGCCCGGGAAACGCCAGCGTTTGGCTTCCTTGGCGAGGAGTTCGGTGATGCGGCAGGGGAAGCCCCGGGCCGCTGGATCGTGGATCCCATCGATGGGACGAAGGCGTTCGTCCATCGTGTGCCCCTCTTCGGGACGCTCATCGCCCTCGAGTGGGAGGGTGCATCCGTTCTCGGCGTCATCGCCTGCCACGCGGTGGGGGAGACAGCGTGGGCCGCGCGCGGCCTCGGCGCCTACCTCGATGGCCAGCCGTGCCGCGTCTCCTCGGTGGAGACGCTCGAGACCGCGACCGTTCTCGCCACCGATTGGCGCGCCGTCCTGGAACGGCCCGGCGGCGCCACAGTATTCCGCCGCGCTCGCCTGGCGCGCACGTGGGGCGATTGCTACGGGTACCTGCTGGTCGCTGCCGGCCGCGCGGAGGTGATGCTCGACCCCGAGCTCAACCTCTGGGACGTCGCCGCGCTCGAGCCCATCATCACCGAAGCTGGGGGGCGGCTCGCGGATTGGCCCGGTGCTCCCGCCCCCCGGTCATCGGCCGTTGCTGCGAATGCTTCCCTCGCCGACGAGGTCGTGCGGCTGCTGAGCGCCTAGGACGCCTTCCCGATCTTGTACATCGTGGTCCCGCAGACGGGGCACACCCCCTGAGTGGCCGGCTTGCCGTTCTTCATGGTGACGGCCTTTGCGTCTTTCATCTCGCGCCGCGTGCGGCACTTCAGGCAGTACGCCTCCATGGTTGCCCTCCTTCCTCTGCGGCGAATTGTGCGAGTGCCTATGCAGTTTCGCAAAACGCCGCAGCTCGCTGGCATGATACCGCCGATCATTCTGCTGTCAAGCGTGCCGGCGCGAAACTCCCACGTTCAGTGGCGTTCGGCGAAGACCTTCAAGGGCCGGATGTGGCCTGTCTCCAGGACGCGGCCCATCCCGACGAACTCTCCCCGCGTGTTGTACAGCCGCGCCAGTTCGCTGGGCCGCCAAGGCTTGGGCGATGGCCCAATAAGCTCCCCGTGCGCAAGCCGCCACGCCCGCGCGGGCGTGACGATGGCGGCGTCGTACGACGCCACGCCTTCATCCGGCGGGAGCACCAGTTCGGCGAACCGCCCCTCCTCGCTGGCGGCCGCCAGCTGCTCGAGCGTGTAGGCCTGGGTCAGCCGGAACACCCCCACCTGGGTGCGCGCCAGCGACGCCAGGTGCGCCCCGCAACCCAGGGCCTCGCCGATATCTCGGGCCAGCGCCCGTACGTAGCAGCCCGCGCTGCAACGCACGTTGATCCCCAGCCGGTCGGGCGCAAGCTGCCGCAGGCGAAGCTCGTAGACCGTCACCAGCCTCGGCGGGAGCTCGACAGCTTCGCCGCGCCGCGCCAGCGCGTACGACCGCTCGCCATCGACCTTCACCGCGCTGTAGGCTGGGGGCCGCTGCAGGAGCTCGCCGGTGAAGGCCTTCTCGAGCTCGCGGAGGCGTCCATCGTCGAGAGGAGCTACAGGACGTCGCTCAACGATTCGGCCGTCGGCGTCGTCCGTGTCGGTGCGCACCCCGAGGGCGATCTCGCCCTCGTACGTCTTCGGAAGTGCAGTCATGAATTCGGCCAGGCGGGTCGCGCGTCCCAAGCAGAGCACGAGTAGCCCCGTCGCGTTCGGGTCCAAGGTCCCCGTGTGGCCGACGCGCCGCTGGCCGCTGAGCCTGCGCACCTTTGCCACGACGTCGTGACTTGTCCACCCCGCGGGCTTGTCGACGAGGAGGACTCCATCGATCTCGGTCTCAGGGTGCCGCGGCCTAGGCGTCATGCTCCGGCTCGGCGTCCTTCGGGGCGACCTGGCGGATGAGGACGGACAGCCGTGCTCCCCGCTCGATGGAGGGATCGAATCGGAACCGGAGCCGGGGGACATGCTTCAGAGAGAGGCGGCGCACCAGCTCATTGTGCAGGTAGGAGGCGGCGTGCTCCAGGCCGGCAAGCACCTCTGCCCGCTCCTCCTCGTTCCCGAGGTGCGAGACGTACACGGTAGCGTAACGGAGATCGGGGGACACCTCGACGGCGGTGACGGACACGAGTCCATGCTCGACCCGAGGGTCCTTCACCGATCGGACCAGGAGCTCGCTCAGCTCCTGGCGGAGGAGTTCGCTGACACGGTCGGTCCGCCTGCTCATGGCCTCACCCCCACCGGGCGCGGAGGCGGGCTTACCGCACGCGCTCTTCGTGGTAGAACTCGAGGACGTCGCCCTCTTGGAACTTGTCGAAGCCCCCGATGGTGAGCCCGCATTCGTAGCCGGCTTGCACCTCGCGGACGTCGTCCTTGAAGCGCTTCAGCGACTCGCAGCGGCCGCGGGCGATCTCCTCGCCGTTGCGCAGCACCCGCACCCAGCTGCCGCGCCGGATGGTTCCGTCCGTGACATAACAACCAGCGATTTGGCCCACCCGGCTCGACTTGAAGACGGCGCGCACCTCGGCATGCCCATCGACCACGGTTTCGTACACGGGCTCGTACATGCCCGTGAGTGCCTGTTGAACGGCGTCGATGAGCTCGTAGATGATGCGGAAGCTGCGGATCTCGATCCCCGCCTGCTCGGCGCGCTTCTTTGCTGTGGGCTCGATGCGCGTGTTGAAGGCGATGATGATTGCTCGCGATGCCTCTGCCAGCATCACGTCCGAGTCCGTGACCGGGCCGGGCGCGGCATGGATGATGCGCACCTTCACCTCGGGCGTGCTCAGCCCCTCCAGCGCCGTGCGGATGGCTTCGACGCTGCCGTGGACGTCCGCCTTCACGATGAGCACGAGCTCCTTCAGCTTGCCGGCGCTGATCTCGTTGAACAGCGTGTCGAGGGCTACGTGCGCGTGTGCAGGCTGCTCGCGCGCTTCGCGCTCCCGCCGCCGCTGCTCCGCAATCTGGCGAGCCGTCTTCTCATCCGCCACGACGCGGAAGCGGTCACCCGCTTCGGGGACTTGCTCCAGCCCCATCACCTGGACAGGCTTCGAGGGGCCCGCTTCCTGCACCTGCTGGCCGTTCTCGTCGAACATCGCCCGCACCTTGCCGGGCGCTTCACCGGCCACGAGGGCGTCACCGCGGTGCAGCGTACCGTTCTTCACGAGCAAGGTGGCCACTGGTCCGCGGCTCGTGTCCAGCTTCGCCTCGATGACGTAGCCGCTCGCCGGCCGGTTCGGGTTCGCCTTCAGCTCCAAGAGCTCGGCCACGAGGTTGATGGCCTCCAAGAGGTCGTCGATCCCGGTGCCCTTCACCGCGGACACCTCGACCGCGAGCGTGTCGCCCCCGTACTCCTCCACCACCACGCCGTGCTCCAGGAGCTGCTGCTTGACGCGGTCGGGGTTGGCCTGAGGCAGGTCCACTTTGTTGATGGCGACGATGATGGGGACGTTCGCGGCCTTCGCGTGGTTGATGGCCTCGATGGTCTGCGGCATCACCCCGTCGTCGGCCGCCACCACGAGGACGGCGATGTCCGTCACCTTTGCGCCCCGCGCTCGCATCGCCGTGAAGGCCGCGTGGCCGGGCGTGTCGATGAACGTGATGGTCTTCCCGTTCCGCGTCACTTGGTAGGCGCCGATGTGCTGTGTGATGCCCCCGGCTTCGGTCGCCGCTACCCGCGTCTTCCGGATGGCGTCCAGCAGCGACGTCTTCCCGTGGTCTACGTGCCCAAGAACGGTGACGACGGGCGGCCGCTCCACCAGCTGGGAGGGATCATCCGGCGCCTCCTCCTCCGGGAGGATCGGCGCCTCCTCGACGGGCTCGATCTCCGGTTGTTCGAGCTCGACCGTGAATCCCAGGTCCTTCGCCACGAGTTCGGCTGCGCTGAAATCGATGGTGTTGTTCAGCGCCGCCATGATCCCGTGCGTCATCAGCCGCTTGATGACTTCGATGGGCGACACACCGAGCAAGTCGCCCAGCTCCTTCACCGTGAGCGCGTCGGGAATGCGGACGGTCTTCGTCGGTTGGGTTTTCGTCTGCGAGGTCGTGCGTGAGGTCATGGAGCGTCGTCGCCTTCTTCTTCCGGCAGGCTCATGCCGAACGCTCGCAGCGCCTCGACATCGTCAGGTGCCGGGGTGATCTTCAGTGCGTACCTTATGCTACCGCGTTTGAGCGCTTTCTCCCAGCACGTCCGCTGCGGATGGAGGTAGGCACCGCGCCCCGGCATCCGGCCGGTGGGGTCGATTGCCACTCGCCCCTCCGGGGTGCGGACGATGCGGATGAGCTCGCGCTTCGCCGACTCCTGCTGGCAGCCGATGCAGGTGCGGATGGGGACGTGCTTCGTGCGGGGGCCGCGGCCGCGAACCATCGTGACGCCTCAGTGGATCCGGCCGTGGTAGTCAATCTCCTCCATCTCGTCGAAGTCTTCCTCGAGCCGCGGCCGCGGGCCCTTCCGCTTCTTCTTCGCCTTCTTTGGCGTCTCCTCCTCTTCGACTTGCGGGAGGATCTCCTCTGCGAAGCGCAGCGCCTTGGGCCGCTCCTCCTCGACGATGGCGACGGGGATCTCGTACTCTTCCTCGTCTTCCTCGAGCTCCTCGATGCCGTACTCCTCCGACTCCCGTTCCTCCCGATCGGGCACCTCCATCTCCTCGAGGGCAGCGGCGAAGCTAAACTCCTCTTCGGGCTCCGGCTCCGGGACGGGCGAAGCTGCGGGCTCGGGGGCCGGTGCAGCCCCGACGGCCGCCTCGGGCTGCTCCACGGCAGCGGGCTGGGCTGGGGCTGGCGGCGCCTCTTCGGCCACCAGGTCGATGTCTGGCTGTTCACCAGGCTGGAACGGGACGAACGTGGAAGGCGCTTCCGGAGTGCCTGCGGCGGCCCGTTCCCAGGCCGACTGGCTGTGGATGTCGATCCGCCAGCCTGTGAGCTTTGCTGCGAGCCGTGCGTTCTGCCCTTCCTTGCCGATGGCCAGGGAGAGCATCTTGTCGGGCACGATCACCACCGCGCGGCGCTCCTGTGGGAAGACCTCCACGTCGAGCACTTGAGCGGGGCTAAGCGCGTTCGCCACGAAATTCGCTGGATTGGGATCCCACTTGATGACGTCGATCCGCTCGCCATTCAGCTCGTTGACGATGTTCTGGATGCGCGTGCCGCGGAGACCCACACATGCGCCGATGGGGTCAACGCTCGCATCGCGCGCGTGCACCGCCACCTTGCTGCGGTAGCCCGCCTCTCGGGCGATGGACTTGATCTCAACGATTCCGTTGGCGATCTCCGGGACCTCCATCTCGAAGAGCCGGCGGAGGAGGTTCCGGTGGGCCCGGCTCACGATGATCTGCGGACCCTTCGCCGAACGAAGCACCTCGACGATGACCACCTTCAGCCGCTGTCCGGGCCGCAAGTGCTCATTCCGCACCTGCTCCGATGCTGGCAGCAGCGCCTCCGTGCCGCGCCCAATCACGAGCAGCGCCTGGCGAGGGTCGATGCGCTGCACCGTGCCCACCACCAGCTCGCCTTCCTTCCCGGCGTACTCCTCGTACACCGCTTCCCGCTCGGCTTCGCGCAGGCGCTGGAGCACCACCTGCTTCGCCGTTTGGGCGGCGATGCGCCCGGCGTTCTGCGGGAGCTTCATCTCGAAGTCCAGGATGTCTCCGGGCTTCGCGTCCCGCTTGTACCTGCGGGCGTCGGCGACGGAGATCTCCACCTGCGGGTCGGTGACCTCCTCGACCACGACGCGCTGCTGGTAGGCGTGGATCTCCCCCGTCTCTGGGTCGATCTTCACGTAGATGTTGGGGGCGTTCTCCCCGTCGCGCCGGTAGGCAGCGGCCAAGGCGGCCTCCACAGCCTCGATGACCACTTCCTTCGGCAGGTTCTTCTCGGCGGCGAGCTGGCTGATGGCGAGCAGGAACTCGTTCTTCATAGCTCCAACAAAAAGGTGGGCCAGAGCCCACCTGTCTCAGGTCTGCCTACTCGTGAAGTATAGCATCACGGCGCAAGCGTTCGAGCCCCGGTCGCCGCCTGCTCCTCCGCCAGCAGGTCGCGCACGGCTCCTGCCGCCTCAGCAATTGCGACGACTCGGGTCTCGGCGGTCCGGCGCCGGCGAACCTCGACGCCGCCCTGCTGCAGCGACCGCGGGCTGAGGGTCACGCGGACGGGCATCCCCAGCAAGTCGGCGTCCTTGAACTTGATGCCGGCGGACTCGTCTCGGTCGTCCACGAGCGCCTCCAACCCCGCGGCGGCGAACGCGCCTTCGAGCGCTGCCAGGGCCTCGCTGATCTCGGCACGGTCGGCGTTCAGCACCACGACATGGGCGTCGAAGGGCGTCACATCGGGAGGCCAGATGATGCCGTCGTCATCGTGGTTCGCTTCGATGCAGGCCGCGATCATCCGCTCAAGGCCGATGCCGTAACACCCCATCACCACGGGCCGCCGCTCACCGTGCTCGTCCAAGTAGTGGACGTCCATCGACTCGGCGTAGACGGTCCCGAGCTTGAAGACGTGCCCCATTTCGATGCCGCGGCGTGTCTCCAGGGTCCCGTCGCACCGGGGGCAGCCGTCACCCGCGCGCGCCAGCGCGATGTCTGCCACGATGTCGGCGCGCCAGTCCCGGCCGTAGTTGGTGTTCACGAAGTGGAACCCTGCCTCGTTCGCACCGGCGGCGAGGTTTGGTGCTTCGACCACGCTCTCGTCGGCGACGACGAGGATCCCCGGGGGGAGACCGATGGCTGACGCGTACCCCGCCACAAGCCCCGCGTTCCGGACCGCCTCTTCGTTCATCGGCACCAGGTCCTTCGCCTTCAGCGTGTTCTTCAGCTTCACCTCGTTCACGTCCAGGTCCCCACGGATGGCCACGAACACCGGCCGACCATCGGCCTGGTAGAAAACCGCTTTGCACGTGGCGCGAGGTTCGATGCCCAGGAACGCTGCGAGCTCGGCGATGGTCGCCGCTCCCGGTGTCGCGACCTTCTCCAAGGGGCGCGGCTCGCCCGGCATCGGCGGCGGCCGCCGGAAGTCCGCCTTCTCCACGTTCGCGGCGTACCCGCAGCGGTCGCAGCGGAGGATGGTGTCCTCGCCGACCTCGGTGAGGTACATGAACTCCTGGCTATCCTTGCCGCCGATGGCACCCGAGTCGGCTTCTACGGGAATGACGGGGATGCCAGCGCGGGCGAAGATGCGAAGGTACGCCTGGAACGCCGCCTCGTAGGAGCGGTCGAGCCCCTCCCAATTGGCGTCGAAGCTGTAGGCGTCCATCATGATGAACTCGCGCAGGCGGATGAGTCCCCCGCGAGGGCGGATCTCGTCCCGGAATTTCGTCTGGATCTGGTAGAGCGTAAACGGGAGATCCCGGTAGCTCTGGATGTGCCGAGCGGCGAGAAAGCTCACCACCTCCTCATGCGTCGGCCCCAAGGCGAACCACCGCTCGCGGCGGTCCTGGACGCGGAAGAGCACCGGGCCGAACGCGCTGTCCCGCCCCGATTGCTGCCACAGTTCGATGGGCTGGAGCGCGGGGAGGTGGACCTCGAGCGCCCCCGAGCGGTCCATCTCCTCGCGGATGATCGCCTCCATCCGACGCGCGACCCGCCATCCCAGAGGAGTGAAGCAGTACAGACCGGCCGCCAGCGGTACCACGAGCCCAGCACGCAGCAGCAGCCGGTGGCTCGGCGTCTCGGCTTCGGCCGGCGCTTCGCGCAGGGTCTTCACGACGAACCGGGTCATCCGCATCAACTGCTCCCCGCAGTGGACGTTCCGTTCACGGCTCCTCCACATGATTGCGTTGGCGCCGCGGACGTGCCAGCTCTTGGGAGTCGAGGATGATGGTGACAGGACCGTCGTTCACGAGCTCCACCAGCATCTCCGCGCCGAACACGCCTCGTCGACACACAACTCCGGCCTCTTCGACGGCGCGGCAGAAGGCCTCGAAGAGCGGGGCGGCCTCTGCGGCTGGCGCCGCCTCGACGAACGACGGCCGGCGCCCCCGCCGCATGTCGGCGTACAGCGTGAACTGGCTTACCGCGAGCAGCTCCCCGCCGGCCTCGATCAGGGAGCGGTTCATCAGCCCGGCGGCGTCGTCGAAGACGCGAAGCTCCACCGCCTTCTTCGCCAGCTGTTTTGCGGCCGCGTCGGTGTCCCCGCGGCGAACGCCTACCAACGCGACGAGTCCGCGGCCGATTGCCGCGACCTGTTCGCCGCCGACGACCACGCTCGCTCGCCGGACCCGCTGGAGGACGAGGCGCATGCCGCCGTCAGCCTCGGTCCGCGGGTGGTGGGGTCCTCGCCAGCCGTTCGGCGATGCGCAGCAGCCGGCTTCGGAACTCCCCGCTCAAGAAGTACGCGGGCGACTCTGTGCCGTAGCGGATCTGTGCGGGATAGACGGAGCCCAAGATGGCGAGCGTCAGGGCGTCGGCGACCCGTTCCCGCTGCCCGGGCGGAAGCTCGAGGCGTCGCTCGAGCCAGCGGAGAAGGAACTGCCGCCAGCGGGCGAGCGTGTACTCTCGCAGCGAGCGGGCCGTGCGGTCACCGGCAAGGGTGCGCACCGCGGTGAGCCTGAGCACCGTATCCTGCGCCGCGATGGTCTCGGCCACGGCATCGACGAGCTCCCTGAGCGTGAGCGGTGGAGCCGCGCCGTCGTCGCCCCCGAAGCGGCGGATTTCGGGGATGTCCCAGAGCGCTTCGAGGATCTCGTGTTTGGAGCGGAAGTAGTAGTAGAGGGCAGCGTCAGAGAGCCCCACGCGCGCCGCGACGGCTTTCATCGAGGTCGCATCGAACCCTCGTTCAGCGAACAGCTCCGCCGCCGCGCGCAGGATTCGCTGGCGTGTACGCTCGTTCCCCCGCTCACGGCGTTGCCGGACGGACAACTCCGTGGGGCGACGCTCCTCGGTCGGCGATTCCCGCCCGCTGGCTGGTTCCGCGCCGGGCTCATCGACGTGCTGGCGAGGGAAAAGGCGGAGTGGCGTCACCGGCGCAGCCGGCTCGCTCCCGGGGATGATGAGGTCGATGAGTGAGGCGAGCCAAGCACGGTACTCTTCCGTCGACGCGTAAGCCTCGAGCTGGTCGACCGCGTGGAGGAGGGCGTCAGCGATGGCCCCAAACCGCACGGCGTCGAGCGCTTCGCAGACGGCTTCTGCCTCGGTCGGGGGGAAGACCTTCGCTGCCGCTTCGCAGATCCGCCGCTCGGCCATCTCGGTTGCGCGGATGGAGAACTCCCTCGCCAGGGGCTGGCCGGCCAGCGCCTCCCGAACCGTCAGGCGAACGAGTGGCGCGTTCTGCAGCCAGGCCGAGAACTGGTCGAGGGCCAGCTGGCGAAGGTCGGCCGTGGAGTGGATGGGCCGCTCGGGGTAGGGCCATTGCGGTTCTACGAGCAGGGCTTGGAGGATGGACGCCTTGTTCTCGAAGTAGTAGTAAAGCGCCGAATCCGAAACGCCGGCCCGCTCACCGATCGCCCGCACGGTTGCGGCTTCAAACCCCTCAGCCAGGAAGAGCTCGAGGGCAGCAGCCAAGATGCGCCGGCGGGCCGCCGCGCCTCGTGCATGCACTCCTGGGGCTCGACCAGACGGGTTCAACTCGCGGGCGAGTATACCCTACCTTGGACGCGGCCCAAAGAGCGTTCCTTTCGGACGAGCGAAAGATTTGCTGGGTTGCTTAGGAAGCGGCCGACTCCGATTTGACGCTGTCGCTCGAAGATTCGGAGTCGGCGGGAGAACCCTTCCGGTTGTCGGTCACGTAGAAGCCGCTCCCTTTGAAGACGATCCGCGGCGCGTGCAGCACTCGCTTGGCGGTGCCGCGCTCGCACTTCCGGCAGGTGTGCGTCGAGGCGGCCGTGAAGCTCTCCTGCAGCTCGTAGGTCGCCCCGCACTCCTGGCACTGGTATTCGTACGTCGGCATCGTCTTCTCCCCCGCTGTGCTGTGGGTGGTCGCCTCCATTCTCCCGGCCTTAGCACTCGAGCGTCAAGAGTGCTAACTCGCGTGGGGCCCGTACAATGACGTCGGAGAGGTGCCCGAGTGGTTGAAGGGAGCCGTCTTGAAAACGGCCGAGGCGCTCGCCTCCGTGGGTTCGAATCCCACCCTCTCCGCCACCTACTGCCCCGGTTCAACCTACGGTCGCGCGCTGGTAGGCTTCCCTCAGTTCCACTCCCCCTCTGGAGTCGCGCGTGAAGATCCACGAGTACCAGGCGAAAGAGCTGTTCGCACGCTACGGCGTGCCCGTGCCACGGGGCCGCGTGGCCGCCACCCCAGCCGAGGCACGCGCTATCGCCCAGGAGTTGGGCGGGAGGGCCGTCATCAAGGCTCAGATTCACGCCGGCGGCCGCGGGAAGGGCCGCATCGTTGCCCCCGAAGAGGCGGTCGCGATGTACCGCAACCTGGTGAATGACCCTGCGAACCACGAGGGGCAGGTGCGCGGGCCGCGCGTTGGCGGCGTCCGCCTCGTTGACTCCCCCGAAGAGGCCGAGCGCGAGGCGGCGAACATCCTCGGCAAGGTGCTCGTCTCCATCCAGACGGGCCCGGAAGGGAAGCCGGTGCGCCGTGTGCTCGTCGAGGAGCAATCTGCGGTCGCTCGCGAATACTACTTTTCGATCATCGTCGATGGTGCCACGGCATCCCCGCTGATCCTTGCCTCCAGCGAAGGTGGCCAGGAGATCGAGGTGGTAGCTCGCCGCAACCCCGAGGCCATCGTCCGGCTGCCCATCAACCCTGCCGCGGGGTATCAGCCGTACGTTGGGCGTGTCCTCGCTGCGCGGTTGGGCATCGCGGAACCGGAGCTGCAGGCGCAGCTCGCCAAGCTCGCCGAGGGGCTCTACCGCTGCGCGGTCGAGAACGACGCCAGCCTCGTAGAGGTGAACCCGCTGGTCGTCACCACGGACGGCCGACTCCTCGCCCTCGACGCCAAGTTCAACCTCGACGACAATGCCCTCTTCCGGCGTCAGGACATCGCCGCACTTCGTGACCGCGAGCAGGAGGACCCGCTGGAAGTGCGTGCCCAGGAACTGGGCATTGCCAACTACATCAAGCTCGACGGGAACATCGGCTGCATCGTCAACGGTGCCGGCCTTGCCATGGCGACCATGGACGTCATCAAGCTCGCCGGCGGTGAGCCTGCCAACTTCCTCGACATCGGCACGGTCAACGACCCGCAGCGTGTGGTCAACGCAATCCGCGTGATCCTCGAAGACCCCTCGGTGAAGGCGATCCTCATCAACATCTTCGGTGGCATGGCCCGGGTCGACATCATCGCCCAGGGAGTCATCGAGGCGTTCCGCCAGATGGAGATCCGGGTGCCCATCGTCATGAGGCTCGTGGGCACCAACCTCGCCGAAGGTGAGGCGCTCCTCCGCGAAGCCGGCATCTCGGTGATCCGCGCGGCAGAGCTCGGTGAGGCCGCGGAAAAGGTGGTGCAGGCGGCGAAAGCTGCGGCGGCCCCCTGAAGCGTGCGCGTTCTTTCGGGGCGACGCTGCGGGGGCGCGAAGGAGCGGTCATGACGACGTCCGTGCCCGCGGCTGGCGAAGAAAGGCTGCCTGCCTTGCTCGCGTCGCGCTGGTTCTTGGCAGCGGCCCTCGCTGCAGCCGCTGCCGTCCAGGCTCTGGGCGTCGACGGCTGGTTCGTCTTCGACGACCCGTGGTTCCTCGCCTCGGCGCGCCGCATCGCCTTCTGGGAGTACGTGCGGCGGGCCTTCGACCCTGCGGCCGTCGGGTCGCTCCCCGAGTTCGACCGCTACCGGCCGCTCTGGCTCGTCTGGTTTCGGCTCCAATACGAGGTGTTCGGCCTTCACGGTGCCAGCTACCACGTAGTGGCCATCGCCCTGCATCTGGTCACCGTGGTGCTCGTGGTGAAGGTCGCCCGGCGGCTGGGGCTGCCCGCCGCGCACGCGAACCTAGCGGGGGCCATCTTCGCCATCCACCCCGCGTATTCCGAAGCAATCGCTTGGGTCGGAGGTGCGAACCGGGTGGTGGTGGCGCCGCCGGCCCTGGCAAGCGTGCTCCTCTGGCTCGCTTGGGTCGAAGCGCCGAGAGCGGGGCGGCTCGCCGGAGCTGGGGCGCTCTTCCTCGTCGCCTGCTTGCTTCATCCCTCAGCTGTGGCACTCGTCGCCGTGTATCCGCTCCTCGCCTGGCTCCATGCTGGAACCGGGCGTGCGAGCTGCGGCGCTCGCGTGGCGCTCTTCGGCGGGCTCCCAATGCTTGCCCTGGGGATCGTCATGGCAGTTGTCCATGCCTGGGTTCGGATCGAGCGCCCCATCACCGAAGGCTTCGATCTCGGTTGGCACATCTGGGCCAACTACGGCGCCTCCTTCGGAATGGCTGCCGCTCCCGCCTGCACGTCGTCGCTCGGCTGCTACGCGTCCCCCTTTCGGGAGGTTGCCGAGGGCGTGCTCCTGGCCGGCTCGGCGCTCTTCGTCGCGGCCGCTGCGGCCACGCTCCTCCGCTGGGGCGTGCGCAGTCTCCCTGCGGTCGCGCTCCTCTGGTTCGTGGTCGCGCTCGCGCCGGATACCACGCTCGTGATGGGGTCCTTCGGGCGCACGATGTACCTCGCCTGCGTTCCGTTCGCCCTCTGGGCCGCCGCCGTCGTCCCGCCAGCGGTCAACTGGTGCCGCCATCGCTGGGGTGGCTCCGTCCGGTACATCGTCGCGGCGCTCGCTGCGGGTGCGGTAGCGGGCAGCATCGCCGTGAGCGCCCATTTCGTCCTCCTCGTCCGCGCTGCCGGCCGCGAGAACGTGGCCTTCGTCCACGAGCTCCGGGAGGCGCACCCGGTCATTCCACCCGGCACCCTGCTGGTGGTCGAGGGGGCGCCGGCGAACCTTACACTCTTCGACGACACCCGCCTCCAGGCGCTGGTCGACGTGTACTACGATGGCGTCACTGCCGCGTCGGCCGCGCGGGCGAGCGACCAGCCCGCCCGGCCGGTGATACGTTTCGCGTTCCGCCCTTAGCTCGGCCGGTCGGCGGCGTGCTGCTTCTCGAGCGCCTTCGCGAGCGCGCGGCCCTTCCCGGGGGTGGGGTCCTTCACGAGACCGTAGATTTGCCGTCCCTCGTGGTCTTCGGGGAGGTACTCTGTGATGGGCAGGCCCTCCGGCGTGACGAAGAGCAGGCAGTGGCAGTACTTGTAGATCTGCATCTCGTCACAGGCGCAGATCCACGTCCGCCGTTTTACCTCTTCGTCTTTCGGGAGGTACAGCCCTTCGGGCCACGTGCCGTCGGGGTTCTTCTCCGGGTAGAAGTTGCAAGGGCAGAGGGGTCGGCCATACTCGTCGACGTGGCGGGCCAGGCCCAAAATCACGGCTTCCGTCACCGAACGGTCGGGGTGGAAGGATGTCCCCGACTTCTCGGCGTACTTTTCGGCATAGCGCCACATCTTCTCGATGGATTCCTTGCTAGGCATCTCCATGCGGTAGCCTTCCTCGGGCGGTGTCTCCTCCAGGGTAGGGGAGTGGAGACGGCCGCGCAGCGGGTCAGATCGTGAGCCCGCCGAGGCCGAGGAGCCCGCGCACATACTCGATCTCCCCCACGTGCCGGAAGCCGTGGGAGAGGCAGACACCCCAGAGGGCGTTCCAGAGCGGCATCGGCCCGAGGGGTTTGATCGTGACCGTCCGGCCCTCGAGGTCTTCCGCGCTCAGGCTCTCGACGAAGGCGTGCGTTGCTCGCCAGGTTGCCTGCTGGTAGGCCCTCCAGACGTCCACGTCGCGCAATACGATGGCCGCGGCCTCATCGGGCGTCATCCCGGTCCCTTGGCTCGTGCGCGGCAATCCGAGGCGCTGATCGTATCCGCCCTCCAGCCAGACCGTGTTTCGGCCCTGCGCGACGAAGTTCACGATGTTGTCTTCGGTGCGCACGTAGTGCCACAAGCTGAAGAAGGCGGAAAGGCCCCGTTCCGGGCGCCAGTTCAGCTGCTCCACCGTCATGTCGGCGATGGCCTTGTCGAGCAGGCCGTGCATGTCGCGCAGGCCGTCGAGCAGGATGCGCTTGGCGTCGAGCACCGTCTACCTCCTCCGCTTCTCGCTCCCGGGATGCTACCACGCGGGAGCGAGGTCAGGCGGCGCGCGGAGGGACCTCGAGGGCGTACCCCGCTCCCCAGCGATTCACGATGTACCGGGGATGGCTGGGGTCGTCTTCGAGCTTCTGGCGGAGGTAACGGATGTACAGCCGCAGGTAGTGCGTTTCGTCCGCATACTGCGTGCCCCACACCCGCGCCACCAGAGCCCTCGCCGGGACGACGTGCCCAGCCCGCTCGGCGAGCGTCGCCAACAAGCGGAACTCCGTCGGCGAGAGGGGAATCTCTTTCCCCCGCTTTCGCACTGTCTGGGTGCCGAAGTCGATCTCCAAGTCGCCCAGTTGGACGCGCTCGCCAGACGGCCGCGCGGTCGCCAGCCGTGCCGCACGCCGCGCGATGGCCCGCAGCCGCAGGTCGATCTCAGCAGCCGACGCCCCTGGCCGGCAGTAATCATCGGCGCCGGCTTCGATACAGGCGGCCATCTCCTCCAGCGTTCCGCTGCTCCCCACCACGAGGATCGGCGCCTCCGTTCGCTGCCGGATGGCTTCCGCCAGCGATTGCGGTAGAGCAGGCCCGCCGTTGCCGTCGATGACGACGCCGGCAAGCGCGTCCCACCGGCAGGGCTCGGCCTCGAGCGGCTCGCTCGCGTCCACCGCGTGCACGACGTAGCCGAACTGCTCCAGTTCCCGGGCTCGGAGGTTTGCCCGTGCCAGGTCGGATGCCACCACTGCCAGCGGGGCCCCGACCAGGCTGGGCAATCCATCGGCGGCCAGCCGTCGCGACGAGACCATGCTGCTCCTTCGCCCCAGCTTCAGGGATTCCGCCGATGCGCCTCCCCGTCGGCTTGCCGAAGCCTACGGCGTGCGATCGCTACTGCGGTTTCCCCTCCTCTTGGCGGCGGCGCTGGCCTGCACCCTCGCTGGCGGGGTTCTCGCGGTGTCCGACGCTGGTCCCGCCCGCGCGGGCGTCGATGCCCGCACCGCCCCTTCGATCCAAGCGTCGACCCACGCGACCTCGTCCCCGAGCCTTCGGCTCCCCGTTCTCCCAACTGCTACCGCACTGCCACCCACGCCGACACCGACGCCGATGCAATCGCCCACGCCCGCGGCCCTCGTCCCGAACGATATCGTGGGACGCCTGCCGAGCGGAGTCGATGCGGCGGCCCCTGGGGAGCATCGTGAGGCGCTCGCCGAGGAGCTCCTGCGCCGGATGAACGCTGCCCGCGAAGCGGCGGGGCTGCCCCCGCTGCAGCGGGATGCTCGACTCGATGCGGTTGCCCAGGCGCGGGCTGAAGACCTCGCCCGCAGGAACTACTTCGCGCACGTCGGCCCTGACGGCTCGAGCGCCTTCTCCGAGCTCCAGGCACGAGGCATCCCTTACTCACTCGCCGGCGAGAACCTCGCCCGGAACACGTTCCCCTTCGAGCAAACAGCAGCGGTTGCCTTCGAAGGGCTGATGGCCAGCCCGGGGCACCGGGCCAACATCCTCGAGCCGGCCTTCCGCTCTGTCGGTGTGGCCGTGCTCCGCGTCGGCAGAACGTGGCTCTACGTCACCGTGTTCGTCGATACCGTGGTGGGCGATGGAGGACTCGAACCTCCGACCCCCTCGTTGTAAGCGAGGTGCTCTGACCATCTGAGCTAATCGCCCGCACCGCCAGTGTACCGCTCCCGGACTTCCCGGGGACTGGCCCGGTGGGTCGGCCTGCCACGGGATGCGTTGACCCCGCATTGCCGTGCCCGTGTGGCGCGTCCTGGTCCTCGGGTACGATGGAGCCGTGGATCTCCGCCGTACTCGCCTCGCCATCCTCGGCTCCACGGGCTCCATCGGCCGTCAGACGCTCGACGTCGCAGCGAAGTACGCCGATGCCTTCGAGGTCGTGGCCCTTACTGCCGGCCGCAACGCCGATGTACTGGCTGCCCAGGTGAAACGCGCTCGCCCGCGCTTCGTCCACGCACTCGAACGCTCGCCTGCGCTCGAGGATGCCATGAGCGCTGCGGGTGCGGCCTGGCTTCCACCTGAAGAAATTGCCGCGCACCCCGATATCGAAGTCGTCGTGGTTGCCACGATGGGCGCGGCTGGTCTGCTGCCCACGCTCGCCGCCTTGCGCGCAGGCAAGGCGGTCGCGCTGGCCAATAAAGAAGTCCTCGTCATGGCCGGGCACCTCGTGCGCCGGGAACTCGAACGGTGCGGCGGCGAGCTCCGCCCCATCGACTCCGAACACTCGGCCATCTGGCAGAGCCTCTGGGGCGAAGACGGGCACGCCATTCGGCGCATCATCCTCACGGCGAGCGGCGGTGCCTTCCGGGATCGCTCCCTCGAGGAGCTGGCGCGTGTCACGCCAGAGGAAGCGCTTCGCCATCCCACGTGGCGGATGGGCCCGAAGATCACGATCGATAGTGCGACGCTCATGAATAAGGGAATGGAGACCATCGAGGCGGTCTGGCTCTTCGACGTGCCGATGGACCGGGTCGAAGTGCTCATCCACCGCGAGTCGGTCATCCATTCCCTGGTGGAATTCAGCGACGGCAGCGTGAAGGCGCAGCTGGGCGTGCCGGATATGCGGCTCCCCATCCTCTGCGCGCTCGCCTACCCGCGGCGGCTCGCCGAGCCGGTGGCACCCCCGCTCGACCTCGCCGACTACGGGCAGCTGACCTTCGGCAAGCCCGATTTCGAGCGCTTCCCCTGTCTCCGTCTCGCGATGGAGGCCGGGCGGCTGGGCGGCACCTTCCCGGCGGTCATGGCTGCCGCCGACGAGGTGGCCGTGGAGCGCTTCCTCCGGGGCGAAATCGGCTTCCTCGACATCCCCGCTGTCATCGAACGCGCGCTGGAGCGCCACGAGCCCATCGCCGAGCCCTCGCTCGACGAAGTGCTCGCCGCCGACGCCTGGGCGCGGCAGGTCGCTGCGGCAACGCCGGCAGGAGCCCGGTGATGGGTATCCTTTCGGACTCCGTCCTCGGCGTCTTCCGTGCAGCGGGGTTGTTCATCCTCGTGCTCGTGCCTCTTGTGGTCATCCACGAGCTCGGGCACTTCCTCGCCGCGAAGGCTTTCGGCATCAAGGTCCTCGAGTTTGCCATCGGTTTCCCGCCGCGCATCAAGGGGCTCGTCTGGCGCCGGGGCGAGACGGAGTACACCATCAACTGGCTGCCGCTCGGGGGCTTTGTCCGCCTCCTCGGCGAAGAGGACCCTTCGGACCCCCGATCCTTGGCCGCCGCCCCGCGGTGGAAGCGGTTCATCGTGCTCTCCGCCGGCGTGTGGATGAACGTCGTGCTCGCTGTCGTGCTGATGAGTGCCAGCTTCATGATCCCGCGGGAGCGGTCACTCTCCCTGGCACAGGTGACCTCCGTTGCCCCTGGGTCCCCGGCGGCCGAAGCCCGGATCGAAGGCGCCATGCCCGATGGCAGTCCCCCCGCCCAGGGGCTCCAGCCTGGCGACATCGTCCTGAAGGTCGAGGGGCGGGACATCGCCAACGTCAGCGAGCTCATCTACGCCAGCCGCCTACACCTCGGCAGAACGCAGGAGTGGGTCATCAAGCGTGGTGGGGCGCTCCTGAAGGCCTACGTCTACGCGCGCTGGCATCCGCCGGCGGGCCAGGGCCCCACCGGTATCACGGTCGGTCCGCCGATGTCCTGTTCGGGCGTCGACGATCAAGGGAACCCAACGAACTGCCAGCTCATCTACCCGTTCACCGAACGGGTGGCCCTCCCGCCCTGGGAGGCCGTACCGAAGGGCGTCCGCGCCCTCCTCGAAACGGTGCAGCTCTCCATCAACGAGCTTCGGGTGCGGCTCGGCGGGGGTGGGGGGGCGGCCACCGAGGACCAGCCCGTCTTCACCGGGCCGGTCGGCATCGCCGATACCACCAACCAAGTGGTGAGCGAGGCAGGATGGCGAGCGCTCATCGAACTCGCGGCCTTGCTCAGCCTCAGCCTTGCCGTGTTCAACTTCATCCCCTGGCCCGGCCTCGATGGCGGCCGCGTGCTCATGCTCGGCATCGAAGTACTGCGCGGCGGCAAGCGCCTCTCTCCCGAAGTCGAAGGACTGATCCACTTCGCCGGAATGGCCGCCCTCCTCAGCCTCGTGGCCATCGTGACGTACTTCGACATCGCACGCCTCGTCACCTGAGGGCAGGCTGTGCTCTTCGAAGCCGTCTTCATCGGGCTGTTCGTGCTCGGCTGGGTCGCCTGCGGCGCCCTCGCCTGGCTCGCAGGCTCGGTGGCGACCCGTGGGCACGCGGGGTTGGTCACGCTCCCCCTGGCAGCGCTCGCTGGCGTTGTGGGCGGGCTCATGGTTCCCTTCGCCGGCTTCACGGGTAGCGGGGGTTTGGCCGCGAGCTTCGCCGCTGCGGCCGCACTCGCCGGGCTCGTCACCTTTGCTCGAATCTACAGCCGCGGCGGCCGGGAACCATGACCACCGTCGCGCTTTCGACGATGTACGCGCAGCAGCCGCACTTCGAGGACGGCGCTGCCTTCGCACGCTTCGCCGCCGACGCAGGGTTCGATGCCATCGAAGTTTCGCATTCCACGCCAGCGGAAAAAATCGACGCGATCGTCCGTGAGGGGCCGCTGCCCGTGGTCTCGGTCCACGCGCCAGCACCCTTCCGCCTCCTCGAGGACGGTCGGCCGAACAGCGCGCTCAATCTGGCCTCGCTCGATGCGCGTGAGCGTGCAGCGGCTGTCGGCGAAGCGATGCGGTCCCTCGAGCTCGCCCACCGGGTCGGGGCAGCGCGAGTAGTCGTCCACCTCGGTCACGTCGAGCCTCCCGATGGCCTACGCTACCACCCCCTCGAGCGAACGTTGCGTAAGCTGTTCGAGCGGGGCGAGCTCGGAACAGAGGAGGCTCGGCGCACGGCAGACGAGCTCCTCGCCTGGCGGCGCGCGACCGCCGACCCCTACCTGGAGGCGGCGCGACGGTCACTCGAAGTGCTGGCCGGCGCCGCTGCGAGCGGCGGAATCGTCGTGGGCATCGAAACGCGGCTGCATATCCACGAAATCCCCCTGCCCGAAGAAGCGGTTCTCCTCCTCGCCGGCCTACCGGCGCGGGCCGCTGGGTATTGGCACGACGTGGGCCACGTGGAGGTTCTCGCACGCCTGCGGCTCGTGCCCCGCAGCCGCTGGGAGCGCCTGCCCGGCGTGTCGCTCGTGGGCGTCCATGCTCACGACGTCCGTGGCCTCCTCGATCACCGCGCACCGGGCAGCGGCACGGTCGATTGGGAGCGGGTGCGCCGTCTGGCAGCGCGCAGCCCGCTCGTCACCTTCGAGATCGACCAGCGCGAACCTGAATCTGGGGTGCTCGGGGCACGAGGGTTTCTACGTGCCCCGGCCGGCTAGAACTCGAGGTCGAGGGCGATGTCGAGGGCCGGAGCGCTGTGGGTGAGGCTCCCCACGGACACGGCGTCGACGCCCGTTTCAGCGATGGCGCGGACGGTGGCGAGGGAGACGCCGCCGCTCGCCTCGACCTTGACCCGTCCGGCGATGCGGCGCACCGCCTCCCGCAGCTCGTCCGGAGGCATGTTGTCGAGGAGGACCCACTCCGGGCCGGCGGCCAGAGCCTCATCGAGCTCCGCCAGCACGTCCACCTCGATCTCGATGGCGATCCCCGGATGCTTCGCCCGGATGCGCCGCACGGCCTCCGCCAGGGTTATCCCCGCGCGGGTGAGCAGCTCGCGATGGTTGTCTTTGATCATCGCCATCGACGCAAGGTCGCGTCGATGGTTCGAGCCCCCACCGCAGCGGACCGCGTACTTCTCCAGCTCGCGAAGGCCGGGCGTGGTCTTCCGCGTATCGAGGACCGTGCATCCGGTCCCCGCGACCGCGTCGACGAAGGCGCGCGTCAGCGTGGCGATGCCCGAAAGCCGCTGCAGGAAGTTCAGCGCCGTGCGCTCGCCTTGGAGGAGCGGCCGTGCTGGGCCCTCTGCTGTAGCGAGCACGGAGCCGGCGGCGAACCGTTCCCCCTCGCTCACGTGCACGACGAGCCGGACTCGAGGATCGAGTTGGCGGAACACTTCCGTTACGACCGGCATCCCCGCAAGCACGCCGGGCTCCCGGGCGACGAATGCGGCTTTCGCGAGAGCGTCCGGGGGCACGGCGGCGAGCGTCGTCACGTCCTCGACAGCGCGGTCTTCCGCGAGAGCGCGGGCGACGGCCTCAGCGATGACCGAGAGCGGCGGCGGTTCAATCGACATAACGGAACACCTGGTGTCGCTTCCAACGGATGTCATCGCGTTCGGGGAAGTCCCGGCGGAAGTGGGCGCCGCGGCTCTCGGTGCGTCGCCGGGCGGCCTCCAGCAGGAGCTCGCCCACGAGCGCGAGCGCCCGCCGTTCCACGAGTTCCCGGTTCGGGGGAGCGAAGGGGTCGTCGGCGGGCCAGCGGCGCAACGTTTCGAGGGCTGTAGCGAGGCCCTGTTCATCCCGTACGATGCTGGCCGCCTGCCACATGAGGCGCTGGAGGGTCGCCCGGTCGGGCGGCAGGCGTCGCGCAGGCGAAAGCGGGATCGCGTCCGGATGGGGCGGCGCCCCGCTGCGGCTTCCTTCGCGCATCGACTCCACGCACCGCTTGCCGAACACGACGGTCTCGACGAGCGAATTGCTCGCCAACCGATTCGCACCGTGTACGCCGGTGCATGCGGCCTCGCCCACCGCATACAGCCCAGGAAGCGTCGTCCGTGCCCAGGTGTCGGTGCGCAGCCCGCCCATGAAATAGTGCGCAGCGGGGGCCACCGGCACGAGGTCGCGCCGCAGGTCGATGCCCTGCGTGCGGCAGAAGGCATACACCCCGGGGAATCGCGCCGCGGGATCCACACCATTTAGTTGGCGGCAGTCGAGGTACACCCACTCGCTGCCCTCGCGCTCCATCTCGGTGACGATCGCGCGGGCGACGATGTCGCGGGGGGCGAGCTCGCCCCGTGCGTCGTAGCGCTGCATGAACGCCTCGCCGCGCTGGTTCCGCAGCACCGCGCCCTCGCCCCGGACGGCTTCGGAGATGAGGAACGGCGGCGCACCCGGTGCCGCGAACGCCGTGGGATGGAACTGCACGAACTCTACGTCCATCACTTCGGCGCCCGCCAGGAATCCCAGTGCCACGCCGTCACCGGTGGCGACCTCGGGGTTCGTGGTGTGAGCATACAGTTGGCCGGCCCCGCCCGTCGCGATGACGACGTAGGGTGCCCGGAAGCGCTCGGTTGCTCCGCCGGACGCATGGACCGCCTCGACGCCTTCCACGCCGCCGTCGCCGACGAGGATGCGGGTAACGACCGTGAAGTCGAGCACGGTGATGCCGGGTTGGCGCACCGCTGCCGAAAGCGCCCGCTCGATCTCCGCACCGGTGCGATCCCCGCCAGCGTGGAGGATGCGATCTCGGCTGTGCGCCGCTTCCCTGCCCAGTACGACTTCTCCACCGAGGGAATCGAAGCTGACCCCGTACTCGATGAGGTCGCGGATGCGGCGGGGCGCCTCGCTGCAGAGGATCCAGGCCGCCTCCTCGTCGACGATGCCTGCTCCCGCTGCCACGGTGTCACGGAAGTGCTGCTCGGGCGAATCTTCGGGCCCCACGGCGGCGGCGATCCCCCCTTGGGCCCAGCGCGTGTTGCAGTCGTCGATGCTGCCTTTCGTCAGCACGGCCACCGGCCCCAATCCGGCACGGTGCGCTTCGAGCGCGACGAAGAGGCCGGCGATGCCGCTTCCCACCACCACGACGCCGTACGTGCGTTCCGGCGTTCCCATGGGGTTAGTGTACTTCGTACACGAACTCCTGCCACGCTCGCCCGTGGTGCCGGCGCCCTCCTAAGCTGGAATGCGTGAGCGCCCGCACCGCGCGAGCCCGCGCCCTCGAAGCAACGGAGCGCATCGTCACCGTGCGCATCGAGGACCTCGTTTTCGGCGGTTCTGGCATGGGCCGCCTCGAGGACGGCCGCGTCATCTTCGTCGACTTCGCTGCGCCGGGCGAACTCGTGGAAGCTGAGATCGAGCGCATCTACCCCGACTACGTGGAAGCCGTGACGGTCCGCGTGCTGGAGCCTTCCCCCGACCGGGTCGAGCCGCGGTGCCGCTACTTCGGCCAGTGCGGCGGGTGCCAGCTGCAGCATCTCCGGTATGAAGCGCAGCTCGCCGCGAAGGAAGCGGCCGTCCGCGAGCAGCTGCAGCGCATTGGCCGGCTCGACCCGGGAGTGGTCCAGCCCATCGTCGGTGCTCGTGACCCGTGGGGCTACCGGAACCACGTTCGCTTCTCGACGGGGAGGAAGTACGGCGACGTGGGCTTCATTACCCGCCGCGGACGCCGCCTCTTGAAGGTGGAAGAGTGTCCCATTGCCCACCCGTTCGTGAACCGTATCCTGCCCGAGCTCCAGGGCAAGGGTGCTGGCCTGCACCAGATCCAGGTGCGCATCGATCCCACGACGGGTGAGTACTTGGTGTACCCGCGCATCGAAGGGGTGAGCTTCGAAACCGGCCAGCCGTGGTACCGTGAGCGGCTCGCGGGCTTCACCTTCCGGGTGAGCGCGTCCTCGTTCTTCCAGGTCAACCACGAGCAAGCCGAGGTGCTCGTGCGGCTCATCGGGGAGGCGCTCCCGGCCCGCGGCCGGCTGCTCGTCGATGCGTACGCCGGCGTGGGAACCTTCGCCGTCATCTTCGCCAACCGCTTCGAACGTGTCATCGCCATCGAGGAATCGCCCTCGGCGGTTCGCGATGCGGCAGAAAACCTGACCCAGGCGCCGAACGTGGAGATGCGGGAAGGGAAAGTCGAAGAGCTCCTCCCATACCTCTTCCCGGCCCCCGATGTCATCCTCCTCGACCCCCCGCGTGCGGGGTGCTTGCCCGAAGCGCTCCGGGCTATCCTCCGTCTCCGCCCCGTTGAGCTCGTGTACGTCTCATGTAACCCGACCACGCTGGCGCGCGATCTGCGCACGCTCGTCAACGGCGGTTACCGACTCCTCAGCGTGACCCCCCTCGACATGTTCCCCCAGACGGCGCACATCGAGTGTGTCGCCAAGCTCGAACTGGGGGAGGTATCGTGAGCCCCGGCGGGCCGAGCGGCGCGCCGGTGGTGCTCGCTTCTGCCTCGCCGCGACGGCGCGAGCTGCTCCAGGCGCTCGTGCGGGCGTTCGAGGTCCGCGAGCCGCAACTCGACGAAGTACTGGGGGACGACCCTGTCGCCGATGCCCGTCGTCTCGCCCTGGCGAAGGCGGCAGCAGTCGCCGCAGGCCATCCGCACGCGGTCGTGCTCGGTGCCGATACCGTCGTTCACGATGGTCGGCGCCACTACGGGAAGCCGTCCTCGGCCGAAGAGGCGGTGGCGATGCTCCGGGCGCTCCGCGGTCGCGAGCACACCGTCGTGACAGGGGTCGCGGCGGTGCGGGATGGGCAGGCGTGGATTGGCCATTCCACCGTGCACGTCTGGCTGGCTGACCTCGACGATGAAGCCATCGCTGCGTACGTCGCCAGCGGCCGCCCGATGGATAAGGCCGGCGCCTACGCCATCCAAGATGACGACGTCCCCACGGTTCAGCGTTGGCAGGGGTGCTACTGTGCCGTCGTTGGCCTGCCGTTGTGGGTAGCGTGCCGCGCGTTGACCGCCATGGGCCTTCACCCGGACTCGCCCGTGGCGGCGTATCCTCGCTGTGCAGCCTGCCCCGACCGGGGTGACCCATGATGCTCCCGCTGCTCCGTTACACGCTTCAGGTCCGTTCTCAGAACCGCGAGGAACTCATCGACGTCACCCAAGAGGTCGAGAGCCTTCTCCTCCGTGCGGGGATCGATCGCGGCCTCTGTACACTCTTCGTGCCCCACACCACCGCCGCCGTCACCGTCAACGAGAACGCCGACCCCGACGTGCAACACGACCTCCTCGCGCATTTACGGCGGCTCGTACCCCGCGACGGGGGATTCGCGCATGCCGAAGGCAACAGTGACGCACACATCAAGTCCTCACTCGTGGGGGTTTCGCTCACGCTCCCTGTGGAGCGCGGCAAGCTGGCGCTGGGCACGTGGCAAGCGGTGTACTTCTGCGAATTCGACGGGCCGCGGGCGCGCCACCTCCACGTGTACGTGCTGCCGGTCCAATCCGACGACGGAGGCGAGCTCCGATGACTGCAGACGAACGCGTCCGCATCGAACGCGATGCCCTCGGTGAGTATCCCGTGCCCGCCGAGGCCTATTACGGCATCGACACCGCCCGGGCGGCGGCAAACTTCCCTATCAGTGGCCTGCGCTTCCCGCGCGTGTTCATCCGTGCGCTCGGCGATATCAAGCGGGCGGCGGCGCTCGCCAACCGTGACCTCGGCCTCCTCCCAGCCGACCTCGCGGCGGCCATCGTCCAGGCCGCGGAGGAGGTAATCGCAGGGAAATTCGACGACCAGTTCATCGTCGACGTCTTCCAAACGGGCTCCGGGACGTCGACGAACATGAACGCCAACGAGGTCATCGCCAACCGTGCGAACGAACTGCTCGGAGGCGGTCCGCGCGGCGTCTATCGGCCCGTCCACCCCAACGACCACGTCAACAAGGGACAGTCATCGAACGACGTCATCCCTACCGCGATCCATCTCTCGGCGCTGCTCCTCATCCATCAGGAGCTCCTGCCCGCCCTCTACCGGTTGGAACACTCGCTCCAGCGGAAAGCCCGCGAATTCGACCGCGTCCTCAAGACGGGACGGACCCACCTGATGGATGCCACGCCTATCCGAATGGGGCAGGAATTCGAAGGGTACGCCGGGCAGATTGAACGCGGCCGGCGGCGCGTCACCCGCGCTGCGGAGGCGCTGCGCGAGGTGGCCTTGGGCGGCACCGCGGTTGGAACCGGCATCAACACCCATCCCGAGTTCGCCGCGCGGGCACTGGCGTACATCAACGAGGCTGAACGCCTGCAGCTCCGGGAGACGTCGAATCACTTCCAAGCCCAGGCCACCATCGACGCGGTGGTGGAAGCCCACGGCCAGCTTCGAGTCCTTGCCACCTCGCTCGTGAAGATCGCCAACGACATCCGGCTGATGGGCAGCGGGCCACGTGCCGGCTTGTACGAGCTGCAGCTGCCGGCTCTCCAGCCTGGCAGCTCCATCATGCCGGGGAAGGTCAACCCGGTGATTCCCGAGGCCGTGGTGCAGGTGGCCGCCCAGGTCGTCGGGAACGACGCCACCATCGCCATGGCTGGCCAGTGGGGATTCTTCGAGTTGAACACGATGCTCCCGGTGGCAGCCTACAACCTGCTCCAAAGCATCTCGCTCTTGGCCCGGGCCTGCGAGGTGTTCGCCGAGAAGTGCGTGGACGGTTTGGTCGCCACCGAAAACGGCCCGCGCATGGTCGAGTACGGCCTCGCGTTGGCGACACCGTTGGCAGCCGTTATCGGTTACGACCGGGCAGCCGAGCTGGCGAACGCAGCGTTCCGCACCGGGAAGTCCATCCGCGAGGTCGCACGAGAAGCGAACATCCTCCCTCCCGAGGAGCTGGACCGCATTCTGGACCCCTGGAAGATGACCGGCCGCTGACGCGGCCTACCGGATGAGACCAGCGACCCTCGCCAGGGCGAGCGCGGCGCGCTCGAAGTTCGGGTAGACGGGCAGCCCCCGGTCCGTCAACCGATGGCGGTTTTCAGCGAGCCAGGCCTCTTCGTGCGCCGGGTGCATCACCACGACGAACGGCTTCTCGGACCGCTCACGGTGTGCCGCCAGCACTTCGAGCATCGCGTCGAACGCCTGGGGGTTCCGCTTCCACTGCCGCACGCCGAACATCGCCGACATCTCCATGGCCATCCCATCGACGTTGGCGTCGGCGTCGACGATGCGGAGGATTCGGTCGAGGACCTCCGGATTCCCTTGGATGGTGCCGCCCATGTCGAGGGGGTTCTGGTAGCTCCCACCGATGATGTTGAAGAATTCGGCGAGCGCGGCGTAGGTGCCTTCCGTGAATCGCGGCACCTCGAACCCTGCCTTCGCGAAGGCGTCGGTGATGGAAACGGACTGCCCGCCTGTCTGGGCCAGGAGGGCCATTCGCCGTCCGCGGATCGGCTTCGTGCGCACCAACGCCTGCACCGCGTCCACGGTTTCGTCGAGGCTGTTCGTAGGGATGGCGCCGACCTGGCGCATCATGCCGTCCCAAATTGCTTGCGGCGCAGCGAGCGACGCTGTGTGTGACATCGTGGCGCGCGCCCCTGCCGCGGTCTGTCCGCCCTTCCAGACGACCACCGGCTTCTTGGCGGCGACGCGCTTCATCGTCTCGAAAAAGCGGCGGCCGTCGCGCACACCTTCGACGTACATGGCGATGACGTCGGTTTCGTCATCCTCCACCAAGTAGTCCAGGTAGTCGCTCACGTCGAGCACGATCGCATTCCCGAAGCTCACCGCACGGCTCAGATGCAGCCCCAACGTCCCGCATACCAGCGAGAACATGATCCCGTGCGTTCCCGACTGGGAGAGGAACGCGATCCGGCCGTCGTCGGCGACGGGCGCATCGACGGCGAAGCGCACCCCGAATTTCGGCAGGTAGAGGCCCATGCAGTTCGGACCCACCAAGTTGAAGTTCGCAGCGCGGGCCATCTCTTGGAGCTGTTGCTGCAGCCGGACGCCTAGCTCCTCGCCCGTCTCGGCGAACCCGGAGGTGAAGAACGCGGCTCCCCCAGCGCCGACCTCGATGAGGTCTTGGAGGACCCGGGGAGCCACCTGGCGCGGTACGGCCACCACGGCGTAGTCGATGGGTTCGGGGATTTCCTTCAGGGAGGTGAAGTTCTTCACCCCGAGCGCTTCGATGCCCGGAATCTGCGCAGGGTCGATCTGCACGGAGTACAACGCACCGCCCCGCTCCTTGAACGGCAGGTTGTTGTGGATCCACATGTAGCCCGGACCCTTGTCGCCGATGACGACGACCGTCCGCGGATTGAACATTCGGTCGAGGCGGTGTCCGGGAACGGCCACGGGAGCTACTCCGCCACGACCATGCGCGCATCGACGGCGACGACGCCGTCCGGGTACACGAAGACGGGGTTCAGGTCCAGCTCTCGCACCTCGGGATGGCTCTCGACGAAGCGAGACACTGCCAGCAGGAGCCGCCGCAGCGCCCCGATATCGCCTCCTGGTTGCCCGCGGACGCCGTCGAGAATCGGGCGCGCCCGAATCTCGTCGATCATCTGGGCGGCGTCCTTCTCCTCCAGCGGCACGAGCCGGAAGGAGACATCCTTCAGGACTTCGACCATGATCCCGCCGAGGCCAAACATCATAACGGGGCCGAACTGCGGGTCTGTGGTCATCCCGACGATGACCTCGATGCCGGGCTTGGCCATCCGCTGGACGGAGACGCCCTCGATGCGCGCGGCCGGCTCGGCAGCCCGCACCGAAGCCATGATCTCGTCCCACGCTCGGCCCACGGCCTCGGCATCGGCCAGGTTCAGCTTCACCCCGCCCACATCGCTCTTGTGGGCGATATCGGGGGAGACGATTTTGAGCACGACCGGATAGCCGAGCTCGCCCGCGATGCGCTGCGCATCCTCTCGCGTGCGCGCCAGCCGCGTCTCCACCACGGGGATGCCTGCCTCGGCGAGCGCCGCCTTCGCTTCCACCTCCGTGAGGAGGGTGCGACCTTCCGAGCGAGCTTGGGCGAGCACAGCAGCGAACGACATCGGTGACCTCGAATGCCTTGGGATTCGGGGGAAGCCGCAACGGCGGCCGCGCCCATGATAACGGCGGCCGAAGGTCGTGTCAGGCGACTTCGGTGCTTGACCTTGGAGTTGCTCCAAGGTGTACCGTGGCGCCATGCAGCGGGTCCTCACCATCCGCGATGCTGCCCAAGCCAGCGGGCTCGCACCTGACACCATCCGCTACTACGAACGCGCGGGCGTGTTGCCGCGGCCCCCTCGCTCGCCGGCAGGCTACCGGCAATACGGCCACGAGCATGTCGAGGTCTTGAAGTTCGCGCGCCGCCTTCGCGAGTTTGGGCTGCCTCTGGCCACGGTTCGTGAGCTCGTCCGGCTCGTACACGACGCTACGTGCGGGTCGCTCCGCGAGGAGCTGCTCGACCGCCTGCGCGAAGCCCGAGCGGAGGTTGCCGTGCGCTTGCGTGAGCTCCGCGAGATGGGCGATCGGCTCGCGCTCCTGGAGCAGGAACTCGCCCAGCTGCCGCCGGGCGAGGAGCGGCTGCGCGCGCTCACGCCCTGCCGGTGCCTCCGCTCTGTTGATGGAGGCAGCCCGTAACCGCTGTGCGGTCGAATGCTGGGGGCGGACCATCCCACGCCCGAGGGGAGGGACCAACGATGTACGACCTCATCATCATCGGCGGTGGTGCCGCCGGGTTCGCCGCCGCTACCCGTGCCGACGACCTCGGCGCGAAGACGCTGATGTTGAACGACGGGCTCCCGATCGGCGGAACGTGCGTGAACGTCGGCTGCGTCCCATCGAAACATCTCCTTGCCATCGCGGAGGCAGTGCACGCTTCGCGCGCGCCTCGTTTCGCCTCCGTGCCGCCGAGCCGCGAGCCCGTTCCCTCGTACGGCGCGGCCGTTCGTGAGAAAGACGCCCTTGTCGATTCGCTCCGGCGACGGAACTACGAAGACGTGCTGGCTTCGTTCCGCACCGTGGAGTTCCGCCGATCCCGTGCCCGGCTGGTCGGACCCGGCCGGGTGCGGGCGGGTGAAGAGGAGTTCGAGGCGCGCCACGTCCTCGTCGCTACAGGCGCGAGGGCCGCGGTTCCGCCGATCCCTGGCCTGAAGGAGGCGGGGTTCCTCACGAACGTGGAAGCCCTCTCTCTTGCCGAGGCCCCCGAGAGCCTCGCTGTCATCGGCGGTGGGCCGCTCGGGCTGGAATTCGCCCAGATCTTCAACCGCTTCGGTTCGAGGGTCGTCGTGATCGAGGCAGAACCGGAGATCGTCCCCCGAGCTGAGCCGGAGATAGCCGCCGTGCTCCGCGCGGCTCTCGAGAACGAAGGCGTGCGGTTCCTCACTGGAACGCCGATCGAGCGCGTCGAGCCCGGCCCACCCCATCGCCTTCACTGCGAGGGCGGAGCTTGCGTGGAGGCCGCGGCCATCCTCGTCGCCACCGGCATCCGCCCGAACACGGAGGGGCTCGGTATCGAATTGGCAGGCGGCGAGCTGGACCCGCGCGGCTTCGTGAAGGTGGCTCCTTGGCTGGAGGCGGGTGAGGGGCTGTGGGCGGCCGGGGACGTGGTCGGCCGCATGCCACTGGAGACGGTCGCCGCGAAGGAGGGCGCGCTAGCCGCTTCCAACGCCCTCGAAGGCCGGAGGGACGAGCTCGACTACGAGAGTGTGCCCTGGGCGGTCTTCACGTCTCCGCAACTCGCGGGTGTCGGAGTCACCGAAGCGGAGTCGATGACCCGAACCGGCTTTTGCAACTGCCGGACGGTGTACTACCGGCAGCTCCCTCGCGCACTCGCGGCGAGGGATACGGTTGGAGCCGCCAAGCTCACCGTCGATCGCGAGGGACGCATCCGGGGCGGGTACGTCTGCGGGACGAACGCCGCGGAGGTCATCCACGAGGTCGCCACAGCGGTTCGGCTGGGGCTCACCGTCCACGACGTCATCGACGCCGTCCACGTGTTCCCCACCTACTCCGAGGTGGTGAAGTTCGCTGCCCTGGCGTTCACCCGCGATGTCTCCGTCATGGCCTGCTGCATCGGCTGACGGCCGGCCACAGCTTGGCGAGCGCTGCGCAGGAGTTCGTACCGCCGGTGGCAGGAGAGCACGTCGCTTCCGGCGCTGGCGTCACAAGCCGCCGGCCGACTACAGCCGGTCAGCCAGGCGGAGGAGCGCCGGCCCTACCACCATGAGCAGCATCGCGGGCAGGACCAACGTCACAAGGATGACGACCATCTTCACCGGCGCGCGCTGCGCCTGCGCCTCGGCACGTTGTCGCCGTTGGAGCCGGACGTGCGCCGCCTGGCTGCGGAGCACCTGTCCGATTGGGATGCCAGTCTGCTCTGCCTGGATGAGGGAATGGATGAAAGCCCGCAGCTCGGGAACCTGCGTGCGCTCGACGACTCCCAACAACGCGTCCCGGCGGCTTCGACCGAGCGCGGTTTCATGCACGGCGATTGCGAGCTCCTCTCCGAGCGGTCCTCGCGTCTCGCCAGCGACTTCGGCCAGCGCCGCGTCGATGGCCATTCCGGCCTCGACCGAGGTGACGATGAGGTCCACCGCGTCCGGGAGCTCCTTCACGATGCGGGCTTGCCGGCTCCGGACCCGTTGCCGCAGCCAGATGACTGGCGTCGCTCCCAGGAGCGCGGCGCCAACGATGCCGGCGATCGTGGCTGCCGACGGTAGGTCCTGGGTGACGACGGCGATACCGGCGAACAGCGCGGCCGCAGCCGACGCTGCCTGAAAGAGCAAGAACGCCTGGAGCGTCATCGGCTCCCCCGCCATGATGAGGCGCCGCTCGATACTGCCGACGAGCGATGTCGGGAGCGCGGCAGCTGCGGCTCGGCCCACACGGCGCGCCAAGGGCCGCACTGCACGCGCCGTGAAGGGCTGTGCGAGCATCGCGGTCCGGTCCGGGTCGAGGGATCGCTCGTGTCGGTTCAATCGCTCGAGAAGCTCTAGGGCGTGGCGGTTCGGGGTCGTCAACGTATAGGCGAGGACGAACGAAGCTGCGGCAGCGAAAACGGCGGCAGCGAGTTCCATGGTCTTACACCTCAATGCTCAGGATGCGCCGCATCGCGACGAAGGCTGTGCATTCCATCCCTGCGGCGAGCACGAGCAGAAGGCGGCCGACCGGCTCGGACCAAAGCGGTGAGATGAACTCCGGGTCTGCGACGAGGAAGAAGCCGACGATCCAGAGCGGGAGCAAGCCAACGATCATGCCGCCGAGCCGCTGCTGGGCCGTCAGCGCACGAACGTGCCCGCGAAGCTCCTCGCGCTCCCGCATCGTTCGCGCCACCGACTCGAGGATGGCCGCGAGATTGCCGCCGACTTTCCTGTGAACGGCCAACCCCCGCGCAACGATGCGCAGATCGGTGCTCCCCACCCGGTCCGTCATGGCCGCGAGGCCGTCGTCGAAGGAGCCTCCCATGCGGACGAATTCAAGCAGTCGCCGGAACTCCCGTGCGAGCGGGGGTTCTGCCTCGCGCGCCACGGTCGCTACGGCCTCCATGATGCCGAACCCAGAGCGGAGTGACGTCGCCATGACATCGAGGGCCCACGGGAGTTGCCGTTCGAACTGCAAGAGCTGGGAGCGCGCCCGCGCTCGGAGCCATACCTCCCACGCGAGCACCCCCCCGAGGCCGAAGGCGATCCCGGCGAGCGGGAGCCCGCTTACAACCGCCCCGGCAATCGCTAGGACGGTGAAGGTTGCGGTGAGCACGAGCACCCACTCGCTCACCTTCAGGGGGACGTTGGCCCGGTCGAGCAGCACGGCGCGCGTCTTTGCCCATTCCCAGCGTCGGAGCATCGCTGCGAGCGATGCGCTCCGGGCGAATCCGTCGCTCCGAAGGACCCGGACCCGCGTTCGGCTGCTGACCGGAGTACGGGACGCGACGGCCGTCGCCCGGGCGAGGGCCTGGCGATATGAATGGGCGAATTGCCCGGTTACGACACCGACGAGCACGAAGGTAGTCATTCCCGCGAGGATGGCAGCTGCGAGCTCTATCATCGTCGGAACCCCGGCAAGAAGAGCGAAGGTTCGAGCACGCCGCCCTGTAGCTCGACCTGCTCGCTAAAGGTCGGCCGAATGCCGGTGGGCTCGAACGAGCCCACGACTCGTCCCTCAGCGTCGAGACCGACGCTCCTGAACACGAAGAGGTCCTGGAGGGTCACCGTCAGGCCCTCCATGCCCGTCACTTCGCTCACACGGACGACGCGCCGGCTTCCATCCGGAAACCGCTGGAGCTGCACCACGAGATCGAGTGCAGAGGCGATCTGTTCGCGGATCGCGTGCACCGGGAGGTCGACTCCCGACATCAGCACCATGTTCTCCACGCGGGCGAGCGCATCCCGGGTGCTGTTCGCGTGCACCGTGCTTAGCGAGCCCTCGTGGCCCGTGTTCATCGCCTGGAGCATCTCGAACGCCTCTGCCCCGCGAATCTCCCCGATGATGATTCGGTCGGGACGCATGCGCAGTGCGTTCCGCAGCAGGTCTCGCTGCGTGATTGCGTGTTGGCCCTGCATGTCGGGGGGTCGCGCTTCCATACGGACCACGTGGCGCTGCTGCAACGAAAGCTCGACAGGGTCCTCGATGGTGATGATGCGCTCCGTACGGGGGATGAAGGCTGACAGCGCGTTCAGCAGGGTTGTCTTCCCCGAACCTGCGCCGCCCGAGATGAGGATGTTCCGCCGGAACGTCACGCAGCGGCCCAGGAACTCGGCAATCCGTTCGTCCAGCGTGCCGACCCGAATGAGGTCCTCAATGGTATACCGGTCCCGGCGGAACTTCCGGATGGTGATGGTCGGGTGGTCGGGCGTCGCCGGCGGGATGGTGATGTTCACCCGGGAGCCGTCGGCGAGACGCGCGTCGACCATTGGCGTCGCCTCGTCCACCCGACGGCCGATAGCCGAGAGGATGCGCTCCGCGACCCGGCGCACGTGCTCGTCGTCGCGGAACCGCACGTCGGTGAGGGTGATGACGCCGTTCCGCTCGACGTAGACGTGCTCGGGGCCGTTCACCATCACCTCGCTCACCGTTTCGTCTTCCACCAGGGGCTGGATTGGCCCCAGGCCGAGGACTTCGTCTACCACGGCGCGGATGAGCCGCTGCCGCGCCTCGCCGTGCACCGGAAGCTGTCGCTCGGCGATGAGCTGGCTCGCGGCTTCGGCCACGATCTCGCGGGCGCGATCGGGCGGAGCGGCATCGAGGGCCGCCGTATCGAGGGTGTCCAGGATCGCCTCGTGCAATTCGCCGACGAGCGTCAGCTCGTCGCGCTCGCTCGGCCGCGCTAGGAGCTGGCCGTCGGCGGCCAATCGCGCGGCGAGCCCTCCTTCCTGGCGTGACGTGGAGAATCGGAAACTCGCCAGGCCGTCGCTTCGTCCAAGATGGCGCATGCTTCAACCTCCTACGGTGCCGACGCGGGCACGAGGCGGCGCAGCAGCCCGCGGCGCTTCACGGCCGGCTCAGGGGCTCCGCTGAGCTTGGTCGCCAGCCCGACGAGGCTGCGCGATGCCTTCGCCTTCGGTTTCGCCAGCACCACGGGCTTCCCCAGCTGCGACGCCGCGACGACCGCGTCGTCGTGGGGAACCTCCCAGAACACGGGGGTCCGGAGCACGCGTGACACGTCATCCGCGCGGATGGCGTTCGCGCCGTTGGCGTGGTTCACCGTCAGGTACACCCGTTCCCGCGGGAACCCCTCGCTTTCGAGCAGGTCGAGCACGAAGGCGGTGTCCTTGATGCTGGCCATGTCGACGCTCGTGACGAGCAGCACCTGCGTTGCCACCTCGAGCGCCGTTCCCACGATGTCGTTGAACGCTCCCGGCGTATCGAGAATGACGTAATCGAAGAGCCGCGCGGCAAACCGCACCAGCTCCCGGATGTCGTCGGGCTCGACGGTCCGCCAATCGCTCGGATGCTTCGGAGAAGGGAGAACCCAGACCCCGGAGTGATGCCGCTGAAGGGCAGCGCGGAAGGTGGCGCGGTCGAGCGTGCGCACCTGCGCCGCAAGCTGCGCTACCGTCACCTGGGGCTCCAGGTCGTACATGATGGCGACGTCCCCGAACCGCGTGTCGAGGTCGATGACAAGCACCGAGCTGTGTGCCTGCCTCGCGATGGCGACGGCGATGTTCGTGGCGATGGTGGTCTTTCCGATGCCGCCCTTCGCCCCAAACACGGTCAGGACGACGCCTGCTGAGGCCGGGCGTGCCGCTTCCTCGGACGGCGCGTCGTCGCCTCTTGCGACGGGCGCCACGAGCACCTGCTGCAGCGCGTGCAGCAGCTCGTCACGCTTGAGCGGGAGGGGCAGCAGGTCACGGACGCCGGCGTGCATCGCCTGACGCACGACCCGGAAATCCAGGTTGGCCGCGTACGCGATGATCGGCGTTTCCGGGACGAGCCCACGGATCGCCTCGATGGTCTGGATCGCGCGCAGGTGCGGCTCTGCGATCGCCACCAGCACGACGTCAGGGCGCGTCTCCTCGGCGAGGCTTGCCGCCTCTACGCCGTAGCCGCAGTCGGCAACGACCGCGAGCTTGGCAGCCGCCAGCATCGCCTGCAGCTCTTGGCGGAAAGGGACGTTCTCGTCGACGATCATGACGAGCGGGTTGCGAGGCATCTCTTCACCTCCGTCCGGTCGCAGGAGCGGCTAAGTCGTCCTGCGTCACACCCATCGCTGCCGCGACTCCGTCGTCGCCCGCCGGCCGCACGGCCAGCCGAATCGACCCGCGCTCGTCGGCCAAGAGAACGCGGAGCGCCACATCCGGCGGGAGCGCTAACGTCACCACCGTCGCCTCTGGGTCGGGTTCTGGCTGGTCCGCGAGCGTCCCCTCGCTTGGAGCCGCCCCTGGCGCGCGCTTGATGATCCGCTGCTCCACGGCCAGCACCTCCACGTCCTGGGCCAGGAGCACGCTCAGCGGGATGCGGCCACTCGCGCCGTTCGAAGCATCCTCCGGGACGGCTTCGATGACGGCGTACACGTCGACGCGGTCTCCTGGCCGGACGTTCCCGCCCGCAGCGATCACCTTGTTCACCTCCACCGCCATCGCCCGCATGCCTGCCGGCACCACGTAGGCCAGCCCCTCGCGCACCGGATCCGTGGTGAGCTTCGCTGCCACCAGCTGCTCGCCGGCGTAGATGGGGATCCGGGCTACCTGGCCGACCGCTGCCTCGGTAGACGCGAGCGCCCCCTGCAGCGCGTGGTCGGCATCGACCTGGGCCAGCCGCACCATGCCCGGCGATATGACTGCCCCCGCGGGGATATCTCGTGCCGCGACAACGACCGAGACGCTCCCTGCACCGCCTCCAGCCGCGGACTCCTCGCCACCGGTCGCTGAGCGCAGGGCGGCGTAGACCAGGACGCCCGTAACGGCCGCGAGGACTGCCGCGAGGAGGAGCCCGGTGCGGCTGCTGCCTCGAAGAGAGAATGCTCGTGCTTGTGCCATGTCCGTGCCTCCGGAGCTGTGACGCTGGTGCTCACTCGATGAGCTGGATCACTTTGAGAAGCGCGTTTTCGTCGAAATCGCCCAGACCTGGACTCACGTACGTCGAAATTTGCGCTTCGTGCTGCAGGATGAACCGTCCGACGATTTCGCACTGGCCGGGCGGCCGTCCACCGCCTCCTCCGCCGCCGCCCGGGGCTCGGCAACGCGGCTGCGTCGCCTCCCAGTCAATCCAAAAGTAGGCGAAGAGCCGCGGCTGCTGGCCGCTGCCGACGATGTCGAGGTCGCAGCTCCCTTGACAGAAGCTCGTCACGACGGGGATGACGATGACCGCCGTCGGCTGGGCGTCGGGATAAGCATTCAACGCCCCGCGGCCCGCCGCTCCCAGTGGGTCGCACCGCGGGTTCAGGTTGCCTGAGCTGTCGACGACCTGGCTCCAACTCAGGCAGCCGTTCGCTGTTGCTGCCGCCATCCGCCGGGCAAGGCCGTCGGCGAGCGAGCGGCCGGTGTTCCCGGTCTGCTGGTCGACCGGGTCGGTGATGGGGTTCTGCGACCCGCCCACGAGCCCGGCCTCAAGTCCCGAGACCCCTCGCCCGTCGATGTCGACGAGCTGGTACGAGCTCCGCGGGTCGTCGTTGTTCCCCGACCACTGCTTCAGCGTGCTAGAGGTGCAAGCTCCACTCCGGGCGCACTCGAAGGCCTGCTGGCTGACCGTCAGCGGGACGACGCCCGGGCCCGGCAGGAGCGGCTGCGCCACGCGGGCCGCCGCCCGAGCAGAAATGGTGAACCCGCCATAGCCGAACCAGTTGCCGAAGACGGTCGCCGCCGGCCTGCGGACCGTCACGCGGATGGCGCGGTTGCTGTCGAACACCTGCGCCTCGACCGAGAGCAGGCTCGGCACGTTTTTCCTGGCCCAGGCTTCCGCATCGGCGATGGCCGCCGATGCGTCCGACGGGAGCCGCTGCGCGCCCGCGAGGGCCGCCGCGTCGGCGGCGTTCTGCAGGTTCCGCCGCTCGATCCAAATCAACGACGTTTCCGTCGCGATGGCAGCGAGGATGAAGAGCACGGTGGAGAGGAGGGCGACGGTGACGAGCATCTGTCCCTGTTCGCCCGCGTTCCCCAGCGTCCGCACACGAACCGGCGTCCTCATGGTCAGCAGCTCCCTTTCGTGTACGGAGGCGTCGTCTCCATGCGCATGGTGGCCTGCTTCGTGAAGGTGAACGTCCCCGAAAGGCCGGGGACGAGACCCACGGGCGTGATCCAGTCGTAGGCGTACCTGGCGGTGACCGTCACGTCTCCGCCGATGAACGGCTGACGGACGATCGACGTGACTCCGGCAAAGTTCGCGAGGCCGCCGCTCGTGGCCTCGACGCGGGCGGCAACCGCGGCATCGGTGCCGCCGACCGCGGCGCAGCGAGCCCCTTCGCGGACGGCATTTGTGACGCTGATGTAGGAGTACCCCAGTAAGGCCATGTCGGCGATGAGGAAGAGGAACGTGAGCAGGAAGGGGACGGCCAGCGCCATCTCCAGCACGGCCTGCCCCCCTTCCCCTCGTTTCGGCTTGGTGAGCGGCAGCATGGGCTGCGTTCCTCCCTCTCGTCCTGCCTACCCGGTGCTGAGCGCGGCGCCGAGCGCGGTGTCGGCGGCGGCGATGATAGACCCGAGCCAGGTCGGCGCCGCCGCCGCGAGGATGACCGCCACGGCGAGGGACACAAGGCCCACCACCAGTCCGTACTCCACGGCGCTCTGGCCGGCCTCCCACGTTCGTTGCCGCGTCATTCCGTCCTCCGTTTGGGGTGCAGCGGGCGGGGTCGGGCCGATCGCCTCCCCGCCCGCCGCACCGTACGTTGGCTGTTACGACAGTGCGTCCGTCACCTCGGCAGTCACCGCATTGATCCAACCCGTTCCGGCGGCGGCGAGGACGCCGGCCAGGACGATGGACACGAGGCCGATGATGAGGGCGTACTCGATCACACCCTGGCCTTCTTCGGGCTGGCGGGCTTGTGCCCAGGCGACGACGTTGCGGATGAGGTTTTGCATGTTCCGGTCCTCCTTCGTGGTAGGAAGTGATTTGGTCGGTCCGCCTGTTCCTTCGCCTTGTGACCGGCAGCGCGCCGGCGGACCCTCCGCGCGACTGTCGGCTCACATGAGCAGGGCTCCGATGGCGGCGATGACGGCCCGCCTGCGGGGCGGAGCGCCGCCTTGCTGGTGCCCCTCGCGGATCGGGCGCAGGACGGTCATGGCGGCCCGCACGATGCGCCGCCAAAGCTGCTCCTTCGCGGAGCCCGACGGCGGCGGGATGCGATGGCCTGCGGCCAGCACGTCTTCAGCGACGCGGAGGAGCTGTTCGAGCTCCTCGGCCTGTTCGCAGGGAGGGAGCTCATCGCGCCACGAACGGCCCTCGATGAGGGCGTCGATGCACCGGTCGAGCACGCGCTCCCGTTCGCTCCCCGTCGCCTCACAAGTCATCGGTTCCCTCCAGAAGGCGCCGCATACGCGCCAAAGCTCGGAACTGGACCGCTCGTACCGCTCCGGGCGAACGGCCGAGGATGCGCGCCACCTCGTCATGGGGGAGACCCTCGATGGCGCGCAGGTAGAGCACCCGCTGCTGGTCCGGGCTCAGCCGACCGAAGCACCTCCACAGGCGCGCGTCGTCGCCTCCGTTGCCTCGCGAAAAGGGCAGCGGGACGTCCTCATCGCCGATCACGGTCTCGAACTGACGCCGTCGGGCCATGCTCCGGATCGACTCCATGGCGAGACGCCGCGTGATCGCCAGCAACCAGGCGACGACCCGGTCCTCGTCGCGGAGTGCATGGCGCTTCTGCCAGGCCCGGACGAAGGCCTCGGCACAGACGTCCTCCGCTGTCGCCGGGTCGCGGACCAGTGCGTAGGCGTACCGGTAGACGCGGTCGGTGTGCTCGCGGTACAGAGCCTCGAGCCACGCCACCTCTCGGTCCTTGGCGCGAACGACCGAATGCGCGCGTGGAACTGCCGGACTTAGCGCCAGTTCCATCGAACCACCCCGCCAATCCCAGGCTCTGCGGCTCGACTCCGCCTGCCTGTCACCCTGAAAGAGGGGTGGCGATCGGGTTTTGTTACGGGCTATCCACTAGGTAGAAACCATGATGTGCAACTGCCATTTACAGTATTCCAACGTGCCCTTGTCCTGTCCCACTGTTGGTCGGGGCCGCACCTGCCGAACTTCTCAGTGTGCTGCTCCCGCTGCCTCGCTGGTGGACCTGGAGCCGTTCAGCGAACTGGCGCCGAAGGTGGCTCCTCTTCGCCTGGGGGCTCGTGCTCTTCCGGGGTGTCTTCGGGCCGGCGGCCACTGCGTTGGCCGCGGTGCGCGTCGTCGGATCGTTCGTGCAGTTCAGCTGGAACGTGAAGCTCGGGCGGCAGCAACCCCTCCCGCCGGGGGCCCCCGTCGATTGGCTGCTCGTCGCTGCCACCCTGGCTGGCGCCCTTGCGTTCTCGCTCGTGTCAGCCGCTGGCACGACCGTCCCGCCGTGGGCCCCCACCGTCGCGGGCCTCGCGCTCCTCCTCCCCTACTCGGCGATCCAGCTGCGGATGGCGCGGCGATCCTTCCGAGCGGAGATCCTCGCCCGGATGGAACGGACCGTGGCCTCACGGCCAGTGCTACCCGTCCTGCTCCTCCGCCGAACCAGCGCTACTAGGAGTGTCGCACCGCACCGTCGCGCAGCTTGAGGAGTACCGCGGGCTCATCCTTTTCGGACCGTGGCGTGCGGATGCCGGATACGGTCGAACGTGCCCGGCGCGGAGCTGGCTGCAGGCGTCGCGACCGGCGCGTGCGCGGACAGCGAACCTGGTCCCGTCTCCCGCCCGCCTCTGCGGGGGTGGGTCAAAACACGCGCCGCGCGTTCGGATTCAGATTCAGAAGGAGGGGGAGGGAGTTGGTGGAGCTGGGGGGATTCGAACCCCCTACCTTTTGACTGCCAGTCAAACGCTCTCCCAATTGAGCTACAGCCCCACCCGCAATCCATCCTAGCGGCGGGCCGCCCCTTCGGACAACGTCCGCTACCGCCGACCTCGCGGGTCCAGAGCGTCTCGGAGACCGTCGCCCAGGAAGGTGAACGACAGCATGAGGATGGCGATGGTGGCCGCCGGAACGCTGATCATCCACGGGTTGGAGCGGAAGTAGCTGTACCCCGCGAACACGAGCGTGCCGAGGCTGGCCGTCGGGGGCTCGACCCCGAAACCGATGAGCGCCAGCACTGCCTCGGCGTAGATGGCCAGCGGTATCCCGAAGGTCAGGACCACAATCACCGGGCCCAAGGTATTCGGGAGCATATGCACGAATACGATGCGCGGCGTCGAAGCGCCGAGGGCTCGCGCTGCGGTCACGAAGTCGCTCGCCTTGAGGGAGAGCATCTGCCCGCGTACGAGCCGTGCGGTCGTGACCCAGCTCACGAGGCCGATAGCGAGGATCACCTGCAGAATCGTCCCGGGCAGTCCGGGGATCTGCGGATCGCCATTGCCGATGATCGGCCAGGCGCGCTGACTGAGCACCGCCCGCATGAGCACGATCGCGAGGAGGTCGGGGAAGGCGTAGGCCACGTCAACGAACCGCATGATGAGGTTGTCCAGGAACCGCCCGCCTAGTGCCGCGGCTGCCCCCACGGCGACGCCGATGATGGCCACGAGCACTTGTGTCCCGATGCCGATGCGCAACGAGATTCGGACCCCTTCCCAGGTGCGCGCCCAGTTGTCGCGGCCCAGGTTGTCGGTTCCGAGCCAGTGCGCCGCCGAAGGACCCTGGTGTGCCTCGCGCACGGCCTGGGCCGACGGCGGGTACCGCCCGACAGCGTCGACGGTCGCCGTCAGCACGGAGAGCACCGCCATCGCCACGATGATCGTGAGCCCGACCATGGCGAGGCGGTTGCGGACCAATCGATCGAACGCCTGGCGCCAGAGCCCCCGGTGGCGGAAGGCCGTACCGAGGTCTTCGAAGGCCGGCAGCGCGACCGGTTCGCTCGCCACAGCTCAGTACCGGATACGTGGGTCGACGACGGCGTAGGAGACGTCGACCGCGAGGTTCATGACGGCGATCGCGATGGCGAAGAGGAGCGTCGTGCCCATGATCATCCCGTAGTCACGAAGCTGCACCGCATCGACGAACGCGGTCCCCACGCCGCCGATGGCGAAAAAGCGCTCGATGATGAATGAGCCCGTGAGCAGACCGGCGAGGATGGGCCCGGCGATAGTGAGAACCGGGATGAGGGCGTTCCGTACCGCGTGCCGCATCACCACCCGAAACTCGGTGAGGCCCTTCGCACGGGCCGTCCGGATGTAGTCCTGATGGAGGACCTCCAGCATCGACGCGCGCGTCACCCGCGCGATGAGGGCGAGCGGGAGCATGCCCAACGACACGATGGGGAGGACCATCTTCCGGTAATTCCCGAACTCCCACCCCAGGACATCGAACCAGTGAAGCTGGAGCGAGAAGAGCAGCACGAGGAAGACCGCCAGCACGAAGTTCGGCACCGAGGCACCGATAGTCGCAAGCACGACGCTGAGATAATCGATAAGGGAGTTCTGCCGAACGGCAGCCGTCACTCCGAGCGTGAGCCCGCCGGCGAGCGCGAACGCGAAGGCGCAGGCACCGAGCTGCACCGATTTCGGCAGCCGTTCGCGGATGATCGTCGTGACGGGCCGGTTCTGCGAGAACGACTGTCCGAGGTCCCCGGTCACCAGGCCTCGGAGAAACAGGCCGTACTGCACCACCAGGGGCTTGTCGAGGTTGTACTTCCGTTCGAGGTTCGCCATCACCTGTGGCGGCAACGGCTTCTCCCGATCGAAGGGGCCTCCCGGCACGGCATGCATCAAGAAGAAGGTGATGGTGGCGATGGCCCAGACGAGCGGGATGAAGGCCAGGATGCGCCGGATGAGGTAGGTCGTCACGCACTCCTGCTCCAGCAGGGCATCGGAAGCGGGCGAAGGCCGACGTGAGGGGGAGCAGGAGTGCTCCCCCTCACGGTTCGCGCCGCGCTGTCGGTTACTGGCTCAGCCACCAGAGTTCCGGCGCCCAGTCGCCCGCGAGGACGCGGTCCTGAGAGCTGGCGTTCTCGCGCACGCCCTTCAGCCGCGGGTCGATGAGCACGTGGTTCAGGGAGTGGTACATCGGTGCCACGCCGCAGATGCGGGTGCTGATGAGCTCGTTCACCTTCTTGTACTGCTCCCGGCGCTCCTGGTCGTTCGTGTTGTACCGGGCCTTCTTGATGAGGTCGTCGATCTCCGGGTCGCTGCAGTTGTAGTTGTTCAGCGTCCCGCCCGTATCGAAGAGGCCGATGATCCAGTTCTCGGGGTCGGGGTAGTCCTGGTGCCACCCGCCGGGGAAGAGCTCGAACTGTCCTTCGGTGAACCGCTTCGAGCGCGTCGGGGCATCGACGATCTCGATGTTCACGTTGATGTTGAGGATGCTCTTGAATTGTTCCTTCAGGAACTCAGCGGTCGCCCGCGCGCCCGCGGAGTCGCGGATGAGGATGCTCAGGGTGGGGAAGCCCTGGCCATTCGGGTAGCCGGCGGCGGCGAGCGCTTCCTTGGCCTTCTCGGGGTTGAAGCCGATCTGCTCCTCGAAGATGTCCGTGGCCTTCGGGTCGAGCCCCAGCACCTCCGGGGGAACCCACGTCGTCGTGGGCGTGACCGAGCCCTGGAGCACGTTTTCAGCCAGCGCCTTCCGGTCGATGGCGCGAGAGAGCGCCAGCCGAACGTTCAGGTTGTCGAGCGGCTTCTTCTTCAGCTGCATCTCCAGGCCGATGGTCGTCGGCGTGACGTAGCTGAGCAACTTGTCGGGGAACTCCTGCTGGAGCGACTTCAGGTTCGTTGCGTCGGCCAGTGCCATGTGCAGCTCGCCAGCCCGGAAGGCGTTGTTCGATTGCACGTTGTCTTCGATGTAGCGGAACGTGATCTTGTCCAGGTACGCGGGCTGGCCGGCGTAGTTCGGGTTGCGCGTGAAGACCATCCGCTCTTTCGGGACGTACTCGGAGACGATGAAGGGGCCATTGAAGGCGAGCTTCGTCGGATCCTCAGGCCACGGCGTCGAGCCGTCCGGGACGATGTGGATGGGCACCGGCCACGTCATCCACATGCTGAGGATGGTCGTGAAGGTCGGCTGCGGCTCCTTGAGCTTGAACTCGATGGTCGTGTCGTCGATGGCGCGGACCCCGAGCTTGGCGCGCAGCGCTTGCTTCTCGGCCTGCGACTTGTCCGTGGCGGCGTAGTACTCGTCGCAGCCCACGATGTTCGAGAGGAGGTACTGGTACTCGCCGGCGTTGTCCGGGTTGCAGGTTCGCTCGATGCCGGCCACGAAGTCCTCAGCCTTCAGGTCGTTACCGTCCGACCACTTCAGGCCGGACTTGATCTTCACCGTGTACGTCTTCCCGTCCGCCGAGATTTGGGGCATGTCTGCCGCCATCTCGGGCACGGGCTGGTTGTCCTTGTTCAGCTTGTAGAGGCCGCGGAAAACGAACGTCTGATGGCCGATGTCTTGCGCGAACGACGAGTAATGGGGGTCGAAGGACTGGAACTCGAGGTACTGGACGGTGATTTCACCGCCCTGTCGTGGCTGGCCGGCTTCGCCCCCCGGTGCGCCTCCCTCCTCGTCGTCGCCGCAGGCGGCTGCGGCGAACACGACGGCCATGACGGCGAAGGCGCCGAAGAGGGCCCGCCAATTGATTTTTCGCATGGATTTCCTCCCTCCTCCTCGGGTTACCGCGCGGTAGGATGCACCCTCGCTCGGTGTCAACGGCTGGCGCCGAAGGTTCATCACCTGCGGCAATAGACTCTCTGAATGTACGCCGGTGCGGCCCCTCGCGATCCGTCGGCGGTGCAGGCTGGCTTACGGTCGGCCATACCGCGACCTGGGATGCTGCGGAGGAGGTTCCGGAGGAAAGGAGCAATTGCATGCGCATCCTCGTTGCCGGGGGCACGGGCTTCATCGGAAGCGCGATCGTCCGACGGCTGGCTGGTGCGGGCCACGCCGTGACCGTCCTCTCGCGACGGCCGCGCCCGCGTCTCGCAGCCGTCGAGCACCTCGCCGGCGATGTGACCGACCGGAGTACCTTCCGCGGAAAGCTTGCCGGATTCGACGTCCTCGTTGACGCGGCCCAGTTCCCGAACTCGCCCATCGAGAACCCGAAGAAGGGGTGGACGTTCGAGCGGGTGGACCTCGGCGGCACGAAGAACCTCGTCGATGAGGCCCGCGAGGCGGGCGTGCACCATTACATCGACCTCTCCGGTGTGGGCGCCGCGCCCAACGCGCGATACCACTGGTTCCGCTGCAAGTGGGAGGAAGAGCAGTACATCGCTGCGTCGGGCCTCGGCTACACCGTCTTCCGCCCGAGCTGGGTCTATGGGCCGGGCGACAACTCCCTCAACCGGTTCCTCAGCTTCGCCCGCTTCCTGCCCTTCGTGCCGGTGGTAGGGAATGGGAAGATGCGGGTGAATCCGGTGTTCGTCGAAGACGTCGCCGCGCATGTGCAGGCGGCCGTGGAGCGCGGTCCCCAGAACGCGGTCTTCGAGATCGGCGGGCCGGAAGTCCTCACGATGGATGACGTCATCCGCACCGCGCTCCGGGTTGCCGGGAAGCGGCGCTTCCTCCTCCACCAGCCGGTTCCGCTGATGAAGGCTGTCGCGGCCGTGGCCCAGTTCCTACCAGGCCGACCGCTCACGCCCGACGCCATCGACTTCATCACCCAGGATGCCGTTGCTGACATCGGTCCGCTGCGGGCAACGTTCGGTCTGGAGCTCACGCCGCTGGTGCGGGCACTGGAGACGTACCTCCGAGGATGAAGCCTCGGCAATTCGTATCGCGCCATCTATCGCTCCGATAGACCGGCTCTGGCCAGCCGCCCGCTGGCCGCGTAGAATCGGCGCCGGGACGGCGGGCGGCCGTCCCAATCGCTGAGGGGAGTGACGAGCCTGTGCGTGCGGAAACGTCCGACGTCGTCTTCCGCCTCTTGCTCGCGCTTGGCGAGCTCTGGGACGGACTCCAACGAGCCAACATCGACGCCACCCGGAAAGGTCTCCACCTCTCGAAGCAGTACCTCGGCGGATACGTCCGCATCTCGGTAGGGCCGGGGTCGAGGCCACGGCTGGCCTTCGAGTGGAACGAATCGACGCGGCATCTCCGTGTCCTTCGCGCGGAAAGCTGGCCGGGGCTCGAGGCCACGCTCTCGGCCACGGTGGCCTATGTGCGTGAGCAGGCACGCCTGCGCGGCATCGCCGAGGCTGTCGATGCCGTGCTCGTGCGTGCTTGCCGGGAGCCGCTCCGGGCCAAGGTGACCTCAGCCGCGGCGCACGCGGCTCGCTCCCTGGCACCCGAGCGAGCCTGACGACCGCGGCAGCCGTGTTCGAGCAGCGCCACGAGCCGCTGCTGCCGTTTGGCGCCTTCCTCCTCCGCTGGTTGCGCTTCGCCGCGGCGGCGAGCGTGATCGTGGGAATGTCGCTGGCCGTCGGCGTCGCCGGCTACCACGTCGTGGCGGGGTTCGGTTGGGTCGACGCCGTGCTCGAGGCCGCGATGATTCTCGGTGGGATGGGCCCGATCCATCCCCTGGAAGGGACGGCGGCGAAACTCTTCGCCGCCGCCTATGCTCTCTTCGCAGGGGTGGTCTTCCTCGTCGCCGCCGGCGTGTTCTTTGCGCCCGTCATTCACCGGCTCTTCCACTACTTTCATCTCGAGCCGCCCGGCGACGACTGACGAGCGCCTCCCGCCGCGGCTACGGGTACATGAGCCGCTGCAGCTCCTTCCGAAGCTCGGCCCGAAAGTCCGGGTGTGCGATGGAGATCAGCTCTTCGGCCCGCTGGCGGTGGTTCTTCCCCCACAGCCGGGCGATGCCGTACTCGGTGATGACGATGTCGGCGAAGTAGCGCGGCACCGTCACGATGGACCCCGCTTCCATCACGGGCACGATGCGCGACACCGTCCCGCCTAGGGCAGTCGACGGCAACAGCGTAATAGACCGGCCGCCCTTCGAGATGATCCCCCCGATGTGCATTTCGGGCTGGCCGCCCGTGCCGTTGATCATGTTCGGACCGAACCGCGACTCCGAGTTGATCTGCCCGAAGAAGTCGATGGTCACCGCGTTGTTGATGGCCACGAAATTCTCGATCTGCGCCAACGTGCGGAGGTTGAGCACGTAGTCCGGGTCGTACAGCTCGAAGGCGGGGTTATCGGCGATGATGGCGAAATCGTTCAAATCGCAACCCGTCCATGCCGTGGCCACCGCCTTCCCGCGGTTGATGGTCTTCCGCTTCCCGTTGATGACCCCCTCCTTCACCAGCCGGCCCAAGCCCGGCGAGCCCAGCTCCGTGTGCAGGCCGAGGTCCACGCGGTTGTCGAACACGCCGAGGTTCGGCATCAGGCGCGAGGGCTCTCCGGTGCCGATCTGGATGCAGTCGCCGTCGCGGATGAGCGTGGAGAGGTAGCCGGCGATCGTTTTCACTTCTTCCGAGGGCGGCATGAGGCCCAAGAACCGCCGTGCGTCTTCGGGGGAGATGGCCGTCAGCACGCCCGCGAGCGGCGCGAGCGCCTGCACGCCGGCCTCTTGGGCCAGGTCGCGCCACGCCTGCTTCCGGTCTTCGGGCAACCCGGCGATCAGTGCTTCGAACTCCGGCTGGCCGAAGCTCGGCGGCGTGTACTCCACGAAGTAGTCGAATTCGGAGACGTGCGCCCACACGTCGCCGTGCACCGGGATGAGCGAGGGATCCACCTCGGCGATGGCGGTGCGCACCCGGCGGACGTAGGCGCGCTTCATCCAGTTGTGCACGCCGAAATGCACGTAGCCCTGCGAATTTGGCGGGGACACCGAAACCAGCACGACGTCCGCTTCTGGTGTCTCGCCCGGGCGCTCGTCGTACCCCTTGAACATCAGCGAGAAGAGGTCGGGCAGGTAGGTGCCGCGGCGCTCATCCATTACGAAGCGCGCGAAGTCGCCGATGTACAGCTCGAATTCGATGTTGAACGACTCCTCGCTGCCGGGCTGGAACCACCCTGGGTCGGTAGCGGGTGCGAGCAGCCGCAGCGTGACGTTGCGGAGCTCTTCCTTCCGGGCGTACAGCGGCTGCAGCAGGGAGCGGGGCGGGAAGATCGGGATGGCTACGATGTCTCCCGATTGGACGGCTTTCACCGCCTCCTCGGCCGAGACGAGGTGCTCCTGGTAGTACCGCTGCCAGTCGCTCACGTAGCGGGGCGTCTTCTTGCTCATCGAACGTGCCTTCCTCTCACTCCTTGCGAATGGGGTTGCCAGCGGGCCATTTTCGCCTGGCCGTTGTTCGGGCGTAAACCCCTCAACGGTCCCACGCGGCTCGAACCGTCCGGCTTTACGCTGTGCTCACCCTGACCGACACTCGGCAACGATGGGTGCCGAGCCTCGTACCGCCGCCCAAGGCCGCTTCCTCCTGCTCGTGGCCAGTCTCTTCACTGGCACGCTCATCGTCTCGAACATCATCGCGGTGAAGATCGCCGACTTCAGTGCCGTCTCGGGGCCTATCCCCGATTACTACCTCCCGGCCGCCGTCGTCGTCTTCCCCATCTCGTACATCCTGGGTGACGTGCTGACCGAGGTGTACGGCTACGCGGTCGCCCGCCGAATCATCTGGTCAGGGTTCGTCGCCAACGCGGTCGCGGTGGGTGCCATCGCCGCGGCCCAGGAGCTCCCCAGCGCACCGTTCTGGGGGAACCAGCAGGCGTACGAAGCCATTCTCGGACAAACCTGGCGGATCGTCCTCGCGAGCTTCACCGCGTACCTGGCGGGCGAATTCTCGAACTCCATGGTGCTTTCGCGCATGAAGCTCCTCACGCGAGGGCGACTCCTCTGGACACGCACCATCGGGTCGACCGTCGTCGGCCAAGGGCTGGATTCCGCCATCTTCATCACCATCGCCTTCGCCGGCCAGCCGGGTATCGAACTCTGGGCGCTCATCTGGAAGCAATGGAGCTTCAAGGTCGCCTTCGAAGCGTTGGCCACCCCCTGCACGTACCTCGTGGTGAACGCCCTCAAGCGAGCCGAGGGCATCGACGTGTACGACGAGGGTGTGAGCCTGAACCCGGTTGCCGTGTGGGAGTAGCCCGCCGAGTGGTTAGCCTCCCGCCGCTACACTACGAATTGGAATGACGTCCGCCTCGACGATCCCCGAGAAGCTGCGAGCCCAGCTCGACGCCCTCCCGTCTCGACCGGGCGTGTATCTCTTCCGCAATGCCAAGGGGGAGGTCATCTACGTGGGCAAGGCGGCGCGCCTCCGCGATCGGGTGCGCTCCTACTTCGGCGCGCCGCATTCCCTCGAGCCGAAGACGTTCGCGCTTCGCCAACAGATCGACGACATCGAGTACATCGTCACCACCAACGCCGCCGAGGCCCTCCTCCTCGAAGCGGCGCTCATCAAGCGTCACCAGCCCTTCTTCAACGTCCGGCTCAAGGACGACAAGCGGTATCCCTACCTCCGCATCGATGTCCAGAACCCGTGGCCGCGGGTGGCCATCGTCCGCAGGGTGGAGCGCGACGGGGCGCGGTACTTCGGCCCCTTCGCCAGCGCCAGTTCGGTTCGCTCCACGCTCGACCTGGTGAAGAAGCTCTTCCCCTGGCGATCCTGCACGAAGGAGATCACCGGGAACGATCCGCGCCCTTGCCTGGACTACTACATCAAGCGATGCATCGCGCCCTGCGCAGGCTACTGCACCAAAGAGGAGTACGACGAGGTCATCCAGCAGGTCATCCTCTTCCTCGAGGGGAAGGCCGGCGACGTCATCAGCCGGCTCACCGAGCAGATGGAGAGCGCCGCCGAACGGTTGGACTTCGAACGGGCGGCGATGATCCGGGACCAGATCCGCGCCATTGAGCGCACCATCGAGCGCCAGACCGTCGCCACCACCAAGGACGAAGACGCCGACATCTTCGGGCTCGCGCGCGACGGCGACCACGCGTGCGTGCAAGTGTTCTTCATCCGCGGCACGCAGATGATCGGGCGCGACCACTTCGTGCTGGAAGGCGTCAGCGGCGAGCCCGATGCCGCGGTCCTCGGCAGCTTCCTCCAGCAGTACTACGAGGGCGCGCAGTACATCCCGCGGCTCGTGTGTGTGCCCTTCGAGCCGGCCGACCGCGCCCCACTGGAGGCGATGTTGGGGCAGCGCCGCGGCTCCCGCGTCGAAGTGCGAGTGCCGAAGCGCGGTGAGAAGCGTCGGCTCACGGCGCTCGCCGGCGAGAACGCGAAAGAGACCCTCTCACTCCTCCAGGTGAAGTGGCTTTCGGACGCGACGAAGACGGAGCGGGCCCTCGAACAACTCCGGGAGGAGCTCGCCCTCGCCGAAATACCCCGCCGCATCGAGTGCTACGACAACTCGAACATCCAAGGCACCGCGGCGGTCTCGAGCATGGTCGTCTTTGTCGACGGGAAACCCGCCCCGAGCCAGTATCGGCGGTTTCGGGTGAAGACCGTCACCGGCGCCGACGACTTCGCCACCATGGCGGAAGTGCTGCGCCGCCGGTTCCGCCGTGCCGTCCAGTCGGGAGAGGGAGAGCAACCGGATGACGTCTGGGAGCTCCCGGACCTGGTGATCGTCGACGGCGGCAAGGGACAGTTGAACGCGGCGCTGCAGGCCATGCGCGACGTGGGGGCACACGAAATCCCTGTGGTCGCCCTGGCGAAGCGGCACGAAGAGCTCTACCTCCCCGGGGAAGACGAGCCCCTCGTGTTGCCCAGGGGCTCCGACGCGCTGTTCCTCGTCCAGCGCATTCGGGACGAAGCGCACCGCTTTGCGTTGATGTACCACCGGAAGGTGCGCGGCAAGGCGGCGACGCAATCCGCGCTCGATGCCATTCCCGGCATCGGCCCGAAGCGGAAGAAGGCGCTGTTGCGGAAGTTCGGTTCGGTGCGAGCTATCCGCGAAGCGAGCGTGGACGAGATTGCCGCCACCGTCGGGTTCACCCGCAGCCTCGCGGAGCGGGTGAAGACGATGCTGTGACGGTGGCATCGCAAGTCTCGAGATTGTCAACCTTGCAGCCGATACTACGTGTGATGCACCGCACTTGGCGATGGACCTCGGTTCGGTTGCAAGCAGCTCTCGCGACGGCGATTGCCTCTCAACCCCTCCTGTTCCTGGCCGTGCTCTCAGTGTGGCGAGATGCGGACGTCCGCCTCGTTGCGCCGACGTTTCACTTCTACGCTGTCTCCGCGACGTGTGCCGCTGCTGTAGCGGTGTCGGCTGCAATCCTGATTGCCGTTCGAAGCGCCCGTGACCCGCGGAATGCCTTCATTGCCGCCGGATTCGCGGGACTTGCGGGCGTCTTCCTTGCCCACGGGCTGTCCACGCCAGGGTTCATTGTCCATGACCACGACGAACCGTATGCGGTGCTGCTTTCAGCGCCGCTCAGTCTTCTCGCTGCAGCGACCGCGCTTGGGGTAGCGGTTCTACCTGAACGGGCCAGGATCTGGCGCGTGCTCGCCCAGAGAAGCGGGTGGGCGATTGGGGCGTATTCTGCTGCCGTCGCGGGCTACGTGACCGTTGCCATGGCCCGGCCGTGGTGGTTGGGAGTGGTTCCGCGCTCGCGGGAGGTGGATTGGAGCGTTGGCGTGGCGGTAATGGTGCTCCTTGGGTTTACGGCCTGGCGCTACTGGCGTGCGTGGCGGTTGACCGAAACTCCCGGCCAGCTGGCGATGACGCTCGGGTTGGTGCTTTTGGGGGAAAGTCAGCTCGCTATGCTGGTCGGCTCCCCCTGGGAGCTCCGCTGGTGGTCCTATCACGGACTCATGTTCCTCGCGTTTCTCGCCGTGGCGGGAGGATGGGCCGCCGAAGGCTGGGCGCGACGCTCACTTGCGATCGTGCCGCGCGCGCTCGCTCTGCGGGAACGGCTCGATGCCCTTGTTGTGCCTGACCCGGCGTCTCTCGAGGCGCTTGAAGACGCAATTGGAGCGAAGGATGAGTACACTCGTCACCACATGTCGCGCGTGGCGTATTTCGCGGGCGTGCTTGCCCGCGAACTCGGGCTTCCCCCGCGAAGTGTAGCCATCGCGGAAACGGCCGGGCGAATCCACGACATCGGCAAGCTGGTCGTCCCAGACCACATTCTCCTCAAGCCTGGTCCTCTCACGGCTGAAGAGTTCGAGCGCGTGAAGCACCACACGGTTCGGGGCGAGCAAATCGCCTTGCAGTCTCGGGCACTCGCCGACGTGGCAAAGGTCGTGCGCGCCCACCACGAACGGTACGACGGGCGAGGGTATCCCGACGGGCTGGCCGGCGAAGCGATTCCAATCGAAGCACGGGTCGTTGCCGTGGCCGATACATTCGACGCTCTGACCTCGACTCGCGCCTATCGTGCCGCGCGGCCCGTCGAAGACGCAGTGCGCGAACTCCGACGAGTGGCAGGCACGCAGCTCGACCCTCGTTGTGTTGACGCCTTCCTTCGTTGGCTCGCACGCGAGCATCGCACCCACCTAGCAGCGTAAAGCCCTAGGGGGTCATGGAAGCGTGCCAGCTGATCTAGGTCCCCGCATTCCGTATGCCCGAGCGGGCCACTCGCGCTCAGCTCCCCTGTTGGTCGCTCACTCTATCCTCTTCGACCAGTTCGAGGAGGAGGCGGCAGCAGAGCGACCCAGCCTCCGCTGTCGGCCGCAGTTCAGCGGGGCGCTTCCAGTCCCACGCTTCGTAGAGCGTCACCTCCGGGTTCGTCGCCGGGTCCGGCAGGTTTGGAGGCCAGCTGAGCGCGCGCGCCTCGACGAGCGTGAGCGCGATCGGCCCCGAGGCGCGTTCCGCGCGTGCCTCGCCCAGCACTGCCACGGGCGCGACCTCGATGCCCAGCTTTTCTCGCCCGCAGCGGACGGCCCCCGCCGGCGCGTCCTCCGCTGGGCGGAGCGTGACCGCCGGAAGGCCCCACTTCCCCCGGAGCTCGTCATCGGGACGATGCGGCCGCAAGACGGTGAGGACCTGTTCGCCTCCCTGCCGCCAGATCACGATCGCGACGGAGCGCTTTCCGGCCATCGGAATTCCTCGACCTCGGTGTGGGCCAGGGCGAGGTTCACCAGCCCAGGCACGTCTAGCTCCCGCTCCACAGCCTCCATCTGCTCGAGAGTTGCGTGCGTGGAAACACGCGGAGGCACGAGGAACTGACAGCAGTCCATATCAGGTTCGATGGAGATGTCGTAGGTCCCGATGCGCTGCGCTTCCGCGGTGATCTCCGATTTGCTCCACGCTACCAACGGCCGCAAGACGAGCAGCTCTGCCGCGCGGTCGATGGTCGCCATGTTCGTCAGGGTTTGGGACCCGACTTGCCCCAGGCTCTCGCCGGTGCCGAGCGCTTCGCAGCCCTCGCGCCGTCCGATCGCCTCGGCGACGCGGAGCATCATCCGTCGGTAGGCGATGATGCGCAGCTCCGCCGGGACCGTCACAACGATGCGCTGTTGCACGTATCCGAACTGGCACGCATAGAGCTTCGATGCGAACTGGTGGCGGGTGAGCAGCTTCACTAGCTCGCGGCTCTTCTCCCACGAGGAAGGGTCGGTGAATGGAAACGAGGTGAAGTGCACGAACACCACCTGGCAGCCCCGCTGCATCAGCCGGTAGGCAGCCACGGGCGAATCGATGCCGCCCGAAAGCAGCACTGCGACCCGCCCCGACGTGCCCACGGGCAACCCGCCTGGGCCCTCTTCGTGGGAGACGAAAGCGAAGGCGCCTTCCCGTTGGATCTCGACCCCGAAGGTCAGCTCGGGGTTGCGGAGGTCCACGGCCATCGGATGCTTCCGAAGGATCGCCGCCCCCAAAGCGCGTTCGATTTCCGGCGTCGTGAGGGGGAACGACTTCTCGCCGCGCTGGGCTCGTACGCAGAACGAGGCGGGAGGCTCGGGTACGAGGATGTCGAAGGCCTCGGCCAGGGCGTCCAGGTCGGGCCGCGTCCGCAACGCGAGCGAAAAGTTGGTGATGCCGAAGACCCATCGCAGCCGCGTCCGCACTTCGGGCCAGGCGCGTACGTCATCGAGGTGCACGAAGCAGCGGTTGGGGCGGATCGTCACCTTCGACACAGGAAGCCCGCTGAGGGCGCGCTCGACGTTGTCTCGGAGGACGCGCATGAACCAGTCTTTGTTCCGTCCCTTCAAGGCGATCTCCGAAAACCGAACGATGACGCGCCACTCCAGCCCAGGCTCCAAGACGCGCGCTGGGAGGTCCATAGCAGGTGCGGCTTCGGCGGTAGGCTCGGGCATGTGCTTCTCTCAGAATGCACCCGGGGCGGGCAGCGCCCGCCCCGGGAACGGCTCGTCACGTCAAGGCTAGGCTTGGGCGGGCTGCTCCTGCTGCGGCTGCGCGGCGGGCGGGAACGCCGGCCGGCCCTCCACAGCGGGCCGGAATACCTGCTCCATCATCCGGAAGCAGTCGTCCACCGTCCACGGCTCCCGCGAGGTCATCTGCCGGATAATCTCCGGCGTATTGTACAGCGCGATGTCGTATCCCCGCGCGTGGATGATCCGGCCGTTCAGCCAATCCGACTCCTTGCTGGCGATGTAAACCACCGGGATGGCGACGTTGTCGGGCGACATCCGCGGGTCGTCCTCGCGGATGGTGGGGGCGCCGCCCGGCCTCGTCTGGGGAATCGTTGCCGTCATCCGGGTGGCCGCGGCTGGCGAGATGCAGTTCGAGGTCACCCCGTAGCGCGCGAGGGCGTTTGCGCACGAGTACGTGAACCCCACGATGCCCATCTTGGCTGCAGCGTAGTTCGGCTGGCCCGGGGCACCATGGAGGCCCGAGACCGACGTGAAGTTGATGAGCCTGTAGTGTCCCTCGCGGGCCGTCCGCCAGTAGATCGACGCGAACTTCGTTGTGTTGAAGGTGCCCTTGAGGTGCACCGCGATGACCGCATCCCACTCCTCCTCGGTCATGTTGAAGACCATGCGGTCTCGCAGGATGCCTGCCACGTTCACGAGCACATCGAGTCGGCCGAACTCGTTCAGCGCTGTGCGGATAATGTTCTCGGCGGCTTCGTGGTCGGCCACGTTGTCGAAGTTCGCCACCGCTGTGCCGCCGGCTTTCCGGATCTCCTCCACGACTTGCGCGGCGGGGCCCTGATCTTGCCCGGTGCCGTCGACGTTGACGCCGAGGTCGTTGACGACGACCGCGGCACCTTCGGCTGCGAGCCGCTTGGCAATGGCCGCGCCGATGCCGCGGCCCGCGCCCGTGACGACGCAAACGCGTCCATCCAGCCGTCCCATGATGCTTCGTTACCTCCTCGATGGTGTGCGGATGTCTTGCCGGCTCCGCCGGCGCGGCGACCATGCTGCCGAAGTGTACGGCTCGCTCCCGGGCGGCTCAAACGGCCAATCGCCCTGCATCATTCCGCGGGCCGCCACTTCAGCAGGGTCACGTCTGGGGTCACGTGATCGAACACGGCCGTGACCGGCATGCCGATGCGCACGGCCTCTGGAGGCGTGCCGACGACGTTGCCGGTGACGTGCGGCCCCTCTTGGAGCTCGATGACGGCGAGCACGTAGGGCACGTCGGCGGCGAAGGCCGGGTGCGCCGCCCTTCGGACGATGGTGAAGGAGTACACCGTGCCCTTGCCGGACATCGGTGCCCATTCGAGCTCCTGGGACAGGCACACGATGCAGTGCGGGCGCGGGTAGTGCTGGAGCCGGCCGCAGCTCCGGCAACGCTGCACGAGCAGCTTCTCCTGGCGCAGGCCGTCCCAGAACGGTTTGCTGATGAGGGTTGGTCGAGGAAGCGGTTTGCTGTACTCCGTAGCCTGGCTCATTCCACCCTCCCGAGGACGAGGGACGCCTGCTCGGACAGGATCCCCCCGTTGCCGTTGACGAAGGCGAGCTCGCAGTTCGGTACCTGCCGCTCGCCGGCCTCGCCCCGCAGCTGGCGCACCGCTTCGATGATATGCGACGTGCCGCCGGCCAGGCCGGGCTGCCCGAAGCTGAGCTGGCCGCCGTGGGTGTTCACGGGGAAGTCCCCTCGGTACGTGAGGTCGTGCTCTGCCACGAAGGGGCCGCCCCGGCCCTTCTCGCAGAAGCCTGCATCCTCGAGGGTGATGACCACTGTGATGGTGTAACAGTCGTACACCGAGACGAGATCGATGTCTGCGGGGGTTACACCAGCCATCTCGAACGCTCGGCCGGCGCTCTCCACGATCGGCGACGTCGTCATCGGCACGCGGTAAGTGATACTCGCATGGGTGCACGCCTCTCCAGCCCCCAGCAGGGTCACCACTGGGTGACCGCTTTCACGCGCCCGCTCGGGCGAGGTAACGATGAAGGCTGCCCCTCCCGTGCATGGCATCACGATCTCCAGCAGGTGGAGCGGGTCGACCACGAGGGGCGAGTTGAGGACGTCGTCGACGGAGATCGGTTGGCCGTAGAAGATGGCCATGGGATTCGCGCAGGCGTTCGTACGCTGGTCAACGGCTACCTTGGCGAGCTGTTCGCTCGTGGTCCCAAACTCGTACATGTGCCGCTGGGCGATGAGCGCGTATCCGGAGTTCGCCCCCATCGGCCCGTACGGCCGCTCGAACTCGGCCCCAGGGAGGCCCATCATCGTCGCCCCCCGTGTGTAGAACGTTGAGGGATCGAGCGCGTCGGCGGTCAGGCAGAGCACTGCCCGGCAGACACCCGTCGCGATGGCCGCAGCTGCGCGGATGAGCTGGCTCGCTCCCGAGGCACCCCCGGTGTCGACGATGTCGAGGTAGTGGGGCTGCAGCCCGATATACTCGGCCATCATCGACGCGAAGGTCACCGGCGCCCCGGTAAGGGCTGGGGCCACCAAGAGGCCGTCGATGTCGGCCGGGCGCATCCGTGCATCGAGCATCGCCAGGCGTGCGGCTTCCAGCATGAGGTGTGGCACGGTGCGGCCTTCCGCGTACCGGGTCGGCTTCAGTTCGCCGATACCCGCCACCGCGGCCCGCCCCCGCAGGCTTGGGAGGGTCATCCTGTCCTCCTTCGTGTCGAGCGAATGATTCGCGTGGCGTTCCGCGCGCTAGTATGGAGGCCACGAACCTGCAGTGCCACGGTCGAGGAACGGAGGGATGGATCGCCCCGTCGTGTTCGTGACCGGTGCAAGCAGCGGCATTGGGCGGGCAACGGCCGCCCTCTTCGCGCGCGAAGGATACGCCGTGGTGCTCGCGGCGCGGCGGCGTGAGCGGCTCGAGGCCGTGGCCACGGCCATCGAGGCCCGCACAGGCGCCCCCGCGTTCCCCGTGCCCTGTGACGTGGGGCAGCGGGGAGAGGTGGCGGAGGCGGTTGCTGCGGCACACCGACGATTCGGGCGCATCGACGTGCTCGTGGCGAATGCAGGCTCAGGGCTCTACGCGCGCGTCGAAGACGTTCCGCCCGAGGAGTTCGAGTCGCTCTGGCGGACGAACGTGCTTGGTGTGCTCCATCCCATCCAGCTGGTCGTGCCCCACATGCGTACCGCGCGCCGCGGGCACATCGCCGTCGTGGGGTCGGTGGTCGGCAAGAGGTCGTGGCCGTTCCACGGTCCGTACGCTGCCACGAAGTTCGCCCTCACTGCGCTCGTTCAGGCGCTCCGCGCCGAGCTCGCCGGCAGCGGCGTCACCGCCTCTCTCATCCTCCCGGGGTCGACGCGGACCCGCTTCTTCGAGCAGGCAAGGGCTCTTGGCCACTACCGTCCCCGCCCCATCGGGCCGGCGCAACGCCCCTCGGCCGTGGCGCGGGCGATCCTCCGCTCTGTGCACAACCCGAAGCCCGAGATCTTCACGATGCCCGGCATCCGGCTGGCGCTGCTTGCCGGAGAAGCGTTCCCCGTGCTTCCGGATTGGGCCGCTGCCTGGTGGGCGAAACGCCATCAGGATGACGGGTAACCTGACGTCGGCGCTGCCCTCTCCAGCTCTCGCTCCCGGAGCTGCCGCCGCAGTTCAGCCGGGAGCTGGAACTCCATGTCCTCGGTCCGCACCACCCGTTCTTCGAGCTCGGCGCCGTACCGTTCCTGGAGGTAGGCCACGCACTCGTCGACGACGTCCTCAGGGGCGCTGGCACCGGCCGTAACCACCACGGTCTCAACGCCGTCGAACCACTTCGGGTCGGCTTCGTGAATGCTGTCGATGAGGTAGGCCGGTTTGCCGAGGGCCTGGGCAATCTCGGCCAGCCGGCGGCTATTCGAGCTGTTCTGGCTGCCGAGCACGATCACGAGGTCGGCCTCGGGGGCGAGCTCGTGGATCGCCTCTTGGCGGTTCTGCGTGGCGTAGCAGATGTCGTCTTTCGCAGGGCCGGAGATGTCCGGGAAGCGCTGCCGTAAGCGCTCCACGATGCGCCGCGCCTCGTCGATGCTGAGGGTGGTCTGCATCAGGTACACCGGCCGGCTGCCGGGCGGCAAGTCGAGACGCTCGACGTCCGCTTCATCCTCCACGAGGGTGATCTGGTCCGGCGCTTCGCCCATGGTGCCCACCACCTCGTCGTGGCCGGCGTGGCCGAGGAGGAGGATAGGCCGCCCCTGCGCTGCGAAGCGGCGAGCCTCGGAGTGCACCTTCGCTACCAGCGGGCAGGTCGCATCGATGACGTTGAGCCGTCGACGCCGCGCCGCCTCTCGCACGGCCGGCGATACGCCGTGCGCACTGAAGAGCACGTTTGCTCCTTCGGGCACAGCTTCGATGTCGTCGACGAAGATGGCGCCCCGCCGCTCGAACCGGCGCACGACCACTTTGTTGTGCACGATTTCGTGGTAGACGTAGACGGGCGGGCCGTACAACTTCAGCGCGAGATCCAGGCTTTCGATGGCCATGTTCACTCCGGCGCAGAAGCCTCGGGGATTGGCAAGGATGACTCGCATGGCCGTTCCTCCTTCCCTGGTGCTCGTCTGTTGCCCTCGGCCCTTCGCTCGCATCATACTCTCACACGAAATGAAGCGGATGCCCGTGGCGCCCATCGCGGCGTGAATTTCCTCGCCAGCGGCATCCCCGGAATGAACGAGGGCACCCCAATGACCGACCCGGCTCCCGCCGCCCCCCGCGCTCCCCGCCTGGCGGGCCGCTCCCCCGACGGCCTCGCTGCGCGCCTCGATACGGCTCTCGAACGGTCGGTCGCGCGGATGTTCGAGCTCCAGCACGGCGACGGGTACTGGTGGGCCGAGCTGGAATCGAACGTGACCATGGTCGCCGAACACCTGATGCTGGAGCGCTTCCTCGGTCTCCACGATGAGGCGCGCTGGCGGAAGATCGTGCGCTATCTCCTCGACCACCAGCGGGAAGACGGTTCGTGGGCCATCTACTACGGCGGTCCGGGTGATGTCAGCGTCACCATCGAAGCCTACTTCGCCCTCAAGCTCGCCGGGTGGGACGCCGAATCCCCCGAAATGGTCCGTGCCCGCCGCTGGATTCTCGACCACGGCGGCATCGGCGCGGCGCGCGTTTTCACGAAGCTCTGGCTTGCGCTCTTCGGACAGTTCGACTGGCGAGCACTGCCCGCTATGCCGCCCGAGATCATCTGGCTCCCGCCGAGCTTCCCCTTCAACATCTACGAGTTCGCCTCCTGGGCGAGGGCTACGATCGTGGCCATCCTCGTCGTATGGCACTACAAGCCGGTCGTCGCGATCCCGCCCGAACAGGGCGTCCAGGAGCTGTACCTCGACCCCCGTGATCGTTCGCGCATCCGCTACCAGCGGAGCGAGCGGCTCGTTTCCTGGCGAAACTTCTTCCTCGGCATCGACTCCATCCTTCGCGCGGTCGACCGTCTGCCGCCGCACTCCTGGCGGGAACGGGCGCTCGCCGCCTGCGAACGTTGGATTGTCGCCCACCAGGAAGCTGATGGCTCGTGGGGCGGCATCCAGCCCCCGTGGGTGTACTCCATCATCGCCCTCCGCTGCCGCGGCTACGAGCTCGACCACCCCGTGCTGGCGAAAGCCATCCGGGGGCTCCTCGTGGACTTCGCCCTCGAAGACGAGCGGTGGTTCACCGTCCAGCCCTGCGTCTCCCCGGTGTGGGATACCGCCCTCATGATCACGGGTCTCCGGGAGGCAGGCGTTCCCGCCGACCATCCGCGACTCGTGCGGGCGGCGCAGTGGCTCGCGGATCGCGAGATCCGGTTCCCCGGCGACTGGACGGTGAAGGTGAAGGGCGTCGAGCCCAGCGGCTGGGCGTTCGAGTTCGCCAACGACTGGTATCCGGATACCGACGACACGGCCGAGGTGCTCATCGCCCTGCGCCTCGTGAAGCTCGGACGTGACCTGGCTCCCCTCAACGCCCGCGCTACGGCCTGGCTCCGGGCGATGCAGTCGGCCAACGGCGGCTGGGGAGCATTTGACAAAGACAACACGAAGCGCTTCGTAGCCGAGATCCCCTTCTGCGACTTCGGAGAGGTGATCGACCCGCCGTCGGAGGATGTCACCGCCCACGTGGTCGAGTGGCTGGCGCTCAACGGCGCCTCCCGGCGTGACCCGGCGGTGCGTCGGGCGCTCCGCTACCTGTACGCGACGCAGACTGCCGACGGGGCGTGGTTCGGACGCTGGGGGGTCAACTACCTGTACGGTCTCGGAGCGGTGCTGCCGGCGCTCACTGCCATCGGCGAGGATCGGCGGTCGGCCGTCTTCCGGAAGGCGGTGCGCTGGCTCGAGGCGCACCAGAATCCCGACGGCGGCTGGGGCGAGACCTGTGCATCGTACGACGACGCCGCCCTGGCCGGGGTGGGAGCGAGCACTGCTTCCCAGACCGCATGGGCCTTGCTGGCGCTGCTGGCTGCCGGAGAGACCGAGAGTGACGCCGTGCGGCGCGGGGTCGAGTACCTCCTTCGCAGCCAGCAAGCGAACGGTGAATGGGAGGAGCCGTACTTCACTGGCACGGGCTTCCCGCGGGACTTCATGCTGAAGTACCACTACTACCGGCTGTACTGGCCCCTGTGGGCCTTGGGACGGTACCGCCGGCTTCTCCGGGGGGACCCCATCCATCTGCCGGGGTGCGACCCATGGTCGTGAGCGCCGCTCCGCCCGCTGCAGCCGCCTCGCCCAGCCTGGGCGCGGCGTACGCGTGGTGCCTGGAATTTGCCAAAGCCCATCAGGAGAACTTCACCGTCATCTCCTGGCTCCTGCCCCGCGATCTGCGGCCGCACTTCGCGGCCGTGTACGCGTTCTGCCGCATGACCGATGACCTCGGCGATGAAGCCGAGGGCGATCGCCTCGCCCTCCTCGATGCATGGGAGGCGGAATTCCGTGCCTCGGCGGAGCGTCCGGCCAGCCGCCCGGTTTTGGCCGCGCTCCGTCACACCATGGCGGCATACCGCATCCCCGACGAGCTCTTCCTCCGGCTCATCGAAGCCAACCGCATCGACCAGCGGAAGCGGCGGTTTGCGACGTTCGCCGAGCTGCTCGACTACTGCAGCTACTCCGCCACGCCGGTGGGGCGTATGGTCCTCGCTCTCCTCGGCTACCACGACGAGGAGCGGGGCCGGCTCGCTGACGACATCTGCATCGGGCTCCAGCTCGCCAACTTCTGGCAGGACGTGAGCCGCGACCTCGAAAAGGGGCGGGTCTACATCCCCCTGGAAGACCTGGCAAGCTTCGGCGTCCGCGAGGAGGACATCCTGGCGCGCCGGGTCACCGGTTCGTTCCGCCTCCTCATGCGGTTCGAAGTGCAGCGGACGCGCGAGTACTTCCGGCGCGGCGCGGCGCTGGAGCGCCTCGTCGACCGGAGGGTCCGGCTCGACGTCCGCCTCTTCCGCCTAGGCGGCGAGGCAGTCCTTGATGCCATCACGGCCCGGTGCTACGACACCCTCAGCGGGCGGCCGGCGATTTCTCGCCGGCGCAAGGCGTGGCTCGCCGCCCGCGAGGGCATCCGTCTCCTGGTGGCAGGGTGAACGAAGGAGGCCCAGACATGGCAGCGGCAGTGACGCCGGCCGAACGAGTTCCGCTCGCAGGCAGCTGGTCTGAGGCCGACGCCGCTGCATGGTGCCGTGCGTACACGAAAGAGCGCGCGAAGAACTTTTACTACGCCTTTGCCGTGCTTCCCCGCGAGCAGCGGGAGGCCATCTACGCCGCTTACGCCTTCAGCGGCTACGTCGACGACATTGTCGACGAGCTGAACGACCCCGCCGAGCAGCAGCGCTTGCTCGCCGATGCGCGGGTGCGGCTCCACCGGGCCAGGGCAGGCGCTCGGGAGGGGCCGCTCTTCACCGCTCTCGGTGCTGCCTTCGACCGCTTCGCCATCCCGGTCACCTACTTCGAACGGCTGGTCGACGGCGTGGAGATGGACCTCACCCGCTCACGGTACGAGACGTGGCCCGAACTGCGCGAGTACTGCTTCCACGTGGCCTCGATGGTGGGGCTCATTTGCACCGCGATCTTCGGCGCCCGCGGCGGCGAGCAGGCCGAGCGGGCCGCAACCGACCTCGGCATCGCACTGCAGCTGGTCAACATCATGCGCGACGTACGCGAGGACGCCGCCCGCGGCCGCGTCTACTTCCCTCGCCAGGAACTTGCGCGGTTCCAGTTGACCCCTGAGGACATCCTTGCTGGCACCTACGACGAACGCTTTGTCGCGCTGATGCGGCACTACCATCGGCGCGCGCGTCTCTACTACCGTCGAGGGCGGGAACTGCTCCCCCTGCTCGACCTCCGGCCACGGATGTGCGTCAACGTGCTGCAAGGCGTATATGCGGCCATCCTCAGCCGCATCGCCCGCCGCAACTACGACGTACTTACCGAGCGCGTCGCGCTGGCCGCGCCGGAGAAGCTCGCGCTCGTGGGCTGGCTCTGCCTGCGGGCTGCGTTCGTGCGCCCGCGATGAAGGTTGCCGTCATCGGGGCGGGCTTGGCTGGGCTGGCCGCAGCGTGCGAGCTCGCAGCCCTCGGTCATCGGGTCGTCCTCTTCGAGCGCCGCCCCTGGGCCGGGGGGAAAACCTACTCGTTCGCGGACGAGGCCACCGGCGACGACGTGGACAACGGCCAGCACGTGTTCATGCGCTGCACCGTCGCCTACCGGAGCTTTCTCCGAAGGCTCGGGACGGAGCGTTTGACCTCGCTGCAGCCCCGGTTCGCTGCCACGGTACTGGGGGCCGACGGGCGGCCTTCGCGCCTCTGGGCCGACCCACTCCCCGTTCCCCTCCACCTCTCTCGGGCCTTCCTGGGGTACCGCCACCTCGCCGCCGGCGAGAAGGCCGCAGTTGCCCGGGCGCTCCTCCGCCTGTGGCGCCTCTCGGAAGCGGAGCGGCTGGCACTCCGGGACATCTCCTTCGCCGAATGGCTGCGCGCTCAGCGGCAGCCGGTGGGAGCCATCGAGCGCTTCTGGGAGTTCGTCATCCTTCCCACGCTGAACTGCCGCGCCCACGAAGCCGCGGCAGCCGATGCGCTCTTCGTCTTCCGTGAAGCCCTGCTGCGGACGAACGATGCCGCAGGCCTCGGCATTCCCGAGGTGGGCTTGAGCCGCCTCCACGTGGAGCCGGCTCTCGCCCACCTCCGCGCCCGCGGTGCGGAGGTGCGGCTTCGCTGCGCGGCGGAAGCGATCGATGCCGAGGGCGAAACGGCCACCGCGGTCCTCGCGGGCGGCTCCCGGGAGGCGGTGGATGCCGTGGTCGTCGCCGTTCCTCACGACGTTGCGCCACGGCTCTTCCCGGAGCATGTCCGGCGGCAGCCGCCGCTGGCTGGCCTCAGCAGCATTGGCGTGTCGCCAATCGTGAACGTGCACTTGTGGTTCGACCGCCCGGTGCTTCGCCGCCGCTTCGTGGCGACGCTCCACCCGCATCTGCAGTGGCTCTTCCGTGCGTCGTCGGTGGCGGCGGGACGGCAGCACTTGGTGGTGTCGCTCAGCGGGGCGCGCGAGGAGCTCGAGCTTTCCAAGGGTACCTTGGAGCGGCGCACGCTGGAAGCGCTGGAAACGGTGCTCGCTTCCGCACGGGGGGCACGGCTCGTTCGGTCGGCTGTGGTGAAGGAGCCCGCGGCAACCTTCGTCCCAGCCCCTGGGCTGCGTCGGCCTGGACCAGCTACCCCGCTGCGCAACGTCGTGCTCGCGGGGGCCTATGTCGACACTGGCTGGCCGGCGACGATGGAATCCGCGGTACGGAGTGGTATTCTTGCCGCTCGTCTGCTACACAATCGCATGAGGGCGACCGAGGGGGCACGCGCCGCCCAGGAGGTGTGACATGGGTATCCCCACGAGCCAAGCGCTCGCCGTCGCGACGTACATCCTCCGCCAGCGGCTCAAGGGTCGGAAGCGGTACCCCCTGGTGCTCATGCTCGAGCCGCTTTGGCGCTGTAACCTTGAGTGCGCCGGCTGCGGCAAGATCCAGCACCCGGACCACATTCTCGATATGCGGCTCACGCCGGAGGAGTGCTGGGCAGCCGCCGAAGAGTGTGGCGCGCCGGTCGTCTCCATCGCCGGCGGCGAACCGCTCATCCACCCCGAAATCGACCGCATCGTGGAGGGGTTGGTCGAACGAAAGAAGTACGTCTACCTGTGCACAAATGCCATCCTCCTCGAACGGTGGCTTCCGAAGCTGAAGCCCTCGAAGTACCTCACCATCAGCGTCCACCTCGACGGCCTCCGCGAGCTCCACGACGCGATGGTCGATCGCAAGGGCGTGTTCGATAAGGCAGTCGCCGGGATTCGGGAAGCGAAGCGGCGCGGCTTCCGCGTTTCCACGAACACCACCGTCTACGCCGACAGCTCGCCCGACCAGATGCGCGAGCTGTTCAACTTCCTCATGGACGACCTCCGCGTCGACGGGATGATGGTCTCGCCGGGGTACGACTACCCCAAGGCGCCCAACCAGTCGGTGTTCCTGCGCCGTCCGGAAATGATCGCCACCTTCCGCAAAATCCTCTCCTTCCCCGAGGCCAAGCGGTGGCGGTTCTTCCACACGCCGGCTTTTCTCGAATTTCTCCAGGGGAAGCGCGCGATGCAGTGCACCGCATGGGGGAACCCCACGCGGACGGTGCTCGGGTGGCAACGACCGTGCTACCTCATCTCCGACGGCTACGTGAAGAGCTTCGCCGAGCTCATCGACGACACCGAGTGGGACCGGTACGGTTACGGCCGCGATGCCCGCTGCACGAACTGCATGGCCCACTGCGGCTACGAAGCCACCGCTGTTCGGGAGACCATCGCCAGCCCGTTGGAAGGGATCCGCGCGGCCATCAGTACCATCGGCGCTCGCGAGTCGCACGCATGACCGTGCTCATCGTCGCGCCCACGGAGCGAGAAGCACGGTCGATCCGCCGCGCGAGGAGCTGTGGTGCGGGCGCCGCAGCCCGGGACGGCCTCGCGCGGCTCCTCGACGCGGAGCGTCCCTCCGCCGTGCTCATCGCCGGCTGGTGCGGAGGTCTCGACCCCTCCCTGGCGTCTGGTGACCTCATCCTCTCCCGATTGGTGGTGGCGCCGGGCAATCCCGAGCTCCTGCCTCGGCCGCTAATCCTCGACGCCGCCAGGCGCGAGCTGCGCCGGCGCCGCCTCCGGTTCGTTTCCTCACGTCTCCTCACCGCAGAGCGCCCCGTCGCGAGGCGCTCTGCGAAGGTCGACCTCTGGAACGAGTTCGGGGCAGCGGGCGTGGACATGGAAACGTACTACCTCGCGGCGGAGCTGGAGGCGCGCCGCATCCCGTGGCTGGCCGTACGCGTGGTCCTCGACCCGGCGGGGTGGGACCTGCCGGACTCGCTCGCGAGCTGGACGGCCGAAGGCGATGAGCGTGCCGCGATTCGCCGGGCAGTGCTCCGCCCATGGGAGTGGCTCGGGTATGCGCGGCTCGCCCTCGCGCTGCCGAAAGCAGAACGGTCGCTGCGGCGAGCTGCGGCCTTCGCGTCGCGTGCCCTCGCCACTGCTCCGGTCGAGGAGCTGCCCGTCGTCATCGGCGATGGCTGACAGCGAGTGACCGTCCCGCTACACTCGAGGCGCCCCTCGCCTTCTCCCGACCTCCACCGTTCTCACGCGGCTATGGCGGACGCGATCGTCGACGCGCGCGGCAACGTAGTCGCCTGGCGGCATCGGGACGTGGTGTTCGACCGCGACGGTACTCCTGTGTGCTTCATCTGGGACCAGGGAGTGTTCCGGTTCGATGGCCGGTGCATCGACTGGTACATCGACGGATACTTCTGGGCACCGGATGGGAAGGCGGTGGCGTGTACGCGGGGAGCAACGGGTGGGCCGCCAGCACCCCCGCGCTACGAGTCGTTGGTAGCACCCGTCTTCAAGCCCGACCCGCCGGTGCCCCGTCCGTCCCAGGTGCCGCGGCCCCCGCGGATTCGGTCGCCACGCTGGGCGGCCCGCTCGTGGGCAGAGTTCGTCGCAGGCGGAGCAGAAGACGCGGGCTCGGGAGCGGCCCGCGGATGACCCAGCGGAAGATGATGAACGTCGGCCAAAACGCCATGTTGTGGAGCGCAGTCGTGTAGCTCCGGAGCTCCCAAAACACTACGTTGGCCTCCCAGAGCATCACCAGCCCGACGTAGCGCCATGGATGCCGCGAGCGCGCGGCGACGATCGCGGCGAACCCGAACCCCGCCACGCTCCCCCCTCCCCAGGAGCGGTACATCGCGCGCCGGAACAGGTCCCAATCGGAGATATGCGGGTAGATGATGTGGAGAGCCAGTCCAGCTCCAACGGCGCCGAGGATGCTCGTCGCGAAGAAGAGCACGATGCCCCAGAACGTGCCGAACTGCCGGAACACGCGCGTGCCGATGAAGACGAAGATGACCGTGACGTAGATGGCCTGGGGCCAGGTGAAGGCTAGGAACGGCGCGGTCAGCGAACTCCAGGCCGCGCGAACCGGGTCGTCGAAGATGTGATGGATGTAGAACGAGTACGGGCGCGACGCCCGCTGCACGTTCTCGACGCCTGCGAGCTGCATGCCGAGGAACTGGCACCACATCACCGCGAGGTAGAGGAGAATGGGCCAGGGGATTGGCAGACCTGGCCACGCCCAGGCCCACAGCCTGCGCACCGCCACGGCCGCCTGCGGACGCGGCGCCAGTTCCGATTCGATGCCGGCCATCGTCCCCAGATTGTACCGGCAGAGGGCCCTGGGGGATGCCTACGCTGACGCGAATGGTGCCTCGAAGCCTGGACTCGGAACGCGGAGGGCGACCTCGGCCACGCCCCCTTCCGTCAGCACCGATTCGAGGACGAAGCCTGCCCGGGTCAGCACCTCGATGCCGAAACTGTGATCCAGCGGGACGAGAGCGAAGAGCCGACGGGCTCCGAGGCCGATCGCCGCTTCGGCGACCGCCCGCAGGAGCTCGATGACTGTCGCCTCGGGGGCAATCGCCGCCACGACGATCTCGAACGAAGCGATGCCCTCTTCTGGGCAGCGCTCGATGACCGCCCGGCCTACGGGAACCTCCCGCGGTCCAATGATCGCCACCTCCACAGCTTCCCCTGTGCCGGCTCCTAGGCGGGCGGGCGCGTGGAGGGTGATGCGCCGCACCGGCAGGGGGAGCTCGCCCGCGGGACGGCCGCTCACCCGCCAGTAGCCGGGCGCTCCAGGGACTTCGGTCCGCTCACCGTTGGCCGCGACAGCCATGAATGCCTCCTCCTCGCCGCAATCGTGAGAGCGATGGAGCGACCGTGCCCAGGGCCGAACGGTGACCGAAGACGGGCCCGGTCGGCCGGTGTGCGGCGCTCCGAAGCACGGTGCGCTCGAGGCGCCGCGGGGGCACACTGGAAGCCGGTTGCTCCGAGCTTCGGACGGAAGGAGACACGAAGCATGCGCGACGCCCTCATCTGCGGCGCCCTCCGGACGCCGGTCGGCCGCTACGGCGGCACCCTGCGCGACGTATCCGCCGAAACGCTGGCGGGCCTCGTCGTCGAGGCCATCGTCCAGCGCTACGGTCTGAAGCCCGAGGCCATCGATGACGTCATCTTCGGGCAGTGCTACCCCAACGGTGAGAACCCTGCCATCGGCCGAATTGCCGCGCTGCGCGCCGGGCTTCCCGTGGACGTTCCCGGCTTCCAGCTCGACCGGCGGTGCGGTTCGGGGCTCCAGGCCGTATGCCTCGCGGCGATGGAGGTGCAGACGGGCGTCGCCGACCTCGTGCTGGCGGGCGGTGTGGAGAGCATGAGCCAAGCCGAGTATTACACGCTCAATCTCCGCTGGGGTCCCAACCGCGGCCACGTGCAGCTCCTGGACCGGCTCGACCGCGCCCGGGTGACCGCCGGCTGCGAGTCGAGGTACCCCGTGTACGGAGGCATGCTGGAAACGGCCGAGAACGTCCGCCGGCAGTACCGGATCCCGCGAGAGGAGCAGGATGCGTACGCGCTGCGCAGCCACCAGCGTGCCGTTGCTGCTTGGGACGCCGGGAAATTCCAAGACCACATCGTTCCGGTACCGGTACCCCAGCGGCGCGGCGAACCCGTGCTCTTCACGCAGGACGAACACCCCCGCCGCGATACCACGCTCGAGGCCCTCGCAAAGCTCCGGCCCGTACGGATCGACGTCGACCCCGAGGCCACGGTGACGGCGGGGAACGCAAGCGGCGAGAACGACGCTGCGGCTGTCGCCATCGTCGCTTCGCCGCAGGCTGCCGCGCGGCTGGGACTGCAGCCGTTGGCGGTGCTCCGCGGGTGGGCGGCCGCTGGCGTGCACCCTGCCTACATGGGGATGGGACCCGTTCCCGCGACGCAGAAGGTGCTCGACCGCCTGGGGTTGCGCCTCGCAGATATGGACCTCATCGAACTGAACGAAGCGTTCGCAGTCCAGGTGCTCGCCGTCACGCGGGAGTGGGGATTCACGGAATCCGATTTCGAGCGGCTCAACGTGAACGGCGGCGGCATCAGCCTGGGTCACCCAGTGGGGGCCACGGGCGTCCGAATCCTGGCTGACCTGCTCCCCGAAATGCACCGGCGGGGAGCCCGCTACGCCCTCGAAACGATGTGCATCGGCGGCGGCCAGGGCATCGCGGCCGTCTTCGAACGCGTGAGCCCCTGACTGCAGGGGAGACGCCCGGCGCGATTGGAGCGGGAGACGGGATTCGAACCCGCGACATCCTGCTTGGAAGGCAGGCGCTCTGCCTCTGAGCTACTCCCGCTCGCGGGAGCGATCGTACCGCGCTGGGGGCTGCCGTTCTATCCGGTGGGGCGCGAGGTTCGCGCCCTCAGGCCTCGTGCTGCCGTTGCCACCAGAGCAGGCGCCCGAGCGCGTGGGCTGCCCGCGTGATGCTCGGGAACGTGGCCAGGCCGCCCCGCCAGCAGAGCTCCTGGAACTCGTTCGCCTGCTCGAAGCCCTCCGTCGTAAGCGAGGGACGGATGGCCACTACCACAGGCTTGCCGAACCGCTCTTGCACCTGGGCAAGGGCTTCGGCCTGCTGCGCGGCACGTTTGCGGGCATCGCCCAGACGCGCCATCGGCCCCATGCCGAAGCTGGTGTGGTAGAGGATGGCGTCAACGTTCGGCGCCTCCGCGCAGATGCGGATCGTGGCCTCGAACCCCTCCGCTTCCCAGAGACTCGTCGTGTCGATGGGGTTGCGGATGCTCGTGCCCGCTTCCGCGGTGACCTTCGCCAAAGCGGCCTGGGTCTCGGGCAGCAGGGGCGGCACCTCGAGGCCAGCGGCGGCGAGGTCGTCTGCCGCGAGCACGCTCGCTCCTCCGCCTGCTCCGACGACGGCGACCCGGGGTCCCGGAAGCCGACGGATGAAGCGGAACGCCACGGCAGCATCCACCAGCTCTTCCAACGAATCCACGCGCACGGCGCCTGCCTGCTTGCACAGCCCGTCGAACACGGCGAGCGAGCCCGCGAGCGACGCGGTGTGGGAGTGAGCTGCGCGGGAACCCGCCTCGGTGCGCCCGCCTTTCAGCACGAGCAGCGGCTTCCGCGCGCCCAGGGCGCGGATCACCCGGGCAAGCCGCGGCCCCTCTTGGATGCCTTCGAGGTACGCGGCAACGATGCGTGTCTCCTCGTCCTCGAGGAAGTACTCGAGGAAATCGGCCGCCTTCAGGTCGGAACCGTTGCCGAAGCTCACCACTTTCGAGAACCGCAGGCCCCGTGGCAACCCGTAGCGGACGAACTCGCCGGCGTTCATCCCGCTTTGGGAGACCATGCCCACGTCGCCGGGCTCGGCCGGCTGCCCCGGCATCATCGCCAAGCGGGATGCTGGGACGTAGAGCCCCATGCAGTTTGGGCCGATGACGCGGATGCCGGCGCCCCGCGCGCGTTCGACCACCGCCCGCTCCAAGTTCGCCCGCTCTTCATCGCCGGTCTCCGTAAAGCCCGCCGTGAAGAGATGGAGGACGCGCACGCCCTTGGCGATGCAGTCCTCCACCAGCTGGGGCACCACGCGCGCCGGAACGGACGAGATGACATAATCAACCTCGTCCGGGATCTCCAGCAGGCTCCGGTAGCACTTCAGGCCCCGGATCGCCCGAGCGGTGGGATGGATGAGGAAGATGGGGCCCGGGAAGCCGATCTCCTGGAGGGATTGGACGAACCCGCCTCCGCCGAAACCTTGTTCCTTTGTCGAGACGCCGGCGATGGCGATGGCTTGAGGGCGGAAGACGAAGTCGAGTTGCGGCTTCGCGGTCTGCGTAGCTCCCACACTGCAGCTCCGTATCGTTCGTAGGTGGAAAACCGTGCGGTCGAAGCGAACGGCATCCCCCAGGCTACCAGAGACCGCGCTTCCGGTCGCCGTCCGAACGGCACTGCATTGACAGCCCCGCACCGGCGGGCGGACGATGGCTTCGCGTCGATGCGTGGCAGTTCGCTCGTGGCCTTCATCCCGCGGGTTGCCTCCGCGGCGTTCGTCTTGGCGCTCCCCGTGCTCTTGGTGACGACGAACGTCCGGATCGCCGCGACCGAGGTCAGGGTGTACGAAGCTGCCCTGCGCCGGTATGGGGCGGCCGAGGCTACCGGCATCCCGCTCACGGAGCTCGACCGCGCTTCGCGCGAGATCATCGCCTACTTCGAAAACGACGCCCCCACGCTCCGCGTCCTCGTGGCGGTGAACGGCGAAGAGACGGCGCTCTTCAGCCCGCGCGAGACCCAGCACATGGTCGACGTGAAGCGGCTGATGCGGGCCGTCTTCCGGGCGCAGGAGGTCGCGCTCGTCTTCGTCCTCTCCTACGTGGCGCTCCGCTACCTGTGGGCGCGCGAGGCGCCGCTGCGCCGGCTGGCCTGGGAAGTGCTTGCCTCGGGGGCGGTCGCGGCAGCGCTGGTGGGGGGCGTGGGCGTCGTGGCGCTGCTCGGGTTCGATACCGCCTGGTCCGCCTTCCACGAGCTCGTCTTCCCGAATGACCTCTGGCGGCTCGATCCGTCCCGTGACCGGCTCATCCAGATGTTCCCCGAGCCGTTCTGGCGCGATGCCACCCTCGCCATCGGGCTGGCGACCGCCGCCGAGCTGGCGCTGCTCGGGGCAGTGGCGGCTGCGGTGCTCCTCCTCGACCGACGCTCAGCTTCCACCGCCCAACCGGGCGCGCGGGCGGTGCCCCTCCCCGTGACTACAGAAGGACGCTAGCGTGCGGCGCAACCGCAGGCACCGCCCGCGCAGCATCCGCCGTCGGCCTCGCCCTCTCGTGTGCCGCCAGCCACCGCAAACGCCGAGAGCACACGCTCTGCGAGGTGGCCCTGCCGGCAGCGGGCCTCGGCGGCCATCGCGTGCATCGGGCGCCGCTCCTCGAAGCGCTCTCGGCAGGTCGGACAGTAGAACTCGTAAATCGGCATGGTTCGAGTGTAGCCGTAGGGAGCCAGCCATCGGAATGGCGCGGCGACGCCTGCTCTCAGGCCGCGTCGCTAGCGGCGGGGCGCTCCTCTTCGGCTGAGGCGGCCGGTGCCGAGGACGACGGGACGTCGGCCGGAGGAGGCGGCGGTGCCTCGATCGTGCCGTTCAGCCACCGCGTCACCGTGTTGCTGGGACGCACCCAGAGCTCCTCTCTGCGCCTCAGCAGGCGCCGGAGCACATCGAGCAGCCGGGCGGCCATGCTCGCCATAACGCCGAGACGATAACCGACGCGTCACCTAGGTGCAACCCCAGTGCCGCTTCCCCGCCCTTCCGCGCGCCGTAGGAAGTCGAGCACGGCCTCGTTCCATGCTTGGGGGCGCTCGAAGTAGGCCGAATGGCCGGCGCCGTCGATGACGGCAACCTCCGAGCCGGGGACCAGCTCCGCCGCTGCTCTGATGACCTCGGGTGGCGTGATCTCGTCGAACTCCCCCACGACGAAGAGGACCGGGACCCCGAGCCGCGTGATCGCCTCGTGCATGCTCCCGCGGTAGGAGGGAGGCGGGGGACCGAGGAGCCCCCGCGGCCGCGGGGGATTCAGCGCGTTCAGCAGCTGATAGAGCGCCGCGAGCTCTGGCGCGCGCTCTGCGAAGCCGCGCGCCAGGGCGTATTCGCGAAGGGAGCTGCCTCGCCGGGCACGCGCCGCGGCCTGCAGCGCGCGGATGCGGTCATCGGCAACCCCGCCGTTCGTTCCGCTGAAGACGATGCTCTGGATGGCCTGCGGACGATGACGGATGACGCCGGCGACCGCCCGTCCGCCCATTGAGTGGGCGACGAAGTGCGCACGGACGATGCCCAGGGCATCGAGCAGGGCCACGAGGTCGGTGCCGAATACCCACCGGCCGACATCGAGGCTACCGCGGCTCGCACCCCATCCCCGGGCGTCGTACACGGTGCAGCGGAACTCGCGCGCGAAGGCGGGCATCTGCTGAAACCAAGCGAGGTGGTTGGCGCCCGCACCATGGATGAAGACGAGGTCGGGCCCCCGTCCTACTTGCTGGTACCAGATGGCGGCCCCGTTTGCGTGTGCGTACGGCATGCGCCTATGTTCGCCCGCGCTGCATCCGCTGCACCATCTCCTGCGGGATCTCCATGCCGGCATCGATGAACGCCTTGCCGATCGCCGCAGCGTTGGGCGCGAAGATCGTGGCTCGGTTGGCGGCGACCCAATCGCGGGCGCGCGTGGTGACGTCGGTCTGCCCCTGGAACCGCGGGGCAACGTAACGTGCCAAGAGCTCGTACGACCGCCAGAGCTTCTCTTTCGGCGCCCACTCGTGGGCCAACACCAGGAGTCCGCCGAAGCCGCCCGAGAGCTCGAAGAGCCGCTCGATGGCCTGCACCGCGTCCTCCGGGCTGCCGACGATGACCCCACCCCGCTCGATGGCGGCCTCGAGCGAATCCTGGTCCGGGTCGGGAGGGCGGCCGAGCGTCTCCTCAAAGTACTCCTTGTTCCAGCGTCGGTAGCCCGCCTCCACGTCCCGGATCGCTTCTTCGCGGCTGTCGGCCAGGTACACCGGCAAGACGATCCGCCAGTCGCGCCGGTGCACGGTAGTGCCTGCCTTGGCCGCAGCCTCCTCGACCAGCCCCCAGGTTCGCTGAAGCGAGATCAGTCCGCCCGGTTGGTGGGCGCCGACGGAGAGGACCCCGACGCCGTACTTCCCGGCCGTCGTGGGGCCGGCGGGGGAGAACGTGCTGGCCACCGCGACGAACATGTGTGGCTTCGTGTAGGGTGCGAGCTGCAGGCGGGCCTCGCGCAGGACGAACCAGTCCGTCTCCATGGAGACGACCTCGCCTCGCAGGAGGGCGAGGATCGCTCCCAGCGCCTCGTCCATCCGCCGCCGCTGGGTCAGCGCGTCGATGCCCATCATGTAGGAATCCGACGTCAGCGCGCCAGGCCCCACCCCGAGCATCGCTCGGCCACGCGTCATGTGGTCGAGCTGCACCATGCGGTCGGCGACCATCAGGGGATGGTGGTAGGGGAGACTGACGACCCCCGTGCCAAGGCGGATGTGCTTCGTGCGCTGCGCTGCCGCGGCAATCATGAGTTCCGGCGAGGCGATGATCTCCCAGCCAGCGCTATGGTGCTCGCCGATCCAGGCCTCGTCGAAGTCGAGCCGGTCGAGGTGTTCGATGAGCTCAAGGTCTCGCTCCAGCGCAACCGTCGGGTTCTCACCCAGCGGATGGAAGGGCGCGAGGAAGATGCCGAATTTCAGCCGTTCCGGCCGGTACACGCTCACGGTCGCCCCCCGGTAGGTATTTCGCTGTCGGCGAAGTATACGCCGCGGGTGCGGCCACGTCACCAGGTGGCGGTGTGGACGCAGCTTGCGTATCGTTCCGCCATCGAGTGCCGCCTCGGAGGAGCCATGACGCAACTTCCTCGCACCGTCGACGGCGCCGCGTTCCGCGAAGCGATGGCCCGCTTTGCCAGCGGCGTCACCGTCGTGACTGCCCAGCCACCCCGCGATGGACGCCTTGCCGGGTTCACCGCCAGCGCCTTCTCGTCGCTCTCGCTCGACCCGCCGCTCGTCTTGGTGTGCCTCGATCGCCGCGCCGATTCCTTCGAGACGTTCGCCCAGGCGGAGGTGATGGCCATCAGCGTCCTCGCCTACGGGCAGCAGGAGCTGGCCATGCGCTTCGCCACCAAGGGAATCGACAAGTTCGCCGGCCAGCCACTCGAGACAGGTGAGGCCACCGGCCTCCCACTCGTCAGGGGCGCGCTGGCTCACGTCGAGTGCACGATGCATGACCGGCTCGACGGCGGCGACCATGTCATTCTCGTCGGAAGGGTGCTGCGGGTCGCCGTCCGCGAGGGCGAGCCGCTCGTGCACTTCAACCGCCGCTTCGGCCGCTTCCTCGCCGATTAGCGCTCCGGCACGAGCCGAGGTTCCCCGGCGACCCGCACCCGCACTGTCGTGCCGGCCGCCGGTCGTGCTGCTCCGAGCGTGCGGACGCGCACGAGGGTGCCGCTGGGAAGCGCCACGGTGACCAGCTGGTCGTGGCCGAAGTAGGTCGAAGCCACGACGCGGCCTGGCACACCCTCGGGAGCCAGGGCGAGCTCTTCCGGCCGCAGCATGACGTCGAATCGGCCTGCCTCGGGCGGCCGGGCTTGCAGCTGCCCCAATTCGAACTCGATCACCCCATCACGGATGCGGGTTACCGGGAGGAAGTTGGCCTCACCCACGAACTCCGCCACCGCGCGCGACGCGGGCCAGCGGTACACCTCCTCTGCCGTGCCCACCTGAGCGATGCGGCCGTCGATGAGCACCGCCACACGCCCGGGCAGGCTGAGCGCCTCCTCTTGGTCGTGGGTGACGACGATGGCCGTGATGCCCGCGGCACGCAAGATGCGCAGTACGTCTTCGCGAACGCGGGTACGAAGTCCGGCGTCGAGATTGGAGAACGGCTCATCGAGCAACACGAGTTCGGGCTCGGCCGCAAGCGTGCGCGCCAGCGCCACCCGCTGCTGCTGTCCGCCGGAGAGCTCGTGCGGCATGCGGTGCTCGGCGCCCTGCAGTCCCACCAGCTCGAGGAGCTCGGCGACGCGACGGCGCTTGTCCACCCCGCGGGGGACGCCGAAGGCTACGTTCGCGGCCACGTCGAGGTGCGGGAAGAGCGCGTATTCCTGGAACACGAGCCCCACGCGCCTCCGCTCCGGGGGCACCGCAACATGCCGGGAAGCGAGAACCCGGCCCCCGAGTATTACCTCGCCCTCGTCGGGACGCTCGAGCCCGGCGACGATGCGCAGCAAGGTCGTCTTCCCGCAGCCGCTCGGACCCACCAGCGCGAGGATTTCGCCTCGATCGATGGTGAGGTCGACGCCACGGAGCACCTCGTTGACGCCGAAGCGCTTCCGAATGCCCCTCAGCTCGAGAAGGTGCGTTCCGTCCACTGCATGACTCCGACGAAGCAGGCCGAAACCCCAACGATGGCGAGGGCGAAGGGAGCAGCTTCGGCGAACATCGCGTCTTGAGTATAGCTAAACATTCGCGTTGCCAGCGTCGAATAGTTGAGCGGGGCGAGGATGAGGGTGATGGGAAGCTCCTTCACCGCGCCGATGAAGGCGAGCGCACCTCCAGCTGCGGCGCCTCGCCATACCAGCGGGACCGTGACGCTCAGGAACGTGCGGAGCGGTCCTGCGCCAAGCGTGCGGGCGGACTCTTCAAGGCGCGGCGACACCTGGCGCACACTGGCCCGCACGGGTCCGATCGCTTCGGGGAGCACGTGCAACGCTAGCGCGAACACCAGGAGCGGGATGGTGCCGTAGAGCGCAGGGAGCGCCCGAAGCGTGAAGAACACCCATGCGAGTGCGAACGCGAGCGGCGGTACGGCGTAGCCCATGTAAGCCAGGCGCTCGACGACCTGGAGCCCGGGGAACCGCGCCCGCACGCCCGCAAAGGCGATGGGGACGGCCAGGACGAGGCTGAGTGCTGCGGCCGTAGCTCCCGCGGTGAGGGAGCGCTCGAAGGCCGCGCGGAGGCCAGCCGCCTCACCTTCGGGGAAGCGCGCGGCGAGGTCCAGCAGGGCCCAGAGCGGGAGGATGACGGCGAACACCACGGGGAGCGAGGCTGCCCCGACAGCGACCGGCGCCCAACGCCCCAGTCGCTGCTGTGGCGCCCGTCGGGGCGCACCCGTCCCCGTTCTCGCGAGACGCAGCCGTCGCAGCAGGAGCCAGTCCACGATGAGGAGGCAGCCAGTGAGCGCAACGAGGAGGAGAGCCAGCCAGGCGGCATACGTCCGGTCGAACGCCGAGCTGTATTGCAGGTAGATGGCGTAGGAGAACGTCTCGTAGCGGAGCAGGCTCACCGTTCCGAAATCGGCCAGGGCATGCAGGGCGACGAGCAGGCCCCCGCCGAGTAGGGCGGGGCGCAGCTGCGGCAGGGTGACGGTGGCGAAGGCGACCAGCCGGCCCCGTCCCAGTGTGCGGGCTGACTCCTCAAGCGCCGGGTCGACCCCCTGCAGCGCGGCCCGGAGCGAGAGATACTGGTACGGATACGTGATGAGCGTCAGAACGAGAAGCGCCCCCCAGAAGCCGCTGGGCCGGGGCACGGGGTAGAGCCCGCCCGGGCCGGTCGCAGCCAGAATCACGAAGGCGCCCACGTAACCCGGGATTGCGAGCGGCAGCGTGAGCGCGACTTCGAAGGCCCGGCGCGCTGGCAACGCACTCCGCACTGTGAGGAGCGCCAGGGGCAGCGCGAGCGCCGTGGTGGTGACCACGAGCCCGCCGGCCAGAACGAGGGTATTCCGGAGGAGTTCGGCGTTCCTGCGCCGCAGCACCAGATCCTGCACGGCGCCAAGGTCGGCTTCGAACGCGCGCAGGATGAGGTACGCGATGGGCACGACGAACCCGGCCACGGCCACCGCGATGGGAACGGCGAGCGGAAGGGCAACGAGGGCGGAGCGGGGAGCGAGCCGCGCGAGCGTCATCTCTACGATCCTGCCGGGGCCCGCCGCCCGCAGGCAGCAGGCCCCGTGCGCTAGTCCGGCGAACGCGGCCGGGCCTCAGATGAGGCCGGCGTCGCGGAGCAGCTGCACTGCGCGATCGAGTGGCAGCTGCTCGAGGTCGATGTCCGGGCCGAGCCGCACCGCCTCCTCGAGGGGGAGCAGGCGGGGGTCCGGCACCACGCCCTCGATGAGCGGATACTCGCCGACGTTCCCGACGAAGTACTGCTGAGCCTTCTCCGAAAGCAAGTACTGGAGGAAGGCTCGGGCCGCCGGCACGTTCTTGGCCGTTTTCAAGATGCCCGCCCCGGTGACGAGCGCGAGGTTCCCAACGTCCCCTTCAGCGAACGGGGCCATCGCGATGTTGTAGCCCGCGCGCTGGAAACGGACCACGTAGTAGTGGTTCGTCGAGGCGATGTCGATTTCGCCCGCTCGCAAGGCTTCGAGCATCGCTGGGTTCGATGGGTAGGCCTTCGGCTGGATGGCCTTCATCTCCTCGAGCCACTGGCGCGCGGTCTGCTCGCCGTGTACGGCGATGATGGCTGCCAGCATGTCCTGGAAGCTCGAGTACGTGGGTGTCCAGCCGACGCGCCCCTGCAGACCGTTCTCCCGAGCGAAACGCGGGAGGTCGAGGATCGACCTTGGCAGCTGTTCCGGCTTCAGCCTGTCGGGGTGATAGGCCAGCACCCGCAGACGCATCGTCACCGGGAGCCAGGCACGGGACTCGGGCACGAAGGCCACGGGGAGCCCGAGTAGCCCGGCATCGAGCGGCGCGAGGAGTCCGAGCGAGCTCGCCCGCCCGAGCGCGCCGGAAGTGTTCGCCCAGAACACATCTGCCGGCGAGCGATCCCCTTCCTCCTGCAGGGTGGCCAGCATCTGGGCATCGGAACCGAACTTCAGCTCCACCTTGATGCCGGTATCTTTTTCGAACTGGCGAACGAGCGGCTCGACGAGATTCTGGCCGCGGCCCGCATACACCACCAGCGTCCCGCCTGGCGTCGGCGAGGGGTCCGGCGCCGGGGTCTCCTGCGTGGCAGTGCTCCCTGGCGCAGCGGTGACGGGCGTAGGCGTCGTCTCGCTGCCGTCGTCTCCGCCGCACGCAGCGACCAGGGTGAAGGCGGCGAGCCCGGCCGCGGCGAGCGCGAGCCGCCGGAGTTGGGTTAACAACGTCATAGTAGTGGCTCCTCCGAACGTTTGTGATTAGGACACCCTAATCATCGCGCAGAGCATACCCTACGGGCCCCCAAGCCGCAACGACGGGGCGGTGCGCGCTCAGGACGGGCGCGGGATGCGGCCCGAGTGGAGCTGCGTAAGCCAGGCTTCGTAGGCGAACGGGGAGACTTCCGATGGCTTGATCTCGCTGCGCCCTCCCCAAAACACGTTCGTGTAGGCGAAGGCGATGCCTGCCTCGCGCAGGTGCTCGTCGATGGCCCGCTTGTGGGCGAGCACCCATTCCTTCTCGCGGCCGTGGACCACGGCCATGATGTTCACGTTGCCAAAGTCGGGACCAGCTTCACGCCAGTAGGCGTGGGTCACCACGTGGTGGCGGGCAACTTCACAGCCGCCTGCCAGCTCCTGTCCCGGCGCCACGGCCCAGTGGAAGAGGGCGTTGTACCGTGTGACCCGCTCACCGGCGCCGTTCGGCTTCACGTGCTCGAGGAACGTCGAGAATCGGCCGATGAGGCCCCGCGTTTCGAGCGAACGTACGGTCTCGATGAAGTCCGCGTATGGAATGCCTGCTTCCGCGGCGCGGTGCCGCCACAGGGCAGGCCCGAGCTCCTCGGGAGCCACCTCCCGCTTCAACGCCAAGAGGACCCGCCATTCGGCGTCGTTCAAGGTCACCAGCCGTACGGGCTGCGGCGCAGGTGAAATGTCGCTCCGGCTCCCCGGAGGCAGATGCCGGCGCCGCACATGGCCGACCCCAAGGGTGAACAGGTACTTCGCCGGCATGATGCGGAAGCCCTGGGCGCCGACTACCCCGGCGAGGACCTCGCAATGGCGCTCCAGCGGAAAGGGCGGGGGGACCTTCACCGTGGTCCACAGGCGGTACGCTGCGCCCGGTGCGCCGGGATCGGTGCTGCGCACCACCACATGTCCTGTGAACGGGTCGTGGGCGAACATCCAGTCGAAGGCTGCACGCAGCCGCTCTTCCGGGACGCGCCAGGCGACGAGCGCGCCCTGGGCGAGGTTCGTCGTCACGAGCGTTTGGCGGATGCGGCGAATCGTTCCGGCCGCCAGCATCGCCCGCAGCCGCTCGACGACGACCTCGACAGGCAGCGACGTTCGCTGGGCGATGACCCCAATGGGGTCCTCTACGAACCCCTGGAGCTGGTCCTCCGAGACACGGAGGATGGCCTCGTTCACCGGGTCGGTCGTCGAGACGGGTACTGGCGACGCCGAAGGCATGGATGCTCACTCCTCGTCGCGGGTGGGGTCGAGCAGGCGAAGCAGCTCCGCTGCGAGGTACGGGTCGGCCTTGCGGAGGCGTTCGGAGGGAGCGTGGAAGAGGCGGTTCACGAGCGACTTCGTGATGAGGTCCACCGTCTCCGCGGAGAGCTCGGGGTGGAGTTCGCGGATGCGCGCCGCCTCTGCCCGGCGTGCACGCTCGACCCGCTCCCGGAACGCACCCACGAACGTGCCAGCATCTTCCGCTGCCATCGCTAGCCGCCGCTCCAGCGCCTCGGCCGCCTGTCGGCACAGGTCGCGCCGTCGCGCTGTCCCGTGCGAGCTCGGTTGTTCCGCCCTCACGAGGTCCCGGATGGTGAGGATGGGCGCCGATGCCTCGCCTACGAAGTTCCTCGGTGTGCCGAGGTCGATGATGAGCCGGCGCACCGGGGGGAGATCCCGTGCCGAGTCGAGCGGCTCGGCGGCGGAGCCAAGGCAGCCGATGAGGACGGTGACGTCGGGAAGGTCACGCAACGCTGCTAGCGGGTGCCACGCGAAGCTGCCCTCGGCGAACCATTCAGCCTCGGGCCGGCGCCGGCTCACAACGACGACCGGCCAGAAGCCAAGCTCCTTCACCCGGAGGGCGACCAGGCGCCCCATCGCGCCCACCCCGAGGACCGCTGCCGTCCCGTTGGGTTCCACCCCGGCAATCCGGAGCGCCCGGTCGACGAGGTGTCCGGAATGCCCCGCGAAGTGTGCCTGGCTGCGGACGTCACGCGCCGCTGCCACGGCGAGATTGCCCAGGGCTCGCAGCCAGGGAGGGGCGTGGTGGAGCGCCGCACGCACTTGGCCGAGAATCTCCGGCTCGCCGAGGACGACGGAGTGGAGCCCCGCAGCGACCTCCGTGAGATGGCGGAGCGCCGCCAACCCCTCGAGCTGCATCGGTGCGCTGCAGCCGCACGAGGCGGAGCGGTGGTACACCTCTGTCCGCTGGCACGACCGGACCACGACCGCATCGGAGCCGTGGCGGGCGGCGTCGGCTGCGATGGCGGCCGCTGTCGTTCGGTCGCACGATGTCGTGTCCCAGCAGCAGGCGCGCAGCTCGCGCAGGGTCGACTGGAGCTCGCTGGCGCGACCCATCTCGCTACCCAATCTGCTCCATGATCTCGCGGATGGGTACCTGGCGGCAGGTGAACATCGGTGTATCCCGGAGGGTGTACTGGCTCGCCTCCGTGAACCGCAGCCGTTCCACCAGGTCGACGAACTCCTGGGGATAGTCCGAGTCGAAGGCGACGACGAACTCCTGGTCGTCGATCCCGTAGCTGTAGCTCGTGTTCAGACGCACGCCTTTGAACGGGCTCGAAGCGTAGATGTGTTCGTCCATCATCCCCTGCCGGGCGTGCGGCGAGAGGTCATACCAGGCGCGTGTCTTCACGAAGGGGTAGACGAACAGGTACTTCCCTTGCCCGGGAAGGAGCTCCACGCCCTCGCCGGAGCCTTCGATGCGGTTCACGTACTGCGAGCGCCGCTGGAGCGAGATGAAGTTGTACGGCTGGGTCAGGTACCCCGCGAGCCGCGTTGCGTTCAGCGCGGCCTGCATCCGCTGGAAGGTGGCCAGATCGTGGGAAATGCGCCAGAGCATGAAATCGGCATCGGCCCGGAGGCCGACGAGCGAGTAGGTGCGGATGATGAGGTCCTCCTCGGCCGATGCCCAGTGCTCCACCGTCTCGGCGAACTCGGCTTTCATGCAGGCGCGTTCCTCGACGGGCAGTCGCCGGAACTCCCGGTCGACCTTGAAGAACGCGTAGTTCAGGTATTGCCGGCGGCTGCGGTCGGGCGGGGGCAGCGTCACCTGCCCGCTCGGGTCCAGGTTCACCATGCGCCCCCGGCCGTGGGGCGGCTGCGCTGGCGTCGGGGGTGCGTCGCTCATCGGCTTGCTCCTTCACGCCGTGGCAGTTTCAAGGTCGAAGTTGCGTTCGTAGAGCGCCTGGACGCGGGCATACTCCTCGTCCGAGAGCGGGCGCGCCTCGTCGAACCGAGCGAACTCGCGCAACTGCGCGGAGTCGTAGATGTTCGGCAAAACCGACGCCACGGACGGCTCGTGCAGCACGAACTGGATTGCTGCCTGACCCAGCGTGCGCCCCTCGGTGAGGAAGCGAAGGCGCTCAACTTTCCGCAGGCCGTCTTCGAGCCACGCTTTGCGCCGCTCGTCGGTGGTCACCCGCCACGCCCGGTGGTCGCCGGGTTCGAAGGTGGTGGTGGCCTGCACCGTACCGTCGAGCAGGCCGGACGCGTGCGGCACGCGCACGAGCACCCCGACCCCGAAGGCGCGGGCGACCGGGAAGATGCCCCGTCCCAACTCCTGCTCGAACAGGTTGTAGATGATCTGCGGCGGGGCGCCGCGCCGTTCGATGGCCGCGATGCCCTCCTCGATTTGCCGCACGTCGAGCGCGGGGCCGAGGGCAACGCCGTAGGCCCGAATCAGCCCCTCCTGCTTCGCTCCGTCGAGCGCTTCCCACAGCTCATCGTTAAGGATGGCATCGAGGCGCGGGTTGTGCAGCTGGTAGTAATCGATGTAGTCAGTCCCCAGCCGACGGAGCGACCCCTCCAGCGCCTTGCGCATGTACGCCGGCGACCAGTCGTGCGGGCGCTCTCGCTGTCCGTGTGTCTCAGGGTAGGTGTAGATGTCGTAGCCGAACTTCGTTCCGATGACGATCCGGTCCCGCACGCTGCCGAGGGCATCTCGCAGGATCGTCTCCGCCTCGCCCGCGGCGTAGGTATCGGCCGTGTCGAAGAAGGTGATGCCCAGGTCGAACGCTTCTCGCAGGAGCCGGATGCCCAGCTGGCGGTCGCGGATGCCCCACCAGGTGGTGCCCACGGTCCACACACCGAATCCCACGGCCGAAACGGTGAGGCCGGTGCCGGCGAGCGTGCGGTACTCCATGGCGCTCTCCTTTCCGGGCTTCGGAGAAGCAGCCTACCACTCGCTGCGCAAACCGTCATCTTACCTTCCAGTCGCTCTCACTTTGGAAGGTTTACGAATCTTTGCCCGGTGTCCAACGGCGCCGGCGCCACGCATCGGCAGCCCAGAGCGCGCCGGCAATGGCCAGCACGGCCATCACGATGGCGGGACCAGCCGCCACGTTCCCGTAGTACGAGAGGTACAGCCCTGCCACCGTCGCTGCCAGCGCCGTTACGGCGCCGATGCCCATCGCTCCCCGTACAGAGCGAGCGAAACGCACCCCTGCGGCGGCCGGCGCGACCACCATGGCCATGACGAGCACGACGCCGACCAACCGGAAGGCGATGACGGCCGCCAGTGCCACCAGGACGAGGAGCCCAGTTTGGGCAGCCGTCACCGGCACGCCCACGGCGGCCGCCGCTTCAGGGTCGTAGGCAGCGTAGAGAAGCTCGCGGTAGAACACGGTCACCACGGCAGCCACCAGGAGCGTGAGGACCGCCATGAGGGCGAGCTCTGCTCCCGTGACACCCAGGATGTTCCCGACGATGAATGCGTTCAGCTCCAACGTGTAGTTGCGCACGCTCGACATCACGAGGATGGCGAAGGCGAACAGGGCGGCGAACACGAGCGCGATCGCCGTGTCTTCCCGCAGCTGGAGCCGTCGGGTGAGTGTCGCTACCCCGACGGCCGATGCCACCGCCGCGGCGACCGCACCCGCTGAGATGGCCGTCGGCCCGCCGCCGGCCGCGAAGGCAACCGCTGCTCCCGCGAGCGACGAATGGGCGACCGCGTCGGTGAGGAACGACAGCCCGCGCACGACCACGAACGCCCCCACGAGCGAGCTTGCTATGGCCACCAGCACGCCCGCGAGGAGCGCCCGGCGCATGAACTCGAACGTCCAGGGCTCGGTAAGCCAGTCGATCACCGCCCTTCGCCTCCGTGGTGGCGAACGTGATGGCGTCCGGCGTCGTGGAGGTGGAGCAGCTCGCGGCCGAACGCTTCGTCCAGCATCTCACCCAACATCACGTGGTCGGGCCGGCCGGCCGCGACCACTCGGCGGTTCAGCAGCACCGCGATGTCGAAGCTGTCGCGCACGCCCGCCAAATCGTGGGTCGCAACGACCACCGTGCGCCCCTCGTCTGCAAGCTCCCGGAGGAGCGCCAGCAGCGCAGCCTCAGACGGTGCATCGAGGCCGGCCGTCGGCTCGTCGAGCAGCAGCACCTGCGGGTCGCGCACCAGAGCGCGGGCGATGAGGACGCGCCGCTGCTGCCCGCCGCTCAGGGTGTGCAGGAGCCGGCCCTCGTAGCCCGCGAGCCCCACGCGTTCGAGCGCTGCTGCGACCGCGCCTCTGCGACCGCGGAACGGCACCCGCCAGCGGTGGTACGTCCCCATGGCGACCACCTCGGCCACGGTGATGGGGAACCGCGGTGCCCCGCCGTGGACCTGTGGGACGTACCCCACGTACGGCCGCGCGTCGACGGGGCGGCGGCCGAGCACCCGCACCTCGCCCGACCACGGCTCGAGCAGGCCGATGAGTACCCGGAGCAGCGTGCTCTTCCCCGAGCCGTTTGGGCCCAGCAGGCCGGTGAGCGTGCCCGGAGGGATGTGCAGTGTCACCCGTTCGAGGGCGACGTGACTGTCGTAGCCGGCAGTGAGGTCGGTAACGGTGATGGCGTCGGCCAGCGGCGGCGCGTTGGCAGCGAGTTCCACGCGCCCAAGATACGAAGTCTCACTATCTGCCGCCATCGGCCCCGCGCGTGCCGCCTGCGCATGCTCGAGCGATGACCAGCTGAGAAAGATTCGTACGACGGAAACGATTTCTTGACAGCGTCCGAACCGCGCGTATACTGCCGCCATCCGGGGCGCAGGGGCATTCGTACTTTCTATAGCCCGGCAAGCCCGGGGGCATCGAGCAGACAGCATCAGGAAGGGGGAGCACGACAGTCATGCGGTCCGAGGAGAACTACTGGACCCGGAACCTGAGCAGCCGTCTCTCTCGCCGACGCTTCGTCGGCGGGGCCACGCTCGTCACGGCGGGAGCGGCGTCGCTCGCGCTCGTGGGCTGCGGTGACGACGAAGAGGGACCAGCGGGGACCACGCCCGCCGGGCAGGCGCCGACGGCCTCACCCACGGCCGCACCGTCGCCAACGCAGGTGCAGAAGCAGAAGGGCGGCATCGCCCGTTTCTCGAGCGCCAACAACACGTGGGACACCTTCGACGCCGACCGCAGCCGCTTCACGCCGTTCGCGACGTTACTTGGTTATACGAATCTCGGCATCGTCCACTACCGAAGCTTCGAGCGAGCCGAGCTCGAGGGGGCGCTCGCCGAAAGCTGGGAGCAGCCCGACCCCACGCAGATCACGTTCAAGCTGCGCCCGAACGTCTACTGGCACAATAAACCGCCGGTGAACGGCCGCCAGGTGACCGTCGAAGACCTGAAATTCTTCATCGAGCGGAACAAGGCCGGGAAGCTGCTCGACGGCAAAGACGACCCGAATTTCTACCGGAAAACGGAGTATGCCACCGTCGACAAGGTAGAGGTGGTCGATTCGCAGACGCTGCGGGTCACGTTCACGAAGCCGAACCCATTCTTCCTCACGACGCTCGCGGGCTCGTACGCCAAGGTGCAGGCGCCCGAGGCTGTACGGGAGTTCGAATCCCGCTACAACGTCTACAGCGCCGACCTCATCATCGGCACCGGGGCGTACATCCTCACGGAATTCAACCCGGAAGGGAGCGCGAAGCTCGTCAAGAACGACAAGTTCTACGACGAAATCTACATCGAGGGGGTCCAGTACTTCCCGCTCTTTACGGACATTGCGGCCCAGCAGGCTTCGTTCGAGCAGAAGCAAATCGACGCCTTCTCGCCCCGGACCGTTGCGGTGCTCAACGAACTGCTGCAGAAGTACAAGGACCAGATCTACGTCATGCGGTCCTTCTCGGCCAATCCGATGGGTGGCACCTACTACGGCGGCGCGCCCCCGTGGAGCGACAAGCGGCTCATCGGCGCCATCTTCAAAGTCATCGACCGGCGGCAGATGGTGCAGCTCCTCTTCCAAGGCTCCGGCGCGATGTCGGGCAACATCCCGCCGGCGCAGGCCGCCTTCGGCATTCCCGAGCGCGAACTCGTCACCTTCGAGGGGTACCGCGAGGATCGCGCGAAGGAGATCGCCGAGGCGAAGCAGATGTGGGACGCGGCCCAAGGCTCCTCCCTCGGCGAGGTCGTCATCGACATCCCGGACATCTGGGAGGGCGCGTACCCCGGAATCGGCGCGACCATCGCCGGCTGGCTGCAGTCGGCACTCGGCAACACCTTCCGCCCGGAGATTCAGCCGTACTCGACCATCACGAGCAAGATCGTGAAGCAGGAGTACGGCAACGGGAAGGCGAATATCTGGTTCGGGTGGCTCTCCGACGTTCAAAAGCTCGAGCCAACCGTCGATCTCTTCCTCCTGTACAACTCCAAACAGCCACAGTTCCAACAGTGGGCCGTGAAGATCGACGAGGTCGACCGGCTCACCGAGCAGGCGATGGTCGAGCTCGACGTCGAAAAGCGGAAGGAGCTCTGCAAGGAGATCGAGCGGCACCTCCTGCGCAACTGGGGTGCCGGGATCCCCTACAACGTCGTCCAGGTGCTCAACACGTTGCGCTGGAACTACTACAAGGTCGTCGAACAACCGTCGTTCGTGAGCTCGCACAACTTCTACCGCGACAGCTGGTTCGACCAGACCGACCCCACCTGGGCGGGCCGGCGCGCGTAGCGCACGTGCGGGCGGGGCGGCATCACATCGCCGCCCCGCCCGACGACGCGGAGGCGAACACTACCCCCAAGAGCTGAGAGGGCCGGATGCGCAACTACATCATCCGCCGGGTGCTCATCAACATCCCGGTCATTTGGCTCGTGGCGACCATGGTCTTCTTCGCCGCCAACGTTCTCCCAGGCGACTTCGTCGCACAGCGGATCGCCATCCAGAATCCCGTCTCGAATGACCCCACACAGTGGGAAGCCCAGCTCAACGCCGTGCGCCGCGACTTGGGACTCGATAAGCCGGTGCTCCAGCGCTACTTCATCTACCTTGGCGATCTCCTCCGTGGCGACCTCGGTGAATCGTACGAAACGCGCCAATCATCGATGCAGGGATTCCTCGATGGGCTGCCGTACACCCTGCAGCTTTCCGTGATGACGCTGATCGTGGCTATCGTGACCAGCATTCCCATCGGCATCATCTCGGCCATCCGCCAGGACACCTGGATCGACTACATCCTGCGCGTGGTGGCCATCACCGCTTTGGCGGCGCCGAACTTCTGGGTGGCTACGATGATGCTCATTTACGTCGTTCGGCTGGACCTCTGGACGGTGCCGCTCACCTCGTCGCCGCTCCTGTGGGAATCGCCGATGGAGAGCCTGAAGTTGTTCATCATCCCGGCTGTGGCCGGTGGCCTGGCGACCGGCGCCAGCGTCATGCGCCTCCTCCGCTCCACGATGCTGGAGGTGCTCCGGCAGGACTACATTCGCACCGCCTGGGCGAAGGGACTCCGCGAGCGGTACGTCGTCATGCGGCATGCCCTCAAGAATGCCCTCATCCCCGTGGTGACGGTGCTCGGGCTCTCGGTGGCCACTCTCATCAGCGGGAACGTAGTCTTCGAGTACATCTTCAACATCCCGGGCGTGGGCAATCGCGTCCTCCGCGCCATCAACGCCCGCGACGTGCCCGTGCTCCAGTCCTTCGTCCTCCTGCTCGCCACGTCCGTGGTCTTCGTCAACCTGGCGGTCGACCTCCTGTACGGGGTGCTCGACCCCCGTATCCGCTACGCGTAGGAGCCTGCACCCATGGCCCAGCAGCCGATCGCCGTTGAACGTTTCCCGGGGGAATACGTCCGGAGCCTCAGCGACCGCCCGTGGTACGTTCGCGCTGGTGTCCACACGCTGCGCTTCTTCCGTGCCAAACCTCTGGGTGGGGTGGGGGTCGCGCTCATCGTCCTCCTCGTCGTGGTGGCGGTCTTCCGCGAGCAGCTCTCGCGCTACGACCCGCAGCAGGTCTTCCAGGTCCCCAACCCGGCGTACGATGCCGACCTCGCAGAGCAGGCGCTCGACAACCCCTCGGTGAAGCTCCTCTACCCGCCCGAAAAGTTCGAGCCGACGACCCTGGCCCGCAACCTCGGTCCATCGGCGAAGCACTGGCTCGGGACTGACAACAACGGCCGAGACCTCTTCGCCCGCCTCGTGTGGGGATCGCGCGTGTCGCTGATGGTGGGCATCGGCGCCTCGGCGCTCGCCGTGATTCTCGGCTCCGTGTTCGGGATCGTGAGCGCCTACTTTTCCGGGTGGGTGGACATGCTCATGCAGCGCCTCACCGACGCACTGCAGGCCTTCCCGCCGCTCATCCTTCTCCTGCTCATGATTCAGGTGATCGACACGCCGAACCTGACCCTCATCACCGTGGCACTCGGCATCGTGGGGGTGGCACCCGTGATCCGCATCGTTCGCAGCACGGTGCTCGCAGTCCGCGAAGAAGTCTATGTGACCGCGGCGATCACCATCGGCGCCTCCGACCTCCGCATCATGTTCCGGCACATCCTGCCGAATATCGTGGCCCCCATCATCGTCGTCTTCACCACGAGCATCGGCCTCTACATCCTTGCCGAGGCGAGCCTCTCCTTCCTCGGGTACGGCGACCCGCGGGAGATCTCGTGGGGGAAGATGGTCAACGAGGGCCGAATCCTCACCTCGGCGGCGCCCAACGTTGCCTTGGTCAGCGGACTGGCCATCACCCTCGTGGTGCTCGCCTTCAACCTCGCCGGCGATGCCCTCCGCGACGTGCTCGACCCGCGCCTGCGTGGTCGCGGCGGAAGGACCGGGTTCTAGGTCAGCGGCTGTCCATCGCGCGGTCCAGCACCTCGGCGAGGTGAAGGACCTCGGCCCGGAGGCCGTACTCACGGACCATCGCCAGGTACTGCAGCTGGCATCCCGGGTTGGCCGTCACGATGGCGTCCGCAGCCGCTGACGAGATGGCCCGAGCCTTCCGCTCCATCAGCGCCGCCGAAAGGTCCGGCTGCAGGACGGCGTAAACGCCGGCCGCTCCACAGCACGTATCGGCACCCGCCGTTTCAGTCACCTCGAGGCCGCTCACCGCCCGGAGCAGCCTGCGCGGCTCGTCGCGGATGCGCTGTGCATGGGCGAGGTGGCAGGGGTCTTGGAAGGCCGCGCGCAGCCGCAGCGCTGTCCCAGCCAGGGCTGCGGGCGGGACCACTTCCGAGAAGTCACGGACCCTCGCCGCGACCGCGCTCGCCCGTTCGCGCCATCGGCTGCCGGGTTCAAAGAGGTGCGCATACTCCTTCATCGCTGCGCCGCACCCCGCCGAATCGAGAACGATGAGAGCGTCGGGCTCCGCTTCGCATCTGGCGATCATCCGCTGGGCGAGGCGGCGGGCCGTTGCTGCGTCCCCGTCGTGGAGGTGGAGCGCGCCGCAGCAGCCGTCGATGGCTGCCACGCGCCAGCCCGAGCGCTCGAGGACGCGAATCGCCGCACGATGGACGTCGGCCAGGAGTTCGTTCATCACGCAGCCGAGCGGGAACAGGGCCAGGGGGCCAGCTCCCCGGGGAGGCGCGGCGGGAGCGAGCGGCGTGCCGGGGCGCTCCGGCAGCTGAGCGTCGAGACGGGCGATCCGCCTTGCCCCTGCCGCCCGGGCTGCCCACCGCACTGCGCGCCGCAACGGCGAGCGGGCGTAGGCTCGCACGAGCCGGCCGGCGAGCCGCAGGAGGGCTTGCCTGCCGATGACGTGCCGCAGTACCGCTCGGCGCGCCGCCCGCTGGAGCCGCCGTCCGAGGCCGCCGGGGTCCTGCGCGCGCAGCCGCTCGATGATGCGCCCGTACGGGACACCGCTCGGACAGGCGGCCTCGCAGGCACGGCATTCGAGACACCGGTCCCAGTGGCTCACGACCGCTGGCGTGAGAGGCAGCTCACCGGCGGCCACCGCCCTCGCCAACGCGATCCGGCCGCGCGGTGATTCCGCTTCCTGCGACGTCACGAGGTACGTCGGGCAGGACGAGAGGCAGAGGCCGCAATGGACGCAGCGGGCGACGTCCTCTTCGAGCGGGGCGTACGAGGGGTTCGGCCAAGGACTCCTGCTGTCAGATCCCACCGACGTACCTCCCGCGATTGAGTCGCCCCTCCGGGTCATACGTCTGCTTCAGGCTGCGCATCAGGCCGATGGCGGGGGGCGTGGGGCCCCAGGCGTCGAGGGAGGACCGCCAGGCGGCAGGCATGGACGTGACCGTACAGCCGCCGCCCACCGTGGCGAGGGAGGCCCGAACGGCAGCGAGCCAGGACGCGAAGCGCGCCAACGATGGCAGCTGGTCGCCGTTCCACCCGGCCCGAACGATGCCCCGGACTGGCCGGACGGCCAGCCGACCTGGGCGAAGCCCCTGCAACTCCTCAGCGAAGGCTGCGCTGCGTCCGAAGGGTACAGAGAGGCGAACGGCGAGAGGGGCGAGTTCGATGTCGCGCAAGGCCAGGAGCTCTTCTTCCGGCACCTCGACGAAGGGCAGCCCAGCGGCGCGCAGCTCCCGCGCCGACGCGGGTTCGAGTTGGGCCACCACTCGCCACCCAGGTCCCTTCGTCTCGAGCTCGAGGACCAGAGGGGCCGCGCCCGAACGGTACACGCCTTCTGCAAGCGCCGCGGCTTCGTCGAGGCTGAGGAGCGGCGAGGCAAAGGTGACCGCCGGCGACAGGGGGTAGCAGCGAAGGGTCACCTCCGTCAGGATACCGAGGCTCCCAAGCGAGCCGACCCAGAGTCGGACGAGGTCGTAGCCGGTGACGTTCTTCACCACCCGCCCGCCTGCGCGAACGGTGACACCGTCGCTCCGCATTGTGGCCGCTCCCAGGACGAGGTCCCGCGGTTGACCATAGCGGGTCGAAAGCAGCCCACCGAAGCCCATTGCCAGTGCCCCGCCCACGGTCGCAGCTGTTCCACCCGGGGGATCCAGTGGGACCCATTGCCCGCGTTCTCGCAGACGCTCGTTCAGGTCGCCGATGGTGAGCCAGGCGGCACAGGTGACGACGAGATCGTCGGGGTCGTGCCGGAAGTCGCCCTCGGGGAGCTGCTCCAGGGCTAAGGCCGTCCAGGGGACGGCAGGCGGATTGCCGAGCTCGAGGCTGGTACCTCGCCCCACAGGCACGAAGTTGGACCCCGCCGCAGCGCTCCGTAGCACGTCTGCTAGCTCGGAAAGCGACGCAGGACGCAGGATCGCCCCCTCGGTGCCGGCGATGCGCAGACAGTCCGCCGCCTGCCGCGGGTCAGATGTACGCATCGCTCCCCGCGCGGGCGAGGGCGAACGGTCGGTGGGCCATTTCGCCGCAGCCGGTGCCGGTAGGGAGCGCTTTACAGGGGTTGAAGCTCCCGTCGTTCCCGAACACGGCCCGAAGCCTCGCCATGTTTTCGATGTCGATGTCGGAGAAGACCCAGCGGAAGAATTCGCGCTTTTCGAGGCCCACGCCGTGCTCCCCGGTGAGCGCGCCGCCCAGTTCGATGCACGCCTTGATGATCTCCGCTCCGGCCTGCAGCACCCGCTCGTGCGTGCCCGGTTCACGCTCGTCGAAGACGAGGCACGGGTGGAGGTTGCCGTCGCCAGCATGGAACACGTTCGCCACCGTGAGACCGTGCGCCGCCGCGACCTCCTCCACGCGCCGCATCGCTTCGGGGAGCTTCGAACGTGGCACCACGCCGTCGAGGATGTAGTAATTGGGCGCCAGGTTGCCGAGTGCGCCGATGGCCCCCTTGCGGCCCCGCCAGAGCAGCTCCCGTTCGCGGGGGTCGGCTGCACGGCGGAGCTCGAGGGCACCGTACGCTCGGCACCGCTCTTCGATGCGGGCTGCCAAGTCGTCCGTCGTTGCTTCGCTCCCCTCCACCTCCGCCAGGAGCACCGCCCCGGCGTCCGGCGGGTAGCCGCACGCCAATGCAGCTTCTACCGCGCGGATGGCGTTGCGGTCCATCATTTCGAGGGCGGCCGGCACTACCCCGGCACCGATGATGGCCGCCACCGCCTGACTGGCGGACGCAACGTCGAAGAAGGCCGCCAGGATGGTGACGACCGACGGAGGCCGTGGCAACAGCCGGAGCACCGCTGCCGTGACAATGCCGAGCGTGCCCTCGGAACCGATGAAGGCGCCGCGGAGGTCGAAGCCCGGCGCCTCGTCGCAGCGGCCCCCCAGCCACACCGTGTCACCTGCCGCCGTGACGACTTCGACGCCGAGGACGTGGTTCGTCGTCACGCCGAGTGCCAGGCAGTGCGGGCCGCCGGCGTTCTCGGCGATGTTCCCGCCCACGGTGCAGGCACGTTGGCTGCTGGGGTCGGGCGCATAGAACAGTCCGTAGGGCGCTGCCGCTTCGGACACGGCGAGGTTCGTCACGCCCGGTTGGACGACGGCCACCCGATCGACGGGATCGATGGCGAGGATGCGGTTCATCCGCGCCGTGGAGACGACCACTGCGCTCCCGGCAGGCACCGCGCCCCCGCTCAGCCCCGTGCCGGCACCGCGGGGGGTCACCGGCACGCCAAAGCGTCGGCAGACGCGGACCGCTTCGGCGGTCTCGCGCGCATCCCCCGGGAGCACGACGCACCGTGGCATCGCTCGCTCGATGGTGCCATCGAAGCTGTAGACGTACAGCTGCTCAGGCTCGGTGAGCACGTGGTCACGGCCCACCACGGCAGCGAGGGCCTGCACGAGATCACGGTCGACTGTCATCGTCACCGCCGCGACCGTTGGGGCGGGACCGGCACCCGCGGCACCGCCCGAAAATGGCGAAGTGGTCGAGGTTTGCCTCGAACCCGTACCGTTCATCGAGCGACTGCTGGAGCTCGGCGAGCGCCCCGTGTTCCAGCACCTGAATCGCGCCGCACTCGGTGCACACGAGGTGGTGGTGCGGCTGGCCCGGTGCCCATTCGAACATGGCGTCGCCCGCACCCAGGTCGGTCTCGGTGACGAGCCGCAGCTCCTTCAGGAGCGCGAGCGTCCGATAGACGGTGCTGACATCGACGTTCGGCGCCTGCTGCTTGACCTGCCGTGCGATCTCCCCGGCGGTGATGTGGCCGCCTGCGTGGCGCAGGGCACGGAGGATGAGGGCCCGCTGCGGCGTGATCCGGTAGCCGCGCTGGCGGAGCAGGCGGATGGCGTCGGCTTCACAGCTCACCCGGTTAGTGTACGACGCTCGCTGCAGGCCGGTGCCTTACCAGATCCCGAGCATCATCTTCACGTCGTCGGACGCCATGGTCCGGGGGTCCCACGGCGGGTCCCAGACGATCTGCACGTCCACGTCCTTCACGCCGGGGAGCTCCTTCAGCTTGGCGTACGCCTCACCCCGGATGATCGGTCCGAGGGGGCAGCCAGGGCTCGTGAGCGTCATCGTGATGAGCACGTCACCGTTGTCGTATTGGATGTCGTAGACGAGCCCGAGGTCGATGATGTTCAGCATGATCTCGGGGTCCACGACCTCCCGCAGCTTCTCCCGAATCTGCTCGATGGTCGGTGCCTGTTCGGTCTGCTGCGTTTCGGCCATCTCGTTTGCCTCCTTCATCCCGCTCCGTCCAGCGCCCGCTCAAGGACTTTCCAGCTGAGCAGGGCGCACTTGACGCGGGCTGGAAACTTCGCCACGCCCTGGAAGGCCTCCAGGTCGCCCAGCTCGGGTGCTGGCGTCTCGCCGCCGACGATCATCCGCTCGAAGGCCCTGGCCAGGCTGCGTGCCTCGGCCACCGTTTTCCCCGCCACCGTTTCCGTGAGCATCGAGGCGCTCGCCTGGCTGATGGCGCACCCTTGCCCCTCGAAGGCCGCGCGGACGATACTGCCGTTGTTCATTTCCAGCTCGATCGCGACCTCGTCTCCACACACGGGATTCGCGCCCTCGGCCCGCAAGGCGGCGTTGGGCAGGTGACCGCGGTTCCGGGGGTGCTGGTAATGCTGGAGGATGAGGTCGCGGTACAGTTCATCGAACTGCGGCTCGGGAATCGCCACGTCGGAAGACCTCAAGGACGTGCTCGAGCGCCTCGGCGAGCGCTTCGATCTCTTCAGGGACATTGTAGACGTAGAAGCTCGCGCGGCTCGTGGCCGATTGGCCGAGGCGGCGAGTCAGGATCTGGGCGCAGTGATGGCCCGCGCGAATGGCCACCCCAAAGCTGTCGGCGATGGTGGCCACGTCGTGCGGGTGCACGCCCTCGATGGCGAAGCTCACCACCCCGCCGCGCGCCTCTGGGTCCCGAGGGCCGAAGATGGTGAGCCCCGGCAGTCGGCTGAGCCGTTCCAGCGCCAGAGCGGTGAGCTCGATCTCGTGTGTCCGCACCGCCGCCATCCCCAGCGCGGCGAGGTAGTCGAGGGCCGCGCCGAAGGCAATCACGTCGGCGATGTTGGGCGTTCCTGCCTCGAACTTGTGCGGAACCTCGGCCCAGGTCGACTCCTCGGGCCGCACGACGGAGATCATCTCGCCGCCGCCGAGGAAGGGGTCCATCGACTCCAGGAGCCCGGGGGCGGCCCACAGCACGCCAACGCCCGTCGGCCCGAGCATCTTGTGTGCCGAAAAGGCAAGGAAGTCGCATCCCAAGGCCCGTACGTCGACGGGCATGTGGGGCACGCTCTGGGCACCATCGACCATTACCAGCGCCCCTACGCGGTGCGCCATCTCCGCGATCTCGGCGACGGGGTTGATCGTCCCGACGACGTTGGATGCGTGGACGAGTGTCACCAGCTTCGTCCGCGGCCCGATGAGCTCGCGCGCATGGTCGAGCCGCAGGCGACCCTCTCCGTCGATGTCGATGTAGCGGAGGACCGCACCCGTCCTGCGGGCCACCAGCTGCCAGGGAACGATGTTCGAATGATGCTCCATCACCGTAAGGACGACCTCGTCCCCGGGCCGCAGGTTCGCTTCCCCCCATGCTCGGGCGACGAGGTTGATGGATTCGGTAGCGTTGCGCGTGAAGACGATGGCTCCGTAGCCCTCGGCGCCGATGAAGCCCGCGGTCTTCGCGCGCACGGCCTCGTACGCCTCGGTGGCCTCGATCGCGAGGGTGTGGATGCCCCGGTGGATGTTGGCGTTCATCGTGGTGTAGTAGCGAACGAGCGCGTCGATGACCGCCTGGGGCTTCTGCGTGGTCGCGGCATTGTCGAGGTACACGAGCGGACGCCCGTTCACACGCCGCTCCAAGATGGGGAAATCTCGGCGGATGGCCCGGGCGTCGAACATGGCTACACCTCGACTTCGACGACGCCGTCGCGGACGCGTGTCGGGTAGCTCCGGACGGGACGGACGGCAGGCAGCCGCGTCGGGCGCCCAGTGCGGATGTCGAACCGTGCCCCGTGGCGGGGACACTCGATCTCGTGCCCGAAGATTTCGCCCTGGTCGAGCGGCCCGCCATCGTGGGTGCAGAGGTCGTCGATGGCGTACCAACCCTCCTCCGTGTGACAGAGCGCGATCCGGCGCCCGCCGGCCTCTACCACCTTGACCCTGCCGACCTCGAGCTCGTCCGTGGCCGCCACTGGTTCCCAGGTCATGCTCACCGCCCCAGCTTCGCCTGCAGGATGTCCTCGATCTCGGCCCGGAGCCGCTCGTCGGGCAATCGGTCGAGCACTTCACCGAGGAACGCCCAAATGAGGAGCTCTTCTGCCGCCTGGCGACTTAGCCCGCGGCTCTGCAGGTAGAAGAGCTGTTCCTCGTCGACGGGGCCCGCCGTCGCGCCATGGCTCGCGCGGATGACGTTGTTCGTGAGGATCTCGAGCTGCGGGTCGCTGTCGGCCTTTGCGGTCTTGCTCAGGAGGAGGTTGCGGTTCTCCTGGTTCGCATCCGCGTTCTTCGCTCCCAGGCCCACGCGCGTAAGCCCGTAGTACACCGCCCGCGCGGAGTCCTTCAGCGCCGACTTGAAGAGCAAGTCGCTGCGAGTGTCAGCGCCGATATGGTCCTGCAGCGTGTAGAAGTCGACGTGCTCGTGGTCGTCCCCGAAGGTAAGGGCGTACAGCTCACTCGAAGATCCGCGGCCGGTGAGGGCCGACTCGATGTGCATCTTCACCAGCCGCCCGCCGGTGGCGATGGCGAGGCTCACGAGCGTCGAGTCCCGCTCCGTCACGGTCCGCTGCTCGCCCACCACCCAGGTATCGGCACCCCATCGATGGAGCACGGTGTACCGCACCTCCGAACCCGGGCCGGGGAGGATCTCCACGGCCGGTAGCACGAGGACGCGGTCGCCTGCGGAGCGGCAGTCTTCGATGACGCTGAGGCGGCTGTTCGGGCCGGTCACGATGAGCGTGTGGGGTGCGAAGAGTGCCCCGCGCCCCTCGTACCAGCGAGCGATGCGCACCGGCGCGCTCGGCTCGGCGTTCGCTGCCGTCCGCACTGCGATCCCGCCCCTGGCGAAGGCGTAGTGGAGTGCGCTGAGCCGGCTCCGTTCGGCGGGAACGGTGGTGGCATACGCCGCCGCGAGATCAGCCGGGACATCCGGGGCGTGGAGCGCGAAGACGCCCACCGAGGGATCGGTCCCTTCCAGCGAGACCACACGTCCGTTGGCATCGATGGCGACGCCCGCATACTGCCGCCCGCGAAGGCTGAAGCGTTCTGCGAGGTCGGCCGCCGTCGCCGCCGCGGGCGGCGCTGCCGGATCCGCGCCGTCGAGTTCGAGCGTTCGTGGGTCGAAGTACTTCCATGGGCGCTCTTCGTGCGGGTCGGGGAGCGGAAGCTCCGCCGCCAGCCGTGCCGCACGCGCCCGGATTTCGGCCAGGACAGCCGGTTCGCCAGTCTCCCGTGCGATAGCGGCTGACGCCTCGGGCGTCAGGTTCGACGTCTTCGTGGGTGTGGTCATCGATGCGGTTCCTCTCGCAGGTCGGGGTTGGCCGGGCGCGGGGCCACGCGGGGGCAAGCTGGCCCCGCGCCCGGTCTGCACTCGCAAAGCGAGGCTCAGCCGACGGCGCCGTCCATCTGGAGCTCGATGAGCCGGTTCAGCTCGACGGCGTACTCCATCGGCAGCTCTTTGACGATGGGCTCGACGAACCCGTTGACGATCATCTTCGCTGCTGCGTCCTCGGAGAGCCCGCGGCTCCGCAGGTAGAAGAGCTGGTCTTCGCTCAGCTTCGAGACGTACGCCTCGTGCTCGATGTGCACGTCCGGTGCGTCGATCTCCATCGTCGGGTACGTGTCCGAGCGCGAGGCCTCATCGAGCAGCAGCGCATCGCAGCGCACCTTGGCCTTCACGTCGTAGCAGTCCTCGTACACCTTCAAAAGGCCGCGGTAGCTCGTGCGGCCACCGTCCTTGCTGAGCGATTTCGAGACGATGGTGGACGTGGTGTGCGGGGCAGCGTGGATGATCTTCCCGCCGGCATCCTGGTGCTGGCCGGCCCCGGCGAAGGCGAGTGACAGGATCTCGCCGTGCGCGCCTGGCTCCATCAGGTAGACGCTCGGGTACTTCATCGTGAGCTTCGACCCGAGGTTGCCGTCGACCCACTCCATCACGGCGTCGCCGTAGGCTACGGCGCGCTTGGTCACCAGGTTGTAGACGTTGGTCGACCAGTTCTGGATGGTCGTGTAGCGGACGCGGGCGCCGCGCTTCACGATGATCTCCACCACCGCCGCGTGCAGCGAGTCCTTCGAATAGATGGGTGCCGTGCACCCTTCTACGTAGTGCACCTGGCTGCCCTCATCGGCGATGATGAGCGTGCGCTCGAACTGCCCCATCGCCTCGCTGTTGATGCGGAAGTACGCCTGCAGCGGGATCTCCACCTTCACCCCTGGCGGGACGTAGATGAACGATCCACCCGACCAGACGGCGCTGTTGAGGGCGGCGTACTTGTTGTCGGCCGGGGGGACGACCGTGCCGAAGTACTCGCGGACGAGGTCTTCGTGCTCCTTCAGGCCCTGGTCCATGCCCAGGAAGATGACGCCCTTCGCCTCCAGGTCCTTACGGATGTTGTGGTAGACGACCTCGGAGTCGTACTGGGCACCGACGCCAGCGAGGTACTTCCGCTCCGCTTCCGGGATCCCAAGGCGGTCGAACGTCCGCCGGATGTACTCGGGCACGTCGTCCCACGACCGGGCGTCGCGATCCGTCGCCCGTACGTAGTAGTGGATGGAGTCGAAATCGATGTTCTGAAGCTCTGGGCTTCCCCAGGGTGGGTTCTGCTTCTTCCAGAAGATCTCGAGCGCGCGGTGGCGGAACTCGCGCATCCACTGCGGCTCGCCCTTGATGTCGGAGATAACGTCGATGATCTCGTGGCTCAGCCCCGGCTTCGCCTTGTAGAGCGCTTCCACAGGGTCGTAGAAGCCCCACTTATAGCCTTCTTCACGGATGAGCGGAACGGTGCTCATGCGGATCCTCCTTCAGTTGCCGCTGGCGGCGAGTTCGGCTTCCAGCGCTTCGTAGCCGCGAGCCTCGAGCTCTTCGGCCAGCTCCGGCCCGCCCGACCGCACGATGCGCCCGTCGATGAGGACGTGCACGTAGTGCGGCCGGATGTAATTGAGCAGGCGCTGGTAGTGCGTGATGAGCAGGAGCCCCATCTCGGGGTTCATGATCTGGTTCACCGCCTCGGCCACCGTGCGCAGCGCATCGATGTCGAGGCCGGAGTCGGTTTCGTCGAGGACCGCCACCGTGGGCTGGAGGATGGCCATCTGAAGCATCTCCGCCCGCTTCTTCTCGCCGCCGCTGAAGCCATCGTTGACGTAACGTCGGGCGAAATCCCGGTCCATCTTCAGCAGGTCCATCTTCTGGAAGAGCAGCTCGCGGAACTCGCGGACGGGCACCTCCTGACCGCGCACGGCGTTCAGCGCCTGGCGGAGGAAGTTCACCAGCGTGACCCCTGGGACGGGAACCGGGTACTGGAAGGCCAGGAAGAGGCCCAGCCGGGCTCGCTCATCTGGTGAGAGGTCGTTGATGCGTTGGCCCTTGAGGATGATGTCCCCGCTCGTCACCTCGTAGTTCGGATTGCCCATGAGGACGTTGGCGAGCGTGCTCTTCCCCGAGCCGTTGGGGCCCATGATCGCGTGGATCTCGCCCGCTCGGATCGTCAAGGAAACGCCTTTCAGGATCTCGTTCCCGGCGATGCCGGCGTGAAGGTCGCGGATTTCGAGAAGCGGTGTGCTCATGGCTCTCCTACACTCGTGTTTCCATCAGTGGCGCCGGTGGCTCGGTGCGCACGACGTACTCGCACACCGGGCCGCCGTCCACGATGCGATGGATCTGCTCGACAGTGGTGCCGAGGAGAAGCTCGATGGCCCGCCGGTCGGACTCGCACGGCAGGCGCGAGTGCTCAGCAGCCTGGCGGTAGGGGCACACGGCGTTGACGAGGTGGATGCCGTCGGCCTCGGCTCGCCAGGAATCCAGGATGCCTTCCCGGCGAAGGCTTTCGGTCACCTCCGCAACCCGCGCAACGGGGTCTGCTGCCGCGACCTCTCCCCGGTGGCGCGCCGCAACGGCTTCGGCAACTGCCGCGGCTACCGCGCTCGCCACCTCCTCCCGCTCGCCAAGGCACTGCAGCAAGCGCTGCAGCAGCTCGACGTAGGTGTGCTGCGTCGCTTCGATGGCGGCATCGGTGGGCACGAAACAGTAGTAGGGCCGGCCCGTTGCCTGCTTCACCGTTCGCACGGCCACGAGACCGTCGGCGCGGAGGTTGTCCAGGTGCCGCCGAACCGCCGCCGCCGAGATACCCAACTCATCGGACAGCTCCTCGACGCGGACCTCCCGACGCTCCACCACCAGCCTGAGAATGCGCTCGCGGGTGTTCTCCACGCCGCCAGTGTAGCCCTCGGGCGACCGGTCGGCAAGCTTTTTCGACATTTTTGTTGCAAAAGCCGCGAAGCTTCGATGCCAGCTATCGGCCTGCTCGATTGCGGGGCGCCCCGCGGAGCTCCCGTGCCACGCTGCCCAGCGCTCGACCGAACTCCGCCCCGAAAAGGAGGATGCTCGCGTTCAGCATCATCCAGAAGAGGAAGACCATCGCCGTCCCGAACCCAGCGTAGAGGGACGGGTCCTGGCCGACGGCGGTCATCCTCAGCACGATCGCTGCGAGGTTTTTCAGCGTCTCGAACAGCACCGTCGCGCAGGCCGCGCCGGCGAGTGCCTCGCCCCACTCCGGCCGGGACGAGGGCACGTATCGGTAGAGCAGCGCGAACATGACGAACGACACGATCGCCGCCACCGCCGCCGACAAGAGCCGGAGGACCCACGGCGAGGCGACGAACGCCGGCCCCGCTGCGGCAGCCCGGTCCACGAAGAACTGCGCGAGCGCGGTGAGCGCCAACGAAGCCCCGATGAGGACCGCCAGCGACGGCACGAGGGCGAAGTCGATGAGCTTCTCGTGCCAGTACGGGCGTGTCTTCGTCCGATGACTAGTGGCGTTCAGCCCACGGCGAACGGCGGCGAAGACGCCGCTCGCGGACCACACCAGTAGCAGCACCCCGAGCCCGAGCCCTGCAGGGCTCATGTTCCCCGCCCGTGAGACGAGCCGCTGGACGTCTGCCTGAACCTCTGGTGTCTCTTGGAGGGGCAGCTGGTCGAACACAAAGCGCACCACGCGGTCCTCCGGTACGAGGAGGCCCAGGAGGGAGAGTGTGATGAACGCCAACGGCAGCAGCGAGAAGAGCGCATAGTAGGCGATGGCCGCGGCGAAGATGCCGGCCTGATCGGCGCCGTACCAGCGAAATGCCCGCCACAGCGTCAGCAGGGGAAGCTGCACCAGACGCGGTGCCCGCCCCCATGCCGTCGCCACCGCCCGCCGCGGGAAGTCCGCGGCCTCGCGCCACGAGCCGGGACCTGGCCGGGAGCCTCCGAGGGCGCCGCCGCGCTGCTTGCCGCTGCTCACGGCCGCACCAGCGTCCCCGCGGCCGCTGACGATCGGCGCGCAAGCATCTCGATGGCGTTGTCCCATGCCTCGATCACCGACTCCCAGCGGAAGCGTGCGGACGACTCGCGGAAGGGGGCTCGCGGTGGCAGCTCGTGCTGGAGTAGGGAGGCGAGCTTCGACTCACACTCTTCTTCGGACCCGAAGAGGCAGGTATCGTGCCACGCTGCGGGTACCAGGTCTGGGTAGTTGTACCGCCGGGGCGCCAGCGGGATGCAGCCCGCGTACATCGCTTCCACCATCGCGACGCCGAAGAACTCGTGCCGCGATGTGCTCATCACGATGTCGCTCTCGGCGACCAGGCGGCCGTAGGTCGCCCGGTCGGCGTACCCGAAATGCACCACGCGCTCGCCGAGCCGGTCCGGAAGCTGCAGGAGGCTGCGGTCCGGGTTCAGCCCGCGCTCACCGGCGACGGCGACGTGAAAGGGCACGCCGGCTGCGGCGAGTCGTTCGAGCACGCGCGCGAACATCGCAGGGTTCTTGTCGAACTCCCAGCGGTGGTTCCAGAGCACCTGACGCGGCCAGTGGTCCCGCCGCAGGTCGGCGGCGTCCTCAAGCCATCCGAGCTCGACGCCCACCGGGAGGACCATCGCCTTCGCTGCGATGGCGGCGATGCCTTCTTCGCGCAACCAATTGTTCGGCTGCCGGGCGAGTGCCTGCAGCGCGCCGAGGAAGTCGCGGCGGTGGAAATCGGAATTGAAGGCCACGGCGTCGGCCGCCAGGGCTGAAAGATAGTTGATTTGTCCGAACCACGAGTTGAGCTTCGTTCTCTTGAGCCGGGGGTACGTGAACTGATTCTCGTGAAAGTAGGCCAGCACCGGCACCTGCGCCCATGATCTTGCCAGGGCGAGGAACGCTGCGAGGTCGAGCATGTCGGTTACGACGAGGACGTCGGGCGGCGGCAAGCGCCGCGCCCGTTCGGCCAGCTCCTGGGCTCCCCGGCGCATCCGCTGGCGCCACGGACCTTCCGGCAGCGTCAGGAGCTCGATCCGATGGCGGGAGTGGCGAAGGAGGCCATCGGCCCAAGCGCGGTGGCTCCCCGCGTAGAACGGTTCGACGACGACCACGCGGAGCATGGTCCCATCTTAGAGATGCCCGAGGGACGCCAGCTCGTCGAGCACGCGCAGGAGTTCGTCGTCATCGGGGTCGAGCGCGCGGAACGGGCGTACGGCGAAGCCTCCGTATTTCTCCACCAGGTACCAGTCGTCGTCGATGATGAGGTCCGGCGGCGGCTCGACGCTCGGGTCCTTGTCGAAGCAGCCGTCGACCCATTCGCTCAATCCGTGGAGCTCGACCACCCGCAGGCAATGTCGCGCACCGCTCGCTGACCAGATGAACACCCGATGGCCGGCAGCTTTCAGCCGGGCTACCGCCTCTCGTGTTCCTGGACGGAGGTGCAGTTCGTTGGCGGTGGAGAGCAGGATGGTGTGGTCGACGTCGATGTAGACGTTCAGCCGTTCCCCCGGCGCTTTCCGCAGCGGGGGCACGCGGCTACACCTCGACCACTTCGAGCCCCCATACGGGCCGGAAGCGCCACGTGCGGATCCCTTTGAGGCGAATGCCGAACTTCTTGCAGAGGCGCTTCGTTTCGTCGACGCAGCCCACGGGGACATAGAGGTAGAGATCGCCAACGCGCGAGAAGGGCAGCCACTCCCGTTCTGCGCTCTGCTCGTCGACCGTATCGCGCGTCTCCACTTCGGCCATCATCTGCAGCCAGAGTCCGGGACGGCGGACGACCACGATGTCGGGGAAGAGGTCTTTGCCGTCGGGGCCCTTCCCGACGGAGAGGCGCGGTTCCGGCTCGTTGACGATGGTTTCGTACTCCGGGAATTCGTCGTTCGGGAACGGGAACTTCAGGCGGGCGATTTCCAGCACCGTGGCATCGTGGCGCTGGTCGCGCAGGTAGCGGAGCGTCACGCCTGGCACCCCTTTCGTCGGCTGCTGCGCCTCGATTCTAGGGAGCGCTCTCCTTCCGGTCGAACGATCGGCGCTCATTCGATGACGACGAGCGCATCCCCTTCGGCGACGCGTGCCCCCTCGCTCACGAGCACCTCCTTCACGGTGCCGTCCTTGGGGGCCTTGATTTCGTTCTCCATCTTCATCGCCTCGAGGATGAGGAGCACGTCGCCGGCCTTCACGGCGTCCCCCGGCTTTACGTTCACCCGCACGATGCGGCCGGCAATCTGTGCCGTCACCGCTCCGGAGACCGCGCTCCGCTTGGCGCCGCTGGCGGGCGCGGCGCTGGCCGCCGGCTTCCGTGCGACAGCGGGGGCGCCGGGTGCGAGGCTGCCCTCCCATTCCACCGTAAACGGCCGGTAGTCCACCGAAACCTGCATGCCGCTGCGCCGTTCCTCTTCAGGAGGGAGCTCGACACGGTAGAGCACGCCGCCTGCCCGGACGATGAGCGCACCCTCGTCCTCTCGCACCTTCACGGGAATCTCGCGGCCGTCGACGACGACGGTGTCACCGCGCACTTCCACCTCGTAGGTTCGCCCGCCAATCGTCATCTTCGCCATGGTTCGCGGCAGCTCCTCTCAGCGCATCTGTCGCAAACGTCCGAACTGTCGCCAGAGGTTCCCCGGCGCTGCAACGCCGACAGCACCGTTGTCGGCGTACGCACGCACGCGGCCCGGGGCGGGCGGCCGCCACGCCATCGCTGCCGCGACCGCAGCGACGAGCTCCCGTTCGGGGCCGCCGCCTTGACGGCGCCACTCGAAGAACTCGCGGGCCGGTCCGGGGAACATGACGTAACTGAGGACGTCCTCCGGCGACTGGGCCAGATCGCCGATCTCTGCCTTCGCTTTTTCGAGCTCCGGCTCGAGGTCATCGGCCGGTCGGTGGTCGATGGGTTGTTCGTCGCCGAGGATCTGCTTCTGGATTTCGGGGGAGATCGGCGCCGCCGGGCGGCCGTAGAGCCCCTTGACCAGGTTCCGCGTCTCCCGCGTGACGGTACCGTACCGCTTGCCGGTAAGGACGTTGAGCACGGCCTGGGTGCCCACGATCTGTGAGCTCGGCGTCACCAGCGGCGGATAGCCGAGATCCGCACGGACGCGGGCGTTCTCTTCCAGCACTTCGGCCAGGCGGTGCTCCTGGCCCTGCTCGCGCAGCTGCGCCACGAGGTTCGACATCATGCCGCCGGGCACCTGGTGCCGGATGACCCCGGCATCGACGCCCTTTAGGTTGCTCTCGAACTTCCAATACCGCTTCCGCACCTCGCGGAAGTAGTCCGCGAGCTGGCCGAGCTTCGCGAGGTCGAGGCCGGTGTCGTACTCGGGGAACTCCGCCAGCGCTGCCACGAGCGTCTCGGTCGCCGGCTGGGACGTGCCCCCGGCGAGCGGGGAGAGCGCGCAATCGATGACGTTGGCGCCAGCCTGCACCCCCATGAGGTAGGCCATCTCGGAGAACCCCGAGGTGTCGTGGCAGTGCATCTGGATGAGCATGTTCGGGTGGTCCTTGCGGAGCCGCTCCACGAGGGCCTTCGCCATCGCCGGGCTAAGGATGCCCGCCATATCTTTGATGCAGAGCGAATCGGCCCCCATCTCCACCATCTCCTTCGCGATCTTCGCGAAGTGGTCCACGGTGTGGACGGGGCTCGTCGTGTAGCAGATCGCGCCCTGCACGTGCCCCCCGGCCTTCTTCACCGCCCTGAACGCCGTCTCGAGGTTCCGCGTATCGTTCAAGGCGTCGAAGATGCGGAAGATGTCCATGCCGTTCTCGACGGCGCGGGCGCAGAATTCGTACACCACGTCGTCCGCGTAGTGCCGGTACCCGACGACGTTCTGCCCGCGGAGCAGCATCTGCGTCCGCGTCTTCTTCAGGCGCTTGCGGATCTCACGAAGGCGCTCCCACGGGTCTTCGTTGAGGAAACGGAGGCAGGTGTCGAAGGTGGCGCCGCCCCAGCACTCGATGCTGTGGTAGCCGATTTCGTCCATCAGCTCGAGGACGGGAATCATGTCCTCGGTGCGCATACGCGTGGCCAGCAGCGATTGGTGACCGTCGCGGATGGACGTTTCGGTGATGCCGATCTTGCCCATGGAACCCTGCCGGAGCACGGAAATCGAAGAGCCCCGCGGCCCGGGGGCTCGTTTCGCATGCTAGCATGCGCGCAGGTTTCGGGGGATCGCTCCTACCGGCGGACGCCTACGCTGTCAGCCGTTACCAGCTCGATGAGCTGGTCGACCTGCCGGGCCAACCACTCGCCTTCCGGCGGCCGCTCCAACTTCGTGCCAGGAGGGCCCGGCCGCCGGTAGCCGGGTAGGAAGCCCTGGCCAGTGCACCAGGCGTCGGCCTCCGCCACGAGGCTGGCAACTCCAGCCGCCCCAGGGCGATGGTGTTCGGCAATGGCCTGGACGGTCGCTGGGGGCAGACCCCACCGCGCCGCAAGCCTCCCCCCGACGGTGTCGTGACCGACCCCGAAGACCTGCACCTCGAGCGCATCGAGGGGCACGTCCTCGGCGAGCGCCTGAGCGACAGCCTGGTCCATCGCCGCGGCGTCGGCGTAGAAGAGGGCCAGGCGGCCGATATCGTGCAGGAGGCCCGCCGTGAAAGCGGTCGGCACGTCGCTTCCTGGCCGGCGGCCGGCCATCTCGCTCGCTTTCAGCGCGACGGCGAGGGAGTGGCGCCAGAAGTCTTCGATGCGGAAGAGGGCGTTCCGGGCGTCGGGCGCGTAGGCCCCGGTGATGGCACTGCTCACGGCGATGTTCCGGGCCTGCACGAACCCCAGACGGACCAGCGCCTCCTGCACCGACGTGATCTCGCGGTTCGCGCGGAAAAGGGGCGAGTTCGCTGCCCGGAGAATCCGCGCCGCAAGCGCGGGGTCGCTCGACACGGCGACGGCGAGGTCGGCCGCCGAGGAGCGGGGGTCCTGCGCTACGTGGATGACCCTCAGGGCAACCTGGGGCAGCGGCGGCAATGCATCCAGAAGGTCGGCCCGCGAGCTGCGGTGCGGCGATGCCACGGGGCGGCTCCTCGGCGGTCTGCCCCAATCATCGGAGCGGCACCCACCCCGCCGCGATCGGGGACTCCCCCGATTCGCGGCCGAGCAGGCGCCGACATTCGGCCATGGGTCCGGGAGCCGCCTCAGAGTGGGATGTTGCCGTGCTTCTTCGGCGGGTTGCGGTCGGCTTTGTTCTGGAGCATCTCGAGCGCGCGGATGATCTTCGGGCGCGTCTGTCGAGGATCGATGACATCGTCGACGAAGCCGCGGCCCGCGGGGATGTACGGGTTCGCGAATTTCGCCCGGTACTCCTCGATGAGCTCCCGCCGCCGGGCCTCCGGGTCTGGCGCCTTCGCGATTTCCTCCCGGTAGACGATGTTCACCGCGCCGTCCGGCCCCATGACGGCGACCTCCGCGGTAGGCCAAGCGAAGTTGATGTCGCCTCGCAGGTGTTTGCTCGACATCACGAGGTATGCCCCGCCGTAGGCCTTGCGCAGGATCACGGCAACCTTCGGCACCGTCGCCTCGCTGTAGGCGTAGAGAAGCTTCGCGCCGTGGGTGATGATGCCGCCGTACTCCTGGCTCACGCCGGGCAGGTACCCGGGAACGTCGACCAGCGTCACCAAAGGGATGTTGAAGCAGTCGCAGAACCGCACGAAGCGTGCCGCCTTCCGGCTCGCGTTGATGTCGAGCGAACCGGCCAGGTGGAGCGGTTGATTGGCCACGATGCCCACGGTTCGGCCACCCATGCGGGCGAAGCCGACGACGATGTTCGGCGCCCACCGCTCGTGGACCTCCATGAAGTCGCCGTCGTCCACGATGCGCAGGATGACGTCACGAACGTCGTAGGGCCGGTTCGGTTCGGCCGGAACCACCGTCAGGATGTCGTCGGCCGTCCGGTCAGGGTCGTCGTCGGTCGGCACGAACGGCGGGTCTTCGGCGTTGTTCGAAGGCAGGAACGAGAGGAGCCGCCGAACCTCGGAGAGGGTCTCCGCTTCGCCCGCGATGGCGAAGTGCGCTACGCCAGAGCGGGTCGCGTGGGCTTCCGCTCCGCCGAGCTCCTCGTGGGTCACTTCTTCGCCGGTGACCGCACGGATGACGTCCGGGCCGGTGATGTACATCTGCCCGGTGCCTTCGGTCATGAAGACGAAGTCGGTGATGGCAGGGCTGTAGACGGCGCCCCCGGCGCACGGCCCCATGATGACGCTGATCTGGGGAATGACGCCACTGGCAAGGGTGTTCATGGCGAAGATTTCGCCGAAGCCCCGCAGGCTTTCCGGACCGTCCTGGATGCGGGCCCCGCCGGAGTCCTGGATGCCGATGACCGGTGCGCCGGTCATCATCGCCAAGTCCATCACCTTGAGGATCTTCTCGGCTACTGCCTCGCTCAGAGAGCCGCCGAGCACCGTGAAGTCATACGCGAAGACGTACACCGGCCGGCCGTCGATCTTGCCCCAGCCGCTGACCACCGCCTCCGTGGGGAGATCGCCGCCCGCAGCACCTCGTGGGCGCACCAGCATGTCGAGCTCTTCGAACGTTCCGGGATCGAGCAACAGATCGATCCGTTCACGGGCGGTGAGCTTCCCGCGCGCGTGCTGCGCTTCGATGCGCTTCTCGCCCCCTCCGAGGCGTGCGGCGGCTTTCCGCGCTTCCAGCTCCTGCAGCTTGGCCTCCGCGGTCGACGGCGCGGTCGCTTGCTCGGTCATGCTTCGCTGTCCTCCACCGATGGGGAAGGTTGGATGCGAACATCCGCCTCGCGGTCGATGGATTCATCGATGGCGCGTGGGGTGTCGGGTGACATCCTAGCACCGGCAGCCCCTCTGCGGGAATCGAGGAGCACGCTGGTCGCCGCCTCGAATGCCGTGACGGCAAGCGCACCCCACAGGTAGCCCCCGAGGACGTCGCTTGGCCAGTGCGCCCCGACATAGACCCGTGCCCAGCCGGCGGTCAGGATGACCGCCATCGCGACGACGCGCAGCGCCGCCGTCGGCACTGGCGGGAGAGCTCGCGGAGCGAGTATTGCCAGCGCCCCATAAGTGAGGACGTCGCCGTACACGTGGCCGCTCGGGAAGCCAGAATCGCCCCGAAGCCGGTCGACAACGATGCCATCGGCCGCCGAGGGTCGGGGCGAGTCCACGGCCCCTTTCAAGATCTGGCTACCCGACTGCAGGAGGAGCAGAACGAGTCCCAGAATGGCGACGCGCCGCCAACCGCCGCTCCGCGCCCGCCACATCCACCAGGCGACGAAGGCCACCGCGGGCATCCAGCGCAGGTCGCCCGCCCAGTTCACGGCAGCCGCGAGCGTGTTCAAACCCGGCACCGATTGCGTTCGCTGCGCGAGCCACAGGTCGCCGGGCATCGGAGCCTTGGCGACGGCAACCCATCCCGTCAGCCCGAGCGTAAGCATGACCAAGAGCAGGAGGACGGTGGGACGGCGCCAGAGGCTCATGGGTCGAGGTGTGTGGTGGAGACGAGGGGATTCGAACCCCTGACCTCAGCAATGCGAGTGCTGCGCTCTCCCAACTGAGCTACGTCCCCACGAGCCCGTCACGCGGAGAAAACGAACCGGCCGCCACCCATCGTAGGAAGCGGCCGTTCGGGCAGTCAATCGGCGAGGCTGGTCTACTTCTTCTGGCTCGAGCCCCTCCCGATGCGGTAGCTGGTCTCCCCTGTGAACTGCCGCTCCATCCCGCACTTCTTGCAGCGTCCGAACGTCAGCTCTCCCCGAGGTGGCTCCAGGATCCAGTGGTGCACGCATTCGCCGACCGCCTGGAGCGCTTCTGCTTTCGCCATCTGGAAGGACCCCTCTCCGCGTGGTTGTGGTCTGGGCACCTCCGGACGTCACCCCGCCGGAACCCGCGCGTAGTCTACCCTCCCCTATAGAGGCTTTCAATTGCTAACCAGGGGTCATGGCGAATCGTCGAATAGCCCCGGCAGGGGCGTGATACGTACCTCGCCCGCCTCCAGGTCGATCGCGCGCACCACGTCGGCGATGGCGGGCACGAGGACCTCCGCGTCGCCGCTCCGGACGACGTACACGTCGTTGGCCCCCGTTGCGAGCACGTCTTCGATGACGCCGATGGTCGTACCTTCATCCGTGACCACCCGGAGCCCGACGAGCTCGAAGACGAAGTACGCGTCTTCACTCGAGCGCCGCAGTTCGGCGTCGGGAACTTCCAGGAGTGCGCCGCGGAGCGCCTCCGCTTCGTCGCGCGTGCGGACGCCCTCCAGCGCGAGGAGCCAGGCGCCCGCGCCCGCGGGCCGCGAGGCGCGGACCATGTACCGCTGCTCCCCAGCCCAAACTGTGCACCCAGGCTGCAGGTTCGGCGCCTCCGGGTCGAAGGGCGCTACGCGCAGCTCGCCGCGTACGCCGTGCGGCCGCAGCACTCGTCCGACGGCGGTATACCCGGGCCGCGGCTCAGTCCCCGATTTCCAGCCGAGCGCGACGGTCTTCCTTGATGGCGGCGATTTTGAGGACGGACCGGAGGGCTTCGGCGACGCGGCCTCCCCGCCCGATGACCTTGCCCCAGTCGTCCTCGGCGACATCGAGCCGGATGACGACCCGGTCGCCGTCCTCTTCTCGCTCCTCGACACGGACCGCTTCCGGCTCATCGACCAGGGCCTTGGCGAGGTACTCGATGAGGTTCGCCATGCGGGAGGGCACGAGCCTACTCCGAAGCTCCGGTTTGCGCGGCGCCAGCAGGCGCCTTGAGGAACTTCGCCGCCTCTTCGAGACCGGCCCGGCGAAGCACCTTCGCCGCCGCCTCGGAAGGCTGTGCTCCCTTCCGGATCCACTCCCGTGCCCGTTCCAGGTCGATGCGGGCGGTAGGCGGGTCGGTGTGCGGATCGTACGACCCGAGGAGGTCGACGAAGGCGCCGTCCCGCTTGGCGCGGGCATCAGCCACAACGACGCGGAAGTAGTGTTGCTTCTTCTTGCCGGTTGGCCGCAGTCGAATCTTCAGCATCGCGCTTCCTGTCTCTGTTCGTCGAACCTCGGTCGCGTTCTCCAGTGTGCACGGAGGCAAGCCTAGGCGGTAGGCCAGTCACCGCCGCGTGCCCGGCAGCACCGGGAATCGGCCGGTGGTGATCTGCTTCGCGATCTTCCTCGCTTCGAAGAACTGCTTCAACAGTTGGTTGACCTCTTGCGGGGTCGTGCCGCTGCCGCGGGCGATGCGCCGCCGCCGGCGCCCGTCGATCTTCTCGGGATGGCGCCGCTCCCAGGGCGTCATCGAAAGCACGATGGCCTCTGCATGCTTGAAGAAGTCGTCGTCGATGTCGGCCACGCCCAACTGCGCCTTGATGCGGTTGAACCCTGGCAGCATCTGCACCAGCTGGCCCAGGGGCCCCATCCGCCGCACCCGGCGCAGCTGCTCGATGAAATCCTGGAGGTCGAAGGTGCCCTTGCGGAGCTTCTCCGCGAACTTGCTCGTGTCCTCCTCGCCCATCGTCTCCTTCGCCTTCTCGATGAGCGTGAGGAGGTCACCCATCCCCAGAATCCGGCTCGCCATGCGGTCGGGATAGAACGGCTCCAGTGCGTCGGGCCGTTCGCCGACGCCCACGAACTTGATGGGTACTCCCAGGACGGCACGAATGGAGAGCGCTGCGCCACCGCGGGCGTCGCCATCCATCTTCGTGAGGACCACGCCGGTGATCCCGACCTTCTCGTGGAACTCCTTGGCCGCATTCACGGCGTCCTGGCCGGCCATGGCGTCGGCGACGAAGAGCACTTCAGAGGGCTTGAGCTCGGCCCGTAGCTCGGCGACCTCGTGCATCATCTCCTCGTCGACGTGGAGGCGTCCTGCAGTGTCGACGATGAGGTGAGTGGCGCCCGCTCGCTTCGCCTTCTCAAGTGCGTTTCTGGCGATCCGGAGCGGCGGCACATCGGTGCCTTCGTGGTGGATTGGCACCTCGAGCTGGCGTGCCAGCGTCACGAGCTGGTCCACCGCTGCGGGTCGATAGATGTCGCATGCGGCCAGGAAGGGGCGTTTCCGCTGCTTCTGGAGATGGAGCGCAAGCTTTGCCGCCGTCGTCGTCTTCCCGGAGCCTTGAAGGCCGACGAGCATGACGACCGTCGGCGGCTGCGGCGCCGTCGCGAGCTGCGGCGCCTCGTCGCCGAGGATGTGCACCAGCTCCTGGTGCACAATGTCGATGACCTGCTGCGCTGGCGTGAGCGAGCGGAGCACCTCGGCTCCGAGCGCCTTCTCGCGTACCCGCGCGGTGAATTCGCGCACCACGCGGAAGTTCACATCGGCCTCGAGCATGGCCAGGCGCACCTCGCGGAGGGCCTGGTCGAGGTCCTCCTCCGTCACCACGCCGCGCGAGCCGAACTTCCGGAAGGCGTCTTGGAGCTTGGTGGTAAGCGTTTCGAACATCAAGCTTCGATTCTACCGTACCGCCCCGCGCACGTGTCCGCAGGTCATTCGGTGCCCGCCCGCACCCGACTCACCGCCCACCGGGCCAGAGCGTCCTGGTCGACCTCGTAGATGCGACCGTTGCCCGCGCGGAACGCGAGCTGCAGCTCGGGTAGCTGCTCGAGCATCGCCAGGGCCGACGGGTCGGCAAGCGCCCGTTCCGACGTGCCCACGACGACGTACCGCACGCCGTACTTTCGCAGGAACGCCCGTGCGTAGTCAGGGTCCGGGTCATTCCAGAAGCGGCGGGTCTCGGCGTAGCGCTCCGCCACCCAGGCACTCGTCTCCCAGCGTTGTTGTGTCTCGTGCCAGTCCCACCCGATGACCGTGGGAAGCCCCGTCAGCATGCTCATCCGTCCGACCCAGTGATACAGGCTTCCCACTGCCTCCACGATGACCGGCGTGCCTTCGGGATGCGTCCGCAGCCAATGGACCAGGGGCGCATCATCGCCCAGGTGGAGGGTCGCGTCGTCGCGGGGGTCGGGCGTCCCCTTGTCCTCCACGAAGACGCCGGCCGGTAGGAAGGCCAGGCCATCAAGCGTCGGGCCGATGGAGGAGTCGAACCGCCCCTGCTGACGCGCCGGAATCCCCATCCACAGGTACCCCGAAGCGGCAAAGAGCAGCGCCAAGGCGCAAACTGCCGAACCGACGGCCAGGACGCGCCGGCCGCGCCGAGCTCGCACCTGCAGGCGTCCGCCGCGGCGTTCGAAGAGCTCGCCGACGATGATGCACACACCTGCCCCGCTGGCGATGCCGAACAGCTGCCACGCCTGCAGCGAGAACTTGAATACCGTGTTCATCCGCACGATGTCGTTGTCGATGGTCACAAGGTCGACCCCTCCGGCAACCGCGAGAGCGAATCCGAAGAGGCCTGCCGTGAAGAGGCGCGGGAGGAACACGTTCGGCTGGCGCAGCTCGTGCCAGAAGAGGAGCCCGAAGAGCGTGACGAGGATGAGGGCGAGCGCCGCCGTGGCGTAGCCCGTCCGCTGCGCAAGGACGACGATCCCCACCGCCAGCAAGATCATGCCAGCCAGATCGAACGGCCGGATGGCCAGCGGCAGCGGGATGGCATCGCTGCGGGCGCTGGCAATGCGGACGCACAGGTACGCCGCCGCAATCACCAGGAAGATCCCGAACTGAGCGACGAACTGCTGCGGCGGCGTCGTCTCTGGGGCACGGTGGATGCCGGTGCCGAACGTCTCGAAGTGGGCCGTAAAGGGCCACCAGGGGACGGCCCCGGCAACGACCGCTATCACGAGCATCGCGGCGACGAGACCGAGCCGTCGGGTGCATACCGCCGCGGTGCCTGCAGCAGCCAGGCCGAGCACGACCGCTGTGGGGAAGTCCCATGTGTGCACCGCGCGGAGCATCCCCACCCCGAACCCGAAGACCGCCGCGAGCACCAGTGGCCGCCAGCGGTCACCCTTGATGGTGCTCGTGGCTCCAGCAACGGCCAGCGCGGCCAGGGTGCTGAAGAAGCCCATGGCCATCAGATGGGGATGGAGGTCGGCGAACGTGAACGTCCACAGCGGGAACTCCGTGATATCGAAGCTGCCGAAGTGGACCCGGCTCGAGCGCCACCAGTCGTACGGCGGCAGATGGGCCCCCTCGAACGCCCATGCCCAAAGCCCGCCGACCAGGGACGCCGCACCGCCGACTACCGGAACGCCCCGCGCAGCATGCCACTGGTCGACGGCCTGGAAGCGCTCCACCAGCTGGTGCATGGGGTCGAGGTTCGAAGCGAAGACGACGAATCCCGCGGCGAGCAGCCCGGCGGCCGTGGGCCAAGGAGTGCTGCGGGCGCGGCGGACCGCCGACGCGACGGCCGCTCCGGCTCCGGCGGCGCCGCTCGCCGCCAGCGCTGCGTACGTCGGGACGGCCAAGTTGAACGCCACTTCTGGAAGGAGCCCGAGCGCGCGCGTGGGAACCGCTGCGAAGAACCAGCCGAGGTAGTAGTAGTTCATCGTGCCGCCCGCGAACCAAGGGTCGTACGGTGGCAACACAGTCGACCGGCTCACGGCGGTGAAGTAGGCGAGCTCCATCGGCTTCTCGCCGCCGAACGGGTGGTGCCACAGGTCCGGGTTCATCCAACGCAGGAGGAGGAAGAACGCGAACGTCCCCAGGAAGAGCCCTTCGAAGGCCGCCCAGCTCCGCCAATGCGCCCGCTCGGCAGCGCGTACCTCGGCCCTCAGCCGTACCCAGCCGTCGAGCCCGCTCGCGCACACGGCCACCCAAGCGGCCCAGGCGGTCGTGGCGGAAAAGGTCGGTCCGCCCCAGGCGACGAGCATCCAAGCGAGCGACCCCACCGCAGCGAACCCCGCCACCTTCGCGATTGCCCAGGCCGCGGCAGGTAGCGACGGCAGGAGCCGCAGCAGCCACGGGAAGAGGGCGATGGCCGGCAGCTCGAGCCACAGGAGCCAGAAGAGCGCAGGCCAGCGTGCCAGCGGTCCCTCGTCGCGGAAGACGTCGGTGAACGTCCCTCCGTTTTCCTGCGCTGCGGCAGCATCGTCCGTCAGCAGCAGTCCGTTCGACCGGCCTTGAGCCGGCACCAGGTTCACCGCCCGCTCGGGCCGGGCCTCCATAAGAAGCGCGAAGGCTGCGTCGGGATTCCACGCTGCGGTCTTCCGGTAGATGCGCACACGCGGGTGGTCGTAGACCGTGAACGACTCCTCTGCTCGCGAGTCGTCGATCGCGATGCCGAAGAGGCTCGGCCGGGAGGTGAACTCCGCAGCCAGCTCGAAGCCCAGCCGTCCGCTTTCGAGGAGCTCGTAGTAGCGGATCGTCGCCGGGTACTCAGCGGGAAGCTTCGGGATCGAGCCGCGGATGCGGTCCGACGAGAGGACGACGTACTCCGCGTCCGCGAGGCCACCGCCGGTCCCTGCGCCGCCGTACACGAGCTGGCGGATCTTTTCGGGCGAATCCGGCGCATAGAGGTCGAGGGGGATGATGCGGTACTGGCCAGCGGGCGCTCCCGGCAGCGGGAGCGGCAGGGCATCATCCCAGTACTCCATGGTCAACGCGCTGCCAGGGGGGACGTTCGCGTAGATCCAGGCGCTCGCCGCAACCCGGGGGTTGTCGCGCGTGTAGATGCTCTGGAACGCGAGGGCCCACATGGCGGTCAAGGCCACGACGGTGCCGGCTGCGGCTCGGCTTGCGGCGGCCAGCCAGCCGGCTCGCCGCCCGGCGTCGAGGCCAGGCACCGCGCCGGCACGCCACGCCGCGGCCAGTGTCCAGGCTGCAGCCATGCAGAGCGCCGGATACGCCGGGGCAAAGTACCGCATGAAGCTCACCAAGCGGGTGCCATAGAAACCGAAGGTCACCGCGATGACCGCCAACGGAAGCGCCCACGCGGCGTCGCCGCGGCGCAGCAACAGCCACGCACCGACGACGCACCCTGCCGCGGCGGCAAGCCCGAGCGGCAGCCCCAGCCCCCAGACCGCTGCGTTCACGATGGGGTCGATGAGCGGCGTGCGGCCCGCGAACTGCACGAAGGGCGGGTAGTCGACCGTCCCCGATTGGAACTGCATCTCGCGGGCGACGTCGGCCACCCAGCGGTCGTCGAAGCCGACGTCCCACACATTCGGTCCCGCAAATGCGAACGGCTGTGCCAACCGGAAGACCACGAAGGCCACGGCCAAACAGGCGGCCAACCCGGCCGCGTCGCCTAAGGCCGATCCCGAGGGCCGGAGGTCGCGAATCCCCCAGCGGAGGCCACCTCGGCGCCGCGACAGCCAGCGTAGCCCGGCGGCGCCCGTCGGCAGCACGACCAGCATCGCAGCGGAAACTTTCGATGCCACGGCGAGCGCCAAGAATGGACCCGCCGTCAGGGCCATGGAGAGAACGAAGGCCCGCGGAGCAGCGCCGACCGCGGCGAGGCAGGCGCACAGCAGCGCCGCACCGAAGAGCGTGACGAATGGGTCGCTTGTCCAGAAGTGGGCGAGCTGGGTCGGGAGGACGGCCAGGGCGTAGAGGAGCGCTGCCAAGAGCCCGACTCCGCGGCCCCAGACCGATGCCGCCGTGCCGAGCACGAGGAGCACGGTCACCGTGTCGGCGAAGGCAGTCGCGCGCCGACCCCAGACGACGTCGGCACCGTAGGAGTTTTCCCGCCCCGGCGGGTCATCGCCGGCGAGCGTGCTCAGTGCTTTCCCGAGGTAGAGGGGCACCGAGCCGTAAACGAACGACGGCGTGTCCGGGGCGTTGTACGGGTTCGCCGGGTTCCGCGCCGAGTCGTAGAACTCCCCGAAGGAGCGGGGCCAGTCGATGCGGCTCGAGACGATGGCAATGTGCCGCTCGTCGGGGTGTAGGTGGAGCGGTGCCGGTGCCCCAGCGGGCTGGTCCCAGCCGAGGCCGTGGAGGCGCAGCGCTAAAGCGATGAGCAGCACACCGACAACCGACGCTGCCCATCCGGCCTCGGTCGAGGGCCAGCGGCGCACCGCCGAGGCGGTGCGCCGCCAATCCCATCGACGCCGTTCGACCGTCACCGGTCCCTCACGGGAGTTCGCGTTCTCGTTCGCGCAGCTGGTGCTGCGCTCCCCGTGGAAGATACGCCAGGAGCGGGTTTCAGTCGTTCACAGGCCCTTGCCCGCCACGAACGCACAGAGGTCAGCGAGGCGGCAGGCGTACCCCCACTCGTTGTCGTACCACGCGGCCACCTTCACGAGGTTGCCGCCGACCACGTTCGTGCACTGCCCGTCCACGATGGAGGACCGATCGTCGCCCTTCAGGTCCATGGAGACGACAGGATCCTCGGTATAGCCGAGAATCCCCTTCATCTTCTCGAGTGACGCTTCGCGGAGGATGCCGTTCAGCTCTTCCTTCGTGGTCGACTTCTGCGTCAGGGCCACAACCTCGACGATCGAGACCGTGGGCGTTGGCACGCGGTAGGCGAGGCCGTCCATCTTCCCTTCCACTTCGGGGATCACGAGCTTGAGGGCACGTGCTGCACCCGTGGAGGTGGGCACGATGTTCAACGCGCCGGCTCGCATCTCCCGCAGATCCCCGCCTGGCGAAGCGCGATCGAGGATTTGCTGCGAGTTCGTGTACGAGTGGATCGTCGTCATCTGCCCCTTCTCGATGCCGAGGGAGTCGACGAGGACCTTCACCACGGGCGCGAGCCCATTCGTCGTGCAGCTCGCGTTGGAGATGATGTGGTGCCGCGCGGGGTCGTACTTCTCCTGGTTCACACCGAGGACGATCGTCACGTCCTCGTTCTTGGCAGGCGCACTGATGATCACCTTCTTCACGCTGTCGCGGCGGTGTGCAGTAGCCTTCGTGGCGTCGGTGAAGAGGCCGGTGGATTCGATGACGATCTCCACGCCCAGCGAGCCCCAGGGGATGGCCGCCGGGTCACGCTCGGCGAAGACCTTCACTTCCCGACCGTCGACGATGATGCAGCCGGGGCCCGGGCGAACATCCCGTTCCCAGGTGCCGTAGTTGGAGTCGTACTTCAGGAGGTTGGCGTTGACCTCCGGCGGGAAGAGGTCGTTGATCGCCACCACCTCGAGCGTCCCAGGGTACCGTTCTGCGATGGCCTTGAAGACTTGGCGGCCAATCCGTCCGAAGCCGTTGATGCCGATCTTCGTTGCCACGGCGTACTCCTCGTCCCAGCGATTCTGCGGTCAGGGTAACGGCAGCGTACGTCCGGAGCTACGACCGCCGCACCGGTCAAGCCAAGAGCTATCGATCCATCGACCAGCTACATAGCTGTCACCGGAGCGATACGACCTTGGGCCTACCTCGCTGTGCGCAGGTATACGACACTCATATCGAACCATAGGCGAACAAGGAGAGGTCGATGCGCCGGCCGGTCATCTGCCCCGAATGCGCCCTTCGCTTCACCTCCGCGCGATCGCGCACCTACTGCCCGAGCTGCCACAAGCTGGTCGAGCCCGTCCCCGCGGTCGACAGCGCTTAGCCCACGGATGCGAGCCGTTCCGCCACCTGGCGCGCGAGGCCAGCCGGAAGTCGCGGGCCTCGGGCCCCGGGCTCGAGCGTCACGGTCAGCACGGGGATGCCGGCCTCCTCGCCGCGGCGGGCAGCGTATGGGTCTGCGGTGACGAACAGTGCGTCGGCGACGCCGACCTCCAGGTAAGCGAGGCACTGTCGAACCCGCTCCCGCGGGTCCCACGCTGCGCTCTCTAGTGTCGGCGCGAGCACGGCAAAGAAGCGGTCCAGCCCCGTGGCCTCGAGCTGCCGCAGCGCGAGCCCATGCGGCTGGCGGCTCACGACACCGAGCTCGACCCGAAGCTCGCGCAAGGCATCTAAGGCCATCCCTAGCCCTTCGGGCACGGCGATGCGCTTCAGCGCGCTCGTGGTGAAGAGCTTCCCACAGAGCGCCTCCGCACGCCGGGCCGCCGCCGCGTCGGGGACGAGCACCGCCAGGACGTGCGCCCATGGCCTCCAGGAGTACTCGTCGGCGAGGGGAAGCGCCTGGACGTGGTGCCCCGTCACGGCAGCGACCGCCTGCTCCACAGCGAACGCCCACGCGGGGCGGAGGTCGATGAGCAGCCCTTCCAGGTCGAAGATGGCAGCGACGCGGCGGCCGTAGGGCGGCCTAGCGAGCAAGGGCGAACAGTCGCAGCGCCTCCTCGTACTCGTCCGGCGTGTTGATGTCGAGGAGGCACAGGTCACTGGCGGGATACTCGCGGACTGCCGCGGCATGGCGGGCGAGGATGCCGCGAAGCCCCTCGCTCTCGTCGTCGGCCGCCATGAGTTCCTGGCGGAGCCAGCCGGAGACCACCACGGGGTGCCCGCGATGCCCCTGCGCGACGGGCACGGTCGCAGCGAACGAGGTGTCGTGGGCCTCCAGCAGCTCTCGGATGAGGCTTGCCGGCCGCGGCTGGTCGACGTTGACGATCACGATTTTCTCCGCATCCCGGTTCGCCGCCTTCGCCCCGAGCCGGAGCGAACCCGCCCGCCCGAACTGGAAGCGGGGGTTGAACATCACCCGGACCGGCAGGTCGCGGATGGTGCGGTGGATCTCGTCGGCTCGGTATCCGAGCACGACGATGACCTCGTCTGCTCCGGCGGCTTTCAACTGCTCGATTTGGTAACGGATGAGCGGCACGCCGCCCCAGTCGAGGAGGGCTTTGGGGCGGCCCATGCGGGTCGAAAGCCCGGCAGCGAGGAGGATGCTCGAGATCATACCCGTCCTTCCCGCCAGTCTAGGTGGGGATGCGCCCAGGGGCGAGCCTCACCGCGAGGCCGTTCGCCGCTGGGCCCCGAAGTGCGTCAGCACGAGGTCGAGGAACTCTCGTACCGGCGGCGAGAAGCGGCGGTTGCGCAGGAAGTGCACCCCGACCTCCCGCTGCGGAGGCTGTTCCATGTCCGTGATGGGCACACTCACGAGGCGGCCCTCCTCCAGCTCGTGGCGGACGGCGACGGCAGGCAGCAGCGTAATCCCGAGCCCCGCTTCGACCATCCGCTTCATTGCCTCGAAGGAGTCCAGCTCGATCGTCGACTCCGGCGAAACCCCTGCACGGAGGAAGACCGAGAGCACGAGCGTGTAGTAACTCGAGCTCTTCTCGAAGAAGAGGAACGGTTCCTGCCCCGCCTCCGCGAGGGTCACGCCGTCCCGCTTGGCGAAGGGATGTTCTGGCGACACCACGAGGACCAGGTCGTCGTTATAGAGGTGCACCGATTCCAGGTCCGGGTGGGCCGACAGCCGGCAGATGGCGAGATGGATGACACCGGTGAGGAGCTGCTCGATGACGCTCTCCGACTGCCCTGTCACCAGGTGGACATGCACGCGGGGCCGCCGTTCGCGGAACCGCTTCAGCAGCATTGGGAGCACGTACGTGCCGATGCTCGATGAGGCGCCAAGCCGGATGTTCCCGACGTCGCCGTGGCGGACGGCGTCGATCGCGTCCGCACCCTCCTGCACCGCAGTGAGGGCTCGTTGGGCGTGGGGCAGGAAGGCAAGCCCCGCGTCGGTGAGGGTCACGGTCCGCCCGGAGCGCTCGAAGAGCCGCTCGCCGAGCTCCCGCTCCAGCGACTGGATCCGCGCCGTGACCGATGGCTGGGTGAGGAACAGCGCCTCGGCCGCGCGGCTGAACGACTTGTGGTGTGCGACCTGCAGGAAAGCTTCCAACTGCGCCAGTTCCACGGATGGTCCTCCGTCCGTTCGCTCCAGGGATGCAGGGGCAACCATTCGCGCTTGCCGAAACGCCCACTGCTGATGACAAGCGTACGGCGACGGATCGATAAGGAAAATCGATGCGTCGCGCGGCAGGCCGCCCCCGCGGGCTCCGTCTCAGATCGTATCCGGTCGGACGCCGCTCTTCCGCACGACGACGTCGCCGAAGACGGCGGCCTGGCAGGCAAGCCGCAACCGAGGATCCTCGAGGGCTCGCGAACCCCGCTGGCGGAGCAGGTTGTAGCGTTCTGTCCGCCCCATGCGGCTGAGTCGGCCGAGGCCTGAGATCACCTCCATCGCGCAGTTCGAACACTGTCCCAGGAAGTCGCAGCCGACGGGCCAGTAGTACCCCTGCGCGAACGCAGCCTCAGCCACCGTCTGGCCTTCTCGCGCCTCGAATTCGATCCCCGACGGCTCCACGCGAACCCGCGGCATCACCCCGATCCTAACGGGCGACCACCGCCTCGGGCGCCGCCGGTTCCGGGACGCTCCAGTGGATGCCGTTCGCTGCCGCATTCCGCCGGGGCGGTCGGGGCCCGGCGGTCATCGCCTCCAGCACGTCGGCCCAGGAATCGACGAATGCGACGGGCCGGCCGAGGTGCCGCGCGAACTCCCCGACGTCCATGGAGTCGAGGAAGTAGCGGCCGTAGTAGTCAAGGCTCGTCCGCGGGACGAGAACGAGCGGTGCCTCGTGTCCCTCGAGCGCCGCGAGGTAATCCCGGCCATGGATGAGCCCGGCGGCGTTCACCCGTTCGCCGAATGCGCGGTTCGGCGCGGGGACCACCTCGAGCGCGGCTCCTGTGAGCGCGGCGAACTCTTCCGCGACGGCCGCAATGACCGGGGCTACCAGCGTTCCCGTGACGATGACGGCTCTCGGATACCGCATAGCGAGCGGACGCCGCCGCAATCGGGCCCGCAGGCGGTACCAGCCGTCGAGCAAGCAGCGCACCATGCCGATGCCGTTTTCGTATTGCGGGAAGCCATCGTAGGCCGCCGCTCCCGGGACGGGCTCGCCTGCGGCGAGGTAGTACTCGTCTGCCAGCTGGACGACCGTACGACCGAACCGCCGGCGAGCCTCCCGCTGGAACGGCCGCACGAGGGCGACGATCCCACGTGCGTACTCGCGCGTCGGAGGTTCAAGGGGCAAGCCGTCGCGCTTCGCTGCCCGCTCCTCGAGGAGGGGGCTTGCCCCCACGGGGACGACCGCGACGGTGAGCACGGTCGGATGGAGTTCGAGAAGCTCGCCCAGCGACCGCCGTAATTGGTCGCCATCGTTCACGCCCGGGCACACCACAATCTGCGTATGGCACTGGATGCCCAGGGAGCCGAGGCGCCGGAGCTGCTCCCGAATGTCGGGGGCCTCGGGGTTCTTCAGCATGCGGCGGCGGAGCTCAGGGTCGGTGGTGTGCACCGAGACATGGAGTGGGCTTAGCCGCTGTTCCGCGAGCCGCTCCCAATCCTCTTCGCGCAGGTTCGTGAGGGTCACGAAGTTGCCGTGGAGGAAGGAGAGCCGGTAGTCGTCGTCCTTCAGGTAGAGCGTCCGCCGCAGGCCCTTCGGCAGGCCTTTCAAGAAGCAGAAGAAGCAGTTGTTGTTGCAGAGGCGGATGCCGTCCCAGGTGGCGACGTCCCACTCCAGGCCGAGATCCTCGTCGGGGTGCTTCTCGAACACCAGCTCCTCGACCGTGCCGTCGGCCTTGGCGATGGTGACAGGCACACAGGCATCGGCCTGCAAGAAGAGGACGTCGATGACATCCCGCGGCTCCCGGCCAGCGATGCGCAGGAGCTGGTCGCCGGGACGGATGCCGGCGAGATCGGCCAGGGAGCCCGGCCGAACACGGCTGATGGGCGGAGAGCTCATGCGTGCAGCAGTTCGCGAATGCGCGCTTCGACGGCGTCCACGGATTCGTCCGGGGTCGAGGCACCGGCGGTGATGCCGATGCGCTCCGCCCGCTCGAACCAAGCCGGCTGCAGCTCGTCGGGGCCTTCGACGTGATAGGCGGGGGTGCCCTGCTCCTCGCAGACCTCGCGCAGGTGGCGGGTGTTGGCGCTCTTGCGCCCGCCGACGACGATCATCACGTCGACCCGGCGGGCTAGCCAGGCCGCCGCTTCCTGTTGGCCGGTCGTGGCGTGACAGAGGGTGTTCACCACGTGGAGCTCGAAGTTTCGCTCTCGTTGGAGCAGCATCAGGTTGGCCACGAAGCGGGCGAAGTCCTCCATCTTGTGGGTCGTCTGCGCCATGACCCCCACCTTCGAGGGGAACCCGCCCGGGAACTCAGCGATGAGCGTCCGCAGCCGGTCCATCGCGGGCGATTCCACGACCGTGGCCCGGCTGATGCCGTTCGCGTCGATGGCCCAGCCGAGGATGCCGCGCACCTCCTTGTGCCCGGGATCCCCGAAAATGAGCACGTGGTACCCGTCGCGCACGAACTTCTGCGCGTACCGCTGCGCCCGGGTAACGATGGGGCAGGTCGTATCGACGATAGGGAGGCCGTACGCCCGCAGCTCTTCGAGCACCCGCAGCCCCACGCCGTGGGCCGTGATTGCCACCGGACGCCCCTGGGCGATGCGCGCTGCTTCGCTGCCGAGGTTCCCGTCGAGCACATCGGGACCTGGTAGGGGGCGGACACCGCCTTCTTCCAGCCGTCGGACGACGTGGGGGTTGTGCACAACCTCGCCGAGTGAGTACACCGGGGCGTCGGGACGCGCGGCCTGCTGCATGATCTCCACCGCGCGCCGAACGCCCATGCAGAATCCCATATCAGCCGCGCGGAGGATTTGAACCATCGTGGGGTGCCTCGGGTCCAGTATAGGGACCGAGGTACTTGGCCGGTAACAGCGCTGTAATGGCCTCGAAAATCTTCCGTGTCGCCTCGCTTACATCTGCCTCGGTGGGGCGCTTCAAAGGCTCAAACCGGAACGGGCGTCCAATGGTCACGGCGATGCGCGGGCGCCGGAACACCGTCAACGGTCTTCGGAGCTGCTCCGTGCCTTCGATGGCGCAGGGGAGGATGGCCGCACCTGTCCGCAGCGCGATGAGCGCCGTGCCCGGACGTGGTTCCCCGACGTACCCCGTGCGACTACGGTGCCCTTCGGGGAACATGCCGAGCGCGCCGCCGTGCCGGAGGATCCGCTCGGCCGCCAGCAACGCGCGCGCGTCGGCTTCGAAGCGTCGTACCGGGAAGGCGCCGTAGAGGCGCATGATGATCCCGACCGGGAAGCGGAAGAGCTCCACCTTCGCCATGTAGCGGATGCGCCGGTGGAGCACGGCCGCCGCCAGGATCGGCGGGTCGGCATTGGAGAGGTGATTTGCCACCACGATGAGCGGCCCTTCGCGCGGGACATGCTCGCGTCCGCGGACCTCCCACCGCGCGAGCAAGAAGAGGAGGAAACGGAGGAGGTGCGTCGCTCCCCAGTAGACGACGGGGACGAGCGGCTCCCAGCGGGCCCGTCTCAGGAGGCGGCGCATCCGAGCGCCTCCAGCGCGAGCGCCAGTACCTCGTCGAACGGCCGGTCAGTCGTATCGATGACGACCGCGTCAGGGGCAGGCTGGAGCGGAGCGAGCTCGCGCGAGGCGTCGATGGTGTCCCGCCGCAGGATGTCGCGCGCCGCTCCCGCGTGGTCCTGCACCACGCCCCACGAGTTCGCCTGGAGACTTCTCCGCGCGGCCCGCGCCTCGGGGCTCGCTTCAAGGAAGAACTTCACTGGGGCGTTCGGAAGGACGACCGTACCGATATCGCGTCCAGCGAGGACGGCGTTGCCGGCGGCCGCGAAGGCGCGCTGCAGCGGGAGCAGCGCCGCGCGCACGGACGGGAGCGCACTGTAGAGGCTCACGTGCTCTTCCACCTGCGGCTCGCGTAGCCGGTTGCTCACGTCCGTTCCATCAACGAGGACGCGAGACGGATTGCCGCGTTGGATCTCGATGCGCACCTGTCGCAGCAGTTCTGCGCAGGCGGCATCGTCCGGCGGTACACCCCGTTCGATGGCCGCCAGCGTCACCGCCCGGTAGAGCATGCCTGTATCCAGGAAGTCGTAGCCGAAGCGGGCAGCGAGCTCACGGCCCAGGGTGCTCTTCCCGGAAGCAGCGGGGCCGTCGATGGCGATCACCGGCGGGCACGGGCGGCTCATCTTCCCCGTGATGGTAGGGGCTGCAGTCCGCCCGGCAAGGGGCCTCCGAGCGGTGTGGCATACGCCGCCGACGCGTACAGCTTCGCCACTTCGACGTCCGTCAGCTCGCGCCAGCTCCCAGGCGTCAGATTCCCGAGGTGGACGGGCCCGATGCGGATCCGCTGCAGCCGGAGGACGTTCCGTCCCAGTGCGCGAAGCATCCGCCGGATTTCCCGCTTCTTCCCCTCGCGGAGCGTCACGAGCAGCCAAGCGGACCCGGGCCAGTTCTGCCGGTCAGGCGGATGGACCGGCACTACCGACGCCGCACGGAGCAGCTCGCCATCGTCTTCGATGCCCCGCACCATCCGCTGGATGGCGGCCTTCGAGAGCGGTGCATCCACCGCCACCAGGTACTCCTTCTCCACAGCGTGCCGCGGATGGGTGAGCAGGTTTGTGAGGTGGCCGTCGTTCGTGAGGATGAGGAGTCCCTCGCTCTCCATGTCGAGCCGCCCTACCGGATGCAGGCCCCGCAGTTCGGCCGGGAGCAAGTCGAGAACGGTGGTGCGGCCTCGATCATCTGCAGCCGTGGTCACCACTCCGGCAGGCTTGTTCAGCGCGACGTACCGGTAGCGCCGTCGGTCGATGGGGACGCCGTCGACTGTGATCTCGTCGCGCTCGGGGTCCGCGCGCGAACCGAGCTTCGTCTGGACGACGCCGTTCACCGCCACGCGGCCCTCGAGGATGAGCTGCTCAGCCACCCTCCGGGAGGCCACGCCCGCGTGCGAGAGGATTTTCTGCAGCCGTTCAACGGGCACGCCGCCGAACCCTCGCGACGATCTGCTTCCACCGGCCGGCGCGGCCGATGAGCGGGACGAGACTCGCGAGGCTCGCTCCGGCCGCCGCTCCGACCACGATCCAGGGTACCGCGGACGCGCCCTCGGCGCCTCCTCGCACCGCCTCGGCGGCCGCCGTAGCCACTGCGTCCGTCCCCGTCTGGCCGCGTCCGGCGGCGGCCGCGGTGGCTCCGCCCGACGGCTGGCCTGCACCCGGTGGAGCAGCGAACACGTTCGGGCCGCCCGGAGTCGGCCGAAGGGCGATGTCCCAGGCCTCCGGTCCGGAGGTGTCGAACGCCAGCCGGGCGAGGGTTTCATCCTTCGCCGGGGCGGGTGGCGGTGCCGACCACAGCGAGCGATCGTCCCCGTAGGCCACCGCGTCGACGCGCGCACCGCCAGGGGCTACGAGCCGGACGATGTCGCCGCTGTTGTTCAGCCCATTCCCGATGCGCCCTGCCAGGCGGAGGACCGGCACTCCTTCCGGCAAGATGGCCTTCGGCGCCGCAACGACGACGTAAGCCCCTGGCTCCAGGCGGAACGATGGCAAGGCCGCAAGGGAGCGTGCATCGCCAACGCTCCAGCCGGCAAGGTCCACCGCAACGTCGCCCGCGTTGTACAGCTCGACCCACTCGTAATCGTTTGCCGCGCTCTCCGCGTCGGGAGCAGGGAGGAACTCCGAGAGCCGCAGCGCCCCGCCCCCGGCGACATCGCCGGCTACCGCACTGCTCGCGGCGCCCGCGGTGCCTCCTCGCGAGGTGCCGCCGCTGCTCCGAGGGGTCGACGTCGGTCGAGGCGTTGCGGTCCCGCTCGCGCCCGATCGGGGCGGGCTGGCGGTCGGCGAGCCCGACGCACCGCCGTCGCCCAGCGGCGGTGGATCCGACGGCCGCTCGTCGGTCACGCCGAACCAGGCGTCGTCGAACCAGGCCGTCACCGCCGCGGCCGAGTCGGGGTCGAGCATCAGGCGGACGCGAGCGGAGGCCGCTTCTGCCGGAGCCTGGAGCGGACCAGTGGCGAGGACCTCCCAGGAAACCGGGGCGCCGGCGAGGCTGTCGTCCTGGGCAATCGCGGTGCCCGACCCGTCCTGCGAGGCGTACCAGGAGATCCGGAGGTACACGGTGCCCGCGCCCTCGATACGGGCGGCGACCGATGCCGCATACCACTCGCCGCCCTGCACGGGGACGACTTGGTGGACCCACTTCGTGCTGGTCGTTGCGGAGGAAAACGCCGCTGCCCAGCGGCCGGTACGGGCCTGCGGACTCGCGATGAGTTCTCCGCCGTACTTCGACCAGGCCTCCGGCACGCCGCTGTTCACCGCCTCGAAGCCGCCGTTCCGGAGGAGCCCGCCGCTTTCATCGCCGGCCGATGAGCCCGGCCCCGCCGTCGCTGGCGGGCTGGACGGCGTCTGCGTCGGTGTGGGCGTCCGCGTTGCGGTGGGGCTCCGCGTGGCGGTGGGCGTGCGTGTCGGCGTCGGTGTCCGTGTGGGTGTCGGCGTCCGTGTCGCGGTCGGGGTCACCGTAGGGCTCGGCAAGGGCGTGGGGCTCGGTGTCGCCGTGGGCGTGGGCGTCGCCATGGGGGTCGGCGTCGGCGCGGATTCGACGGCGAGCGAGGCTGCATCCAGGAACGCCGAGTACGGCGCGGGGCAGGCTACGCTCCGTAGCACGACTTGCACCGTCACCCAGGCAAGGGCGGGCGGACTGCCCGAAGAAACTGAGAGGCGGGTGAAGCTGGTCGAAAGCCGTACCCAGGACGAGGAGGTCGACCCCGCCGACGAGAATCCCGCGTCGAGGAAGTAGAGGTCCACCCGGGCATCCACGCACCCCGCAGTGGCCGCCGCCGCAGAGAGTGCGAAGGTGTAGGAACCGAATCCGGCCGCGGGAACCGTCTGGGAAACGATCACCTGGCTCTGCGCGGTCACGCGGGCCGACCCGCCTTCGATGGCGGGCGACGACACGGGCTCCAGCACGCCTTCCCCGCCCAGATACCAGCCCGGCACGCCACTGCCGTCGGATTCGAAGCTGCCGTTCGCGAGCAGGTTCTCTGCCACCGCAGTGGTTGTGGCCGCGGGAACGAAGGCCGGAAGGCAGAAGAGGACCGCCAGCAGCGCTGCGCGCGGTCCTCTTCGCGCCCGCATCGCGCCGCTCCGCCACTAGCGGGCGAGCAACGGTGCCCCGGATAGGTGGGCACCGCCGTCGACGAGCAGAATCTCCCCCGTGATGTGCCGTGCACCCTCGATGAGCCAAACGATGGCCTCGGCGATGTCGTCGGGCGAGGCGACGCGGCGGAGCGCTGCGCTTTTCTCCTGTGCCGCCTTGGCCGCTTCGTACGCCGCGTCGCCCAGTCCTTGCCGCAGCCAGCGTCCTTCGATGAAGCCGGGACATACCGTGTTGACGCGGATCTCCGGTCCGAGCACCCGCGCCAGCGAGAGCGTCATCGTATTCAGCGCGCCCTTGGAAGCGACGTAGGCGATGGAGCTGCCGATGCCCATCACACCCGCAATGGATGAGACGTTGACGATGGCGCCTCGACCGGCCGCTTTCATGTGGGGCGCGACCGCCCGCGTCATCTGGAAGACGCCAACGACGTTGACGGCGTAGATGCGGAGGAAGTCATCGGCGGAGAGCCCCTCCAGATTGGCGTGGTCGACGAACTTCGTCGTCCCCGCGTTGTTCACGAGTGCATCGATGCGCCCCCACTTCGCCATCGTCTCTGCGGCCATCCGTCGGCAGTCATCGTCGTTGGCGACGTCGGCCTGGCACAGCAGCGTATCGGCCCCGAGTGCCCGGCAGGCTGCCTCGGTCTCCCGGGCCTCGGCTTCCGACTTCGTGTAGTTGATGACGACGTTCCACCCACGCTCGGCCAGCATGCGCACCGTGGCGGCACCCACACCCGTCGCCGAACCGGTCACGATTGCCACGCGTCCCCGTTCCGTCATCGCGCCGAAGGACTCCTTTCCCCTCGAAGTACTGTCGCCGGGACTCTACCCGCCGCGCGCAGGCCCTGCAATCTCGCCCGGCGCGCCGCGAGCCCCTTCGGCGTCCGTGCGGTATCGTGGGGTCAATCCGACACGAGACTCTGTTGGGGGTGCGACGTGCCCGCTCCCGACCTCGAAACGATCGTTTCGCTCGCCAAGCGCCGAGGGTTCGTCTTCCCGTCGGCCGAAATCTACGGGGGCTTCGCCAACACCTACGACTACGGACCGCTGGGCGTCGAACTGAAGCGCAACATCCGCGAGGCGTGGTGGCGCAGCATGGTACTCGAGCGCGAGGACGTGGTGGGCATGGACGGCGCGCTCATCACGAACCCGAAGGTGTGGGAGGCGAGCGGCCACGTCGCCAACTTCAACGACCCCCTGGTCGACTGCAAGCGATGCAAGCAGCGATTCCGCGTCGACCACCTGGAAGAGGGCGCGTACGGCCCCGTCAAGCGGGATGCCCAAGGGAGAATCGTCTGCCCGATCGATGGCGGCGAGCTCACCGAGCCTCGCCTCTTCAACATGATGTTCAAGACTCACGTCGGTCCCGTCGAGGACGAAGCGAGCATCGCCTACCTGCCGCCCGAAACGGCCCAAGCGATGTTCATCAACTTCCTTAACGTGCAGCAGTCGATGCGGCTGAAGCTGCCGTTCGGCATCGCCCAGACGCGCGTCAGCTTCCGCAACGAGATCACGCCGGGCCGCTTCATCTTCCGGACGCTCGAGTTCGAGCAGATGGAGATGGAGTACTTCTGCAAGCCAGAAACGGCCGAGCACTGGTACCGATACTGGATCGAGGAACGGCTCCGCTGGTACGTCGAGGTCCTCGGGATCTCGCCGCAGCGCCTCCGCCTGCGCGAGCATTCGAAGGAGGAGCTCGCCCACTACAGCGCCGGGACCACCGACATCGAGTACGAGTTCCCCTGGGGCTGGGGCGAGCTCGAAGGCATCGCCAACCGCACCGATTACGACCTGAAGGCGCACTCCCAGTACAGCGGCGTTTCGCTCACCTACTTCGACGACGAAAGCGGGCAGCACATCTTCCCCTACGTGATCGAGCCCGCGGCCGGGCTCACCCGTACCCTCGCCGTACTCCTCCTCGACTGTTACTCCGTCGAACCCGACGAGAAGGGTGACCCCCGCGTCGTGATGAAATTCCGGCCGAACGTCGCGCCCATCAAGGTCGCCGTGCTCCCGCTCTCCAAAAACGAACAGCTGCGCCCGCTCGCCCGGAAGGTCTTCGACCTCGTACGGCCGCACTGGATGTCGCAGTACGACGACACGCAGTCCATCGGCCGGCGGTACCGGCGCCAAGACGAGATCGGCACACCCTACTGCGTCACGATCGACTTCCAATCGCTGGAGGACGACGCCGTCACCATCCGCGACCGGGATACCCAGGCCCAGGTGCGCGTCCCCATCGCCAACCTCCTCGATGCGCTGCGGGAGCGCCTTGGGGGGTGCGAACCCCCGCCGGGCCCCCGGCGAGACTGAACCCACGCAGCACCCGGCGAGCCCCATCGGCATTGCAGGGTAGGCTGAAGCGGTATCGCTCCCGCACCCTGCCCGTCGAGGGAGGTCCCAGTGGCACCGCGCCTCTCGGCCCGAAGAGCCCCGCAGCCGGCGGCGGATGAGGCCATCTCCGTTCCTTCAGCCTTCTGGAGCGTCCCGCTCGGCGACCTGATGCGCGACCTCGCTACGAGCGAAGAGGGGCTTTCGACGGCCGAGGCCAGCGAGCGCCTGCGCCGCTACGGCCCGAACGCCATCGCCGAACGCCGCCGTTCCGACGTCCCCTACCTCCTCTTCCGACAGTTCACGACGCCGATCGTGCTCATCCTCATGGGCGCTGCCAGCATCTCCCTCGCCCTGAGCGACCTCGCGGATGGCATCATCATCCTCAGCATCGTCCTCGTGAGTGGGTTGCTGGGATTCTGGCAGGAGTGGAGTGCCGCGTCCGCCGTCGAGCGTTTGCTCGAAACGGTCGAACTGCGAACCACCGTCCTGCGAGATGGCGAGCCGGTGGACGTTCCCTCGCACGAGGTCGTGCCGGGCGATGTCGTCCTGCTGAGCGCGGGGCGCAGGATCCCTGCCGATTGCCGGCTCATGACCGCCCGCGACCTCTTCGTCGACGAAGCCGCGCTCACCGGGGAGAGCTACCCCGTAGAGAAGGAGCCAGGGGAAGCCCCGCCGGACGCATTGATACCAGAGCGCCGGAACGTGCTTTTCCTTGGGACCCACGTGGTGAGCGGAACTGGCCGTGCGGTCGTCGTTCGGACTGGCAAGAGCACGGAACTCGGCCGGGTATCCGAGCGACTCCGCCTGCGGCCCTTGGAGACGGAATTCGAACACGGCGTGCGTCGCTTCGATTACATGCTGGGCGAAGTGACCCTGGCCCTCGTCGTGGTCATCTTCGCGTTCAACGTTTACCTCGAACGCCCCGTCCTGGATTCCTTCCTGTTCGCGCTGGCGCTGGCGGTGGGCCTCACGCCCCAGCTTCTGCCCGCCATCATCAGCGTGAATCTTGCCCGCGGTGCGCGCCGGATGGCGGCGCAGCGGGTCATCGTGAAGCGGCTGGCGGCCATCGAGAACTTCGGGAGCATGGACGTCCTCTGCTCTGACAAGACGGGCACGCTCACCGAGGGCACAGTGCGAATCCACAGCGCGCTCGGCGCCGATGCACAGGAAAGCGAGCGCACCCTCTTCTTCGCCTACCTCAACGCCGCGTACGAGACCGGCTTCACGAACCCCATCGACGAGGCCATCCGGAGGAGTGCTGCCTTCACCCTGGAAGGGTGGAGGAAACTCGACGAGCTCCCCTACGACTTCCACCGCAAGCGCCTCAGCGTCCTCGCCGAGCATGACGGGGCGGCTATCCTTGTGACGAAGGGCGCCCTCGCAAGCGTGCTCGAAATCTGCACCTCCGCCGAACGCAGCGACGGTGCGTCGGTCCCGCTGCCCGATCTGCTCCCTACCATCGAGCGGACGTACGAGGAGCTCAGCGCCCAGGGATTCCGGACCCTGGGCGTGGCCATCCGCGCGGTCGAGCCCGACGCCGCCGTCCCGCTGCATCCCGAGGCAGAACGCGACATGACCTTCCTCGGCATCCTCGCCCTCGCCGATCCGCCGAAGGCCGGCATCGCGGACACGGTGGCCGCCCTCGCTGAACTCGGCATCCGGCTGAAAATCATCACTGGCGACAATGCCAAAGTGGCCGCGCGCATCGGCAAGGAAGTCGGCTTGAGCGAAGCGCGGATCCTGACAGGGCGTGACCTCGTCCGGGTTCGCGACGACGCATTGCCCGTCCTCGCTGCCGCGACCGATATCTTCGCGGAGATCGAGCCGAACCAGAAGGAGCGCATCATCCGCGCGCTCCGCCGGGCGGGCCACGTCGTCGGCTATATGGGTGACGGAATCAACGACGCCCCCGCCCTCCATGCGGCAGACGTGTCGATCTCGGTCCAGGGAGCGGTCGACGTGGCCAAGGAGGCCGCCGACTTCGTACTCCTCGAGCAGGACCTGGCTGTGCTCGAAGCCGGGGTGCGGGAAGGGCGTCGGACATTCGCGAACACCCTGAAGTATGTCTTCATGGCGACGAGCGCGAACTTCGGGAATATGTTCAGCATGGCCGGAGCCTCGCTCTTCCTCTCCTTTCTCCCGCTGCTCCCGAAGCAAATCCTGCTCACGAACCTTCTCACCGACCTGCCCGAGCTCACCATCGCCGGGGACCGCGTGGACGACTACTGGATTCAGCGCCCCCACCGCTGGGACGTCGGCTTCATCCGCCGCTTCATGCTGGTCTTCGGTCCGCTGAGTTCGGCCTTCGATTACCTCACTTTCGGCGTGCTCATCCTCCTCTTGCACGCCGGTGCCCCGGAGTTCCGCACTGGCTGGTTCCTCGAATCGGTGGTTTCGGCCTCGCTCGTGGTGCTCGTCGTGCGTACGCGCGGGCGTTTCTTCCGCAGCCGGCCTTCGAGTGCGCTCCTCGCGGCGACGATAGCCGTCGTCGTGGCCACACTTGCGCTTCCGTACTCGCCTCTCCGCAGGCCTTTCGGGTTCGTTCCGCTGCCACCGGTCTTCCTCGGCGTCGTGTTCCTCATCGTTGCGGCATACGTGGCCAGCGCAGAACTCACGAAGGCGTGGTTCTACGGCGGCACCCTGCGGCCCGCACGACGGCGCTCCCGAGCGCCGCAGCCGTGAGCGTGGGCCGGGCCGGGCCGATGCCGGCGACGTTCAAACGATAGCCCGGCAGCGCAAGGCCCGCTCCGCCTCATCGATCGCTTCGAGGAGGAGGCGACGGAGCGGCGGCATTGTTTCCGGCACCTCGGCGAGGAGCGCCTTCGCCCGCTCGACGACACCATCTTCCACGCGGTAGGCGGGGAAGAGCTGCTGGAAGTAGGCGCGGGCGTACTCGAGCGTCTTCGTTTCGAAGATGCCGCGCACCGACTGGAAGAACCGCTCCACGTATGGCTCCAGCAGGTCGCGCTGGTGCCACCAGTTGAAGCCGCTCATGGCCGCCACCGTGAGGTAGAGCGAGCCATAGCCGTCGCCCTGAAACCTCTCCCACGCTTCGGCCTTCACCGCCGGGTCCGGCCGCGACACGAGCGTCCGCAGGCGGGCTCGTTGGCCCCGGTCCGACGGGTCGCGCTTGAGCTCTGCCTCGAGCCGCTCGTCAGCCCCGGGGAGCCCGTGCGCCATCCACTTGGTGACGAAGGTCCACCGCATCTCCTGGTCCAAGCTGAAGCCGTCGATGGTGGTGCGGCCGTCCGCCAAGTCAGCGAGGCGGTGGAGGTCCTCGGGCGTCGATGCCGCCGCCACCAATGCCCGCCCCCAGAGGATCTTCGGGTCGCCAGGTGACGCCTGGTGCAGGGCGTCCCACGCACGCTCGAAGAAGTGGTGCGCCTCCGCGAGGCGCAGGCGGTCGGGCACGTAACGCGCGAGCGCCGCCAACGCCTGGTTGAGGATGGCGTCAGCAAGCTCCGGGAGTGGCTCCCGCGGAGCCTCGCTGAGCACGAGGCGGACAAACCGCGTTGCCGGAAGCTGGGCATCGCGGGTCATGTTCCACAGCGCCGACCAGAGGAGCTGCCGGCTGAGTGTGTCCTCCACGTCCCCGATGTGGCGCAGGACGTGCTGCAGCGAAGTGGCATCGAGCGCGACCTTCGCGTAGGCGAGGTCGTTGTAGTTGGGGAGAATGAAGTCCGGTGCAGGCAGTCCCGCGGCGTCGGGCACATCAGCCCGCTCCCCCTCGATCTCGACAGGCAGTACGGTCACGTCGTATCCGTCGCGCGTGCGCCGGAAGAGTCCGATGTCGAGCCGGTGGGGACGAAGAGTGGGGAATTCGGGCGGCGCGCTCTGCCGCACCTCCAGCCGGCGGATGCGGCCGTCATCGGCCTCCCAATCGACGGAGATGGTGTTGAGCGAGGGCGTCTCCAGCCAGAGGTGTGCCCATGTCCTCAGGTCTCGTCCGCTCCCCGCCTCGAGGGCGGCGATGAATTGACGTAACGTCGCGTTGCCCCACTCGTATTGGCGGAAGTACTGGCGGAGTCCTTCGCGGAAAGCGTCGAGGCCGATGTAGGCAGCGAGCTGCTTCAGGACCGATGCACCCTTGCCGTAGGTGATGCCGTCGAAGTTGAGGAACGTCTCCTCCGTGTCGCGCACCTCTCCGGCGATGGGGTGGGTCGTGGGCAGTTGGTCTTGGCGGTAGGCCCAGTTCTTGATGGTGGCGTTGAAGTCCTGCCATGCCGTCTTGAAGCGGGTCGCCCGCTCGAGGGCGAGGTAGGCCATGAACGTCGCGAAGCTCTCATTCAGCCAGAGGTCGTTCCACCAGCGCATGGTGACCAGGTTGCCGAACCACATGTGGGCGAGCTCGTGGAGGATGGTCTCGGCCCGCCCGCGGCGCTGGCTTTCCGTCGGGGGATCGCGGAAGATCATGTACTCGTTGTGGGTGACAGCCCCCACGTTCTCCATCGCGCCGGCGTTGAACTCTGGCACGAAGATCTGGTCGTACTTGTCGAATGGGTAGGGATAGCCGAAGAAGTCGGTGTAGAAGTCGAACCCCTGCTTGGTGACCTCGAAGATCTCGTCCTGGTCGAGGTACTTCAGCAGCGATTCACGCACGTAGAGTCCTAACTCGATGTCCCCATGGCGGTCCCGGACGGCGTGGTACGGTCCGGCGACGAGCGCAAAGAGGTAGGTGCTGAAGGGCGGCGTTTCCGCGAACTCCCACTCGCTCCGGCCGTTCCCCAGGTGCTCACGACGCACCGGCCGGGAGTTGGCGATGACCTCCCATTCGGCTGGCACACGCACGGTGAGCCGGTAGCGTGCCTTGATGTCCGGCTGGTCGAAGCAGGGGAAGAGGCGGTGGGCTTCAAAGGGCTCGAAGTTCGTGTAGAGGTACTCTTTGCCGTCCTCGGGGTCGATGAACTGATGGAAGCCGTCGCCCGTGTGGTCGTACTCGTTCTCGTACTCGACGACGACCGTGTTCTCGGAACCGAGAGCCTCCTCTGGCAGGTAGATGCGGTAGCCGCGCCGTTGGGGCTCAACGTCGACGCCGTTCACCGTGAGGCGGAGCAACTCCTTCCCACGGAAATCGAGGAAGACGGGCCCATCGACGGCGGAGTGGAAATCGATGACCGCCCGCCCTCGGTAGGTCGAGGCCTTGGCCTGGATGTCGATATCGAGCGAGTACCGCACGTCGCGTACGCGGGCGGCGCGATCCTCCGCTTCGGTTTGGGTCAGCACGTCGCGATACGTCGGTTCCGATGCCGTGCCGGTCATTGGGTCCTCCCCACGGCCGCGCGGGCGCTTCGGGCCATGTCTGCAGGGTTGCTCTCCAGGGTAGCTTGCCGCGGGCTCGCGCTGCCACCGTTTCGACCCGCGCGAGACGGTAGAATGCCCGCGAACCGTTCAGGGAGGCAGCCGTGCTCGATTCCTTCTTTGGTACCGTTGCCGTCGTGACCGGCGGCGCGAGCGGCATCGGGTTCGCGACCGCTCGTGCACTCGCGCGCGAAGGTGCTGCTGTCGTGCTGGCAGACGTCGAGGATGCGGCCCTCGAGCGTGCTACTGCACAGCTGCGTGCCGAGGGCGCGGAGGCTGTCGCGGAGCGGTGCGACGTCGGCGATCTGGCCGCCGTGCGACGCCTCGCCGAGCGCACCTTTGGCCGCTTCGGCAAGGTCAACATCCTCTTCAACAACGCGGGGGTGGCGATCGCTGGCCCCGTATGGGAGATGCAGCACGAGGACTGGGAATGGCTTCTGCGCGTGAACCTGTGGGGCGTCATCCACGGCGTCGAAGCCTTCCTCCCGCAGATGCTGAAGAGCGGCGAACCCGGACACATCGTGAACACCGCCTCATTTGCTGGATTGGTGCCGAACGACGGCTTGAGCGTCTACTGTGTCACGAAGTACGGCGTCGTCGCCCTCACCGAGTGCCTCGCGCGCGACCTCCGCGGCTCGAACATCGGTGCGTCTGTCCTCTGTCCCATGCGCGTGGCCACGAACATTGACGACTCCGCCCGGAACCGACCGCCCGAACTGAGCCGTGGCGGCCAGTCGCGGCCGACCGAGGGGCAGCCCCGGGCGATGGTCGGCCGGGTCATCTCCGCCGAAGAGGTCGCGCAGCGGGTGATCGAGGGGATCCGCCGAGGCGAGCTCTACATCCACACCCACGCGGAGGCGCGCCCCTTCATCCGGCGGCGGTTCGAGCGCATCGACCAGGCCTTCGACGCGTTGGAACCTGGCGGCGCATGACGCTTACGCGCAGCCGGGTAGAATGGCGGGGAGTCACCGCGAAAGGTCACCGGCTGCGCATGAGCAACATCGAGGTCGTGCAGGAACTGGTCGAGGCCATCAATTACGACCGCTTCGCCGCCATCGAGGCGCTCCACAACCCGGATGTCACGTTCTACTCGTTCCGCGGCCCTATCCTCCATGACAGCGTCTCGGTGATGGATTGGCACCGGGAGTTCGCGCAGCGGTATGCCGACCTGACGTACACCGAGCTGGAGTTCATCGAAGAGAGGGACATCGTTGCGCTGCGGGCCACGCTGGAGGCGAAAGGGTACGACTGGCGGCCCTTCACCCAGCGGGTAGCGGAGGTCTTCCGCATCGTCGACGGCGGCATCCAAGAGCGACGCATGTACGCCATGCTCCGCGACCTCGAGCTCGACAAGCCGGCAACACAGGCAATGGCCGCCGCTCTTGAGTATCGCGGCGGTTCGCCCGCCGCGACGAAAGCCGTCGTGTCCGCGTTCTACCAAGCACTGCTCGCGGGCAACCGCGATGAGGCTCGCGCACACCTGGCGGAGAAGTGTGCCTACATCGATTCGGTCTACGGGCTCGCCGCCGGACCCGAGGCAGCGCTCGAGCTCTTCGCCGAAACGCCGAAGCCGGCCTTCGGGGTGTGGCGCGTGACGCGCATCGTTCCGGGCCCGAAGTCGGCACTCGTGGAGCTCGCCATCGACCCGAACCGGCCCCGGGCCGCGCACTGGGTACGCCTCGTCGAGGAGAAGATCACCGTCATCGAGGCGTACTGGATGCTTCGCGAGATCGGCATCAATCCGTACGTGGAGTACTCGCGCGACCGGCACCTGCGGAAAGTCATCTTCCCCGCCTAGCGCCGTCCGCGCGCTGCACATCGCTGGGAAAAGGGGGCTCCCGTGGCCACGCTCTACTACGACAGCGACGCCGACCTCTCCCTCCTTGCAGGGCGGACCATCGCCATCATCGGCTACGGCTCACAAGGTCATGCCCATGCCCTGAACCTGCGTGATTCTGGCTGCAACGTCATCGTCGGCCTCTACCCCGGTTCGAAGTCGTGGCAAGAGGCCGAAGCCGCAGGCTTCAGGGTGCTCACCGTCGATCAGGCGGCGAAAGAGGCGGACATCATCATGATGCTCGTCCCGGACCAGGTCATGCGGGACGTCTACCGCGAAGCCATCGAGCCCGGCCTCTCCGAGGGCAAGATGCTGATGTTCGCCCACGGCTTCAACATCCACTTCGGCCAGATTCAGCCGCCCCCGTTCGTCGATGTCACGATGGTCGCGCCGAAGGGCCCCGGACACCTCGTGCGCCGGGTCTTCGTAGAAGGTGGGGGTGTCCCCTGCCTCCTGGCCGTCCACCAAGACGCTACTGAAGTGGCGAAGCAGGTGGCGCTGGCCTATGCAAAGGGCATCGGCGGCACCCGTGCTGGTGTCCTCGAAACCACCTTCCGCGAGGAATGCGAAACTGACCTCTTCGGGGAACAAGTCATCCTCTGCGGCGGGCTCTCCGCTCTCATCAAGGCTGCCTTCGAAACCCTCGTCGAAGCCGGGTACCAGCCCGAAAGCGCCTTCTTCGAGACGATGCATGAACTGAAGCTCATCGTGGACCTCATCTACGAGGGTGGCCTCTCGCGCATGCGGTACTCCATCAGCGATACGGCAGAGTACGGCGATTACACCCGCGGCCCGCGCGTCATCACCGAGCAGACGAAGGCCGAAATGCGCCGCATCCTCCACGAGATCCAGACAGGCCAGTTCGCTCGGGAGTGGATCCTCGAAAATCAGGCGGGGCGCCCGAGCTTCCTGGCAATGCGCGCGCGCGAGCGGGAGCACCCCATCGAAAAGGTCGGCGCCGAAATGCGCGCCATGATGGGCTGGCTGAAGAAGGGCTCCTAACCGCCGGCTGTTCCGCCGCGGTACGCTCTCGGCGTGGAGATCGGCGCCCGCGACATCGTTCTCGTCTGCGACCGCGTGGGCATCGTGGCCTTCGCGTTTTCGGGCGTCGAACTCGGGGCGCGGAAACACTTCGACATCTTCGGCCTCCTCGTGATGGGCGTGGTGACGGCCACGGGTGGGGGCCTCATCCGCGACCTCATCCTCGACCGGGTGCCCTTCGTCATCGCCCACGCCGACTACCTCGGCTGGGCAGTAGGGGCATCGCTCCTCTCGATGGCGGTGCTGGCGTGGCGGCGACCGCTGCCGCGGTGGGCCATCGCCGGCGCCGATGCGCTGGGGCTGGGCGCGTTTGCCGTAGCAGGCGCCTTCGCGGCCATCGACGCCGACTTCGGCCCCGCCGTGACCGTCCTACTGGCGGCCGTCACGGCTACCGGCGGCGGCTTGCTGCGGGATGTGCTCGCGGCACGAGTGCCCCTCGTCCTTCGCGCCGAGATCAACGCCACGGCTGCCATGCTCGGCGGCTTCCTCGTGTGGGCGTTGCACACCTGGACCACCGAAGGGGCAGCCCTGGCGGGGCTCGCCGTCACGGCGATGGTCAGGGCCTACAGCGTGGCCCGGCACGTCAATCTTCCGCGCCCCTTCCCGCCCCCAGCGGGGGAGGAGTGAGTTGCCCCTGGCAACGAGCTTCCGTTTGCGCCAGAATGCGGGCGCACCTTCAAAGACCGCGGTGGGAGGAACCTGTGGAGCTGCGATTCGGCGAAAAGGAAGAGAAGCTACGGCAGGAGATCCGAGCCTTCCTCAAGGAACAGCTCGGCGAACCCCGTGACCGTGGTTTCTCCTCGGTCTCCAACGACGAGGAGTTCGAGTTCGCCAGGAAGTTCAACCAGGAGCTGGCCAAGCGGGGATGGATCGCACCAGCCTGGCCGAAAGAGTACGGCGGCCTCGGTGCGTCCATCTTCGAGCAGATGGTCTTCAACGAGGAGTTCGGCTACTGGGGAGCGCCCGATACCGGTACCCGCGGTTTCGGCGTGGGCATGATTGGGCCCACCCTCATCATCCACGGGACCGAGGAACAGAAGCGGAAGTACCTCCCCAAAATCACCTCCGGCGAACACATCTGGTGCCAGGGCTACAGCGAGCCCGGCGCCGGGAGCGACCTGGCCTCGCTCCAGACCCGCGCCGTGCGGGAGGGCGACTACTACGTCATCAACGGACAGAAGATCTGGACGTCGGGCGGCCACCGTGCCAACCAGATGTTCGCCTTGGTCCGCACCGACCCCGATGCGCCGAAGCACCGAGGCATCACCTTCCTCCTGATCGACGACATCAAGAACACGCCCGGCATCACCATCCGTCCGCTCATCAACATGGCCAACCGGCACCACTTCAATGAGGTCTTCTTCGAAGACGTGCGAGTGCCGGTGAGCAACCGCGTGGGCGAAGAGAACCGGGGCTGGTACGTCGCCATGACGCTCCTCGATTTCGAGCGCTCGGGCATCGGAACGACCGCCGCCCAGCGGCGCACGCTCGAGGTGCTGGCTGATTGGCTGCGGAACGCGCATCCCGATATCCGGCGGCGCCACCGGCTGAAGCTGGCCGACTTCGTCATCGCCAACAACGTCGGCCGCTTCCTGGGCTACCGCATCGGGTGGCTCCAGTCGCAGGGGCGGGTGCCCAACTACGAGGCCTCGGTCGTGAAGATCTTCCAATCCGAGCTAGGCCAGCGGATCTACAACTGGGCCGTCAACATGCTCGGGTTGGCAGGCCAGCTCATGCCCGAAGAGCCGCGGGCGCCGCTCCACGGCGACATGCCAGAGAACTACCTCGAGTCGGTGCCCTCCACCATCTATTCGGGCACGAACGAGATCCAGCGCAACATCATCGCCACCCGCGGCCTCGGCCTCCCGCGAGGCTGAGCCCGGAGGCGCCGGCAGGCCGTGGAGGCCTACACTCGTTCCGTGCGCTTCGAACGGAACGAGGAGTCGGCACTCCGCGTGGCGGGTCTCGTTGTCATCGCCACGACGATCGTCTTCGTCGGGGCGCTTGCGTACTGGCAGGCGTTTCGGGATGACCTGAACGTCAACCCGTACAACCCCCGGCTCGCCGCTGCCCTTAGCGAACCGCACCGCGGCCGGATCCTCGATCGGGACGGGGAAGTCCTCGCCCAGTCGCTTCCCGATGGCCGGCGTGTCTACCGTACCGCAGCGGCGGTCCACGTTGTCGGCTACCTTTCGGCGCGGTACGGTGCCCAGGGCGCCGAGCTCGCCTTCAACGACGAGCTCCTTGGCCGCCGAGGTGGCGATTGGCTGGCGGCGCTCCGCAGCGAGGTCATCCGCGGAACGCCGCGCGGGTTCGATGTTCGCCTCACCATCGACGTGGATGTGCAGATGGCCGCGGCCCTCGCCCTGGGCAATCGCCCGGGCGCGGCCGTGGCCATCGACGTGCGCACCGGGGACGTGCTGGCTATGGTGAGCTGGCCGAACTGGGATCCGAACGCCTTCGCCACCGAGGCGCCGACCCTGTTAGCGGACCCGCGCGCGCCGCTCCTCAACCGCGCTGCTCAGGGGCTGTACCCGCCAGGCTCGACGTTCAAGGTGGTCACCGCTGCTGCTGCCCTCTCGGAAGGCCTCGTCACGCCGGAGACGCTCGTGACCTGCAACGAAGCCTACGTGATCGGCGGGTACGCCGTGTCGTGCGGAAACGTTCCCCAGGGCCCAGGCACCTATCCATTCCGCGACGCCTTCGCGTATTCGGTGAACGCCGTCTTCGCGCGGCTGGGCGTGGAGCTCGGCTGGCAGCCCCTGCTCCGCATGGCGCGGGCCTTCGGCTTCGAATCCCCCATCCCCTTCGACCTCCCTACCGCGGCCTCGCAGGTGGTCGCCGGCGACGCACCGCTCTCCGATACCCTCCTCGCCAGCACCGCCTTCGGGCAGGGCGACCTCCTGGTGACGCCGCTGCAGATGGCCCTCGTCGCAGCGACCGTGGCGAACGGCGGCGTGCTCGTCGAGCCTCGACTGTTGGCCGGTGTCTATGACGGCGACCGGGAGATGGAAGGTCCTCCGCCCATCCGCACCCGCCGTGTGCTCGACGGCCACGTCGCGGCAGAACTCCGCGACATGATGGTTGACGTCGTCGCCAAGGGGCAGGCGAACATGGGGCCGCTCGCGGTTCCCGCCGCTGGCAAGACCGGCACCGCCGAAACTGGGCGTGGCACGGCCCACGCGTGGTTCATCGGCTTTGCACCGGCCGACGACCCGAAGGTCGCTGTGGCCGTGGTGGTAGAAGACGGCGGCCGCGGCGGCGAGGTGGCAGCCCCCGTGGCCGGAGCGATCCTCAAGGCAGCGCTCGCACCGTGACGAACGAAGACACGAGCGGGTTCGAGAGATTGATCCGGCGGGTATTGAGGCGGGCCGTCGGCACCGTCCACCCGGCGGAGCTCGCTGCCGATGCCGAGGCCCACGTGCGGGAAGGCGTTCGAGACGGCATTGCCCCGAACCACATCCGCATCGTCCTCGCAACGGATGACTTCCTCCGGCTCGCGCCCGACCTCGCGGGCTTCGAGCGGGAACTCCGTACGCTCCTCGCTGCCCGCGCGCGGCACGAAGGATGGCGCTTCCTCGCTCCGCTCGACGTCGAAGTCGTGGCCGACCCAGAGGTGCCCGTCGGCACTCCCCGAGTAGTCGCTGACGTCCGTGTCGGGACCAAGGCCGCTCCTCTCCCCGAAGCTATGCCTACCCGCGCCCTGCGGCGGCCGCGTCAGCGATGGTGGATTGACGTCGATGGTTTGGGACGCGTGCCCGTGCCGTACCTCCCCTTCCGCATCGGCCGCGCGAAGGAGAACGACCTCGTGCTGCCGAGCCCTCTCGTCTCCCGCCAACACGCGGAGATTGTGGACGACGGCCGCCGGGATGCCGTGCTCCGCGACCTGGGGAGCCGGAACGGTATCCTGCTCGCCGGCGAACGCGTGGAGTGCGTGCAGCTTGCGCCCGGGCTGACCGTCCAGCTGGGCGACTTCACCCTCCGCTTCGAGACCGACGGATGAGCGCTGACCTCGAAGTCTTCGTCCTCCGCACGGCGATGCTCGCGGTCCTCCTGGGATTCGTGGGTGTGGTGGCCCGCTGGCTGCGCGACGGTCTGCGCTTCGCCAGTCGGCAAGCAACGCAACCGGCCGCCACCGCGGCCCTGGTCGTCGTCATCCCCGGGCGCACGGGTCTCGAGCCGGGAGACGTGATCCCCGTGGCTGGCCGCATCTCCATCGGCCGTGCCGACGGGAACGGCCTCATCCTCGCTGACCCGTCGGTTTCGGCTCACCATGCCCTGCTCGAACGTCGCGACGGGGCGTGGTTCATCCGCGATCTGGGGAGCACGAACGGGACGCTCCTCGACGGCCACCCCGTCGCGCGCCAGCCGCGGAGGCTTCACCACGGTGCGCGGCTACGGTTCGGTACGGTGGTGTTGGAATTCCGGGAGACGTCCAGCTCAACGGTGCCGCCCGCTACTGGCTCCGAGCTGCAGACCCAAGAGCGCAAAGTTCACGACGAGGCTTGAACCACCGTAGCTCACGAAAGGGAGCGTTACGCCCGTCGTCGGGACGAGCCGAAGGTTCCCGGCGATGATGACAGCCGCCTGAACACCGAAGAGCACCGCAACCGAGGCGGCCAACCATCGCCGGTAGGCATCTCCAGCCTGGGCTGCAGCCTGTAGCCCGCCGACGACGAGGAGCGCGAACGCCAGCACCACGGCTGTGGCTCCTGCCATCCCCAGCTCCTCGGCAACCGCGGCGAAGACATAATCGGTGGCGACCGCCGGAATGGTGTCGGCCATGCCCCATCCTAGGCCGACGCCAGTGACACCGCCGTTGGCAAAGGCAAAGCTCGCCTGGGTGGTCTGATAGCCGCTTCCGAGCGGGTCATCGAAGGGATGCAGCCAGGTATCGACGCGGGTGCGGACGTGGCCCATGGTGGCATAGCCGATGAGCGCCGTCGCGACGATCAGGGCTGCCCCGGCGACGAGGAATCCCGGACGGCCTGAGGCCATCGCCAACATCACAGCAGCGAGGGCAGCCAAGATGGCCAACGTCCCCAGGTCGCGCAAGGCCACGAGGGCACCAAGCGTCCCCACCCAGAGCACAAGGAGCGGGAGCAAGAATCGCCACCGGCGCCACAGGGGTCCCGGCTGCGCGAAGACCCCAGCCTCACGAGCGAGGTATCCCGCGAGGAAGACCACCAGGAGCGCCTTGATGAGCTCGGTGGTCTGTACCGATTGGCCCGCGACGTCGATCCACAGCCGGGCCCCGTTGATGGTCGTGCCGAAGAGCGCCGTCGCCCCGAGCACCGCCAAGGCGAGGACGCCAGCCGTGTAGGTCCACCGCCGCAGCAGGTGCGCCCGCCTGCCTGCGACGAGCCCTGCTACGAACGCGGCGATGCCTACCGACACCCAGTTGGCCTGGGCCGCGGCGGCCTCGGGGGCGAGCCGCATCGTGAACGCCAGGCCCACGGCCGCCAACATGCAGGCGACGGGCAACAGTGGCGGCGCCGCAGGGGTCAGCAGCGACACCGCAACGTGGCCGGCGGCGATGCTCACGGCGAACTGCACGATGAGCCGCTCCGCGCCGGGCGCACTTCCAGTCGGTGCCCGCTCAAGGGCGAGCTCCGCCAACAGGAGGAAACCGACCGCCATGCCGACTGAGAGGGCGTCGCGCCAGCGCACCCCAACCGTTTGGACCCGCTCGGCGACCCCCGACAGCACGTCGTCCCTCTTCGCGTTTACCCCGTTTGAGCCAACGATACCGAGACGGCCGCCAATGGGGGGCAGGAAGCGATGTCGTCGGGTACGATCCCCTCGGGCCGGCCGCGGCGGGGACCCCGTCCGCAGGAGCCTTTGCAAGCCAGGGAACGTGCGTTGGAAGCGTCCGATCTGCTCGGAGGGAGATACCGGCTGGAACGCCTCATCGGCCGGGGTGGCATGGCAGAGGTGTGGCTTGCCCGCGACGAGCGCCTCGATCGCCCCGTCGCCGTGAAGGTCCTGGATGACCGCCTCTCGGCCTCCGGGGAGTTCGGCGACACCCTCGAACACGAAGCCCGAACCATCGCCCGGCTGCAGCACCCCAACATCGTCGCCGTCTTCGACGTCGGCGAGCATGAGGGCCGGCACTTCCTCGTCATGGAGTACGTGCACGGGTCGTCGCTGCGGGACCTCCTGCGGCTCCATGGCCGGCTGCCTTGGTCGGATGTGGTGCGCATCGGCCGCCAGGCGGCAGCCGCGCTGGCCGAGGCCCATCACCAGGGAGTGGTCCATTGCGACATCAAGCCCGAGAACATCCTCGTCGACCACCACGGGGTCGTGAAGGTCACCGACTTCGGCGTGGCAGAGGCCGTTACCCGCACGATGACCGCCGACGACGCCCGCGAAATCCTCGGCACCGCAGCGTACCTCGCGCCGGAAGTCCTCGAGGGATCGGCGCCAACGCCTGCGTCCGACGTCTACGGCCTCGCGCTCACGCTTTACGAGGCGGCGGCAGGGCGCCTCCCCTTCCAGGGACCGACGCCTGCTGCCGTCGCCGTGCAACGGCTCAGCACGCCGCCAGCTCCGCTCCGCACCTTCGTTCCATCCGCACCGCCGGAGCTCGAAAGCGTGCTCGCCCGGGCACTTGCCCGCGAACCCGAGCACCGCTATCCGACGGGCGCCGAGCTAGCTACGGCGCTCGCCCGGGTGCCCGTGGGTCCAGCGTCGCACATCGCAGGGGCCCCCGGGCGGCCCCCCGCTGCGCCGAAGCACCGCACCGAGCGTCTCCGGCCCCGCGGCGTCAGCCCTGCCCGCTCCTCAGGAGGTGCGACGTGGGCAGCACTCGCAACGATCGTCGCCGGGTTGGTGATCATCGGCGCCGCAGGAGCGTTCGTGCTCCGGGACGCCTTCGGGGGCCACAGCACAACGCCCACCCCGCTACCAACGCTCCCTCCGGCAACCGCAACCCCGCCGGCAACCCACCCAGCCACCGTCGAGACTCCCACTTCGACACCCACACCAACGGAAGCACCGACGCCGACGTTCACGCCGACCGCCACCCCGACGCCCGCGCCGAGCCCAACACCGAGCCCTTCGCCGACCCCTCCTCCGACGCCGACCCCAGGGCCAAGCCCGACGCCTACCCCGTAACACGGACGCAGCGTTCGCCTGTGCTACACACGAATCATTCGGTGTGTGCTACAGTTCCCGCGCACACCGCGCAGGGAGGGTCGTCGACGTGAAATTCGGACTCTTCTTCGAAATCTCGGTACCGCGTCCGTGGGGGCCCGATACCGAGTACCGCGTCTACCAGAACTGCCTCGAGCAGGTTCGCCTGGCCGACGAGCTCGGCTTCGACCAGGTGTGGGCGGTCGAGCACCACTTCCTGGAGGAGTATTCGCATTGCTCGGCACCCGAGCTCTTCCTCACGGCCTGCGCAATGCAGACGAAGCACATCCGCGTCGGCCATGGCATCGTCGTTTGCGTTCCCCAGTTCAACCACCCCATCCGGGTGGCGGAACGCGCCGCGGTGCTCGACATCCTCTCCGGGGGCCGACTCGAATTCGGGACGGGACGTTCCGCGACCTGGACAGAGCTGGGCGGATTCCAAGCCGATCCGGACGAGACGAAGAAGACGTGGGACGAGTACGTCCGCGTAATCCCCAAGATGTGGACACAGGAGCGCTTCGGCTATCGAGGGCGCGCCTTCTCGATGCCCAAGCGCACGGTGCTTCCCAAGCCCTACCAGAAACCGCACCCGCCCATGTGGGTCGCAGTGACGAGCCCCGGCACCGAAATCGACGCAGCGGAGCGCGGCCTGGGGAGCTTGGGCCTCACCTTCGGTGGCTTCGCCGAGCAAGAGCAGCGCATCGCGGAGTACCGGCGCCGCATCCGCTCTTGTGAGCCTGTCGGCGCCTTCGTCAACGAGCAGGTGAACACGGTGAACTTCCTTTTCTGCCACGAAGACCGCGACTACGCCATTCGTACTGGGCAGCGGCTAGCGGGGACCTTCAACTACCTCGCCGAGCAGCTACTCGCAGCACGGCAAGCCTACCCTACGCGCTCCTACCCCAGCCTGGGCCTCCTCCCGGCGCTCCGCCGCGAAGCAACGAGCGCGCCCGAGGGGCAAGTCCCCGAGGGGCTCTGCATCGGCGACCCGGACCGCATCGTCGACGTGATCAAGAAGTGGGAAAGCGTCGGCGTCGACCGCATCAACTTCCTCCTCAACGCTATCGAGACGATTCCCCAGGACGAGGTACTCGCCAGCCTGCGCCTCTTCGCCCGGGAAGTCATGCCGAAGTTTGGGATCCGGCCGCCGGCCGAGGCTGCGGGGGTGTCGTGATGCCACTCACGGGAAGCCGAGATCTCTCCGCGCTCGCTAACGTGGCGCCGCTCGTCACCTCGCTCGAAGCCGAGCCGGTGACGCTCGAGGGCGTCGAAATCCTCCAGGTGATGGTCGAGATCGACGACGCTGCCATCACGTCCCTCCTCCCGCCCGCACTCCACCCCACCATCCCGCCGACGTTGACGGCGGTGTTCTGGCGGGTGCGTCTGAGCCCCTGGGGTCCGTTCGAACTTGCGCAAGTTCGGATCGGGTGCCGAGCGGGCGCCCGGCCCCGGGCCTTGCTCCTGCGCGCCTACTGCAACAGCCACGACGCATCCCGCGCTCTCGCGGAAGGCTGGGGGGTTCCTGCCCTGTGGGGAGACGTTCGGATGCGCCGTTACTACGACCGCGTCGTCGGAAGCGTGGAGGCCGACGGCCGCCGCATCCTCGAAGCGGAGCTCGTCGACCCGGAAGCCATCTCCGGCGCCGACATCCAGTACATTGCAAACCTGAACCTGGCCCGGGTCGAGCGGGGGGACGCGGTGCAGCTCCGCTTGGTGCAGTTCGACCCGGAGTACGTCTTCCACAAAGCCGACCGGGGCCGCCCGGTAATCCAGACCTTCGATGCAGCAGCCTGGGCGGTCGAGGGCGCCGCCATCGACTGGCCCATCAGCGCCTCCTACGCGCTCTGCGATGTCGAGCTGCCCCGCATCCGCTACCTCGTCGACCCCGCGCTGCCGCCGCTACAAGCGGTCGAACGCCTGGCCCGCGCCTGAGACGCTGGGCCGCCACACGGCGCCACGAACCGAACGCCCGCGGGCTCACGCCACGGGCGTTCGGCGGTCTTCGACGCCTCCGGGAAGGCGCGTCACACCCGGTGACACCACACCCAGTGCTCGCGGTCGGCGGTGCCAACGTTTCGCCACTCGGGCCGCCGCACGCGGCACTCGTCGATGGCGATGGGGCAGCGCGTGTGGAAGACGCACCCCGGTGGCGGCCGCAGCGGGCTCGGGACATCGCCGACGAGGATGATGCGCTCGCGGCGCCGCTCCACTTCGGGGTCGGGAATGGGAACCGCCGAAAGGAGCGCCCGCGTGTAGGGGTGGAGCGGGTTCTCGAAGATCGAGTCGCGGTCGGTGAGCTCCATGATGTGGCCGAGGTACATCACGGCCACACGGTCGCTGATGTGACGTACGACGGAGAGATCGTGGGCGATGAACAGGTAGGTGAGCCCGAACCGGTCTTGGAGGTCCTCCAGGAGGTTGATGATCTGCGCTTGGATTGAGACGTCGAGCGCGGAGACCGGCTCGTCGCAGACGATGAAGTCCGGCGAGACGGCAAGGGCCCGCGCGATGCCGATGCGCTGCCGCTGGCCGCCGGAGAATTCGTGGGGAAACCGGTTGGCGAAGTAGGGGTTCAGCCCCACGATCTGCAGGAGTTCCTGGACGCGTTCCCGCTTCTCCTTCCCCCGTGCCAGCTTGTGGATGGTCAGCGGCTCGCCGATGATGCTCCCTACCGACATGCGCGGGTTCAGGCTCGCGTAGGGGTCCTGGAAAATCATCTGCATCTTCCGGCGGAATCGGCGGAGCTCGCGACCTTTCAGCTTCGTGAGGTCCTGCCCTTCGAAAAGGACTTGGCCAGCCGTCGGGCGGATGAGCTGGAGGATCGCCTTGCCGGTCGTACTCTTCCCACAGCCCGATTCGCCCACGAGCCCCAGCGTCTCACCGCGCCGCACGGTGAACGAGATGCCGTCGACGGCGCGGACATCGGCCACCTTCCGCTGGAAGATGATCCCCGCGGTCACGGGGAAGTACACCTTCAGGTCGCGGACTTCGAGGAGTACCTCGCCCCGCTGGCCGTTGGTGGAAACTGGCGCGGTGCTAGCTTGCTGCGACAACGGTGGCCTCCTTCCTCACACGGTCGGATTCCCAACAAGCAGCCCAGTGGTTCTCGCCCACGAGCACGAACGGCGGGTACTCCTCGCGACAGCGGTCCTTTCGGTAGGAACAGCGAGGGTAGAAGGCGCATCCGGGCGGCAGGTGGGCCAGATCGGGCGGAAGGCCCTCGATCGGCTGCAGCTTCTCCTTCCGCTTTTGATCGAGGCGCGGAACGGAGTTGAGCAACCCCACCGTGTATGGGTGCTTCGGGTTCTTATACAGCTCCGTCGCGGCGGCGCTCTCGATGACCTTCCCCGCGTACATCACGTTCACGCGGTCGGCGTAGCGGGCCACCACGCCGAGGTTGTGGGTGATGATGATCACGGCGGTCCCGAACTCGCGTGTGAGGCGGGCCATGATCTCGAGGATCTGGGCTTGGATGGTCACGTCCAGCGCGGTGGTGGGCTCGTCAGCCAGGAGGAGCTTCGGATTGCAGCTCATCGCCATCGCGATCATCACGCGCTGGCGCATCCCGCCGGAGAACTGGTGCGGGTAATCGTCGAGCCGCGCCCGCGCTTCGGGGATGCCGACCATCTCGAGGAGTTCCGCGGCCCGGTCGCGCGCTGCCTTCCCCTTCAGGCCGAGGTGGAGCTCGATGGCCTCCGTCATCTGCCGGCCGATGGTGAGCACCGGGTTCAGCGACGTCATCGGCTCCTGGAAGACCATGGCGATCTTCCCCCCGCGGATGCGCCGGAGCTCATCCTCGTCAAGCTTGAGGATGTCCCGCCCCTCGAAGAGAATCTGGCCGGAGACGATCTTCCCTGGTGGCTGGGGGATGAGCCGGAGGATGGAGAGCGCTGAAACGCTCTTCCCACACCCCGATTCACCGACGAGGCCGAGCGTCTCGCCCTCCTCGACGGAGTACGTGGTGCCATCGACTGCCTTGACCGTGCCCTCCTGCGTGTAGAAGTAGGTACGCAGGTCGCGGACTTCCAGCAGGGCCATGCCTCCTCCTTCCGGACTCCCCCTGAGTCTCGGGGCGCGCGATTGGGTCGAGCCTTCGGGATTATGGCCGATCGCGCGTTCGCGGAAAAGAGGTTCGTTCGATGGGCCCTATCGAACGGGCATGACAATCGACAGCCGGGCGTGCACCGCTCCGGACTCGCGGCGGCGAGCTTGGTGGGGAAGGCGGGATTCGAACCCGCACGCCTCGCGGCACGTGATCCTAAGTCACGCTCGTCTGCCAGTTCCGACACTTCCCCACCCGCTTCGAGTCTGCCGCCCCCACCCTCGCCTGTCCAAGAGGCCTGGCGGCCATTCCGTACCATGGCCCCGACGCACGTCGCGGAGGTGCCGGATGAGCGAGCCCCCCAAATGGCATGCCTTGCCCGCCGACGAGGTCCTCCGTGTCCTCGACACCGATGGTCACGGGCTCTCCAGCGGCGAAGCGGCACGCCGGCTCGCACGGTTCGGTGCGAACGAACTCGAGCAAGAGCGCCCAACCCCGGCGTGGATCATCCTCCTTGGCCAGCTGCGCGGGCCCCTCATCGCTATCCTCATCGCGGCCGCGCTGGTCACCCTTGCCCTCGGCGAGTTCATCGACGCAGCGGTCATCGCTGCAGCCCTCACGTTGAACACGGTGATCGGCTTCACCCAAGAACGGCGCGCCGAAGAGGCGGTGCGCGCGCTGCGCCGCCTGGCGAGCCCCAGCGCACGGGTCGTCCGCGACGGGCGCGACCAGGTGATCCCAAGCCGGGAGCTCGTCCCTGGCGACATCGTGCTCCTGGAGTCCGGCGTGCGCGTGCCCGCCGACCTGCGAGTTCTGGCCGCGACGGCGCTTGCCGTCGACGAATCGCTCCTCACGGGCGAATCCGTCCCGGTCCAGAAGAGCACCGCGCCCGTTCTTCCGGAGACGCCCCTCGCCGACCGCACCTGCATGGCCTACGCCGGGACGATCGTCACCTCCGGGCGCGGCCGCGGCGTGGTGGTAGCAACGGGCCGTGCCACGGAGGTTGGCAGTATCGCCGAGGCGATGCGCGAGGCGGCGAAACTCGAGACTCCGCTCCACGAGCGGCTCCGCTCCCTTTCCCGCCTCATCCTCGCCGCGGTGGCGGCCGGCGGCCTGCTGACGTTCGCGCTGGGATTGGCGGTTGGCGAGTCGGCGACGCACCTCTTCACGACCGCCGTAGGTCTCGCCGTCGCAGTGGTTCCCGAGGGACTCCCGGTCGTGTTCACGATCGCCCTCGCCCTGGGTGTCCGTCGCATGGCCCGGCGGAACGCCATCGTTCGGCACCTGCCGGCTGTCGAAACTCTCGGCAGCATTACCGCCATCGCGACCGACAAGACCGGCACGCTCACCGAGAACCGGATGCGGGTGGTGGAGGTCTGGACGCCGGACCTCGGGAGGGTCACGGTGCCGCCGCTCGAAGGCCCCCCGCGCGCGGAACCGCTGCCGATGGCGGCATCGCTCCGCCTCACGCTCATGGCCGGGGTGCTCACCAACGAGGCCACCGTCCGCTTCGGTCCAGAGGGAATCGAATCCACCGGCGACCCGACGGAAGTGGCCCTGCTCGTCGCCGCGGCTGCCTACGGGCTCGACCCGGAGATCCTGCGGGAATCGTGGGACGTGGAGGCCGAAGTTCCGTTCGAGCCGGACCGGCAATATTCGGCCTCCATTCGGCGCGAGGGGAGCGAGCGGCTCCTCTTCGTGAAGGGGGCGCCCGAACGCGTCCTGGCAATGTGCGCGGTCGAGGCTGCGGGCGAGGGTGAGCGGCCGCTCGATCGGGACGCGAGCCTGGCGGCCGCCCAGCAGCTCGCCGCGGAGGGGTACCGCGTCCTGGCGATGGCCGTTCGGCGCCTCCCCGTGACCGCTGGAGACCCGCTGAGGCCGCTCGAAGGAAGCCCCGAGGGCCTCACCTTCGTGGGGCTGCAGGCCATGGAAGATCCGCCCCGTCCCGGCGTGGCGGAAGCCATCGCCGGATGCCGCCGCGCCGGCATCCGGGTGCTGATGGTGACCGGCGACCACCTGGCGACCGGCGTCGCCGTCGCGCGCCGGCTCGGGATCGGCGGGCCACAGCCGGCAGCGATGACCGGCCAGGAACTCGCCCAACTCGACGACGCGGCACTCGAGGCGGCAGTCGCCCAGGTTGCTGTCTTCGCGCGCGTCGAACCCGAGCAGAAGCTGCGCATCGTCCAAGCGCTGCAGCGGCGAGGCGAGACGGTCGCCGTCACCGGCGACGGCGTCAACGACGCGCCCGCTCTCCGGGCTGCCGACGTAGGCATCGCCATGGGGAAGAGCGGCACCGACGTCGCCCGCGAGGCGGCCGACGTCGTCCTGGCCGACGACAACTTCGTGACCATCTTCCACGCAGCCCGCGAAGGACGGATAACCTTCGATAACCTGCGCAAGGTCACGTACTTCCTGGTCTCGACCGGCGCTGCGGCCCTCGTCGTCCTCCCGGCCGCGCTCGCGCTGGGCTGGCCCGTCCCGCTGGTGGCAGCTCAACTCATCTGGCTGAACCTGGTCACGAACGGCGTCCAGGACGTCGCACTCGCCTTCGAGCCAGGCGACCCGGACGTGCTCGACCGTCCCCCGAAACCGCGCCGCGAGCCGCTCATCTCGCGCCTGCTGTGGGAGCGGACAGCCTTCGTCGGTCTGGTGATGGCAGCGGGGACCCTCGCGCTGTTCCGGTATGAGCTCGACCGTTCCGGCGGCGACTTGGCCCGCGCGCAAACGGTAGCCCTCACCGTCCTCGTGCTCTTCCAGGTCTTCCACGTTGGCAACTCGCGTTCTGAGTGGGCGTCGGTCTTCCGGAAAAGCCCCTTGGCGAACCCGTTCCTGTTCGCAGGCACCGCGGTTGCCGTTTCGCTGCACGTGGCGGCCCTCTACGCGGCCCCGACGCAGTACGTTCTCCGGGTAACTCCCATCGAGCTCGACGTGTGGCTCCGCATCGTCGCGACGGCGGCCACGGTCATCGTCGTGAGCGAGCTCCACAAGTTCGCCCGCCGTCCTCGACATGCAGGGCGCCGAGACGGGCCAGCGCCGTCGAACGGCCGATCGGCCAGCGATTCTGGTACCGGTTGGAGCTAGGTGCGCAGGCCTCGGAACGCGGACAGTGGGAGCGCCGCCCTAGGGGCGAGTCCCAAGGAGCACGAGACATGGCAGTCGCACGCGTCACCGAAATCTCCGCCGAGTCACCCGTCAGCTTCGAAGACGCCATTCGCATCGGCATCGAACGCGCCACCAAGACCCTGCGGAACGTGCGCGCGGCCTGGATCGAGGAGCAGCAGGTCACCGTGGAGGAGGGGAAGATCGCGAACTTCCGCGTTCACATGCGCGTGACCTTCGTCCTCGACGATTGATACACATCTGCACCCTTCCGGGGAGGAATCGGCCATGCGCGCCGATGCCGTCGCCGGCTATGACCCTGCAACCGCTGGACCGGAGGCGTGGTATGTGGAGGTCGCCAGCGGGCGCGTAGTCCGTCGCCGGACGGGGACCGCTGACGCGGCCACCGCGAGCACTGGACAGCAGACGAACCAGGAGAAAGGAGCCAGCTCATGGTCGACCGGTACGTCGGAGTCGTCACAGGCGCAGGAGGAGACATCGGAGCCGCCGTGTGCCGGGCCCTCGGTGCCCGCGGGTGCGGCGTTCTCTGCGTCGACCTGACCGAGGAACTTGCCGCCCGCGGTGCCGAGGAGGTGCGCAAGGCCGGCGGCGTCGCGGAAGTGTTCGCCGCCGATGTCACCGACGAGCGGCAGGTGTTCGCCTATGCAGACCGCGCCCGCGAGTTGTGGGGAGTGGCCCACTTCTTCTTCAACAACGCCGGTATCGAAGGAGCCGAATCCCCAATCATCAGCTACCGGCTGGAGGACTGGGAGCGGGTGTTCGCGGTGAACGTTCGGGGCGTCTTCCTCGGACTGAAGGCGATGGTCCACCTGCTCGAACATGAGCTCGTCACCCGCATCGTGAACACGGCGTCGGTGGCGGGGATCATCGCTACGCCGCAGTTGGCTGCCTACGGAGCGAGCAAGCACGCCGTCATCGGGCTCACGAAGACAGCAGCCGTCGAGTTCGCGCCCCTCAACATCGCCGTGAACGCCTTGTGCCCGGGCCCCGTGGAGAGTCAGATGATGCGGCGCATCGAGCGCGGCCTCGGGGGCGACGAAGGCGCCGCCCAGGCTCACCGCGAATTCGAGGCGCGGATACCGCATGCTCGGTACGCCTCGCTCGAGGAAGTGGCGGAGCTCGCGACCTACCTGCTGCTGGACTGCCCGGTGTACCTCACCGGCCAAGCGATCACGCTCGACGGCGGCCTGAGCGTCGTGTAAAGAGCGGCAGCCTCCGCATGCTTAGCCGGCGGTCGTCGTGAAGGCGATTTGGAGGCGCCGGCCGGATTCGAACCGGCGGTCGGGGTTTTGCAGACCCCTGCCTTGCCACTTGGCCACGGCGCCATCCGGAACGGCTACCGCCTCGCACACGATGCAGCCCTGCATCTTCCCCGCCCGCTGGTGCGCGCGGGTGCTACGGGGGACGAGCGGCAATGTCATCGTGCCGCAGGCATTGCGAGGGGGCAAGTTCCCCTCGGGACAGCGAAGGGCCGCCGTCGTCCGACCGTTCGGATCCAGATTCATGGAGAGGGGAAAAAGTTGGTGAGCCGCGGAGGACTCGAACCTCCAACCCGCTGATTAAGAGATCGCGCTGGTGCTTCCATGGGCGTCCATTATCGTCCACTATGAATCTGCCTTTGGTACGATAGTGCGAAGACTGTCCCCGGAAGTCCACCGGCGTGCACCGGATAAGCTAGCAGATAAGCTAGCAGGGCGTCCCCATCGGCTAGCATGACCTAGCAGGGCCTCCCCCCTTCAACTATTACGCTGCGTTGTTCCCGCACGACCGTTGCCCTGCGGGACGAGGAACGGGCCTAGGGCACTGCCGATTTCGCGGCGGGGGACGTGGGCACGTGCGAAAAAAGCGAAAAAAGCGAAAAAAAAAGTTCCCCGCGCCGCGATGGGCGACCCCGCCTCCCTGCTCGGTGCTCGCGCACCCCTCTCCCCCTCTCCACGGCTGCCGAGGCCTCACGGGCCCGCAGCTACGGATGAAGAGCCCCCTCCCTCGGGCGAGTACAACCGCCGGGACTCTCAGCGCCAGAGTAGTTACTCGGAGCGGACGTGGCGTCACTGCGTGCACAGTGTGGGTAGCGCCGACAGCCGGCTGCGAAGGAGTCGGGAGCTGTTTGCACACGCTGCGCCGCGAATGCTATAGGACAGCAAAATGAACGAGGTGCGGTGATGGCCCTAGGTCGCCTTTTCGGAGGCTGGCGCCTTTGGGCGGCACTCACGGTGAGCGCACTGGGTCTCGCGCTCGCCGCCTGCGCAGGACGCGGAGACGAATCGGTCACCGTGGACGGGCAGGTCATCACCAAGCGGCAGTTCGAGGCAATGATATCCACGACGGAGAATGTATTGAGATACGTGGCCGACGAGAACTGGGATGCCATTTACGACTTTCTGGACGAGGAGTCCAAGAAGTCCTGCCCCAAGCAAGAGTACATCATTAAGGTCAGTGCCGCCTTTGCCCTGCTGAAGCTGTTCGTCGGAGCGGAGCAGTGGGAGGAGCTTACCGCAGGGCTCAAGGAATTAGCGAAAGAGATTAAGGCCATATCTTGGACCGATTTCAAGCTCAACCCTCACGGCGTCTTTGCTGGGTTAGATGCACGAGTGGTCGGACTTGTACGTTTCGGGAATATCCAGCCGGATAACGACTTTTCAGAGTTCATTACTGGGTTTACCTTCGAGGATGGCAAGGCACGCCTTCACGCGCCCGATGTCTGTGGGGGCTTCTCCCTTGGTGAGGAATAGCAGTCCCTGCTCGTGCAGGGTGTGAGTGGCTGCCGTCGCTCATCCTTCCCAGAGTTGGCACGTCCGGCCTGCGAAGCTGAGGCACACGCTCCACCTGGGAGGGAATGCGGCAGATCGGGACCAGCGCGGGGCGGATTCTAGCCACCGCCACCGTCGGAGGCTGACGCGGTACACCGCCCGTAGGAGAGGAGCCGGCGGTCCGGGGCGGGCGCCCTACCGCAGTGTGACGTTGCATGACTACTTCGCCATGTGGGCAACTCCAATCAGCGGGCGACTGCTGACTTGGCGAAACGACGCAGCTGAGCTTGCAACTGCGCCGGATCCCGCATCAAACGAAAGTCCATTACCCGAACTCTCCGTGGTGACGCACCGCTCGGACCCCTCGACGCTGGTGCTACACAGTGAACAGCCCCCTCCCTCAGGCGCGCGTACAACCGCCGGGGGCTCTCAGAAGCGCAGCATTTGCTGGGGAGGGGACGTTGCGTCGCTGCGCGCACGGTTCGAGCAGCGCCGGCAGCCCGCGGCGCGGAAGCGCTCCCGAAACCTGCCCCCGTTCCCCCGCGAGGCCCCTGACAGCGCTGGACGGCAAGCTCCCAAGGCTGTGTCGTCGCCGCGAGAGCCCGCACCGCGGCAGCTTCTGGGCGGGCTCTCGCGACAGCAGGTCCCTGTCCCTGGAGGAGGGGCTCACGGAGCGTCGATGACGACGGTTCGCGCCCACGGAGGAGCCTGGGGCGGTCGTCCCCCACAGCACAGGAGCCCCACGACCACCGGCACCGCCGGCGGCTGCTTCGGCCATGGGGTGTACCCGTCCGTGAGCACGATGATCACGTCGGGAAGGGGAGAGCCCGCCATGGCTGCGGCGATGCCCTTCCCCATGTCCGTGCCTCCGCCGCCCTGCAGCGTTACCCGTTCTGCGCTCGCCACCCGCGACACAGCCTGCACGGCGGCATCGACGGCGTACACCGTGGCCTTGGCACGGCCGTTGGCCGCCAGGATGGCGTCCGTCTCGGCGAGGGCCGCTGCCAGGAGCTCGTCGGAGACCGATCCCGAGGTATCGACGACGATGGCGACCTCGACCTGGGGGCGGTAGAGGCTCGGCAGCACCACCGGGCCGACGACGGACTGCCGGCGGGAGGGCCGACGGTAGCTGTAGTCCACCATGCCGGATGCCTGCCCAACTGCCCTCCTCACGGCCTCGGCCAGCTCCCGGCGCCAATCGACCGACGGCTGGTGGAGCCCCTCGGCCCACCGCCGGAGCGCCCCGGGGACGGAGCCCGGCGCGGAGGCGAGGACCGCAGCCGCCACCGCCCGCCGCATGACCTCGGCCCCGAAGCGGCTGGTCCACCCGCTCCCGTCATCTGCCGACTTGCCGTCCTCGGCACGCTCCTCCCCACCGACGATGCCCCCGCACCGGCCGGCGCACACGGACCTGCGCGGGGCTTCCGAGCGGCCCTCGCCCGCGGCGAGGGATGCCCTCCCAGCCGTCGCCGAGGTGGGGCCGAGGCCGGCCCGTCGGGAGGCGTGTTCGAGCAGCATCCGGAAGTACTCCTCCGCCGTGCGGCGCGGGGGAAGAGCGAGTGAGGAGGGCGTGACGTACCCCGAAGGGAGCGTGACGCCCTCCTCCACCAGGAGTTCGTTCACGGCCGCATCGCAGGCGAGGTTCCAGAGGGAGAGCTTCGTCCTGTCGGCGCCCAGGGCGTGCCAGCGTCCGAGGTGGTCGGCCAGGAGATGCCACACCTCGTGGTAGAGCACCCCTGCCGTCTCCTCGACGCTCCAGGAGAGGTCGGTGTCGTAGGAGAGGACCCAGTCGCTCGACACCGCCATGGTCCCAAGTCCCGGGCAGGCCTCGAGGCGGAGGGACCAGAGCGCCGCCGCCAGGTAGGGGCGGCGGTGGATGAGCGCCACCCGCGCGGCCCGGATCGTCTCCTCATTCATACGGATCACCGATGGCGAGGTCGTTCTCTTCGGAGTCGAGGAGCAGGAGCTCGCAGGCCGCCCGCCAGTCCCGCGCCGCCTCGGGGCCCTGGTCGAAGGCTGCCCGGGCCGCGGCCTCCCGCTCCCGTGTCCAGCGCACGATGACGAGTTCGTCGTCGACGATCCCCATGAGAAGCGGGTCGTACCGCGAATACCGTGACGTGAGCCGCCGGAAGAGTACTCCCCATTCCCGGACCTTGAGCGGGCGGCCACCGAGGTAGACCGCCTCCTCCAGCAGCCCCTCGTTCACGTTCGTCCGGCGTTGCAGCCGCTCGACGATGTGCCCTGCGGCGTCGCAATCGCGGATGACGAACCCCCAGCAGGCGTTGCAGCGGCGCCCTTCGCAACGGCAGCGGGGCGAGTCCGCCATCAACCAGTCGCTGCCCATGGTGGCGTGGACTGGGCTGATACCCCACAGAGCGGAGACGCTCACGTGGATCTTCTGGCTCCCCACGAGCCAGTGCCAGGTGATCTCGGCCTCCACGCACGGGGTGATGTACTTCCCGGTCACGAAGCTGATGCCGTACGGCTGGCTCAGCATGAACGCTGCCTGGCCCTGGGCATACCTGTAGCTGATCCCGCCGCGCTCCGGGCGGACCAGCGGCGGCCGTGCGCCGTCTCCCAGGATGTCGAAGAGGAAGTTCGTCAGCACCTCCTCGTCACGGGGCAGGACGTCGCTCCCGCCGTCACTCTGGACTTCCACCATCTCCACGGGCCATCTGCTGTCGAGCAGCTCCCCCCACCACTCGAAGAGGGATTCGTCGTCGTCCAAGAACTTCGAGGGCCCCGAGGCGCGGAGCACCACCTCCAGTCCGCTCCCTGCTTCCGGGGTGAACGGGACGAGGCAGACGCGGTCGCTGCTCTCCAGCACGCAGGCCGACGGCGAAGCGGCGACGACTTTTGCGACCCCGGCAAGGCGCTCCCGGAGGTACTGCACATACCGACCCTGGGGCGCGAGCCGCCGGCGCCGCCGCTCCCGCAGCTCGTCACACATCTTGACGACAGCCCAGCGGCAGGCCCGGCAGCTGCAGGCGCGCACATCCTTCAGGTGGTCTTTCACCGAGTACGGGAGGGAGTCGGGGTCGGAGGGCCCGTAGACGTCGAGGTGGACCCGGCGGCTCCCCACGAGCCAGTGCCATTGCACGACGTCTTCCCCTGCGGCGCAAGTGATGCCGGACGGCCAACGGAGGACCTGCTCGACAACCTCCGCGAGCTCCTCCTCAGCGTGGGCCAACCGGGAGGAGGAGTGGCGGAGGTAATCCGCCACCGCCTCCCGCGACCGCGGGACCACGCCCAGCGCGCTCTCCTCGTCGCTGCCCTGAAGCTGGCGGTTCTCCACTGCGTCGGTCATGGCTCGATTCCCTCCTTTCGAACTGCACCAGGGTTCAGCGCAACGCCGGTCGGGCAAGCTCGAGGACCGGCAGGAGCCGCCCCGCGCCCTCGGGCAACCAGCCCGTCCCCTCGCCCGCCCGAAGGAGCGTCCGGGCCGGGAACACGGCCACGTCGGGGGCCCGCTCTGCCGCCTTGGCGATGATCCGCCAGCCGGCCCGCCACCGCTCCTGGCTGAGCTTCCCGGCCACCGCCGTCACCACCGCCCCGAGCACGGCGAAGAGGACGTCCCCCCGCTCCGGCACCTCGAAGCGCTCCGGAGCAGCCAGGAGGGCTTCCGGGTCTGGCAGGTCGGCCTCCCGCCGCCAGGTCACCCACTCCGCCGCCGCTCCCGGCCCCACACTCCCCTCCAGAAGCAGGAGCGCCACCTCCGGCACCCCTGTCGTCAGACCCGCACACCACAGCCGCAGCCCGAACTCCCACGACCGCGGGCTCGCCCACGCCCGCCGGCCCGCACGCCGCGCCGGCACCTCCAGCGCCAGGTCCGGCCGGGCCGTCAGGAACCCGGCGAGCGCCGCCCGCTCCCGCGCCAGCGCCCGCTCCGCCTCGGCTGCATCGAACCGGCGCGGGGAAACAGCGCGCCACCCAGACGCGAACCCCTCTGCGACACTCCGGGCGTGCGGCCGCCACTCGAGGTGACAGAAACGGTTCGCCAGCGGCGGGCTCAGCTCCCAGCCCCCTGCTGCCTCCTCGGGCGGGTTCGCCGCCGCGACGAGCGCCACCTCCGCCGGCAGCTCCAGGTCCCCCACCGTCCGCTCCAGCACCACCCGCAGGAGCGCCGCCTGGACGGCGGGAGGAGCGGTCGAGATCTCGTCGAGGAAGAGGATGCCCCGGCCTGCTTCCGCGAGCCGCACCGCCCAGTCCGGCGGGGCGAAGCGCACGCCTCCTTCCGTCACCACCGGCAACCCCGCGAAGTCCGACGGCTCCCGGATGGAGGCGATCACCGTCTCCACCGGCAGCCCCAGCTCCGCGCCCAGCTGCCGCACGACCGACGACTTCCCCGTCCCCGGCGCGCCCCAGAGCAGCACCGGGACGCGGGCCTGGACCGCAATCGCAAGGGCCTGCACGGTCGTCTCCATCGCACGTCTCCTCCTTCCTGTGACGTCCGACCGAGAGAGATGCGCAGCCGCCCGCACCCGCGGGAGACCCGCCAGGAAGGAGGAGCCGTCCCTGCATCAGAGGGACGCCCTCAGCTCCATTCGCCGAGACGCACTACGAAGGGGGATGCAGCACCGCCGTCATCGAGGCCTCCTCCTTTCCCGTCGTGCAGGCTCTCGAGCCTGCCGGAGGGGCCCACGCCGTTGGTTGCTCGACGTGAGCCGTATCGTCCCCCGCCATCAGGCGGGGCCGGCTTTGGCACCCTGGCGGCGTCCACCGGGTTGCCGGGCGGTCATCGGGCCGGTACCCTCGCGCCTCTCTCGATACGCCGGCGATTCTGCCACACCACGCCCGCCCCTGACAACACCATTCCGCGTCACCTATTGACGTTTTTCGGGGACCGCGGGTCGGAGGCCGTTGCCCGCCGGACCGAGGTCCGACGACATCGTGCGCCGCCTGATGCGGAACTGCTGGCTGCTAGGGCGCAGCGTAGTCTGGAGCCACAGCCACTTCCCTGGCACCGTGTGCTGAACGCTACACGACATAAGCAGCATTGCCTCACGGTCTCCTCGACTCGCCACTGGTAGACCCCGCCAGCAAGGTTCGCCGCCAGTAAAAGCCAGAAGCCCCGGGTCTCCCCGGGGCCCTGGCAGCACCAGACCAAGGAGGTCAGCAAGGATGCCGTACGGCGCCATTCTACCACGGGAGATCAGTGCAATACTCGGCCTGCCTGCCCTTCAGCACGCTGCCCGCAATGAAGCCACCATCAAGAGATGGTGGAAACGCCATATCCCGTGGAAGTCCTCAACGACATTGACGAGCCCTTCAATGGCGCCACCATCAAGAGATGGTGGAAACGTGGATGGAGACGATGCGGGCGTTCGCAGGCACGACCCCGCAATGAAGCCACCATCAGAAGATGGTGGAAACGTTCAGCACCGACTGGAAGATCAGCGCCGGCGTGGCCCCGCAATGAAGCCACCATCAGAAGATGGTGGAAACGCTCGTGTTCCAGGGTGTGGGGCGAGCGTTTGACCTCGTTCCGCAATGAAGCCACCATCAGAAGATGGTGGAAACTGGCATTGCCTTCCTCCTTGCCTAGTCTGCCCTCATTCCCGCAATGAAGCCACCATCAGAAGATGGTGGAAACGGGGTGGTGCTGGCGTGAGCACGATCGTCATCGACGCCCGCAATGAAGCCACCATCAGAAGATGGTGGACACTGGACCCTACGAGGCCCCGAAGGGGGCCGGCCTCACCCCGCAATGAAGCCACCATCAGAAGATGGTGGAACCCCCCCCACTGCCGGTCAGGTTGTGTATGCTACCCTGACCCCGCAATGAAGCCACCATCAGAAGATGGTGGAAACCCTAGCAGTCAGACGGATTTACACCGATCCGCCCCACCCGCAATGAAGCCACCATCAGAAGATGGTGGAAACATCGTGGCCGCGCGCGGCCGTCAAGCGGGAGAGTGTCCCGCAATGAAGCCACCATCAGAAGATGGTGGAAACCAAGGCGTTGGGGGCGCGCTGGGACGCTCAGCACAAGCCCGCAATGAAGCCACCATCAGAAGATGGTGGAAACTCGGAACGCAGGGTGAGCGACCCGCGCAGCCCGCGGCGCTCGCCCGCAATGAAGCCACCATCAGAAGATGGTGGAAACCGACATGCTCGAAAGCTTGGTCGACAGGACGGTCGACCCGCAATGAAGCCACCATCAGAAGATGGTGGAAACATCGCTGGAGTGGTGACCTATGCCATGGCAAACACCCCCGCAATGAAGCCACCATCAGAAGATGGTGGAAACAGGAGCTGCGCGCACTGCCGCGGCCGCCGGGGGTCGCCCCGCAATGAAGCCACCATCAGAAGATGGTGGAAACCCGCCAGCGCGGCGGCCAGCTCCGTCTTCCCAGCCGCCCGCAATGAAGCCACCATCAGAAGATGGTGGAAACCGCCATCGAGGCGACGTGCAAGCTCACGGTGGAGCTCCCGCAATGAAGCCACCATCAGAAGATGGTGGAAACCCCCTCACCAGGTCGAACGCTCGCTCCAGACCCTCCCCGCAATGAAGCCACCATCAGAAGATGGTGGAAACACTGCAGCGGGTCTCGGGAGTAGCTGATGTCCACCGGCCCGCAATGAAGCCACCATCAGAAGATGGTGGAAACCGTAGCGCTCTACACGACGGCTCCGACGGACACGTCTCCCGCAATGAAGCCACCATCAGAAGATGGTGGAAACCGATGATGTCCACTGTACCCGTGCGCTCGTCCTGCCCCCGCAATGAAGCCACCATCAGAAGATGGTGGAAACCCACGTCGTCCTCGACCAGTGACCCCGCGCCGGCACGCCCGCAATGAAGCCACCATCAGAAGATGGTGGAAACCAGCTGGTAGCCGATGAGCTCAGCGCCGCCATACTCGCCCGCAATGAAGCCACCATCAGAAGATGGTGGAAACGATGGGCACGTCCTCCACCGACCAGGACGTGGGCGGCGCCCGCAATGAAGCCACCATCAGAAGATGGTGGAAACGTTCCTGGCCCGGATGTGCTGCATACGCGGAACCTGCCCGCAATGAAGCCACCATCAGAAGATGGTGGAAACCGTTGTCGGGGACGCCGACATGAACCGCATCGAGGGCCCGCAATGAAGCCACCATCAGAAGATGGTGGAAACCCGGTAAGCCACGCGCGCCACAGCCGACGTGCCCACCCGCAATGAAGCCACCATCAGAAGATGGTGGAAACCGGTGAGCATCGGGCGTTCTATCCGCGGCAGATTCGCCCGCAATGAAGCCACCATCAGAAGATGGTGGAAACCGCCTCCCGCTCCCTCACCAGCCCGGGCGGGAGGCCCCGCAATGAAGCCACCATCAGAAGATGGTGGAAACCTCAAGCGGCCACCCGGCGCGCCGCAGGACCTCATCCCGCAATGAAGCCACCATCAGAAGATGGTGGAAACCGACCGCGCCCGCCGAGGCTCGTCGCGGAGCAGCTCCCCGCAATGAAGCCACCATCAGAAGATGGTGGAAACGCCAGATCTGCATCGAGGAGCAACACGAAACAAACCCCCCGCAATGAAGCCACCATCAGAAGATGGTGGAAACCCCGGGGCGGAGGTGTACGTCGCCGCGGTAGACCGGCCCGCAATGAAGCCACCATCAGAAGATGGTGGAAACCGGTATCACGGCGGGCGCCACGCTCGTCATCGGGGGCCCCGCAATGAAGCCACCATCAGAAGATGGTGGAAACCTGGCGATGACCTATACGACTCGCGGCTCGGGCAGCTCCCGCAATGAAGCCACCATCAGAAGATGGTGGAAACCAGGCGAGGTACCGCGCCATCAGACCCGCGGCGAACCCCGCAATGAAGCCACCATCAGAAGATGGTGGAAACGAGGGCTGCGACTGCATCCTCGCGCCTGGGGCTGCTTCCCGCAATGAAGCCACCATCAGAAGATGGTGGAAACATGCGGAGGTCCGCACGCAGGTCCCCGACCATGGCCCCGCAATGAAGCCACCATCAGAAGATGGTGGAAACGGGTCCCTGATGCCACGGATGGCCGGCTGCGTCACACGCCCGCAATGAAGCCACCATCAGAAGATGGTGGAAACTCGGCCGACGAAGGACCAGTTGCTCGACCCCGAGTTCCCGCAATGAAGCCACCATCAGAAGATGGTGGAAACCGGTCGCCGACTCGTCGAGAAAGAGCTTGCAGCGCTCCCGCAATGAAGCCACCATCAGAAGATGGTGGAAACGGCCCCAGGCGCCGACCGGCACCTCCTGGCCATCGGTCCCGCAATGAAGCCACCATCAGAAGATGGTGGAAACCAGGGCAAGGAAGCAAGGGATGGAATTGGGTCTGGTCCCGCAATGAAGCCACCATCAGAAGATGGTGGAAACAGCTGGGAGACGGTCACACAGCTGAGCAGCCAGGCGCCCGCAATGAAGCCACCATCAGAAGATGGTGGAAACATGGGACGCAGCGTGAACCGCTCCAGGCCACGGCTCCCGCAATGAAGCCACCATCAGAAGATGGTGGAAACGTGCGCGAGCCCTACCGCCGCCGCGGCACGTGGCTCCCCGCAATGAAGCCACCATCAGAAGATGGTGGAAACACCTCTCCCGCGCGACCGTGGGCATCGGGCAACGCCCCGCAATGAAGCCACCATCAGAAGATGGTGGAAACGATGGGCGAGCTCGAGACCATCTTCGACGGCCTGGGCCCGCAATGAAGCCACCATCAGAAGATGGTGGAAACCTGTGTCGCATCTGCCACGGGCAGCTCGCGCACGACGCGCCCGCCCGCAATGAAGCCACCATCAGAAGATGGTGGAAACCACGCGGGCGCAGTCTGCGCTGCTCGGTTTCGAGAAGCCCGCAATGAAGCCACCATCAGAAGATGGTGGAAACTCGGCGATAGGACCGACCCAGCTCCCGGACCATAGCCCGCAATGAAGCCACCATCAGAAGATGGTGGAAACCACCGGAAGCCCGGGCGCGTGTGCTCTACCTGAACCTCCCGCAATGAAGCCACCATCAGAAGATGGCGGAAACGCTGGGGCTCTCGCCGCGGGCCCGGGCGCGGCTGGGGCTCCCGCAATGAAGCCACCATCAGAAGATGGTGGAAACCGACCCCGCGGTGAGCGGGGCGGTGGGCACGCGGGTCCCGCAATGAAGCCACCATCAGAAGATGGTGGAAACCGGAGCCGGCCACGAACGCCGCCTCCTCGGCGAGCCCCCCGCAATGAAGCCACCATCAGAAGATGGTGGAAACATGGCAGCTCATGCCTGTCTCCCCTATCCCCTCTCCCCGCAATGAAGCCACCATCAGAAGATGGTGGAAACTGTAAAAGCTTGTGACGTTGTGGTGTTTGTAATTGCCCGCAATGAAGCCACCATCAGAAGATGGTGGAAACAGGCAGTCCTTGTCGAGCTCATCCGCTACGGCAGAGGCCCGCAATGAAGCCACCATCAGAAGATGGTGGAAACGGCCGCGGCCGAGCACAACTCATGAACTTGCCAACCGCCCGCAATGAAGCCACCATCAGAAGATGGTGGAAACCGCCTGCGGAGTACCTGGCCATCGCTCCCAGCGACGTCCCGCAATGAAGCCACCATCAGAAGATGGTGGAAACCGCCCAGGTCGGCCCACGCTGCGTCGAGGTACACCCCCGCAATGAAGCCACCATCAGAAGATGGTGGAAACCCGCGAGCCCCTGCGTCGCCGCGGTGACCGCTGCCTTCCCGCAATGAAGCCACCATCAGAAGATGGTGGAAACCGACCTGCGGGAGGTGAGCGGTGAGCCGACCTGAGCCCCCGCAATGAAGCCACCATCAGAAGATGGTGGAAACGTGGTCACCGCGCTCACCGCCACGCCGCCCACGCGCCCGCAATGAAGCCACCATCAGAAGATGGTGGAAACTGGCCGAGCCCCGCCTCACGTTCGCGATCAAGGCCGTCCCGCAATGAAGCCACCATCAGAAGATGGTGGAAACGGTGCTGGAGACACGGGAAGCTCGCAAGCGGCTGATCCCGCAATGAAGCCACCATCAGAAGATGGTGGAAACGATACCCCCGAGGGGTACGTAACCAGTAACCGTAACCTCCCGCAATGAAGCCACCATCAGAAGATGGTGGAAACCCGGGGCCGTCACCGTACCTCCGTCGGCTGGCGCCACCCGCAATGAAGCCACCATCAGAAGATGGTGGAAACAGGTTACTCGGCAAAAGGAAGGATGATTGGGAAGACCCGCAATGAAGCCACCATCAGAAGATGGTGGAAACGGGTGACGCAGCCGCGCATCTACCTCCGCGAGGACCCCCCGCAATGAAGCCACCATCAGAAGATGGTGGAAACCGATCTGCTCGGGGAGCAGGCTTAACGATGGACCGGACCCGCAATGAAGCCACCATCAGAAGATGGTGGAAACCGGTACTGCGTCCCCGAGGTGAGCGCGGGGCCTCCACCCGCAATGAAGCCACCATCAGAAGATGGTGGAAACGCGCGCAGTCGGTGGTGTACGGCGGCACCGGGCTCCACCCGCAATGAAGCCACCATCAGAAGATGGTGGAAACGAGGATGTCCTCCAAGGGCTACGGGCTCGTGGAGATCCCGCAATGAAGCCACCATCAGAAGATGGTGGAAACCTCCCCCCTCTGAGAGGTATTGCAAAGGGTCCCGCGACCCGCAATGAAGCCACCATCAGAAGATGGTGGAAACTACAGGCCCTCCGGGCCAATGTCAGTAAGGGCCCTCTGCCCGCAATGAAGCCACCATCAGAAGATGGTGGAAACCCCGCCGCGACCCGCACCCCGTACGGGTGCTCCGGGCGCCCGCAATGAAGCCACCATCAGAAGATGGTGGAAACGTCTGGACGCTCCGCATCACCCTGCCCGACGGCACCGTCGCCCGCAATGAAGCCACCATCAGAAGATGGTGGAAACCGGTAGCCGTAGCGCTTGAATGCGCCCCGCTGCCGCTTCCCGCAATGAAGCCACCATCAGAAGATGGTGGAAACCAGTGATGTACGGCGAGCTGAAGTGTGCTACTGCACCCGCAATGAAGCCACCATCAGAAGATGGTGGAAACCGCTGGTCGCGCGGAGGCCCGAGAAGCCAGCGGAGCGAATCTGAGTGGGCCCCCTCGGAAGCCAGCTCATGCCCGCGTTCGAGCACCTCCGTGACCGAGGCGCCTCAGCGGAGCCAAACGCATTGCCTGCAGGCGGCCTGGGGCTAGGATTGCTCCGGCAGCAGGGCTCCAGCAGCTTCGGAGTCTTCGGTTGTGAACGTGCGCACACGCTTCGAGTGCCGCGAATGCAGAGCGGGTGCCAAGGGAGCGCTCGATCTCTCCGAGCAGGCCTCAGTATACAGCCGGTCCGCTGTTCGGCAGCTCCTTGCGCTGCCCTAATGCTTCAATGACAACGGCTCGGCGCGTCGTGGGTACACCGAGGTCAATGATGACGACGCTGTCCGTGCTTGCGTCGATGAGGCGCAGGAGCTGCCTGCGCATCATGATGAGCTCTCCTTTTGTGAGGTCACAGACGTAAACGGAGTACTGCAAACGGGTGCCCCACCCGAGCATTTCCTGGTATACCGTTCGCAGCCGCCTCGGGTCGCTGATGTCGTATGCCACGAGATACCGACGTCGTTCGCTCACGGGTCCAAGCGCTCGACTCTCGACAGCGTACAACGTGAGCTCCGGGTCGCGCACTATGTCGAGCTCGCCACTGGACCCGAGGCAATGTTCCGTTGACGCCAGAGCTGGGCTACCGAGTCTCGAAGGCGACGTACCGATCGAGTTCGCCGAGCAAGGCTGCCCCGAGCATGCGGAGCTGCAGGTTGAGCAGGCGGCGGTAGGTGAGACGGTAGCCGAAGACCGGGTGGCGAACTTCGGTTTCAAGGCGCCTTTCGTACGCGCGAATGGTCTTGCGCCGTCCCTCTTCGCTGAGGACAACGGCGATACCTAGTCTCCGGAAGTCGCTGGCGGTCAGCTCCCCGTTGTTGAACAGCGTAAGAACGACTGAGTCTCCGATGAGAGGTCGAAACTCCTCTGCCATGTCGAGCGCCAGCCCTGGTCGGCCGAATCGAGGTTGATGGAAAAATCCCTCGTAGGGGTCGAAACCAACGGTGAATGCTTGTATCGCCATATCCTTCACTAGAAGGGAGTAAACGAAGGAAAGCACCGCATTGATAGGATCCCTTGGCGGTCGCCGGTTTCTACCCGCGAAAATGTCGTTGCTTTCGAGCGGTATATCCTCGCGGATCATCGCTCCGAAGGCCTTGAAGTAGATCCTCGCAGCGAGCCCCTCTATCCCGCGCAATGTTTCGATAGAGGGTGCGGACCGCGCCCGAGACGCCGCTTCGGCCAGTGCGGCGAGCGCCGCGTCGACCCCCACCCGGCTATTTCTGCGGAGCATGGTGCGTTGGTTCCTGATCTTTGCAACGACCATGGCTCGGGAGACCTCGAGCCGCTCTGCGACCGTGGCGCCGTACTGGCGCCGACGGAGGTCCAGGTTCTTGCCCGGGAAGCCGGTGGCCATGCCGATAAATCTCCCGCCGCGTGAAAGCCAGACGACGGGCACGTTTTGTGCTAGCAGCGCGTGAATGGCCGGCGTGGTTAGTGAAACGGGCCCTACCGCGACGACATGGCTGATATCGATGGCACGGATGCGCGCTTCGGTCCCGTCTCGAGGTTGCACTACGAAATGGTTGCCCTCCTTCCGGAGGACGGTCCCTGGTTCGAGGAGATACAAAGGCCTAGCAGGCGGGTCTCTCGTGATGAGTGTGCGGGGGCGCGCCCTTCTTCGATGGAGCAAGAGATTGATCTCGTCGGGAAGACAGACACTGACCAGCACGCAGGCGTTGCACTTCGGGCTATCTACCAGGGGAGGCGGGGGTGATGACGCGCGAGCAGCTTCCCGCGCTGCCAGAATGGCGTTCCTCGTCATGGTTTCGAGCTCCGCCGTGAAAGGTACGGGAACCCGCTCGTTGGCTTCTGCGAAGTAGATGATTCCCTCCGTCACCTCGTATCCCGCTTCGCGGAGTAAAAGGCCCTGGACGCACAGCTGCACACGTTCGGGGTCCCAGACGCGGCCCTCGACGGGTGCTGGCCGGCCTCGTTTGTAGTCCACGGGCCTTGCCCTTTTCCCGAAGAACTCAACAAGGTCGAGCTTGGCGAGAACGCCGAGCTTCTCAGAAGCAAGCTCCAGCCCTCGCACGACGTTGGTTACCTCGGCGTCAGGCTCAGGAGCGACCCCCTTCGGAGTATCAACGCGACGATGGATATCGCTGCCCTCGATGGTGTACTCGTTTTCATCCCAATGGCCACGAACCCATTCGAGGTAGAAGAGTCTCGGGCAATAAACGAATTCGTTCAGCATGCGCGCGGGAAGTAGTGGTAGCACTCCGTGGGCCGGATCGGATAAGGCTTCGTCTGAGGTCGACATGTATGTCCCCCTCCTTGCGCGGGAAGGAGTCCAGTGCTGGCCGCCACGGCGGATTCGAGCAGTGAATTACGGCCAAATCCGTACCGCAGGACCAAGCGGTCCATCACCTTGGGTGCGCGTCCGCCTCGAGGCGCCGAAGAGCGCGGTTACGCCAAGGGCTCGTAACTGAGCAACGGCTGCCGGGCGAACGCCGCGGGCCGAGTTGTCGAGACGGTGCACAGCGGGGTGAGCCAGCAGTGTACGGATTGCAGCCGGGTCCAGTGGCGGCTCCCACAGGGGCCAGACGAAGGTCCGCTTTGACGCGTTCGGGTACAGCGAGAAGTCGTGCCAGCCGACCACAGTAACGTTTCCCCCGCCGGCATCGGCGATTGGAAAGAAGCGTATGGCCATGACCGCGAGCCACGTGGGAGAAGGGGCCCCCGCGTTGCGTGGGCTGCCGTCCGTGGTGACCGCACCATCTCGAATGGCCCGCTCGTCGAGGTTGGCTCCCGTATACCCTTCCTCTCGTTCCCAGCCAACAAAGGCGTCCAACGGCCGGTCTTTCTTTTGTAGGACATAATTCAAGCCTTGGTCGAAGTACGAGTCGCGGAACTTCATTCGGCCGAACGGAGCGTTGAAAGGCGTAACACGGACCGCCTTGCCCGCCCGGTCCTGACTTACGAGGCTCAGGAGGGCGAGCAACCAACGGGCCATCCATTGGTTCCCTTGGCGCCACTCCGAGTCAGCAGTGAGATAGGTCTCCCTCGCTGCCTCCTTCGACATTCGCATGGCGTCAACCCCGGTCGCGGTGTCAGACGGGTGGCGCGCTTTGTACGGAAACGAGGCCGGGAGGCGCGGTATGGCCTCTTCGGCCTTGTGCATCCGTTCGGCTTCCCGTCGCAAGGCGCTCGCCAGTTCCTCGAGGCTGCGGAAGTCAGCTGAATGGAACGTCGCTATGGGAGCGACGCCTCCGCTCCAGCTGAGGCGAATGTCGCCGAGCTCCGCCTGCTCCACCATCGATATGACTCCAAGGGACGCTAGGAACCCCAGAGCGTCGTTGCCTCGGAGGGCTGGGGCCTGGAAGGACGCGCGGTTCATAGCTCGGACACCTTCATGTCGGCAAGCCGAACTATGGACTCGAGTAACGCCAGGCCCCACCAGCCGTACTTGCTGCAGAGCCGCTCGAAGCGAGCAGGATGATCCCAGTCAATCTGTCTCCGGGCCGGCGATACCTGTAACACGATGCCGTCCACGTCAACTTCGAACTCCTCTGCATCGAGGTCCTCGATAGCTGGGAGTAAGGGGCGAGCATACCCGTGGTGGGAGACGATGAGATGGTGCACGAGGTCGATGTCACAATCCGAAAACTGCTCAGGACGGAGCCGAGCGACCTCGCGGCACATCCTGGCGGATACTGCTTCGTGGCGGAACCCATGGGGGAGACCAGCAATCCGCCACGCTTGACGGGCAACGGCGTCCCGCGGGTCACGGCCAGACTTCGCGAGGAGTTCGCCCGCTCGCGCGGCGAGCGCATCGCCGTCATAGAGCAACACCTGGAACCGTGGCTCCGCCTTGCCGAGGTCGTGGAGCCGCGCCGCTAGCTCAACGGCCTTCACGATCGGGCCCGCAAGCCCAAGACGCTCAGCGAAAGTTCTCGCAAGCTGGGCCGCCGCTTCCCCATGGTCCTTCAGTGACACCTGGACCCCGCCGGTGAAGGACGATGAGAGTGGGTCCTCATCAGATTGCTCAGCGGCAGCGACCCGCGGAGCATCATGGCGTTCCACGATACGCAAAACGGGCCGCCCTTCGTCCGTAAGGACCCAGTTCCCTGAATCGTCCTGTTCGGGGGGATACACAGCCCACGAGCCGTCCCTCAGACCTTTGGCCGCCTCCCGATACAGTCCGCTTAATGGCTCCGGTATGAGTTCGGCGAATCGGTCGAGGACGTCAGCCGCCGTCGACTCGGGGCTTTCAATGCTCAACGTAGTCCATGTCTGCAGGAGCTCTTCCGCCCGGTCCGGTGCGAAAGACGTGGCGACCGATGGGGCCAACCGGACCGAGCGGCGGCGACGCGAAGGTACGAAATCAGCGACGTCCGGTACCGCAACTGCTGCGCCAGGAAGTTCCTTCGGGTTCCAGCCCCAGCGGTCGTGACCTCCCAAGAACGAGGACAAAACGACAGTATCGAACGGCTTGACGTCGCTAGGGTCACGGAGGGGACGAGGAGAGTCCCCATCGGAGCTCAAAAGTACGGCCAAACTGAGACGCGAATCGCTACTTTGCGCGCTGCCCGCCTCCGTGTCTTCGGCACCCTCCAGGCTCTCGACATCAGACGTGGCGCCCCTCGGTTCTCGCCCTGCGAGGAACGCTCGGAGCTCATGAAGCGGGACCTCTACGCGCTCCCAATCGGTGACACGAGCCAGTTCGAGCCATCGAGTCCAATGCTGCTGCTCGTCGACGTCCTTGGCGGGCGCTGGAACTGCACGCCAAACGACGTATGCCCTTGGGGCCGAACGGTCCGAAAACCCGTGGATGAACGGGTCTACGGGCTGGTCCGCATGGGGACGGGGCGCAGTCTGAGCCCAGCGTTCGACGTGGGCCCCAAGGAGTACGGGGGTGACGGGGCTCTTTGGCTCGCAGCCATCCGAAGTAGCACCACGAATCTCCGCCACGCGTTCGATACAAAAGTCCACGCAGGGAGGCTCGCCCTTCGCGATTCTGAGCAGTCCTTCCCAGGTAACTTTTGTCGCCTCGCCATACACAGGGTCATCATCATGCAATCCGCGAGCATAAACGATAATTGACGGTCGCTCGTCATAGCTGTTTCCCATGCGCTTCACGCGTCCAAAGCGCTGTATTAGTGAAGAGAGCGGAGCGCACTCCGTGATGATGGCGTCGAAGTCGAGGTCCGCACCCACCTCGATCGTTTGTGTTGCCACGAGCACTGCTGGACGCGGAGTCCGCGGGGAGTTGCTACCAAACCGCTGAACCACGGACGCTGCCAGCTCCTCCCGCTCGAATTCGCGCACGCGGCCGGTCAAGAGGAATCGATCGAAGTGGTCGCCCTCAAGAGATTCGAAAGCAGCTCTTGCCGCCTGAACGGTGTTGCAGATGATGGCGATCCTTTGCGGAAGAGGGTCGAACGATTGATTGAGGAGCCGCACAAGCTCCTTGCCGAGCCTGGAAAGGCGGGTGTCCGCGTCCTCTCCGATGCGTACCTCGGTCAACCACGCAGGTTTGGGAATCTGAAGGCGTCGCCTGGCGGTCGCGGCAGCAGTTGGCGCATCCGGTCGGTCGACCTCCTGGTCGACCTCGGCCACGAGTCCTTCACCTTGGTAGGCGTCCCCGTCTCCAGGGGTCGCGGACATGACCGTGACGACGCTCGGGTGTAAGGACAGCCGCCGCTCGGCTTCCTGGAGGCTCGTGACCCGCTTCACGGCCTCCACGAGCGGCTGCGCGATGTGCGCCTCGTCCACCACGATCCACGAATCAAGTCCACAGAGTGCGGCATCGATGGGCGCCATAGAAGGGCTTGCGCCGTACCCACGGAAAAGGAGGCGAGACCCTATCTGGTCGGCCGTACCGACGACGATTGCTGGCTGCGTCGGGCTATCAAGCCAGCGTGCGTCCCACGTCGTCCCACCGCGCATCCTCGTAACGGCAAGCGGCTTGCCATCGTTCCCTGCTACCGTCCGTAGCGCTCCCGCCACCCGCTGTACCACAGGCTTATCAATAGAACCGCGTTGGAGGACCTCCCCCAGTCGACACGCGGTCTCGAAGACCGCATCAACGACAATGCGCCGGTCGACAACATACATCAGCCGCAGCGGAAGGTTACGACGTCCGCCATCCCGTTCCAACTGTGCCGCCAACGCGAAGACCCACGCGTGCAGCAGCGCTGTTTTCCCCAAGCCCGTTGCCACATCGAGGACGGTCGGAATCCTTCCCTCCACCAGCCAAGTAGCAAGCCTCTCTTGCCACTCAAAGGGCTGATAGCCCATGGTGACTTGGAAGAACTCCCGAAATGCATCGACCGTATGCTCGGCCAATAACCTCACGATCATGCCATACCAACCCTCAATCACCTAAAGGAAGGCATAGACCGAGACCGTAGTAGCGCATGGCTCCGACGACCACCGGCCCATGAACTGGCCGAGGGAATTCGATGCACAAGTGGAGATACGGCCGAATAGGCTCTTCATGATCAGGTCTGCGGACATCTCTCGCCGAAAGATCGATCGCTCCTGGGGCCAGTTGGCGGAAGTGGCGCCGCGACCAGTGCAGGTTCGACGGTCTGGGATATCCTGCGTTCTCTACTGTCACGCAAATTGCATCGTAAATAGGAAGAGAGTTCTTCGGATAGCGGTCCAGTACTGCCGGGAAGACAGTGACCCAACGGCGCGCTGGCTTCATCCAGCGCCACGGACGAAGAGTGAGCACCTCGCGTGCAGCGTCGATCGGGTTGACTCGCCGCAACTTGAACTCACCCAGGTGACGATCCCGCAAGCCATTCCTCACCGTGGCGTCGATCGCGCGACTCAGTATCACAAAATCTTGGCGGTCAAGTTCCGGCAGAGCGATCCCAACCCCGACGATATGCCCATCGGCGTGCTGGTGACCGACAAAGGGAAGTGCTAAGAACGCGCACTGGGTCGCTCCTTGTGGGGGATCTGGCCAGTGCCCACTTACCACAGGCAAGTGCTTCGAAAGGTTGGCCAAGACCGCCTTGCGCAGCAAATCGGTAAGGCGGACGACGTGCCGGCCGTCCCGAGTAGGTCCATCGAGTGCGAGGATGACGAGGTCTCTGAATGGGCCCGCTGTAGGTCGCTCACTCGAGGCTCCGCCCAGCACCCCGTACTCCATGAACGTGCCGACCTCCCACGGATAGGCCGGCTCCCCCCGCAGCCGCCGCTCGTGAGTCCGTTCCAAAGCATCGAGTGACCCTCCGGTAGGCACGCGAAGGGCGTTCACCACCGTGAAATTGTCCGTCTGGCCGACCGCACTCCTGGGGATGAGCAGACCGTCGGTCGCAGAGACTACATCGTCCTCGGCCAGGTCGAGCACGACTGGACACGTGGACCTACCAAGATATGGAACCCGGCGTAGCACGGAATCCAGCATCCTCCGCTCCTCATCGGATAGCTCCAATTCGGGCCAAAGGTACATCACAAGGGGAGACCGAGGAGCGAACCGGGACCAGGTGCGTTCGAGGTTCTTCCGCGCAGGCAGCGTAGTGGACGTCGAATCCTGCGGGTCGCTCTCCACACCATTGACTGGAACCCATGCTCTGCGCACCGTCTCTGCCCCGCGCTCAACTGTGACGGGAATGGCAGCGATGCTCGGTGGAGGGAGGTTCTCAAGCCGCTGCAGCAGCGACCGCTCCTCTTCGGAGCGAAGATCTGCTGCCGCCACCATCGCCGAGAAGAGCCGCATCCAAGAAGGCGGCCACTCAGGGAAGTCGGGCGAGCTCGGGTCGCCCCCCTCAAACGTATCCCGCAACAGGGTGCACCGGATGACGAGCATGCTCATTCCTCCGGCGGTACGTCCCCGCGGAGCACGGCCTCGATCACCTTGGCAAGCGGTTCAATGGGCTCAAGTACGATGGGCTCCGGGTCCCAGCGCACGCCGCTCTCTTCCAGCCTCCTTTTTGCCTGTTCGGCCAGGGCCCGCGTTTCGTCAGTTGTGACGACGAGGCGCTCGGTACCTCCGCCCCTCTGGACCCACTCGATCGTTTCCTCGCGGAGGACGAGGTCGCACCCCGACCGCAGGTGGATACCGGAACCGCCGAAAGCGAGCCGGTCAGCGTAAAGCGCTATGGAGGCGAGGAGCGCCCGCGCTGGGACCTCGTATCCATTGCCTCCGAATCGCAATCTGGCTAGTCCCGTCAGCGAAATCACCGCTAGCCGCGTGATTTCGCGCACTGACACGCCCCCAGTGAGTGGGTCAGCTTCCCCCGGAACCATGCCGTGGCCCAGATCGCTCAGCTTCCGGCTGTCTTTCTTACTCTTGGTCGCGGTGCCTCCAACGCGCCACTCTCGAGCCGGCACCGTGTCACCACCAGGAAGATTAAGGGGATCTCCTTTCGTAGCTGCCCGCCTACCTTGTTCTGGACTCCAACCAATGATTTCGGACGTGTACGAACGAGCCACCTTGAGCGCTATCCGCTTATCGCGATGAGAATCCCATACTCCATAAATGAGATCCGCTGGAGAGTATTTCAAAAGCGCTGTCAGGTCAGCATCTGTCGCTTCGTTCAGCTCCCTGCCAACCTCTGTCTCGTCGAAGCGCACGCCATGTCTGGTACCATCGATAAAGTAGGCATCACGACTGCGATGAGGAGCCAGAAGGTTGTCGATATCGATCACCCGGCCGCCGACTCTTACTCGAAGCACGATCCTTGGCAACCCCAACTCCGCGGCAACCGATGACAGGGCGGCCTCACACCGGTTCGCCTGGGACTGGTAGGAGTCGAGGACGACCACCTGTTCGAGCTCTCCCCTGGCCGTCCAACGTCGCTCGAAGTGGTACCGAGTGCCATCACGCTCCAAGTACGTGGGGGGATAGACCTTCGCCTCCGGGCCGCCCTGCGGCTCGTAGCGAGCCCTGATGCGAATGGCGGCATCGTCGCTACGGAGGGCAACGGCTTCCGCGATGCGCGCGTACAGGTCGTCCACGGTGGCCATGTCACGCCTCCAGCCATTGGAATCGTCGGTGGCGTGAACCTAAACGGGCGTTGACCGTGCTGTCAATGCGTTCAGCGCCCGCACAGGACAACACGTCAAGAGGTGACGCGGGCTCAGGGCGATTGCCATACCCAACCGCTCAAGGAGCGTCGCGTTCCCTGGCTTGAGGAAGCCAGAGACTCGCGCGGCACCAGCGGTGACGGGCGAAACGTGGAGTGCCGATCTAGGCGTCGACCCCTGTGCTGAGGAAAGAAAGGAGGGAGATCACGCGCAAAGGTCAGGACGATTTCCGTCGCTTGCGACGTTATCATAGGTGGCGCAAGAGCTGCCTGCTCAGTCTACGGAAAACTCCGCTCGCGAACCCTGGAACCGGTTCAGCTTCCCTCTTGCCATCCTTTCTTCCTCCCCCCGACCCATGAGCTCTCCACCCGGCTTATAGGCGGGTGTGAGGAGCTACGCGGCGATGATATCGTCGAGCTCCTCGAAGCTCAGGCGCCCGCATATGAGTTTCCGGGCGTGGCCGGGTGCCGCCACCCGCCCGGGGATCAATTTCTTCATTGCGCGCTAGGAGCGTGTTTCCACGACGGGCAGCCGCCGAGTCCTGGCCCATCGCAGGTTGACGAAGGTGAAAGCCCCTCCCGCGCTTCGCGAAGGACGTGGGTTGCATCACCGCCCGCCGGCACCGCGGTGCCACTGCGATACCGGCTAGGACCCCTAGCCAGGACCTGCTGGGCCGCGGAGGCCGACGGGCCGTTGGGGCCGTGCGCCCGAAACGCTTTCGCCTGCTGTCGTGCTCTTGCAGAGGCAAGAGCAGTGCACGGCACGACATGCGGTGTCCATCCCTGGCAAGGCCTTGTCGGGGCTGCGCCTTGCGAGACAGGCATGAAGGGCGGTGATAGGCCCCGAGGCTGGGGTGCAGTCTCGAGGAGCGCGAGATCGCCGAGACACGCAGGTGTACGTAGGAGCCCTAATAGCCATAGCGGCCCTGAGCAGCGACTTCCCGCCTCGGGGATCAGGTGCACGAGGTCGCGGCCCTCAGCGAAGGCCGCGGGTCCTGCCTTTGAGAAGGTTCTCGATGCTGGGAGTCATGGCCTCGCGCAGGAACGGGTTGCCAACAGGAAGATCTAGACCAGCCTCCCGTATCTGGCGCTCAACAAGCGCCTGGAACGCGTCGTGCCTGATGCGATGCTCTTCAATGAGGGCGAACAGAGCCGGGTAATACTCCTTAGTACGTGCGTAAAGCGCGTTTTCGTCATAGCCCACGATGATGCCAATCAAGAACTCTCGCGCTGGCGTCTTTGCTGCATCGGGAAGCTGATCGTCTACCCAGCGCCCGGCTCGCTCAAGCACGCTGAGCGATGGGTAGCGCTGGTTATACCCAGAGCCTTCAAACTGGCTCCTGAGCCACAGCTGGAACGACCGCCTGCCAAATAGCTCGTGGTCGATCGTAACCAGCGGCTCTTCAAGCGCATTGACGTATATGTACCCGCCATCGCTGTGCGGAATCGGCAAGCTCTTGGCTTTCTCAAAGGCCCATGCCCGCAGGACGGGCAGGGTGACATCGGGCGTAAGCGCGTTGTCGCCGATGCCGCTGAACTCGGTCTTGGAAGCCTGTGCGTAGGCCAGCGCGTACATGTAGCCGCTGTAGCCGAACTCCTGGTCCTTCAGCGCCTGCTCCAGCAGGGCCTGGAACTTCGGGCGGGAGAACGTCTTCTCGTCCGACGGCGGCTTTGCGTAGGCGGGAAAGAGATCCTTTACTTCCTCCCAGATGCTGGCACGCTCGCTCTCGGATGCGTGCTCCAGCCGCATGAGCGCTTCAGCCTGGGCGTACGTGAGCAGGCCATAGTTGACAGCAAGAGCACGGTTCCCAACACCAAAGAGGTCATCATAGAACCAGACCACGTACTCGCCGGGATCCACAGTCGCCTGGTCGAACATGTTGAAGTAGCGGGCGATCCAGCGCTGCTCCCTGCTGGCGTTCCTGTCTGGGTTCTTTACGTCGATGCCGAACTGGGCGAGGATCACGCGGTTGGCAGAACGCCACTCGGAATCGATCCGGGCAACTTCACGCAGCGCCTCATCGAGCGAGATCACGTTGTTCTGCCACTGCCGCTCGACTTTCAGCAGCTCCCGCTGGTGCTCACGCAGCTGCTTCGCAAGCCTCGTCTTTGCCTCCGGCCTGCCCTCCGGCACCATCTCCAGGTACAGCACCACTGCGAGCGGGTCATCGACGCGGATGCCGCGACTCTGTATCGCGCCTGTCAGGAAGCGGTACTCGCCCCAAGAGAAGCTGTCATCCTCGCGGGGCCATAACGCTGCGACCGCCATGACAACAGCAAGCAGCACGAACGCCGTAAGCCCTGGCCTGCTCATCGCTGACCCAGCGGGATTCTACCCCTGCTGGAGCAGTGAGCGGGATCTCCCGCCCGTAGCCAGCGGAGCGTAGAATGGCGCCGGGCCTGCTGCCCGAGGGGCGACCGCCTCCGCTCCGACGCGCAGCGAGGTGCCTTCCTCCTTGAGGGGGCAGCCCCGGGAGGCGCGCATCGAAGCAGGGGAAAACCCCGGCGTTCCGCCATTGCACCTCCTCGTTCCGGCCCCGGGGCTGCCCCCTAACTCGGTGGCAGCCCGAGCTCGAGCACGACAGGGGTGAGATATAGCCCCTGGCTCTTGCAGCAGGGGGTACGGAGATATAGCCCTCGCCGCTTTCGGGGCTTTCTCGGCCGCTACAGGGCCTCGCCCTGGAGCAGGACGACGGCTGCTCGGGCGAGGATGCGCCCCAGCGCGAGGCGCAGCCCGCGGCAGTCGAGCACGTGCACGAGGTAGAGGCGACAGCCAGAACTGGAGCGGAGCTCCAGCCAGCAGGCAGACGCCCGCTCGAGGGAGGGGCAGGAGAACTCGAGGGCGATGGACACGAGGTGCTGGAGGACCTCCTCGGGGGAGGCATGCACGCCCTCCTGCACCACTGCCCTGATGTACCCACCTGCCCTGACGGGGCGGAGGAGCGGGAGGCCTGCCAGCTCCTCGCGAGGGATGGCCCGGCCCGCATCGAGGCAGGCAAGCCATGCGAGCTCTTCCGCCTGCTCCTTGAGGAGCCGGGAGAGCTCCTGCTGGAGAGCTGCTGGCAACCGCTCGAGCCCCAGGATGCGCAGCCCCCGCACTGGCAGGAGCTGGAAGCTTGCCCCCAGAGCCCGGGCCTGCCAGTAGGCCGAGTGCAGGTCGCTCACGTGGCCGCCTCGTCGAGGGTGATGCCCAGCTCCTGGGCGAGGAGGCGGATGGCGGCGCGGAGGTCAGGGGCCGCCGCCTGCCGAGCCCAGATGCGCCACGGAGCTTCGCCCGGAGCGACGGCTCGGTGAGGCTGGAGCTCAAGCCGTGGCCAGCCGGCCGCGCGGGCGTACTCGAGGGCTGCGCTCTCCAGCCCGTCGCGCAAGGTGCGCAGCGGCGCGAGGACCTTCACCACCTCCTCGGGAACAGCGGGAGGGTGGCAGGCTGCGCACGTCCACTCCCGCGCACCCGCCCTCCACCACCACTCCCGCCCGCGGCAGGCGTTGCAGGGACGCGTGGGAAGGGGAACGAGAGGGGTGTGCAGGGACTGCTGCTCGAGCCGGAGAAGCTGGACGAGTTCGTGCTTGTGGCTCTGCAGTTCTGCCACCAGCCCGGGGGTCAGGAGCGCCCTCGGCGCCCGCACCACGAGCTCGTTGCCCTCCACCGCGATGAAGGCCCCACATGTGCGGAGCTGAGTGAGCAGCACCGTGGCTGTCGTCATATGCGAATTTCCTCCCAGGCATCGGCGTCCTCGCCGAACAGGAAGAGCTGTTTTGTGCTTCGGGATTGGTCCAGCCCCGGCGGCTCGCCCACGTCGTTGAGACGCGACGCCTCCTCGCCCGGGGCTGACGCCCGCCGTGCAGGCGCGGGAGTGGGCGTAGGTTCAGGGCGCACATCACCCCGGAAAGGCCGTGAAACTGTGAAACTGAATCCAGGCAGCTGTGAAACTTCTGTGAAAGTTCGTGACGCCGCGCGCAACTCCTCGGCCGTCGGAAGGGCCTCGGCGGGGGGCAAAGGCTCAGCGACGTCCAGGGCGACAGGCCTGCCGCGGCCTTCGGCGCCGCTTGTGAGCCAGCCATTCGTCACGGCCTGGTGCGCCAAGCGTCGCACCTGCTCGGGGTGGAGCTTCAGGCGCTTCGCGACGTCCGCGTAGCCCACGCGCGCGATGCCGGAACGGCGGAGCTCTGCCACCGCCTCGACGACGGCCCGAACCTGCTCGGACGCACCGGTGACGCTGGCGTCGTAGATGGGCGCCACTAGCTGTCTTACGGCCTCGTAGTCCTCGAGCGTTGCCAAGAGCCGCCCCTCCTCGACGTCGCGGTGGCGATGGCGGAGGAGCGCAACGGCCTTCACGAGGGCGAGGAGCTTCTCAAAGTCGCGCGTCATCCGCGTGGCTGCCCCGCGCTTGCCCAACAGCTCGGCGAGCGCCTCGACGAAGGGGACCTTCACGTCCCAGGGGGCGCGCCGCTGCAGGTAGGCCTGAAAGGCCACGAGGGCCTCCGACGGCTCTGGTGGGGGTGAAAGCTCGGCCCTCGCCTGGGCGGCAAGGACGGTTCGCACTCTCTCGCCGTCTTCGGGAACGGCCACGGTAAAGACGCGCGAGGCCATCTGGGGGTCGCGGAAAACCCTGGTGCCGGTCGTGATAAGCACCGTCGGCCCTGGCTTCTCGATATGCTCGGTGTAGAAGCGGCCAGTCTCCTTGTCCCGCACCGTCACGTCGTACCGGACCCTGGCCTCCGACAGGAGGGCGCGCAGGGCCGAGAGGAGGGTGTTTTCTGTGCCCTCGCCCTCCCGCAGCGAGTCGAGCTCCCCAATGACGAGGACGCGGTGGCGGAGCGACGCGTCGTCGTAGAGGACGGCTCGCGGCGAGCAGGCATCGATTTCGTGGTAGGCCTCATCGGGCAGCAGCCGCAGCACGCTTTGCACGGTGAAGCTCTTCCCAGATGCCGCCGGGCCCGTGAGCAACAAGTGCGCGGGCATGGTCCCGGGCCGGGCGACGAGGAGGCGCGTAGTTGCCGCGAGGTAGGTCACGAGGGCAGGGCTGATGTCGCCCCCGTAGCCGAGGCCCCGCAGCTCCTCTGCCACCAAGGCGAGGGGGTCGTCGGCTTCCAAGACGGGCCGGGCGAGAGCTTCGAGCTGCGCGAGCTCCGCATCCTCCACGGCGCGGCGGAGTTGGGCGACCGGCGCCGCCTTCGCCTTCAGCTCCTCGATGAGCGCTGCCACGTCCCGGCCGGCGACGTGGGCCTCGGAGATATCCTTCAGGCCTTCGGGCGCTCTGATGACGCGGGCCTCGGAATTGTCCGCCCCGATGCGGAGCGCGAAGTCGTCCGCGTCCGGCTCCACCCACACGTAGACTTTCAGGCCCTTGAGGTGTGCTGCCCACTCCGCCTTCCAGGTCGCCTTCCCGGGGATGCCGAGGGCGGGGATGCCGTAGTACCACGCGGTCCAGCAGTCGGATTCCCCCTCTACGATGAGCACCCAGCCATGCCGGCGGGCCTCGCCCAGGCGCCAGAGGCCGTAGGGCAACACACGGTCGCCACGCTGCCAGGCGAAGCGCTGGCCGCCCTCCAGTGCGAGGCGGTAGCGGACGCCCACCTCTGTGCCCGACGCGTCGAAGTACGGGATAGCCACGGCGGGCTGGCCAGCCCGCCTCGTATCCCGCAGCCCAAGGCCACGCAGGAACGCCTCGGGCAGAGCCTTCGCCTGGGCGAGGGCGGCGAGCGTGAGCCCGGAGCTCCGCGAGCCTGCTTGAGGAGTCGATGGCCAGAACCCGCGGCGGAGCAGTTTGTCAATCACGGCGTCCTGGCTGCAGCCCGCATGGCAATGGACCAAAACGTGGCCGTCGACGTCGGTGACTGACAACGATGGGCGTTCGTCAGCGTGAGCAGGACAGTGAGTCAGGCCGGAGCCGCGCTCCACGGCGCGGGTGCAGACACATCCGGGCCGACCGCAGGAAAGGCCGTGCAGGAGGTCTTCAGCCGAGGCCCGCGTCATCTCCGACCTCCTTGTGCTGGCGGCCGCTGCTCCTCGACCAGCCGGTCGAGAAACACCTCCAGGTCGCGCCGCAGGACGAGGCGTCGGCGGCCGACTCGAAAGGAGGGCAGCGCCCCGGTGTTTAGAAGTCGCCACAGCGTCCCACGCCCGATTCGCAAAAGGCGCATCACGTCTTCGGTTGTGAGCGCTTCCACGGGCATCTCGAACCTCCGAGTGAAATATCGCCAATCACAACATACAGGACCGGCCCGAACCGTTGGGAAGGATTGTAATATCGCTTTACTATCCCCTCGACGCCATCGGTGAGCTGCTGGACCGCCCCAGGCCGCTCTGGTACTATCCCCTTCGATGACAGCAGGAACGCTCGAGAACCGCTCTCCGCAGTCCCTGTTCACCCCGGGGCGGAAGCTGCGCGTCCTTGATGCCAAGCTCGATGGCGGCTTCCTCTGCTACCGAACCGACGGGGAGCTCGAGCAGGGCTCACCCCACAACGCCCTAGCGGCGCTCCTCAAGGCGAAGAGACCGGAGCACTTCCTGGAGGTCTTGCGGCGCTACGGGCCGATGGAGCGCTGCGAGCAAGCGACCTGGCTTCGAGGGGCAGCCTGCGGCAGGTGCGCCTTCTGCACGGCAGACCCGAGGAAGGTCCCCCTGCCAGAACCAGCCTGGTACCGGGAGCCACTGCGCCTCTGGCAGCGGCTGCAGGCAACGACCTTGGCGCTGTTCTCCATCGTGCACGAGCTGCGCGGCGAACCGAAAAAAAGGGTGTTCTCTGGGCAGCACAAGCACTGGCAGCTCCTGGAGGAGGCAGGCCTCATCGAGCCCTGGTGGCATATCTATGCGGACCCCGAGAAACCGGCGAGAGAGCTGCTTCTCCCGGTCCTGCGCGGCGCTGCAGGGCTTGCGGTGACGAGGTTCGCGGAACTCGTAGGCGACTTGAGGCCTGTGCTGCTCTGGGATAGGGAGCGGCCCACGTTCGTCTTGAGCGGTGAGCGCTTCTTCCGGGCAGCAGTTGCAGCCCAGCTCTTCGAGCAGGCCGTCGGCAACTTTGCGCTCTGCAGCTACTGCAGCAAGCTCTTCCTCCCGGAGCGCGCACCGCGATTCGACCGTCGAGCATTCTGCCCACAATGCCGCGCCCAGGGAATCCCGCAGCGGTTAGCACGGGCAGACTACCGGCGACGGAAGCGACAAAGCTGGTAAGGAGGAGAAGTGCGATGGCGAAGCGTCGAGCAAGAGGTGAAGGCTCCGTCTTCAAGCTGCCCGATGGCAGCTGGAAAGCCCGCCTGCGCTGTGGGGCGAAAGTGTGGGAGCGGCGCTTCCCGTCGCAGCGGGAGGCCCTGCAGGCGCTGGAGCAGTGGCGCCGCCAAGCAGCGCAAGGGGTCTACCTGGCCCCGGGGAAGCTCACGGTGGGGCAGTACCTCGAGGAGTGGCTGGAGGCGGAGCGCTCCTCATGGCGGCCAACCACGTACGCCAACTACCGCTTCATCTGCGAGAAGTACCTCATCCCTTCGCTGGGGAAGCTGAAGCTGGAGCAGCTCACCACAGTGCACGTGGAGCGTCTCCTGCGAGAGCTCACCTCCTCGGGCTGTTCTGCGAGGACGGCGAACCTCACCCGGGCGGTGCTGCGCTCGGCGCTCTCGCGGGCGGAGCGGCTGCGGCTGGTGGAGCGGAACGCTGCTGCCTTAGCAGCACCCGTGCAGGGGAAGAGCCGCACGCCGACGCCGTTCACCCTCGAGGAGGTGGAGAAGCTCTGCGCCCAGGCCCAGGGTCATCGGCTGGAAGCGGCTTTCCTCCTCGGGCTCCTCCGTGGCCTGCGCATGGGGGAGGTGCTGGGCCTGCGGTGGGAAGACGTGGACCTGCAGGCAGGCGTGGTGCGGGTTCGGCAGCAGCTGCAGCGGGTAGGCAAGGAGCTCCTCCTCTCGGAGCCGAAGACGGCGGCAGGGAGGAGGACGGTGCCGCTGCCGGGGATCGTGGTGGCAGCCCTGGCCCGGAGGAAGACGCTCCAGCGGGAGGAGCAGCTGAAAGCCGGGCCCTCCTGGCAGGGCAACCCCGAGGGGCTCGTGTTCACCTCTGCGCGGGGGACGCCGCTCGAGCCACGGAACTTCGCCCGGGAGTTCCACGGGCTGCTGGATGCTGCAGGGATCCCGCGGCGGGGCTTCCATGCTGCTCGCCATACGGCAGCCACCCTGCTGCGGGGGATGGGGTGTCGGTGCCGGACCTGAAGGACCTGCTCGGCCACTCCTCGGTGGGCATCACGGCAGACTTGTATGCTCACGTCACGGAGGCGGTGCTGCGCCGGGCAGTGTCGCCCTGGGATGAGGTGCTCAAGGCCGCAGGCTCCTCAGCGCGGCCTTGAAACCGGGCCCTGCTCGAGGGAGGAAGGATTGGGCGCGAGGACCTGCCCCCCAGGCAGTGACGGCGAGCAGGGGGAACTTGCACGCGGCCGTCACAAGCCGTCACACGTTTGTCACACGCCCTCAGATTCTTTGTCACGCTGTCACAGCATTTCCGGGGTGATGTACACGCATCTACCCCGGGCGGTCCGGTGCCCCGCGTCCCTTGTCAGGAGGGCTGGAGTTCCCTCCTCGAGGAGGTGAGCGATGCCCTCTCCGGCCAGGCGGGCGAGGGTTCCGAATACCGCTCGCACCGGGCCTTTCACGCCTTCTGTTCGCGGATTGCGGCTCTGCCGGAGCTATAAGGTGCCAGATAAGGTGCCAACGCTCCGATGACGGGGCTTCGCTCGCCGCACAGAACCCGCCGAGCGTTCGGATCCAGATTCAGCGAGAGGGGAAAAAGTTGGTGAGCCGCGGAGGACTCGAACCTCCAACCCGCTGATTAAGAGTCAGCTGCTCTGCCAGTTGAGCTAGCGGCCCACCTGCGGACGGCCCACGCCATCGCTTCCCGGGCGTCCACCCCGAGTCTAGCACCGACCCTCACACCTGCGAAACCGCAGCCTTCCGCGCCGTGACCGTGCTGTTCTGCTCGCCAAGCGGCCCGCACCACACATCCCCGAAGCCGGCCGCTTCCAGCATCGCCGCAATCTCCGTCCGCGTGCGGTTCCGTCCGCCCAGCATTACCATCGTCAGGCCCGATACCGAGGGGTGGTCAGGACCCGTCAGGTCGTCGGCCAGCATGGGCTCGGTCACGACGATGAGCCCTCCCGGTTCGAGAGCCTCCCAGCACGCTGCCAGAATCCGCTGGCAATCGTCGTCTTCCCAGTCATGAAGGATGCTCGAGAGGAGCAGAACGTCGTGGCCCTTGGGCAGCGGGTCCTCGAAAAACGAGCCGGTTGCAAAGGCGACCCGCTCCGCCAGGCCTGCACGCTCAACGTTCTCCCGCGCGATGGCATCGACGCCTGGAAGATCGAAGATAGTCGCCCGCAGGTGCGGATGCGCGCGCAGGATGGCGATGGTGTAGCCGCCAGGGCCACCGCCGACGTCGAGCAGGTGTCGGAAGCCGGAAAAATCGACCGTGCGGACGAGCGCCTCGCCGCCGTGGATGGCGTTCGCCAGCATCCCTTCGGCAAACCATCGCTGCTCCTCGGGAGAGAAGCCGGCGAACATGTCGTGTTGGCCAGCGGGCGTCCATGGTCGCCCGGTGGCCAGCGCGCTGTCCAGATGGCCGATGGCCTCGTAGAAGCCGTCGAAGAGGAGCGCACGACCGCCGATATACCACGGGCTCGCCCGCACTAGGAACCGCGAGGCTGTGGGGGTGTTCCGCCAGCGCCCATCGGGGTCGCGTTCGATGAGGCGCTGCGAGGCGAGGAAAGCGAGAAGCGTGGGGTAGACGCGTGGAGCGAGGCCGAACGTGGCCGCCAGTTCCTCCGTCGTCATAGGGCGCGACTCGAGCGTATCGAACACGCCGATACGCAGGCAGAACGCCAACGTCCGCGCACGCACGGCCCCGTCCTGGAGGGCATAGACGCGAAGCTGCTCGGCCCGGTGAACGGCGTCGTCCACGATTCTCATGGTCACCGGGCTCGTCCGTTACCACAACTCGGTGCATCGTAAGGGCGTGGAGGAGGGCGAGGCCTCGCGGTTCCGCGTTACTGCGGCTCATCGGACCGCCGTGCTCGCCTGTCACCAGGCCCGACTGCGGGCCGACGATCCGCCGAACGCCCTCAGCGGACTCGCCGCCTGTGCCGCGGCGGGAGCACTGCGGGTAGAGGTCGACGTAACGTTCACCGCCGACGATGTACCGGTGCTCAGCCACGACGAGATGTTCCTCGTCGGCGGGCGAAGGATGCCGGCGCGAGCGGTGAGCGCCGACCAGATTCCGGGAGTCGTCCGGCTTGCCGAGGCTGTGGACGCCCTAGCCGGCCGCGGGTGCGTCCTCCAGGTCGACTTGAAGCGTCGCGGCCCCATCACCCCAGGCGAGGTGGCAGCGCTCGCTGATGCAGTTCGGCCACTCGGTCCGAGCGTGATCGTCGGCTCCCAGGCTCACTGGAACCTTCGAGCCATTGCTGAGGCCGGCCTCACGGTGGCCTTCGATCCCACGCTGCATTTCCGATACGTGCCCCGTTCGGCGCCCAGCTGGTGGGCCGAGGGCGTCCCGCGACGGACGGGCGCGTGGGGCTTCCGCGACGACGCTGCCTACGCAGCCGACCGCGGTTGGGACTTCGATCGGTACCTCGGCGCCCGCCTCGATGACCTCGTGGCCCTCGTGCCGAGCTGCGTCGAACTCATGGTCGATATCGGCACCGTGATGCGCATCGGAGAACTGGGGGTCGCCCTCGGAGAGGAGCTCCGCCGTCGCGGCGTTGCGCTCGCCGTCTGGACCATCCGTCGGTGTGAGGGCGATGCCACCGCCGCACTCGTGGCCCGCCTTCTGGAACTCGGCGCGTCGACGATCATCACCGACGTGCCGCTGGAGCTCGGCGAAGTGATGCGCGCCCGAGTGACAACGGGTCACGACCATGCAACGGGTTCTCTCCCCACGGTTCCCGGTTCTGCGGTGGCTGGAAGGTCGAACGTGAGCAGTAGGGAGGACGGACTGCGGAAGGGAGAGGGAACGTGAACACGCTGCGCACGACGCTGAGACGGATCTGCCGGCGATGGGAGCGTCACAGCCCGGAGGACGGCCAGAGCCTGGCCGAGTACGCCCTCATCCTCGCCTTCGTGGCCATCGCGGCCGTTACGGCCCTATCGTTCCTCGGCCAAGCGATCGCCAACTCGCCGGGCTTCGACCTGTTCCAGTAGACGCGAGCCACCGCGCTGCGCTGGGGCGCAACGAGAACCGTTCGCGCCGCCCGAACCATCGGCGTACAATCGCAGCTGCCCAATGTGGGCCAGGGAGGCAGTGCGATGGTGCGCATCTACGGCAACGTCCGCCCCGAGGACGACTTCACCCACCCGCTCGGCCCGGAGCCGAACTTCAACGAGTCGGTCTATTTCAACTTCTTCGACCGGGAGCGAGAGCTGGGCGGGTTCCTGCGCATCGGCAACCGAGCCAACGAGGGATACGCGGAGGTCACCGTCGTCGTCTTCCAGCCCGACGGCTCCGCCCTCTTCAACTTCAAACGTCCGCAGATCACGTCGAACGACGGCTGGGACGCCGGCGGCCTCCGGGTTGAGGTCCTCGAGCCCGGGGAACGGCTCCGCACCGTTTACGAAGGGTCCGTCGTCTTCCTCAGCGACCCGCGCGCGATGAGCGACCCATCGACGGCGTTCAAAGAGAACCCCCACCGCCGTGTCCGCATCGACCTCGTCCACGAGGGCGTGGGACCCGTCTACGGCCACGTCGCCGAGCCCGGCGAGACCGACAACGAGTTCGCCCGCGCGCACTACGAGCAGCATATGCGCGTCTCGGGTACCATCCAGCTCGAGGGCGACGAGGCGATGCCGCTCCACGGCCACGGCTTGCGTGACCACTCCTGGGGCCCGCGGTACTGGCAGTCCATCGCCGACTACCGCTGGATCACCGGCAACTTCGGCGATGACCTCGGCATGGTCATCTCCATCGTCGGCGAGCGGAAGGGCGGCGTCTTCCACCGCGGCGACGAACTCATCCGAATCCGCGACGTCGACCTCGAGTCCGAGTATGAGCCGGGCACGAACTACCACCGCGCCCTTCGCGTCCGCGTGACGTTGGAAGACGGTACGCGGCACGAGGTAGAAGGAAGGGTCCGTAGCTTCATTCCGCTCCGGAACCGACGTGCCGGCCACCTCACGCACATCGGCGAAGGGATGACGGAGTACCTCCTCGATGGCCAGCGCGTCGGCTACGGCCTGAGCGAATACCTCGACCAGCTGGCATAGAATCCCCGACAGCGGCAAAGCGATGCGGAGCATTTCCGGAACGGTGCGACGTCCCCGGAGAGCTGCAGCGGACGCGGCAGCCGCGTCGACAGCTCCCATGAGGGCGTACATGCCGCGGACGCAGACCACGAGGTGCCGGGATGACCGCGCCGAACGGTGAGGCGCCGCTTGCCGGCGTCATCGTGCTCGACCTCACCGAATACGTCGCCGGCCCCTACGGCACGATGATGCTCGCCGACATGGGAGCCGACGTCATCAAGGTGGAGCCCATCGAGGGGGACCACTGGCGCCGACAGCAGCCGGTGATCGGCCGCGAGAGCCGCTACTTCATCGGCGTCAACCGGGGCAAGCGGAGCATCGCCCTCGACCTCGAACGGCCGGAAGGCCGCGCCGTGCTCGACCGCATGCTCCCCAAAGCCGACGTCCTCATCGTCAACCACCGTCCATCGACGCTCGAGCGCCTGCGCCTCCGCTACGAGGACGTCGCCGCGCTCCGTCCCGACATGATCTACTGCTCCATCACTGCCTTCGGCGAGCGAGGTCCCTATTCCGGGCGCCCCGGCTTCGACCTCCTCGTGCAGGCCCTCAGCGGCATGATGGATTTCGAACGGAAGGTCGAGCGCGGTGTGCCTGTCGGCATCACCTCGTTCGCCCCAGCCGACCTTTCGACCGGTATGTACGCGGCCTTCGCGATCGCCTCGGCCCTCTATCGGCGAGCTCTCACAGGCGAAGGGCGGCGTATCGAGCTCTCCCTCTTCGCCGCTGGGCTCGCCATCCAGTATCGGCCGACGCTCCAGCTGGAGCGATACGACCGCGAGCCGCGGGAGCATCTCCTCGCTGCGGTGCGGGCGGCCCGCGAACACGGCCAAACGTACGAAGAGATGCTCGCGTTCCGCACCGGGCTAGGACTGCAGCGCGCGTCGGCCCCGTACTACCGCGTCTACCAGACGGCCGACTCGCTCATCGCGGTCGCATGCCTGAACAACCGCCAGCGGCGCAAGCTCTGCGAGGTGCTGGGCATCGATGACCCCGCCGTCCAGGGAGACGTCTTCGCGCTCGCCGCCGCGCTCCCGGCCGATGAACACGAAGCGAAGATGCGCCGCTTCGAGGCCGCCTTTCGGCAACGCACAACAGCGGAATGGCTGGAACGTCTGGAAGCCGCCGATGTCCCAGCCGTCCCGGTGCTGCTCAGCGAAGAGGTGTTCGACCACCCGCAGGCGGTCGAGAACGACCTGTTCTACACCCTGGAGCACCCAGCCGTTGGACCGATTCGCCAGCCGAAACCGCCGGTCCGCATGTCGCCGGGCGACGTGGGTGCTGCCCGGCCAGCGCCCCTGTTTTCGGCCGACGCGCGCGATATCCTCGCCTGGGCTGGGTACAGCAGCCCCGAAATCGAAGCGCTCGCCCGGGCGGGTGTCGTCCGCCTGCCCGAGGGCTGACCCGCACCGGCGACCGCATTCCACACGGAAGGAGAAACGAGGATGCAGTTCTGCCGCTACGAAAAACGGGGCCACGTCGCCTACGTCACCATCACCCGCCCAGAGGTGATGAACGCCCTCCATGGGCCGGCCAACGAAGAGCTCGACCAGGTATGGGACGATTTCGCCGCAGACGACGACCTCTGGATTGCGGTGCTGACCGGAGAAGGGGACCGCGCCTTCAGCGCCGGGAACGACCTGAAGTGGACGGCGGAGATGTCACGCCTGCCCGCCGAGCAGCGGCCCCGGATCGCCTTCCCCAAGGGCGGGTTCGGTGGCCTCACCCACCGCTTCGACCTCTTCAAGCCGATCATCGCGCGGGTCAACGGGTACGCCCTCGGGGGCGGTTTCGAACTGGCGCTCGCGTGCGACATCATCGTGGCGGCCGAACACGCCGAGTTCGGCCTCCCCGAGCCGCGCCGAGGACTCATCGCGGGAGCCCTCGGCGTTCACCGCTTCCCGCGGCAGGTCCCCTTGAAGGTGGCCATGGGATACATGCTCACTGGGCGGCACTTCTCGGCGCGCCGGGGTTACGAGATCGGCATCGTCAACGAAGTGGTGCCGCTCGCCGAGTTGGACGCCGCGGTCGACCGCTGGGTAGAGGACATTCTGCGCTGCGCACCGCTCTCGGTCCGGTCGACCAAGGAATCGGCCATGCGCGGGCTCGACATGGCGCTCCCCGACGCTGCGCGAGCCCGCTTCGAGTGGGAGGAGCGGCGGCGCCGGAGCGAAGACGCCATCGAAGGGCCGCGGGCGTTCGCCGAAAAGCGCGAACCGCAGTGGAAGGGGCGCTAAGGAGCCGAGCGGGGTCCGGAAAGCAGGGTGGTGCTGAGGCCCAGATTCGAACTGGGGACACCCGCATTTTCAGTGCGGTGCTCTACCAACTGAGCTACCTCAGCACCCGTGCCAATTGTGCGGAGGGCCGTTCCGCGCGGTCAAGGCAGGCCAGTTCGCGACCGCTTGACAAAGTGGAGCGATAAGGTCGACAATGCGGCCATGCCACGGGTCGACCGGAACGCCCTCCGCTTCAACCAAGCCTGCATCATCGCTGGCGTCGTCGTTGGCTTCGTCCTCGGAGCGGGCGTCGGGAGATGGGTGGTGCTCGCGGTGGCTGCGGTCATGCTCGGCGGTACCGCCTGGGAGCCGCTCTCGCTGTTCAAGCAGGTATACCGGCACGGGGCCCTGCGTTTCGGACTGCTGAAGCCGAACCCAGTCGACGAAGACCCTGCACCTCATCGCTTCGCGCAGGGGCTAGGAGGCACCTTCCTCCTGGCTAGCTTCGTGGCGCTGGCCGCGGGGGGAGCGGCGGTCGGCTGGGCACTCGCCTGGCTCGTGGTGGCGCTCGCGCTCGTGAACCTGCTCTTCGGATTCTGCGCCGGCTGCTTCCTCTACTTCCAGCTCGAGCGGGCGGGCCTGCTCCCCCGCTCCGCAGGGGCACGTTGACGTGGACGAGGTGCTTCGGCTCGCGGCTGCGCTCGGCCTGGTCGGTTCCCTCGCGGGCATCGGCGTGACGGCCCGGTTCGCCGTGCGGCGGCTCGTGTCGCGACACCGCGGGGCGCGCATCGACGACCTCGCCGAGCGTCTCGGCCTCCCCGCAGGAACGCCGAGCATCATCTACGTTTGGAGCGAACGCTGCGCGCAATGCGTCCAGCTCCAGGAGCCGGCGCTCGCCCGCCTGGCGAAGGAGCGAGGCATCTACGTACGGAAACTGCATCCGCGCGAGGCGCCCGAGGTCGTCCGACGCTTCAGCATCCTCACCGTGCCCTCCACCATCGTTGTCGATCGGGAGCGCAGGGTGCGCGCCGTGAACCTCGGCTTCGCAGACGCCGAAGCACTCGCCGCTCAGCTGGCATAGGTTCCTGGTTGCGGAATCGGACCGTATGATCGGGCGCCATGGAGCCTCGTCCCTTCCGCATCAGCGTTCCCGACGACGTCCTCGATGACCTGCGCCAGCGGCTCCGCCGGACGCGCTGGCCCGACGCTATCCCCGCCACCGGCTGGGAGTACGGAGCCGACATCGAATACATCCGCGAACTGTGTGCCTACTGGGCCGAGCAGTACGATTGGCGGCGGCACGAGGCTGCGCTCAACGCCTACCCGCAATTCCTCGTGACCGTCGACGGCGTCGATATCCACTTCTGGCACGTACGGGGCAAGGGGCCTCGCCCCTTCCCCCTCATGCTCATCCACGGTTGGCCAGGATCCATCTACGAGTTCTACCGCCTCATCGGGCCACTCACCGACCCAAGCGAGCACGGCAGCCACCCGGACGACGCGTTCGACGTCGTGATCCCCGCTCTGCCGGGCTACGGCTTCAGCGGAAAACCGCGGGAGCCGGGATGGAGCCCGACCCGAATCGCGCGGGCGTTCCATACGCTCATGCGCGAGGTCCTCGGCTACGAACGGTGGGGGCTGCAGGGCGGCGACTGGGGCGCCATCGTGTCGACGAAGATGGCCGACCTCTTTCCCGAAGACGTCCGCGCGCTGCACCTGAACTTCGTCGTCGTTCCCCAGCCCTCCGAGCTGCGGCCCGAAGATCGCCCCATCGTCGAACGGCGGGCATTGTGGGACGCGCTTGAGACCGGCTACAGCCGCATCCAAGGAACGAAACCGATGTCGCTCGCCGTCGCCCAGGCGGACTCGCCGGCCGGCCTCGCTGCCTGGATCGTCGAGAAGTTCCGCACTTGGAGCGACTGCAACGGCGACTTCGACGGGAAGTTCGGGAAGGACACCCTGTTGACGAACCTCATGTTCTACTGGGCTCCGAATAGCATCGCCAGCGCCGCCCGGCTCTACTACGAGGCGTTCCGCGACCGGTCGAGCATTTTCCCTTCCAAGCGCATCGAGGTTCCCACCGCGGTAGCGGCCTTCCCCAAGGAGCCCTGGACCGCGCCTCGCCATTGGGTCGAACCCTTCTTCCGGGTGGAACGGTGGACCGAAATGCCACGCGGCGGCCACTTTGCCGCACTCGAAGAGCCTGATCTGCTACTCGAGGACGTGCGGGCGTTCTTCCGTAGCTTCCGCTAGGCGCCGTTCACTCGCGGAGCCGGCCGGATGGCGTGGACGAACGGCGGGTGCCCGTCGCGCCGCACGACCTCACCTTCGACGCCGAACACCTCGCAAAGGAGGCGCGCGCTGAGGATGTCAGTCGGCGGACCATCGGCCACGATGCGCCCGCCCTGCATTACGATGAGCCGGCGCGCGAACCTCGCCGCCTGATTCAGGTCCTGGAGCACGAGGACGAGCGTGAGCCCGTGCTCGCTGTTCAGCCCCTCGAGGAGAGAGAGGATCTCCAGCTGGTGGCCGATGTCGAGGTAGGTGGTCGGTTCGTCGAGCAGCAGGATGCGCGGCTGCTGCGCGAGGGCCATCGCGATCCATACCCGCTGCCGTTCGCCCCCGGAGAGCTGGCCCACCGGCCGGTGACGCAGCGCCCCGAGATCGGTCGCCCCGATGGCCCACTCCACTGCTTCGCGGTCGACAGACTTCGCGACCCCGAAGAAGCCGAGATGCGGATGCCGCCCGCGCCAGATGAGCTCCTCGACCGAGATATCGGGCGGCGCCACCGGAGACTGGGGCAGCAGCGCGAGCCGCTTCGCGATCTCCTTCGGCTGCAGCCGTGCGATGCGCTGTCCATCGAGGAGAACGGCGCCAGCCTTGGGGCGCAGCGCCCGGGCTAGCCCACGCAGGAGCGTGGATTTTCCCGAGCCGTTCGGCCCAACGATGACGATGAACTCGCCCGCCTCAATGGCGAGCCGGGGCACCCGTACGATGGTACGGCCGTCGTAGCCGAGCTCGACGCTGTCTGCCTCGAGGACGCTCATGCCCGCCTCCGCACGAGGTAGAGGAGGAACGGCGCTCCCATCGCTGCCGTGAGCACCCCAACCGGAAGCTCCCGAGGGTCGAGGACGGTGCGCGCCGCCGTATCACCCACGACCATCAACAGCGCCCCGATGAGCGCCGACGCCGGGATGACCAGTCGGTAGTCGGATCCAAAGAGGAACCGTGCGATGTGGGGTACGGCGAGCCCGAAGAAACCAATGAGCCCAGCAACCGAGACGGCGCTGCCGGCGAGGAGCGCCGCAACCGCCACGAGGAGCAGACGGACACGTTCGACCCGCTGCCCAAGGCTCGTTGCCACCTCATCGCCGAGGACGATGATGTTGACGTGCCGGGAGGCAGCTTGCGCCGTGAGGAGCCCCACAGCCGAGTAGGGCCAGAGCCAGGAGAAGTGGTCCCAGCCCCGGCCGAGGAAGCCACCCACGAGCCAGCTCACAGCAATCTGCGCCGACGTCGTGGACGTGACGAGCAGCGTCGACGTGAAAGCAGTAAGGAGGGAGGAGAGCGCGACCCCAGAGAGGATGAGGCGCGTCGGGGAGATGCCGCCCTTCCACGCGGCAAGGTAGGTGAACCCGCCCGCGGCAAGCGACCCGCCGAAGGCCACGGCAGCACGCCATTCGGGCCCGATACCCGGCAGCACGGTGAGCGTGGCTACCGCGGCGAAGACGCCACCGGCGGAGATCCCGAGGAGGTACGGGTCTGCCAGCGGGTTGCGCGTCACCCCCTGGAGGAGCGCACCGCTCACCGCGAGGTTGGCACCAACGAAGACGGCCAGCAGGACTCGCGGAAGCCGGAGGTCCCAGACCACCGTCCGTGCCAGTGACTCGTGCGAGGAAACGAGCGCGCGCGCCACTTCGGCCGGCGAGAAGAACAGGGGACCCGTCCCGATGGCGGCCAACATGACGACCGCCAGCAGCCCCGTCAGCGCGCCGAGCCGGAGCCACGCCACTGCGCGGCTCCGGCCGGCATGCAGCCCGAGCGAGGGATCAACGGCTGCTCGGATAGAAGAGCTTCGCCAGCTCATCGAGGGCCTGCACCACCCTGGGTCCAGCAGACTGGACGTACACGACCGGATCGGCATCGAATACGCGCCCATCCTGGAACGCCTTCAAGTTCGCCCAGGCCGGATTGTTCCGGAGCGTCTGGGACAGCGGAGGAGCTCCGGGAACCGGGTTGATGAAGATGATGACGTCGGGATTCGCCTGGACGAGGCGCTCCTGACTCAGGTTCGTGTAGCCCGCTACCCGGCCGACCGGCTCGTCCTCGGAGACGATGTTCTCGGCGCCGAGTGCCGCGATGATGGTGCCGATGTACGAGCTTGGCTTCGCGGCGAAGTACTGCTCCGGACCCGCCGCGATGATCGCCACGACCTTGGGCCGCTCCGCGGGCAGGTTCCGGGTGATGTCGGCAATCCGGTCCTCGATCTGCTTTGCCAGCTCCTCGCCCTTTTCGGGGACACCGACCAGCGCCCCGATGGTCCGCAGCGAGTCGATGACCCGGTCAACGCCGCTGAAGTCGATCGCCACCACCGGGGCGCCCAGCTCCTCCAGCGACGGCACGAGCTGCGCCTGAATGGTGGCATCGGCGATGATCAGGTCCGGTTTCATGGCCGCGATGCGCTCGAGGTTCGGCTGATAGCTGGTCCCGAACGCCTCGACCTCTTTCGCCTCGGGCGGATAGGTCGCCGTCTCCGGCCGACCGACGGGCGTGACGCCGAGCGCGAAAAGCGTCTCGACTACCGAAGGGCTCATCGCGACGATCCGCTGCGGCCGCGCGGGGATCGTGACAGAACGTCCCAGGGAGTCCGTGATGGTAAGGGGGAAGGCCTTAGCCGCCGTAGGTTCGGCAGTTGCCGCCTCGGAGGCGGCCGTCCGCGTCGCCGCCGGCGTTGACGATCCGGAGTCGTCACCGCCGCACGAGGCAAAGGCTGCTGCCGCCAGAGCGACGACGACCAGAGCGAGCCAGACGTTCGCTGACGAGAATCGGAGCAGACGGTGCATCGTCGTTGGAAGCCTCTCCTCAGAACAGGATGATGGCCGGCCGACCTCAGGCTACCACAGAAAACTTATCGGGGAAGGGACGCTGTGGCTAGATTTACGATGCTTGGGAGGTTTGCAGGATTTGAGGCGCCCTCAGCCGGGAGACGTTGCCGGACGGGGCCGGCGGCGCAGCGTTCCCGCAAGCAGGGCGAGGGGCAGCCGACCCGTAACCGCGTAAAAGGCGAGCTCTCCGACACCCAATGCAACGCCGCCGAAGGCCACGAAATCACCCAGGCTGTAGATGTTCGGGCCGTACCCGGGAACGGTGACGAAGAAGCGGTCGGAGAGCGCGTAGAACCGCACGTCGCCGCGCCGCAGCACGATGTCTTTCGAGTTCTCCACCTGCGAGCCGATGGTGTCCTCCGTGATTTCGGGGAACGCGCCGCTTGCTTCGATGACTTCGTAGGCGATGGGCATGAGGCCGCCGTGCGCCGCCATGGGGATGAAGTTCATGAGGATTCCGGCAGCTACCACCCAGGCAGCGGCGTATCGACGGAGGACCAATGCGAGCGCTACGAAGAGCAGGGTGGCGACGAAGAAGGCCGCAGCCCGCAGCCAAGCCGCGTCACTCTCGGGCCCGATGCGCGAGATCGCCAAGTCTTGGAGGAGGAAGAGGGCGATAGCCCCCAGAAGTGCCAAGGGCTCGCGAGGTAACCGTCGCACCCCCGCGAGCCCCCATACGGCGTCGTTGGCATTCATGCAGGATTCGAGGCTGAGCCGCAGCCGTCTCCTAGTAGTGCATGATGGGTGCGGCACCACCCAGAGCCACGGCGGCGAGAGCGGCGGCGGCCAGCGCGGCGGTGATGAGTCGTGCCTTCATCCGTTCCTCCTTCGCATGCCCGAATGTGAACTGAGGGCAGGCGAAGGCTACGGATCGGCTTCTCGCGAAATTCTCGCGACACGTCGACGCTATCCCGCTGCGCCGGTGGCGATGGCTCGCCGCAGGCGCCGCAGCCGCTCGGGAAGCTCCTCGCCGAGTTCGCGGCGAAGCACGTCCGCGAACCGGTCGATTACCGCCAGCGCTGCCATGGCATTCCCGCCTTGTGCCCGGAAGCGGGCCAAGTGGTAGGCCGCCTCATCGTTGAGGGGGTCGGCGGCAAGTACGCGCTCGAGGTATGCGGCCGCGGTTTCGAACTCCCCGCGAGCGGCGTGGAACCCGGCGAGCGTTGCCAGCGCCTCCACGGCGCCGCGGTCGATCTCTGCCCGAAGTGTGGCGGCCCACTCCGACTGCACCGTGGCCGCAAAGGGGCCTCGGTAGCAGCGCACCGCGGCCTCGAACAGCTCCGCTCGGCGCCGTGATCCCGGCGGCGCGGCGCGCGCCTCTTCGAGCGTCCGGCGGAACTCGTCCACGTCCCACGTGAACTCGCCTTCCGGATTGAGCACGTAGGTCTGCCCGCGCTTCACGATGCACTCTGGGTAGAGCGCCTTGCGGACGCGGTAGAGGTTGGAATGGAAGGCGCTATTGCACCGCGAGGGTGGTAAGTCGGGATAGAGTTCGACGACAGCCTGCTCCTTCGCGAGCCCCTCGCGGCGAGCCAGGAAGAGGAGGAAGAATTCGACGGCCTTGGCGCTGGCGAACGCCTCCTCGGGCACCGGGTGGCCGTCTTTCGTGATGGCGAGCGTTCCCAGCGACTCCACACGGACCGACGGGTACGGCGAGGCGGAGACGCTGGGAACCTCCGCGCCCGCTTCGAGGCAGGCGGAGCGGATGCGCTGGCGGGCGAAGCCGGGGAGCGCGTCCCGAGCAGCCGCCCACTGGGCGAAGAGCGGGTCTTCCCGGACGAGCAGCGCGAGCCCTTCGGCCTGCCACGGCTCTTCGATGAGGGAAGCCAGCTCGCGGAGGTCGGCCTCCGACGCGCTTCGGCGGCCGGCCCGGAAGGCGACCAAGGCGCGACGGTAGAGCGCCTGGCTCAGCAGCCCCCGAGCCTCAACACGGCGCGCCAGGGTGACGGCCTCGTCGCAGTACGCCAGCGCAGCGGCGTGGCTCCCCGCTGCGCTCGCGACCAAGGCTGCCTGCATGCGACAGCACGCGAGTTCGTAAGGGCTCTCGAGGGTCTCGGCGATGAGGTTTGCTCGCTTGGCGTAGACGTCGGCCTGGGCTACATCGCCGAGCGCCAGAGCAGCTGCCGCGAGGCCGGCGATGACCATCGCCGTTAACGCTTCGTCCGCGACCCGCTCTTCGCAGAGCCGCAGCGCTTCGCGATACGCCTTGCGGGCTCCTTTCGGGTCACCGCGTGCTAGGAGCGCATCGCCCAGGGAAGCCGTAGCATACGCCAGCGCCCGATTGTTACGGGAGAGTCGCGCAACTTCCGATGCGCGCCGTGCTGCCTCCACGGCGCTCGTGGCATCGCCGGTCGATAGGAACGCCATGCTGAGGTTGTTCAGCGCCCAGGGGAGGTTCCCGGTCGCACCGAACGCTGTCCATTCGCGGATCACTGCTTGCAGCGTCGTCACGGCGGCAGGGGCGTCCCCTGCCATCAACTCAATCTGGCCCAGTGCCGCCCTCGCAAGCAGGCCAACCGCGTAAGAGCGCTCATCTTGCTCCGCGATTCTGACGCACTGCTCCAGCTCACGTCGGCTCGTGACGTGGTCCGAGGTGAGAGCGAGCATCGTGTGCCCGTACTGCCAACAAAGCTCCGCAGCGACCCGAGTGTCGCGCACTTGCGCCGACGCCAATTCCCGCCCGCGCTCGAGCAGGTCGAGCGCTTCCCGCTGACGCCCAAGGAGACGCGCCGCCCGCACAGCCGCGAGAATGCCGTCGAAGCGCGCCAGCGGCGGTGCGTCCTCGTCCGCTGCCAAACGTCGACCCTCCTCCAGCGCCCGGCGCGGCTCGCCGCCGAGGGACCACGCCCGTGCTCGAAGGCCGCGAAGCAGCGGGTCCCCCTCGACCCGTTCGGGTGTAACGACGGCGAAGGCCCTCGTCAGCAGGTCGAAAGCCCCGCGGTCGATGAGGTCGCGTGCATGGCCGCGAAGCACGTCGACCGCCTCCGCTTCCGCCCGAAGCTCGGTCGCCGTCGCCAGGGCGAGGAAGGCGTTCCCGGCACGGAGGTAGGCGGCAACCGCCTGCCGCGCCGCCTCGCGGAGCGCCTCGGCCCCCGTGCGCTCGAACTCGCGCCGGAGGAACTCCCGGAACGGCGGCAAGAGCCGAAGACCCGCGTCGCCGTGCGACTCCGCCACGAGCCCCGTCTGCTCCGCCCAGCAGAGGGCTTCGCGCCACGCATCGTCGCCGACGAGGGCCGGACCCGCGACCGCATCGCACGTCGGCAAGAGGGAGAGCCGCAGCAGCACGGGCCGCAGCACCGGCGGTACGCCGCGCCACACCTCCGCGACGAGGTAGCGCTCCCACGTGCTCCCGGCCAAGGCGCGCCGCGCGCCCTCGAGGGGCACGGCCCCACGGAGGATGCTCATCACCGCGACGGGCCAACCGCCGGTCATCTCCATGAGTTCCGGGGCGCTGCAGGGCGTCTCCCGCGTACGACAGAGCTCTTCCAGTTCATCGAGCGTGAACCGCAGGTCCGGCGCCCCGAGCAGCAGCGACTCTCCCGCCGCCAGCCGTCGGTCCAGCGCACGCCGGGCAACGGGCTCCCGAGACAGGAGCACCAGCTCGCCCCAATCGCGGAGAGCCTCTGCCAGCCAGTCCACAAGCGCCCATGCCGGCGCATCCGCCCCGAGCTCCTCGAGCGCATCGAGGACGACGAGAGGCGGCCGGGCGGTGCAATCGCGCCACCGTGCCAGCACGCCAGCGAGGTAGGACCTGTAGTCTTCGCCGAAGGTGATGCTCAGCGGCGGCCACGCGTGCGCGCCGAGCGCAACCGCGGCGAAGCGCTCCGCCAGCCCTTCCTGCGTGCGGCAGGTGGGGTCGACGGTTACCCACAGGGGCTCGAAATCGATCCCGTCCTCGATGAAGGAGGCGAGGAGCGTCGTCTTGCCGAAGCCGGCCGGGGCCTGGACGACGATGAGGCCCGTACCCACCGCCGCGTGGAGGCTGTCGAGCAACCGCCGGCGCACCAGCAGATCGCGCGGGAGGCGCGGAACACGCCCCGCCCCCGGCAAGAGTCCGTCTGCCGCCGGAATTGCCAACGACACCGCGCCGTCATCCTACACCATCCGGCACGCACATCGACAGCCCCGAAACGCTGTCCATTCGGTACCGCGGAATTCCGCCGTTCGGCATCGCCTCCGTTGCCCCGGTCGAGTACCCTTCCTCGCACCACGAGGGAGGGCAGCAGCCATGCGCATCCTGGTGCCGCTCGACGGAACGAACGCCGGGGAACGCGTTTGTCCCGCGCTCGCCGGCCTCGCCCGAACACTGAACGCCGAGCTAGTGCTCTACCACGTCGTCCACCCGCACGACGTCCGCGGAGTGCCCGTCTCCACGGCGCCGCTCAGCGATCCGATTGCCCCAGCCGGGACGGTGATGGGCCAACGGCTCGCCGTCGAGGAGCCTCACCCGCGGCCGGTCGAGGATCGCGGACAGGCGCTCGCGCGCGTCCACGCTGAGCGGGAGGATGCGCTCCGGGACGTCGCCCGTCGCTACTTCGCCGGTCTGCGCGTGGAGGTCGTCGTAGAGGGATCCGAGGACACGGCTGCCGCCATCGTCGCCGCCGCTGGCCGGTTGCGTGCGGACGGGATCGCGATGGCGACGCGCGGTCGCGCAGGCCTGGCCCACGCACTCTTCGGGAGCATTGCGGAGCGGGTCATCCGGCAAGCGCCGGTCCCCGTTCTTGTCGTAGGACCACAAGCGGGCGCCACGAGCGGGTGATGCTCGAGGACCGCCTCCAACGCTGGCTGGCCGAGCAAGGCGTCGAGGGCGCACGTCGCGTGGTCGCCGCCGACGACCGGCGCATCGTCCTCTCGAAGACGCCACCGGGGTTTGCAGAGCGGCTGATTCGCGCCCTGGAGACCCTCGAGGCCGACCTCACCGACGAGCACATCGCGGCGACGATGGCCTCGGCGACGAACCGTGGGCGTTCGCGCGTCGACGCTTGGGAGGCGGCGGTGATGGAGCGTACTGCCGAGGCCGTCGCCCGGCTGCGGCTTCCACCGGCCCTCGTGGACGAGGTACGGTACGGCGTCGAATCGGTCGCAGCTCTGCTCCGTTCGGTCCTTTGGTGCGATGGTGCCTGCTCGGGATTGCACGAGCCATCGCCGGCGGAAGAAGCGGCGTTCCGCGACGCCTGGGAAAGCCTTTCGGGCGAGGGTCGGCGATTCACCCGCGTCTACGGCGTCTTCGAAGGCCGGCCGGTCCTCGCTCACTGCCCCGGAGCCAGCATCGCTCGGACGCTGTTCGCTCAGGGATGGCGACTGTGCACCGGCCAGGACTTGCCGCGTCGAACGTAGCAGGGGGGAGGCTCGAACTCCCGACCTCACGATTATGAGTCGTGCGCTCTGACCAGCTGAGCTACCCTGCCGTGCTGGCGGAACGCCCGCACCCTCGCGGGCGTCCATCGCCAATCTATCAACGCGGCCCGTGCCCGGCAACGCACGCGGCCCTACACGACGCGGACGATTGACCCCCGCTCCGACTCCTTCACGACCTCGATCCGGCGCTCGAAGCGCTCCTTCAACTCGTCCAGGTGTGTAACCACCAGGATGAGCTCGAACTCCGGAGCGATCGCGTTCAGCACCTCGACAAGCCGGTCGATCCCGTCACGGTCCTGGGTGCCGAACCCCTCGTCGACGATGAGCGTCGCCAGCGTGGCGCCTGCGCGTTCGGCGAGCAGCCTTGCCAGTGCTATCCGAAGCGCGAAATCGACCCGGAAGGCCTCGCCGCCGGAGTACATCTCGTAGCTGCGCTCCCCGAGCTCGTCGCTGACCCGGATTTCGAGCGTCTCCTGCTGCGCCCCCTTCTTCGTGACGAGCTCCCGTTGGGTACGGATGTCGACGTGGATGCGGCCGCCCGTCATCCGGTCGAGGAGCGCGTTCGCCATTTCGCGAAGCCGCGGAATGGCCTCGTCGATCAGCATCGCTTGGACGCCGTCGCGCCCGAAGGCCTTCGCCAGTTCGCCGTAAACGTCGACTTGCTCGCGCAAGGCCGCGGCCTTGTCGCGGAGCTGGGCAGCCTCAGCAGCCATCGCTTCCAGAGCGCGCCGCCGCTCCTCGAGGGCACCGTACCTCGTGAGCGTTTCTTGGAACTCCGCCTGAAGCGAGGCGCGGCGGGCTTCCGCCTCGTGGAGCCGAGGGCGGACATCCTCGCTCGCCTCGAGCGCGCGCCGCGTCTCAGCCAAGCGTCGCTCCGTTTCGGCCCGCTCCTCTTCGAGGTCACCCTGTTCCGCATGGAGGCGTTGAAGCTCGCGGCGCAGCCAGTCTGCCCGCTCGGCAGCGAGGCGTACCTCCTGGAGTTCCCGGTCGGCATCGCGGAGCTGGTCAATGGCGGCGCGCAGCTCCGCGTGGCGGGCAGGGTCGTACGCGACCGCGGCGAGGGCGTCGATAACCTCGCGGAGCTGCTCGCGGATCTCCAGGCCGAAGCTGGCGCGCGCCAGCTGCTCTTCGAGCGCGCGGATCCCCTCCTCGAGGGCAGGGATCTGGGCTCTCGCCTCGTCAGCCGCGTGACGGGCGGCTTCGAGCGCGATGCGCCGCTCCTCGTCAGCCCGTGCCTCTGCATCGACCTCGCGCTGCGCCTGCTCGGCAGCGTCGACGAGCGCCGCAGCCTCTTTGGCGAGCACTTCCGCCTCGGCTCGGAGGGCCCGGAAGCGTTCGCCCATGGCGCGCCGACGCTCTGCCGACTCCCGAAGGACGCGCTCGACGTGCTCTGGGGTGAGGGGTTGGTGGCACACGGGACATTCTGGAGCGCCGGCCGCCGCCCGGAGCTGCTCCTCCTGCTGCTTCAGCTCTTCCGCCTGCGCGTGGAGCGTGCGGGCTTCGCCGAGTTTGCCCTCCGCCTGGCGGCGCAGCTCCTCGGCACGCTGGCGTTGGCCGGCGATGGCCTCAGCCTTCGCCGCTCGCTCCTGGAGACGGCGCTCCAGTTCTCCGAGTTCCCGCAGTGCAGCGTCACCGCGGTCTGCGTACGCGCGGCAGTCGGCGAGGGCCTGGCGCTGCTGCTCGAGCGCCGCCTCGATCCGCTGTTGCTCGAGCGCCAGGCGGTGTTCGAGTTCGCGCCGTTGCTCGGCGAGGCGGAGGTACGAGCGCTGCAGGTCGGCGAGCGCAGCCTCCTCCTCCCGGAGCCGTTGCAGCTCTGCAGCCCTGGCCTCGGCCTCGGCCTGCCGGACGAGCTTCGCTTCGCAGCCCCGGAGCTCCTCCCGGGCCCGCGTCTCCGCATCGCGGTTTCCCTCCAGCTCCTTCACGAGCTGTGCGCAGCGCCGTTCCAATTCCTCGACGCGAAGGGCGAGCTCCTGGCGGCGCGCTTCGGCCTGCTGCAGGGATTGGAGTTCGGCCTCGATCGCCTGCAGCGCTGCATCGAGGTCGCGACGGCGCGCCTCGAGCTCTTGGAGCCGTTCAACCACGCCGCCGGCCTCGTTCGCCGCTTCGGTAAGCCGCGCAACGTCTTCCTCCACCACTTGGAGCTGCTGTCTCACCTCGTTCCGTAGCTCTGCCGCCCGCTGCGCGAGGAGTTCGTAGGCATCGAGGCCGAGGATGTTCCGCAGGACCTGCTTTCGCTCGGCCGGCGTCTTCGCCGTGAACTCGTTGCTCCGCCCCTGGGCGATGAAGGCGCTGTTCACGAACGTGTCGTAGTCGAGATGGAGCCGGCGGATGATCTCCTGCTGAGTCGCGGAGAGGGTGTGACCGCCGAGCGGAACCACGCTCCCGTCCTGGAGGATCTGCTGGAAGTCGAGGCTGGAGCCCTTGTTCGGCACGAATTTCCGCACGACCCGATACACCGCTCCGCCGTTTTCGAACTCGAAGTCGACGAGCATCTCCTTCGCGGTGGCATCGCCGCGGATGCGGTCGGCGTCGCGGCTGCCGCGTGCCTTTCCCCATAAAGCCCAGGTCATCCCGTCGAGCAAGGCCGACTTCCCGTGACCGTTCTGGCCGCACAGCACGGCCAGGTGGAGCCCCGTGAAATCCACCGTGCAGTCGCGGTAGGAGAGGAAGTTGCGCAGACGGATGCGCCGCGGGATCACCGAACCTCGCTCCCCAACGTCGTTTCCACGAGCTCGCGCGCGGCGGCGAGCAGCTTCTCGCGCCGAGCATCGGGCGTCTTCTTCACGCGGAGGTAGTGATCGAGGGCGTCTACCGGCGAAAGGGAGCGCACCTCGACGCCCACAGGCAGATCGAGCCGCGGCCGCTCGGGCAGTGGCGCAGCGACATGCGCGACATAATGTGCCCCAGCAAGGAGCTGGCGGACCTCGTAGGGGTGGAACCGCTGGCGCTGACCTTCGTCCAGGTGCACGGTCACACGGACGATGGCGTCGCGCACGTTCTGCCGTTGGATGGCCGCGACGACTTCCGGCATGGGGTCCGGATCCTTGGGCCGCACCTCAATACTGACGAAGGGCCGCACAGGAACATCGACAAATCGCGGGCCTCCGGCGCCGCCGACGCGCGCGCCTCGCGGCTTGGCGGGATCGATGTCGACCACGACGAAGCCCTTCGCTTGCCCCTCCTCGCCGAAGTCAACCGGCTGCATCGAGCCGGCGTAGCAGGCAGGCGTATCGAGGGAAAGGAGCACACGGTTGTGGTAGTGACCCAATGCGACATAATCGAAGCTCTGCGCCGAGAGGTTCGCCCGGGACAGTACGGGGGCTGTGCCAAGCTGCATCTGGCGCTCGCTCCCCGGATGCTCCAGGACGAATTGGTCATCCACGGTGATGTGGGCGGCGAGGACCGCCGGCACATCAGGGTCGAGCGCCCCCGCTTGTAGCCTAATCGCCTCGGCCATCGCGGCCCGCGCCCGGTCGAACACCACCTCCAGGGATTCGCCGGCGAGGTCTGGATTCCTGGCCGTGAAGCGGCCGAGCTGGGGCCAGGGCAGAATCGCGACCTGGAGCGGTCCGGCGCGGGTTTCGAGGACGACTGGCCGGAGTCCGTTCCGCTCGAACCAGGCGTTGTCGCCCACCCACACATTGGGTACGCCGAGCTCGCGGTAGATCTCGAGGGCGTGGGCTCGCCCTTCGGCACTTCCGAGGTCGTGGTTCCCGACGAGCAGGAGCGTCGCGACGCCGGCGTCGGAGAGCCTCCGAACCCTGCGCGCGAATTCGCGCTGGTAGGTTTGGTTCGGTTCGCGATCCTTGTAGGCGTCGCCGGCGAAGATGACCGCGTCGGCCCCTTCCTGCAGCGCGTACTCCACGAGGAAGTCGAACGCGTCGAGGAAGTCCTGGACGCGCGAGTTCCAGGGCCGGTCGGGGAGGGGCCGCCCGTACCGTTCCACGCCGAGGTGGAGGTCCGCGAAATGGATCACTCGCATACGCGAATCGTACGAATTCGCCAGCGTCCTTGCCAGGTGGTTTCCCGCTTGTTGCCCGTAGCGCCGGCCGTGCCCACGCTCCCGTTGTGGACTTCGTCCGTGCCGTGGTGCTCGGCATCGTGCAGGGACTGACCGAGTTCCTGCCGGTTTCCTCCTCCGGCCACCTCATCCTCGTCCCGGCGCTCTTCCGCTGGCCCGACCAAGGCCTCGCCTTCGATGTCGCGCTCCACGCCGGCACGCTCATCGCCCTCCTCGGCTACTTCTGGCGCGAATGGCTGGGCATGGCTGCCGCGCTCGGGGCGGACCTCCGCCACCGGCGCTTCGCCTGGCGATCGCTTTCCCCGCAAAGCCGCCTCTTCCTCCTCATCGTCGTGGGCACGGTGCCTGCCGGTGTCGCCGGGCTGCTCCTGAACGACTGGATCGAGGCCCACGTGCGCCAGCCGTGGTTGGTGGCCTGCACGCTGGGAGCCTTCGGAGCGGTCATGCTCCTCGTGGATCGCCGCACCGTCGGCCGGCGCGATGCGCAGGTGCTGGGAATCGGCGCGGCGTTCTTCATCGGCTGCGGACAGGCGCTGGCGCTCATCCCGGGCGTGTCGCGCTCTGGCGCAACGATCACCGCCGCGCTCGTCATGGGACTGCGGCGCGACGAGGCGGCCCGCTTCGCCTTCCTCCTCGGGACACCGGCCTTCGCCGGCGCCTTCCTCCTCGAGGCGCGAGACCTGCCGCAAGCCGAAGGCGGGCTGCTGGTGCCGCTCGTCGGAATGGTCGTGGCCACACTAGTCGGCGCCGCCGCCATCGCTTGGCTGCTGCGCTTCCTGCGGACCCGGTCGCTCGCGCCGTTCGTCTACTACCGCTGGCTGGTAGCGGCGCTCACCCTCCTCATCGGCGCTCTCCGCGTGGCCTGAGCGTGCACGAAGGGCCGCCGGCGCGTAGGATGCGCGCGGACGCAGATACGAGGAGGCTGCTCCGATGGTGCTCGAACGTTTGCGGCTCGATGGAAAGACGGCCATCGTCACAGGCGGCAGCCGCGGTCTCGGCCGGGAAATGGCGCTCGCGCTCGCCGCCCACGGGGCCGACGTGTGCATCGCCGCGCGCGGTGCCGACGCGCTGGAGAGCACGGCCAACTTCATCCGGGAACGGACCGGCCGCCGGGTGCTGGCCGTGCCCACGAACGTGCAGCGCCGCGAGGAGTGTGACGCCCTCATCGAACGGACAGTCGCCGAATTCGGGCGCCTCGACATCATGGTGAACAACGCCGGCATCGGTGACCGCCGCGGGGCAGGCGCCCGTATCTGGGACCTCGACGACGCCGATTGGCACGACGCCATCGAGGTGAACCTTTACAGCACCTTCTACTGCTCCCGGGCTGCGATACGCCAGTTCCGCGCCCAGGGTGGCGGAGGCGTCATCGTGAACGTCGCCAGCGGCACCGCCCTCCGCGCAGCGCCCGATTCGCTCGGCTACGCAGCGGCAAAGGCGGGAGTGATTTCGCTCACGAAAAGCGTCGCCGCCCAGGTCGTGGGCGAAGGCATCCGCGTGAATTGCATCATTCCTGGGTTCGTCGCCCAGGCTCCGGCAGAAAGCGACCAAGCCCGTGAGTTCCTCGCCCAGCGCGGCCGCTTCATCCCCGTAGGACGGCTCGGCGAAGCATGGGAACTGGGCCCCCTCTGCGTCTTCCTCTGTTCGGACGCATCGAGCTACATCACGGCCGAGACCTTCGTCATCGACGGGGGCGGTCTCGCAGGCGGCATCGCTCCCACCGGCTACAGCCCGCTCGCTGCGCAGGAGGCATGACCATGGCGGACTGGGAACGGAAGCCCGGTTTCGATCTCTCGGGGAAGCGAGCCGTCGTCGTCGGATTCGCCACGCCAGCGGGCGAAGCCATCGCCTTGGCTCTGGCTGAGGCCGGTGCCGACGTGGCCACGGCATCGGCCACCCTCGACGGCGAGGAGGTGATGGCAGCCAAGCGGGCCAGCAAGCACATCGTGGAATTCGGCCGGGTGACGTTTTCGCAAGCGTGGGACGCATCCCTGGGAACGAACGTCCAGGTGAGCATGCGCCAGCTGGTGAAGGAGTTCGGCGCCCCGGACATCGCCGTGTTCACCGGCGACGTCTTCGTGGCCAAGCCCATCGAGCACACCACCGACGCCGAGTTCGCCCGGGCTATCCAAGGGAACCTTGCGGCCGCCTTCCACGTGGCCCGCTCGTTCTTTCGCGAGCTCCCGGAGGGCCGTGCGGGGCGCCTCATCTTCGTGACGCCCGTGTTCGGCGAGCGGGGGCTCTCCCACCTCGCCGCCTACGGAGCCGCGAAGGCCGGGATCCTCGGGCTCGTTCGCGTCCTCAGCCAGGAAGGCGCGCCACGCAACATCACGGTAAACGCCATCTCCACCGGCTGGATGGAGTGGACGCCCGGACGCGGGCCCGATGACATCGGCCAGAACCGGCTCTTGCGGTACATCCCCATGCGGCGCTTCGGGAGAGCTGACGAGCTCGGCCCGCTGGCCGTCTGGCTTGCCTCCGATGCCGCAGGTTTCGTCACGGGGCAGGTCTTCCACGTCGATGGCGGGCTCACTGCCCACCTCTGAGGCCATCAGCCTCGCTGACCGACACCGCTGGCGCTCATGGCCGCAATGTCGGCTTCTTCGGCCAGCACGATGATGATGTCGCCGGGCTGCAGGACATAATCTCCCCGCGGGCCCACCACCAAGTCGCCATCGTGCGTGCGGATGCCGAGCAGGGTAGCGTTGCGGGTGTTCGCCAGGAGGTCGGCGCAGGTGCGCCCAGCGAGGGGCGTGCCGGCGCTCACCTCGAACTCGGCGAGCACGAGGTCGCCGTGGCGGCCGGCTGCCAGCGTGTCCATGAAGTCAGCCGCCAAGGGCTGGAGAGCGGAGAGCACCATGCGGCACCCGCCCAGGGTGTAGAGGGAGAGAACGCGGTCGGCCCCTGCGAGCTTCAGCTTCTCCTCGTTGTGGGGATAGCCGACTCGCGCCACGACGTAACAGTTCGGATTGATCGCTTTTGCGGTGAGGGTGATGTAGGTGTTGCCTGCGTCCGAATCGCTGGCAGCGAGCAGCGTCCGGGCACGGGCGATCCCTGCCCGGTTGAGCACCCGCTCGTCCGCAGCGTCGCCTTCGACCACGAGGTACCCGAACGAGCGGGCGAGCTCGACTTGCTGGGGGTTGTTCTCGATGATGACGAACGGCACGCCGCGCTCGCGGAACTCGCGCGCGACCTCCTGGCCGACGCGCCCGAACCCGCAGACGATGGCGTGGTGCTCCAGACGTTCGATCTCCATCCGCAACCTCCTCTGGGCGAACCGAGTACGGTAGTCGGTGGCGAGCGCTTCCTCGATCGCCACCGTGAGGGTGAAGAAGAACGCGGCCACCCCGAGCCCTACCAGCCCCACCGTGAACAGCTTCGTGGCGGTATCGAACGGGCGTACTTCCCGAAACCCGACCGTCGTGAGCGTGGTCACGGTCTGGTAGACGGCATCGACCAGGCTCATATGGGCGAGCACGACATAACCGACGATCCCGGTGACGGTGACCGCCGCCAAAAAGCCGAAAGCGGCCAACAGCCTTCGGCTGGGCAGGAGTGCCGCTACGGCAGCGGGGAGCATCGCGGCGCTATTATGCGGGCAACCCTCATCCAGCTGCGATGCGGGCCACCAGCCACACCCGGAGGCGAAGGGTGCCGTACGCGCGTTCCGGCTCGTGGGAGATCTGGTGGGAGCAGAGCGGCCACTCCGACGCTCCGCCTCTGCTGCTCGTGGTCGGGCTCTCGCACCGGGCCGCCCACTGGGCCCCCCTCGCCGAGCTGCTCCTGCGCGACTTCCGCGTCATTGTTTTCGATCCCCGCAACGTCGGCCGCAGCACCCAGCGCGACGAGCCGTACACCATCAGCGAAGAGGCCCGGGACCTGCGCGCCGTGCTCGACAGCGCCGGTATCGAACGGGCGTGGGTGTACGGCCGATCGCGCGGCGGCATGCTTGCTCAGCAGTTCGCCCTCGATGCCCCCCACCGGGTGCGCGGCCTCATCCTCGAGGGGACGAGCGACAACGGCCCCCGGCGGACCGGGCCCTCTCCGCGTGTGCAGGCGGCACTCCAGCTCGTCCCAGGAATGAGCCGGGAGGAGATCTTCGCGCGCCAGAACGAGGCAATGGCTGCAGCCGGGTGGCGCGAGCGCGACCCCGCGAGCTTCGCACGCCTCCTCGCTACCGACCTCGAAGCGCCACCTCGACGGTTCGCCGTCCTGCGGCAGCAGGCGGCGATGGAGGGATGGTCGGCCTGCGGCAGGCTGCGGGCGCTCCGCTGCCCGGTGCTCGTCGTCTGCGGCGAAGAGGATGAGATGGTCCCGCCTGCGAACTCCCGTCACCTGGCCGAGGAGATCCCGGGCGCGGAACTCCGCCTGGTTCCCGGGATGGGGCACCTCGGCATGTGGGAGCGACCGGACGAACTCGCCCTCCTCGTGACCGACTTCATCCGTCGGGCAGAAGCCGCGGCACGCCGCTCCAGGTGACATGACCCGGCGCTGGCCTCGGCACAACTGCCGTTCATTCGCCTTTCGCCCGCTGCGGTCCGCCGCCGGGAACGATGCTCGCCTCCAGCAGCGCGCGGACGGCCTCAGGAAGCGGCGCCGAGCGTCCGTCGTCGCCGAGCCACACCTGGATGCTCTCGCCTTCGGCCACCACTTCCCCGTCCCGCAACAGGTCGTACCGCAGCCGGAAGCTCGACCGCCCGACGTCGACCGTGGCGGTGCGCACAACCACCGTATCCCCGTAGTAGAGAGGCCGGAGGTACCGGCAGCGCGTCTCGACGATGGCGAAGAGGCCGTGGTAGGGCACCTGGCGCCGCTCCGCGCGGATGACACCCAGCCGCGCGAGGTGTGCCAAGCGTCCTTGCTCGCAGTACTCGTAGTACCTCGCATTGTTCACGTGGCCGTCGGAATCAACGTCGGTGGAGCGAACGACGACCGGCGTCTCCGTGATGTGCGCCTGCATCTTCCGAACCGCCCCCTTTCGGGAGGCATGATGCCGCACGTCGCAGCGGGGCTCCACGGCTACAGGGGGGGGCTCGTACAAACTTCGCACTATATAAGTTATGTATTCCCCTTGCGGAGGGCTTCCGGGAAGGAGTGGCACGTGGAAGCCTTTCGTACCTTGCGAAAGAATCGCCGAGCAGGCATCATACCCCGCACCACGCCTCGAGGGAGCCAGTCATGACTGCCGTCACCCGCCATGCCCGAGCCGAAGCCGAGCGCACCTCTCCAGAACGGTACGACGTCGTCGTCGTGGGCGCGGGCTTCGCCGGCCTCTATGCGCTCTACTGGTACCGCGACCGCCTCGGACTCCGCGTTCGCGTCCTTGAGAAGGGCGGCGACGTCGGCGGCACCTGGTACTGGAACCGGTATCCCGGTGCCCGCTGCGACAGTGAGAGCGTCTACTACTGTTTCTCGGACCACATGCCGCCCGAGATTCTCCAGGAGTGGACCTGGAGCGAGCGGTATGCGCGCCAGCCGGAGATCCTGGCCTACCTGCGCTGGGTGGCCGACAAGCTCGACCTCCGTCGCGACATCGATCTGAACACCACGGTCACCGCGGCACATTATGACGAGCAAGCTGCCGTCTGGCGAATTACGACCGCCGACGGCCGCAGCATCGAGGCGCCCTTCTTCGTGACCGCGGTCGGTTGTCTCCACGCCGCGCACCTGCCTCCTTTCGAGGGGCTCGAGAGCTTCGAGGGGCGCTGGTACCACACCGCCAACTGGCCGGAAGAGGGAGTGGACTTCACCGGGCGTCGGGTCGGGGTCATCGGCACAGGCGCCACCGCCGTTCAGGTCGTGCCGGAGGTGGCTGAAGTCGCCGAGCACGTGTACGTCTTCCAGCGCACGCCGAACCACTGCATCCCGGGGCAGAACCGTCGGCTCACCCCGGAGGAGATCGCCGAGATCAAGCGGAACTACCCCAAGATCTGGCAGAAGATGCGGAAGAACCGGGGCGGCTTCCCCTTCGACCCCGCTACCCGCTCCGCGCTGGAAACGCCGCCTGAAGAACGCCGCCAGGTGTACGAGCGCGCCTGGCAGAAGGGCGGCCTCGCCTTCACCCAGGAATGCTTCAACGACCTCGGACTCAACGAGGAAGCGAACCGGACCGCGGTCGAATTCTTCGCCGAGAAGATTCGCCAAATCGTCCGCGACCCCCACGTCGCCGATCTCCTCACGCCCAAGTACCCCTTCGGCACGAAGCGGCCGCCGCTCGAGCACGGCTACTACGAATCGTTCAACCGCCCCAACGTCACGCTCGTCGACGTGCGAACGTCGCCCATCGTCCGCATCACACCGAAGGGCATCCAGACCGCTGACCGGGAGTACGAGCTCGACGACATCGTCTTCGCGACCGGATTCGACGCCATGACCGGCGCCCTCTTCGCCATCGACATCCGGGGGCGGCGAGGCGTGAGCCTGAAGGAGTACTGGGCGGAGGGGCCGCGTACGTACCTCGGCCTCACTACGCACGGGTTTCCGAACATGTTCATCATCACAGGGCCGCAGAGCCCGTCAGTGCTCACGAACATGGTGGTCTCCATCGAGCAGCACGTGGAGTGGATCGGCGCCTGCATCGAATACATGCGCGAGCATGGCTACGACGTCATCGAGCCGACGGCCGAGGCGGAACAGAGCTGGATCGACCACCACAACCAGGTCGCCTCGATGACGCTCCTCCTGAAGACCGACTCCTGGTGGGTCGGGGCGAACATCCCCGGGAAGCAGCGGCTCGTCTACCCGTACGTCGGCGGCCTCGACGTGTACCGGGCGTTCTGCGACAACGTGGCCGCGACCGGCTACCAGGGGTTCAGGCTCGAGTCGCGGGCATCGGTCAGCGCCTAACGCAGGCCACGAGCGGCTACCTCCACACCCCCGTGACCTTCACCGGGGGCCGCGGTATCGTGGGCCAGCGGGGCGGTCCCGCCGAGACCCGAAGTCGAGGGCCCTCCAGCATTGGATGAACCGCCGTTCCGCGTTCCTGTTGCTCTCCAGCGTCCGCGCGGAGGCGTGGTGCTGCTCGAAGCAGGCCAACGTCCGTTCACCATCGCGGAGAGCGGACGTTGGCCCGTGTGGGCGCCCGACGGTGCGCGCCTCGCCGTCTCGCTCTTGGAGTGGCAAGGCACAGAGCTGAAAAGCCGCCTCGCCATCGTCGGCCGAAGCGGTGGCGTACTCGGTGAGCCGTACGCTACGCCTCCGGGCGTGAGCCCCCTCATCGGACCGGGGGTCCCACATTATGTCTACTGGAGCCCCGCAGGCAGCGAGCTGGCGGTCGTCGCACCTTCGGGCAATGGCCTCACGCTCTTCATTGCCGCCGAAGATAAGGGGGCAACCCCAATCGTGGCAGGCGCCCCCATCTTCCTCGCCTGGTCAGCCGACGGCCGATGGCTGCTCGTGCACCACGAGACGAACCTCGATCTCTTCGACCGGGTCGCCGGGGGCCGGCGGACGATTGCGAGCGGCAACGCAGCCGGCTTCCGTACCCCGGCCTTCACCGATGACAGTTCCCTGATGGCGTACGCCGTCGTGCGGGAATCCCGGGTCGAGGTGTGGTGCGGTCCGCCCGGCGACCGTGGCGCAGCCGAGGTGTGGGGCCGATTCCAAGGGAGTGTCGCCTTCGCCTTCGTACCAGGGCAGCATTCGTTGCTGGTGGCAGCCGCCAGCAGTCCGGAGCAGTCGTTCTTCGATCAGCTGCTGCGTCTGGACGCCGAGGGAGAGCGCACCGTCCTCTACCGCGGAGCGCTGCATGCCTTCTTCCCCTCGCCCGACGGGCGCAGGGTGGCACTGGTGACCCCTGGCCACCGCCCCGATGGCCGCCTCGTAGTGCAGGCGCGCGACGTGTGGGAGGGCAGGCTGCTGGCCGTTTCGGATTGGTTCTCCCCTTCGACGCCCCAGACCACCGTGTTCGCGTTCTTCGACCAATTCCAGCGCTCCCACCGGATGTGGACACCCGACGGCCAGTGGTTCGCCGTATGCGGGTTCCTCCTCGGCGACGCGCTCTCGCCCATCCTCGGAGACGGACGGCCTCGGCTTCTGTGCTGGCCAGCAGAACGAGGGAGCCCCTGGTACACCGGGGAGCCAGGCGAGCTCGCGTTCTTCCCTCCGGCGATGACGCTGTAAACCCGCGGTAATCGCTTCGATTGCCGCCTTCACACGCCCGCCGCTAGACTCGGTGCGAACCCCGCACCACGGAAGGTCCATGGATACCGCCCAGGCGCCTCGCCTTCCCCTCGCGGCCCGCGTCGCCCGCGTCGCCGTACCGATCTTCCTGCTCCTCGCCATCGTGGCGCTGGCATTCGGACTCGGCTACCTCGTCCACGACCTCCGGAGCGAGGACACCGCGAAGAGCCCAGGGGCTTCCTCTGCCGCGTTGCAGAACGACCCGGTAGGCGCGGCGCTCCTCGACGAGATTTACGAAGTGCTGCGCCAAAACCACATCGATGGCGACCTCCTCACCCCAGAGGCCGTTCGGCAGGCGGCGATCGAGGGCGTCCTCCGGCTCCTCAATGACCCGCACACCGCCTACCTCACCCCGGCCGACGTCGCGGCAGGCGCCTTGGACCTGAGTTCGACGTACCAAGGGATCGGAGCGAGCGTGACCGACAGGAACGGCGTCATCGAGATCGTGGCGCCCTTCCGCGACTCCCCGGCCGAGCGGGCGGGCATCCGCCCTGGCGACATCATCTTGGCGGTCGACGGTGAGCCGACGGATGGCTGGACGTCGGTGCAGGCAGTGCAGAAGATTCGCGGGCCTGCCGGCACGAGCGTCACGCTCACCGTGAAGCACACGGATGGCAGGGTGGAGGAGATCACCATCGTCCGCGGCGACATCCTCATCGAGAGCGTGTTCACCGAGCCGCCGTTGGAGGTCATCCCAGGCGAATCGGGCACGAAACTCGTCGACCGGAACGGGAACGAGGTGACGGACATCGCCTACGTCCACATCTCGCAGTTCCACGACCGCACCCTCAGCGAGCTGCGGCAGAAGATCGGCGACGTGGAGCGGAAGGGGTACCGCGGGCTCATCATCGACCTACGGGCGAACCCCGGCGGCCTCCTCGGTGCTACCGTCCAGGTCACCGACGAGTTCCTCGACAGCGGGACGATCCTCACCGAGGTCGACGCGGGCGGCCGGCGGCAGACGTGGCAGGCTACCCGTGGCGGCATCGCCACGACCATCCCCCTCGTGATCCTCGTGGATAGCTCGAGCGCCTCGGGCGCCGAAGTGATGGCGGCAGCGCTGCAGGACAACGGGCGCGCGAAGATCGTCGGCACCCGGAGCTTCGGCAAGGGAACGGTGAACCAGGCCATCGAGCTCTCGAAGTGCGGCCTGCCTGAGGGCTGCGGCGCTCTCTACGTGAGCGTCGGCCGCTGGCTCCGGCCGAGCGGCAAAGATATCGAAGGGCTGGGCGTGACCCCGGACGTGGAAGTGACGATGACCCAAGACGATTACGTCAACCAGGGCGATATCCAGCTCTTCGCCGCCATCGACCTCCTCCGAAGCTGGTGATCCCCGGCTGGTAGACTGGCGCCCATGACCGACCGTGTCGTCATCGCCCAAAACCCGCGCGCCCGGCACGACTACGAGATCCTCGAGACCTACGAAGCCGGGATCGTCCTCACCGGGCCGGAGATCAAGTCCATCCGCGAGCGGAAGGTGAACCTGCAGGGCGCCTACGCCCGCATCCGTGATGGAGAGGTATGGCTCGAGGAGATGCACATCGCCCCGTATCAGAGCGCGGGCTACACGCCCCAGGACCCGAAGCGCAGCCGGAAGCTCCTCCTGCACAAACGGGAGATCGCCCACCTGGCCGGCTTGGTTACCCAGAAGGGTCTCACGCTCATCCCGCTCTCCCTCTACCTGAAGGACGGGAAGGCCAAAATCGAACTCGGCGTCGCCCGGGGCCTGCGGAAGTACGACAAGCGAGAGAAGATTCGCGAGCGCGAGCAGGAGCGCGAAATCGCCCGCCAGCTCCGCCGGGTCGTGTGACAGCATTCGAACAGGTGTGCTAGGATAGCGGTGCGGGGACGAAAGGATTCGACAGGAGGGCAGGTAGCCGGGCAGCAGGCCGAGGTTGGCCGTCACCCTCGTAAAACCGGCGGCCGAAGAATAGGCGCCAACGATCGCCAGCTCGCTCTCGCCGCGTAAGAAGCGGTGAGCGTCCTCGGGAGGTCCCGCCCCGGTGGAGCTCCCAGAGGGCGACGCGAAAGCCGGGGTGCGGCGGACCGACGCCGATACCGTCCGCCTAAGGTTCATCGGCTGGCTGGGAGCCATGGGGCCCACCTCCGAAGGCACCCGGCGAGAACCGAAACGGTGGGAAAGCCTGTAGAAAGCCCGGAGCCGAACCTCGCTGGACCGGGGGTTCGATTCCCCCGCGTCTCCACCAAACCATGCACGTGTCAGGGCCGGCCAGCTTGCCGGCCCTGTTCCCTTCGGTGGCGGTTGGCGCTCCTTAGCCGGCGCGGTTGGTGGCTCGCTTCTCGGCGATGATGCGGTCCAGTTCTTCCTTCAAGCGCCCGAGGACTTCGTCGTAGCGGAACGCGCCCAGGTGCTCGCTTCCCCGCTTCAGGTTTACGAAGGTGGGGGCGCACCACAGACCGAGGTCGGCGTCATCGGTCTCTCCGGGGCCGTTCACACGGCAGCCCATCACCGCGATGGTGATGTCGTACTCCTTGGCGTACTGGGCCATCTCCCGGACCTTGAAGGCCAGGTCGACGAACGCTTCGTTTTCCACACGGCTGCAGCTCGGGCAGGAGATGATGTTGAGGCCGCCTTCCAAGAACTTCGGCACCGAACGGAATCGCCCGGCTTCGATATCAGCGATGATCTGTTTCCCAACCTCAACCTCGCGCCACTTCTCGGCGAAGGGAAGGGTGAGCGATACCCGAATGGTGTCGCCAATGCCTTGGGAGAGGAGCTGCTCGAAGGCGATCCGCGTCTTGATGGCGCCGTCGGGCAGCATTCCCGCTTCTGTCACGCCCAGATGCAGCGGCACATCCGGACGGACCGCGAAGAACCGCCGGTTCGCTTCAATCACCTTCCGGGGGTCGCTGTCCTTTAGCGATACGACGTAGCGGTCGAAGCCGAGGTCGTCGAGGTAGCCCGCATGCTGCAGGGCGCTCTCCACCATCGCCGAAACGCCGTCGAGCTCGGGCGGGTCGGCACCGCGGAACTTCTCCTCCAGCTCGGGGTCCACCGACCCGCAGTTCACGCCGATGCGCAGGGCAAGGTCGTGCCGAGCGGCCACCTCGGCGATGAACGCCACCTTGTCGCGGGGCGACTTCTGCTTCTCGTGGTGGTAGAGATGACCCGGGTTGTAGCGGATCTTGTCGACGTACGGTGCGACCTGCGCGGCGAGCCGGTAGTTCTCTTGGAGGTCGACGACGAGGTTGGCCTCAGGGACGCGTGCCCGGATCTCGGCCAACGCCTGGACGTCCTTCACGCTGTCGACGGCGACTCGCACGAGGCCGGCTCCCGCCTCGTGGAGCATCCGCACCTGGGCAACGGTCGCTTCGATGTCTTGGGTGCGCGTCGCCGCCATCGACTGCACGACGATTGGGTTGCCGCCGCCGATGACGACCCTGCCGGCGCGGACGGGGCGACTGGGAGCGCGCTTCATCGCTCCGAAGTGTAGCAGGCAGAGGTCGGCGACGGTGAACGCAAACTCACCACCAGCCCCTGCCGATGCCCGTGAACACCACCCAGGGGACGAGCAGCACGAGCACCGCCGCGCCGAGCCCCAGCAGCGGCTCACGCGTGGCGCGGAAGAAGTTTTGGCTCGGCGGCACGAAGACGTTGCCCACGCTTTCGGCGATGGCGCGAGCCCGCGTGCGCAACCGGAGGCTGTTCGCCACAACGCTCACGGAGCTGAAGGCCATCGCAGCCCCCGCGATGAGCGGGCTGAGGAGGCCTGCCGCCGCGATGGGAATGGTCAGTGCGTTGTAGGCGAAGGCCCAACCCAAGTTCTGCCAGATGGTGCGCATCGTGGCGCGGGCTAACGCAATCGCTTCGGCCACCTTCGCGATGTCACCGTGGAGCAGTACCACGTGACCCGCCTCGATGGCGATGTCGGTGCCCGTGCTCATGGCGATGCCAATGTCGGCCTGCGCGAGAGCCGGTGCATCGTTGATGCCGTCCCCGACCATGGCGACGCGCAGACCCTGGGCCTGCAGCTGCCGCACAAGCTCGAGCTTCTCCCCCGGCTTCAGCTCGGCGTGGACTTCGTCGATGCCGACCTTCGCTGCCACCGCCCGCGCGGCGCGCTCGTGATCGCCCGTGGCCATGACGACGCGGAGGCCCATCCGGCGCAGTGCTGCCACCGCGCGCGGCGCCGTCGACTTGACGGCGTCCTCGATGGCCAACAGGCCGGCGAGGCGGCCGTCGACGGCGACGCCTACGACCGTGGCACCGCGGGACTCGGCCTCGTCCCAGCGGCGGCCGAGCTCGAAGGGAATCGCTTCGGGGAGGAAGCCGCGCCGACCCACCACGACGGTCCGGCCGGCAACCCGTGCCCGAATGCCCTCGCCGGCCACGCTCTCCACAGCCTCGGGAGGCTCGAGCGGAAGCCCGCGCTCCTGGGCCGCGTCGACGACTGCCCTGGCGAGCGGGTGCGAGCTCCCGAACTCCGCGCTCGCCGCCAACCGGAGGACGTCCGCGGCGTCCCAGTCAGGAGCAGGGACGACGTCCGTGACGGACGGGCGGCCTTCGGTGAGCGTGCCCGTTTTGTCAACGACCACGACGTTGAGTCCTCGGATGCGCTCCAGCACTTCGGCGGTTCGCACGAGTACGCCCCGCTCGGCGGCAAGCCCGGTTCCGACCATCACCGCCGTCGGTGTGGCGAGGCCCAGTGCACACGGGCACGCCACAACGAGCACGGCGATGGCAGCGAGCATGCCTTTTAGCCACTCGCCACCGATAGCTCCCCAGCCGATGGCGGTCGCCGTCGCGACGACGATGACCACCGGCACGAAGACGGCCGCGACCTGGTCCACCGCGCGTTCCACGGGCGAACGCGTGCCCTGCGCCTCTTCGACCATGCGCGCCATTCGCTGGAGGATGCTCTGTGCCCCTACCGCTGTGACTTCTACCTCGATCACGCCGTCTTGGTTGACGGTGCCCCCGACGACCGGGTCTCCTGGGCCGCGCTCCACAGGGAGCGGCTCGCCCGTGAGCATCGACTCGTCCACCACGCCGCGTCCGCGGAGGACACGTCCGTCGGCTGGGATGCGTTCGCCCGGCCGTACGATGACGATGTCACCAGCCCGGAGTTCGTCCACGGGGAGGGGAAGCTCCTGGCCGTCCCGGAGCACTGATGCAGTCTTCGCCGCCAGGCGCAGGAGGCTGGCGACCGCATCGCCAGCGGCGCCTTTCGCTCGCTCTTCGAAGTACTTCCCGAGGGAGATGAAGAGGAGCACGGCGATGCTCACATCGAAGTACATCGCACGGTCGTGCCGCTGGAGAAGGACGACGGCAGCGCTGTACACGTAGGCAACGGTGGTGCCGAGCGCGATGAGAACATCCATGTTCGGGTTCAGCTGGCGAAGGCTCGCCGCTGCCCCGCGGTAGAAGCGCCAGCCCAGCACCACCTGCACCGGCGTGGCGAGGGCGAGGACGATGTAGCCGTGCAGCGTGTGGTTCCCGAAGAGTGCCAGCCCGCCGAGGTCACTGGCCATCGCCAGCAGCAGACCAGGCACGCCGAAGGCAGCCATCGCCAACAGAGTGCGGAGGGTCCGTCGGGCCTCCTCGCCCCGCATCGCTGCCCGTTCGAGCCGGTTGGCGGCGGGAGCCGCCTCGTAACCTGCGGCTCGCACTGCCTCGATGAGGGACTCGATGTCGACCTCGCCGGTGACTTGAGCCGTCTCTGCCGCGAAGTTGACGCTGGCGGTTTCCACGCCCGGAACCCGGCTCAGCGCCCGCTCGACGCGACGCACGCAGGACGCGCACGTCATGCCTTTGATGTCAAGGACGATGGGTTCCGCGGTGCGGGGCATGGCGGCGCTCCTTCCCGGCGGAGAGAACCGCCCTCACGCCTTCAACGTGGCCTCGTACCCTTCCTCACGGACAGCGCTCACCAGCGCCTGGGGGTCGAAATCCTCCCCTTCAACGCGGGCTGCTTTGGCTTCGAGGCTGACGCTCGCCTCGCGTACGCCGGGGACGCTGCGCAGCGCCTTGGTGACCGCGTTCACGCAGTGCTCACAGGACATCCCTTCGATGGTGAGTTCGACGACCTTGGCCATGACAGTCACTCCTCCGCGGGGGCTTGAAGGGGACGCTCGGAGCCCGCAGGGCCCTGGACGCGGTAGAGACGCAGCAGCTCGCCAACTGCCCGCTCACTTTCGCCGCTCTGGAACTGCTCGGCCACGTGCGTCCGCAGGTGACCCTCGAGCACCAGGAGGTCGAGGGAGCGGAGCGCCCGCTGGATGGAGAGCGACAAATCGAGGACGTCCATGCAGTACCGGTCGTCCTCGATTTGTCGCTGCAGCGCGTCGAGCTGGCCGCGGATGACCTTCAGCCGCTGCAACGCTTGCCGGCGGACTTCGGGCGTCACGCGAACAGGATACCCCCCTCCCCTCCGGGCACGCAACGCGCTACACTCTCGACGTGCTACCGCCGCGGCCGAAGCGACACTCCGTCTTCGCAGCGCTCTACGAGCGCTTCATGGCGAATCCCCGCCCGTGGGAGCAGAAGCTGCGACGCAGCCTCCTCGCTGACCTGTCCGGCGACGTCCTCGAAATCGGCGTGGGCGTCGGCAACAACTGGCCCTTCCTCCCCTGGGAGCGTGTTCGGTATGTCGGAATCGAGCCAGATACCGCGATGCTCGAGCGGGCCCGCCGGCGCGCGTCCCAGCAGGGGCGCACCCTCGACTTGCGCCCCGCGCCTGCCGAGGCGATCCCGTTCCCCGACGCATCGTTCGACGCCGTCGTCTGCACCCTCACCCTTTGCACTGTCGATGACCCGGCCCGCGCCATCGCTGAAATCCGGCGGGTGCTCCGCCCCGGCGGCGAACTTCGCTTCTGGGAACACGTTCGACCGCGAGGCCGTGTGTCCGGCCGCCTCTTCGACGCCGTCACTCCTGTCTGGAGCAGGCTGGCGGGCGGCTGCCACCTCAACCGCACCACGGTCGAGGCCCTCGAAGCGGGCGGGTTCCGCGTACACGTCGACCGCCGGCTGCGGGGGCTCGGGCTCCCCATGGTCGTGGGACGCGCCGTGCCGGACCAATCCGGGAGCGCACTATACTGAACCTCAGCCCCCAGAAGGAGGCGACGGTGCGCATCGGCGCCCACGTCCGCAGCGCCGGCGGCGTCAAGGAGGTCGTCCCCCGGGCTCTCGAGCTCGGTGCCGAGGCGGTGCAGTTCTTCATCTCCGCGCCCCAGCAGTGGCGTCCGCCCGTGATTACCGAGGAGGATGCCGCATCCTTCCGGGCTGCCCGCGCAGAGGCAGGATTGCCGGCATTCCTGCACGGCGTGTACCTCGTCAACCTCGCAAGCGCGGAACCGGCGCTGTTGGGCCGCTCGGTCGGTTCACTCAAGCAGTACCTGAAGTGGGGAACGGCCCTCGGCGTGGAGGGCGTCATCTTTCACGTCGGCAGCCACAAGGGCCAGGGATTCGAGGCTGTCGTACCACAAGTCTGCCGGCTCATGCGTGAAGTGCTCGACTACGCGCCCGATGGCTGCAAGCTCATCATGGAGAACAACGCCGGTCAGGGCGGCGGCGTGGGTTCGACGTTCGCGGAGCTCGGGGCACTCATCAAGGGGCTCGACAATGACCCCCGCGTCGGCGTCTGCCTCGATACCTGCCACGCATTCGCGATGGGGTACGACCTCGTGAGCCGCGAGGGCTGCGAACGGGCCATGGAAGAGTTCGACCGGTACATCGGCCTCGACCGGCTCCTCGTCGTCCACGCCAACGACAGCAAAGTGCCCCTCGGCGGCGTCCGCGACCGTCACGAGAACATCGGCGACGGTTACATCGGCTACGAGGGCTTCCGGACCATCATGTCGCACCCGGCCTTCCGCGACGTCCCGTTCATCCTCGAGGTGCCGGGAATCGACGGCGAAGGCCCCGACGCCGAGAACGTCGCCCGCCTGAAGCGGATTCGCGAGGAGCTCGGCATCGTATGAACGGACCGGCCGAGGCTGCTTGGACTGGCCGACTGACGGGAGCGCTGTTCACTGAGTGCGCCGAATGGATCTGGGAGCAGCTCCAGGAAGAGGGCGTCTTCCTCGCCGGTGAGTTGGTCGAGCTCATCTTGGCCACCGAACGCGAGCTCGGCATCCACGACCGCGATCTCTCCACGATCGCCTCGCTGCTCGAGGCGGAGTTCGCCGCGCGAGGTATCCAAACGGCACCCGGCGCCCTGACCGCCGAGCTCATCCGTGCGGTCCTCGAGTGGGAGGACCAGTTCCTGGGGTTCGCAGGCATCCCGCGGGCGGAGAGTTGAGCGAACGGTTGACCGTCGACGTTCGAGCGGCGAGACTTCGAACCAACCGCGAGAGAAAGGAGGCACCGCGCAGGGGACGGGCACCGCGCGCTCGCGTCCAGCGTCAAGCGCCTGGTCCGCTGCCCATGGCAGCGGATGACGAGGAGGGAGCAGCATCGAACCATTCGGCGGGTGGCTCCCCGGCGTGGCACCGTCGTGAGGTCCCTGACAAACCAGCTCGGGCGACCGGCTGACAAAGCAGGGGCCGTGTGCCGGCGGCCTTTGCGCCGTCGACGACGCAGAGCGCTTCCACTGCAGTAAGTTTGGCACTCGCGCGGCAGCTGGTGCTGCTGCGGCGCTCTCCCTGCGTGCCAAGGGCATGTGCGGGATCGTGGGATACGTTGGCCGGCGGAATGCCGTGCCCATTCTCGTCCAGGCCCTGAAAGACCTGGAGTACCGCGGATACGACTCCGCGGGCATCGCGGTCCTCGCCCCCCAGAGCAACCAGCTCGTCATCGTGAAGCGGGAGGGGAAGATCGCCCGGCTCGAGGCAGCACTCGCTGAGGCCGGCATCCCCGAAGCATGCCTCGGCATCGGTCATACGCGGTGGGCCACCCACGGACGTCCCGCCGACCACAACGCGCACCCGCATACCAGCTGTCGGGGCGAGGTCGTCGTCATCCACAACGGCATCGTGGAGAACTACGCAGGGCTCCGGGCGGAACTCGCAGCCCGAGGTCACCGATTCGCCAGCGAGACGGACACCGAAACCATCGCCCACCTCATGGAGGAGCACCTGACTGCGGGGCGCGGACTCCTCGAAGCCCTTCGCCTCGTCGCCGCGCGCCTCGAGGGCTCGCAGGCGATCGTGGCTGCGAGCCCTCGGGAGCCAAACGTGCTGGTGGCAGCGCGGCTCGGGAACGCCGGCGGAATCGTCGTGGGCATCGGCGACGGCGAATGCTTCCTTGCCTCCGATCTGCCGGCCATCCTTCCACACACCCGGCGGGTCCTCTTCCTCGAAGATGGCCACTTCGCGCGCGTCACGGCCGACGCCGTCACGACCGTGGACCGCGAGGGCCGACCCGTGGCCCTACCGCTGCACGAGGTGTCCATCGACCCCAGCGCCGCACTCAAAGGGCCGTACCGGCACTTCATGCTCAAGGAGATGCTGGAGCAGCCGGAGGCCATCTCGGACACCATCCGCAGCCTCATCACCTTCGAGCCTCCGACACTCCACCTCGACGACGTCCCCATCCCAATCGAACGGCTGCGGGAGGTGCAGCGCGTAGTGCTCATCGGCATGGGGACGAGCCTCCACGCCGCCATGATTGGGAGGCAGTACGTGGAGCAGATCGCGCGGGTCCCCGCTGAGGCCGACAACGCGAGCGAATTCCGCCACCGCGAGCCCGTGATCGATCCGCGTACGCTGGTGATTTCTGTCACCCAATCGGGCGAAACCGTCGACGTGCTCGAAGCGATGGCGGTAGCGAGCCGAGCCGGCGCCCTCCAAGTGACCGTGTGCAACACGGAAGGGTCGCAGGCAACACGCATCGCCGACGGGACCGTTTACACGCGCGCCGGCATCGAACGCTGCGTCGCGAGCACAAAGTGCTTCACCACGGCGCTCGCCGCCCTGTACTCCTTCGCGCTTTGGTTCGGGCACGTGCGCGGGGTCCTGAGCGACGCAGAGCTGCAGCAACACCTCGGTGAACTGATGCGCGTCCCAGACGCGTGTGCGCGCGCCCTCGAGCTCCGCGCCACCGCCCAGCAGCTGGCAGCGAGCCTCAGCGAAACGGCGAGCATGCTCTACCTAGGCCGGGGGCTCGCTTTCCCCGTCGCGATGGAAGGCGCCTTGAAGATGAAGGAGGTGAGCTACATCCACGCGGAGGGGTACGCCGCCGGGGAGATGAAGCACGGGCCCATCGCCCTCATCGAACCGGCAGTGCCGACCGTTGCCGTAGCCCCGAAGCACGCCCTGCGCGCGAAGATGGCCGCCAACATCGAGCAGGTGCGGGCACGAGGCGGCCGCGTGTTCGCCGTCGTGAGCGAAGGCGATGAGGAGCTCCTCCGGCTCGCGGATGCAGCATTCGCCATCCCCGAGGTAGGACGTCTCGCGGAACCGATCGTTGCCGTCGTTCCGCTGCAGCTCCTCGCGTATGAGACGGCCGTCGCCCGCGGCTGCGACGTCGACCAGCCGCGGAACCTCGCCAAAACGGTGACGGTCGAATGAGCACGCAGCCTTGGGAACCGAACGGCCCCCTTCCGCTCCGCCACTCGGCACCTGCCGGGGGCGGATGGGCGGGCGTTATAATGGGGCGCGCTATTGGTCGCGCCCACGGACTTCCGGCGGAGGTATAGACGAGATGGTCAGCGTCACCCGGAGCATCCTCTGGTTCACCGAGATCGGCAAAGACGACATCGCCGAAGCCGGCGGGAAGGGCGCGAACCTCGGCGAGCTCACCCGCGCCGGTATCCCCGTTCCGCCAGGGTTCGTGGTCACAGCTGCGACCTATCGGGATTTCGTCCGCCGGAACAGGCTGGACGAGGTGATCCGCCGCGAACTCGACGGGCTCGACGTCCACGACACGCAGCAGCTCCAGGCCCGAGCCGAAGCGGTGCGGAAGGCGTTCCTCTCCGCGCCGATGCCGCCGGATATCGCAGCGGCCATCGCCGAAGCCTACCGCGAGCTCGGTGATGGGCCGGTGGCGGTCCGCAGCTCGGCCACGGCGGAAGACCTACCCGAAGCGAGCTTCGCCGGGCAACAGAGCACGTTCCTGAACGTCGTCGGCCAGGAGAACGTCGTCCGGGCAGTGCAGGCGTGCTGGGCCTCGCTCTTCGAAGCCCGCGCCATCTTCTACCGCGCCGAAAACGGGTTCGACCATTTGAAGGTGTCCCTGGCCGTCCCCGTCCAGCGGATGGTGCAGTCCGAGAAGTCGGGCGTGATGTTCACGGTCGAGCCCGTTTCCTCGGACACCTCCAAGGTAACCATCGAGGCGGTCTGGGGGCTGGGCGAAGCGATCGTGTCCGGGGAGATCTCCCCGGATTTCTATCTCCTCGACAAGGCGACGCTGGCCATCGTCTCCCGCCAGGTTACGCCCCAAGAGCGGATGCTCGTTCGCGCGTCGGCAGGGAACGGCCGGCACGACTTGGGGAACGAATGGGTGCCCGTGCCGCCGGAGAAGGTGGCAGCACCGAAGCTCTCGGACTCCGAGCTCGTCACCCTCGCCACCATCGGCCTCAACGTGGAAGCGCACTACGGCTGTCCGCAGGACATCGAGTGGGCCTTCGCCGACGGTCAATTCTTCATCGTCCAGTCGCGGCCGGTCACCACACTCCGCGACACCTCGCACGAGGAGCCCGAAGGAGAGGAGCAGGAGACGGCGCCGGTGCTGCTCCGGGGCCAGGCAGCCAGCCCCGGCGTCGCTGCGGGCAGGGTGAAGATCGTCCGTGACCCCTCGGAGATCCACATCGTCGAGGAGGGCGACATCCTCGTCGCCGAAATGACGACGCCCGACTTCGTCCCGGCCATGAAGCGAGCGGCCGCCATCGTCACCGAGCGCGGGGGCCGCACGGCTCACGCCGCCATCGTCAGCCGCGAGCTCGGCATCCCTTGTGTGGTCGGCGCTCAACACGCGATGACCGTGCTGAAACCCGGCGCGCTCGTCACCGTCGACGGCAGCAAAGGCGTCGTCTACGAGGGGCGAGCGGAGCGGCGTCTCGCCTGGGCCGAGCGCCAGCGCAGCAAATATGCCGCCGCCGCGACGCTCAAGACGCACACGAAGCTCTTCGTCAACCTTGCCGAACCGGAGCTAGCCGACGTCGTTGCCAAGCGGAACGTCGACGGGGTGGGCCTGCTCCGAGCCGAATTCATCGTCGCCCAGATCGGCACCCACCCGCGCCAATTCATCGAGGAGGGCCGGCCCGAGGAGTACACCCGCCAGCTCGCCGAAGGCATCGCCGCTTTCTGCAGAGCGTTCGATCCGCGGCCGGTGGTCTACCGCCTCACCGACTTCAAGACGAACGAGTACGCGAACCTCCGCGGCGGCGAGAAATACGAAATCCAGGAAGAGAACCCGATGATCGGCTTCCGCGGCGCCAGCCGCTACATCCGCGAGCCCGACGTGTTCCGGCTGGAAGTGGAGGCCATCAAGGAAGTCCGCCGCCAGTGGAAGAACCTCTACGTGATGGTGCCCTTCGTGCGCACGCCAGCGGAGCTGCGCCAAGTGAAACAGCTCATGGCGCAGTTCGGCCTCGTGCACGACGACTCGTTCAAGCTTTGGATGATGGTGGAGGTCCCTTCGAACGTCCTCATCCTCGACAAGTTCATCGATGAGGGCATCGACGGCATCTCCATCGGTTCCAATGACCTTACGCAGCTCGTCCTCGGCATCGACCGGGACAGCGAGCTTCTGGCCGACACCTTCGACGAGCGCGACGAGGCCGTGATGACGGCCATGAAGATGGCCATCACCACCGCTCGCGGGCGAGGGCTCACGGTCTCCATCTGCGGGCAAGCGCCCAGTGTGTACCCCGAAGTCACCGAGCGGCTCGTCATGTGGGGGGCCACCAGCGTGAGCGTGAGCCCGGACATGATCGACCAGACGCGCCAGCTCATCGCCGACGTGGAGGCCCGGCTCGGGCTTTCCCCGGCGCGATGACGCGCTCGACGTGCGCGGTCGGCGATGACTGACGGCGCAGTCGACCTTTGGGCCGTCCGCCGGCGCCTCGAAGAGCGCGAGGCGAGCCTCAGCCCCTTCGCCGCCCGTTCCGCCACCAGCCGGGGCCGGAAGCGCCCCGAGGAGCCCTCTCCCCTGCGCACGGAGTACCAGCGGGACCGCGACCGCATCCTGCACACGAAGGCCTTCCGCCGCCTGAAGCACAAGACGCAGGTCTTCATCGCCCCGCAGCAGGACCATTTCGTGACGCGGATGACGCACACGCTCCTCGTGGCGCAGGTGGCGCGGACCATCGCCAGGGCACTGAACCTGAACGAAGACCTCGCCGAAGCGGCAGCCCTCGGCCACGACATCGGCCACGGACCGTTCGGCCACGCCGGCGAAGAGGCGCTGGCGGAACTCCTCCCGGACGGGTTCCGCCACAACTACCAGTCGGTGCGCGTGCTCGACCGCCTCGAGAACGGCGGGCAAGGACTGAACCTCACCTTCGAGGTGCTCGATGCCATCGAGAAGTCCAGCAAGGCCCGCGAAGACATCCTCGCCGAAGGCTGGGGCGTACCCGTGACGCTCGAAGGGCAGGTGGTGAAGATCGCCGACGCCATCGCCTACCTGAACCACGACATCGACGATGCCCTACGGGCCGGCGTCATCACCGAGGCGGACCTCCCCGACGCCGCCCGTCAGCTGGGCGCGAACCACCGCGAACGCCTCGACACGATGATCAGGGACATCGTGGAGGCGAGCTGGGACGCCACCGGGGAACGAGGGACCGACGTGAAGCCCGTCATCCGCTTCTCGCCGCGCGTGCACGCCCTGGCGAACGACCTCCGGAACTTCATGTTCGAGCGCGTGTACTTCTACGACGCAACTCGGCGCGAGGCCGAACGCGGCAAGGCCATCGTGCGCTTCCTCTTCCGGTACTTCGTGGCGCACCCCGACGACATTTCCCCCGGCTTCTCACTTCCTGACGACCCGGTAGAACGGCGGGCGGCCGATTACATCAGCGGTATGACGGACCGGTACGCGATTCGTCTGGCACGGGAGCTCGGCTGCCCAGAGGCGCTCGAGTGGCCCGGAGTAGCGTAAAGGCGGCCGACGGGGACACCGTGGCCTTGGTTGCCAGTACCATTTCGCACTGCGGATAATCGGCCAAGGGCCCCCGCCCCTGTTCGACCATGAGTGACCGCTTCCGACGTGAGCCGCCCCGCGAGCCGGTGATCGGCGAGGAGTATCCGCCTGTTATCGGTGGCTACGAACCCGACGAACCGGTCATCGGCCTTGAAGAGGACGACCGCGAGGCATGGGGCGACGGCGGCTCCTACCCCGATGAGTACGAGGAAGAGGCGTACGAGCCCGAGTGGGAGTACGGCCTGCCCGAACCGGAACCCAGTGAAGCGCGCCAGCCGCTCCTCTACGTCTTCCTGGCCCTCGTGCTTGGCTTTGCGGCCGTGCTCGCGTACCTCGTCCTCGATAGCCTCCGCGGCAACAGTCCGGGGGAGCCGAGCGCTGCCTTGCGCATCGACCGGCCGCTGAACGAAGACCGCGTGACCGTCGGGACCGACGCCGAGGTCGCAGTCCGGGCGGCGGCCGACGAGCCCATCACACGCTTCGAGCTGTACGTGAACGGGAAGCTCGTCGACAGCCAGGACGCCGGTACCCCGCAGAACGGCGTCTATTCCGCCACACTCCGGTACCGACTCGAGAGCCCCGGCGTCTACGAGCTGGTCGTACGCGCCGTGCTGCAGTCGGGCGCGGTGCGGGAATCGGATCGCATCCGCGTTGTGGGCGTGGAAACCGTCGGTGAGCGCCCCGTGACGATCGAGGGCGAGGTGATCGCGGCCACCACCGTCCGGGCTGGACCCGGCGACAGCTACCCATCGCTGCGAACGCTGGAGGCGGGTAGCCGCATCCGTGTGACTGCACGAACGACTGACAACGCCTGGCTGCTGCTCGAAGGCGGCGGGTGGGTGCGCAGAAGCGCCATCCGACTGCTCGACTCGATCGAGTTCCTGCCGCGGCGAGACCCGACCCCCACGCCAGTGCCGACGCAAACGCCCACGCCAGAGGCCTCGCCGTCGCCTTCGCCTACTCCTGGTCGCGATCGGCCGGACCTCACACCGGTGAACGCGTCGTTGGGCAACGGCGGCACAACGCTGACGATCACGGTCGCCAACCTCTCGCCGAACGTCTTCGAGGGCCCCTTGGAAGTGGAGGTTGCGGGAATTCCGGGCGGAACGAGGAGCCGCGTCTTCCAGGTACGGATCGCCGAGAATGGGAACACGACCATCGTCTTCGAGCTCGAGGCCCCCATCACGGGCAATGCAACCGTGCGCGTGACGGTCGACCCCAGCAACGCCATCCCCGAGCTGTCGGAGGACAACAACAGCGCCTCCTTCAGCTTGGCGCCGCCGACACCCGCACCAAGCCTCTCCATCGTCGACGTGCAGGTCGAAGGCAACCAGGTGCGGGTACGGGTGCGGAACGACGGCGGACCGCTGCCGGCCACCTCAGTTACGGTGCGAGTCACCGCGAACACGAGCGACGAATCGCAGCAGGTGAGCCGCAGCATCGCGCTCGCCAGCGGGCAGGAAACCGAGTTCACCGTGGCCCGGCCGAGCGCCTCCGGTCAGGCGACGGTCGAGGTGCTCATCGGGAGCACCGTCGTCGCCAGCAGGACCATCACGCTCCCCTGACGACCGCGACGTAATCGCCGTCGCTGCGTACAGAATGCCAAGCGGGCATCGGGGATTGGCCCGCGGCGGGGGTACGATGGGGCCGCAATGAGTGCCGTCGAAGAGATCAAGCGCCGCATCGACCCCGTGGCCTACATCGGCCGCACCGTCCGCCTACAGAAGGCGGGGCGCAACTTCCGCGGCTTGTGCCCGTTCCACACAGAGAAAACGCCGTCCTTCTACGTCTTTCCCGATCGTGGAACCTGGCGGTGTTTCGGCGCCTGCAGCGAAGGTGGCGACCTCTTTTCGTTCGTGATGAAGCGCGACAACTGCAGCTTCCGCGAAGCGCTGGCCGAGCTCGCGCGGGAGGCGGGCGTCTCTTTGGCTGAGGAATCTCCCGAGCGCCGAAGCCGCCGCGAGCACCTCTCGCGGGTGGTGAGCGCCGCCGTTGCCTTCTACGAGTCGCAGCTCCGCTCAGCCGAGGGCGAGGAGGCCCGCGAGTACCTGGAACGCGACCGGGGCCTGACGCCGGAGACCATCGCAGCCTGGCATCTGGGGTGGGCCCCGGACGACTGGCGCGCGCTGCGCGACCACCTCGCCGGCCGCGGCTACAGCGATGACGACCTGCTGGCGACCGGCCTGGCGGTCGCCCCCGATCGTGGCGCCCCTTACGACCGGTTCCGGAGCCGCATCATCATCCCTATCGCCGATGAGCGGGGCGTGTTCGTGGGCCTGGCGGGACGTAGTCTCCACGGTGAGGAACCGAAGTACCTCAACTCGCCGCAGACGGAGCTCTTCGACAAGGGGAAGCTGCTCTTCGGGCTCCACCACGCGGGTCCCGCCATCCGGGAGACAGGCAGCGCCGTGGTGGTGGAGGGGTACTTCGACGTCATCGGCCCATGGCAGGAAGGCTTCCGCAACCTCGTCGCGACGATGGGGACCTCGCTGACGGCGGAACACGCCAAGTCGCTCCGGCGCTGGACGCGGCGGATCGTGCTCGCCCTGGACCCTGACGCTGCCGGCGCAGCCGCTGCCGAGCGAGCGGGCGACATCCTCGGGGCTGTCCAGGCCACCCGGGGAGCGGAGTCGCTCGCCGCGACAGCCGACATCGAGCTCTTCGTCGCCCAGCTGCCCGAAGGTCGCGACCCGGACGAAGTCGCGCGCGCTGCCCCCGAGGAGTGGCGCCGTCTCATCGCCGAGGCGAAGCCGTTCCCCGAGTACGTGCTGCAGCGGGTCATCGGCGGAACACGCCCGACGACGCCCGCCGAGGTGCGCGCCGCTATCGACCGGGCAGTGCCCGTCCTCCTCGCACTCCGGAACCCGGTCGATCGCGGCATCTACGTGCAGCGGCTGGCACACACGTTCGGGGTTTCCGAGCCAGCCATCTGGGAGCGGCTCCGCGTCGCCCGTCTCACTGCCGGCCGCCGCGCGACCGGGCCCGAGACCGCGCCGCCTCTTCGCCCGACCCGCGAGGAGATGTTCCTCGCGATTCTGCTGCGCTACCCCGCCTTACGCGATCACGCGCCGCACATCCCGGAGACGCTCTTCGCCGACGTGCTCAATCGCGAGCTCTTCACGGCCTGGCGGGACGGGCGGGAGTGGAGCGAAGACGAGCTCCTGCGCGAGCGCGTCGAGCGGCTTGCACAGATCCGCCTCCCGGAGAAGCTCGCACCTTCCGAGGCCCGGCGCGCTGCGACCGAAGCGCTGCAACGGCTGCTTCGCGAGCGGCAAAGCGAACGGCTGGCAGCCGCGGCTGCGGAACTCGCCGAACTCGAAGCGCAGATCGGCTCGGCCAAGCTCGCCGACGCGGCCTGGCGCCTCTGGATGGGCGAACGTGTGGACGACCCCGTCGCAACTGAGGCGGCCCACAAGGTGTTCGAGGCGATGGAGCTGGGCCGAGCGCTCCACCGCCCCGACGTCCCCGAGTTCGAGTAGGCGAGGCAGGGCGTCGGTGAATGGCTCGCCACCGAGTTGACACCGTGTGTCCACTTCGTGTACGAAGGAACGGCCGAGCGGCGGCATGCCGCCCGGCAGACACACGGGAGGTGCCAACCCCAATGGCCAAGATCATCCGGTGGTAGGTCGAGCACCTCACCAAGGCCGCGGCTGACCGCTCGCACCGGGCAGCCGCGGCCGCTTCGTCATTAGCTAGCGCGCCGCCGCTCCCGGCGTCCCGCACCCTGCGGAAGGTAGATGGGTGTGCCGCGCTCCGTGCTCTCGCGCTCCCACTTCGGGAAGAGTGATTCGAAGGCTTCCACGACCCTCGGATCGAACTGCGAGCCTGCGCCGCTGAGGATCTCCCGGAGCGCCACGGCTGCGGCTTGGCCCTTCCGATACGGACGGTCCGAGACGATGGCGTCGTAGGTGTCGCACACCGCGAAGATGCGCGCGCCGAGCGGGATCTGCTCGCCCTTCAGGCCGCGGGGGTACCCTCCGCCATCCCACCGTTCGTGGTGGGCGAGCACGATGCGTGCCGCCGGCCGCAGGTAGGGCACCTGGGCGAGAATGCGGTATCCGAGGGCCGGATGCCGGCGCATGAACTCCCATTCCTCGTCGGTGAGCGGCCCGGGCTTCCGCAAGATGGCATCGGGCACGCCGATCTTCCCGACGTCGTGCATGAGCGCCCCGGTGTAGATCATGGCCAGCTCCTCTTCGTCCCCAATTCCCAGAACTCTGGCCAGCTCCACTGCGTGGGCTGCTACCCGCGCCGAATGCCCGCGTGTCTCCTGGTCGCGCATGTCGAGCGCGGCCACGAGCGATTCAAGGGTGCCGTGGTAGGCCTCGGCAAGCCGTTCCGACATCTGGCGGATCTCGACGTAGGCGGTGCGAAGCTCGTCGTTGGCCCGTTCAAGCCGGAGGACGTGCTCCCGGGTCTTGTCGATGACCTGCTTCATGGCGTAACGGCTGGCCGCTAGCGGCAGCACGAGCACGAGCAGCCCGGGGACGCCGAGGTTCGCGTACACCGCCGCGAACCCGCCCGACGCCGCGGCGACGGCCAAGTAGTGAGGGACGAGCCAGCCGAAGTTCGAGAAGAAGACCGTATCGGCTCGGCGCCCGCCGTCGAGTGCCATGGCGACGGACACGAGCACCGCCGACACCAGGAACATCGCGCCCCCCGCCACCAGGCCGGCGAACACGAGGAGGGCTGCGCCGGATACTCCTTCCGCCGGCGGCGGGAGCGGTGCCACGGCCAAAGCGCCGGCAAGCCCCGAGAGGTTTGCTTGCCCGAAATTGAAGACCAGCTTCCGCTTGGAGCGGTCGGTGAAAAGGAAGCCGGCGAGGACCGCTGCCGTCTCCACGAGCACCGCCGCGCCGGCACCAAGCCAGACTGCAGCCAACACCGCCGCGGCGAAGGCGACCGAAACCCAGCCGTCTCGGTACAAGCGAAAGGCGAAGCGTTCGCTGGCAGCCGCCAGGGCGACCAGAACCACCAGGCCAATCGCGTCGGACGGCGGCTGCCACCAGATGGCCGCCGTCAGCCCGACGGCACCCGCCGCGAACACGGCAGCGACGAACACCCGCAGCCAACGGCTCGGCTGGCCAACCATCACGTTGGTTGTCATCGACCGCTGGAGGTCGCTCGAACAGCCACCGTGACGTTCAAGTGAACGCTCAGGGTGGCGCCGAGCAGGCGCCGGCGCCGCCTTTCGGCGCCGAGGTGAACATGTATCCGAATGCCATTCTCGTGACCGCAGATTCGCTACACGGGCCGCGGCGACGCCCTCCCCCGGGCCAGGAGCCGTTGCGGCCGGCCCCGGTGAACGGCAGTGGCAAGTGGGTGAACGCCCGCTCGGTCGGCTGGACGTGTAGACTGTCGCACGATGGAGCCACTCGCCGGAATCCGCGTTCTCGATTTCAGCCGCTATCAGCAGGGTCCCTTCGCCACCGTCATCCTCGCCGACCTCGGCGCAGACGTCATCAAGGTGGAGCCGCCGGGCATCGGCGACTTCGGCCGCCGCTTATGGAAAGAACCAGACGGCTTCAGTGCGTTCTGGGAAGCGCTCGACCGAGGGAAACGATCGGTCGTTCTCGACCTGAAGCGGCCGGAGGCCCGGGAGGTCGTGCTCCGCTTGGTGGAGCAGGTTGACGTGGTGGTGGAGAACTTCCGCCCAGGGACGATGGAGGAATGGGGCCTCGGCTACGAGACGCTGCGGGAGCGGAACCCGCGGCTGGTGTACGGCCAGGCCACCGGCTGGGGAACGAAAGGCCCCCTTGCTCGCCGCCCGTCCTTCGACCAGATTGCCCAGGCACACTCGGGCTACGCGCAGCACGCGGGGGGCGGCCCCGGCCACCGGCCCGAAATCCCGTTTCCGGGCCTTGCCGACCAGGTGAGCGGGATGAACCTCGCCCTCGCCGTAATGACGGGCCTCTTCGTCCGCGAGCGAACGGGTATCGGCCAGAAGGTGGAGGTTTCGCTCCTGGGCACGATGCTCGCAGTCCAGGCCCCCGAAATCCTTCACTACCTCCACTTCGGCCAAGAACGTCCGCGCGAGTTCCGCGCCTCGCCCATCGCCGGCCACTACGAATGCAGGGACGGCCGCTGGGTCATGATCGTCTGCACCGACCAGAAGTTCTGGCCTCGGCTTTGCCGAGCGCTGCACCTCGAGCAGCTCATCGACGACGACCGCTTCGCGCGGGGGTTGGGACGCTGGCTGAACCGAGAGGAACTCCAGCGCATCCTGGAAGCCCAGTTCAGGACCCAGGACTCGGCCTACTGGCTCGCCAGGCTAGAGGCCGAAGACGTCCCCGCGGCGCTCGTGCGCAGCTACGCGGAAGTGGCCGAGGACGAGCAGTCATGGGCGAACGGGTACCTGGCCGAGACCGACCACCCGCGCTTCGGGCGGCAGCGCGTCGTCGGCCCGCACATCCAGTTGAGCGCCACCCCTCCGCGGTTGAGCCGCCCGGCGCCGGACCTCGGCGCGCACACGATCGAGGTCCTGCGTGAATTTGGGTTCGCCGAGGAGGAGCTCCAGCGCCTCCTCGAAGCCGGCGTCATTTGGGATCCGCAGGCTCCGGCTCGAACCAGCCCGTAGCCGGCCCTGGGGCACCTGCGAAGTCGAAGCCGAGCACCGCGAGACCGGCGCAGATGCCTGCCCGCTCGTCGGTCCCCGCCGTGCCGGCAACTACGCGAGCGGCAAGATCATCGAGGATATCGAGCGCGCGGGGGACGTCGAAGTCATCGTCGAGCGCCTCGCGGACGGCCCTGGGAAGGTCCGCCGCTGACGGCCATCCCGGGACGACGGCCTCCCCGACCGCAACCCGCAGCCGGCGGTACCGCTCCTCAAGGCGCTCCAAATCACCTCTGCGGAAGTCGGGGTCGGAGCGATAGTGCGATGAGAGCAGGTAGAGGCGCAGCTGCGCCGGTGGCACCCGCTGCAGCAGGTTGCGCACCAGCACGAGGTTGCCCAAGGACTTGCTCATCTTCACGCCGTCGAGCCGGAGCATGCCGTTGTGCAGCCAGAACGTGCAGAACGGGCTGCGGCCAGTGAGCGCCTCCGCCTGGGCGATTTCGTTCTCGTGGTGCGGGAAGATGAGGTCCCGCCCGCCGCCGTGAATGTCGATCTGCTCCCCGAGGTGGGTGATGCTCATTACCGTGCACTCGATGCTCCAGCCGGGGCGGCCGGGTCCCCACGGGCTCGGCCAGCTCGGTTCACCCGGCTCGGTGTGCTGCCAGAGCACGAAATCGAGAGGGTGCCGCCGCTTGGCTGCGAATTTGGCCTCGGGGTTCTCCCGCCGAGCCAGCTCCTCGAGCGAGGCGGCATTCAGTTCGCCGTACCGGGGAAAGCGCTCCACCGAAAAGAAGACGTCGCCCTCCACTTCGTAAGCGAAGCCTCGGTCCAGCAGCTGCGCAGTGGCATCGATGATCTGGGGGATGTGGTCGGTGGCGAACGGATAGGCGGCAGGTCTGAGCACGTTCAAGTCATCGAGATCGCGGCGGAAGAGGCGGTCGTTCTCATCGCGGATTTCGGCGATGGGGCGCCCCGTGCGCCTCGAGACCGCGATCATGTCGTCATCGATGTCGGTGACGTTCTGCACGTATCGCACCCGGTACCCCAGCGCGATGAGGTAACGCCGCAGAGCATCGAACTGGACGTACGAGAAGGCGTGGCCGAGGTGGGTCACGTCGTAGGGGGTCACCCCGCAGACGTACATGCGCACTTCCCCAGGCACTACCGTGCGGAAGGGGAGCACCCTGCGGCCCAGCGAGGAGTAGAGCTGCAGCATCCTGGTTCCTCCAAGTGCCAGCGTGCAGCCTAACAGAGCGGGCGTTTCCATTCGAAACTCGTCCCCTGCCAGCAGTTATGTCGCGGCGCTGTCACCGAACCACCACGAAGCCGAAACGGCGCTTCCGTTGTTCTGTCACCGATGACGTCTTGAGGATGGGCCCAGCCGCCCGACCATCCAGGCAGGAGACCGCCGGCTCGGGCGGCACGACGGGAAGGACAGGAGATCAACGATGGAGTGGACCTACGAGGAGCCGGGGGGCCACCTCCCAGACGCGTCGGAAGAAGCGGAGCCAGGGCATCGGCTCCCCCTCGAGGAGCAGCAGCGGCTCGTCCTGCAGTATGCCCCTCTCGTCCGCAAGATCGCCCGAACCCTCCCACTGGAGATCCCCGGCGTGCTGGAGTACGAGGACGCCGTCGGCTACGGCACCTGCGGCCTTGTCGAGGCGGTGCGCCGCTACGACCCCACGAAGGGAACGAACTTCCACGCCTACGCCGTCCGGCGCATCCGCGGGGCGATGATTGACGCCTTCCGGCGGATGGACCGCCTCAGCCGGACCATGCGCCAGAAGGCGCGCGACGTGCAGCGAGCGCAAAGCGAGCTCCAGGCGATCCTGGGGCGCGACCCCACAGAGGCCGAGGCCGCAGACCACATGGGCCTCACCCTCGCCGAATACCGCGAGGCAGCAGCGAATACGAAGTGGGTAACCGTTTCGCTCGACCGGATGCTTTCGAAGGACGAAGACGGCGACTCGTTTCCCGCTGCGGAGATGCCGACCGCCGAGGAAGACCTCGACTTCACAAAGTCCTTCGAAGAGAAGGAGCTGTACGAGGAGCTAGTGGAAGCCGTGAAAGCGCTGCCCGAGCGGGAACGGCTGGTCATCTCCCTCTACTACGTCGAGCGGCTCACCATGCGCGACATCGCTGCCGTGCTCAACGTATCGGAGACGCGCGTGAGCCAGCTCCACGCCCAGGCTGTGAAACGGCTGCGGAGAGCGCTGACCCGTTCGGCAGCGTAAGAGAACGGCCGGCTCCCCTAATGGTTCCCCACCCGAGCGCCGAACATTGGAATGACACACGGATCGCACGGGAGCGGCTTCGGCAGCCTACCGCAGCGGCACGACTGGAGCATCAACGGGGATCGTGGGAGACGGGAGAGTGACCATGTCGAATCGCGGTACCGACAGCTTTCGGCCCTCGGTGGCGTTCGTGACGCACACGCGGGAGTACAGCTCGGCCGACGTTCTGCCGGCGCTCGCCCGCTGCGGCTTCACCACCACGGAGCGCCCCCACGACCGGGAAACCGAGCGCCTGGTGGCCCAGTTCCGCCCCGACTTACTCGTCCTGGCCGTCGACCCCCGCCACGACGCCGACCTCCGCGTCATCGAGAGCGTCGCTCGCGTGGCGCCCAACGCCGTGCTCGTCGTGCTCGCACCGGGGCCGCATGCATCGGGCCTCGCTGCAGCGCTCGAAGCCGGCGCCGACGTGTGCCTCCGGGATACCGACGGCGCCGACGTCTTCGCCGCGCAGATCGCGGCCATCGCTCGGCGGCACCGCGCAGCGCAGCCCGACGATGAGGAAGAGCCAAAGAGCATCGCCGTCCGCGACTTGATCCTCGACTTCGATCGTTGCCAGGCTATTCGAAACGACGAACGTATCCCGCTCACGCCCACCGAGTTCAAGATCCTCGCCTACTTGGCGAAGAACGCCGGCAAGGTCGTGAGCCCGGTCGAGATCCTGCGCGCCGTCCAGGACTACTCGTATTCCGAGCGTGAGGCGCAGGAGATCGTGAAGGTCTACATCCGCCGGATCCGCCGGAAGATCGAGCTCGACCCGGCCGAGCCGAGCTACATCGTCAACGTGCGCGGCTTCGGCTACATGCTCGAACGACGGGCGAGCCGGCGGCCCGACCAAGCCATCCGCGCTGCCTGATCGTCGTCCCGATACGCGTCGGCCCTTCCGAGCGCCAGCACGCCCGGTGCTACAATGGGCGGCATGAATGGGACGCTCGCAGCCTGCCTCGACCTTTCGGGAAACCGGCCGCGGCTCCGTGACGCCGCGGCTGTGAAGGCCAACATCGACGACATCGTTCGGCTGGCGGTGTTCGGCTCCGACGACGAGAAGGAGCTCGCCCGCTACGCCATCCACGCGGCGGCGCCAGAGCTCGGCGCGATCTCCTCGAGCATCCACGAACTGTACATGGCCCGGGGGCGCGGCGAGGTGAGCGGGTTTACCGTACCGGCGGTGAACATCCGCGGCATGGCCTACGACATGTCCCGGGCGCTCTTCCGCGCCATCAAGGCCACGAACGGGTACGCCACGGTCTTCGAGCTGGCGCGGTCCGAGATGGGCTACACCTTCCAGGAGCCGGCGGAGATCGCGGCTGTGGTCCTCGCCGCCGCCATCAAAGAGGAGTACACGGGCCCGGTCTTCATCCAAGGCGACCACTTCCAGGCCAACGCCAAGAAGTTCGCAGCCGACCCCGAGGGAGAGACCCGGGCCCTCGAAGAGCTCATCCGCAAGGCCATCCGTGCGCAGTTCTACTGCATCGATATCGACGCCTCGACGCTCGTAGACCTGAGCTACGAGCGCGTCGAAGACCAGCAGGCTCCCAACTGCAAGCTCACGGCCCATCTCGCCAAGTTCGTCCGCTCGCTCGAGCCGGAGGGCGTCACCATCTCCATCGGCGGCGAGATCGGCGAGGTGGGTAAGCACAACTCGACGGTCGAAGAGCTGGTGGCGTACGCCGACGGCTTCCGGGCGCTCGTGGGCCCCGAATTTCCGGGGCTGGCCAAGGTCAGCGTCCAGACGGGGACCACCCACGGGGGTGTTCTCCTCCCCGACGGCACAATCGCGCAGGTCGCCATCGACTTCGACACGCTGCGCGAGCTCTCCCGCGTCGCGCGAGAGCGGTACGGGATGGCCGGCGCCGTCCAGCACGGTGCGAGCACCCTCCCCGACGAGCTCTTCCACCGGTTCCCGGAGGTCGAGACGGCGGAGATCCACCTCGCCACCGGCTTCCAGAACCTCATCATGGAGCACCCGCTCTTCCCGGCTGACCTCCTGGAGGAGATGCGGAAGTACTGCGAACGGGAGTTCGCCGACGAGCGGAAGGAAGGCGAAACGGACATCCAGTTCTTCTACAAAACGCGCAAGAAGACGTGGGGGCCGTTCAAGCGGCAAGTGTGGGACTTGCCCGAAGTGGTGCGCCGCGAAATTGGTCGCGCGCTGGAGGAGAAGTTCACCTTCCTCATCCGCCAGCTCCGTGCCGCGGACACGAAGGACATGGTCCTGAAGTACGTGAAGCAGAAGCCGGTCGAAGTGGAGCCACCGCTCCTCTCGGCACGCGCCTGACGTCTTTACCTCGCGTTCGTCGGCTCCGCGGTACGGTGGAAGGAGAACCGTCGCGGAGCAGCGTGGCGATGCGCATTCTGGTCGTCGAAGACGAAGAGCCGATCACCGCGGCGCTCGAACGTGGCCTTTCCAAGCTGGGCTACGCAGTCGACACCGCGTACGACGGTGCCGAGGCGCTGGAGAAGGCGGCCGTGACGCGGTACGACGTCATCTGCCTCGACCTCAACCTGCCGCGCATCGACGGGGTGGAGGTGTGCCGGCGGCTGCGGGCATCGGGCTACACCGGGGGCATCATCATGCTCACGGCCCGGAGCGCGATTCGGGAGCGCGTCGAAGGCCTCGACTCCGGCGCCGACGACTACCTGGTGAAGCCGTTCGCCTTCAGCGAACTGGCGGCGCGCATCCGGGCACTTACGCGGCGCGAGACGACCCTCCGGGAGCCAGTGCTGCGGACGAAGGGGCTCGAGCTCGACCCGAACACGAACAAGGTGCGCCGGAACGGGGTGGAGATCCATTTGACCCCGAAGGAGTTCGCCCTCCTCTACTACCTCGCCCGGAACGCGGGCCGGGCCGTGCCCCAAGAGGAGCTGCTGGAGCACCTGTGGGACGAGAACACGAACCCCTTCACCCAGACGGTGAAGGTGCACATGAACAACCTCCGTCGGAAGATCAACGAAGGGTTCGACGAACCGCTCATCGAAACCATCCGCGGGAAGGGCTACGTGCTCTGAGGTGCGGCTGCCAGCGTTCACGCAGACCATCCGCTTCCGGCTCACCGTTTGGTACTCGAGCCTGCTGCTCGTCTTCGGCGTGGCGTTCGTCGTCGCCCTGAACATCGCCGTGCGCCTCGACCGGCCGCAGGTCGTCCTGTTCGACACCCTCCACGTGCCCGATATCGAGTGGCAGCCCGTGCAGGCGGCTCCAGAAACGTCCGTGGGAGGCTTCGTGCCCGTCGTGTCGCCGGGCGTCATCGTCCAGGAAGCAGAAGCGCAGCTCCAGTCGCAGAATCTCGACCGCCTGCAGACGTGGTCGCTCGGCGCGGTCCTCGCGTTGGCGGTCGCCTCGGGCGTCGGCGGTTACGTCATCTCGGGCGTGATGCTGCGCCCCATCCGTGACATCACGGAGGTCGCGTCGGAGATCAGTTCGACGAACCTGGCCCGGCGGATCTCGTACCGCGGGCCCGAGGACGAACTGAAACGGCTGGCCGACACCTTCGATTCGATGATCGCCCGGCTCGAAGACGCCTTCGAGCGGCAGCGCCGGTTCGTGCAGGACGCCTCCCACGAGCTCCGCACGCCCCTGGCCGCGATTCGGGCCACCATCGAAGTGGCGGAGATGGACCCCGAACCCAGCCCTGAGGAGGTCCGGGAGATCCTGGAGACGGTAAAGACTCAGACGGAACGCCTCACCCGCCTGAGCGAAGACCTGCTCCTCCTCACGTCGCACGAGGGCACCGAACTGGAAACGGAGCCGGTCAACCTCCGCCGTTTGGCAGAGGTCGTGATGTGCGAACTGGAGCCGCTGGCGCGGCGTCGGGGTGTCGAGCTCCAAGGCGACCTGCCAGCGGAGCTCACGGCCCTCGCTCACCCCGACCACCTGCACCGCTCGCTGCTGAACCTCGTGGACAACGCCATCAAGTACGGCGCAGGGGGCGGCAAGGTCATCGTCGGCGGGCGGCGCGAGGGGCATCAGGCCGTGCTCTGGGTGCAGGACTTCGGCCCCGGCATCCCCGAGGAGGCCCTTCCTCGCATCTTCGACCGCTTCTTCCGCGTCGACCGAGGGCGCAGCCGCCGCGAAGGGGGAAGCGGGCTGGGGCTGGCCATCGTGGCCGAGCTGGTGCGAGCGATGGGCGGCGACGTGCGCGTGCAGTCGCGTCCCGGACACGGCGCCACCTTTGAAATTCGATTGCCGGCAGCGAACGAAGCATAGCTCAATCGCATACCTTCACCGTCAGCCCTTCGTAGCCTGTATACATTCCGCGCGGTAGACTGCGCTTCACGAAGAACCGCGGGAGTAGCACTGCATGGCGTTTACCGTCGACCCCGAGAAGTTTCGTTTCGGTCCCGAGCTCCGTGCCGGCGTAGAAGGGAAACGGGTCTTCATCAGCGGCGCTGGCAAAGATGGCGGCATGGGGCAGGCGTTCGCGCTGGCGGCCGGGCTCAACGGCGCAGCGTCGGTCGCCGTTCACTTCTTCCGCAGCTACCAGGACGGCCTGGACCTCGTCGAGTACCTCCGCAGCCAGGGAGTGAACGCCTTCCCCGTCCAGGCCGACGTGACGAACACGAGCGACCTCTGGTCCATCCGCAGCTACGTCATCGAGCACATGGGCGGCCTGCCCCCGAACCTCGTCATCTGCAACTCCGGCCTCACCGAGCACGGGTACAGCTTCGGGCGGCCGCCGCGCCCCATCGAGGGTGAGAGCATGGCGATGCGGCGCGCCCGCGTCCGTCAGGCGTTCGTGGACAACCTCGCGGAGACCCGGGACGTCCTCGACACGAAGATCGACGGCTTCCTCTTCCTGACGCACCTGTGGTCCGGGGAGGCGGTCTACGCCAACGAGCCCCTGCAGATCGTGTACGTGTCGTCGCGGCAGGCCATCGACCCCGGGGTGAGCGTACCGGGGTACGTCGTCGCGAACTGGGCCGTGCTCGCCCTGCCCCGCGTCCTCCACGTGAACCTGGGGCGCAATGCCGAACTCGTGAAGGCGTTCTCCGTGCTCTATCCGTTCGTGCGTACGGGGATGACGGAGGAGTACGCCCAGAACGAGCGTGTCTTCGGCCGCTGGCAGCCGCGCATGCTGGAAACGCACGAGGCCGCCGAGGCCTTCCTCCAGGCGCTCGCCCGCCCGGCCGACGAGCTGGACGAGGCAATGCTGGAGCTGCTCGTCGAACCGGAAGAGACGACCGGCAGCATCCGAGTCACCTGGAAGAAGGTGCGGCTCGACGTCACCGAAGAGTCACTCCCCTGGAGCGAGAGCGCGCCGCTCCGCTACCCGCGGTGAGCGGCCGCGCGAGACCCTTGCCTTGACCAGCAGTTCCGGGGCGCCGTACGTTGCCCCCGGGCGTCCTGCGTAAGCAGCCGTACGCCCCATAGCGGCGCGCTCTGGTCAACTGGAGCGTGAGTCTCCCCAGGGGAGGTGCCGAGGTGCCCCGGATCCTCGACCGCATCGATTCGCCCGCCGACCTCCGCGCGCTCAGCTACGACGAGCTCGAGCAGCTCGCGCGTGAGATCCGCGAGGAGCTAGTCGAGATCGTCCGCAGCATCGGCGGCGGCGGTCACCTGGCCTCGAACCTCGGAGTCGTGGAGCTCACGCTCGCCCTCCACCGCCTGTACGACTCGCCCCGGGACAAGATCATCTGGGACGTGAGCCATCAGGTATACGTCCACAAGATGCTCACGGGGCGGAAGGACCGCATGTACACCATCCGCCAGTACGGCGGCCTCTCGGGGTTCGCAGACCGGCGGGAAAGCGAACACGACATCTTCGGTGCCGGGCACGCCGGGACCGCCATCTCGGCTGCGGTCGGCATCGCCACCGCGCGCGACCTGAAGGGCGAGGACTTCCATGTGGTCGCCGTGGTCGGCGACGGTGCCATGACCGCAGGCATGGCCTTTGAAGCGCTCAACCACGCGGGCGATCTCGGCCTCAACATCCTCGTCATCCTCAACGACAACGCGATGTCGATCTCGCCCAACGTCGGCGCGCTCAGCCGGAACATCAACAAGCTCCGCATCGACCCGCACTACCGGAAGGCGAAGCAGGAGATCGGAAACCTCGTCGAGCACCTGCCCCTCGGGAAGACGATGTGGCAACGGGCGAAGCGCGTGAAGGCAAGCGTCCGCGACCTCCTCGTGCCGGCGAGCTTCTGGGAACAGTTCGGTTTCGAGTACTACGGACCGGTGGATGGACACGACATCCGCGAACTGGAGGCGACGCTCCGCGCGATCAAACAGGTGAAGGGGAAGCCGGTGCTTCTCCATGTGCTCACCGAGAAGGGGCACGGCATTCCCGAGGCAGCAGCCGACCCCGTGAAGAGCCACAGCGGCACGTACTGGCTGAAGCAGACACCTCCCGACGCACCGCCCCCGCCGCCCACCTACAGTCAGGTGTTCGGCCAAGCGGTCGCAGAGCTCATGGAGCAGGATGAGCGGGTGGTGGCCATTACCGCGGCGATGCTCGAAGGGACGGGGCTCGCACCGGTGCAGAAGCGCTTCCCCCGCCGTGTCTTCGACGTGGGGATTTGCGAGCAGCACGCGGTCACCTTCGCAGCCGGGCTGGCGACCCAGGGTCTGCGGCCCATCGCTGCCATCTACTCCACGTTCCTCCAGCGCGGATTCGACCAGGTCGTCCACGACGTCGTCGTGCAAGGGCTCCCCGTCATCTTCGCGATGGACCGTGCCGGGTTCGTCGGCGATGACGGAAAGACCCACCAAGGGTTCATCGACACGTCGTACCTGCGCTGCCTGCCCGGAATGGTGGTCTCCGCGCCGAAGGACGAAGCCGAGCTGCGCGACCTGCTCTACACCGCGGTCCAGTACGAGGACGGGCCATTCGCCGTGCGCTACCCGCGCGGCACAGGTCCGGGCACACCAACCAATCGCCCGATGCAGCGCCTCGAAATCGGCAAGGCCGAACTGCTGCGGGATGGGACCGACGTCGTGCTCCTCGGCTTCGGCGCGCCGGTGTCGGAGTGCCTCCGCGCAGCCCAAATCCTTGAAGAGTTCGAAATCGATGCCGCGGTGGTGAACGCGCGCTTTGCGAAGCCCCTCGACGAGGAGCTGATCCTCGAGCTCGCCAGCCGCACGCGGGGCGTCGTGACGGCCGAAGAGAACGTGCGGGCGGGCGGCTTCGGCTCTGGCGTACTCGAACTCTTGGCAGACCGCCGCATGGCCGACAAGTTCCTCGTCAGCCTGACGATGCCCGACGCCATCGTCGACCACGGCCCCCAGAAAACCTTCCGGAAGCTCTACTTCCTCGACGCAGAGGGCATCGCGTTCCGAGTCCGCGAAGTGCTGGGAGCGCTCCGCGACGAAGAGCGGCAGTTCCCTCCGATGGCGATCCGCTGACCCATGACGAGCGGTACGGCCGTCCCTCCGGCCCTTCTGCGCTACCGGCCCGTGGTGGAAGACGCACTACGGGCAGCGGTCGGAGATGGGGACGACCCACTCATCCGCACCGCGCGGTATGTGCTCGGCTGGGAGGATGAAGCCGGGCGGCCTTCCAATGCCGGAGGGAAGCGAGTGCGGCCGTCCCTCTGCCTCCTCGCCGCCGAGGCCGTCGGCGGCATGCCCCAGGATGCCCTCGCCGGGGCAGCGGCGGTGGAGCTGGTGCACAACTTCTCCCTCGTACACGACGACGTCCAGGACCGGGACGCGGAGCGACACCACCGTCCCACCGTCTGGGCACTCTTCGGCGAGGCGCAGGCCATCAACGCCGGCGACTACCTCTTCGCGCTCGCCATGCGCACGCTAGCCCGGGCAGACGTGCCCAGCGACCGCCGGACGGCAGCACTGGACGCACTTGACCGGGCCGTCATGGAGATGATCCGGGGCCAGTGGCTCGACATCTCCTTCGAATCGCGCGCCTCCATCACCGAGGAGGAGTATCTCGAGATGGTGCGCGGAAAGACCGGTGCCCTCCTCGGGGCATCGCTCGAGGTCGGCGCGCTCCTCGCAGGAGCGACTCCGGAGCTCGCTGCGGGACTGCGACGCTGGGGCGAGGAGATCGGCCTCGCCTTCCAGGCCCACGACGACTACCTCGGAGTCTGGGGCGACCCTGACCAAACCGGCAAATCGAACACGAGCGACATCGCTCGGCGGAAGAAGACGCTCCCGGTGGTCATCGGCCTCGCGCACGCCGTGGCCGGCCCCGCGGTTCGCGCGGCCTACGCGAAGCCGCAACTCACACCCGATGACATCGCCGGCGTGGTGCGCGCGCTCGAGGAGGCTGGCGCGGGGCAACGCTGCCGCGAAATCGCCCGGCGCCACGAGGCCCGCGCTCGCGAGCTCCTGGGCGTGCTCGACCTCGCTCCTCGATGGCGAGACGAGCTCACGGCCATCGGGGAGTTCCTCGTCGAGCGGGCAAGCTGAGGCCCGGCTACGGGAGTACGGTCTCGCCCATCAGGTAGCGGTCGATGTTGCGAGCCGCGGCTCGTCCCTCGGCGATGGCCCACACGATGAGGGACGCGCCGCGGGTCATGTCGCCCGCCACGAACACCCCCTCCACCGAGGTCATCTTGTTCTCATCGGCCTTCACGGTGCCGCGTTCCGTGAGCTCGAGGCCGAGCTGTTCGATGAGCCCTCCCCGTTCGGGGCCGACGAACCCCATAGCGAGGAGCAGGAGGTCGACTTCCTCCTCGAACTCCGTGCCCGGGATCTCGCGCATCACCTGCCGCCCGTCCTCGTGCACGAACTCCACGCGGACGGCATGGAGCTTCTTCAGGACGCCGTTCTCGCCCGAGAGTCGCTTGGTGAGGATGCTATAGTCGCGGATGCCCCCTTCCTCGTGGGCAGAGGAGACACGGAAGATGTTCGGCCACATCGGCCAAGGCGTCTCGGGGGGCCGGGTGTCGGGCGGACGCGGGAGGAGTTCGTACTGCCGGACCTCCCGGGCACCTTGGCGGTGCGCTGTCCCGAGACAGTCGGCACCAGTATCGCCGCCGCCGAGGATGATGACCTTCTTCCCCTTGGCGCTGATGAACTGTTCGTCCGGGATCTCATCGCCAGCGATTCGGCGGTTCTGAAGCGTGAGGTACTCCATGGCGAAGTACACGCCCTTCAGGTCGCGGCCGGGGACGTTGAGATCTCGCGGCTGCGTAGCGCCGGCCGCGAGGCAGATGGCATCGAACTGGGCGCGGAGCTCGCGAGCGTCGATGTCGTAGCCCACGTTCACGCCCGGCCGGAATTCGACGCCCTCTGCCTCCATCTGGGCGATGCGGCGATCGATGAGGTACTTCCGCATCTTGAAATCGGGGATGCCGTACCGCAGCAGGCCTCCGATGCGGTCGGCCCGTTCGAACACGGTGACAGCGTGACCCGCGCGCGCCAGCTGCTGGGCGCAAGCCAAGCCGGCGGGGCCCGAGCCCACGACCGCAACCTTCTTGCCCGTGCGCACCTTCGGCGGCTGAGGCTTGATCCACCCTTGCTCCCAGGCGTAGTCGACGATCGACTGCTCGACGACCTTGATGGTCACCGGGTCGTCGTTGATGCCCAGGACGCAGGCTGCCTCGCAGGGGGCTGGGCAGAGCCGTCCCGTGAACTCGGGGAAGTTGTTCGTGGCGTGGAGACGCTCGATGGCCTCGCGCCAGCGCCCGCGGTAGATGAGGTCATTCCAATCGGGGATGAGGTTGCCCAGCGGGCAGCCCTGGTGGCAGAAGGGGATACCGCAATCCATGCACCGGGCCGCCTGCTTGCGGAGCGTCTCCTCGGGAAACTCCTCGTAGATTTCGAGCCAGTCGTGGATGCGCTCCTGCACAGGCCGGCGGAGGGGCCCCTGTCGGCGGTACTCGAGGAATCCGGTTGGCTTACCCATGCGCTGCTCCCAGAGCGGGCTGCTGCGCGGCCTCGGCAGCGGCGCGGCGCTGCTGCAGGAGGACGCGCTTGTAATCGAGCGGCATCACCTTCACGAACTCCCGCACGACTTCCGGCCAGCGAGCGAGGAGCCGCTCGGCCACGGTGCTCTCGGTGTACTCCCGATGCCGCAGCAGCAGGCCGTGGACGAGCTCGATGTCCTCTTCGTCGTCCAGCGGTTCCAGCTCCACCATCTCGAGGTTGCACCGCCCGGGGAATGTCCCGGCGGGGTCCCACACATAGGCGATGCCCCCGCTCATGCCGGCCGCGAAGTTGCGGCCCGTCGGACCGATGACCACGACGCGGCCGCCGGTCATGTACTCGCAGCCGTGGTCGCCCACTCCTTCGACGACGGCGACGACACCGCTGTTGCGCACGCAGAAGCGCTCGCCGGCGAGCCCGCGGATGAACGCTGCGCCGCTCGTGGCACCGTAGAAGGCCACGTTCCCGATGATGATGTTCTCTTCGGCCACGTAGGTCGCCTCGCGCGGCGGCCGGACGACGATCTTCCCCCCCGAGAGCCCTTTGCCAAGGTAGTCGTTGGCATCGCCTTCGAGGTAGATGGTGATGCCAGCCGGCAGGAAGGCGCCGAGGCTCTGCCCCGCGGACCCCTTGAAGTGGAGTTCGATGGTGTCGTCGGGAAGGCCGGTGAAGCCGTACCGCCGGGTGAGTTCGCTGCCGAGCATCGTGCCCACGGCCCGGTTCGAGTTGCGGATGGGCATCTCGATGCGGACCTTTTCCCCCCGCTCCAAGGCTGGCTTCGCCAGTTCGATGAGCTGGTTATCCAGGGCTTTCTCGAGGCCGTGGTCCTGTTCGCGGATGCAGCGGACCGCTACATCGGCACCGACGTCGGGCTTGTACAGGATGGCCGAAAAGTCCAGCCCCTGGGCTTTCCAGTGATCGATGGCCTTGCGGACGTCCAGCAGGTCGACCCGACCGATGATGTCATCGAGGCGGCGGTACCCCATCTGGGCGAGGTACTCGCGCACCTCCTCGGCGATGAAGCGGAAGAAATTGATGACGTGCTCGGGTTTCCCGGTGAAGCGCTCGCGTAGCTTCGGGTTCTGTGTCGCAACGCCGACCGGGCAGGTATCGAGGTGGCAGACGCGCATCATCACGCAGCCCATCACGACGAGCGGGGCCGTGGCGAACCCGTACTCCTCGGCTCCGAGGAGCGCGGCGATGATGACGTCGCGTCCTGTCTTCATCTGGCCGTCGACCTGCACGATGATGCGGTCGCGCAGGCGATTCAGGACGAGCGTCTGCTGCGTTTCAGCGAGGCCCAGCTCCCAGGGAATGCCCGCATGTTTGATGGAGGTGAGCGGACTCGCGCCCGTGCCGCCGTCGTGCCCGCTGATGAGGACGACGTCGGCCTTGGCCTTAGCGACGCCGGCGGCGACCGTGCCCACGCCGATCTCGGCGACGAGCTTCACGCTGATGCGCGCCCGTGGGTTGGCGTTCTTCAGGTCGTGGATGAGCTGGGCGAGGTCTTCGATGGAGTAGATATCGTGGTGCGGCGGCGGGCTGATGAGCCCCACGCCCGGCGTCGAGTACCGCACTTCGGCAATCCAGGGGTACACCTTGTGGCCGGGCAGCTGCCCGCCTTCGCCAGGCTTCGCTCCCTGGGCCATCTTGATCTGGAGCTCGTCGGCATTCACCAGGTATTCGCTGGTGACGCCGAAGCGCCCGGAGGCGACCTGCTTCACCGCGCTCCGGCGCGAGTCGCCGTTGGGGTCGGGGGTGTACCGACGACGGTCCTCACCGCCTTCGCCAGAGTTGCTCTTCGCGCCGATGCGGTTCATGGCGATGGCGAGCGTCTCGTGGGCTTCGGCGCTGAGAGCACCGAAGGACATCGCGCCCGTGACGAAGCGCTTGAAGAGCTCCTCTGCGGGCTCGACCTCCTCGATCGGGATAGGGGGCCGGTCCGACTTGATCTCGAAGAGGCCCCGTAGGGTGCACATCCGCTTCGACTGGTCGTCGACCAGCTTCGAGTACTCCTTGAAGATGCGGTAGTTCCCGGTCCGTGTGGCGTGCTGGAGCTTGAAGACTGTGTCCGGGTTGAAGAGGTGGTACTCGCCGTCACGTCGCCACTGGTACTGACCACCCCACGGGAGCGACTCGAGCCCGCCCGAGCGCTGAGGGAAGGCTCGCTGGTGATGGGCGAGCGTCTCCACCGCCACCTCTTCGATGCCGATGCCGCCGACGCGCGAGACGGTCTTCGTGAAGTACTTGTCGACGAACTCTTCGCGGAGGCCAATGGCTTCGAAGATCTGGGCGCCGCGGTAGCTCTGGATGGTGGAGATGCCCATCTTCGACATTACCTTCACGACGCCCTTCTTGATGGCCTTGAGCAAGTTGTGGACCGCCTGCTCCTCGGTGAGGTCCTTTTCGAGGAGCCCCTCTTCGCGCATGCGGAGAACGGTCTCGATGGCGAGGTACGGGTTGACCGCGCTGGCGCCGTAGCCGATGAGGAGCGCGAAGTGGTGCACTTCGCGCGGCTCGCCGCTTTCGACAACGAGCCCCACGCGCGTCCGCTGCTTCGTGCGCACCAGGTGGTGATGGAGCCCCGAAACCGCGAGCAGCGCGGGGATGGGCGCGTGCTCGGCATCGACACCGCGGTCGGAAAGGATGAGGATCTTCGCCCCCTCGGCGATGGCGCGGTCCGCTTCCCGGAAGAGGCGCTCCATCGCCTCCTCCAAAGCACGAGGGCCGTCGTTGGCAGGCCAGAGGGTCGAGAGCGTCACCACCTTGAGGCTGCCGTCCCGCAGATTTTTCAGCTTCGCGAGCTCCTCGTTGCTGAGGAAGGGAAGATGCGCCCAGATGACGTGGCAGTCTTCCGGCGCCGGCTCGAGCAGGTTGCCCTCAGGCCCGATGAGGGTCTCGACCGAGGTCACGAGCTCCTCGCGGATAGCATCGAGCGGCGGGTTCGTGACCTGCGCGAAGAGCTGCTTGAAGTAGTTGTAGAGCGGCTGCGGACGGTCGGAAAGGACGGCGAGCGGGGCGTCGTTCCCCATCGACCCGACCGCCTCTTCGCCATCGCGAGCCATGGGGCCGAGGTGGTACTTGAGATCTTCCACCGTGTAGCCGAAGGCGAGCTGCTGCCGCAGCAGAGCATCGGGGTCGAGTCGGGCGGGGACCTCACCGGCGGGCAGATCCTCGAGCTTCACCATGTAGCGGTCGAGCCATTCGCGGTACGGGTGCTGCCGCGCGAGCCCTTCCTTCAGCTCGGTGTCGTCGATGATGCGCCCTTCTTCCAAGCTCACGAGGAACATGCGGCCTGGCTGGAGGCGACCCTTCGCCAGGATGCGCTCTTCGGGGATGGGGAGCACCCCCACCTCCGACGCCATGATGACGAGGTCGTCTTTCGTCACGATGTACCGCGACGGGCGAAGGCCGTTCCGGTCGAGCACGGCGCCGATGGTCTTCCCGTCGGTGAACGCGACCGACGCGGGACCGTCCCAGGGCTCCATGAGGCAAGAGTGGTACTGGTAGAAGGCCTTCTTCGTGTCGCTCATCGACTCGTGGTTCTCCCACGCCTCGGGGATGAGCATCATCATGGCGTGGGCCGGGCTGCGCCCCGCCCGGACAAGGAGCTCGAAGGCCATATCGAGGTTGGCGGTGTCGCTGCGCTTGTCGTCGAGGATGGGGACGATCTTGTTCGTGTCTTTGAAGTAGCGGGAGGAGAACTGGGCCTCCCGAGCAGTCATCCAGTTGATGTTCCCGCGGAGGGTGTTGATCTCTCCGTTGTGGGCAATCATCCGGTAGGGGTGAGCCAAGTCCCAGCTGGGGAACGTGTTGGTGCTGAACCGGGCGTGGAACATGGCGAGCGCCGTCGTCATGCGCCGGTCGCTGAGGTCGGGGTAGTACTCCCGCAGCTGCTTGGCCGTGAGCATCCCCTTGTAGACGACCGTGCGGCAGCTGAGGCTGGGGAAATAGAACGACTCCGCGTCACGGATCCCCACCCGGTGGATGGCCTTCTCGAACCGCTTGCGGATGACGTAGAGCCGACGCTCAAAGTCATCCTCGTCGACCACGTCGTGACCGCGGGCGATAAAGCACTGCCAGATCGACGGCTCCGCCTCGAGGGCGGCCCTGCCGAGCGAGGCGTTGTTCGTCGGGACCTCTCGCCAGCCGAGGAGGTGCTGGCCCTCCTCCTCCACGATTTGGGCGAAGACAGCCATCGCCTGCTGGCGAGCCCGTGGATCTTTTGATGCGAAGAACATCCCCACGGCGTACTTTCCGCGCTCGGGCAGCCGCAGCCCCAGGAGCGCTGCCTCGTGGGTGAAGAATTCGTGCGGGATTTGGATGAGGATGCCGGCCCCGTCGCCGGTGTTGACCTCCGCTCCCGAAGCGCCGCGGTGACTGAGGTTCTCGAGGGCAGTGAGGGCGTCCTCGATGATGGCGTGCGAGCGCTGGCCCTTGAGATGGACGATGAACCCGACGCCGCAGGCGTCTCGCTCGAACTCAGGGCGGTAGAGCCCTTGCGCAGCCGGCCGAGCCGTCGTCATCCGCGTCTCCCCCTCTGCCCGCCGGAAAATGGGAATCCCCCTCTACGCATCCGCGTAGCTTGTGAAAGAGTTCCCAAAGTTCCAGGGACGGGCTTTGTGAAAGCCTAGTATATCACCGGCCGTCAATCGACCTGGACCTCGAGATGCGGTCTGCCCTCGATGCACGGTATCGCCGTTGCCGATAGCATCCGCAGCCAGGCGAGGCCGACCCAACAGGCTATACTGCGCCCACAGCTCCGGGGAGACGATGCTATGGATGCCGCGGACTTCGATACGACCCTGGAACGACTCCTGAGCCGACGGGCCCGCATCGTCGGCCCCGCCGTGTGGGCGGCCGCCCAGCCCGACCCACGGCCCGTCATTTCGTTCGCCGGCGGCCTGCCCGACGTCCCCTCCCTCCCCGCTGCCGAGCTTGAGCGGGCCGTGCGGACGGTTCTCGAGCGAGAGCGCAAGGAGGCGCTGGAGTACGGCGGGACCTATGGCCCGTACCCCCTGCGCCTCGCCGTTGCGGAGCGCTCGACCCGCCTCGAGGGGGTCCCGGTCGGCATCGACCAAGTGATCATCTCTTCCGGGTCAGCGCACGCGATCGGGAACGTTTGCGAAGTCCTCCTCGACGAAGGCGATGTGGTCCTGGCGGAGAGCCCGAACTTCCCGGGCAGCCTGCGCACCTTCCGCTCGTTCGGCGCCGAGCTCGTCGCCATCCCGTTGGACGCCGACGGCCTGCAGGTTTCGGCCGTCGAGGAGGCCCTGCGCCGTCTCGACGCCGAAGGACGCCGGCCAAAGCTGCTCTACACCATTCCGAACCACCAGAATCCTGCCGGGTGCACGATGAGCCTCGAGCGCCGCCAGCGGCTGGTGGCGCTGGCGAAGGAGTGGGGCTTCATCATCCTCGAAGACGACGCCTACGGCGAGCTTTGGTTCGATGCGCCGCCTCCGCCGTCCCTGTTCGCGCTCTCGGGCGGCAGCCACGTCGTGAAGGTGAACAGCTTCTCGAAGATTATCGCCACCGGCCTCCGCCTGGGCTGGACGCTCGGCCCTGCGTCGTTCGTGGCCAGGATGGCCGCCATCAGGTACGACATGGGCACCAGCCCCTTCCTCGGCCGTGTCGTGGCGGAGATGATCCGCTCGGGAGACCTCGACCGGCACGTCGAACGGCTGCGGGGCATCTACCGCCGCAAGCTGGAACGCATGGAGGAGGCACTTGCCCGCTACTGTGCTCCCTACTGCCGCTGGGAGCGGCCGCGGGGCGGCTTCTTCCTCTGGCTTGCGCTTCGGGAAGGGCTCGACGCCCGCGAGGTAGCGATCGAAGCGAGCGAACGGGGGGTGCTGGTGGGCGCCGGGGCAGCCTTCTTCGCCGATGGGAGGGCCACGAACCACCTCCGCATCGCCTTCAGTTACGTCGACTACGAGGATATCGAGGAAGGGGTGCACCGCCTCGCCGAAGCGATGGAGGCGGTGGCCGCACGCGCGCGGAACGGCTGACTGCCGCGGAGCGCGATCGCTCTGCGAAGGGCGCCGGCGTACAATCCGAGTCGCCGCTCGGTGCGAACGCCCGGCCACTGCCACGCGAGGAGGATCCCGTCATGCCGCTCGATCCGCGTCACCGCAGCCGGAGGCTCGTCGAAGGCCCCGACCGCGCCCCTGCCCGCTCCTACTTTAAGTCGGTGGGCTTCACATCGGACGACCTTCGGCGGCCGCTGGTGATGGTAGCCCACTCCTGGATCGGGACGATGCCCTGCAACTGGAACCACCGCGAATTGGCCGCGAAGGTGGCGGAAGGGGTGCGCGCCGCCGGCGGCACGCCGATGGAAGTCAACACCATCGCCATCAGCGACGGCATCTCCATGGGCACCGAGGGGATGAAGGCATCGCTCATCTCCCGCGAGGTCATCGCCGATTCCATCGAACTGTGCGGCGTGGGGTACGCCTTCGATGCAGCGGTCATCATCGTCGGCTGCGACAAGACGATCCCAGCGGCCGCGATGGCCTTGGCGCGACTGAACATCCCGGGTCTCATCCTCTACTCGGGCTCCATCGCCCCGGGACGATACCAAGGGCGCGATATCACCATCCAAGACGTGTTCGAAGGGGTCGGGCGTTTCCACGCCGGAGCCATCAGCGAAGACGAACTCATCGCCCTCGAGGATGCCGCGTGTCCAGGGGCCGGCGCCTGCGGGGCCCAGTACACGGCGAACACCATGGCGATGGTGCTCGAATTCCTGGGGCTGGCGCCGATGGGGAGCGGCACCGTCGGCGCGACCGACCCTCGGAAACTCGACGTAGCCCGCCAGTGCGGTGAGCTGGTCATGGACGTGCTCCGGCAAGGCCTTACCCCGCGTAGCATCCTCACGCGCGAGGCCTTCGAAAATGCGATCACCGGGGCCGTCGCAACGGGCGGCTCTACGAACGTCGTACTGCACCTCCTCGCTCTCGCGCGCGAGACTGGCGTTCCCCTCGAGATCGACGATTTCGACCGCATCAGCTCCCGAACTCCCCTCATCGGCGACCTACGGCCCGGAGGTCGGTACGTGGCCCTCGACCTCGACCGCGCGGGCGGCGTACCTCTCGTCGCCAAGCGCCTCCTCGAAGCGGGAAAACTGCACGGCGACTGCCTCACCGTCACGGGGCGGACCATCGCCGAGGAAGCGGCGCGAGCGGTGGAGACGCCCGGCCAGGACGTGGTCCTGCCGGTGGAACGAGCCCTGAAGCCAACGGGAGGGCTGCTCATCCTGAAGGGGAACTTGGCGCCCGACGGTGCTGTCGTGAAGGTCGCAGGACACGAGCGCATGTTCCACCGCGGACCGGCACGCGTGTTCGACTGCGAAGAGGACGCCTTCGCCGCCGTATCGCGGCGTGAAATTCAGGCTGGAGACGTCGTCGTCATCCGCTACGAAGGGCCGAAGGGCGGCCCCGGGATGCGCGAAATGCTGGGCGTCACTGCCGCCATCGTGGGCGAGGGGCTCGGCGAAAGCGTCGCCCTGCTCACCGACGGCCGCTTCTCGGGGGCGACTCGCGGCCTCATGATCGGGCACGTCGCGCCCGAAGCGGCCGTGGGAGGCCCCATCGCTCTCGTCCGCGACGGGGACACCATCGTCATCGATGTGAACGCCCGCCGGCTCGACGTCGAACTCGACGATGCCGAGCTGGCCCGCCGCCGAGCGGCGTGGCAGCCACCAGCTCCCAAGTACACGGTCGGCGCTTTCGCCAAGTATGCGCGCATCGTCGCCAGCGCCGCCGATGGGGCGGTAACGGCCGTCGACCTTGCCGCGGCTGACGTCACCGCGAAGCGCTTGTGACAGATGGCACAGGCAAGGTGGTTGTGGCAACCTACTACGTAGGAAGTCGTGCGAAGAGGACGCCCGTCCACGGCGCACGGCAACGGCAGACGACGGACGGGAAAGGGGTTCCGGGCGCCCGATGAAGACGGCCGCGCGCGTTTCGCTCCTCACCCTCGTGCTCACCGTGGTTCTCATCGCGATCGGAGCGCTCGTCCGCGCCACGGGCTCGGGCCTCGGCTGCCCCGACTGGCCGCTCTGCCACGGCGGGGCCGTGCCTCCTTCAGATATGGGGCACGAACCGGTCATCGAATACCTGCACCGCGTCGTCGCTGCCGCTGTCGGACTGCTCATCATCGGCAATGCCTGGCTCGCCTGGCGTCACTTCCGGGCGTCGGCAGTCATCGCATGGGGGGCACTGGTAGCCGTGCCCCTCGTCGGCGTGCAGGGGCTAATCGGCGCCATCGTCGTGTGGCACGAGCTCCCGCCCGAGCTCGTGGCCACCCACCTGTTGCTTGCAATGCTCATCGTCTCGGTCGAGGCGATGGTCACCGTCGGCATGTTCCGGGAGCTCGGCAAGGGCGATGACCCGGACCCCGCGCGCATCGGCCCATTGGGTTCCCTCTCCGTGCTCGCCCTCGCGTGGTTGGCGCTGACGTTCTGGATCGGCGCCTATATGGCCGAAAGCGGCGCCTCGACCGCCTGCAGTGGCTGGCCGCTTTGCAACGGCGACCCGCTCCCCGGAGCAGATGACCAGGAAGTCACGCACATGGTCCATCGATACCTCGCGGGAGGGTTCGCCTTCATCCTGGTGCCGCTCCTCGTCTCAGCGTGGCGGCGGCGCCGTCTCGTGCCCTGGGCGTGGCCGCTCGCGCTCGCCGTCGGAGGCGCCTTCGCCGTGCAAGTCATCGTCGGTGCCCTGAACGTCTGGTACACGTTCCCCGACCCGTTGACCGTGGCCCACACGGCGGTCGCGGCCGTCATCTGGGCTACGCTCTCTGTGGGTGCGTCGCTCGCCACCTACCGGCGCGTCGGCGTGCCGGCGGCGGTACTCGAACCCGCTGAGGCTGTGCGATGAGCACGACCGCCCTCACCGTGCCCCGCGCCACCTTCGGGACCGCGTTCCGCGCCTACCTGTCCCTGACGAAGCCGTGGATCGTGGCCCTCCTTCTCGTGACGACCGTCCCGGCGATGATGTTGGCGGCCGGCGGCTGGCCATCGACGTGGCTCGTCATCGCCACGCTCATCGGCGGGTCGCTCTCCGCCGGCGGTGCGAACGCGGTCAATTGCTGGTACGACCGCGACATCGACGCGCGGATGCGGCGTACCCGCCAGCGGCCGCTCGTCACGGGAGTCATCCACCCCGCGGGAGCACTGCTGTTCGGAGCTGGCCTCGGGGTCACCGCGTTCCTCTGGCTGGCCTCAACGACGAACGCGTTGGCGGCCGTGCTCGCCGCGATGGGGTACCTCTTCTACGTGTTCGTGTACACGGTCTGGCTGAAGCGGCGCACGCCCCAGAACATCGTCATCGGCGGGGCAGCGGGTGCCGTTCCGCCACTCGTCGGCTGGGCGGCGGTGACGGGTCGCCTCGATTGGCCCGCACTGGTGCTCTTCCTGCTGGTGTTCCTCTGGACGCCGCCCCACTTCTGGGCCCTGGCGCTCCGCCTGCGTGACGACTACGCAGGCGTGGGCATTCCGATGCTTCCGGTCGTCGCCGGGGAAGCCGCCACCCGCCGGCAGATCCTGCTGTACAGCATCGCCACGGCCGGGGCCTCGCTCCTCCTGGTGCCACTGGGCGGCGCTGGTTGGGTGTACGCCCTCGTTGCCTCGATCGCCGGAGCCTGGCTTATCTGGGAGGCGTTCCGACTCTGGCGATGGCCGACCCGCGTGTCCCCCATCGAGCTCTACAAGTACTCGCTGGTGTACATCGCCATGGTGTTCGGAGGTCTGGCGGTCGATGTCCTCGCTCGTTGATGCTCCTCTGGGTGTCATCCGAACGACGATCGGTTATCTGTTCGGATTCCTTGACAGCTACCGAGGCCGCACCTATAACTCGATTGCGACGCTGTTCACAAGCGCGCCGAGCGGGGGCCGCCGGTGCCGTACGGTGTCGGCGCGCGCGTCGAACATCGCGCGCGCGTATGAGGGGGCAAAAGGAGTCCAGGCATGCGTCTGAGCCGTATCGTCCGGGCGGCGGCGAGCGTGTGGGGGGTCGCTGCCGTCGCCGCATTGGCGCTGGCACCCAGCGCCGTGGCCTTCGCGCAGTTGGGCCAGCCGACGCCCATCACCGACGAAGCGCGAAGTATGCACCGCCTCTACATCGTGGTCGTCTCGCTCGCTTTCGCCGTGTTTGCGGGCGTCGTGGGCGCACTCCTCTTCGCCATCGTCCGGTATCGGCGGCGAAGTCCCGACGATCCGCTCCCGCCGCAGATCCACGGGTCAGCGAAGATCGAGGCGATCTGGGTCGCTATCCCCATCATCATCGTGCTCACGCTCTTCACGTACTCGGCCGTCGTCCTCGCCAAGACGGACCGGAAGCCTCCAGAAGACGCTCTGACCATTCGCGTAACCGGCTTCCAGTTCCAGTGGCAGTTCGACTACAACCTGCAGGACCTGGGAACCCGGAATCCGGTGAACCGCGAGGGGACGGTCACCGTCCTGGGGACCCCGTCCAGCATCCCGGAGCTCGTCATTCCCGTGGATGAGCCGGTTGAGTTCGTGCTCCACTCGAACGACGTAATCCACTCCTTCTACATCCCGAATTTCCTGTACAAGCTCGACGTAATCCCGGGATTGGAAAACCGCTTCGTGGTGGTGCCGCGCGTGACGGGCACGTTCCGGGGACAGTGCGCCGAGCTGTGCGGCGTCGACCACGCGCTCATGCTCTTCACCGTCAGGGTTGTGACTCGCGACGAATTCGACCAGTGGATTCGCGAGCGCGCGGCCGGAACGGCCGGTGCAGCGCCGACATCAACGGGGAACGCACAGCAGCAATGACCGACAGGGGGCACGGCGTGCTGCTGCCTTTGCGGGGGCAACCGTAACAGGGGGAAAGGAGGAGCCATGGCAACCGTTGCACTGCCTCGGCCGGCCGCCTATGAGCGTCCAGCGCTCCTCGAGTGGCTGACCACCGTCGACCACAAGAAGCTTGGGATTCTCTACCTCTACACCACCGTGTTCTTCTTCGCCGTCGGCGGCATCTTGGCGCTGCTCGTGCGAACGCAGCTCGCCGTGGCCGACAACACGTTCCTCGGCCGTCAGGCGTACAACGAAGTCTTCACGATGCACGCCTCGGCGATGCTCTTCCTCTTCGTCATCCCGGTCTGGGCGGGCTTCGGGAACTACCTGGTGCCGCTCATGATCGGCGCCCGCGACATGGCCTTCCCGCGTATCAACGCGCTCTCGTACTGGCTGCTCCCCATCGGTGGCATCCTCATGTTCGCGGGCTTCCTCGTGGACGGGGGCGCCGCGTCCGCCGGCTGGACCGCCTACAGCCCGCTCGCGCGAACCCTCGGTCCGGGGATGGACCTCTGGATCATCGCCGTCATCATCCTCGGGATCTCGTCGACCATCGGCGCGGCGAACTTCATCACCACCATCCTGCGGATGCGGGCCCCGGGGATGACGATGTTCCGGATGCCGATCTTCTGCTGGACGGTACTGGTGACCGCCGTGCTCCAGCTGCTGGCAACGCCGGTGCTAGCTGCAGCCCTCGCGATGCTCTACATCGACCGGAACTTCGGCGGCTCCTTCTTCGACCCGAACCACGGTGGGAACGCTGTCCTCTGGCAGAACGTCTTCTGGTTCTACTCGCACCCGGCCGTGTACATCATGATCCTGCCGGGAATGGGCGTCATCTCGGAAGTCATCCCGGTCTTCGCGCGTAAGCCGCTCTTCGGCTACAAAGCCTTCGCGTTCGCCACCATCGCCATCGGCGGGCTTGGCTTCAGCGTGTGGGCTCACCACATGTTCACGACGGGCGCCGTGCTGAAGCCCTTCTTCGGCTTCATGACCTTCCTCATCGGCGTGCCCACGGGGGTGAAGATCTTCAACTGGCTCGGAACGCTCTGGAAGGGCTCCATCAGTTTCGAAACGCCGATGCTCTTCGCGCTCGGGTTCGTCTCCATGTTCCTCATCGGCGGCATCAACGGGACCTTCGCGGCCGCCGTGCCCGTGGATTTCGCTATCCACGACACGTACTTCGTTGTGGCGCACATCCACTACGTGCTCTTCGGCGGCGCCGTCTTCGCCATGTTCGCGGGCCTCTACTACTGGTTCCCGAAGATCTGGGGGCGACGCCTCGATGAGCGCCTTGGACGGCTGCACTTCGTGCTGATGCTCATCGGGTTCAACCTCGCCTTCTTCCCCATGCACCTGCTGGGGCTCGACGGGATGCCGCGTCGCATCGCGACCTACGGCGCCGACACCGGTTGGGAGCTGCTGAACCTGCTCTCCACCATCGGGGCCTTCATCATCGCCGTGGGCATGCTGCCGTTCATCGTGGCCGTGGTGAAGGCGTTCATGTCGCCCAAGGATCAGCCAAACGACCCCTGGCAGGCCAACACCCTGGAGTGGTATACGTCGTCTCCGCCGCCAGCCCACAACTTCGATGACGTGCCGGAGGTGCATTCGGAGCGGCCGCTCTTCGACCTCCGCCACGGCACGGCGCACTGAGGGGGTTCCGAACGATGGCAACGCAGCCGATTGCTCAGGAACGCCAGCCCCTCAGCAACGCGATGCTGGGATTCATCCTCTTCCTGGCATCGGAGGTGATGTTCTTCGGCGGGCTGTTCGCCGCGTACTTCATCGCGCGCGCGGACGCCCCGTCGTGGCCGCCGACCGAGCTCCTCACGCCGGAGCAGATTCAGCGAGGTGTGAAGCTCGAGCTGGAGCTCCCCCTGCCTGCCATCGCGACGGTGATCCTCGTCTCGAGCTCCTTCGTCGTGCAGTGGGCGGTGTGGCAGATCCGCAAGGGGAACCAGCGCGGGCTCATCTGGGGACTGCTCCTCACCATCACGATGGGCCTCGTGTTCCTCGTGATGCAGCTGTACGACTACAGCACCCTCCACTTCCGTGCCAGCGATACCATCTTCGGCACGACGTTCTACACGCTCACGGGCTTCCACGGCATGCACGTAGCCGGCGGCGTCATCTTTCTCGCCGTGGTCCTCATTCGGGCACTGGGCGGACAGTTCGACGCGCGCCACCACGAGGCCGTCGAAGCGGCGTCGTTGTACTGGCACTTCGTGGACGTCGTGTGGATCGCCCTCTTCACGACGCTCTATCTCGTACCCTAGGAGAAACGAGGAGATAGGAACGCCCATGGAGCAGCAACACGCGCACGGACACAGCCCTCACGAAGACATCCATCTTCCTGACCCAAGCCCGTGGCCGTTGGTTGCTGCTCTCGCGACGCTCATCGTGGGCGCCGCGCTCGTGTGGTGGTCGAACGACCGCTCCAACGACATGGCGGCCATCACCATCGGCGCGGCGGCCTTCGCGACCCTCTTCGCCGCCGGGGGCTGGGCCTGGGAGGATAGCCGGATGCGCCGGCGAGCAGCCCAACACGCGGAGGGCGCCGCTCCAACGCGCTACACCCAGGTCATTACCTTCCTCATCCCTGAGGGAAAGCTCGAGGCTGCCCGGGCAAAGGACGGCGTTCTCGCCGCCATCGATGACGCCGACAATGCCCTCCGCAACTTGCGCGGGTTCCAGGACCTGCGCATCACCGTTTCGCCGGCAGCAACTGGCCCTTCCCAGGTCCTCGTCGAAACGACGTGGACCGACCGAGAAGGCCTGGCCAGCTACGAGGAGACCCGCCAGACGATCCTCGACCTCCTCGCGAAGCACGAAGACCAAGTCGTCCCCGGTTCGGTGCAAGTCTTCGACATGGAGGTCGTCCGGGATACGAAGGACGTCGCCTTCCGCTTCAGCCTGGGCGCTGCCGCCACGCTCGTGTCGGCGTTCATCGTCGGCGGGTTCATGATCGGTGCCGGCCTCACGCTCTTCGGCGGCGAGGGCACCGCCGCTGGCGGAGGGGGCACGCCGGCACCGAGCGGCGGGTTCGAGGAGACGGGGATCATTCCCGCCCGGAACATCCGTTTCCTGGTGAAGGAGATCCGCCTGCCTCCGAACACAGAGGTCACCCTCACCTTCGACAACCGCGATCCGTCGCCACCGCACAACATCCAGTTCCATAACGGCGACGCGAACGCCCCGCTCCTGCGCGGCTGCAAGGAGGGGTGCCAGACGGCGAACGGTGAGCCCACGGATGAAGTGAGCACAGCGATTGCCACCGGGCCGATCCAGCAGAAGTTCACGTTCGTGACGCCTGGCCCGGGGAGCTACACGTTCATCTGCGTGGTGCACCCCACCGATATGGTGGGAACGATGATCGTCGAGGAGGGCGCGCCCGTTCCTCCGGGGGCGCGGCCGGCAGGCGCTTCCTCGGGCGAAAGCACCCCCCAATCAGCGACGCCGACCACCACCTCCTGAACGGCGCACAGGCGAACGAACCGGAGAGGGCCCCCCGGGGGGCCCTCTCCGTGCAGCTGGCGCCGCCGACGTTACTCGAGCACGCCTTCGACGAGGAGCTCCTCGTACTCCGCGTCCGAAAGACCGAGGAGGCCCTTGAACACGCGCTCATTGTCCTCCCCCAGGCACGGCGCAGGCTTCGAGAGTTCGCCCGGGGTGAGCGACAGCCGGAAGGCAGGGCCGTCGTACGAACGCCTCCCCATCACCGGATGCTCGAGGAACCAGTAGTGGCGACGGTGACGGAGCTGCGGGTCGCGGAACATCTCCTCGGCCGTCTTCACGATGCCGCAGGGCACACCGAAGCGCTGCATGAGGTCGAACACGTACTTCGCCGTGTACTGTTCGCACCACCAACCGATGTGCCGGTCGATTTCCTTCTGCTCCTGGAGGCGGCTCTGTTTCCGGCGCATCCGCTCGAGGTCGCACCACTCGGGGCGCCCGAGCGCAGCGCGGAACCGTTCCCAATGCTCCTCAGTCTCGCAGGCGATGACGACGTATCGGCCGTCCTTGCAGCGGTAGCAGCCATGGGGCGCAGCATCGAGGTCTCGGTTGCCGAGGCGGATCTGCTCCCGTCCGTTCACCGTCCAGTCGAGGATGGCCGTCCAGAGGCCGTGAAGAGATGCCTCGAACTGCGAGAAGTCGATGTACTGGCCTTCTCCGGTCCGGCGGCGGTGGTCGAGCGCCGCGATGAGCGCGACCGCCGCAAAGTGCGGCGCGAGGAAGTCGGTGTAGGCCACGCCCGTGCCGATGGGCGGGCCGTCGGGCCACCCGGTGAGGTGATTGAAGCCCGCTGCAGCCTGGAGCACGTGGCCGTATCCCTGGTAGTGGGCCCAGGGGCCCGTCTGCCCGAACAGGGGCATCGAGATCATCACGAGGTCGGGCCGGACCTGCCGGAGCCGTTCGTAGTCGAGGCCGAATTTCGCCATCGTCCCGGGCGTGAAGGATTCGGCCACCACGTCGCAGTGGGCCACGAGCCGCCGGGCGAGCTCCTGACCCTTCGGGTGCCTGAGATTAATGGAAACGCCCAGCTTCGAGCTGTTGAAGTTGGCGTAGTACCCGGACCGGTCGAGGCCGGGGACGTCATCGACGAACGGCCCCGCCCTGCGTAGCGCTTCCGGGTACGTCGCCGACTCGATGCGGATCACCTCCGCGCCATGGTCGGCGAGGTACTTGGTGACCGTAGGCCCGACGCCCACCCAAGAGAAGTCGGCCACGCGGATTCCGGCGAACGGCTTCACCCCTCGTCGGCGCGGCATGTCAGATCACCATCCGGAGTCGCAGGCGCCGGAGTGCTGCGGCATCGAGCCCCAGCAGCTCTCCGTACACCTGATGGTTATGTTCACCGACACGCGGCGCACGGCCGCGCTGCCTCCATGGCGTCTTCGAGAGCCGGAACGGAGCCCCGGGATACACGAACGTCTCGCCCAGATCTTCGTGGTGGACGCGTACCCAGTACTCGCGGGCCCGCAGCTGTTCGCACTCCACGATCTCCCTGGGGGAATAGACCGGGGCCCAACCGGCCCCGCGCCGCTGCGCCTCGGCCACGAGCCACTCCTTGGGGAACCGCCGGCAGAAGGCCGCCAGCCGCTCCTCCAGGTATGCCCCCTCCTCGGGTGTGAGAGGCTGAGCGCCTCGCAGACGATCCCGCCAGGCTGCGGTCGTGAGGGCACCAGCTTCCCCATGCTCCGCAAGCCAAGCGACGATTGCCTCGCTGGTCGGGCCGACGAGGCCGCCGTACGCCAGACATGCGACCCAGCCATCGGCCGCCTCGTAGAGGTACCGGGGGCCGGGCACGCCGTCACGGTTCCGGCGGATGCCGGGGCCGCGAGGGTTCACGCGGCGGATATCCCAAATCTGCTGGGCGTTGTCCATCGTGTTTGCCATCGCCTCCTGCATGGAGACGTCGACGAGCTGGCCGCGCCCACCGTTGTTCCAGCGGCCATACAGTGCGATGAGGGCTCCGACGCACGCTTGGACGTTGACTTGCGTGTACGCCTGGGGCACGGTGGTGCGAACCGGACCGCGCTCGGGATCGCCATTGAGCATCATGTGGCCCCCCATCGCCGAGCCGACGATGTCCGTGGCCTCCTTGGCGCGATAGGGCCCCGTGAGTCCGAAGTTCGTGATGCTCACCACGACGATGCCCGGGTTCCGCCTCGCCAACGTGGCGTAGTCGAGGCCGAGCGCGCGAGCTTCCCCCGGCTGGAACGTTTGAATCACGATGTCGGCGTGTTCAGCCAACCGCCGGGCGAGTTCCCGCCCCTCTTCCAGCCGTAGCTCAAGGGTGATGGAGCGTTTCCCGGCGTTGAGCGCCCACCATACGAGGCTGTGCTCGCGGCCCGGCTGGTCGCGATAGAACGGTCCGCGCTCGCGTGTCGGGTCGCCCCCACGGGGCTCGACTTTGATGACGTCGGCTCCCAGTTCGGCCAGAAGCCGACCGCACAGCTGACCTTTGACGTCCGAGAAGTCGAGCACCCGGTACGGTGCGAGAGGCCCGTCGGGATGAGGCAGAGGCACGGGCGGATGGCTCTCGCTCGGCATGGTCATCTCGGCCTCGTTCTACCGGACACGCAGCGGAGATTCAAACGGCCGAGGGCGCGGCGACGCCGCCCCCGAGCAGCGCGAGAACGGCATCACGCGCTGCGGGAGCATCACCATCGAGCCCGGCTTCGATGCGCCGGAGCAGGGACGGGAGGTTCCAACCGTGGAGCGCGGACACCGGGACCGCCCGTTCGACCGCGACGCCTCGGTGGCGGAGCGCGTCGCTGACGTCCTCCCAGCAGCTCACCGTGGAGCCGTCGGGCATCGGTAGCCGATCGACCTTATTGAGGACGAGAAGCGCCGGCTTGTCAGCGAGGCCCAACCCCTCGAGCGTCGCGATGACGGTGCGCACGTGCTGGACTGCGTGGGCGTGCGAGATGTCGACCACGTGGAGGAGCACGTCGGCATCCTCCAGCTCTTCGAGGGTGGCCCGGAACGCCGCCACGAGCTGGGCGGGGAGCTTCTGGATGAACCCCACGGTGTCGGTGAGCAGCACCGTCTCGCCCGACGGGAGGCGTAGCCTGCGGGTCAAGGGGTCGAGCGTCGCGAAAAGCTTGTCTTCGGCGTGGGCATCGGCCCCGGAAAGAGCCCGCATGAGCGTGGACTTGCCCGCGTTCGTGTAGCCTACCAGGGCCACCACCGGCACCCCGCGGCGGCGCCGTTGGCGTCGGTAGAGTGCGCGCTGGCGCCGCACTTCCTCGAGGTCGCGCTTGATCTTCGCGATGCGATTCCGGACGAGGCGTCGGTCCGTTTCGAGCTGCGTTTCACCCGGGCCACGCGTACCGATGGCGCCCTCGAGCCGCTCCAAGTGGGACCACTGACCCGCCAAGCGGGGCAGCAGGTACTCCATCTGGGCCAGCTCGACTTGCAGGCGCCCCTCCTTCGTCCGGGCCCGCGTAGCGAAGATGTCGAGGATGAGGGCCGTGCGGTCGATCACCTTCAGCCCGATGGCCTTCTCCAGGTTGCGCTGTTGGGAGGGCGACAGCTCATCGTCGAAGATGACGACGTTCGCTCCGAGGGCGCGGGAGGACTCGATGATCTCCTGCAGCTTGCCCTTGCCGATGTACGTCGCCGGGTTGGGATGCTCCAGCCGCTGCGTCGCCATCCCAACCACCACGGCTCCAGCCGTGCGAGCCAGCTCCGCGAGCTCCGCGAGGGAATCACGCGCGCGGAGCAGTTGGCCAGGCGTCTCTGCCGCGACGAGGAAGGCGCGGTCGGGCGTTGGTTCGGTGGAATGGACGCGGGGACGAGCCATCACCTCCAGCGTACCCGAAACGGGAAGCGGCGTTCCCCGTCACGCACCGAGACCTCGCCAAGCGCGAAGCCGCGCGAGGCCCTCCTCCAGCTCGTCGTCGGGCGTCGTTACCGAGAGCCGAATGTAGCCCTCACCGTGTTCGCCGTACCCGCGGCCGGGCGTGACCACCACGCCGCACTCTTCGATGAGGCGCGCCGCAAACTCGCCGCTGGTGACCCCCTCCGGCAACTTCGCCCACACGTAGAGCGAGGCTTTCGGCGGCTCCACGTGTAAGCCGATGGCGCGCAGCGTCTCCACCATCCGATCGCGGCGGCGCTGGTAGATGCGGTTGTGTTCGTCGATGCAGTCCTGCGGACCGTACACCGCGGCGATGGCCATGCGCTGGATGGCCTGGGGAATGCCACTGTCGATGTTCGACTTCACCCGCATGAGGGCATCGACGAGGACGGGATTGCCTACGACCATGCCGATGCGCCAGCCGGTCATGTTGTAGATCTTCGACCAGCTGTTGAACTCCACCGCGACGTCCTTGGCGCCGGGCACCTGGAAGATGGAGACCGGGACGTAGCCGTCGTAGGCGACATCGCAGTAGGGGTTGTCGTGGCAGACGGCGATGTCGTGGCGCTTCGCCCACCACACGACGCGTTCGAAGAACTCGAGCGGGGCGACGGCACCCGTCGGGTTGTTGGGGTAGTTTAGCCAGAGGACCTTCGCCTTGGCCGCCACGTCGGAAGGGATCGCTTCCAGGTCGGGCAGCCACCGCCGCTCAGGGGAGAGCGGCAGGCGGTAGCAGGTCCCGCCGGCGAAGAGCGTGCCGATTTCGTACACCGGGTACGCGGGGTCGGGCACGAGGGCGACGTCACCGGGGTCGATGAGGCAGAGCGCCATGTGCGCGATGCCCTCCTTCGAGCCGATGAGCGGCAGCGTTTCGCGTTGGGGGTCGAAACGCACTTCGAAGCGGCGCTCGTACCAGTCGGCGATGGCCTGGCGGAGCTCGGGAAGACCCTCGGATTCGGGATACCGGTGATTCGCGGGGTCGTCGGCAGCACGATGGAGCTCGGCGAGGATGTGCGCAGGAGTGGGAATGTCCGGATCGCCGATGGCGAAGGTGATGATGCGCACTCCCTCGGCACGCTTGGCGGCAATCTTCCGGGAGATCTCAGCGAAGAGATACGGCGGCAAGGCCTGAACGCGGCCGGCAAGTCGCATGGAACGGGTTCCTCAGGGATGGGATGGCGCGGACGCTGCGCGCTCGCTCGGATGGTAGCCCGCGCCGGCGTTCTCGTTCCACTCGGCGTCGAACACCCGGACAGCGGGGCCCGTCATGAACACCGGACCCTGGCCGTCCCATTCGAGCACGAGCTCGCCGCCGGGGAGGGAATCGACGACTGGACTTTCCAGCAGCCCCTTCAGGCACCCGGCAACGCACACGGCCGCGGCGCTTGTCCCCGATGCCAGCGTGAGCCCCGCGCCTCGTTCCCAGACGCGGTGCTTCACTCGATGGCGATCGAGCACCTGCACAATCTGGAAGTTCGTGCGGCGAGGGAAGAGGGGGTGATGCTCCACCAACGGGCCGATCCGCTCCAGCGGGAACTCATCGGGGTCGCTGGTGAGGAAGTGCACGGCGTGGGGATTGCCCATGCTCACGAACGATAGCCGCAGATCGATGCCGCCCACCTCCAGGGGGTAATCGAGGACGGGTCCTTCGCCCTCGACGGCGACGGGGATCTCCGCCGGCCGCAGCCGCGGCCGGCCCATGTCGACCCGGGCCCCGACTACCTCCCCCCGTTCGCGGACCAGATCGATCGTGAGGATGCCGGCGAGCGTCTCGATGCGGAGCCGCTCGGCTCCGGGGTCGACGAGGCCCTCTTCCACCGCGTACTTGGCGAGACAGCGGATGCCGTTCCCGCACATCTCGGCCTCGGAGCCGTCAGCGTTGAAGATGCGCATGCGGAGGTCGGCCACGTTCGACGGCAGTGCGAGGATGAGGCCGTCGGCACCAACGCCGAAGTGGCGGTCGCTAGCCCGACGCGCGATGTCCGCCCAATCGCGCTGCGCCTCTTCGCCCTCGGCCGGCGTGTAGAACAGGTAGTCGTTGCCCAAGCCGTGGAGTTTCGTCAGTCGCATCGTCGGGCTCCCTAGGCTCGGCCCCGACCGGGGCCGCGGATTGCCGTTGTGCACGCGCCGGTGAAGATGTTCGCCTCAAGCTCGATGTCGGAGGCCTCGCGGATCCAGCGGATGCGGGAGTCGTCGCGGCGGAACCACTGGAGTTGCCGCCGCACCAGGCGACGGGTGGCGCGCTTCGTCGCTTCGATGGCCTCGTCGAGCGTGCAGTGCCCTTCCAGGTAGGCGATGACCTCGGCGTACCCGATGGACTGCAGCGCAGGGGCATCGGGAGGCACACCGCGCTGCAGGAGCGCCTCCACCTCCTCCACGAGTCCGGCGGCGAACATCGCCTCCACCCGACGCTCAATGCGCTGGTCGAGCTCATCCCGAGGGACGTCGATGGCAACGACGAGCGGCTGGAAGTTCGGTTCGCCCTTCCGCTGCCACTCGCTGATTGGGCGGCCCGTGTGCTCGTACACCTCGAGCGCGCGAATCACCCGCCGGACGTTCCGCGGGTCGATGCGCTCCGCAGCCACCGGATCGACGGCAGCGAGCCGCTCGTGGAGGACGTCAGGGCCGAGCTCGGCTGCCTCGGCAGCCAGCCGTGCACGCAGCTGCCGGTCGGGCGGGACGTGCGGAACCTCCCACGCTTCGAGCAGCGCCCATACGTACTGGCCGCTGCCGCCGACGAGCCAGGGGAAGGTCCCCTTTGCCCAGAGCTCTTCGAACTTCGCGCGCGCCAAATCCACGTAGGTAGCGAGGCTGAACTCCTCGGTCGGGTCGGCGATGTCGTACAGGTGATGGGGAACCCGGCGGCGGACCTCCGCCGGGGGCTTCGCTGTGCCGATGTCCATACCCCGATACACCTGCCGGCTATCAGCGTTGACGATTTCGCCGCCCAATCGCTCGGCAAGCTCGAGGGCGATGGCCGATTTGCCGGACGCGGTCGGACCGACGATGGCGATGAGCGGGCGAATCATGCTTCTGCGGCCCTCACGATGGCAGCGAACTCCGCCGCCCTGAGCGACGCACCCCCGACGAGGGCACCGTCGATATCGGGCTGGTCGAGGAGCTCGGCGGCGTTCTTGGCGTTCACACTTCCACCATACTGGATGCGGATGCCCTCGGACCCGGCCCCAGCAAGCTCGCGCAGAAGCGCGCGGATGAACGCGCACGCCTCCTGCGCCTGCTCGGGCGAGGCCGTTTCGCCCGTACCGATGGCCCACACGGGCTCGTAGGCGATGGTCACCCGCTCATCGGGCTGCAACCCGGCGAAGGCCGCCCGCACCTGCCGTTCGAGTACCGCCAGCGTCTGACCGGCGCGGCGCTCTGCGAGGGTCTCTCCCACGCAGACGATGGGCCGGAGGCCGGCACGCAAGGCGGCAACGATCTTCCGGTGCACCCACTCATCCGTCTCGCCGAAGTACTGACGCCGCTCGCTGTGGCCGATGATGACGAGCTGGCAGTAGTCGGCCAGCATGGGCGCGGAAACCTCGCCGGTGAAGGCGCCCTGCGGCTCCCAGTGGAGGTTCTGGGCACCCAGCAGGACGTGCGTGCCTGCCAGCACCTCGGACACCGGGCCCAGGTGCGGGAACGGAACGCACACGGCAACCTCGGCCGCCGCACCGGCGGTTTCCCGCACCACGGCACGGGCGAGCTCCAGCGCCTCGGCACGGCGCGTGTGCATTTTCCAGTTGCCGGCGATGAACGGGCGCCGCATCAGGCTTCCTTGTCGAGGAGCGCTGCGACGCCGGGCAGCGTCTTCCCTTCGAGCATCTCCAAGGAGGCGCCGCCGCCAGTGGAGACATGGGTATATCGACCTTGCAGTCCTGCCTGGGCGACGAGGGCCACCGTCTCACCGCCGCCGACGACCGTTACGGCATCGAGCTCGGCGATGATGCGCGCCACGGCGAGGGAGCCCTTCGCGAACGCCGGCCGTTCGAAGACGCCCATGGGGCCGTTCCACACCACGGCTTTCGAACCCTCGAGCGCCTGCCGAAATGCCTCGACGCTCGCAGGCCCGATGTCGAGCGCCATGAGGTCGTCCGGGATCGATTGAACCGGCACGACACGAGCCTCGGCCTCGGCGTCGAGCGAAGGCGCCGCAACCACGTCGACCGGGAGCACGATGCCGACGCCGCGCTGCGATCCTGCGTTAAGGATGGCGGCGGCCTCGGCCACCAGCTCGCGCTCGATGAGCGAGCGCCCAACGGAGAACCCCTGCGCAGCGAGGAACGTGTTCGCCATCCCTCCGCCGATGACCAGGCGGTCGACCTTCTCCAGGAGCCGCCGCACGGCGGCAAGCTTCGAGCTTACCTTCGCCCCGCCCACGACTGCTGCGAAGGGCCGCGGCGGCGACTCCACCAGCTCGCCGAGGTAGCGAAGCTCCTTCTCCATGAGAAACCCGGCCACTGCAGGACGGAGCCGCGCCACGCCCTCGGTCGAGGCGTGGGCGCGGTGAGCGGTGCCGAAAGCGTCGTTCACGTACACGTCGCAGAGCGCAGCGAGCGCCTTGGCGAACTCGGGGTCGTTCGCCTCCTCGCCAGGGTGAAAGCGTAGATTCTCGAGCAGCGCGACCCCGCCGGCAGGGAGAGCCTCGACCACGGCGAAGGCCGGCGCACCGACGCAGTCCTCGGCAAACGCGACCGGCGCACCGAGCAGCTCTTCGAGCCGCTTCGCGACAGGCCGCAGGGAGAGCTTCGGGTCGGGACCACTCGGCCGACCGAGGTGGGATACGAGGATGACCCGCGCCCCTTGCTCCTGAAGGTAACGGATGGTTGGGAGACTCTCTCGGATGCGCGTGTCGTCGGCAACCCCGCCGTCTTCGGCGAGCGGAACGTTGAAATCGACGCGCACGAGGACCCGCTTCCCGCGGACGTCGATATCGCGGACCGTCTTCTTGGCGAAGGAGCTCACCGGGAGTGCACCTCGGCCGTGCCAGCCGCAATGCCGCGGCGTTCGACGTCGTGGAGCTTCTGGAGACGCCGCTCGTGCCGCCCCCCTTCGAAGGAGTGCTCGAGGAAGGCGCGGAGGATTTCTTCGGCGACGGCGGGGCCAATCTCCATCGCCCCCAGGGCCAGCATGTTCGCGTCGACGTGCTGGCGAGCGCGCGCCGCCCCCCAGCTCGTATGGCAGAGGGCGCAGCGAATGCCCGGTACCTTGTTGGCGGTGATGCTGATGCCGACGCCGTTCGAGCAGATGACGACCCCAGTATCGACGCGGCCGTCCAAGACAGCGCGGGCCACCGCTTCGGCGAAGTCCGGGTAGTCCACGCTTTCGGTGCTGAACGTGCCGAAATCGAGGACGTCGTGACCCCAGCCGCGGGCGGCGGCAGCGAGATGCTCCTTCAGGTGGTACCCGGCGTGGTCCGCGCCAAAGCCGATGCGCACAATCAGCCCTCCGGTTCGCTCGTCGGCTCCAGTATACGGGAGGGCCCCGCAGCGGCTTCCGTTGTCCGGAGAACGGGCGTCTGGTACGTTGCGGGCACAAGGTGAACCGCTCGATGACCGAGCACGCCCTCGCTGCCGGCTCGCCCGCCAACCCCGACCCTGCCACCTCGCACGAGACGATCGTCGTCCTCGACTTCGGCTCGCAGTATTCGATGCTCATCGCGCGGCGCATCCGCGAGCTGAACACCTATTGCGAGCTCCTTCCCTGGAACACGCCCCGCGAGCGGCTGGCCGGCCACGACGTGAAGGGCATCATCCTTTCCGGCGGCCCCAACAGCGTCTACGACGAAGACGCTCCACGGGCGCCGGCATGGGTGTTCGAGGCGGGCGTACCGGTGTTGGGCATCTGCTACGGGATGCAGCTCATCGCCCACCAGCTGGGCGGACGGGTGGGGCCGAGCCTCGAGCGGGAGTACGGCCCGGCCCGCATCGAGGTCCTCGCGGACACGCCGCTCTTCGAGGGGCTTCCGCGCCAGCTCGAGGTCTGGATGAGCCACGGCGACCGCATCGAGGCGGTGCCACCGGGCTTCCAGGTCATCGCACGCTCGGAGAATTCCCCGGTAGCGGTGATGGCCGACGTCACCCGCGGCTTCTACGGCTTGCAGTTCCACCCGGAAGTGGCGCACACGCCCCTCGGGAAGGCGATCCTCCGCAACTTCTTGGAGCGAGTCTGCGGCTGCCAACGGAGTTGGACCCCAGGCAATTTCATCGAAGAGGCCGTGAGCGCCATCCGCCGGCAGGTCGGCGATGGGCGGGTCATCTGTGCGCTTTCCGGCGGCGTCGACAGCGCGGTGACGGCCGCGCTCGTGCACCGCGCCGTGGGTGACCGGCTCACCTGCATCTTCGTCGACAATGGCCTCCTCCGGGCCGGCGAGGCGGAGGAGGTCGTAGCGACCTTCGGGCGCACGATGCGCATGAACCTCGTCCACGTGGACGCGAAGGAGGAATTCCTCGCCGCGTTGGCCGAAGTCACCAACCCCGAGACGAAGCGGGTGCGCATCGGCAATACCTTCATCCGCGTCTTCGAGCGCGAGGCCCGGAAGATCGAGGGGGCGCGGTTCCTTGCCCAGGGCACGCTCTACCCCGACGTCATCGAGAGCGCCGGGCACGGTGCCGGTTCGGCCACCATCAAGACCCACCACAACGTGGGCGGCCTCCCGCCCGATATGCGGCTCGAGCTCGTGGAACCGCTCCGCTACCTGTTCAAGGATGAGGTGCGACGCATCGGCGAAGCGCTCGGCCTCCCCGAAGAAATCCTCTGGCGACACCCGTTCCCGGGGCCCGGGCTCGCCATCCGCATCATCGGCGAGGTGACGCCCGAGAAGCTCGCCGTTCTCCGTTTGGCCGACAAGATCGTCGTGGAAGAAGTCAAGGCGGCTGGCTGGTACCGCCGGTTGTGGCAGGCCTTCGCTGTGCTGACCAATACGCGTACCGTGGGAGTGATGGGCGACTACCGCACCTACGGCTACGCGGTCGCAGTCCGGGCCGTCGTCGCCGACGACGCCATGACAGCCGATTGGGCCCGGCTCCCGTACGAGCTCTTGGGCCGCATCGCCAATCGCATCGTAAACGAAGTCCCCGAGGTGAACCGGGTGGTGTACGACATCACGAGCAAGCCCCCCGGGACCATCGAGTGGGAATGACGCCCGCACACAGGAGTGACCGATGGGCGCCAAGGTGTTGCTGGTAGGGAGCGGCGGCCGCGAACACGCGCTGGCCTGGAAGCTGCGCCAGAGCCCCGACGTCGATGAAATCATCGTCGCCCCGGGCAACGCCGGCACTGCCGCCATCTCCCGCAACATGCCCATCCAGCCAAAGGACATCGACGGGCTCGTGGAGCTCGCGCGGCGGGAGCACATCGACTTCTACCTGGCGAGCATGGACGATCCCCAGCCGCTCGGCCTGGTCGACCGGCTGCGGGAGCTCGGCATCCTCTGCTACGGGCCAACAGCCGCGGCAGCACGCATCGAGGCGAGCAAGGCGTGGGCGAAGGACTTCATGACGCGGCACGGAATCCCGACCGCGCCCTACCGCGTCTTCCAACGGTACGACGAAGCGAAGGCGTACCTCGAATCGCGCGGCGATCGGCCGGTGGTCGTGAAGGCGAGCGGCCTCGCCGCGGGCAAGGGTGCGATCGTGTGTAACGGGCTGCGCGACGCGCTGGAGGCGCTCGACATCATGATGGTGCGGCGGGACTTTGGCGCAGCTGGCGACACCGTCGTGATCGAGGAGCGGCTGCAGGGCTGGGAAACAAGCGCGCACGCCTTCTGCGACGGTCGCGTCGCCCGCCTCATGCCCTTCGCGACCGACTACAAGCGCGCCCAAGACGGCGACAAGGGGCTGAACACCGGCGGCATGGGCGCCTATTCGCCCTCCCTGCGCGTGGACGACGCCCTGGCCCGCACCATCCAGGAGCAGGTCGTGGACCGTGCCATCGCCGGGCTCGCGGCAGAGGGCGCGCCGTTCGTCGGCACACTCTTCCCAGGCCTGATGGTGACCGAGCAGGGGCCCTTCGTGCTGGAATTCAACGCCCGGTGGGGAGACCCGGAGACGCAAGTCATCATCCCCCGGCTCGAATCGGACCTTTTTGCCATCTGCCGGCTGGCGGCGGAGGGGAGGCTCGCCGAGGCCGACATACGCTGGTCGCCGAGGGCGGCCGTTGGCGTCGTCATCGCCAGCGGCGGGTACCCGGCCACCTACAAGATCGGCTACATCGTCCAGGGGCTCGACCGCGTGGATCCCGACGTGCTCGTCTTCCATGCGGGCACCGCCATCGATCGCCGGGGCATCGTGACGAACGGGGGCCGGGTGCTCACGATCGTTGCCCTGGGCGAGACCCTCGCCGAGGCCCGGCGGCGAGCCTACGAGAACGTCTCCCGCATTTCCTTCTCCGACGCCTACTATCGGAAGGACATCGCTGCGGAGGCGGTAGAAACACCTCTCCCGGAGGGTCGGCGATGAATTCCACCGGCCTCGTCACGAACGAGGAAGCCACGCCGGTCGAGATGCTGCCGGGCATCGTGCGCCGAACGCTGAATGAGGGCGCCCGCACGATGCTCTGCGAGCTGCGCATGGCACAGGGCTCCGTCGTGCCGGCGCACACGCACCCCCACGAGCAGATCGGCTACCTAGCGAGCGGCCGCCTCCGGTTCCGTATTGGCGATGTCTGGCGGGAGCTTGGTCCCGGAGACAGCTGGTGTGTCCCCGGCGGCGTCGAGCACGAAGTGCACGTGCTGGAGGACGCGGTCTGCATCGATGTCTTTTCGCCGCCGCGCGAAGAATACCGCGACCCGAAGCGCACCTGATGCGAGCCGGTCGGCTATCCTGAGCACGCCATGATCCCGCGCTACTCTCGGCCGCAGATGGCGGCCATCTGGTCCGACGAAGCAAAGTTCCAGCGCTGGCTCGACGTGGAGGTTGCCGTCTGCGAAGCCTGGGCGGAGCTCGGCGTCGTCCCCGCCGACGCCGCCGAGCGCATCGCGCGGAACGCCCGGTTCGACCTGGCGAAGATCGACGAGTACCTGCGCGAGACCCACCACGACATGACCGCGTTCTTACGCTCCGTCGCCGATTCCTTGGGCGACGACGCGCGCTGGGTGCACTACGGTCTCACCAGCAGCGACGTCTGGGACACGGCGACGGCGCTCCAGCTCCGAGACGCTGCTGACGTCCTGCTCCGGGACATCGACGCCCTGCTGGTCGTGCTCGAACACCGAGCGCGCGAGCATCGCCGCACGCTGTGCGTGGGACGGACCCACGGGGTCCACGCGGAACCGACGACCTTCGGGCTGAAGCTCGCCGTTTGGGTTGATGAGATGCGCCGGCAGCGTGCCCGCCTCGAAGCGGCGCGAGCATCGGTCGCAGTGGGCGCCATCAGCGGCACGGTGGGGACGCACGCGTCGGTGCCGCCGGAGGTGGAGGAGATCGTCTGCCGCAAGCTCGGCCTGAACGTGGAAGCTGCCTCCACGCAGGTCATCCAGCGCGACCGCCATGCTCACTTCGTGCAGACGCTGGCACTCATCGGCGCGAGCCTGGAAAAGTTCGCCACGGAGATCCGGCACCTGCAGCGCACCGAGGTCCTCGAAGCGGAAGAGCCCTTCGCCGAGGGACAGACCGGCTCCAGCGCCATGCCCCACAAGCGCAACCCCGAGAAATGCGAGCGCATCTGCGGGCTGGCCCGCGTCCTCCGCGGCTACGCGACCACCGCGCTCGAGAACGTCGCGCTCTGGCACGAGCGCGACATCAGCCATTCGTCAGCTGAACGCATCATCCTCCCCGATGCATGTCTCGCGCTCGATTACGCGCTCGACCTCTTCACGCAAATCATGGGCGGGCTCGTGGTGTACCCCGAACGGATGCGTGAGAACCTCGACCGCTCGTACGGGTTGGTCTTCTCCCAGCGCGTCCTCCTGGCCCTCATCGAAACGGGCATGTCTCGCGAAGCCGCGTACCGTCTCGTTCAGGAGCACGCAATGCGGGCCTGGCGGGAGCGCCGTCCGTTCCTCGAGTTGCTCCAGGAAGATCCGCGCGTCACTGAGCGCCTAAGCCCGAGCCAGCTCGTCGAGCTCTTCGACTACGAGTTCTACCTGCGGAACATCGACGCGACGTTCGACCGGCTGGGGCTATAGCGGTGGCTTAGCGGCCCGACGAGGGGCCGAGTGCCCGCCGCCAGATTTCACGGCGGCCTCCTCCCTGCCGCACGGGGGCGAATCCGAGGCCTGCCATCAACCGCGTCGTTCCCGTGTAGGCTTCGGTCGACGGCACGCGCCGCTCTGCCGCGACGGGGTACGCCTCGAGGATGGGAGCGCCGTGATGTGAGGCGAATTCGGCAGCTGCTTCGCACAGAGCGCGGGCCACGCCGGTTCCCCGTGCCGCGGGAGCCACATAGAAGCAGACTACGGACCACACCGGCTGATCATCGACCGGCTTCAGTGTCCGTGATCGCGCCAGCCGCGGATACGATGCCCTCGGCCCCGTCCGGCACCAGCCAGCTGGCGTTCCACCAACGTAGGCGATGAGCCCTGGCGGTGTGGCCGCTCCGGTCACTTCGTCGCGCAGCTGGCCCCGGTTGTGGGCACCGAGGTGCGCGCGGTAGGCAGCGGAGGTCTGCTGCCACCATCGGCACCAGCAGCCCGCACAGCCGTTCGCGGGTTCCAGCAGGCCTTCGAGCTCGGGCCAGCGCTCCGGGGTCGCAGGCGCGATCGTGAGGTCGCTCGAAGCCGGGTTCACCATGCTGCAGCCGCCACGGCGAGAATTGGGGGCAGGGTGCCCGGGAGCTTCCGCCACAGCTCGCCGCCGTCGAAGGTGACGTACAGCTCGCCGTTGCTGGTGCCCACGTAGGTTCCCTCCGGCTCGAGTCCATCGCAGGCGAGTCCCTCGCGGTAGACACTCTGGTAGTCGTTCGGGCCCGGCAGTCCGCGCGTCAGGCGCTCCCAGCTTCGACCGCCGTCGGCCGTGCGGTAGACCGCCAGCTGGCCAGGACAGACGCGGAAGTTGTCGGCTCCATAATCGAGGGGGACCACGAACACGGAGCCCGCGCGGCTCACCGTGAGCCCGAACCCGTGGAAGCTGGGCAAGCCGGCAGTGACGTCCGTCCACGTCGTCCCGCAATCATCGGAGCGGAACACGCCCCAATGAGCCTGTCCCCACAACCGGTCAGGGTTCGTCGGGTCGAGCCGGAGGGCGTGGAACTCGTTGAGGCCGGCGGGATCCTTGTCCCACGGGCCGCGGTCGATGCCCGCCGGCGCACCTTCGACGATGAACTCCCGGATGAGCCGCAGCGCCTCCGGATGCGTAGCGACTGCGTTGTGCGCGATGAGCTCCCACGTGACGCCGCCGTCATCGGAACGGTATGCGCCGCCAGCACTCACAGCCGCGTACAGACGCCGCGGGTCGCGGGGGTCGACGATCACGGAGTGCACGCAGGAGTCGCCCCCACCGGTGCCACTCCAGTACTTCCGGTAGGGATGCCGATTGAGGCCGTCGAGCGGCTGCCACGTCCGGCCCCAGTCGAGGCTGCGGAAGAGCCCCGCCGGTTGGCTGCCCGCGTACAAGACGCCTGGTTCGCTGGGGTGGCCTGGCGCGACGCACCAGATGTTTCCGATGACGCCTGGCGGAGCCTGCGACCACTCGCCCGGTGCACCGGGAATTTCGGGCGCAGGGCTGCGGGTCTCGGGAGAAAACGCCAGACCTTCGCTGCGGAAGTCCCAGTTCACAGCGCCATCGTCGCTCTTGGCGACGCTCGGTCCCCACGCCCAGTGGTTTGCGGCCAAGTACGCCCGCGGCTTCCCATCCCGCAGGTCGAAGGCTGCGTGGTAGACGCTCCATCCCGGCAAGATTGGCTCCGCGAGTTCCCAATGCTGCCGGTCGCGACTGGTGAGGTGGAACGCGCCCTTCCGCGTTCCGACGAGGAGGTGGAGACGCTCCGTCATCAAGGCTCCTTCGCCCGAGGATGGGCAGAGCCCAAGCCTAGATGGTGTGGGGTGGCGCGTCAATCACGAACCGCGAACGAAGCCCCCCGGGCTGCTATCCTGGCCTCGCACATCTTGCGTGAGGACGCATGGCCGCCGAATCCACCGTCCTGCTGGAGTCGCCGCTGCCGAACCCGACGCATCGGGGGAAGGTGCGCGATGTCTACGACCTGGGCGACCAGCTCCTCATCGTGGCGACCGACCGCGTATCGGCGTTGGATGTCGTGCTCCCGACCGGCATCCCCCGGAAGGGCGAGGTCCTGACTCGCCTCTCGGCTTGGTGGTTCCAGCGGGTAGCGCCCGTGGTTCCGAACCACTTCATCGCCGTGATCGACCAGTCGACAGCGCACCTGCTGCCGTTCCCGGTGCCGCCGGAGCTGTTCGGGCGCTCGATGCTGGTGTGGAAGGCCCGCCGGCTCGACGCCGAGTGCATCGCCCGCGGGTACCTCGCCGGCTCCGCCTGGAAGGAGTACCGCGAAACGGGCCGCGTCTGCGGGATTCCGCTGCCCGAGGGTCTGCGGGAGGGGGATCGCCTGCCCGAGACCATCTTCACCCCTTCCACCAAGAGCAGCGAGGGCCACGACCGGAACATCACCTACGAGGAGCTGGAGCAGCTGGTGGGGCCGGAAGCGGCAAACGCCATGCGTCGGCGCACCATTGCCCTCTACGACTATGCCCACCAAGTGGCGCTCGAGCGGGGGGTCATCATTGCCGACACCAAGTTCGAGTTCGGCTGGCGCGACGACGAGGTGATCCTGATCGACGAAGCGCTCACACCCGATTCCAGCCGCTTCTGGCTCGCCAGCGAGTATCGCCCCGGCGGCCCCCAGGAGAGCCTGGACAAGCAGCCGATCCGCGACTGGCTCGCGCGGAGCGGCTGGCGCGACGGCGAACCGCCACCAGCACTGCCTCCGGAGATCGTCCGCGCCACAACCGAACGCTACCTGCTCGTGTACCGCATGCTGACTGGAGAGGAGCTCCCAGACCCATGAGCACCACGCGCCGCTACCGGGCCAGGGTGTACGTCAGCCTGAAGCCCACCGTGAACGACCCAGAGGGCGAGACCATCGCCGGCGCCCTCCGCAGTCTGGGCTTCCAGGGGGTCGCGCGCGTTCGCTCGGGCAAGTTCTTCCAGATCGAGCTGGACGCGCCCGATGAGGCCACTGCCCGCGACGCGGTGCAGGGGATGTGCCAGCGGCTGCTGGCGAACCCCGTCATCGAGACGTTCACCTTCGACGTGAGCGAGGCAGCGCCGACTGGCTAGGGACCGGTCCCTCCCCCGGTCACCGGGCCGGGGTCACGGGCGAAGTAGAGCTCGCAGGCCCGGCGTACGGCGCCCGGCTCGAGGACGGGCGGGCGCTTCACGAAGCGCGCCTCTTCGATGATGAGCTGCAGGATATCGCGGGGATGGCAGGAGCGCGGGTTGTTCTCGCTCGCTCGGAACACCATCTGCACCGCGATGTCGATGTTCTCGGGCGTCGCCTCCACGCCCATGGCGTCGGCGAAGCGGCGGAAGATCTCGGCCATCTGTGCCGGCGTCGGCTCGGGGATGCGGATCTTGTAGGGGATACGCCGCAGGTGAGCCTCCTCCAGCATCGACCGAGGCTCCAGGTTCGTCGAGAAGACGATCGTGCTCCGGAACGGGAAGGTGATGCGCTCGCCGGTCACGAGCGCCATGGTGTCCTCGCCTCGTTCGAGGGCCGCAATCCAGCGGTTCAAGAGGGCGTGGGGCGAGACCTGCTGTCGGCCGAAGTCGTCAATGGCGAGCAGCCCGCCGTGCGCCTTTACGTGCGGAGGTGCTTGGTGGTACCCCAGCGCCGGGTCGTACGCCAGGTCGAGGTCTTCGTGGCGCAGCTCCCCGCCCACGAACACGAAGGGCCGCCGGATGCGGAGCCAACGCCGGTCCACGCCGTTGGGGTTCTCATCCCCGTCCACGACGACGTGCACCAGGTCGTCGTACAGCCGGATGATGTGGCCGCTCACCCACACGCAGACGGGCAGCAGCGTGACCCCATGGATGGCCTCGCTGCACAGTTCGAGAATGGTGGTTTTCCCGTTACCGGGCGCCCCCCACAGCATCGCCGGCCGTCCCGAGGTCAATGCGAGGCAGACCTTCGCGACGGTCTCCCTGGCGAGGACGAGTTGTTGGAGCGCTCGTGCGAGGCGTACGGGATCGGGAGCGCCAACATCGGTATCCACTTCCAGCCTGCGGAAGTACTCCTGGATGGGCACCGGCACGGGGCCCACGTACCGGCTGCGGGCGAACGCGTGCTCGGCCTCCTTCATGCCGAGCTCCGTGAGGCGGTACTGCCACTCGGTCTCGAGGCGTCCGGAGTTCACCGTCGTCTCGATGAGGCGTTGCCGCTTCAGGCTGTCCAGGAGCTCCCGTACGAGCGCCGGAGGGATGCGCATCGCGTTCGCCAGCCCGGTGCTCGTCGGCACCGCGATGCGGTGCAGGGTCTTCAGGGTGAGGTCCTCGAGGAACGAGTCCGGCAGCCCCAACTCAGCCAAGCTCTCGGGTGCAGGTGGAAGCGAGGGAATGGCGCGAAGGTTCGGAGAAGCTGCGGTGGGCGGCCGCTGATGGCTGTTCGGACGCTCCGAAGCCTCGGCAGAAAGCGCGAGCGTTCCGTCCGTCCGGAGCGAAGGTTGCTGCATCGTGCCGTCCTCGTGCGAAGGAACTTCTGAAAGGCCGTCGGTTGAAAAGTCGACCGCCGGGCGTTCCCCCGTCAGACCAGTGTCGGTCATCGGCACGAAGCCGCCGGGAACAGGACGGTGAACGGAGGGGAAGAGGACCGTGGCAGCCGCGGGCCGGTCAGCCGACGCCTGGGACGGGGAAGCGGCCCTCCTGCTCCCACAAGAGCCACCATTCGCGGGCGGCTTCCATACGCACGTACCGCTCGCCACGGCGCACGACGATGGCTACCGGCTCGAACCCGGCACGCTCGAAGCAGCGGCGCGCACGCTCGTTCCACTCCAGCGTGTGGAGGACGAGCCGGCGCCAGGGGCGCTCCGACCACGCCCAGCGGGCGAGCGCCACCATCGCTTCGGTCCCGTAGCCTCGGCCTCGGAAGGACGCCTCCCCGATGACGATGCCGACTTCCGCCGAATCCAGCCCGGGCGACAGGTTGTACAGCATGACGTTGCCGATGTGCTGGCCCTCCGCCGTGTCGATCGCGTAGTACTCCCGGTCGGGCCACGGGCCCAGCACGTCGTCGGCGTAGCGCCGACGATACTCCTCGAACGGCACCTCGAGCGGCCGAGTTCCGTCAAGCCGTGCGAGTTCCGGGTCGGTGCGCCAGCGGTAGTCGTCGGCGGCGTCACCGAGGTTCTTCGCACGAATGACGAGGCGATGAGACCGCGCGATGATCCCGCGCGTCCGGTCGGCGGTCACCCTGCCGCCTCGAGGCGGGCGAGCGCGCGTTCGAGGATCGCGCGCTCGTTGGGGTAGGTGAGCATGCGCAGCGCTTCGCCAGCGGGGACCCAACGGACCTCGTCGAATTCTGCATCGTGTTGGGAGACGTCGCCGCCCAGGGGTCGCATCAGCCAGTGGTGGACGTACTTGTGATAGCGGGCGCCATTGGCAACGAACCAGTAGTCGATGGTGCCCACCTTCTCGCCCAGTTCGACACGCAGGCCCGTTTCTTCTTCGACTTCGCGACGCGCTGCCTGGTCGTACGATTCGCCGGGGTCCGGCGTGCCTTTCGGCAATGCCCAGAGCATCTCCCCATCCGTGCGCCGTCCACAGAGGACCACCTCGATGCCGCCGTCTGCGCCGCGGCGCCAGACGATTCCGCCGGCCGAGACCGCCGAATGCACCGGGAGCTTCCCGCTCATGGCAGCAACCCCGTGAAGAAGGAACTACCCTCGGCCCGCGCTGCCTCGAGCGCCTCTTCCACGATCGGGCGGAGCGCCTCGGGCGCGCGCGGGAGGAACTCGGAAAGCTGTTCGATGGCTGCGCTCCCGCCGATGTCTCCCAGCGCCCCGACCGCAGCGCGAGCTACCTCCACGTCAGGGTCATCGAGGAGGGCGGCAAGATCGGGGATCGCTGACTCGGACCCGATGCGTCCGCAGGCGTAGGCCGCCCAGTAGCGGAACTCGGGGTCGTCGCTGGCGAGATGCGGTACCACCTCCTCGAGCCAGCGTTCGTCCTCGGAGTTCGCCATGGCAGCGAGGGCCGCCAGGCGCAGCTCCCGGTCGTCGGCCGAGGCGGCATCCCAGATGAGCGCATCGACCCACGGCTCGGGCCAGGCGCCGAGGCTTGCCAGCGCCCGGCCGCGGACGTCCGCGGGCTCTGTCACCGATTCAGCGGCTGCCCGCAGGGAGGCAACGACGAGTTCGCCGGTCTCGTCATCGATCTCCTCGAACACATGCAGCTGAACGAACGTCCCCAGCGTGGTGGCGATGGCTGCCCGCACCGACGGGTCCGGTTCACGCTCGAACGCCTCGACGAGGGCCCGCGCCACGCGCCGGTCACGCGACTCCCACAGGGCCTCCGCGGCGAGGCGGCGCACCCGGACATCGGGGTCGGCGATGGCCACAAGCGCGAGCGCGGCGAAATCCAGTTCGACGTTGTCTTCGGCGAGCTCGATGGTCCGCTCCAGCAGGGACACGCGGCTCTCGGCGGGGATCGACGTCCACACTTCCGCAAGTCGATCGCGGTCTGCCGGACCGAGGTCGGAAAGGAGCGTCAGCTGGACGGCGGTCGGCCGCTCGCCGGCGGCCAACCGCCCGAGAAGCGTGGCGAATTCAGCGGAGGTCACGGCTACTCTCAGTCTACCAAGCCGGGAAGGGGCCGTTCCTCGGTGAGAGGGCGAGAGAGGAGCGTGCGCATCGCCTCGATGACGGTGGCTCGTCCCGCCAGGACGGCCGCCACCTGTTCGGTGACGGGAACGTCGATACCCAGCGTCTTCGCCTTCGCCAGGGCCACCGGAGCCGTCGGGACCCCTTCCACCGCTTCGCCGATTATGTCGAGCGCCTGCTCGAGCGGGTGACCGCGGGCCAGCAGTTCTCCCAGGCGGCGATTCCTGGAAAGGGGGGAGAAGCAGGTCGCCGCCAGATCGCCGACGCCTGCGAGTCCCTGGAAGGTGAGCGGGTCGGCGCCCAGTGCGGTGCCGAGCCGCGTCATCTCTGCCAGGCCGCGCGTCATGATCGCCGCGATGGCGTTCGACCCCGCTTCGAGCCCCGCCGCCGCCCCGGCGGCGATGGCGATGACGTTCTTCAACGCCCCGCCCAGCTCGACGCCAACGACGTCGTCGGAGCGGTAGACGCGGTAGGCGGGCGTCGCGAGGGCACGCTGCCATTCGGCGGCAACGGCCGCGTCGCGGCTGGCGACCACGGCGGCCGCAGGCAGCCCCTTCGCGATTTCGGCCGCCAAGTTGGGACCCGAGAGGGCAGCCGTGAGGGCATCGGGCCAGCCGAGCGCAGCCAGAACCTCCGTCATCCGCAAACCAGTCTCCGTCTCCAGTCCTTTCGCTGCGGAAAGGACCGGCACGCTACGGGACAGGCTCGCTGCGCCCACGCTGGCGCGCAGCGACTGGGCGGGGACGGCCACCACGACGCCATCGACGGGCTCGGCCGCCGCAGCGGGCAGGAAGCGGATGGCCTCCGGCAGACGGAGCTCCGGTAGCCGAGGGCTCGTCCGCGAATGTGCGAGCGCGTGCGCCTCTTCTTCCGACCGCGTGAGCAGGGTGACCCGGCGCCCGTTGGCGGCCAGCAGCCAGGCGAGGGTGAGGCCCCATGAGGTCGCGCCGAGAACGGCGATGCGGTCCATGTCAGCCCGTCGCCGGGCGGTCGCCGCCCTCGCCGATGCGAGGCTCCGTGCCCGCCAGGAGGCGGCGGATGTTCGGGATGTGCATGAGCTCGATGACCATGAGGGCGAAGAGGGCGTAGTAAGCGGCAGGCCACGATACCCAGCCCGCCGCGGCAGCGGCCACGACGATGAGCACGGCGATAGGCGTGCCCACGACCGACATGAAGGAGACGATTCGCGTGGGGATGATCAGGATTGCCCCGATGACGGGGAAAATGAGCGACACGAGCGGGGCGAGGCCGAGGATGCCGCCGAAGGCCGTGGCCACGCCGCGGCCGCCCCGAAAGCCCGCGAAGATGGGGAACACGTGACCGACGACAGCCGCTGCTGCGCCGGCCGCTCCCGCTCCGGCGTCGTCGAAGGCCCAGGTGCCGATGACCGCCGCCGCCGCTCCTTTCGCCACATCGGCAACGAGGACGATAGCCGCCGGAATCGGCCCCGCCACGCGGAGGACGTTCGTGACACCGGTCTTCCCCGAGCCGTAGCGCCGCACGTCCTTCCCGCTGAAGAGGTAGCCTACGATAAGACCGTACGGCACAGCCCCCAGCAGGTACCCCGCGGCGATACAGACGAGATACTGCCACCACATCGTTACGATTCTGGTTCGTTCCGCGGCCGGAAGATGATGCGGATCGCCGTGCCCTCGAAGTCGTAGGCCGTGCGGATCGTGCGCTCAAGATACCGCCGATAGCTGAAGTGGACGAGATCCGGATCGTTCACGAAAAGCACGAACGTCGGCGGGTCGACCCCCGCCTGGGTCGCGTAGAAGAGCTTCAGTCGCTTGTGGTGGACGACGGGCGGCGCGTGCTTGCGGAACGCCGACCGTAAGAGCACGTTGAGCTCACCAGTCGGTACGCGGCGGCGCCGCGCTGCTCGCGCCTCGGCCGCGAGCCGGAGGAGGTCATCGACGCCCCGGCCGGTGAGGGCCGACACGAAGGCGACCAGCGCCCAGGGAGCGAAGCCAAGCTTCCGGCGCAGCTGCCCGTAGCATTCGCGCCGGCGCGCCTCGAAGCCCTCGCCCCAAAGGTCAGTCTTGTTGACGGCCACGACGAGGCCTTTTGCGGCTTCGATGACGAGACCCGCCACGTGGGTATCCTGCGCTGTCACGCCTTCGGCACCATCGATCACGAGCACCGCAACGTCGCACCGCTCGATGGCTGCCTTCGTCCGGAGGACCGAGTGGTACTCCACGCCCCTGCCGATCTTGCCGCGACGGCGCACTCCCGCCGTGTCGATGAGCGTGAACGGCCCGAACGGGGTGTCGATATCGGTGTCGATGGCGTCGCGCGTGGTACCTGGCACCTCCGACACGATGACCCGGGGCTCGCCCAACACCGCGTTGACGAGCATCGACTTCCCGACGTTCGGCCGGCCGACGATAGCGAGGCGAACCCGGTCCCGCTCGATGGACGGCGGCGCGGCCGGCAGCCGCTCGGCGATGCAGTCGAGCAGCTGCACGACGTTGATGTCGTGGAGCGCACTCACCGGGATGGGGGCACCGAACCCCAGTGCCGACGCCTCGGCCAGGGCCATGGCCTCCCGACGTTCGGAGTCGGCCTTCGTCGCTACGACGATGACGGGCTTGCCCGACCGGCGGACGAGGTCGGCAACCTCTTCATCGGCGGGTGTCACGCCAGCCTCCGAATCAACGCAGAGGAGGATCAGGTCGGCACCAGCGAGGGCCGCCTCCACCTGTTGCGCGACGAGGGGACCGAACCGGTCGAGGTCACTCAGTTCGTAGCCGCCGGTGTCAGCCAGCACGAAGCGTCGGTCGCCCCACTCGACTTCGGCTTCGATGACGTCGCGGGTTGTCCCTGGCTCATCCTCCACGATGGCCCGGCGTTCGCCGACGATGCGGTTGAAGAGCGTCGACTTCCCCACGTTGGGCCGGCCGGCGATGACGACCCGGGGCAATCGCGTTCCGACGGCACTCGTCATGGAATGGATCCTGACACGGGAGCGAGCGAAACGGTAACCGTGCCGACAGCAACGACCTGCACGCCGGGCGGAGCGGCAACGCTCGGCCGCAAAGTGTGCGTCCCGGGCGACAGCCCGGCGAGGGAGACAGTAGCCGTGAACGCCGCGGGCGTGAGGTCATCGAGCTGGTTGAGCGGCCCGAGCACCTGGACCGTGACCGAATAGGAGCCCGGCGCCAGCATCACCCCCGGCGGAACATCGACGAAGGCCGGCGCGACGACGAACGTCGCTCCGGCGCACCCGCTGCCCTCGGCACCGCAGCGGATGGGGGCCACCTGCACCTGCACGGTGACGGTTTCGCGGCCGAGGGACACGTTGGCAGGCGGCGAAATCCGCACCGAACGGGTGAGCGTCGCCGAAGCGTTCGTCAGATCGATGGCCTCCGTGGAGAGCTGCGACAGCCCCTGCACGACCTCGACGGGTCCCGAGACCTGCACGGTGGGCGGGTCGACGGTGACGTTCGTCACGAGGTAGCCGGGCGCCGGCGCCCCGGTAAGGAGCGGCATGACGGCCAGGGTCCGCTGCGAAAACCGCTGCTCGATTTTGAAGGTAGCCCGGGCTCTCGGAACGGAGAGCAGCACTTGCTGGACGGCTCCTGTGTCGCTCCGCGCGACGAGTTCCCCCTCCACGACGTAGGTAGGGTCGCGGACCCCGCTCAGGTTCACGTCCAGCTGGACCTTCGAGACGTTCGCGACCAGGTCGGGATGCCCCGTGACCGTGACGAACGGCGGGTCGACGACGGGCGGTTCGGCGAGTACATAGCCCGTGGGAAGGCCCCCGGTGAGGTTCACCTCCACGGGGAGCTCCTTCGAGGCCGCCCGAATGAGCGTGATGTCCACCCGATCGGGGACCACTCGGACGACGTCGACGCCCGCCCGTTTCGCCTCCACGCGAACGGGGAGCGATACGGTGCCGCCCGGTTCCAGCCCCTGGACGTCGACGGTGGCCACGAAATCGCTCGCCCGCAGGCTCGGCAGCACCTCCTGACGCGCCTCCACCTCAACTCGCACCGTGGGTGACTCCAGAACGATGTACCCAGCGGGTACATTCACGGGCCGTACCGGGACAGCAGCCGCCGGCGGTTCGGGCGCGATGCCCCGAACACGCGGGTTCTCGACGTCTTGGATCACCACCCAGACGGCGAAGGCCGCCACGAGGCTGAACGAAGCCAGCGCCCAGTGCTGCACGAGGCTGGTGATTCCTGCCCGAAGCAGCAAGAACGCCATGACCACGGTATCCGCGACGGCCCGGGGGGCGCCCCGCCAGCGGCTCACGACACCGCCTCCGGTTGGCGCTCTCGGCGAAGCGCACCACGGCGCTGGACGAGCCACTCGAGCACGGTGCGCAGCCGCTGCTCATCGGCGATGTGGGTGAGCCGGCCGTCGACGGCGACGCTGATCGCGCCCGTCTCCTCCGAGACGACGATAGAGACCGCGTCGGTGTGTTCAGTGATACCTAGCGCCGCCCGGTGCCGAGTGCCGAGGTGCGCCTCGCCGGGCGGGAGGGTATCGGCGAGGGGAAGCACGCACCCTGCAGCGACCACTCGGTCGTCCCGAATCACCACCGCCATGTCGTGGAGCGGGGAATTCGGATAGAAGATACCTTCGAGCAGTTCGGGGGTAACGCGAGCATCGATGGGCACGCCCGTATCGATGACGTCCCGCAGGCCCGTCCCTCGCTCGATGACCATGAGGGCGCCGTGGCGGGCCCGAGAAAGTTCGCCGGCGGCTCGGGCGATTGCGTCGAGGACGTCGGAAGCGTCGGGGCGAGCGAGAAGTCCACGGACGCCGGTCCGCCCGAGGCGGTCGAGGCCGCGCCGGATTTCCGGCTGGAAGATGATGAGAACGCCGATGAGCAGCGCCGGAAGCGAATTCTCCACGATGTAGTTGACGACGGTGAGGTCGAAGGCTCGCCCGAGCACCACCGCGATGAGGAACAGGATGACTGCACCGCGCAGCTGTGTCATTGCCCGCGTGCCGCTCATCACGCGCAGCGCCCCGTAGATGAGCGCAGCAATCAGCAGCACATCGATGACGCTCGATGGACCGAATTGATCGATGACTTCGCGGTAGTGCTGCCAATCGAACATCGCGGGGCTGGGTTCCGGCCTTCTCTTCGCATGATACCCGACCGGCAGACCCCGCTGCCGCCCCGAGCATCAGGGATTGGGCGCCACCCCCAAGAGGAACGCGACCACCGCCGCCTGCGCCCAGATGCGGTTCTCGGCTTGGTCGAAGACGATCGATTGCGGGCTTTCGATGACCTCGTCGGTGATTTCCTCACCCCGATGCGCCGGGAGGTCGTGCATCACGAAGGCACCCGGGGCGGCCAGCGCGAGCAAATGCCGGTTGAGCTGGTAGCCGGCGAAATCGATGCGGCGCCGTTCTGCCTCCCGTTCCTGTCCCATAGACGTCCACACGTCGGTGTAGAGCGCATCCGCCCCGCGTGCCGCGTCCTCCGGGTCCACCAGCGGTGTGAAGGAGCCTCCGGTTTCCCGTGCGCGCCGGTCCGCCTCCCGCAGCACCCAATCGGGCAACCAGTAGCCGCGTGGCGTGGCGATGCGAACGTGCATGCCCAGGGCCGTCGCCGTGAGCACGAGGCTCCGCGCGACGTTGTTGCCGTCGCCGATGAACGCGATGGTTCGGCCGCTCAGCGTGCCCCACTTCTCTTGGAGGGTGAGCAGATCGGCGAGCGCCTGGCAGGGGTGCTCCTCGTTCGTGAGCGCATTGATGACGGGAATCGATGAGTAGCTGGCGTACTCTTCGACGATGGCCTGGCCATACGTGCGCACGGCCACGATGTCGACGTAGCGGGCGAGCACGCGCGAGACGTCCTTGATCGCCTCACGCTCGCCGAGCCCTACCTCTTGCGGAGCGAGGTAGATGGTCTCGCCGCCGAGGTGCCGCATCGCGACCTGGAAGCTGACCCGCGTGCGTAGCGAGGGTTTCTCGAAGAGGAGGGCAAGCTGTTTCCCCGGCGTGAGGCGCTCCGGACGCGCCTTCAAGCGGGCGGCAAAGGAGAGGAGCTCAGCGATTTCCCCGGGGGTGAGGTCGGCAGAGGAGAGCAAATGTCGTGGCGTCGTCATTGCAGGCTCGAGTATAGGAAGCGCCATGCCTTCGCCCCATCTCGGACTGGGGAAGCTCCCGCCGCTGGCCGATGATCGGGGCAGAGCATTCACAGGACAGACAGCCATGGCGCCCGAACGGCTTCTCCGCGGTGCTCGCAGCCGGTTCCAACGGCGAATCTGCGCTGATTGCCGAGCGCGGTACTTGTACGACGAGCCGTCCCGCGGCCCGCGTGTGCCCCGCTGCCCACGCTGCCGCAGCCTGCGGAGCTGGCCCGAGGCGTGACGAGCCTTCTGGACCCGCGCCGACGATTTGCTACTATCGTTGGCGGGCAGGGGTGTAGCTCAGTTGGTAGAGCATCGGACTCCAAATCCGAGTGTCGCGGGTTCGAGTCCTGCCACCCCTGCCAACTTTCGTTCTCGGACGCACGCCGCAGCTCCCCGGGGATCTCGGTACAGCACGCGACCCACGGACGGCAATTCGACGTCCTGGGGTGCCGCGGCGCTGCGCGTTACCGGGGTGACAAGGGGAAACTCATTGGCTCCCCGGCGAGGATTCGAACCTCGAACCTAGCGGTTAACAGCCGCCCGCTCTACCGTTGAGCTACCGGGGAACCCGCTCTCCAGTGTCTCGACTGGCTCAGCATCGGGCAAGCCGCCCATCATTCTGCGACCCCCCCGCTCGGCGTTCGACGTCCGCCCCCATCGAGCAGCGCCGCGCGCTTGACACGTAGAACATGTGTTCGCTATCGTGGCGGCAGCCTTCGAACGGATGTGCGAATCATGGACGTCTTCGCCCTCACCGGTGTCCTCCAGGCCCTCCTGGTGACCACGGTGCTCTACGCAGCGGCAGCAGTCGTGACCGGTTTCGTCGCCGATGCCGGCTCGCCGAACCCTCGGCCAGTGCGCACGCTCAGCCCGCGGGCCGCGACGCCTCGCCCGCACCGTCGGCAGATTTCGTGCGGCGCCGGTCCGTTGCCCGCTCGACGGAGCGCACGCCGCGCACGACTTCGAGCTTCGTGAGGAGCCGCGACAGCTGCTCGATGCCCGACGTCTCGAGTGTCGCGAGGATGACGATGGAGCCGTCGCCGTTCTCGATGGTGCGAACGCCGACCATGTTCACGTGTTCCTCCGCGACAACGGTCGAGATGTCGCGCAGCAAGCCGACGCGATCCCACGCCTCGATCCGGACGCCGACCGGGTAGAGACGCGTGGGCCTGCCCCACTCCACCTCCACGATGCGTTCCCGCTCCTCCTCGCGGAGGATGTTCAGGCAATCGGCCCGATGGATGGTGACTCCCCGGGAACGAGTCACATAGCCGACGATCTGGTCGCCAGGCACAGGGTTGCAACAGCGCGCGATGGTGGTGAGCAGGTCGCCGACGCCGAGCACGCGGACACCCGGGCCGCCGAGAGCCGGCTCGGCATCGCCTCGTTGCTGGCCGGGCGCCGCGGGTGGTGCCTCCTCCTTCGCTTCCTCGGCCTGGAGGTGCGCCGCCAGGCGGCGGGCGATGGAGGTGGTGCTGATGCCCCCGTAGCCGATGGCGGCCAGGAAATCCTCCCAGCTTCCCATGTTGAAGAGAGCCAGGAGCGTGGATTGGTGCTCCGCCGGGTCGAGCCCGAGACGGCGCATCTCCTTCTCGTACATCTCCCGACCGCGCTCGATGTTCTCGGCCCGTTCCTGCCGGCGAAACCACTGGCGGATCTTCTCCCGCGCGTGCGACGAACGGACGTAGCCCAGATGGGGGTTCAACCAATCGCGCGATGGCCCCCGGCTGGAACGGGAGCGGATGATTTCCACGACATCGCCCGTGCGCAGCTGGTGGTTGAGGGGCACGATGCGCCCGTTCACCTTCGCGCCGATGGTCTGGTGGCCCAAGTCGGTGTGGATGCGGTAGGCGAAGTCGAGCGGGGTCGCACCGGCGGGCAGCGCGAGGACGTCGCCCTTCGGCGTGTAGACGAACACCTGGTCGCGGAAGATGTCGGTCTTGACCGACTCGACGAACTCCTCGGCAGCGGTCATCTCCCGCTGCCATTCCAGGAGCTGGCGCAGCCACGCGATGCGCTCTTCGTCCGTGCCCTGCGCCCGGGCGCCTCCCTCTTTGTAGCGCCAGTGCGCGGCCACCCCGTATTCGGCGACCTGGTGCATCTCATAGGTGCGGATCTGCACCTCGAGAGGCTTCCCATCCAGCGCCACCACCGTGGTGTGTAGGGACTGGTACATCGAGTCCTTCGGGTTGGCGATGTAGTCGTCGAATTGTCCAGGGATGGGGCGCCAGATGCTGTGAACGACGCCGAGGGCGTGGTAGCAATCGGCGACGGTTTCGACGAGGATGCGGAGAGCGAGCAAGTCGTAGATCTGGTCAAACGTCTTCGACTGGGCCGCGTAGCGCTGCATCTTCTGGTAAATGGAGTAGATGTGCTTCGCGCGGCCCGTGACTTCCGCGCGGATGCCCGCCCGCTCGAGCTGCTCCTTCACCACGGCTACCGCCCGTTCGATGTACTTCTCCCGGGCGGCGCGGCGCGACGCGAGCAGGTCAGCGATTTCCTTGTACTTTGCGGGCTCGAGGTAACGGAACGCGAGGTCTTCGAGCTCCCACTTCACTTGCCACACGCCCAGGCGGCTGGCGAGCGGAGCGAAGATCTCGAGCGTCTCCCGGGCGATACGCTGCTGCTTCTCCGCGGGCAGGGCCCAGAGCGTGCGCATGTTGTGCAGGCGGTCGCAGAGCTTGATGAGCACCACGCGGATGTCCTCGGCCATGGCGAGGAACATCTTCCGCAGGTTCTGCGCCTGCACCGCGTCGCGGCTGAGCTGCTCGGGCGAGGCGAGCAGCTCCATCTTGTTCAACTTCGTGAGGCCATCGACGAGCCTGGCGACCTCCGGACCGAACTTCTCCCGGAGCGTCTCGTTCTTCACCCCGCAGTCTTCTTGAACGTCGTGCAGGAGCGCCGCCGCGAGCGCGTGGTGGTCGAGTTGGAGACCGGCGACGAGGTAAGCGACGGCGAGCGGGTGGGTGATGTACGGGTCGCCCGTACTGCGTGTTTGCCCTTCGTGGCAGCGCTCCGCGAAGGCGTAGGCCTCGCGGATGAGGGTGAGGCGCTCGGCAGGGAGGTAGTCGGCAGCGCGCCGTACGACGTCCTCGATGGTCGGGGAGGCCACGGGTGCATCGGCCGCCGGTGACGCCGTACGCATCGTTTCCCTACTGCAAATCGTACCCTATGCTAGCACCCAGGTTCTCGTCTCGCGCGACGACCCGCCCGCAGGTAGCCCGTGTCACGTTTCCAGGCCCCTCGCGGTACTCAGGACATCTTGCCCGCACAGCAGCCCTACTGGCGGCGCGTGCTCGCTGTGGCCGAGGAAACCGTGCGGCTCTTCGGCTTCCGCCGCATTGACACGCCCATCTTCGAGAGCGCAGCACTCTTCGAGAAGGGAAGCGGCGACACGACGGACGTGGTCGAAAAGGAGATGTACGTCTTCGAGGACCGCGGCGGGGAGCTCCTCGCGCTCACGCCCGAGGGGACTCCGGCCATCTGCCGCGCCTACCTCGAACATGGCATGGCCAGCTGGCCGCAGCCCGTTCGCCTCTGGACCACCCATCCCATGTTCCGCTACGACCGCCCGCAACGTGGGCGTTACCGCCAGCACACCCAAATCGACTGCGAGGTCATCGGCTCGCCATCGCCGTTGGCCGATGCCGAAGTGATCGAGCTGCTGTGGACCATCTACGAGCGGCTCGGGCTCCGGAACCTGGAAGTGCGCCTCTCGTCCATCGACGATCCCGAGCCACGACGGGCCTACGTCGCTGCGCTCAAGGAGTACTACCGGCCCTTCCTCGACCGCCTCTCGGAGGACAGCCGGCGCCGCTTCGAGCGGAACCCGCTCCGCCTCCTCGATTCGAAGGACGAGCGCGACTTGCCCTTCAAGGAGGGCGCGCCGAAGCTCGTGGAGCACCTGAGCCCTGCCGCCCGAGAGCATTTCGAGGCGGTGCAGCGGATCCTCCAGGCGGCGGGCATCCCCTATCGCATCGATCCGCTCTTGGTCCGGGGGCTCGACTACTACAACCGCACCGTCTTCGAAGTGGTACCCATCGATGACGAACGTGCACAGAGCACGGTGGGCGGTGGAGGCCGGTACGACGGCCTCATCGAACTCCTCGGCGGTCCTCCCACCCCGGCTGTCGGGTTCGGCACGGGCATCGAGCGCATCATCCTCGAGATGCAGCGGAACGGGATCGTCCTGGAGGAGCCCCCAGCCGCCGAGGTGTTCGTGGCCGTCCTGGGTGCAGATGCAGCCCTGGAAGGCACGCGCGTAGCCCGGCGGCTCCGAGCGGCCGGTCTTGCCACCGTGGTCGGCGAGCCCGAGCGCTCGCTGAAGTCCCAGCTTCGCACCGCCGACCGCCTGGGAGCCGCGGCTGCCGTAATCCTCGGCGACGATGAAATCCGCTCCGGCGTCGCCGTCCTGAAGCCGCTCCGCGAAGACCGCTCGCAGGAGCAACTGCCGTTGGACGCCCTCGTCGATCGGGCCGCAGTGCTGGCGCGGGGCGTACCTGCCGGCTGATATCCTCGAAGCAGGGCGCTCATCTGCGGGGCGCCGAATGGCCTCAGGAGTCTCATGGAACCTGCCGTCCGAACCCAGCTCGAGAAGATCCGCGACCGGTATCATGCGCTGACCGAGCAGATGGCTCGGCCCGACGTGGCGGCCGACTACGAGCGCGTGGCTCAGCTCGCGAAAGAGCGAGCCGAGCTCGAGGACATCGTCCAGCTCTTCGAAACCTACGAGCGCGTGGAGCGGGACGCGGAGTCGGCCCGCGCGATGCTCAAGGAGCGCGATCCCGAGCTCCGCAACCTCGCCGAGAGCGAACTCGAAGCCGCCGAACGGCGGCTCGAGGAGCTCGACCGGGAGATCGTGCGGCGCCTTCTCCCCAAAGACCCGCGGGACAAGCGGAACGTCATCGTGGAGATCCGCGCCGGCACGGGTGGCGAGGAGGCAGCGCTCTTCGCTGCCGACCTCTTCCGCATGTACACGCGCTATGCGGAGCGCCACGGCTGGAAGACCGAGGTGCTCAGCGCATCGGAATCGGAGCGAGGCGGCTTCAAGGAAGTGATCTTCGAAGTGAAGGGCGAGGGCGCCTACTCTCGCCTGAAGTACGAGAGCGGTGTCCACCGGGTGCAGCGCGTACCCGAGACGGAGGCCCAGGGTCGCATCCACACCTCCACCGCCACGGTCGCCGTCCTGCCCGAGGCGGAAGAGGTCGACGTCGACATCGACGAGAAGGACCTCAAGATCGACTTCTTCCATTCCTCGGGTGCCGGCGGCCAGAACGTGAACAAAGTGGCAACCGCCGTCCGCATCACCCACATCCCTACGGGGATCGTCGTCACCTGCCAAGACGAGCGTTCGCAGCTGAAGAACCGGCTGAAGGCGATGACCATCCTCCGGTCGCGGCTCTTGGACCTCGAACAGCGGAAGCGCGACGAGGAGATTGGCGAGGCGCGACGCCGCCAGGTCGGCACCGGCGAGCGCAGCGAGAAGATCCGTACCTACAACTTCCCGCAGGACCGCATCACCGACCACCGCATCGGGCTCACGGTGCACAACTTGGCGGATCGGCTGGACGGCGACATCGACGACATCATCGACGCCGTCGCAGCCGCAGCGGAGGCGGAGCGGTTGCAGGAGAGCATCGCATGAACGCCCGGGCGGCGGCCGCACGGGTAGCGGCGCGCCTTGCCGAGGCCCACATCCCCGACGCAGCGTTCGAAGCCGAGCTGCTCGTGCGGGCCGCGGCCGGCATCAGCCGTACGGCGTACTTCGCCGGTGCCTGCCTCGATACGGCCGCGCTGCGCCGCCTCGACGAACTCGTGGAGCGCCGGCTGCGCCGCGAACCCGCGGCCTACCTCATCGGACGCCGGGAGTTCTACGGCCGGGAGTTCATCGTCACGCCGGCCACGCTCATCCCCCGTCCCGAAACAGAGATCCTCGTGGAGTGTGCGCTCGAGGCCTCGGACGAACGTCCAGGCCGGCCTACCGTGGTGGACGTCGGTACAGGCTGCGGCTGCGTGGCCATCAGCCTCGCCCTCGAACGACCGCGCCTTCGGGTCATCGGCACGGATGTCAGTGCCGCTGCCGCCGCCGTGGCGCGCGAGAACGCCCGCCGCCTCGGCGCCAGGGTCGACGTCGTGGTCGGCGACCTCCTGGGCGCCATCCGTACCGCGGACCTCGTCGTCGCCAACCTTCCCTACATCCCCACCGCCGAGCTGCGCGAGCTCGAGCCCGAACTGCGAGAGTGGGAACCATGGGTAGCTCTCGACGGCGGCCCCACGGGCACGACGCTCATCGAGCGGCTGCTGGAGGAGTGCGCTGCTCGCCGCGTGCCGTTCGCAGCGGTCGAGGTCGGCTTCGGCCAGGCGGCGGCGGTGAAGCGCCGGGCGGAGGCCCTCGGCGCCCGCACGGACGTTCGGCGGGACCTCGCAGATATCGACCGAGTGGTCATCGCACGGTGGGTGTGAAGCTCGTCGCACTGGACATCGACGGCACCATCGTCCCGAAGGAGAGCGCCGATGGCCGCGGCCTTCCCCTCCCATCGGGGCGAACGCGGCGGGCCATCCGCGCGCTCCGCCGGGCGGGTGTGGCAGTCGTGCTGGCCACGGGCCGGATGTACGGCGGCACTGCCGCCGTGGCACGCGTACTGGGCCTCGACACGCCGCTCATCTGTCAGCAAGGCTGCGCCATCCACGACGCCGACGGCAGGCTACGCCACGTCTACCGCATCGATGCCGCCATCGCGCGCGACATCGCTGCTTTCGCCCGCAGCCTGGGGCTCCCGTACGAGTGGTTCGACCCCTACCGATACGTCGTCTCGCGGCCAACCCCTGAGAGTGCACTCTACGCCAGGCTCTCGGGTGTCACACCGGAGTACCACCCCACGCCCGAGGCACTGGAATTCGTTCCCACCGGCGTCGGCATCATCAGCTCCAGCTCCGAAGCGCCGGCGATCCACCGCCATCTCCAGGCGCTCCACGGCGACGCGCTCCACCTCCTCGATTTCCCGTCCGTCACCGTCGCGGTCGCGCCCGAGGCGAACAAAGGGCACGCACTCGCCCTCGTCGCCGCTGACCTCGGCGTCGACCGTCAGGAAGTGGTCGCCATCGGCGACAACGTGAATGATGCCCCGATGCTCGCCTGGGCCGGCCTCGGGCTCACCCTCGCCCACGCCGACCGCTACGCGCGCGACGCGGCCGACGACGTCATCGGCGAGGGAGAGGAGGACGTGGCAAGGTTCCTCGAATCGCTCGCGCGTCAGCAACGCACCCGCTGACTGGTGTTATGTCGGGTCGATGCGGTGCCACAGCCGCATGAGGTAGAGCCCGAGGCCGAAGACGGCCGCCAGAGCGACGCCAACGGGCAGCCCCACCCGCAGCCAGTCGAAGCCGCCGGCGTCGTCCGCGGCCGCGGGGTAGGCAAGCTGACCCGTCGTCCGCCGAAGTGCCTCGACCGCCTCGGCTTCCGGCATGACGCGCCCGTCGTCGGCCTCGGCACGGCCTTCCTGAAGCACAAAGAGCTGGCCAACCGCCGGCCATCGCCAGCCGCCAGGTGCCGGCTCGAGCGCCGCGAGCACACGCTCGCCGGGGCGGACCGCCGCCTGCGGGCAGCCGTCATCGCGGGGCACGAGCACGAGGGCCCCGCCCATCGCCGGGCCGCGGAGGTACACCTCGGGCCGCAGCTGCAGCCCGCCCTGCGGTGCCGGTTCCGTACGTCCGACGACGATGACGGAGAAACTCAGGATGTCTGCGGCCGAGCCGTGCGGGTCGAGCGTCGGGCAGCCGGAGGTGCCGACGACGGGCGGGGGGGACGTCCCACCGCCGGCGAGGAGGCCAACAGCGAGGAGCAAACCGACCAAAAATTTACAGTTCAAGGGGGTGACAACTTCTTGAGCACGCGCTAAAGTACGAGTCGGCCTTCGGTTGTCCGCTCCGGCCGAAGGCCGCCGCTCGAGTGAGGCCCCTCGTGTCCGCTCCGCGAGGGGCCGACTTTTTTCGCTGCGGTTCGGCCGGTCCTACTGCTGGATGTTCGTCATCCCCAGCGCCTGCGCCATCTGGTACGTCTTCCCTTCGTACTTGATGGCCGGCGCGATGACCATCTCCGCCTTGTGGAACTCCCGGATCGTGCGGGCGCCGCACATGCCCATCGCCGTGCGGAGGGCGCCGACCAGGTTCTCCGTGCCGTCGGTACGGCTGGTGGGGCCGAAAAGCGTCTTCTGGATCGTCGTGTTCACGCCGATGTTCACCCGCGTGCCCCGCGGCAGATTGGGGTGCGAGGTCGCCATTCCCCAGTGGTAGCCACGGCCCGGCGCCTCGGTGGTCCCAGCGAAGGGTGAGCCCATCATCACACCGTCGGCACCGGCGGCGAAACACTTGCACACGTCTCCGCCCGTGCGGATCCCACCATCCGTGATGATGGGGACGTATCGGCCGGTTTCTTTGTAGTACACGTCGCGCGCCGCTGCACAGTCGATGGTCGCCGTCACCTGGGGCACGCCGATGCCGAGTACCTCGCGGCTCGTGCACGCTGCCCCGGGACCGACGCCGACGAGCACGGCCGACACCCCGGTGCGCATGATCTCGAGCGTGGCACTGAAGGTAACCGTGTTGCCGACGACGACGGGGATCCCGATTTCCTTCACAAGCTTGTCGAAGCGCAGGCCTTCGATGCTCCGAGATTCGTGCCGAGCGGTGGTCACCGTGCTCTGCACGACGAGGATGTCAGCGCCCGCCTCCTTGATGATCGGCGCCAGCCGCTTCGTATTCGCGGGCGTGACGGCCACCGCCGCGACCGCACCCCCGTCCTTGATTTGCTTGATGCGGACAGGAATGAGGTCCTCGCGGATGGGGCGAGTGTAGGCTTCCTGGAGCACGGCGGTCGCTTCCTGCGGGCTCGCGGAGGCGATGCGTTCCAGGACCTCCTCCGGGTTGTCGTACCGTGTCCACACACCTTCGAGGTTGAGCACGGCCAGCCCGCCGGCTTTGTGGAATTCGATGGCGAACTTCGGGTCGACCACCGCATCCATCGCCGAGGCGAGGAAGGGGATGTCGAAATGGTACGGTCCGATATCGAGCCCGATTTCGACAAGCTCGGGGTTGATGGTGACGTCGCCGGGGACGATGGCAACCTCATCGAAGCCGTACGCCCGGCGCAACTGCTTGAATTCGGGTACAGTCACAGCGGCCTCCTGCAACGCGTCATGGCCGCCCGCTGGCGAGGCCGGGGCGGCAGGGTCGGTTCGGGTCGGGGATGTCAAGGCTGGACCTGATGGCGATGGTGGAGTATTTCCCCTGAGTGTAGGAACCGCTCTCCGGCGGGGTCAACTCGCCCCAGCTCTCGAGGAGCCGACGGTATGGATTTCGACCTCACCCCCGAACAACAAGCGATCCGCGAACAGGCGCGGGCTCTCGCGGAGAAGTTCGACGACGCCTACTGGCGCCGGTGCGACGCCGAACAGCGTTTCCCCTGGGAGTTCTACCAGGCATTTGCCGAGGCAGGATGGCTCGGCATCTGCATCCCGCCAGAGTACGGCGGCGCCGGTTTAGGGATTTCCGAAGCGGCGATCCTGCTCGAGGAGGTAGCTGCCTCCGGAGCAGCGATGAACGGAGCGAGCGCGCTCCACCTCACCGTCTTCGGCCTCAACCCCGTCGTTCGCCACGGTTCCGAAGAGCTGAAGCGTCGTATCCTCCCCGAAGCGGCTGCAGGCCGCCTCCACGTCGCCTTCGGAGTGACCGAGCCCGACGCGGGCTCCGACACGCCCTCCATCACCACTCGAGCTATCCGCGACGGGGATCGCTTCCTCATCCGCGGGAAGAAGGTGTGGACCTCCAAAGCGCTCGAAGCAACGAAGGTGCTCCTCTTGGCGCGCACCACCCCACTGGAGCAGTGCGCAAAGCGCACCGACGGCATGACCCTCTTCCTCGCCGACCTCGATCGGCGCTACGTCACCATTCGGCCCATCGAAAAGCTCGGCCGAAACGCCGTCGACTCCAACGAAGTGTTCTACGATGACCTCCCCGTCGACGCGCGGGACGTGGTGGGCGAGGTGGACAAGGGGTTCTACCACCTGCTCGACGGGCTCAACCCGGAGCGTATCCTCGTGGCAGCAGAGGCCCTGGGGATCGGCAAGGCGGCGCTTCGCCGAGCCACCGAATACGCCCGCAACCGCCGCGTCTTCGGGCGACCGATCGGACAAAACCAGGGCATCCAGTTCCCGCTGGCCGACAGCTACGCCAAGCTGCACGCGGCCGAACTCATGGTCCGGAAGGCGGCCTGGCTGTACGACCACGGGCGCCCCTGCGGCGCCGAGGCGAACATGGCGAAGTACCTCGCTTCGGAGTGGGCTTTCGAAGCAGCCGACCGTGCGCTGCAGGTGCACGGCGGCTTCGGCTACGCGAAGGAGTTCGACGTCGAGCGATACTGGCGCGAGGTCCGCGTCATGCGCATCGCCCCAGTGACGCAGGAGATGGTGCTCAACTTCCTCGCCCAGCACGAGCTCGGGCTCCCGCGTTCCTACTGATGACCGGGCGAGAAGCAATCCGGGGTCAATGGGTACCCGAGCCCGGGCTCTACGTCGTCGCGACGCCCATCGGGAACCTGGGCGACATCACCGAGCGGGCCCTCACGGTACTGAGGCGCGCCGCGGTCGTCGCCGCCGAAGACACGCGCCCCGCCCGCACGCTCCTGCGCCTGGCAGGGGGTGGCGCGCGCCTCGTCAGCCTCACGGAGTACAACGTCGAGGAACGGACGCCGAGCCTCCTCGAGGCGGCGCGCCGCGGTGTCGTGGCGCTCGTCTCCGAAGCTGGCACCCCGCTCATCGCCGATCCCGCGGCCCGGCTCGTCGCCGAAGCGCACCGACGCGGCATCCGCGTGTCGCCCATCCCGGGGCCCTCGGCCCTGAGCGCCGCACTCTCCGTCACCGGCTTCGAAACCCGCGACGTGCTCTTCGCAGGATTCGCTCCGCGGAGAGCGGCAGACCTCCGGCAGCTGCTGGACCGTGCACGCTCGGCTGCCCGACTGCTCGTGCTGTTCGAGCGCGCGAGCCGTCTTCCGGGCCTCCTTGAAGCAGCCGCCGCATCCCTGGACGACCCGGAGGCGGTGGTCTGCCGGGAGATGACGAAGCTCCACGAGGAGATCGTCCGCGGCCGCTGCTCCGCGCTGGCGTCCCGTTTTCGCACGGCGAAGGGGGAATGCACCGTCGTCATCGCAGTGCCGGAGCCGCCACCGGCGTCCGAGGACGCGGCCCGCCGCATGTTGGCAGCCATGCGTCGGGCCGGCGCACGGCGGTCGGCTGCCGCCGCCGAAGTCGCGCGGCTCACCGGGCTCTCGCGGGAGCGGTGCTACGAGCTCTGGGCCGTCTCGAACGGCGATCTGCAGGGAAACGGCCCGTAAGCAGCGGCTGTGATAGACTCGGCGGCAGGCGCGGGTTTCTCCCCTCGAGGTCACAGCATCGTGTCGGAACGGATTCTAGTTTGCGTCGCGTGGCCGTACGCGAACTACCTCCTCCACGTCGGGCAAATCGCCGGCGCGTACCTCCCCGCCGACATCTTCGCTCGTTTCCATCGACTCCGTGGCAACGAGGTGCTCATGGTTTCGGGTTCCGACTGCCACGGCACCCCGATCACCGTCGCCGCCGACCGCGAAGGGGTGGAGCCGCGGGCCATCGTCGAGCGGTACCACCCGAAGATCCTCGAAACGTGGGCCCGGCTCGGCATCTCGTTCGACCTCTACACGTGGACGCTCACCGAGAACCACTACCGGACGACGCAGGAGGTGTTCCTTCGGCTCTTGGAGAAGGGCCTGCTCTACCGCGCTACCACCGACCAGCTCTACGACCCCGAGGCTGGCCGATTCCTCCCCGACCGGTACGTAGAAGGGACCTGCCCGCGCTGCGGGTACCGGGAGGCTCGCGGCGACCAGTGCGACGCTTGCGGAGCCACGCTCGATGCCATCGACCTCATCGAGCCGCGCAGCCGGCTCACCGGCGCACGGCCGGAGGTCCGCCCATCGGAGCACTTCTTCCTGAAGCTTTCGGCCATGGAAGAGCCGCTGCGAGCGTGGGTGAGTAAGCAGGCCCACTGGAGGCGGCACGTCTTGAACTTTACGTTGGGATGGCTCGAGGAAGGCCTGAAAGACCGGGCCATCACCCGCGACATCTCTTGGGGGGTTCCCGTTCCGGTCGAAGGCTTCGAATCGAAGCGCATCTACGTCTGGTTCGACGCCGTGATCGGCTACCTGTCCGCCACGCGTGAATGGGCCCAGCGCAGCGGCGACCCCGAGGCCTGGCGCCGCTACTGGGAAGACCCCGCCGTGAAGTCCTACTACTTCATCGGCAAGGACAACATCCCGTTCCACACGATCATCTGGCCGGCGATGCTCATGGGATACGGCGGGCTCAACCTCCCCTACGACGTCCCCGCCAACCAGTACGTCAACTTCGCGGCGGGCCAGAAGCAGAGCAAGTCCAAGGGTACGGGAACCTGGGTGCTCGACCTCCTCGACGTGTACGACGCCGACGTCGTGCGGTTCTACCTGGCGAGCATCATGCCGGAGACGAGCGACTCCGAGTTCCGAGAGGACGAGCTCATCCGTTCGAACAACGAGGTGCTCATCGCCACCTGGGGGAACCTCGCGAACCGCGTCATCTCGATGGTCCACAGGTACTTCGACGGCGTCGTCCCTGACGCCGCCCCCGATGCGCCGGAGAGCGCGGCGGTGCTACGCGACGCCGACGAAGCCTTCGAGCGTATCGGCGCCGAGCTCGAGGCGGTACGGTTCCGCAGCTCGCTCCAAGAGGCGCTGCGCCTTGCCCAATCGGGGAACCGGTACCTCGACCAGCGGGAGCCCTGGCGGATGGTGCGTGAGGATCGCGCGCATGTGGCCGAGACCCTCCGTACGGCTCTCGACGTGGTCAGCGCCCTGGCGGTGCTCCTCCACCCATTCCTCCCCTTCTCCACGGAGCGGCTCTGGGCCCAGCTCGGCCACCGGGAACCGCTACCAGCGGCCGGGTGGCGGCGCGTCCCCGTGGTGACCGGCCAGAAGCTTGGCCAGCCCGAGGCGCTGTATCGGAAGCTCGACGCCGTGGCGCAGGCACCATGACACCACCTCCCCTTGCCGACACGCACTGCCACCTGCAGGACCCAAAGATCGCCGCCCGGGCAGAGACGCTCGTGGCACGTGCTCGGGAAGCGGGCGTCACCTTCATCCTCGTGTGCGGGTACGACCTCCCATCTTCGGAGCAGGCGCTGCGCCTCGCGGAGCGCTTTCCCGAGGTGTGGGCCGCAGTGGGCATCCATCCCCACGATGCGCGGACCTTCGGGCCGGGTTCGGTCGCCGAGCTGGAAGGGCTCGCCCGCCACGAAAAGTGCGTTGCCATCGGGGAGATCGGCCTGGATTTCTACCGCGAGCTCTCGCCCCGGGCAGTCCAGCGGGAGGCGCTGGAGGCCCAGCTCCAGCTGGCGACAGAGCTCGGCCTGCCCGTTTCCATCCATTCCCGTGGAGCCGAAGACGCCATCGGCGCACACTTGGAGCGGTACGCCGTCGCCGCCAACGCCCTTCGTGCGCAGGGCCGCCCCCTCGGCGTGATGCACTGCTTCGGTGGCGACGTCGCCCAGGCAGAGCGCTACGCTGAGCTCGGCTTTCTCATCTCCATCGCCTGCACCATCGGCTACCCCAAGAACGAGCGGGCCCGCGACGTGGCCCGCCGCCTGCCGCTGGACGTTCTCGTCGCCGAGACCGATGCTCCCTACCTCCCACCGCAGTGGGCGCGCGGCCAGCTGAACGAACCGGCGAACGTGCGGGCCGCGGTCGAAGGGATCGCCGAGGCCCGGGGGATCTCGTTCGCGGATGCCGCCGCACGCACGACGGCCAACGCCGGACGGCTGTTCGCCCCTGCAGAAACTCCGCTCGCTGCGAGGGAACCGTGATGGAAACCCCGCTGCTGACCCTCTACGGGCCCGTGGCCGAGGACCTCATCCTCGTCGAGGACCTGCTGGAGTCGACGAAGCGCGTCGAAATCCCGATGCTCAAGCGGATGCTCGACCACGCCCTGGAGGCGCGGGGGAAGCGGCTCCGGCCAGCGCTCGTGCTCCTCGCCGGAACGTTCGGCGATTACGACCTGAACCGGCTGGTGCCGCTTGGCGCGGCCATCGAGCTCCTGCACACCGCCTCGCTGGTGCACGACGACGTGGTAGACGGCGCCACGAGCCGCCGAGGCCGCCCCACGGCGAATCAGCTCTTCGACAACGCCCTCACGGTGCTCCTCGGCGACTACATGTTCGCCAACGCCGCCGAGATGGTGACGCGGACCGGCAGCCTCCACGTCACTCGGCTGTTCGCCCTCACGCTCATGAAGATGACCAGTGGCGAGCTCGACCAGGATGCTGCTGCCTTCGACGTCGGGAAGGATATTCAGCACTACCTGTGGCGCATCGGCGGGAAAACCGCGTCCCTCTTCGCCAACGCCACGGAAGGAGGGGCGTCGCTCGCTGGGTGCCGACCGGAATGGGTAGAAGCGCTACGCTCCTACGGCTACAACCTCGGCATGGCCTTCCAAATCGTCGACGACGTCCTCGACTTCGTCGGCGACGAGGCGGTGCTGGGGAAGCCCGTGGGCAGCGACCTGCGGGAGGGCAACCTCACACTACCGGCGCTGCTCCTTCTGGAGCGCTACCCGAAGGACAACCCCATCGCCAAGTTCTTTTCGGCCCGGCGGAAGCGGGAGCAGTACCTGCAGGAGGCCATCCGCATGGTCCGCGAGACCGAGGTCATCGAGCTCTCCCGCGACATGGCCCGGGATTATGTCGCGAGAGCCTGCGAGGCCATCGGCGGCCTGCCGGACACCCCGGCGAAGCGCAGCCTGCTCGATATCGCCCGCTACGTGCTGGAGCGCAACTCGTAGCCTCGGTCAACTCGTCGGGCCCTCTGGGGGCAGGCCGTACTTCGGAGTTCCCTTCTTGAGGATACGGCCGGCTTCGTACATCTTCCGGACTTCGCTGGGCTTGACGTAGTTGCCATACAGGTCGGTGAGCTCGCCCCGCTTGGCCAGTTCCCGCATCTCTCGCAGCTCAGCGAGCTCGCCCTTCGTGAGCTTCGGCTTGGGCTTCGGCTTGTTCACCTCGGGGTGCTCGTTCGGCCGGCCACGGGTGAGAGGCTTCGAAACCTTGTGCCCGAAGTGGTAGTACTTCCCATCGTCAGGGATGCGCCGCGGGTAGCCGTCGCGGAACGTGAAGGCAGCGAACGACGTCGGCATGATCCGCGGAGCGTCCTTGTAGCAGACTGGACAGGGCATCGGCTCGGAGGCTTCGCTCACCGGGCGACGTTCCTTGAAGATGCCGTCGCAGTGCTGGCAGTAGTACTCGTAGATCGGCATCGTGCTCCCTCCCTCCTTGGGCTGGATCAGCTGGTGGTTAGGAATGGTACACGGCCTGCGCGTCCAGCGTACGCGCTTCGAGCGCGTACACCTCATCGAGGTACCGTGCCGAGGCAGGCTCTCGCTCCAACAAGTGGCACACCCACTGCCGCAGCGCCCTGGCTGCCTGGTCAGCCGTGGCAGTGTCAACACGCAGGGAAAGGAACCGCTCCAGCGGCTGCGCCAGGCCAAAGCGGAAGAGCTTGATGACGCGGACGTCGAGCATCGTGCCGGATGACCCGTCGACGCGGCAGCCGGCACAGAGGAGCCCTCCTGCTGCTGGGGCGAAGAACGCGGGTTCGGGCGGGAGCGTGCCTCCGCAGCGGACACAGGAGCCCACGTGCATGGCGTAGCCGGCATCGGCCGTAGCCCGCAGCTCGAAGTACCGCACCGCCATGAGCCCCGCTCCTCCGTCCAAGGCCGCCAGGACGCTCCCCAACAGCTGGAAGAGTTCCGGAGCCGGTTCGTGCTCCGGTGCGAGGTGCTCGGCGAGCTCGGCCACGTAGAGAGCAGCCGCCTGGGCGAGGAGTGAGCGCTGCAGCCGCGGAAAGGTGCGCACCGTCTCTGCCTGGGTGAGGACATCGAGTGACCGGCCCCGGGCGAAGAAGTACCGGCCATGCGTGAGGGGTTCGACGTGCCCGCGGGTGCGGCTCGTTGGCTTCCGAACGCCCCGAGCGACGGCGGTGAACCGCCCCTGCGTAGGGCTGAGGATCGTCACCAGCGCGTCGGCCTCGCCAACGGGCTGGCGCCGCAGTACGATTCCTTCCGCTGCGTAAAGACGGATGCGGTCAGGCATCTCCTACAGAGCCTGCCGGCCCTCGAGCGCGCGCGTCAACGTCGCGTCATCGAGGTAATCGAGGTCTGCCCCTGCCGGCAGGCCACGCGCCAAGCGGGTGACCTGGACACCGAAGGGTTCGAGCAGGCGGCGGATGTACATGGCAGTAGCCTCGCCTTCGAGGCTCGGGTTCGTGGCCATGATCACCTCACGGATGCCGCCGCTCCGTACGCGCTCGACGAGTTCGGCGATGCGCAGCTGCTCCGGTCCGACTCCTTCCAGAGGGTTCAGGACACCGTGCAGCACGTGGTAGACGCCGCGGTACCCGGTTCGTTCGATGGCGAAGACGTCGAGCGGCTGTTCTACCACGCACACGATGCCGTGGTCCCGGCTATCGTCGAGGCAGAACCGGCACCGCTCGCCCTCGGTGATGTGGTAGCAGACGGCGCAGAGGCGGACCCTGCGCTTCACCTCGAGGATCGCGTCGGCCAGCGCCTCGACCTCGGCCTGCGGTGCCCGGAGGAGGTGGAACGCCAGCCGCTGCGCCGAACGGGGACCGATGCCGGGGAGCCGCCGCAGCTGTTCGATCAGCCGTCCGACGGGGTCGTGTGCGGGGAAGCTCACACCCGAACGTCCCTACCCGAGCCCCGGAAGTTTCAAGGAGCCGGCGATGGCCGCGAAGGACCGCTCCTGGAGTTCGGCAGCGCGCGCCGTAGCATCGGCGATCGCCGCCATGATGAGGTCCTCCAGCAGCTCGACGTCTTCCGGATTCGCCACTTCCGGGTCGATCTTGATGCCCTTGATCTTCTGGTCGCCCGACATGGTGACGCGGACGGCGCCCCCGCCGGCCGAACCTTCCACTGTCGCTTCGGCCAGCTCCTGCTGCGCCTTGGCGATGAGCTCCTGGGCAGCGGCGAGGGGATTGCCCCCGGCCGGAGCAGGCGCGCCGGCTCTGGCCTGGCGGAGATAGCGGTTTCGTCCTCCACCTTTCCCCATCAGACATCGTCCTTTCGCACCGGCTTCGCCCCATGCCGCAAGGCAGCATCGATGAGATGTCCGCCGCGGGGACGCCGTTCGGGGGCGTTCTGCCGGGGAATCTGCCGAACCTTTAGCCGCACCGGCCGTCCGAGGATGCTCGACGCCTGTTCCTCGACGATCGCGCGCCCATCCCGCTCCACGTTCTCCATGTGGAAGGCGTGGTAGAACCCCAGCTCGAGTTCCTCGCCGTCCATGGCCAGGACCTCGCAAGAGCCGTTGAGCAGCGCGCCGAGCTTCACGTTCACCATCGAGCACCGCTGGCGCAGCTCACGCAGAAAGCGCTCCTCGCGGGACCCTTCAGGAGGCACGGCAGGAGCGGCAGCGCGCTGCGCCCGGGACGTCGCGGTAGACGCCTGCCGCGCTGGTGTTCCCGGAGCACTCTCTGCGAGCACTGCGGCTGCCGATACGGGCCCGAGGATTGCCGAGGCCACGGCCACTTCAAGCGGCACCGGGCTCGCGGGGTCGAGCCGGAAGTCGGCCCGTGCCAATTCTGCGATGGTGTGAGCCAGGAAGGCCAAGCCGCCCTCCGCGGCACGTGCGCGTTCGACGACATCCCTGCTCCGAGGCTCGCCCTCGCCACCGCCCGCGGCGCGCCACAGCCCATCGCGGAGCAGGTCGATGACCTCGCGGGTGAACGCCCCGAGGTCGATGCCGCTGCCGGCAACGTCCCGGGAGATGCTCAGCGCCTTCGCCAGGTCGCGGTCGAGCACCGCGCAAGCGAGCTCCTCGGCTCGGGGGTCGTACACCATCCCCAGGGCTTCGAGCACCTCATCGGTGGAGGGTGTCGGCCCGAAGCGCGCCGTGACTTGTTCGAGCAGGGTAATCGCATCGCGCAGGCCGCCGCGTGACTGGATGGCAATGGCGAGCAGCCCCTGGTCGGAAATCGTGAAGCCTTCCTGGTCGGCGATGTAGCGCAGCCGCGCGACGATCGCCTCGTTCGACACACGGTGGAAGTCGAAGCGCTGGCACCGCGAGACGATGGTGGCGGGGACCTGGTGCAGCTCCGTGGTGGCAAGGATGAAGAACGCGTGCGGAGGCGGTTCTTCCAGCGTCTTCAGCAGGGCGTTGAACGCACCCTGCGTGAGCATGTGGACCTCGTCGAGGAGGTACACCTTACAGCGCAGGTCGCTGGGCGCGTACGCGATCCTGTCGCGGAGCTCGCGGATGTCATCGATGCCGCGATTGCTCGCCGCATCCATCTCGATGAGGTCCAGTGCACGGCCTTCGAGGATGGCGCGGCAGGCCGCGCAGCGGTTGCACGGGTCCCCCGCCTGCAGCTGCTCGCAGTTCAGCGCCCGAGCCAGGATGCGCGCCGTAGTGGTCTTCCCCGTTCCGCGGGGCCCGGCGAACAAGTAGGCGTGCGCCACCTGGCCCGTGGCGAGCGCGTTCCGAAGCGTTTGAACGACGTGGTCCTGACCGACGACCTCGTCGAAGGAGCGAGGCCGCCATTTTCCGTAGAGCAATGGGTCACCTCAGCCGGGGAGGCGTCGAGCCCAAGTATAGAACAGATGTGCCGTCCTCACGTAGCGCGGTGCGCATGCGCTGGGCCCAAATCGCCGAGATACGCCTCTTCGCGGGCACGCATCCGCGCTTCCTCCTCCGCGCTGACCGCATGGTCGTAGCCGCAGAGGTGGAGGATGCCGTGGACGACGACGTGCGCCAGCTCTTTCGCCACCGGAAGGCCGTACTCCCGAGCCTGCCGTTCGACCGTGGGCAACGCGACGAAGAGTTCGCCGAACGGCTGCTCGTCCGGCATCGGGAACACTTCGGAGCCCTCGTAGGGGAACGAGAGGACATCCGTGGGTTCGTCGATGCCCAAGAACTCGCGGTTCAGCGCCTGGACCGCCTCATCACCCGTGATCACGATGATGACCGGCCGTCCCTGAGGCGCGCCTTCGCCGGCGAGGACAGTCGCTGCCAGGGCCCCGAGGTCCACATCGAACGCCGATGGTTCGCCCCGCTCCCAGATGACGTCGACAGGATGGCGCTCATCCACGCCGTCACTGCCGAGCAAAGACTTCGACCGCATCGCGGGCAGCGGAGATCACGGGCGTCGGCAGGATTCCCAGGACCAGCACTCCAGCCACGGCCACGGCGAGCGCGACGGCCGCACCTGGCGCCGGCCGGAGGGCAACCCGCCCTTCCGCATCGCCGAGGAACATCTGCCGGACGACACCGAGGTAGTAGAAGGCCGACACGGCCGTGTTCACGACACCGATGGCCACGAGCCACACTAGGTCGGCGCGCACGGCGGCGTTGAAGACGTAAAGCTTCGCCCAGAAACCGGCCGTCGGAGGGATGCCGGTGAGCGATACGAGACAGAAGGCGAGGGCAAGCGCCAACGCCGGCGAGCGGCGCCACATGCCCGCGTAATCGGCGATACGGTCGCTCCCGATGCGCTGCGAGATGGCGATCACGGCGATGAAGGCGCCGAGGTTCGTGAAGGCATAGGCAGCGACGAACAACAGAACAGCACTAGCGCCCAGGGTGAATTCGCCGCCCGCCGCGGAGACTGCCGCCACGCCGACTAGGAAGTTGCCCGCCTGGGCGATAGAGGAGTAGCCGAGCATGCGCTTGATGTCGCTCTGGACGAGCGCCATCACGTTCCCCAGCGTCATCGAAGCCGCAGCGATGGCTGCGAAGATGAGCGACCAGTCGTCGACGAGGGCGTCGGCGCGGAAGGCTTCGAAGAACACACGCATCGCCACGGCGAAGCCCGCCGCCTTGGATCCCACCGAGAGGAAGGCGGCCACTGGCGTCGGCGCTCCCTGGTAGACGTCGGGCACCCACATCTGGAAGGGAACCACGGCCATCTTGAAGCCGAAGCCGGCGGCGATCATCAGCATCGATGCCACGAGGAGCGGCCGATCATCGTTGCCGATGCTCCGGAGCGTCTCGGCGATGCTGGAGAGCTGGGTCGTTCCCGTGAAGCCGAAGAGGAGCACCATCCCGTAGAGCAGTACCGCCGAGGCGATGGCCCCCGTGAGCAAGTATTTCAGGCCGGCCTCGCTCGAGCGCTCATCTTTCCCCCAACCTGCAAGGACGTACTGAGGGATGGAGGAGAGTTCGAGCGCGACGAAGATGGTAATGAGGTCCCGAGCGCCGGCGAGGAACATCAGTCCGGCGGTGACTACGAGAAGCAGCGCGTAGTACTCCGATTCGCTGCGCCGGGCGCTGCGCACCCAGTCGATGGAGGCCAGCACGACGAGGGCGGCGATGCCGGCGAACACGTACTGAAAGAAGACCGCGTACCGGTCGAGCACGTACGTGCCGGCGAACCATTCCGGGTACTCGTCGCGCGCCACCCAGGAGGTGGTGTACATCGCGGCGAGCACAGCACCGCCCAAGGCGACGAAGGGCAGCCACCGGCGACCCTTCGGCCAGAGGGCGTCGATCACGAGGATGAGGCCGGCGGCCACGAGGAGCGCCAGTTGGGGGCCAACGATGTCGAGACTCTTCATGCCGGCAACCTCTGAACGATGGCAGCGAGGGCGGGCTCCATCACGTCCATCAGTAGCTTCGGGTAAACGCCCAGCAGGATGATGGCCGCGGCCAGCCCAGCGGTCACCGCGTGCTCCCACCAGTGCCGCTGGTCGTGGAGTTCATCCCATTCGTGGCGAACGGGACCGAACACCACCCGCTGCAGCAGCCACAGGATGTACCCCGCGGAAAGCACCACCCCAAAAATGGCGGCGAGCACCGCGGGCTCATAGCGCTCGAACGTGCCGAGGAAGACGGTGACCTCGGCGATGAACCCCGCGAGCGCCGGCAGCCCGAGACTCGCCATGCCCGCGAACACCAGCCCCGTGGCGATGAGCGGCATCTGGCGTGCGAGTCCTCCCAGCCGTGCGATCTCACGGGTGTGCGTCCGTTCGTACATGAGGCCCACCATCACGAAGAGCATGCCCGTGATGAGCCCGTGGGCGAGCATCTGGTACGAGGCACCCAACAACCCGGTGGTACCGAGCGCGCTCACGCCGAGGAGCACGACGCCCATGTGGCTTACCGACGAGTAGGCGATGAGCCGCTTCATGTCGGTTTGGCGAAGGGTGACGAAGGCACCGTAGAGGATGCTTACCACGGCCAGGGCCGCCAACCACACCGCGAAGTCGTGGGCCTGTTCAGGGAGCATCCCCATGCAGAAGCGGATGATCCCGTAGCCGCCCATCTTGAGGAGGACGCCCGCCAGCATCACCGAGACCGCCGTCGGCGCATCGGAGTGCGCATCGGGGAGCCAGGTATGCAGCGGTACGACCGGAAGCTTCACCGCGAAGCCGATGGCGAGGAAGAGGAACACCATCCTCAGCGGCACGATGGTGTCGGGGGCCTGTTCGAGGGCTGTGAGGGCCCGGATGTCGAACGTGTCGGCCCCGAACGCGAGAACGAGGATGCCGAGGAGCATGAACGCCGACCCAGCGATCGTGTACAGGACGAACTTCGTGGCGGAGTATTCCTTCCGGCCCGATCCCCAGATCGCGATGAGCAGGTACATCGGGGCCAGCTCGAGCTCCCAGAAGAGGAAGAAGAGGAGCGCGTCGAGCGCGGTGAACACGCCCAGCACCGACGTCGCCAGCACCATCAGGCAGGCGTAGTAGAGCCGTTCGCGGTGGGTCACGCTGAAGGAGACGAGGACGGCCGCAGTCGTGAGCACCGTCGTGAGCACGACGAGGGCCAAGCTCAGCCCATCGACGCCGAGGGCGAACCGGAGCTCGAACGAGCCGACATCGACCCAGCGCTCATCGACGAGGAACTGGAACCCTCCGGCCTCGCGGTCGAAGCGCCCGAAGAGCCAGAGCGAGAGGGCCAACGCCGCAAGCGAGGCGCAGAGCGCGACGTAGCGCGCCCAGTGAGCGCGCGAGGCGGGAAGGAGCCCGATGAGGACCGCTGCGGCGGCAGGCAGGAAGACGAGGACCGTCAACTCCATCCCTTGGCGCTCCTCACGATGGGTTGGCCAGCAGCACGGCCACTGCGATGACTACGACCCCGCCCACGATCGCCGCTCCGTACGCTTGGGCCTCGCCGGTTTGGAGCAGCCGCAGGCGGTCGCCGGCCCAGCGGGTCGCGCTTCCGACGCCGTTCACCGCTCCGTCCACGACGTACCGGTCGAAGAGTTCGAACCCACGGCACACGCCGCCGTAGAAGAAACGGCGCACGACGAGACCTTCGTACAGGTGGTCCATGAAGTACTTCTGCTCCAAGACGACGGCGAGGGGCAGGAACGCGCTCCGCAACGTCGAGGCAGCGATGACGCGGCGGTGATACACGGCCCAGGCGAGCAGGATACCTGCCACCGCCACCGCCGAAGAGCTCAGGGCGATGCCCCACTCGAACGAGGCGGCGTGGTGTTCCGCCTCCGGCAGCGCCCCGCTGACGATTCGCCCGAACCCATCGGTGATTCCCGACATGTTGAAGAGGCCGGCTACGACGGACATCACCGCGAGGATGAGGAGCGGGCCCGTCATGACGAGAGGCGACTCGTGCGGGTGAGCCGGATCGACGTGGTGGGCGTGCGCATCGTCGTCGTGGCCGTGTGCGGGGGGCTCGCCGCCGCGGTATTGCCCGAAGAACGTGAGGAAGATGGCCCGGAACATGTAGAACGCAGTGAGGAACGCCGCGGCGAGCCCGATGGCCCAGAGCGTCCTGTTCTCGTGCCAGGCGTCACGGAGGATCTCGTCCTTCGACCAGAAGCCGGCAAAGGGGAAGATGCCGGCCAACGCGAGCGCACCAACGAGGAAGGTCCAGAAGGTCACGGGCATCGCCTTGCGCAAGCCGCCCATCTTCCGCATGTCGAAGGTGTTCGTCGCGTGGTTCACCGAACCGCTCCCGAGGAACAGGAGCGCCTTGAAGAAGGCGTGCGTGAAGAGGTGGAAGAGCGCAGCGACGTAGCCGAGCACACCCAGAGCGAGCATCATGTACCCGAGCTGGCTGATGGTGGAGTAGGCCAGCACTCGCTTCAGGTCGGTCTGCACGAGGGCAATCGTCGCCGCCATGATCGCCGTCACCGCACCCAGCCAAGCGACCACGTCCCGCGCGTCGGCCGACACCTCGAATACCGGGAAGAAGCGAGCCACCAGATAGACACCGGCGGCCACCATCGTCGCCGCGTGGATGAGGGCCGAGACAGGCGTGGGACCCTCCATCGCGTCGGGCAACCATACGTGCAGCGGAAACTGCGCCGATTTTCCCGCCGCGCCCGCGAAGATGCCGAGCCCGAACAGCGTAATCGTGGAGCTCGAGAGGGCGCCGGTGAGCGCCAGTTCGTGGATTTCGTCGATGGCGAAGGTCCCGCCCCGAGTCCAAATGAGCAGCATCGCCGCCAGGAGGCCAAGATCCCCGATACGCGTCGTGATGAACGCTTTCTTCGCCGCCGCGGCGGCGCTGGGCCGGTGGAACCAGAAACCGATGAGCAGATAGCTCGCAAGGCCGACGAGCTCCCAGAAGATGAATACCATGAAGAGGTTGTCGGCGAGGACGAGCCCGAGCATCGCCGCGGTGAACAGCGACATGTAGGCGTAGTACCGGCCGTAGCCAGGGTCGCCGGCCATGTAGCCCTGCGAGTACACCTGCACGAGGAACGAGACCGACGTGACCACGACGAGCATCACCGCCGAGAGGCCATCGAGGCGCGCGCCAAGCTCCACCTGCAGCGGGCCGGCGGTGAACCACTCGTGCCGGTAGATGGCGATGCCCCCGTTTGCGTCGATGACGTCGAGGAGCGCGACGACCGAGAGCGCGAAGGAAGCCAGCACCGCCGCCTGGGTAAGGTGCCCCGCGAGCCGCGGCACCTTGCGGAGGCCCAAAGCGATGGCAGCGAAGGACGCGACCGGAATGACGAGGATAGCCCAGAGCACCCACTCGGGGGTGGCCGGAATCGACGGCTCAGCGGCGAGCAGCGTTCCCATCGCCTCAGATCTTCCTCAGGATTTCCCGGGCCACGTGGGCTTTCCCGGTCGGAACGTAGAGGGTGCGTTCATCAAAGAGCGAAGCGCGCTCGCCATACCCGACTGGGGGCACCACGCGCACCGAGAGCCCTTCTGCAGCGAAGAGCTCGCGCCACGTTTCCGCGATGAACCCGTTGCGCACGGTCATGAACGGAACCCACATCCTGCTACGCCCTCAGCGTGGTGACTTTGTCGACGTCGATGGTCTCGCGGGTCCGGTACACCGCCACGGCGAGCGCCAGCGCCACGGCAACTTCGGCGGCGGCGACCGTGATGACGAAGACGACGAATACCTGGCCGGCGATGGCCATCGCCGACTCGGCGAGGCGCGCGAACGCCACCAGTGCCAAGTTCGACGCATTCAACATCAGCTCGACGCCCATCAGCACAGCGACCGCGTTCCGCTTGCTCAGCGCTACGAACAGCCCCAAAGCGAAGAGGAGCGTCGAGACCGTCAGGAAATGCTCAAGCGAGATACTCATCGCCGCTCCTCCTCTTCCAGTTCCTCCTGCTCTTCGCGCGGCGACCGCACGAGCATCACCGCGCCGACGAGGGCTGCGGTGAGGAGGACGGATGCGAGCTGGAACGGCAGCACCCACGTCCCGAGGAGCTCGCGGCCAAGGTCCGCCAGCGGGAGCGCAGGCGCCGAAGCGAGGGTGCGCCAGTCGGTATCGGCGATGGCGGGGATGAGCAGCCCGGCCACACCGATCGCCACCACCAGCGCGGCCGGGGCCATGCGCGTTTCGCCATTGTCCCGGCTCGCCCGCGGCGTGAGGACGATGGCGAAGAGGATGAGGACGGCGATAGCCCCGACGTAGATGATGATCTGGGCCATCGCGAGGAAGTCGGCCGAGAGCAGGAGGAAGAACCCGGCGATCCCCAGAAAAACGAGGATGAGGAACAGGACCGCGTGGAAGAGGTTCCGGGAAACGATCACACCGCCGGCGGCCGCCAGCGTCAGCACCGAGAGGCCCCAGAAGGCCGCGACCGGACCTGCCCCTTCGATCATCGGCCCCCTCCTAGCTCGGCCCCAGGCGGCACGTACCCGCCCGCCTGCTTCACGAGGCGCGGGCGCGTGGGTACCCGCTCGGGCCGGTACCCTAGCACCCGCGCCCAACCGACCAACAGGAGCAGCGCCAGGGCGATGTTCGCCGCCGCGAACAGGTAGACGATGCCGTCGCCGAGCTCGGCCTCGTGCCACCAGAGGCGCTCCGCGGCCACGACGAGCAGGTTCAGAGCCGCAAGCGGCAGCATGTACTTCCAGGCCAGCGCCATGAGTTGGTCGATGCGCAGGCGCGGAAGGGTGCCGCGCGTCCAGATGAAGACGAAGTAGAAGAGGTGCGTCTTCGCCACGAGGATGAGCCAGGGCGGGACCCACTTCTCGAGCCCGAAGAAGGACCACCCACCGAGGAACACCGTGGAGCCGAAGGCCGCGGCCGCCAGGGCATACCCGATGTCCATGCCATAGAAGAGGCCCCACTTCATCCCCGAGTATTCGGTGAGATACCCCGCGACGATCTCCGATTCAGCTTCGGCGATGTCGGTCGGCGTGCGGTTCAGCTCAGCGCTCGCCGAAATGAAGTAGATGATGAACGCGAGGGGCTGAAGGAACACGAGCCAGATGTCGTGCGCCCGCTGCCATTCGACGATGCCCTGCAGCGAGAGCGTGCTCGTGAAGAGCACGACGCCCAAGAGGCCCAGCACCAGCGCCACCTCATAGCTGATGGCCATCGCCACCACGCGCATCGCGCCGAAGAGGCTGTACTTGTTGTTGCTGCTCCACCCAGCCACGAACGCCGCCAAGACGGGGAGCGCGGCCACGGCGAGGTAGTACACCAGCCCCACGGGGATGTCGGCGATGACCATGTTGGGCCCGAAGGGGATGACCGCCCAGACGAGCACCGCGGGCGCAACGAAGACCACCGGGGCAGCCCACATCACCCATTTGTCCGCCCCGCGCGGCGTGATCGCCTCCTTCTGCATGAGCTTGATGGCGTCGGCAATCGGCTGGAGTAAGCCGAACTTCCCCACCCGGTTCGGCCCGAGCCGCGACTGCATCCGGCCGATGAGCCGGCGCTCGCCGTAGACGCCCACGAACAGCTGCGAGGGCAGGACGAAGATGAGGAACGCCGCCACGAATCCGATGAGCGGCGACACCACGTAGGCGAGCCAATCGGGCCCGACATCCCGGAGGAAGTCGAGGATCTCGCGGGAGATGTTCGAGAGGTCGCGCAGATCCCACCAGTGCTCCGTCGCCAAGAGGATCGCGCTCACCGGTCGATCTCCCCCACCACGATATCGACGGAGCCCAGCACGACGATGGCATCGGCAACCGTGCCGCCGACGGTCATCTCCTTCAGGAGCGAAAGGTTGATGAACGACGGCGGGCGGATATGGAACCGGAAGGGAGAGGGGCCACCGTCGCTCACGACGTAGTAGCCGAGCTCCCCGCGCGGGCCCTCGATCCGTGCATACGCCTCGCCTTTGGGCGGCCGCAGAGCCAGAGGGACTTCGGTGCGGTACGGGCCGCCGGGGAGTCCGTCCAGCGCCTGTTCGATGATTCGCACGCTCTGGCGCATCTCCTCCAGACGCACGATGAAGCGGTCGTAGCTGTCCCCGTTGTAGCCAATCGGAATGTCGAAGTCGTACTGTTCGTACCCGCAGTAGGGGTCGGCCTTGCGGATGTCCCAGGCAACGCCCGACCCGCGGAGCATGGGGCCGCTGAGGCTGGCGTTGATGGCCTGCTCGGCTGAGATGACACCGATCCCACGGGTGCGGGCGATGAAGATCTCGTTCTCGCTCAGGAGGCCGTGCAGTTCGTCGATGAACGAGGGGAACGTCGCCAGGAGTTTGCGGCAGGCTGGTTCGAACTCCTTGGGGAGGTCGAAGGCGACACCGCCGATGCGCATGTAGTTACAGGTGAGACGCGCACCGCTCGTCATCTCGAAGAGGTCGAGGATCTTCTCGCGCTCGCGGAAGGTCCACATCACGGGGGTCTGCCATGCGCCGGTATCGTTCGCGAACGCCCCGATGGCCATACAGTGCGAGGCGAGGCGCTGGAGCTCGGCCATGATGACGCGGATGGCATTGCCTCGAGGCGGCACCTCGATGCCCGCCAGCTTCTCCACCGCCAGGCAGTACCCCAGGTTGTTCGACATGCTCGAGAGGTAGTCCGTGCGGTCGGTGAAGGGGATGTTCTGGGTGTAGGTGCGCTCCTCTGCCAGCTTCTCCATGGACCGGTGGAGGTAGCCCATCACCATCTCCGCGTCGATGACGCGCTCGCCGTCCACGGTGACCTTGATGCGGAAGACGCCGTGCGTGGAGGGGTGTTGGGGCCCGATGTTGACGACGAACGGCTCGCTGCGGATCTCGGTCATTCCACGACCCTCACCGGCGGCGGTTCGCGGCGTGCGGTCCCCGCGAATTCGTTCAGGCCCGGTTGCAGGCCGCCGGGCATCGAAAGCCAGTCCTTACGCAGCGGCCAGCCGGGGAAGCCGTCCCAGAGGAAGATGCGATACAGCTTCGGGTGCCCCTCGAAGCGGATCCCGAAGAGGTCATACGCCTCGCATTCCTGCATCCAGGCGCCGTACCAAACGGGTACGACACTGGGAACGACCGGGTTCTCGCGGTCCGTCACCTCTACCTTCGCGACCGCCAGGTGGTTCTTCTCCAGCGACATGATGTGGTAGACGACTTCGAAGCGTGACCAGTAGTCGGCAGCGCACAGGTTGGAGAGGTACACGAAGTTCCCCTCCTCGCTGTCGCGGAGGGCCCGCATCGTCTCCACGAGGCGGTCGGGCCTCAGGTAGGCAGCGACGTCGTCGGCGCGATCGACGGACCCCGGCACCAGTCGCTCGGCGAGCTCGGCAAGCTGCTGCCCGGTCCACCACTGCGTCGCCATCAGCCCCACTCCATCGCGCGCTTCCGCCATGCGTAGAGGCCGCCCACGACGAAGGTAGTGAGGAAGAGGAGGACCTTCAGGAAGCCGACGGTACCCACCTCGTCGAAGACGGTAGCCCAGGGGAAGAGGAACACGAGCTCCACATCGAAGAGCAGGAAGAGGAGCGCGATGTAGTAGAAGCGGAAGTTGAACTGCACCAGGCTCGGGCCTTCGGTCACCATGCCGCATTCGTACGTGTCTTCCTTCACGGGATCCGAGGGCACCCGGGGGCGGATGCGGACGAACTGGAGGGCCCACGACGTTACGAGGGCCCCCAGCGGGAAGATGATGGCGACGACGACCAGGATGGCGATGTGACCGTAGACGTCGAGCACGTTGCCGCCGCTTGTGAAAATCGTCCCGAACGTTCGGGTCGGGCCGACTATAGCACGCCCTGCAGGCACGGACAAAGCGGACACACCCGGAGCCGAGGCGGTCCGCTGGGCGTTCTATCGGGCGGCGGCACCGATCCATCGAGCAAACGCATACCTCGCTCCCGAGCAATTCCCATTGTGCCGAGCTGCGCCGTACAATCCTGCTCACGCGCCCGGATAACCGTTTGACCGAGGAGCAGCCATGCTGGTGCAGGAGAAGAAGGACCTCTACGACATCGGCGAGATCCCGCCCATCGGCCACGTGCCGAAAAAGATGCACGCGCAGGTCATTCGCCAGAGCCGGTTCGGTGAACCGCGGAAGGCCTTCCAGCACGAGATCATTGACGTGCCCGAACCCGGCCCTGACGAGGTCCTCGTGTTCGTCATGGCCGCGGGCGTGAACTACAACAACGTTTGGGCTGGCCTTGGTATCCCCATCGACGTCATCGCTGCTCGCCAGAAGAAGGGCGAGCCCTGGGACCACCACATCGGCGGCTCCGATGCCTCCGGTATCGTCTACAAAGTCGGGTCGAACGTGAAGAACGTCCAGGTGGGAGACCGGGTGGTCATCCACTGCGGGATGTGGGACGTCCACGCCCCAGAAATCGTGAGCGGCGAGCTCGACCCGATGTTCCACCCCTCGTTCCGCATCTGGGGGTACGAGAGCACCTGGGGTTCGTTCGCCCAGTTCACCCTCGTTCAGGCACATCAGTGCATGCCCAAGGCCGAGCACCTCACCTGGGAGGAGGCCGCAGCACCGACCCTCGTCGGGGCTACGGCCTACCGCATGCTCTTCGGCTGGCCGCCTCACACTGTCCGCGAGGGCGACGTGGTGCTCGTGTGGGGCGGAGCCGGCGGCCTAGGCTCCATGGCCATCCAGCTCGTGAAGCTCGCCGGCGGCCGTGCGGTCGCCGTGGTCTCTAGCGAATCGAAGTTCGAGTTCTGCAAGCGGCTCGGGGCCGTCGGCTGCATCAACCGGAAGAACTTCGACCACTGGGGCCGACTGCCGAACTGGCACGACAGCGAGGCGATGGAGCGCTTCACTGCCGGCGCCCGGGCGTTCGGGAAAGCCATCTGGGACGTCATCGGCGAGCGGAAGAGCCCGCGCATCGTCTTCGAGCATCCGGGGCAGGACACCATCCCCACGTCGATGTTCGTCTGCGATACGGGGGGCATGGTCGTGGTCTGCGCCGGGACGACGGGGTACAACGCCGATGTCGACCTGCGCTACCTGTGGATGCGCCAGAAGCGGCTCCAGGGCTCGCACTTCGCCAACGACGAGCAGGCGTACGCCTTCAACGACCTCGTCCGGGAGGGGAAGATCGACCCCTGCCTCTCGCGCGTCTTCTCCTTCGATGAAGTGGGCGAGTGCCACCAGCTGATGTACGAGAACCGGCACCCCGACGGGAACATGGCCATCCTCGTCGGCGCCCCGCGCCCGGGCCTCAAGGACCTTCCCTAACGAGGCCGGCCCTTCAGCGTACCGTATCAGTCGGCGGGCGGACATGCTCGAGACCGCCCGCCGACGGATAATGCCTTCGAACGACGCAATTGCACCTCGAGGAAAGGCGGGCATCGATGGCACGCGATTACGCCGCTGACATCTACGACCCCGTGGCCAGGGAGATCGTCACGAACGTCGGCATCTGGGTCGATCGGGAAGTCATCCCCCACGTGGCCGAGTACGAGCACAACGACATCTTCCCGGAGCCGATGGTGAAAGGGATGGCCGACATGGGGCTCTTCGGCATCAAGATCCCCGAAGAGTACGGCGGCCTCGGCCTCACCTTCGAATGCTACGCCGGCGTCTGTATCGAACTCGCCCGAGGCTGGATGAGCCTCGCGGGCATCATTAACACGCACGTCCTCGTGGCCTGGGCCATCAACGAGTACGGAACGCCCGACCAGAAGCAGCGCTTCCTGCCGCGCATGGTGGCCCCGGAGATCCGGGCAGCGCTGAGTATCACCGAGCCCGACGCCGGCTCCGATGCCCAGGCGATCAAGACCACCGCGACCCGCGACGGCGATGACTACATCCTTCGCGGGCAGAAGATGTGGGTGACGAACGGTCAGCGCGCGGGGGTCTACCTCGTGCTCACGAAGACCGACCCAACGGCGCAGCCGGCGCACCGGGGCATTTCTGCCTTTCTCGTGGAAAAGGACACGCCCGGGTTCTTCGTGGGGCGCAACCTCCCGAAGCTGGGCTACAAGGGCGTGGAGACGACGGAGCTGGCATTCGATGACGCCCGCGTTCCGGCGCGCAACCTCCTCGGAGGCGAGGAAGGGCGAGGCTTCCAGCACGTGATGAGCGCGCTCGAGGTGGGGCGGATCAACGTCGCGGCCCGGGGAGTCGGCGTAGCCCAGGCGGCGTTCGACGACGCCATCCGCTACGCGCAGAAGCGGGTCGCTTTCGGCAAGCCGATATTCGAACACCAGGCCCAACAAATCCGGCTGGCTGAGATGGCGACGAAGATTCGGGCCGCCCGGCTGCTGACGTTCGATGCCGCCCGGAAGAAGGACCAGGGGCTCCGTTGCGACCTGGAAGCAGGGATGGCCAAACTCTTCGCCACCGAGATCTGCCAAGAGGTCGTCCTCGACGCGATGCGCATCCACGGGGGCGTCGGGTACAGCAAGGAGCTGCCGCTCGAGCGCTACTACCGGGACGCTCCCGTCATGGTCATCGCCGAAGGGACGAGCGACATCCAGAAGCTCGTCATCGCACGGAACATCGTCCGCCACTACCCCGTGTAGGAGGTTTGCCCAGGTGACGGTCCACGACGGACGCGAGAAATTCGGCCGCTACTTCGAAGATTTCCAGATCGGCGACGTCTACAAGCATTGGCCCGGCCACACCATCACCGAGGCGGAGGACCACCTCTTCTGCGCGCTCACCATGAACCTGCACCCGCTGCACTCTGACCGGTGGTACGCCGAAGAGGAGACGCAGTTCGGGAAGAACGTGGTTGTGGGGAACTTCGTCTACTCCCTCGTCCTCGGCATGAGCGTGCCCGACGTCTCCGGCAAGGCCATCGCGAACCTGGAGGTCGAGAGCCTCCAGCACAAGGCGCCGACCTTCCACGGCGATACTATCCGCGCCGAGACCACCGTCATCGACAAGGTCGAGTCCAAGACGAAGCCCGACCGCGGCGTGGTGACCGTGGAGACCCGAGGGTACAACCAGCGGGGCGAGGAGGTCGTCTACTTCCGGCGGAAGGTGCTCGTGCCGAAGCGGAACCCCGGCTTCACGGGCGAAGGCCAGGGCCAGCAGTCCTAGCGGCGCGCCGCAAAGCGTCGCGGCCGGCGTAGACCGCGCCCTCGGCCAGCTCTGCCTCGATCTCGAGCAGACGGTTGAACTTGGCGGTGCGCTCGCCCCGCGCGGGCGCACCCGTTTTGATCTGCCCGGAGCCGACGGCGACGGCGAGGTCGGCGATGAACGTGTCTTCGCTCTCGCCTGACCGGTGGCTGATGATGGTGCGCCAGCCAGCTCGATGGGCAAGGCGAACGGCCTCGAGCGCTTCCGTGAGCGTCCCGATTTGGTTCACCTTCACGAGCAAGGCATTCGCCACCCCGCGCTCGAGCGCCTGGCGGATGCGCTGCGGGTTCGTCACCAGAAGGTCATCGCCCACGAGCTGACATCGGCCGCCCAGCTCCCGCGTGAGGATGGCCCAGCCGTCCCAGTCGTCCTCGGCCATACCGTCCTCGATGGAGAGGATGGGATAGCGCTCGATCCACTCGCGCCAGAGCGCCGCGAGGCCAGCCTGGTCGAGCGTGCGGCCTTCTCGCGCGAGCACGTACTGTCCTTCTCGGTACAGCTCGCTCGTTGCCGGGTCGAGCGCCAGCACGACGTCCTCCCCAGGCCGATACCCCGCCCGCTCGATGGCTTCGATGACGATCTCCACCGCCGCCTGGTTGGAAGGCAGCGAGGGAGCGAACCCACCCTCGTCCCCGACGGAAGTTGCAAGGCCGCGCTCGTGGAGGATCGACCTCAGGGCATGGTAAATCTCGGCTCCTGCACGCAGCCCCTCGCGGAAGCTCGGGAGCCCGACGGGCATCACCATAAACTCCTGGAAGTCCGTGGAGTCGAGGGCGTGCTTCCCGCCGTTCAGGATGTTGAACATCGGGACGGGGAGGACACGCGCGTCGGCCCCTCCCAGGTACCGGTAGAGCGGGAGGCCCAGGGATTCGGCAGCGGCGCGGGCGACCGCCAGCGACACCGCCAGCGTGGCATTGGCACCTAGCTTCGACTTGTCGGGCGTGCCGTCCAACTCGCGGAGCGCGGCATCGATTTCCCACTGCCGGAACGGGTCCAGGCCGACGAGCTCTTCGGCGATCTGACGCTCGATGGTTTCTACAGCCCGCAGCACGCCTTTTCCGCCGTACCGCGCACCGCCGTCGCGCAGCTCACGGGCTTCGTGGGAGCCGGTGGAGGCGCCCGCCGGTACGGTGGCGACGCCGACCGTCCCATCGGAGAGCACCACGCGTGCTCGGACCGTGGGGTTCCCACGGGAATCGAGCACTTCTAGCGCAGTAATCTCCTCGATGACGATGCCCAGCATCTCTCAATCCTTTCGTCGTCCGAACTGCTCACAGTAGTCGACCGCCTCGGCGGGTGAGCTGCAGGCGACGATGGGCACCGCTTCGCCGTCGGGCGTCGTCAGCTGCCACGTCCGCAGCCCTGCAACCGGGCGGCCGGCGATGAACGCGAAGGCGATTTCGGAGAGCGTCCCGTACCGACCGCCGATAGCCACCAGCGCTTCGGCCGTGCGTGCGATGATGGCGTTGCGGGCGAAGCCGATGCCGGTAATGATGGGGAACTCGACGAACTCGTTCGCCTCTGAGGCGTCCTCGCCCGGCAGGATACCGATGGTGTGGCCGCCAGCCTCGCGGGCTCCCCGGCAGGCGGCGCGCATGACGCCCCCGCGGCCGCCGCACACGAGCACGTGTCCGCGTCGGGCGATCTCCTTGCCGACCTCGTAGGCGAGCAGTTCCTCTTCTGGCGTAGCCTGCTCGCCCCCGATGACGCCGATGATCACCGTTTCACCTCGGGGGCCTCTTCCAGGGGGATGAGGGCATCCGGGCTCGGCAGGTAGTCGATGTAGAGGATTCCGTTGATGTGGTCGATTTCGTGTTCGAGGGCCTGGGCAAGGAGATCGTTCTCGGCCTTGATGCGGACCTCTTTGCCCGTCGCCGGGTCGATGCCCTTCGCCACCACCTTCACCGACCGAATGATCTCGCCCCGGAACCCGGGGACGGAGAGGCATCCCTCGTCGACCCGGCGCTCCCCGGAGCGCTTCACGATTTCCGGGTTCACGAGAGCGATGCGTTCGTGTCCAGGAACATCGATGACGATCACCCGCAGCGGCACGCCGATCTGGGGAGCGGCCAAGCCGACACCCGGCGCGTCGTACATCGTGTCCCACATGTCCTCGATGAGCTTGTGGATGGAGCTGTCGATGACACGCACACGCTTCGCCTTCTCGCGAAGGACCGGGTCGCCGGCGCGGCGGATGGGCAGGATGGCCACGGTGCTGCTCCGTCGGATGATGGCGATGGGCGTCAACCAGTGTACCGAGCCCGTCGGACACGCGCTCTCGGGCACGTCGTGGGCCGAGAGGCGTTCCGCAAAGCGCCGACATCCTGTAGGCTAGGGAGCGGAGCGGCCCCGTGGTGTAGTGGTCTAACATGCCACCCTGTCAAGGTGGAGATCGGCGGTTCGAATCCGCTCGGGGTCGCCACGAAGCTGCACCATCGGGCCCGCTCGGATGAGCGGGCCCCATCGTTGCGGGCATGGCCCGCGCTCCGGCACGCGATCGCAGCCGTCGGAGCGCGTGACTCAGTGGCGTCAGCTCCGAGGCAAGCCGAGGCCGCGGGTGGCGATGATGTTCCGCTGAATCTCGCTCGTCCCTGCGGCAATCGTGCGCGAGACGGCATGGAGGTACGTCCGGGCTGCCGTCCCCCCGAACTCCCCCTCCTTCCAGGCGGCGCCGTTCAGCTGCAGCAGATTCATCGCGGCTTGGGTCACCCGCTGAGACCACTCCGTACCGAACACCTTCGCCATCGACGCCTCGGCATTCGGCACCCGTCCAGTGCTCTGGAGCCAGGCCACACGGTAGCAGAGGAGCCGGCCGACTTCGAGTTCGATGGCAAGCTCCGCGATGCGGTAGCGCAGCGGCGGTGGGAGCCGCCCCTCGCGCGACCGTTGCCGCGCCAAGTCAACGACGTCCCAGAAATGCCGTTCCAGCTCCACCAACCGCTCGATGCCCGAGCGCTCGAAGTCGAGGTGCTCGGCGAGGATGTACCACCCCTGGTTCTCCTCACCGACCCGCCGCGAGACAGGGACGCGGACGTTCTCGAAGAACACCTGGTTGAAGTGGTGGCCGCCCGTCATGTCGTAGAGGGGCTGGATGGTGACGCCTGGCGCCCGCAGGTCGGCGATGAGACAGCTGATGCCGCGATGCTTCGGCGCCGTCGGGTCGGTCCGGACGACCAGCCAGATGTGGTCGCAGAGGTGGGCGTTCGAGGTCCAAATCTTCTCGCCGTTGACGACGTACTCGTCTCCGTCACGTTCGGCGCGCGTCTGAACGTTGGCGAGGTCGGAGCCGGCGTTCGGTTCGGAGAGGCCGAGGGCGAAGCTGACGTCGGCGTTGATGATCTTTGGAATCCACTCGCGCTTCTGCTCTTCCGTACCGTGCCGGATGATGGATGGGCCCACCTGGCGCTCGGCGACGAAGTGGTAGCCGCGCGGGGCGTCGTAGAGGATCATCTCCTCCGTGTAGATCATCTGCTCGATAGGGCCGAGCCCCTGGCCGCCGTACTCTTTCGGCCAGGCCAGGCCAATCCAGCCGCGTTGGGCGAGCTTCTTGCTGAACGATTGACTGAAGCCGTCGACCGCGTCCGCCTTCGGAACTTCTTCCTGGAGGAATTCGCGCAGTTCGCGGCGGAACGCTTCCTGCTGAGGTGTGAACCGGAACCGCATCGGGCGCCTCCCGCGGGGTACGATTGCGCCCGCCAGCCTACCACGGCCTCGGGCGCTCCAGCAGCGGCCGGTCAGTCTCGAATCGGCCTGCGCCGATGACCGCGCGCGTGCTACCGGTCGCCCCGCCAGAGTTCGGCTTCGGGAAAGAAGGCGGCCCACGCAAACCAGAACGGCACCTGGTGGGGGAACACGGCTAGCTGAGCGCCAGCCCTCGGCCCCGCGAGCGCGCGCCCGGCAACCGACCAGATGGTCCCCTCCTGGTCGACGAACGTCCCGCCGTCACGTGCGGTGAAGGAGAGCGCGGTGCCGCCCAGCCGTGCACGGAAGACGCCCACGCTTCCGACATCGTGCGCATCGGCGATCTGTCCCTCGCCGAGAGCCGACGCAGCACCCGGAGCCCAGAGAACCACCAGTGGCTCACCGGCGAACTCGAGCTGAACGACACGGCTCGCGGCGAGGGCGGAGAACGGGAGAACGAGGGACTCGTCGCCATCGCGCAGGGCGACGACCCGCTCCATCGCCGGGAGCCTCGGGTCGATCTGGCCGTAGTAGAGGAATGGCGTGTTGCCGATCTGGTCGTAGCCCTCGTACGGGTTCAGCCCGTAGTCCCGGTCGATGCCCGTGTCCTCGGTGAGGACGAGGGCGTCGGGGAACGATCGGCGGAGCTCCCCGAATGAGACAATCGGAGCTGGCACCACCTCGAGCCGGGTACCGGCGTAATGTCCGACGATCGCCTCCCCGAGCGCCTGCTGCCACCAGCTCTTCGTTTGTCGATCCCACATGATGAGATCGGAGTTGCGCAGCAGGCCGGAGACCCCGAAATCGAGAACGGTGCCGTCGGCCATGGTGCGCTTGTACGCGATGGCGGTATTGCAGAGGGGGCAGAATGTCACGACGAGCGGCTCGCCGCCCACGCGATCGTTCACAACTTCATGCCAGATAAGGATGTGGAGCGGGTACGCCCGAGCATCGTCTCCTACCCGTACGAAGGCCACCGGGAGCCGATCCGCGTAGTCGACTTCGTCGACCGGGGCGAACCGCGCGACGCCCGCCCGGGGCGAGGGAGTGCTGGTCGCGCCTTCGGCGTCCAGCGGCGGAATCCCATCGGGCGAGACGCCACCGCTGATGATCTCGCTCAGCGGAGCAGTCCTCTTCGCGAAGTCGGTATCCGGCCAGAGGAGAGCAAACGGGTACGCCTGCGGGTCGTCGAGGGGGTTCGGCGATGCAGCTGCCGGAGCCGCCCGCTCGGATGGATCCCCCGGCTCGCCGTCAGAGCCGCAGGCAGAGAGCAGGAGAAGGGCCAACGAGAAAAGCGCAAGCAACAACGGTGCAGGTCGCGACAGCACCGAGAGACCATAGCGCGACAGCCCACCGAGGGCCGTGACGCGGGTCACACTCTGGCGAGCAGCAAGCGGGTATCGTGGTCGTAGGTGCACGCGAGCCACCAGGCCCTCACAAGTTCCGGATTCTTCAGCTGCGCGCAGAAGGGCCGGCAGCGGGCCGCATACGCTCGATTCCGTCTTGGGGCACCCCCCACGCTGTAGCCGAGGAGGAGAGGTTACACTCGAGATGGTCGTGGGCTCCTCCCTCGAATCCGCGAAGACCGCGCTTGGGCGCCGCCGCTCCCTCACGCTCGCGGTCGACCACCTGCGATTGGCGCTCCTGCAGGAGAACGACCTGTTCCGCGACCTCTCGAAGGCAGAGGTCGACCGCATCGCGCGGCGACTTCCGATGGTCATGCGGCACCGCGGGGATATCGTCCATCGCCCAGAACTCGAGGTTGAGGCGCTCTACATCGTCAAGGCGGGCACCGTCGCCATCTACCGCCTCGCCCACGACGGCCGCAAGGTGGTCGTCGCCCTCGTCGGGCCGGGCGGCGTCTTCGGCGAGATGCCGCTCATCGGCCTGCGGATGGGTGCCACGTTCGCCGAAGCCGCGGAAGATGCAGCGCTCTGTGTCATCAGCCGGACGAACCTGGAGGACCTTCTCATGGAGTATCCCCAGGTGAGCATCGGCCTCCTGCGTGCGCTATCGCGCCGGTTGCTGGCGATGGAAGAGCGCATCGAAGAGCTGGCGGTGCTTTCGGTCCCCGCACGCGTCGCGCGCCTCCTCCTGAGGCTGGCCGACCCTTCCGGCGTGATCGAGGGTTTCAGTCGGGAGGAGCTCGCCGACCTTCTCGGCGCGGCGCGCGAAACGGTTTCGCGCGCGATCGCCGACTTTCGGAACCGCGGCATCATCGAGTCGCAACGACGTTACCTACGCGTCGTCGACAGAGCCCGGCTCCGGGAGCTCTGCGAGCAGGATTCCAGCGGAGTACCGAGTCGATGAGCAGCAGCGCAACCGCAGGCGCAGCAAGGAGGGAGCGTGCACGCGGGGGAGCGGCGTGGAGCGCCTACGCGGTCCTCGCCGTGCTCGGACTGCTGCCCGTGCTCGGAGTGCTCGCCTTCGGGCTCTCGGCCGACTCCTTCGACCTGCGTGGCGCTGGCGGGCCGCTCTTGGCGTACGCAGCCGGGGTCGTTTCGGTCGCCTCGCCTTGCGTGCTGCCGCTGGTGCCTATTTACCTCACCCAGGTGGCAGGCGCGAGCATCGAGGACGGACGCATCGCGGCGAGCCGCTCGATGGTGCTGCGGCAGGCGGCGGCGTTCCTCATCGGGCTCTCCGCCGTGTTCGTCGCCCTCGGGGCGGGCGCCGGAGCGCTTGGGTACTTCCTCCAAGACCACCAGCGGGAGCTGCAGCAAGGGGCGGGGCTGCTAGTCATCATCCTCGGCACGTCCCTCGTGCCCTCGTACGGGAAGGGATCGCTCCTCAAATCGGCGGCGATGCTGGCGGCGCTCTCCGTGCTCCTCGTCGCCGTCGTGGAAGTTGCCGACATCCGGGGTGACCGGCTGCGTGTAGGGCTCCTCATGGGGGCCGCGGTCATCGCCTGGTTGAAGTTCTCCGGCATCGTCGAGTTCTCGTTCCTCTCCCGCACAATGCAGTTCGACCCCGGCGCCGGGCGGAAAATCGGCTACCTCCGCTCGGCCGCAACCGGGGCCGCCCTGGCTGCGGGCTGGACACCCTGCGTCGGCCCTGTCCTCGGAGGCATCCTCTCGCTCGCGAGCCAGTCGGGAGACGTGCTCACAGGCACGTACTTGCTCGCCTTCTATGCCCTCGGGTTCTCGGTGCCGTTCGTGGCGGCCGCGCTCGCCGTGAGCGACGCGACCCGGCTGGTGCGCTCCCTCCAGCGATGGGCGCCGGCGATGGAAGTCGCCGCGGCGCTGATGCTCATCGGCCTCGGCGTCCTCCTCCTGAGCGGGAAGCTTTCGGCCTTGAATCAGTACTTCGGCTTCTCCCGGGTCGAATCGAAGCTTTGAGCTCCCAGCCGCTGACCGCCGCCGGCACGGTCAGGCAGCCCGGCGGAAGAGGCCGAAGAGCCCGCCGCGTTTCCCTTTGCCCTGCTTCTCCTTCCGCTCAGGGCCGGCGAAACCGCGGCCGCAGCCCTGGCAGTAGGCGTACACGTTCAGATTTTCGCGTCCGCACCACGGACACCGGCGCATCGGCAGGACTCCTTCTCATAGTTGGTCCTGCGGACATTCTACGTCAGCCCAGCCAGCCCTCGAGGCCCGAACGGCCGCCAGCTTGGCAGCGGTGCCGCCGCACCGCACACTGGAGAGCGAGAGGAGAGGCTATGGGCAGCTACGAAGTCCTTCGCGACATCATCGGCGGGCGCGTACCGCCGCCTCCGTACCTACCCCCGGCAAACATCATCCCCTACGTGGTCGAGTCGGACGGCCGCCGAGAGCGCGCATACGACATCTACTCGCTACTGCTGAAAGAGCGCATCGTCTTCCTGGGGACGCCCATCGACGCGATGGTCGCGAACGTCATCATCGCCCAGCTGCTCTACCTGGCGCGGGAAGACGATGAGAAGGACATCATGATGTACATCAACTGCCCGGGCGGGAGCGTTACGGCTGGGCTGGCGATCTACGACACCATGCAGCTCATCCGGCCCGACGTGGCTACCGTCTGCATCGGCCTTTCGGCGAGCATGGGCACAGTGCTGCTGACCGCTGGTGCGAAAGGGAAGCGGTACGCCCTTCCCCATTCGACCATGCACCTGCATCAGGTGATGTCGGGCGCGCAGGGCCAAGCCCGCGACATCGAGATCCAGGCCCGAGAAACGCTGCGTCTGCAGCGTGTGCTGCGGGAAATCATCTCCAAGCACACCGGCCAGCCCCTGGAGAAGATCGAGCAGGACACCGACCGCGACTTCTGGCTCGACCCGCAGCAGGCGAAAGCCTACGGGCTCATCGACGAAATCCTCGAGCGGCCCGAGCACGCGGCTACCGCCGTGGGCCAGAACGGGCAATCGAAGGGCAGCTGAGCAAGCACGCATTCGACGTCGGGCCCCGCCCGCGCACGGCGGGGCCGTTCTCATGCCAGGGGCTCAATCCGGTCACAGCCGACGTAGGGTCGCAAGGGCGGTGGCACCGTGATTGTGCCGTCGGCGTTCTGGTACGTCTCCATCACGGCGATGAGCGTGCGCGGGAGCGCAAGTCCGGATGCGTTGAGCATGTGCGGGAGGATGACCGATGCCTCGGGCTCGGGCCGGTATCGGACGTTCGCCCGCCGTGACTGGAAATCGAGGCAGTTCGAGGCGGAGCTGACTTCGAGCCACTCCCCAGCGCCGGGCGCCCACACTTCGATGTCGAAGGTCTTCGCGGCGTTGAAGCCCAGATCGCCGCTACAGAGCTGCACGACGCGATGAGGGAGCTCGAGCTCCTCGAGGAGAGCGCGGGCCCGGCGCACGAGCCCGTCCAGTTCGCGGTCGCTCTCGTGAGGCTCACAGATGACGAACAACTCCACCTTCTCAAACTGGTGCAGGCGTTTGATGCCGCGGACGTCCCGGCCAGCGCTCATCTGCTCCCGGCGGAAGCAGGGCGTGTGGGCCACCAGGCGCTTCGGCAGGCTGCCCGGCGGGAGGATTTCGTCGCGGTAGAGGTTCACGAAGGGCGCTTCGGCCGTGGGAACCCAGAAGTAGTCTTCCTGATCGTCGTGGTAGAGGTTGTCTCGGAACTTCGGCAAATGGCCCGAGGCGTAGAGCGAGGCTTCCGTGAGCATGTAGGGGAGATAGTGCTCCACGAAGCCAGCCTCGCGGTGCCGGTCGAGCATCCAGGCAATGAGCCCGCGATGGAGCCGGGCGAGCGGGCCGCGCATGACGAAGAATCGGCTCCCGGCCATCTTCACGCCGCGTTCGAAGTCGAGACCGCCAAGCCGCTCGCCCAGCTCCCAATGCGGCAACGGCTCGAAATCGAAATGCCTCCGCTGCCCCCATTCTTCTACGACGACGTTGCCGCTCTCGTCGGGTCCCGGCGGTACCGAAGGGTCGACGATGTTCGGCACTTCCAGCAGCGCCTCGCGGAGCTCCCGTTCGACCTCGCGAAGTTCGGCCTCGAGCGCGTCGATGCGGGCACCTACCTCCCGCATCGCGCGAATGCGCTCCTCGCGCTCAGCCGGGTCTTTCGTCTGACCGATGTGCTTGCTCGCCACGTTCCGTTCGTGGCGGAGGGACTCGACTTCCTGGAGCAGGGCGCGCCGCCGGTCGTCGAGCTGGAGGATGCGATCAATGGGCGCGGTCGTGTTCCGCAGGGCGAGGTCTCGTCGCACGCGGTCCACGTGTTCGCGGATGAACTGGACGCTAAGCACGGACAGCCTCCCGTGAGCTGACAACATCGATGGCCTGCACGCCGAGCAGCCGAACATCTTCGGCGACGGCCACGAGGACGCCCTCGGGGTTGGCCAGCGCAAGGCCGGGATCGAGCAGCTCCTCGCGGCTCAGCCACCGGGCCAACCCCCCGGGGACGGGAGCCTCGAAATCGACGGCGCCGCACGCCCGGGTGAAGAACACGTGGTCGATGTGCTGGTGGTACGGCTGGTCCGGCCGGACGATGTCCTCGAGGAGGATGACCGCAGGAGGCGGCAGGACGACCGGGCCGGCACACTCGATGAGCGGGTGGAGGGAAACGACCTCGACCTCGAGCCCCGATTCTTCGCGCGCCTCGCGGATGGCGGCCGAGACCGGATCTTCGTTCAGCTCGCAGTGGCCCCCGGGCGGAAGCCACATCCCCAAGTTCCGGTGCCAGATGAGAAGCGTGCGCCCCTGCGCGACGATGTACGCCGTCGCCGTGTGGTGGCGTTCGATATCGGCGTACCTCGGTGTGCCCGATTCTCCCACGTTCTGCCTCGCTACGACTTCAGCCTCCGCAGCTGAGGGAAGAGGATGACCTCACGGATGGTGGGGTGGCCGGTGAACAGCATGGCCAGCCTATCGATGCCCATGCCGAAGCCGCCGGTGGGCGGCATGCCGTGCTCGATGGCGAAGAGGAAATCTTCGTCGAGCATCTCTGCCTCTTCGTCGCCGGCAGCGCGCAGCGCCAGCTGCTCCTCGAAGCGCTGGCGCTGATCGATGGGGTCGTTCAGCTCGCTGTATGCGTTCCCCGCTTCGAGGCCGCCGATGAAGAGCTCGAAGCGCTCCACGAGGCGCGGGTTTTCGGGCTTCCGTTTGGCGAGCGGCGAGAGTTCGACGGGGTAGTCGAGCAGGAAGGTGGGCTGGATGAGGTGAGGCTCCACGTACGTGCTCATCGCCTCGTCGAGAAGCTTGCCCCAGCTCCAGCGCGGGTCGACCTCCACGCCTCGGCGCTGCAGCTCCGCCCGCAGGCGTTCCGCGGTGTTGAATTTCTCGGCGTCGATGCCTGCGTACTGGTCGAGCGCCTCGTACATCGTCATGCGCCGGAAGGGCGGTTCGAGGGAGATCTCGTTCCCCCGAAAGTGGATGGTCCGCGTGCCCAACACGTCCATGGCGACGGTCGCCACGAGCTCTTCGGCCATCGCGGCCACTCCCATGTAGTCGGTGTAGGCCTCGTACGTCTCGAGCATCGTGAATTCGGGGTTGTACTTCCAGCCGAGCCCCTCGTTCCGGAAGTTCCGTCCTAGTTCGTAGACCTTGTCGAAGCCGCCGACGATCAGCCGCTTGAGGTACAGCTCGAGGCTGATGCGTAGGTACCGGTCCTCATCGAGGGCATCGTAATGGGTCACGAACGGCTTGGCGGCAGCGCCGCCGGGAACCTCTTGGAGCACGGGCGTCTCCACTTCCAAAAAGCCGCGCTCATCGAGGAAGCGGCGGATGGCGCGCACCATCTCCGTGCGGATGCGGAAGGTTCGGCGGGTCTCTTCGTTCGCCATGAGGTCGAGGTACCGCCGGCGTTGGCGCAGCTCCGGGTCGGCCAGGCCGTGGTACTTCTCGGGCGGAGCGTGCAGCGCCTTGCAGAGCATTCGCCATTCGCGAGCCTCGACCGTCGGCTCACCGGTCTTCGTGAGCATCGGCTGGCCTTCGACGGCGACGAAATCTCCCAGGTCGACCAGCCGGAACAGCTCGTAGGCATCGGGGCCGAGCACGTTCTGCCGGAGCAAAGCCTGGATACGGCCGCTGCCATCCTGCAGGTCGATGAACGTGGCCCGGCCCATGTCGCGCCGGGCCATCACCCGGCCGCAGACGACGACCGCCCCGTCGTCTGGCGGGGGTTCACGTCCGGCGGCGATGGCGAGTTCGCGGGCCTCGGCCGCCGTGTGCGTGCGGCGCACTCGTGCCGGGTACGGATCGATGCCGCGGGCGCGCAGCTGCTCCAGCTTGGCGAGCCGCGCTGCGAGCAGGTCGTCCAACGGGCGTTCGCCTCCTTACGGTTCGCTTCCGCGCCAGCGGTTCTGGGCGGCGGTCATTCCACCTTGAGGATCTTGAGCTTAATCACTCCCTTGGGGACGTTCACCTCGACGACGTCCCCGGGGGCATGCCCGAGCAGGGCGCGCCCCACCGGCGACTCGTTCGAGATTTTCCCGGCGGCGGGGTCGGCCTCGGGCGCGCCGACGATGCGGAAGACGCGCACTTGGCCGTCCTGTTCGACTTCGACGCGGCTCCCGACCACGACGCGGCCTGCGGCCTGTACCTTCGACTCGTCGATGATGACCGCCCGCCGCAGGATATCTTCGATCTCGAGGATGCGGCCCTCCACCATCCCCTGTTCCTGCTTGGCGTCTTCGTATTCAGCATCGGTCTGACTCGTACCCAGCTCCTGGGCATGGTGGATCCGTTCAGCGATGAGCTTTCGCCGACTGCGGAGCTCTTCGAGCTCCTTCAGAAGTTTGTCGCGGCCTTCCGGCGTCAATGGGATGGTCTTCTCAGTCATGGACGCTAGCCTCGCTCACTGGCCGACGGTAAAAAAATGGACCGAGGCCCGGCGGCGCCTCAGTCGCCGGCAGTATACCGGCCCGAGGCACCGCCCGACAACAGCCAACGTTCAGGTCTGGGAACCGGGCAGCTGGACCGATGGGCCGTTGACGTGCCACCCTGCTGATCCGGAGCGTGATGGTCCCGCCGGAGGCATGATGCGTCGATCGCCGACCACCCGATGGGGACGTAGCTTCCCCAACCGCCCCGGCCGCCGAGCAGGCCCTTCCTGGGCGCGCCTGGCGGCCCTCGCAGGGATCCTTGGCGGCCTCGTCATCGTGGCCGCCTTCATCATCGGCTGGGTGCGCGGCGACAGCTGCAGCGACCTCTACTGCCCGAGCAGCGTCGACGCCCAGCCGCCTGCGGGGTTCACCTTCGCGAGCAAGCTCTACGAACTTCGAGGGGACACCGCTTCACTCCCCGACGGCGCGGAGTTCCAGCTCAGCGTGAAGCTCGACCGCCAGACGGATGATGCGCGCAGCCTCGCGCTGTACGAGTACGATCCTGCGTCTCGCAGCTGGACGCCTCTCGGAGCGGCAGTCCTCAGTGATGATGGCCGCAGCGCCCACGCGACCGTGGCAAAGGTGCCCGCGTTCGTTGCCGTCCTGCGGCGGCTGCTCCCGGCGGGACACGTCATCGGCTACCTCCCCGCTGAGCAGACGCTCCATCCCTCGGCAGTCGGCGCGCTAACCGTGCTCCACACGGTCGATTTTCGCCCGGGCGCCGATGGCGGCGTCGAGGGCCAGCCCACGCAGGTGCCCGACCGCGGAGGAGCGCTTTGGCTGCCCACCGTCTACGCGAGCAGTACCGCCACCGGGTCCCTGGCGAACGTCGATGCTATCCTCTCGAGCGCCGGAAGCCGGACCACCCACGTCCAATCCATCCTTCGCCTTGTGCGTGACACCGGCGCCGACGGGGTCGACCTTGCGTACCTCGACCTCCGGCCCGATCTGCGGCAGTCCTTCTCCCTACTGGTGCTCGAGCTCTCGCAGGCGCTGCACAAGGAAGGGAAACTGCTGAGCCTCACCCTCCCGCCGCCCCAACGCCTCGCCGACCGGGTCGACGAGGGTGCGTACGACTGGAAAGCGCTGGGGCAAGCTGCCGACATCGTGCAGATTGCGCCGATGCGCGACCAGCGAACGTACCGCATGCACATGCCGGACATCCTTGAGTACCTGAAGCTCCTCGTCCCAGCGAACAAACTCGTGCTCACCGTGACTCCGTACGCCACGGAATCCTCGGCAGAAGGGTTCCGCACGTTGAAGCTGGCCAAGGCGATGCGCATCGCAGCCGCCATCACCCAGCCCGGCACCAGCGCGGAACCCATCCGGACGAACGCCAACGTGGAGATCAGCGCCCCCAACATCGACCGGAATCTGGGCGTGTCCGGCATCGTGTGGGATCCGAACACCGCGACGGTCACCTTCACCTACAAGCAGAACGGCAACCGAACGGTGTGGATTGAGAACGCGTTCAGCATCGGCTTCAAGCTCGAACTGGCGACGAAGCACCAGCTCGGCGGCATCGCCATCGAAGACGTAAGTGCCGACCCGCTTGTGGGCGACATTTGGCCGGCCCTGAAGCCGTTCATCGAAAGCGGGCAGCCGGTGCTCGTCCAGCCGAACCCGGCCGACCTCGAGCCACGGTGGTCGGCCTCAGGCGGAACGCTCCAAGGAGGCGCGCGCGGTTCGGTAACATGGACGGCCCCGCCGCAGCCCGGCACCTACCGGATCACGCTCCAGGTAGGCGACGGTGTGTTCCGCTTCGAGAACACCATCGACGTCGCGGTGCAGCCGGCATCCGCGGCTGGCACGGCATCGACCACAGCGTCCGGCGGCTGAGCATGGCGCGACGCCAGCTTCGCGTCACCGGCGGAGAGGCACGAGGGACGCCCCTCGCCGAGCCGCGAGGCGTGCGCCTACGACCGACGACCGGGCTGGTCCGCGAGGCGCTCTTCAACATCCTCGGCGAGAAGGTGCGTGGCGCCCGCGTGCTCGATTTATTTGCCGGTACCGGAGCGCTCGGCATCGAGGCACTCAGCCGAGGAGCGGCCTCTGCCGTGTTCGTCGAGCGGGACCGTGAGACGTGCCAGACGATCCTCCGCAACCTCGCCGCCGCGGGCTACGCCGAACGGGGAACCGTCATCAGGGGCCGCCTGCCCGAGGCGCTGCAGTGGATCGAAGGCCCGTTCGACATCGTCTTGCTGGACCCGCCATACGGGGCCCCGGAGGGAGGGGAGACGCTGGCAGCGGTGTCCCGCCTCTTGGCGCCGGGCGGCGTGGTCGTCTACGAGCATGCGAGTCGGTACAATCCGCCCGGACGGCCGACGGGCCTCGTGCTCGTTGACGAGCGAACCTACGGCGATACCACGCTGAGTTTTTACATGCAGCAGGAGGCGGCATGAGGATCGCAGTGTTTCCGGGCGGGTTCGACCCAGTGACCAACGGGCACCTCGATCTCGTGAAGCGGATGACGCACCTCTTCGACCGCGTGATCGTCGCGGTGGTGAAGGGGCGAGAGAAAGGGTCGCTCTTCTCGTGGGAGGAGCGCATCGAGATGTTCCGCAAGGCCGTCGAAGACCTCCCGAACGTAGAAGTGGAGGGGTTCGACGAAATGACGGTGGATTTCGCGCGGCGAAAGGGCGCGGTCGCCATCGTGCGCGGAATTCGGGCTGTGAGCGACTTCGAGGCCGAATTCGATATGGCGATGATGAACCGGAAGATGGCACCGCACCTGGAGTCGGTCTACCTCATGGCGAGCCAGGACTTCCTCTACATCAGTGCGAGCCGGATTCGCGAAGTGGCCCGGCTCGGGTACGATGTGAAGGACCTCGTGCCGCCGCACGTGCGCACCGCGCTGCGGCGGAGATTCGGCTTCGAGGACTGAACGCGAGCATACCGTGGAGATCTTCGACCTCATCGACGCCCTCGAGGAGCTGGTGGTGCAAGCCCGGAGGCTCCCCGTGGGCGGCAACCTCGTCGTCGACCGGAAGCGGATGCTCGACATCATCGACCAGCTACGGCTGGCGATTCCCGCCGACCTCCGCCAAGCAGCGCAGATCATCGAAGGCCGGGACCAAATCATTCAGGATGCGCGGGAAACAGCACGCCGCATCATCGACGAGGCTTACCGGGAGCGCGAACGCATCTTGGCCGAAAGCGACATCATGCGGGAGGCCGAAGCTCGGAGCCAGCAGATGCTGCTGGATGCGGAACAGCGAGCCCGACAAACCATCGCCGAGGCCGATGCGCTGGCGGCGGCCCACCTCAGCGAGGCAGCAGAGGCAGCAACGAAGCAGCTCGACGACGCCGACCAGTACGCACTCGAAGTGTTGCGCCGGCTCGAGCACCAGCTACAGGCCTTCCTCGACGCAATCCGTACGAGCATCATGAACCTCCAGGAGCGCCGCTGAGCGCGAGTGGCACCCTGGCGCCCGGGCACGATGCTGCACCGAGCAGGCAGCGCAGCGAAAAGGAACGAGCTTCGGACAAATGGGGAACGTTGTGGTTACAGCGCGGCGGATTTCTATCGACATGCAAGCTCCTGGTGGCTACAGTGAACAGTAGCAGCCAATTTCCCGATGGGAGGTTCGAAGTGGCAGTATTTCGGAAGCTTCCAGCCGATCAGGCGCCGCCGCCCACCAGGCAGACCGGCCGGCTCACCGCTCGAATGCGCCTCTACGAGGATTTCCTGCGGCAGCTGGGCCCGAACGAAGTGGGCGAACTCCGCCCCGAAGGGAACGAAACCACCCGCGGGCTCGTCCTCCGCATCGCCCGGGCAGCGAAGCGGCTCAACATGAGGGTCGAGACCTGGGTCGATAACGGCAACGTGTATTTCCGCACGCATTAGCATCGTACGACGATTTCACGTCGGGCCCCGCTCCGCCCTCGCCCAGGGAGCGGGGCCTTTGTCACGATGGAGCTGTGACGACCTCGCTGCGCGGGAAACTGCTCGTCGCTACGCCGAAGCTCCTGGACCCGAACTTCGTGCGCACCGTCGTGCTGCTCTGCTTCCACGACGAGAACGGCGCCTTCGGGCTAGTGCTCAATCGTCCAGTCGAATCGGCACCCCTCGGTGAACACCTCCCCGAATGGACGGAAGCAGCCGCCAACCCAGCGGTGGTGTTCTCGGGCGGGCCCGTCGAGCCGTCGCATGCCTTCGGGCTCGGCCGGCTGCGGCCGTCCGCCTCGCCGCCATCCGAGGGCTGGACCGAGGTGCTCCCTGGCGTGGGCATCATCGACTTGACCAGTCCAGGAGCGCTGCTGCCCCTGCTGCAGGCCGTGCGCGTCTTCGCAGGCTACGCGGGCTGGGCCAGCGGCCAGCTCGAGAGCGAATTGGAGGAGGACGCCTGGTTCGTCGTAGAGCCCACAGCCGATGATGTGTTCAGCGACGACCCCGAGGGGCTGTGGCGGGCCGTGCTCCGCCGCCAGCGGGGGCAGTTGGCGATGTTCGCGTGGGTGCCCCTCGACCCGCGGCTCAACTGACCCTCACCGCTCGTCCGTGGAGACCAGCGAGAACGACGGCGCCGAACGGGAGCGCGATGCCGGGCGAGTGGGGAACTCTGCAGGCGCAGCAGGGACGGCCCCGGCCGGCTCGGGTTGCGAGGTTTCCACTGTCCGCTCCGGGGGAGGAGCGGTCGCTGCAGCCGGTCGCGCGCTGGGAAGCACCTCGACGGTCGCCGTGATCGCCGCGCCCTCTTCCACGACGAGCGTCGCGGCCTTGAGGCTGCCGCTGACGATTGCCGTGCTGCTGAGCACGGCGCGCCCGGTGCAGGTGACATCCCCTTCGATCTTCCCCCGCACGACGAGGTCGCGCGTCTCGACGCGAGCCTTCACAGTCGCATCCCGCTCGACGGTGAGCGTGCCGCCGCAATGGATCTGCCCGGCGGCGGAACCCTCGATGCGGAGGTCCTTCTCCGTGCGGAACTGGCCGTCGAACGTCGACTGCCGGTCGATGAGGCTGGCTGCGGTCCGGACGCTGGCCGCAGGCTCTTCGCGTACCTTCTCGGTTCCGTTGCTCAGCGCCGCGAGCACCGCGTCGACGTCGGGCTCCTCGTAGCGGTCGCGAGTGCGCTCGTCCACTTGGGCCTCCTTCTGTGTGCGCCTGAGCTGCATCCCGAGCCTCCTCAACGAGGATGTGGGCGCAACCCGCAAGGTAGTGTCCCGGTCCGCGGATGTCCACCGGGAAATCGCAAATTCTTCACGAAGTTCTCCGTTCCGTGCCCGCCCCCGGTCCGCGCATGCTAGACGACGAAGTTCAGGAGCTTGCCGGGCACGTAGATGACACGCCTCGGCGTGGCGCCATCGAGCGCGGCGCGCACCCGTTCCAATTCGAGGGCCCGTTGCCGGGCCACCTCTTCGGGTGCGTCGGGAGCGAGGCGGAGGTGCCCGCGCACCTTGCCGTTTACCTGGACCACCACCTCGACCTCGTCGTCCTTGGCGAGCTCGGGATCGTACGCGGGCCACCGCTGGAGATGGATGCTGTACGGCTTCCCCAGCCGCTCCCACAGCTCTTCGGTGATGTGCGGGGCGAGCGGCGCGACGAGGAGGAGCATGGTCTCGATGGCCTCGTTCCAGGCGCCGCGGTCTGCCTGCCCGCGCTCTCGTACGCGCTGCAGCTCACTGCAGAACTCCATGTGCCGCGCGATGAGCGTGTTGAACCGGAAGTGCTCGAGGTCATCGGTGACGACTCGGATCGTCTTATGGGTGACCCGGCGGAGCGCGAGTGTTTCCGGCGCGTCGGGCGCGTCCACCAACTGCGGCCCTTCCAGCGCGAGCGACCAGATGCGGCGGAGCCAGCGCACGATTCCCTGCATCCCCGTCGGGTTGTAGGGGCCGCCCAGTTCCCAGGGGCCGATGAACATGAGCTGGCAGCGGAAGGCGTCGGCCCCGTACTGCTCCACCTGCTCATCGGGGGCGACCACGTTGCCGCGGCTCTTCGACATGCGGTTGCCGTCCGGGCCGAGGATGACGCCCTGGTTGAAGAGGCGAAGCATCGGTTCGTCGCCCTTCACGTACCCCATGTCCCTGGCGGCCTTCCAGAAGAACCGCGTGTAGAGCAGGTGCATCACCGCGTGCTCGGCTCCACCCGTGTACTGGTCGACGGGGAGCCAATACTCGGCCAGCTCGGGCGAAAACGGCCGCTCGCTGTTATGCGGGTCGATGTACCGCATCTGGTACCAGCTGGAGCAGATGAAGGTGTCCATCGTGTCCGTCTCCCGGCGGGCGGGACCGCCACACTGCGGACACGTGGTGTTCACCCACTCTCGGATCATCGTGAGGGGCGATTGTCCCGTAGGCAGGAACTGGACCTTCTCGGGCAGGAGCACCGGGAGCTGCTCTTCGGGCACGGGCACGGTGCCGCACGCATCGCAGTAGACGATGGGGATGGGCGCACCCCAGTACCGCTGGCGCGAGATGAGCCAGTCGCGAAGGCGGTATGTGACCGCCCGTTCGCCGATACCCTGGCGCTCGGCGTACTCGACGACTGTCCGGATGGCGTCCTCGGCAGGCGTCCCGTCGAAGGGGCCGGAATTGATCATCCGCGTTCCGTGCTCGAAGGCGCGCTCGAGCGGTTTGGTCACGTCGATCTCGGGGTGTTCGAACACCGGGACGATCTCGAGCCCATACTTCGATGCGAACTCGAAGTCGCGCTGGTCGTGCGCGGGCACGGCCATGATGGCGCCGGTCCCGTACGTGATGAGCACGTAATCCGCGATCCAGATCGGGATGCGACGTCCATTGAACGGGTTGATGGCGTAGGCGCCCGTGAACACCCCTGTCTTCTCCCGCTCGGTGGACATCCGTTCGATCTCGGTTTCGCGAGAGGCTTGGCGCTGGTACTCCTCTACAGCGGCCCGCTGCTCGGGCGTGGTGATGGCGGGCACGAGATCGTGCTCGGGGGCCAGCACGAGGAACGTCGCCCCATACACCGTGTCGGGACGGGTGGTGAACACTCGGATTTTCGCTTCCAAACCAGGCACGTCCACCGGGAAGTCGAGGTACGCCCCCTCAGAGCGCCCGATCCAGTTTCGCTGCATCACCTTGATGCGCTCGGGCCAATCGATCCCTTCGAACTTCAGCAGTTCTTCGGCGTACGCCGTGATGCGGAAGAACCATTGGGTGAGGAAACGGCGCTCGACGATGTCATCGGAGCGCTCGCAGCGGCCGTCGATCACCTGCTCGTTCGCGAGGACCGTCTGGCACCCGGGGCACCAGTTGGCAAGGGCTCGGGCACGGTAGGCGAGACCGTGCTTGTAGAACTGCAGGAACCACCATTGGGTCCACTTGTAGTACTCGGGGTCGCAGGTGATGATTTCGCGTTCCCAATCGAAGCTGGCGCCCATCATGCGGAGCTGCTTCCGCATGCGCTCGATGTTGGCGTACGTCCACTCCTTGGGATCGATACCCCGCTTGATGGCCGCATTCTCGGCAGGGAGCCCGAAGGCGTCGAACCCCATCGGGAACAGCACGTTGTAGCCCTGCATGCGGCGGAACCGTGCGTGGGCATCGCTGGGCGCCATGGCGTACCAGTGGCCCGTGTGCAGATCGCCCGAGGGGTAGGGGAACATGGTGAGGGCATACCACTTCGGCCGCGGGTCGAAGTCGATCGCGGCGTAGATCCGGTCGGCTTCCCAACGCCGTTGCCACTTCTCTTCGATGGCACGCGGTTCGTAGCGATCGGCCACGGGCTCACCTCGTCGGCACGTCAGAGCGATGATCCGGCGCCCGCAACGCGTGGGGCATGCGGGCGTGTGACCCGATCGTACGTTACGCGTCCCCGAGGGTCACGACGGGCGGGATGCCGGGGTCCCGCGGTAGTGGGCGACGAAGAGCGTTTCGAACTTGCGCGCGGCCGAGCAGCGGCTACACGTGAGATACCACACCCAGAGGTGGTCGGGCGGCCCGCCGTACCGCTCCTGAGCCGCCGCGAGGGTGTGAGACGCCTCGCGACGCAGCGAGCCGAACGGCGCGGGCACGAGACGGCTGAACGCGAACCCGCCGGGCCGCCAAACGTCGGGCGCCTCCCCTTCGACTTCGAGGAGGAGCAGGCGCCGGAATTGGCCCGGGCCCAGGAGGAGCATCGGGGCATCGGGAACGCGAAGGCCGAGCTGCGCCGCTCGTTCCAGCAGTCCCCGCCGCGCAGCGCCGTACCGGAACGGCACCCCCGCCAGCGCCGGCAGCGACGCACGGAGGAAGCCGATATCGCTCCAGTCGGACTCCACCTCGTGCCACTCCTCAGGGTCGAGGCGCGGACACTCACAGTCCGGCTCTGGTTCGGCCCCACGCTCCTCAGGGATCGGCCGGCCTTGTTCATCGAGGGGTACACGGCGGCGAGCCATCGCCCTCGAGGATAGCGGATGGGGGGGACCGCTACCGTTCCTCCTCATGCGACCCAGGGAGCGGCGAACGCCCCTCGCCACCTCTCGGGCCCTGCGCCTTTCGCGCGGCCGTCCCCCGTTCGCCCGCCATTGTCCCCCGGTTCGCCCTCCAACCGGGTAAGGAAGAAACGGAACCTTTCCGCGGCGCGCATCGTTACGGAGATCGAGATGAACCGATGGCTTGTGGTCGCCTTCGCCGGAACGCTCTTGTTGAGCGGCCTGACGGGGATCGCGTGCTCGCGAGACCGCCGACCACCGGCACCGCCCCCGGAGGCGGCGCGGACCGAGAGCGCCGCGGAGCATCCCTCAATCCTCCTTCCCGAGGGACGAGCCTTTCTGTTCACGACCGGAGAAGCAGGCGCGGACCGCCTCGTAATCTGGGACCTGGACCGACAGCGGGTCCACGCCGAGGTCGAGCTCGGCGAGCCGTGGCACCGCCCCAGTGTCACGCTCGCCGGGGCCACCCTCCTGCTCACGTACCCGGACCGTCTCGACGTGAGCTCCCCGGTCGGCACGCCGCTCCGCACCATTTGGCGCAGCAGTGACGGCGTCTACATGACCCGGACCGCGCTGAGCCGGGACGGCGCCCTCGTGGCAGTCGGGACTACCGAGGTGCGGGACTCGAAAAGGAGATCGCACCTGCTGGTTCTGCGGGTTGCGGACGGCTCGTTGGCCGCAACGTTCGGTTCGGAGCTTGAGGAGCTGCTTGGTGCGCCGCCCGCGCCACTCGGCTGGCGAGAGGATGGGAAAACCATCGACCTGGTCACATTCCGGCAGGGCGGCCGTCATGGCGCGTTCGGGTGGGTGACGCTTGACGGCCGCCGTGGGCTTCACGACGCATGGCTGTGGGGGCTCGACCCGACCGGCCGGTACCTCGTCCTCGGAGAGCCGCCCGAGCCGTCCTGCCTAAGCGAGTTCTTCGTCGCCGACCAGGGCTTCCGCCTCATCGACACGCGCAGCGGTGAGGAAGTGTGGCGCCTCTGGCTCCAGAACCAGCTCGCTGCTGTGCTGGCGGTCTCACCCCGAGCTGAGGTTCTCGTGGCTCGCTTCCTCAGCCCCCTTGGTCGCCCCCGCACGTGCCCGGGGACCGAGGAGGCGACGTACGCCGTATGGGACGGCACCGAATGGAAGCCGGTTGACGACCTCCTCGCACTCGAAGCCGGCTGGCGCGAATGGCCCGAGGTTCGGCTCGAGTGTCCGGGAGGGTTCGTGTGGCCGGAGTTCCAACGATGCCCTGAGACGGATGGTCCGGACCAGCTCTTCATCGAGGGCGCGTATGCGGGCGAGTACGAGGTGGTGATCCCGATCGGCGTCGTCGACCAACGTCGGCCCGGCATCCGGTGAGCGGTGGAGTGAGGCTTCTGCTCGCCGATGGAACTCCCCCAGAAGCCACGGCGTTACTCTGTTCAGGATCACGACGGAGGAAGCTGCGATGCCGGGGACGAATTGGGCCGCGCTCATCACCGCTTTCGCAACGATGGCACTCCTTTCGTGCGCCTGTACAGATAGGGAGACCCAATCAAGACCCGAGAAGGCCCTTGCCACCATCGCTTCCCCCGGGGAAGCGGCCGAACGTGCGACGCCGGCAGCTCCGCGTGGCCCAGCCCTCGTGTTCGTCGCGTTCGACTCCGATGGGAGCAAGGTGGTGGTATGGAACCTCGAGACCTGGCAGCCGATTCGTACGTTCGAGTTCCGCGTGACGGACGAGCCCACGGCCGTAGCGCTCGCCGGCGACATGATCCTCTACGCGTTCCTCGATCGCGTGGAAGTGGAGCCTCTTGAGGGTGGCAGCCGGACCCCGCTCTGGCACGCGGGCGCTGACCAGGCCGTCACCACGATCGCCGTGTCACCGGACGGCGAGCTGGTCGCCATCGGGGTCGAGGGACGGGACATCTCCGACCTCTCCCGGGCGAGGCTCGTCATCGTCCGCCTCTCCGACGGCGCGGTGATCCGCGAGTTTGGGCGGGAGGCAGTCGAGGTCGTTGGCGCAGCCCCGGCGCCGAAGATCTGGACGCCAGACGGGAGCTCCGTCGCCTTCTTCGGCTACGCGCATCGGGAGGGCCTTCCGACGTACGCGGTGGCGAAGATCGACGGAGGGCTCCGGCCGCTCCAAGGGACGCTGCTCGCGTTCTCCCCCGACGGCGCCGTCGTGGCAGACGCCGAGCAGCTCCTCCCCCACTGCGAGGGTCCCGCCATTGCCGCGCGCACCATCCATCTGCGCGAGCTCGCCTCATGGCGGGTTCTGTCATCGATCGAAGCTCAAGAAGAAGCGTACTTCCCTCTGGCGGTCGGCCCCTCGGGGGAGACGGTACTCGTAGCAGCCCGAGTCTGGGACCAAGGACAAGAGGCGTGCATGACGTACCCGCCGCAGCCGGAGTACCGGTACTGGGACGGCCACGCGCTGCTGCCGATCGATGACCCGCTCCCCATCTTTCGCCGGTGGGAAGGGCTCCCGCTTGATCTCCGCATGGACTGTCCGGTCGACGGAGACGAGCGCCCCGATCCGCGTCACTTCGCCTGCTGGTCGACGACTGCGCCGGGAGAGCTGTTCGCCGACGGGAGGTCGCTCGGGCGGTACCGGGCGGTCGAGATCGTCGGGGTTACGCGAACGGAGCGGTGAGCGTGTCCCGGCTCAGGCAGCGGCGCGCTGGCGCCATACGCGCTCGAACGCCTGGACCAGCTCTGGGTGAGCCTCGAGAACTGCCCGGCCGATGAAGGACAGGGAGTCCACCCGCCGGTGCTCCCGGTAGAGGTGCCGGATCCAAAGCTCCCCGAGGACCTCCGCAGCCCGCTCACGGAACTCCTTGGTGGGCTCGACTCCGAGTCGTTCGGCGAGCCATTCCGCCGCGGGGTCGTTGAGGATTACCGCGGCTTCCTTGTCGGGGAGGTTCGGCCTCACCACGAGGAAGTTGGCCAGCGTGCCGCCCATAATCTCTTCCGCGCCCTGGCCGGGGCCTTCGTACCACACGTCGATATCGGCGGACACGTCGGGGGCCTGCACCATGGTCACGACTCCTCGGGCTTGGCGATCTTCAGCGGCTCGGGGATATCAGCCAGGAGCTGCGCACGGGCCTGCACCCGCGCCTGAAGCCCCCAGATGGTGATGAACCCCACCGCCGCCGATTGGTCGAAGCGGTCGCCGCGATCGTAGGTCGCAAGCGAGCGATCGTACAAGGAGCGTTCGGCCTGCCGGCCCACGACGACCGCCTGGCCATGATCGAGCTTCACCCGCACGGTGCCAGTGACGTACCGCTGCGTACTGGCCACGTAGGCGGCGATGTCCTGGTGGTGCGCAGTGAACCAGAGCCCGTTGTAGATGAGCTCAGCGTACTCCTGGGCGATGTAGCGCTTCAGCTTCAGTTGCTGCTTCGACAGGGTCATCGATTCGAGCGCTCGGTGGGCCGTGTGGAGGATCACCGCTGCCGGCGCTTCGTACAGCTCGCGGCTCTTGATGCCGACGAGCCGGTCTTCGATGTGGTCGATGCGGCCGACGCCGTATTCGCCCCCAAGGGCGTTCAGCGTCTCCACCAGCTCCACGGGAGGGAGCACCCGGCCATCGAGCGCCACCGGGATGCCCCGCTCGAACCGGATTTCGAGGTAGCGGGGATCCGCGGGCGCCTGCGACGGGTCGCGGGTCCATTCGTACGCCTCGGGCGGCGGCTCTTGCCACGGGTCCTCGAGCACACCCGCCTCGGCGCTGCGCCCCCACAGGTTCTCATCGATGCTGAAGGGTCCCTTCTCGCCCCAGGGGATATCGACCCCGTGCGACCGCAGGTACTCGATCTGCGCCTCGCGGGGCATGGCCAGTTCACGCGTGGGCGCGACGATGGTGAGCGACGGGTCGAGCGTCTTGATGGCGACGTCGAAGCGGACCTGGTCGTTCCCCTTGCCGGTGCAGCCATGGGCCACGGCCACCGCCCCCACCTCGTGGGCGGCATCGACGAGGAGCTTCGCCATCAGCGGGCGCGCGAGCGCGGTGGCCAGTGGATACGCGTCCTGGTAGATGGCACCCGCTGCGAGGGCTGGGAAGGCGAAGTAGCGCAGGAACTCGTCGCGGGCATCGACGATGCGCACCGCCACGGCGCCAGCAGCCATGGCACGGCTCTCGATGACCGGCTGCTCCCGGCTGCGGCCCAAGTCGATGTTGAGCGCCACCACGCGGTAGCCGCGCTCGTGCGTGAGCCAAGAAATGGCCCAAGTCGTGTCGAGCCCCCCTGAATAGGCGAGGACGAGCGTCTTTCCTTCCGTCACCAGCGAATCTCCGCCTGGGCGGCCTTCGGCGGTCGCCCGTTACCGAGTATCGCCGTTCGCGGTGGCTGGGGGAACGGCACGCTTGCCTCCGCGGACCGCCACGACCGTAGCAGCCACGGCCGTAAGCATGATGACCGCAGCCAGCGCCGCGCCGAACGCGGCAGCCGCTTCAGCTCCGAGCCTGCCGGAGAGCGCGAACGGGAGCAAGCTGAGCGACGCGAGCATAGCTGCGGCTCCTCCGGCGAGGAGGACCGGCCCTGCGGCCCGGTGGGCCGCTTCCCATGCGGCATCCGAGGCCATGGTCACGGGGAGCCGTACACCGGCCCATCGGTTGCGCGGGAGCCGCCGTGCGGTGCCCAGGGCGCCCACGACGGCCACCGCCGCTCCGCCGAGGGCATTCGCCGAGAGCAGCACGAGCCCCGCCGAAGCATGAACGCTCATTTCGGCGTGTCGGTTTCGCTTAGCACCGACGCGAGGATGTCGCAGGCCCGGTCGATCTCCTCGTCGGTCACGATGAGAGGAGGCAGGAGGCGGATGGCGTTCGGCCGCACCGGGTTTACGAGCAACCCGCGCTCGCGGCACCAGTTCGTCACGTCAGACGCCACATCGCGGGCGAGCTGTACTGCAGCCATGAGGCCCCGGCCGCGCACCTCGGTGACGACTGGGAAGCGGTCTTCGAGCTCCCGGAGCCGAGCCATGAGCCGGCGACCGGCCTCTGCAGCACGCGCCGGCAGCCCTTCGTCGATGATGGTCCGTACGGTGGCGACCCCGGCGGCGCAGGCAAGCGGGTTCCCGCCGAACGTCGTGCCGTGGTCTCCGGGGACGAGGTGCGCCGCGACCGTCTCTCGGGCGAGGACCGCGCCGATGGGAACCCCGCCCGCCAGCCCTTTCGCCAGGCACACGATGTCCGGCCGGATGCCTTCCTGTTCGAAAGCGAAGAAGGTGCCCGTGCGGCCCATGCCCGTTTGGATCTCGTCGAGGATGAAGAGCAAGCCCCGCTCATCGCACCAGCGGCGCACCGCCGCCAGGTAGCCAGGACTGGGCAGGTTCACGCCGCCTTCGCCCTGGATGGGCTCGAGGAGCACGGCGACGGTGTTGGGCGTGGTTGCCGCCCGGATCGCCTCCGCGTCGTTCCACGGTACGTGGACGAACCCGGGGGGCAGCGGCTCGAAGGGCTCCTGGTAGCGCGCATTCCCCGTTGCGGCGAGCGCTCCCAGCGTCCGCCCGTGGAACGCGTCCCGTGCGGTGATGATTTCGAAGGCGCCGCCGCGCGTATCGCGTCCCCAACGACGGGCGAGCTTGATCGCCGCTTCAACGGCCTCCGTGCCCGAGTTGCAGAAAAACACCTTCTCGAAGCCCGAAATCTCCGCGAGAAGCCGCGCCAACTCGATCATCGGCACGGAGTAGTAGAGGTTCGAGACGTGGATGAGCTCTCGGGCTTGGCGCGAGATTGCCTCTGCCACGGCAGGGTGCGCGTGTCCGAGCACGTTCACGGCCAAGCCGCCCACGAAATCGAGGTATTCGCGGCCCTGTTCGTCCCAGACCCTCGTCCCGCTACCGCGCACGAGGACGATGGGCTGGCGTGCGTAGTTCTGGAAGAGGTAGCGCCGCTCTTCGGCAATCCAATCGGTCATCGACGGCCTGCCGGCAGGATGGATGGGGCCCATGGTAGCTGACGAGGAGGCGCTGCCGCGAACGTCAGGGCAGCACGAGCGTTCCCGCCGGCGTCGGTCCCGCCAGCGTCGCAGTATCCCGGACATGGAGAATCCGCGCGGGTACTCCGCGAGCCGCCGCAGCGAGGCATGCTTCGACCTTAGGGATCATCCCGCCAGCGATGACGCCCTCGGCGATGAGGGCCGCCGCTTCGGAGGCGGTCAGCTGCGCGAGCGCCTCGCCGGTGCGGCCCCGTACCCCCTCGACATCCGTCAGGAAGACCACCGCCTTCGCTCCCAACGCCGCGCCCAGCGCGGCTGCCACCGTGTCCGCGTTGACGTTCACCAGAACCATCCGTCCATCGACCCGGCTGAATCCGATGGGCGCTACCACCGGGACGAAACCCGCCGCCACGAGCGCCTGGAGGAGCGCCGGGTTCGGCTCTTGCGGTTCGCCCACGAACCCAAGCGCCGGATCGGCGAGCCGACAGGGAAGGAGTCCCCCATCGACCCCGGAGAGGCCGACCGCGCGCAGCCCAGCATCCGCGAGCGCTGCGACAAGGCGCTTGTTGACCAGCCCAGCGAAGACCGCCGCCACCACGGGCAAGGCCTGCTCGTCGGTGACACGCCGGCCACGCTCGAACCGGCTGGGGATGCCCATCGCATCCAGCCAGCGGGTGGCCTCGGGCCCGCCGCCGTGGACGAGCACGGCAGCCTCGCCGCGACGGATGACCGCGGCGATGCCCTCGATTCCGGCATCCCCGCGGTCGAGGGTGCTCCCGCCGACCTTGATCACGAGGGGCGCACTCATGTGTGGTAATCCGCATTGATGGCGACGTAGTCGGCGGAGAGGTCGCACCCCCAGCCGGTGGCCGATGCGCTGCCGGCCCCCAGGTCGACCTCGATGGTGACCTCGGGGCCGCGCATGGCCTCGGCCACCCGCCCAAGGTCGCACTCCGTGGGCCGGCCGCCGGCGAACACCTCGGTCCCGCACAGCGCCACGCGCACGGATTCTTCTTCGAAGCGGGCACCAGAGCGTCCGATGACCGCGACGATGCGTCCCCAGTTCGGGTCAGCCCCGTGGACGGCGCTCTTTAGCAGGTAGGAGGTGCTGAGGAGCCGCACGAGCCGGCGTGCGTCCGCCTCCTCGGCAGCTCCGCGGACGGTGAATTCGATGAGCTTCGTAGCACCCTCGCCATCGCGGGCAATGGCTTTCGCGAGATGGATGCAGAGGGCCTCGAGGCTCTCCTGGAATGAGCCAGCCAGGGGATGGCCTTCTGCGATGGGCTCGCCGCCGGCCATCGCGTTGGCAAGCACGATGACCGTATCGCTCGGACTCGTGTCGCCATCGACCGAAACGAGGTTGAAAGAGCGGTCCACCGCTTCGCGGAGGGCGCGCTCGAGGAACGCCCGAGCGACGGGCGCGTCGGTGGTGAGGAAGGCGAGCATGGTGGCCATGTTCGGATGAATCATCCCGGCTCCCTTCGCGCAGCCACCGATGGTGTAGGGGCCCACGCGCACAGCCCCGTGCTTCGGGCGGGTATCGGTGGTCATGATGGCGCGCGAGAAGGCCATACCCCCTTCAGCCGACAGTTCGATGGCCGGGAGCGCCGCCTCGATCTTGTCGAGCGGTAGGAACTCGCCGATGACCCCGGTGCTGCAGACGAGCACGTCGCGCACATCGATGCCCAGGCGTGCGGCAGCCAGCGCCGCGAACCGTCGAGCATCCGCCAGCCCCCGGGCGCCGGTGCCCGCGTTGGCGACGCCGCTGTTCACCGCAACCGCCTGTGCCCGCCCGTCCGCCAGGTGGTCGCGGTCGACCTCGATGGCCGGCGCGCGAAAGCGGCTCGTCGTGTATACGGCCGCCGCCGTGCAAGGCACGTCCGACACCAAGAGGCCGAGGTCCAGCTTGCCGTCGCCGTATGTCTTGATGCCCGCGTACGTGCCTCCCGCCCGGAAGCCGCGCGGGCTCGTCACCGTTCCAGTGGGGTCGACGCTGGTCATGGGTAGAGCGGTGCTCCCTCGAGGCCTGCCGTTTCGGGAAGCCCAAACATGAGGTTGAGGTTCTGGATCGCCTGTCCAGCGGCGCCCTTGCCCAGATTGTCGAGCACGCCGATGGCCACCAGCACCCCGTTCCGCTCGTCGATGGCGGGGTGGACTAGGCAGCGGTTGCTGCCGAGGGTGTGCTTCGTGTGTGGCGGCACGTCGACCACCTTCGTGAAGGGGTGGCTGGCGTAGAACTCGCGGTACAGCTCCCTCACCTCTCGCTGGGTCAGCGGCCTGCGCAAGGGGGCGTAGCAGGTGGCGTGGATACCCCGTGTCATGGGGACGAGGTGCGGCACGAAGGTGACGGCCGGCCGCGCTCCGTCGGCCAGGGCGCCGAGCTCCTGGGCAATCTCGGGCTGGTGGTTGTGGTTCGCCACCTTGTACGCCGAAACGTCCTCGTTTACGTCACTGAAGTTGTAGCCCCCGCCAGTCCCCCGTCCGGCCCCCGAAATGCCTGACTTCGCATCGACGATGATGCGCGGCTCGATGATGCCCGCGGCAACCGCGGGGGCAAGCGCCAGGATCGATGCTGCCGGGTAGCAGCCGGGATTGGCCACGAGCTGGGCCGCGCGAATCGCCTCGCGATGGAGTTCAGGGAGGCCGTACACCGCGAGCGGCAGGAGCTCTGGGGCCGGATGGGCCGTTCCCATCCAGGCGGCGAATTCCCCGGGGTCGCGGAGGCGGAAGTCAGCCGCGATATCGATGACCTTCACCCCTGCGCGGACGAAGGGCGCACAAGCGGCAGCGCTCGCGGCCGTCGGCAGCGCCGAGAGGACCACGTCGACGTCCGCCTCGATGTCGGGCGTGATGGTGAGCCCCTCGAAGGCAGAGAGATGCGGGAAGACCTCGCCCAGACGCTGTCCCGCCAGCGAACGGCCCGTGGCGGCAACGAGCCGCGCCATGGGATGGGTCTGGAGGAGCCGGGCAGCCTCCATCCCGGCGTAACCGGTAACGTTGATGATGCCGACGCGAACGCTCACGCAAGCATTTTCCGAGGAAGCGGCGAACGAATCCACCGCCCCCGTAGAATGCGATCGAGATGGCTCCGCTCCCACTCTTCTTCATCGGTTCGGGGAACGCCTTCGCCCCGGGAGGGCTCTGCTGGAACGGATTCGTCGTAGGCGGCCGCCACCTCTTCGAGGCGCCGCCGCAGGCGCTGATGGCCCTGAACCGCGCAGGCATCGACCCGAACGGCATCGAGACGGTCATCATCAGCCACCATCACGGCGACCACTGCCTCGGCCTCCCGTTCCTGCTGCTCCACTGGAAGTACCGTGGACGCACCGCACCGGCGGATATCGTCGGCCCGCCCGGCACTCGGGAGTTGGCGGAGAGCGTCGGTCTGCGCGTCTTTCCCGGGTTGTTCGAATCGTCGGTAGAGCTGCGGTGGCACGAGCTGACGCCCGGCGAGGAGCGGACGCTGAACGGCCTTTCCCTGCGGGCGCTGCCCATGAAGCACGACGAACGCCTCGCCTACAACTTGGGGTACCAGGCCGAGCTCGACGGCCGGCGCCTCGCCTACACGGGCGACACGGCATGGTGCGACAGCGTCGAGGAGATGGCGCGGTGGGCAGACGTCCTCGTGGCGGAATGCGCCTCCCGCGACGAGCGCATCCCCATCCACATGAACCTCGTGGACGATATGCCGCGACTGCGGGCCGCCATGCGGCCCGACAGCCTCCTCGTGCTGACGCACCTGGACGCCACCATCCGCGATACGGAGCTCCCCGGCACGTTCGTCGCGCGGGACCTCGGCCAGCTGGTGCTGTAGGCCCGGCATCCACCCTGAGACTACGGCTTATGACGAGCGGCAGTCTTGACAATTGACCGGGAATTACAAAGGAGCCTGCATGACCCAGCGCTTCGCCATCGTCCTCTGGTCGACGGATGTCTCGGCGCTCGCCCGATTCCTGTGCGAGGTAACGGGAGCCCGCGCGCTCGAGGCCTACCCAGGTTTCGCGGCGCTCGAGGTCGGCGGGACGCGGATCGAGCTGCACGATGACGAAGCCTACCGCGGGCATCCGTGGTACGACGCGCTGCGGCGGGAAGGAGCTGCGCGAGGCATCGGCACCGAGCTGCGCGCGGAGGTGGAGGATGTCGAGGCCGCCTACCGGCGAGCGCTCGCCCTCGGTGGGACCTCGGTGCAGCCGCCCTACCCAGGCGACGGCTACGTCGAAGCGGTGGTCATGGGGCCCGACGGCTACCTCCTTTCGCTGTGGGCGCCGTCGCCCGTTCCCGGTCGGCCACCAGGTTCCGTAGCATAGAAGATGTCAGTCGGTGGTATCGACACGGCGAGTTGCAGCCTCGTTGCCGGTATGTGATACTGCTTGTGAAAGCGGTCACATTCACGAGAGGGGGCAACCGCCATGTACACGATCGCTCCGCCCTACCCAGCCATCATCGTCGGTGAACCCGGCGTCGTTGCGAAGCTCCGCGAGCAGTGGTTCCAGCGCCGGAAGGCGCGTCGGGCCCGCCGCGAGCCCGCCTGGCCGCCGGTGGACATCGAGCGCCTGCGCGCTGAGAACGACCTGAGGCTCGCGGGCTTCGTCCGGTTCGTGTAATCAGGCGACGCGAGGGAATCCGAACGGGGGTGCGCCGGCTGGCGCACCCCCGTTCCGTTCGTATGCAGCGCTACTCGAATCGCAGCGCTTCGGCAGGCGCAACGCCCGCCGCTCCCCGGGCAGGGATGACCGTCATCAACATCGAGGCGCCGAACGCCACCGCACAGATGAGGGCGAGCTGCAGCCACGGCACCGTAAACCCCGCGCCGATGGTCTCCTCGTCGCCTGTGCCCCCATTCGTGAAGATCACCCACGAGAAGAGCACGCCGAGGATAAGCCCAAGGATGATGCCCGACATCGCCACGAAGGCCGATTCGAACAGGAACGTGAGCGATACGAGGCGCCGCCGGAAGCCGATAGCGCGGAGCATGCCGATTTGCTGGCGGCGTTCCACGACGGCGCGGAAGGCAATCACCCCGAGGGCAGCGATGCCCACCACCAGGCCCAGGCCCAGGAAGCCTTCAAAGAGGAGGAGGAACCCCGCCTGGGCGGCACGCTGGTCGTCGAGCAGCTTCTCCAGCGACTCCGCCGAGGCCTGGACCAGTGCCGCTTCGATGGCCTTCGCAGTCCGACGTGAATCGGCGCCCGGTACGAGGCGCAGCACGAACTGCTGGTAGCGCGCGTCGGGAAAGGCCTGTACGAGCGTTTCTTGCCGGAGGATGATGCCTCCGAAGAAGATGGCCGCCGAATCGTCGACGACACCGATCACCGTGACCGTCGTCTCGCGGCCGGTACCCGGGTCGTGGAGCACGAGCGGGAAGGGTTCGAAGCCGTTCGCCAGCTGGACGCCCAAGCGGAGGATGTCCTCCGGCAGCCCGAATCCGCCGTCGCCGCCGGTGAGCGCCGTCTGGTCCACCACGGCCAGCGTCGGGTCGGCAGCCATCGCATCCCACACACCCCTGCTGGAGGTGTAGCCGCGCGCGAGCGTTTTCACCTCCAGCTCGGTGGTGGCGAGAAATTCCTCGTCTACGCCGAGGAACCAGTACCGGGAGAGGTCCGTGTCTTCGGGACGGCGCACTTGCGCTTCGCTGATGTCAGCGCGGCGGATAGAGCCCACAGCCGCGACCACTGAGGTATCGAAGCCCGCCTCGCGCAGCGCCGATTGGAGGTCGGCGATGGGATTGTTCGGGTTCACCGTTACGAGAACGTCCCATCCGCCCCTGGCATCATCGCTGAGGAAGATGCGTTCGAAGTTGCGCGTGAGGGTGGCCATGACGATGAGCGAGAACATGATGAGACCGATCATGGCCACGGTGAGGCCGGTCCTCATGCGTGTGGTCAGCGGATAGGTCACGGCCATCTTCACCGCCGGCAGCAGCGCACGGAACCGTGCCGCCATTCCTGCCAGCGCGGGGATCACGACGTCGGCGTTGTACACGACGAGGAACGTCCCTGCCGTCACGAGGACGATGCCGCTCAGGAAGAACATCTCGATGTCGCCGTTCAGTTCGCCGGTGACACGGTCGTAGATGCCGGTCGGCCAGGTAAGCCAAAAGCCGAGGAGAACGACCGACACGGCCGTGAAGACGCTGCGTTCGTGGTAGCGGAAGTAGCGCAGCGTCGCTGCTACCCAGAGCCCGGCCAGCGAGAAGGCAGCCCCGAAGGGGAAAGCGAGGTTCTCGTCCAACCCCCACTGGAACAGCAGCCCAGCGAGGAAGAGGCCAACCGTTGCGAACCCGACGGCCCAGGGGATAGGGCGGCGAGGATCCTGCATCGCGGCAAGGACGATGCCGAGCGGCGGGATGACGATGCCCAAGACCAGGAGCCAGGCAGGAATCCGGGACGGGCGCCGCTCGCGCACAAGCCAGACCACGAGGAGGGCCAGGGCATACAGCGGCGCGGTGACCACCCACCAAATCGGCCAGAGGGGGATCCGCTCGCCCTCGAGGCGTTCGGCCCGCGGATGGGCGAAGTTCGTACCTCGGAGCACGAAGAGGAACGGGCCCACGAGTCCCGAAGGAATGGCCAGGGCCGCCCACGGCAGGAGCGCGGGCAGCCGAGCGGCACCGACCGCACCCAGCACGAGGAAGCCGCCCGCGACGAGTGCATTGAGGACACCGCGCAGCAGGCCGAAGAGCGTCGCCGCTTCCGGATTCACGGCTCTCGTCTCGGGGAGGTCACGGATGGCGGCCGTGATGTTGAGGCGAGCCGCACGGGTGGCCGCCCCCGAGATGACCGCGAACGTCGCGAGGAGCCCCACGCAGAAAGCGATGACGAGGCTCCGCGGGGTGATGGAGATGTCAAGAACGATACCGAAGCCCGATTCGGCGAATCGGTTGATGATGCTCACCATGGCGACTGTCACGCCGATGCCGAGGAGCGTGCCCACGAGAGCCGAAGCAAGGTCGTAGCCCATGCCTTCGGCGAGGAACGCTTCCACGAGATGGCGGCGCCGCGCACCCACGGCGCGGGCCATCCCCATCTCTGGCTTCCGTTCGGCCGCCAGCATGATGAAGATGAGGAAGATGAGGAGCACGCCTGCCGCGATGGAGAAGGCGCCGAAGATCATGAAGAACGTCGTGAAGAAGCTGCCCACCGTGTTCGCCAGGTCGATGAGCTCCTGCTTCAGGGCGATAACCGTATAGGGCTGGCCAGCGAGGGCCGCTTCGAGCTTGGCTTTCGCCGCGCTGCTGTGCTTCAGACCCCCCTCAACGCCGCCCGGAGCCGTGACGGCGATGGCTCCGACCGACCCTTCCCAACCCAGCAACCGGGCGAGGAAGTCATAGTCGGCGGCGAAGCCAGGAGTGCCGGATGCGTTGGGCTGGGTAATGCCCGTCATCCAGGACGTCGGCCCGATGGCTTTGACGCGCACCTCCACGGGCGCGCCTTGGTAGAGGAGGAGGAGCGTATCACCTGGCTGCGCGTCGAGGGCATCGGCGAGGTCTTCGTTGATCACGATCTCGTTGCCGCTCAGCTGGACGACGTTCCCGTCGAGGTCGCGCAGGCCGCCGAAGGGACCCGCCTCGGCAGTGGGCAGGGCCATCGCCCAAGCGTTCGGCTCATTCAGCCGGGTGCGCGGGTTCACCACTGCGAACTGCTCTTGGATGACGCCGAGGAAGCCCTCGATATCGGGGTCTCCGGCAAAACGCTGGCGGAGTTCGTCGACCAACGACTTCGGGATGCGCCTCGCGTCCTGGGGCACCGGATAGTTGTCCGTATCCCAATCGATGAGGATGTCGGTTTCGCCGGCGAGGCGGAGCGCATCGCTCCTGATGGAATGCGCCACGGTGTCGCCGGTCCCCAGAGCGGCAGTCATGATCACGGTGGCGAGCATGAGGCCGAAGACGATGAGAGTCGTCTGTACGCGCCGACGAGGGATGTTGCGCAGGCCGTAGCGGAACATCACCGGATTGCGGAGGTAGAGCCAGCCTAGGAACAGGAACACAGCCGCCGTCGCTGCGCCGGCCCCGAGCGCGATGCCGTCCATGGGGATGCCGAAGAACTCCTCCATCGGTACCCCCTGCTACCGTTCCGAGCGGCCGAGCGCGGCCAGTGCCTCCGGGCCCTCCTCCCGCAGGATCTGGCCGTCGGCCATGTGCACCACGCGGTGGCAGCGGGCGGCGACCGCGGGGTCGTGGGTCACGATGACGTAGGTGAGCCCCCGGGAGCGGTTCAGCTCCACCATCAGGTCCATCACGTCGGCGGCGTTCTTCGAGTCGAGTGCGCCGGTGGGTTCATCGGCCCAGACGATGGCCGGGCGGTTCACCAACGCCCGGGCGACCGTCACCCGCTGACGCTGGCCGCCGGAGAGTTGGCCGGGACGGTGGTGGGCGAACTCACGCAGCCCGACGCGTTCGAGCGCCTCGAGGGCACGCGCGCGCGCCTCCTTCGGGCGGACACCGGCAACGATGAGCGGAAGTTCGACGTTCTCAACGGCGCTGAGGACCGGCAGCAGGTTGTAGGTTTGGAAGATGAAGCCCATGCTCCGGGCGCGGAGGTCGCTCCGGCGGTCGTCGGACATGCGGGAGATGTCGACGCCGTCGATGGTGACGGTACCCGAATCGAACTCATCGAGCCCGGAGAGGCAGTTGAGGAGCGTGGTCTTGCCGCAACCCGACGGGCCCATGACGGCCACCATCTCGCCGCGACGCACGGCGAGGGACACGCCGCGAAGCGCGTGCACCTGAACGCTGCCGGTGTCGTAGGTCTTGTGGACGTCGCGAGCCTCGATCACGACGTCGTCGAGTGGGGCAGCCATCCGTCCTCCTCCGGCTGGGGTGCACCGTTCCCAACGGCGCCCGGAGCCTCCCCCCACGGTACGACGGCTGCAGCCCTCGCGGAAGTCAAGATGCGCAGAGGAACGAACGTCGCCACAATGGCCGAGGAGGAGAACAAGCTCGACGAGGCGAAGGATGGCCGAAGCGCACGCGACCGACCCCAACAAGCCCCCCATCCGGGATCAGGTGCAGCCGGACTTCCCCTGGGTTCATATCGTCATTGCGTCGCTGCTCGGGATCGCGGCTATCGTCGGCGGCGTCGTTGCCGGGCTCCTCGCAAGTTCGCAGTAACAGGCCCAACACAGGTTTGAATACTTGCCGGCCGGAGCCTGCGAACGGCGTTGCGTTGGAGGAGTCATGGCTAAGATGCCGCCATGGAGCGGAGGGAGCCTCCATCCAACACGCAGGCGCGACGCCTCATCCTGCGCGCGACGAAGTACGACGGCACGGCGCATTGGATTCAGCCGTTCCGCCTCGTCTCGGACGACGGGAACCTGCTGATCACCGAGTACACCGCCCGGACGCCGATCTTTACCAGCCGCGGGGAGTTCCGCTCGCCGTACAACAGTCGCGTGTACTTCTGGCGGGACCGCTGGTACAACGTGTTCCGGCTGGCCAAACCTGGCTGCGGCCTCGCGCTTTGGTACTGCAACATCACGACGCCGCCAACGGTGGACGGCTGCTACATTCGTTACGTCGACCTCGACCTCGATGTGGCTGTGCGTCCGGAAGGGACGATTTCGATCCTCGACGAAGACGAGTTCGAAGCGAACCGGCGGAAATACGGGTACCCGCCCGAGGTCGTTGAGCGGGCACGCCGGGCCGTCGACGAGGTCGTGGCCTTGGCGAAGTCGAACGGCTTCCCGTTCTGCCTGGGGTAGGTCGCGCTGTTCCCACGGCTACACCCGGGGTACCCTAGGAGTTCCGATGATCCCTGCCCGCAACCTTCGCCGTCACCTCGATTCGCTCGTCGTCGCCGCCATCGAGCGGGCGATTGCCGCCGGCGACCTGCCGGAAGTTGCCATCCCTGCCGAGACGGTGGAGCGCCCAAAGGACCCCAACCACGGGGATTACGCCAGCACCGCCGCCCTCCGGCTGGCGCGCGCGGCCATGCGCCCGCCGCTCGCGGTCGCGGAGGCCATCGCCAAGCACCTCCCGCCGGACGAGACCGTCGAGCCGCCGGCGATTGCGCCTCCGGGGTTCCTGAACTTCCGCCTCGCCGCCTCCTACCTTCAGGATTCGGTCGACGCCATCCTCCGTGAGGGGCCCGCCTTCGCCGACCTGGACATCGGCAAGGGGAAGCGCGCGCAAGTCGAATTCGTCTCGGCGAACCCCACCGGGCCGCTCCACGTGGGGAACGGACGCGGAGCAGCCATCGGCGACACGCTGGCCGCACTCCTCCAGGCCGCGGGGTTCGAGGTCGAGCGGGAATACTACGTCAACGACGCCGGGACGCAGGCGGAAGTCTTCGCCGAAACCCTCTACGCGCGGTACCAGCAGCTCTTCGGGCGTGAGGTCGAGATTCCCGCCGAAGGATACCCCGGCGCCTACATGATCGAGATCGCGGAGCGCATCCGGGCAGAGGCCGGCGACCGGTACCTGCGCGCGCCCGGCGAACCCGCGGCGCCCGAATTCGGTGAGCGCGGGATCGCCATCATGCTGGAGCAGATTCGGTCCACGCTCGAGCGCTTCGGCGTGCGCTACGACCGCTGGTACAGCGAGCGGTCACTCTACCGCGCCGGCGGCCCGTACGAGCGCGCCATGGCCATCCTCCGGGAGCGTGGGTTCCTCGTCGAACGCGAGGGAGCGTTGTGGTTCGCCTCCTCGGAGCTGGGCGAAAGCAAGGACAACGTCGTCGTCCGCTCCGATGGGCGGCCGACCTATTACGCGAGCGACATCGCCTATCACTACGAGAAGTTCGTCGAGCGGGGGTTCGACCTCGTCATCGACGTGTGGGGCGCCGACCATCACGGGCATGTCTCGCGGCTGAAGACGGCGGTCGGCGCCCTCGGCATCGATCCTGCGCGGCTGCACATCCTCCTCTACCAGCTCGTGACCCTGAAGCGTGGCGGCGAGGTGGTACGCCTTTCGAAGCGGGGTGGGGACATCATCACCCTCGACGAGCTCCTCGACGAAGTCGGCCCCGATGCTGCCCGGTTCTTCTTCCTCCAGCGTTCTCCGGGAGCACAGATGGACTTCGACCTCGACCTGGCGGTGAAGCGGTCGAACGAGAACCCGGTGTACTACGTCCAGTACGCCCACGCTCGGCTTTCGAGCATCCTGCAGCGGGCGGCCGAGCAAGGGCTCTCCCCCGACGGCGGGGACGTGCGGCTCCTCGGCCAGCCACATGAGCTGGGCCTGGTCCGTGAGATGCTGAAGCTGCCGGAAGTCATCGAGTCGTGCGTGGCCACCTTCGAGCCCCATCCTCTGCCGCAGTACGCTATCGACCTCGCGACGGCGTTCCACACCTTCAACGACGCCTTCAAGCAGCAGGGCGACCCCGCGCTGAAGGTCATCACGCAGGACGAGGAGCTGAGCCGGGCCCGCCTGAAGCTCGTGGCAGCGGCACGCCTCGTGCTGGCCCGCGTCCTCAACCTCATGGGGATGTCAGCGCCCGAGCGGATGTGACGACGGCGAGAGGAGGGGCACCGTGAGTGCGGTCATCGAACCCATCCGCAATCGGCGCGCACGCAGGGCCTTCGCGCGAGACCCGGTCCCACCCGAGGTGGAGCGAACGCTGTGGGAGGCAGTACGGCTGGCGCCTTCGCACGGGAACGCCCAGCCAACGAGGATCCTCGTCGCGCGGTCGCCCGAAACCCGTGCTGCGCTCATCGAGGCGCTCTCGCCAGGGAATCGGAACTGGGCCCCGGCGGCACCTCTCCTCTGCGCCGTTGCCGCACTCCCGGGCATCGACTATACGGCGGAGAACTTCGACGGCAGCAACCGGGAACTGTGGGCCTTCCACGCTGGGCTCGCGACCGGGAACCTACTGGTGCAGGCGACGGCGATGGGACTCGTCGCGCACCCGATGGCGAGCTTCGACGAGCCAACTGCCCGCCGGGCGTTCGGCGCCCCGGAGGACGTGCGGATCCTGGCCATCGTCGCTATCGGCTATCCGGGCGATCCGGCCCTCCTGCCCGAGGACTTGCGGGCGAAGGAGGAGGCCCCCCAATGGCGCCTGCCGCTCGACATCTTGGTCGTCGAGGACCGATGGAGCAGCGACCACGCAATTGGAGCGCGGGCATGGCGACAGCAGCACGGCCAGGCCTGACCGACGCGCCGGAACTGCCCCTCGGCCGCTCGGGAAGGGACGCGCTCGAGGTGGCGCTGGCCCTCGGCGACACTGCTGCCAGGCTGCTCCGCCGCCGCTACGGCCGGCCCATGCGAGCCCGATGGAAGGGCAGGGGCAACGTCGTCACCGACGCCGACTTCGCCGTAGAAGAGCAGGTGCGCTCGGCGCTGGAGGTCGAATTCCCTGAGCACGCGCTGTTGGCCGAGGAAACGGCTGCCGCGACCGCCCAAACGGGCTGGCTCTGGGTCTGCGACCCCATCGACGGCACGAAGAATTTCTCGCGGGGCATCCCCCACTTCGCCTTCACCCTCGGCCTCTGGCACGATGGGAACCCCCTGGTCGGCGTCACGATCCATCCCGTCACCCGAGAGGCGTTCGCCGCCGCAGCAGGCCGCGGGACGTTCCGAAACGGCCGCCCCTGCCGAGTGAGCTCGATCGACCGGCTCGACCAGGCCGTGGTGGCGCTCGACCTCGGCTACGACGAGGTGCGAGGGGCCGCCCAGCTCGAGCTGGCCCGCCGGCTCTGGGGGAACGTCGAAACGGTTCGGATCTCCGGCTCTGCAGCCCTCGGTCTGGCGTACGTCGCCGCGGGCAAGTGGGACCTCTTCGTTCACCGCAACATGCAGCCCTGGGACCTCGCCGCCGGTATCCTCCTCGTAAAGGAGGCGGGCGGCATCGTAACCGACGGCCAGGGACGACCCGCCAGCCTCGCGTCGGAATTCGTGGTGGCCGGGACGCCGGCCGTGCACGCCGAATTCTTCGCGCGGGGCGGACTGGAGGGCTTCCGATGAGCGAGCCCAGACCGCGGCCGCCCGACGGCTCGCCAGCGATTCAACCCGTGCTCATCGTGGTGCCCTCGCTCATTTCGGGGGCAGGGCTGGTGTTCGTGCTCATCGCCCTCTTCGTGGACCATCCGGTCATCCGGCCGCTTTTCCTCTCGCTCGGGCTCATCCTCCTCTGGCTCGACTTCTTCGTGACGATGGCCATCTTCCGTTACTACGTGCGCAGCATCGACCGCCGTCTCCGGCGTATCGAAGCACGCCTGCCCGATTAGCGGCGCGCGGCTGCCGCCCCCGCTACACTCGTGCCCGTGAAAGCGGAAATCATCGCCATCGGCACGGAGATTCTCCTCGGGGAGATCGTCGACACCAACAGCGCCTTCATCGCCCGCGAGCTGCCTGAGCTGGGCATCGACCTCTACTACAAGTCCGTGGTCGGCGACAACCTCGGCCGTATCGTCGAGACACTTCGGCGAGCCTGGGAGCGCTCCGACCTCATCATCACGACCGGAGGCCTGGGCCCCACCGCCGATGACCTCACGCGCGAGGCGATCGCTGCGCTCGTGGGCGAGGATCCGTACGTGGACCCCGAGCTCGAGGCCCGGCTCCGGGCCTTCTTCGCGGCCCGCGGGTACCCCATGCCCGAATCGAACATCAAACAGGCCTGGCTCCTGCCGTCGGCCAGAGCGCTGCCTAACCCGCGCGGCACGGCGCCCGGCTGGTGGGTCGAAAAGGAGGGCCACATCATCGTCGCCATGCCGGGTGTTCCCGCCGAGCTCGAACGGATGTGGCGGGAAGAGGTGAAGCCTGAGCTGGAACGGCGCTTCGCTTCCGAAGTGCTGGTAACCCGAACCCTGAAGACCATTGGTATCGGCGAAGGGACCGTCGACGAGATGGCACGCCCCCTCTACGGGACTCCCGGCATCGGCATCGGGACGTACGCCCGCGCCGACGGCGTCCACATCCGCATCGGCGCCAAGGGACGGACGCGCGAAGAAGCTTGGGCCCGCATTCGGCCGGTCGAGGCCGAACTCGAGCGCATCTTCGGCACGGCCATCTGGGGGAAGGACGACGACACGCTCGAAGGTGTGATCGGTGACCTCCTGAAGGAGCGGCGCGAGACCGTATCCACGATGGAGTCGTGCACAGCGGGGCTCGTCGCCTCCACGCTTGCCGATCCGCCGGGGGCAAGCACGTACTTCGTCGGCGCGCTCGTGACGTACCAGACCGAGCAGAAGATCGCTGCCGGCGTCCCGGCGGAGGTCATCGCTGAACACGGCGTCGTCTCCCGGGAGACAGCCGTGGCCATGGCGCGGGCAGCTCAGGAGCGGTTCGGCACGAGCTACGCCATCGGCATCACCGGTGTGCTCGGTCCCGATCCCCTCGAGGGCGTGCCCCCGGGGACGGTGCACATCGGTGTGGCAGCACCGCATGGGGTCACTGCCTCGCTTATGACCTCGATGAACCAAGGCCGGGCCATGGTGAAGCGGCGGGCGGTGACCAGCGCGCTCCTGCTCCTCCGGCGGGCGATCCTCGGAGAGCTGCAGCAAGCCTGAGCGGGCGAGCCACTGGCCGAAGCCATTGCCGCGCCCCGAAGGGCCGGCAAGGACGCCGCGAAGGCGGTGCTCCGCAGCTCGCCCGCACGTTCATCGTCTGAGGTCAGCCCTCCCGCGACCAGGGCCGAAGGGACCCGTCTCCGAGGGCCGACTGTCCCCGCGTCGTCGCTTCAGCCGCGGGGGAGTCCGAGGCCCCGGGTGGCGATGATGTTCCGCTGGATCTCGCTGGTTCCGCCGGCGATGGTCCGGGCTACGGTCGTGAGCGCCAAGAGCGCGAAGTGCCCATGAAGCCGCTCCCATGGCGAACCAGGAAGGAGCTGCCCAAAGGGACCGAGGATACGGACGCCAGCCGCGGCGATGCGCTGGTCGAGCTCGGAGAGGAAGAGCTTCAGGACGCTCGCTTCCTGATTGGGGACGAGCCCCTGGGCGAGCATCCCCGCCACGCGGTAGCTGAGCGTCCGCGCCACCTCCGTCTCCACAGCGAGCGCGGCGACGGTCAGCCGATGGGCGGCGCGTGCCCTCGGCTCCTGACGGAGGAACGCCGTGAGGTCGTCGACGGCCCGCTTCGCCGAGCCCGCGTTGGCGATGTTCGTCCGCTCGAGGTCGAGGGTCGTCGTCGCGAGGTACCAACCGCGGTGCTCCTCACCGAGGAGGGCCTCCCGCGGGAGGTAGACGTTCTCGAAGGAGAACTGCCCGAAGCCCTTTCTCCCAGCCATGTTGAGCAGCGGACGGAAGGTGACGCCGGGCGAGCGCAGGTCGAGCAGGAAGTAGCTGATGCCACGGTGCTTCGGTGCATCAGGGTCGGTGCGGGCCAGGAGGTACATCCAATCGGCGTAATGGCCGTGGCTCGTCCAAATCTTCGTCCCGTTCAGCAACCAGCCGTCGCCGTGGCGGACGGCAGTGGTGCGCAGGCTGGCCAGGTCCGAGCCGGAATCCGGCTCACTGAACCCCTGGCACCAAACCACCTGCCAGCGGGTGATTGCCGGTAGGTGACGCCGTTTCTGCTCACCGGTGCCGAAGCGCATGATGGTGGGGCCGGCGTACCCCACGGCGGGTGTCCGGCCGCCGTCGGGCGCCCGTGCATAGGCGAGCTCCTCGTTGAAGATGAGCTGCTCGATGGGTCCGAGCCCAAGCCCGCCGTACTCCTGCGGCCAACCAGGGGCGATCCATCCCTTGGCAGCCAGCCTGCGGTTGAAGGCCCGCAGGCGTTCCGGCTCATCCTCTTCGGCATAGAGGATGGACTCCTCTTCGCCGGCCATGGCCTCGCGCAGCCAGGACCGCACCTCGTCCCGCCAGCGCAGCTGCTCGGCGGTCAGCCGCAGGTTCATGCCCGGAGGATAGGCGAGTCGCAGCCGTCTTGCGAGACGAGCCGTTCTAGCAACGCAGGGACCTCCGTCAGGCTGGCCACGCGATGGATGTTCGGGCGCCGAAGCCAGCGATTGCGCCGCCAATCGACGAGCACGACGTGGGGGAGGATCTCGGCCAGCCATTCCGCGGTGTGGGGATCGTCTTCGACATGGACGCAGGGACGGAGCTCGCTGAGCACCCGCACCTTGAACTGCGCCGAACGCTCGCGCCAGCTCGGGCGCAGGAAGATCGGCGGTACCCACCCGAAGTGCCGTCGGAGCCACCGTTCCGTTGAGGAGCGGGCCGCTTCGCCGCGCGCAGAGACGACGATGACCTCCCCGTGGCTGCGCGCCGCCATGAGCGCCTCCCGCGCCCCGGGCATGGGCCGGCGACCCGCGTACCGCCACCGTTCGAAGGGCCAGAGCGGATTCCAGCGGCCTGGTGCGTCCCGCCGCTTACCGCGGTTCGTCCCAGGGTTGATGCCGAACGGTGGTCGCGCGAGTACGCCGTCGAGATCGAAGGACACGAGCGGGCGGCGCATGGCTGCGATGGTACGGCGCGGAGCGTCGCGCCGGCGATTCCCTAGCCCGTAACCGCGGCCTCCGGCACCGTGTCGCCCGTGGGCGTGACGGAAGCGCTGGCCCTGGCCGTCGCCGCGGCCGTTGCCGGAGCGGTCAACTCGGTGGCCGGCGGCGGGTCGCTCATCAGTTTCCCGGCCCTCATCGCCGCCGGCTTCGCGCCCATCCCGGCGAACGTGACGAACACCGTCGCCCTGTGGCCCGGGTACGCGGCCGGCTCATGGGCCTACCGCCCGGAGCTGGCCCAGCAGAGCAGCCGAGTCGCCAAGCTCGCGCCGGCCTGCATCGCCGGGGCTGCGGGCGGGTCGTTCCTCCTCCTGGCGACGCCGCCAGCAGCGTTCGAGGCGATCGTGCCCTTCCTCATCTACGGCGCTTGCGGGGCGATGCTCCTCCAGCGTCGGCTGAGCGCCGTTGCCCAGCGACACCAGCTCCACGGCGCTGGACGGCGGGCCGCCACGGCGCTGCACGGCTCCGTATTCCTCCTCGCCTTGTACGGAGCCTACTTCGGCGCAGGGCTGGGCATCCTGCTACTGGCGGTGCTCCTCGTGCTCCTGCCTGACGATATCCAGCGAGCCAATGCCTTGAAGGGCCTGCTTTCTGCCATCATCAACAGCATCGCCGTCGGGTGGTTCGCCCTGTTCGGGCCCGTATCCTGGCCCGCGGCGGCGGTGATGGCGGCGGGTTCGCTCATCGGGGGGTATGGCGGCGTGGGCATCGCCCGGCGTTTGGGGGCCGACCGGCTTCGCTTGGCCGTCGTGCTCTACGGGGCCGCTGCGGGTACCGTCCTCCTCGTGCGGGCCGCTCAGGCATAAGCGCGCGCCGGCCTATAATCGGCGGCGACCCGCCACCGAAGGAGGCCCGGGATGCTCTTCTCCGTCCGGCTCATTTCGCGCCAGCCCCCCGAGATGTCGACCGAGGCTTGGCAGCAGATTGTGGCCGAGCAGTACCGCGCCGTGAAGCAGCTGTACGACAGCGGCAAGATCAAGGCGATCTACCGGGAGGTGGGAGTCGGCGTCCTGGCCATTTTCGACGTGAACGACGCCCGGGAAATGGACCAGATCATTGCCGGGCTGCCGATGTTCCGCTTCTTCGCCGAAACGAGCGTCCACGCCCTCTGGGACATGGCGCCGACCCTCGCCTCTGCCTAAGCCGACTTTGCGCTTTTCTGCACGAACGGGATAGCATGCCCTCCGGGAGGTAGCCTGTGTCACCTGGTCTCGCGCTCGTTGGTCTTTCGGTCATCGGCACATGGGGGGTGGCGAGCATCGCCATCATCGCCGCCGGGGTGATCATGATCTTCTTTCCCGGCGAACCGGTGCCGGGCGGGTCCGACAACACCCTCGGGGGCGTGTTCCTCCTCCTCGGCGGGCTCGCCTCCTTGGGCCTGATGCAGATGGTGGTGGCCCCGCTCCTCGGTCTCGATCCGCCACTGCCCATCTCGGCGAAGAAGATCGTTCCCCACGAGCGGATGAAGCGCTGGGTGAGCGCGGGGAAGCTCACTGACTTCCCGGACGGCCTCCCCAAGGAAATTCGGCTCCGGGCGCAGCGGGTGGTGATCGTACGGATGGGCAACCGCGCCTATGCGCTGAGCGCGCTGTGCAGCCATGCGCGCCTCCCCCTCGCGGGGTTCCCGGGTTCGCCCATCAAGCCCTACCCGGTGCAGGAGGAGTGCGTGACGTGTCCGTTCCACGGGGCACAGTTCGATATCACCACCGGCAAGGTGGTGCGTCCGCCCTTCACGAGCGAATGGAATGAAGCGCACCCGTTCCTGGGTCGGCTGCAGTCGAAGCTCTTCTTCTTCAACAAGCGCGCCGAGGACATGCAGACCTACCCGGTGAAGATCGAGGGTGGGGAGATCATCGTCGGCCTCCCGCGGTGACGCTCTCGGAACCGCTGGCAGGACGTGAGATGCCAACTGCGGCGCCTGGGACGACCGAGGCGCCGCAGTCGTTCTCGGCCATCTCGTGGGACACGGGGGCAGCCATGCCGGGATGTGAAGCCAAGGGGGAGACCCGTTGCCGCAGTGCTGGGGCCGCTCTACGATCGAAGTGCGTGCCCAGGTGGTGGAATGGCAGACACGCCGTCTTGAGGGGGCGGTGCCCGTAAGGGCGTGTGAGTTCAAATCTCACCCTGGGCACCAATTTCTTTTTGCCCTTCGATCGCAGCCCGAACGGAACGCGGACGCCCGCCAGAGAGCCCCATCTTCACGGATGAAGCCGACAAGCAACAGGAGCTGAGTCCGCCCTCGAAGCACTCGCTGGCTCGTTGGGACGCCCAGGACGCAGTGGGCAACGAGTCCTCACAAAGCCTTCAACGGCTGGCAGCCCGTGATCCGACGAGGAGCGGTCCGAACACTTCTGGGAGTGCGTCGGCTGCCGCGCTCAAGGAATCGGGCAAACAGGGCACCCAGGAGGGTCGGCTACCCAGCTTCTCCGCCTTCTACCGGCGGTACCGGGGGGCCGTGAGCGGCAGCCCTCTCCCCGCGCGAGGTGCGCGCACGCTGCGATGCGGAGCCATTCATCCGCCAGCTCTACTGGCGGGAGTACGCGCACTACGTCGTTGCTCGCCGCCCTGACCTTCGGGACCGCCCCTACGACGAGAAGTTCGCCAGCCTGCCATGGCAGCGCGACCGTGCGCTGTTCGACCGTGGGCGCACTGGGACGACGGGGTTCCCCCCTCGTCGATGCAGCTGGAGAACTTGTTCGATTCCGCCCGCTGAGCGCACGTCACCGCGACCGACAGCTGCCGGACGATGAGGGCCGAATGGGCCATCTGCTGGTGGCCGAACGGCGGCGGGGTGTACCACGTTGTCCGCGTACGCTGTCCCCGTGCAGGTACCCGTCGTCGACCTCCCCCTCGTCGTTGCAGTGCGCGGCCCGAGCAAATCGGGCAAGACGACCCTCTGTGTCGAGCTCGTGCGCACCCTGGAAGCGGGAGGGGTGCGAACGGGGTGGGTGAAGCGCACCCACCACCCGCTGGACCTGCCGGCCAAGGCATCTGGGAGAGTATGGGGTGCGCAGCCATCGGCGATGCTCCTCCGTGCGCCCGACCGACGGCAGCTCACGCTCCCACCGGGGAGCGATAGCGCGGAGGACCTCATCGCCGCGGTCAGCCACCACGCCGACGTGGTGCTGCTGGAAACACACCGCCCCGAGCCCTACCCCGCCGTGCTCCTGGACGGGTCACAGCCTGCGGAAGGGGAGCAAGTCGTCGCGCAATGGCACGGCGTTGGTGGTGGGCAGGACCTGGAAGAGCTGGCAACACGCATCCGTAGCCTGCTGCCGCATGACCTCGTCGCGGCGCGTGCCATCCGCCGCGCGAGGGAGTTCCACGGCGGACGCGGCTGCCCTGGCGTCGTCCTCGGTGCCAGGCTCGCGCTCGCGGCGGCGGACGCCCTCGGGCTCGCCCTCCCCGACACGGGGAAGCGTCTGCTCGTCGTGGCAGAGACGAGCCGCTGCGCCCTCGACGCGCTCGTCGCCGTTACCGGCTGCCGACCAGGTCGCCGGACGTTGCGCGTCGACGACCAAGGAAAGCTCGCCGCGCGCTTCTACGACCTGGCAGCGCCGCGCGCGGTTCGGGTCGCCGCCCTACCGGGCCTGCGCGAGAAGGCCGACGCGGCGTTCCCTGCGCTCGAGCGGTTCGAGGCGCAGCGCCTCGCGTACGCCCTCCTTCCTGCCACCGAACTGTTCAGCGTGCGCCCATGGCCGTTCGACCTCACAGAATCGGACCTGCCGGGCAAACCTCACGCGAGGGTGGAGTGCCGCGTGTGCGGCGAAGAGGTCTCCGATGGCCGGCACATCGAAGACGAAACGGGCTTCCGCTGTCGGAGCTGCGCCGGACGCTGACGGCAGGGGCCGTGCTAGCATGGCGGCGTGGACAGCGCCACGGCCGAGAAGCGGACACGCCTCCGTGAGCTGCTCCGCTCGTACGGACGGGTGATTGTTGCCTTCAGCGGCGGGGTCGACTCCGCGTTCCTTGCCGCCGCGGCATTCGAGGCCTTGGGGTCGAACGCGAAAGCGGTCACGGGCGTCTCCCCATCCCTCTCCCAAAGCGAGCGGGCCGATGCCGAGCGCGTGGCGCGCCTCATCGGCATCGCCCATGAGTGGGTCGAAACCCACGAGCTTGAGAATCCGGCCTACGCGGCCAACGCCGGGGACCGCTGCTTCCACTGCAAGAACGAGCTGTTCGCCATCCTTGGGGCCGTCGCCCGGGCTGCGGGTGGGGCGGTGGTGGTGGACGGCACGAACGCCGACGACGTCCACGATTGGCGCCCAGGACGGCGCGCGGCCGCCCTCCACGGCGTGCGCAGCCCGCTGCTCGAGGTCGGCCTCACGAAGGCCGAAATCCGGGCGCTTTCGCGAGAGATGGGGCTCCCCACGTGGGACAAGCCGGCCATGGCTTGTCTCGCCAGCCGTATCCCGGTAGGAACCCCGGTGACGGTGGAGCTACTTTCGGCCGTCGAGGCCGCCGAGGCGGCGCTCCGAGAGCTCGGGCTGCGGCAATTCCGGGTTCGCCACCACGGCGAGATCGCGCGCATCGAAACCGACGGCGACGGCTTCCGTCTCCTCGCCGACACTGCGATGAGAATCGCCGCGGTGGAGGCGGTGAAGCGGGCAGGCTTCCGCTACGTTGTGCTCGACCTCGAAGGGTACCGACCGGGCGGCTAGTCCCCGTTTCGTTTCGGGTTCCGTGCCTCGATGTACTCCATGGTGCGGCGGTACCACGACTCGTCGATATGGCCCGCGGACATCAGGTAGTTCGCGATCTGTTCGAGCGTGAGGATGGAGATGAGATTGATGCCGGCCGCCTTGAGCGCCTGACGGCCACCTTCCTGCCGGTCGACGAGGGTTACGGCATCGTAGACGTGCAGGCCCGCTTCGGTGAGCGTGGCGGCGGTCTGGAGGATGCTCCCCCCGCCCGTGATGAGGTCGTCGATGATGAGGCAGGTTTGTCCGCGGACGTACACCCCTTCGATGACGTGCGCCTTGTCCGTCCCGGGCGGGTGGATGTAGATCATCGGGACCTTCGCATCGAGGGCGAAGGCGGTAGCGATGTGGAGCCCGCCGAAGGGCACGCCAGCCACGATGCTGAACGGCCGTACGTGTGGGTTCCGCATCGAAAGAAGAGTTTCCAGCTCTTCGCGGATGATACGGGCCACCCTGGCCAGCGCCTTGGGATTGCTCACCAGGCGCCGCACGTTGATGTAAATGGGCGAGTGGACGGCTGTCCGGCCAAGCGTGAAGTCGCCGAACTGGATCGCGTCGAGGTTCCAGAGCTCTTCGGCGAGCCAGAGGTTTCCGGGAGGACGACTGGATCGGGACAAGCGGCGTCTCCAGAACGAAAGGCGTCGGTATTCAGCGCGCGAGGCGGCTTGCCGGCATTATGCGACAATCGCCGCTTATGTGCGCTTCCGGCTGCCCTGCGGGCGGGCCACGGCGTTCGGCGGTTCGCGGCCCGCGAGCACGGCGAGCACGTTCGCCGCCGCCATCTCGGCCATCCGGGCCCGCGTCCGCTCGCTGGCCGAGGCGATGTGCGGGGTGATGACCACGTTCTCGAAGGACCAGAGCGGGTGGTCGAGCGGCAACGGCTCCGGGTCGGTGACGTCGAGAGCAGCGCCACCGAGATGCCCGCTGCGCAACGCTTCCACCAACGCCTGGTGGTCGACGAGGGGGCCGCGGGCAGTGTTCACCAGGTATGCGCCCGGCTTCATCCGCCGCAACGCGTCGGCACCGATCAGCCCCCGCGTTTCCGGCGTCAACGGAACATGGAGGGTGACGAAATCAGCCTCGGCCAGCAGGGTCTCGAGCGGACGCCACTCAAGCCCGAGCTCCGCCTCGATCTCCAGCTTCCGCGTCCGGCTGGTGTAGAGGATGCGCATGGCGAACCCCCGGGCGCGCCGCGCGACGGCGGTCCCGATTTGGCCCATACCCACGATGCCAAGCGTCGCCCCGTGTACGTCGCTCCCCAGGAACGCCGTCGGCGACCACGTCTTCCAGCCACCCGCGCGTGCGGCGCGCTCGCTCACCGTGACCCGGCGCGCGCCAGCCAAGAGGAGCGTGAAGGTGAAATCCGCGGTGGTCTCGTGGAGGACGCCGGGGGTGTTCGTCACCCAAACCCCGCGTGCGGCCGCCGCCTCGACGTCGATGTTGTCGTAGCCGACGGCCACGTTCGCAACCACCTTCAGCTTGGTTGCGCCTGCGAGGAGGTGAGCATCGATGCGATCCGTGAGGAGCACGATAGCCGCCTCGGCGCCAGCGAGCGCTCGGGCCAGCTCGTCCGGGGGCGGGGGCAATTCCCCAGGCCAGACCTCCACCCGGTGACCCGCCTCTTCGAGCATCGCCACCGCGCGGCCGGGCAGTCGCCGAGTCACGAACACGGATGCCACGGCCCGAGTGTCCCGGGGTGCGTCCTCACGTGCAACGAACGGGCGCGGCTCGGGTAGGATGGCGAGGATGAGTTCCCCCGAAGCGGTACGCGGCTGGGCGCAGACGACGTTCGCAGCCCTCGGCAACCGGGACTATCGCGTCCTCTGGTTCGGGACGTCGCTCGCCTTCCTCGCCTTCATGATGTCGTGGGTCGTGCAGAGCGTGGTCGCGTTCGACCTCACCGGGAAGAACGGTGCGGTCGGCGCCGTGTCCCTGGGAATGGGCGTGGCGACGCTGGCGGTGGCCCCCTTCGGCGGCGTCATCGCCGATCGCGTTTCGAAACGGCGGCTCCTCCTCATCGGGCAATCGGCTATCGGGCTCACCTTCGCGAGCGTCGGCGTGCTCATCCTGACGGACGCCATCACCATCGGTTGGCTCATCGCGTCGACGTTCGTGATGGGGGTCGTCTTCTCGTTCATCGCGCCCGCCCGGCAAGCGTGGATCGGCGAGATCCTCCACGGGCCGGCCCTCGCCAACGGGATTGCCTTGCAGCAGGTGGCGATGACCGGCACGCGCATCCTGGGGCCGCTGCTGGCGGCGGTCCTCATCGCCGCACCGGGCGTCGGCACGGGCGGCACCTACCTAGCCATGGCGGCGATGTTCATCGTGGTCGTGGCAACGCTCGCACAGCTCCCGCCGACGAAAGGGCGGGCTGGTGTGCGAACGTCCGTCCTTGCGGACCTACGAGAAGGGGTCGCCCACGTCACGAGCCGGCCGCGGCTCGCATTGCTCTCGGGGATGTTCATCGCCATCGTCATCACCGGGTATTCCTACCAGGTGGTGCTCCCTGGATTCCTCGAGAACGAGCTCGGCCGCAGCTCCCGCGATCTCGGCCTCCTCATGGGCGTGGGGGCCGTGGCCGGCCTCGCGGCGACCCTGGCGCTCGCCGGTGCCGCCGGGAGCCCGCGTGCTTGGGAGCTGATGTTCGCGGGCGGGCTGACCATGGGCGGAGCGCTCGCGTGGGCGGGGCTCGCACCGAGCTTCCTGCACCTTGCCGCGGCGATGTTCCTCGTGGGTGCCGGCACGGGGACGTTCCAAATGTTGAACAACGCCCTCGTGATGCGGGAGGCCGAACCGGCCTACTACGGACGCGTGATGTCCCTCACCATGCTCGCGTGGGGAGCGAACGGTATCGCCGGACTCCCCTTCGGCGTCCTCGCGGACCACGTCGGCGAACGGGCGACGGTGCTGGGGATGGCCGCGGCGGTCATCGCGGTCACCGTGGCGGCGGCCGGCGCGGCCGGGACCATCGGACGACGCGAGCCGGCATTAGCAGCCGTGCCGCTCAGCGAGCCACGCGAAGAGCGCAGCCTTTGAGGGAAGGAGCATCATGGGCAAGGAAGAACTTGAGGCGCTGATTCGGGTCCTGCAGGAGCAACTGGCCCGCCCTGAGGGGAACTTGGTCCTCGGGACGTGGCACATCCACTTCGACCGCCGGCGTCGCGCGTTCCTCTTCGACAAGTGCGAAAGCGAAGGCTACTGCGAAGAGCGCCCCGTGGTCATCGGCGTCGACGGGAGCATCATCGACGCCGGTGGCCCGCTCTTCGACTGACCCTCACTCGTCCCGGTTCTGTTACCGCGGCCGCCCTGTTCTCGTTCCCAACCCTCCAGAACGATGGGGATCCTGCCGATGTTCCTTACGTGAAGAGGCGGGAGCGATGACGCTGCGGACCGACCTTCGCACCCAAGCGCAGCAACTGCGCGTGCTCGTCGTCGAACGCGATGCCCGCGCGGCCCGCGCCGTGATCCGCGCGGTTGCCGCCGCCGAGCCGGAATGGATGGTGCAGAGCGCTCGTTCGGCCGGCGACGCTGCCCGCCTCGTGGGCCGCCGCCCGTGGGATGCCCTTCTCGTCGCCGAGCCCGTCTGGGAGGAGCACGAGGAGCTGCGGAAGGCCGTGGAGGCGTTCCCCGACCTGGCCGTGGTCCTCATCCGCGAGGAGGACGACGCTGCGACGTCGCCATTGCCGGTCATCGCCCGCAGCGCCTTGGGCACGCCCGAAGCGGCGGGCGCCGTCGAGGCGGCCGTTCGGCAGCAACGGCGGCTGCGGCACCGCAGTACGATGCTCCGCTGGCTCGAGCGGGAAGCGCGCACCGACCCGGTCACGGGGCTGGCCAACCGCCCCGCGTTCCGGGAGGAGTTCGCCGAGCTGTGTGCAGAGTCCCGCCGCCGCGGTCTGCCCGCGGCCCTCATCCTCTTCGAGGTCGTCGGGCTGCGAGTGGTGAACGACGTGCACGGTCGCGAGGCGGGCGAGCGGCTGCTGCACCGGATCGGCCGCATCGTCGCCGCCTCGGTGCGAACCGGCGACCTCGCGGCGCGGGTTGACGCCGGCCGTTTCGCCGTCGCTCTTGGCGGGGCAGACCTCGTCCTTGCCCGGCGGATTGCGCGGCGGGTGGCGCACGAGATCGAACGTTCGGGGCAACATGCGGGGGAGATCCCCGCAGCGGTGAGCATCGCCGTCGCCGCGGGGAAGGACCCCGACCCGGCAGAACTATGGGCCCGTGCGCTGGAAGAGCTGCGTCAGCCGCGCGCCGTCCCGCTGCCCTTAGCGGCCTACGCAGCGAGCGGCGATGACGGCCCTTCGGTGGCCTGAGATCGACTGGAGAAGCAGAGGGAGACACGCGTGTTCCGCATCCGACGACGTGGCAGCGAGCGCCATTCCACGCCCGAGGCCGAACCTGGCGAGGCCTGGACCCGCACCGATCCCGACACCGGGCTCCCCAATCGCCTCTACCTCCTCGAGGCCATCGAGCGGGAGATCGCCCGCATGCAGCGCTCCCCCTCGGACTGCTCGCTCCTCGTGGTAGAGGTGGAACCCCTGACGCGGAACCAGGCGGCCACCGTCGATCCAGGATGGCGCCGCGCGGTGGCGTCGCGCCTCCTCCTCTCGACTCGGGCGAGCGACATCGTAGCCCGCGTGGGCGAGAACCACTTCGCCGTGCTCTTGTCGGATTGTCCGGCCCGGGGCGCCGCCGAGTGCGCCGAGCGGGTGCGGACTGCCATCAGCAATGCACCGTACCGGCCCTCCGCCGACCAGCCAGCGGTCTTCCTGGCAAGCAGGGCAGGCACCGCGACCTGGGTCCCCGAGTTCCGCGATCCGGAGGCCTTCCTCGCGGCGGCGTTCGATAGTCTCCGGCTGTGGGTAGCCGCATACCGCGGAACAGCCAGCGAGTGGAGCGGGACGCCCGGCACCGCGGCCTCGTAATGCAACGCCGACGTGCTACGTAGGTTCTTGCGCCGTTGGGTTCAGCGCGGGAGAGGAGCGTCCCACGGGAGCGTGCCCGGCGCCGGTTCAAGGACCGGTTTCGCCATGCCGTCGGCCAGCACCAGGAGCAGATCGAAGCTGCCGTACATGGTCGGGTCGATGCCGCGCAAGGCCCAGGAGACGCGTTCGCCTTCGGCGTAGGTGCTCACCGTGAGCACCGCGAGCGCCCGGGCATCGGCTGGCCCAGCACCGGCCTCTTTCGCCTGCGCCAGGAGGCGGCGAAGATGCCGTCTCTGGGAGGCCGAAAGCTCGTCGGACGCCTCGAGGGGGGAAGCGACCACGTAGGCCCGCCCCTCGTCGAGGCGGGTGACCGTCCAGGCATCAAACGCTGGGACTTCCACGCCCTCGTCGACAAGGGGCTGCTGGGCAGCCATGACGATGCGCTCCACCAGGGCCTCGCGCTCGGCAGGGTCGGCCGTGAGGCGCCGCAGTGCCCGAGCGTCGAGCTGGAAGGTGCCGGGGACGCGGTTCGTGAACTGGGCCCAGTGGTCGGCCAAGGCGCCGAAGGCCGTGACGACGGACCCCGTGGTCGCGGTGCGGCGCAAGAAGAGCGTGACGGGGAAGCGGGCCTCGCACCGCCCATCAGCGAGCGGCTGGGCCGCTTCGACGGCAGCGGCGAACTCCGAGAGCGCCGGCTCGTCGTAGGGCAGGGGCGCGCCCCGCGGTGCCCAGACGATGACCGGTAGCCCGGCAGCGTCGAGCCGGCGCTCGAGGGCAGCGCGGCTCAGCTCCGATTGGTAGGTCGCCTCGGCGGCGGCGAGGTTGATGATGAACAGCGAGACCCGCCACCGGCGCCCGACGATGAGCTCGGCCAGGGCCAGCTCGTCGGAGACTGCGTCAGCCCGTTCGACGGCCACCGACCGGGCATACCGCGGGCCGAGCCAACGGGTGAACAGGGCGAGCGCCGCCTCCCACGAGGGGGAAGGGTAGCTGCGCCCGCTCGCCACCAGATGCTACTCCTCGCCGGCTTCCGCCTCGGCCGCGCCCGCCGCGGCAGCCTCCCCGCGGAGGCGCAATCTGGGCGGGCTCACCGTCGCCACGAGCGTCGACGGGTCGGTGACGATTTCCACGCCCGGAGGCGCGACGAGGTCGCCCACCGTGATGGTGGCGTCGAAGCTCGTGAGCTTCGAGAGGTCCACCTCAATCGCTTCAGGAAGGTCGAGCGGCCGGCAGCGGACGGTGACGGTTTCCGTGGCCACGAGGAGTGTACCGGCGAGATCGCGCACGGCAGGCGCTTCGCCGACGACACGCAAGGGGACGTTCGTGAGGATCGGGCGGCTGAGGTCGACTTGGTAGAAATCGACGTGGATGGGGTCGCCTGTACCGCCTTCGCGCTGGAGCGCGCGGATGAGGACGAAGCGCGGCTGTGCTTCCCCTTCGACCTTCAGCTCGAACATGCTGCGCACGCCCGCAGCGCGGACGGTGCGGAGGAACTCGCGCGCGTCGAGCTGGACGGCCAGGCTCTGGAGGCCGCGCCCGTAGACGTTCGCGGGCAGCAATCCTTGCTGGCGAAGACGCTTCACCTTCTTGCCGAGCACCGAACGGGGAGCCGCAGCGAGAGTCGCGCGGGTAGCCATGGGACACTCCTTCGCGCACCGCGCTCGATACGCGGCGCCGAAATTCAGGGTATCGGCTGACGGGTGATGGTCAACGGAAAGGTTGAGCCGCCCGCAGCGGGAGCGGCTCAACCTTCGGCGAGTGCGGCGGATCGGCTCAGGCCGGGGGCTTCAGTTCGTTGACGCGGGCGCGGACCGCGGCCTTGTCTTCGAACCACTTCCGGTTGAGTTCGATGAACTCCTTCTCGGAGTCGGGCACGTCGTCTTCGGCGAAGATCGCCGAGACCGGGCAGGCGGGCTCGCAAGCGCCGCAGTCGATGCACTCGTCGGGATTGATGTAAAGCATGCGGTCCTCGCCCTCGTCGAAGTAGATGCAGTCGACGGGGCACACCTCGACGCAGGACTGGTCCTGGACGTCGATGCACGGGGAGGTGATGACGTACGCCATGCTGACTCCTTCCGTTTCGTTCGCGGAGCTAGCGGCCGCCCAACCGGCGGTCCCTCGCGATACTACAATTCGGCCTGCGCTGTGTGAAGCGCAGCACGAACGGGCCTCCATCGGTTCCTTCGATGGATCGGGCATCGGTGGGCTCGCGCCAGGCTGAGAGGGCCTGTGGCCACGCCGGCAGCGGAGCCATCACCCATCGGTAGGCCGGCGGGTGAAGAGGGGCTTCCCAGTACGGAGATCGACGGCTTCGAAGCGGCCGGCCTTCAGCTCGGCGATGAGCTCACGTTCGTCGCGGATCTCCTTCTCGAAGTAGGTCGCGCACTTGCCGATATCGCTGATGGCGTGGGAATCGGTCCCAGCGGTGCCCTTCAGGTTCAGCATGTCAGCGAGGCGCCGGGAAAACTCGTTCTCCTTGTCGCTGCCGCGGCCGTTGAGCTCCTCGAGGGCCTGCACGTACTGGTACGCAGGGTTCCGCGCAGCCTTTTCGAGCGCGGCCTGGTACTCGTCCTCGCTGCGGCTGAACCAAGGCATCTGCCGGCGGTACGGGTGGGCGGCGATCATCACGCCGTTGCACTTCTCCACGTACGAGGCGAGCTCCCGCACACGGTGCATCCCGAACACGTATTTATCGATACCGAACACCAGCATGTGGCCATCGTCGGTGCTGATCTCCACGCCGGTGAGCACCAGGAAGTTATGTTTCGCGCGGAGCTCCTCGATCGCCTTGTAATCCCACACGGTGTCGTGTTCGGTAAAGCAGATCGCGTCCAATCCGGCCTGCTTGGCCCGAATGATCAAGTCATCGGGGCTGAGAACGCTGTCGTGCGAACGCGGCCACGTGTGAGCGTGCAGGTCGATAAGCATAGGCCAACGGAAACGTACTATAGGTTCCGGCGTCACGGCGGGCAACGGCGCGGCCGCTCCCCGCAACACACTCGCGACCCCTCCGTAACAGGCTGTTCATCACGGCATGCCACGCTCGAAGCGTGGAACCCACAGCTTGCCTCCATCTCTGGCGGTACGAAGTGGAAGTCCGCACCAAGGCTGTCCGCATTGCCCGGTGCGAGCGGTGCGGCGTCACGCGGCCCATCGGCCAGGAAGCCCAGCCGGCGCCGGTGCGGGTTGCGTAGGCGCCCACTCAGGGCGCCGGCCGACGTCGGCGGCGCTGGTCGGGCTCCCGGCCTCCTAGGAAGTTCGGCCGGTACTCGCTGGGCACGCCCAGGATCTGGGCGATGTGCTGGCGATCGTGGCGATAGAACGACCGTAGCCACTGCAGCACGGTGAGCGTCCCGAAGATCGGGCTCGTCGCCCGGCGGTCGAACGCGTCCAGCGACATCGAACGGATGAGGGCGAGCGTGCGCTCGCGCTCCCGTTCCAGCTGGTCGAGGAGGTCCTCCAGGCTCGCCTCCAGGGCCTCCTCGACCGGGATCTCCACGCGCTGCCAGGGGATGAGGGAGAGATCGGGGTTGTCGGCTTCGAGGGCCGCCTGCACCCAAGCATCGTAGGTGCGCTCCATCTCGGCCAGGTGCGCGAGCTGTTCCAGAGGCGTCCACTCCGCCTCACCCTGGGCATCGAGCGGTGCCCAGCGGAGCTGTTCGGGGGAGAGGGATCGGACCACGTCGAGGAGACGGGCGCGTTCGGCCGTCATCTTCGCCAGAAGCTCGTCGACTTGCGCCTGGGTCGCCATCAGCACTCCTCAATCGAGCCGGAATCCCCTGCAGTGTAGCGCCGCGACTGGCGCCTCGGCGCCGGGCCCGGCACCATGACGCCCGTGGCTCGGCGCTTCTTCCGCTCGGCAGGAAGTCCGCGCTTCCCGGCGAACTGGGTCGTGATGGGACTCGGCAACCCCGGCGCGGAGTACGCTCGTCACCGGCACAACGTCGGCTTCTGGGTGGTCGACGAGCTCGCCCGGCGGACTGGCGTCCGGCCGAAGGTGACCGGCTCGCTGATGGCGATTGCAGTGGCCCAGCTCGGGGGCGTCTCGGCAGCACTCGTGAAGCCACGCACGTACGTGAACCGGAGCGGCGAAGCGGCGCGGCAAGCCCTCGCCTGGACCAGCGTCCCCGTGGAGCGCCTCGTGGTGGTCCACGACGACCTCGACCTGCCCGTCGGGGCGCTACGGATCCGGAGCGGGGGCGGGCACGGCGGGCACAACGGCTTGAAGAGCATCATCGCGGCGGTCGGCCCGGACTTCGTCCGGGTCCGCATCGGCATCGGCCGACCGGAGGTCGGCGGTGCCCCGACGTGGGACCCCGACATCGTGGCCGACTACGTGCTGTCCGTGCCGCCGCCGGTCGAACGCGAGCTGCTGCAGGAAACGGCGGTCATCGCCGCCGACGCCGTAGAGGCGGTGATCGCCCACGGTGTCGCGGCGGCCGCGGCTCGATTCAACCGGCGCGGTTCGCCTCCGCCATCAGGGAAGGGTTGAGGCCGCCACAAGGCGGCGCACCGCCTCGGCCCCGGCACCGTCGACCGCCACCACGTACGCCTCCCGTTCGAGGAGGCTCTCGACGATGCCAGGCGGGAAAAGCGCCTCGGGGATGCCGCACGGCAACTGTGAACGGTGCGCGGCGATGGCGGCTCGCTTTCGCTCCCGGAGGAACGGAGGCAAGCGAAGCTCGATCTCGGCAGCTGCTGCGCCCAGGTCTTGAGGCCGGAGGGCCGGAGGGTCTCCCAATACCCCGGCGCTTCGGCAGCGTTCGTACTGCGGATAGAAGAGCCCCGGCGGAAACGCCGCCTCGAGGAGCGCCGTACCTGCGACGGTGGCCGCCGCTCGACACCACCGATGAACCGCTACGTGGTCGGGGTGACCGTACGCGCCGTCGGGGCCAAACGAAAGGAGGACGTCTGCCCCCAGCGTGGTGCTGAGCGCGGCAAGCTCTTCCGCCAACGAAGGGAGAGCGGCCAGGCCGCCGTCGGGGAGATGCCAGGTGATCGGCGGCTCGGCACCGAGCACGCGGCACGCCTCCGCGAGCTCGGCCGCGCGGGCCGCGCCGAGCGCTTCGCGCGGACCGCCATCGTGACGCTCCCCGGCCTCGCCAACTGTAGCGGCGAGGACGTAGCATCGCCAGCCGGTGTCGGCCAACAGGCTCAACAAACCGCCGAAGGGGTAGCTTTCGTCGTCGGGGTGGGCAACGGCGGTGAGCACGACGGGCATCGACCCCTAGTGTGCACCAGCACAGGCCAAGAAGCGGCGTACGCGAAGAGCCATCGCGGCGAGCTATGCATGCATCGACCGGCGGTGGCACCACCCCGACAGCCGTGCTAGAGTGACGCGCCGGAAGGGCCAAGGATTGGCCGCAGCGAACCATTCGATTCGGAGAAAGGGGTTTTCATCGCATGCCTGGCCGTTTGGAGGGGAAGGTCGCCATCGTCACCGGTGCGGGCCGGGGCATTGGCCGCGCGGAAGCCCTGCTGCTCGCCAAGGAGGGCTGCCGGGTCGTCGTCAACGATCCCGGGGTCTCCGTCGCCGGCGAAGGCAGGGACACCACGCCGGCCGAGGAAGTCGTCGCGGAAATCAAGAAGATGGGCGGCGACGCCGTTCCCAACTTCGACTCGGTCACGGAGATGTCGACCGGGGAGAAACTCGTGAAGCTGGCGCTCGACACCTGGGGCCGGCTCGACATCCTCATCAACAACGCCGGCATCCTCCGCGACCGGATGATCTTCAACATGACCGAGGAGGAGTGGGACGCTGTCATCGCCGTTCACCTGAAGGGGCACTTCACGGTCACGAAGTTCGCCTCGCAGGTGTTCCGGCAGCAGCGCAGCGGCCGCATCGTGAACACGTCATCTGAGTCGGGCCTCGGGAACATGGGCCAAGCCAACTACTCGGCCGCGAAGGAGGGCATCGTCGGCCTGACGCGCACCCTCGCCCTCGACCTCGGCCGGTACGGCGTCACGGTGAACGCCATCCGCCCGCGGGCTGGCACGCGCATGACACTCTCGCCCGAACTCCGCGCGGCGATGGAGCGCGCCCGCCAGGCCCGGGAAGCGGGGCAGCCGGTCGACACCCAAACAGAGAGCGTCATCGCCCAGATCGAGGCGCTGAAGCCAGAGATGGTGGCCCCGCTCGTCGTCTACCTGTGTACCGACGCCGCGGCGAACGTGAACGGGCGGGACTTCCTGGTCGGCGGCAACGAAATCAGCCTCATGAGCATCCCGCACCGGGAGAAGACCATCTACCGCGAGGGCGGCTGGGACCTGGAGTCCCTCGAGCGCGTCTTCCCGAGCACGCTCGGCGCAGGGCTGCGGAACCCCGCGCCGCCCCAACCGCCCGCGCAACCGTCCTGAACGTCGCGGCGAAGGAAACGATTGGAGCGGGCCGGCGCTGTGCGGCAGCGCCGGCCCACAGCATTCACGGAGGCGAAGCTGCCGCGGCTGGCAGCGGCTCCCAGCGGTACGGCCACTCGGGATGCCATGGCCGCTCGCGCTCGTAGGCCCGGGCCGCCTGCAGGACGAGGTCGTCGGCGTGCCGCGGCCCCACGATCTGCATGCCGATGGGTAAGCCTGCCCGCGACAGACCAGCGCGAACCGTGGCCGCCGGGTGCCAGGAGAGGTTGAAGGGGATGGTGAACGCCGCCACCGCCACCGGCGGCAGACGCCGGCCATCGATGACCTCGGGGAACGGACCCTTCGCCGGCGGGGGGTCGAAGGGGAGCGTGGGCGAGACGAGGAGGTCGTACCGTGAGAACACGTCCGCGCACCAGCGGTTGAGCTGCTCGCGCTGGGCAGCGAGCTCGCCCCACCGCTCGGGCGTGAGTTCCCGCGCAGCCTTCACCGCCGCGATGAAGGAGCGGCCGAACTCCGATTCGCGAGCGGGCAAGAGGGGCGCGAGCCGCGCCAGCTGCATGTAGTTGCCGAGCAACGCCCAAGCAGGGCCGAGCATGGGCGGGCCGCCTTCCAGCGGCTCCACGATGTGACCGAGCCGCTCGAACACGCGGGCAGCGTCCATCACGGCCGCAGCGATATCCTCCTGCACCGGCGTATAGCCGAAATCGAGCGAGAGGGCGATGCGCAGCGGGCCGTCGAGCTTGTGGCGCAGCCGCTCAAGGTAGGAGAATCCCGGGTGCGGCAGGCTGTTGGGGTCGAAGGGGGACGGGCCAACCACCGCATCGAGGATGTACGCCGCGTCCTCCACCGTTTTCGTCAGCGGCCCGTAGCACGAGGTGTCGGCGTACTGCCAGTGGTCGTTGGGCCCGATGGGCACACGTCCGAAGGAGGGTTTGAGGCCGAAGGCGCCAACCATGCTCGCCGGCAAGCGGATCGACCCTCCGCCATCGCTAGCCGTCACCAAGGGCACGAGGCAGCCCGCGAGCGCGGCGGCGGAGCCGCCGCTCGATCCGCCGGGGGAGCGCTCGAGGTTCCACGGCGACCGGGTCACGCCGAACACCAGGTTCTTCGTGATGGCGGTGTACCCGAATTCCGGCGTGTTCGTCTTCCCAATGACGATGGCTCCGGCAGCCTTGAGCCGGGACACCTGCACGGAGTCCACACGGGCCACGTTGTCGCGAAACGCGAGCGAGCCGTAGGTCGTCGGAAGGCCGGCGACATCCTCGAGATCCTTTACGGCGAAGGGGATCCCCTCGAGCGGTCGTCCTTCTCCGCGCGCGAGGCGCTCATCGGCAGCGGCCGCTTCGGCCATGACCTGCTCCCGGTCGCGCAGGGAGACCACGGCATTGAGATCGGGGTTCGCCTCGTCGATGCGGGCGAGGACGCTCTCCATGAGCTCACGGGCCGAAAGCTGGCGCTTTTCGAGCATGCCGACGAGGTCGAGCAGCGATGCATCGCGGAGCAGCTTCTCCATGGATGCGGGGCTCCTGGTGGGTTGGGCCGATTCTACGAAAAACGAAGCGGGGACGCCGTCCCCGCTTCGCGTTCGCGGCAGCGTCCCGGTTGCGCTACGGGATGCGCTCGATGACCGTGGCCGTGCCGATGCCGCCGCCGACGCACATGGTGATGAGGCCGTAGCGTGCTTCGCGCCGCTCCAGCTCGTTGAGGAGCGTGGCGAAGAGCCGGGCACCGGTCGCCCCCGTCGGGTGGCCCAGGGCGATAGCCCCGCCGTTGACGTTCACCTTCGACATGTCCGGATTCAGCTCCCGCTTCCAGGCGAGCACCACGCTCGCGAACGCTTCGTTGATCTCGATGAGGTCGATGTCGCGGAGCGTGAGGCCGGCACGCTGGAGCGCGAGCGGCGTCGCGGTGATGGGACCGGTGAGCATCAACTCGGGGTCCGAGCCGACGACGGCCTGGGAGATGATCCGCGCCCGTGGCTTCCACCCCATCTTCTTCGCGAACTCGGGGTGGGTGAGCAGCACCGCGGCAGAGCCGTCCGTGATTTGGCTCGAATTGCCCGCGTGGTGGATGCCGTTCTCCTTGAAGGAGGGCTTCAGCGTTGCCAGGATTTCCGGCGTCGTCCCCGGGCGGATGCCCTCGTCAAAGTCGATGATGGCGTCCTCCCAGGTCTCCGTGCCGTCGGGATGCTTCGTCTTCTTCTTGCCCGGCACGGGGATCATTTCGTTCTTGAACCGGCCTTCCGCCTGGGCGCGGGCGGCTTTCTGCTGGCTTTCGGCAGCGAACTCGTCGGCCTCCTCCCGCGTGATGCCCCATTTCTCGGCGATGCGCTCGGCCGCGATGCCCTGGGAGCTGAGGTCGTACTGCTCGCGCATCTGGCGGGTGAAGGGGAAGCCGAACTCAGGGATGATGTTCGCTCCCAAGGGAATCTGCGACATCCACTCCGTGCCGCCAGCCACGACCACGTCGTGCACGCCGGCCGCGATCTGATTCGCGGCGAAGTGCACCGCCTGCTGGCCCGACGAGCACTGGCGATCGAGGGTGACGCCGGGGACGGTGTACGGCCAGCCGGCCGTGAGCACGATGTTGCGGGCCAGGTTCGTCGATTGGGCTCCAATCTCGGTGACGCACCCCCAGACCACGTCGTCGACGATGCTGGGGTCGAGTCCGTTGCGCTCCTGCAGCGCCTTCAGCAGGAGGGCTGACGTTTCGACCGGGTGTTCCTTCGAGAGCACGCCGCCGCGGCGGCCGAGCGGTGTGCGCACCGCATCGATGATGACAACTTCTCGCATACCGGGATCCTTTCCTCCGCTTCGGGGGTAGTGGGCTTCCTGGGCGGAGCCACTGCGAGTGTACCCGAGCCCGGCGGCTGCCGCAGGGGACGACTAGCGGAATCCGCTCAGGTCGGCCACGAAGAACACACCCGGACCGGTACGCTCGGGTGAGCCCCCAGCCCGCTCGATGGTGACGACCGCCGACTCGTAGCGGGAGAGCCCCTCGGGCATGTAGCGGACGAAACGGGCGAAGCCGCTCTCGTCGGGCTGGAAGGTCCCGAGACTGCGGTAGCGGCCGTCGACGTTGACCCACAGCTGGTACGTTTCGCCGTCCGAGAGCTTGGGAAGCCTGCTGGCCACGAACCAGAGCCGCTGTTGCTGGCCGTCCCAGATGAGGCGGCCGACGGGCGTGAAGCCGTCGGCGACAGCGATCACCTCGGCTGTCTGTGAATCTGGCGAGAGCACCGCCATGAGCATGTCGCGATCGAGTTGGGACTCGTACTGAGCCTCCCAGGCAGAGGCTTCCGCTTGGGAGAGGCGGTTGGTGAGGGCAACGATTTCGAACCGCTGGCTGAGGGCATCGTCGACCTTCGATTGGAGGAGCGCGTTCTCATCGCGCAAGGACTCCACTTGCCCGCGGAGCGACACCATGCCCGCGATGGAAACGACCGCGGCGGCTACCGCAACGAGGCCGGCTGCCGCAGGAGAAAACCGCGCCAGTCGGGGAAGCCACCTGCGCTCCCGTCGGGCACCAGCGGCCCGCAGCACGCGCCGCTTGAGCGCGGGCGGAGGCGCCTGCACGGGCGGAGCCAAGGCAAGGAGCGCGATCAGCCGCTGAGCGTCGAGGATGCGGGCCCGACACTCGTCGCAAGCGAGCGCATGTTGGGCGGCGGCCCGCTGGGCCTCGGGGTCGAGGACTCCGAGAGCGTATTCGTCGGCTTCCGCCTGGGAGAGATGCTCCGTCTGCATCCTGTTCCACTCCTCACCGGAGCCGCTCGAGGGCCGCGCGCAGCTTCTGCATGCCGAGCCGGATGCGCGTCTTCACGGTGCCCAAGGGCTCGTGCAGCCGCGCGGCGATCTCCTGGTGCGTGTACCCCCCGAAGAACGCCAGTTCCAGGACGCGACGCTGTTCGGGCGGGAGCTGCGCCAGCGCCTGGCGCACGGCCTGCTGCTCCTCGCGCAGCTCCGCGAGAGAGACAGGATCGTCGCCCCGGGCGGTGGCGATGGGGGCGAACGGAGCGTCCTCGGGCTCGGGCAGCTCTCGCTTCCGGCGGCGGTTCCGGGACCGCACCTCGTCGACCGCCCGGTTCCGGGTGATGCTCAGCAGCCAGGTGACGAATCTCCCCCGCGCCGGAATGAACGCCTCGGGGCGCTGCCAGAGCCGCACGAAGATGTCCTGCACCAGATCTTCGGCAGCCGCGGGCTCGCCCACGACGCGGAGGCAGGTGGAGTAGACGAGCGGCGCGTACCGGTCGTACAACACGCCGAAGGCTGCAGGGTCGCGCGCGACGACGGCGGCCATGAGGGAATCGTCGCTCCACTCGGCGAGGTCGCCGGCGGCGGGGCAGGCGCCCCAGGTAAGTTCGCCGGCGCTACCGTAGGTACGAACGCCGGGAGCGGATGGATCTCGTTCCCATGCCATCACGTCGGGCGGATCATACAACCGGGCAGGGCAGGCATGGGAAGTTCTTTACGTTCGGCGGGCGCGTTTACCCACCATCCCCGCCGGTCGCGGAAACTGGGTGGTGAACGGCGACTGCGTTCGAGGAGGCGGCGGCCATGCGCATGAGAACGGTGATCCTCGCAGCCATCGCGATAGTCACACTCGCCCTCGTCGGCTGCAGCGGCCGGGGCAGCGAAGAGCCCACGACCACAGGCGCCGGAACGGCATCGGCAGCGGCGACGGCAACGGCCCCGGCGTCGGCGGCGAGCCTCGTCAGCCAAGAGCCCGCAAGCATCGCCGACGTGGTCGATCGCGTTGCGCCCTCCGTCGTCCGGATCGAAGCCCAGGCTGGATTCGGCGGCGGCGTGGGCAGCGGCTTCGTCATCGACGCGGACGGCTACATCGTGACCAACAACCACGTCATCGCCGTCGGCGCCGGCGTCGCGCGCACGATCTCCGTCACGCTCAGCGACGGCTCCGTCTACCAGGCCCAGGTCATCGGCCGGGACCCGCGCTCCGACCTGGCGGTGCTGAAGATCGACGCCTCTGGCCTGCCGGCGCTGCCGTTGGCCCGTCTCGATGACGTCCGCGTCGGCGATCCCGTCATTGCCATCGGGTACCCGCTGGACCTCGACCGGGGCGAGGGAGCCGGATTCACCGTCACCCACGGCATCGTGAGCCAGAAGAACCGCGCCATCCAAGACCTCGGGATCCTCGGTGCGGTCCAGACCGACGCGCCCATCAACCATGGGAACAGCGGCGGACCGCTGGTGAACATGAAGGGCGAAGTGGTAGGCGTGAACACCTCGCTGGCCGCCGACCAGACGACCGGGGGGATCGCGCAGGGTATCGGCTTCGCCGTCGGTTCCGACACGGTCCGCGCGGTGTACGAAGAGATCCGCGAGAAGGGCGAGGTGCGCCGCGCGCTGCTCGGCATCCAGGACTTCGAGGCGCTCCGGCCAGCCCGCGCCCGGGAGCTGGGCATTCCCGAGGATACGGGCGGCGTCTACCTCAACGCGGGCGGGGTGGTGGCCGGCGGACCGGCAGCCCGCGCGGGAGTCCGCGACGGCGACGTGATCATCCGCATCGGCGACTACCGCATCCGGAACGAGTCGGAGCTGGCCGTGGCGATGATCCGGTACGATCCCGGCGACACGGTGGATGTCGAGCTCTACCGAGGGTCCCAGCGGCTCACCGTGAGAGTCACCCTTGGGGATGCGAACGCGCCGTAACTCCGCAGGAGCCTCTCCATGCGCATCGTGTCGCTGGTGCCGAGCCTGAGCGAGCTCTTGTGGTGGCTCGGCGCCGGCAGCTCGCTCGTCGGCCGCACGACGTACTGCGTCGAGCCGCCCGAGATGGCGGCGGCCGTACCGGCGCTGGGCGGAACCAAGACCCCCAACATCGAAGCCATCGACGCTCTGCGTCCGGACGTCGTGATCGCCAACCAGGAAGAGAATCGCCGCGAGGATGTCGAGGCGCTGCGGTCCCGAGGCCTTCGCGTCGTCGTCACCCGCATCGATTCCCTCGAGGAGGCGATGGACACCATCGTGAAGCTCGGCGAGCTCGTGGGCGCGGAGCAGCGGGCGCGCGATCTCGTCCGTCGCATCCGAAGCGAGGTCCACCAAGGGGCTCCTGGGCGCCGCAGGGTCTTCGTTGCTGTGTGGGGGCGGCCGCTGATGGGGCTCGGCAGCAGAACGTTCGGCGACGCCATGCTGCGCGCGGCCGGCGCCGAGAACGTCCTCGCCGGGCAGACGCGCTATCCCCGCGTGACGCTCGACGACGTGCGGGCGGCAGCGCCGGAGCTCATCCTCTTGCCCGACGAGCCGTATCGTTTTCAAGAGCGCCACCGGCCGCCCTTTGAGGCGATCGCCCCCGCGCGCTTGGTCGATGGGAAGCTGCTCTGGTGGTACGGGCCCCGCATCCCGGACTCGCTGGCCACCTTACGGCGTATCATCGCGGAGACGTGAGCGCTCCTGGCGCCCTCATCGACCCGAGGCAGGCAGGAACCGAGACGGCTCGGCAAGAAACGCGATGCGCCCCCGACAGACGGTCGCAACGACGCGGAGGTCGCGGTCGAGCAGCACGAGGTCGGCGTCCATCCCACGCTCGATGGACCCCTTCCGGTGATGGAGCCCCAGCGCCTTGGCCGGGTTTGCCGACACCAAGCGCACGAGGGCCGTGACGTCGATGCCGAGCAGCGCTGCCGCGCGGCGGGCGTGCTCGTCGAAGGGGAGGAGGCTTCCGGCGATGACGCCCTCCGTCGTCCGGGCCACGGCACCTTCGCCCTCCGTCGGCACGGCGTCCGACACGAGTACGGCACGGGAGGGTCCGAGGAGGCGGTAGGCCAGCCTGAGCACCTCAGGCGCCACGTGCTCGCCATCGGCGATGAGCTCGCAGGTGGCGTCAGCGAGCAGGGCCGCCGCCACCGGACCCCCGTCCCGGTGGTGGAACGGACGCATGGCGTTGAAGAGGTGGGTAACGTGGGTGAATGCCCCCTGGAGGGCATCCGTCGCCTGCCCGAAGGTGGCATCGGTGTGACCGAGGGCCACGACGATCCCCGCCTCCTCGGCAGCGCGGGCGACCTCGGCGGCACCGGGGAGTTCGGGCGCGAGCGTTACCATCCGCAGACGACCGCGAGCCGCTTCGGCCAGCCGCTCGAAGACGGCGCGGTCAGGCAGAGAGAGCCACTCGGCAGGGAAAGCGCCGCGCCGAACGGGGTTGATGAACGGAGCCTCGAGGTGGAAGCCGAGGAATTCCGCCCCCTCAGCAGCTTCGAGGCCTGCTCCGGCCAACGCCTCCGCCAGGTCCGCGACAGAGGGCGCAGCGACGCTGGCGACGAACGCCGTGACGCCGTGGGCAGACACCCAGCGCGCGAAGCGTTCGACATCGCCGGGACCCGGCGGCAGGAAGGAGGCCCCGCCGCCTCCGTGGACGTGGATGTCGATGAATCCGGGGGCCACGGTGAGCCCTGCGGCATCGAGGCGGTCGGCGGTGGGGTCTTCGACGTCGCGGCCGATAGCGACGATGCGGGTGCCGTCGCAAAGCAGCGCGGCGCGCATCGGGCCGCCAGGGAGCGCGAGGACGCCTTCGGCGATGAGGAGACGATGCGGCACGCGAATCCTCTTCGAGACTTGACGGGGGTGCGAGCTGCGCTCAGGATCGCCGGAAAAGCGGGCGGAACGCTTCCGTGGGCAGTAGGCAACGCATCCGGCGCATGGGCGCTGCGGGCGCCATTTTCTTCGCCGCCGCCCTGTCCGTCTACCTCTCCCTCGTGAGCTTCGCCCGCGTCGACCGGTACATCCTGCCGGGCAACGAGGCGACGGTGCCCGGCGTGCCGGTCTTCGTCCCCGGCACCAACCTCGGCGCGAACGTGTCGCTGCCCGGCGTTCCGGCCGCCGATGAGCAGACCTGGAAGCCCTCGGACCGCATCAACATCCTCGTGATGGGGCTCGACCGCCGGCCGTACGAGCCTCCCGATGCCCCTGCCCGCTCCGATACGATGTTCATCGCCAGCGTCGACACGTTCCACGGCCGTCTCCAGCTGCTCGCCATCCCACGCGACTTCTGGACGGAGGTGCCCTACGGCAGTAGCGACTTCTGGGTAGAGGCAAAGATCAACGCCGCCTTCTCCTACGGCATCTCCCAGCGTTACCCCGGAGGCGGGCCGGCTGCCGCCATTGCCACCGTCCAGCGCACCTTCGGCATTCGTATCGATCACTACGTGGTCATCGATTGGGTCGGCTTCGTCCGCCTCATCGACGCTCTCGGCGGCATCGATGTCAACGTGCCCGAAACCATCTCCGACTGGGGCACGGACGTCCTCGACGTCTTCCCCTATCGCACGGTCACCGCAGGCCCCCACCATTTCGACGGGCAGCAGGCGCTGGCGTACTCGCGCACGCGTTCCGACGGCGACCTGAAGCGCATCGAGCGGCAGCAGCTCGTCATCCGTGCCGCCATCGCCAAGGCGCTCAGCCTCGGGTGGCTGACGCGGATCCCGGAGCTCTGGTCGGCGTACCGGGACGCCGTGCAGACGGACATCGACACGGGGCTCATCCCCGGCTACGCCCTCTTAGCCCAGCGGCTCGACTACGACCGGATCGAGACGTATTCGCTGGGGCCAGCGACGTACGGCTCCATTTCGGATGACGGCCAGCTCATCCTGCTGCCGCGGTGGGACCAGGTGTACGCCATCATCGACGAGTTCCTCGCCGACCCGCTCACACGGGATGAGCGCCCGGTCATCGTCGTGGAGTACCCGCCCGGCACCGAGGAGCTCGCCACCCAGCTCCAGAAGCGGCTCGAGGAGTACGGCATCCCGCTGCAGTACATCCGCCTCGTGAACGGGAGCAATGGGCCTCCGGGCGTGCTCGACCTCACAGGGAAGACGTATACGGCCAGGAAGATCGCCAGGATCACCAGCCTGCGGATGCTCGACCCCGGGGACGAACATGCCGACGGGGTGGATGTCATCGTTCGCATCGGTGACGGACTCCGCCTCTCGCCCTGAACTCCACTGAGGAGCGGCACATGCAGCAGCTCGACGGCCGAATCGTCTACGCAGCCCGGGACCTCGTGGGGTTCGCGTTGTGCCCCCAGCTCCCTCGCCTCGAATACGCCGCCGCGCAGGGCATCCTGGAACGTCCCCAGTTCCGCGACCCTGCGCTCGACCGCGTCGTGGAGCGTGGCCGCCAGCACGAGGCCCGCTTCCTCGAGGAGCTACGCGCAGCGGGGCACACCGTCGTCGAAATCCAGCCTGACGGCACACTGCAGGACCGGGCAGAGCAACTGCGGCAGGCCGCCGAGGCGACGGCCAGGGCGATGCGCGCTGGCGAGGAGGTCATCTACCAGGCGACGTTCTTCGACGGCCGCCGGCGCGGCCACGCCGACTTCCTGCGCCGCGTCGACGGCCGTGGGAGCCGCCTGGGCGACTGGGCGTACGAAGTATGGGACACGAAGCTCGCCAGGGAAGCGAAGCCCGGAGCCCTCATCCAGGTGCTCTTCTACGACGAGCTGCTGGAAGCCGTGCAAGGCACATCCGGCGAACGAGTCCACCTCGCGCTCGGCGGCAGCGCGCGCGACGTCCGCAGCTTCGCCGTGCGGCAGTACGCCGCCTGGTACCGGCGGCTTCGCCGCCGCTTCGATGAGGCGCTCCACAATGGCGCGTTCGCCACCCCGGAGCCAGCACCGGAGCCGGTGGAGCACTGCGAGGTGTGCAGCTGGCGGCTCCATTGCCAGGGCCTCCGGCGCGATGCAGACCACCTCAGCCTGATTGCCGGGATCGCCAGGAGCCAGCGACGCCGGCTGAAGGATGCGGGGATCGCCACGCGGACCCAGTTCGCCGATGCGCCTTGGGAGGACATCGCTGGCAGGCTGCCCCGGCGCTCACACGACGCCTATCGGAAGCTCCATCGCCAGGCCCGGCTGCAAGTCGAGGCAGAGCGGACCGGCCGGCTCCGCTACGAACTCGAGCCCCTCGCACTGGGGGACGGTCTGCCACTGCAAGGCCTGCTCGCACTTCCCGAGCCGACACCGAACGACCTGTTCTTCGACATCGAGGGCGATCCCTTCGCGCTGGACGACGGCGTCGAGTACCTCTTCGGTATCTTCGACCCCGCGGAAGGGGAAGGCGGCACATACTACCCGTTCTGGAGCATCGATGAGGATGGCCGCGTGACCCGCGAGGCGGAACGGCGGGCCTTCGAGAGAGCCTTCGACTTCCTCTACCGTCGCTTCTGCGCATCGCTGCGCGAGGACGGCACCGCCGGCATGCGCGTCTACCACTTCGGCGCCTACGAGCCCTCGACGCTGAAACGGCTCGCGGCTCGCTATGGGACCCGCGAGCGCGAGCTCGACGAGCTCCTCCGGGCGGAAACGTTCGTCGACCTGTACCGCATCGTCCGGCAAGGGCTGCGAGCCTCCGTGGAGAGCTATTCCATCAAACAGCTGGAACCGTTCTACGGCTTCCAGCGGCAGGCCTCGCTCCGGGACGCTGGCGATAGTATCGAGGCCTTCGAACGGTGGCTCGAACTCGGACACGGCGGGCATGATCACCAGGAACTCCGCCAGAACATCGAGGCGTACAACGCCGACGACTGCCGCTCCGCTGCCGCCCTGCGAGATTGGCTCGAGGGACGCCGTCGGGAGCTGGAGGAGCAGCACGGGCAACCGCTTCCGCGGCCGGCGCCCAAAAGTCCCGACCCCAGCGAAGGGACGGCGCAGAACCTGGATAAGACCGCGGAGCTCTTCCGCCAGCTCACTGCCGACCTGCCGCCAACGGCGGAGGAATGGACCGACGAGCAGCGGGCGCGGTGGACGCTCGCCAATCTCTTGTCGTGGCACCGGCGCGAACTCCGAGCGAAGTACTGGCGACTGTTCGCCTGTCGCGAGAAGACGCCCGAGGAGCTCGTGTCCGACGACGACACGGCGCTGGGCGGGCTCGAACCCGTCACGCAAGACTCCGGTCGGCGAGAAACGCGCTGGCAGCTCCGTTTCCCTCCCCAGGAACACCGATTGGGGCCGGTCGAAGCCGCCCGGGACCCCTTCACGCTGGAACGCTTCAGGGTGTTGGCGATCGACGACGAGAAGGGGCTCGTCACCGTCAGCGGGAAGAGCCAGGCACCGCCGACCGCCCTCCTCCCCTTCGAGGAGTACCGGGTCGACGTCCTCGAAAATCGATTGCGGCGGCTGGCGGAGGCGGTCGTGACGCACGGGATGTCCGGCCCGGGTCCGTACCGAGCGGCCCGCGAGCTGCTGCTGCGGTCCCTTCCCCGCTGTGGGCAGCAGCCAGGCGCGCCCCTGGCCGCGGAAGGCGAAGCCGCGGACGCAGCGGGACGGCTCGTCGCCAGCCTCCATGAGAGCTGCCTGGCCATCCAGGGACCACCGGGTACGGGGAAGACCACCCTCATCGCCAAACTCATCGTGAGCCTGGCGGCGTCGGGCAAGCGTGTCGGCGTGACCGCGAACAGCCACGCCGTCATCACCAACGTCCTCGAGCGCGTCGAAGAGACGGCGCTGGCTGCGGGTCAGCAGATCCGGATCGGACAGCGCAAACCAGACGGGCCGAAGGGCCGCTGGCACTCCCTCGCAGGGCAGGCCGGGATTGAGGCACTGAATTCCGGCCAGGTGCAGGTCGCCGGGGGCACCGTCTGGCTGTGGGCCAACGACGGCATCGACCCCGTCGACGTGCTGTTCATCGACGAAGCGGGTCAGCTGTCGCTGGCGAACGCACTCGTGGCGGCGATGGCCGCGCACAGCGTGGTGCTCGTTGGTGACCCCCAGCAGCTGGACCAGCCCACCCTTGCTGCGCACCCGCCGGGGACCGACTCCTCGGCGCTTGGTCATCTGCTGGGCGAGAGCGCGACGATTCCGCCGGACCGCGGTCTCTTCCTCGACCAAACCTGGCGCCTGCACCCGGCAATCTGCGCCTATACCTCGGAACTCTTCTACGATGGACGGCTCCACCCCGCACGGGGCTGCGAGCGGCAGTGTCTCGAGGCGAGCGGCTTCCCAGCTTCGGGGCTCCTTTTCGTCCCCGTCAGCCACGAAGGCTGCGACGTCGAGAGCCAGGAGGAAGTCGACGCTGTGGCCGAGCTTTGCGAACGGCTCACCGCCCCGGGGGCCGCATGGGTCGACCGCGACGGAGTGCGGAGGCCACTCTCCTCCGAGGACATCCTCGTGATCGCGCCCTACAACCTCCAGGTGCGCCGGCTCCAGGAGCGGTTGGGGGCCGAGTTCCGCGTCGGGACCGTGGACAAGTTCCAAGGGCAGGAGGCACCGGTGGTCATCTACTCCATGACCTCCAGCTCGAAAGAGGACGCGCCGCGGGGGATGGAGTTCCTCTATAGCCTTAACCGGCTGAACGTCGCGACATCACGGGCGAAGTGTCTCGCTATCGTGGTGGCATCACCGGCGCTCCTCGACCCCGTCTGCACGACCATCCGGCAGATGGAGCTCGCGAGCGCGCTGGCCTCCTTCGTTGAACGGGCGACGACCTGGGGTCAGACGTCGGGTGATTCGTAGGGCGTGGTCATGAGCAGCCGACCCAGCCACAGGAGCGCCCCCGCCCCCGCGAGCGTGACGGCAGCCACCGGCGCTGCGACCGCCCAGTAGCTCCTGCGAGCCAAACCGAGCAGCTCCAAGGCTGCGAGCGCGCCGCCGACGGCGGCGACCAGCGACCCGTAGCGGCGGGCCAACGCGACCGACCGTTCTTCGGAGACGGGCAGATGGATCATGTGCCCTCCCTTGACCCTCCGCTTCTACCAGCCGGCACGGACACCGTCAATTGCTCGGCATCGACGGAGGGGTGAACTCCGCTGGCGGGACCACGACGATGGTTGCACGCATCTGGGGGTGGAACGAGCAGGTGATGGCGAATGTCCCGGGCGATTCGAACGTGTAGAGGACCTCGTCGCCCTTCCGCATGTTGCCCGAAACGTTGACGCCGTCGACGAGCACATCGTGGATCGCCGTCTCGCTGTTGCGGAAGAGGACCGACATCCCTGCCGGGATGGTCAGCCGCTTCGGGATGAAGCGCAGCCGGTCCTGGTTGACGACGGGGTACCCTTCGGCCGTCGTCGGCACCGCCTGCGGATCAGAGGTGGCGGAGGAGCAGGCAGCGAGGAGCACCGCCCCCAGCAATGCGATCCCAACCCCGCTCAGCATTCGCCGCAGACGTTTCGGCATCAACGCCATTGTGCCAGATTTCACGAGGACGATGGCGCCGGGCCGATTGGAACGGCCGATACCGAGGCCAGGTGTGGCCGATGGCGATTCAGGCCGCAGGGCGACGCTTCCGGCGAAAATCCAAAGCCTCGAGCTGCTCCCGCAGTTGACGGATGCGGCGGAGCCGCGAGGGAGAGAGCACGGGGCTCGCCGCATCGAGGTAGACCGGGCCTCCGCAACGGAGGCAGCGCAGCGGATCGGGGATGGCATCCGGCGGCACCGGCGTGGTCGCCGTGAAGCCGCTGCGGCGCAGCGGCCCGCCTGCCATCCCGACCCAGCTTCCGCTCACGTACCCACAATGGAGACATTTCACGTCGCCGCGCACGAGCATGGGACCCTCCGCGTCGACCAATCGGATACCAAGATTCTCGACGGTCGCCGACGGCCCGACAGCTCGGAGCTTACTCGACGGCTTCGATGCGGAAGTGAATTTCGCCCGAGGGCGTCTGGACGACGACTTCCTCCCCCGGCGCGCGATCCAGAAGCGCCCGACCGACAGGAGACTCGACGGAGATCTTCTTCTGGGCCGGGTTCGCTTCGCGTGGCGAGACCAGCATCACGCGGTCGCGGCTGCCGTTGTCGAGCCGGACGAACGATACCGTCGAGCCAACCGCAGCGCGACCGTTGCTGCCGCCTTCCACCACTACCGCATCACGCAGCACTGCCTCGATTTGCTTCCGGCGCTGCTCGTTCCAGGCCAGGGCCTCGCGAGCGGCATGGAGGGGCGCGTTCTCGCGGAAGTCTTTGTCCTCCCGTGCCTGCGCCACGGCTTTCACGAGCTCCACCCGCTGCCGCTCCAGCTCAGCCAACTCCGCTTTGAGGGCCGCCAGCCCGGCCGCAGTCAGCTCCACCGACTTCGGCTTTGCTTCGACTGCGCGCGCAGCCGCCGGTAATTTCTTGGCCGCCGTCCGCACGCGGATGTGGACACCGAAGTTCTGGGTGGTGTAGCCACGCTTCTTCAGGAACTGGAACCAGCGCTTGAGGGCCTCGATGCGCTCGTCGATGTTCGGATCGGCCGGCGAAAGCTGGGAGGCAGCGTAGGATTCGACCCGTGCGCCGGTGAGTGCGGAGACGCGCACGTCGGGGCCGGCGAACTCCACGTACTTCCGCACCCAGCTCCCGTAGGCGACCGCCTGCTGCGGCTTTAGGGTCGCCAGAAACTCGTCCAGCGCCTCTCCGAGCGTAGGATCGAGCACTGTCGGCTGGGAATCGGCCACGGTTTCAGCGTATCATCCCTCCCCAAAACGTGGGAGGCAGCGTGAACGAGCGGCACGCGAGCTGGGAGTGGCTGGCCGGCGAGTTCGCCAGCCTGGGTGACCCGGAGGTCTGGCTGCCGCGGTTGCGCGCGCACGCAGCGATGCTCGCCGCCGCCGAGGTCCGCACGACCGCTGTACCGCCGGAGGAGATGGTGCGGCGGCACTTCGCCGAATCGCTCGAAATCCTGCGCATCGGCCTCGATGCAAGCGCGGCACCGCCCGTCGTCGACGTGGGCTCGGGGGGAGGATTCCCCGGGCTCGTCATCGCCGCCGTTTTCCCCGAATGGGAGGTGCACCTCGTCGAGCCGATCCAGAAGCGCGCCCGCATCCTGGCCACGATCGCTGCCGGCCTCGGGCTCACGAAGGTCGCGGTCCACCCCGAACGCGCCGAGACGTTGGGGCACGGCCCGCTCCGCGAAGCCGCCGGTCTGGTGACGGCGAGGGCCGTGGCGCCGCTTCGCGAAGTGCTCGAGTACACTGCGCCCTTCGCCACTATCGGCGCGCCCGTCATCCTCCCCAAAGGCTCCGGATTCCGAGAGGAGCTGCAGGCGGCCGAACGAGCGATGGCCCTGCTCGGCGTAGAGTACGAAGGTGCGGTGCCGATGCGCCCGGCCATCAGCACGACGATCGTGGTGGCACGCTTCCGGAAGGTGCGGCCGACGCCGCAGCGTTATCCCCGCCGCCCCGGAATCCCCGGCAAGCGGCCGCTCTGAAGGAATTGCTCAACGGATAACGCCCATTACCACCTCTTGCGCGCCTGTGGTATAGTGGCGCGCGATCGTAGGGGAGCAGTTCGCAGTCGGACATTCCGGCAGCGAATAAGGCGCCCGCGATCGGAATCGGGACAGGAGAACGAGGGCGATGGACATCCAAACCACTTTCAATCGACTCCTCCGCCTGGCGCAGCTCGACACGTCGGTCTTCGACGAGGTGCGCGACGACCCCAACGAGACGGTGCCAGCACTGGTGGTGGCCGCCGTGGGCGCCTTCCTCGCCGGCCTCGGTGCGATGCTCTGGTGGAAAATCGTCCCGTCCGGGGAGCCGGATTCCCTCCTGCTCAACACCTTCATCCTGGGGTCGATCTTCCTCTTCGGCATGTACCTGGTCGCCGGGCTCGTGATCTACGTCGTGCTGGCTCAGCTCTACCGGGTCACGGCCGATCTCCAGGCACTCCTGCGGACGCTGGGGTACGCCGCAGCGCCGCTGGCGCTCTCGGTGCTGATGTTCATCGACATCATCTACCCGGTGTTCGCCATCGTGCCCCTGGCGCTGGTGCTCACGATGATGTTCTACGCCGTGCAGTCGGCCACGGGGGCAGACTCCAAACAGGTGGCAGTCTCCTCCATCGTGGGCTTCACGGTGATGGTGCTCGTGCTTGGCATCATCGCACTCTCGGGCGATCTCCCCGACGCCCCCATGGGGGCCGGACTCTTCGGCATCCTCTTCGATTAGGCGCCCTGGGCGTCACCGAAGGCCAACGCCGTCGTGCAACGCCCACCGGAGGTGGGCGAGGCGCACCGGTGGGGTGTCGGCGGCGCGGCGGGCTGGGCACCAGGAACGGCTGCGAACTCGTACCCTTCGGGGATGCGAACAGGTTAAGGAAGTACGCATCAATCGATTGCCACCCGCGGAGCTCGGGCGCCAGCCTTGAACCAATCGTATCGACCTAGCTGCGGAGGAGTTCGAGGCGTGGTGCCGTTCTTGGCGAGGATCTTCGGGTTGCCGGTCCATCCGCTCGTCGTTCACGCCGCCGTGGTGCTGGTGCCCCTCGCGGCGATCGCGCACGCAGCCACCGGGTGGCGTTCCTCCTGGCGGCGCGCCTACGCCATCCCCACAGCGCTCGTGGCCGCCGGCGGAGCGCTCTTCGCACTCGTCGCAAAAACCACAGGAGAATCGCTCGAGCGCACCATCCGCGAGGCAGCACGGACGGCAGGTGCCCGAGTCCGATTCGGCGACCACCCCGAGCAAGGTGACGCGGCCTTCGCGTGGGCGTTCATCCTGGCGGTAGCCGTGGCCGCATTCGCAGCCCTCACCCTCTGGGAACGACGGCAAACGCTGCCCCGGTGGCTGATGTTCGCGGCCTGGGCAGGTGTTGCGGTCATCGGCGTCGCCGCCACAGCGACGATGGTCGCCGCCGGCCATTCTGGAGCAGCCCTGGTGTGGAACGAAGTCGGGACCTTCGCGGGCAGCCGCTGACCCGAGGCAGCGCGCGCGTTTGCCTTGTTCGCGTGGGGCAGGGCGCCGGGCTACGATGCCAGGCCAGCGCGCAGCGCCGCACAGGTCTCCCGGAGCCCTTCCTTCGCCCGGTCGAGCAGGGCCGTCAACTGCAGGAAGATGTGAGGTTGGTCTTCGTATACGGAGAGCCGCGTTGGGACCCCAGCGGCCTGGAGGCGTTCAGCGAAGGCGCGGGACTCGTCGAGGAGCGGGTCCAGCGTCCCGACGATGAGGAAAGCCGGGGGAAGGCCGCGGAGATCCCCGTAGAGCGGGGCCACGTAGGGGTCCGTCTCGCTCGCTCCTCCCGAGAGGTAGTGGTTCCAGAACCACACCATGGCGTCGCGCGTGAGGATCTTCCCTTCGGCGTTGGCGACCATGGAAGGGCTATCGAACTGCCGCTGGTAGACACCGTAGAGGAGCAGCTGGAAGCGGGGGACTGGCCCTCCCTCATCCCGCAGGCGTAGGCAGGCTGCGGCGGCGAGGTTCGCGCCTGCCGAATCGCCGCCGACGGCGATGCGTGCCGGATCCGCCCCGATGGCGCCGGCGTTCGCAAATGCCCAGCGTACCGCAGCGGTGCAGTCGTCGAGCGGGGCCGGTGCAGGATGTTCGGGAGCGAGCCGGTAACCGAGCGAGAGCACGAGGCAGCCAGCGCCCTCCGCGAGTTCCGCGCATAGCTTCGCGTGCGTTTCGGGGCTGCCGATGACCCAGCCTCCGCCGTGGAAGTAGACGAGGAGCGGAAGCGGCGCTTTGCCCTGCGGGCGAAAGAGCTTCGCGCGCAGCGGGCCCGCAGGCCCTGGCAGCGTCGTGTCGCTGATGGCGACGGAAGCCGGGAGCGGCTGGTTGAAGGCGGCAAAGGCGCTCTCGGCCTGCTGGCGCGCCTCCTGCGGCGACAGCTCGTGCAGCGGCCGCTGGCCCGCGGCCTGCGCCTGGGCCTGCATCATTTGCAGCAACGCTTCGACCTGGGGATCCATCGGCGGCTCCTTCCGGGGTAGAAGTCTGCGGGGAGTGTACCCGAGCCCTCGAATGACGTGTGAGGCCAAGGGCAGCTTCCTTGCCCGCTCGCACCAAACCGGTCAACGGCGACGAAGCGCAGGCAGGAGCCCCACGAGCGCCGCCAACACCGCCAGCCCGAGGAGCCACGCCGCGGCATAAGCCCCGGCGAACTCACCGCGAGCGGTGCCCGCGTTCGGGGCTCGTGGTGTGGGAGAGACGGCAGTCGGACCCGGACTGACATCGCCGGCAGCCGCCTCCGTGGGCGTAGGGGTCGGCGTCTGGCCCGGCGGGGGTGTCAGCCGCACGAAGAGGAGGGGGTCGGAGATGCGACCTCGCACCGGGTCCGCATCAGCAGCGGAGCCGTCCTCAACTTCGACGCAGAAGGAACCCCGACCGGCATCGAAGGCGGCGACCTGGACCCCATCGACATCGTCTTCCGGATATAGCTGCCGCCATTCGCTTCCGGCGAGCTTGTACAGACGGTCGGCCGGGAGGTCCTGGAGGCAAACGGTCGCCCGTCCCTCCGACGTCTCGACGGCGAAGACGACGGCGGCGAGCGACTCGGTACCGCCGGGCGGCGGCAGCGGCGGCGAAACGACGCTGCAGCGGACGAGCACCGCGCTGCCGTCGGCTCGGCAGGCGATTTCCGGGGGTGTCGGCGCCGGCGTCGGGGTCGGGGTCGGGGTCGGCGTCGGGGTCGGGGTGGGAGTCGGCGTTGGGGTCGGAGTGGGAGTCGGGGTCGGGGCGGGCGTGGGGGTGGGCGTGGGGGTCGTCCGGTCGATCGCCACCGTGTCTCGGCAGCTGTTGTCGGATTCATCCGACTCGTCGACCCACCCGGTCCCCGCATCCCGGTCGTCGACGAGGCAGCGGCCCCCGTTCGGCGGGTTCACGAGGAGATCAACACCGATACCGGGACTCACGTGGACCGGCAAGCGCACCGTAAACCAGCCGCCGGGCGGAAGTGCGACGCTCCCGCCGAGCAGCGTGCAAAGGAGCACGCGCGACACCGTCACCCGACACGTCAGGCCCGAGGCCTCGACGCCCGGGCCGAGGACGAGCTCCGCATCACCATAGTTGGCACCGTCGGGAAGCTCGTCGCGCAACAGCACCTTCTCGAGCGACGAGTTCGTGGTCACCAACGCCGGCGCACTGCCGTCGTTCGCTACCCGAATCGTCCAAGTGAACCGGCCCCCCGGTGCCACTCCTCCCTGTGGAGCGTCGTTGCTTTTCATCGCAACGAGGTTGGGCTTGGCCACCGGCGTGGGCGTCGCGGTGGGCGTCGGCGTCGGGGTCGGCGTAGGCGTCGGCGTCGGGGTTGGGGTCGCCGTGGGAGTCGGTGACGGTGTAGGGCTCGGGGCAGGCTCGCCCCGGTCGATGCGGACGGTGTCGCGGCAGGTGTTGTCTCCCTCGTCCGTCTCCGCGATCCAACCGCCGGCGACGTTCGGCCGCTCGTCGACCACGCATTGGTTGGGAGACGACGGGTTCACAAGTTCGCTGCCGCTGAAGGTCGAGTTCACCGTGACGCGGAAGCTCACGACGACCGCCCCGCCCGCCGGGATCGTGACGGTGCCCCCGACCAGGCTGCAGGTGAGGATACGGTTCGAAATCCCGCATGTGAGGCCTGTAGCCGTAGCACCGCCCTCGTACTGCGTTTGCAGCGCCGTGTACCCGGCACCGTCGGGGAGTTGATCGCGAAGCAGCGTCCTGGGAGTACTGCTCGTTGCGGTCGTCTGGGCGTTCTGGTTGCCGACGTTGCGGACCGCGATGCGCCACGTGAAGCTCTGGCCGGGCGCAACGCCCCGGGCAGGAGCGTCGTTCGTCTTCTCGGCCACAAGGTTCGGGCCATCGGCGGCCAGGATGCGCGACAGGGTGACGCTCGCGATGGCCAGCGCGAGGCACGCGCAGGCCCCCGCAGCGAAGGCACGGCGCACGGGACGACCTTTCCGGAGGAATCGCCGCCTGCGCCGCGCCGGCGCCACCACCTATCGCCGGACCGTCCCTCGCTGCTGGCGCCGCCTCAACCGCCCCACCAGCTTCGACGTCTGCGGCGGCGCTATCGTGGCGGAATGTTCACGCGATCGCAACCGCTTCCGACGTTCCGACGGAGGAAATTCACATGCACCGTTCCGTTACGTCAACTGGCCTGCCGCGGAGCGTCCCGCGGGTTCGGTCATTCCGGACCGGCGAGTTCGACGCTGGCGAACCCGCGCACCGTCGGCTGGCCATCCTCGCCGAGCACCGCAATTTCGAGATCGGCGTGGCGCCGGCCCTGGTGCTCGTACGTGCGGGCCACGCGCCCGACGATGCGAAGGCGCGCTCCCACGAGGTCGGGCCTGCGGTGGGCAGCTCGGACGTCCGTCACCCAGCCCCGCTCGCCGACCCAGTGCTCCACAGCCGCATAGAGCAGCCCCAGCTTCAGCGGCCCCGGTACGAGCGGGCCGGGCATCCCCTGCGCGCGGGCGGCCTCGGGGTCGTAGAAGAACGGCGGGAAGTTCCAGCTAAGGCCGCAGTAGCGGATGACGCGCTCCATGGTCACCGTGACGTCGAACGGCGGGAACTCGTGACCCTCGTCGAAGGGCATCGTGCTCACGGCTCGCCCTCCTCGGCCCCGGCCGCGCCCGACGGGTCGTAGTGCATGAGCGTCATCGAGGAGCGGGCAACGAGCGCATCGGCATCGTCGCGGAACTCCACTTCGGTGCGGACGTACAGCGCCTGACCGAAGCGGCCGCCGAGCCGCTCCGTGATGTCGGCCACGCGCGCCTGCGCGCGCAGCGCCTCCCCGAGCCGGAGCGGACGTTCGAAGTGCCACTCGTTCGAAACGAGCAGGCTCTTCGGCAGCGGGTCGGGGATGTCGATGCGCGGCACGTCGGATTCCAGCGCGGCGAGGACGAACCCGGGCACCGGTGCGCCTGGCTCGAGCCTCAACCCTTCGCGCGTCCCGCGGAACACGTCTGCAGCACGTTCGACCGCCCCGGCGCTCACATACACGGTTACGACTGGGCCGCTCCGTCCGATGAAGCCGCGCAGCTCGTCGGTCAGCAGGGATTCGCCGTCCACGCGGGCAGGGTACCGGCTCCCCCACGCGCAGCTCAACGTCCGCCAGCCCGCGACGGGGGTATCATGACACCGTGATCTACCTCGACCACGCTGCAACTACTCCCCTCTCGCCGCGAGCGCGGCGAGCGATGGAACCGTATCTGGGAGAGGAGTTCGGCAACCCCAGCGGTCTGTACGAACTCGGCCGCCGGGCGCAGGCAGCGGTTGACGCCGCCCGTCGGGCCGTCGCCGAATCGCTCAATGCTGAACCGAGGGAAGTCATCTTCACCAGCGGCGGCACGGAAAGCATCAACGCCGCGCTCCTCGGGATCGCCTCGGCGATGCGCCGCGGGGGGCTGGGCGCCCACATCATCACAACCGCGATCGAGCACCACGCGGGTCTCCACGCCGCTCAGACGCTGGAAACGCTCGGATTCGAAGTCACCTACATCGGCTGTGACCATCGAGGCCGCATCCGCGCCGAGGACGTCGCCGCGGCCCTCCGCCCCGACACCGTGCTCGTGAGCGTCATGCTGGCGAACAACGAAGTGGGCACGATCCAGCCCGTCGGCGAAATCGCCGAGGCCATCCGCAGCTTCGCAGCTCGCACGGGCCACCGGCCGATGCTCCACACGGACGCCGTCCAGGCAGCCGGCTGGTTGCCGCTCGACGTCCGGGAGCTCAAGGTCGACGCCCTCAGCCTTTCGGCACACAAGTTCGGCGGCCCGAAGGGGTCGGGCATCCTCTTCCTCCGGCGCGGGACACCCTTCCAGCCGCTCCTGGCCGGGGGCGGGCAGGAGCATCAGAAACGGGCAGGCACCGAGAACGTCGCCGGCATCGTAGGTACGGCGGCGGCACTTGCGGAGGCGAGCACGGGGATCGCGGAACGGCGCGCGCGGGTGTGGGCTCTCCGCGAACGCCTGCGGGAAGCGATCCTCAACCGGGTTCCGCGTGCCGCGACGAACGGCTGCCAGCGCGACTGCCTCCCGCACATCCTCAACGTCGCCTTCGAGGGGATCGAGAGCGAAGTCCTCGTCCGTGCGCTGGATGAACGCGGCGTAGCGGTCAGCTCCGGGAGCGCCTGCTCGAACTCCACCTGGGAGCCTTCGCACGTGCTGCTGGCGATGGGCATCCCCATCCGCACGGCCGCAGGGAGCATCCGCTTCAGCCTGGGCGGCCACACGACGGCCGATGAGGTCGACCGCGCCGCCGAACTGGTGGCCGAGGCAGTCGCGTGCCTCCGCTCCGGGCGAGGGGTGGAGGTCGTTCGGTGAGGCTCGCCGAGCTGGCGGCGGCCCTCGCGCGGCTCGACGCCTTTCCGGCCCCGGCAATCTTGCGCCTCGACGCATCGCAGCCCCTTACCGGGCGAGCAGTCGTGCTGCCCGCGGCGTTCAACCCCCCGACCGCAGCGCACATCGCCCTCCTCAGGGTCGCAATGGGTGCGGCAGGCGCAGGCGCGGCCGTCGCCCTCCTCAGCACTCGGAACGCCGACAAGCCTCTCGTCGGGGCGCCGCTCCACCATCGCGCGGGGATGCTGCTGGCGCTCACCGCAGGGCAACCAAACTTGGCAGCAGCGGCGACGAATGCCGCCCTCCTCGCCGAACAGGGGACAGCACTCCGGAGGGCCTACCCGGACGCGGCCGTCGACTTCGTCGTGGGGTACGACACACTTGTGCGGATCTTCGAGCCCCGCTACTACGAGCGCACCGACATGACTGCCGTGCTGGACGAGTTCTTCGCTGCTCACCGCCTCTTGGCGGCGGAGCGCGGCCCAGGCACTCGCGAGGCCATCGAGGAGATCTTGGCGGGACCCGGTCGGCGATGGCGCCATCGGGTCCTCGTCCTCGAGCTGCCGGCCTGGGTGAGCGCCGTGTCCTCGACCGAAGTCCGCATCCGGCGCGCGCGTGGATTCCCTACGGCAGGAGTACCGCCGGCCGTGGCCCGCTACATCATGCGGCACCGCCTGTACCGCGACGCCTTCAAGTGATGAGGGAGAGGTCTGGGCCCCCTTCCGTAGCCACGACCCCCCGAGCGACCAGGTCATCGATGGCCGCATCGTCGAGCCCGAGGAATTCCCGCAGCACCTCGCGCGTGTGTTGCCCGTAGTCCGGCGGCGGGCCCTTGATCCCTGCCTCTGACGCCGAGAATTTGAACGGCGTGTTGGCGATGGGGATGGTTCCCGCCTGGTGATGGTGCACCGGGACGATCATGTTCCGGTGCTGGACCTGGGGATCGGCCACCACATCGGGGACGCGGTTGATCGGGCCGCAGGGGATGCCGACCGCCTCCAGCTCCGCGAGCCATTCGGCCGTAGTGCGCTTCCGGAAAGCGGCCTCGAGGATGGGTTCGAGCACAGCGTGGTTGGCGGTGCGCTTGGGTCCCGTCTCGAAGCGAGGGTCGTCGATGAGCTCGGGAAGTCCCAGGATTCCACAGAGGAGGTTCCACTGGTTCTCTTCGCCGAAGCCGAGCGCCACCACGAGGTACCCGTCGGCAGTGGGGAACGCCTGGAACGGCGTGGCGCTGGGATGGCGGGTCCCGAGCGGCCCTGGGACTTCGCCGGTGACGAAGTATCGCATGATCGCGTTCTCCATCACCGTCACCTGGCAGTCGAGCATGGAGATGTCGACTGCCTGACCGCGGCCCGTGCGCTCGCGCTCGTGGAGCGCAGCGAGGATGCCGATGACGGTGAAGAGCCCCGCTGCCACGTCGCCGTAGGACACACCCGGACGTACCGGCCGGCCGCCGGGCTCGCCGGTGATCGACATCGCGCCGCCCATTGCCTGGACGATGATGTCGAGCGCGGGCCGGGCCCGGTACGGACCCGTCTGTCCGAAGCCGGAGGTCGCCGCGTACACCAGCCGCGGATTACGGGCAGCCAGCACCTCGTAGCCGAGGCCGAGTTTCTCCATCGTGCCGGGCGTGAAGTTCTCCATCACGACGTCGGCCCGCTCCACCAGCCGGAGGAAGAGGTCGCGGCCTTCAGGATTGCGTAGGTCGATGGCGATGGAGCGCTTGCCGCGGTTGATGCTGAAGAAGTAGCCGCTGAAGCCATTCTGGTACGGCCCCGTGGTGCGGGAGATGTCGCCCCAGGGCGGGCGCTCCACCTTGATGACGTCGGCGCCGAGATCGCAGAGCAGCATCGAGGCGAAGGGCCCCGCGAGAACCCACGTGAGGTCGAGGACGACGATATCTTCGAGCGGCCGCACGGTTCGGAGTATACGGAGACCCTAGGAGAGAGGCCCGCCGAGCTCCAAATCCTGCAGCAGCTGCAAATCGTCGGCAGCGCTTCGGCCGCGCGTGGTGAGGTAGTTGCCCAGCACGATCCCGTTCGCGCCCGCCAAGAGCGCGAGTGCCTGGAGGTCGCGCAGCACCCGCTCTCGCCCGCCGGACACGCGGATCGTGGCGCGCGGGAACAGGAGCCGGAAGAGAGCGACGATCCGCACCGCCTCCAGGGGAGGAAGGAGCGGCCGTTCGCCGAGCGGCGTCCCCGGACGAGGGTCGAGGAAGTTGATGGGGATCTCCACGGGGTCGAGCTGGCGGAGCTGCTCCGCGAACTCGAGGCGCTCCACCCAGCCTTCGCCCATCCCGAAGATGCCGCCGGAGCACACCTCCATTCCCGCCTCGCGGGCGAAGAGGCACGTTTGGTACCGCTCCTCCCAGGTGTGGGTCGTGACGACGTGGGGGAAGAAGCTCCGCGCCGCTTCCAGGTTGTGGTTGTAGCGGCGAACTCCAGCGGCCGCCAGCCGGCGCGCGGACTCCGGCGTGAGAATGCCGAGCGAAGCGTGCACCTCGAGGGAGGTGTGGGCCCGCACGGCTTCGGCAGCAGCGATGGCCGCACGCAGCAAACTCTCGTTCGGGCCCCGCACGGCAGCGACGATGCAGAACTGGCGTGCTCCCTGCGCCTCGGCGTCACGGGCGCGCCGCAGCACCTCCTCAGGGTCGAGGAACGGATGAGCTTTCACGCCGGTTTCGAAATGCACGGACTGCGAACAGAAGCGGCAATCCTCTGGGCACCCGCCGGTCTTCGCGCTGATGAGTGCCTCCAATTCAGTGGCCGGTCCGTGGACACGGAGCCGCGCTGCATGGGCCAGACCCACGAGGCGGAGCAGCTCGGGGCCCGACGCGCGCGTCAGTTGCTCCGCGACCCCCAAGGGGAGCGGTTCACCGTTCGCCGCGCACGCCTCCACGACGTGCCACTCGACCATGCGCACACCTCCGGGGCGGCACCGTCCCGCAGTACCGCCGCCGGCAATGGTCCTGGAGCGGGGGCGCACGGTCAACCGTCACAGTGCTGAAGGTGACATTCCTCCCCACTCTGGCGGCGGGACGGAGGCATCGCCATACTGGCCGCCATGATCGAGCTCCGACCCGCCACCGCCGATGAGATGCCCGCAGTCGCCGTTCTCGTCTCCCGCTCGCTCGCGCTCGACCCTGCGAAGTTCCGGGCTCTTCGGCCCGAGATGACGCTCTGCGTGTTCGAGGACGATCGTCTTGCCACCGTCCACGGGTCGTGGCCCCTCACGATGCGGATGAACGGGCTCGCCACCCCAATCTCTGGCGTGACGACGGTATCCACCGACCCGATCGATCGGCAGCGCGGCTTCTTGCGGATGGCCGTGCGCCGGCACTTCGAGGAACTGCACGAGCGTGGAGAACGGCCGTTGGCGGTGCTCTACGCGTCGCAGGCGGCCATCTACCAGCGATTCGGCTATGCGGTGGTCTCGACGCACCACCGTTACCAGATCGAGCCCCGGTACCTGCAGTTCACGCACCCGCTGGAAGTTCCGGGCCGTTTGCGGGAAGTGGATCCCGAGCGGGAGTTCGGCCTCTTGGTCGAGATCTACCGCGCGTTTCGCGAGGACGCGACCGGGTTCGTCCACCGGGGTCGCCCGATGTGGGAGGCGGGAGCCCTCGCACCGCCGGAGGGGAAGCTCGACCAGAAGGTGGTCGTCGTCTACGAGGAAGGGGGCCGGCCGTTGGGCTACTGCGTGTATACCACCGGGCCCGGCCCGTACGAAGGGCCCGAGCCAACCCAGCGGGTCATCGTGAACGACGTGGCGTGGCTGACGCCCGCGGCGTACCGCGCCTTCTGGTCGCTCATGGGCCGGATGCACCTGGCGCGGTACATCGTTTGGCAGGCGGCGCCACCCGACGACCCGTTGCCGGAGCTCATCCTCGAACCGCGGATGCTGCGCGACACCGCCTACGACGGGATGCTGGCGCGCGTCGTCGACGTGGAGAAGGCGTTGGCGGCGCGGGGCTACGACGCTGACGGGCGAGTGCAGTTCGCCGTCCGCGATGACTTCTGCCCCTGGAACGACGGGGGCTACGAGCTCACCGTCGAGGACGGAGTCCCGGCCGTGCGGCGGCTCGCCGCCCAACCAGAGCCCACCATGACCGTGCACACGCTGGCGAAACTCCTCTTCGGCCACCGGAGCGCCAGCCAGCTATCCGTTGCCGGGCTCATCGAGGGAGCAGACCAGCGATGGACGGCGCGGGCCGACGCCGTCTTCCGCACGCGGCGCGCGCCGTTCAGTCCTGATCGCTGGTGAGCTCGTCCGCTCCCTCGTCCTCTTCGCCGGCCTCGGTGGGGGCGAGGGGGACCTTCATGACCTCACGAAGGACGGCAGTGGCGTAGGCCCCCTTCGGCAGGAAGAACGAAAGCCAGACCCCTTCCGGCACCGGTTCCACGCTCCATTCACGGAGGGGCACCCGCGCGAACCGGCGGTCACCGCGCCGTCTGCCGAAGGCGTCCCTCCCGAGACCGAACTGCGCGAGCACCTCGTCCTCGAACGCTCGGGCTTCCTCGACCGCCTCGCGAAACTTCCGTCCGAAGATAGGCCCCGCAGGAGAGATTTCGAAGCGCAGGAGCCGTTCCCGCTCGACATCGGGATCCGAGACGATGAACTCGCCGCCGGTGGCGTGCTTCTTCGCCACGTCGCCCGGGAGGAAGCGATCGAAGAGTCCGCGGCGCATCCGTTCGGCCAGCCATTCGTTGAACAGGAGCGACTGCACACTGGACACGAGCAGCCGCTCCAGCCAGCGCGGACCGAATCGCCGCCCGCGGAGGACGGCCATCCCCTTGGCGGCGTTCTCTCCTTCGCGCCCGAACCGCTGGGGGCCGAAGTAGTTTGGGACCCCGGCGGCTGCGAGCCGGGCGAGGGTCTCCCGCGCTCGCTCGGCGCTCCCAACAGGGTGACGGATGAGCACACGGAAGCGGTTGCCGGCGAGATGACCGGTGCGGAGCTTGTTGCGGTGTGGGCGCGCATCGAGGATACGCACACCCATCTCTTCCAGCACGGCGGCCCGTTCGGCGTAGCGCCGCGGGATGCTCACCCACTGGCGGGCAACGGCCCGCTTGTCCTTCAGCCCGGCTACGCCGATTTCGACCTCGGGGATGCCCCCGGCATCCCGCAGATGTTCGATCAGGGCAGGAGTGGAGACGCCGGCCTTCTCGACGAACAAGAACAGGTGCTCACCCTCGCCAGTCGGCTCGTAGGCTGGTAGCTCCTCGACGACGAAGTCCTCGATCCGCTCACGGATGCGCCCCCCGATGCCCGGCAAGTCGGCAGTGAGCATCGGGTAGGCGTCGAAATCGGGGCGGAGGTCTACGGGCCTCCGGCCCTCCGGGCCCGCGGAACGATCGACGCTCAACGCGGGCCGAAGGCGCCCGGTCCCGGGCCGCCGAACTGCTGCACCTTCCGCCAGTGGTGCTCGGTGAAGATGCGGCGGACGGTGCCCGACCGGGCACGCATCACGAGCGATTCGCTGGTGGCGCCACCGGGCACGAAGTCCACGCCGCGGAGGAGCTCGCCCGTCGTGATGCCCGTAGCCGCGAAGAAGACATCGTCGCTCTTCACGAGCTCATCGATGGTGAGCACGTGGTTCAAGTCGAGTCCCCACTCCGCCGCGAGGCGCCGATCCTCGTCGTTGCGGGGCCAAAGCCGTCCCTGGAAGTCGCCGCCCAGACATTTGAGCGCGCAGGCGGCGACGACCCCTTCGGGAGAGCCGCCAATGCCGAGGAGCATGTCGACCCCTGTGCCGCGCATGGCAGCCATCACGGCGCCAGCGACGTCGCCGTCCGTGATGAGGCGGATGCGGGCCCCCACGGCGCGGATCTGGTCGACGATGTGGGTATTCCGGTCGCGATCGAGGACGACGACGGTGACCTCCTGTGGATCCATGTCGAGCGCCTTCGCGACCTGGCGGATGTTCCACTCCACCGGTGCGTCGAGGTCGATCATGCCCTTGGCCGCCGGGCCGACGGCGATCTTGTCCATGTAGAACATGCCGCGCGGGTTATACATCGTGCCGCGCGGGGCAACAGCCACCACGCTGAGCGCGTTCGGACGGCCCATGGCGAGCAGGCGCGTGCCGTCGATGGGGTCGACGGCGACGTCGACCGCCGGCCCCTGGCCGTTGCCCACCCGCTCGCCGTTGAAGAGCATCGGGGCTTCGTCTTTCTCGCCCTCGCCGATGACGACGATGCCGTCCATGGCGACGGTGTCGAGCATCATCCGCATGGCATCGACCGCCGCCTGGTCAGCGGCCTCCTTGTTCCCGCGTCCCATCCAGCGGGCAGCAGCGAGGGCCGCCGCTTCCGTCGTGCGGACGAGCTCCATGGCGATGTTCCGATCGGGAACCTGTTCCTTACGCATCGACGTCCGATCCTCCTGCGTCTGGGTCACGGGCGGGTCCTCGCTCCTTTCAGGTTTCGGCTCGGCGCAGCGGCGCCAGGACGGCGCAATAGTCCTATTCGATGGCACCCCGGCGCGCAAGGCATCGTACCAGATAGCTGGCGGAAATCAGAGCGGCCGGCCAGTCATGAACATGAGCCCCTTCGCCAGCACCTCTCCCGCGAACACGGCACCCATCGCGATGTAGAGGAGCCCCGTGGCGCTCTGCATGGCACGGATGCGGGCCGTCTGGAGCGAGAGAATCCCGAGGATGATGGGGAACACGAGCCCCACGCCCACTCGGAAGTAGAACGCCGGATTGCCGAGCAGGCCGACGTCGACCGGCTGTGCGGGAGTGGGTACGACGCGCACCGGAACGACCGCGTTCACGAGGAAGACGACGCTCTGCAAGGCCAGCGCCGCCAGAAGCCACTGTGAAAGCTCCTTGAGTGGCCATGCAGGGAGCGCCCCCTCGGTGAGGTACCAGTGCCCCCATACCATCGCCGTCGATACCGCACCTGTGACGAGTGCACCGGCGAAGAGCGCCAGGAAAACGGCCGGGTACCCCCACGCAGGCGGCGCCAGCATATCGGCCAGCATGGCCACGGCGCCCAACCCCGCCGCCGAGCCGCCGATCGCCGCCACGCGCCCCACAGGGTCCCACCCCATGAACACGCCGACGGCGTAGGCGAAGGAGGCCACGAACACGGCCAGCAGCGCAGCCCTCGCTTCGGACCACCACGCGGGGTCGATGGGGTAGCCGTCGACGTCGGCGCCCATTTCGAGGCTCAAAGCGAGCCAGTAGGCCAGTCCGCCGACTGCGGCGATGCACAACGCCATGGTGAGGACGAAGCCGCGCGTCACGCCCCCGCGCAGGTCGCTCGCGAGCGTCACCCAGAGGGAGCCGATGGCGAGTTCAGCAAGGATGAGCAGGAGCGTGTACGGCAGCGCTTCGACGTTCACACGGAGGAGTGTGCCAGACGAGCGCCGTTCACGCCGATCGAGCCCGCGCGCTCAGGCGATACGCGGCATGTCGCTCCCGAGGCCGCTCCAGTCGATGCTGCGGAGTTCGTCCGGCGGAAGCCATTCGCCGAGAATGCGCCTGCAGTGGTGCACCGATGCGCCAAGGTCGTGGGTGACCAACGTCCACCCTGGCTCGGCCTGCCCAACGACCCGGTGGACCATGCGCCTCGAACGGTCGTAGTAGATGCCCTTCATCCCAATCACTCCCCACAGCGGCTCTACCTTCATCTTCGGCTATAGGTCGATAGAGTGAAGTCATAGCTTATCGGGGACTTCCCTGATTTCGCGCGGCGAGCGCCCGGAGCGGGCAGGACGGATTCGACGCTGCCGCTGCCTCGGCCGATGATGCCCCCGTGGGCCCGCCGCCGCGAAGCCCTCGCACCGACCGCGCGACCGCGACCGTCGTGCTTCTGGTCGGCGTCCTCGCCATCTCGTGGGCGGCCATCTTCGTGCGGCTGGCAGGCGAAGCGCCGGCACTCACCATCGCCGCCGTCCGCGTCGCCGTGGGAGCCGCCGTGGTCGTCACCGCTGCAACATGGTGGGGGCGGCGGCGAGGTGCCGCCTTCTCATTGCGGGGGAGCGCGGGCTGGTACCTCGCCGGCGGTATCGTCCTCACGGGGCACTTCTGGAGCTGGTTCGCCTCGCTCGAACGCACGAGCGTCGGGAGCAGCGTGATGATCATCGGACTGCAGCCACTCATCGCTTCGGCGATGGCGTACCTCTGGCTCGCCGAACGGCCGACCCACTGGGAACTCATCGGGATGGCCCTGGCGGCGGTCGGCCTGGCCATCGTAGGCGCCCGTGACCTTGAGGCCGGGGGAGAGGCGTTCCAGGGCGACGCGCTCGCGCTCCTGGGGGCCATTCTCGGCGCGGCCTACCGCACCATCGGGCGCGCAGCGCGACCACGCATGGGCGCACTCGAATACTCTGCCGGCGTGTACACGGTGGGTGCGCTGCTCCTGTGGGCGCTGGTCTGGGCGAGCGACGTGCAGGTTTCGGGATTCTCGCTGGCCACCTGGGGATGGCTGTTGGCGCTGGCCCTGGTGTCGCAGGTCGTTGGCCACACCGCGATGAACTGGGCGCTGGGAAGGTTCCGTGTTGCGACGGTGAGCCTCGTGGCACAAGCCGAGCCCGTGCTCGCCACCCTCTTGGCAGTGCCGGTCCTGGGGGAGCGAATCGGGGGCGGTGTGGCCGTCGGCGGCCCATTCATCGTCGGGGGCGTCCTGCTGGCCGTGGCCAAGAGCAGCACGGACGGCACCGCTGAGCGGGGTGCGCGCACCGCCCCACCCCTGCGATAGGCGTACGAGTTCACGTACCCGTCACTCACGCCCGCTCCAGTGTCCGCCGAAGTATTCCAGTAGGGGGTTGGTGGGTGCGGCTTCGCATGGTGCACTCTGGGCGTGCCGCGGGCCGTTCCGCGCGCACGGAGATCGTAGTCGGGTTCCTGCAGACGGGGCTGGCGGCGCTCTTCTGCATCGGCGTCGGTTCGGGTTGGCTCTCGAGTGACCCCCGCCTTGCCCCTTGGGCCATCGGTTGGATCGCCGGCTACCACGTCCTCGCTTTCGCCTACACCATCCGCTTCCGGGTGCGTGGCCGGTTGCTCCCCCTCGCCGAAGCGGCAAAGCCGGCCCTCGACATCGCGACCGTGACGGCGGGGTACATCGCCCTCGGCGACCCGACGTCGCCGTTTTGGGCCGTGTACCTCTACGCGCTGGTGGCGTACTCGCGACGTGTTTCCGGGCGAGCCTACGTGGCCCTGGGGATCTACGTCATCGCGAACCTCGCGGCTGCTCAGCTGGCCGTCGAGTGGTGGGCGGAGGGTGCACCTGGGGCCACGCGCGTCACGCTCATGACCGCCATCGCCCTCGTCGTGTTTGCGATCGCCAAGGCCACGGGGGATGAATTCCGGCGTTCGGCCCGCGAGCTGCGGAGAGCCGCCGAGACCGACCCCCTGACGGGCGTCGGCAACCGCCGTTGGTTCATGGAGGCTCTCCCGCAGCTCGCGTTCGATCCCAACGAGCGGTTCGCAATCCTCATGCTCGACCTGGACGACTTCAAGCGGCTCAACGACCAGTACGGGCACCTCGTGGGAGACCAGGTCCTCGCCGACGTGGGGCGGGTGCTCCGGCGGACGGTGCGCCCTGGTGACTTGGTGGCCCGGTATGGCGGCGAGGAGTTCGTGGTGGCCTTGCCAGGGGCCGACGAAGTCGCCGCACGGCACGTGGCCGAGCGCCTTCGGAACGCCGTCTTGGCGACCGTGCCGACGAGCGCCTCCGTCGGCGTTGCCCTGCGCCGACCAGGTGAGCCCGCGGAGTCGGTGCTCCGGCGGGCGGACGATTTGCTCCTCTCCGCAAAGAAGCGCGGCAAGAACGTCGTGGCCACGGACGAGGAGCTGGCGAAGAGCGCGTAACCGGTGTCGCCGCTACCCTCGGTGCGTGCGCGGCGTTGCCTTCTTCGACATTGATCTCACCCTCGTGAACACGAACGGTGCGGGGCGTGGCGCCATGCGCCGTGCGTTCGAGGCGCTCGGCTTCGATGGTGAGCTTCTCGTCACGCTCCCCATCGACGGCCGAACCGATCGGGCCATCTTCCTCGATGCGCTGGGGCAGTACGGCGTTCCCGCCGGCGAGCGGGAAGCGGCGCTGGCAGCGGTGGTCGAGCGGTACCTCGCCCTGCTGCCGGAAGAGCTCGCATCTCGCGGGGGCTCGGTACTACCAGGAGCACGCGAGCTCGTGGGCGTGCTCGCCGAGGAGGGATGGGCCCTCGGCCTCGCCACCGGCAACCTGCGCGGGGGAGCCGAAGCGAAGCTCACCTTCTTCGAGCTCTGGGAACCGTTCGCGTTCGGCGGGTTCGGCGACGGTGCGACCCTCCGCGAGGCCGTGGTGGGTGAGGCCGTGGCCGCGGCGGAGGCCTTCCTTGGAAAGCCGGTTCCGCGAGAGCGCGCCTGGGTCATCGGGGATACCCCGCTCGATATCCAGGCAGCGCGAGCCGCGGGGCTGCGGGCTCTGGGCGTCGCCACGGGCAACTACGGTCCGACGGAGCTGGCCGCTGCGGGCGCCGACGCCGTCGTGCGTTCACTCGCGAACCTGGCCGACGTGCTCGCCGCGCTGGACCCTTAGAGCGCCGCGATCCGTTCGCGGAGGCCGGCCACGCGAGCTTCCGCCTCCTCCAGGTTCCGGCGAACGCCCTCGATGACGCGTTCCGGGGCCTTGGCGAGGAACTGCTGGTTGGCCAGCTGCGCCCGCAGGCGCTCCGCGTAGGCTTCGGCTTCGGCGAGCTCGCGTTCCAACCGGCGGCGCTCCTCGCTCCGGTCGACGGCGGGCAACGCCACCGCAATCTCGGTGTCGGCCACGCGATCGAAAGCGAACTCTCCTTCGGGCAGCGGCGCCTCGGCGGGAATGAGCTCGGGGACGCAGCGGGAGAGCGCGGCCGTGGCCGCCAGGGTCTCCTGAAGCGCGTCTCGGAACGCCGCGGCGCGGAGGAAGACCGCGGGCCGTTCGGCAGCCGGGAGGCGCTTCTCGGCACGGATGTTGCGGATGGCACGGTTTACGTTGATGACGTGCTCCATGGCCTCCTCCGCCGCGCGGTCGCGCCAGTTCGCTCCGCTCTTCGGGTACCAGGCCACGATGAGCATTTCGGGAACGTCGCCCGGCAGATGCTCGCGGAGGTGCTGCCAGAGCTCTTCGGTGACGAAGGGCATGATGGGGTGGAGCAGGCGCAGGGAGTAATCGAGCACGTGACCCAGGATGTCGAGGGGCCGCAGGTCGCCGGCGGCGAGGCGGACCTTCGCCATCTCGATGTACCAATCACAGAACTCGTTCCAGAGGAAATCCTCGATGCGCCGGCCGACCTCGCCGATTTGGTACGCGCGGAAGAGGGAATCGACGTCCTCCATGAGCCCTTCGAGGCGTGAGAGGATCCAACGATCCTCGAGCGCGAACGCTTCGCGGTCGGCGGGGTGCGGCCGTCGGATGCGGTGCTCACCGAGACGCATGAGGACGAAGCGGGCGCTGTTCCAGAGTTTGTTCGCGAAGTTGCGGGCTGCCTCCAGCCGCTCGTCACTGTACTTCTGGTCCTGCCCGAGTGTGGTGTTGGCCAGGAGCCCGAAGCGGAAGGCATCGGCGCCGTACTTCGCTGCGGCCACCAATGGGTCGACGACGTTCCCCTTCGATTTCGTCATCTTTTCGCCCTTGGCGTCGCGGATGAGGCCGTGGAAGAGGACGTTGCGGAAGGGGATCGCACCGTCGGGCCCGCGGTGGCGCATGTTGTACAGCCCGAACATCACCATCCGGGCGCACCAGAAGAACATGATGTCGTACCCCATCTGCATGTCGGTCGTGGGGTAGAAGATGCGCAGCTCTTCGGTGTCGTCCGGCCAGCCGAGGTCGGCGTGGGGCGCCAGCGCCGAGGAGAACCAGGTATCGAGGACGTCGGGGTCCTGGCGGAGGTCGGTACTTCCGCACTTCGGGCACCGGTCTGGGTCATCGACCTGGACGATGACCTCGCCGCAGCCGCAGTACCAGACGGGGATCTGGTGGCCCCACCACAGCTGGCGGCTGATGCACCAGTCGCGGATGTTCTCCAGCCAGTTGAGGTACACCTTCACGAAGCGCTGGGGGATGATGCGGATTCGGCCGCTCCGCACTGCTTCCGCCGCTGCGCTGGCAAGGCTGACGCCGGGCTCGTACTCCTTGTTCACGGCGACAAACCACTGCTCGCTGGGCAACGGCTCGATGGTCGTACGGCAGCGGCTGCATCGCCCCACGCTGTGGACGATGTCCTCGACGCGCTCCAGGAAGCCCTCGTCGGCAAGGTCCCGGACGATGGCCTCCCGCGCCTCAGCGACGGGGAGCCCGGCGTAGGGGCCTGCCTCGTCGTTCATGAAGCCCTTCTGGTCGATGGCGACGATGACGTCCAGGCTGTGCCGCTGTCCGATCTCCCAGTCGTTGGGGTCGTGCCCGGGGGTCACCTTCAGCGCACCGGTGCCGAACTCAGGGTCGACGGCCTCATCGGCCACGACGGGAATCTCGCGGCCGATGAGCGGAAGGAGCACGAAGCGGCCGATGCGCTCTTCGTACCGGGGATCGGCCGGATTCACCGCCACGCCGGTATCGGCCACCATGGTCTCCGGCCGCGTGGTGGCGACGACGACGGCGTCCGGCAGAGGCATACCGCCCTCCCCTACGATGGGGTAGCGGATGTAGTAGAGCTTTGCCAGCTCCTCTTCGTACTCCACCTCGAGGTCGCTCAAGGCGGTTTCGCAGCGGGGGCACCAGTTGATCATCCGCAGCCCCCGGTAGATGAGCCCATCGCGGTACAGGTTCACGAACGTCGTTCGGACCGCGCGCACGATGCGGGGGTCGAGGGTGAACACGTCGTAGTCCCAGTCGGCGCTGGCCCCGAGGCGCTTGTGCTGCTCGACGATGCGGGCTCGGTAGCGGCGCACCCACTGCCACGTGCGTTCGATGAAGGCTTCGCGGCCGATGTCGTGGCGGGTCAGCCCTTCCTTGGCCAGCTCCCGTTCGATGACGTTCTGCGTGGCGATGCCGGCATGGTCCTCGCCCGGGACCCAGAGCGTGGCATCGCCCTGCATGCGGTGCCAGCGGACGAGGGCATCGGTGAGGGCATCTTCGAGCCCGTGGCCGAGGTGGAGCTCACCGGTCACGTTTGGAGGCGGCATGATGATGCAGTACGGTTCGGCACCAGGCACGAGCCGGGGCTTGAAGTACCGCCCCTTCTCCCACTGCTCATAGATGCGGGCCTCTACGCTGGCCGGCTCGTAGGCAGGTGGGAGCTGCTTGCGAGACGGGAGCGTCGCCATGGTTCCATCCCTCGGTGAACGACGGGCTGCATGCGGCCGCCGCGCGGCTCGTTCGAGCCAGTGTACGAAACACTCCCGCTGCAATCGATCGGCCTGATCACCTCCGCAGCGCTTCCAGGCGCCGGCTGAGTTCGCCCGGTTCGAGGTCGACCTCGAGGAGCTTGCGCCGGGCACTGGCGCCGGAGGCGATGCGCACGGCTCGACGCGACACACCGAGGGATTCGGCAACCAGCGCGATGAGGGCCGCGTTGGCCGCTCCTTCGGCAGGTGGCGCCGTGACCCAAGCCCGCAGGAGTTCGCCATCCCACTCGATGCGCGCACGGCTGGCGCGTGGGGTCACCGCGACCGTGATGCGGGCCATCGTCCGACCCTCGCACAAATGTTCGCCATCCGATACACTCTCGCCAGCATGGGGCTTCCTGCTACTATCTAGCCGGATGCCCGCTTGGGCAGGGAAGGACATGACAAGCGAAGAACGGCGGCGCGCACTGGAGCTTGCCCTGGGCCAAATCGAGAAGCAGTTCGGCCGGGGCGCGGTGATGCGCCTTGGCGAAGCGCGGAACATCACCGTCGACGTGATTTCCAGCGGGTCGTTGGCGCTCGACATCGCCCTGGGCGTGGGCGGCATCCCTCGCGGGCGCATCACGGAGATCTACGGGCCCGAATCTGCAGGGAAGAGCACCCTCGCGCAGCACATCATGGCCGAAGCCCAGAAGCTCGGGGGCACCGCTGCCTATATCGACGTAGAGCACGCCCTCGACCCCGGCTACGCCCGCGATCTGGGCGTCAACATCGACGAACTGCTCGTGAGCCAGCCCGACACCGGCGAGCAGGCACTGGAGATCTGCGAAGCGCTCGTGCGCTCGAACGCCGTCGACGCCATCGTGATCGACTCCGTGGCCGCCCTGGTGCCGCGCGCGGAGATCGAGGGCGAGATGGGCGATGCCCATGTCGGCCTCCAGGCACGCCTGATGTCGCAAGCGCTGCGGAAGCTTACCGCCGCCATCGCCCGAACCAGCACCGCGGTCATCTTCATCAACCAACTGCGCGAGAAGGTGGGCGTGGTGTTCGGCAACCCCGAGGTGACGCCGGGCGGCCGTGCGCTCAAGTTCTACGCCTCCGTGCGGATCGAGCTCCGCCGCGTCGATTCGATCAAGCGAGGGAACGAGACCGTTGGGAACCGCGTTCGGGCGAAAATCGTGAAGAACAAGGTGGCCGCGCCGTTCAAATCGGCGGAATTCGACATCATGTTTGAACCGCCCCGGGGCATCAGCCGCGTCGGGGACATCGTCGACCTGGGCGTGGAGTACGGCGTCATCAGCAAGAGCGGCGCCTTCTACAGCTTCGGCGACCTGCGGATTGGCCAAGGGCGCGAGAACGCCAAGCAGTACCTGCTCGAGAACCCCGAGGTGGCCGCGGAGATCGAGGCACTCATCCGCCAGGAAGCCGGGTTGACCCGGCCTGCGGCGGTGCCGGCAGCGGCCACCGTCAGTGAGTGAGTCTGCCTCTCCCGATGTCGATGGACGAACCTCCCAGTCACACGGTTACCGTCGAGGCTGTCCGGCCTGCAGGCCATCGGCAGCAGCTCATCGTGCTCAGCGACGGCAGAGAGCTGCTGCTCCATGAGGAGGCGCTGGCCGCGGCTGGCCCTGTGCGCGAAGGCGACGCCCTAACGGAAGAGCGCATCGAGGAGCTGGAACACGCCAACTGGCGCGTCGTGGCCCACGAGGCGGCACTCCGCCTGCTGTCGCTCCGGGCGCGCAGCGAGCGGGAGCTGCGCACCCGGCTCGAGCTGCGCGGCATCCCGGCCGATGTCGTCGGGGCCGAGATCGAGCGCCTCCGGGAAGCTGGCCTCATCGACGACGAGAAGTTCGCCGCCGCCTGGGTAGAGGAGCGCCGGCGAACCTCCCCGCGAAGCCGCCGGATGCTCCGCTACGAGCTCCTGGGCCGCGGCATCGACCCGGAGGCCGTGGAGCGCGCCACGCGGGCCGTGGAAGACCTCCCCACCGCCCTCGAACTCGCCCGGCAGCGAGGAGGCCGCCTGCGCACGACGAGTGAGGAGGAGTTCATCGCGAACGTGGGCGGGTTCCTTCGCCGCCGCGGCTTCGACTGGGAGACGGCGCGTCACGCCGCCCGTCTCGCGTGGGTCGAGCTGCGCTCGGCAGAACCGGCGGCCGAAGCCTCGGACGCATGAACTATCACGATCGGTGATAGCATCGTTCGCGATCTTTGACCCCGCCCTCCCGCGACGGGTACGATGGCGGTAGGAAGTCGCCGTCGAAGGTGCTTCCGATGGTTTACGTGACTGGAACGAACACTCTGGAGCTGATTCATGTCGACGATCATCGCTCTGATCGTCGGCCTTGTGGCATTCCTGGTTGGCATCGGCATTGGCTATGCCCTCCGCCGCAGGGCCGTGGCGAACGCTGTCATCCTGGCCGAACAGGAGGCGAACCGCCTCCTCGCTGAGGCCGAAGCGCAACAGAAGCAACTCCTCCTCCAAGCGAAGGAAGAGACGCTCGAACTGCGGAACAAGCTCGAGGCGGAGTTCCGCGAGCGTCGCGCAGAGATGCAGCGGCTTGAGGCGCGCCTGGCCCAGCGCGAAGAGCATCTCGACCGGAAGGCGGAGCAGCTCGAGGCCCGCGAACAGCGGCTCAAGCAGCGCGAGGAGGAGATTGAGCGCCTCCACGACGAAGCAGAAGAGCTCCGGCAGCGCCAGCTCGCCGAGATCGAACGGGTGAGTGGCCTCACCCGCGAGGAGGCACGGGCGCAGCTGCTCGCCGCCATCGAGCAGGAAGTCCGCGAAGAGGCCGCGCGCCGCGCTCGGGAGATCGAGCGCGAAGCGGAGGCAACGGCCGCGATGCGGGCAAAGAAGATCCTCGCTACCGCCATCCAGCGGTACGCGGCCGAGGTCACGGCGGAGACGACCGTCTCGGTGGTACCCATCCCCAGCGATGAGATGAAGGGCCGCATCATCGGCCGCGAGGGCCGGAACATCCGTGCGCTCGAAGCCGCGACGGGCGTCGATATCATCATCGACGACACCCCCGACGCCATCACCGTGAGCGCCTTTGACCCCGTCCGCCGCGAAATCGCGCGCGTGGCGCTCACGTCGCTCATCGCCGATGGCCGCATCCACCCCGCCCGTATCGAAGAGGCAGTGGCCCGCGCAAAACGCGACGTCGAAGCGGCGATGATGGAGGCTGCCGAAGCAGCGGCCGTGGAGGCCGGCGTTCTGAACCTCCACCCCGAAATCCTGAAGCTCATGGGCCGGCTGCGCTACCGCACGAGCTACGGCCAGAACGTCCTGCGCCACTCCATCGAGACAGCCCACATCGCGGCGATGATCGCCCGCGAGATCGGGGCCGACGTCGAAGTCGCCCGGGCCGGCGGTTTCCTCCATGACCTCGGCAAAGCGGTCGATCACGAGGTGGAAGGCACCCACGCTCGCATTGGGGCCGACATCGCCCGTCGCTACCGCGTGAAGGAAGCCATCGTCCACTGCATCGAGGCGCACCACGAAGAGGTGGAGCCCTCGACGGTCGAGGCGATCATCGTGATGATGGCCGACGCCATCTCGGGCGGGCGGCCGGGAGCGCGACGCGAGTCGCTGGAGGCGTACATCAAGCGGCTCGAAACCCTGGAACAGATTGCCCGAGAGCACAAGGGCGTGGAAGAAGCGTACGCCATCCAGGCCGGACGCGAGGTGCGCATCATCGTGAAGCCCGACAAGGTCGACGACCTCGAAGCGATGCGCATCGCCCGCGACGTCTCGCAGAAGATCGAGCAGACGATGGAGTACCCGGGCCAGATCAAGGTCACCGTCGTTCGCGAGACGCGCGCAACGGAATACGCCCGCTAACTTCGTTGGCGATGGCGCTGGCCGACTTCCATCTCCATAGCACGGCGAGCGACGGTGTCCATCGGCCAGCGGAGGTCGTGGCGGCCGCGGCACGGAACGGCGTACGGGTCCTGGCGCTCACCGACCACGACACGCTCGACGGCCTCGGCGAGGCGGCTGCGGCTGCACGGTCGTGGGGCGTGCGCTTGGTCCCCGGTATCGAGCTGAGCACCGAGCTCGGTTCGCGCGATGTGCACCTCCTCGCCTTGGGAATCGATGTCGACCGGAGCGATCTGCACGCCTTCCTGGCCGAGCAGCGCGAGCACCGCGTGGGCCGTGCACGCCGCATCGTCGAAGTCCTGCGCCAGCACGGCATCGAGCTCGACGAGCGGCGCCTCTTCGAGATCGCCGGCGAGGCGAGCGTCGGCCGCCCCCACGTCGCCAGAGCGATGCTCGAGCGGGGGTACGTGAGTTCGGTGCAGGAGGCGTTCGACCGCTGGCTCGGAGACGGGAAACCTGGCGACATTCCCCGACCGCGATTGTCGCCGGCGGAGGCGATTGCCCGCATCCACGATTGGGGAGGCATCGCCGTAGCGGCCCACCCCTGCTTCCTCGGCGATGGATGGGAATCGGTCCTCGCTGAGCTGGCCGCGGCCGGTGTCGACGCCATGGAGGTGTACTACCGCGACTACCCGGCAGAGGTCGTAGCGGACCTCGAAGTGATGGCCGACCAGCTCGGGCTCATCCGTTCCGGCGGGAGCGATTTCCACGGCCTGAGGAACCCGGGCGAACGGGCCCCCGGCGACATCCTCTTTCCTGACGGGTGGGCACGGCGGTTTGTAGAATTCGTCGAAGGCCGCTGCCGGCGGCCGTACCTCGTCTAGGAGCGCGCGGTGCTCGACAACGAGCGCATCGAAGCGATCATTCCCCACCGCTACCCGTTCCTCTTCGTCGACCGCGTCGTAGAGCTGGAGCCCGGCAAGCGGGCTGTGGCCATCAAGAACGTGACGGCGAACGAGTGGTTCTTCCAGGGACACTTCCCTGGACGCCCTATCATGCCGGGCGTGCTCATCATCGAAGCGCTCGCCCAAACGGCAGCCGTCGCACTCCTGGCCGACCGCCCGCCCAGCGACGAGCTCCCCCTATTCGCCGGCATCGAGGAGTTCCGGTTCCGGAGGCCGGTCCGGCCGGGCGATCAGCTCCGGCTCGAGTTCGAACTCCTGAAGGCGCGAGGCCCCGTGGGGAAGGGGAGCGTGCGAGCGACCGTCAACGGAGCCGTGGCCGCCGAAGGAGTGATCTCCTTCGCGCTGGCGCGGATTGGCGAGGCGTAGCTCGCCGTCCGAACGCCCAGGAGGTGCGCGTGGCGCCCACGGAAGTCCCCTGCCCGCGTCATCCGGACATCCTCACGGCGCTCCGTTGCAGCCGCTGCGAGACCCCCATCTGCCCCCGCTGTTCGGTGCAGACCCCCGTGGGAGCGCGGTGCCGCGCCTGCGCGCGGATCGCCCGCTCGCCCGTGTACACCCTGGGCGTGCGCCACGTCGTGCGGGCATTCGCGGCGGCCATCGTCGGCGGGGCCTTTATGGGGCTGGTGTGGGCGTTCGTGCTGTCGCCCTTCACCTACGGGTTCCTGGCCATCTTCATCGGGGCTGGGCTGGGATGGGCGTTCACCCGCCTCATCGACATCGCCACCGGGAAGAAGCGCGGCCCCGTCACCATCGCCGCCGCGAGCCTCGGGATCCTCATCGCCTGGGGGGTGCTGCTGCTCGTCATCGAGCTGCGGGTGGCACTCTACGGCTTGGTAGCCGTCGGCATTGGCATCTACCTGGCGTACGCGAACCTGCGCTAATTCAGCCGATGACGAAGCGCATACCGACGATGAAGCCGATGATCACGAGCGTCAGCGCCGCGATGGAGATGAGGTCCGAGCGCACGTAGGAGAAGTCGGTCGTGATGTGATGCTCGCGCATCCGCGGCGGGGCATGCACCGCCCGCTCATGGGTGCGCGCGGGGCGCACGTCTTGCGCCGTGGGGCGCGGGGTGATCGACCGCGGGAGGCGCCTCCGGGTGCGGCGCTGCCGTGACTCGGGCATGAGCCGATGCTACCGCCACACGGAACGAGGGGCTAGCCCGCCTAGGTCGTCTCCCGGATGGCAACGTCGATGCTGAACCGGCCGACCGACAGCTCGAGCGGGACCACCACGCGGGTGAGGTTGAAGGTCGCGATGGAGCTGCCGTGACCGACGAGGAGCACGGGAGGGGAGATATCGCTCGGGTAGCCCGCCTGCTCCAGGAGGATGCTCGCCTGGCCGGTGATGACGTTCGCCAGCTCAGCGATGGCGCTCTGGGCGAGCGGGTCGAGCTCCTCCACGGGCTCGCCCATCATCTTCGAAGCGAGCGCGCAGGCAGTGACCGAGGACATCGAATAGATCACCAGCCCGGCAACACTGCCGGTGAGGGCAACGAGCGCGCTTACCTCATCGCTGGTGCGGGGCGACCGGACGCGATGGACCTTCCCGCGGACGGGCTGTTCGCGGCATTCCTGCCACAGGACGAGCGCCGCCGCCTCGAGGAAGGGCGACACGAGCTCAGCTTTCGCTTGGTCGGCTTCCGCGGCGACGCGGGCGGCTTCGTCGAGGTTCACGTTCGCTTTCACGGCAACAGGCTCCTCCTATGTCACGACGACCGCAGTTCAGCGGGTGAGCGAGAGCGTCCGGCCGAGTGCCGTCGCGTAGATCCCGGAGTCATCGACGTCGTGCACGGCGACGGTGATGGTCGAGGGCACCGAACCGTCGTCTTGCAGACGCTGGGCGATCTCCCAGCGAGCCCAGTGCTTCAGCATGGCGACCTTCTCCAGCGGGAAGATGCGAGCGCGAGCCAGCTGCCCGACCAGCTTTCGGTAGGCATCTTCCGAGATTTGCACCGTGACGTTGAACATCCCGGCGCGCCCGCCGTCGACGCGGAACACGAAGCGGTGGTAGCCGGAACGCCCGTGTTGGAGCTCGGCCGCCATGAGAACCGCTCGTAGCTGCATCACGCTGCTCATGCTCCGTCCGCCGGAAACGGTCTCACGAATCCATCTTCGTCAACCGTACCCAAAAGCTTGATGCCCAACCGTTTCCCCACGGTCCCAGGGAAGCCCGCGAGACGCTCGACGTTCCCGACGAGCACGCGGAGCGGCTCGCCCACCTCCTGGTCCAGCACGATGACATCGCCCGGCGCCAGGTCGGTTAGTTCGTCGGCGCCCACGAGGGCACGGCCGAGGATGGCCCGAAGCTCGACCCGCGCAGGGAGGAGATGCTCCTCCCGCACGCGGAGCCCTTCGCCCGTCACGCGGGCGCCGCCCATTTCGAACAGGCTCTGACCGGTGAGCTTTGGGAGGACGTCTTCCAGGAGGGTGAGCGGGAAGCAGAGGGAGAGCCCGCCGGTCTGCTCGTTGAAGCGCACTTCGTACCACGCCGTCAAGACAAACTCAGACGGCGGCACGGGATGCATCACCTGGGGGCCGAAGACCAAATCGGCGACTTTCGGCTCGATGGCGACCAGCCGGCTCCAGGGCTCCACGAGAGAGCGAGCGATGTCGCCGACCACGTGGCGAAGGAGCGCCAGCTCGATGTCGGTGAGCTCGCGGTCGGGTAGGCGCGACGGCATGCGGCCGGGGCCGCCGAGAAGCCGGTCGACGAGCGCGAACGCGAGGTCCAGGCCGAAGGCAACGAGTGCCACGCCCTTCAAGGGGGGCAATTCGAGGATCCCGAGCAGCGAGGTGAGGCCCACTTGGCCGAGGTACTCCTCGAAGATGCCCCGCTCCAGCGCCCCCAGCCGCGCCTCGACCGTAAGGCGCAGCCGGCCGCTGAGGATGGCAGCCATCGAGCTCGCGACGCCCTGTTGGATGACCTGGAGCCCGCGGAGCTGCTCCTTCGAGAGCTTTTCCGGGTGGCGGAAGTCGTAGAGCTTGACTCGCCGTTCGGCCTCGCGGGGCGGGCGGCGGGTTGCAACGACTTCTTCGACCTGCTCGAGGTCGAGCCCTTCGAGGCCCGCGCTGAGCAGGGCGTCGATCTCCCGCTGGCTGAGGGTCGCCCGTTCCGCGGCCATGCCGATCCCCTCCGTCCCCCAGCGTCCTGGATCGAGTATCGGCAGGGCATCGGCGGGAACCCTAGGCTCAGCCCCGCAAGCTCCCCCATTTCGCAACACGTTCGTCGGGCAGAAACCGGCGGGAAATGGTGGCTTTTCCCGATACGAGGGAGCCACGTGCGCGCCGTAGGTTCGGGCGAGAGACCAAACCTGGCCAACTGGAGGGAAACCGTGTCTGCACGCACCACGGCCGAGACGTCGGCGGCTGAAGAGCACGTCGTGATCTTCCGCCTCGATAAGGAGCTGTACGCCATCGACATCCACTCGGTGCAAGAGATCGTCCGCCTGCAGCCGATCACGGCGATTCCCGGCTCCGACCCCTGGGTGGAGGGCATCACGAACCTCCGCGGCCGCGTCGTACCGGTTGTCGACCTGCGACGGCGTTGCGGCATCCCCGAATCGGAACACACGCCCGAGACGCGCATCGTCGTCGTGCACTGCTCGGCCGGCACCGTGGGGCTCATCGTCGACGCGGTGAGCGAGGTGCTGCGCATTCCGGCGAGCGCCATCGAGCCGCCGAACGCCCTCTCCCAGAGCGCCGCCAACGCCTACCTGCGGGCAGTGGCGAAGCTGCCGGACCGGCTCGTGTCCCTCGTCAACCTCGATGCGCTCCTCGGCCTCGATGACGCGACGGCTAAGGCGGTCGAGGAGGCGCAGGACGCCCTCGACGCTGCTGCCTAGGAGGGCTGCCGATGGCCGAGGCAGGCAAGCGGCTGGAATTCGAACTCGACGACGAGGACCTGAAACTGTTCTCGGAAGAGGCAGCGGAGCAGATCGAGGTCCTCGACGTCGCCCTCGTGCAGCTGGAGGCCGACGCCGACGATGAACTCCTCCAGCGCATCTTCCGGGCGGCGCACACGCTGAAGGGCTCGTCGGCAGCCATCGGCCACAAGAAGATGGCGAGCCTCACGCATGCGATGGAGAGCGTCCTCGATGCCATGCGGCAGCGCCGCCTCCGCCCGACATCGGAGGTCGTGGATGCCCTCCTCGCCGCACTCGATGCGCTGCGCGTGCTCGCGAACGAAGTGGTGACCCGCGTGGATTCCGGGATCGAGACGCAGAGCATCGAAGAGGACCTGCTGGCGCTTCTGGAGCACGCCGGCGAGAACGCCGAGCAAGGCGGCAGCGGCCCGAGCGCAACGGCAGCCGACTTCAGTTTCGCCGTAGCTGCAAGGAGCGAGATCGCGGCCCAGCGTGCCGCCGGGAAGAGCGTCTTGGCGGTGGCCGTCCGCATCCGGGAGGACTCGCCGCTCCCGGGTATCCGCTGCTTCCAGGTCCTCCAGGAGCTCGACGGCGCGGGCGCTGTCCTCGCCACCGAACCGGCGCGCCAGGTCATCGAGTCGGGAGAGGCAGATTACGCGGTCCGAGCCGTCGTCGCCTCGACAATGCCGGCGAGCCAGCTGCAGGCGGTCCTCGCCGATATCTCCGAAGTCGCGGAGGTTGACATCCGCGAATTGACGGACGACGAGCCGCTGGCCGCACCGGTCCAGGCGGCGAGCAACGAACCGCGCCCCATCCGTCCGCTGAGTGCCGCCAACGGCAGCGAGCCCCCGCAGACTGCCGGCCCGGCGAAGCGGGCGGGCGCCGGCTCCATCCGCATCGACGTGGAGCGGCTCGATGGTCTCATGAACCTCGTGGGGGAGCTCGTCATCGACCGGGCGCGCCTCCTTCGCATCAAGGACCAGCTCGCCGCAGTCCTCGCCGGTTCGGAGCTGGCCGAGCTGGCGGAAAACCTGGAGGAGACGACCGCCCACCTGGGGCGCATCACCGACGAGCTCCAAGACGCGATCATGCGCACGCGGATGCTGCCCATCCGCTCCGTCCTCACTCGGCTCCCGCGCATCGTGCGCGACGTGGCCACGCGGTCGGGGAAGAAGGTGGACCTGGTGACCGCCGGCGAAGAGACGGAGCTGGACCGTTCCGTCATCGAGGTGATCACGGACCCGCTCGTCCACATCCTCCGCAACGCGGTCGACCACGGCATCGAGCCACCGGAGGAGCGCCGAAGGCTGGGGAAGCCGGAAACGGGCACGGTCACCGTCACCGCCTGGAACCAGGAGGCATCGATCTACATTTCGGTGAAGGACGACGGCCGCGGCCTCGACATCGAGGCCATCAGGGCGAAGGCCGTGGAGCGGGGCCTCGTGTCCGCCGACGCAGCAGCCGCTGCCTCGCCCGACGAGGTGCTGCAGTACATCTTCCTGCCCGGGCTCTCGACGGCGAAGCAGGTCTCGGACGTCTCCGGTCGGGGGGTGGGCCTCGACATCGTACGGGCGAACATCGAGCGCCTGAACGGCAGTGTCTCCGTCCACAGTGAGCGCGGGAAGGGGACCGAGTTCGTCATCCAGCTGCCACTTACCCTCGCCACGACGAAGGCCCTGATGGTCATGGCCCGCGGCATCGTCTACGCCATCCCCCTCGTCTCGGTCACGGAGACGCTCCCGGTACGCGGTGCCGATATCCACTCCGTCGGCGGCAGGCGCCTCCTTCGCCTCCGGGACGCGCTGCTGCCGGTTATCGAGCTGGCCGCCGCCCTCGGCGACCGCCGCCCAGCGGAAACCGAGCCCGCCTACATCGTGGCGGCCCAACACGCCGGGCGGCAGGTGGCGTTGCTCGTGGACCACGTCCTCGGCGAGCAGGACGTGGTAGTGAAGTCCCTCGGTGAGCTGCTGGGAGCGCGGCCGGGTATCGGCGGGGCGACCATCCTCGGCGACGGAACGCTCGGGCTCATCGTCGACACGCCCAGCCTCGTCGGGGGCGCCGGTCGAGAGGGACGTGACATCCCCTACGCGAGGGTAGCGTGATGGCTGCACCGCTCACGACCCAGCTCATGGCCATCGCCAACGATGGGGCGGTACGCGCCGGCCGGGGCCTCTCGGGGCTGATCGGCGAGGAGATCGCCATCCGCGTCCCCGAGGTACGGTTGGGCACGCGCGGCGACGTGTGCTCGGCGGTGGGCGGCGATGACGCCCTCGTCCTCGGGGCGTACCTCGGAGTCTCGGGTGATGTCTCGGGGCACGTGATGCTCCTCTTCCCCGAATCCCGCGCGCTGGAATGTGTCGACCTGATGTGCGGGCAGCCGCCGGGGACGACCACCGACGCCGACGAGTTCGCACAGTCTGCCATCGCCGAGCTGGGGAACATCGTCGGTTCGGCCTTCGTGAACGCGCTCGCCGACGCGACGAACCTCTCGCTCCATCCCTCGCCGCCGACCGTCGTCCGCGACCTGGCGATGGCCCTCGTCCAATCCGTCTACGCCGAGGTGTTGGCCCAAGACGGCCCCGTCGTGATCATCGACACGGTCTTCGAGGATACGCGGGGAGAGACCGCGGGCTTGCTCATCCTCGCGCCCGACCCGCCGGCCCTGGCACGCCTTCAGGAGCTGGCGGCATGACGGCACTCACCACCTCCCAGACACGCATCTCGGTCGGCATCGGACAGCTGGCAACGGCCGACGACCCGGGCATCATCCTCGTCGCCTACGGCCTCGGATCGTGTGTCGGCATCACGGTGTGGCACCCGCGATCCCGCTGGGGAGCGCTGCTCCACGTGCTGCTCCCGGAATCGAACGGCGCACCCTTCCGGGCCGAGGAGCCGGCACGGTACGCCGACCATGCCTTCGAAGAGCTGCTCCGGCGGTTCGGCTCGCGCGGCGAACCGCGGGAGCTGGTCCTGAAGCTGGCCGGCGGTGCGATGGTTCTCGGTCGCGAGCATTCGCAGCGGTTCAAGATCGGCGAGCGGAATGCCGAAGCCATTTACAGGCAGCTCGAGCGTCTTGGCCTTCGCCCCGCGGCCGTCGACCTCGGCGGCACCGCCGGACGGACGCTCGAGCTGCACATCGCGACCGGGAAGTCGTACGTGCGCACGGCAACCACCCCCGCGCGGGAACTTTGAGGCGAGGACACGGAACGATGCCGAAGGTACTCATCGTCGACGATGCAGCCTTCATGCGAATGCGGACGTCGAAGCTCCTCATGGAAGCGGGTTACGAGGTCATCCAGGCCGAAAACGGCCTCGAAGCCATCCAGAAGTACCGGGAAACGCGGCCCGATGCCGTCCTGCTCGACATCACCATGCCGGAGATGGACGGGCTGACCGCGCTCAAGGAGATCAAGGCCATCGACGCCAACGCCAAGGTCGCGATGCTGACCGCGCTCGGCCAGCAGCAGATCGTCTTGGAAGCGGTGAAGGCCGGCGCCAAGGATTTCCTCGTGAAGCCGGCCGATGCCGAACGCGTCCTCGCGGCCGTAGCCAAGCTCTGCGGGCGGTAGGACGATGTCGGCAGCCCCAGTCAGCGAATCGCGTCCCATCCGCGTGCTCGTGGTCGACGATTCGCCGTTCATGCGCCACACCATCCGGCGCATCCTGACGTCGGCCGGCGGGTTCGAAGTCGTGGGCACGGCCGTCGACGGCGTAGATGCGGTGCGTCAGGCGCTGGCCCTGCGCCCAGACGTCGTCACGATGGACGTGGAGATGCCGAGGATGGACGGCGTCCAGGCCGTCCGCGAGCTGATGGCAAGCCTGCCGACGCCCGTGGTGATGGTTTCCACCCTGACGCGCCGCGGCGCCGAGGTGACCCTGCAGGCGCTCGAGGCCGGAGCCGTCGACTACGTGACCAAGCCCTCGTCGGACTCGCAGGACCTGTACGCCTTGAGCGAGAGCCTCGCGGCGGCCGTCCGCCGCGCGGCGGTCGCACGGCTCAACCGCCGCAACGGCCGGACGCCACCCCCGTCCGCTGGCCACACCAGGCAGGCCGGGACGATGCTCCCGCCACCCGACGGCACGCCGGCGACGACGCTCGTCGTCATCGGTTCGTCCACCGGCGGCCCTCCGGCACTCACCGAGGTCGTATCCCATTTGAATCCGGAGACACCAGCGGGGTACATCATCGTCCAGCACATGCCCCCGCACTTCACGGCGGCCTTAGCCCAGCGGCTCGATGGGCTCACGCCGCTCAGCGTGCGGGAGGCCGCCGAGGGCGATGCCGTCCTCGAGCGACGGATCCTCGTCGCTCCCGGCGACTACCACCTTCGCGTGTCGGCTGATCGGAAGGTCCGTCTTGAGCAGAGCCCGCCGCGGCACGGCGTGCGCCCCTCCGTCGACGTGACCCTCGAGAGCGTCGCGCCAGTCTTTGGGCGTCACGCCGTGGCTGTCATCCTCACCGGCATGGGGCGCGACGGGGCCACGGGAGCGCGGCTGGTGGAAGACGCGGGAGGAGTCGTCATCGTCCAGGACGAGCGGACCTCGGTGATCTACGGCATGCCCAAGGCCGCGAAAGAATCGGTGCAGCGGGCCGTAGAGGTCCCCCTCCATGCCGTAGCCCAGGCGATCGACACGGCGGTGCGTGTGGGAGTTCGGCGATGAGCAGCGAACGTGCCGAAGCCCTTCCCGACCCTGCCTGGGAGCGGTTCCGCCGGGCGCTGGAACAGGCGCTCGGCATCCCGCTCTACCAATACAAGGAGCCGCAGATGAAGCGGCGCCTGGGCGCACTCATGCAACGGGAGGGGCTGCACAGTTGGGATGCCTTCGCCCGCGCCCTCGTCCGCCCCGATCTGCTGGAGCGCGTCCGTGACACGCTCACCATCAACGTCTCGGAGTTCTTCCGCCAGCCCGACCGCTTCCTGGAACTCCGCGACGTGCACCTGCCGCGGCTCCTCGCAGAGCGTCCACGCCTGCGCATCTGGAGCGCGGGCTGCTCCATCGGCTGCGAGCCGTACTCGATCGCCATCCTGCTCCTGGAGCTCGACCGGAATCCGCGGAGGCACCAGCTCCTCGCCACCGACGTCGACTTCGCAGCGCTCGCGCGGGCGAGGGAGGGCCGCCGCTACCTGCCCAACGAGGTCCGGAGCGTCCCCCGGGCGTATCTCGAGAAGTACTTCGTCGCGGAGCCGGACGGGACCTACTCGGTGGCCGAAGACGTGAAGCGGCTGGTGACGTTCCGGCATCACGACCTCTTGAAGGACCCGTATCCCACGGAATGTGACCTCATCGTCTGCCGGAACGTCATCATCTACTTCACCGAGGAGGCGAAGCAGCACGTCTTCCGCGGCTTCGCCGAGGCTCTCCGTCCGGGCGGTCTGCTCTTCATCGGCGGGAGCGAGATGATCATGCGGCCGAGGGATCTGGGCCTCGTTCCCAGCGCGGTGAACTTCTACCAGCGGGCCGCCTAGTCGGGAGCTCAGGCTTCGAGCCGCGCGAACGCCGGCTCTGTGACAGGCCTGCGCACCACGCGCGGTGCGACCGACTCCACCGAAACGGCAACTGCCGTCGCGCAGGCGATGCCCACGAGCAAGTCGAAGACGTAGTGCTCGCCGAGGTACACCAGGGCGAGGGCCATGAGCCCGGCGTACACGAGGAGCACGGGCGCAACGGCGGGAAGCCGGTACCGCGCCCAAAGGTAGAGCCCGTAGGTCGTCGCCATGTGGATGGAGGGCACCGCGGCAACGGAGTTCGGTTCGCCGAGGGATGCGTAGAAGTGGCGGTACGTGGCGAGGCTCACCCGACCGCCGACGAAGTCCATGATGCGGTACACCTGGTCGAGCGCGCCCAACTGGCTCGCGAGCCAAGGGGGCGCCGTGGGGACGAGAAAGAAGAAGAAGAGGCCGAGCCACATGGTGCCGACGATGATCATCACATACTCAGGGAACCACCGCCGCCAGCCGACAAACACCGCCACGGCCATGACGTGCGGGACGACGAAGAACGACCAATGCACCCACACCGCCGCCCAATCGAGCAGGGAGACGTCGGTGGGGTCGAAGAAGCGCTCCTGGAGGAAGGTGACGGGCTGCAGGCCCAGGAAGAGCCAACGGTCGAAGGCGGCGGCATACTCAGCCCGCACGGGAAAACCGGCGTTGTCGGCGAAGGAACGCGCCAGCGTGTAGGCGTAGATGCCGGCGATATAGTAGAACCACCAGCGGCGTTCCTGCCCGCGGATCACCGCCGGCAGGAACGCGACCATCGTCACGACGGTGAGGAACACGGCCACCCAGAGATGTTCGTACCAGGCCCGCGTGGCGATGCTGGCAACCATCGCCACCAGGAGCGCGACCTGGAAGCCGAAAAGGAGCGCCGCGGGCCGCGAGAAGTTCGCCAGGCGCTCGCGGCGGATGAGCTGACCCACCGGGTGCATCGCCCTCGCCCCTGTGCCGTTCGGGTACGTGTTCCACTCTCGCCCCCCGGACCGCGAGGCGCAAGCGCCGGGCTTCCACCCGCGCACTGCTGCCCGCGGGGCGAATTTGGTATACAGTGCCTGCCTGCAGAGCGACCGCACGGGAGGGACTGCACGTGGTGCAAGCGCTGGATGACGTGGTCGTCCTCGATCTCACCCAGCACATCGCTGGGCCGTACGCCACGAAGCTGCTGGCCGATTTCGGTGCCGATGTCATCAAGATCGAGCCGCCATGGGGCGATCCCGCGCGCCGGCTGGGGCCGTTCCTGGGCGACGACCCCCACCCCGAGAAGTCCGGCACCTTCTTCTACTTGAACTGCAACAAGCGCTCAGTGGTGCTCGACCTGCACACGGAGGCGGGCAAGAAGGCGCTCGCTGCCATCGCCGCCCGGGCTCACCTCATCGTCGAGAGCTTCGCGCCCGGGACCATCGAGAAGCTCGGCATCGGGTGGGACTTCTTCCAGCGCATCAACCCCCGCGCGCCGATGGTGTCGGTCTCGAACTTCGGGCAAACGGGCCCCTACCGCGACTACCTGGCGTCGGAGTTGGTGATCTACGGCTTCGCGGGCGAGATGTACTCCATGGGCGAAACCGACCGCGAGCCGGTGAAGATGTTCGGCACGGCGGCGCTCTTCGAATCAGGCTCGGCCGTGGCCGTGGCCTGCATGGGGGCGTTGTGGGCAGCCAAACGCTTCGGCATCGCCCAGCGTGTCGACGTTTCCCTCGCCGAAACGCACTTCGGCGGCGTCGATCGGCGGCACGCGACCGCCATCGCCTACCAGTACTCGAAGCGGAAGACGCTCCGCGCCGCCTCGCGCAGCAGCGGGATGCCGGGAGGCATCTACCCATGCGCCGACGGCTACGTCGACTTCACGAACGCCAGCATCCGCTACGACCGCGTGGTGGAGATGCTGGGATACCCTGAATGGGCGACGGACCCGAAGTACACCGATCCGGCCACGCGGATGAATCCCCAGGTGGTGGACGAATGGAACGTCCACTTCCTGGAATGGTGCCTCCAGCGAACGAAGCGCGAAATCTGGGAGGAGGCACGCCGCGCGAAAGTGCTGTGCGGCCCGCTCTTCACCATGGAGGACCTCGTAAACGACGAGCACTTCCGCGGACGCGGCTTCTGGGCGACCGTGGAGCACCCGGTGATGGGGAAGGTCACCATCCCTGGCCGGCCGTTCCTCATGCCGAAAGGCGGCTGGCGCATGCGCCGGCCGGCTCCCTTGCTGGGGCAACACACTGAGGAAGTCCTCCGTGAGACCGGCGTCCCTGAGCCGACCATGCATGAGGTGCTGACCACCGTCCAACGAGGAGGCGTGCGATGAGCCCCAAGCCGCTGGAAGGCATTCGTGTCATCGACTTGTGCGTGGTTTGGGCCGGCCCGTTCGCGACCATGCTGCTCGCCGACCTCGGCGCAGAGGTCATCAAGCCCGAAAACCCGCACGTCTGGCAGCCGATGACCCGCGGCGCAATGGCCCGGCCGCCGCAAGCCTACCTGATGCTGGCACCTGCCTGGGGCGGCGGCTATCCGAACAACGTCCCGGGCGAGCGGCCCTGGAACTACTGTCCGACGTTCGTTTCGCTCTACCGGAACAAGAAGAGCTTCACCGTCGACCTCCGGACCCCGGAGGGGAAGGACGTCCTCCGGAGGCTCGTCGCGATTTCCGACGTGGTGTACGAGAACAACGCCACAGGAACGCTGGAGAAGCTCGGCATCACCTACGACTGGCTCCGCGAGGCGAACGAACGGATCATCTTCGTGCGGGTGCCGGCGTACGGGAACAGCGGCCCATACGCCGAGGCGCGCGCCTTGGGCATCCACCTCGAAGCCGTGATGGGTCACACCCTCCTCCGCGGCTACGAGGACGCCGACCCGTCCTCGAATTCCGCCATCTACTCCGGCGACTACCTCGCCGGCGCCCAAGGCGCCTTCGCCGTCATGACCGCACTCTGGCACCGCGAGAAGACGGGCGAGGGGCAGCTCATCGAGATCGCCCAGGCGGAGAACGCAGCCGCGATGTTCACCCAGGCCATCATGGAGTACACCATGAACGGCCGCCTGCTGGCGCCCATCGGGAACCGCGACATCTTCGGGCGCTATCCCTGCAACGTGTATCCTGCGAAATCGCCCGGCACGGCGGAGACGTGCGACGACCGCTGGATCGCCATCTCCGTGGAAACCGATGAGCAGTGGCAGGGGCTCGTGCGGGCCATGGGCGAGCCGGAGTGGGCCCGGGACCCGCGCTTCGCCACGAACGAAGGCCGCGCCGCCCACGCCGCCGAAATCGACGCGCACATCGCGGAGTTCACACGGGAGCGGGACGACTACGAGCTCATGCACCTCCTCCAGGCGCACGGGGTGCCCGCGGCCCCGGTCCTCGAAGCCTCCCGCATGTTCGACGACCCGCACCTGCGCGCCCGGAACTTCTTCCGCACCCAGACGGTGGAGGGCGCAGGGACCCACGAGTACGTCGGCCCGCTCTGGCAGTTCCCCGCCACGCCGGTGGAGTTCTACCAGCCGCCAGTGACCCTGGGGGAGCACAACGAGTACGTTTACAAGGAGCTCCTCGGCTTCAGCGACGAGGAGTACGCACGCTTCGAAGCCATGGGCCACATCGCCCGCGACTTCGATCCGAGCATCCCGTGAAGGGCTGGAGGATTCCCCACCGCCCTAAGATAGAGTGACGCCACCGAACCCGGAGGGACACGCATGACCACCACCGACGAACGGCCTGCGGACATCGGACTGCCCATCGACGAGGTGTACGAGCCGCCCGCACGCGTGCGCGAGCGTGCCTACATCCGCTCTCTCGACGAGTACCGAGAACGATACCGCCGCTCGATCGAGGACCCGGATGGCTTCTGGGGGGAATTGGCCCGCGAGCACCTGGAATGGTTCGAACCCTTCCACACGGTCCGGCAGGAGAACCTCGCCGAAGGGAAGGTGGCGTGGTTCCTGGGCGGCAAGCTCAACGTCTCGGTGAACTGTCTCGACCGCTGGGTTCGGACCCAGCCCGATAAAGTCGCCATCATCTGGGAGGGAGACGAGCCAGGCGAGAACCGCTTCGTCACCTACCGCGAGCTGTACGAAACCGTGTGCCGCCTGGCGAACGCGCTCAAGGCGCGGGGCATCGGCAAGGGCGATCGGGTGGCGATCTACATGGGCATGGTACCGGAGCTACCGGCGGCGATGCTTGCCTGTGCCCGGATAGGCGCCATCCACTCCGTCATCTTCGGCGGCTTCAGCCCGCGTTCCATCGTGGACCGCGTGGAAGACTCGGGATGTCGCGCGATCATCACGCAGGACGAAGGCCGTCGCGGCGGGCGCCCGGTGCCGCTGAAGCGGAACGTGGACGAAGCCCTGGCGATGGGCGGCCGTTCCGTGGAATTCACCATCGTCCTCCGTCGCACCGGGACCGAGGTACCGATGACGCCCGGGCGCGACTACTGGTGGCATGAGGAGCTGGCCCGCCAGCCGGCCGAATGCGCCCCCGAGGTGATGGATGCCGAAGACCCCCTCTTCATCCTCTACACCTCCGGGTCGACCGGAAAGCCGAAGGGCGTGCTCCACACTCAGGCCGGCTACCTGCTGTACACGAAGCTGACCCACCAGCTCGTGTTCGACATCCACGACGACGACGTCTACTGCTGCGCCGCTGACATCGGCTGGATTACGGGCCACTCCTACATCGTGTACGGGCCGCTCGCCAACGGTGCGACCACGACCGTGTTCGAATCCGTGCCCACCTACCCAGACGCCGGCCGGTACTGGGATATGACCGACCGGCTGGGCATCACGGTGTTCTACACGGCGCCGACCGCCATCCGCGCGCTCATGCGCGAAGGAGACGAGCACGTGAAGCGGTACAAGCGCACCACCCTCCGCGTCCTCGGAACGGTGGGCGAGCCCATCAACCCGGAAGCGTGGCGATGGTACTACAACGTCGTCGGCGAGGGGCGCTGCTCCATCGTCGATACCTACTGGCAGACGGAGACGGGGGGGATCATCATCACTCCGCTCGCCGGTGCGACGCCCCAGAAGCCCGGCTCGGCGACGCTCCCATTCTTCGGAGTGCAGCCAGCCGTGGTTGCCGAAGACGGTACGGTGTTGGAAGGGAACGGCGTGAGCGGGCGCCTGTGCATGAAAGCCTCGTGGCCCGGGATGATGCGCACGGTCTTCGGCGACCACCAGCGCTTCATCGATACCTACCTGAAGCAATACCCGGGGATGTACTTCACGGGTGACGGATGCTACCGCGACAAGGACGGGTACTACTGGATCACCGGCCGGGTCGATGACGTGCTCAACGTGGCCGGGCACCGCATCGGTACGGCCGAAGTCGAAGGGGCGCTCGTCGGTCACGAAGGCTGCGCAGAGGCAGCTGTGGTGGGCTTCCCGCACCCCATCAAGGGGCAGGGCATCTACGCCTACGTCGTGCTGAAGGATGGCTTCCAACCCTCGGCGGAGCTCGCGCAGCGCCTGCGGGAGGAAGTCCGCCGGGTAATCAGCCCCATCGCCACACCGGACAAGATCCAGTTCGTCGAGGGGCTGCCGAAGACCCGCTCGGGGAAGATCATGCGCCGCATCCTGCGGAAGATCGCGGAAGGGGATCCGAGCAACCTCGGCGATACGACCACGCTCGCCGATCCCGGCGTCGTCGAGGGCATCCTCGCCCAGTCCCACGTGTACTGAAGCCAGCGGGGGAGGCCTCAGAGCCTCCCCCCGTTTCCTGCGCTACATCGTGCGCCGCGGGGCGGACCTCGGCGATGGTCGGGGCGCCGCGATTCGAACGCGGGACCTCCTGAACCCCATTCAGGTGCGCTACCAGGCTGCGCCACGCCCCGACCGGTCCATCTCCATCCTACCGCACCGCCCGCGAACGCTCACGCCCGCCCGTAGACGGGTACCACCGCACCCGAGACGGGGCCAGACTCCGGGCCGAGGAGGAAAGCGATGACCCGCGCCACCTCTGCAGGCGAGACCCAGCGCCGGACATCCGCGTTGGGCATCGCCGCCCGGTTCGCAGGCGTGTCGATGACGGAAGGCGCGACGGCGTTGGCCCGGATCCCGTCGTCGCGGTACTCCTCGGCAACCGCTTCGACCAGCTTCACCAGAGCGAGCTTGGCAACGGCGTAGGCCACCGAGCCGCGCACCGGGCGCAGCGCCGGCCGGGAAGCCACGCAGACGATGGAACCCGCACCCGCGGCCAGGAAAAGCGGCAGTGCAGCCCGGACCGCGTTGTAGGCGGTCACGAAGTTCAGTTCGAACTGCTGCTTCACGAGCGCGAGGGGTGTTTCATGGACGGGGCGATCCCCGGCGAAGCCCCCGGCGAGGCAGGCGAGGCCATCGAGACCGCCGAGACGCTGCGCCGCATCGGCGATGGCCCTGGCCGTCACCATTTCGTTCGTGAGGTCGCACTCCACGCTCAGCTCCCAGGACCCGCCGGCGCTGGCGAAGGCGCCCGGGCGGTCGAGTGCGGCGATGCGGGCGCCGCGGCTCGCGAGCTCCGCCACGACCGCCGACCCGAGCGCGCCGGCAGCTCCCGTGACGACGACGCGGAACCCCTCCATGGCTCTGCACCTCCTTGGTTCGAGGGTGGCGGCTGCAGCATACGCCCCCTCAGGAGGCGATGACGCGCGCCGCCACCACGGCGCCCGTACTCACCACCGTCACGAGGAGGTATTCGGCCAAGTTGATGGGCGTCAGGTCGTGGTCGAGGAGGTGATGGACGATGCCCGTGGCGAGGTAGAAACCGATGATGAGAAGCGCCCCTGCCAGGAGCGCATCGAGCGGGAAGAAGTACAGCACCGCACGGAGCTCGCCCAGCGTAATGCCCACCGCAAGCCCGGCGAAGAACGAGGCCGTGCCCAAGAGCTGGCTTTCGCGCAGCAGTTCGACGGCCAGCGCGGCAGCCACGGCGCCAACGATCAGCGACGCGAGCGGCACGTCCACACCCTGCGCGAAAACGACCGTGAAGAGCGCGAACGCCGTGAGGTACGTGAGCACCGCAAGGAAGAGTCGCATCGCCCCGTAGGCGGGCGACCCTACGTCGGCGGTGTGGTATTCGGCGAAGGCCGCGGCGCCGACGATGAGACCGCCGATAGCGGCGGCGGCTGGCCGCACGAAGCCCGTGAGGGCTTCGTCGGCGAAGTATCCGACGGCGAGGACGCCCAGCAGCGGCAACACGAGGTAGACCCAGGTGCTCCAAAACCCGCCCGCCACCCAGCGCGGGTGGCCCCGTACCAGGCCATCGACGGAAAGGGCGACGAGTCCGGATGTCAGCCAGAGGATCCACACCTGCTCGGGCCGGATGCTCACGAAGGCCACCAGCCCCGCCGCCGCGATCAAGCCGGTCAGAGCCGCGCGCACGGCCGGCATCGGCCGCAGCGACGGCGTCGCCCCTTCGGCACCCTGGGACAGGCTACTCCCCCGCAACCTGCGGCTCTTCGAGCCCGTAGATTTCGGCGGCGTTCCGCCACCACAGGCGATCGCGGGCTTCGTCGTCCAGCTCCAGCATGTCGAACATGGCATCAAATCGCTCGATGTGCTGAGCGATGGCCTCCGGGGCACAGTCGCTCCCCCACACCAGCTTCTCGATGCCGATCTCCCGTCCGATGAGGCCGAGCTCCATCGCGTGCCGTTCGATGGTATGGCCGCCGCTCATATCGAACCACACGTTATGTCGCCACCTGGCCACCGACGCACAGTACTGGTAGTTCCCTTGGTTGCCCAAGTGGGCACCGATGATTTTCAGGCGCGGGAAGCGGTTGGCGATGGTATCGAGGTGAAGGGGGCTCATCCGGGCCGCCGACACGTCGCGGCGCGGCATCCGCTCCTGGAGGGCCAGCATGCGCTGGTAGGCCTGGGCCGCCGCCGCATCGCGCCGGGGATGCGTGATGGAGTAGTCTACGGGGCCTCCGATGACGCCGAGGTGGAAGAGGATCGGCATCCCGAGCTGCTCCGCGGCAGCGTATGTCGGCAGGTAGTCGGGCTCGTCGTAAGGCCGGCTCACGCCGATGAGCTTCAGCCCGCGGTACCCCAGCTCGTGCAGGTAGTGGACCGCCTCGGCATCGACGTCTTCGGGGTCGATGACCGCCACGGGGATAAAGAGCTCGCGGTACTCCGAGAGAATCTCGATTCCCCGTTCGTACGATGGTCCGAACCGGCCGCCGGTGAGCATGCAGGCCTTCGTGATGCCGGCACGCACCGCGGCTTCGGCCAGGCGTTCGACCGCCGGCCGCGGATCGGCAGTGGGGTCTTCCCACATCCGCGGGAAGTGCATGTGCACGTCGAAAATCCGTTTCGGCATGGGCAGCCCCTCCGCCGAAGTGTACCACCCTGCGACGTTCGCGCTTGGCGAACGCGGCCTCCGGCTTCACCATGCCTCGCATGGACCCGCGCTCGGCGCGCTTCGCGGAGGTAGCCGTCAACACGCCGATCCCGGCCCGCAAGCCGTACACGTACCGCATCCCTCCCGGGTTAGCAGTCGCACCTGGACAGCCCGTATTCGTCCCCTTCGGGTCGCAGGTACTGCAGGGAGTGGTTCTCCGATTCGTGGCGGAGCCGGCCCTGCCCGAGCCCGAGCTCAAGGAGATCGTCGCCCCAGCCGAAGCCGAGCCACTGCTCGACGAGGTCCACATCGCCCTGGCCGAGTGGATGGCGGACGCGTACCTCGCACCGCTGTGGGACGCGGTGGCAGCCTGCCTGCCGCCAGGGTACTCGCAGACGCCGGTGACGATGGTTACCCCGACGGCAGTTCCTGCCCTCTACCCTGCTGATGCCGCCGAGCGCCGCATTCTCGAGTACCTCGCCGCCCACGGCCGGGTCCCGCTCACCGACTTGCGGGCGGCGGTGCCCGCGGCTACCGAAGCGCGCCTCCGGTCGCTCCAAGAGCGCGGGCTGATCTCCGTCGCGGCCGGCCTTCGGTTGCCTGGGGGAAGACCGAAGTTCGAGCGCCGGGTCCGCCTCGCCGTCAGCCCGGCCGATGCCGCGCGGGAAGCGGCCGAGCGCAAGGGCGTCGCGGCCAGGATCCTCGCCGCCCTGAGCGAATCCGGTGGAGAGCTCCCGTTGGGGCACCTGCGTTCGCTCGGCGCCGAGCGCCGCCACCTCGAGCGGCTCGTAGCCGATGGCCTCATCGAGGAGGCGGCGATCCGGGTGTGGCGGGGCCCCGAGCTCCCGCCAGGAGGTGAGCCGCTGACGGCCGTGCTCTCGCCGACGCAACAGGCGGCGGTCGAGACCATCGCCAGCGCAGCAGGTCGGTACCTCCTCCACGGCGTTACAGGCTCGGGCAAGACGGAGATCTACCTCCGGCTGGCAGAGCGCGTGCTCGCTGCAGGCGGAGGGGTCATCGTCCTCGTACCGGAGATTTCGCTGACTCCACAAGTCGTCGACCGGTTGGGCCGTCATTTCGGGCACACGATGGCCGTGCTCCATTCTCAGCTCTCGGTCGGCGAGCGGTTCGACCAATGGTTCCGAGTGCGGGCCGGCGAGGCACGCCTGGTGGTCGGTTCCCGTTCCGCCGTCTTTGCGCCCGTCCGGGAGCTCCGCCTCATCATCCTCGACGAGGAGCATGAGCCCTCCTTCAAGCAGTCGGATCCGCCGCCCCGCTACCACGCTCGGGAGGTGGCACGCTTCCTCGCCGAGCGCCTGGGAGCGACGCTCGTCCTCGGGAGCGCGACCCCCGACGTCTGCACCTACCACGCAGCGCGACGCGGCGAGTACAGGCTCCTGGAGCTCGGGGAGCGGCTCGCGCCTGGCGCGGCCGGCCCCGTCGTCCTCCCTCTCCCCGAGGTGACGGTCGTCGACATGCGCGCGGAGCTGGCGGCGGGGAACCGGAGCATCTTCAGCCGTCCCCTGCAGGAGGCCATCCGCCGCACGCTCGACGAGGGTGAGCAGGTCATCCTGTTCACGAATCGGCTGGGCATGGCGAGATTCCTCCTCTGCCGCGACTGCGGCCACGTCCCCCAATGCCCCTCGTGCCGGGTGGCGATGGCCCTGATCGCCGAGGAGAGCGGCGCCGTTCGAATGCGGTGCACCCACTGCGGTCGGAGCAGGCACGTTCCCCTCTTCTGCCCGGCGTGTGGCGGACCGCGGATTCGCCCCTTCGGTATCGGAACGCAGCGCATCGAACGGGAGGCGCGAGAGGCGTTCCCGAGCGCCCGCGTCGCCCGTTGGGACAGCGAGACGGCTCGCCGCAAGGGGGCGCACGAGCAGCTGCTGCGGCGCATGGCGTGCGGGGAGATCGACATCCTCGTGGGGACCCAGCTATTAGCGAAAGGACTCGACCTCCCCTCGGTGTCCGTCGTCGGGGTCGTCGATGCGGACGTCGCCCTCAACTTGCCGACGTACACCGCCCACGAGCGCACGTACCAGCTGCTCGAGCAGGTTGCCGGACGGGCTGGGCGGCGCCTGGCGCGCGGCCAGGTGTTCGTGCAGACGTACGAGCCGGAGGCGCCGCCGATCCAAGCCGCTGCCGCCCACGATTACGTCGCCTTCTTCGAGCATGAGCTGGCGCACCGCCGCACTGCGGGCTACCCGCCGTTCTCCCGGCTCGTGCGCTTGGAGTTTCGGCATCCGAACCGCGAACGGGGCCTGCAGCACGCGACCGCGGTGGCCAACGAGCTGCGCTTGCGCCGTGACGCCGCCGGTCACACGGACCCCGAAATCCTTGGGCCATCGCCGGGGTATATCCACCGCTGGCGCGGCCTGTACCGCTGGACCATCCTGCTCCGGGGCCGCGACCCGGCGGCGCTCCTCCGGAATGTAGCCTTGGGGCAAGCGTGGTCCATCGATGTCGACCCCGTCTCGCTCATCTGAGCATCTCTTCAACTGCAGCGCGGCGTGGTATCCTCAGGCATCGGCGCACGCGCGCCGACGACTTCGCACCGCGGAGTAGGGCAGGGGCCCATGGACCAAGAAATCAAACCGTGGCGGCGCCTGGCGCTCGTCTTCCCGGGCCAAGGCTCGCAGCACCCCGGTATGGGTGAGCGCATCGCAAAGATCTCGCGGGCAGCGAGGGAGATCTTCCGCCGGGCCGACGAAGTGCTCGAACAGAAGATCTCCCGGCTCTGCTTCGAAGGGACCGCCGAAGAGCTGGAGCAGACCTCGGTCCAGCAGCCGGCGACCTTCGTCACTTCGATAGCCTGGCTGGCAGCGCTCCGCGAGCGGTGGGAAGCGCTCGACCGGAAGCTGGAGCCTTTCATCATCGCCGGCCATTCCATGGGGGAGTACACGGCGGCCGTCGCCGCAGGCTCACTGACGTTCGAAGAGGGGCTGCTGGCGGTCAAAGAGCGCGGGCGGCTCATGGAGGAAGCGGGGCGCGAACGGCCGGGCGGCATGGCCTCCATCCTCGGGCTTTCGACGGAGCGCGTCATCGAGATTTGCGTGGTCGCCTCGGAAGAAGAGGGCGACTACGTGGGCGTGGCCACGAACAACTGCGAAGGGCAGAACGTCATCTCGGGCGCGCTGAAACCGCTGCGGCGAGCGATGGAGCTCGCCGAGAAGGCCGGCGCGCGGCGCGTCATCCGGCTGCCCATCTCCATCGCCTCACACTCGCCGCTGATGGCGAAGGCGAGCGAAGGGATGAGCCGCCTGCTCCACGCCATCCACGTGAAGGATCCGGCCCAGCCGCTCGTGAGCAACATCGACGCGCGTCTGCTGAAGACGCAGCCGGCAGTCGTCCAAGAGCTTCGGGACCAGCTGACCATGGGCGTCATGTGGCAGAGGGCGGTAGAGGAGATGCGCCGACACGGGGCAGACATGTTCATCGAAGTCGGCCCGGGGAACGTGCTCACGCGGCTCATCCGCCGTATCGATTACGAGGCGAACGCCGTCTCCATTAGCGATGAGCACGAGGGGCTGCTGAGCGAGAACTTCCGCCTCGTCGAGGCCGCCGCGCAATGACCCGGCGCGTCGTGGTGACCGGTGTCGGCGCGGTCACTGCCGCCGGCAACACCGCCGAAGATACCTGGCGGGCGATGGTCGAGGGGCGCAGCGGCATCGGGCCTATCACCCTCTTCGACCCAGAGCCCTACCCCGTCCGTATCCAGGCTGAGGTGAAGAATTTCGACCTCGGCGAGCGTGTGGACCCACGCCAACAGCGGTACATGAGCCGTGCCGTGAAGTTCGGCCTGGCCGCCGCGCTGGAAGCGCTGGAGGACTCGGGCCTCGCTATCACCGACGAGAACGCCGACGACGTGGGCGTCATCTTCTCGTCGGGCGGCGGCGGCATCGACCTCGTCGTCGAATGGCAGAAGGTGCTGGAAGAGAAGGGCCCGCGCCGGGTGACGCCGTTCCTGGTGGCGAACTTCATCGATGATGCGGCCAGCGGGCACATCGCCATCGCCACGGGCGCGCGGGGACCGAACATGGCCGTCGTCTCCGCCTGCGCCACGGGGACGGGCGCGCTGGGCGAAGCCTTCGAGACCATTCGCCGAGGCGACGCCATCGCCGTCATCACGGGGGCCTGCGACGCCGTCCTTTTGCCCATCTTCCACGCGACCTGGTGCTCGATGCGGGCCCTGGCCTCGGATAACGAGCATCCGGAACGGGCGCTGAAGCCCTTCGACCTCCATCGTGACGGTTTCGTCGCCGGGGAAGGCGCCGCAGCCTTCATCTTCGAGGAGTACGAGCACGCGCTCGCACGGGGCGCGCGGATCTACTGCGAGGTCATCGGCTACGGGTCCTCGAACGACGCCTACGACATGATTGCCCTCCACGAGACGGGGCGCGGCCTGCGCCGGGCGCTCGAAGCTGCTATCCGGAAGGCAGGCATCACCGCCGACCAGGTGGACTACATCAACCCGCACGGCTCTGGCACGCCCTTGAACGACCGCGTCGAGACGCGAGTTTTCAAGGAGGTATTGGGCGAAGCGGCGTACCGCTGCGCCATCAGCTCGGTGAAGCCCATCACCGGGCACTGCATGGGCGCCTCGGGGTCGGTGGAGGCCCTCGCCTGCGTGATGGCCATTCGCGACCAGATCGTGCCGCCGACCATCAACTACACGACGCCCGACCCAGAGTGCGACCTGGACTACGTGCCCAACGAGGCGCGACGGCGCCCGGTACGAGTGGCCATCTCCACGTCCGTTGGGCTTGGCGGCCACAACGCCGCCATCGTCTTCCGCGCGATCGAATGAACGCCCCAACTCCAGCACGCCGATCGAGGAGCAAGCATCCGTGCGACGGGCAGTAGTGACCGGCATCGGCGCGGTGACGCCCGTGGGGCTCACCGGCCGCGAAACGTGGGAGAACCTGGTGGCGGGGAAGTCCGGTATTGGGCCCATCACCCGGTTCGACGCTTCCAACCTCCCCGTCCGGATCGCGGGCGAAGTGAAAGGGTTCGAGCCCTCGCGCTACATGGACACGAAGGCCGCCCGCCGGATGTCGCGGTTCGCGCAGCTGGCCGTCGCCGCGGCTGTCCAGGCTGCCGAGGATGGGGGCATCGTCATCGAAGAGCACGAGCGCACGCGGGCAGCCGCCGCCATTGCGACGGGTGCCGGCGGGGTGCTGGACACAATCGCCGAAACGCAGGTGCTCCTCGAGCGGGGCCCGGAGCGCATCAGCGCGTTCTTCATCCCCACCATGGCGCCGAACATGGGTGCCTGTCAGGTGGCGATGCGGCTCGGGCTGCGAGGGCCGGCCTTGGCCAGCGTCGCTGCGTGCGCAAGCGGGCTGTACTCGTTCATCGAAGCGAAGCACCTCGTCGAACGCGGGCTGGCCGACGTTGTCTTCGCAGGAGGGACAGAGGCAGCACTCCACCCGCTCCCTATCGCCGCGTTGGCCAACATGCGCGCCCTCAGCCGACGGAACGACGCCCCCGAAGCCGCGAGCCGTCCGTTCGACCGAGACCGCGACGGGTTCGTCTTCTCCGAAGGGGCCGTCGTCCTCGCGATTGAGAGCGAGGAGCGCGCACTGCGACGGGGCGCACGCATCTACGCTGAGGTGGCGGGGGGCGGGCTTTCGTGCGACGCCTACCACATCACCGCCCCACTCGAGGATGGCAGTGGCGCCGCGCAGGCGATGACCGCCGCCTTGGCCGACGCGCGCCTCGCCCCAGGCGATGTGGATTGCATCGTTGCCCACGGTACCGGCACCCCGTTAAACGACGTCGCCGAAACGGTCGCCATCAAGGTGGCGTTCGGCGAGGCGGCGCGGGGCATCGCTATCACGGCTCCGAAGTCGATGGCGGGTCACCTCCTGGGTGCGGCCGGAGCGTTGGGCGCGCTGGTGGCGGTGATGGCCTGCGCCGAGGACATCGTGCCGCCGACCATCAACCTCGAACACCCAGACCCTGCGTGCGACCTAGACTACACACCGCTGCGGGCGCGGGCGCGGGAGGTGCGGGTGGCCCTGGCGAACGGGTTCGGCTTCGGCGGCCAGAACGCGTGCGTCGTCTTCCGCAAGTACCTGCCGTGACGTACTCTCGCGGGCGGGGCGCGGTGCCAGCCGTCCGCCCGACTCTTTCCGCGGAGGCCTGCATGCCCACCCTCTTCGAACGCGTACGCGACGTGATCGTGGCCCAGCTGAAGGTGAAACCCGAGGAGGTGACGCCAGAGGCGCACCTCATCGACGACCTGCGGGCTGATTCGCTCGATATCGTCGACCTCACCATCGCCTTGGAAGAGGCGTTCTCCGGCGACGCCGAGTTCGAAATCACGGAGGAAGACGCGGAGAACATCCGCACGGTGCAGGACATCATCGACTTCCTGCGCGAGAAAGGCGTGCCGGGCGAGTAGCGGCGGCTACCGGCCGGCCAGCGCGCGAAGCCGCGCCACGATCCCGGGCAGGACATCGAGCACACGGTCGATATCCTCGTCGGTGTTGCCTTTGCCGACCGTCAGCCGGAGGGAGGCATGGGCGAGGTCCCGGTCGATGCCCATGGCCGTCAGCACGTGGGACGGCTCCAGGGACCCCGTCGTGCAGGCGCTGCCCGAACTGGCGGCGATGTCGGCCATATCGAGCGCGAGGAGGACACTCTCGCCTTCGACATTTCGGAAGCAGCAGCTGAAGTTATTGGGCAGACGGCGGTCGGGGTCCTTCGGCCCCGTGATGACGGTGTCGGGAATGCGCTCGGGGATGCCGTAGAACAGGCGGTCGCGCAAGCGCCGGGCATGGGCATTCCGCTCCGGCATCTCCTCCCAGGCGAGCTTCATCGCAGCGGCGAGCCCCACGATGCCGGGGACATTCTCCGTCCCGGCCCGGCGCTCCCGCTCTTGGCCGCCGCCGAGCAGCATCGGCTGCCAGGGCGTGCGATTCCTGATGTAGAGGAGCCCCACGCCCTTTGGGCCGTACAGCTTATGGGCTGCGATGCTGAGGAGATCGACGCCGAGCTTCGAGGGCGTGATGTCGATGGCGCCGGCGGCTTGCACGGCATCGGTATGGAACACGACCCGCGGATTCCGCTCCTTCGCGATGCGGACGGCCTCGGCGATGGGCTGAATCGTGCCCACTTCGTTGTTCGCAGCCATGATGCTGACGACTACGGTTTCCGGCCCTACGGCACGAGCAAGGGCCTCGAGGTCCACCACGCCCTCGCTATCGACGGGGAGGTAGGTGGCCCGGAAGCCTTCGCGTTCCAGCTGCTCCACGGTGTGGAGGACGGCGTGGTGCTCGACCGCCGAGGTGACGATGTGGTTGCCGCGGCCCATGGCCCGCTGGGCGAAGGCCGCACCGCGGATGGCAGCGTTGTCGGATTCGGTGCCACCGCTGGTGAAGACGATCTCCTTCGGTGAGGCGCCAAGGAGATCGGCGCACTGCTTTCGGGCAGCGTCGAGCGCGCGGCGAGCCTCCTGCCCTTCGAGGTAGATGCTCGACGGGTTACCCCAGTACTTCGTGTAGTACGGCCACATCGCCTCCAGCACGCGAGGATCGACGGGCGTCGTGGCGGCGTGGTCGAGGTAGATGCGCCCCATCGCTCACCTCCGCTACCAAGATAGACGCCCCACCCGCCGCTCTGCTACGCTTTTCGTAGCATCGCGGGGGCCATCCCGGATTTCCGGAGCTGGAGGCGACATGACGGACTTCGTACAGACCGACACTCCCCTCGTGACCATCACCGAAAAGGCCGCTGCCAAGGCGAAAGCGTTGCTGGAATCGCGGCAGCTTCCCGAAGGAGCCCTCCGTGTCTTCGTCGCGGGCGGCGGCTGCTCGGGCTACCAGTACGGCATGGCGCTTGCCCGTGCCACCGAAGAGGACGACATCGTGCTCGAGCAGCACGGCGTGCGCATCGTGATCGACCCGGAAAGCGCGGTCTACTTGAAGGGCGCGGAGATCGATTACGTCGAAGACGTGATGAAGAGCGGGTTCAGCATCTTCAACCCGAACGCCGTGCGGAGCTGCGCCTGCGGATCCAGCTTCCAAGCTGCCGACGGGAGCGGGACGCCCCGGCCCTGCTGCTGAGCCGCGCGGCACCGGCCCACATCCGCATCGAATGACGGAGGGCGGCTGCGAAGAGCCGCCCTCGGCGTCTCTCGAGCACGCCTGCATCAGAGCAAGTTGCGGTAGAGTTGCACCTGGCTCGTGAGGAAGACCATCGTCTCGCGCGTGGCCCGGCGGAGTGCGGCAAACTGCGCGTCCTGGGCCGCCATTTCCTCGAACTTCTCGAGTTCGGCGAAGGAGTCGAACTCCGCGACAATGGTCACGCCGTTCGTAGAGCCTGTGACAGCCGACCACACGCTGGTCGTTGCATCGATGCCCCGCTGCTTCTGGTACTCGAGCGCCTGGGAGATGGACATGACGAACTCGCGGTGCTTCCCGGGCTGGACGTCGCCCGAAAGCGTGCGCATGTACCGTCGCGGCGCGGTGGCGTCCTCGCTCGAAATGAGACCCTCGGAGTGGTAGGCGAGGCGGTGGATGGATACCTGCGACGCCTCGTACACCATGTTCGAACGGACAGCGCGGCGGATTTCGGCGAACTGGTGGTCGAGGGCAGAGAGCTCCGTGAACTTCTCGAGCTCCTCGAGCGTGTTGAAATCGCTGGTGATGAGGACGAAATTCGTGGGCCCGGTGAGGGCGCTCCAGACGGCGGTGCGGGCGCGGATGCCCCGCTCGGTCTGATGGTCCCGAGCGGCCTTCATCGCTTCGAGGAATTCGCGTGTGCGTCCACGTTCGACGATGCCGGTGATGATGCGTCGGTACACGACAACCCCCGAGGGAATCGCAGTTCGCCGGGACGCCGGCGGCAACAGTCTACCAGGGCACGGGTTTCGGGCATCTCCCCACGCCAGCTCCGTCACGCTAGGATGACAGCGGAGCTTGCGGGGGAGGGATCGCGGCATGCCGCTGTACGTTGCGTTCCTCTCGTTCAAGCCGGGGAGCTCGTTGGCTCACGGTCTGACAGCGTTCGAACGGCGGAAAACGTTCCAACACCCGCCGCGCGCCCGGCTGCTCGGTGAGTACTGGGTCGCAGCGCCGCCCGACAAGCCGCAGGTAGTGCTCGTCTGGGAAGCAGAGGACGAGGGGCCGAGCGACTACTACGAGGCCGCGTGGGGCGACCTCTTCGACATCACGATCTGCCAAGCGACGCGTCCCGTGACGGACCTGCCGGGAGACCTGAGCAGCCTCGCTGCTGCGATGGGTGCCTCTCCGGCGCAGGCCGATGGCTGAGACCGTTCAGTCGCCTCGCTGGCCCAGGCCGTAGGTGTTCCCGTCCGGGTCTCGGAAGACGGCCCACCAGCCCCAGAACTGCCGATGGGGCGGCTCGGCGAACTCGACCCCTCTGGCCGAGAGCTCCCGGTACGCCGCTTGCACATCATCGCAGTGGAAGATGATGTTCGAGAACGAACCGATGCGGTCGGCGTGCTCCGGTGGCGTGAACAGCACGAGGAGCACCGAGCGGTCGGGCGGGGCGACTTCGATCCAGCGCAAGCCGGCAGGCTCATCGCCCAGCGGCATCTCTCGCACGAGCTCGAAGCCCATTGTCTCGGTCCAGAAGCGTTTGGCGCGGTCCTGATCGCGCACATAGAGGCCAACACTCCGCACCCCGATGTTCATCCGGCGCCTCCTCCGGTCTCAGCGCCCCTGGAAGTTGGGCTCCCGCTTCTCGGCGAAGGCGCGCACCCCTTCCTCGAAGTCCTTCGTCCGGAAGAGCGGAAGCAGCTGGAGATAGGTGTGGTCGACAATCGCCTCAAACGTTTCATCGAGCCCGAGGCGCATCATGCGCTTGGTGGCCTGCACGCTGAGTGGCGCATTGGCAGCGATTCGGCGCGCCCAAGTAAGGGCCTCATCCAACAGCTGTTCGTCGGGGACGACGCGGTTGACGAGCCCCAGCTCCAGCGCGCGCTGGGCGTCGAGCACCTCCCCGAGGAAGGCCACCTCTGCTGCACGGGCCCAACCGATGAGGCGCGGGAGGTACCAGCAGCCGCCCGACTCAGGGAGCACGCCCCGGCGGACGAAGACGGCCCCGAGCTTCGCGCTCTGGGCAGCAATGCGGATGTCGCAGCCGAGGGCGAGGTCCATTCCGTAGCCGGCCGCGGGTCCATTGATGGCGGCGATGACAGGCTTGTCCATGCGGTGCAGGACAACCGGCGGGCTGTTCTGGAGATCGAAGAGGCGGTAGGCGCCATCACCGCCGACGCCGAGCCCGCCGAAGTCCTTCAGGTCGAGGCCGGCGCAAAAGCCGCGGCCCGCACCCGTGAGGACGACCACGCGAACCTCGGGGTCGATGTTCGCCTGCTGGAGTTCGCGTGAAAGGGCGTCGAGCATGGGCCCGCTGATGGCGTTGAGCCGGTCGGGCCGGTTCATGGTCAGGATGAGGACGTGCCCCTCACGGGCGGCAAGCAGGTGCTCCTCAGTCATCGAGCGCTCCCTTCGGGATCGTGGCTTCGCCTCAGCTTACCGCTTCTGCCATTCGCGCAGGAGGAATTCGCGGAGCGTGAGCCCGCTCGTGCGCCACCGGGCGGCGGCGTCAGGGCCGATATAGCGCCAGTGCCACGGTTCGTAGGCGTAGCCCGTCACCTCCTCGCGCCCCCGCGGGTAGCTGAGCGCAAAGCCGAACCGCCATGCGTGCTCTTGAAGCCACTGCCCTTCCGGAGTGTTGCCGAACTCCTCCACCAGCTGGCCGCCGACCGCCGCGCTGGAAAGGTCCACGGTGGTGCCCAACTGGTGTTCGCTGTGTCCGGGCTCGGCGCTGGTCCGCCGCGCTTCCGCCTCGCCCAGCACGGAAACCCAGTACTGGAACGTTTCGACCTGCTCGGCGTAGCTCCGATAGGCACTCACCACGAAGAGGCGGTAGCCGTCGGCCTGGGCGGCATCGAGCATCCGCAGCAGGGCATCGGCAGCCTCGCGCCGGAGGAGATGGGTCCCGCCGTCCGTCACGTCGGCGGGGAGGCTCACGAGGTCCGCCGGCTCGCAGTCCGGAGAGAGCGCGTGCACCTTGTCGACGGGGACGAGGGGGTCGCCGCAGGGGAGCGGGTCGGGGATGGCAGCCGTGGCTGCGGGTGAGGCGTCAGCATCGGCATCGACGGTCGGCGAAGGGGCCTCGGCGGGCGCGGACGCTCGTTGCGCCGCCGAGGGGGTGGTGAGCGGCTGCACATCGACGCCACCACCGGCCCGTGAACAGGCCGCGAGGAGGACGGCAAGCGCTCCGGCAGCGACCAGTAGGCGCACGTTCCTCACTGTAACGGCGCCGCCGCTTGCGGCCGAGCGCCAGGGTTCAGACGACGATACCCCGCCGTTCCAGACGAGGGTCGCGCCGGACGTCGTCCACGAAGGCCCGGAGCAGGGCGTTAGTCATGGCAGGCTGTTCGAGCTGGAAGAAGTGGCCCGCGGGTACCAGTTCCTGCCGCACGAAGCGCGTGAGCTCGCGCAGCTTCGACGGGTCGCCGAGGGGCCGGGCGGCCCAGATGGCCATGAACGGCTTCTCGTCGGCCTCCCGCAGCAGGGACGGTAGCTCCGTCCTGAGGAACGCGGCCTCTTCGAGCATGCCAGCGGCGACATCCGCAGGACAGCTGAGCATGAGGTCGAGGACGGCTTGGCGGACGGCCGACGGTGTTGCCTCGCTGAAGAAACTCTCCACGAACCCCCGCACCGGCTCCATGCCGCCCGCCGCACGGATGGCGGTGATCGTGCGTTCGAAGCCCTGCGCCGCGGCCGTGAGCGGCGAATCGCCCAGCACAATGCCGCACACCAGCTCGGGATGGCGGCGATTGAGCAGCAGCGCGACCAGCCCCCCGAGGCTATGGCCCACGGCGATCACGGGCGCCAGCTCGAATGTCCGGATCAGCTCGGCGACGTCGTCGGCTGCCGTTCCGATGTCGTACGGGGGCACCGCTTCGGATTCACCTCGCCCGCGCAAATCTACGGCCAGGCAGCGGAAGTCACGGCTCAGGTCGTCGAGCTGCGGGGCCCACACCGTCCGGTCGCATGCCCAGCCGTGGATGAAGACGAAGGCCGGGCGCCCCTGACCGCGCTCCTCGCAGCCGAACCGCACCCCACGGACCGTCACCGTCGCCACGCTGCCGCCCTCCGAGCGGAGCCTGCCGTGCCGCGCACAAGCGAACGCAGCGCCCTGCGGCCCGCGGCCGCGCCAGCGCGGGCGGTGAGCCGCGCTACGCTTTGGCTGCTCCGGCGGAGCCGCGAACCATCGACGCGTTCCGCGAGAGCGCGGGCCCGCTGGGGTGCCTCCCGCGACCGCTCCTCCACGAGGCGGGCGAGCTCGGCAGCGAGGTGGCGCGCACGCTCGGCGTCGACTTCCTGGAGTCGACGCTGGGCTTCACGGGCGGTCCGGCGGCCGAGCTCCGCCAGCTCATCGGCCAACTCTTCGATCCGTCGCCCGATACGCTCGGCGTCGAGCTGCTGCACCGCCTCGAGCGGCCGCCGGGCCTGGGCGAGCAGCCGTTCCCGCCGGGTTCGCCGGCGGCGCAGGCGCCGAACGGTGAAGACGGCGGCGGTTCCGCCCACCGCGAGCAGGGCCGCGCCCGCGACGACCGCGCCGAGCACGCGGTACCTGCGCCGGGTGGCGAGCGGCGTGGCGTTCGCTTGCTCCGCGAGTGCCGGCTGCTGCTGGGCTTCGCCCTGGAACCGGCCCGACTCGACGTCGTCCAGGAAGGTAAGCACCGCCTCGGTGAATGCGTCAGGGTTATCGCCGGGGACGCTGTGGCCCGCTCCTGGCACCACGACCAGGCGTGCTTTCGGCATCTCCCGAACCGTGCGCTCGGCGACGTCTTGGGTGAGCACATCGCTTTCGGCCCCACGCACGAGCAGCGTCGGGACCTGGATCGAGCGGAAGAGCTGCCACATCTGGTCATTGGAGAGGTCGCTGCCGATGCGCAACTGCGCGTTCGGGTCGCGGAACCGCTTGTCGAACTTCCACGTCCATTTCCCCGATTCGGTCTGCCGCAGCCGGTGTCGCATGCGCTGGCGGATGTTCTCGATCGAGCGGCGCGGGTTGAAGCGGTGCGCGAGCTGCACGAACTCTTCGAATTCGAGCTCATCGGGGCCCTGCACGAAGCGGCGAATGTTATCGACCCCTTGGCGGGCAGCCTCCGGACCCACGTCGACGAGGATGAGGGCGCGCACATGGTCGGGGTGCTTCGCCGCGTAAGCGACCGCGTTGAGCCCGCCCATGCTGTGGCCCATGAGCACGAAGCGGTCGAGCCCGAGGGCCTCCCGGAAGTTCTCCAGATCGCGGACGAAGGCTTCCCGGGAGTAATCGCCGTCCTTCGCCCACTCGCTGTCGCCGTGGCCGCGCTGGTCGAGGGCGATGAGCCGGTAGCGGTGCTGAGCGCGTTCAGCGAATTCGTCGAACATATGCCCGGAAAGGCCGAATCCGTGCAGCATGAGGATGACGGGTGCCGACTCGGAACCCCACTCCTGGTAGTGGAGCCTGACGTCGCCTGCCTGCACGTCCCGTTCCAGATAGCCGGCGGTGGTCATGTGGGCAACCTCCTTCCGCAGGGGAACGCCCCGCCCTTGCCCGACGATGATACCACCCACGACGAGGGCGATTCCCGGTCCAGGCGGACGTGCAGCGTTCTCAGGAGAGGGGCGGCAAACCAGCTTCGGCCAGCAGCTCGTTCAGGTAGGCGACGACCCGGTCGCCTTGCCAAGCGAAGCCCCCGCCGGGGTTGAACGAGTAGTCGTAGGCCGCCCTGACGAGGTACTCGCCAGAGTACCCGGCGGCGAGGCAGGCGTGCCAGGCCTCAGCGAGGCCGCGTGCGGCACGGTCAGCATTCGCCTCCGGGTCGAACCGGAGGTCGCCCATCCCGAAGCCGTACCCCTGGTCGTGGAGCTGGAACAGCCCGACGGAGTGCCCACCATCGCCCACGGCGTGGGGGTCGCCGCCGCTCTCGGCGAGCATCACCGCCTTCAGAAAGATGGGCGGCACGTTGTACTTCGCACCCATGCGGTTGAGGAGCTCGTCCCAGCGGTCGCGGTTCGACGCGGTCGAACGCGCGGGGAGGGCCAGCCGTTCGATGGCTGCCGAGGCCGCCCCAGGGCCCGGCCGAGCGGCCGTCGCCGTCTGTTTCCGAGGCGGTTCGGCGCGGAGGGGCGCGGCGCTGCGAAGGGCCGACGCGGCCCGCCCGGCCTCTGGAAGGGGCATGTGCTCGAGGCCGCGCGCCCCGAGCCCCAGGGGAGGGATCGCCACCATCGAGGGCACCGTAGTACGTTGGTTGCGCGCCGTCATCGGGGAACGCCCGAGGAGGCGCGCGTCATGACCCGGAGGTGTCCCATGTCCACCGCCCGCATTCCTGACCCGACGCTCATGGCCCGCCTCCAGCTGAGCGTGAAGGGCCTGGATTGGGCAGCATCGCTCGTGCAGCCGTACCAGCACCGGCAGCCGGAAGGACGCTGGTCGGCCCACCAGCACGTCTACCACCTGCTCGGGATAGAACGGATGCTGCGGGAGCGAATCGAACGCACCCTGCGTGAGGACGAACCCCACTTGCCGGAATGGGACGAGGCGAGCTACATGGCTGCCCACCGGCCTGAGCCGGACATCACGACCCTCGCCGACGAGGCGATGGCGGAACGGGCGAAGACGTTCGAACTGTTGCGCGGCCTGGCGCCCGAACAGTGGCTCCGCACCGCAGTGTGGCCCGATGGGCGGCGCGTGGATGTGGCCTGGCTCGCGGAGCGGGCGCTCTGGCACGCGCTCTACCATTTCCAAGCACTCATCGACCTCCACGGTAGGTTCGAAGCGCTGCAGGCCGAGCGGTGGCGCCAGGGAACGGTGGCTGCGCCGAAGGAGTGAGCGCTCAGGCGGCCGGCAGCTGCACCCGGTAGACCTGCGAGAGCAGTTCGAGGAAGGCGGACACGAGCCCGGTCTGCGGCTTGTGACGCCGGTACATCACGGCAATGTCACGGGTGACCGGTTCGGCGGCAGCGATGTGCACCTTATGTAGCGTTCCGAGCTTGATCTCCCGGTCGACCGAGACCTCCGGCAGCAGCGCCACGCCGAGATTCGCCTCGACCATCTTCTTCGTGGCCTCGATGGAGTCGAGCTGCATCCGCTGTTCGGGGACCATGCCCACATCGCGGAAGAGGTTGAGAATCATCGAGTAGTAGCTGGAGTCCCGGTCGAAGAGGATGAGCGACTCCTTGGCCAGCTCCTCCACCGTGACTTGGCCGCGTTTCGCGTAGCGATGGTGCGAGGAGACGACGAGCACCAGCTCGTCCCGGAAGAGGGTGATGGTGTGCACGTCGGGATGGGAGATGGGCCGGCCGAAGCCCATCTGCACGTCATCGTCGAGCACCATTTGGAGCACTTCGTCGGAGTGGCCCGTGCGCACGCTGACATCCACCCCGGGGTGCCGGTCGCAGAACACCTTCAGCAGCCGGGGGAGGACATAGGTCCCGACGGCAGGAGCCGTGCCGATCGACAGCCTCCCGGCGGTGCCTTCGCGCGCTCCCTGGAGCACCCGAAGGCCGTCTTCCAGCGACCGCTTGGCCCGCTGCGCGTAGGGGAGGAACCAGCGCCCCGCATCGGTGAGGCGCACGCCACGTCCCATCCGTTCGAAGAGGACCTGGCCGACTTCTCGCTCCAGCGATTGGATGCGGTTGGAGAGGGAGGGCTGGGCGACGTGCAGCATTTCCGCGGCGCGGCTGAAGCTGCCGCATTCGGCGGCAGCCAAAAAGGCTTCGATCTGCGCCAGCTCCACGGACTCACCCCCGAGCCATAGCGTACATCTATTACCAACGATACGGCATCGCGAAAGTATAGGCGAGCCCGAGAGATGTATCCAGCCCTATTGCCGATGAGAACGCAGCCTACCGGCGTACCGACTGCCGCCTGCGGGGTTCAACGCACCGCGACCGTCTTCGCCGGACGCTGCTCGTGCAACTACGAACCGGCGGGGATGCCTTCGAAGTAGTGCATCAGGAACCAGACGAGGAGATCGGTGCCGGAAACGATGCCTACGAGCTCCTCGCCGTGCACCAGCGGGAGGTGCCGGAACCCGCCCACCGCCATCTTGTGGAGGCCGACGGCGATCGTGTCGGAATCGCGGAGAACGACAGGGTCCGGCGTCATCCATCGCTCCACGGGGTCATCGAGGCGCTCCTGCCGTCCCACGATCCGCTTGAGGACGTCGCGCTCGGTGAAGATGCCGACGATTGTGCCGCCGCGGACCACGACCGCCGCCGTATCCGGCTCCCGGCGAAGGCGAGCAATCACCTCCCGCACGCGAGTTTCCGGTGTGACGACGACGGGTCGGAGCAGCCGCAGCGACGTGAGCGGCGTGTTGAATTCGGTCTCGGCCCCAGGCTGGGCCGTCACGGGCACGTCGAGGGCCGAGAGATCGGCGAGACAGTTCTCGCAGTGGTCGGCGCCTTCGATGTTCCACTCACCGCAGAGGGGGCAAGCAACGAGGTTGCCAGCCTTCACAGGCTCGGAGTTAGTCATGGCACTCCCTTCCGCCCGAACGCGGCGACGGAGCGGCTACTCCACCTGCCACGTCTCCGGGCCCTGGAGCACGGCGGCGAAGTCGGGCTCGCCGCGGGCACGGGCATCCTCGATCTGCTTCGCGACCAGCTCGTCGTAGGTCGGAGCGTCGACGTCACGGAAGACGCCCACGGGCACCGGATACTCGGGGTAGTCCATTTCGGCCAGGGCCATCGCCGCCGCGATGGAGCCGGATTTGGCATCGTGCACCCAGAGCCCTTCGTCGCTCTCGGCGTTTTCCACGATCTCAGGCTTGAACCCGTTCAAGCGAATACCGTGCTGGCGCTCCTTGCCGAAGCGAAGCGGCTTCCCGTGCTCGAGGTAGACCATCCGGTCCTGACGGACTTCCTTCTCGGCGAACGCGGCGAAAGCACCGTCGTTGAAGATGTTGCAGTTCTGGAAGACTTCGACGAACGAGACACCCTTGTGGGTTGCCGCCAGGTAGAGCATCTCCTCGAGGTGTTTCGTATCCCGGTCCACGGAGCGCGCTACGAAGGTGGCCCCGGCAGCGAGAGCGATCTTGATGGGATTGAGGGGGCGCTCCGTCGTACCGTAGGGCGACGACTTCGTGATCTTGCCGAACTCGGACGTGGGCGAGTACTGGCCCTTGGTGAGCCCGTAGATGCGGTTGTTGAAGAGGACGATGGTGAGGTCGACGTTGCGGCGCATCACGTGCAGGAGATGGTTGCCGCCGATGCTGAGCCCGTCGCCATCGCCGGTGATGACGAAGACCTTCAGCTCCGGCCGGGCCGTCTTGACGCCAGTCGCGATTGCCGGCGCGCGGCCGTGGATGGTGTGGAAGCCGAAGGTTTCGACGTAGTAGGGGAAGCGGCTTGAGCAGCCGATGCCGCTGATGAAGACGATGTTCTCGCGCGGGATGCGGAGCTCGGGGAGCATCTTCTGCATCTGGGCGAGGATGGCGTAGTCGCCGCACCCCGGGCACCAGCGCACTTCTTGGTCGGAAACGAAGTCCTTCCGCGTGAGGACAGGCAGCTCTTCTCCAACGATTGCAGGCGCATGTGCCGATGTCGTACTCATCTGTCACCCTCCACCCAGCACCGAGGCCGGGCCGAATTCGAGCTCATAGGGACCGCGCAGGCCCAGCACTTCGTCGATCTTCCCCTCGATCTCGGCGATCTTGAACGGCTGACCGGCGATCTTGTTGAAGGGGATGGCGTCGACCAGGTACTTCGCGCGCAGGAGCAGCCAGAGCTGGCCGGTGTTCAGTTCTGGCACCAGCACCTTGCGGTACCGCTTCAGGATGTCGCCGACGTTCGCGGGCATGGGATTGAGGTAGCGCAGGTGCAGGTGGGCGACGCTCTTGCCCGCCTTCCGGGCGTTTTCGGCAGCGGTGCTGATGGCGCCGTAGGTGCCGCCCCAGCCGACGATGAGGAGGTCGCCCTCCTCCGGGCCCTCGACCCTCGCCGGCGGGATGTCCTGGACGATACGTTCGACCTTCGTCTTCCGGGCCAAGGTCATGCGGTGATGGTTGCCGGGGTCGTAACTGATGTCGCCCGTGTCACCCGACTTTTCGAGCCCGCCGATGCGATGCTGCAACCCCCGCTGCCCGGGCACCGCCCAAGGGCGCGCCATGGTGACTGGATCGCGTTGGTAGGGGTTGAACTTGCCGTTCGCGCCGTCGGTGCGCTCGGTGGCGTAGTGCCACTCGATCTTCGGCAGCTCGTCGAGCGAGGGGATGCGCCAGGGCTCGGAACCGTTGGCCAGATACCCCTCGCTAAGGAACACGACCGGGACCATGTACTTGAGCGCGATGCGGACAGCCTCGATGGCCATCGTGAAGCAGTCGGAGGGCGTCGCCGGCGCCACGACGGCGACCGGCGAATCACCGTTCCGGCCGAACATCGCCTGGAGAAGGTCGGCCTGTTCGGTCTTTGTGGGCATGCCCGTGCTGGGCCCGGCCCGCTGGACATCGATCACGACGACGGGCAGCTCGGCCATCACCGCAAGGTTCAGCGCCTCGCTCTTGAGGGCGAGGCCAGGGCCACTCGTGCCCGTGAGGCCGAGGTGTCCGGCATAGGCAGCACCGATGGCCATGCACATGGCCGCGATTTCGTCCTCGGCCTGCATGGTCTTCACGCCGAAGGCCTTCAGCTTCGAGAGCTCGTGGAGGATGTCGGACGCCGGCGTGATCGGGTAGCTGGCGTACACCAGCGGCAACCCGGAGAGCACGGAGGCCGCCAAGAACCCCAGCGCCGTCGCCTCATTGCCGCTGATGTGGCGGTAGAGGCCGGGCGTCACCTTCGCAGGTGGCACCTCGTAGCGAACGTGGAACAGCTCCGCGGTTTCGCCGAAGGCGTAGCCAGCCTTTAGGGCCCGCAGGTTCGCCTCCAGGATCTCGGGATTCCGCTTGAAGCGGTCGGTGGCCCACTTGATGGTGGTGTCGAGCGTGCGGTCAAAGAGCCAGAGCACGAGGCCGAGGGCGTAGAAGTTGCGCGATTGGTACCGCCGGTTCGGCGGCAGATCGAGCCCTTCCAGGGCTTCCTCGGTTTGCTTGGTGATGTTGATGCGGAAGACCTGGTATCCGGAGAGCGTCCCGTCCTCGAGGGGGTTCGATTCGTACCCCGCCTTCTTCAGGTTCTGCGGGGTGAACTCAGCTTCGTCGACGATGATGAGCCCGCCAGGCTTCAGATCCCCCAAATTCACGCGCAGCGCCGCGGGGTTGAGGGCGACTAACGCATCGGGCTGGTCTCCAGGCGTCTTGATGTCGGTGCTGGCGAACGACAGCTGGAAGCCCGAGACCCCGGGCAGCGAGCCCTGCGGTGCGCGGATCTCGGCGGGGAAGTCCGGGAGGGTCGCGATATCGTTCCCGTAGATGGCCGTGGTTCGGGTGAACTGGGTGCCGGTGAGCTGCATACCATCGCCGGAGTCGCCGGCGAAGCGGACGGTCATCCGGTCGCGCTCTTCGATGCGGATCTCACGGCGTGCACGAGATTCGGTCGTCATAGCCCTGGCTATCCACCTTCCCGCGTCTCCATGACCTGGTGCGGCCGTGGAGGGATGTTCAGCACTTCTTCGGGGTACGCCTCCGCCAGATAGTGGAGCACCTCTTGGAGGCGCAGGAGACCGACGAGCCGACGGGATTCGTCCACCACGGGAAGCGTCCGGTAGCGATGCTTCCGCATGAGGGCCACCGCCTCGCCGACAGGCCGGCTGCGCTGAATGACCAGCGGCGCCCCGGGAGCCATCACCTGCGCGAGAGGCTGGTCCCAATCGAACCCCTCCCCCATGCATTTCGTCAGGACGTCGCGTTCCGTGAAGATGCCCACGAGTTCGCCATCGCGCACGGCGAGGACGCACGACTGCGCGCCTTCGGCCATGGCGGCCACGGCCTCACGTACGGGCATTTCCGGCGGTACCAACGGAGGAGTTACGAGCTCGAGCTCGCCGACGGGCGTATTGAAGAACCGCTGGAGCCGAGACCTATCCATTCGTCTTCCGCACGGCCGCCACGTGGCTGCCGGCAATACTTAGTCTACTCCGCCAGATGCGCCCGCGCACCTCGGCGGCACGGTGACGAGCGGCCTGCTAGGCTTGCGATCCCCCATCCGAAGCAGCCGCCTCCGCTTCGCGGATGGCCCGGTAGAAGTCCGGTTCGCGCTTCTCGAGGAAGGCCCGGACGGCCTCACGATGGGAGGGGCGGCGCTGGGCCTCGGCGAACGCGAGACGCTCCCGCCGTTTCACTGCTTCCGTGTCGGACTCGAAGACGTTGGCCCACACGAGCTGCTTCACAGCCCGCGTCGTCTGCGGGTGAATGCGCGCGTACTGGCTTGCCTTTTCGATGGCCCGTTCGAGGAGGCGGTCGGCAGGTACACACTCGTTCACGATGCCGAGCTCAGCCGCGCGGGGCGCAGGGATGAGCTCACCGGTGAGCATCACGTCGAGCGCCCGCGAGAGCCCGATGATGTGCGGGAGGAGACGGGTGCTCTCCAGCTCGGGCATGACGCCCATCGCTGCGAAGCGCATGGAGATGCGCGCGTGCTCGGCGGCGATGCGGTAATCGCAGCCAAGCGTGATGGTGAGCCCCGCACCGATTGCGTCGCCGTTCATCGCCACCACAGTCGGCTTCACGCGCGCCCAGAGATCGGTCCATGTCTCGGTCGCCTGGGCCGCGGCCTGCTCCATGCGCCGCCCGGGGTCGGCCTCGCGCTCGAGCGCGCGTCCCCAGCCTGTGACGTCGGCACCGGAGCAGAACCCGCGTCCGGCGCCGGTGAGGACGATGGCCCCGACCTCGTCGTCGGCGTCGAAGGCGAGCACGGCCTGCCGGAGCTCGTCGCTCATCTGGGCGCTGAGGGCATTCAGCTTCTCCGGCCGGTTGAGCGTGATGATCGCCACGCGCCCCCGCACCTCGGTGAGGATGGTTTCGTAGGTCGCCATGTCGGCCCTCCGATGATCGGCATGCGTGCGCGCGCATCGTACGCCGCGGGTGGGGGCGGCACAACCAGTCCACCGCCAGAAAGGCTTCGGGGATTTCCTGCGAGTTACCGATCGGCCGCCCTTCTTCCCCTGGGGAAGGGCTCACCGGGAGCCGAAGGAACGATCGAGACCTGTAGCCGGAGCAAGGGCCGCCACCGATGACGACGTCCCCGATCGAGGCGCTCGGCGCCGAGTTTCTCGACCCGATTCTGTACGAGGAGCCCGCGCCGGCGCTCAACGGGGCGCTGTCGCGCGCCACGCTCCTGACCGGGCTTAGCCGCGCCTTCGACCTGGCAGAAGGGCGACGCCCGGGCCACGCGCAGCGGCTTGCGTTCGTAGGCCTTACCGTCGCCGCCGCCATCGACCTGGAACCGTCCCTGGTCGAAGCCACGTTCTTCGCCTGCCTCCTCCACGACATGGGGATGGCTGCCGGCCATGTCCCCCCGGAGACCGGGGAGGTCCGGTGGCGCTCCAAGCTGGAGCTGATGACGGCCCACGCCGCGCTGGGGGCGCGCTTCGCCCGGCGCCTCGGCCTCTCCGAGTCGGTGGCCGAGGGTATCGCCACGCACCATCACTGCTGGCAGAGCACCGAGGGCCAACCAGCGCTCCCCGAGCAGCACTTCCCCATCGTCGGGCGAATCGCGGCGCTCGCCGACCGGTTCGATGCGCTTTTCGAACGGGCGAAGTCCCCCCTGTTCCTGCGCAAGGAAGCGCCGAGGCTGCTTCACGACCTGGCCGGGAACGAGGTCGACCCCGAGTTGGCCGAGGTGCTGGCGCGCATCGTCAGCGAGGACGACTTCTGGCTCCGCCTGTACGACAACGATCTGCCCACGACGCTGATGGCGCTGAACTACGGCGGCATCCTCAGCGAGAAGGAGCTCTTCGAGACCCTCGGCGTCATCGCCGACCTGGTGGACCTCCGCAACCAGCGGCAACCGAACAGCGGGCGACGCGTCGCCCGGCTCTCCTACGATATCGCTCGGCGCTGGGGGATCCCCGAGGACCGCGCGAAGCTCGTGCACGCGGCGGCGCTCCTCCACGACATCGGCACTCTGGGCGTGCCGGTCCAGTTCCTGGCCAAGCCCGACATCCTCACCGTGCACGAGCTGTCGGCAGTCCAGCTCCATCCGGTGTACGCGCGGGATATCCTCTCGGAAGTGCCTGGTTTCGGCGCCATCGCGTGGTGGGTGGGCTGCCATCACGAGCGCGTCGACGGTAAGGGGTACCCGGGGATGCTCGAGGGAGCCGAGGTGCCCATCGAGGCGCAGATCATCGGGCTGGCGGAAGCCTACCTGGCGCTGACGAGCGAGCGCCCCTACCGCAAGGCGATGGCCCCCGAGGAGGCATTCCTCGTGCTGGAAGGCCAGGCGGGAAGCCGTTTCGACGAGGCCCTGCTCGAACACCTCGTCGGTGCAGTCCACGACGCCATGACAGGACTCCACTAGGCGAAGGAGTCGGCAACCGTTCATCGTGGCGGGGTAGAATGGCGCCCGCATCGACCACGCCGCGAGGGCGCCATGAACGTCAGAGTCGTGACCATTGCCCGCCAAGTCGGCACCGCCGGCGAGGAAGTCGCCCGATTCGTCGCCGAACGCCTCCACTTCCGTTACGTCGACTACCAGGTTGTCCAGCAGGCCGCCCGGGAGGCGGGCGTCTCGCCGGACACGGTCTCGGAGGCGGAGCACACGCCATCGCTGCTCACGCGCTTCCTCGAAGCGCTCGCCCGGACGCCTTCGGCCCCAGCCGCTGCCTGGGCCGACCCCGTGCCGCTGGCCACGAGCCCCCTCTTCACCTCGACCGACTACCGGCAGTTCATCGAGCAGGCCATCCGGGACCTTGCCCAAGAAGGGAACTGCGTCATTGTGGGCCACGCTGCGCAGGTCATCCTGCGGAAACGGCCCGACACCCTGAAGGTATTGGTGACCGGCTCGCCCGAAGTACGCGCGCGCCGCATCATGGCGGGCATGGGCGTCGACGAAAAGGAGGCGCTCAAGACGGTCGAACGAACCGACCGCGAACGGCTCGACTACTTCGAGCGCTTCTACAACACCGGATGGCTCGACCCTTGGACGTACGACCTCACCGTCTCGACGGATCAGTTCACCCCCAGCCAAGCTGCCGACGTCATTTGCGCCGCTGCGCGCGCACGGTAGCCGCGGCAGCCTTCCTCGTGCTTGGCGTCGCGCTGGGTGCCTGCGGGGGTGCAGGGATGCCGGCCAGCACTCCGCCCCCGACGGCTGCGCTCGGGCAGAAGACGGCCGAACAGCGGATGCCCGACCTCTCGGATCTGGGGTTCGAACCGGTCCAATCGGCACCGGAGCCCCTGAGCAGCCCGCAGTGGGAAGGTCACCGCACCCTGTACCGGAACGGCAGGACCGGCGAGCAGGTGATGGTCATCGCCTACGTGGGCGCCGACCCCGCCTTCGCCGAGCAGCAGTTCGCGGCCATGGCCGAGGCCCTGAAGAACCCGCCGCCAGCCGTCTTCGGCGCCCAGGCTGTGATGGTTGACGACGTCGCGCCGCCGCTCGGCGACGAACGCCGGTCGTACCGCGCACGCGACCCCGATAGCCAGGGGAACACCGTCTGGACCGACATCTACCGCCGGGAAGCGGTGGTCGTCATCGTCCAGTACTTGGGCCCGGCAACCGGGGATGCGATGCGCGTCCGCACCACAGCAGCCGATCGCGCCCTCCAGTGACCTGCGCTACACCCGTTCGATGGCTGCCACGGCTGCCGCCGCGAGCACCCCCTGCAGCAGCGCGCCTCCCGCGAGCAGCCACAAGCCCGACGCCCGCTCCCGAGCGTGGACGAGGACGCCGAGCACCGCGTTGCAGGCGCCGATGCCGGCGGCCAAATAGGCGATGCGGAGCAGCTCGTCTTTCGGGCCGACGCGCACGAGCCCGCCGGATTCAGGGAACGCGAGACGGACGACATCCGGGAGAGACGGGTAGCGAACGAAGACATACCCGGCGACTCCGGCGGCAGCGACGAGCAGCGTTCCGGCCCAGGCAAGGGCAGCGCGGTCCCGCCAGAACGGCATCGCCGCCATGCCCGCGGCCACAGCCCGATGGCTGAGCTCGCCGACCGGAGCCAGTGCCCGCCGTGACTCAACTGCCTCGGCGAAGGCCGCTTGGTCGGCCACCGTGAGGCCGTAGCATTCGCCGTCGGTGACGACGTAGAGGAGCTCATTAGGCGAGGAGTGGGTGGAGAAGAAGAGTACGTAGCCGACGCGCGGCACTTCGGCATGGCCGATGTGGCAGCCCCACCAGTTCAGCCCTTCGATGTCGGGCGCCTCGAGCGTGCGGCCGGGGATGAGGCGCTGCACCGAATCGAGCGGCACGATGACGCGGCGCAGCCCCCAGCGGATGATCAGGGCATCGTCCGAGAGTTCGTAGGCGAGCGACGCCAGGGAAAGCGTCCATGTGAGGAAGAGCGCCGCCAGCCCGAACGCCGCGGCGGCAGCCGTCCAGGCGAGGAACGTCTTCCACTCCGGCGGGGCGCCCCAAGCCAGGCCGACGGCGAGGGAGCCGACGAGGGCTGCCCACCCCGCCAGAAATCCGCCCGTGATGACGCCGAGGGCCCGCGGAGGGCGGACGATCATCCCTGGGCAACCCGCACGCGCGCGGGCGTGCACCAATGCTTGTACTTCGGATGCTTGCCGCGGATGACGTCGAAGTAGAGCGCCATGAGCCTCCGGGTGATGGGCCCCGGCTTGCCGTCGCCAACGGGCCGGCGGTCCACTTCGACGACGGGCGTGACGTGCGCCGCCGTGCCCGTCATGAAAATCTCGTCGGCGATGTACAGCTCGGTGCGATCGATGACCCGCTGGATGGTGGGGATGCCGAGCTCCTCCTTTGCCAGCTGGATCACGGTTTGGGCGGTGATGCCCTCGAGGATGTTGTCGGCGGGGGTCGGCGTGTGGAGCGCGCCGTCGCGGACGATGAAGATGTTCTCGCCACTGCCTTCGGACACGTGGCCATCGGCGTTCAGCATGATCGCTTCGTCGAAGCCGTTGAGCTGGGCTTCGGTTTTGGCGAGGGCACTGTTCACGTAGATGCCGGTAACTTTCGCCCGGGGCGGGATGCCGGTGTCGTCGACCCGGCGCCAGGTGCTGGTGTGGCAGCGGGCCCCACGCTCAATGTCGAGATATGGGCCGAAGGGCGTGATGAACATGAGGGTCTGCGACTCGAGGTCGTGCAGCCGCACCCCAACTGCTTCGCTGCTCTTGTACACCATCGGCCGCAGGTACACGTCCTCTTCGTAGCCGCTCCGCTCGACGATTTCGATGGCGATCTCGCAGAGTCGGTCGATGGACTCGTGGAGGTCGAGCATCAGGATCTTGCAGCTCCGGGCCAGGCGCTCGAAGTGTTCGCGCATGCGGAAGAGGTAGATGGTGTGCTCGTCGGCATTCCAGTTCCCGCGGATGCCCTCGAACACAGCCGTGCCGTAGTTGAAGGCGTGGGTCATGACGCCAATCTTCGCCTCGCTCAGCGGCACGATCTCCCCGCGGAAGTAGGCGTACGGCGTGGGCATCGCAGGTGTCCTCCTTCGGCTTTGGCAGGCGTGAGGCGATTATACCGAGGGGCTGCGACTGGAGCCCGGTCCAGCCTCAGGGTGTGGGCGCAGCGACAGGTTCCGTGCTGAAGAACGTCGGGCGCCGGCACTCCGGAACGGTCGGCTCCTTTGAAGCCAACCGACGGCGTACCTCCTCGTTTGGCAAGGGTGGCTTGCGGGTGATGACGTCGAGCGGCTGGTCCAGCGCCTCCCGCAGGTAAGCGATGAACTCGGAGTGGAACGTCGTCAGATCGGGCGGCGGCACGACCGTCTCGAGATCGTCGATGAAGCGCTGAATGGCGCGGCGAACGTCGTCGGCAGTGGTAGCGGTGACCAGCACATCGGTCAGGTGATCGAGGTCCCGGCACATCACAGCGAGGTACTGCTCGTCGGTATAGGGTGTGCCAGCCGCCGTCGGCAGCGGCGTAGTCGACGACCCGCCGCAGGCGGAGGCGGCGACTAGCATCGCCGCGCCAACCCCGGAGAGGATCCAGCGCCGCATGCCGGCATCGTACACGGGGGCCGGCGAACGGTCGCCGTCACAGCAAGAATCGCTTTGCCGCGGCTCCCGGCTGGCGCCGCCAGTTGCGGATGAGCCACCGGTCGACGCCCTCCAGCTCGACGCGCTCCATGCGGCACCGGTCGTCGCGGGCGAGCGCCGCCCGTGCGGCGCGTTCGGCCGCCGCCCTCCGATCCGGGTCAAGAGGAGCGAAACGGCCCGCAGCGCTCACGACGTCGACCTGCCGCAGCGCAAGCCGAAGGAGCCAGCCGAGGTTGAGTTCGGCGAGCCCGAGGTGGAAGGCCCGTTCACCGAAGGAGACGGCCAGTCGCTCGGTGTTCGTGTCACCTCCTTCGAAGAGGAGCGCTGCGCTGTACGAGGGCATGGCGAAGACCGTGGCCTGGCGGTACACGTCGCCAAGCTCGTCATCGCGGGCCAGGGTCTCTCCCGAACGTGCCGGCTCCAGCCGGAGTTCCAGGGCATGGACGTCGGGCCGGAGCGCGATGGACCGCGCCGCCCAATCGGCAACCGCGTCGTCGCCGACGGCCAGCACCGCCTGCATCGCCGCCTGGGCGTCGGCGGCAGCGCGGACGAGCACGGCCGCGGCCGGGTACCGGCCCCATTGCACGGCGTGCAGCGCATCGAGCCGGGCCAGCCAACTCTGCGACCAGAACGCGAGAGCCACGGCGGCCGCCGGTTTCCGGTACTTGGCGGCCGCCGAGGCCTCGGCGACCGCACCTTCGATTGCCAGCAAGTCGAGGACCGCGTCCATGTCAGCACCGAGGAGGAACGCGGTCTGCCGGTAGACGTCCGATTCCGGGGTCCCAGCCGACGGCCGGGGTGCGGGGCTCGGCTGGGCGTTCACGCGGGGCGGTGCGACTCGCATCTCGCGCTTCCTTTCGGGGAAAGCCTAACGGAGAGCTCGCAATCGCCGTCGACGCTGGCGCGCGGCGCGGAGCAGCCGCTCACGGTCGTCCTCGAGCCGCTCGGGCAGGGGAAGGGTGCGCAGCCAGTCGAGGGCGAGAGCGTCGCGGGCGAGGTCAGGATGATGAGCAGCCAGGCTGAGGCCGGCCTCGGCCACCGCCGCGAGCGCATCGGCCAGACCGCCAGGCGGCGGCTGTCCTTCGTTTGCGAGCTCGACCAAGCGTTCCCACGCGCGGCGCCGGGCGCTTCGGAATGCCTCCCGAGCGTTCTCCGGGAGCGGCGCATCGGGGGCAAGGGCAGCGAGGGCCTGGGCGGCCGCGCGCAGGGCACCCTCGGCCCGGCTCGACCAGCCCCCCATTTCGGCGAGCCGCAGCACGTGGGCGGCGTCATACAACAGCCGATCGGCGGCGGCCCGCAGTTCGGCGTTCATGCCTCACCTTCGCTGCCGTCGCCAGCGCGCGGCATCTCGCCGGTCGGACGTTCCTCGGGATGGCCGGCGGGGTACTTGTGGATGACCATGCGGTGCGGGTAGGGGATTTCGATTCCCTCGGCATCGAAGCGCTTCTTCAGCCGCCGGCGCAGTTCACCGGCCAGCTCCCACTGCTTGAAGCTCCGCACGTCGCCCAGCACCTTGATGACCACGCCGCTCTCCCCGAGGTCGTCGACCCGCAGGACGCGCGGCGGCTCGATGATGTCGTCCCTCCGCTCTTCGGCCAGGCGCGCGCACTCCTCGTTGATGATGCGGATGGCCCGATCGACGTCTTCTTCATAGGCCACGCTGATGTTCAGGTTGATCCGACTCGTGCCCGGCGTCATGTTCGTTGCCACGGTGATGGCGCTGTTCGGCACGCTGTGGACGTTGCCGTCGAGGTCCCGCAGAACGGTGCGCCGCGGGTTGATCTCGATGACCTGGCCGGACACGCCCGCGACCTGCACGATGTCGCCCACCTGGTACTGGTTCTCGAGCAAGATGAAGAGCCCGTTGATGACGTCGCGCACGAGCATCTGCGCCCCGAGCCCCAGCGCGATGCCCACGACCCCCACGCCGGCGACGAGCGTCGTGACATCGAGGCCGAGCGCCCCCAAGACCAGCCCCGCACCCAGGAAGATGAGGAAGAGCGACACGGCCCAGTTCACAGTCGCGGCGATGGTGTCGAGGCGGCCTCGGATGGCCACCGCGTCACCGGGCCGAGCGGCGGCCATCCGGGCCGCCACCCGGCTCTTCGCCCGATGGATGAACCAGCGGACGACGAGGTCGAGGAGCACGAGACCGACGACGATGCCCACCACGGTGAGGAGCCGCTCAGCGGCCTGCGTGAGCTGGCCATCGTCGTTGGTGAAGAGCCCGCGCCAGTCGGACGCCTTCGTGGGGTCGAACAGGAAAGGAATCACGCCTCGGCCCTCCGCAGGGGCGCAAAGCTCTGGAGGAGGCGGCGCACGCCCGCGCCCTCGAAGGCGACGACCACTTCGATGTCGCCGCGGTGGGGCTGCGTGCTCACGACGGTGCCGAGGCCGAACTTCTCGTGGATGACCTTGTCGCCGGGCCGCCAGCGAGGCTCGGCACCGGCGGCCGCCGAAGCCGGTCTCGGTTCGAGCGCAGGCCCAGAGACCCGCCGATCGGCCCCCGCGCGCCAAGGCCGGACAACATCGCCCGGGAGGTCCCGCAGGAAGCGTGAAGGAGGGTTCGCCGTGAATCCGCCATAGCCCGAGCGCCGCTGTGCCCGGGTGAGGTACAGCACGTCCTTCGCACGGGTGATGCCGACGTAGGCCAGGCGGCGTTCCTCCTCGAGCTCCTCCGGGCTTTCGAAGGCACGGATGTGCGGGAGGAGTCCCTCTTCCATCCCCACGATGAACACCACCGGGAACTCCAGGCCCTTCGCCGCGTGGAGGGTGATGAGCGTGACCGCCTGCACGCCATCCTCCAGTTCGTCGACGTCCGCGACGAGGGACACGTCCTGGAGGAAGGCTGCCAGGTCACCCGCACCGCCGACGTCCTCGTACTGCGCCATCACGGCGCGGAGCTGCTCGATGTTCTCGGCCCGTTCGATGGCCTCCTGCTCGTCCTCTTCGCGCAGGAAGCGGAGGTAGCCGGTCGCTTCGAGGACGGCGTCGAGCAGCTCGACGAGGGGCGCGTCGCGGCGAGCCCGCAGCCCCTCGAGGAGCTCGACGAACTCCCGCACGGCCGCGGCCTGGCGCCCCGCAACGCCTGCCGGCGCCTCCCCGTGGGCAGCAGCCTCGAAGGCCGCCCATAGCGGCAGCTCCTGCTCGCGCGACCAGGCCCGCAGCCGCTCCACGGTGCGGGCGCCCAGCCCGCGCGGGGGCACGTTCACGATGCGGAGCAGGCTCGCTTCGTCGTACCGGTTGTGGACGAGCCGCAAGTAGGCAAGGACGTCCTTCACCTCGCGGCGCTGGTAGAAGCGGATGCCGCCGACGATGCGGTAGGGGATGCGGTGACGAACCAGCGCCTCCTCGATGGCGCGGGACTGGGCGTTCACGCGGTACATCACGGCGATGTCGCCGAACCGGCGACCCTGGAGCACAAGCCGACCAATCTCGTTCGCGACGAACTCAGCCTCGTCCTCGTCGCTATAGGCCTCGTAGAGGAGCACCGCCTCGCCGCCTTGTCGCTCCGTCCAGAGCCGACGGGGATACCGCCCCGGGTTCTTGGCGATGACCGCATCAGCAGCGGCGAGGATGGGGGCCGTCGAGCGGTAGTTCTGCTCTAGCGGGTAGATGCGGCATTCAGGGAAGTCGCGCTGGAAGTACTCCACATTCCGGCGGTCAGCAGAGCGCCAGGCGTAGATGCTCTGGTCGGGGTCGCCGACAACGAAGAGCTGCCGGTGCCCCTCGGCAAGGAGCCGGCAAAGGGCGTACTGGGCCGGGTTCGTGTCCTGGAACTCGTCGACGAGGATGTGGGCGTACCGCCGGGCGTACTTCGCCCGCAGGGCATCGTCCGTACGGAGCAGACGAACCGCTTCCAGCAGGAGGTCATCGAAGTCGAGGGCCGAGCTGGCGCGTAGCGCCTGCTGGTAGGCGCGGTAGACGCGGGCAGCGATCTCCTCGACGTAGCTCGCAGCGCGTTCGGAGAACGCTTCGGGGCCGAGCATCTCGCTCTTCGCCTTCGAGATGATGGCGAGGAGCGAGCGGGGCGTGAAACGGCGCGGGTCGATGCCCAGCTCGGCGAGCACCGATTTCACCAGGGCAACCTGATCGCTGTCGTCGTAGATGGTGAAATCAGGATCGAGGCCGATGCGGCTCCCATCGATGCGCAGCCAGCGGGCGCACATCGAGTGGAAGGTGTCGATGTGCGCGCCCTCCGCCTCCTCCCCAAGGAGGGACGCGACGCGCTGCCGCATCTCGCGGGCGGCCTTGTTCGTGAAGGTGACGGCGAGCACCTGCCAGGGCGGCACGCCCAGTTCGCGCACGACGAACCCCACACGGTGGGCAATGACGCGCGTCTTCCCGCTGCCGGGGCCCGCGAGGACGAGGGCAGGTCCGCCGGGGTGGGCCACGGCCGCACGCTGGGCCTCGTTGAGGTCGGCGAGGAGGTCGGCAGGCGAGAGCGACGTCACGCTCCCGAGTCTATCACCAACTGCTCACACGGCTCAGCAGTTTTCGCGCCGGCTCCAGGCGAGCGGTATACTGCGCGGGAAGGCCGCCATGGCGGCCCGAACCTCGCGAGGGTGAAGATGCTGCTCGAGTGGCCCGGAGGTTCGTGGGAGGCCACCCTCCGCCTCGTCCTGACGGTCGTTGGCATCTACCTGGGAGCGCTATGGCTCGCGCTCGTGGTGTGGACGTACCGTGACATCCGCCAACGCACCCGGGATCCGATTGCACAGACGCTCTCGGTCCTCTTGGTCCTGCTGCTCTTCCTTCCGGGGCACTGGATCTACCTCATCCTCCGGCCGAGGTATACGCTCACCGAGCTGTACGAGCGCTCTCTCGAGGAAGAAGCGCTGCTCCAGGAGCTCGATGCGCACAAGGCCTGCCCGACCTGCAAGCGGCGTGTTCAAGATGAGTTCCTCATCTGTCCCTCCTGCCGCACGCAGCTGAAGGAGCCGTGCCGGGGCTGCGGGCGCCCGCTTGCGTACGCGTGGATCGCGTGCCCCTATTGCGGCCTCGACAAGCCGGCCCGCGAGCGCCCAGCGGCGACGCGCGCCGGGAGCGGCGCGACGCGCGCGGCCGCTCCGGCGCAGCCGTCGCGGCCGCCCGCTGGTGCCACCCGGGCCAATCCGCAAGCAGCAGGGCGAACGCCGCCTCAATCGCGCTCTGACCCCTTCGCGGGTCGACCGCAGCAGCGCCCGGCCGACGAGCCGCCCATCATCGACGCGACGGCGGAGTAAGGCAGGGTCAGGCTACACTCTGGGGAAGCGGCAGACGCTGGAACAGCCCCCCAGCCGCGAGGAGCTCGCTCATCCGCTCGAGCTTCCGTTCGCCGCGGAAGCGCGTGTCGGCGAAGACACCCTCGAGCAGGTGAATGGTGCTCTCGGTATCGGTGGGCGCGAGGAGCACCGGAACGCCTCGCGCCTGAGCCGCATCGATGGTGTACCCAGATGGCATCCGCCCCCCGGTGAGGACGAGGCAAACCGGATCGGCCGCGAGCGCGGCGAGGTGCATGTCAGTGCGGTCGAACCGCGCTACTACCGCCGCCGCTTCGAACCGCCGGAAGTACGGCTGCCCCGCGTCCGACCCAATGGGGGCGATGACGAGCGCGTCGCAGGTCACGTCGGGCGGCATGTCTCCCTCGACCAGCACGCGAAGGAGGAGGTGACGCTGGAGCTCGTCGATGCCGAAGCCCGCGAGCGTGCGGTCTTCCGGCAGGCCGACGACGGGGACGCCGCCGAGGTCGGACGGCAGTGCCGAGAGGCGGTACGCCGGAACGGCCGTCACGACCACAGCGGCGTTCCCGGCCGCAACTTCCGCCGCGGGAAGCTCGGCACGTGCCACGAGGATGCAGACGGCACCCGCCGGAATCTCGGATGGAAGGACGTCGCACTCGGCAACCGCCCACCCATCACCCGAAGGCTCGTCGAGCGCGGCCACCGGTTCGCTCGGGGACCCCGGGGCGAAGCTGCAGCCCGCGAACCAGGCGGCGTCGGCGCGAGCCCGTTCGTCGGGCTCGAGAGAGTAACGCAGCAAGCGGACCGCCGTGCCGCGGTACGCCAGGTATCGCGCGAGGGCAGCCGTCACGCCCGTCTTACCGGCGCCGCGGGAGCCGTGAACGATGACGAGGGTCACCAGCTGCTCCTGGAGGTGCGTCCGAGTGCCATTGTTCCCGAGCGTCCGAATTGCGGCAACCGACGCTGGGAGCCCGTTACCATGGCGGCATGGAAGGATCCTTTCGCGTCACGGTCGAGCGGAATCGCCTGCGATTCGCCGCAGCCCACATGGCAACGTTCGCCGACGACCTCGAGCCGCTGCACGGCCACAATTACGACGTGATGGTCGAGGTCGAAGGCGAGCTCACACCGGAAGCATGGGTGTGGGACTTCGGCGACCTCAAGCGGATCGTGAAGGCCATCGCAGACGAACTGGACCACAAGTTTCTGCTCCAGCGCAACTCACGGGAACTGGCGATCGTGGAGGGGAACGACACGTGGGAGGTCTGCTACCGGGAGCGACGATACTGCTTCCCCAAGCGCGACGTCGCGGCACTCCCCATCGACAACACCACCGCCGAGCGGCTGGCGGAGTGGTTCGCATCGCGGCTGCGTGAGGCGCTGGCCGAACGAGGGGCTTCGAACGTGCGGCGCCTCACCGTCGGAATCGAAGAGATGCCGGGCCAGGCCGGCTGGTATACTGTAAGCGTCTGAACGCGGAGAACGCATCGTTTGGGGGCAGGCGCATGGCGGAGGAGCCCATGCAGGTGGATTGGGACAAGACGCTTGACGAAATCCTGGCCCACAAGATGTCGTGCCAGGCGTGCGGCGCCTTGGGCGACATGATGGTCGTGGGCTACACGCGCGCGCCCGAAGCCGCCGCCTTTGCCGCCCGCTGCCGCGACTGCACCGACAAGTCGAACTGCGACGCCCGAAAGCTCGTCGTCGTGTGCGAGGCGTGCGCACCGAAGTACCGGGTGAACGGCGAGCTGATGGACGAGACGGGCATGATGACGATGCTCCTCGAGGAGTGCCGCAACAACCTCGAGGAGTCACTGGACTACCTCTCGACGTTCTGGAAAGAGGAGCTCGATCTCGACTACGAAGACATGCAGAAGCGGCTGGAGGAGGTCGACCCTGACCTCTTCCGCGAGGAGGACGCCTGGCGGATGCGCCTGGAGGAGGAGTACCTGCAGATCCACCGCTGGTTCCGGGAGCATGGGAAGCGGATTCCGAACCCCGGCTGGCGGAGCGAGTACGTCGAGGACGTCATCGCCCTCGGGTACCGCACCCTGCTGGGCGACTGAGGCGGCGTTCCCGTTCGGGGCGGTCGCGCGCTATACTGAGGCGGCGAGAGCGGAAGTAGCTCAGTGGTAGAGCGCCTCCTTGCCAAGGAGGAGGTCGCGGGTTCGACCCCCGTCTTCCGCTCCACGTTGTGTTTCTGGGCATGGGGCTTGCCCGTCCGCGGCAGTTGCCTACGCGCGAGCGCCCCGCTTCGCATGGGCCTGCGGAGCACACGGCGTTGCCTCATGGGATCCCACCCCCGCCCCGGTACGAGCACCGGCTGCGGTTCGCAGGGTTCTCGGCGTTCTATCAGGGCGCAGCCGGTATGATGGAGCGGGCGCCGAAGTGGCGGAACGGCAGACGCGGCGGTCTCAAAAACCGCTGGGGTGCGCCCCCGTGTGGGTTCGAATCCCACCTTCGGCACCAACCTTGGAAGGCCGCGCCCCCACCTCGGTCAGGCCCAGAGACTGACATCGCCGGCTCCGATTCCAGCCCGAAGCACGCGCGGCGCGGCCCCTCGGACCCAAGCACCGTGGGACGCGTTCGCCCGTAACGGTGCCCCAGGGTTCCGAACGGCGCACCCTTCAGCGCCACGCGGAAGCGAGCTGCTCGGCCTCGGCGAAATTGGCGGCAGCATCCTCTGGAAGGAGGTAGCCAAGACGAAGATTGTTCTCGTCCACCTGCGAGACGAGCCGGAGGTACCGCTCCGGGGAGGGATAGAGCTGGCGCAGCTGCTCACGATCGAACGGTTCGTACGAACCGAGGAGGATGCAAAAGCCTGGGCCCGCGTTCGTTCCTGTGTTACGAGCGACCGGGACCGCGACCTGGGAGAGCTGGATACCGCCCACCGCCAGGCCGAGCTCATTCCGTACATGGGCGCCCGACTCGTCGAGCAGGATGTAGGGGGCCCGCGGGGGCTCGACCCCTTCCTCGGCCCAGCGCACCAGATGGGCGTAGGCTGCCCTCAGGACGTGATGGAGCGGCACGCGGCTAAGCGGTGGCCGCTGACACTCGTACGCCGGCGCGCCACCGGGAAGGTCTCGATCCAGGATCGGCTTCCGATAGGCGTAGCCCCGATATCCCGCGTGGGCCGCGCCCGCAACCTCCCAACGACGGTAACGGGCGTCGTCGGGACGCCGCTCCGCCGTCCTCACGTCGGTCTCTGAGAGGATGTGGAAGACGGGTACCTCGAGTTCGCCCCTCGGCGCAGGGCCGACCACGAAGGCGAACCCGTCAAAGGGCCGCTCGCCACGTCGCGGCAGCACCCGATCGACGTAGATCGCCATCCTTGCAGCCGATTGCGAGGCGCCGATACCCAACAGAACCCTCGGCTCCAGCCCGCCCAAGGGCTCGATACTTCCTGGGCAGCGGGCCCCTTCTTCGCGCAGGACCAGCGCGGCCTGCGCGAAGATCACGTACGAGAGCTCGTCATCCTGGTAGGCTCCGCCGCCCGTCACGTCAAGCCCACCGTAACGAGTGGGGCTCCACCGCCGGAGGAACTCCACCCCCACCCTCTGGGCTGAAACCCCGACCCAGGCGTAGCCTTCGCGCATGAACCCCTCACCGTCCCATAGCGCGTCCAGGTCGTACCCAGCGGTCACGTTCTGCCACTCCACGAGCACCGTGCCGCTGAAGCGGGACGGCTCCACGGGACGGCGTATGATGATCCGGGTGACATACGGGACACCCTTCTCTACGAGTGTTCCGTCCCGCGTGTACGCGTCGGCCTCCCCTCGCAGGAGGAACTCTTCCTCGACATAGCCGTTACCGGCAAGATCGTCGGTCGTCGAGAGGAAAGGGTAGGTCTCTTCGACGGTCGCGGCTGACGAGTCTCCAGGCCAGGCCCCGGACAAGCGCTCGACCGTGACGCACGTGCCGGGAATGACCTCTCCGGCCGGGAGTGCTGTACTTGTCGCCGCGACCGATGTAGGACTCTCGGGCGTAGGAGTGGGCGGCGCGTCCCCTTTGCCTCGACAGCCAACTAGCACGGCAGCCAGAAGCAGCGCCACGACCACCTGCGCCCTCGCCCTCGATACCATCGCGCACCCTCGTCGCGTTCGGCGATTACGTGCCCCGAATCCCCCTCTTGGTCGGACGGCATTCTAAGCGTGCGCGTCACGCTGTCAAGACGGTGAATTCGCGGCCGGAACGAAGTATGGATGGCACCTCGATGCCGTCCGCGGACGGGCTGGCTATCACGCGCTCCTCGAACGCTGGCGCGAGACGGATTACCACGTTGCCACCGGCATAGCCATGAGCGCGATACGGGGGCGACCACTTGCATCGGCGGTCGCTGCCGCAGGTTCCACACCCCATGCGCGCACCAAGCTTTCGGATGAGGGTGCTACCATCGGAAGGGCACGCAGCCACGGGGCCGGCGTGCCGATTGCTGCCGGGTGGTGTAACGGTAGCACAGGGGCCTTTGGAGCCTTTGGTCGGGGTTCGAATCCCTGCCCGGCAGCCACCGCTCCTTGGGAAACGGAAGCGGCGTCGCTTTCGGCCGACGACGCGCGCGAGGCAATCGCTGGGGCCAGAGCCCCTACCGAAGCGCCCGGGCCGTCACGAACGGCGAGCGCGAATCCCCCGGCCGCTCCGCTCGACCAGCGAGAAGCTGGCTCAGGTGCCGCAGCGCCTCCTCCTTGGTCAGGAACGAGCCTTTCAGCGTCTTGCCGTCGCGCCGCTCGATGTACCAGCGGCCGAGGATGTCATCGGGACCCGTACCCTCGCCGACCACGAGCCGAAAACCGAGCTTGCGGGCCTCGTGTTCCGTGAGCATCCTCTCCTCCGCGTACTCACCCTGATTCCGCTGAGAATGTCGGCGGGAGCGAGGAGGCTCCGCACAACCTCGCGCCAACGACGCGTAAAATCTCGGCAAACCCGTCACAGTCGGGCGACCGCCTCCGGCACCGCCCGCTCGACGACGAGGGATACCGCCGCGGCATCTTCGACCGCGACACCGACGGACCGGTAGTACGTCACCTCTGCCGGCGACGCTCGCGACGGGCGGGCACCGGTGAGCAGCTCGCCGAGCTCGGCGGCGTCCTCGGGGACGAGCCAGCCGCGCACCCGAGCGACGCGGAGATCGGGCGCACCGCCGGGCGGCTCGGCGAAAGCCGCGCTCCGGAGCTCGACCACGACCCGTGCCCGCCGGACGAGAGTGGGATCGACTTCGGGCCCGGCAGGGTTCACGCCAACCGATACGACGTGACAGCCAGGCGGAAACCTTTCGGCCGTCGCGAGGGGCTCGCTCGCATGCGTGGCGAAGCACGCGACGTCGGCGCCGTCCAGCGCCGCAGGCACGTCGGTGACGGCCGCCACCTGCGCGCGGGCGTACGCAGGGTCGTCAGCGATGGCTGCGGCGAGGGCGGCGGCGGCTTCGGGCCGGCGTCCCCAAACACGGACCTCGGACCATGCCCGGACCGCAGCGAGGGCCTGGGCGTGCGCGCGGGCCTGGACACCGGTGCCGAACAACGCGAGCACGGCCGCGTCGCGCCGCGCCAGGAGATCGGTGGCGAGGGCTGATGCCGCGGCCGTGCGGCGCTCGGTAATCGCTTCGGCGTCGAGCAGGGCGCTGGGTCGACCAGACACGGGGTCGAAGGCCACGAACACGGCGTGGTGGGTGGAAAACCCGGCAGCCGTGTTCGCGGGGAAGACCGACACCAGCTTCGCGCCGAGCACTCCAGCCGCCGGAAAATAGACCGGCATCGCGCCCAGGTAGGCACCGCGTTCGGGCACGAGGGCTGCGTTGCGCGGCGGCGAGGAAGCCCGGCCTGCCGACGCTTCGACGAAGGCGCTGCGCAAGCGACCGATGAGCGACGGGTAATCGAGCACCGCCTCGACGCGCTCGCGGGGGAAGAGGGCAAGCTCCACGCTCATGACGCAGGCCCCCCGCCAAGGTAGCGCCCGAAGAAGGCTGCCACCCGCTCCCAGGCGTCTTCGGCTGCTGCCGGATCGTACCCGATGCGCATCGGGCCGACGGCGAAGAGCTTCGCCAGCGGTCCGCGGTGGTCGCTCATGAAGCTGTGGCCCGCCTCGGGGTACACCTTGACATCGTGGTCGACGCCAAGCTGGCGGAGGTGGCGAGCGAGCCGTTCCCCGTGCGGACGGAAGACGCGGTCGCGCCCGCCGTAACTCGCCACCACGGGACACACGCCTTCGAGGGCTGCCGAGTCGCGTGGCACAGCGCCGTAGAAGACGGCCGCAGCTTTCAGCGGCGCGCGAACGGCGTACAAGAGTGCGAACCCGCCGCCCATGCAGAAGCCGATCACGCCGATGCGCGAGGCATCGGTTTGGGGGAGGTCGGCGAGCCATTGCCGGGCCGCGTCGAGGTCGTCGAAGGCCTGCCCGCGCCCCGCACGGAGTTCGCGCATCGCCCTGAGGACGCAGAAGGGCATCGGACCGCGCCCGGTATAGAGGTCGGGCGCGAGCGCCACGTACCCCATGGAGGCGAGACGCTCGCACTTCGCCGCGATGTCGTCGTTGAGTCCAAAGGCCTCGTGGATGACGATGACTCCGGGCATAGGGCCGTCGCCTCGCCAGGCGAGGATGCCGCGCAAGGTGCGGCGTCCCGCCGGAAAGAGGACGCGCTGCAGTCGGACGTCGGTGCTCATTTCGGTTCCCGCCTCGTGGGTTGCTTTCTGATATCTTTGGCCGTCGGAGGCTGTCAACGGCCGTCGGAGGTACCGCATGGGGAGTCCCGAGCAGAGTCTCATCACGGAGGAGCACCGCGCGGCCATCGGCCGCACCGCCGGGCCAGTGGAGCTCCACGTTCGCGCCGAGGACGTGCGGCGCGTGCGCACCATTCTCGGCGACGACGATCCGCGGTTCGGCGAAGAGACCGGCATCGCACCACCGTACATCCTCGCCGTCATCGAACCAGCGATGCCCTGGCAGCTGTTGCCGCGCATCCTGCCGAGCGGCATCCTCACCCAGACGGAGTGGACGTTCAAACGTCCACTACGCATCGGGGAGCGCATCTTCGCCACCCACCGGCTGGCGGACATCCGCGACCGGCTCGGCGGGCAGTACGGCTATTCGGTGATCATGAACGTGATGACGGAGTACCGCGACGAGGCCGGTGAGCTCGTTGCGACCAGCTTGCGGACGAGCATGCAGTTCGACCCGGCCCAACGCCGTGAGAGGGCGAGGGAATGAGCACATTGCCAGCGAAGCACTTCGAAGACGTCAGCGTCGGCGAGGAACTGGAGCCCATCGAGCGGCTCCCGACCGAAGACCTGGCCGTCGATTTCTTTGGCCGCGACAATCCGACGAACCCAGCGTTCCGCGACGCCGAGATCGGCCGCCGGCAGGGCTTCGGCGGCGCCCTCGTCCCAGGCCTGCTGAAGCTCGCCTGGATCACGCAGTACGTCTCGCGCTGGGCTGGTGCGCACGGACGGGTGCGGATGGTGCGGGCAGCGTACCGCCGGCCCGACGTCGCGGGCCGGCCCCTCACCATCGTCGGGCGAGTCGTGGATAAGCGTCTCGAGGATGGCATCGGCGTCATCGACCTGGAAGTAGCGACGCTCGCGAACGGCCAGCCCTCGGTCCACGCCACCGTCCAAGTGGAGATTCCGCCCCGCGAGCAGAGCGGATGAACGAGCGGGAGCGTACGGCGAGGGCCATCGCCTACTTCGAGCGGTGTGACGACGTCGGGCTGTTGCACCAGCTCCTGGAGCAGGCAGCGCCGCGCATCAAGCGCATCGTCGGGGAGTACATCCGCCGTGGCGGCGAGGACGATATCCCGCCCCCGGCGGAAGTAGGGCCGGCGCGGGAACTCGCGTCCATGGAGGAGGCGATCCGCACCCTGGAGCAGCTCCGCGACTTCAGCCTGCTCCAGGCACTGACGCGTGCCATCGGGCGCCGCATCGAGACGCTGGAGATCGTCGCCTCCGCGTCGCTACCGGAAGGCGCGCGGGTGCTCGTGCCGCGCGAGCCACGCTTCCCGCCGAATCCGCCGTTCGTCCCGGGTACGGTGCAGCAAACCGGCACGAGCCTCACCGTCTTGCTCGACGACGGGGAGATCTGGCGGGGCCCGGCGAGCCTCGCCCAACGAGCGACCGAGGGCTAGCGCTCAGACGGCGAGCAACAGCAGCGGCACCGCCACGATGGATGCGAGGAAGACGGCCATGTGTGTCGGCCTCGCCGTCACCCAACGAGCCGTCCCGAGCACGAGGCCGCGATAGGGGCCGTAGGCAGCGATGAGGATCGTCAGCGAGACCGCTGCCACCCACACCATCTCGTTGAGCACGACGATGAAGGCCACGCTCCCGCCCAGGAGAACTGCCGCCGCCAGCGTGTCGATGAAGGTGGCGATGTTCGCGCCCATCACGTACGGGATCACATGCTCCCGGCGGATATACCCCTTGAGGGCGAGCGGCACCAGTACCGTGACCGACAGGGCGACGCTCATCGTCGTGAGGGTCACCAGCACCCCCATGATGAACATCAGCGGCCGGCGCTCCAGCGCCCGGAAAACCCGCCGGATGCCTTCGGCCTCCGCTTCGAGCTGGGGAAGCGCCCGATCGAAGACGGAGAAGCTGGCAAGCAGGAGGAGGACCCCCGCGCCCAGCACGGCGAGATCGGGCAAGCGTGCCGACAGCGCATCGGAGGCCCAGCCGAGAGCAGCATCGGCCAGGGACGTGACCGACGCCGGCGTTTCGAACCGAACGGGGTCGAGCCACCCACGCTCGAGTGAGAGTAGGCCGAGGAAGAGGGCGGGGCCCTGCGTGGTATAGGTGACGAGCAGGGCGATGACGCCGACCGCAAGGCCGTCGGGCGACCGGCGCCCCCGGAGGTAGAGCAGGAAGCCGACGGCGAGCACGATGAAGGATGCCCCGAGCCGCGACCCGGCAATCGCTGCGAACGACTCCTCGGGCGTGAATGCACCGCCGGCGAGAAGGGACACGGAGGTCGCCGCCACGGGCGAGCCGCTGAGCACGAAGTACGCGAAGAGCCAGCCGAAGCCGACGGCGTTGACGGGTCCACCGACGTCGAGCCGTTCGAGGAAGGGACGGGCGCCAGCCGCGCCCGTCTTCATCGCATCGAGGGCGATGACGAAGAGGGCCAGCCCAGCGGCAACGGTGACGACCCGCGCGCTGCCGCGAGCGACCTGGAGCGCCACCGCGCGGCGCCGGCGCGCCGCGGGTGCGGCGTCGGCCCCGACCGCTTCCGCGGCGAGCTCCGCCTCACGCTCCGTCGCGCCCGCCGCCATTCCGAAATCCTTCCCGGAGAATCTCCGCCACCTCCGGCCGCGTGAATTCGGGAGGCAGCGGTAGCCCGGCGCGGAGAAGCTCCCGAACCTTCGTGCCCGAGAGCACGATGCGCTCGTCCGGCCCTGCGGGGCTGGTCTTCGAGGTCGCCATCTGCCCGGTGCGGGTGCACCAGAAGGCGTGTTCGAAGAAGATCGGCTCGATGCCGAGGAGGTCGAGGTCGACCTCGTCGAAGATGCGCTGGGCATCGTAGGTGCCGTAGTAATTGCCGACGCCCGCGTGGTCCCGGCCGACGATGAAGTGTGTGCAGCCGTAGTTCTTCCGAATGATGGCGTGGAAGATTGCCTCGCGCGGGCCTGCGTACCGCATCGCCGCAGGCATGACAGCCAACAGCACCCGTTCCTTCACGAAGTACCGGTCAATGAGGACTTCGTAGCAGCGCATGCGGAGCGATGCCGGGATGTCGTCCTCCTTCGTATCGCCCACGAGCGGGTGGATGAGCGCGCCATCGACGCTCTCGAGTGCGACCTTGATGAGGTACTCGTGGGCGCGGTGGATGGGATTTCGCGTTTGGAAGCCCACGATGGTCCGCCATCCGCGTTCGCGGAACACGGCACGCGTTTCCCGGGGCGTCAGGCGGTACGGCAGGAAATCGCGGTGCTCGGGCAGGCGGATGGCCCGCACCGGCCCACCAACGAGCACGTCCCCGGAAGCATAGAGGGCCGCGACGCCAGGGTGAGCCTCGTCTTCGGTCCGGTAGACGAGGCGTGCTTCCCGCGTTTTGTCGCGACGGAAGACGTCCTCGACATCGAGCACGGCAAGCGGGTCGCCCGAGGTATCGCAGAGCGCCACACGGCGGCCGACACGGAGGTCGGCAGCCGCCTCCGCTGGAACAGCGAGGGTGATGGGTATCGACCACGGGAGCCCGCTCGGGAGGGCCATCTCTTCGACGACCGTTCGGTACTCAGCTTCGGTCATGAAGCCGCGGAGCGGGCTGTAGCCGCCGACCGTCAAGAGCTCGAGGTCGCTGAGCGTCCGGGAATCGAGCCGGATGGCCGGGAGGCGATGCGCTTCGGCCAGCAGCTCATCCCGCTCCTCGTCGCTCGCGAGGAGCTCGACGAGCTGCCCGCCGTACGGTTCGCCGAGCGTGCGCTTCATGCCCGCACCTCGGCAGCAGCGGGGATGAGGCTGCGGGATTCGAGGTAGCGGAGGATACGGGCGAGGCTTTCGTCGACAGACTCTTTGCCGGTGTGGCAGACGACCTCGGGCGAGAGAGGCGGCTCATAGGGGTCATCGATGCCGGTGAAGCCGGGCCGCTTGCCGGCGCGGGCTTCCGCGTAGAGGCCCTTCACGTCCCGCGCTTCGCACTCTTCGAGCGTGGCCGCCGCGTACACCTCGACGAAGACGGAGCCGTCGCCTTCGACGAGCCGGCGCACCTCGTCCCGCACCTCACGGTAGGGGGAGATGGCGGCGGTGATGACCGCCACGCCGTTCCGGGCAAGGAGATTGGCCACGAACCCGATGCGGCGGATGTTCGTATCGCGGTCCTCCTTCGAAAAGCCCAGACCCTTGGAAAGGTTCGTGCGGACGACGTCGCCGTCCAGCACTTCCACCCTGCGGCCGCGCTCGCGGAGGATGGGCGCGAGGCGCTCGGCGAGGGTCGACTTGCCAGCCCCGGAAAGCCCGGTGAACCAAACGACGAAACCCTGCGAATCGGACATGGTGCCTCCTGGTCGGCGAGGATGGGAGGATGGTGCGGTACGCCGGGGCGACCTCAGGTGTGCAGGCCGCACTCGTCTTTTGCGAAGCCCTGCCAGCGGCCTGCGCGGCCGGGTACCCCGGGGACCGTGCAGTTGTAACAGCCGATGCTGCTGTAGCCGCGGTCGAGGAGCGGGTTGTAGGGAACCCGGTGGCGGACGATATAGGCCCAGGTCTGCTGCTCGGTCCAGTTGGCGAGCGGGTTGATCTTCACCACCCCGAACTTCTCGTTCCAGGCGACGATGGGTACAGTCGAGCGCCCCTCGGATTGGTCGCGGCGGAGGCCAGCAATCCAGGCGGAGCGGCCCGCGAGGGCGCGCCGGTTCGGCTCCACCTTGCGGATTTCGCAACACCGGTCGGGATCGCGCATCCAGAGGGCGGCGCCGTACTCACGCGCCTGCTCCTCGTGGGAGAGCAGCGGCTTGAACACGTGCACGTTCGTGAGCCCGAGCTCGCGGACGGCACGCCGCATCGTTTCGTAGGTCTCCTCGAAGAGGTAGTCCGTGTCGAGGACGAACACGAACACATCGGGCTTCCGCAAGGCCACCATGTGCAGGATGGCCATCCCGGAGATGCCCCCGAAGCTCGCCCCGATGGCCAGGCCGTCGCCGAAGCGCTCGATAGCCCACTCGACGATCTCTTCGGCCGGGGCAGTTTCGAAGCGCTCGTTCAGGGCGGCGAGTTCGGCATCGGACGGGCGGACGGCAGCCTGGGTCACGGCAGCGCTCCAAAGTCGAGTTTCGAGATCGACAATATCGTCTGACTCTGCTATCGTCTACCCCACAGCACCGCGGAGGCAACTGACATGGCGAGCACCGTGACCTACCTCAACGAACCGGGCCGCGTCCTACCGATCCTCGAGGAAGAGCTCGAGGACTTCGAGACCGAAACGCTCCGCTTCCTGCGCGGGGAGATCGGTGAGGACACGTACATTCCCTTCCGCCTCAAGCAGGGCGTCTACGGACAGCGCCAACCCGGGGTGCAGATGATCCGCGTCAAGCTGCCGTTCGGGGGCGTCACCGCAGCCCAATTCGAAGCCCTCGCCGAGGTGGCCGAACGGTACGCACCCTTGCGGAAGGGCCACATCACCACCCGCCAGAACGTGCAATTCCATCACGTCCCCTTGGCGAAGGCCACCGAAGTCCTGCGGGTGCTGGCGAAGGCTGGCCTCACGACCCGCGAGGCGTGCGGGAATACCGTACGCAACGTGACGGGCGATCCGTGGGCGGGCGTCAACCCCGACGAGCCCTTCGACCCAACGCCCTACGCCGGCGCCTTCGCGCGCTACTTCCTCCGCAACCCGCTCACGCAAGCACTGCCGCGGAAGTTCAAGGTGGCCTTCAGCTCGAACGATCGTGACGTCGCCATCACGGGGATGCACGATCTCGGGTTCATCCCCCGCCTCCGCGACGGAGAACGCGGCTTCGAGATGTATGCCGCCGGGGGGCTCAGCACGATGCCCCGCTATGCCGTGAAGGTGCGGGACTTCGTCTCCGTGAACGAGTACCTGAAGGTCTCGGAGGCCATCCTCCGCATCTTCAACCGTTCCGACGAGCTTCGGAAGAACCGGAACAAGGCACGGCTGAAGTTCCTCGTGGCACGGATCGGCCCCGAAGCGTTCCTCGAGATGATCGAGCAGGAGCTCCAAGGAGACTGGACGCGAGAGAAGGACTTCCGCCCGGACCGCCTGCTGTTCATCGACGACGAGGCCGCCACCGCCCCGCCCAAACGCCCGGCCTACGCCCAGCCGAACGGCGACCTGCGCGAGTTCACCACCTTCGTGGCATCGAACGTGCGCCCCCAGAAGCAGCAAGGCTTCAGCACGGTGGAAGTGAAGGTGAGCCGCGGCGACCTCACACCCGAGCAGTTCCGCGGGCTGGCGGCCATCATGCGGGAATACGCAGGCGGACGGGCGCGCACGACCATCCAGCAGAACGTCCTCCTGCGCTGGGTTCGGGACGAATCGCTCTACGAGGTGTGGTGCCGCCTGAAGGAGCTCGGACTGGGGAACCCAGGCGCGCACGAGATCACGGACGTCGTCAGCTGCCCGGGAACGGACTCCTGCAAGCTCGGGATCACGAGCTCGATGGGCCTCAACCGCGCCATCGAAGAGCGAGTGACCGCGCTCGGGATCACCGATGAGCTCACCCGGCGTATCCACATCAAGATGAGCGGCTGCCCCAACAGCTGCGGGCAGCACCACATTGCCTCGATCGGGTTCCACGGCGCGACCATCAAGGTGGGCGATTACGAGATGCCGGCATACCTGGTCTTCCTCGGCGGCCGGTACGAAGACGGCGAGCTGCGCTACGCCAAGCAGCTGAAGGTTCGCCTGCCGGCCAAGCGGGCACCGGACGCCGTCCAGCGGTTCATCGAGTTCTACCAGGCCCAGCGGCTCGAAGGTGAGCGGTTCGAGGCGTTCGTCGACCGCATCGGCCTCGCCCCGTTCGAACAACTCATCGAAGACCTCTGCATCCCTGGGGAGTTCGACGAGGAGAACCGCGCCCTCTTCATCGACTGGGACCGGCTGGAGCTGTACCGGATGCAGCGCGGCGAAGGGGAGTGCGCCGTGTGAGAGACCGCGCCGTCAGACCGTTTCCTCGAGGATGGACCAGCTCTCAGCGAAGTCGAGCCCGCCGCCGCGCTCCGCGGCCTCCAAGACGCGCCGCCGGCCCTCTTCCGGCACGTTCGCGAGGTACGCCGCCGGGTCAGTGCTGACGCGGAGCGCGAGACGTTCGTGGCGCTCCACGAGCTGCGCGAAGACATCGAGGAGCGGGCGCCGGTCGAGGTAGTTTTCGAAGAGGAAGAGCTCGATGTCGGCGAGGGCTTCGAGGTCGCCAGCGAGCGCGAGGCGGTCGTACACGTTCTCGACCCAGCCGGCGATGATGTTCCACGTTTCGGCCGCGAGGGCTGCGTCCTTCGCCTCGAGTCCTTCGAGCGCCGAACCAAGCATGACGAGGAAGGTTGCCACCCGCCGGCGTTCGTACCCCAGCCGGGCGACTTCTACCCACTTTGCTTCCTCTTCCGCCGAGGTGTTCGGGCGTTGCACCGGGATCGCGCCCGCAAGCTCGTTGACCTCCGCCTCGGGCAGGATCCGGATCCAGTCTTCGATGACCGGCAAGGGTACCTCAGCAAGGTCGATGACGGCGAGGGCAGCCAGTCGACGGTCCGGCGGCCCGTCCTGGATCTCGTCGATGAGCTGTGCAGTCGTCATCCGCCGGAGCTCCGGCTCGTGGCGCTGCCAGCCGGCATACTCGGGCGGCACGAGGCGGTCCATCGCCGTAAGGATACGGCGGGCGCCGAGGGGCGAGCATCAGGGAAGGGGAGTAGAGTATCACCATGGAGACCGGAATCCGACGCCATCGCCGTCTGCGCCGCAGTGAGTCCATCCGCGCGCTGGTGCGTGAAACCGAACTGACGCCCTCTCACCTCGTATACCCGATTTTCGTCGAGGCAGGGCTGGCGGGCCGCCAGCCCATCGAACCGATGCCGGGGCAGTTCCGCCTCGGGCTCGACATCGTCGCCGAGGAAGCGAAGGAGCTTCGCCGTCTCGGCATCCCCGCCGTGCTCCTCTTCGGCATCCCCGATACGAAAGACGAATCGGGGAGCGCTGCGTGGCGACCCAACGGAGTTGTGCAGGAAGCGATCCGCAGGATGAAGGACGCGAACCCTGACCTCGTAGCCATCGGGGATGTCTGCCTCTGTGAATACACGACGCACGGTCACTGCGGTGTCCTGGCCCCCGACGGCAGCGTCGATAACGACCGTACGCTCCCGCTCCTGGCGCAGATGGCGGTCAGCCTCGCGGAGGCCGGCTGCGACATCATCGCACCGAGCGACATGATGGACGGCCGGGTCGCGGCCATCCGCGCGGCGCTCGACAGCGCGGGATTCTCGCAGGTGGCGATCCTCTCGTACGCGGCGAAGTTTGCCAGCGCGTTCTACGGGCCGTTCCGCGTGGCCGCCGACAGCGCGCCCGCCTTCGGCGACCGGCGCGGCTACCAGATGGACCCAGCAAACGTGCGCATGGCTATCGATGAAGTGCTGACCGACGAAGCAGAAGGGGCCGACATGGTGATGGTGAAGCCCGCGTTGCCCTACCTCGACGTGATCCGAGCCGTCCGCGAACGGACCGAGCTGCCGCTCGCCGCCTACAACGTTTCGGGCGAGTACGCCATGCTCCTCGCCGCAGCAGAACGAGGCTGGATCGACCGCGAGCGGGCGGTGCACGAGGCGCTCACCGCCATCCGCCGAGCAGGAGCCGACATCATCATCACCTACCACGCGAAGGAGTGGGCAAAAGCGAGGTGCTGACCCCGCCAGCCGCCGTTGCGCCGCGGCGAGCCGTAGACTGAGGAGCGATGAAGCTCCTTGCCATCGACGTCGGCACGGGGACGCAGGACATCCTGCTCTTCGACACCGAGCGCGAGCCGGAGAACTGCGTCCAGCTCATCCTCCCTTCGCCGACGGTCATCGTCGCCGAGCGCATCCGTGAGGCAACGAAGCGGGGGAAGGGCGTCCTCCTCACTGGCGTGACCATGGGGGGCGGTCCCTCGGCCTGGGCAGCGGAAGCCCACCGGAAAGCAGGGTTCGCCCTGTGGGCGACACCCGACGCCGCCCGGACCTTCAACGATGACCTCGAACAGGTCCGGGCCGACCTCGGTCTCGATGTCGTTGCCGAGGGCGAAGCCGAGGAGCTGGCGCAGCGGCCCGACGTCGTCGTCATCGAGCTGCGCGACCTGATGCTCTCGGAGATCTGCGCCGCCCTCGAGGCCGGAGGCGTCACGCCCGCGTTCGACGCCCTCGCCGTGGCAGTATTCGACCACGGGAACGCACCTCCAGGGGTGAGCGACCGCGCGTTCCGCTTCGCCTACCTGCGGGAACGCCTGGGAGCTGGCGCCGGACTGACGGGCTTCGCTTTCCGACGGGGTGAGATCCCACCGGCGATGACGAGGCTCCGGGCCGTTGCCGCGCTCGCACCAGAAGACTGCCCGCTCGTGGTGATGGACACGGCTCCCGCGGCCGTACTCGGCAGCCTCGACGACCCGCGCGTGGCGGCGCAGCCCAGCAAAGTCATCGTCAACGTGGGGAACTTCCACACGTTGGCGTTCGCGATGGCCGACGGCGACGTCACCGGGCTGTTCGAGCACCACACCGGGCTCGTGGATGCTCCGAAGCTCGAAGACCTCATCCGGCGGCTCGCCGCAGGCCGGCTCACGAACGAGGAAGTGTTCGCCGAGCACGGGCACGGCGCCATCGCCTTCGGCGAGCTTGGGACGGCGGAGCCCTTCACGGTGGTGCTGGGACCGCGGCGGGGGATGCTGCGGGCAGCACGGTTGCCCCGCTACGAGGCGGTGCCCCACGGCGACATGATGCTCACGGGGTGCTTCGGGCTGGTGCGGGCGTTCGCTGCCCTCTACCCCGCGTGGCGCGAGGAAATCGAAACGGCCCTCCAGCGCTGAAACCCTCTCCCCACCATCGATTGGCGCAGCACGACCCTCGAGCTCCGTGGCCCGCCGAAAGCGCTGGGCCTCCCTCCGCGACGAATCCGACCTTCGGCTAACGTCTTGAGGGCCGTTCGTCCGTGTGCGGCAGCGGGGCCGGCCGGTAGGCTTCGCTCACACCTCAGGGGAACGGTAGGCCTCCGACAGGCCGGGCGCGCGGGGAGGAATCGGAGACATCGGGAGGAGAACCCGCCGATGGCACTCAGCCGCCGTTCCTTCCTGAAGCTGGCCGGGAGCACGGCCGCCGGTATCGGAGCGCTGTACGCTGGCCAGCGCTTCGCCTTCCTCGAGGCAGCGCAGGGCGTGCAGAACCCGCTCGCGGAGTACCCGAACCGCGGGTGGGAAGCGATCTACCGGGACCAGTACCGGTACGATTCCAGCTTCACGTTCGTCTGTGCCCCGAACTGCACGCACAACTGCCGGCTGCGGGCGTTCGTGCGCAATGGCGTCGTGCTGCGCACCGAGCAGAACTACGACTGCCAGCGGGTGATGGACCAGCTGGGGAACAAGGCGACGGTCGCCTGGAACCCCCGCGGCTGCAACAACGGCGCCACGCTGCCGCGGCGCATCTACGGCCCGTACCGCCTGAAGTACCCCATGGTTCGAGCCGGATGGAAAGCCTGGGCCGATGCCGGGTTCCCAGACCTCGACGCTGAGACGCGCGCGCGATTCAAGTTCGACTCACGCGGTACGGATACGTTCGAGCGCATCACCTGGGACGACGCCTTCCGCTACATCGCCCGCGGGATGATCGCCATCGCAAGGCGGTACTCCGGTGAATCCGGCAAGCGGATCCTCCTGGAGGAGGGGTACCAGCCCGAGATGGTGGAGGCGATGGAAGGCGCAGGGACCCGGACCTTCAAGCTCCGGGGCGGGATGGGCCTCCTGGGCGTGACCGGGAAGTACGGCATGTACCGCGCCTCGAACATGCTCGCCCTGCTCGACGTCTACGTTCGGAAGGTGCCGCCCGAAGAGGCGAAGGGCGGGCGCAACTGGTCGAACTACACCTGGCACGGCGACCAGGCGCCGGGCTTCCCGTTCGTGCACGGGCTCCAGGCGGCCGACGTGGACTTCAATGAGATGCGTCACGCCAAGCTCCACATCCAAGTGGGGAAGAATCTCATCGAAAACAAGCGGGCAGACGCACATTTCTTCATCGAGCTCATGGAGCGCGGCGGAAAGATCGTCGTGATTACGCCCGAGTACAGCCCGCCGGCGACGAAAGCCGATTACTGGATTCCGTGCCGCCCGGGCCTCGGCGATACCGCCATCTTCCTCGCCATTACTCGCTACCTCATGGAGCGGAACCTGTACGACGCCGACTTCGTCAAGAAGTTCACGGACTTCCCCATCATCATCCGCACGGACACCTTGAAGCGGCTCGACCCCCGGGACGTCTTTCCCAACTACCAGCCAGGACTCTCGCCCGACGGCCCGAGCTTCACGCTGCAGGGGCTGAAGAAGGAGCAGTATGAAAAGCTCCAGGATTATGTCGTGTTCGACGCCCGGACGAACAGCCTGAAGGCCATCACGCGCGACGACGTGGGTGAGCGGCTGGCCGCCAAGGGCATCGACCCCAAGCTGGAGTACCAGGGCAAGGTAACGCTGCTCGACGGGCGTGTCGTGGAGGTGATGACGCTCTGGGAAGCGTACAGGATCCACCTGCGCGACTACGACCTCGACACCGCCGCCGAAATCAGCGGCGCGCCGAAGGAGCTCATCGAGCGGCTGGCGCAGGACATCGCGACCATCAAACCCGTCGCGATCCACGTCGGCGAGGGCATCAACCACTGGTTCCACGCGACGCTGCACAACCGTGCTACGTACCTCCCGTTGATGCTCACCGGGAACATCGGCAAGCCCGGTGCGGGCTGCTACACGTGGGCGGGGAACTACAAGGCCGCGCTCTTCCAGGGAACCCCCGAAACGGGCCCCGGCTTCAAGGGGTGGATCGCAGAAGACCCTTTCCATCCGAACCTCGACCCCAACGCGAAGGGGAAGGACATCGTCGCGCACGCCTATTCAAAGGACGAAGAGCCCGCGTACTGGAGTCACGGCGACCGCGCGCTCATCGTGGAGACGCCGAAGGCGGGGCGGAAGGTCTTCACTGGGAAGACGCACATGCCCACGCCAACGAAGGTCACCTGGACGACGAACGTCAACCTCATCAACAACGCGAAGTGGGTGTACAACGTACTCTTCAATGTCCTGCCGAAGATCGACCTGATCATCACGCAGGACATCGAGATGACGGCCACCTGCGAGTACTCCGACTTCATCTTGCCGGCAAATTCCTGGTTAGAGATGAAACAGTACGAGGTCACCGCCTCGTGCTCGAATCCGTTCCTGCAAATCTGGAAGGGAGGTATCGACCCACTCTTCGATACGAAGGACGACATCGAGATCATCGCCGGGGTGGCCAAGGCTCTGGCCGAGGAGACGGGCGACCAGCGCTTCGCTGATTACTGGAAGTTCGCCCTCGAAGGGAAGTCCGAAGTGTACATCCAGCGCCTGCTCGACTCCTCGGGCCCCACCGCCGGCTACCGAGTGGAGGACATCGTCGCAGGGAAGTACGGCGAGCCCGGCACCGCGCTGATGATGTTCCGCACCTACCCGCGGGTTCCCTTCTACGAACAGGTCCACGACAGCCTGCCGTTCTTCACCGATACAGGCCGGCTCAATTCGTACTGCGACATCCCCGAAGCTATCGAGTACGGCGAGAACTTCGTCGTCCACCGGGAAGGGCCCGAGGCCACCCCCTACTTGCCGAACGTCATCGTCAGCTCGAACCCGCTCATCCGGCCGAATGACTACGGGATCCCTCCGGACGAGATGGACCCGGAGCTGCGCACCGTCCGAAACATCAAACTCCCGTGGTCAGAAGTGAAGAAGACGAAGAACCCGCTCTGGGAGCAGGGGTTCCGGTTCTACTTCCTCACGCCCAAGTCGCGGCACACCACCCACTCGTCGTGGGCGGCCACCGACTGGACAATGCTCTTTTCGAACGACTTCTCCGACCCGTTCCGCGCGGACAACCGCCTTCCCGGCGTCGGCGATTACCAGCTCCATATGAACCCCGAGGATGCGAAGGAGCTGGGCATCGCCGACGGGGATTACGTGTGGGTGGACGCGAACCCGGTGGACCGCCCCTATCCGGGGTGGAAGCCCGACGACCCGCGGTACAAGGTGGCCCGTGCCATGTTCCGGGTGAAGTACAACCCTGCGTACCCGCGCGGCGTCGTGATGACGAAGCACGGCGGGTTCATCGCCACCGAGAAGACGGTGCTGGCGCACGAGACGCGCCCCGACCGGCGCGCCATCTCCGCCGACACGGGGTACCAGTCCACCTTCCGCTACGGGTCGCACCAGAGCCTGACGCGCGATTGGTCGATGCCCATGCACCAAACGGACACCCTGTTCCACAAGGCGAAGGTGGCGCACGCGTTCATCTTCGGAGGCGAGGCGGACAACCACGCCGTGAACACGGTCCCCAAGGAGACGCTCGTCCGGATCACCAAGGCCGAGGACGGGAACTGGGTGTGGGCGAAATCGGGGTATCGGCCCGGCACCGAGAACGACGCGATGCGCGCGTACCTCGCCGGCACCTACGTCCAAGTGCGGAGAGCGTGAGATGGCCGAGAAGGCGTTCGAGCTCGACGACCCGTACGCGCTCGTTGGCGTGGCATTCCCAGCCGAGGACGCCGAGCGCCTCGATCGCGAGATGGCTCGGGCCATCGTGGAGGAGTACGCGCTCCTGGGGATGCCGCGTGCGAAGGTGTGGCGTCTGTTCACTTCCCCGTTCTTCGCGGGGACCCACGCCATCCTCGCCCGCCGAGGCGAGGCGTTCGTTCGGGCAATCATCGACGAAGTTTTCGGGCCCGCGCCCCAGGAGGTTCTGTGATGGCGACGGTGTACAACTGGCACCTCGGGCGGGAGATGTCGTACCCGTACCAGAACGGCCGCGGCGGCTGGCAGTTCGCAGCGGTCTTCAACACGAACCGCTGCATCGCCTGCCAGACCTGCACGATGGCCTGTAAGTCGACGTGGACGTTCTCGCCGGGCCAAGAGCTCATGTGGTGGAACAACGTCGAAACGAAGCCGTACGGCGGCTACCCCCACAACTGGGACGTGAAGATCCTCAACCTCTTGGAGCAGGCGAACCCGGGGGGCCAGGTGTGGGATGCATCGGCGATGAGCGAGGACGCTCCCTATGGCCGCTTCGAAGGGAAGACCATCTTCGAGGCCGCCGACGGCATGAACCAGCGGGCGCTGGGCTACCTCCCCACAGAGGAGGAGTGGAAGGGCCCGAACAACGGCGAGGATGTCGCCACCTCCTGGTCAGCCACCGGTGTAGAGCTCCCGGAGCACGCGGGCTGGTTCTTCTACCTCCAGCGGATCTGTAACCACTGCACGTACCCTGCCTGCCTTGCGGCCTGCCCCCGCCAAGCGATCTACAAGCGGGAGGAGGACGGCATCGTGCTCATCGACCAGCAGAGGTGCCGCGGGTACCGGAAATGCGTCGAAGCCTGCCCCTACAAGAAGGCCATGTACCGGCCCACGACGCGCACCTCGGAGAAGTGCATCGCCTGCTTCCCGCGCATCGAGGGCAGCGACCCGCTCACTGGCGGGGAGCCGATGGAGACGCGCTGTATGGCCACCTGCGTCGGCAAGATCCGCCTCCAGGGCCTCGTCCGCGTCGACGAAACGGGCCGGTGGATCGAAGATCGCCAGAATCCCATCTACTACCTGGTGCACGTGGAGAAGGTTGCGCTCCCCTTGTACCCGCAGTTTGGCACCCAGCCGAACGTCTACTACATCCCTCCGCGATGGGTGCCCCGCCCGTACCTGCGGCAGATGTTCGGTCCCGGAGTCGACCACGCCCTCGAGCGGTACACCAACCCTTCGCGGGAGCTGCTCGCGGTGCTGCAGCTCTTCCGGGCGACGCAGCGGATCGTCTTCTCGTACGCCATCGAGCCCGGTCCGAAAGTCGGCGAGGTCCGCATCAACGGGACCGTGCGGGAGCTCTTCAACGACACCGTGATCGGCTACGGGCGGGACGGGAAGGAGATCGTACGGGTGACCGTCGAAGAGCCCATCTATGAGCGCCCGCAGCGGAAGACGTTGAACTCGATCTGAAAGGAACGCCCGATGAGCTCCGCCGAGCGCACCACGAAGGAAGAACTCGCCGCGATTCGGGCCGTAGGATACGGTTTCCTGGCGCGGGCCTTCGCCTACCCGAGCCCTGAAGCGGTACATGCCCTGCGCGAAGTTGCAGGCGTGGCGGGTCGGGTCTGTGCCGGCAGCCCGCTGCTGGCGCTCGTGGCCGCCGCGGAACGGGCCTCAGAGCCAGAGCTTCGCGCCCAGTACGTGGCGACCTTCACCCACACCACGAATCCCGACTGCCCCGCGTACGAAACGGCGTATCTCTGTCGGGACACCTTCCAACAAACCCACCGCATGGCCGAGCTCTGCGGGTTCTATCGCGCATGGGGCGTGCAGGCCCAGCGCAACGGCAGCCGGCCCGACGAAATCGGCGTGGAACTGGAGTTCATGGGCTTCCTCGCTGCCAAAGAATGGCTGGGCTTGCACGAGGGCGACCCCGAGCGCGAGGCACGCGCTGCCGAAGGCCAGTTGCTCTTCTTCCGCGAGCACCTGGCCCGATGGGCACCGACCTTCGCTCGCCGCCTCACTGCCTGCGCGCAGCCGGGGAGCTTCTATGCGCTCGCCAGCGCTGCCCTGCAGACCTGGCTCGCGGACGAAGCAGAACGCCTGGGAGTCGACCTGAGCCTGGCCTCGACCGAAATCACCGTCGACCAGCTGGCGGCGGAGCCTCGGGGCGACATCGCGCCGCCACTCGTCGCGCTGGAGACCATCGAGGTGATGGACCGATGAGAGGGAGCTTTGCTGCGGCCATGCGCAAGAGGGGCTGGCGCTTCGTGCTGGGCACGGCAGCGGTGCTCGTCATCGCCGGCGTGATCCAGTGGACGAACGTCAAGCCCGCGGAGACGCAGAACCTCATGCTCTTCGCCTACGAAGCCGACCGCGATCCGGGGCTGGATCCCGGAAGTCCCGTCTGGGAGCGGGCGCAGCCGGTCCAAGTGCCCCTCTCCGGCCAGGCTGCCACGTACGCTGCTGGCGGCGGTTCGGTTCCTGTGGTCTCGGTGCGAGCCGTCCACTACCGAGGGACCCTGTACGTGCGCTTGGAGTGGGATGACGCGACCGCGGACACGAGCTCGTACCGCCCCGAGGATTTCGCCGACGCCGCGGCCATCGAATTCCCCGCGCAAGCAGCGACGACAATCCCTTCCTTCTGTATGGGGCAGCCCGGGGCGGCAGTGAACATCTGGCACTGGCGCGCTGATTCCGAGCAGCAGCTGGCATTGCCCACGGAGCAGTACCCGAACGCGGTGGTGGACCTCTACCCCCGCACGGACGACCTGTTCTTCACGGCCCGCGCTGCCGGGAACCCGTACGCCCTGAACACCAGCCCCGTGCAGAACCTGGTCGCCCAGGCGTTCGGGACGCTCACGCCCGCGGCCGAACAGACGGTGCGCGGCCATGGTGTCCACACGGCCGGGAAGTGGCAGGTGGTGTTCGCACGGCCGTTCGCTGCCGCTGACCCGGAGTTGGCCACCTTCGGGCCAGGAACGAAGACCGACGTCGCGTTCGCCGTCTGGGATGGATCGAAGGATGAGCGTGATGGCATGAAGTCCGTATCGCAGTTCATCACCCTCTCCATCTCGGGGGCACCGCTGCCAGGCGGCGGGCGGCTCGAATGGCCATGGGTCGTGACGGCCATCGCCCTGTTCCTGGGTCTGAGCGTGATCGGCCTCGCCCTCGGCTGGTACGGATACCGCGACGCGAGGAGAGCGCGATGACGGCCATCGGCGCAGCGCCTCGCCTGCGGGCCGCCGCGCGGCCGTGGGCGCCGCGTTCGCAGGCGTTTGCCGCCGCGCTTGCGGTTGCCGCATCCGCCGAGCTCCTCCTGGTGCGGGTCGGATCGCGAACGGCCATCCACATCCCCGCGCTGCCCGCGCTTCGGGAACCGTACGCCGTGCTCACCGCAATCGGCGACGGAGCCCTCCTGCTGGCGCAGGCGCTCGCGATCGTGACCCTTTGGGCAATCGCCACCGAGGGATGGTCTCGGGGCGACCGGCGGGGTGCGGCCGTGGCTGCGCTCGTGGCCGTCTTCGCCGGTACGGCCGCCGCCGCCCGGCTCGCTTGGGGCCCTCCGGTCCTGTGGCAGGCAGCCACGCTCGCCCTCATCACGGCATTGGCCGCCGCGGCCCTCGGCGGCCGCGCGACAGCCCCGCTTTCGTGCTTCGCTGCAGCATGGCTGCTCCTCGGGGGCCATACGGTCATCCAGGGCCTGGGATTCGATCCCGGGCGCGCGGGCCGCTGGATGCTGTGGCTGGGCGAGGCGGCGGCGCTCGCCCTGCCCCTCGCGGGCGTCGCCGCAGCGCGCCCGGCGGGGGTGCGGGCATGGCTGGCTGCAGGCGCAGCCGCGGTGATCACGGGAATCCTGATGTCCGGTCCCAGCGGCTGGACGCTGCGCTTCCTCACCCTGTGGAACCTCGGCCTGGCGGGGGCGCTGCCCTCGTTCGCCTACGCGGTCGCGGCCGGGACGGGCACAGCGACCCTCTTGGCCGTGAGGCTGCAGGCGTGGGTCCCCATCGCCCTGCTGGTGGCGGCGGGGCTCGGCCTCCACAACACCTACCAGAGCGCGCTCGCGGTGGCGGGCTTGGCGCTGCTGGTGCTGGCGGAGCCGCCGGTCGGCGAGACTCAGTAGCCCTTGAACTGCGGCTCCCGCTTCTCGACGAAGGCCCGCGGCCCTTCCTTGGCGTCCTCGGTGGATTGGGCGATGGTCATGGCGAGCTGCGCCATGTCGAGGTGCTCGTCGAAGCCGATGTTGAGGGAACGGTAGACGAGCTTCTTCGACAGCTGAATGGCCGTCGCCGGGCCCTTGGCGAGCTGCTTGGCGAACTCGAGGGTCTTGGGCATGAGCTCTTCCGGCTCGAAGACGGCCGTGACATACCCCATGGCCAGCGCCTCTTCGGCATCGAAGAGGCGGCCCGTCCAGATGAGCTCGAGCGCGCGGGCGATGCCGACGATGCGGGGCAACGTCCAGCACCCGCCGTCACCGGGGATGAGCCCCATCCGCACGTAGGTCATACCGAAGCGGGCGGTGCGACTGGCGAAGCGGATGTCGGCCATGCTCGCCATGTCCATCCCAGCGCCGACGGCGGGTCCGTTGACGGCCGCGATGTAGGGCTTCTCGAGCTGGATGAGCGCACGCGGGATGGGGTGGACGGAGTTCCGCAGGCTCTGGCGCCGCTCGGCGATGGTCTGCTGGCTACGGAGGACGCCCCGGCCTTCGGCCTCGGCGGCGACGTTCATGCCGCTGCAGAAGCCGCGCCCGGCACCCGTCACGACGATGACCTTTACGTCGCGGTCCCGATCCGAACGGACAATGGCATCGTGCCATTCGGCGAGCATCTCGTCGTCGAAGGCGTTGAGGCGTTCGGGCTTGTTCAGGGTGATCACGGCGACGCCGTCCTGGACGTCGTAGAGAATGGAGCGGTACTCCACGGCTGCCTCCACGGGAAGTTCGAGCGCTGGCATTGTAGCCCGGAGCGGACGCTTGCGCCGTGCCCCCGCCAGGACCACGCTGGTGGCATGGGAGAGAACACGTTCCGCACGGACGGTACCATCGACTTCTTCGAGAACCGGCACCCAGAGCGCGATTACGTCATCGAGTTCACAGCACCGGAATTCACCAGCGTCTGCCCGATGACGGGCCTCCCGGATTTCGGCACCCTCACCATCCGCTACGTCCCCGACCGCCGCTGCATAGAGCTGCGGAGCTTCAAGTACTACCTGCATACCTACCGGAACCGGGGCATCTTCTACGAAGACGTGGTGAACCAGGTCCTTGACGACATCGTGGCAGCCGTGCAGCCGCGATCCTGCACGGTCATCGGCGACTTCAACACGCGAGGGGGCATCTCCGCGAGGGTCACGGCCACGTACACTAGAAGCGAAGGGGCGAGCTGATTCACCCCGGGGACGGGTTGCTCGATCCTGAGCAGCTTCTAGACTGCCTTGCAGCACCCAGGCGGAGGTGTCGTGGATGAACGTTCCTGCCGTGCGGCGCCGCGAATGGAGCCCCGTGCGGCTGCGAGGAAGACCCCAGCCGCGAGGGTACGCAATCAAGGCGGTGCCGGGCGGCTTCCCCCAGCGGCGCGCCGCTGAGGTTCCCTGGATCTCGGCGCGGGACATGCGCGAGGTCCAGCGCATCGCTCAGGAGGAGTTCGGCCTCGACATCCTCCAGCTGATGGAGAACGCCGGGCGGGCTGCGGCGACGCTGGCGCTGGCGATGCTCGGCGGACGAGGCCGTGGCCAGCGCGTCATCGTCCTGGCCGGGGGCGGCAACAAAGGCGCGGCCGGCTTGTGTGCAGCCCGCAACCTCGCGAACTGGGGGTGCATCGTCGAGCCGGTGCTCGGCGAGGTGGAAGAGGAGTCGTCCTTCGCCGCCCGACGCCAGCTCCAAATCCTCCGCCACGCGGGCATCTCCGACCATTTCGACCGGGACTCCAGCCAGAGCACGCTCGAGGAGCACCTGCGGTACGCCGACCTTATCATCGACGCGCTCGTTGGCTACGGACGCCCGACGCCGAAGTCGGGCATCGCGCTCGCCTGCGCCGAGCTCGCGGTGGCCTCGCGGCGCCCGATCCTGGCGCTCGACGTTCCGACGGGCATCGACGCCACCACCGGCGAAGTCACCCATCCGGTCGTGCCCGCGGTGACGACGCTGGCGCTCGACCTCCCGAAGCAGGGGCTCCTCATCGAGCGGGCGCGGCCCTACGTCGGCGAGATTTACCTGGCCGACCTCGGCATCCCTCGGAAGGTGTACGAGCGCGTGGGGATCCACCTCGGGAACCTGTACTGCGAAGGCCCCATCGTGCGCATCCGCCGGTAACCTTGTCCTGTCGCCTAGAATGGCTTCGAGCCGACCGGCGAAAGGAGGCTCGATGCCGTATCCGAGGTTCCGCCGCACCCCCGAGGAGGCCGAGCTGTTCCTTGCGGCGTACCGGCGCCCGGTCTTCCGCGATGTCCGCGCGCTGACGGTTCCGGCTGAAAGCGAGCCCGAAGCGCTCGCCGCCATCCTCCCACCACCACTCGAACCCGCGAACGAACCGCGGGTGGTCTTCTCCATCGCCGAGGTACGCCGGTCGAACTGCGCCGGGGCGTTCTTCGTCGCTACCGTCGACATCAGCTGCACCTTCCAGGGCGAACGCGGAGCGTTCTGCCTTGCGATGCCCGTGAGCACCGATTCGGCCCTCATCTTCGGGCGCGAGCTGTACGGCGAGCCGAAGAAGCTGGCTGAGATCCAGCTGGACGAGCGCGGGGACGGCACGGTCCACGGCTCCGTCACCCGCCACGGCATCACGTACCTCGAGCTCAGCGCCGTCCTGGAGCCAACGGAGGAGCCTGTTCGCGAATCGGAGGCCGACCGCTATCACTTCCGGTTCCTGCCGACACCCAACGGGCATATCGCGGGTCTGGTGGAGCTGGTGCGCGTGCGACATCGGAGCAGGGTGCGGGTCACGGCCCGGGGACAGGCTTCGGTCACCCTGCGCGACTCACCGCACGACCCGCTCTTTGACATCCCCATCCGCAAGGTGCTCGGCGCGGCGTACAGCGAGGGGCAGATGGAGACCGAGGGCCGCGTTGTGGCGAAGGTACCCGCCGACCAGTTCCTGCCGTTCGCCTTCGCCAAGGTGGATGACCTCCTCGTGTGGGCCGAAGAGCCGAGCGGCGCGGGACGGTGAAGTGCCGCGATGGCCGCCAGGGTTCGCGTCCACGTCGTGCGGGTCCTTCTCGGAGTCGGTGCCACCGGCGCCTTCGTGTGGCTCATCCTGCGCGACGTGCACATCGGCGAGGTTGGCCGCGCCCTGGCTGGCGCGAATCTCGCGTTCCTGCCCGAGATCGCGGCCGTGTACGTGGTCCGGTTCTGGCTGCGCGCCCTCCGCTGGCGGGTGCTGGTGGCGCACATCAAGCCCGTAAGCGTGCGGGATGCGCTCCCGCGCGTCGTGCTTTCCCAAGGTGCGAACCTGGTCCTCCCCTTCCAGCTGGGCTACGGGGTGATGATTCAGATCTCGGCCCGGAAGTTCGGCATGTCGCGCCTCCACCTCCTCGGAGCCGAGGCGGTCGAGCGCCTGATGGACGGGGTTACCTTTGCCGTCTTCCTCGGCGTCACGATGGCCTTCCTGCCGATCGGTGCGGCATTTCGGGGGCTCACTGTGTTCATGCTCGTCGGCACAGCGCTCGGCGTGCTGCTCGCCAGCGAGGCAGCACGCCCCGCATCCCCACTCTCGCCGGCGCGGAACGCGCGCCTTCGCCGGTGGGGAGGCGCGCGATTGGCCGAGGGGCTGGGAGCCGTCCGCCGGCCGCGGCAGCTGGCAGGCGTCTCCGCACTGTCGGCTGCTATCTGGCTCACTGAGGCCGTGCTCTTCTGGCTTACGGCTCGAGCGTTCGGCCTGCACGCCGAGCCGCTCGTGTTCGTCTTCCTCGTGGCAGCCGCCAATGTCGGGGCGGCCATTCCCATCGCCCAATCGGGCGTGGGGTTCTTGCTGCTGGCCCAGCAGGCGCTCATCGCCGTACGGCAGGACCCCGAACTGGCGACTGCCTACGCCATCGGGCTGCAGGGGGTGCTGTCGCTCCCCTTCCTCGTCCTCGGACCGCTGGCTGCGTGGCAGATGCGCCTCAGCCTCGCCGAGCTCCTCCCCTGGGAGCGCCCGTCGAGCTCGCCCGAGAGCCAACCCGAGGCCGCACCCCAGGCTCCCGGCGTCCGCTGAGCTAGTCGGCTGCGAGGCCGTGGTAGCGGAAGACCGTACCCTTCACCGCCTCCAGCACCCGGCGGACATGGTGGGCGTAGGCGCCCGGACGAGCGCGCTCCTCAACAAAGGGCCGGGGTACATCGACGCCGTACCGCTCAGCCACCGAGGCAGCCCACTCCTCGGGCACGAGCTCGGGAAGCAAGGCTCCGGCCATCTCGGCGAACGCAAGGGTCCAAGCACGCGGCGCAACCGCTGCCCACTGGTACCCTCCCCCGCCGGTCGCCAACCAGCGCCCGCCCGCGGCTTCGTGCGCCAGGGCGTGCATCCGGGCGTAGGCCTCCCGGTAGGCGAACGTCGACAGTTCGAAGTGCGCCAGCGGGTCGGTGGCGTGGGTATCGCAGCCTAGCTGGGTCACGAGGACATCCGGCTGCCAGGCCCGGACGAGCGGGAGGACGATCTCGTCGATGGTCAGGAGCCATTCAGGGTCTGCGGTGCCCGGTGGCAAGGGAACGTTGACCTTGGTCCCCTCGGCTGGACCCTCTCCGATCTCGTCGACGAATCCAGTGCCGGGGAAGAGGAACTGCCCGCTTTCATGAATGGAGATCGTGAGCACGCGTGGCTCGCGGTAGAAGATGGCCTGGACGCCATCGCCGTGATGGACGTCGAGGTCGACGTAGGCGATGCGGTGGAATCCTTGGTCGAGCAGCCAGCGAATGGCGATAGCAGGGTCGTTGTAGATGCAGAAGCCCCAGGCCTGCTCGGGCATCGCGTGGTGGAGGCCGCCGGCAGGGCTGAAGGCATGGAGCGCCCGGCCGTCGGCGACCGCGCGGGCAGCTTCCAGCGTGGCGCCGACCACCCAGGCAGCGGCGTCGTGCATACGAGCGAAGATCGGGTTATCGCCCGGCCCGAAGCCGAAGGCTTCCCACGGCCCGAGTGCGCCTTCTCCGGCGGCGCGGACCGCCTCGATGTAGCGGGGGGAATGGCAGGTGGCGATCTCGTCGTCACCGGCGTGGCGCGCAGGCAGATCGAGCACGTTCGGGGCGCGGAGGAGCCCGCACGCCTCCGAGAGTTCCCTGGCGAGGATGAAGCGCTCCGGCTTCAGGGGATGGAGAGGCCCGTGGTCGTAGAGGCGGAGTTCGGGCGAATAGACGTAGGCGGCGACCCCGCTCACCGCGTGCCCTCCGGCCGCTGCGCAAAATGAGCAGGACCGGGGGACCGGTCCTGCCAGGAGGGAAGCACTGCACGGTGCGCTTCCGCACCGAGCAGGCTCCATCGTATCGCAGTTGGTGAAATGGTGTCGAACGGCCTCGCGGGGGCGCGGCGGGCCTCAGTCGTACGTCCCGGCACTCCCCAGCCCCCGGCGCGGCAGCGGCGGCCGCTCAATCGGGCCTTCCCAGGCCATGCCTGGGCGGAAGCCGTTCTGGGCACCGTTCCGCCGGCCATGACCGCGGACCCAGCGAGTCCACCGGTTGTTCCGCATGTAGAGGTCGACGGACGAGGGGATGCGGATATCCTCTTCCTCCGGCTCGGCGGTCTGGGACTCCTGCTGTTGCTTCTTGAAGCAGCGCTTGCAGTAGACAGGCCGGCCTTCGCGGGGCTCGAAGGAGATGCGCGCCTTCTCCCCGCAGGCGGCGCACTCCACCGTGATGCGCCGCCGCTTCTGCCGCCGACGGGAGGGAGCTTCGCCCCCGCGGCATTCGCTGCAGAGCACTTCGCTCCCTTCCTCGTTGGGGAGGTCATCGAGGGGCTCGAATTCACTCCCGCAGCGGCTGCAGGTGAGCAGTGGGACTTCCGTCGTCACCCTCTCGCTCCTCGCAACGGTGTTGGTCATTCGAGGTATCCGGCAAGCTTGCGCGCCCGGCTGGGCTGGCGGAGCTTGCGAAGCGCCTGCCCTTCGATTTGGCGGATGCGTTCCCGCGTGACGCCGAACTCCCGGCCGACTTCCTCCAGCGTGCGCGCGCGACCGTCTTCGAGGCCGAAGCGCAGCTTGAGCACCTGCCGCTCGCGGGCCGTCAGCGTCGCCAGGATGTCCTCCACCTGTTCACGGAGGAGCTGCATCGTCGCCACCTCTTCGGGGGCGATGGCGTTCTCATCCTCGATGAAGTCACCGAGCTCGCTCTCTTCATCGTCCCCGATGGGTGTCTCCAGCGAGGCTGGGTCGCGGGCCAGCGCCTGGATCTCGCGGATGCGCTCCGGCGTGTACTGGGCAGCTTCGTTGGGCCGCACTTCCTTCTGCATCGCCGCCGCCAACTCCTCGGCGGTGGGCTCGCGGCCGTACTGCTGCATGAGCCGTCGCGTGACGCGCGCCAGCTTGTTCATCACCTCGGTCATGTGGACCGGGATGCGGATGGTCCGCGACTGGTCGGCGAGCGCGCGGGTGATGGCCTGGCGGATCCACCAGGTGGCATAGGTGGAGAACTTGAACCCCTTGCGGTAATCGAACTTCTCGACGCCGCGCAGGAGCCCGATGTTCCCTTCCTGGATGAGGTCGAGGAGCGACATCCCACGACCGATGTACTTCTTCGCGACCGACACCACCAAGCGGAGGTTGGCTTCGGCAAGCTGCTTCTGGGCGCGATCGCCCTTCCGCTTCACTTCGTCGAAGCGGCGCCGCAGCCGGCTCTCAAGCGGCCGCAGCGCTTCAGCGAGGCCCTCTGCAGGGGGCACAAGCTTCTCTTCCCCGCCGGCGGCTTCGGCCATCGCCCGCAGCAGTTCGGGGTCGAGGATCGTCGTGGTGACGGAGACGTCGACGATGGCGCGCTGCGCGGCCTCGGTGTCGAGGCCCAGCGCCGATTCGAGCGTCTTCACGAAGTCTGGCTTGAATTCGCCGTCGATGATGGCGCGGACCGCGGGGTCCGCTGCGACCTCGACCAAGGGGCGGCCGAAGGCGGGTTTGCGCCGGCGGCGCAGCTTGGAAAGCTCGTCGGTTTCGCCGCGAGCCACCGCCGCCGCAGCGGCGAGCACCTGCCACGAGGCGCTGAGCCGCTCCAACAGGAGGACAGCGGCCTCCGCCGGCGTGGGATCCGTGCCGTGGGCGTCGCGGTACTGCTCTTCAAGGCGTTTGAGGTAGTCTCGCGCCTCCATCTCCGCGCCGAGCCGCTGCTCATCGGCCTTCGTGAGCAGGTCTACGCGGCCGATCTCGCGGAGGTAGGCGCGGACCGAGTCTTCGAGCGCCTCGCCTTCTTCCTCCTCTTCGAAGAGCGGCTCCTCGATTTCTTCTTCGGTTGCAAGCGGCTCTTCCTCGTCCACGAGCTCACCCGTGTCGAGGCCGAGACCGAGCTCATCGAGCTCGTCCGTCTCGCGGGCGACACCAAGCCGCTCGATGGCGTCGCCCAACCCTGGGGCCATTGCCATTACCACGTCGTCGTTCACTCCACCTGCCATGTCAACTCCGAGCCCGCGAGGAGTTTTGTCGCGCCGAGACCAGGGGCTGCCTGCCCGTTCCGTTCATCATCTTCGAACCTGGCGTTGCGCTCCCCGGCGATCGACCCTTGCACCGAACCCAAGAGACTCCTACCGCCCGCCCCCACGGCGGGGCGGCTCGACCAGCAACGAAACGGTGCAGTGCGATTCCAAGGGGCTCACCCCTACTATAGCGGTCGGGTCGGCGGGTTGCAAGCAGCAATCTTCTGGTGCGGCCAACTCGACCCGGCTGTAGGGCGCGGAGCTACTGCCACCTACAATCATACTCCGTGTCAGCACTCGGCATCGACGTCGGCGGCACCTTCACGGACTTCGTCCTTCTGGCCGACGGGACGATCCGCGTGTGGAAGCGACTCTCGACGCCGGCGGACCCATCGGTCGCCGTCCTCGCCGGGCTGCCCGACGTCCGTCCGTCGCGCGTGGTCCATGGAAGCACCGTTGCCACGAACGCGCTCCTCGAGCGCCGCGGACCGCGCACCGTCCTCCTCACCACGGAAGGATTCCGAGATCTTCTCACAATCCGCCGGCAGACGCGGCCTGCGCTCTACGACCTCGAGCCCCGCCGCCCGCCCCACGTCGTCCGGCCCGAGGACACGATCGCGGTTCGCGAACGGATCGACCCTGCCGGCCAGGTCCTCATTCCTCTCACCGAGGGAGAGATCGAGCGGGTGGTCGCGGCAGCGGCAGCGAGCGGCGGCGAGGCCTTCGCGGTTTGCCTCCTCCATTCGTACGTACACGACGAGCACGAGCGGCGCCTTGCAGCAGCGCTGCGCGAGGCGGGTCTGGAGTGCGTCATCTCCGCGGAGATCGCTCCCGAACCCCGCGAGTACGAGCGGGCGAGCACCACCGCCATCGCCGCCTTCCTCCAGCCGACCATCCGTCGCTACCTGGAGCCGCTCGAGGCGGCACTGCCGGGACTTCGGCTCATCCTCTCCGGAGGGAACCTCGCCGCGCCTGCGGAAGCACTCGCCCGGCCTCCGGCAATGGTTCTCTCCGGCCCTGCCGGCGGTGTGCTGGGCGCGCTGGCAGTGGCGCGGGCCGCTGGGTTCGAACGCGTCATCAGCTTCGACATGGGTGGGACGAGCACCGACGTCGCCTTGTGCATCGGCGAGCCACTCGTGCGCAACGAATCCGAGGTGGACGGCCTCGCGATCCGCACGGCAACGCTCGACGTCGTGACGGTCGGGGCCGGCGGCGGCTCCATCGCCCGGCTCGATGCTGGCGGGGCGCTCCTCGTCGGGCCGGAGAGCGCCGGCGCGGACCCTGGGCCAGCGTGCTACGGCGTCGGCACGCTCCCGACGGTGACCGACGCGAACCTGGTCCTTGGCAGGCTCCGGCCGGAACAGGCGCTCGGGGGGAGCGTTCGCCCCGACCTCGCGCGAGCGGCCGCTGCGCTCTCGACCCTCGGGGAGCCCGTCGAGGCTGCGGCGGCGACCGTCGCGGTCGCGAACGCAGCCATGGCCCGAGCCCTTCGGCGCGTGAGTCTCGAACGGGGCCACGACCCCGCCACCTTCACGCTCGTGGCTTTCGGCGGTGCCGGACCCCTCCACGCCTGCGAGCTCGCCGACGACGTGGGGATCCCGCGGGTGCTGGTACCGCGGTACCCGGGCGTGCTCTCGGCGCTCGGGATGCTGGCCGCCCCCGAAGCGGTGGAACTGCAGCGGGGGCTCGTGTGCACACTGGGCGATGACGCCGCCGCAACCATCGCCGAGGCCGCAGCGGCGCTCGAGGCAGCCGCGAGGGAGCGGCTAGCGCGGTTCGCGGGAGAGGCCGCCACCGTGCGCTGGTACGCCGACGTGCGCTACGCCGGCCAAGCCCACGAGCTCCGCGTCCCGGTGCCTGTCCCCACCCCGGGGGCCATCGCCCGCGCCTTTCACGCCGCGCACCTGGAGCGGTTCGGCTTCCACGCTCCCGGACGAGCCGTCGAACTCGTGGCCTTGCGGGTACGTGCCGAAAGTCCCGCGCCGGAAATCGTGTTCCCGAGGGCGGCGGATGCCGGGAGGTGGGCGGGGACGACAGCACGGGTGTGGTGCGGCGCGGACGGGTTCGCCGAGGCATACGTCCTTCCGCGAGAGGCGCTCGGAGCGGCAGCATCCGTGGTGGGACCGCTCGTGATCGTCCAGGACGACTGCACGACGTTCGTGCCGCCACACTGGCGAGGCCGGGTCGATACCTTCGGCAACCTCCTCTTGGAGCGAAGGCGATGACCCTTAGCCCCGCGGAGTTGACCATCTGGAACGGTCTGCTGGCTTCGGTGGCCGAGGAGATGGGTGTGACCCTCGGCCTGACGGCCCACTCCCCGAACATCCGCGAGCGGCGCGACTACTCGTGCGCGCTCTTCGACCCCACGGGGGAGCTGGCGGCTCAAGCTGCGCACATCCCGGTGCATCTCGGCTCGATGCCCGAGGCCGTGCGGGCAGTCCAGACCCTCGCACCGTGGTCGCCGGGTGACGTCGCCATCGTCAACGATCCGTACCTGGGCGGAACCCACCTACCCGACGTGACGCTCGTGGCGCCGTTCTTCTGGGAGGGGAGCATCGCAGGATTCCTCGCCAATCGGGCGCATCACGCGGACATCGGCGGGATGGCACCGGGCTCGATGCCGCCCTCGGAGGAGCTCCACCAGGAGGGCCTCATCATCCCGCCGCTCCGCCTCGTGACCGCGGGACGTCTCAACGAGGAGGTGTACGCGCTCATCCTCCGGAACGTCCGCACCCCGGAGGAGCGGCGCGGCGACTTCGATGCCCAGCTGGCCGCCCTGCGCACGGGCGAGCGCCGTCTGCGCGTGCTCTTCGAGCGGTACGGTGCCGGCACCCTGCTGTCGGCCATGGAAGAACTGCAGGCCTATACGGAACGGCTGACGCGTGCCGCTCTGGCGGCCATCCCCGATGGAACCTATACGGCGGAGGACGCCGTCGAAGCCCCTGATGGTTCGCTGCTCACCATCGCCTTGGCCCTGCAGATCGACGGCGAGACCGCGACCTTCGACTTCAGGGGGACCGCCGAGCAGCACCCTTCCTCGTTCAACGCAGTGGCTGCCGTGGCCGTTTCCGCGGCGGCGTACTGCGTCCGCTGCCTCCTTCCGGCGCACGCCCCGAGCAACGCCGGGTTCTTCCGGCCGCTGCGGTTCATCTTGCCCGAAGGCACGCTGGTGAATGCGCGTCCGCCGGCTGCAGTTTCGGCGGGCAACGTCGAGACATCCCAGCGCATCGTGGATGTGGTCATGCGGGCGCTGGCAACGGCGCTACCCGGACGTATCCCCGCGGCCAGTGCCGGCACGATGACGAACCTCACCTTCGGGGGAGCACGCCCGGACGGCAGCCGATTCGCCTACTACGAGACCATCCCCGGCGGCGCGGGCGCTGGGCCGTCGGGTCCTGGAGAATCGGCGGTGCAGACGCACATGACGAACACCGCCAACACGCCAGTCGAAATGTTGGAGCGTGCGTACCCCGTGCGAGTCTGGCGGTTCGAGGTGCGGCGCGGAAGCGGTGGCGCAGGACGGCAGCGAGGCGGCGACGGCGTCGTCAAGGAGCTGGAGTTCCTGGCCCCGGCCGCCGCCGCCGTCGTCGCCAACCGCCACCGCCTCGGGCCCTGGGGCCTCGACGGCGGGGGTCCAGGCGAGCCGGGGCGCACGGTACTCGTCTCGCCCGATGGGGAAGAGCGCGTCCTCCCGGCGGTGGCGAGCGTTCGGCTGGCGCCGGGCGCACGGCTGCGCCTGGAGACGCCCGGCGGCGGAGGAATGGGGCCGACGTGACAACCGCGGCGCGGCAGCCTACGGTTATCGTTGAGCGCCATGCCCGACCGCATCCAACAGGAGATCGAAGAGATCCTCGCGCGGGTGGGAGACCTCCCAGGCGAAGGCTCGGGGCAACGCGAGCCGATCCCGCTCCGGCGCCGGCGACGGCGCCGTCCGAGGTGGCCGAGCTTCCGGCTGCCGTTCGAGCCCGCCACGCTCCTCTTCGCTGGAGCGGGTCTCGTGGTGGGCGGGCTCGCCGCCTCGGCCGTGTGGTCCCAGGCGATCTGGCTCTCCTTTGCGGGGGTCGTCGTCTTCCTCGGGGCGTTCATCTGGTCCTTCTTCCGCGAGCCCGGGCAGCGCGTGCCGGGCGGTCCCAGGAGGGTGTACTGGCGAGACCGATACATCGAATACGAACCGGAGCGCCCATCGGTGGCGCGCCGAATTCGGCGCTGGCTCCGCCGCCGGTAAGGGTTTCCGGTGCGTTTCGCGCGTCCGTCGTAGCCTGATCGTCATGCACCTCCGCACCTTCCTGCTCGTGGCTGCGGCGGTCGGCGGCTTCTCCCTTCTGGGAGCCTGCAGCAGCCAGTCGGCGCCTCCGAGCCCAACCGCCGCGACCCCGACGGACACGGCGGCAGCGCCGGGACCTGGCGCCACGCCCACCGCGGCCGACCTTGGCCCGCCGGAATTCGTCGCGGACCGCGCCGTAGCCCACATCCACGAGCTCGCCGTGGTCATTGGGCCCCGTGTGGCGGGAAGCGGGAACGAACGGCGGGTAGCGCAGTACGTCCGCGACGCGCTCGCCCAGTACGGGTATTCCGCCGAAGTGCAGTCCTTCCGCGTCCGGGACCAGGCGTTGCGGGCGGGAGCCGTGGATACCGGAAGGGAGCGTATCGACGCCCTCCCCCTTGGTGCCTCGGGGAGCGGCGAGGCACGCGGTCAGGCAGTCTTCGTCGGGCTCGCGAGCGAGGCGGACGTCGCGGCAGTGGACCTGCAGGGGAAGGTGGCCATCGCGGACCGCGGGGTGGTCACGTTCGCCGGAAAGTACGCGAACGTCCGTGCCCGTGGCGCCATCGCCCTCGTGATCATCAACAACGGCCCAGGAACGTTCGTCGGTACCCTCCAAGGCACGGCCGACATCCCGGTGGTGGCGGTGGGCATCGAGGCAAGGGACACGCTGCTCGCCGCTGCCGAAGGCCGCGACGAGGTGACCGTGCGAGCGGAGCCGCCCGGGACGCTCGAATCGGTCAACGTGTTCGCCTCTGCGGACCCGGCGACGGCCTGCCGAGTCATCGTCGGGGCTCACCATGATTCCGTCCCCGGCGCCCCGGGCGCGAACGACAACGCCAGCGGCACCGCCGTGGTGCTCGAGCTCGCCCGGGCAATGGCTGCCGACGGCCTCGATGCGGGGCTCTGCTTCGCCACATTCGGCGCCGAGGAGTTCGGCCTCCATGGTTCACGAGCCATGGTGGCGGCCCTCCAGGCATCGGGCGCACTGCCGCAGGTCATGGTGAACCTCGACGTCACCGGGATCGGCGATCAGGTGGAGGTCATCGGCACCTCGGCGCTCGTTCACGGCGCGCTGGAGATTGCGGCTCAACTAGGGATTCCCGCCGTGCCATCGGCGCTGCCGCCGAACGCCTCGAGCGACCACGCCAGCTTCGAAGCGGCGGGGGTGCCGGTGGTGTTCTTCACGTCGGGGGATTTCTCGACCATCCACACCCCAGAGGACCGCTTCGAGGCCGTCGAGCCTGCCGAAGTGGAGCGGATTGGAAGGGTGAGCCTGGCGGTGCTCCGCGCGATCCTCGCCGGGTTGCCGCCCTTCGGCGGAGGCTCCTAGCATGGCCAGCGTGCGCCGAACCCTGCTTATGCTCCTCTTGGCGGCGTTCGCAGCGGCGATCGCCGGCGCCTGCGGTGGCAGTAGCGACCAGGAAGCGCCATCCCTCCGGCTGACGGACCCCGCCACGGTACCCACCGCCACGCCTGCCGCAGAACCGCGAGTCTTCCGGTTCGAGGGGGGCGTCGTGGTGCCGCCTTCCGGCTCGCCGACGGCAGGCCCCACAGCGCCGCCTGCGACAGGCCGAACGTATACCGTCCAGCCCGGCGACACCTGCGTGGAGATTGCCCAGTCGCTCGGCGTCACGGTCGAGGCCCTCCGGAGCGCGAACCCAGGCATCGACGCCGGCTGCACCAATCTCCAGCCAGGCCAAGAGCTCGTGGTGCCAGGGACGAGCGGCGCCGCCAGCCGCGCAACGCCGACCCCGGCGCCGAGTACAGGCGGCGGCCGAACGTACACGATCCAGCCCGGAGACACGTGCTACGACATCGCCCAGCGGTACGGGGTCGACCTCCAGGCGCTCATCTCGCTCAACGGGCTGAATTGCCAGGCGCTCCAGCCCGGCCAGACGATACGGATCCCCTGACGGCCTCGCTTGCAAATTCGAAGTACTGGCACTAGCATTCTCGTAGCTCTTTTCACGAGGGAGGTTCTCCATGGCCGAAACCGCGACCCTGAAGGTGGGTGACGAAGCGCCCGACTTCGAGCTCCCCAGCAGCCCAACGGGCGAGAAGTTCCGCCTCAGCGACTACCGCGGAAAGCATGCCGTCGTCCTGAACTTCATGCCTGCGGCATTCTCGCCCGTGTGTTCGAACCAACTTCAGCTCGTGGAACAGAAGGTGGCAGAGTTCGCCGCGCAGCAGGCCATCCCGGTCGCCATCACGGTCGATGGCCCCTGGGCCCAGAAGGCGTGGAAGGAGCAGCTGGGCATCTCCTATCCGGTGCTCAGCGACTTCCCGAAGGGCGAGGTTTCGCGGAAGTACGGGGTGCTCATCGAAGAGCGCGGGGTAAGCAATCGGGTGGTCATCGTGGTGGGGAAGGATGGCCGCATCGCGTGGATTCAGCCAGCCCCGAAGATCGTCGAAGTGCCAGACTACGACCCCGTGCTCAGCTGTCTGAAGAGCTGAGCTGGCGGGAACGGAGGGCGGGGCCGGGCCGTCGTTGCGGCCCGGCCCCATGATGTGTGCGGGAAGCGGGCGCCGCTCAATCGAAGACGATGACGCTCCGATTCACTTCGCCCCGCTTGAGTGCTGCGTACGCCTCGTTGATCTCCTCGAGCTTCCAGCGCCGCGAGATGAGCTCGTCGATCTTCAGGCGCTTCTGCCGGTACAGCTCCATGAGCCACGGCATGTCGTACGTCTGGCGGGTGGAGCCGTAGAAGCTGCCGATGATCCCCTTTTCCTGCAGGAAGCCGAATCCCGGCAGGCTCACCTGCTGCATCACCGGGATCATGCCCACGACGACGGCACGGCCGCCGCGCTTGATCATTCCGAAGCACTGCTCCGCCGTCTTCGCCAGCCCGATAGCCTCGAAGGCGAAGTCGACGCCGCCGCCCGTCATCGCGAGCACTTCGTTCACCGGGTCCTTCGACGAGGCGTCGATGACGTCGGTAGCACCGAACTCCTTCGCAGCGGCGAGCTTGCTCTCCACGATGTCGATGGCGATGATTCGGGAGGCGCCAGCCAGGCGCGCACCCTGGATGATGTTCAGCCCCACGCCGCCGCAGCCTACGACTGCCACCGTGGCACCCACGGGAACCTTCGCCGTATTGGCGACCGCCCCCACACCCGTCATCACGCTGCAGCCGACGAGCGCAGCCGCCTCGAGGGGTACACCATCCGGCACTTTCACACAGGCGTTAGCGCTCACGAGCTGGTATTCGGCGAAGGCCGACATGTTGGCGAATTGGGGGATGGCCTGGCCCTTCAGCATCACGCGGCCGAGACGGCCCAGCGCCTGCGTGTTTTCACAGAGGTAGGGCCTGCCGGTGACACAGTAGGAGCAATGCCCGCATGACGCCACGAAGGCGATGACCACGCGGTCGCCAGGCTTCACGTTCGTGACGCCTTCGCCGACCTCGACCACCGTGCCGGCCGACTCGTGGCCGAGGACGATGGGCGTGGCCGTGGGGTATGAGCCTTCCATGAAGTGCAGGTCGGAATGGCAGACGCCGCTCGCTCCCGTCTTGACGAGCACCTCGCCGGCCTTCGGGGAATCCAGCTCGATTTCCTCGATGACGAGCGGCTGGTTGACCCCATACATGACTGCCGCTTTGGCACGCATCCGAACCCTCCTGGTCGACGTGAGAGATGCCAGGGGCATCTTTTCCGACCGGTAGGGCGCTGTCAATCGCAGGGCGACTTCAACTGTGGAGGCGCTCCAGCTTCGCCCGCGCTTCGCGGAGACGGAGCAGGGTGCGCTCCCGCCCGAGAAGCGCCATCGAATCGAAGAGTGGGATGCCCTGGGGCCGGCCCATGACCGCCACGTAGAGGACGGCCACGAATTTCCGCAGCTTCGCGCCCAGCGTCGCTTCAAGGCTGCGGACCGCCGCCTCGACCCGCTCCCGGTTCCACTCCTCCGGCCCCACGGCATCCAGCGCGAGAAGGGCGGCATCGACGACCCGGAGGGCGAAGTCGCGGTCGCCGCCGACGCGTTCAACGAGAAGTTCGGGCTCGTAGTCGGGAGCACGTTCCGTGAAGAGGAACAGCACCAGATCGTCGATGTCGGCGAGCCGCGTCACGCGCTCCTGGAGGAGCGGTGCCGCTGCCTCGAGGGTGGCGCGGTCGAGCGGGCGGGGGACGGAGCCGGGGAGATGCTGTTCGCACCACGCCACGACGGTCGCCGCCCACCGGTCAGGGGACATGGCGCGGATGTAGTACCCGTTGAGATAGTCGAGGCGTTCGATGTCGAAGACGGCGGGATTCGCGCCCACGCGCTCGAGGGAGAAGTTCCGGACGAACGTCTCGCGGTCGACGATGGTCGTCTTGTCGTCGAGCGACCAGCCCAACAGGGCGAGGAAGTTCACCATGGCCTCGGGCAGGTAGCCCTTCTCGCGGTACTCGAGGACCGAGGTATCGCCGGAGCGTTTCGAGAGCTTCTTTCGGTCGGTGCCCAGGATGACCGGGAGGTGTGCCCACACGGGTTGGGGCGCGCCGAGCGCCTCGTAGAGCCGGATGTGCTTCGGTGCGGACGAAAGCCACTCCTCGCCCCGGATGACGTGGGTGATGCGCATGGCGATGTCATCGGCGATGGCCGCGAGGTGGTACGTGGGGAAGCCGTCGGACTTGAGGAGGACGAAATCGTCCTGCAGGGCGTTCTCGAACACCACCTCGCCGCGGATGGCGTCGTGGAGCACCGTCTGCCCCTCCCGGGGCATCTTGAAGCGGATCACGTGCGGCTCCGCAGCCCGTGCCTCGGCTTCCTCCGGGGCAAGCGACCGGCAGTGGCCGTCGTACCCCGGAGGCTGTTTCCGGCGCTGCTGCTCGGCGCGGAGGGCATCGAGCCGTTCGACCGAGCAGAAGCAGCGGTAGGCCTTGCCCTCAGCGAGCAGTCGATTCGCCACCTCGTGGTAGTACGGCAGGCGCTCCGACTGGATGTACGGCGCGTACGGCCCTCCGACGATGGGCCCTTCGTCCCAATCGAGCCCCAGCCAACGAAGGCTCTCGTAAATCGCCTCGAGCGAGGAAGGGACGTACCGCGTACGGTCCGTGTCCTCGATGCGAAGGAGGAACTGTCCCCCCGTGCGACGGGCGAGGGCCCAGGCGAAGAGCGCCGTGCGGATGTTGCCCACGTGGGGGTCGCCCGTGGGGCTCGGTGCGTAGCGGGTGCGGACAGGTCCTTCGGTCACGTCGTCTCCTCGATGCGCCGCGGTGGGGGAGGCTGCCGGAACGGTCGCGCAACGTCGCCGAGGCCGGCGTCGAGCGCCGCACCCCAGAAATCGTCGGGCAGGGGAGCGGCAACGTCGAGCGTACCGCCGAACGGATGGGGCACGACGAGGCGGTAAGCGTGCAGCAACGGCCGTCCTTCGCCACGGCGGCCGTAGACGTGGTCGTCGGCGACGGGGGCGCCGATAGCTGCCAGGTGCACGCGGATCTGGTGGGTGCGGCCTGTCAGGGGGCGGACGAGGAGGAGCGAGCGGCCGCCGGCAGCCCCGAGGAGCACATACTCGGTTCGCGCTTCCCGTCCACGGATCGTGACGGCCATACGCGTGCGATCGCCGGGGTGTCGACCGATGGGAGCATCGATGACGGCCCGCTCGCGGGGCGGTACGCCGTCGCAGAGCGCCAGGTACTCCTTCTCCACCCGCCGCTGTTCGAACGCACGGTTGAGGAACATCTGCGCCGCAGGAGTCTTGGCCAGGAGGAGGACGCCGCTGGTGCCCTTGTCGAGGCGGTGGACGATTCCCGGGCGGTCGGCATCGAAGGTTTCGGCCAGCTTGGGGTAGCGCTGCACGAACCACCAGACGACGCTCGGGCGGAGGTCACCGGGCGCGCCATGGGTAGCGATCCCCGCCGGCTTATCGATGGCGACGAGCGCGTCGTCTTCGTACAGGACCGGGAGATCGAAGGGGAGCGGTTCGGGGCACACGTGGCGCGCCGGCACGAAGACCTCGACCAGCTCGCCGGGCTCGACGATGCGCGACTTCTCCACGGGAAGCCCGCCAACGCGGACATGTCCCTCGGCAACGAGCCGCTGCGCGCGCGAACGGCTAAGCGCCGGGAGCTCCCGAGCTACGAGCGAATCGACTCGTCCCCGGCGTGGGGCGACGAAGGCGTGCCGCTCTCCGGGTCGGAGCGTGCGAACAGCGTCATCCATAAGAGCAGCGTAACCCCGATGGTAATGGCCGAGTCGGCCACGTTGAACGCGGGCCATTCGGGGAACTTGATGAAGTCCACCACTTCGCCGCGCGACACGCGGTCGATGAGGTTGCCGAGCGCGCCACCGAGCATCAGCGACAGGGCGACGCGAACCGGCGTCTGTGCGAAATCGGGACTGAGCAAGTAGACGAGGATGAGGGCGATGCCGGCGAGGCTGGCCACGGCGAGGAGCGGAGCTGCGTTCTGGAAGAGACCGAAGGCAGCGCCGGTGTTCGTGTAATGCACGAGCCGCACCGGCCAATCATCGCTCGGCCACGAATCTCCGAGCGTGAGCAATGCCCGCACGCCAGCCTTCGTTGCCTGGTCGAGCACGACGACTCCGCCGGCGAGCGCGAGGAGCCAGAGATCAGACCGGCGCACCCGCCGAGTGACTCCCGTGGCCGCGACAACGAGGGGGGCAGGATCGTCGGCGCTCACGAGGCCATGGTACCGGAGGAGCCGCCCGCGGGTGTGCTATGGTGGGAGGGAAACTTACCTTCGGTGAGCAGCTGCACATACTGCAGAAAGGCCCGCGCGCGATGGAGCTCGGCATCTACTCGTTCGGCGACTGTACCATCGACCCGGAAACTGGGCGGCCCATCTCCCCCGAGGAGCGGATGCGCCGCCTGCTCGAAGAGATTCAGCTCGCCGACGAAGTGGGGCTCGATGTGTTCGGCGTGGGCGAGCATCACCGGCCCGACTATGTCGTTTCGGCGCCGGCGGTGGTGCTCGCCGCTGCCGCATCTCGCACGAAGCGCATCCGCCTGACGAGCGCCGTCACCGTCCTCAGTTCCGACGATCCGGTGCGGGTGTTCCAGCAGTTCGCGACGCTCGACCTCATCTCCCACGGGCGCGCCGAGATCATGGTCGGGCGGGGGTCCTTCCTCGAATCGTTCCCCCTCTTCGGCTACGACCTCGCTGCGTACGACGAGTTGTTCGAGGAGAAGCTGCTGCTCTTGCTAGCGCTCCGGGAATCGGAACGAGTCACCTGGCAAGGGAAGCACCGCCCGCCGATTGACGGCCGAGGCGTCTACCCGCGGCCAGTCCAGGAGCGGCTACCGGTCTGGGTCGCGGTCGGGGGCTCGCCGCACTCCTTCGTGCGGACGGGCGTGCTTGGCCTGCCGCTCATGCTGGCGATTATCGGCGGGCGCTGGGCGCGCTTCCGGCCGCTCATCGAGCTCTACCGCGCGGCGGCAGCAGAAGCGGGGCAGCAGGCGGTCGTGGGGATCGCCTCGCACGGCTTCCTCGCCGAATCCTCGCGCGAGGCAGCCGACATCGCCTTCCCGGCCTACAAGCTGCAGATGGACCGCATCGGTGCAGAGCGAGGCTGGCCTCCCCTCACCCGCGAAGCCTTCGAGGCGAGCCGCGGCCCGCACGGTGCCGACTTCGTCGGGACGCCCGACGAGGTGGCGGAGAAGATCCTCCGCCAGCATGAGCTCTTCGGTCACCAGCGCTTCCTCCTCCAGCTGACGGTGGGCACGATGCCTCACCGGCACGTGCTGCGGGCCATCGAACTGTTCGGCGGCGAGGTGGCGCCGCAGGTGCGGAAGGCGCTCGGCCACCGCAGCAGCGCCCCGGAGTCGTTGCCCGCTCCAAGCCCGGCGAGCTAGGCTGGGAATGAACGCGGCCGCGCGGAAGGAGCCGAAGGATGCGCACCGCCGATCCAGCTCGAGAACTCCGGCCCGATGGGAAGCCGCGCCTTCCCCCTGGCCAGCACCTCACGACCGGCTGGCCGGTACTCCACTACGGGAGCATCCCCCGCCTCGACTTGAAGACCTGGCGGTTCCACGTGTGGGGGCTGGTGCCCGAAGAGCGGACCTTCACCTGGGAGGAGTTCAACGCCCTCGGCCAAACGAAGGACGTGAGCGACATCCATTGCGTCACGAGCTGGAGTAAGTTCGACAACGAGTGGGAGGGGGTGCCCTTCCGCGCCGTGTACGAAGCGGTGAAGCCACTCCCTGAAGCGAAGTACGTAATGGTCCACTGCTACGGCGGATACACCACGAACATCCCCCTCGAGGACCTGCTGCGGGACGGGGTGCTCTTCGCCCACAGCCACAACGGTGCGCCGCTGACGCCGGAACACGGTTGGCCCATGCGCCTCGTGGTGCCGCACCTCTACTTCTGGAAGAGCGCCAAGTGGGTCGGTGGTCTTCAGTTCCTCGATCACGACCGGCCGGGCTTCTGGGAGACGTACGGCTACCACATGTACGGGGACCCCTGGAAGGAACAGCGGTACGCCTGAGGGCAGTCAGCGGGCCGCCGCTGCGAGCAGCTCGTCGGCGGCCCGGAGATTCGCGTCGCTGAGTCCCCCGAGCATTGCCGCCAGTTCCCGCAGGCGCTCCTCTCCTCGAACTTCCCGGACCTCGCTCCACGTGCGCCGCCCATCGGTGTGCTTCTCGACCACGAAATGACGGTCGCCGAAGGCCGCCACCTGGGGCAGATGCGTGACGCAGAGCACCTGATGGCGCTCGGCGAGACGGCGGAGCGCCCGACCAACGAGCGCCCCCGCGCGTCCCCCAACTCCTTCGTCGGCTTCGTCGAGGACGATGGTACGAGGTGGTGATGCAGCCCCGAACACCGCCGTGAGCGCCAGGAGGAACCGCGACGTCTCGCCGCCGCTGGCCACGGCGGCCAGGGGGCGCGGTACCTCGCCTGGGTTGAACGACGCCAGGAATTCGATGCGGTCGACGCCTGCCTCGGTGAACGCCCGAGGGGCGGCCTCGCCCTCGCCGACGTCCGCAGGGGGCAGACCCGGGCCCACCACCTCGTAATCCGGAAGGCGGACGGGGATACCGTCGGCAGCATCGACACAGGAGAAGCCCACGGCCAGCGCCGCGTGCGGCATGGCGAGTTCGGCCAGCTCCTTGGACACGGCGGAGGCGAGGCGCGCTGCGGCTGCTCGCCGCTGGGCCGACAGGCCTTCGGCGGCAGCCGCGAGCGCGCGGCAGAGCGCCTGTTCACGCTGCTGGAGCTCCTCGGCCGACTCCGCCGCGCCTTCAAGGGCCGCCAGTCGCTCGCGAGCCCCGTCGAGGTACCGCAGGATCTCGTCGATGGTGTCCCCGTACTTCCGGCGCAGACGGGCGATGAGGTCGAGCCGCTCCTCGACGGCAGCGAGACGCTCGGGATCAGCCTCGAGCGCCTCCGCATAGCGGCGAACAGCCCGGCGGAGCTCGGCGGCCGTTTCTTCGAGGCTGAGCGCGAGTTCGCGAACCTCGACGGCGGCCGGGTCGCGTTCGGCAATGGCGCGCGCCGCAGCAAACGCCGCGTCGAACGCCGGCGCATCGAGCGCTTGGATGAGCTCGGACGACGCCTCCCGCAGCCGCTCGACGTTCCCGAGCCGCGCGAATTCCTCGCGGAGTGCAGCGTCTTCACCAGGGCGAAGCGCCGCAGCTTCGATTTCGGCGACTTCGTACCGGAGCTGGTCGAGCTGACGTTCCCGCTCACGGGCGTCGGACCGAAGGCCCTCGAGCCGCCGGCGCACGGCCCGGAGCTCGCGGGCCAGCCGAGCCACCTCCTCGCGCGCATCGTCGAGGCCTCCGAAGGCATCGAGGAGCGCCAGCTGGACGGACGGCCGCAGGAGCGAAAGCTGCTCTGCCTGGCCATGGATGTCGGCAAGGGCGTTCCCCAGCTCCTGGAGCGCCTCGGCGGTGATGGGTTCACCGTCGAGCGTGGCCCGTGAGCGGCCGGAAAGCCCGATGCTCCGCTCGAGCGTCCTCACGCGTCCACCGTGGCGCAGGCGGGCCCGCACGGAGGCCTGGGCGGCGCCGCTGGCGATCACCTCGCGCCCGCGCCGTGCTCCGAGGAGGAAGGCGAGCGCATCGACGACGAGCGACTTCCCGGCGCCGGTCTCGCCGGTGAAGACGTTCAGCCCCGGCCCCAAGGCAAGCGCGACCGAACGGGCGACTGCGAAGTTCTCGATCCGGAGTTCCTCAAACACCGTTGCTCATCGGGCTCGAGAGGGTGCCTTCGAGCTTCTCGGCGAGCTCGGCATAGAAAGACGACGGGTCGCGGAAGCGGACGAAGCGGGTAATGTGCTCGCTCAGGCGGACCAGAACCCTGACCCGATTGCTCACCGGGAGGTCCTCTTGGCCATCGACCGACAGGATGCCCTCGTGCTCCGACGCGACGCGGAGGTCGACGACGGAATCGGGCTGAAGCACGAGCGAGCGGCCGAGGGCCAGGTGGGCCGAAACGGGCGTCAGCACGAGGTGGTGCTCCGTGGGGGCCATGATCGGTCCTCCCGCCGCCAACGAGTAGCCCGTCGATCCGGTGGGCGTCGCCACGATGATGCCATCGCAACGGTAGACGGCCACACGGGCACCATCGATGCGGACGTCGATGTAGATGGGGCGGCCAACGTGCTGGCGGCTGAGGACGATGTCGTTCAGGCCGTGGAATGTGAGCGGTTCGGCGGCCGGGCCGTCGAGGACGTCGGCCCGCACCATCACGCGCTCTTCGAGCCGCCACTCGCCGGCGAGGATGCGTTCGAAGTGCGTGAAGAGGTCGCGGGGGCTCATGTCGGTGAGGAAGCCCAACCGTCCCATGTTCACGCCCAAGATGGGCGTGGCATGGGGCACGACGATGCGGGCCGCGCGGAGCACGGTGCCATCGCCGCCGATACAGACGACGAGGCTCGCGCGCTCGACGTGGGCCGCCCCCGCCTGCTCCCAGGCATCGGCGACGAAAGTCTCGACTCCGTGCCGTTCGAGTTCGCTGGCGAGCTGGCGCGAAAGTGCAGCCGCGCCCTCGCTTCGCGGGTGATGGAACACAACGACCCGCTCTAGCACGGCAGTGCCTCCTCGCCAGGCGAGCGGAGCCAGAAAAGCTCCTCTCGGTTGCCGTCGGCCCCGGGCATCGGCGAAGGGACGCGCCCCAGCACGTCCCAGCCCGCGCCGGCCGCCCAGGCCGCGAACTCCTCAGCCAGCGATCGTCGCAGCGCTTCGTCGCGGATGACGCCGCCGCGCGGGACGCGTCCGCGGCCAGCTTCGAACTGCGGTTTGAAGAGGACAACGAACGGCGTCCCTGGACGGACACGACGGGCGACGGCGGGCAGCACCAGCCGCAGGGAGATGAACGACACGTCCGCCGTGACGAAGTCAACCGGCCCGACGTCGGGCAGCTGGCGGGCGTTGACGCCCTCCAGGATGATGACCCGGGGTTCGGCGCGGAGCCGTGCATGGAGCTGGCCGCGCCCCACGTCGACCGCGACGACTTCCCGAGCCCCCCGCTGGAGCAGGCAATCCGTGAACCCACCAGTGCCGGCGCCCACGTCGAGGCAGCGCAGCCCGCTGACGTCGATGCCGAAGGCGTCGAGGGCGGCCTCGAGCTTGTAGCCCCCGCGGGAGACGTATCGCTCGGGAGCCACGAGTTCGACGGGCGCGTCGGCGGGCAAGGGTGTACTCGCCTTCACGAGCACGCGGGTTCCCACGCGAGCGCGGCCGGCGGCGATGAGCCGCTGCGCCTGTTCGCGGCTCTCGGCGAGGCCGCGCTCGACGAGGAGCAGGTCGGCGCGCATCCGCTTGACCGAGTTCACGGCCCAAGGCTAGGGCTCTGGCTGCCAGGGTGACAAGACGGGGGCCACGGAGCATGAGCGGCAGCGCGCCTTCCCGTAAGCTTGAAGGCCATGGACGACGCTGTCGCACGGGTCGAGGCCGCGCTCCGCGAGTTGGGCATCGCCAGCACCCCGATGGTCTTCGACCGTTCCACGAGCACGGCAGAAGAGGCCGCAGTGGCGGTGGGCTGCGAGCTCGGTCAGATCGTCAAGACCCTCGTGTTCGTCGCCGACGGCCGCTACGTGCTCGTCCTAGCCGCTGGAGACCGCCGGGTGGACCCGGCGAGCCTCGCACGCCTCCTCGGCATGCCGCGAAAGCGTCTCCGCATGGCCACGCCGGCGGAGGTCCTCGCGGCGACGGGATTCGAGGTGGGCGGCGTGCCGCCGGTGGGTCATCGGCAACGCTTCGACGTCATCGTCGACGAGAGCCTGGCGAGGTTCGCGACCGTCTGGGCGGCCGCCGGCGCGCCGAACGCCGTGTTCGCCGTCGAGCCCGGGGAACTGGTGCGGGCAGCGAGGGGACAATGGGCAGCGATCGCGCAGGAGCGCTGACCGGCGCTGCGCTGGGGCCGGGGGCACAGCTGCGGGCCCTCGCAGCAGCGATGCGGCCCTTTCAGTGGCCGAAGAACTTCATCGTGTTCGCAGCGCTCCTGTTCAGCGTCGGCGATGCCTGGACCCCGCGCGACCCGGATACATGGCAGCCGCTCGCAGGACGGGCCGCCCTGCTCTTCGCTGCGTGGTGCCTGGTGGCGAGCGGAATGTACCTCGTGAACGACCTACGGGATGCTCCGTTCGACCGCTACCACCCGAGGAAGCGGTTGCGGCCGCTGGCCGCGGGCGATCTCAGCCCAGGGTTGGCAGCTCTCGCTGCGGTCGTGCTGACGGTGGCGGGCATCGCCGCCGGGTTCGCGGCTTCGTGGGCTGCGGGCGCGATGCTGGCCGGCTACGCCGCAGGCATGCTCGCGTACACATTCGCCCTCAAGGCGATGCCGGTGCTCGACGTAGTGGTGCTGTCGGCCGGGGTGGTGCTCCGCGCGGCAGGAGGCGCTGTGGCCGTCGGGGTCGCCATCAGCCCATGGCTCTACGTGTGCTCGGCCGCGGGGGCGTGGTTCCTCGCCGTGAGCAAACGGTGGGCCGAGGCGCGGGCCCTCGGAGAGGAGGCCGGAAACCACCGTCCGGCGCTGGCGAAATACCCTCCCATCGTGCTCGACCAGATGCTGGCCGTGAGCGCCGGGAGCGCGCTGGTTTCCTACGCGCTCTACTCCATCGAGTCGGCGAACGTCCCCGCGAACGGCGCGATGGCGCTCACCGTGCCGTTCGTCGCCTTTGCCATCTTCCGCTACCTCTACCTCCTCGCAGGGCCCCGTGCCAGCGACCCGCCCGACCGGATCCTGTTCACGGACCCCGCCATCGTGGGGTCGGTGCTGGGATTCGTGGCGACCGCGGTGACGGTGCTCGCCATCTGGGGCTAGGGAGGCGGCCCAGCAGCCGCCCACTCCGGGTGCCCACTCCATGTCCAGGCGTGATGCGTGCGGCTGACGCCCATGAGAAGCCCCCCGAGGCCGGACGGGTGGATGAAGACGCCACGTGATGGGTCGGCCTCGTCCTCCCAGGCGAAGCGGGCGCCGGCCGCCTGCAGCCGTTCGGCGATCGGCTCGATGGCGTCGGCTTCGGCGAAGCACATGTAGAGGGAATCGCCCCGGCGCCGGTGGAAGCGTGCCATCGCGCCGTCGCCCCAGGCTTGCGTAATCTCGATGCGGTGCAGCTCGTTGGGGCGGAAGAGCGTGAGCACCCCTTCGTACCCCCAACGTTCGCTGCGGATGGAGCAGAATCTGGTTCGGTCGAGCCCGAAGAGCTCGGCGTACCGCGCCTCGGCTGCGCGCCAGTCGGCGACGACGTTCGTGACTTCGTAGAGGTTCCGTACCAACCCCGCCGGCTCCCGCGCCTCCTCCGCATTGATGAGGCACGCCATCCCGCAGGTGGCGCTCGCCGGCACGAAGAGGCGCCCGCCGTCCTCAGCTACCGGGACGCCCCGCTCGCGGAGACGGCGTTCGAGGCCAGCGAGGTCTGAGGTCGCGAACCCCGCGGCGAACAGCCCGCGGCCCCACCGGTCCGCGAACTCCTGGAGCGGACCGGGGCCTGTGGGCCGGTAGATCTCGACCTCACTGGTCCCGAGGCGAAGGACGGCTCCTTCACCGCCGAGCACACGACTCACGCGCTCCCCAACGACTTCGGCAGCGAGGAAACGTCGGAAGGGTTCCGCGGCAGCGCCCGGGTCATCGGCGACGAGGAGGATGCGGTCGACGGCGGTCAGCATGGCGAGGCGAGCATACGGCGCCGCCGCGAGAGGCTCCAGACCCGAGAGCGTTGCCTGGCGGCGGAGGCGCCGCCAGCCCTCGGCCAGCGTACGTCAGGCCGATTCGCCTCGTACCTTGTCGCGCGTCGTGGTCTCCAGCTCGACTGGCTGGCCGCCGCGCGTCAGGAGGATGGGCCGCGCCCGCTTGAGGATGACATCGGCGTTTACGACGCACTTCACGATCTCGGTGCGCCCGGGGATCTCGTACATCACGTCGAGCAGCCGGTCTTCGAGCACGGAACGGAGGCCGCGGGCGCCGGTCTTCTTGCGCAGCGCTTCGTCGGCGATGGCCCGAAGGGCGTCATCGGTGAAGACGAGCTCGACGCCGTCCATCGCGAAGTACCGCTGGTACTGCTTGATGAGCGCGTTCTTCGGCTCCGTGAGGATGCGGATGAGGGCGTCCCGGTCGAGCGATTGCAGGGGCACGACCATGGGCAGGCGTCCGACGAATTCGGGGATGAGCCCGAAGGCCAGCAAGTCGTCGTGGGTAACGTGGCGGAGGAGCTCGTCGGTGCGCTTCGGCCCCTTGAAGCCCCGGTCGGCGGTGAAGCCGATGCGCACGTGGTCACGGGTGAGGCGCTTCTCGATGATGTTCTCCAGTCCTTCGAAGGCGCCGCCGCAGATGAAGAGGATGTTCTGGGTGTTGATCTGGATGAAGTCCTGGTGGGGATGCTTTCGCCCACCCTGCGGCGGGACGTTGGCGATGCAGCCCTCGATGATTTTCAGCAGCGCCTGCTGGACACCTTCACCGGAGACGTCCCGGGTGATGGAGGGGTTGTCGCCCTTGCGGGCGATCTTGTCGATCTCGTCGATGTAGATGATGCCTCGTTCGGCACGCTGGATATCGTAGTCTGCAGCCTGGATGAGGTGCAGGAGGATGTTCTCGACGTCTTCGCCCACGTACCCCGCTTCCGTGAGCGCGGTGGCATCGGCCACGGAAAAGGGGACGTCGAGGATCTTCGCGAGGGTACGGGCGAGGAGCGTCTTGCCCACGCCGGTGGGGCCGACGAGCAGGATGTTGGACTTCTCGAGCTCGACATCGGCACTGCCGATGGAGTTGATCCGCTTGTAATGGTTGTAGACGGCCACAGAGAGCACCTTCTTGGCGTGCTCCTGGCCGACGACGTACTCGTTCAGGTGCTCGTAGATGTACTTGGGCGGCGGAATGGATGCCGCTGGTGCACCGGCGGCGCGCCCGCGTGACTGCGAGGCAGCGGGACCCGTCTCCTCTTCGATGATCTCGCGGCAGAGGTCGACGCATTCGTCACAGATGTAGACCGCCCCCGGGCCCGCGATGAGCCGGCGAACCTGGTCCTGGTTCTTGCCGCAGAACGAGCAGTGGTATTGGACGCGGTTGGTGCGGTTGCCGGCCAACGTGGAACCCCCTCAGCGCTTGTCGGCGAACTTTTCGGCGGGCGGCATCAGCAGCTCATCGACGAACCCGTACTCCTTCGCCCCCTGGGCATCGAGGTAGAAGTCCCGGTCGAAGTCCCGAGCGACCTTCTCGGGGGGCTGTCCGGTGTGTTTCGAGATGAGGTTCCGGATGATCTCGTTGTTGCGGAGGATCTCCTTCGCCGCAATTTCAATATCGGCAGCCTGCCCCCGGGCGCCACCGAGCGCCTGGTGCATGTGGATCGTGGCGTTGGGCAGCGCGTACCGTTTGCCCGGCGCGCCCGCAGCCAGGAGCACGGTAGCCATCGAGGCGGTCTGGCCCACGGCAATGGTGGAGACGTCGGGCTGGATGAGCTGCATGGTGTCGTAGATGGCGAGGCCAGCGCTGATGACGCCCCCCGGAGAGTGGATGTACAAGCTGATGTCGCGCTCCGGATCCTCCCGCTGCAGGTAGAGCAGCTGGGCGACGATCAGGTTCGCAACTTGATCATCGATCGGCGTGCCCAGGAAGACGATCCGTTCCTTGAGCAGGAGCGAGAAGATATCGAACGCCCGCTCGCTCCGCGGGCCCGACTCGATGACCATGGGGATGACGTCCCACACGAGGGGGTGGATCGCGGGGCGCTCGGTCATGCAGATGCCTCCTCTGCTGCGGCCGGAGCGCCGTCGCTGCCGGTGACGATGGCCTGCAGCCGCTCGAATGCTTTCTGTCGGTAGAGCTGGTTGCGGATGGCTTCCCGGGCCCGGGGGTCCGAGAAGACTTCGATGAACCGGCTCCGCTCCGGCTCCCGGTCGCCGGCCAGCCGTTCGACCTCGGCCGTGACTTCCTCGTCGCTCACCTCGATGCCCTCCCGTTCGGCGAACGCATCGAAGACGAGCGCACGTTCGACGCGCCGGGCTGCGGCCTCGCGGAGGGAAGCGCGGAATTCGGCTTCACTCTTCCCGATGCGGCGCAGCTCAGCCAGGAAGGCCTGGCGGTCGTCGCCCGCCATCTCCCGAATCATGTGGTCGATCTCGTGTTCGACGAGCAGGTCTGGGTATTCCAGCTTCGAGATCTCCACCAGTTTGTCGAGCGCCTCCAGCCGGAGCTTCTCTTCAGCCTCTCGTCGGAAGGCGTCCTCGAGCTCCTTGCGGATTCGCGTGCGGAGCGCTTCGAGGGTGGGGAACTCCTCGGCATCGATCTGCTGGGCGAACTCGTCATCCAGCTCGGGAAGCTGCTCCTCTTTCACTTCGCGAACGGCGAGGCTGAGCCGAATGCGCTTGCCCCGGAACCGTTCGATGGAGAAGTCCTCGGGGACCTCGAGCTCGAGCTCCTTCGATTCGCCTTTGGACATGCCGAGGAACGCCTCGGCAAGCCCGGGGAGGAGGAGCGTCTGCCCCTCCCGCAGGATGAACTCGGCGGCCTCGTCGTCGATGAAGGTTTCACCTTCGGCCGTGCTGCCTTTGACATCGGCGGTGACGATGTCGTTCCACTGGATGGGGCGGTCGACGGGAACGTAGAGCGCGCGGCGCCGGCGCAGCGCCAGGAGTTGCTCCTCGACCATCTCCTCGGTGACGGGAGTTGGCTCGAGGGAGAGCCGCACCGTCGAGTAGTCGCCCAGCTCCACGGTGGGCTTCACGGGAACGATGGCCTTGAAGCGCACCGGCTCGAGGTCGAGGATTTCGACCTGGGGGCGGCCGATCGGCTCGACGTTCTCGCGGGCGACCGCTTCGCCGTAGGCATCGCCGACGAGGTCGTCGAGCGCCTCACGCAAGAGGCCTTCGCGGCCGACGAGCCGCTCTACGACGGCGCGCGGCGCCTTCCCCGGCCGGAAGCCGGGAATCTTGGTGCGGCGGACGATACGACGGTAGGCGGCATCGAGGGAACGTTCGACCCGTTCTGGGTCGACTTCGATTTCGAGTTGAACGCGGCTCTGGGGAAGTCGTTCGAGCGTAACCTTCACTGGCGCAGCAGTTCCTCCGCACCCCAAGTATAGCAGACGGCGCCGGAGCCCCCGTCGCGCTCGCGCGTTGGCTCAGCGGACCTGCATCCGCGGTTCGAGGATGTCGACGAGGGCGTCGCCGAGCAAGTTCCAGGCGAAGAAGAAGAGCACCACCGGGATAGCCGCCGAAAGGAGGAGGTGCGGATACGCCTGGAATGTCCGCACGCCGGCGCCGTCGCCAATGAGCGTGCCGAAGCTCGCCGTAGGCGGGTCGACCCCGAGGCCCAGGAAGCTGAGGGAGACTTCCACGCCGGCGATGGCAGCCATGCCGCTCGAGACACCGACCAAGAAAAGAGGCAGGACGCCGGGGAGGATGTGACGCGTGAGGATACGCCAGACCGACGCCCCCATCGCCTCGGCAGCGAGCACGTATTCCATCTCACGGATGGCGAGCGCTTGGCTGCGCACGATGCGGGCACTGCCTACCCAGGCGAATGGGACGGTGACGCCGACGATGATGACGAAGTCGAGGAAAGCCTTTGCGTCCTGGCCGAGGAAGGTGTGCTGCTTCAGCCAGTACGCGGCATCATCGATCCGCGTTCGGAACGCTGCGGCGATGGCGATCATGAGGAACAGGGTGGGGATCCCCGCGAGCACTTCGCCCACGCGCATGATGAGCGTATCGACCCAGCCCCCGCGGTACCCTGCCAGCAGCCCGAGGCCCAGCCCGAGTAGCAGCCCGCCCGTGATCAGGACCGCCACTGTGAAGAGCAGCGTCGTCCGGGCGGCGAAGATGACCCGCGAGAGGATATCGCGGCCCAATGCATCGGTACCCAGGAGATGCTCCCGGGAGGGCGCCTGCAGGCGCGACTCGATGGAGAGGTTCTGGGCGTTGGGGTCGTACGGCGCGATGAGCGGAGCGAAGGCGCCAGCGCCGTAGAACAGGAGGATGTAGGCGAGGGCGATGACGGCGATTTTCCTCCGCAGAAGCGAGCGGAGGAAGCGGCGCCACGGCGACGCTCCGGGGCGAACGACGGTTTCGAATTCGAGGACAGCAACGTCCTGCACGGCTCAGCCCCGCTGTGCCTGCACCCGTACCCTCGGGTCGATGATGGCGTAGGAGACGTCGACGACGATGTTCGCCAGCACGAAGAGGAGCGACCCAAAGAGCACGAGAGCGAGAACGACGTCGAAATCGGGAGCGAGGACAGCGTCGAGCGCCTCGCGCGCGATGCCGGGGATGCCGAAGTAGAGCTCCACGAAGAGCGCGCCGCCGGCGATTCCGGGCAGCGAGAGACCGATGACCGTGATGAGCGGGAGCATGGCGTTCCGGGCGATGTGCCGCCATACCACGAGCCGCTCGGGGAGACCCTTCGCCCTGGCCGTGCGCACGTAATCCTCGGACATGACGGAGATGACGGAGGCGCGGGTGAACCGGGCGACCCCCGCCACCCCGGGCAGGCTCATGATGAGCACCGGCAGGATGATGTTCGGGCTCCATACCCCGTCCCAGGCGAGGCGCACCCAGCCCAGCTTCACGGCCAACAGCCACTGAAGGATGGGGATGGCCACGAACACGGGCACCGCATCGATGGCGAGCCAGAATCCGATGGTCAGCGGGTCGAGCGGGGTGCCGCGCGCAAGTGCCGCGTACACGCCGAGAGGGATCCCGATGGCAAACGTCAGGACGAGGGCCATGGCACCGAGCTGGCTGGAGACCTTGATCTTCGGCCAGATGACCTCGCTCACGGTGAAATCGGCGTGACGGGTGGAAACGCCGAGGTCGCCTTGCATCAGGTTCCAGAGGTACTTCCCGTACTGCACGAGCAGGGGCTGGTCGTAGCCGTACTTCGCCCGCAGGCGCGCGGCCGTCTCTTCGGTGTAGCGCTGGCCGAGGAGCGTGTCGACCGGGTCGCCAGGGGCCAGCCGCAGGATGGTGAAGACGATGAACGAGATGGCCAGGAGGACGGGGATCGTCCAGAGGAGGCGGCGTATCAGATAGGCCGAGAGGCCGGGCGGCATGGCATCAGTCGGGCCTGATTTCGATGTAGCGGTACTTGGGGACCGTCATCGGGACGACAGGCCAGTTCTTCACGCAGGGCTTCACGAGCTGGTGCTCGACCGGCCAGAAGAGCGGGATCACGACGGCATCCTGGAGGATGAGCCGCTCGGCCTGGTGATACAGCTCGAACCGGCGCGCCTGGTCACGCTCGCCCCGCGCCTGTTCGAGGAGCCGGTCGACCTGCGGGTTGCTGTACCCCATCTCGTTCTGCGGGCTCTGGGAGTGGAAGAGCTTATCGAGGAAGTCCTCCGGGTCGGGGTAATCGGCAATCCAACCGGCCGAGAAAGCCTGGAAGGTGCCGCGACGGAGCTCGCGGAGGAAGGCGCTGTACTCGGTGGCTTGGAGCTCGACGTCGATCCCGAGCTGCTGGCGCCAATTCTCTTGGATGGCCAGCAGCACGTCGGGCGGCTCGCCGCCGGCCCCCGCGTAGGTGAGGACGATCCGCGGCATGTTGTTCGCGTACTTCGATTCGGCCAGCAGCTGCTTCGCGCGGGCAGGGTCATAGGGATAGCCCGAAATAGACTCGTCGTAGCCTGGCATCTCCGGCGGGAGGATGCCGTCGGCCGGGCGCTGGGTGCCGAAGAGCAGTACGTCGTTGATGCGGTCGCGGTCGACCGACATTGCCAGCGCCTGGCGGACTTTGGGATCGTCGAACGGCGGCTGCTTGGCGTTGAAGGCGAGGTAGCTCACCGCCATCCGGGGGTTGGGCACGTACTCCTTGGCCAAGGGGCTTCGCCCTTCCTTGATGGCACCGAGCTCGATGGCCGGGACGAGGGCGACATGGATCTCGTTGTTCTCATAGCGGGTGAGGAGGGAGCCGCCGCTGAGGTCGAAGCGGACCTCCTGCAGCTTCGGCACCCCCAGGTGGTACCGCTCGTTGCGCACGAGGACGATGCGCTGGCCCGGCACGAACTCCTTGACGCGGTAGGGCCCGGTCCCGTTGGGCCGCCGAGTCCAGTTCCGCGGATCCTGTTCGATCTGCTGCCGGTCGACCACGAAGGCCACCGGGTAGGTGAGCTCGGCGAGGAAGTACGAAGTGGGCTGACGGACCCGGATCTGCAGCGTGCGCTCGTCGATGACCTGCACGCCCGAGACCTCGGATGCTTGGTTGTTGTACCGCTCGCGCACACCGACGATGTTGCCCAGGTAGAGGAGAACGGTGGGCGAGGCGTTGGCGGGATCGGCAGCCCGCTCGAAGGAGTACTTGAAGTCTTCGGCGGTGACGCGCCGGCCGTTGTGGAAGACCACGTCGTCCCGCAGGTGGAAGGTGTAGGTGAGCCCGTCTGGAGAGACGTCCCAGCTCTCGGCGATATCTGGCACCACCTTCATGTTCAAGTCGAGGGTGACCAGCCCACCGAAAATCTCGACGACGTATTCGGCTGTCCCTTCGTCCCGGACCTGGATGGGGTCGAGCACCGAGGCAGGGTCAGCACCGAAGGTGATGAGAACGCTGTCGCGGCAGAACCCGGCGGGAGAACCAGACGAGCCGCTGCTGCCGTCGCTGGGTGAGGCCGGGGCGCTGCCGTCGTCGCCGTTGCCAAGCAGGGCGATGACGAGGACGGCCCCCACGACGACGATGAGCGCCGCCACGAAGCCCATCATGAGGGTCAGGGAGCGGTTCGACATGCAGCAGCCCCCAGCCGGTTGTTCCCGCCTACTGTACGACGGCCAGCCAGAGCGAGGATGACCCCCACCCGAGGGCCAGTCAAGGCTGGGGAAACGAGGAGCGCAGCCGATACGGCCTAGAGTTCGGCGGCCTCACGCACGTTGCGCTCCGCCTCGGGCGTGAGCATGAGCCCGAGCTCGCGGAGCTGTTCGGGGTCGACCGGCGAGGGAGCCCCGAGCATCGGGTCCGTCCCGTTCGAGGTCTTCGGGAAGGCGATGACGTCGCGGATGTTATTCGTGCCGACGAGGGACATGATGAGCCGTTCGATGCCGGCGCCGATCCCGCCCATGGGCGGTGCCCCGTATTCGAGGGCCCGGAGGAGCGCGCCGAACCGGCGCTCCATCTCCTCCTTGGAGTACCCCATGAGGGCCAGGACCTTCTCTTGGTGGGCCCGCTTATTGATGCGGATGGACCCGCCGCCCAGCTCTTGGCCGTTCATCACCAGGTCATATTGGCGGGCGATGACGCGGCCCGGGTCGGTGTCGAGTAGCGGTTCATCTTCGGGGCGAAAGCCGCTGAAGGGATTGTGCATCGCATCCCAGCGGCCCTCCTCGGGCTGCCATTCGAGCAGAGGGAATCCGGTCACCCAGGCGAAAGCGAGCACGGAGGGGTCCTTGAGGCCAAGGCGGTCGCCCAGTTCATCGCGCACGAGATGGAGCGACCGTGCCACCACCTCGCGTTGGTCGGCGACGATGAGGACGATGTCGCCCTCGTTGGCGCCTGTGAGGCGCCGGATGCCCTCGAGCTCCTGCGGTGTGAGGAACTTCGCGATGGGAGAGCGGACCTCACCTCCCGGAAGCCAGGCGATGGAGGCGAGCCCTTTGGCGCCCCCCGCCTTCGCGATTTCGGTGAGGGCGTCCATGTCGCGGCGGCTAAAATCCGCCTTCCCGGGCACGCGGATGCCCTTCACGACGCCGCCGGCAGCGATGACCGAAGCGAAGGCATTGAAGCCGGTCCCTCGGAGCGGTTCGGTGATGTCGACGTGCTCCAGCCCGTAGCGCAGGTCCGGCCGGTCGATGCCGTACCGCTCCATGCAATCGAAGTAGTCGAGCCGAGGGAAGGGTGTCTGGAGGATGCGGCCGTTCGAGAAGCGGCGGGCGATCTCCGTGTACAGCTCCTCGATGAGCCCCATGACGTCGGACTCGTCGACGAAGCTCATCTCCAAATCGAGCTGGGTGTGTTCGGCTACGCGGTTGGCGCGGAAATCTTCGTCGCGGTAGCAACGGGCCAGCTGGAAATACCGCTCGAAGCCGGCCACCATGAGCAGCTCTTTCAGGATTTGGGGTGATTGGGGAAGTGCGAAGAAGTAGCCCGGCCGGTGGCGGAAGGGCACGAGGAAGTCGCGTGCGCCTTCCGGCGTCGACTTGATCAGGGTCGGCGTCTCGATCTCGGTGAAGCCGCGGGCGTAGAGGAACTCTCTGATGAAGCGCACGACCTCATGGCGGAGCCGGATGACCTGGGCCACCTCCGGGCGGCGCAGGTCGAGGTAGCGGTAGGTGAGACGAAGGCGTTCATCCACCTCCGCGGGTTCGTTGATGTAGAACGGCGGTGTGAGCGACTCGTTCAGCACCTCGCACCGGGTGGGAACGACCTCCACCTCCCCGGTCGGCAGGCGGGGGTTCACCGTGCTCGGGGCGCGAAGGCGCACCTCTCCTTCCACGGCGAGCACCCATTCGACGCGGGCGCGGTCGGCCACCGCATGGACGTCGGGCCGGTCGGGCGTGAAGACGAGCTGGACGATGCCGCGAGAGTCGCGCAAGTCGATGAAGATGAGGCCGCCATGGTCGCGCCGGCGGTGCACCCAGCCGGCCAGACGCACGGTCCGGCCAGCATCGGCAGCACGCAGGTCGCCGCAGTAGGTGTCCTTCAGCATGGTTGGAGCGTACCGGCGCGGCAGGCTGCGAGCGAGGGCCCTCAGGCGTCGGCGAGGCAGGCGCCGAGCACGGGCTCGAGCTCGGCGGCGAAGGCCTCGCCCACGGCCGTTTCGACGCGCTGCTGGAAGCGCCGATAGGCCGCGACGAACGCTTCGCCGAGCGGCGTGAGGCGGGTATGCCCGCCGCCGGCACCGCCGACCTCCGACGCCACCAGGCGTACGCCGAGGTTGCTTTCGAGCTCCTTGATCTTGCCCCAGGCCCGGCGATACGAGAGCCCCATTGCTTCGGCGGCAGCGGCGAGCGAGCCCCGCTCAGCGACGAGCTCGAGCAGCCGGACGCGGTAGTCGGAGAGCGCGATGCGGCCGTCGCGTTCCAGCCAGAGCTTGTGCCGGGGCAGGACAGCGCTCATGGTGCCAGCGTAGCAGAGCGGAAGCCGGCGGCGCCTCAAGCGTTGAGCTTCCTGCGGCTGCTCTGGATGGGCATCACGTGGCTGTAATCGTTGATCGTCAGGACCGCTCGGCGGGTATCGGCGGCACGCACCACGGTGATGGACGTATGGTGCACCGCCACTAGGTGGTCGAATTGGCTCCCGAAGAGGTGCGATAGGTAGGTGTTGATGACCCCGCCGTGGCACACGACCACCACCCGCTGCCCGACACCCTCCTCGGCAATCCGATCGATGGCGGCGACCACGCGCTTGCGGAAGGCGTCCACGTCCTCGACGTAGGGCCAGGCGTCGTGCCGGCGGGCACGGGCAACTTCACGGTAGATGGCCACGAGTTCGTCTCGGCTGAACAGGTCCAGCAGGCCCTTGTCCTGGGGTGCCCGCTGCCAGAGGTCGATTTCGCGGAGGTCTTCGCGCACGATGGGCGTGAGGCCGTGATGCTTCGCGACCTCGACGGCGGTGTCGTAGGCCCGGCGCAGAGGGCTCGTGTACACGGCGCCGATGCGGGCCTTTGCCAGCCGCTCGCCGAGCGCCCGGGCCTGCTTCCACCCCAAATCCGACAGGGGCGCGTCGACGGCCTCGCCCAGCGGGATGTTGTCCCGGAAGGCCTGCTCCCCATGACGGACGAGGAGGAGCTCGCACATGCCCTCGAACGAGGGAACGAAGGGATCTTCGAGGTCGATGGTGCGGACGCGGCGCGTCGTCTCGGTCATTCGCTGCTCGTACCCGGCATCACGGCCGCGGCCAGATTCGGTTCAGCGCGGGCCACGGCTTCGCTCGCCTCGATGAAGGCGCGAAGGCCGCGGTTGAGCGCCTCGAGATCGGCCGGGGCCATCTCCGAAAGGATACGACGGGTGAAGGCATCGCCGCCGCGCGCCATGCGCGAACAGCAGCGCTCGCCGGCTTCCGTGAGGAAATTGCGCACGAGGCGGCGGTCGCAGGCGTCGTCTTCGCGGCGGACGAGCTCGAGGCGCACGAGGCGATCGATAATGCCGGAGATGGTAGGCGGCGTGACGCCGAGGCGGGCGGCGAGCTGCCCCGCAGTGACGCCGGGCTTCGCACGGATGAGGAAGAGGACCCGAAGCTGCGCCGTCGTAAGCCCCAGCTCGGCCCAGGCGCGAAAGCGGAGCGGGTCGAAGATGGCGAGCGCGAGGCCGAGGTTGCGGACGGCTGCGTCCATCAGCTCTTCGCTCTGTTCGGTTGCGCTCATCGGTATTCCCCCAGCGGTGGCATCGAGGGCCAGGCCTGGCGATGCCCGAACGGAAGCGAACCAGATTCCAGTGGCCCCCGGATGGCGCGACAGGGTACCGTAGATCGCGGAGATATGCCACTGGATCTCGACCCCGGGCTGGCCGCGCTGGGGAATCCGCAGCTCGTGCGCGCCATCATCGCCGAGATGGCGGGCGGGGCGATCTCCTTCCAGCGCTTCATGGAGCTGGCGCTCTACCACCCCGAACACGGCTACTATCAGAAGCCGGGCCGCATCGGGCGCCAGGGCGACTTCCTCACGAGCCCCGTCATCCACCCCTTGTTCGGGTGGGCGGTCGCAGCGTGGTGCCATTGGGTGTGGGAGCAAGCGGGCCGGCCGATTCCCTTCGTGATCTTCGAGCCGGGCGCTGGGGAAGGCCATCTCGCTCGCGCCGTCCTCGATTGGGCAGAGGGTCGTCATCCCGCCTTCGCGGAAGCCATCCGATACGTCGCTATCGAGCGCGGCGCCCGGGGCAGCGATCCGCGCGTCACCTGGATCACCGAGCCGACGGAGCCCGCGGAGGCGGGCGTCGTCGTCGCCAACGAGTTCTTCGACGCGCTGCCGGTGCAGCTGTTCGAGGTGACGGAGCGCGGCCCCGCCGAGGTGATGGTCGCATGGGACGGGGAGCGGTTCGTCGAGCTGCTCGGACGTATCGCCACCATCGACGGTGCGCCGCCGGCGGGTCGGTTCGAGGTGAGCCCCCAGGCGTTCGGCACCATGCGGGCGATGGCGCGGTTCGTCCGCCGGGGGGCCGTGCTCGTCTTCGATTACGGCTACCCCCGAGAGGAGCTCTGGGCACCCTGGCGGACGCAGGGGACGCTGCTCTGCTTCTATCGGCACACGGCCCACGCCGATCCCTACATCCACGTCGGCGAGCAGGATTTGACGGCGCATGTCGACCTCGACGCTCTGCTGGCGGGCCTCGAAGCGGAGGAGATGGAGCCCTGGGGCCCACGGACGCAGCGTGAGTTCCTGTACGCTCTCGGTGCCCACGACCTCGTGGAGGCGGTGCGGCACGACCTTCAGGAGTACTTCGTGCGGCGGCGAGCGTTGGAACAGCTGACCGACAGCGCCGGCCTGGGCCGCATCCGCGTCATCGCCGGGCTCCGCGGCATCAGCGGTCCGCCGCCGGGATTCGAGGAGGAGCCATGACCGACCCCGTACCAACCGCCTTCCGCACGCAGCCCATCGGGCCAGGCGAGGAGGCGCCCGACTTTACCCTGCCGGCCATCGCCACCGACGGCACACAGTTCGAGGTGCACCTCCGCGAGCTCTTGGCGCGGGGGCCGGTGCTCCTCATCTTCTACCAGGACGACGGGATGCCTGTCTGCACGAGCGAGCTGAAGGCGTTCGCCCAAGAGTACGACTTACTCGCCGAGGCAGGCGTCCAGGTGTTCGGCATCAATACGAACGGGATCTATTCGCACCAGCGATTCCAGGAACGAGACCGGTTTCCTTTCCCGCTCATCAGCGATTTCTACGGCGAGGCGGTGAGGGCGTACGGCTTCTGGGACCCGGATGAAGGGAAATCGCGGCGGGGTGTCGTCATCATCGGTCAGGACGGCCGGGTGACGTTCACCCTGCCCCACTTCAACCCGAACAGCCTGAGCGCCTTCGAAGAAGTTTTCCGCGCGCTGGGGTTGGTGTAGGGGGCTGACGGTGGCGCAGTATTCGGCACTAGTCATCGAGCACTTCGAACGGCCGCGGAACGCCGGAGTCCTCGAAGACCCCGACGGCGAGGCGACGGTCGCGAACCCGGTGTGCGGCGACCGGATGCGCGTGATGATCCGCGTGCGCAACGGCCGCATCGCCGAAGTCCGATGGCAGACGCGGGGCTGTCCGCCCGCCATCGCGACGAGCTCGTTCGCGAGCGAGCTTGTGCAAGGCTGGACGCTGGAGGAGGTGGAACGGCTCACGCGGGAGCGCATCGCCGAAGGCCTCGGCGGGCTCCCACCGGACAAGGTGCACTGCAGCGTGCTGGCGGCCGACGCCCTCCGCGCGGCCGTGCGGGACTACCGGCGGCGGGCCGGCCGTGGGACGTAAAGCAGGGTTCACGTATCATCGCAGGCGGCCCGAGCGCCCGCGCCCGGGCCGCGAGTTTGCGACCGAAGCGGAGAGAAGATGAGCATCGACCTGCCCGTGCTGGTGAGTCCGTTGTCGATGGGAGTGATGTCGTTCCTGGCCTTCCTCGTCTCGGCCATCGTCCTGAGCGTGCCGGTGCTGGCGAGCCGCGGGCGTGCGCAGGCGATTTGGGCGGGTATCATCGGAACGCTCCTCCTGGCCGAAGCAGCGGGGCTCATCACGCTGGTCGTGCTCGTGGACCAGGGTGTGCTCTTCGGCTAGACGAGCGCCAGTAACGACGGCAGGTCCTCGTTACAGTAGGCGGCGGATTGGCTTCCGGCCGGGGCGCGGGTCGTAGTTCGCCTTGAACATCTCGAGCTTGTCCCGCTCGATGAGGTACTTCCCCGCGAACATCGTCGCGGGGATCTTCTTCTGCTTGATGAGCCGGCGAAGGCTCTGCGGGTGGATGTCCAGCTCCCGCGCCGCTTCCACCAGGTCGTAGTAGTCGTCGAAGAGCCGCGAAGCTGCCATGGCGCCGTTCACCCTTCCGGTCGTCGCGTCCTGCCGCCCGAAGAACGGATCAAGGGCGTAAGCAATAGCCAACGATACACCCGCCTGAACATTATTGTCTAGCCGGGGGCGTGCCAGCCGAAGGCAGCGGCCGGGCGAGAATGACGGTTCTCCGGCCGCCGACGGTCGTGCAGACGGCCACTACGGGTTCACCTTCGGACGAACCGCAGAGCCGCCGGAGCTCTTCCGGTGCGAGCGGGAAGTGGCGCCGGAGGATTTCCCCCAGCCTCCAGCCTCTCCGGCGAAGGTGCTGCCGAAGGCGCTCCACAGAGAACTCCAGGACGTCGACGACGGTGAATGCACGGGCGAAGGGCGAAGGCTCGAACGCTCGCCCGGAGAGGTAGGCGGTGTCGCGCTCGATGGGCCACCCACGGACCAGCGCGGCGAGCTGCGCCACGAGTCCGGCACGGGTGACGGCTGGCTCGGGGTCGTAGAGCACGTCGGCCAGGGGTCCTGGCCGCCAGTCGGCAGCCGGCGCCATCGAGTCGAGCTCCGCACCGGCATCGAGGATCACCGCCCGCCGCAGCCCGCAGAGAGCGCCTTCACCTAGCCAGAGCGCTGCCTCGCGGAGGGACCTCCCCGCCTGGACCCATTCTGCCTCGGCATCGGCCGGCAGCAGGCGGCGGTCGATGCCCGGCGGCGCCTTCACAACGGCCGTCCGGGCCGTGCGTGCAAGGCTTAGACAGGCCCCCCACGGCGGCTCGAAGCGGGAGGGCTCGAAGCTCCGGCCCGAGGCGCCGCGACGCGACGGATCCAGGAGGAGCGCGCTGCCCGAGAAGTCGGCCGGCGGCCGGAGGACGTCGGCCTGCAGCACCACAGCACGCTGGGCGAGGTTGTGCGCAGCGAGCAAGGCCCGCGCACCGTCGCGTTCGAAACCGATCGCCCGCAGCCCGGCATCGGCACAGGCCGCCAGATCGACCCCCGCTCCAAGCGTTCCGTCGATGACGGCGTCGGCCACCTCCGCCATCCGCCGGGCGCGGCGGGCAGCAGCGGGAGGGTAGCCGGCCATCTCCAGCGTCTCGGCCGTCCAGAGCCACCGTGCGAAGGCGACGCCGAAGCGCTTGCGTGCCCGTTCACGGAGCACGAGCTGCTCGCCGATGGCCGCGGCGGCCGGCGGTGGAAGCTCCTTCCGCAGGGTGCGTTGCAGCGTGAGCGGGTCCGGCGGCAGGCCATCGAAGGAGGCGAGGCGCTCGAGACCCTCGGGCGAGACGAGGTAGCGGGCACGCTCGCGGTCCATCGACTGCGACGATACCAGCCGGGACAGGCCCTCTACACTGGGGTCGTGGCGAGAGTCGTGTGCGTCGACTACGAGGGTGCCCTCGCCCTCCACGACGTTCCGGCGGCGATTTTCGAGCGCTTCGCGGACCCCGCATGGGAAGCGCTCCGCGACGAATGGCGGAACGGCCAGCGAAGCCGCGAGAGCTACCTCGCCGAAGCCTTGCGCCTGGTGGAAGCCCCGCCCGAGGAGGTGATCCCCTTCGCAGCCGAGGTGGCTGCCCTCGCGCCGGGTCTCCCGGCGCTCTTCGATTGGGCGCACTGGAACGACTGGTTCGTCGTGGTGTTGGCCGATGGCTTCGACTTCTACGTCGAACCGTCGTTGGCCCAGCTCGGCCTGCCGCGGCTCGCTCGGCACTGTGCCCGGACATCGGCCCGCTACCGGTGGCGCGCGCGCTACCTGAGCCCGCGGGGCATCGAGATCCAGGCACGGTTCAAGCTCGCCTACGTGGCGGCCTACCGGGCAGCGGGCGATTATGTCGTGTACATCGGCAGCGAGGGCGCTCCCGACGCAGCGGCTGCGGCGCATGCGGCCCTCGGCCGCTCCGGAGGGGAGCACCGCTTCGGCGGACTCGAAGACGTCTTGGCCATCCTCGATGCCCAGGGGGAAGCATGGTGGCAATCCTGGTGCTCTACGACAGCCGGGGAGGACTCGTCGAACAGCTCGCCCAAGCCGTAGCCGAGGGAGTTCGAGAGGCGGGCGGAACGCCCCTTCCCCGTCGCGTCGACGACGCCGTCCCCGAAGAGCTCCTGCAGTGCGACGGGCTCGTGCTCGGCTCGCCGAACTGGAGCGGTATCACCGGCAAGCTGAAGGAGTGGTGGGACCATTCCGGCGACCTGTGGGAGACGGGCGAGCTGGCGGGGAAACCGGCAGGTGCCTTCACGGCCGGGTACTCCCGTTCGGGCGGGACCGAGGCCACGCTCCTCCAGCTCCTCCATCTGCTGTTGAGCCACGGGATGCTCTTCGTGGGGCTGCCGTGGAGCGAACGGATGCGGCGCTCGGGAAGCTACTACGGCGCCACCGCCCACGGCGAGGTGACGCCCGACGACTTGGAGCAAGCGCGCGCCCTGGGCCGGCGCATCACCGAGGTGGCGTTCCGGCTTTCGGGTCGCCCGGGTGGAACCCCGGACAGGCCGTGACGGGGAGGCGCGGGTAGCGGGCGAAGCGCGGGTCAACTCGCGAGCGCTCGCACAGCCAGAACACCGAGCCCCGCGCTGACTTGACGACGCGGGCGAAGCTGCACGAGCCACAGAGCCCTGGCTCCGGCGGCCGAGAGCTCATCCGCCGGCCCGCGGTTGGGCACCGAGTTCCCGCGCGAGCCGGGCGAGCAGCCCATCGACGACGCGCTTCGCCTCCGCGTCCGTCAGCGTTCGGTCCGGCGCCTGCAGGCGGAGGTGCAGCGCGAGCGACTTCTTCCCTTCGGGGATGCCGGGACCTCGGTACTCGTCGAAGATGTCCGCCTCGATGCGCACGTCGCCAGCGCGATGCCCGCGCACCGCCCACAGCAGCTGCGCCGCGGGGAGGGCGCCGTCGACCACGAGTGCGAGGTCGAGCCGGACGGGCGGGAAGCGGGCAGGCGGATGGTACGGCGGCCGTTCCGGGAGGCGCGCGGCCAGCTCGCGCAGCCCGAGCTCGAGGAGGAATACCGGCTCGTCGATGTCGAACCCAGCCGCCAGGTCCGGGTGAATCTGGCCGAGCACCCCGATGCGCTCACCGCCCACCAGCACCGCAGCCGTATGCCCGGCGAGGAAGCCGTGCTCGTCAGCAGGCTCAAAGGCCGCCTCGGTCCACAGCCCCTCGAGCACGGCCTCGAGAGCACCTTTGAGGTCAAAGAAGTTGAGGCGCTCGTCGATGGGGTCGCCCCAGCGGCCGGCGCGATTGCCGCCCATCGCCGCGACGAGCACTGGCCGCTCGTCGGGAAGGTCGCCCTCGCGCGGGAGGAATTCGACGCCGATTTCGAACAGCTGCAGCGGCCCCTGGACGTGGGGACGATTGCGCGCGTAGGTGCGGAGCACGGACCCGCGTAGTGTGGTGCGGAGGTACGTGTACTGGGCCGCGACGGGATTCACGACGGCGAGCGGGCGGCTGCGGCGGGCGTCACCCGGCGCGACGGTGCGGCGGAGCTCCTCGGCATCGGTGAGGCTGTAGGTGATGATTTCGTGGAACCCGAGGCTCGCGAAAGCGTCGGCGAGGCGATGGCGGAGCTCGCGGACGGGGTTTGTCTCCGGTTCGGGAAGGGCACCGCGCAGAGAGGTCGCGGGCAGCTTGTCGTAGCCGTGGATGCGCGCCACCTCTTCGATGACGTCATCCGCGATGGTGACGTCGGTACGCCAGAACGGGGGCGTCACCCGGTAGCTGCGGCGGTCGGCATCGCGTTCGAAGGCGAAGCCCAACGCAGTGAGGATGCGGCGGATGGCGTCCTCTGGAATGCTCATCCCGAGGACTTGGGCGATGCGATCCTCGGCGAGGTCGATGGGTGCAGGCTCGAGCGGGGTAGGGTAGACGTCGATGGTCCCCGCTGCGATGCGTCCCCCGCACACCTCCTGGAAGAGATGCAGCGCCCGCGCCTGAGCGTAGACCGCCATGCCCGGCCCGATGCCCTTTTCGAATCGAGCCGAGGCCTCCGTTCGGAGCTTGAGCCGCATGCTCGTCCGCCGAATGGCGCCCGGATGGAAGTTGGCGACTTCGAGGAGGACTGTGCGGGTACGGGAACTGACTTCGCTTTCGGCGCCGCCCATGATGCCGGCAATGCCCAGCGGCCGTTCGGCATCGCAGATGAGGAGCATGTCGGGCTCGAGCTGCCGTTCGACGCCGTCGAGGGTCACGATGCGCTCGCCAGGCCTGGCACGCCGCGCCACGATGCGCCCTCCGCGAATGGTGGCGTAGTCGAAGGCATGGAGGGGCTGGCCGGTCTCGAGCATCACGTAGTTGGTGATGTCGACGACGTTGTTGATGGGTCGCATGCCCATCCGCTCCAGGCGTTCCTGGAGCCACCGCGGCGAAGGACCGATTTCAAGGTCCGTGACCACGGCAGCTGTGAATCGCCGGCAGAGGTCGGGGGCTTCGATGGCCACCTCGATGAAGTCGCCGATGGGCGGCCCGTCAGCGATGAAGGAGCGCGGGGGCTCGCGAAGCTGCCTATCGAGCAGGGCTGCGACCTCGCGGGCAAGGCCCAGCACCCCCAGGAGGTCGGCGCGATTTGCCCAGGTGGAGAGTTCGAAGACGACGTCGCCGAGCACATCGGCGAGGGGGCGGCCGACGGGTGCCGTGTCGGGGAGGACGAGGATGCCGGAGTGGTCATCGCCTACTCCGAGTTCCCGCTCACTGAGCACCATGCCCGCCGACTCCACGCCACGGATGGAGGCGCGGCGGAGCACGGTGGGCTTGCCGGTGCGACCGTCGATGATTCGGGCGCCTTCGAGCGCGAAGGCGACCCGCTGGCCGGGCGCGATGTTGGGAGCGCCGCAAACGACCCGATGGACGCTCTCGCCGATGTCCACCGTGGCGAGCTTCAAGCGGTCGGCATTGGGGTGAGGCTCGACGGCGAGCACGCGCCCGACGCGAACGAGCTTGGGGTCCCATTCGCCGCCGATGACGCGGACCTCTTCGACTTCGGCGACGGCGTCGGTGAGCCTGCGTGCAAGCTCGTCAGCAGGGACATCGACGTCGACGAATTCACGGAGCCAACTGAGGGGGAGCCTCATGCGCGGACACCTCGAGGAGCGGGGCGCGCGGGACGGCCCCGCGGCGAGTTAGAACTGGCGGAGGAATCGGAGGTCATTCTGGTAGAAGTGGCGGATATCTTCGATGCCCCAGCGGAGCATCGCGACCCGTTCGATGCCGAGCCCGAAGGCGAAGCCGGTGTAGCGCGCCGGATCGAGGCCGGCGTTCGCGATGATCTCGGGGTGGACCATCCCCGCGCCGAGGATTTCAATCCAGCCGCTGCCGTGACACGTGGCGCAATCGGCACCGCTGCCGCGGCAGCGGAAGCAGTCGATCGCCATCTCGACGCCCGGCTCGACGAAGGGGAAGTAGCTGTGGTGGAAGATGATGCGGCGGTCGTGACCGAAGATGCGTCGCGCGAAGTCATAGAGAACGCCCTTCAGGTCGGACATGCGGACGCCTTCATCGACCGCAAGGCCTTCGATTTGGGTCAGCATCCATTCGTGCGTGGCGTCGGTGGCTTCCTGGCGGTAGCACTTCCCCGGCACGATGACGCGGATGGGCGGCGCATGGCGTTCGAGGACGCGGATCTGATTCGGCGAGGTATGCGTGCGGAGGAGCATCTTCCGCTGGCCCTCGACGAGCGTGTCGACCCAGAGCGTGTCCCACATATCCCGAGCGGGATGGTCCTCGGGAATGCGGACCGCATCGAAGTTGTAATACGACCACTCGACCTCGGGCCCTTCGAAGACGCGGAAGCCCATCTCCTCGAACGCCCGCACGCAGTCGCGGAGGGTTTGCGTCACCGGGTGGAGAGTACCCCGGGGGGGACGCCGGCCAGGGAGCGTGACGTCGAGGGCACGGCGCGTGGCGAGCTCACGGAGGGCTTCTTGACGGAGCTCCTGGCGCCGCGCTTCCAGCGCCGCCTCGAGCTCGGCGCGGAGCGCGTTCGCCGCTTGGCCGAAGGCGGGACGCTCCTCGGGGGGCTGGTCTTTCACCGAGCGGAGGAGCAGTGTCACCCGGCCGTCCTGGCGGCCGAGCCAGAGCGCTCGCCACCGTTCGAGGGCAGCTTCATCGGCGCACGCTGCGAGTTCGGCGAGAGCCTGCTCGCGGAGTTCAGCGAATTGGGCGCCGACCTGCATGATGGAACCAGAGTATAGGCGAGGGAGCGTAGAGGCACAGACGAGCGGCTTGACACCCTTCTCGGGGCGTGCCTAGCATCGTGCCGAGCGTTCGCAGGTGATGCTTCGCATATCGACCGGGCGCGGGCCCGCAGGGAGCGGAACGCGGGTAGCCGATCTCCCATGACGAGCGACGAACCAAGCAGTCGTCCGAACCTTGGCGTGGCGGTGCTCGCCGCCGGACGGGGCACGCGCATGCGCTCGGCGCTCCCGAAGGTGCTCCACCCTGTCTGCGGCCGTCCGATGGTGGAACACGTGGTCCGTGCGGCAGCGGCCCTCCGACCTCGGCGGATTGCCGTCGTCGTGGGGTACGGAGCCGAGCAGGTGCAAAGGGCGCTGGCGAGCGAGGAGTGGCCGCTCGTCTTCGTCGAGCAGCCGGAGCTGCTGGGCACCGCCGACGCTGTAGCTCGGTGCCGCGAGGCCCTCGCTGACTGCACCGACGTGCTCGTGCTGAACGGCGATTCGCCGCTCGTGACCCCCGGGCTCTTGCGGCGGCTCGTGGATGCCCGAGGCGGTGCTCCCCTGGCGCTCGTCTACGCCCGCGTCCCCGACGCGGGGCGGTTCGGGCGCCTGGTGCGCGACAGTGCGGGCCGCGTCATCCGCATCGACGAATCGCCCCCTGGGTACCGTGGCAATCCCGAGCAAGTGGCCGAACGGAACGCAGGCCAGTATGCCTTCGATGCGCGCTGGCTTTGGGAGCACGTAGCCCGCGTGCCGCGGAGCGAATCGGGTGAGTACTACCTGACTCATCTGGCAGCGGTGGCGTCAGCAGCCGGGACCCCTGCCGTGGCCGTCGAAGCGCCGGCCGAAGAGATCCTCGGTGTCGATGACCGCGCGGCCCTGGCCGAAGCAGAGCGCATCCTCCGGGGGCGCCTACTCGCCGCCGCGATGGCCGCAGGGGTGACCATCGTCGATCCCGCGACGACCTACCTCGAAGCCGACGTCGAGTTCAGCGAGGACGTCACGCTCCTCCCCGGCTGCCACCTCAGCGGTCGGACGCGGGTAGGAGCGGGCTCGGTGATCGGACCGGGGACCATCCTGCGCTCGGCCATCGTGGGCCGGGAGTGCCACATCGAGCTTTCCGTCATCGAGGATTCGCGGCTCGGCGACCGGGTGCACGTGGGGCCGTATTCGCACGTGCGCGGCGGCGCCGACATCGGCGACGATTGCTTCCTGGGCAACTTCGCGGAGGTGAAGAACTCCCGCCTCGGGCCGCGGGTGAAGATGCACCACTTCAGCTACGTGGGTGATGCCGACGTGGGCGAAGACACGAACATCGCCGCCGGCACCATCACTTGCAACTTCGACGGGGTCACGAAGCACCGCACGACCATCGGCCGAGGGGTGCTGCTGGGCAGCGACACGATGCTGGTGGCACCCGTCTCGGTCGGCGACGGCGCACGGACGGGTGCGGGAGCGGTAGTCACTGTCGACATCCCGCCCGGGGCACTGGCCGTCGGCGTGCCTGCGCGTGTGGTACGGGAGGAGCCGACGAGCGGCCGTGGAGCCTGATTCGCTCGCCTTCGCGCTGGGGGCAGCCCTCGCCGCCGCTGCATTGGCCGCTGCGTCGGCGGGCGAGGTCGCATTCCAGCGTGCGAGCCGCGTCCGGCTCCAGGCGTTGGCCGCCCAGGGAGACCCCCGGGCGGCCCGGATCGCGGGCACCCCCGAGGAACCACGTCCCGTGGAGGCACTCGTCACGCCGCTCGTCTTCGCCCGTTCGGCCTTCGGCGCCGCCGTCGTGACGCTGGCGGCCCTCGCTGGCCGCGCGGCTGGAGCCGACGGCGTGGCCTGGGGGAGTGCCGCAGGGCTGGCGGCCGCCGTCGCGGTCCAGACCGCAGTGGCGTCCTTGGCGGCCGCACGCCCCGAGGCCCTCGCTCTACGACTCAACCGCTTTGCCCTGGCGATGCGGTGGGCGTTCGGGCTACCGGCAGCGGTGCTGGCGCTCCCCGGACGGCTCGCGGGGGGCGGCGAAGCACACCCCACAGAGCGCGAAGACCTCATCGCCTTGATGGAGCGGGAAGAGGCCGCCGGCGGCGTCGAAGAAGAGGAGCGGCGGATGATCCGGGGGGTCATCGCCCTGGAGGAGAAAACGGTGCGGGAGATCATGGTCCCACGGATCGACATCGTGGCCGCCGACGTCGACGCGAGCATCCGCGATGTGGCCCAGCTCATCGTCGAGCGCGGATTCAGCCGCATCCCCGTGTATCGGGGAAGTATCGATGACATCGTGGGGATCGCCTATGCCAAGGACCTCCTCCGGGCACTCACCAACGGCGGGGAGCCGCGGCTGGCGGACCTCCTTCGCGAACCGTACTTCGTGCCGGAATCGAAGCGGCTCGACGAGCTGCTATCGGAACTCCGACGGATGCGGGTGCACATGGCCATCGTCGTCGACGAGTACGGCGGCACGGCCGGCCTCGTCACCATCGAGGACCTCATCGAGGAAATCGTGGGCGAAATCGAAGACGAGTACGACGTCGCCCGCTCGGTGATGGAAGTCGTCTCGGAAGATGAGGTCGTTCTGGACGCGGGCGTGCCTACGGACGTGCTGGAAGAGCTCTTCGACTACCGTGTGGAATCGGAGGAGTTCGACACCCTCGCCGGACTCGTCCTCCACGAACTCGGTCGAGTGCCGCGTCCGGGCGACGAGGTGCGCGTCGGACCGCTTACGGTGCGCGTGGAGGCGATGTCGGGCCGCCGCGTACGGCGCGTGCGGGTCCTCCGTTCGGCGGCCGACGCGGAACATCGGGACGAACGCCCCGCGGAGGATTTCCCGACGCGCGCAGCGGAGCTCGGTGATCGGCTATAGTGCGTGGCCGTGGACCCCACGACGGAACGCGCGCAGTGGATCGCCCTCCGGCGGGCAGGGCTCGGGAGTACGAGCTTCGCTCTCCTCGTGGCACGGTTCGGTTCGATCGCGGCCGCATGGGAGGCCCCCGCAGATGACATCGGGAAGGCAGGCCTCGACGCGAAGTTCGTACGGGCGTTCGAGCGCGCGCGGCGCGAATTCGACGCTGACCGCGAACTGACGGCGCTGCGTGAAGCCGGCGTCCGCGCCCTCACCTGGCTCGACGCCGACTACCCTTCGCTGTTGCGGGAGATCCCCCAGAGCCCGCCCGTGCTCTTCGTGCAGGGACGCATCGGGCCGCAGTTCGAGCAAGCGATCGCGGTGGTGGGCACACGTCGGGTGACGCCCTACGGTCGAAGGGCGGCCGAGGCGTTCTGCGCCACGCTGGCAGGGTTGGGGGTAGCCATCATCTCAGGGCTCGCGCGCGGGATCGACGCCATCGCCCACGAGACGGCGTTGGTCCATGGTGCGCCCACAGCTGCCGTACTCGCGGGCGGCCTCGACCGCATCTACCCGCGAGAGAATGAGCGCCTGGCCGCCCGCATCCGCGAGCAGGGGTGTTTGGTGAGCGAGTACCCCCTCGGGATACCGGCCCGGCCCGACTACTTCCCTCGCCGAAACCGCATCCTCTCCGGGCTTGCACGGGCGACGCTCGTGGTGGAGGCTGGCACCGGGAGCGGGGCCCTCCACACTGCGAACTGGGCCTTCGAACAGGGGCGGGACGTCTTCGCCGTGCCGGGAAGCATCTTCTCGGAGCAGAGCGCGGGTACGAACCAGCTCATCCGCGAGCACACCGCCAAGCTCGTAGCGACACCGGAGCAGTTGTGCGAAGAGCTGAACCTGCTCCGCGCGGGGGGCCAGCTCCCGATGCCGCCGGGCCTCGAGCCATCGGTCCCGGCAGGCCCCGAACCAGAGGCCGGAACCCCCGAAGCCCGCATCCTGGAACTGCTGCAGGCGCAGCCGATGCACGTCGACGAGCTCGTCCGGAGCACGAATCTCGACATCGCCGAGGTGATCGGTGCGGTGCAGCTCCTCGCCATCGAAGGCCGCGTGCGGGAATCTTCGCCCAACGTGTACGAACGGGTTTGACAGGAACGCCCGTCGGTGCGCGACAATCGGGAGTGCGCCCGATAGACGGTCAGGGGGCGGGCGCGGTACGGATTTCGCCAGCGACACCACGGCAGGTACGATGACCGAAGCCTCCCAGGAGCAGCGCGAAAGAACGCCCACCGAGGCTGCAGGGGCGAGCCCGCGGGCGAAGGGCGCGCGCCGTGCCTCGGCTCCGGAGCACAACGGCGCGCGCAACCTCGTCATCGTCGAATCACCCGCGAAAGCGCGCACCATCGCGAACATCCTCGGCAAGGACTACAAGGTCATCGCCTCGGTGGGACACGTGCGCGACCTGCCGGAGCACGGGTACGGCCTGAAGGACTTCGAGACCTTCGAGCCGAAGTACGTCATCGTCAAAGAGCGCGGGGTCGACAAGCGCCAAGTCGTGAAGGAGATCGCCGAAGCTGCCAAATCGGCAGAGCGGGTGTACCTCTCGACAGACCCCGACCGCGAGGGAGAGGCCATCTCGTGGCACATCGTGGAAGCCGCGAAGATCCCGCGGGAGAAGGCGAAGCGCGTGGTCTTCCACGAGATCACGCCTGCGGCGGTGCAGGAAGCGTTCCAGCACCCGGGCGAGATCAACGAGCGCCTCGTGGAAGCGCAGAAGGCCCGGCGCGTGCTCGACCGCCTCGTGGGGTACCCGCTCACCTGGTTCGTCCAGAGCAAGGTCCGTCGCGACGCGAGCGCCGGCCGGGTGCAGAGCGTGGCCTTGCGGCTCATCGTCGAGCGGGAGCGGGAGATCCAGAACTTCGTGCCGAAAGAGTACTGGACCATCCACGCGGACCTTGCCAAGGACGGTGTTCCCTTCCGCGCCGACCTCGCCCGGCTGCCGGGCCAACAGGGGAAGCCCGAAATCCCGGACGAGGCGACCGCCCGGCAGTTGACGGCGACCTTCGAGCGGTGCGAGTTCCGCGTGGTCTCCGTGAAGCGGGGCACGCGTTCGCGCGCGCCGCTACCGCCGTTCACGACGAGCACCTTCCAGCAGGCAGCCAACAACCGCTTGGGGATGAGCGCCGCCCGCGCCATGGCCATCGCCCAGGAGCTGTACGAGGGCATCGAGCTCCCGGGGCAGGGGCCCGTAGGGCTCATCACGTACATGCGCACGGATTCCCTCCACGTGGCGCCCGAGGCGCGACGGGAAGCCCGGGAGTACATCGCCAACCGGTGGGGCGTCGACTACGTGCCCCCGAAAGAGCGCATCTACCGGACGCGCGCACGCGGCGCCCAGGAGGCACACGAGGCCATCCGCCCGACGGACCCCCGGCGCACGCCCGACAGCCTGCGGGGTGCGCTGAACCGCGACCAGCTGGCCGTGTACACGCTCATCTGGCAGCGATTCCTGGCGAGCCAGATGAGCGATGCACGCTACAGCACCGTCCAGGTCGAGATCGAGGCGCGGGAAAGAACGCAGCGACGGGGAACATTTCGGGCCAGCGCCCAGCACCTCGAATTTCCCGGCCACCTGGCGGTGTACGCGGCCGAGGCCTCGGACCCGCAGGAGGGCGAGGACGACAGTGAACGGTCGCTACCGCCGCTCGCCGAGGGCGATGTGCTGGAACGCCGGGGAATCGAGGCGAAGCAGCACTTCACGGAACCGCCGCCGCGCTACACGGAGGCGACGCTCATCAAGAAGCTCGAAGAGCTGGGCATCGGCCGGCCGAGCACGTACGCGACCATCGTGCAGACGGTGTTGAAGCGCGATTATGTCAAGAAAGAGGGGCGCCAGCTCGTCCCGCAGGAGCTGGGCTTCATCGTCAACGACCTGCTAGTGAAGCACCTCGACAAGTACGTCGAGCCGGAGTTCACCAGCCGGATGGAGGAGCAGCTCGACGAGATCGCGCGGGGCGAAGCTTCGTACCTGCCGGTGGTGAAGAGCTTCTGGGAAACCTTCGAGAAGGAGTGGAAGACGGCACGGGCCGAAGCGGAGCGCCAGGAGGAGCCGACGGACATCCCGTGCGACGTCTGCGGCCAGGCGAACATGGTGATCCGTTGGGGCCGACGAGGGAAGTTCCTGGCATGCCCGCGGTTCCCGGCATGCAAGAACGCCAAGCCGCTCACCGAGGAGGGAACGCCTGCCCCCACGGGACCGGAGCCGACGGAGTACCGCTGCCCAAGGTGCGGAGGGGCGCTCTACCGGCGTACCGGACCGTTCGGGCCATACGTCGCCTGTGAGCGCCGGGAGACGGGTGAGTGCGACTTCACGAGCGGCGTCCCCGTAGGCGTCCGCTGTCCAGAGGACGGCGGCGAGCTCGTAGCCCGGCGTACGCGGCGGGGCACGTTCTACGGCTGCTGGAACTACCCGAGCTGCAGCTACACCACGAACAGCCTCGAGCCGGAGAAGATGGCGCCGCCCCGTCCGCCCGAGGAGCGGGCCCAAGCAAACGCGAAGCTGCTCGAGCGCAGTGCGCGTGCGAAAGCCGCCGCCGCGACCCGGCGCAGCCGCCGGGCTTCGTGACGAGGGTTCCCGAACCGTCATCGGCAGCCTATCCTTCGGCCATGAGCGACGCCGGCACCCGGGCCCACCAGCTGCTCGAGCGGTACCTCCACGAGCTCGCAGCGGTTGCCAATCGCTCACCGTACACCGTGCGCAACTACCGCACTGATATCGGGGACTTCCTCGACTACTGCGAGGAAGCCGGTCTCGACCCCCTCGCCATCGACCGACGCCGCTTCCGCGACTACCTGGCGGCTCTCCGCACCCGGGGAATGGCTGCGGCATCGGTGAGCCGCCGGACGAGCACGATCCACGGCTTCTACCGCTGGCTGCAGCGCCAAGGTGTGGTCGAACGGGATCCGCTGTACGGCGTCACCTTGCCGAAGCGTCCGCGGCGGCTCCCGAAAGTCGTCGACCCGTCGGTCATCGCCACGCTCATCGATGCCGTGCCCACCGACACGCCGCAGGGCCTACGTGACCGGGCCGCATTCGAGCTGCTGTACGGGGGCGGCCTCCGCGTCTCCGAGCTCGTGGCGCTCGATCTCGGGACGGTCGACGTTCAAGGGGGCTCGGCAATCGTGCGAGGGAAGGGGCGTCGGGAGCGCGTGGTGCTCTTCGGGCGGCCGGCCATCCAGGCCCTGGAGCGATACCTCCGGGATGGGCGTCCGAAGCTGGCGCGCCCGGGCGAACGCGCGCTCTTCGTGAACCGGTTTGGCGGCCGCCTGAGCGCGCGGAGCGTCCAAACGGCCATCAAGCGGTATGCCGTGGCTGCGGGAATCGCCGAAGAGATGCATCCGCACTTGCTGCGACACTCCTTCGCCACGCACTTGCTCGACGGCGGTGCCGACTTGCGCATCGTTCAGGAGCTGCTCGGTCACGCTTCGCCGGCGACCACCGAGATCTACACCCACGTGAGCCGCGCACGCCACGCGGAAGTCGCCGCAGAAGCGTGGCAAGCCGTGGGTGCGGAGGTGCTCGAACGAGCCCGACGGAGGAAGCAGCTGTGACGAGCCCCGAACGGCCGCGGGTAATCCTCCTCGTCAACGGGCCCAACCTGAACCTGCTGGGCGAACGGAACCCCCGCGTTTACGGCCGGGCCACCCTGCTCGAGGCGGAAGCCCTGGCGGCCGAGCGGGCGAACGCACGCGGGACGGCACTCCTGGCGTTCCAGAGCAATCACGAGGGCGCGCTCATCGACTTCCTCCAGCAGCACCGGCGCCTCGCGAGCGGCCTGGTCATCAACCCGGGCGGGCTGACGCACACGTCGGTCGCGCTCCGCGATGCCATCGAAGCCTGCGGCCTGCCGACGGTGGAGCTCCACGTCTCGAACACACACCGGCGGGAGCCCTTCCGGCACGAATCCCTGACGGCCGGCGTCTGCATCGGACACATCGCCGGTTTCGGGGTCGATGGATACGGCATCGCCGTCGACCTGCTCCTCGACTGGCTGGAGCGGCACGCGGAGCTTGCCCCCGAGGAGGCACGGCCGTGACCATCGCAGAGCGGCTGCGGCGCCTCCGCGAGGAGCTTGCCCGGGAGGGACTGGACGCGCTATTGGTCACCGCGCCCGTCGACGACGTATCGGGACGGCACTCCGCGAACCGTCGGTACCTCACGGGGTTCACCGGCTCGGCAGGCATGGTCCTCGTGACAGGAGACGCCGCCTTCCTCGTCGTGGACGCGCGGTACTGGGAGCAGGCGGACCAGCAGGTCGACCTCGGGGCCGTCCGAGTCTTCCGGCAGCGCGGGCGTTCCGCAGCGTGGTGGCGGGAGCTCGTGGGCGAGGCTGGCCTCGCACGGAAGCGGGTCGGCTGTTCGCCGAACGACACGACCCTGGCGGTATGGCGGCGGCTGCACGACCTGAACCGCGAGCTGCCGCCGGAGGAACGGCCGGAGCTGGTCATCGCGCCTCCGCTGGTGGAGCGGCTCCGCCGGGTGAAGGACCCCGACGAAGTTGCATTGATCACGAGGGCGGCGGCCATCGCCGACGCGGCCCTCGCGGACGCCTCAGCCTGGGTACGGCCCGGCGCGACCGAGACGGAGGTAGCACAGGCGCTCGAGGCGGCCATCCGCGCCCACGGAGGCGAGGGGCCTTCGTTCTCCACCATCGTCGCAGGCGGAAGCTGGGCTGCGCTCCCCCACGCCTACCCGCGCGACGTCCCGTTCAGTGATGGGGACGCCGTCGTGATCGACATGGGGGCGGTGTGGCAGGGCTACTGCAGCGATATCACGCGGACCTTCGCCGCAGGCGAACCGGGACCGCGGTTTGCCGAGGTCTACGGCGTCGTCCTCGAGGCCCAGCTGGCGGCCATCGACGGCGTCCGCAGCGGCATGACCGGCGAGGAAGCGTACCGGCTGGCGGCGGACGTCATCGAGCGGCACGGCTACGGAGAGTACTTCACCCACGGACTCGGCCACGGGGTTGGTCTCGACGTGCACGAGGATCCATACCTCGGGCCGAAATCGGAGGATAGGCTAGAAGACGGCATGGTGTTTACCATCGAACCCGGCATCTACATCCCCGGGTGGGGAGGCGTTCGCATCGAGGACATGGTCGTACTCGAAGGGGGCCGCGCCCGCACGCTCACCACGACCCCGAAGGAGCTGGTGCGCCGAGCGAGGGTTTGACGGCCGGCACCGCCTCGCCACGCGGAGACCACCGTACCGAGAGGAGTCCGCGCTTGATTTCCACGGGAGAACTGAAGAAGGGCGTCGCCATCGAACTCGACGGAAAGCCGTACCAGGTGCTGGACTACGCGCACATCAAGATGGGCCGGGGCTCGGCCCAGGTGCGGATGAAGCTGCGCGACATCCGCAGCGGGGCCATCATCGAGCACACCGTGCAGGCGGGGTCGAAGTTCCCCCGGGCGCGCGTGGAGCGCCGGCCGATGCAGTACCTCTACAACGATGGCGAGTTCTACCACTTCATGAACACCGAAACCTTCGAGCAGATCGCCGTCGCCGCCGAGAAGGTGGGGGATGCGGCGAAGTTCCTTCGCGAGAACGATGTCGTGGAAGTCGTCCTCTACGGCGACGAGGTCATCGGCCTGGAACTTCCGCCGACGGTCGAGCTCACCGTGGTGGAGACGGAGCCGGGCGTGAAGGGCGACACCGCGACGAGCGCGACGAAGCCCGCCACCCTCGAGACGGGGCTCGTCGTGCAGGTCCCGCTCTTCATCGACGTCGGGATGCGCATCAAGGTGAACACGGAAACGGGCGAATACGTCGAACGGGTGAGCTGATGCAGGCCCTGCCGGTCTCGGCGCTCGTCTCCCTTATCAAGACCATCGTGGAGGCGAACGATGCGCTCTGGGACCTGTGGATCGTAGGGGAGGTCTCGAACTACAGCCGCTCCCGATTGGGTCATCGCTACTTCACGCTCAAGGACGACAACGCCGTCATCGCCTGCGTCCTCTTCCGGAACGACATGCCCGAGGCCGAACTCCGCAACGGGGAGCGGGTGTTCGCACACGGGCGCGTGAGCGTGTACGAAGGCCGGGGCCAGCTTCAGTTCATCTGCGATTTCGTTCGGCCGGAGGGCATTGGCCTCGACGCGGCGCGCCTCGAGGAGCTCCGTCGGCGTCTGGAGCGCGAGGGTCTGTTCGACGCGGCCAGGAAGCGGCCCCTGCCCCGCTTTCCGCGGCGGATCGGCGTCGTGACCTCGCCAACGGGTGCGGCCATCCGCGATATCGAGCGGGTGGTTCGCCACCGCTGGCCCTTGGCCGAACTGGTGGTCGCACCAGCCTTCGTGCAGGGCGAGCGCGCCGTTCCCAACCTGCTCGCGGCCCTCGACGACCTCGCGCGGGTCGGCGATCTCGACGTGGCAATCGTGGCCCGAGGCGGGGGCGCCGCCGAGGATTTGGCAGCATTCAACGACGAGCGCATCGCCCGGGCGATCTTCGCCTTTCCGGTGCCTGTGGTCACCGGGCTGGGTCACGAGCGGGACCAGACCATCGCCGACCTAGTGGCCGACGTCGCCGCCCCAACGCCCAGCGCTGCGGCGGAGCGGTGCACGCCCGACCTCCGTGATGTGTGGGTAACCATCGACCGGCTGGAGCGGTCGATGCGGGCCGACGTCGTGCAGCGCATTGCCCGTGACGCGGCGGCAGTGCGGCACGCAGCCGATCGGCTGCGGGCGCGGGCGCCGCGCCTCGATTTGTTGGCCTCCACGGTGGCACACCGGGCCCGCGACCTCCGCGAACGGGTCGAGGCACGTTGCGGGCGGGAGCGCACGGCTGTGGAGGCTGCCGCCGCTCGACTGCAGGCGATGGACCCTCGTGCCGTGCTGCGGCGGGGCTACGCGATCGTCGAGCGGCTCGACGGCCGACGGCGCCCCGTCAGCAGCGTTCGGCAGGTTCGCGGCGGCGACCGCCTCTCCGTTTCCGTGAGCGACGGGGCATTCTGGGCCGAGGTGCGGTAGGTGAGCACAGGGGAAGCCTCGTTCGAAGAGCTGTACGCACGCCTAGAGCAGACGGCTGCGAAGTTGGAGGATGGCAACCTTACGCTGGACGAGGCGCTGAAGCTGTACGAAGAAGGCGTCGCCCTCGTGACACAGCTGCGGGCCATCCTGGCGAACGCCGAGCTGCGGGTCCGGCAGCTCCACGACCGGCTCACCGCCGATGAGGCCACCCTGCGCGAGGAGCCGTTCGATTACGAGGCCGGCGCCCCATGAAGGCTCCCTTGCGCATCGCCTGGCTCACGACGGGACGCGGCGAAGGCTCGTACGGCGCGCTCGACTACGTACTCCGCGCGATTGATGCGGGGCTGCCGGTGGAGATCGCCGTCGTCTTCGTGAACCGCGAACCGGGCGAGGCCGAGCCCACGGATCGGCTGCTAGCGCTCGTGCGCAGCCGCGGCATCCCGCTGGAAACGATCTCCTCGGTCCGTTTCCGGAAGGAGCACGGCGGGGAACGGTCGCGTCCCGGGAGCCCCCTGCCGGCCTGGCGGCGCGCGTTCGACCGCGAGGTCGCCGAGCGGCTCGCCCAGTATCCGTTTGAGCTGGGCGTGCTCTTCGGCTACATGCTCATCGTTACCGAGGAGCTCTTCGGGAGATTCACGCTCATCAACGACCACCCGGCGCTTCCCGATGGGCCGACGGGCCCGTACGAAGAGGTGATCCTGGAGCTTATCCGGCAAGGGGCGAATGAATCGGGCTGCATGTACCATGTCGTGACCGAAGAGGTAGACCGGGGCCCCGTCATCTCCTTCTGCCGCTACTCCATCCGGGACGAGGCGAACGAAGCGCTTTGGCAGGCCTTCGATCCGGCCCGGGGCACGAGCGACCCCCTGTGGCAGGACATCCGCACACGAGGGCTCCTCCGCGAACGTCCTTTCGTGGCAGCGACTCTGCGGGCCATCGCGGAAGGGCGGCTGGCCATCCCGCCGGCCGAGCCGCTGGACCTCACCGAGGCCGTCGAAGCAGCCGTGCGGACCGGTTCGCCCCGGCAGTAGCGCCCCTCTATAATCGCCAACCGTGACGAGTTCGAGCGCGCTCCGCTGTCCGGAATGCCGGATGCTGCCCGGCCCAGACGACACCTATTGCCGCGGGTGCGGGAGGTTCCTCGGCGGAAGGCGGCTCCCGGCCGTCGTCGACGCGAGGCCGCCAGCACCGGCGAGGAACGGCCACCGCTCGCCCTCGGTCCCGGTCCGGCAGGTGGCAGCGGCGGTGGCGGTGGGGGCGGCCCTGCAGGTCGGCCTTGGGCTCGCGGGGAAGTCATGGGCCCTCCACCGAGCGGCGCGGCGGGCGCGTTCGCTGCTTCCTGCCCGACGGGAGCGCACCGATCGGAGCGCGCCGCGCCAGAGCGACGGCGGTATCGAGGTGACGGAAGTGATCGTGGTGCGGCGGTGGCGTTCCCGCCGTGGTGACTGAGGCGAGGCTTGTGTTTGTAATCACAATCGGCGGCTGGTAGACTCGCCCTGAAGTTCCGGCCCCGGGGGTGCCATGGCCTACGGTACCGGCATCGCGAAGGGCATGGCGCTGACGCTGCGCCAGATGTTCCGCCGCCCGGCGACGATTCAGTTCCCGGAAGAGACACGCCCCATCCCCGTGTACGCCCGCACGAACCTCCTCTGGTTCGAAGAGCGGTGCACGGGGTGTAGCACGTGTGCCCAAGCCTGCCCGGACGGGTGCATCCTCGTGGCGACGAGCCAGGATGCGGAAGGCCGCCGCAACATCGACCGGTACGAGATCGACTTCCGCATCTGTATGTACTGCGGCCTCTGCACGGAAGCCTGCCCGTACGAAGCGATTCAGCCGGGCGGGCCGCTCGACGACGCTGTGTACCAGTTCGATGAGATGTACCGGGACAAGGAGAAGCTCACCGAGATCGCGCGGGAGTTCCTGCGCCGCAACAACAATACCTACCCGAACGGGAAGAAGGCGCCCGACCCCGACGCCGACTTCCACCGGCTCTGAGCACGATGGCGAGGATCACGGTCAACGGTCGTGTCATCGAAGCGCCCGACGGCGCCGTTCTCCTGGAGGTGCTGAAGGAGAACGGGTTCTATGTCTCGAGCCTCTGCTACATTCCGGGCCTGAAGCCGTACGCCGGCTGCCGCACCTGTCTCGTGGACGTCGAGGGGCCGCCGGGGCTGCAGCTCAGCTGCACGACCGCCGTGCAGGACGGGATGGTCGTCCGGACCGATACGGAGGAGATCCGCGCGGCCCGGAAGGCGGTGACCTCGATCATCCTGGCGAACCATTCGGACCGCTGCCTCACGTGCCACCGGCGCGAGCACTGCCACCCCGGCGACATCTGCCTCCGCGACGACGTGGTCACGCACCGCTGCCTGACCTGCTCGAAGAACTACCGCTGTGAGCTCCAGGCGACCTGCGAGAAGGTAGAGATGGCGGGGTACGAGCCCTGGGTCGGCGAGGAGCGCTCTTGGTACCTGACGGCGCATCCCGAGGCCGACCGGGCAAACCCATTCTTCGAGTTCGACCCGCAGATGTGCATCATCTGCACCCGCTGCCAGCGCGCCTGCAACGAAATTCGCCACACGGGCGCCATCACCCTGAGCGGGAAGGGGTGGGAGACCCGCATCGCGTTCGGTTCTGGCGGGCCCATCCACGAAAGCAACTGCGACTTCTGCGGCGCGTGTCTCGACGTCTGCCCAACCGCTGCGCTGATGGAGCACCCGAACAAGTGGGTGGCGAAGCCCGACCGCTGGACGACGACCACCTGCGACTCCTGCGCTATCGGCTGCAGCATCCGGCTGGGCACCAAGGAGGGCCGCGGCGTCATCGTACGGCCGGGGATGGGGAACCCGGTCTCTGGGAATCAGATTTGCGTGCGCGGCCGGTTCCATTACGCCTCCCTCAAGCCCCGCGAGCGGCTAGGCCGTCACCTCGTCCGCCGGGGAGCGATCCATGCCCCGGTGCCGTTCGCCGAAGCGGTGGCCGAGGCGGCGAAGGTGCTGCAAGCCGCAAGCCGGCGGGGCCGCGTGGGCGTGCTGGTCGGGGGAACCGTCACGAACGAAGAGGCGCTCCTGGCACGCACCATCGCCCGCGAGGCCTTCGGTACGGAAGCCACGACCTCGCTGGCGCCCGTCCTCCGCGCCGTCGCCGACGCGCTCCAGGCGCGTTTCGGCACGCCGCGCATGGCTGGGAACCTCGAAGCGCTCAATCGTGCGAAGACGATCGTCGTCGTGCACGACGATATCGAGGAGAGCCACAACGTCGCCAGCCTGCGGGTGAAGGATGCGGCCACCTCGGGCGCGACGGTGGTCGTGGTCGGCGCGCTGCGCAGCGAGCTGTGTGACTTCGCCACGGCATGGGTCCGCCCGCAGCCGAACGAGGAAGGCTGGGCCGCAGCCCGCTTGGCGAACCTGCTTACGGCAGGGGGTGAGGACGCCGACCTTGCCGGAGCCCTCGAGGCGCTCCGCGGCGCCGACCCCGCATCGACGATGGTGATCGTCGCGCCGAACCCGGTGAGCCCGGCGAAAGCCGCATCCATGGCAGCGGGCGCCGCGAACCTCGCCATCGCCCTCTGCGGCGAGCAGGCCTCGGAGCGGCTCGTCGTCCTGCCGCCGGAGGCCAACGCGCACGGACTGCTCGACCTCGGCCTCGCGGCAAGCGAGCCGGCATTCGACGGGCTCGCCGGCCTCCTCGTCGTCCGCGACGACCCGACACTCGCGCTGCCCGGCTTCGACCGGCACCTGCAGAACGGGTGCGCCACGGTCGTCATCGATGGGATCCTGCACGAGACGGCGAAGGCGGCTGCGGTGGTCATCGCCGAAGGCCGGGCCTATGCCGCCGAGGGGACGTACACGGCCGCCGACTTCCGTGTGCAGCGGCTCGCTCCGGCCATCCGCCCCGAAGGTGAGGCCGTGCGCGGGTTCGACGCGCTGCGGGCGCTCGCCGAGGCCTTGGGGGTCTCCGTGCCAGCAACGCCCGAGGAGGCGCTCCTCCGCATCGCCGCCGAACGGCCCGAGTACACCGCGGCCGCCGACCTCATCGTCGGCGAAGGGGTTCGACTCGAGGTGCCCCGCGCGCCGAAGGCCGTCGCCGCGCCCCTGGGCGAGCCGCCCACGGCGCGCGTTGGCTTCCACCTCATCAGCAGCCGCGACCTGTACACTGCGCTCGATGCGGCGGCGCTGCGGCACCCCGAGGCCGAGAAACTCCACCGCTACGACCGCGTCCGCCTCGCTCCCCTGGACCTCGCGCGCTTGGGCGTGCAGGAAGGCGAGGTCGTGGAAGTGAGCAATGGGCGGACGTCGTTCACCGCGCCGGTCGCCGCCGACGACCGCGTGCCCGAAGGGGCGGTGTACGTGTCGTCGCTGTTGGCCGGGGGGATTGCGGCGTCATTCTTCGACGGGAACGTTGCTCCCGCGGTGCGCGTGGGCGCACCGGTTACTGCTTCGTAGGGCAACTCCCGCCGGATCTGCCGTTCCGCAGACCGATGCGCGGGGGCCCGGCGTGTCCGGGCCCCCGCTAGCGTTCGTGCGAGCCCCGCGCAGGGACAGGGGAGGAGCGCTCACTCGGGGCGCCGGAGCGCCCGCCAGAGGAGGAGCAGTGCTGCCAACGACAGCGCATCAACGGGGGACGGGTGGGCGGGAGAGGTCGGCTGCCGGGCGCGGAGAGCTCGCAGACGGGTGGGGATGGTCGCCGCCGGGCGCTCGCGCTGGGCGTATCGTCCGCTACGGACGTGGACGGCGTTCTTCGGGTCGAGCACGAGCGCCATCAGCGACCACCTCCATCTGGAAGTTCGACCGCCGCCAACGCCCGGCCGCAACCGCGGTGTAAAAAGGCGGCGAAATCTGCCGCACTGGTCAGCCCCGGCTTCAGGCTCCAGCGCGCGCGCCGGCAAGGTCGGCGAGCAAGGCGAGGACGCGCGGGTCGCGAGTGCCCACCAGCAGGGTCCCCACGCCAGCATCCTCCCACGCTTTGAAGCGCTCGCGGATGCGCGCCTCGGGGCCGACGAGGGAGAGCTCGTCGGCGAGTTCGTCGGGGACGGCCGCCTCGGCCTCTGCCTTCCGCCCAGCGAGGTAGAGCTCCTGGATACGTGCAGCAGCTTCGCCGTAGCCGTACCGATGCATGAGCTCGTTGTAGAAGTTCTTCTCGCGGGCACCCATCCCGCCCACGTAGAGCGCGATGCCGGGTTTCACCGCCGCCAGGCCGGCCTTGACGTCGTCGGTGAGGATGACGGTGCAACCGGCAACGACGTCGAAATCCTTCCACGACTTGCCGTTCCCGGCCCTGGCGAAGCCCGCTTCGATGTCGGCGCGGAAGACGTCCATCCGGTAGGGCGAGAAGAAGGCAGGAATCCAGCCGTCGGCAATCTCGGCGGTGAGACGGATGTTCTTGGGGCCGAGCGTTGCGAGGTAGATGGGGAGCGGCCTGCCGTGGAGGATGCTCTTCAGCGGTTTGCCGAGGCCCGTGGCTCCTGGACCCGTGTAGGGAATGTCGTATTCCTTGCCGTGGAACTCCAGGGGCGCCTCGCGCGCCCAAATTCGCCGCACGATGGTGACGTATTCGCGGAGCCGCGCGCTCGGGTTGCCGTAGGGGACGCCGTGCCAACCCTCCACGACCTGCGGTCCGCTCAGGCCAAGGCCGAGCATGAACCGCCCACCGCTGAGCGCGTCCAGCGTCATGGCCGTCATGGCGGTCATCGCCGGGGTGCGCGCCGGGATCTGCATGATGCCCGTGGCGAGCTTGATGCGCTTCGTGAGCGCGGCGAGGTACGCCAGCGGGGTCACGGCATCGGATCCGTATGCCTCCGCGGTCCAGACCGAATCCCACCCCAGCCGCTCGGCTTCGAGCACGAGGTCGACGGGGAGTTGGAGACGGGCACCGGAGTAGCCGAGGTTGAGCCCGAGCTTCATGGAGCACTCCTGTTCGGGAAATGTACGAAATGAAGGTACCGCACCAGCCCGAGTCCCGCTGGGCACCGGCCCCGGGCGCGGGGCCAAACGTCGCCGCCGTGCGACGAGCCAGCCCCCGGAGAGAGACGAGCGGGGCCGGCGCCGGCCCCGCTCTGCGATCCAGCCATTGGTAGCGCGTGCGGGATTCGAACCCGCGATCTCCGCCTTGAAAGGGCGGCGTCCTTGGCCTCTAGACGAACGCGCCACCCGCGAGCCAGGGTAGCATGCGCCCCGCTCCAGGGGCTATCAGCGCACGATGGCCTCGATCGAAGGCAAGGCGAGGTCGGGAGCATCGGCGATGGCCAGGTACACCGAACGACCCCGCCGGAGGAGTGCGAATTCTCGCCCGTCGGGCAGCGCCGAGACGCTGATGCCGCCCGCGAGAGAGCTGCGTGCTCCGGAGCGTTCGAGGAGGAGGGAGACAGCGTCGGCACACGCCTCCGCGTCGCCCAGTTGTTCGAACCGCAGCTCGAAGACTGCCAGGTGCGCTGACCCGTTGGTGTACACGGCATAGGCGTCGCCCGTCCACCCGGCAGCGGCCGCGCCCGCTTCGGCGGCCGACAGCCGCAGCTGGAGGAAGTTCCTGAGGCTGAACTCGCCGAAATGACCCGCCGACTCCTGCTCCCAGCGGCCGCGGAGCGCAGGACGGGGGTCGGGTTCGGGCACGCTCTCCGGGGCCCACGTTCCAACGGCGAGCTCCTCGTGAAGGATGATGCTGGTCCCCAGAGGCGGCTCTTCGAGGAAGGCGTCGAGGCGCCTCCAGCCGAGCTGCTCGACGACGTACCGCGCCCAGTCCGCTCCCGTGGTGTAGGGAAAGTACAGCTCTCGCAGGATGGACGGCGGAACCTCGCCGAGCTGCCCGGCGAGCGGTTCGGCGGCAGCCAGCGCGAAGGCGCGGCCGAGAGGCACCCAGACACCACGCTGCCTTCGGTAAAGCCCCGAGGTGTAGACGGCATCGCCTTCGACGACCGCCGTCCAGGCGAGGTTGCGGTCCAGGTCATCCACGATCCGGCGGTAGGTTGCGCCGAGGTCGAAGCGGCCATCCTGCAAGGCGTGGACGAATTCGTGCGCGAGCGTTTCGAGCTCATCGGGCGTCAGTTCGGCAGGGTCGGGCATCTCGTCCCCCTCCCGAACGACCCACAGGGTGTCGTGATCGGGCGCGTACAAGCCCAGGACAGCCGAGGCACCGAAGCTGCGGTAGATATCGAGGTAGTTCTGGTCGGGGCGGAAGTGGCCGAGGAGCCGGTAGAGGGTCGTGGTTTGGGCGAACCAGCGGCGGTCTTCTTCCGTGAGCAGCTGGTCGAGGAGTGCCGGGAGGTCGGCTCGCGAGACGAACCGGATCTCGAGGTTCGCCGGAACAGGGAGCCCGCGCAGGCGAGCGACATCGGCCAAGATGGCGCGGTAGCCGGCCTCGGCAGCCGGGGCTGGCGTTGCGGCGGCTGAAGGCGCGGCAGTCGAAGTCGGCGTCGTGGCGACGGGGGCGGCCGCCCGCGGGCTGCACGCAGCTGCCGCGACGAGCAGGAGGAGGCCGACGACGCTCCAAGGCCAACGCACGATGGGAGCATTTTGCCGCTTCGAGGGCGCGTCGGGTATCCTGAAGGTCCACGGGGCGCATTCGTCTAGCGGCCTAGGACACCGCCCTCTCAAGGCGGAGATCGCGGGTTCGAATCCCGCATGCGCTACCAAAACCGCACGCTGGACCGGGGGTGGCGAGTTGCCACCCCCGGTTCGATTCCCAGAACCAGCTCGTTTGAGCAGCACGGCTTTCCTTTCTCTCCCCGGGCCGTTTGCGCACAAGCGGAAGCGGCCGTAGCGTCCGAAGCGAGGAGGCGAACGGCGAGGAGCCCGTCGCCGGCACCACGCGACGGAGGGGGCGGAACTGACGACCTGGATCGAACAGCGTTCGATCGGGATTCCCGGTCGGATAGTTCCTCGTGCGCGAGCCATGGCGCGCGACGTTTGGGGCCGCCGGGGCAGGCTCGTGCGAGCGTTCCTCGAGGACGACGCGCACGACGACGCCCGGCCGATGCCGCTCGCTCTAGCCCTGGCCCTCGGCGTCGTAGCTGCTTGCGGCGGATTCGCGCTCGCGTACCAGAGCCTCGCCACCCGCGGAGAGCTGGCAGCCGACTTCACCTGGGCTCTGCGCGGTGTGCAGCGGCTGCTGGAAGGACAGAACCCGTACAACGACCCCTCGCTGGCGCCGTACTTGCCCTACCCGTTCGATGCGCCGCTCTTCTACCCGCTTCCTGCGCTGCTGGCGGCGTTGCCCTTCGTGTGGCTTCCCTGGGAGCTTGCCGGAGCCCTGTTCTTCGGCATCGGGTCGGGGTTGTTGGCGTTCGGCACGGCGCGTCGGGCACCGTACCTCCTGCCGCTCTTCTTCAGCGCCCCCTACTACGTCGCAGCGACGGTGGCGCAGTGGTCCCCGCTCGTGATGGCCACGGCGTTCCTGCCTTTGCTGTCGCCGCTGGCCCTCTGCAAGCCCAACGTGGGCGTCGCGGCGCTCCTGCGCCGGCGGACGCCGCTTGGGATCGCCCTGCTGGGAGCTGCGGGGCTGCTGAGCCTGGCCGTGATGCCGTCCTGGCCGTTCGAATGGCTCTCGAACCTGCGGCTGGCTGGGCCCCAATACCGGATGCCGTTGGCGGTGCTGCCGGGCCCCCTACTCCTGCTCGCGCTCTGGCTGTGGAAGGATCGCGATGCGCGTCTCTTCCTCGTCCTGTGCGCGCTCCCGCAGCGACTCTGGTTCTACGATCAGCTACCCGTCTGGCTGATCGTCCGCGGTTGGGGCGAGAGCCTGACTTTGGTGGCCACGAGCTGGGTCGGGTACATCGTCTGGCGGCTGCTTCCCGATGGGGATACGCGGGCCGGCACCTCACCCGAAACGGCGGGCCCGTGGGTCGTGCTGGGCATCTACCTCCCCGCGCTTGCCCTCCTGCTGTTACGGGAGCTCCGTCGGCGCGCTCAAGCGGAGGGCGATGAGCGCCCCCGGGCCGTCGTACAGCACCAGGTACCGCGGGCTGGCTCGCACGAAGGCCTGGAGCGCACCGGTGCCGTCGACTAGCGTGCCCCCTGCCACGAACGGCCGCTTGGCGATGTAGAGGTAGTCGAACTCCGCTCCGCTGACGGCGGCCCACCGCTCGATGCAGGACAGCCCCTGCACCGCGCACGCCTGGAGGGCGTCGTTCCGCACCATGCGGTCGCCGAATTCGCCCGTCCACTCGTACCCCTGGACCACATTCACTGCCTGCCGTCCGGTGAGGGCCGGGAACCACTCCGTGGTCCGGTCGCTCCCAAACCAGCGATCGCCGGTGACGACGGCGAAGCTGGCATCGGAGGGCGTGCGGGCAGCGACCACGGCCATCGCTTCGCGTTCGGCGGGGGCGAGACCGCTGAGCAGCGGACGATACGCTTCGAGGGTGGTGAAGGCGGTGAAGAGCGCAACCGGGACCGCGGCCGCGGCCATGGCGAGCCCGGCGCCGGCGGTGAAGGGCCAGGGAAGCCGACGCCAGCGGCCTTCGAAGCCTTTGCCGCGAGCCACCATCCCCGCGAGGGTCACGAGTTCGCTGAACCCGATGGCGGCGAGGATGGCCAGCGGTACAACCGCCCGCTGGTCGGCCGCGCGGGCCTGTGCAACGTGCGCGACGAGCACCCAAGCCGAGAGGAACCACTCGCCCCGGAGGAGGGTTCGGTAGGCGCCGAAGAGGGCGAGCGCGCCGACGAGGGGGAAGAAGGCCTCTCGGGTGAGGTCGAGATGGGCGAGGCGGACGAGCCCCGCATACCACGGCCAGCCAGAATCAGCAGCAGGCTCGAGGACACCGGCGCCGTGCCGGGCCACCACCATCGCCAGCCAGGGCGAGGCGATCGCCAGGCCCACCGCTCCCGCGGCCGCGAACTGCGCGAGGCCCGCGCGAGTGCGATCGAAGGCCAGCCAGACCAGGGGCACGGAGTAGGCCACGAACCAGGCTGCCTCGGGATGAGAGAGGAGCGCGAGACCGGCGAACACTCCCAAAGCCACTGCAGAGCTCGAGCCACCGCCTCGCGCGAGCCTCAGCGCCTGCCAGAGCGCCAGGAGGGAGAAGAGCTGGCCGACGGCACGGGTGAGGCCGCCGCCCATGATCACCCAGACGTACGCCATCGGAAGCAGCGCGAACCAGAGCGCGGCGAGCCACGCCAGCCGGGGACGGAGGAGCTCGCGAGCGAGGAGCGCGAAGGCGGCCACCGCGAGCACGCTGAGTGACATGGGGAGGAAGCGCATCACGTCGAGCAGCGACCAGGGACCGGCGCGGTCGAGGAGGGCAGCAAGATAGATGCCCGCCGGCGGATAGGCGAACGGTAAGCCGCCGTTGTACGACGTTTCGGCCGGCAGGCGGAACCCAGCGTGCTGGAGGTCGCGAGCCATGGCGTAGAAAAGGCCCCCATCGTTGAGGGGGAACGGGGAAGGCAAAACGAACGCCAGTCGCAGCGCGATGGCGGCGCCAAGCGCCTGGAGCGAGATGAGCAGCGTCGATGTGGGACGCAGCGCCACCCGCGGCAGAAGCCTGGCGCCCGGGGAGAGCCATCCGCTACCGTGTCGTGGGAAGGAACGTGCCGCCGGCCGTTCCGTGACGATGCGCGTGTCCACGTTCATCATGAAACGGCCTTTCACGGTTTCGAGCGAGAGAACAGTAAGGGCGGGAAATCGGAGGAGAGCGTGGTGGGGGACGACGAAGCAGCCCGGGAATACCGGGAAGCGTTCACCGCGTGGATGGCACAGCTGGAGCGGCTGCATCGCGTCCTGCTGGAGGGCGAACGTATCGCGCCGCCGGCGTTGAAGGGCCTCTTGAACCGTGAGGCCCGGGCGAAGGAGCGGTACGAGCAGGCCCGGCGCCGTCTCCTCGGGATCGCGGAGGAGCCGCCAACGACGGGGGAGGGAAATCCGTTCCGTTGAACGTCCCGGCGCCGGACATGATGAGGCGGGAGCGCGCCCCCTGCACCGCGCTCCCGCCTCGAACAGGGTCCGTCGCCCCCGCAGACCTCAACCAGCGGCGGTGGGCGCTGTCGCCTCCTCGATGACCGCCAACAGGCGGCCGTTGAGATTCTTCCGCTCGAAGGTTGCCCGGCGGAGGTTGGCCAGGTATTCATCGACCTGGGCCTTGCGGAGCTCCTGCAGCATGCGCCGACCTTCGGCGATGCGGTCGGCTCCGCCGCCGAGCATGACGGCGAGCGGTTCCCACACGGCCGGGTCCCGCCATTCCTTGGCGATGCGGCCTTCGGCCTTGCTGAAGTAGAGGTTCTGCTCCTCGCGACGGTCGGGCATCTTGTACAGGAAGTGCTTGAGCCGCTCGACCTGGTACTCCACCAGGCGTTCGCGGTCGCGCGCGCACAGGGCGTACAGCTGGCGTTCGAGCTGGTTCTGGGCGAAGCGTTCGCCGTGGCGGAAGAGGGTCAGCAGCATGCTGTCTTGCACGAAGAGCACGGCGGCCAGCTCGGGGAAGGTTCGCGCCTCTTTGACGATCCGGTTGTAATCCGTGGGCGCCTGCAGGCCGAGGCCGCCGCCGTTCGCCAGCGCCCGCTTGCGGAACGCCTCGGAGTGCCGAGCGAGGTCGAAGATGACGGTGGAGAGGAAGAGCTTGAGTTCGAGGAACCCGTAGCTGATTTCCGGGAGCCAGCCCGCCCACATGGTGGCCTCGAAGTAGGCGCGCTCGCTCTGTTCGGTGAGGAACTGGCACACGGCCCGTTCGATGTCCGTGGGCAACGGTTCCAGCGTGTTCCAGGGGAGGTCGGTGGCGGCGGCCCACCGGTCGCGGATGGCGATTTCATAGAGGGGGACGACGCAGTCGGCCCAGACGATAGCCTTCTCGAAAATGGTGTACCCCATGTCCTCGACGATGGGGTTTGGCCACGAGCCGCGTGCGATCTCCGAGCGGTTCGTCCAGACGTCGGGCACATCGCCGTAGGTGCCGACCATCAGGTCGCTGAGCTGGAGGCCCATGGCAGGGTCCTTGGGGCGCACGCGGATGCCCCACTCGGTGGGGACGCGCATCCACCAGAAGTCCGGGTTGACGACACGCGCGCCGCGCGCGAGGTACATCTTCGCCTGCTCTCCGGTGACGCCGGCGCGGAGCGCCTGCCATACCTCCTGGAGGGTGTGGCCCTGCTTCAGGGCGAGTTCGATGAGGCCGTCATCCCAGCCGAGCTCGCGGGCGCGGTCACGGGCTTCCTGGGGGATGTCGACGGTTCGGGGTGCAGAGGGCGTTTCGGACATGGGAACCGGCTCCTCAGGCTGCGTCGACGAACTGTCGGAGGAGCGGACCGACGCGCTGCCGGCGGTCACCCAAACCGGCCACTTCTAGGCGGTGCAGGTATTCGTTCACCTGGCGCTTGCGGAGGAGCAGGAACTTCTGCACGCCTTCGTCGAACTTGTCCTTGCCGCCCCCCAGGAGGATGCAGAGCGCTTCGAACACCGGCGGGAAGGTAACGTCGCCCGAGCCGCCGCCGGCGGCGTCGCCCTCGGCCTTGTCGAGGTAATGGTGGATTTCTTCGCGCCGCTCGGGCTCGGTATCGAGGACGTACTTCAGGTGCATGACGCCGAAGGCGAGATGGCGCGATTCGTCTTGGGCGCTCATGCGGAAGATGCGCTTGTCGGCCTCGGTCTTCCCGATGAGCTCGCCCATGCGGAACATCGACTGGACGAAGCCTTCGGCTTGGATGTGCATGAGCACCGACATCTCGGTGAAGTCGCGGGCTTCAATGAGGGTGCGGAGGCCGAGGCCGGCGCCCTGAGCGAGGAGCCCGCCCCCGTTGGCGAGCGCACGCTTCCGGAAGACGTCGGTGTGGCGGGCCTCGTCCATGATCTGGGTCATGAGGAAGAGGCCGGCCTCGTAATCCTGGGCGCTCACGAAGGGGAGCCACTGTCCGGGGACGTCGCCGGCGATGAACTCCACCTCGGTGAGCATGGTGCAGAGCTGGCACATGGCCCGCTCGATGTCATCGGGAAGGGGCTCGAGCGTGTCCCAGGGGATGTCGCGGGCCGACGACCACTGCCGCTGCACCGCTTCTTCGTAGAGCATGAGGCAGTTCTCGGCCCAGACGTCGGCCTTCGATTGGTAGTTGGGACCGAAGCGATGTGCGTTGGGGCGCGGAATGGCGCCGCGAAGGCGGAACGTCATGTCGCCGCTGCCGCGCGCCTCGTGGGCGTAGCGGCCGAGGTTGATATCGGCGAGGGTCATCCCCTTCTTGCTCGGCGTGGCGGAGGCGGCGTCGTCGTAGAGGTCGAGCCAGGAGAGGTCGAGGCCTTGGCCCTGGTCCTGCCCGGTCGCGGGATTGACGGCCATCGCAGCTGCTCCCTATCGAGAATCTTTTCGCTCTGCCAAAGCGTACTCTATGCCGGCCGCCGAGGGAAGAACCTCGAACGGGGAAACGGTGAACGAACGTGCACTTGCCTTCTCTCCCGTCACCGCTCATCTCCCGGGCGTGCACCGTCGATGATCGAGAAGAGGAAGGGCGCCCCGCGCCCCGCGACGGAGGAGGAACGGTCATGACACGGGAGGCCTGTCCCCACGAGCCAGCCATCCGGGCGAGGATGTGTAAGGCGTGCTGCGGGCAGCACGCCCTGCCGCCCTGCGCGCGAGGGTGGCTCGCGGCCCAGCTCACCGAGCTGCGGCGCGAGCGGCGCTCACCCCAGCTGCGCGCTGCGTCTCGCAAGCGAGCTGCGTGAACGGATGCCCCACCCCGGCGCAGGTCAGCTCGCCGGTGCAGTTCCGGAATCGTTTCGCGGCATGCGCGCGGCCCGCTCGGCGAGGATGCGCTCGACGTTCCGGCACCATTCCACGAAGGCGCTCTCCATCGCGATGCCGGCGGTGAGTGTGAGGTACGCACCGAAGACGTCGTCGGGGAGGGCGATGGGATCCTCCGCCTGGAAGAGCGCTTCGATGGCTCGGTAACTCGCGAGCCGCTCCTCGTGCCGTTGCCGGTGTTCGCGCAGGGCGGCGAGGGCCGCTGCGGGCTCGGCGTAGCCGTACTTGTAAACCTTCACGAGGAATTCGTCCTTCACGAGCGTCGGGGGCGAGGGCGTGGTCACCCAACGGCGGAGGGCAGCCAGCCCCTGGGGCGTGAGGCGGTAGAGGCGCTTATCGGGGCGGCCGGACTGCCGCACGAGACGGCTGGCGACCAGTCCCTCGCGCTCGAGGCGGGCGAGTTCGGGGTAGATCTGCTGGGCATGCGCGAACCAGAAGTACCCGACGCTCTCATCGAAGCGCTTGGTAATCTCGTATCCAGAGAGCTCTTCGCGCGCCAGCAGGCCGAGGATCGCGTAGCGGAGGGACATCGTTCGTCCAGGGCCGAAGTGGGGCCCACGTGATCATCGTACGCGGTCCCGAGCCCGCGCAGGGCGCGCGCTAGAATGCTGCCATGCCGAAGCAAGTTCACAACGCCGCCGTCGACGACTACCTGACGGCCATCTACCGGATGTGGCACGACGAAGGCCAGGACGTCATCGCCGTGCGCATCGCCGACCGCCTGGGCGTGACGCCGCCCTCGGTGGCCGGCATGCTGAAACGGCTCATCCGGGACGGTCTCGTGTACCAGGATGCGAAGAAGCGCATCCACCTCACCTCCGAGGGGCTGCGGCGGGCGGAGCAGATGATCCGCCGCCACCGACTGGCCGAGTGCCTCCTGACGCAGGTGCTGGGGGTGGAGTGGTGGCGAGCCTACGAAGAAGCGCACCTCCTGGAGCACGGCATCTCCGACGTCACCGAACCGGCACTCTACGAAGCGCTCAACCGGCCGACGAGGAGCCCCTTCGGCTATCCCATCCCCGGAGCCGGTGAGGATGCGGAACTCTCGCGGACGACCCTCGCCGACCTGCGGGAAGGGGAGAGCGCAGCCATCGAGCGGGTCTTCGAGGAGGACGAAGAGCTGCTGAAGTTCTTCTTCGAGGAGGGCATCCTGCCCGGCGAGGTCATCACGCTGGCCGCGATCGCTCCGTACCGCGGTACGGTCACCGCGCGGGTCAACGGGCGAGACATCGTCATGGGCACGGAGGTGGCGAAGAAGATCTGGGTGCGCGAGGCGGGACGCGATCGCCCGCGGCGGGAGCCCAGCTCCTCAGCGGCCCGCCGCTGACCTTCACCAGGCCCGCACGGGGTGTGCGAAGCCGCCCGCTCGGGAGCTAGACTGCGCGCGAACACGTGCGAGGAGGCTACCATGCCGCGCCTGCCCTTCGTTCGGCGCGAGGACATTCCCCCCGAGCTGCAGTACGTGTGGGACGCTGTCGCTCGCGATGGCGGTGATCCGCCGAACATCTTCCGGGTAATGGGGAACAACCCCCATCTCTTGCGGGCCTATCTGCGGCTCGGGAACGGGCTGTGGAACCACTGCGGCCTCGACGTGGCGACGCGCGAGCTGGCGATCCTCCGGACGGCCATCCTCCACCAGAGCAAGTACGAGTGGCATCAGCACGTGCGCCTTGGACGCGAGGCGGGGCTGCCGGACGAGAAGATCCTCGCACTCCATCATTGGCGGGAGAGCCCGCTGTTCACCGAAGCCGAGCGAGCGCTGCTGGCCTACGTCGACGCGATGGCCCAGACAGATCACCCGCTGCAGTCGGTGCACGACGAGCTCGCTCGGCACTTCCCGCCCGCCACGGTGGTCGGCGTCAACTTGCTCTGCGGCTTCTACGCGATGACGGCGAAGTTCCTCGGTGCGATGGAGGTACCGACGGAGGAGGAGTTCATCGGCTGGCACCTGCAGGGGAGCGCCCAGCGGTAACGGCGCCCCGAAGTCCCTTGCCGTACCTTCACGTTCACGGTAGATATGGGAGCACCGAGCCGGGAACCGCACACCGGACCGGACTCTCACGCGAAGGAAAGGGGTGGACTTGGCCGACTACCGTAAGCCGATCCCGAAACCGACACCCGAGACCAAGGACTTCTGGGAGGGATGTAAACGGGGGGAGCTTCGGCTCCAGCGATGCACCGCCTGCGGGCATGTCTTCTTCCCGCCGCGGGGCCACTGCCCGAAGTGCGCCGCACGGAGCGTCGAGAGCTTCACCGCCTCGGGGCGGGCACGCCTGTACAGCTACATCATCAACCACCGCCCGGCACCCGGCTTCGAGCAGGACGCGCCCTACGCGATCGCGGTGGTGCAGCTGGAGGAAGGGCCGCGGATGATGACGAACATCGTCGGCTGCCCACAAACGCCGGAGGCCCTCCAGCTCGATATGCCCCTCGAGGTGACGTTCGAACCCATCACGGATGAGATTTCGCTGCCGAAGTTTCGGCCGGTGGACGCACGATGAAGCGGAAGTCGGTTGCCATCGTCGGTGCTGCGGAGACGACCGAGCTGGGCATCATTCCGCACATGTCGCAGATCCAGCTCCACGCCGATGCGGCGCTGAACGCCCTGGCCGATTGCGGCCTCACGCCGAAGGACATTGACGGCGTGGCCTGCGCCGGAGCATCGCCGGTGGAAGTGGCCTGGTACCTCGGCATCACGCCCACCTGGGTCGACGGCACGGCCGTCGGGGGCTGCTCGTTCATGATGCACGTGCGGCACGCGGCCGCGGCCATCAACGAAGGGCTGTGCTCGACGGTGCTCATCACCCACGGCGAAAGCGGGCGATCGGGCATCGGCCGAGCACGCTTCGGGCCGTCGCCACAGACGCTCCAGGGTCAGTTCGAAGCACCGTACGGGCCGATGGGGCCGCCGACGCTCTTCACGTTGCCCGTGCTGCGCTACATGAAGGAGTACGGCCTCACCGAGGAGCAGCTGGCAATGGTGGCGGTCGTGCAGCGCGAGTGGGCTTCGATGAACCCGCGAGCCATGTTCCGCGACCCCATCACGGTGGAGGACGTGCTCAACTCGCGGATGATCGCCTACCCCATCCGGCTGCTGGAGTGCTGCTTGGTGACCGACGGCGGCGGCGCGCTCGTGCTCGTCTCCTCCGAGCGAGCCAAGGACTTCCCTACGAAGCCGGTGTACATCCTGGGGACGGGTGAGAGCGTCGAGACGCCGATGATCAGCCAGATGGAGGACTTCACCACCTCGAAAGCCTTCCGTGTTTCGGGGAAGAAAGCCTTCGAGGAAGCCGGTATCACCCACGACGATGTGGACCACCTGATGATCTACGACGCCTTCGCCCACCTGCCCATCTTCGGGCTGGAAGACCTCGGATTCGTGGGCAGGGGAGAAGCAGGCGCCTTCATCGCCGAGGGGAACACGCGGCCAGGAGGGAAGCTGCCGCTGAACACGAACGGGGGCGGGCTCAGCTACACCCACACGGGGATGTACGGAATGTTCGCCCTGCAGGAGAGCGTTCGCCAGCTGCGGGGCACGGCACCAGCGCAAGTGCCGAACTGCCGCATCAGCGTGTGCCACGGTGTCGGCGGCATGTTCGCAGCTTCGGGGACGATCATCCTCACGAACGAGGAGCCCTGACGCAACCGCGGGGCGGGACCAGGACCGAAGTCCCGCCCCGCACGCTGCGACCGGCGAGCGGACCATTCCTGCAGGCCGGAGAGCGCGTAGACTCTGCGCGAAACCCTTCGAGGGAGGCAAACGGATGGCAGACTCCTACCAATTCCCCGTGGACCGTACTCAGGTCATGCTCTTCGCCCGGGCGCTCCTCGACATCCGTCCAGAGTACTGGGACCCCGATGACCCGGCGACGAAGGCCATCGGCGGGATCGTGACCCCGCCGACGTTCGTCGTCTCCAGCGCGCATTGGGATCCCGACTACCCCCTCGACCTCACACGTCCGCGCAAGGAGCCGCGGCCCCAGCGCGGGGAGGGCGAGGGGCGCGGCGACGTCGCCCGCATCCTCCACGCCGAGCAGCATTACGAGTACCACCATCCCATCCGCGTGGGCGACGTCCTCACCGTCACTACCCGCCCCGGGAAGACGTGGGAAAAGCAGGGCCGGCGCGGCGGCCGGCTCCTCTTCTCGGAGACCATCACCGAGTTCCGCAACCAAGACGGCATCCTCTGCGTCACGGCGCGCTCCGTGGGCGTGCAGACCGAGAAGGCCGTCGAGCAGAGCTGAAGGAGGCCGGGAGATGCCGCTGAAGGTCGGCGATAAGCGCGAACAGGTGGTCATCGAGAACCTCACCCGCACGCACATCGTGAAGTACGCCGGTGCGAGCGGCGACTTCAACCCCATCCACCATGACGAGGTGTTCGCCCAGCAGGCCGGCTACCCGTCGGTCTTCGCCCACGGAATGTTCACGATGGGGCTCACGGCCCGGATGCTCACCGACTGGCTGGGCCCGCTGGCGCTGAAGAGCTACGGCGTCCGCTTTACCCGCCAGGTGTGGCCGGGCGACACCCTCACCGCCAAGGCGGAAGTAATCGACGTGAAGGACGGAATCGCGACCATCCGCGTCTGGACCGAGAACCAGCGCGGCGAGGTCGTCGTGGAGGGCCAGGCCACGGCGGTCGCGGACTGAGCTCCATGCCGCGCGGCGCCCTGGGGGAGGGTCACCAGGCACCCTCCCCCAGGCGTGCCATGGAGCCCTCGGTGGTAGCCGGCAGATGCGCTACGCTGGCGCCGTGCGACCGCGCTATGTCGAGCAGCCGTGCAGGACGGCCCTCAACCGTGTGGAGGGCATGCCGTTCCGCTGGTCGTTGAATCCGTACGTGGGGTGCGTGCACCGGTGCACCTTCTGCTACGTGCGGGCGTTCGAGGCGCGCGCCGACCGCCCGAGCGGCGACGGATACGGCGCGGTCATCCGCGTGAAGACGAACGTCGTCGAGGCGCTCGCGGCTGAGCTTTCGCGCCCGAGCTGGCGGCGCGAGCGCATCGCCATCGGCACGGCCACGGACCCGTACCAGCCCGCTGAGGGGCGGTATCGCCTGACACGGGGCTGCCTCGAGGTACTGGCGCGGGCACGGACGCCGGCGAGCATCGTGACGCGGGGCCCCTTGGTGGTCCGCGACATCGACGTCCTGCGGGCGCTGGACCGCGCTGCCGGCGTCAGCGTCGCTATCTCGGTACCCACGCTCGACGAGCGCGTTTGGCGGGCGACGGAGCCGGGGACTGCGCCGCCGCGGCAGCGGCTGCGTGCCCTGGAGCAGCTCCGGGCCGGGGGGATCGAGGCGGGCGTTGCGCTCGCCCCGCTGCTCCCCGGGCTCACCGACGGGGCGGCCTCCCTGGCCGCCGTGCTCCGGGCCGCGAAAGCCGCGGGCGCGGCCTTCGTTTGGGCGAGCCCCCTGCGGCTCCCGGAGGGGACGCGTGCGTACTTCCTCGCCCAGCTCGCCGAGACGTGGCCGGCGCTCGCCGCCGCGTACGGCCGCCTCTACCGCGGGCCGAACCTCCCGCGCCCAACGAGGGAGCGCATCGCCCAGCGCGCGCAGGCAATGGCCGCTGAATTCGGCCTCCCCGACGAGCGGCCTGCGCCGCGCGCGCCCGAGGCAGTTCAGCTCACGTTGTGGGAGTCCTAGCTCACGGGGCGAGGGCGCGCCTGTCCCGCTCGGTGCGCAGCCGCTCCACGATGGCGTCCACCGGGATCGCTCCCAAGTCGCCGCCGCCTCGCACCCGGAGCGCCGCTGTGCCAGCCTGGGCCTCGCGGTCGCCGACGACGAGGATGTAGGGGACCTTCTGCAGCTGCGCGTCGCGGATCTTGGCGTTCATCCGCTCGTTCCGCTCGTCCACCGTCACGCGGAGCCGCGCGGCACGGAGCTTCGCTGCCACCTCACGAGCGTATTCCACGTGGCGATCGGCGATGGGGACGACCACCACCTGCGTGGGGGCAAGCCAGAGGGGGAAGTTCCCTTCGTACTGTTCGATGAGGAGCGCCACCATCCGCTCCATGGTCGAGAGCACCCCGCGGTGGACGATGATGGGGCGATGCGGCTGGCCATCCTCGCCGATGTACTCGAGCTCGAACTGGTTGGGGAGGTGGAAGTCCACCTGGATGGTCACGAGGGTTTCGTCCTTGCCCGCCGCCGTCTTGAACTGCACGTCGATCTTCGGGCCATAGAAGGCGGCCTCGCCCGGCGCCTCGACGAAGGGGAGGCCGAGCTTTTCGAGCACCCGGCGCAGAAGGGATTCGCCCGCGTCCCACATCGCCGGGTTGTCCACGAACTTCGGCGACCCGCGCTCGCCGAGGGAGAGGCGGTAGTAGTAGTCCCGCAGCCCGAGGGTCGCATACACCTCCTCCATGAGGCGGAGGACGCCTTCGGCCTCCTGCTCGACCTGTGCGGGGTCGGCGCAGAAGATGTGGGCGTCGTTCAGCGTCATGATGCGGACCCGGCTCATGCCGGTAAGCTCTCCCGACTTCTCCCAGCGGTGCATCGTCCCGAGCTCGGCGATGCGCAGGGGCAGCTCGCGGTAGGAGCGCTGGGTCGAGGCGAAGATGAGGATGTGGTGGGGGCAGTTCATGGGACGGAGGACGTACCGCTCGTTGTCCCGCTCCATGACTGGGTACATGGCGTCGTGGTAGTGCTGCCAGTGCCCCGAACGCTCGTACAGCTCGAGCTTGGCGAGCGGCGGCGTGACGACGTGCTGGTACCCGCGCTCGAGCTCCAGGTCGACGATCCACCGCTCGAGCTCGCGCCGGATGGTGGCGCCGGCGGGCAGCCAGACGACGTGCCCGGGGCCGACTTCGTCGAAGAGGGTGAAGATTCCCAGCTCGCGCCCGATGCGGCGGTGATCGCGGCGACGGGCTTCCTCGAGCCGGCGTTCGTACTCCGCCAGCTCCTCCTCGGTTTCGAAGAGGATGCCGTAGACCCGCTGGAGCATCGGGTTCCGCTCGTCACCGCGCCAGTACGCGCCGGCGATAGAGGTGAGCTTGAAGGGACCGATCTCGCCGGTGTGGTTGACGTGCCCGCCGCGGCAGAGGTCGGTGAAGCTGTCGTGCGTGACCTGCGTAATCTGGCCGTCGGGGATGTCTTTCAGGAGGTCGAGCTTGAACGGCTGGTTCTTCCACCGCTCGAACGCTTCTTCCCGCGTGATGCGCTCCGTGCGGAAGGGGTAGCAGGCCGCGATCGACTGCCGCATGCGCGCTTCGAGCCAGGCGAGATCCTCTTGCGTGAGCGGGCGGGGAAGGCGGAAGTCGTAGTAGAAGCCGTTCTCGATGGGAGGCCCGATGCCGAGTTCCGCGTCGGGCATGAGGTCGAGCATCGCCTCGGCGAGGACGTGGGCCGCCGAATGGCGCATGCGGGCCAGACGCTCCTCTTTGGTGAGGGCGGCGAGGTCGACGTGCTCGTCGATGGGTTCGGGCACGGCGCGGCCTCCTCTCGATGCGCAGGCTGAGGGTTTCGAAGGCGAGTGTACGAGCCGGCGGCGTTGCGGGCATGGCGCCCGAGATGGCGCCAGGCGGGGGGCTTCGCTATGCTTGGGGTGTCCCGGGCGATTAGCTCAGACGGTTAGAGCGCTGCGTTGACATCGCAGAGGTCAGTGGTTCGAGTCCACTATCGCCCACCAGGATCACGAAGCGAAACGGGCCGGGGCTGAAGCCCCGGCCCGCATGCTGTGTGGGCGAAGCCCTGCGCGCTCAGCCTGTCCTCTTCTTCGAGACGTCAATGACCTCCCCGAAGCGGACCCAGGTCGCCTTCGCCGGGTCAAACTTCGCGAGCTGCTCCGCCTCGATCGGGTAGTAGTCGTTGGGCGCGGTGTTGATGAGGATGCCCGGCAGCAAGGTATCGATGCGGAGGTCCTTGATGCTCGTGGCCATCTTCATGATGTTTTCGCGGGTGAGGTTGTCCCCGGCCCGCTTCAGCACGCCTTCCACGAGCGTCCGCGCCACCGAGTACCCGTAGACGTTGAAGCCGTCGTTCGGGTTGCCATCCGGGTAGTACTTCTTCATGAAGTCGAGGTACTCCTTCATGGCCGGGTCGTTGGCCCACTCGGGGTCTGCCGGGTCCTTGATGTAGACCGTCGTAATCACGTTGCTCACGGCGTCGGCCCCGGCCTGGTCCATGGCCGGCTTCATCACGGCCGGGATCGAGGACGAGACCGAGTTGAGCAGGATGAGCGGCTTCCAGCCGATTTGGGCAGCGGCCACCAGCGCCTGTGTCGCGAACTTCGGCGTCGCAATGATGTAGAAGACGTCGGCACCGGATTCCTTCAGCTGGGCAACCTGCGGGGCGACGCTCGCATCGCTCGTCGCGTAGGTGGCCTCCTTGACGACGACCTGGCTGTACTTCGCGCCGAGCGCCTTCTTGAACCCTTCGAGGTAGTCCTTGCCGTAGTCGTCATTCTGATAGAGGATGGCGACCTTGGCGTTCGGCTTCTCTTTGTTCAGGTACTCCACGTAGATGGCCGACTCAGCCTGGTAGTACGGCTGCCAGCCCATGGTCCAGGGGTGCGCCTCCGGATTTTCGCCCCACTTGGTGGCGCCCGTGGCCACGAAGATGTGCGGGACCTTCTGCTGGTTCAGGTAATCCCAGATGGCGGTGTTGGACGGCGTGCCCAGCGTGTTGAAGACGAAGAGCACCTTGTCCTGCTCGACGAGCGTGCGGGCGCACTGCACCGCCTTATCGGGTGAATACTGGTCGTCGTAGGTGATGAAGTTGATCTTGCGGCCGTTCACGCCGCCCTGCTCGTTCACCATCTTGAAGTAGGCTGCTGCCGACTTCCCGATGGTGCCGTAGGCCGCCGCAGGACCCGAGAACGGGTAGCAGCCGCCGATCTTGATTTCGGTATCGCTGGCGCCTTCGTCGTAGGCCTTCACCGTGGTCGGCGAGGCCACGGCGGTGGCCGTCTGACCCGCCGGCTGGGTAGCCGCCGGCGTTCCCTCTTCCTCGTCGTCACCGCCGCAGGCCACGAGGGCCAGCGAGGCGATGGCGACGATGAGGAGGAGCAGGAACTTGAACTTCGACGGTTTCATCTGCCTGGTCTCTCCCTCCGTCGTGGTGTTTTGGTTCGCCGCCGCGCGTCTCGCGCGGCGGGGATACCCACAGTCGGTCATTCACTGCCCGATGGCGAAGCCGCCGAGGCCGGCGCCGCTGCCTCTTGGCCCTGCCGACGCGCGGCAGGAGGCCGGAGGAGCTGCACGCCGCGCCGGCCGTAGTGCCACGTCTGGACGACGAATCCCGCGAAGCCTCCCCGCATCGCATACATGAATACGATCAGGATGACCGCTTGGACTGCATCAGACGCGGCTTTGCTCACGTCGGCCGCGATGTCGGGGATGAACTGGGTGAAGAGCCCGCCAAAGACAGCTCCCGGCACCGATGCCACCCCGCCGATGACCGCGCCCACGAAGACGCGGATGGAAACGAGCGAGGAGTACTGATCCGGCGAGGCGAACTGGATCACGGCGGCGTTCACGGCGCCCGCGAAGCCGGCGAACGCGGCCGCGATGCCGAATACCGTGGTTTTGTAGAGGGCAACGTTGACGCCCATGGCCGAGGCCGCGATTTCGTTGTCGCGGATGGCGATGAGGGCACGGCCGATTCGGCCGTGCATGACGTTCCACACGACGAGCAGCATGACCGCCGCCGCCCCAAGGGACAAGTAGTACCAGAAGTAGTCTGCGTGGTCGGCGAAGATGCTCCAGAGGCGGATCTTCCCGAACATGGCGATCCCCTGGACACCGCCCGTGAACTCTTCGAACCGCTTGGCAATAGGCGCGATGATCACTGCGAGGGCAAGCGTCGCCAGCGCCAAGTACGGGCCTTTCAAGCGGAGCGAGGGGATGCCCACGAGGAACCCGAGGATGCCCGTGATCACGGGGGCGATGAGGAGACTCACCGCCCATGGCAGGCTCCACTCGTGGAAGGATGCGATGGCGAGGGTGTACCCGCCGATGGCGAAGAACGCGCCCTGCCCGAGCGAAATCTGCCCCGTATACCCGGTGAGCAGGTTGATGCCGATGATCACCATCACCCACTGGAGTGCGATGGTGAGCTTGTAGAGCGTCGCGTACGGGAAGATGTCGTAGTACCAGGGGAGGAAGATGAAGGCGAGCAGGAGGAGCGCTGCGCCGAGGCCCTGCATCAGCCGCCGGTTCGTGGCGCTCTTGGCGGCGATGCGGCCGAGCGTCTGGGCGGCAGCGATGGTGAGCACACCCACGAGGCCGAAGAAGATCAGCCCGACGCCGATGGGCCCTGCCAGCGAGAGGAGGCCGGAGCCCGGGGCATCGGTGCGCGCGTTCAGGTCATCGAGCGGCCCGGAAAAGGCGTAGAGGAGGGCTCCGACGATGAGGCCGACGAGGAACCAGTTCCGCCGCCATTCGATCCGTCGTACGAGTTCCATCACTTACACCCTCACCACCTGTGGTCGGCCGAGGAGCCCTGCGGGCCGGAAGAGGAGCACGAGCACGATGAGCGCGAAGGCCAGCACGATCTGCAGGTCGTTCCCGATGAAGTCGATGTACCGCCCGCCCAGCGCGCTCACTTCGCCGACGATGAAGCCGCCGAGCACGGCGCCGACGGGCGAGTCGAGCCCGCCGAGCACCGCGGAGGCGAAGGAGAAGATGAGGATAGTCGCCATGAAATTCGGCTCGAGGACCACGATGGGGGCGGAGAGCATTCCCGCCGTGGCCCCCGCTGCGGCAGCGATGCCCCAGCCGAGCATCATCATCGTCGGGACACTGATGCCCACGAGCGTGCTCGAGAGGGGTTGCGCCGCGGCGGCGCGCATCGCCAGTCCCACCTTCGTGAATCGGAAGAAGGCGAAGAGCAGCATCATGAGCACGAAGAGGATGGCGAAGATGGTCACGTGGTAGGGGACGATGAAAACGCCGCCGACCTCCCAAGATTGCCGCGGCACGCCCGCCGGGATGGGGAAGATCTTGGGCACACCGGAGTAGATCCACAGTGCGATGGAGTTGAAGAACAGGTAGATGCCGAGCGTGATGATGACGATGGTGAGCTCGGGCGAGCCTTCGAGCGGGTGGACGAGCACGCGGTGGATGATGAGGCCCATGAAGAACGCGATGACGATGGCGGCAAAAAAGGCGCCCCAGAACGGCACACCCGCATCGAGCAGCGACCAGGCGAGGTAGGTGGCGAACATCGCCATCTCGCCCTGGCCGAAGTTCACGATGTGCGTCGAGCGGTAGATGAGCACCAGGGCGAGGGCGAGCAGGCCGTAGATAGCACCGTCGGCCGCGCCGGCAAGAACGAGCTGGATGAAGTCACTCATGCCGTCTCCCCCAGTTCAGTAGCCGAGATAGGCTCGGCGTACGTCTTCGCTGGCGCGCAGCTGTTCGGCAGGGCCGTGGAGCGCCACGCGGCCGGTTTCGAGCAGGTAGGCGTAGCTTGCCAGGCGCAGGGCGCGGACCGCGTCTTGCTCGACGAGCAGCATGCTCACCTTCTCCTCGCGGTTGATGGTCTCGAGGATCTGGAAGATCTCCTGGACGATGAGGGGAGCCAGCCCGAGCGAGGGCTCGTCGAGGAGGAGGACCTTCGGCCGGGACATGAGCGCCCGGCCGATGGCGAGCATCTGCTGTTCGCCGCCGCTCATGGAGCCGGCGCGCTGGTGGCGACGCCGTCCCAGCACGGGGAAGTACTCGTAGATGCGATCGATGTCGCGGCGGATACCGTCCTTGTCCCGCCTGGTGTACGCGCCGAGGAGGAGGTTCTCTTCCACCGTGAAGTCGGAGAACGTCCCCCTCCCCTCGGGGACCATGGCGATACCGAGGCGGACGATCTCCGCAGTGCTCTTCCCGATGAGCGGGGTGCCGGCGTAGTGGAGGCTTCCCCAGGTGCGCAGCTGACCCATGATGGCCCGCAGCGTCGTCGTCTTGCCGGCGCCGTTGGCGCCGAGCACGGCCACGATGCCGCCATCGGGTACGGCGAAGTCGATCCCGAAGAGGACGGGGCGCTCGCCGTAGGCGGCCGAGAGTCCTTTCGCCTCGAGGATCGGGGTCATTCCTCCACCCCTAGGTAGGCTTGGATGACGTCGGGGTCGCGGCGCACCTCGTCGGGCGTGCCGTCGGCAATCTTCTTGCCGAAGTCGAGCACCACGACCTTGTCGGAGATCCCCATGACGAGGCTCATGTGGTGCTCGACGAGGAGCACCGTGACATCGAACCGGGAGCGGATGTCCTTGATGAGGTTGCCGAGGGTGGCGATCTCCTCATGGTTGAGGCCGCCGGCCGGCTCGTCCAGGAGGAGCAGCGTCGGACGCGACACGAGGGCGCGGGCCAGTTCGATGCGCTTCATGGTGCCGTAGGGCAGCCCCACGCAGGGGAGGTTGGCGACCTCGCGCAGCCCGAGAAAGTCGATCACCTCGTCGACACGGCGCTCCACCTCACGCTCTTCGCGGAGGGCCCAGGGCAGCTTGAGGGCGTGGCTGATGAACCCCTGCCGCGTGACGCTATGCATCCCGACGGCGATGTTGTCCCGGACGGACATGCTCGGGAAGAGTGCCAGGTTCTGGAAGGTGCGTGCGATCCCGAGCGGCGCGATGCGGTGGGGCGGAAGGCGGAGCAGGTCGCGGTCCTTGTACAGCACCTCGCCCGATTGGGGCCGGTAGAGGCCGGTAATGCAGTTGAACATGGTGGTCTTGCCGGCGCCATTCGGACCGATGAGGCCGGTGATGGAGCCGGCCGGGACGTCGAACGACACCGAGTCGAGGGCGACGAGACCGCCGAAACGCATGGTGACGTCTCGGACGCGCAGGAGCGGTGGAGCGGCGACGACCGTCATGGCGAACCCTTCCCAGGGGCGGCGTGCATGCTGACCGAACTTCCCTCCGCACAGCCAGGTTTCGGGGCATTGCGCCCCGGACGCAGGTACGGCAACGCGCCGTAGTATGGTGCGCGAAGTTGGGCAAATGCAAGGCCGAACCTACCGGTCAGGAAGGTCCGAACGAACGACGGGACAGGCGATCGTTCGGCCCTCCGGTTGCGATGGTTCGGCCAGACCGTAAGATTTCGGCCAATGGAGACGATCCGCTGGCAACGGGACGGGGCCATCGGCGTTCTGACGCTGGCGCGGCCCGAGCGGCTGAACGCCCTGAACTACCAGATGGTGCGCGAACTGCGGCGCTTCTTCGACGAGCGGAACCGGGATTTCGGCACTCGCGTCATCATCGTCACGGGAGAGGGGCGAGGCTTCTGTGCCGGCCTCGATCTCAAAGCCGGATCCGAACAAGGCCCGTGGGTCGAAGGCGTGGGCCCGGTGCAGACACTGTACGCCTTCCAAGAAGACATCGCCGAACTGATGGTGCTCATGCGCCGCTGCCCGCAGCCGCTCATCGCTGCAGTCAACGGGCCGGCCGCCGGCGGGGGGCTCTCGCTCACCCTGGCCTGCGACTACCGCATCGCCACGGCGTCGGCGCGCTTCGCCTGCTCGTACGTCAACCTCGGACTGTCGGGCTGCGACGTGGGCAGTAGCTACTTCCTCCCCAAGCTCGTGGGCCCCGCTTGGGCGGCCGACATGATTTACTCGGGACGGCTCGTCGACGCCACGGAAGCGCTGCGCATCGGTCTCGTGAACGAACTGGCCGCGCCGGAGGAGCTCCTCGACCGGGCGCGCGCGGTGGCCCAGGAGTGGATCCGCCGGTCGAGCCCGCTGGGGCTGCGCCTCTCGAAGGAAGTCCTGAACGAGACCGTGGCCGGCGTCCCTCTGGAGACCGCCTTGAAGTTGGAGAACCGGAACCAGGCGCTGGCATCGCAGACGGCCGACGCATCCGAGGCGCGGGCAGCATTCCTCGAACGGCGGGAGCCGCGGTGGTCGGACGCCTGATCCTGCCCCAGTGAGCGCCGCTGCCGTATGATGCCGAACCACCACGACGCACAGAGAGAGGAACCACGCCCATGACTACGCTCGATGGAGCAACCCTCATCGCCCGCAGCCTGCGTCAGCAGGGGGTCGATTACATGTTCGGGATCGTCGGCATCCCCGTGGTCCCCGTCGCCATCGCGTTCCAGCGGGAGGGCGGCAAGTTCTTCGGGATGCGGAACGAACAGGCAGCAAGCTACGCGGCGGGAGCAGTCGGCTACCTGACCGGGCGGCCAGGCGCGTGTCTGGCGGTAAGTGGGCCGGGGATGGTCCACGCCATCGCCGGGCTGGCGAACGCCTGGGCAAACGGCTGGCCGATGATCCTGCTTGGCGGCGCCAACGACTCGTACCAGAACGGGCAGGGCGCCTTCCAAGAGGCGCCGCAAATCGAGGCAGCACGGCCCTTCGCGAAGTATTGCGCCCGGCCCGACAGCACGCGGCGCATCCCCTTCTTCATCGAGCAGGCCGTGCGCTACTCCATCTACGGACGGCCGGGCCCTGTCTACGTCGATTTGCCGGGGGACATCATCACGGGGACGGCCGAGGAGTCCGAGGTCCGGTTCCCGCCCCGCTGCCCGGACCCTCCACGGGCACTCGCGCCAGAAGAGAACGTGCGGGCCGCGCTGGAGCTGCTGAAGCAGGCCGAACGGCCGCTCGTCATCGTCGGGAAGGGGATGGCCTACGCCCGGGCCGAAGACGAGGTCCGCGAATTCATCGACCGCACGCGCCTTCCCTACCTGCCCACGCCGATGGGGAAGGGGGTCATCCCCGACGACCACCCGTTCTCCGTGGCGCCGGCACGGTCGTTTGCCCTCCAAAACGCCGACGTGGTCTTCCTCATGGGCGCGCGGCTGAATTGGATTCTCCATTTCGGGCTCCCGCCGCGCTTCGCACCCACGGTGAAGACGATCCAGCTCGACATTGAGCCTGAGGAGATCGGCAACAACGTACCCTGCACCGTGCCCCTCGTGGGCGACGGTAAGGCCATCGTGGGGCAGCTCAACGCCGTGCTGCGCGGCGAGCCGTGGGAGTACCCATCCGAGACGACCTGGTGGACGGCGCTCCGTCAGAAGGCGGCCGAGAACGAGGAGATGGTGCGGCAGATGGAGCAGGACGATTCGGTGCCGATGGGGTACTACCGTGTCCTGCGCGAGGTGCGGGAGCTGCTGCCGAAGGACGCCATCGTGGCCAGCGAGGGCGCGAACACGATGGACATCAGCCGGACCGTCATCCCGAACTACTTCCCCCGCCACCGGCTCGATGCGGGCACCTTCGGAACGATGGGCGTGGGGCTCGCCCAGGCCATCGCTGCCCAGGTGGTCCACCCCGACAAGAAGGTGGTGGCCATCGAGGGGGACTCTGCCTTCGGGTTCAGCGGCATGGAGGTGGAGGTGATGGCCCGCTACCGGCTGCCGATCACGGTCATCATCGTGAACAACAACGGGATCAGCGGCGGGCCCACCCAGCTCGACCCCAACCGCGTGCCGCCGAACGCCTACCTGCCCAACGCCCACTACGAGAAGATCGCCGAAGCCTTCGGCGGCAAAGGCTGGTTCGTGACGACGCCGCAGGAACTGCGGCCAGCGCTGGAGGCCGCGCTGAACTCCGATACGTTCAGCATCGTGAACATCATGATCGACACGCGGGCGGGCCGGAAGCCGCAGCAGTTCGCGTGGCTCACCCGTTGATCACCGTGCGCGGGGCTCCACTGTGGACCTGAAGGCCTACATCCGCAACGTGCCCGACTTCCCCAGACCCGGGGTGCTGTTCCGCGACATCACGCCGCTCCTCAAGGCGCCGGATGCCTTCCGGTACGTCCTCGCACGGCTCGCAGAAGACGTAGAAGCCAAGCAGGCCGAGGCGATCGTCGGCATCGAGTCCCGGGGGTTCATCTTCGGCTGCCCACTGGCCGACCGCCTCGGCCTCCCCTTCGTGCCCGTACGGAAGGAAGGGAAGTTGCCGGCGGCCCGCATGACGATCGAGTACTCGCTTGAATACGGCGAGAGCCGCCTCGACATCCACGCGGACGCGCTCGAGCCTGGCACGCGGGCGTACATCGTCGACGACCTGCTCGCTACGGGAGGAACCGCGCGGGCGACGGCGAAGCTGGTGGAGCTTCTCCACGCGACGGTCGCGGGCGTCGGCTTCGTGATCGAGCTGAAGGCCCTCGGCGGACGTCGGCAGCTCGCCGACTATCCGGTGTTCACGCTCATCGAGTTCGATTGAGCGTCGGGCTCGGTTCCGGAAAAGGAAAGCGCGGGCCCGCCTCCGACGGCGATCCCCAGGATGCGCCGATATGGCGTATGCTACATGCGTCGATGGACGGCATGCCGGAACTCCATTTGGTGACGACCATCTACCGTGCCACGAACGCCATCGTTCGGGAGCTCGATCGGAGGCTGCTGCGCGACTACGACGTGACCTTCGTGCAGGCGCTCACCCTCCTCGCCATCCAATCCTTCGACCAGCCACAGCCGCGGCTCGTCGCGGAGTTCCTTTCCCAGCAGTCGCAGACCGTCACAGGCGTGCTCGACCGGCTGGAGCGAGCAGGTCACATCCGCCGGTCGCGGGACCTCGCCGACCGTCGGGGTGTCCGCCTCGAGCTGACGGGCACGGGCTCGCGGCTGGCGGCCGCGCTGCGCGAACGGCTGAGCGACTACATGGAGGAGCTGTTCCGCGGCGTTCCGCAGCGGGCCCGGCAGCAGCTGCGGGAGCTCCTCGACGAGCTGAACAAGAGCGTGAAAGCTGCCGCCTCGGCTGCGGCGAGTGAAGAGCTCGGGGCAAGCCAGAGTGCCTGAGGTCGTCCCGCTCCGCATCGAGCGGGGGCGCGGGGTGCGGATCATCGACCAGACGCGCCTCCCGGGGGACGTGGTCGAACTCGAGCTGCGGACGCTCGACGAGATCCTCGAAGCCATCCGGTCGCTCCGGATACGGGGCGCACCGCTCCTCGGCATTGCAGCGGCCTGTGCGATGGCGATCGCCGCCGAGACGGAGGGGAGCGACGACGCGGCCCTGGCACGGGCCGCTGCGGCCATCCGCGCCACCCGCCCGACGGCGGTGGACCTCCACCGCGCGGCCGAGGCAGCGCGGGCGGCGGCAGCAGCCCATCCGACGCCCGAGGCCCGGCGCCAGGCATTGTGGGACTTCGCTGAAGGCATGCTGGCGGCCCAACGCGCTCGAGACGAAGCGATGGCGCGGCACGGGGCTGCGCTGCTCCCGGCTGGGGCGAGCGTGCTGACGCACTGCAACACCGGTGCCCTCGCCACCGGTGGCCTGGGCACCGCACTCGGCGTCGTCCGCGAAGCCTTTCGCCAAGGGAAGCTGGCCCGGTGCTACGCCACCGAGACTCGACCGCTGCTGCAGGGTGCACGCCTCACCATGTGGGAGCTCGTGCACGAAGGGATCCCGGCGACGCTGCTCACCGACGGAGCCGCGGCGAGCCTCCTCGCCTCGGGGCGGGTGCAGGCTGTGCTCGTCGGGGCCGACCGCATCGCCCGGAACGGCGACACTGCGAACAAGGTAGGGACGCTCGCCCTGGCGGCGGCCGCCGCCCGATTCGGCGTGCCCCTCTACGTGGTGGCACCCAGCACCACCTTCGACCTGTCGTGCCCTTCGGGCGCCGCGATACCGATCGAGGAGCGGGGAGCGGAAGAGGTAGCGACATTCGCCGGGATCCGTACCGCCCCTGCCGGTGCAGTCGTCTACAACCCCGCTTTCGACGTCACGCCGGCCGAGCTCATTGCCGGATGGGTTACCGAGCTGGGCATCGTGCACCCGCCCTTCGCGGAGGTAGAGGCCCGGCTCCGCGACGCTAGTGAACGCGCCACGATACACTGACAGCCGGACCCGCGCGCAGGGAGGCCCGGCTTGGCAGCGATCCCGTTGGCAGTCATCGGGGGCTCCGGCTTCTACGAGATGCCGGGGCTCGAGGCTGTGGAAACGGTGACTATTTCGACTCCGTTCGGACCAACGAGCGACCCCATCCGCATCGGCAAGCTCGCCGGCCAGCCGGTCGCCTTCCTCGCCCGGCACGGGACAGGCCACCGCCTCTTACCGTCGGAGCTTCCGCAGCGGGCGAACTTCTGGGCCTTGAAGCAGCTGGGCGTCGAACGGGTGTTGGCCGTCTCCGCCGTGGGAAGCCTTCGCGAGGAGTACCGCCCGGGCGACATGGTCGTGCCCGACCAGCTCATCGACCGGACGCTCGGGGCGCGGCCATCGACGTTCTTCGGCGACGGCATCGTTGCCCACGTGGCGATGGCCGACCCCTTCTGCCCACGGATGCGAGCCGCCGCGCTCGAAGCGGGTCGGGCAGCCGGCGGGACCGTCCACGACGGGGGCACGTACGTGGTGATCGAAGGCCCCGCGTTTGGTACGCGGGCCGAGAGCCACCTCTACCGCTCGTGGGGGGCGAGCATCGTGGGGATGACGGCGCTGCCGGAAGCGAAGCTCGCCCGTGAGGCGGAGCTCTGCTACGCGGTGCTCGCCTCGGTGACCGATTACGATTCTTGGCACCAAGAGGAACGGCCCGTGGACGCTGCCACCGTCCTCAGGGTGCTGCGCGAGAACGTGGAGCGAAGCCAGGCGGCCGTCCGCTGGCTAGCAGCGCACCTTCCGCCGCGCGACTGCGAATGCGGGCGGGCCCTCGATGCTGCCGTGGTGACGCCTCCGGAGTCCATCCCTCCCGGGACGCGGGAACGCCTGGAGCCGATCCTGCGCCGCTGGCTCGGGGAGCGCACCCCATGACGGTCCTCGTGGCGGGCTGGGTAGCCATCGACGAGATCGAAACGCCGTTCGGCAAGGCCGCGGGCCAGCTCGGCGGATCGGCGACCTGCGCGGCCTTGGCAGCCTCGCTCTTCACCGACGTGCGCTTGCTCGCCGCCGTGGGAGACGACTTCCCCGAGGAATTTCGCACCCTGCTGGACCGAGAACGGCTCGACCTCGCCGGCCTCGAAACAGTAAGGGGGGCGCAGACGAGCCGCTGGGGCGCCCGCTACGGCTACGACATGAACAGCCGCGAGACGCTGTACACCGTGCTCGGCGTGAACGCCAACTGGACGCCGCGGCTTCCGGCAGGGTGGGAAGGCAGCGAAACGGTGTTCCTCGCCGCTGGCGCGCCGAGCCTCCAGCGGCGCGTCGCCGAACAGGTTACGGGCAAACGGCTGGTGATGGCCGACACGATCCAGTTCTTCATCGATAATGCCCGCGACGAGCTGCTGGCCACCTTCCGCGGGGTGGACTTCGTCTCCATCAACGAGAGCGAAGCGCGGCAGCTGGCAGAGACGCCGAGCATCGCCCGGGCAGCCCGAACGCTGCTGTCGCTGGGACCGCGGGGCGTGGTGGTGAAGCTGGGCGAGTACGGCGCCGCCTTTGCAAGCGATGGCGACTACTTCGTCCTGCCCGGCTACCCGCTGGAGGAGGTCATCGACCCAACGGGCGCCGGGGACGCCTTCGCTGGCGCCTTCCTCGGCTTCTTGGACGCCGCAGGCGAACTCACGCCGTCCGCCATCCGGCGAGCCATCGTCTACGGGTCAACGGTGGCGTCGTTCCAGGTGGAAGGGTTTGGGCCTTCGCGGCTGTTGCGGCTGACGCGCGCAGAGGTCGAAGAGCGGTACCGGGCATTCCGGCAGCTGACGCATTTTGAGGTGGCGGAGTAGTGGTGGAACGTGGGCTGCCGTGGCCTGCCGAGGCGCGGCTGCGCCGGGACTTCGTGGTGCGCCGCCTGCGGGAGCGGGAGGAGATCAGGCGGCTGCTGCGGCCGAGGCTGGAGTACGCCGCCTACGCGCTGGGGCAGCTGGAGCCGGGGCTGTTCGAACGGACACGCTGGTACACGGCCCGAGGTGAAACGGGCACGGCGGTCGTGGCCCATAGCCACGGGGGGCTCGGCGAGGCAACGTTCGTGATGGGCGACCCCGACGCCGCCCTCGCCATCCTTGCCATCGACCCTGGCGGCCCTGCAACGTTCGCCACCTGCCAGCCGGTGCATCTGGACGCGATGGCGCGGATTTACCGGCTGAGCCACCAGCAGCCGATGGTACGGATGGCGGTCCGGCGGGAGACCTTCCGGCCCTACCAACGATTCGAAACGGTGCGCCTGACGGGGCTCGACGTCCGCCGGGTCAACGCCTTGTACAGCACCGAGGGCGGAGCCACCTACTACGCGCCCGAACATCTGGATGCCGGGCTGTACCGGGGCGTCGTGGTCGAGGGCAAGCTGGTCGCGATCGCCGGCACGCACGTCGTCTCGCCGCAGGAGCGGGTGGCAGTGGTCGGCAACGTCTTCACGCACCCTGCCTACCGCGGCCGCGGCTACGCGAAAGCCGCCACCAGCGCAGTGACGGAAGCCCTCCTGGAGCTGTGCGACGTCGTGGTGCTCACCGTCGACCCCCGGAACCGGCCAGCGGTCGCCGCCTACCGGCAGCTCGGTTACACGGAGGTGTGCGAGCTCGTGGAGGCGAGCGCAACCAGGCGTGATCTCTTCGGGGTGGCTGCTGCCTGGCGCCGGCTGCGGGCGGCGTTCCGCGGTCGGCGCTACGGCGGCTACTTCGTCAGCGTCGACGAAACCCAGCGAAGGAGTCCTCCATGACCGTCACGGTTCCCGCCGACATCGCGGACCCCAGCCTCGCCCCGCAAGGCCTGCGGCGGATCGAGTGGGCAGCACGGGAAATGCCCGTCCTGCGGAAGATCCGGGAGCGGTTCGAACGGGAGCAGCCGCTGCGAGGCATCCGCATGGCTTGCTGCCTCCACGTCACGACGGAGACGGCCAACCTCGTGCTCACCCTGAAGGCGGGAGGAGCCGAGGTACGGCTCTGCGCGAGCAACCCGCTCTCTACCCAGGACGACGTCGCGGCGGCGCTCGTGGCCGAGTACGGGATTCCCGTTTTCGCCATCTGCGGGGAAGACAGCAAGACGTACTACCGGCACATCCACCAGGCGTTGGAGCACCGGCCGCAGCTGACGATGGACGACGGCGCCGACCTGGTGGCCACCATTCACAAGGAGCGGCGGGAGCTGCTGGGAACCGTCGTGGGCGGAACAGAGGAAACGACCACCGGCGTCATCCGCCTGCGGGCCATGGCGGCAGACGGGGCACTGGGATACCCCATCGTGGCCGTGAACGAATCGGCGACGAAGCACCTTTTCGATAACCGGTATGGAACCGGCCAGTCGACCATCGACGGGATCATCCGCGCAACGAACGTGCTCCTGGCGGGAAAGGTGTTCGTGGTGGCGGGCTACGGGTGGTGCGGCCGCGGCGTGGCCCTGCGCGCCCGAGGGATGGGCGCCCAGGTGGTAGTGACCGAAGTCGACCCCGTGAAGGCGCTCGAGGCGGTGATGGACGGCTTCCGGGTGATGCCGATGGCCGAAGCGGCGCCCATCGGCGACATCTTCGTGACCCTCACGGGGGACTGCAACGTCATCGACCGGCAGCACCTGGAGGCGATGAAGGACGGCGCGATCGTGGCCAACAGCGGGCACTTCGACAACGAAATCAACGTCAGAGCGCTGGCTGCGATGGCCGAGAGCGTGCGACGCATCCGCGACCACGTGGACGAGTACCGGCTGGGCGACGGCCGGCGTATCTACCTGCTGGGCGAAGGTCGCCTCGTGAACCTCGCCGCGGCAGAAGGACACCCTGCGGCGGTGATGGACATGTCATTTGCCAACCAGGCCCTCGCGTCGGAGTGGATCGCCCAGCACCACGCGCAGCTGGAGAAGCAGGTGTACTCCCTGCCGAAAGAGCTGGACGAGGAGATCGCCCGGCTAAAGCTGGATGCCATGGGCGTGCGCATCGATACCCTGACCGAGGAGCAGCGGCGCTACCTCGCGAGCTGGCAGGAGGGGACGTAGGGAGCAGCCCACAACGTGAATTGCCGTTCAGTTTACCGCTCGGTAGGATGGCAGCGCCATGGAAGTGCTGCGTTCGAAAGTCGACACGCGAAGCCCGCAGTTCCGCGAGAACCGCGAGCGCATGCTGGAGCTGCTGGCGGAAATCGACCAGCAGCTGGCCATCGCGAGGGCCGGGGGCGGCGAGAAGTACGTCGCACGGCATCGGGCGCGGGGGCGGATGCTGCCGCGGGAGCGGATCGAGCTCCTGATCGACCCTGACTCCGCGTTCCTCGAACTCTCGCCGCTCGCTGCTTGGGGCACCGAGTACGTGGTGGGCGCCAGCGTCGTCACAGGGATCGGCGTCATCTCCGGGGTCGAATGCGTCATCCAGGCGAGCGATCCAACGGTCCGCGGGGGAACGACGAACCCCTACACCATGCGGAAGACGCTGCGCTCGTTCGAGATAGCCCGGGCGAACCGCCTCCCGATGATCCAGCTGACAGAATCGGGCGGAGCCGATTTGCCGCGCCAGGCAGAGATCTTCGTCCCGGGCGGGCGCACCTTCTTCGAGATCACGCGGCTCTCGGGGGAGCGGATCCCGACAGTCTCGATCGTCTTCGGGAACGCCACCGCAGGCGGGGCGTACGTCCCCGGAATGTCGGATTACACGGTGTTCATCAGGAAGCAGTCCCACGCGTTCCTGGGCGGGCCGCCGCTGGTGAAGATGGCCACGGGCGAGGACGCGGACGAGGAAGAGCTCGGCGGAGCGGAGATGCACGCGCGGGTCTCGGGGCTGGCGGATTTCCTCGCCGAAAACGAGCTGGACGCCATCCGCATCACGCGCGACCTCGTGGAGAGCTGGAACTGGCGGAAGCTGGGACCACCGCCCACCGAGGAGCCCGATGAGCCCCTGTACGACCCCGAGGAGCTGTTGGGGATCGCCTCGGTCGATCTGCGGGTGCCGTTCGACAGCCGCGAGGTGATTGCCCGTGTCGTGGACGGCTCGCGCTTCCACGAGTTCAAGCCGCTGTACGGCGAGAACCTCGTCACGGGGTGGGCTTCAGTTCACGGCTATCGCGTGGGCATTCTGGCCAACAACGGAGTGCTCTTCTCCGAAGAGTCAGAGAAGGCCGCGCAGTTCATCCAGCTGTGCAACAAGCTGGATATCACCCTCATCTTCATGCAGAACATCACCGGCTACATGGTCGGTACAGTGTACGAACAGCGGGGCATCATCAAAGACGGGGCGAAGATGATCAACGCTGTCACGAATTCGAAGGTGCCCCACATTACCTTGATGATCGGCGCCTCGTACGGTGCGGGGAACTACGGCATGGCCGGCCGGGCCTACGATCCGCGTTTCGTGTTCACCTGGCCGAACCACCGCATCGCCGTGATGGGGCCAAAGCAGCTCGCGGGCGTGATGTCCATCGTGCAGCGGCAGGCGGCGATGGCGGCAGGCATCCCCTACGACGAGGAGCGGGACGCCGCCATGCGCGCCGCCATCGAAGCGCAGATCGAACGCGAGTCCACGGCCCTCTTCGCCACCGGCCAGGTGTGGGACGACGGCATCATCGACCCGCGCGACACGCGGACGGTCCTCGGTATCGCCCTCTCGGCCGTGCACTCGAACGTCGTGAAGGGCTCCGACAGCTTCGGCGTGTTCAGGATGTAGGGAGATGCAGCGAATCCGCCGCCTGCTCATCGCTAACCGAGGAGAAATCGTCAGCCGCGTCGCCCGCACGGCGCGGTCGATGGGGATCGAGACGGCCGGTATCTTCGCCGAGCCCGACCGCGGCCTGCCGTTCGTCCGCGACGTCGACGTCGCCATCGCGCTCCCCGGAACGACGCCGGCCGAGACGTACCTGAACATCGAGCGAGTCCTGGACGCCGCCCGGCGAGCCGGCGCCGATGCCGTGCATCCGGGCTACGGCTTCCTTTCCGAGAACCCAACCTTCGCCCGGGCAGTGATGGACGCCGGCCTCGTGTGGGTCGGGCCCACCCCAGAGGCGATCGCGGCCATGGGCGACAAGGTCGCGGCCCTCGAACGGATGGAGGCAGCCGGCGTGCCCGTCCTCGCGCGTGTGGTGTTCGCCGGCGAAACGCCCGAGGAGCTGCTGAGGGAGGCGGAGCGCATTGGCTACCCGCTGATGGTGAAGGCGGTGGCCGGTGGCGGCGGGAAGGGGATGCGCATCGTGCAGGGACCAGAGGAGCTCCCGGAGGCCGTGGCAGCAGCCCGTCGCGAAGCGCTGGGCGCCTTCGGCGACGCCCGGGTGTTCGCCGAACCGTACATCTTCGATGCCCGGCACATCGAAGTGCAGGTGCTCGCGGACACGCACGGGAACGTGGTCGCCCTCTTCGAACGGGAGTGTTCCATCCAGCGGCGCCACCAGAAGGTCATCGAAGAGGCTCCTTCGCCGGCTGTGGGCCCCCGCGACCGGGAGCGGTTGGTGGCGGCAGCGGTGGCTGCGGCGAGGAGCATCGGCTACCTGGGCGCCGGCACCATCGAGTTCCTCTGGAGCGGCGATGGGCGCTTCTCGTTCATGGAGATGAACACCCGTCTCCAGGTGGAGCACCCCGTGACCGAGATGGTGACGGGGATCGACATCGTGCGGGAGCAGCTCCGCATCGCCATGGGACTGCCGCTCCCCTTCGAGCAGAACGACCTTTCCATCAGCGGGCACGCCATCGAAGCTCGCCTGTACGCCGAAGACCCGGCGGCCGGTTTCCTGCCGCAGACGGGCCGCCTCCTTGCGTTTGAGCCGCCGCAGGAACCGGGGCTCCGCATCGATGCGGGGGTGTCCACGGGGAGCGAGATCTCACCCTTCTTCGACCCGATGATCGCGAAGGTGATTGCGCACGCGCCGACGCGGGCCGAGGCGGCAGCCAAGCTGGCGCGCGCCCTCGAACACACGACCCTCTTCGGGCTGACGACGAACCGCGAGTACCTCGCGGCGATCCTGCGGCATCCCGCCTTCCTTGCGGGGGACACCACAACCCGCTTCCTCGAGCGTCACGCGCCCGCCCCGTCGGCACCGCCGGCCGACGTCGAAGTGCGCGCGCTCGCGCTTGCGGCCCTCATCGGGCAATGGGAACGGAGGGCGAAGGCGAAGGTTCAGCGCACCATCCCCTCGGGGTGGCGGAACAACCCCTCCCAACGGCAGCGAGCGAGCTTCCAGCACGGCGACCGCGCTTGGTCGGTCGAGTACGAACGCCAGCGCGATGGGGCGTTCCTCGTCCGCGTGGGCGAAGGAACCGACCTGCGGGCAGAGGGGCTGGCCGTGGAGGATGGCTGGGCTTCGGCAACGCTCGACGGCGTGTTGACGCGGGCACGGTGGGCTCGCGAGGGCGGCCGCTGGTGGCTGCGCATCGGCGGCCACACCGTCTCGTTCGAGGAGCTGCCGCGATTCCCATCGAAGAAGCAGGAAGAGACGGTGCCCGGAGGGCTGCGCGCACCCATGCCCGGCAAGGTGGTGGCCGTACGCGTGAACGTGGGCCAGCGTGTGACGCCGGCCGACGTCGTCGCCATCCTCGAGGCGATGAAGATGGAGCACCGCGTCTACGCCGGCGTTCACGGCATCGTGCGTGACATCCTCGTGCGGGAGGGAGACCAGCTCAACGTCGGCGACCTCATCGCCGTGGTGGAAGAGGACGGAGGCGAGGAATGAGCGTCGACCTCCGCGCCCTCGTAGCCGACCTCGCCGCCGAACAGGATGCCCTCGACGCGGTCCTGCGGCAGCTCGGCCCCGCGCACTGGGAGCTGCCGACGCACGCCCCCGGGTGGGCGGTACGCGACCAGGTGACCCACCTCGCGTTCTTCGACGACGCTGCGCGCCTCGCCATCGAGGACGCCGCCGCCTTTGAGCCGCTACGCGAGCGGGCGCTGCGCGAAGGCCTGGCGCTCGAAACCGAATACCTCGCGCGGGGCCGCGCGATGACAGCGCAGGAACTGTACGCCTGGTGGCGGGAGAGCAGCCGCGCCCTCACTGCTGCCGCCCAGCGGCTCACCGGGTCGGAGCGGCTTCCATGGTTCGGACCGAGCATGGGCGCGGCATCCTTCATCACGGCGCGGCTCATGGAGACCTGGTCGCACGGCCTCGACGTGGTCGACGTGGTCCCCTTCGACCGACCAGACACCGACCGGCTGCGGCACGTCGTGGAGCTGGGGATCCGCACCCGACCGTATTCCTACCAAGTCCGAGGGCTCACGCCGCCCGACGTCCCCATCCGCATCGAGCTCCGGGCACCGTCGGGCGAGCTGTGGTGCTTCGGTCCCGAAGATGCCACGGACCGTATCGCTGGCACGGCAACGGACTTCTGCCGAGTCGTCACCCAGCGGCGGCATCTCCTCGACACGGACCTGCAGGTGACGGGCGCCGCTGCGGAGGAGTGGATGCGCATCGCCCAGGCATTCGCCGGGCCCCCAGGGCCAGGCCGGAAGCCGGGCGAATTCCCGAAGGGGACGCAACGATGAACGAGCTCGTTCACTACCAGCAAGAGCGGGGAATCGCGACGGTCACGCTTGATTCCCCCGAAAACCGCAATGCCCTCTCGCGGCGCCTCGTGGCAGAGCTGCGGGCAGCGATCGAGCGCGCGATGGCGGAGCCCAGCGTACGGGCCATCGTGCTCACCGGAACGGGGACCACGTTCTGCAGCGGCGCCGACTTGAAGGAGCAACTGGCGGCCAACCAGACCGGCGCAGCCACGGGTCCGGCGGGCGGCGGCGTGCCCGACGTCATCCGGCTCATCCGCAATGGGCCGAAGCCGGTGGTGGCGCGGGTCAACGGGCACGCCCGAGCGGGAGGCATTGGCCTCATCGCCGCTGCCGACATCGCCGTCGCCCCAGAGGACGCGACCTTCGCCTTTAGCGAGGTGCGGGTAGGCGTCGTTCCCGCGATCATCGCCGTGCCCATCATGGAGAAGGTCGGGCGGACAGCGGTCGCGGAGCTTTTCCTTTCAGGGCAGACGTTCGACGCTCGGCGGGCCGCCGCCATCGGGCTGCTGACGCGCGCCGTGCCCGCGGCGGAGGTGGACGCTGCCGTGCGCGAGTACGTCGAGGCGCTGCTACTGGCCAGCCCAGCTGCCCTGGCCGCTTGCAAGGAGCTTATCCGCACCGTTCCGGGCGCGCCGTTCGACCAGGCGCTCGCCTGGGCGGCGGAGTTCTCGGCCCGGATGTTCGCATCGGAGGACGCGCGCGAGGGCATGGCCGCGTTCCTCGAGAAGCGGAAGCCACGCTGGCAGGAGGTGTGAGGTGCGCCCGCGAGGGGAGGTTCCCGTCCGCATCGCGAACTGTTCGGGGTTCTACGGCGATCGCCTCTCGGCGGCCAAGGAGATGGTCGAAGGGGGGCCCATCGACTTCCTGACAGGGGATTACCTCGCCGAGCTCACCCTGCTCATCCTCTGGAAGGCGAAGCAGCGGGATCCTTCGGCTGGATACGCCGTCACGTTCCTCCGTCAGCTCGAAGACGTGCTCGCGACGTGCCTCGAGCGCGGCATCCGCATCGTGACCAACGCCGGAGGGCTGAACCCGGCGGGGCTCGCCGCAAAGGTGCGGCAGCTCTGCGACCAGCTCGGGCTGCAGGCGCGTGTCGCGCACATCGAAGGGGACGACATCCTGGCGAAGATCCCCGACCTGCTGGCCCGAGGCGAACGGCTGACGCACATGGATACAGGGCGCGACTTCCGCGAGGCAGGCATCCAGCCGGTTGCCGCGAACGCTTACCTCGGGGCGTGGGGCATCGTGGAAGCGCTGGAATCCGGAGCCGACATCGTCATCTGCCCTCGCGTCACCGACGCATCGCTCGTGGTGGGGCCAGCGGCGTGGTGGTACGGCTGGAAGCGCGACGAGTGGGACAAGCTCGCCGGTGCCGTGGTCGCCGGGCACATCATCGAGTGCGGTGCCCAGACGACGGGCGGGAACTACGCCTTCTTCCAGGAGGTCCCAGGGCTCGAACACCCCGGGTTCCCCATCGCCGAAGTGGAGCCGGACGGCTCGAGCGTCATCACGAAACACCCGGGCACGGGCGGGCTCGTGTCCGTGGGCACCGTCACCGCGCAGTTGCTCTACGAGATCGGTGAAGCGCGCTACGTGAATCCCGACGTAGTGGCCCGCTTCGACACCATCCAACTTTCCCAGGAGGGCCCCGACCGGGTCCGTGTCAGCGGGGTCCGGGGCGAGCCGGCGCCAGCCACCACGAAGGTCTGCATCAACTACGTGGGCGGCTACCGGAACACGATGACCTTCGTCCTTACCGGACTGGACATCGAAGCGAAGGCCCGCGTGGCCCTCGACGCCCTCTTCGCGAAGCTGGGCGGGCGCGAGCAGTTCGAAGCCGTCGACGTGCAGCTCATCCGCACCGACCGTGAGGACCCGCCGTCGAACGAGCTCGCCAGCGCGATGCTCCGGGTGACGGTGAAGGATCGAAACCCGGCGAAGGTGGGTCGGGCGTTTTCGAACGCGGCGGTGGAGCTAGCACTGGCGAATTATCCCGGCTTCTACCTCACCACCCCGCCGACGTCGGAGGAGGCGTACGGAGTGTATTGGCCGGCGCTCGTGCCCCAGGATGTCATCGAAGAAGTCGTCGTCACGGATGACGGCCGGCGTCTCCCCGTCGGCCCGCGGCCGACAGGCGGCGGCACCACCATCGAGGTCTCGCCGCCCGAGCTTCCACCGCCCCCACAGGGGCCCACGGTGCGGGTACCCCTCGGGCTCGTCTTCGGCGCGCGATCGGGCGACAAGGGCGGCAACGCCAACGTCGGCGTGTGGGCTCGGAGCGACCGGGGATACGCGTGGCTCGCCCACTTCCTCACCGTCGAGCGGTTCAAGCAGCTCATCCCCGAGGCGCGGGAGCTGCGCGTCGACCGCATCGACCTCCCGAACCTGCGCGCGCTCAACTTCGTGGTCCACGGCTTGCTGGGCGAAGGGGTCGCGGCCTCGACGCGGCAGGACCCCCAGGCCAAGAGCCTGGGCGAGTACCTGCGCGCGAAGTACGTGGAGATGCCGGCAGTGCTGCTGGCCGACGTCCCTGCACCAGCGACCTAGGCCGAGCGATTCCAACCGAACGAGGAGCATCGAGGGAATGGTGAAGTTCACGGCGGAACACGAGATCTTCCGGCGGACGGTCCGCGAGTTCGTCGAGAAGGAGATCAACCCGCACGCGGACGAATGGGAAGAGGCCGGGACGTTCCCCGCCCATGAACTCTTCAAGAAGGCGGCGCAACTGGGCCTGTTGGGAGTCGAGTACGACCCGGCCTACGGAGGCGGCGGCGCGGACCACTGGTACACGGTGATCCTGGGAGAGGAGCTTGGACGTGCGGACTGCGGCGGCGTCCCGATGGCGATCACCGTCCAGACCGACATGGCAACGCCGGCGTTGGCGAAGTACGGCTCGCACGAGCTGAAGAAGCAGTACCTGGAGCCCGCACTGAAGGGCGAGCTGGTCGCCTCCATCGCCGTCACAGAGCCGGATGCCGGTTCCGATGTGGCCAGCATCAAGACGTTCGCGCGGCGGGATGGTGACGAGTACGTCATCAACGGCTCGAAGATCTACATCACGAACGGGACGCAGGCGGACTTCCTGACGCTGCTCGCGCGGACATCCCCAGAAGGGGGCTACCGGGGGATGTCGCTCATCATCGTGCCGACGGACCGCCCCGGCTTCCGGGTGGCGCGAAAGCTCCGGAAACTCGGCAACCACTCCTCGGACACGGCGGAGCTGGTGCTGGAGGACGTCCGTGTGCCCGTAACGAACCGCATCGGCGAGGAGGGCAAGGGCTTCTACCTCCAAATGGAACAGTTCCAGAAGGAGCGTCTCATCGCCGTGTACACCGCGCTGGGCGGCATGCGGCGGGCCATCGAGCGCACGGTGGCCTACCTGCGCGAGCGGAAGGCGTTCGGCGGGCCCCTCCTCTCCATGCAGTACATCCAGTACACGCTGGCGGAGCTCATCGTCGAGATTGAATCGCTCCGGCAGCTCGCCTACGCCGCTGCCGAGGGCATCGTCGCGGGCGATGATGTGACGCGGCTCGCCACGATGGCGAAGTTCAAGGCCGGGCGCCTCGTGCGGCGCGTGGCCGACACCTGCCTCCAGTTCCACGGCGGCATGGGCTACATGGAGGAGATGTGGACGGCGCGCTACTTCCGCGACAGCCGGCTGCTGGGCATCGGCGGCGGTGCCGACGAGGTCATGCTGCGCGTCCTGACGAAGACCGAAGGGCTGGAGGCCTAAGGCTCCGCTTCCGAAGTTGTTCGGCGCATGGTATACGTTGCCCGCGGGCGAACGGTTCCCGCGGGCAACGTTCGTTCCCCAGCCCCACGAAGGAGGGCCCCGATGGCCGAGGGCACGACCGTCCTCTACGACGCGGCAGAGCACATCGCGACGGTGACGCTCAACCGTCCCGAAGTGATGAATGCCCTCAACCGCCAGGCCTACGCCGAGCTCGAGGCGGCCTTCCGGCGGGCCCACGCCGACCCGGAGGTGCGATGCGTCATCCTGACGGGCGCCGGCCGTGCCTTCTGTTCGGGCGACGACGTGCGGGAGATCATGCTGGGCGAGGGGAGCGAGGCACCGACGCCGCGCATCCGCGAGCCACGCCCCCGGCCCACACCGGCAGCGGTGGCCGTCCTCGAATGTGACAAGCCGGTGATCGCGGCGGTGAACGGTGCCGCCGTCGGCTGGGGGATGGACCTCGCTCTCTGCTGCGATATCCGCCTGGCTTCCACCGCGGCCCGGTTCGGCGAGCTGTTCATCAAGCGCGGCCTCGTGGCCGACCTCGGGGGACTCTGGCGGCTGCCGAGCATCGTCGGCCCGTCGAAAGCGGCGGAACTGCTGTTCACGGGCGACATCATCGACGCCGCAGAGGCAGCACGGATCGGGCTCGTGTCGCGGGTCGTGCCGCCTGAGCAGCTCATGGACGAGGCACGAGCGTTGGCACGGAGGATCGCCGCGAACCCGCCCATCGCCATGCGCTACATGAAGGAGGGCCTCCGACGTTCACGGCACGCCCGGATGGAGGAGATGGGCGAGTTCATTGGCAACGCGCTGGCGTACCTCTTCACCACCGAGGACCACAAGGAAGGCGCGCGGGCGTTCGTCGAGAAGCGCGAACCGGTGTTCCGGGGGCGTTAGGCCGGCGCGCGCCCGGTGATGTAATCGGTCATGTGCTCGATCTCCCGCTGCTGGTAATACGTGACCCAGCGCAGGAGATCGCCGATGGAGACGAGGCCAACGACCTTCCCACCGTCGACGACGGGGAGGTGCCGATGCCGGAGGGTCGTGATCGTCTCCATGGCCTCTCGGACTGGCGTATCAGGACGGACGGTGACGACAGGGCTGGACATCACCTCTTGGACGAGCGTGGTATCGGGGTCGCGTCCGGCGTCGACCACACGCCGCAGGACGTCGCGCTCGGTGAAGATGCCGATGGGACGCTCGCCCTCGAGGACGAGGACCGCCCCAATGCCGTGCTCGTTCATGCGCTGAACGGCCTGACGGACGGTGGTGCGGGGGCCGACGGCGAACACCTCCCGCCCCTTATCGGCGAGCACGTCGCGGACGAGGCCGTACATCGAGCCCTCCTCTCCTGCTGATAGACATAGCCTATCAGCACCGTCAACGGGCGGGCCCGCTCGCCGAGAGAAGCGCCGCCAGCCGCGTTAGGACCGCCGCAAGCGCGGAAGCTTCCGGTTATCCCACGAGACGACGCGGTCCGGTTCGATGACAATCCACCGCCAGTTGCGGCCGCGGGCGGTGGCATCGTTGCGGCGAGGCTCGGTGGGCTCGCCGTGACCGCCAGCGTACTTCCGCCCCATCTGCCACCGAACCTCTTCGAGGAACGGGTCGGCCGCCTCGTCCTCGGCGGTTTCGAGGACGCGTCCCTTGCCCTGGAACATCACGCCTTGGAGCTCGGGGAAGCGCTCGTTCCGGTCGACGAGGACGGTCACCGTGGGGTTCCGGCGGAGGTTTTCGACCTTCTGGCCACGGCAGTAGGCGTAGATGCGGCCGCCGGCCCAGCCGAACCAGAGCGGTGTGAGATTGATCCGGGAACCCGGGCCGATCGTGGCGATGCGCATGTTCCAGGTGGAGAGCATGAGCTCGTCGATTTCCTCAGGGGTGAGCGCGAGTTCGCGGGGGATGGGCATGGGGTCGGCTCCTGGCCGGTTCGGGTGATGCTGGTAGAATACGAACTGCGAGCGGGCGTGGTTTAGTGGCAGAACGCGACCTTCCCAAGGTTGAAGTGCGGGTTCGATTCCCGCCGCCCGCTCCAACGCCCATTGAATCTCGTGATGCCTGCTGAATCTGCGCGGCCCACATCGGGCCGCGCTTCTCATTGCGCTCCGTTGTGCGCTGATCGCGCCCAGCGCGCCATTGGCAACCAGTGCGTAGCCAAAATGTTGCCAGGGGGAGGGAACGCTCCCTCCAGGCGTGCTCCTCGGGCATGCCGGCAAACGGTTCAGGCGGCGGAGCGGGAGACGGCGCGGGGCAGCGGGCCGCCGAAGCCGCGCGATCGCGCGGCGTGAAGGTCGCTCTGGGCGCGCCGGAGCAGCTCGCGCACCTCGAGCTCGCCCTCGTACCCCGTCATCGTCACAATGGGCTGCATCACGGCAGCGCGCTCCAAGGGAATCGCAGACGCGACGGCACAGAGGACGGCGTCCCGCTTCTCGCCGATCGTTCGTTCCTTGTCGTCGGTGACGATGGCAGCGAAGACGCCGCCCTGGAGGCGCGCGACGAAATCGCTGTCGCCCACCGCGGCGCGCAAAGCTTTGGCCGCCGCCCGGGCGACTCGCTCCTGCTCATCGGGCTCGGCAGCGTCGAAGCCGTGCAGGTCGGCGATGATGACGGAGAAGCTGCGCCCGTTCCGCATCGATCGCATCATCTGGCGGCGGAGCTCGAAGACGAAGTGGCGGGCGTTGGGGAGCCCGGTGAGCTCGTCTTCGTAGATGCGTCCGCGCATGCGCTCGAGGAGGTAGTGGAGCCGCCGACCTTGCTCCGATTCCTCGTACCAGAACTGGATGTGCACGCCAGCGAAGAGCGCCGTGGAAAGGACGAGCGCCAGCCACAACGACTGCGAGGAATCGGACACGAGCATTACGATCTGCACGCAGAAGACGAGGAACCACAGCGCGAAGCTCGCCGGCCGCAGGAAGCGGAGCACGAAGGGCGTTTCGACCGACCCGAGCACGCGCGATTCGCTCGGCGAGAGGGAAATCAAGCTGGAACCGGATGAGCGGTTCACGATGCGCTCCCGTCGCGTTCTACGTTCACCAACGACCGAGCGGGCGCGGGGGAACAGCGGTTCGCCTGTAAACCGGCCGTAAAATGTGCCGCTAGCGCCGCGGAGCGGGCTTCGGGGGAAGCGACTTCAGGTATTCGGAGATGGCCCGGGCCGCCCGGCGCCCGTCGGCGAGGGCCGTCACGACGAGATCGGCGCCGTTGACGTTGTCGCCGCCGGCGAAAACCCCGGGCCTGGTGGTGCGGCCGTACTCATCGACCTGGATGAGCGCCTTCCCGCGGGTGCGGATGCCCGGGGTCGATTCCGGGACGAGGGGATCGGCCGAATAGCCGATGGCCATGACGACCGTATCGGCGGGGATGACGAATTCGCTCCCCGGGATGGGGACGGGTCGACGGCGGCCGGTCTCGTCGGGTTCGCCGAGCTGCATGCGCACGCACTCGACGGCGGTGACATGCCCTTGCTCATCGCCGATGATGCGCGTGGGCAGGGTGAGCATCTCGAAGATGACGCCTTCTTCGCGGGCGTGGCGGCGCTCCTCCTCACGGCCGAGCATCTCGGCTTCGGTACGCCGGTAGACCAGGGTGACCCGCTCTGCCCCGAGGCGAACCGCCGTGCGAACGCAGTCCATGGAGGTATCGCCGCCGCCGATGACGACGACGTGCCGGGGCTTGGGCAGCGGTTCGCGGTACTGCGGGGGGAGCTCCTCGGGCGAAAGGTTGCCGCGGACGAGGAACTCGGTGGCGGTAAACACACCCTTAAGGTCCTCGCCTTCGATGCCCATGCGGTTGCCAACGCCCGCGCCGGTCCCGAGGAAGACGGCGTCGAACCCCTCCTCGAACATCTCGTCGATGGTGATGTCGCGGCCGACGAGGGTGTTGGTGCGGAATTCGACCCCAAGCTTCTTCAGGTAGGCGATGTACTCGTCGACGATTTCCTTGCGCATTTTGAAGTTGGGGATACCGTAGACGAGCACGCCGCCGGGTTCGGGCCAGGCCTCGAAGACGGTGCAGCGGTGACCTTCGAGGGAGAGGAGCTCGGCGACGGCGAGGCCGGCGGGCCCAGAACCCACGACGGCCACGCGGCGGCCCGTGGGCTCGGGGAGGTACTTGGGCATGGGCCAGCCGCCGAGCTGCCGGCGCTGGTAATCCGCTACGAAGGCCTCGAGCTTGCCGATGGTGACCGGCGGCTCGCTCCGGCCATCGGGGCGGATGGCGAAGCCCACGACGCAGGCTCCCTCGCACAGCTGCTCCTGAGGGCAAAGCCGCCCGCACATCTCCGGCATGTTGCTCGTTTCCCGGAACTTGTTGGCCGCGCCGATGACGTCCCCCTGCTCGAGGAGGGCAAGAGCGCCCGGGATGTCGTTGTGCACGGGGCAGGCTTCCTGGCAGGGAGCCGAAGGGCACTGGATGCAGCGCGACGCCTCGATGCGCGCGGAGGCGAGGTCGAAGCCGAGATACACCTCGTCCCAGTTGCGGATGCGGACTTGCGGGTCCTGCTTGGGGACCTTCTGAACGCTGATGGCGAGACGGCGATGGACCTCGTGCGGCATGGCGTCGACCGGGCGATGCGTACGCGGGTTTCGCGAACGGGGGATTTCCCTCATCCTATCGGGGCCGCCCCGGATGTCAACGCTCGGGCTCGGCGGGGCTGTTCCCGGCCTGGTATTCACGGTCGGCGCGCTTTCCCCGGTACACCCGCATATCGATGGCGCGGATGGTCTGCGGGAGGAGACGGAACAGCAGCCGAGGTTCGGTGCGCATGTTGGCCAGAAACGCTTCGACATCGGCGGCGCGCCCGGGATCGCCGCGGCCGACGTACTTCTCCACCAGCTCGCGGGAGATGGGCCAGATGTCGAAGCGATCGGGATGGAGGGGCTCCGCGATGCCATCGAACTCGACGTGGCCCGGGACGGGGGCCGTGGCCTCGATGCAGAGCGACGTCCGCGGGTCTCGGAGGAGGTGCTTGCACCACACGCGGTTGTAGGTCCCGGTGAGCCAGACAGCGCCGTCCTTCCATAGCCACCAGACGGGGACGGTGTAAGGCCGGCCGTCGCGGCGCAGGGTGGCGATGACGCCGATGTGCGGTTCGCGAAGGAACGCTTCGAACACGTCGGGCTTCATGCGGGGCATGGGGAGACTCCCTCAGTCGCGCGCTCGACCGATGAGGCGGAAGCGAGGAGGCCGCTTCCATTCTGCGGTCGGCGGGTTCTCTTGGGCACGGATGAGCGCGCGCCGCCGCTCCGCTTCGTACCGGCGGGCGAGGCGGATGACGCGCTCCTGCTCGCGAGCGTGCTCGGCTTCGCGGGCACGGCGCGCAGGGTCCGGCTCCCTGGGGATGCCGGGCATGACTTCGAGGCGGCCCTCGCGTGCGAGCTGTTCGAGATGGGCGCGAACATTGTTGTCGGCGGCGCGGCGAAGTCGCGGATGGATATCGGGATAAAGGGCGAGCATGATCTCCCAGCTCGTCACCGGCCGCCCAGCCCGTTCCAGGAATTCGAGAATCTGGCGTTCGCGTTCGTCCCGGTGGGCGATGTAGGCGTGGATGCGTTCCCGCGGGTCGACGATGAGGGGCCCATGCCCTGGGCAGATGACCTTCAAGTTGGGGAGGTCGAGGAGCCGGCGGAGCGTGGCCCGGTAGGCGGCCAAGTCGGACACCGTGGTCGTGGTGCTGCCGAGCATGGTGTCGCCGGTGAAGAGCACGCCTTCCGATTCGATGTAGAAGCAAAGGGAATCGCGCGTGTGTCCTGGCGTCTCCAGCACCTGGACACGGACGCCGCCGTCGAGCTCGATGACCTGGCCGTCGGCGAGCACCTCGACACCATCGCGAGGAAGCTTCCCGCGCAGCAGGCTGCGGGCAGCGCGGGGGACGAGGACGGACGCTCCGAACGCCTCGCGAACCCAGCGGAGGTTGCCGGCGTGGTCGGCGTGGTGGTGGGTGACGGCCGCAAGGGCGATCTCGCAGCGTTCGATGGCGGCGAGGTAGCCGCGCAGCATCCAGCGGTACCGGTCGACGGCCTCGCCCGAATCGATGGCGAGCGCCTGGCCGTCGCCCACGAGGTAGATGGTGGTGCACTGGGGGTGCATGGGGTTCTCGTCGGGAACTTGAACGGCGCGGACGCTCGGGGAAACGCGCATCGATGCCTCCGCCCGCATCGTGGCGGTGCTGGCGGCGGCCTGCAAGCGCGGCGGCCTGCTCATGAAGGGAGCGCCGAGGCTCTACAATCCGGGGTGACGCCCCCGTAGCTCAGGGGAGAGAGCGGTCGCCTTCTAAGCGAACGGTCGCAGGTTCGAATCCTGCCGGGGGCGCCAGGCCACACTCGAGCGCCGCGGGAAAGGGGGCCGAACTCGCGTGACGTACTGGGGCTGGCTACTGCTCCGGCTCACGGCGAGCGTGCTCCCGCCGGCGGTGGTGAATGCAATGGCACCGGCAGTGGCGGCGGCCGTACTGCTGGCGTGGCCGCGTGGACGCCGCGCCATGCTGCGGAACTACGGCCGCGTGCTCCCCCAAGCGAGCCGCTGGACGAGGTTCCGAACAGCCTGGCGGGCGATGGCGAACTACCTGCGGTACCTCGTCGCCTTCGCGCGTTTCGGGAGCGAGCCCGCCGACCGCCTGGCGCTGCGGGTGGACGATGGCGGGGCGATCGAGCGGCTGAAGCGCCATCTCGAGACTGGCCGAGGGGCCGTGCTCGCCCTGCCGCACCTCGGGAACTGGGACCTGGGGGCGGCGGCGCTCTGTGCGGCCGGCGTGCCCCTCGCCGTCGTCGGGGAGCGATTCGGTGACCCGCGGGTCGACCGCGAGGTCTTTCGGCGTCGGGAGCGCCTGGGCGTCGAAGTGCTCCCGCTGAGCGCGGCGATGCCGTCGGTGGTGCGGCGGCTGCGGGCCGGCGGGGTGGTGGCGCTGCTCGTGGACCGTCCGCTGCGGGAGGGCGGGGTCGCGGTCGAGTTCTTCGGGGCCCGGGCGCGCATCCCGGAAGGAGCAGCACGGCTGGCGCTGAAGACGGGCGCCAAGATCGTGCCGGTTGCAGCGCCAACGCTCCCCGGGGGGCGTGTGCGCATCTTGGCGGACTTCGGGCTGGAGCCCCCAGCCGCGAGCGACGAGGAGACGGCGGTCGTCGCCCTCAGCCAGGCAATGATGCGCTCGATCGAGGGGTTCATCCGCCAGTACCCGGAGCAGTGGTACATGTTCCGCGATTTCTGGCCCGAGGGGGCGACCGCGTGAAGGCGCTGCTGATGCGCATGGCGGTGCCCGTCGTCCAGCGGGCACCGACCGTTGCCTACCTCGTGGCCGAGACGGCAGGGGCCGTCCTGTGGCTCCTGCGGCCGCACCTCCGACGGGCCGCGACAGCGAACGTGGCACCGTTTACGCGGGGTCGGAGCGCTGCCCGACGGGCTGCTTTTTCGGTCTTCCTCAACGTCGGACGTTATTACGTCGACTTGGCCCTCATTCCCCGGCGCAACCCGCGCGACTTCGAACGGCGGCACGTGTACGTGGAGACGCCGGAGCGGCTGTCGCTCGTCGAAGCGCCCGGGCCTGTCGTCTTCGTGAGCGCCCACTACGGCAACCCCGACCAGCTGGTGCAGTTCCTCACTTCGAGGCGGTCGACATTCACGGCGGTGGTCGAGCGGCTGCAGCCGCCAACGGTCCACGACCTCGTCCAGCGGCTGCGCTCCTCCCACGGCGGGTGCTTCGTCGAGGCCGACCTGAAGGGGGTACGCCGCTGCCTCGAGACGCTGCAGGCCGGCGAGCCGGTGGCGATCGTCGCCGACCGCGACCTGAGCGGGACGGGCGTCTGCGTCGAACTGGCGGGCCGGCGGGTGAAACTGCCGCGAGGGCCGTGGGAGCTGGCCCAGCGCACGGGCGCTCCGGTCGTTCCCGTCTTCCTCCGGCGGATGGGACGGCGCACCTTCGCCGCCTGGATCGGCGAGCCGATTCGCGTGCCCGGGAACGGCGAGCGCGAGGCGGCGATCGCGACGGCTGCGGCCCAGTGGGCGGCGGTGCTCGAAGCACAGATTCGCCGCGACCCCGGACAATGGCTCGTGCTGGAGGACTTCTGGGGGGAACACCACTGTGGGGAAGGCTGACCTCCACATCCACACGCGGTATTCGGACGGCCTGGCGACGTTCGAGGAGGTGGTCCAGTGGGCGAACGACCGCACCGACCTCGACGTCATCGCTATCACCGACCACGAGGACGTTGAGGGCGCCCTGCGAGCGCGGGAGCTGGCGGCGAAGCGGGGCTACCGGGTAGAGGTCGTGGTGGGAGCGGAGGTGACGACGCTGCAGGGGCACCTGCTGGCGCTGTTCATCGAAGAGCGGCCACCGCTCCTCCGGTCGGTCGAGCATACGCTGGCGTGGATCCACGCCCGCGGCGGGGTCGCGGTCATCCCTCACCCGATGAGCTGGCTCACCCGCTCGCTGGGCCGGCGGGCCATCGAGCGGATCTGCGAGCGCCGTGAGGAGGGCGTGACGTTCGACGCCATCGAACTCGCCAACCCGTCGCCCGCCGGGCGGCCGGGTCGTGCGGAGGCGATTCGGCTGAACCAGGAGCGGTGGCATCTGCCGGCGACGGGAAGCAGCGATGCCCACCACCTCCTCCACATCGGCCGCGGGTGGACGACGTTTCCCGGCCGCAGGGCCGAGGAGCTCCGCGAGGCACTCTTAGCGGGGACGATCGGCTACGGGATGGAGCCGTATCCCTCGGCCCGGGAAGTCGGCTATGGCAACCTTGTGCTGGGCGTGGCGTACGGCTTCACGGCGACGCCGCGGAAGGCCGCCCGCCGAGCATGGGAGAGGCTTCGGCGATGAAGATCGCGATGGTTTCGCCGTACGACTGGTGCAGTGAGGGTGGGGTGAAGACGCACATCCGCCAACTCGCGGCGCGCTTCCGACGGTGGGGACACGAGGTCGTGATCTTCGCACCGGCCTCTGAGCCGGCGATGGTGGCCGACGAGGTGACCGTGATGGGAAGGCCGTGGAGCATCCCCGCCAGCGGTTCGGTGGCCAGGATCACGTTCTCGTGGCTTTCGAGCGCCGTCGAGGACGCGCTGGAACGGCACCGCTTCGACGTCGTGCACCTGCACGAGCCCCTCATGCCGCTCCTCCCGTACCACTTCCTGCAGCATTCGCAGGCGGCGAACATCGGGACGTTCCATGCGGCACGCGACGGGGGCAGCTTGCTGTACTGGTACACGAGACCGCTGACGCGCCGCTGGTTCCGCCGACTGGAGGGGAAGATCGCGGTCTCTCCCGCCGCGGCGGCGCTCATTTCGCGCTACTTCCGCGGGTACTACAACATCATCCCGAACGGGATCGACCTGGAGTTCTGGGGGCGCCCCTATGACCCTATCCCCGAGCTTCTCGACGGGAAGCTGAACATCCTCTTCGTCGGCCGGCCGGAGAAGCGGAAGGGGCTGCGGTACCTGTTGCGGGCGTTCGCCGAGCTGCGAGCGGTACGCGGCGACGTGCGGCTGGTGGTCGTCGGGGCGGGCGACTTCCGGCGGTACCGGAAGCTGATGGCCGGCGTGCCCGATGTTCTCTTCGCCGAGTACGTCCCTCACGAGGAGCTCCCGCGGTACCACTCCAGTGCGCACGTGTTCTGCGCACCGAACACGGGCAATGAGAGTCAGGGGTACGTGATCCTCGAGGCGCTCGCGGCGGGCCTGCCGGTCGTGGCGAGCAACATCCCCGGGTTCGCCGGGGTCATCTCCGACGGGGTGGACGGCATCCTCGTGCCGCCGAAGGACCACCGCGCCCTCGCGGCAGCTCTCAACGAGCTGCTCAACGCGCCGGAGCGCCGACGGGAACTGCGTGAGGCGGCACGACGCCGCGCGCGGGCCTTCTCGTGGGAGCAAGTGGCCGCGCGGGTGCTCGACTACTACCTGCGCCTCCTCGACGAGCGCGCCATCGTGGAGCGGACGCGCGCGGCCATGCAGGCGAGGCCCTCGCTGCGATGAGCATTCTGCCCCAGCGGCTGCCGCAACGAGTCTCGGATCGCCTCGGGCGGGGACTCGCGAAGCTCGGGCTCACGCCCAACATGCTGAGCCTCCTGGGCCTGGCAGGGAATGCGGCCGCCGCCGGCCTCGCTGCGAGCGGCGAACTCATCGCCGCAGGGGTCGTGTTCCTGTTCTTCAGCGCGTTCGACATGCTCGACGGTGCCGTCGCGCGGGCTACGGGACGGGCGACGCCGTACGGTGCGGTGCTCGACGCGGTGCTCGACCGGGTGAGTGAGTCGTTCGTCCTCACGGGCTGCGCCTGGCATCTGGCGGAGCGCGGTGCGGCCTGGGAGGTTTGGGCGGCATTCGGGGCGCTCAGCGGGAGCGTCTTGGTGAGCTACATCCGGGCGCGGGCCGAACTCGCCGGCCACACGCTGCGCGAAGGCTTGCTCCGGCGCCAAGAGCGGGTGGTGCTCCTCGGGCTGGGGCTCCTCAGCGGATTCCTGGGCCCGGCATTGCTCGCCATCGCCGTGCTCGCCCACGTCACGGCGCTGCAGCGCTTCTGGATGCTGGCGCGCGCGCTGCGGTGAAACGGCTAGGCGGTAGCTTCAGCCGTCGGGGGGCCGGCGCCAGCGCTCGATGTCTTCGGACGCGGTTCCGGCTGGGCCGTCGGTCTGCTGACCCTGCGGGCTGCGAGGCTGCGGGGCCGCGGCGGAGCGCTGCTGAGCCCACATCCCAAGGAGCGCGGCGAGGGTGGCGAGCAGCAGCAGGAGCACGCCGCCGCCGAAAGCGGCAACCACCACGGGATCGAGGCCGCCATCAGAGTCCGCAGTGGTTTGGAGGGGCGGCCGTGCGGTGGCCTGGGGCGACGGCACCCCTCGCGCCGGGCCCGGCGTAGGGGTGGCGAGCGAATCGGGGCTGAAGCGCTGGAGGAAGCGCCGCTCGAACTCGTCGAGCGAGAAGCCGTACACCTGCTCGATGGCGCGGTCGAAACGTTCTCCACCCTTCACGGTGGCGAGGAGCTGGGCGAGCTTCGCCTCACCGAACTCGTCGATGAGGTAGGCGACCATGGCGTAGGCCTGGCCATAGAAGAGGTTGACGCGGCTCGGGTCGTTGGGGGGCGAGACCATCTGGGCAAAGGGAATGAGCCGGCCAGCCCGAGCATTGGCCTGGAAGGCGCCAGTGTAGTTGCCGCCGGGCTCGGACTGCGCCCAGACGGCGAGCCCTTCGTCGAGCCAGGACGGGAGCTTCCCCAAGGCGCTCTCGCCGGCCGCGGCGTTGATGATGTGAGCAAGCTCGTGACGCAGGGTGTCGGCGCGGTCGGAGGTCCCGCAGGAGAGCGGGATGACAAGCACCACGTCGGAGGACACCTTCGTGCCGCAGGTGACCACGGCCGCATCGAACGTCGAGCCGCGGCCTGGCCGCGCTTGGCTCAGCTCGTCTTCGGTGGCGAAGAGGACGACGTGCACGGGGAGGAGCGGGAGATCGACGCCGAAGAGGCCGCGCGCGAGGCGTTCGTACGTTTCACTGCCCGCCTCGAGGTACTGGCGAGCGAGGGCTTCGCGGTCGCCGTAGAAGAAGACGCGCAGCACGTCCGTTTCGACGCTCCGCCATTCGCGGCCGGGCGGGAGGAAGACGAAGGTGGCCTCGGGAGTCGCCGCGGTGGCCCCACCTTCGAGCGTGAACTCCCAGTGGTAGCGGAAGCGGCTGCCAACAGGGATGTAGCTGCTGGAGGTGTTGACTTCGACCGGTGCTCGGAGGTCGAGCTCGGCGGCGGGTTGGAGGTCTTCGACCCGGACGAAGGCGCTCGTGCCCGAGCCGAGGACCTGGTACCGCAGGACGGCTCCGGTGATGGGGCGATCGGCCTGGACGCGAATCCGGAAGTCGAGAGCCTGCGGGTAGCGGGGTTCCACGCCCTCGTCGAGCACGGTGAGAGGGGTCTGGACCCGGGCAGGCAGTTGGAGCAGGAGAGGGAGGAGGAGCGCGAGCCCGAGGAGGAAGGAGCTACGGAGCAGCGCCGGAGCCGTTCGCGGTGCCTGCCGCGGAACCCACGGTATCGTGTCCGACTTGGGAGGCGAGGTAAGCCTCGATGAAGCCGTCGATCTCGCCGTCGAGGACGGCAGCAGCATCACTCGTCTCGAACCCCGTCCGGTGGTCTTTGACCATCTTATACGGGTGCAAGACGTAGCTCCGGATTTGGTTGCCCCATCCCATGTCCACGTGTTCGCCTTTGAGACGCGCCTTTTCCTCCGCTTGACGCTGGAGCTCAAGCTGGAGGAGCCGGGCTTCGAGGACCTTCATCGCCGACTCTTTGTTCTGGGTCAGGGAACGTTCGTTCTGGCAGGTGACGATGATGCCGGTGGGGATGTGGACGATTCGGACGGCGGTGGCGTTCTTCTGGACGTTCTGCCCGCCGCGACCGCTGGCGCGGAAGACGTCGATGCGCAGGTCCTTCGGATCGATGTGCACCTCGCCGGGCTCGTCTACTTCTGGCAGGACCTCGACCTTGGCGAAGCTGGTGTGCCGAGCATGCGCGGCATCGAAGGGGGAGAGACGCACGAGGCGGTGGACGCCGTGCTCGCCCTTCAGGTAGCCGTAGGCGTACGGCCCGCGGATTTCGACGGTAGCGCTCTTGATGCCGGCCTCTTCGCCTTCCGTCACGTCGATGATCTCGGTGTCGTAGCCGTGGCGTTCAGCCCAGCGGAGGTACATGCGGAGAAGCATCTCCGCCCAGTCCTGCGACTCGGTGCCGCCGGCCCCGGCATGGACGGCGAGGATGGCACTGCGAGCGTCGTACGGGCCGGAGAGCCGGAGCTGGAACTCGTGGCGACGGAGCTCGGCTTCGATGGCTTCCAGGTCAGCTTCGGCCGCCTGGATGGCCGCCTCGTCGTCTTCCTCTTCGGCGAGCTTCAGGAGGTCGAGCGTCTCAGAGGCGCGGCGCTCCAGTCCCCGCCACGTCTCTACCCGCTGGCGCAGGGCAGCCGCACGCTGAAGCAGCCTGCGCGCTTCATCGGGATCGTTCCAGAGGTTGGGGTCGGCGGCGCGATCTTCGAGGACCCGGAGTTCGCGTTCTGCTCCGGGGATGTCAAAGACGCACCAGTGTATCGGAGATGCGCTGGAGCAGGGCGGCGGCGCGGTCGATGCGTTCGCTCACGGGACCAGGGTAGCGTGCGGGCGCGTCACGGGGTAGGCGCGAAGGACGACGGCGGAAGCCCGGCGGCGCGCTCGGCGGCGCGGAGGGTGTTGACGAGGAGCATGGCGATGGTCATGGGGCCGACGCCGCCGGGGACGGGCGTGATCCACCCGGCGACCTCGCGGACGGCCTCGAAATCGACGTCGCCAACGAGACGCCAACCGCGCTTCCGGCTGGGGTCGTCGATCCGGTTCGTGCCGACGTCGATGACGACCGCGCCGGGCTTCACCATGTCAGCAGTGATGGTACGCGGACGCCCGGCGGCCACGACGAGGATGTCCGCCTGGCGCGTGTGCATGCCGAGGTCGGACGTGCCGGTGTGGCAGATGGTGACAGTGGCGTTGGCACCGGGGGCTTTGTTCGTGAGGAGCACGGCGAGAGGACGCCCGACGAGCGTCGACCGGCCGACGATGACGACGTGTTTTCCGGCCGGGTCGTTCCCGGTGCGGAGGAGGAGCTGCTGGACCCCGTGCGGGGTGCACGGGATCGCGCCATCGAGGTCGCCGCGCAGGAGCTTGCCCAAGTTCCAGGGGTGGAGGCCGTCGGCATCCTTCGAGGGATGGATACGTTCGAGGACGGCGCGCTCATCGATGTGCGGCGGGAGGGGGAGCTGCGGGAGAATGGCGTGCACGTCGACGTCGGCGTTCAGCCGATCGACGAGGGCAAGGAGCTCTTCCTGCGAGGTTTCAGCGGGCAGGTGGAACGTCTGGGCGCGGATGCCTGCCTCGTCCGAGGCTTTCGCCTTGGCGGAGACGTAGGAGATGCTGGCGGGGTTGTCGCCGACGAGGATGGCCGCGAGCCCTGGCACGATGCCCCGCTCCCGGAGCCGGGCCGCGCCGTGAGCCACCTGCCGACGGATCTCGGCTGCGATGGCGGCGCCATCGATGAGCTGCGCAGTCACGAATGCAAGGGTAGCGCACCGGGCCCCGTTGGGAGCGAATCGCGTAGCATTGGGCCGATGGAGACGAAGTTCGCGCTCGGGATCGACATCATCGAGATCGACCGTATCGCCGACGTGATCGCCCGGCACGGGGAGCGGTTCCTAAAGCGGATTTACACCCCGGACGAGATCGCGTTCTGCCGCGGGCGGGTGCCGGAGCTGGCGGCTCGCTTCGCTGCCAAGGAGGCGGTGATGAAGGCGCTCGGCACGGGCGTCCGGGGCGTCGGCTGGAAAGAGATCGAGGTGCTGCCGAACCGGCGAGGCAAGCCGCTGGTGTTTCTCTATGGGCGGGCCGAGGCGCGCGCCGCGGCCATCGGGCTTCGAGGACTGGAGATCAGCATGACCCACTCGCGCGACTACGCCATGGCCGTGGCGGTGGGCGAACGATGGCTGACCGCCGACGAAGACACACCGCGCTTCGGGGAACGGGCGCGCAGGCTGGTCGAGGAGCAAGGAGTGCGATGAAGCTCGTGACGGTGGAAGAGATGCGCCGGCTGGAGCAGGCCGCCGTTGAGGCGGGCGTTTCCGAGCGCCAGATGATGGAGGAAGCCGGGCTCGCCGTCGCGCAAGAAGCGTGGATGGCCTTGGGCACGCTCGAAGGCCGCCGCATCGTGGTATTGGCCGGCCCGGGGAACAACGGCGGCGATGCCCTGGTGGCGGCCAGGCACCTCGCCGATTGGGGCGCGGAGGTCGCGATCTTCGCGCCAATGGGCCGGAAGGCCGATGAGCTGCGCGACGAGGCGGCAGCGCGGGCGATCCCAATCGTCGAAGGCGACGACGCGGCGGGCCCCGCCCTGGAACGCGCGTTGGCCGACGCCGACCTGGTCATCGACGGCCTCCTGGGCATCGGGAAGGCACGCCCCATCGACCCCGACAGCCCCTTGGGCCGGGCGCTCCGCACGCTGCGCGCTGCGCGCGAGCGGCGGAACGCGCCGAAGCTCCTGGCCGTCGACATTCCCACGGGTCTTGATGCCGACACGGGTGCTCTCGACGCCCTGACGGTCGCAGCCGACCTGACGGTGACCTTCGGCTTGCCGAAGGTGGGGATGTACCAGCTGCCGGGGAGCACGGCGGTCGGCCGCGTCCAGGTCATCGACATCGGCATCCCGCGGGTCGCGCAGGAGGCGGTTCGGCTCGAGCTGCTCACGGCCCGGTGGCTGCGGGGAGCGCTGCCGCGGCGCCCCGAAGCCGCGAACAAGGGGACGTTCGGGCGCGTGCTCGTTGCCGGAGGATGCCGCCGGTACGTGGGTGCGCCGGCGTTGGCGGCGCTGGGGGCCTACCGCGCGGGGGCCGGGCTCGTAACGGTGGCCTGCCCTGAACCGATCCAGCCCATGGTTGCAGCAGCGGTGGCCGAAGCTACATGGCTGCCGCTCCCGGCCGACAGCGATGGCTTCCTTCCCGGAGGTACGGCTGTGGCGCTGCGGCGCGAGTGGTCCAGCTTCGATGCCGCCGCGGTGGGATGCGGGATGGGGAACACCGAAGGTACCCGCGCCTTCCTCTGGGCGGCACTGCCCGACCTGGCGGCGGTCCGGCGGGGCTGCGTCATCGATGCCGACGGGCTGAACGCCCTCGCCACTTTCGACGACGCGCGAGAGCGGCTTCCTCGCTCGACGGTGATCACGCCGCATCCGGGCGAGATGGCCCGGCTGCTCCGCTGCGAAGTGCGCGACGTGCAAGCCGATCGGCTGGGCGCCGCCCGGGAAGCAGCGGAACGTTTCGGCTGCGTCGTCGTGCTGAAGGGCGCTCACACGGTCGTGGCCGCCCCCGACGGGCGGGCGCGGCTCTCGCCCTATGCGAACCCGCTGCTGGCGACGGCCGGGACGGGCGACGTGCTCGCGGGGCTCATCGCCGGCTACCTGGCCCAGGGGCTCGATCCGTTCGAGGCGGCCTGCACGGGCGTGTACGTGCACGCCGCGGCGGGGGAATCCCTGCGCGAAGAGCTGGGGGAGAGCGGCCTGCTGGCGCATGAGCTCGCCGCCCGCGTCCCGCGAATCGTGCGCGAGCTGACGGCGGGCTGATGCTATACTGCTCAGCAACCTGATCGGATTCCCGGAGGTCGCGCGTGCGGCGCGTGGTGGTGACAGGCATCGGGCTCGTGACGCCCGTGGGTCTGACGCGCGAGGAGACGTGGGAGGCGCTCGTGGCGGGCCGGTGCGGCATCGGGCCGATCACCTTGTTCGACGCCTCGGGGTTCGATTCGCGCATCGCCGGTGAAGTGAAGGGCTTCGACCCGCTGCGGTGCATGGACCGGAAGGAGGCCCGCCGAGCCGACCGCTTCACGCAGTTCGCCGTGGCAGCAGCACAGGAGGCACTGGCCCAGGCCGGGCTCGCGATCGCCGAGGAGGACGGGCGCCGGACGGCCATCATCGTCGGGACGGCAATGGGGGGCGTGATGACGCTCGCCGAGGAGTACGAGCAGCTGCGCACGAAGGGCCCCGGCCGGGTGAGTCCGTTCCTCATGCCGATGATGCTGCCCGATATGGCGAGCGGTCAGCTGAGCATCCGGCTCGGGGCACGGGGCCCGAACTACGCCCTGGTGAGTGCCTGCGCCAGCGGGGCCGACGCCATCGGCGAGGCCGCGAACATGATTGCCCGAGGCGATGTCGATGCAGCGCTGGCAGGGGGGAGCGAGGCGCCCATCACCCCGATCGCGGTTGCGGGGTTCGCCGCGGCGAAGGCGCTCAGCACACGGAACGACGACCCAGCGACGGCCTCGCGGCCGTTTGCAGCGGGGCGGGACGGCTTCGTCATCGCCGAAGGCTGCGGCCTGCTCGTGCTGGAGGCGGAGGAACACGCGAAGGCGCGGGGTGCGCGCATTCTCGCCGAAGTAGCGGGGTACGCCGCCACGAGCGACGCGTACCACATCACCCAGCCGCATGAACAGGGCGAGGGCGCTGTGCGGGCGATGCAGCTGGCCCTTGCGCGGGCGGGGCTCGAGCCCGACGACGTCGACTACATCAACGCGCACGGAACCTCGACACCGCTGAACGACAGGATGGAGACGCTGGCGATCAAGCGGGCGTTCGGTGAGTACGCCTACCACGTCCCCATCAGCTCTACGAAGTCGATGACCGGTCACCTGCTCGGGGCAGCGGGAGCGGTGGAGGCCGCAGTCTGCGTGCTCACCATCGAGCGGGGGGTCATCCCGCCGACGGCCAACTACGTCGAGCCCGACCCTGCATGCGACCTCGACTACGTGCCGAACGTGGCCCGGCCGGCGACCGTGGACGTGGCGATGACGAACTCCTTCGGGTTCGGCGGACACAATTCCTGTCTCATCTTCCGCAGGTACGTGCCGTAATGGGGACGAGCGCGGCGCTGGTGCGCGGCACACCGCGATGGAAGCTCCGGCGCCCCGGCGCCCACCGGCACGCGATTCCCCGGTATCCAGCTGTGGTGGCCCGCGTGCTCGCGGCACGCGGCATCACCGACCGCGACGCGGCGTGGCGATTCTACCGGCCTCGTGAAGCGCCGACGAGCGACCCATACCTGCTGCCGGGCATGACCGAGGCGGTGGCCCGCACGCGGCAGGCGGTGCGCGAGGGTGAGCTCATCGGGCTGTACGGCGACTTCGACGTCGACGGTGTTACCTCCGTTGCGGTGCTCGAGCTGGGGTTGCGCCCGCTGGGAGCGAGGACGCTGCACTACATCCCTGACCGGTTCGGCGAGGGGTATGGGCTGAACGTGGGCGCCGTGAAGCGACTGGCGGCTGCCGGGGTCTCGCTCCTCATCACCGCGGACTGCGGCATCAGCTCGGTGGCGGAGATCGCGGCCGCGCGGGATCTCGGGATGGACGTCATCGTGCTCGACCACCACACGGTGCCCCCTGAGCTGCCGCCAGCCCTGGCGAACATCGACCCGAAGCGGCCCGATTCCGCCTACCCGTTCGACGAACTAGCGGCGGTGGGCGTTTCGTACCGGTTCCTCACGGCGCTGTATGACGCGTGCGGGCGGGAGCTCCCCGCCGACGACCTCATCGACCTCGTGGCACTGGGGACGGTGGTCGACGTGGCGCCATTGATTGGTGAGAACCGGGCCATCGTCCGTCAGGGGCTTGAAGCGATGCAGCACGGCCTACGGCCGGGGCTGGCGGCACTCGCCGCCGTCGCTGGGACGGGGTCGCGGGTGGATGCGGAAGTGCTCGCCTTCCAGTGGGGGCCGCGGCTCAACGCCGCCGGCCGCCTGCAGCACGCCCGTTTGGCGCTCGAGCTCTTGCTGGCGGAACGCATGGACGACGCCTTGCCGCTCGCTCAGCAGCTGGATGCGCTCAACCGTGAGCGTCAGCGGCTGACGGACGAAGCGATGGCCCTGGCAGAGTCGCGAGCTGAGGACGAAGGCCCCCTCATCTTCGTGGGCGACGAGCGGTTGCACGTGGGCATCGTGGGAATCGTGGCAGGAAAACTGGCGGAGAAGTTCTACCGGCCGGCCATCGTCTTCAGCCGGGGCGAGCGCGAAAGCAGGGCGAGCGCACGCAGCATTCCTGCGTTCGACATTGTGCGGGCGATTCGGCGGGAGGCGGCGCTGCTCGAGCGGCACGGCGGGCACCGTGCTGCGGCAGGGTTCACCGTTCGGAATGAGCTGCTGCCCGAGCTGGAACGGCGGCTGCAGGCGTACGCCGAGGAGCTGCTCCGGCCCGAGGATCTCCGCCCGGTCATCGAGGTCGACGCGGAGGCCCAGCTGGATGAGCTGAACCCCACCGAGCTGAAGGGGCTGCTGGCCTTCGAACCCTGCGGCCACGGGAACGAGCGGCCGGTGCTCCTCGCCCGTGGCGTGCGCGTCGCGGACTGGCGCCCGGTCGGCAGCGACGGCGCGCACCTCCGCATGAAGCTGAAAGGGAAAGGGGCAGCAGCATGGCCGGCGATCGCCTTCCGGCAGGCGCAGGGGCGCCTGGCGGACGAGGTGGACGTGGTGTACACGCTGCGGCCGGGGCGGGAAGGGCTCGTCGAGCTGGAGGTGCTGGATTTCGCGCCTGCCGAGGAGCGGCGGCCGCTGGAGGGAGCGGAGGAGCATGGCTGAGGAGGTGCGCCTGACGGCCGAGGGGCAGCGGGCGCTCCGCGAAGCGGAGCAGCTGTGCTGGCGGATGAACGTGGCGATCGAGGCACCGGAGCACCTGCTGGCGGGTGCGCTCCTCGTGCTCGGCGAAAGCGGAACCGTAGGGCTCCCGGACCGCACGCGGATCGAGGAGGCGCTGCTCTTGGTGCACGGTGCCGGAGCCGAACGGCTTCGGGAGCAGGTGATGCCGAGCCCTGGGGCGCGGGCAGCGCTGAACCACGCCGTGCGGCGCCTGCGGGAGGCTGGAGGCACCGACTTCGGCGCCCGCGAACTTGCGCTGGGCGTCATCGAATCGGGGGAAGTAAACCCCCTCTTCTACCGGGGGCTCGGCATCAGCCGCGACGAGCTGGCCCGGCTCATCGCCCGCTGAGGGTGTCGGCCAGCGGGTCGGTAACCTCGACCCCGGCAGCACGGAGAGCGGCGGCGAGGTCGCTCGCCCCCCGGAACTGATGCGCGGTCATCCCGACGGAGCGCGCGCCCTCGACGTTGTGCGCCAGGTCGTCGGTGAAGAAGCAGGACTCCGGGGGCACGCCCAGCCGCTCGGCGGCCAGCCGGAAGACGCGAGGGTCGGGCTTTGCCAGCCGCACGGTAGCGGAATTGACCACGTCGTCGAAGAGGTGCGCGATGCGGAATTTCCGCTGGAGGTCCTCCTCCAGGCCGGGCGCGGCGTTCGACAGGAGACCCAGCCGGTAACGGCCGCGTAGCTGCTCCAGGAGTTCGATCATCCCGGGGTTGAAGGCGGGAGGGCGGTCTTCGGTGAGCGCGGCGATGAACGCCTCGGCAGCGTCGGCAGAGGCGTGCTCGGTGACGAGCCGTCGGCAGGTCTCGTACCACTCTTCGAAAGAGCCTTCGCCGACGCGGAGGCGCATCCAGGCGGGATTCTCGAGGTAGAGCCAGCGGAAGGCGAACCCGGACGGGAGGCCGAAGCGGCGCTCAACTTGGACGAAGGGAGACTCTGTCTCGTTGGCAATGGGCTCGGCGCCCCCGGGGACGATGACGCCACCGAAATCGAAGATGACGGCTGCGATGCTCATGGCGGCGAGTGTGCAGAGGGGAAGGCCGCCAGGCAACCGCTCAGTGGTGGCGAACCCGCGCCGCGATGGGCAGGCGGCGATCGCGCCCGAACGCACGTGGGGTGATCTTCACGCCCGGGGGCGCTTGGCGCCGCTTGTACTCGTTTCGGTCGACCATCGCGACGACGCGCTCCACGGTGGCTCGGTCGAACCCCATGGCGACGATTTCGTCGGGGGTGCGGTCGAGCTCCACGTACTGCTCGAGGATGGGGTCGAGGATCTCGTAGGGCGGCAGGGTGTCTTGGTCGACCTGGCCAGGCTTCAGTTCGGCAGAGGGCGGTTTGCGGAGGACCGATTCCGGGATGAGATCGAACCCGGCGCGGGCGTTGCGCCAGCGGGCAAGGCGGTAGACGAGGGTTTTCGGCACGTCTTTGATGACGGCGAACCCCCCTGCCATGTCGCCGTAGAGGGTCGCGTAGCCAGTCGCCATCTCGCTCTTGTTCCCGGTGGTGAGGACGAGCCAACCGAACTTGTTGGAGAGCGTCATGAGGACGTTGCCGCGTTGGCGGGACTGGAGGTTCTCCTCGGCGGTGCCGGGCTCGGTCCCCTCGAAGGCATCGGCGAGCATCTCCAGCATGGCGGCGTGGGCAGGCTCGATGGGGATGGTGAGCAGGCGGATGCCGAGGTTCGCGGCGAGCTTCGCGGCATCAGTCTTGCTGTGCTCGCTGGAGTACCGGCTGGGCATGGAGACGCCGATGACGTTTTCGGGGCCGAGGGCATCGGCCGCGATCACGGCGACGAGGCTCGAGTCGATCCCGCCGGAGAGGCCGATGACCGCCTGCTTGAAGCCGGTTTTCGCGAGGTAGTCGCGGGTACCGAGAACGAGGGCTTCCCACACCTCCTCTTCTTCGCCGAGGAGTGGGCGGACCTCCCGGTGGCGCGGCACGGCCGGGGAGGGTTCGATGCGGAAGCCGAGCGGGACGACTTCTGCAGGCAGCTCGCTCCGTTCGCGCAGCTCGGCCCGCCGCCGAGGGTCATGGAGGCGCCGCTGGGCGACGAAATCGAGGTCGATCTCGGCGAGGACGAGGTCCTCGCGGAATTGCGGACCGCGGACGGCGAGGCTGCCATCGGCATCGAAGACCAGGGAGCAACCGTCGAAGACGAGCTCATCTTGGCCGCCGACCTGGTTGACGTAGGCGAGTGCGACGAGGTTGTCAGCGGCGCGGGTGGCGAGCATGCGCTCCCGGTCGCGGACCTTGCCCCGATGGTAGGGCGAGGCGTTGATGTTGATGACGAGTTCGGCGCCTGCCAGGGCCATGGCTTCGAGGGGAAGGCCCGGGTACCAGATGTCCTCGCAGATGCTCACGCCGAAGGCGAAGCTGCCCGCGTCGTAGATGGGGACGCGTTTACCGGGGGCGAAGTACCGCTCTTCGTCGAAGACGCCGTAGTTGGGCAGTCGGCGCTTTCGATAGGTGTCGACCCAGCGGCCATCGGCGAGGACGGCAGCCGCGTTGTAGGCGGCATCGCCGTCCCAATCGACGAATCCGACCACGGCGACGATACCCTGGGAGGCGGGAAGGAGCTGTTGCACGGCGGCGCGAGACGCCTCGCAGAAGGCGCGACGGAGCAGCAGATCCTCTGGGGGGTAGCCGGTGATGGCGAGCTCGGGCACGGCCACGAGCTGGGCGCCAGCCTGCTTCGCGCGGCTGATGCTCCGGGCGATGAGCTCAACGTTGCCGTCGATGTCGCCAACGGTCGTGTCGAGCTGGGCGAGGGCGAGACGGATGGTCCGCATGCGTTCCACCGAGCGGGGGATGGAGGAAGTATACCGCCGGGCCGTGCCGGGGCCGGGGCGCTGCATCGGGGGAATGCCCTAGGCAGTTCGCCGGATTGGCAGAGGAGGCGCGGGCCGCGAGGATGATGCCGGCGGGGCTACGAGGAAGGGGAGATGACTCGCAGCCAACTGAATATCGACGCTTGCCCGCTCTGCGGGCGCACGGGGCAATCGCGCACCCGGCTCCTCCTGGCCGATGTCGAGGTGGCCGCGGGAGTGCGGGGCGCACGGTTTGCCACCGTGATCTGCCGCGACTGCGCGCTCGCGATGGTGGCGCGCACCGCGGCTGCGGCCGCCGGACAGCGCTGACGCTGCACCGGTCCCGGTGCGGGGCTGTCCTGACAGGCCGAGAAGCGCGGGGCTAGAATCGGGGCAGACCCCGCACCGGAGCAGCCATGAACGACGTCCTGGCGATGATCCTCGCGGGCGGACAAGGGGACCGTCTCTCGGTCCTTTCGGAGCAGCGCGCAAAGCCGGCGGTGGTGTTCGCCGGGCACTACCGGATCATCGACTTTGCCCTCAGCAACTGCGCCAACAGCCAGCTTACGAAGGTGTGCGTGCTGACGCAGTACCGGCCCCGGTCACTCATCAACCACATCGGCTCGGGGCGGGCGTGGGGGCTCGATCGGCCCGATGGCGCCGTCCAGATCCTGCAGCCGTACCTCGGGCGGGCCGACATGGACTGGTACCAGGGGACGGCAGACGCCGTCTACCAGAACCTGTACGTCATCGAAGAATCCCGAGTGCGGGAAGTGCTCATCCTGGCGGGGGACCACATCTACCTCACCTCGTACCGGAACATGATCGCCTACCACCGGAGCCAGGCGGCCGATGTGACGGTGGGGGTGTACACGGTGCCGCTCGAGGAGGCCCGCCGATTCGGCGTGCTCGAGCTCGACAGCAACGGGCGGATCGTGGACTGGCAAGAGAAACCGCAGGAGCCGAAATCGACGTGGGTCTCCATGGGGGTGTACTGCTTCAACAAAGACGTGCTCGTCGAGGAGCTGCAGGCCGATGCCGACCTGGGCGACCAGAGCACGCACGACTTCGGGCGCGACATCATCCCTCGCATCTTCCAGCGGTACCGGGTGTTCGGTTATCAGTACCAGGAATACTGGCGCGACGTGGGGACCATCCAATCGTACTGGCAGGCGCATATGGACCTGCTAGGCCCGCGGCCAGCGCTCGACCTCGACGACCCTGACCTGAAGCTGCGCACGTCGGCGCCCACCATGCCCCCCGCTTGGATCGGCCCGAAGGCGGAAGTCGTGGATTCGCTGATTTCGCCGGGAGCCCGGATCGCGGGCCGGGTGGTGCGGTCGGTGATCTCGCCGGGTGCGGTGATCGAGGAGGGAGCCGAAGTGCGGGACTCGATCGTGCAGCACCGCTGCGTCATCCGCCAGGGCGCGGTCATCGACCGCTCGATCCTGGACAAGGAGGTGACGGTGGGCGCTGGGGCGTACGTCGGCTACGGCGACGATTTCCGCCCGAACTTGGAGCGGCCCGACATCGTGAACACGGGAATCACGGTCATCGGCAAGCGGGCGACCATCCCTGCGGGCCTGCGCGTGGGACGGAACGTGGTGGTGGGCCCCGGCGTCGACGAGGAGCTGGCAGACCTGGAAGAACTCCCGTCCGGGGCTTCGGTGCACCCCACGCACATCCCGCTGCACCTGTTCGTGTAGCATGCACGCGTGCGGCTCTTCACCGTCGAGGAGGCCCGCGCCGAGCTGCGCTCCCTCCTGCCCTCCATCGGGCAGATGGTGACGGCTGCGCGCCGAGCCGAGGAGCTCGAACGGCGGATTGCCGCCGCTGCCCGCGCGGCCTCCGGCAACGGGCGCACGAAGGAACCGATACCGGCGGCAGACGCGTCAGGCCCGCGGGAGCTGGAGCAGCTTCGTTCCACGCTCGAACGCGCGATTCGGGCCATCGCGGCTGCGGGCGCGGAGGTGAAGGACGTGCGTCGCGGGCTCATCGACTTCCCGGCTGAGCGGCGCGGCGAGGTGGTGTACCTCTGCTACGAGTACGGCGAGCCCGATATCGAGTTCTGGCACCCAGTCGATACGGGGTACGCGGGGCGGCGCCCGATGTCGGAATTCTGACCCACCGCCGGAGGGGAGCGATGACAGCTGGCACAATGCGCGACATCTACGTGATGGCGAATGGCCTGCGGCACCACCTCATCGCCCGCGGGAAGCCGGGCGCGCCAATCGTCATGATGATCCACGGGCTCACGCAGCAGGCGCACGTCTTCGACGCGGTTGCAGCACGGCTCGCACGGCAGTTCCACGTGTACTGCCTCGACGTCCGCGGCCGGGGCGAGAGCGAGTGGGGGCCGCCCGAGGAGTACCGTTTCGACGTCTATGTGCGCGACCTCGAGGCGCTGCGCGATGCGCTGGGGATCGAGCGCTTCGCCCTCGTTGGGACATCGATGGGCGGGCTGATCTCGATGTACTACGCCCCGCAGCACCCGGACCGCGTGTGGGCAGTCGTGCTGAACGACATCGGACCGGAGGTAGCACCGGCCGGGCTGCAGCGCATCATGACCATGCTGACGAGCGCGCCCGAAGCCTTCACCGACCTGAAAGCCGTGGCCCGGTACTACCGCGAGGCGAACGCCCCCGTGCTGGCCCGCCGGAGCGACGAGGAGGTGCTGGAGTACGCCCGCTGGCACGTCCGCCGTGACGACACCGGCCTCTACGTGTGGCGGATGGACCCGGCTATCCGCCGGCCGCCTGCCCAGCCGGCGCCCCCGCCGATGGATCCGTGGGCGGCGTTCCAGGCCATCCGCGCGCCGGTGCTCCTCATCCGTGGGGCGGAGAGCGACGTCCTCGACCGGTCGACGGCTGAGCGGATGGTGGCGGAGCACCCGCGGTGTCGCTTGGTCGAGGTACCAGGCATCGGGCACGCGCCCGCCTTAACGGAGCCGGAGGCGTACGAAGCGCTCGAGCGATTCCTGCGCGAGTGTGCGGCGATCGGCTAACATTTCGTCGGCCGGAAACGGTGCCACGAAGGAAGGAGGAGCGAGATGCCGACGTCTCTCAGCTGCGTGAAGACCGGGCAGGGCCAGGTGGCGATGCAGACGATTCCCCTGCCCGAGCAGCCCGGTCCGGGGCAAGCGCTGGTCCGCACAACGCTCTCGACGGTGTGCGGGAGCGACATCCACATCGTCGACGAGCTTCCGGTGCCGCCCGGGGTACCCATGGGCCACGAAGCCGTGGGCATCGTCGAAGCGGTGGGGCCGGGCGTGACGGCGTTCAAGCCAGGCGACCGGGTGGTGGTGAGCTGCCTCCTCTGCTGCGGCGTCTGCGTGCGCTGCCAGGAAGGGAACCCGCAGGTGTGCCAGACGTTCGCGGCGCCCAACAACCTGCTCTTCGGTGCGCAGGGGCAGTACTTTCTCGTGAACGGTGCACAGACGTCGATGGCGAAGGTCCCGGATTCGCTGGAGGACGAGCAGGTCATCTTCGTCGGCGACATCCTCTCGACGGGGTTCGGCGCCATCGAACGCGCAGGGCTGCGCACGGGCGACACGGTTGCCATTTTTGCCCAGGGGCCGGTCGGGCTGTGTGCCACCATGGCCGCGAGGGCCCTTGGGGCGGGGCTCATCATCGCCGTGGAGGGCATCCCCGAGCGCCAAGCGATGGCGAAGCGCCTGGGCGCCGACGTGGTGGTGGAGCCGCAGGAAGCCGTGCAGCGCATCATGGCGCTGACGAACAACACCGGCGTCGACGTAGCGGTCGAGGCCCTGGGGCATCAGGTGACGTTCGAAAACGCCTGCGCGGTGACCCGATGGGGCGGCACCGTGAGCAGCGTGGGCGTGTACGGCGCGTTCCCGACGCTCACCCTGCCCACGTCGGGGACGTTTCTCCACCGCCGAATCGTCACGACCCTCTGCCCCGTGGGCACCGACCGCATGGAGCGGCTCATGCGCCTCATCGAACGGGGGCGCATCGACCCGCGGCCGCTGTTCACGCATCAGATGAAGCTCGAGGAGACGCCCGCTGCGTACGAGCGTTTCCGGCGGCGCGAGGGGGGCGTGCTGAAGATCGCGCTCCGTCCGTAACGTCAGCGCGAGCGGGCGGCGCTCGTCGCGAGTTCGACGAGCCGTCGCGCGTGCGATTCCGTCGCGGGGAGCTGCCGTTCGATGGCGCGGCGAACGGCGGCCCCTGCACGGGCGTCGCCCTCGCTCCACCAGCGAGCGAGAGCGCGCACCGCTTCCCAGAGGGCAACGGCGCGAACGAAGACCGGCAGCGCGCGCCATTCTTCGGGTTCGAGAGGCCGGAGCGCCTCGTAGCCCTCGAGGAAGCCAAACGCGGCGGAGAGATCGAAGGACCCCGGCCGCGCTGGGCTCCACGCTTCCCGGACGAGGCCGGCCGCGACGTCGAACGCGAAGGCGTCCCAGTGAGCCAGCTCGAGCCGGAGGAGTGCAGCGGGCTGCCCGCCCTCGAAGGGCACGCTCTCGCGCGAGAACGCGAGGAGGACGACGCCGCGGGGGAGGTCGGCGTAGCGGCTCCGGGCGAGGTCGCGGATGAGGCGGAAGCGTTCCCGGCGGAACGCGGCCGCGAGGGCCGGCGCTTCTCGCGCGAACGCCACGAGGAGCTCGCCGAGCGTGCCGAGCCCCGCCGTCTGCACGAGGGTATCGAGCTCCCAGGCGAGCCCGAGGCCCTCCGGCTGCTCTTCGCGCGGGAATCGTCGGGCATCGGCGTGGAAGCGGGCGAGCAGCCGCCCGAGGAGCGCGGGCGCGCCAGGGCTGCGGGGTGAGAGCGGCCGTCCGAGCCGGAGGGGGTAGAGCGAGAAGCGCTCTCCGTCGACGCCGACCACGTCGCGGCCGTCGCGGGTGAGGAGTGGCGGCGCGCCCGGCCAGCCTTTCGTCTCGAGGTACGCGCGGAAGTCGTGCTCCCAGGCGATGGCCTGATCGGGGCGCGCCGGATCGTGGCGGCGCACGAGGAGCGTGCGACCTCCGGCGTGAGCGCGCCATTCGGTCCCGGCACTCCCACCGGGCAGCGGAAAGATCCCTTCCGCCTCGATGCCGTAGAGGCGGAGCGCGCGGATCACGTCGGGGCCCGGAGGACGCCGGCCGGTCATGCCCCCAGTGTACGCCCCGGAAGGCAGCTCGCCGGACCGCTCAGTAGGCCGTCCACCCCCCATCGGCGACGAGGACAGCGCCGTTCACGAAGCTGGCTTCGTCGCTGGCGAGGAAGAGGGCAACGGCCGCGATTTCTTCCGGCTGGGCGATTCGGGGCATGAGGGAAGCGCCGAGCTGCATGCGCGCCAGGCCGAAGGCGTTCGGTTCGCCGCCCAGGCCGATGGCGGTCTGCACCGGTCCGGGGCAGATGGCGTTACAGCGGATGTTCTGCGCCGCATACATGAAGGCGATGTTCTTCGTCAGGCCGATGAGCCCGTGCTTCGAGGCGGTGTACGCGGCGCCGGCGCGCCCGCCGTGGAGCCCGCCGACGGAGGCGATGTTGACGATAGCCCCGGCTCCCTGGCGGAGCATGACGGGGAGGGCTTCCCTGCAGAGGAGGAAGGGGCCGGTGAGGTTCACCCGCAGCACCCGGTCCCACAGGTCAAGGGGGGTATCGGCGGCGGGTGCCATGCGGTCCATGATGCCGGCGTTGTTGCAAAGGATGTCGAGCCGCCCCCATCGTTCGACGGCAGCTGCCACCAAGCGCGCGGCATCTTCGGGAGCGCCGACATCGGCCGCGAGGGCGAAGGCTTCGCCGCCGGCGCCGGCGATCTCCGCGGCGCTGGCTTCTGCGCGTTCGGCGATGAGGTCGGCCACGAGCACACGGGCTCCCTCGCGCGCGAAGCGCTGGGCGATGGCTTTGCCGATGCCAGACCCTGCGCCGGTGATGATGGCGACGCGTCCGTCCAGCTGCATGGTTCGCTCCTCCGCTGGAATTGGTGCCTCGTACGGCGGTCAGCGGCCATCGTAGCGGCCGTGGGCAGGAGTGGCGGAGGCCAAATGGGGAAATGAGGCGCCCCCTCCTGGCCGTTCCTGGAGGGGGCGCCGAAGGGCGCGGGCCGGGTGCGGGCTACCGCTGGAGGATGTGGATGGTGCAGGCGGAGCAGAGGCCGATGACGTGCGCGAGGCCGACCTTCGCTCCTTCGACCTGGCGAGCGCCGGCCTGGCCGCGCAGATGCCAGACGATTTCGGCGATGTTGGCGACGCCCGTGGCTCCGAGCGGATGCCCCTTGGAGAGGAGCCCGCCACTGACGTTCACGACGGCTTTCGTCTTCGGCTTGTAGGTCTTGTCGACGAAGGGCGCGACGTCCTCTTCGTACTTCGTCGGGACCTTGTTGCCGAGCCAAGGCGCGCCGCTGGCGATGTGCTTCGCCGCCTCGCCCTCGCCGCAGAGGCCGAGGTTTTCGTAATGGAGGAGCTCAGCGGTCGCGAAGCAGTCGTGGAGCTCGACCTGGTCGAGGTCTTCGGGGCCGATGCCGGCCATCTCGTACGCCTGCTTGGCGGCGTTGCGGGTGAGGGTGTTGATGTCGGGCAGGGTGAGGTCGCGGTCGGTGTAGGGGTCGCTGGTGAGAACGCTGGCCGCGATCTTGATGGGCTGGGTGGTGAACTGGCGGGCCTTCTCCATGGAGCAGAGGACGGCCGCCGCGGCGCCGTCGCCCGTGGGGCAGCACATGAGGAGGGTGTTCGGGTAGGCGACGACGCGTGAGTTGAGCACCTCGTCCAGCGGCGTTTCCTTCTGGTATTGGGCGAGGGGGTTCATGGTGCTGTGCCAGTGGTTCTTCACGCTGGCGAGGGCGAACTGCTCCTGGGTGGTGCCGTACTTGCGCATGTGCTCCATCCCGGCCATGCCGAAGACAGCGGGCATGAGGTAGGAGCCGATCCGCCCTTCGATGGAAGTCGCCGGGTCGCGCGGGGCGCCGAGCAGACCCTGCTTGCCCATCTGCTCGGAGCCGATGGCGAGGACGATGTCGTACGCGCCGGAGGCGACGGCGAAGTACGCCTCGCGGAAGGCGGTGGAACCGGTGGCGCAGGCGTTGGCAACGTTGACGACGGGGATGCCCGTCTGCCCCATCTGCTGGAGGATGCGCTGGCCAGAGCCACTCGTCTGGTAGAGGTTGCCGCTGTAGAGGGCTTCGATCTGCTTCATCTCGACGCCGGCGTCCTTCAGGGCGTCGAGGCCTGCACGGGCGGCCAGCTCCTCGACCTTGCGCTCGGGGTAGCGGCCGAACTTGATCATCGAGACACCGATGACGGCGACTTCACGCATGGGTACTCCTCCTTCCTCGGGTAGGCGTCAGGCGGGCCGGAACTTGTAGCCCACGTACTGGTTCCCGTCGGCGTCTTGCGAGACGACCTCGGTGAACATTTTGACCTTCATGCCGAACTTGAGGTTCTCGGGCTTGGGTTCGATGCCTTCGATGTTGGCGTTCACGGAGACGCCTTCCGGCAGGTCGATGACAGCTGCGATGTACGGCACCTTCACCCAGGGCACCGACTGGTGGATGATGGACCAGACGTACACCTCGCCTTCCTTGCTGAGGCGGACGGTTTCGAACGGCCCTTCACCGCTGCACTTGCCGCAGAAGAGGCGCGGGCCGAGGTAGAGGGTGCCGCACTTCGTGCAGCGGCTCCCGAAGAGGTAATCCTCGTCGCGGGTGTTCCCGAGGGCGAGGTAGGGGACGATGGGGCGGAGTTCGCCTTTCGGCGGGGCTTCGGTGGTCAATCCACTTCCTCCTTTGTCCGGCTGAGGTCGCACCGAACGTCGGCCGCAAGGCCACGGCCGGCGAATCGCGCCCCAATTGTCGTTCTGGGGAGCGAAGGGCGTCAAGGTCGTTCGGTCGACCGAAAATGAACCGCCTCAGCCCGCAGCGGCGGGTTGGGGTACCGGCTCCGCGAACCGATCGGTGACTTTGAGGGCGTTGGGCGCGACCTCGCGGCAGGCGCCGCAGCGGATGCACAGCTCGTCGACGACCGTCCATCCCTGGTGGGTCTCGACGATGGCGTTCGTGGGGCAGATCTCGGCCGCGTCCGGGAGCCCCGGGTCGGACGGGTTGGCGATTTCGTAGCGGATGAGCCCAGCGAGCACGCCAGCGGGATCGCGCTTCTCCCGGATCACCGTCTCGAACTCGTCCCGGAAGTAGCGGAGGGCAAGCTTGACGGTCGTGAGGGCGAACTGCCCGTGGAGGCAGTTCGACCACACGAGCGTGCGCGTGAGCTCCTCGAGCTTGTCGAGATCGCTCTCTCGCCCGCCGCCGGCAGCCATGCGGCGGAGGATTTCGACGGCGCGCTGCGTGCCGCCGTGGCAGGTGGTACACCTTCCGCAGGATTCGTCCTCGGCGAAGCCCACGAAGTAGGTACAGAGGTCGACGACGCTCGTGTGCTGGTCGAAGAAGATGATGCCGCCCGAGCCGAGGAACATGCCCCGTTCCCGGTAGGGGTCGAGGGCGACGGGAAGGTCGATTTCCGAGGCAGGGAGGATACCCGAGAGCGGTCCGCCCGGCTGGAACCCCTTGAGGACGCTGCCGTCACGCATGCCGCCGCCGTACTGCTCGAGCAGCTGGCGGACGGTGTAGCCGAAGGGGATTTCGATGCAGCCCATCTGTTTGATGGCGCCGCTGAGGGTGAACATCTTCGTGCCTTTGTCCTTCGCGTCCGAGACGCTGCTCCACCAGGCGGCGCCGTGGCGAAGGATGAGGGGCGCGTTCGCGTACGATTCGACGTTGTTGACGTTGGTCGGCTTGTTCCAGAGGCCGGCTTGAGCGGGGAAGGGCGGCTTGATGCGGGGCATCCCTCGGTAGCCGTCGATCGAGGACATGAGCCCCGTTTCTTCCCCACAGACGTACGAGCCGGCTCCGCGGAAGACGATGAGGTCGAAATCGAGCCCCGAACCGCAGATGTTCGTGCCGAGAAGGCCCCGTTCGTAGGCTTGCGCGACAGCCGTCTTCATCCGCTGGAAGGCGAGGGGGTACTCGTACCGGATGTAGACGTACCCCTCGCGCGCGCCCGTCGCCTTCGCCGCGATGAGCATCCCTTCGATGATGAGCTGGGGATCGCTCTCCATGAGCACCCGGTTCACCCAGGCGCCGGGGTCGCCCTCATCGGCGTTGCAGACCAAGTACTTCGGCTCGGCCGTGGCCGTGCGGAGGAAATCCCATTTCCGGCCCGTGGGGAACCCGCCGCCACCTCGGCCGCCGAGCCCACTGTCGAGCACTTCCTTGATGATCTCCTCGGGGGTGAGCTCGAGGGCCCTGGCGAAGCCTTCGTAGCCGCCACGTGCGAGGTAGTGGTCGATGTTTTCGGGATCGATGACACCGCAATTCGCCATGAGACGGCGAACCTGGCCGCGCATGAAGGGGTGCTCGGCGAGGGGGACGATGCCCTCGCTCGAGACACCGTCGACGACGGCGATCGCGAGCTCGGGGAACTCTTCACCGGCGATCAGCACGCGGCGGACGAACTCTTCGGCGCGGTCGGGCGTGACGTTGCCGTAGAGGATGGTGCGGGTGCCGGCCGCGGTGCGCACAGTGACGGTGGGTTCCAGCCAACAGAACCCCCAGGAGCCAGTGATGCCGATATCGGCATCGATGCCTTCACGAGCAGCTGTCTCGCGGATGATGCGGAGCGTTTCGTCGGCGCCGCGGGCGAGCGAGGACGTATCGATGCATACGTTCACCTTGGGGCGGCCGTTGGCCAACCATCCCTCATAGGCGTCACGGGCGCGGGCGATGAGCGACTGGAGGGCGGGGTTCATGCGCCCTCCCGGATGCGACGTGCGAGGCGGATGGCCTCGGCGACGGTGAGCTTCCCTACCACCTTTCCGTTCACCCACACCTGCGGCGCTTCGCTGCAGGTGCCGTTGCACTGGCCGAGGTGGAGCGCGTAGCGGCCGTCATCGCTATGGCCCCCAAGAGGCAGCCCCAACGTGTACTCCAGCGCCTCGCGGATGCGGTCACCGCCGAGGATGCGGCAGGTGGGACCGCTGCACCAAGCGATTTCGGTTTGGGCGGGGGGGTGCTGCCGGAACTCCGAATAGAAGGACATCGCCCCAAAGACGAGGGCCGGCGTGGTGTTGAGCTGGCGGGCGATGACCTCGATGGCGCGCCGAGGGATGTACCCGTAGGTATCCTGCACCTTGTGGAGGGCGGGGAGCAGGTGGCCGCGGTTCGGGCGAAATTCGGCGACGAGCTGACGGAGCTCTTCGAGGGATGGCTCGGCGGCAGCCATGCAGCCTCCCGCTTGTGAAATGCGGAACTACTATATCGAGGCGCCACGCCGGGCAGCAACCGCGCGGGCATCCTCGTCGATGATGGCGGCGGCGCGCTCGCCGAGGATGAGCGAGTAGTTCTGACCGCGGTCTTCGGGGTAGATCTGGGTGGTGTTGGCCAGGTAGAGGCCCTGGATCCCAGTACGGATGTCGGGGATGGACTGGGAGTAGTTGGTGGTGATGATGGGTTGGCCGCCTGGGTCGGTAAAGAACCAGAGGTCGCGAATCCAGGAGCGTTCGAACCGCGGGTTGATGGTGCGGATGCCGGGGAGGTACAGCTCAAGCACCTCCTCGGCTCGCATCTGGAGCACGGGATGGTTCGGCGGCACGTAGTTCGAAAGGTAGACGATGTGGTTGCCGCCGTAATCCTCTGGGCGCATGAAGTTCGTGTGTTCGATGCAGGCGACGAACTTCAGGTCGTCGGCGATGCTCAGCCAGTAGATGTCGGTGAGGGGGCGGTCGAGGGCGAGGACGAGGCAGGTGGCCCACTGATACCGGACACGGTCGAGGATGGCCGCGTACTCGGGCGGCAAGTCGGGCGCAATCTTGCGGGTGATGATGTTGGGCGTGGTCATCAACACCTGGTCGAACTCCCAAAGACGGCCGGCCGCCCGGATCCCCCGCACCTGACCCGCCTCGACCGCAACGCGCTCCACGGGCGTGGAGAGGTGGATGACGCCTCCCCGTTCGACGATGCGGTCGGCGAGGGCCTGGTAGTAGCGCCGGAACGAGCCCTCGAGGTAGCCGAGGGCCTCACGGCTGCCCTTCCGTGAGGCGAAGCGGAGGTAAATCTTCCCCCAGAGCCAGGCCATGCTGACTTCGTCGGCGTGGTCGGCGAATTTCCCACGGAGGAGGGGCCCCCAAAAGGCATCGTAGGCCTTCCGGCCGACGGCGCGGAGCATCCACTCCTTCGCGGTGACCGATTCGTACTTCCTCCAGTTCTTCTGGCGCCGGAGGTAGAGGGCCACGAGGCCGAGCCGAATTCGGCTGGTGAGCGGGACCGCCGTGAAGCGAAGCAGGTCGAGCGGGGTGACGAAGGGGTAGATCCTGCCGCGGACGAGGTGGGCGTTCCGGGGCTCGATCCAGCGGAGATAGGATTCGAGCCCGAGCTCGCGGATGTAGCGCACGACGGTCGTGTCGCTCGTGAACAGGTGGTGGTAGAAGCATTCGAGGGGGGTACCTCCCACCGGGAAGGTGACCACCTGGCCACCGACCTCGTGGCGGCCTTCGAAGATCGTCACCTGGTGACCGCGCTCCTGGAGGACCTTCGCGGCGGCCAAGCCGCAGACGCCCGCTCCGACGATGCCGATGTTCATGGCAACGAGACCCTCTCTTCGGCCGGTGCTTCGGGACGGAAGACGCGGGCAAAGGAGACCCCGTAGGACCAGAGAAAGACGAGCCCGAGCACCGTGGTGGGGATGAAGATGACGGCATGAGCGAGGATGGAGTACGCGCCCGCCTGGGCGCTGGCCACGCCGGCACCGACGAGGACGAGCGTCGCCGCCCACTCGAAGGGCCCGGTCCCCCCGAAGAAGGTCGGGACGATGATGGCCAAGTTGGCAGCCGCGAGCAGGAGGACGTAGTGCCCGAAGTTCACGTCCCCCGCGGTGAACCCGAAGCCGAGCCCGATGACTGCATACGCTGCCGCCTCGACGGTCCACCCGGCGAGGCTCAGCAGGACGACGAGGCCAAGGGTGCGGAGGTCGTGCACCGAACGGAGGCTGGTGAGGAGGTTCTCGGCGACTTCTTCGGCGCGGTGCTCGAACCGCCGAGGCAGCAGCCGGACGACGGCGCCTACCACCGCGCGGGCTCGGGGCTCGGAGAGCGTGACGGCGTAGAAGACGACGAGCGCCAGCGCGAAGAGCGCCGCCGACACGACGGCGATGATGTCGAGGCGACGGTCGTTGAACCCCACCGCTGCCCCGGCGGCGACGAAGAGGAGCACGAGGGTCGTGCCGTCGAAGAGGCGTTCGACGGCGATGGAGCCGAGGGCGCCCACCTTCGAGATGCGTTCGCGATCGCCGAGGACGTAGGCGCGGACGAGTTCGCCGGCGCGGGCGGGGAGGAGGTTGTTCGCCATGTAGCCGATAATGGCGTAGGTGAAGAGCCGGCGAGGGGCGATGGGGGCTACCGGCCGCAGGAGGATCGACCAGCGCACCACCCGGATGGTGAGCGCAACGAAGAGCACCGCGACCGCCGGAGCCATGTACCAGTAATTCACCTGGGAGAAGGCGTCGGCGAGCTCCCGCGGGTGGATGGCACGGAGGAAGAGCGCGATGAGCACGGCGCTAATGGCAAGCGCTGCCCAGAAACGAACGGTTCGAACCAAGGGCGCTCCTCGTGTGGGGCCTCAGTCGATGTCGAAGCCCCGGACGCGGCTGGCTCCGCCTTCGACGATCCAGAGTCTACCATCGGCTCCCGTTACGAGACCGTAGGGCGACCGGAGGGGGTCGGCGGAAGGAGCGATGACGGTCAGAAGCCGCCCGTCGGTGGTGTAGACGCGGACTTCGTTCCGGCTGGGGAGGGACACGGCCAGGCGACCGCCGGGAAGGAGCGCGAGGAACGGCTTGTCGAGGGCGTCGGTTCCGCCCCAGCCGTCGACGGGGAACGCGCGCACGTAGCGGCCTTGGCGGTCGAGCACCTGCACCCGAGCATTGAACATGTCGGCGACGTAGACGGTGCCGTCGGGTGCGATGGCGATGCCCACCGGTTCGTCGAACTGACCCGGCCCGCTGCCCGAGCCGCCCACGGCGCGGATCGGCGTCCCGTCGAGGGAGAAGACGACGATGCGGTCGTGGCCCGTGTCGGTCACCCAGAGGTTCCCGTCGGGGTCGAACGCGAGATCGCGGGGCCCGAACAGCTCATCGAGCGCCGGGGGCTGTGACCCGCCTGGTGCCGTCCCGAACGTGCGGATGGGCCGGAGGTCGCGGTCGAACACGCGGATGGTCCAGCCGAACGTATCGGCAACCACCACGTCGCCGTTCGGCGCCACGGCCAGCCCCCACGGCTCCGAGGCTTCGCTCGGCGTGGTGCGGATGTCGACGGCGGCCACGAAGTTGCCCTCGCGATCGAACTTCTGGAGCTTCCGCGTGAGGCGGTCGACGACGTAGAGGTTCCCTTCGGCGTCGGTCGCGATGTCGGTCGGTGCGAGGAACTGACCTGCCCCCGCGCCGGGCTGACCGAACACCGGCCTGCCTTCGGCGTCGGTCGAGGGCGCGGGCGGCGGCGCAGGCCGCAGCGTGAGGAGGCCGGTGGTACGGTCGAAGTTGGCAGGGAAGAAGGCGTAGGCATCGACGGAGCCCGGGGGGCGCCCGGGGTCGTGGTCACGCCAGAAGCGGTACCAGGTGGGCAGCCACTCTCCGCCGAGGACGCCTCGCAGAATCCGCTTCCAGGTATCGATGCTCCAGGGCCCGCCGGGCAGGGCTGCCTTGTACTCCTCGGGGAACCACCAGCGGTGGGGATACCGCTCCGGCGGTGCGTATTCTTCGACGCGGGGGCCCAGGGCTTCGGTCACCTTGGCGGCGTTCCGTTCGGCAGCAAGGATGACCCGGAAGTCCCCGGGGGGCAGGCCGTTCGTGAAGTCGGCATAGCTCACCCGGCGGTAATCGCGCAGGTACCAGGCCCACGGCCAGGCGAAGGAGTCGGTGGTATCGACGGCGATGGGGAGGTCGTAGCCGAGGCCGGTGGCCCGGGCGAGGGCAGAGATGTCGGCTGCGAGGTCGGGGATTGCGGGACTCGACTGCGTGTAGATGAGCAGGTCCTTAGGGACGTCGCCGCGCTCGAACGTGACGCCGACCATCGTGCGGACGGAGAAGGGCAGCAGGCCGCCGATGAGCACGGCGACCGTCGCGGCCGGGATGACCTGCCGCGACCACGGCCGCCCGGCGGCGGCGCCTGCCGCGACCCCCGCAGCGACGACCGCAACGCGGATGAGGGCGCCCGCAATGCCGCCGAGGGGGAGGTACACGAGCACGAGGGCGGCACCGGCGGCGGCTAGCCCCAGCCCGGCGAAGGCCGTCAGCGGAGGGCGACGTTCGCCGGCTCGGGCCAGTGCCTGCTGGACCGTCCATGCGGCGAGGAGCGCCACGGGCAGGGCGATGTGAACGTTGAGCCAGGGCATCTTTTCGCCGGCCCACGAGAGCGCCGCCCAGATGCCGAGGATCCAGAAGACGAGGAAGCGGGAAAAGGCGTCGCCGCGCGCCACCGCCCACCAGCCGCCGAAGAGCGCGATTGAGAGGACGAGGAATTCGTACGCAGGCATGAGCATCGTGTAGTAGAACCAGGGCTGATTGCCGCGCCTGACCCCGTGCTGCGTGATCCAGTAGTCGAGCGAGCCCCAGGGGCCGGAACAAAGTCCGCCGAGGTTCGTCCAGAACGTGGTCATGAGGGTGAGGTAGAGGAGCGCGGCGAGCCCGGCGGCCATGAGCCACGTCCGCGGGCGCCAGGCGAGCCCCACCCAGGCTGCAGCGCCCACGAGGAGCGCGTACGTGCCGCCGAGGAGGAGGACGTTCTGTCGCGCCGTGGAGCCGGTCGCCTGGCAGACGGCGGGCCACTGGAGCTGCCCCGGCCGGGCGAAGAGGCCCTCCAGGGGCTCATGGAGGACTGGCGCCAGGAGCGGAACGGTGAGCGTTCCGAGCACCACCAGCACGTCGCCGGTTCGCGGGAGCCTCGTCCAACCGGCCCAGCGACGGAGACGCCCGGCGGCAGGCCAGAGCGCGGCGAGCACCCAGGCGTAAGGGACGAGGGACACCGTGAGGATGGCGCGGTCCGCGCGCGAGGCTTGCGGGCGGAGGGCGAGTGCCTGATGGGCGAGCTCGGCGGCAAGCGCAACGTCGAGGAAAAGGAGGAAGATGGCGACGAGGAGATAGGTTGCCTCCTTCGTCGCATGGGCCGCGGCAACGGCAGTCGCGAACCCGACGAGCCAGCGGTCTGCCCCGCTGGCCAGGTAGCGCCACATGGCGATGACCATCGCGAGGGTGAAGACGGCGAGGTAGATGTCCTCGCGGAAGAAGCGCGAGAAGTAGACGAGCGTGGGGGAGAGCGCGATGAACGCGCAGGCGGCGAAGGTACCCCATGGGCCCAGCCAGCGCCGCAGTGCGAGCGGCATCATCATGAGGGCGATGCCGAAACACGCTGCGGAGAGCCGCGCGGTGGCATCGCTGGCGCCGAACAGTAGGAAGACGAACGCCTGGACGTGGTAATAGAGCGGCCCATGGAAGATGGGGTTATGTTCGTAGCCGCCGCGCAGCAGGTCCCACGACCATTGGGCATGGATGCTCTCATCGTGGTGGAGCGCCCGCGACCCGAGGTCCCACAAACGGAGAGTGGCACCAGCGGCGAAGAGCAGCGCATAGGCCAGCTGCTCGCGACCGATCTGCACATGGGAGCGGGTCGCCGGCGCCGGCGCAGGCCCAGGACGAACGGCCGGTGCCTCGAGCGTCATGGCGCAGGCCTCGCGGCGAACGAAACGGGCACGTCTCTGGAGGGATGGACGTTCCGGCTGGCGAGCCAGCGCAGGATTGCCCGGGGAGTGTCCGGCGGTTCGGTCAGCCGGAGCAGCGCCCAGGAACCCTCGAGCGGCAGGAAGCCCTCGGGTGGGGCGACTTCGACAGGCGCCAGGTACACAGCCACGTCGGGCGTCGGCCGGTCGGTCACCAAGATGGTGCCCGACCCGCGCAGCGGCCAGATGACGGCATCGACGAGGTCGGGGTGCACGGCAACGCGACCGTGGCCAGCCGCGAGCTCGAGGGCGGCGGCGCGAATCACCCGACCTTGGTCGGTCGCGGCCGGCGAGTAGAGCGGCTCAGGGGCGGCCGGCGCCGCGGCCCGGCCCGTCATGGCCACGAGCCAAAGGCAGCCAAACGCCAGCGGCAAGACGAGCGCAGCCGGCCGCGTCGGACGGGCCGCGGCGAGCAAGGCCACCATGGCCAGCACCCCAGCCGCCAGGACGAGGGCGAGGGGCGCGCTGCCGTGAGGACGGGAGAAGGCCCATCCGAAGGCGAAGAGTGCCGCCGAGGCCCCGAGGAGGCCTGCCGCGGGCACGGCAACGCGGGCAAGCCGCCAATCCGCGGTATAGAGGGCGTTCCAGAGGCTCGGCGCCGCCGCGCCCGCCACGAGGGCCCCCGGCACGCTCACCGCCGGGACCACGGCCCACGAGTGCGCGCCGGCAGCGGTGAGCAGCCAGAGGAGGCCGATAGCTCCCCAAACGAGCGCCAGGCGGACCGCGGGGGGCGGTTCGATGCCGTCACGCAGCCAGCGAAGGAGGAACCACACCGCCGAACCACCGCCCGCAGCAAGCACGGGCCACCCGTAGAGGAGCGCCATCGCACCGGCGGCTCCTGTCGACCACGGAGCGTCGAACGAGGCGGCGAAGAGGTCGGCAGGGGGAACGGCAACGCCCACGCGTGCGAAGCCGAACCCGAAGCTGGCCACGATGACCCCCACGACGGCACCCGCGGTCGTGAAGGCAGCCATCGAGGGTTTCGGGAACCGCCCCTGGACGAGTCCCGCGGCCAGAGCCGCGAACGCGAGCGCGAGCGGCAGCGGTCCAGACAAGGCCACAGCGGCTCCAAGGAGCGCCCACGGCCAGGGGGCCGCCGGGGCCCGGAGGGAAAACGCGAAGAGGAGCAGCGCGACGGGGACATCGAGCGCGAGGGCAGACGCCGACCCGCCGAGGGCGACCATGAACGGGTCAAGCGCGAGGAGCGCGCCGGCCGTCAGCAGCGGGCCATCGCCGACGGCGGGCCGAAGCCGCAGCACGGCAACGGCCATGCCACACGCACCGAGGATGACGACCGCGAAGCGGGCCGCCAAGGGCGACTCCGTGAAGGCGAACGAGGCCGCAGCGACGGCTTGCGTCAGGGCGCCCGCGAACCGGGCGTCGTCGGCGCCGGCGTGAGCTGCCCATGCACCGGAGAGGCTCCAGAGTTCGGAGCCGGCGACGGGCGCGTGGAGTGCCGCAAGCACGCGCACCGTGAGGTACAGGGCACCGACAGCGGCCCACCCGAGCGCGAACAGGGGAATGGTGACCATGGCCGCGGCACCGGTGGCGTTGTCGTCGAGGACAAGGGGGCGGCCGTTCGGCATCGAGGCTCCGTACCCACTCCGCATCGCTGGGAGCATATCGCCGGTCGGCGGTGGGGACGAGCCCGCGTTCAGGATGTGGGAAGCTCGCCGGTCACGGGCACGCGGTACAGCTGCACGTTACCGTCGTCGTAGACCGTGACCAGGAAGTCCGTGAACCGCGGCATGAGGTCGGCCGGGTAGCGGCTTCGTTCGACCGGCCCTACCACCACATACGACGCGCCGAGCTGCCGGAGTCGTTCGAGCGCGGTTGCCGGATCGGGCGCGAGGTAGACGCCGTCGACGAGCTCTTGCCGTGCAGCCAGGAGGTCGCGGTTTCGGGGCGTGTCGCCGCGCCACTGGAGCTCGTGAAAGTACCAGCCCACGGGTGTCGGCCGGCCTGTCCGCGCGGCGATACGGCCGGCGTCGGTGTAATCGACGTTTGCGGAGATGAGCTGAGGGCCGGTGTCGCTCTTGCGCCAGGTGCGTCCCGTCGCCTCGACGATGACCGCTCCGGGCGGAACCAAGCGCTGGACAGCCCGCACGAGCGCCCATTCTCCTGGCGAGGCCTCGGCAAGGAACGCGAGACCATCGATAGCCGTCGGCCCTGCGAACCCGTCGGTCCGGTTCGGAAGGGCCGCAACGGGGTAGACGAGCCCCGCTGCAGCGAGGACGGCGGCCGGGGCGGCTGCGAGGCGCAAGGCAAGCCGCTGGTGGGTGAGCACGGCCCCGAGGCCGACGGCGCCGGCCACGGAGAGCAGCAGCCACGCCTGATAGGAGAGCTTAAAGACGGTGTTCATCCGGGGCGCGCTGCCGGCGAACACGTCACGGATGTAGAAGAGCTCGGCCCCGTAAAGGAGGAGCAGCCCGGCCGCGGCGAGCGCCGCAGCCGCGGCTTCTGCGGTCCGGTTCGCCCGGGCGAGGACCATGGCAGTCATCGCCGAGAAAGCAGCGCCATAGGCGAACACACCAACGGTGACGAATCCCCCGGGCGTCCGGGCGCGGAGGGCTGGTTCGAACTCGCCATTCGCAAGCGTCAGGAGCACCCAGAGCGCTAATGGGAGGACGAGCACGGCGAGGCCGGCGAAGAAGGGGCCCCGCACTGGAAGGCCGCGAGCGCGAGCCGCGAGCACCAGGCTGCCGGTGACCGCCGCCAGGCCGACCGGTCCGAACTGGAGGAGGGCGTGCGCTGGCCGGGTCCCGGCGCCCACGTACGGCTCGAAGCCGGATGCCTGCGACCGGAAATCGAGCCACCAGGGGAGGTACGCGAGCAGCCCCGCACCCACGACCACGAGGAACCAAGCGCTGGCCAGCGGTGCATCGCGGGGACGCAGGAGGAGCGTGCGGCCGACCGCCGCCGCGCCCACGAGGAGCACGAAGGTAATGACATCCCACGCGTTGAGGAAGGCGAGCCCCCCGAGCACGATCGCGAGGACCGCCAAGCGGAAGCCGTCCGCGGGCCGAACGTGGCCGCGTGCCGGTAGAGGACGCCGGCTCCGCCAGGCGGCCAACGCGAGCCCGAGGACGAGGAGGTTGGTCGGCAGCGCCATAAGGTGAGGGTGGAGATCGCCGAGGAGGAAGCTGAAGAACGGGAACTCGGTAATCGTCTGGGGGATGACGCGTGTGCCGCGCCACCACCACCAGTATTCGGTGGGGTACCAGGCAGTGGCCCGCGCGGCTGCCGGGTAGCAGTGATCCGTTTGTCCAGGGGCGCAGGGAAGGAGCCATTCCACCCCGAAGGCGCGGAAAAGGCCGTCGTGCCAGCGGCCATGGGCAGCGGCGACTTCGAAGAGAGCCGAGAGCGACCCCACGAAGAGGAGGAGCAGTACCGCCGCCGCTGGCACGACGGCCAGGTGGGCTCTACGCCGGTGCCGCAGCACGCCGCGGCCAAGCGCCAGGGTAACGCTCACCGCCCCCGTGAGAGTGGCGGCGAACACGGTGCCGAGGCCGAGGTTATAGCCGACAGAGGGCGGTACCCCGGCTGCCTGGCTCAGCAGGCCCACCTGTAAGTAGCCGAAGTAGTAGTAGCTCGCGGGATGGCCCGCCAGCCATGGATCTTCCGGGGGGTACCGGGGCGAGGCGACGGCCGCATTGAGGTAGAGGAAGTCCATGGGCTGTTCGGTGCCCTGGATTTCGGGGACGTAGGAGCGGAAGGCAGCGAAGGCGAGGAAGGCGCTCGTGAAGAGGGCCAGCATCCCCCAGGCAGCACCGCTAGAGCGGCGGAAATCGGAGCGTGCCCGCCCGTTCAGACCCCATGCAGCGGCCCCCGCGAGCCCGAGCAGTGCAACGGCGAGGAGGGCACCGCCGCGGCCGAAGGGCAGAATGGAGAGCGTCCGAAGGAGGAAGTACCCCCACCCTGCGAGCATCAGGCCTAACGGTGCCGCCAGGCCTGCACCGCCATCGGGGAAGCGGCGGAAGAGCAGGAGCGCGATGGGGTAGGCGAGCGCCGCCGTGCCGACGGCCGCGGCCCAGAACGCGAGCACGTCGGCCATCAGCTTCCCTCAGGGGAGGATGGCGCCCACGAACTCGCGCGCGTCGAACGGCGCGAGGTCGTCGAGCCCCTCGCCGGTGCCGATGAAGCGCACAGGGAGGCCGAGGTCGTGGGCGATGGCGAAGGCGATGCCGCCCTTGGCCGTGCCATCGAGCTTGGTGAGCACGATGCCGGTGACGCCGACGGCTTCAGTGAAGGTGCGTGCCTGAGCGAGGCCGTTCTGGCCAGTCGTCGCATCGATGACGAGTAGCACCTCGTGCGGGGCGTCGGGGATGCGCCGCTGGACGACGCGGGCGACCTTGCGGAGCTCTTCCATGAGGTTGGTCTTCGTGTGGAGTCGCCCGGCCGTATCGATGATGACGACATCCGCGGCATCGGCCTCTGCTGCCGCCACGGTATCGAAGGCCACGGCGCCGGGGTCGGAGCCGGGCTGCTGGGCCACGAGGCGAACCCCCACTCGCTCGGCCCACACCCGGAGCTGATCGATGGCGGCAGCGCGGAAGGTGTCGGCAGCCCCGAGGACCACCTTCGCGCCGTCTCGCTGGAAAGCGCGCGCCAGCTTGCCGATGGTGGTGGTTTTCCCGGAACCGTTCACGCCAACGACCAGAATGACGAGGGGCGAGGGGGCGTCGGGGGCGGCCCAAGCGGGGGGGCGTTGGGCTGGCGCTTCGAGAACGGCGATCATCTCCTCGCGCAGGAGCTCGCGGACCCCTTCGGCCTCTTTCACGCCTTCGGCTTTCACGCGCTGGCGGACGCGTGCGAGGAGGTCGGAGGCGGTCGCCGCGCCGGTGTCGGCGAGGATGAGGATCTCCTCGAGTTCGTCCCAGAGAGCGTCATCGAACTCGCGCCGCGAGAAGACGTCGGCGAGCCGGGCGAAGATGCCCCGCCGGCTGTGTGCCGTTGCGCGCTCGGTCTGCTCGTGGATTTCGCGGCGTTCCTCGGCCGTCGGTTCCAGTACCCCGACCTGCGCTGCCTCGGCACCGTCGGATTTCCTGCGCCAGAACCGCACGAGACCCCTCCTTCGGATCGATGGTAGACGGCGCCGCCGGGAACGTCAGCGCTCCAGGTGGGCGGGCAGGTCGGCCAGGCGGAGGGAGATCACTTTGGAGACGCCATCGGGCCCCATCGAGATGCCGTAGATGGCATCGGCAGCCTCGACCGTGCGCCGGTTGTGGGTGACCACGAGGAACTGGGTACGCTCGGCGAGCCGGCGCAGCGCCGCGGTGAAGCGGCCGATGTTCGCTTCGTCGAGCGCAGCGTCGACTTCGTCGAGGACGCAGAAGGGCGCCGGATTCACGGTGAGGAGAGCGAAGAGGAGGGCGACGGCCGTGAGCGACCGCTCGCCGCCCGAGAGCGCAGCGAGGCTGTTGACGCGCTTGCCCGGCGGCTGCGCCTCGATCTCGATTCCCGCCTCGGCGGGGCGCTCAGGATCGGTGAGGACGAGGCGCGCCGACCCGCCGCCGAAGAAGTCCGCGAAGAAACGGCCGAACGCCTCGTTGACGGCTTCGAAGGTCGCCTGGAAGCGGGTGCGGATCTGGTCGTTGAGCTCGTCGATGGCCGTGCGGAGCTGCTGTTCAGCCTCGCGCAGGTCGGCCATCTGCGCGGTGAGGAAGTCATACCGTTCGCGGGTCTCGCGGTAGTCCTCGGGCGCCTCCTGGTTGATGGGACCGAGCTTGCGGATGCGCCGCCGGACCTCGTCGATGCGGCTGCGGAGTTCGTCGATGCTGACGTGGGCTGCCCCGTGGATGGAGCGCCAGCCGCTCGATGCCTCGGCGAAGGTGAGGACCTGGCCCGACGGGCCGGGCACGAGGCCCTCACTTTCCATCTCGGAGCGAAGGGTGCGAAGACGCTCCTCCCAGCGGGCGATCTCTGCCTCCAATTCGAGGCGGCGACGCTGGACGTCGAGCAGCGCAGCTTGGGCTTCGGAGAGTTCTTCCTGCACCTGGCGCTCGTGGTGCTCGAGTCGGTCGAGCTCGTCGCGGTCGGGTGCCACGTCGTCGGCGAAGCGCTGCTGTTCGGCGCGGATGAGCTCGGCCTCGCGCTGCAGCTTGGCGATGCGCTCTTGGACCACCTGCGCTTCGAGCTCCAGATTCTTCGCCTGCAGGCGGCGGGCAGCCAGCTGGCTATCGAGCCGCTCGATGGCCTTCTCGTGCTGTTCGCGCATGAGCTCGAGGGCGCGACGCTCCCCTTCGATGGCCGCGAGGCGGCTCGAGGCCTCCGACACCGCCCGGAGAGCAGCGTCGCGCCGGGCGGCCGCCTTCGCGAGCTCCTCCTCGAGGGCACGGAGGTCGACATCGCGCGCCTGACGCCGTTGGAGGGCCTGGGCGGCGGCTTGTCGCGCCTGCTCGATGCGACGGAGAAGGGATGCGCGTTCACGGCCGATGTCATCGCGCTTGGAAAGGAGCGCCTGCATTTCGCGGCGGATGCGGTGCAGCCGCTCCCGCTCGCGGCTGAGGTTCGTCTGGGCCGCTTCTGCCTCCCGCCGGAGCTCCTGGTAGCGCGCTTCGGCTTCGCGGGCTTCGGCTGCGAGCCGTTCGATGGACTGGCGGGCGGCGGCCACCTGCTGTTCGATGATGGTGGTTCGCTTGCGCAGCTCCTCGATCCGCGCGGGCAGCTCGTCGAGCTCGCGCTGGCGGGCGAGGACCGAGTCGTCGGAGGGCGACCCACCGGTGATGGCGCCACTCGGTTCGAAGAGGGTGCCGTCGAGGGTGACCACCGTCCCCAGGGCTCGCCGCAGGATGCGGAGGGCAGTCGCCGTATCTTCGACGACGATGACCCGACCCAACAGCGTATCGACCAGCGGGCGGACGATCGGTTCGCAGCGGACCAAGCGGGCCGCCACGGCGACCACGCCGCGCTCTTTCTGCAAGTTGAGCGGGTAGACGTGCCGTACGGTATCGAGGGGGAGGAACTGGGCTCGGCCGCCGTTGCGCTGGGCAAGGAGTCGGATAGCCTCGAGCGCTTCGGTGTGGCGTTCGATGACCACGGCGTGGAGCCGGTGTTCGAGCGCGGCGTTGATGGCAGCTTCGAGGCCGGCCGGCACGCGAAGCTGGCGAGCCAGGATGCCGACGACCCCTGCGACCTCCGGTGGTTCACCGAGGCTGCCCGGGGCGATGCCTTCGATGAGGGCCTGCCCCATGATGAGCACATTCCGCGTGCCTTGGGCGATGCCTTCGTGCTCGGCGTGGACCCGCTGGAGGGCTTCAAGGCGCCCTTCGAGCCGGTCGAGCTCGCGGAGCTCCTGGCTGCCGGCGGCTTCGAAGGCGCGGACCTCCTCCTCAACGCGGGTGAGCCGCTCGCGCACGGCTTCGGCCTCGCGAAGCGCCCGGGTGACGTTGTCGGCGAGGGCCACGGCCGCTTCGGAGAGCTCGCGGAAGCGTCGGCCGTATCCGATGAGCTCGACGAGGAGCTGCTTCCGCCGAGCAAGGAGGTCGGACTCCTCGCGGTCGAGGGCGGAGAGGCGGGCCTCAGCGGCTTGGACATCGGCCTCGCTGGCGCCGATGCGGCGGTCGTCGGCCTCGGCGGCGGCCCGGAACTCCTGCAAGCGGCCGCGGAGGGCGGCGAACTCGCGCTCCGCGGCCTCGAGCGCTTCGCGGGCGTCGGCAAGCGCAACCTTCCGCGCTTCGAGCTCGTCGCCGAGGGCGAGCCCACGCCGCCCGTCGTCGACGTCGGCAGCGGTGAGGGAGAGGCGCTCGGCTTCGAGCGCCTCAAGCTCGAGGCGGAGTTCCTCGCGTCGGGCGGCGAGCATCCCCAGCCGCTCGCGGTCGAGCGAGAGCGCGCGTTCGACTTCAGTCAGGCGCTGTTCGAGGTTCGACCGGGCCGCATCGCGCCGGGCGATGGCGTCGCGGCGCCGGCGGATTTCGTCACCCAGGGCGCGGAGCTGCTCGCGCAGCCGTTCGAGGCGTTGGGCGGCGGCGCCCTCTTCGGCCACGCACTGGTCGAGGGCGGCGCGGCTGCGAACGACGGCGTGCTGAGCCTCGTTCCAAAGCTGCCCGTAGTAGGTCTTCAGCAGCTCGAGGAGTTCGGCGGAGAGGCGAGCGTGCTCGGCGGCACGTTCGGCCTGTCGCTCGAGCTGACCGAGCCGGGGGCGCAGCTCTTCGACGATGAGCTCGACGCGCTCGAGGTTCTCGCGGGTTGCCGCCAGGCGGTCCTGGGCTTCCTTGATGCGGTGCCGGAAGCGCTTCACGTCGGCGGCTTCGTCGAGGAAGACGCGTCGCTCCTGGGGTGGCAGGGAGAGCACCTCATCGACGAGCCCCTGGGCCATGATGGTGTAGGAGTTCTGCCCTACGTCGCCCTTCATGAGGAGCTCGTGGATGTCGCGCAGGCGGACGCGGGACCCGTTGAGGAGGTACTCCGATTCGCCCGAGCGGTAGAGCCGCCGGCCGATTTCGACTTCAGCGAAGTCGATGGGGAGCCAGCGGTCTTCGTTGTCGAGGGTGAGGATGACCTCGGCCATGCCGAGCGCGGCACGCTTCGGTCCGCCGTTGAAGATGACGTCGTCGAGCTTGCGGGCGCGGAGGAGGCGGAGGTTTTGTTCGCCGAGGACCCAGCGGATGGCGTCGGCCACGTTGCTCTTGCCGGAGCCGTTGGGCCCGACGATGGCGGTGATGCCCGGCCCGAACTCAAGGAGGGTGCGGGTGGGGAAGCTCTTGAATCCGTGGAGGGTGAGCTTCTTCAGGTACACCGCTCAGCCCCCGCTCGCTTCGAGGATGCGGAGGGCATCGCGGGCGGCGGCGCGCTGAGCCTCCCGCTTGGAAGGGCCCGTCCCGCGCCCGTACGGCTGCCCAGCGATGCGGACCTCGACGACGAAGAGCTGCCCGTCGGGCGTCATCTCTCGTCCGAGGGTCACATATTCGGGCGGTTGATGCCAGGCGGCCTGGACGAGGTGCTGGAGGCGGGATTTGGGGTCCATCTCGACGCCAGCGGTCTTCACACGGCGGAATTCGGGCCCGAGCAGGCGGCGCACGAGCGCCCGTGCAGCACGATAGCCGTGGCCGACGTAGACCGCGCCGATCAGCGCCTCGAGAGCGCCGGCGAGGTTCCGCTCGCGGCGACGCCCACCGGCGGCCTCTTCGCCCCGGCCCATGACCAGGTGCTCGCCGAGCCCGATGCGCTCCGCGACACGGGCGAGCGCGCGGCGTTGGACGAGCTCGGCGCGGATGCGGGTGAGCTCCCCTTCACCGATATCGGGGAAGAGGCGGAAGAGCTCATCGGCGACGATGAGCCCGAGCACGGCGTCGCCGAGGAACTCGAGGCGTTCGTTCGAGCGTCCGGGGGTTTCGGTCTCATTGAGGAACGAGGCGTGGGTGAGGGCCTCGCGCAGGAGCGGCTCGGGGAGCGGCCGAATTTTGAGTTGTGCGGTGAGCGCATCGAGCGCGGAGTCGAGCGCCAGGGGCACGAGCCCTCCACCTTCGCCCGGCCGTGGGCGAAATTGCTAAGGTTGCCTCATCATATGGACGGTATTCCCGGCGTGTCAAGCGCGGGCGGCGTTCGTGTCGCGGCGAGGGTCGTGGCGCCCGACATGCGGACGGCGTGTATACTGACCGTGTCTCCTCCGTACGTACCTGGCCCGGGCCCAACGGTCCCTCCGGCAAGGGAAGTCGCGGGACCAGGTGGAGCGAGGCAGCCTCGGCGCCCGCCGGGGAGAGGGCCCAAGTACCGCCACCGCCGAGTGGAAGGAGGCTTGGGATGGTCCAGCGCCACGAACGGCCCGAGAACCGGCGAGAGGGCCGGCGGGCTCCGTTCTCCGTGGCGCTCAGTTCCGATTCCGCGCTGTCGCCGCTCGGCCCGCATCGCGCAGGGAAGGAGGCCGCATGACCAGCAACTCGTTCGGCACGCTGAGTGAGCTTTCCAGCGGGGGGAGGACGTACCGGTACCACCGGTTGGCAACGCTCCAGGAGCGGGGCGTAGGCCACATCGACCGGCTGCCGTTTTCGCTCCGCATCCTCCTCGAAAACCTCCTCCGCCAGGAAGACGGCCGGGCGGTGACGAAGGACGACATCGAGGCGCTGGCCCGATGGGAGCCGAATTCGGGCCACGACCGAGAGATCGCCTTCATGCCCGCCCGCGTCCTCCTGCAGGACTTCACGGGCGTCCCGGTGGTGGTGGACCTGGCGGCGATGCGCGACGCCGTCCGCACGATGGGGCGCGAGCCGGCACGGATTAACCCGCTGCAGCCGGTGGACCTCGTCATCGACCACTCGGTGCAGGTCGACGTCTATGGGACGCCGGACGCGTTCCAGCGGAACGTGGAGCTGGAGTTCGCCCGAAACCGCGAGCGGTACGTCTTCCTCCGCTGGGGCCAGAACGCGTTCCGCAACTTCCGCGTAGTGCCACCGGGAACGGGCATCGTGCACCAGGTGAACCTGGAGTACCTGGCAACTGTGGTGTTCAGCGAGGAGCGCGACGGGGCTCTCTGGGCCTTCCCAGACACGCTCGTAGGCACCGACTCGCACACGACGATGATCAACGGCTTAGGGGTCCTGGGCTGGGGTGTCGGGGGTATCGAAGCAGAAGCTGCCATGCTCGGGCAGCCGATTTCGATGCTCATCCCCGAGGTCGTGGGCTTCAAGATCACCGGGGAACTTCCGGAGGGCGCTACCGGCACCGACGTGGTGCTGCGGGTGACGCAGATGCTCCGCCAGCGGGGTGTCGTGGGGAAGTTCGTGGAGTTCTACGGCGAAGGACTCGCGCGCCTGCCGCTGGCGGCGCGGGCGACGATCGCCAATATGGCGCCGGAGTACGGAGCGACGGTCGGGTTCTTCCCCATCGACGAGGAGACGCTCGCCTACCTCCGCTTCACGGGACGCGACGAGCACCTCGTCGAGCTCGTAGAAGCGTACGCGAAGGCGCAGGGGCTTTTCCGCACCCCCGACACACCCGACCCGGTGTATTCGGACTACCTGGAGCTGGACCTGAGCGAGGTCGAGCCCTCCATCGCGGGACCTCGTCGGCCGCAGGACCGTATCCCACTCCGCGAAGCGAAGCGGCGCTGGCGCGAGTCGTTGATCGAGCTGCTCGGGCACGACCCCAATGATCTCGACCCGGCACGGCTGGCGAAGTGGCTGGACGAAGGCGGCAATCCGGAGGCGCACCAGCACGGGGCGCCAACGGAGCCGCTAGGGCGCATCTTCGACAGGGTGCGCACCACGATGGACGGCGAGGAGTTCGAGCTCGAGCACGGCTCGGTCGTCATCGCGGCGATCACGAGCTGCACGAACACCTCGAACCCGGAGGTGATGCTCGGCGCCGGCCTCTTGGCGAAGAAGGCGGTGGAACGCGGCTTGCGGACGAAGCCGTGGGTGAAGACGAGCCTGGCCCCTGGCTCGCAGGTCGTCACGGAGTATCTGCGGGAGTCGGGGCTGCAGCAGTACCTCGACGCGCTCGGCTTCACCCTGGTGGGATACGGCTGCACCACTTGCATCGGGAATTCGGGGCCGCTGCGCCCGGAGATCAGCCGGGCGATCCACGAAGGGAACCTGGTGGCGGCGGCCGTCCTCTCTGGGAATCGGAACTTCGAGGGGCGAATCAACCCCGAGGTCCGGGCCAACTTCCTCGCATCGCCGCCGCTCGTGGTGGCATATGCACTGGCCGGGCGCATGGATATCGACCTCTACCGGGAGCCGCTGGGCACCGGGAGCGACGGCCAGCCCGTGTACCTGCGGGACATCTGGCCGAGCCAGGCGGAGATCCAGGAGGCGATTCGCACCTACGTGCGCTCGGAGATGTTCCGGCGGAAGTACGCCGATGTCTTCACTGGGCCCGAGGCGTGGCGAACGCTGGAAGCGCCCGGGGGCGAGCTCTTCGCGTGGGACGAACGATCGACGTACATCCGGCGGCCGCCGTACTTCGACGACATGCCGGCAGAGCCGCCGCGGCTGCAGGAGATTCGGGGTGCGCGGGTCCTTGCCGTGCTCGGCGATTCGGTGACGACCGACCACATCTCGCCGGCGGGGAGCATCCCGGTCAACAGCCCGGCAGGGCAGTACCTCATCGCCCACGGCGTGCCGAAGGAGGAGTTCAATTCGTACGGCGCGCGGCGCGGCAACCACGAGGTGATGATGCGGGGTACGTTCGCGAACATCCGCCTGCGCAACCTGCTTGTGCCGGGCACGGAGGGCGGGGTGACACGGCACTTCCCCAGCGGCGAGCAGATGACGATCTTCGACGCGGCCATGCGATACCGCGCGGAAGGGGTGCCGCTGGTGGTCATCGCTGGGAAGGAGTACGGCGCGGGGTCCTCGCGGGACTGGGCCGCGAAGGGGCCGGCGCTGCTGGGCGTTCGGGCGGTCATCGCCGAATCGTACGAGCGCATCCACCGCAGCAACCTGGTGGGGATGGGCATCCTGCCCCTCCAGTTCCTCCCGGGGCAGAACCGCGAGAGCCTGGGGCTGACGGGAGAGGAAACGTACGCCATCGAAGGCATCGCAACCCTCGAGCCAGGCAAGCGCGTCACCGTCACGGCGACGGACGCGAGCGGCGCCGCGAAGCGGTTCGAGGCGATCGCACGGATCGACACGCCGGTGGAGCTGGATTACTACCGGCACGGAGGGATTCTGCAGTTCGTCCTGCGGCAGATCCTGCGCCAGGCGGACTGACGTGGTACAGCGGAGAACGGTGCATGGCTGAGAAGATCAAAGTCCTCAATCCGGTGGTCGAGCTCGATGGCGACGAAATGGCGCGGATCATGTGGCACATGATCAAGGAGCGCCTCATTTTGCCGTTCCTCGACATCCCCATCGAGTACTACGACCTGAGCATCGAGAACCGGGACGCGACGGATGACCAGGTCACGATCGAGGCGGCATTGGCCATCAAGAAGCACGGCGTAGGGGTGAAGTGCGCCACCATCACGCCCGACGAGGCGCGCGTGAAGGAGTTCAACCTGAAGCAGATGTGGAAGTCCCCGAACGGGACGATCCGGAACATCCTCGGGGGCGTGGTCTTCCGTGAGCCGATCATCTGCTCCAACATCCCGCGGCTCGTGCCGAGCTGGAAGAAGCCCATCGTCATCGGCCGCCATGCTCACGGCGATCAGTACAAGGCGACCGACTTCCGGGTGCCCGGCCCAGGACGGGTGACCATCACCTATGCGCCGGCGGACGGGGGCGAGCCGGTGACCTACGAAGTGGCGGTCTTCGAGGGCCCGGGCGTGGCCATGGGGATGTACAACTTCGACGACTCTATCCGCGACTTCGCCCGCGCGTGCTTCCGCTACGGACTCGACCGGGGCTACCCCGTATACCTCTCGACGAAGAACACCATCCTGAAGGCGTACGACGGCCGGTTCAAGGACATCTTCCAGGAGGTGTTCGAGCAGGAGTTCGCCAAGCAGTTCGCCGAGGCGGGGCTCACCTACGAGCACCGGCTCATCGACGACATGGTGGCGCAGGTGCTGAAGTGGGAAGGCGGGATCGTGTGGGCCTGCAAGAACTACGACGGCGACGTGCAGTCCGACGTCGTGGCCCAGGGATTCGGTTCGCTCGGCCTCATGACCTCCGTCCTGATGACGCCGGACGGGAAGACGGTGGAAGCCGAGGCGGCCCACGGCACGGTGACGCGCCACTACCGTGCCTGGCAACGCGGCGAGAAGACCTCGACCAACCCCATCGCGTCGATTTTCGCGTGGACGCGAGGGCTCGCTCACCGCGGGAAGCTCGACGGGACGCCGGATGTCATCCGGTTCGCCGAGCAGCTGGAGCGCGCCTGCGTGGAAGCGGTGGAGGCAGGCGAAATGACGAAGGATCTCGCGATCCTCATCTCGCCCGAACATCCTTGGTTGACGACCGAGGAGTACTTGGCCGCCGTGGAACGGCGGCTGCGCGCGAAGCTCGGCGCCTGACGCTGGCGCAGGCAAGCGATGACGACGGCGGGCGGGGCGCGATAGGCCCGCCCGCCGTCACGTCCGCTCCGGCGGCGCGAGCATCCGTTCGAACCAGATCCCCTCATCCGGGCCTGGCCCGAAGAGCGGCCGGAATCCGTGGCGAATCCAGAAGTACACCGCGAGCCCGAGCTCCCCAGGGGCCCAGGCGCGGAGCCGTTGGAAGCCCGCCACCTCCGCAGCGCCGGCGAGTGCCCAGGCCGCATCCGAGCCGCACCCGTAGCCGCGCTCGCGGCCGTCGATGCACAGCGCTTCGATGACGAGCGTGGACCCTGCGGCGGCCAGCCGGAGTGCGCCGACCCGCGCTCCGTCGCGGAGCCGGACGATGCCGTACGTGGCCCCGGCGCCGCCAGCCTCGGCGACCAGGCGCACCCGCTCTCCGCGGATATCATCGGGGAGGGCATGGGGAGGGGTCACCGCGCCAGCCATCGCTGGGTCTCACGGACAACGGTGTCGAGGCTCCCGTTTAGCTGACGACAGGCAGGAAGGGCTTGGAGGAAGGCTCGTCCGTATGGCCGGACGATCAGGCGGCGGTCGAGCACGGCCACGACCCCGCGGTCGTCGCGGTGTCGGATGAGGCGCCCAAAGCCCTGCCGGAAGCGGAGGACCGCCGCAGGAAGTGCGTAGTCGTTGAAGGGGTCGTCGTAGAGTTCGGAGCGCGCGAGGAAGACCGGGTCCGTGGGAACGGCGAAGGGGAGCCGAGTGATCACCAGCAGAGACAGCGCCTCGCCGCGAATGTCGACACCCTCCCAGAAACTCGCCGTGCCGAGGACGACCGTGTTCGGGTCGGCACGGAGCTGTTCGATGAGCTGCCGAGGGCTGCCGTCGACGTCCTGGGCGAGCAGGAGCAAGCCGTTCTCCCGCAGCCGTGCGGCTGCGCGGTCCCGCACGGCCCGGAGGGATTCGTGAGAGGTGAACAGGACGAGCGCACGGCCTTTGGAAGCCGACGCCAGCCGGACGATGGCGTCGGCAACGGCGTCGAGGTAGCCGGCAGCGCCCGGCTCGGGCAGATCGGTGACGGTCGCAAGGAGCGCCGCGCGCTCGTAGTCGAAGGGTGATCCGAGGCGCACCGCCTCGGCGTCGTCGAGGCCGAGGGCGCGCAGCGTGTACTGCACATCGCGGCCGGGGAAGAGCGTAGCGCTGGTGGCGATGACGGCGGAGCGGCCCTCGAAGAGCGAGGCGGCAATGAGCGGGCCGGGGGCGAGCGGCGCCGAGCGGAGGACACCGGCGCCCTCGCGGTCCCGTTCGGCCCAGGTGACGTCGCCGTTCGGTCCCTCGACGATGCGTGCTAGGGTTTCGCGGAGTGCGCGGACCTGGGCGATCGCCGCGAGAAGCTCGTCGGCGAGGAGGTCGTCACCCTGCTGGGGGGACGTCGCGGCGGCGACGCGCAGCGCTTCGTCGCCGGCAGCCTCCAGGGCACGGAGTGCCGCGTCAAAGGCGAACCAGGCGCTTTCGACGTCGGCCCATTCGGGAGAGGAGCGAACGGCGCGGCTCAGGAGCACGCGGTCGTCGCCGCTGCCGCGGCCCAGGAGGCGGCCGACAGCCGTGACGAGGGGAGTAGCGAGGTCGGCGGCGGAGGAAGCTGCGCGGGCCAGCCGCTCGCCGGCCTGGGAAAGGGCGTCGAGCGCTGAGTGCTGCAGGAGGGCGGCGGCCCCACCGGGCGCCCGGCCCCGCATGCCCGGGCGCCAGACCGCCTCGAGGGCCTCCTGGATGGTGCGGCGCGAGACCGTGGCGCCGAGCTGCTGCGTGGCCACGCCCTCGAGGTTGTGGGCTTCGTCGATGATGAGCAGGTCGTGAGAAGGAACGGCGCTGCCCCCATGCACGGCGTCAGCGAGGAGGAGGGCGTGGTTGACGATGACCAGGTGCGACCCATCGGCGGCGCGGCGTGCCCGTTCGAGGAAGCAGGTGCCCTCGCGGACCTCCCGGGGCTGCTTGCGAAGGCAGTCGGCGTCGTGAGCGGAGACGGCCTGCCAGGCGGCATGGGCTTCCCGGTCGAGCCGGAGTTCGCCCCGGTCCCCGGTCAGCGTCTCGGCCAGCCAGGGGAGGATCGACGATGCGAGGTGGGCCGTCTCCGGGTCGGTGAGGAAGGCGGCGGCGCGCGAACGCCAGCGCCGCAGGCAGAGGTAGTTCGCCCGCCCTTTGAGCACGGTTACGCGAAGCTCGTCCTCGCGAGGGATGAAGCCTGCCTCGACGAGGATGCGCCGCACGAGCGGGATGTCCTTCTGCAGCAGCTGGTCCTGCAGGGAGAGGGTGTGGGTCGACACCACGACGCGCCGCTGGTTCCGGAGGGCGTAGAGGGCGGCGGGGAGGAGGTAGGCCAACGACTTCCCGACGCCCGTCCCGGCTTCGATGAGGTAGCGTCCCCCCAGCACCAGGGCGCGCCGGACGTGTTCGGCCATCTCTCGCTGCTCGGGGCGCTCCTCGAATTCGTCGAAGACGCGGGCTGCGGCGGCGAACGCCCGCTCGATGTCGGCACGAGTGACCGGTACAGGCTGATCGGCCGGTCTCAGGGGCGGCGGCGGAGGAGGCACAGGCGCGAGCAAGGCACCCCACCCGCCTGGCGTGGGTCGCGGAGGCCTTTCCTGGCCCGCGATGAGCTGGGCGAGAACCGGCTGATCGAAGGCGAGGAGCTCGGCCCAGCGCAGACGGAGCCCGTCGTCGAGCTTCCAAGCTTCGCGGAGGAGAGCAAGGAAGACTTCGGCGGCGGTCTCTGCATCGGCGAGGGCACGATGGGAGCCGTTGGCGGCGATGCCGAAGTGGGCAGCGAGCTCCGAAAGGGTGCGCGAGGGGAGCCGGTCGCGAAGGAGCGCGCGGGCGAGGAATGCCGTGTCGATGGCGGGGCCAGGTGCTCGGAACCCCGCCCGGCAGAGATGAGCGAGGTCGAACTCGACGTTCTGGCCGACGAGCACGGCTTCGCCCACGAACGCCTCGAGCTCGGGGATGACCTCCTCGATAGCGGGCGCGCCCCGCACGTCGTCGGGACCGATGCCGGTGAGCCGTACCACGAACTCGGGGATCTCGCGCCGGGGGTCGACGAGCCGCTGGAAGGTGCGGAGGCGCTCTCCGTCGAGGGTGAAGGCCACGGCGCCGACCTCGATGATGGCGTCCTCGCTGGGGTCGAGGCCTGTGGTCTCGACATCGAGAGCGACGAAGGTGAGGTCGCGGAGGCGGTTCATGGTTCGAACATCCGTGCGGCTCCGGGAGCAGTGTAGCGCGGGGGCGGCCCGGCGCCCTACTCCGCACCGTCATGATGCCGCAAGGCGGCGCCACCTCCTGTCGTTCAGGCGGCGGTTGAGAGGGCGGGATCCGCGTGCGTAGAATCGGCCCACTAGCCCCTTACGAGAAGAGCACCCGGAAGCGGAGGCGCGTGCGTCATGAAGGTCTACACGACCGAGGACATCCGGAACGTCGTCATCGTTGGCCACACGAGCGTGGGGAAGACGACGCTCACGGAGGCGAGCCTCTTCGTGTCGGGGGCTACCACGAGGATGGGGAGCGTGGAAGACGGTAACACGGTGAGCGACTACGACGAGGACGAACACCGTCGGAAGTTCAGCCTCAATCTCTCCCTCATCCCGGTGGAGTGGGCTGGGAAGAAAATCAACCTCATCGATACGCCGGGGTACACGGACTTCGTTTCCGAGGTGATCTGCGGCGCGGCGGCGGCCGACAGCGCGCTCATCCTCATCGACGCGGTGGCCGGGCCCGAGGTTGGGACGGACCGGGCCTGGGCCATCACCGACCGCGAGGGACTGCCGCGGCTCTTCTTCGTGAACCGCATGGACCGTGAGAACGCGAACTTCGCGGGGGCGATGGCGCGGCTGCGAGAGAAGTGGGGACCGAAGGTGGCGGCGGCACAGCTCCCCATCGGCGCCCAGGCCGAGTTCCGCGGGGTCATCGACCTGCTCCGGATGCGGGCACGGCTGGGCGAGCAGGGCGAGGAGGCAGAGATCCCGAGCGACCTGCGGGAGACAGCCGAGGAAGCGCGCTCAGCGCTCATCGAGGCGATCGTCGAGACGGACGAGGCCCTCATGGAGAAGTACTTCGCGGACGAACCGATCGGCGAGGAGGAGCTCGCCGCTGCGTTCCGCGCTGCCGTCGTTCAGGGGCGGCTCTACCCCGTGTACTGCGGCGCCGCGGCGAAGCGTATCGGGGTCCGCGAGCTCCTCGACGCCATCGTGACCGCCGCGCCGTCACCGGCCGAGCGACCTCCGATCACCGTGGAGGGTGACGAGCTACGGGCTGACCCTGCGGCGCCGCTCGTGGTGCGCGTCTTCAAAACCGCGGCCGACCCGTTCGTGGGGAAGCTGAGCTACCTACGCGTCATCCGCGGCACGCTGAGCGCGGACTCCCACGTGTGGAACGCATCGAAGAGCGTCGACGAGCGCATCGCCACGCTGTTCGTCCAGCGCGGGAAGGAGCAGATGCCCATTCCCAAGCTGTACGCGGGGGACATCGGTGTGGTGACGAAGCTCGCGCAGACGTCCACGGGAGACACGCTGTGCGAGCGCGGCCACGAAGTCGTGCTGCCGCCCATCACGTTCCCGAACCCCGTCTACAGTCTGGCGGTGAAGCCGGTTTCCAAGGCCGCGGTCGACAAACTCCTGCCCAGCCTGCAGCGGCTGCTCGAGGAGGACCCCGGCCTGCGGCTCGAGCGGGATCCGGCGACGGGCGAGACGATCCTCTCGGGGCTGGGTGATGCCCACCTGGAGGTGACGGTGGAGCGGCTCCGGCGGAAGTTCAACGTCGAGGTGGAGCTGGCGCTGCCGCGGGTGCCGTACCGGGAGACCATCGCGAAGCGGGTAACGGCGGAGTACACGCATAAGAAGCAGACCGGCGGTCACGGGCAGTACGGACGGGTGGCCATCGAGGTGAGCCCGCTGCCGCGCGGTTCCGGCGTGCAGTTCGAGTCGCGGGTGGTCGGCGGTGCCGTACCGAAGGAGTACATCCCCGCGGTGGAGAAAGGCATCACCGAAACAGCGCACGAGGGGATGCTGCCCGGCATCGAGCTCACGGACATCCAGGTGGTGCTGTACGACGGGAAGCACCATCCGGTGGATTCGAGCGAGATGTCGTTCAAGCTGGCCGCGTCCCAGGCGCTGAAGGAAGCCGTGCAGCAGGCCGGCAGCGTTCTCCTCGAGCCCATCATGCTCATCCGCGTGCGGGTGCCCGACGAGTTCGCCGGCGACGTGGTGTCCGACCTGAACGGGAAGCGAGCGCGCATCCACGGCGTGACGCCGGAGGGCGGCGGCGTGACGCTGATCGAGGCGGAAGTGCCGATGGCGGAAATTCAGCGGTACGCCGCCGACCTTCGCAGCCTCACCCAGGGTCGGGGCGTCTTCGAGGTGACGTTCGACCACTACGGCGAAGTGCCCCCGCACATCGCCCAGCGCGTTCGCGAGGAGTACCAGAAGGCACTCGCCGAAGCGCACTGAACAGCGGGAACCGAGCGGCGCTACCCTGCGAAGGCGAGCTCGACACGGAGCAGGGGAAGACCGGCGACGCTGCCCGCACGCCGCACCGCGCGAACGGCGGTGCCGCCAACTCGCGGCTCGACGGTGATGGTGCGCTGGACCCAGCGCCCCGCGGCCGGCACGGCGACGAGGGCGAGCGCCGCGGCCGCTACCGCGGAAGGGAAGTTCTGCCGCGGGCGTCCGTTCGCTGCTGCCAAGGCGGCCCCGGCGGTGAGGAGGCCGCCTACCGCCAAGTTCGAACCGCAGAGCTCGCTCACGGCCAGGGCATGCTCGCCCGCCCGGAGCCGCTCGACAGCCTCGGCAGCGGCTGCCGCCACCTCGCTCTCCGTGTACGGCGAAAGGATCGAGAACCCGAACGGGTCACTCAGGGCGATGGTAGGCGCGCGCCTGCCCAGCCGCTCGTGGAGGACGGCGACGGTGGCGTGTTCGATGGCGTGGGCGATGCGGATGCGGCGGAGCACGCTCACCTCGCGAGCCCGGGGATGACGATTCGCTGGCTCGAGGCATCGCCCGACTTCACGGCCGTGATATCGATACGTGCGGGGGCACCTTGGCCGAAGAGCGGCTCGATCCACACCGCTCCGGTGGCGACGCCCTCGGGCTGACGGCTGCGGTCGACGTCGATGAGGAGGACGCTCACGTAGCCGGCGGTCGTCTGATTCGCCGTCACGACGACCCGGGTTTCGGTGCCGACCGCGACGCCACCGTCGAGCGTGCGCGTGACGGGGTCGCCCGGGTGACGGACGCGGATCCAGGGAGCGCTCGTGCGAACACGGAAGGGAGCAATCCAGGTTCCGGTGTTCCGCACCGTGACGGTGACGGAGTCGGAGTCGCCGTTGGGGCGGGTTTGGAGGACGGCAGCAGCCGGGCCCTCGACCGCGAGGCGTGGCGCCCCGAGGAGCAGCGCCGCCCCGGCAGGGTCGGCAGGCGGCGAAGGGTCGGGATGAGGCGCCACGCCGAGTTCGGGGATCGTCGTGGGGAAGTCCATTCCCGCGCAGCGGAGATAGAAGGCACACTCGAGCCAGGCGTCGGGTGAAAAGGCTGCCGCAACGTCCGGGGCGTCGAAGCGCGGCATCTGGAAGGTGACCGGCTCCCACATCGGCTGCCCGCCGCGCGTCGGCGGATACCGCATACAGCCGTAGACGCGCTCAGGGTACGTGTAGTCCCCGTAGCCGAACCACGGATACCCTGGTGCGTCAGGGTTCCAGCAGTGGTAGACCTCCCCGCGCCACGGGTCGCGATCCGGGTTCAGGGGGTGGTTGCTCCAGGCGAAGCCGTTGTAGCTCCAGATGGCGAAGTACCAGTCTTCGACCGCGGCGGGGTCGCCCGTGCCGGCGACGGGCCGGTATTCAGGCGCCGCGTTCCACTTCGAAGCGAGGATGCGCACGGATTCCGCGAGGTTGAAGACGAAGTGCGTGCCTGCGAGCGCCTGCTTCGCCGTCGGGGTGCCGGCGGAGTTGGCCATCCCGCTCGTCACCTGGCCGAGACCATAGCCGCAATCGAAGGCGCGGAGGGCGGGGCCCACGCCGCCCCAGGGTACGGACGACGAGGCCATCTGGTAGCTGGACTCGATCCAGACGATGGAGCGCATGATCGCCGGCGGGACCCGGAGGGAGGGAGCGGGGGGCCGGCGGTCTCCCCGCGGACCGCTCTCGAGCCCCGGGTAGCTGAAGTCGACGGTCTCCCCGGCCGGGGTTTGGAACGGGCCGCTGAAGAACCTCCCTTCGGCAGCGAGGGCGATGGCGGCGTTGTAGGTCGCGCGGGAGTCGAGCGCTTCGTAGGCGTCGAAGTCGAAGGGGCCGTACGCCCCGCACGTCTCCGGCCAGGTCTGGGCTTGGGCGCGTGGGGGCAACGCCGCCAGGGCGAGCGCAGCGAGGAGCGCTGCCGCTACGGTGCGGACCATCCGAACACCCTCGTCACGGGGATGGGGATGCGCTCGCCGTCCCGGAGCACCTGGACCTGCGGACGTCCCGGTTCGGCAAAGGAGGTGCCGTCCCAATGTTCGACGGCGAGGGCGGAGCCATCGGGCGCGAAGGCGAGCGGGCGGTCGATTCCGGCGACCGCTTGGGCGGCAGCCGCGCCGTCCGCCGGTGCGGGGTCCTCGGCGAACACGGCACGGCCGGTCCTGGGGTCCCAGGCAGGGCCGAGGCGCTGCCGGCCGTCGTCCACGGCCGCCTGCGCGCTCACGGCACCCGGCTCGAGGGAGACCATGCGTCCGAGGTACCGGCCCTCGGCGTATTCGACGAAGGCGAGCTGCCCGCCGTCGGGGCTGAGCGCCCAATCGCGGGTGATGCCCGGCGCGAGCTGGCGCACCTCCTCGGTTCCGCGGAGGAGGGTGCTGCCCCGGGCATCGATGAGCACGGCGTAGAGGACCCCCGCGGGCGTGAAGCCTACCGGATAGACGCCGAGGACGCCCTCGCGACGAAGGATGATCGCGGAGCGGCCGCCGAGGTCGACGCGGAGCAGCTCCACCGTGCCGGGCGCGGGTTCTCGGGTGACGACCACGCTGCCGCCATCGTTTGCCCAGACGGGGTCCTGAAGGTAGGGGAGCCCGCCAGCCAGGGATCGCACGCGGCCGTTCCAAAGGTCGACGACCAAGAGCTCGGCCGCCGGTTGAGCGGGCGTACCCGCGGTGGCGATAACGACGGCGAGGTAGCGCCCATCGGGGCTCACGGCTCCGCGGGCGGTATATCCCGGCAGGTGGGGGAGTACGGCTACTTCGACGGCGGCTCCGGCGCCCGCCCGGGCCACGGCGACCACGCGGTCGGCCGTCTCGCCCGGCTGGAGCCCGATGAGGTAGGGGCCTTCATCGGGAGTGAGGAGTGCGGGCGAGCTTTCGGCTTGCCCGAACCAGGCGGCGCCGAGGCGGAGGCCGAGGACGATGACGAGCGTCGCAAGCGAAGCCGCGACGGCCGTTCGCGAGAGGCCGGTGCGGGTTGGCTTCGAACGCTTCATGGCGGCGACACTCCTTCGGCGCGCCGAACGGCTCGGCTGGCTGCGCTACTCGGCAGCGATCGCCCACCCCAAGGGTTCGGCCGGCGTGTCGGAGATCGGGATTCGGCCATCGCGGGTGATGACCTCGAGCGAGGCCTCGCCGCCGCCCGCGGGCACCACGAGCGCCAAGAGCATGGAGCCATCGGGCGACCAGTCGGCGGGGTAGAGGAAGCGTTCGCGGGGATCGACGCCGTCGATCCAGAGGTTGCCGCCCGGGCCGCCGAACGACGGCACGAGCGACGTGGGGCTCCAGACGGCGCCGAGCTGGCTCGCCGGAGCTGCGATATCGGTGATGGCGCCGGAGGCCAGGGTGACGACGCGTCCGCGAGCGGCACCGTCCTGGCCGGCGCCGGCAAGCGCCACGTACGCCATCTGCGTGCGATCGGGGCTCAGGCGCCAGGATGCGGTGGGCCCCGCGCTGAGGAGCGCCACCCGCCGGCGTGCACCGGCGGCATCGACTGCCCAGAGCGTCGAGCCGGTCGGGTCGATGGTCACCACGTACAATGTCGACCCTCGAGCGTCGTAGCCTACAGGCGCGGCGAGAAAAACGTCGGCAAATTCTGTGCGATCGCGCGTCTCGCCGGTACGCGTATCGAGTTCGGCAATGACGGCGGTCCGGCGGCCGCCTTCGCCGAGGGAGACGATGCGCGCCAGGGCGAGGCGGTCGCCCCAGGCATCCCAGGCCATCGGCGCCGAAAAGTCGAAGCTGCCCTCCACTGTGAGGCGTTCGCCCCTGGGCAACGGGATGACGGTGACGCGCCCCGTCCCGCGGGAGGTGAAAGAGAGGACCGCGATCCGGTCGCCGAGCGGCGCCACCGAGCCGATTGCGCGGACGCCGAAGGCCCGAGGGAAGGCGGCGACCGGCACGCGCCGGCCGTCGGGGCGGGGCTCAGCGAGGTAGAGGACGTCGGACGTTGCCTCGCGGGCAAGGTAGGCGACGGCCCGGACGGCGGAGACATCGGGCCGCGGCAGGACCACGGGCTCCGGGTCGCTGGCGGTCCGGATACCCAGCAGCGCGGCGGCAGCCACGGCGACGACGGCGGCGAGCACACCGACCAGGAGCGGCCAGCCCGCGCGCACGGGGACGCGCGCGCGCCTGAATCGTACCGTCGTGGGACGCTCCTCGACCCGCGGGCCCAGACGATTCCCCGCCGGCGGCACGCAGCCACCCCCGCGCGGGGCGATTGCGCCAGGCGGTCGGCCATGGGACGGCTTCGCGAGCATTGCCCGCCTCGTGTGCCCCGCCACCGCAGCCGCAAGGGCTGCACCGTGGGACGGTACCAGGCCTATCGTGCGCGCGTCAACCTTCAGGAAGGCCCGTCTTGTCCGAGGCTGCAGGAGGCGTGTGATACGATCGAAGCGCATGATCTGGTTCCTGTCCGATTTGGCGGGGAACCCGGAAGCCTTGCTTGCGGTGTTCGCCGCCATTTGCGTGGCCCTCGTCACGGGGATCGCCTTCCATGAGTTCAGCCATGCGTGGATGGCGTACCAGCTCGGCGATGGCACGGCGGCGAGCATGGGCCGTCTGAGCCTCAACCCGCTGCGTCACCTCGATCCCCTTGGTACGCTGCTCCTCTTCCTGGTGGGGTTCGGGTGGGGGAAGCCCACGCCGGTGAACCCCTACCGCCTGCGGACGGGGCCACGGAGAGGGAACGCCCTGGTGGCGGCAGCTGGCCCGCTTTCGAACTTCCTGTTCGCGGTGCTGGCGGCGCTCCCGCTGCGATGGGGCCTCGTCGGGCTTCCGGCCAGCCTCGACCGTATCGGCGAGGCTACCGGGAGCGAAGTCCTCGGCCTGTTCCTCTTCTACATCGTCCTGTTCAACGTCATCCTCGGCGTGTTCAACCTCATCCCCATCCACCCGCTGGACGGCTTCAAGGTGGCGGTGGGGGTGCTCCCACGCCAGGCCGCCCTCGAACTGGAGCGGCTGGCCCCTTGGGGGCCGGGCATCCTGATGACGCTCATCGCCGTCGGCTGGCTCACGCCGTTCAACCCCCTGGGGCGAATCATCGGCGGCCTCGGCTCACGCATCCTCGATCTCGTGCTGTAGGCCATGCGCCACCGCATCCGGCAGTTCCTCACAGCTGGCCGCCGACCCTCCGCCGATGACCTCGAGCTCGCGCGGGCATACCTGGCGCCGCCGCTCAACGAGCTGTTCCTGCACCAGCACCCGCGAGACATCTGCCACGGCGTCGCCACGGCCCGCTGGCTGCTCGCCCGCGGACACGACGATGCGGAACTCATCGCCGCGGCGCTGCTGCATGACGTCGGCAAAGGTCCCCAACGTCGTATCGACCGGGCGCTGTACGTGGTCGCGGCGTCGTGGGGATGCGCGGAGCGGCTCGCATCGCCCACGTCGCGGTTCGAGCTGCGGCGGGCGGCGGAGCGAAGCCTGCACCACGCCGAGCGAGGCGCGGTGCTCCTCGAGCGGTCCGGCGCCCCAGCGCGCGTCGTGGAGCTGACCCGCCGGCATCACGACCCGCCAGGCGGCGATGGTATGCTAGCGCTACTGCAACGGGCCGACGCGGAGAGCTAGGACGCAGATGGGCAAGGACGAACGGGCACGCAGCCGGGTGGCCATCATCGGGACGGGGCTCATCGGAGCCTCCATCGGCCTGCGGCTGTGTAGCCTGCCGAACCGCTCCTTCGAGGTCGTGGGAATCGACCGCGACCCGGAGCAGATCCGCACCGCGAAGAAGCGCGGTGCGGTCGACCGGGAGGCCCGTTCCTTCGAAGAGGCGCTGGAGGGCGCCGGGCTGGTCGTCGTGGCCGTGCCGATACTGGCTGGGCCGCGGGTGCTGCGGGAGATGGCGCCGTACCTCGCGCCGGGGGCCGTGGTGACCGACACGTTCAGCACGAAGAACGAGGTGCTTTCCTGGGCGGCAGAGTACCTGCCGGAGGGCGTGAACTTCGTCGGCGGGCACCCGATGGCAGGGAAGGAAGCGACCGGGGCAGCGGCCGCCGAGGCGACGCTCTTCGAAGGCGCGACCTGGGCCATCGTCCCCTCGCCCACGGCCTCCGAGGCGGCGGTGCAGACCGTCGTAGGGATGGTGGAGGCGCTCGGCGCCTACCCGGCCTACTTCGACGCGGGTGAACACGACCAGCTGACGGCGGCCATCAGCCACCTGCCGCTCTTCCTCGCCGTGACGCTGTTCCGCCTGGTGCGCGACAGCCCCAGCTGGGAGGACGCAGCGCTGCTGGCCGGGCCCGGCTTCCGCGATACCACGAGGCTGGCAAGCGGCGACCCGCTCCTGGCCCACGGCATCTGGCGGACGAACCGCCAGGCGATCGTGCACTGGCTGGACCGCTTCACCGCGCAGCTGCGGGAGCTTCGCTCGCTCCTGGCCGACCCCGAACGGGAGGAGGAGCTCGGGCAGCTGCTCACGAAGACGAAGCTCGATCGCGACGTCTTCATCGAGAACCCTCCGCGCCGTGAGCCGCCGGCAAAAGGGGCGGAGGTCCCCTCCACCGCCGACGCCTTGGGGCAGTTCATCGCCGGAGCGATGTACCAGCGCTTGAAGGAGTACACCGCCAAGCCGCCGGTCATCCGCGCGGACGACCCCAGCCTGCGCCGGAAGCTCGGCATCGATGACGACGATTAGCCGTCCGTCCCGGATCCGCGCGCGGCTACGCGTGCCGCCCGATAAGTCGATTTCGCACCGGGCGCTGTTGTTCAGCGCACTGGCCGACGGCGCCTCCACCATCGAGCGGCCGCTCGATGCAGCGGACGTCCGTTCCACGGCGCGCTGCCTCGAGGCGCTGGGGGTCGTCGTCGAATGGCCAGCTGGGAGCGAGCGCGCCACGGTGCGCGGCCGAGGGCTCCACGGCTTGAGCGAGCCGGAGGACGTCCTGAACTGCGGCAACAGCGGAACCACGATGCGGCTCCTCGCCGGCGTCCTGGCGGGGCAGCCGATGCTCGCCGTCCTCACTGGGGACGCGTCGTTGCGGCGCCGGCCGATGGATCGCGTGGTGCGGCCGCTGCAGGAGATGGGCGCGACGATGTTCGCGCGGTTAGGGAACAGCCGTCCACCGCTGGTGATTCGCGGAGGGACCTTGCACGGCATCGCTTACCGGAGCCCCGTGGCCAGCGCGCAGGTGAAATCGGCCGTGGCCCTCGCGGCGCTTTTCGCCGAGGGTGCGACGCGGTACGAGGAGCCTGCGGCCAGCCGCGACCACACCGAACGGATGCTGGCCGCCATGGGCGCGAACCTTCGACGGGAGGGCACGGTCCTCACCATCGAACCCGCGGAGCGGCTGGCACCCTTGTCGCTGCGGGTCCCGGGGGATATTTCGAGCGCCGCTCCGTGGCTCGTGCTGGCCGTCTGCCACCCTGATGCCGAAGTTGTCATCGAAGACGTGAACCTGAACCCGACACGGACGGGCATCATCGACATCCTCCGCGCCATGGGCGCCGACCTCGAGGTGCGGGACGTGCGCGAAGAAGGCGGTGAACCGGTGGGGACGATCGCGGCGCGCAGCTCGCGGCTGCGGGGGACCGAGGTGGGCGGGGCCCTCGTGCCGCTGGCCATCGACGAGCTGCCGCTCGTGGCCCTCGCGGGATGCTTCGCCGAGGGACGGACCATCGTCCGTGACGCCGCAGAACTCCGCGTGAAGGAGTCGGACCGCATCGCGATGGTGGGGGCCATCCTCGGCCGGTTTGGGGCGCGCATCGAGCTGCTGGCTGACGGCTTCGTAGTCGAAGGTCCCCGACCGCTGAACGGCGCGCGGGTGGATGCAGGCGGCGACCACCGCATGGGGATGCTCGCGGGAGTCGCTGGCGCACTCGCGGACGGTGAGACGCGCGTAGCGAACGATGCCGTTGACGTCTCGTACCCGGAGTTCTGGCGCCACCTGTCGGCCATTTCGGCCGTTGAGGGAGTCCCCCGGTGACGCGGAAGCCCGTGGTGATCGTCCTCCACGGCCCTTCGGGCGTGGGGAAAGACACGGTGATCGCCCGGCTGCGCGAGCGGCTCGGCATCCGGCGGGCCACGAGCAGCACCACGAGGCCCCCGCGCCCCGGCGAGGTTGACGGCATCGACTACCACTTCCTGGATCGGGACACGTTCCTGCGGAAGGTCGAGGCAGGCGAGTTCCTGGAGTTCGCCGAGGTCTACGGCGACCTGAAGGGCCTCGAACGGCGCGAGCTGGAGGAGCCGCTGGCCCGCGGGGAGGACGTCATCATCCGCACGGACGTGCAAGGGGCGAGGTGGTGGCGCCAGGCGCTCGAAGGTGCCGTCTTCGTGCTGCTCGTGCCCGAGGATATCGATGCGCTGCGGCGGCGGCTCGAGGGGCGGAACTCGGAGGACCCGGCGTCGCTGGCGAAGCGGCTGGCCGAGTTCGATGAAGAGGTAGCCGACGCGCCGAACAACGACTACGTCGTCGTGAACCGGGAGGGCGCCCTCGACGAGACGGTCGACGAGTTGGCAGCGATCATCGAGCGGGAGCGGGCGAATCCGGCACGGCCGGCGCCGCGCATCCGCTGGGAGGTCATCGAAACGGCGCGGATTCCCCGGAGTTCGCCCGGCCGGTAGCATCCCGGGAGGATTCGACTCCGGGGGCAGGGGGATGGACCCGACGTTCTGTCAGCTCTTCGACTTGAGCGGAAAGGTCGCGCTCGTCACGGGGGCCTCAAGCGGTCTGGGCGTGGCGTTCGCGCGCGGCCTGGCACGGGCGGGCGCGGACCTCGCCCTGACGGCACGGCGGCGAGAGCAGCTGGAACGCACAGCGGCGATGGTGCAGAGCTACGGGGTTCGCGCCCAGGTGTTCCCAGCCGACCTCACCGATGACGCACAGCTCGAGCGGCTCTTCGAGGACGTGGTGGCAACATTCGGGCGGCTCGACATCCTCGTGAACAACGCCGGCTTCACCGACCGATCGGGTCGACGCCACGACCTCGCCAGTCCGAAACGCATTCGTGCGGTCATCGAGCTGGATTTGATCGCAGTGGCCCAGGCGTGCCGGCTCGCCGCCCGACAGATGCTGCGGCAAGGCGGCGGGGTCATCATCAACGTGAGTTCCATCCTTGGGCGGGTGGGGAGCGAGTTTCGAGCAGCCGCCTACCACGCGGCGAAGGGCGGGGTCGATGCCCTCACTCGGGTGCTGGCCCTGGAGTACGCGCGCGAGAACATCCGCGTGAACGCCATCGCGCCGTCGTACTTCGAAGGCACGGAGATGATGGACAAGGTGTTCGAGACGACCCCGGGAACGCGGGTGCAGGCCGAGACGCGGACGCCCATGGGCCGGTTGGGCCGCCCGGAAGAACTGGAGGCGGCCGTCGTGTTCCTCGCCTCCCAGGCCTCGAGTTTCATCACCGGGCATATCCTCTACGTCGATGGCGGCTGGACGGCCGGCGGGGGCTACCACCAGCTGCCGCCGCCGTGGGAGCGCGAACCCGGGCACCAGCGCATCGACGAGCAGGGCTGAGGGAGCGCAGCCGGCTGCCCATCGAGTCTCGAGGGAGAAGGGCCGCCGCAGGCCGGGCGGATCGGTGCCGGCGGGTGAACGGCCCGGTGCGGCGGCCCGCACTCCTCCCCGAGCATCATTGCTACGCCCCGAGAAGCCGCCGAGGGAAGGCCGCGGATGTACGTTCTTTGACGTACGGGGCTGCCCCGAGGCGTACGATCTTTGACGTACAGGCCCTGCGAGGGGGCGGTACCGGCCGGTTCGGCAGTGTGGTATCGTTGCCGCTGGCGGGGGCAGGCCCGGGCCGCGACAGCTGAGGGCCCTGGTGCGTGCTGCGCCGCGACGGAATCGGCAGACTGGGGCAGCTTCACCATGCCGACGCGCGAGGTGCTGCGTCCATCGATCGGGCTCGGCCTCCTCTTCGCCTGGCTGCTATCCGTTCCCCTCGCGGGTCCTCTCTTGGCAGCCGTCGAGCCGCCGGGGTTGGGCCCACTTTCGACTGGGGAAGTCTTCGCCGGCGCCCACGGGCTGGGCTTGCTCGCAGTCGCAGCGTGGGGCGCATTCCGTCCCCTTCCCAAGCAGCTGCCGTGGGGGGCATCGATAGCCGGCGTCCTGGGTATCGCGGCTGCGGCGCTCCCCGGGACGCTGTGGCCGCCCCTGCTGGCCGTGGCTGGGGTTTTCGCCGCCTTCGGTGTAGCCGCCGTGGGAGCGGCGATCGCACGGCTGCCGTGGGAAGAGCGCCCCTCGGCAGTGGCCTTCGGCGCGCTCCTGGCCAACGTGGCGCTGTACGCGGTATCGTCGCCCGACCTCGACCTCCCAGCCCGCCCGGCAGCGGCGGTCCTCGCCGTCGGGGCGGTCTTCGTGCCGATGGCCGTGCCAGCGACGTTGGCGGAACGGCCGCCACGTACCCCAGTCCCGTGGCGCCAGCTGGGCGCCTTACTCCCGGCAGTGTTCGCCTCGTACCTGGTCGGGGGTGTCATGTACGCCGTGGTGCTGCCGACGCTGGGCGGGCTCGGCATGCGGATCGGGTCGGTGCCATACATGGTGGTGCTGCCCTTGGCAGCGTGGGCAGCGGTGCGCTTCGGGCGCGGTTGGACCGCCCGGCCTGGCCTGGGCTTGCTGGGGCTCGGTTTTGCGGCGTGGGCGATGACGGCGGCCGGGGCGCGAGATGCTGCCGCGCAAACGCTCATCGTGAGCGGCTACGCCTTCCTCGACGTGGCATTCTGGTCGGCCTTCGCCGACCGCCAGGGGCCGCCGGCGGTCTCGATTGGGCTCGGTCTAGGGACGATGGTGGTGGCCATCTTCGCCGGCATGCTCCTCTCGGACACGGTGGCCGAAGCAGCGCTCGGGCGAGAAGAGGAGGTGGCGCTCATTGCCGGCATGGCGCTGTTGGCCGCGGCGGTGGTGATGCCGCTCCTCCCTTACGATCGGCCGCGGGGAGAAGAGGAGACCGGAACGGAGTTCGGGCGGCTCGCAGCACGCTTCGGCCTCACGTCGCGCGAGGTCCAGGTGGCGGTGCTCGCGGCCCGAGGGTTGTCCAATAAGGAGATCGCGCAGGCCCTCGGGCTTTCGCCGGGGACCGTCCGCAAGCACCTCGAACGGGCCTACCGGAAGCTCCACGTCCGCAGCCGAACCGAGGCGGGGCTCGTGTTGCGAGTCGAACGCAGCACGCTCGAGGGCGCTGCCCAGCCCGAGGGCGCGGCCGGAAACGGCACGGCCACCCGCGGTTCGCCGCTCGAAGATCTCCCGGCCCGGTAGATGCGCTCCTCGCGCGTTACTGGGCTTTGGGAGCGCGGTGCAGCGTCATGATATCGATGTAGCGGTCGGCGGCGTTGCGGAGGACAGAAGCGGTGGATTGCTCGAAGCCGACGACTTCCACACGCACACCGCGGGCCTGCAGCGCTTCGACGAGGTGGGCGAAGTCGCCATCGCCGGAGACGAGCACGACGATGTCGAGACGGTCGGCGAGCGTGACGATGTCGAGGGCCATCTCGATGTCGACGTTCGCCTTGATGGTGCCATCTGCGAAGCGGCGCAACGGCTTGGTGACGATCTTGTAGCCCTTATCGAGGAAGGGTTCGACGAAGCGCTGGGATTCGGGGCTCACCTGGGGATCATCATGCACCGGGGCGTAGGCCACGGCACGGATGAGTTGCCGACCACGGGTGAGCTTGGAAAGGACATCGCCCCAATCGAGGCGGACGCGTGCACGCTCGGCGGCAAGCTCGATGTTCGCTACGTCGACGAAGACGCCGACCTTTGCAGGGGGCGCGGCCGCCGCCGGGCGCTCGGCGAGGTCGGCGACCATCCGCGCGAGGCGATCGATCTGGCGAGACTGCTCGCGCACCGTATCGGCCAGCTCGGCGATGCGCTGCAGGAGCGCCTCGACCGCGGGCGCCTCCGTGGGTGCGGAGGGCGATACGGGTGGCGGGCCCGGCTCCGGCGGTGCCGGCGCCGCCGGCGTCGAGGCGGCGGCCTTGCCGCCGCGCGAGCGGCGGCGCCGCCGTCCGGCAGGAGGGGCGGCGGGGTCGTGTGCGTCCCCAGCCGCCGGAGGTTCGGGAGCGGTCACCGCAGCCGCCGGAGCATCGGGCGTGCTGGCCGCGTGCGCCGAGCGGGGGCGACGCCGCCGCCCGCGGCTCGCGGCTGGCGGGGGCTGTTCTGCGGGCGATTCCGCGAGCGTCACGTTTCCGGGCTCGGCGGCAGGAGGATCGGTCGGGGTCGATGGCGCCTCGCGGCGCCGCGGGAAGAGGTTGAGGGCCATGGGGTCGGTCAGCTTGCCATCCTTTGCAGAACACTGATGCGGGCGGCCACGGCGCGGGCGAGTGCGTCGAACGCACGGGCCGAGGCCGATTCCGGCTGGGCGATGACGATGGGTTCGCCGCGATCGCCGCCTTCGCGGACGGGGATTTCGAGCGGGATTTCGGCCAGGAAGTCGAGGCCGAGCTCCTCGGCCGCCTGACGGGCGCCGCCGTGGCCGAAGATGTCGTACCGCTTCCCGGTATCGGGGGCGATGAAGTAGCTCATGTTCTCCACGATGCCGAAGACGGGCACGCCGAGTTTCTCGAACATGGTGACCGCCTTCATCGCGTCTTCGAGGGAGACGGCCTGGGGGGTCGAGACGATGATGGCGCCGGTGATGGGGGCTTCTTGGGCCATGCTCATCGAGGCGTCGCTCGTTCCCGGCGGCAGGTCGATGACGAGGTAGTCGAGGTCGCCCCAGGGGACGTCGTGGAGGAGCTGCCGGACAGCGCTGCCGATCATGGGGCCGCGCCATACGACGGGCGTTCCACGCGGCACGAGGAATCCGATGGAGATGACTTTGACCCCGTACTTCTCGAGGGGGCGCAGACCACCGGGCTCGCGGGCCAAGACGCCGGCGGGGAACCCGAACATGGTGGGGATGTTCGGGCCCGTGATATCGGCGTCGACGAGCCCCACGCGGGCGCCAGCCTGGGCGAGGGCTACGGCAAGGTTCGCGGCCACGGTCGACTTGCCGACGCCACCCTTGTTGCTGGCGACAGCGATGATGTTGCGGACTCCCTCCACGGGGCGCTGGCCGCCACGGGGAGCCGTCGCCCGAACGTTGGCGCTGAATTCGAGGGCGACTTCACGAACGCCGGGCACAGCGCCGAGGGCTGCCCGAACATCCCGTTCGATGGTTTCGCGGAGCGGGCAGGCTGGGGTGGTGAGCTCGACTTCGACGCGGACGCGGCCGTCTTCGACGGCAACGTCCTTCACCATGCCGAGGGAGACGATGTCGCGGTGGAGTTCGGGGTCGCGGACGGAGCGGAGGGCGTCGATGATCGCGTCGCGCGAGGGGGAGGCTGCCATGCTGCGCTTAGAGTCCTTTCGCGGGTGACGGATTTCGCCCCCGCGCACCTCGATCGTACGGGCTGGGGGGGTGCGCGGCAACCGGCGGCGGGCCACGGCCACGGCCGCGCGCCCGGCCGGAGAGGCTTTACCAAGCGTTTGTGCATTTTTGCACAATGTGTGCTACGCTGCGTGTAGCGCGGGAGCAGCTGCCCCGCGGAGGAAGGAGCCATGAGCACCGGAACCATCGCCAAGGACCGCGCCAGCACCACCTGCCGCCACCACTGGGTCATCGAGTCGCCGAACGGCGAGATGAGCGCCGGGGTGTGCAAGCGCTGCGGCGCGACGAAGGCGTTCCGCAACTCGTACGAAGACTGGGTGTGGGACGCCGAGAACTTCACGCTCAACGGGTCGCGGGCCCGCCGCTTCCGGGAGCGGTCGGCCGAGTAACGGTACGCCGCGCTCGCTCCGTGCCCGCTAGACTGGAGCGGGTGGGAAGGTTGCGACTCGCCGTCGACCTGGCGCCGGAATCGAAGACGGGGCTGCTTTTGAAGAACCCGGTGATGACGGCGTCGGGGACGTTCTCCTGGGGCTTCGAGTTCGCGGAACACTTCGACATCGAGGCGTTGGGCGCCATCGTGACGAAGGGGGTGACGCCGCGTCCTCGAGCGGGGAACCCCCAGCCGCGCACTGCGGAGACGCCGTTCGGGCTGCTGAATTCCATCGGTCTCCAAAACGTTGGCATCGAGCGCGTCATCGAGGAGTTCGCGCCGCGCTGGGCCGCCTGGGAGGTGCCGGTCATCGTGAACCTGGCCCCCGACCGCATCGAGGACTTCGCCACCATGGCGCGGATGCTGGATGGGGTGCCGGGCATCGCCGCGCTAGAGCTGAACATTAGCTGCCCGAACGTGGACGAAGGCGGCATGGAGATCGGCCAGGACCCGGAAGCGGCCGCGGCAGCCACCCGGGCAGTCGTCCGCAATACGGACCTCCCCGTCATCGTGAAGCTGACCCCGAACGTGACCGACCCAGTGGCGATAGCGCAGGCGTGTGAGGCGGCCGGGGCCTCGGCCATCTGCGCCATCAACACGGTCTTGGGCGTGGCCATCGACATCGAGCGGCGGCGGCCGGTCATTCCCCGGGGGCGAGCGGGGCTGAGCGGCCCGGCCATCAAGCCGATTGCCCTGCGCTTCGTCTGGGATGTGGCGCAGGCCGTGCGCATCCCTGTCATCGGCTGCGGCGGCATCCGCACGGGCGAGGACGCCGTCGAGTTCCTGATGGCGGGCGCAAGCGCGGTGCAGGTCGGCACGGCCACGTTCGCCAACCCGCGGGCTCCGCTGGATGTACTCGAAGGGCTAACCCGGTGGATGGAGTCCCACGGCGTGACAGACGTCCGGGAGATCATCGGAGCGGCGCTGCCCAGGCGCGAAGCCTGAGGGCGCGAAACCTGCTACCCTTCCTCAGGGCTGCACGCGCGGCCGCCGGGATGAATCACATTCCGAGAGGAAGGGGATTTTCGGTATGGCGATTTCGTTCGAAGGACAGGTAGCCCTGATCACGGGGGCGGGCGGAGGCCTCGGCCGTGCCTACGCCCTGGAGCTCGCCCGCCGGGGCGCGAAGGTCGTGGTGAACGACCTCGGCGGCGACCCCCATGGGCGGGGGGCCGACGCCGCACCCGCACGGAAGGTGTGCGAGGAGATCGAGGCGCTGGGCGGCGAGGCCATCCCGAACTTCGACAGCGTGGCCTCCTACGAAGGTGGCTACAACATGGTGAAGGCGGCCATCGATCGCTGGGGCCGGCTCGACATCGTCATCTGCAACGCGGGCATCCTCCGCGACGTGGCCTTCCACAACATGAGCGAGGACGACTGGGACGCCGTCTTCGCGGTTCACGTGAAGGGCACGTTCACCGTCTTGCGGGCGGCCTGGCCCGTCTTCCGGCAGCAGTCGTACGGCCGGGTGGTGCTCACCTCGTCGGCGTCGGGGATCTGGGGGAACTTCGGCCAGGCGAACTACGGCGCCGCGAAGACGGCGATGATCGGGCTCATGAACGTGCTGAAGCAGGAGGGTGCGAAATACAACGTGATGGTGAACACCATCGCGCCGGTGGCGGGGACGCGCCTCACGGCGACGGTGATGCCGCCGGAGCTGGTGGAGCGGTTGAAGCCGGATTACGTCGTGCCGGCGGTCGTCTACCTGGTGTCGAAGGAGTGCACCGATTCCGGGCTCATCATCGAGGCAGGGGCAGGGCGCTTCAACCGCGCGGCAATCGTCCAGGGCCCCGGCATCAACGCTGGGCTCGAGGAGGTGAAGACGGCGGAGTGGGTGCAGGAGCACTGGAAGGAGATCACCAGCCTGGAAGGTGCGATCCTCCGCTGGAGCACGCAGATGACGCTCGACCAGTGGCTGCAGCAGCGGGCCGCGCAGCAGCAGGCGAAGCAGTAAGGGCGTTTTCTGCGAGGCGAAAAACGGCGCCGGGGGCACAACCCCCGGCGCCGCTGCGTTCGGCGCGACGAGCGCTCAGCCGAGGCGCCGGCGGGCGCGGTATTCGCGCCAGGCATCGGCGAATTCCTGGGTGGTGTCCACGCTAGGGAATTCGCCCAGGGCGCGCCGCCGGATGGCGCGAACGTCTACCGGTTCACCGCCGCGGGAGGATGGGGGTTCGATCACGACGTCGCCGCCCGCAGCGCTGATGAAATCCAGCGGGCCGCGGAACCGCTCCCGCTCGAACTGGGTGGCGCGCACCTGGACGGCAACGTACACGGGGACGCGCTGTCGCCCCGCCGGCTCCAGTGGGCGGTTGGCGACGGCGAGGGTGATGCGGTCGGCGAAGCGGACGGCCTGCTCGCGCGTGCACTCGAGGAGGACGACGGCGAACCGCTGCTCATCGAGGCGCGCGAGGAAGTCCGAGGCGCGGGTGACGCGGCGGAGGGTCTCGGCGACGTGGGCCGCAGCGCGGTCGAGGATGTCGCCACCCCAACTCCGCTGCAGCTCGTCGACCCGGGCGAGTTCGATGACGGCGAGGGTGATGGTGGTGCCGTAGCGTTCGGCGCGGGCGATCTCGCGCGAGAGCTGGTCGATGAGGTAGTTCCGGTTCGGCAGTCCCGTTTGGCCGTCCCGGAGGAGGGCATCGGCCTGGCGTTCGACTTCGGACTCGATGGCAATCTGCCGCTCTCGCCAGGAGAGCTCACGGGCGCGCTCAGCGGCGAGGAGGGCAGCACAGGTGGCGAGGAGCAGGGCGAGGCCGGGGATGGGGAGCCGCCAGGCGAGGTAGAGCTCCAGGGGGATGGCGAGTGCCAAGAGCGCAAGGGTCACGGTGTGGTACCGGCGCGCGTGCGTGCCGAGCTCTGCCTCGGACACGTCGGGATGGAGCAATCGACGGACGGCGTTCGCGGCTCGCTGCGGCGTGAACATTGGCACCCCTCTACCCGATCCGTTCGACGATTATCGGCGCAGCCGCGGAGGACAGTGGGGACATTGGAGTGACGAACGCGTGCGAGTTCGGTGACGGGCCGACGCGGAGGAAGCGCCCATCCTCAGCTGCGAAGGCACGGCCGAGCGCCTTTCCCGCAAGAGCGTGCCGGCGTACGATGCTCTCGAGCGTCAAGAGGGGCAACCGGCGGGTTGCCCGGCAACCTGGTTTCGCCTCCAAGGTGCCAAGATGACGCGGCCTGGCGGGAGCGCCAGGCAACAAAAGGCGGACTCCTGGAGTCCGCCCCTCGAGCGAGGGGCGACGGAAGCGAAACCCTTCGTCCGCGTGCCCCTCGACGATGCCATGGGGCACGCGCCTTCATGTCGCGGCCCCGACCACGGGAAGGAGCACGCTGCGATGGCTCGCCGCCACTTCCTCACGTCGGAATCGGTGACCGAGGGGCACCCCGATAAGATCTGCGACCAGATTTCGGACGCCGTGCTCGACGCCTACTTGGAGCAGGACCCCCAGGCCCGGGTCGCCTGCGAGGTCGCCATCACCAACGGGCTCGTGTTCGTGACCGGGGAGATTACGGCCAGGGCGCACGTCGACATCCCGACGGTGGTGCGGGAGACGATCCGCCGGATTGGCTATACGTCGTCCGACATCGGGTTCGACGCCGATACGTGCGGGGTCATCGTGGCCATCAACCGGCAGTCGCCCGACATCGCTGCGGGCGTAGACACAGCGCTGGAGGTGCGCCGCGGGGAAACGTGGGGGGACGGGTTGAACGTCGGCGCCGGCGATCAGGGGATGATGATCGGATTCGCCTGCAACGAAACTCCCGAGCTGATGCCCCTGCCCATCGTGCTGGCGCACCGGCTCACCCGCCGCCTGGCGGAGGCGCGGAAGAGCGGCGAACTGCCCTGGCTGCGCCCCGATGGGAAATCGCAGGTGACCATCGAGTACCTGGACGGCCGCCCGCTGCGCGCCGAAGCGATCGTCGTTTCGGCGCAGCACGCCCCCGACATCGACCCGGAAACCATCGAGCTCGGCATCCGGAAGCACGTCATCGACCCCGTGGTGGACGAGTCGCTCATCGACGGGAACACGAAGATTTATGTCAATCCCTCCGGGCGGTTCGTGCTGGGCGGACCGCGGGCCGACGCGGGGCTCACGGGTCGGAAGATCATCGTCGACACATACGGCGGGATCGCCCGGCACGGCGGAGGGGCCTTCAGCGGGAAGGACCCCACGAAGGTCGACCGCTCGGGTGCCTACGCTGCGCGTTGGGTGGCGAAGAACATCGTCGCGGCCGGGCTGGCGGACCGCTGCGAATTCCTTCTCTCGTACGCCATCGGCGTTGCGAAGCCGATGGCCATCGACATCGAGACCTTTGGGACGGCGCGGGTGCCGGAGGAGCGGATCCTCGAGGCGGTGCGGAAGCACTTCGACCTCCGGCCGGGCGCCATCATCCGGGATTTGGAGCTGCGGCGGCCCATCTACCGGGCGACGGCGGCCTACGGGCACTTCGGGCGGAGTGACCTCGATTTCCCTTGGGAGGACACGAGCCGCGCCGCGGACCTGCGCGCCGCCGCCGGCCTTCGCGACTGAACGGCGGCCATGGACGCCGTCGTGCTGGTGGGCGGCGAAGGGACGCGGCTGCGGCCGCTGACCCTTACCCGGCACAAGAGTCTGGTGCCGGTGTGCAACCGGCCTGCCCTCGCAATCCTCCTGGACTGGCTCGCCGAGGGGGGCGTATCGCGCGCCATCCTCGCCGTCGGGCCGAACGGGGCGGCGCTCGTCGAGGCGGCGCGCGAACCGGGGTTCGCCCCCATTCCGGTGACCGCGGTGGTCGAGCGCGAGCCGCTCGGGTCGGGAGGGGCGGTCAGGAACGCCGTGCGCGAGGCGGGCATCACCGGGCGCTTCGTCGCGGTGAACGGTGACATCTATGCCGGCTTCCCGCTGGGGCCGATCATCGCGGCGCACGAAGCGCGGCGCGCGGAGGTCACCATCGCCCTGGTGGCGGTGGACGATTCGTCGGGCTTCGGCGTGGCCGAACTCGGAGATGACGGACGCATCGTCCGGTTCCGGGAGAAGCCTCCGCCGGGCGCCGCGGGGGCGGGCTTGGTGAACGCCGGCGTTTGGGTCTTCGAGCGGCATCTCGTGGACGAGATCCCGCCGGGGCACGTGCGCGTGGAGGAAACGCTGTTCCCGGCGCTGGCACGGGAGGGACGTCGGATCGTCGGCGCGGTGTGCAACGGCGTCTGGGCAGACCTGGGGACGCCGGAGCGGTACCTCGCCCTCCACCATCGGCTGCTGGGCGAGCGGAGCGCCGTGGCCGCGCTGGTACGCGTCGAGCCGGGAAGCGCAGCCGTGCGATCCGCCGTGGGCAAAGGCTCCTCGCTGGGGCCCGGAGCGCTCGTCGAGGATTCGGTGCTGTGGGAGCGGGTGCAGGTGGGCGCTCGGGCATTGGTCACGGCCTCGATCGTTGCCGACGGGGCAATCATCGGCGAGGGCGCCGTGGTGCGGCGATGCGTCGTCGGCGCGGGCGCCGTCGTCGCGCCGGGCGCCAGCGCCGTGGGCCGGAAGCTGGAACCGGGAGAGCGGTATGATGGGCGGGATGAAGCGTAGCCCCATTCGTTTCGGGACGGACGGCTGGCGGGCAATCATCGCCGACGAGTTCACGTTCGAGAACGTTCGTACCTGCGCGCGTGCCGTGGCGGAGTATTTCCGGGAGAGCTACGGCACCAACCGTCCGCTGGTGGTGGGGTACGACACGCGCTTCCTTTCGGAGGAATTCGCGCTGGAGGCGGCGCGGGTTGCTGCCGGGGCGGGGTTTCGGGTGCAGCTCGCGTCACGGCCAGCGCCGACTCCTGCAGTGAGCTACCGGATCCTGGAAGCCGGTGCTTGCGGGGCCATCGTGATCACGAGCAGCCACAACCCCTACCAGTGGAACGGGCTGAAGGTGAAGCCCCACTACGCCGGCAGCGCCTCGCCCGAAGTGGTGGCGGCCATCGAAGCAAAGATCCCCGAGCTCCTGGAGCATCCCGAGCAGGTCGTGTCGGCCCCGAAGACGAGCGAGGCTATCGAGCGGTTCGACCCAATCCCGGGGTACCTGGCCGCGCTCGCGCGACAGGTGGACTTGGGCGCGATCCGGGCTGCCGGCTTGCGCGTGGCGGTGGATCAGATGTTCGGCGCCGGGGCTGGGCTGTTCCCGGCGCTGCTCGCGGAGGGTGCGACGACCTGCGAGGAGCTCCACGGGGAACGGAACCCGCTCTTCCCCGGGCTCCGAGCGCCGGAACCGATCGAGCCCAATCTCGGCGACCTTCTGGCGCTCGTGGAACGCGGCTCCTTCGACTTGGGCATCGCCAACGACGGCGATGCCGACCGGGTAGGGCTGGTGGACGAGCGGGGACGATTCGTCGACCAGCTGCGCACCTTCGCGCTCCTCGTCTACTACTTGCTGGAGGTGCGAGGGCTCCGGGGTCCGATCGTGAAATCACTGACGACGACCGACATGGTGCGCATTCTGGCGGAACGGTACGGCGTCGAGTGCTTCGAAACGCCGGTGGGGTTCAAGTACATCGGCCCCCTCATGATGGAGCGTGACGCGCTCGTCGGCGGCGAGGAGAGCGGTGGGTACGGGTTCCGCGGCCACCTGCCGGAGCGGGACGGCATCTTGGCGGGGCTGTTCCTCATTGACCTCGTGGCGCGCACCGGGCGGCGACCCTCGGAGCTGCTAGAGGAGGTGTTCCGCATCACCGGCCCGCACTACTACCGCCGGATCGACGTCGACTTGGAACCAGGCGGCCAGGCGGAGGTGCGGGCACGGCTCGACGCTGCGTCGCCACAAGAACTAGCCGGGCGGCCGGTCCTCCGGCGCGACACCACGGACGGATGGCGGTTCTTCGTGCCGGAGGGGTGGCTGCTCCTGCGGCTTTCGGGGACGGAGCCGCTCGTGCGGGTGTACTGCGAAGTGCGGGACCCCTCGCTGGTCGACCCGCTGCTGGCAGCAGGGCTCGAGCTGGCGGGGGTGAAGGCAGCGCTTCCGCAGGAGACACGACAGGCGTAGACTTTCCATATCGGCCAGGGGTGTTGCGGCTTACCGGCCGCGCCCCATGCCTTCGGCTGCGGAGGGCGGGCGCCCGCCCGCGCCGCGGCGGCCGCGACCGAACGGCGCGGCAGGCACCGGCACCCCAAAACTCAGGGGCCCCGCCGGGATGAGCTGGCCGGAGGAAGGTGATCGAGAATGGCTCGGTTGACGGGGGCCGAGATCCTGCTGGAGTGTCTCCAGCGCGAAGGGGTCGAGGTCATCTTCGGGTACCCCGGGGGCGTGGTGCTCCCCCTCTACGACGCACTGCCGCGGTACAACATCCGGCACATCCTGGTCCGTCATGAGCAGGGGGCGGCGCACATGGCCGACGGCTACGCGCGGGCGAGCGGTCGGATGGGCGTTTGCCTCGCGACGAGCGGTCCGGGCGCGACCAACCTCGTGACCGGCATCGCTACGGCGTTCATGGATTCGACGCCCGTGCTGGCGATCACCGGGAACGTTGCGCGCACACTCCTGGGGCGAGACGGCTTCCAAGAGGCGGACATCACCGGCATCACGATGCCCATCACGAAGCACAACTATCTCGTGATGCGGGCGAGCGACCTGGCTCTCACGGTGCGGGAGGCGGTGCACATCTGCACGACGGGACGCCCGGGACCGGTACTGATTGACATTCCGAAGGATGTCTTCCAGGAAGAAGCGGAGTTCGAATGGCCCCAGGAGGTGCGGCTGAGGGGGTATAAGCCGACCTACGAGGGCCACGCGGGCATGATCCGCCGGGCGGCGCAGCTCATCAATGAGGCGAAGCGCCCGATCATCATCGCGGGCCACGGCGTGATCTGGGGCGATGCCAGCCGGGAGCTCATCGAGCTGGCGGAGAAGGCGCAGATCCCCGTGATCACGACGTTCCTCGGCATCGGCGCTTTCCCCGAGGAGCACCCCCTGAGCTACGGATGGCTCGGGATGCACGGCATGTACTACGCGAACATGGCCGCCGACAACGCCGATGTCGTGATTGGCGTGGGGATGCGGTTCGACGACCGCGCGATGGGCCGATTCAAGGACTTCAACCCCACGGCGAAAATCATTCACATCGACATCGACCCGGCGGAAATCGGGAAGAACTTCGCCACGGCGGTGCCCATCGTCGGCCATGTGAAGAACGTCCTGCCCAGGCTCACCGAGCTGGTGAAGGAGGCCACGCACGAGGAGTGGATCGCCTGGATCGACCGCGTGCGCGAGGAGCATCCGAGCCTGGAGATTCGCGAGACGCGGCGGCTCATTCCCCAGTACGTGGTGCGGACGCTGTACGAGGAGACGAACGGCGACGCGACGATCGTGACCGGGGTGGGCCAGCACCAGATGTGGGCCGGCCAGCACTACTTCTACAAACGGCCGCGGCAGCTCATCAGCTCGGGCGGCTTGGGGACGATGGGCTTCGAGCTCCCGGGGGCCATCGGTGCGCAGATCGCCCGGCCCGACGCCGAAGTGTGGGCCATCTGCGGCGACGGCGGCTTCCAGATGACCATGCAGGAACTCGCGGTGGTGGTCGACGAGCAGCTGCCCATCAAGATCGCGATCTTCAACAACGGTTATCTCGGCATGGTCCGCCAGTGGCAGCAGCTGTTCTACAACAAGAACTTCATGGCCGTGGCGATGACCCAGCCCGATTTCCTGAAGATCGCCGAGGCGTACGGCATCCCCGCCATCCGCGTGGAGACGAAGGCCGAGGTTCGCGACGCCATCCGCACTGCGCGGCAGCACCGCGGGCCATTCCTCATCGACTTCATGATCGACCAGGAGGAGAACGTCTGGCCGATGGTGCCTGCGGGGGCCGCGTTGAAAGAAACCATCGAAGCCCCAGCGGAGGAGCTGGCGCGATGAGCAGCCGGAACGGTCGCCGAGTCGTCAACCAGCACACGGTCGTGGCCATCGTCGAAGACAAGCCCGGCGTGCTGATGCGCGTTGCTAGCCTCTTCCGGCGGCGGGGGTTCAACATCGAGTCGCTCACGGTGGGCCCAACGGAGGCGAAAGGCCTCAGCCGGATGACCATCGTCGTCGACGGGGAAAGCGCCCCCGTCGAACAGGTGGAGAAGCAGCTCTACAAGCTCGTCGACGTGGTGAAGGTGAGCGATCTCTCGAACGAGGAGATGGTGGCGCGGGAGCTGGCGCTCATCAAGGTGCGGTGCAACAACCTGAACCGCCACGAGATCCTGGACATCGCCCAGGTTTTCCGCGCCGACGTGGTCGACATCGCCACGAACTCGCTCATCCTCCAGGTGGTAGGGGACGAGGACAAGATCAACGGCCTCATCAAGATGTGCGAGCCGTACGGCATCCGCGAGCTGGCCCGGACCGGCCGGGTGGCAATGGTGCGTGGCGCGAAGACCACGACGGTACACGAGGAGATCCCGGAGAACATCGCACGGATCCACGCTTCCCAGGGCCGCCGAGTGGAGGGGGTCGACCTCCCCTTCAGCAGCGACTGACGGAGACTGCTCACAGACAGACAAGGACGGCCGGGGACTAACCCCCGGCTGTTCTCATTCCAGGGTGGCGAGGAGGTCGCCTTCGCGGACCGTGTCTCCGGGGCGAACGTGCACCTCGCGGACCGTGCCTTCGGCCGTGGCGAACACCCGGTGTTCCATTTTCATCGCCTCGAGGACGGCAACCAGGACGCCCGGGGCCACCGGGTCGCCTTCGCGAACGGCAACGTGCACGACCCTTCCGGCAAGGGGTGCGACCACCGCTGTCGCCGCCGCGGCGGCATCGCCCTGACGCCGCGGCAGAGGCGGAGGCGGTACGAGGCGGAAGAGCCACTCGCTTCCGAGTACATTCACGAGCACGTGCTCGCTATCCAGGCGGTGGGCAGGGTCCCGAAGGGGCGTCCCCCGGCGGGGTCGGAGGGGCAGCGCGCGGACTTCGACGCCGTCGTCGGCCCAGGCGACGGTCTCGCCGGCGCCGAACCAGAAAGGGAACGCGGTCCACGGCGACGAAGGCTCGGCGAGGATGCTCGGCAAGGCCTGCTGGAGAGCCTCCCAGGCAGCTTCGGGCGCGCCAGCGAGGGCAAGGACGCCATCGATCGACGCTTCCAGCCAGCCAGTGGTGACGTTCCCCGAACGGAACTCCTCGGTCTGCAGCAGCGCCCGATGGAGGGGAAGCGTCGTCGGCACGCCGGCGACGGCCAGACGGGCGAGCGCGCGGCCGGCGGCCTCCAGCGCCTCGACGCGGTCGGCGCCCCAGACGATGACCTTTCCAAGGAGCGAATCGAACGCCGCGGGGACGCGATCGCCGTCGCGGTAGCCGGCATCGAGGCGCCAGGCCGGTTCGGGAGCGGCAACCCAGCCGAAGCGCTCGAGGAGCCCGGCAGCCGGCTGGAAGCCCCGGAAGGGGTCCTCGGCGTTGATGCGGAATTCAATGGCGTGCCCCGTAAAACGGAGGTCCTCCTGGCGGAGGGGAAGCGGTTCGCCCGCGGCAACGCGGAGCTGCAGCTCGACGAGGTCGAGGCCAGTGCGGGCCTCGGTGATGGGATGCTCGACCTGGAGGCGGGGGTTCACCTCGAGGAAGTAGAAGGGCCGGCGGCCGTCAGCGCCAGGAGGCCCGACGAGGAATTCGACGGTGCCGGCGTTCCGGTACCCGACGGCGGCGGCCACGCGGAGCGCTGCCTCGGCGAGGGCCGTCCGTAGCTCTTCGTCCACCGCAGGCGAGGGAGATTCCTCAACGAGCTTCTGGTGGCGGCGCTGCAGGGAGCAGTCCCGCTCTCCGAGGTGGAGCATGGCCCCGTGGGCGTCGGCGATGATTTGGACCTCGACATGCCGGGCGGATGGCACGAGCTCTTCGACGAAGACACGCCCGTCGCCGAAGGCGGCCCCTGCTTCGCGTGCCGCCGAGGAGAGAGCCTCGGCGAGCTCGGCCGGGGAGTGCACGGCCCGCATTCCGCGGCCGCCTCCGCCGCCCCGCGCCTTCACCATGAGGGGAAAACGGAGGGCGGCGGCCTGGGCGAGGAGCGCCTCTGCGTCGCCTTCAGCGCCCGGCACGACGGGGACCCCCGCCTGCCGGGCGATCCGGCGGGCCTCGGCCTTGTCGCCGAGGGCACGGAGGACGGAAGGGGGCGGCCCAACGAACACGACCCCCGCAGCCGCGCACGCCTCCGCGAGCGCCGGCGCTTCGGAGAGGAAGCCGTAGCCTGGATGGAGCGCCTCGCATCCCGTGAGGCGGGCAGCTTCGACGAGCGCGCTGGCCGAGAGGTACGTTTCGGCGGCGGAGCTGCCCGGGAGGATGACGACCTCATCGGCGAGTTCGGCAGCCAGGCTGGCGCGGTCAGGCCAGGCTGCGGCCAGCACGGCGCGGATGCCGAGGTAGCGGAGGGTGCGGATGATGCGGACGGCGATTTCGCCACGGTTGGCGACGAGAACGGAGCGGAACATGCGCTCCCGATTCTACCGAGCGGACCGTCGAAGGGCCGGCGGTGGTAGGCTAGGCGCATCCGCGGGCCGGGGGTCCGAAGATGATCCGGTCGATGGAGGAGTTCCTGCGCTACTTCGACGCCGTGCACCGGCGAACGGTGCGGGACATCGCCGCGTTGCCGCAGGAGGCCGCGCGCTGGCGCCCGCCGCAGAGCCGCGGCGAGGCGTCGTGGGATATCGCCACCATCGTGGGCCACATCGCCGGTTCGCGACTCTACTTCGCGAGTGCCTACCGTGGCGAGGGGTGGGTCAGCCCCCCGAAGCCCGACACCCGCGAGCAGGAGCGATGGGTCCCTGTCCTCGAAGACGCTGCGGCGCGGCTTCGGCAAGCGCTCGCGGGGACACCGGACGAGTGGCTGCATCGCCGAATCCGGATGATCGATAGCGATGGAACGCTGTCCGGCTGGCGCATCCTCATGATGATGGTGGAGCACGAAGTCCACCACCGGAGCCAGATCGACACCTACGCAGGCCTGGAAGGGTGGCCGGTGCCGGACATCTTCGGGCGCAGCGCGGAGGACATCGCCGCCCGACAACTCGAGCAGCGCGCAGCTCGGAAAGAGGAGTTAGATCGTCCTTGAATGACCTGAGCGGCGCGGTGCTGGCTGGAGGCGCAAGCTCCCGCTTCGGGAGCGACAAGGCAGCGTTTCCGGCGGCCGGAAAGCCCCTCGTGCTGTGGGTCATCGAGCGGCTTAGCGTGTGGTGCGGGGAGGTGCTCGTCGTACGGGCGCCCGGGAGCAGCGATTGGCCGTTCGAATTGCCGACCGGGGTACGGGTGGTTCTCGACGCCGTCCCGCACCTCGGTCCTTTGGCTGGCCTGACGCGCGCGCTGGAGGAAGCGACTGGGGCGTGGGTGATGGCGGCCGCGTGTGACGCTCCCATGCTGTCGCCGGGCATCCTGGAACGCCTGCTCAAACTCCGTCCGGGGGTCGATGCGGTCGCGGCCGAACTCGATGGCCGGCCGCAGCCGTTCCCCGCCCTCTACCGCCGCGAACGGGCGCTCGGCGCGTTCCGGCAGGCGCTCGCGGAAGGGGAGCGGAGCGTCAGGGGCGCTTTGGACCGACTGCAGGTGCGGCTCCTGCCGGAAGAAGAGGTGCGGCGGCTCGACCCGGAGCTCTGGACGTTCCGGAGTGCGAACACGCCGACAGAAGCCGCGGAGCTGGCAAGGGTTCTCGCAACATCGGGCAGCGCGCGCTGAAGTCGCTTGACGTCACATCCGGAAGAGCGGCACGACCGGCTCTTCCACCGGGTTGTTGGCGGCCGCGGCGAGGCCGAGGGCCAGCACCTGACGCGTTTCGGCCGGATCGATGACTCCGTCGTCCCAGAGACGGGCGGTAGCGAACCAGGGGGCGCCTTGCTCTTCGTACTGCTGGAGGATGGGGCGGCGGATAGCCTCCTGCTCCTCGGGGGAGAGGCGCTCGCCGCGGTCGAGCCGCACCTGCACGAGGACGCTCGCTGCCTGTTCGCCGCCCATGACGCTGATGCGGGCGTTCGGCCAGCTCCAGAGGAAGCGGGGCGAATAAGCGCGGCCGCACATGGCATAGTTTCCGGCACCGAAGCTGCCACCGATGATGACGGTGAGCTTGGGGACGGGAGCGGTAGCCACCGCCGTCACCATCTTGGCGCCGTCCTTGGCGATGCCCCGGTTTTCGTACTGCTTCCCCACCATGAATCCCGTGATGTTCTGGAGGAAGATGAGGGGAATCCGCCGCTGTACGCAGAGCTCGATAAAGTGGGCGCCCTTCAACGCGCTTTCAGAGAAGAGGATGCCATTGTTCGCCAGGATTCCCACAGGAAAGCCCATGATGCGCGCGAATCCGCAGACGAGGGTCGTGCCGTAGCGCGCTTTGAACTCCTGGAATCGTGAGCCATCGGTGATGCGAGCGATGACTTCCCGCACCTCGAAGGGCTGGCGGACGTCGGGAGGGATGAGTCCATAGAGGTCCTCGGGGGCGTACCGCGGAGGTTCGGGCGGCGTGAGCTCCCAGGGGAGGTCCCGGCAGCGGGGGATGCTGGCCACGATGGCCCGCACGATGCGGAGGGCGTGGGCATCGTCTTCGGCGAAGTGGTCGGCCACCCCACTGATGCGGGTGTGGACGTCGGCACCGCCCAGCTCCTCGGCGGTGGTCTCTTCGCCGGTGGCGGCCTTCACGAGCGGCGGCCCGCCGAGGAAGATCGTGCCCGTCCCGCGGACGATGACGGCCTCGTCGCTCATGGCGGGCACGTAGGCGCCGCCTGCGGTGCACGAACCCATGACGGCCGCAATCTGGTAGATCCCTTTGGCGGCCATCCGCGCCTGGTTGTAGAAGATGCGGCCGAAGTGGTCACGGTCGGGGAACACGTCGTGCTGGAGGGGCAGGAAGGCACCGCCGCTGTCCACGAGGTAGATGCACGGCAGGCGGTTCTGTTCGGCAATCTCCTGGGCCCGAAGGTGCTTCTTCACGGTGAGGGGGTAGTAGGTGCCGCCCTTCACGGTGGCGTCGTTCGCGACGATGACGCATTCGCGCCCGTGGATGCGGCCCACGCCCGTAACGATGCCGGCAGACGGCACGTCGTCGTCGTAGACGCCATCGGCAGCGAGTGGGCTCAGTTCGAGGAACGCGGTCCCGGGATCGATGAGGCGCTGGATGCGCTCCCGGGCGAGGAGCTTGCCGCGAGCGCGATGGCGTTCGACGTCTCGCGGTCCGCCATGCTGGGCCACGCGTGCCAGGCGGGACCGGAGGTCGGCGACCAAGGCCCTGTTCCGCTCTTCGTTGGCGCGGAACTCGGGGGAGGCGGGGTCGAGGCGGGATTCGAGCAGGGGAAGGTCATCGAACATGGCCATCTGCAGGGTACACGGGCGCGGAATCGGCGGGTACACTGCGCGGCGACGTGGCGCGAGACCTGAAGCCGGGACCGTTCGCGCGCTTGCTCGGGATCGAGGTGGTGGAGCAGCGCGAGGGGTACGCGCGTGCGGTCCTGCGGGCAAGCAGCGAGCACCTGAATCCGCACGGCGTGGTGCACGGCGGGGCCGTTTACTCGCTCATCGACCAAGCGATGGGGGCCGCGGTGTACACCGTGCTGGAACCCGGCGAACTCTGTGCGACGATCACCATCACCATCGCCTACTTGGAAGCCGCCCGGCCGGAGGAGATCACGGCTGAGGTACGGCTGGTGCGGCGGACGCGCCGGCTCGCGGTGCTGGAAGGGGAAGCCCGCCAGGGAACGCACCTGTTGGCGAAAGCCGCGGGGACCTACGCGATCTTCGCGGGGGAAATGCCCGCGGAGGGCCCGCTTACCGGAGCGCCAGGGCGAACGCCGTGAGCGAGCTGGCAGCGAGGATGGCGTAGAGCGCCGCGCGGAAGACGCGTTCGCTGAGACGGCGGAAGAGGCGACTGCCGGCGAGCCACCCCAGTCCGACCCCGGGAAGCCCGCCGACGACGGCCGCCGCTGCTCCCTCGCCGGCACGCCCCGAGAGCACCAGGATGGGCACCGCCACCAGCCCGCTGCCGAGGAAGAAGGCAGAGATCGTGGCGCGAAACGTGCGCGGGGGCATCCCGGCGCCCTGGAGGTAGAGAACGACCGGCGGGCCGGACATGCTCGTGGCCATGCGGAGGACGCCGCTCAGCAGGCCCGCGGCAGCATCGGCTGCGAGCCCTGGTGAAGCAAGTCGAAACCCCTTGGCGACGGCTGCGGTTCCGGCAAGGACGGCGACGGCGATCGCCACCTGGAGCCAGCGCCCGGGAAGCCAGAGGAACACGGCCATGCCGAGGGGCATGCCGAGGACCGCGAAGGCGACGAGGCGGGCGGCGCGGCGCCAGTCGACGTGGTCGCGCTCGGTGGCGACCATAGCCGCGACGAGACACGTCCCGAGCACGTTCGAGGCCACCACGGCATCGCGGGGGCCCACCAAAAGCACGAAGAGGGGCACGATGAGGAGCCCGAAGCCGAAGCCGCTGAACGCCTGGGCAGCACCGGCAAACGCCGCTGCGGCGAAGGCGAGGCCGATGACGGACGCCGACACGTCCGTTATTGGAGGCCGTCGCGGCCATGCGGGCAACGAGCGTGTGCGGCAGCTTGACCCCCTCACCTTCCGTCGGCGAACGTAGGGCTATGGAAGTCGTCAACGAACTCATGGTTCGTGGCATCGTCGTGGGCGTGTTCGCCGAGAACTGCTGGATCATCGGGAACCGCCGCACGGGCGAGGCTATCTGCATCGACCCCGGGGACCAGCCGGAGGAGATCCTTGCGCTAGCCCGGGACATGGGCGTGCGCATCAAGCTCATCGCCAACTCTCACGCTCACATCGACCACATCATGGGTGTGGCCGGCGTGCACGCCGCCACAGGAGCGAAGTTCCTCCTCCACCCGGGGGACCTCGACCTCCTGCGCAACGGCTGGCGGCAAGCGGCACTCCGCTTCGGGCTCGACCTGCTGAGCAAACGGCCGCCCGACCCTGACGCGTTCGTGCATGAGGGCGATGTGGTAGAGGTCGACGGCGTGCAGCTGCGGGCCATCGCCACCCCAGGGCATACGCCGGGGAGCGTGAGCTACTACACCGAAGGAATGCTCTTCAGCGGAGACACCCTCTTCCGAGGTTCGATCGGGCGGACGGACCTTCCCGGCGGGAACTACGAACAGGAGCTGCGGAGCATCTGCGAGAAGCTGCTCGTCCTGCCGGAGGACACGGTGGTCCTCCCCGGGCACATGGAACAGACGACCATCGGCTTCGAGAAGAAGCACAACCCCTTCGTGCTGGAGTGGCTGCAGCGGCAGCGTGAGCAGGAGCGGAAGGGCTAGTCGGCCTGCCGCTGGAAGTTGAGGTGGTAGCGGCTTGGCGTCGGCTCTGCCTGTCCCTGGTACTTGCTTCCGAGGGCCGCGGAGCCGTAGGGGTGCTCCGCCGGCTCGGTGAGCCGCAGGAAGGAGATCTGCGACACCTTCATCTTGTAGTAGAGGGCGATCGGGAGGTTGGCCACGTTCGAAAGCTCGAGCGTGAGGTAACCGTCCCAGCCGGGGTCGACGTACCCGGCGGTGGAGTGGACGAGCAGCCCGAGTCGCCCGAGCGAGGACTTCCCTTCGAGACGCCCGACGATGTCGTCGGGCAGGCGCACCCGTTCGTAGGTGACGGCGAGGGCGAATTCCCCGGGGTGCAGGATGAACGGCGTCTCCTCGTCGATTTCGACGAGCTCGGTGAGATCGGGGTAGTCGCGCTTCACGTCGATGAAGGGGATGCGGGAGTTGCGGAAGACGCGGAAGAGCTTGCCGAGCCGGAGGTCGACGCTGGCGGGCTGAATGGCGTCGGGCGCGAGGGGCTCGACGACGATGCGGCCGGCTTCGATCTCCCGGCGGATGGTGCGATCGGAGAGGACCATCGCCGTCATTATGGGCGAGCACGGGCGAAGGGGCACTGCGCGCGGCGAACGCCCTTCGGACTGGCCGCTGCTACGATGCGCGCAGCATCGCGCAGGGAGGGAACACGGTATGGCTGGCCCGCTGGCAGGCGTCCACGTCGTCGAGCTGGGGGTATGGGTGGCTGGGCCGTCGGCGGCCGCAATCCTGGCTGACTGGGGCGCCGACGTCATCAAGATCGAGCCGCCGGAGGGCGACCCGTTCCGAGGGTTGTTCGCTGGGCTCATCGAACTGGAAGGGAACCCGCCCTTCGAACTCGACAACCGCGGCAAGCGGAGCGTGGCGCTCGACTTGGAGACACCGGCCGGCAAAGCAATCGCGTGGCAGCTTATCGAGCGGGCAGACGTCTTCATCTCGAACCTCCGGCCGAGAGCGCTGGAGAAGCTGGGGCTTTCCTACGAGGCGTGCGCTGCGCGGAATCCACGGCTCATCTACTGCCAGGTGACTGGCTACGGCCCGGATGGTGAGGAATCGAATCGGGCGGCGTACGACGTTGGCGCCTTCTGGAGCCGGGCAGCGGTGGCCGCGAGCCTCATGCCCCCGGGGGCAGACCCTCCGCAGCAGCGCGGCGGCATGGGCGACCACATGACGGGGGCGAACGCGGCCGGCGCGATCGCAGCGGCGCTGTACGCGCGTGAGCGGACCGGGCGCGGGCAGCGAGTGGCCGTATCGCTGTTACGGGTCGGCGCCTACATGATGGGCTGGGACCTGAACACCCAGCTCCGATTCGGCGTCGTCGGGCCACCGTACGACCGGCACCATGCTGTGAACCCCATCATCAACTGCTTCCGGGACCGCGACGGGCGCTGGTTCTGGCTGCTCCTCCTGCAGGCGGACCGCCACTGGCCCGACCTGCTGCGAGCCATCGAGGCGCCATGGCTGGGCGAGGACCCGCGCTTCAAGGACATCCCCTCGCGCCGTGATCACGCGCCCGAACTGGTGGCCGAACTCGACCGCATCTTCGCCCAGCGGCCGCTCTCGGAGTGGGGGCCCATTTTCGACCGGCATAACGTGTGGTGGGCGCCCGTCCAGACGGTCGCGGAGCTGGCGTCAGACCCGGTGGCGGAGCAAGCGGGCGTCTTCGTGCGGGTCGAAAGCCCCTGGGGCGAGCTGCGCCAGGTCGCGACACCGGCAGACTTCTCCGACACGCGCGTGGAGGTCCGCCGCTGGGTTCCGGAACTGGGCCAGCACACCGAGGAGGTGCTGCTCGAGCTGGGCTACAGCTGGGAAGCCATCGCTGAGCTCAAGGAAGCGGGCGCGATCCCCTGAGGCGCGGTGGTGGTCCGCTGGTCACACCCACGCCGGAGGGGCCGGCTGGTGCCGGCCCCTCCGGAGCGTATTCTTCGGAGGCGGCGTTCAGCCGCGCGGGAGCCCGAGCCCGCGGGTGGCGATGATGTTGCGCTGGATTTCGCTGGTGCCGCCTTCGATGGTGTTGGCCACCGAGCGGAGGTACATGTACTTGATGCGCCCGCGGAAGGGCACCTCGGGGCCAGACGACTTGCCATCGAGTTGGCCGTAGAGGCCGAGGAGCTTCATGGCCGTCCGGTAGATGCGCTGGTTCAGCTCCGTGCCGTAGAGCTTGGCGACGCTGGCTTCGTGCCCCGGGGCGACGCCTTCCTTTGCCTGGATGGAGACGATCTTCAGGCTCAGCATTTGGGCAACGCCGGCCTCGACGTACCGCTCAGCGAGCTCGTTGCGCACGGCGGTGTTCCAGGCGAGGGTCGACTGGCCGTCGGTGAGGTGGTCCTTGGCGAACTGGATGAGGTCCTCGATGGTCTGGCGGGCGCCGATGGCCGCACCGATGTTGGAGCGCTCGAAGCTGAGGGTCGTCTGAGCGAGGTACCAGCCGCGGTTCTCCTCGCCGATGAGGTTCTCGCGGGGGACGCGGACGTCTTCGAAGAAGACTTCGTTGAACTCGTGGGTACCGGCCATGTTCCAGAGGGGCCGGACGGTGATACCCGGAGACTTCATGTCGACGATGAAGTAGCTGATGCCGCGGTGCTTCGGCGCATCGGGGTCGGTGCGAGCCAGCAGGATCATGTACTTCGCGACGTGCCCGCCGGAGGTCCAGATCTTCTGGCCGTTGATGATGTAGTCGTCACCGTCGCGGACGGCGCGCGTCTGGAGCGCGGCGAGGTCCGAGCCGGCACCGGGCTCGCTGTAGCCCTGGCACCAGATGTCGTCGCCGCTGAGGATGCCGGGGAGATACTTCTTCTTCTGTTCCTCGGTGCCGTGGACGATGAGGGTGGGCCCAGCAAATCCGACGCCGATCCCGAAGGGACGGGGCGCGCGCGCTTCGGCGAGCTCCTGGTTGAAGATGAACTGCTGCATCACCGACATGCCGGCGCCGCCGTACTCCTTCGGCCAGGCAGGGGCGATCCAGCCCTTGGCAGCGAGCTTCTTCATCCACTCGCGGGTGCCCTGCTGCGTGAAGGGGTCGCTGGCACCGGGTTCCGGCTTCGGCGCGTGCTGGCGGATAAACTCCCGCACTTCGGCGCGGAACGCCGCCTCTTCAGGGGTATCACGGAAGTCGACCATGCGTCGGTTCCTTTCCCTCGTGGTGACGTGATGGCGCCAGTGTACCGCGGGGCGAGCTCGAAGGCGATACGACGTTCGGAAATGGGAGAAAGCAGGCCGCAGGGACGATACGATGGGGAACCATGAGCACGAACGTTCCCTTCCCGCCACCGCGACGCATCCTCATGGGCCCGGGACCCAGCGGCGCGCATCCGCGCGTCCTCCGGGCGATGACCGAGCCGCTGCTCGGCCACCTGGACCCCGACTTCCTCCGCATCATGGACAGCTGCCGGGAGAAGCTGCGCGCCGTGCTGCGGACGGAGAACACCGTGACCCTCGCCACGCCAGGCACCGGCACGAGCGGGATGGAGGCGGCCGTGATGAACGCCGTGCAGCCGGGCGACGAGGTGGTCGTCGGGGTGTGCGGCTACTTCGGGGGGCGCATCGCCGAGATGGCGGAGCGCGCCGGCGGCCGAGTCACGCGGGTGGAGGCGCCGTGGGGATCTCCCGTCGACCCTGAGGCGATGCGGACGGCGATCCTGCGTGGCGGCGCGCGGGTCGTCGCCGTCGTGCACGCCGAGACGTCGACGGGCGTCCTGCAGCCGGTGGAACCCATCGTAGCGGCCGCGCGCGAGGCAGGTGCACTGACCATCGTGGACTGCGTGACGTCGCTCGGAGGCGTGCCGGTGGAGACGGACCGCTGGGGTGCGGACGTCGTGTATTCGGCGACGCAGAAGTGTCTCTCGGCGCCGCCGGGAGCCGCGCCAATCACCGTGTCGAAGGAGGCGTGGTCTCGGATTTCGGCGCGGGAGGTCCCGCCGAACAGCTGGTACCTCGACCTGCGGCTCCTCGAGGCGTACTGGGACGAGCGGCGCGTCTACCACCACACAGCGCCGATTTCGATGGTCTACGCGCTCCACGAGGCGCTCTCGCTCGTGTTGGAGGAAGGGCTGGAGGCGCGCTGGGCCCGCCACGAGCGGAACGGCCGCGCGCTGCAGGCAGGCCTGGAGGCCATGGGCCTCCAGCTCCACGCCGAGGCAGGGCACCGCCTCCCGGTGCTCACGACGGTGAAGGTTCCGGAAGGGATCGACGAGGCGGCAATCCGTCGGGGGCTGCTGGAGCGTTACTCCATCGAAGTGGGCGGCGGGCTCGGCGAGCTGCGGGGGAAGGTGTGGCGAGTCGGCCTCATGGGTGAGGCATCGACGCCGGGCAATGTGCTCTACTTCCTCAGCGCCTTCGGCCGCCTGCTCCGCGAGGCGGGCTTCCGAGCCGACATCCGGGCGGGCCGCGAGGCAGCCGCGGCGGTGCTCGGGGGATGAGGAGCGCGTTGACAGCGGCCTGCGTGGCCCTGGCGGCGGTACTAACGGCCTGCGGGAGCAGCGGCGAACCGTCCCCTGGGCCCCCGATGCAGGCCCCGGCGACCGCTCCGGGAACGCTGCCCGAGGAGGCAAGCCCCACGCTGGAGACCCTGCCGACGTTGCCGACCACCGCTCCGGCGAGGCCGCGAACGCCTCCGGCGATCGCCGTCGTGCCCGCGTTCCCATCGCTGGAGCGATTCGAGCGCCCTGTAGCCATGGCGGAGGTCCCGGGCGAGGGCGTCATGCTCCTCGCCACGCAAGGAGGCCAGGTCTTCGTTTTCGAGGCGCGGGAGGACGTGTCGCAAACCTCCGTAGCCCTCGACTGGCGCTCGCGCACGCGGCGTGAAGGCAACGAGGAGGGCTTGCTCGGCCTTGCGCTGGACCCGGCATTCGAGGAGCGTCGCGCTGTCTACCTGTACTACACGGCGTCCGACGGGCCCCGCCGGTCGGTGGTCTCGCGTTTCACGGCGAGGGGCTGCGGGACGAGCCTGCGGATCGACCCCGGGAGCGAGCAGGTCATCCTCGAGGTCCCCCAGCCGTACAGCAACCACAACGGCGGGGCCATCGCGTTCGGGCCGGACGGGATGCTGTACATCGCTCTGGGCGACGGGGGCGGCCAGGGGGACCCCCAGGGCAATGGCCAGAACGTGGGCACCTTGCTGGGCAGCATCCTTCGCATCGACGTGCGGGGGCTTCCCTACCGTGTTCCGCCGGACAACCCATTCGTGGGCAAAGCGGGCGCGCGGGGAGAGATCTGGGCGTACGGCTTCCGCAACCCCTGGCGCTTTTCGTTCGACAGGGCGACCGGGACCATGTGGGCAGGTGATGTGGGGCAGAACTCGTGGGAGGAGGTGGACATCGTCCGGCGGGGCAGGAACTACGGCTGGAACGTGATGGAGGGGAGGGCGTGCTTCCGGCCGCCGCAAGGCTGCCACAGCGAAGGCCTAGAGCCGCCGGTGGCCGTGTACCCCACGCGCGACGGCAACTGTGCCGTGACGGGCGGCTACGTGTATCGAGGGCGAGCGCTCCCTGCCCTGCAGGGGTTCTACGTGTTCGCCGACTACTGCTCTGGCCGCCTGTGGGCGCTGGATGCCGACGCCGCGGAATCCGGCACGGAGGTCGATGCTGCGCTCTTGCTCGATACCAGCCTGGCCATCGCCTCGTTCGCCGAGGACCTCGCCGGGGAGGTGTACTTGCTTGCTTTCGACGGGCGGATCTACCGCCTGGCCGCAACGTGAATCGGGACGTGCGACCGCCGCGAGCGGCGGTCGCTCAGGGGCGGCGCAGGGGACGCCCCACGCCGAGGTAGGCGGCACCGGACGCTGTGACGGCTGCCGGATCGAGCGCATTCCGGGCATCGAAGATAAGCGGGGCGAGCTGGCCCCAACGCCAACCGCGGTAGGCGGTGTGGAACGCATGGACGATGGCGGCATCGTAGGTGCCGAGGGGTTCGGGCGCCGGCTCGAACCCGAGAGACTCGACGGTGTGGCGTTCGAGGAGAGGGTCATGTCCCCACACGCGAGCGCCGCGGTCCTTCAGCTCGCGGAGGAGGTCGACAGCATTCGTGTGGGCGGTGACCGCGACATCGGGCCGGAAGGTGAGGCCAAGGACGAGCACGCGCCTCCCTTCGAGGCTCCCGAGGGCTGATGCCAGCCGCTCGACGGCATAGGCGGGCATCTCGTCGTTCACCTGGCGACCCAGCGCGGCGAGGCGGCTGGGGCCTTCGCCCTGCATGAGGAAGCGGGGGTACACCGGGATGCAGTGCCCACCGACGCCAGTCCCCGGGATGTGGAGATGGCAGTACGGCTGTGAGTTGGCCGCCCGGATGACCTCCATCACGTCGACGCCGAAGCGATCGGCGACCTGCGCGAGCTCGTTGGCAAGGGCGATGTTGAGGTCGCGGTACACGCCTTCGGCGAGCTTCGAAAGCTCGGCCGCTTCGAGGGAGGGGAGCTCGATGACGTCGACCCCGAGGGTCTCACGGTAGAAGGCGACGGCCCGCCGGCCAGATTCGGCATCGAGACCGCCGACTACCTTCGGGTACGCGGTGAGGTCGCGGAGGACGCGGCCCATGAACAGCCGTTCGGGGCTGAAGGCGACGAAGAAGTCGCGCCCGGGGACCTTGCCGCCGGCCGCTAGACGAGGAACGAGGACGTTCCGCGTGGTCCCGACGGGGAGCGTGGTGTCGAACAAGCAGAGGGCACCAGCGCGGAGCACTGGCGCTGCTGTGTCGCAGGCAGCAAGCAGCGGACGGAGGTTCGCCCGCCCGTCGCTGTCGACATCAACGGCGACGCAGAAGGCGACGACATCGGCGGCAGCGACGGCAGCGGCGGTTTCGGTGGTTGCCGAGAGCTTGCCGGCGCGCACGAGGGCAGGGAGGAGGTCTTCGAGCCCAGCCTCGTCGGGGTTCGGGTTGCGTCCGGCGTTCACCGTTTCGACGCGGCGAGCGTCGATATCGCAGCCGACGACGGTGTGACCTCGCGCCGCCAAGGCCGCCGCGATGGGGAGGCCGATTCGTCCGATGCCGATGACCGCGACGTTCATGGTGAGGGGGCGGGAGCAACCTCGATCGGCCGGGTTTGCGCAGCCGACCGGTTGAGGGCGTCGGCGATGCGGAGCGCTTCGATCGCGTCGGCAGCGGGCACAGGTGGCGGCCCGCCCGAGGCGACGGCCACAGCGAACGCTTCGAGTTCGGCGCGGAGAGGTTCGCGGTAGGCGATGGGGAAGCGGGTCATCGGTCCTTCCGTGACGCTGGCCGGCTGCCCTTCGCGGGCCGCGGCGGCATGGTTCTCGTAGAACGTGAGGGTCTGGGCGAGGTAGTCGATGGCATACATCCCCCGTTCGCAGAGCACACGGAGGGAGCGCTCTTTCGTCGGAGTGAGCCAGTTCGCTTCGAGGAGGGCGATCGGTCCGCTCCGGAAGTGGAGAACGCCAACGAAGAGGTCGTCGTGCTCTGTGGCGATGTGCCGCTGGGCCTCGGCATACACCCGTTCCACGTCGTCGGCCAGGAGGAAGCGGACGACGTCGATGTCGTGGGTGGCGAGGTCGTGGATGACCCCGACGTCGCGGATGCGGTGAGGGAACGGACCGACCCGGCGCGCGTGCACCTGGAGGATCCGCCCCCCTTCGCCGAGGCGGAGCCGGCGGGCAAGGGCGGCGACCGCTGGGTTGAACCGCTCGATGTGGCCAACGGTGAGGAGGCGGCGCGCGTCGGCGGCGATCCGTTGCAGCCGCTCCGCCTCCTCGACGGTGGCGGCGATAGGCTTCTCCACGAGGACGTGGGCGCCCGCGCGGAGCGCGAGCTCGGCGATGGCAGCGTGCGTGCGGGTGGGGGTGCAGATGGTCACGAAGTCGGGCTGCGCCGCGGCCAGGAGTTCGGCTGCATCGCGGAAGGGCCGCGCTCCGGAGCGGCGGCTCGCCTGGCGAAGGCGCTCCACATCCGGATCGGCCACGGCCACCAGCTCCACGAGATCGGCCATGTCGGCGAGGACGCGGACGTGGTTGGCGCCCATGGAGCCGAGCCCGATGACGGCTGCGCGGAGCGGAGCCATGGTTCGAGGGTAGGACGCTGCGGGGCGGGGCGAAAGGTCAGGGGGAGAACCGGTTCACCGCTTCGACGATGCGGTCGAGGTCGTCATCGGAGAGGGCAGGGTGCACCGGCAGGGAGAGGACTTCGTCCGCAGCTTGCTCGGCGACAGGGAAGCGCTGGCCGCCGTAGCCGAGTTCGAGGAAGAGCGGCTGCCGATGGATGGGCACGGGGTAGTGGATGGCCGTGCCGATGCCGGCAGCTTCGAGAGCCGCGCGGAGGCGGTCGCGATGGCCCGGGACGCGGATGGTGTACTGGTGGAAGACGTGGCGATCGCCATCGCGGGTTTGGGGCGTTCGCACGCGCCGGATCCCCTCGCTGAGACGGCGGGCGTTCCGGATGCGTCGTTCGTTCCAGTGCTCGAGCTTGGCGAGCTGGGCCAGACCGATGGCGGCAGCGAGGTCCGTCATGCGCCAGTTGAGGCCGAAGCGGTCGTGGCGGTAGCGGACGCTCTGGCCGTGATCGCGGATTTGACGGGCGCGGGCGGCAACATCGTCGTCGTCGGTGGTGATCATGCCCCCTTCGCCGGTCGTCATGTTCTTTGTGGGGTAGAAGCTGAAGCAACCGGTACCGAAGGAACCGACGCGCCGGCCGCGGTGAGCGGCGCCGTGGGCCTGGGCAGCGTCTTCGATGAGGGCGAGGCGACGCCGGGAGCAGAGCTCGGCGAGCTCGTCGATGCGGGCCGGGTGCCCGTAGAGGTGGACGGCGATGACGGCCTTCGTGCGCGGCGTGAGAGCACGTTCCACGGAGGCAGGGTCGAGGTTCAAGTCCATAGGATCGACGTCGGCGAATACCGGCGTCGCCCCGCAGGCGAGGATGCTCGTGGCGGTGGCGACGAAGCTGAAGGGCGTGGTGACGACCTCGTCGCCTGGCCCGACACCGTGCGCCTGGAGCGCCACCACCAGGGCGGCGGTGCCATTGGCGACCGCGACGGCGTGGCGGGTGCCAATGTACTCCGCGAAGGCGCGTTCGAAGGCGGCGACCCGAGGACCTTGGGCAAGCTGGCCCGAGGCGAGGACCTCCAGCACGGCTTCCCGTTCCTCGGGGCCGATGATGGGCTGGGCGATCGGGATGCTGCGCGGCTGCGACGACGTCACGGCTGCCGTCCTTCGGCAGTCGAGCCCGCGATGACGGTCAAGGCCCCGTCGCGCTGTTCATAGGCCCGGCCGCAGGCCTCGCAGCGCAGATCGGAGTGCAGCGGGCGCCCGCAGACGCAGACCCAGCCGATGAATCGTGCAGGCACGCCTGCGACGAGGGCGTACGCTGCGACGTCAGCGGCGACGACCGCGCCGGCCGCGATGAGCGCCCAGCTGCCCACCGTAACCCCGGGGAGGATGATCGCACCCACCCCCACGGAGGCGCCCCGGCGGATGAGCACGGGCGCGACATCCCAGTCTGCGTCGTTCTTCAGGGAGCCGTCGGGGTTGATTGCCCGGGGGTAACGGTCGTTCGCCACGAGGGCGCCCGGACCGATGAACACGCCGTCTTCAAGGGTCGTTCCACGGTAGAGGCATGCGTAGTTCTGGATTTTGCAGCGTGCGCCGACGCGTACCCCGGCATCGATGTAGACACCCTTGCCCACGATGCATTCGGGACCGAGCACCGCGCCCTCGCGGATCTGCGCGTGATGCCAGACGCGGCATCCAGGCCCGACGACGGCGCGGCCATCGACCTCGGCCGTGGGATGGATGAGGCTCATCGTTCGCCCCCCCGTGCGGATGCGGCCGGGGAAGAGGCCGGCTCGTCCACGGCTCCGTCGAAGCGGCGGACGATGAGGTGGATGCGATGCTTCAGTTCGGCGAGGTCACGGACGGTGGCGGCGCACTCCTCGATGAGGCGCACGAGCTCGCGCTCGTCCACATCCAGGTCGGCGACCACGCGCATGACCTTGGGGTGTTCGGTGGGTTCGACGCGTTCGAAGTCGGCGACGAGCTCTTCGCGCAGCTTTTCTCCTGGCCGAGGGCCAGTGAACACGACCTGGATGTCCTCACCCGGCCGCAATCCGCGGAGGCGGATCATCCGCTCGGCGAGCTCGAGGATGCTGACTTCCTCGCCCATGTCCAGCATGTAGATGCTCCCCTGGCCGGCGAAGGCTCCTGCCTGGATGACGAGGCTCACCGCTTCGGGGATGGTGATGAAGTAGCGCATCATGTCGGGGTGCATGACGGTGACCGGCCCGCCGCGTTCGATCTGGCGGAGGAAGGTCGGAACCACAGAACCGCGGCTGCCCATCACGTTGCCGAAGCGAACGGCGACGAAAGAAGTCCGTTCCGAGGTGCGGGAGAAGGCGGCGACGATGAGTTCGGCAATGCGCTTCGTAGCGCCCATCACGCTGGAGGGCCGAACCGCCTTATCGGTGGAGATGAGGACGAATCGTTCGGCTCCGGCAGTACGGGCCGCCCGCGCCACGGCGAGCGTACCGAGGACGTTCACCCGGAACGCTTGGTCGGGATGCTCCTCCATGAGCGGGACGTGCTTGAGCGCGGCCGCGTGGTAGATGACCTGGGGGCGGGACTCCCGGAACACGCGTTCGACCGTCGGGACATCGGCGATATCTCCTACCCAGAGCTTGAGGGTCGTGTGGGCAGCGAGCGGGGCGAGCTCGAGGGAAAGGTCGTAGAGGCCGGATTCGTTGTTGTCGAGCAGGTGCAGCTCGCGGGGCTGGAAGGCGAGGAGCTGGCGGCAGAGTTCCGAGCCGATGGAGCCTGCTGCGCCGGTGACCAGCACGGACTTGTTCCGCACGGAGGCGGCGCAACGCCGGACGTCGACCTCCACCGGCTCGCGGCCGAGGAGGTCGTCGAGCGTGATCTCCCGCAGGGCATCGCGGCGGCTGCCCATCACCCAATGGTCGACGCTCGGCACGATGCGCACGGGCACATTGACGCGTTGGCAGGCGGCGACGATACGGCGAATGGCCGAACCCGGAGCCCCAGGGGTGGCGATGGCTACCATGTCGACGTCGTACTCGCGCACGATCCGTTCGAGATCGTCATCAGAGCCGAGGACGCGCAGGCCGTGGACGCGGGTGTGCAGCTTCTTGGGGTCGTTATCGAGGAACCCGATGGGCTGGTAGTTTGCGCTGGGCCGGGTCTGCAGTTCGCGTGCCAACAGCTGGCCGGTTTCGCCCGCGCCGACGATGAGCAGGCGGCGTGATGCGACGTCTCCCCAGGGAAGGTGCGCCACCAAGCGTGTGCGCATCTTCACGACCGCCATGCCGGGGAAGGCGAGGGCGCCGGCCATCAGGATGACCGAGAGCGGAAGGTCGCGCTCGTGCAGCCACGCATTCGCCACGAAGACGAGGAGCGTGACGAGGGCAACCGGACGGAAGAGGTTCAGCACGTCACCGAGCGAGCCGTAGGCCCAGATGGTCCGGTACACCCCGAAGGCGGCGTTGGCCGCGACGTAGAGGAGGGCGATGGCCGGGAAGACCATCGCCGTGAAGGTCGCATTGGCGCGAGGAACGTTCCCATCGAATCGGAGGAGGAGCGCCAGGGTGTAGGAGGCAGCAAGGACGAGGACATCGAGGACGACGGCCGCAAGAGCATGGAGCGGCTCGTTCCCGAAGGAGCGCACCAGCCATCGGCCGAGCCGAACGAGGGCGGACCGCATCATCGTGCTCCAGCTCCTCGGGCGACGACCAGCACGGTCCGCGCGAGGATGCGAAGGTCCAGCCAGAGCGACCAGGAGTCGATATAGCACAAGTCGTAGGCGATCGTCTCGCTGTAGGTAAGGTCCGACCTTCCGCAGACCTGCGCAAGGCCGGCGATGCCCGGGAGCACCCGGTGGCGTTCGTGGAAGGCGGCGGGGTATTGGGCCACGATCTCGGGGAGCTCCGGCCGGGGGCCCACGAGGCTCATCTCGCCGCGGAGGACGTTGAGCAGCTGCGGAAGTTCGTCGACGGAGGTTTTCCGGGCGAATGCACCCAAGCGGGTGAGCCGGGGGTCGCGGACGTTGGGAGGCGAGAAGACGAAGGTGTCCCAGTCGTGCACCACGATGGGACGCACCTCGCCCGGCCGCGGATGGCGCATGGTGCGGAGTTTGTACATGCGGAAGGGGCGGCCCTCCTTCCCGATACGCTCCTGGACGAAGAAGGGGTTGCCGCGCAGCTCTACGGCGAGGGCGAGCGCCATCGCCGCCACGACGGGTACGGCGACGGGGAGGATGAGCAGCGTGAGGACGAGGTCGAGGGCGCGCTTCGCCACTGGCCTCTACGGTACGAAACGGTCCCCCTACGGACGACGGGCTGCTGCCACGGAGCCGCGCTGCTGGCAGGCAGGGCAGATGCCGAAGAAGGTGACCTCGGCCCGCTCTACGATGAAGCCGTGGTCGTCGGACGGTTCGAGGCAGGGAGCCTCGTCTCCCGCACAGTCGACGTCGACCTGGTCGCCGCAGAGGCGGCAGACGAGGTGGTGATGGGGCTCGGTGTTGGGGTCGTAGCGGAGGGGCCCCGCCATCACGTCGGCGCGGCGAATGATGCCGGCGGTCGCCAGGGTCTCGAGGGTATCGTAGACCGTGTTGAGCGAGATGGTGGGGTAGTCGCGGCGGAGGTGTTCGGCCACCTCTTCGGGCGTGGCGTGGCGGCCGAGGGCGACCAGGGCATCGAAGACACCGAGGCGCTGCTGGGTAACGCGAAGCCCGGAGGCCCGTAGCCGCTGGATGAGCTCGTCGCGAGTGAGGTACGGCATCAGGTCGCGCTCCATCGCCAGGCGGCGGCCGCGGTGCCGGCGAATGCCTCCGCCACGGAGGCATTCACGCATGCACCAGGGTGGCGATGCCAGCCCGGCATACGATTCTCTCCTGTTTGCATCGTCCTGCAGGGTACCACCAACCGCAACCTGGGAAGGGGGCCAATCAGACCAATTGCAGGAGCTCCCCTTCGATTTTCTGCGCACGGCGAAGCTCGACGAGCTTGTTGAGCTTCGTCACGCAATCGGCGACGCCTGGCTCGCCGCGGAGCGAATCGAACTTCTGCATGCCGCAGACGTTGCACGTGCCGTGGTGGCAGTCGCCCACCGTCTTGCCTTGGAGCACCGCCTTCCACTGGCCCTTGAGGTAGGCCTTGGTGACGCCGCAATCGATGTGGTCCCAAGGGAGCGGCTCCTCGGTGTCCCACTCGCGGTGGGCGTACCAGGCCGGGTCGACCCCAACGGCAGCGAAGGCGTCGTGCCAGATGTCGGGACGGAAGAAGTCGCTCCAAGCGTCGAATTTGGCACCGCGGCGCCAGGCCTCGTACACAGCCCGGGCGACCTTCCGGTCTCCGCGGCTGAGGACCGCTTCGATGAAGCTGTCGCGCGGGTCATTCCAGCTGAATTCGACCCCGGCGCGGCGGCAGCCGTCGCGGAGCAGCTGGTGTTTGACTTCGAGTTCCTCGGCGGTGTCCTGCCGCGCCCATTGGAACGGCGTATGCGGCTTGGGGACGTGGTTGCTGGTGCTCACGCGGACGCGCGCGCGGTTGCCGATGTACTTGCGGCCGATGGCGCGGACCTTCGTCCCAAGCTCGACGATGCCGGCCACGTCCTCGAGGGTTTCGGTAGGCAGACCGACCATGAAGTACATCTTGATGCTCGTCCAGCCGTTGGCGAAGGCGTTCTCGGCGGCGCCGAGGAGGTCGGCATCGGAGACGAGCTTGTTGATGGCGTTCCGGAGTCGTTGGCTCCCGGCCTCGGGGGCGAGCGTGAGCGTGTGCTTCTTCCCCTTGGCGACGGCGTTGGCCACGTCGACGGAGAAGGAATCGACGCGGGTGCTCGGGAGGCTGATCTTCAGGCCCGGGAAGGCCGAGGTGAGCGCCTCCACCATGGGCACGATCTCGCTGTGGTCGGTGGTGCTCAGGGAGAGGAGCGAGAGCTCTTCGTAGCCCGTGGAGCGGAGGAGCTCCCGAGTCGCTGTCACGACCTCCTCCGGCGACCGTTCGCGGGCGGGCCGGTAGATCATTCCAGCCTGACAGAAGCGGCAGCCCTGCGTGCAGCCGCGCTGGATTTCGATGGCGGCCCGGTCGTGAATGGTCTGCAGGTAGGGGACGATGGGCCTCGTCAGCGGGGGCGGCAGCTGTTCGAGGATGCGCCGCCGGATGACGGGCGGGGCGTCGGGGTGCCGAGGCTCGAGCCCGGCGAAGTGGCCAGCCGCATCCCAGCGGGGCTCGTAGAAGCAGGGAACGTACACCCCGGGCACACGCAGGAGGTCTTCCAGGCGGCGCCGGCGCGGGGTCCCTTCCCGCTTCCAGCCGCGGACGAGGTCGGCCAGTTCGAGGATGACCTCCTCGCCTTCACCGATGACGAAGGCGTCGATGAACGGGGCGAGCGGCTCGGGGTTGAAGGCACCGCTGCCTCCGGCGATGACGATAGGAGCGTCCTCGCCCCGCTCGGCGGCCAGCACCGGGATGCCGCCGAGCTCGAGCACGTTGAGGACGTTCGTGTAGTTCATCTCGTACTGGAGGGTGAAGCCGACGACGTCGAAGTCTCGCAGTGGCCGGCGATTCTCCAGACTCCAGAGGAGTACATGCTCGCGGCGGAGCTCCGCCTCCATGTCCTCCCAGGGGGCGAAGGCACGCTCGCAGAGCACATCGGGCTGGCGGTTGAGGATGTCGTAGAGGATGCCAAGCCCGAGGTTCGACATGCCGATGTCGTAGACGTCGGGGTAGCAGAGCACGAAGCGGACGGGGGTTCCTTCCCAGTCCTTCACGACGCTGTTCCACTCGCCGCCGGTGTAGCGGGCGGGCTTCGTTACCCGGGTGAGCAGCTCCTCGATGGTCGGGGGCATGGCGAACCTCCTGTTCGCGCCAGCGGACGGGCGCCGTGCGATCGCCGGCCGGGCAGGCGCTTTGGTGCTCCGCCAGCTGTCGAGGCGTGGGGTGGGCGGAGACACGGCCACACCCAAAGCCGCGTGTGATCCGTGCGATTCCTATGATTGCACGTCCGGGCCCTTCGGCGCGAAGGGGCGGTCCTCACGGATTGCGATTCCGTCTGGCGGATGGCCCGCCGTAAGCTTGGCGACGTGAACGTCGACGCCGTGGTGGTGGCTGCCGGCCGAGGGGAGCGGTTCGGCAGCAGCGATAAGCTCCTCGCAGACGTCGGGGGCCGGCCGGTGCTGGCCTGGTCGCTGTTGGCGCTCGCCGCTGCTCCGAGCGTCGGACGCATCGTGCTGGTGGCGAGGAATGACGACGTCGCCCGAGTGGCGGCGACAGCAGCAGGCCTAGCCGGGGACGCGCGGCTGCGCGTGGTGAGAGGCGGGCCGCGACGCCGGGACAGCGTGGCAGCGGGCCTCGCAGCGTGCACGACGGAGTACGTCCTCATCCACGATGGCGCCCGCCCGTTCGTCACGGTCGAGCTCATCGAGGCGTGCATCGCGGCAGCGGCAGGTCGGCCGGGCGCCATCGCCGCGGTCCCGGTGACGGACACGATCAAAGTCGTCGGCGAAGATGGCACGATTGCGGAGCATCCGGACCGGCGGCACCTGTGGGCGGCGCAGACGCCCCAAGTGGTGCGCCGCGAGCTGTGGCTGGCCGCGGCAATGGCCGACGATGCCGACGCAACGGACGACGCGGCGATGCTCGCCCGCCTGGGGCACCGTTGCCGCGTGGTGGAGGGCGACCGTGCGAACATCAAGGTCACCTACCCCATCGACGTCGCGATCGCTCGCGCCATCGCCGCGTGGCGGCGGGAGGCTGCGACCCCATGATGCGCGTGGGATTCGGGAGCGACATCCACCGCGTGGACGACGGCCGGCCGCTCGTGCTCGGCGGGGTCATCATCGAGGAGGGTCCGGGGCTGGCGGGGCACTCCGATGCCGACGTGCTCCTCCACGCCATCACCGACGCCATCCTTGGTGCTGCGGCGCTGGGGGACATCGGACAGTACTTCCCGCCGAGCGATCCGCGCTGGGCCCACGCCGACAGCGCCGACTTCGTCCGCAAGGCGGCATCGCTGGCGGCGGAGCGGGGATGGCGAGTGGTGAACGTGGACGCGGTGGTGCGGACAGAACGGCCGAAGCTTGCGCCGTACATTCCGCTCATCCGGGAGCGCATCGCGGCCATCCTGGGTCTGAGCATCGACGCCGTGAGCGTCAAGGCGAAGACGGGCGAGGGGGTCGACGCGGTTGGGCGGGGCGAGGCGATGGCTGCGGAAGCGGTCTGCCTCCTCGAGCAGGGCGCGTGAAGCCATTCGGCCGGAGATTGGAAGCCGCCGCCGCGATATAGTGCGGCTATGGCGACACCGGAAGAGCTCCATCGCGGGGCTTCGATTTTCCGCACACTCCGCATCAAGACGACGAATCGGGTAGGCGTGCTGGCCCACGTGCTTGCCATCGTGGCACAGCACGGGGCATCTCTGGGCGACATCCGCACCGTGTCCATCAGCCCGCTGCACCGCGTGCGGGACATCGACATGGGCTTCAGCGACGAGGCCGCGGTGGAAGCGACGGTCGCGGCCATCAACGCCTGCGGCGACGCCGAAGTCCTCGAGGTGCGGGACGAGGTGCTCGAGCTCCACGTCGGGGGGAAGCTGGTGGTGCGGTCGCGTTACCCCATCAACGGGGAAGCTGACCTGGGCCGCATCTACACCCCCGGCGTTGGCGAAGTCGCGAGGAAGATTGCCGCCGACCCCGACTTGGCGGCGCACTACACGATCCGCGCCAACACGGTGGCAATCGTCTCTGACGGGAGCGCGGTGCTGGGGCTGGGGAACCTCGGGCCGCTCGCAGCGTTGCCCATCCTGGAGGGGAAGGCAGCGCTGCTGAGCCATCTCGTGGGCGTGTACGGCATCCCGATTGCGTTGGCCACGAGCGATCCCTCGGCGATGGCCGAGGCCGTTGCGGCGATCGCGCCGTCCTTCGGGCTGGTGCAGATCGAAGACGTGGCGGCGCCGGCCTGCTTCGCCTTCGAGGAGGAGCTGAACGCGCGCGGCGTACCGGTCTTCCACGACGACCAGCACGGCACGGCCGCGGTGGTCCTCGGCGCGCTCATGAACGCGGCGAAGCTGACGGAGCGCAGCCCCGAGCAGCTGGAGCTCGGGTGCATCGGGCTGGGGGCCGCCGGAAGCGCCATCGCCCGGATGGCGATGCGGTGGCTCGGGCGCCCCGTCTGGGGGGCTGACATCAGCGAGGAAGCACTCCGCCGGTTGGAACGCGAAGGCGGCCGCCCGGCGACACTCGAGGAAGTGATGGCGCGCTGCGACGTGGTGGTGGCGACGACGGGGAAGGCGGGGCTCATCGCGCCGGAGCTCGTGCGTCCGGGGCAGATCATCTTCGCCCTCTCCAACCCGTACCCGGAGATTGAGGTGGCCGCCGCGCTCCGGGCGGGCGCTGCACTGGCCACCGACGGGCGGGCGACGAACAACCTGCTCGCCTTCCCGGGGCTCTGCCGCGGCGGGCTCGACTGCGGGATCCGCCGCTTCGTGCCCGAGGTGTTCCTCGCGGCGGCGCGGACGATCGCGGAAGAGGCTCCTCCCGGAATGCTCCTGCCGCCGCCACTCGACCCGGCCGTGCATCGAGCCGTAGCGCGTGCCGTGGCGTTCGCGGCGGCAGAGGCAGGCGTCGCGGCCCGCCCGGTGGACGAGGACTACCTGCTGGAAGAGCCGCGGGCGGTTGTGCACCGGCTCGTCTAACCGGAGGGTCCGATGCCCCGGAACGCACCGTGCCCCGCCGCGGGGGTGCGACGGGGCACGTGGTGCGAGCCCAGAGGGGTGCGGCTACTCCTCCTCGTCGCTGTCCTCGTCTTCGATGAAGGCGGTGTCGGCAGGGAGCTCGCGCCCTTCGTCATCGAGGATGGGCAGGGTCGCGGGGCGTCCGAAGCTGCCCTCGCCCAGCATCCGCTCGAGCTCCTCCTCTTCCTCGATGAAGAGGGATTCGGGCAGCTCATCCTCGAGTGCTTCGCGCTTGGGGAGCTCGATCTCCGCGCGCGCGGGGATGAGCTTGCCGATGATGACGTTCTCCTTCAGGCCGAGCAGCCGGTCGACCTTGCCTTCGATGGCAGCGTTGGTGAGAACGCGGGTGGTCTCCTGGAAGGAAGCTGCCGCCAGCCAGGACTCGGTGCTGAGGGAGGCCTTCGTGACGCCGAGCAGGACGGGCTGCGCAGTGGCGGGTTCGCCCCCTTCGGCGACCACGCGGTTGACGATCTCCTCGAATTCGCGGCGGTCGACGAGCTCGCCCGGGAGCAGGTTGGTGTCGCCAGGGTGGTCGACTTTCACCCGGCGGAGCATCTGCCGGACGATGATTTCGATGTGCTTGTCGTTGATGTTGACGCCCTGCGACTTGTAGACCTTCTGCACCTCGTCGACCATGTACTTCCGCACAGCGTCGCGGCCCTGGATGGCGAGGATGTGCTGGGGGTTCTTCGCGCCTTCGGTGAGCTGGTCGCCGGCGTTGACGTACTGCCCCGGTTCGACGAGGAGGCGCGCGGCGGCAGGGATCTGGTACTCGCGCTCCTCCCGTTCCTCGTAGACGACCTGGATCTTCCCTGGCGTGCTGAGCCGCACGACCCCGGGGATGCGGGACTGGACGGCGAGGGTGAGGTCCGTGACCTGGCCGTCGGTGACAGCATCGGCCGGGGCGGCGAGCGCTGCGCCCGAGACCACGTGTTCGCCGTCCTGCACGAGGAGGGTGTGCCCCGGAGGGAGGTCGTACTCGTCGACGAGGGTGTCGACATTCGTCACACGGACGACGCGGCGGTCGCCCTCCTCGATGACATCGACGACGCCGTCGATTTCGGAGATGATGGCCTCGCCCTTGGGGGCGCGAGCTTCGAAGAGCTCCTCGACGCGCGGCAGACCGCTGGTGATGTCAGTGGCGCTGGCGACACCACCGGTGTGGAACGTGCGCATGGTGAGCTGGGTGCCCGGCTCGCCGATGGATTGGGCGGCGATGATGCCCACGGCCGTGCGCAGCTTGACGCGTTCGCCCCGGGCAAGGTCGCGGCCGTAGCACATCGCGCAGACGCCACGCTCGGCCTCGCAGGAGAGCGGCGTACGCACGTACACCCGGTCGATTCCGAGCTCGTCGATGCGGTCGGCCACCTGCTCATCGATTTCGTGGCCGACGTCGCAGATGATTTCGCCGGTATTCTCATCGATGATGGGCGCAGCCGGGTAGCGGCCGAGGATACGCTCGCGGAAGCTCTCCAATGCGTCGGCTGAGCGGTCCCGTTCGATCCACATGCCGGCTGTGGTGCCGCAGTCTTCGTCGAAGACGATGACTTCCTGGGCGACGTCGATAAGCCGGCGGGTGAGATAGCCGGAGTCTGCGGTGCGGAGGGCGGTATCGGCGAGGCCCTTGCGGGCGCCGTGGGTGGAGATGAAGTACTCCAGCACGGTGAGGCCCTCGCGGAAGGAGCTCTTGATGGGGAGCTCGATGATCTTGCCGTTCGGGTCGGCCATGAGGCCGCGCATGCCGGCCATCTGGCGGATCTGGGTGATGTTCCCCTTCGTGCCCGAGCTGGCCATGTAGTTGAGGGAGCCGTACTCCTTCAGCCGGGCCTTGATGGTCTCCTCGATCTTCGCCGTGGCCTCGTTCCAAATCTCCACGGTGCCCTGGTACCGCTCCTCGTCGGTGATGAAGCCCATCTGGTACTGCTCCATCAGCTCGTCGGCGCGGCGCTCCGCTTCGCGGATGATCTCCTGCTTGGTGGCGGGCACCTGGACTTCGTGGATGGCAAAGGTGACGCCGGAGCGGGTGGCGTAGTGGAAGCCGACGTCCTTGAGACGGTCGAGGACCTGGGCCGTGCGGTCGCCGCCGAGGCGGCGATAGCACATGGCAACGACCTTCCGGAGGGTACCGCGGTCCATGAGGTCGTTTTGGAAGGGGAGCTCGTCGGGCAGCACCTCATTGAAGATGATGCGGCCGACCGAGGTCTCGAAGAGGAAGGGCTTGGGATTGCCGTGTTCGTCGCGTTCCGGCTCACGGATCGTGTCGCCCTGCTGGACGGCGCGGGTGGTGCGCACGCGGATCGGCGCCCGGAGGTCGAGGTGGCCGAGGTCGTGCGCTAGCTTCGCCTCTTCGAAGGAAGCGTAGACGCCCTGGGGGGGCGTGCCGTTCGTGCCGGGCCGGTAGGCGCCCTTGGCGTTGGGGTCGAGCTCCGTCATGTAGTAGGCGCCGAGCACCATGTCGAGCGACGGGGTCACGATCGGGTCGCCACTCGCCGGCGAGAGCAGGTTCTTGGTCGAGAGCATGACCTGCTTCGCTTCGGCCACGGCCTCGCGGCTGAGGGGCACGTGCACGGCCATCTGGTCGCCATCGAAGTCGGCGTTGAAGGCGGCGCAGACGAGCGGGTGAAGCTGGATAGCGGCCCCGTCGATGAGGACGGGGTAGAAGGCCTGGATCCCCAGCCGGTGGAGCGTGGGAGCCCGGTTGAGGAGCACCGGCCGGTCTTTGATGACCTCATCGAGGACGTCCCAGACCTCGGGACGGGCGCGCTCGACGATGCGCTTGGCGCTCTTGATGTTGTGCGCGAGACCCTTGGCGACGAGGGAGTGCATGACGAACGGCTTGAAGAGTTCGAGCGCCATCCGCTTGGGGAGGCCGCACTGGTCGAGCCGGAGCTCCGGGCCGACGACGATGACGGAGCGGCCGGAGTAGTCGACGCGCTTGCCGAGGAGGTTCTGCCGGAAGCGGCCTTGCTTCCCCTTCAGCATGTCGCTGAGGCTCTTCAGCCTGTGGCCGCCGGTGCCGGTGACGGGGCGACCGCGCCGGCCGTTGTCGATGAGGCTATCGACGGCCTCCTGAAGCATCCGCTTTTCGTTGCGGATGATGATTTCCGGTGCGCCGAGTTCGAGGAGCCGCTTCAGGCGGTTGTTCCGGTTGATGACGCGGCGGTACAGGTCGTTCAGGTCGCTGGTGGCAAAGCGGCCGCCGTCGAGCTGCACCATGGGGCGGAGTTCGGGCGGGAGCACGGGCAGGACGCGGAAGATCATCCATTCCGGTTTGTTGCCCGACTCCTTCAGGGCTTCGACCACGTTGAGGCGCTTCGTGGCCTTCTTGCGCCGCTGGCCGCTGGCGGAGAGGATTTCCTGCTTCAGCTTCGAGCGCAGGGCATCGAGGTCGAGCCGCTCGAGGACATCGAGGATGGCCTCGGCGCCCATCTTCGCAGTGAAGACGTGGCCGAAGCGGTCGGAGAGCTCGCGGTACCGGCTCTCGCTCAGGAGCACGATACGGTCGTGCTGCACGGGGTCGGCGAGCTCTTCGAGGTCCTTGATGAGCTCGTCGTACTGGCGCTCAATCTCCTCCCGGAGCTGGCGCTCCTTGGCCTGGAGGGGCTCGAGCTCACCGGCGAGGGACGCTTTGGCGTCTTCCATGGCCGATTCGATGGCGAGCCGCTCTTGCTCGACCATCTGTTCGGTTTCCTTATCGAAGGCGGCGAGCTGTTTCTCCCCTTCCTTCTGCACCTTGGCGATGGAGGCCTTGGTGACCTTCGTGCCCGCTTCGAGGATGGTTTCGCCGAGGATGGTGATGGGTTCTTCGAGCGCTTTCCCCTGGGCAGCCTCGGCGGCCTGCACCGCGCGTTCGACCGCGGCCGCGAGGGCGTCGCGGGAGATCTGGCGCTCGGCGATGATGCGCTTCTTCTTTTCTTCGAAACGCTGCTGCAGTTCGGCGTGGGCCTGGTCGAGCTGGCGTTCGAGCGCTTCTCGCCTCGGGGAGACGTCGGCCAGGCGCTCCCGGATGATGGCCTCCTTCTCTTCGCGCAAGCGTGCGATCTCGGCCTGACGAGCCTCCTCATCGACGTGGGTCACGAGGTACTGGGCGAAGTAGATGACCCGCTCGAGGTTGCGGGGGGACATATCGAGGAGGAGGCCGAGCTTGGACGGCGTGCCCTTCACGAACCAGATGTGGGCCACCGGCGACGCGAGCTGGATGTGGCCCATGCGCTCGCGCCGCACCTTCGCGCGGGTGACTTCGACGCCGCACTTATCGCAGATGATGCCCTTGTAGCGGACGCGCTTGTACTTGCCGCAGTAGCACTCGAAGTCTTTCGTAGGCCCGAAGATTCGCTCGCAGAAGAGCCCGTCTTTCTCAGGCTTGAGCGTGCGGTAGTTGATGGTTTCGGGCTTGGTAACCTCGCCGTACGACCACGAGAGGATCTGCTCGGGGCTGGCGAGGGAGATCCGCACCTGGTTGAAGTCGTTAACTTCGAGCATTGAACACGTCCTCCGATTCGAACCCGGAGAGGTTGATGCCAAGCTCGGGCACCTCTCCGCCGATGTCCTCTGTGAAGGAGACAGCTCCTTCGTCGCTGGAAACCTCGACGGAGAGGCCCAGGCTTTGGAGCTCCTTCACGAGGACCTTGAACGATTCGGGGATGCCCGGCGCAGGAACGTCTTCACCCTTCACGATGGCTTCGTAGGCCTTGACGCGGCCAACGACGTCGTCGGATTTCACGGTGAGCAGCTCTTGGAGCACGTGAGCAGCGCCGTAGGCTTCGAGCGCCCACACCTCCATCTCGCCGAAGCGTTGCCCGCCGAACTGAGCCTTCCCGCCGAGCGGCTGCTGGGTGATGAGCGAGTAGGGCCCCGTGCTGCGGGCGTGGATTTTGTCTTCGACGAGGTGGTTCAGCTTCATCATGTAGATGTAGCCGACGGTCACCGGCTGGTCGAAGGGCTCGCCGGTGCGCCCATCGTAGAGGGTCATTTTCCCGAAAATGGGGGGCGGTACGCCGGTGTCGTCGTACGTCTTCTGAGCGAGCCGCTCCAGTTCTTCGGTCGAAGCGCCCTGGGGGACCTCGACCTGCATCTGCTTCAGCCAGAGCTCGAGGCACGCGCGCTTGGCAGCGCCTTCCACAGGGTTGCGGTAGATGGGGTCGGGATCGTAGCCCTGCGCTTCGATCCAGCGGATGAGCCGCTCTTCATCGAATCCGCGCTCGCGGGGGTCGATGTAGTACACCGCACCCGCCTCCATGGCCATCCAGGCGAGCGCGAGGGCGTCGTCGATGGCGACGTCGGAGGCGCCGTCGAAGACGGGGCTGATGGCGCGGAAGCCGAGCCAATGGGCGGCCCAGCCGAGGTGGGTCTCCAGCACCTGGCCGATGTTCATGCGGCTGGGTACGCCGATGGGGTTGAGGATGATGTCGACGGGCGTGCCGTCGGGGAGGAAGGGCATGTCCTCGCGCGGAAGGATGCGGCTGATGACGCCCTTGTTCCCGTGGCGGCCGGCCATCTTATCGCCTTCGGAGATCTTCCGGCGCTGGGCGACGCTCACCCGTACGAGCTTCAGCACGCCGGCGGGCAGCTCGGGATGGTTGTCGCGGGTGAAGACCTTCACGTCGATGACCTTCCCGCTTTCACCATGGGGGACGCGAAGGCTCGTGTCCTTCACTTCGCGGGCCCGTTCGCCGAAGATGGCGCGGAGCAGCTTCTCTTCAGCGGTGAGCTCAGTCTCGCCCTTCGGAGTGATTTTCCCGACGAGGATGTCCCCCTCGCGTACTTCGGCACCGATGCGGATGATGCCGTCCTCGTCGAGGTCGCGGAGGCTCTCCTCGCCGACGTTGGGGATGTCGCGGGTGATCTCTTCGGGGCCGAGCTTCGTCTCCCGAGCCTCGACCTCGTACTTCTCGATATGGATGGAGGTGTACTTGTCCTCGCGGATGAGGTTCTGGCTGATGATGATGGCGTCCTCGAAGTTGTACCCCTCCCAGGACATGAAGGCGCAGAGGACGTTCTGGCCGAGGGCGAGCTCGGCGTTCTGGGTGCTCGAGCTGTCGATGAGGGGGTCGCCACGACGGACCCGCTGGCCGCGGATGACGACCGGGCGCTGGTTGATGCAGGTCCCCTGGTTGGAGCGGGCGAACTTGATGAGAGGGTACGTCTTCGTGCCCAGCTCGGGGTCGTCGTAGCGCACGACCACCTGAAGCCCGTGCGCCTCGATGACCTCGCCATCGCCCTCGGCGACGACAGCGTGGCCGGAGTCGATCGCGGCGCGCCGCTCCATGCCCGTGCCGACGAGCGGCACCTCCGGGCGGACGAGAGGCACCGCCTGGCGCTGCATGTTCGACCCCATGAGGGCGCGGTTGGCGTCGTCGTGCTCGAGGAAGGGGATGAGCGACGTCGCCACCGAGACCATCTGCTTGGGGGAAACGTCGAGGAAATGCACCTCTTCCGGCGAGACTTGCCGGAACTGGCTGCGCACGCGCGCCTCGACGCGGTCGGTGAGGAAGCAGCCGTCGGGGCCGACGGGCGTGTTTGCCTGGCCGATGATGAACCGCTCCTCTTCGTCGGCCGTGAGGTAGACGATGTCGTTGGTGACGACGGGTTCGATGGGTACGCGTCGCCCGAGGCCAGCGAGGGTGCGGGCGACCTCTTCTGTGACGACGGTACCCTTGGCGACGATGACGTTGCCGGCGGTGTCGGTGATGTCCTGGCGCACGACGCGCCCGATGACGGCGGGGTCGTCGGCGCTCATCTCGTTGACGACGCGCCGGTAGGGCGTCTCGACGAAACCGAAGGGGTTGAGGCGCCCGTAGGTGGCCAAGGAGCCGATGAGGCCGATGTTGGGGCCCTCGGGCGTCTCGATCGGGCAGATGCGCCCGTAGTGGCTGTAGTGGACGTCGCGGACCTCGAAGCCGGCGCGGTCGCGGGAGAGCCCGCCGGGGCCAAGGGCGCTGAGGCGGCGCTTATGGGTGAGCTCTGCCAGGGGGTTCGTCTGGTCCATGAACTGGCTGAGCTGGCTGCCGCCGAAGAATTCGCGCATGGCGGCCACCACGGGCCGGATGTTGATGAGGGCGCTGGGGGTGGCCTCGTCGGGGTCGGTGATGTTCATCCGCTCGCGGACGACGCGCTCCATGCGGAGGAGCCCGACACGGAACTGCTGCTGGATGAGCTCGCCGACGGCGCGGACGCGGCGGTTGCCGAGGTGGTCGATGTCATCGGGATGCCCGCGGCCGTTGTTGAGGTTGATGAGCTCGCGGACGATGGCGACGAGGTCTTCGGGCCGGAGGTACTTCTCGGCGACGTCGCCGAACCCAAGGCGGCGGTTCACCTTGTAGCGGCCAACGCGTCCGAGGTCGTACCGCCGGGGGTTGAAGAAGGTGGAGGCGAGGAGGTTGCGGGCGTTCTCGGGAGTGGGCGGATCGCCGGGCCGCATGCGGCGGTAGAAGTCGAGGAGTGCGGAGTGCTTGTCCTCGACGGTCGCCGATTCGCGGGCGATGGTGGCCCTGATGTACTGGTGCTGCTCGTCGGTATCGACGTCTTCGAAGAGCCGGAGGAGGCGGTCGTTCGTGCCGAGCTCGTGCTCGAGCTCCCGGAGGGCGGCGTCGCGGGCGCGCTCGTCTTCGGGGGCGCCGGTGGCCTCGGCACGGGCCTGGGCTTCGAAATACTTCTGGAAGCGGGGGTTCTCCGCATCTTCGGGCAACAGGCCCGGGACGTCGACGGCGCGGAGGAGGGTCGTGATGGGGATTTTGCGCTTGCGGTCGACCTTGGCGGAGATGACGTCGCGATTCGAGGTTTCGAATTCGAGCCAGGCGCCACGGTTGGGGATGAGCTTGGCGAAGCCGAGCTGCCGGCCGCTCTGGATGTCGGGCTCGAGGGTGTAGTAGACGCCCGGTGAGCGGACGAGCTGGCTGACGACGACGCGCTCGGCGCCGTTGATGATGAAGGTGCCGCGCTCCGTCATGATGGGGAAGTCGCCGAAGAAGATGACCTGCTCTTTGATCTCCCCCGTGTCTTTTACGTGGAGTTCGACGGTGACGTAGAGGGGCGCGGAGTAGGTCATGTCGCGCTCGCGGCACTCTTCCTGGGAGTGCTTGGGGGCGCGGAAGAAGTAGTCGCGGAAGTACAGCTCCATCCGGGAGCCGGAGAAGTCGGTGATGGGGGAGAACTCGTCCAGGACTTCGCGGAGTCCCTCGCGCTTGAACCACTCGAAGCTTTCCAGCTGGACGCGGATGAGGTTGGGGAGTTCGAGGACTTCGGGGATGCGGCTGTAGTTGCGGATTTTGGGGGAGATGCCTCCCCCTCGGACGACGTCACGGGCAGTGGTCATCCTGCGGCGACTCCTTCAGGACTGGTCAGGCGAAGTGCACGGAGGGGTGTGGTGTCGACGCATGCGGGTTGGGGAGACCGGTGGGCACACCAAGCCACGTACGAGCATACCGGCCGGGGGAAGGGGGCGTCAACCGGGGTGCCGCGGGCGCCGGGCGCGGGTGAAGCCTCGGGCGAAGGAGGCGAGGCGGATGAGGCGTTCGGGGGCGAAGGCGGCGGCGCCGTTGCGCCGGGGGAGGGCGGCGAGCTGGCGAAGCTGTTCGCCGAACCCGTCGAGGACGGGCGTTCCATGCCCGGGGAAGCCGGCTTGGGGAGCGATTGCGGCGAAGGTGGCGAGGCTCTGGAGGTAGCAATGGTCGTCGGCGTTGGCCATGCGGAGGGGGCGGGTAAGGGTGCCGCCGTGGCTGATGACGAGGTCGCCGACGAAGGCGGCATTCAGCCGGGGGACGAGGAAGCAGAGGGATCCGGGGGTGTGGCCGGGGGTGGGGATGGCGAGAACGCCAGGGAGCACTTCGGTTTGGGCCTCGACGGCGACGTCGACGGGGGCTGGTTCGGGGCGGGGGAGGAGGAAGGAACCGAGGAGCCGGGCGATGTGGGAGCGTCCGACGGGGGTGCGGAGTTCGAGGCGGCCGTCGCGCGGGCGGCAATCGCCGCGTCCGGCGACGACGCGCGCCCCGGTCTGGCGGCGGAGGGTGGCCGCCCCGCCGGCGTGGTCGAAGTGGCGGTGGGTGATGAGGATGGCGGCGAGTGGCCGCTGGAGCTGGGCGAGTTGGGCGAGGATGGCGGGGGTGCTCTGGGGGAAGCCGGTGTCGACGAGGGCGAGGGAGCCGTCGTCGGCTTCGAGGAGGTAGACGTTGGCGCCGCGGGTGGAGTGGAGCCACCAGACGCCGGGGCGGACGAGTTCGGGAGTGGGGAGGTTCATAGGCAGGGAGGCCTGGAAGGAGAACGGCGCCCTCGGGTGGAGGGCGCCGTGAGGATTGGGGGAAGGGGTGATGGTAGCGGGGGCGGGATTCGAACCCGCGACCTTCGGGTTATGAGCCCGACGAGCTGCCACTGCTCCACCCCGCGATGTGTGGAGGGGTGCCGGGCGCACCTGCACTCTGAAGAGCGAGCAACGCGGTGGGCGATCGATGGGCGAGCCTTGGGACGCAGGTCAAGCCCTCGACCATTAGTACGCCTCAGCTGAGCGCATTGCTGCGCGTACACCTGGCGCCTATCGAACAGGTGGTCTTCCTGTGGTCTTACCCGGTTAGCCCGGTGGGAGGCCTCATCTTGGGGTCGGCTTCGCGCTTAGATGCTTTCAGCGCTTATCCGGTCCGGACATGGCTACCCAGCGGTGCCCCTGGCGGGACAACTGGCACACCAGAGGTCCGTCCACCCCGGTCCTCTCGTACTAGGGGCAGCACCCCTCAAGCCTCCTACGCCCGCGGCGGATAGAGACCGAACTGTCTCACGACGTTCTGAACCCAGCTCGCGTACCGCTTTAATGGGCGAACAGCCCAACCCTTGGGACCGACTCCAGCCCCAGGATGCGACGAGCCGACATCGAGGTGCCAAACCTCCCCGTCGATGTGGACTCTTGGGGGAGATCAGCCTGTTATCCCCGGGGTAGC